>OIFU01000001.1_pt1 | contig 2055142 bp, 1835 predicted proteins | sample 1582141 | NCBI WGS metagenome assembly OIFU01 (sample SAMN07501047, study PRJEB24779) | human gut metagenome | isolation source: stool | host: human infant | place: USA: Pittsburgh, PA
CTATCCGTCGCGGGCGTAGGAAATTTGAGAGGAGCTGTCCTTAGTACGAGAGGACCGGGATGGACTGACCTCTGGTGTACCAGTTGTTCCGCCAGGAGCACAGCTGGGTAGCTAAGTCGGGAATGGATAAACGCTGAAAGCATCTAAGCGTGAAGCCAACCTCAAGATGAGATTTCCCATAGCGTAAGCTAGTAAGATCCCTTGAAGAACACAAGGTTGATAGGTCGGGGGTGTAAGCATGGTAACATGTTCAGCTGACCGATACTAATAGATCGAGGGCTTGACCAAATATAGTAAATTAAATATGTGCAATTTTGAAAGAACAAAGTTCTTTTAAGGAAACTCACTAAATCAAGTTTAGGAGTATCATTTTAAAACGAAATCGAAGATTTCTGTAAAATGACATCTGGTGATGATGTTCTTTAGGGTAACACCCGTTCCCATTCCGAACACGACGGTTAAGCCTTTAGAAGCCGATGGTACTGCACGGGAGACTGTGTGGGAGAGTAGGTGGTCGCCAGGTTAGTTTGGCCCCTTGGTCAAGCGGTTAAGACACCACCCTTTCACGGTGGTAACAGGGGTTCGATTCCCCTAGGGGTCACCATTAACTCGATAAGCAATGCTTATCGAGTTTTTTATTTATAAAATTTTTTGTTTGATGAAAATAACTGGCTATGACAGTGTGTTTAAATAAGTTTTAGACATATAAGAAAAAATCTTTTTGTTCAAATAAAAATAAGTTCTCAGTCAATTTGAGAAACAAAATAATGTTTTTAAATGGATCTAAGAGAATCAAATTACATATCTTCTTCATTTCAACCTTGTTAATAAAAGTATTTTTATGTAGAATATAATAACAAGGAATGTAGAAAAAAAGATATTTTATTAATTCATAAAAGGGAAATGTTTATGTTTTTTTATTAACTGAAAAAGACTCATGTTTTTAATTAACATAGATAAGGAATAAAAAAATTATTAATTTATAACTAAAATTAAAAGTTAAATAATATATGAAGAGGTTACCATAGATGAAGTACAATAGTGTTATCAGAAAAGCTATTTTTTTAAGAAGACCAAATAGATTTCAAGCTTATGTAGTTTTAGATGATGAGGAGTTATTAGTTCATGTTCCTAACACTGGAAGGTGTAGAGAGATTTTAAAAGAAGGATGTACAGTTCTTTTAAGAAAAGGAACTACTCCAAATAGAAAAACTCCTTATGATTTAATTGCAGCTTATAAGGGTGAGGTTTTAATAAATATAGATTCTCAGATTCCTAATAAAGTTGTAGAAGAGGCATTAATAAATAAAAAGATAGAAAAGTTAGTAAATTTTAATAATATAAGTAGAGAAAAAACTTTTGGAAATTCTAGATTTGATTTTAAATTACAAGATGATAATGAAAATACATACTTTTTAGAAGTAAAAGGGGTAACTTTAGAGGAAAATGGAGAGACTAGGTTTCCAGATGCTCCAACTGAAAGAGGAAAGAAACACATATTAGAACTGATTGAAATTAAAAAATTAGGAATGGGTGCAGGAATAATTTTTTTAATACAGATAGATAATGTAAATAAGTTTTCTCCTAATGATGAAACAGATCCTAAGTTTGGGGAAGCATTGAGATTAGCTAAAAAAGAAAGAGTAGATATCTTTGCATATAATTGCAAAGTTACTGAAGAGGAAATTGAGTTACTTAATCCTGTAGAAATAGTTTTATAAGTTTAATTTATAGAATTGAAAGGTAGAAGTCTAAATAGCATAAGTTAAGGCATCTATTATCATAATTTTAGTTTATAGAATTAAAATTATAAATATATGTAAAATATAAAACACAAAATATTAAATATTAAGTTAATGTTAGTGGATTTATTATTTAAAGTTAGAATTTATTATTTAAAGTTGAATTTATAGAAAAGATATGATAAGTATTTGAGAATATGAAAGGTGGTGAACTTTAGTTAGCTTAATTTATATATTACTATTCTTATCTAAAATAGCGAATTTTTATAAGTTATAGATGGTGATTTTAAGAAATTACAGAAGAAAATATATTTGTTTTAACTTAGAATCAGATAAATTTGAAATAAAAAATTATAGAAGGTAATATATTTGCTTTACTAAAGAAATTAATTATGAAATTTAAATATTGTCCGTTATGTGGTGAAAAATTAGAGTTAAAGAATAGCTGGGATGAGGGAATGATACCTTATTGCAGTAAACATGATATGATGTTTTTTGATTTACCTAAGCCTTGTATTGTTGTTGCTGTAATAAAAGGTGATGAGATAATTCTTTTAAAGCAAAGTTATATATATGAAAATTCTAAAGTTCTTATATCTGGATATGTAGGTGTAGATGAATGTGCAGAGGAAACTGTTTATAGAGAGGTAAAAGAAGAAACAGGAATAACAGTTAAAGATATAAAATATTTAGGTAGTGATTTTGTAAAGGGAAAAGAATTACTTATGCTAACTTATTTAGCATATTATGAATCAGGAGAAATAGAGAAATCAACTGAAGTAGAAGGAGCTGCTTGGTACAATATAGAGGATGCTCTTTGTGAATTAAATGAGGATAGCATAGGAAAAAGAGTGGTAAAAAAAGTTTTAAAAGAAATAGGTTATGAAGGTACTAATGCATTTAGATGTGAAGGAAATAATTGTAATGTATAAATTTTTTTATTAATAATTTTAGTTTATACTATTGCATTATTTGAGATTTTTTAGTAACATTATAAACAATAATTAATATAATAAAAGCATAAATAATTTGAAAATAGGACCAAAGTAGAGGTGCCGTAATTAAGAGTAGTCATAAGTAGCTGACAAGTGTTTTATGTATGATGAAAGGGATTATGGCCGAAGAGATATTAATGGTGATTAATATTTCTGGGTATATGTATAATATGCATATAACTGTCACTTTGAAAAAAGTGGAGTGCTACAAGGTACGCTAAGTTGCGATTAAGGCAGCAAAGGTGTTCCTTTGCTGTTTTTATTTATTGGAATTAAATGCCAGGAGAGTCGGTAGCTTTGCATACTTTTATACTCTGCCACTAAAAAAGTTTGTGGAGGGAAAAGATATGAAATTATTTGGATCAATGAAAGTAGAAGAAAATGAGTTATATGTTGGAGGAGTAAAAGCAAGTGCTTTAAGCAAGGAATATGGAACTCCTTTATATGTTATTGATGAAGAGTTAGTGAGAAGCAATTGTAGAAGATACTATAATGCTATGAAGTGTGAAGAAAGAGGAAACAGAGTTACCTATGCAGGAAAGGCATTTATAAATATGTCCATGTGCAATTTAGTTAATGAAGAAAATTTATATTTAGATGTTGTTTCAGGTGGAGAGCTTTATACTGCTTATAAAGCAGGTTTCCCATTAGAAAGAATATATTTCCATGGTAACAATAAATCTGATTATGAAATAGATTTAGGAGTAAGATTAGGAATTGGAAGATTTATAGTTGATAATATTCATGAACTAGAAGTTCTTAATTCTATAGCTCAAGAATATGGAAGAGTTCAAAAAGTTTATTTGAGAATAACTCCTGGAGTAGAGGCCCATACCCATGAATATATAAAAACAGGTCAATTGGACTCAAAATTTGGATTCCCTGTAATTGGTGATACAGTTTATGACGCTATTAAAAGAGCAATGGAATTAGAGTATATAGAACTTAATGGATTGCATTGTCATATAGGTTCGCAAATATTTGACTTAGAACCTTTTGAAGATACAACAGAAATTATGCTAAATCTTATAAATGATATAAAAGAAACCTTAGGATATGAAATAAAAGAATTAGACTTAGGTGGAGGATTTGGTATATATTACACTGAAGGAGATAAGCCAAAAGAAATAGAAGAATATTGTTCAGTTATAATAAATAAAGCTGATGAAATATGCAGAAAGTTAAATATGAATGTTCCTATATTAAGTATAGAGCCAGGAAGAAGTATTGTAGGGAATGCAGGATTAACTCTTTATACTGTAGGAGCTATAAAAGAAATTCCTAATATAAGAAAATATGTAAGTGTAGATGGTGGAATGAGTGATAATATAAGACCAGCCTTATACAGTGCAAATTATGAATCATTAATAGCTAACAGAGTTTTTGATAATTCTAAGGAGATAGTTACTGTAGCGGGAAAATGCTGTGAATCAGGGGATGTACTTTTAAATTCCATAGAGATGCCTAGAATGGAAACTGGAGATATATTAGCTATAATGTCTACAGGAGCATATGGACATTCAATGGCTAATAATTATAATAGAATTCCTAAGGCGGCAGTTGTAAGTGTAAGTAATGGAATTTCAAAAGTTATGTGTAAAAGAGAAACTTATGAAGATTTGCTTAGAAATGAATGTTTTTAATTAATATAAAAGTTGTATGGTAAAAAAACTATACAACTTTTTTTATTAAAAGTATTTAGAATAATGTATTAAAGTATATAATAAAAGTGAAGGATAATAATGAATATAGTAGAATATAATTTTTTTAGAATTATATAAATTTATTTAATAAAATTAAGAATCAAAAATTATTTAATAAATTAGATTGTTTCAAAATATTACTATTTAAAAGTGAAAAATATTTAATAATGAAAGACATAAAAAAGACACAATAAGTTGATAAAATAATATTGAAATATTTATGAAACTTGAGGGAAAAAGTATGAATTAAAGTTTACAAAGTTATGGTAATTTATGATATACTTATACTTGATACTTTAAGATTATTAAAGGTAAAAAATTCTAAAATTATTGAGGAATAATTTTAAATTGAGTTTAAAGATTTCTCATACTAATATTCGGAGCAAGGAGTATAAAATGAAAAAAATAATAGTAGATAGAATAGAAGGACATTTTATTGTATGTGAAGATGAAAAAGAAAATATTTTAGAATTAAAAAAAGATGACGTAATAGGTGACGTAAAAGAGGGGGATGTTTTAGTTAAAGGCAAAGATGGTAAGTTTTGCTTGGATAAAGCGCTTACAGAAAAAAGAAAAAAAGAAATAGAAGATTTGATGAAAGGTATGTGGGAATAGTAATGAGTTCTAGTAATACAAAGAAGAAATCATTCTTTTTAGATTGGATTATACCAATTTTAGCAGCTTTACTATTAGCAGCTTTGATTCATCAATTTTTATTGTTTAAGATAAAAGTTCCTACAGGATCAATGATGCCTACAGTAGAGATTGGTGATCAATTATTTGTTACTAAAATATATAATCCTAATAATATCAAAAGAGGAGATATAGTAGTTTTTAATTCTGATGAATTAAAAGAACCACTTTTAAAACGTGTCATTGGATTACCAGGTGAGCATGTTGAAATAAAAAGTGATGGTTCAGTTTATATAAATGGAAATAAACTTGAAGAAGACTATGTAAAATATCAAGGTGGAAAAACTGATATGTCTTTTGATGTTCCAAGTGGAAAGTTTTTAATGTTAGGTGACAATAGAAATAATAGTGATGATGCTAGATATTGGAGCAATCCTTATATAGATGGAAAAGACATAGAAGCAAAGGCACAGTTAACAGTATATCCTTTTGATAGAATAGGATTTGTAAAATAAACGTTAGAGAAGGAGGAATGATGTATGTTTAAAGATAAAAAAATGCTTAAATATATTGTCATATATAGTATTATAGCGTTTGGTATATTATTAACCTTTAATATGGTTAAAGATGAAATGCTATACGAAAAAGTAGATTATAGTACTTTCATGCAAATGTTAGATAAAAAAGAAGTTAAATCAGTAAACTTTTCAGGAAATCAAATTGAGATAACACCTTCAGATAGCAGTAATTTAAAAGGGAAAATCTTATATACAACTAATCCAGCAGTTGCTGGTATTACTCAACCAGAGTTAATTAAAGATTTAACTGTAGCTGGGGTAGAATTCAATGTAACTAAACCAGAAAACTATCAACTTTTAGGTTTATTAATGTCATGGGTTTTCCCATTAATACTTATATTCTTTGTTGGTAGAATGATGTTCTCTAAAATGAATAATAAAATGGGTGGCGGAGTAATGTCATTTGGTAAAAATAATGCTAAGCTTTATGCTGAAAATGAGACTGGAATAACATTTAAAGATGTTGCAGGTCAAGATGAAGCTAAAGAATCCTTAGTAGAAATTGTAGACTTTTTACATGATACAAGAAAATACGTAGAAATAGGAGCTAAGCTTCCAAAGGGTGCTTTATTAGTAGGGACTCCAGGAACAGGTAAAACTTTACTTGCTAAGGCTGTTGCAGGGGAAGCAAAAGTACCATTTTTCTCTATGTCAGGTTCAGACTTCGTTGAGATGTTTGTAGGTATGGGAGCTGCGAGAGTAAGAGATTTATTCAAGCAAGCAGAAGAAAAAGCTCCATGTATAGTTTTCATAGATGAGATTGATGCTATTGGTAAGAGTAGAGATGGTGCTATTCAAGGAAATGATGAAAGAGAACAAACTCTTAACCAATTATTAACTGAGATGGATGGTTTTGATTCTTCAAAAGGAGTTGTTATTTTAGCAGCTACAAATAGACCAGAAGTTTTAGATAAAGCTTTATTAAGACCAGGTAGATTTGATAGAAGAATAATTGTTGATAGACCAGATTTAATAGGTAGAGAGGAAATATTAAAGGTTCACTCTAGAGACGTTAAATTATCAGATGATGTATCTTTAGAAGAAATAGCAAAATCTACTCCAGGTGCTGTTGGGGCAGACTTAGCAAACATAGTTAATGAGGCTGCTTTAAGAGCCGTAAAACATGGTAGAAAGTTTGTAATTCAAGAAGACTTAGACGAAGCTGTTGAAGTTATAATAGCGGGTCAAGAAAAGAGAGATAGAATACTTTCACCAAAAGAAAAGAAAATAGTTGCATATCATGAAGTAGGTCACGCATTAGTTGCAGCTTTATTAAATAATACTGACCCAGTTCATAAAATAACAATAGTTCCTAGAACAATGGGAGCTTTAGGATACACAATGCAACTTCCAGAGGAAGAAAAATACTTAGTATCTAAGGAAGAAATGATAGATCAAATATCAGTTATGCTTGGTGGTAGAGCAGCAGAGGAAGTAGTATTTAATAGTATAACTACTGGTGCATCAAATGATATTGAAAGAGCTACTCAATCAGCTAGAAATATGATAACTATTTATGGTATGAGTGAGAGATTTGATATGATGGCTTTAGAAGCTATGAGTAATAGATACTTAGATGGAAGACCAGTTAGAAACTGTTCAGAAACTACTGCTGCCATAGCTGATGAAGAAGTTTTACAAGTTATTAAAAAAGCTCATGAAAAATCAATTAAGATTTTAATTGAAAATAGAGAGTTATTAGATGAGATAACAGGTGTTCTTTTAGATAAAGAAACTATCATGGGTGACGAATTCATGGAAATAGTTTATGGTAAATATCCAGAAAAGAGAGAAGCTGATGAAAAGGCTAAGAAAGAAATTCAAAGTCTAAGAGAGCAAGCTTTAGCTAAGAGAAAAGAAAAAGAAGAAGCAATCAAAAAAGCTAGAGAAGAAGCATTAAGATTAGAAGAAGAGCAAAGAAAACAAGATGAATTAAAAGCTATGATCGAAGCTCAAGAAGAGGCTGCAAAATTAGCAAGAGCTAATAATGAAGCTAACAATGATGCTTTAGATTCATCTAAAGAAAATGAAGAAGTTAAATCTAATGTTAATGATGAAGCTACAGAAGAAAAGAAAGATGATAGCTCTACAAATAATAAAGTTGACGGTGAATAGAAATAAAATTTATAAAAATATAGAAAAAAATATATTTTCTATTTCACTTTTAGTGTTAGTTTAAAATAATATACACTATAATTTTATAAGATGATAAAATGTGCATGAAGTTAAAAATGCTTCATGCACTTTTTGACTTTTCATTTGTATTTTTATTGAGAGGAAAGTTAATGTTATAATTGGGTATAATGTAATAGAGAAAGTAAGAAAGGAAGATTCTAATGACTGATAAAAAAGATATAGAATTTTTAGTTGAAGAGAAAAAATTAGAGGAAGTTTCTAATATATTAAATGAAGAAATGCTTTCATATATAAATAAAAGAAAATTTGTAACACAATATATATTAGATTATAGAAAAAATGCAGTTGAAGAATATAAAGATGATGAAGATAAATTAATAGAGTACTTTGACCATGAAAGATATGTAAAAGAACAAGCCTTTACTACAATAGATAAAAAATTGAAGGAATTAACAATCTTAAAGGAATCACCTTACTTTGGAAGAGTTACTTTTAATGATTTAGAGTTTGATCAAAAGGATACTTTATATGTTGGTAGATTTGGAGTAACTCCAGAGGGAAGCTATGAGCCTGTAATAGTAGATTGGAGAGCCCCTGTGGCTTCACTTTTTTATCATGGTAGTTTAGGAGAAGCAAGTTATACATCACCAGATGGACCTATAAAATGTGATATAGAAGGTAGAAGACAGATTATAGTTAAAAAAGGAGAATTAAAGGGAGTTTTTGATTCAGCCATAGATGTAAAAGATGATATTTTACAAATGGTTCTAAGTAATAATAGTTCTGATAAGCTTAAAGATGTAATAATGACAATCCAACAAGAGCAAGATGAAATCATAAGAAAAGAGAGAACTTCTAATATAGTTGTAAATGGGGTAGCAGGTAGTGGAAAAACTACAATAGCACTTCATAGAGTTGCATACCTTTTATATAACTATAGAAAAGAATTAGAAGATAAAGTTCTTATCTTAGGACCAAATGGTATATTTATGGAGTATATTTCACAAGTATTACCTAGTCTTGGGGAAGTAGGAGTAAAACAGGAGACTTTTGCTAGTTTTGCTTTAAAAGAAATGGATAGTGAATTATACATAATGAGTTTTGATAAGTATTTAGAAAAAATACTTTCAGAGGATAAAGAGTTTATAGAGGATGCTAAATATAAAAATTCATATGAGATAATCAAAGATTTAGATAACCTAGTAAAAGAAATGGATAAGGATTATTTCCATGTTGAAGATGTAAAATACTTTGGTGATTTAGTTATTTCAAAAGAAGAAATAGAAGAAATGTTTAATAAACATTATGAGTATATGCCTTTATTCAGAAGAAGTGAAAAAATTAAGAGAATAATATTATCTAAGATAAAGGATAAGAGAGACGAAAAAGTTTGGGAGCTTAATGAAGAATTAAGAAAAGAAAAGGAAAAGTTAACTCCTGAGGAACTTTTAATTGAAGAAAATAACTTAGAATTTAGAAGAAAATTAAGAATAAGAGAAATTGTTAAGGAAGTAATGGATTCAAGAGCTAAGTTAGATAGATGGATTTCAAGAGAAGATGTTTTAGATATCTATGATAGATTTAATGGAAATAAAAAAGAATATACAATAAATGATTTAGCACCAATATTATACTTAGCAATAAAATTAGAAGGTAAAAAAGCAACAAAAGATTATAGACATGTGGTTATAGATGAAGCTCAAGATTATTCACCACTTCAATTTAAAGTTGTAAGAGAATTAACAGGAACTAAGTATTTTACTGTTGTAGGAGACGTAAATCAAAGACTTATTAAATATTCAGACTTAGCTCCTATGATGGAACTAGGAAAAATATTTGATGATGTAAATCCAGATATTTATAACCTAAATAAAAGTTATAGAAGTACTTATGAAATAATGGAATATGCAAATAAATATCTTGATGAAGATAGAATAATTCCTATAGTTAGACATGGTAAACCAGTTGAGGAAATTGAATTCCATAATAATGAAGAACTTTCAGAAAGTATTATTGAGTTTTTAAAAGAATTTTCAAATGAAGGCTTAGAAAGTATTGCTATTATAACAAGGGACAAAGAAGAGTTAGAAAAGGTGTATAATCTTATAAGTAATAAAGTGCATTTAGTTAAGTTTGATAACGAAGATGTATTATATAAAGGTGGAAATGTTATAATACCATCTTATTTTGCAAAGGGATTAGAATTTGATGGAGTTATTATTGTAGATAATGGATCATCAAAGGATGAAAATGAAGATCTAATAAAATATATAATGAGTACTAGAGCACTTCATAGATTAAAAGAAATACAATTTAAATAATTTTACTTTTTAAAAGGATTTTATAAAAATAGATTTTAATAAAAGTTACAAGCATATTTTGAGAATTTCTAAACTAGATATTTTCATTATACTCCTTGTAAACTTTTATTATTAAACTTTTATAAAATCCTTTTTATTTTACTAAAGGAGATTAAGTTTTATTGCTGTATAAAATTTGTTTAACATAAGAATAAAATGTATAAAAACACAAAATGGAGGTCTGGAATCAAATAATAAATTTGAAAATAAAACATATTAAAATTAATTAAATAACTAATGAATATGTTTTCTATATGAGTATATAGTTATAAAATGCTTATTAAAAATAATTTTATATTAAAAATCAACCTTTGCAATATATTTATATTAAAAAAATATATTGCATTTTTATTCATAAATAATGTATAATTATTCAAGAAGAGAGCAATAAGCCAATAAATATTAGGGGGAATATATATGAAAAAGAATATATTTAAGAAGATGTTGTCAGTGGCTATAATTGGAGGATTGACTTTAAGTTTAGCAGGATGTGGGGCAAATACTGCTAAAGAAAATGGGTCTAATGATAAGGTAGCTAAGATAAAAGAAAGTAGAAAGTTAGTAGTTGGTCTTAGTGCTGATTATGCACCTTATGAATTCCATATAATGAAAGATGGAAAAGACCAAATTGTTGGTTTAGATATAGACATTGCAAAAGAGGTTGCTAAAAATCTTGGGGTTGATTTAGAAATTAAAGAGATGGAATTTGGGGCTATAATTCAATCTGTTAAAAATGGAATGATTGATATGGGGATTTCAGGAATAACTCCTGATGAAAAAAGAAAAGAAGCAGTAGATTTTTCAGATATTTATTATGAAGCAGAGCAAGGGATATTAATAAATAAAGATAATAAAGAATCTATAAAAGGAATTGGGGATTTAAAGGGAAAAAAAGTTGGTGCTCAAATGGGGTCTATTCAAGCAGAGATAGCTAAAGGAATAGAAGGAGCCGATGTTAAGCTTTTAGATAATGTAAATACTTTAATTTTAGAATTAAAAACTGGTAAGTTAGATGCTGTAATTGCTGAACTTCCTGTTGCTAAAATAGCTTCAGAGGTTAATTCTGAATTAGCTGTTGCAGATGAGGTGATTAAAAACTCAGAGGGTGGTTCAGCCATAGCAATACAAAAAGGAAATAAAGACTTAGTTGATGAAATCAATTCTACAATTAAAGAGTTAAAAGAAAATGGAAAGATAGATAAGTTTACAAATGATGCTATTGAATTAGTTCCATATCAAAAGAAAGAAGAATAAAATTAATTTTAATAATTAGGGGGCAATACTATGGGGGGATTAGACTTCAGTTTTTTAAAAGAGTATTTTCCAGTGTTTTTGGAAGGTGCTAAATGGACATTAATAATTTCAGCAATAACGGTTATTTTGGGAGCTTTATTAGGAACAATTTTATGCTTTATGAAACGTTCCAAATTTTCAATATTTAAAGTTAAAATTTTAAGGGTTATTTCTACTGCTTATGTAGAAGTTATAAGAGGAACACCTCTTTTATTACAAATATATATAGTTTATTTTGGATTACCTTCCTTTGGAATTCAATTAGAGGTTTTACCTTCATGTATTATTGCTATTTCTTTAAATTCAGCAGCTTATGTTTCAGAAATAATAAGAGCTGGTATAGATGCTGTTGATAAGGGACAATTAGAAGCCGCTAGAAGTTTAGGAATGACAGAAGGAATGGCTATGAGACTTATAATACTTCCTCAAGCTATAAAAAATATACTTCCTGCTATAGGAAATGAGTTTGTTGCCATAATAAAGGAATCATCTATGGCATCTACAATTGGAGTAGCAGAACTTATGTATTCATCAAAAATAGTTACAGGGGCTACTTATAAAGGTTTTGAACCACTTATTGTTATAGCAATGTTTTATTTTGTTATGACCTTTAGTTTAGGAAGAGTTATGTCTTATGTAGAAAAGAGGTTTAGTAAATCATGATAAATGTTAGAAATTTATATAAAAGTTTTGGTAAAAATGAAGTTTTAAAAGATATAAATGAAACAATAAAAAAGGGAGAAGTAGTAGTTATAATAGGACCTTCAGGATCAGGAAAAAGCACATTTTTAAGATGCTTAAATTTATTAGAGGAACCCACTTCAGGGGTAATTAATTTTGAAGGGGAAGATATAACAGATAAAAATGTTGATATAAATAAAATAAGAGAAAAGATGGGAATGGTTTTTCAACAATTTAATCTTTTCCCACATAAAACAGTTATGGAGAATTTAACAATAGGACCAACAAAAATAAAGAAGATTTCTAATGGTAACGCTGTAAAAAAAGGAAGTGAATTATTAGAAAAGGTTGGTCTTTTAGATAAAAAGAATGTTTATCCAAATTCACTTTCAGGAGGACAAAAACAGAGAATAGCTATAGCAAGAGCTTTAGCTATGGAACCAGATGTTATGCTTTTTGATGAGCCAACATCTGCTTTGGATCCTGAAATGGTAGGAGAAGTTTTAGGAGTTATGAAATCTTTAGCTAAAGATGGAATGACCATGGTTGTAGTAACCCATGAAATGGGATTTGCAAAGGAAGTTGGAGATAGAATATTATTTATGGATGAAGGAAGAATAATTGAAGAAGGTACTCCAGAGGATATATTTCAAAATCCTAAAAATTCAAGAACTAAAGATTTTCTATCAAAAGTTTTATAAATGCCTTTAAGAGATTAAATTTTAATAGATTTAGTCTTTTAAATAAATTAATTAGTACAAAAAGAGGATGTAAAGACAAAAATCTTTATGTCCTCTTTTGTATTTTAAAATAAAAATTGATTATTGAATAAATATTAATTATTTTTTAATGAAAATTTTACTGTAAATGTTATAATATTTAAGTAAATATTATATAGAAAGATAGTGAGGAAATTTTATGAAGGAAAAAGTAAAAAGCTTTTTTAAGTGTAACTGGGTTTTTATTTTCTTAGTGATAACACTTCAAATAAAATCAATGTTACTTTTATCTATGCTTAGAACTCCGGGGTCTAGAGGAATTAATTTTGACTTAATGTATTTTACTCCCCCTGCTTGGTGGGCTCATATAGCAATAGTTACGTTAATAGCGAGTTTTGTTTATCTATTTAAAGCTAAAGGAAGAATATGGGCCGGTATAGTTATTGATATTCTAGTGACAATTTTATTTGTGGCTGATATTTGGTATTACAGAGTAAATGGAACTTTTTTATCAATAAGACATATAATTGAGCCAGGAATATTTAATCCTGTAGGAAAGAGCTTATTTAATTTAGCTAAAGTAGATGTAGTGTTCATAGTTGATTTTATAATATTATTTTTAGTTTATAACTTTACAGGTTTAAAAAATGTTAAATATAAAAATAATATAAAAACTAGATTAATTGCATTTATATGCCTTTTTGGAATAAGTGCAACAGTAATAGGGGTATCACACTACTATATAGATATTCAAAGAAAATCAGATAAAAGTTTTTTAAGAATATCATGGGCGCCTTTTCAAACAATTAGTGATTCAAGTCCATTAGGATATCATGGATATGATATTTATTATTATGCTAACAGAAAAGAAACTTTAACTGATGCTCAAAAAAATGAAATTAAAACTTGGTTTGATGAAAATAAAGAAGATTTACCAGATAACAAGTATAAAGGTATGCTTCAAGGAAAAAATGTTATAGCCTTGCAGGTTGAGTCTCTTGAAAACTTTGTTATAGGTAAAAAGGTTTATGGTCAAGAGATTACTCCAAACATAAATAAACTTTTAAAGAATAGTTTATATTTTGATAATATAAAAGAACAAAACAATTCAGGAACAAGTTCAGATTGCGATATAATGGTTAATACATCAATACTTCCTGTTAGAGAAGGAACTACAGTATTTGGTTATCCATGGGCTGAATATAATACTTTACAGAAAATATTAAAGAGTAAGGGATATTCAACAGTTTCAACACATCCAGAGGTTCCTGGAAATTGGAACTGGGCAGAGGTTCATAAGGCGTTTAAAGCTGATGAAATATGGGATGCTCATCAGTTTGATCAAAGTGAAATAATAGGACTTGGAATGTCAGATGAATCTTATTTAAGACAGGTTGGAGAAAGATTAAAGAGTCAAAAACAACCTTTCTATACATTCTTAGTAACATTAACAAGTCATGGACCATTTGATATGCCTAAGGATAAACAATATTTAAATTTACCAGAAGATTTAAATGAAAATATGTTAGGTGCATATTTCCAAAGTGTTAGATATACAGATGAAGCTATTGGAGAATTTATAAATCAATTAAAAGAAGAAGGTCTTTTAGACAATACTGTAATAATGATTTATGGAGATCATGGTGGAGTTCATAAATTCTATGAAGATAAAATAAAAGATGCTCCTTTAGAGGGAGATTGGTGGAAAGATGATGAAAAGGAAATACCTTTCTTAATATACAATCCAAGTATTAATGGAGAGACTATATCAAAAGAAGGTGGTCAAATAGATTTCTTACCAACTATAGCATACCTTTTAGGATTTAATAGAGATACTTTTGATAATACAGCAATGGGAAGAGTATTAGTAAATACTAATAGAAATGCAAGCATATTAAATAATGGAGAAATAGTTGGAAATCCAAAACCTGAAGAAAAAGCTCATTTAGAGAAATCATTTAATATTGCAGATATGATTATACAAGGAAATTATTTTAAAAATAATTAATTAAATTTAAAGCTATTAGCTATATTTTTATTAGGATTTAGCTAATAGCTTTACATATGTTTTATTAGTTTTAATATTAGGAGGGTAAGTTATTAAAAAGGTAACAATTATTTTGATTTAATTAAAATATTTAATATATTATTTCTATTAAAATGTAAAAAGTTTACTTGGTAATAGATTCAAAAAATGCAATAATAATAGAGTGATAACTAAATATTTATTTACTAATTATATTAGAAAGGAGAAAATTTATGGCTAAAAGTAATGGACTTTTAAGTAAAATAGGTGGATTCTTTAAAAAGTTTCCTTTAGAAATTTTATTTTATATTTTACTTGTATTTAAGATAACTGTTTTTTGTACAATGCTAAAAAGCAATAGTGGAATGGAGCTGAATTTAGGATTTGTATATGGATTAATAGATTATAAGATAATATATCTTTTATTCCCATTAATATTCATAAGTTTTGGATTTTTATTTAAAAGATGGGGAAAGTTTATTTATCTATATATTGTAGACTTAGGAATTTCAGCACTTTTAATTTTTGATTTACTTTATTACAGACTGTATGGAACTTTTCCATCAATAAAGTTTTTAATTTACCCAGATTTATTTAATCCTTTAAATAAGGATCTTATCTTCTTTAGAAGTAGAATGATATTATTTATAATAGACTTAGTATTATTACCTATATTTTACATATTATTTAGAAAATACACTAAGGATTGGTATTTTGGAAAGGTAAAATATAGAGTTATAGCATTTTTATTAACATTCTTAGTACCAAGTGGATGTGTGTTAGGAAAATACTATTTATATGATGTTAAGGATATAACTAATGGAGAAAAAGGATTCTTAAGGGTTGCTTGGACACCAACTAGTGGAATTTTCAGAGCTACTCCTTTAGGATATCATTTCTTTGATATTTATAAGACATTAGTTCTTGATAAGGATATAAAATTAAGCAATGAAGAAAAACAAGAAGTTAAAAATTGGCTTGATGCAAATTATGAAAACTTACCAGACAATCAATATAAAGGGGAATTAAAAGGCAAAAACTTAGTTGTGTTACAAATTGAATCTTTAGAAGATTTTGTTATAAATAAAAAAATTGATGGACAGGAGATAACTCCTACATTAAATTCAATACTAAAGAATTCATATTATTTCCCTAATATTTATGAAGAAAACTTAACTGGATTTAGTTCAGATGCAGATTTAATGGTTAATACAGGTATGTTACCAATAACTAATACTGCTACATCTTTTGCTTATCCAAGTAGAACTTTAACAACATTGCCATCTATATTAGAAAAGAATGGTTATACTACAGTTTCAGCTCATCCAGAAGTAGCGGGAAGTTGGAATTGGGGGGAAGTACACCACAGTTTACTAAAATTCCAAAATTCATATACATTATATGACTTTAATGAAGATGAAATAATTGGATTAGGAATTTCAGATAAGAGTTACTTAACTCAATTAGCTACTAAGGCTGGGGATTTAAAACAACCATTCTATCTATTTACTGTTACTTTAACAAATCATGGTCCTTTTGAGATTGATGATGCACATACAACAATAAAAATACCTAGTGAAATAGAAGGAACTCTTATAGGACAATACTTTAAAACAGTAAGATATACAGATGAAGCTATTAAAATGTTTATGGACAAGCTAAAAGAAGAAGGAAGATTTGATGATACTGTATTTGTTATATATGGTGATCATGCTGGTCCAAATAAATATTATAAAGAGCAATTAAAAGATGTTAATTTTGACGGTAACTATTGGAAGCTTAATGAGAAAAAAGTACCACTTATAATCTATAATCCATCAATACAAGGAAAAACAATAGAAACTAAAGGTGGACTTATAGATGTTATGCCAACAGTTTCATATCTTTTAGGAGTTAATGATGGCGGCTTAAGAAATGTAATAGGAAGAAATCTTTTAAATACAAATAGAAATATAGTAGCATTGCCAGAGGGTGAAGTAGCAGGAGAAGCTAAATCTCAAGATGAATTAAACCATGTTAAAAAATCTTATGATATATCAACTAAGATAATAAGATCAGATTATTTTAAAAATAATTAATAAGAAGGGGACTTAAAAATAAGTTTTAAATATTTTTAATATAAGTTCTCAAGTTTGTATAAAAAAAAGTAGCTATGAAAATTCATAGCTACTTTCTTTTTTAACAAGTAAAATCTTTATCAATAGTTATTATGCAGTTATATTGAGGGTGAGTTTCTTTAACAGCTTTTATAATTTCTTCTTTAAGCTCACTTTCAGACATAACTTTTCTTAGTTTTTCTGGGTTAACAACAATATCGAATATAAGATTTTTCTTGTTACCATGACCAACAATTCTAAAATCATGCATTGATTCTATTAGTGGATTATATTTGATTATTTTGTCTATTTCTTCTTTAGCTTGTTTTATTTCATCATCTTCTAAACAAATAGGGTCCATATGGATTACTAGATAAATCTTTAGTTTTTTAGAAATTTCTCTTTCAGCCATATCTATGATATCGTGTATTTTCATAACATTTATGTCAGAAGGTATTTCTGCATGAATTGAAGCCATACATTTACCTACACCATAGTTATGAATTATAAGATCATGAACTCCTATTATATGATCATATGATAAAACCATTTCTCTAATATTTTTAGCAAGCTCTGGGTCAGGTGCTTCTCCTAAAAGAGGATTTATAGTTTCTTTTACTAAAGTAAATCCAGCATATAGAATAGCTAATGAAACAATAACACCTATATATCCATCAATAGGGAAAGTAGTAAATTTTGCAGCTAAAAATGATATAACAACACATGTTGAAGTAAATACATCCCCTAAAGCATCAACTGAAGCAGCTTTAAGAGCTGAAGAATTTATTCTATTACCTGTTAATTTATTAAATCTACTTAACCAAAATTTAAAGAATATTGATATTACAAGTAGAATAAAAGGAATTACTTCAAAGGTTACAGGTGTTGGATTAAGAATTCTTTCAATTGATGATTTGGTGAATTGAAAACCTACTAACATTACCATGAATGCTACGATTAGAGCTGAAATATATTCAATTCTACCATGTCCAAATGGATGCTCTTTATCTGCTGGCATTTTAGCTAATTTAAAACCTATCATTGTTATTACAGAAGAGCCAGCATCAGATAAGTTATTAAAGGCGTCTGCTGTTATAGCTATACTTGCTGAAATTAATCCTACAGAAAATTTTATTAAGAATAAAATTATATTAACAATTATTCCAACTATACTAGCTAAGTAACCATAAGAGCTTCTAACACTTTCATTTTCTGTGTTTTTGTAATCCTTAATGAAGGTTTTTATTATAAGATTTGAAAACATATTAATCATCTCTCCATTTTTATTAAGTTTTAAATTAAGTTTATATTAAATTAAAAAATAATTGTTATAGTTGATTAAAAAATAAAACATATAAGTTATATAAATTTATTCAACTAAATCTCATTATATTATATCATAACATTTTATGTTGAAATAGAATATAAAATATTATAAATAAATCTAGAATTATTAATGTATAGCTATTTGTTAATAAATGTAAATATTTTTATATAACTAAAATATTGACTAAATTAATAAAAAATTAAGAGGAAATTTTTTAAGGTATTTTAATGTTTTATTAATTAGGTATTTTGTGGTAAAGTATAATAAAAAGTATCTATTTTATAAAGAAAGGTGAGATACATATGGAAAGAGTTTTTGCAAATGAATTAATTAATTTTTTATATGAAAGTCCAACAGCTTTTCATGCAGTAAAGAATGTTAAGGACACTTTAGAGTTTGAAGGCTTTAAAGAATTAAAAGAGGCTGATAGATGGAATCTAGAGGTGGAAGGAAAGTATTTTGTAACTAAAAATGATTCAGCTTTAATTGCTTTTAGAGTTGGTAAAGGTGATATTGCCGAAAATGGATTTAAAATAATTGGTGCTCATACTGATTCACCAGGATTTAGAATAAAACCAAATCCAGAGATTACAGTTGAAAATACTTATGTAAAATTAAATACAGAAGTTTACGGAGGACCAATACTAAATACTTGGTTTGATAGACCACTAGCTTTAGCTGGAAGAGTATCATTAGTAAGTAAAAACCCATTAAAACCAGTAAATAAAATAGTTAATATAAATAGACCTATACTTATAATTCCAAACTTAGCTATTCATATGAATAGAGAAGTTAATGAGGGATATAAAATAAATAGACAAAAGGATACATTACCTTTATTATCACTTGTTAATGAAACTTTAGAAAAAGGTAATTATTTAGTTGAACTTTTAGCAAAAGAGTTATATTGTGAAAAAGAGGATATTCTTGATTTTGAATTATATCCATATGAATATGAAAAAGGTTGCTTAATGGGATTAAATGAAGAGTTTATATCTTCAGGAAGATTAGATGATTTATCAATGATTCATGCAGGTATTAAAGCATTAATGGATGCTGAGGTATCACAAGCTACTAATGTAATGGTATGTTTTGATAATGAAGAGGTTGGAAGTGCTACTAAACAAGGTGGAGATTCAGATTTCTTAAAAACAATATTAGAAAGAATAGTCCTAGCTTTAGGTAAAGATAGAGAGGATTTCTTAAGATCATTATCAGAATCATTTATGATTTCAGCAGATTTAGCTCATGCTGTTCATCCAAATTTAGGAGAAAAACACGATCCTGTAGTTAGACCTGTTTTAGGAAAAGGACCTGTAATAAAAATAGCAGCATCACAAAGCTATACAAGTGATAGTGATTCATCAGCTGTTTATGAAATGATATGTAGAAATGCAGGAGTTAATGTTCAAAAGTTTGTTAATAGATCAGATATGAGAGGTGGTTCAACTATAGGACCAATATCATCAACTCATTTACCAATAAGATCAGTTGACATGGGAACTCCAATATTAGCAATGCATTCAATAAGAGAGTTTGGTGCTGTTAAAGATCATTTTGATTGTATAAAGTCATTCACTGAATTCTTTAGAATTTAGTCTATTAATAATTTTCAATATATTTAGTTAATATAATTTTTATTAATTATAACAAAAGTGGGATGTAGAAATTTACATCCCATTTTTATATTTAAATATCATCATCGTCTAGCATATCGCCTTCTATATAGTCAAATTCACTATAGGATATATTGTTGCAAACTATGTCATCTTCTAATGGGTTTGGCAATTTAGTGTAAGTTTTACCAGTTTTAGAATAAGAAACTAAATCATGTTTTTCTGGACTATAAAAGTCTCTATCTTTTGGAGGATATTTTTTACTCATTTTTATTTCCCCTTTCAAATTTAAATTTTGAGTTTTGTTTTAGATTAATGATTTAATTTAAACTAGATAAATTAAAGTTACATTAATAAAAACAAATTATTAATATAGCTATAAATTAGAGTTTTAATCTCTAAATTTTTAGCTTAAATTTATTTTTCCCAAAATAAATTTAGTTATTAAGCTAAAATTAGAGTTTGCTTGGTAATTAGTATAGTTTTAGGAAACCTATGTGTTATTTTGTTAAAACCATTATTAATAAGTTTTAAGTAGCTTATATTTATTTAAAGTGGAATTAATAAAGTTGAAAAAAGAAATACTATACTTTAGGATGGTATAATAAGAAGAAAAAATAGAAAATATATAGTTGGAAGTTTGGAGGAGAGTAACAGTTGAAATAAATTTATAAATATTTATAAATATATAGGTATTATTTATAGATTATATTATAATCTTATTGAGGTGATAAATTATGAAATATTACTCAATAGGAGAGTTTGCAAATAAAATAGGAAAAACTATTTAAAACCTTAGAAATTTGGATGAAAAAGGAGCTTTAAAGCTTTCTCATATAAATAAAGCTAGTACTATATATTATTCTAAGGAACAACTTAATCATTTTTAGGTTTAAAATCCAAAACTAAATAAAAAACTATTGAAATTATTGATAATACTGAAAAAATAGAAGAATAATAATTAGTAGAAGATTTAATTCAAATAGTTACAGTATTTAGTTGTAGGCTTCAAGGTAAAAGGGCAAATAAAGCTAAAAAAATGATTAAGGAGTTATTAGAAGATGATACTATCGAAAAAAGTTAGACTATATCCAAGTGAATTACAAGAGCAAAAGTTATTGCAATCAGTTGGAACTGCAAGATTTATATATAATTGGACACTTTCAAAACAAGAAGAGAATTATAAAAATGGTGGAAAGTTTATATCAGATCGAGTTCTTAGAAAAGAACTAACTCAACTAAAAAAGTCGGAGTTAAGTTGGTTAAATGAAGTATCTAATAATGTATCTAAACAAGCCGTTAAAGATGCTTGTAATGCCTATAAAAGATTCTTCAAAGGATTATCAGATAAACCACGATTTAAGAGTAGAAAAAATAGTAAAAAATCATTTTATAATGATAATGTAAAGATAAAAGTTAAAGAAAATAGATTAGTTAATATTGAAAAAGTTGGTTGGATAAAAACTAATGAACAACTATCTATTGGAGTTAAATATAGTAATCCGCGTATATCATATGATAACAAGTATTGGTATATCTCGGTAGGTATAGAAAAAGAAGAAGTTAAAGAAGATTTAACAGATGTATCATTAGGAATAGACTTAGGATTAAAAGACCTTGCAATATGCTCTGATGGTACAGTATTTAAAAATATAAATAAAAGTAATGTAGTTAGGAAAATAGAAAAGAGATTAAAAAGACTACAAAGACAAGTAAGTAGAAAATATGAAAAAAATAAAAAAGGAAAGGAGTATGTCAAAACTAAAAATATAATAAAACTTGAAAAGTGTATACAACAAATCCATAGAAGATTGGCTAACATTAGAAATAATTATCTTCATGAAACTACAACAAGTATAGTGAAAACCAAACCATACAGAGTTGTAATAGAAGATTTAAATATTAAAGGAATGATGAAAAATAAACATTTATCTGATTCAATAAGAAAACAAGGTTTTTATGAATTTAAAAGACAACTTGAGTATAAATGCAAATTTATAGGAATTGAGTTAGTAGTAGCAGATAGATTTTATCCATCATCAAAGACTTGTAGTCAATGTGGAGAGATTAAGAAAGATTTAAAACTTAAAGATAGAGTTTATAACTGTAGCTGTGGTTTATCCATTGATAGAGATTTAAATGCAAGTATTAATCTTTCAAGATATAAATTAGCATAATATCACTAACAAGATAATGCTAATATGTAGGATGCGTTGTATCCGAATTTACGCCCTCGGAGAGTTATATCAAAGGAAAGTAGATTACTATTATAGTTTTCAAAATCGGACTCGTAGAACAGGGAATTAAACAAGATTTATAGATATTTATAGATTTTTGGCAACGGGAGAATTTAATTATGTCATATAAATTAATATGTATAGATATGGATGGAACATTATTAAATAATAAACATGAAATTAGTGAAAGAAATAAAGAGGCTATAAAAAAAGCTACAGAGAGAGGCGTAAAGGTAGCTGTAACAACAGGTAGATTATTTACCTCAGCTAAATATTATGCAGGACTTTTAGGAGTTAAAACACCTATAATATCATGTAATGGTGCTTTTATAAGAGAAAAGGATGAAGATAAAATAATATATGAATCTGTTTTAAATGAGGATCAACTAGATAGAATATATAATGTCATAAAAAAATACGATATTAATATGGCCTATTTTAATACACCAAACACTGTAATTTCTGAAAAGATTGTTCCAGAAGATCATGGCTATAAGGTTATGAATAGAATGATGGGAGAATCAAATGAAAAGGTGATGTTCTCAGAAGGAGTAGATTTTAGAGAAGCTTTTAAAACTCATGGGAAACATATACTTAAGTCTATTTGTATAGAAAATGATAGTAATAAGCTTGAAGATTTATTTAAGGCAAAAGAAGAATTAAAAAAATACGAAGACTTAGAAGTTGTAAGTTCTTCACCAAGTAACTTTGAAGTAATGAATAAAGGTACTTCAAAAGGACGTGCAGTAAAAGTTTTAGCTGATATATTAAATATAAACAGAGAAGAGGTTATGTGTTTAGGAGATAGTGAAAATGATCTTAGTATGATAGAGTTTGCAGGTCTTGGAGTAGCTATGGGAAATGCAGAAGAGTTTTTAAAAGAAAAAGCTGATTACATAACAGATACAAATGAAAATGATGGAGTAGCCAAGGCTATAGAAAAAATTGTATTAGATTAATTTAACCATATTTTTATAATATAGAAGACACTAATTTTATATGAGATTAAATGAAAAGTTAAGTTTTTTTATTTAGTATTTTAAAAATATTTTCTTAAATAAAGAGAGACTAAAATCGTAAAATTTAGGATTTTAGTCTCTTTATTTTTATAAAAATCATGAAAATTTATTTTGCAAAGTATAAGTTTTTTATAAATTTCTCTATAGAATTTATTTTATTCCTTGGTTGTAGTTGTTTTGGATTCTTTTGTTGTTATGGTAGAAGAACCTTTTTTAGTTGTAGTGGTAGTTGTGGTAGTAGTTGTGACCACTGTTGTAACAATAGTAGTGGAATCATCTAAACTTTTATCTTCTTTTGATAAGGCTGGTTTAAATGGCCACCAATTTGCCTTTCCAAATATTTTTACCATTGCTGGAATAAATAGAGGAAGAACAAATACAACATATAAAAGTATGCCTGTTAGAACCACCATGGAAATTTCAATTAAGGATAATACTCCAGATGGAAGTAAGGCTGCAAAGGTACCACTAAGGATTATTACGGCAGATATTATTACTCCACCCATACTTTTCATTGTTCTTATTATACGTTCTTTTATAGAACCATTAAGATCTTGGTTAAATCTTGTCATTATAAATATGGAGTAATCTATACCTAAAGCCATTAAAACTACAAAACCAAAGAATGATGTTATCCATGATATACCTGGATAGCCCATGATTTTAGTGACAACAAATTGTATTACACTTATTGAAGTAAAATAAGTTAGTAATAAAGAAATCATTAAGTAAATTGGCATTGTTAAAGATCTCAATATAATAATTAAGGTAATAAATACTCCAACTATTACAAATATTAAAGCTTTATCATAATCAGAGTCAGCCATCCTTTTAGTTTCGTATGTTATACTAGCCATTCCACCAATACCTATATTAGCATTTTCTAACTTAGTTCCTTTAACTCCATCTTGAACAAGAGATTTAAGATTAGGAATTTCATTAACTGCTTCATTAGAATAAGGATTCTTTGTAGTAATTACATTTATTACTGCTAATTTACCATCTGAGCTCATATATTGATTTAGGGATTTTTTAAATTCATCATTACTAAATACCTCAATTGGAACACAAATTCCTGAAAGATTATAAGATAGATTTGACCAATCATTTATAAATCCGTTAGCATACTTAAGCCCATTTTGAATTTCAGTTAGTCCATTAGAACCAGCCTCAAGTCCATTAGATAATTCATTTATTTGACCAGAGAATTCTTTGAAACCATCTTGGATTTTAGATTGACCATTAGCTATTTGGTTTAAGGCGTTTGATATTTCAGGAACTTTAGATGAAATTTCTTCTCCCCCTGCTAAGGATTTGCCAAGACCACTATCTAAAGCCTTTAATCCATTTTCAATTTCAGAAATTCCAGAATTAAATTTATCTAAATCATTTATTACAGTATCTTTTTTACTATTTAAAGTGTTTATTAAAACTTTTAATGCACCTATGCTTTCATTTATTGCTTTAATTTCTGGAGTATTATTAAAAGTTCCTTGTAAATTATTAGAGTTATTATTTAAATTATTAATATCATCAGAGAATTTTTTGAAATTTTCATCATTTAAAACCTCTGGATGTGACTTTGAATATTCACTTAAATGAGAATTCAATGATGAAAGAGATTCTTTAAGTTTACTAGTATCTACATTAACTGAATTTGGATTGCCTGTTAAGGAATCAATTTTATTTAAATTATCAAGAACATCATTAGCAGAATTAACTATGGCACTATAATCTTCTTCAAGTTGAGATTTACTTAGTTTTAAAGAATTAACTTTATCTAAAGCTCCATCTATGGAATCTTTTAACTCTGTAGCTCCATTATGTTCTTCACGAATACTTTCCACAAGTTTATTAAGAGCACTTTGGAGTTCAGAAACTCCAGTTTCAGTTTTTTTAGTACCTTCTTGAAGCTTAGCTGTACCTTCTTCAGCCCCCTTTAACTTGCTCTTTGATGAATCTATCTTTTTACTAGCATCACTTAATCCGTCATTTATTTTGTTTAATCCATTATTTGCTTTATCTATACCTTGTGAAACTTGACCAGCTTGGTCATTTACATAAATTTCATCAAGACGAACTCCTGTTGGTCTAGTAACACTTAATACTGATTTTATATCATTACTAGAGTTTTGTAGATTATTAGAAAGTTTTTCTATTAAGGCTACATATTCAGGCTTTCTCATATCATCATCATTTTCTATGTATATTGAAACAGGAGATGCTTGTCCTATACCAAAGTCATCTGCTATTATATTAAATCCTTCCTTAGCAGAGTAAGTATCTCCAATTTCATTTAAATTGTTAAATGATTGATGAAAGTTATTAAATAAAATAGGAAGTAAAAGTATGGTGAATATAGCTCCAAGTATAGGAATTGGTTTACTAAATGCTTTATTAGCTAACTTAGCCCAAAGTCTATTTTCTTCTGCTTTAAAGGTTCCTTTAACAGGCCAGAAAATATTCTTCCCTAATATAATCATTACTGCTGGGAAAATTGTAAATAAGGCTGCAATTAAAAATAATATACCAATTGCTACAGCTACGGCACTTCTATATAAATTAAATCCAATAAAATTTAAGGATGCAAAAACAACAAATACTGGAGTAGCACTAGATAAAACTGTTTTACCAGCAGTTTTAAAGGTTGTTTTTACAGAATCAAGTTTATTATTTCCATTAGCTAATTCCTCTTTAAATCTATTAAGTAGCAAAATAGAGTAATCAGTTCCAATACCGAACATTATACAAATCATAAATATTTGAGTGTAGTTTGAAAGAGGAAAATTAAATTTATCTGCTAAAATCCCAACAACAGATTGAGCTCCTAAATAACTTATTCCTACAGTAAGTAAAGGGATAAATGGAGTAACCACTGATTTAAACAATAATATAAGCACTATGAATATAAATATTACAGTTATTGTTTGAGTTTTATTTAATCCTTTTTGTGCAGCCACATTAACATCATTCTCTATAAGACTTTGTCCTGTAACATAGGTTTCAACCCCTGGAGTTTTTAATTCATCATTTAAAGTTTTTTCTATTGTACTTACAGAGGAATCCTTTGGATTTACTGTCATTAAGGCTATAATAGTTTTACCATTTTCAGAGTTAAGTTGATTTTTTAGCTGAGGAGTATCAAAACTATCATTTATACTCTGAATATAATCACTATTTTCTTTTGATTTTAATCTATCAATGGTATCTTTTATATTTTTTAGATTTTCATCTGTTAATTTATTACTTGAGTGAAAAACAGCTATATAGCTATCTTTGCTATTAAATTTATTATCTGATTGGAGTATATCTGAAATTTTAGAAGAATAATCATCAGGTAATTGTATTCCTCCTTTTTCACTAACTAGCTTTGATAGGGAAGGGGCAGTTAAAAATAAAAATGCTACAACTGCACACCATATTATTAAAATAAAAAAGCTAAGTGGTTTATTAAGTTTAATCTTTTTAAGTATATTATCTTTCATATATTCCCTTCTTTCTTTTACCACTTTAATTAACTTAGTTAATAAAAAATTAATAATTTCATTAAGTTTTTTAGATTTGTTTTAAATTAAATTTCAACTGAAATAGAGGGTGTTCTTTAATTAAAAGTAATGTTGCTATAAATTTATCATATCACATATTTAGTTTAAATATGAACTAAATGTTAACTTGTTAAATGCAAAAAAACACATAATTCTTTAAGAGTTTTCTTAAAATCATGTGTTTTCTTTAAAATAATGTATTAGTCGTTAGATTTACCAACACCTGAAAGTATTATTCCAGGGTTGTGATCTATAGCCCATGAAATACCCCAGTCATTTTGGAATATAAGTAGATTTCTATCTTTAAAATCTTTAACTTTCTTTGTATCAGAAGTTAAGTTTAGTGAATCTACATCTATATTATCATTTTCAATCCATCTAACATATCTAAATGGAAGTCTTTCCATTTTTATATCAACATTGTATTCATTTTTTAATCTATATTCTAAAACTTCAAATTGAAGAACACCAACAACACCAACTATGATTTCTTCCATACCGATGTGTAATTCTTTAAATACCTGAATAGCACCTTCTTGAGCTATTTGAGTAACACCTTTTATGAATTGTTTTCTTTTCATAGTATCTACAGGTTTAACTCTAGCAAAGTGTTCAGGAGCAAATGTAGGAATACCTTCAAATTTGAATTTCTTAGGATTTAAACATAAAGTATCTCCTATTGAGAATATACCTGGGTCAAATACCCCTATGATATCTCCAGCGTAAGCTTCTTCAACAACCTCTCTATCTTGAGCTAAGAATTGTTGAGGTTGAGCAAGTTTAACCTTCTTACCACCTTGAACGTGGAAAACATCTTTTCCTTTTTCAAATTTACCAGAACATATTCTCATGAAAGCAAGTCTATCTCTATGAGCTTTATTCATGTTAGCTTGTATTTTAAATACGAAAGCTGAGAATGGTTCAGTCATAGGATCTATTTCACCTATTGATGAATTTCTTGGAAGTGGAGAAGTAGTTAGTTTTAAGAAGTCATTTAAAAATGGCTCAACCCCAAAGTTTGTAAGAGCTGATCCAAAGAATACAGGAGTTAATTCTCCTTTTCTAACTTTCTCTAAATCAAATTCGTCACCAGCTATATCTAATAGTTCAACATCTTCCATTAACTTATTATGTAAATCTTCACCTAGAAGTTCTTTAAATTTAGGATCTTCTAAGTCACCAGTTATAGTTGAAACTTCACTTTGTCCATGGTTTCCACCATCAAATAAGTGAATTGTGTTTGTAGCTCTATCGTAAACACCTTTAAAGTGACTTCCACATCCTATTGGCCAATTCATTGGGTAAGATTTTATACCAAGTTCACTTTCAATATCTTCTAGAAGTTGGAATGGATCTCTAGTTTCTCTATCCATTTTGTTTACAAAAGTAAATATAGGAATTTCTCTTAATGAAGCAACTTGGAATAGTTTTCTTGTTTGATCCTCAACCCCTTTAGCTCCATCGATAACCATAACAGCTGAGTCGGCAGCCATAAGTGTTCTATATGTATCTTCTGAGAAGTCTTGGTGACCAGGAGTATCTAGTATGTTTATACAATATCCACCATAGTTAAATTGCATAACAGATGAAGTAACAGAGATACCTCTTTGCTTTTCTATTTCCATCCAGTCAGAAACTGCGTGTGTAGCAGCTTTTCTAGCCTTTACAGAACCAGCCATTCTAATGGCTCCTCCATAAAGTAAGAATTTTTCAGTAAGAGTAGTTTTACCAGCATCAGGGTGAGATATGATGGCAAAGGTTCTTCTTTTCTCTATTTCCTTAATTAAATCGCTCAATCTAATTTCCTCCTTAATTTTTTTATGTATATTAAAATATTAACTATTTTCCTTCATTAATATATATAAATATGAAAGATTAAGAAAATAATTGTTTTATCTCTTAAATAGCCTAGACTATTATATCATAAAATAACTATCAAATTAATAAATACTTTTAAGTAAAAAAATAGGTCATATTCTTAACCTTTAATATGACCTATTTTATATATTTTATTTTGAATTTTTCTTTTTAAGTTCTCTCATAGTAGGAAGTGCATCTTTATTATCTAATCCAACAATAGATAATATTTGTTTAGCTCTATCCTTAGTTGAACCTTCTATAGTTGTGTATTTAACATTCTCGCTATCTAAAAATTGCTTTAATGCATTATCAACGGCAGAGGCAGTTGATTCATCTTGCCATCTAATACCATCTTGAGTATAACCAAATTCTCTAGGAACAAAGAATATATGATCATACTTTTGAAGATCTTTAAGAGCTAAATGGTAAAGATCTTTTAGTATTTCAATTTCTTTTACAGATCTTTTTTTATCACCTAGCATAAATCTTCCATAAATATATGGTACGAAAGTTGCATAATCTGTTAAAGCATAATCAAATTGATTTAATGATTCTTCTAAACGAAGTTGTCCTAAATAAATACCGTATTGTTCAGAAATAGTTTCTATCATACCTTTTTCTTTAAGGTATTCTGTACTATATTCAGTTGCGGCTCCCACATCTAAGCCTCTGATTTTAAATTCAACATAAAGTTGTTGTATTAAAGTAGTTTTTCCACATCTTGGACCACCAAGTATTGCAATTCTAACTGGCATATTAAACCCCCATTAAATTATGTATTTATAATAATTTTGAAAATAGTAAAATAATTTATATTTAATGTATTTTTTAGTCAAATCTATTATATCAATTAAATCGAAAGCTCTAATAAATGACAAATTTCATTATATCAACATGATAGAAGTATTTCAATATTTTAAATTCTTTAAAAATAATTAATAAAAATTTCAGTGCACACTAATAATAAGAACAAATTATTACAATTTATTTGCAATAATTTGAAAAGAAATAATCATATGATATAATCTTAAATGTATATGTCAAAAAATAATGAAATAACATAACAATTTTGATATAATTACCTAATATCAAATGAAAAAATTTAAAATATATTTTATATAACGTTTAAGAGGTGAATAAATGTATAAATTAGTAGCTATAGATATGGATGGAACTTTATTAAAAGAAGATAAAACTATATCTGAGAAAACAAAGGAAGCAATAAAAAAAGCAAGAGAAAAAAATGTAAAAGTAGTTTTAGCAACAGGAAGACCAGTAGATGGAGTAAAAAGATATTTAGAAGAATTAGATTTATTTCATAATGATGAGTATGTTTTAACTTTTAACGGAGCTATAGTTAAGGAAGTTGGACCTGATAGAGTAATTTGTAGAGATACTTTAAAAGGTAGCGATTTAAAATATTTATATGAAGTAAGCAAAAATGCTGGAGTTAATATACATGCTTTTTCTAATTTTGGCTGTGTAACTCCTAAGATGAATAAATATACAGAATTAGAAGGTAGAATAAACGGAATAGAAGTTTGTGAAGCTGATTATAATGACATCAAAGAAGATGAAGAAATAATAAAAATAATGATGATTGATGAACCAGAAGTTCTAGAAGAAGGAATTAAGAAGTTACCAGAAGAAGTATATGAAAAATATACTGTAGTAAGAAGTGCTCCTTATTTCTTAGAATTTTTAAGTAAGACTTGTAATAAAGGAGAAGGGGTTAAATCTCTAGCTGAAAGCTTAGGTATAAAAAGAGAAGAAGTTATAGCAATTGGAGACGCTGGAAATGATCTTCATATGATAGAGTATGCAGGACTTGGAGTTGCTATGGGAAATGCTTTTGAAGAAGTAAAAGAAAAAGCTGATTTTATTACTAAAAGTAATGAAGAAGATGGCGTAGCTTTTGTTTTTGAAAAATTTGTTTTATAGATTTTAATATAAAAATATGATTAAAGTTAAGGGGGATTTTATGCAAAACATAAATGATATTCCAATTAAATCAGAGTGTAGTAAGGAAAAAAGCTATCTATTTTATAATGTTGCAAAAAGATGTTTTGACTTAATATGTTCGTTAATTGCGTTAATATTATTTTCACCAATATTTTTGATTTTATATATATGGGTGAAGGTTGATTCTAAAGGACCAGCATTTTTTGGGCATAAAAGAATTGGTAAAGACAGAAAATATATAGATGTTTATAAATTTAGATCTATGGTTTCTAATGCAAAAGAGGTGTTTGATAATTTTACACCAGAGCAAAAAGCTGAATTTGAAAAGAATTTCAAGTTAGATGATGATCCAAGAATAACTAAATGTGGAGCTTTTTTAAGAAAGACAAGTTTAGATGAATTACCTCAATTAATAAATATTATTAAAGGAGATATGAGCATTGTTGGACCAAGACCAATAGTAGATAAAGAAGTTGAAAAGTATGGTGAATATGCAGACAAGCTTTTCAGTGTTACACCAGGATTAACTGGTTATTGGCAAGCAAATGGAAGAAGTGACACAACATATGAAGAAAGAGTACAAATGGATATGTACTATATAGATAATAGATCTTTATGGCTTGATATTAAAATAATATTTAAGACGGTTATATCAGTTATAAAAAAAGAAGGAGCTGTATAGATGAAGATATCTATAATTTGTCCATTGTATAATGCTGAAAATTATATAATGAGTTTACACAATAAAATATTAGAACAAGAAAAACCAGAGGGTACAGAAGTCGAAGTTTCATATGTTTTAACTAGATGTAAGGATAAAACAGAAGAAATGTTAAAAAATATGAATTTACAATATACACTTATAGAACCAAAGGATTTTTCACATTCAAAAACTAGGGAGATGATGGCTTTTAAGTCAACAGGAGATATTATAGTTTTTATATCACAAGATGTAATGATGAAGAATAACTTTTGGCTTAAAAATTTAGTACAACCTATTATAGATGGGGAGTGTGAAGCTTCATTTAGTAGACAACTTTGTACTAATAATACTATAGAAAAATATATAAGAGAAAAGAATTATCCTGAAGAATCAAGAGTGGTTTCTAAAAAGGATATTAATAAATATGGATTATTAACATTTTTCTATTCAGATGCATCATCAGCTGTTAAAACAAGTGTATATAAAGAGTTAAATGGATATGACAATAAAAGACTTTTAATAAATGAAGATATGTATTTTGCTGAAAAGCTTATACAAGCTGGATATAGAATAAAGTATTGCTCAGATTCTGAAGTTTATCATTCTCATGTATTTACTCTTAAATCATTGTATGAAAGATACTTTGATACTGGAGTTTTCTTTAGACAAAACTCACAATTTTTAAACTATAAAGGAAATAAGAGTGGTAAAGATTTGGCTATTCATGTATTAAAAAGATCATTAGAAGATAAAAACTTTAAGGTTACATTAAATATATTACCTAATTTTGGAGCAAGATTTATTGGAAGTTTCTTAGGAAAGAAATATGAAAGTTTGCCTAGAAGTTTTGTTATGGCTTCTTCAATGAGTAAAAAGATATATAATATTTAAATAATTAACAAGAGAATAAATTTTATCAATTAACATGGAGGAATTAATGTATGAAAGGTATAGTGTTAGCAGGGGGAAGTGGTACAAGACTTTATCCAGTAACAAAGGCAATGTCAAAGCAAATGGTACCAATATATGATAAGCCAATGATATATTACCCAATGTCAGTATTAATGTTAGCTGGAATAAGAGATATATTAATAATATCAACAGAAAGAGATTTACCTAATTTTAAAGAGTTATTTAAAGATGGAAGTGAATTAGGTTTAAATATAGAATACAAAGTTCAAGAAGCACCGAATGGACTTGCAGAAGCATTTATAATTGGAGAAGAATTCATAGGAGATGACAATGTAGCTATGATTCTAGGAGACAATATATTCTATGGACAAAACTTCTCAAGTAATTTAAAGGAAGCCGCTGCTTTAGAAAAGGGTGCTATGGTATTTGGATATTATGTTCAAGACCCTAAGGCTTTTGGAGTAGTAGAATTTGATGAGAATGGAAAGGTAATTTCTTTAGAAGAAAAGCCAGAACATCCAAAATCAAAGTATGCAGTTCCAGGACTTTATTTCTATGACAATACAGTAATAGAAAAGGCAAAAGGATTAAAGCCATCTGCAAGAGGAGAACTAGAAATAACAGATTTAAATAGATTATATATGGAAGAGGGAACTTTAAAAGTTAATTTATTTGGTAGAGGAATGGCTTGGTTAGATACAGGAACTCATGCTTCAATGTTACAAGCATCTAACTTTGTTGAAGCTGTTCAAAATACTCAAGGTACATATATAGCTTGTTTAGAAGAGATTGCATATAGAAAAGGTTGGATAACAGCTGAAAAAGTTATGAACTTAGCGAAGCCTTTAATGAAGACTGGATACGGAAAATATTTAGTAGATATAGTAGAGGAAATTGAAAGTAAAAAATTTTTAGAAGAAATTGCCGCTACAGCAAACTAAGGAGGAATAACCATGAGTAACTTTAAATTTATAGAAACAAAAATAAAAGATCTATATATTATAGAACCTAAAGTTTTTGGAGATGAAAGAGGATATTTCATGGAAACATATAGTCAAAAAGCTTTTGAAGAAGTTGGACTTACTATGAAATTTGTTCAAGATAATGAATCAAAATCTAAAAAAGGTGTTTTAAGAGGATTACATTTCCAAACTAAACATACTCAAGGAAAGCTTGTTAGAGTAACTCAAGGAGAGGTTTGGGATGTAGCTGTAGATTTAAGAAAAGGATCACCTACATTTGGACAATGGGAAGGTGTTCATTTAAGCGCAGAAAATAAAAGACAATTCTATGTTCCAGAAGGATTTGCTCATGGATTTGTAGTTTTATCTGATGAAGCTGTATTTAACTATAAATGTACAGATTTTTATGCTCCAGAATATGATAGTGGACTTCTTTGGAATGACAAAGATGTTAATGTAGAATGGCCTTTAGAAGGAATAGAAGAAATAATCTTATCAGAAAAAGATAAGAAACAAAAAACTTTAAAAGAATTAGATATTCCTTTTATATATGAAGGTTAATAGGAGGAAGTCTATGAAAATATTAATAACAGGTTCAAATGGACAATTAGGAAATGAACTTCAATCAATAATAAAAAGTGGAAAAGCAGAAATAGGTTCAGTTAGTGAAAATATAAAAAACTCAGAAGTTATTGCTTTAGATGTTGATAAATTAGATATAACTAGCTTAGAAAATGTTAAAAATGTACTTAATGAAGAAAAGCCAGATGTAGTAATAAACTGTGCAGCGGCAACAAATGTTGACGGATGTGAAAGTAATGAAGATTTTGCATTTAAAGTTAATTCTTTAGGAGCAAGAAATTTAGCTATGGTTTGTGAAGAAATTGGAGCTAAATTAGTTCAAGTTTCAACAGATTATGTATTTAGTGGTTTTGGTGAAAAACCATTAACTGAGTTTGATTTAACTGCACCTTATAGTGTTTATGGAAAAACAAAACTTTTAGGTGAAAATTATGTTAAAGAGTTTTGTTCAAAATATTATATAGTTAGAACTGCTTGGTTATATGGATATGTGGGACATAACTTTGTTTACACAATGATGAGACTTGGAAAAGAAAAAGAATCATTAAATGTGGTTAATGATCAAAAAGGAAATCCAACTCACGCAAATGATTTAGCATATCATATATTAAAGCTTATAGAAACAGAAGAATACGGAATATATCATTGTACAGGAAAAGGGGAATGTACTTGGTATGATTTTGCTAAAGAAATAATGGAGTTAGCTGGCAATAAGTGCATTGTTAATCCATGTACTTCAGAAGAATATAAAACACCAGCTAAAAGACCAGAATATTCATCATTAGATAATATGATGCTTAGATGTACAATTGGTGATGAAATGAGAGATTGGAAGGAAGCTTTAAAAAGCTTTTTTAAAAATCAACAAAGAAATTAATAAAGGCTATATAAAAATATATTGATTTTAATATTATTAGTTTTAATTATTTAAATTAATATATTTTTATAATGTATAAGTAGAGAATCGGTATAATGTTAAAATACTTATAAAGATGAAAGAAGTTATTAAAGTTAGGAGAGAATTAAATGAAAACTTACTTAGTTACAGGTGGAGCAGGATTTATAGGATCTAACTTTGTATTATACATGTTAAAGAAATACGAAGATATAAAAATAATAAACTTAGATAAATTAACTTATGCAGGAAACTTAGAAAACTTAAAATCAATAGAAAATGATGAAAGACATATATTCGTTCAAGGAGATATATGTGATAAAGAATTAGTTTCAAGTTTATTTGAAAAATATGAAATAGACTATGTAGCTCACTTTGCAGCAGAATCACATGTTGATAGAAGTATAAGAGAGCCAGAAGTATTTGCTAAAACTAATGTATTAGGAACAGTAAATTTACTTAACTGCGCTAAAAATGCATGGGAAACAGAAGAAGGATGGAAAGAAGGCGTTAAATTCTTACACGTTTCAACAGATGAAGTTTATGGTTCATTAGGAGAAACAGGATATTTCATGGAAACAACACCATTAGATCCACATAGTCCATATTCATCAAGCAAAGCAAGTTCAGATTTAATGGTTAAGGCTTATGCAGATACATATAAAATGCCAGTAAACATAACAAGATGTTCAAATAACTATGGACCATTCCAATTCCCAGAAAAACTTATACCACTTCTAATAAATAACTGTTTAAATCATAAGGATTTACCAGTTTACGGAGATGGAATGAATATAAGAGACTGGTTATTCGTTGAAGACCATGCAAAAGCAATCGATATGGTAATAAACGGGGGAAGACTTGGAGAAGTTTACAATGTTGGTGGTCATAATGAAAGAACTAACATTCAAATAGTAAAAACAGTTATAGAATACTTACATGATAATGTAGATGAAGAAATAACTGAAGACTTAATAAAGTATGTTGAAGATAGAAAAGGTCATGATAGAAGATACGGAATAGATCCAACAAAGATAAAAGAAGAGTTAGGATGGTATCCAGAAACAACTTTTGAAGTTGGAATAAAGAAAATAATAAAATGGTACTTAGATAATAAAGAATGGATGGAAAATGTAACATCAGGAGATTATCAAAAATATTATGAGAAGATGTACAAGTAAGGAGAGTTATTGTGAAAAAACCAAAAGTTATAGCATTTTATTTACCACAATTTCATGCCATACCAGAAAATGATGAATGGTGGGGTAAAGGATTCACTGAATGGGTAAATACAAAGAAAGCAAAACCTTTATTTGAAGGACATCAACAACCTAAAACTCCATTAAATGATAATTATTATTGTCTTCTTGATGCTGAAACTCAGGAATGGCAAGCAGAACTTGCTGAAAAATATGGAGTATATGGTTTTTGTTATTACCATTATTGGTTTAATGGTAAAATGCTATTGGAAAAACCAATGGAGAATATGTTAAATAATAAGAATATAAAACTTCCGTTTTGTATTTCTTGGGCAAATGAACCTTGGGCAAGAACTTGGGATGGAAAAAACAAAGAAGTTTTAATGTCTCAAGTATATGGAGAAGAAAAAGAATGGAAAGAACATTTTGATTATTTATCAAAATTTTTTGTTGATGATAGATATATAAAAATTGATAATAAGCCATTAATGCTAATATATAGAACATCTAATATTCCTAAGTGTGATGAAATGATAGAGTGTTGGAATAACGAATGTAAAAAATTAGGTTTTGATGGAATTTATTTAGTTGAAACAATGAATTCTTTTCAAAATAAAAGTTGTGTTAATAAATCAGATGCAGTTGTAGAATTTGAACCAATGCTAACTATAAGACATCATCTTCCTATACATATACAGGGAGTGAGATATTTTAAAAAGAAATTAGGAGTTCTAGACAAATTAAATTATGATAATCTTTGGAATGCTGTAATAAATAAAAATGAAGATTATGGGAAAAAGAAATTTTTAGGAGCTTTTGTTTCTTGGGATAACACAGCTAGAAAGAAAAATAAAGGCCTAGTACTAAATGAAGATTCACCTAGTAAGTTTAAAAAATATTTTAAAAAACAATATGACAAAGCTATAGAGATTGGATCTGAATATATATTTATAAATGCTTGGAATGAATGGGCAGAGGGAACTTATTTAGAACCGGATAAAGAAAATGAACATGGATATATCAAAGCTTTAAATGAGGTTTTAAATGATGAATAACATAAGAAGTAAGAAAATGTTTATTTCTCATGTAGATAGTTTTGGTGGAGCTGAAAATGTTCTTATAAATATTATAAAGTTATATAATTCAGAAGATGTTATAGTTATAACAAACAAAAGAGGTAACGGTAAATTTAGTGAAAAAATTAATAAGGAATATAATGTAAAAAGATTTACTTTTGGACTACTAAGTAACAGCATAGTGAAATCATTGTTAGAATTTCCTCTAACAATGATTTCCTTAATTAGATTAATAAATATAATAAAAAAATATAACATAGATGTAATTTATAGTAATACATCAGTGAATTTAATAGGCATATTAGCAGCACTATTAACTAGAAAAAAACATGTTTGGCATGTACATGAACAATTTGGTGGAGTATTTAACTCTAAATTTAAAGTATTATATAAAAAGTTAATGAATTATGAAAACAATGAGAATATTTATATATCGAATGCTATAAAGAATGAGTGGGAAGAGAATATAGGGAAAGTTAGAAGTAAAGTATTAAGAAATCCTATAACTATAAAAGTACAGCCTAATAATAAGTCTATTGGCAATAAGGTGGTTTTAGGATTTGCAGGAAGTATTGTAGAAAATAAAAATCTAATTTTATTACTACAAAGTTTAAATTATTTAAAAGAAAAGAATAATAATTTCCAATTGCTTGTTGCTGGAGATGGAAATTTAAAAGATCAAATGGTTAATTATTGCACAGAAAATAATTTGAATGATAATATTGAATTTTTAGGAAATATAGATTGTATGGAGAATTTCTATAATGCAATAGATGTGTTGGTATTACCATCATTTACTGAAGGGGTACCTTTAGTAGTTCTAGAAGCAGCTGGAAGAGGAAAAATGATTATAATGACAGAAAATTCTGGAATAAATGAAATATTAGATGATAATACTGATTATTTAAGTATTAATCCATATGATAAGAATGATTTAATAAAAGTATTAAATAGTGTTTTAGAAAATCATAATATTATTAAAGAATACTCAACTAATTCTTTTAAAAAGATTAATAAATATATTAAAGAAAACAACTTTGAAAAAGAATTGAAAAATATATTATAGGAAGAGGATATAAAGGTTAATTATGATAAATTTTAAGGAGAATAAAATAATTAAATTTAGTATTCCTATAGTAATGATTATTCTAAGTTTTTTTGCTAGAATTATAGATTCTAATATTTATAGTGTAGTATTAGTGTCACTTTGGCTGTTTTTTATAAATATGGTTTTAAAGAAAAAAATAAATAGAAAAATATATATTTTTATAAATATATATATCTTAATTAATATAATTCTAATACTAATAGCAACTTTACAAGCAAAAGAATGGGGATTTTCATTAGGAATACTTCATGGTGGAGTAAAGGGTATTGAATATAATGATGCATATAATTATTATAACAATATCATAGACAACTATAATGTTAATTTAACAGATTATTTGAAGAATTTTATTGTAAATATAAAATCTGACAACTATATTTATAATGTTTTCATACTATACAATCTAGTAATTTCTAAAATTTTTGGATTAAGTATAGAGGTTTTATTAATATCTAAATTAATTTTTACAGTTTTAAGTATTTATTTGATTGTATTTATATGTGATATTTTAGGAATAAAAAGAAAGTTATTAGCAATAAGTTTCTTTTCTTTTTATCCAGGATATTTATATATAAATATTAATTTTTTACGTGATAACTTTATTGTGTTTTTTGTGATTTTTATAATTTATTTTTATTTAAGATTATATAAATCGAAAGTGCTAAATAAAAAAGAAATTATATTAATACTAGTTGGATTTTTATTTTTAATAGTATTAAGATTATACTCAGCTGTAATATTAGGTGGTTGTTTATTTTTATTTAGTAAAACTAAAAATAAAAAGCAATTACGTATTAAAATTATTATGGCCATAGTTGCAATTTTAATAGTAAACCAGTTATCAATAATTTTTGGTTATGGAATACTAGGTTTTAATTATATAAATAGTTATGTAAATAATGTTGGATATATAAATGCAATAGCTCAAACTATAATAAGATTGCTTATTGGCTTCAGAGTAATAGGAACTGCACTTTCATCAGGGCTTATATCTAACTTCTTAGTAATGATATCACCAATATATATTTCTTTAATTAATATTATATTATTTATATTAATTTTAAGAAAAAAGGTTATTCTTAATAAGTTAAATATGAAAATTTTAAGTTTTTATTTTATTTTTGCTTTTTTAAATGGTTTAATATTAGTTTTAAGAGATCAAATAATTGTAGAAAGAATATATGCAATGTGGATTTGGATGATTGCATTAGTTATTTCTACTTATGAAGAATAATTTAAAATTAAAAGGAGGTGGATTATATGGAAGCTAGTTTAAAAGAAGCCCAAGAGTTAATGACAACAATATTAAAAGATATTGATTCTATATGCAGAAAAAATAACATAAATTATTGGATTGAATCAGGAACTTTATTAGGTGCTGTTAGACATAAAGGCTTTATACCTTGGGATGATGATATTGATATTGGAATGCTGAGGGAGGATTATAATAAGTTTTTAGAGATAGCTAATAAAGAATTAAAAGATGATGTTATTTTATGTAATTTTAAAAATGAAAAGAATGTCCAATATCAATGGTCAAAGGTAAAGCATAAATATAGCGAAATAATAGAAGATGGCAATACCTCAGAAAAATCTGGTCTTTTCGTGGATATATTTCCATATGATTTTTATTCAAGAGAAGGAAATGATTTTGCAAGTAAATTAAAAAAGAGATATAAGAAGAAATTTGCAGTATTACATTACAGTGGCTTAGATAATAAATCTATAAACAATAGTAGTGATAAAGTAAAAAAATATATATGTAAAATACTTAAGATATTTTTAAATAAAACATTTAATGAATTATGTAGTGATGTGGTTAAGGAAATTACCGTAAAGGAAAGAAACAAAGAGGATGTTCTAAGTTATGGTATAGAGGTCACTGCATATGATAATTATTTGGAATATAATGATATTTTTCCATTAACAGATATAAGTTTTGAAAATATAACTGTTAAATCTCCTAACAAAAAAGAAAAATATTTAAAGCAGTTATATGGAGAAGATTATATGAAGCTTCCTAAACATGAAGATAGAGTGTTTCATAATAACGGAATATTTATAATGAAAAAAAGAAACTTTTAATTAGTCAATCGGGGTTGGTTAATATTGGATGTTAAAAAGTTTTTATTTAGGAGGCTTAAATGAGTAAATCAATATCGAAAAATATAATATTTAAATTCTTATTAAATATTTTTAATGTAGTAGTTCCAATAATTATAGGTCCTTATGTATTAAGAGTTTTAGGACCAGACTTAATGGGAACAATAAACTTCTCCCAAACAATATATGGATACTTTTTCATATTTGCAGGTTTTGGAGTATATCAATATGGTTTAAGAGAAATAAGTAGAGTTAGAGACGATAAAAAAAAGCTCTCACAGGTATATACTAGTCTATTTACTCTAACCTTTATAACAAATATACTTACAACAATTGGATATGTATTATTTGTTCAGTTTAACTATTCTGGAACAGAAATATATGTTGCTTGTATGATATTAACTTTTAATTTATTAGCTAATATCTTTTATACTGAATGGGTAAATGAAGGGTTAGAAAACTATGACTTCATAACAATAAAAACTATTATAATTAGAATTGTTTATGTAGTATTTTTATTTATACTTGTTAGAAGTGCAAATGATTTAAAAGAATATATGATTCTTTTAGTTTTATCAACATTTTTAAATAATATTGTAAGTTTTATATACATAAGAAAAAGAATACCTTTTGATTTTTCTGACTTAAAATTATTAAGGCATATAAAACCATTATTTTTAGTTGTTATATTATCAAATGCCAATGTATTATACACTCAACTTGATAGATATTTTATAGGAGAGTATATAAATATGGATTCTGTTGCTTATTATACAACAGCGCAAAATATAAGTAACATAATAAATACCTTGTTGCTTACAGTTATTTATGCAACTATTCCAAGAATGTCAAATTATATAGCAAATGAAAATCATGATGAATATAAAGGTTTATTAGATAAAATTTCTAAAATGTATTTTATAGTTCTTTTCCCGGCTGCTATAGGTATGTTGGTTTTAGCTAAAGAGGTAATTCTTATATATGGTGGTAGTAAGTATTTAGATGCTATACCAATGCTTAAGGTTTTTGCTATATATATAATTACTTTAGGATTTGAGACCATATTAAGCAATCAGGTTATGTATATAAGAGGAAAAGAAAAAGAACAAGTAAAGATAACATTTATAGGGGGAGCAGTAAACCTAGTATTAAATGTAACATTATTATGGACAGGCTATTTCAATGGAACAAATGCAGTAATAACAACAATGTTAGCTAATATAGTTGTTATTATATTAGAATACTTATATATAAAATTTGTTATGGACTTAGATTTTAACATTTTTAGCCTAGATAAGATGAAGTATCTAGCAATATCATTATTATTTATACCTATAACTTATTTTATAGGAAAATTTATAAGTGGAGTTATACTATTTACTTTAGCAGTAATGACTATAAACTCATTAGTTTATTTCTTGATTTTACTAGTTATTAAAGATGATTGCTTATTAGAAATAATAAATAAATTTACTAAAAAATTAAGAAGATAAAAATAAAAGGGGGAGTTTCATTGATTAAAAAGTTTATTATTGCTACAGTTATTACTTTGAGTGTAACTTCAATTAATGTTATAGCTTTAGAGAATGTAAACAATAATTCTGATGAAAATAAATATTCTACTTTAGTTGGAGAAACTTATGAAATTGTAAAAAAACCAAATATGTTTTTCTTAATCCCAAATGATAATGTAGAAAGTTATAAAGATGAAAATGGAATTAAAAGAGAAGAATTTAAAAAGGATAAAGAAGGTCAAGAATCTATAAACAGACTTGTTACAAAGACTAAGAGTAAGTATGAGATAGCATTAGCTCATGAAAATGGGAAATATACTTTTTTAGATTCTGCAAACACAAAGGAAGAAGCAGAGAATAAAGTTAAAAATTTAAGTGGAAAATATAATACTTTTGCAGCAATGCCTGTTGTTTTAAATGATAGTGGACAAGTAGCTTATTCAGAAAAATCAATGGGAAGATTAGTTAAATATAAAAATGGAAGTCCAGCTGGATATGGAGAAATAACCAATATATATGCTAATCCTAATTTAACAAATGACTTTACATATATTAATCATGGTTATGTAGATGATGTTCCAATAATTGAGGATAGAGGAAATGTTGCCAAAATAGAAGTTGGAGGATATGAAGGTTGGGTAAATAAAGATACTAGTTCTGGAAATTATGATTTAGTCATAGTACCATTAAACCAAGTAAAAAATCCAAGTTATTATATAGTTAGAGATGGAGAGTTAATCCATTATATAAGTAGTGATCTTACCAATTATTCTGAAGGTGGATATGAGGTTATTATAGGACCAGCACCTAATTTCTTAAGTGAAAATGTAAAATATTATAGTTATGATAACAAATATTTTTATAAAGATTTAAGTACATTAATAGGTGATTTACAAAATGATAATCATAATAATTCTGTAAATGCAAATAATCCTTTTTATCCATATTATATGAATTTACCATTTAGAAGTAAAACAACATTTACTGCTGAAGAATTAAATAATTTTATTGATAAAAAGACAAAATCATATAGTAAATTAAGAGGAACTGGACAAGCTTTTATAGATGCACAAAATAAATATGGAGCAAATGCTCTTTTACTTTTAGGACTAGCAGCTAATGAATCAGCTTGGGGAACATCTCAAATAGCTCAACAAAAAAATAATTTATTTGGAATAAATGCTATTGATTCAAGTCCAGGAGCATCAGCAAATTCATTTGAAACTGTTGAAGGCTGTATAAATGATTTTGCAAAATATTATATTTCTAGAGGATATTCAGATCCGGAAGATTGGAGATATTTTGGAGGATACCTTGGGAATAAGGGTAGTGGAGCTAATGTTAAGTATGCTTCAGATCCATTTTGGGGAGAAAAAGCAGGACAAAATGCTTATATAGCTGATTACTGGGCAAGTGGAAAAGGAATATCAGGTTTAAAAGATTATAATTACTATCAGCTAGGCATTTATACAGGGGCTAGTAGTGTTACAAATAAAGATAATGAAAAATTATATGATGTAGGTGACTTATATACTGAAAGAGTAGAAAAAATAGGAGCTACAACGATTTTAACTAGCAAAGAAAAGATTAATCACAATGGAAAAGACTGTTATGAAATAAATCCAGTTAGAACAACCCCTGTAATATCAAATGGATCAGCAGTAGCATTCAAAGGTCCATACGATTGGAATGATAAAGGCTTTGTAGATGCATCAAAAGTTAAGCTTATAAATGAAGGTAAGTATTCTGAAAATGTTATAGGAAAATGGGTAATGAATGAGGGCATATGGTACTATTATTTAGGTGAAAAATATGCTATAGGATTAAAATTTATAGATGGCTATTGGTATTATTTTAATCAAAATGGAGAAATGCAAATTGGCTGGCAAAAGATAGATGGAAATTGGTATTATTTTAGACCAGATGGAAATATGAAAATAGGCTGGGAAGAAATAAATGGATATTGGTATTACTTTAATGAAGATGGAGTAATGCAGACAGGATGGCAAGAGATAGGTGGAAAATGGTATTATTTTAGACCAGATGGAAATATGAGAATAGGCTGGGAAGAAATAAATGGATATTGGTATTACTTTAATGGAGATGGAGTAATGCAGACAGGCTGGCAAGAACTAGGTGGAAAATGGTATTATTTTAGACCAGATGGAAATATGAAAATAGGCTGGGAAAAAATAAATGGCTGTTGGTATTACTTTAATGGAGATGGAGTAATGCTTACTGGAACTCAAAAAATAGACGGTGTTATATATAACTTTAAAGATAATGGAATGTTAATTGAATAATAAATAATAAATTATAAGGAGAAAAGAATTTATGATAAAAAGAAAAGGGTATCTAAATATTTTATTAGGAGGAATCTTAGCGAGTTCTTTATTATTAAATACTACTATATATGCTATAGATAATACAAACAAAAATGATTTAAGCAATAAGAGTGTGCAAATAGATAATAAAGAAAAAAATAATAATGATAGTGGTAAAGAGAATATTTCTAATAATGCTAAAGTATCAGATACTTTAAATGAAAAAGAAAATTCAAATGTTTCTAATGATTCCAAAGCAGTTGATAAAATTAAAAGTGGTTGGCAAGAGATAGAAGGAAATTGGTACTATTTTAATTCAAATGGAAATATGAAAACTGGTTGGGAAGAAATAAACGGTTATTGGTATTATTTTAATAATGATGGAATAATGCAGACAGGCTGGCAAGAGCTAGGTGGAAAATGGTATTATTTTAGACCAGATGGAAATATGAGAGTAGGCTGGGAACAAATAAATGGGTATTGGTATTACTTTGGAAGTGATGGATCAATGCAAACTGGCTGGCAAGAAGTAGGTGGAATTTGGTACTATTTTAGACCAGATGGAAATATGAAAACCGGTTGGGAAGAAATAAACGGTTATTGGTATTACTTTAATGGAGATGGAGTAATGCAAACTGGTTGGCAAGAAATAGGTGGAGTATGGTATTACTTTAGACTAGATGGAAATATGAGAATAGGCTGGGAAGAAATAAATGGGTATTGGTATTACTTTGGAAGCAATGGAGCAATGCAGACAGGCTGGCAAGAGCTAGGTGGAACATGGTACTATTTTAGAACAGACGGAAATATGAAAGTAGGCTGGGAAGAAATAGATGGAAAGTGGTATTATTTTGCTACAGATGGAGTTTTAGAAACAAATAAAGTAGTTGGAGATTGGTATATAAATAATGATGGAGTAGGGAATCAGATCGTAACTGAAGGTGTATATGGAAAGAGTGGAAAGGGCAGAGATTTAGAATATTATAGAATAGGACACGGTAAAAAAGTATTATTCTCAGTTTTTGGAGTACATGGATATGAAGATGCTTGGAGTGGTGATTCACAAGAACTTAAAATAATAGCTGAAAAGTCAGTAAATAGATTAAGAAGTGAATATAATACTAAAGGAATAGATTTAAGTGAATGGAGTGTATATATTATACCTTCAGCTAATCCAGATGGAAGAATTGATGGATGGACAAACAATGGACCAGGTAGAACTACAGTAACAACTAAGAATGATATAAATAGATCATTCCCTACAGGATTTTCTCCTTTTTATAGTGCTAGAAACTATACAGGACCAACAGCATTAGGTTCTCCAGAGGCAAAGGCTTTATATGGTTTCATAAATAAAACTATGGAAGGAGCAACTGAAAAAGTTCTTTTAGATGTACATGGATGGGAAAACAAAACAATAGGTAATCCTAGTATTGCTAGATATTTTGATAATGAATTTGGCTTTAGAAATATAAATAAATATCCAGGTGGATTTGTAATAACTTATGGAAATGCTATAGGAGCTAAATCAGTTTTAGTAGAATTCCCAGTTCCTTATTCACATCAAGATATATTAAGAAGAGATTTTTCAGGTAAATTTGCTAATGGATTAGTAAATATTCTTTTAAATAACTAAAAATAAGTATAATTAAAATATATGATAGAATTTTTAAAATTTTATCATATATTTTTTTATTACAAAAGTTTTTAATAAATTATATTTTTGTGTTAATTTGTATTTTTTATAGCAATTTATAAATTAATAAATTTCAAATAAAATGTTACTAATATGTAAATATTTATTATGATAAAATCCTTAAAATTAAACTGTAAATACGTTACAAAATTTAAAAAAATTGAAATGAAAAGAAGGTTTGGAAATGAAAAAGGTAAAAGAAAAAGTAGCTATTGCGGTATTGACAGGGGTAATTATGGGGGTGTCAGGTTCATTTGTATTTAGTGGAAGGAATATATATGCAAGTGAATTAAAGAGTACTTTAAGCGATGAACAAACTAGTCAAAAAAACGAAAAAGAAAAACAAGAAAAACCTTTAGAATTAGAAGAAGAAATACAATCAAGTAACAAGATGGAAGAAGAAAATAAAGATGTTATTAAGAAAGAAGAAATAGATAAGAAATTTGATAATAATGAAGTAAGAGAAAATAAAGTAACTACTTTTGATATTAAATCAAATGAAAAGTCTAAAGTTGAAAAATGTCATTGGTTTAAAAATGGAACAGATGGTGATGGAAGAACTATATGGTCATATAAAAATAAAGAAGGAAAAAATGTAGTTGGTTTAGCTGAGATTAATGGGGCTAAATATTTCTTTGATGAATATGGTCGTATGCAAACCGGAATAATAAAAGATTATAAAAGTAATAAAATATATTATGCTGAATCAAATGGAGTTTTAAGCAATTATAAAGGTTGGAAAAAAATAGATGATGAATGGTATTATTTTAATGGCAATGGAACTTTAAAAACAGGATGGTTAAGCTTAGGAGGGAAAAGATATTACTTAAATGATCAAGATGGTAATATGGTAATAGGAGCTTTGGCTATAGAAGGTAAGCAATACTATTTTAATTCAAATGGAGAATTAATTAAAAAAACTGGCTGGTTAAAAGGTAAAAATTTAGAAACAGGCGGAATATGTTGGTATTATTTTGACGAAGAAGGAAATTTACAAAAAGGATTTAAGAATATAGATGGAGTAAACTATTATTTTACTGAAAATGGATTTATGGCTACAGGAGTTCAAAATGTTAAGCAAAAAGATGGTAATTATAAATTAATGCTTTTTAGTGAAAATGGTAAATTTATAGATAAAGCTGGTTGGTATGAAGTAAAGAATGGTTCAAATGATTCAAGTTGGTACTATATAAATAGTGATTATACTTTAGCAACAGGATTAAAGGAAATAAATAATAAATTGTATTACTTTGATCCAGATAGTGGAATGATGATTTCAAATAAACTTCAAGAAGTTGTGATGAAAGATGGAAGTAAAAAAGATTATTATTTTAATAATAACGGAGTTGCCTTAATAAACAATGAAGGATGGCAATCTCAAAAAGAAAATAATAAAATAATGTGGCAATATTTAAAAAATGAACAACCTGTAAGTGGATTACAAGAAATAAACGGAAAAACATATTATTTTAATGAAAATACTTCCTATATGGAAACTGGAGTTGTTGATACAGGAAAAGGAATTTATCTTTTTGATGATAATGGAGCAAAAGTTAATAAAACAGGATGGATTCAAAATAAAGGACACTGGTATTATTTAAATAATGATTCAACTGTAAAAAGAGATTGGTTAAACTCTGGGTATAGTTGGTATTATTTAAATGATAATGGAATAATGGCGACTCAATGGAAAAAAGTAAATGATTATTGGTATTATTTTGGCTCAAATGGAGCAATGCAAAAAGATTGGAAAGAAATAAATAGAAATTGGTATTACTTGAGAAATGATGGAATAATGACAACTCAATGGGAAAAAGTAAATGATTATTGGTACTATTTTGGTACAAATGGAATAATGCAAAAGGACTGGAAAGAAATAAATAATAATTGGTATTACTTGAGAGATGATGGAATAATGGCAACTCAATGGGAAAAGGTAAATGATTATTGGTATTATTTCGGCTCAAATGGAGCAATGCAAAAGGATTGGAAAGAAATAAATAATAATTGGTATTACTTGAGAGATGATGGAATAATGGCAACTCAATGGGAAAAAGTAAATAATTATTGGTATTATTTTGGCTCAAATGGAGCAATGCAAAAAGATTGGAAAGAAATAAATAACAATTGGTATTACTTGAGAGATGATGGAATAATGACAACTCAATGGAACAAAATAAATGATTATTGGTATTACTTTAATGATGATGGGAAAATGATAAATAACCAATATATTGATGGATGGAGAATAGATAATAATGGGGTAGCTCATTATGAAAAAGCCTTTAGAAATCCAAAGTTAGAAAATAGTAATCAAATAATAGTTGTAACGACAAATAATATGAGTACAAGTTATTGTAATATAGAAATTTATGAAAAGAATGATTCTGGTGAATGGAATAACATTGATAGTACAACTGGAAGAGTAGGAGCTAATGGACTTGCTTACATTGAAAATAGAGTTCAATCAACTAATACTACTCCAGCTGGTGTTATGAGCATAACAGGAGCTTTTGGAGTTAAGAATAATCCTGGAACAAAATTAGATTATATAAAGGTTAATAATAATATGTATTGGGATTTAAATAGCGAAAATTCTACATATAATAGATTGATTAATTATAATCCAGGTGGAGATTATGAGCATTTAATTTCTTATCCTAGACAATATGAATATTCTTTAATAACTGATTATAATCACAATCAGGTTCCAAATAAAGGAGGAGCAATTTTTGTACATTGTCTAGGAAGAGGGGCTACTGGAGGATGTGTTTCAATGCCTAGAGAAAAAATGATTGAAATATTAAAGTGGATAGATCCTAAGAAAAATCCTAAAATTTTAGTTATTCCTAAAGATGATTTAGATGACTATTGGTATTAATACTTAATAAAAAATAATCTTAAATAAGAAGTATATATCTAGCAATAATATCAAATTTAAATAGTAATTTTAAAATTAATATTATTAAATAGTTTTAAGAAGTATTAACTTATCTAGTATAAGTTAATACTTTTTTTATTGTAATAAGGAAAATTTTGTGATATTATATTACTGTTCAAAAAATGAACGAAGGGAGAGTTGAGGATGTTATCATATGATATTGAAGTTTTAAAAATTATAAATGATGAAGACAATATAAGTCAAAGAAGATTAGCAGAAATGCTAAACATTTCTTTAGGTAAAATAAATTCTTTACTTAAGGAACTATTGACTAAAGAATACATAGTTAAAATTGATATAGATAAAAGAAATGTTAAATATGAATTAACTGAGGCGGGAATTGCATTATTAGAAAATTCATTAGATAAAGTTAAGAGTACAAAGTTATCAATACATAAGCATAAATTTCATAAAGTTAAACAAGCTGTTATTTTAGGAGCTGGTGGTAAAGGTGATTTTGGAAAGCCAGCTGGTTTTTTAGAGCTTGAAGAATTCAGAATAATTGATAGAATAATTGATATTTTGAAATCAAATGGTATAGAGAAGATTGTTATAGTAAATGGATATAAGAAAGAATACTATGAAGAATTAGCTGAAAAAGATTCAACAATTTTTTGTGTAACTAATTCAAATTATAAATGGACAGGAACTATGAGTTCTTTAGCTTTAGCTAAGGAATATATAGATGATGATTTTATATTGGTAGAAAATGATCTTGTTTTTGAAAGTAGAGCTGTAGAACAAATTATTAAAAATGATAATAGAGATTGTGTTTTAATTACTAATGAAAGTGGATCAGGGGATGAGGCCTTCGTTGAAATAAGAGATGGCTATCTTTTTAAAATGTCAAAAGATGTACATCAATTTAATAAGATTGATGGAGAAATGATTGGTATAAGCAAAATATCTTATAAATTATTTAAAATGATGTTAGAAGAATTTAAACATAATATAAATCCATATATAAATTATGAGTACACTATGTTAGATGTTGCTAGAAATTATAAGGTTGGTTATGAAAAGATAAATGACCTTGTTTGGGGAGAAATTGACAATAAAGATCAATATGAAAAAGTAAAGAAACACATTATACCTATGATAAGAAGAAAAGAAATGCAATATAAAATAGATCAAGTAAAAAGTGCTATAGTTAATGGATTAAAGGTTTCAGAAGAGGAAGTTAAAGAAATAGTACCTGTAGGAGGTATGACTAATAAAAACTATAAGGCTTTTGTAAATGACAAAGCCTATATAGTAAGAATACCAGGATTAGGTACAAGCTCTATGATTAATAGAAGAGATGAAATGATAAACTCTAAACTAGCAGCAGATGAAGGAATAGATGCTAAAATACTTTTCTTTGATGAAGAGTCTGGAGTAAAGATTGCAGAACTTATAGAGGGGGCAGAAACTCTTAATCCTGCAACGGCTAAAAAGAAAGAAAATATGGAATTAGTGGTAGGGGCATTAAGAACTTTACATAATTCAGAGATAAAAATGGAAAATAGATTTAATGTTTTTGAGAAAATTGAGGATTATGAGAGTCTTGTTAAAAAGGTTAATGGTACTCTTTTTGAAGATTATTATGAAATAAAAACAAGAGTATTGAAGTTAGAAAAAGTTTTAGAAGATCATGGAATGGAAATAAAACCATGTCATAATGATACTGTTCCAGAGAATTTTGTTAAAGATATTAATGAAAGAATGTATCTAATAGATTGGGAGTACAGTGGATTAAATGATCCTATGTGGGATTTAGCAGCTCACTCAATTGAATGTGATTTTTCAGAGGATGATGAAGAATTATTTTTAAATCTATACTTTAACAATTTAATTGAAGATAAGCATAAGATAAGAATTCTTGTTTATAAAATATGTCAGGACTTTTTATGGAGTATATGGACTATTTTAAAAGAGGCTCAAGGTGATGATTTTGGAACTTATGGTATAGATAGATATAATAGAGGAAAGAAAAACTTAGAGTTATTAGATAAAATTTTAATGGGGCAATAAAGTATGAATTTAAAGGAGAGGCAGTATGTTTAAAAGTAATTATAAGGGATATGGTAGTGGAATTATATCTGCTATGGTTTGGGGGCTAGATACTGTTTTAGTTGGAGTTATATTATCCATGGCTCCATTTATAAATACAGAGGCAGCTATAATGTTAGCTCCTTTTGTAAGTACATTTTTACATGATTTTTTTTCAACTTTATGGATGTTTATTTATATGATTTTTACAAGACAAGTTGGAAAACTTTTTAAGTCATTAAAAACTCCAAGTACAAAATATGTTATTTTAGCATCTATATTTGGTGGACCTATGGGTATGACTGGATATTTACTTTCTGTTAACTATATAGGACCATCATATGCAGCTACTATATCATCAATATATCCTGCTGTTGGAGCCGTTTTAGCAGCAATATTCTTAAAAGAAAAAATTAGTAGAAAAGGGTATATTGGATTAACAATAAGTATATTAGGAATAGCTCTTTTAGGATTTGGAAATGATGGGGGAAAAGCTAGCTTAATAGGATTTTTATTTGCTGGGTTAAGCGTTTTAGGATGGGGTTCAGAATCTGTAATATGCTCTTATGGTATGAAAGATGAAGATATAAGTCCTAAGCAAGCTTTACAAATTAGACAGTTTATATCTGCTCTTTTTTCAGGGGTAATAATTCTTCCTTTATTAAAAGCTTATCCATTAGTATTTGAAGTTTTAAAAGGAAATGTTATTTTGGTTATAATAGGCACAGCTTTAATGGGAACAATCTCTTACGTTTGTTATTATACAGCTATTCATAAATTAGGACCAACAAGAGCAATGGGACTTAATATAACTTATGTTGTATGGGCAATGATTTTTGATAAAGTACTATTAGGTCATGATATAACTATTAAAATGGTAATATGTGCTTTAATGGTTATGATAGGCTCATTTGTAGTGGCAACTCAACCAGCACATGAAGAAGAATTAACTAATGTTACTAATACAGCAGTTTAGTTCTTAATAGATATGAAATATATAATAAAAGAAATCAATTATATTTTACTAATTAAGATGGGATTGTAAATGCCTTAATATTAGATTGTTTTAAAGAAAAAGAAATATAAAGTAAGTTTTGAGAGAATAATAAAGGAGATTAATAAATGAGAGCAATATTACTAGCAGCAGGAATGGGAACTAGATTAAGACCCCTAACTTTAGATACACCTAAGTCACTTATAGAAGTTAATGGAAGACCTCTTTTAGAAAGACAGATAGAATTTTTAAGAGAAAGAGGAGTAGAAGAAATAATTGTAGTTACAGGGTATCTTGCAGAAAAATTTGATTATTTAAAGGATAAATATGGAGTAAAACTAGTTAATAATGATAAATATGATGTATATAATAACATATATACTATGTATTTAGTTAGAGAATATTTAGAGAATACCTATGTGGTTGATGCTGATGTTTATATATCAGAAAATTTCTTATTAGAAAAACCAGAAACATCAATGTATTTTTCTGCCAATAAACAAGGCTTTAAAGGAGAATGGAAGCTTAGTTTTGATGAAAATTTAAAGGTAACTGATATAGAAGTTGGAGATGATGAAGGCTATATATTATGTGGAGTATCTTATTGGGATAAGAAAGATACAGATATAATAGTTAAGGAACTTGAAGACATGGTTGAAAATGGCGATTTTAGTGAGTTATATTGGGATGATATTGTAAAGAATAATATTTCTAAGTTAGATATTCGCATTGAAAAGATTTCAGAAAATAGTATTTATGAAATTGATAATTTAGAAGAATTAGACTATGTTAAATCAGTAGTAGAGAAATAATAAAGACAAGCTATTAGCTTAAGTTTTAGCTAATAGCTTGTCTCTTTTTTATATAAATTAAAATAGACTTTAATAATTACTAATAGTTTTATAAATTAAAAATAAATTTTTATACATATTATTCTGGTAAATAGAAGAAATGAGTTGCTCTTATAGTGTCATTAACAGGATCATCTACTGAGACTAGTCTTTTATGAAGAACAGAATCAAAATATTTTTTTTGATTGTCAACTATATAAGCATAATCATCATCATACCAATTCATAAATGTAAATGAATGTTTATATCCTGAAAATACTACATCTCCAGGTCTAAGATCACTTGTGTTAGTTGATTTTATCCATCCTCTAGAAAGTAATTCTCTTTCTAATTGATATGTGTTAGCTACATATAGAGGGATTTTAACTCCAGCTCTTCTTAAGGCTTCAGAAGTGAAATAAACACAGTTATTAGTTGTTTCTCCACCGTGAAGGTCTATAGCAGCATAATGAACAGATTCTCTATTATCTTCATTACTCATATAATTAAATAACTTGTATTGAGTATATGAATGAGATCTAGATGGAGAACCGTGTAATACAATTCCATCTTTATTTACATAAGTAGACTCAAACCATTTATCAGTTATCATTACCCCATCTGAATCAAATTTATATATGTTTCCATTAATTGTTTTTTCAGAGTCCTTAACCATGGCTCCAGTCTCTTCGCTAAGATAATACCATTTATCATTTTGAGAAGCCCAACCAATTTGCATGTCTCCATTATAATCATTAAATAGATACCAATCGTCATCTATATTTTGCCATCCAGTAGACATTATACCGTCATTTCTAAAATGATACCATTTATTATTTATTTCATGCCAATCAGTTTGCATTATACCATTATTATTGAAAAAGTAAAAATAATCATTTACTTTTTGCCAATTAGTAGCCATTATTCCATCTTCTCTAAAGTAATACCAATTATTATTTATTTCTTGCCAATTAGTTTGCATAGCACCATTATTATCAAAATAATACCAATAATCATTTACTTTTTGCCAATTAGTAGCCATTATACCATCTGGTCTAAAATAATACCATACTTCATTTAATTGTTTCCAATCAGTTTGCATAGCGCCATTATCACTAAAATAGTACCAATAGTCATTTACTTTTTGCCAACCAGTAGCCATTATACCATCTGGTCTAAAATAATACCAAACTCCACCTATTTCTTGCCAATCAGTTTGCATATTACCATCATTATCAAAATAGTACCAATAATCATTTATTTTTTCCCAAGATGTAGCTTTAGTACCATTAGTTATATAATACCAATTATTATTTTCATGAACCCAGCCATTATTTATATCAGTCTTTTCTGAAGAAATGTTAGATACTTCTTTATTTGGCTGAGCAAAAACTGATATGCTTTGCAAGGATAAAGTAAGCGTTAGTATAAGGGTTGTAATAATTCTCCTTCTTTTCATAATAACCTCCAATTTTTATATCAATATTATAGAATTAAAAAAAGTATATTTTAATTTAAATCAATAGTATTAAGCAAAAATAATACTTCTATAAATATATAGAAGTATATAAAAAATTTTATTTTTTATCTTCAAAAATATAATCATGAATTTGTTTAACTGTAACATCTTTATCAAATGCTAAATAATAAACACCATTTATCATTTCACCTTTAGAATACTGATCCATAGGATATCTTTCTTGTTCTAAGCCAGAACCACCCATAGAAGCAACTATTTTTGCAAGATTTAGAATTTCACCAGATGAAAGACTAGTAGTTACCATAGGCATAAGTTCGTTTAAGATTGTTGGGTATTTAGCTGGAGAAACTTGATTAAATTTTTCAAATAATTTGCTTAAAACTATTCTTTGTCTTTCAGTTCTCTCACCATCTCCACCAGCAGTGTATCTTATTCTACAGTAAGCTAGGGCTTGTGTACCATTTACATGTTGAACACCAGGTGAAGTTATTAAAGGACAATCAGTATTACTAAGTCTATTTAAATCTTTTATATGATCGTTTATACCAGGACTTGCATCAATTTCATCTTGTCTTATATTTAGATCCATTCCACCAACAGAATCAATTATTTTAGGTAATGATGAGAAGTTAACTGTAGCAAAATCTTTAAGATTTAAGTCAAAGTTTTCATTTAAAGTTTTTAAAGCTAATTCATGTCCACCAAAAGCATAGGCATGGTTTATTTTATCTTTTCCATGTCCTTGAATATCCACATAAGAGTCTCTCATTATTGAAGTTAATTTAAGTTTATTATGTATCTTATCAACTGTAGCTATCATTATAGCATCTGATCTACCATCAGTACCTTCAGGAGCATCAATTCCAAATAAAGCTATGTTAGCTATTCCATCGTATTTAGAAAGCTTTTCGTCTACCGCTTTATCAATTCCTAAATTGTCTTCATTTAAATCAACTTTGTTCACTTTTCCAAGCATAGTTAGTCCATAAGTAGCTACCCCTCCTACTAAACCAACTATTAAAAGCCCTATAATTGAAAGTGCAATTATTAATTTACGATTTTTAGCAGGCTTTTTTGAACTCCTTTTTTTATTAGTTTTTCTTGCCAATGTAAGCATCCTCCCTTTTTAAAATTACAAAACAATTGTAGCATTCTATTGCATAAGTTGTAAAGTTATGGATAAGATTGTTAAAATTTAAAAATAATATTAATGTTATTTTTAAAATATTAAAATTAAAGAAAGGTTATTTGGGGCTTAAGATAAAGCGCATAAAATTATAGTTAAAAAATAATATTTTTTATAGAGTTTAAAATAGAAAAAAATTTATAAATAAAAAAGAATATTTATCAAATATAAATTTTGATAAATATTCTTATATTATAAGATATTATATTTTAAGCTGTAGCAGTTTCTCTTGTAGGAATAATGCTTGGTATTATAAATCCTACTAAAGCAGGTACTACCCAACCAAATCCTTTAGAGTATAGTGGAAGAAGAGAAACTAAGTTTTCTACTCCAGGTATAAAGTTACCTAGTGTTATTAATATACTAACTACTAAAGTAACATATACAGTAACCTTATGAGTAAGTGGGTTAGTTATTCTCTTATGGAATAGGTTTAATAATATAAGAACTATTGTTACTGGGTAGATTACACCAAGTAAAGTAGCTGATAATGATATTATTTTATCTAATCCCATACTAGCAACTAATATACTAGTTACTGTCATTAATAAAACGTTAAATTTATATGGTAATTTACCATTAGAAACTCTTTCAAAGAAGCTTCCACCAGCAGAAAGTAATCCTATTGAAGTAGTTAAACAAGCTAATGCCATTGATACACCTATTAATATTGCACCTGCATGTCCTAGAATACTTTCAGCAACAAAAAGTAATAATTGAGAATTTGATAAATCTAAAGCTAAATCCCCAGTATGAGCACCAAGGAAGATTAATCCACCATAAATTATTGCTAGTCCTCCGATTGCAATAACTGCTGCTTTAATAAGTAATTTAAAGCTAGCTTTACCAGTATATCCTTTAGCTTTTATTGAACCTAATATTATTGAAGAGAATATAACAGCTGCAATTGCATCCATTGTTTGATATCCTTCAAGTAATGATGTAGAAAGAGCATCAGGAGTATATGATTTTGTTAAAGCGTCTATTGGACTAAGAACTCCCTTAGCTATTAAGAAAAATAATATAGCTAATAATATAGGAGTTAAGAATTTACCTAAAACATCTATAACTTTTGATGGCTTTAATACAAAGATTAAATTAACTAAAAAGTAAACAACTATTACTGCAAAGTAATTTATATTTGCAAAGTTAGGAGCAAATGCTAATTCAAATGTAGTAGCTGCTGTTCTAGGAATAGCTAATAATGGTCCAATAAGTATAAATAATGCTATTGAATATATTAATGAGAATTTTTTACCTACTTTATCTCCGAATAATTCAAACTTACCGTTAACTCTCATTGAAGATAATATACCAAGTAGTGGTACTCCAACTCCAGTTATTATAAATCCTATAATCCCTAAATAGTAATCTGCACCTAAATTTCTTCCTAATAAAGGTGGGAAAATAAGGTTACCAGCCCCCAAAAACATTGAGAATAGTGCAAAGCCGATTACTAAAAAATCTGATCTTTTGTTATTCATAATATACACCCCGTCTTTCTTAAACAATCAAATTAATATTTACATTTAAAATTATTATTTAAGATATAAGAGATAAATAATTTTAAAATATATTGATTTATAATTTGATTTAAAAAATTTTTATATAGTATTTTGCTAATATTCTTTTATTAAATTTTTATTTTATTTTTAAAAGTTATAATACTATATTATCATAATGTTAAGAAAAATCAACAAAAATATTTTATATATAAAATTGTGGAAATATAAACTTGATAATTTGATAAAAAAATAGCTGTAATATTAAATTAATGTTAAAATGGATATTAACGGGATAATTATAGAATTCATCTTAATAATAAGTAAAAGAAATAAATAATCTTGACTAAAGAGTAAAAAATGATAAAATAACATTAAAGTTTAATATAAAATATCAATGACAAGAATTAGTAAACTTAAAAACAAACTTTAAGAGAGTCATATGTTTGCTGGGAGTATGATAGTTATGCTTAAGTTGAATGGATCTTCGAGATGTTTAGAGGAATTTTAGTATTCTAAATCGTAATTCTTACGTTACAAGAAAGAGATACAAAGAATTTTCTTTGTAACATTAGGTGGTACCGCGATATATTCGTCCTATAAGTCTTATGGCTTATAGGGCTTTTTTATTTTAAAAGAAAATAGCTATTTAAGAAATAAAAAGGTTAATTAAATTTTTATAAAGGAGGTGTATCTGATACTTCATTTGATTTTTAGAAGCATCAGAAAAACTAATGGAAGATAAGAAAAAAATTATTTTTAGTGGAATAAAGCCATCAGGTGATTTAACATTAGGAAATTACTTAGGCGCTATAAAAAACTGGACTAAATTACAAGAAGAATATGATTGTTATTTCTGCGTTGTTGATTTACATGCCATAACAGTAAAACAATTACCAGCAGATTTAAGAAGAAGAACTTTAGAAGTTTTAGCCATATATATAGCATCAGGAATAAATCCAGAGGAAAATACATTATTTATACAATCACATGTACCAGCTCATTCAGAAGCTTCATGGCTTTTAACATGTAATTCATATATGGGTGAATTAAGCAGAATGACTCAGTATAAAGATAAATCAAAGAAAATGGGCGATTCAATAGGGGCAGGATTATTTAATTATCCAGTTCTTATGGCAGCTGATATACTTTTATATAATGCAGATCTTGTTCCAGTGGGAAAAGACCAAATGCAACATTTAGAGCTTGCTAGAGATATTGGTACTAGATTTAACAATTCTTATAGCAAAACATTCACTATACCAGAAGGTTATGTTCCAAAAGAGGGAGCAAAAATAATGGATTTACAAGATCCAAGCAAAAAGATGTCTAAATCAGATGCTAATCCAAATGGTTTCATATTAATAATGGATGAACCTAACGTTATAAGAAAGAAAATTTCAAGAGCCGTAACAGATAGTATAGGTGTTGTAAATTATACTGATGAACAGCCAGGAGTTAAGAATTTAATAAATATTCTTTGTGCAATAAAAGGATATACTCCTGAGGAAGTTGTAAAAATGTATGATGGCAAAGGATATGCTGAATTTAAAAATGATGTAGCTGAAGCTATAGTTGAAGAGTTAGCTCCAGTTCAAGAAAAGGTTAAAGCCTTATTAGGAAATAAAAAAGCTTTAGAGGAAATATACAAAAAGGGTGCGGAAAAAGCAAATTATGCTGCAATGAAAACTCTTAGAAAAATGCAAAAGAAAATAGGATTAATCCCAAGATAGGAATTAAGAACTTTATTAAGTAAAGTTCACTAGATATAGCTTAGTAATTATTGAATTTCGTGAAGAATTTCTATTAATTCTTCCATAAATATAATTAAGGCTTCGAAACTCCCGTTGGTCAAACAGTCTCAGCCTTTTAACATTATATTTATTACAGAATAAATGAAATTCTAATCACTTATTCAAATATTACTTCGCTTATATATAGTGGACTTTTTTATAGAGCTTTTTATTACTTAGGAAAAAAATAAATATTAAGATTACCTAAATAAGAAAAACTGCTTTGCTTTGAACAGTTTTAGATTTTTAATGATAAATTCATTCCAAAAACAATTAAATTCTAATCATTCATTCAAATATCATTTCGCTTATATATGATGAATTTTTTTTATAGATTTATATGTAAAATAATGGGTTATAATCACTTATTTAAGTATTGCTTTGCTTATATCTAGTGGACTTTTTTATACAATAAAGTTATTATTTCCTTTAATTTGTAAAAATGATACAATAAAGAAAATTAATAATTTGTTAAGTGATTTTATGGATAATTTGCTTTGAGCAGGGTGAACAAAGGAGGATTTATGATTATTAGATTGATTGTATGTATTTTGATATTAGGTGGTTTAATTATTTATAGGAATAATAAATTAAAAACTATTAATTTGGAAAAGAAACAAGGGGATTCAAAGGTAATTAGTTTATTATATGATAAGCTATCAAATGTATTATTAATATTTTCCGCTTTTGATATGGTAATTGGAGCTATGGCAAGAGACGCTAATAATATGACATCAAATATATGGGGAGTATTAACTATTATTTTTTGTTTTGGAGTGTTTATATATGTTACAAAGGAAAGTGTTAAAAGTACTATTATTATAAGAAAAAACGATTTTATCCTTTTTGTAAATGGAGAGGAAAATATTAATTTTCATGATGTTAAAGAAATCAATATAAGCAATACAGTTAATAAATATGTTTACCTAATTACTATATTCTTAAATGATGGTAGAGAATATAGAATTAAAGGAAGAGATCAATACGAAATGAATAAGGTAGTAAGATTAATTAATGAAAAGATTGGTTATAAAGCTTTGAAAGAAGAGGTAGCAAAAGCTTAATATTATTAAGGGTAGTTATTATATATAATAAATTTTATTAGAAGGTTTATTATAATTGGGAAAAGTAAGAGGGGGAATTGGGATGCCACCATTAAGTTTGCTTATTAAGCCAGCTTCTAGTGGATGTAATTTAAAATGCACTTATTGTTTTTATAATTCTTTAAGTGACAATAGGAATGTTAAGAGCTATGGTATTATGAAAGATGAAGTTTTAGAAAGCATGGTCAAAAGGGTTTTGAATGAAGCTGATGGCCATTGTAGTTTTGCTTTTCAGGGAGGAGAACCTACCTTAGCAGGATTAGAATTTTTTGAAAGGTTAATTGAGCTTCAGAGAAAACATAATTATAAAAATTTAAAAATATATAATAGTTTGCAAACCAATGGAACTTTAATAGATGAATGTTGGGCAAAGTTTTTAAGTGAAAATAAATTTCTTGTGGGACTATCTATGGATGGACCTAAGGAAATACACAATTTAAATAGAAAAGATTATTGTGGTTTAGATACCTTTAGTAAGGTAGAAAGGGCAGCTGAGTTATTTAAAAAGTATAAGGTTGAATTTAATATATTATGCGTTGTGACCTCTAATACAGCTAGGCATGTAAATAAAGTATATAAATATTTTAAGGAAAAAGATTTTAAATTTCTTCAATTTATAAATTGTCTTGACCCATTGTACGAGGAAAAGGGTAAATATAATTATTCTTTAAAGCCAAAGGATTATACTAAGTTTTTAAAGAATTTATTCGACTTTTGGTATGAAGATTTTCTAAATGGAAATAGAGTAAGCATTAGATATTTTGATGGTTTATTAGAAACAATTTTATTAGGAAAGTCATCATCTTGTGGAATGAATGGGACATGTACCTGTCAGTTTGTTGTGGAAAGTGATGGGAGTGTTTATCCTTGTGATTTTTATGTTTTAGATAAATGGAGACTAGGCAACATACAGGATATGACAATGAAAGAATTATTTGAAACCAATAAAAATCATGAGTTTATAAAATTATCATTTAAAGTTCATGAAGAATGCAAAAAGTGCAAGTGGTTTAGACTTTGTAAAGGTGGATGTAGAAGGTGCAGAGATTCAAAGGAAGACTCAGACTTAGAGTTAAACTACTATTGCCAAAGTTACAAGGAATTCTTTGAATATGCCTTTCCAAGGCTAATAAATGTTGCCAACAATATTAAATAATAGATATTTTACCACTTAATTCATAACTTTTATTATAAGTGTTAATGATTATAAAAGGACTTGTATAAAAATAACTTTTTATAAAGTCTTTTTATTTTTTTTATTAACATGGACTTAACCTTAGCATAATTTCCTTTTAACATTGAGAAGATAATATAAGAGTGTACTCAATATTAACTGAGATTTTGGAGGGAATTTAAATATGTTTAAAAAGAGATTAATAGCAATTATAGGTACTATATTTATAGGTGCAACAGCCATGGTTGGATGTAATTCTGGAGGAAGCGAAGCAAAATCTACAAATTCAGTTAGTATATCTGGATCAACTTCTGTAGGGCCAGTTATGGAAGCTGAGGCAGAGGCTTTTAAGACTAAGAAACCAGATGTATCTATAGAAATAAATCAAATAGGATCATCAGCAGGTATTAAAAATGCTATGGAGGGAGTTTCAGAAATAGGAATGGCTTCTCGTGACCTTAAGGGAGAAGAAAAACAAGCAGGACTTAAAGAAGTAGAAATAGCTTATGATGGAATAGCTTTAATAACACATAAAAATAATCCAGTGAAGGATTTAACATTAGCTCAAATAAAAGACATATATACAGGAAAAATAACAAATTGGAAAGAACTTGGAGGGAATGATGCTCCAATAGTGGTTGTTTCTAGAGAGGATGGATCTGGAACAAGAGATGCTTTCCAAGAAATAGTAGGATTTAAGGCTGAAGAGTTAACTGTTAATTCTCAGATATCAGATGGATCAGGAAATATCAAGTCCTTAGTTCAAGGTAATGAAAATGCAATAGGATATATATCTTTTAGTTATGTTGATGATAGTGTAAGTGCAGTAAAGGTTGATGGAGTTGAAGCAACACCAGAAAATGTTTTAAATAAATCTTACAAAGTTTCAAGACCTTTCTTAGCAGTCTATAAGGAAGAGAATTTAACAGAATCAGGTAAGAGTTTTATAGATTTCATATTAAGTGAAGAAGGGCAAGACATAGTAGCTAAAGAACACTTAATAAAAGTAAAATAGTTCGCTTATATATTTAATATACATTTAATCCTAAGAATAGATTATTTATATTCTTAGGATTTTTTTATTAGATTTTTTTACATAGATTTAACATAGAAATAATATTAACTTAACCTAAGAGAAATAAGATTAATCTTGTAAGCGAAACAAAAATATAAAATTAAATAAAAATAAATTATTAGATTTTAAAATGTATATTAAATTTATATAAGCGGAGGAAAAAATGAATAGGAGAAGAGTAGTAATTGCATTAAGCAGTATTTTAGCAATGGGCTTTTTATTAACAGGATGTGGTGGAGGATCAAGAGCTAATATAATAAAAATTTCAGGCTCAAGTTCAGTAGGACCATTAGTAGAGGCTGAAGCAGAAGTTTTTAAAAAGGATATGCCAGATATTACTGTTGAGGTAAATCAATTAGGATCATCAGCAGGAATAAAAGATGCTATAAATGGAACTGTAGAGATAGGAATTTCTTCAAGAGATTTAAAGGAAAAGGAATTGGAATCTGGAATTAAAGAAAAACCTATTGCCTATGATGGTATGTCAGTAATAATTAACAATGAAAATCCAGTTCAAAACCTTACAATGGAGCAGATTAGGGATATATATACAGGAAAAATAACAAATTGGAAAGAGGTTGGGGGAGAAGATACTCCAATAGTATTAGTTTCAAGGGAAGATGGATCAGGAACAAGAGATGCCTTCCAAGAAATTGTTGGATTCAATTCAGAGGAAATAAGTCCACAGGCTCAGATTTCAGATGGTTCTGGAAGTATTAAAACAATGGTAGCAGGAAATAAGAATGCAATAGGATATATATCCTTTAGTTATGTAGATGATTCAGTGCACGCAGTTAGCATTGATGGAGTAAAGCCTACAGCTGAAAATGTACAAAATAAAAAGTACAAGCTATCAAGACCATTTTTATTAGTATATAAAGAGGAAAGTTTAAATGAAAATTCAAAGAAATTTATAGATTTCATAATGAGTAAAGAAGGACAAGAAATAGTTGAAGAAGATGGATTAATAAGTGTAACTTAATACTTATTTATTAAAGAGAATTAATTTAAGAAAAATGTCAAAGATATATTTATTGGAGATTAATTTAAGGTGGAGGTAAATATGGAAGCTAAAAGTCAGAATAATAAGAGTAAATATTTCATAGAAAGCTTAACTGAAAAGATATTTTTAATTAGTGCCTCAGTAGCTGTAATAAGTTTACTTTTAATAATAGGATTTGTTTTTTATAAGGGATTAAGACCCTTCATAATAGAAGGATATTCTTTCTGGGATTTCATATTTGGTACACAGTGGATACCAAGTGCAAATAAATATGGAATATTACCTATGATTGTGGCTTCTTTAGGTGCTACAATAGGAGCTTTATTAATAGGTGTTCCTGTGGGAATATTAACATCAATATTCATAGCAGAGATAGCACCAAAGAAAATAGCAAAAATTATGTCAGGAGCAGTAGAACTTTTAGCTGGAATACCTTCTGTTTTATATGGAGTATTTGGATTAGCAATAATAGTTCCTACAATACAAGATGTGTTTAACTTACCTAAAGGACAAAGTTTGCTAGCTGTAATAATAGTATTAGCAATAATGATGTTACCGACGGTAATAACAGTATCAGAGACTGCTATAAGAGCTGTACCTAATGCATATAAAGAAGGATCATTAGCCTTAGGAGCATCAAAAACTGAAACAATATTTAAAGTTATTGTACCAGCGGCCAAATCAGGAATAATGACAGGGGTAGTATTAGGAATAGGTAGAGCAATTGGAGAAACAATGGCAGTTATATTAGTAGCGGGAAATACACCTGTTATTCCAAGTTCTATAATGGATAGTGTAAGACCTCTTACAACTAATATAGCCTTAGAAATGGGTTATGCATTTGGAACTCACCAAGAAATGCTATTTGCAACAGGGGTAGTATTATTTACATTCATATTAATACTAAACTTAGTACTTAGTAAACTTTCTAACAAGGGCGGTAAATAAATATGAGAAAAGTTAAAGATAATATATTAAATGGGTTAGTTTGGTTATCAGCCATCTTTACAATAGGAATTCTTGTAATTATTTTAGGATTCATATTTATAAAGGGCATAGGAAAAATAAATTTAACATTCTTAACAAGTAATTATTCAGCTGGTGGCGGTGGTGGAATATTGCCAATGATAGTAACAACCTTATGGACTGTTTTACTTTCCTTAGCAGTGGCTACTCCCATAGGAGTTTTGGGAGCTGTATATTTACAAGAATATGCTAAACAAGGAAAGATGGTTAAGTTTATAAGATTTGCTACTGAAAGTTTAGCAGGTATTCCTTCAATTGTTTATGGATTATTTGGAGGTATATTCTTTGTAGTAGCTTTAAAAATGGGGTATTCAATTTTAGCAGGTTCATTAACAGTATCAATAATAATCTTACCTGTAATAATTAGAACAACAGAAGAGGCATTAAAAACTGTGCCGGAATCATATAGAGAAGCATCCTTAGGATTAGGTGCTACAAAGTTTCAAACTTTATATAAAGTAATATTACCAAGTGCAATGCCTGGAATACTTTCAGGAGTAATATTATCAATAGGACGTATAATAGGGGAATCAGCAGCTATATTACTTACTGCTGGAACTGTTGCACAAATGCCAAAAGGAATTTTTTCAAGTGCAAGAACACTTACAGTTCAAGCTTACCTTGTAACAAAGGAAAAAGGAGATATAGAAACAGCAGCGGCAGTTGGAATAGTTCTTATAGTTATTATACTAGCATTAAATATTTCAGCTAAGTTAATAGCTAAAAAATTTAATAAGGCAAACTATTAATTTAAGGTGGTATTAAGATGAGTGATAAGAAAACAAAAATTCAAGTAAGAGATTTAGATTTATTTTATGCAAGTAATCATGCGTTAAAGAAAATTAATATAGATATAAAAGAAAATGAGGTTACAGCACTAATTGGTCCTTCAGGATGTGGTAAATCAACTTTCCTTCGTACTTTAAATAGAATGAATGATTTGATTCCTATAGTTAGAATTGAAGGAGAAATACAGGTTGATGGAAAAGATATATACAAAGACGATGATGTTATAGCACTTCGTACTAAAGTAGGGATGGTATTTCAAAAGCCTAATCTTTTCCCAATGAGCATATATGACAATGTTGCTTATGGACCAAGAGTACATGGAATAAAAGATAAAAAGGTTTTAGATAAGATTGTAGAAGAGAGTTTAAGAGATGCTGCTATTTGGGATGAGGTTAAGAATAGATTAAAATCTTCTGCCTTAGGTCTTTCAGGAGGGCAGCAACAAAGAATATGTATTGCTAGGGCTATAGCTATGAATCCAGAAATAATTCTTATGGATGAGCCAACATCAGCTTTAGACCCAATATCAACATTAAAAGTAGAAGAGCTTATAAGAAAGCTTGAGGATAAATATACTATAGTAATAGTAACACATAATATGCAGCAGGCGGCGCGTATATCAGATAAAACAGCATTCTTCTTAAATGGAGAGCTTGTAGAGTTTAGTGATACTAATACAATCTTTACAAATCCAAGAGATAAGAGAACAGAAGATTATATAACAGGAAGATTTGGCTAAAATTATAAGGGGTGATTAGAGTAAATGAGTATAGATGATTTAAGAATAAGTATAAAAGAATTAAAATCTGAAACTAAAGAAATGATGGAATTATGTGAAGTAGCCATAGAAAAATCAGTGGATTCAATAGTTAATAAGGATTTAGAGCTAGCTAGAGAAGTTATAAAAATGGATGATGATATAGATAATTTAAGAAATAAAATAATTGAAAAATCTATTGAACTTACTGCTTTAAAGCAGCCTATGGCTAAAGATTTAAGAAATGTATATGCTTTATCAACTATAGCTATGGAACTTGAGAGAGTAGGAGATTATTCAGTTAATATAGCTATGGAAACAATAAAAATAGATAATGAAGAGCATATTACAGGAATGGTAGGCATACCTAAAATGAAATCAGTTTGTTTAAATATGCTAAATGCTGCAAAAAATGCATTAGATAGTAATGAAACAAAGTTAGCTTATGATGCCGCCTTAGAGGATAATATAGTTGATGATTTATATAATGATGTTTATGTAAATTTATTAGCTGCAATGCATAAAGATTCTAATAATATAAATCAAGGGGTTAAATTAATATTTGTTGCTAGGTATTTAGAGAGAATAGGTGATCATATAACTAATGTTTGTGAAAATATAGTATATGCCATAAAAGGTGATATGACTGAACTAGGATAATAACATAAAATATAAATAAGATAAAATTTAGCTTATTAGGTCTGACTTAATTAGTATAATAATTTAAAGATATATCTATAAGTGGTATATCTTTTTTTGTTTTCAATATTGTGATAAGCTATAAAATAGGGTAGTGTTTTGGGTAAAGGAGGGACAAGAATGACAAATAAAAAAGTCCTAATAGTAGATGATGAGGAACATATTAGAGAACTTATAAAATTTAATTTAAAAAAAGAGGGATATGATACAGAAGTTGCTGTTAATGGAACTGAAGCTCTAAAGCTTATAAGAGAAATTAAGTTTGATTTAATACTTTTAGATTTAATGCTTCCAGAAATAGATGGCTTAGAAGTATGTAAAGAAATTAGAAGAAATGAAGAAACTTCAGATATTCCAGTAATGATGATTACAGCAAAGGGGGAAGAGTTTGATAAAGTATTAGGCTTAGAACTTGGAGCAGATGATTATATAACAAAGCCATTTTCAATAAGAGAACTTATGGCTAGAGTAAAAGCTTTACTTAGAAGAAGTAATGTTAAAAAAGAAGAAAATATAATTAAATTTGGTGATGTAGTAGTTAATTTTAAAACAAGAGAAGTAATAAAAGGAACTCAAAATGTAGAATTAACATTAAAGGAGTTTGAATTATTAAAGCTTCTTATAAAGAATAAGGGCAATATATTAACTAGAGAGCTTTTGCTTGATAAAATTTGGGGATATGAATACATAGGTGAAACAAGAACAGTAGATGTTCATATTAGACATTTACGTAAAAAGATTGAAAGTGATGATAAAAATCCTCAATATATTCAAACTATAAGAGGAGTTGGATATAAGTTTACAAGCAATGAATAATTACAATGTAAAGGATAAACTTATAATTACTTATTAAAGTAGTATATTAAAAAATAAATTGCATATATGAAGAGCAACTTATAGGTGTAGTAAATTTAGAGCAAAAATAAGAAAAAAATAAAACCACTCAGATAATGGCAGAAATCTGAGTGGTTTATTAGCAATGAGAGTCAAATAGTAAATTTATATACATTATTTGTCAAGTTATAAACTTCCTTTAAATCCTTACCAGAAAGCAAGTGATTCATTATTATTTCTTTTGAACTATCATAAAGTTCAAAGATTTCTTGGGCTTTTTTCTCTTCTTCATATACCTTCCAATATCCACAAAGGAGGCATTTGCTCTTAGTACATTCCATAAAGCATTCTACATCCTTAACTGGAATTCCTAGAAAAATACCTAATTCATGAGGACAATGGAATGAATCATATCTATTAACTAAATGAGTTAATATTTCATCAATGCTCATAGTTAATCTATAGTCCAGTTTTTCTAAAAAATCCATGGAAGATTTTTTATATACAGTATTCATTAAATTTATTTCATCATAAATTAATACTACCTTAGAATTTACAGTTTCTCTAAGCAATATGTGCTTTAAATTAAGATCTTTTAAGAAATCTTCACCATACATATCCCAAAGCTTATATAAATTATGACCTTGCTTTGAAAGAGTAATGGTGGAAGAAGGCTTAATCCCTGTTATTACAGGAGAAATTAAATATGATATAAAGGATCTCATATATTTTTCGTTGTTAAGAGTTTCTAAGAGATTAAGGAAATCATTATTCATTTCAGCTTCTTCCACCTTTCTTTCAAATAAATTTTAAAGTGCTTTACCAGCAGCTTTACAATTTTCTATGTCTTCTCCTTCTGGAGTATTATTAACTATTAATGTATTTACTACATTTGCACCGTAGCCTTCCATTCTATCTTTCCAAGTATCCATCCATTCACCAGTTCCCCAGTCATATGAACCGAATAGTAAAGTTGGTTTTCCAGATACAAGTCCTGAAATTTCTTCAACAAATGGATCCATTTCGCCTTCTTCAATAGTTTCACATCCCATAGCTGGAGAACCTAAAGCTAATACATCACATCCTTCTACATCTAGAGTAGATGCATCAGAAACATTTAAAAGTTTTACTTCTAATCCGTTTTCTTTAGCTCCTTCAGCTATTAAGTTAGCCATAGCTTCTGTATTACCAGAACCTGACCAAAAAATAATATTTAATTTTTTCATATATATCACCTCGTAAATTTAATTCTTATTATTAATGAAAATCAATTTCAATTAGTTTATGTCATTATAATACAATAGTAAGATAATAATGTCAATAGTAAATGATAATAATTTTCAATAAGTGGTGAAAATTTTTTTATGAAAAAGAATAAAGAGAAATAAAGTGTATATATTTCTTTGAAAATTAAAGGTATGGGAAATTTATAATAGATCTTTAAGGGGATTAAGGAACATAGAAAATATTTAACTTAAATTATAGAAAATAAATACAAGTAAAATTTATTAATAGATTTAAATAAGAAAAAGGGCAGTATCAAATATTAATGATAAAACTTATAAACAGTATAAATAGAATAGAGTTATAAGTTTTATTAAAAAATATTTTGATACATGCCCTTAAATATTAATTCTTATTATTTTAATTTAAATGAACTCTTTAATGAAACTATTCTGTTGAATACTAAATTATCATCACTTGTGAAATTAGGATCAACATTGAAGTAACCATGTCTAAATAATTGATATTTATCTTGAGGTTTAGCATCTTTAGCGCTTGGTTCAATGAATCCCTTACATATAGTTAATGAGTTAGGATTTATTTGCTCAAGGAAGTGCTTTCCTTCATTTTCTTCACAATCATCTAAGATTAATGGTTCATATAATCTAAATTCAGCAGGAATACAGTTATTAGCATCAACCCAGTGGATTGTTCCTTTAACTTTTCTTCCAGTAAATCCAGTTCCACTCTTAGTTTCTGGGTCATAAGTACAGTGAATTTCTGTAACTTCCCCATTTTCATCTTTTATTACTTCGTTACATTTTACAAAATAAGCACCTTTTAATCTTACTTCGTTTCCTGGGAATAATCTGAAATATTTCTTTGGAGGATTTTCCATGAAATCTTCTCTTTCAATATAAACTTCTCTTGAGAATGTAACAGCTCTTTTACCAGCTGATTCATCTTTAGGATTATTTTCTATTTCAAGAATTTCTGATTCTCCTTCAGGATAGTTTGTTATAACTAATTTAAGTGGATTTATAACAGCCATAGCTCTTGGAGCAGTTTCTTGAAGGTCTTCTCTTATGAAATGCTCAAGCATTTGAGAATCAACAGTAGAATCTGCCTTAGCAACTCCTATAGCTTTACAGAAGTTTCTTATTGACTTAGGAGTATAACCTCTTCTTCTAAGTCCAGCAACAGTAGGCATTCTTGGGTCATCCCAACCATCAACTATGCCTTCATCAACTAATTGCTTTAACTTTCTTTTACTCATAACAGTGTTTGTGATATTAAGTCTTGCAAACTCAATTTGTCTTGGAACACTTTCCATTTCACATTCTTTAACGAACCAATCATATAATGGTCTGTGATCAGCAAATTCTAAAGTACAAATAGAGTGAGTTATTCCTTCAATAGCATCTTCTAATGGATGAGCAAAGTCATACATAGGGTAGATACACCATTTATCACCTGTATTATGGTGACTAGCATGAGCAATTCTATAAATTATAGGATCTCTAAAGTTTATGTTAGGTGAGCTCATATCTATTTTAGCTCTTAAAACTTTTGAACCGTCCTCAAATTCACCTTTTCTCATTCTTTCAAATAGATCTAAGTTTTCTTCAATTGATCTATTTCTATATGGACTTTCCTTACCAGGCTCAGTAAGAGTACCTCTATATTCTTTTATTTCTTCTGGAGTTAAATCACAAACATAAGCTTTACCTTTTTTAATTAAAAGTAGAGCTCTTTTATACATTTCATCAAAGTAGTTTGATGCAAAATGTAATTCGCTCCAGTTATAACCTAACCAATGAACATCTTCTTTAATAGATTCAACGTATTCAGTATCCTCTTTAGTTGGATTTGTATCATCAAATCTTAGGTTAGTTCTTCCGTTAAACTCTTTTCCTAATTCAAAGTTTAAAACTATAGACTTTGCATGACCTATATGTAAATATCCATTAGGTTCAGGTGGAAAACGAGTTATTATTGTATCATGTTTTTTGCTATCTAAATCATCTATTATTATATTTCTTATAAAGTTTGATGAGTGCTCAGCATTTGACATTGTTTATCATCCCTTTTCTCTCATTTTTATATACTCATAAATATATCATAAAAAGCAAAATCTATCCATAATATATTAAAAAAATGAGTATATAGTTTTTAATAAAATTATATTTAATTATGTATAAAAATCATAAGTTAGATTGCTCTATATAATATTTCCAAATAAGATTATTTTTATGAAATAGAAATGAAAAAAGTTCTGCAAAGTGCAGAACTTTTAATTTATGAATAAACTTGCGTTAATTATCAATTATCTATTCATTTTTTGAGCTTTTCTTGCTTTTCTGCAAGCTGGGCATCTAACTGGATCGTTTTCAAATCCTTTTTCTTTGAAGAATTCTTGTTCTCCTACAGTGAATACGAATTCTTTTCCACAGTCTTTACAAACTAAATTTTTATCTTCCATTTCTTTTACCTCCTGTAAAATTTACTAGGTACGTTTGAGATCTATACTATAAAACTAATAAAATAAATTTTACAGGACAGAAATAAAGTACATATCTACTAAATTTTATTTTATATATTGATTATATCATATAGAAAAAAGAATACAATACTTTTTACTTCAAATATTTAAATTTCTGACGCTTAAAATAAGCTAGTGTATATATGATTATAGGGCATATAAACAGCACTATTAGAAGTATGTATTGATAGTATCTTAATAGTATAAAAAGGGTATAGGCATTCTTAGCAGCTAAGTAAGAAAAGGCATATACTATTACTGAAATTAATGCTATAAAATTACGTTTATATTTTACCCTATCTTTCCAAATTGTATACAATGAAAAAATAGTTATTAAATATTTTACAACCCAAGAAAGAGTAGAAGAAATCATTACAAAAACATTTCCATTCTCTACAAAACCACCAAAATAAATTCTTTGAGTTTGAACAAATTGAGGATAAAAAACATTTGCAGACCTCAAAGAACCTAGGGTTGATATTAGTATAACAACACACAAAGCACAAAATATAGATGTTAAAAGTATTGTGTTTATTGAGATTTTTTTTAAGTTTTTCTTATCATCTATTCTTGGAAGAATAGGTAAAACTATAGCTAAGCTTGATAAGGAGCCTAATTGAGTTAAAGCACAAAGAATATATTCTGAAATTCTTCTATCCTTAAATATAGGAATAAGAAGTGTGTAATCTATATATCTAATGTTTAATAATGCTAATAATAAATTAATTGCAAGTACAATGCTTACGCAAACTATACATATTATAAGTATGCTATTAAATCTATTTTTACCTATTAAAAATACAGTTATTATGAAAAACAATAAACAATACCATATTGGACTTTGAGCAAAAATATTAACGTTTATAGAAGATGAGCTTACAGAAGCTGATTCTATGCACATTAAGACTAAAGTAAGTGAAAATATTAATATATAAATATTTCCTAAGGGTTTACCAAGAACTATATAGCAAGTTTCTTTAAAGTCATAATATTCTATCTTTGAGATTACACTAAAAATAAAGGAAGTTACAAAGAAAAATATAATTCCAGAGATTATAGTGAAAATCCAAGTATCTCTTCCACCTATTTTTATAAATAAGGATGTATAGTTAACCAAAGATGTACTTATGGCAGCAATGATAAAAAATATAAAATGTCTTGCAGTTAGCTTTCCCAAAGACATCACCTCATTTCTTTTATAATTTCAAATTTTAGTATTCTCAAAAAAATGAATATTAAACATAATACTAGCGGATAATATTTTTGGGTGATATATGAATGCAAAAACAATTAGATTTCTTAAAAGACAAATTAAAAGATAGTTTTGATGTTAAGTATAGGGAGGTGGATACAGCTTTAGGACCGGCCACAATTGTTTTTATGGATGTTTTATGTTCTACTCAGTTCATAAGTGAGTACATAGTAAAACCATTAACCTTAGTTAAAGATGGAATAAAAGATGAAAATGATATTATGACTAAGGTTATAGATATAAACATAACAAATTGGTCAAAGGATAAAAACGATACATTACTTCATGTATTATCAGGGGATGTAGTAATAATCTTTGATAAGTTTGATAAGGTAATTTATTGCGAAACAAAGGGTTATACAAGAAGAGGTGTTGGAATTCCAATAACAGAAGCAGTAATAAAGGGACCTAGAGAAGGTTTTAATGAAGCCTTTGTGGATAATGTTACATTATTAAGAAGAAGGATAAAAAATCATAATTTAAAATTTGAGCCTTTATATGTAGGGGAAGATACTCAAACTGTAGTATGCATATCTTATATAAAAAATAAAGCTCCAAAGGAATTAATTGATGAAATCAGAGAAAAAATAAAAAATTTAGATTATAAGTTTATATTAGATACTAATTATATTGAGGCTAAACTTAGAGAAGATAGAACTTTATTTGATACTGTTGGATATACAGAAAAAGCAGATGAGGTAGCAGCAAAACTATTAGAAGGAAGGGTTGCAATAATAGTAGATGGAACTCCTTTTGTTCTTACAGTACCTTTCTTTTTTATAGAAAATTTTCAAACACCAGATGATTATTATTTAAATAGGTATTTTACTAGTTTTACTAGAATTTTAAGATGGATAGCATTTTTTATTGCTATGTTTTTACCAGGAATATATGTTGCATTAGTTACTCATCATTTTTCGGTTTTACCTAGTTTATTTGTCTTTAGACTAGCAGTTGCTAGGGCTGGGGTTCCATTTCCTATAGTAGCAGAGGTGATAATAATGATGTTATTATTCCAAATAATAAAAGAAGCAGGTTTAAGATTGCCTCAACCTATAGGAACATCTATGAGTTTAGTATCAGGACTTATTTTAGGAGAGGCTGCTGTGGGAGCTGGTATTGCTTCAAGAATAACTATTGTAGTAGTTGCCTTAAGTGCTGTTTGTTATTTCTTAATTCCTAAGCTTTATGGTGCAGTATCAATTTGGAGTATAGGAATAGTAATTACAGCTGCCTTTTTTGGAATTCCTGGTGTGATTTTAATAAGCGTTGTATTATTATCTCACTTAGCACATTTAAGAAGTTGTGAATATCAATACTTATTCCCACTAGGAACTTTAAATAGATATAAATTTAAAGACATTATTATGAGAGGAAGATTAGACGAAATATCAAAAGATATAGTCGGTAAGGATGGTAAAAATGAACCTAAAGAAAGTTATAGCTAGTTTACTAAGCATAATAATTATGTCAACCATGCTTATTGGTTGCTATAATTATAAGGATATAAATAGAGTTACATTTGTAACAAGCTTAATATTTGATGAAAATGAAGTGGGAAATATAGATATATATTTAGATTGTGTAAAACCTTATAGAAGTTCAAATGAAAGTTCTGATAAAGGAAGAAGAGTATTATATAAAGGTACTGGAAAAACAGTTTTAGAAGCTATTAAGGATATAAATATGTATTCTAGTAGTAAGTTAGACTTTACTCAATGCAAGGGATATATATTTACAGAGAAGGCCGCTAAAAATGGTATAAGAAAGTACATAGATATTATAAATAAAAATCAAGAATTCATGATTAGACCTTATATGTTTGTTTTATTTGGTTCTCCAGAAGAACTTTTAAATGATGTAACTGTTGATGAAGAATATTTAGGTGTTTTTATTGATGATTTAGTTCAAAGGATGAATAAAAGTCCTAGAGTTATAGCTATTGATGCTAATGATTATTTAGAGCTTAGAACTAATTATGGAAACCTACTAGTTTTAGGAGCATTAAGTATAAGAGATGATATGGAAGAAAAAAGATTAGAGTTAAGCGGAGGAGCCTTGCTAAAAAATGAGGTCTTAGTGAGAAGAATAACTGCAGAGGAAGGTATGAGCTATAATCTTTTAATGGGAGATTTAAAAAGAGGAACTCTAGAAGTTATGAACCCTCAAGACCCTAATACTTTTATAACATTAGATATATCTAATGCAAAAACAAAGACATCAATAAGTTATGATGGAGAAAATATAACTCTTTATAAGGATATAAAAGTTAAATGTTTAATTGGGGAATCACAATCAAGACTCATTGTGGATGAAAAACTTTTAAATCTTTTAGAGTTAGAAGAAGAGGCAGTAATAAAACAATACTTAGAACTTTTCTTTGAAAGCTTTAAAGAGAGTGATATAGACATTGTGAATGTTGGTAATCTTTTTTATAGAAAATATCCAGATGAGGTATTAGAAAAGGATCCTATAAGCATTACAAATTTAAAGATTAATGTTGATGTTGAAATTGATGGCACAACAATTACAGGAAATACACTTTAAATAAGTCTATATTTTAAGTAGAAATTGCTTTTAATATGCAGATTAAGAGCTAATTTAATAAACAGTTTCTTAAATTATAAATACAATCAATTTAAAAAAGCCTATGGAATATAATGTTCTATGGGCTTTAATTTTATGCTATATTTTATTTAAGGTATAAGGGCAATAATATTTATTAAAGAAGAGGGTTATTATGAATGAGAATAAACTGAGAAGATTAATAAAGAAAAATGAATATGAAAAATTAGATTTTAAATTAAAGATAGAGCTTTTTACAGAAAGTGTGAAAAAAGAACTTGCAAAGGATATATGTGCTATAGCTAATTCTAGAGGGGGAAGAGGTTATATAATAATAGGAGTTGAGGATAAAACAAAGAAAATAGTTGGTGTGGATGCTGATTATATTACTGAAGAAAGAGTTCAACAAATAGTTGCCTCAAGGATTGAACCCCCTGTTCCAATAAGTTTAGAGGAATGTTTTTTAGATGGAAAAAGATTATTGGTAATAGTAATATTTAATAGCTATCAAAAGCCTTATCAAATCAGGGAAAATGGAGCCTTTTATATAAGAAGAGGGTCAACTACAGATATTATGAGAAAACAAGAGCTTTTATCAGAATTTCAAAAAGGTATAAGCTTTAATTTGGAGACATGCCCCATAGTAAATAGTAATATAGACTTTTTAAATGAGGAATTAGTAAAAAGATATTTTTATCTAAAGGGTATTAAAATATCTAAGGAAAATAGAGAATTTTTACTTAGTAGTAGCAATATAATTCATAAAAATAATATCTCTGGAAAATCAATGTGTACACTAGGTGGATTATTAGTTTTTTCAGATGTAAATAGTATTTATATACCACATAATATGATAAAAATAAGAAATTTATTAGGTGGAGAACAAACTTTTATAATAAGAGGAAATATTTTAGAAATGATGAAAAGCATGGAGAAAAAATTAAGAGAAATAGTACCTAATGAATATCCTGTAGCCTTAATAATTGATACTATAAGAAATATTTTGATATACAGAGATTACTCTCAATATAATAAGATTGTTGAGGTGGTCTTAGGAAAGAAAGAATTAACAGTATATTGTCCAGGAGAAATTGTAAAAAGATATAGAGATGGACGTATAGGATATATAAAGAGAAATATGTGGATATATGAAAAAATAATAAGCTTAGACAGTAGAGGTGGGGAAATGAATTACAATTTAGGTGGAAAAGAAGTAAAGGAGAGCTTTACTAATAAGGTGAAAGTTATAACAGTTAATGAAGAAAATATAACTAAATTTATATTTAATAAATATAGAACAATAGGTTAATATTTTGAGGGGATTAGGAATATTATATATAAAGTAAGTTTTTACCTGATAAAATATTATTAAGGGGTGGTAAAGATGATTCAATTATTCTTTAACCAAAGAGGCGCTGGAAAGAGCAAAAATTTAGTTAAACTAGCTAATGAAGAAATTGAAAAGTCTAAAGGAAGTATTATTTTTATTGATAATGATAATAAAAGAATGCTTCAGTTAAATAAAAAGGTTAGACTTATACCTATGGACAATTATTGTGTAAAGAGTTATGATCAATTTTATGGATTTTTACAAGGGATAATTTCTAGAGATTATGATGTAGAAAGTATATATATTGATAGCATAGCAAATATTTTGGATGATATAAAATTAGAGGATTTAGAAAATTATTTGAAAAAAATAGAACTTATGAGCAGAGAACTTAATGTAAACGTATTTGTAACTATTCATGGAGATGTGAAAATAATGCCTGAAAATATCAAGAAATATGTGGCTTAAGCTTTAGCTAGTTTAGAAAATAAATTGTTTTATATAGATTTATGTAGTATTTATGATATTTAATACTATGGGTATAATAAGAACTATAATTAAAAGTTATGGTTCTTATTTTTTTATATATTTTTAGTGAGCCTTACTTTTGGCTAGTTATTTAGATTTGTATAATTAAAAAAATAGCTTTTTTTTAAAATCAATTGAGAATTAATATAATAAAGGATATACTATATACTATATGATTGCTAAATATAGCACCAGCAAGTAAGCTGGATTAGAATTTTTTTGGAGGGATAAACAGATGGCTAATGTATTAGATACGTTAATGGAACGTGGGTACATAAAACAGTTTACTCATGAAGCTGAAACAAGAGAACTTTTAGAGAAGGAAAAAGTTACTTTTTATATAGGATTTGACCCAACAGCTGATAGTTTACATGTAGGACACTTCATTGCAATGATGTTTATGGCTCATATGCAAAAGGCTGGACATAGACCAATAGCTTTAATTGGTGGAGGTACAGCTACAATTGGAGATCCAAGTGGTAAGACTGATATGAGAAAGATGATGACAAATGAGACTATAGCTCATAATGTTGCTTGTATCAAAAAGCAAATGGAGAAATTCATAGATTTTTCAGATGATAAAGCTATACTTGTTAACAATGCTGATTGGTTATTAAATCAAAACTATGTTGAATTCTTAAGAGAGGTTGGGGTTCACTTCTCAGTTAACAGAATGCTTTCAGCAGAATGTTTTAAACAAAGACTTGAAAGAGGTCTTTCATTCTTAGAATTTAACTACATGTTAATGCAAGGATATGACTTCTATGTTTTAAATAAAAAATACAACTGTAAAATGGAGCTAGGTGGAGATGACCAATGGTCAAACATGATAGCTGGTGTTGAACTTGTAAGAAAGAAATCACAAGAGAGTGCATATGCTATGACTTGTACATTATTAACTAACTCAGAAGGACAAAAAATGGGTAAAACAGTTAATGGTGCATTATGGTTAGATCCAGAGAAAACTTCTCCATACGAGTTCTACCAATACTGGAGAAATGTTAATGATGCAGATGTTGAAAAATGCTTAAAACTATTAACATTTATTCCAATGGATGAAGTTAGAAGACTTTCAAGTTTAGAAGGTTCTCAAATAAATGAAGCTAAAAAAGTTTTAGCATTTGAGGTAACTAAACTTGTACATGGTGAAGAGGAAGCTACAAAAGCTCAACAAGCTGCTGAAGCTTTATTTGGAAAAGGTGGAGACATGAGTAATGTTCCAACTTATGAAATGGGAAAAGATAAGTTAGGTGCTGAACTTTTAGATATTTTAGTTGAAGCTGAAATAGTTCCATCAAAAGCTGAAGGAAAAAGACTTGTTAAGCAAGGTGGATTATCATTAAATGGAGAAAAAGTTGCTGATTTTAAAAAGACATTAGAAGAAGCTGACTTTGAAAATGGTGAAGTTTTAATTAAAAGAGGTAAGAAAAACTACAATAAAATAGTTTTAGCATAATTCTTTCTTAGAAGAGTGTATTAGAATATATTAGCTAATTATTATTAGGGGTAATATATTCTATTTACACTCTTTTATTTATATGTGATTTTAATTAGATATTTACACTTAATTTAATCTAGTTATTTATTAAATAATAATATATAAATCGAGGAGGTTACAATTAATTAAGAAGTAAATTTAAAAACTTTAAGTATTGAAATTACAAAGTTGAATTTGGGGAAAAATGTGCTTTTTATAAATTGTATTTTAAAAGTATTTCTACCACTTTGAAACTTGTATATATAATTAATAAAAGTGTATAATAAATTACTGACAAAATGTAGATTAGTTTAGATGATTTATTTTATTTACTAAAGAAAATATTTTCTCTAATAATTACATGTAAGATTAAATAGATATATGAAAGGTGATGAAATATGGCGTTATATGCTATCTCTGATTTGCATTTAGCACTTAATACAGATAAACCAATGGATATCTTTGGTGAGAAGTGGCGTAATCATCATGAGAAGATAAAAGAAAATTGGAATAATAAAATTACTGAGGAAGATACTGTTTTAATAGCAGGGGATATTTCTTGGTCAATGAAATCAGATGAAAGTAAAGATGATTTAGATTGGATAGACGCACTTCCAGGTAAAAAGATAATAATTAAAGGGAATCATGATTATTGGTGGGGAAGTATTTCTAAGTTGAATAAAATGTATGAAAATACAAAGTTCATACAAAATAATTTTTTTACATATAAAGATTGGGCTATATGTGGAAGCAGAGGGTGGATTTGTGAAGGTTCTGATAAATTCACACAAAAGGATAAAAAGATTTTTGATAGGGAACAAATAAGATTAAGATTATCTTTAGAAGAAGCTAAAAAGGCAGGATATGAAAAGATAATATGCATGGTACATTATCCACCTACAAATGAGAAATTTGAGGATTCAGCTTTTATTAATATATTTAAAGAGTTTGGTGTTGATAAGGTTATTTATGGTCATCTTCATGGTATGGCACTTAAGGGTAAGGTATTAAATGAAGAGAGAGATGGAATAGATTATAAGCTTACAAGCTGTGATTTTATAAATTTTGACCCAATAAAAATCTTAGATTAATACACTGTTTCATGTAAAATTAAGATTTTGAAATATTTAGTTTTAATACTTTTTTTGGTATAATGAGCGAGGAGAGTTAAATAAATCTCTCTAAGAGAGTTAGGAAATAGGTGGTTCTATGGCTATACAAAATTGGAAAGACTTTTTAACTCCTTATGATCAAGCAGTAAGTGAATTAAAGGTAAAGTTAAGAAGTATTAGAAAAGAATTTAGAAGAAAAAATGAATATTCTCCAATCGAGTTTGTAACTGGAAGGGTGAAAGAGGTATCTAGTATATTAGAAAAGGCAAATAAATATAGTATTCCTGTAGATAGAATCCAATATGAGATGGAGGATATTGCAGGTATAAGAATAATGTGCCAATTTGTTGATGATATAGATACTGTTGTCAATATTATAAGGAATAGAAAAGATATGCAAGTTCTTTATGAAAAGGACTATGTTAGTAATGTAAAACCAAGTGGCTATAGAAGCTATCATGTGGTTATAAGATATCCTATAAATATGGCAGATGGACAAAAAGATATACTTGCTGAATTCCAAATAAGAACTTTAGCAATGAATTTCTGGGCTACAATAGAACATTCTTTAAATTATAAGTATAAAAAGAATCTGCCAAAGGACATACAATTTAAATTAAAACGTGCAGCTGATGCAGCATTTACTTTAGATGAAGAAATGCTTGAAATAAAAGATGAAATAAAGGATGCTCAAACTTTATTTGAGGTTAAATCAGATATTATAAGTACTATAATGAATAGTATATTAAATCTTATTTCAATAGGAAAAGTGGCTGAGGCTTCTAGATATCAAATAAGTTTAAATAAACTTATTGAAGAGGGAGAAGTTTGGGAACTTAATAATTTATTGAGAGCTGTCCAAAGAGACATAGATAAGTATAATGTATAATATTTAAATAAAAGTAGTTTTTAATGCCACCTTATTTAAAGGTGGTATTTTTATTGTTTATTTTAAAATTTTGTTTTATATCTTTATATTTAATAATAATTGTTATATAATAATAAATATAATTTAGAAAGTTGATAGAATTACTCAACTTTAACGGAGCAACACATTATTTGAGTTTTAAAATGATTGAGCATTTATTGAGAGAAAAATAAAATTGAGGAAGTGTAATTTATGAATGCTATGAATAATTTAGAATTAAAAAAGATTAAGGAAAATCCTTTATATATAAGAGAAATAGAAAATCCATCAGAGGAGATGCAACTAGAGGCTATTAAGAAAAATCCATTTACAATTCAATATATTGAAAATCAATGTGAAAAATGTAAAGAGGAAGCTGTAAGAAGAAATCCAACTACTATAGAGTATGTTAAAAATCCATCAGAGAAAATATGCATATTAGCAGTAAAATCTCTATGGAATGCCTTAAAGCTTATTAAGGAACCTTCAGAAAAGGTGATTGAAGAGGCTGTTAAAACTAAGGGGTGGGCTATACAATTTGTGAAAAATCCTTCAGAAAAGTTAAAACAAATAGCTGTTTCTAGGGATTATGATGCAATAAAGTATATAGAAGATCCATCACCAGAAGTTCAGCTTATAGCTGTTAAAAATCATTGGTCAGCAATTAAATTTATAAAAAATCCTACTTTGGAAGCAATGAGAGCTTCAGTTAAGGAAGATGCTGAGGCAATAAACTTCTTACCAAACTATACTTATGAAGACTTAGAAACTTTTATAGGAGATAATATAAATGTTGTTAAATACCTTTATGAAAGTATAGATGTTGATATGGTTGTTGATATACTTACAAAAAAAGTTGCAGAAGAGAATGTAGATGAAAGATATCTTTTAGATTTTATTGATTTAGAAGTCTTAGAGATGAACAAAGTAGAATTTATCAAAGAATATGGAAGTAAAAGAGCAAAGATAATATTAGTTGATAGTATGTTATCAATATAAAAATAGAGATTTAAAAATATAAATATAGATTAGTTTACAAAATATTTTAGATTTTTCACAAGAGAGGTTATAAGGTAAGTTTCACGGAGAGATTTATAGAAAGAAGGGACACTAAAGTGGATTTTAAAGAAGCGTTAAGTACAGTTAATTTAGTTCTTATGACAGGAGAAGTACCTCTTTTAATAGGAGAAAGTGGTATAGGAAAAACTTCTTTAGCAAAGGAACTTAGTAGAATAAATAATTATCATTTGGTTACTATAGATGGAAATCTTCTTAAAGAGGGAGAAATAGGTGGTCTCCCAATGGTAGAGAAGAAAGAAATCCTATTTAAAGGAGATTTAGTAAAAAGAAGCGTAACAAAATATGCTACACATGTAAAACTTATGGAAATTGATGATCATATTGAAAAAGGAGAAAAAGTTCTTTTATTTATTGATGAATTAAATAGATGTGAGCATGCAGTGCAACAAGAACTTATGAATCTTATATTAAATAGAGAAATAAATGGATATAAGTTAAATGAGGATGTATATATATTAGCAGCTATGAATCCATCAAATAAATATGATAACTATGAAGATAGTGATTATCAGGTTATTGAAATGGATCCAGCCCAAGAAGATAGATTTGTTTGGATAGATATTAGTTCAAATCTTAAAGAGTGGATGAGTTGGGCAATGGGAGATGGAAATATCCATGAACATATAATAGAATTTTTATCAACATTCCCTGAATATTTCCACACTCCTAATTCACTAGAAACGATAAAAGCTACTCCAAGAAGCTGGGAGAGGGTTTCTAAGGCTTATAGAGTGTATTTATCAAATAAGAAGAACTTTTCTAAGGAAATATTATATAATGCTTTAAAGGGAAATGTAGGCTCAACAATAGCACAAGAATTTATAGCATATATAAGTAATCTTAATAAGCCTATTATTTCTAATGAAGAAATTTTTGAAAGTGATGTTTTAGGATTTAACATTAGAGAAAGAATAATGAGTGAAAATCATTCAAGAATGTATATAATAGCTAAGAGTGCTTTATATTATCTTGAGGGATTAAAGGATTATAATAAAGAATTAGAAGTGTTCTCAGATTTATTATCTTGTTATCCTAAGGATTTAAGACTAGGAATAATGAAGGAAATAAAAAGCGATCACTCAGAAGAATTATATAGAAATTTATTAAATGAGGATAAGTTCTTAGAAGCATTCTTTGAGATATATAGCTAGGTGGTGAAATCTTATGGATTTTGAAAGAACTAGGAGGAAACTTCTTAATATAGCAATGGAAGCTGAAGAGGAGAATAAGCCTTTAACAGATGATTTTAAGAGAGAATTTTGGAGCTTAATAGAGAAGGTAATAATATCCCTTTATGATAAAGAAAATTCATTTTTTGGTCAGTTTTTAATTCATGTAAAGAGAGAAATAAGAACTGATATTAAATGGCCTATAGCCACTAAACCAGAAATGGGATATTTTACAATGGTATTTAATCCAAGAATAATATTAGAGTGTGATTTAAAAGAGGTTCAGGCTCTTTTAAAGCATGAAGTATATCATATAATGATGTCTCATTATGCTAGGGAAAAGGCTTTAAGTAGAAAATATTCAAAACTTGCTGTTAGTATAGCAATGGATATAGCAATAAATCAGTATATAAAGAATTTACCTCCATATAGTAAAAGGCTAGATTATGTAAATTTAGAATATAATCTAGAACTAAAACCAGATATGCCTATGGAAAAATATGCAGAAGAAATTCAAAAGGCAATTGAAAGAAGAAAAAAATATGGTATTACTGGTGATGATAAAAATGCTGGTGATTTAGTAAGCCAAGAAAAATCCCATGAAGTATGGGAAGAGGTTTCTATAAGTTTAGATAGTTTAGAGGGAACAACTAAGAAAACAGCCATAAACGCATATAAGGGCAAGGCTCCTAAGGATTTAGAAAAAATAATCTTACTAATGAAAGAAAAACCAGAGATAAAGTGGAGTGAATTTTTAAAGGATATAATTCCTACAACAAGAGGAAGTTATAGAAAAACTATAACAAGAAAAGATAGACGTCTTCCAGAAAGATTAGATCTTAGAGGTAAATTGCCAAATTCTATTCCAAAAATATTAATAGCAATAGATGTTTCAGCATCCATCTCTGATAAAGAGTTTGAAAATATAATAATAGAAGTTTTAGGTATAGTAAGAAATAAAAATGCTGAAATAAAAGTTATTGAATGTGATGATGAAATAAGAAGAGTTTATGATTTAAAAGGAATAAAAGATATAAAGCCAAGAAGTAAGAAAAATGGCTCAACAAGATTTTCTCCAGTATTTAGATATATAAAAGAAAATAATATGAGAAATCATATTATTGTATATTTTACAGATGGAGTTGGAGAAAAAGATTTAGAAGTTAAGCCTATAAACTATAGAACTCTTTGGGTTTTAACAGGTAAGGAACAATTAAGTTTAAATAAATCTTTTGGAACTGTTAAACATTTAGAAAAAGAAAAAGGGGATGGATATACCCTTATGGATGGTTTACAAGATATGAAGGATAATCTTCATGATTGGGCCAGATAAAGTAATAATATAGCACATGTTGATTTAATTGAAAATCAATATGTGCTATATTGTTTTTATATGGTTTATTAACTATAAAAAATATAACTTAATTAAATAGTAAATCCTTAGTTAAATTTATAAGGTATACTTTAAAAATCATAAAGGGGGAATTCGGTGAAGAAAAATATTAAGAACATAGCTTTAGTATTACTAATAATTTTTGTGGTGGCTCTAATTGTTATAACATTTAAAATAATTAAATTTAGAAAAAATACAGTGACAGATATAAAAGCTTGTGGAAATAAAATAACTTTTAATTCTAAGGTTAAAAGAGAAGAAATAGAATATTTAAAAGTGGATGGAGAGAAGGATAGACCAGTAAATAAGGTTGAAGGGTTAAATTTATTTATAAATAATAGTAAAGTTAATTTAAGTGATAAAATTTATGAAAAGAATTTAAGGTATTATATTTCTGTAGAAGATTTAGAGAAAAATGGACAAGTATCAATTGATGGAAATAATGTTTTAAGCAAGACAAATAAAAATTACATAGATTTAGAGAAAAAAGAGCTTTTAAAAGAAAAGGATAAATTAGATTTAAGAGGAGAAGTTTTAGATTTAGATCATAAAAAATACATTTCTATAAATGATTTTAAAGAGCTTATTGAAGCTAGGGATGATTGGTACGAAAATAAAAACTCAATTTATATGTTTCAGGGTAAAACTAATAATATAAACTACAATTATAAAGTTAATGAAGGAAAAGCTGCTTTAATAAGAATAGAGGATGTTAGTGCTGGGGGAGTTTTTTCTGAAGATAATAATATGGAAAAAATGAAATATTTAAGTGATTATTTTAAAGCTAATAATATAGTATTTCACATAGCTTGGATACCTAGATACATAAACCCTGAAAAAAACATAGATAATGATTTGCTTAAAAATAATAATTTTGAAAATGTTCATTTTATAAATATGCTAGATCATTTAATAAATAGAGGGGCTATAATTGGTCTTCATGGATACACTCATCAACATAATAAGCAAATAAGTGGACTTGGAGTAGAGTTAAAATGGAATGTTAATAGTAATAAAAATAAAGTTTTAAAGGTTGTTGAATCCTCATTAAAGACAGCTAAGACCTTAAATATACCTATAGGTTTCTTTGAAAGCCCACATTATAAAGCAGATAGAAATCAGCAAAAAATAATAGAACAATATTTCCCAGTTATGTTTGAACCTTATGCAGGATATTGGAACTTAAATCCATTAATAAGTTTTAGTAATAAGTCTACATTATATGTACCTGCTCCTTTAGGATATGTTAAGGATAATGGAGAGACTGTAGCTAGAAGAATTAGAAATTATAGCAATGAAATTTTAACGGCATTTTTCATACATCCATATATTTTTTTAGGAAGTATAGAGAATAAAAATAATAGCCTAAATAATGAGGAAATATATGAGTTTAATGAAAATTCACCTATATTAAAGATAATATCAGCATTAAAAGAAAGAGGATGCAAAACCATAACTGTTAATGAATTAAACAATCAAATTACGTAGTAAAAGTTTTATTATGTATTTAAGTGAAGCAGATAAATATGGATATAATGAAAATGGATCTGTATATTATCCATAACTTGGGGAAAGTTCTGGTTGGATACATTATCCTATGAATTAAGTAAAATTAATATATTTACATTAAATTTATAGTATAATTTATATAAATGATTGTCTTAAAAATACTGTTAATATTTTAAAACTGAATTTTTAGGACAATCTTTTAAATATTAATATTATTTACAGGAGGAGCTGTGGATATAAATATAAAAATATTTTGGATAGTATCTATTTTAACTGGAATAATATTCATATATATGTTATCTAATCTAATATTTAAGCTTAAGTTAAGAAAAAAGATAGGAAGAAAATCAATATTAAAGATTATAAGCATTATAATTGGGGGATATTTAATATTTTTGTTTTTTACAATTTTTAATGTTTATAATTATTATAATTTAAAAAATATAGTTGAACATTCAAGTATGAGTAAGTATATCAAAGATTATAAATTATCAGGTACTGATTATTGTGTAGTAACAATTAATGGAGATGAAGTGTTTGAAAAATTAGATAATAAAACTAAATTAGAAGATATGTTTGAATTAAAAATAAGGTGTAACAGTGCAATAGCAAATACACTTTTTGATGGACGTATACCATATAATATTTATCATGAAACTAAAATTATAATTATTGTCAATGAGAATGAGTATATTCTTTATAATACAGACAAAGATGATAAAGACAAATTATTTCTTAATGGTAATGTAGTTTATGAAGAAATTTTCAATTAAAATTTTAATAAAAAATAAAGTAAGTCTCAATTTGAAACTAAAATTATAATTAGTATTGATGATAATAATTATGTTCTTTATAACACAGAAAAAGGTGGCATAAATAAATTATTTCTTAATGATGAGTTGGTTTATGAAGAAAATTTGAAGGAAATATTTAGCGATTTAAGTTTTGATAATAAATAGCAATGAGAAAATAAAAATACAATTAATATTATAAGGAGTTTATTACTAAAAGTACAATAGCATTTGAAAATGGTGATATAGAATTATCTTATGATATTTCAAAACTTAACTTAGAAATTTAAATATATTTCATATATAAAAGTCAATTCAGAAAGTGATTTAGGAGCTAAGGTATATTTTAAAATAGGTTTTTCATTAAGTGATAATATTAAAACCAAATAATAGATGATGTAAAAAGGTATATTAATAAAGTTATAGATGATATAAAAAGATGTATTGAAAATGCTATAGAAAAAATTGATAATACATCGATTAGAGATGAGATAATATCCATTTCTCTTATAACTATGTTTGTCATGCTATATAATAAGAGCAAAAATTTTATTAATGGTAATTTAAAATTAGAAGCTCTAGTTGCTAGTTTTTTAGTCTTTATTTCATCTACAAATGTAGTAGAATTAAATAAAAAAGTAAATGAATTTTTTGGAGTTTAATTGAAAAAAGTAGACTTTGCATAATTAACAAAGTCTACTTTTTTATTTTTTAGTTAGAATATATTAAATATTCAGTACCAGTCTGCTTGTTTACTAAATAAAGATTAAATTGCTTGATAGTATTAATATCATAATTAACATTGCAACTTAAAAATTCTGTATATTTAGATTTAGGATTGAAATTTTTATTTCTAGATAAATTTTTTAAATAATCATTTTTTAATGCAAATAATGATTTTATATCATAGTTATTTGTAAAATTAGGTGAAGTTAATTTAATTTCAAAAGTTTTATCTATATTATAAGAGTTTAAATCGTTAATATTTTCGGTATAAAAATCTAAAATACATCCATATTCAAAATAATATAAACTTACTAAGTTTATAGCAATATTGTCTATTTTAATTTTTTTATTTAAAGAAACATAATTATCATTATTTAATGATAAAGGAGTATTAAGATTAAAAGTTTTAGTAGGTAAAGTATTTTGAGAAATTGAATATTGAATATTTATTGAATTCGATGGAACATTTTCAGGCAATATAAAACGATCAATAACTTCAAGTTTATTTGATGATATTTTTTTTGATAACACCGTAAAAGTTCCAAGCCCAAAACCATCATATTTATTAGGAGAAGTAGATAAGTAAACTAAGTTATTATTGTCAATAGAAATATTTTCAGGGTATTTAACATAATATTTTGTAATTAAGAAGTTAGGAAGATATTTAGTGTATTCAACATTTACATTAGCTTTATTGTAATCTGTATTAAATGGAAGATTAACTGTAACAGTATCTTGATTTGAACATGAAATTAATAACAAACTAAACATAAATGCAGTAATTATAATTTTTAAAATTTTAAATTTTTTAAACAAAAGAACCTCCAAATAAAAGTTTTGAATTAATGTTAATAATAATTTAAATTATATATAAGTAATTAAAATTATTCAATTATTTATAGAAATTAATAATAAGGTATATGGAATTAAATAACAGTAATTAATTTTAATAAAAAAAGTAGAGTTGTTTGTATAGGAAAATTGCCTATTAAATTTTACTTATAAAATTTAATAAGTATTTTTTTATTTCAAACTTTTAAAAACTTAAATATAAAAAGACAAAATAGATTTTATAATAATCAAAACCTATTTTGTCGACAGCCTGAAGGATTCTTTTTAAAGAATCCTTTTTTATTATTTAATTATTTTTTTAGAATTAATAAAAATATATACATGATAAAAACCAAATGTAAAAATACAAGAAATAACATATATTAATAAGCTTAGAATATAACATTGTGAGATATGAAAATTAATTTTACTAAAAATAAGTCCTATTAAAGCAGCTAATATAAAAATTGATTTATTTATTTGTTTAGAATTTCTATATTTATTTTTGAGTTTATTTTTAATTGCTATCAAAAAGAAACTCAAAAATAAAATATAGATAATAAAGAATATAATAAAAATTAATATAAATTCAAAAGTATTTAACTTTTGATAAAATATATTTAGTGATATAATTAAATTTTGTAAAGAAGATAATGAAAATAAAATTCCTAAAAATAAGTTTAATAAATTAGGAATTGCTATTAATTTTTTTGAAAATATTAAATAAATTAATGAGATTAGTATAAAAATTAGATTTAATAATAATATAATAATAAAAATTGAGTGATCAATTTCTGCAATCTTATTGTATGAAAAAAATACTATTATGTTTAAACTCAGTACAACAAAAAGGATTATTAAAATTGAAAATATTAAATCTTTAAGTTCTTTATCATTAATCATAGTTTGTATTCTCCTTTTTAATATTAATATGATGATTAAAAATTTTATTATGAATAAACTTTAATATTTATTTTTAGCTTTGAGTTTATTTACAATTATATCATGGATTTTGTTTTATCATAATTTTGCATAATTTCAATATAGAAAAGTTAATAAAAATAATAAATGAAAATATAAAAAATTTAACAATAGTTAACAGTATTGAAAGTATGATATAATTTTCTTAGTTTTACAAAGGGGGAGTTGAATAAGTGAGAAACGCATTAAAGTTGAATAAAAAGAACTATATAGATAATATTCATAGTAGAAGGAAAGGGTGCATAACTATGAGTGTATAGATAAAAATGGATATAGTAAATGGCACTATAAATACGCTGAATTAAAAGATTTAGATATTAGTGATTGGAGAAAAATATCTATATAACTTTAAATATGTTCTATAAACCTTGTAGATGGTTAGAAAATATAAAAGAGTTAAACACATTGTTTATAGACTTAGATTATTATGTATCAAATTTAAATGAATCTGATGAAAATAGAAACCTTACAGAATAGATTTTTAAAATAGAATATATTATAATTAGGATAAAGACTTTCTAAACATTAAAGAAAGTCTTTATTTTTTAATTAGATTGAGGTGATTTATGAAAAAAAGAAGTGTGGTAGTTATTTTGGTAATATTATGTATATTTGGTGTAATAAAATGTTCACTTATTTTAGATGGATATATGCAAGTAAAAAAAGAAAGTGAGATAAATAGTGAAAAAGTAGAATTAAATGATAAAAATATAAATAAATCTATTAAAGAAATGTTAACAAATCTTTTTGAAATTGGAGATGCTAAATTAGATGAACAGGAATTTTTTGAGACATATAGAAAGAAAACTTTTGAAAATTTTTATATAGATTATGATAATGAAAATAGATCGTATGTAGCATTGTTAATTTTCAGACATTTTTTTTATAACCTAGAAGAAAATAGGAACAAAGAAAGTATAAAAACAAATATAAAAATAGAAAATATTTATAAGTTGAGTGATAATAACTATGAAGTAAAGTTTATTGTTGAAAAAGAATTTAATTATAAGGATAATCCCAATATAATTAAATTAGAAGAAGAGTATAATGCTTTGATTATAAATGAAAATAACAAATACTTAATAAAAGAAATATATAATATAAAGGACTTTAATAATTATATAAATAAAGAACATAAAATATCAAAATATTATACTAAAAGAAGTAAACTTTATTCAGAATATTTAATATTTAAGAAGGGACAATACTCTAACTTAAATGAAGGTTTAGATAGAGAAGAAATATTAAATGATGGTTATGTTATTTAAAATTAAATAGTAATATTTTAAATAATTAAGAGTAACTTTATAGTAATTTTTAATAAAGCAACTTGAAAACTTATACTAGAAGTTCTTAATATTATAATATGTATTTTAAAAGAAATGAGATTTAAATGAATAATTGATGTTAATGTTTTAATATCTTTTACTGATGTTAGTAATTTAAAAGTAAACATACATTAATAGCTATATTAAAATTAATACTTAAATTTAGATTATAAAATATTTTAATTTGAGGAAGTCGTTATGAAAATAAAATATAAAAATAGTATAGATGATTTAGTAAAATTGAATATGGATATATTTAAAAAAGATCCAATTATTCAAAAAAGAATAAAAATAAAACATGTTATACTTCCAATTTTTATTATACTTGATTTTTTAGTAGTTAGTTGGTTTAATAATTTTATTATGAACAAACTTTCATATTTATTTTTAGCTTTTTGTTTATTTATAATTATACCATGGATTTTGTTTTATCCTAAGTTGGCAGAATTTCAATATAGAAAAATGTTAATAAAAAGACTTAAAAATAATATAAAAAATGATTTTGATTTAATAGTTACTATAGACAAAAGTGGAATTAGAGAAGAAAGTCAAAATGGAAATGTAACATATTGTTGGGATAAAGTAGAAGAAGTAAAAGATATAGGTACGCACATATTTATATATATTTCTAATTTAAATGCAATTGTTATTCCTAGTAATTCATTTAGAGATGAAAGAGAAAAAAATGAGTTAATAAAAATAATAAATGAAAATATAAAAAAAACTATATAGATAATATTCATAGTAGAAGTAAAGGGTGGATAACCAGGAGCGTTATAGATAAAAAAGGATATAGCCAATGGCACTATAAATACGCTGAATTAAAAGATTTAGATATGAGTGATGAAAATATCTATATAACTCTAAATACCTTCTATAAACCTTGTAGGCGGTTAGAAAACATAAAAGATAAATACACTGTTTATAGACTTAGATTATTATAAAACTGGCAAAACTAAAGATCAGGTATTAATGGACTTAGAAAAGAATTATTTTAATCAAAGTATTCCTATACCAAACTATGTAATAGATAGTGGAAGAGGAATGTATTTAATATGGATAATAAATGCAGTACCTAGTAAAGCATTACCATTGTGGAAAGCAGTTCAAGAATATTTATATAATCAATTAAAATACTTTGGAGCAGATAGACAAGCCTTAGATGAAACTAGGATATTAAGAGTTCCAGGAAGTATAAACTCTAAATCAAAAACAGTAGTCAATATATTAGATGAGTACGAATATATTTATGACTTAAGAGAAATACAAAATGGATTTTTACCTGAATTAAAACCATATGAAAAGAGAAAAGGTAGACCAAGTAAAATAAATTATATTTATAGGGAAAGAAGTTTATATTATGGAAGAATACAAGACATAATAAAACTTTGTGAACTAAGAGAATATGATTTAAAAGGACATAGAGAGCTTATATTATTTTTATATAGATATTACCTTTGTAGCTTTACAGAAGACATTGAGAAGGCGTTAAATGATGCTTTAGAACTAAATAGTATGTTTAGACAAGCTTTAAGTGAAAGAGAAGTTATAAGAGCAACCAGGAGTGCTGAAAGATGTTATTTAAATAAAAATAAGCAATATAAGTATAAGAATGAAACTCTTATAGAGCTATTAGAAATTACTGAAGAAGAGCAAAAAGATATGACAATAATAATTTCTAAAAAAGAATATAAGAGAAGAGAAAATATTAGAGGTAAAAAAATTACCAAGAGCAATTAAAATCTCAAGGAAAAGTAACAAAAAAAGAGAAATTATCAGAAATAGAAGAATTATATAGAATTGAACTGTCTCCATCAACTATTTCTTACATAACGGATAAAGTTTTCGGAACTGCTACTGAATGGCAAAACCGAATGCTTAATAATGTATATTAATTCTAGCTTAGTATTTTTGTAGAATTTTATTATGTAAGAATAATAAAATTAAGAAGTTTTTAGTATGTCAAGAAATTTCTAAATGGTTATTTTGAGTTTATTTTAGTGTACATTGTGTGTACACGGTTACATAAAAGATATATAATTAATTTATATTCAAATCTATTAAATTATAATAAGTTTGATTTTCTTACAATTTATTTAAAAATACTAAATTAATATACTTGTATGTTTTAAGGGGGATGAAAAGTATGAATAGAGTATTAGAGATACTAAAGGATAAATCATTAACATATCATCAACAAATTAAAGACTTAGCTGCTTATGCAGAAAGCACAATTGAAGTGTTAAATATTGATGATGAAACAAAAAAATTAATAGATGAAGGGTGTATATGTACTCTTTTTGAGGGGAATGCACCATTTAGGCCTAGATACATAATTCCAGATTATTCTTTACTTATGGAAAAGGGATGTGAATTTTTAAATCTTTCAGTTCCAGAGGATATATGGGAAGCAACTAATAACCTATTAATTTTCTATAAGCATGTGCCTTCAATAACTACATTTCCAGTTTACCTTGGAAATATAGACGAACTTTTAGAGCCATTTATAGAAGATGAAAAGGAAGCGAAAAGAGCAATTAAATTATTTTTAAAGCACATAGATAGAACATTAACTGATTCTTTTGTACATGCTAATATAGGGCCAAGAGAGACTGTAGCAGGAAGATTAATACTAGAGTCTATGGATGAACTTCAATGTGCAGTTCCAAATTTAAGTATGAAGTATGATTTAGAAAATACTCCAGAGAGTTTTATAAATTTATGTGCAAAGGTTGCTTTAAGTACAGCTAAACCTAGTTTTGCAAATCATAAAATGGATGTGAAAAGCTTTGGAACAGATAGATATGCTATAGCAAGTTGCTATAATGGATTTCATATTGGTGGGGGTGGATATACCCTTGTAAGAATAAAATTAAATGAGGTAGCTAAGAAGGCTACTTCAGTAGAGGACTTTTTAGAGAATGTATTACCTTATGTAAGCACTAAAATGATTCAGTATATTGATGAAAGAATAAGATTTTTAGTTGAGGAAACTCAGTTCTTTACTTCTAATTTCTTAGTAAAAGAAGGATTTATTCAGAAAAAATTATTTACAGGAATGTTTGGAGTAGTAGGTCTAGCAGAGGCTGTAAATACTTTATTAGGAGCAGAGAAACAAAGTGATAGATTTGGGTATTCAGAAAAAGCTAATAAACTTGGATTAAGAATAATAGAGAAATTAAATAAAATAGTATCAAAACATGAAGCTAAACATGTAAATTGTTTTGGAGGACACTATGTTCTTCATGCACAAGTAGGAATTGATTTAGACCAAAATGTATCACCAGGATGTAGAATACCAGTTGGAGAAGAACCAGAATTATTTAACCATATAATTCAATCAGCACCATTCCATAAATATTTTTATAATGGAATAGGAGATATATTTGTATTTGAAGATACATATAATGATCATCCAGAAGCCTTAGTTGATATTATAAAGGGTGCCTTTAATTCAGGAATAAGATATATGTCTGTCTATGGAAGTGGAGCAGATGTAGTAAGGGTAACTGGATATTTAGCTAAGCGTTCAGAGGTAGAAAAGCTTGAAAGGGGAGAGGCTGTTCTTAATAATACAGACCTATTTGCCATGGGAGCAAAGAATAATTGTCATGCCTTTGAAAGAAAAATTAGAAAGTAAGTGATATTATGGCTTTAATAAATAAGATAATTCCATTTTCTTGTGTTGATGGACCAGGAAATAGAATGGTTATATTTTTTCAAGGATGTAATTTTAAGTGTTTGTATTGCCACAATCCTGAAACTATAAATAAATGCATATCTTGTGGAAAATGCGTTGAAAATTGTGAAGTAGGTGCTTTATCAATTAGTGATGGAAAAGTTATTTGGGATGAGGAAGAGTGTATTTCTTGTGATAAATGTATAAAGCTATGTGAACATATGTCTTCTCCTAAAACTAAGGAGTATTCAGTAGAAGAGCTTGTAAAAAAGATAGAAAAAGATAGTTTTTTTATAAGAGGAATAACCGTTAGTGGTGGAGAATGCACTTTAAACTCTGAATTTTTAATAAAACTTTTTAGAGAAGTTAAAAAACTTGGATTGACTTGCTTTGTTGATACTAATGGTAATACTAAATTAGATGATGAGCTTATAAATCTTACAGATAAGTTTATGCTTGATGTTAAGTCAATTGATGAAAAAGAAAATATTTGGCTAACTAAATCATCAAACAAATTAGTTTTAGAAAATTTAAAAAGAATATTAGAGTTAGACAAGATGTATGAAGTTAGAACTGTTATAGCTAAAGGACTAAATAGCGAAAAAACAGTGGATGAAGTTTCTAAAATCATTGGTGATAAATGCAGATATAAACTTATAAAATATAGACCTTTTGGAGTTAGAGAAGAGGGTATAAAGGTTCATGGAACTATAAGTCCAGAAGATAGCTATATGAATGAATTGAAAGAAAGATCTATAGCTAATGGATGTGTTGATACAATAATAACTTAATATTTATTTATTAGAATTAGAGGATTATTTAATATAAAAAATTAAGTATTAGAGAATAGAAAAGAATATGAAATCTTTAAAAAATATATAGCTATATAAGTAAAAAGATAAAAGCAACTTATTGCTTTTATCTTTTTTAGTTAAGTTTTATAAATTTTAATAAAAATATTTAAATAGTATTTTACGAGAATATTATTTTTACTCCTTTTTCTTTTAATTTTTCAAGTTCAGATTTATCATCTTCAATTTCATTTGTGATTACATAATTAACTTTAGAAATATCTCCACTAGAAAAATTATGATGTATTCCTATTTTTGAGTTATCTGCTAAGACAAAAGTTGGCCCATTACAATTTTCAAGCATCTTCATATTTACTGTGGTTTCCTGGAGAACAGATGTACTGATTCCTGTATTAGCATTTATACCACTAACCCCTATAAAACATTTAGTTGCAGTTATTTTAGAAATTATCTGAGTGGCTATATCACCAACCATAGATTGTTTTCTTCCATATACTTCACCGCCTGTAAGTATTATCTCTACATTAGGTGATAAATTCATACCTAATATTTTGCCATTGTTTGTAATTACCATAACTCTTTTATCTTCTATATATTCTAAGAGTTTTATTGCAGTTGAACTAGAGTTTATAAATATACTATCTCCATCTTCTATAAATTCAGCAGCTTTTTTAGCTATAGAATCTTTAATTTTTTCTCTTTCAATGTTGGTATGATTAAAATATGGGTCTTCACTCAAAGCTCCTTCAATAAGTTCAGCACCACCGTATTTTCTTCTTATAACCCCTTCTTTTTCTAGATTTTGAAAATCTCTTCTTATTGTTATATTAGATGTTTTTAATAAAGTAGCTAATTCTTCTGTTTTAGCAAATTTATTTTCTTTTAAATATTTCAATATTGCCTGTTGTCTTTTAAAAACAAAGCCTTTTGCGTTTTTCATTATAAATGCCTCCTAACCGATATTGTTTGGTATTATTTTCTATAAATATCTCTCCGAATATTATAAATCTAAAATTAAGTTATATATAGATAATTTGAAAAAGTTACTAAAACTTGTATATAGTAATTTTAAAAAATATGAAGTTGTATTTAACTTTAATAATTAAAAACAGAAGCTTATTATAGATAACATTAAATTTCTTATTACTATTTATAATAATTTTACATAAAAGAACAGTATAAATCAACGTAAATAGAACAAAAATAATCAAAAAGAACATAAAAACAGAAAATAATTTGATTAATAGCACAAAAAATAGAAAATAAGCAAAAAACAATCAAAAAAGACTTGCAAAGAAAACAATTACAGTATATAATTTAATCATAAAATGATTGAACGAACTTATTAAACGTTCAAAACAATCAAAATGGGTGGAGGTATAATTATGAGTAAAGTAAATGAAATAACAAGAGAATCATGGATTTTAAATACATTTCCAGAATGGGGAACTTGGTTAAATGAAGAGATAGAAAATGAAGTGGTTAAACCAGGAACATTTTCTATGTGGTGGCTTGGATGTACAGGTATATGGCTTAAAACTCAAGGAAATACAAACATATGTATAGATTTTTGGTGCGGAAGCGGAAAAAGAACAAAGAAAAATCCTTACATAAATCCAGAGCATCAAATGGCAAGAATGTGTGGAGGTAAGAAACTACAACCTAATTTAAGAGTTGCACCTTTTGTATTAGATCCATTTGCAATAAAGAATGTTGATGCAATAATATCAACACATGATCATAACGATCATATAGATATAAATGTTGCAGCTGCAGTTTTAAAAAATTGTTCAGAAGATGTTCCATTTATAGGACCACAAGCATGTGTTGATAAATGGATAGGATGGGGAGTACCAAAGGAAAGATGTATAGTTGTTAAACCAGGAGATGTAATAAAAATAAAAGATATTCAATTACATGCTTTAGAATCTTTCGATAGAACAGCTTTAATAACAGCTCCTCCAGAAGGAGATTTAAGAGGAAAAATGCCAGTAGATATGGATTATAAGGCTGTTAACTATTTAATAGAAACTCCAGGAGGAAATCTTTATCATAGTGGAGATTCACATTATTCAAATTATTATGCTAAGCATGGAAATGATTATAAAATAGATGTTGCTCTTGGATCATATGGAGAAAACCCAAGAGGTATTACAGATAAAATGACATCAGTAGATATTTTAAGAATGGCTGAGGCATTAAACACTCAAGTAGTAATACCATTCCATCATGATATATGGTCAAACTTCCAAGCTGATACAAATGAAATCTTAGCATTATATGACATGAAAAAATATAGGTTACAATATAAATTTACACCATTTATATGGCAAGTAGGTGGAAAGTTTACATTCCCAGAAGATAAGGATAAGAGAGAATATCACTATCCAAGAGGATTCGATGATTGTTTCTCTGTAGATATAAACTTACCATATAACTCATTCCTATAAGATTTAAGAGTGGAGGAAATTATCATGTTAAAAGAATTAATAGAAAAAGGTAGATATTCTTTTCATGATGGCTTTGATAATTGGGAGGATGCAGTTAAGGCTGCATGTGCTCCCTTAGAAAAAGAAAAAGTTATCGAAAAAGAGTATGCAGATTTAATAATAAATAGTATTAAAAAACATGGACCATATATAGTAATTGCGCCAAAGATTGCTATACCACATGCACAAGAAGGACATGGAGTTAATGAAACAGCCATATGCTTTATGAAAACGAATACTCCTGTGAGCTTTGGTGAGGGTGAAGAGTATGATGCTCAATTGTTCTTTGTTTTAGCTTCAGTAGATAATGAAGTACATTTAAAGAATTTAACTAAAATGGTTGAGTTAATTTCAGATGAAGAAACTGTAGAAAAGCTTTTAGAAGCTCAATCAGTTGAGGATCTTAAAAAATTAGTATAAGAGATTTTTAAAAAAAGTTTTAAAGTTTCTACAGTGCTTTAGGTAGGTTTTAAACTAAAGTACTGTAGAAATTATAGTAAATATTTAAGACAAATCTTATTTAGTTTTTCAGTTAAGTTATAAATTAAAACAGTTTAAATAATATTGGAATAAGTTAAGAAAAGGGATATGGGAGGAGAAGTATTATGGATTTTATAATCTACATTTGGGAGTTTTTCCAAAATAACATTCTGACAAAACCTGCATTTTTCATTGGATTTATAGTTCTTATTGGTTACTTGTTACTTAAGAGACCTTTTTATGATGCTTTGGCAGGATTTATAAAGGCAACAGTCGGTTATTTAATTTTAAATGTTGCAGCAGGTGGACTTGTTAGTAACTTCCGTCCAATTCTTGCAGGCCTTAAAGATAGATTTAATTTACAAGCGGCAGTTATAGATCCTTATTTTGGACAAACGGCAGCTCAAGAGGCTATAGGAAATATAGGAAAATCTTTTTCCATGATGATGGTAGTTTTACTTATAGCATTCTTATTTAACTTAGTGCTTGTATTACTTAGAAAATTTACAAAGGTTCGTACAGTATTTATTACAGGACATGTAATGGTACAACAATCGGCTACAGCTTTATGGTTAGTATTTTTCTGTTTCCCAAACTTAAGTAATATGGGAGTCGTAGTAATGTTAGGATTACTTCTTGGAACATACTGGGCAGTATTTTCTAATCTTACAGTTGAACCATGCCAAGACCTTACTGAAGGTGGTGGATTTGCAATAGGTCACCAACAAATGTTAGGAGTTTGGATAACTGATAAAATAGCTGGAAAAATAGGAAATAGTAAAAAGAGTATTGAAGATTTAGAACTTCCAGGATTCTTATCTATATTTAGTGATAACGTTGTAGCAACTGGTATATTAATGACTGTTTTCTTCGGAATAATTATGGGAATACTAGGACCAGATTTAATGCATACAATCGATAAGGGGTTTGATCAAAATACAAATTTCTTATTTTACATACTAGAAAAATCACTTAACTTTGCAGTTTATTTAAGTATATTACAAATGGGTGTTAGAATGTTCGTTTCAGAACTTACTGAATCATTCCAAGGTATTTCAAATAAAATACTTCCAGGATCAGTACCAGCTGTAGACTGTGCAGCAACTTATGGATTTGGACATCCAAATGCAGTTACTATTGGATTCTTATTTGGAGCAGTAGGTCAATTTATAGCAATAATAGGACTTGTAGTTTTCCAAAGTCCAGTACTTATAATAAGTGGATTCGTACCATTATTCTTTGATAATGCTACATTTGCAGTGTTCGCTAACAGAAAAGGTGGATTGAAGGCTGCCATGATAATTCCATTCGTTTCAGGAGTTATACAAGTTTTAGGTGGAGCATTTGCCGCTTACTATTTTGGATTAGCTCAATTTGGAGGATGGCATGGAAACTTTGACTGGGATACATTATGGCCAGTAGTTGGAGTTCTTATGGACAAGTTTGCTTATGTAGGGGTTGGAATAGCAGTAGTAGGAATGCTTTTAATACCACAAATTCAATATTTTAAAAATAAAAAGGGTTACTTTAAGTTAGTTGAAGATTATGAAGGATATTTAGAAGACAAAGAAAAGGAAAGAGTACAAAATTAGATTTAAATCAATTGATAGTTAGTACCACTTTGTTAAGTACTAACTATCAAAATAAAATAGATAAAAATAATTGGTGTTAATTAGGAGGAGATATTTATGTTAAAAGTAATAGCAGCATGTGGAAATGGAATGGGATCAAGTCAAATTATAAAAATGAAAATAGAGAAGATATTTAAAAAGTTAAATATTCCTGTATCAATTCATCATACAAGTATAGGAGCAGCAAAAACAGAAGCTTCAAGTTATGATGTAGTATTCTGTTCAGATGCATTAAAAGGAAATTTCGATAAAGCAAAGGCTTCAGGAACTATCGTTATAGGACTTAAAAACCTTTTATCAGAAAAAGAAATTGAAGAAAAGATTGTAGAAAATATAGTAAACAAATAAATATAAAAGTTATGATATAGTACTTATTTCTTAGAGTGTTAAGAGATAGGTACTATGTTATAAATAAGACTTTATTTTAATTATTTATAATCTAGGAGGAATATAAGATGAAAATAGAAAAGAAGTTTTTAACTGACTTACATAGATGTTATGCAACAAGTAGTACTGTTATTGATGGAGATAGAAAAATACTTATAGCAACTGAAGGAGAAGGTCCTTGCTTCATGTATGAGGGAGATGATTTTAAACAATCAACTGTTTGGGATGGCCCAGGAGGAACAATGTCTATAATTCCTATCCCAGGAAAAAATGGAGATTTTCTAGCAGTTCAAAGATTTTTCCCTACATTTCAATCAGAAGATGCTGAGATAGTATGGGGAAGATATGAAAATGGAAAGTGGGAAATAAAAACATTATTTAAGCTACCATATTTACATCGTTTCGATATTTTAGAAGCTAATGGAAAGTTATATTTTTTAGGAGCAGTTTTATGTAATAGTAAGCAATTTAAAGATGATTGGAGCGATCCAGGTAAGATATATGTAGGAGAAATTCCAGAAGATTTAAATAAACCTATTGAGCTTAAGGTTATAAAAGAAGGATTAACTAAAAATCATGGATATTGTAGAGCATATCATAATGGAAAAATGGTTGGTTTAGTAACATCTCAAGAAGGAGTATTTAGAGTAACACCACCTCAAAGTGATGATGAGGAATGGAATGTTGAAAAAATAATGGATAGACCTACAAGTGATGTAGCTGTTGTAGATATAGATGAAGATGGTGAAGATGAATTAGTTACTATTGAAGAATTCCATGGTAAACATTTTAGAATAAATAAAAAGTATGGAGATGAATATAAAATTATTTATGAGTATCCAAAAGAAATGGATTTTGGACATGTTGTTTGGGGTGGCAAGCTAAGAGGAGTTCCAACTATAATAGGTGGTTATAGAAGATGCGATAAGGATTTATTTTATATTCAATGTACTGATAAAGAAAAATTAGAGTTTGAAACTGTAGTTATTGAGTCTGGGGTTGGACCAAGTAATGTTGCCGTTTTAAATGAAGATGATAGAGATATAATAATATCTGCAAATAGAGAGTTAGGACAAGCTGCCTTATATATTGTTACTGATTAATAGAAGATAATAAGTTTGTCTTACTTTGTTAACTAATAAGAGAGCTTTATTTTAAATTTTATTAAGTGAATTAATATTAAATACTTAAGAATAAATTTTGTTATAAGGGTTATTAAGAGTCTAAGGAGGATCTTTTATATGTTAGAGAACTTAAAAAAAGAAGTTTACGAAGCTAATATGCTTCTTCCAAAATATAATTTAGTAACTTTTACATGGGGGAATGTTTCTGCCATAGATAGAGAAAAAGGACTTGTTGTAATTAAACCATCAGGAGTTGAGTATGACACAATGAAACCAGAAGATATGGTTGTGGTTGATTTAGAGGGAAATATTGTTGAAGGGAAATATAAACCTTCATCAGATACAGATACTCACTTGAAACTTTACAAGGAGTTTAAGAATATAGGAGGAATAGTTCATACACATTCTAGATGGGCAACAATATTTGCTCAAGCAGGAAGAGGAATAAAGCCATATGGAACAACTCAGGCAGATTATTTTGCAGATGAAATCCCTTGTACAAGAGATATGACTAGAGAAGAGATTGAAGGAAATTATGAATATAATACAGGGGTTGTAATTGTTGAAAGATTCAAAGACATGAATCCAGAGAATATTCCAGCAGTACTTGTTAAAAATCATGGTCCATTTACTTGGGGAAAGGATGCTAAAGATGCTGTTCATAATGCTGTTGTTCTAGAAGAAGTGGCAATGATGGCATATAACACAGAAATATTAGCAAATAAAAATGTAGATAGTATGTCTGATGACTTATTAAATAAACACTTTTCAAGAAAGCATGGTCCAAATGCTTACTATGGACAAACAGGAGCTTAAGAAAAGGAGCGGATTAAAATGAAGGAATATTTTATTGGATTATATGAGAAAGCTATGCCTAATACACTTACTTGGAGAGAAAAGCTTCAATGTGCAAAAGAGAATAATTTTGATTTTTTAGAGGTTAGCATAGATGAAACTGATGAAAAATTAAAAAGACTTGATATGACAAAAGAAGAAAGACAGGTTTTAGTAGACCTTATGTATGAAGTTGGTCTTCCAATAAGAACCATGTGTCTTAGTGGACATAGAAAATATCCTATAGGAAGTGCAGATGAAACAACTAGAAATCGTGGTATGAGAATAATGGAGAAGGCCATAGAGCTAGCTGATGATTTAGGAATTAGGATAATTCAATTAGCAGGGTATGATGTTTACTATGAAGAGGGTAGTGAAGAAACAAGAAAATTATTTTATGAAAATCTAAAAAAATCTGTTGAAATGGCTGCTAGATCAGGAATAATTTTAGCTTTTGAAACTATGGAGACTGAGTTTATGAACACAGTTGAAAAAGCCATGAATTATGTTAAAAAGATTGATTCACCATATTTAGGGGTTTATCCTGACTGTGGAAATATAACTAATGCCGCTACTAAATATAATAAAAATGTTATTGAAGATTTAAGAAGTGGTAAAGGTCATATAATGGCTGTTCATCTTAAGGAAACAAAACCAGGTAAGTTTAGAGAAATTCCATTTGGAACTGGACATGTTGATTTTGAAAGTATAATAAAAGAATCATATAATATGGGAGTAAGAAGATTTGTTACTGAGTTCTGGTACACAGGTACTGGTGACTACAGAGTTGAGATAAAGAATTCAAGAAAATTTATAGAGGGAAAATTTAATAAAGCCTTAGAAAAGTAAAATTAAAGGGGCTTTTATAAAAATAACTTTTTATAAAACTTACAAACAGTATTAAGGGAAATTAGTAATTCTCAGAATATGTTTGTAAGTTTTATTATTATATTTTTATATAGCCCGCTTTTACTATATGTTTAATTCTTGTATAGCAACTCTAATTTTATCCTTATTAAGGGCTGAAAGATAAGACTCTCTTTTAGTTAAGGCTTTATCGAAAGATTCTAAAGCTCCTTTAGCGTCTCCTTCATCTCTTAGGATTAAGCCATAATAATAATATGGTTCTGGTATTCCAGGGTCTTCATCTAAAAGTTTAGTATATACTTCCTTAGCCTTTTCTATATTTCCAGTGAAATAATAAGATTGAGCTAAGTTATCCATTATAACCTTATTATCTTGATCATATTCATAAGCTAAAAGGTTATATTTTAAGGCTTCTTCATATCTTTTATCTAATATTAAGAAATAACCTAAAGTCTCATAAACAGTTGTGTGTTCATATTGTGTATGAAGATTTTTTAAGTTTTCAATAGCCTTTTTTAAATCACCATTTTTCCAAGTTATAAGAGAATCTGTCATTGTATAAGAAGCTTTTAATCTTTCAGGTAGTTTATCATAATCAATAGCACTTAGAAGCTTAGTGGCTTCTTCTAAATTCCCTAAGTAAAGAGTAAGATATGAATATTGAAGTCTTATGCTATCACTAGCATTTTTATATGTACAAGCTTTTTTATAAAGTTCTAGAGCTTTTTCTCTTTCACCATTTCTAAAGGAAACATTACCTTTGTAAGCTAAAATATAAGGCTTTTTCTTATTATATTTGTATAAAGCATAGATTACTACAACAATTAATGCAAAAACATATTGCTTCATCATTACTAATACAAATGCTAATATTAAAGCAATTATAAAGTCATAAGCTATGTTCATTTTTTACGCCTCCAGTAAATACAAAATATTGCAATTATATTATAAGAATAATTTTAATGGAATTTTATTCTTAATACAACTTTACTTAATTATATTTACAAAAAAATTATTTTAATTTAATAGTGAAATAAAAGAGGGTTGTACCAAAACAAAAATCAATAAAACTTATGAAAAATATAAAGAAAACATATTTATAAGTTTTAAATATAAGTTTTGATACAACCTTTTTTTCTTTAAAAAGCAAAAAAAACTCTACTAAGGATAGTTTTAAGCTTTCACTTTTTATATTTATTTTTGTATTTTATAAAACGTTATTTATTAAAATTATCCTAAATATGCACCAATATGATTAATCATAGGTGGGTTTTTATATTTAGTAAATGAAATTTTAATTTTATCAGTTTTGATATTATTAAGTTTTGCTATATGTCTATATCCAATAGAAGTACCATTATAAAGTTCAAACCAACCATTGTTATATGCATAAACTTTAAATTCTTCTACGTTTTGACCTTCAGCAATCCACTCTCTAATTTCTAAAATATTAAATTCAGTGATAGTTTTAAAATCTATTTCTATATAAGGGTTAACAGCATTTTCATTAGCTATCCAATAAGATTTTTTGTAGTCATCAATTAAATTATAGCTATCGCTAGAAGATGAATTTGTAGCTAATATAGAAGAACCCTTAATAAGGTTATTAGAAAAAGTTTCTTTTATATATTTAGAAAAATCAGAAAGTAAACTTAATTCATTATGATTTAATAATCCATCTGTATTAGGAGATAAAACTAATACCAAGTTTGTATTTCTTCCTAATGAATTATTATACACATGTTTTAAATTTGATAATGAATCTTTATTATGGTTTAAGCAGTCAGATAAGGAGTAAATACTTTCTCCAACAATCCAAGTGTCTCCATAAATATTTCCTTTTCTAATTTCTTCATTGTTAAAATCTTCTTTTAAAAGATTTAAATTTATAGAAGAGTAGAAATAGTTTTTAGATGACTCTATATTTGAATAATATGTCCAACGTACATCTGGTCCAATAGGGCTAGATATGATACATTTAGGATTTATTTCTTTAATTACTTTAAAGTATCTTTCAAAATCAAGGGAGTCATAATATTCATCTAAAGAGGTCATATCCATAATAACTTCACTTATTTGTGAATAATTAGTCATAAGTTCTTTTAATTGAGACGCGTAGTAATTATCATATTCTTCAGGAGTTAAGTTTAAAGTGAGATAATCTTTTAAAGTAAGATGAATACCAAATTTAAGTCCAAACTTTTTACAAGATTTACTAACTTTTTTTACTAAATCATCATAATTATTCTCTAAAGAAAAAGTATTTATATTAACTTTTGAACAATTGCTTTGCCATAAACAAACACCATTATTAAGCTTAGCAGTTAAAATAACTTTCTTAAATCCAAATTTAAATAAATTTTCTATCCATATATCTGTGTTAAATGAAGTCTCTTGTTTTAATAAAGAAGGAGCTTCATCATTATTTTCAGAATTAGCTGTAAATGTATTCAATTGAAGGTCTAAAAAAGCTATTAGTTCATCTTCTTGGTATTTTCTTTGTTCTTTAGTTGGAGTTAGGTTTGCTAGAGTTATATTCATTATCTCTCCTCCTTAAAAATAAAGCGTTTATTAAATTATAATACTAAAATTAAACATAAACAACCATATTAGTAAAAATATTGAAATTTAATTTAGTTTAAAAATTTTTAAAGAATAAAATGAAGAAGAGTAAATTAAATTTCCTTAGTATTTTAAGTAGTATAAATTAATTTTAAAATACTTAAATAAGATTTATATTTATATAAGTTAAATTTATTTTTTATTAGAAGGTTAATTTAAGAGAAGATAAAAAAATAGAGATGGAATAAAATCCATCTCTATATGTAAAATTAATGACAGCTTGAGCAAGAAGAGCATCCGCCTTCGCTTTCTTTAACTGGCTTTAATGATAATCCTCTGCCACCATTTTCATCTGAAGAAAGCAGAGTGAATCCTTCAAAATCTTTAACAAGTTCTTTATCAACGAAGAATGTTATATCTTCTATTTTAACAACTTCATCATTATCTGATTGTTCATCCAGAACAATATTAAATACTGGGCCGCCACAGCCAACTCCTGCTAGATTTATTCTTATGTCAAATTTTTCTACGCCATTTTCTTGTAGAAAAGATTTGAACTCAGTATAAGCTTCAGTGCTCATTTTAACAACTGACATATCTAGTTCCTCCTAAATTTTAATTTAAAGCAAAATTGCCTTATATAGTTTATTATTAATATATTTTAAAATAATATCACACTAAAATAGAAATATTATAATTAGTGACAGCTACCACAGCTACCACAGTTTCCACTACAACCGCCACCTTCATAGTCGCTCATTAATGGATCAAGAGTTAATCCTTCTCCAAAGTTTTCTTCATCAGAAAGTATTGAGAAACCTAAAAATACATCGATTAAAGAAGAATCAATAACAAAAGTTAAGTCTTTTATTACTTCAACCTCATCACCTTCATTTTTTTCTCCTGCAGTTACATAAAACATAGGGCCCATAGGTCCGTTCCCACCAAAGTTTATTCTAATAACATCACTATCTATATCATTGGATTTTAGGAACTCTTTAAATTCAATATAAGCATCATCGCTCATTGCTACCTTTTTCATTTGATCACCTACTTAATTTCAATTAATTAATAATTAATATTAATTGATTAAATTATATAATTTTAAACAAAATAAATCAAGACTATTTTAGTAGGAATTTAAAATGGGAATTTCTGCTTTGTATACAAATGGTAAAAGTAGAAAATAATTATGATGTTTTTGTAATAATATGAAAATTTTTATGAAAAATATATTGAGAAGTTCCTTACATCAAATTAAAATAAAAGAGTTAAATAAAATACGAAAACATACTAAAAATATAATTATTATGAACTTTAAGGTTCAACGTTTTAATAAAAGTTTATATCTCAATTAAAGGTTGATTTCATATATATTTAGATCTAACTTAATTTAGTAAGTACTTTTATTAATGTAGTTTTTAATAATATATCTAAAAGAAATATAGACTAATAAAAATGAATTGTTTTCTGAGAAGATTAGAAAGGAAAAAGTATGATACCATATAACATAGATTATTGTGAAGAAAAAATAAAAGAATATAAAAATAAAATAAAAGAGAATAAAAAAGGTGATTTCATCATTAGATATAGTGAGGGAAAAGAATTTGATGGCTATTTATATGAACATAAGCAGTCATTAAAAGAAAGTCCTATAGAACTATATGAAGGAGAAAAGCTTTGGATGAGAATTTCACCGCATGAGATTCAAGGAGCTTTTGAAGGGATAAAAAGAGCAAAAGGTAAGGTTGGGGTTCTAGGATTAGGATTAGGATACTTTGTTCAGGAAATAGCAAAAAGTGATCAAGTAAGAGAAATAGTTGTCTATGAAATGAGTGAAGAAATAATTGACTTATACTTAGAAAACTTTGGAGAAAATCCTAAGATAAGAATAGTAAAAGGAGATGGGTTTAAAGCTAAGAGAGAAAACTTTGACTTTTTCTATGTGGATATATATGAATATAAATTAACTACTAAAGTTGTTGAAGACTATGTTAAATTAACAAAACTTCATGATATTGTAGAATATAGCTTTTTTGGAGTAGAGTCATTTATATTAAGTTGTCCAACTAGTGAAATAATATGGGTTTATATATTAGAAGAGTGGATGGATATGTCAAAGGATTTATTTACAAGATTTAATCACAGTGAGTATATTGAATATTTTTCACCTATAGAGGAAAATAAGGTATTAGAGGTACTTAAAGAATTTGGAGAAGTTCTTTAACCTTTATGGTTAATTTATAAAGAGAAATATTTTAAATTTATTTTACTTATTAATTGATTTACTAATTAGTTAGAAATTTTAAATTGATAATTTTGAACTTAGGTTATAATATGATTTATTATGAAATTATTATCTTATATTAATTGTAATAAGGATTTTAATTTATGAAACATGTTATAACCTTTTTGTATTTAAATTTTAACTTTCTCAATTATAATAGAATATATAATTTAGAGTAATATAGAAATTTTAGATCATAGTATTTATTTAATTAAGGAAAGAATATTGCTTTGTTTTCCATGATTTAGCAAGATGTCCTTAAAGGTATAGTGTTTTAAAAACATAAAATATACATTAATAAATTATAAGATTTTAGTAGAGTTAAAAAAAATCTATGATATGTCAAAAAAATCTATAATTTGTTTTTGAAAACCTATACAAAAAATGATATAATTAGTTCATAATAGAAATATAAAAAATAATAAGAAGAGGTGATTTTAATATGGCACATAAAAAGGTGGCAAAAATAATAGCAACTGCTATAGTAGTAAATAACCTCTCCAGTAGCGTAGTTTTAGGCAAAGAAGTAAATTTAATAGAGAAAAACAAAGATAATTCAGTTATAAATCAAAGTATAAGTCATAGTAAAAGATATAATAATATTTTTAGAATAGAAAAAATAGTAGGGGATACAGAAGAATTCTTAAAAATAATAAATGATGGGAACTTAGAAGAGATAAAATTATCAAGGGACATTGACCTTAGCAATTTAATTTCTAGTGGAGTAGATATTAAGAGTTCAAATGTTGTAATAGATGGTCAAGGATATAGTATCTATGTTCCTAAATTAGCTGAAAATCTTAATAGAGATTTTTTTACACTACAGGGAGATGGGATTGTGCTAAAAAATTTAAATATAGTATGTAAGGATGATGAAGATTTAAACAATAATAACCTTATTACTATATCAGGAGATGACATAACTTTAGAAAATGTTTTCGTAGAATCTAACTTTAATAGAGCAGTAAACATTTTAGAGGGAAATAATATTCATATTAATGATTGTAAAATAGTAAATAATCAAGAAAAGGGTAACGGATTAAAGGTTGAAAATGGAATAGTAACCTTAAATAATCTTGATTTACAAAATAAATCTGGAGTTGGACTTGACATTTTAGGAAAAGATTCAAAGGTTTATTTAAAAGGAGATATAAAAATAAATTCTCCAATTGAAATAAGGGGGCAATTTAGAGACGGTGGAATTTTAAATTGTGATAATAATCAGTTAATCCACGAAAAAAGAGTCTTTGGATATACTTATTATAATGTTGCAAAGGAAACAGAGTTAGTTAGAAATAAAGATGAGTTTTTAGAAGCAATAGATAATAATATAGTTAAAAATATAAAATTAATGGACAATATTGATTTAAGAGGACATGAATCAGAATATTATAAAGTTTTTGAAAAAGAAATAAAGGTTGATAAAAATAATTATCATATAACAATGTAAAGTTTAAAGGTATCTAAACGGAGTCAAATCTCATCGTTTAGATACCTTTTATAATATAATATATAATTTGTTATTTAAAAGTGTTAATTATTAAGATTAGTATTAACTTTCAATCAATTAAAAATTTTGCAACGTTAGTATTATATTATTTAACAACTATATTTACAAGTCTACCTTTTATAACTATTACTTTTACAACTGTTTTTCCTTCTGTTGAAGCTATGATTTTCTCATCAGCTAAAGCAGCGGCTTTTATTCCTTCTTCATCTAAATCAGAAGAAACCATTATTTTGTTTTTGATTTTTCCGTTAACTTGTATAGCTATTTCAACTTCATCTTTAACTAAAGCTTTAGGGTCAAATTTTGGCCATGCTTCATTGAAGATTGAGTATGAATTCCCAAGTAAGTTCCATTGTTCTTCACTGAAGTGAGGTGCAAATGGTGCTAATAATCTTAAATAATCAGAAACTACATCTTTTAAGAAATCAAGATTCATTTCTTTCTCTTGAGTATATTTAGATAGAGCATTTATGAATTCCATCATTCTAGCTATTGCTGTATTAAATTGAAGTTTATCTGTATCATCTGTAACAGATTTTATAGTATTATGTCTCCAATAGTTAAGCTCTTTTTCAGCCTTATCCATTGTAGTTTTATTATTTTCACCTTTTGAGATTGCTTCTCTAGCAGTATCTATAATTCTTTCAATTCTTTCAACGAATCTATTTACAGATTTGATTCCATCATCACTCCAAGCTCCACCTTCAGTGTAAGCAAAACCAAACATTAGGTACATTCTAAATACATCTGCACCATATTCTTTTATATAATCATCAGGAGATATTGTATTTCCTTTTGATTTACTCATTTTTAATCCATCTGGTCCTAAGATTAATCCTTGGTGAGTTAATGAAGTAAATGGTTCATCAAAGTTTAGGTATCCCATATCTCTTAGGGCTTTAGTTATGAATCTTGCGTAAAGAAGATGCATACAAGCATGTTCAGGTCCACCAACGTATTTATCAACTGGTAACATTTTGTTGATTAATTCAGGATTAAATGGAGCCTCAGTATTTTTATTATCAGGATATCTTAAGTAATACCATGATGAACATACGAAAGTATCTAAAGTATCAGTTTCTCTCTTAGCTGGTTTTCCACAGTGAGGGCAAGTTGTGTTAACAAATGCTTCGCTCTTAGCTAGTGGAGATTTTCCATCTGGAGCAAATTCAACATCATATGGTAATTCAACTGGTAATTGATTTTCAGGCACGGGAACTATACCACATTCTTCACAGTAAACTACAGGAATTGGAGCTCCCCAGTATCTTTGTCTTGAAACTAACCAGTCTCTTAATCTAAAGTTAACTTTCTTTTCTCCAAGACCCATTGAAGATAGTTTTTCAACTATTTTTTCTTTAGCCTCAGCTGTAGTTAATCCATCAAATTCACCTGAGTTAACTAATATACCGTGCTCGCAGAATGGAAGGTTAGTTTCACTACCATCTTTAGCTTCTATAACTCTATTTATTGGAAGGTTGAATTTTTCAGCAAAAGCAAAATCTCTTTCATCATGAGCAGGAACAGCCATAACAGCTCCAGTTCCGTAAGTTGCTAGAACGTAGTCTCCAACCCATATAGGAACTTCTTTGCCTATTAATGGATGAATAGCATATGCACCAGTGAATACACCAGTTTTTTCTCTTGAAATAGATTGTCTTTCTATATCAGATTGTTTTTTAGCTTCTTCTTTATAATTTTCAACAGCTTCTTTTTGTTCAGCTGAAACTATTTCGTCTACTAATGGATTTTCAGGAGCTAAAACAACATAGCTAACTCCGCATAAAGTATCAACTCTTGTTGTGAATACATCAAAGTTTAAATCGCTATCTTTAACTTTAAAGTTAACTTGAGAACCAGTTGATCTTCCTATCCAGTGTTTTTGCATAGAAACTGTTTTTTCTGGCCAATCTAAACCATCTAATTTATCTAATAATTCATCAGCATAATCAGTTATTTTAAAGAACCATTGAGTAAGATCTTTTTTAGTAACTTCTGTTGAACATCTTTCACAAGCTCCATCAACTACTTGCTCATTAGCAAGAACTGTTTGACATGATGGACACCAGTTTACAGGAGCTTTTTTTCTATAAGCTAATCCTTTTTCGTATAATTTTAGGAATAGCCATTGAGTCCATTTATAATATTCAGGTGAGCAAGTTACAACTTCGTTTTCCCAGTTAAACATAGCTCCCATAGCTTTTAATTGTTCTTCCATTTTAGCTATATTTTTTATTGTAGAATCTTGAGGATGTATTCCTGTTTTTATAGCAAAGTTTTCAGCAGGTAAACCGAAAGCATCAAATCCCATTGGTTGGAATACATTATATCCTTGCATTCTTTTAAATCTAGCCCATGAATCAACTGGTCCATAGTTAAACCAGTGACCTGCATGTAATTGGCTACCTGAAGGGTATGAGAACATTTCTAAAACGTAAAGTTTCTCTCCTTCTTTATTTGGATCAAATTTATAAAGGCCTGATTCAGCCCATTTGTCTTGCCATTTCTTATCTATGGCAGTACTATAGTTACCCATTAACTAATCCTCCTCTAAGTCTATATAATTAATATTATTTGCTAGAATCAAATAAAAACAAATAAAAAAACCTTCCATCTCTTAAAATTTAAGAGACGAAAGGATATTCGCGGTACCACTCTTATTAGGAAAATTTCTTTTCCTCACTCGATTTTATAACGGGTTTTTCCCGTATGTGCTTTTTTTCACACATATGCTCATAGGCAAGTTCATATTTTCATACCATTGTGTCACAGCAAACCACAACTCTCTTTAGGCTATGAGGTAATATTACTACTCCTAATCAAAGCTTTTAATGATTCAGTTTTTATATATTATATATCAAAAGTTTAAAATAAGTCAATTAAAGTTTCTAATAAATACCTAGGATGAAAAAAATATAATTACAAAAAATAAGGTTGAACAAGTTTCAATAAAAAATAGAAAGAGGTAATTAGTCATGGGAAAAAAATTAAAATCAGCAACAAATAATCAATGGGTATCAACAACTGTAGATCCTAACATGGTTCCTGCAAAGGATAGACAGCCTAAAACTGCAGGAGATAATCAATGGACATCAACTTCTAAAAATCCAATGAAATAGTAAGCTTTATATGCACTTAGTTTAAAGGGAATAATCTTTAAACTAAGTGTATATTTTTTTATTTTATCAGTTTTAAATTCAAAAGGTAAAATGTAGCACTATATTAGAAATTAGAATTTGATTTATAATTAAATTGATTTTAAGTAATTATATTATTTTAAAAATTAAAAAACTTAGCTTTAATTTTTAAAAAGGTTTATTCTAAAGATTTTAGTTTTTCTATTAATTTTTCATAAATTGGAATCATATGAGGCTCATTGCAATATTTACTTATTTCATTAAAAGGAATCCACATAACACCACTATTTTCATCCTCTTTAAGCATAAGAGTTTCATCTTCTGAGCATTCTATTAAATAAGTAAGATTTAAGTGAAGATGGGATGAAACATATTTTCCTCTTTTTATGTGTCCATTTACTGTTAACACATCTAATGCAAAAGCTTTATCTAAAAGAGGAGTAGGATTTTTAACTCCAGTTTCTTCTTTTAATTCTTTTATTGCAACTTTTAGTTGATCTTTTTCATTATCTGAATGACCACCAGTCCATGCCCAAGAATTATATATGTTATGATGAATCATTAAAAATTTATTTCTTTCTTTATTTACAGCAAAGGCTGAGCTAGTTAAATGAGCAATTGTATTATCTCTTGTTAAAATATCATGAAAATCATTTAAGCATCTTAAAAATAGTTCTTTATCCCTTTCTTCTTGTTCGTTAAAAGGAATATAATTTTTTATATCTTCAATATAATTCACCTTAAACACCACCTAGTTTTTTATTTAAATTATACATGAAAATAAAAAAATAAGCTTAAATAATAAAGGGTAAATTTCTTATTGTTAAGAAAAATTTAAATGAAAATTGGAAAATTATTTTCTTTTTTCTTTTTGTAGGATATAATCATATTACTGAGAATAAATATTTTATTATTTTTAGTACTTTATCAATTAGAATCCAAAATTTTTTATATAAATAAAAAAACCACACAAACACTATAATTAATTATCTTTAAAGAACTAATGAAAGAGTTAAGGAGATGATTTAAATGGAAAAAGACATAAAAATTAATGAGGGTTTAATTTCAACTTGTAATGATGATTATTTAAATGCTGTGTCTTTAGTAAAAGAAAAATTAAATATATACTTAGAGGAACCTAAAGTGTTTTCAAATGAATATGTTTTAGGAACACCAGGGTTTAAAGACAATTTAAGAGATAATTTAAAGAGAGCATTGGCAATAATTTTTGATTTTGTTGCAGTTTATAAAAAATACGAAGTAAATGAAAACATAAAAAGCATCTTAGAAAAGGCTAGAAATATTTATTCTATCTTAGAAGAAGCACAAGGAAATATTAATGAGGATGTTTTAAAATCATTAAAAGAAATTAGAGCAATAGAATTTAAATAATTTTTATGGAAAGGTTAGTAACATTAAAAGTTGCTAGCCTTTTTTATATAGAAAATTATTTTGAGATTTATATTGTAGACTTAAATATTAAAAAAGGTTGTCAATAATAGGCATAAAAAATATAATCAAGGAGAGTATTAATTAAAGAAAAGTAATTTTAATATAAATAATAGAAATAAATTAGGGGGCTAGTTAAATGTCGGTTAAAGAGTCAGTACTTAAGATTTTAGAAGAAAATAGGGAGAGAAGTATATCAGGAGAAGAATTGGCTAAACATTTATCAGTTTCTAGGGCAGCTATATGGAAGGCTATAAAATCCTTAAGGGGAGAGGGATACAATATTTCTGCTGTTACCAATAGAGGATATCAATTAACAAAGGATAATGACTTAATATCAGCAGAGGGAATAAAAATATTTTTAAATCCTAAATACCGTGAAAACTATATAAGGGTGTATAAAACTATAGATTCAACTAATCAAGAAGCTAAGAAGCTTTTAATGGATAATGATATATCACATGGAACAATATTAATTGCAGAGGAACAAACAGCAGGTAGGGGGAGATTTCAAAGAAAGTTCTTTTCACCTTCTAACAAAGGAATATATATGAGTGTTATTTTAAGACCTAACATAGAACTTTCAAAGGCCATACATATAACAACCTCAGCAGCCATATCTGTTTGTAGGGCAATAGAAACATTAACTAAAAAAAGACCTAAAATAAAGTGGGTTAATGATATATTTTTAGATGATAAAAAAATTTGCGGTATATTAACAGAGGCAACAGGAAACTTTGAGAGTGGAAGAGTTGAAAATGTTGTTGTTGGAATTGGAGTGAATTTTAAAACTGATTCAAAGGATTTTCCTGAAGATATAAAAAATATTGCAGGATCAATATTTGGAGGAGAAAAGCCAACTATTACTAGAAATCAGTTAGTTGCTGAAATTTTAAATGAACTTTTTGAATTATGTGAAAATCTAGAGGATAAAAGCATAATGACAGAGTATAGAATTTTATCTTTAGTATTAGGAAAAGAAGTAAGCTTTTTAAAGAATAATAAGCTGAATAAAGGATTGGCTATTGATATTACTGATGAGGGAGCTTTGGTTGTTAAGTATGAAAATGGGGAAATAGAATACTTAAATTCAGGTGAAGTATCAGTAAAAACATTAAATAAGTAATTTTAATAATTAAGTAAGAGTGTTAGAAGTAACCATTTCTAAATATGTTTCTAACACTTTTTAAATACATGCTTTTAGCTTAAAAATACATTGTTAACAAAAAGTTACAAAATATGCTACAATATGAATGAAATATTAATAGGAGGTAGTATATAAATGTTAAAAGAGATTATTTTCGGAATTTCTTCTATAAAGGGCCCTACATGGCTTAAAGAATTCAATGAGAATAATAAACAATTAGAATATTTAAAGATTCTTAGTGGAAAAGTTTATAGTGAGAAAAAGAAATTAATAGATAGAGATATTATGTACTTAACTTATGGTATTGAGGGAGAAAAAAATGTTAGTTATGAAATAAAAAATTCCTATATACCAATGTTAGCTTTACATGATATTAGGATAGAGGATGGGGAATCAGTTGCCCAAATGGATTATATTCTAATAACTAAAAGTTTTATTTTAGTCTTAGAAACTAAGGCCTTAAGTGGAGATATAACTGTAAATGAGTCAGGAGAATTTATAAGATATTTTAAAAATAAAGAAGGAAAAGTTTATAGAAAAGAAGGAATATATAGTCCAGTAGCTCAAAATGAAAGACATGTTAGAGTATTAACTGATTATTTAAAGAAAAATAAAATGATAAAAAAATACCCTATATATTCTTGTGTAGTAATTGCAAACTCTAAAAGTGTAATAAATAAGTATAAAGCACCAAAGGAAATAAAATCACAAATTATAAAATATGATCAATTAACATCTTTTATAAAAGAGAAATTAAACTATCATAAGATAAAGCAAGATTTTAAGGTTTTAGATAAAGTAGAATATTCAATAGGTAAATTTTTATTAGAAAATAATAAACCTATAGAGTTTGATTATTATAAAAAATACTCCTTAAGTGAAGAGGATTTTATAAAAAAAGAGTCAGAAGTATACAGTGAAGAAAAATCAAACAATGATAATTTTAATGATGAGGTTTTATTTAATAGAGATAATAAATCTTATGAAGGTAAAATATTAAGTAATAAAAATAAAGAAGAACTGAGGAGAAAACTTAAACAATTAAGAATAAATTTTGCAATAAAAGAAAAACTTCCTCCTTATTGCATTTTTAATGATGAGACTCTAAATGATCTTTTAGATAAAATGCCAAAGAATAAAGAAGAGCTTATGAAAGTTAAGGGATTGGCTAAGGTGAAGATTAATAAATATGGGGAAGAAATATTAGGAGTTTTAAATTAAAATGGAATTTTTAAAGAAGCATGAGTTATGGTTATTAATAATTAATGTTATTTTGTTTCTTGCAATAACTTCAGTACAGTCTCAAATAAATAAAATAATATTTTTTATAATATTTCTTTTGAATAATATTCTTATTTATTTAGTACAAAAAAATAATTCAAATAAATAGGTTTCATGTTAATGGGTTAAAAGAAAAATTTTAGTCGTTTTTACTTAGTCTTTTATATGTTATAATTGGATAATATTCAATATAATAAGGGGGAGTAAGTATGCCTTTTACCCTAGCGCATCCAGCAGCTGTGGTTTTTTTAAAGAATAAAAAGTTTAATTTTACAGCTTTAATTTTAGGGAGTATGGCTCCAGATTTTATATATTTTCTTAATTTTAGACCTTATGGAAATTTAGGACACCAAATATTAGGCTTTTTTATATTAAATTTGCCTTTATGTATTTTATTAGCGTATATTTTTCATAACTTTATAAAATCTCCACTTATAAGTCATTTGCCTAGACCTTTAGATAACTGGTATGGTTACTTAAGAACAGAACAATTTGGCTTGCATTCATGGAAAGAAGTAATTGTTTTCATATATTCGGCTTTATTAGGAATGATTACCCATGTTTTATGGGATGGATTTACTCATAAAACTGGATTCTTTGTGCGTCACATTCCTTGGCTTCAACAAAAAATTATACTATTTGGTGGAGAAGAAATTTATATATATAAGTTAGTTCAACATACAAGTACTGTTATTGGAATAATTATAGTGTTATTTTTCTTATATAAACTTAGGGATAGTAATACTAGAATTTTGTGGGGACATAAAAGTTTTAAGGATAAGTTTATATATGATTTAATAGTTATAATAACTGCAATAATAGTTTTAGTTTTAAGTTACATAATATTTAAATACTTAAGTATTCCTTACGGAATTGGAAATCTTGTGGTTTCAAGTATAAATGGAATTTTTATTGGAATTTTAATTGCTTCCTTTAAAAAATAATTTGTAAAAAGATATATTTTTATTAGTTTATTCTTTATGTTTATACTAAAAATAAGGAATATTATTATCTCTATAGATTAGGTGGATTTAAAGTCTAAATGATATATTAATTTTAATTGTAAAGTTCACTTCCTATTCTTTAAAATGGTATAATATAGCTATTAAGGATGAATTGAAAGGGAAGAAACTATGGATAGAATGCTTTTATTACAAAATATATTGGAAGCATTAGTGTTTGTTATATCAACAATTCTATTTGCTGTTTTATATGGATTAATTGATAAAAAAATAAGGTTAACTGATAAAATATTTGGAGCTTTTAAAATAGAGCCTAAGTGGGAATGGATTATTCACATAGTTATAGCTTTAATTTTAATTGTGTTAGTTCATTATTTTGGAGTTTATATATTTAAGATATGGAACTTATTAACTGTATTTATAACAGGTGCTATTGCTGGGATTTGTATATATAACATGAATAGAAATAATTTTTAAAAAAATTTTTAAATAAGTAAAAAGTAACAGGTTAGATAGATTAAACCTGTTATTTTTTTATAAAGAATTAAGTTTTTCTATAAAAAAATTCTTAATAAAAGTAATAAGTTGTAAATGTAAGAATAAATAAAATATATTAACAGAATGTTAATAATACAACTTTCAATTAAGAATATGGATGATTTACACATTTGTTAATAGGGGGATTTTAAAATATAATTTTTACTAAAGATGGAGGTGAATTTTATGGCGGGAGAACAAAGAATAAGAGATGTATATATTCAATACGATAAAAATGGAGAAACACCTAAATATGAAACACCCTTGGCCGCAGGAGCAGACCTTTTTGTAGCAGAGGATATGGTTATAAGACCTTTTGAAAAGGTTGCAATTCCACTAGGGTTAAAGTTTGCAATTCCTGATAATATGGAGCTTCAAATTAGGGCTAGAAGTGGACTTTCTTTAAGAACAAACTTAAAAATTTCAAACTCAATAGGAACTATTGATGCTGATTCAGTTAGTGATATATCAGTAATTTTAGAAAATAATTATAATATAGCTAATCTTCCTTATGAGATAGCTAATGATATAAGTATATTAGATGATTTAAAAAATAATTATACTGAAGTAAGATTAAGCGACTATTTAGAAGCTAAAGGACATGATGTAAGTTCTTATGAGGATGAAGGAAAAAAAGCTTATAAAAAGTTATTAAAGACATATATTTATTTAGATAAGAACGGAAATCCATATGGAACTATATACATAAAAAAAGGAAATAGAATTGCTCAGATGGTTTTAGCAAAATATTATAAAGCTAATTTTATAAAAACAGATGACGTTTCTAAACTTAAAAGTGTAAATAGAGGCGGTGGATTTGGTCATACAGGCTTTTAAAATTCCATTGTTTTGTAGAGAAAACTTAAATTATAATATATAAATCGGAATAGTTAGGAAAGTTTTAGAATGAGATAGGAACTTATTCTAAAGCTTTTTTAATTTTTACTTATATTTTACTTGGTTTTAATTTAGTATATTTTTTATATTTAGCTTAAATAATTATTAAGTATATTATTACTTATTTTTATAAATTTACTTGAAATTGAAAAAAATTGATAGTATAATTTAGGAAAAAGTGAATATTTAATCGTAAGTGCTAGGGGTGCATTTTTATATGCTGAGAGGATAATATCTAACCCTTAAAACCTGATGTAGTTAGTACTACCGTAGGGAAGCAAAAGCTATTGTTTATTTATATTTATGCTTTAAAAAGGTATAAATGTATCTATATAAGTGTTTATTAAGCTTGCCTTAGGGCAAGCTTTTATTTTTTATAAAAAAATAGGATCCTATATTAATTTAACTGCGCAGTTAAAAAATTAAAATAAGGAGAACTAATATGAATTATACAACTCAAATGGATGCTGCTAAAAAAGGAATAATAACAAAGGAAATGCAAGTAGTTTCAGAAAAAGAAGAAATTAATATTGAAACTTTAATGAATTTAATGGCTGAAGGAAAAATTGTAATACCAGCTAATAAAAATCATAAAAGTATAAGTGCAGAGGGTGTTGGACAAGGGTTAAGAACTAAAATAAATGTTAACCTAGGAATTTCAAAGGATTGTGCCAATATAGAATTAGAGTTAGAAAAAGTTAAAAAGGCAATAGATATGAATGCAGAATCTATAATGGATTTAAGTAATTATGGTAAAACTTATGATTTTAGAAAAAGACTTGTAGAAGTTTCTACGGCTATGATAGGAACTGTACCAATGTATGATGTAGTAGGTTTCTATGATAAAGAGCTTAAAGATATAACTGTTGATGAATTTTTTGAAGTTGTAGAAAAACATGCAAAGGATGGAGTTGACTTTGTTACTATACATGCTGGATTAAATAGAGAAACAATTGAAACTTTTAGAAGAAATAAAAGACTTACTAATATAGTTTCTAGAGGAGGATCTCTTCTTTTTGCATGGATGGAATTAAATAATAGAGAAAATCCTTTCTATGAATATTTTGATAGATTATTAGATATATGTGAAAAGTATGATTTAACTTTAAGTTTAGGGGATGCTTGTAGACCAGGTTCAATAGCTGATGCAACTGATGCTGTACAAATCAAAGAATTAATTACTCTTGGAGAACTAACAAAAAGAGCTTGGGAAAGAAATGTACAAGTAATAATAGAGGGACCAGGTCATATGGCAATGAATGAAATTGAAGCTAATGTTTTATTAGAGAAAAAATTATGCCATGGAGCACCATTTTATGTTTTAGGACCAATAGTAACTGATATTGCACCAGGATATGATCATATAACAAGTGCTATAGGAGGGGCTATGGCAGCTTCTTATGGAGCAGATTTTCTTTGTTATGTAACACCAGCAGAACATTTAAGACTTCCTAATTTAGAGGATGTAAGAGAGGGAATAGTTGCCACAAAGATAGCGGCTCATGCAGCTGATATAGCAAAAGGAATTTCAGGGGCAAGAGACATAGATAATAAAATGAGTGATGCTAGGAAAAGACTAGATTGGGACGAGATGTTTTCTTTAGCAATAGATAGTGAAAAAGCCATTAGATACAGAAAAGAATCTACTCCTGAACATAAAGATAGTTGTACAATGTGTGGAAAAATGTGCTCTATAAGAAATATGAATAAGATTCTAGAAGGAAAGGATATAAATCTTTTAAGAGAAGACTAAAAATATTAGAGATATATTAAAAATATTATTCGAGACTTTTAATATATCTCTATTTTTATTCTTAAATACGAACTTTAATTAATAAAAATAATATAAATACGTCTAAAATCATCTGAAAAACGAATGTTTAAATAATTTTAAATATTGACAATACGTATTTAAGGTGGTAATGTTTAATTAACGAATGATTAATTTTTAATCATTAATAATGTTCGTGTTTTGAATGGGGGATTAAAATGTCTGGTATTAGAATGGTATTTGTAGAAAAAAAAGCTGGTTTTAATGTGGAAAGTCAGATATTACTTAAGGATTTTAAAGATAATTTAGGAATTGAAGCTTTGGAGGATGTAAGAGTTTTAAATAAATACATATTAGGAGATATGGAAGAAGAACAGTATGTAAGAACTGTAAATACTATTTTGTCAGAAGCTCCAGTAGATAGAGTATATGAGGAAAATTTTGAAATAGGACAAGATGAATTTGCTTTTGGTGTTGAATATTTACCAGGACAGTATGATCAAAGAGCTGATTCAGCTTCAGAGTGTATAATGCTTCTTACTGAGGAGGAAAAAGTTCCTGTTAAATCATCAAAAGTAATTATTTTAAAAGGAAATTTAAATGAGGAAGAGATAAAGAAAATAAAATCTTATTACATTAATCCTGTTGATTCAAGGGAAGTTAGTCCACTTTCAAAAGTCTTAGAAGAAAACTTAGAGGAACCTAATGAGGTTCAGGTTTTAGATGGCTTTTTAAATTTAAATGAAGAGGGACTTAAAAATTTCCATAGAGAAAAATCTTTAGCTATGAGTTTAGAAGATTTAAAACTAATAAGAGATTATTTTAAATTAGAGGATAGAAATCCAACAATAACTGAGATTAAGGTTATTGATACTTATTGGTCAGATCATTGTAGACACACAACTTTTGAAACAATAATAAAAGATGTTTATATAGAAGAGGGCAAGTATTCAGAACCTATTAAAAAGGCTTATGAAGATTATAAAAATTCAAGAGCCTATGTTTATGGGGAAAACTTAAATAATAAAGAAGTTAAGTTAATGGATTTAGCTACTATAGCAATGAAGGAATTAAGAAAAAGAGGAAAACTTGATGATTTAGATGTTTCAGAAGAAATAAATGCTTGTTCTATAAATATAGAAATAGAAACAGATAAGGGAACTGAAGAATATCTTTTAATGTTTAAAAATGAGACACACAATCACCCAACAGAAATAGAGCCTTTTGGAGGAGCAGCCACTTGTTTAGGGGGAGCTATTAGGGATCCACTTTCAGGAAGAAGTTATGTTTACCAAGCTATGAGAGTTACAGGTTCAGCAGATCCAACAGTTGAAATTTGTGAAACTTTAAAGGGAAAATTACCTCAAAGAAAAATAACTTTAGGAGCTGCTCATGGATATAGCTCATATGGAAATCAAATAGGCCTTGCAACTGGACAAGTATCAGAAATTTATCATCCAAATTATGCGGCTAAGAGAATGGAAGTAGGAGCAGTTATAGCTGCCACGCCAAAGGAAAATGTAATAAGACTAGAACCTTCAAAGGGAGATATTGTAATACTTCTTGGAGGAAGAACTGGAAGAGATGGTATTGGTGGGGCTACAGGTTCTTCAAAGGAACACACGGAAGAATCAATAAATCAATGTGGAGCAGAAGTTCAAAAAGGAAATGCTCCAACAGAGAGAAAAATTCAAAGACTTTTTAGAAATAAAGAAGTAGCTCAAATGATAAAAAGATGTAATGACTTTGGAGCTGGTGGAGTATCAGTAGCAATTGGAGAATTATGCAGAGGAATTGATATAGATTTAAATAAAGTTCCTAAAAAATATGAGGGATTAGATGGAACTGAACTTGCCATATCAGAATCTCAAGAAAGAATGGCTGTTGTTATTTTCTGTGAAAATGCAGATAGATTTATAAAACTTTCAGAAGAGGAGAATTTAGAGGCTACAATTGTGGCTGAAGTTACAGATACTGATAGATTGAGAATGAATTGGAAGGATAAAACTATAGTTGATATAAAGAGAAGTTTCTTAGATACAAATGGGGCAAAACAAGAAATTTCTTTAAAAGTAAAATCACCAAGTGTTTATCCATATGAAGTTAAAAACTGTGATGTTAAAGAGGAATGGTTAAAATCTTTAAGGAATTTAAATGTTTGTAGTCAAAAAGGATTAATTGAGAGATTTGATTCAACTATAGGTGGAGGAACAGTTCTTATGCCTTTAGGTGGGAAATATCAATTAACACCAGCAGAGGGTATGGCTGCTAAAATTCCTGTCTTAGGAGGAGATAGTAAAGATGCTTCTTTAATGACATATGGATTTAATCCTTATTTAGGAGTATGGAGTCCATTCCACATGGCATTTTATTCAGTTATTGAATCAGTAACTAAAATAGCTGCTATGGGAGGAGATTATAAAAAAGTTAGATTAACTTTTCAAGAATATTTTGAAAAATTATTAAGAGATGAAGAAAAATGGGGTAAGCCATTTGCAGCATTACTAGGAGCTTATAAGGCGCAAATGGATTTAGGATTACCTGCAATCGGTGGAAAAGATTCAATGTCAGGAAGTTTTGGAGAGTTAAATGTTCCACCAACTTTAGTTTCCTTTGCAGTAGGTCTTGAAAAGGCTTCAAGAATTATTTCACCTGAGTTTAAAAATATAGGATCAACTTTAGTTCTTATGAAAGGTGAGAAATTAGAAGATGGAACTTTAGAAATAGATGGATTTAAAAATAACTTAGAAAAACTTTATAAGTTAATAGGAGAAGAAAAGGTAGTTTCAGCATGCTCTCTTAAGTTTGGTGGAGTATCAGAGGGAATTACTAAGATGTCACTAGGAAATAGAATTGGGGCAACATTAAATAACATTTCTAAAGACGATCTTTTAGGATTTAATTATGGAAGTTTAATACTAGAGGTTAAAGAAGGGGTTAACCTTGAGGATGAATTTAAGGGAACTAATTATAAGGTTATAGGAAGAACAATAAAAGATGAGGTTATAAAATGTGAAGAATATGATTTTATGGTTTCTCTAAAGGAATTAGAAAAAGTTTATGAAGAAAAGCTTGAGGATGTATTTAAATCTAAAACTGAAGATAAAGAAGAGTGCGTTTCAGACTTAATAAGTAATGATAAAGATGGGGCTAGTATTTTAGATAATGGACAAGTGCATATAGAAGAAAAACTTAAATCAAAGATAACAAGGGTAGAAAAGCCAAGAGTAGTTATACCAGTATTCCCAGGAACTAACTGTGAGTATGATTGTAGAAGGGCATTTGAAAAAGAAGGTGCTGAGGTACATGAAGTTATAATCAGAAATTTAAATAAGGAAGCCTTAATTGATTCAATAAACATGCTTAAAAAAGAAATTGACAAATCTCAAATAATTATGTTGCCAGGGGGATTTTCAGCAGGAGATGAGCCAGATGGATCAGCTAAATTTATAGCAACAATATTTAGAAATCCTAAGATAAAAGATTCAGTTATGAAGCTTTTAAATGAGAGAGATGGATTAATACTTGGAATTTGTAATGGCTTCCAAGCCTTAATTAAGTTAGGACTTCTTCCATACGGAAAAATAATTGATATTGAAGAAGATATGGCAACCTTAACTTATAACAATATAAATAGACATATGTCATCCATAGTTAGAACTAAAATTACATCTAAGAAATCTCCTTGGTTTAATGAGGTTTCTCTTGGAGAGGTACACAGTATTCCAATATCCCATGGAGAAGGAAGATTTGTTGCACCAGAAGCTTTAATAAAAGAGTTAGTAGAAAATGATCAAATAGCTACTCAGTATGTAGACTTAGAAGGAAATGTGGCTATGAATATGCCATATAATCCAAATGGTTCATCTTTAGCAATAGAAGGAATAACAAGCAAAGATGGAAGAATCCTAGGTAAGATGGGTCATTCAGAGAGAATAGGAGAAAATCTTTATAAAAATATACCAGGAGAATTTGATCAAAAACTATTTAAATCAGGTGTAGATTATTTTAGAAAATAAGTTTATAAGTTTTAAATTGTTTCTTAGATAGAACTAAAGGACTAGCTTAATTCAGAAATTACGGTTTTATGTTATGTATTATCTCTAACTTTTTAAGATGATTATAAATTTCTATCTTAAAAAGTTCATAAGGCATATATTTCATAATACAGGTATAACAAGTTAAGAAATTAAATTTTTACTTGAGTTTTAAGCTTTAGATATTGTGTGAGGATATATTTATATAAGCTTTTTGAAAAATTAAGTTAGGTCTTTAGGTTTATCTAGAAAATAAGTATTATTAAAACTTTAAAATATAGGGAGGAAATTTTAATGAAGGTAGCAATATTTTTTGGAAGTAAATCAGATATAGATGTTATGAAGGGAGCAGGAAATGCTCTTAAAGAGTTTGGAATTCCTTATAATGCTTATATTTTATCAGCTCATAGGGTTCCAGAAAAACTTATTGAAACTTTAGAAAAAATTGAGAAAGAAGGCTGTGAAGTAATAATAGCTGGAGCAGGATTAGCTGCCCACCTTCCTGGAGTTATAGCTTCTCATACTATACTTCCTGTAATAGGAGTTCCAGTGAGAGCAGCCGTAGAGGGAATGGATGCATTACTATCAATAGTCCAAATGCCAAAATCAATTCCTGTAGCCACTGTGGGTATAAATAATAGTTATAATGCAGGAATGTTAGCGGTCCAAATGCTTTCATTAAAATATCCAGAACTAAGAGAAAAATTAATTCAATTTAGAATCGACATGAAACATAAATTCATAGCAGAAAATGGAGAAGGAGTGGAATTATAATGGTAAATCAACTAGAAATGTTATATGAGGGAAAAGCTAAAAAAATATATGCAACAGATAAAGAGGATATGGTAATTGTTCATTATAAGGATGATGCTACAGCTTTCAATGGAGAAAAAAAGGCTCAAATAGAAAGTAAGGGAGTATTAAACAACGAAATTACTAGTCTTATCTTTGAGATGTTAAATAAAGAAGGAATAAAAACTCACTTTGTAGAGAAGTTAAATGATAGAGGTCAATTATGTAAGAAAGTTGAAATAGTTCCTTTAGAAGTAATAGTTAGAAATGTGGCAGCTGGAAGTATGGCTAAGAGATTAGGTCTTGAAGAAGGATATGAATTAAAAACTACAGTTTTTGAATTATCATATAAGGATGATTCTTTAGGAGATCCACTTATAAATGACTATCATGCTGTAGGAATTGGAGCTACAACTTTTGAAGAATTAAATAAAATTTATGAAATAACTGCTAAAGTAAATGAAATTTTAAAAGAAGCTTTCAAAAAACAAAATATAAACTTAATAGATTTTAAATTAGAGTTTGGAAGATATAATGGAGAGATATTATTAGCTGATGAAATTTCACCAGATACTTGTAGATTTTGGGATGCTACAACAGGAGAAAAAATGGACAAAGACAGATTTAGAAGAGATATGGGTAATGTAATCAATGGCTATAGAGAGGTTTTAAATAGACTAAGAAATTAGGTAGTAAGAGGAGTAGAAAATATGGTGAAGCCAAATTTTGATATTATGGATCCACAAAATGATAAATTCAAAGATGAATGCGGAGTTTTTGGAGTTTTCGCAAATAAACCAATAGATGTTGCTTCTATAAATTATTATGGACTTTATGCTCTTCAACATAGAGGACAAGAAAGTGCTGGCATTGCAGTAGCAAATGGAGAAGATATAAAAGTTCATAAGGGGTTAGGTGTTTTAACAGAAGCCTTTGAAGCTGAAGATTTAAAGAAACTTAGAGAATTTAATGGTTATATATCAATAGGACATGTTAGATATTCTACAGCGGGAGCTAAAACTGTTGAAAATGCACAACCTTTAGTTAGTAATACTAAACTTGGTCCTATATCTACTGCTCATAATGGTAATTTAGTTAATGCAGATGTAATAAGAAGTCTTTTAGAGGATGGGGGACAAGTTTTCCATACTAGTGTTGATTCTGAAGTAATTACAAGCTTAGTTGCTAGAGGAGCTAAAAAAGGGATTGAGAGGGCTGTAATTGATGCTATATCAGCGGTTAAAGGTTCTTTCGCTATGGTAATAATGACTAAGGATAAGCTAATAGGTATAAGAGATCCGCATGGAATTAGACCTTTATGCTTAGGAAAATTTGAAGAGGGATATATATTAACTTCAGAAAGTTGTGCTTTAGACACAATTGGAGCAGAGTTTGTGAGAGATATAAAACCAGGAGAAATCGTAGTTATAGATAATGATGGGATTAAAAGTTATAGATATTCAGAAAATACTGTTTGCCAAACCTGTGCTTTTGAATATATATACTTTGCAAGACCAGATTCAGTAATTGATGGTTTAGATGTTCAAACTACAAGGGTTAAGCAAGGAGAAATATTATTTAAAGAATATCCAATAGATGCTGATATTGTGGTAGCTGTACCAGATTCAGGAATACCAGCTGCTATGGGATATGCTAAGGCTTCAGGAATTCCTTATGAGGTTGGATTTGTGAAAAATAGATATATAGGAAGAACATTTATATCACCATCACAAGAAATTAGGGAGAGAGCTGTAGCTGTAAAGCTTAATCCTTTAAAAGTTAATGTAAATGGAAAGAGAGTTATTTTAATAGATGATTCTATTGTTAGAGGAACAACTTCTAAACATTTAATTGAATCTTTAAGAAGAGCTGGTGCTAAGGAAGTTCATTTTCTAGTTGCATCACCAATGGTTAAATATCCATGTTATTTTGGCATTGATACACCATACAGAAGTCAATTAATTGGAGCAAGTAGAAGTGTAGAAGAAATTAGAGAAATGATAGGTTGTGATTCTCTAGGATATTTAAGTTTAGAAGGAATGTACGAGAGTTTTGAAGGTAGAAGAAATTTCTGTGTAGGATGCTTTAGTGGGGTTTATCCAGTTGCAGCGCCTATGGAAGCTTTAGAGGATAATCTTGAAAGGGTGGAGAATTAAATGCTAACTTACAAAGAAGCAGGAGTAAATATTGAAGAAGGATATAGATCAGTAAAATTAATAAAAGAATATGCAAAAAAAACAATGAGTGAATATGTATTAAACGGATTAGGATCTTTTGCTGGCATGGTTGAACTTCCAGAGGGATATAAAAAACCAGTTTTAGTTTCTGGAACAGATGGAGTGGGAACAAAACTTGATATTGCTTGTAAGAAAAGAAAGTTTGATACTGTTGGAATTGACTGTGTTGCAATGTGTGTCAATGATATTTTATGTCATGGTGCTAAACCATTATTCTTCTTAGATTATATAGCTTGTGGAAAACTTGAAGCTGAGGTTTCTTCTGATTTAGTAAAGGGAGTGGCTGAAGGATGTATTGAGTCTCAGTGCTCTTTAATTGGAGGAGAAACTGCTGAAATGCCAGGTATGTATAAAGAAGGAGATTATGATATTGCTGGTTTTGCAGTAGGAATAGTAGACAAGGATAAAATAATAAATGGTAAAGATATAAAGAGTGGTGACAAGCTTATAGGAATTGCTTCTTCAGGAGTTCATTCAAATGGATATTCTCTTATAAGAAAGGTGTTTAAAAACTTAGATGAAGATTTTAATGGAAAAGCTATTTGGGAAGAATTATTAACTCCTACAAAGATTTATGTTAAACCTGTATTAAGTCTTTTAGAAAAATTTAATATTAAGGGTATGGCTCATGTAACTGGGGGAGGATTTTATGAAAATCTTCCAAGAATGTTAAGTAAAGAAGGACTTAGTATAGTAATAAATAAAAATAGCTATGAGATTCCAGAAATATTTAAAAAGCTTATGGAACTTGGAGTTAAAGAAGAGGAAATGTATAACACTTTCAACATGGGTATAGGGTTTGTTTTATGTGTTGAGGAAGATGAGGTTGAAGAAGTTTTAAAAGAACTTTCAAAGCAAGGAGAAAAAGCTTTTGAGATTGGGTATATAAATGCTGGAGGTGAAGGAGTTTGTATAAAATAGCTGTATTAGCTTCTGGCAGTGGATCTAACCTTCAATCAATTTTAGATAATATAGATAATGGGAATATAAATGGAGAAGTTTCTTTGGTTATTGGAAGTAAAGAGGGTATTTTTGCCTTAGAAAGGGCTGAAAAACATGGTATAAAAACATCAGTTGTTTCTAAAAAAGAGTTTGGAGATAAAACTTCAGATGAAATCTTAAGACTTGCTAAGGAAAATAATATTGATTTAATTGTACTAGCAGGCTATCTTTCAATATTAAAAGGAAAGCTTTTAGAAGAGTATGGAAATAGGATAATTAATATCCATCCATCTCTTATTCCTTCTTTCTGTGGAAATAAAATGTATGGAATAAATGTACATAAGGAGGCTATAGAAAAGGGAGTGAAATTTTCTGGGTGTACAGTTCACTTTGTTAATGATGAAGTTGATGGAGGAGCTATTATTGCACAAGAAATAGTTGAAGTTAATTTTGAAGATACTCCAGAAAGTCTTCAAAAAAAGGTTTTAGAGAAGGAGCATATATTGCTACCTAGAATTGTTAAGTACTTATGCGAAGAAAAAATAGAAATTCATAATGGAAAAGTGAAAATATTAAACTAGGGAGGTCTTTTAATGAAAAAGAGAGCTTTAATAAGTGTTTTTGATAAAGATGGAGTTTTAGAACTTGCAAAATTTTTAAGAGATAGAGATGTAGAAATAATATCAAGTGGTGGAACTTATAAATATTTAAAAGAAAATAACATAGAGGTTAAAGAGATAAGTGAAATAACTGACTTCCCAGAAATGCTAGATGGAAGAGTAAAAACTCTTCATCCTTTAGTTCATGCTGGAATATTAGCAATAAGAGATAATAAAGAGCATATGAAAACTTTAGAAGAGAGAGGAATAAATACTATAGATTATGTAGTTGTAAATTTATATCCTTTCTTTGAAAAAGTTAGAGAGGATTTAAGCTTTGAAGAAAAGGTTGAGTTTATTGATATAGGTGGACCAACAATGTTAAGAGCAGCAGCTAAGAATTTCAGAGATGTGGTAGTTCTTTCAGATAAAAAAGATTATGAAAAAGTAATGAATGAAATTAAAGAAAATAATTGTGTTTCATTTAAATTAAGAAAAACTCTTGCAGGAAAAGTATTTAACTTAATGAGTGCTTATGATGCTGCAATTTCTAACTTCTTATTAGAGGGAGAAGAGGAATATCCAGAATATCTATCAGTTTCATATAAGAAAATTCAAGATCTTAGATATGGAGAAAATCCACATCAAGGAGCTGCTTATTATAGTTCAACAGAATTTGATGGAGCTATGAACAGCTTTGAAATTTTAAATGGAAAAGCTTTATCTTACAACAATATAAAGGATTTAGATATAGCATGGAAGGTTGCTTGTGAATTTGAAGAAACAGCTTGCTGTGCATTAAAACATAATACACCTTGTGGGGTAGCTGTAGGAGAAAATTCTAAAGAGGTTTATTTAAAGGCTTATGATGCTGATCCAGTTTCAATATTTGGTGGAATAGTTGCTATAAATAGAAAGATAGATAAGGCTACAGCAGAAGAAATGGTTAAAATTTTCTTAGAGGTGGTAGCAGCACCAGATTTTGATGAAGATGCTTTAGAAGTATTAAGAAGTAAAAAGAATTTAAGAGTTATAAAATGTAAGAAAACTCCTCAGGCTAAAAATTACATGGTAACAGTAGATGGTGGAATATTAGTTCAAGGAGAAGATAATAAACTTGCTAATGAGTATAAAGTTGTAACTGAAAAAGAGCCAACAGAAATGGAATTAAGAGATATGATCTTTGGAATGAAGGTTGTGAAATATGTAAAATCTAATGCCATAGTAGTTGTAAAAGATGGAGTTGCCACTGGCATTGGTGGAGGACAAGTTAATAGAATTTGGGCTACTAAAGAAGCTTTAGAAAGAGGAAAAGGTGGAGCAGTATTAGCATCAGATGCTTTCTTCCCATTTAGAGACTGTGTTGACGAAGCGGCTAAAAATGGAATAAAAGCAATAATTCAACCAGGTGGATCTATTAGAGATGAGGAGTCTGTAGAGGCTTGTAATGAACATGGAATAAGCATGGTATTTACAGGAGTTAGACATTTTAAACATTAGAAATGAATAGATTTTAGGAGGTGAATTAGGTCATATAGTTAATTTGAATTTTAAATAGTTAATTATATAAGTTAAAACTATTTAAACTAAGTTTAATTTATATGACCTTTTATATATGAAGATACTTTTAGTTGGATCTGGTGGAAGAGAGCATGCTTTAGCATGGAAATTAGGAAAAAGTCCTAAAGTAGAAAAAATTTATGTGGCTCCAGGAAATGGAGGAACAGCCAAGGAAAATAAATGTGAAAATATAGAGCTTACTAAGATTTGTGATTTATTAAATTTTGCTAAAAATAATAATATTGATTTAACTGTTGTAGGACCAGAAGAGCCACTTATTAATGGTATAGTTGATGCTTTTAAAGGGGAAGGATTAAAAATATTTGGGCCTGATAAAGCTGGAGCTATGCTTGAAGGTAGTAAAAGCTTTTCTAAGGATTTTATGAAAAAGTATGGTGTTAAGACAGCTGATTACGAAGTTTTCTATGATTATGAAGAAGCTAAAATTTATTTAGAAAATTGCAAATATCCAAGAGTCATAAAGGCTGATGGATTGGCAGCTGGTAAAGGCGTTGTAATATGTGAAAATAAAAATCAGGCAATAGAAACACTAGATTTATTTATGATAGATGATGTATTTAAGGGAGCAGGTAAGAAAATAGTAGTAGAAGAATTTCTGCAAGGGGTTGAGGCATCAATACTTTCAGTTACAGATGGAAAAGTAATATTACCATTTTTATCTGCTAAGGATCACAAACAAATATTTGATGGGAATAAGGGTAAAAATACAGGGGGAATGGGAGTTGTTTCTCCTAATAAATATGTTACTGAAGAGGTTTTAGCTGACTTTTATGAAAATATATTAGAGAAAACTTTAATTGGTATAAGAGAAGAAGGGTTTGACTTTAAAGGAGTTATTTTCTTTGGAATAATGATAACAGAAGAAGGGGCTAAACTTTTAGAATATAATGTTAGGATGGGAGATCCAGAAACACAAAGTGTTTTATCTTTAATGGAAAGTGATTTAGTAGATATAATACTAAATGCACTAGATGAAAAATTAAATGAAACAACTATTAAATGGAATGAAGGATATTGCGTTAATGTTGTTTTATCATCAAAGGGATACCCAGAGGCTTATGAAAAAGGTTATGAAATAAGTATAGATGAAAGTCTTAAGGGAGAATTTTTTATAGCTGGAGCAAAAAAAGAAGGGGATACCTTAGTAACTAGTGGAGGAAGAGTACTTTCTGTAGTAGGTAAAGGAAAAACTTTAGAAGAAGCTAAAGAAAATGCATATAAAAATATAGAAAAAGTTAATTTTGAGGGAATGTATTTTAGAAAAGACATAGGTACTGCTAAATAGCTCTTAGAAAATTTTAATATATTATAATCATAAGTTATATATTTAGTATTTAATATTTTTAGATAGAATTTAAACAATACAGTTTTAATTTATAACTATAATTAGAATAAAAATTAAGTACTTAAATATAAACTATCTAAAGTTTAGATGGTTCAATATTTTTTTAATAAGTATAAAGGAGCTTTAGACAGGGTTACTTTAAAATGTGTTTAGAAGGTTTAATATTTCTTTAATAAGAAAAATTATTTGATATAAAATAAAAGGCTTTATTAGAAAAAAATATTAGATATAGGTAAACAATCTAACAGCAGTGAAATTAGTTTGTTTTATCTATATCTAATAAAAATACTCTAATAGAGCTTTTGTGTTTGGACTTTTTTAGTTTTGTCAAAAATAAAAAAACTCTTAAACTAAGTTTAAGAGTTTTGGTGCCGAAGACCGGAATCGAACCGGTACGGTGTGTTAGCACCGCAGGATTTTAAGTCCTGTGCGTCTGCCAGTTCCGCCACTTCGGCATGTCCTGTTGACAATACTTATTATATATACATAAAAGAAAAATGTCAACAAAAAAATTAAAAAATTTAGTATATAAATTTAAAAAGATTATAAATCATTAAAAAATATATAAAAATTAGTTGAATTCGAAAGAAAAAGATGATATTTTATTTAAAATACTTTTTGATTTTATTATATAAAATTTAAATATAAATAAAATGGAGTTTAAAATTAAAAGGGTATTTGGAGGTAGGTTAATTTTAAATAATTACTGTATTAAGATGCTTTTTTTATTTTATATAAAATTAGTTTATTTAAAAAGATTAAGAAAGAATAGAACATTTTTTTTATATAATCAAAGTAAATATTATTATAAAATTAAATATTTATTATACAAGGAGGAAAAATAGTGAGTTGTTTAGGAAATCTTATTTGGATGATATTTGGTGGATTTTTTAATGCTTTAGGATGGTTATTTTGGGGATGTATATGGTGCATAACAATAGTAGGAATACCTGTTGGATTACAATGTTTTAAATTAGCAGGGTTACAATTAGCTCCTTTTGGTAAAGAAGTAGTAACTGTTGACGATGGAGCAGGAAATCTTATTCTTAATATATTATGGATAGTTTTTGGTGGATTTACATTAGCTCTAGGAAATTTAATAAGTGCAGCTATGTTTGCTATTACAATAATAGGAATACCTTTTGCAATACAGTCACTAAAATTGGCTAAATTATCTCTTATGCCTTTTGGTAAAGTGGTAAGATAATATGCTTTTTAACGAAATATATTATAAAATATTTCGTTAAAATGATTAATATAGTGAAGGGCTTTGAAGTTGTTAATTTGTTAGAAAATTTATTCTCAAGACTAAGCATTATTTTATTAAAAGAAGGGTATAGATAAAAATAAATTTTTATAAAACTTACAAACATTACGAGGAAATTAGATGTTAATTTTATAAATATGTTTGTAAGTTTTCTTATTATATTTTGATAAAAATCCCTTCTTTTTTGTATGAAAAATTGAAATGATAAAATATGAATAGTTTTATTACAACAAATAATAGTTTGAACTTAAATTTTAATATAAAAAAACTGATAAAGGATTATTTTTTATTAAAAGTATAAATTATTTAAAATATGTTGATAATGGAAAATTATTATTATATAATATTAATAAAGGTTAAGAAAAAATTAACAGATTAAATCTATAGATTATAAAGAAAGAGATTTAGTAGGATAATTTTCTTAATAACCTATGGATGAAAAATATGGAGACATAATATTAGGAGGATTTTATTATGAAAAAATTTGTTTGTACAATTTGTGGATATGTTTATGAAGGAGAAAAAGCACCAGAAAAATGTCCAATCTGTGGAGCAGGTGCTGATAAATTCGTAGAACAAAGTGGAGATTTAGCTTTCGCTGATGAACATAGAATCGGAGTTGCTAAAGGTGTAGATGAAAGAATAATCGAAGGATTACAAGCTAACTTTACTGGTGAATGTACAGAAGTAGGAATGTACTTAGCTATGTCAAGACAAGCTGATAGAGAAGGATTCCCAGAAGTTGCAGAAGCTTATAAAAGAATAGCTTTCGAAGAAGCAGAACATGCTGCTAAATTTGCAGAAATGTTAGGAGAAGTTGTAGAAGCTGATACTAAAGCTAACTTAATGGCAAGAGTAAATGCTGAACACGGAGCTTGTCAAGGTAAAAAGGATTTAGCTACTTTAGCTAAACAATTAAACTTAGATGCAATACATGATACAGTTCATGAAATGTGTAAAGATGAAGCTAGACATGGAAGAGCTTTCGAAGGATTATTAAAAAGATATTTTGAATAATTAAAATAAAAGATGATTTCTACAAATGTAGAAATCATCTTTTTTACTTTGATCTAATTAGTATTACTTGTCAAATTTATCTTATAATTTATAAAAATTAATTATTATATTTTAGTGCTATTTTAAAAGATTAAGTTTTTCATTACTTTCTTGTATAAAATTATTTAAATGTTCAATTTGAATATTTATAGATGAAATACTTGGTCCACCTATTACTTTTCTTTCTTCTATACAAGTTAAAAGATTAATAGCTTTATATATATCATTTTCAAACTTATTTGAGAAAATTTTAAGTTCGGATAAAGATAAGTTATCAATAGATTTCCCTTCATCTATACAATAAAGAATTAAATTTCCTACAATCTCATGAGCATCTCTAAAAGCTACACCTTTTTTTACTAGATAATCAGCGACGTCAGTTGCATTAGTAAATCCAGAAGAAGCTGAAGTTTTCATAAGACTCTTATTAATTTTCATGGTTTTTATCATTCCATTAAAAGTTTTTATGGAAAGTAGAGTAGTATCTAATCCATCAAATAAAGCTTCTTTGTCTTCTTGCATATCCTTATTATAAGCTAAAGGAAGCCCCTTCATAACAGTTAATAGAGTCATTAAATCTCCATAAACACGTCCTGTTTTTCCTCTTACTAATTCTGCAACATCTGGATTCTTTTTTTGTGGCATAATACTGCTTCCGGTACTATAACTATCATCTAATTCAATAAATTTAAATTCATCAGTAGACCAGATGATTATTTCCTCTGAAAATCTAGAAAGATGCATCATAAGTAAAGAGAGGCAAGAAAGTGTTTCAATAGCATAGTCCCTATCAGAAACAGAATCTAAACTATTTAGTGTAACTTTTGAAAAGCCTAGTAGATTTGCAACTTTTTCACGGTTTATAGGGTAAGTAGTTGTTGCTAAAGCACCACTGCCTAAAGGCATTTCATCAAGTCTTTTATAACAATCTAGCAATCTAGAAATATCTCTTTTAAACATTTCGCTATATGCTAAAATATGATGAGCAAAGGTAATAGGTTGAGCCTTTTGCATATGGGTATATCCTGGCATAATAGTTTCTTTATTTTTTGAAGAAAGATTTAATAGAGTTTTTTCAAGGTTTAAAATTTCACATATTAAAATTTTAATATATCCTTTTAAATATAATTTAGTGTCTAAGGTTACTTGATCATTTCTACTTCTACCAGTGTGTAATTTTTTTCCTTCTTCACCAATGTAATCTGTAAGAGTACTTTCTATAAAACTGTGTATATCTTCTGATGAGTTATCTATTTTTAATACTCCTTGATTTAATTTATTTAATATTTCATATAAACCAGAAGCAATTTTTTTGCTATCTTCCTTTGGAATAATTTTTTCTTCACCAAGCATAGTAACATGAGCGATACTTCCAATTATATCTTCCTTATACATTCTTGAATCAAAAGAAATAGAGGAATTAAAAGTGTTAACTAGATCATCAACTTGGTGAGTGAATCTTCCACCCCATAATTTCATAATAAATTCACCTCATTTATATAGTATGTTAGAGCATAAAATATTTAGCTATAATTTTAATATTAGCTATTATTAAGTACATAGGTATCTCTTTAATTTAACTTTTGAGCCATTTTAGCTTGCACTATAGATGGTAAGCTAAAAAGATTAATAAAGCCTTCAGCATCCTTTTGATTATATATTCCATCTTCACCAAAAGTAGCGTATTCTTCGCTGTATAAAGAATATGGAGATGTCATTCCAGCATTTATTATATTTCCTTTATATAGTTTTAATTTTATTTCGCCAGTTACAGTTTCTTGAGTTTTTGATATAAAGGCAGATAAGGCTTCTCTCAAAGGGGTAAACCATTGACCGTTATAAACTAAATCAGCGAATTTTAAGGAAACTATTTCTTTGTAATGGGAAGTTTCCTTATCTAAACATAATTCTTCTAAATCTTTATGAGCTTTATATAAAATAGATCCTCCTGGAGTTTCATATACTCCTCTTGATTTCATACCAACTAATCTATTTTCAACCATATCTATAACACCAATACCATGTTTTCCACCAATTTTATTAAGTTCTTGTAAAAGAGTGACTCCATCTAGTTTTTCACCATTTAATGAGGTTGCAATTCCTTTTTCAAAACCTAAAGTAATATATTCAGCTTCATTAGGAGCCTTTTCTAAGGTATTACATAATTCAAGAATTTTATCATATTTAGGTTCATTTTCAGGAAACTCTAAATCTAAACCTTCATGGCTTAAATGCCATAGATTTTTATCTTTACTATAATTTGTTTCATAAGTAATATTTATTGGAACTTCATTGTCTATAGCATATTGTATTTCTTCTTCTCTAGATTTAATTTCCCAAGTTCTCCATGGAGCAATAATTTGCATTTCTGGATTAAAAGTTTTAATTGCTAATTCAAAACGAACTTGGTCATTTCCTTTTCCAGTACATCCATGACAAATAGCATCTGCACCTTCAAGTTTTGCAATTTCTACTAATCTTTTTGCTATTATAGGTCTAGCAAAAGAAGTGCCTAGTAGATACTTTCCTTCATATTTTGCCCCAGCTTGTATGGTAGGAAAGATGTAATCTTCCACAAATTCTTTAGTTAAATCCTCAATATATATTTTAGACGCCCCGGTTTTTATAGCTTTTTCTTTTAATCCAACTAATTCATCAGATTGTCCAACATTTCCTACCACTGCAATAACTTCACATCCATAATTTTCTTTTAACCAAGGAATTATTATTGAAGTATCTAACCCGCCTGAATAAGCTAAAATTACTTTATTAAATTTTTTCATATACATTCCACCTTTAATATTTATTGTTTATTGCTTGTTAATAATTATACATATTAAAGTATATTTATGCAATATTTATTTAAAAAATAAATAAAAGCATGTATTTTATGCAGTTTATAATGAATATTATGCAAAAAGGAGCTGGTGTATGAGAGTGGTAAATAGAATTTGTTAGTTTAAAGTGGACATTTAAAATATATTTTTAGCTAAATATTAAAATATTATATAAGATATTATTTTTAAGATGTTATTTTGAAAATAGGTTTAAGAATGGGGATTTTTAATTGAAGATTAATTTAGCTTATATTAAATAGTATTTATGATTTTTACACAGAATAAAGAGTGGAAGATTAATTGTATTATTTGTATATACTTTAAATGATAAAGGTTACATAAGGGATACTCTAATCACTGAATATGATACATTAAATTTCTAAAATATTATATTATAGCATAATATATAGAAAAAATAAATTAACAAAATGTAAACTTTGAATAAAAACATTGAATAATTCTTTTTGTAATGTTAATATCTATCTGTGGAAACGATTAATAGAAAAGTATGGAATTCAAATTAATATTTTTAAAGTAATGAAAAGGAGATTATGAAATGAAAATATTTATCGATACTGCCAATGTAGAAGAAATAAGAAAAGCTAGTAAATTAGGAGTTTTAGCTGGAGTAACAACTAACCCTTCATTAATAGCAAAAGAAGGCAGAGATATTAAAGAAGTAATTGAAGAAATATGTAGCATAGTAGATGGACCAATAAGTGCTGAAGTTATGGCTTTAGAGTGCGACGAAATGGTTAGAGAAGGAAGAGAATTAGCTAAAATAAATAAAAACATAGTTATAAAAATACCTATGTGTGAAGAAGGTTTAAAAGCTGTAAAAGTATTAGCTAGTGAAGGAATAAGAACAAATGTTACTTTAATCTTCTCACCATTACAAGCTTTATTAGCAGCTAGAGCTGGTGCATCATTCGTAAGTCCATTCTTAGGAAGACTTGATGATATAGGAAATCCAGGAATTGAAATTGTAACTCAAATCGCTGAAATGTTTGCTTTACATGGAATAGACACTGAAATAATATCTGCAAGTGTTAGAAACCCAATGCATGTTTTAGATTCAGCTATGGCAGGATCACACATTGCAACAATTCCTTATAATGTTATACTTCAAATGGTAAAACATCCTTTAACTGATGCTGGTATGAAAAAATTCATTGAAGATTATAACAAAGCTTTCAATAAATAATATAATCTGCATTTACAATATAAATTAATACATTAAATTATATTTATAAAAGAATATATTTTACTTATAGTCAACAATTAACCCTTAAAAGAACTATCTAATTTAGATAGTTCTTTTATTTTGGTAGATTATCTAGTATCTATTATATTAAGATTATTTTTATTATTAATTTTCATAAGTTCATAGTTTATATTATAGATTTTAAGAAGAATAGTATTATATGAAAAAGAGTTATCTAAAGAATAGATAACTCTTTTTATTTATAAAAATAATTTAACTTTAAATAAAGTATCTGTAAATAAAATACATACTAAAGTAGAAAATATACATGTTATTTATTGGTATTAAAGGATAAAATTATAAATGTAAACATTTAACATGAAATTAGGGGGGAGAAAAATGGGTAGAAAATGCATGAATAAGAAGATTGCCGCAATAATAGCAGCTGCAGTTATTGTAGGACAATTACCAATTTCAGTACTTGCTACACCTGTTAATGAAGCTGGAGATGAGATTAATAGTGAATCAGCTGAAATTTTAACTAATAGTGATGAAGAAGCTGAGGCTTATATTCAAAACTATGATAGACCAGAGGGGATTACTTGGACAAAATTAGCAGGCTCAGGAAGTGTTGAGGTAACTGATGGATTTTTATCAGTTACTAATAATGGAGATTATAGAATTATGGAAGATCAATCGCCTAATATAAAAAATGGTGAGTTAGAAAGTAAATTTACAGTTGGAGGTTCTCAAACTGGAATAATATTTAGAGCAACTGAGTCAAACTATGGAATGATCAACTATAACTCAGGTACTGGCTGGGTTATAGAAAATAAAAATAGTTGGGAGGATATTACAGGACCAAAACTAAATAATGGAGATGTTGTAACAGTTAAGGCTACTTTTGTTGAAAAGCATTTAACTGTTAATGTTTCTGTAAATGATGGAGAATTTGAAACTATATATGATAAAGAATCAGATTTAATTCCATTACAAGCTGGTAAAGTTGGATATAGAGGATGGGGTAACGCTAAAACTACCAAATTTGATTATATTAAGTATGCTCCTATGACTATAGATAAGGGACCTATAGTATCAATAAATGAAGTAAATGTAGAAACTTATCCAAGAGTTAAGCCTATTTTACCATCAAGTGTTACAGTAAATCATGAAAATGGTATGTCTAGTATTAAGGATGTTTCTTGGAATTATATACCTAAGGAAAGTTATTCAAAGCCAGGTACATTCAAAGTTGAAGGTACAGTTGAAGGTACAGATGTAAAAGCAATAGCTAATGTAACTGTAAGTTCAGATTTAGCATATTATGAAACTAATTTTGAAACAGAAGAAACAAGAGGAGATTGGCAAGTTGTACAAGGAGGAGGATCTCCAAGTTATGAAGAGGGTAAAGTAAAAATACCTATGAATGGAGTATCAATCGCTGTTGATATGAATTCTCCAGAGGTTAAGAACTTTACTTATGAAACTGATTTTTCTGTTGATAATAATGGAGGAAGAATAGGTCTATTATTTAGATATGTATCAGAAACTGAGTGGGGAGCTGTTTGCTATGATAATGGTTCTTGGGTATGGAAAACTGGAGATGGCAAATATGGTAATTTCCCAGGAACATTTACACCAGAGCCAGGAAAAACTTACAGAATAAAGCTTAAAGTAGAAGATACAAATATTACTATGTGGGTTGATGGAGAGAAAATAGGGCAAGTTGCAGTATCTAATTTACCAGATGTAAGAGGAAAAGTTGGCTTAACTGGATGGTTTGGAAATAAAAATGTTACTTTAGATAATCTTGTTGTTGAGGAATTAGGTGGAATAATGGCACCAGAAGTAGGTCCATTAGAAGAACAAAGTATAGAATCAGATTCTATGAAAGTTGTTTTAGATAATAGATTCCCAACTGTTATTAGATATGAGTGGAAAGGAACTGAAGATGTTTTATCAGGAGCATCTGTAGATGATTTAGAAGCTCAATATATGGTTGAAATTAATGGTGAAAAGAGAATTCCAAAAGTAACTAGTGAATTTGCAAATAATGAAGGTATATATACATTAAACTTTGAAGATATAGGAATGACTATTACTTTAAAGATGACTGTTAATGAAAATAAATTAAGAATGGAAGTTACTGATATTCAAGAAGGGGATGTTAAACTTCAAACATTAAATTTCCCAAATCATAGTTTAGCTTCAGTAAGCAGTTTAAATAATGGTAAAACAGCCTCTGTTCTAACAACTGGTGACTGGAATAACATAAATGAAGAGTTTACAGATGTTGCTAAGGCAAAACCAGGGGTTAAGTGTAAAACTTATGCATTTATAAATGATGATAAGTTTGCTGTTACTATAAATAATAATACTATTGAAGGTGGAAATAGGGTTGTATTAACAACAGAAAATGATACTCTTCCTGATAATACAAACTATAAGAAAGTTGGAATATCAAACGGTACTTGGACTTATAAAGAAATACTTCAAGATACAACAGATCAAGGAAGTAAGCTATATCAAGGTGAAAAGCCATGGTCAGAAGTAATTATAGCAAGAGATGAGAATGAAGATGGTCAAGTAGATTGGCAAGATGGTGCTATTCAATATAGAAAAAATATGAAAATTCCAGTAGGTGGAGAAGAAATAAAAAATCAAATGTCATATATTGATTTTAATATTGGATACACTCAAAATCCATTCTTAAGATCATTAGATACAATTAAAAAGCTTTCAAATTATACAGATGGATTTGGACAATTAGTTCTTCATAAGGGATATCAAGGAGAAGGACATGACGACTCTCATCCAGACTATGGCGGACATATTGGTATGAGACAAGGTGGTAAGGAAGACTTCAATACCTTAATAGAACAAGGTAAGGAATATAATGCTAAAATAGGTGTTCATATAAATGCAACCGAATATACTATGGATGCGTTTGAATATCCAACTGAATTAGTTAACGAAAATGCTCCAGGATGGGGATGGTTAGACCAAGCTTATTATGTAAATCAAAGAGGAGATATAACTAGTGGTGAATTATTCAGAAGACTTGATATGTTAATGGAAGATGCACCAGAACTAGGATGGATTTACGTTGACGTTTATACAGGTAATGGATGGAATGCTCATCAATTAGGAGAAAAGATAAATGATTATGGAATTATGATTGCAACAGAAATGAATGGACCATTAGAGCAACATGTTCCATGGACTCACTGGGGTGGAGATCCTGCATATCCAAACAAGGGAAATGCAAGTAAAATAATGAGATTTATGAAAAATGATACTCAAGATTCATTCTTAGCAGATCCATTAGTAAAAGGTAATAAGCATTTATTATCAGGTGGATGGGGAACTAGACATGATATAGAAGGTGCTTATGGTACAGAAGTATTCTATAATCAAGTATTACCTACTAAGTATTTACAACACTTCCAAATAACTAAGATGAGCGAAAATGAAGTATTATTTGAAAATGGAGTTAAGGCTGTTAGAGAAAACTCTAATATAAATTACTATAGAAATGATAGATTAGTTGCTACTACTCCAGAAAATTCAATTGGAAATACTGGTATAGGGGATACTCAATTATTCTTACCATGGAATCCTGTTGATGAGGCAAATAGTGAAAAGATATATCACTGGAATCCATTAGGAACTACTTCAGAATGGACTTTACCAGAAGGATGGACTTCTAATGACAAAGTTTATTTATATGAATTATCAGATTTAGGAAGAACTTTAGTTAAGGAAGTACCAGTTGTAGATGGAAAAGTTAATTTAGAAGTAAAACAAGATACTCCTTATATAGTTACTAAGGAAAAAGTTGAAGAGAAGAGAATAGAGGATTGGGGATATGGCTCAGAAATAGCTGATCCAGGATTTGATTCTCAAACTTTTGATAAGTGGAATAAAGAATCTACTGCTGAAAATACAGATCATATAACTATTGAAAATGAAAGTGTTCAAAAGAGATTAGGTAATGATGTTCTTAAAATAAGTGGAAATGAAGGCGCTGATGCTAAAATTTCTCAAAGCATAAGTGGATTAGAAGAAGGAGTAACTTATTCAGTATCTGCATGGGTTAAAAATGATAATAATAGAGAAGTTACACTAGGAGTTAATGTTGGTGGAAAAGATTTCACTAATGTAATAACAAGTGGTGGTAAAGTAAGACAAGGAGAAGGTGTTAAGTATATTGACGATACTTTCGTGAGAATGGAAGTAGAATTTACTGTACCTAAAGGAGTAAATTCAGCTGATGTTTACTTAAAGGCTTCAGAAGGAGATGCTGACTCAGTTGTACTAGTTGATGACTTTAGAATATGGGATCATCCAGGACACACTAATAGAGATGGATATGTATTCTACGAAGATTTTGAAAATGTAGATGAAGGTATATCACCATTTTATTTATCTCCAGGAAGAGGACATTCAAATAGATCTCACTTAGCTGAGAAGGATATATCTATAGATGCTAATCAAAGAATGAACTGGGTACTTGATGGAAGATTCTCATTAAAATCTAACCAACAACCAAAGGAAATAGGTGAAATGTTGACTACGGATGTTTCATCATTCAAATTAGAACCAAATAAAACTTATGAATTTGGATTCTTATATTCATTAGAAAATGCTGCTCCAGGATATTCTGTAAATATTAAGAATAGAGATGGTGAAAAGATTGTAAGTATTCCTTTAGAGGCTACTGGTTCAAATTATGCACAAGATATTTTCACTAAAACTAAATCTGTAACTCACGAGTTTACAACTGGAGATTTTGCTGGAGATTACTATATTACTTTAGAAAAAGGTGATGGATTTAAAGAAGTAATCTTAGATAATATTTATGTTAAGGAAATAGATAAGTCAATTGAATCACCTGAATTAGCTCATGTAAACTTAAATACAGTAGAACATGACTTAGAAGTTGGACAAAGCGTTCCATTTGCTATAAATGCATTAATGAATAATGGTGCAAATGTTAACTTAGAAGAAGCTGAAGTTGAATATAAAGTTTCAAAACCAGAAGTTTTAACTATTGAAAATGGAATGATGACTGGAGCTTCTGAAGGCTTTACTGATGTCCAAGTAAATATTACTGTTAATGGAAATAAAGTTTCTTCAAATACAGTAAGAGTTAAGGTTGGAAATCCAGAAGTTGAGGAAGAAGAAGTTATAGTAAACCCAGTAAGAAACTTTAAGGTTACTGATAAGACTAAGAAGAATGTAACTGTAAGCTGGGAAGAGCCAGAAAAAACTTATGGATTAGAAGGCTATGTTCTTTATAAAGATGGTAAGAAAGTTAAAGAAATAGGTGCTGATAAAACTGAATTTACATTTAAGGGATTAAACAGACACACTATTTATAACTTTAAGATTGCTGCTAAATATTCTAATGGTGAACTTTCAACTAAGGAATCAATAACTGTTAGAACTGCAAGATAATAAGTTTTAATTATTTTAATTAGATTGAAGTAAATTTTAAGAAAGTAGTATAAGATTTTATATAGAGTCTTATACTACTTTTGTTTTAAATTTTATTGACTTTGAAATTACAAAGTGTATAATAAATTTAAAAAAGTTTAGAAATAACTGTTTAAAAATTTTTTGGAGGATGTTATGCTAAATTTATTAGTAAAGGGATTAGTAGCACAATTTTATAGCTTTTACTCTAGCTGGGGCTTTCATTTTAGCGCTGGATCTTTTATGTGCAACAAAAACTATGCTCTTTTAACTAATGGGTTTGTATAATTAGTGTGATAGATATTAATATTATAGTAATATTGTATTATAATTTATTTGATAGAACTCATTAAAGTGGGTTCTATTTTTTTGCAATAGTATAATTTAAACAGTTTAATTTTACATTTAGACTATTTTAGATAAAAAGGTTAAAATAAAAAAGGAGGGCGAATTATGATAGTTATATTAAAACCAGGAACAAAGGAAGAGGAGATTTTAAAATTGATAAAAAAGATAGAATCACTTGGAGTTGAGACTCAAAGAATTTCTGGAAGTGAAATGTGTGTAATTGGTTTAGTTGGAGATACAAGCAAAATAGATCCTGCTAAAGTAGAAGCAAACAAAAATGTAGAGAGAATAATGCCTGTTCAAGAGCCCTTTAAAAAGGCAAATAGATTATTCCATCCAGAGAACTCTATAATTGATGTCTTAGGAAATAAAATTGGTGATAAGAAAATAGCATTAATAGCTGGCCCTTGTTCCGTAGAGAGTGAGGAACAAATAACTGAAATAGCCAAAGAAGTTAAGGCATTAGGGGCAAGTTTCTTAAGAGGTGGTGCATTTAAACCAAGAACTTCACCATATAGTTTCCAAGGATTAGAACTTGAAGGATTGGAGCTTCTAAAGAAGGCTAAGGCAAAAACAGGCCTTCCTATAGTTACAGAAATAATGTCAACTAGTATGATAGAAAAGTTTATTGAAGATGTTGATGTTATTCAAGTTGGAGCAAGAAATATGCAAAACTTTGATCTTTTAAAAGAGCTTGGAAAGACAAAAAAACCTATTCTTTTAAAAAGAGGATTGTCAGCTACAATAGAGGAACTTATAATGTCAGCAGAGTACATAATGGCCGGTGGAAATGAAAATGTAATTCTTTGTGAAAGAGGAATTAGAACCTTTGAAACTTATACAAGAAATACCTTAGACTTAAGTGCAATACCTGCTATTAAAAAACTAAGTCATTTACCAGTAATTGTTGATCCAAGCCATGCAGCAGGAAAGTCATGGATGGTAGACCCTTTATCAAAGGCAGCCATAGCTGTAGGTGCAGATGGATTAATAATAGAAGTACATAATGACCCTGCAAATGCCTTATGTGATGGTCAACAGTCAATTAAACCAGAAGAGTACGGAAAGCTTTTAGAAGATTTAAGAGCTATTGCAAAGGCTGTTGGTAGAGAGTTATAGAATATTATTTAATTTAGTGGGAGTGTTTAAACTCCCATTAAATTTATACTTAAATAGAAATAACATAATAAAATTAATATTTTTATAAAACATAAAATTAAAGGGTTTGGAGTGATAAAAATGAAAGTTTTAAGAGTAAATTTAGATGAAAAAAGTTATGATATAGTAATTCAAAAGGATTTAAAAGATTATTTTGGAGAATACATAAAAACTGTATTTGATGGGAAAAAAGTAGCTATTATAACTGATGATAATTTAAGTGATATATATGGAGAGGCTATAAAGAAAAATATAGAAAATGAAGGTTTTGAAGTTGAAGTTATTTCTGTTACACCAGGAGAAAAGAGTAAATCTTTTAGCGTATTACCAGGAATATATAATAAACTTTTAGATTTTAAACTAACTAGAAGTGATTTAATCATAGCTCTAGGTGGCGGTGTTGTTGGAGACCTTGCAGGTTTTGTTGCCTCAACTTTTTTAAGAGGAATTAGCTTTATACAAATACCTACATCATTATTAGCTCAAGTTGATTCTAGCGTTGGTGGCAAGGTAGCTGTTGACTTAGAAAGAGGTAAGAACTTAGTAGGAAGCTTTTATCATCCAGAATTAGTATTAATAGATCCCAATATGCTTGGAACACTTCCAGAAAAATATTTTAATGATGGCCTTGGAGAGGTAATAAAATATGGATGTATTAAGAGTAAAGAGTTATTTGAAAAGTTAGAGGGCTTTGAAAATAAAGAGGATCTAAAAGAGAATATTGGAGAAATTATTTATGAATGCTGCAATATAAAAAGAGAAGTGGTTGAAAATGATGAAAAAGATTTAGGAGAAAGAATGGTTCTAAACTTTGGTCATACTTTAGGTCATGCCATAGAGCAAATTTATAATTATGAAACTTATTCTCATGGGGAAGCTGTTGCCATAGGAATGAATATGATAAGCAAGATTGCAGAAGAAAAGGAACTTACTAAAAAAGGAACAGCAGAAAGAATTGAGAGTTTATTAAAGAAGTATGGATTAAATACTGATGTTAACATTGAAGATAATGGATTAGCTAGAGAAGCTATAAAATTAGATAAGAAGAATTTAAATGGAAATTTAAATGTTATCCTCTTAAAAGACATTGGGGAAGGGTATATATATAATACAACTGTAGAATTTTTTGAATAAAGACATAGGAGGTTAAGTGAATATTAATTTAAAGTTATTACTTTATAAATAACTTAACAACTTGGCTTCATAAAGGAATTTAGAGATAATTTAATTATTTCTCTAGTTTCTAAATTTAGAAATATATTAATTTTTTAAAGAATTTTCTTAGAAAGGCTTTAGGGTTATATATGAAATTAATATGGGTTTAAAACAGAGGATAAAATTTATAGTGTAATTTAAAAATAAGTATAGGGAGCGGGTAAAAAGTGAAAAAGGTAATTATAACTCCTAGTAAGTTAAAGGGAAGTGTAAAAATACCACCTTCTAAAAGTATGGCTCATAGAGCTATTATTTGTGCTTCTTTAAGCAAAGGAGAAAGTGTTATTTCTAACATAGATTTTTCAGAAGATATTATTGCAACTATGGAAGGTATGAAATCTTTAGGAGCAAATGTAAAAGTAGAAAAAGATAAACTAATTATAAATGGAGAAAATATTTTAAAGGATTCTAATTATAAAGTTATTGATTGTAATGAATCAGGTTCCACTTTAAGATTTTTAGTTCCAATTTCCTTAATAAAAGATAATAGAGTTAATTTTATCGGTAGAGGAAATTTAGGGAAAAGACCATTAAAAACTTATTATGAAATATTTGATGAGCAAGAAATTAAGTATTCCTATGAGGAAGAAAAGCTTGATTTGAATATAGAAGGAAGCTTAAAAGGTGGAGAATTCAAAGTTAAGGGAAATATAAGTTCTCAATTTATAAGTGGTTTATTATTTACTCTTCCTTTATTAAAAGAGGATTCTAAAATAATAATAACTACAGAACTTGAATCTAAAGGATATATAGATTTAACTTTAGACATGATAGAAAAGTTTGGAGTTACAATAAAAAATAATAATTATAGAGAATTTTTAATAAAGGGTAATCAAAGTTATAAGCCTATGAATTATAAGGTTGAAGGTGATTACTCACAGGCTGCTTTTTATTTTTCAGCAGGGGCTTTAGGCTCAGAAATAAATTGTCTTGATTTAGATTTAAGTTCTTATCAAGGAGATAAGGAATGCATTGAAATATTAGAGGGTATGGGTGCTGGGCTTATAAAAAATCAAGAAGAGTCTTTAAGTATAATTCATGGGGATTTAAATGGAACAATTATAGATGCTTCACAGTGCCCAGATATAATTCCAGTTTTGACAGTGGTTGCTGCTTTGAGTAAAGGAGAGACTAGGATTATAAACGGAGAAAGACTTAGAATAAAAGAATGTGATAGATTAAATGCTATATGTACAGAGCTTAATAAACTAGGTGCAGATATAAAGGAATTAAAAGATGGACTTATAATAAATGGAGTTAAAGAGTTAATAGGAGGAGAAGTATATAGCCATAAAGATCATAGAATAGCTATGAGTTTAGCTATTGCTTCTACAAGATGCAAGGAAGAGGTTATTATAAAAGAACCAGATTGTGTTAAAAAATCTTATCCAGGATTTTGGGAAGATTTTAAGAGCTTAGGTGGAATTTTAAGAGAAGAATAATATATAGAATATTCAACAGAAAGGAGGAAGCTTTTAGAGATAAGAAGCTTTAAAAGCAAATAAATGGGAGGAGTTTGGGGTAATAAAATAAAATTATCTATATTTGGAGAATCTCATGGAGAAGGAATAGGAATAGTAATAGATGGAATAGAATCTGGAATAAAAATAAATATGGATAACATAGAAAAAGATATGGAAAGAAGAGCGCCAGGAAGAAATAGTTTATCAACTCAGAGAAAAGAAGGGGATAAACCAGAAATTTTAAGTGGAATATTTAATGGAATCACCACAGGGGCTCCTATTTCAATGATAATAAGAAATACAGATAAAAGATCTAGAGATTATTCAAAAATAAAAGATGTAATGAGACCAGGCCATGCAGATTTCCCAGGGTATGTAAGATATAATGGCTTTAATGACTATAGAGGTGGAGGACATTTCTCAGGAAGAATAACAGCGCCCTTAGTTTTTGCTGGAGCCTTAGCTAAGGAAATACTTAAGGAAAAAGGTATAACTATTGGTTCTCATATTAAGCAAGTTGGAAAAGTTAAGGATTCTTCCTTTGATGAATTAAATTTAAAGAAAGAAGATTTAGAAGAACTTTTAACTAAAGAACTTCCAGTAATAGATACAAATAAAATAGAAGAAATTAAGGAAGAGATTACTTCATATAGAATGGAAGGAGATTCTATTGGAGGAATTGTTGAGTGTGCCATAGTAGGACTAGAGGCTGGTATAGGAAATCCATTTTTTGACTCTTTAGAAAGTACCATAGCTCATTTAGCCTTTTCAGTACCAGCTGTAAAGGGAATTGAATTTGGAGCAGGTTTTGACTTTGCAAATATGAAAGGTTCAGAAGCAAATGACGAATATTTCATAGAAGATGAAAAAGTTAAGACATACTCTAATAATAATGGAGGAATAACTGGTGGAATATCAAATGGAATGCCAGTTATATTCAGAGTTGTTATAAAACCTACACCATCTATTTCTAAAGAACAAAGAACTATAAATATAAAAAATATGACAGAGGAAGTTCTAAGCGTAAATGGGAGACACGATCCTTGTATAGTTCAAAGAGCCTTAGTTGTTATAGAAGCCATTTCAGCTATTTCTATATTAGAGTTAATAAAATAAAAAGTTTAAAGTATAGTAGACTTTTATGAGGATGGGATATTAATTAAAATTAATCTTTGTCTACTATATTTAAAAATATTTCAAAGTGATTCACTTTATCAAAGTTCTAGATTAAATTAGTATTTACTTAAAAAAGATTAAAGAAGTTAAAAGAAAAGAGGTGAAATTTTGAGTGACAAGTTAGCTCAATGTAGGAAAGAAATCGATAGAATAGATGGGGAACTTATGAAACTTTTTGAAGAAAGAATGAATGTTGTTTTGGATGTTGCAAGATACAAAAAAGAAAATAATATGGAAATTTTTCATAAAGATAGAGAAAATCAAGTTATAGAGAAAAATTTAAGTCGAGTAAAAAATAAAGAACTTTTACCTTATGCAGAGGAGATGCTTCATGCATTAATGGATATAAGTAAAGAATATCAAAAATATAAAATAGGGATGAGAGAAAATTTCATTAAGTAAAATGAAATAAAATTGTATTTTTAGTTGGAAAAAGGATTATTTAGAGAAGAGGACTTAATTAAATAATAGAGCATAATTTAATTAGAATTAGAGAGAAAAGATATTTTAGAGGGGTTAAGAGATTCAATAGTCAATTATAGGATTTTAGTATGTTATAAAAAAGCTTAATTTTAAAATGTTAATAATAATGGGTGTCAAATTAACAAGACATCCATTTATTTTAATAAAGCATAAACTTTTTTTGAAATACCCTATAGAAAATGGATAAGAGAGTAGAATAATGATTGTCAACAAATAATTACTATAGAAAAAGAGGGTATCAAATTTGGAAATTAAAGCTTTAATTAAATTTTTAAAATTGGTAATGGTAATAACTCTTATATATACGTTAATTACTACTAATTTTGCCATAAGGGCATTTTTAATTGTTGTAGAAGTGATTTTTATTATTATATTTTATAAGGTAAAAAATATATAAATAATTTGCTTAGTAAATATTCTATGATTAAAAAGCTAGAGCTTTTTATAAAATACTATTTAAAATGTAAAAGACACCTAGTAGGGTAACTAAGTGTCTTACATGAACTTGTGTATTTGGTTTTGGATATTTAAACAAAAACTTAAAATTATTATTAATCTTTCAACAGGGGATGTAAAAAGATTATTATAAGTTTTGTATGGTAATTTAATCATAGAATTATGAATTAATTATGGAGTTTTATTATTAAAGTTTAAATCTTAATTATTGTATAGTGTAAGAGTTTTATCTTTATTCAATGTTTTTGTTAGAATTAAATTGTAAAGATTAAGGAGGTGGAGTTTTGAAGTTATTTGGATTAATAGGTGAGAAGTTAGGACATAGTTTATCTCCAGAGATACATAATAAAGTTTTTAAAGATAATAATATAGATGGATTATATAATCTTTTTTCTGTAAAAAAAGATTTTGAAAATAATATTTTAGAAAGTCTAAAATGCTTAGGAGTAAAGGGAGCCAATGTTACAATACCATATAAAGAGAAGGTTATGGATCAGCTAGATATTATTTCACATGAGGCCAAAGCTATAGGAGCAGTAAATACTATTTTAATAAAAGATGGAAAATCCTATGGTTATAACACTGATTATTATGGATTTGGTAAAATGCTAGAAAGAGCAAAGGTTAATATTGAAGGAAATAGCTTTTTTGTTTTAGGAGCAGGGGGAGCAGCTAGAAGTATTTTAAAATATTTAGAGGATAGCAAAGCTAAAAAAATAGTTTTGGTTTCTAGGGACAAAGAGAAAGCTTTTAAAAAATTTAAAGATTTCAATATTAATTTTATGAGTTATGGTGAACTTGAAGAAATTCATGAAGAGTTTGCTTTAATCAATACAACTCCCTGTGGAATGTATCCTAATACAAATTCAGTAGCTGTTTCAGAAAAGGTAATTAAAAAGTTTAAGGTTGCTGTGGATATAGTCTATAATCCTTTAGAAACTAAGTTTTTAAAGATGGCTAAGGACAATGGTCTTAAAACAGTGGATGGATTATTTATGTTAGTTGGACAAGGGGTTAAAGCTGAAGAGATTTGGAATGGAATAAAAGTAGATAAGTCTACAGAAGAAGAGATATATGAAGAATTGAAATGTAGATTTTAAAGTTAATTTTGTAATAAGAAAATGTTAATTTGAATACTAAATTTAGCCAAATATGATATAAAATAAGTATAGATTACATTTTTAAATTATACTTAATTTTATAATTAATAAATTAAGAGTTTCTTTTTAAAACAGTAATTATTTCTAGGTATTATTATAAATGATTACTGATTTAAAATAGGAATAAAAACTAAAATTAATTTTAAAAGTTTAAATAATATTGTTGGGTAAAATACAAAAAGGGGATTAGGATATGAAAAAAAGAGGAGTACTTTTAATTGGAATGCCTGGAGCAGGAAAAACAACCATAGGAAGAGATCTTTCAACGTTATTAAAGATGAATTTTTTAGACATGGATGAATTCATAGAAAGAAGTACAGGAAAAGAAATAAAAGAACTTTTTGCTCAGGGAGAAGAGGTTTTTAGAGATTTAGAAAGTAAAAGTTGTGAACTTTTATCAACCTTAAAAAATGTGGTTATATCTTCTGGTGGCGGAATAGTTACAAGAGAAGAAAATATGGGGAATTTTAAGGAGTTTATAACTGTTTTTATAAACAGACCTTTAGATTTAATAATGGAAGATATAGACACAGAAGGAAGACCTCTTTTATGGGATGGCAAAGAAAGACTTACTAATTTATATAGAGATAGAATTGATTTATATAAAAAGCATAGTGATATAGAAATTATAAATGATGGTACTACTAAAGAGGCTATTAGAGAAATAGTTAAAGCTATTTCAGAATTATCCTATTAAAAATCCTAAAGAGAAAGTAGGTGGATTTTAACCAAAGAAAAAATTAATAATTTGGTTAGAGATATTATGAAAATAATGGTTATAAATGGCCCTAATTTAAATCTTCTGGGGATTAGAGAAAAAGAAATCTATGGTGCTAAAGATTTTAATCAGGTCATTGATTATATAAAAGAAGAAGGAAAAGAATTAGGGTTAGAGGTAAACTGCTTTCAGAGCAATATAGAGGGAGAAATAATTAATTTTATTCATAATGCATACTTTGAAAAGTATGATGGAATAATCATAAATCCTGGAGCATACACACATTATAGCATAGCTATTTATGATGCTTTAAAAGGGGTTGAAATACCAACTGTTGAAGTGCATTTAAGTAATATTCACAAAAGAGAAGAGTTTAGACATAAATCAGTTACAGCACCAGCTTGTATTGGGCAGATAAGTGGATTTGGTGAATATGGATATATTATGGCAATGAATGCATTAAAAAATCATATTAGATCTAAATAAGATTAAAAAAATAAAATCTATTTAAATTAATAATATGAATGCTTCAGTTATAAATTTAATGGTTAAAAGGGGATTTTTATGGAGGAGAGAATTGAGAATTTACAGAGAATAATAAAAAATATTTTGGCATCTACAGATGATCAAATTCAGGGTGATTTAAGAGATTCCTTAAGATTAAGAATGTCTGTATCAGAAAATTTACATGGGGAAGTAAGATATTTAAAATGTTTAAGAGCTTTAGTAGAAGAAAAATTTCAAGAATTTTTTAAGAAAAAAAACTTTCCAAAAGATTATAATGATTTTGTAGGAATATGGTCAAGCTTATCAGAAGAAGCAAAGTCTTTATGTAATGATCCAAAATATGATTATGATGAAGAAAAATACAAATATGAATTTATATATTTTGAGGTTTATTGCAATGTTTATTTAAGATATTCTTTAGGACTACTTTTTAATGGTAATAATAAAGATATAATTGATGACTTAAGCCAATATAATAGTTTAGAAATAATTCAGATGTATAGATATTATCTTCATCAAATAACTCTTAAAAAGTTAGAAAAAAGTTTAAAGTCAGATAAAGTTAATAGTTAATATAAAAAGAAGTTGTATTCTTATTTAGAATACAGCTTTTTTTATTATGTTTTTGTAAATTATACCATAGAGTATTCTATACTATAGAGTACTTTATGGTATAATTATACTTGGGAGGGATAATATTGGAACTTAATAAAGAGATTATAAAAGGACATGTGGAAAGTATAATATTATCACTTTTACAAGAAAAAGATTTATATGGGTATGAGATTTCAAAATTAATTAGAGAAAACAGTAAAGAAGCCTTTGAGGTCAAGGATGGAACCTTATATGTTGTTTTAAAAAGGTTAGAAAAATTAGGACTTGTAATATCATACTGGGGTGATTGTAAAAGTGGTGGTGGAAGAAGAAAATATTTTAAAATTACAGAGGATGGAGTTAATTATCTAAAAGAAAAAAAGAGTGAATGGGAATTTCTAAAGAGTATTATGAATATTTTTTTGGGGGGAGAATAAAATGAGAGAGATAGATAATTATATTGACTCTTTATATAAGAATATTGATGGAATTTCAAAAGAAAATAAAGAGATAAAGGAAACTATGAGAACTCATCTAATAGAATCTGTAGAAGAATTAAAATTAGAAGGATTTAGTGAAAAAGAGAGTATTAAGATTGCTTTAGAACGATTTGGAGAAATAAATGAAATTAGAGGAGAACTAAAAACTGTAGTGGAAAGAGGGGTAAAACCACTACTATATACAGTGGGAATTTCATTAATAATACTTATAGCCTTTTTTACTCATTTAATATTTATGAGATTTGATTATATAAGATTACTCGCTTTAATAATTATTGCTGTCCCTATGTATATAATAATTAGAGGTGGAGTTTTAATATATTATAAAGTAAAGGGTATAAAATATGATATAGATTGGAAAAAGGAATTATATAAATTTTTATTTGCTAATTATTTTATATTTCTAGTTGGATGGTATATATTCCCTATAGAAGTTGGAGGAAGCTCAAATGTTAATTTTCAAGTAGACTTAATTCCTTTTAAAAGTTATATTGAATTAATGAATAGGGGAATAACTATAGGATATCTTATGAAATGGATAATTATTAGATTGATTTTATTTATACCTTTAGGATTTTATCCAGCATTTCTAAAAGGAAAATTTAATAATATAGCCGGCTGTGTACTAATAGCTTCTATAGTTTATTTTATAGTTCCTATATTAGAATTAATATTAAGTTTTGGATTAATTTCTATACCAATAATTTATATTGGAATAGATTATTGGGTGATAAGTATAATTGGAGTTTTACTGGGTTATTTTTTATATAATTCAATAGCTAAAAAACATATTTAAATTTTTAATAGAGCGTATTTAAATAAAAAGTAAGACTAAATATGTATTAGTAATTTTAAATATAAATTAAAATAGATTAGAGAAAATTAAAAAGTTGAAAATAAAAGTATAAGTTAATACTTTATTCTTGATTTGAATAAAGTATTAACTTTTTTTATTTGGTATTTATGGGTTTTATTAGGATGCTAAAATAGAAAAAAGGAGGTTGAAAATGGTTAAAATTAATAAAAAAGTAATTTGGATATTTGTGATTATTGGAATTATATTTGTGGGAATTAGTTCTACTGATTTAGTTGAAGAAAATGAAACTATAAGTTTTCCTTATGAGTTTGAGGTTGATAATTACAACATTGAAATTGAGTATTCTAAGCTTTATGATAATTATTTGTTGACTAAATATAAGATAAGGAGAAAGGATGGGTCTTATATAGGTGAAAATGAAGCAAATTTATCTACATTCATAACTAAATATGATAGTGCGTTTAGTTTTGGACCACATATTATTTCATCAAAAGTAATTGATAATAAAATTAAAGAAGAAATAAGTATAGATTTTGTTGCTGCAATAGAAAAGCCCTTAGAAAAAGTGAAAATTAGACATGCCTTAGCTGGAAAGTATATTGATGGAACTAAGGAGATTAAAAAAGAAGGAGTTGTTAATTTAAGTAATGAAAATTATACGCGTTTAAATAAAAAAATTAAAATAGATGATATAAATTTAACTGTTAGTAATTTAGGAAATTTTGAATTTGGATCTATTTTAAATTTATTTACTGAAAACTTAGAAGATGAAGAGATAGAAAATTTTCATGAAAATTATAGTGTTAAATTAAAATCAAATGATTTTAATTTAACATATGAAATAAGAAAGATTATGGGGCTTGATGGGAAGGCTGTAGAAGCTGTTATTGAATGGAATAAAATAAATAAGGATACTAAGCTTGTAGAATTTTTTATAGTTGACTTATTATATGATGTAGATTCAATTGATTTTAATAATTTTGAGCTTTTTGTTGTTAATAAAAATACCAATGAAGAAACAAAAATTTATTAAGTAGTTAAAAAGTAATACTTTAGTCCTATATTATTTAATATGTTTAAAAATAGTGTGAAAAATGGTAATATTTTATGTAACAGTAAATTTTAACATGTTTATCAAAATGAAAAGGGGGATTTTTAGTGAGAGTTGAGACTCAAAATATAAGCAAAACCTTTGGAGAGGTACAAGCTTTAAAAGATTTAAGCTTTGTCATTGAAAAAGGAAAGGCTTTAGGGTTATTAGGGAGAAATGGAGCAGGAAAAACCACTGCAATAAGAATATTACTTGGAATATTACCAAGTGATACGGGAAAGGTTTTAGTGGATAATAAAAAACTAAGCTTTGATGAAAATGCTTTTGGATATTTACCAGAGGAGAGAGGATTATATCTTAAATACACAGTTAAGAGTCAACTTATGCATTTTGCTTCTCTTTATGGAATGAAGAAAAAAGAGGCATTAAATAGCATAGAGTATTGGCTTGAAAAGTTTGAAATAAGTGAGTATCTAAATAAAAAGGTTGAAACTCTATCAAAAGGTAATAAACAAAAAATACAGTTAATAGTTGCAGTAATGCATGATCCAGAAGTTATAATTTTAGATGAGCCATTTAGTGGACTAGACCCTGTAAATGTGGAATTATTTAAAACTGTAATAAGAGAACTATTAGCTAAAGGCAAAACATTAATTTTTAGTAGTCACAGAATGGCTGATGTGGAGGAATTTTGTGATGATATAATAATGCTTAAAAAAGGGGAAACCATACTTCAAGGAAATCTTGATAAGATTAAAGAAGATTATGGAATTAAAGGTCTTGTAGTTGAAGGAGAAGAAAAAGTACAAGATTTCTTAAAAGAATTAGATTTTGAAGCTTTAGAATTTAAAAAGGGAAGTTATAGAGTAAATCTTAAAGATGTGGAAAAAGGAAAAGAACTTTTAAGAAAAATCACTAACACAGATTTAGATATAAGGGGATTTTATTTTGAAAGACCATCCTTAAATGATATTTTCATAGAAAGGTTAGGTGATTAGTATGAAAAAGTTTTGGAGTATTTTTACTTTTACCTATAAAGAGACTATTAGAAATAAAGCTCTTATAATATCAACAATAATTACTTTAATTGTAATGCTAGGATTCTTTAATATGGATAAAATAGTAGGGCTCTTTAATAGGGAAGGCTCTAAAGATTTAATAATGATAAGCACAGAAGCCAATAATAAATTTTTTGACTCTAATACTTTAGAAAGTTTAAATGATGATGATTTTAAAGTTGTTTTAAGCAAAGATTCAGAAGAAACTAATAAGGTTAAAAAGGAAATAGAAAATGGAAAGTCAGATTATAAGGCTTTGCTTGAAATTTCAACAGGTAAAGAGGTGTCAGGAAAATTATATGTTAATGAACTACCTGGAGATTCTTTAATGAAGAAAGTAAATACAATTTTAAATGACACTAAATTTGTATTTTCAATGGAGAAGTTTAATATAACACCAGAAGAATATGCTAATATAATGACTCCAGCTCAGCTTGATGTGGTTCAAACAGGAAATGCTTCACATGAGAGAATGGCTTTAGTTTATGCTCTTGTTTTTGGAATTTATATAATAACTCTTACTTTTGGTTCTATGGTTGCTAATTCAGTTATAGAAGAAAAGAGTAACAGAATAATGGAAACCTTAATAACTATGGCTAAACCAATGGAACTTTTCTTTGGTAAGGTATTAGGAATTTGTGCTGTAGGGCTTACGCAGATAGCAGTAATCCTAGGCTCTGGTTTAATAATGCTTAAAACTTCAGGTACAAGTTTAGAAGTTTTAAGTTCATTAAATTTAAATGCTAGTATAATATTTGCTTTTGTTGCCTATTTCCTTTTAGGATATTTAACATTCTCAATGCTTTATGCAGCAGTGGCTTCCTTAGCTACAAGTTCTCAAGATGTCAATTCATCAATGGGAGCAATTACTTTAGTCTTTGTTGGAGTCTTCTTACTTGCAATGAACTGTATGTTTAATATTGAATCAACCTTAGCTAAAGTATTTAGTTATATACCATTTGCTTCTCCTTTAATAATGTTTGAGAGAATAGTTTTATCAAAAGTTACTTTTATGGAAATTTTAATAACTACTATTATTAATGTTGGATTCATAATTTTAGTTGGATTCTTTAGTAGTAAATTATATAAAAAAGGAACTTTACATTATGGTAAAAAGGCTTCATTAATAAAAATTATAAGAGGTAAAGAATAAAATTTTTAATAAAAAACATAAATTATTGGAAATATAATAATTGAGTATAATGTAAATTTGAAAATAAATATAGTATTATTTACTTATATAAAATCTAATGAGGAGTGAGTTTTTATGTGTACAGGATTAGCCTTAGAAACAAAAGATGGATTGCATTTGTTTGGAAGAAATATGGATATTGAATATTCATTTAATCAATCTATTATATTTATTCCTAGAAACTTTAAATGTGTAAACAAATCAAACAAAAAAGAATTAACAACAAAATATGCTGTTCTTGGAATGGGAACTATTTTTGATGATTATCCTACCTTTGCAGATGGTATGAATGAAAAGGGATTAGGATGTGCTGGCTTAAATTTCCCTGTTTATGTTAGCTATTCTAAAGAAGATATAGAAGGTAAAACTAATATTCCAGTATATAATTTCTTATTATGGGTTTTAGCTAATTTTAGCTCAGTGGAAGAGGTAAAGGAAGCATTAAAAAATGCTAATATAGTGGATATACCTATTAGCGAAAATATTCCGAATACAACTCTTCATTGGATGATAAGCGATATAACAGGAAAGTCTATTGTAGTTGAACAAACAAAGGAAAAATTAAATGTATTTGATAATAATATTGGAGTATTAACTAATTCACCTACTTTTGATTGGCATGTAGCAAATTTAAATCAATATGTAGGTTTGAGATATAATCAAGTTCCAGAATTTAAGTTAGGAGATCAATCTTTAACTGCTTTAGGTCAAGGAACTGGTTTAGTAGGATTACCAGGGGACTTTACACCTGCATCTAGATTTATAAGAGTAGCATTTTTAAGAGATGCAATGATAAAAAATGATAAAGATTCAATAGACTTAATTGAATTTTTCCATATATTAAATAATGTTGCTATGGTAAGAGGATCAACTAGAACTGTAGAAGAAAAAAGTGATCTTACTCAATATACAAGTTGCATGTGTTTAGAAAAAGGAATTTATTATTATAATACCTATGAAAATAATCAAATTAATGCAATAGACATGAATAAAGAAAACTTAGATGGAAATGAAATTAAAACATATAAATACAACAAAACTTTAAGTATTAATCATGTAAATTAATTTTTTGTATGGGCGTGTATCAAAACTTAATAATAAAGCTTACAAACATATTCCGAGAATTACTAGATTTTAAGTGAAAGTCCAAATTTTAATTTGGAACCTTGAACTTATCCAATGGAACTTTAGTTACATTGGAGTCATTTGAATAATTATTACTTCGAAGATATCACTAAAGCTTCGAAACTTGCTACGCTTCGAACAGTCTCAGCTTTTTTACGTGATATCTTCTACGTAATAATTTAAATTCTAAAGTTCATCTAGATATTCTCTTCATACTGTTTGTAAGCTTTATTAAAAGTTGTTTTGATAAAGCCCTATTTTTATATGAAAAAACAAATTTGCATTAATTTTTATAAAAAAATATTGAATTTATTAAAATTTGTGTATATAATTATAAAAAACGAAAAAATCATGAAAAACAGTGAAGAGAAAGAGTAAATTAGGTGGACTTTTCAGAGAGCTAAAGTTTGGTGAGATTTAGTAAGAAAGCTTAATTGAAGCAGTCTCGGAGTTGCTTGTTGAGAACTAAAGGTTAAATAGAGTATTTTAGTAAGTATGTTTTAAAATTAAGATGTACATAACTTTTAATTAGATTAAGACGATTTCCTCCCGTTAAAGAGGATAGAAATTGAGTAATAAGTAAGGAATAAATTTATTAAATTTCAGCCATACTATTAAAGATTTCTAACTGAGGTGAGTAAAAGTAATTTTACTTATTAGGGTGGTACCGCGAAGTAGTTCCTTCGTCCCTTTTTAGGGATGAAGGAACTTTTTTTATTAATTATGCTAAACACAATCAAACAATTTAAATAGAAAATAAGCAATAACAAAGGGGGCCAATGTGTCATGGAAGAAATTTTAGAAGTTTTAGAAAAAAACAGTAGGTATACAGATCAAGAAATTGCAGTTATGACAGGGAAAACTGTAGAAGAGGTTAGAGAGGCCATAAGAGATTATGAAGAAAGAAGCATAATCGCTGGTTACACTACTCTTATAAATTGGGAGAATACAGGAAGAGAGACAGTTACAGCCTTAATAGAAGTACAAATAACTCCTCAAAGAGGTGTTGGTTTTGATAAGGTTGCAGAGAGAATATATAAGTTTCCACAGGTTAAAGCTTGTTATTTAATGTCTTCAGGTGGATTTGATTTAACTGTTATAGTAGAAGGAAAAACAATGAAAGAAGTGGCAATGTTTGTTTCAGATAAACTTGCAATTCAAGAATATGTAACAGGAACAGCAACTCACTTTGTACTTAAAAAATATAAAGATCATGGAACAATATTTAGAGAAAAGAAAACAGATGATAGGGAGATGTTATTTATATGATACTAGAGAATATGATATTAGATAATGTGAAAAATATGCCACCTTCAGGTATTAGAAAATATTTTGATTTAATAAATGAAATGGATGATGTTATTTCTTTAGGGGTTGGGGAGCCTGATTTTGTAACTCCTTGGAATGTTAGAGAGGCTGGAATTTATTCTCTAGAGCAAGGACATACTCACTATTCATCAAATGCAGGATTTATAGAATTAAGAGAAGAGATATCAAAGTATTTAAACAGAAGATTTTCTCTTAGATATAATCCAAAGGATGAAATACTTGTTACTGTTGGAGGAAGTGAAGGGATAGATCTAGCTCTTAGAGCTTTAGTAGGTCCTGGAGATGAGGTTATAATACCTGAGCCAAGCTTTGTAGCTTATAAGGGATGTACAGCATTTACAGGAGCAACTGCCAAGACAATAGATTTAAGAGCTGAGGATGATTTTAAATTAACTCCAGAACTTTTAGAAGAGGCTATAACTGAAAAAACAAAAGTGGTAATAATTCCATTCCCTAATAATCCTACTGGAGCAATAATGAATAAAGAAGAGCTTCAAAAGATTGTGGATGTTTTAAAGGATAAGGATGTAATAATTATTTCTGATGAAATATATGCAGAATTATCATATGATGAGGACCATGTTTCAATAGCTAGTTTCCCCGAGGTAAAGGAAAAAACTATAGTAATAAATGGATTCTCTAAAGCTTATGCTATGACTGGATGGAGATTAGGATATGTATGTGCTCATAAAGTTTTAATAGATGCTATGAAAAAGATACATCAGTATGCAATAATGTGTTCACCAACAACGGCTCAGTATGCTGCTATTGAGGCTCTTAAAAATGGTGATGAGAGCGTTTTTGAAATGGCAAGGGAATATAATAGAAGAAGAAGAGTATTAGTTGATGGATTTAGAAGTATGGGATTAGATTGCTTTGAACCATTAGGAGCTTTATATGTATTCCCATGTATTAAGTCAACTGGTATGAGTTCAGATGAATTTTGTGAAAAACTTCTTCTTGAAGAGAAGGTACTAGCTGTTCCAGGAAATGCTTTTGGAGAGTGTGGAGAAGGTTTTATAAGAGCTTGTTACGCAGCTTCAATGGAAGACATAATGGAGGCTATAAAGAGAATAAGAAGATTTGTTGAAAGAAATAATATGCAAGGGAAATAGATAAATCTTTTTAATAGGTAGTAGAGGCTTAAATTTAGCTTTTACTGCCTTTTTTAAGGTTAAATATTTTCTATGTCTGGTGCTATAATTGTATTTAGGTGGGAGGCGACGGTCATGGATAACATGAAAAAGATATTAAAGAAAATGCCAAAGGTTATGAAAAAATCTTTTAAAAAATCCAATACCCATGATGTATTATTAGAACAAGCAAATAGAATGGTGATTAATGATAATAATTTGTATTTAAATAATAAGTGGTTTTCTAAATCTCTTAAATGGTGTATGGATATACTTGAACTTAATTACAATGTTAGTAAGAGCTTAGGATGGATTAGGCCCTCATATTCTAGAAAACCAGATATAATGCTTAGGTCAGTAGTAACCTTATTTTCTTTTCATTTTTATCATGGTGAAGATAAGGATAATTACTTTGGAAGAATTGGAAAAGGTAAAACAGCAATGTGTAAATTTATTTTTTTCGGACGAAAAGCCTTAAAGTATAGGGATAAAGGTAAGAGAAGAAAATGCATGAAGTATTTAAGTTATTCTTGTCACTATTTAGCTGATATGAGTGAACCACATCATGTTACTCATCACATTGCTAGCCCAAATGAAAAAATAATGAATGTATTAAAAAGATTTGATATAAATAAAATAGGAAAAGGAAATTTTTCTAATCATCGTAGGTTTGAAAACTTAGCACAAGCTTGGATAAAGGGAGATGAAGATATAACTCTTTTATTAGATAAAAATAAGGATAAAGATGAAAATATTCTTTTAAAAGGAGTACCTACTAAAGGCGAAATCTTTTCTTATATTCTAAAGGATGAAGGCATTACGGTGTTTAATGAAGATGATAAGAAAAAGGTTTTAGATATATATTATAAAAATAGTAATCTTGATTTTGATGATTATTGTAGATATTTAGGTAATGAAAGTTCAGAATATGCAAAAGAATTAATTCATGATGCCTTTAAGGATGATACTAGAGAACAAGCTTTAGCAGCTATTAAGGCACTTAATATGGCAGAGATTCAGTTAGCTAGATTTTTATATTATTTCTGCAATTATAATCTTAAGGAAGAAAGATTTGTTGAGCCTAAATTAAAATTATATAATTTAAGTTTAGGAGTAAGTTAATAAGAAAGACTATCTAAACACATTAATATTTGTAGTGTGTTTAGATAGTCTTTTGTTTATAAATTTATACACAGAACCTTACCGTGAAGAGCATTTAAAAGCTTTTTCTTCTTTAGATAATCTAGCTTAAAATATAATGTATTTGATCCCTTTATGTATATTGTTATATTAAACTTATTTTTAACCTTTTCAATTTCTATTTTTTGTATATCTTTAAAGTTGTAGCAGTTATATCCATAGATTATAGTATCTTCAGTTATATAAAAACATGATAATTTATAGGATATAAAAATTAAAACAAATAAATAAATAATTGATATTATTAAATTTAGCATGTTTTTATGATGTAAATAAGACATAAAACCAAATAAAAGTATTAGCAATGACAATATAAACATAATTATAGAAATAAGGCTCATTATTTTTATAGTTACGGTCTTTTTGCCTTTTCTAGCTTTTTTTGTTCCATGAAGTAAAACTATATTTATTAAAATATATATTCCTAAAATAATAAATGCCAATAGAATCACCTGTATTCTTAGATTTTATTTATAAGTTTACAATAATTTTTTCAAGGAGTCAAAGACTATTATTGTCACTGTTGTATTGAATTTCATGGTATTTTGTTATTAAAAATTTACATATATCCTCTGCGGCATTTATATTAGAATTAAGTTTTTGAGATGATACGATTTTTTCATAGAAATTTTTATCAGAAATAAGTTTTTGGCAAATTTTCAAAGTTTCATGAAGTGAGTTAGACTTAACACCTAAGTTGTGCTTCATAAAAAAGTTACAATTTGCGCTTTCAACTCCTGGAATAGGATTAATCATTACTATTGGAAGTGACTTATTCATAGCCTCTGTAGAGGTTAAGCCACCGGGTTTAGTTACTAATATATCTGCAGAATCCATAAGTTCATTCATCTCATGAGTAAATTGAAGTGCATGAATTCTAGGATTTAACTTTTCTATTTCAGATATTTCTTTAAATAATTCTTTGTTGTTTCCACATATAGTAGTTATATTACATTCCTTAAGATGCTTACTTATATAAAGTGTAGTATCTTTAACTGAGCCAGCTCCCATACTTCCACCCATTATTAAAATATGAGGTTTATTTTTTTCAAGACCTAATCTAACTTTAGCTTTTTCCTTAGGAGTCTTTACTTTAAATTTAGAATCAATAGGTAAGCCAAAAGCTATTAGTTTTGAAGAGTCTAAGCCCTTATCTTCAAATTCTTTTATTAAATCTTTATGTGGTAAGAAATAATAATCTAAATCAGTTTCTTCCCAAAATGGTGCACAAGTATAATCAGTTACTATTGATGCTGTTAAAGCTTTTATTTTGTTTTTCTGCTTTAAATAACTAATACTTTGAGTAGCAAATATATGAGTTGAGATTATTATATCAGGTTGTTCCTCCTCTAAGACTGTTAATATATTGTCGGCATAAAAAGAATTTAATTTATAAATTATAGATTTTTTATTATGATCACTAATTTTTTCGCCGGCATTATAAAGAGCACCAAAGAGTTCAGGAACAGATTTAACTATATAAGTATAAGCAGAACATACTTCTTTAGATACAAGATGACCTGCAAATTCTAGAGAGTCTAAAGTTACTACAGGTATATTCAGTGAATTTAGACTTTCCTCTAATGATTTACAAGCAGATAAATGTCCACCACCAGTTTTTGCATAAAAAATTATAACCTTCATAATGAACCCTCCTTTTTAAGTATCTTTTGATAAATTTTAACAGAAAAATCCTATAAGGAGATTAAGAAAATATTAAAAATGTAAATAAACTTTAAATAAATAATAAAGCAATTCAGTTAAATTTAAAGCTTAAATATTATAAAGATTTTTATGGTTATAGCTTTAAATAAATAAATTATTATCTTTGATAAGATGTGTTAATGAATTTGGCATGAATACTCAATTTGTAGCATGAAACTATTAGTTTCATAATGTTTACAATAAAGAGAAAAGGTGTATAATAAATTTTATCATAAGAGAGAAGTTCGTAAATTTATCTAAAAGTAATAAATTTACATTAAATTGGGTATTAATAGAGAGTTTTCTTAACTTTAAAAACAATTTGAAATTAAAATAAATCTAAAAGACGTATAATTTTAAAATAAGTTAAAAAACTCAATTAATATATTTTAGGGTAATTATTAATTTAGGAAGTCAGGTGAATTGTTTAATGGAGGATTTAAAAATACGAAGATTTGAAGAAAATGAAGGGGGAGAAGTTTCTAAACTTATTGAAAAAAATTTTTTAGATACAAATATAAAAGGTTATTCAAAAGAAGATATGAGAAATTTAGCTTCTAACTATACTGAAAATAAAATTTTGAATATGGCTAAAAACTCACATATGTATGTAGCTGTTTTAAAAAATAAAATAGTTGGTTGTGGAGCTATAGCTAGTTTTTTAGGGGAAGAAGATGAAAGTATATTATTACCTATATTTGTTTTACCAGAATTTCAAGGTAAGGGAATAGGAAAAAAAATTATGGAGACCCTAGAAAGGGATGAATATTATATAAGAGCAAGAAGAGTTGAAGTTAAATCATCAACTATGGCCTGTGATTTTTATAAGAAAATGGGATTTAATCATAAATATAATCTTAAAGAACTAGATAAGAATGGAAACTATAAATTAGAAAAGTTTAGATATAGACTTCAGTACGATCAAAATTACTAGAATATATAAAAAATAAAATATAAAATATAAAGATAAAACTTATAATTTCTTAGTAGATTTCATTAATTCTAAGAATATATTTATAAGTTTTATCTTTTTTTATTGAGTTAAGTTTCTTAAATTATAAAAAAATTATTTTTTTAGGGAGCATTTTTATTAATTAAACCATCTAATAAGTATAAAGCTTAGCTAAGTTATTAAAATTTAGGAGGAAAGTTGTGGAGTTATTATCATTTTTAGAGCATAGAAAAACTTCAATGGTTTCTCAAGCAAAGAAAGGAGATAAGGATGCCTTTTTAAGTCTTATAGATGAGAATAGATTAAGTATCTATAGGGTTGCTAGGGGAATTTTAAATAACAAGGAAGACATAGAAGATGCACTTCAGAATACAATAATAAAATCTTATGAGAAGATAGGAACTTTAAAAAAGGATGAATTCTTTAAAACTTGGATAATAAGGATTTTAATAAATGAGTGTAATTTGATATTAAGAAGAAATAAAAAGACCATATTTTTAGATAAGTTAGAAAATGAAGAATCTTATAGTGATGACTATGGAAATATTGAGTTAACATCTGTAGTTAATTCATTAAGTGAGGATTTAAGAATAACTACAGTATTATATTATTTTGAAGATATGTCTACTAAAGAGATATCAGAAATGTTAAATATAGCTGAAGGAACAGTAAGATCAAGACTGGCTAGGGCAAGAGAAAAGCTTAGAGATTTTATATAACATAATTATATTAAAAATGGATATTTAATAGATTAAACTAAATTTTAATCAACTTATTTTATGGAGGGTTAATTAATGAAAAATAATGATGATTTATTTGATAAAGATATTAGAAATAGATTAAAAATGGAAAATATGAAAGTCCCAGAGAAAATTAATAAAAAAATAGATGACACCATAAATAATTTAGGAAAGAGAAAAAGAAATTATAAAAAAGCTTCAGGCATATGTGCAGCTTGTATAGCAGGAACTATTATTTTTGGAGTAACAATGCCAACATATGCACAAAATATTCCGATTTTAGGGAAAATATTTGAGAGATTTGACAGCAGAATATATGAAAATTATGATAAATATGCTTCAGATTTAAATATTACTAAAGAAAGTAATGGGTATAGGGTTACAATAAATAAAATTGTTTATGATACCTTAGATTTAGAGGTTTTTTATACTATTCAATCAGATAAGCCTTTAGAAGAGGGACTAGATTTATTAGATATTAAGTTAGGAATAAATAATAATTTTATAAGTCCAGGGTTTGGTGGTAGAGGAGAAAAGGTAGATGACTTTACCTATGTTGGTGTTAAAGATTACTCTATAGCTAATGAAGAGTTTGCCAAAGGAGAGCTTAAGAAAAATATATTAGGAGAAGATATAAAAATTCCTAATAATTTTGATTTGAACATAAACATAAGTAGTTTAGGAAATATTAAAGAGGATGTTAAGATAGAGGGAGATTGGAATTTTAATATACCTATAAGTGATGAGTTAGTTAGAGAAAATATAAAAGAACAAAATCTTAATATAAATTTAGGATATGAATTAAAGGGTGTAGAATTAAATAAATTAATACAAACACCTATAAATACAGTTCTGCAAGTTACAGAAACAAGGGATTTACATGATTATAGCACCTTAAGTTTTGTTATTTTTGATGATAAAGGAAGATGCTTATATTCAAAAAGTGGTACTGGAATTGGAGATGCTAGTAAAAATGAAAATTCTAAGCTATTCACAAGTTATAATTTTAAAGAGGTCTATGATGATAGTAATAGTTTAACTATAATTCCATATATTCAAAGAGAGGATATGAATAAGAAAGGTGATTCTAATGAAGTTACTTTCCCTAAGGAATTTAAAGAAAAATTAAATTTAAATGGAGAAACAGAGATTAGATTAGATAATGGAGAAATTTATTCTAAAATTAAAAAAATAGAAAGTGTTGAAAAGGGAACAAGATTATATTATGAATCTAAGTATTCAATATATGGAGCACCTAGTTATATTATAAATAATGAAACTGGAGAGAAAATTGAACCTATAGGAAATAAAGAATGGGGATATACAGATAATATTAAGTACGTAAGTGGAAATGAGTTCTATATAGATTTCAAAGAAGAATTAGTAGGAAATAATTATACCGTTGTATTTTCAGACAGAAGCAATTATGAGCCATATGGTGAGAGTATTAAAATAGATTTAAAATAATTTTATTAAATAGCCAGAGAGTTTTTTAAAATTCTCTGGCTTTTCATAATTTTATGAATTAATATAATCATTAATTTTTTAGTTTTGAAGTTTGAATTTATTAAATATTTATAAGTTTTAATTTAATAAATAAATGATATAATTTATTTTAGAGCTAATTTTTATAAAAGTTAAGTTTAAGCTCTTATTATTAAGAAGACAATTGAGGTGTTGATATAAAATGACAAAACTTTATTATGAGGATCAATATATAAAGGAGTTTAAAGGAGAAATAATCGAGGTTAAAGAGATTGATGGGAAATTCCATGTTCTTTTAGACCAAACTGCCTTTTTCCCAGGAGGGGGAGGACAGATGGGAGATTTAGGACTTATTGATGGAATTAAAGTGCTTGATGTCTATGAAGAAGAAGGAAAAGTATATCATGTTCTTGAAAAAGAACCTAAAAAATTGAAAAATCTACAATGTGAATTAGATTGGGAAAGAAGATTTGATGGAATGCAACAGCATTTAGGACAGCATTTACTTTCTGGATGTTTTTATGATTTATTTGGTGCAAATACTTGTGGTTTTCATTTAGGAAAAGAAATAAGTACAGTTGATATTGTAGGTTTTTTAGATGAAAAAACTATAAGAGAAGCTGAAAAAGAGGCAAATAGATTAATCTTTGAGAACTTGGAAGTAAAAAGTTATGCTCCAAGCAAAAAAGAATTAAAAAAAGTAAAAACTAGAAGAGCATTGCCTAAAACTGATGAAGAAATAAGAATTGTTGAAATTGTAGGATTAGATTTAAATGCTTGTTGTGGAGTTCATCCAAGAAATACTAGAGATCTTCAAGTTATAAAGATAAGAAGATGGGAAAAGCATAAAAATGCTACAAGAATAGAATATGTAGCTGGAAATAGAGCAGTATCTGACTTTTTCACTAAGGATGAAATTTTAGGAGAAATATGCAAGCTTTTAAAATCAGGAGAAGGTGATACTTTAAACGCTGTTAAGAATCTTTCAGAAAATAATAAAAATCTTGTAGATGAAAACAGAAAAGTTAAAGCTGAAATAGGCGATTATAAGATAAAAGAGATGTTAAATAAATCAGAAAGAATAGGAAGTATAACTTTAGTTAATGAAATTTTTGATGGTGAGGATACAAAACATATAGGAAAGTTAGCTAATAAAATAACTGAGGAATATGAAGCAATAGTTTTATTTGCAGTGAAAAATGGAGATAGAGTAAATTTAATTTTTAATAGTTCTAAAGATATGAAAAAAGTTAATATGAGTGATATATTAAAAGATACCATAACTTTAATTGATGGAAGAGGTGGTGGAAATCAGTTTGCAGCTCAAGGTGGAGGAAAAAATAATGGAAATACAGAAGTTGCAATTGATTATGCTACTAATAAAATAAGAAATATTTTACTTTAAATTTTAAAACTATTTATAAGCTTAATTTAAAAACTATAATGGAGTTGAAGTGAGATGGCATTAATGAGTGATAAGTTTTTAAGTATAGTAATTCCTGCATATAATTCAGAAAAGTATATTGAAAAAAATCTTATGTTTTTATCAAGACAAACATCAAATAATTTTGAAGTAATAGTTGTCGATGATGGTTCAACAGATAATACATGTGAAGTAAGTGAAACCTGTTTAGAAAACTTTAAAATAGATCATAGAGTGATTAGATGTGAAGAAAATAGAGGGCAGAGTGTTGCTAGAAATATTGGAATTAATTATTCAAGAGGAAAATATATCTTATTTTTAGACTCAGATGATTTTGCAGAGAATAATTTAGTTCAGATTTTAGAAAGAAATATGTTTAATGAACCTGATATAGTATTTTTTGATTATAAAAGAATCAAAGAGGATGATAGTGTAAATGTGAATATAGCTCAAAACTTTGAGTTTGGAAAAATAAAATCAGGTGAAGAAGTCTTTAATGCTTATAAAGATAATAAAATAAGACTTTGGACTGGAAGTCTTGTCTACAATAAGGAGTTCTTAAATAAAAATAAACTTAGATTTTTAGAAGGTGCTCATGGAGCAGAGGATTTAAACTTTATATTTAAGGCACTTTTAAGTTCAAAGAAGGTTAGAGGAATAGAAGATAGTTTAGTGTTTTATTGCCAAAGGGGAGATTCTTTAACTAATAATCCTGATATATACAAGAATATAACTGTAGTAGAATCAATGGAGGATGTAGCTAAATTTATTGATGAAAATAAATTAGATAAAAAGCTTAAAGAAGCTATAGAAAAAGAATTTACTTGTGAGCATATTATGTATCAAATATTAGGATATTTAAATAGTGAAACAAAGAAAGATACTTTAAGTGTTATTAAAAATAAAAATGTTAAAAAGTATTTAAAAAAAGCAACTATTAAAACAAATAGATATGGAAGAAGTATGTACACTTATATGAAGATAGCTGCATATTTTCCAAATTTATTTATAAAAACATATTTAAAAAATACAGGAAAATAGAGAAGTATATATTCTATTAAGTATAAAAGAAAATTTTATTAACAAAAAGTTAACAATATGGTATATTTAAGTAGATATAAGTTATTTTCATTAATAATAAAATTATTTTTGAAAAGATGAAAAATATCTTAAAATAAGGAAGTGAAAATATGTTTTTCAATGATAAAAAGTTAAAAGGAGCCCTAATAGTTGTTACCTATGCTATTATTTTACACTTTGTATTTATGAAATATTCTACAGTATTTGGGGGACTAGGCTATATTACAGGGCTTGTTAAACCATTGATTTTAGGTATAGCAATAGCCTTTGTATTAAATATACCTATGAAGTTTTTTGAGAGAAAGTTATTTAGAAATTTAGAAAATAGTAAAAAATCCTGGGTTAGAAGTGCAAAAAGACCTTTATCTATTGCGGTAACAATAATAGTTTTAATTGGTACCATAAGTGCCATAATTTTATTTGTTGTTCCTCAACTAACTTCAAGTGTAGTTAAACTTACAGAAAGTATTCCTACTTATTTAAAATCCTTTGAAGTTAATATGAATAATTATGCTGATTCCACAGTACTTTTAAGTAAAGTTTGGGATCAGGTTATGAATACTTGGCAAGAAATATTAAAAACAGTTACTCATTTATTTGGTGGAATTGCATCTTACCTTGTTGGCTTAACAGTTGATGTAACAACAGCTATAATTGATTTTTGTTTAGCCTTTGTATTAGCTATATACATGCTTTCAAGCAAGGAAAAATTAATATGTCAAATAAAGAAAGTTATGTATGCATATCTTAGAGGAGATATAGCAGATAAAATATTAGAAATTGGACAAACTACCAACAGAGTATTTTCAGGCTTTATTATTGGCCAATGTACCGAAGCACTGATAATAGGTACTTTATGCTTTTTAGGTATGTTAGTATTAAGAATGCCATATGCTTTCTTAATAAGTGTTCTTGTTGGTACAACAAGTTTAATTCCTATTTTAGGAGCATTTATAGGAACAATACCTTCATTTTTCTTAATATTTATAATAAATCCTATTAAGGCATTTTGGTTTATTGTATTTATATTCTGTCTTCAAAGAGTTGAAGGAGATTTAATTTATCCAAGAGTTGTAGGAGGATCTGTAGGATTATCATCCTTATGGGTAATGCTTGCAATTATGATTGGTGGTAGTGCCTTTGGGTTTATTGGAATGTTAGTGGGAGTTCCAACAGCAGCTGTTATATACTGCGTATTTGGAAGTGTTACTAATAAGAGATTAAGCAAAAAAGGTATAAAAATAGATGAAGAAGAAATAGAAGACAGTGGAAAAATTCACGTATAAATAATAAAAGAAGGAATTTTATCAAGACTTTATTATAAAGTAGATATATCAAAATAAAATCTAATAAAACTTACAAACATATTCGGAGAATTACTAGATTTCGCTAAGAATTTATAATTATTACTTCGAAGATATTACTAAAGCTTCGAAACTTGCTACGCTTCGAACAGTCTCAGCTTTTTAACGTAATATCTTCTACGTAATAATTTAAATTCTAAAGCTCATCTAGATATTCTCTTCATATTGTTTGTAAGTTTTATTATTAACTTTTGATAGAAGGCATTATTTTAAGTTACTTGATATAATGCCTTCTTTTTATTTTTTGCATATAGTATCTTAAAAGAAGGTTTTATGGCAGAGGAATTAAATAAGTGGACAAATGCAGAGTTATAGTTTATAATTGAAAATAATTATCAATTGATTACGGAGTAAGTATGAAAGGAGGAGATAATATGAATAATGTACTTATGGCTTTTCTATTAACTTTATTAGCAGGATTAGCTACTGGAATAGGAAGTTGCATAGCTTTTTTTACAAAGAAGACTAATAAAAAGTTTTTATGTGTAAGTTTAGGTTTTTCTGCTGGAGTTATGATTTATGTTTCAATGATAGAAATGTTTCAAACAGCTAAGGAATCCCTTGTTGGGGTTATGGGTATTAAGGCAGGAAATTGGATTACTGTTATTTCATTCTTTGCTGGTATAGCAATAATTGCTTTAATAGATAAATTTGTACCTGAAGAAGAAAATCCTCATGAGGTTAGAAGTGTTGAAGAATTGGAAAATGAAATTGAGGAATATAATGGTGAAAATAAAGAGGAAAAATTAGATATTAAAGATAAAACTCTTATGAGAACAGGAATAGTTACGGCTCTAGCTATAGCCATACACAATTTTCCGGAAGGGTTAGCTACCTTTGTTTCTGCACTAGAAGGAGCAAGCTTAGCAATTCCAATAACTATTGCTATAGCAATTCACAACATACCAGAAGGAATATCAGTATCAGTTCCTATTTTCTATGCTACTGGAGATAAAAAGAAAGCTTTTTTATATTCTTTCTTATCAGGTATGTCAGAACCAATAGGAGCGATAATAGGATATACTTTACTAAGAAATATTTTTAATGATATAACTTTAGGAATATTATTATCAGCAGTGGCTGGAATAATGGTTTTTATATCTTTAGATGAATTATTGCCAACAGCAAGAAAGTACGGGGAGCATCATTTGGCTATATATGGTCTGATTGCAGGAATGGTTGTTATGGCAGTTAGTTTATTATTATTTATATAGATTAATTTAAACCTTCGTTGATTTAAAGAGCTATTTCAACGGAGGTTTTTATTCATTATTGCTTTTTAAAAAATAAAAGAATATAATAATAAATAAGAATAAATGATAATGAAAGATACTAAATAATAAAAGATTATTCTTATTAATAAGGGGTTACTTAAGCGTAAAGGAATAGCGGTATATTGTAATGTTTATGGAAGAAAGATTAGAAGAGATTTTAAGAATATTAAAAAAGGATGGAAAAGTTTTAGTTAAAGATTTAAGTGTTAAATTTAATGTTACTGAAGGAATGATAAGAAAAGATCTACAAAAACTTGAACAAGAAGGACTATTAAAACGAACTTATGGTGGGGCTATATTAGAGAGGCAAACTATTCATGATGATAATATAATGCCTAGATTAATGAAAAACTTAGGCGAAAAGGACATTATAGCAAAATTAGCATTAAAAGAAATTAAAGATGGAGATTTTATATTTTTAGATGCATCAACAACAAACTATTCAATTGCTAGTATGCTTTTAAATACAAAAAAACAGGTAACTGTAGTAACAAATATGAATAGGATAGCAATACTTTTTGATTCACATTCATCTATAGATGTAATTTGTATTGGTGGTATTTATAATAAAAACTTAGGGGGAACTATAGGAAGTAAAGCTATAGAGGATGTTAAAAGTTATAGATTTCATAAGGCATTTGTAGGGGTTGGAGGAATAAATTTAGTAGAGGACTTCATAAGTAACTTTAACTTAGAAGAAGCTAGTATGAAAAATGCTATAATTAAATCTAGTTTAAAAACTTATTTAGTTGCTGAAAATGAAAAGTTTTATACTGATGGTATTTGTGAATTTGCTAAATGTGAGGATATTGATTTTATAATAAGTGATAAAAAGCCTAATGAAGAAATTTTAAAGCTTTTAAAAGAAAGAAATATTTCTATAATATACTAGGACTTAATACTTTACATCTAAATTTATACTTTGATTATTTTAAATAAATTATTTTAGAATTTATATTAAATATATAGAATTGAACATAAAATTAACTTTAATTTATACTTTTACTTAGGAGGATATATATATGATAAAATTTATAGCAACAGATATGGATGGAACTTTATTAAATAGTAAGAAAGAGTTAAGTCCAGAATTCTATGATGTATTTGAGGAACTAAAGAAAAGAAATATACTTTTTGCAGCTGCAAGTGGAAGACAATATTATACTTTAGCTAAAGAGTTTAATGATATAAAAGATGACATGCTATTTATTGCTGAAAATGGAACTTTTGTTGTTTATAAAGGAAAAGAGCTTGTTGTTAATGGATTAGACAGGGAATTAGCTAATGAACTTATAAGAATAGGAAGAACTATAGAAAATTCAAATGTAGTTTTATGTGGAAAGAATTCAGCATATGTTGAAAGTAGTGATGAAAGATTCTTAGGAGAAGTTAGAAAATACTATGAAAGATGCGAAATAGTAGATGATTTAGAAAAGGTAGATGATACAGTTTTAAAAGTTACTATGTGTGATTTTAATGGTTCAGAAGAAAATAGCAATAAATATTTTGATAAGTATAGAGATGAGCTTCAAGTAACTGTTTCAGGGGATATATGGTTAGATATAACTGCTGGAGGAGTTAATAAAGGAGTGGCCATAAAAGAAATTCAAGATCTTTTAGGAATAGACTTTAAAGAAACTATGGTATTTGGAGATTATTTAAATGATTTAGAAATGATGGAAAGTGCTTATCATAGTTATGCAATGGAAAATGCTCATGAAGATTTAAAGAAGGTTTCAAGATTTATAACTCATAAAAATAATGATGAAGATGGAGTTATGCATCAAATAAAAGAAGTTATAGGATTATAGAATAAATTTAAAGAGTTGTGTTAAAGCAGCTCTTTTTTATTAATAGTATTTACTCCATAGGTGAAATTTTCTATAGTGCATTTAAAATATAATACATTTTATATATGAAAATTAAGAATAATAGTAGTGTTTACTACTATTATTTTTTTATTTATATCTAGCAAATTAAAAAAATACTATGAATGGAGATAATGTTTATGTTTAAGCCAAAAAGAATTTTATTTGAGAAAAATTCATTAAATTATGAAATGGGAAGAAATATCTATAATTATTTTAAGGAATATAAAGATATAGAGATTATTGAACTTAAAAATAATAGAATAAAGCAAAATATACCTGGAGATGATATAAAGGAATTTTATAAAGAAGGAAAGAGTACAATTGTGGTTGGGGTTAAGAGAGTAGGAAAATTTCAGTCTTGTAAACCATCAGCGCATTGGCAATTACCATTACTAAGTGGTTGTGTTGGCAATTGTCAATATTGTTATTTAAATACTAATTTAGGGGATAAACCTTATGTAAAAATAAATGTTAATGTAGAGGATATATTAAATCAAGCTCAAAAATATATTGATGAAAGAAAACCTAATATCACCATATTTGAAGGGTCAGCCACATCTGATCCTATACCAGTTGAGCCATATACTAATTCCTTAAAGAGAGCAATAGAATTTTTTGCAAATAATGATTTTGCAAGATTTAGGTTTGTAACAAAATATACAGATGTTGATTCATTATTAGGTTTAGATCATAATGGCAAGACGGAAGTAAGATTTACTATAAATACTGATTTTGTAATAAATAATTATGAGAGAAGAACAGCATCTCTTTGTGAAAGAATAAATGCAAGTGTGAAAATAGCTAAGGCTAATTATCCATTAGGATTTATAATTGCTCCAGTATTTATATATGAGGGATGGAAAGAGGATTATGATAACTTATTAAAGGATTTAAAAGAAAAATTACCAAGTGATTTAAAACACAAATTAACTTTTGAGGTTATTTCTCATAGGTATACTACAAGAGCTAAAAATATAATAATGGATATATTTCCAGATAATAAATTACCTATGGATGATGAAAAGAGGACTTTTAAATATGGTCAGTTTGGTTATGGAAAATATGTTTATAAAAAAGAAGATATACTTGAGATAAAAGAGTTTTTTATGAACATAATAGATAAATATTTTCCAATGAGTGAAATAAAATATATTATTTAAAAAATTAGTACACTTAGAGTTTTTAAAATGAGTTTGTTTAGTATAATTTTTTAAAGTATCTAAAAATTAAAAGAAATTAAAAAAACACATTTAAGTTTTAAGAAAATTATTTTCAATAAATTTTATTTGCGAAAATAATTTTCTTTTTATTTAGAGTTAAGGATTATTTTATTGGTTTAAATACAAGAATATCTGTTTAAATAGGGGTAAAGTCATATAATAAGTATTTTGAAATAAAATTTAGATATGAATAATTAAAAATGGATAAGAAACAATGTGAAAAGTTTATAGAAAAACTTACCATAAAAATATCTTTATTATATTGAAATTTCTTTAGAAAAGGATTACGATGTTAAATATAAGAAAAATATTTTCAAATTATTCTTATTTTGAAAATACTTTTCATAAAAATGAAATATTTTAGTATTCAAATTTTAATCGTTGCATTTCAAGAAGTATATTCATAAAAGATTTAAGGAGAGCTAAGAGTAAAAAATCTTTTTTTCAAATTAAAGCAAAATTCTACTAAAAGAAGCATTTAAGATATTCTATGTTATAAATCCAAAGTTATAAATACAATAATAAAAATTTTACTTCGTATTTCATAGTATTTTAAATTAATACTATTTCAAAATAATAAAAAATTATTTATGGGAGGATGTAAAATGAATTACAAAGGGATAACTTTAATTTTAACAGCTGCTATGGTTATAAGTGGTGGTAATTATGTATTGGTTAAAGGAAGTACTTTAGACTCAGGGAAAAACAATAGTGGGTATGAGATTAAAGTAAATAATAGTGAAAATTTAAGTTCACTAGGAGAATATAAGGATATAAATTTAGAAAGTTCAAATGCTTCTAATATTACTGGAGATTTAGGAAAATATAAAAATTTAGATGAAGGTACTATTGTTGTAAGATTTAATTCCAAAGATTCTAAAATACAAAGCTTATTAGGAATAAGTAATAGCAAAACTAAAAATGGGTATTCTAATTTTTATGTTACTAATTCAAGAGTTGGTTTTGAGCTTAGAAATCAAAAAAATGAGGGAAATACACAAAGTGGAACTGAAAATCTAGTACATATGTATAAAGATGTTGCTTTAAATGAGGGTGATAATACTGTTGCTTTAAAAATTGAAAAAAACAAAGGTTATAAGCTTTTTCTTAATGGAAAAATGATAAAAGAAGTTAAAGATACAAATACAAAGTTTTTAAATAATATAGAAAATTTAGATAGTGCTTTTATTGGAAAAACTAATAGATATGGACAATCTAATCAATATAATTTTAAGGGCAATATAGGTTTTATGAATATATATAATGAACCTTTAGGTGATGATTATTTACTTAGTAAGACTGGAGAGACAAAAGCTAAAGAAGAAGTTCTTGTAGAGGGAGCTGTAAAGACAGAGCCAGTGGATTTATTTCATCCAGGATTTTTAAATTCTAGTAATTACAGAATACCAGCCTTATTTAAAACAAAAGAAGGAACTTTAATAGCTTCAATAGATGCAAGAAGACATGGAGGGGCCGATGCTCCTAATAATGATATAGATACAGCAGTTAGAAGAAGTGAAGACGGAGGGAAAACTTGGGATGAAGGACAAATAATAATGGACTATCCTGACAAATCCTCTGTTATAGATACAACTTTAATCCAAGATGATGAAACAGGAAGAATATTCTTGTTAGTAACTCATTTCCCTTCAAAATATGGTTTTTGGAATGCTGGATTAGGAAGTGGATTTAAAAATATTGATGGAAAAGAATATTTATGCCTTTACGATTCAGCAGGTAAAGAATTTACTGTAAGAGAAAATGTAGTATATGACAAAGATGGCAATAAAACAGAATATACAACAAATGCTTTAGGAGATTTATTTAAAAATGGAACTAAGATAGATAATATAAATTCTAGTACATCACCTTTAAAAGCAAAAGGGACAAGCTATATAAATCTTGTGTATAGTGATGATGATGGAAAGACTTGGAGTGAGCCACAAAATATTAATTTCCAAGTTAAAAAGGATTGGATGAAGTTCTTAGGAATAGCTCCAGGTAGGGGAATACAAATAAAAAATGGAGAACATAAAGGAAGAATAGTAGTTCCTGTTTACTATACAAATGAAAAAGGTAAACAATCTAGTGCTGTAATATATAGTGATGATAGTGGTAAGAATTGGACAATAGGAGAATCTCCAAATGATAATAGAAAATTAGAAAATGGAAAAATAATAAATTCTAAAACCTTATCAGATGATGCACCTCAATTAACTGAATGTCAAGTAGTAGAAATGCCAAATGGTCAACTAAAATTATTTATGAGAAATTTAAGTGGATATTTAAATATTGCTACAAGTTTTGATGGGGGAGCTACTTGGGACGAGACAGTAGAGAAAGATACTAATGTTTTAGAGCCATATTGCCAATTAAGTGTTATAAATTATAGTCAAAAGATAGATGGAAAGGATGCTGTTATCTTCTCAAATCCAAACGCAAGAAGTAGATCAAATGGTACTGTGAGAATTGGATTGATTAATCAAGTTGGAACATATGAAAATGGTGAACCTAAATATGAATTTGATTGGAAATATAATAAATTAGTTAAACCAGGGTATTATGCTTATTCTTGTTTAACAGAATTAAGCAATGGAAATATTGGATTATTATATGAGGGTACACCAAGTGAAGAAATGTCTTATATTGAAATGAATTTAAAATATTTAGAGAGTGGAGCTAATAAATAAGAAATTATTAAAAATATTATTTTATGGTTTGAAAGGGGTAAAAGATTATGAAAAAGATATGGAAGTATGGGGTACTACTTGCATTACCATTAGTTTTAGCTGGATGTGGAAATAAGCCTGCAGAGGATAGTAATAAAAATAAGGAAATTACTTCAATTAAGTGGACTGTTGATGGAGAGTTAGAAGCTCAAAAAGGTCAAAGCAAAAATATAGGAACAGCAGGTTTACTTTATGGTAAAACAAAAGATTATATAGTTGTGGGAGGTGGAGCAAACTTTCCAGAGGAGCCAGTGGCAAAAGGAGGAGCTAAAAAGCTTTATCCTGATATATATGTATTAAAAAATGAAAATGGAGATTTAAAGCAAGTAGATCATACAACATTAGATTATGAAATAGGGTATGGAAGTTCAATAACTACTGAGGAAGGAATTTATTATGTAGGTGGAAGCCCTAATAAAGAAGAAGGAAATAACGTTTCTCTTATTACAACTGATGAAAAAGGTAAAATTGGTTTAAAGCATATTGGAGATTTACCTTTTACATTTAGTGATGGCTTTGCAGTTAAAAAAGATAAAGATATTTATTTAGGACTTGGAAAACAAGATGGAAAAGCTAGTAATAAGGTTTATAAATTTAATGTTGAAACAGGAAAAACAGAAGAATTAAAGGAAATACCAGGAGAACCTACTAGAAATCAAGCTGTTGCTCAATTATTAGGTGATGATATATACGTATTTAGTGGTGGAGATAAAATTGCTTACACAGATGGTTATAAATATAGCATTAAAGATAATTCATGGACTCAAGTAGCTGACGTTAAAATAGGAAATGAAGAAATTTCACTTTTAGGTGCTAATTCAGTTAAATTAAATGAAGATGAAATGCTTGTTATAGGTGGATTTAATAAAGCGGTTTATGATGATGCTGTAAAAAATTTAAATACATTAAAAGATGAAAGTCTAGCTGAATTTAAGAAAGAGTATTTTGGAAGAGATCCTCAAGATTTTGCTTGGAATACAAAAGTACTAATTTATAACTCAAAAAATAACGAGTGGAAGTCAATTGGAGATGTACCATTTAATGCTCCATGTGGAGAAGCATTAATATTAGATGGAGATAATATCTTCTCAATAAATGGAGAAATCAAACCAGGAATTAGAACAAATAAAATTTACTCAGGTGAATTAATCTATAAAAAGTAAATAAAATGAGATTGAGAAAGTAAAAAAATAGGCGTGTATCAAAATACAATAAAACTTACAGCTTCTAATAGTTGTTAGATCAGCTTTAGAATGTATGTAAGTTTTAAGGAAATTTATTTTGATACATGCCTTTTTAGTCGTTCAATTATAATCTTTGATATTTTAAAGAATAACTTAAGAGAAAATAATATTTTGTAAAATTTTCCTAATGATAATATTAAAGCTAAAAAATAGCAAGTATAATAGTGACCATAGATATTATAATTAAGAATATTTTTATTAAGGATAATTTATAGCTAAAAGCTGATGAATAAAGGGATGCAACTAATAGTTGACAAAAAGAAATTGTTAGTTGGTAGACCAATATATAAGAATTTTGTATAGTTTCACATGGAGGTGAAAAATATGAAGTTAGCTGAAAAATTACAATTAATGAGAAAACGAGAAGGATTATCCCAAGAAGATTTAGCAGAGAAATTAGGTATATCAAGACAAGCCGTTTCAAAATGGGAATCAGGTCAATCAGTACCAGATCTAAACAAGCTAATAATACTTTCTGAATTATATAAAGTTACAATAGATTATCTAGTTAAAGAAACTTACGAATTTGAGGGGAGTCAAGGAAAAGAAATAGGTAATACAGGGAAACAAGATGGAGAAAACTTAGAGAATAAAGAAACACAGTTGATTATTCACTTTAATAATAAATATTCCTTAGAATATGAATACAAGAGTAAAAAAAACATATGTGGGGTACCTGTTGTTCATATTAACTTGGGAAGAGGATTGAGAAAGGCAAAGGGGATAATTGCTATAGGAAATATATCTTGTGGAATTATATCTATAGGTTTTGTTTCTCTTGGAATTTTTAGTTTGGGATTTTTATCAATAGGGTTAATCAGTATTGCACTTTTAGCAATCGGATTTTTACTTTCAATAGGTACTATTTCATTAGGCGGTTTTTCAATTGGTGCAATAGCTGTGGGAAAATATTCAATAGGTGCAAGTGCAATAGCATCAGATATAGCTATAGGAGATTATGCAAAAGCTAATATAGCCATAGGAAATATAACTGAAGGATCAAATTTGATTCCATTAGGTACATCTGGAGAAGAGATAGAAGAATTAATTAAACACGAATATCCTAATTTAGGCCAATGGTTTATAAATAAAATTAAATTTTTTCTTGGGTGTATTAGAATAGAAAATTAGAGAACTTTAATAAATTCATTTATTGTTTTTTTAGTTTATAGGTATAGAACTTGTTGTTATAGGAAAAATAATTTCATTATATGAAATAAGTAATATGCTTATTAAAGGTTATTTTTAGTGAGGTTTTAGATTTATATACTTAATATTTTTAGTAGGAGGATAAAATGAATAAGAAAGTTATTTTAATTACTGGAGCTAGTTCGGGAATAGGTTATTCAACTGCTAAATTATTATTAGAAGAGGGACATATAGTATATTGTACTGCTAGAAGAGTAGAAAATATGAGAGAGCTTAAAAGATTAGGTGGAAAAGTAATATTTTTAGATGTTAGGGATGAACGGGCAGTACAAAAAGTTATAAATACAATAATTAGAATGGAATCTAGAATAGATGCCGTTTTTGCTAACTCTGGATATGCCTGTGCAGGGGCATTAGAAACTATAAATATAGATAATGCAAAGGAAGAATTTGATGTTAATTTGTTTGGAGTAGCAAGAGTGATTAAAGCTGTAATGCCTCAAATGAGAAAACAAAAACATGGATATATTATTGTGACTTCTTCTTTAGCTGGAATAGTTTCAACACCTATGATGTCATTCTATCCAGCTTCCAAACATGCTTTAGAGGGAATGATAGATGGCTTTAGAATGGAGAATAAGGAAAGTGGAATTAAAATAGTTAAAATACAACCTTCATTTATTAATACAGAGTTTATTAACCCTTTTATGAATTCACTTAATAAAGCATCAAAAGCTAAAAATGCTGAGGTTTATAAGAAAGAGTTTGAATTTTTCAAGAAGAACTCTACTAAATTAATTCTCAGTTCACCACCTCCAGAAAAGGTAGCTAAAGTTGTATCAAAAATAATTTCTAAGAAAAACCCTAAAAAACAGTATTCTATAAACATTGATTGTAAGTTGTGTAAATTAATAAAAAGATTTTTAGGGAATTCAGCAATAGATAAATTAATGATTAAAACATTTTTAAGATAAGATGTTGAATAAGCTAATAAATTTTTTATAAAATGAAGATACAAAGTATAAAGAAGATATTTTTTATAAAAGACTTAATAATTTAAAGATGTTATAGGAATAGTATGGGGGAAAGAGTTGTGGAAATTAGAGCACTTAAAAATTGTGAAATAGATGATATTATGAAAATTTGGTTGGAGAGTACAGTAGAAGCTCATTATTTTATTGAAGAAGAATATTGGAAGAAAAATTATGAAGTTGTAAGAGATATTTATATTCCAATGGCTAAAACTTTTGTTTACTGTGATGAAGGAAAAATAAATGGATTTATAAGTATAATAGATAGTAACTTTATAGGTGCTTTATTTGTTAACACTAAAAGTCAAGGAAGTGGAATAGGAAAAAGCTTACTTGAATATGTTAAAAATAAATATGAAAATATAGAATTAGCTGTTTATAAAGATAATAAAAAGGCAGTTGAATTTTATAAGAAACAGGGTTTTAAAATAATAAAAGAGCAAGAAAACGAAGATTCAGGTCATTTAGAATATTTAATGTCATATTCTAAAAATAGTAGTAAGAACCAATAAAAATTATTAACACTTAAGTTTATTGTAAATGGGCTTAGGTGTTTTTTGTTAGTATTTATAATGAAGAAATTAGATTTAGAAAGAGGTTAAAGTGATTAGAAATTAAAAATTTATAAATCTAATTAATTAAGGGGTTTAATTGATAACTTTTTATATGAATATAGAAATATGTAGTGTAATTGTGCAATAATTTATATATAGGAATGATTATATGGAATGCATAAAAATAAATCTTATTATTATATTTTTATAAAGATTTATGCATAAATTAAGTAAAATATAGACTTAGGTTATGAAATTCATGATATATAAATAGGCTATGAAATACATGAGATATAAAAAGGAGAGAGAAAAATGAAAAAATGTTTATATTGTGGAAAAGATTTAGAGAAAGAACCAAAAGAAAATTATATAGAAAATAAAGTAGGATATTTTTGTAGTGAAGATCATTTTGATAAATACATACTTTCTTTAACTCCTGAAGAGTACATAGAAGTTCAAAACTCTTTCTGCGTATGTAGTGATGATTAATAAAGATAGGTTTTATACTTAAAGGAATTTTGAGTTTAGAGGAAATTTAATTTAAAAAACTATTTTTCTATAAGGAAGGAGAAGCTACTTAATAGATAATATATTTTTTTAGTAGCATTAGTAAAGTATGAAAAAATGGAGTAATGGTGCAAAGAATAAAAAGTTTGTAGCATCATATAGTGGGGGTAAAGATAGTACTTTAGCTTTATATAAAGCTATGCAAGAAGGAAAGGCTTTAGGGATAATTGTAATGATGGAGGAAGATGGAGAGAGATCAAGAGCACATAGTCTATTTCCATCTGTATTGAAAGCACAAGCAGAGGCTATTGGATTACCTTTGTTTACAGCAGCTACAAATTGGGAGGACTATGAAAAAAATTTTGTTAAGAAATTAAAAGAAGCAAAAGATTTAGGGGCAGAAGTGCTTGTTACAGGGGATATTGATGTTCCAGAAGAGGAATGTTGGCACGAAAGGGTTACTAGTAGTATTGGACTTGGACTAGGTATGCCACTTTGGAGAAAGAATCATAAAGAAGTAGTAGAAGAATTTATAAATTTAGGCTTTGTAACAAAAATTGTTACTGTTAACCTAAATAAAGGAATGAAAAAAGAAGACCTTGGAAGGGTTCTTACTTTTGCTTATATTAAAGAGTTAGAAGAAAGAGGAATTGATCCTTGTGGTGAAGCAGGTGAATTTCATACAACAGTTATAGGTGGTCCACTTTTTAAAAAAGAATTAAGAGTTAAACATGGAGAAATTATATCAGAGGGAAACTATATGTATTTATCTTTAGAGTTAGATGATTTTAAGTTATCAGATGAATAAGGAATCAAATAAAAGTCAAGGTAAGCTAAATTAAACTTGCCTTGACTTTTTATAATTAAATAATAAAAAATATGATTTTAAATATATCTTTTTACATAGTTTACACAATTTTATGATAAATATATTTTAATAATTAAGAATTATTCTTAATTATACTATAAGTTCTTTTAAATAATGGCGTAACTTTTTTTATTTATCTGAAAAGATGTTTTTATTTAATAGCAAAAGCATCTTTTTTTTGAGGTTAGAAAATCTACAAATTTTTGTTCATAATAATCTAATTTATAGTTTTTTCTAAGTGCAATATAGTATTGGAAAGGAAGTGTTAAATCATTTATATCGATTTTCTTTAATTCACCACTTCTCAATTCATGGTTTAAAGAAATTGCAGGTAAAAATGAATATCCTTGTCCAAAAGATACAGAAGATTTTATTGATTGAGGAGAATTAAGTGATAAAACAAAATTAAGATTATCTATATTAATTTTATTTTTCTTTAAGCTTGATTCTACTAATAATTTATTAGCTGATCCATCTTCTCTTGTTATTAAAGGAAGTTTATAAAGTTCTTCAACATTTACTGATTTAAATGAAGTATTTCTGCCACCAACTAAAACTAGATTATCAGTCATCAATGGAATAAGTTCTAGGTTTTTACAATCACTAGGTTTACCTTGAATAATGCCTATATTTGTTTCATGATTAGTTAATTTTTTTAATATATCTGAGGTATTATCTATTTCCATAGAGATATCAGTCTTATAATGAATTTCTTTAAATGTATATATACTGCAAGGCATTACATGCTCACCTAAACTTTTACAACAAGAAATAATAAGTTTTGAATTAATATTTTTTAATTCATCTAATTTTTTTTGTAAGTTATCTTCTATGGATAACATTGATTCAGCAAATTCAAAGATTATTTCACCAGCACTTGTTAAACTTACTCCAGTATTACTTCTATTTAAAAGTTTAAAATTTATATCATTTTCAAGTTTTTGAATTTGCATACTAACTCCTGGTTGAGTTAAATGCAATTGTTTCGCAGCTTTAGAAATACTATTACACTTAACTGTTGTATAGAAAGATCTAAGATAAGTTAAATTCATGAGTTCACCTCCTAAATATTGTTTTACTATTTATATTAAAGTTAGTCTTTTTATTATTTCATACTTTTATATAAAAATAATGAAGTTTTCTAGATAATTTTAAAAGTTTAGTTTGTTAAAATAATTAACATTAAAAATAAATAGTATTATATAAGTCGATTTTAAAGTAAATTCTTTGTTTAAAGCAAGGTATATAACAAAGTGTTATTAAGTATAACATACTTTTATTATGGTATAAACCTAGTTATATGATACTATCAAGTAGAGGTAATTAAATTACACACATATTAGATAAAAATTTAACAAAGAGAATTTGTTTAGATATTCACTAAGAAAGGTGGAAATATAATGAGTAAAAAGATAGTTATTGTTGGAGGAGTAGCAGGTGGAGCTTCAACAGCAGCAAGACTTAGAAGATTAGATGAAAATAATCAAATAATAATGTTTGAAAGAGGTCCTCACGTATCCTTTTCAAACTGTTGTCTACCATACTATTTAAGTGGGAAAGTTGAAAATCATGAAGATTTAGTTCTTATGACTCCTGAAAAATTTTATAGCCAATATAGAATTGATGCGAGAGTTTATACAGAAGTAGTATCAATTAATAGAAAAGCTAAAGAAGTAACAGTAAGAAATGTAGTAAGTGGACAAGAATATACTGAAAGCTATGATAAGCTAGTTCTTTCACCAGGGGCAAAGGCTATAGTACCACCAATAAAAGGAATTGAAGATGTTAATGTATTTACAGTTAGAAATGTTGTGGATATAGCAAAATTAGATTCTTTTATAAAGGATAATAATAGTAAGAACATATCAGTAATAGGTGGAGGATTTATAGGAGTTGAAGTTGCAGAGAATTTACATGAAGCTGGATATAACGTAACTTTAATAGAAGCAATGGATCAAATAATGAAGCCATTTGATTATGATATGGTTCAAGTTTTACATAAAGAAATGTATGATAAGGGTGTAAATTTAATAGTTGGAGATAAAGTAAGCTCTTTTGAAAGTGGAAAAGTAGTATTAGAATCAGGAAAGAAAATAAATTCAGATGCAGTTGTTATGGCTATAGGAGTTGCACCAGAAACAGATTTAGCTAGGGAAGCTGGTTTAGAAATTGGACAAACTGGAGCAATAAAAGTTAATCAAAATTATTTAACTAATGATAAGGATATCTATGCAGTTGGAGATGCTGTGGAAGTTTATAATTTATTAACAAACTCAATATCTAGATTACCATTAGCGGGACCCGCACAAAAACAAGCGAGAGCAGTAGCAGATCATATACATGGAAGACCATCAAGAAATAGTGGATATATAGGTTCATCATGTGTTCAAATATTTGATTATAATGGAGCTTCAACAGGCTTAACAGAAGGTCAAATAAAAGCTATGAATTTAAGCTTAAACTATGATATTGTAAGGGTTATACCTCAAGATAAGGTAGGATTAATGCCAGGAAGTGAGCCATTACACTTTAAATTAATATTTGAAGTTCCAACAGGAAGAATTTTAGGAGCACAAGCAATTGGTAAAGGAAATGCAGATAAGAGAGTTGATATAATAGCTACTTTAATAAAAATGGGTGGAACTGTAGAAGACTTAAAAGATTTAGAGCTTTGTTATGCCCCTCCTTTCGGAACAGCTAAGGATGTAGTAAATCATGCTGCATTAGTTGCATCAAATCTTTTAGAAGGGACATTTAAACAAGTTTATGTACATGAAGTAAGGGATTTAGTTGAAAGCGGAGCATGTATACTAGACGTTAGAGAAGTAAGTGAATATGAAGCAGGACATATAAAAGGAGCCAAAAATCTTCCTTTAAGTGAAATAAGAGATAGATTAGATGAAATACCAACTGATAGACCAGTTTATTTACATTGTAGAAGTGCTCAAAGAAGTTATAATGCATGTTTAGCATTACAACATTTAGGATTTGATAACATTTATAATGTATCAGGTGGATTCATGGGAATAAGCTTCTATGAATACTATAATGATAAAGTTCAAGATAGAGAGCCTATAGTTACAGAATATAATTTTAATTAGAGTAAATACATGGTGTTTTAATTAATTTTAAAACACCATAGTAAAAAATAATATTATTAAAAATAAAATAGTTTGTTAATTAACAAATCAATAGGGGGAATTAAGTTGAAGAAATATACGGAATATATTATTGGATTTATATTACTAGCAGCAATTATAATAATAGGTAAAATTAATCTTGGTAGTTCAATGCTATTTTTTAGATTACTTGCAGGCTTAGGATTAGGATATGCTCTTACAAGATCATTCTTTGGATTTGCTGGTGGAGTAAACAGAAGTTATAAGACAGGATCTACAAAATTAATGAGAATGTTAATGATATTATTTGTAGGAACAGCAATAGTAAGTGTTTGTTTCTTTATAGGACAAGACCCTACAGAGTATGACTTATGGGTTAATCCAATTAACTTAGGACTTATATTAGGGGGATTATTATTCGGATTTGGTATGGCATTCTCTAGTTGTTGTGCATCAGGGGTTCTTACTGACGTAGTGACAGGATTACCACGTGCTTTCATAACATTAATATTCTTTGGAATGGGTGTATATTTAGGATTCCCAGTTCAAAATTCAGCATCTTGGGTAAAAGATACAATGATATCTACAGGAACATTTGAAAATGGTGTATTCTTACCAGATTTATTTAAATGGGATGGCTTAGAAGGATATTTAGGAGCAATAATAGTAACTATTATATTAGCTTGCTTAACAATTTGGGTAGCAAAGCTATATGAAGAAAAGAGAAAAGCAAATAATACTTATACTGGAGTTGACACAGAAATTCTTCAGGAAAAGAAACATGAAGAAAAAGGTGAATTTAAATTATTTAGTGAAGCTACATATGAAAAGTTATTTGTAAGACCATGGACTCTTGCTACTGGAGCTTTAGTAATAGGTGGTATATTCATACTATTAATGGGAGTAACTAAAGCAGGATGGGGAGCATCAACACCTTATGGATTCTGGTTTGGTAGAGCACTTGTAGCTGTTGGAGTTTCACCAGAGAGTGTAGCAACTTTTGCAGGAAAACCAGTAGAAATGTTTACGGCTCCATTTTTCTCAAATGGAATGAATGTACAAAACTTTGGTATAATATTAGGAACATTAGTTGCATTACTTTTAGCTGGAAGTTTCAAGAAAACTTTCAAAGCTGGTTTACAAATAAGCTTTAAGGAAGCTTTATTATACATAGTTGGTGGTTTTGCCATGGGATTTGGAACAAGATTATCAAATGGATGTAACGTAGGAGCACTTTATACACCAATAGCTAACCTTTCATTATCAGGTTGGATATTCCTTGTATTCCTAGTAGCAGGAGGAGTTTTAGGAAATATAGTTTATAAAAAGATTATGGGAAATAAGTGCTGCAAAGTAGAAGTTAATAATAAATAGAGATAAAAAATAGTTTAAAAAGCTATAATTGGTTAATATAAAATAAAACTAATTATAGCTTTATTTTCTTAAATGAATGGAGATAATGATGAAAGAAATTAAACTAAGTAGAATAGATATATTTTCTATAGTTTTAGGAGCCATAATTGGATGGGGATCATTTATGCTACCTGGAACTAAATTTTTAAAGGAGTCTGGAGTAATAAATACTTTCTTAGGGCTTTTTTTAGGGGTAATATGTATAATTATTATTGAAAAAAATTATTTAATAATGATGCAAACTCACGATGAAGAGGGAGGAGAATTCTCTTTTACTTATAATAATTTAGGGAAAAAACATGGGTTTATTGTTGGATGGTTTTTAACTTTGGCTTATTTTACAATGATTCCATTAAATGCAACTGCATTTCCACTTGTAATCAAGAAGATATTTGGTGGGATTTTAGAATTTGGTTATTTATATAATGTAGCTGGATATAATATTTATCTAGGAGAAATATTAACATCAAGTATAATAATAATTGCTTTTGCAGCATTAAATTTAAATGGGATAAAGAAAACAAGTAAAGTTCAGAACTTAATAATTTTTAGCTTAATATCAATGACTTTTATTGTTTTAGTTGGCATGATAATTAAAGGAAACAGAATAGATTTTATTAATACATATATTAATAAATATTCTTTTGATTTAAGTCAAATAATAAAAGTATTTGCCATAACACCTTTTGCTTTTATAGGCTTTGATGCTATTCCACAATTAAGTAAAGAATTAAACTTTTCTAAGAAAAAGGCATCAAGGGTAGCAGTGATTTCCTTAGTTATGGGTGCATTAATTTATAATATATTAAATGTTATAACTGCCTTAGCGTATTCACCAGAACAAGCAAGTTCTTTAGAATGGGCAGCAGGAAGTGCTGTATTGAGTACTTTAGGCAAAGGAGCCTTCTTTTTACTTATAATAGCTTTAACTGCCGCTGTATGGAGTGGAATAAATGGATTTATGATTTGTAGTTCTAAATTATTAGGATCTATAGCAAATTATAAAATGCTTCCTTCTAAGATGGGAAAGGTAAATAAAAATGGAGTCTTTAGTAATGCTATAATTTTCATAACTATAGTAAGTTTAATAGCCCCTTGGTTTGGGAGACAAGCAATAATTTGGATTGTAGATATGTCCTCTTTAGGAGCATCAGTTGCATATTTTTATGTTTCTTTTATAGTTTTAAAAGAATCTAAAAACACTAAAGATAAAATTTTAGCAGGAATAGGAGTGGTAATAAGTATAATTTTTATGCTTTTATTAATTTTACCTATTTCACCAGCAGCCTTATCTAAAGAGTCTTTAATAGCTTTAATAGTATGGTGTATAATAGGTTTTATTGCATACTATAAAATTCAAAAGGATAATATAGAAGCATAACATTTATTTTATGATAAATAAAACATATAAAGTTATTTAATTAATATTTAAAATAGAAAATATCATCTTGAAACAAACATGAAAACAACCTAAGGTAAGTATTATAAGCCTTAGGTTATTTTTTGATATTATCAATATTACACTTTGTAAGATTTCAATTATTTCTTAATATTATTAACATCTTTCAAAAGTTTCTCAAGCTTATCAGTTGAAGTAATTCTTTCATTACATTTTTCACTGTCTAGACAAATATCAAAACCTATTGATCTATAAGTTCCTTGCTCTGGATTAGAAGTTTTGCAGAGTGCTGAAACAAATGCTACTTCAGTATCATTTCCAATATGGTTACAAAGAGTACAAATGTGATTATTGCTTGAATTATAGCTTGGTATTTTACATGCCATACCAGTAAGCTTACCATTTAAGTTATATGCTATAAATAATTTTCTACTTCCCTCATCAATCCATCCTAAGTAAACTTTTTTTGAGCTTTCAAAGTCTAAATTAGGAATTTTTAATTTTTTTTCTTTTCTAAATAATTTAATAATTGCATTGCTTTTAATAGCAGTCATTCCATAGACATATTCATTTAAATCCTCTAAATATTTATCAATATGTAGTGGATCAGTTATTTTATTAATATCAATTAATTCTTTTTCTTCATTAGATAATTCTGAAAATCTACTTAATATTTTTTCATTTATATATGCTTTATTTGTTTCTATAATATTAGGGTCAGTACAGTTTCTTAGGGTACCATGTAAATCAGTGATGCATTTTTTTATAAAATTAAAATCTTCTTTTTTTATAAAAGGTTTCATTAAAATATACCTCCTTTTAGAAATTTGATTTTTTATATTATATATTAACTATTAAATTCATAGATAAAATTAAATAATAACTAAAATAAAAAATGATTATTATTACTTAAAGTAGAGAAATATTAATCATCTATATTTAAAATGTAACGAATTCATAATCATATTATTTAATAGCTTGTTTTAAATTTAGATGTTATTACTTTAAGTACTGCTTTAATGAGATAATAACATCTTTTAAAATAAGTATTCAATCTAATAATTAATTCTGTAATGATTATGAGCATAGTTTCTTTTTGTCACTTATAATTCTTCTTATACTTTTCTCAGAAAGAAAGTACTCTTTTGCAAGAGTATTTATGGAGGTTCCGTCTTTATATTTTTTGAATATTTCAGTATTTCTAGCATTAAGGCTTTTTCTTATTCCACTATTTTCACCCCAAGCTTTTTGATTTTCATTCTTTCTTGGAATATAAAGATATTTTCCATCCACATATTTTTGTAATATTTCAATGATTTCCTCTGGTAACACATCTTGTGCTTTTACATATTTCATTTCCTTGCTCCTTTAATTTACGTAATATTATTAAAGCAAAGAATACTAAAAGCTATGTGTCACAGAACCTAATTTATATTCAGCTAACTCAATACATTAGGCTCCAAACAAAGCATAGCTTACTCTTAGTAATCTTTGCAAGGAGCAAGATGATTTATAACTGAATGTATTATTTACCTTCAAGAAAAACACCTCCTTTATTTAATGTGTATTATATCACATTAAATTTAAGTGGTAACTAAAAAGTGCCTAATTGTTAAAAAATCATATGTTGATAGAATTAAGCTAGAGATTAAAGAGATTCTGTTTTAGAAATGAAATATGAATTTAAAAATGGAGGCATGAAAATGGTAAAACATATAAATCAAGATGAATTTGAAAAGGAAGTACTAAATGAAGAAGGAGTAGTTGTTGTTGATTTCTTTGCAACTTGGTGTGGACCTTGTAAAATGCTAGCACCAGTTTTGGATGAAGTACAAGATGAAATGAAGAATGTAAAAATAGTTAAAATAGATATAGATGAAAATTCAGATAAGGCTTCTGAATATGGAGTTAAAAATATACCAACAATAAAAATATTTAAAAATGGAGAAGAGATTACTACAAATGTAGGATTTGTACCTAAAAATTTATTAAAAGAGATGATAGAAAAAACTTTATAATTACTTATTAAGTTATATAAATATTTATTTTGGATAGTCTTTTAGATATTAAGATATTTTTTAATCTACTTAGTCAAAACTACTTTGAAATATGGTATATAATTCACATTTAATAAAGATATTGATTTAATTAGTAAATATGGCTTTGTTTTAGGAAGAAGTTAATTTATCAAATTTAACTAATAGCTAATACAAGGCCATAAGTAATATATAGACTTATTTAAAATAAATTCATAATATTTACATATACTTTTAGTAATTTTAGGTTGAATTTTAATTATGTTTTATAAGGAATTGAGGAGGATAAAAATGTATAAAGTAGAGAATGATACTTATGAGTGTCCAGTTGAAGCCTTATCAAATATTTTAGGAAGAAAATGGGTTGCTGAGATAATATGGGGAATTAAAGATAATAAGGTTAGGTTTGGAGAATTACAAAGATTATTAAAAGGATGTAGCAAAAAGATGCTAAGTCAACAATTAGAATTATTAATGGAAAATAACATAATAATTAATGATAAAAAAACTATAAATAATATAGTTGAATCAACTTATTATTTAAGTGAATCTGGGATGTTGTTATTACCTATTTTAGAGAAGATGATATCTTGGGGAAACATAAATTTATCTTGTGAGGGATAAGTAGAAATAAAGGGGGAAAAGGTTTAGTGGAAAATATTAATTTCTTTATTGTTTTTATAGAGGGAATCTTATCAATTTTCTCGCCGTGTATATTGCCAATACTACCAATATACTTAAGTATGTTATCTAATAGTAGTGTAGAGGATATAAGGGATTCTAATTTTAAAAGTGGTGTTTTAATAAGAAACACATTATTCTTTACTTTAGGAATATCAACTACATTTTTTATATTAGGTTCATCAATAAGTGCTTTAAGCTCATTCTTTAATACTAATAAGAATATTATAATGATTTTAGGTGGAGTTATTATATTATTCATGGGCTTATTTTATTTAGGTGTAATAAACTTAAATATATTAAACAGAGAAAAAAGATTGAATTTTAAATACAAAAATATGTCACCAGTATCAGCCTTTGTGTTAGGCTTTACATTTAGTTTTGGATGGACACCATGTATAGGTCCTATATTAGCATCAGTACTTGTAATGGCATCAAGTTCAAAAAATTTATTAATGTCTAACTTATTAATACTAGTTTATACAATTGGTTTTATATTACCATTTATAATAGCATCATTATTCTATGGTAAGTTATTTAAAAAGTTGGATGGAATAAAGAAGCATATGGACTTAATTAAGAAGATAAGTGGAATTTTCATCATAATAGCTGGTTTAATAATGCTTGTAGGTGGAATAAGAAATATGAATAATGAGATAAAGATTAATAATAACCCTCAGATAAATAATAGCGAAAGTGTAAATAAAGATAGTAAAAATGAAAGTAACAATAAGAAGCAAGAAGAGGAAAATAAAATTCCTCCAATAGATTTTACTTTATATGATCAGTATGGCAATAAACATACTCTTAGTGAATATAAGGGAAAAACTATATTCTTAAATTTCTGGGCAACTTGGTGCCCGCCATGTAGAGGAGAAATGCCTTATATAGATGAGCTTTACAAAGAATACAATGAAAATAAAGATGATGTTGTAATCCTTGGAGTAGCCTCACCTAATTTAGGAAGGGAAGGTTCAGAGGAACATATAAAGAATTTCTTGAAAGAAGAAAATCATGTATTCCCAGTTGTACTTGATGAAAATGGATCTATGGTTTATCAATATGGAATAAATGCTTTTCCATCAACTTTCATTATAAATAAGGAAGGATATATAACTAAATATATTCCTGGTGCAATGACAAAGGAAACCATGAAAACTTTAATTGAAAGTGAAAGATAACAATGGGCTTATTACAGTATTATTAAGTTTAAAGTTTGCTTTATTGAACTTAGAATCTTATTTGAATATCTCAATTAATTTATTGTTATTAAATCTTAAGATAATTATATAAAAGAGATTAAATTTCATATAGAAATAGAATTTATAAGAGCTTAAGTAGTTTCTTATATCCTAAAGAGTTATATTTAGATAGTGGGTTAAAACTATTGAGAATTTATAGTTATACAAATTTAAAATTTTCATATCAATATTTCATTTAAAAGTACTGTATCAAAACAATTTAATAAAACCTATATATTATGATAATAAAAATTTTTTTAATACTAATTTATAGGTTTTATAATTGAGTTTTGGTGCAGTTTTTTATTATACTTAAATAAAGATTAGTTATAATAAATTAATCGTAAGACTTAAGTATAGTGCTAAAAAATCATCTTTAACTGAACGGGTATAATAAAATAGTTTTAAGGTGGTTAAATAATTAAAAGGTTAATAGTTTTATTTATAAAGAGAGGATATGAGGTTAGATGGACAAAAATTTAAAAGATTTTAATGGTATTAAAGGAACAGAGGACAACTTAACTGGAATAGCTAAAGCAAATTTTAATACTGAACATGGAATTAGAAATTTAGTACTTTTGGGAAAAGAAGTAGATGAAAATTCTTATTTGTCTCTAGGAGTTTTAAAAAGATTGCATAAATATTATGGTACTGATAATTCAGAAATAAAATTTAAAAAAGTATTATCTGATAGATTTGATGAAGAGGTTTTCAATAAAAATAATGCTAATTTAGTTTTAGTTGTAAATAGTATTAATGACTTAATTAGGTTAGAGAGCAATAAATTAAAAGAAGATGAGGACAATTTAAATCTAATTATAAAAAGATTTGTGAGATTAATAGAGATTGCTCATAAGAATAGGGCGAGAATTATATTTACAACAATACCTCCATTTAGTGGTGAAAATAAAAATTTAGAGTATGTAAGAAATGAGATAAACTCTTGGATTAGAAAGAGTACATTTTTAGATGGATATTTAGATTTAGACAAAATTATTGAAAAGAGGTCAGATGTTTCTAAATATAAGAAAGAGATTAATTATGATAAAGAATTAGAAGAATATATGGCAGAAAATATTTCTTTAGATTATATTGTAGAAAGACTTAAACCTTTTGAGCTTGACCACATGAGCCAAAGTGATTTAATAAAAGCTATGAATGAGAATTCAAGGTTTATTAATGAAGATGGTGTTGATATTTTAGTTAAGCCAATACCAGATCCAGTTAAAGGGACAAGAATAGATAGAAGAATTAAATATTTTGATGAGTATAAAAGACCTAAAAAATCAGGAAATCCTTATGTATTTGCAGGGGAAGCAGTTGGAGATATGAGAGATAATATGGGATTATTAAATTTAAATCTCTGCAAAAGTAATATATTAATGAGTAAAGAAAATATAAATGGAGTTAATTGCAGAGTTTATAAGAAAGAAGGATTAAAAGAAAATTTACCATGCATAGTTTATATACATGGAGGTGCATTTATTGGAGGAAGCTTAGATGTTTCTGAAAATCCTTGTAAACTTATAGCTGAGGGAATTAATGGGATTGTAATAAGCATTGATTATTCCTTGGCACCAGAAAAGCCATATCCTCTAGGATTAAATAATTGTAGAAAAGTTGTTGAATATATTGAAGAAAATAATTTTTTATATGGAATAGACAAGAATAAAATAGGAATAGTAGGGGAAAGTGCAGGAGCTAATTTAGCAACAATTGTGGCTAATGAAAATTCAAATATAAAGTTTCAAGGGCTTGTATATCCTGTAGTTACTTTTGTAGAGAAAAATCCATTTTTTAATTGGGATATAGATTTATATGAGAATCCATATAAGGAAGAAAAAATATATAATTTTATTAATTCTTTGAGAAATTGTGAGGATTTAATACAAAAACTTTACATACAAAGAGAGTTAGATCCTAGAAGAGAAGATTTATCACCAATCTTTAATAAAAATCTTTCAAAGGCTAAAAAAACATTAATTGCAGTTTCTGAATACGATTATTTAAGAGTACAGGGAGAAGCTTATGGTAATCTTATTCATAAAGCAGGAGTAGAAACAAAAATAATAAGATATGAAGGGGTAAACCATGCGTTTTTAGATAACCTTGGAATATACCCTCAAGCAGAAGATACAATAAATGAAATTGTAAAAGAGTTTTTAGATGCTATAGGAAATAAATTTTAATTGAAGTTATAAAAATAATGTGTGTATTAAAAGGCTATAAGAAAACTTATAGTGGTGTGTGGATTATTAAAGACTATTAATAAGTTTTGTTTGCTAAGCTTTTAATATACACTTTTTTATTATTAGAATTATCTTATAAACTAAGATGGTTATTTTTATCTAATAGTATAGAGAATTTTAAAGGATTATAAATGATTTTGTTTTAAAGTATAATATTAAATTTAAATAAATAGAAATCACATTAAAGCTGCATAAATAACAAGGAATGAATTAACTTTAAAAAGCAACTTTGAAAAAAATAGTAAATAGTCAAAATTTAAAGTTATTACCTAAAATTTCAAGAGTATTCAGTCTGAAAAGGCTATTTTATGGTAAAAAAGAATTATGAATACGTTTTCTAAAAGGGGTATAATTAAATTGTAACAATTAATTCAATTAACGAAGGGGATGAGAAAAATGATATCATTTTTATTATCATTAGTATTATTAATTGTGGGCTACTTTACTTATGGAAAATTTGTGGACAAGACCTTTGGTACAAATGATTCAATTGAAACACCTGCTGAGTCTATGGCAGATGGAGTAGACTATGTACCAATGAGTTGGCCAAGAATTTTTTTAATTCAGTTTCTTAATATTGCTGGGCTTGGACCTATATTTGGAGCCATAGCTGGAGCATTATGGGGACCGGTAGCATTTTTATGGATAGTTTTTGGATGTATATTCGCAGGAGCTGTTCATGACTATTTCACAGGAGTTTTATCTATAAGAAATAAAGGGGTATCAGTTGCTGAACTTGTAGGTAAATATCTTGGAGAAATACCAAGAAAAATAATGGTTATATTTTCTGTAGTATTATTAATTTTAGTTGGAGTAGTTTTCTTAACAGGCCCAGCAGATCTTTTAAAAACTTTAACAGGAATAGACAGAGATATATTTATAGTTATTATAGTAGTATATTATATAGCAGCCACTGTTTTACCAGTAGATAAGGTTATAGGAAAAATTTATCCTATATTTGGATTTTGCCTTTTAATAATGGCTATAGGAATAGGTGCTGGAATTGTAATTGAAGGATATAATATTCCAGAAATTCAATTATCAAACTTCCATCCAGAGGGAACACCAATATTCCCATTCTTATTTATAACAATAGCTTGTGGGGCTATATCTGGATTCCACGCTACACAATCACCTATTATGGCTAGATGTGTAAAAAAAGAATCAGAGGCAAGAAAAGTATTCTATGGTGCAATGATTGCAGAGGGAGTTATAGCCTTGGTTTAGGCAGCGGCAGCTATGTCATTCTTTGGTGATACAAATGGATTACAAGAAATTTTAAAAGCTGGAGGACCAGCCACTGTAGTTAATACTATTTCTAATACAGTAATGGGAAAAGTAGGTGCCATATTAGCAATATTAGGGGTAGTGGCTTGTCCTATATCCTCAGGAGATACAGCTTTCAGAAGTGCTAGACTTACAATTGCTGATGCTTTTAAACTTAAACAAGATAAGGTTATTGATAGATTTAAAATAGCCATACCACTATTTGTTGTGGGTATAGCATTAACTTTTATTGATTTTAGCATAATATGGAGATATTTCTCATGGTCAAATCAAACTTTAGCAATGATAATGCTTTGGGCGGCATCTGCTTATATGTTAAAAGTTCATAATAATTATTGGATAACCTTAGTGCCAGCAGTTTTCATGTCAGCAGTTACTTGTTCATATATATTACAAGCTCCTGAAGGATTTAGATTAAATGCAACATTTTCTAATATAGCAGGTGTGGTATTTGTCTTAGTTCTTTTTGGAATTTTCATTAAGTATTGCAGAAAAGAAAGTAATGGAAATTGTGAGGTAATAGAAGTTGAGGCAGTAGAAGAGGTAATTAAAAATAAATAAGAAAGCAAATAGTTAATAATAAAACTAAGAGGGGATTATGAAAAAACTCATAATTCCCTCTATTATTTTAAATTTATATTAGAATTATATAAATAAATATAGTATTATAAGGGAAATGAATTTAAATTAATGGAGTAAAGATTATGTCATTAGAAAAGAATTTTGAAAAAGAGCTTATTAAGAAATGTGAAATAGCAGAGAAAGAGTGTGGTTGTCCTCAAAAAAGACTTTTATTAACAATAGAGAAGTTTGGTGGAGTGAGAACAGTTCAAGAAATTTTACGTAAAGGTAGAGTTTCAGATGGTTTTGATAAATTACAAAAGGCAAATCGTTTAGATCTTACCATGGAAGCTACTATTGTTGAAAGTAAATACAACGAACTTTTCACTGATGAGGAAGTAAATAGTTGCCATGAGCTTCTTTGTGAGTATGGATATTACAGATAAATAAAGAAGATATAGAAATTAGTTGAGACTATAGAAAGTTTTGTTTTATGGAAAGCTTACTATAGTCTCAATTATTTTGAATATATTTTAGCTACTCATTTGATTTATACCATTAATTATTTGGACAAGTTCCTCTGGAGATTCAGGAAGATCATTTTCTAACCAGGTTTCAATGATTGAAATACACCCTCCAACAGAATATCTCATATAGTAATTAGCAATGGTTTTATTTATTAAATTATGATTATTAAATAGCTTCATTACATCTATTTGATCTGCAATATTTAAAATACGATTTAATATGCTACTATCTCTCTGATTGCAAAATAGAACTTTGCATAAGTCTTTATTTTCTTTAATTAATTCAAGTACCTTAAGAAGCAGTAAACTATTATATTCTTCTATGGGAATTTCTTTTATATATTTTAAAATTTGATGGAATAACTCGTCTTCCATAGATTGAAATAAGTCAAAGGCATCTTTATAGTGAGTATAAAATGTTCCCCTATTAATATCAGCTTTTTTACAAATATCAGTAACAGTAACTTGATGAATTTCTCTAGTTTTAAGAAGTTCTATTAAGCTTTCCTTAATAACCTTCTTAGTATATAAAGTTCTACGATTTCCACTAACACCAGCCATATATACCTCTCCTTTTAACATCTCATTTATATAATACCAATATATTTCCTTTAGTTTATATATTTAAAAAAGTTATTGATTTTAAAGAAATTTTTAGCCTTACGTAATTTTTTAAAGAGTGTTTAATATCTATTAAAACTTGTCTTTAAGATAAATTTGAAAATAAATTTTACCTTAAAACATAATTTAGATAATTTAATGTTAAATGTTATTAAATCAACAAATTAATTTTAAATGTGCATTTAATAACGTTAAGAAATTATGTGATTATTGTTTAGGATATTTTCTTAACTTATACTATTTATTATAAAATTAAACGAACAAAGTGTCTATTTAATAACTTTGAGTATATAGTAAATTTTTTATGATGTAATTGTTAGTTTAGGGAGGAATAAGATGGCATATATAGATGTGATAGATGTTCATAAGAGATATAAAATTGGGGAAAACATAGTTGTTGCTAATAATGGAATTAGTTTTTCTATTGATAAGGGAGAATTTGTTGTTATTTTAGGACCAAGTGGAGCAGGAAAATCAACTACTCTTAATATTTTAGGGGGAATGGATAGCTGTGATGAGGGAAAAATAATAATTGATGAAACTGATATATCAAAATTTAGTAATAGAGAGCTTACTAAGTATAGAAGATATGATGTTGGATTTGTATTTCAGTTTTATAATTTAGTACAAAACTTAACAGCAAAGGAAAATGTGGAACTTGCAACTCAAATTTCAAATAATGCCTTAGATGTTGAGAAAACTTTAGAGTTAGTTGGGCTTGGACATAGAAAAGATAACTTCCCAGCACAATTATCTGGTGGAGAGCAACAAAGGGTTTCTATTGCTAGAGCCATTGCAAAAAATCCAAAACTTTTACTTTGTGATGAGCCAACAGGAGCTTTAGATTATAGTACAGGTAAGCAAATTTTAAAAATACTTCAAGATACATGTAGAAAGATAGGAACTACGGTAATAATAATAACTCATAACTCAGCAATAGCACCTATGGCTGACAAGGTTATTAAGATTAATGATGCAAAAGTTAGAAGTATTGAGATTAATTCTAATCCAATCTCAGTTGAAGAAATAGAGTGGTAGGAGTGAATAGTTTTACATGAAGGCATATAAAAAGTCCATAGTAAGAGAAATTCTATCATCAAAAGCCAGATTCTTTTCTATAATGGTAATTATATTTTTAGGGGTTGCCTTTTACTCTGGAATAAAATCAGCAGGCCCAGATATGAATAAAACCATAAATAAGTTTTATAATAGTGAAAATCTTATGGATAGCAAGATTATTTCAACTTTAGGATTAAGTGATAAAGATTTGGATTTACTTAAGAATAATCCTAAGATTTTAGCTTATTATGGTACTCATAGTATAGATACAAACTTAACTAATATGAGTAATGTGGTTAAGTTTATGGAGTATGATGGAAAAAACAATATAAATAATTTAGTTGTATTAGAAGGTAAATTACCAGAAAAAAGTGGTGAAATAGCTTTAGATGAAAGAGCTTTTAAGCTTAATAAAAACTTAAAAATCGGTGATGATTTTAAAATTGAGACTGATGAAAATACAATGAAGAACTTTAAAGAAAGTAAGTTTAAAATTGTTGGGATTGTAAAAAGTCCAATGTATATTGAAAAAGAGTCAAGAGGATCAACTACTGTTGGAAAAGGAACTATTGATTACTTTGGCATATTAAATAGCAATGATATAAATATGGATGCTTACACTGAAATATATGTAAGATTTAAGAATGTACAAGGTCTTGATGCTTATGGAGATAAGTACAAGGAATTAATGGAAGAAAATAATAAATATCTTGAAGATTTATATTCTAATAGAGAAGTAGAAAGAGTTGAAGAGATAAAAAGGGAAGCCAAAAAAGAGTTTAATAAGGCTTATGAAGAGTTAAATGAAAATGAAAAGTTACTTTTAGATAAGGAAAAAGAATTACAAGAGGGGAAAACACAATTAGCAGAAGGGAAAAAACAATATAGTGATAAAAAGTTAGAGTTTGAAAAGGGAATTAAAGAAGGAGAAGCCAATATTCTAAAGGGTGAAAAGCAATTAGAAGAAGGGCAGGCTGAAATTAAAAATCAAAAGTCTAATATGGAAGAGGGAGAAGCAAAGTTAAATGATGCAAAAACTACCCTTCATAATAGTAGACAAGAATTTTTAAATCAGGGAATTAATCCAGATGAAAGCACAAATGTATTAAAGGAGAAAATAGAAAATCTAAAAAGTTTATCTAAAACAATGACTTCTCTATCTAATGATATAAAAAATACAGTTGATAATCTTTCAGAAAATGAAAAAATACCAGCTGAAAAGATTCAGTACTGGAAAGTCATAGTAGCTAACTTAGGATTAAATGAGTTAGGTGGAGTAATAGATGACTTAGAAAAAAATCCAGAGAATAAAAATATTGCTTTAGGACTTTCTGATTCTTTAGATAAAAGTGTTAAGTCAATTAATGACAATACTTCAAAATTACAAGTATTGTTAGATGGAATAACTAAATATCAAGAAGGAAAAAATCAGTATGAAACTCAAGTGGCTTTATTTAATGAAGGTAAAAGTAAACTTTATGAAGCTGAAAAACAATTAGAAAAGGGTAAGGCAGAATTAGCTAAGGGAAAAAAATCTCTTGAGGAAGGAAAAGCTAAAGGAGAAAGAGAACTTCAAAAGGCAAAGAAGAAGTTAGATGAATCAGAAGAAAAGTTAAAAGAGGGCCAAAAAGCAATAGAAGAAAATAAGGAAAAACTAGCAGAAGGAAGAAAAGAAATTGAAGAAAAAGAAAAATCAACATTAAATGATTTGAATGAATGTAATTACTACGTATTTGATAGAACTGATAATCCAGGATATTCAGGATACAAGGATTCTATTAATAGTTTAGATAGCATTGCATCAGTATTACCTGTGTTTTTCTTTATAGTGGCAGTCTTAATTTGTTTAACAACAATGACAAGAATGGTAGAGGAGAAGAGAATAGAAATAGGTACTATGAAGGCTTTAGGATATGGAGATTTTGAAATTTCCTTAAAGTTTGTAATATATGCAGCCTTAGCAAGTATTTTAGGATGTCTACTTGGAATATTAGTTGGAAGCAACATTCTTCCTAAAATAATAAGCAATGCTTATACAAGTGTATATGCTCTTCCTAGTATAGATACTTATTACTATCCATCTTATATAATTCAAGCTTTAGTAATATCAATATTATGTACAGTGGGAGCAGCCTTATTTGTTGTAAGAGTTGAGCTTAAAAATAAGCCATCAAATCTTATGAGACCAAAGGCTCCAAGATTAGGCAAAAAGATATTATTAGAAAGAATTACACCAATTTGGAAAAGATTAAACTTTAATCAAAAGGTAACATTTAGAAATATATTTAGATATAAACAGCGTATGCTTATGACTATTTTTGGTATTGCAGGATGTATGGCACTTCTTGTTACTGGTTTTGGACTTAAGGATTCAAATACTGGAATGGTTGAAAAGCAATTTGATAAGTTATGGAAATACGAAACTATTGTAGTCTTTGGATATAATCCTACAGAAACAGAGATTCAAAAATATAATGAAACTTTAAAAGAATTACCTGGATATGAAAATAATTTAAGAATGCACCAAGAATCAGTAACCTTTAGCAAAGAAGGAATGAACAAGCAAACAGTTAGTCTATATGTACCTGAAAATAAAGGTGAGTTAGATGAGTTTATACTTTTAAATGATACAACTTCAGGAGAAAAATATGAGATTCCAGATGAGGGTGTTATTATTAATGAAAAGTTAGGAAAACTTTTAGGGGTATCCATTGGAGATACAATAACCTTTAAGGATGAAAATAATAATCCTCATGAGGTGAAAGTAGAGGAGATAGCTGAAAATTATCTTATGCATTCAATGTATATGTCATCATCATATTATGAAAAAGTCTTTGGGAAGAAGGCTAATTATAATACAGATCTTATAAACTTTGATAAGAGTAAGATCAATGAAGATGAAATATCCTCAAAACTTATGGAATGCAAGGACGTTGTTAATGTAACAATGACATCACAAATAGAAAAGACAACTAAAGAGTCAGCGGCTAACATGAATGTAGTAATGCTAGTAATAATATTATCAGCAGGATCATTAGCTTTTGTAGTTTTATACAATCTAAACAATATAAATGTCTCTGAGCGTATAAGAGAACTATCAACCATAAAAGTTCTTGGATTTTTTGATGATGAAGTTACAATGTATATATTAAGAGAAAATATAATCTTAACCTTATTAGGAATATTGGCAGGATCAGTTTTAGGAAAGATTCTACATGCCTTTATAATAAGGACATCAGAAACAGATACTATGATGATGTATCCTAAGATACATATATCAAGTTATATATTCTCGGCTTTAATAACTATACTTTTCACAGTAATAGTTATGATACTTATGCATGTTAAGTTAAGAAAAGTTAATATGATTGATGCATTAAAATCAAATGAATAAAAAAGAAAATGGGATGTATTAAGGTATAAAAATAAAACTTACAAATAGTATTAATATGTTTGTAAGTTTTATTAATGGTTGACTGACTATAAATAGGACATATTAATAATTAAATGGTAAAAGTTTTGAATAGTATAGTTAAAATTTAAAAGTTAATACAATAAATGTGCAAAAACGCAAGACTTCTAAAAATATGAAATTAATGTTAAAATTATACTGTTAAGTGTTTTGATTTTATTAACAAATAAAATAGATATTGATAAATAAATATAAAAAAATAATCAGCAATTATGATAAATATGCTGATTATTTTTATAATATCTTGATTTTATGAGTATAAAAAAACATTTCAAGGATATTGCATTAAGGATGCAATATCCTAAGGAGTTTTAGGAGGAATTTTTATGGGAAATTCAGAGAAATTAAGCAGAAAAGAAAAAAGAGAATTAGTGGAAAATAATTTATTAGCACGAGTTTATGATTTAATTCTAAATGAACAAACTTCTGAAGAAGAACGTAGTATCTTAGTTGAATTTAAAAATGCAGTTGAAAGTGGAAAAGATTTTCAATTAGAAACAATGAAATTAGCAGAAACTTTAAGACAATTAGCACTTCGTAAGTTTAAACATAAAGAAAAACTTAGTAATGAAGTTAGTAAGTTTTATATGGACATTTCTACTACAGGACTATTTGAGAAAAATTTAGCTATTGGTTTATGTGCAACTAAATTTTGGTTTCAATAAAGGTTTTCATTGGAAGTATAGTTATGTTTAAACTCCCTTTACTTTTTATATCTTATTATGTAAAAAGATATAAAAAGTAAAGGGAGTAAATTTATTTAATATTAAAGTAAAGCTGAGAAGAGTTTTGAAAATGATTCTTTAATTTTCACTGAAGTTCCTCTCTTAAGATACTCTTCCCTAGTCAATTCTTTTGAAATAAGCATGTCCTTTTCAAACTGTTTACGTTGTATTTTTGCTATTTCATCTGAGTATAGCATAGCAATTACTTCAAAGTTTAGTTCAAAGCTTCTTGTATCCATATTGGCAGTTCCTATTGAACATACTTCATCATCTATAACTAAGGTTTTAGAGTGAAGGAAAGCATTCTTGTCATAATGATATATTTTTACTCCAAAGTTTAGTAAATCTCCAGCGTATTTTAGATTTGCCCAATAAACAAAGGGGTGGTCACCTTTACCAGGTATCATTATTCTTACATCAACTCCAGAAATAGATGCAAGTTTTAAACTGTCAGTTAGACTATCATCTAAAATTAAGTATGGTGATTGTATATAAATATATTTTTTTGCTTTTTGAATCATTTCTAAATATGATAATTTAATTTCATAAAAATTATCAGGGTTAGGTCCACTAGATATTATTTGCATACCACATTTTGAATAATTAGCCATTTTAGAAGGGGCTTGTTCATTTTTATAATCCATTAAGTGGATTAAATCAATATCTTCTTTTGTAGCGTATTTCCAATCAGCCCAAAATCTTAAATCTAAGTCTCTTACTGAGTCACCCATGAATTTTATATGAGTATCTCTCCAGTAACCAAACTTAGGGTCTTTACCTAAATATTCATCTCCAACGTTAAAGCCGCCAACATAGCCTATTTTATTATCTATAACGATTATTTTACGATGATTTCTAAAGTTCATGTTTATGTTTATTAATCTAAGTAGGGAAGGGAAGAATTCACCAACTTTTACACCAGCATCTATTACAGATTGAAGTTTTTTTCTATTGGTAGTTCTACTTCCTACAGAGTCATATAATAATCTTACTTCAACGCCAGCTTTAGCCTTTTCTTTAAGAATATCTAAGATTTTTGAACCAATATCATCATTTTTAAATATGTAAAATTCTATATTTATACTTTTTTGAGCTTTCTTTAAGCTTTCTAAAATATCATTAAATAATTCTTTGCCATCAAAAAATACTTTAGTTTCAACATCTTTTCTATAAGGTGAGTATTCCATACTTTCAATAGCTTTAATCATATCAGAATGATTAGATATTTTAAACTTATCATTTGAATTGTTATTTAATTTTTTTATATGTTTATCAAATAAGGTAAGTTCAGATTTTTTCATGATAAAAATATCTTTAGTATTAACCTTTCTTCCTAACATTAAAAATAGAATAAGACCTATGTATGGTAATATAAATAAAACTAATGTCCAAGAAATTATACTTTTAGAAGAACGATTTTCTTTAAAAATCATATAAAAAATAGTTAATAAATTTACAATATGAACTAAATTAGAGAAAAAAGTAAAAATCATAATTAATAAATCCTTTCTATATGTTCTTATTATTTTATAAATTCATTTTAGTTATTTTATTTTTGAATTGAATCTACAAAATTTTTAATATAATCATTATATAAATTATTATTATGGTAGGCAATTTGTTTTTAGTAACAATTAACTTCTATTATATTGAAATTTTTGTATTAATAAGAATTTAAATATGTAATATTATATACTATTTTAACAAAATATTTTTAACTAGGGACATATAAATTGATATTTTCTTTAAAGAAGATCTTGTTAAAAATAATATGAGAAAATATATTTAATATTTGATTTATATTATTTATACTATACATTTTTGACTAAGCTATAGAAAAGAAATATAATAAAAGGTAAATTCTCACTGTAGTAGGGAACAAGAGGCTAAAGATAAATAAACTAGTATAATCTATATACTAGATATAAGGAGTAAATACTATGAATTATTGTTTTCAGTGTGGCACTAAATTAATAAATAAACAATGTAATAATGAGGGGGAGATTCCATATTGTAATAAGTGTGAAATGTTTCGTTTCCCAACATTTAGTTCAGCTATAAGTGCAATTGTTTTAAATCCTGATAAAAATAAAGTGTTACTTATACAACAGTATGGAAGAAAAGATAATATACTTGTAGCAGGATACATTAATAAAGGTGAAAATGCAGAAAAGACCTTAGTAAGAGAAATAAAAGAAGAAACAGGGCTTAATGTTAAAGATTATCAATATATGAAGAGTAGTTATTATGAAAAGACTAATACATTAATGTGCAACTTTATTTGTGTGGTAGATAGTGAAGATTTAAGTCAAATTAATGAGGAAGTTGATAAAGCAGAATGGTTTTCTTTTGAAGAGGCATTAAAAAATATTAAAAGCAAAAGTTTAGCTGAGGAATTTTTAATATATGCCTTCAAAAAGATGAATTACATATAATATTTAAATAACATTAAGAAAGCTGCTGAGTTAGAGAATTCTAAAGAATATATAGAAAAAATGAGAGTATATATCAAAATAATTTTTTATAAAGATTACAAACAATATGAAGAGAATATCTAGATTCTCGTAATATGTTTGTAATCTTTAATTTATATGGTGACTATTTTAATAGAGTTATTTTTGTGTCTATTACTTCTGGTTCTCTTTTAAATAGGAATTCTCCTCTTCTTACAGAGCAGTTAACTCCAACTCTTTCAAGGATTGCATCAAATTCATTTTTAGCATTTAAAACTATGAAGTTAGCATCTTTTCCTACTTCTATACCATATTTGTCTTGTATATGAAGAGTTTTAGCACCATTTGTTGTAATTAAATCTAAGGCATTATTAATTTCATCAACAGACATCATATGGCATATATGAATACCAGCATCTAAGATATTCATTAGGTTACCATTTCCTAATGGGTACCATGGGTCTGAAATTGAGTCTTGAGCAAAACAAACATTAATTCCTGCATCATTTAATTCCTTAACTCTTGTAAGACCTCTTCTCTTTGGATAAGTGTCATATCTTCCTTGTAAGTGAATATTTTCTGTTGGACATGATATGAAGTTCATTTTTGATAATTTTAAAAGTTTGAATAATTTAAATGCATAAGCATTATTATATGAACCCATAGCACAAGTATGGCTTGCAGTTGTAAGTTCTCCAATTCCATTTAAATAAGCTTCTGCTGCTAATAATTCAACAAATCTTGATTGGTCATCATCAGTTTCATCACAGTGAACGTCAATTAATTTATTATATTTCATTGCAAGCTCTACAGTTTTCTTAACTGATTTTTCTCCCATTTCTCTTGTGAATTCAAAGTGAGGAATAGCACCAACTACATCAGCACCCATTTTTAAAGCTTCTTCTACTAATTCATCTCCACCTTTATAAGAATACATTCCTTCTTGTGGGAAAGCTATGATTTGAATATCTATAATATCTTTATATTCTTCTTTTAATTCCATAATAGCTTTTAATCCTGTAAATTTAGGATCTGTTACGTCAACATGTGTTCTCATATATTGAGTACCATATAAAATCTCTTTTTTAAGAGCTATTCTTGCACGTTCTTTAATTTCATCTATTGTCATGTTTCCTTTTGTTTCAGACCATCTTTGAATTCCTTCAAAAAGAGTTCCTGTTCCATTATTTGCACCAGGCATACGAGCTGTATATACATAGTCTAAATGAATATGTGGATCAACATAAGGTGGTACAACAAGATCTCCTTTTAAATCATAAGTTTCTACATCCTTATATTTTTCAGAAAGATTTGGACCTATTTCCTTATAAACTCCATTTTCAACAAGTAAATCAACTAGTGTTTCATTTCCTTTTAATCTAGCATTTTTAAATAAAATAGCTTTCATTTAAATAATCTCCCTTCTATTTTTGGTATTTTACTAAAAAAATTTACTTATATCATTATTAATAAATTAAAATTTCTATTATTTTTAGTAATGACTTGTCAATAAAGAAAGTTTAGCATGAAAGATTTATTTAGTCATTGTATAAAATATACAAGAATAGTTTAATATTACTGTGCGCATAAAGAACATATTTTGGTAAATAGATTTGTATTTTTAGTACATTGTCACTAAAAAATACTCATTGTATACTGAGAGCGTAGCAAAATTCACATAAAGAATTTTCAATTAAAGCTAAATTTAATGAAGTTTTGATTTTTAGTTAGATCTTTAGATGTGTTTAATTTTGCAAAGGATTACTTTTGTAGAAATGCTTCTTATAATTCTAGCTAAAAATCAATCTTTAATAAAGGTAAGTTGAATAACAAGACAAGAAAGGGGATTTTATTATGTATGAAAATGTAAAAATGGAAAACATGACATGGAGAGAATTTGCGAAGAAAAAAGATGATGTAATTATATTACCAATAGGATCTACAGAACAACATGGGCCTCATCTTCCAACTTGTGTAGATACTGTAATAGCAAATGGATTTGCTTATAGAATTGCTGAAAAAATAAATGGGGTAGTTGCTCCGGCTTTATCATATGGATATAAATCAAAACCATTAAGTGGTGGTGGTCCATTATTTCCAGGAACTATAGATTTAAATGGAGCTACATTACAAGCTTTAGTAATGGATATAATAGATGAATTTGTCCGTGATGGATTTACAAAAATATTTATATTAAGTGCTCACTTTGAAAATGAAGCATTCATAGTAGAAGCTATGGATTTATGTTCTGCAAAATATGGAGATAAAGTACAATTACTTCTTACTAACTGGTGGGATCCAATGTCACCTGACGTAATTGATAAGGTATTTGATGAAGTGCCATTCCCAGGTTGGGCTTTAGAACATGCTGCTGTTACAGAAACATCATTAATGATGTATTTTGCACCAGAACTTGTTAGAGAAGATAAAATAATGGATACAGAAAATGCTAGCCCTGCAACTTACTATAGATATCCAATAGAAAAAGATATTGTTCCTGAAACTGGAATACTTGCATCAGCTAAATCTTCATCAGCTGAAAGAGGAAAAATAATAGTTGATGATGTTATTTCAAACATTATCAAGATTATTGACAAAGCTTTTAAATAATATTAAATTAGTATTTGATAAATTTAAGCAGAAAAAGTAGGGGATATTATGAAATTAAAAGGAATTATTTTAACTATGCTATCTTCAATTACCTTTGGTTTTGCCTTTACACTTGGGCCAATGACCTATGGTCTTGAAGGTAGCAACCCTGTGACATTAACTTTTTTAAGAAACTTTTTAAGTTTGCCATTTTTATTAGTAATTATTTTACTTTTAAAAATAGATTTAAGAGTAACAAAGAAACAACTAAGAGATCTAATAATACTTGGTTTCGTTGGGAATGCAATAACAACTTTAATGTTAAATATGGCATTTGCTTGTATAGATGTTGGAATAGTTACACCTATACATTTTACTTACCCAATATTTGTAACATTAGGCTGTGTAATATTCTTCCACGAAAAATTAAGTAAACAAAAAGTCTTTGCATTAATTATTGCTATGTCAGGTATAGGATGTTTCTTTATTACAGCGTTAAATTCAGCATCTTTTGGAAAAAGTACATTGTTAGGATTAATTTTAGCCGTAGCATCTGGAATGTTCTATGCATTTTATATTATATTTATGGATAAAAGTGGTTTGAAAAGTGAGCCACCTTTTAAAATAACATTCTATGTAGCAATAGCTTCAACAGTAGGTATGTTTATCTATGGAATGCTTACAAAGGAACTTGTATTATCTTCATTGACACATAAAGCATGGGGATTATCAGCAATATTTGCTTTCTTATGTACAGTTGTAGCATTATCATTATTACAAGTGGGTATAAAATATATTGGTGCTAGTGAAGCTGCTGTTATAAGTACATTTGAACCTATAACAAGTGTTATCTTTGGAGCAATACTTTTAGGTGAAGAAATAACATTAATGAAAATAATTGCATGTTCATTAATATTTGCAGGAGTATTAATACTATCCTTTGCAAAAGAAAAGACAAAATCTAATATTAAAATAAAAGAATCAGTTACCAATTAATACAATTTACCGATTAATTGTAATAAACTATGGACTATATAAAAATTGTTTTTAAAATTTTTATATAGTCCATTTTAATATTTTAAATATATAATTATTAATCTTTATTTGAAGGGTAGTCCACATTTATAATTTGTTTTGTAAATTAAGAAATTCAAAAATCAATATGCTATTAAAAAGCTCTAAGTCAGTCATAGCATCATCTAAATCCCTTTGTAAAAGATTTTTTATTGTGGATAATCTATAAAGTAAAGTATTCCTATGAATAAAAAGTTCTTGGGAAGTTTTTAGCAAATGTCTATTGTTTTTAAAATAGCATTTTAAAGTTTCTAATAAATTCATTCCATGACTTTTATCATATTCTAAAATAGGACCTATGTTTTCATAACAATATTGATAAACATCATTAATTTCAGCCAATTCAATAAACAATCTTATAATACCTAGTTCGTTATATTTAATAATTTTTGAATCATTATCATACATATCAATCATGGACAAAGCTTTAAAGGCCTCTTTATAACTTGCTTTAATGTCAGAATTAGTTTCTCTTATGCGGCTAAAGCTTAAGTTCATTTCAATATTTTCTGAATATTTAGAGCACATAAGGTTAAAACTAGATTCAATATATTCTAAGGATTTTTTTGCTTCTTCATAATTATTAGCAAATACCAAACTCAATAAATGATTTGCATACTCCATATGGATTAAAGTATAATTTTTTTCTTTTAATCCATCATCTAAGGAATTTGCTATATACTTGCTAATATTCTCTGTATCATAAGGTGTATTTGAGGTTTTTTTCATTTTAAGTATGCAAATATAATGGAAAGGTCTTAACTTTATATTATAAAATTCTGCTAAAGCGTTTATATCATCACTTAATTGATCTTGTGAAAAAAGAAGTGATTCAAGAAAATGTTTACCATTTTTTGATTCTTCTCTTTTTTGTTCTATTTTTAGAAAAATTTCTTGTATAATATCAATTAGTTTTATATCCCAAGGCATTACAAATAGGGGAAGAGCCTCATTATTTGCTCTATCAATCATGTCATCTGTTATTTTATCTATATGTTTATCATCAATTAAAATAACAATACCTGCAAGTTTCTTTTGAATACATTCTTCTAGTAAAAGTGCTAGGTTTTCATCATTGTTTTTATAAATGACAAAGAGTAACTCTCCTCCATAAAGCCAATTTGAAATAGATTCTGTTGTCCTTACATAGGGTAAAGAAATTTGTTTATTTAGTCCACTTTCTCCAGCTAACAATTTTGCTTTTGAAAAATACTTAAGTTGAAATAAATCTTTGCAACAAAAACTCATAAAGTCACTCCTTTTAATTTCATTTCAATCTTTCTTATTTATTTTACCATTTTTTATAAATATATTAAATATTGATTAATATATTTACATATTTGTTTATTACATTTATATTTTAAGTATGATTTTTTTAAAATATTATTAATTTTAGAGTTTATTAAAATCGATAAATTAGAAAGGTTGGAATAAATATGATAAGACCAATTGTTAAAGATGTATTATTTTTAGGACAAAAATCAGAACTTGCAACTAAAGAAGATATAGGAATTATTGATGATTTAGTCGATACCTTAAGAGTAAATAAAGAAGTATAAAAAATAGTCTTAGATATTGATATAATTTCTCTAAGACTATTTTTATAATTAAATAAAATCATAATTTAGTAAATTAGAATTATGCTATTTCACTAACTGATTTAATATATTTTTGTCCTTCTTCAGCATTAAATTCCTTTTCCCATTTAGATATAACAACAACAGCTAATGAGTTTCCAAGTACATTAACAAGAGTTCTCGCCATATCAACGATACGATCTATACCAGCAATAAAGGCAACTCCTGCTACTGGAATTCCTAAAGAACCAACAGTTGCTAAAAGTACTACAAAAGATGCACCAGGAACTCCAGCCATACCTTTTGAAGTAAGCATTAATACAAGCACTAAATTAATTTGAGCAGAAAGTGGTAAGTGAATTCCATATATTTGAGCAATAAAAAGTGCTGCAATAGATTGATATAAAGTAGATCCATCTAAGTTAAATGAATATCCTGTTGGAATAACAAAAGATGTAATTGCCTTAGGACAGCCAAACCTCTCCATCTTTTCCATAAGCTTTGGTAAAACGGCTTCAGAACTTGCTGTAGTATAAGCTAAAATAAGTTCATCCTTTAAAAGCTTTATAAGTGATATAATGCTTGTTCCAGATATTTTTGCAATAAAGCCAAGAACAAAAAATACAAAGAAGAACATGGCGCCATAAACAGTAATTATTAACTTTCCTAAAGGAATTAATGAAGCTAATCCAAATTTAGAAACAGTTACACCTATTAATCCAAATACGCCAAGTGGCGCAAGCTTCATAATTTGATTAGTAATCCAAAACATTGAATCAGCTATACCTTGACATATTGCAAGGACAGGTTTTCCTTTTTCTCCAATTGCAGCTACACCTAATCCAAACATAACTGAAAAGAAAATAATAGGAAGTAAATCTCCTTTTGCAAGAGATTCAAAAATATTAGTTGGAACAATATTTATAAATGTATCCATAAATCCATGGTTAGATGCAGCTTCTGCTGTACTCATATATTTATCAATATTAGTAGTTGCAAGAGTACTAATGTTTACTCCGCTTCCTGGATGAAATAAATTAGCTACAACTAAACCTATTATAATAGCGAATGTAGTTACAATCTCAAAGTAAAGTATTGTTTTTCCGCCGATTTTCCCTAATTTTTTAACATCTCCAACTCCAGCAACACCAACAACAAGTGATGAAAAGACAATAGGTATGACAATCATTTTAATTAATCTTATAAAAATATCTCCAAATGGTTGTAAATATGAAGTAACAACTGGATTACCATAAAAAACAGCTCCTACTATAATACCTAGTATAAGTCCAAGTACAATTTGAAATGCTAGTCCTAATTTTTTCATTTGTTTAATAGCCTCCTTGAGTAGTTTATAACTTGAAAATCATTTATTTGAAATTTTGCTAAATTAAATATATGCAAGAAATGAATAATTGAAATTTCATTTTATAGCATATAGTATATCACAAAAAAATAAACTTAGCTTTATATTTTTTAAAAAAAATTAATTTAATATATGTATTTGTTAATTAAAATTTAAAAAAATTAAATTGATATAAAAATAATTGATGGAAATCCTTCGCTGACTTAAAAAAATGCAAGTTTTGCATTAATAAATAGAATATAATAACGAATATTATGTAAAAATATAAATATTTTATACGTTTTAACATTAAATTTTGATTGGATGTACTTATGAAGTTTTTATATAATATTTAATACGAAATTGCAGTTTTATTATATAGAAAATTGCAATTATATTAATGATTTATTTTAGGGTGAGAAGTTTATGAAAGAAGTATTACACTTAGGAGTTGATATAGGATCAACTACTATTAACCATATAATAAATGAATAAGTCTTTTACAAATATTTAAAAGGTATAGAATTAGATCTAATTCTATACCTTTTTGTTATTATTTATGAATTAATTAGTAAAGATTTTAGTTCATCAAAGCTAGAAATTTCATAAGTAGGTTTTATTGAAGTTTCATTTTTAATCTTGTTAGGGTTGTACCAACAAGTATCTATACCAAAGTTTATACCACCTTGTATATCAGAAGTTAAACTATCTCCAACCATTAATACTTTACTCTTATCAGAAAAATTCATATGTTTTAGAGTATGCTCAAAGATTTTTGGATCAGGTTTTGAGATTAGTATTTCTTCAGAAATTACTATAGGGTCAAAATATTTTGCTATAGTAGATTGTCTTATTCTTTTATCTTGAACAGAGATAAGACCATTAGTTATTATAGAAAGTTTATAATATTTATTAAGATTTTCTACAAGGTCAGTACTATCTTCATATAGAAAAGAAGCATCAGCTAAATGATTCATATATGATTTAGCAAAGTTAGCTGCATCAAAATTTATATTTAATTTATCTGATAATCTTTTAAATCTTTCTATTTTTAATTTCTTTTGTGTAATAAGTCCTTGCTCAAACTCTTTCCATATAGCAGTATTTATTTCTTTATATACTTTTAAATGGTAGTTTTCGTCATATGCTATATTAAAGTCAAGCATAGCATTTTTAAAGGCTTCCTTTTCAGATTTTTTAAAATCAAATAGAGTTTCATCTGCATCAAATAGTATAACTTCATATTTCATAATATATCCTCCAGCTTTTGTATTTTTATATACAGAGTTTCATTATTAATTTAATAAGAGATTGTTTATTTATCTTTTTATGATATTTTACATTAAAAGGAATGATTGTTAAAGGAATTTTTGATTTATATCTATTTACAAATTTATATAAATAAAATAATATATTTGTAAAATATAACACTTAAGCTATATTAAGTTATTTATATTTTTAGGGGGAGGAGTTACATGAAGGGGAAGAAATTAAGTGTTTCAGGAGTTATTTTAATAATAAGTTTTTTAATTTATATTGTTTATTTGGTTTCAAGCAATATTTTATTAAACTATGGTATGGAGTTTAGAGAAAGTGTTAAGAATTTTATACTTTTAGATAAATTTGTATTTATAGCTTTTGGTAATATAATATTTATTAAAATAATTTGGAAAGAGAAAGGAATAGGGGGATTTGCTAAGACGTTTACTACATTTTTATCTTTTATAATAAGTTTTGTTTTAATATTTGGTTTTATTTTAATACCTTATGTTTTTGAGTCAAGAGTGGAAGCTTTAGCATATAAAGAAGGAAGATTAGTAGTAGCTGCTTCTAGTGATGGATTACATAATTCAAGGATAAGTTTTTATGAACCTGTAAATTCTATTGTTATGAAAAATAGTGATATTGAAGATTTACATCATAATGCTCCTAACAATTGTTATTATTATGAAAAATCCAACTTTTTAGAAAATCCTGATTTTGATATAAGGGAAGAATCTAATTTTGAGGATTTAAAGCCATGGAGTGCAAAGAAAAAATTTAGCCATGAAGTGTTTAATTATTTAGGAAACAAAACTTATGATTTTGGGGGTATAGTAATTAAATTTGATAAAAAAGAAACCTGGGTGAAAGAAGCTTCTATAGAAAGAAATATAGTTAAGTATGAGGGTGTAAATATAATAGGTGAAAATATTGATACTATTAAAGAAAATATAAGTAAAGCGGAGAAAGATCATGATGACAGTACTATATATGAAGAATTTTTAGATGAAAAAGGTAAGCAAAATATTAGAATTGGTAGAAAATATAGATTTAATACTAAAGATGAGTATAGCATATATTATTATGATACAACTCTAGTTCTTGATGATAATGGCATAGTTACTTCAGTTAAATATTTAAATAGGAATTTTGAAGATATAGATTAAGGTTTATACTAAGTAAATAAAACCTGATTAATTTATTAAAATATAATTTATTAAAAACATAAATACAAATGAGGTTTTTTAGTAAGTTTTGATTTAATAAAAATTTTAATTTTATCTTAGTTTTAAGGGCTTTTATAAGTCATCACTAAATTTTAAGGTGGATTTATTTAAATTTAAATCAAATATTTAATTGATTTAACCTCATTTGTATTATTTTATTTTCAACTAATCTAAATTAAATCATCTAATCCATTAACGGTAGTTTGTTCATCATCATTAATAGGAATAACTATGCATTTTTGACCATCAATTATTTGAGATTTTATTTCAGGTATTTTTTCAGGCTTTACTTGAAGTACAATATCATATTCACTATTAATAGTAGTATTATCTTCAGATTCTTCTAAATTACTTTCTAAGATTTCTTCTGAGTTACTTTCTAAAGTTTCATCAGAAACTAAATCATCATTTTCTGTAATAGAATCTTCTTCCTTGTCCATGGCAGCTTCTTTTTTCACTTCTTCAAGTCTAGTTTTTAGTATTGCCACTTGCTTTTCAAGATGTTCCTCTTTTTTTCTCTGTTCATTTGCTTTTAGAGTTTTGTTATCAATTAAGTTTTCAGCTAAAGGAAGATCTTCTCCAAAGCTTTCCACATAAGATTTTTCAATCTGGCTAGTAATATCTTCAGGAATTCCACTTTCTATTAATATATTTTGAACATCTTTATCTGTTAAAGAAATAGGTTCACAGTCAGGAGTATCTTCGTACATAGAGTTATGTTCTTCTATCATATTATTTAAATTTTCTTGTACTTCCATAAATACTTTTTCTGCTTTTTCTTCATCTAAGAAAGAATCCTTAATAATTGATTTGAATGTTTGCTTTTGAATAGTAGCAGTTTGTTTTGAAGTACAACCTAATACATTTTCCATTAATTCTGGATGAGCATCCTTAGCATTTTTAGTATAATACATAACAGAATTCACATCTGAGCTACGATCTATAAAAGCAGGGAATACAAATCCATTGGCAGGGGCTTCAACTACCCAATCTCTAATACGTGCTTTTATTTGATTTTCTTCTTCAAAATATCTAAGACCAGGACCAGAAAGAGAAACTGGACATACTGCACATAAAATATATTCATATACTTCTTCAGATTCATCTACCTTAAGGTTATCCTTAGTTTTAGTTATAACATCATAAGCATCATGGAAAAGAAGTATTAAAAAGTTACCTGTGTAATCATAATTATCTATGACTAATTTATAAAAATCATTAAGAAGTTCATCATCCTTTAATTTACTATTTTTTAATTGCATAAGAGAAACTTGTCTCTCATTAACAAGATAATCATTTAGTGGAAAGTTAAGTTCTAAAATATTGTTTCCAATAGTTCCAGACATTACTTTTTTAGCAATTTCTAAATATTTAAAGTATTCATCTTCATCTAAGTTAAGAAAAGTTTCTCTAAAGTTTAAAATAATATTTTTTTCTCCATTGACATAGCATCCACACATTTTAGTAAAAGTGCAATGGTCCTTTTTAAGACGTTTTTTTAATTCAAGTATATCTTTCTTTCTCATATATAAACTCCTCAATCTAAACTAATTAATATATTTTCATTATTAAGTATAGTATTTTTTATATATTAATTAAAGATTTTATTAAATGAATTCAGTGTAGATTACACAATATTAGATAAATATAAAATGGCAAAAAACTTTTTATTAATAATTATTTTTAAAAAATAATTGCATTAAAGTAAATAGTGTGTTATTATAAGAGAGTAGCAAAAATGCTAACAAAAAAGTTTCATTTAGGTAAATAGTTTCTCGTAAATTAGAGATTATTATATCGATTTAGAATCTTTAATTTCAGGAGGAATATTTATGACAGATAAAATAATGACATGTAGAGATTGCGGAAGTGAATTCGTATTTTCAGTAGGAGAGCAAGAATTCTACAAAGAAAAAGGATTCGATAACGAGCCAACAAGATGTATGTCTTGTAGAAGAGCTAAGAAACAACAACAAAATAGAAGATAATTTTGAAGTGTTATAGGCTGTAGTTTTAAACTACGGCCTTTTTTATATTTTAATAAGTTAAGCTTCATTAACAATACACTTATCATTATTTAATTGATTTTTAAATAAATTTCTAAAAACAAATCTTACAAAGTTCTATATTAAAAATAATTGTGTGAAAACTTCAAAAAGTAAATTAATTAGGAAATATAAATCAATATTTTAGAAACTTAATTCTATTTGATTAATAGAAAAATTTTGCAATAATATAAACGAAGATTAAGAAATCGATTTCTTTTTTGAAGGTTTAATTAAACGGGTATTTATAAGATTTTATTATTTAAATATAGAGGTGATGGTTTGGATACATTAATAAATAAAAAAGTAGAAAAAAAAAGAAGATGTTTCTATAAAAACTTTAATTACTTATAGTATGGGAAGTTTAGGAAATAATATGATATACGCATTGATTAGTTCCTACCTTTTAATCTTTTTAACAGATAGTTTTAAAGTAGGGGCAGCTGCCATAGGAACCTTATTTTTGGTGGCAAGAATTATAGATGCAATAACAGACCCTATAATGGGGGTTATAGTTGATAATACTAATACTAAAATCGGAAAGAGTAGACCCTATTTATTTATCGTTCCTATTTTCATGGGAATAGCAACAATTATGTGTTTTTCAGCACCAGATTTAAGTTATAGTGGTAAAATAATATGGATATACATAGCATATATTTTCTGGGGAATATCCTTTACTGCAATGGATATACCATATTGGTCATTATCTGCCAATATTACAAGATCTTCATCAGGAAAAACTAAGATTGTTACATCAGCAAGAACAGTGGCCTATGTAGGTAATTTTATAATTTTAACTTCAACAATTCCTCTTGTATCAATAATTGGAAACTGGCAAACTGTGGCCATAATATATGTTTGCTTTGCTACTATATTTACTTGGGTTACAGCCTTTGGAATTAGAGAAATTAAGGATAATGTGGCAAAGAAAAAGGAAAAGCAAGGTTTTAAACAATTTATAAATCTATTAAAGACAAATAAGCCTTTAAGAATAGTTTTATTATCAATGTTAGTTTTAGAATTAAGTGGATCAATAAAAAATACAATATCTATATATTATGTAAAGTATAATTTTAATGCGGAAATGATGATTCCAGTAGTTAGTTCAGTTGGTATGGGAGCTAGTATATTAGGTGGAATAATGTCACCATTTTTAACAAAAAAATTAGGAAAAAGAAATACAGCTCTTTTAGGATTATTAGCTGGTGCTGCAGGATCATTTTTAGTATTTTTATTATCCTATTCTTCATTACCTTTAATGATAGTTATAAACTTCATAAGTGGAATTTTTGATGGAGCAGGTTATATTACCTTAACATCAATGGTTGCAGATTGTGTTGAGTATGGTGAATGGAAAACTGGAAAGAGATCAGAAGGAATGATATTCTCTTTAAATATATTTAAAAGTAAGATTGCCAGTGCTATTGGGGGATCCTTATGTGGATATATCTTAGCGTATATTGGTTATACAGCAAATGAAAGTCAATCTACTTTTACATTAAACGGAATTCATTTAATACAGACTTTAGTTCCATGTGCCATTGTAATAATAAGCTTTATGCTACTAAGAAGATATAATTTATCTGAGGCAGAATATGAAGCTATAGTTGATGACTTGAAAAATGGTGTTACAAGAATAGGTTAACATTAATATGAAAAGTATAAGAGATAATTTAGATATTAATACTAAATTAAGTGAATTTAATATAGTAATTATATTAAAGGTCTAATTGAGATTTTAGAAAATAAATTTCATATAATTTTAATTCTTATAAAAGATTTAAAAAGTATAACAGAGGTTTAAATTTACGCCTCTGTCATACTTTTTATTTTTGGAATTTTTTTGTTTTAAAGCTGTATTTTAAATTTATATGCTTGGTTTATTTACTTGATTATTTCTGTAATTTAGTGGAGACATTGAAAAATGTTTTGAAAAAGTTTTTGAAAATAATAGGGAGTCACTATAACCTACACTATTTGCGACTTCTCCTATAGGAAATTTAGTGCCTTTTAGTAAAAGGGTGGCTTTGTACATTCTAAGGTTTATTAAATATCTTTGAGGAGAAATTCCAAGGTTTTTTATGAACATTTTATATAAATAACTTCTGCTTAAGTTTACATAATCAGCAATTTCTTGAACAGTTATACTATGCATATAATTAGAATTAATGAAATTAAGGGCATCTTGAATATATGTGTGTAATTCCTTATCTTTGTATTCAAAAGGTTTTGGGAATTCTTCTATAAGTGCGTACAATAATGAGTAAAGTTCCTTTAGTAATAGTATGTCATCAGATCTTGAAGGATTATAAGTCTTTGATATTTCGCACATATTTAATATTATCTGTGGAATTTTTGAGTTTTCTTCACAATTAGCAACACAAGAGTTAGTTATAGAAGTTCTATTTAAATATTCATTAGCATTTGAACCACTAAAGCCTATCCAGTAGTATTCCCAAGGATCATCTATAGAAGCCACATACTCAACTTGCATACCTTTTAGTAGTATAAAAATATCACCTTGTTTTAAGTTATATACCTTACCATTAAATTTAAAAGTCCCATATCCCTTAGTTACGTAATGAATAACAGCATTTTTCAATACTTCATAGTTATATCCTAATCCTGGTATACCTTGTTCTATACCACATTCATCTACATTCATTTCAAAATTTTCTTTAACATACTTTTTCCACAATATTTGCATTTCTACCTCCTAACCTATAAAATTAGCCAATTTTATAGTAAGTTTTATATTAAACATTTACATGAGAGCTTTGCAAAGCCGTTTATCAACATAAAAGCCTTTTATTTTAAAATAAATCCTTCTAAATATAAGAATATTTTAAAGAAATATCTTTATATATTAGTTATTAAAATTTATAAGATTATAAGAAACATTATAACATATTTTAGAACTTTTTAACTATTCTAAAAGATTAATTTACATATTAACATTTAATTAAGGGTAAAAACTATTTTGAAAAATGATTTATATGGAATTATGTTTCTTAAATATATAATCATGTTTCATGAATACATAATTATTTTAAATGTATTGGGAGGGTAAAATGATATTAAAAAATGAATACCATGAAGATATTTCTAAACTGCATGTAAATATGATGCCAAGAAGAAGTTATTATGTTCCTTTTGTGGATACTGATGAAGCTTTAAATATTAAAGATAGAAGTAAGCAACTTAACTTCTTTTCACTTAATGGTAAATGGGAATTTAATTACTTTGATAGCTTACAAAAAGTTAAAGAGTTTGATGATATAAATCAAATTAGTTTTTCAGATAATATTGATGTTCCATCTCTTTGGCAATTAAAGGGATATGATTATAATCAATACACTAATGTAAAATATCCAATTCCTTTTGATCCACCTTTTGTTCCTATAAACAATCCATGTGGAATTTATAAGAGAGATTTTGAAATTGAAATACTTCCTGAAAATTATGATTATAATATAAACTTTGAAGGCGTTGATTCCTGCTTTTATTTTTGGATAAATGATAACTTTGTTGGGTATAGCCAAATATCTCATAGCATATCTGAGTTTGATATTACAGAATTTTTAGTAAAGGGTAAAAATACAATTACAGTCTTAGTTTTAAAATGGTGTGATGGAACTTATTTTGAAGATCAAGACAAGTTTAGAATGTCTGGAATTTTTAGAGATGTATATATATTAAGAAGAGCAAAGGAAAGAATAGTTGACTATAAAATAACTCAAAGTATAGATTTTTCAGCTAAAGAAGGAAAGTTAGATCTTGAAATTTTATCTAATATAGGAAATCCAAAAGGGAAATATTATTTGTTAAATCCTAATAATCACATGATAGCATCTGGAAATATAGATAATAATAAAATCCAAATCAATATTAAAAATGTAGAACTTTGGAGTGCTGAAATACCTAATTTATATACCTTATTAATTGAAACAGAGCATGAGGTTATAAAAGAAAGAATAGGTATGAGAGAAATTAAAATAGAGAATTCTATTTTAAAAATTAATAATAAAAAAATAAAGTTAAGAGGAGTTAATCATCATGATAGTAATCCAACTAAGGGATATGTTATGACATATGATGATATGATTCTAGATTTAAAAATAATGAAAGAGTGTAATGTTAACTCTATAAGAACAGCTCATTATCCTAAATCTCCGATTTTTTATGAGTTATGTGATGAATATGGTTTTTATGTTATGAGTGAGGCAGATATTGAAATTCATGGGGTTGTTGAACTATATGGATTAGGATATTTAGATAATTATAATATGATAGCTGATGATAAAGTTTATGAAAAGGTTATTATTGATAGAGTTGATTCATCTATAGTTCCTTTTAAGAATAAATCTTGTATTTTCATGTGGTCTCTTGGAAATGAGTCAGGATTTGGATGTAACTTTGAAAGAGGATTAGAATATGCTAGGGCATTAGATCCTACACGTCCACTTCATTATGAAGGTGCTTATTATGCTAGCAAAGAAAGAGAAAATGACTTTACAAATATTGATGTTATTAGTCGTATGTATATAAGTATAGAGGAAATCAAGGATTACTTTGAAAAAGGAATAGACAAGCCATTAATATTATGTGAGTATGCACATGCTATGGGAAATGGACCAGGTGGATTACAAGACTATGATGAAATGATACAAAAGTATGACCAGTTTGCAGGGGCATATGTTTGGGAGTGGTGTGACCATGCAATACTTATTAAGGAAGATGTTAATGGTAAAAAAGCATATGGATATGGGGGAGATTTTGAAGAGGAAAATCATGATGGAAACTTCTGTGTTGATGGTTTAGTTTATCCAGATAGAACTCCTCACACTGGATTATTAGAATATAAAAATATCAATAGACCTATAAGAGTCATAGAATTTGATGAAATTAAGAAAAGAGTTAAGCTTAAAAATATGCTTGATTTTAGGAATGCTGGTGAATTCTTAGATGTTACTTATAAGGTGTTTTTAGATGGAGAAATAATTTTCGGAGATGATATAGATTTAGAAAGCTTAAAAGCAAAAGAAGAAAAATGGTATGATTTAAGCATATCAGAATTGCCAAAGGGAATTATAACTATATTATTTCAGTATAAAGTGAAAAATCATAATCATCTGTATGAAAAAGGTGAAGTTTTAGGCTTTGACAATTTTATCATAAAAAATGGGGTAGATAATATCTCATCTGTTGATAAAATCATAAAAAGTACTATTAATGAACAAAAATTTTATGTAGAAGAAACAGTTAATAAGATTAAAGTTATAAATAATGAGTTTATTTATAATTATAATAAAAATACAGGTTCCTTTGATTTTATTCAGGCATTAGGAGAAACATTTATAGATGATCCAATGAAATTTATTATTTGGAGAGCACCTACAGATAATGATAGAAAGATTAAAAATCTGTGGATTGAAGCTGGCTTTAATCAAATTACTACAAGAGTGTATAATAGTAAAATTAAGGAGTTTTCAAATAGGGTGGAGATAACTAGCGATTTAAGCTTGATACCACCATATAGAGAAAGAGTCCTTGATCTTAAGGTAACATGGAGTATCTATTCAGAGGGGTTAATTAAGTGCCATGTTAAAGGGGATAAAAATATGAAAACACCTTATTTACCAAGGTTTGGTGTAGAGCTTAAGCTGAATAAATCCTATGAAGAGGTAAGTTACTTTGGATTTGGACCATATGAAAATTACGTAGATAAAAATTCATCTTGTTATTTAGGAAGATTTAATTCTAAGGTTTCTGAAATGCATGAAGATTATATAAGACCTCAAGAAAATGGAAGTCATCATTATTGTAGAGAAGTAGCTATTAATAATGAAAAAGGAAAGGTTTATGTTTTATCAGAAAATGACTTTGCCTTTAATGTTTCACACTTTTCTTTAAATCAATTAACTAATGCAAATCATAATTTTGATTTGAATGAAGAAGAGGCAACTTATTTAATTGTAGATTATAAACAAAGTGGTATAGGATCAAATAGTTGTGGCCCTGATTTAGATGAAGAATATAGACTAAATGAAAAAGAATTTTCTTATGATTTCTACTTAAAATTTGTAAAAGATAATATAAAGGATAATTAAATATAATGTTTTAAATTAATTGCTGTCTTATATAGTGCCTTAAAACACTATATAAGATAGCATTTTTTATTTTAGTCTTAATACCAAATTTAAATTTATTTTCGTATATAGGTCTAATTAATAACTAGATTTTAAAATTGCATAGGAACTCTAAATTTGTTAGCTAAATTATTAAATTTGAATATGGTTGTCAGTTTATTTTTAGTAATTGTTTATATGAAAAATTTTAGCTTATTTTTAAAGCATATCACATTAACACATAGGATAATTTCAGAATAAGTTATTAGTTTATATTATGTGTGAATTTAATTCTTAAGGGATAATATCTTTTAAAATTTTTGTGGGATTTTAAATATATTTATGTAAATATGCAAAATATATCTTATATATTATAAAAATAAATGAGGTGAACTTATGAAATCTGTATGGAGTGAAAGTTGTAAATTTAGAAAGAGAGAAGCTTTAAATAAAGATATAAAAACTGATGTTTTAGTTATTGGAGCTGGAATAGCAGGGGTATTGACAGCATATATGTTAAAGCAAAAGGGGAGAGATGTAGTTTTAATTGATGCAGCTGAAATAGCAAGTGGTAATACAAAAAATACCACAGCGAAGATTACATCTCAACATGATTTAATCTATAGTAAATTAATAGCAGAGTTTGGAGAAGAAAAGGCTAGACAGTATGCAAAGGCAAATGAGCTTGCAATAAAAAAATATAAAGAAATCATTGAAGATAAGAGAATAGAATGTGATTTTGAAGAAAAACCAGCATATGTTTATTCTTTAAATGAAGTAGATGTTCTTAAAGAAGAGGTGGAAGCTGCTAAAAACCTTGGCATTGATGCCGAATTTGTTCAGGAAGCAAATTTACCTTTTAAGATTAATGGAGCTGTTAAATTCAATAATCAAGCACAATTTAATCCACTTAAATTTTTAAAAGGTATTTCAAATGAATTAGTTATTTATGAAAATACTAGAGCTTTAGAAATAAAAGAAAATCTAGTAGTTACAAGTGGAGGAAACATAACTGCGAATAATATAGTAGTAGCCACTCATTATCCAATAATGAATGCTCCTGGATATTATTTTATGAAAATGCATCAAGAAAGATCCTATGTTTTAGCCTTGGAAAATACAAGTGAAATTGATGGAATGTATATAGACCTTAATAAAGAAGGATATTCTTTCAGAACTTATAATAATTTATTATTACTTGGAGGAATAAGTCATAGAACAGGAGAAAATGAAGAGGGTGGAAGTTATGATGAATTAAGAAAAGTTGCTAAAAGGTTATATCCAAAGGCAAAGGAAAAATATTATTGGTCAGCTCAAGATTGTATGACTATAGATGGAATACCTTACATAGGAAGATATTCTAGTGAAACTCCAAATATATATGTTGCTACAGGATTTAATAAATGGGGAATGACAAGTTCTATGGTTTCAGCTATGATAATATCAGATATGATATTAGAAAAAGAGAATGATTTTTCAGAAATATTTTCTCCAAGAAGATTTGATTTATCTTTATCAATAAACAATATTGCTAATGATTTAATTGAAACAGCTAAGAATTTTATTGCTCAAAAAGTATATATTCCAAGTAGCGAAATAGAGCATATTAAAAATGGGCATGGAGGAATTATTGAATATAATGGTGAGAAGGTTGGTGTTTATAAAAATAAAGAGGGAAAAGAATTTTTTGTATCAACAAAATGTACCCATTTAGGATGCCAACTTAGTTGGAATTCAGATGAATTAACATGGGATTGTCCTTGTCATGGATCAAGATTTGATTATAAAGGAAGGTTAATAGGAAGTCCAGCTACTAAAGACCTTGTAGAGGATTAATAATATTATGAATGTAAATAAGAATACTAACCAAGAAGGTACTACTTCAAGGGCTAGATAAGTGAAGGATAGTTTTTAATTGGTTAATATTTAACTAATTGAAACCTATTATGATAATAGTAAAAGATTTACCTAAAGAACTTAATAGCATTTTTTTAATAGAATAAAAACTGTAAAAGAGCTGTATCAAAATATAAAAATAAAACTTACAAATATGATAAACAGAATTTCTAGCTAAGATTTATGAACATATGTAAATTAATATAATTATTATATGAAGCTAGTAATTTTAAAAATATATTTGTAAGTTTTATTGTTAAGTTTTAAAAAATAATATTTAAAATTTTAGTATTAAACAGCAAATTTCATAGAAACTAATAAGACTATTAAAGCTGTTGTAAATATAGGAATAAGGACAGATGTTACAAACATATCCTTATAGGCTTCTTTATGAGTTAAACTACAAATTGCTAAAGTAGTAATAACTGCTCCATTATGAGGAAGAGTGTCTAACCCTCCAGAAGATAGAGAAGCTATTCTATGAAGTATTTCTGGTGAAATATTCATAGCCTGACTCATTTGTAAGTATGTTGGAGCAAGAGCATCTAAAGATATTCCAAGTCCTCCAGAGGCTGAGGCTGTAAGTCCACATATTAAGTTAACCGATAAAGCTTCAGAGATTATTGGGTTTGATGAAACGCCAAATATAACTGATTGTATAAGAGTGAACACAGCTAGTGATTTTATTACACTCCCATATCCAACTATGGCACTAGAATTTAATAGTGGTTTAAATGAGTTAGTAACTCCTTTATCTAATACTGATTTTAAGTTTTTTATTTTTTTAAAGTTAGTTATTATTAAAAATAAGTCTGCTAAAACTATAGCAATTATTACACTCCAAGTTCCAGAAACATTACTTAAAGTGGTATTAAATTCTTTAAGGTAACTTCCATCTATATTTTCATAATAAACTTTTGAAAAGAATAAGTTAACTATAAAAATTATTATTATAGGAATTATTGCTTTAAATATACTAGGTAAGTTTTCATAGTTTTCATTAACCATTGAATCATTATGATTTCCATATCCCTCACCCTTAGCTTTAGCTGATTTTGCACGGCGTGTAAGCCATATCATACCAAGAGTTAGCATCATAATACTTGCTAATAATCCTATAAGTGGTGCTGCAAAAGTATCTGTACCAAAATATTTCATTGGTATAACATTTTGAATTTCTGGTGAACCTGGCAGAGCAGTCATTGTAAAAGTAAATGCTCCAAGAGCAATTGTTCCAGGTATAAGTCTTTTAGGAATATCAGCTTCTCTAAATAATGTAGTGGCAATTGGATAAAGAATAAATGCTACTACAAATAAGGAAACACCACCGTAAGTAAGTAATGCTCCAGAAAGAACAACGGCTAATATTGATTTTTCTTTTCCAAGTTTTTTAGTTATAAAGTGAGCTATAGATTTAGCATAACCTACCTCTTCCATTAACTTTGCAAAAATTGCTCCTGTCATAAAAAGAGGAAAATAATTTTTTATAAAACTTGCAAAGCCAGACATATATATTTCAGTATAACTAGCCATTAAATGTGCATTTAATCCAGTAGTAAGAAGTATAGTTACTAATGCTACAATGGGAGCTGTTATTATTGTTGAGTACCCTTTATAAGCAAGATACATTATAAGTATTAAGGATAATATTAAACCTAAGATATTTGTCATTATGATTAAATAGCTGCATCTAAAAAATAAATTATTATAAAACTAATAAACATATTAAGATAATTACTAGAATTTGCTAAGAATTTAAATTCTAAAGTTAATCTAGATATTCTCTTCATACTATTTTTGAGTTTTATTTTTATATTTTGATACAGCACTATCTCCTTTCTTTAGTTAAATTCATTTATTATTTTTCCTTTTTTATATTTATAAATTCATAAAATTAAATTAATAATTTTGATTTGATAAAATATTATATCATATAATAATTTATATTAAATAAAATTAAGAGGTGAATAATGGCAAATAGCTTCTTTGTTAATCGTTTACTGATGAATATCTCATTAAAAAATATATGGAATTGGAAATATTATATATTTACATAGTTTTTTATTTAATTTTTTCAATGTGACTCCGGTCATATTTAAGATAAGCATTTTGAAATTATAATAGCATCATAAGAGAGGCAAAAAGCCAAATAAATAATAAGAAATTTTTATTTATAGGAGGAAGTAGTTAGTATAACTTTATTATGCTATTGAAATTTATATATGGAAAATAAAAAAGTAATATTAAAAGATGGACAAGCAAAGGTTATTGATTCTGAAAGAATAAACATGTTAACTGACTTTTTAAGAAAAATAAATAAAGAAGGTATAACTAAAGAATTAAGAGAAGAAGGATTAGATATAGTAAAGTCAATTGATCCCTTAGAATTATCAATTGCAGAGCAAAACTTAATAGATGATGGAATGGAGCCTAGTGAGTTAAGACATTTATGCGATATACATATGGAAATACTTAAGGATGAACTTGAAAAATTAAAGAGCAATATATCAAGGGGACATGTCTTAGATACTTTAGTTGAAGAACATACAAAAATATTAGGATTATTAGAAGAACTTGAAGTAGTTACTAGTAAAATAGTAAAAATGGATAAATATAATAAAGAAAATGCAGAATTTTCAAAGGCTTTAGAAATAGTACAAGGTATTTTAGATGCAGAGCTTCATCATAAAAGAGAAGAAGATGTATTATTTCCAGAGTTAGAAAACAGAGAGATTACCGGTCCAACAAGAATAATGAGGTTAGAACATGATCAATTAAGAGAGAAAAAGAGAAGATTAAAGGAATTAATAAAAGTAGTTGAATATCTTGATTTTGAAGACTTTAAAGATAATCTTCAATCTTTATCTAAAGAAATTTGTTTTGAACTTAAGGATCATATATTTAAAGAAAATTATATTTTATATCCAACAGCTTTAGAGGCTATAAAAGATGAAAAACTTTGGGAGAGCATGAGAGAAAAATGTGATGACATAGGATATTGTCCATTTACTCCAAAAGAATGTATAGAAAAATAGTTTAAGATTATATTTCGGTTGAATGTTGATTTTAGCTGGTTATTTAGATGAAATTTAGTTTAATAAAGTATTTTTATTACTTTATTATTAATATTAACTTAAAGTTCTATGTAAAAATAAACACTAGCAAAAAATAGTTTGTTATAAATATGTGATTAAAAAATTAGGAGGAAATTATTATGGAAAAATTAATTAGAAAAGACTATAGTTTAGGAGAAGTTGTTACTGTTTACCCAGCAGTTGTTAAGAAATTTAATGATATGGAATTAGACTATTGTTGTGGTGGAAGTAAGAGTTTAGAATTAGCACTTAAAGAAAAAGGTATTGATGTTGATAAATTTGTTGAAGATTTAAACAAAGAATTCAAAGAGTTTAAATTTGAAAACTCTCAATATGTAGATTGGAGAGAAAAATCTTCAGAAGAGTTAATAAGGCATATAGTTGAAACTCATCATGCAGAGACTTTTAAATTATTAAAAGAAATAGATCCATTGATGGTTAAGGTATTTAGAGTACATTTTTCACATGATCCAGAACTTTTAATGAAAGTTCATAGCCTTTTTGGAAAGCTAAAATGTGAATTAGAAGAACATTTACTTAAAGAAGAGAATATTTTATTCCCATTAATGATTAAGTATGACCAAGCAAAGGATAAAGAAGAAAAAAAAGAAATAGAAGAGGATATAAGAATCATAGTTAATGAACATGAAGCTGCTGGTGATATATTAAAAGAATTAGCAGAAGTAACTGATGATTATAAAGTTCCAGAATGGGGATGCATAAGTTTTAAACTACTATATGATTATTTACACGACTTAGAAAAAGATTTATTCATACATATTCATAAAGAAAATAATATATTATTCCCAAGATATTAATATTTATAAACATTATTATAATTCTATATGAGAAGTAAATTTGTTGAAAACATTTTCTGAATATGATACTTTTAAGTAAAGAAAATAGATTGGGTTTAATTATTAATTTACACAGAAAATCTTTCTAATTATTGAATAGTTTTTTCTAAGGAGGTATTTATGAGCTTTGAGTTTAAATTAAATTTAGTTTTTTCAAAAATAATCGCTTTTTTAGGATTATTAAGTATATTAATTATAATTTTAGAGTTTTTAAAAATACTTCCTCGTGAAATAATGTCTTATTTAGTTGGATTTAGTTTTGTAGTATCTCCAATATTATTTATATCATCATTGATTAATTATATATTGATTTTAATATTATTTATTAAAAAGTATAATCATGAAAAAAGTTACGGTAATATGAAGTGGAGTATAAGCCTTACTTTTATAGGATTAATGCCATTTATGTTTTATTTTATTATGATATTGATCTTTGGTTTTTAATATTAGTATTTTGGAGATTAGAAAATGAAATAATTTTATAAATTGTAAATTAAAAAGAAACATAGACTAGTTCTGATGTTTCTTTTTTTATTAAATGTTAAGTTTTATAGTAGAATATTAAATAAAGAAAAAGGATAAATAAAAGAGTAAGGAGGAAGATATAAATGGAAAAAACATGTACATGTGGGTCATGTAAAGAACCTTGTGCTAAAAATATATCTATTTTCTCAACATTATCCAATGAAGAGTTGTTAAAAATAGTTAATATGACTGAACATAAAAGTTTTAAAGAAAATGATGTTTTATGCAGAGAAGGAGAAAAATCAGATAAGCTTTTCTTAATTAGAGAAGGAAGAGTAAAGATATGCAAAATAACTAAAGAGGGAAAAGAACAGATAGTTTACGTATTATCTAAAGGTGATTTCTTTGGAGAAAATAATCTTTTTACTAGTAATAATATTAGTAACTTTTCAGCTTATGCAATAACAGATGCAAAGTTATGTATTTTAAAAAAGGAGAATTTAGAAAAAATACTCATAAAAAATCCAGAGATATCATTAAAAATAATACAAGAGATGGCAGATAGAATAAATTCTGCTGAGAATTTGGCACAAACTTTAGCTACTAGGGATGTAGAAGCAAGATTAGCCACTGTATTAATAGAATTTATGGATAAGTATGGTGAGAAGAATAAAGAAGGAATATACATAAGTTTACCTCTGAATAGAGAACAGATAGCAAATTATTGTGGTATAACAAGAGAAACTGTAAGTAGAAGACTTTCAAAATTTGATAAGTTAGGAATAATAAAGTTACAGGGGAATAAGGGTCTTATTGTTAAGGACAAAGAAGCTTTATTTAGCTTAGCTGAATAGTTAAAAGGGTATTATATATTAGTAAGTTGAAAATATTTTAACAAGGCTATATTTTTAAGTCTGATTTGATTTTAGACTTCACTTAATGATTTAGTTATTAATAAGTGGTTTATAGCTTTAATCAAATTTACTTTAAAATATAGCCTTTAAATAGATAATAATCTTTATAAAACTTTTGATTTTTATAATAGAACTAATTAGATATACTGTCTTAGTTTAGGAGTGTATTATAAGGTTTTATATACACTTCTAAATTATTCAACTTTAGAAAAATGAGTTTTATCTAGTTTACAAAGTGGACATACCCAAGTATCTGGAATATCTTTAAATTTGGTACCAGGAGCCACACCATTATCAGGATCTCCTACAACTGGATCATAAATATATCCGCAAACATCACATACAAATTTTTCCATTATTAAAACCTCCTTAGAATTAATAGATATGTTATTTTATTATGTTTAATTATTAAATAAATTATGTCTAAAAATATTAATTAGTATTAGATTTATTAGAAATTATAATATATGTAATTTTAAAAATCCCAATAAGTATAGAAGAATTAGTATTTTTATATTTGGATAGTATATTATTAAAGTCAAAGACTTGTTTTGGGTAAATATAATTTTTAAATGTGATGCCAGTCATATTTCGTAGCAATTATTGTAGATATAATAAATCTATAATAGAGAAGTAAAGACTAAGATGTTAATATTAATAGCATATAAACACATATTAATAGCTTTATATATATAATATTTAAATAAACTTATAATTTTCGTTTTTATTTTTATAAAACCCTAAAGTAATATATAAAACCTATAAATTAAGAATTTCGATGTACAAATATAAATTAGTTTCTACTTACTCTATTAAATTTATATAAAAATATAAATTTAAAATTATAGGTTTAACTGTAAGTAACAATATATGAAGTTTCATTAAGTATTAATTTAAGTCATATATTGTTACTTATTTAATAATTATAAACTTATGATAAGTGTAATGAGGTGATAATATGGAAAATGTTTGGAATGGATTTAGACAATTAGAAATATTTAAAATAGAAGAAGAGGCAAAGGATATAAAATCATTTTACCTAAGAGCTACTGATGGTAAACCATTAAAAGAATATAAATGTGGTCAATTTTTACCTCTTAAAATAGAAACTGATGATGAAGTTATAAAAAAAGAAATGAGAAGATATAGTTTATCAGGTGATCCCAAAAAGAATTATTATAGATTAACAATAAAAAGGGTGCCTAATGGAAAGGTAAGTGGATATTTTCATGAATCTATTAATGTAGGTGATACAATATTAGCAATGCCTCCATTTGGGAATTTTACATTAACAGAAGATAGTAATAAGCCTTTAGTTTTACTATCAGGAGGTATAGGAATAACACCTATTTTATCAATGCTATATGGAGCTAAGGAACAAAGCAGAGATGTATACTTTGTGGAAGCTGTATTAAACTCAGATAATCTAGCTTTAAATTCAGATGTTCAAGGAATTAAAAAAGTAAAGAATTTTAAGGAAATAAAGATATTTAGTGAGCCATTAGAAAGTGATATAAAAGGTAAAGATTTTGATGAAGAGGGATTTATAACAAAAGAATGGATAAAAAATAACTTGCCTTTAAATGGAGAATTTTTCTTTTGTGGCCCAACTTTATTTATGAAAAGTATAAGAAATAGTTTAAAAGATTTAGGCGTTAAAGAAGATAATATTAATTTTGAATTCTTTGGAAAAGAAGAGTTTTAATAATTATTTTTTAGATTTTAATATAATAACACTTAGTATATTAAAAATTTGGATTTAAAATGTTATAAAAAGTAGTTAATTCTTAAGAATTAACTACTTTTGTTTTTAATAATATTATATGCCTATATTTTTAAAAACTTATGATGTATTGATAGTTATTAATAGCATTTGTTAAAATTGATATGAAATACCAAAAGATAAAAGGAGCGTATAAATTTGTGATTAGATTATGTAATTGTGCATCAGATAAAGGACCATGTGCTAGGAATATAGCTATTTTCTCATCATTATCAGATGAGGAACTATTCAAAATAGTCCATATGACAGAACATAAGGAATTTGATGAAAATGATACATTATGTAGGGAAGGTGAAATATCAGACAAGCTTTTTTTAATTAGAGAGGGAGAAGTGAAAATATGTAAAATTACTAAAGAAGGAAAAGAACAAATAGTATATCTATTATCCAAAGGAGATTTCTTTGGAGAAAATAATCTTTTTGTTAATAGTAATATTAGTAATTTTTCAGCTTATGCAATAACTTCAGGTAAGATGTGTGTATTAAATAAAAAAAGTTTAGATAAAATACTTTTAGAAAATCCAGAAATATCAATAAAAATAATAGAAGAGATGGCTAATAGAATAAACTTAGCAGAGAATTTAGCACAAAATTTAGCAACTAAGGATGTAGAAGTGAGAATAGCATCAGTGTTGGTAGAATTTATGAATAGATATGGAATTGAAAAGGAAGAAGGAATATATGTAAAGTTACCACTTAATAGAGAACAAATGGCAAACTACTGTGGTGTTACTAGAGAAACTGTAAGTAGGAAACTATCTAAATTTGATAAAACAGGAATAATAAATTTACATGGAAATAAGGCAATTATAATTAAGGATATAGAAGCTTTATTAGATTTAGCAGAGTAAAGTAAAAAGCCTAATAAATCTATATGATTTATTAGGCTTTTTACTAATATAATATTATTCAGTTTCAGAGAATTGAGATTTATCTACTCCACAAAGAGGGCAAACCCAATCATCAGGTATATCCTTAAATTCAGTTCCAGGTTCCACACCATTATCAGGATCTCCTACAGCTGGATCATAAATGTATCCACAAACATCACATATAAATTTTTTCATAATTAATTCCTCCTAAAATTTAACGATTATATTATTGAACTGATATAATCAGCAGCTCTTACAACTTCTTTTTCTGATTCTTCATTTAGTGAGAATCTAATTCTTACTGGGAAATGAACATCAATCATACCAGTAGATTTTATTATTGATGAAGTATTTAAAACATTACCATTTGTAGAGTTTAAGTAATCCTGAATTATTTCTATAGGTTCACCACTCCATCCAAATGAACCAAAAGCACCTAAAAGTTTATTGCTTAAATCTAATTTAGGTAATTCTTTTAATATATCTTCAATAGAACCTATTAAATCTCCATATTTAGTTGAAGTACCAAATAGTATTGAATCTGATTCTTTTATTGAAGCTAATATATCTTCTTTAGTACTTTTATCTGCATTAAATATATAAACTTCAATATCCTCATTTTCTAATTCAGATTTGAATTTTTCAGCTATTTTTTTTGTTGCATTTCTCATTGTAGTGTAAACTATAGTAGCTTTTTTCCCTTTTTTAGTTTCTTTACTATATTTATCATATATATCAATATATGATTGAATATTTTCATCTAGTATATAACCATGTGATGGAGCAATAACTTCTATATCTAAATCTTTTAATATATCAATCAGTGGTCTAATGTATTTTCTATGTGGTTCCATTATAAGTTTATAGTAAGTTAAAAAGTCCTCTGTAATATCTTCATTTGATTTACTTGAGAAATGTTCCTTGGCAGTAAGATGAGTACTAAAAATATCACAAGGAAATAATATTTTATCTTCCACATCATATGTAATCATTGTTTCCTCAGTGTGAAGATAAGGAGTCATTTTAAATAATAATGTTTTTCCTCCTATATCAAGGGTATCCCCATCATTTACTACTATAAAATCTCTATCATGTAATTTATATAATTCTTTTAGATGATATACGGCTTTTTCACTGCAAACTATTTTAGCATTAATAGCTTGTCTAGCTAGTCCACCTAATGCACCTGAATGATCTGGTTCGGTATGATTAATAACTATGTAACTTATATCTTTTAAATCAATAATCTCTTTTAAATTATTTAAAAAATCTTTTGTATATATTAAATCTACAGTATCAATAACTGTTGGCTTTTTAGTTTTTAATAAATAACTATTGTATGTAGTTCCTTTTTCTAATATTAATCTATGAAATGGAACAGGTCTATTGTCCATTACTCCTACTGAGTAAATATCATTTCTTAGTTTAATTTCTTTATTCATAAGTACCCTCCTTATTAAATTTCTTTTGTGAAAATCTACAATCTTAGTTTAAAACATAATAAAATATCTGAATGTGATTGTACACACATGATAAAAATAATATAAAAATTTTCTAAAAAGTATTGACTTTTTATTAAATAATAATTATTATTGATTATAAGAAATAAATGATAAATAGAATCAATTGAAAATAAATATCGAGGAGGAAGTGTAAATGTCATTAATAAACAAAAAAGTTTCAGATTTTAAAGTGCAATCATATCAAAATGGAGAATTTAAAGAAGTTACATCAGAGGATTTAAAAGGACACTGGTCAGTATTCGTATTCTATCCAGCAGACTTTACTTTTGTTTGTCCAACTGAGTTAGGAGAGTTAGCAGACAATTATGAAAGCTTTAAAGAAATAGGATGTGAAGTTTACTCAATATCAACAGATACTCACTTTGTTCATAAAGCATGGGCAGATGCTTCAGATACTATAGGAAAGATTAAATATCCAATGTTAGCAGATCCAACAGGAAAATTAGCAAGAGATTTTGAAGTTATGATAGAAGAAGAAGGATTAGCTTTAAGAGGATCTTTCGTAATTAACCCAGAAGGAGAGATAAAAGCATATGAAATCCATGATAACGGAATTGGAAGAAATGCTGAAGAATTATTAAGAAAGGTTCAAGCAGCTCAGTTTGTTGCAGAACATGGAGATCAAGTTTGTCCAGCTAAATGGAAACCAGGTGAAGAAACATTAGCACCAAGTTTAGATTTAATAGGAAAACTTTAATAAAAATAAATAAAAGAGTGGCTTAATTACCACTCTTTTATTAAATTAATATATAGTTTGTATAAAAATTATTTTATATTTAGGTGTTTTATAAAATTTATTAAAGATTAAATGCTTAGGTAATAAGAATTTATTTTATATAGTTTTTTAGTTAATTAATTGAAATTAAAACATTTTTAAGTTATTTCAAAGTAGATAGTTTAAAAATATTTTGAATAGTAAGGACTAAGGAGGAGACGTAAATTTATGAGTAAAATATATGATTTGGTTATTATTGGGGGAGGGCCTGCAGGACTTTCAGCAGGTATATATGCCGGAAGAGCTAAGATGAATACCTTGATAATAGAAAAGGGAGAATTAGGAGGACAAGTCAATAAAACCTTCGACATATCTAATTATCCTGGATCTAGAAATACAAATGGTCCTAAACTTATGAGTGAAATGAGAGCTCAGGCAGAGGATTTTAAAGTTAAGTTTATGAATGGAGAAGTCCTTGAAGTAAGTTTAGAGGGAGATATTAAGGAAATAAAAACTGACAAAGGTTTAGTTCAGGGAAGATCTGTAATAATTGCTACTGGGGCAGCACCTAGACAACTTGGATTTAAAGGGGAAGAAGAATTTACAGGAAGAGGAGTTGCATATTGTGCAACTTGTGATGGTCAGTTTTTTGAAGGATTAGAGGTATTTGTAATAGGAGCTGGTTTTGCAGCGGCTGAGGAAGCAATATTCTTAACTAGATTTGCATCAAAGGTAACTGTAATAGCTAGAGAACCAGAATTTACTTGTGCAAAATCTATAGCAGATAAGGTTCTTTCTAACCCTAAAATTGAGGTGAAATTTAATACTGAAATAATTGAAGCTAAGGGCAAAGACATGGTAAACTATGCTAAGTTCAAGAATAATGTAACAGGAGAAATTTTTGAATACAGAGCAAAAAAAGAGGATGGAGCCTTTGGAATATTTGTATTCGTTGGTTATGCCCCTAAAAGTGAATTGTTTAAAGATATTTTAGAGTTAGACAAGCAAGGATATATTATAACTAATGAAGATATGGAAACTAATATTAATGGGGTTTATGTTGCTGGAGATTTACGTCCAAAATCTTTAAGACAAATAGTTACAGCTGTATCAGATGGGGCTATTGCTGCCACTACAGCAGAGAGATACGTTAAAGAGATAAAAGAAAAGCTTGGTATAGAAGATGAATATTTAGAAGAAGAGGAAAATATTCAAGAAGAACAAAATAGTGATGAAAATAATGATTTGGGAAATATATCAAGAAAAAGTTCCCTATTAAATGATGGATTAAGAGCTCAGCTAAAAGGAATTTTAAGCAAAATAGAAAATGAAGTAACTTTAGTTTCTATAGTTGATAGAAATAATACAAAATCTATAGAACTTAGAGACTTAGTACTAGATATATCAGATTTAGGAGAAAAAATTAATGCTAAGATATTTAATAGAGGCGAAAATAAAGATGTTGAAGAGAAGATAAATGCTGATAAATATCCAATAGTTGCACTTTTAGACGAAAATGAAAATTATAGTGGAATTAAGTTTCATGGTGTTCCAGGAGGACATGAGTTAAATTCATTTATTTTAGCTATATATAACTTAGGTGGTCCAGGTCAAGGTATTGATGAAGGAGTACTTGATGAAATAAAGAAATTAGATAAAAAGACTAATATTAAGGTTTGTGTATCACTATCATGTCATTTATGCCCTGATGTTGTAGCTAGTGCACAAAGAATAGCAAAAGAAAATAAGAATATAGAAGCTGAAATGATTGATTTAGCTAATTTTAAAGATATAAAAGATGAATTTAAAATAATGAGCGTACCAGCTCTAATAGTAAACAATAAAGACGTTTACTTTGGAAGCAAAAAAATAGAAGAAATTTTAGAGATAATAAAATAATTTTATTATAAAACACCACAAAATAACCTTAACAATTTAATTTTGTTAAGGTTATTTTTATAGATTTAAGTTAATAGTTCTGCTTTAAGTGAATATTTGTTTCTACAGAGTTTTCTAGATTTAACTTAATCTTTTTCTTAAGTTTTTTAATTCTTTAAGTAAATTATAATATTCATTTTCTAATAAACTTTTTTTATTGTTGTCAGGTTCTATTGAAAGGAGCGATATTACATTAGAAAGTCTGTTTTCTAAGATAAGAAGACTATCTTTATTAGCTCTTTCTTTATGATCTAACTTAGGTTTTTTCTTAAATTTTATATATTCATCATAGGTGCCAGAAAATTCATGAATTAAATTGTTATCTATCTCTAAAATATAATCGCATACATTAGAAATAAAGTTTCTATCATGAGAAACTACAATTAATGTTTTATTACAATTAATCAATGCAGTCTCTAGAGATTCCATAGATTTTATGTCAAGATAGTTTGTAGGTTCGTCCAATATTATTAAGTTATTATCAGATAATAATATTTTACAAAGTGCTATTTTTACTTTTTCACCACCACTTAAGGAAGAGACTTTCTTAAATACATCATCTCCTTTAAAACCAAAACCATCTAGATTTATTCTCACAAAATTTTCATCATAAGAACAATCTTTAAGAATATTTTTTAGTATTGATTCATCATCTTTTAATATCTTTTGAGATTGATCAAAGTAGCCTATAACAACATTATCTAAAACTTTTATATTGTCTTCTTTTGAAATAATATTTTTTAGCAATGTACTTTTACCACAACCATTATGACCAATAAGTGCTACTTTCTTACCATTCTTTATTTTAAATTTAATATCTTTAAGTAGAAGCTTATTACCTGCAAATAATGTGAAATCTTTAGCTTCTATAAGATTTTTAGAAGATATTTTTAAATTATCTTGAACTCTAATTTTAATCTCTTTTATTGTTTTAGGCTTTTCCTTAATGTCAAGATGATCAATTCTACTTCTTAAGGCCTTTATATTATTATCTAGATTTTTCTTTGCTCTTTGAGGCCCCATTTTGTGTAATCTAGCTTCAGAATTACCCATTCTTTTAGGTGTTTTTCGAAGACTATCTTTTAAGTTTCGCTTATTAAGGATAGCATTTTCAAGATGCTTTTTTTCATTTATATAAGAATTATACTCAATTTCAGCTCTTTGCCTCTCTAAAGTTTTTAGCTCTAGATATTTAGAGAAATTTCCTTTATAAGTTTTTATTTTTCCATCTTCAATTTCAATAATAGTGTTACATAATGAATCTAGAAATCTTCTATCATGTGATACTAGAAGTAATGCACCATTATAGTTTTTTAGCATGTTTTCAAGAGTTTCAATGCTGTTTTCATCTAAATTAGCAGTAGGCTCATCAGCAATAATTAAATGTTTATTTTCACCTAGAGCTTTAGCTATTTTAAATTTAACCTTTTCTCCACCTGATAAAAACTCATGGTATTCAAAAGGAGCATTGAATACATTCTTAAAATTATTATTTAAAGTTTCTTCATTAGAATTTTCACTTTGACTTATATAAGCAAAGCTTTTAGTTAGAGATACATTTCCTTCATCAATAGGAATTTGACCTAATAAAGATTTAATAAGTGTAGTTTTACCAGCACCATTAACTCCAACTAATCCGATTCTATCTTCATCTAAAATTTCTAGTTTATCTATATCTAGAATTAATTTATCTCCATAATATTTTTTTACTTTATTTAATCTTGCTAAAGACATAAAAAAATCCCTCCTATAAATTACAGGAGAGTATATATAGTCATAAAAAGTCAAAAATATACCTATCTCACTATAATCTACTCTCCATAAAGTTAAATACAACAAAAAAAGCTTAAAATAAATCATTTTTAAAGCTAAAATTAAATACTTTTTGTTGTAATTAAAATTTGAAAAATAGATTATATTTCCATTGTTGAAACTACCTTCGCCTTTCTTAAAGTCTTAGTTTATAGATATTATTATATCACTATTTACTATAATTATCCAATGGGTAGTGAGATCTATTAATAAATCATATTCTTTTCATAAAATATATTAGATTTAAATAGGTAGTGTGGATTATTAAAAATTTTATATAATTATATTTTTATTTTAAATTTAGTGATTTGTTTATTATATTATATAAAGTTCAGAAAATATTTTTAAAATGTGAATTTTGTAAAATAATTTGTTATATTTTTAACTTTTATGTCTTAAATATATTGCAATTTATATTTATATTATGATATATTTATAGCAGAAAAAATTAGTTGTACATACAAATGAACTTAAATTTGTATGTATTTATACATTAAAACAATTAATTTTAAAAAAATTACTAGTAATTTATAAAAAAGTGGAGTTTGACATGAGAATCTATAAAAATATAAATGACAAAAAATAAACAAAGACTTTGAATAATAAATATTTTTAGAGAAATAATATTTAATGAATTTTGTATTGTTATAGATTTTAACTAACAAAAAATTTTATAATAGGAAGAAGAGAGAGATGACACAAAAGAATGTTTCAAAGAAAGATAAGTTAACACCAAAAGATTATTTAAATAAAGTTTTGGCAGGAACTGCAACAGGGATAGTTGTAGGGTTAATTCCTAATGCAATATTAGGATCAATTTTTAAAGGGCTAATAGGGGTTTCACCTATATTTTCTACTTTTTATAATGCCGTGAATATTATGCAGTTTATAGTACCTGTGCTTGTGGGAGTCTTAGTTGGATTACAGTTTGAATTAAATGCTATGCAATCAGTTATAGTTGGAGCAGCAGTATTCTTAGGTTCAGGGGCATTTAAGGTTACTGAAGCAGGAGTACAAATGGTTGGTATTGGAGACTTAATAAATATAATGTTAGTTTCTTGTATAGCTGTATTTGTTATTAGATTAATAGGAAATAAATTAGGATCTTTAACTATATTATTACTACCTATTATAGCTGGCGCTGGAGTTGGTATAATAGGAATGTTTATGTTACCTTATGTAAGACAAATTACCATAGTAATTGGAGATATAATGAATAACTTTACTACTTTACAGCCATTATTAATGTGTATTTTAATAAGTGTTTCATTCTCAATATTAATTATTTCACCAATTTCAACTGTGGCAATAGGTATAGCTATTGGAATAACTGGCTTAGGAGCTGGGGCAGCTGCCATAGGAGTTACTGCTTGTACAGCAGTTTTAGTTGCAGGATCAAGAAGAGTAAATCAAAGTGGAGTTACTTTATCAGTATTATTAGGAGCTATGAAAATGATGATGCCAAACCTAGTAAAATCCCCAATAATAGCAGTTCCAATAATAGCAAATGGAATACTAAGTGGAATAGGAGCTTATTTATTTAATATATTAGGTACACCTAATAGTGCAGGATTTGGTATAGTTGGATTAGTTGGACCTTTAGCGGCTATAAATACTCCAGGGGCTACAAATGCTATATTTGGAGTAATAATGGCATTCTTTGTAATACCTTTTGTAGGAGCATTTATTATTGAATGGTTCTGTAGAAAAGTTATACATTTATATGATGAAAATATTTTTAAATATATTTAATTTACAAAAAAGATAATAGAGGAGAGTTGATTTAAATGAAAATCGCAATTGTTGGAGCAGGAGCAATGGGCTCACGTTATGGATATATGTTACATGAAGCTGGAAATGAAGTTATGCTAATAGATGGGTGGAAGGATCATGTAGATACTATAAACAAAGAGGGATTAACTGTTGAGGAAAATGGAGAAATTAAAAAAGTAAAGATACCAGCAATGCTACCTCAAGATGCTAAAGAAATTCCAGAGTTAATAATATTATTTACTAAATCTATGGGATTAGAACCAATGTTAGAATCTATAAAAGGTATATTAGGAAAAAATACAAAAGTATTATGCTTATTAAATGGATTAGGACATAATGAAACTGTAGCAAAATATGTTGATAACAAAAACATACTTATGGGAGTAACTTTATGGACAGCTGGGTTAAAAGGACCAGGACATGTTGTATTAACAGGAAGCGGAAGCCTAGAAGTTCAAAATATTGATCCAAGTATGGAAAAAGAGGCAAAAGAAATTTGTGATATATTAAGTAATGCTGGATTAAAAGCTCACTATAGTGAAAATGTATTATTTTCAATATGGCGTAAAGCTTGTGTAAATGGAACTTTAAATAGTGGATGTACAATTTTAGATTGTAATATTAAAGAATTTGGTGAATTAAAAGAAGCTCCAGAGCTTATACGTAATATCATAAAAGAATTTGCTGATGTTGCATCTAAATATGGAGTAAAGTTAGATGTTGAAGAGGTTGCAAGGGGAATAGAGGCAATATATGATCCAAGCCAAGCTGGCGCTCACTATCCATCAATGCATCAAGATTTAATACAAAATCATCGTCTTACAGAAATAGATTATATAAATGGTTATGTATCAAGAAAAGGTAAAGAGTTTAATATAAATACACCATATAATGACTTACTTACTACTCTTGTTCATGCAAAAGAGCAATTACTTATTAAATAAGAATATACAATAAATATAGTTTTTTTAAAGTTGATTTTTATGTTTTATAGAAATCAACTTTTTATATTTTATAATTTAACTTGGTATAAATACTTATTTTAATATAGAAAATAATCTTTTATATTTTATAGATACATTATTAAATATTAGGGTAGTAAAACCTTATTTATTTGAAAATAATGGAATGAACTCAGTTGCAAATTTTAAAATTTATATTTAATATAATATATAGACAAAATTTTAAGAGGTTAGGACTGATATAATGCTTGAAGAAAATTTTTGCCAGTGCTTGTTTTTTACTGTAACCAGATTAAAAAAAATAGCAGCTAAAATAGCTGAAGATGAATTAAAACCATTAGGAATGTCTCCAACATATGTATATATACTTCTTGGGGTAAAATTTAAACCAGGAATAACTCAAAAAGAATTATGTGAGGAACTTCATTTGAAACCTTCTACAATAACTAGACTTATAGATAAACTTGTTATAAATGGATTGGTGGAAAGAAGATCAGAGGGAAAATTATCTCATATATATCTAACTGAGAGTGGAGAAAAGATACAAGAGGATATTAAAAAATACAGATTAAAGTTACATAATCGTTATAAAGAGATACTTGGAGAAGAGGAATATAATTTTTTAACTAAACTAACAAATGATTCTGCAAGAATATTAGAGTCTGAATAAAAGATATGCTTAATAGTTAAATTTTAAAGGTTTAAACTTATTTGAAAACAAGTAGTAATGCACAACTTCTTACATTTTTAATTATAAGAAGCTGTGCATTATTATATATATAAGTACTTATTTTAGATTAATAATGATATAATAAACTTATTATTTTTAATAAGAGATTAGAATATTTATTTAATGATTTAAAATATTCAAAAAGGAGATATACATATATGAAAGAATTAAGAATAAAGAAATTTACTGTAGAAGAATTTAAAAATAAGTTTAACTTAGATAATATAGAAAATATTTCAGCTTATGAAGTAAGTGAATTAGGAAATCTTTTTGAGAATTCATCTGAAGAGGTTTATTTCTTAATTGAAGATAAATTATATGCTGAGCCAAAGGAAGCTATAGGGGAAGGAGAACTTTCTAGAGAGGATATTGAAACTATAGAAAAATTAAATGAAGAATTTAGAGATTCTTTAATAAGCTTAAGAGAGTTTTTATATCATGGAAATGGAAAATTAGATTCAGAAGAGGCTAGAGATATTCAAGTTTCAATGAATAATAATATAAAATCAGCTAAAGAAATTTTAAATAGACATAATATAGTTGATAAAGACCAATTAAAGAAAATGAGTAAAAAATACTTTATGCCAGACTTCTTAAATGGTGTATTTGGTAATGAAGAATATAATTTTGAAAATGAAGTAGAAATAGACTGCGGATTATAAGAGAAAGCTATATCAAATCTTTACTTGGTTTGATATAGCTTTTTTATTTAAATAATTATATTTAATGTTGACAATATCACTAATTAGTGATAAATTAAAAGCATGGATAATATAAAAGATTTAATTAAAGAAAATGAATTAGAATTATCAACATTAGTTGTCTTTACAAGAGCAGAGCATACTATTCATAAAAAAGAATTTCAGACAATCAAGGAAAGTGGATTAACCATAGCTCAATTTGGAGTTTTGGAAGTTCTATACAATAAAGGTGACTTAAGAATATGTGAAATAATTGAAAAAATCTTAACAACATCAGGAAATATAACAGTTGTTATAAAAAATCTAGAAAAGGATGGACTAGTGAAAAAAAATGCAGATCCAGAAGATAAGAGATCTTGTATAATATCATTGACAGATGAAGGTAGAAAGGTTATAGAAAATATTTTACCTAGTCATATTAATAATATTAAAAATATTTTTGAAGTTTTAACCGATGAAGAGAAAATCACATTGAAGAATATATTAAAAAAATTTAAAAATGTATAGTCATCAATAAAAAATAAAAATTTTTAGGTATTTATCACTAATTAGTGATAAAAGTTGTTTTAGATAAAAAGGGGGCAAAGCAATGAAAAAATTCAGAACTATAGAGAATATATTTAAAGGACCAGAACCACATATGGTTGGGGATGGATTTAGAGTATCTCAGTATATACCAACAGGAATAAAAAGTATGGAGCGTTTATCACCATTTTTATTATTAGATTATAATGAACCATATTATTTTAAGCCATCAGAGACTAGATTAGGCGTTGGAGCTCATCCTCATCGTGGATTTGAAACAGTAACAATTGCTTATGATGGAAAGGTTGAGCATCATGATAATAAAGGAAATCATGGGATTATAGGACCAGGGGATGTTCAGTGGATGACTGCAGCATCAGGTATTATGCATAAAGAATATCATGAAGCTGAATTTAGTAAGAATGGTGGTATCTTTCATATGGTTCAACTTTGGGTGAATCTACCTAAAGATAAAAAAATGATAGAACCTAAATATCAACCTTTATTAAAAGAAGAAATGGGAGTTTTAAAACTTGATAATGATAAAGGAGAAATAAGTATAATTGCAGGGGAAGTTAATGGGGTAAAGGGGCCAGCTAATACCTTTACTCATATAAATCTTTATAATATAAATTTAAAGAATTATGGTAATACTACATTAAGTGAACCAAAAAATTTTAATACTGCAATTCTTATATTAAAAGGTGAAGCTAAAGTAAATGAAGATAAAATATGTAAAGAAGGAGATTTTATCATATTTGATAATGTTGAGGGAGAGATTTTACTAGAGTCTTTGACTGAAGAGTCACTATTTTTAGTTCTTAGTGGAGAACCAATAAATGAGCCGGTTGTTTCACATGGACCATTTGTTATGAATACACTAGGAGAAATACTTGATGCATATGAAGATTTTAGAAACAATAAGTTTGGAACAGAGAATTTTTAATAATTTATATATAAATTAGAAGGAGTGAATACAATGAGTAAAGTATTATATGTTAAAGCAAATATAAAAAATGAGGGAGAATCAAGAACTTTTAAAGTATCTGATAGTTTTGTAGAAGAGTATAAGAAAAATAATCCAGAGGATGAAATAATAACATTAGATTTATATAAAGAGAATATAGATTTTTTAAGAGTTGATGATTTAGGAAAATTATTTGGACCTAAAGATGAAGAAAGCAAGAATAATTCAATATTAAAATATGCATATCAATTTGCTGATGCTGATAAATATATAATTGCAGCACCTATGTGGAATTTAAGCTTTCCAGCTATACTAAAAGCTTATATTGATTATGTAAGTGTTTCTGGAATTACGTTTAAATATACTGCTGAAGGACCAGTTGGTTTATTAAATAACAAAAAGGCAGTACATATAGTATCTAGAGGTGGTGGTTATGATAATTCACCATATGAAATGGGAGATAGATATTTAAGAACTATATTAGGTTTCTTTGGAATTAAGGATATAGAAACTATTGCCATAGATAATTTAGATGTTATGGGCGTAAATGTTAAGGAAAAGGTAGAAGAAGGTATAGAAAAGGCTATTTCACTTGCAAAGAAATTTTAAATTAAAATAATAGATCTTTAAGTTAATATTTTATTAAAATAAATTTTGGTAATTTAAAAAGTGATATTGAATAAAAAATAATACTGAAAATGAAAAATTTCATTTTCAGTATTATTAATATTTAGGGATAAATTTGTTTGAAATTATCTAAGATTTTATTACTGAAAGGTATAAATTATAATTTTCCTTCATTTAGCATATTAGTTAAATCGTCGAGCATTAAGTTAGCTGATTTTATTCCACCAGCAGTATTCCAAATAAAGTCATTTACTTTATAGACTTTATTATTTTGTACAGCATTTAATGAGTTAAATAGAGGGTCTTGCATCCATTCTTGCTCTCTTGCAGTAGCTTTACCATCACCAGTTTCATAAGTAAAGTAGAATAGAACATCTCCATCAGCTTCTTTTAATCTTTCTTTACCAATTTCAAGGGCAAATTCATCACTTTGTTGAGATGCTGGTCTCTTAAATCCTATTTCTTTTAATATAGTACCAGCAAAAGTATTTCCAAGATATATTCTAGTTTTTCCAGACATAAATCTAATAAGTGAAATTTCTGTATCTAGCTTATCTTTATAATTATTTTGAATATAAGCAATTTTATCATCATATTCTTTTAAAGCTTTTTCAGATTCAGATTCTTTATTTAAAACTTTTGCATAAAATTTAAAGTTATCTTTCCATGCTCCTCTTATAGTATCAGAGTAAACAGTTGGAGCTATGGCACTTAGTTGAGAATAAATTTTTTCATGTCTCATTTTATTTCCTATTATTAAATCAGGTTTTAAAGCAGCAATTGCTTCTATATTAGGCTCTCTTTCCATACCGACTTGTTTTACACCTTCAAGTTCGTCTTTAGTATGATCATACCAATCACCAGTAACTCCAGTTACAGCACCTACTGGTTTAACGCCAAGAGCAAGTAGAGCTTCTGTACCTTCACTAGTAAGAATTACAACTTTTTGAGGATTAGTAGGTATTTCTGTAGTACCCATTGCATGTTCAACTGATACCATATTTGTTGGTACAGTTGTATTTTCGTTAATTTTTTTATTAGAACAACCTATAAATAGGCTTACAACTACTAAGCTTGATAAAGCTATAGATAGTAATTTTTTTTTCATACTTAAAACCTCCAAATAATTATTTTTTTGTCGAATGATGTAGAAAAACTAATGAGTTTATGATATCATAAATGATAAAGATTATCAATATTAAATAAAAGTATTTATCTTTTAAGATGGAGGAAGTATATGGAAAAAATTATAAATAACAATAAGACAAAATTTTTCTTACTTTTATTTTTAATAATATTAACAGGAATTCTATGCTATTTAAGCATTACTAAAGGATTTATAAAAACTAATTATGAAACTGTTATAGATGCTTATAAAAATTTTAATGGCTCTCAAGAGCACATAATTATAAAAACATCTAGAGTTCCTAGAACTTTAAATGCTCTTTTAGTTGGAGGAGCACTTGGTGTTTCTGGGCTTTTGATACAAGCATTAACTAAAAACAAACTTGCTTCTCCTAGTATATTAGGTATAAATTCGGGAGCAGTATTTATTTTGGTTATTGCTATAACATATATTCCACAAATTTCTAACATGGGACTTGCATGCTTATCTTTTATAGGGGCATTAGGAGCTACTATATTGGTATATATATTGTCAGGTGGACTTTCTGGTGAAGTTCGAACTATGGACTTAACATTAGGTGGAGCAGCTTTAAGTGCCTTGCTTTTCTCTTTAACTCAAGGAATATTATATAAAAATGATATTGCTTTAGAAGAAATTATATATTGGATGACTGGTTCCGTAGAAGGTAAAAAAATAGATATGATACTTAAATTTTCACCAGTAATAATAGTTACTATAATCTTAACATTCTTTATTTGGAAAAAGCTCAATGTATTTTCTTTAGGTGAAGAAATGGCAAGGTCATTAGGAATAAAAACTTTGTATTTAAAAATATTAATAATAGCTATAGTATCAGTTTTATCAGGAGTATCTGTAGCACTTGCTGGACCCATAGCATTTGTTGGATTAGTAACTCCAAGTATGGTGCATAAATTTATTGGTTCAGATTATAAATGGCTTATTCCTTTCTCTGTGTTTACTGGGTCCTCTATATTATTATCAGCGGATATATTATCAAGATTTATAATTTATCCTAAAGAAGTACCAGTAGGAGCATTAACTGCTCTTATAGGAGGACCATTCTTTATATATATTGCTAAAAGGAGGGGGAAGTAATGATAAATATAAGTAAAAAGACTATAAAAATAAGTATATTATTGTTATTAATTACTCTTTTAATATTTGGGATAAGTTTAAGTTTAGGAGAGGTTATGATAAGTCCCATAGATGTATTAAAAAGTATATTTGGAATAGATACAGGTTTCTCTTCTATATTAGTAATGAATATAAGACTACCAAGAGTTATTATTGCTTTTTTAATTGGAGGATCTTTAGGATTAGCGGGGGCTATACTTCAGGGAGTTGTAAAAAACCCATTAGCATCTCCTGAGATATTAGGTATATCAAATGGTGGAGCTGTTGGAGCATTAGTATTTTTAACAATTTTCACTAATCCTAATAATAATTCTTTAACAACATCAATATTATATATGCCTATATTCACCTTTATATTTTCTTTTTTGGCTGTAGTTATTATTTTCTTTATTTGTGGAAAATCTACATCAACAAAAAAGTTAATTATAATAGGTGTTGGTGTTTCTGCAATATTTAAAGCATTAACTAATATTTTAATAATAAATGGACCAATAGTTTTCATGAAAGAAGCTACAACATGGTTAACAGGTAGTATTTATGGTGCGAATTGGACTCATGCAGCTATAATAGCAGTAATATTTTTTGTTTTTACAATAATAACAGTAATATTTATAAAAGATTTAAATCTTCATCAATTAGATGATGAGATTATAACCGTTCTTGGTAATAAGGTTTATAAAAGTAGAATAATATTATTAAGTATATCAGCAGCCTTAACAGCGGGAGCTGTAACTATTGGAGGAGGAATACCTTTTGTTGGATTGATAGCTCCTCACATTTCAAGAAAACTTGTGAATTCGAAATTTGAGAATCTTATTCCATTATCAATACTTATAGGAGGAATAATCACATTATTAGCTGATTTTGTTTCTAAGTGGTTATTTTATCCACAAGAGTTGCCAATAGGGATATTTACAGCATCTATAGGAGCTCCGTATTTTATATATCTTTTAATAAAAAATAGAAAGTCTACAAATAGGTGATGAAAATGATAAAAACAAATAATTTAAAATTGTGTTATGATGAAAAGATAATATTAGATGATATAAATATAGAAATAGAAAAAGGGAAAATTACAGCATTAATTGGACCTAATGGTTGTGGTAAATCTACTTTAATAAAGTCTATATCTAAGATACTTACTCCTAAAAGTGGTGAAGTCTTAATGGGGGATAAAAATCTTCTTAAAATGCCACCAAAAGAATTAGCAAAGGAATTAGCTATGTTACCACAAAGCAGCAGTGCTCCAGAGGATTTAACTATTTATGATTTAGTTAAGCAGGGGAGATATCCTTATCATAACTTATTATCATTTTGGAGCAAAAAAGATGAGGAAATAGTAATGGAATCTATTAGAAAAATGGGACTAATAGAAGAAAAAGATAGGACTTTAGAAAATCTTTCTGGTGGACAAAGACAAAGAGCATGGATTGCCTTATCTTTATGTCAAGATACAGAAGTTATACTTTTAGATGAACCTACAAATCATTTAGATATAAAGTATCAGCTAGAGATTTTAAATATTTTGAAAGAGCTTAATAGAAAAGAAAATAGAACTATAGTAATGGTAATTCATGATATAAATCATGCTTTGAGATATGCTGATAATATAATAGCTTTAAAGGATGGAAATATATTTGCTCAAGGTAGCAAAGATAAAATTATAAATGAAGATCTTATTAAAAATGTTTTTGATATTAAATGTAGAATTATAGATTCACCAATTGATAATAGTAAGATGTGTGTAACTTATATATAAAATATAGCTTTAATTGCATTAAGATTTAAATAATAAGATTTTTAACTAGAAATATACTATGCTTTTATATTTTGTTCAATAATATTATGTTTAGTAGGGTATATTATAAATAGGTTAAAGAATATTATATTAGTAAAGGTAATACATTAAAAATAGCTTCTTAATAATTATATAATTTATTTTTGTATATTATTGGCTTTTAGATTATTCAAAATGGATTTACATATAAAGTATTTAGATGTAAAATAAAATTATAATATTAAAATGCAGATGATTATTAGGGGAGTTTAGGGAATAAACTCCCTTCTTTTTTGTATTTATGGATATATTAATTTCATTAAAGGGGTGAAGATATGTATTTTAATAAAGTTCTAGGGATGAAAGAGTTTGGAAAAGATGAAAAGATATTTTATAGAGTTGCCATAAGGGCAATTATTTTACAGAGTGATAAAATACTTATGGTAAAATCTAATACAGGAGATTATAAGTTCCCAGGTGGCGGAGTTGAAAAAGGGGAGACTCCAGAGGAAACCTTAAGAAGAGAAGTTCAAGAAGAAACAGGATACATATTAAATGAAGTTAAAGAAAAATTTGGAGTTTTAATTGAAAGAGATAGAAGAAGGAGAATGGGTTGTACAATTTTTGAAATGACCTCTCATTATTATCTTTGCAGTGTTATTGAAGAAAGAGGAGAACAACATTTAGATAAGTATGAGGAAGAGCTAGGTTTTACTCCTATATGGATTTCTTTAGATGAGGTAATTAGAGAGAATGAAAATATACTTAATCAAAGAGAAAAAATTAATCCATGGGTGAAAAGAGAAACTTTTGTACTTAAAAAGATTAAAGAATATTTAAATGAAAATTAGTTCTAAATATAAAAATACTTTATCAAAAAGATATTAAAATTTTTGATAAAGTATTTTTATTTGTACAGATTTTTAATTTAAATATTATATAGTATAGAAATTAAAATTCACTTAAAAATTAGCTTTTTATTTAAATTTTAGAGCTTTAGATTATTTAACTAATTTATTTAAAATTGGTATATGTTTTTCAATTGAAAAATAAAGTTTTTGAACGCTTTTGCTTAAGAATTTTATGTAAAGTACGTTTAGTATAATTACAATTAAGAATGAAGCAACAACGTGTTGAGGATAATGGTGTCCAACATATAATCTAGAAATTCCCATTAATATAGATAAAATTACGCAAATTGTTCCAAGCGCTTTATTATATCTATTTAATCCTAAAGCTATACTCATACTACCAACTGAATGACCACTTGGAAAAGATGAATCTGGCTTGTGTGGATATAATAGCTTTGCATTAGGATCATTTACAAAAGGTCTTGAAGCATAAAAAAAGTGACCTACAATAACTGCTAGAATTAAATTAATTCCAGTAAACACAATGGTGTCTACAGCTATTCCTCTAGCTTTTTTATTTTTACTTATAATTCCTATTAAATAAACAACAATTACTGTAGCAAAAAGAATATAGGGAAGTCTTTTTGAACTAAAAAGCATAATTGAATCTAATAAGTGATTTTTTCCTGCTAACCCATTAATAGAGTTAAAAATGTCATTCCAAAAATTCATATATGGTTCTCCTTAATAATTTCTTCTTAAGTTATATTTATAAAATTTTATGATGCTTGTACACAAAATTTAAAATTAATTATACATAGTTTATTTTTAAAAGAAACTACACAAAAGTTACAAAAAATGAATTTTTATATAAAAATAAACAATAATATATGTTGAATTAAGATTATATTATGACTATATTTATTTTATAAGAATATTATTTGGAGATGTTAATATGAAAAAGACCTTATATGATTATGAAGAAGCAATTAAAAAACTACCTTTAAAAGAGAAATATACAAAAGAAGAACTTTTAACAGATGATTTTCTTGTTGATAAAGAGGGGAATATAGAAATTTATTATGCTCCACATAATGAATATATAAATCCTAAGGCTAAAGTGTTTATAATTGGTATAACTCCAGGTTTTAATCAAATGAGCACAGCTATAGCTACAGCAAGAAAGGAATTAGAGATTGGAGATAATATTAAAGAAATTCAATATAAATGCAAGGTGGCAGGGCGCTTTAGTGGAACCTTAAGAAAAAATATAATTAGTATGTTAAATGAGATAGAGCTTAATAAGGCTTTGAAAATAAATGATTGTGGAGAGCTTTTTGAAGAAAAGGATTATTTATTACATACGGTATCTTTAATTCCTTACTCTGTTTTTCTTAAGAAAGCTAATTATACAGGACATACTCCAAAACTTATAAAAAGTGATTTTTTAATGAAGTATGTTTATGAGAACTTTATTGAGGAAATTAAGAGTTTAGATGATTTTGAAAATATATTATTAATACCTTTAGGAAAAGCAGTTGAGGAAGTACTATTTAAGCTTAAGGAAGAGGGCTTTATAAGTGAGAGACAAATACTTAAGGGGTTTCCACATCCATCAGGTGCAAATGTAAATAGAATACCTCAATTAAAGGAAAATAAAGAAAGTATGATTAAAAAAATTAAAGAGTTTTATTAACTTACATTAATTAAATTCCCAGTGGCTTATTATGGAGATTTCACTTTTATATTTAATTTTGAAAATTTACTTATAATAGTCTTTAATATAAAAAGCTTTAATTTAAATTTTCAATGGGATAATATGGTGTGATAAAATAATTAAGTGAATTAAATTATTTTATCTAAGAGGGAAGTATATAATGAAGAATATTAAAATGAGATATCCAATATATCTTAAAGAGTTTAAGTGTATTGGGGGAGAATGTGAAGATAGCTGTTGTATAGGCTGGGATGTTGATATTGATAAGTTTACTTTTTATCAATATGAAAGTGTAAGTGATAGTGATATGAAGAATATACTTAAAAGTAATCTTATTAAAAATAAGAAGTGTCAATGTGATGAAATTGATTTTGCTAAAGTGAAGCTAGAAGAAAATAAAAGATGTCCATTTTTAAAGTGTGATAACTACTGTGTTATCCATTCTAATCTTGGAGAAGAGTATCTTTCAAATGTTTGTACATCATTTCCTAGGGTAACTAATAAAATTGATGGAATTTATGAAATGTCTCTTGCTGTAGCATGTCCAGAGGCTGCTAGAATACTTTTACTTAAGAAGGAAGGTATTGAGTTTTCAGAAAGTGATGAAAACTTAGGGAAACATATAGTATCAAGTGAGGTTAATACTAAACTAAGTAAAGAGTCCTATCTTCCAGTAGAGTTTCTTAAGGAAATTAGAGAGACTAGTATAAAGATAATGAAAAATAGAAAGTTTTCATTAGATAAAAGGCTTTACATATTAGGTGAATTTATAAATGATTTAGAGGACGAGTATGAATATAATTGTCATAATACTTTAAGTTTTATAAGGGAATATGATATAGATACTATTAAAGATTCATACGAAGAAAACTCTATGAATTATATTATTCAAGTTGATTTCTTTAAGAAATTACTTACTATGCTTAGGGTAGAAAAAGATATAGATAGTGATAGATTTAAGGAGTACTCAAAGGAAGTTAGAATAGGGCTTAATTTAGATGAAGAAAATTATTTAGCTAAAAATGCTCAAATGTATATAAAAGCTTTTGAAGAATATGAAAAAGAATTTATAGAAGAAAATAGTTATATATTTGAAAATTACATAGTTAATTTTATTTATAGCAATTTATTCCCATTCTGTGAGAGAGAATCAATATTTGATAGCTATATTATGTTGCTTATAAGATATACATTTATAAGATTTTATTTAGTTGGTATGTATATATATCATAAGAAAAATAAAGAGACCTTAGATAAAGCTCTTTCAAAAGAAGAAGTAGTAAGATTTATTCAGTGTTTCTCAAAGGTTGTAGAACATCATAAAACTTATTTAATTGACTTATTAAATTATATAAAAGAGCATGATTTTAATAATTTAGAATTTGTGAAAACTTTACTACCTGCATTAAAAAATTAAAGAGATAGGTAGAAATGAGGAATTTTAACTTCGTCCTATGTATATTTAGGATGGAGTTTTTTATTACATTGGGATTAAAAATATAGGTAAAGCTTAAAATAATATTTTATTTCCTATTTTAATAATTTATAATACAAACTAATATGCAAAGATATTGGTATCTTGTCTATCTTTTAAGTAGTTTTTTAAAGTTAAGTATGTTTCAGTTGAAACTTTTGATTTTATGGTTACATTTTGAGCAAAGTTTACTTCTATAATTAAATCATTACTGCTTTCAATTAAGCTTTTTATTGCTTCATATGAACTATACGATGTTTCTATGAAGATAGAAAGCTTTTCTTCTTCATCTTCAGAAATACTTTCATCTCTATAGTTTGCTCTACAAGCACTTTGATCTTTTGTTTCTAAAACATATACCCTAAGTTTATTGCTTCTAGGAAATTCAATTTTTTCTATGGTTCTTAAAAGCTTTTTTAACTCTTCTTTTGAAATATTAAGGAATTTTCTTTTTTCATAGCCATCTTCATATACATTGAATGTATTTTCAAGTTTTTCTATAATCACTTTTCTATTTTTCTTATAGGATCTTATATCTAAACAGTTATATAATTTTAATTCATCTAATTTTTTTATAGAATCAAAAGCGAAATTATTAATTGTAAACATAAATATTCACCTCACTTTAAGAATCTTTCCTAAAGTATATCATTTTTTAGTTTAGACTAAAATAAATTCACTTATTTGATTTATTTATAGTTATTATAGGTTTTTATAATTTTATAAAGTTTAATATTAATATGATTTTATTTATATAAATTTATTTTTATATCATGATACAGTTAATAGGATTATGCAATAACAAAGAATCACTGAGCAAAATACTAATAAATCCATAGTAATAGTCACTTCCTTAAATAATTTGAAAAATTTTAAAATGGGAGTTTTAAAAAGGTTTGTTATGATTAAGTTAATAGTATATTGTAAAATAAGAGAGTTATATTATTAACTTTAAATTGCATATTATTTTATTTTATGAAAGAAAGTTTTAATTTAGAACTTTATGATTTAGTTAAAAAGGATAAATTAAAGTATATATAGCTAACAGTTTAAAACTTATTTACAAAGAAACTTTAAATTGATAATATTTATATAGGATTTAAAAGATTTGGAGGGGAGCATGAAGAGTTACGAGAGAAAACTAAAGATTGAGATTATTACTATTTTGGTAATGATTGATTATATACTTATGATAAGAAGGGCAAGTAGTGATATAGAAGAATCAGTACTTGCAGGAATTGCTCTTTTATGGACAATTTTTGCTTTAGGATACCATATATGGGATTTAAAAAAGCGTGGATTAACTTTAACAGATGGTATTAAAAGTTTTACTGATAGAATTAAAGGACTTAAGTATTTTAGTAGAATCTACACAAAAATGTTTAAATACGGTACAAGTATAATAATTATATTAGGTATGGTATTAGTTGCTTTAAATGTAATTAATACAGAGGTTTTAAATACTTCATTTATAAAGTATATTATAAACATAGGAATGTCTTTAGCTTTTTCATTAGGAATGACAGAAGCTATAGTATTTTGTATGGCTGGTATAGTAAGAATTATGGAAGAGAATAAAGAAATATAAAAAAATGCTTCACAATTTTGTGAAGCATTTTTTATTTATATGATTTTTTATACAGAAATAAAATTAAAATAGCATTATTTGGTATAATTAATTTTGTTAAAATGTGAAAAATTACAGAGAGGTTTTTATGATATTAAAATTTCAATATGAAAATAAAATTATAGATTTTGAATTAATATTAAGTAAAAGAAAAACTATGAGCATAGAGATTTCAGCTGAGGGAGAAGTAAAAGTAAGAGCCCCTATGGGCATTTCAGAGGATGTAATTATTAGTCAGGTTAGGAAAAAAGGAAAGTGGATTCTTGAAAAGAGAGAAGAGGCTTACAAGCGTAATTCTAAAAAGGTTGAAAAAAACTATAAAGATGGAGATTTATTTATGTATTTAGGAAATGAATATTCATTAAAAATAAAGTTTAGTCCATTTTTAAAGAGGATTTCTGTTAGGATAATAGGAAAAGAATTAGTGGTTTGTATGAGAGAATATAATAAGGAAAGATTAAGAAAAGCAATTGAATTATGGTATAGGGAGGAAGGGGTAAGAATAATTAAAGATAGAGTTGAGCATTATTTGAAGTTTTATCCTGTAAAGCCTAGAAGCATAAAGGTTAAAGAGCAAAAGAGAAGATGGGGTAGCTGTACATATTATAATGATTTACTTTTTAATTGGAGATGCATCATGGCACCTTTAAAAGTAGTTGATTATATAGTTGTTCATGAAATGACACATATGGTTCATAAGGATCATTCAAAAAATTATTGGAATTTTGTTTCAAAAATTATTCCAAATTATAAAGAACAAAAAATGTGGTTAAAAGAAAATGGAATTATAATGGATATATGACAGGGATAAATAGTATTAAAATTAATATAAAGGATAATTTTAGTATTTTTATAATTAATAAGATAGAAATTATTTAATTAATATTATATACTGTATATGGATAAAATGTTAATTTTTTATTGAAACATTAAAATTTATTTAATATTATTATTAAATAACATACTTCACAAGTGAGGGTAAGATATGAAAAACTACTATTTAGAAGAGGTTGTGGATGAAATTTACTATAAAGAAGGCAAAGAAAATAGAGAATTAAAAATGGATATCTTAAGTATTAAGATAGAAAATGAATTGAAGATTATAGAAAATTTATGTGGCAATTGTAAAAGAAAAAATACCCTATATGAGGCTATAAAGAATATAAAAAGCTTATTAAAACAATATTATATAGTTTTTAATGGAACTCAAGATGCATTATTTTTAGTTGAAATGCTTAAAGATGGAAATTTTAAATATGTAAGAAATAACAATGCATATCTTCAGGAATTTGGACTTAAAGGAGAGGAGATTATAAATAAAACTCCAAAGGATGTGTTTGGGGAAGAGCTTGGGAAAAGATTCTGTAATTATTATAAAAATTGTATAGAAGGTAAAAGAGTAGTTGTATTTGAAGATGACTTGTTTTTAAATGGGAAGAAAAGAGTGTTCTTAACGAAACTACTCCCTATTGTTGATGAAGATGATGGAGTTTTCATAGTAGGTTCAAGAGAAGATATTACAAAGAGAAAAGAAATGGAAATAGAGTTAGACAGAATGGCTAATTATGATGAATTAACTAATATTCCTAATATGAGGTTGTTTTTTAAATCTTTCAGAAATACTATAAATGAAAGCAAAAAGATGGACAAGAAGTTTGCAGTTCTTTTTATAGATTTAGATTGGTTTAAGGAAATAAATGATAATTATGGACATGATATAGGGGATGAAGTTTTAGTTTGTGCAGTTAAAAGGATATATAAATGTTTAAGAAAGGGCGATATCCTAGGAAGAATAGGTGGAGATGAATTTGCAGCTATATTAAAGGATATAAGTGATAGAGAAGAAATTGAAAAAATAGTTAAAGATATTCAAAACTCCTTAAGAAAAAGAATAAAAATAGGAGATGTTACATGTAATATTGACTCATCCATAGGTATAACAATATTTCCAGAGGATGGAGAAAAAATAGAAGTACTTATGAGAAATTCTGATAAGGCTATGTATAAAGTAAAAAATAGAGAAAAGGGAGGATATAGATTTTTTAATAATATGATTAGAGAATATAACTTTAAAAATAAAGATGGTCATGTCCATACAAAATATTGCCCTCATGGTAGTGACGATAATATTGAAGATTATATTGAAGAAGCTATAAAATATAAGTTAGATGAAATAAGTTTTACTGAGCACCTTCCGCTTCCTGAAAATTTTATTGATCCTTCGCCTTTGAAAGATAGTGCTATGAAATTAGAAGAAATGGAATCCTATTTAAAAGAAGGACACGATTTACAAGAAAAATATAATGATAAGATAAAAGTAAATATTGGAGTAGAAGTAGACTATATAGAAGGTTACGAGGTTGAAACAGAATTGCTTTTAAATAAATATGGCAAATACTTAAATGATGGGATTTTATCCGTTCATATGATAAAAGGAAATAAAAGATATTATTGTATAGATTTTAGCGAAAAGGAATTTAAAAAAATCATAGATGATTTAGGTTCTTTAGAGGAAGTATATAATAAATATTATGATACATTAATTATGGCCTTAAAAAGTGATTTAGGACCATACAAACCAAAAAGAATAGGACACTTAAACCTAGTAAGAAGGTTTAATAAGGAATTTCCCTATAACTACGAAAAACATATTTCAAAGATAGAGGAAATACTAGATATTATAAAAGAAAAAGGATATGAACTTGATTTTAACATTGCAGGTTTAAGAAAAAAAGAGTGTAATGAATTCTATATAGAAGGAAAAGTTCTAGAAATGGCAATTGAGAAAGGTATACCTATGGTTTTAGGAAGTGATTCTCATTCTGCTAAATATATAAAATGTATAAAAGAGTTCTTATAAATAATTTAAGATTTAAAGTAGAGTTGAGTTTAGATATTCATTATAGATATATCTAAACTCAATACTTTACCTAAAACAAAGTCCTATATTAAAATTTTATTTTTTTGAAGAAACAATAAGAATTAATTATAATTAAGTACTTATTTTTTATTATTTAATATTTCTAATTCTTCAAGGAATATATATTCATTATTGTAGTTTATATAATTATTAATTGAAAAATCAACATTTTCTTTTACATTAAAGAATTCAAGTATATATTCATTTTCTTTTTCAGGATTAGCATAAATTTTAGGATAATGAATATTTATTCCATCTTGTGATCTTCCAGTTATCTTAGTTAATAAAGGTATTTCATTAGGTGATATTTTAGCATGTAAAAGCACAGTATCATTTTTTCGTTCTAAGTTATAAAAGTCAATTTTTTCCCCATTAAATAAATTTACTGTTTTGTAATAGGAAACTCCATTAGATGTTATTTTATTTTCTTGACTTTCATTAAGTTCATTTATATATTTAGCATCTTCAGATTCATATAGCTTATCAAGCTCTTCGTAACTATACCTAGTCTTAAATACGCTTAGACTTATATTTTCAGCATTTTTAAATTCATTAATCTTTATTCCATTAAAAGAAAATGAAGTTTTACCAAAAACTATTTTACCTAGAGTGTTAAGACTATAAGAAGCGAATCCGCCATACATTTTTCCATCAACATTGAGAATGAAATATGAATTATTCATTTTCTCCTGATATTCAGATTCAGAATTTCGTAGAGTAGTTATATTTCCTAAAAGTTCAGTTCCTAATATACTTGAATTTATCTCTTTAAACTTTAAGTCATATTCACTTAATTTAGCTTGTTTTATTGGGAAAGAGGAGAACTCATCGTAGCTCTTTCCAAAATCAACTTTAAGTTCAAATTTTCCATAATCAAATGTAGAAGGAGAACTTTCAGATGACATTTCATGAATATCTATATTTATTATTGATTTTTCAGGAATTTTAGATGAATATTTAGATTCAATAATCTGAATAATAGTATAATCATCTATTTTATGAAAAGATGAAGTTGCTGAGATAAAATGAACATTTCCAATAGATGAAGTAACCATAAATCCAAGGGAATCTTCTTTAAGTGGTTCATTGCCAGTAATTCTAATAGCTATTAAAGATTCGTATGGTGTTATTAATATTTCTTCTAAGGTATATTTTCCACCTGTAACCTCTATAGATTTTCCAATATACTGACTATAATCAGCGTATTCATCATAAACTCCTAACATTTCATATATACTGTTTAAAACTGGAATGTTACTAGCTTTTACTGGAGAAGAATAGAAGGCACCAGTAAAAAGTAATATACTTAATCCAGCAATAGTAGCTGCTCTTTTAAGGAATAATGATTTCTTTTTTATGGCTTTTTTATATTTCTTTTTTATGCGTTTCTTTTCTAAATCATTTAATTCCACATTAATATGATCAAATTCATTTTCATCAATATTTAAGTTTTCTAAAGCATTTAGAAGTTCTTTATTATTCAATTTAAAAACCCTCCTTACTCAACAGCTCTGAAAGTTTAAGTTTTCCTCTACGTATTCTATTACTTATAGCATTTTCACTAATTCCAATTGACTCGCTTATTTCTTTAATGGAGTAGTTAAGAAAAAAACGTTTTATGAAAATTTCTTTATTTTTCTTATCAAAAGTTTTTATAGCAAAAAGTATTTTTTCTTTTATTTCCTTACTTTCTAAAGATGATTCAAGAGTAGTATCTTTGTTATCATAAGATTCTAAGCTTAAATTATCATTATGTTTTTTTTCTTTACGTAGCATATCTATAGATGTGTATTTAGTCATAACTATTATCCAAGCCTTAAATTTTTCATCACTTTTATTAAAGGAATCTATGTTGTTCCAAATTTTAAGCAATACATCATTGACACATTCCTCACTAAGTGTCCTATTATTCAAAATAGAATATGATACTTTAAAGATTAGATTCCCATACTTATTAAAAATATAATCTAAAGCTTTGGGATTTTTCTTTTTTAGTTGTTTTATTAAGTCATTATCTCTCATAAGAGATTATCCCCCTTTATTTCTTGTGAAAGTACTCTCATAATATAAGTCGTCATATTGAAAAAATATCTTTCACTATTTTATAAATTTTATTAAAAAGTAATAAAATAATGAAATTAATGTCACAAAAAAGATGAATATAGGTTATCATGATATTTAAATTAAGTCTGTAAATTTATTTTGATTTAATTGATAAATATTAATTAAATTAAAATAATTAAATAATGAAAAATGAGATAAAGAACCATTTTGCTAAGTTAAAAGAAAGTTAACATAACTTTACTTGGTCAAGACATAAAAATAATGTATTCTAACTATGAGGAAAAAAATTACAGGTGTGAGTGGGTTTATGATGGAGAATAGAAGAGCTAAATTCCGTAGGAAAAAAGCTAAAAAATTAAGAGTTTTTATGGTTTATTATATTTGTTTTAAATGGTATTCTTAATATTCATAATGAAATCATAAATTTTTCTATAATAGGGATATTAATATATTTAGAGATATATTTTAATGTTTAAAAATAAGTTAAAGCTGTTTTAAACAGCCTTAAATAATATAAAATTTAAAACTTTTCTGGGGAATTATACAATAAAAATATTAAAAAACATTGAACGTTTTCATAAAGGGGATTATAATTACATACAGAGAAGATATACATATTAATATTTTTTTGATTTGATTTGGTACCGTTACCAAAATGTTTATAACAATTTATGATTATAATATTATGGAGGGTTAAATTTATGGGTAAAATTACAAGAGAGGCAATACATCATATAGCTCAAAGCAATTATTCTTATGGATATGATAATGAAACTTTGCATTTAAGGGTTAAGACCAAAAAAGGTGAAGTTAATAAAGTGGAAATAAGAATTGGAGATCCTTACATATGGGATGAAGGTGGTTGTGATGGAGGAAATATGAATGCCACTGGAGGACGATGGACAGGTGGAAAAAGTTATCCTATGAGAAAGGAATGCGAAACAAAATACTTTGATCACTGGATAGTTGAGTATAAACCATTAACCAAACGTTCAAGATATGGATTTATATTATATGGAGATGAAGAAACTCTTTTATTCACAGAAAAAAGAATAGAGGAGTTAGATGGAAAGTATGATGAAGCAAAATTAAGTGCTATAGGAAACTTTTATTGTTTTCCATATTTAAATGCCATAGATGTTGCTAAAACACCACAATGGGTAAAGGATACTGTTTGGTATCAAATATTCCCAGATAGATTTTGCAATGGAGATAAATCAATAGATCCAGAAAATGTTGAGCCATGGGGGACAGAGCCTACTAGGGATAATTTTATGGGAGGAGATTTACAGGGAGTTTTAGATAAATTAGATTACTTATGCGATCTTGGAATTAATGGACTATATTTTTGTCCAGTATTTGAAGCTACTGAGAATCATAGGTATGAAACTATAGATTATTTTAAAGTAGATCCAGCACTTGGTGGGAATGAAGTCTTTAAAAAACTTGTAAGTGAAGCTCACAAAAGAGGCATGAAAATAATGTTAGATGCAGTATTTAATCATATAGGTTATTTTTCACCAAAATGGCAAGATGTATTAAAGAATAATGAAAAATCAAGATATAAGGATTGGTTTTGTATAAAGAAGTTTCCAGTACTTGAAAATGGCTTAGAAAATGTTGATGGAAATAATTTGAATTATGAAACCTTTGGAAGAATAGCCACAATGCCTAAACTAAATACTGAAAACCCAGAGGTTGTAGAATATTTATTAAAAGTCGCTAAGTTCTGGGTTGAAGAAATGGATATAGATGGTTGGAGACTTGATGTATGTAATGAAGTAGACCATGTATTTTGGAGAAAATTTAGGGAAGTAGTAAAGGGAACTAATAAAGAAGTTTATATATTAGGAGAAGTTTGGCATGATGGACTTCCATGGCTTATGGGAGATCAGTTTGATGCAGTTATGAATTACCCTGTTACAGATGCAGTAAAAGAATATTTTTGTTTAAATCAATCTAATCCAGAAGATTTTAAATATATGATAGAAGCTAATAAGGTTAGCTATTTAAGACAAATAGGAGAAACAATATTTAACTTGTTAGATAGTCATGATACTCCAAGAATATTAACTATAGCTGGAGGAAATAAGGATAAGATGAAACTAGCTTATCTGTTTATGTTTACTCAAGCTGGCTCTCCATGTATATATTATGGGGATGAAGTTGGTATGGAAGGAAATCAAGGAATGGGTATGGAATTCCATAGAAGATGTATGATTTGGGATGAAAATAAACAAGACAAAGATATGCTTAAGTTTATGAAACAAATAATAAAAATAAGAAAAGAAAATAAGGAATTAAATTTATTAGATAATAATTGGATAAGAGCTAATAAGAATGAAAATATACTTATTTATTCAAAGGAAAATATATTTATCATTATGAATAATTCAGATAATGCAGAAAAGATATATTTACCTGAGAAGCTTAAAAATAGTAAGGTTAATGATTTATTTGAAGAAAAAATTGAACTTTTAAAAGAAGATATAGACTTAAAGTCCTTTGCATTTAAAGTTTATAAAAAGCTTTAATATTTAATAAATTAAAAAAAGAGTAAGAATTTTAGAATGTATTATATTTTATAATTTTTACTCTTTTTATTTATACTTAGAAAGGATAAAATCACTATAGTTCTAAGGTGTTTTGTAAGCAATAATTAAAAGTGTAATTAAAACATTATAATAAATAAATTTGAATTTTTCCTGTAAATGATTACACAAGGTAAGATATGGTGTTATAATAAAAATATAAAGGAATTTATAAGAAGGTGAGAAGATGAGAGAGTTATATTTAAGAACATTAAAAAAGGAAGTAGTACCATCAGAAGGCTGTACAGAGCCAATAGCAATAGCTTATGCAGCATCTATAGCAGCAGAACATTTAAAGGGAGAAATAAAAGAAGTAAATATTTATTTAAGTAAAAACGTAATAAAAAATGCCTTAGGAGTTGGAATACCTGGGACTGGTGGAGTTGGAATAGAAATAGCAGCAGCTTTAGGAATCTCAATTCAAAAATCCTATAAAAAGTTAACCATATTATCTAATTTCACAGAGGATGAACTTAAAAAAGCTAAGGAAATTGTAGATAAAAATATAATAAATATAAAGCAAAAAAATACCAATAAAGCTCTTTATATAGAGGTAGAACTTTTATCTGAAACTTCAAAATCTAAAGTTATTATAGAGGATACTCATACTAATGTAACTTTAATTGAATGTGATGATGAAATAATAATGGACAACAATAGTGAGGTAAGTGAAGATTTAGAGGAAGACTATAAATTATTTAAGATAGCAGATATATATAACTTTGCTAAAGAGGCAGATTTTGATGACATAAAATTTATTTTAGAAAGTGCAAAAATGAATGAAAAGGTATCAGAAGAAGGGTTAAAAGGAGATTATGGACTTCAAGTTGGAAGTAAAATAATTGAAAAGGGTAATTTTAATTTATTTTCTAATGATGCATCTAATAAGATAATTGCAGCTTCAGCAGCAGCCTCAGATGCAAGAATGGATGGGTGTGCAATGCCTATAATGACCACTGCAGGAAGTGGAAATCAGGGAATAGCTTGTTCAATACCAGTAGCTCAAACTGCTAGACTTTTAGATAAGTCTGAAGAGGAATTAGCAAGAGCTTTAGTTTTAAGTAATTTAGTTACAATAAGAATAAAAAAACACATGGGAAGACTTTCGCCTCTATGTGGTGCAGGAATAGCAGGGGCCACAGGGGCCTCCTGTGGAATAACTTATCTTCTTGGAGGAGATTTAGAAAATATAAATTATTGTATAAATAATATGATTTCAGATCTTTCAGGTATGATATGTGATGGAGCAAAGGAAACCTGTGCTTTAAAGATTGCCACAGGAACTAATGCTGCAATACAATGTGCAAACTTGGCTATAAATGGCATATCAGCAACAGCCAATGATGGAATAGTGGCAAAGGATGTAGAAGAAACAATTGAAAGTATAGAAACCTTAATACAAAATGGCTTTAAAAATGTTGATGATACTATACTTAACATAATGCTTGAAAAGAAAAAGAATAATAAGTAATAAAGATAAAAGGTTAATACTAATAATTAAAAAGTGCTTAAGAGCCTAGCTAAAGTTAATATATTACTTAGAATCTGTAAAAAGAAAGAATAAATAAAAATATAAATGAAAAAAGATTGTATTAATTTACTTTATAAAACTTTTAAATATATTTTTATAAATTATAAGTTTTATTATTCAAAGTTTTTAATGCAATCTTTTTATATACTTTAATAAAATAATAATTATATATTTTTTTTATATAAGTTTAGATACTTAAAATAAGTTTTAAAAATTTTTATCTAGAACCTTATAAATTTTTAAATAAATTTTTCTTAGAAGCTAATTTTACTAATAAAGTTGTTATTAATAAGGATAGTACTAATATAACTAAGGGACTTAGTCCTGTTACTTCTATTAATTCGTCTAGTTCAGTATGTAATCCAAGATCAGTAAATAATGATACCAATGGATAGAAAATTAAGCATACTGAAATACTTAATACTGAACACATAAAAAATATAAGGGTAAATTTATGATATAAGCCATTTCTTAATGAATTATTAAATATAAGTACTAGTGCAAATAAAAATAATACTGGTATTGATATTCCTAGTATAAGATTAAGGGCATAAGAAAAATTGCCATAATTAGCATTTACTATTGTTATGCCATGATTAAATTCTATTTTTCCTCCACATAATAATCCAACCACAGCTTTTGAAATATCATGCAATAAATAGATTATTAAAAATGATAAAGCAATCATAATTAACGTTGAAATAGTATTTCTAAATTTGTTTGTCGTATTCAATTTTTTCAACTCCTTAATATAAGTAAATAGTGAATGTGAAATAGCTTATCATTAAATTTAAATTACTACAAAAATGAACAAAATGTTAACTAACTCTATATTAATATAAACTTTTTGTAAACATAAGTAAAGGATTAAATAGAAATTTTTATATTTAATTTTATATAAGAATAAAAAAGCAACTTTAGTGAATTTAAAATAATATCAAATATTAGTTGGGTATATAAATATTTCTTTATATACAAACGTTTTCATAGATGTTATAATGAAGATGAATAAAATGTAAATGTATTTTGTAGCTTTAAAGGTGGAGATTTGCATGAAAAAATTTATTACAATTTTATCAGTTATTATATGTCTAGGATTAGGAGGCTTATTAATAGCTAATCATTATACAAGTTTAAAAGAAGAAAGGTTTAATAATATTATAGAAAATGCTAATAAAGCTATTGAAAATAAAGAATATAAGACAGCAGAGGTATTATTAGAAAAAGCTAAACTTATGAACAATAAGACCAATGTAATATGTAAAAAGATACAGAATTTAGAGTTTCATAAAGAACAGCAGGAACTTTATGATCAAGGATTAAGATTGGAAAAGATGAAAAGGTATTCAGAAGCTATAAATGTTTTTAGTGAAATTCAGGATGATTCAAATGATTTAAAAATAAATAGTCATAAAGAAATAGAAGTTTGTAAAAAATGTATAATAGATGATTTTTCAAATAAAGCAGATAAGGCTATAAAAAGAGGAGATATAGAAAGAGCAAAGTATATTATAGCTAAAATTGAAAAAGTAGATAGTGAAAGTACAGAAATAAATATATTAAATATGAAAATAGAGAATTTTAAATCAGCCAAATAAATATCAAGAGTACTCTTGATATTTATTTGGCTGATTTTTTTAAACAATATCTTTTGTATCTAGAAAAGCTTCTTGCATAAGTAATTTAATCATAGCAGGAAACTCTCTAATCATATATTGAACTCTTAAAGATATAGGAGTTTTTGAAGGAAGTCCTTCATTTTTAATATTAAGGTAATCTGCGATTTCCTTAGCTCTAAATAAATGAAAATCACTTGTTACTATTAACACTTCATCTTTATCAGCATGTCTTTCTTCAAGAATTTTTTTACTGAATTCTAAATTTTGAAAGGTTGATTTAGATTTATCTTCTTCTATAATTCTATTAGGATTAATTCCTTTATTAACAAGAAAATTTTTCATAGCCTCAGATTCTGGTATTGGCTCGTTACTTCCTTGTCCACCTGAAACTATTACTTTAGTATTAGGGTGTAATTCTAAGTATTTCAAGCCTTCCTCTAATCTTTCTTGTAAAATTGGGCTTGGCTTGTCTCCATATAATCCTGCACCTAAAATTATTTCATATTCTACATCCTTAAGTTGCTTTATATCTTTAAAATTCATCATTTTATATGTCAAAAAAACTTCAAAAATAAGGAAGACTAGGATAAGTAGCCCTATTAAAATAGATATTCCAACTAAAATTTTCTTCTTTAGCAAATAATCACTTCCTATGTTTATTCTTTGAATTAATATAAATTTTATCCTTAAGCTTATTATCTCATATATAACTTACATAATTATGATTTAAATGTTAAGGAACTATTACAATAATATGTAGGTAAAAATTGGAGTTGTGAAATTTTTGATAATTATATTGACTAGGCAGAATCTGATGATATAATAAATCGTGTTCATATGAAAATGATTATCATTGATGGGGAGACGAGGGTAATCTAATAAGGAAATTAGGAGGACTAAAGATGAAAGGACTTAAAAAATTAGCGATTTTAGGGATCGCAACACTTACGGTTGGAATGTTTGTAGGATGTTCTAGTAGTAAAACTAGTGAAGAGGGCAACACTAGTAATGAAAAAAGGATTGTTCAATCTGTAAAAGGAGAAGTTGAGATACCAGCTAATCCTAAAAAGATAGTAGACATTTCAGGAAGTTCAGAAGAGTTAGTTTTATTAGGACATACTCCTGTAGCTACGGCAAATGTAGACTCATATAAAACTGATCAAGTACCAGAATATATGGCTGAGACGTTAAAAGATACAAAAATAGTTGGTCATTCTATGATGGATACTGCTGATATAGAAGGGATATTATCAGTAGAGCCAGACTTAATAATAATGTCACCTAGACAAGAGAAAATATATGATCAATTAGCAGAAATAGCTCCAACAGTTATAATTAATGATAATGCAAATGATTGGGAAGCTAAGTTTAAAGAGGTAGCAAAATTATTTGATCAAGAAGAGGAAGCACAAAATTGGTTAGATAATTATTATAAAAAAGCAAAAGAAGTTGGAGAGGAAATAAAGAAAGCAAATGGTGATGGAACTTATTTATCTGTTTTAGCTTCTTCAGGTCAATTCATGGTATTTACTGAAGGTGGAATAGGAACAGTTTTAAAGAGTGATATGGGATTACCTCAACCAAGTAAAATGCCAGAACAAGATAGCATAACATTACCTACAGTTACACTTGAAGGACTTACTGAAATAGATGCAGATCATATTATAGTTTTAGGAACAGAATCAGATAAGGCTGATTTAGAGTCAAATAGTGTTTGGAATGAAATGAGAACTGTTAAGAATGGAAATGTAACAATACTTGATGTAAGTCCATATTTTAGCCAAGCTTATAACCCAATGGGAAGAGAACTTTTATTAGAGTCAATAAAAAATGAACTTGTAAAATAATTAAAATTTTTAGTAGGGGCTGTATCAAAATATAAAGATACAGCCCCACTATTTAAGTTAAAATAGAAATTTTGGTGATACTTTAAGGAGGACAACTTATGAAAATAGGAAGGAAAAGGACCTTGGCTTATGGATTAATGTTTATAGGTTTATTACTTTTGCTTAGTGGAATCATTCTATCTATATCTATAGGGGCAAAAGAAATTGATTTTTCTATGATAATAAATGCTATTTTTACAAATGATGCAGATATAAATACTAATATAATTAGGGATGTAAGAATACCTAGAGCACTTGCAGCAGCTTTAGTAGGAGGATTTTTAGCCGTAGCTGGTGCCATCATGCAAGGAATAACTAGAAATCCAATTGCAGAACCTTCTGTAATGGGTATAACTCAAGGAGCTACATTTATGATAGCTGTAGCATTTGTTTTACAAAGAATATATCCTAATTTAGTCATAAATAGCTTTGCTCTTATGATTTTTGCATTTTTAGGAGCAAGTATAAGTGGTCTTTTAGTATATTTTATAAGCTCTAGAGCATCTAGAAAAGTTGATCCTGTTAAGTTAGCCCTTGCAGGGACAGCCTTAGGAACTTTACTTATATCCTTAGCAATGGGAATATCAATGTATTTTAATTTATCTCAACAGTTAAGTTTCTGGGTATCAGGTGGATTAGTAAGTGCTAAATGGGAAGGGGTAATTTTATTATCTTTAATTGGAGGAATAGCATTTATTGGGGCCATGATTATGTCACCTAGAATAACAATTTTGAGTTTAGGAGAAGAAGTAGCCATAGGACTTGGAGAAAAAACCAATCTTGTAAGATTTATATCCATAATGATAGTTATATGTCTAACAGGTGCTTCTGTTTCGGTAGCTGGTAATATTGTCTTTGTAGGATTAATAATTCCTCAAATATGCAAAGGAATAGTAGGATCTGATTATAGATATATAATACCTAGTTCAATGATATTAGGTGCTGTTTTATTAGTGTATAGTGATATATTAGCAAGGATTATAAACCCTCCTTATGAAACACCAATAGGATCTTTAACTGCCTTATTAGGAGTTCCAGTGTTTATATACTTAGTTAGAAAGGGAGGTAAGTAATTTATGAATATAAAAAAGAACCATAAATTTATATGGGTAACGGGAATTTTAATAGGTTTAATTTTTATTACCTTCTTAATAAGTTTAAATATGGGTTCACTTTCAATTGAGCCAGGAGAAGTTATTAAAACTTTAATTGGACAAGGTACAAAAAGTAATGAAATAGCTATATTTAAGCTTAGACTTCCTAGAATAGTCATAGGAATATTAGTAGGAACAGCTTTAGCAACTGCAGGTACAATCCTGCAAGGGGTTACTAAAAATGATTTAGCTGATTCAGGAATACTTGGAATAAATTCAGGAGCTGCCTTATTTGTTGTAGTTTATATATATATAATGAATGGAAATGTATATGATGGTGTAAGTAATTTAACTATTTTTACTATGCCTATAGTAGCTTTAAGTGGAGCTATATTTGGAGCATTTTTAATATACATATTAGTATGGAAGAATGGAATAAATTCATCAAGACTATTATTAATAGGTATAGGTATAAATATAGCTTTTACATCCTTATTAACAATATTTCAGTTAAGATTTACTACTCAAGAATTTAATAGAGTTATGGCTTGGATATCAGGAAGCATATGGGGAGCAAGTTGGAAATATGTATTAGCAATATTACCATTTATAATTATATTTATGGCTTTAACTATATATAAATCAAGATATTTAGATGGATTAAATTTAGGAGACGAAGTTGCCACAGGTATAGGGATTGAAGTAGAAAAAGAAAGAAGAAAACTAATTATATATGCAGTTATATTAGCAGGGGTAGCTACATCAGTTGCAGGTAGCATAGGTTTCCTAGGTTTAGTATCTCCTCATATAGCAAGAAAATTAATAGGGCCAAAGCATAAGAAATTAATTCCTGTAGCAGCCCTTATTGGAAGTTTAATATTATTAGTGTCAGATACTATAGCAAGAAATTTAATTGCACCAATGGAAATGCCAGTAGGTATAATCGTATCTATAATAGGAGTTCCATATTTTATTTATTTAATGTTATCAAAATAGATATTTATATACCTAGACATAAATTAATATTTATAAATAAAAGGCAATTAAATTTCATCTTAGATAAATTGATTTTAAATAAGATATAAGAATTAAAGTAACAAGTATTTTAAAATCTTATAATTAAAAGTTTTCACGAAAGTAGAAGGAGATAATTATGAATTGTATAACTACTGATAATTTAAATATTTCATATGGAAGTTTAGATATAGTTAAAAATTTAAACTTAAATATACCAAAGGGGAAAATAACTACAATAATAGGTGCAAATGGATGTGGAAAATCTACAGTGCTAAAAACAATAGCTAGAATTTTAACTCCTAAAAGTGGGGAAATATATATAAATGAAAAAAACATAAAAGAGCAGGGAGCTAAGGAGTTAGCAAAGGTTATGGCAGTTTTACCTCAAAGTCCTCAAGCACCTAATGGGCTTACTGTTGAAGAGTTAATAGCCTATGGAAGATTCCCTCATCAAAAAGGATTCGGTAAATTAAAAAAAGAGGACAAAAATATAATTCAATGGGCTTTAGAGGTTACAGGATTAATTGAATTTAGGGAAAGAGACATAGAAGATTTATCTGGAGGGCAAAGACAAAGAGCTTGGATTGCTATGGCCTTAGCACAGCAAACAGATATATTAATACTTGATGAGCCAACAACTTATTTAGATTTAGCCCATCAATTAGAGATTTTAAATTTACTTAAGGAATTGAATGAGAATCATGGGACAACTATAGTTATGGTTATTCATGAACTTAATAATGCTGCTAGATTTGCCGATTATATGATAGGTATGAAAGCAGGAAAAATAGCTTGCCAAGGTACAGCATACGAAGTTATGACAAAAGAAAATCTTAAAGAGCTGTTTAATATAGATGCAGAAATTATAGAGGATCCAAGAAATAAAAGACCAGTCTGTGTAACTTATGATATGTTGTAAAATTAAGATGATAATTTTTAAAATATAAATGTAATTCTAATAATAGTATAAGTATAGTTTAATAAAAATAAATCTTAGAGAATATTCTCTAAGATTTATTTTATTTATTAAAGTTTTTATGATTAATGAAATACTTAATATGATATAATAATATTTAATTGGTTTAAATTGGAATTTAGATGGAGTGTAATATCTATAAATGTAGACATATTAAAAAGTATATTTATTAATTAGTATGAAATAAAGGTATAAGTATATTAATTAATTTTTAAATTGACTTATTATAAAAAGTAGAGAGGATAATTTATGAGTTTAAGGATTAGAGATATTAAGATAGAAGATTATAAAGAAATTAGTAAAATTAGAAAAATGCCTGGAGTTATGGAAAATATACTTTCCAATAAGGATGAGGAAGAGGAATTGATTAAGGAAAAGATTATAAATAGGGGCAAGAATCAGTACTGGTATGTTGCTGAAGAAAATGGAAAAGTTATAGGAGTAGGAATATTAATGAATCATGGCAATTTAAGAAAGAAACATGTTGGAGTAATAACATTAATGGTCAATAGTGATTATCAAAATAAAGGCATAGGAAGTTTATTAATGGATAAGTTAATAAATTTAAGCGAAAGTCTTAATATTATAAGGTTGGAATTGTGTGTATTTAGGGATAATTATAAAGCAATAAACTTATATAAGAAGTTTGGATTTAAAGAAGAGGGAATAAAGGTAAAGTCAGCTTTGAAAAATGGAGAATATGCTGATGAAATTATGATGGCAAGGATAAACTTGTAGAGTTAATTATGGGGATAATATATATTTATAATTTTAAATAGTATAAATAGGTTTAGAGAATAAAGGGGGAGAGGTTATATGTATGAATATAAATTTATAAATGTGCCTGTTGACAAATCATTTAAGTGCAAAAGAGGAGACTCCTTTGAAAAATGTAAAGATATTATAAAAGAAGAAGCTAAAAATGGATGGAGGTTAAAGCAGATTGTTACTCCAATTAATGAAAAGTCAGGTCTTAATATTACTTATGCTTATGAAATAATATTTGAAAGAAAAGTAGAAAATAATGTTTAATAAAGAATTTTTTAATAAGAGAAATTTAAGGACTTTAATTTTAGCTATAGTTCTTTTTATTATTTTTATATGGGGAACCAATTTAGCTGCAATATGGTTTAGTGATATGGGAAAAGAAAAAATATCTATTATTAAGAAAATAGGAATTTCATTTTTAATATTAGGACCTTATTGGGTAGTAGCTATAAGTGGATTTTATAAAAGATTAAGAAGAATATTAAATTACAAATTATTTAATTTTATGTTCTTTATTATATATTTTTATTATTTCTTTCTTATAGATAGTATTGTAAATAATTTAAGTAAGTAGATTGTAATTAAAAATATAGAGGGTTATATATTAATAAAGTTATTGGTGAAGTTTATTAAATAAAACATTTAAAGATTGTATTACTAATTCTTTGTAGGTAATTACATTATAGAAAAGTATTTGATATTAATATAAATTATATGAAATATAGATGGATAACAAAAATAGTTGCTAAATAAAAGCAACTATTTTTGCTTATTTAAATATTACTTAACTGATTTTTTTATTGATTTCAAACATTTCTGATACATAGTATATAAAGCAACCTACAAGAGGTATTAATAAATAAGCATCTTCAAATTTAAAAACAAAAAATACACACTCTGTTAAAACTAAAATGGTACCAATAATTATAAATGTTATACCTATTAAGTCTGCAATATGATCTTTATTTTTTATTTGGTTCACATCATAGTAGTTTTCAATTCTTTTGAAGTAGAAAAGATAATATCCAAGTTTAAATTTCTTATTTTTAAATACATAAAGACCTACAAATAAAAATATTAATCCAACTATAAGAATAAGAATTAAAACCATAATATTTTCTCCTTTCACACTTACTTTTTATTACTAAACTTTTATTATAGAAAAATTTAGCAATAAAAAATAAGCGTATATGAAATATTATTTTTTAGTATTTTTTTAGTTAATAAAGATTAAATCTAACAATATTGCTTTGTTATAAATCTACATATTAAATAAAAACTTAAATTTAATTTTAGGAATATTAAATAACAAGTAATATTTAAACAATAATATATTTATAATTATATTACTATTTTGAACCAATTTAAACATATTAGAACAATATTTTCCAATAAAGAGGGAATGAATTTGAAAAAATAAAATTTTTCTAAAAAAAGTTTTATTTTTTTGTCATATTATATGATTTTACCGAATATAAATATAAAGTCATAAAATTAACACTAGATTTTAGGGGGAAAAGGGAAATGAGAAAAAGAGGCATTATGAGTAAACGTTTGCTAGCAGTTTTGTGCATGGCATCAGTAACAACATCATTAATTAGTTTTAGAGGATTAGAAGTTAAGGCTTCACCAAATGTGCCATATGATCAAAAAGAATCATTAGCACCATTAGGAGAAGTTTATAGCATTGAAACTTTACTAAATTGGACACCGGAAAGTGATCCAGATGCTAAGTATAATAGAGCAAGCATTGAGCTTCAAGATAGGTTTATGGGAGACATTGTAAATGAAAATGCTAATCCAGAAGCTAAAATAATGAATGTTGCTTTAACTAATCCATATGTTGATAGAGCACCATCACAAGGTAGTGATTCAATGGATGCTTATGTGTTTTCATATTGGCAGTATGTAAATTCATATGTTTATTGGGGAGGATCAAGTAGAGGAATATTTGCACTTCCAACACCAGACGTAGTTGATAATGCACATAAAAATGGTGTTCCAGTTTTAGCTACAATAGGATTTCCATGGGGGCCAGGAGAAGGGTATGTTGAACAAGTAAGAGCATTCCTTCAAAAAGATAAGAATGGAAACTTCCCAGTTGCAGACAAAATGATTGAAATAGCTGAGTATTATGGATTTGATGGATATTTCTTTAACCAAGAATCCTATGGCTGTGTGAAAGATGATGCAGATAGAATGGTAGAAATGCTTGAGTATATCAAAAAGAAAGCTCCAAATATGGTTATAGGTTGGTATGACTCTATGACTGTTGATGGAAATGTTAAGTGGCAAGATGCTTTAAATGATAAGAATGCTGCTTTCTTCCAAAATGGAGAAAATAGAACAACTGACGAATTCTTTTTAAATTATAATTGGACTCCAGAAAAAATAGAGACTACAGTGAATACTGCTAAATCATTAGGAAGAAGTCCTTTTGATGTCTATGCAGGATTAGATGTTCAACAAAATGCATATAATACTCCATTTAATGATGATTACTTATTAGATGAGAATGGAAAGCTTAGACTTTCTTTAGCTATGTACACTCCAAACTCAACATTCTCAATGGCTAAGGATGTTTATGATTTCTATAAGCATGATCAAAAATTCTGGGTAGGACCAACAGGAGATCCATCAAAATCAGATACAGAGCAAGATTGGACAGGATTAGCTAACTATGTTCCAGATAGATCAGCAATAAATGATTTACCATTTGTGACAAACTTTAATTTAGGACATGGGGAAGATTATTATATAGATGGTTCACTTTCAAGGGATGAAGAGTGGAACAATAGAGCAATGCAAGAATATTTACCAACTTGGAGATGGATAGTTGAATCAAATGGTTCAAAACTTACTCCAGATTTTGACTTTAAAACTGCATACAATGGAGGAAGTTCATTAAAGGTTGAAGGTAAGTTAGAGGCTGCAAATCCAAACCATATTAAGTTATATAGTACTGATTTAAATATAGAGAATAACTCAACAGAATTATCAATTGTTTATAAAACAGAATCAGCTCCAAACATGAAAGTAGGATTATGTTTTGGAGAAAATTATGATGAAGAAAACTTTACATTCTTTGATGTAAATAAAAATAGTAATGGAGAATGGACAGAGGTTAAAATACCTTTAGGTGACCATGTTGGAAAAACAATTTCTGCAATATCATTAAAGTTTGAAAGTGGTCAAGATGTTGAAAACTTTAAGATAAATGTAGGACAAATCTCCATAGAAGAAACTGCTGAAAATAATAAAGGGTTAAAAAATAGTGATGTTATTTTAGAAGAAACAATGGTTCATAATTCAAATAGTGCAGAGGCTAGAATTTACTGGAATGGATTAGAATCAGGAAATGAAGATGATTTAGCATTCTATGAAATATATAGAATTAAGCCAGACGGATCTAGAGAACTTATGGGAGCAACTCCAAATGATGCTTACTATGTTCAAGAGTTTGAGAGATATGGAGAAGAAATGGAGTTTGACATTGAAGTAGTTCCTGTAGATGTAAATTACAATAGAGGAGAAGGAAAGAGAGTAACATTTAATTGGGGAATTCCTCATGATGCTACACAAATTCCAGATAAAAAGGTTTATGAAAACCTTGCCTTATATAAATCAGTTCAAACTAGTGCAGAGGGGGCTGCAGAACCAGGTCTTAAAGCCGTTGATGGAAAAGTAGATAATAATAGTAAGTGGTGTGCCGCTGGAGCTAAGGATGGTTGGTTAACAATTGACTTAGGAGAGCCAAAAAATATTCAAAGATGGGTTGTTAAACATGCTGAAGCCGGTGGAGAAGCAAAAGATATGAATACAAGAGATTTTGCTTTAGAAGTTTCATATGATGGAGGACAAACTTATCAAGAGGTTGATGTTGTAACTGGAAATGAGGAGGCTATTACTGATAGAAATCTAGAAAATCCAATAGTTGCACAACATCTAAGACTGAGAATTGATAATTCAGGAAATTCACCTTGGGCAGCTATAAGAATATACGAGTTCCAATTATATGAAGAAACATTTACAGATCAAACAACTGAGATTCCAATGAGATTTGTAAATGCTAAAAATAATAAAGGGGATAATGACTCTGTATTATTTACAAGAGGTAAAGAAGGACAAACTGTTAATCTTTATAAGGGATTAAATGATGAAACTCCTTTTGCTACAGCTACTATAGACTCTAATGGAGAAGCTAAATTTGAAGGATTAGATTTTGGTGAAGATGGTGGAAGAGTTTACTATGGAACAGTTGAAGAAGGTAAGAGAGAAAGTTTAAGAATGAGTGCTGCTTTTGAAGGAGAAAATTGGGAATATTCAAAGGTTCCAGAAAGATTTGAATTAACTCCTTACAAGGCACCAGGAATGAATGGAGAAAATCACAATTATGGTACTTTAAAAATAAAGGATTTAGAAGCTGGAGATATTGTAAGCATATTTAATGACAAGGATTCAATATTCCCAGAGAAGGTTAGTGTTCCAGTAGCCAAAGGGGGAGATACAGCTATTTTAGATAGAATATCTATTAATCCAGAGGGTGGAGTACTAACATTAGAAGTTAAATCAGAAGGCAAGAAGGCTAGAAGAATTGAAGTTCCATATTCAGGTTTTGGCGAAATAGAAATGAAAATAGAAAATGAAGCACCTACTAACTTAAGAACAGTAGATGTTCAAAAGAAGAGTGTAAGTCTTGCTTGGGATTCACCAGAAAATACTTATGGATTAGATGGATATATAATCTATAAGGATAATAAGAAAGTTGGAGAAGTTTCAGCAGATCAAACTGAATTTACAGTTGGAAAGTTAAACAGACATACAATTTATAACTTTAAAGTTGCTGCTAAGTATTCTAATGGAGAAATTTCAAAAAGAGATACAATAACAGTAAGAACAGCTAGATAGATAAACTAAATAATTAATTATAAATGATATTAGATAGATTTAAATATTTTATATTCTATCTAATATCATTTTTTATTAGGCCACCATTATATAAAATTAAAGGCTATGTGGTTCTTACCTTTATATGCAAAAATTCTATAATAATATTATAGAGTTAAATTTGGATTTACTTATAATAATTATAGTTGGAGGACAATAAGATGAAGGTTGGGATAATAATGGGAGGAATTTCTTCAGAGAGAGAAGTTTCTTTAGCAAGTGGAGAATCAATTTTTAATCATATAGATAAAGAAAAGTATGAAGTTATTAAAATAATTATAAATAATAAAAGAGATATCTTAGAAAAAGTTAAAGGGTTAGATTTTGCTTTATTAGCACTACATGGTAAATTTGGGGAGGATGGAACAGTTCAAGCTTTCTTAGATATAATGGATATACCATATTCAGGATGTGGAGCTTTAAGTAGTTCTTTATGCATGGATAAAAATCTAAGTAAGAAGGTTTTAAAAGCTGAAAACATAAGAACAGCAAAATGGATAACTGTGAAGTCTATAGAGGAAATAGATTATGAAAAGATTGAGGAAATTGGCTATCCAGTTTTTGTTAAACCTAATAATGGGGGATCAAGTGTAGCTACCTTTAAGGTTTATAAAAAAGAAGAGATAAAAGATGCTGTTATGGAAGGATTAAAATATGATGAAGAAGTAATAATTGAATCCTTTGTAAAAGGAAGAGAAATTACTTGTCCTATATTTAATGGAGAACTTTTCCCTATTCTTGAAATAAAGAGCAAAGCAGATTTTTATGATTATAAGCAAAAGTATGCAGCTAATGGAGCAGAACATTTACCAGTTCAGTTAGAAAAATCTTTATATGATGAAGTTAAGGAAATGGCTTTAAAAACTTTTGAAGTATTAAAATGTGAAGTTTATGCTAGAGTGGATATGATAATTTCAGAAGAAGGAGTTCCATATATACTAGAAGTAAATACATTACCTGGTATGACAGCTACAAGTTTATTTCCACAAAGTGCAGAATCTAGAGGAATATCATATTCAAAATTTATAGATTTAATAATAGAAACATCATTAAATAAGAAAATAAAATAAATAGAAGTTTTCAAAAGTCATTTATTTAAAGATAATTATTTTAATAAATGGCTTTTCATATACTCCTTTGAATAATATTTAGATATATTGTATATTAGATAAAAAAAGGTAATTAATGTTTAGGACATTAGAGAAAGAGGTATTAAATGGAGTTATTTGTTTCAGATTTAGATGGAACTTTATTAAATAAGGATCAAGTTATATCAGATTATTCTAAAAAGGAATTAAATAGACTTATAAGCACAGGGGTTAATTTTGCAATTGCAACAGCTAGAAGTCCAGCTACTGTTTCAGATATTTTAGATGGAATAGATATAAAAACACCTGTCGTTCTTATGAATGGAGTTGTAATTTTTGATATTGAAAAGAAAAAATATATAGATGTTAAAGAAATAGACAAAGAAAGTGTCAAAGAGATTATCAAAATACTTCAAGAATATAACAAAACATTCTTTCTTTATGGGATAAAAGATGATTATCTATGGGTTTATCATAAAGATTTTACTTATGATTTTGAGAGAGAATATTATGAGGAAAGATGCAATAAAAAACTTAAGTCTTTTAAAAAAGTTGAAAATTATTTAGATATTTTAGATGATAATCAAATAATAAATTTTGTGTTTTTTGAAGATAATAAACTTATAGCTCATGAATTATTTGAGAAGATAATGAAAGTAAAAGGTGTTACTGGTAATTGTTATAAAGATATATATAACGAAGGAGCTTTTTTCTTAGATGTATATAATGAGGAGGCTTCAAAAGCTAATGGAATAAAATTTTTGGCGGATTATGTAGAACATAGTAAAGTTATAACTTTTGGTGATGGAGAAAATGATGTGCCTATGTTTGAAATTGCAGATGAATGTTATGCTTTAGAAAATGCTTCAGCTGGGTTAAAGGCCATAGCTACGGGGATTATTGGCAATAATAATGATGATGCAGTGGTTAGATTTTTGATTGAAAGATTAAAATAGAAAAAATGTAAAATGAATAGAAAAAATATAGAAGAAGTATAATTAATAGGTGTACTTCTTTTATAATTTGTCAAAATAAAGTTTGAATTTTTTGAAAATTTTTTAAAATGGTTTAATATATTATCATAAGTGATAAAAATGTTCATTATATAGATAAATACTTGCTTAAAGAGGTATTATTTATTTAATAGAATTTGTATTTTTGCAAAATATATATATGTTTAAAATTTACATAAGGCTTGTAAAACTGATGTAAAAATTGTAAAATTAACGTAAGATAAAGTGAAAAATTTGTCTTAAAGAATAAAAAAATAGGAGGTATACATATGGTAGGAATTATTCTTGCTAGTCATGGGGAATTTGCTAAAGGCATATTACAATCTGGCTCAATGATTTTTGGAGAACAGGAAAATGTAAAAGCTGTTACATTAATGCCGAGTGAAGGACCTGATGATATTAGAGCAAAAATGAAAGAAGCAATCGCTTCCTTTGATAATCAAGATGAGGTTTTATTCTTAGTTGATCTATGGGGTGGAACACCATTTAACCAAGCAGATAGCCTAGTTGAAGAACATAAAGACAAATGGGCAATCGTAGCTGGTATGAATTTACCAATGGTTATTGAAGCTTATGCTTCTCGTTTCTCAATGGAATCAGCACAAGAAATTGCTGCTAATATCCTAAAGTCAGCTAGAGAAGGAGTTAAAGTTAAGCCTGAATCATTAGAACCTGAAGAGTCTACTAAAGCTACTACAGATTCTGTTCAACAATCTAACAATGTAGGTGCGCCCGGCTCTTTTGAATACGTTTTGGCACGTATTGATTCACGTTTACTTCATGGTCAAGTAGCAACTGCTTGGACAAAAACTGTAAAACCAACAAGAATTATTGTTGTATCAGACGATGTAGCTAAAGATGAACTTCGTAAGAAATTGATTCAACAAGCAGCTCCTCCTGGAGTTAAAGCGCATACTGTTCCAGTTAGTCAAATGATTAAGCTTGCAAAAGATGATCAACACTTTGGAGGACAGCGTGCATTACTTCTTTTTGAAAACCCAGAAGATGTACTTAGAGCAGTAGAGGGAGGAGTACCTATAAAGACAGTTAATGTTGGTTCTATGGCTCACTCTCCAGGTAAGGTTCAACCAAATAAAGTACTTGCTTTTAATCAAGAAGATATTGACACTTTTAATAAACTTAAAGAAGCTGGATTAGATTTTGATGTTCGTAAAGTTCCAAATGATACAAAAGGAAATATGGATGAAATTCTTAAAAAAGCACAAGAGGAATTAAATAAATTAAAATAATTTGATTTAATATAAATAAGTTATTTTAATGAAAAGGAGGATTAATAACAGTGGATTTAAATATAATTCAAATAATATTAGTTATTATTATTGCATTCTTAGCTGGTATGGGAGGGATCCTAGACGAATTCCAATTTCATCAACCATTAGTTGCTTGTACTTTAATAGGTTTAGTTACAGGTAATTTAATACCATGTTTAATCCTAGGCGGTAGTCTTCAAATGATCGCTTTAGGTTGGGCAAACATAGGTGCTGCCGTAGCACCAGACGCAGCATTAGCATCTGTTGCAGCTGCAATTATCTTAGTTCTTAGTGGAGAAGGGCAAGCGGGAATATCTTCAGCTATCGCTATAGCAATTCCACTAGCTGTTGCTGGATTATTATTAACAATTATTTGTCGTACAATAGCTACAGCATTTGTACACCTTATGGATGCTGCTGCTAAAGAAGGTAATATAAGAAAAGTTGAAATGTGGCATTTCATTGCTATTCTTATGCAAGGTGTACGTATAGCATTACCAGCTGCATTAATTTTATTAATAGGTGCTGGTCCAATAAGCGCATTACTTGCTTCTATGCCTGCTTGGTTAACAGATGGTTTAGCAGTAGGTGGTGGAATGGTAGTAGCTGTTGGTTACGCAATGGTAATTAACATGATGGCAACAAAAGAAGTATGGCCATTCTTTGCAATCGGTTTTGTATTAGCAACTATTCCTCAACTTACACTTATAGGATTAGGTGCAATTGGTGTAGCTTTAGCTCTTATTTACTTAGCACTTAGCAAAAAAGGTGGCTCAGGTAATGGTGGATCAAACATAGGAGATCCAGTAGGCGATATTATCGATAGATACTAAGAAGGGAGAGAAGACGAAAATGGAGAAAAATTTAAAATTAACAAAAAAAGATCGTCTTTCTATTTGGTGGCGTTCAACTTTCATTCAAGGATCTTGGAACTATGAAAGAATGCAAAATGGTGGTTGGGCATTCTCATTAATTCCTGCAATCAAAAAATTATACAAAACTAAAGAAGAAAGATCAGCGGCATTAACACGTCACTTAGAATTCTTCAACACTCACCCATATGTAGCTTCACCTATCATTGGTGTAACATTAGCATTAGAAGAAGATCGTGCAAATGGAGCTCAAGTAGATGATGTAACTATTCAAGGGGTTAAAGTTGGTATGATGGGACCTTTAGCAGGTATCGGAGACCCTGTATTCTGGTTTACTGTTAGACCTATATTAGGAGCATTAGGTGCTTCACTTGCTATGGCTGGTAACATATTAGGACCAATAATATTCTTCTTAGGTTGGAATATTATCCGTATGGCATTTACTTGGTACACACAAGAATTTGGTTATAAAGCCGGTTCTCGTATTACAGAGGACTTATCAGGAAACTTATTACAAGATATTACAAAAGGTGCATCTATACTTGGTATGTTTATATTAGGATCACTAGTTAATAGATGGGTATCTATTAAATTTGCTCCAGTAGTATCAACAGTTCAATTAAGCCCAGGTGCTTATATTGATTGGAATAGCCTTCCAGCAGGTGCAGAAGGTATTAAAGAAGCCTTATTACAACAATCAGCTGGATTATCTTTAACTGCTGAGAAAGTTACAACATTACAAGGAAACTTAGATTCATTAATTCCTGGTCTTGCAGGATTATTATTAACATTCCTTTGTATGTGGTTACTTAAGAAGAAAGTATCTCCAATTGTAATTATTCTTGCTTTATTCGTAATCGGTATTGTTTTCCACGTAATAGGATTAATGTAATATTTTTATTTAGCCTAGGTTAGTATAATATTTTACTTAGCCTAGGCTTTTCTTAAAAATAAAAAGGCTAAAAGAGCCTTTATAAAAAATTTTCATAAGAACTATTTATTTTGAAAAGAAATAATTAAGCAAAATAAGTTTATATATTTAATTAGAAAAGAGGTAGATCTATGGTTCAATCACTTAATACAAAGGTGGATTTAGTAGTTGATGCAACATCTTTTTCAGGTCTTGCTGATTATGGACAAATAATGATTGGTGATAAAGGATTTGAATTTTATAATTCTAATGATTATAGAAAGTTTATTCAAATTCCTTGGGAAGAAGTTGACTACGTAATTGCATCAGTTATGTTCAAAGGAAAGTGGATTCCACGATATGCAATTAAAACTAAGAAAAATGGTACATATTCATTTTCTTCTAAAGACACAAAGAAAGTACTTCGTACTGTTAGAAAATATGTTGATGCAAATCGTATAGTTAAGTCATTAAGTTTCTTTGATGTTGTAAAAAGAGAGGTAAAAGCACTATTTAAGAAGAAATAATTTAAAGTTTTTTTGTGTAATAAATTCTATATAAATTTAGAAAATTAAGTATAAAAGCAAATATGTTTTAATATTCTTTAAATTACCCAAGAAAATTAATAAAGCTTATTATAAAAGTAAATAAATATTAGTTTGAATAAGAATATTGATTAATTTTACTGATTTAAGCTTTCTATGTAGGTTTGATTGAGAAAATGTAGAGGAGTATAATAAATTTTAAGATACATAAGTTAATTAATGTATGAAATCTTTACTTATAGGATATAAATGTAATGATATGTTTATACTTAAGGGGGAGAATTTTATGTTTAAAGAAAACCTTAAAAATTTATTAACTAAATATGGTACTGTAGAGTTAGTTCTTTATGATGATGAGCTAAACTTGTATGCCATGACACTATGTGAAGAGTGTCAATGCGATGTAATAAGGGAGCTAGGTATAAGAGGAACTGGAGTAGAAAATTTAAAAGATATAGTACATTCCTTAGGATATGATTTTATTTCTTTAAAAGAATATTACGAAAAAGGAACCTATGATGAATATGGTAATAAAATGACTTGTTGCTGTAATGATAGTTCTTATAAGGTTGTTAAGGTCAATTTTAATAAGGATAATGAAGATGACTATTACATGGCATGGGCAACCGTCTAAAAAGCTGCTTAAATTAGTGGCTTTTTATTTTTTATTTAATTTATTTTAGGAAAGTATGTTAAGATATTAATTGAGTATTAAATTTTTACTTTAAATATTTTATTCTTTAAAATAACATTAAAAAGTAAAAAAAATTTAAACTGTTTGTTTCTATTTTGTATTTTTTTATATTTTTTATTTTTATATAATAAATTTGCGATAATCAATTATACGGGGGATAAATATATGAAGAAAATAATGAAAATGGGTCTTATTCTTAGTGTGTTAATATGTTTAGGATCTTTTGTAGGATGTAATTCACTAAACAAAAAGCAGGTTGAGGCCACAGAAAATAAAGAAGCTGTAGAAGCTAAAGATACAACAGATGAAAAAAATACAGAAGGTAAAGATAAGGCAAAGACAAATGAATTAGAGTATTTACCTTTTGATAAAGATCCAAATGCTGAGGATGGGAAAGTTGTATCAGAGTACACTAATGGTCTTTTAAAGGGAACATTACAATATCCAGTTAGAAAAGATGGTAAAAAGATAGCGTATTTAACTTTTGATGATGGTCCATCAACAACTAATACACCAGAGGTTTTAAAGATTTTAGATAAATATAATATAAAAGGAACTTTCTTTGTAACAGGAAATTCTATAAGTGCTGGAGATAAATCAAAAGAATTATTAAAGCAGATTGTTAAAAATGGACATGCTATAGGAAATCATACATATAGTCACGATTACAAATATCTTTATCCTAATAGAAAGATGAATGTAAATAACATAATGTCAGATATAAATAAGAATGAAAACTTAATGAAAGAAGTCTTAGGTGAAGATTTCTCAACAAAAGTAGTTAGATTCCCAGGTGGATACTGGTCTTGGCAGGATAGAACACCTATGAAGGAAAAAATGATTCAAGAGGGAATACAAAACATTGATTGGAATGCCTTAAATGGAGATGCAGAAGGGAAAAAGAAAAATGCAGATGAATTAGTTGAATTTGCTAAGAAAAGTGTAGAAGACTTAGGCCCTAATGCAGACAATGTAGTAGTTTTAATGCATGATACTTATGGAAAAGAAGAAACAGTTAAGGCTTTACCAAGAATAATAGAGTACTTACAAAGCAAAGGCTTTGAATTTAAGAGCATTAAATAAATATATTATAATTTTTACGAACAATAATTAATTATTTAATAAAAATTCTAAAACAAGTATTAAATAAATATATTGTAAGTTTTATTTAAAAGATAATATTTAATAAAGTATATAAATAAAAATAATATTAAAAATAAGCAAATAATAGGAATAAAAAGCTACTAATTTTATGCACATATGATTTAAGTAATAAAATTAGTAGCTTTAATTTTTTATAATAAAGAAGATATTTTAAAGAATAAATTAAGAAATAATTTGTTTTTTATATGATAAAATAGATAATATAATTTAAAAATAAGTTTATTAAATAAGGATGTGATTATATAAGGGATTATTAAGAATATGAGTATAAATTCTAAAAGGTATATAAATTTATAGAGTTTTAGAATAGGTTTAAGAATAAAGTTAAAAAGGAGGAAACTACTCAGCATAATATTTTTGAGTAGGGAGAATACTTTGAATAGATTGTTAGAGCTTAGCAATGAAATATTTAGGATAAAAACAGATGATTATACTTTCCCGTTATTTTCATCTTTACATTTTAAGATTATTTTATGTGTAGTAATAACCATATTTATAGCAATTATATTTAAAGAAAAAATAAAAAAGTGGAAATATAGAAGAGCATTTGAAATAACTACAGCACTTATTTTAATATCAACTCAAATCTTTTTAGTAATATGGTATTCTAGATTCCCTAATTTTTATTTGAAGGAAAGTTTACCTTTGTATCCATGTAGAATTGCAATAATTATGGCAGCAATAGGATTAATATGGAAGAAGAATGATTTTGCAAAATCAATAGCTTATTTTTGGGGAACAATAGGAGCTATAGGAGCATTAATGATACCTATAACTAATTCTTATATTTTTCCACATATAACTTACTATACATTTTTTATAGGACATTATTTTTTATTAATAGCGTCATTATATCTAATATTAATAGAGGAATTTAAAGTGAAAAGTAAGAATGTAAAACAGGCACTTATTTTTTCTTTTATATTTGCAATTTGTGCTTTTATAGCAAATTATTTATTTGATGCAAATTATGCCTTTTTAAATCCTCCAAATGGATATGAAATACTTAATATTATAAATGTTGAAAGTAATATTATTACAACATCAATCTTTGCATATTTTATTTTTGTATTAGGAATATTCATTATGTATTTGCCATTTAATATGAGTGATTATAAAAAAGATAGCTTGTTTGAATGTTCCTTAATTAAATATTAGTCTTACTAAAGAAATTTATATAAATAATATGGGTTTGATTATTTTAATTTAATAGAGCTTAGAAAGAATTATAATACTAAGCTAAGTAAAATTTAGGATATAAGTATATTAGGGGTTTATTTGAAAATGTATTAAATACATGTAGAAGATTTTAGGGAGGTGAAAAGGGGCATATTAAAGGTTTTATATAAAATTTATGAATATATTATCTGAAGATTTTTATAAGATTTATTTTTATGTACCCTAAAAGTAGTTATGCTTAAAGATTTAAATGAAAAAATAAAAGAATGTCGTGAAAATATGGCCTTAAAGGAAATTCTTGAAAAGAGAAATTTATCACTTGAAAATGAATTGAATAGTAAGGAAAAAGAATTAGGAGAGCTTGAAAAGAGGTTAAATAAGGAGCTTAAGGATGTTCAAAAGTTAAAGAGTTTATCTTTTTCTAATTTAATATCTAATATATTAAGAAATAAGGATGAAAAACTAGAAAAAGAAGAAAGGGAGTATTTAGAGGCAAAACTTAAGTATGATAATTTCAAGTTTAAGGTGGAAAAGTTAAGATATGATGTAGAAGAAAATAACAACAGATTAGGGCAGTTAATTAATATTGAAGGTAAGTATAAAGATCTTATAAGTGAAAAGAGAGAGTTAGTTAAAAAGTTTAATCTAAATATAAGAGATGAAATAATTGAAATAGAAAATGAAATAAAGGACTTACTAAGCAATAAGACAGAAATTTCAGAAGCCTTAAGAGAAGCTAATAATTGCTTAATGATTAGTGAAGAAACCTTAAAATCCTTAAGGAGTGCTAAGAATTGGGGAATATATGATATTGTTGGAGGAGGAATGATTTCTTCAGCAATCAAACATAATAGAATAGATGATGCTAAAACTTATATGGAGAGGCTTAGTTATTCAGTAGATAGATTAAATAAGGAGTTAGGGGATGTAGATACCTCTATATTTAATGAAGGCTTAAATATAAGTGGATTTTCTTATACCTTTGATATTTTCTTTGACAATATATTTAGTGATTTTTCAGTTCAAGGAGAAATCAATGATTCTTTATATAAGATTGAGGATTTTCGTAATAATGTTTTAAATTTAATAAGAAAATTAGAGGAAAAAGAAAATAGTATCGGTTTAAAGGTAAATCTACTAAATGAGAGATTAGAAAGGTTAATAGAAGAAAATTAATTATTATAGATATTTTAAAAGAGATATTTGTGTGGCTTAGTCACATAAGTATCTCTTTTAAGGTTTAATTTATAATTTTAGGGTTTATAGCCTTTTTATTAATGGTTATTTTAGCAATTACTAATGTACATATGAATGCTAAGAAGTCTGAAATAGGAAATGCCAACCATATGCCCCATATACCAAGATTAAATAATGATGGTAATATTATCGAAAGAGGAATAAAGAAAATAAATTGTCTAAGTAAAGATAAAATTAATGATTCCTTTCCTTTGCCTGTTGATTGATAGAAGCCAATAGATGTTAGATATATACCAAGAAATGGATACATAATTATATTGCTTTTTAATACTTTACTTCCTTCATTTATTAGATTTATATCTGTTGTAAATAATTTCATAAACATATCAGTTTTTATTAATATTATTAGTGTTAGAGTTGTAGCAATAAAGGTTGATATTATTAAAGTTAATTTAAAGGTATTAATAACTCTAGTTCTATTATTGGCTCCAGTACTAAATCCAATAATAGGTTGCATACCTTGTACTAGTCCAGATAAGGGCATTTGTATGAATAAGGTAAGTTTATATATTATTCCGTATATAGATAAGGCAAAGTTGCCGCCATATTTAACTAAAGAATGATTTAGTAGAAGTGCAACTAAACTAATAGATACTTGAGTTATAAAGGCGGATGTTCCTATAGAAATAATTTTTTTTAATATTGAGAAATCAAATTTTAAATACTTAAGTTTTAATTTTACAGATGACTTATTTAAAATATAATAAGTTAAATATGAAAAGCTTAATGATTTTGAAATTGATGTTGCTAAACCAGCTCCAGTTATGCCCATGTTTAATTTGCATATGAATAGATAATCTAGAAATATATTTGAGATCATACCAATAGACATACAACACATAGCATCCTTTGCACTTCCTTCGGCTCTTATTATATTATTAGCTGCTACACAAATTGGGAAAAATAAAACACCAGGAAGTATTGATCTAGCATAATCTATTGCATAAGGTAAAACTTCATTACTAGCACCAAGAAATCTTACAAGTTCCTCAAGAAATATAAATCCAAATATAAATGTAAATATGGAAAATAAGTAAACTAATAGAATTAAATTACCAAAAGCCTTATTAGCTCCTTCTAAATCATTATTACCAATTTTTCTTGAAAAAATTGAGGCTGTACCAACACCAATTAATGATGCCAAGGACATCATAATCATTTGTAAAGGAAGATATACTGAGACACCTGCTATTCCTAATGCTCCAATTTCACGACCTACAAAAATTGTATCAACAATATTGTATATAGCATTGATAAGCATAGCTACGGTTGCCGGAATACTTAATTTCATTAGAGCAGTGAAAATTTTTTCTTTACCTAAAATATAGTCATGATTCATATAATACTCCTAAGTTAGCTTTAATATACAATTATTATATTTAATTTAATTGTAAAATGAGATTAGTATACTTGAATAAAATAAATCAATAAATGAGATAAATTTATTTAAAAATTTTATTACTTTTAATTGTTAAAAGAAAGTTCATAAGAAAACATGTATAATGTATATATGGTAATAATTAACTCAAGGTTTATATAATTAATCGTAAAATTAGGAGGAGAATTTATGAGGAAAATAATTCATATCAATGATCAATGGGTTTATGCAAATGATTACAAAAGTGAGTATTTAAAAAATGAGTTTGATTTTAGTAATTTTGAAAGGATAGATTTACCTCATACAAATATAGAGTTACCATATAATTATTTTGATGAAAAAGCATATCAATTTGTTTCTACTTATGTTAAAACTTTAAAATTTGATGAGAATATTAAAGGGAAAAAAGTATTTTTAGATTTTGAAGGAGTTATGATAGCCGCAGAAGTATATTTAAATGGAATTCATGTTGGTGGACATAAGGGGGGGTACACTAATTTTTCAATAGATATTACTGATGCTTTAAAAATTAATGAAGATAATATATTAAAAGTTGTTGTTGACTCAACAGAAAGACCGGATATACCTCCTCATGGATATGTTGTTGATTATTTAACCTATGGAGGAATATATAGAGAAGTTTCCTTAAGAATAGTTGAACCTATATTTATAAATAATTTATATGCAAGGGCATATGATTGTTTAAAGGAAGAAAAAAGATTAGAACTTGATATAGAAATAAATAATTTTGAAAAATATAGAGATGATTTAGAGATTGTTGTAGACTTTGGTGATGATACTTTTGAAGAAACTTTAAGTACAAAGTTACCAACTGAAGAAGGAACAAGTATTAAAAACATAGAAATAGACCAATTAAATATGGTTAAGTTATGGGATATAGAAAATCCTAAGCTTTATGAAATAAAAGTTAAGTTATTAAAAGATTCAGAAGTTATAGATGAATATAAAGATACCTTTGGATTTAGAGAGGCTAAATTTAGACCAGATGGTTTTTATTTAAATGGAAGAAGAGTAAAACTTGTTGGATTAAATCGTCATCAGGCTTATCCATATGTAGGATATGCTATGCCTCAAAGGGTTCAAGAAAAGGATGCTGAGATTTTAAAATATGAATTAGGACTTAACATAGTTAGAACATCTCACTATCCGCAATCACTACATTTCTTAAGAAAATGTGATGAGATTGGATTATTAGTTTTTGAAGAGATACCTGGTTGGCAACATATAGGTGATGAAGCTTGGCAGGCAGAATCTATTAAAAATGTAGAGGAAATGATAAAAAGAGATTATAATAGACCTTCCATAGTTTTATGGGGCGTTAGAATAAATGAGTCTCAAGATAGTCATGATTTTTATGTGAAAACTAATGCTATGGCAAAGAGTTTAGATCCTATTAGACAAACTGGTGGGGTTAGATACTTAGAAAATAGTGATTTCCTAGAAGATGTTTATACAATGAATGATTTTATACACAGTGGGGGAGAAAAAGTATTAAGAACTCAAAGTGAAGTAACAGGACAAGATGATAAAGTTCCTTATTTAGTAACTGAATATAATGGGCATATGTATCCAACAAAAAGTTTTGATCAAGAATGTAAAAAAGTTGAACATGCTTATAGACATTTGAGAGTTATTAATGAATCCTTTGGCTTAGATGAAATAAGTGGAGCCATAGGATGGTGTGCTTTTGATTATAATACACATAGTTCCTTTGGTTCAGGAGATAAAATTTGTTACCATGGAGTTTCTGATATGTTTAGAAATCCTAAGTATGCAGCTTATTCCTATGCTAGCCAAAAGAAAGTAGAAGATGGTGTGGTTTTAGAGCCTATTACTTTAGGGGCTAAGGGAGAAAGGGATGGAGGAGCAATACTTCCATTTACAGTGCTTACAAACTGTGATTATATAAAAATATTTAAAGATGGGATATATATAGATACTTATTATCCTAATAAAGAAAAGTTCCCTAATTTACCACATCCACCAATAGAGGTTTCACATATTTTATCTATGGATTCAGAAATACCTCTTACTGAAGAAGCAAAAAAAGAAATTAAAGACTTTGTATTAAATAAATTAAAAGATTCTAATTTAACTAATTTAGCTGAAGAAGATTTTAAATATATTGAAGAATTTAGTGAAAGAGTAAATATACCTGTATTTAAAATAATGTCTTTAGTTTACAAATTAGCCGGAGGCTGGGGAGATAAGGAAAACTCCTTAATAATAAAAGGCTTTATAGATAATAAGGAGGTTGCTTCAAAAGAAATAGGTGAACTTAGAAGCATGAATAAGTTAGAAGTTACACCAGATGATTTAGAACTTTCATTAGATAAAACAAGTTATGATGCTACTAGAATCGTGGTTAAACTTTTAGATAACTTAGGAGAGGTTCTTTTCTTAAATAATGATTTTATTGAAGTAGAAATAGATGGACCTTTAAGTATAATGGGACCAAGTAAGTTTGGAATTTCTGGTGGAGCAGTCGCTTTCTGGGTAAGAACTCAAGGAAAAACTGGGCTTTGCAAAATAAAGGTTAAGAGCATGCACTTTGAAGAAGAAATTTCTATAGAAGTTAAGTAGAGTTAACTTATTAGTATTTTTTATAGGAAGAATTAAGTAATTTTAAATTAAAGAAATAGATTATATTTTAAAGTGAAGTTTTGCTTTAGATTAATTTAGGATTAAAGATATATTTGAAATTTAGAATTTAGTTAAGGAATTTAAAATAAAAAGAGGGAGTTATATCAAAACTTAGATATAAGAATTATAAATATATTTGGAGAGTTAGTGAATTATACTAAGAATTTATAATTTTTATTTATAAGTTAAATTGATATAACTCCTTTTTATGTAACTTTTGAAAGGACGACAACTGTCGAAATTATAATTTTTAAGAGTAAGAGGGTCCATTAATATTATTAGCTAAATTAAGAACAAATATCCTTATAATTTATATAGGAATTAATAGGAAAAAATAGGGGGGAGGTGAATAATTTATTATTGTAGAGTTATTTTTACTGTATAACCAGTAATAATATTGGGGAATTTTAGGAGAAAAACTGGAGAACGATTAAATATTCATATATAATTCATTTAAAGTCTATGGATAAGACTTTATAATTTATTCATTCCTAAGTTAGAAAAAAGTGTTGATCTTAAAGGTTACAAGAAGATGTAAAAGCCAAGATGACTTATACATATAAAGGTAGTTAAGATAGAACACTTTTTTTATTTAATAGTTAAATGATTTTTAGTTTTATTCTTACTTAAATATAATAAATTATTTAAGTAGTAATAGCCTCTACAAAGAAATACTAAAATGATTTTAATTATACTTATTAGGAAAAACAAAGGATAACTAGGAGGGAAAGAAATGAGTAAAATTTTAATTTCTATATTATTATCTTTAGGATTATGTTCTGGAGGTGCTGGTGTGAGATATTTTAATAGTAATAATATATCTCATAAAAATGTACAAGCTAACCAAAGTGTTTCAAATGAAAGTTCAGAAAAGGTAGAAGCACAACAAGGAGAGAAATCTAAGGAAGAAACTAATATTTTAAGCAGTAATCCTTTTACTAAAGTTTTTGAGAATATAAGTAAGAATTTTTCTAAGGATAAATTAGCAGATACTACTAAAAAAGAAGAGAGTGTTAAAAACACTTCACAAGATAAAAATTCAAAGGTAGAATCTAATAATGAAAATGGAAAGTTAGAGATTATTCAATCAAATAATGAAAATAAAGAAGTTGCACAAAGTAACAATGAAGAGGCAAATCCTTCAAGGGATAGACAAGAAGAAAAGCCAGTTGAAAATAATAAAGTAGAAAAAGAAGCTAATAAGGATTCTGTGCAAAAACAAGAAAATAAACCTGTAGAAAATCAAGTTGAGAAACAAGTGGAACAATCAAATAATAGTAGTTCTTATATAGCTCAAATTGAACAAATGATATTTAATAAGGTTAATGAAGAAAGAGCTAAAGCAGGGGTTGCACCTTTAAGTTATAGTAATACTATGCAAAAATATGCTCGTATTAAGTCAGAAGATATGGGACTTAGAAAATATTTTTCACATGAAGATCCAAATGGACAATTAATAACAGCTAAAATGAAAGCTGATGGAGTTTCATATAACGCATGGGGAGAGAATATAGCTTATTTAGGTGGATATTCAGGAGATTCAAACATAGCTAATCAATTTATGACTAATTGGATGAACTCATCAGGACATAGAGCTAATATACTTTCTCCTAACTTTACTTCTATTGGGGTAGGAGTTTATAAAATAGGAAATACATATTACGCTACACAAGAGTTTATGAAATAGAATAAGAATTTTAAAAGGCGTGTATCAAAAGTCATTTTGATATACGTCTTTTTTATAAAGATTTTTAGCTTAATAAATTAATTTTTTATAAAAAGTAATATGAATTTTTATGGGATTTTTGGTATATTGTGTATAATGTAAGTGGGTTTTATTTTTTAGTAATAATATTTTTAAAGTTTATAGTTAACCTATATAGAATAGCTGTGGTATTAAAAAATAAATTTAGATAGGGTAAAGGAGAGGGGGAAAAATATAGTTTAATAAATTAGAGCTAAAGATGAGAAATAAGAGGTTTTAATTGGAATTAGGGGATGGAATTTATGAGGGTTAATAAGAAAAAGGGTACTCTTTTAATCAATATTAAGTATATTATGGGATATGCTTGGAGTCAGGACAGGGTTTTGTTTGCGCAATGTGGTGTTTATACTATTTTGGCATCTATTGAACCCTTTATAGGGATTTTTTTACCAAAATTTTTGATTGATGAACTTTTAGGACAGAGAAGAATAGAAATAATCTTAATGACTTTAATTGGATTTTTTCTTTTATCTTCAGTTGTGAACTATTCTATAGCTTGGCTTAGATGTGCATATAGTCCTAGGGTTACAAAGATTAGAACTGATTATATAACAATGATAAGTGATAAAATAATGAAAATGGATTTTAAAAATACTGAGGATCCTGAGGTTTTAAATAAAATAAAAAGTGTTATGAATGCAGTTATGAGTAATAATACAGGGGTTGAAGGAGTATATCATACACTTTTAGGACTCTTTGGAAGGTTAACTGCCTTTGTAGGATATATATCTATAGTATTATTTTTAAGTCCATGGATTTTATTATTCTTAATAATAAATGTTTTAATAAGCTATGCTTTAACTATGAGGGTTAAAAAGTATGAGTATAATCAAAAAGAAAAGGCAGCTGATAAGGATAGAAGAACTTTCTATGTATTTGATACAATGTATGATTTTGCTTATGGTAAAGATATAAGAATATATGACTTAAAAAATATACTTATTGATAAATTTAAAAAATTTAGGGGAGAGAGAATAGATATATCTAATGATGTCCAAGAAAAACAATTAAAGGTTAAGATTGTTGATGTAATACTTCTTGTAATAAGAGAATTTGTGGTTTATGGGTATTTAATATATAATGTGCTTTTTAGAGGAATGGGCATAGGAGATTTTACAATGTACTTTTCAACAATAAATGGCTTTGGGGATTGGATGAAAGGTATATTAGATGATTTAGCCCATATTAAGGCTCAAAATATGTATTTAGATGATATGAGAGAGTTCTTAGAAATAAAGAGTGAGGATAAAGAAAAAATTAGGGATATACCTATTGATAGCTCTTATGAAATAGAATTTAAAAATGTATCATTTAAATATCCAAAAACAGATAAATATATTTATAAAAATCTTTCTTTAAAGATTAAAAAGGGGCAAAGACTTGCTATTGTTGGAATTAATGGAGCAGGTAAAACAACCTTTGTTAAACTTTTATGTAGACTTTATGAGCCAACAAGCGGGGAGGTTTTAATAAATGGGGTAAATATAAAAGACTTTTCTAAGGAAGAATATTATAAAATCTTATCAGTAGTTTTCCAAGATATTAAAACCTTTGCATTTACTGTGGCAGAAAATGTTTCTCTAGAGAATTTAGAAGATGTTGATAGAGAAAAAGTTTTACATTGCATAGAAAAGGCTGGAGTAGGAGATAAAATAAATTCTATTGAAAAGGGAATAGATACCTCGCTTTTAAAAATTTTAGATGGAGAAGGGGTTGAATTATCAGGAGGAGAAAATCAAAAGTTAGCCCTAGCTAGAGCCTTGTATAAGAATGGAAAAATAGTAATCTTAGATGAACCAACCTCAGCTTTAGACGCTGTAGCTGAATATAATATTTATAAGGGATTTGATGAGCTAATTGGAGATAAAACAGCAATTTATATATCTCATAGACTTGCAAGTACAAAGTTCTGTGATGTTATAGCTTTCTTTGAAAATGGTGAAATTGTTGAGTATGGAACTCATGAGGAATTATTAAAGAAAAATGGCAAGTATAGTGATATGTTTAATATACAAGCACAATATTATAAAGAAGAAAGTGGGGCTTTAGCATAATGGAGAATAAAGAAAAGTACACAAGTGATTTATATATAATAAAACATTTCTTAAAGTTAGCTCATGGAATATCAAAGACCTATATACCAACCTTATTCTTTTCATCTTTATTTGCAGCAGCAGTTCCGTTCTTAAATATAATAATGCCAAAGTATATTATAGATGAACTTTTAGGAGCCAGAAGAATAAAGGTTCTTATTATGTTAGTTTTATTAACTGTAATAGGTAATGGAGTATTAAACTTAATAAATAGAGTTTTAGAGAAAAAATGTAATATTAAAAATGAAAAGGTAGTAGCAGGTTTTGATTTGCTTATAGGAAAGAAAGTTATGGACTTGGATTTTGAAAATATTGAAGATCCAGAGATTTTAAACTTAAAGGAAAGAGCCTTATTTCCTATAAGAAATCAGGGAGCTATTTGGCAACTTACCTACAATATATCTAAGGGATTAACTGAGATACTTAAAATAATTGGATTAATAGGGCTTATTTTAACTCTTGATTGGATTATTATAGCCCTAATAATTTTAATTGTTCTTTTAAGTTCATTTATGTATAAGAAATCTCAAAGGTTACAGCATAAATTTTTTGATTCCTTAATTCCACTAAATAGAGAGTTTGGGTATTATATTAATACAATCAATGATTTTTCAGCAGGTAAGGATATAAGACTTTATAATGTAGCTCCTTTATTTGTAAAGAAATTAGATGAGTTTAATATAAATAGCACCAAGGCATTTATTAAAATGTTTAGCAAATTAGGTGTGTATGAGGGATTAAATGAAATAGTATTACAATTACAAATGGTTATAGTTTATGGATATATAACTTATAAAGTTTTAATAAATAGTATAGGAATTGGTGACTTTACAATGTACACAAATGCTGCCATAAATTTTAGTAAATCCATATCTAATCTTTTTGGAAGTTATGTAACTATAAGACAAATGTGTAGATATCTTCAGGCTTTTATGGAATTTGAAAATATAGAATCTAAACATACTAAAGAAGGTAAGAAGATTGGAAATTTAGAAAAGGTTAATATTGAATTTAAAAATGTATCCTTTAAATATCCAAGAAGTAAAGAATTCACCTTAAAAAATGTTTCAATAAAAATAAATGAAGGTGAAAAATTATCAGTAGTTGGATTAAATGGTGCTGGAAAAACTACTTTTATAAAGCTTTTAGCAAGGCTTTATGATCCAACAGAGGGTGAAATTCTATTAAATGGAGTTAATATAAATGAATATGATTATGATGAATATATGAAACTTCTATCAGTAGTATTTCAAGATTTTAAACTAATGTCCTTTTCAATTAAGGAAAATATAGCTTTAAATGATTTTAATAAGGTTAAGGATGAGGAAATAGAAGAGGTTCTAATAAAGAGTGGTTTTGGAAAAGACTTAGAAAAGTTACCAAAGGGAATAAATACTCCTATATATAAAAACTTTGATGAAGGTGGAATAGAGTTTTCTGGGGGACAAGCACAGAAATTAGCCATAGCTAGGGCAGTTTATAAGGATGCACCAATAGTAATACTTGATGAGCCAACGGCAGCTTTAGATCCAAAGGCTGAGTATGAAATATATAGTAAGTTCAATGAACTTATAGGAAAAAAGACAACAATATATATTTCTCACAGATTATCTAGTTGTAGATTTTGTGACAACATAGCAGTATTTCAAAAAGGAAAGCTTATTCAATATGGAACTCATGATGAACTTGTAAAAGATAAAGGTAATGAGTATGAAACTATGTATAGTGCTCAAGCACAATATTATGTTTAAAAAAATAATATAATTAGGGCGTGTATTAAAATAACTTTTTGTTAAATAATATTTTAATTAAGTTCAAAAAAAGTTCATAAATTGTACACAATTATGCTATAATAGTTTAGTTCTAAAAATTTATTAAATTTTTAAGTTTTATTTATAATTATATTAAAATAACTTTATATATTAAGAGGTGAAATATGAATAAAAAGAAAAGTTTAGGTGCTTTAGGAATTACTATTATAGCTAATTGTATAGTGGCTACACCTTCTATTAATGTATTTGCAGATAATATAAATCATCAAGATGGTCAACAAATTAATGTTCAAGATAAAGTTGAAGTTAATAAATTACAAAACAAATCTAATTCTGATTTAAAAAAAGAAGACATTAGAAATTCGGATAATAAAATTAGTAATTCAAATAAAAATAATGGAAATAAATTAAAGGATAATAAAAAGATTGATAATTCAAATAAAGAAGTAAATTCAAGTAGTAAAAATTCTAGTAATTTAGAGAAAAAAACAGATAAAAACTTAAGTGATTCTGATAAATATAATAATTTAAATTCAAACAAAAAGGATAGTAAACATAGTGTATTAATTGATTCTAAAGAATCTAAAACTTCTGAGATAGAAAGTCCTTTAAATAAAGCTTCTATATCAATTAATAATGTTTGGTGGCAACATATAGGAACACTAACATTTAATTCAAAAACAATGAAGATGGGATTTTCAAAAAGTTGGGCTGAAACAAATCCTTATGCAGGTAAAAATGATCTTTTATTCTCAGTTTCATTAATAAATAAAGATGGAACTATAAATAAGAATATAAATATATATGGTGGAGGAGCTCATCCTCAAAATGAACTTTATAATCAATTAAATAATTTAAGTTTTGATTATGGAGAAAAGATAGTAATAGATTATAAGAAGTCGTCTAGATTAGTGGTAAATGGATTTTTAAATAATGGGGAAATTCAAAAATCATATAATGTGGATAAAAAAATTATACTTAATATTGAAAAATCAGGATTAAGCTTATTTAATAATGAAAAATTAAGCGTAGATCCACTTCAAATTGAAGGGCTTTCAAATAAGGTTACATCTTGTACTGTAAAAGGAATTACAACTCCAGAATCTCTAGTAACAGTTTTTCTTAATGGAAAGAAGTTTACTAGTAAGTCAAATTATGTTGGAACTTTTGAAATTCCTATAAGTGATGAAAATGGAATAAAAGGAAGTAATCCTATAACGGTCTGCGTTGCAGGACAGGCCCCAACAATTATTTATCCAACATCTGCACCTAACCTTGGTATAAGTAAAGCTAGTGTAGATACAAGTTATAATTGTGGATTGACTAGGGAAAATTTAAAGTTTGATACATCTAAGCTTAATATTAAAATTGATAAAAGTAACGTAGATCAGTTTTCAGCAAATCTTATAAATAATGAAGGAAAGCCAGTAGCAAAAGCAGACAGCACTTATTTTAATGGGTTTTCAGGAGATGAAAGTTTAAATGGAACAAATTTTGAATATGGAAATATTTTAAGTATATATCAAAGTAAAAAATCACAAATAAACTGGAATAATCCAACTGTTAATACAGGTAAAGATTCAAAAAAATTAGAGCCTGAAAAATTTTATTACTATAAAGTTACAGTTGATGGTTTAATACCAGTTTCTAATAGCAATTTAACAGTTAATCCAGCATTTTACAATAGAGATTCAAATGTTAATATAACAGGGAAAACTATTCCTAACACCTTTGTTACAGTAAGTGGAGGAAGATATAGTATAAAAGTTAAATCAGATTCTAAGGGGGATTATTCAGCTAAGATTCCAGAAGAAGATGTAAATGTTGGTGATGTTATATCTGTATATGTTAATAATGATAATTTTAAACAGATAATATATAATTATTCAAAAAGTTATGATTTAGGAAATAGCAAAATTCAGGTATCAAGCCAATATACTCAGCCAATTTTTTATATTGGATTTAATCCAGAATGTAAGAAATTAATAGCTAAAAAAAATATAATATATAACAATTATTCTGGAAGTAAGGTGTCAGGAAATAGTGTAGGTACATTCTATACTAATAGGTTTAAATTTAGTGTAATAGATTCTAAAACAGGGGATTATAAATATATTTTTTCAACAACAAACTTAAATGATAGTAATTACTTTGTTAATAACATAAATGGCAAGAGTTTTTTAAATGGTGATATTATAGAAATTACATATAATCCTTCACTTATAAATGTTGGTATTGAAAATGGAGAAAAAAGTATAGAAAATCAAGAACTTAGAACTCAATATTTTGAGATAACTGATAAGGGACTTGTAGATGTTAATAATAGATTTGTAAGCATTAATCCTGTAAAAATACTAGGAGAAGGGACAAATAAAACCACCATACAAGGAAATGTTAAACCTAATGAGAGTGTAAATATAAGTTTAGATGGAAAGAATTTTTCAGGAAAAGCAGATGCACAGGGGAAATTTAGTATTAATATAACTAATTTAACTAATTTTAATAATGATACAAAGATTGTTGTTTCATCAGAAGGATATATACCTACAAGAGTAAAGCTAGGATATGAAAGTGATGTTAACATTCAAAATAGTCATATTAACTTTTACAATAATTCTTGGAATTTAGATTCAATTCAATCAAGTATTGGTTTTGATGTAACTAATATGAAATTTACTGTTCAAAATTATGTAAATAGTTTTGGGAATGGAAAAGAATCATATTTCACATTAGGGTTATATGGAAGTGATGGAAAGGAAATTATAAAGCCTAAAGAAATTAAAAATGGCTCAACAGAGGAAGTTTCTAAATTGTTAAATGAAAAGTCATTTAATTATGGAGATGTAATAAGTCTTGTTTATAATTCAAAAATATCTATACCAGCAATTATTAATGGAAATAATGTTTTAGGTAATATTGATGGAAAGGTAGAATATTTTAAAATTACAAAGAATGGACTTGAAAAAGTTAATTTTGGAGATAAAGCTTATACAAATAATGTTACTTGGAGTAATGGAGAATTAAATATAAAGCTTGATCTTGCTACAGGAAATACTATAAGTTTAGAAAATGGTCTTATTGAAATAGTTGATTCATCTAATAAGATAGTTGCAACAAGGAAGTTTTCTAAGGGGTTAGTTCAAATAGAGAAAAAAGAACTAGATAAACTAACAAAAGATGAAAGTTACACTTTTAAAATTAAGGTGGATAACAAAGATATACCAATAAATATTTCATCTAATACTGAAAGTTATGGGAATTATAAGTTATTTGGTGATAGTTATAATAACCTTTGTATAAAAGTAGAAAAGCCTAAGGTTATTATAAATAATGAAAATGATATAAAGTCTTATAGTGAAGTTGTTAATGATGAAATATCAAAGAAGATTACAAGCAATGAAGAGATTGTAGATTCATTAACTAATGAAAAGATGATGACTGATATTATAGCAAATGCATTTATAAATAGATTTGGACTTAAAAATATTCAGAGTTTTTATAGAAATAATACAAATAATACTAAATTTGTAAGTTGGTTATTAAATAATAATGTTGCAATGAGTGAGTATTTACAAGCAACTAATATTTCAGAGAGTAATATTAATGGTCTTCAAATATGGTCTGATATTTGGAATACATATACAAATTCACATTATGGATTTAATTTAAAGCTTGCAATGGCAACAGCCCTTGCTACTCAGACAAAAATAATTGACTGCTTTAATGGTAAGCCTATTGGAAGTCCTGTTGAAAGATATAATATTTTTGAAACTTTAAATGAAGAAGGTGGAATGGTTAAAGGATTTGAAAATCTTAATATTAAGCTTTTAAAGGCTGTAGTTAATGTTCCAATAACTAATCCGCAAATTAGAGAAATGAGAGCTTTAATTCTTCAAAACCATAATAATCTTGTTAGTGGAAATCATTTACCTACTGCAGACTATACAATAAACTATAACTTTAGAAATCCATATAATGGAGCAAGTATATTTGGAAGTTGGGCAGATTTTTATGGGAAAGATGAAACAGTTGCTGATGTCTTTAAGATAGGTGGAGTATGTGGTTCTATATCAAGGATTGGATCAATAGCTTGTAGAGTATTTGGACAACCAGCTCATCAAATGGGAGAGCCAGGACATGATGCATTTTATAGTTATAACATACAAAAAGGAAATTGGTCATCACAATATGGAGAAACTGAAGTTGCTAATGCTACAGGATTTGATGTTAGTAATTGGTCAAATGGATTGGCCTTAAATGGAAATGTAGTAACTTATACAGATTTGTATGCAGATGCTAATAATGAAAATTTAGTAAAATCAAACAAATATTTATGGATAGCAAGTTCATCTATTCCATATGATTTAAAGTTAAAAGCAATAAATGAGGCAATAAAAACACAGCCTTTAAATGTTGAAGCATGGCTTTTTAAAATTAACTTACTAAATAATAACAATAATAATGTTAGTGCAGATGAGTATATAGATTTATCTAATGATATAATGAAATCATTAAAAGATTATCCAGAGCCTATGTTTGATTTACTTGTTAAGTTTAACAGAAATATGATTCAAGTTTGCACAACAAGTCAGTATAATGATTTTGTAAAGAAGATTAAAGCTGAATTAAATGATATAAATAAAAATGGAAATGCTAATGAAAAAGTTCAAAGCAATAGAATTTTAACTGGAGGATATTTAGAAAAGTATGGATTTGTAGAAAATCAAGTTAAAATACTTGGTAAAATTAATATTAATAGTTGGAATAGAAATTCACCTACGGATTCTCTTGTTTTTGAAAATAATGGGAAAACTAAAGTGGATGCCTTACATACTTGGATTGGAACAAATGAAAAAAATAGTGGAATAAGTATTAAAATATTCTCTTCAAATATGAAGCCATTAAAAGAGGTAAATACATCAGGAACAGATTTTGGTACAAATAAAATAGCTAATTCATTTAATAATAGCAAGTTTAATATTGGAGATATAATTGAGATTGTTTATAAACCAGGATTAGCATCAAATGGATATTTAACTCTTGAAAATAATCTTCTTAAAACATCTAAGATTTCTAATACTATAGCTGTTCAAGTTACAAAAGATGGATTGAAATTATTAGATGGAAAATATATAGCACCAAATGGTAAAGAGTATAATTTCCACACTGGATTTATTAAAGATTCAAATGGAACTAAGTATGAGATATTTGGTGAATATCAAAAAGGAATGCAGTTTATAGATAATAAATGGTATTATTTTAATGAGAATGGTTTAATGCAAATAGGTCTTCAAACTATAGATAATAGTGGATATTATTTTAATAAGGATGGAGTTTTACAAACTGGATGGCAAAGCATAAATGGAGAAAAATATTATTTTTCAGAGAATGGGAAAGCTACTCCAGGATATAAAACAATAGATGGGAAAAAATATCTTTTTGCTAATAATGGTTTAGAGATTCAAAATATAATTCCTAATTCACAAATGAAAATTATTTCATATTCAACTGAGCAAAATAAAAAAGAATACTCAGCTAATAATATTATTGATGGAAAATTAAATGATAACTGGCAAAACATTTGGAATAGATCAGATAAAAATCCATACGTAACAATAGAATTAGATCATCCTTATAATTTAAATGAACTTGTATGTTTTCCAAGACAAGACGGAGGATGGAATGGTGATATTGAAGAATATAAAATATTAGTGAGTATAGATGGAAAGAACTTCAAGGAAGCGGCATCAGGAAAGTGGATATATTCAACATCAAATGAATCTCAATATGCTAATTTAAATGGGGTTAAGGCTAAGTATATAAAAATAGAAAGTAAAAAAGGGATATATGATCTTGCAACAATTGCAGAGGTAATTCTTAGTGGAACTGATATAAATAAATCAGGTCTTAAAGATGAAATAGCAAAAGCAAAAGAAAAACTTAATGAAGTTAATGGCTATACAGAAGAGAGTATAAATAATTTAAAAGATGCTATTTCAAAAGGAGAAAAAGCATTAGGTAATAAAAATATAACTCAAGAGCAAATTAATAGCTTAACTAGTAGTATAGAAAACTCATTAAAAGACTTAAATGCTGATAAAAGTGCACTTCAAGAAGCATTAAATAAAGCTAATAATATTGTGAAGAATGAAGATCAATATACAGAACTTAGTATTAAGTCTTTAAAAAGTTTTATTATAGCTGGAGAAAGTGTTATGAATAATAATAAGGTAACACCAATACAAGTTAAAGCTGCTACAATTAGTATATTAAGTGGAATAAATGGATTAGAGGCTAATAAAACAAATCTTCAAGAGGCATTAAATAAAGCAGATGAGCTTTTAAAAAGTTCAGATTCTTACACTAAAGATAGTGTAAACAAGTTAAAAGAAAGTGTTGAAAAAGCTGATAGTCTTATGAATAATAAAAAGGTAACTCCAAAAGAAGTTAAGGAGGAAAAATATATTATATTAAATGCAATCAATGGACTTAAAAAATTACCTGTAGTTATGAAATTAGAGTCAAATAAAAATACTGATAAAGATAAAGATTCTGGAAATGTAAAGACAGGAAAATTAGTAGATAACACTGAGGATAAAAAAATTGAAGATAAAACTTTAAATAATAGCAAAAAAGATCCTAATTTAGTTAATGAAGTAGAAAGTAATTTTAAAAATACATTTAATAATAAGGATAAAAAAGTATCACACAATAACGATAAATCAAAAGATATAAATAAAGAGGTAAATAAAAGTAGTGATAACTTAAATAAAACAGATAAGTCGAATATTTTAAAACACAAAGATGTTTATAGAGTTATTGGATTAGTCACAGCTATTGTTATAGCTATTTTCATATTTTTTTAAATATATAAAGAATCTAAATTGCAATATCAAATTGAACTAGTCCTTAATTATGATTTAAGAACTAATTAATATAGTTAATCCACCATGGATTTTTTATTTAGTTCAATTTCATTTTACAATTAAGCAAAAATATAAATAAACATCTAATATTAAAAAAATAGAAAAGAAATTAAAAAGAGAGCAAAGAAAACTTTCAAGGAAATATGAAGGTTTAAAAATAAGAAATAAAAATATAAGAGAATGAGAGAAAGGGTAAATGAAGAAAATAGATTTAACTAAGGGTAAGGTACTAAGTGTCCTTACCACCCTAGCTCTTCCTATTATGGGAAGTTCATTCCTTCAGTTTGCTTATGGACTTATAGATATGTTTTGGGTTGGAGGGCTTGGAAGTAGTGCAGTGGCTAGCATTGGCTCTTCAAGCTTCTTTTTAGGACTAGGATATTCTATAAATGCCTTAGTAGTTACGGGAACTGGAATTAAGGTTTCTCATGAAGTAGGGAGAAAAAATGAAATAGAGACAGAGGATTATATAAGAAATGGTCTTATAATGAATTTTCTTATAGGACTAATATATGCATTAATCTTAGTTGTTTTTGGAAAAGGATTCATAGGATTTTTAAATTTAAATGATCCTTTAGTTGAAAGAGATTCTTATATATATTTAGCTGTAAGTGCCCCAGTATTATTCTTTAGCTTTTTTAATTATCTTTTTACTAGAATATTAGCTAGCTTTGGTAATAATAAATTAGCTTTAAAAATAAGTGCTACAGGTATAATTTTAAATATGATATTAGATCCAATATTAATATATACTTTTAAACTTGGTGTTTTTGGAGCAGCAGTGGCAACCTTACTTGCCAATATACTTATGTTTTTAATGTATATATATTATGGAAAAGGAATATTTAAAATAGATTTAAAAAAGAAAGTAAACTATGAAAAAGTAAGAGAAATAGCTAGATTAGGATTTCCTATGGCATCTCAAAGGGTACTTTTTACCTTGGTGAATATTATACTAGCTAGAATTATAGCTAGCTTTGGAGCAGATGCTATAGCAGCTCAGAAAATAGGTCTTCAAATAGAATCTGTAAGCTTTATGGTAGTTGGAGGATTAAACGGGGCTATAGCAGGATTTACAGGACAAAATTATGGAGCAAAGAAACTAAATAGAGTAAATGAAGGGTACAAGAAAGCCTTGCTTTTAGGAGCTATCTATTCAATACTTGTTTCAGCCTTATTTATTTGTATTCCAGGATTATTAGTAGGATTATTTGTTAAGGATGAGGCTACAATAATAATTGGAAGCAGTTATTTAAGAGTACTTGGAATAGTTCAGATATTTAGTAGTTTTGAGATGATATCAAATGGAGTATTTTCAGGATTAGGACTTCCTAAAATACCATCAGCCATAAGTATAATCTTTACTATGTTAAGAATTCCTATGTCCTTAGTTTTAGTAAAGTTTTTGGGCATAAATGGAGTTTGGTGGAGCATTGCAATATCAAACATATTAAAAGGAAGCACATCTTGTATAATTTATAGATTAAAAATTTATAGAAACTATATTGTGTAATTAATAGTATTTTTCATTATGACTGTATTAGGTAACTTAAATTAAAAAGTGCTTTAATACAGTTTTTTTTATATAATAAATTAAAGACAATAAAATCGTAATACTTATAAGAAAGCTTAATATATAGCTTTAAAATTTTATCTATTAAGAAAGAATATTATAAAATTAATTATAATGGAAGGACTGGTTAGTATGAAGAGAATTCTTATAATTGAAGACACAGATACCATAAGAGAAGAGCTTACAAAACTTCTTACTAGATATGGTTATGAAGTTTTAGCTCCAACAGATTTTGAAAATATATTAGAGTATGTTAAAGAAAATAATTCAGATTTAATATTATTAGATATAAACTTGCCTTATTTTGATGGATATCATATTTGTAGAGAAATAAGAAAAGATTCTAATGTGCCTATAATAATAGTTACAAGTAGAGATAGTGATATGGATGAAATTATGAGCATGAATTTAGGAGCTGATGATTTTATAACAAAGCCTTATAATACTCAAGTTTTATTAGCTAGAATAGCTTCACTACTTAGAAGAACCTATTCTTTATCAGAGCAAGAAGTTTTAACATATGGTGATTTAAAGCTTAATTTATCTAATGGAACAGTTTCTTGCAGAGGAAAAGAAGAAGAGTTAACTAAAAATGAACTTAAGATATTATCACATCTTTTAAAAAATAAAGGAAATGTTGTTTCAAGGGAAGATCTTATGGATTATATGTGGAACTCAGATATTTTTGTGGATGATAATACACTTTCAGTAAATGTAACTAGACTTAGAAAAAAATTAGAAGAGGTTGGAGTAAAAAGTGCTATAGAAACTAGAAGAGGGTTAGGGTATATTATGCCATGAAACTAAGGGATTACTTTGAGGATAAAACATTCTTTTTAATTGTAAACTTTATAATTTTTGCTACTATAGCAGTTTTATTGTTCATAGGCAATGTTGGTTCAGGAATAATATTTTTAATTGGATGCTTTTGGTTTATTCCTCTTTTTACATATATAATTTTAGATTTTTACAAGAGTAAAAAATTTTATGATAACATAAGCATTACTTTAGATAAATTAGATAGAAAGTACTTATTACCTGAGGTAATAGAAGAGCCAAATTTCTATCATGGTAAATTTTTATATGAGGTTTTAAAAGAAACTGACAAAGATATGCATGAGCATGTTAAAAAATATATACTGGCGCAAAAAGAATATAGAGAATATATAGAAACATGGGTTCATGAGATAAAAATTCCAATAGCTTCTACTAGGCTTATTTTAGAAAATAATGAGAGTGAGTCTAGTGAAAATATTAAAAAGGAAATAAAGAAAATTGAAGAATATATAGATCAAGCTTTATATTATGCTAGAAGTACAGATGTTAGCAAAGATTATATTGTAAAAGAATTTTCCTTAGGGAAAAGTGTAAGAAATGTAATTAAGAAAAATTCTAGAGATTTCATAAACAAGAGAATAGCTATAGACTTAGAGGATTTAGATTACAATGTTTATAGTGATGAAAAATGGGTTGAATTTATAATAAGTCAAGTTATAAATAACGCAATAAAATATAGTTCCAAAAATAGTAGAGTTAAAATATTTGCAAAGAAATCTAAAAACAGCATAACTCTTAAAATAAAAGATAGTGGTGTTGGAATACCTAATAAAGATTTAGGTAGAGTTTTTGAAAAAGGCTTTACTGGAGAAAATGGAAGAAGCTTTACTAAATCTACAGGTATGGGGTTATACCTATGCAAAAATCTTTGTGATAAGTTAGGCTTAGGATTAAAAATAACTTCAGAAGAAAATGAGGGAACAGAGGTTAGCATAATTTTTCCAATAGGAGATGCCATAATAGCTAATTAATGAAATAAATTTGAATTTAAAAATACAATTAGTTTTCATTATTTAAACTAATTGTATTTTTAGATTAACTATATGATATTTAGTGTTCTTAAACCTAAAAATAAAGAGTCCGAAATACTATAAATAAAATATGATATTTAGATATTAGAAACTTAGATATTTTTAAGAGTTTAGTAAAAGTAATTGAGTAAGATAATAGCATTATAATTATTAATGGATGTATTATAAACTTTAAAATGAAAGAACATATGAGAATTTAGTTAATGGAGGTCTAGCGATTAAAATGAATAATGAACATTATGAGAAATTTCTAAAAATATTAAAGGAAACTAAGGGAATTCATAATTCATTAAATGAGATATTAAAATATGATTTTATTTATAATTCTAATAAAATAGAAGGAAGTACATTTACAAAAGAAGCTTTACAAATACTTATGGAAAAAAATATAGTTACAGGAACTCATACATTAGATGATGTACAGGAAACTATAAATAAATTAGGTTTTAACCTTAGGCAAGTTGTATCAATGCCTAAGGTTATTTTGTTGGATTTCAATAACTTATTATATGAAAAATAAATTTGGTACAATTATATAAAATTAAGTATAAATAAAAGAGGGATTATATATGAATTATATGGGAGATTCTCATTGGTGGAATGAGAGATTTAAATTAAGAAGTTTAAATATTATGAATCATGAAAAATGTTTAGAAGAAGATATTAAATACTTACCTAAAATAGAAACAGTATTAGATGTTGCTTGTGGTGATGGAAGAAATTCTATTTACTTAGCGAGATTAGGATATAAGGTTTATGCTATTGATTTTAGTAAAGAAGCATTAAGTAGATTAAAGTATTTTGCTGAGAAAGAGAAGCTTAATATTGAAACTAAATTATTAGATTTATCAATTAATGATGTGTTTTTTAGTTTGGATAAATATGATTTAATTATAATTAATCATTATAGATTACTTCCAAAATTATATAATAATTTAATGAAATGTTTGAATACAGGTGGTTTTTTATGGGTTAATGGATTTAGAGAAATCCCAAATGATAATCCTAATATTACTAAATCAGATGTACTATCAGAAGAAGATTTTATAAGTTTAAAAAATTATAAATTAGAAAATAAAAAGTTATATGATATTGGTGAGAGAAAATTTATTAAATATATATGGAGAAAAGAAAATTTGCCTTTCTAGCTATTCATAATATTCCCCAAAAATTAAATACTTTTTGTATATTTATAAAGATTATTATAACCAGTTATGTATAAATTTTGACCAGTTATGCAAATTGTATTGAAAATTTCATATATTAAATTAATATTAAATTAGTATTAACTTAATGTTAACTTAATGTTAATTTTCAGAGGGGGATTTATATGTTTAAGAAAAAGTTATCATTATTGATGGCTACTATTACCATTGGTAGCGTTCTATTAGGAGGAGCTTCAACAGTAAGTGCTGCTCCAAGACACAAGCATAAAACTGTATCAGAGAAAATTAAAGAGGCTGAAAAGACTGAAGGTGATAAAAAACTAACGGTTATGGTATATGCTGATTGTGATAATAACCTAGAAGAGTACATACTTAATGATATTGAAGAAATGAAAGAGGGTTATAAAAATAATCCTAATCTAAATATTATAGTATTAGTTGATAGAATTCCTGGTTATTCTAATGATTCAAAAGTGTTAGGTTCTAATTTTGAAGACACAAGACTTTATAAAATAGGTGAAAATTCTGCTGAAAGAATTAGTGGGAAAAGTGAATTCCCAGAGATAACTACTACAAGTAATTATGAAGCTAACATGGGAGATGCAAATACTTTAAAAAAATTCATTAAATTCTGTAAAAAGAACTATGAAGCTGATAAGTATATGTTAATCATGTCTAACCATGGTGGTGGGGCTAAGGATGATAAAGATAGAGCTAGTACTGTAAATAAGGCAATATGCTGGGATGATAGTAACAACAAAGATTGTATTTATACTGGAGAAATTTCAGATGTTTTAACTAAGGATGAATCTGTTGATGTTTTAGTATTTGATGCTTGTTTAATGGGAACTTCAGAGGTAGCTTATCAATATAGACCTAATAATGGAAGTTTTGAAGCAAAAACACTTGTAGCATCGGCACCAGTTGTTTGGGGAAACGGATATCCTTATGATAAAATATTTTCTCGTTTAAAATCTACTAAAGGTGACAATGGAGAAGTTGATTCTACTTTAGGAGGAAAAGAAAAAATATTTGACCCATCTACAGTTACAAATAATGAACTTGGTGCCTTATTTGTAGAAGAGCAACGTGATTCTGTAAATAGCTATGGAGTAACAGATCAACAATTAAGTTGCTATGATCTTTCAAAAATTGAAACGGTTAAAAAATCAGTTGATGCTTTAGCTAGAAATTTAAGCAAAAATAATAAAAAAGATGCTATTGAAAGCTTAAGAGGTACAGGAAAAAATGCACCAACTATGCATTATTTTAAAGCATATGATGAATATGAATGGATTGATTATCCATACTTTGATTTATATGATTTATGTGAAAAAATTAGCTTAAGTAATGAATTTGATGAAACAACTAAAAAATTATCAAAGAATGTTATGAAAAATGTTGACCAATTAATTTTATATTCATTTGCAGGTAATGACTTTAAAGGCTTCAAAGAAGGAAAAAATGGTATAAGTATTTTCCTTCCTGATGGTAATAGAAATTATTATGATCAATATTCAGGACAAGTAATACCACATTGGGCTATTCAAAGATGGTACAATCCTCTAGACACTAATGCTTATAGATTAAGAAGTGGATATGGAAAACTAGCATGGTGTAAAGATGGATTAGATCCAAAAATAAATAAAGTTGGTAACTGGTTTGAACTTTTAGATTCTTGGTTCGATAAAGATAATACTTCACTTGGTGGATATAATAGATATAGATATTAAAAGATGATTTCTTAAGATTATATAAAAGAAATTAAGTTAATAAATAACTCTACTTATAAGGTTTAAGTAGAGTTATTTCTTTTTGTATAATTTTTATAATAATATATTGAATATTACAATGATTTTTTCATTTAAACGTCTATTATTTATTAAATATTTTCTTCTAAGGAAATCTTACAACATTGTAAGGTTTATGAAAGATAAATAAATATGTGATTTCTATTAAAGAGGATAAAATAACATTGTAAGATGAAACGAGGAGGAACAGGATATGAAAAATATTTTAAGTGTTGAAAATATAGAAAAGTATTATGGAAACAAAGATAACATAACAAAAGTAATAGACAATATTAACTTTAAGGTTGATAAGGGTGAGTTTGTTGGAATAATGGGACCATCAGGAAGTGGTAAGACAACATTGCTTAATTGCATATCAACTATAGATAATGTTACTACAGGAAGTATAGTTATTAATGGAAAGGATATTACAAAATTAAAATCAAAGGAACTAGAGAAGTTTAGAAGAGATGAATTAGGATTTATATTCCAAGATTTTAATTTATTGGATACCTTAACAGCTTATGAAAATATAGCCTTAGCCTTAACAATACAAGGTAAAAAGCCTAAGGATATAGATGCTCTTATTAAAAAGGTTGCAAAGAGTTTAGGTATAGATGGGATATTAAATAAATTTCCATATCAAATATCAGGGGGACAAAAACAAAGGGTTGCTTCAGCTAGAGCAATTGTTACTAATCCATCATTAATTTTAGCTGATGAGCCAACAGGAGCTTTAGATTCAAAGTCAGCTAGAATGCTTTTAGATTCTTTTGAAAGTTTAAATAAGGATTTAGAAGCTACAATACTTATGGTAACTCATGATGCTTTCACAGCAAGCTATGCTCATAGGATTTTATTTATAAAAGACGGAAAAATATTTAATGAATTAGTAAGAGGAACAGATTCAAGAAAGGAATTTTTTGATAGAATTATTGAGGTTATAACACTTCTTGGAGGTGATGACAGGGATGTATTTTAAGATTGCTTTAAACAATGTTAGAAAGAGCTTTAAAGATTATTCAATATATTTTCTAACATTAACTCTTGGAGTATGTATATTCTATGCATTTAACTCCATAGGAGATCAAAAAGCCTTTTTAGAACTTGGAAAAAGACAGGCTGAATATATAAACATATTACAAAGGTTAATATCTGGAATATCTGTATTTATATCTTGTGTTTTAGGTGGATTAATTCTTTATGCAAATAACTTTTTAGTTAAAAAGCGTAAAAAAGAATTAGGCATATATATGACCCTTGGTATGGGAAAAAACAAAATTTCAAAAATACTTACATATGAAACAGCACTAGTAGGAATTATATCATTAGTTGTAGGCTTAGGAGTAGGTATAATAGTTTCTCAAGGAATATCTGCCTTTGCATCTAAATTATTTGAAGTATCTTTAAGTAATTATAAATTTTTATTATCAACTGATGCTATTTTAAAAACTGTTTTATATTTTGGTATAATTTTCATCTTAGTTATGCTTTTTAATACTTTTGTAATTTCAAAGTATAAACTTATAGATATGTTAACAGCTGCTAAGAAGAATGAGGATATAAAAATAAAAAATCCTATATTAACAGCAATAATCTTCTTTATATCTTTAGGATTATTAGGAGTTGCGTATAAATTAGTAATTAAAGTTGGATTAAATACTACGGATAGCATGTTCTTAGGATCAATAGTATTAGGAATTTTAGGAACATTACTTTTATTCTTTAGTTTAGCAGGATTTGTTTTATATGTTTTACAAAGAAATAAGAATGTTTACTTAAAAGGATTAAATATTTTTGTATTAAGACAAATGAATAGCAAGATAAATACTAACTTTTTATCAATGACAGTAATATGTCTTATGTTATTCTTAACAATAAGTACATTGGCAACTGGTTTAAGTTTTAAAAATGCTTTAGAAAAAGGATTAGAAAATACAACTCCATTTGACGCATCTGCTACTTATTATGTTAATGAAGATAATAAAATAAAAACTGCTGAAGAATCAATAAAAGAGTTAGGATTTAAATTTAATCCAGAGGATAAAATTGTTTCATATAATGAGTATAAACTAGAAAAAACTAATTTAGAAAGTTTATTGACTAAAAATGCACATGGAAAAAATGCAGAAAAATTAGCTTCAACATTTTCTGAGTATGGTGTAAATGCCATAAGTGTAAGTTCATATAATGATATAAGAGCTTTAAGTGGTGAAAAATCAGTAAGTTTAGCTAATAACGAAGTATTAATTTCATCTAACTCAAGTGAATTAGAAGGTACTTTAGAAAATGTTATTAAGAATAACAAGGAAATAGAAATTGATGGTAAGGAATATAAGATTGCTAATAATGCCTTAATTGGGGAAGGAAAAGTTATAAAAGAGGCATTTCAAAGCACTGGAATTACAAATAACTTGCTTACTTTAATAGTTCCAGATAATGTTCTTTCAAATTTAAATCCTACTTCAAATAAAATAAATATAAACTTCCCTAAAAATTCTAAGGAAGAAGAACAAAGAGTGCAAAAGTTATTTGATGAATATAAAGATGGAATTGTGAATTTAGATAAATATGGTTTTGTAAATGGATATACAAGGGAACGTATATATGAAGATAATAATGGAATGACAAATGTAGTATTGTTTATAGGAATATATTTAGGAGTTATATTCTTAATATCAAGTACTGCTGTCCTTGCTCTTCAACAATTATCAGAATCTAGCGATAGTATTGATAGATATAAATCCTTAAGAAGAATTGGTGTATCTCAAAAGATGATAAATAAATCAATATTTACACAGGTAAGTATTTATTTTGGATTACCTTTAGTTGTAGCCTTAGTTCACTCAGTAGTAGCAATAAAGGTTGTAAATGGATTCCTAACTATGTTTAATAGACCAGATATAGGGGTTTCATCATTAGTAACTGCCTTAATAATGGTAATTGTTTATGGTGGATATTTCTATGCAACATATACTGGATATAAATCAACAGTAAAAAATGCTTTAAAGTAAAAATAATATAATAAAAATAGTTAAGGAGCTTTAAATTAATAAAGCTCCTTAACTATTTTTTACATTTCATAATCTACAACAACTCTTGATGATGCTACTTTTTTTACAAAAGAACCTGCTTTAACATGGTCAGGATTCTTTTGATATGAATCTAAATCCTCTAAAGAATTAAATGTTGAATTTGAACTACTCGGCATTGAAATGCCAAGATTCTTGGGCAACACACCTAACGGTGTGAGATTAACCAAGCTAACAAGGGCGTTCCGACCTCGTTGGATACCAATAGTTTAAGCTATCAGCTTTTCCAAGTTTATTGAAGCATTAAGGTCTCTTTGATGGTGTGTTCCACATTCGGGACATACCCATTCTCTTAGACCTAGGTTTTTAACTTCTATATTCTTATAGCCACATTCAGAACATAGTTGAGAGCTTGCATAGTCTGGTGGAGCAATTACTATTTTTCTACCATACCATTCAGCCTTGTATTCTAGCATTCTTCTAAATTCTGACCAACTTGCTTCTGAAATTACTTTAGCAAGTTTGTGGTTTTTAATCATATCTGAAACTCTTAAATCTTCAATGGCTATTGATTGGTTTTCTCTAATTAGCTTAGTTGAAAATTTTTGTAAGAAGTCCATTCTTTGATTTGCTATCCTTTCATGTAATTTAGCAATCATAATTCTATTTTTGTGATAGTTTTTAGAGTTATATTCTTTACGAGCTAAATCTCTTTGAAGTTTAATAAGTCTTTTTTCTGCCTTTCTAAAGTGTTTAGGATTAGCTTCTTCATATCCATCAGAGCAAACAGCAAAAGTTTTTAATCCAACATCTACACCAACTTTTTTATCTATTTTAGGTAATTCTTGAATATTTACATCACAAAGAATAGATGCAAAATATTTACCAGATTGTGTTCTGCTCACAGTAACTCTTTTAATATTTCCATCTACATTTCTTGAATTTTCTATCTTAACTAATCCAAGTTTAGGTAGTTTAATTCCTTTAACTACTATCTCAATATTTACATTACCTTTAGCTTTTACTAATTTAGTAGTATAAGATTGTATTTCATTTTTCTTAGACTTAAATTTAGGTTTGCCACCTATTTTTTTGTAATACTTATCATATCCAGCACCAAGATTTTCAACAGAAGCCTGTAGTGCTATGCTATCTACTTCTCTAAGCCAATCATAGCTTTTCTTTAATTTAGCTATATCTTTAATTGAATTGGCTTTATTAAAGAACTCACCTTTCCAATTATTCTCTTGGAAGTAGCCTTGTTGAACCATCTCCTCAACTATATTCCAATAATTATCTTTAGTTTTTTGAACACCTAAAGAATAGTTGAATACAAACCTACAACATCCAATAGTCTTGTTAATTAGCTCGGCTTGTTTCTTAGTTGGATATATTCTAAATTTATATGCTTTCTTTCTTATCACTTATCTCACCTCACTTTACTTGTTGATTTTGAATATAGTTTCTAATTTGTTCTTCTGTATTCTCTGATACAGTAGCTACAAAATAGCTTGGATTCCATAGGTTTCCTTCCCATAGATATCTTTTAATTTCAGGATGTTTCAAGAACAGTAACCTTGCAGATACTCCCTTTAACGCTTTAATTATATTTGGAATTTGATGTTGTGGAGAACATTCTATTAACAGGTGTATATAGTCTTTATCAGTTTCCATTTCAGAAATTTCAAAATTATTATCATTTGCTATTTTTAATATTATTTCTTTAAGAGATTTATCCACATCACCAAACAATACTTTTCTTCTGTATTTTAAACGAAAATATAACTTATTTGCAAGTGTTATACGGTTTATACTTTTGGCATATGTCGTGGCAATTCATCCCATGATTGAAATCACGGGTGTTCTTGCCAAAGGCATAAAACTTTTTACTTTTGAATTTTATTGAATAGTTACTTTTATATACATCCCTTTTAAATTTTAAATTGTATCGATTCTATTGGTGATTTTTAATATTTATGTTATTTTTTTATAAAAGAGAAAAATGAGAGTGTTTGGAGGAATGAATTATGAATTGTAATAAAACTATTTATACACCAGGTCCTACTAATTTAAGAGAGAATGTAAGAAGAGCAAGAGCTTTAAAAACTACAAATCCAGATGTTGATGTGGATTTTGTTGAGTTTTATAAGGAAACTTGTGATAGATTTGGAGAAATTATAAATACTAAAAATGATTGCTATATACTTTCTGGAGAAGGAATTTTAGGATTAGAAGCTGCCTGTGCATCCTTAACTGAAAAAGGAGATAAGGTTTTAGTAATTGATAATGGCTTATATGGAAGATGGTTTGATGGTTTTGTAACCATGTATGGGGGAGAAGTAACTTATTTTTCAGGAGATTATACTAAAGAGATTGATGTTGAAGATTTATCTAAGTTTTTAGAGAAGAATAATGATTTTAAATATGCCACAGTTGTTCATTGTGATACTCCAACGGGAGTATTAAATCCTGTTGATAAAATTTGTCCATTACTTAAGAGTTATGGAATTTTGACAGTTGTTGATTCTGTATCAGCTATGGTAGGAGAAGAATTTAAGGTGGATAAATGGCAAATTGATATAGCCTTAGGTGGATCTCAAAAGGCCTTTTCAGCAGAGCCAGGACTTACTATGGTTAGTATAAGTGATGATGCAAGAAAGGTTATGGAAAATAGAGAAACACCTATTGTAGGTTTTTATTGCAATTTGAATATATGGAAAAATTATTACAAAGATAAGTGGTTCCCATATACAATGCCAACAAGTGATATTATTTCTCTTAGGGTTGCTATAGATAACATTCTAGAGGAAGGAAAAGAAAAAGTTATTGAAAGACATAGAAAAATTGGGGAAGCAACTAGAAAGGCGGTAAAAGAATATGGGCTAGATTTATTCTTAAAAAATGGATATTCAAATACAGTTACAGCTGTGGAAATACCAGAAGAAATAGGGGCTTTAAATTTAAGAAACCATCTAAATAAAAAATATAATGTACTAATGTCAACATCTTTAGATAAATATGAAGACAAATTATTAAGAATTGGACATATGGGAGAAAATGCAAATATAGAAGATATAACATATGTCCTAAATGCTATAGACAAGGCTTTAAAAGATTTAGGATTTTCAAGTGAAAAACAATTAGATAAATTATTTATAGAAAATATTTAATTTTATTTATAGATTTTTTAATTCAACCTTACTATGTATTTAGTAATGAGAACTTTGTTTTATTTTAGCTAAAAATTTTAACTTTAAATTTAGAATATAAAACCTCAAAAAGGGAAAAATTAAATTGTATTGATGTTTATTAGAAATAAGATCGATAGACTATAAAATTAAAATTTGAGGTGGAGTTCATGAATTTAAAAGGAAGTAAAACAGAAAAGAATCTTTTAACAGCCTTTGCTGGAGAGTCACAAGCTAGAAATAAATATACTTTCTATGCAGAGAAAGCTAGAAGAGAAGGATATAATAAGATAGCTGATATCTTTGAAGAAACTGCTCATAATGAGATGGCTCATGCAAAGATTTGGTTTAAGTTTTTAAATGATGGTACAGTTGGAGAAACTTTAGATAATCTAAAGGATGCAGCTGGTGGAGAAAACTATGAATGGACAGATATGTATGCTGAGTTTGCTAAGGAAGCAAGAGAAGAAGGTTTTAATGAAATAGCATTCATATTAGAAAAAGTAGGAGAAATAGAAAAGCACCATGAAGAAAGATATTTAGAATTATATAATCTATTAAAGAATGGTGAAATATTTAAAAAAGATGAAAAACAATTATGGAGATGTCAAAACTGTGGATTTATTTTAGAATCAACAGTAGCACCAGAAAAGTGTCCTGTTTGTCATCATCCAAAAGCATACTTTGAACTAGTTTGCGATAAATTCTAATTATAGTATTTAATAAGGATTAAATTATATTGTTTTATAGAATTAACTTCTTCCGCAAATTAGCATATTACCTATAAAAGATTTATTTTAATCCTTTTTAAATAAATTGAGATCAAGGTTTAGGTTTTAAGATTTCTTCCTATCCTTGGTCTTATTTATTTTATACCTTTTTTATTTCTAGGATAGAAATTATTTTTAGAAGAAAAGTTTAAAATATAAAATTAAAAAGTTTTATTTGAATTTAATTTTAGTTATTTAAAGAATATAGAAATTAAACTGTTAAAAATACAATCTAAATTTAAAAGTTAAAATTATAATTGAAGAGATTTTAAATTGAATTTCAATTATTAAAAATATGAACTATAAAACTAATATTTGTCCACTTTACACTTAATTGCTTATAAGATATCTTTAAAATAGAGAATTTAGATGAATCGAAAGAAAAGAAGCCCATTAATTTAATTATTAAGGTAGGATTCTAAAGATTTATTTTATTATTTTTAAATTTATCAAGGAGTGAGATGAATGTTATTTCAGATAAATGAACGCAAAAATATTGTAAACGGTTTGTGTGAAAAGCTAGAAAAGGCAATATACAATGTGGTTGCGCCTTTAGAAATAGATATGTATATAACTAAGGAGCCAGTAAGTTATGAAAATAGACTAACTGGAGAGCATAAAAAAGGAATTATAGGAGAGTCTTGGGGAGAACTTTGGGACTGTGGTTGGTTTAACTTTAAGGGAGAAGTACCTAAAAGTTATGAAGGAGAAAAGATTGTCCTTTTAATAGATATAAGTGGAGAAGCCTTTGTGGTAGATAAAAATGGAAATCCTATGAGAGGGCTTACAACTTTAAACTCAGAGTTTGATTTAAGCCTAGGAATGCCAGGTAAGAGAGAGGTTCCTATGTTTGAGAGAGCTGAAGGTGGAGAAGTTATAGATATATGGGCAGATTGTGCATGTAACGATTTGTTTGGTAAATATAGAGATAATGGAATTGTAAAGGAAGCTTATATTGCAACTTGTAATGAAGAAGTAAAGGCTCTTTATTATGATGTAGAAGTTTTACATGAACTTATGAATCAATTACCAGAAGATAGTACTAGATATCATACTATATTAAATGCTCTTTATGAAGCATCAAAGGTATTAAGTATTAAAACTGGAATGAGTGGATGTGATTTCTTAAAGGACGGAGTTGTTACTCAACAAGAAGTTACAATCCTAAATGAAGAAGAAGTTAAAAAAGCTAGAGAAATCTTAAAGAAAGAATTAGATAAAAAAGGTGGAGATCCTTCACTTTCAGTGTCAGCTATTGGACATGCTCATATAGATTTAGCTTGGTTATGGCCAATAAGGGAAACTATAAGAAAGGGAGCTAGAACATATTCAACAGTTTTAGCTAATATGGAAAAATATCCTGAGTATGTATTTGGAGCAAGCCAACCTCAACTTTATCAGTGGATGAAGGAATACTATCCAGATTTATATGAAAGAATTAAAGAAAAAATAGAAGAAGGAAGATGGGAAGCTCAAGGAGGTATGTGGGTTGAACCAGATACTAATGTTCCATCAGGAGAATCTTTAGTAAGACAATTATTATATGGAAAGAGATACTTTAGAGAAGAATTTAAAAAAGAGATGGATACTTTATGGCTTCCAGACGTATTTGGATATTCAGCAGCTCTTCCACAAATTCTTAAAAAGAGTGGTGTAGATTATTTCATGACAATTAAATTATCATGGAACAATCATAACCAATTCCCACATCATACCTTTGTATGGGAAGGATTAGATGGAAGTAGAGTATTATCACACATGCCACCAGAGGGAACTTATAATAGTTCAGCTGCACCAAGGGCTGTTGCTAAATCAGAGAAAGCTTTCTTAGATAAAGGCTTATCAGATGAATGCTTAATGCTATTTGGAATTGGTGATGGAGGCGGTGGCCCAGGAGAAGAGCATTTAGAGAGATTAAAAAGAGAAAGAAATATAAATGGAATAGCTCCTGTTAAGCAAGAACCTTCAAGCAATTTCTTTAAGAGAATAGAAAAAGATATAGATAAATACAGTGTGTGGAGTGGAGAGTTATATTTAGAGAAACACCAAGGAACTTACACTACACATGGTAAGAATAAAAAATATAATAGAAAGATGGAAATAGCTCTTAAGAACTTAGAGTTAGCAGCAATGCAAGCTAAAGTTTTAGGAAAGGGAGAATATCCTCAAGATGAAATAGAAAAAGTTTGGAAGGAAGTTCTTTTATATCAATTCCATGATATTTTACCAGGATCATCCATATGCAGAGTTTATGACGAGTCAGTAAAAGTCTATGAAAAGATGCTTGCTAAGGTAGAAGGAATGACTGAAAAGTTATATAGAGATATTTTAGAAAGTGCAGATAGTAAAGAAGAGGGAGCTATATTAGTAAACTCTTTATCATGGAGTAGAGAAAAGTGGATTAAGCTTTATGATAGATGGACAAGAGTTAACTTAAACTCTTTAAGTGGAGAAATAATTAAAAAAGAAGAAATTGAGCCATATTGTGAAATTTCAACTTTAAAAGTTTCAGAAACTAACTTAGAAAATGGATTAGTTAAAGTTGAGTTTAATGAAAATGGAACAATTGCAAGAATTTTTGATAAAGAATTAAATAAAGAAGTCTTAAGAGATGAAAAAGGAAATGAACTTAGAGTTTATGAAGATAATGGAGATGCTTGGGATTTCTCAGGAGTTTATGAAGATAGACCATCTGAAATTTTTGAGTTAGTAAAATCAGAAGTTATTGTAGATGGACCAAAGGCAACTATTAAGCAAAACTATAAATATGGAGATTCTACTTTAGTACAAGAAATAAGCATTTTAGAAGGAAGTAAGAGAATCGACTTTAAAACAAAGGTTGATTGGAAAGAAGATGGTAAGATGCTTAGAACATCTTTCAATACTAATGTTTATACTAGAGAGGCAGATTGTGAAATACAATTTGGTACAATAAAGAGACCTACTCATGGAAATACTTCATGGGATATGGCTAAGGGTGAAATATGTGCTCAAAGATGGATAGATTTATCACAAAGGGATTATGGAGTTGCTTTAATAAATGATTCTAAGTATGGACACAATGTTTCAGAAACTAAGATAGACTTAAATCTATTAAGAAGTCCAGGATATCCAGATCCAAATGCTGATAGAGGAGAGCATGAATTTACTTATTGTTTATTTCCACACAGAGGAGACTATATTGAAGGAAATGTTGTTCATGAAGCTCATGAAGTTAATGCTCCAATACAAGTAATTTATAGTGAAAACTTAGGTGAAAACCTAGTTAAAGAAGCAATGGCTTCAATAGATTGTGAAAATGTAATAATTGATACAATTAAAAAAGCTGAAGATGGTGACCAAATGATAATCAGATTATATGAGTGTCATGGAGAAGATGCTAAGGCTAAAGTTAATATAAATGTTCCATATGAAAAGGTAGAAATGGTTAACTTAATAGAAGATAGCATAGATGGAAAAGAATTAAACAAAGAAACAATGCACCTTACATTTAAACCATTTGAGGTTCATACTTTAAAAGTAACATTAAAGTAATTAAGTATTTAAAGCATATTAAAACTTTTATAGAACTTTAAGCTTTAAAATATAATTAAGAATTTAAGTAATATTTATATAGAAGATAATACTAACAGACAATAAGGGAATTAAAAGAAACACTTCTTATTACTTAAAGAAAATGGTAAGCATAGCTTGCCAAGGGGGAAATTAGGTATAAGAAAAAGGCAACCTTTGAGGGAGGGTTGTCTTTTTTGTTTGATTAAAAATTGTATTACTGAAATTTTATAGTACTTACTCTAAATCTGTTTTTAATAGAGCATATTGAGCTATATCAAAAAATTCACCTTTATTATCCTTTCTAGCTTTTCTAAGTATGCCCTCAAATTTCATGCCACATTTTTTCATAACTTGTCCAGAAGCAGGATTAAGAACATGGTGTATTGCTTCTATTCTTGTGAAACCACATTGAAATAAATAAGAAAGAACTTCCTTTAAAGATTCACTTACTATTCCTTTATTCCAATATTTTTTGCTAAGACAATAACCTATGTGAGCTTGTTCTAAATAATTATCAATAAATACTGCACCAATACTTCCAATAACCTCATTTGGATTTTCTTTTAAGGTTATTGCCCAGTTATAGTTTTCATCAGACTCATAGGCTTTAATCCAATTATCTAAGCATTCCTTAGTCACATTTAAATTTCCGTGAGGAGTCCAAGACAGATATTTTGTAACTTCAGAATCGTTTACCCAGTTTTTAAACATATTTTCAGCATCATCATAACAAAAAGGTCTAAGAGTTATTCTTTCCGTTGAAATGCATTTTGTTCCTTTATGATTTATCAAATTAATCACCTCTCATAAGAATAATTTAAATATATTATATACTTTAAAATGTATATTTCAATATTTTCTTATTATATTGTTGGTTTTTATTTTAAATTTATGTGAATATACATATTTTAAACATAATTAGATTTTTAAAATATATTTATATAATCTTTTACTTAAAATAAAAAGTGATATATAATATTGTAAACGTAATTAATTTAAATAATATGGAAAAAAGAGAAAGGGTGAGTTAAATGAATAATTTTACTTTTTATAATCCTACTAAAATTAACTTTGGTAGAGGGGTTGAATCCTCTGTTGGAGAAGAGATTAAAAGCTTAGGAGCTAGTAAAGTACTTTTTCATTATGGTGGAGGAAGTATTAGAAAAAATGGGTTATATGATAGAATTTTAGATTCTTTAAATAAAGCAGGATTACATGTAATAGAACTTGGAGGAGTTAAGCCTAATCCTAGATTAAGCTTAGTTAAAAAGGGAATAGAACTTTGTAAAAACAGTAAAGTTGATTTTATACTTGCAGTTGGAGGAGGAAGTGTTATTGACTCAGCTAAAGCTATAGCTCTTGGTGTTCCTTATGATGGAGATGTATGGGATTTCTTTACTAAGAATATTAAAATAGAAAAAGCTTTACCATTAGGTACAGTATTAACAATACCAGCAGCAGGAAGTGAATCAAGCTCAGGAACTGTTATAACTAATGAAGATGGATGGTATAAGAGATCAACAGGATCACCACTTTTATATCCTAAATTTTCAATGTTAAATCCAGAACTATGCTTTACTTTACCAGAATATCAAATAGCATCAGGAAGTGCAGATATTTTAGCACATTTAATGGAAAGATATTTCACAAATACAAAGAATGTTGAACTTATAGATAGATTAATTGAGGGAACAATGAAAACAGTAATAAATAATGTTCCTAAGATATTAAAAAATAAGGAAGACTATGATAGCTTTGCAGAGGTTATGTGGGCTGGAACAATAGCACATAATAATCTTTTAAGCACAGGAAGAGAAACAGATTGGGCATCACATAATATAGAGCATGAATTAAGTGGAATATATGATGTTACTCACGGAGCAGGATTAGCTGTTATATTCCCAGCTTGGATGAAGTTTGTTTATAAACATGATTTAGATAGATTCAACCAATTTGCTACTAGAGTATTTGATGTTCAAGTTGAAGATAAAACTAAGGAAGAGGTTGCCTTAGAAGGAATTAAGAAACTTGAAGAATTCTTCAAATCAATAAATCTTCCAGTAACTTTAAAAGAGTTAGAAATAGGTGAAGATAGATTAGAAGAAATGGCTAAAAAATGCACAGATAATGATGAGCATACAGTAGGTCATTTTGTAGAATTAAACACAGAGGACATCCTTGAAATATACAAATTAGCTTTATAGGATATTTTACCCTTAAGAAAATAAATAATAGCAAGCAGGAAAATAACTGTATGTAAAATAGCATGGTATGTATCAAAATAATTTTTTAATAAAACTTATAAGTATATTAAGAGAATTAATAGATTATATTTTTTATAAGTTTTATTATCTAGTTTTGATACATATCCTTTTTTATTTTAAGTATTGTAAATGTTTAAATATTTTGCTAGTATCAGTTTATCTAAGCTTATATAGAATAATACAAAGTGTAATTATGGGAGGTTCAAAGAGAGGAGGAGTTAAGTATAAACAGGGGATATACTTAGCGAAATATAATGTTAAATAGGGAGCTAGCTCAAAATATAGTTAATAAAATGATGGAGGTTATTCCTTACAATGTAAACATAATGAATCATAAGGGAGTAATAATAGGTAGTGGCGATTCAAGCAGAATAGGAATGATACATAATGGAGCTTTAGAAGCCTTAAGGGTAAAAAAGGTGGTTGAAATATTTAAAGATGAGGATAAGGTGAAATCTGGAGTTAATTCACCAATATTTTTTAGAGAAAAAGCTATAGGGGTTATTGGTATAACAGGAAATCCTAAAAATGTTAGGCAATTTACACAACTTGTAACTGTTACTGCTGAACTTTTAATAAATCAAGAATACACTTTGAATAAACATATAGTTAAAGAAAGATTGAAAGAAGAGTTTATTTATGAATGGCTTTATTCAAAAGAGGCCTATGACTTAGAATTTATTCAAAGGGGAGCAAATGTAGGTATTGATATTTCCTTAGATAGAATAATACTTGTATTGGAGTTTCAAAAAGATAAATTTAAGGAGATAATTAAAAAAATAAAAAGATTTATAAAAGAAGATGAGTATTATATAAATTTAACTTCAAATAGAATAGTTTTAATTTTGTTAGATAATAATTTGTTCTTTAAGAGGTTAAAAGAATTAAAGGAAATTATGAGTGACACAAATTCTAAGATAGGATTAAGCTCAAAACATAAAATTATATCAAAATCTATGAATGAGGCAGTAGAAGCAGTAGACATAGGAAATAAATTATATAAAAATGAGTTCTTTTATGATTATAAAAAAGTAAAGGTTTTTAGTTACTTAGATAATTTTTTAGATGAAGAGGAGTGGAAAATTATTAAAAACAAGATATTAGAGGAAAATATGGGAGAAGAATTATTAGAAACCTTTATATCTTATATGAAGCATAGTGGAGAGAGAAAAAAGACCGCAGAATCCTTACATATACATAGAAATACATTGAATTATAGACTAGAGAGAATTGAAGAAATAACAGGCTTAAGCTTTGATAATTATTTAGATTTATTTCAATTTTTGATTGCATATATAGTAAGTCAATTAAAATAAAAAAAGGTTTTCTTTGTGCGTTTGCATAAAGAAAACCTTTTTATTTTAGTGATATTAAATAATGATTTTGAATATGAAAACTTATACAATGAAAATCGTCAATATAAATAAGAATAAATGAGTTTAATAAGAAGGAGGAATTTATTGTGAATGTAACAGTTACAGCTTTAGGTGCAGTAATTGCATTAGTTATTGCAATCACTCTTATCATAAAAAAGGTTCATCCAGCATACGGACTTATATTAGGAGCTTTAATAGGTGGACTTGTTGGTGGAGCAGGACTAACAGGGACAGTTAATTTAATGATGGATGGAGCCAAAAATATGATGCCTGCTATCCTTAGAATACTTACAGCAGGGGTACTAGCTGGGGTATTAATTGAATCAGGAGCGGCAGCGAAGATTGCAGAGACAATAGTTGAGAAGATTGGAGAATCAAGAGCTCTTATAGCCTTAGCAATAGCTACCATGGTTTTAACAATGGTTGGAGTTTTTGTAGACGTTTCAGTAATAACAGTATCTCCAATAGCTTTAGCAATAGCTCACAAATCAGGTTTAAGTAAACCAGCTATATTATTAGCCATGGTTGGTGGAGGTAAGGCAGGAAATATAATGTCTCCAAATCCAAATACCATTGCGGCAGCAGATAATTTAGGAGTTTCATTAACTAATGTTATGATAGCAGGTATAGTACCAGCTATATTTGGAGTTATAATTACATGTATATTAGCAAGTAGAATAAAACAAAAAGGTTCTTTAGTAGAATCTGATGAACATACGAAAGAGTTAACAGATATGCCAGGATTTTTACCAGCCATGGTTGGACCATTAGTAGCAATAATCTTATTAATGTTAAGACCAATAGCTGGCATTGCTATAGATCCATTAATAGCTTTACCAGTAGGTGGAGTATGCGGAATACTAGCTATGGGAAAAATTAAGCATATTAACAAATATGCAACATATGGACTAGCTAAGATGAGTGGAGTGGCTATACTTTTAATAGGTACAGGTACTTTAGCGGGAATAATTGCTAACTCAGGATTAAAGGATGTTATTATAAGTGGAATAAACGCTTTAGGATTACCAAGCTTTATGTTAGCTCCAGTTTCAGGAATACTTATGTCAGCGGCAACTGCCTCTACTACTTCAGGAACAGCGGTGGCTACATCAGTCTTTGGACCAACAATTGTTCAATTAGGAGTGGCACCACTTGCTACAGCAGCTATGATACATGCTGGGGCTACAGTTTTAGATCACTTACCTCATGGAAGCTTCTTCCACGCTACTGGTGGAAGCGTTTCAATGGATATGAAAGAGAGACTTAAACTTATACCATATGAATCTTTAGTTGGATTAACAATGACAATTGTATCAACTATAATATTTGGAATAATATTAAAATAGTTATTTAATAAATAAAGAAAAGTTTTAACTATATAGTTATTATCGCTAAGGTATAAATATTTTGTTACTTTATAATAAAGAAAATTTTTAATAAGGTTTAATTTAAACTTGGTATGAAATTTATTAATTTTTAAGAATTATGATTTAAAATAGAGTTTTTAGTAAAAGCACAGTGAATTTTAAAATGAAAAGTTAAGATAAAATCTAGTAGGAGGAAATAAAGATGAAATTTGTATTAGCACCAGATTCATTTAAGGAAAGTATGACTTCAATGGAAGCTTGTAATGCTATGGAAAGAGGAATTAAAAAGGTCTTTAAAGATGCAGAATGCATAAAAGTTCCAATGGCTGACGGTGGAGAGGGAACTGTAGAAGCCTTAGTTCATGCTACCTTTGGAAGAATAGAAAGAGTAAATGTTACTGGACCTTTAGGAAACAAGGTGGAAGCTTTTTATGGAGTTTTAGGTAATGGAAAGACTGCTGTTATAGAAATGGCTAGTGCTTCAGGGATTCAACTTGTTAAGAGAGAAGAAAGAAATCCTTTAATAACAACAACTTTTGGAACTGGAGAGCTTATAAAGGCTGCATTAGATCAAGGAATAAAACACTTAGTTATAGGAATAGGTGGAAGTGCCACTAATGATGGAGGATGTGGAATGCTTCAAGCTTTAGGTGGAAAACTTTTAGACAAGGATGGAAATCAAATAGCCTTTGGTGGAGGAGCATTAAAGGATATAGAAAGTATTGATTTAAGTTCTTTAGATGAAAGACTAAAGGAAGTATCAATAGAAGTAGCTTGTGATGTAACTAATCCATTAGTAGGAGAAAAAGGAGCCTCAGCAGTATTTGGTCCTCAAAAGGGAGCAACCAAAGAGATTGTTAAAGAATTAGACAATAATTTAGCTCATTACGCTTCAGTAATAAAAAAAGACCTAGGAAAAGAAGTTTCACACATAGAAGGTTCTGGTGCTGCTGGAGGATTAGGTGCCGCTTTATTACTATTAGGTGGAGAATTAAAAAGAGGTATAGAGCTTGTAATAAAACATACAGAGTTAGCTGAGAAGGTAAAGGGAGCAGACTTTGTATTTACTGGTGAAGGAAGTATAGATGATCAAACTATATACGGAAAAACACCAATGGGAGTTGCTACTGTAGCTAAGGAGAATGGAGTTTCTACAATTGCCTTTTCAGGAAAAGTTGGAGAGGGAATAGAAGGCCTTTATGAAATAGGTATAAAGAGTATATTTAGTATAATGACTGGAGTTTCAACTTTAGATGAAGCTTTAAAAGAAGGAAGTAGAAATTTAGAATTAACAACTGAAAATGTAGTTAGACTTTTAAAATAAAGTTTATGACTTTATAAAGTTATATTTATAAAATGATAGAGTGAAGATAAAGAATTAAAGAAAATTTAATACTTACTTACAATAGATAGTTTAAAGTGAACATAAGCAATAAAAAATATATTGTTTGTGTTCACTTTTTTATTATAAAGAAAATTCTTTATAATAAGATATTTTAAAATATATAAGTTAATAAAGGAGAAAACATAGTATTATGTTATTTTTTTAAATTTTAAGAATTTTGACTGTTTCCCTCTTTATGATATATAGAAAAATGTAATGTTATCTTATTTTCTTAGGATTTTAAAAATTAAAATTAGTAGAAAAAATGAATATATGGTATAACTATAAGAAGACTAATAAAGTTTTAAAAAAGGAGATAAAAACAATATATGAAATTTAATGAATTAAATTTAAGTGAGGATATTATTAAAGCGCTTAATAATTTAGGATATAAAAATCCATCAGAGGTTCAGGAAGCTTCTATTCCAAAATTATTAAAGGGTGAAGATATAATAGTTAAATCTCAAACTGGTAGTGGTAAAACTGCAAGTTTTGGAATACCTGTTTGTGAAAAGATAAATATTGAAGAAAAAAAGGTTCAGTGTCTAGTTTTAACACCAACTAGAGAGTTGGCAATTCAAGTTAAAGATGAACTTTCTAATATAGGAAGAATAAAAAAGGTTAGATGTGCGGCTATATTTGGGAAACAACCTTTTAATGAGCAAATTAGAGAGCTTAAACAAAGAGTACATATAGTAGTAGGAACTCCAGGAAGAGTATTTGATCATATGGAAAGAGGAACTTTAGACTTAAGTGAAGTTAACTATGTAGTTATAGATGAAGCTGATAAAATGCTTTCAATGGGATTTATTGATCAAATAAAGGACATATTAGGAGAATTAAGATTAAATAAAACCACTGCATTATTTTCTGCTACATTTTCTAAGGAAATAGAGGAAATATGTGAAGAGTATATGAGAAATCCTATGCTTTTAGAGGTTAAATCAAAAGTATTCAATAGAGATAGAATAGAAGAAAGTGCAATTGAAATAGAGGAGAAAAATAAGGGGAAAGCTTTATGGAAATGCCTTTATGCTTATCATCCAGAGAGTGCTATAGTATTTTGTAATACAAGAAATAAGGTTAAGTCTGTTTATAAAACGCTTAAGGATGAGGGAATAACTTGTAATGAGCTTCATGGGGATATGGAGCAAAAGAAGCGTATTGAGGTTATGGAAAACTTTAGAGATAAGCACTTTAAAGTTTTAGTTTGTACTGATATAGCGGCTAGAGGAATTCACGTAGATAGCATAGAACTTGTTATAAACTATGAGGTTCCAATGGAAACAGAAAGCTATGTTCATAGAATAGGAAGAACCGGTAGAGCAGGAAGAGAAGGAAAGGCTATTACCTTTGTAAATCATTATGAGAAGAAATATTTAGAGAATGTTGAAGAATATATTGGATATGAAATAAGAAAAGCAAGTCTTCCTTCTGATGAAGAAGTTAAAGCTGGAAGAAAAATATTTAAGGAAAGTCAAAAGGTTCAATTAAAAGAGAGTAAGAAACCTAAGAAAGAAGTTCATGGTGATATAGTTAAAATACATGTTAATGGTGGAAAGAAAAAGAAAATAAGAGCCTTTGATATTGTTGGATGTTTTAGTAACTTACCAGGTTTAACAGGAGAAGATATTGGAATAATAGATGTTCAAGATGGTTTCTCTTATGTTGATATATTAAATGGAAAAGGTGATAAAGTTTTAAAAAGCTTTAAGGAAGTTACTATAAAGGGTAAAAAAGTTAAAATACAAAAAGCAAGAAAATAAAATTATTATTAATTTAATTATAAAAGTAGTTATAATGTTAAATTGTTTTGAAGTATATAATGACCATGTAATATGTGGTAAAATTAAAGTAAGATATAGTAAAATATATCTTACTTTTTTTAAAAGGAAATTTTATTTTTGAGAGGTGGTCTGTATGAAGAAAAAGGTTGCTATCTCTATTACAACTTTAGTAATAATATTTTTAATATCTATAGTATATCTAGGGTTGTATCATAATGACTATGTTGGAGAAAATAAGTCATTAAACAAAGAAGTTATAAGTATTATAGAAGGTGAAGAGGATAAAAAGCTAGACTTAATTTCTTTAAATAAAAATATAGCTTTTGAATGGGATGAGGTTTATTTAATAGCTCCATACCAAGATGTAAGCGATTTTTTTAAAGAGATGAATGCTTATGCACCAGAAAAAACATACACCTCAGAAATAAATGATGTGTACATGCTAGCTTTTACTAAATATTCTGACAAGCTAGGGAAAAACAAACTAATAGAATATACTTATATACCAGGAACTTATATTGATTCTGAAAAATTAAAAGACATGGAAGTTATAAATGGAAATTATTATTATGCAAATGATAATTTAGTTTAGATTTTAAAGCTCTAAGTTTAAAACTTAGGGCTTTTTTTAATTAAGAATTAATTTAAAAATAAAAATATTAATAAAATTGCTTTAATATTTATATATTGCTAAATTTAAACACATATTATAAGTTAGTACAGAATGCTATAATGTACATTGATTTTTATAGGAATATATTTTTAGTAAGGGGGCTAATTATGATTATAACTAGAGACAAAAGATTTTATAAGTTGCTTTTTAGTATTGCTTTGCCAATAGCAGTACAAAATTTAATAACCTTTATGGTAAGTATGGTAGATACTTTGATGGTTGGAGCTTTGGGGGAAATTCAACTATCAGCAGTTTCTATAGCTAATAATTTATTTTTTGTACTTACAATTTTAATGTTTGGACTAGCTGGGGGATCTAATATTATGATTTCTCAGTATTGGGGAAAGGGAAATGTTAAAACAATTCATAAGATTTTGGCCATAATGTATAGGGTGTGTTTATTAATAACTGGTATTTTCATATTTATAGCATTATTTTTACCAAAATACTTTATGGGAATTTTCTCAACTGATAAGGCTGTTATAGATTTTGGAGCAAGTTATTTAAGAATTGTGTGCATAGGATATTTGTTCTATTCCATAACAAACTGTACAATAATGATGCTTCGTTCAGTAAAAACTGTTAGTATATCAATTATAGTTTATACTGCTTCTTTAGTGGTAAATTCAATATTAAACTGGATTTTTATATTTGGAAATTTAGGTGCTCCTGAACTTGGAATAAGAGGAGCTGCCATAGCTACTATCTGTGCTAGAATTACTGAGTTTTCAATAGTTTTAGTGTTTATGTTTATATATGAAAGAAAGATTGGTCTTAAGATAGAACATTTATTAAAGCTAGATAAAGAGATTTTAAAAGATTATGTTGGATTATGTACTCCTGTTTTATGTAATGAATTACTTTGGGCAATTGGAGCTTCTATGATATCTGTAATAGTTGGTAGAATGGGAACAGAGGTTGTGGCTGCTAATAGTATAAATGGAGTTGCACATCAATTTGTAACAGTTTTTATTTTTGGTATGTCTAATGCTACAGCAGTAATTATAGGAAATACCATAGGAGAAGGTAAAAAAGAAAAAGCAAAGGAATATGCTTATAGCATAGGGATTTTCAGTGTTGTTATGGGATGTATATCAGGACTTATGATTTTACTTATAAAACCATTTGTTGTTAATTTCTATAATGTATCTTATTCAACAAAATTAATAGCTATGGAAATAATGACTGTAACTTCAGGAATAATAGTATTTCAATCTCTTGCAAGTAATTTTATGATGGGTGTACTTAGAGGTGGTGGAGATGCTAAGTTTGTCTTGATAAATGATCTTATTTTTATGTGGCTTGTTGCTATTCCAGGTGGATTTTTTGTAGCCTTTGTTTTAGAACTTCCAGTTGCCTTAGTATTCTTAGTTATAAAATGTGATGAAATATTAAAATCTCTTACTAGTGTATATAGGGTAATTAGCGGAAAATGGGTAAATGATGTAACTAAGGATTATGAATTTGAGGAAGTAAAGTGCTAGTGGTTTTTAGGAAATAGTAAGCAGTTTTGGAAAGTTGTTTTAAGGATATATGAGTTATTAAAGTTAAATACTAATTAAGAAATTAATTTGAAAGGAGTGTTTAACTTTGTCTCATAAAAATAATAAAAACAGCAAAGATAACAAAAAGACTAGTCAAAAAACTAAAAAAGAAGTAGAGAAAATGAAAAATGAAACTGCTAATGAAATAGGATACTCTAAGGAATCAAGAAAACTTGGAAAAGATAAAACTAGAAATAACCCATATATGGGACCACAATAATTAAAAAATAATAAAATATTTTAATTTAAATAGTTAGGGCTTGTAGCTAATTTTAATAAGTTTTAGCTATAAGCTTTAATTTTTGCTATTACTTTTAATTAAGTGGCAGTGATTAAAAATTTAGTTTTTATGAAAAAAGCTTAGTACTATAGATTAAAAATATTTTTTGTTTATTTTAGTTAAGATGAGAATTAAATATTTAGTTATTTTTTGTAGGAACATCTAGTTTTTTGTAATAACATACATTTTTTTAATTTACTAAACATATTAATATAATAGTAAAGCACAACAAAAAGTAGTTTTATTGAATATATTATAGTGAAGGGGATTTTAAATTGTTTAGTAAAAAATTTAAAAAGCAAATGGCTTATGTTTTAGCAAGTACTTTTGTATTTGGATTAGTTAATCCAAGTGCAATTAAGGTAAGGGCATCAACTGGTGTTGAAATTACAGAAGGGGTTACTGTAACTGCAAAGGGAAATACTGAGGGCAATACAGCTGATTTAGCCATAGATGGTGATTTATCTACCTATTGGGAATCTTCAAATGATTATAAATGGATAGAAGTTGACTTAGGTGGAATTTACGAATTATCAAAGATTGAAATATTTAATAAGGATGAAGCTGTGTATAAATATAATATATATGCTTCAGAAGATGGAGAAAACTTTAATAAAATAGCATATAAAAATAATGATAATGTATCAGATAGTAATGGTAATGTGCATACCATTGATAATGTAAGGGCAGGAAAGATTAGAATTGATGTAGTTCAAAATAGTAATAGTGATAGGGTGAATATAGCTGAAATAAATGTATTTGGTAAAAATACAGGAGAGAGTTTACCGGAAATTAAGAAAATTGCTACAAGTAATTTTAGTGAAACCCCTTGGGCTACTGAATATGAAAAGTTTAATAGTGATATTGCCTATGCCAATGAAAAGACTTTAAATGAAATAAAGAATTTAGTTGGTAGAGTAATAGGAGAAGAATTTAAGGACAAGTTTATTTTTGAAATAAGAGATCAATTAAATGGAAATGATGTTTTTGAGGTTTCTGATTCAAGAGATGGAAAGGTTTTAATAAAAGGTAATAATGGTGTTTCCTTAGCATCAGGATTTAACTATTATTTAAAAAATTATTGTAATGTAAGTTACAATCCAATAATGGGATCTAATTTAAAAATGCCTGAAACAATGCCTTCTGTTGGGGAGAGAGTAGTTATAGATACTCCATATGAGTATAGATATGCATTAAACTTTTGTACCTATTCTTATACAATGTCTTTCTGGGATTGGGATCAATATGAAGAATTCCTAGATTGGTGTGCTATGAATGGGGTTAACTTAGTATTAGATATAATTGGACAAGAAGAGGTTTTAAGAAGAACCTTAAATGAATTTGGATATAGTGATGAAGAGGTTAAAGAATTTATTTCGGGACCTGCATATTTTGCTTGGTTCTATATGCAAAATATGACTGGATTTGGAGGTCCACTTCCTAATGATTGGTTTGAGCAAAGAGCAGAGCTTGGAAGAAAAATGCATGATAGAATGCAAAGTTTTGGAATAAATCCTGTTCTTCAAGGATACTCAGGTATGGTTCCAAGAGATTTTAAGGAAAAAAATCCAGAAGCACAAACTATTTCTCAAGGGGGATGGTGTGGCTTTGATAGACCAGATATGCTTAAAACATATGTAAATGAAGGGGAGGTAGATTATTTCCAAAATGTTGCAGATGTTTTCTATGAAAAGCAAAAAGAAGTGTTTGGAGATGTAACTAACTTCTATGGAGTAGATCCATTCCATGAGGGAGGAAATACTGGTGATTTAGATAATGGAAAGATATATGAAATAATTCAAAATAAGATGATAGAGCATGATAATGATGCAGTTTGGGTTATACAAAACTGGCAAGGAAATCCTAGTAATAATAAGTTAGAAGGATTAACTAAAAAAGACCAAGCTATGGTATTAGATCTTTTCTCAGAGGTAAGTCCAGACTGGAATAGATTAGAGGAAAGAGATTTACCGTGGATTTGGAATATGCTTCATAACTTTGGGGGAAGAATGGGAATGGATGCAGCACCAGAAAAACTTGCAACAGAAATTCCTAAAGCCTTAGCTAATTCAGAGCATATGGTTGGTATAGGTATTACACCAGAGGCTATAAATACAAATCCTTTAGCGTATGAACTTTTATTTGACATGGCTTGGACTAGAGATCAAATAAACTTTAGAACATGGACTGAAGATTATATTGAAAGAAGATATGGTAAGACTAATAAAGAGATTTTAGATGCTTGGAATATTATATTAGATACTGCTTACAAAAAGAGAAATGATTATTACCAAGGTGCTGCTGAGTCTATTATAAATGCAAGACCTGGCTTTGGAATAAAAAGTGCTTCAACTTGGGGACATTCAAAAATAGTTTATGATAAGAGTGAATTTGAAAAAGCTATTGAAATATTTGCAAAGAACTATGATGAATTCAAAGATAGTGATGCATTCCTTTATGACTTTGCTGATATATTAAAACAATTATTAGCTAACTCAGCTCAAGAATATTATGAGGTTATGTGTAATGCTTATAATAATGGAAATGGAGAGAAATTTAAATTTGTTTCAGGAAAGTTTTTAGAACTTATAAAGCTTCAAGAGAGAGTATTATCAACTAGACCTGAATTCTTAATAGGAAATTGGATTGAAGATGCTAGAACTATGCTTAAGGACGCTGATGATTGGACTAAGGACTTATTTGAGTTTAATGCTAGAGCTTTAGTAACAACTTGGGGTTCAAGAAATAATGCTGACGGTGGTGGTCTTAAAGATTATTCTAATAGACAATGGTCAGGATTAACTGAGGATTATTATTATGCTAGATGGGAAAAATGGATAAATGGATTACAAGCTGAATTAGATGGAGGAGCTAAAGCCCCTAATATAGATTGGTTTAAGATGGAGTATGACTGGGTAAACAAGAAGAGTGATACAGATAAGCTTTATCCTACAGAAGCTTCTAATGAAAACTTAGGAGAACTTGCTAAGATAGCCATGGAAAGTTATTCAGTAACTAATATGGATAAAATATTAGGTGAAAATGAATCAGTTGAAAGAGTTAATATTGCTTTAGGAAAGCCTGTAAGTAGTGAAACTCATGGAGAAACTGAAGCTAATCCTTTAACTAATATTACAGATGGAAATACAGGAACTATGTGGGTTGCTGATAAAGAGGGATATCCTGCAAGTGTAACTGTAGATTTACAAGGGGTTAAAAGTGTAGATGGAATAGAATTTGCTTTTAGAAATCAGGCTGGTGATAGGGCTGTAGCATATAAAGTAGAGGTTATGGATGAAAGTGGACAGTGGAAAACAGTATCAGATAAATCTGAGGATTATTCTAGTAAGGGAGTCATTGAAAAGGTTGACTTTACTGGAAAGGCTCAAAAGGTTAAGGTTTCATTAACTAATGTAGATTTAAACCTAAGTCCATCATATAAAATACCAGAATTAGCAGAAATAATGGTATATGGAGGAAAAGAAAAGGAAGATGAGTATACTAACGTTGCTTTAGGAAAACCAGTTACTGGAGCAGAGGCTGAAAATGGAAAGCCACTAGCTAATATTACAGATGGAGATTTAAATTCTCTTTGGGTTAGTAATAATGGACAAACTCCAGCAACTACATCTATCGATTTACAAGAAACAGAAAATGTTGAGTTTTTAGAGCTTCACTTTGAAAAGCCAGGACTTAGATTCCAATTTAAAGTAGAAGTAGAAGATGCAAATGGAAATAAAGAAACTTTATTAGATATGACTTCAAATAAAGAAGATAATGAAAAATCATATAAAATACCTGTAGGAAAAGATATAAATAAAGTTCATGTTACTATGACAGGAAAAGCAGAAGGTGGACAACATCCAGGGGCTTGGGCAGCTATTGCAGAAGTAAAGGCCATGTCAAAAGAAAAACCAGCTAACTATGTAAATATAGCAGAGAATAAAAATGTAAGTGGTTCTAATTCTCAAAGTGGAAATCCTTTATCTAATATTACAGACGGAGATTTAAGTTCCCTTTGGATAAGTGATAATGGAGCTATGCCAGCTAATGCCACAATTGACTTAGAAGGAAATAGTTTTGTAGACTTCTTAGAGCTTCATTTTGAAAAGGAAGGATTTAGATTCAAATTTAAAGTGGAAGTTGAAGATGAGAGTGGAAATAGAGAAACAGTATTGGATATGACTTCTAATACAGAGGATAATAAAAAGTCATATAATATTCCTGTAAAAAAAGAAATAAGTAAAATACATGCTACCATTACAGGAAAAGCTGATGGTGGAGAATATCCTTTAGCATGGGCAGCTATTGCAGAAATTAAAGCTATGAGCAAAGAGGCTATAAATAAATTTGAACAAGCTTCCATAGCATTACCACAAGGAAATATGAAAGCTACAGCAACATCAGAGCATCCAGATGTAGGAAATGAAGGCTTAGCTAAGTTTGCTATTGATGGAAAGGAAAATACTATATGGCATACAAAATATAATCCTGTAGACAATTTACCACAAAGTATTACTTTAGAACTTGGAGGAAGTTACGAAATTAATAAGTTTACTTACTTACCAAGAAGTGGTTCTAAAAATGGGAATATAACTAAATATGAGTTTCATGTAAGTGAGGATGGAAATGATTTTAGAAAAGTATCTGAAGGAAATTGGGAGGATAGTGGAAGTTTAAAAACATTAAAATTTAATAGTACAAAGGCAACTCATGTTAAACTTGTAGCTTTAGAAGGGGTTGGAGGATTTGCTTCAGCTGCTGAATTAAATGTATTTGCAATTCCAGAAAACCTAGCTATGAAATATGAGACTAAGGTTGAGACTACTTCAAATAATGCTGAAGTAAATAATTTAAGAGATGGAAATGAAAATACTCTTTGGATTCCAAGGCAAGAAGAGGAAAAGTCTGTAACTTTTGATTTAAGTAAGGAAAAGGATATATCCTCAATAGATATAGTAAGTAAGGGAAGTTCTCCATTAAAATACTCTATAGAGATTTCTAATGATGGAACAGAATGGACAAAGATAGTTGATGAGAACAACAATGAAGAGAATAAAGCTGTATATTCTAATATATTAAAGTCTGGCGAAATAGGAAGATTTGTAAGATTTAATTTTAATAGTGAGAATGTTAAAATTGGAGAAATCAAAATTTATAAAGGAGATTCCACTTCAAGTCTCGCTTCTTATATAAGAGTAGTTGAAGATATATATAATAGTGCAGTAGTTGGGGATATGGCTGGAAACTATACTGAAGAGGCTAAGGAATCCCTTGGAAATGCTATAAATGAGGCAAAATTAGCTTTAGGAAATGATATAAATTCAAAAGAGGCTAATGAAGTTATGAGTACTTTAAAATCAGCCTTAAATGAATTCTACAAAGGATTTGTTCAAATAAACAGAACTAAACTTGCAGCTTTAATAAGTGATGTTGATATTTTACTAAATGAAATATTATCAAGTCTTATGAATAGCATGAACTATAATGAAAAAGCTATAGTAAATGCAGAAATTCAAAAGCTAAAGTTAGAAAATAATGAGGCTAAAGAAGTTTATAATAAAAAGCAAGTTTCACAAAGTGAAATAGACACAGCTTATGATGAGTTAAAAAATACATTAGATTCATACTATGATGCTGTAAGTGCTGAAACTGCATATAAATCAATGGTACTTTTAGCTAAGGAAAAAGTAGAAAATGCAGTAGTGGGAAATGGAAATGGACAGTATCCTAAGGAAGCTGTAGATGCTTTAAATGAAGCTATAAGAATTGCTGAGGAAGGTTTTGAAAGTTCTACAAGCTTAGAAGATATTAGAAATATAACAAGGACTTTAAAAGAAGCTATAGATACTTTCGTTGAATCAGTTAATGTAATTGATAAAGCACAACTAGAAGAGATAATATCTTCAATAGAAAGTAAATTAGAAAATGCAGAAGGAGTATATATTCCTAATGCTATAGAAGAACTTAGAAAAGCTTTAGATAAAGCTAAGGAAGTATTAAACAATGAAGGTGCAAATGAAGAGAATATAAATAAGGCTATTTCTGATTTAACTGAAGCAGAAGCTAAATTTGAACTTTCAAAAGTTCCTAATAAAGATGAATTAAATTCTGAGATAGAAAGAGCATATGATGTTTTAGAAAAGCTTAAAGGATTTGATCATCTTGAAGGAATAAAAATAAAGTTAGAAGATGCTATTTTAGAGGCTGAAAGAGTTAAAAATGATGAAAATTCATTAAAAGTAGATGTGGATAAAGTTTTAGGTGAATTAAAGATTGTAATAGAAGAAGCTTTAAAATCTATTGATTCCTCAGAAGTTATAGTAAGCCCAGTTAGAGATTTTAAAGCAACTAATATTTCAAAGAAAAATGTAACTGTTCAGTGGAGCGCACCTGAAAATTCATTTGGATTAGAAGGATACGTACTATATAAAGATGGTAAAAAAGTAGCTGAATTAGGAAAAGATGAGACTACTTATAAGTTTAAAGGATTAAATAGACATACTATATATAACTTTAAAATTGCAGCAAAATATAATAATGGAGAGCTTTCTTCAAAAGAATCCATAACTTTAAGAACTGAAAGATAAAATAAAAATTAAATAATTATATTTTTTATATGAAAAGAAGCTGTATTAAAAAGCTAAGTACAATTAAGTTTAATTTATTTAATTATATTTATACAGCTTCTTTTGTTTTTTATTAGAATTTTATTTTTTAAGGGAGCATATATATAATAGGGTAGGTTTATTTAAACAGAAATTAATTATTTTAAAGATATAATAAAAAGAAAAAACTTGTTTAATAATAGATTTTTAGAAAAATAGGTTTAATTATAGGAGAGGATTAATGGGGTATATTATAATTTTATTAAGTCCAATTTTAGGATTAATTTTTTCAGGAATATATGTTTTCTTAACTTCATTTATGCCATGGATGTCTGCAGATGATTTTGTTACATCCACTAGTGTGATGTTTGCTATTTTAGGAATGATAATAGTGTTAAATGATAAGGAAAAAACAAAATAAAAAATTAGTGCTATAAATAATTATGATTAAATTAGGTTATAGTTTATTTAAATTTTAATGACTAAATAAATAGGATTGTATTAAAATAACTTTTAATACAATCCTATTTTTATTAAATATAGTTTCTTACCTTAACTATTTCATTATTCTTTTTATATATTCTAGGAACTCTGTGGCTAATCATACAAAGTATTTCGTAGTTTATTGTTCCCATAATTTCAGCCATATCATTAGCATCAAATTTTAATCCATTTTCTTCCCCTAAAAGAATTACTTCATCACCAATTTTAACATCTTCTATATGAGTTACATCAATCATACATTGATCCATACAAACTCTTCCTATAACATTAGCAAATTGACCCTTTATTATAACTTTAGCTTTTCCACTAAGAAGTCTTGAATATCCATCAGCATATCCTATTGGAAGAGTGGCAATTTTACTTTTCTTTTCAGTTTTATAAGTTCTTCCGTAGCTTACATACATATCTTCATCTAACTCTTTAACAAAGGCTACATTAGTTTTTAATGTAAGTGCTGGTTTAAGTTTTAAGTTTTCTTTTTTTACTTCTTCAGATGGATAGTATCCATAAGAAATAATTCCACATCTAACTCCGTCTAAATAAGTTTCTGGTAAATCCATAATAGCCCCACTATTAGAAGCATGTTTTAAAGGAATGTGTATTCCATTGTCTTCTAAAGCTTTATTAAAAGCAATTAATTTTGAAAATTGTTCATAAGTATAAGTTTTATCTTTTTCATCTGATGTTGAGAAGTGAGTAAATAAGCCTACTACCTCAACTCCAGGTAAAGAGCATATTTCTAAAACTTTATTTAATCCCTCTTCATTTGGAAGGAAACCTATTCTGCCCATTCCTGTATCTATTGCAATGTGTATTTTAGCTTTTTTGCCAAGCTTTAAGGCAAAGTCAGATAATTCCTTAGCATACTCCATATCATAAACTGTTTGTTCAATTTCATTATTGATTAAATTTTCAGCGAAATTTATAGGAGTATATCCTAAAATCATAATAGGTGCAGTTATTCCAGCATCCCTAAGTTCATCAGCTTCTGTGATTATAGCTACTGCCAATCTAGAAGCACCATTTTCTAAAAGAGTGGAAGCTATGTCTAAAGCTCCATGACCATAAGCATTAGCCTTAACAACGGCTATTATTTCCTTTTCACCAACTAGGTTTCTTATTTCTTTCATATTATTTGCTATTATATCTAAATCTATTTCAGCCCATACAGGTCTAACACATATATCCATTTTAAAACACCTCAAATTAATTACAGCTTTTATTACTTTAATCTAATTAATTTCAACTTAAATCATTAAATTAATAAGTTGTAGCTAAATTATTATGCTCATATAAAGTATTACATATAAATCACCATATTTTTATTAAAAAACTTAACTACATATACTATTATAAGATATTGTAGCATAAAGTGAAGAACCACCATAATTGTAATTTTTATATATAGTGGTTTTAATATTAAGAATATGTCATACTTTTTATGAGTGAGTTAAATAATATCTCTATTAATATCTACAAATTAATAGGGATTTCTGTGAATATATAAATACTAAGTTGAAAAGGTATTTACTTAATTAAATTATTATTTTCTTTGGATCAATTAATATCTAGATATAAAGAATGAAAAAGTAGTGTAATATTAAAATTATAAGTTTAATGATAAAATTAAATATAGAAATTTATAATAAATTATTTGTAGTCTAGTAGCTATAAGGATAAAAATTAAGTTTAAATAGGTTATATGGTTTATCTGGAGGGGATAGAATGTTAGATAAAAGTATAGAATTTTTTAAAATAATTTTAAAGAGAGAAAAGGGAAGAGAATTAAAAGATGAAACTTTACCAGAGGGTTTTAGATTTGTTAAGTTTAAAAAAGGTGATGAAAAAGCTTGGGCAGAAATAGAAAAATCTGTACTGGAATTTGAAAATGTTAAAGATGGAGAAGAATATTTTAAAAACAAATATTTACCTTATATAGATGAGCTAGAAAGAAGAACTATATTTATAGAAAATAATAATGGAGAAAAAATTGCTACATTTACAGCTTGGTGGAGATATACAGGGGAAAGAAGACATCCATTTATGGAGTGGGTTGCTGTAAAGCCTGAATATCAAGGGAAAGGATTAGGAAAAGCTCTTATCTCAGAAGGGGTTAAACTTATGATAGCTATTGAAGGAGATTGTGATATGTACATACCAACTCAGACTTGGAGTTATAAAGCAATTAGGTTATATAGATGGGCAGGGTTTGAATTTGAAACTGAAGAAAAGTTTCCAGGTGGAATTAAAAATGAAACCATAGAAGGTATTAAAGTAATAAAAAACTTAATATAATTATAAAATAAAGTTTAAAAAGAAACAGAGGATAGAACTCTGTTTCTTTTCTTATTTTATTGTAGGTAAGTATATTGTAAATTCAGTGAATTCATCAGTACTACTTACTTGAATTTTTCCATTATATGATTCTACTAACTCCTTTACTATAGCTAGTCCAAATCCATTATTACTTTCTTTATTTTCTTTGGTGGTAAATCCACTATCAAATATTTTATTTAATATTTTATCTGGAATTTCAGGACCATTATTTTGGATTTTTAACACAAAATAATTAAAACTATAATAAGTATTAATTTTTATTGAACCACTACCATCTAAAGCTTCAATAGAATTTCTTAATATATTAGAAACTATACGTTGAAAATCTAATTCGTTTACATTGGTCTCTAATAAATCAGCATTTTCATCTATAAATACAGTAATATCTTTTAAATTAATAGTATTTACTATCATTGATATAATTGAAGTGTCATTAGATACAACAATATTATTAATAATATTATCATTCCCATCAATTATGTTTTTTAATAATTCTCCTAATTTCTCATAGTTCCCCATAAGATGTAATCCATATAAATAAGAAATTTGAGAGCCATAATCATGTTTTAATTTTCTTAATGAGCTAATATTCTGTTCTAAATTTGAATTTAGTAGTTCAATTTCTTTGGATTTTTTCTCTATGTTAGAAAAATATATTATTATAAATATTATAAATATGAATAATAAAGTTAATATTATTTCTGTAAATATAGGATTATCCTTTGCATTAATAATAGCATTAAATGAAGCTATAAAGTCTAGTACTATTGTAAAGAGTATTAAATAGATAATTGAGCTATTCCTAGACTTTATGGTTTTGTAAAGTGAGTATATACTTTTCTTTTTATATAAAACTAAAAAGGCAAGTATATACTGTGGAAAATACATTATAGTTATGAAAAATATATTACTTTTATTTATTAATGATATATTTTGGGATAAGACATTATATAGAAAAGATGAAATTATTAAGGTTATAACAATTAATGAATAAATCAAACTAAATCCAATAGCAGCAGCTAAAAAATCATCTTTATATATTAGACCTCCAATGATTAACATTACTAAATGAAGAATTAATGTTGCAACACTGGAATTTCCCATAAAAAAAGTTGTTAGTGATATCATTGTCCACAAAAGGAATATATAAAATAACATCTTTGACTTTGGTTTTTTGCAATCTTCTTTACTACATAAATTTATTGTGCTTATAAATAATACACATTGTAAAAAAGTGTTTATCGTATCAGCTAAAAATATAGTTTTATTCATTTTTATCTAGATTTTTTCATAGACTCAGGCATTTCTTCTAATCCTATAGTAGCAAAAGAAGTAGTTGAAGCGTTGATAGTTAATGTAGTTAATAATGCTAACATTGATAATATTGATTTTCTCATTTTAAGAATCCTCCCTTTTATACTTATTAAATAATAGTAATGTTTGTATTAATAAAGTCCACGTTATTGTTTGAGAAATCCATGAAATTTTGAAAAATATTAAGGTTATTAAAAAAAGAATACTTGAGTTTGTAACACTTAATATTTTATTTTTTTTAATTAAATGTTCTTTAGTCAATGGAAATCTACTATCTATTACTGGAGCTTTATTATAAATACTAAAAATACTAAACAAATTTAAAATAACAATGCTAAATAGATTTAGCTTGTTAAAAGTAACAAGCATGATTATACTTGTTGTAATAATTAATGTTGCAATAAAACATTTTAATTGGCTATCTTCATGATATCCACCAATAAATGGCTTTATAAAGCACATGCTAAGAATTACTATTAAGCTCTCTTTGGAATATCCAAGTATTCCAGCAATTAGAATTACAGAAATACATTTAATAAATTCAAAGGTCAATACAATTACAACATATTGAATTTGCTCTAATAATTCTTTGTCCAAGTCAAGATCTTTTGCTAAATACTCTATAGCAGATTTTAAAAATTTTCTCATAAAGAATCTCTCTTATCTATTTTTTATAAACATTAAAATAAATGTAATATGCTTACATTATAATAAAAAAATAATTGATTTACATAAGATAATTCCTTTTTTAAAGGTATATTTACAATTTTTTCATAATGTAGCCAATATATATGTTTTATATTGTAATTTTATAAGGAATTATGTAATTTTTTAAGAGAACTTATTAATAACATTAATAAGTTATACTTATAAAGTTAATTAATTTTTATTAATTGGTATTTTTAGGAGAATATTTTTATGTTACTATTATTGAAAGCAGAAAATTAAATTGAGGTTTGAAAAGTTAAATCAAATTAGCAATTTAGATTAAAAAATAGGGGGCTATAATTATGAAGGTGACTGAAAGATTAGAAAAATTAAGAAAAATTATGAAGGATAAAGGAATTGACTATTATATAATTCCTAGTGAAGATGCTCACCAAAGTGAGTATGTGTGCGAACATTACAGGGGCAGGGCATATATGTCAGGTTTTACAGGGTCAGCAGGAACTTTACTTGTCGGTTTAGAAAATGGGATTTTGTGGACTGACGGTAGATATTTCATACAAGCTTTAGATGAGTTAAAGGGTTCTGGAATTGAAATGTTTAAAATGAGAATTCCAGGATGGCCAAGCTTATTAGAATGGCTTAAAGAAAATGCAAAGGCAGGAGAAACTATTGCTTTTGATGGAAAGGTATTTTCCGTAGGAGAATATAAAGATTTTAAAAAATTAGAGAAAGAAAATAATCTTAATATAAAAATAGATGAGGATCTTTTAGATGAGGTTTGGAAAGAGAGACCATCTCTTCCTAAGGAAAAGGCATTTTTACATGAAGTTAAGTACTGCGGAAAAAGTGCGAGAGAAAAATTAAGAGAAGTTAGAGAGGAAATGAAAAAGCTAGGCGCTAATAATTATATTATAGCTTCTTTAGATGATATAGCTTGGCTTTATAATATTAGAGGAAATGATGTTAAATGCAATCCTGTAGTTTTAAGCTATGCCTTAGTTAAAGAAAATGAAGCATATCTTTATGTAGATAAATCAAAGTTCACTTCTAAAATTGAGGAAGAACTTTTAAATGAAGGGGTTACTTTAAAATCATATGAGGAAATAGGAAATGCTATTGGTAATTTAGAAGGAAAGATTTTAATTGATCCAAATAAGATAAGTGCTTATTTATACGAGTGCATTAAGGATAAAAATAATATTGTGGAATTTGGAAACATAACAACTAAGTTTAAGGCTATTAAGAATGAGGTTGAATTAGATAACTTAAGAAAGTGTCAAGTAAGAGATGGAGTAGCCATGGTTAAGTTTATGAAATGGCTTAAGGATAACATTGGAAAGATAGAAATAAGTGAAATATCAGCTTCAGATAAGTTAGAAGAGCTTAGAAGTTTAGATAAGTTATTTAAAGGAATTAGTTTTGAAACCATAGCAGGGCATAAAGAACATGGTGCTATGATGCATTATTCAGCAACTAAAGAGAGTGATTACACTTTAGAACCAAGAGGATTTTTATTAATAGATTCAGGTGGACAATACCTAGATGGAACTACAGATATAACAAGAACTTTTGTTTTAGGAGAATTAACCGAGGAAGAGAGAAAAGATTATACTCTAGTTTTAAAAGGACATATAGGACTTATGAGAGTTAAATTCTTAAAGGGAGCTACTGGATCAGCCCTTGATATAAAAGCTAGAGAGCCATTATGGAATGAAGGAATTGATTATAAATGTGGAACAGGTCATGGGGTTGGATTTTTCTTAAATGTTCATGAAGGACCACAAAGCATAAGTCCAGTACCAAATAAGGTTGCCTTAGAGCCAGGAATGATCATAACTAATGAACCTGGAGTTTATAGAGAAGGAAAACATGGAATAAGAACAGAGAATACAATGGTAGTTGTTAAAGATATTTATTCAGAAGAGTTTGGAGAATTTTATAAGTTTGATACTATTTCACTTTGTCCAATAGACTTAGAAGGATTAGATATAAGCTTATTAAATGAAGAGGAAAAGGCTTGGCTAAATAATTATCATAAAAAGGTTTATGATTTATTAGCACCATATTTAGATGAAGAGGAAAAAGAATTCTTAAAGAATGAAACAAGGGAAATATAATTTAACATATGAATAGATTTATAAAAGAAGATGGAATAATTCTTCCACCTTCTTTTATATTTATATAGTTTCCAAATTTTTATAGGAGTATAATAAAATTAATAGATAAAACTTATGAAATAGATATAAACAAATGGGTGATTTTATGGAGAGAGAAAAAGGTTTGGCTAAAGGAAAGATTTTATCTAAAAAGAGAATAAAGGTATTATTTGTATTAAATATTATTCTTTCTGTAATAATGGCAATACTACTTTTAAAAAATATATATGATAAAAATTACTCTAATATTACGGCACTTTTAGCACCTTTAATCATTATTACTTATAATTTTTATTTTTTAAATTTAAATATTAAAGAAAGAAAAAGATTAGGCGAAAATTAGAAAATTAGTTTTAAAAATTTATTGTTATTAATAAAAAATAGTAAGTTAAAATAGAGTTCAAAAATTAAAATATATAAATTTGTATGTTTAGGAGGGATATGTATGGCAGATCAAAGATTAAATAAGTTAGCTAAACTGCTTGTAAATTATTCAACAGGAGTTAAGGAAGGAGACTTTGTTTTTGTATCTTGTAATGAGGTTGCAAATCCTTGGCTTACTGAGGTAGTAAAGGAAGCTACTAAGGCAGGAGCTCATGTTGAGTATATTTTAGAATCAGAAGAAGCTAAGGAGGCAAGACTTAAATTTTCTACAAAGGATCAATTATTATCAGGAAATTTAATAATGGAAACTATGCTTGAAAAGGCAGATGTTTGGTTAAGTGCATGGGGAGCTAGGAATACTAGGGCCTTTAGCAATATAGATTCAGAAAAAATAAAAGATAGCAGAGCTGGAGAAAAGGGATGGAGAAAATTCTATTCAGGAAGAATGGGAGATGGCTCTTTAAGATGGTGTGGAACTCAATTTCCTACATATGCAGATGCTCAGGAAGCTTCAATGAGTTTTAGTGAATATGAAGATTTTGTTTATGGAGCAGGACTTTTAGACCATGAAGATCCTGTGGCAGAATGGAATAGAGTAAGCAAAGAGCAAGAAAGATGGGTTAAATATTTAGATACTAAAAAAGAACTTCATATTTTAGCAGAAGGAACTGATATTAAGGTCTCAGTAGAGGGAAGAAAGTGGATAAATTGTGATGGTAGAGTAAACTTCCCAGATGGCGAAATATTTACATCACCAGTTGAAAATAAGATAAATGGACATATAACTTTTTCATTCCCAGGTATTTATGCAGGAAAGGAAATAGAGGGTATAGAGCTTGAAGTTAAAGATGGTAAAGTTGTTTCATATAAAGCTAAAAAAGGAGAAGATTTATTAAAGGCTTTATTAGAAACTGATGAAGGAGCAAGCCACTTTGGAGAAGTAGCTATAGGTACAAACTATGGAATTAAGAAGTTTACTAGAAATATGCTATTTGATGAGAAAATAGGAGGAACAGTTCATATGGCTATAGGAGATTCTATGCCAGAGGCTGGTGGTAAAAATAGATCATCACTTCATTGGGATATGCTTTGTGACATGAGAAATGGTGGAAGAATATATGCAGATGGAGAACTTTTCTATGAAAATGGAGAGTTTAAAAAAGAAATATTAGAAAAATATAATCTTTAATATTATATATAAATTATAGAATAATAATTAAATTAGGGGATGAAGAAACTCATCTCCTAATTTAATTCTAGTTTAATTTTAAAATAATAGGAGTATAAGAATTATGAGTAATATATATGAGTTTAAAAAAGAAGACTTAAATGAATGTGCTGAGCTTTTTGTTAAAACCTTTAGTAAGGAACCATGGAATGAACCTTGGGATTTTAAAAATGCTAAAAAAAGACTTAATGATGTGGTTTTAACTCCAGGATTTAGGGGGGCTGTTTTAAGAAATGATGAAAAAATAGAAGGGGTTATTTTAGGAAATTTAGAGCAATGGTATGATGGAGAGCATTTTTGTGTTAAGGAATTCTTTGTGGATTCAAGTTCACAGGGGAAAGGAACAGGAAAGAAACTTTTAAATGCCTTAGAGAATATACTTATGGAGAAGGAAGTAGGAGTAGTTCACTTTTGGACTATGAAAGGAAGCACAGCTGAAGCCTTTTATAATAAGAGAGGGTATGAAATTCCAAAGGAATTAATAATGATGAGAAAAAAGTTAAAATAGTAAATTTTTAAATAATGAAGGTCTAGTTGACAATTAAAATTATTTTAATACACATAGAAATTAAAAAATTTAAAATAATACTATATGTTAAATTTTAATATAGAAGATATAAAAGAGCATGTATTAAGTTTAAAACATTAATACATGCTCTTTTTACTATTTAATTTAAATTCTATATATTATTAAACTGTAAGAGAACCATTTTTCTCTAAAACTTCAGCTTCTTTATTTTCATCTTTAGTATCAATACCATCATTTTTGTATTCATAGATTACGCTTATTAGTTTACCACTTATACATACTGCTATTATTGAGAAGAATATTTGCTTAAAGTCTAAATAAACTAAAGACATTAATAAAACAATGGCATCTGTTAACATGTAGACATGTTGTACCTTAAGAGGAGTAAATTTATTACCTAATAAGGCTATTACATCATCTCCACCAGAAGCACCACCACCACGTAATACTATTCCAGCACCAACACCAACTCCAATACCTGCTAAAACACTAGCAACTAGCATACTATTAGTAAAGTTAGGTGTTAAAAATCCTATGCTTTCCCAAAATCTATAGGATACTGAGAAGCAAAAAGTTGCAAATATTGAACATACTAAGAATTTTTTGCCAAAGAATTTAGAACCTATTGCAAATAATGAAAAATCAATTATTAAGTTTGTTATAGATGGAGATATATCAAAAACATTCTTTACTAAAAGTAATAAGCCTAAGACTCCACCTTCTGTTACATTATTTTGATAGTTAAAGTTATAGCTACCAAAGGCTAAGATACTTGAACCTAGTGCTATTAATAAAACACTTCTCAAGATCTTCTTTTTCGATTCCAAAATATCACTCTCCTAAAATTAAGGTAATTTAGCTATAAAGAAAATAGCAGACCTCATATGTCTACTATATAGAAATAAAAAATTATGAATTTTAAATTATATTTTATAGTAAATTACTGTATATTTTAATTATAATATTAATAAATATTAAGAGCAAACTATATAAAATAAGAGTAATGAGGATTAAAGGGGCAATTCTTTAATAGAAATAAATAACCTCTGTGGTCATCTGTTTTTCTTTAAAGTGTTCATTTTTACAAGGTTTTCCGAAAGGTTAAAATATTGTTGTTAATAGTAAGAAAACTTCAAATGAATAAAAGGTTAATATATATAAATTTATTTTTATTTGAAATACTATAAATGAAAGCAAATACATATATGGTTCTTAAATTTAAAAGTAATTATTTTATATAAAATATATCTTAATTTTTAAATTTAAGAATAAAACGTATGAGAAAGGATGTTGTAGTTATGAAAGTAATTGTTAGAAAAGAGTTAGAACAAGATCATAAAACAGTAGAACTTTTAGTAGAAGAAGCCTTTAAAGATGCTGAGTACAGTGATCATATGGAACATGTTTTAGTTAGTAAACTTAGAAAGGGAGAAAACTTTATTGATGGCTTATCTTTAGTTGCTGAAAGAGAAGGAGAAATAGTAGGCCACATATTATTAACTAAAGCTAATATAGAAAATGAAACAGAAAAATATGAAACTTTAGCCTTAGCACCAGTTTCAGTATTACCTAAATATCAAGGTATTGGAATTGGAGGAGAGCTTATAAGAGAAGGAATGAGAATGGCTAAGGAACTTGGATATGATTCAATAATAGTTTTAGGACATGATAAATACTATCCTAAGTTTGGATTTAAAAAAGCTGGAGATTTTGGAATAAAAGCTCCTTTTGAAGTGCCAGAAGAAAACTTTATGGCAATAGAATTAAATGAAAAAGCTTTAAAAAATATAAGTGGTGTTGTAAGATATGCTAATGAATTTTTAGCAGATAATAATAAGTAATAACTTTGATATATTTATTTAAATATTAATTAAATATTGAGACTATAGTTGTATTAATTTAAGGTAAAATAATAAGGTGGTTGTATAAAAAAATTATAAGTTTTATAATTTTTTATCAATCACCTTGTTATTTTTTAGATTAAAGTTTTAAACTTTTGTTTTTTATATAGATATAGGAGAACACATCGATATACAATTAGGGTTTAAATATTTATATAATAATAAATATTTAAAATAGAATCTATTTATAATATTTAAAAAGTATTTTTATTTAAATAATTTATTCCAAAGTAAACATATATTATTGATACTAAAAAGCTTAGGGGAAGAGTAATGAGCATATTTAAGCTTAATAAATTTAGTAATGCTAATAATACTAAGCATGGAGTTATTCCATAAGTACTTAGTTTTATTATTTCCAAAAATCCAATAGGATTATTTCTTATACTACATAGAATTTTAGTTATTATAGCTAATATTAAGGTTATAATGTATGAGAAAGCAATAAATATAATAACCATTAAGGATAAATATGTATTTCCAAAGGTTCTCTCTAAACTATTTATATAATTTTTTAAGTCATTATCATTTAAAGATAGATTCATATTTGAATAATTAGCTTCAGTAATTTTATTATTGTTATATTTAATTATTAAAGATTCATTTCCAAAGGCAATTCCTGATTCATAATCCTTTAATAAGTCTTTTGCAGGTTCCTTATCATTTAGTACAAAGGTCCAATTTTCTTCTTGAAAAACTACAAAGTTAGAATCTTTTAGGTCTAAAACTCCATCCTTAATTTCAAAGGGAGGAATTTTGTCTTCAAAGGCAGATTTTCTAGAAATTAAAAATCTATTAAGTTCAGTGTAATTTCTACTAAAAGCTAAAAGTCCTAATAAAAGAGATAAAATAAGTAAATAAAAGAAAGTGCTTATTCCAGAAGTTTTAATAAGTTCTTTATATCTTTTAGGAGTAAATAAACTTATATAAAATCTTTTAAATAGATTCATATAATCACCCTTTCTATTTTTTATTAGTTTGTTCATTAAATAGAAATTTATTAATACTGTTAACTTTTGTTTAATTAATTTGAAAACGATTTTAAAACGTAGTGTCGTATGATATCATAAAAATGTATTAAATGGAAAATAAAGAATAAAAAGACTTTTAAAGGGTTTAATACAATTAAATATTAAATGAAATATTGGGGGATTTTTATGATTAAAAGGGATTTTAGAAAAAGGTTAACTATGTGTTTAGCATCTGTTATGGCTTTAAACCTAGGTATAAGTGTATCGGTAAAAGCTGATGAGGGATTAAAAAATGAGATTAAGAATAATGATATTACTAAAGATATAAGCATATATCCAACTCCTAAGGATATGACTGTAGGAAATAGTGAATTTACCTTAGAAGATTCAGTTAATATAGTTGGAGGAGATTTAGCAGATACATATGCCTTTGAACTTTTAAAAAATATGTTAACTGAATTTGGCATAAAAATTAATGAATCAGAAATTGAGGGGCTACTACTATTTATATAGGAGAGAGCGATGACAATATTGAAGAGATGGAAAATACATTAGAAGAAATGAATGTAGACACATCTTCAATAAGCAAAGATGAGGGTTATGTATTAGTAACTGATGAAAATACAGAGGGAAATAAAATAGTTATAAGAGGAAATGATGAAACAGGAACTTTTTATGGGGTAAAAAGTTTAAAGCAATTAATTAAAAAGGAAGATAATAAGGTTATCTTAGATGAAGTTGTTATAAAAGATGAGCCGAGTTTTAAAATGAGAGCTGTAGTTGAAGGTTTCTATGGAACACCATGGTCTCAAGAGGAAAGATTGGATCAAATAAAAATGTATGGAGAATATAAAATGAATGCTTATATATATGCTCCAAAGTCAGATCCATATCATAGAGAAAAGTGGAGAGAGCCTTATCCAGCTTCTGAATTAGATAGAATGAAAGAACTTATAAAAACAGCTAATGAAAATAAGGTTGATTTTGTTTTTGCAATATCACCAGGTTTAGATATAAAGTTTGAGGGAGAAGAGGGAGAAGCAGATTTTAAAGCTTTAATAAATAAAGCAGAGACTCTATATGATATGGGAGTTAGAAGCTTTGCAATTCTTTGGGACGATATAGAAAATCGTAGTGGAGTTCAACAAGCAGAAGTTTTAAATAGATTTAATAAAGAATTTATAAAAAATAAAGAAGGGGTTAAGCCATTAATAACTGTCCCAGTAGAATATTGGGGAAGCTCAATGTTTAATGGGGAAGAGGTAAAGACTTATACTAAAGAGTTTGCAGAAACTTTTAGATAAGGATATTGAAGTAATGTGGACAGGAAATGATGTTATTCCTCCAAATGGGGTTAGCTTAGAGGATGCAAAGAAGGTTTCAAATGTATATAATAGAAAAATGATGTTATGGTGGAATTATCCTGTTAATGATTATAAAGAGGATAAAATGGCTTTAGGACCAATATATGATTTAGATAGAAATTTAGATGAGGAAGTGTCAGGATTTATAGTTAATCCTATGAGATTTTCTGATGCATCAAAGATTTCCACATTAACAGGAGCTGATTATGGATGGAATTCAGTTTCATATGAAGCAGAAAAATCATGGGACAAAGCTATTGAAATTATTGCAGGAGAAATGAAAGAAGAATTTAAGATTTTTGCTAATCATTCAACTAGATTAGATACAGGAAGACCAGACTCACCAGAGATTAAAAATACTATAGATAGCTTATGGGAAAAGTGGGAAGCAGGTTCTGATATTAGTTTAGAGTTAAGCAATTTACAAAATGAGTTTTCTAAAATGGTTCAGGTGCCAAATAAATTAAGAAGTAATTTAGAAAATAAAGCTTTATTAAATCAATTAGATTCACACTTATCAAAGTTTGAGATTTATGGAAATGCTGGACTTAAACCTATAGAAATATTACAAGACATATTAAATAAGGATATGTCAGAGTTCTGGAGTGATAATTTTGAAGGAATAAAACTTCTTAGAAATTTAGATGGAATAAAAGCTACAATTGCTAACAATGTGGTAGATCCATTTATAAGAAAAGTCCATGAAGTTGGAAATGAATATTTCAATAAGGAAACTACTGTTTTAGAGGAGAAGGAATATTCTTATACATCAATTGGAAATATTGTTGACCATAAATATTCAGAATGGTTTATTTCTGAAGAAACGCACGTTCCAAATTATATGTTTGATGATAAAGATAATACAGGCTTTTGGTCAGCAGCACCAGTACAAAAGGATGAGTTCATAGGATTTGATTTAGGTGAAGCTGAAGAGATTAAAGACATATATCTTCTTATGGGAAGAAATAATAATGATACAGATGTTTTAACAAATGGAGTAATAGAGTATTCATTAGATGGAGAAAATTGGACAGAGTTAGAGGTTAATAAGGGAGAGAGAGAATTACTAGTTGAAACAGGAATAAAAGCTAGATTTATAAGATATAGAGCTCTTTCAGATTCTGAAAATAAGTTATATGTTAGAGATTTTAAAGTTAATACTGGAAAGAGTAAGGAAAAATTAATAGGAGATGTAGAAGTTAAAGACTCAAATATTAATAAGTCTTCAGAGGGAGAAAATGAAATTATATCTGCAAGTAATATAAATAAGATTTCCTTTGAAGAGGGGGATTCTATAGGACTTGCTATAAATGATGTTAAAAATGTAATTGGATTTGAAGTCTTAGGAGATGTAGAAAGTAATAAATTTGTATTAGAAAGTTCTTTTGATAATATAGAGTGGGAAGAAGTGTACAATGGAACTAGCTTTAATGATGAGACCCCTTTAGTAGGAAAGTTCTTTAGAATAAGAGCGAAGGAAAAAACTGAAGCTAATATTAATGAAATTAAAATTTCATTAGAAGGATATTCTAAGGGAATAGTTTCAACAAATAGAAGAATAAGCTCAAACGTAAATATACATCCTGATTTTGTTGCTGATAATGATTATGGTACATCTTTTGTATGCTCAGATACTATTAAAAAAGGTGACTTTGTACAATTAGATCTTGGGGTAGAAAAGAAAATTAGAGATATAAGCTTAGTTCAAGGACCAGGCGGAGATTATATGGATGGAGATATTGAGTATTCTTTAGATGGAGAAAATTGGACAAAGTTAGGTGTTGTAGAAGGAACTGATACCTTAATAAAAGATTTAGATGTAAAAGCTAGATATGTTAGAGTTATTTCAACTGGATATAAGGATCGTTGGTCAAGAGTTAGAGAATTCACTGTAAACAAAACAGTAAAAGAATTTGAGACTAAGGCTACTTCAGAAGGAACCTACACAGATAGAAGTGAGAATATAAGAGATAATAATTTAAATTCTGCATATATACCAGAAGGTGAAATTAAGAGTGGAGATTATCTTCTACGCAGAATTTTTAATGAGAGATTAATTTCAAAAGTTACAGTTGCTCAGAGTACAGATAATTTATCAGGAGCGAAAGTTATTGGAAAGACTGTAAATGGAGAAACTTTAGACCTTGGAGTGGTAGATAAGGGATTAAATGAGCTTGTTCTTAAGAATCCAAGACAATTAGTATCTGTAAAGTTAGTGTGGGAAAAAGATGCTGGAAAGGTGGAAATCTTTGAAGTAAAACCTACCTTTGTATCTTTAGATTCTATAATTGAAGATGTTAAAAATGAAATTCAGCGTGGAAAAGATGTTTTAGTTGAGCATAAAGATAAAGAAAATGAAGAAAGAACTCAGTTAGAAGAAGCATTAAAAAATATTGAGAATTTATTAAATAATAAAGCTTCAGATGATGAGATTGTAAGAGCATATGAGGATTTAACAAATAAAATAAATAACTTTATTGATTCAGAGCCAAATAAAGAAGAAGAGAATAAGCCAAGTAAACCAGAAGGTGGAGAAAATGGTTCTGAAGGTGAAGAAGACAAAGAAGACTCTGAAGATAAGAATGAAAATGAAGACAATAAGGATGAGAATGGAAATCTTCCAAACACTGGATCACCTTTAGGAGCAGGTGAGTTAATGCTAGTAGGTGCAGCTTTGGCTACACTTGGAGGAGTAACTATTAAAAAGAAAAAGTAATTAAAAAGAAATAAAATTATTTTATAATATAGTAGCTGTATCAAAATAAGTTTTAATTTTGATACAGCTATTTATTAATAGAAATTTTTCTTATATTAAATATGATCTTAAGAAACATATAAAATCAGTATTAAACAAAAATATAATTATACACTAAATTAAAATTAATATTTTTTATATTTTTCGTGATCAATTTTTTCACGTTTTTTTTCTTTAATTCTACTTCTAATTGTCCAAATAATTAAAATTATAGAGCCTAGGATTATAGAGCCATAAAACAAGGCAATAATTCCTAATATAATCATAAAAACACTTCCTATCTAGGCATCTTCATAAATAACTGCTGTACCATAAGCAACCATTTCAGCAGCCCCTGCAGCAAGAGAAGAAGAAACAAGTCTCATTCCTATAATAGCATTTGCACCTAAAGATTCGGCTTCATCAACCATTCTTCCTATAGCAATTTGTCTAGCCTCTGTAAGCATTTCTGTATAAGAATTCATTTCACCACCAACTAAGTTTTTAAAACTTGAAGCGATATCCTTACCTATATTTTTGCATCTTACAGTACTTCCTTTAACAAGTCCTTTAACTTCTTTTATTCCTTTGCCTGGTATTGTTTCAGTTGTTAATACTAACATAATTTATACCTCCTGAAAGTATTTTTATATTTAGAATATATTTTAAATTAAAATATATTCTAAATATAAACTTAGTTAATAAAATAATAAATTGAAAAATCAACCAACTAAATTGTTAGATAAATCATATCATAAGTTAAAGTACAATTCAATATATAGTATTAAAAAACTTATTAGAAGATAACTATAAGTCTATATATTTCTAAAAATTGTAAATAATTTAATGTAATATTAATATTGTGTGAATAAGAATGGTAGTGTAAAATAATGCTATAATGTAAAATTTTACTTGAAAAGTTATTTGTTTGATAGGGTTTTGGTGTATTTAAATAGGCTTTGAAATTGAAAAAAGAATTTTAAAATTTCTTTTAAAAAACTTCATTAATAAATTACTTAATAGGTTTGGTTTTACGTTAAATAATCTTAGAAAAGAGGATAAGAAGATGAAAAATATTGATAATTACACAAGTAACAAAGAGGCTAGAAATAAGATTCTTAAAGAATCTTCTGAAATTGTTGCAGATGAAATGAGAAAGTTACAAGAACAAGAGGATGAGAAGAAAAGAGAAGAAGGTATAAAAGAAACTTCTGAAAAATTAGCTAACTATATGAGAGAGCTAGAAGAAAAATAATTTTAAAATAAGGTGGATAATTAGTAAGGGTTTTTAGGGACAAAAATTATAAAATGGGGGAATTATTAGTGGCTTTAGAAAATTCTAATGAGTTAATTATAAAAATAAGAGATTTGAAGATGAATTTTGGAACAAAAGAGGTTTTAAAAGGAATAAATTTAGATATACACAAGGGAGAAATAATAGGCTATATTGGAACAAATGGTGCTGGGAAAAGTACAACAGTTAAAATAATGTTAGGAATTATAAGTGGATATACAGGAACAGTTGAAATTTTTGGAGAAAATATTTTAAAGGGCGATGGAAGTTATAAAAGAAAGATAGGATATGTTCCAGAAATAGCAGACATATATGATACTTTAACTGCTAAGGAATATTTAACTTTTATGGGACAATTATATGGTATGGAATATAAAGATGTTTTATATAAAAGTAAGCAGCTTATGAAGATATTAGGCATAGAAGATGTTTATAATTCAAGAATTTCAAGCTTTTCTAAGGGAATGAGACAGAAAGTTCTTTTAATATCAAGTCTTATACATAATCCAGATATATTATTTTTAGATGAACCTTTAAATGGTTTAGATGCAAATAGTGTTATGGTTATAAAAGAAATATTATCTGAGCTAGCTAGAAATGGGAAAACCATATTCTATTCATCACATATAATTGATGTTGTTGAGAAAATAAGTCATAGAATAATTCTTTTAAACAATGGAGTAGTTGCTGCTGATGGTAGTTTTGAAGAGCTTAAGAAAATTTCTAATGAAGAATCATTAGAAGAAATATTCAATGACTTAACTGGTTTTAATGATCATAAAAGATTAGCAGAGGAATTTACTGCACTTATAAAGGGGTGTAGTTTATGAAAAAGGATAAATCTTTAGCTGTAGTTCATAGACTAAGAGGGGTTTATGAAAAGCTTGGTGTTGATTATGAAATGATGAGATTAATATTAGAGACTAAGCTTACAATGGATAGAAGAAGAGAGCATACAATAAACATGAATAATAAAAGTAGTGATGAGAAAGATAATAGTTTTGGCAAGGCATTAATTCTTTATGGAGTAATGGGAGCTTTTATGTCTATGCTTATAATTATTAAGCAGAATATAATGCTTCAGATGGCTGTTTATTTTGGATTTTTTATGTTTGTAATAGGTAGTAGTTTTATAGCTGATTTTGCTTATGTTCTTTTAGATGTTAGGGATAAAAATCTACTTGGAATTACTGGTGTAAGTTCTAAAACTATAAATGCAGCTAAGATTACTAATATTTTGATTTATATGACAAAGTTAAGCTTAGCTTATGGGGGAGTAGGAATACTTGTTTCTTTAAGGTATGGTATATTATTTACTATTGTTTTTATACTTGAGATTATACTTATTAATTTATTCATGATACTTATAACAGCATTTATTTATTATTTAGTTCTTAAGTTTTTTAATGGAGAAAAGCTTAAAGACATAATAAATGTAGTTCAAATAGTTCTTACTGTTGGAATAATGATTATGTATCAACTTGTAGGAAGACTTTTTGATATTTTAGATGTAGGTAGTAGATTTGCTATAACGAGTTGGTGGCAAGGATTCATAGCGCCTTTATGGTTTGCTGCCCCTCTTGAAATAATAGAAAGTGGAGTAGTAGATAGAACATTAATAATATTTACAGGGTTAGCAATTTTAGCACCAATATTATCAATACTTATTTATTTTAAAATAGCTAAAAAGTTTGAAGATTACATTCAAAAGTTAAATGATAATACTTATAAAGGTAAAGATAGAATTCCATTTTCCTTTAAGATTGGAAATTTGGTGTGTAGAAGTAATACTGAGAAAAGTTTCTTTAATTTTACTGTAAATATAATAAAAAGTGAGAGAAACTTTAAGTTAAAAACATATCCCAATATAGCAATGTCTTTAGTTTTTCCTTTCATATTCTTATTTAATTTTATTAGAAGTTATGAAAGTTTTGCAGATTGGAAAAATCATATGGCTAGTTCAAATGAGTTTTTCACATTGTATATATGTATATTTATGTTGACTCCTGTAATCCTTATGGTTAAATATTCAGATCAGTTTAAAGCCTCTTGGATTTATAAAGCTGTTCCTATAGATGATATGGCTTCAATATTTAAAGGGATATATAAAGGTGTGTTTTATAAAATGATTCTACCTGTATATATAGTATTGGCTTTAGTATATTTATGGGTATTTGGATTAAGAATTATTCCTCAAATTATAGCTATATTATTTGTAATAATTATTTTAAACCTAATAACAGTTAAGTTGATGGATAAACATCTTCCATTTTCAGTTAGTTTTAAAGATGGTGAAAAGATGGATGATTTAGGAATAACCTTATTTATTTTTATGCTAAGTGGAATATTTGGAGTAGTTCATTATATAATTAATAGACTTAATTATGGAGTATATATCTTTATCCTTATAGAGTTAATATTAATAGGAATTTTATGGACAATAATAAGTAAGAGCAAATATCATAAAATTAATTAAATAAAAACAAATTAGAGTTTAATAGTTATAGAATATATAAGCTAGAGTTAAATAAAATTAAACTTAACTTTATATATAAAAATAAATTTAAAAATCTTAACCTTATTTTTAAGAAGGTTAAGATTTTTATTATATATTTAAGTAGTAAGATATTTAAATATTAGGTAAGAATATATCTTCACCTAATGGAAGAATATCATTTTTAAATGGGTTTATATCCATAAGGAAATCTATAACTACCTCATGATTATATTTAGGGTAGTGTTTTCTAGCTATACTATACCAAGTATCCCCTTCTTTTACAGAGTATTTTTTCCCATCTTGAAAAGCGTTAACAGGAACTAATACTGTATCCCCTGATTCTAGTGATGAAGTATTGCTTATTTGATTGAGAGATTTTATAATATTCAAACTAGAATTAACAGTACAAGTATCCTTAAACTTTTTAGCCACATCACTTAATTTTTCATCATCTTTAAGAGTATATTTTTCTGTTTCTAAATCTTTCAAGTAAGAAGAGTAGCTTATTGTATTTTTACTTTCTGATTTAGAGTTTTCAGATTTGTTTTTATCATTATTTAATGTTTCTTTTGAATTAGTATTTTTATCAGAAGTATTTTTTTTGTTTTCATTAGTAGAATTATTTGATTTATCATTAGCAGATTTATTTTCTGAACTATTAGAAGTTTTTTCTGATTTCTTTTCATCAGTATTGTTTTTATTTTCTTCCTTCTTTTGGTCAGTTTCTTTTAATCTTTCACTTAATTCATCTTGTGAGTTTTTATCTTTATTCTCAGAGGAGGTATCTTCAGTAACAGTAACCTCTTGAGAAACGGATTTAGATTTCATTAATGTAGAAACCGTTGAATATGTAAAATAACCTAATAAAGCTACACATGTCAATGATCCTACAAGTACTAAAATATTTTTTTTATTCATTTAATAGCCCTCCTAATATGAATTTATACTGAGATTATTGACAGTAATAAGAAAAATATACATAAACAAGAATCTTAAAAAATATTAAATATTATTTCTAAGATTCTTTATAATCAATAAATTTAAGAGGGGGAGAAATATTATATTTAAAGTTTTCCTCTTTATTATGGATAAAAATAACTATTTTTTTGAAAAAAGCTTGATTTGGTCTAAAATTAGAATTATAATGTAAACGTATTAAGATATTGGTTTATATATGTATAGATTTAGTTATATAATTTATTTTTAGCCTTCCAGAGCGGTTAAAGGAAGGCTCTTTTTTTTATCTTTCTCCTATTAGACAAATAAGTTCATTTGAAAGTAATACCTCTTCAATAGGAGAAAAGGCAGCTTCTTTCATATCTGATATAATAGAATCCTTACTTAAGGCCTCTTTATGCATACCTTCTTTCCAATCTGCAATGAAAATTTTCCCCTCTTCTTTTAATACTCTATAAGCATCTTTTAAAAGCTCCTTAGGAGATAATAGCTCATGGTGAAGGTTTATCATTACTATTAAGTCAATAGAGTTATCTTTTAATGGAATATGAGTTTCTTGCATCTTTCCAATTTTTAATCTATCACCATAATAGTCTTGAAGATTTATATCCATATAGTTTAGGAACTCATCTGAAATATCAAGGGCATACAAGGTGCAATTAGGAATCTTTTCTAAAAATGCACGTGAAAATAGTCCAGTGCCTGCTCCCACATCAGCAATTTTTGGACAATCATTTAAGTCTAAAATTTTTAAAAGTTCTCTTAAATCTATTAAGTTTAATCTTTCTGGATTATTAAGTTTTTCTAAGTTATCAGGATTAAATTTTTCACTCATAATGTTTATACCTTTCTTATAAGATTTATATACTTTATATTATTATCAAAGTAGTTAAATCTTATTATTTATAATATTATATAAAATAAAATTTATATATTTTAATGTAAACATTAAAATCATATTGTGATTTTATCATATTATGATAAAATAATTGAAGTTAGATTAATAGAGTTAATTTTATAGTTAAGTTTATTATGAAGTTTCTTAAACCAATAAATAAAATAACAAAACTCAATGTAATAAAAATAAATTTAATTTTATAATATTGATAATAAGTATTGAAAATACATTAGTGGTATTAAGAGGTGAATTATATTATGAATAATATTGAGAATATAAAAGATATCTTTAGAGATTATAAAATAGGAATAAATGGGGAAGAGGACATGAAAAGATGTTCTGTTCTAATCCCCGTTGTAAATATAGATGGAGAAGATAATATTATTTTTGAAATAAGAAACAATAAATTAAATAGTAATCCAGGAGAAATATGTTTTCCTGGTGGTGCCATAGAAGAGGGAGAGACTCCTAAAGAAGCTGCCTTAAGAGAATGCTTTGAGGAAATTGGTTTAGGAGAAGAAACTCTAGAAATCATAAACCAATTAGATTTTTATGTTTCACCTAACAATATATTAATTTATCCTTTTTTAGGAGTTCAAAAAAATCAAAAAGAAAATATAAAAAATCTCATTTCAATTAACAAAGAAGAAGTATCTCATATATTATTAGTTCCTTTAAAATATTTATTAAATTATGAACCTGAAATTACCTACAGCAAAATTATAAATATGCCAAAGGAGGATTTTCCTTTTCATAATATAATAGGTGGTAAAGATTATAAATTTAGAGATGGAAGATACAAAGTTATGTTCTATAAATATAATAATTTTGTGATTTGGGGAATGACAGCTAGAATATTAGAAAATTTCTTAAATGTATATAAGGAACATTATAATAAAAATATTTAATATAGTAATTTAAAAATAAACTAAAACTTGTATTAAAACAGGTTTTTGTTAAATTTTATAAATATATAGACATTTTAAAGGAGCGATTAAGTGGACCAAAGAAGTTTAGAGAAAAAGTGTAAGTTCAATAAAAGGGTTATTCTATTTACATTTTTACTTACAATTGCTACATTAATAGCAATTTGGATTTCTACATTTAAGTATTATTACAATGAAATTAAATGCAATAATGTTACTATGGAGAAATTACCCATAGGAAGCTTTCAAGAAGAGTATAAATCTCCAAACAAAAAATACACTATTAATTCTTATATATGTAGTTCTGGAGGAGTACCTGATTGGGCCGTAAGATGTGAAGTGGTTAATAATATGAGTGGAGAAGTAAGAAATATATATTGGGATTATAAGATAAAATTAATTGATGTAAAATGGATTAATGATAATATTGTCTCAATAAATGAACATAAAATAGATGTTAAAGATGAGGTTTATGATTGGAGAAAAATATAATTAAAATAAAAAAGACAAATACTTTTAGTATTTGTCTTTTTTAATCACATTCAATAATACGTAAATAACACAAAAGTGCATTAAAAATGAAAAAATAATTGCTTTTATCGATGATAAAGTAAGAAAAGAGGGTTTCATCGATAAAACCTTTACATTAATTATAATATAATGTTTTTAAAAATGCAAGAAAATGTTTTCAGAAATAAGAAACTTTTTAGTAATAAATTAAAAAGAATAATTTGTTATTATTATTTATGTAGTATGATCATAAATAATAACTTAAAAAATATTGATTATTTATATGTAAAAATACATATTTAAGAATTAGTTTATAAATTAATACAACAGATGGGAAGGAAAATAGTTTATGGGGTTTTTAGAGAGCTTTGTTAGCTTTATAGTTTATTTGGCTAGCACTTGTGGATACGTAGGAATATTTATATTAAACATGCTTGAATATGCTTGTTTGCCATTTCCAAGTGAAATTGTATTACCTGCAATAGGTGCTAGTGTAGCAAGTGGTAAATATAGCATGATATATGCTTTGCCAATATCCGTTATAGGAGGCGTAGTTGGCACCCTAATAAGCTATTCTGTGGGAATGTATGCAGGAAAAAAGGTAATTTCATTTGCTAAGAGAAAGCATAAAAAAAGTAAATCTATATTTGAAAAAATAGATAGGTTATTTTCTAGGTATGGCAAAATAACAGTTTTCTTAGCTAGATTATTACCATTTACAAGAACATATATATCACTTTTTGCAGGAGCTGAGAAGGTTAATAAAATTATGTTTGTTATATTTTCAGCTTTAGGTATAACAATAATGGATAGTTTCTATCTTTTATTAGGATATTTTGCATATGATAATAAATCATTTATAGAAAAAGCTTTAAGACATTATTCAATAGCATTAATAATTATAATAGTAATAGCTATTTTTTCATATTATATTTATAAAAATCTAAAATTAAAGAAACTTAAAAAAGAGAATTAAGTTTTATTGACAAGTTTTTTTAAAAAGAGTATATTAAAAATAACACGATGTGGTGTTTAGAGAGCAAAGAAGCTCCATAGGAAATCCCTATGGAGCTTCTTATTTTTTTATAAGTATATTTTTGGAAATAGCCAATTTTTATTTATAATTAAAAATTCACCTTAATTATATTAAACAAGAAAGATCAACAAAAAAACTACCCGTAAACTAAAAATATACTTATAAATAAGCTCTTACCCATAATTAATAAAAAGAGGGGAGCTAAAAATGAAAAGGTTTAAGATTAAGACAGAAATACTTTTTGGAGAAGGAGCCTTAGATTACCTAAAGGAACTTAAGAATAAAAAAGTTTTTATAGTAACAGATCCTTTTATGGTTAAGTCAGGGACTATAGAAAAATTAACTAATAACCTTACATCATCTGAGGTTTTTGTATTTAGTGAAATAGTTCCAGACCCACCTATTGAGTTAGTTGTAAGTGGAATAGAAATGCTTAAAGATTTTAATCCTGATGTTGTTATTGCTTTAGGGGGAGGGTCTGCTATAGATGCAACTAAGGCAATAATAGATTTTTCTAAAAAATTAGTTAAATTAAATGATATTAAGTTTATAGCTATACCAACAACAAGTGGTACAGGCTCAGAGGTAACTTCATTTTCCGTAATAACAGATAAGCAAAAAGGAGTTAAATATCCTTTAGTATCAGATGAATTATTACCAGACATAGCAATTTTAGATCCAGAACTTGTTAAAACAGTTCCAAATTTTATAACTGCTGATACAGGAATGGATGTACTTACTCATGCATTAGAAGCATATGTTTCTAAAAATGCAACAGACTTTTCAGATGCTTTAGCTGAAAAAGCAGCTACTTTAGTTTTTAAATATTTATTAAAAGCTTATGAAAATGGAAATGATATAGAAGCTAGAGAAAAAATGCATAATGCCTCATGTTTAGCTGGTTTAGCCTTTAATGAGGCTTCTTTAGGAGTAAACCATGGTATTGCCCATGTTTTAGGAGGAAAATTCCATGTTCCTCATGGAAGAACTAACTCAATATTATTACCACATGTAATAGAATATAATGCAAACATAACAAGCTATAATTCTAAGGAATTTAGTGAAGCTGCAGAAAAATATGCTAAAATAGCTAAAATGGTTGGATTACAAGGATCAAATACTAGAGGATTAGTAAAAAATCTTATAAATGAAATTAAAAAGATGCAAAAGGCAATGAATATGCCTACAACTTTAAGAGAGTGTAAAGTTAATTGTGATGAGATAAAGAGTTTAGAAAATGAAATAGCTCAATTAGCATTAAAGGATGCATGTACAGAAAGTAATCCAAGAGTGCCAGATGAAAATGATATAATATCTATTTTAAACAAAATTAAATAGTTTTTTATAAGCTTCAAAATAGGATTGATATGCTTAGAAATTATCCTTTTTTGGAGCTTATTTTAGATAGGCATAGATATATACTTAATAAAGAATCAGGTAAAAGACAATAAATTTATTAATATGACAAAATAATATGAAAAATATGTGAATATATTGACAAAGGGCCTATTAAAATTTATAATAAAGATATCACAAAGGTGTGATTAAGTTTTCGAGCAATGTAGCTTCTTAAAGGTATTTCATTTACTTAAAGATAGGAATGAAACTTTAAGGAGCTTTTTTATTAAATAGTTATGAAAAGGATTTAACTAGTCAATAATTTAACGTGGGAAAGTAAGGTGAGAAGCATATGGGAGAAGAGTCAAAACAGAGAATTATACAAGAATATGTACCAGGGAAACAAGTTACACTTGCTCATATAATAGCAAATCCTAATGAGGACATATATAAAAAATTAGGTCTTATAGTGGACAAGAAGGATGCCATAGGAATATTAACTATAACACCAAGTGAAGCCTCTATTATTGCGGCAGATGTTGCTACAAAGGCTTCAGGAGTTTCATTAGGTTTTATAGATAGATTTAGTGGATCTTTAGTAGTAACTGGTGATATAAGTTCCGTTGAGTCAGCCTTAAATGAAGTTTTAGATGTTTTAGGTAACATTTTAAATTTCTCATCAACTAAGATCACGAGGACTTAATATATGGGAAGAGTAATATTTATGGGTAAGACAGGATGTGGGAAAACAACCTTATGTCAAGCCTTAAACAATCTAGAAATAAAATATAAGAAAACTCAAGCCATAGAACTTTATGATAATGCCATAGATACTCCAGGAGAATATATGGAAAACAGGGGATACTATACTGCTTTAATAGTTACAGCAGCAGATGCTGATATTATAGCTTTAGTATATGATTGTACCTCAGAGGAAAATTATATTGCTCCGGGGTTTGCAAGTATGTTTTGCAAGGAGGTTATAGGTATTATCACAAAGATAAATCTAGCTAAGGACAAGTCAGAAATAGAAGTAGCAGAAGAGAGATTAAATTTAGCTGGAGTAAGTAAAATATTTAAAGTTGATACAGTAGATGATGTAGGAATTAAAGAGTTATTTAATTATCTAAACAAATTTTAATTTGAGGTGAACTGTTAATGAAAAGAACTATAGTAATAGTCGATGATGAGCCTATTACAAGAATGGATACAAGAGAAATTTTAGAGGCTAATGGATACGATGTTGTAGGAGAGGCTTCTGATGGTTTTGAAGCAATTGAAGTTTGTAAGAAATATAATCCTAGCTTAGTTTTAATGGACATAGATATGCCTTTATTAGATGGAATAAAAGCTAGTAAGGTATTAACTAAGGAAAAATTAGTTGGGGGCGTAATATTATTAACAGCATTTGAAGACAAAAAGTATATTGAAATGGCTAAAGAAGTAGGGGCCTTTGGATATATGATTAAGCCTGTAAATGAGAAGGTATTTATTCCTACTGTAGAAATGTGCTTATCAAAGGCAGAAGAATTTGATGAACTAAAAAAAGATTATGATAAAATAAACAATAAATTAAATGATAGAAAGTTAATAGAGAAGGCAAAAGGAATACTTGTTAAGCAATTAAACTCAAATGAGAATGATGCTTATAACAGAATAAGAAAATTAAGTATGGATAGAAGAACTACCATGGCTGAAATAGCAAAAATAATAATTGTTGGTTATGAGGGATAATTAATGATTGGAACACTATGTAAAGAATATACTCTTTTAAGTGAAGAGGAGATAAATAAAATAAGAGAAGTTTCAAAATCTCTACAGATTATGGCTGACTTTTATGAAAGTGATGCATTTATAGATGTTTTAGATAAAGAGGGAAACTTTGCTATTGTGGTAGAGCATGCTATTCCGAAAGATAAGCCTTCATTATATAAAGAAAAAGTAGTTGGAAAAAAAGCTTTAAAGGAAAATGAGCCAGGTGTTATAGAAACATTAAAAAATGGAACAGTTAATAAGGATATAAAAGCACTGACTCAAGAAAATAAGTTTGTAAAACAAAGAATACATCCAATTCTTAATGAAGAAAAGGTTGTAGGAGTTGTTATAGTAGAAAAAGATATTAGTAATGAGCTTGAAAGTGATTTCAAAATTGACATAAGTTCTGCAAATGAAAGTTCAGAATCAAAAGGGTTTTTAAATCTTTTAAGAGAAGGTGCTTTAATAACAAATAATCTTCATGATGGAATACTTGTTTTTGATAAAAAAGGAAAGCTTGTTATAAAAAATACTAAAGCAGATAATATATATAGTAGTTTAGGATATAAAAGTATAGACTATGGAGATGATTTTAATAAATTGTCTTTAGATAATTCCAAGTTTGAAGATCTTTCAAATGTTATTGGAGAAAAGAGTGACTTAAAACAAATAATAGAAGTTCAAGTGAAAAATTCTTATTTTGAATTAAGTAGAACCTTTATAGATAAAGAAAATTTAAGAATAATTGAGATAATAAAGGACATAAGTGATGTTAAGAATAAAGAGGCTGAGTTAGTTTTAAAATCAGTGGCACTAAGAGAAGCTCATCATAGGGTTAAAAATAGTTTGCAAACAGCAGCGGCATTACTTAGAAGTCAAAGTAGAAGATGCAAAAGTGAAGAGGCTAAGGAATATTTACAGGAAAGTGTAAACAGAATACTTGCCATTGCTACTACTCACGATTTATTATCTAAATCTCAAGGAAATAATATTAAGGTTAGAGATGCACTTGAGGTACTAACAGAAAACATAAAGAAAAGTTGGTATGGATCTAACATAAACATCTATATAACAGGAAATAATTTTTATATAGATGGAGAAAAGCTAACTGGATTACTCTTAATAATGAATGAACTTATACAAAATTGTTTTGATCATGCATTTATTAATAAAGATGAAGGTACAATACAGATTCTAATACAAAGTGATGGAGAAGATAAAGCCATAGCTGTTGTGGATGATGGATGTGGATTTGACTTAGGTTTGATTAACAATAATAATTTAGGATTATTCATAGTTAATAGTTACATAAAGGATCAGCTAAAAGGAAGTATGAATATAACTTCTAACAAAGAAGGAACCAAGGTACTATTAAATTTTAAAATTGAAGAAAATGAAGAATTTAAATAACTATGAACTGCGAAGTAGTGGTTTGAATTGAGCAATGAGGCTTAAGGTTATAGAAAATAAAACTTAGATTTTTAAATCAGGTTTATTTCTGTAGCTTTAAGCCTTTTTAGTTCTTTAAAATAATTATTTAAGTTAAGGAATTTAATTATATAAGTTGATATGAAAAATAACAGCTTATGAATTTTAAAAAATATTAAGGGGGTGAAAGGATGAGAGAGGAACTTTTAAGTGTTGGAATAGATATAGGCACAAGTACAACTCAGCTTATATTTTCTAAGTTAATAGTTGAAAATGAAGCATCAGCTTTTACCGTTCCAAGAATAAGCATTGTAGATAAGGAAATTATCTATAGAAGTGATGTTTACTTTACACCACTTATTTCAAATACTGAAATAGATGGAAGAAAAATAAAAGAAATTATTGAAGAAGAATATAAAAAGGCTGGAATAAATAAGGATGATATTCAAACAGGTGCTGTAATAATAACAGGGGAGACAGCTAGAAAAGAAAATGCAAACGATGTATTACACACATTGAGTGGATTTGCTGGAGACTTTGTTGTGGCAACAGCTGGACCAGATTTAGAAAGTATAATAGCTGGAAAGGGTGCTGGAGCACATATTTATTCTAAGGAACATTCAACCAGTGTTGTCAATATGGACATTGGAGGAGGTACAAGTAACCTTGCACTTTTTTTAAGAGGTGAAGTTAAGGAGACTGGCTGTCTAGATGTAGGTGGAAGACTTATAAAGATTAATCCAAATACAAAAGAGATAATATATATTTCACCTAAAATAGAAAGAATAATAAAAGAAAAGAATTTAGGTCTACAAATAGGAACTAAGGCAACCGTAGAAAACATTAAACCAGTAGTCAATATGATGGTTTCTTGGTTAGAGGAAAGTGTTGGTTTAAGACCTAAGGATGAATACTTTGATTACATAGTAACTAATAAAAGTATAGCTTTAGAAAATGAGATAAAATGCATATCCTTCTCAGGAGGAGTTGCAGATTATATATATTATGAAGGAGAAATCCAAGACTATTTTAAATATGGAGATATAGGAATAATACTAGGGCAAGCTATTAAAAATTCAGATTTATGTAAGAAGCTTAAAGTAGTAAGATCTATTGAAACCATAAGAGCAACTGTTGTGGGAGCTGGCTCTCATACAACAGAAATAAGTGGAAGTACAATTACTTACACAAAGGATAGTTTCCCAATAAAAAATTTACCAATATTAAAGCTTAGTTTAGAAGATGAAAGTCAAGGTTCTTATGAATTAGAAACAGCTCTTAAGAAAAAAATAGAATGGTTCAGGTTAGAAAATGACTTTCAAAAGATAGCAATAGCTATTAATGGTAAAAAGAATCCATCCTTTAAAGAGATACAGGAGTATGCAAAAGGTCTTGTAAATGGAATGAAGGATTTGATTGAGAAAGAGGGACAACTAATAGTAGTTGTTGAAAATGATATGGCTAAGGTTTTAGGACAAGCAATATATTCCTTACTTAATTTTCAAAAAGAAATTATATGTATTGATGGTATTAAGGTTGAAAATGGAGATTACATAGACCTTGGAACACCAATTGCAGATGGGAAAGTATTACCTGTTGTTATAAAAACATTAGTTTTCAACTAGTTGGAAGGAGGATAAAAAATGATTTTAAAAACAAAATTATTTGGAAAAGTCTATGCTTTCAAATCTTTAAATGAGGTTATGGCTAAGGCAAACGAAGAGAAATCAGGAGATAGATTAGCTGGATTAGCAGCAGAGTCTTCAGAAGAAAGAGTAGCAGCAAAGGTTGTATTATCAAATATAACTTTAGAGGATTTAAGAAATAACCCAGCAGTTCCTTATGAAATAGATGAGGTAACTAGAATAATTCAAGATGATGTAAATGAAAAAATATATAGTGAAATAAAACATTGGACAGTATCTGAATTTAGAGAGTGGATATTAGATGAAAATACAACAGGTGCTGATATAAGAAGAATTTCAAGAGGGTTAACTTCTGAAATGGTAGCAGCTGTAGCAAAATTAATGTCTAATATGGACTTAATATATGGAGCAAGAAAAATAAAGGTAACAGCTCACTGTAACACAACAATAGGTGAAAAAGGAACTTTATCTGCAAGACTTCAACCAAACCATCCAACAGATGATCCAGATGGAATAATGGCTTCATTATTAGAAGGATTAACTTTTGGTGTTGGAGATGCAGTTTTAGGATTAAACCCAGTTGATGACTCTGTTGAGAGTGTTACTAAAGTATTAAAGAGATTTGATGAAATAAAAAGAAAATTTAAAATACCAACTCAAACTTGTGTACTAGCTCACGTAACAACTCAAATGGAAGCTATAAGACAAGGGGCACCTACAGACCTAATATTCCAATCAATAGCAGGTTCTGAAAAGGGAAATGAAGCTTTTGGATTTAATGCAGCAACTATAGAAGAAGCTAGACAATTAGCTTTAAAACAAGGAACAGCTACAGGTCCAAATGTAATGTACTTTGAAACTGGACAAGGTTCAGAGCTTTCATCAGATGCTCACCATGGAGTTGACCAAGTAACTATGGAGGCTAGATGTTATGGATTCGCTAAAAGATTCCAACCATTCTTAGTTAACACCGTTGTTGGATTCATAGGACCAGAGTATTTATATGATTCAAAACAAGTTATAAGAGCAGGTCTTGAAGACCACTTCATGGGTAAATTAACAGGAATACCAATGGGATGTGATGCATGTTATACAAATCACATGAAAGCAGACCAAAATGATATAGAAAACTTAGCTGTATTATTAACAACAGCAGGATGTACTTATTTCATGGGAATTCCACATGGAGATGACGTAATGCTTAACTATCAAACTACAGGATACCATGAAACAGCAGCTTTAAGAGAAATGTTTGGATTAACAGCTATTAAAGAGTTCCAAGATTGGTTAGTTGAAATGGGATTCGTAGACGAAAATGGAAAGCTTACTAAAAAAGCAGGAGATGCATCTGTACTTTTAGGATAGGAGGGAGAAGAGAGTTATGAACGAAAAAGATTTAAAACTAATGGTTGAGCAATTAGTTAGCCAAATGGTTGGACAGGTTGATATGCAATCAGTAGAAAAAGTGGTTAAGGAAGTTGCTCAAAATAAATCTCAAGTGGAAAGTGATGAGTTTATACCAGATATTACAGAGATAGATATAAAGAAACAACTTTTAGTTGATAATCCAGCTGATAGAGAGGCCTACTTAGAAATGAAAGCTAAAACACCAGCTAGATTAGGATCAGGAAGAGCAGGAGCTAGATATAAAACTATAACAGCTTTAAGAATGAGAGCTGACCATGCTGCTGCACAAGACTCAGTATTCTCAGATGTTTCAGAGGAATTCATAAAGAAAAATAACTTTATACCTGTGAAAACTATGTGTACTGATAAGGATGAATATGTAACTCGTCCAGACCTTGGAAGAAGATTTTCACCAGAAACAACAGAGATCATAAAAGAAAAATGTGATAAAAATCCTAAGGTTCAAATAATGGTTGGAGATGGTTTAAGTTCAGCTGCAATAGAAGCTAACGTAGAAGATATTCTTCCTTCAATAGAGCAAGGATTAAAAATGTATGGTTTAAATGTTGGACCTATATTATTTGTTAAATATTGTAGAGTTCCAGCTATGGATGCTGTAGGAGAAGCAACTGGAGCAGATGTTGTTTGCTTACTAGTTGGAGAAAGACCAGGTCTTGTAACTGCTGAGTCAATGTCAGCATATATAGCATATAAACCAAAGGTTGGAATGCCAGAAGCTAAAAGAACTGTTATATCAAACATTCATAAAGGTGGAACAACTGCCGTTGAAGCAGGAGCTCACATTGCAGAGTTAATAAAAACAATGTTAGATAAAAAAGCTTCAGGAATAGATCTTAAATAATAAGTTTGGAGGGAATTAAGCATGAAAAATGATTTAATACGTCCTAATGTTTTAAGCGTTAAGATAATATCAAATGTTAGTCCAGAAATGGCTAAAAAATTAGAATTAGAACCACATCACAAGAGTTTAGGATTAATCACAGCAGACTGTGATGATGTAACTTATACAGCTTTAGATGAGGCTACAAAGGCAGCAGAAGTAGATGTAGTTTATGCTAGATCAATGTATGCTGGAGCTGGAAATGCTTCAACAAAATTAGCTGGAGAAGTAATTGGTATCTTAGCTGGACCAAGTCCTGCTGAAGTTAGAAGTGGATTAAATGCTACTTTAGATTTCATTGATAGTGGAGTTGGATTTGTAAGTGCAAATGAAGATGATTCAATTTGTTACTATGCTCAATGTGTATCAAGAACTGGATCATATCTTTCAAAAACAGCAGGAATAAGAGAAGGTGAAGCTTTAGCTTACTTAGTAGCTCCTCCATTAGAAGCAATGTATGCTTTAGATGCAGCATTAAAGGCTGCAGATGTTGAAATGTGTGAATTCTTTGCACCTCCAACAGAAACAAACTTTGCAGGAGCCTTACTTACAGGATCACAATCAGCATGTAAAGCAGCATGTGATGCCTTTGCAGAGGCAGTACAATCAGTAGCTAGTAATCCATTAGGATTCTAATAGGCTAAAGATATGGGAAAAGCTTTAGGATTAATAGAATTTATAGGATATGTACCAGCCATATGTGCTGCAGATACAGCCTTAAAAGCTGCAAGTGTTGATTTGATTGGAATAGAAAAGGTTACTGGAGGAATTGTAACTGTAAAGATTACAGGAGATGTAGATGCTGTACAAGCTGCAGTGGAATCTGCTGAAAATTATGCAAGTAGAATTGGAAGTTTAAGAAGTGCTCATGTAATTCCAAGACTTGATGATGAGGTAGAGAATCTTTTAATGAATAGTAAAAGTTCAGAAGAAGAGATACAAGAAGAAATTCAAGAGTTGGAAGAAGATATTAAAGAGGTTTTTGAAGAGATAAGAGAGGAAATTACAGAAGCTATTATAGAGGAAACAGAATCTAAAGAAGAAAGCCTACAAGAAGATGTTGTTGAATATGTTAAAAATGTTAATGATGAAGTAGAAGAAATTTCTGAAAAAATAGAAGGTGAATCTCACTTAGATGAAATAGAAGTTTTTGAAATCTCTCAAAATAAAGAAAGCTCAAAAGAATCTTTAGAAGAAGTTATTATAAAACCTGAACTGACAGAGGATAAGACCACAGAGAATAAAGAAGCTGATTCTATAGATATAAAAGAAATATCTAAAATGAGTGTTAAGGAATTAAGAAAGAAAATAAAATCCTTAAATATTAATATAACTTCTAATAAGCTTAAGTCTCTAAAGAAGAAAGATTTAGTAGATATATTACTAAAATATAATGAAGAAGGTGACAGTTAATGGAGTTTTTAGATAAAGACTTAGTTTCCATACAGGAAACTAGGGGAATTATAAGAAAGGCTAAAGAAGCTCAAAGTAAGTTAGCCCGTATGAGTCAACAAGACATAGATAGAATAGTTAAAGCTATATCTGATGCTGCTTATGAAAATTCTGAAAAACTTGCTAAGATGGCAAATGAGGAAACAGGATTTGGTAAATGGGAAGATAAAGTATTAAAAAATGTTTTTGCTGCAAGAACAGTTTATGAATCAATAAAGGATACAAAAACTGTTGGAATAGTAGAGGAAAATGTTGAGAAAAGAGCATTTAAAATTATGGTGCCAGTAGGAGTAGTTGCAGGACTTATACCATCAACAAATCCAACTTCAACAGCAATCTACAAAGCTATGATTTCAATAAAAGCTAGAAATGCAATTGTTTTATCACCACATCCAAGTGCAAAAAAATGTATTATTGAAACAGCTAAGATAATAGCTAAGGCTGCTGAGAGAGCAGGTTGTCCAGAAGGAGCTATAGGATGCATTACAGTACCTTCAATAGAAGGAACTAATGAACTTATGAAGAATAAAGATACTTCATTAATCCTAGCAACAGGTGGAGAAGCAATGGTTAGAGCTGCTTATTCATCAGGAACACCAGCTATAGGTGTTGGACCAGGAAATGGACCAGCATTCATAGATAAGAGTGCAGATGTTAAGTTAGCAGTTAAGAGAATATTAGATTCTAAAACTTTTGATAATGGAACAATATGTGCTTCAGAACAATCAATAGTAGTTGAAAAAGCTATGGAAGATGAAGTTGTTAGAGAATTAAAAGAACAAGGAGCTTACTTCTTAACTGAAGAACAAGCAAATCAACTATCTAAATTTGTAATGAGAGCAAATGGAACTATGAATCCACAAATAGTTGGAAAAACTCCTCAAGACATAGCTAAATTAGCTGGTTTAGAAGGAATTCCATCTTGGGCAAGAGTTTTAATTCCAAGAGAGTGCCATGTTGGACATAAGTATCCATTCTCAAGAGAAAAGTTAACAACTATTTTAACTTTCTTTGTAGAAGAGAATGTAGATGCTGTATTAAATAGATGTAGAGAAATATTACTAAATGAAGGAGCCGGACATACATTCTGTATGCATGCAAATAATGAGGAGCTTGTTAAGAGATTCGCATTAGAAATGCCAGTTTCAAGAATGGTAGTAAATTCACCAGGAGCTCTTGGTGGAATAGGAGCTACAATCAACTTAGTACCTGCCTTAACATTAGGATGCGGTGCAGTTGGAGGAAGTTCTACATCACATAACATAGGACCATTAGATTTAATGAATACAAGAAATGTAGCTTATGGAGTTAGAGAACTTGAAGATATTAGAGAGTTAGCTGTAGGAGCTACAAAGGAAGTTGCTGCAAGTTTAGACTTAGGTGACAAGGAAGAATTAATAAACTTATTAGTTAAGAAGATTATTGAGGAACTTAAGTAAGTTTTAAGATAATTGGATTCTAATATAAATTAAAAACTTATTTAATATTAAATATAATTTTCATTACATAAAAATGAAAAGATGTAAAAAGGCTTAATATGTTTTAGTCTTAGGAAAATTACTCTTAGGACTAAGATTATATTAAAAGTCTAAAGGCAGGTTCTTTAGGCTAATAGATAAATATAAAATTTTTAAATAATTCAAATTAAAAAGATGTAAAAATACATTAATACTAAGATTTTGGAGTTAAAAGCTCTATGTGAAATTTTAACTAAAAAGGTTTAAAATTAAATTAAAGACAAATTAAAGTCTAAATTAAAAAATTAAGAAGGATATTTTGAGGAGGAATTTGTTATGGCAAACGCAAACGCATTAGGAATGATCGAAACTAGAGGATTAGTAGGAGCAATAGAAGCTGCTGACGCAATGGTTAAGGCTGCAAATGTTCAATTAGTAGGAAAAGAACAAGTTGGTGGAGGATTAGTAACTGTTATGGTTAGAGGAGATGTTGGAGCTGTTAAAGCTGCTACTGACGCTGGAGCTGCTGCTGCTGAAAGAGTTGGAGATTTAATATCAGTACATGTAATCCCAAGACCACACTTTGAAGTGGATGCTATATTACCAAAGGCACCAAAAGCTGAATAATAAAAAGTTGTAATTAGGGGTTGCATAAAGAGTCTTTTATGCACTCCTTTTATACATCTAATAGGGGATGTGATAAAATGGCTGTTTTGACAGAAGGTGAGGTAAGAAAAAGATTAAGTAGAGAAGACCTAAAAGCTCTAAAAGAATTTAAGGTTGTAAAGGGAGAAATAATAACTCCATCTGCAAAGTCTTATTTAGCTGAACATAATATAAATTTAGTTTATGTTAATTCTGAAGAAGAAAAATTAAATAAAGAAACAGAACCTAAAGAGATAATAAGAGAAGTCGTTAGGGAAAAAGAATACAAGTATGAAACTGTTTTTGGAGCTAAGTTAGATGAAAAGCCAGAGCATATGACTCATCTAACAGGCAATCTTCTTGTATTTAAAGATCATAAGAGAATAATATTCAGAGGTAAGATAGATTCTCTTGAAGCAAGAATTGTTGAAACACAAGTTCTTTGTCATAAACAAGGAATGAATAAACTTGTAGAAGACCTTCAAGAAATACTAAATCTTATAGGAAGAATATTGAGATGTGAGGTTTTAAGTGAGCCTTTAGAAGATTTTTCTCTTCAAGGAATGACAGAAAAGGATCTTAGAGAAAAATCACATAACCCTAAAAAATACTTTGGTATAGGACATGAAATGCCAACTTATGAAATGGGTGAAATAGTGGCTGCACTAAATATTTTAAGAACTTTAACTAGAGAAACAGAGCTTTCAGCTTATGAAGCTTTTAAAGGTGAATATGGACAAGTTGAGAGAGAAGATTTAATTAGAGCTTTAAATAGACTATCCTCAGTATTTTGGATTATGATCTTTAAAGTTAGAACAGGAAAGTACGAGAAATAGGAGGAAGCTATGGACAATCTATTACAGGACATTATAGAGGAAGTAGTCAGAAGAGTTAAGGATGAAGCTTTTATAGAAGTTGAAGCTTCAGGTAGACATGTTCATTTAACTAGGGAGCATATAGACATATTATTTGGAGAAGGACATGAGCTTACTAGAATAAAAGATTTATCTCAACCAGGTCAGTATGCTTGTAAAGAAAGAGTTACTATATCAGGGTCTAGAGGTAAGATAGATAATGTTGTGGTTTTAGGACCACCTAGAAATGAAACTCAAGTGGAAGTTTCATTTACAGATGCTCTAGTACTAGGATCTATACCTCCAGTTAAATTAAGTGGAGATTTAGAGAATACTCCAGAAATAACAATTTCAACAGAGAGAGCTTCTATAGCCTTAAATAGAGGGCTAATGGTTGCTAAAAGACATATACACATGACACCAGAGGATGCAATAAAATTTGGTGTTAGTAACAATGAAAGCGTAAAAGTTAAGGTTTTAGGGAAAAGACCTTTAATATTTGATGATGTAATTGTAAGAGTTAGCAAAGATTACAGAACATTTATGCATATTGATTATGATGAAGCAAATGCCTGTGGATTTTCAAAGGGAACTTTTGCCTTAATTGTTGGAAAAGATGAAAAATAATAATTTAAGATATTAAGCTTATACATTAAGTTAGAAGTTAATTATGCTTTAGAAAGCTTTATACTAATTTAATGATATAGAAGTTTTAAAGAGTTATCTTAATTTAGTATATTAAGCTTTTGTAAAGGATTATATAGTTTAACTACCTAAAATCTTAGGAGTATTTAAATAATATTTTAGCTAATGTAAGTGAGAGGAAGCCTCTAAATGAAAGGGGGTAAGGATAATATGGACTATGAAAAGTTAGTTGAATTTTTAGTAGATGAAATATACAAGAGAATTCAAGAGGAAAATAGTAAAAGCAATTCTTTAGAAAAGAGAAAATCCATTGTTGTAATTGGAGAGAGTAATGTAAGTTTCTACAGAGAAGCCTTAAAAGGATTTGATATTAATCCATTAACATCAGAATGCAAAGATTGCGACATATTACTTATATCAAAGCTTTGTATTAAGGGACTTAGCAACATAGCTCAAGGAACATGTACAACAAAGGCAGAAAATTTTGCTTTAGAAATGCTTTTAAAAGGTAAGAAAGTTTATATTCTTGAGGATGGTATTGAGTATAGAAAATACAAAAATACGGCTCCAAAAGTTTTATACAATAAATATATTAAGTTTGAGGAAGAGCTTCTAGCTTATGGCATAGAAGTTATAGATGATTTAAATAGGATTTCAATAGAAAGCAAGGATGAAAAAGTTTCTTTTAGTGGAATTAAAGAAGAAATAAGTAAAAATCTTTGTTTATGTAGTGAAAATAAGGTTGAAGGAAAAAAGGACTTAGATACTACTGCTATTGCAGATGAGTTCACAATAAATCTTTCAAATAAGAAATTAGTATCAGAAAGTGATCTAAGAAAGCCTCACATAAATGGAGTAAGAACCTTAATAGTTGATAAAAAAGCTATAATTACTCCCTTAGCAAAGGATTATATTCGCATAAATAATTTAAATGTTGTGCTTTCTTAGAGTAGCTTAACTCTTTAAAATATGGATGATTTTTGTTTATGAAGCTAATTAAACTTAAGAATCATCCATATTTAAAATAAACAACCTTTAAAAAGGTTTAAAGTATTTAGGGAAAGTGGCAATAAGAGGATTGGGAGTGAATTATTATGGAAATAGGAAGAGTAGTAGGAAATGTGTGGGCAACTAGAAAAGACGAAAAACTAAATGGACAAAAGTTTTTAATAGTTAAGCTTCTTGTAAGTAAAGATAAGGAAAAAGAGGGCTTGTTTGTAGCCGCTGATAATGCTGGTGCTGGAATTGGAGATATTGTTCTTATAACTAAGGGTGGTGCTGCAAGACAATCAATTGGAAATAGAGAAGCTCCTATAGATGCTGCCATAGTAGGTATTGTAGATTCTATAGATATTGAAGAGGATTAATATGAAAAAAAGTATAGGAGCTTTAGAATTTAGAAGTATCAGTAAAGGCATTGAGGTTTCAAATGAGGTTGTAAAAAAAGCTTTTGTAGAGGTTTCTTACCTTAAAAGTATTTGTCCTGGAAAATTCTTTTTAATTGTTAATGGAGATGCTGGAGAGGTGAAGGAAGCCATAGAATTTGGAGAAAAACTTGGAGAGAAATATTTAGTTGGAAGCTTTATTATAAACTCTATTCACCATGACATAATAAATGCTCTTAAGGGAAAATATTCTCAAAAAAACATAGAGGATAAAGCAATTGGAATAATGGAAACGGGAAAGGTTTCTTCCGGTATATTAGCCCTAGATAAAACATTAAAAAGCAGTGAAGTTAATTTAGTTAAGCTTCAACTGGCTTTTGGAATTGGTGGAAAGCTTGTATATATAGTCTCAGGAGATTTAAGTAGTGTAGAAAATGGAATGAGAGAAGGACAAGCTATTTTACAAGAAAAGGACATTATAAATGTTTCTATAATTCCTTTTGTACATAGTGAGATAGCAAAAAATTTAATTAAATAAATTTATGAAAAATAATTAAGTCCATATTTTGAGAATAAGGGGGAAGAGAAATGTCTATCAATGAAATTATCGTTTATATTATGGTTGCATGTATGGCTTTAGGAGCTATAGACAAATGCCTAGGAAACAAATTTGGAATAGGTGAACAATTTGAAGAAGGTATAATGGCAATGGGTTCTCTAGCTTTAGCTATGGTTGGAGTTATATGCTTAGCACCAGTACTTGCTTCTGTTTTAGGACCAATAGTAACACCTGTATTTAATGCTTTAGGAGCGGATCCAGCAATGTTTGCAGGTTCAATACTTGCAAATGATATGGGGGGAGCACCACTTGCAGCTAGCTTAGCACAAGATCCACAAGCAGGAATGTTTAGTGGTTTAATCATAGGAGCTATGATGGGAGCTACTATAGTATTTACAATTCCAGTATCTTTAGGAATTATAGAAAAGAAAGACCATAAATTCTTAGCAACAGGAATTTTAGCAGGAATAATAACTATACCAGTAGGAGCTTTTGTTGGAGGATTAGTAGCAGGATTCCCAGCAATGATGGTTCTTAAAAACTTAGTTCCAATAATAATATTTGCAATTTTAATAGCTATAGGCTTAGCCTTTGCAGAAGAAGCTATGATAAAAGGATTTAATATTTTTGGTAAGATAGTTGTTATAATTATAACTTTAGCTTTAGCAGCTGCTATTATAGAAGCTTTAACAGGCTTTGTTATAATACCTGGTATGGCACCAATAACAGATGGAATTGAAATAGTTGGAAGTATAGCTATAGTTTTAGCAGGAGCATTCCCACTAGTTTATATAATCACTAAAGTATTTAAGAAACCTTTAATGGGACTTGGAAAAATATTAGGAATGAATGAAATAGCTGCAGCTGGTATGATTGCTAGTTTAGCAAACAATATCCCAATGTTTGGAATGTTAAAAGACATGGATGACAGAGGAAAAATAATAAACGTTGCCTTTGCAGTATCAGCTTCTTTCGTATTAGGAGACCACTTAGGATTTACAGCTGGTTTTAATCCAGAAATGATATTCCCTATGATAGTTGCTAAATTAGTTGGAGGAATCACAGCAGTTATTCTTGCAATGTTCATAGCAAAGAAAACTTTAGGAAAAATAGAGGAGGCTAAATAATTATGGAAAACATAAGTAAGGAATTATTAGAAAAACTAGTAAGACAAATAATTGAAGAAAAGCTTGCTGGAGCAGGTAATAATGATTCAGTTGACTTTATAAGAAATAAAGACAAAAGTGGAATAATGTCAATTAAGCTTCCAACAGTTAAGGTTGATGAATCCAATAGATTAGATACTGGAAACCCAAGAGATGTAGTTTATACTAAGGATTTATTTACATTAGAAGAAAGCCCAAGACTAGGTGCTGGAATAATGGAAATGAAAGAAACTACTTTTGATTGGACTTTAAACTATGATGAAATTGATTATGTTATAGAAGGTCATTTAGATATAATAATAGATGGAAGAAAGATTTCAGCAGATGCTGGTGAAATCATTTTAATACCTAAAGGATCAAAGATTCAATTCTCAGTTCCAGATTATGCTAGATTCATTTATGTAACTTATCCAGCAGATTGGGCAAGCCAAGCGTAATAATTATTATAAAATAAGATTGAAGTATAAAACATAGAGCTTACTTTTTAATAAAAGTAAGCTCTATTTTGGTATTAGGTTAGGTAAATATTAAGATTTTATTTGATGTAGAGTTTGGCGAATATTGTGCTGTGAGAAGTTTTTTTTGCATAATTCATGAAGAAGCAGACAAATTAGTACATTATCAAAAAACTCCCCTACTATGATATTTATATGCAGAGAATTTCAAAATTATTACTAAAAAATGGAAAAAAATATTATTTTTAGATTAATGCAAATGTATATTGACATATTAATCATATAGAATTAAAATAATTTTATAAAATTAAATTTTAAAAAATATAATTTAGAATATATGGGGTGAGTAGTATGGAAATTTATGATATTAGCGTAAAAGATATTAATGGAGAAAATGTAAGTTTAGAAAGATATAGAGGAAAGGTTCTTTTAATAGTTAATACTGCTAGTAAATGTGGTTTTACAAAACAGTTTGATGGATTAGAGGAGTTATATGAAAAATATAAGGATGAAGGTTTTGAGGTTTTAGGATTCCCTTGTAATCAATTTAAGGAACAAGATCCAGGAAGTAATTCAGAAATAATGAACTTTTGTAAATTAAATTTTGGTGTAACATTCCCTATGTTTGAAAAAATTGATGTTAATGGAGAAAATGAATCTCTATTATATTCATACTTAAAAGAACAGAAAAGTGGAATGTTTGGAAGTAAAATTAAGTGGAATTTTACTAAGTTTTTAGTGGATAGAGAAGGAAATGTAATAAAGAGATTTTCACCACAAACTACTCCAAAATCAATAGAAAAAGATATTGAGGAACTTTTAGATTAAGGTTACATATTAATTTAATATTACTTTTAAACAAGCTTTATTTTTTAGGTGTACAAAACATCTTTTCTTTTGGCATTACAATAGATGATTTTAAACAATATTTGCTTTTAGGTCTATTCCGAGTAAATATTAAATAAAATCTAAACTAGATACTTTTAAATAATATTTGTTTTTAGGTGCTAACAGCTTTTTAGTAGTTACTATTAATAGAATATTGATTTTAGGTTAGAAATTTTAATCACACATAAATCCTTAAATGAGAACATAGTATGACATTGTTTAAGTATTAGGGGAGAGGGTATAATTAACATTGGATGAAAGAGATAAGCTTTAAAAAAGCAAGACTTTCTCTTTTATATAGGTGTAATTAAACTTATATGAAAAATACATGTAAGATTTAGTGATTTATTTGAAGTTAGGAGGAGTTTGAAATGAATCTTAAAAGAATAAATTCAAATGATAATTGCTTTAATAAGGCAATGGAAATATACAATGGAAGCTTCCCAATATTTGAAAGAAGAACAATGGATGATCAAATAAAGGCTTTAGATGATACAAACTATCATTTTGAGGTTATATATGATAAAGAGGAAATAGTAGGAATATTACTCTATTGGGATATGGGTAGGTATAAGTATATAGAGCACTTTGCCATAGATTCTAAGTTAAGAGGAAAAAACTACGGATCTAGAGTGTTAAAAGAGTTTTGTGACCATAATAAAAATGTAATTTTAGAGATAGATCCTCCAATAGATGAGATATCAATAAAAAGATTGAATTTTTATTTGAAATTAGGCTTTAAATTACAAGATTTTGATTATACACATCCATCCTACAGAAAAGGCTGTAAGAGACATAGTTTAAAGATTATGACTTTTAATCATAATATGCCTAAAGAGGATTATGATACTTTCAATATATTGTTGAAAAGAGATGTTATGAAGTATTCTGAATTTAAGGATAGATTAAATAATTAGTTTAAAGTATATTTTTATATAAACTAAATAGAAATTGATTTAAGTAGAAAATACAATGGTACTAAATTTAGGCCATTGTATTTTGTTTTTTAGAGCAATAAAACTTTATAATACTCTAAAAAATTAAAAGCATAATAGAATAGCAATATAGACTTTAGAGTAATAAAGCTTTAGAAGGATTAGTATAAAAGCTTTTTAAATTTCTAGAAAAAAAGGTTTTTTTTATTTATAATAAAAAAGATGTAGATTTTAGAGTGTTAATATAAATTACTAATAGCAAAGGAGAAAAATATGAAGAAGGTTTTAATTGGAGTTTTAGTGTTTTTAATTTGTATTATTTCAGTATTTTTGTTTTTTGATAGGGAAGAGGAAAGCATAGTTACTGATGTAGTTGAAAAATCTCAATATGGTCTTTTAGTTAATTATGAAGATGGACTTATGGCAGTTGATACTGGAGACGCTGAAATAATTGATAGAGATGGAAAAGAAAATACTCTAGATTGTATAAATGAGGGAGATAGGATAGAAATTATTTATGATGGAAAAATAGAAGAAACTTATCCAGCTCAGATTAATAATGTTTACAAAATAATAATTTTTTAGTTTATATTAAGAGTCTTATAATAAATATATTTTTGAGTTTTGTTGAAAGTTTTATAAGAAAAAGCACTAAATTTATTTAATAGATTTAGTGCTTTTTTATAAATATTTATATTGTTTAAATTTTAATATAGTTTTATATTTATTTATTAATTTAGATAAAGAAAAATTAGTTAATTGCTTTAATTTCAAAAAAGAAGAGATAAAAATATCAATTGATTAAATCAAGTTTATTAGAAAATTATGTTAATATTTAAATAGAGTAAAAATTTATTTAGAGATAAGGTTATATGAGAGGTTAGGGAAGTGTTACTTTATGAAAAAAAGGGTGTTTTGGGTAAGTATAGTATTTTTAATAATTATAACGGTTTTAGGTATTACAATTAAATTTGATGGTAAGAAAGTTAATTGTAACAGAAAAACAGTTAAAGTATGATTTTATGAATATTATCCTTATTATTATCTTAATAAAAATTCTATGCCAGATGGCTATTATAATGAAATACTAGAATTAATATGTAATAAGTTAGATTTAAATTATAAGTATGTAGATTGTAATGTAACAGATGCTTTAGAAAAGCTTAAATCTGGACAGATAGATTTAGTCTTTGGAATAAGTAAGACTCCTGATAGAGAAAAGGAATATGAATTTACTGACCACTATCTAAATAATGATAATTTTGCTATATATACTAATAAGAATATAAAAAATGGTGATTTAAAAGCTTTAAATGGATTAAACATGGGGTTTTTAAAAGGAGAAGAAAATAATGAGTGGATTTTAAGGCTTTTAAAGGATAAAGGCATAAATGTGAAACCTATATATGTTTCTAATTATCCTGAAGATGAAGAATATTTACATGATAACAAAGTAGATTTTGTAGTAGAAAATACAAGAAGCAATATAAATTATGAAAATAAAAATATTAAAAAGATTTTTGAATTTTCTTCTGGACCAGTTTATATAGTTAGTAGAAAAGGTAATGAAAAATTAATTGAAGGAATAGACTCTGTCCTTGGAGAGCTTGAAGAAGATGGGGAACAAAAAGATGCTAATTTATATTCTAAGTATTTTGATGAGCATTTAGATAAATTAAAAAATGAAAAGTTATTAATTGTAATATTTTTAATTATAATATCATTATTTATTTATAAAAAAAGAAAAAATAAAATATTCGCTATAAGAACTAAAAGAAAAATTAGAGACTATATTAAAAATGATAAATATATATTATATTATCAACCTATAGTAGATCCTAAGACAAATAGAGTAAAAGGATTTGAATCTCTTTTGAGATTAAATAAGGATGGAAAAATTTTAACTCCCTATAGCTTTATAAGGGAAATTGAAGACAATAATATGTCTTTAGAAGTTTCTTTATGGCTTTTAAAGAAGGTTATTTTAGATTACAGAATAATAAAAGATTATGATATGGTTAAAGGAAGAGATTTTTATATATCCTTAAATGTTTCATTTAAAGAAATAGAAAATCCTAAGTTTTTAAGATCCTTAATGAAAATTGCAAAAGATTATAAGATTGATGATTGTAATATTTGTTTAGAGATAGTAGAAAAGTTTGGTATGGAGGATATAGGAAGAATACAAAGTGCAATAAGAATAATAAAGGAATATGGATTTTTAATAGCTATAGATGATTTTGGAGTGGAATATTCTAATTTAGATTTATTAAATAAAATTGATTCTGATATAGTGAAGCTAGACAAGTACTTTGCTGATAATTTAGACAAGTCTATTATAAATGAAAAAACAGTGGAATTTATATCAGAAATATGTATCATAGCTAATAGAACTATAGTATTTGAAGGTATAGAGGAACAGTATCAGGTTGACATTGTTAAGGCATTTCCATATGAAAAAATATATATTCAGGGATATTTCTATTCAAAGCCAGTAGATATTGAGACTTTAAAGGATTTTAAATTTAAGGATAGTTAATTTTTAAAGGATAGAAATAGTAAGAATTAAGGAGAAGGATTTATAATATAATAAGGTGGTTATAATTAGGAGGTACAAAAAATGAAAGTATTATTAGTTAATGGAAGTCCCAATAAAGAGGGATGTACTTATACAGCATTAAAGGAAGTAAGTAAAACTCTAGAGGAAAATGGAATAGATACTGAAATATTTCAAGTAGGGAATAAGCCTATAGGTGGATGCATAGGATGTGGTTCTTGTAAAAAAACAGGGGAATGTTTTATGAAGGATGGTGTAAATGAATTTGTAGAAAAAGCTAAGGATGCAGATGGATTTGTATTTGGTTCACCAGTTTATTATGCAGCAGCTTCAGGTTCAATAACTTCATTTTTAGATAGAGCATTTTATTCTGGGGGCAAGCATATGGCATTTAAGCCAGGAGCAGTTATATGCAGTGCAAGACGTGCTGGGACAACCTCTACTTTAGATCAATTAAGTAAGTATCTTACAATATGCAATATGCCAGTTGTAAGTTCACAATACTGGAATATGGTTCATGGAAATACTCCAGAGGAGGTTAAAAAGGACCTAGAAGGTATGCAAACAATGAGAGTGCTAGGAAGAAATATGGCATGGCTTATTAAGTGTATAGAATTAGGTAAGAATAATAATATTCTTAAACCAGAATTAGAAGAAAGAGAAAGAACTAATTTTATTAGATAATATGAAGATTTAAAAATAGTTTTTATAAATAGACTCTGTTAGTTAAGAGAGAAAATAAGTGGAATGTATCAAAGTTAATTTTAATCTTTGATATATTTCACTTTTATTTAGTTATATTCTAATTTTTAAATCGTGTTCAGGATTTATTATGTTTCTTTGAAATCTTTATTCTAAAAATTCTTTTTAATGATGAAACTATTACAATTATTTCTTTATTAACTTGATTTGGTATTTCAATATTTAGAAAATATACAAATATTTTAACTTTAGTTAATTTTATAATGTAATTTATATGTGATAAAATGTAGCTAAGAAAATGATTACAAAATATATGGTTTATTTAAAGGGATTCTTGAAGTTTTAGATTACATAAAAAGAAAGTTTATAAGTAAAAATAATACTTCTATAATGTAGATTTTAACTAGAAAGTGGGGAACTAATTATGGAATCAAAGGAAATGAGATTAGCTAAAAAAGCAAAAAAACTTATAGATGAGTTTGAAAGGGTTCAATCGGTTCTTCTAAGTGGAGAATTATCTGATCAAGAAGTGGAAATAAGAGATGATGGAGCTACTATTGTTCTTAAAAATATAATGCCAGGATATAGTGGAGAAGCTATGTTTAAGTTAACTCATATATCTGATGTGGTTAAAGCTTATATTGATGATATGGATGAAGAAAATGATGAAATGATTAAAAGCTACGAAGTTGAAAATACTAATTGGCATGAAAGTGACTTAGGGGATATTTACAGAGAATCTGCTATGGAACATTTAGAAAAAGTTGAAGTAGTAGGAGATAAAGTTAGGCATACGTATAAGGAACTTAAAAAGATAGAAGAGAAAGCTAGAGAAATTGAAGGACTATAAGATTTAGTTTTTATTTGTAAAGTAAGGTTATATATTAAATAAACCTTACTTTATTTTTATTGATAAATAAAAGAGCAATGATAGAGATAATTTCATGGGATAGCGATAAAACAGTTCTAATAAGCAAAGATGAAAATTTATTAGGTAGTTTTAAAAGTAATTTCCCTTTAAGTGAAGATTTAGAATTTTACAATAGAAAGTTAAAAAATAGATTATAAAACTTTAATAAAAAAAGAAATTATTAAAAAATTTATGTTTTTATTAAAGTAGGAAAATACAATGTTTCATTAAGTTTTTAATAGTTTAACTAAAATTTTCTTTGAGTTTTTTGAAAAAAGTTAAGAGGTTCAAAGAACTTAGATTATAAGAGACATTAAGAGTATTTCCATAAAAAACAAATAATTAATTGATTATAAACATATAGGTATATGAGTATTTATTATAATACTTTGAACTGATGTATAATGTCAGTATAAATAAAAGGGATGTAAAAAAGGATGTGAAAAATATGTTATCTAGTAAGAAAATAGTAGATGATTATATTAAAAAAATAGATTGGAGAGTCAATGAAAATTCCAATTCACCATATAGTTTTGGTAGTCTCAATAAACATATAATAGCTGAGGTTTCTAAAGATTACTGGCTTAATGAAGTTTATAAAGATAAAAGAATAATAGATGCTTATAAAAATGTAGATATGCATATTCATGATCTAGGAGGATTAACACTTTATTGTTGTGGATATTCCTTAAGAAACATAATTTTAATGGGAGTACAGGGAATTCCTAATATTCCAACTAGTAGTCCTGCAAAACATTTTGATGCTATATTAAATCAAATAGCTAATTTGGTTACAATATATCAAAATGAGATTATGGGAGCCGTTGCTTTTAATTCATTTGATACATTATTAGCACCTTATATAAAGAAGGATAATTTAACATATGAAGAGGTTAAACAAAATCTACAAAACTTTATATTTAGTATAAATAGTAATAGTAGGGCAGGAGCTGAACCAGCTTTCACTAATATTACCTTTGATCTTTTTCCACCAAAAGACTTAGAAAATGACCCTGCTTTAATTGGAGATAAAATTCAAGAGTTCACATATAAGGAATGTCAAAAAGAAATGGACATGTTAAATAAGGCATTTTATGAACTTATGAATGAGGGAGATTATAATGGAAGACCATTTTCTTATCCAATACCAACTTATAATATAAACAGTAATTTTGATTTTGATAATCCTAATAATGATATGTTATTTGAGATGACAGGAAAGTTTGGTTATCCTTACTTTGCAAACTTTGTTAATTCAGATATGGATCAAAGTGATGTAAGATCAATGTGTTGTAGATTAAATCTTGATTTAAGAGAGCTTAGAAAAAGAAATGGTGGTCTTTTTGGAAGTGGAGATAGTACAGGAAGTATAGGTGTTGTTACAATAAACTTACCAAGATTGGCATATAAACATAAAAATAATGAAAAAGAGTTTTTTAATGCTTTAAAAGAAATATTGATTATAGCAAAAGATAGCTTAGAAAAGAAGAGAAAATGGTTAAATGACAATATTATAAATAAAGATATGTTGCCGGCATTTTCAACTTATGTAGGAACATTGAAAAATCATTTTAGTACTATAGGAATAGTTGGATTAAATGAGATGTGTGAAAACTTTAATGGAAATAATATATTAACTGAAGAAGGAATGGAGTTTTCAATAAAGGTTTGTAATTTCATAAGAGAAGAATTAATAAATTTTCAAGAAGAAACAGGAAATCTTTATAATTTTGAGGCTACTCCAGCGGAATCAACTTGTTATAGATTAGCTAAAAAGGATGTAGAGGACTTTGAGGATATTATAGTTAGAGGGGGAAGAGAATATCCATACTATACAAATTCATGTCATATGCCACCTAATGAAGTTAAAAACTTAAAGCAATTATTTGATCACCAAGATAAGCTTCAAGTGTTATTCACAGGAGGAACTGTGGTGCATATTTATTGTGATGGAGCTATAAGTGGAGAAAAGGCAAAACACATAGTAAAGACAGTTTGTAAGAAATATAGAACACCTTATGTAAGTATTTCTCCTTTAAATAGATATTGTGAAGAGCATGGATATGTAAAGGAAAGGGTAGAAGAGTGTCCTATATGTGGCAAAAAGCTAGATTTATATCAAAGAATAACAGGCTACTTAAGAAAAGTTGAATTCTTTAATGATGGTAAAAAATCAGAATTTAAGGATAGAAATCAGTTAAGCCTATGATTATAAAAACAAAGGGCATTGTTCATGAGAGAGTAGAGGATGCGCCTTTTATGGGAGCATTAATAAGTGCAGTAGATTGTAACTTAAACTGCAAAGGATGCTTTAATCAACATTTAAAGGATTTACCAAACATAGAGATGGATTCAGAAGATATATTAGATGAAGTGACAAATGATCCTTTTAATGAAGGAATTATACTTGCAGGACTTGAATGGTCACTTCAACCTAAGGAGTTAAGGGAAATGGTTAATTCGGCAAGGAAGAGAAAACTTAAGGTTATAGTTTATTCTGGACTAAGTGAAGAAGATTTTAAGAAAAAATTCCCTGATATATATGGTTTAAAAGGAGACATGTACTTTAAGTTTGGAAAGTATGATGAAAAATTAAAGGTGAATAATAATATTCAATATGATGTTAAGTTAGCTACATCAAATCAAAAGATATTAAAGAAATAAAGGTAAAGAACTGTACCAAGTATTATATAGGTTTTTATACTTTGGTATAGTTCTTTTATTTTGTAAAAATTATTTAGAATAATATTGTTAACTAAATAAAAAAGTTTCATAAATTATATATAAGATTTAAATGATATATATCCCAATAAATATTCATATAATTTTACTATAGATTATTAATAAAAGGTGAATTTATGAAAGATAGAAAAGCTTCAAAGTACCATAGTAGAAGTTCAAGAGTATTTGCACCAGTTCATATTAATTCAAAGGGAGTTATAGACTATAAACTCCCTTTATGTGATTTAATGGATAGTATTCTTAGCAAAAAGAGTTTTAATACAAGTGTAATAACAGAAACATTAGATGGAAATCAATATTATTATGATTATGATTTTGATGGAAAGAACATTATAGTATCTAAAAGCCAGATAATTAAAGATTCGCCTGGACTAAAGTTAATTGAGAGATATAAAGGGAATTACTTAGGAAAAGAATTATATAATGACTCAATTGTTTTAGTATTATATAAGGATGATAAAAAGGTTACGGAAACAATCTCCTATAAGAAAGATTTAGGCTTAAATGTTGATATGGTTATAGAGGTAGGGAGTTATTTTTATAAACTACCATTATGTGAGTTTATGGACAATATTATAAGGAAAACTCCAGATATTTTAAAATTTATATATTTTGGATTTGAAGGTGATATGTATTATATTACTCTTGAGTTTGATGGAAAAGATATAAATTATATAAAATATAGTGTTAATAATTCTAAGCTAGATGAAATTGAAAAAGCTATAGGTAATAGATTGGTTAAAGAATTTAGTGGCCATAATAATATTATTCTAAGTTTATATGATGATAATACTCGTGTAAAAGATATTGTTGCTTATAGTAGTAAGTTTTTATATTAAATATTGTATAAAAAATATCTTTCAAATATGTAAGAATGATATTTCGCTATAAATGGCTAGAAATAAAGGATTTATATTGAATCGTCAAAAGTTTCGTCAAAAATAAATTTAAAAAATATTTTCTATAATAGAATGTGCTTTATTAAACATATCATTATTGACATGAGAGTATACTTTCATAGTTTGTTCTACTGAATGACCTAATATTTTTGCAGCAGTTTTAAAATCAACTCCATTAGCAATTAATTTAGTAGCGTATGTGTGTCTTAATTCATGAAGAGAAATGTTGAAACCATATTCTTTTAAAAGTATGTTTACTCTTGAAAGAATAGTGTTTTTACTTTTAAAATTGAAAACTCTATTATCTATATTTATTATAGTTTTATATTTCAATAGTTCTTCAGAGACTGAATTAGAAATGGGAATAATTCTAATTGAATTTTTACTTTTAACACTACCTAATCCCCATGAATTATCTTTTAGTATTTTCCATTGTTTATTAACACTTATTAGACAGTTATTAAAATCTATATCATTCCATGTTAAACCTAGAATTTCACCGATTCTCATACCTGTATTAACAGCTAAATATACTACTAGATAATATTTATTATTTTTAAATTTTAATAATAAATCGTTAATTTCATCATCATTCAGTGCCTTTTTCTTAGTTGGTATTGGTTTACCTATTTTTATATATTTACTTGGAACTTCATCTAGTATATTGTATTTAAATTTTGCGCATAAAAATATGCTATTTAATATTTTTAAATAATATCTTATTGTATTATTATTAAGATGTTCCTTAGTCATATTATCTATTAATTTTTGTATATCTAAGTTAGTTATTTTGCAAAGTTCTTTGTCATTTAAATCTTGAAACCTATGAAGCACTGTTACTAAGCCGTCTATTGTCTTAGGTTCTTTATATAGCTTTTCATGCTCTAGATACATATCTGAAAAAGCTTTAAAAGTTATTTTCCCAAAACTATTATTGCTTGTTTTTATATTTTTCTTTAAATCTTGTAGCATCTTTTCAGCAATAGGTTTAGCTTCTTTTTTTGTCTTAAATCCTTGTTTAGATTTTTGCCTCCATTTTCCATTGTAATCCTTATAGCTTATTATAAATTGCCATCCTTTATCTTTTTGCCTATAAGTTACGTTATACTCCATATCTAACACCTCTTTTAAAATTAAAATAAAATTTTTTGATACGAATATATGTTCTATAAAATCTATAAAATAAACAGTTGAAAATCAACTGGTTAAAACATTTTACATATTCCTAATGATGGAATAAAGTATATTATGTAATTATCAATTTTATACATAACGCCATATTTAGCTCTGTAATAATCAATTGCTTCATCAAAGTATTCTTTAGTTACACCTAAAAAATCAGCTATTTCAAAAGCATTTCTACAATTATTTTCAAAAGCGTTAATTAATCCAACTAAGCCAACAGCTTTATCAAACCCCCAGCGCCTGGCAACTAATTCTTGTTTTTTATTACATATTTCAGTTTGATTAGTAATATCACCTAAATTTTTAATATAGTGTCCAAGTTCTTCGGCTAAAATACATGTTTTTTCTTTGGTATTTATATTACTATTAATAACTATTATATCATCAACGCATTTTCCGCAAGGTTTATCTGTGCCAAGATCAATTTCAATGACCTTAGCACCATGACATTCGGCTTCATACATTAATCTTTCGTATTTAGTCATATAAACCCACCTAACTTATTTGAGATTTTTTAAAGCTTCATTTATTTTTTCATTCATTAAAGCTTTTTCTTCATCAGTTAAATTGTCATCATGACAAGCTACTAAATAAGGAGTTTTTTGATTTTCTATTAGAGTAGCAGCAAATTCAGTATCTAAAGAATACTTAGGCATTTCTAATAAATCTTTAGTATATGAAAAAACTTTATCTTTTCCTAAGTCATTAAGTTTTCTTAAGTCTTCTATATGTATTTCTTCATCTTTAGATAAGTTGTTTGAATTTTCGTCAACTTCATCTAAACCTAAAAGCCATATAGGACTTACGTCTAAAGCAGCAGCTATAACTCCTAATTTATCTACAGGCATATTTTTTATTGATCCTGTCTCATATCTTTGTAGAGTAGATTTACTCATATTAGTTTTTGAAGCTAAATCTTGATATGAAAGCTTTAGTTCTAATCTTCTACTTTGTATTCTATTCATTATCATTTGCATGTTTGAGTCATCAAGTAAATTTTTCATTTAATCACCTCATAGTTTAATTATAAAATATTTTTTCATAAATGCAACGTTTTTTTGAAAAAACTTAAAGAAAAGTTGCATAAATGGGTTGACTACATTTTTTAGAAGTGTTATGATTTAATCATCCTAAATATGCAACGGAGGTGAGAAAATGATTTATAGCAAATTAAAAGGGATTATGAAAGAAAATGCTTATTCTCAGAGTAAGTTAGCAAAAGAATTACATATAACTACTCAGAGTTTAAATGCTAAGTTAAATGGGAGAAGTCAATTTACCATTAAAGAGGCTATAAATATTATATCTATTTTTAATATAAAAAATCCAAATGATATATTTGAAATTTTTTTTGCAAACAATATCCCAAATATGCAACAAAATATAAGTTGAGGAGGAAATAAATGAATAACTTAATGATTTTTGAAAATAAGCCAGTAGAAGTATTTGAATTAAATGGACAAGTTTTATTTAATCCATATCATGTAGGAGAATGTTTAGAAATATCTCCAGAAGGTGTGAGAAAAGCAATTACGAGAATGAGTGATAGGCAAGTAATTAAATTAAAAAACTCTAATGTTACTAATTGTCACTTTAGAAAATTACACAATACAGGAGAAAATTTCTTAACTGAAAGTGGAGTTTACAAATTAATTTTTAAATCTAAAAAGAAAGAAGCTGAAAAGTTTCAAGATTGGGTAACTGATGAAGTACTACCACAAATAAGAAAAACTGGTGGTTATATTCCATTAGAAGATGAAATGGATGATGAAGAATTTATGGCAAGAGCTTTAGAAGTAGCTCATAGAACTTTAAAGAAAAAAGACGAGCTTTTAAAAGCTAAAAATAAAGAGCTTGAAGAAAAGAATAGATTCTTAAATCAAATATCAGCAAGTTCAAATTCTATCTTAGTTAGGGATGTAGCTCACCTAGCAACTAAGCAAAATATAAAAATTGGAGAGAAAAGACTTTGGAACAAACTTAGAGAATGGGGATTAATTCAGAAAGGTTCAACCAAACCAATGCAAAGAGCTTTAGAACAGGGACTATTTGAAAAGAGTGAATTTGTAATTCAAAGAAGTCATGGAGTAGAAACCAAGTTTACTACAAGAGTTACAGGAAAAGGACAGGTTTATATTATAGAAAGATTATTAAAAGAATCAGCTTAAAGATGTAAACAAATGAGACAAGCATTATCAAAAACTACTTTAAGGAGGAAATAGATATGGCACAATTATTAACACAAAAAGACTTAGCAGAACGTTGGCAAATGAGTGTTAAGTCTATTGAGGAGTATAGAAAAGCAGGAATTATCCCTACTGTAGAAGGGATTCCTGCAATAAGATTTAATTTACAAACTATTTTGGAGCTAGAAGGAACTAAATTAGAAAGGTTTAGTCCATTAGAACGTAGACGTATGGAAATGGAGTTAGATGAAGTAAAAGAAGAGAACCAAAAGTTAAAAGATATCTTAAGTAATGTACTAAGTAATTTAGCTCCAGTAATAAGTCTTGGAAAGGAGGGTTGATATGTTCACGCCAGAAGGAAAAATAGTCTTTGGAATAATAACAACAGCAACAACTTTATTTTTAAGTGTTTATTTTTTAGATAAATCTATAAATGAGAAAGAGCCTAAAAAAAGTTTTAAGTATTTAATGTTATTTGTTGGATGTACTTTAAGTTTTATCTTTTCAATAAATGTATCTTAGGGGTGAGATTGTGAACTTTAAAGATATACAGAGTTTAAAGGCTAGACATAGTAAAGAAGAGTTTGAAAATATCTTATTAGCTGTAGAGCAGGATTTAAAATTTAATAATCTTAGATTTAAGAAACCTATATCAAAGAAAAAGTTTTTAGAGGTTCTTAACATAACAGAAAGTTTGTTTAGGAGGATTATATGAAGAAAGTAAATATAGGATGTTTAGTAACTGTAATAGGTTTAGTTATTATATGGTGTTTCTTTTACTATTTATCTTATAAGGTTTGGTGTTGGTTATGGACTTAGTAAAAGTATCAAAGAACATAGCTGATAGAGTACAAGAAAGGTTTAGCGATTTAAAAGTAGACAAGCCTTTAAGTAATTTAATAGAGGAAGAAATAAAAAGAGAGTGCATTGGCACCGACCAAAGTAACCAATGTACTCATAAAAAATAAATTTCAAGGAAAGTTTAACATAATAAATTTAAGGAGGCAAGTTATGATTAATATACCAGATTGTTATTATGAATACGGAAATGATGAAGAAGAGCCAAAAGTAGCTTTTGAGTGTAGTTGGTGTGGTGAGTGTATATATGTTGGAGATGATTATTACGATATAGGGGATATAAAAATGTGCTGTGAATGTAATGATGAATGCAAGTCAGTAGCAGAGGAGGGATTCTAATGGAAGAGAGATTAGAATGGCTTAGAGAAAGACAGAAAGGAATAGGTGGCTCCGATATAGGAGCTATCCTAGGATTAAATAAATATAAAACAGCTTTTGAAGTTTATTTAGAAAAAACAGAACCTATTTTAGAAGTAGGAGAGCAATCAGAATCAGTCTATTGGGGAGATCAATTTGAAGAAGTAGTTGCTAAAGAATTTGAAAAGAGGACTGGTAAGAAAGTAAGAAGAGATAGAAGGCACTTTCAAAATAAAGATTATCCATTTATGGTTGCTAACATAGATAGAAGAATTGTAGGAGAAAATTCAATTTTAGAATGTAAAACAGCTAATCAGTATTTAGCTAAGGAATGGGAAGAGGAAGAAGTACCTGCTAGTTACTTAGTACAAGTTCAACACTACTTAGCGGTTACAGGAGCAACTAAAGGATATATAGCAGTTTTGATTGGTGGACAAAAGTTTATTTGGAAAGAAGTTGAGCGTGATGATGAACTTATAGAATACATTATTGAAGCTGAAAAAGATTTTTGGAAAATGGTCAAAGACAAAACACCACCTGCATTAGATGGTTCAAGTGCTGCTGAAAAATGGGTTAATGAGAGATATAAAAAAGTTAATGAAGGTGAAGTTATAAAACTAGATTCATCATGGAAGGAGTTACTTAATAAAAGAAAAGAACTCAAAGAATATAAAGATAATGTAGAGCAAGAAATTAAAGAGATAGAGAACCAATTAAAGCAAAACATAGGATATTCAGAGTATGCTAATGTTCCTGGATATAGCATTAGTTTAAAACAATCAGTAAGAAAAAATTTAGATAGTTCAAAAATTAAAGAATTACTTAAAGATGATTATGAAAAATATTTAAAAGAAAGTATAAGCAGAAGATTAATAATTAAGGAGGAAAAATAATATGGCAACAGCATCAAGTTTAAAAAATCAATTAGCAAAGAAGGGAACTGGTAATAGTTTATCAGTTGGAAATACAGTTAAAGGATTAATGGATAGTCCAACTATAAAGAAAAGGTTTGAAGAGGTATTAAATGAAAAGGCACCTCAATATATGAGTTCAATAGTTAACTTAGTTAATTCAGATACTAACTTACAAAAATGTGAAGGAATGAGTGTAATAGCTAGTTGTATGGTAGCAGCTACAATGGATTTACCTGTAGACAAGAATTTAGGATATGCATGGGTAGTTCCATATGGGAATAGAGCACAATTTCAAATGGGATATAAAGGGTATATTCAATTAGCATTAAGAACAGGTCAATATAAGTCTATAAATGTAGTTGAAATAAGAGAAGGCGAATTAGTTTCATGGAATCCATTAACAGAAGAAATTGAGGTTGACTTTAGCAAACGTGAGAGCGAGGCAGTAATTGGATATGCAGGATATTTTAAATTAATAAATGGATTTGAAAAGACAGTATTCTGGACCAAAGAAGAAGTTAATAATCATGCAAATAAATTTTCAAAGACAGTTAATTCTAAGAATTCAGTTTGGAAAAGTAATTTTGATGCAATGGCTAAGAAAACAGTTCTAAGAAACCTATTATCTAAATGGGGAATTTTAAGTATAGAAATGCAAAAAGCATATACAGCAGATGAAAACTTAATTAATAAAGGTCTAATGGATGATATAGAAAATGTACAAGCTAATATTGAAGAAAATAATGAGAATGAGGATGTTATTGAAGCTGATTATACAGTTGATAGTAATAATGAAGTTCTTGAAGGACAAGAAAATATGTTTGAAGGAACACCATTACAAGAATAGGAGGGTTGAATTTTGGATAAGTCATCAAAAGGATTTATAAAACTAGATAGAGCCATCTTTGAACATTGGATATTCCAAGATGCAGAAAAATTCAAAGCATTTGTTGATCTTATCCAATTAATGAGATTCAAGGATGAAACATTGATTATAGGTAATGATGTTATCACTATTCCAAGAGGTAGTTTTTACACTTCTGAGCTTAAACTAGCTGAAAGGTGGGGGTGGAGCAGAAAGAAGGTCAGAAGTTACCTTGACCTACTATCAAAAGAAGGGATGTTGATTAAAAAGGGGACAACGAAGGGTACAATGCTAACCCTTGTAAATTACGACTTCTATCAAGGTGAGGGTACAACGAAAGGGACATCAAAGGAACATCAAAAGAACAACGAAGGAACATCAAAAGAACATCAAAAGAACATCGAAGGATACACAAAAGAAGAAAGAAAAGAAAGAGAAGAAATTAAAGAAGGAAAAGAAAGGGAAGAAATAACATCAACATCCCCTCTTTCCTATCCTTCTCCAACTCATAAATTATTAGCTAATTACTTAACAGATGTATGTTATAGAACTTTCTTTAACAATGCAGATATTGTTGAAGAAAATGAAGTTATAAAAATTAAACCAGATAACAAATTTTCTAAAGGAGCTATTGAGAAATATGTTCCGACACTAGAAATTCAAACTCATAAAAAAATAGAGGTGATTTAAGTGAAAGTTAATTTACTTGATATGTATACACCACATGAACTTAGAATTATGACTTGTAAAGAACTAGCTAAGAGAAAAGAGTTAAAAGAAAAGGAAGCAGATGCTTACTTTAAGGAAAGAGAAATAAATAATAAAAAGAGATGGAACGTTAAGTTTGGAGGATATAGATGGTAGTAGTTACAGGGAAAATAATGGGAAAGGCTAGACCTAGAGTATGTAGAGGTCATGCCTTTACCCCTAAAGACACAGTTCAATATGAAAAGTTAGTAAGAGATTATTATAAACAACAAGATGGAAGATATCTAGAAGGCCCTATAAAAGCTTTAATTATTGCTTACTATAAAATACCTAAGTATTAATAAATAAATTGTTCTTTTAAAATTAAATAATATGCTATTTGAATAATATGTTATACTTAAAACATATTTAATTAAAATAGGAGGGGATATTTTTGTTAAAATACATTAAAGGATTAGAAAAAATGTTAGAAGGAAAAGATGAAAACTCTGTTGAGTACATGTTATATAAAGAAAGATTACTTGATATCTTAGAGAGTGATTTAAGAGAAAATAATCCTGATGAAATATTAAATAAGTATGTTAAGTATTTTTTAGAGAAAAAATTAAAAACTATTTGTATAAAAAAAGATATGGAATTTTATCGTGGCCGTATTGGAAAATGTATTGTTCCGGGTGCTATAGATGATCACAATACCGAATTTATAATGCCTTATTATGGAGGTATGATTAAAGCAGCTCCACCAATAAATACATCAGGCGGTAGATTTAATAGAGCTGGATTTTCATATTTATATTTAGCTACAAATTTAGACACATGCTTTGCAGAAGTTCATTTGCAGGTAGGACAAGAGTGTAGTATTGCTAGGTTTAAATGTGTTGAAAATATTGAATTAATTAATTTAAGTGATTCTAATAATAATTTAATATTAAAAGCGTGGTATGATATAATTACTCAACCAGTACATGATGAAATAAAATATAAATATTTTATTACTCAATTTATTTCAGATGTTTTAAGAAATTTAAATAGTAATGGTTTATATTTTGAAAGTGTACAAGCAAATGGTCACAATATTGTTTGTTTTAAACCAGATAAGTTTGAGTTGATTAATCATAGTGAAAAGATATATAAAGCTAAAAAAATAAAGTATGAGTATATTGAAGTTGAGGATACAATTAGAGAGTTTGCAAAGAGAAATGACAGCCATTTAATAAATGACTTAAATACTTATTTGGTTGAAGAAAATGAAAAAAAAATTAAGTATTTGAATAGGTGGATAAAAGATGAAAAAAACTTGTTAGAAAAGTAGAAAAATTAACAATTAATTAGTATAAATACTGTATTATTCAGAAATGAATTTTACAGTATTTTTTTATTTAAATTTAAAGATAGAAAAAAGGTGAGAATAGTGTTAATAGAAAAAACTCTTTTAGGAGATATAAATAAAGAAGAAATAGCAATCAATAGAATAATAGAATTTCAAAATAAAGATGGAAAAGAAAATATTGTGGCTTTTAGTGGTGGAAAAGATAGTATAGTTTTAAAACACCTAGTACAGAGAAGTAAAATAAAAGCTAAAAATATTTATAGCCCACCAAGTGTAGATCCACCAGAGTTGATTCAATACATAAAAGAATACCATGATGATGTTATAAGGATGCCTTATGCAAGAGATAAGAAAGGAAACATAATAACAATGTGGACACTAATTCCTAGAAAACTAATACCACCTAGCAGATTAGTAAGGTATTGTTGTGACTTCTTGAAGGAGCGAACAGGAAAAGAAGGAGATACTGTTTACTTAGGTGTCAGATGGGCTGAAAGTAGTAAAAGAAGCAAGCTAGGAAGGTTGGGTTTTGGAAAAGGAAAACTGTTGTTAGGCCAATAATAGATTGGACGGATGAAGAAATATGGGAATACATTCGTAAGTATAACTTGCCTTATTGCAAACTTTATGACCAAGGATTTAAAAGGTTAGGATGTATTGGGTGTCCGTTAGGGAAAGGGCAAAAAGAAGAATTAGAAAGATATCCAGCTTTTAAGAAAGCATATATAAGAGCTTTTGACAAGATGATTATAGAAAGGCATAAAAAAAATAAAAAATGTGATTGGAAAACTGGAGAAGAAGTTATGGAATGGTGGCTAGGAGATAATCTTAAAAGAAAAGAATGTGATGGTCAGTGTAGTTTTTTCGGAGATTAAAAGAAGGTGAAGTAATTGGAAGTATTAGAAGGACAAGTTAGTGTATTCGATATGCTTAAAAAGAAAGTTATTAAAAAGACTAGTGAATATGAAGTTATTAAATATGGTGAAGTATATAGAATACATTTTTATGATAAGAAAGATAGAGATAAATGCAGAGTAACTAAGAACTTTGAATATGTGAAGAGATATTTATAGGAGGAATAAGTATGAGTAGAGAACTTAAGTTTAAGATTTGGGATAAAGAGCAAAAAAAGTTTTTAGAGATAAATTGGGAAGGCGAAGATACAACACATACAAAAGGAAAAGCAAATATATGTTATTCAGATCATGTCTATGTAACTTTAAGTGGTTATGTAAATGAAGATGGATGGCCTTATGAGGTTGATGCTGATATATTACAGTACACAGGACTAAAGGATAAGAACGGAAAAGAGATTTATGAGGGAGATATTTTAATCAACACTAATAAATCAAAATTAAATTTAGGAATAGAGAATCAAAAGTATTTAATTGTATATAGAGCACTAGGTTTTGATTTAAAACCATTATTCAAAGGTAGGGCATTAAAATTTAATTATACAGATTTAGAACTGATAGGTAACATATATGAGAATCAAGAGTTATTGGAAGGTGAAGAGTAATGAGAGAAATGAAATTAGTTAGAGGGGAAGTTACGATTACAATACAAGTTGCTACTTTAGTTGATAGAGGACTAGATGAAGAAGAGATGTGGGAAGTTGTATCTGAATTAGCAAATAACGAAACTGTTGATATTGATAGTGATGTGGAGCTTTTTGATATAACTAATATAAATCTTAATGAAAAGCTTAGTGAAAGATATGAAAATGAATCTTTAGATTGTGATGATTGGCAAGAGCTATTAAAAAAAGCTGATAAGGAAGAAGATGAAATAATAGAAATACTACCAGGACAAATAGGATTTAATATTTAAGGAGGAACCATGGATAAGACATTATTCAAAAAGACAGAAAATTTACTTAGAAATTACAATACATTAGAAACAGAAATTAAATTAATAGAAGCAGAAATTAAAGATATTCAAGAATCTTATACTGGTTGTGGAGCTATAGGTTATAATGAAAAAAGTGGGCCAACAAATAAGTTTAGCAGCATGGTTGAAGATGAAGTAATAAGGAAAGAAAAAGATTTATTCTATCTTAAGAGAGATTTAGATTATAAGGTTAGATTAAAGAGAAGAATAGATTTAGCTATACAAACTCTTAGAACAAAAGAAGAGAAGGATTTGATTAGATTAAGATATATAAATCAACCTAAAGTTAGTTGGGGAACAGTTGCTAGACATTTAAAATATAATAAGGATTATTGCAGGAAGGAATTAAGACCTAAGGTTATAAAGCAAATTGCAGATTTTGTTTTCTATAATCCAGGAGTTCAAGAAAGGTTTATTATATAAATATACACCCTATTTATACCCGTTTAATACCCACCATATACCCACTTTTATATGTTATTATGTAATTGTGGATAGGGTAAAGCGTTCATTGATGATCCTACTGGATGTAAATTAAAACTTAACTAACGGAAAGCAAGGTGTAAAAGCCTTGCACATGGAAGGAAGAGTATTAATAAAGGTGCAACTCCTTTACCTTCCTAAATAATACACGTTCCTCTTAAGTTTATTTTATTATACAAACCCTAAGCAGGATTAAGTTCCTGCACATGGAGATATAGCTCAATAAGGAAGAGCACTGCTTGAAGAAGTTTCTAGGTAAGTAAAGCAGAGGTTAGAGGTTCAAATCCTTTTATCTCCACCAATAAAAATTAAATATTCCCTTGGAGGCGTTTTATTATAGCAGGGATTAAAATAATAAAACGGATGTGTCTTAAAGAATCTGGTTTAGGTAAGGTTCTTTTTATTTTATCATAAATGTTGTATAATATATAATTATATAACTTAGGAGGAATGAATATGGAAAATAATAATAATTCTAAAAATTATAAAGAATTATATGGAGATTTTTCATGCCCAGGTTGCGGAAGATCTACTAGTAATGGTGATAATATTTATGATGCAGGTAATGGATTTTGCCAAGATTGTGCACCAGAACATTAATAGTAAAGATACAGAACTCTCATAATGAGGGTTCTTTTATTTTAGCTAAATTTTATGAAGATATAGAAGAGTGCTTAAGAAATCAAAGAAAATATAAAAAAGTTAATGGAGCATTAAGATAAAAGTAATAAGATAATTATATTATTAACTTAATTTTGATTTTCATATAAATTGCCTTATAATTTTTATGAGGTGATTAAATGAGAAATAAAATAGACACTAATATTAAGAAAAACTTAAAAATGATGCTTTTATTGATATATATATGTGTATTAGGATTAATTTTATTCTGGTTTATTTATTATAAATATTATATTGGATATCCTTTTAAAGAATGGATATCTTTAATGGCAACATTAATTGCAAGTGTTTTAGGTGGTATTTTTACAATGCTTGGTGTTGTATTAACTATTAATAGAGATATAGATAATGAGAACAAGAAAGAAAAAGATATGGTGCAATCAAAGGCATTAATAGTTGTCTCTGAAATGGAGGCTCATATAGAATCAGCTAAGGATTGTATTTGTAGAATGCTCAATTCAAGAATTCTAAAATCTGATGAAAATGAATTGGAGTTTTTTGAAAAATGTGGTTCATATATGATTTTCGACAACATATATTTTGTATCAAACAATACAAAAGATTATTTTTATGATGTTATAAGTAAAGCTGATTATATTAATAAAGAAAAAATAATAAAAAGTTTTATAAATTTTTATACCATTCATGAAAGAATAAGAAATTTTTATAAAGCTAATAATAGAAATAATAGAGATTTCTTCAATTGTGTGATTAATAGTTATTTTGAAAATAAAGTTATCAATATATATATTACTGTTTTCAAGAATATTAAATTTATAAATGAAGAAATGGAAAATGATTTTTATAAAAATGAAAGCTATTTTGAAGCTGAATTATGTGAGTTATGTGATATTATAGATGAAATAGAAAAAACAAATTTTATCACAAATGAATTTAAGGATATATTAAGTTTTTTAAAAGAAATATCAAAAGATAAATTTTAAAATAGAGTTTTCAGTTGAAAGATCTATTTTTATTTTACAAAAAAGCGAATAGGTGAGGTGGTGATATGGCTAGAGCAAGAAGTCCAAACAGAGATAAATGTTTTTCTATAGAATTTATTAAAAATATTACAAAATAAACATTTATTTAGAAGTTTTATAAAGAATGATACGCTTTAAGAATCTGGTTTAGGCTAGGTTCTTTTTATTTTGAATTGATTATTATGAATAAATTAAGTTGTGAGGTAATACCATTTAAATATTTTAAAGAAAGAATAAGAATTGTAAAATATATTGAACGGAAGTATAAGAATACAACAATAGAAATACATAAAAATTTTGTTGTTATACAATATAAAATTTAAATATTATAAGAGAGGATGAAACTTATGCAGGTAAATTGTGATGAATGTAAAAAAGATTTTGAAATGGAAGTAAAAATTGAAAAAATAAATACTGATGTTGAAAGAACTTATTTTATTTGTCCTAATTGCAGTAAAGAATATACCTCAGTTTTAACTAATGAAAGAATAAGAAATGAACAAACCTTAATGAGAAAGTATGTTAAAGAGTTTGAGAATACGGATAGTATTGGAAGAAAGTTACTACTTTCTAAAAAGATTAAGAATTTAAGTGAAAAGATAGCGAAAGATATTGCTTGGTTAAAAAAGAAATATAATTATTAGGAGGAACTATTATGGGTAACAATAATAATCTTGAAATGTTAAGAGATGAATTTAGAAATGCAGCTGATATTTTAGATTAACTGGTAGCTTTAGACGAAAGAGAAAAAAGAGGAGAAGATGTATCTAAAGAGTGTGAGGGGATAATGGGTAGATATATTATGTCTATGGTTAAGATTGATACTTTAGCTAAAAATATTTAGTTAGGAGAGATAATAATGGGAAATGATAAGTTTTTAAAGCTATGCAAAGAGATTGTAGTAAATTATTTTAATGAACATGCAGATAAGACAGATAATAAAAAAATTACTGAGGATGATGTTTTTGTTGTGTGGAGTTGTAAGACATTACAAAATAATAAAGCTCTTGTAAGTACAACAGTAAGTGATGGTATGTACTATGAAATAACTTATAATGGAGATAAGAAAGAAACTTATGTTGATGCATATAAAAAGTGGGAAAACTTTGTTGTTAAAGAAGATTAAAAATGAACGATAAAGAAATTGTTAAAAGTTTAGATAAAATTTATAAAATATTATGGTGGATATCTTTTTGGTTAGCACTAAGTTTCTTTATAGGATAAGTCTTAGAAAATAAGGCTTTTTTATTTTGCTTTAAAAGTAATGGAGGAATATTTAATGGGTAACAGGAGGATGATGGAATGTAAATCAAAGAACTGTTATGAGTTAACTAGAAATGAATCAGGATATTGTGATTTACATTTAGAAGAATTTGAAACGAAAGAAAAGGAAAGAAGAAAAAGATTTATAGAAAGATATAACAAAGAAAATAAATATAATAAATTTTATGGGTCACAAAAATGGAAGAGGCTAAGGGAATATGTTTTATGTAGAGATAATTATTTATGCCAGGATTGTTTAAAGAACAATGTAATAAAAGAAGCTACAGAAGTTCACCATATAGAAAAGATACGTTTAGCATGGGATAAAAGATATGATCCTGATAACTGTATAAGTTTATGTAGTGAGTGTCATAAGAAAATAGATTACGAGAAGAGGTAGTTTAGAGTGAATAAGAAGGAAGTAATGGAGTTATTACTATTAGATGAGAAGCAATTAGATTGGTTAGAAGATGATTACCTTAGATTACATAAAGAAAATATAGATAGAGTTATTAGAAGTAAGAGATATGAAAAGTGGTATATTGAAGCTTTAAAAGAGTGGAAGGAGAAGAGGAGTAGATATATCCCCCCTACCCTTTAGAAGCTGAGGCAAAAATTTACCAGGACGAGGCTAGTTTAGGTCGCAGAAAATTCCCCACGGAGTTTTTTTGAAAAAAATAAAATTGTCCAGGATGGCCATAAGAATTTTTATATTATAAAAATATGATGTAAGTTAGTAAATATCAGCTTTTAAAGCTTACATATAAAATTAAAAATAAAGATAATTTTTATGAAAAAAAATATATAAAAGTATTGAAAAACAAGCTATTTTTAGTTTGTTTTTTTTATTTTAATAATTAAATTTTTAAAGAAAAGAGGTGAGTTTTTATGGCTGGTACAAGACAACCTATTGATTTATTGCTTCATAAAGGTAAAAAGCATTTAACTAAAAAAGAAATTGAAGAAAGAAAGGCTACAGAAGTAAAAGCAAAATCAGATAAAATAAAAGCGCCTGATTATTTAGAGAGAAAATTAAAACTTGAATTTAATAAAATTTCAAAAGAACTTATGGATATAGGTATAATGAAAAATTTAGATATAGATTGTTTGGCTAGATTTTTAATTGTACAAAAAGAATTTTTGAAAATAACAAAAGCAGTAGAGGCAAGAGGACCTACAAAAATTATTGAAGTTGAAAAAAAGAATGCAGAGGGTGAAATGATTTTAGAAGAGCTAGAGGTTATAGATGATGATTACGAAAGATTATTGTCTATGCAAAATAAAGCTTTTAAAACATGCAGAGCTGCAGCAAGTGATTTAGGATTAAGTATTTCAAGTAGGTGTAGATTAGTTGTTCCAACTAATAACTCTGATAATGGAGAAGTAAAAACAGAAGGACAAAAAAGGTTTGGCGATAGGATATGAGTGGAGAAGAACTTTTTGGAATTATATATACCTATGCTGAAGATGTTGTTAATGGAAAAGTAGTTGCGTGTGAAAAGCATAAATGGGCTTGTAAAAGATTTATAGAGGATATAAATAAAATACAAAAAGAAGAGTTCCCTTATTACTTTGATTTAGATGAAGTATTGGACTTTTACGAGTGGGCAAGACTATTTAAACATAGAACAGGAATAGTTAAGGGACAAAGAATAGAAATTATTCCGTGGCAATTATTTATTGCAGGCAATTTATTTGGATGGAAAAATAAAAAAACTGATTTTAGAAGATTCAAAAAGGCTTTTATAAGTGTTGGAAGAAAAAATGCTAAATCAGAGCTATTAAGTTTAATTGCAACTTATGAGTGTTTTATAACTGATGATAATAGTGAAATTTATTTAACAGGTTGGAATAAAGATGGTTCTGATATTGTTTATAGAGAAATAAATTATCATTTATCACATCCATATGAAAAAGACTTTTTCAAGGGGAAATATAAAACGGCATATGGGAAAATAACTCATTTAAAAAGTGGTTCATTTATACAACCATTATCAAGAGAAGCTAAAAATACTGATAATGCTAACAATCCAAGCTTAGCAATAGTTGATGAATATAAGGATCATGTTACATCAGAGATATATGATAACTTAAATACTGGTATGACTAGACCTAACGCATTAATAGTTATTATAAGTACAGCAGGAACAAATATAAATTGTCCTATGATGTTTGAATATAAATATGTATCAAAAGTATTAAATCCAGACATTAAAGATGTTGAAAATGATGAATATTTCATAATGATATGTGAGCTTGAAAAAGATGATGATATAAAAGATGAAAAAGTATGGCCTAAAGCTAATCCAATAGTAACATTAACTGAATTTGGAATGGAAAAATTGAGAGGTGATTTAAAAGTAGCTTTAGATGCTCCTGAAAAAATGAGGATATTTAAAACTAAGAATATGAATATTTGGTGTGATGATAGAGAAGATGGTTACATGAATATGGAGAAGTGGGAAAAGGCCGAAACTGAAAAAACTCTTGAAGATTTTACTGGTGAGCCATGTATTTTAGGTGTTGATTTAAGTACAAAATTAGATTTAACTTCTATATCATTTGAATTTTTTTTAGACGGAGAGTATTATACATTCCAACATTCATGGATACCTGATGAAGCTTATCAAAGAAGATTAAGAGAAGGTAAGTATAGGTTTGATTTATGGGTAGAAGAGGGCAATTTAACAGTTTGCCCTGGAGCTGTAATAGATTATGGATATGTTAAAGAATATTTTCAAGATATAGAAAGAAAATATAAAATAAAAATTTTAGAAATAGCATATGACCCTATGAATGCAACTCAATTTATTCAAGAGTTAGAATTTGAAGGATATGTTTGTGTAGAGGTTAGACAAGGGCCATTTACTTTAAATGAACCTACTAAAGACTATCGAGATAAACTGTATGAAGGAAAAGTAAAACATGGCAAAGATGGATTGTATTCATGGAGTGCTAGTAATGCAGTTGCTACTCAACATAAACAAGAATATATAATGCTTGATAAGAAGAAATCTCATGAAAAAATAGACCCAATGGCAGCTACTATAAATGCACATTATAGAGCTACTAAGAAATTACAAGTAATAACTGGAGATATATTCTATTCTCCACCAATATAAAATTTGAAAGGGGGGAGAGAAAGTGGGTATATTCAGTAAAATAATAGGATTTTTTAAAACTCCTTATAAAGCATATATAAATAGAGATTTTAGTAATTTTAGTTTCTTTAATAGAGATTTAAATACAAATGAAAATATATTTAGTGCAGTTAGTTTACTTAGCAATGCTTTAGCAAGTGCCCCTATTAGTGTTTATAAAGATTATGAAAAATTAAAGCCTATAGAAAATGATTTAGCTAGATTATTTGAATATGGTCCTAATAATTTTCAAAGTACATTTCAATTTATAAGGTTGATGGAAACATTAAGAAATACTAAGGGAGCAGCTTATGCAATAAAAGAATATGGTTTTAATAATAGACTAGAAAGACTTTGGGTTATGAATCCTGATAATGTTACTCCACAAATGGAGAAAGATAGCAGAGAATTATATTATGCTATAAGTAAAGATGGTGCTATTAATTATGTTCATAGTTCACATATAATAGCAGTAAATTATGTAACTACAGATGGATATACGCCTATAAGTCCGTTGGATGTGCTAAGGAATACAGTTGATTATGATAGAGAAATTAAAGAATTTAGCCTAAATCAAATGAAAGATGGATTAAAGGCTAATTTAGTCATAAAATTACAGGATAAATTAAATAAAGAGGAATTGGCTAATTATAACGAGATGATAAATAGGTTTAAGTCTAATGGGATATTATATGTTGATAATGGAAAAGAATTTCAAGAGCTTAAAAAAAGTTCTTTTATTGATCCTAATGTAGCAGCAGTTGAAGAAATAACAGTGGAAAGAGTAGAAAGAGTTTATACAATACAAGGAAAATTAACAGGAAAAGCTACTAATGTAGAGGATTTATTATACTTAAAAGATAGTATATTACCTACAGCTAGAATGTATGAACAAGAATTTACTAAAAAGTGTATTCCTAATACTGAAAGGGATGAAGGCATAAAGGTAAAAATTTCTTTAAATGGATTTGCAAGAGCAGATATGAAAACAAGAGGAGAGTTTTATTTTAAAGGAGTTCGTACTGGATGGTTTTGTCCAGATGAGGTAAGAGCTTTGGAAGATATGCCACCTATTAAAGGGGGTGATACTTATTATGTTAGTAAAGACTTAATTCCTGTGGATATGATTAGAAATTTGAATAAACCTAAAAATAAATAAAGTGAGGTGATTTTATGGGGAAAAAGTTTTGGGAAATAAAAGCGAAAGCTAATAATCCTTCGGAAGCAGATATTTATTTATATATTGAAATAGCTTCTTGGGGTGGGGGCTATTGTGCTCATTCTGCACAAAGTTTTACAGAAGAGTTAGAGAGCTTAGGAGATATAAGTACATTGAATGTTTATATAAATTCCCCAGGGGGAGATGTATTTGAAGGATATGCAATCTTTAATGTACTTAGAAGAAAGGCAGATAACTGTCAAATAAATGTCTATATTGATGGAATGGCAGCGAGTATAGCAAGTGTAATTGCTATGGCTGGAACACATATATCTATGCCTAGTAATGCTGTTATGATGATACATAGAGCATCTATAGGGATTTATGGGAATAGTGATGTTTTAGCAAAAGGTATTAAGTTTTTAGAAAAAATAGATAATAATATGAAGCAAACATATATAAATAGATCAAATGGTAAGTTAGATGATAGTACGTTGGATTTCTTATTTTCAAATGGAGATACATGGCTTACCGCACAAGAATGTTTAGAATATGGTTTGTGTGATGAAGTTACAGAAGAAATAAAAATAAGTGCTAAATATGATAGTAAAGCCTTAGGAAATTATAAAAATATTCCGAAGGCTTTTTTAAATACTCAAAATAATGAAAGGAGAATGAATGATGAAAAAAATCAAAAAATAGATTCTGATGTAAAAGCATTGATAGATAGAGTAAATAATAAAATAAATAATTGGAATATGGAGGAGAATAATTATGAATAGATTCGAAATTCAACAAATGTTAGATGGAGTAAGAGCAAGCTTAAAGAAGGCAAATGAAAAATTAAATGCTATGTACATGGATAGTAAAACTACTATTGAAGCAAGAAATGAACAAGTTAACGTAGTTAAAGATTTAGAAGAGAGAGAAAGAGGTATAGCAGCTAGATTAAAGAAGTTTGATGAGGAGGCAGCAGCTAAACTAGAAGAACAAAACAAAGGATTAGGAAATACTCAAGAGGATAAGATAGTAAATGCTAAAGCTGAATTAATAAGATCTGTTATGGCTGGAAAAGAAGTAGGACAAACTGTTAGAGCTGCACTAGGAGATAGTTCAAGCTTAGGGGATGGAGGGAAAATACTTCCATCAACATTTGCTACTGAAATATTAACTGAGCCAGTAGAAACAAATCCTTTAAGAGGAATATCAACATTTACTCAAATAACTAACTTAGAAGTTCCTAAAATAGACTTTACATTAGATGATGATGAATTTATTGAGGATGGAGAAACTGCAAAAGAGATGAAAGCATCAGCATCAAAAATAACTTTTGAAAGACATGAGTTTAAAGTGTTTGCAGATGTTACAGATACTATACTTTTAGGAACTAATACTAATTTAGTTGAAACTATAAATAAAAAGCTTGAAGGTGGACTAGCTAAAAAAGAAAAGAAAGTTGCATTTGCTGAATCAGATACAACCGCTATGTCATTTTATCATAAGTCAGATTCATCAAATTATGATATAAAAGCTATTAAAGGAAAAGATTTATATTCAGCTATAACTGATGCTTTAGCAGATTTAGAAGATGACTATGTAGCTAATGCATCAATAGTTATGAGTAGAGCGGATTATAACAAAATGATAAAAGAACTTGCAAATGGAAGTTCAACATTATATTCAGCACAACCTCAACAAGTATTAGGAGTTCCAGTTGTTTTCTGTAACTTAGCCAAAATACCTGTAGTTGGTGATTTTAGATTCTCTCACTTCAATTATGATTTACAAATGATCTATGATAGAGATAAAAATGTAAAAACAGGAATGAATAGTTTTGTTTTAACTGCTTGGATAGATCATAAAATTAAAATGAAATCAGCATTTAGACTTGCAGAAGTTACTCCCAGCTAAGGCGTTAGGAGAAGAAATCCTAACAGAAGAACCTGTAAATCTAAATAAAATGAATATTTCTGAATTAAAAGATATGGCTAAGAACTTGAAGTTGGAATTTGATAACTCAATTAAAAAGAATGATTTAATAAAACTTATTTCAGACAAAATGGGTGAGGATAAATGATAACTTTAAAAGAAGCTAAAGAGTGGCTTAGAATATTTGAAGATGATGAGGACAATCTAATTGATTCTTTAATAAAAAGTAGTGTAGCTATAATAAAAAGTGCTACTGGTGTAAGTATAGGTTATATAAACCAGTGTAATGATGAAGAAATTAAATCTCTTTATAGTATGATTCAAAAGATTTTAATTACTGACTTATACTATGAAAAAGATAAGGAAAATAGAGCTTTATTAAGTTTATATATTCAATTAGAAGCTACATATTTAAGGATGAAAAATAATGAGAGTTAAAAATTTTACAATAAAACCACATGAGCTTAGACATCCTATTGAAATTCAAAGAGAAGTTTCAGGGAGAGATGAAGATAATAGACCAATTACGGATCTAAAAACAGTTTTAAAAACAAAAGCTAAGATTCTTAATGTAAGAGGAGAAGAATTTGAACTTGCTAATGGTAAAGGAATTAAAATAGCTAAAACTTTTTACATTAGGTTTCCTAAAAGTATAGAAATAACTGAAGATGATAAAGTTTTATATAAAAATAAAATTTATAATATTATCTATGCAAATAACATTGAAGAAATGAATGTTTATTTAGAAATTAAAACGGAGTATGTTAAGTAATGGGATTAGAAATCAAAGGTATTAATAACATATTAAAAAAATTAGATAATTTATCACATATTGAAAAAGAAAAAGTTGTTGAAGAGGCAGCTGAAGAATTAGAGAAGAAAATATCAGATAAGGCAAAAACATTTTCTAATACCAGCTATATGTATGTTGGAAAAGGTGAAAAAAGAGTATATGGATTAAGTTGCTTTATTGATGTTGGTTTTAGTAAAGATAATGCCTCTTTTGATTTATGGAAATCACTCTGGTTTCAAAACTGGGGTTATTTTGATAAGGGGCTAAATTTTAATGGTGATATTTATATAAATAAGCATCAATTTTGGTTTGACGAAACTGTTAAGAGCTCAGGAAAAGAAATACAAAAGCAACTTAAAGAAAAATTAAGGCAAGAAGTTAGAAATGCTTTAAGGTGATACTATGAATGAAAAAATTAAAAATGTTTTAGACAGTATAAGATTTAAAAACTCTTATTTGGAAAGAGATTCAGATGAAGAATGTGTTGTATATAATTATTTTTCTAATGGTATTGTCTTTGCAGATAATAAAGAAAGAATAAGAGAATATACAATACTGTTAAATGTTTATTCTAATAAAAGAATAGATTTTAGAAATGAAACTGTAAGAAAAGCTATGTTAGAAGCAGGATTTAAAGGGGGACAAGTTCAAGTTCCTTTCAAACTAAAAAATGGATTTTATAATACAGCCATAAAATTCAAAGGATTTATATAATAACAAAGGAAGTGATTTAAATGGCAGAAGCTAGAAAAAAACAAGGATGTAGAAGTTGTATGGTTGCTTTTTGGAATGAAGAGGGAACAGAGTTTTTAGCACCAGAACCTATTAAAGATTTAGAGGAACTACAATATCAATATACTTATGCAGAGGGAAATAACTACGCTGATAATGTTCAAAATATTTACGTTAAAAAGCCAACAGGAGCAAACATCACTTTAACATTTTCAGATATAAAATCTAAGTTAGCAGCAAAAATGTTAGGTAAGAAAAATAAAAAGGGGGGTACTACTACAAATGTAAAAGATCAACCACCTAGAGTAGCTATACTTTTTCAAGAAACTTATAGTGATGGAAGTTATGAGAATAAAGTTTTCTATAATGTTAAACTTTCAATGGATGAAAACTCAAATAAAACAGCTGGTGAAAATATTGAGTTTACATCTAAAACTATAACAGGAAGAGCATTACCATTTTCTAATGGAACAGTTGATGGTGATATAGATTTTTCACTTGATTCAGCTGATCCTGATGTTGATACAAATAAATTACAAAAATTCTTTGAAAAAGTTAGATTTTTAGATGAAGAAGTAGCATAGGAAAGAGCATCTTAGATGCTCTTTTTTTATTACAAGGAGGAGTTATATGAGCTTATTAAAAAAGAAACTTGATATTACTGTTGAAGGCGAAGAATATATCATGATGTTTGATATGAAAAGTATAGCAGTATATCAGGAATTAAGTAATGTGAGTTTTGCAGAGGGATTTTTAAAATTACAACTTTTTGATGATGTAGAAGCAATTAATTTTATTGCATCAACATTGAGAAAAATATCTGATCCTGAAGAACCACTCGGAAAAGATTTTATTGAGAATGGTAATTTATTATTTGCTCTAGCAGTTTTAAGATTAGAAGCCATTGACTATGTAAATATGTCATTGCCTATAAGCACAAAGGGAAAAAAGTAAAAAGTAACAATAGTAAAGAGGATATAGATTTAGATTGGCTTTACTATTGTTACACTACTATATTAGGAAAAAGTGAAAAAGAGTTTTGGGAAGCTACACCAGCTAAAATTTTTAAGCAAATAGAAGTTCATAGTGAATTTATTAATAGTAAAACTTCAAAGAATAAGAAGAGCAATAACTCCCATGAGGTTGAAGATGAACCAGTAAGGTTAAAAGTTTTAGATTAAAGGGGGTGTGAGTTTGGCAGATGAACAATTATTAGTTACTTTAGGTGTTCAGGATAAAGGGGCTAGTAAGCAGATACAAGCTTTAAATAGAGAGTTAAGATTCCTGGATAAGGAATACAAAACTACAGCTAAGGGAAGTAAAGACTTTGAAAAAAGCCAGGAAGGATTAAAAACTAAATTAAATACTTTAGAAAAAAAGTATGATGTACAAAAGACAAAGTTAGAAGTATATAACAATAAAGTAAAAGAATCTAAGGAACGTATTCAAAAGAAGAAAGAGGAGTTAGAAAAGTTAAAAAGTGCTGAAGGAGATAATACTAAAGCTATAGAAAAGGCCGAAAAGCAACTAGAAACTTATAAAACTCAATTAAATAATGCTACTAAAGAAATATCATTGACAGAAACAGAAATGAAAAGTTTAAAAACTGAAATTTCTGAAACTGGAGATAAACTTAAAAATGTTCCTATAGAAGAATTAAATAGTAAACTTAAAAATTTAGAAGAAGAATATAAAAGTGTATCATCAGTAACTAAAGAATATGGAAGTGCATTAGATCAGTTGAAGGCTAAACAAACTTATTTACAAGAAAAATATGATATAAGTAAGAATAAGCTTGAACAACAGAAAAAAATAATGCAAGAATCGGCAGAAAAAGTAAGGGAGAAAAAGAAAGAACTTGAAAACTTAAAAAATGCCGAGAGTGATAACACTAAAGCTATTGAGAAAGCTGAAAAAGAATTAACTTTATATCAATCTAAGTTAGATTCAGCTAATAAAGAGATAAATAAGACTGAAAATGAATTAAAGTTACTAAATAAAGAACTAAGTAATAATAAAGTTGCTATTCAACAAGTACCATTAACTGAATATAAACAAAAGATGGAAGAAATAGCGAATAGAGCTGAAAAAGTAAGCTCTAATATGAAAAGTTTTGGTCAAGGAATGTCTACAGTTGGCGGTAATTTAATGAAAGCAACAGCTCCAGTAGTAGCATTTACTGGATATGCATTAAAAGCTACTATGAACTTTGAAGCTGCAATGAGTAATGTTCAAGCTATTTCAGGAGCTACTGGTGATGATTTAATAAAATTATCAGATAAGGCTAAAGAAATGGGTAAAAGCACTTCTAAGAGTGCAAAAGATGCAGCAGATGGTATGTCATATATGGCTCTTGCAGGTTGGAATACTCAACAAATGCTAGAAGGTATAGAACCAGTTTTAAGATTATCAGAAGCAGGTAATTTAGATTTAGGAAGGGCATCAGACTTAACAACAGATTCATTATCAGCTTTAGGATTACAAGTTAGTGATTTAACTAGATATTTAGATATTTGTGCCCAGGCTCAAAGGAAATCTAATACTACAGCTGATATGATGATGGAAGCATATATTGCTTGTGGTGGAACTATGAAAAACTTAAAAGTTCCATTAGAAGAAAGTGCTACTTATATAGGGGTATTAGCGAATAGAGGTCTTAAAGGAAGTGAGGCTGGTGTTGCACTTAACTCTGTATTAGTTAACTTAACAAGTGGAGCTGGCCAAGCTGGTAAAGCTATGAAAAAGTTAGGATTAAATGCATTTGATAGTAAAGGTAACTTTAAAGGAATTAACGTAGTATTAAAAGAATTAAATACTAAGTTAAGTAAATGTACTGAAGAACAAAGAAATACTTATCTTGCTATGATAGGTGGAAAAACTCAAATAGATACTTTAAATGCCTTACTAGCTGGTACTAATGAAGAATATGGAACATTGCATAAATCAATAACTGATTCTAATGGGGCCTTAAATGAAATGGCTCATACTATGCAAAATAATGCATATGGAAATATAACTAAATTGAAAAGCCAGTTAGAGGGATTAGGAATACAAGTAGGAGAACATTTAGTACCACATATAAATGATTTTATAGAGGAATTAAGTAAACTTATAGAATGGTTTGGAAGTTTAGATACAGAAACTCAACAAGCAATAATTAAATTTGGTTTATTTACGTTTGCTGGTGGAGCAACAACTAAAATGCTTGGTGGAGTAGTCCAAGGAGCGGGAAGTTTAGTTGGTGTTTATGGAAAACTTGCTAAAAAATCAGCAGAAAATGCAGAAAAAATGCTTGAAGTTGGTAAAACAGCTAATTCAGCTACTAAAGGTGTAGGATTATTGACAAATGGAATGGGATTATTAAATCCAGTTACATTAGCTGTTGCTGGGTCTATAGCAGCTTTAACAGCTGGAGTAATAGCATATAAAACGCATAGTGAATTGATGAATAAGAATATCTTATATACTACAGATCAAATGAGTTGGTTAGAAAAAGCAGTTGCTAAATTTACTGGTGTTAATGCAAAATCTAAGGATGAGTTAATCCAAATGGGATTAGTTTATAAGGATTTTTCAAAAAATATAAGTAAAGAGTTTCAAGATAGGGTTATTGAAATTACAGGTAAAGTACATGAATTTAATATGAAATTAACAGAAGTAAATATTGATGGGGTAATTACTAAAGAAGATTCAGAAGCTTTAGAAAGTCGTGTTAATGACATGTGCGATAGTGCTATAAACGCAATAAAATCTAAACAAGAAGAATCGAATAAGGCTATGAAAGAATTCTTTTTAAGGGATAATGTGCTAGATGAAAATGAAAAGATAGTTTTAGAATCTCTTGAAAGAATATCAAAAACTAATATTGATGAAGTTACAAAATTAAAAAATGAAATATTTGAAATAGAAAGAAAAGCCTTAGATGAAAAGGGAGCACTTAGTGAAGAAGAAATTAATCTTATAAAAGAAAAAAGAGATAGAATAGCTCAAATAGAATTACAATCTATAGGAAAAACACAAGAAGAAATATTATATGCTCAAAATGAATTTCAAAATAGATTAAGAAGTATAAGTCTTGAAGATGCATCTAAACTTGTAGAAGAAAAAGCTAAAATAAGAGATGATGAATATGTAAAAATAAAAAGCTCTTATGACACTAAAATAGCAATGTTACAAGAAAATTTAAGTCAAGCTAATGATATAGAAAGAACAGCAATTCAGGAGCAAATAGATTCATTAACAGCTGAAAGAGATCAAAAACTTAAAATTAATGATGATTTATATGAAGGTTACCTAAAAACTTTAAGTGAGAAAAATCCTGAAATTTTGGCTCAAATAAATAAGTTTAATGGAGAAATACTTAGTGGAGAAGATCAAAAATCACAAGAAATGCTTAGCAAGTTAACAGCTCAATATGAAGGATTAAAGAATATAACCGAATCAGGTAATTATATTATGGTAAATAGTACAACTGGAGCATGGGAAGCAGTTTCGGTTACAGTAGACCAAAAAACAGGAGAAATAACAGGGGTTTATGATTCATTTCATAATAATGTCGGTGGATATACCGCTGCTATTTCAAATGAAGTTAAAGAAATGGCTAAACAACATAAAGTATCAGCTGTTGATGTTAATAGAGCTCTAAATGATATGAGTGGAACTACAATAAATGCATCAGGACAGATTGTAGATGCTAATGGTAATATTATAGCTTCTTTACAGGATGTAAAGACTAATGCAGATGGAACTAGAGAGGGGGTACTAAATTTAAATGGAACACCTATTAATGTTAAAGCAAATACTTCAGGAGCTATAAGTAATTTAAATGAAGTACAAAATAAGGTTGATAGTTTAAATGGAAAAAGTTTCACTGTAACAGGATGGATTCAAACTAAAATAGAGCAAGTTGGTAAATGGTTAGGATTTGCTAAAGGAACTAATAACGCACCATCAGGAACACACTTAGTAGGTGAAGAGGGGGTCGAGATAGCTACTAAAGGAAATAAAATGACTTTAGTCGGTTTAAATGGACCTGAATTTAGACGATTTAGTGGTGGAGAAAAAGTTATACCACATGCTAAAACAATGAATATATTAAAGGATGTTATATCTAGTGGTAGTTATTTTTCACGAAATAGCCTTGAAAGTCAGAATTTAATAAATAATATAAATAACAATTATATTCAAAATTCTAATATAAACAATAATTTTAATGCTGAATCTAAATTAGAAGAATTAACTGATAAATTAGTTTCAGGTATAATGTTAGCTTTTGAAAAATTAACATTAGAGAATAATGTTAAAGTAGGTAATAGAGAACTTGTAGATGTAGTTTCAAATCAATTAGCTGTAAAGAGCAGAAAGAGGTAAAATATGTTCGCTAATGGAATAGATATAAAAAAGTTTAATGCTACTGTTAGTAAAAAGTTAATACAACCTTCTAAAATAGATAAAGATGAAATCTCAAAGAGTATTACTATAAAAATTTTATTTGAGGGTAAAACAAGAGATGAAATTTATGAAAATATATCAAAATTTAATGAATTATTTTTAGATGAAGCAACAATAAAATTTAAAAATTTAAGTAATTATTTTAAGGGAAAAATTAGAGATTCTTCTATAGAAGATACTGAATTAGATGAATGGTTATATTTAAATATTGAATTTGAATGTAAGGCTTTGGGAAGTGAAATAATTGAAAATTTGAATAGAGTAAATACTAAAACAATAAATGTATTAGGTACTTATAAGACTAATGCTATAGTTGAAATTACTCCAAGTATAGATTTAGTAGATTTAAGATTAGATGGTTTGGCCAATGATCCTATAATAATTAAAAATTTAAAACAAGGTAAAAAAATAATAATAGATGGTAAAGAGGGAACTGTTTTAGAAGAAGGTATTAATAAGTTTAAAGATACTGACCTTTGGGAGTTTCCTTTTTTAGTACCAGGAACTAATACAATTACTTTAAGTAAAAATAGTTGTGATGTGGTTATAAAATATGAACCACGATATTTATAAAAAAGAAAGAAGGAATATAAAATGGCAGAATTAAAAAATACAATTACATCTGTAGCATCTACAGCAAAAGTAACAAGTACAATAACAGAATCTACGAATCTTAATGGAACAGTAGAGGTTGAAAAGGATGGAATGAAACAAACAGTATTAACAATGAGTTGTAGTTTAACTCAAAATACTGTTGCTAACATTCAAACTTATGTAACTAATATGGATTTATTTTTAGCAAACTCTCAACTTGTTCAAGCAGAAGTTCTAAAATTTAGAGAAAAAGCTGCACAAGTAGGAAAAGGCTTAAATTGTTTTGTATTTTAATTGAAAATTAAACTTATTGGCCAACGAGGTTATTAAAAGTTAGTAATAATGCTAATCTAATAATTCCGTTGGCCTAAAATTTTAAGAAAGAAGGTTTAAATTATGGCAAATAAAAATAATAGAAAATTTCAAAAGAATAAAGGAAATAAGGAAAATGTAGTTGATGTTAACTATACAGAAGTTAAAGAGAAAGAAGAGGTTAAACCAACATTTGAGGAAGGTAATTATGTAATTACTGTAGTTTCTAAGGGAGAAATACTTAAAAAGTTAGCAGTAGCTGGAGCAGAAGTTTATGTTACTAAATTAGCAGATGGAGGATTAACTGTAGATTTGAAATAAGGTGGGTATATTATGACAGTTCCAAACTTTTTAAGAGAAAATACAGAATTAAAATTAAAAAAATTAAATAAAGTAGATGAATTTGGAGCTTATTTTTCAATTCCTTTTGTAACTGATGTTCATAATGCAGAAACTACTACTTATAAATGGTTAAATAGTATAAAAGTTATAGAAGAAGTTAATAAAAGAAAAAATATAAATTACATCCTAACAGGTGGAGATTATATCAATAATCATGAAAATAAAGAAGAGGTAATAAAAAGACTTAAAAACTTTAAAGATAGATTTGAAGATAGAAGTAATTTATTTATTACCTTAGGTAATCATGATGATAACTCAAATTATAAAGATTTCTCAAAAGTAATAACTCATGAAGAAATGAAAAAATTAATGTTTTCCGATATGCAAGATGTTACTTTTGGTAACGGCCTATATTATTATAAAGATTTTCATAATTATAAAATAAGATTAATTGTACTTAATAGTGAAGATATTCCAGAATATGATATTAGCATGAAATATAAAGGGCAATGGGATTATGCTTTTTCTAATGAACAATTAAATTGGGTAGCTCATACAGCTTTAAATACAGATTATAAAATTATATTTTGTAGTCATACTCCAATGCTACAGAATGTTGAAGGGTTTGACTTAGCTATCCGAAACTCTGAAGCTATGCTTGGAATAATGAAGGCTTATACCACAGGAACAAGTTATTCAAGCTCTAATAATACTGGAGATTTTAAGTATAATGTAAGTGTAGACTACAATAAGAAGGGAACTATAGTTTGCAGTTTATTTGGTCATGTCCATGCAGATAATATTGTTTATAAAGATAATATAGCTCATATAAGTACTACATGTTCTAACTGTAGTTATAGATATGGTTCTAGCCGTGTAGAAAATGCAACTGGAACAGTAAATGAAATAGCTTTAGATTTTCTTACTGTAAGAAATGATATGGGATTTCTTACACGCTTTGGTGCTGGAAGTGATAGAAGTTTTACGTACGTAAATAACACTAAAGAATCTAAAAAAGAAAAAAGTTATCCTGGTATAAAGTTATTAGGGCAAAATAAAAAAATAATTGCATTACTACAAAATCTTAAAGATTTAAGCATAGAAAGCATATTAGAGAGTGGAGATAAAACGCTCTCTTTTTCTTATGCGAAAGAAGATAAATTTTATGAAAATATAATTGAAGAAAATTATATAAGAACTAAAGAAGATGAATTTGTTATTAAATCAAGAGATATAGGAGTAGATTATACTAGGTTTGATTGTGTTCTTAATTTAGAAGAACTTGAAGCTAATATATTTGATAGATTTGAAAGTGTAGAGCAAACAATAACTAATGCTATTAATCTCGCTATAGTAGGAACTGGATGGACAGTAAATAATAATACATTAAAGAAAAAGAGAACTGTTAGGTGTACTAATAAAAATGCGTTAGAAATAGTTAAAGAGATTAAGAAAACTTATAGAGTAGATATAGTTTTTAATACATTAGAAAAGAAGATTGAAATATATGAAAAGCTTGGGGAAGATAAGGGAGCCTACTTTATAGATAGTTTAAATCTTACAGCTCTACAAGTTCAAAGTGATTCTTATAAATTTGCTACTAGAATAATTGCAGAGGGGAAAGATAATTTAACTTTTGAAGATATTAATGGTGGTAAAAACTATGTTGAAAACTTTCAATATTCCAAAAAGATTAAAACAATTTATTGGAAGGATGAAAGGTACACCGTAAAAGAAAGTCTTTTAGAAGATGCTAGGGCTAAACTAGAAGAAATATCTAAGCCTTTTACTTCTTATAATGCTAGTGTTTTAAATTTAGCTGAGTTAAATCCAAAGTATAAGTCTATTTTAGATTATTCTTTAGGAGATACTATTACTCTTTTATCTAAAAGAAATAAAGTAAGAAATAAACAAAGAGTTGTTAAAACAGTAGAATACCCTCAGGATCATAGCAGAGATACAGTAGAACTTGCCAATTCTATTTTAAAGTTCGAGGATATACAACAAGAAAATCAGGAAACTACAGATACAGTAAATAATATTACAACAGATAATGGTACTGTAGATGGAAGTACAATAGATTCTATACAAGTAAAACAAATAGAGGATTTTAAAGCAAATGTAATTGAAGTTGTAAATCTTAAAGCGATTAATGCTAGTATAGAGAATTTACATGCTAATAAAGCGGATATACAAGATTTACATGCTGTTAATGCTAAGATAGGTACATTAGAAGCTACTAAAGCTAATATTACGGAATTAAATGCTTTAAGTGCAGAGATACAACAACTTAATTCAATAAAAGCTAATATTGTAGATTTAAATTCAGCAACAGCTAAAATCGGAGTGTTAGAAGCTAAAACAGCTAGTATAGATAATCTTTTATCCCAAAAAGCTAGTATTAATGACTTGAATGCTTTAAATGCAACTATCTCTGAAGCATTGATTAAAAAAGCTACTATAGCTCAATTAGAAGCTTTAGAAACTAAAACAAATAACTTAATAGCTGATAAAGCTAATATAAAAGATTTAAATGTTACAAATGCAAATATTAATAAAATACAAGCTGAAACAGCTAGTATAAAAACATTGCTAAATGGTAATTTAAGTTCTGAAAATATACAAGCTGGTGGAATTACATCTGATAAGCTGACAATAGCAAATGGATTTATAACAAATTTAATGATTTCTAGTGTTAGTGCTTCTAAAATAACAGCTGGAACAATTGATGCTGCTAAAATAAATGTAGTTAATCTTAATGCTGATAATTTAACAGTAGGTAAGATTAATGGACAATTATTAAAAGATGGATCTATATCAGGATTAGCAATAGAAAATGGAGCAATAGATAATAATAAAGTTTCACCTAATGCAAATATAGAAGCTAGTAAGATTAATATAAGTAGTGTAGTAACAGCTATAAATGAAGGTAGCACACTATTAACAGCTAATAAAGTTACTATTGATTCAGAAAAAGGGACTTTAGATGTTGCGTTTAATAATTTAAATACTTCATTAGAAGCTAATAAAAAGATTACTGAAAGCAACTCAACAGCAATTAATGTAGTTCAAGGAAAATTAAGTGCATCCATAGAAAATTCTAAAGTATTAGAAAGTAAACAAAAGATTTTAGAAGATAATTATAATAGAACAGTTATTACTGTAGATTCTTTGAAAAATACTGTTGGCCAACAAAAAACACTTATAGATTCGGCTACTGGAAAAATAACTAGCGTTGAAGTTAAAGCTAATACATTAGAAAAGAATCTAAGTGGATTAACTCAAACTGTTACTGATACTAAAAAGGTTATAGAAAATAATAAAACTGTATTAGAGAGTAAAAATGCTGAATTAAAAGCTAATATAGATAGTGTTTCAAGTAGTTTATCATCTGTATCTAGTACAGTAGATAAAAATAACAAAACGTTAGTAGCTAAAACTAATACACTAGAGCAAAATCTAAATGGATTAACTCAAAGAGTAGAGAGTAATAAAACTGTTACTGATGGAAAAATAACATCAGTAGAAAATGAAGCACATGAATTGAAGGCTGGTTTAGGGGGGCTAACTTCTAAGTTAGATACATTAAAGAGTACAACAGATGGTATTAATAAAACTGTAAGTAATCAAGGTAGTGTTATTAATCAACTTAAAGATTCAATTAACTTAAAAGTTGATTCTTCTACTTTTACTCAATCAACACAAACAATAAATAATAATATTGCTAGAGCTAAAGAACAGGCGATAATTGGAGCTAGAAGTATTCCAGATACAAGGGGCAATGACGAAAGCCCAGGATGGTATATGCAACATTATGCGTTTCAAACAATTACAGAATTTAAATATTCTAGTGCAATTGGGATACCTAATGGTGGTTCATGGTATGGAACACTAGAAACTACAGTACCATGGAATAACTCAAGTGGTGGATATCCAACTCAAGTATTTAGAAGTAATTCATCTCCTGTTTATCAAAGGCATGGAACTGATTTAAATACATGGAGTAGTTGGGAACAGATAGAAGATACTCAAGGCTCTCAGGCTAAAGCTAATAATGCATTAAATAATGCTAAAAGTTATTCTGATTCTAAAAAACAAGAAGCAATTAAAGCAGCTGAAAATTTAGCATTAGAAAAATCTAACTTAGCCAAAAAGTATGCGGATGAAGTTGCTACAGCAAAAGCTAATTTAGCACAAGCAAATGCAATAGCTAATGCTGATGGTAAGATTACAGAAGAGGAAAGAAAAAGAATACAACAAGCTCAAGAAAACCTTAATACAGCAATTTCTAAAGCAGATAAGGCAAAACAAGATGCAATAAATGAAGCTAATAGAGTAGCAGAGTTAAAGAAACAAGAAGCTATAAGTAGTGCTAATTCTCACGCTGATAGTAAAGCAAATGAAGCTCTTAATAATGCTAAAGCGTATACAAATACAGAAATCACTACAGTTAATACTCATTTAAATAAAGCTACATCAGAAATAAATGTTCTAAAAGGTCAAATATCTTCTAAAGTATCTCAAAGTGATGTAGATAATACAGTAATTAAATATAAAACTCAAAATTATGGGTATTTATATAAAAAAGATATTGTTATATATGGAGATTACAATTTATATTATCCAGTAGTAATAAAAGGTGGAGATCAAAACGTAAAGAGAAAAATATTTATAAAGAGAGGTTATGGTGAGCAAGGTCCTTCTGAGTGGAATCCTAGTTTATCAACGCATCATGGAGGATTAAGTTTACTTATAAATACCAACTTTGGTGGTTGGGGTGGCATAAATTATTCTTGGAGTATTTATGATTTAGAAGAACAATATTCAAGAATGTTTGCAGGTGCTACTCTTTGTGCTTCTGGTATGGCTTTTGCTATATTTTTAAGAGGTGGTGGAGAAAAAGGAGCTATATACCACTTATATTCTGACCAATCACTAGAGGGTAGTTTTGGTTGGGAAAAGGAAGATGTTCCAAAACCACCAGCGTTACAGATAGCTTACAATAAAGATATGATTTCTTTTTATAAACCAGCATATGAATTTTATGCTCCAGGACCTAGAACAATTACAAAAGAAGTAGAAGAAGAAATTAAAAGGAAAAAATTTATAGAACTAGCTCAATCTAATAAAAATGAAATTATTGAAACGAATAAAAAAATAACAACAGTAGAAAGCACTTTAACTCAAGAGAATAATAGTATTAAAGCAAGTGTAAGGGATTTAAACTCTACTACACAAAGTATTACTACAAATGTAAGTAATATAAATAGAGATTTAACTAATAAAATAAATTCTAATTTAGATGCGGCTAAAAGTTTTGCTACTGACATAGCAACAAATAAAGCTAATACAGCTAAACAAGAAGCTATAAATAGTGCGAATTCTCATGCGGATAGTATTGCAGTTAGTAAAGCAAATGAGGCTCTAAATAATGCTAAGAGCTATACCAATACAGAAATCAATGTTGTTAATACTAAAGTTCATAATGTAGAAAGTAATATTGATATATTAAAAAATAAAATTGCTCTTAAAGTTGAACAATCAGATATAGATAAAACAAAAACTGAGTTAATTAATAAGATAAATGTTGTAGATAATTTAGCTAATAACGCTAAAGATTTAGCTAGTGCCATGAGCTTAGGTAAAATGTTATTTAGTGATCCTACATTTAAAAATAGTTCTAACAATATTAAAACTTACAATAACAATGGAAATGGAACAGTAACAACTTCAAGAATTTCTAAAATAAATGGATGTCCAACTGATTCACAATATTGTATAGAAGTAAAAACTGTTGGAAGTGCAAGTCCTAACCATGGTGGATTTTATTTTGGAAATATGACTAGAGCAAATGCAATATTTGTAACGAAAATTATTGCTAAAATTCCAGTTGGATTAAGAATAGGGTGGTATTCAAATTCAACAGGGAATAATGGGAGTTCTAAATGGTTAACATCAGTAAATGGAACAGGTAAGTGGGAAGAGTATATACATTTATTAAAATGTGGTGATACAGGAAGTTTTTCTAGTACCAGTTTCTTTGCATTAGATGGAGGGGGAACTCCAACATCTAGCAATCCAATAATTTGGCATATAGCTTATGCAACTGTTTTTGATATAACTGAAAATGATGAATCAGTTAATGTATTAAAAACTGAAATGTCAACAGCTAAGAATAAGGTGGCAATAATAGAAACTAATTTAGACAGTATAACTCAAAGAATAAGTTCTACTGAAAGTAAAACACATTCTATAGAAACTACATTAGGTGGAAAAGCATCTAAACAAGAAGTTGCAGAAGTTAATAATAGAATTGCTACTATTAAAGCTAACTTAGATTCTATTACACAAAGAGTTTCTAATACAGAAAGTAAAACAAATAGCTTAGAAACAAATATAAATGGTAAAGCTAGTAAGCAAGAATTAACAGTAGTTAATAACAAAGTTACAGAAGTTACAGCTAGTTTGAATGGAATCACTCAAAGAGTAGGAAACACGGAAAGTAGAATAAATGCTTTAGATGGAAAAGTAGCTGGAGCTGTAACATTACAACAATTTACAGAATTCAAACAAAGCAATGATAAATTTAAATTTACTGTAGAACAAAGAAGTAGTGTATCAAATATACTTCCAAACAGTTCTTTTCATGGTGGAGATCGTGGGTGGCTTCATGGTGGAAATGAATTTTGGTCTGGTCCTTATAGTGGGTATGGATTTAAGGGAAGAATTACTGGTGCAATAAAAAATAGAGCAGCATATAACAATCCAGAAAGATACTTACAAACTCATAAAGCTTATAAAGTTAAAAAGAACACTACTTATACAATAAACTTCCATTATATTTGTGAAAAGAATGTTCAATCAATGGATGCTTTTGTTGTTTTAAGTGATACTGAACATGGTGATTATGCACAACCAATTTGTGTATTAACAGCTCAAGGTGGTTCTCAAAGTAATGCAACTGAAGAAAAACCATTTACATATAAATTTAATACAGGTAACCATGAGTGGGTATGGATTAGATTTGACCATAATGGAATGAAAAGTGGCGTTAATTGGGATGAATTTTGTTGGGTTTATGTTAGTGAAATTGGAATCTATGAAGGTGATGTCGGAGCTGTTAAGTGGACACCAAAAGGTGGAGAAGTTTATTCAGCTAACTATCAAATGGATGGTCTAGGATTCAAAGGGACTTTTGAAGATGGTACTTATGCATCTTTAGGTAAAGATGGACTTGAATGGTTTAACGCTGGTACTGGACATGCATATCATGCATTAACATACGTAACCTCATTCGACATTCCAATTGGTAATCCAGGTAAAGCATATATAAAACTACCAGCTGAATTTACTAAAAGAAGAAACTCTCTTAAATGGACAGTCGCATTAAGAGGATATTATTACTCAACAAGTGGCGATTTCTTCCCATTCCATATACATTGTACTGGTGGGAGGGATTATATAGAAAATGGACTTGTTGTATGTGAAGTTCAAGGTTACTGTAAAATACAAAATGCCCAAAATGCTGGTGATGTACAGTTTAGACCACTTACAGCTATGTTAATAGCTATAGCTTAAATAGAAAGGAGGGTTATTATGGATAATTCTATAAAAAACTTTGAAAATAAAGTTACTTTATTTTATTCTCAATCAACTGGAGATATAAAACTTCATGCTGGTGGAATACAAGATATGAGTTATTTTGGTCCTGAAAGAGATGACTATAATTATAAATTTATAGTTGTAGATAAAGATTATTATTTACTTAATAATTTAGAAAATTTTAAGGTTGAAAATGGAAAGTTAAAATTAAAAAGTAATAGTATATTAGCTAAATACATGTAGGAAGGAATAGACTATGGAAAATATATTTGATTATTTAAAGATGGGGATTGTAGCAATAGGAACTTTATTTACATGGCTATTAGGAGCATGGGATACCCCTTTAGTTATACTTATAGTTTTAATGTCTTTAGATTATATTACTGGTATTACTAAAGGTTATGTTAATAAAGATTTAAGCAGCAATATAGGACTTAAAGGAATAGCAAGAAAGGGAATTATTTTCACTATTCTTATAGTAGCTGTAATGTTAGACAGACTTTTAAATACAGGAAATTGGATATTTAGAACTTTGGTATGCTATTTTTACATAGCTAATGAAGGTATAAGTATTATAGAAAATGCAAGTAAACTAGGTGTACCAGTACCATCTAAATTAAAAAATGCGTTAATACAACTTAAAGAAGATAAAGAGGATCATAAGAAATTATGATTCTTTTTTTATAAATAAAATTAAGAAAGAAGGAATTAAAATGTTAAAAACAATTTTAAAATTAGTAATTAAAGTATTAGAAAGTAAATTACAAAAAAGTGGGTTAGAAGAAAAGATAATAAAAAATAAACAGTATATAGATGTAGCAAAGCAAGTGTGGAATGTAGTTGAAGAAAACTTTCGTATCACAGAATCAGTAGAAAAGAAATTAAGTTCTAAAGCTTATGAATTTGACAAAATGATGATGGATAAGTTTCCAGAGTTATCACCAACAGATGTAAAAGAATTAAGACAAAGTATTGCTGGAGAAGTTAATAAAGGGAAAGAGGCTGTTTTAGAAAATTCAGAGATATTAAAGAAGTTACAAGAAGAAAACCAAGAGCTTAAGTCTAAGAATATTGATTTAGAAAGTAAACTAGCTGCAATATCAAACTATGTGCCAGTGGAAAACAAATAGTTTATTAAGGTAATAGATAGGACTAGAGATAGTCTTTTTTTATTGGCTTTAATTATAGAAATTTAAAAGAAAGAAGGAATTAATAATGCAAAGTAGAAACAATAATAATTTAAAAGGAATTGATGTATCAAACTGGAAAGGAAATATAAATTTTCAAAGTGTAAAAAATGATGGTGTAGAAGTAGTTTATATTAAAGCTACAGAAGGTAATTACTTTAAGGATAAATATGCTAAACAAAATTATGAGAGAGCGAAAGAGCAAGGATTAAGAGTAGGATTTTATCATTTCTTTAGAGCTAATAAAGGAGCCAAGGATCAAGCAAATTTTTTCGTAAATTATTTAAATGAAATAGGAGCAGTTAATTATGATTGTAAATTAGCTTTAGATATAGAAACTACTGAAGGTGTAGGAGCAAGAGATTTAACTTCTATGTGTATAGAATTCTTAGAAGAGGTAAAAAGACTTACTGGAAAAGAAGTTGTTGTATATACATATACAAGCTTTGCAAATAACAACTTAGATAGTAGACTAGGTAATTATCCAGTTTGGATTGCACATTATGGAGTATCTACTCCTGGAGCTAATAATATTTGGTCAAGCTGGGTTGGATTCCAATATTCAGAGAATGGAAGTGTAGCTGGTGTAAGTGGTGAATGTGATATGAATGAGTTCACTAATGGAATATTCATTGATTCAAATAATTTTACTTTAGACAATGCTACTACTAAAAATGTAAGTATTAAATTAAATATAAGGGCTAAAGGAACTACTAATTCTAAAGTAATTGGCTCAATATCAGCTGGCGAAACATTTAAAATAAAATGGGTTGATGAAGATTATCTTGGTTGGTATTACGTTGAGTATAATGGAATAGTTGGCTATGTAAATGCCGATTATGTAGAAAAGCTACAAATGGCTACTACTCATAATGTAAGTACTTTTTTAAATGTAAGAGAAGAAGGATCATTGAATTCTAGAATAGTAGATAAGATAAATGCAGGTGATATTTTTAGAATTGATTGGGTAGATGAAGATTTCATTGGATGGTATAGAGTAACAACTAAAAATGGTAAAGTGGGATTTGTTAATGCTGAATTTGTTAAGAAACTTTAATTTTATAGTTAGATAGATTAATTTCTATCTAGCTTTTTTATATTATTAAAATAAAAAAAGCTACACTTAAATATGTAGTTAAAAAGGAGTGCTATAAATTATTGCGGTATCATTAAAAAAGTAAAATCTATCTTAATTATAGACACTATTTTAAATTATATACATAATAACAAAAAACTTTTGTTATTCACAAAAATATTTTATAATATTAACTAAATATAAAACAGCGTGGTCTATAGCTAAATATTTAGAAAGAATATAATAGAAAATGTCTAGATAGAAGCTTGTCTAGACATTTTTAAAACCTTATAATTAAACTACTTAATATACACTTTATGATAAATGTTTATATTGAATTTAACCAAGCATATTCAAATATATTTTCAAGTATATTTTTTCTCTGAGTATTATTTAAAGAAACCTTTTCTTTTTGTTCAAAATGATTATTAATATCCCATAAAGCATTTATCAATATTGATGAAATTGCTCTATTCTTATCTTGAATTTTATAATATCTTTGAACAATAACCTTATCTTTTTTTATCTTAATAGAAAAATAATTTTTATAACACCCTTTGCTTCTATATATGTACATATAATATTCAGTTTTATTTATACAAAAACTTGTACTATAGTATTCATATAAATTAATATTCTGAAAAGGATTTGATCTAGTAAGCATCGCCTTTTCAAAAAAACGCCCATCACATCTACTTTCTAAGTCTAGAGTAGTATTAGAAAATATACAAGAGCCATCTTTCATAGTTAACTTTTCCATAATAACACCTCACCATATTATTCTTAATAAAAATAAATTGTATTATAGATTTTATCTTTTAATGGAATAAAACAAAATTAAAAACTTTAGCCAATTCATTAACATATAAAATCTAATTTTATATAATTTATCAATAGCGTATATATATTAATTACACAACAATATAAATCTAAATTCAATATTTTTTTAAAATAAAATTCATTAGTAGTTAATTTTTTATTCAAATTTTACAGATTTATATGGAGAATTAAGGATATATTAAAAGAAATAAAGAATTATTTAAGAAAATATGTGAGTTATTCTTTATATAAAGGAAAACTTGTCCAATAAAAGGAAATATTTTATAATAAAAAAGAACCTAATGGTTGCAACATAGGTTCTTTAAAATTACATTATTATATTTTGAAAATAACTGTATGTTTAAATTATATCATACTATTTTTAAAATATAAAGAAAGAATAGGTGATTTAATGGATATAAGTGGAGTAATAGAAGTAAAGAAAGCTATTGTACATATAGTCAATCAAAAAGAAAAGCATATTATGAGTGATTATGAAATAGAATTAAATGATACTTTCAAATCATTAATAATAGGTCACATAAATAAAACAAATATTAGCGAATCAAAAATATTTGTTAAATTTAATAATGAAGATGATAACGCTGTTAGAAATAGTTGTTTAAAGATATTTGAAAATGAGGATATATTTATTGAAGAATCAAAAAATATTTCTAGAGAGTTATATCAAGCAATGGGAGGAACAAATGCTTCAGCTGCTAATCTATTACTAGTTTATTTCACACATGGTTCTAAGAAAGCATTTGCTATAATAAAATTAGACTTTAGTAATAATTATTATACCAAATATGAAAAAGTCGAGGGAAAAACTAAGGTTAAATTAGAAATTGAGGGTACTGGTTTTTCTGAATCTCAAAAATTAAGAAAATGTGCAATAATAAATGAAGATACAATAGGCATTAAAAATGAAGGAGAAGAAGTTAAAGAAGGTGAAAAAGTATTTTTATTATTAGATACACAATCAGGAGACGTTAGTGATTATTTTAGAATAAGCTTTTTAGATTGTGAATTGATTAATGATGCAAAAAATAACACAAAAAAAATAGTTAAAACAATAAATAAGTATATAAACAATAAATTTGGTGAAAATCCAAAAGAAATGGTGAACAAAACATACTTATTCACAAGTGTTATGGAAAATAATACTGAATTTAAGACTGATACTATTTTGAAGGCAATATTTACAAAAAAAGAAGAAATCGATGAAATAAAAAAAATTATAAATGATGAAAATATAGATTCTACTTTTACAATTGATAAAAATACTTCCGAAAAGAAATTTAAAAATGTTACAATAGTAACTGATAGTGGTATTTCTTTAAAAGCAAAATCTTCATTATTTAATGAAGAAGATATAATATTAAGTGAACCAGATAAAGATGGTAAAGTAGATATAACTTTAAAAGGAATAAAAATAGATAAAAATAAAATAGGTTAATCTAAAATAAGGAGGATTAGTGATGGATAGGTTAATAAATTTTATAAATTCATTTATTGATTATTCAGATATAACTCAATCTAAAAATAAACTAATATTAAAGTTTAGTTATTTTAATAAAATAGATGAATTTATAACTTATGAAAATATTAAGAACCTAGTAGAAGCTTATCCTAATACAATAAAATTATTTCTAAAATTTAATTCTGCTGATGAGGTAGATTTAGTTGATTGTATTGAAGATGAAGAGGAATTTAATGATGAACTTAATTCTATAGAGAAAGAAATGTGGAATTTCCAAATTAATATAAACTTTATAGCATTACTTAATTCAAATAATAATTTAAAAAATAATAATATAGAAATTTATTATAATGAAAAGTTATTTTTAGAAAAATTTTATATTAAAAACAATGATTATAGAGAGTTTGAAGAAAAATTTTTCAAAAATAATAAAAATATAGTTCTATTATTAGATTCTAATACTTTTTTTTATAACAATAACATTTTAATTACTAATATACATAGAGAAGAACTTATAAATGAAATTAATATGTTTGAAAATATACAAATTAATGATGAGAGTAAATCAATTGATTTAAGAAATTCCTCATGCAATTGGATTGGATCAACAAAAAAAATAACTCCTAATTCAATATTTATAGATTTAGATAATAATAATTTTATAGTTTCTGAAGACATAAAAAAAATTTTATTAAAAATAAATTGCAATTTAGTAATACTATTTATAAGTAACTATTCTGGAATAGATGAAAACATGTTTAAAAGTTTAATCAATGGAAGTAAGAGAGTTGAGATTATCTATGATGATGTCGTATATACTATAAATGCATATAAAAATTTAAATACAATATATAATTGGATCTATAAAAATCCAGTATTAGATAAATTAAATATATGTAGAAATGTAATATCAGCTTTAATAACTGCTAAATGCCAAGGAAGTAGACTTAAAACTATATTAGAAAATAGTGACTTGCTTGTTAAATCATTAAAAGATAATTATGAAGTATATTCTTCTGAAAATATTAGCAAATATTTTAAAGAAAAAAATAATTTGAAAAAAGAACTCCAAAATGAAATTAAAAGTATAAATGATCAATTAGATAATTTAATAAAAATGTTGATTACAAACATGACGTCTTTAATTGGAATAAGCATAGCAGGTGTAGTTGGATATATTGCTAAAGGAGAGTTTTTTTCTGTTAAATTTTTAAGCGTACTATATTTAATTCAGCTGGATATTAATATACTTTTAAATTTTCCAATAATCATAATAAGATTTATAGAATCTAATAAATCGTTTAAGTTAAAAGCTAATGAATATGGGAATTTATATTTTTCTGATGAAACTTTAGTTAAATATAATAAGAAAAAAAACTTTAACTCAATAATTTTAATTATATACATTGTAGTATCAATAATAATTGTTGTTGTAATTCACGTAACTTTAATTAACCTTTTAATTAATCCTAATTTTGCAAATTGGGTAATTAGTATATTTAATCATTAAATGTTCATACTGTATTAACATATCAATAATATAAAAATATATGGATAAAGTAATAAAAAGACTAGGATTTCTCCTAGTCTTTTATTTCGTCAAAAAAACGTCAAAAATTAGTTTCTTTTTCTTTCAATATATTTATAGGGATTTAAACTTATAATAGTATTGAAAGTTAGTAATCATGTCATTTTTTATATTAATCTCTATTTTATTCTAATATAGAAAACTTACAAATATGTAATATAAGTGTAATCTAATTAAATATGAGATTTTTACTTAAGAATATATAATTAAGTCAAGGGTTGAGAGAAACAAACAAGAAAACAAATTAAGATATACAAAAGGAGAGAACAGGCTATGAAAAAAGCAATGGATTTAGTAAGAGTATTATTTAAGGTAACATTCTTAGGATATAACGAAAAGGAAGATTTAAGATAATAGAAAAAGTGTACAAGCTAATAAAATAGTTGAAACTTAAGAAAAGAAATAAAAACTTGAAATTAAAGAATTAAAAGGAGAGATAACATTATGAAAAAGGCCATGGATTTAGTGAGAGTATTAGTTAAGGTAACATTTTTAGGATATGATGAAAAAGAGGATTTAAAATAATAAAGACAAATAGACAATATAAATAGGATTAGAAAAGAGAATTATTATGTATATGTTAGAATGAAAAAGATTTAGAGCAGAGTAAGCTTTAAATCTTTTTTTGCTTAAATCTTTGTTTAGTTTATAAGAATTCATTTTAAGTGAGTTTTGATTTTAACTAGGGAATAATTAATCTTAAAGTAGGCTGTATATGATTTTGGGAATGATTTCATTTCTGACTTTTTTTCTATATTTTAGTTCACTTTCAGTTTTTCCATTATATATTGATTTATTTTTTATTGAATTATCAGAGACATTAAAAATAGCTGCTATTGGTATATTGCAAATTGAACAAGCTTTAAAAGCAGCAACAGTCTCCATTTCAATACTTTTACAACCTAATTTCATTATATAATCTAAATGTGCAAATTGAGCAAATATAGTATCTACACTAAAATTGGGTACTATATGATAGCTAACATTATTATCTTTGCATATTTTTTCTGTATTCTTAATTAGAATTTTATTAAGCTTAGTATCTGGATAGTATTTATCACCAAAACAATCTTTTGTTAAGTCTTTTTCTAGGTATCTGCATACCCCATCACCACATACTGATAAGGTAGGTATAATAATATCACCAATACTTATTTTCTCATCTAAAGCACCAACAGAACCAATAAATATAATCTTCTTACAATTAGAGTTTCCTAAGGCTAATATTACATCAGTACAAACACTTGCCCCAATTCCAGTTTTTATATATGTAATATTTTTATCAAATAACTTACAATTCCATATCTTAATAGAAGTATCCACAATCAATTCAGATTCAATGTCTTTGAATATAGTTGGCTCCCACCAAGGAGCTATAATAACATTTTCTTTAATTGCTTCATCGTCACATTTCAATACAGATTTACAAAGCGTATCTTTCTTTAAACCATACTTTGTATGTCCAGCTATTAGAAAATTATACATATTACCCTCCAAATATATATTTCTATAATATTATCTTATCATAAATTGGGATGATTGCTTATATTAGTGAAAAAGATAATTAACATTTAAATTAATTATTTACAGTATTTTGTAGGTTGTATATAATAGTTTTTAATTACTTAATTTCAAATATTTTCATTAAGGTTAAAGAATTATTTGATTTTGAGTAATTAATGGTGAATAAAAGTTTGTAAGGCATAACTTGTTTTAGATCTTAGTTTATTTTAAAGAAAATTATTAGAAGAGTTTTATTTATACTTTTGTTAAGGTGAGAATAAGTTATGTTTTATAGGATAAAGTAAGAAAATTTATGGTGTAAGATAGGGGGGAATACAATGAATAGATGTGAATTGTTATTAATTGTAGAAGGGGACACAATTGAAGTAGAAGCAAAAGTCACATTAGAAAAAGAAATGAAGCTTAGTTTTGCATTAAAAGACTCTTTTAATATGTTATATTCTTCTGCTAAATATGAAACAGAATCTACAGAGCCTAATTTTATTGGCAAGTGCAATAAATATATTTTAAAGGAAGAAACTGATAATTTTACTTTAAGATACAGGGGAAAACCATATGGATTTTGTACTGAATGCAGTGATGAAAAAGTTTTATTATCATTTTATTGTGCTTGGTATCCAATTTTAGATGATTTTTTATTTGATGATATTAAAGTAATTATAAAAGGTTTAGAGAATTTTATAGTATTAGATGCAGTAAAAGAAAAGGATTTCTGGATCTTTAATAATAAAATACCCTTTGATTGCAATATAAGAGCTTTTAATAAGGATAAAGTATTTTCCTCAGAATGTGATTTTATAAAAATATATTCTGGAAAGAAAAGTGAATTAGGATATATAAATAAAATAGTTGGAGAGTTACATAAGATAAATGAATATTATAAAAGAATATTAGGAGAAAAGGAAAGTAATAAGTTACAATTAATTTCTACTGGTATAGAAAATAGTGGTGGATATTTTAGAGAGGGATTTATTGTATTACCATGCTTAGAGGATAATGATAAGTTTATATATTCATTTTTAGGACATGAATTGGCTCATGCATGGCATATGGGATATTCTGTTACAACATATGATGATTGGCTTAATGAAACTGGAGCTGAATGGAGTAGTTTATCATATATATTAAGTATTGGTAAGAGTGATTTATATAACAAACAAATTCAATATGCAAGAAAAGCCTTTGGGAATATCCTATAATGAAACCAGAGGATGGATCAAGACCTAGAACAGCACACTTTGGAGGAGTTTTGTTATTTGATAAAATTTACGAAAGGTATGGGTTAGATACAATAAATAAGTTATTAAGGTTAGCCTATGAAACAACTCCTAAAAATACTGATGAATTTTTAAAAAGAGTAAAGGGTGATTTTCATACTGAAATTTATAATATATTAAGTGAGCCTTTTAGATAAATTTTGATTTATAGAAAATAATTTAATAGTTTCAATAATGTTTGTAATAATCTATGCAAATATAAGTAATCGTTTCTAAATGAAATTTTAGGGGGATATAACATAAATTTAAATTAGAGTAATCTTATTAAGATTAAAGTTATTTGTGTATTAAATAACCAATCAATTAAATAAAATTTGTAAAGGTGGAGTTAGCATTGAGAACATATGAGAGTAAAGAAGAATTAAAAAAAGAAATTGACAAGTATTATAAAAAGTATATTGCTGAATTTGATAATATACCAAATGATTTAAAAGATTCAAGGTGTGAAGAGGTGGATAGAACACCTGCTGAAAATCTTGCATATCAAATTGGATGGACAACTTTAATTTTGAAGTGGGAAAAGGATGAAAAAGCTGGTTTAAAAGTAAAAACTCCATCGGATAAATTTAAGTGGAATCAATTAGGGGATTTATACAATTGGTTTAATGAAGAATATGCTTTTCTTTCATTGTCACAATTAAAGCTTCTTTTAGCTGAAAACATAGAAAATATATATAAAATGATAGATTCTATGTCAAATGATGAATTATTTAAGCCACATCAAAGAATATGGGCAGATGAAGCCACAAAAACAGCAGTCTGGGAAGTATATAAGTTTATTCATGTCAATACAGTAGCTCCTTTTGGTACATTCAGAACAAAGATAAGAAAATGGAAAAAGTTAATGTTATAAATTTATTAATTATTTTGAGTATATGGAGTGAGAAATATGAAGTTTGTAATAGTTGGAAGTGGAGGCTGTGTTTCATTACCTAAACCATTATGTAGTTGTGAGGTATGTAAAGAGGCAAGGAGTAAAGGAAGACCTTATTCAAGATGTGGTTGCAGCTTGTTTTTAGATGACATAAATCTTTTAGTTGATACTCCTGAAGATATTGCTTATGGAATAAATTATTGTGATATAAAAGAGATTGATAGAGTTTTATTTAGTCATGTTGATCCAGATCATACTTTAGGAATGAGAGTATTTGAGCATCTTAGGCTAAATTGGTTAGAAGTATCTTGTGGTAAGAATTGTGAAAATCCAATAGAAGTATTTGCATTAGAAGATGTTATGAAAGATATAAATTCAATAGGATTTAAGTTTGGCTCTTATTCAGATTATTACGAAAATGTGAGAAATCTTATTAAGAGAAAAAGTGTAGAGGACTATATATTTATTAAAAATATAAAAGTGAGTTTTATTAAAGTAAATCATGCAACAGTATTTGTTTTTGAAAAGGAAGGAAAGAAATTAATATATGCACCTTGCGATGTTAAGCCATTTCCAGAAAGCAAACTCTTTCTGGATGCAGATTGTTTAATTATAGGAAATACCATTGTAGGGGAAGTATTAAAGGATGGTTTTATTTTGAAAGAAGATAATCCTTTAAGAGATGAATTATTTACTATAAGTGACATTAAAGGGTTGAAAAATAAATATAATATTAAGAGGATAATCATAACTCACTTAGAAGAGGATTGGGGAAAATCCTATGATGACTATGTTGAGCTTGAGAAAGAATTAGATGGCATAGAGTTTGCTTATGATGGAATGAAGATAGAAATCTAATTTATGAGGTGATTTTATGAGTATGAAGATATTGATGATTGCTTTATTTATTTTATTAGGAATAATGTTCTCCTTAGGTAAATGGTCATTTTTAATAGCAGGATTTAATACTATGACCAAGGAAAAAAAGGCAAAATATGATGTTATGTCTTTATGTAAATTTATGGGTAAACTTATGTTTATAATTGCTTTTTGTATAACATTATTTACCTTAAGTGATATTTTTATGATGAAGATACTATTTAATATCGGAACTGTTATATTAATAGTTTCAATAATATTTACAATAATATATCTAAATACAGGAAATCATTTTGAAAGAAAAAATTGAAATTATATAGTAATATAAATTAAAATGGAGCAAAAAACTTTTGCTCCATTTTTGATTGAATTTTACTGGAATTTATGTTGATATTTTCAATGTGAATTAATGTTATATTAAATTAAGTTTAACTTAAAACAAGAACTTAGTGTATATTATGTACACTATGTTCTTGTTTTAAATAAGATAAATATGGTTTATTATTTATTTGGGGTATTAAGAAAGTTTTGGATTAAATTCTTAGAGTTTATTATGTCTGAATCTTTATTTACTATTTCTAATACTATTTTTCCATTATATTGAGGCAACAGCTTACTAAATATATGTTGGAAGTCTATTTCTCCATGTCCTATAGGTAAATGCTCATGAATAACATGAAAATGTCTATCTGCAATATGAAGAATTTTAGGATATTTAATATTAATTAGCTCTTGTAAGTGATTAATATTATCTATATGAGCAATATCTAATAAGAATTCTAAATCAGCATTTTGGCTAAATATCTTTTGAATTTCATCAGTAGTTGTAAAAATTGGATCAAGTTTACTATTGTTTTCTAGAAAAAGATTAATTCCATGTGGTTTAAGTATATTTAAAGCGTATTTAATATTTAGGTTTAATTTGTTTAAGGTTTCTTCGTCTATATCTTCATTTTCACATATTGGATGGATTATTAGTTCTTTGTGATTTAATTTATTTAGGATATCTAATAGTTTGGGTATGTGCTCTTCAAATTCATTTATGTTTAAAACGGCATGAATAATAGTAGGAAAGTTATATTTATTTATAGTGTTAATAAAATCTTTATCATCTTCATGTAAGCATAATCCCCTATTGTCATACCATAATTGCATAAAGTCAAAATTATTTTTTTTTGCAAATTTAAATTCATCCTTATATCTATTGAAAAATCGTGCTAAACAACCTAACTGTGGCATAAGTAATCTCTCCAATCATTTAAAGTAAGTTTTAGTATATAGGTACGCTTATTCTTAAAACTTTATATATTTTTTGTAAAAAAGTTCCTTTTAGCATAAAATATATAGATTCTATCATTGATCCCATCCTCTTTTCATAATTCACAATTTACATTTGCTTAATAATAATATTATAACATAAATTACAATATTTTCCTTGGTGGACTTTTATAAATTAAAAAAAACATTTAAATTTTAGGAAGATATTAAAAGCTTAATTTTATTAAATTGTTTAAGTTTTTTAGATTGTTTGTATTAAAGAAAATTTAGAATAATTTAGTTAAGTATTACAAAAAATATTTTGAGGTGATTATTATGAGAAGGTATAAAATGGTAATAATTAGCGTTATTATTTTACTTTTAATAAATAATATTATGCATAGTAAAGTTAGTTATGCCTTAGATATAGCTAATTCAAAAAATCAAGTATTACTTTCAGAAATACCTAATGAAGAGATATATTTATATGCTTTAGATTCTGATGAGGGAAAGAGTGTATATGAAGATATACTTCTTAATGTTAAAGGTAAAAAGAAAAGATTTAATTGGATTGTTGATTCAGGATTATCTTTTAGACCTGAGTTGATACTAACTGATATTAATAATGATGGAAAAAAAGAATTAGTTATAATAATAACCACAGGACATGGCACAGGAATAAATACTCAAGAAGTACATATATTCAAGGAAGAGACTTTGGAAGAAATTAAGGTACAGAATCCGTTTGATATTATATCTAAAAATGTTAAAACAAAAGTATATAAAGATGAAAATAGTGTTAAGGTCTATATTAATATAAATGGAAAAGAGTCTGTCATTAGCAGTAAAAAATTAAATGAATTATATAATGATCAAAACAATAAAAAGAACTTTGGTGATACGTTATTTTTTAGAGATTTTTTAATATATGAAGTTTACAATGAAAAGCTTAAGGCAATTGTAGGTGGAGATATTTTCTTTTGGAATTATCTTGTTAATATAAAAATAGATTATAAATTTGAAAGTAATATGTTAGTAGTTGATAAAATTTATTTTGATGTAACTGAATATTTTAAGGACTAAAATGTTAAGTTATATAATAAAATTTTAAATATGAAACCTAATCATAGCCTACTCAAATATGAGATTTTTATTTTAATTAGTTCTAGAGAAATCAGAAATATTTTAGTATGAGATGAGACTAGAGAAATTTTATTTTTATATAAATTTTCTTCTAGTCTCAAATTTTATGGCATTCTATTAATTACTTTGATTTGTTTTAGTATAATGTAGAATTTTATTATTGTTTATTAATTAGTGAGTAATAAGGTGTTAAGTCTTGGTATTCTATATTTCCATTGGCTTCATAAACAATGCCTAAATGGCCATTTTTAAAGGATAGACAAGAATAGCCACCACCTAATTTGTTACCATCTTCAGGATAAGGAATACATATTTCCTGAACTCCTTTAGATAAATCATCAAAGTCAATCATATAAACAGCAATATTGTCTCTTATATATTCACCTTTAGTGTTTTTAGGTGCTGAAATTAAGCCTATTCTATGACCATTTGAAGTAGTAGCCTTAATAAATGAGCCTTGGCATCCAGAGCCTTTACCAGTTAAAACTTTACCGTTTAAAGGTTCATATATTTCCCAGGTGCTTCCTAAATCGTGAGAGATGTATGCTGCCCTATAACCAGAGTAATCATATCTTGTACTCATAATTAAAGCTCCATCTAATTCTATGACCATATTTTCAGAAGTATTTGAATTAGGAACCTTGTTTCCCATTGTCCATGTTTCACCATTATCCTTTGAATAGATAATTAATGAATAATAGTTATTTTCATTATTTTCTCTTAAGGAAATTTGTGCTGGCATAACTATTGTTCCATCATCCATTACAATACCTGAGCCAACTCCTCCTAGCCATCCAATTGTATTGCTTGGTTGATTTTTTACTTTTGAAGAGTCCTTAGTTAAATCTATTTTATTAGACCAAGTTAATCCATTATCATCAGAATAAATCATTTGGACAGACCAATCACTTCTTCTTGTTGAGGTAGTCATTGCCCAGTTTCCATTTGTGTTCCATGAGCCTGCAATCAATATTATTCTACCTGTATTTGTAATAACTGTTGTGGAGTCCATTACACGAGAGTAGGTAGAGTCAATACGATTATTTTTCATTGCTATGTCATAGCTCCATGTCTTTCCAAAATCAGTGCTTCGTGCAGAAGCTATGTCTATATAAGCATGGTCATCAGGACCATTATAACGAATATCTGAAAAAGTTAAAATTGTACCATCATTTAATAATTGTATATTAGGAATTCTAAAATACTTTGAATTCCATATGTTATTATCCTTGTTAAATAATATTAGTGGTTCTGGTTTATGGCTTATATCTAGATTCTTTTCAAAGGTATTGTTTTTGTTACACATAAATATAATCTCCTCCATAAATTCATATTTACCCATTAATTTAAAAGTTATTTTTCTTATAAATAGGTGTAGAAACCTAATTATTAAAAACTCCTATCTTGAAAAATATAGAAGTTTTTCAAATAAATTATAACAGTATTTGAAATTCTTTACTATGGAATAATGTAAATATAATTCTTTTTGGAGTTTTCTATAAAATTTTAGTTTTTATAACTTTAAGAAGGTTTAAGCTTAATAGCTTTAATTTAAGGAGATTTTAATAAAACAATAGTTTTTAAAGAAAGGAAATGGGAGTAAAAAAACTTTATATTTCAGAGAAGTTTTAATAAAGTAATAATTTCTAGAGAAGTTATTAAAGATAATTAGCCTTCTTTAACAGTTAGGATGATGTAGAAGGATTGAACTCTAAAAGTTTTAAAATATACGGTATTAAACAAAGGAATTATATTTTTTGATATAATTAAAAGGTGAGACTTAGAATTATTATAAACTGTGAGGAAAAAGATGAAAGTAAGAGTACCAAATTATTTTAATGAGTTTAAATGTATAGCATCAGAGTGCGAAGATACTTGTTGTGCTGGATGGGAAATCGTTATTGATGATGAAACCTATAAGCGTTATGAAAATGTGGAGGGTGAATTTAGAGAAATCCTAAGAAGTAAGATAGTTAAAAGTGATGGGGAAAATATTTTCCTTTTAAATAATGGGAAATGTTCCTTCTTAAATGAAAAAAAGATGTGTGAGATTTATATTAATCTTGGAGAGGATCATCTTTGTTATACTTGTCAGCAATTTCCTAGATATACTGAAGAATTTTTAGATTTAAAAGAAGTAGGACTATCTTTATCATGTCCAGAGGCTGCAAGAATTATTTTAAGAAAGGCTGAAAACACTACTTTTAATTTAAGTGAAGAGGATAATTGTGAAAATGAGATTAAAGAAGAGGTGGAAGATGATTTAAGTTTATCCTGTGAAAATATAAATTCCTCAAACTGTGATTTATGTAAATCTTCTAACTTAAGGGATAGTGAAAATAATAAGTTTTTTAACTTAAGTGAAAGTGAAAATAGAGAGTGCTTTCATTTGAAAAATAGTGAATGTAATAATAGTGAAGTGGAGAGCTTTACTGAGGATGAAGACTACTTTGATGAAGGCATTGATGAAGAGGTTCTTTCAGAGTTTTTAGAGTGTAGGAATATTGTTTTTAATATTATAGAGCGTAATGATTTAGATTTAGGAACAAAGGCGGCCTTAGCTCTTGAATTTGTTAAAGAGGTTCAAAACAAGATAGATTTAGGTGATATGGATGAAATCCCAGAGCTTATGGAAGAGTATAGGGATGAAAATTTCATAAATACACTTATAGAGGAACTAGAAGATTTTAAAGGAAAAGAAATCATAAAACATAAAAATCTATGTGAATATTTAAATGTTTATAAGAGTATAAAACATATAAATTCAAATGATCCTTTAGGGCTAGAGAAAGCATTAAAGTGTTTTGAAGGAAATGAAGAGTTTTATTTAAGAAAGCACAAGGAATTTAATGAGTATTACAAAGAAAATTTATATAAGTTTAAAAACATACTTGTATATTTTATATTTAGATATTTCATGAAAGCTATTTTTGACTATGATGTCTCTGCTAAGATAAAGTTAGCTATAATCAGTACATTAATGATTAAAGAACTTGCTGTAGTAAGATTTATAGAGAATAATAATGAATTTACAGAGGAAGATATGGTAGAGGTTAGCCGTATTTACTCTAAAGATATTGAACATTCAGATGAAAATATAGAAAATTTACAAGAAATATTTGAGACAGAAGAAATATTTGAAGTTGATGAAATACTACCTATGTTAATGAATGACTTCTAAGTTTAGATAATAACAATTAGATTATTTATGGAAAGAATACTATAGGTAATTAAGAAAGTTTTTTTGACTTACCTATAAATAGTTACAATTTAAATCTTAATGATTTTTCTATTAAAGAGGATATTTAATAAAATGATTAATTGAAAAAGTGCTACAGGTTTAATGAGTTAATTTGGGGTATAAATAAATTAAGCTTTTAAAAACTTAGGCTTTTTAAATTTATTAATGATTTCATATAATATAATTTGCTTAAGTTTTAACTTATTTAATAAGTTGTAATCTTGTATAAGGTTTTGGGATATTTTAAAGGGCTAAAAAATTAAAGAGAAATTAAAATAGTGGCTATATATAAGGTTAAATAATAAAAAAGAGTATTTTAAGTTATATATTTATGTAATTTAAAACACTCTTTTTATTTTTAGTTTTGCTTAAAATGTTATTTAAACCATTCACTTGGTGATGGATTAAAATAGTGAGCGTTAAACTCTACAAATTTATAATCCTGTATTCCATAAAGTTTAAATGGTTCCTTTGATAAATAGGATTCTAATTTTTCTACAGATTCTGATTTAATAACAAATATGCCTCCACTCATGTCTGATTTAAGGCCAGAGACTAATATCATTCCTTTATCCATTGCCTTTTGAGTATAGGCCATATGTTCTTTCATTATATCTTCATTAATCTTATCTGAATTTTTTAATATACCTTCAACAATAAAATATTTCATTTCTTATCCTCCAAAATTAAGTACTATAAATATATTATAAACTAATAATTAATAGTATTTAATAATATTTACTAAAATAAACTTTTGGGGTTAGAGGTGGAATTTCTTTTAAATATGTTTGGACTTAAAGAATTATTGTAAATATATTATTGTGTTAATTTAAGAAGCCATATATAAGTCTTATTATTTTATTACTAGTGCTTAAAGTTTTTAAGAGTTATACTTTTAAGAATTAATGTTATTTAAAAAGTTTTTATTATTAATCGAGGAATTTTAATTGAGCATTAAATTAAGATGTTTTTATGCACATTTGAAAAACATCTTAAAAGTAATAATCATAAATATCCTTAAATTTATAATTATAAATAACCTTAAATTAAGATTAAGCTTAGCTTGTTAAAGAGCCTTTTTTGTATAGCTTGTACAATAGATAGGCCATTGGAACTATGCTTATTATTTGAAAGCCATTAACAAACTGGAGTATTTCATGCTTAGCTAGTGGAGGGGGAAGGGTTGCAACTAGGTTATTTAGCATATGCATGAATATAACTAAAGGAAGAGACCGAGTTTTACTGTATACAAATCCTAAAATAATTCCTAATATAGAGGCATAAACAACTTGTACAGGCTCCCTATGGAATAATCCAAATAAAAGACCAGAGAGAATTATAGGTGCTGCTCCTCCTTTTATCTTATCTATTTCGTTAAAGATTAATCCTCTAAAAAGTAACTCCTCAACAATTGGGCCAAATAAAATTACAGATAAAAATATAAATATATAGACTTCATTACTTAAGCTTTCAGATATTTGAGAAAAATTTTGTAAGCTATTTTTTACAAGGGTAATAGAGGATAATATTTTGTCTGCAAATATGAGCCATAGAGCAGAGAGGCCTCCCATACCCATTGAAATTAAGGCGTATTTAGGAATATCTTTTCTTGGAAGTTTATTAATAATTTTGTTCTTGTTGTATTTCTTACATTTATATATAAGAAGATAAACTAACATGGTTAAAAAACAAGCAAATCCATCAATCATAAAGAAATTTGAGTCAATAAAATTAGGAGGTAATAGTCTTAAGGAAGTCTTTGTTATAAAGCAGCAGAATAATAAAAATAAAAGAGATCCTATAAAGGATAAAATGTAATATAGAGCTAAAAAAATAAATATGTTTAGTATGGCTTGAAATAGTTTAATGATTTTTTTCATGATTCACCTCAATTTATAAAAAATAGTCTAATGAGCTTTTGTGATAAATCTTTCCTTAAATTTTCTTATTAAAGAAACTTACATAGCAAGGGTTAAGAAGATATTATGATAAATTTCCTTGTGAGAATCAAGCTTATACCTAATCAATTTAGTAATGTTAAGAAGATATTATGATAAATTTCCTTTTAAATGATGCTAATATATTAAGTGTAGGAAAATAAGTTTAATAAGTTCTTATAATAAATACTCAATTTAAATTTTGATTAGTGCTATAAGTTCCATAATTTTTAGCTTGGGAAAGAACCTAGATGAGATAATATATGGAATATAAACTAATTATATGCATAATGTTTAGGGAAAAATAGCTTAGCTATTTATAGAATTAATTAGGAAATAACTGATAGTACCAAGAGGGTTACATATTATTTATAAAAGCTAAAATTTTTATGGTATTAGGAATAATGGATTTTACAAGGAGGTTTAGAGAGAAAAGATAATTACTGTTTATAATATATTTATTGATAATATGTTATAAGAAAATGGTTGTTTCAGAAGAAAAAACTTGTAATAATTTATATTTATTGATAATTACTATTTTAAAATAAAGTTTTATGGTATATAATGTAAGAGTAGTAAATTTTATTGAGAGATTTAATTTTTAGGTAGCTTAATATTATCTGCCTAATACATACAAAATTATTACTCGACATAATAATTTTATGGGCTAACTAAAAGTTAATATTTTCAGAAAGAGAATTAAGCAGTTATAGGATGAATTAAAAGTTCCTCTTATAACTGCTTATATTTTTTCGTTGTCTTAATTTTGTAATATTTTCTATCTAAAATATTAATAGAGATATATTTAGAGGGATAAATTGTTTTTTTTATTAATAACAGTAATAAAAAGGGATTGGCTTTTAAAATAATTATGAGTAATTAGATCTTAAGATGAGGTGGTAGTATGGATTCTATTAAGGAACAAATATTTCAGCTAGAGAATGATTTAATAAAGTCTGAAGTGAGAAAGTCAGCAGAGAAAATAAATGAAATATTATCAAATGATTTTGTTGAATTTAGTAGTTCAGGAAGTGAATATCATTATAAATGTGGAGATGTTTTTCAAGATGAAGAGGATGAGAGAACATTAGATTGGGAAATATTAAATTTTAAGGTAAAGAAGGTTGCAGAGAATTGTATTTTAGCCACTTACAGGGTAATAAAACATGATGAGTTAGATGAGAGAAAGAGATATTCCCTTCGTAGTTCTTTGTGGACAGAGGAAAATGGAAAGTGGAAGATGTCTTTTCATCAAGGAACACTACTAGCAGGTAAAGAAGGAAGAAGTATTTTTAGCATAATTAAATAGAATATTTGATTAATATATCAAAGAGCTTGTATCAGAATTTAGTAAGTATAAGACTTTATTAATATGTTTTTAGAGGTTTTATAATTTAAATTTTGATAGAAGCTTTTTTATTTAGTATAAAAAATTTGTATTGATAAAGTGAGTGGTGAATTTATAAAAAAATGGTAGAATATACATAAGAAGGTGTGCTAAATGAAATTAAGAAAGCTTAATTATTTTTAAAATACTTTCTTAAAACTTTTATATAGACTTAATGGAATATTTGTAGGGAGAAGAGTTTGGGATTATTAAAAAATGTTTTAAGTAAGGGGGAATTATGAAACATAAAAAAGAAGTGTTTATAGCTGCGCTTATAATAGTGTTTTTAATAGCTATAGGACCAAGTATTAAGAAGCAAGTGGGGATTTATACAAAAGGTAAAAATATTGAGAAGAGTTATTCTAAAGATTCATTATATGATATTTATATAACTAATGGTGAGGGATTAGGATTAATTCAAATTAGTAATATTCAGAAGGGAAATATAAATTACTCAAAGATAGATAATATCAATGTAAAGTATGATTCAGCTAACTTTTTATTTATTGAGAAGGACTCCAGGGGAAAGATATATGTTCCTTATTCCTCTGATATAGAAAATCCCAAGAATGCAAATAGACTCTTAATTTTTAATGAGGGAAAGTTAGAGGATGAGATAGAGTTTGATGATATAAGAAATCCGCAGACTGTAATAAGTGATAGGGAAAATAATAGGATTTTCCTTGAGCAGAATATTACTGTTCAACATGAAGATTCTCAAGGATTAAAGCTAAAGGTGATTGATACAAATAGCAAGGAAGTAATTAAAGAACTTTATTTAAAGGGATATATTAGAGATTATTATGTGGGAGAAAAAGAAATAGTTCTAAGCCTAGAAGGGGCTAAGAAGTTAGGTTTTTTAGATGCACAGGACAGAAGTTTATATGCTATAAATAGAGAAACTTTAGAAGGAAGAGAAATTAGTAAAGAACCAATATGCAATGTTGTTAATGCCCTATGTGGAGATTCTAAAGGGAATAATGTAATATTTACTAATATAACTTTAAAAGAAAGTGGAGATTTAGATAAAAATGAAATTATTGTCATGGACAGTCATGGGGAGATCAAGGAGAGAAAAGAGGTTCCTTATGATATGAATGGTAACTTTTATGGCAATGAGAAATATGAGTATGTATTAAATGGAAAAATTCATAATAAGAATAATGGTTTTCTTATTTTTAATAAGGAGATACTTGAGTTTGAAAAATTAGTTGATGATGTAAAGGATATAAGTTATATAGAGAGTTTGGATGGTTACTTATTTATATTAACTAGAGATTCAAAGTTATTTATATATGATGAAAATACTCTAGAGCAAATAGGAAGCATAGAGTTAGAGGGGGAGGTTTCACACAGAATGAAGGTTATTAAAAAGAAAGGTTAAAAGGTCTTAAGAATATGATTAAATATATAGATGGGGGGAATTTCAAATGAATACTGCTCTTTGGATTTCAATAGTCGGTGCTATTTTTTGTGGAATTATAGCTGTATTTATTGAAAATAAAGAAAAATAATTATATTTATTATGGAGAAATTAGTAATGGGAAAAGATAGCGTTGAAATAAATATTGATAGAGTAATATTTATAGGCTTAATAATAGAATTTATTTGTACAGCATTTATATTTTTAAACTTTACAACACTTTATGAGAATTTGAACTTAATAATAGATTGCTTAATGATTTTAAATGTAATTATATTTATACTTAGTATAATTTACTTTAAGTACAATAAGAAATTAGCTTTAAGATATACCATAATAAGTTTAATATTCTTTTTCTTTTCAGATAAATCAATGTATAGCTTAATACTGGTTATTATTTTAATAATGCAAGGTAAGGGAATGTACTAAAAACAGAAAATAATTTTAAAAGAGAATTGAATTTTTCATTCTCTTTTTTTATATTTATTTATAAGATAAGAATTTTTATTTGGGGTAAATTATTTATAAGATAAAGATAGAATTTTAAGTATCTAAAAAGAAAATATAATTGAAAATATTAAGATGTTTATAGACTAAAGAGAAAATATAAGTTTATGCTTTTTACAGATAAGATGTTAAAAAAGAAGTTTATAGATTAAGATAAAGATAGGATATAAAATTATGGAACACATAGATAGAATGTTGCATAGGTGGATTATTTACAAATTGAAAATTATATAGAAGGTGTTTTTATATGGATAAGATAAAGAATGAAGTTACTAAGGAAGTTAAGGACCTTACAAAAGAGGATTATTTAAGCATATTGGAATTTTTAAAGAATCATGCAGGGGAAGAATATAGTAACCCTGAAAATGAGGAAAATATTGAGGAAAAGAATAAATATATAGCTTTGAGAGAAGAGGCACAGGAGACTTTAAGTAAATTTAGAGCTATTGGAGATTTATTTAAAGAAGAGGGCTTAGTTTATGAAAAAAAGGGAGCTTCAAAGTGGTTAGTTGCTGCAAGGGTTACAAGGGTTAGAAACTATCTTTGGATTGAGCTTAAGGAGCCAGAGAAGATGGGCTTTTCAACTAGCATATCCATATTTGCAGATAAGATTGAGGAGGGAAATAAGCTTAGATTTAGGGTAGTTTTAGAAACTAAAGATTTAAAAAGTGATGAAGGGGACTATGTTAGACATTTTAGGTTTTTAGAGGAGCTAGATCCTGAGGATAATAAATTTGAGTACTGGGACAATTATAGTGATTATAGTTATTTAGAGAGAGGAAAAACAAGTGATATAAGGGCTTTAATACAGGATGTTAAGGAAAGAAAAGAGTTAAAACTTCAAATAGGAAGAACATTATATTATGAAGATGTTAAAAGAATTAGCAAAGAGGAAATAAGAGAGTTTTTTGAAGATGCAGTTAAGGAGCTTAAGCCTTATTATGACTTAGCTGTTGAAGGAGAGTATTCCTTATTAGGGGAGGAAGAGCTAGGAATTAGTGAGGAGGGAGAAGAGTATTTAGAAGAACCAAAGATTCTTAAGGTGAAAAATCAAATTCTATATGGTCCTCCAGGAACAGGAAAAACTTATAATGCCATAAATAGAGCTTTAGAGATTATTGATTTTAAAAAGTATAAAGATTTAATAGGAGATGAAGGGGAAAGAGAAAAAGTAATTAAGGTTTTTAATGAACTTTTAGATGAAGGACAAATAGCCTTTTGTACATTTCATCAAAGCTATGGATATGAGGATTTTGTGGAAGGCTTAAGAAGCAATGAAAGTGGAGCAGGATTTGTTCCTAAGGATGGGATTTTTAAAAAGCTTTGTAGAAAAGCTTCAAAAAGTCCTAAAAACTATGTGCTTATTATAGATGAAATTAACAGAGGAAATATTTCTAAAATCTTTGGAGAACTTATAACCTTAATAGAGGATGATAAGAGACTTGGGGAGAAAAATCAGCTTAAGGTTACTCTTCCATATTCAAATGAAAGCTTTGGAGTGCCAAAAAACTTGTACATATTAGGAACTATGAATACAGCAGATAGATCCATAGCCTTACTAGACACAGCCTTAAGAAGAAGATTTGAGTTTTTTGAATACATGCCTAAGGAAGAACTTTTAAAAGAAGATGCTTGTGGGATTAATTTAAGAGAGTTTTTAAGAGTTATTAATGAGAGGATAGAATACTTATTTGACAGAGAACATACAATTGGACATTCTTACTTTTTAAAAGAAGAACTTACTTTTGAGGAGCTTGTTTCCATAATGAAAAATAAAGTTATTCCTTTGGTGCAGGAGTATTTCTATGGAGATTGGGAAAAGGTAGAGCTAGTCCTTGGAGGTTCTTGTAAAAAGGGAAGGTCTAATAGATTCATAGAAAAGAGTAGAATTGATACAAGAAAACTTTTTAAGGGGATGAGAGTGGATTCTTATGGAGAAGAGTATAAGTATTCCGTAGTGGAGAACCCAGAAAAAGAGGCCTTTCTTAATATCTATGAAGATGAGGAATAGACCATGAGGCATATAATTATTAAGGAAAGCTATGAATCCCTTAGGATTGTAGATGATTTTTATGATTATGAAGGAGAAGATTTTTATGGGAATTATGGCTGTGAAAAGATAATAAGCAGAAGAGAGGCTAATGAACTTTATAACTATGCTATGTCTAAAAAGTTAGATATGGATAATATACTTTGGGAAAGAGACACCTTAAGGTTTATAAACTATGTTGGATATATAAGACTTTCAACAGTTTCCATAGAAATACTTCCTAAAATAAGCCTAAATCATAGTGTAGAGCTTGAAAGAAAAGCCCTGTTAAATATGCTTTCTAAGTGTGGAGTTTTGAAAGTTAATTATTCAGAAATCAGTTCATCAAAGTTATATAAGCAAAGTTTGAATGAGATACTGGCATATTTATTTAGTAAAAAACTTCAAAAAGAGCTTAGAAAAGGAGTCTATGGGGAGTATGTTTATATTGAGGAGAATATAAATTCCTTAAAGGGAAGCTTAAGAGTTCAGGAGCAAATTAAGAACATGGCCTCACATAGTTCAAAGGCTTTTTGTAGATTTGAGGAGTTTTCTAGGGATAATAAATTAAATAAGATATTAAGTTTCTTTGTAAAAGAAGTCATGAAGAATATAAAAAACAGAGAAACCTTAAAGCTTTTAAGAATTTCAGAGATGATTTTAGGAGATGTAGATGAAAGAAGTATTACCTTAAATGATGTGAATAATTTTAGTTTTAATAGGTTAAATAAACCCTTTGAGGATGCTTTTACCTTAGGAAAGATGATTGTTTTAGGAGAGTCAGCCCTTGGAAACTTAGGAGGAAATAAGGCTTATTCAATACTGTTTAAGATGAATGAAATCTTTGAAATTTATATAGGAAAACTTTTAAAGGAACTTCTTTATGAAGAAACTGTTCATATGCAGCATGCAAAATATAAGCTTTTAGTAAAGGAAGAAACCAATAGAGGGGTGTTTAAACTTATTCCTGATATAGTAATTGAAAAGAGTGGAATAGAGAGTGTAATAATAGATACAAAGTGGAAGAGTGTAGAGAGTAAGTTTAATAGGCATGGAGTTAAGAGAGAAGATCTTTATCAGATGTATGCTTATCTTACTAGATATAAGAATGCAAGTACAGTTATACTTCTTTATCCTTATAATGAAAGAATAGAGGGTGAAGATGGAGAATATTTAGAGTCTTGGTACTTAGATGAGGAAGAGCATAAAAGAGTTAGAGTTTATGCAGTAAACCTTGAAAATGAGAAAGAAACTTTAAAATCCTTAGATAAAATAGTTAGAAAGTATGTTGAAGAATAAATTAGATTAAAAGGGGAGATAGAAAATGGGATTTTGGATTTTTATGATGGTTATGGAATTATTAATACCACTTATAATGATTATTTTGGGTAAGCAATTTAGCAAAAAGGCACCAAAGGAAATTAATCATTTTTATGGTTACAGAACCTCAATGTCAATGAAAAATAAGGACACTTGGGAGTTTGCACATAAATATTGTGGAAGGCTATGGCTTAAAATAGGATGGATTATGTTTGCTATAACTTTTATTATTATGTTATTTGTCCTTGGAAGAGGTGAACAGGCTATAGGAACCTTAGGTGGAGCACTTTGTATGATTCAGTGTGTAGTTTTAGTTGCCTCAATATTTCCTACAGAGAGAGCTTTAAGGAAGAATTTTGATAAGTATGGCAATAGAAAAAATGTGTAGTTTTTTATTTATTGATTAGTCCTGATTCATTAAAGAAATTATAGGTGGATTGTCCACCTATAATTTTTTATATAAAAACTTTGTAAATTACTATTTAATATTTTTTCCTATATTAAAAGCATTGCCAATAAAGTTACCTATTTCCCAATAATTATTGTCCATAGAGTAAATAAGTGGATTTATCTTCTTTGTATCTGGAAAACTATTTGTAAGCAGGTCTTGGTTAACATAAGTTTCTATTATTTCACCAATAAATACTTCCATATCATAAATTTCAATTATCTTTGTTACTTTACATTCCATATTTATTGGATATTCCTCAATCATTGGAATTTTATTATTACTTTCATAAAAACACTTAAAAATCTGTGATTTATCAATATTATTTCCTGAAACAAGTCCGCAATAATCAACTTTTTCAACTAAATCTGCTGAAGGTATATTAATACTAAACACTTGATTTTCTCTTATGCTTTTATTTGTATAATGATTCTTTTCCATTGATATATAGATAACAGCAGGGTTAACGCTTATTATTCCGCAGTTTCCTATAGTTGCAAAATTAGGCTTATCATTTATAACTGTTCCTATTAATACTGATGGTATAGGATAAACTAAAGGAAGTTTATTAAATTTAACTTTTGACATTTTACCACTCTCCTAACCTTTTATTCCATATAAATATATTAACTTACAATTGTTCTAAAAAGTAGTAAGTTAATATATAAATTAGAATAGCTATACCAATAGTTCTGAAAAGTATTTTAGTCTTTTTTACACCTCTTTTTTGCAAACCCTTATCTTCTCCAAAGGGAAATATTACATGTAAAGTAGGTGCTATTAATGAAATAGCTATGAATAAATATTTTGATATAGGATTATTAGGTAAAAACATTATATTAATAAAGAAAATTAATAATAGTATTATAGAAAAAATCTTTACTGGAGTTTCAGTTTTTTCTCTTTGTTTCATATATTTTTGGTATTTAATATTGCAAGGCTCAGAGCAACAACAGCTTTCACTTGTTGTTCCTTCATATGTTTTATCACAGTATTTACATCTCTTAAGTATTAAATCATCCATGGATTACCCCCCCTTATAAGTTAGAAGATTTCTGCTTTATAGCTATTATAATTCTAAGAAACCATGAAGATTCCTTTTTATATTTAATATTACAGTTATTGTAAAGTTGAATTTTGATATATTGTAAAAAATATAAATAAAAAATAACTATTTTTAAGTAAATATTAATTATTGTTATAAATTAGAAAAAAATACATGGGATTTTGGGTTAAATAGAAAATTAGAGTAAGAAATTAATATTTGTAATTGGTATATAATTGAAAAAGTAAAAGGAATAAATACATTTTAAAAGGAGTTATGATATGAAGAAGAGAAATTATTTAATTAGTTTATTGGCTGTGGTACTTAGTTTAGGAGTTTTAGTTGGATGTGGAGATAAGACAAACACTTCTAATGAGGGGGATTCTGTAAATAGTTCAGAAAATAGTGAGGCTGCTAGTTCAAAAGATTCTTCTGATGTGGCAAAGGATAAGGGGGAAGCAGATAAAGCACAGGCTAAAGATGCTGATTCTAAGGATAAAGAAGCTACAAATAAAGATGAGAGTGAAAAGAAAGAAGAGGATAGTAAGAATGATAGCAGCACTAAGGAGACTGCTAAAGTAGATAATTCTAATAAAAAGGAAAGTAAAGGAGCAAGTAATTCTTCTAAGAAGGAAGAGAGTAAGAGTGCTTCTAAAAAGGAGAATTCAAAGGATGAAAGTAGTTTAGCAAAAGCAAAATCAGAGTATCTTCAAAAGATGAAAAAGATAGATATTGAGTCTGAGAAGTTAGATAAAGAGTATGATAGTAATAGAGGATCAACACAAGCAGGAATGAATGGTATAAGTGGTGAACAAGCTAAATTATATGATAATGAGTTAAATCAAATTTATGATTACTTAAAACAAAATTTAAGCAAAGAAAAGGCTAAGGAACTTGAGAAGAGTGAAATGGCTTGGATTAAAGAAAAAGAAAGTAATATAGCTGAAATAAGGAAACAATATGAAGGTGGTTCAATTACTCCTCTTATGGTAAATTCAGAGGTGGCAAAGGAAAGCAAGGAAAGATGCTATTATTTAATAGATAATTATATGAAGTAGAGATATATTACATATAATTTCTTTAGAAGAAAGTTATTAATTTAATAGGAATTTTATAATATAGTTTATGAAGAAAAGAAGTGGTTTAATTTTATATTAAATCACTTTTTTTATAAATATGAGTCAATGAACGTTGAGGTAGAGTGGGTTTCTTTTAATTAATGGTTTTAAAATATAGTAGTAAATAAAATATTTTTATGTAGATAGTAAGAAGATATAAGGTTAGGGAAGTTAAGGGTTTTTATAGGCAAGAGATTATTACAAAAATCTAACCTATAAAAACTTGATCTTTATGAATATTTTGTTTTGAAGAGAATTTAGAATATAGTTTTTATTTTGAATTCTTTGAAATTTAACTAGTAATATTGTCTTTTAGGGGCTTAGACTTTACTTTCTTTGTAGAGTTTTCTTAATAAATATATCATTGGAATTATGCAAAGTATTTGTATTATAGAAATAAATGTTGAAAATGGTTCAGGGAAAAGGGTAAGTAAATTATTTAGCATATGTAAAAACATTACAATAGGAAGTGAATGAGTTTTACTATATACAAATCCAAAAATAAGTCCAACTATAAAAGCATATACAATTTGTATTGGTTGCATATGAGCTAATCCAAATAATAATGCAGATATAATTATTGGAAAGGCACCGCCTTTATATTTAGCAGCTTCGTTAAAGATTATTCCCCTAAAAATAATTTCCTCAACAATTGGAGCAAGTATTGCCACTGATATAAAAGCAAGAATAGGATTAGCGTTAAATATTTCATCATGCTCAATAAAACTTTCTAAGCTGCTTTTAATAGTAGGGGAGTAGGTTGCTAGAAATTGCATAAGAAAAATCCATAAATTTGATATTCCACTAATACCGAGAGAAATTAAAGCATATTTTCCAAGGGTCTTTAAGGACATATGATTATTAATCTTTGGTACATTGAATTCCTTTTTCCTATAGATTTTAGTAAAAAAATATATTCCTAAAACTTGATCGGTGCAATTTACTATAAGATCTAAAATACTATCATACTGATTTCCCAACAAATTTACTTTAAATATTAGATCTAATACTATGGCAAATGGAATAAGAATAATAGCAGCTAAAAATTCTATTCCTATATAAATAAATATTAATGAGAAAATACTTTTCGTAAGTTCTAGTGTTTTATTTTTAGATAAAGTCACAAAATCCCTCCTTAGAATTCTTTTATATGAAATATTTTAACATTATTTAACATTATATTCAAATATTATTAAAATATAGAATTTAGTTTTAAATTATTTTAAGTGTATTTTAGTTTTATAACTTTATTGATCTTAAGTTAAATATTGTAAGATAATTTTGGATGGATTATATTTAATATAGAACATATTAGATTATATTAAAAAAGTTAAGTATGAAGTGGAAAAAGAGGATATATAAAATTATTAAGATTAAATATAATTTTAACTTAAGGGGATGGTAAAGTGAAGAGGCATGTTATGAATTTAAGTCCAGATTCATTTGAAATGATAGAAGTTGGAATAAAAACAATAGAAATGCGATTATATGATGAAAAGAGAAAGAAAATTTCAAAAGGTGATTATATAAATTTTATAAGCACTATGAATAATAAGAAGTAATTAGAGGTTAAGGTAATAGATATTTATAAGTACAATAATTTTGAAGAATTATATAAAGAATTCAATAAAGTAAAACTTGGCTATAGGGAAGATGAGATTGTACATTATACTGATATGGAACAATATTACTCAAAAGAAGATATAGATAAGTATGGTGTAATTGGAATTGAAGTAGAAGTGATTAGAAGAATATATTTATAAGAAATAGTAATAATATGATATACTTATAAAATATATTAAATAATTAAGGAAAGTAGGACTTTATGGATATAAACCCTATAGAAGTTCAATTCTTTACAGAAAGAGATTATATATTTAATATGTGGCTTCATAAGTATGTTTATAAATACAAAGATAATAGTATAGGAATTAAGTTAAGAGAATTATATGATAAAAATATAATTATGATAGAGGAAGATTTTAAGGAGGAATTTAATAAATGTATTATATATTAGTAAAAGATTTTAATTCTGTTGGTTCAGTAGTATATGCATCAGAAGATTCAAAGGAAATAGATATTATAGATGATTTATTAAACTATAAATTAGATAGTCAAAGTAAGCAAGTAGTTTTATTATCTAACTTAGCAATGTGGAAAGAGTATGAGCCTTTTGACATAGTAAAAAATGCAGGTGAGTTTATTGATAAGGCTATAATGAATTAGAGATAACTTGTTATAATTAGCGGTTTTTTAAAATCTATCATTTAATAACAAAGGCTATAACTGGAACTTAAATTTCAGTTAGATACATAATATTTAATAACATAGAGTATTAAATTATAAAGTTAGAGATTGCAAGTTATAGACTATAAATTAATAATTTATAGTCTATAACTTTTTATGTTTTTATTTTGTTTATGTTTTGGGGAATTTTTTGAAGAAAGTTTTTAAGCTAACTTTTTTATCTAAGTATATTATCAAATTCTTCAAAAATAGGTTTGTAATTAAGTTTACTTATGGTCTTGAAGCCAACGCATTGCTGTGTAGGCGTAAACTGCACTACCACTTGATAAAACTTCTTCATCAAATTTAACCATTGGGTGGTGTTGAGGGTATGGATATCCTTTGTCTGGGGTTCCAGCAGCTAAAACTAACATGATAGCAGGGATTTTTTGGCTTATGTAAGCAAAGTCTTCTGAACCAGAGGTTTTAGCAGATTTTTGATTTCCAGCCATGGCATTTAGTTTGGCAACAGAGAATGTTTTATCTTCCCCTAAAAGTTCTTTTATGTATTTTTCAGAGCATACAGTTAAGTCTTTATCGTTAACTAAGGTTGGGCATCCACTTCCCCAGATTACCTCAGCTGAAGCTCTAAAGGATTTTGCAGTACATTCTGTAATTTCTTCAATTCTTTCCTTTATAAATGAGCGTGTTTCTTCATCAAAAGTACGAATAGTTCCACCCATAGTAGCTGTGTCAGGGATTACATTGGCAGCAATACCAGCATTCATTGTTCCAATTGTTAAAATTGCTTGATCGCTTATGGCAAGTTCTCTAGCATGAATTTCTTGTAATGCAATTAAAATGTGAGCAGCTACATTAAGTGGGTCAACTCCAGTGTTAGGCATAGAACCATGACATCCTTTTCCTTGAACCTTTATTTCAAAATAATCAGCAGCTGGAGCTCCAATTCCAGGTACAGGAACAATAACAGTACCTGCATTAAAAGGCATTCCTGCCATTACATGAATCATTAGTGCCTGATCAACCTTTGGATTTTCTAATACTCCTGCTTTAATCATATCCTTAGAACCTTCAAAAATTTCCTCAGCAGGTTGGAACATAAGTTTAATAGTTCCTTCAATTTCATCCTCATGTTTTTTTAATAATCTTGCAGCACCAAGCATCATAGATGTGTGCATATCATGGCCACAGGCATGCATTTTTCCACTTTGGCAAGAAAACTCAACATCTGATTCCTCTTTAATTGGTAAGGCATCCATGTCACCTCTTATTAAGAAAACCTTTCCTTCCTTTTTTCCACCTGCTAAAGCAATAAGTCCTGCTTTACCACATTCTATTGGCTCATAGCCCATATCAATTAACTCTTTTTTTACAAAGGCAAGAGTGTTTTTTAAATCAAATCCTGTCTCAGCATGTGAGTGTAAATATCTTCTGTTTGAAACAATAGTTTCTTGAAGTAAATTAGCTTCTTTTAGTAATTCTTCTGGTTTCATTTATGTTCTCCTTTCAAAGTTCTTTTTTTGGGTAATATTATTATTTTATCACATTCATAAATTTAAATCATTTTTAAAAATTTGAGTAAACAGACTTATTATCTCCAATTAATTAAGAATAAAACCATTATTCAAAACTATATTAAAAATTAAAGGCTAATAATGGCTTTTTTAAAATTTTAATTATTACTAAAGATAAGATGTTAAAAAACAAGATTTCTATAAGGAAGTTTTAAATAATGAGAAATTAAATAGAGTTAAGAATTTTTTTAGATAATTATTATAAACAAATTTATGGAGGTGGAAAGTAATTAATTCACATGGTATATTTAAAGAAAGCGTTTTAATTACATGAAAAGGTAATTATTTTAAACTTAAAAGATAAAACATTAAGGTGAGGATTAGAGAATGAATGTTAGAATATACAAAATTAATACAGGAATAACAGGAAGAAATTTTAGTAGTGATAAGAGGAGCAATTTTCCTATAGGAGGAAAAACTAATTCTTTTTATTCAATTGGTAACTTAATGAGAGGAATAGAGGACTTTTATTTGGAGGGAAATCTTTATTTTATAGATAAGGAAGAGGAACTTGAGAAGTTTTATAATCCTTTGGGGGATAGATGGGTGGCAAAGAAGAAATATTACATAAGTCATCCTAAGAAAGAGAGAGAAAATTATCTTTTGGAGGCTAGTAAGTTTCATGAGTATATAGTTAGGGAGCAATTAGAAGAGATAGCAAATTACTTGAATCATGAGCTTAATATAAATTATTTAAAGATAGAGGCTGAAGAGGGAAATGACTTTTCACCCTATACTAATGTAGCCCTTGAAGAAATGAATCTTAATGATGAGGGAAAAGTAGAACTAAAGGGAGATAAAACTTTAGAGATTAAGTGGAGTGAAAATTATACAATGGATTATGAAGCTAAGCAAGAAGAGAAAGAAGTTGATTGCTTAGAAAGTGGGAATTTAAATGGTAAAAATGAATTTCTGTGGATAGAGGATTTTGAAGGATTAGTTAATAGGGTTCAGGAACTTAAGGCTTCTAATAAAAGAGGAGAGAATGAAGATTTAGAGGAAAATTCTTTAATCAAAGTAGAAAATTCTTATATTTTGGAGATAGATAATTCCTTTGGAATTAGTGAAAAAATAGGAAAGAAGATAGGGGTTAATCCTACTTGGCTTAAGAAATGCTCTTTTAAAATAACATTTTAGAATTAAGATTTAATAAAAGGTGATGTATCAAAACTTTAATATAAAACTTATAAATAGTAGAAGAGAGGATAAAAATAAGCTTTAGAATTTAAGTTATTAAGTAGAGTAATTTGTGATAAGAAGAGAAGCTGTTTAACCAAAAGTAGTTCTTATTTTTAGCAAATTATTCGAAGCAAGTAATTTCTAATGATTATAATGAGACTAAAGTTCTATTAGGGAGTTCAATATCAAAGTAAAGTTTAAGAACCGAGGAAAGTTGAAGAACTAAGTAAAGTTCAAGAACCAAAGTTAAAATTTAGACTTGAGCTTAAAATTCAGTAACTCTCATAATATATTTATAAGTTTAATTTTTAGGTTATTTTTATACAATGAAGTTGGTTTAGTTAAGGAATTAGATTATACTTTGGAGTTTTATTTCTAGCTATGTTTAAGAATAGTGTTGATAGTATGTAATTTTTTAAGGGAACTTGTTAAAAGTTCCCTTAATGCACATTTTAAGAATATTGCTAAGTAATAATCATAATATTGTAATCTTATTAAGAATATTACGAAGCAATAATATTATTTTACTCTTATATAGACTATTAATTATGCTTAGGATAATATAATGCCTTTTTCTATTTTATTTCCTTTTAAAAATTCTTTTACCTCAAGAGGTTTTCCACCTGGAAACTGTAATATTTCTATAATTAGAATGCCGTTCTTGGTAGCCACTTTAATTCCTTCATCATTTGCATCTATAATATAACCAGGCGGGTCAATAATATTTGCTTCTAATGACTTGGATTTAAATATTTTAAATGGAATATCTTTATAGTAAGTATAGGCAGTTGGCCATGAGTTTATATTTTTATATGGCCAAGAACTCAATCCTCTTATTAAATTATGTATGTTAGTACTACTGTCATTCCAATTAATCTTTGCCATTTGTTTGTTTAACATCTTTACATAAGAACTTCCATCATTAGGCTGTTTTACCCCACAAATTTTACCTGTTATAATTCCATTTATTGTTTCTTCTAACAGTTCAGCACCGTTTATTTTTAATAAATTATATAATTCTCCTGCTGTCATAGATTCAGATATTTCAACTTCACTTCTCATGAGCATATCACCTGTATCTATACCAGTATCCATTAGTATGGTTGTATTTCCAGTTTTTGTTTCTCTATTTATTAAACACCAATTTATTGGTGCTGATCCTCTATACATTGGAAGGAGAGAGGCATGTAGACAAATACATCCTAGTCTTGGTATATCAAGTATCTCCTTAGTTAATATTTGACCATATGCTACAACAATAATAAAATCAGGTTCTATTTCTTTTAATTTATTAATAATTACAGAGTCTGTTCTTATTTTTTCGGGCTGAAAAATTGGAATTTCATTAGATAGTCCTACCTCTTTTATTGGTGAAATTGATACCTTTTTACCTCTTCCACTTGGCTTATCAGGTTATGTTACAATGGCGCTTACATTATATTTCTCTATCATTTTCTTCAATGAGGGAACTGAAAAATCAGGAGTCCCCATAAAAACTATTTTCATTATTGCTACCTCCCTTTTATACCCAAAAATATATTTCATAGTTATTTATTATTTACACAATATTTTACAGTTATTCATTTACTTGAGTATATAATATATAAGTGTTCAATTTCAAGTATTTAACATATATTATGTAAATTGCCTCCCTAATCCTAAAATCTTTTAATTATGGAAGGAAACTATAAACTAGTAACATACTTGTTAGAGTTTGCTGAATCTTTTGAAGCGTATAATGGGTTTGCAGTACGAACCATTCCCTTAAATTCTTTATTAAGCTCTGAAAATGCTAGATTAACCTCATGAGGTATAGAAACATGTGCAATAAAATTTTTCCCCTTAGGCCCATATCCATTTGAATTATCAGAGAGTCTTGGAATTTCACCCATTAGAAGTGTTATATAATGGTTAATGTCCCACATTCCTAAAATATCATTTTCATAAGCAAGTTCACCATCTTTAAGGATTACTTTTGCATCATAGGTAGCAAAGTTTATAATCTTAACATCACTAGAAACATATTTACGAAGTCCAGCTTTCATGCGGTGTTGCATAGTTGCATCTTGCATGATTATTATGCTATTAAACTCAATGTTATTTTCTTTTAATAGTTCTAATAGATATGTAATATTATTACCGCAATTTGTAGAATGGCATTCTAATAAATCTGCTTTCAAATTATATTTATATTTTAAGTATTCATCAAAAATTTCAGCCTCTGTTAATTTTGATGTGTCTACATTTGGAAGTTGAGAATGCATTTTCTTACGCAATACTTCTGTTGTATGACCAGCACCTCCAACAATTACATACTTTTTGGCAATATTATTTTTAATTCCTTCTGCTAAAAGGTCACCCCCACAGATTATGCTTCCACCAAAGAGTACCATTACATCAGCTTGATCTATGTCATACTTCTTTTTTAGTTCTTCTTTTCTTAAAGAAGGAATATCTCTTTTTCCACAAAACCTTCCTAGCACATTAATATATTCTGCTGTTTTTTTCTTCATAAATTATACCTCCCAAAATAAAATTAACCCAATTAAGCTTAGAAAAACATAAAATTTATAAATATTTATAAATCTTATAAAGGTCTTTTATTTCCTAAAAAAATATCATGTTTATTATTAATAAAATTATAGCTATTGAGCTAAAGCCTATGGAAAAATAGTCATAGTATTTTTCCTTTGAATTTTTAGTTTCTTTTAAGAGTCTACTTGATAAGATTAATTGATCCCCTAAAAGTACTATTAAGAGTAAGTTTATTTTCCCTTTTAAAAATACATATTCTGCAAAGCCTACAATTAATAAAAATATATAGATATAGCTGTAGGCCTTTGGTAAGGTTTTTCTTATCTTACCTTCTAGTTTTACATTTCTTTTGATTTTAAATCCAAACCTTAATACTATAAGAGCTATTAAATATAATGACAATAAAATTAATGCTGTTATAAGTTCAATTTGATTTTTAGACATTAAAATTCCTCCTTTGTGAAGATTATATTTTTTGTAAAATTAAATAAACTTGTCCAATAGTTTATGTTTTTATTATACAGAATTTATGGCTTATAATTCCAATAATATATAAATTGAATAAAATTTATTTAGTCATAAGAAAAATTTAAGAGAAATAATCTTGGAAAATACCTTGTAAAGCGATGTATATTTGGATAAAATTAACTTGAGAATATTTTACTGGAGAATAAATTTCTTAAGAGTAAGAGATTTAAAGAGTAAGTTTAATAAATCTTTATTAAAGGTTCATTTAATGAGGATTAAATATTAAGGAGTATACACTTAAGGTTTATTAATTTTATGCTAAAAGGGGTGATGGCTTGGACAGAGAGATATTAAAGGGTTCTTTAGAAATAATTTTATTATCTTTATTAAAGAATAATGCTATGTATGGATATGAAATTTCTAAGACAATAAAAAATTTGAGTGAAAATGCCTTGATAATTGGGGAAGGAACATTATATCCAGCTCTGAAGAGATTAGAAGAGAAAGAATTAATTAAGCATTATTTTGTTGAATTTGAAAATTCAAAGAAAAAGCGAAAATATTATGAGATTACTGAAGAGGGAAAAAGTGAATTAGACTTAAAGCTTAAAGATTTTTCGCTCATTGAAAAATTGATTAAAAGTTTTTAGGAGGAGAGAAGGATGAGGTTAAATGAGGTTTTGGACTATAAGTTAAATAAACTTGATATGTCACAAAAGGAATTGGAAGAGTTAAAAATGCAACTGCTTGATAATGCTGAAGAGATGAAAAAAGACTTCTTAGAGGAAGGATTTTCAGAGGAAGAGGCGCAGAAAAAAGCATTGGATTCAATAGAATTAGATGAGCTTATTAAATCAATAAAAGAAAGTTCAATTAAGAAGTATTTGACTCTTAATAGAATACTAGCTACTATATTTGTAGTAATTTACTCTGGATTTTTAATAAAGTGTATTTCTCACACCGCTGGTATGGGTAGTGATCTTTTGGAATCAAGCTATATTCCTTTTAGATTTTCAATTAATTTGGTAAAACATCTTATGAACTATAAAGGGCCTATATACGAAGAACTTTACATATTAGATCAGTCTTTTATATTAATGTTATTTATTCCTTTTGGTATATTAATTCCTATAGTAATAAACAAATGCAATTCATTAAAAACAAACTTAAAGATATTTATAGTATTTATTTTGTTTTTTAGTTTAATATTCTATCCTAGACATTTTAATTTTGACTTAACTGTATTAAGAATATTAGCTTGTATTTTAGGATTTTATATTCTAAGGTTTTTTATAAATAGATCTAAGGCTAAAAAATAATTAGTCAACTATATTAGATGTTTTTTTATGTCACCTTTATAAGAGAATGAATGAAACAATAGAAAAGATTAATGATTAAAGTAAATTAAAAAGAGAGAAATGCATTTAGAGTTTTAATAGAAAATATCTGGTTAAATGCTTAAAGTGGATTAAAAAGTATAGATACCAATAAAAAAAGACTAGTTAGTAAAAAATAACTAGTCTTTGGTCATTTTAGGAGCAATAAAACCAACCTAAATAAGGTTAACTTGTGGTTTTATAAAAGTTAATTTATGACTTTAAAAATTTTTATTGGTGTTTTATATCTTGATTATAGACATAAATAAGAATTTTATACATTTAAAAGTAAAATTTATAATTTATATTTTTCGAAGGCATTTGTTGCGCTAATGTGAGCATCTTTGAAGAAGAGAATTAGCCAAATAATAAAGGCTATGATTGCACAATATTGGCTTACAAAATAGGAGAAGAGTGCCCCTATAAATAAAATCATTGCCCATAGGAAAAAAGAGTTTCTCATATCTAGGCTTATTCTTTTTTGATCATATTTTTCCCTTTCAGCTTTGGAAAATGAGTTGAAGCCACTAACAAGGATTGCCCCTTTTTCCTTTAAAATAGCAAAGCAGATTGAAAAGATTAAGAAAAATATACCTAAGGTTAAACATGCTATCATACCTACATTCATAATACCTATCCCCTTTAAAATAAATTTTTTTCTCTAAACAGTGTTTATAATTAAATATATTATACAGTAAAAAAACAATTCATTTTTAGATTTTCAAGCAAAGTCTTAATTTAAAAGTAAGTTTTAGGCTTTGAAGTAAAGCTTTAAGATTGAAAGTAAAGTATTAAATTTAAAAGCCAAGATTTAGAGTTTCAAGCAAGGTCTTAAACTTGAAAGTAAAGTTTTTAGGGTTTAAAGTAAAGCTTTAATTTAAAATAGAGCATCTACTTGAAAGAAAATATGGTTTTCCTTTTCAAGCAAAGCTCTAATTTAAAAGTAAGTTTTTAGAATTATAACCTTTTGAGTTTTTATGATTTTAATTTTTTATGGCTTTTTAATTCTTGAGTTTTAAGTTTTCTTTATTAAATTTGGCTTTTTAGGTTTTTAAGCAAAGAGCCTCCAAAGCTGAGTGGTGATGAAGCAAATAACTATGCCTGCCACTGTTGGGATTAGGAAGCTTAGGGCTGTCCATTTAAAGCTCTTGGTTTCCTTTTTGATTGTCCAGAGGGTTGTACCACAAGGATAGTGCATTAGGCAGAGTATCATAACATTAATTGCAGTTAGGATTGTCCATCCATTAGCAACTAATAATTCTTTAAGTTCATATAGATTATCTAATTCTAACATTGTGGTGGCTCTTAAATAGCTCATTATTATTATAGGCATTACTATTTCATTTGCTGGTAATCCTAAGATAAAGGCCATTAATATATATCCATCTACCCCTATGGCATTGGCAAGTGGGCTTAAATAGTTAGCACATATTGTTAGTATTGAAGAATCACCAATCATTATATTAGAGAATATCCATATAACTGCCCCTGCTGGAGCTGCAATTGCAATGGCTCTACCTAAAACATAGAGAGTTCTATCAAATATTGATCTTACTATGACCTTTCCTACTTGAGGTTTTCTGTATGGAGGTAGTTCTAATATAAAGTTTGAAGGCATTCCTTTTAGTATTGTCTTTGATAGGATTTTTGATACTAGTAATGTCATTAAGACTCCTAAAATTATAACTACAGTTACTGTAAGAGCTGATATAAAGCTTTCTTTTATTCCCACAGATATTCCACCTATGAATATGGCTGCTATGGAAATTAGCATAGGAAATCTTCCATTACAAGGCATAAAAGCATTAGTTAATATAGCTATAATCCTTTCTCTAGGAGAGTTAATTATTCTACATCCTATGATTCCTGCTGCATTGCATCCAAGTCCCATACACATGGTAAGGGCTTGTTTACCACAGGCACAGCACTTTTTAAAACATTTGTCTAGGTTAAATGCTATTCTTGGCAAGTATCCTAAGTCCTCTAAAAGGGTGAACATAGGGAAGAAAATTGCCATAGGAGGTAGCATTACTGAAATTACCCAAGCTAAGGTAACATAAATGCCGTCTATTAATATTCCTGATATCCAAGGAGGTAAGTTTAGTCCAGAGAAGAAGTCTCTAATGTAAATTTCTCCATGGGCGAACATATTAGCAAGCATTTCAGATGGGTAATTTGCTAAGGTTATGGTTATCCACAAGACAATTAATAGGGTCATTATCATAATAGGTATTCCTGTTGATTTTGACACAAGTATTTTATCTATTTTTCTCTGGGTGTCAGTATATTCTTCTCCACCTTTAACAACCTTATTTCCTATTCTTTCAGCTTCTTTTATTATGGATTTTATTATTATATCTTCTACTAATTGATCCTTATAATTTTTATTAAGCTCACCTTTTATTTTACTTATCATATTTATATACTTTTCTTGAATATTATATTTATTGTATAAGGATTTTAAGATGCTTGTATTTCCTTCTAGAATTCTAAGGGCTATCCATCTTTTCTTTCTTTTAGGAATTTCAAGGGTTTCATCTAGTATGACTTCTATTTCTTCTATTGCTTTTTCTATAGGAGAATCATAATTTATTGCATTTTTTTTGGAAACTTTTAGGGTGATTTCTTTAAAGATGGCTTCTTTTAATTCTTCTATGCCAACTCCATTTCTAGCAGAGGAGGAAACAAGGTTTGCGTTTAGTTCCTTTGATAACAAATCTAAATCTATTTTTATGTTATTTTTTTCTGCTTCATCAGTTAAGTTTACGCAGAGGATTGCCTTTTCTGTTATTTCAGATATTTGTATAAAAAGGTTTAGATTCCTTTCTAGGGAGGTTGCATCAGCCACAACAACCACTATATCTGGATCATTAAAGCATATATAATCCCTTGCGATTTCTTCTTCTTCTGAATTTGATAGCAATGAGTATGTTCCAGGTAAATCTACTATCTTTATGGTTGAATCCTTAAATTCATAGTATCCTTCTGCCTTAGCTACTGTTTTTCCAGGCCAGTTTCCAGTATGTTGATTTAAACCAGTTAGAGCATTAAAAACTGTACTTTTACCTACATTGGGGTTACCAGCTAATGCTACAACATAGTCTTCCTTGGTGTTTCCTTTTGATTTTTCTTTAGATAATAAGCTAATTCCAGTAGAATTTTTGTTTAAACTCATATCTTTTTCTCCTACTATTAAATTACTTCTATCTCTTCACATTCTTCTTCCCTTATGGCTATTACAGTTCCTCTTATTAAATAGGCTCTAGGGTCACCAAAAGGGCCACCATATAAAACTTTTATATCTGTTCCTTCTATTATTCCTAAGTCAAAAAATCTTCTCCTTAGTTCTCCCTGTGCCTTTATGTCAATTACCTTAACAGTTGACAATATTTTAGCTTCATGTAATTTCAAATTTATTCCTCCTTTTAAGGGTTAATATAATATTGTTCCTTTTTAGATTTTGAAAGAGGTTGATTGGATTGATAATTAATGGTATTATTTGTTAAAGTGAATTTTTAGCATAAATAACCATAATTAGAGAGTGATTTATACATATAATATGGTATGATTAAGGATAATTTAGTGTGATTGAAACTTTAGGGAGGATTGAGATGGTTGTATATGTGGATCAATAAGGAGGGAAAATATGGAGTTTAATATCAATAGTGTATGGATAATTATAGGAGCTTGTATGCTAATGATTTTAGTTAGTGTTATTAGTCAAATGAGAAATGATCTTAAGCATATGAGGATTACTTTAGATAAGATTGCTGAAAAGTTTGGAGCAATTGAAATTGCAACAAAGGAAGCTAAGGAATATGTTGATGGGATTAGTGAGGAGAAGATAGATTAGTCTTTGGTTTAATACTATTGAAAAGTTATGGATAAATTTATTGATAAGATAATGATTAGTTAAATAAGTTTAAAATAATATTTTTAGTCTAAAAGAGGGATTGTTAGACGGTTCAAGTTTAATAGTTCCTTTTTCTATTTTATGGATCATGATATAGTTAGGAATATAATTTTATATTTATTAATAAATATAAAAGAGGAATTTAATATGCCTAACTGGTGCGATAATTATATAAAAATAAAGGGGAAAAGAGAAGAAATAATAAAATGTATAGAAGGAATGAAGGGATATAAGGCTTTATATAAGGAAGATAGGGAGAATAAAGAGGATTTAGAAAAATGTTATACTTTCAATGCAACTTTAGAAGTTCCAGAAGAGGTTTTAGAACTTGGTTATGCTAAATCTGGATACTATTGGCAAAAGGGTAATTGGGGCTGTAAGTGGGACATGCTTTATGAGAGTAAGTATGAGTTAGATAATATTTTGAAAGAACTTAGGAGTAGTATTAGAGAAGAAATCGAAGTAAAAGAAAGTGAAAGTTATAATTATTTAGAAGAGCGAAGTTATGATAAAAAGCATATGAAAGAAGTTGAGTTTTTTGTCTTAAGTCCATGGAGTCCAGTTGATGAATGGATTAGGGCTTTAAGTGAAAAACATAGAGATTTAGAATTTTCCTTGAGTTTTGAAATAAGTGAAGAATTTTTAAAAGGAAGTGCTACATTTAAAGAGGGTGAATATATTTAATAAGTTTAATAATTAAGCTTTTAATTAACAAATATTATGTATAGTTGGAAAATAACTAGTTTTAATGTTAAAATAAAACAGTAAATACAAATATATAAAGAGGGGTTTTACGCTTTATAGTTATTATTAAAGTAAGGAAACTACTGTTTTTATATATTTGTATATTGTAAAATTAGGAGCATTAGAATGAGTGTATTACAGGATATAAAGGAAAAAGTTATAAAGGATAAAATTGAAGAGGTAGGATCTAAGGGCATCATTGAAGATAAATATCTTATTAAGAACAGGCTTATTGTTAATTCCCAAAGAGGAAATCTTTTAGGGGAACTTAAGGAGAGTCTAAGGGAGTGTAAGAGTTTTTATTTTAGTGTTGCCTTTATTAATTTTAGTGGACTTCAACTTCTTTTGGATTCTTTTAGGGATTTAGAGGAAAGAGGAGTTAAGGGTAAGATAATAACTTCTACATATTTAAACTTTACTGAGCCAAAGGCTTTGGAGAAGGTAAAGAGTTTTGAGAATATAGATTTGAAGATTTTTATTGCTGATAGTGAAAAGGGGTTTCACACTAAGGCTTACATATTTGAGAATGAGGATAATTTTAAGATTATAATTGGTTCATCTAACATAACTCAAAGGGCATTAAAGAGTAATGTTGAGTGGAATGTTATGATTATTTCTAAGAAGGAGACTGACTTTGTTAAGGAAGTTTTAGAGGAATATGAGGGAATATGGAGCTCAACAGGAATTGTTGATGATGAATTTTTAGAGAAATACAATGAGTTTATTAAAAGTATTAAGGAAAAGCAAAGGGAAATAGCTATTGATTTTAGTGAGTATGAAGTTATAAAACCTAATTTCATGCAAAAAGAGGCTATGGAAAACCTTGAAAGATTAAGAAGGGCTGGAGAGGATAAGGCTTTAGTTATTGCAGCAACTGGAACAGGAAAGACTTATATGTCAGCATTTGATGTTATGGCCTTTAATCCTAAAAGGTTATTATTCTTAGTTCATAGGGAAGATATTTTAAGAAGTGCAGAGAAAACTTATAAAAGCTTATGTAAGAATAAAAATATCACCATGGGATTTTACACAGGAAACTCAAAGGAGAAGGAAGCTGATTATTTATTCTCTACTGTTCAAACCATGTGTAGAAACTTAGAGGATTTTAAGAGGGATGATTTTGACTACATAGTTATAGATGAGGCACATCATAGTACAAGCCCCACTTATGAGAGAATATTAAATCATTTTACTCCTAAGTTTTTACTTGGAATAACTGCAACCCCTGAAAGATGCGATACTGGAGATATTTTTCAAGTTTTTGATAATAATGTAGCCTTAGAGATTAGATTAAATGAGGCTTTAGAGCATGAACTTATTGTACCATTTCATTATTTTGGAATAACTGATATAGATGCAGTTGATTATAGCAATGTTGATTTGGATAATATTTCTGAGATTTCTAAGAGATTAATGATTAACTCAAGGGTTGATTTTATTATAGATAAGATGAATTTTTATGGTTTTGATGGAAGTAAGCAAAAAACAGTGGGATTTTGCATAAATAAGGAACATGCCTATTACATGGCTTGTAAGTTTAATGAGGCTGGTATTCCTAGCATAGCTTTAACTGGGGATCATTCTATAGACAAGAGAACAGAGGAAATAAAAAATCTTGAAAATGAAAACCATGAATTAAAGGTTATATTTACAGTGGATATATTTAATGAGGGAGTTGATATTCCTTCAATTAATCAGGTCTTAATGCTTAGACCAACTAATTCACCAATTATATTTATACAACAGCTTGGAAGAGGATTAAGAAAACATAGGAGTAAAGAATTCTTAACTGTTTTAGATTTTATAGGAAATCATAAAAAGGCCTTTTTAATAGCCTTAGCCTTAAAGGGTGGAAGATATTATGATAAGGATAGTTTAAAGGTTTCAGTTGCTACAGATTTTTCTGATATTCCAGGATGCTCTAATATTCAGATGGATAGAATTTCTAAGGAGAGAATATTAAATCAGCTTAACACAGAGAATTTTAATAGCTTAAAGTATTTAAAGGAAGAATATAATGAGTTTAAATCTCTTTTAGGTGGAAAGATTCCATATCAGTTAATGGATTATGTTAAGTTTGATGGAGCACCAGATCCCCTTAAGTTTATTAATTATGGAAAGACATATCAGGGATTTCTTAATAAGGTTGAAAAGACTTACGAGGCTTTAGAGCTTTTAGATGAGGATTTTTATAAGGTTTTAAAGGAATTATCAGATAAATTACCTCTAAAGAGACCTCATGAATTTGCCATAATAAAGGAATTAATAAATAAAAGTGAGTTAAATTTAGATGAAGCTTCAAAGGGAATAAGAAAGTATATAAAGTCTGTAGATGAAGAAACAGTTAAACATGCCTTTAGAACACTAAACCAAGATTATTATGATTCAAGGGAAAAGAGTAATTGTATTAAATTATTTGATTTAATTGGAGAGAAGTTAGTAAAGCTAATAAGCTTTGAAAAGATATTGGCAGATAAAAGGTATAAGGAAATCATAGTGGACTTGTTAAACTATGGACTTATAAACTATGAGAAGAGATTTGGTAGTGAAAATTTTGGAGTGCCATTTTTTAAGCTATATGAACAATATCAAATGGTGGATGCAGCACTTCTATCTAATTATGAAAAGATACACAGTTCCTTTAGAGGAAGTGGATTAATGGCAAATGGAAAGGAATATTTCCTTTTTGTGGACTTAAATAAGGATGAAGATATAAAGGAAAGTATTAACTATAAAGATGAATTCCTAAGTAGAAGCTTGTTCCAATGGGAAACACCAAATAGTACAGCACAAAGCTCTGAAAGAGGAAAAAACATAATATTCAATAAAGAAAGAGGAATTAACATGCACCTTTTTGTTAGAAAATATAAGGAGATAGACAGAAAAGTACAGCCTTATATCTATATAGGAAAAGGGGATGTAGTAAAGTATGAAGGGGAGAAACCAATAAAAGTTGAGATAGAACTGCATAATAGGGTTCCAGAGAATTTGTATGTGGAGTTTACAAAAGTAGTATTTTTAGATTAAAGAAAATTAGTCTAATTAATATTTAGGAGGTTATATATTATGAAGGATATTGAGTTTATTAAGCTTGGAGTTACAGATGAGGAGTGTGAAAAAATAAATTCTAATATTATAGGTTATAAAAAGGAATTAAATAAAATTATATCAGAAGCAAGAAAAGTGTCTAAGTCAGAAAAATGTATTTATTGTGGTAATGAAACAACTAGTTTTTGTAATTCACATTCTATTCCAGCATTTTGCTTAAGGAACATAGCAAAAAATGGTGAATTATTACATACTAATAAATTTATAAATTTTCCACTTTTAGATTTTGAAAAGGGAATTAATAAAGCTGGAACTTTTCAAATCATATGTAGAGAGTGTGATAGTAAAATTTTTCAAGAGTATGAAGAACCTAATAATTATGAAAATGAAGTAACACAACAAATGGTTGCTCAAATTGTAATGAAGAATTCCCTAAAAGCTATAAGTAAAAGAGTAAATGAGCACGCTATATTTGATATATTAAAAGAGAGAACATCTGAATCTATAGAAATTGCAGATTATATGCAATATATTCAGGATATAGATCTAAGTGAATATAAACGTGAATTTGAAAAAGCCAAAAGACTTAGTAAAAAAAATTGGCCAGGAGAATATTATGTGTTTTATTATGAAAAATTAAACTATGTTGTGCCAGTAGCTTTTCAAAGTAGTATAGCTCTTGTTGTAGATTTAGATAGACAAATAGTTAATGATATATATTGTGAAAATCCTAAATATAAGATAGAAGATTTTCATATTTGTATATTTCCTTTAAAAAATACTAGTGTAGTTATGATGTTTGTTGATTCAAAATATAAAAGATATCGTAATTTTTATAAAAGCTTTAGAAAACTATCACAAGAAGACAAGTTATCTTTAGTCAATTATATTATTTTTCTATATTCTGAAGATATATTTTTCTCCAAAGAAATACCAATTAATGTTTTGCAAAATAAAGATTTAATAGATGTTTCTAAACAATCTGCAATTGCATTATCAATTAATCCCTATATAAAGGCAATTGATAAAGCAAAAGACATATATGATTTAAGTAAACATAATAATATACCTAATTTATTGAGTGAGCAATATAAATTAAGGTAATGTAGAATTTGTTTATATTTGTATAATATAGTTGTTTAGTAGAAGTATGTTAAATATAGAAAATATACTATTTAATAAATTAGTAAGTAAATCAGATTAAGAAAAAGAATATAAAGAAACAAGATACTAGTAATGGATAGATAAGAGATAATTAAGCTTTCTCAGAGTTCTTAAATAAAAAAATATTACTGAGAGAAATAATTTTATTAAGAGAATAAATGAGATTAGGAAAATATTTTGAAAAAATAACATATTAACATTAATCTTTTTCTATTATCTATCCATAAGTCCGCAAATGTTGAAATATCTCATATTTACGGACTTTTTCTAACTTTCTTATCGGTTGATACGTTACTTAACTCCGCATAATTCTGCTTCATTCTGCCTTGAAAAGTAGTAAATCGGTAGTAATTCTACCTTTTACTATTAAGCTACAAATCGCTGTAATTCTGATTTTACAGTTTCTAGTGAAGCATGAGCGTAAAGATTTAGCGTGATAGTAATATTTGAATGTCCCATGACATATTGTAATGCCTTTGGATTCATTCCCGCATTTGCTAATCTTGTGCAAAATGTATGACGCATAACATGTGGCGTAATCCTTGGTAGTTGTTCTTTATTCTTGCTGTTATACTTGTCTATAAGGTTTCGGAACATTGCTTCATAGTTTACAGATACTTGCGGATTGCCATTGCGATTGATAAATAGAAAATCTTTGTAACCATCAATTACAAAATCTTTCTGTATCTTGCGGTTTTTCAGTATGTTTTTAAATGCTCTGTACACTTCATCACTCATAGGTATTTGCCTGATACCATTTTCTGATTTTGGCGGTTGTACTACATAACCAATCTTTGACACTTTAATAAGCTGGTGGTCGACATTGATTATTCGGTTTTTAAAATCCAAGTCATTTACAGTCAGTCCACAAAATTCGGAAATACGAAGTCCAGTTCTTAACAAAATAATGATTTCATCATAATGCTTGCGGTAACATACATCACTTTGAATATAGGTAAGCAGTCTTTCTTCCTGCTCCTGCGTCAAGGCTTGTCTGCTCTTTGTATCATTCTTCATCACACTGTTTAAACTAAAGTCAAATGGATTATTTCTAATACAGTCGTCATGTAATGCCATTTTAAAAGCTGGTTTCAATGCTCTTTTATAAAAAAGAACCGTACTATACGCCAGCCCGCTATCCCTTAATTCAAGTAGCCAAGCTTTAACATCTGAAATCTTGACCGTGTCAATGCGTTTTGCTCCAAACTTATCTTTTTTCAAAAATTCCAATAGGTAGCGGTAAGTATTTTGTGTAGTCAGTCTTGAATTTCTCTGTTGTTTCAAATACTTCTTGAAAAGCTCATACACCGTTATTTTCTTTCCAGCAGTATCTATACCATCATTGAGGTCTTGGCGTATTTGTTGTTCCTTTTCTCTTAATGAAATGTCCTCACGTTTTCCTGCTGGTGTTCGGTCTGTCGGCACAAGTTTCCATGCATAAACAAACTGTGATTTTCCAAATGCGTCTACATATTTATATGCGTATCTCCCATCTTTTCTTTGGCTCTCACCCGTTCTTAATATACGATTTTTGTTATCACGTCTTTTTTCAGACATCTTTTTTCGCTCCTTTCAGAACGGAAAGGGCTTCGATATGAGATACTGTAATTATAACATATACGAAGCCTGCTTTCACTATATAACATTCAAGGTATCAAAGAATTTTTCAAAGGGTTTTCGCTTTATCTGAATGCGATTTCCATTCATAATGAACCAGTCAGCGTCTGGATTTTCTTCTACCAGTTTACGAAGTTTTTTCTCACCAACTCTAAAATATTTTGACGCTTCTTCTAAAGTTAATGAATATTTCAACCAGATAGGCACATCAGTATTGTTCATAATTTATGCCTCCTTTACTATATGTTATTTTTACAAGCAGACAGACGGCTTTGGAAAGCTCCGTTAGTATTTCAACTATTCCCATTCTTGTGGGCAGAACCGCACCATGCGGACGTATCATTATTCTGTGAAGATAGGTCATGGCAAAGCAACTTTTCCAACAGTCGCTCTCGGATCACTGCATGGGTCGCTCGCTTTATTTTGGAAAGGTCATGGCGTACAGTTTCCGTGGCTTGCTATCTCACAAACGTATCTGTCTGCTTTATTCAATTTTCAAAGAGCTGTGCCGAAAGCGTATTGCTTTCATGTGTAAAAACAGTAGTGGAGCAGGAAAGAGGGGAGTGTATTAAATCAAGCTCCACTAAAAACTGTTTATTATTCGTTTTCTAAATCCATATCATCCATATCAAAATTTAAAATCATTTTAATAAGTGATTCTCTTATACGTCCCTTTAATTCCATATCTACGACAATATATACATTTCCATATTTATCATAGAGTGGACGTAGACAACATTTTGATATATAAGAATCATAAAAAAATAATAATTTTTGAATTGCATTTTCGTTGCCATCTATAGCTGATGAAAGCAAATAAAATGATGGTTTATTAAATCTAGATTCCATTTTTTACTTTTCCTCCTTGAGTATTTTTTTCATAAGCTCTAATGAGTTATGTCTATTTTGAAAAACTCCGCTTCTTGAAATATTCTGTATTTTAGCAATCTCTTCATTGTTCATTTCTAAGAAATAGTACATCAGTAGATTTTCACGGTTACGGTCAGATAACTTTTTCAAAGCTTCTGCCAGTTCATCATTATAGACACGAATATCATTGCCACATACATTAAAAATTGTGTAATAGCTATCATAGTCATCACAGATTGCCATTTTTTCAACAAGCATATCTGGCAATTCACTGAAAGATATTTCTTTGTTCTTACGTCGTTTCAATTCTTTTTGATAATTTTTCACAATACCTTTTACAACTTTTTTTAATTTACAGTCAAATTGGCATTGGATTGTTTTCTGGAAATCAGATGGCTTCATCATCTCACCCCCTTTCCAGCTATGGTTTGAAAAGTATTTATCCCTCTTTCCGCACCATATCTGTACAGCAAGGTGTGATTTGTTAAGTTGAAACTGAAAAAAGTTAAAAAAATTTTTTAGGGTACGAAAAAAGCCCGCACAAAACATAGTGTTTGTGCGAGCTAAAGCTCTGGCATATTCAGTTGTAATTGTAAGTGTTGTACTGCTAAATTGAGTTTGATGTTTTTGTAGATTTCTTAAAATATTCCATAATGCAAGCCTCCTTAAAGCAGTGCGTTAAATATCTAAAATCTTGATTAGTTTTGATTGTTTACAACTTGAGAGTTTTACTATTAGATAAATCTAAAGTAACGGTTGCTGTTTCAAAGTGTATTTCATATACTATCAGTGATTTTCCACCATATTCTATCGTTTCTCGATAATCAGGTATCTTCTCGCAAAAACAATCCGCCAAATCAAAAATAGTTTGTTTGCTCTTGATAGCAGTTCCTCTTGCTTTTATATGTTCGTTCTCTTTTTTTGGAATTGTTGTAAAAGCAACATTCTGATTTTGTTTCATTTCCTTTACTTTTTCGTTATTTTTAAACGTTGCAAAGTACACAATATTATTTTCGGGATTGAAATAATAATTGACGATTCTAACATTCGGAATGCCGTCTGTTCCAACAGTTGCCAAAGCAAGGTCAGTCTGTTCTGCCATCATTTTTTGAAATTCTTTTAGTGTATCCATAGAAATCCTCCTTTTATTATTGATACATGAATAGTATAATATAAAAGGGTGTCAGAACATGACACCATTTAAACAGAATAAGGAGGTTTAAACGAATGCGTAAATCCACACGATTGAATGACATGATGATTTTTTTAAACGATAAAAGTTTTTTTAACTTGAAAGATATTATGCAAGAGTACGGAATATCTAAAAGTACAGCAATTCGAGATATACAATCTTTAGAAGAAATCGGTATGCCCATATTTTCAGAAACAGGAAGAAATGGACGATACGGTATTTTGAAAAATAGACTTCTTTCACCAATTATTTTTACTGTTGATGAAATGTATGCTTTGTATTTTGCTATGCTCACTTTAAACGCCTATGAATCAACCCCTTTTCATTTAAGTATTGGAAAGTTAAAGAAAAAGTTTGAAACTTGCTTGTCTGATGAACTTATTAGTAATATTCATAAAATGGAACGTACATTAAGTCTTGAGGGGACTAAGCATTATAACAGTAGCCCATTACTGAAAGATATTTTGGAAATGGCAGTAAAAGATGCGGTGTGCTGTATCTCTTATAAAAAAGGTGAATCTGTATCAGAAGTACAAGTGCAGTTTTTTGATGTATCTTCATCTTTTGGACAATGGTACGTTACAGGTTTTAATCATGACAGGCAAAGAGTTCAAGTTTTTCGTTGTGATAGAATTATTGATATTTCAGAAAGTGAGCGCTATATACCAAAGCCAAGACAAGAGCTTCTAAATTATTCAACAAACATATTTAAGTCTGAAAATGCTACGGATTTTGAAGTTCAAATATCAGATAAAGGAGCTGATTTATTTTATAAAGAAAATTATCCCTCGATGGAATTAGTTAAATGTAATGGACAATACAAAATAAAAGGATTCTACAACGTGGGGGAAGAAAGATTTATTGCTGATTATTTTCTTTCATATGGAAAATTGATTAATTCTATCTACCCAGAGCAATTGAAAACCCTTGTATTGGAGCGGACTAAAGAACTGTGCCAGTATTATGACAAACTATAAAAATAAGGCGTACAATTATGATGTTTGTACGCCTTATAAATCTATCTTACAATCGTCCAGTTACTGTCCTTATGAAGTACAAGCTCATATTGTGATATCTGCATTGCCTTTGTATAATTGTCAATAAATTTCACGGAAACACGCACTTTCACATTGTCCCCGTCTTTTGTAAAGATAGGGTTTATCAATTCTGAAAATACATAGTCCCTACCAATAGGTTCAATTACATTATCCTCTACATAATAAGCAAGCTCCTTATCCGTTGCAGTAGGGTATAGCTTAAAGAATGTTTCCAGAAATGTCTTAGCGTCATTGATTATGTCAGTATCTACTCTGTTATCTACTTCTGGTATCTTTGGTTCATATTCCGACCTTTCCATTGCTGGTGCAAGGGTAGGGTTCTGAATGATTACCATATTTCCGTTATCGTCTATATGAACTTTCACGGTATAGGTTGCTTTCACATTGTTTGTCTGTTCTCCCTCTTTTATCTGCTGATCTACTTCGTAGGTAGCGATAAAATCATTTGTTCCAGACTGCTTGATATTCCATACCAGCACATCTGCAACAGTAGAACTTGTCGGTATATCCGTTCTTATTGTATCAATATTTAATTCCTGCAACTCCTTTGTTAGATATCCGTTGATTGCCTGTGTTCTTGCTTCAATGGCTTCTTTGCTGTTGCTCCATGTGTAATAAGACTTTGCAAAATTCTTCACGAAATTTTCTATGCCGTTGGTGTCCTGCAAGCGAAGTTCAATGACTTCTTTTTCATGGATTGTGTGCTGGTCGATAGCAGTAAAATTCTTATACACGCCAAAGCTCACGCTTGCGATAAGCACTGCCCACAACGCAATCACAGTTTTCCTATGTGTACCGATTTTTACAGTATGCACTTTCTTTTCCTTGACAGACTTATCCGTCTGATTTTTCTTTTTAAACATATTTCCTAATTCCTTTCTATCGTTTTATTCTTCCTGCACCGATTAAGTGCTGTTGCCAGTAACTATCCGATAAGTTTGTATAACCTATACCCGAAGAACCAGCGTGATACATCTGTGTTTGGGACACAAATATGCCGACATGGGTTACATAAGTGCCAGCGTCATAGGTAGAATGGAAAAATACCAAGTCCCCAGCTTTTGCCTCGGAAAGAGGAATATGCTGTGTGACATCATACTGCTGTTGGGCGGTTCTTGGCAAAGAAATGCCAGCTTTTCCAAAGCACCACTGTGTCAGTCCCGAACAGTCAAAGGAAGTGTTTGGATTGCTACCGCCGAACTGATATTTCCAGCCTTGATATTTCAACGCTTCATTCATGATTTCCTGTACCGTTTCATCATCAAAGTGTGCGACAGTCAGATATTGATTGACCACCTCGCAATAAAACATATTCCCATAGGCAAATCGCCAGCCACCGTTTTTATCAACGGCTATAGGGTTGTTATAAGGTACTTTCTTTCCACCCGACTTTTCACGTGCGAAATTTTCTGCAAGATTAAAGCTATGTTTCTTTCCGTTTTCTGCCACATATCCCACATAACCAATACCATAGTTATAGGACTGTATCGCAACATTCAAATCTTCGATACCTTGATTTTGGCAGGAAGAAAGCAGGGACGAAAAATATTTACATCCCTGCTTGATTGAGCTTTCTGTATCTAAAGAGTTGGGCGGTAGTCCAAGACTTTCGCTGGACTGCATGACATCTTCGGCTGTACCGCCACTTTCTACTTGTATGATTGCCAGTAATACATTGACATACTCCAAGATACCGTATTCTTTAGCATATTTTTCTACCATAGGCTGATGTTTTAACACTTCTGCGGATAAATTCATACCCGTAATGCCAGAAGAAAAGCTACCACTCCCATCGTCGTCCTCAGCACTAATCAACACACCAAAGAACAGTACAATGGAAAATAGAATAGGAAACAAACTACTGATAATAGCGATATGTTTCAGTTTCATTTTTTCTTCTGTCCTTTCTTACTTACAAGATTACTTTTTTTCTCTATGGTCTGTTGGTTCTTCTGGACAGTCTGTGTCTGTTGCCCCTTTGTCCTATGGTCTTTTGAATAATTCTGGCGTGTTTCTTGTGATACCGTAACATTTTCTACATTCTTACGGCTTGTCTGCGAAGTTTTCACATCAGAACCACCAGAAGCTAACGGACGCTCTCTGACTGTGTTTGTTTTTGCTTGCTCACTTGCCTTAACACTTGAAGCTGTGGCAGAGTGTTTGTTTTCCTGTATTTTATCCATGTTTATCTTTGGAGTAGTAGAAGATATCACTGGTCTCTCATGAGGACGGGTAGCTCCTGACATCGCTGATCCGTCCGTCTTTCTTTGTGCCTGCCTTGCTTCTTGTGCTTTTTGAAGCTCCATTCGTTTATCTGCGATACTCTGTCTATGTTTTTGCATTTTTTCAGTTCGTCCTGCCTGTCTGGACTGTTGTTCCTGCACAACCCCCTGTTTAAAATCAGAAACACTTGATTTTGCCTTTTCCTTTGCAGAATAGAAAGCATAAGCTGTTTGGGTCGGAGTATCCTTGATATTTTCCTTAACAGCATTTGCCTTATCCTTGACCTTATTTTTCATATCTAAAACAGCACCAACCTTAGAACCAGCCTTTTGTCCCATGCTGGAAGAAGCATTATTGCGGTTTTCATTCCTATAAGCAGTCCTACGTTTTTTATTTCCTGCTTCATTATCAGTAGAGACTGTCTTTGCTCCAGCATAAGCTACAGTCATGCTTCCAGCAGTAATCACACCAGCAATGCGTTTTTCCATTCTTCTAGCTCGGTGTCGCATAAATAAATACGGTTTGTGGAATATTCTGCGTCCCATGTGCTGGCTGTCGGAAGCATTAAGAGAAAACATACTCATTAAATCGCCCAGTTTCATGTAGATACCAGCAAAGCACACTATTTGAAGAAATGCCACCATGAAAAACGGATAATCGCTGGATATGTTGTAGAACATACTTGATATGCTAAATGCTACCGTTACAATCAAGGTAATGCCAGCCCTTGTCATAATGGTATTAAACACCTTTACGATTGCCTGCTTTGCTATGCTTTCATAACTTGGTATCATAGAAAGCAAAAAACTGACAGGCAGAAACATTGCGAAGATAATAAAGAGTATCTGGCTAAATATCATCATGCCTGTAAGCAAGAATACAAAAACTGTGATACCCAAGTTAAAAATAAGCATGAAGAACACCATACCCAAACGATTTACCACCTGCGGTATGGTCAGATTGTTGTTGTCTTTATCCTCAATTTCACTTTTTACGATTTCTTCTCTTGTTTTTCCGTCCTCGTCGTCTGGACTTGCCGATACCAGAGCTTCCACACGGTCAGCCCCAATTTCTTCTATATCTGAATTACCGAATTGAAGCAGTAGCCACGGTTGCTGTACTTGAATAGAGAACAGGCTGTCCCTTATCAAATCTACACTGTCTTTTCCTTTGCTGTCTGAATTTGGGAGCATGATTTTTGTTCCCAAGTCCAGAGAAGCGGTGCTGATATCGCTGGAAAAGTCATTTATCTTCTTGATGTAGTCTGGGGCATAGGCAATAAAAGACGCCGATAGAATGAATACCACAAGGAAATTCATTACGGCGTGAAGTGCCTTGCTGGTTTCACGTTTAATAAGTCCCGTATAGGCAACATAGATACCGATAATTAAAATAATCAGTAAGAGAAAGCCTACATAAAATCCAGTAGAAGAAAAGCCTTTTTGCGTAACACCTGCTAAGGTCTGTATGCTTTTTCCGATACTGTCTGCCATATCATTGATAAAATTTAATCTGTAGGCTTCCTGTACCACATATCCTGTTGCGTTGGATAAGTAAAGACTTATCGTCCAGACAAAATTGGTAATGCAATATAAGCCATACTGCACACTTTTTCCAATCCCGTCCAGCCAGTTCCATGGAAGACAGCTCCACGAATTGTCAACGTAAAAATCAAGTTGATAGTTTGACAGTGGATACTTTGAATAAATATTTTCCACATTTATGGTATCATCTACAAGTCCCGTTGCATGAGCTACTGTTCCCAACAAAGAGAGCAGGAGTATTGAAGTGATAAGAAATATAATAATGAGTTTTAAGGCATGAAGCAGTTTCTTTTTGGTAAACATGCCTTGTATCTTTTCTTTCATCACTCCACCTCATTTCTCACGGGTGGTCTGGTATCAAAGGCGTGCAGTAATTCTTCAAAGACAGGGTGTATCTGTACCACGCCTACACGTCCGTATAAGTCCTGCAACAAGCATTGACCGTTCTCTAAATCACGAAGTCGTTTCTGGTTATTTTCGTCGTCTTTGTCGATACCGAAAAATTCTAAGGTCTGTTTAATCTCGTTGATATCTGTTGAACGGAAAGCGAATTTTAATCCTATATTATTTTTCAGACTTTCCTTTGATACGTCCCCAGAAGATTGTGTAACAAAATACACACCTGCCTGCATAGCACGTCCAGCACGCACCAGCTTATTTGATAAGGTTTCTCCTTGTGTCACATTTAAAAACGCCCACGCTTCGTCAAGGTCTACAATCTTAAAAATACTTCTGTCAGAATGGATAAAATCAAGGGCAAAGGTACTAATGACAATGAGCATAGATACAGACAATAATTCAATGGTTGTATATTCTTCAAAAGTGGTATCTTTATCTGGCAGAACAAGGTCAGCTACTTGTATGATATTGAGCTGATTATCAAGACTGATTGCATTTTCTACTGTGCCATCAGAAAACAGCAGATGTGCAAAGTCATAATCAACAAAACTGTCGATATGGTCTGCGATATTGCGTGAGATAATGGTATCTTCCTTTCTCAATTCATCAATAACGTGTAATAGTCCTCGTTTATCACTTTGGCTAACGGCACGCACTGCTTTACGAAGCACGGGGAATTTTTCGCCGTCCCTTGAAGAAATACCAGTAAGGAAAGTTAAGATGTCGATTGCCAGACTTTCAGCGTCCTTTACATTCTTCATAATCACAAAAGGGTCTAGTAGTCCTGCATTTTCCTTTTCACTGGTAAGATTAACAATGTTGATTTCATGAGCAATTTCTGGAAGTGTTTCTTTCCAGTTTCCACGCTCGGATTTTGGGTCTAATAAAAGTGCTTGACCGCCAAACAACACCGCATAATAGACAAGCAAGTTGTTGCAGAATGACTTTCCACCTCCAAGAGAACCGACAAATGCAGAAGCAAGAGCATTTGTGACTGTGCCTTTAATTCCTTGACTGGCAAGAGCAGGTTGCAGATACACATTTCTTCCTGTATCTACAGAGTATCCAATATAGATACCCGTGTTTTCGCCTAGCTGTTGTGTTGCTCCAAAACCAAGCCCTGCTAAGAAGTCAGATTTTACATACTGCACATAGTCATTGATGTATCGTTTGCTGGCTGGTAAAAACTCAGAATGAAGTCCAAGCATATCACCAGCAGGACGTATCAGCTTGACATTGAGGTCGTCATAAAAATCTTTCACTTCATCACAACGGCGTTTCAATTCGTCCAGACTGTCAGCAGATACTCTTATCACATAAGAGAGTTTATACATACTTTCTTTTGTCTGGTCTAAGTCCGTTTCCAGTTCATCCACGCTGTCTAATGCATCAACTACATTTGAGCTTGTTTCATTCCCTGCTTGATAGGCGTGGTTATCAAGGTCTTTCAGTTCCTTTTTCTTGTTGCGAACTGTCGTTAATGCCTTTCTGTTTTCCACGATTTCCACATTCATGCTCGTATCAATGGGGAATGTGAATTGCTGTTGCTGGAAGTAAAAAATCTCGCTGGACGGAAAATCAAGCTCGCCTACAATGGCATTAACCGTAAAATAGGACACATAACTTTCCATATCCTCATGCTCCAAGCGTAAGTAACGCTGTTTTTCTTCCACCAAGCACCTTGTGGGACGGATAAGGTCGTAATACTTGATAAGTGTTTCTTTCTTAAAATTCTTTTTAGGTAAGCTGTACTCATAATCTTCATAGGCAATACCGTCCCTGCCATAAAGATGTTCCATGAGATATCCGAAGTCACTTGATTCTAAACGTCGCACTTTGAAACGTCTTGATATTTTATTTTCCAGTAACTTTTCCATTTTCATATAACGATTGATTTCATCATTCGGCATAGATACAAAGTCATTCATCAGCACATGGTTTATCTCATACAAGAACTCCTTGAATGTCATAACTGCCGATTTCTTCATATTCTGTAAGTTTATAGGCTCGTCTGTAACCATGAGCTTAAAGCCAAGAAAAAAGCGGTAGTCCACTTGATTGTCCCCAATCATAGATACTAACGCTTCGGTCTGTTCATCTATCTTCTGGATTGCCACCTCACGAAGTTTTCCTGTAACCAACTTTTTTGACTGTTCCTGCATACTTCTGATGGAGCTTTCTGTTGCTATCTGCAACGCATGAATTTTACCCTCACGGGACTGTGCGATTAACTGTCTAAAACTATCATGTACGATAAATTTCTGTTCAGCGGATAAGAAAGAATAGTTGTATGGTATCAGCTCATAGTAGGCGAATACCTCATTGTCCTTGTTCCAGACAAGGTTGTTATCAATATATTTTATCGGGAACATACTTCACACTCCTTACTGCCGTGATTGTTTCTTTGAAGATTTCCTTATGCAGTTTCACAGCTTTTCCTGCATAGGTTACTTTGGGACGAATCCAGAAAGAAATTTGCGATTTTAAAAAGCTATAAGGTTTCTTTCCGTCAAAAGTTTTCTGGCTCATAAACCAAGCAAGAGCTACGGGAATACCAAAGTATTTTAAAAATGCTCCCTCAATCATGGAAAGTGGCGGTATGTCACCAAATAAAATGATTATAAATTCTGTTATTACAAACCATGTAATCTGGGTAAAGGTAACGGGAAAAGGCAAGTTTACATCACTGATTGCATATAGCACTTTTTCCACGTTCCAGATACCCGTGTAACTTCTGATTTTTTTCAATTCTTTTCAGCTCCTTTCATAAATTCATAAACTGGAAAAGGACAGCCGTTTTGAACTGTCCTTTAAATTAAAATAAGCTGTCAGTAGCAACACTTCTTGTTGCTGATCTTTCAGCTTTAATATGGTATCTCGCACATACCTCGACTTGTTTCAATGAAGCAACCGCCTATATCCAAATCTCGCCCAAAGGCTTCATAGTCGATATAGTTTTGTAAACTAGAGGGGATTTCCCCAAGTGCCTGCAATTCATCTATATAATAGTAGGCAACATCTGTCATGTTTTCACAATCTGGATAAAAGTAAATATCGTCCTTGTGTTCCACAACTTCCTCTAACGTTCCGTAATGGCTGATAAATTCGTCCAGACAATCTATGATGTAGTCGGGAAGTTCTTCTATCATTTCATACATACGGTTCAGTTCTGAAATGGAAATGTATTCTCCAATGTCAATAGGGAAGTTGTCGGTATCATGGATAGCGTATTCTTCATATTCACCATTCAAGCCGATACGCTCTTTTACGTCGTCCTCGTCAATGGGAAAAGAGAACCAGTCGCCCACCAGATAACCTTCATTATATTTTCCAAGATTAGCAATATAGACTTGCATATCATCAATCATAATCACCACCTCTTTTCTTACTCTGGTATTTCAAAGATACCATGTTCTGTTTCCATGAAGCGTCCGTTTTCCTGCAAGTGATTAGCGTAGGCTTCAAAATCAAAGTAGTATTCTTGACATTGCTCTGATAAACTTTTGAATCTTGGGTCTTTCATCAGCTTTTGTTTTGCAACATCAATCATGCTCTTGCAATCTGGATAAGAAATAATCTCGTTTCTGTAATTGTAAAGTTCCTCTAAATTCTCAAATACTGTAAGTAAAGCTTGATATTCTTCCTGCATACTAGCTGGAAGTTGACGGTACATAAAATCTAATTCGTTAAGCTGGTAAATGCTTGTGTGTTCCTGCACTTCATCAGAAAAAGGTAATACCTTTTCAATAATACGGTAATCATGGCTTTCTGCTCCGTCACCTAATATTTCTTCAAAGTTCGCCACATCTATGGGCAAATCAAACCAGTAAGATTGAGTTTCGCCATTTATTTGTTTTTGCGTTTCCACCAGCACCCTTGTTTCCTGCATTGTTCTTCACGTCCTTTCTGTTGTTTTATCACATCTTTCAATGTCTGATATGACATACCAAACATATATTTTGAAAATTCTTCAATTTGTTTTTCTTCATAGTTAGCAAGGTTCAACCTTTTCATTTCATGCCACACCTTACGCTTGTAAGAGGGCAGGTCGGAGATATATTCACAGCCGACTTTTACCTGCATATCATTAAAAATATCGTTCATTTTATCACTCCAATCTGAAATTTTGGCAAGAAAAAAACAGTAAACTACTAAGAGTTACTGTTTCATTATTTTAGATATTCTTGTGAAATATTTTTTATACTCTGTTCCCTCGGTATCTTTTACATAAGCATATACTTTTGTATAATTGCTAACTTTCATTTCAGCTAAAGTTCTTTTAAAATCTTGAATTTCATAATATTGACTGGTTGTTTCGCCTTGACTTAGTACAATTTGACTTTCATGTAAAGTGAATTTATTTATATACACATAAGAGTTGATTTTAAAACCAATAGATGATATTTTGACTTGTCTATTTCCTACGTTCGTAGCAGTTACATGAAAACCGATATCGTCTGCACTTATAAAAGAGCCTCGTTCTACAAGTATTTTCTTTTTATAAGGAAGTCTCGCTGTACTTAGGGATACAAAAATTGCAATTATACTCACTATTAAAGTCAGTATTGAGAGAACTATTGTAGCAAAACCAGTATTGTTATTGCACCATTCAATTACTTCAATTATACTATTCAATCTCTAACACCTCTTTTGTTGTAATAAAATAATTATATCAATAAAAGAGAAGTGCTCCAATAGATTTTATGCACCTATAATCTTATTAAATAGTTCTAAAAGTACATCTTTAACACCGCCAGCATTAAATACCAAGCCGACAGCAATTAAGGCGACTACCAAGAATCCAATGAGCTTTGAAAACTCACGTTTAAACCCTAAGTAGATACCAATTACCACGATTGACATTAATACTAAGCTCTGTGCGTTACTTAAAAACCATTGATATAAATTTTGACCGAAATTCATTTATTTGTCCTCGCTTTCTTTTATTCTTTCCATGTTACTGTCAGCTTCTTTGCCAGCATTCATAATACACATCAAGACTATACCAATCCCCATTCCAAGTGATACCAGCAGTAAGTCTTTACATAATTCCCACATCTTAAATCACTCCTAATCTTCAATTAATTCTTCCACAGGTGCTGTCTGCTGTTTGATAATCATTTCATGTTTTTCTGTCAACTTTGCTTGTTCTTCGATTATTTTAAGATAGTTCGTTCCATTTCCATAATCAATCTTTCTTAACATCTTCAATGTAGGAGCTACTTGTCTTTGCACCCACAAAAGCGTACGGTCTAGGGTATAAGGTTCTGGTTTTGTCGTCAATTTCAAACTTTCTCTTTTATCCCCGATAAACCAAGACCAGCGGTCATTGAGCTTCCATTCGCTTTTTCTCTTGTCTGGTTCTTCATCAACAAATCGTACATACTGATTGATAATAGAAAAGGCTGTATGCTCTGCGTCATAATACGTCAGTAAGTCACGAACCGCATAATATGCACGTTCATTTCTAAGCCGTATCTCAAAACGGTTAATAATGTCCGCTTCTTCAAGTGGAGTTCCCAGCTTGACATACTGTTCATAGTCCTTTTCGTAAATGCAAAAATAAACATCTGATTTTAAAGAACCAAGATACAGCGTGCGTCCCATATATTCTTTTTCATCTTCTCGGTGCTTGATAAGTTCACCAGATAAGTAAAACTTATAACTTCTTGATTTTCCGATGTATTCCCGTTTCCTGCACTTTTCCGCAAGCTCTGGAATATCCAAAATTCCCGTATGGTCATTGATAGCCAAGTCAAGCCTTTTCATCACACCGCCGTCAATGAGTGCGTCCATGAGAAAGTCATACCAGCTTCTTTCTTGTGCCAGCAGATAACATTCAAATTGACGACAACCTCGCCCCTTTAATTCCAAGAGGATACCTTTTTCTTCATCAGCCGAAGTGTAGACAAAAATATCGCCGATATAGTAATGCTCGGTATAACTGTAATGTCCGTAATCTTCATGGAGCATATAGTTAATATTGAGTTTTAGTATATCTTTGATAATGTGCTGTATATCCAAAGTAGGAAATCGAATTTTAACATAATCAAACAGCATGGTAAGAGGGGCTTCTGGATTGAACCTTGCCAGCTCCTTATGCAGAGTTTCCAGCAGTTCATTTGCAGGCTTCATTTTTCCGCTTTCTATCTTGTTGAGATATTCTCTTGTAATGCCAGAAGCCACAGCCAGCTTGCTTTGTGAAACACCATAAGCAATTCGTTTCTCCCGTAAATCTTTTATCCAATATTCTTCATTCAGAAACATTCCTCCAATCTGTAAAGTGTGAAGTATTTTAAAGTGACTTCACACATGATTTTTGCATAAAAAACGTCCGATAAGCCTTATGTTTCCTATGTTTTTTGTGTTTTGTCTTTTTGTAAACGTACCCCTCTGTTAGATACCGAGGGGTTTAATCAGTGGAGCAGGGACAAGCCCTGCTCCACAAACGGCATACACGGTCTGGTTCGCTTCGCTGACCGTTCCTGCCGTTGTGCAGGCAGAATATTCCTTATCTGTTCATTCCGACATAAAACACAATACAATCCGTATCTTTTTCAAGACATTTTTTCAAAACATCTTCGGGTATTTCTTCCCTGCGATAAGTACGCTTGAAAAACTCTTTATCAATGACGACAAATGTATAACGTACTGGATAATCAACCAAAGAAATATACTTCTCCAAGCGAATTGAAAATATGGTCGGAAAATTCTTTTTTCCACTCCATACATTTTCCATAATCTTAGCAAGTCGATTACGGTAACGTTCTGTTGGAGAATATTCGTCCTTGTCAAATTCACAATCTGCGGTCATTTGTATGTCATTCCAGAAAATGTCGTAATTGATACAGATACCTGTCATTTTCATTCCTGTTCTATTATTAGCTATTGTTAATCGTAAATAGCACATATTTTTCTCCTTTCATTCTTTTTCTTGTGTGACTTGTCTATCTTGTGCAAGTCTGCCGATAGTCTGTAAAAAATCGTGTCCTTTTGGGACTAAAGGCGTATAAAATTCACTTATAACACTTGTTCCTACATCACAATATCCACGTCCCTTGATAGGCTTCTGGAAAAACTGTTTCTTCACGTCCGAGCCGAATAACATACCATATCCAAGCTCACTGATACGCCCCAAGCCGACACGAAAGTTAAAGTTATCCCTTATCCCATCCGAGAAATACTTTGCGTCTGGACGCTGGCAGGCAACAATAAGAAAATAGCCTGCTTGTCGCCCTAACATAACGATTTTCTTTAACTGGCTAAGCAAGCTCATACTTTCTTTTGTTCCCAGCATTTCAAAGAACGCCACATATTCGTCAAATATAAGAAAGCAGGGTGGAAGTCCAAGATAAGCATAGTTTTCGCCAGTCTTATAATCTGGGTGCTGTTTCATTTCCTTACTTCGCTGTACCATTTCCTCATAAAAGGCATTGACACAATCAATCATTTCTTCTTTGGTATGATAGACGTTTGACATAACAGTTCCCAAATCTGCAAGGTCGCTATTTTTAGGGTCTAAGACGTAAAGGACAGCGTTGGTATGCAGTAAGGCTTCAATGAGTGTCAGCAGAAAATATGTCTTACCACCACCAGTTCCACCAGCAATAAGGGCGTGAGGGAGTGCGTCATATTCCCATACAAGATTTTTCATCAATCGAAGACACCCGTTTTCTGCTTTCACTTCGTCAATGGTAATACGGTTTGCTATCATGTCATAAAGCAGGATATATTCGATATATCCATCATGTAAGGTCTTATCTATCAGCTCACAATACAAGCCACTTTCTAGCTTATCCTCTAATCGCAAAAGCTGGTCTTGATATTTTCCTAATGTAATTTCACAGCGGATATGAAGCAGTCCCTTTTTCATTTGATAATAGATTTTGGGAAACCAGACGATTTTTTCCCTTGATCTGCTTTGCAGGTCAGTAAAAAAAACGCTGTCTTGTACGGTATCAGCTTCATACCACTTGTTCTCTAATACCATGCGTGCCAGTTTTTGACGGTGAAGTAGCTTCTTGAAATTGTCATAACAGTAGCGATAGTAGAGAAAAGCGACCAATGCACAAACACCAGTCGCTATCAGTATTGTTATGAAGTTGTAAGGGGAAAGTGTCAGTCCATTGTCTAATAGGCTGAAATGCTTCCAATCGGTAAGCATGAGCTGTTTTATATTTAACAGCAAAACGACTATCACGAACAGAAACAGAAGTATTCCAGCACAGAAGTGATACACAAGGTTTTTATCACTGGCTCTGATACGGTGTCCTTTGTTTAAAATCATTTTCATAAAACAATCACTCCTTTCAATGTAATTTCAGAGTAAAATCTATGACCCAGATTTATTTTTTCTGCTGTACCTGCGGAGCAATGTTCTGTGTATTTTCTGCGTTTTGCTTGTCTTTGTTTTTCAATACGATATCCTCTGCCTTTACATACCAATCCACATCTGCACCTCTGAAATTTGGCTTTGATACCGTTTTGGCTTCTGGATTGATAAGTTCCACTTCCGCATTATACGGGAAGTCTTTTACTGGGACTTCTGGCGGTATAGATACGGGGATAATTCCACCATGCAGACTGCATTTCAAATCATAGATACGTTTTTTTAGCTGGGTACTAGGTGTCCCGTCCTCATTCTGCAAAAATACTTCACGCACTGCTGTAAATTTTAAAACTCCAAATGTTTTTTCTTTGTCTATTACAAATCCGTTTGTTAATCTCATAATCTTTTCGCTCCTTTATTTCTCAATGACTGCTAAAATATCATCAGCTACTAAAACAAAATCAGTATATCCGTATTCTCCGATTGCATATCCTCTGCCATACAATTTAGGATTAACAAGTTTTACTTTCTGTTCATACTGAAAATTCTTTTCTCCTGCTTGTGCTGGAATTTCTACAACGACATTTTCGCCTTTCTGCACATCAGAATAGAGATTGTAGCTTCTTTTTGCAATATATTTTCCTTTTTTATCGTCTCTTGCAGTAATAACCTCTTTTTCTCCTGCAAATTCTAAATTACCGAATGTCTTTTCCATGTTCGGCACTACATATTTTAATTCCATAGTTTTTTACCTCATTTCTTTCTATTAATTTTATTATTGTGTTTCTTATTAATTGTATCGGCGGAGAACGTACCTTTTCTTTCCTCATACCATTACCACCTATGACTTCTTCATCTTACGGCGTTTATAGATATATGTTCCTGCAAGTCCACCGCCAGAAGCAAGCAACATTACGATAAATACTATAAGGTTTGTACTGTCTCCTGTTTGGGGAATAGTTGTTTTATGTGGTGTCTGTGGCGTTTCTGGTTTCTTTGGTTCTTCGGGAACTTTTGGATTTTCTTTAAAGGTAATCGTTTGTCCCTCGTCCTCTATGTCCTTATGTTCACTAACTTTTTTCGGCTCGTCTGGATTGCTCAAATCGTATAATTCTTCAAAAGTTACAATCTGCTTTCCTGCAAGCTCGGAAGCGTCAAAAGTAAAGACAACTTCGACCTTCATATTTTCGCTGTCAGCAATAAAAGTGTAATCACTTTCCACACGCTTTCCATTGATAAGAAGTTCTGCATTTTCTTCTTTCAACATCTGCCAGCCTACAAGTTTGTACTGTGTACCTACCTCTAATCCTTCTAAGGTTACAGTGTCAATGATTGTTATATCTTTTCCAGCTTCTATCTCTTTGTTGCCGTTCTTATCGGTAGCAGTTGTATGAATTTTTATGATACGCTCTGTAATAAGAACTGTCTGTCCGTCGTCCTCAATATCCTTGTGTTCCGCAACTTTCACAGGTTCTTCTGGATTGCTTAAATCATACAATTCTTCAAAAGTTACAAGATTTTTGCCACCTAAAGAAGACGCATTGAATGTATAAGCAATTTTCACTTCCATTTCTTCATCATCAGCTATAAAGGTGTAGTCATTTTCTACACGCTTTCCATCAATAACAAGTTCTGCATTTTCTTCCTTTAACATCTGCCAGCCTTTTAATTGATACTTTGTGCCTTTTTCCAAACCATCTAATTTTACTGTATCAACAATCGTAACCTCTTTTCCTGCAAGGATTGTCTTTTCCCCGTCCTTGCTGGTCGCTGTGGTATGGATAGAAATTTCTTTTTCGTATTCATTAGTCAACGTTCCTAAATCAATCACAAAATTATTTCTTGATACCACGATTTCAAAAGGTGGAATGAGCTTAAATCCTTTGTTGCTGTCTGAACGTAATTCTTCAATGATGTAGGTATCATAAGGCAATGCACCTTTGCTGTCGTCTGGTTCAGAAGTTCCAAACCATACACCGTCCTCGCTGGTTTTTCCAGCGTTGGTATTATGTTTATGAGAAGCCCAATCCGCAGAAGTAGAGAATTGTCCGTTGTCATCTGTTACCACAACATGACTTTCTCCCGTTGTCTTGCTTGTGATCCTAAACGGAACATCAGCAAGACGTTTGTGTGTTCCTGCACTGATTTTTACCCCCTCAATATCTCCACGTTTAATCTGGTTATAGATAGAGTGAGCTTTATCAGTCAAATCAACAATTTTTCCATTCTCTGTGATTGCAAAATCAATCGGTTCTGCTCCATCTGTCAAGTAACCGTCGGGAGCTTCGCTTTCCACCATACGATAATTCCCATGAGGTAACAAGTTCGCAGAAGTAGAAGCGATGCCCTCAATATCTGTACGGATTGTTTTTACCACTTCATTTTTCTTATAGAGTTTACCTTCAACCAATACTTCATTATCATTTAAAGAAATGATATCAAAGGCAGTATCTTTCAAAGTAGCACTTCCTTGTGGTTTTGTATCTTCTGTTTCTAAATCTCTTTTCTGAATTTTCACACCGCCACGGATAACCTTGTCTGATACAGAAAACTGATTACTTCCAGTCAATATGGCAAGGTCGCCGTCCTCTCTAATCTGTGTAAGATATAAACCTTTTATCTTTTCTTCACTACCGTTTGCCTGCATATATGCACCATCTAATAAATAGCCGTTTGGAGCTTTTGTTTCTTCAACGGTAAGTGTCCCTAAAGGAAGTACCGCTTTCTCATTTTGCATATAGAAACTGTCGCCAGATACTTTGTATGCGTCGGCTAATTTTGTGACATAATGGGTTGTTCCATCGCTGTCTTTTTCAGCTATTGTCTTTGTAACCCATGAACGAGTAGCTTCGGCAGGAAGATTATCTTTGTTATAGAAACCAGCATAAAACTTCCATGTAAATTCTGCTCCCTCTAAAGAAGCGTTCCCTTGTGGGGTGTCTTTCTGTGTTTCCATATCTATCTTAAAAAGCTCAATCAAGGTATCAGTAACCTTTGGAGTATCACTTACTTTCAAAGTTGCTGTTTTTCCTGCTTCTACATTTAATGAATACACAGTAGTATCAATCTGATATCCTAATGGAGAAGAAAGCTCTTTGATATAGACTTTTCCAGCTTTTACTTCTACAACATTTGTATTGCCGTTGTTATCAGTCGTAAGTGTGGCAAGCTGTTTTGTACAGTCCTTATCAGAAAAGACACCATAGGTTGCACCAGCGATTGAATAATTTCCGTTGTCGTTTGTAATGCTGGGATTGCTGGAACTCTTTTGAAGTGTTGCATTTCCAACATTCAGCTTCGCCCAGAACTGTCCTATGTCTTGTCCCTCGCCAGAATATATATAACCGCCACATTCATAGCGTCCCTTATTTTCCTTGACGAAAGATTTTGCCCCAGCGTACACTTCATCTTGTACGGCTTTTGAAATTTCATTGTAAGAAGCTCTTACATTGTCGCATTGCCAACCAAGATGTTCACTCAATCTCTGCCAGACAACACATTGTTCCAATAGATACACTTGTTTGTAATTCAATTCCTTGTGAGCTTCGCCATACTGTTTGACATACTCTAAGGATAAAGCAACGTCAGCTATCTGGTCGGCACTCATACGGGTACTTGCGTCAGCTCTTGTTTTGTAGCCGTTTTTAAAGTTGGTGTTAATATCTACACAATAGGCTGTTTCACCCTCAACTTTCATTAAGCCCTCATTAAATGTTGAACTGATAGAACCGTCATTCATTACTTTTTCAATGATACCGACACGCTCTGTGGACTCCGTCCAATATTTCTTTTCAGACGCATGAACTGCCGTGGTCGGTAGTGAGGTTGCAATAGTAGCAAAGGCAAGAAAGCCTGTGAATAATCGCTTTAACATCTTTTTCATAATTTTATATGCTCCTTTCATTTTTTGATAATAAAATAGCCATCCAATAAGGACGGCTGGCAATAGAAAAGGAACGTCATTTTAGGCGTTCCTTAGTCTATAAGTTATTCATTTTTTTGTTTCAATACTGATGTGTTTTTGTCATAAGTCTGCATATCTGGGATAATCTCATATATCAAAGCTCTATCCGTGGTAGTAAATTAGTAGTATTTTAATAGTCCTAAATCCTCAAATATGCCTTAAAATCAATGCTTTTGGTGGATAGTTTAAGAAAATATAATATAAAATAGTAAAAAATCCAATTATGTTATGAAAAAATAATGTATAATATAGTTGGATTTTGTATTGTTTATAAATTATGGGTAATTTAGGTATATAATAAATAATATTGAAAAAACATGTAAATTGAATTTGGAGTGGAAATATGAGATTAAAAAAAATTAAAATTTACAACTTTAGATCGTTTGGAGAAGAAAAAATAATAGAGTTTGATGAGATGACAACATTTATAGGAAATAATAGTAGTGGCAAAACCTCAGCATTAGTAGCTTTACAAAAAATGTTTGGTAATACTATTGCAGAAAGAAGTTTAACTAGAGCTGATTTTCATTTAAATAAGGATGAAAAAATTGAAGGAGTGGAACAAAAAGAATTATATATAGAAGCTGTTTTTGAGTTCCCAGAGCTTAAGGAAGATACTAATATAAGCAATTCGATTCCAATTATATTTAGACAATTAACTATAGACGATGAAGGAGAATTACCATACTTAAGAATTAGATTGGAGGCAACCTGGAATAAGAACAATACGGTAGAAGGGAGCATAGATTCAAGTATTTATTATATAAAACAATCTGAAAATGAAAAAATAGAAGGTAAAAACAAGACACTAGAGAAAAATAAAGACTTACAAAGAATAAATTTAATTTATATTCCAGCTATAAGGCATCCAGAATCTCAATTGAGAAATGCATCTAATTCAATATTATATAGAGTTTTATCTAGTATAAATTGGACTAATACTGTAAAAGAAAGCATAGCACAAAAAAGTAGTGAATTTGAAGATGAATTCGACAAAGAAACTGGGGTTAGACTTTTGAAAACTGCTATTACAAAAGAATGGACAAATTATCACAATGATACAAGATATAATAAAGCTGAATTAAAGTTCAATAATCCTAATATTGAAACAATTCTAAAAAAGGTAAATATTGAATTTGCTCCAACAGTTACAGGACGACCTTATAATGTTGATGAATTAGGTGATGGATTAAAATCATTATTTTATATATCACTAGTAAATTCATTATTAACATTAGAAGAGAAAATAGTTGAAGAAAATGATATGGATATTGAACATAAAAGTTTTAGAATAATTCCACCTATATGTACTATATTAGCATTAGAGGAGCCCGAGAATCATATAGCACCACAATTATTAGGTAAGATAATGAATAATGTAAAAAATATTTCAAGTAAAAATAATTGTCAAGCTATAGTTAGTTCACATTCTACTTCAATTGTTAGTAGAGTTAATCCAGAAAATATAAGGCATTTTAGAATAAACAAACTTAATTTGAATACTGATGTAAAAAGTTTAGAATTACCTCCAGATGAAGGTAAAACAGAAGAAATATATAAATATATAAATATATAAAAAACGGTATTATGGCTTATCCAGAATTATATTTTGCGAATTTAGTTATTTTAGGTGAAGGTGATAGTGAAGAAATACTATTACCTAAAATGATAGAAATAGACGATGAAAATATTGATTCTAAATCAATAGCTATCGTTCCGTTAGGAGGAAGACATGTAAATCATTTCTGGAAATTATTAAATCAATTAAATATTCCTTTTATAACTTTGTTAGATTTGGACAGAGAAAGATATCTTGGTGGATGGGGAAGAATTAAATATGTATGCGAACAGCTTATAGAATTAGGCAAATTAGAAAAAAAACAACTGGAAGAAAGTGAGGATATTACTTTTCTTAAAGATTTTGAAGAAATGCATAATTGGGATGTAAACAATATTGATGAGATGAAGAGATGGATAAAATTTCTAGAAGAATATGATGTATATTTTTCATCGCCATTAGATATAGATTTTTTGATGATAAAAGAATTTGAAGAAGAATATTTAAGTATATTAGAAGAAAATGAAGGACCGAGAATAAAAGGGCTTGGTAAAATAAAAGATTTAACAAAAGAGGATAAAGAGAAAGATGAGTATTTGAAGAGAATAGAGGAAGATAAGAAATCTACATTAAAGGAAAAATGTACAAATGGTGATACGTTTTCTAAAAAAGAAATTGAATTAATGATATGGTATAAATATTTCTTTTTAACAAGAGGAAAGCCAACTACTCATAGAGTAGCCTTAATAAAAATAGAAGATGAAAAGTTACAAGCTAATATGCCTAAAGTGTTTAGAGATATACGATTAAAAGTAAATGAGAAATTAAAAAATAATTAAAATATGAGAGTGATATAAAATGTTTAATATTATAGATAGAAATAAATGGGAACCGGTAGATGGAATTATATTAGAAGAAAATGCTTTAGAAGTTGTTAAAAGTAATAGAAATATGCTAGTAGTAGCTGGGCCTGGAGCTGGAAAAAGTGAGCTTTTAGCACAAAGGGCATGTTATTTATTACAAACTAATGAATGCAAAGAGCCTAATAGAATATTAGCTCTTAGTTTTAAAAAAGACGCGGCATCAAACATTAGTGAAAGAGTAGTAAAGCGTTGTGGAGAAGAATTAGGTGAAAGATTTGACTCAATGACATTTGATGCTTTTTCAAGGGCTTTAGTTGATCAATTTTTAAATGCTATACCTAAAGAATATAGACCAAAAAGGAATTATGAATTAATAACAACTGATAAAGAAATGGTAGAAATATTGAAAAATAATAAAAAAATTAATTTAATAGATGATAAAAAATATTTTCACATTGTAAAGAAGTTGACTGAATATGAATTGCCATTTGAGAAATCACAAAATGAAATTAAAGAATTGTGGGATTATATATTAGGAAACAATGAAGAAGAAATATGTTATTTAACATTTAAGATGATTGGACGATTAGCAGAATATCTAATAAGAAAAAATCCTATGATAAAAAAAGTTTTAAATATGACGTATTCACACTTGTTCTTAGATGAATATCAGGATACAACTTCAATGCAATACAAATTGTTGAAAAGTTGTTTTTATAATACAGATATAGTTATTACAGCAGTTGGAGATGACAAACAAAGAATAATGGTGTGGGCTGGAGCACTTAAAGATGCTTTTAATAGGTATAAATGCGACTTGGATGCAATAGAAACTATGTTAGTAATGAATCATAGAAGTGCACCAAGATTATTAACTTTACAAAAATCTATATATAAAGAGTTCTTTTATAAAGATAGTATACAAGACTGCACTATAAAAAATAACCCAAAGTGGGATGATGAAGCTGGGGAAGCGTATGTTCATATTTTTCCTAATGATAAAATTGAAGCAATAGAAATATCAGCTCAAATAAACAAGCTTATAGAAAGTGGATATAATAAAAGAGAAATATGTATTTTAGTCAAGCAAACACCAGATAAATATTGCAAAGATATTATAGAGAATTTAGAGAAAAATCATAATATAATAGCAAGAAATGAAATGATATTTCAAGAGATTTTAAAAGAGGATTTAATAAATATATTAAATGATATTATAGCTATATTAATTAATAAGAAATCACCAGAGGAATGGAGTAGATTTATAGATTTAATTATGGAATTTAATGAATGTTCATTAACAGATATTTATGAAATTAGATTATTAGAAGATAGTATTTTAAAAAATATTTTAAAATTTAAAGAAGTTTTATTAAAAGTTTCTAGTGAGGAAGAATTATATAAATTTATAAATGATATATTAGAATTTATAGGTATAGAAAAATTAAAGGGAAAGTATGATAATTATAAAAATGAAAGTACTTTTAGATATTATATAAATACATACTGTGATTTATTATGGAGAGAATATATAAAATGTAAGAAGTGGAATAAGGCTATAGAAAATTTAAAAGGTGAAAACTCTATTCCAATAATGACAATACATAAAAGTAAAGGGTTAGAATATGATGTGGTATTTTTTATTGGTTTAGAAGATGGAGCATTTTGGAGTTTTGAAAACCAAAAAGATTAAGATTTTTGTACATTTTTTGTAGCTTTATCTAGAGCTAAAAAAAGAGTAGATTTTACCTTTTCAAAGATTAGAAAATATACTAGAAACTATCAAGAGAATAGAGTGAAAATAAAGGAATTTTATGAGATATTGGAGAAATCTGGAGTTGTTGATTCGAAATTATATGATGATTCAAAAAATTATGAATTATTATTAATTTAATATATTATTAGATTTATTTTATTAAATACCTTGTCCAAATAATTGGTTTTGGACAAGGTATACTGTTTATTAAATATGTTAAGAATTAAGTTTAATCAAAACTAAATCCAAAGGCAGATTTAGAGATTTAGCCATATCTTCAGCACTTTTTCCTTCATACTCTTTTACCATCTCATCTGATATAAGTAAGTGTGCTGCAAAGATTTTGGCATACCTTTCAAAGTCATCCTTTGGTTCTAATGAGGAATTAGTTACAACATGTATTTCTTCTTTTGGGTGAATTAGAAGGTATCCTAATTCATGGGCACATACAAGCCTTTTTGTTTTTAGTGAACAATTCTTGTTTAAGTGGATGAAGCTTTGTCTTTTATAGGTATGGCAATAGCCATATACTTCTCCTAAGTCTTCCTCTAAAAGTATGATTCCCTTTGATAATGTGATTTCTAATGGATCCCTTAATCCATATTTTTTTACTAATTGATTTGCTAAATTTTTTATATTCATATATATTTTGGATTGCACCAATGAAACTCTTGATTAAATTTATGAGTTTTGATGCAAGTCCTTCACCTACCTTTCAAATATTTTATAATGAAAGGATATTGGTGTTTTAAGCAGGTTTAATTGATTTTAATTGGCTAATTTGCTTTAGAAGAAAATTTGTTTTTGGCAATTAGTTTTGCCATTTTCATTGAATGTTCTAAGCTTTCCTTAAAAGCTTTTCTTGTTTCACTATCTAGTAGGAACCCCTCAAAGGCTATATGCTTTTCAAAATTATCTAAGTTATTTAGAGTTTTCTCTAAATCTGCTTTAATATTTAATATTTCCTTTTTTGAAAGAGAACCAGTTTTATAAGTAATGTTTAAATCATTATTAATTATTTGCTTTTCAACAATCTCATTTTCAGAAAGCACCTCAATTTCTTCAAAGCTTTCATCTTTTAGCTCCTCACTTAGAGGTTTTAGATAATAATCTTCTTCTAAGAGAGTATCATCAAAAAATGATTTTAAATCAAGCTTTAGAGCTGTGGCTAATGCCTCAATAGTATCAAAGCTAGGGTTATACCTGTTATGTTCTATATCTGAGAGATAAGAACGAGATATACCTGTCATTTCAGCTAAAGCCTTTTGAGTTAATTTTCTCTTCTTTCGCAATTTTTGTAGCCTATAATCAATAAACATAAGTTAAATTCCCACTTTTGTTTTAAAGTTTTGATTTTTTAAACTAGTATTGATTTATAAAGATATATTAAGACCTAAAAAGTTTCTATTGCTATTTATTTTTGTAAAATTATCATATATAAACCACTATTTAAAATAGAGTCTAAAATAAAATTTTTAACTGAGAAAAAGATTAAGATAAGATACTTAAATTGTGTTAAGTGTAATATAAGAATAAAGTTTAAAAATGTATTTTATGCTATAATTATTAAAATATCTTAAATTAAAAAATACAATATATTTGAAAGGAATAGAGAATGAAAAAAAGAAAAAGACTTTTTCTAAGTATCATTTTTTTCGGTACAATTTTAAATTTAATTCTTATATTTTTAGGGCTTAAAGTATTGGTAAAGAGATTAGAGATAAAAATCAATGAAGAGCCAAAAGTGGTGGAGGCACAATTTCCTTACAATACAGAATTTGATAATTATAATATAGAAATAAAGAAGCCTAAGGTAGTAAATTACTACATTCTCTTTGATTACACTATTTCCACAAAGGATAATTCTCCTATAGAAGAGGATGATTTTCACATTACAGGTAGTCCAAGCTTTCCAGACACAGCATATTTTGTATCAGCCCACGATATTTTAAGAAAAGTAGAGAATAATAAGATGAGAATTGTTAATGTTGGAATAATTGTAGCTAGAAAAGACTATGATAAATATGTTAATAATTTTGATTTTTTAGTAAGTGCTAGAGAAAAGGGAAGTAGTAAAAATCTCTTTGAGGAAAAAAGGGTAGATACAACTATAAAAGTTGATGGAGTAGTTTATCCAGATAAGGAAAATTACAAGGAGATTAAAAAGACTTTTAAACTAAATGATATTGATTTTGAAGTTTTAAGCATAGGAGACTTTGACTTTGGAAGCTGTATACCTATATTTGTAGGAAATATAAGTGAGGAAAAAGGCAAAGAAATAGAAAATAAATATGCCCTTAGAGTTGAAGAGGAAAATATAAATGCAATTTATGACTTAGAAAAATGGGTTGGATTTTATGAACAAGTAATAAAAAGATACAGTAATATTGACCCAAGCTACAATGCAAACTCCCAGTATGACCAGTTCTACATGGGAAAAATCTTCTATAATCCAAAGGAAGTAAATAAGGAAAATGTAAAAATATATCTAATAAACAAGGAAACCAATGAAGAAGTAAGAATAAATTAAACTTAAATCCATAAAAGAAGTAAAGATAAATTAAGTTTACAAAATAAGTAAAGATAAATTAAATTGACATCCATAAAAGATTTGCAGTAAAAACCTTATTGCAAATCTTTTTAATATAAAGTGAAAAAATATCTATCAAAGAAAAATCTATAAATCAAAAATTATCTCTAAGTTAACCCTAAAGTAAGAAAAAGCTAACCTAAGTAAAAACTTTTATAAGGGGATAATGCTTTAAAAGGAAAATAATCCTAAGAAAAAATATAAAGTGTAAAAAATTATGAAAGCCCCAAAATATCTAAGGCAAAAAAGTATCTTCAAGTGGAAAAATGCTTTCAAGTAAAAATCTCTTAAAGCAAATATATTTTAAAGTTAAAAAACACCTTCAAGTAAAAATACTTTTACAGAAAATTATAGGATATGAAGGAATAAAATCTATGGATATTTATATATATTTGAATAAATGAAGTAAATTTTTTTATAAGAAAAATCTTTTTGGGAAAAAAAGACAAAAATAAATTTTTAGGGGAGTAGAGACTATGGCTAGAAAGTGTTTTTTTATTGATTTAGATGATATGCCAAAAACTGATGAGGATATTTGTTTAGAAGTTGAAAGGTATTGTGGGAAGAATAATTTGCCTTTTGATTTTATTAAAAAAACTTCACCTGTAATTGCTAAAATTAAGGATAATAATTATGAAATAACAAAGAAATATGAAAATGGAAGGTTCCTTAATCGTTGGATTTTAAGTTGTAAGGCAGTAAATTAAGGCATAAAGCGTGGGGGATTTTTGAAAATGATTTTACTGTTTTAAGTTGTAAATTATTAACTTAAAGTTTAAAGTGTAGTGGGTTTTAAAAATGATTCTACCTTTTTAAGTGGCAAAAGAATAAATTAAAGCATAAACTTTATTTAAAATTCTCAAAATATTGAAAAATATGGATAATAATTATATAGTATATATAACAGAATTCATAAATGCTTAATGAAAAGAGTAGTGAACTACTTATAATAACTATATAGCATAGAAAATAGCTACTTTTAAATAGTGTAAAACAGCTAATTTGAAATTGAATTTACAATAAAATAGCTAATTTAAAATAGCACATGTACTAGCTACTTTCAAAGGGTGCAAAATAGTTAATTTTAAAATTACTTTATCCAATATAATAAACTTAAAAATTAACTTTATTAAGGGGGATTAGAATTTATGTTTAAAAAAGGCTTTTTAATTGATTTGGATGTTGAACCTAAAACAGATGAGGATATTTGCCTAGAAGTTGCAAAATATTGTGGAAAAGATGGCTTGGCCTTTGAGTTTATTAAAAGAACTTCACCTGTAATTGCCATGATTGATGGAAGAAAATATGAAATCAAAAAGACATATCAAACTGTTAGATTGCTTAACTGTTGGGTTTTAAGTTGTAGGGAAATAGACTAATATTAATTTATCTTAAGATGTGAAATGCTTATTAAAAAAATTATCTATAAACAGAGTTTTTACATGGAGCATACTAAAATAAAGAGGCATATTAAAAAATTCCAAATAAAAAGTTATATTAAAAAGTTGCCAAAATTTATCTTCATAGTTTTAGTACATTATAAATTAAAAATATAATAAAAATAGGTAGATCACATTTTAAGGTCTATCTATTTTTTTATAATTTAACTCATAAGATTATTGATTTTTATAATAACCATGGTATAGACTATTTTTATAATTAAACATAGGATTAAGAGAAGTACTTAGATTTTTAATAATAAGGGAGAGAGAATTATGGGGAAAGAGTATTTAAAAGCAGATGAAAAGGATTATGAGGAGTTAGTTGACTTTATAAATTATGTATTTAGTTATTCATGTGAAAGCACTGATTTTCCAGTCTTATTGCCTAAACTATATAAGAATAAGGATAAAATTAAGTACCATCATATAATAAAAGTAGATAACAGGATAAAGGGCGTAGTAGGGGCTTTTCCATTAACCTTAAGCTTATTAGATGAAAAAGTAAATGTTGTAGGAATTGGAAGCGTATCAGCTCATCCCTATTCAAAGGGACAAGGCTATATGAAAGAACTTATGAATAAAGCTATTTGTGAGATGAAAAATGAGAATGTGGATATGAGTGTTCTTAATGGATATAGGCAGAGATATGAACATTTTGGATATGAACCTTGTGGACAACATATAAACTTTAATATTCTACATGTAAATATAAACTATAAGCGCAATGAATTAATTAATAAAGGAATAAGCATTCATTTATTAGATGAAAATGATCCTAATATAGTAGAAAAGGCATACAAGCTTCATTCTAAGAAAAATGTAAAAATAGAAAGAAAAAAAGAAGAATTCTTAGATATATTAAAATCATGGAATTGCAGAATTTACTCAGTGTTTAAAAATGGCGAATTTATTGGATATATTTCCTCAAATAACGGGTTTATTGAAGAAATAGTTATAGAGGATAACAATGATTTAAATTTTGTCATAGCTTCATACATAAAAACTTTTAATCATAGGGAAGTAAATGTAAGGGTTCCAATCTATGAAAGAGAGAAAATATCACAGCTTTTAAAGATATGTGAAAACTACTCAATTACTAAAAATAATAATTTTAGAATATTTAACTATGAAAAGATAGTGAGAATAATGCTAAAACTAAAAGCCACTTACTCAAATCTAGAAGATGGAGAATATAACATAAAAATAATAAACTATGGCATTTTAAAGATTAAAGTCCATAAAAATCAAGTGGAAGTCAAAAAAATTGAAGAGAAAACCTATAAGGATAAAGGCAATTTAAAAAATAGTGAAGATAAAATCTATAAAGCAAAGGAATATTTCAATAGTAGTGTGGAAGAAACCTATAAACACAAGGAAACTTTAAAGAGCAGTAGGGAAGAAACCTATAAAGATAAGAAAGCTTTAAATAGCAGTGAAGAGGAAGTTAATATTGAATTAAATGAGTTAGAAGCAATGGAATTTCTATTTTCACCAATAAAATCCTACTTTAACTTCAACAAAGATACTCCAAGCTTTTTAAATAGCTGGCTACCACTTCCATTATACATAGATAATTTAGATTGTGTGTAATAAATTAGGAAGAGCTAATAAACATTTAAATAGTGAATAACCATTTCACTAAGCTTATTATGGCAAGAGATAATAAATAGTTTATTATTATATTAAAAATAGCCTCACAGGAGTTCTTATAGGAAATCTCCATAATGTATAATTTTTTACAAGTTTCCAAAATAACTTCATAAGAGTTCTTAGATAGGGCAAAGAAATTTTAATAAAATCATAAAATAATATTAAGAGAAAATAATAAAAAACCTTATCATTTAATTGCAAATGATAAGGTTTATTTGTTTTTTTATATATTCATTTAGTAAAGAACCTTATCATTTAGGCTAAAATGATAAGGTTCTTTTATCTTAAACAGGGAAAAAAGCTTTATTATATATTTTATGCATATTTTTATTTTTGATTTTCCCTATCTTTATAATAAGGAGTTATTATCTCATATAACAATGTGAGAATTTCAATAACTTTAGAGAAAGTAATCACTTCTATATTAAAGTAATATTCTTAAAATATATGCCCTGCAAACTTTTCCTGTATAACTAAAAGTGCCAAAACATCTAAAATACAAAGAATAAATATACTAAGTTGCATTTGTGCAAAAGTTAAAATTTCAGTAAATCCTAAAATAGAAAAGCCTATAAATACTACGCCTAAAAGGAATAAACATCCTCCCATAAAGCTGCAATAATTTTTAATATCCTTTACTCCCCTTAGATGATAATGGTGTATTAAGCTTGTTTTTTTCTTAACCATTACTAAATATCCCAAAACAGAGAAAAGTATTCCTACAGCTCCTATAATAATAAACTGAAACATAAAATCACCTTCTTAAAATTATACTTATCAAAATGTTCTATATATCTTTATTGTAACGAATTAAACACTATTTTTCAATTATTTCCCAATGCTATATAAATTTAGCTCTATATTTTTATAAATTACGTTTTAAAATATATAAGAATTAATGAAAGACTAAATAGAAATTTAAAATTAGACGAGCAGTTTAGTTATTTTGGAGGTAAATAACAGTTAATATTAATCTATAAATATCTATAAAAATATGGTTGTTATTTATAGATTATAATATAATCTTATTGAGATGATAAATTATGAAGTATTACTCAATAGGAGAATTTGCAAATAAAATAGGTAAAACAGTTCAAACTCTTAGAAATTGGGATAAAAATGGTTCTTTAAAGCCACATCATATAACCGAAGGTGGTACGAGATATTATTCACAAGAACAGCTTAATCATTTTTTAGGATTAAAATCAAAAACTAAACTAAATAAAAAAACTATTGGATATTGTAGAGTTAGTTCTCATAAGCAAAAAGATGACCTTGAAAGACAGATTGAAAATGTAAAAACATACATGTATGCTAAAGGTTATCAATTTGAGATTATTTCAGATATTGGAAGTGGAATTAACTATAATAAAAAAGGATTAAATCAATTAATAGATATGATAACTAATTTAGAAGTAGATAAAATAGTAGTACTGTACAAAGATAGGTTAATTAGATTTGGATATGAACTAATAGAAAATATTTGTGAAAAATATGGAACTACTATTGAAATTATTGATAATACTGAAAAAATAGAAGAATAATAATTAGTAGAAGATTTAATTAAAATAGGTACCGTATTTAGTTGTAGATTTTAATGGGAAAGAATTAATAAAGTTAAAATGATTAAGGAGTTATTAGAAGATGATACTATCGAAAAAAGTTAGATTGTATCCAAGTGAAATACAAGAGAAAAAACTTTGGCAGTCAGTTGGTACTGCTAGATTTATATACAATTGGACACTTTCAAAACAAGAAGAAAATTATAAAAATGGTGGAAAATTTATATCTGATGGAATTTTAAGAAAGGAATTAACCAAGTTAAAGAAAAATGAATTAAATTGGTTAAATGAAGTATCTAATAATGTAGCTAAACAAGCTGTAAAAGATGCTTGTAATGCCTATAAAAGATTCTTCAATAGATTATCAGATAAACCACGATTTAAGAGTAGAAAAAAGAGTAAAAAATCATTCTACAACGATAATATAAAGCTAAAAGTTAAAGAAAATAGATTAGTTAATATTGAAAAAGTTGGTTGGATAAAAACTAATGAACAACTACCTATTGGAGTTAAATATAGTAATCCTCGTATATCATATGATAACAAGTATTGGTATATCTCGGTAGGTATAGAACAAGAACAAATTAAAGAAGATTTAACAGATGTATCATTAGGAATAGACTTAGGCTTAAAGAACCTTGCAATATGCTCTGATGGTACAGTATTTAAAAATATAAATAAAAGTAATGTAGTTAGAAAAATCGAAAAGAGATTAAAAAGACTACAAAGACAAGTAAGTAGAAAGTATGAACAAAATAAAAAAGGAAAGGAATATGTCAAAACTAAAAATATTATAAAATTTGAAAAGCAGATACAACAAGTACACAGAAGATTGGCTAATATTAGAAATAATTATCTTCATAAAACTACAACAAGTATAGTGAAAACCAAGCCATATAGAGTTGTAATAGAAGATTTAAATATTAAAGGAATGATGAAAAATAAACATTTATCTGATGCTATAAGAAAACAAGGTTTCTATGAATTTAAAAGACAACTTGAGTATAAGTGCAAATTTATAGGAATTGAGTTAGTAGTCGCAGATAGATTTTATCCATCATCAAAGACTTGTAGTCAATGTGGAGAGATTAAGAAGGATTTAAAACTTAAAGATAGAGTTTATAACTGTAGTTGTGGTTTATCTATTGATAGAGATTTAAATGCAAGTATTAATCTTTCAAGATATAAATTAGCATAATATCACTAACAAGATAATGCTAATATGTAGGATGCGTTGTATCCGAATTTACGCCCTCGGAGAGTTATATCAAAGGAAAGTAGATTACTATTATAGTTTTCAAAATCGGACTCGTAGAACAGGGAATTAAACAAGATTTATAGATATTTATAGATTTTTGGCAACGGAATAATAGATGAGTCCATATTATAGATATAAAAGGGAGTGTATCAAAATAACTTTTTTAAAACTTACAAACATATTCCGAGAATTACTAGATTTTAAGTGAAAGTCCAAATTTTAATTTGGAAACTTGAACTTATCCAATGGAACTTTAGTTCCATTGGAGTCATTTGAATAATCATTACTTCGAAAATATCACTAAAGCTTCGAAACTTAAGTGAAAGCCCAAATTTTTAATTTGGATTCTTGAACTTATGCAATCGAACTTTGTGAGATTGTATTCCTAAGAAGTTAACAGTCTCAGCTTTTTAACGTGATATTTTCTACGTAATAATTTAAATTCTAAAGCTCATCTAGATATTCTCTTCATACTGTTTGTAAGTTTTATTATATTTTGATACAGCCCCTTTTACTTTTCACTTACTAATTGCTTTACAGCTGGAACATCAGCAGGAGCCCATGAAAGAGTTTCAAGGTAATCTACTGGAAGCCATATAAGTTTTGCATGTTCACTAGCCTTTGGAGTTCCATTAACAAGTTTACATCTTAGTGTTATTAAGTTAACTATAACTTTCTCATATTCATGAGTATTATCATTAAATGTAGATATGTATTCTATATCACAATCTAATTCTTCTTTAATCTCCCTAACAATTGCTTGTCCTACAGTTTCCCCTTCCTCAATCTTTCCACCTGGGAATTCCCATTGCTTAGGAAGAGTCATATCCTTTGATCTTAAGGCACAAAGAATTTCTTTATTTTCATTTTCAATTATAGCGCCAACTACTTTTACTGTTTTTTTCATAATGTTTTTCTCACCTCGAAGATTATTTTATCATAATTACAATACATAGAAAATTTTATATTAAGTGATTTAAATTAATATTTTATAATAAATAGAATTTAATGTTAAATTTGTGTATAATTACAGGTGTTAATATTAAAAATACATAAAATACATTATATGTATAAAAAAGAGAGGTTATAAAAATGAATAAAGAAATTTTGAAATGGTATTTAGATTATATTGATAGAAAAAGATTGGATGAAATAATCAATAGATCTTCTGTAAGTATTAAAGGATTTACAAGTAAGAAAACAGTATCTTCAATACCCACTCAATTAGCTAAAAAAAATATGTTAAATAATACTACAAACTATAAGAAGGTAAGGGAGTATTTACTTTCAGAATCCTTAATTGAGCTTATGGGAATTAAGGACAAGAGTAAGTTAATGAATTTAATTAAAGAAGGAAAAGAAAAAGAGGGTATTTTAAAGTTTTTAATTGGTAGTGATGAAGATGAATATATAGAAGAAAAAGAATTTTTTATTAATGAAATTAAAAATAAAACTCTTGATTTAAAAGATAGCAATAACTTAGAAGATAATTTAGAAAATAGTAATGATAAAATTGATGAAGATAATGAGGTGTGTGTATCGAAGGAAGAAGTAAGCACTGAATATAATAAAGCATTTAAAAATCAAGTTGAAAAGCTGAAAAAGCAAATAGTAAAGCTAGAGAAAAACAATAATAAATTAACTGTTGATTTAGAAAAAATTAAGGAGCAAAAGAAGACTTTAAATAATGAAAAAATTTCTTTAAGTAAGCAGATTAATGTATTAAGTCAAGATATTAATAGTTTAAAAAAGAAACTAGAAGCAAGTGATAGTAAGATATCAAAGAATATTGAAAATTACAATAACTTAAAAAATAAATATGACCTTCTTATAAAAAAAGAGAAGGAATTAATTGAAGAAAATAAAAATTTAGTGAAAGAAAGCAATAAGGTTAAGAAGAGAGAAGAAGGATTAAAAACAAAAAAACAAAGATCTTACAAGTGAAATTGAAACTATTAAAAAAATGTTAGAAAAAGCTTCAAAGGAAAAGATAGCTCTTATTGGAGAGATAGAAGAAATACATTTAAAGGGAAGTAGTTATGAATTTGAAAAAATAGATTTAAAAAAGGTTAAGAATTTAGATGAGCTTCTTGGAGAAGGTTATGAGGAGGTATGGGTCCTTTTATATGAACTATCTTCTTTAGATCAAAGTGTAATAAATAGAAAAGAAAATAAATATAAGGTCTTTAAATTTAAAAATTTTGAAGAAGTAAAAAGTCACATGGATAATGTCAGATAAGGGGAGTTATTGATAATGGATAATTTAAATATATACCTTTTAGGAAAATTAGATAGTAATGTATTTGAAAACTCAAGAGAATTTTTGCAATTTAGCGTTAAATCAATAATAGATGATTATAAGGATATAGTAAAAGAAGAAAAATTTAATTGCTTTGTAGAATCGATTTATAAATATGGATTAATAGAAGGTGAAGGAGAAAGTAAAGAAGACAGATTTTACGACTTCTTAAAGGATAGATTAGTTATATTTAATCCAATTATAAATAGTAATAATCCATCTACATGTAATGAAATATTTGTGAAGAAGCCAGAGAACTTTAAAGAAGAATTTGTATATAAAGCTATACCTGTATTTTCTAAGAAAAACTTAAAAATAAGTTTTGATGAATTTAAGCGAAAATTAATAAATAAAGAGTGGATAGATGAGATTGAAGGGTTTTCACAAAGTAAAGAGTCTGTGCCTAACATAATATTCTTTGAAGATGAAGAAAGAATATATGCCTTAGCTGGTTTTACTACTCAGCTTTGTAGATATGGAAAGGTTATTTATGACTATGATAAGATTTATGCTGTAGAGGAAAATGAAGCTTGGTATGAAAACTTTGTTAGAAGTGCAGAGCTTGAAGATATAATCTTTGTAGAGGAAAATACAGCTTTAGAAATAGAAAACCTAGCAAGGATGAGTAATGCTATTGACCATTTGAGCCTCATTAGTGATTTAGAAACAAGAGAAGATGATAAACACGTACAAGAGGAGAGGGTTGAAAAATCTAATATTAAAACTTTATTAGACAACATTAATGATGAAGAGAGTAAAGGTGAAAGTGATATTTTTGAGGAGGGTACTATTGGCTCAGCTGTTTGGGATATTTCAGTAAAAGATGAAGATAAAGAAAAGATAAATTCAGAGATTTCAATAAATGAAGGAGTATTCCTAAGAACATTTATGAATACGTGTAGAGCTATGAATTTACTTTATGAGGAAAAAGATTTAATAAACTTCCACACAGCAATGAAATCTTCAAAGCTTGTTATATTATCAGGAATGAGTGGAACTGGTAAATCAAAAATTGTACAAGCTTATGGAAAAGCTTTAGGCTTAGATGAAAATAGACTTAATTTTATCTCTGTAAGACCTTCTTGGGGAGATGATAGTGACTTATTAGGATATGTAGATAGTATAAATAATATTTATAGACCAGGAGATTCTAGGTTTATAGATACATTAATAGAGGCTTCAAATAACAAGGAGAACATTTACATAATATGTTTAGATGAAATGAATTTAGCTAGAGTTGAGCATTATTTCTCACAAATATTATCCGTTCTAGAGCTTGATAGGGATGATAGAATACTGAAACTATATAATGAAGAACTTGAAGGAACAATAAAAAATTCTAATAAATATAAAGCAAATATAAAAATAGGTAACAACATACTTTTAGTTGGAACTGTAAACCTAGATGAGTCAACTTATCATTTTTCAGACAAGGTCTTAGATAGAGCTAATGTTATAACCTTAAATCAAGTTAATTTCTTAGAGCTTAAAAAATTACAAAGAAATAAAGAAAATTTAGTTAAAGTCAAGGAGATTTCTTTTAGAGAATATGAAAAAATGATAGATTCAAGTGATTTAATTGATTTAAAAGATAGGGAATTAGAGCTTCTATCAGAAATAAATGAAAAAATGAACTTCTTAAATAAAAATGTGGGAATTGGATTTAGAATAATAACTCAAATAGATGACTATATAAGAAATATTCCAAAAGATTTAATAATTTCAAGAGAAGAGGGAATAGACATTCAGTTAACTCAAAGAATTCTTCCTAAAATAAGGGGAACTAAGGAGCAATGGGGAGAATTTATTGGTGAATATGATATTTATGATGATGAAAATTCATATTCTAAAAACTTAAATAGTGAATTGATTAAAATTTTAGATAACTACAAGGATGTATCAGACTTTAAAACCTCAAGAAAATATATTCTAAATAAGGCAAGAGAGCTTAGTATTTATGGCTACACATTATAATAATTTTGAAGTAAGCTTTCATAAGCAATATAACAATGAAGTTAATTACTTAAATTTTTATGAGGATTTAAAGAGCATAGATTATGAAAAAATAGTTGAAATAGAAGAAAATAGTATAATTTATTTAAGGTTTCAAGGGGAAGATAAAAGTGCACAACTTTATATGGATGAACTTGATTTAATTCTCTTTGAATATTTAGAAAATCATGAATATAAAAATGATAATATACATCTTCTTAGAAATGGAGAGATTTATTTAAGTCCTTCAGAGGAGGAAATTCCCTTATGCAAGGAGGGAGTCTCTCCCTTTATACCAGGTATATATTTAATAAAAGTTATTTCTTTTGGGAAGGAATTTTATGGTGCTTTTAAAGTAGTAAATAAGATGATAACCTGTGATGAAGCAAACGAGATAAGAAGAGAATTAGAGGAAGAAGTAGAGGGAATAAGCTTTGAGTTTATAAAAAAGAAATTTGATGTCTATGACAAGGAATTACTTTTAGATCTACCAAAGGGGCTTTATAAGTTCTTTGTAATAGTTAATGAGTTTAAAAATATTATGAATTCTCTTATGGAACTTAGGGTAAGACCTAATTATAAAATTATCAAAAGCTATAAACAAATAAGCAAGGAGAGAGTTAAATATATAGATAATGTAACTATTAGAAATCATTTAAGCAATTCTGAAAAACCTGGTTTTATGAAGGTACCAATAAAAATTATGGAATATGATTTGCCAGAAAATAGATGGGTAAAGAAAATAGTTTTAGAAATTCTATCCCTATTAAATAATTTTATAAAGGAAATAGAGATTATAGCTATAAAAAAGAATAAGAGAATAGAAGAAATAAAGAGATACTCTTATGAGGGAAGTAACAATATTATCTTAAATAAAGAGAAAAACGCCTTACAATATATAATAGAACTTAGAAATAAGGCATTTAAGATGAAAAGTTCAATAGATATATTAAAATCTACGAAATGGTATGGAAGCATAAAAAGTGTAGAAACATATACATTACCCCACGTTCTCATTCAAGATTCTAGATATAATATTTTGTATAAGGTCTATGAAAGATTACACTCTAAAGAGTTTAACTTTAATGATGATGAGAAAATTTCCCTTCAGTGGAAGAGAACAGACAAGCTTTATGAAATGTGGTGTTATATAAAAGTTTGTAACATATTAGAGGACATAGGATACTCCATAAGCAGTGAACTTGAAAATTCATCAAGAGGTATATTAAACTCTATGTGTCAGCCTAAAGATTTAATTTTTAATCCTAGTAAAAGGAGAAAAAACTCTTTCTCCTATGACTTAGAAGAAAACAGCTTTAGAAGTTTTGAAAAAGATGATATAAAAATAAGATTTTACTATGATTCTAAAATACCAAATTGTAGTGAAAAAAGTGATTTTTATAGTAATCCAATGTTCATAAGAGCCTCAAATAATAAACCAGATGGAAGATTAGATCTCTATAAAAATGAACGTTATTTAGGAAGTATAATTTTTGAGTTTAAATATAGAATAAGAGAAATGCTTTGGAATAATGATACATTTTATAAACATTTAGACCAAGGGATTTATAAGCAATTAATTGCATATGGAACAAGTTGTGCAAGTAAATTTATCCTAAAAAGTAAGGATGAAAGTACAGAAAAAAGACATCCAATTTTCCCTGTAAATAAAGTTATAATACTATATCCAAAATCAAAATATGATTTTATTAATTTAGATGAAGTAGAAGATTATAATTTAAAATTCATAAAAGTCAAGCCAGGTAAAAACTTAGAACTTTTAGAAGAAGAATTAAAAGAAGAAATAGAAGCTATTATAGAAAAAGGAGCTTTATTAAAATAACTTGTTAATAAAACTTACAAACAGTATGAAGAGAATATCTAGTAATTCTCGGAATATATTTGTAAGTTTTATTATTATATTTTGATACACGCCCTTTTTTTAAAAATAAAATACAATAAAAAATACAATTAATTATACAAACAAGGAGTAATAATCATAGAATTTTAATGAAAAAGTCATAAGATAAATTTAGAAAAGTACTCAAAGTTCTTTTCAGATACAGACTTTTTTGAAAAATTAAGAAATTTTGCTAAAAAAGCTGGTATTAAGGTTGTTTATATGAGCTTATTATTATGAAATATTAGGTAATTACATTTATTAAGTAAAAGAAAGAAGAACTAATTCATAGGTTACTCTTTCTTTTTTATTTCAATAATATAAATATATTAAGTTATACTGATTTTAAAAAATTTTAGGCCATATGAAAGGTTGGATTTGTGTCAATATCTTGGACATAAAAATTCGAACTTACTTAAGCTGCATTCAAAGCCTTAAATTCTACCTCATTAGGAGTATTATAATCAAGAGCTTAATGTAGCCTTTTACTATTGTAAAAAACTTTCCATATATTGAAAAATTGATTTTTTAGCATCTTCATACTTTTCATAAGTATTTCTATAAACTTCTTCTTTCTTTAAAACAGCATGAAATGACTCTATACATGCATTGTCATAAGGACACCCTTTTTGACTAAAGGATTGTATTATATTAAATTCATTGCATAGATTTTTCATATAATTACTTGTATATTGTGAGCCTAAATCACTATGAAATATTATTTTATTATCTTTGCCTATATTTTGAAGATAACAAGCATTTTTTAGTGCTGCTATAACAAGATCATTTGTCATATTTTTACCGAAAGAGTATCCCACTATTTTCTTAGAGTGTAAATCAAGTACAGAAGCCAAGTAGCACCAACCATCTTTTTGCGTTTTTACGTAAGTTGTATCTCCTACCCATTTCTCATTTATGCTTGTTGTTGCAAAATCACGCTTCAAAAGGTTTTCTAAACCTTCTTACGGCTTTTTCTTACTATAATATTTCATTTTCCTCTTTAATTCTAGCCATTTCTTTCTTTAATTTGGCTACTTCTTTTAATGTTATAACTTCATCTTCAGATATTTTTATTTCTTTGTTAGATTTTACCCAACCATTTATAGTTGATTTTGCTATGCCATATTCACTACTTATTTCAGAAATTGTCATATCAGATTTATATAAATCTGATATCATTTCTTTATAATCTTAAGTATATTTTTTACCTCTACCCATAGTAGTTTAACAGAGCCAAATAATAAAAACTAATATTCATTGGAAAATTTAATACTTACTTGTAGTATCTCTAACTATTAATTCAGTTGGTACAACAATATGCTCAATAGGTGCAATTTTATTATTTTTTTTAAGGTTTATTTGTCTTAATAGAGACTTTATAGCATAGTCAGATATTTTATCAATATTTTGACCTATTGTTGTTATAGGAATTATTGCTTCAGTAGAAATTGGAGAATTATCAAATCCTATTAGTTCGTATTCGTCTGGTATACTTTTTTTATTTCTTATAAGAATATTTAGAAAGATATTTGCATGTGTATCATTACTTAGAAATACTCCTTTTTTTACATAAGGATAATTTTTCTCAATATCTAAATAAATTTGATAAAGAGAATTATAGCTTTCCTCAAAAGAACTTTTAATGTCTGACATATAAATCTTAAAATCCTGATTATTCCTTTGGCAAGTTTCTTTAAATGCTTCAATACGCTTGTAAGCAGGAGTATTGCCATTTATTTTTCCATTTATATGTATTAATATATCACAGTTATTCTCAATTAGTAATTTAGTTGCTTTTTCAGCACCAGAATAATTATCACTATTTACACTTGATATATAATTGTCTTCGCGTTCTATGGCTACAATTGGAATATTAAATTCTTTTAATTGATGTGAACTTATAGAATGACTTAATATTATAAGCGCTTCAATTTTATAAGCCATTAGTTCCTTTATATATTTTATTTCTTCATTTGGATCAGAATTTCCTAAGAATACTAAAAATTTATAATTATATTTACTATAGGTATCTATTATATTATTTAATATTTGAGAATAATAGTGAAGAAATAAGTTAGGGATAATAATTCCTATAATTTCAGTTTTACCATTTGCTAAACTTCTGGCAACTTTATTTTCAGTATAATTTAATTCTGATAATGCTTTTTCAATTTTTTGTATTGAAGCTTGAGTCAAAGTTTCTGGAGAATTAAAATATCTTGATATTGTTGTCTTAGAAAAATTTGTATATTTAGCTATATCACTAAAAGTGATGTTTTTTTTCATGTAATTACCTCCTATTTCAATAATCCTTATATTAAGCTTATAAATACAAGGTTTAAAATATGTATTAAAACTATGTAAAGTAAAAGAATATTAAAATTAATGAAATTATATCATTAAATATTAATTTCAGCAAAAATATTAAAAATATATTGATTTGTAAATGTTTTCCTGATATACTTTAATTAAGATAACCGGTTACATTACCGGTAATTTAAAATAGGAGGAATGAATAGTGAAGAAATTTTATGGTTTTGTTTTACTAATATTTTGTTTTAATCTTTTTGGATGTTCTTTTAGAAATACAGAAGTATCAAATAAAAATATTCAAGGATATGACAAAGGCGAGGAGCTTATAACAATGTGGGTTCATGTTATAGAAGAAACTTCAGAAGGACAAGCTTATAAAAATTCAGTAGAAAGGTTTAATAAAGAATACAATGGTAAGTATTGTTTAAGTGTTGAATTTGTACCTCGTAATGAAAGTGGAGGAGGATATACTGATAAAATAAATTCATCAGTAATTTCTGGAGGACTTCCAGACATAATAACTGTTGATGGGCCCAATGTATCAGCTTATGTTGCAAACAACATAATTCAGCCTTTAGTAGGTATAACTGATGATGAAAAGGCTAAATATTTACCGTCAGTAATAGAGCAAGGAACAATAAACAATAAATTATATGCATTAGGTCTAATGGAATCTAGTACGTTATTTTATTATAACAAAGATATATTAAACGAAGTAGGAATACAAGTACCATCATTTGATAATCCATGGACTTGGGACGAATTAAATAAGGTCTGTGAAAAAGTTAAGAACTATTTAGATAAAAAAAATGGATATCCAATAGATATGTCATTCCCAGCAGGGGAAACAACTATTTATTTTTATGCACCATTTATATGGTCAAATGGTGGAGATTTTGTAAGCTCTGATGGTTTAAAGGTTAATGGAGTATTTAATTCTGAAAAGAATGTAGAAACTATTAGTTATTTTAAAGAAATTACAGACAAAGGATATATACCTAAATATACAATAAGTGATTTATTTGAAAAGGGAAGAGCTGCATTTAAATTTGATGGAGCATGGGCTATTACAAATATAAGAAATAACTATCCAGATTTTAATTTAGGAATAGCACCATATCCAGTGGGAAATGATTGGAATGGAGAAAAGTATACACCAACAGGAGGATGGGCTTTTGCAACAACTACAACTTGTAAAAACCCTGAGGCTGCAAAAGAAGCAATCAAGTTTTTAACTAATGCAGAAAGTGGCATAGATATGTATAACTTAACAGGTAATTTACCATCTACATTTGAAGCTTATGAAAATATTGATGCATTTAAAACTGATGAATTATTTAAAACAGCATATTATCAGCTTGTTAACTATGGTCATCCAAGACCAAAATCACCAGCTTATCCTCAGATAAGTACATCATATCAGCAGGCTATTGAAGGTGTACTATTAAATGATGAAACACCAGAAGAATCGTTATATAAAACAATGAGAAGAATAGAAGATAAGTTAATACGTTATCAAGATTAATATAATTGGAGGTGGAAAGTAATGAATAAGATAAGAGAAAAGATAATGGGAATGGCTTTTTTTGGTCCAGCATTAGTGTTACTAACATTATTTTTGTTTATTCCTATGATTTTAACTTTGATATTTAGTTTTACAGACTTTTTTACATTAAATCCTAGCGCAACTAAGTTTGTTGGACTTAGAAATTATACAAGATTATTTAACGATGAGTTATTTGGAAAAGCATTTTTTAATACAATAAAATTTGCACTTGTAGTTGTACCATTGCAGATGGGAGGAGCATTACTTTTAGCACTTGGCATAAATAAAGTTACTCATTGTAAAAAATATTTCAAAATAGCATTTTTTATTCCAGTAGTAATGTCACTTGCAGTAGTATCAACTTTGTGGATGCAGATTTATAGCCCTGAAGGTATATTAAATAATATGTTAAATGCTATTGGAATATCATCTCAGCCATTTATATTCAGTAAAGATCAAGCACTTAATTCTATATCAGCATTAAGTATATGGCAAGGAATGGGATATCAGATGATTATATTTCTAGGTGGCTTGCAGGCTATTTCTCCTAGTTTATATGAAGCAGCAGAAATTGATAATGCAAGTGGATGGGGCAAATTTTGGAATGTAACAGTTCCAGAGCTTAAACCAATTTCAATATATATATTATTAACAATTACAATAGGAGCATTTAAATTATTAGTTCAGCCTATGGTGATGACAGGAGGAGGACCAGCCTTCTCTACATATTCACTTGTGTACTATATCTATGATACTGGTACAGTTAATTGGGATATGGGATATTCTTCAGCAATGGCAATTGTATTTGCAATTATAGTAATTGCACTTGCAGGTATTCAATATAAACTTACAAACAAAAAGGAGGATTAATATGCTTTCAAATAAAGGAAAAATTTTTAATAGAATTCTTATAGTTTTTATGCTTGTATTATCACTATTGTTTTTATTTCCTATTATATGGATGATTGTAAATTCTTTTAAATCAGATGCTATGATAACACAAGATATGAACAGTATAGCAGCATTTCTTCCACCACTTAGCTTTGATAACTTTTTTGAAAATTATATAACTATTATTACAAACAGCAGTTTAATGCGATATATGACTAATACGTTAGTTTATGCAGCAATACTTATAGTTTTAAGTATTATAGTTAATGGTCTAGCAGGATATGCTTTAGCAAAAATAAATTTTCCATTTAAAGAAGTATGGGTATTTATAATACTATTATTAATGATTGTACCCATGGAAACTATAAGTATTATTCACTTTTTAATGATTGCAAAAGCAGGACTATTAAATACTGTAGTTGGATATATTCTTCCTATGATTGTAAGTCCGTTTAACATATTCTTATTTAGACAAGTATTTATGAAGCTTCCAGATGATTTATATGAAGCAGCGCAGCTAGATCATTGTGGTCCATTAAAATATTTTTTCAGAGTTGTTATACCTATGTCAAAGTCTATAGTAGCAACAGTAGGGGTATTCACATTCTTAGGAATATGGAATGATTTTTTATGGCCATCATTGGTGTTTACATCAAGCAATTTATTAACAGTTCAAATAGGATTAAATTCAATTACTGCAAATGATAATGTTACAACAGGTCAGGTACTTGCAACTATAACACTGGTTACAATACCAATATTAATAGTATATTCTCTTTTCTCTAAGCAATTAGTAGAAGGAGCAATGTCATCAGGATCAAAAGAGGGCTAAAATTTATATAAATAAAAGAAAGGTTAGGCGATAAAATGGGTTTTATAGAATTTAAGAATGTAGAAAAACAATATAAGAATGCAACAAAGAAGTCAGTTACTGATTTTAATTTATCCATAGATGAAAAAGAATTTATAGTATTTGTAGGACCATCAGGATGTGGTAAATCAACAACTTTAAGAATGCTTGCAGGTTTTGAAGAAATAACTGGAGGAACTATTTCAATAGATGGAAATATAGTCAATAATACGCCGCCAAGAGAACGTGGAATATCTATGGTGTTCCAAAACTATGCATTATATCCTCATATGACAGTAGAAGATAATATAGCTTTTGGATTAAAGAATATTAAAACTCCAAAAGATGAAATAAAGAAAAAAGTAAACTGGGCAATTGAGATTTTGGGTTTAGAAGAATATAGAAAGCGTAAGCCTAAGAATTTATCTGGAGGACAACGTCAAAGGGTTGCACTTGGAAGAGCAATAGTACGTAATCAAAAAGTATTCTTAATGGACGAGCCTTTAAGTAATTTAGATGCTAAATTACGTGTCAGTATGCGTAATGAGATAAGTAAATTGCATAGAGAACTTGGAAGTACTACAATTTATGTTACCCATGATCAGGTTGAAGCTATGACTATGGCAGATAGAATTGTTGTTATGAAAGATGGAATAATACAACAAATAGGAACACCTATGGACTTATATGACAATCCTAGAAACAAATTTGTTGGAAGCTTCATAGGCTCACCACAAATGAACTTTCTTAATGTTGAAGTTAAAGGAAATAAAGCTATATTAGAAAATGGAAGCAAAATAACTCTTCCAGAAGGAATATTAAAAAGAATGAACAACAGACAAGGCAAATTATGTATGGGATTTAGAGCTGAAGATATAAAGCTTGATAATCTAAATATTGGATTATTTGAAGACAGTATTATTACTTCAGCTATAGAAAATACAGAAATCATGGGAAATGAAAATAACTTGTATTTTAAAATAGGCAACACTACAGCAGTAGCAAGAGTAGGAAAAGAAGACGTAAAGGAAATTGGAGAGCAATTCAAATTTGTAATCAATGTAAATAAAGTTCATTTCTTTGACTTGGATACTGAAGAAAATATACTAAACTTAGGAAATACCCTAACTTTAGATCATAATTAAAAAAATATATTAAAATTAAGAAATACTCTAACTTTAGAGAACTAGGAGGGAAATTAATGAGAAGACCTAAATTACATTTCACATCACCTAAAAATTGGATAAATGATCCTAACGGATTTATATATTATAAAGGAGAATATCATTTATACTATCAATACTTCCCATATGCTGCAGAGTGGGGAACTACACATTGGGGACACGCAACTAGTAAGGATTTAGTAAATTTTGAACATCACGGTATTGCATTATTCCCAAGTAAGAAATTTGACAGTAACGGATGTTTCTCAGGAACAGCATTAATAGAAGATGATAAACTACAATTTTATTATACTGGAATTAAATATTTAAGGACTGAAGATGAAAATATTCATAAACCATATGATAATGAATCATTTGAAGCGTGCCAAGTGAAAATAGAAAGTAAGGATGGATATACATTTGATAACTTTAATGATAAAAAAGTTGTTATTCCACCTATAACTGATAGAAAATTAGGTAATAAAACTCATACAAGAGATCCAAGGGTTTGGAAATATAAAGATGGATATTCAATGATAGTTGGAAGTAAGTTTGAAAAAGAAGGTGTAGAAGGATATATAGGACAGGCTCTTTTCTACACAAGTAAGGACGGAGAATCTTGGGAATACAAAAACCGTTGCTACGATGAAAGTATAGGTGATATGTGGGAATGTCCAGATTTAGTTAATGTAGAGGGAAAATATATTTTAATTATATCTCCTGAACATATAACAAATGATGGGGTAAACTATACAAATAATTCTATTTACTCAATTGTAGATTTTGATGAAGAAACTTGTGAAATGAAAATAACAAATGGATATAGTTATTTAGATGAAGGGCTTGATGTTTATGCACCTCAAACAACTTTAGACAAAGATGGAAACAGAATTTTAATTGGCTGGGTTCGTATGCCTAAGAAGTTTGAAGGTGAAGAATGGATAGGTATGATGACTCTTCCAAGAGTAATAAATATAATAGATAATAAAGTACATTTTGCAGTTGCAGAAAATATACAAAACTTATTTACAAAAGAAATAAATAGATCAGATTTTGATATTAATAATCCATGCAGAATAAAAGTAAAGCTAAACAAAGAAAGTCATATAAATATTGGAGGATACAAAATATGTGTAGAAGAGGATAGCATAGCAGTTGATAGAAGCAGTGTGTTTGTAGAAACTGATTTTAAAGCAGTAAAATTTAAATCATCTAAATTAGATGGAATATATGATTTAGACATATTTGTAGATAACGGAATAATTGAAATCTTTATAAATGGTGGAAAGTATGTAATTACAAATGTAGTATACAATATGCAATCATACATTAAATATGATAATATTAATGAATTGGAAATATTTGAGATAAATAATCCTGATATTATTTTATAAATTGAAAAAGTTTAAGAGTACCGCATTTTTAAAATAGTAGTACTCTTATCTAGCATATTATTGGAGGAATGGAAGATGAAAAAAGTACTTTGCCCTGGAGAAGCATTAATTGATTTTGTATCTAATGAGCATGGAAAAGCTTTAAAAGATACAAGTGGATTTATTAGAAAAGCTGGAGGTGCACCAGCTAATGTTGCTGCTGCAATATCTAAGCTTGGAGCAGATGCATATTTTTGTGGAACAGTTGGAGATGATTTTTTTGGGGAGTTTTTAGAGGAAACCTTTAAGAAAAATAATATTAATACTGAAATGATGATTAAATTAAAAGATAAAAGCACTACATTAGCCTTTGTTTCACTTAAAGAAGATGGGGATAGAGATTTTAAGTTTATGAGAAATGCAGACTCAGATTTAACTTTTGATGAAATAAAGAATAATCTTGATCAATTCGATTTATTCCATTTTGGAAGTGCAACAGCATTTCTTGAAGGAGAATTAAAGAATACTTATTACAAGCTAAAAGACTATGCATTAAAAAATAATAAGATAATAACTTTTGATGCAAACTACAGAGACGCTTTATTTGGTGAAGATAAAGATACTTTTGTAAGTTGCTGTAAAGACTTTATAAAAGACAGTAAAATAGTTAAACTTAGTGATGAAGAAGCATGTTTAATAAGTGGCATGGAAAACATAGAAGAAGCAGCTAAATATATAATAGATTTAGGTTGTGAAAACTTAATAATAACTTTAGGTAAAAAAGGTGCACTTCTTACAACTAAAGAAAAACAAATATTAATATCAACAAACGAAATGAAAATGGTAGATGCAACAGGTGCTGGTGATGCTTTTATAGGTGCTGTTATTGCACAAGTGCTTGATATTCCTAATAAAAGCATAGAAGATATAATAAAAACAGCTAATTTAGTTGGAGGAATTACAACTACAAGAATAGGTGCGTTAGAATCAATTCCAACATGGGATGAAGTAAAACAATATAGTAAATTAGATCAAATATAGTATATTTCAAAAGTGTAGATATACAAAATAAAAGTTTGCAATTTTAACATTAGAATATGCTTAGATAATTGTGTCATATATAAGTAATAAAAATAGCTAGATTACCTGGAATTATCCAATATCTAGCTATTTTTATATAATAGTATACATTTTAAACTTATTATTTTCCAAGAGTACTTCCAGTGATTCCTCTTTCAGCTAAAATATCATAAATAGTTTGAGAAGTAGTATTTTCTAAAGTATATCCAAGAGAAGCAACAACCTTTTCTAAATTTTCAATGGAATCTGTTTCTATTTCAATATAAGGGAAAGGGCAGAAGCTTTTATCGTTAATATCTATTTCTACAAGAGCATTTTCAAGTTCATAGCTTTCTATATATTTTTTTATTTGCAAAGAGTAATAAACTTAACTTATTAACAAAAATGTTATATAATGTTAATAAGTTGTTAAATATAGGAGGATATTATGAGAAGATTAGTAAGTCTATTACTTTCAATAGGAATATTAAGCGGTGCATTCATTGGTTGTAGCACAAACAATCAAAAAGAAGTAAGTGATAATGAAAACAGCTCTAATATTTCTAGTAAGGAAAAGAATAATAAAGAAGAAGTTAAAAATGATAATAAGGATAAAAAGGAATCAAAGGATTCAGAAAATGATACTAAAGCAAAAAAAGAAGAAAAATCTTCAGAAAATGAAGAAGTTGTTACTGTAAAGGATGGAATTATAACTATAACTAAAAATCTTAAAATGGCTAAAATCATGCTTAATTATAATGGGGGAAACCCATTAGAAGTTAATGAAATAAAGGATTATAGAGAAGTTGAGAATAATGAAATGCTTTATGGAGTTATTATAGGAGACAATCCTTTAAAACTTGGAAGTATTAATGGACAGTGGGAATATAACACTTTAGTTACAAAATTCGATACAATAAAATATCCTAATTTTTTTGAAGTTCAAGAGAAAGAAATGCCTGAATTGGAATTTGGAATAACACTTAAAAGTAAAGACAAGCAAATGGAGTTTTCACTAGGTTCATATATGAATAATATGGGGAATGATGCTAAAGAAGAATTTGAAAACTTAATTGAGACTTTTAAAAAAGAAGGTAAAGTTATAAATAAGAATCAAGAGGGAAATACATTTTCATTTACTTTAGAGAAAGATGGTTTTATGGAATATCATTATGGGTATATTAGCGTTAAGGGGGATGATGTAAATACATTTATTTATAAATATCCAGTTAAATATAAAGATGTGTTTAATAAGATAATTGAAGAGTCAAAGAAGAGTTTTGTACCAACTAAACAGTTCCCAAAGGTTAGCAATAATACTAATAAATAATAAAATTAATTACATTAAAGAGGTAAATAGTATGAATAACAATAAAAAATTTAAATTTATAGTATATTTAGACAACAAGGAGTTAGTAAAGCAATTTTTTTATACAAACATTGCTCCTTTTACATATTACACTTTACCTGTATATGGTATACCTGCTGGCAATGTTATTTTTGAAATAGAAAATAGAAAGATTTACTTAAAAGCAAAGATAAATGATTTTGAAAAGGGTGAACACATTGAAACCTTAAGTGAAATAGGCTTTGAGGATTTAGATGATTTTAGCATTAATAAAACAAAAAATAAGGATGTTTACCACATTACAATGGCCAAGAAAAAACACAAAGTAGGGCTAAACTGTAGTAATGGTTTAAATGATGATCTGGCTAAGGAAATAGTTCAGTATGTGAGGGAGAGTGCTTAAATGCATAGTTCAAAGAAGTTAAATTCATATATTGTGGCAAATCTAATAATCACAGGAATTATTTTAGTAATCAGCATCTTAATGCATAGAATTAGTATAATATTTTTCTTGAATTTAATCTTAATAGGAGCTTTAAATACTGCCCTTTTAAATAGAGCAAAATATTCCTTAGACCTTTTAAGAAAACTGAAGAAACTAGAAGATGTGGATTTTCCAAAATTTAAGGATATCTCAATGGTGCTTTTAGGAATTTTATTTTCAATATTTACATATACAAGCCTATTTTTAGATTCCATTGGAATCATAGATATATCTAAAACCATTAGAGAGGGTGGACAAGCTAACAATACACTCATATCTATCATACTTTTAATAATTTGCCTTTGGGCATTTATAACCAATTTATCAGGAGCAATTGTAACAGAAACTACTAGCAAAGGAAGAAAATTCTTTGACCTTAGTGAAAACAATGTAGCCCTTGGAAATGAAGCACTAAATAGAGCAACAGGCTCCTTTAAAGATGGAATTATACTTGGATACTACATTTTCTACTTTAAAAATATACAAGTAGCTTACAGAGATAAATCAGGAAACATCATTGTAGAAGGCTACGATAAAAGCCCCTTCAAAATAACCATTGCAGCAAAAAGAAGTAAGAAGTATTTCTCCAAAATTTTAGATGTGGATTAAGTTAGTATATTACTTAAAAATATAAGATTATAAATAATAAACCTATGAAAGAATATATTGAGAATAATATCTTTTAATTTATAAATAGAAAATTATTTGTAACATCAAAAAAATTATTATAACAATAAATTAAGAAAAATTAAGGTGATCATTAAATTATTAGTAACTTTTTTATATAAATTAAATTTCTAATAATATAATTATAAATATTAATAATTTCAATAAGGTTAGATATATTATATAAGGATGATATAATTTTCATAAAAAGTAAATTATTTCTTATATTGTTGATGAATATTTAAGGAGGCAACAAGATGAAGAAATTCAAATCAAAGAAAATCTTTGTAATTCTAGCAATTTTATTAGGTAATTTTGGATTACATCAATTATATATAGCAAATTATAAAAAAGCACTAATATACTTTGTTTTTTCTTGGACTGGTATTCCATATATTTTATCAATTTATGATATATTCACTATAAGAAAGCAGTTTAATAAAATAAAGAAAACCAATATTATAGAGAAGAAGTTTAATCAAAATAATAAAGAAAATTGTCAATTAAGTAATAATAAAATAAATAATATTAAAGAATATAAAAAAGATATAGAAGTTAAAAATTTGCTTGAGAAACAAAAAGAAATATTATTAGAAATAGATTTAAAAGATGATAAAGAAAATATAATAAATAAAGAAAATTTAATAAAATTAGTTAATATAGAAAATAAAACTATAGAAGAAGGTAATTACAATTCTGTACAAGAAAAGAAAGAGTTAATTCAAAAGATGCAAATTATTTTACAAACTATATTGAATAAGAAAGAGTTAGAATATATTAAGTTAATTAAATCAGAGAGTGAAAGTTTTAAAAAGTTAGATAATGTATCTTATAATTTAGAAGAAGATGAAAAGTGCTATGAAGAACATGTATTAACTAAAAAGATTAATTCAATTTCCAAATATTTATTGAGATTTAATGAGGACGTTAAGTTAAATCAAAAATTCATTTATAATATTAATTCAAAAAAAGAAAGAATAAAAAATAAAAAGTTTTATGATGAAGATAGCATTATATTAGATAAGTATAAAAATATAAGAACTCCTAAAGAGATAATAAATTCTTTTAATATATGCAGAATGGAAAATAGTTTTATACTGGATTCAATTAAATATTCTAATATGCAAGGATTAATTTGTGAATTTGAACCGTTTATGCAATATTGGCCTACATTTAGAAGTTTAAATCATAGACAGAAGCAATGGTATTTTTATTGGCGTTCATGTGTTTTAAGTAAAAATTATATAGATACAGATTTAAGTTATATATTTATATTTGTTTATGAATTATTAAATTATTCTTTTAATAAAAATGCTGCATTTAATATAAGTATGTTAGAGCGTTTAAGGGATGCATATTCTAGTAGATATAACACTTTAGAAAAATATCTTAATAGATGGATAAATGATTTTTTAGTAGAACTTGATCAAACAGATTTAATAAAAGAAAATTATTTCATCCAAGATAAAATGTATAGAATTTTAAATGAAAATATAGACAATTTAAGTAAAATTAGCATTACTGAATGGAAAAGATTTATAGTTTATAATAATACTAAATTTTTTGATAAGAATAAAAATAAAATATATAAAGAATTTAAAAATAATATGGTCATATTAAATTGTTTTTATAAAGAACATAATAAATATTTACTAAATGAATGGTATGATGAAAAATCAAAAAGTTTAGAAGTTCCAGATTATAGATCAGCAGTAATTGATAGGACTATAAAAGTTAAACAAATCAAAGAAACTATTTATGAACCTAATGATAAAATGCATAATCAAATCACTCAAATGTTTAGATTATCAGAGAATTTAGTTCGTGAAAGATTAGGGGAGAAGCGTAAAATTAAAGTAGAAAGTGAACATTTACCTATAGGGTTTATGGAATATTATGATAAAAATAAAGAAGAGGTTAATAATTTGAATTTAAAGGAAAGATTTAAAGAAGTTACAAGTAATTTAAATAATTTATATGTTAAAATACCAAAAAGAATAAATAATGATATTAATGAAAGTATTAAAATAAATCCAATAGTGTTTGATGAAAAAATAATAGCTGACTTAGGAAGAGAAGGAGAAAAGTTAATAAATATATTTAATGAAAAATATGAGGAAAATATAGGTAATAAAAATGAAAAATTAAACTTAACAAATTATAATAATAGTGATAATGATTTAATGCAGGTATTTTGTAAAAGTGATAGTAAAAATGATGAAGAATCAAATTATTTGGAAGATATAAAAGATAATGATATTTGTGATTTGTTGAAACAAAATGATTTATCAGAAGATACCACTGGATTCATAAAATCACTAGATAATTTAGAAATACAGTTTATTAGTAAATTTGATCAACTGACTATTAGTACTAAAGAAGCAACTACTTTTGCTAAAGAAAATTGTAAAATGATTTCAATATTTATAGAAGGGATTAATCAAAAGGCTTTAAAATTTATTGGAGAACCTTTTATATCCTTGGAAAATAGCAATTATACAATATATGAAGAGTATATTAATATTTCCAATAAGGTTAAGGAGTTGAGAAAAAATGAGGATTAAAAAGAGAGATTCAGCAGCTATATTGAATTCTTTAGAAGGAGGAGTAGTACCCAATAGAGGATTACAATATATCATGGTTGGAAGAAGTAATGAAACTAAGCAAGTCTTAAGAGAGTTAAAAGAGGTTTCAGATGGAGCATCTTTGATTAAATTTTTTATTGGAAAGTTTGGAGCAGGGAAAAGTTTTATTCAAGCTATGATACAGCAGATAGCTTTTGGAGAAAATTTTGTTGTAACAAAAGCAGACTTTACCCCTGAAAGAAGACTGTATGGAACAGAGGGAAAGGCTAGAAGTTTATATAGTGAATTGATGAAAAATTTATCTACTTCAACTATGAATGATGGAAATGCCTTAGAAACAATACTAGATAAATGGATAAATGAAATACAGATTAAGGTTGCTAATGAAAATGGCTATACAAATATAGATTTTAATGATGAAAAGTTTGTGAAGGATGTACTTTTGAAAATTAATTCAATAATTATGTGTATTGATAGTTTAATAGGTGGGTATGATTTTGCTAGAATATTAAATATTTACTTTGAATCATATATAAATGGAGATGATGAAAAAAGAAGATGTGCATTACGTTGGTTAAGAGGAGAATATTCTAGCAAGATTGAAGCAAGAAAAGATTTGGGTGTAAGGGATATAATTAGTGATAGCAATTATTATGAGTATATTAAAGTTTGGGTTAATTTTGTTAGACAAATAGGATATTCAGGTTTAGTAATAAATTTGGATGAAGCAATAAACTTATATAAAATTACTCATTCACAAACAAGAGAGAAAAACTATGAAACAATTTTAAAAATATTTAATGATACTTTACAAGGAAATTTAGAAGGAATGTATATAACAATTAGCGGAACAGTTGAGTTTTTAGAAGATGAAAGAAGAGGTTTATTTAGTTATGAAGCTTTGAAAACTAGATTGAGAGGAAATAAATTTGAAACAAATGAATTTAGGGATTTATCTCAACCTGTTATTAAATTAGTACCTTTAAGCCATAATGAACAGTTTGTTTTATTACAAAAGCTGAGATATATTCATTCAGCACATTATTCATATGAGAGTAACATTAGTGATGATGAAATAAAAAGATTTATAATGAAGGAATATATCAGACCAGGTGCTGATGAAAGATTAACATCTAGAGATATTATAAGTGCATTTTTAGGCGCATTAAATATTTTATATCAAAATCCTGAATACGATAAGAATAATATTTTTTGCAGTGAACAATTAGAAGAGAATATAGGACAAGCTGGAAAAGATTTAATCAATAATAGATTTAAGAAATCTTATCAGTAGGTGAATTTTATGGAATCTTTTAATTTATTATCTAATAAAATGAAAAATAAAATATGGGATATGGGATGGGAGGTGTTTACTGAGATTCAAGATAAAGCTATACCTGTTATAGTAAATACTAAGAAAGATGTAATTATATCTTCATCTACAGCTTCTGGTAAAACAGAAGCTGCTTTTCTTCCAATACTTAGTTTAATTGAAGAGGATTTAAAAACTTCACTAAAAGTACTTTATATATCACCTTTAAAAGCACTTATAAATAATCAGTTTGATAGAATAGAGAATTTAATATCTAGTTTAAATATAAATGTGTACAGATGGCATGGAGATATATCTCATAGTAAAAAGATTAAATTCCTTAAAGAAGGAAATGGAATACTACAAATAACACCGGAATCTTTAGAAAGTTTATTTATTAATAGAACTAATTATTTAGGTCACTTATTTAAAGATTTAGATTTTATTGTAATAGATGAAATACATGCATTTTTAAATAATGAAAGAGGAGTACAATTAAGGTCTTTGATTGATAGAATTGAAAACTATACTTATAAAGCACCGCGTATTGTTGGATTATCGGCAACAATTTCTAATTATGATTATGTAAAAAGATGGATAAGAGAAAGAAATATAAATAATATAGAATTAGTTGAAGAAACAAGTAGCACAAAAGTATTAAATTATTCACTTATGCATTTTAATGAAACTAAAGATTATAAAATACCAATGGAATTATTTAAAGATATTAGAGAGATTACGCGAGAAGGTAAGAATATAATTTTCTGTAATAATAGAGCTTTAGTTGAAGAGATGACAGTTTTATTAAATAGACTTGCTAAAAAGGAAAAAGTAGATAGTATGTATTATCCACATCACTCATCAATAGATAAAAGTATACGTGAATTTGTAGAAAAAATAATGACTAAATCAAATGAAGCGGCTACAATTATTGCAACAAGTTCACTAGAATTAGGAATAGACATTGGAGATTTACAAATTGTAATACAAGTTAATAGTACAAATACGGTATCATCTTTAAAGCAGAGACTTGGAAGATCTGGAAGAAAAAAAGATGAAGAACAATATTTACAATTATACACAACAAATAATGAAAGTTTACTTAAGTCTATTGCGGTTATGGAATTGCAATTAGAAAAATGGATTGAACCAGCGGAAGGATATAAATTACCATATGATGTATTATTTCAACAAATAATATCCATTTGTTGTGAATTTAATGGATTAAAAAAGAAAAGTTTAATTGAGAAAATTAATTTAAGTAATTTATTTAGTAAATTAGATTCAAATTTAATAATTAAACTTGTGGATTATATGACAGAAAATGGTTATTTAGAATGTTTAAATGGTAAAGATGAGCTGATAGTAGGATTAACTGGTGAGAAAATCTTAAGAAGTAAAGAGTTTTATAGTGTGTTCTTAACTCAGCAAGAATATGATGTTTTATATATAAGTAAGAAGATTGGGAAAGTAGAAAGAAATGTTTTTTTGAACCCTGGAAACAATATAATTTTAGCAGGGAAGTTATGGACCATTGAAAATATTAATGATAAAAAAGAAAAAATATATGTAGTACCAGCTAACAATGCAAAGCCACCTCAATATAGTGGTTCTTTTATAAATTTTGATAAGAAAATTGGTTACAAGATGATGGAGATATTATGTAATAAAAAAGATTTTGAATATATAAATGAAAATGCTAAAATAGCATTGGAGGACATGAGATTACGTTATAGAAGTTTGAAAGTAGACATTAATAATAGAGTTATTTGGTCTGAAGGTGAAAATATGATAATATCAACTTTTACAGGAACAAAGATTTATATTACACTTGCGTGGATGTTAAAATTAGTAGGAGTAAATGTTATTGATATTGATGATATAGGAAGTATAAAAATACAAAGTACTAATATAATTGAAAAAATTGAAGAGATGAAAGTTAAGAAATGGGATTTAAATGAAATACTTAAAATCACACAAAAAAAAGAGTTGTTTAAATCAAAATATTCCAAATATTTACCGGATGAATTACAGTTAATAATGCATGTAGAGCAAAAGGTAGATTTAGATGGAGCTATTGATTATTTGAAAAAATTTAATTTTATTGTTTTTTAATACTGAGTCTAAAGATATTTTAATTTTCTAAATAGTTTTTTCTCCAATCAGTAAATTACAATTCTTATTTATATAATTATTAGTTTTAATAGATTATTTCTTGTCACAGATATATACACTTTTAAACTTTGGAGCTTAAAGTTATTTCTCAACTGTTTTTAAAAGGGTCACAGGATTTACTACGAAATAATATAGAGACTTAAATAAAAAATGATACCAACATAGGTATCATTTTTTTATTTTATAAATTAACTTCACACTAGGAGATTTTTTTATTAGTTTCCTCTAAAAATAAATATTTATTCTTAAAGAAAGTTATATAAAGTGGGAATAAAAGTTGTTTCCAACCATTCATATAATTACCACAATCAAAAAATATGGTTTCATTATCTAAAATAGAAAAATTTAATTTAGGGCTTCTACACCAATCTATTTTTAGATAAATTGTGTGATCCCCTTTCTCTAAATTTATTTGTTTTGTTTCCCCACATTTTATCTTTCCATAATAGGTATCATCTATAATTATTTTATAAGATCTCATCACATCAAGTAAGTTATCTCTATGTATTATTATCATAAATATCTCACCTTTTATTACCGTAATTTATATGTATATTTTACTAAAATTCAAACAAATAGTAAATAAAAGGAGGATGGCTTTGTTAATTATGTATAATAATAGTATAAAATATTGAGAAATTGAATTATGAGGTGAAGTAGGGGCGTATGGATAATTAAATGAATAAATTAATAAGCATAAAAGAAATTTGTAAAATACTAATAATATACTTTATTACCACTATTGTTGCTATGATAGTTGCTGGAGTGATTGTAGAACATGAGTTTTATAATGAATTGAAAAATTATTTATGGGTTTTAATTATATTTACATTATTATTTTTATTTCTAATAAAATTATTTAGAGTAAAATTTAAATCCGTATTAATTTTTTTAGGAATAATTATGTTTTTACTTTTATTTATACTTTTAAACTTAGAATTTTTTGTTTCAATAGCAAGTGAACCTAATGAAGATATATTTCCAACAATGTTTTGGCTTGCTTTATATACAACATTGCCATTTCAAAGTGTAATAAATCTTTTAGTAGGCTATAACATAGAGAGTTTGTCATATTTAATACTTCCAACACATATGGTAACATTAAGCTTATTAAGTTATAAGGTACTTAAATTTAAACCTCAAAAAAATAAACAAGATAAGTAATTTTAGTTTTATAATAAGAATTAAAAAGTAAAATGGACATGATATCTGTCCATTTTTACTTAATTATTGATATATATTTATTAAATTTAGAACTTTGAATCTAATAATCTATACATTTAGCAGTTTACATCTAATAGCTCCCTTGAAATTTCCTCGAATCTTTCATCAGATATACCAAGTTTTTTCTTAAATATATCATCATTAATTCTAGCAACAATAACCTCATTAGGGCAGATTGTTTTTATAACTTCCTTCAGTTTATTAACTGATTCAGGATCATCATTATATCCCTTAACTATGGTTATTTCAAATATGAATTTTCCATTATATTGTTTATTAAAGGAAGCCATATTTGATATGTATTCATGAAGGGTATATCCTTCAATTGGTCTTTGAACCTTCTTAAAATCTTCCTCTGTTATTACCTTTATTTCTCCAATAACTTCATCACATTTGTTAGCAACCTTTATATATTCATCCTTTCCTAGGATATACCCATTAGAAAGCAGTCTTACAGGAACTCCCTTTGATTTTATAAAATCTATAATATTCTCAATTTTATCATTTATTAAGGCTTCTCCTTTTGAATTAATAAAGATTAGATCAGGTTTTGTATCATTAATCATATTTTCTAGTTCAATTAATGACTCATCCACATTATCAAAGGATTTTTGAGTATCTATTTTATTCTTTGATCTTCCTATAGGACAAAATATACAATCAAAATTACAGTACTTTTCTGGAAGCACATTAATCTCTAAAACTCTCTTTCCATCCTCAATATAAACCTCTTTATAGGTAAAATTATTCATAAACTTATCCTCCGTAAATAATTAAATTATAGCTTCCTTATTATTAATATGAAGTATTGAAACCTCAGATTTTCCACCTAAGTTTTTCTCTACTAATTGAGATAACTCTTTTAAGGCATTTTCAAATTCTTTTTCTCTATTTTCATCAACTAACTCAATGCATAAGAAAGCATTTTTTGTGTCTTCTGTTAACATAGTTCTTACTGACTCACGCCAATTCCAGCATCTGCAAATAGCTCCTTCATCATCTTTATAAACTATTTCTCCCTCATAGGGTGGCTCACTTTTATCTGATCCTAAGGTAATAAAACTTTCATCTCCTGTTGCCTTAGTTAATCTTATATCTCCAATAAACTTATCCATATCCTCTCCACCACAAGGCATGGCATACTTTAATGATATAAAGTTGTAAATATCAACTAGTGGGTTAATTGTTCCTAATCCTTTACCAGTAGAAACCCTCTTTAATAAAGCTTCAATTGATGATCTAGCTCCTTTTTTAGTCTTAAACTTTTTAAATGCATCTCTCCATACCTTAATAACTTCATTGCTACTAAATTCTTCATTAGGCAAGTGAGTTAAAGCTTCCTTTTCTCCTTGAGAAAGCATATCCTGGTATTGGTTCTCATCTTTTATAGTATTATTTATGCCATTGCAAGTGATAATACCTATCTTTGCATTAGGGAATAGCTCCCAAAAATCATCCTCAATAATAAACTTTTTCATAACAATATACCTCCTTTAAAATAAAAAAGCCAGAGAAATATTATAAAAATATCTCCCAGGCTTTTATCCTTCCGTGTTCACAGTCTTTCTGTGCGTTTTCTCTTGGACCAGACTAACTAAAAAGCTACGGAACCCTAGAAAACTTTATATTATTAAGTTTTAATTAACAAATAAAAAATTATAAGTTAATTTTAGCATAGTATAAGGGCTAAATCAAATTAACTGAATTATTATACATATTTCAATTACAATTAAAAGCCCTATATGAAAAATTTCAAATATAAAAGGTTATATTAATTTTTACAAGAATAAAATATTAAGAATTACTAAGAATAGATATAGTGTTAAAAGTTATTATAGAGGAGTTGGAATAATGAAAAAGAGAATAGAACGCTTAATAATTTTTTGTATGCTTATAACTATAACTATTCCCAATATAGCATATGCAAAAACTAATATGAGATATGAACAAGAAAAAACAAATATTGTAGAACCTTATGGCCCTAAAATAGAAGATTTAAAAAGTAAGGATGTTATTATAAATAACTTAAAGGAAATAAAGAGAATAAGAAGAAATTTAACTGCTGTTAATATAAGTGAAAGTTCTACACCTAATGAGTTAAAAGATATATATAATCGTTTAGACTTTTATATTCAAGAGTTCATTGAGATTAAAAAAAATTTAGATAATAATATAAAGACATATACAAATTCATTTTCAGATAAATTTTTTTCTGAGCAAGTTTTATTTATAGCTGAAAGTTATATTGTTAGTTTAAGACAACAACAAAACTTAATAATTGCATTACAAGAAAAAAAAGTAGATGCAAAAAAACTGGTTTATTCAAGTTATTTAATACCTATATATCATTATATTACTTTAGGAGACCAAATGACGGCATATGTTGATACTTATTTTGTAGTAATATAAGTGCATTAAAGAATTTATTTATAGCTAATAATAAATATTTAAAACTAGATAACTTTTAACATAAACTTAATTTTATTATTCATTTTTAGAAGCAATATATTACTAAAATAGTATTAACTAATATATATAATTAAATAAAAAATAATATATAAAATTAAAAATTTCTCAATTACATTAAGCTGATAATTGAGAATTTTTTTTATATACTATTTATATAGTATATAATTCAACTAATAGTTAATTTATTTAATTTTAAATTAACTATTATTCAAGGGAATTTAAAAAATTTCCATATATTAATCCAAAATAATTAATAACAGATGAAATTAATAAAAAAGGTTAAATTTAAATCTTTTTTATATTTTAGATTAATTTTCATTAATTATGAAGAAATAGTTATTTTACAAGCATTAAAACTTAACATGATATGTATTTAAATATTAATACTGAATTCACTAAAAATTAAGTATCTAATTTATATTATTTTTCAGTATAATATAATTACTTAATGTCTTTCTATATAAAGTTTTATAATTAAGTAGGGGTATAATATGAAAAAACTAGCTTTTATTATAAAAAATATTTTGAAATTCTGGTGGTGGCAAGATATAGAAAAGTCTAATATTTTTATAAGGGTTATGAATCTTGGAATGGCTTTATTTTTAAGTTTTTGTCTCTTAATATGGATGTGTGGAGAAAGCTTTAATATTATATTAAGATCATTTATAAGTATTTATGGAGTTCTATGTTTCATGTCTTTTTGGCCTGTTTCATATTTATTTGATGAAAAGGACAAGGTAAAAGGAAGTACATTTTACATATTTCAAAATATTTCAGTATTTTTCTCTATTATTATATTAGTTGTTTATATACTAAAGAATTACGATAGAGTTAAAAGCTATTAATATAATTAAAAGTAATATAATTTAAAAAATATAATCTTAAAATTAAAGGTTTATAATATAAAAATAAACTGATAAAATATGAAAATAGTATTTTATCAGTTTTATTTTTTATCTTAATATTCATAAGTTACTATGTGTTCAATCTCATTCTTAAGATTAGTTAACTTTTCTCTAAAGAATGTAGGATAAGCTCGATAATTACTTAGTTTTTCTATAGGAATCCAATACATTATTTCCTTAACTCCACCAGTATAGCTATTACTATTTAAATTACGTGTTCCTCTAGGTTTCATTAAAAAATAAAAACATATTTCATGACAGTTTTTACCTTCCAAACTTCCATCACCCTTAAAGAAGTTTTCATGTATAAATACTAATCTATCAACTTCATATTCCACTCCTGTTTCTTCAAAGACTTCACGCTTTACAGCTTCTTCAGCTGATTCTCCCATATGTACTCCACCACCAATAGAATAGTAGTAATCTTCCCTTTCATTACTAGCAAAAAGAACAGCTCCATCTTCAATAATAATTGCACCAGCACGATAACGAAACCAGTTACTTTCCTTTACAAAACCACAATCACATTCCATAATATTAAACCTCTCAAAATTATACTTTAAGATTAGTTTATTCCTTATAAAAAAATATTTCTAGTATTTTTTATAATCCATGAAGGATATATAATAAAAATATAAATACTTGTATTAAAGTTTATAAGATAACTGTGAAGTTACAAGAGTAATTAATTTAATAGATATTATTTTCATAGTATTTTAACTATGATTGCTATAGAAACTGTAGAAAAAGATAAAGCAGAAGTTAATTAAATCTTTGAAGCAGTTTATTTAGGTGTTATAGGAGGAATAGAAAATGAGATTATTACTAAGTGATAAAGAGTTAAATATTAATTTTTTAGAGAGTGATGAAAATAAATATATTGATTTATCTAAGCTTAGAATTTCAAATTGTATAGGATGTTTTGGTTGTTGGACTAAAACTCCTGGAAAGTGTGTTATCCGTGATGATGCAGTAAAGGTTTATCCTGTTATTGCAAAGAGTGATAAGGTGATTTATGTGAGCAAAGTTAAATATGGTTCTTATGATACAGTGATGAAAACTATGCTTGAGAGAGCTATTCCAATTCAGCAAGCTTTTATTCGTCTTTTAAATGGGGAGGCTCATCATGTTCAGCGTGATGTTGCTATTAAGGATGCTATTATTATTGCATATGGAAATATAGAAGATGAGGAAAAAGAAATATTTAAAAGATTAGTAGAGCGTAACTCTCACAATATGAATTTCAAAAGTTTTAATGTTATTTTTGTAGATGAAGAGAATTTAGAAGAGGTAGTAGCTAAGGAGGTTAGAAAATGGGAAAAGTAATTATTATAAATGGGAGTCCAAGGGCACCAAGATCTAACTCTAAAAAGTATGGAGAAATCTTTAGAAGTTATTACAAAGGACAAGCTGATACTTTTAATATTACAAAGAATAATCATAAAGAGATTTGTAGCAAGATAGGAGAGTATACAGATATACTACTTGTTTTTCCACTTTATGCAGATGGACTTCCAGTTACAGTGCTTAACTTTTTAAAGGTTCTTGAAGAAAATCCACCAAAAAATAAACCTAAAGTAAGTGTAATAATAAATTGTGGATTCATAGAGCCAGAGCAAAACAATGTTTGTATTGATATGGTTAAATTATTTTGCAAACAAAATACATATGAGTTTAATTCAGTACTATCAATTGGTGGTGGTGAAGCTATTTTAGGAACACCTTTTAAAATATTTGTAAAATGGAAAATAAAAAAGTTAGCAAAGTCTATTTATAATAATACTGTTGAGAATTTAAGTGTTACCATGCCTATATCAAAAAACATGTATCTTAAGGCCTCTACAAATTATTGGATTAACTATGGAAAAAGAAATGGAATCACAAAATCACAGATGGAAACCATGAAGATTGAATAGTTATTTATTCTATTAAGGTGATATTAGAAAATATTTATTAAATATAATCTTTATAAATGGGGATATTATTATAGTTTTTGACTATTATAAGACGAGAAAACTTTTATTTATACCTTTAGTTTGTTTTAAAGTTGCTCTTATTTATTTATTATGCTTCATAAGGAGAAATCAGCATAAATTTTAAAAGTTATATATTGATATAGAGTTGAATTTATTATAAAAATTATAAATAAAAAGGGCTTTTTCAATTTGAAAAAGTCCTTTTTATTTTATATTATTCACAACTACCATCTAAATCAGGGTAATATTTAATAGACCAAGCTTCCAATTCTTTAATGAGTTTAGTAATCTCTTTCCCTTTATCTGTTAAATGATATTCAACTTTAGGCGGAATTTCAGCATAGATTACCTTACTCACTAATCCATCGCTTTCCAATTGTTTTAAATTTTCATTTAAAATTTTTTGACTTATACCTTTAACAATTCTCTGAAGCTCTAAAAATCTTTTTGGTTCTTTATATAAACTACATAATAAAAGAGCTTTCCATTTACCACGTATAAAATCCATTGCAAAATCTAATAAACAAACGTACTCTTTGTTGTTGAAAGAAATCATCAAATTACCTACTTTCAAATCTTTTTATATAAGACATTATACTAAATTTATCAATATAAATAAATAATAGAGAATATTTATATTAATAATTTATTTCTTATGCAAATGTGATATTATAATAAATCTTACTTTTAGGTAAGACACCTAACTTAAAAGTGCGTACTTGTTAATCAATATAGACGTTTATATAATGAGGACATAAGTGGAGAGACAAAAACTAAACATAAGGAGAGATGTAATTATGAAAGTAGTTGCTTTTAATGGAAGTCCTAAAAAAGAGGGTAATACATATAAATCAATAGAAGTTGTAGCAAAAGAATTAGAGAAAGAAAATATTGAGGTGGAGATTATTCATGTTGGAAATAAGGTAATACGTGGATGCTTAGCTTGTGGTGGATGTAGTAGAAATAAGAATGAAAAATGTGTTATTGATAATGATGAAGTTAACGAATGGATTGCAAAGATGAAAGAGGCAGATGGGATTATATTAGGATCTCCAGTTCACTATTCTGCTATTGCAGGAACTATGAAATCATTCTTAGATCGTGCATTTCTTGTAACATCAGTAAATGACGGTATGCTTAGACATAAAGTTGGAGCAAGTGTTGTTGCAGTTAGAAGATCAGGAGGAGTTCCAGTATTTGATCAATTAAATAACTATATTAATTATTCAGAAATGCTAATGCCTACATCAAATTATTGGAATGTAGCTTATGGTAGAACAGGAAATGAGGTTCTTCAGGATTCTGAAGGAATGCAAATAATGAGAGTATTAGGTAAAAATATGGCTTGGTTAATGAAGCTTGTTGAATTTGGCAAAGAAAATGTTGAAGCACCAAAAAGAGAAGATAAGAATTTTATGAGTTTTATAAGATAAAGATACTAATAAAAATAATTAAAAGTTTGAAAGGAAATGAATTAATATGACAAATAATTTGAATAATACAATTACTTTAAATAATGGTATTGAAATGCCAAGAGTAGGACTTGGAGTTTTTAGAGTAGATAATAGTTCAGAATTAGTAAATGCAGTTAAAGTAGCAATAAAAAATGGATATAGAAGTATTGATGGTGCAGCTATATATGGAAATGAAGAAGCTATGGGAGAAGGAATAAGAGAAGGTATAAAAGAATCAGGAATTTCAAGAGAAGATTTATTTATAACTTCTAAGGTTTGGAATGCTGATTTAGGATATGAATCAACTATAGCAGCTTATGAAGCAAGTTTAAAGAGATTAGGTGTGGATTATTTAGATTTATACCTTATACACTGGCCAGTAGAAGGAAAATATAAAGAAGCTTGGAGAGCATTAGAATATTTATATAAAGAAGGTCATGTTAAAGCTATAGGAGTAAGTAACTTCCAAATACATCATCTTCAAGATTTATTAAAGGATGCTGAAATAAAACCTGTTATAAATCAAATAGAATTACACCCATACTTAAGTCAAGAAAAGGTTAGAGAATTCTGCAAGGAAAATGATATTCAAGTTGAAGCATGGTCACCTTTAATGGCTGGTAATGGATTATTAGAAAATGATGTATTAAAAGAAATAGCTAAAAAGTATAATAAAACAACAGCTCAAGTAGTATTACGTTGGGGTTTACAAAGCCAAGTAATAACTATTCCTAAATCAACAAATGAAGGAAGATTAATTGAAAATATAGATATATTTGATTTTAATCTAAGTAAAGATGATATGGATAGAATAGATAGCTTAAACAAAGATTTAAGAGTCGGACCAGATCCAGATAATTTTGATTTTTAATTTATTCTTTTATTTTAGTAAATTCAAGTTATATAGTTGAAATTTAACTTTAAATAGTTATTAAAAACATAGTTTAAATAAATTTTATATCCTTAGGCATTGATATAAGTTGCCTAAGGATATTTTTATTATTAAAAATTAATTGAGTTTAAGAAAGAAACAATCTAACTTTTAACAGTTTAACCTATAGTTAAATCATTTAATTTTAAATTAACTATTATTCAATTGTAGCTGGGTATCTCCCTTGATAAAATAATACTATCAAAAGCTTTTGTTATTATTATTTTATCAAGGAGTAGAGATTATATGAGAATAAATGAGATTATAAAAGAAAAAAGAAATGCCAAAGGGTTAACTCAGGAACAAGTTGCCATGTATCTTGGAGTATCAACGCCTGCAGTAAATAAATGGGAAAAGGGAACTTGCTATCCAGATATTACACTATTACCAGCTTTAGCAAGGCTTTTAAAGGTTGATTTAAATACCTTACTTTCATTTAAGGAAGATTTATCAGAGCAAGAAATAGGAGTTTTTGTTAATGATTTAGTAAAGATAGCTAATAATGATGGATTTCCTGTAGCTTTTGAAAAAGCCATGGACAAAATCTATGAGTATCCTACCTGTGATAAATTAATTTTAACAGTTTCTACAGTAATGCAGGGAAGCATGTATATGTTTGGAGCTGATGATAAGGAAAAGTATGAAAAGCAGATAGAAGAGTTTTATATAAAATTAACAAGAAGTGATGATATAGAGATTAGAAATCAGGCACTTTCTATGCTTATAAACATATATTTAGAAAGAAAAGAGTATGAGAAAGCACAAGAGTGTGTGGATAAATTACCTAATATTACTTACGATAAAAAAGTATTACAAGGAAATATTTATAAAAAATCTAATGAATTTCAAAAGGCTGCTGAAATTTTTGAACAGAAGCTACTTTCAGCTACAACTGATATATATATAAGTTTAATTTCCACGCTTGAAATAGCCTTAAAGGAAGGACGTAATGAGGATGCTAAGTATTTTGCAGAAGTTATAGATAAGACAACAAAATTATATGATTTATGTGAGTATAATTCATATAGTGGGTATTTCGAAGTGTACAAATCAGAAAAAGATGTAGAAAACTTTTTACTTGTATTAAAGAAAATATTAGATGTAATGGGCAAAAGGTGGAATCCATCAAAATCTAAATTATATAGGCACATAAAAGATAAAAGGGAAGAAGAGGGATTTAATGAGCAACTTCTTTCTAACTTTGTAAACATTCTAAAAAATGATAGCGATGGTGAATTAGATTTTTTAAAGGATAATGAGGAATTTAATAATTTATTAAATACATCTATATAATAAAACTTTAGATATAAAAATTATTATTTAAGGGAAATTAAAACATTACCATATATTAAACCAAAAATCATTAATAACAGATGAAATTAATAAAAGAGGTTAAATTTTAATCTAATTTTAATCTTTCTTATATTTTAGATTAATTTTCTAAAAGTATTATATAACCAAGATGAATAAGAAAATTAATTCGTGGAGGTAATATAAATGGAAAGAAATGAAATGATTAATATTTTAATTAGAAAGGCTAATATAAATGCGGAGGAGGCACAAGAAGTGCTAGAAAAATGCAATTGGGATCTTTTAGATGCTATTGTTTACTTAGAGAGAAGAGGAAAAGTAGAAAATAATGAAGTTACAGCCCTTACTGTAGTTGAGGTAAAGGAAGAAAAAGAAGATAAGAAAAAGCAGGATGAGAAATATGGTGGTATTGGAGAAATTGTTGGAAGAATGTTTAAATTTATAGGTAAGATTATAAGAAAAGGAACTAAAAATTTCCTTGAGATTAGAAAAGATAAGGAAAAACCAATAAGAATATCTTTAACAGTATCAATTCTCTTCTTAATATTTTTATCAGTACCAACTATAGTTTTATTAATCGTAGGATTATTCTGTGGATATAAATATTCAATTTCAGGACCTGACTTTAATTATGATGGAGTAAACAATATTTTTGAAGAAGTATCAAAGTCAGCAGATCATATTAAAAAAGATTTTAAAGAAGGATATGAAAAATAGTTTTTAGATAGTACTATTAAAGGAGCTACATCAAAACTATTATATAAAACTTTATAAATATATTCCGAGAATTACTGAATTTTAAGTGAAAATCTAAATTTTAATTTAGATTCTTGAACTTATTAAATGGAACTTTAGTTACATTGTAGTCATTAATTATAGTAATTACTTCGAATAATTTGCTAAAGCTCAGAACTTAAGTGAAAATCCAAATTTTAATTTGGCAATTTGAACTTATGTAATGGAGCATAAGTGACATTGTATTCCTATTAATACGATGCTTAGCTTATTAACGCAAATTATTCTACGTAATAGCTTAAATTCTAAAGGTCATTCAGAGATTTTCTTCATATTATTTATAAAGTTTTATTGACAAGTTATTTTGATATAGCTCCTTTATTTTTATGATGTGGAAATATCAGGGGGATGGTATAATTTAATTATTATAAAGAGAATTAAAGTGGGAGTTTAAAAATTTTAATACTAATGTAGGAGTAGTGAGCTTCAGTAAATATGGAGGATTATTTATGGAAAAGCTTAAACTTGTAGATAAGTTAAAGAATAAAGCTAATATAAGCTATGAAGAAGCTAAAGATGCTTTGGAAAAGAGCAACTGGGATATGCTAGAGGCTATGCTATATTTAGAAGCACATGGAAAGGTGGAAAAGCCTTCCCTTAGTATATTTTATACAAATGAATCCAAAGAAAGTTACAATGAAAATGGAGAAGAAGTTAATCTTAAAAAAGATACAAATGAAAATAATTTTGAAAATAAAAATAGTTTTGAAGGAGTTTTTGAAGCCATATGCAAAGCTATAGATACTTGCAATAATATATTTATTGAAATAATAAGAAATAGTAGAGTGATTTTAAAAATTCCTTTTACTGTACTAATTGTACTTTTGTTTTTTGCATTTTGGATAGTTATACCTTTAATGATAATTGGACTATTCTTTAATATGGAATTTTTAGTATCTTCTAAAAAGATTGATGTAGATAAAATAAACAAAGTATTTAAGGAAACATCAAAAGTAGTTAAAGACGTAAAAGGTAAGTTTACTAACCATATGCACTAAAAGGAATTCTTACTTAAGGGGGTTAATGAATGATTAAGATTTTGATTGTTGAAGATGAAGAAAAAATAGCAAGATTCATAGAATTAGAGTTAATTCATGAAGGATATAAAGTAATAAAAGCAGATAATGGGAGAATAGGTCTTGAAATTGCAGAGAGAGGAGAAGCTGACTTAATTATTCTAGATGTTATGCTTCCAGAGATTAATGGTCTTGAAGTACTAAGAAGAATCAGAAAGGTCTCAGAAGTTCCTATTATAATGCTTACAGCAAGAGATGCTGTAATGGATAAGGTTTCAGGGCTAGATGCTGGAGCTGATGATTATATAACAAAGCCTTTTGCTATAGAGGAATTGCTTGCAAGAATAAGAACAGCTCTTAAAAAGAGAGTATTTACAGTGAAAAAAGATGAAGATGTAATAAGATGTGGATTATTAACCTTAGACAAGATGAGACATAAAGTAATGTATGGTGATACAGAAATAGAATTAACTAATAGAGAGTTTACTTTGTTGCAAATATTAATGGAAAACAAAAATATAGTATTAACTAGAGATGTGCTTATAGAAAAGGTATGTGGTTATAACTATGTTGGAGAAACAAATGTAATAGATGTTTACGTAAGATATTTAAGAACAAAGATTGACGATGTTTTTAAGGTTAAAATAATAAGTACAGTACGTGGTGTAGGATACGTAATAAAAGATGAGTAAGAAGAATAAACCTAAAAATGTTACCTCTATTGCAATAAAGATTAATGCTATTTCTGTTAGAGATTTATTTTTTAGATTTTTAGCAATTGACATATGTTTAATAATTATTTTAATTATTCTTTGGTGTATTCAAGCTGAAAAAGATTTCTATGGAGAATTAGTGAAAAATGCACAAAGGTCATTTAACTTTTTCCCTATAGAAAATTCAACCTATACAGTTGTTTGGAGTAATGGAAAGACCATGGTTAAAGAAGCTGGTGCTTTTTTATATTATGTTAGAAAAATAGTTATAATTTTAGGAATAGTAGAAGGAGTATTTTTATTAGAAGAAATAATATTTGGTACAACTAAAATTAGAAAGACCTTAAAACCACTTAATGAAATAGCAGAAACAGCAAGTAGACTTAGTAATATGGACTTTGATGAGGAAAAATTTCAAAGTCTTGAAGATGCTATTTCCAAAATAAGTCCTGTAACATCTGATGAGAGAATACATATAGGTGATAGCGAGCTTAAAGGATTAGAGGATGCAATAAACAAGCTTTTAGACAGGATGAGGGATTCTTATAGGCAACAAGCAAGGTTTGTATCAGATGCATCTCATGAACTTAGAACTCCTATTTCTGTAATTCAAGGATATGCTAATATGCTAGATAGATGGGGAAAAAATGATGAGAGCGTATTGGAAGAGTCTATTATAGCAATAAAGAGTGAATCTGAAAATATGAAAAATCTAGTTGAGCAGCTATTATTCTTAGCTAGAGGTATTAATGGAAAGACTCAGCTTACAATAAAGGAATTTTCTCTAAATGATATGATAGATGAAGTTTTTGAAGAGTCTAAGATGATAGATAAAAATCATGTATATAACTACATTGAATCAGAACATATAACTGTTCAGGGTGATATGGCTTTGCTTAAACAAACAGCTAGAATACTAGTTGAAAATGCAACTAAATATACAGAAGAAGGAGAAACAATAACACTTAAAGTAGGTGAGAATTCTAAAGGAGAAGCTTATTTCTCAATTCAAGACAATGGAATTGGAATGGATGAGAATGATGTGCCTCATATATTTGAACGTTTTTTTAGGGCTGATACAGCAAGAGTTAGAAAAAATGGTGGAACAGGGCTTGGGCTTTCTATAGCAAAGTGGATAATTGATAACCACAAAGGGTACTTTAGTGTTTTAAGTAGAAAAGGAATAGGAACAAGAATAACTGTTTACTTACCACAAAATATTAAGTAGCAAATATAGTTCTAAATTGGATTTAATAGAATGAAAATGGTGTCTTTATAGGGGATAGCTACACCATGGTTGTGATTGTAAAAATTAATAATAAGATTAGCATATATTATATAATGAAATTTAAGGAGAGAATATGAAGTTATTAGCAAGTGATTTTGATGGAACATTATTAGTAGATAAAAAAATTAATAAGAGAGATATTGAAGGAATTAAAAATTTACGTAAAAAAGGTCATAAATTCATTATATCTACAGGTAGAACCCTTCTAACTATGGAGGGCGTAATTGAAAAGTATGACTTAGAGTTTGATTATTTGGTTCTTTGCAATGGAGCTGTAATACTTGATAAGAATAAAAATGTAATAAAAAATAACCTTGTTGATTTTGAGGCAGTTAAAAAGATTGTAGAAGAGTTTGCAGATCAAGATAAAATAATGATTTATTTTGATGATGGAAATGGAATGAAACTAATAGAAAATAAAAGCGTAGATATGAAAAATCTTTATTTCTCTGAAGAAATTGACTTTGATTTAGTAAAAAAAGAAGAGATATTAGATTTAAAAAGTGGAGCGGTAATCTTAAGTATATGCACTTCAGATGCCTCTGTAGAAAGAGGAGAAGAAATAAAAGAAAGATTAATAGAGATTTTTGGTGATGAGCTTTCCATCTTCAGAAATCAGTTCTTTGTGGACATATCCTCAAAAGGCTCCTCAAAAGGGGAGGGTCTAAAGGAAGTTTTAAAACTAGAAAACAAAAATCTTAATGATATATACACCATAGGTGATTCTTTTAATGATATATCTATGTTTGAAATAACAGATAATAGCTATACCTTTAACAGAGCAGAAGAAGGCGTAAAGGCACATGCCAATAATCACGTAGACTATGTTCATGAAATTGTTGACCATATAATAAAATAGGGATGAATACTTAATAACAGGATGTTTAAAAGGTAAGAAAAATAGATAAACTTTTCTTACCTTTTTTTTATTTTATAAGATTTAAGTAATAGTAAAGCATTTATTATGAAAATAGGGAATAGTACAAACATTCCTATGAAAAACCAGTGATACTGTATTAAAAATAGTCTTTTAAAAGGCATATCCCAATAGGATACTTCAAAGACAGGAACTGCCCCATCACCAGAGAATTCATAAGTTATATCTGTTACTTTCCCATAAACAGTAAGGGAACCAATTTCAGCTGGATCAGAAACTAGGTCATATGGTGTATTTCCTACAAGTTTTATAAGAGAAGTATTTGCTTCAGGATAAGTATCTTTTAAAAGTTTTTTTAACTTTTTTGAATCTTCTTTAAGGTAGTGAGTTGCTCCAGTAACTGCTTCATAATAGACCTTTAGCTTTATATCTCCCCTTTCAATAGATGATCTTCCTATTAATTTAATTGGTGAAAATATGAGAAAGGCTAAGAGTAAAGCATAAATTACCACAAAAATCTTTTGAAACTTCATAGTTCACCTCCAATAATTATGTATTTTTCTAAATTATTATGCATGTTTATACTTAAAATTTAAAAAGTTTTATTTCAAAATAAATTTATACTAAAATTGGAAATATAATAAGATTTTATCATAAAGTAAGTTTAAAAAATTAAACTGAATGTAAAATTTATTAAAGGTATATAATTAGATAAGATTTATCTTATGTTAATTGTCTCCAATAAATTCTTTTGATATTATTAAAAAGATATTTGGTTAAACATATGAAAAGAAATTAAAATTTTTAGTATTTAAATATAAACTTAATGATTACGAAGAGAATAACTATGATATTTAAAATTGAGGATAGAGATAGAAAAGAAAAAATAGCACGAGAAATACTATGTGGACTTCAAGAGTGGTTTGTGTTGCCAGAGAGTACAGCTGAATATATCAATTGTAGTAAGGAAATGTCTTTTTGGGCTGATATGGAAAATAGACAAGCAAGAGGCTTTATTGCACTAAAAGAAACAAGTCCATATACTTTAGAGATTTATGTTATGGGAGTATTAAAAGAATTTCATAGATATAAAAATAGGTACTCATTTATTTAAAGTTTGTTGTGATTATGCCAAAGAACAGGGATATTTATATATGCAAGTCAAAACAGTAAAAGAAGGATATTATGATGTTTACGATAGAACAAATTCATTTTATAAAAAGCTTGGATTTAAAGAGTTTGAATGCTTCCCTACACTTTAGGACCAATGGAATCCTTGTCAGATTTATATTATGTCTATTAAATAGGTTTAAGATTACAAATAATAAAAAATTAAGTTTACTAAACTTTGTAAATGCTTAATTTATGAATAATATGATTTAAAAATACAAAAATATAATTAAATATTTAAGTTTTTTTATTATTAAATTTTAATATTATTTAATTTTCAAAAAAAGCTTTATTTATTAATGTAATGGTTTAAATTTAAAAAAAGAAAATGTTTTCATAATATTTCCATTAATTAAGAATTTTTAAAATAAATTAATAAATATGATATAATTTGTTAAAATGGGGTTAAATTTAAAAAATATATAGTGGAGTGTTAACTTATGAAAAAAAGAAGAAAGAGGTTTGTACTAGTTAGTATCCTAGTTTTTCTTTTGGCAGTGGTTTTTTATAGGATATTAATCTTCAAACAAGAAGAGAGAAAAAGAGTATTAAAAGTAGGATTCTATGATAATTATCCTTATTTTTATATTAATGATAAGGCAAAGGTTTGTGGGGATTATAATGAGATAGTTAAATCACTTTCAAAAAGATTGAATTTTAAGGTTGAATATGTAAATTGTAGTTTATTAGAATTGCTTAAAGAGCTTGAAAATGGAGAAATAGATTTAGTAGTCGGAATAAATAAAACTCCAGAAAGAGAAAAACTTTTTGAATTTTCAAAGAATTGTATAAATGAAAAAAAATATAGTATATACACAAATGAGAATATAAAGTATGGCAATTTAGAGGCTTTAAATGGCAAGAAAATGGGATATATAAAAAATGAATTAGATAATGAGAAAATTTTAAATTATTTAAAGAGTAGAAATATAAATGTTGAACTAGTCAATGGATCCTCTTACAAAGGAATAAAAACTTTATTAATTGATGATAAAGTAGATTTTATTGTAGATAATTCAGATAGTGATATAAAAAATAAAGGAAAAGATATTAAAGAAATATTTCAATTTTCCTCTGGACCAAAATACATTATAACAAATAAAAATAATAAAGAATTAATAAATGAAATTGATCAAGGGCTTAATAGTATAAATGTTGAACAGGATAACAATAACATTTTAGATTATAAAAATTTTAATAAATTTTTTAATGATGATATAAATAAGCATATATTTATTATATTTGCTCTTATTGTATTTTTAATTCTTTTTAAGAAGGAAAGAAAGATATTAACAAGTGTAATTAAAAAGAAAAGAATAATTAATAATCTGAAAAAAGATAATTATACTTTGTATTATCAACCAATAGTGGATTTTAAACATAATAGAGTAAGAAGCGTTGAGGCTTTATTGCGTTTAAGGAAAGATGGCAAATTACTAACTCCATATCATTTTATGAAGGGGATAGAAGATGCCAATATGATGAAAGAAATTACATTGTGGGTCTTAAAGAGAGTAATTAAAGATTACAATATTATAAGGTGTTACGACAATATTAATGAAAAAGACTTTTATATATCTCTAAATGTATCTTTTAATGAGATAAAAGATAGAGAATTTTTAAAGAAAATAGTTGAAATAGTTAATGATAACAAAATAATAAAAAATAGTATTTGTTTAGAGATTGTAGAAAAGTTTGTAGTAGGTGAAATAGAAAAAATACAAGAAAATATCAACTTTTTACAAGACAATGGTATTTTAATCGCAATAGATGACTTTGGTGTGGAGTACTCAAATTTAGATTTATTAAAGAAAATAGATTCTAATATTATTAAAATAGATAAGTTTTTTGCAGATGGAATTAATGATTCAGAAATAAGCCTTAAAGTAATAGACTTTATATTAGATATATGTAGATTATCAGATAAGTCTATAGTTATTGAGGGGATAGAGGAAAAAGAGCAGGTTGATATAATAAAAACCTTTCTTTATGAAAAAATTTATATTCAAGGATATTATTTCTCAAAGCCATTAGATATTAAAAGTTTAAAAGCTTATACCTTTTAGAATAAACTTATGGATATAATTACTTAATTTGATAAATAATAAAATAAGTAAATATTTAAAGGAAATAAGTAAGAAGAATAGAAGTAAGTAATTAGTCTTATTTTAGGAGGTAAAAAAGGTGAAGATTGGAAGAGTAAGAGAGGATGCTAATGATGCCTTTGAAAGCTTAATTGGATTTGAATTTATTTTATTAGATTTAAAGATTAAAGATAAATTTATGGTACTAAATCCTTTGACAACAGAGGGCTTTGAAAAGTTTTATTATGAGATTTTTAAAAGGTTTGGGAAAGATGTAATCAATAAAAAATACAAAGATTTCTTAAAATATATGATGAGTGAAGAGTGTGGGTTTGATATTTGCTCAGATATAGACAACTTTAAGAATCTAAGAGATTTTACTGATGATGATAAGAAAAATTATAATTTTGCTCTAGAAAACTTCAAGGGCAAATATGGTTTGCAATAAACAGTATTTTAATCAAAAATCTTAATAGTGCTTTAGAAGAAAACCTTCTAAAGCATAGTTTGCAATAAAACTTATGTTAATCAAAAATTAAGCTATTAAAGGTAGAAGAAGTTTATAAGATTTTAAAATAAGCAGTATAGTAAGGCATATACTAAAAATGATTTTAAAATATAAAAATACATCTTTGTAATAAAGAGAATAGTAAGCTATATTCTATAGAATTTAAAAAATTAGCTTTTGCTTAAGTGAAAGTTAAAGTATATTAATACCTAAGATAATATTTGCCTTCTTATTTACAATTTTACAATGGGGCATTGTTAAAGTCTATATTAAGACCTAACTTGATTTTTCAAAGAGTTTCTATAAATAATGAAACTTTAATGAATCATTAAGAAGGTCTTTTATTTTTAGAATAAATGAATTGGATTAAAAGGAATATGTAACATCATTTTATATATAGGCATAGTATATTACTATAACGAAATTACCATATATGTAAAGGATGGATAAATAATATGTATGATTGTACTGATGACAAATTTAAATTAGAGTATGCACGTGCATATATATTACCTCAGAAATATGAAAACTTATATTCAATCTGTAAAGGTTTCTGGAAGGGAACAATCTTTAAAGACTTATACAGACCATATAAAGAAAAGAAAGAATGTTAATGAGGTGAAATTATGAAAGCACTAGAATTATTAGATGATATACAAAAGTTACAATTTTATGCAGTGGAATTAAATCTTTATCTTGATAATTTCCCAGAAAACAGAAAAGCTACTGAGGACTATAAAGAAATATCTTCAAAATTAAGCGAATTAATAGAAAGATTTGAATGTGAATATGGACCTATAAGAAATTTTGGGCAGGCTTATGTGGAAAATCCAGTTGCATGGATTGAACAACCTTGGCCTTGGGAAATTAAATATTAGGAGGATTTAATTATGTGGTATTATGTAAAAACTTTAGAATATCCAATAAACTTAAAGTGTAATGATCTTAGAATGGCAAAGTTTTTAATATCTCAATATGGTGGACCAGATGGAGAGTTAAGTGCAGCACTTAGATATTTAAATCAAAGATATACAATGCCAACTAATAAAGCAAAGGGATTATTAACTGATATAGGAACAGAAGAAATGGCTCACGTAGAAATGATAGCAACTATGATTTATCAATTAATGGATAATGCTTCAATTGAAGATTTAAAGAAAGCAGGACTAGCTGGTCATTATACAGATCATGGAAAGGCATTATATTATGCAGATGCTCAAGGAAATCCATGGACAGCAACTTACATTCAAGCAAAGGGTGATGTTATAGCTGATTTACATGAAGATATGGCAGCAGAGCAAAAGGCTAGAGCAACTTATGAGTGGCTTATAAACTTAACTGATGACCAAGATATAAAGGAAATCTTACGATTCTTAAGAGAAAGAGAAATTGTTCACTTCCAAAGATTTGGTGAAGCATTAATGGATGTTCAAGACAAAATGAAATGTAAAAAATAAGTAGAACAAAAGGGCTATATCAAAATTAATTTTGATACAGGCCCTTTATTTATATTTTTTTACAACTTGAATAAGAAGCAATATATTGGATTCTTTAATTATATTTTTTATATTGGAGAAATTAAAAATATAATAGTTCTATCTATTGGTACTTTTAAAAAATATAATAAAAAGCTATTTAATCTCTTTACAAGCCAATTCATAACCACCACGAGCCATTGTAATTTCTACTTCATAGATCACATTGTCTAATTTAAAGATTACAGGTTTTTCTTTACTTATAAATTCAACATTACTTTCTTGCTTTAAAATCGTATCGCATATGGTATTAGCTGAAGGGTACTGTAATGAATCCTTTAGCTCAACAACAAAGGTTTTCCTAAAAAGTTTCATTATTAAAATCACTCCTTTTTATAAAATTATATGCTTAGATATTATATATTTACATTCATTATATCAGGATAGTGTTACTTATAAAGAATTTTAATGAAATATTTACTTAAAATACATAATATAAAATAATTTTACATGTTATAATAAAGTTGTAATAAAAGTAAAAATATGTATATAAATATTAAAGGTGTATTTTAAACTAAAGTATAGTCTTTAGATGAAGGGTGATTTTTATTTAACTATTAAATTTAAGACTATGATTTTATTTTATTAATATTGTCACACGATATAATCAACATATTAAAAGTTTAGAATACATTTTTAATAGAAGTGTACAATTAATAAACAATTAAACAATATATTAATTAGTTTAAGGGAACTAGTTATTTAGATTTAATAAGTTTATTAAGTTTAATTTTTACTAGATTATTTTAGGAGGTGTTATAGAGGGGAAAATTGATATTATGTAAACTACAAAATTCATTATGAATTTTATAGTTTAAGAAAACGTTTTAAAGCAATCATAAATAAATATATTCTAATTTATAATCTGTTAATTTACTATGAAAAATTAGTTTGATTCTTTCAGAAAAAAAGGGGTTCTTAAAGAATCAATTTAACAGTTAGTGGAATTTATAGGGGGAATATTAATATGATGAAATATTTTCAGAAATTAGGTAAATCTTTAATGCTACCAGTTGCTGCACTTCCAGTAGCAGGTATATTAATGGGGATTGGATATTGGCTAGACCCAAGTGGATGGGGTGCTAATAGTGTAGTATCAGCATTCTTATTAAAATCTGGTGGAGCTATTATAGATAACATGGCAATCTTATTTGCTATTGGGGTAGCTGTTGGTATGTCAGATGATAATGATGGAGCAGCAGGTTTAGCAGGTCTAGTATCATGGCTTATGATAACTACATTATTATCTAGTGCAGTTGTTGCAATGATGCAAGGAGTAGATGTTGAAGCTGTTAACCCAGCCTTTGGAAAGATACAAAACCAATTTATAGGTATCGTAGCAGGTTTAATAGGAGCTAGTTGCTACAATAGATTTAAAAATACTAAATTACCAGATTTCTTAGGATTCTTTAGTGGAAGAAGATGTGTTGCTATAGTAACAGCACTTGCTTCAATAGTAGCTTCTTTAGTTTTATACTTTGTATATCCTGTAATATATAGCGCATTAGTTTCATTTGGTGAATCAATAATAGCTATGGGACCAATAGGAGCTGGTGTCTATGGATTCTTCAATAGATTATTAATACCACTTGGTTTACACCATGCTTTAAACTCAGTATTCTGGTTTGACGTTGCTGGTATAAATGATATAGGAAACTTCTGGGCTGGAACAGGTACTTTAGGACAAACTGGTATGTATATGTCAGGTTTCTTCCCAGTAATGATGTTTGGTTTACCTGCTGCTGCTTTTGCAATGTATCGTTGTGCAAAAACTAATAAAAAGAAGGCTGCTGCTGGTATATTATTAGCTGCTGCTTTATCATCATTTGTTACAGGAGTAACTGAGCCATTAGAATTTGCATTCATGTTCTTAGCACCAGCTTTATATGTAGCTCATGCCTTATTAACAGGAATATCTATGGCTGTTGTTGCTGCTTTACCAGTAAGAGCAGGATTTAACTTTAGTGCTGGTTTAGTAGACTGGATATTAAGTTTTGCATCACCAATGGCATTAAACCCATTATACTTATTAGGTATAGGTTTAGTATTTGGAGTTATATACTACTTAGTATTCGTAGTTATGATAAAGAAATTTGACTTAAAAACTCCAGGTAGAGAAGATGATGAGGATGATGATTCAAATGCAGTTTTAGCAAATAATAACTACACTGAAGTTGCAAAAATCATCTTAGAAGGACTAGGTGGACCTTCTAATATTACTTCAATTGATAACTGTATAACTAGATTAAGATTAGAAGTAAAAGACAGCACACTAGTTAATGAGAAAAAGATAAAATCATCTGGTGTTTCAGGAGTTATAAGACCTGGAAAAACAAGTGTTCAAGTTATAGTTGGAACACAAGTACAATTCGTAGCTGACGAGTTTAAGAAACTTTGTAAGTCTAAAAATTACGTATAATAATTAATAGAGTTTTAAAGTTTTAATATAAAGTTTTTATATAAAAAGTTTAATCTTTAGATTAAGACTTTTTAATAAAAAAATAATAAAGTATCTCTTAGATTTAAAAAATAATTCCAGTAGAGTAGTTGGATATTTCTACTGGAATTTTTTTATAATAAACCCCAATTGTATAGAATTTAAATGATTTTAATTGATTTGTATATATTGTAAAATAAATTAATATAATTATTAGAATATAGATTGGGGAGATTTTATTAAACCAGCAGATTTAACAGGAATTCTAGTACTTGCTTTTTTAGGGGAGGAATATTAACCTTTTTAGGGGTAATAATTAAATATTTTAATTGTGGAGATATACTAAACGGTTTTGATGAAAAGAAGCATGATAAAGAGAAAGTATCTAGAATTGTTGGAATGGATTTTTTGATAATTGGATTAAGTGTAATAATAATTGCTCTTATTAGTATATTTATAGATAAGAAATATTATAATGCTATAATGATAGCCCAAGGAATTATTATTGTTTTGGGATTAATAAAAGCTTTATATGATCAATTCTTTAAATGTGGTAAAAATTAATTGCAAATAAATATGAAGATGGGGTGTTTTTATGTTTAAATTAAATCTAAAAGAAGAAGATATTCTAATGAAGATTACAGTTATGAAACAAGTGAGTAATAAGGATGCAGCTATAAATTTTGTATCAAATTTAGTAACTGGAGCTGGTGGAGATGTGGCATATAAAGTAAATCTAATTGTAACTAAGGATTCTCTTTATTTAGAGCATGTAGGACATGCATCCTTAGGTTATGCTGAAGAAACAAGAGAGGTTGATCATATACCTTTTAAAGATTTAAAAGAATTTTCAGTAACTACTAAAGATGAAAATGAGGAAGTAAAAATATTAACTACTAATAAGGAATTTAATCTTTTTAGAGATAATTCAAAAGGTGATAATTTAGCTTTAACTATGGCTAAGGTAGTAGAAGATTTAAAGTAATATAGCTTTAAATTAATATAAAACTATAAAAATACATGTGTTTATTTAATTTTACAAATTAATAATATAATTAATAAATGAAAAGCTAGCAAGAAAAAAATAAAAAATCTTGCTAGCTTTTTATTTATAGTATAACTTCTATAAATTAATGTTTTTATAGTTTAATTTTATTTATAAAGTGATCTTATAAAAGATGAATAAAATGTAAAAAGTATAAAAAACAAGTCGTTTTTTATAATATTACATAAAAAATTAGAATATCTTATATTGAATAGAAGATTAAATTTTTGTATTATATAAATACTAAAATAATATATTGGCAAACCTAGGGAAATCTAGAGACGCAAAGCTAAAGGGGCTAAGGTTATATGATAACTATGCTAGCCAGTTGCCGAAGAATTAATATTCTTTGTTTTAATAGAGTTAATTTATAAATATATACTTAAGTATATATTTATTTTTAGAACTGTTTTTATGCAACTATCCTTTAATTAATATTAAGGATAGTTTTTTTTAGTAAAAATACTTTATTAAATGGTATAGGCGTAGAGAGATGACTCGTGGTTACATAATAATATGAGGGGGAAAATTATGAAGAAAAAAATATCTAAAATTCTTATTGCATCAATGATAATGTCAAATGCAAGTCCTATTTTGAATGTTTATGCTAGTGAGGTAATAAAGGAAAAGATAAGTTCTATAGAAGAAAGCGTAATAAATCAAGCATCTATAAATCAGTTTACTTTAAATAGCTATAAAAATTTTGAAGAGTACAATGAAAAATATAAAGTACAAAGAAATGAAATAGTTTCAATAACAAATAATGGGGGACAATATTCATCAAGCTCTATAGATAAAGCTATAGATGGTGATTTATCTACTCACTGGGAAACAGGAAGACAAAATAGTTCTGATTTTACAAATGAAGTTGTAGTGGAATTTAATGATTTAGAATCAATAGATAGAATAGCATATGCAACAAGACAAGATGGAGCAAGAGGAAAGGGATATCCAACAGAGTTTGATATATATGCTTCACAAACTGGAAATGATAATGACTTTAAATTAGTTTCTCAAGGGACAAGTAAGTCAACAGGAAACCTTATGGAGTTTAAGTTTGATACAGTACAAGCTAAGAAAATAAAATTTGTCTTTAAAGCAGCAGATAGAGATTGGGCAAGTGCTTCAGAGTTCTGGTTTTATAAGGAAGATAAAATAATGGATAAGGTGAATTCTATATTCACAAATGAAGAGAAAAACAAGGTGAATCCAGAGTTTGATACTGTAGAAAAATTAGATGCTTTTGAAAATGAGATTAAAGATCATCCATTTTATGAAAAGTTTAAAGAAATAATAGAAAATGCTAAGTTAGTTTTACAAGGAAACAATGTAGTTTACAAGGATGCCTTAGTAAGTAAGTTTAAAGATTTTAATGATGAATCATTAAAAAAATATAATGAACTATTTAAGATAAATACATCATCAATAACGACTAATGGAGGAAGTTATGCAGAAAATTCAATAGAGAGAGCTATTGATGGCGATGTTAATACAAAATGGCATTCTAACAAGCAAAATAGTTCAGATTTTACAAATGAAGTAATAATTACTTTAGATAAATTAGAGACTTTAGATAGAGTAGTTTACACAAACTTAAATATGAGAGGATTTGCTGAGGCCTTTGATATATATACATCAAAGACAACTTCTGGAGACACCTTTGAAAAAGTTACTTCAGGAAGTAGTGAAGTAACAAAAGGATCAATAGAAATTAAGTTTAATCCAACAGAGGCAAGAAGAGTTAAATTTGTATTTAAACAAGGATATGAAAATTGGGCTTTAGCATCAGAATTTACTTTCTATAAAGAAGATCAGTTAAGAGATAAAATGAGTAGATTATTCACAGATAGCACTATGAGTCAAGTATCTGAAGAATTTAATACTTTAGAAAAAATAGAAAATTTAGAATCAGAAGCTAAGGAGCATCCTTTTTATAATGATTATAAAGAAGAGATAGAGAATGCTAAGTTAATTATTGAAAATAAAGAGGTTCAATATACTGATGCTAAAGTATCTGACTTTTTAAATCCAGATAATGAATTACTTAAAGCTTATGATGCTATCTATAAGTTAGATAAGAGCAAAATAAAATCAATAAAAACCAATGGTGGACAATATGCATCAGAATCTATAGATAAAGCTATAGATGGAGATTTCAATACAAAATGGCATTCAGGAAAGCAAAATACAGAAAACTTTACAAATGAAGTTGAAATAGAATTAGAAGAATTAACTACATTAGATAGAATAGTATATACAGCACCTCGTGGTTCAAATAGAGGTTTTGCTGAAGCTTTTGATATTTATGCATCAAGAACAACTAAGGGAGATAATTATCAAAAGGTAACTAGTGGTAATGCTAATATAACTCAAAATTCTGTAGAAATAAAATTTAATCCAACAGAATTTAAGAGAATTAAATTTGTATTCAAAAAAGGTTATGAGAACTGGGCCTGTGCTAGTGAATTTGGATTATATAAAGAGGATAAAACATCAGATAAAGTTGATAAACTATTTACAAATGGATTAATGAATGAATTATCAGAAGACTTTAATACAGAAGAAAAATTAGCTTCATTAGAGGAAGAGGTAAAAAATCATCCCTTAGTAAATTTATATAAGGAAAAATTAGAACTTGCTAAAGAAGTGTTAGCAGGAAATACAGGATCTACTGTATTTGAATTACAAAGTAGAGGAAACTCAATTAAAGAATCTCAAAAAAGAAAGGTTTGGAATTTCCAAGACTGGCAACCAACTGGCTATGCAGTAAAATCTGGACAAGTAATAACTGTTTATGTTGATGTGGAAGATGGAAAGCCAACACCAAAATTAGTATTTAAACAAATGGATAGTCAGCATAACGGAGATGTTACTATAAGTTTAAGCAAAGGTAAAAATGTAATAACTATACCAGAAAAACCTACAAATGAGTTAAGACCAGGAACAGCGAAGGCAGGTGTACTTTATACAAGTAACCCATACACTTCAGAAGAACAAGGAAGAAAGCCTAAAATAAGAATAGAGGGTGCTATAAACTATCCAAACTATATAAAAGGCATTGATAATGATGAAGAAGTTATGAATGAGCTTGAAGAATATGTTGATTTATTAAAAAAGGATCCTCAATTACCAGATGTATTTGATGTATTTAGTGATAAAACATTAGTTAACGTAACTGCAACCTATGCTTTAAATTGGTATAAAAATAATAATAAATTACCAAGTGAAACTGCAAATAAAAGTGATGAAGTAATTAAAGAAACTATGAAATATTGGGGATTTGATGAATCTAGTGAGGTTAACTCTGACTTTAACTTTAGATATATAAGTATGCTTAAATGGTTAGACAATGGAGGCTTTATGAATGCTGGAAATGGAATAACAGGATTTAATAAAGCAGAGCAAGGTGGAGCGTTAGGCGTAGATACTGGTTGGGGATTTATGCATGAAATGGGTCATAATTTTGACACTAATAATAGAACTATAGTAGAGGTAACTAATAATATGCTTCCACTTCATTTTGAGAGAATTAAAGGTGTACCATCTAATATAACTAGACAAAATTTATGGGAAAGAAACATATTACCAAAGGTGGCTTTAGATGATTATTCTAATAATGAATATTATCCAGAAAGTGATAAATCTTTATTATCTCATGTAGCCCCTTTATGGCAATTACAGTTATATGATAAAACTTTCTGGCCAAGATTTGAACAAGAATTTAGAAGTAGAGATATAGGTGGTGGAAGTTGGGAAAATAAACACAATGCATGGGTTATGGCTGCATCAGATGTGTTTAAGTTAGACTTATCAGAGCATTTTGAAAGACATGGAATGGATGTATGGAAAGAGACTAAGGAATATACATCTAAATATCCTAAACCATCTAAGAAATTATGGTACGCAAATGATAAAATGTACTTAAATAAAGGTGGAGTATTTACAGAAAATCTTAAGTTCGAGGCAGAAGCAAAAATAGTAAACGGAAATGATGTATCAATTTCTTTTGATATAGATAATGAAAATAAAAACAATGTTATAGGATATGAAATATCTAGGGATGGCAAAACAATAGGATTTACATCAACAAATAATTTTGTTGATCACGGAGCTAATATAGATGAAAACCATGAATACAGTATAGTTGCTTATGACAATGAAATAAATCCTAGTAAGCCTTATAATTTTAAATTACATGCTCCAAGTATTAGTGCACAACAAAAGGTTTTAATAGCGCTTAATGAAGAGTTTAACCCATTGGATTACGTAAAAGCTTATAATTACGAAGGAAATGATATAAGCAATAAAATTGAAGTAATTAAGAATACTGTTGATAACACTAAGAAATGTGAATATGAAGTTGTTTATAAAATCACTGATGAAGAGGAAACTAAAGAAAAAACTCTTAAAGTTGAAGTAGTTAGTGCTTATGACTATTTATCAGATGAAGAGTGGGAATCAGTAGAAACTCAATGGGGAACTCCAAGAAGAAATACAGATATAAAAGGTAGAGTAAATGGAGAAGTTAAAACCTTTGAGAAGGGCATAGGAATACATGCTAATGGAAAAGTTGTATATGATTTAGAGGGAAAAGATTATGACAGATTTGAGGTTTTACTAGGTGTTGATCAAACAATAGGAGCTAACGATAATTCAAGTATTTCTTTTAAGATTATAGCAGATGGAGAGACTTTAGAAACAACTAAGGTTTTAAAATATAATGATAATATGGTAGAAATAATTGTTCCAGTTAAGGGCGTTAATAAGTTAGAAATACAAGTTAGTGATAGTGGAAATGGAAATACATCAGACCACGGTATAATAGTAAACCCTAAGTTATCAACTAATAATGTAAAGCCTACAATAAAAACTGAAGATGCAGTAATAAATGTTAAGGATAAATTTGATATATTAGATGGTGTTATTGCTAAGGATGTGGAATATGGTGATTTAACATCAAGCATAAAAGTAAAATCAAGTGATTTTGAAGCAAATAGAGGTGGAATATACACTGTAGTATATGAAGTTACAGATAAAGACGGAAATACAGTTACTAAGGAAAGAAAAATATACACAATAACTACAGCTGAAAGTCTAAGTGATAAGGAATGGAAATCAGCATCATCTGGATGGAGAGATGTAAAAAAAGACTTAAGCGTTGAAGGTAATAGAATAACTTTACTTGGTGAAAATGGACAAGAAGTAGAATATGATAAAGGTCTTGGAACTCATGCAAACTCAGAGATAGTTTATGATTTATCAGGTAAAAATTATGGTATGTTTGAAACTTATGTTGGTGTAGATAGAGAAATGAGAAACGCTAGTGAGCCATCAGTAATATTTGAAGTTTACGTTGATGGAAAAAAAGTATTTGATAGCGATGTTATGAATGTAAACAGTGAAAGAAAGCATGTTTTAATTCCAATAGCAGGAGCAAGTGAGCTTAAATTAGTTGCTAAAGATGGTGGAAATGGAAATGCCGGAGATCATGCAGATTGGGCAGATGCAAAAGTTTATACTACAAGCGATAAACCAATATTAACTGGGGAAGAGGTAGCCTTAAATATAGGTGATTCATTTGAACCATTACAAGGAATGGTTGCTAATGATCCTGAAGATGGAGATATAACAAAGAATATAAAAGTTATAAATAATAATGTAAATACAAAAAGAGGAGGTAACTATATAGTATCCTATGAAGTTACTGATTCTCATGGAAATAAAACTACATTAGATAGAAAAGTATCAGTTGTTAATGCTTATGATTATATAAGTGATAAGAACTGGGAATCAGCTAATTCAGGTTGGAGAAGTGTACAAAAAGATAGAAGTGTTGAAAATAATACCATAACTTTACTTGGTGAAGATGGACAAGAAGTGGAGTATAAGAAAGGTATTGGAACTCATGCAACTTCAACAATAGTATATGATTTATCTGAGGGAAATTATAAGTTCTTTGAAGCATATGTTGGTGTAGATAGAGAGATGAGAAATTCTGATGTATCATCTTTAAGTTTTGAAGTTTATGCTGATGGAAAAAAAGTATTTGATAGTGGTGTTATGAATTCAGAGACTCCAAGAAAGCATGTTTTAATTCCAGTAGTTGGAGTAAGTGAACTTAAATTAGTAGCTAAAGATGGTGAAAATGGAAATGGAGGAGATCATGCAGACTGGGCAGATGCTAAGTTATTATATGCAGACTCTAAGGATTTTACTGCTTTAGAAAAAATAGTTGAGGAAGCAAGAGGATTAGATGGAAGTCTATATACAGAGGAAAGCTTTAATAAATTACAAGTTGCTCTAGAAAAGGCTGATAAAGTATTAGAAAACCCTAATCCAGAACAAGAAGTAATAGATTCTACTATTATAGAGCTTAGAGAGGCTATGGATAATTTAGAGGCAGCTATTGATTTAACAGAGGAAGTTAATATACCAGATAATGAATTAAAAAGAGCTATAAAAGATCAATTAAATCTATCAAGTGATGTAATAACAAGAGGAGATATGACTAAGTTAACAAGCTTATCAGCAGTTGGATATGGAATAGCAAACTTAGAAGGTTTACAATATGCTGTAAATATAGAAGACTTAAATCTTGACTGTAATGAAATAAGAGACATATCTAAAATAAAAGATTTAAAGAAGCTTAACAATGTAAGCATAAAAGAACAATATATAGTTATAAGATCACCAGAAGAAGTTGAAGGAAAATATGTTATAAATGAATCCTTTGTAGGAAAAGATGGAGAAAGATTATCACCTAAAGAAATAACTATAAGAAGAAATACAGGTGGACAAAGTATTGACATATCAAATGTTGATATTGAAAGTTCTTTAAATAATGGAAATTTAGAACTAGATACTAAGCTTTTTAAAGAAGGTTTTAGTGGTATAGCAGCAGTGTATGAGGATTTAGATGGAAAATATGTAGCAACTCTTTCAACTATAGTAAGTAGATAAAAAACAATTTATTTAAGCATAATATTTAAATTAAAGTAAAAGGAAAGGGATTCGTATTTTAAATACGAATCCCTTATTAGTTTTATATAAAGTAAAATATTTGAAATGGTATTTAGTTTTTACATTACTATTTAATTTATTATTCATTTAAATAAGATTTTATAAATAACTTTTATCTTAGTGATTTTAATATATGGTGTTGTAAAAATATTATGCACAATATAGCTAAGAATATAGGAAAGAAAGGGTTAAATTTAAAACATACTATACATAGACATAATATTAAAATAATAAAATTTAAAAAAGTTGAAAATAATATCTTTTTATATTTTTCTTCATCTAAATTAGTATATAGAATTCCATTAAATCTAATTTCAGTATCGCCACTAAGGAATGAACAAATTGGATTAATAATTCCAGTCATAAGCATAGTTAAAAGCATCATTAAAGAAATACAATAATATATAAGCATCTACATCTTTCCTCCTTACTTAGAATATTTATTTAAATTTAAATTTTAATCTTATATTAAAAAATAATAATAAATTAATCAATAGGTTTTGCGCAACTGGTCGAAAAGTTAACAAAATTGGCATAAAAGTAAGTAAATGTATTAATAGAGGGTTAATAAGGTATGAATTTTAGGCACTTAATATATAAGTAATATTAATAAATTTATTTTTATTAAGGGTTTATTAGATGAGTTTTACATATATTATTAAAGGGTTAGTTTGTTAAATATTGGTGGATTTAATGGGGGAAATTATATAAAATTAATCTAAGGTTTATATTTTAATATGTTAGGAGAAATGTTATGGAGGAAAGAGAGAGTAATAAATATTTAAAGAATAAGAATTTTAACTTTAGATTAGGAGTTTATATTATTACCATTTTAATATTTTTAGGTGTAGCTACTTTTAAAATATCATCATCAATAAGAGAGTTTAATGATAGGTTTAAAGTAAGTGAAGAGCTTTTAGGAGAAACAGTATCTAGTGACGGAAAGTATAAGATTGAAGCTTATCTTATTAATGGAGGGGCTACAGTAGATTGGTCAGTTAAATGTTATTTAAGGGAAGGAGATATTAAAAAAGAGATATATATAGATTATCATATAAATGAGGCAAATATGATTTGGATTGATAATGATACTATTTCAATAAACAATCATAATATAGACTTACCAAATGGTAAATATGATTTTAGAGATGAATAAAGTAGAGAGTAGGTTTTAAAGTATATTGCAGTAAATTATTATACTTTTGATTAAGTAGGTTTAAGGTAATATATTAGGACTTACTCTAATTTTTTATTAAAAAGCATTTTAAACAATAAAGTTTTAATGGTAGATTTTTTGTTATAAGAAGAAGCTTAAAGTTTAACAAGATTATTGTATTAGTGACATGGAGGATTTAAAACTTAAATATTCTAATAGGCTTAAGTTTAATAAGGTTACTATATTAGGTAACATAGATATAATAAATATAAACTAGAAATCTATAAATTAAAATTTATAGATAAAAGCTATAGAGAATTGGAAGTGTATTAAAATAAAGTTCATATTATTAACGAAAAGTTAATAAATGTTTAGAAAATAAATTATAGTATTTAAATACATTAATTGAAAAAATATGTATTTGAGGTTAATATTATATGAAATAAGAAAACAAAAGTTTAAGGTTAAGGGGAGGAAAATCTATGAGTAAACATTTAGCTACGGATATACGTGTAGCTATTGAGAAGGATAATCCATCTATTTGTAGAGATAAAGAGAAATGTATAAAATGTGGTTCATGTAAAAATATATGTACAGATTATATAGGTGTAAATGGTCATTATTCTTTGGAGAAAACTAATGATATTGCTGTTTGTATAAATTGTGGTCAATGTGCGAATGTATGCCCAACATCTAGTATTACTGAAGTTTTTGATTATAAAAAGGTACAAGATGCAATAAGTCATAAAGATAAAATAGTCATAGTTTCTACGTCGCCTGCTGTTAGGGTATCTTTAGGTGAAGAATTTAATATGAATAACGGAAGTTTTGTCCAAGGTAAAATGATAGCATTACTTCGTAAGTTAGGTTTTGATTATGTTCTTGATACTAATTTCGCTGCTGATATGACTATAGTTGAGGAGGCTAGTGAATTAGTGGAGCGTATAACTAAAAATAATAAACCTCTACCGCAATTTACTAGCTGCTGTCCTGCCTGGGTAAAATATGCTGAGACCTTTCATCCAGAAATATTAGAGCATATTTCAACTTCAAAGAGTCCTATAGGAATGCAAGGGCCTACAATAAAGACTTATTTTGCAAAGAAGATGGGAATTGATCCTTCTAAGATTGTAAATGTAGCCTTAACGCCATGTACAGCTAAAAAGTTTGAAATCAAAAGAGAAGAAATGAATGCATCAGGTAGATATTATGGTATAGAAGATATGCGTGATATGGACTATGTTATAACAACTAGAGAAGTAGCTATTTGGGCTAAAGAAAAAGGAATTGATTTTAATTCTTTAGAGGATAGTAACTTTGATAAATTAATGGGAGAAGCCTCAGGGGCTGGTGTTATATTTGCTAATACAGGTGGAGTTATGGAGGCTGCTTTAAGAACAGCATACAAATATATCACTAAAGAAGATCCACCTAAAGATTTTTATGATTTAGAGTCTGTAAGAGGTATGGAAGGTGTTCGTGAAGCTAGTTTCAAAATAAATGACTTAGAAATAAACATAGCTGTTATTTATGGAACTGAAAATGCTTCAAAGTTTATTTCAAAGATGAAAAATTCGGATAAGAAATATCACTTTATTGAGGTTATGACTTGTCCAGGCGGATGCATAGGTGGAGGTGGACAACCTAAAGATAAAAAATTTGAAGGTGATAAGCTTAGAGAAAAGCGTATAGATGGGTTATATAAAAGAGATTCAAGCATGAAATTAAGAGTTAGCTATGAAAATGAAGAGATTAAAAAGTTATATGAGGAGTTTTATGAAAAACCTTTAAGCAATCTTGCTGAGGAAATGTTACATACAACTTATTTTGATAGAAGTAAAGATTTAGGAGGAGAAAAAATGAGTGAATCAGTAAAATATCGTTGTACAGTTTGTGGATATATACAAGAAGGAGAATTACCAGAAGGATTTATATGTCCAGTTTGCAAGAGTCCAGCTTCAGCCTTTGTAAAAGTTGAAGAGAAATCAGAGGTAGATGATAAAGATTCTAATAAATCAGAATCATCTAGTGAAAGTAGTAATAAATATAAAGGAACAAAAACAGAAAAGAATTTAATGGATGCATTAGCTGGGGAGTCCATAGCTAGAAATAAATATACATTTTTTGCAGAGGTAGCTAAGAATGAAGGATATGAACAAATATATGAACTATTCTTAAAAACAGCTGGCAATGAAAGAGAACATGCTAAACTATGGTTTAAGGAGTTAGGATATTTAGGAGATACTAAAGAAAATTTATTACATGGGGCAGAAGGAGAGCATTATGAATGGTCAGATATGTATGCTAGATTTGCAAAAGAGGCTGAAGAAGAGGGATTTTTTGATTTAGCAGAAAAATTTGTAGAGGTTGCTAAAATAGAAAAATCTCATGAAGATAGGTATAGAAAGCTTTTAAACAATATAAAGATGAAAAAGGTATTTGAAAAATCAGAAGAAACTATGTGGGAATGATTAAATTGTGGATATCTTGTTATTGGTATAAAGGCTCCAGAGGTTTGCCCAGTATGTAATTATGCCAAAGGATTTTTTGAAGTAAGAGCTGAAAATTATTAATAATAATTTATTTTACATAGTTTAAGCTTATAAATTATAAAAACAATCTTTGTCACTATAAAAATATAGGTATAAATAAATTACTTCCTTTAAAGTAGATAAAAAACTATAAAAATCTATTTTAAAGGGAGTATTTTTTATTTGAAATGATACATAGATGAACTATGTTTTATTAAAATAATAGTTTGAAAATAGAGAAAGAGGATTTTAAAAGATAAATTTAAGTGATTTTACAGGGGAAGTGAAATAGAAATATTTCTTTAAATGTATGTACAAATTATATAATTTATTAACAAATTATATAAAGTATTCTTTTTGTATTAAAATATTAGACTTAAATTATTGATATTAAATAGTTTAAATAGTAAAATTCTTTATATAAAACGTTTTCGAAAGCGGATAAGATATTATTAGGAGGGGGACAATATGATAAAAAGAAAAAAAGCATTATCACTGATTTTAAGTGGTATTGTATGTTCATCTTTAATACTTACAGGCTGTGGAAATAGCAAAGAAGAGGAAAGTAAGGAAACTGTTAATTTAACTTGGTATGTTATAGGTGATGAGCCAGCTGATAATGATATTGTGGAAGAAGAAGTAAATAAATATTTAAAAGATAAAATAAATGCTACAGTAGATATAAAACATATACCTTTTGGGGATTATACTAAGAAAATGAGTGTTATTAGTAATTCAGGGGAACCTTATGATCTTGCCTTTACATGTTCTTGGGCATTTCCTTATTTAGAATATGCTAGAAAAGGAGCTTTTTTAGAGTTAAATGATTTATTAGATACAGAAGGAGCACCATTAAAGAAAGAAATAAACAAAGAGTTATGGAAGGGTGCAGAGATAGATGGTAAAATATATGCTGTTCCAAATCAAAAAGAAATAGCATTAGCACCTATGTGGGTATTTGATAAAGAGCTTGTTGAAAAGTATAATATTCCTTATGAAAATATACATTCAGTAAACGATTTAGAACCTTGGTTAAAATTAGTAAAAGAAAAAGAACCAGATTTTATTCCATTTTATACTCAAGGAGATTCAATTCCTTTAGACTTTGATGATATAGTAAATCCATTAGGCATATTCTATAATGATAAGAGTTTAACAGTAACAAATAAATTTGAATCAAAAGAAATGAAGGATATGTTATTAAAATTAAGAGAATATTATGAAGCTGGATACATAAATCAAGATGCAGCAGTAACTGATATGAAACCAGAAGTAAAAAGATTTGTATGGAAAGCAGATGGACAACCATATGCTGAAAATATATGGGGAAAATCTTTAGGTAGGGAAGTAGTAACTTCATCAATAATACCACCATATATAACTAATAATTCAACAACTGGTGCAATGACTGCAATTTCTGCTAACTCTAAACATCCTAAGAAGGCAATGGAGTTATTGACTTTAGTAAATACTGATACAAATTTAAGAAACTTATTGATGTTTGGAATAGAGGGAAAACATTATGAAAAAATAAATGACAAGCAAATAAAGAAATTTGATGGTAAGAAATATGATGTTGTTAGCTGGGCATATGGAAACTTACTTGGTACTTATGTTTCAGAAAATGACCCTATAGATAAGTGGGAGGCTTTTGAAAAATTCAATAATTCAGCTAAGGTTTCTCCGATATTAGGATTTAAATTTAATTCAGAAAACGTTTCAAATCAAATTTCGGCTATAAATAATGTTTTACAGGAATTTGAAAGAGCATTATATACAGGTTCAATAGATCCTGAAGTTGGATTAAATGATTTAAATAAGAAATTAAATGATTCAGGTATAAAGGAAGTTAAAGATGAAATACAAAAACAATTAAATGAATGGAAAGCAAAAAATAATTAGTGTTATTAATAAATAGAGGGTAAGTTTTCACTTACCCTCTTTATCTATTTAATAGTCTTATATTATTTGTGATGTTTTGGTGAAATTTCAACTGTTATGCTAATACCAATACCTGCTATTATTCCAGTTAATATGTAGTAAGTTAAGTCATTCATTGGTATTACATATAAACCAAGTAGCCCTATTATAAGTAAAAGTAAAAACATACATACCACAAAAAATAGTGGTTTAAATTTAGGGGTTGTGGGAATAATTTTTGCTATTTTATCTGATAACTTTAAACTTTTATTTATAGGTATAAAAATAAAAGTTGCAATTGCTAGTGATAAAATCATTGGAATAAAACTCATTAAAGATTTCATCTTAAGTTCCTCCTTTATTAAAAACTTTCTTAATTTTATAAGTTGATATTAGTATTTTAAGAAGGTCTTATAATTCTTACCTTCATAATAATCACCTCGATTTTTCTTTAAATATAAGTAAAAATACCAATTATAAATTAATCAGTTTTAGTTAATGTTAATTACTTCTTATATAAATTATACATTATTTAAGATAAAAGAGTTTATATTATAAGGAATTTAATATAGAACTTTTTTACAAATTAGAAGTGTTTTAGGGATTTTAAGCAATTAGAAAATTAATCAAAGGAAAAAATAAAGAACCAGTTATTAAAACTTAAAAACTGGTCCTTATGAAATGTATATAGTTAAAAATAATTAAGATTATAAAAATTAATTAGTAGTGCTATTTTCTAATTGTTTAATAGACTCCTTAGTTTTATTTAATGAATCATTTAGATTACTTAATTGTTTTTCTAAATCTTCTTTTTCAGTCTTAGCCTTAGATAATTCCTCTTCTTTGTGAGTTAAATCCTCTTTTGAATTGTTAATTGTGGTAACTAATTCATTATGAGTATTATTTAAATTTGAATCACCTTTTGCTGAAGAACCAATACAAATAGCTATAAAAAATATACATATTCCTAGTAAGAATTTTAATATTTTTTTTGGTGTATTTTTCATAATATAGTAAAGTCCTTTCTAATTTTTATTAATAACATTTTGAACAAGGGGAGTATCCCATAGATTCTGCCTCTGATAGTGGAATATAACTTGTCCTAGCTGGATTTGTATTACCACATTTATTTTTACGATGATATTTTTTACCTGTTGCAGTTATGTACACCATCTCACCAACTGGTTTAGAAGGCTGTGGATTATCAGAATTATATGAGTCTGATTTAGCGTTAGATGAGTTATTACTAGTAGATTTTTTACTAGAATTATTTGAAGAACTTTGACTAATACTATTTGCTTCTTCTTGTTTTTGTTTTTCAATCTTAGCTTGTCTTTGTTTTTCAGCTTCTTCTTTTTGTTTTAGTTCTACTTTGGCTGTGGTATCTTTTAAAAGTTGTTCCTGTTTTTGTTTTTCATCATTAAGTTGATTTATTTTTTCCTTCAAATCACTTATATCTTTATTCAAGGTAGATAGTTCTTCTTTGGAGCTATCTATTTTTGCTAATACAGTAGTTTTTTCAGCTTTTAATTTATTAATATCTTTTTGAGGTGTACCCAAAACAGTAAAACCAAAAATCATACCAATTAAAGCTACTATAACAAAAGCTTTTCTTTTCTTTAAAAATGATGTGAATTTATTCATTTTGTCCTCCTTACGTTTATGTCCATTAACTAATATAACATAAATTTAGAATAAAATGTATAAAATATTGATAAAAATTAAATTTTAAGTAAATAATATTAATTAATTGTTCATTAATTAGATTTTTATTATTATTTTATAATATTTAACTATGTATATATTATCATTACTTTAAAAAATACCAATTTATAATATTTTTTTATTAATTAGTGATGTTATTTAAAAATTAGTATTTAAATTTATAAAATTTTTCTATATATTTGAAAAATATATAATAAATTTGTATTATATATTATATAAACAAATATGGAAAAATTTAAATGGAGTTGTTTTAAAGATTTATACTATTAATGAAAAGAGGATTTATAATGGAAAAAACAAAAGAATATAAGAACTTATTATTAAAAGAAATACTAATGGATTTTTTATTTGTTATCTCTATGGTTGCACTTATATTATTAATTGATGTTGTTTTAGGACAATTAAGAGATATATATATTAAATTAGGTGGGAAATTTATTGGAAGCAATGTAATTAATGAGAGTGTTAGTGTAAGAATTATTTTTGCTAGTATAGTAGGACCCATAATAGAGTCATTTTTAATAATTGGATTAATAAATTTAAGCAAAAAATTTATTAAAAGCAAATTTAAATATTCATTATTAGTTGCACTAATATTTGCTTTATTGCATTACTACAGTCTAATATATATTTTGTGTGTTATACCTAGTGCAATAATAATGGTATTTTCTTATACATATTATAAACCTAAAAAATTATCTCCATTTTGGATTTTAACTTTAATACACATGATAAATAATTTTATAATTACTATGAGTTAAGCTAGAAGTTATATTTTAAATTTACTTTAAGGAGTACAAAATGAAATACAAAATAAGATTTGCAGATAAAGAAGATTACAAGGTGATAAATGAAATTATTAGAGAGGTATATGACTTACATGTTAAAAATAGACCAGATGTGTACAATGAAACTGATAAACCATTATCAGAAGAGGAATTTAAAGAAATTCTAGAGGATGATAGATACAAGATGTTTTTAGTTCAGGAAAGAGAAAGTAAAGAGGTTGTAGCTTTTAGTCTTATACAAATAGTAGGGCCTAGAAACATACCAATACTTACTCCAGTAAAAACTGCCTTAATTGATACTTTTTGTGTTAAGGAAAAGTATCGTAAAAGAGGAATAGGAAAATTTTTATTTCAGCATATTATAAGTTTTGCACAAAAAGAAGGAGTAAACACATTACAATTAGTTGTCTGGGAATTTAATAAAGGAGCTATTAAATTTTATGAAGCTTTGGGAATGAAAAAAAGAAATATAAGTATGGAATTAGCTTTATAGAAAAATATTACTTTATTACAATAAATAATTAAGATAAATTTTAATTAGGACATTAAATAGTTAATAATCTTTAATGGATAAAAATAAAATAGGGTGCTAATAATTAGCACCTTGTTTCTATTTAGGTTAAAAGTATTTAAGCTCTTCTTCGTATATAATATTTCCATTAGTATCTAAGCCTTTTATATAGTTAGCTTTATTTTTTTCATTATTTGTATGTGAAGTAAGAATAAACATTTTATTTTCATCCAATTCATAATTTGAAATGATTTTTTTATTATTATCCTCTAAAACAATATTTTTTATTTGAGGGTCATTTACATAACCGTATATTTTAGCTATAGGTTCAGAGTTTTTTGTAGGCTTTGAAGTATAAGTATTAAAAGTTACTTGCTTAGAGTAGTCTATTGGATATCCAGCTGGATAATTAACTGGATGCCACTTAATTAGCCCCTTTCTAATAACATCTATTGAAAACCAATCCTTATATTTACATAGATATATTTTTTCTTTACCTAAGTCTATAGTCTTAATTATATTTGAAGGGCCATAATAAACTGACTTTTCTGATTGCTCATGTGCTTTTAGAGGAGTGAAGCTTCCAGGGAAAATTATTTTAGAACAAATGAGGATAAGTATTATTGCCAAAAACCATTCTATAATAGCACTATATTTTTTATAAATTTTCATTAGCTTCACCTTCTTTGTTAAGTGGAATTTTTATTTTATTTTGTCTATCATACCAGTCAATTTTAATAATTAAATATTTTACGTCTTCCTTGATCTTTTTATCAAGTAGTATTAATCCTTCTGTTACCCAAAAACTTGTAGAGGAGCTTATAGCTGTTTTTATATATTCTTCTCCATTGTCATCAAATATTCTAAAGATACTTTCTGAGAAAGACCAGCCTAGAGTAGTTCTGACTTGTTTATATCTAATATATGACTCATCTTCAGTATTAATAATTCTTTTTATTATTAAGTAATCATCATCTATTTTTATCTTTTGATTTGGTTCTATTACTTCAGCTTTGCCTTCATTAACAAGTGATCTTATATCTTTAAAATAATATTTGCTTTTAGGTAAGCAAATAAAGCCTATAAAACAAATAGTAATTAAGCAAACTAAAATTATTAATCTTCTTATTACCTTAATTGTATTCTCCCCCTTATTAATTTATTTGTAATTTTTATTTTTAAAGTTTAAAGTATTATACTTTGTAATTTGCTAATAGTTTTATATTAAAATAAGCAATAAAGTCTTTATATTTTAAAGTGATTTATGGATTTTTTATATTTACCATAGATTTTAGTATGTTCACTAAATATGATTTTAAGATTTAAATTTTTCAATCAATATATATAATTTTATAAAATAGTTTTGATTTCTAAAATAATATACCATTTTTTCTTTTATATGGGAATAAGTTTGTTGAATAAAAGCAATATTTAATAATATATATATTTATTTAAAATATATAAAATGGAAAAGCAGATATGTATATTTAAAAAAATAATCAATAAAAGTATATTTAAAATATAAGCTTAATTTAGTTGCTTTTGTATAATGTTACAAAATTTCTAAAAATATTGAAAACGTTATGATTAAAGTGTTAATATTAAAATATATTATTAAAATTTAAATAAGAAAGGGGTTTATCAAGTGAATAGTAGTAAAAAAATTAAGTCTATTTCTATGCTAGTTTTATTAACATTCTTATTTAGTTTTTTACCTCATATGCCAGTAATGGCTGAAGTAGAAAATAATAATGCTAAAGCAAATGAAAAGACTTTAGTTAAGAATGAGAGTGAAGCTTTTGCTGTAGTTGTGGGAGATTTTTTAAAAGAAAGTGGTAACGGTTCCGATTGGGATCCAAGAAATATGAAAGGAGTGTTGAAAAAGTATAAAAATGGTTTATATGAAGGGGCTTTAAAGTTAAAGGCAGGAAATTATAATTATAAAATTGCCATGAATGGAACTTGGGATGAGAGCTATGGTAATAATGGTCAAAACATAGCTTTGAATTTATCAAAAGATTCAGAGGTAATATTTAGGTTGGATTATAAAAATAAAAAGGTATATGATTCAATAAATAATCCTGATCAATTTAAAACTAAGGCTATTTTAGCAGGTAATATAAAGGATATAATTGATGGGGCTTCTGATTGGAATCCTGGTAACTATACCGAGAAACTTGATTATATAGGTGGAGGTATGTATAAAAAGACTTTCCCTATAAAAGAGAGTGCACAAGGAAAAGATATAAGTTTAGAATACAAAGTTGCATATAATGGAGAATGGAATAATGGCGAAGTAGCAGAAAATGCTAAGGTAGTAATTCCAAAGGGTACTAAAAACATAACTATTCTAAGTAGTTATTTAGATAATTATGTTAAGGATTCAATAAATAATCCAAATCTTTCCAATACAGTTTCCCTAATAGGAACAGTTAGAGAAGGGAATGGAGATTGGGATGTAAATAACAAAGACTTTGAAATGCATAATCTTGATGAAAATAGAGTTTTATATTCTAAGATAATGAAAAAAGGAACTTATGAGTATAAAGGCCTTGTAAATCATTCTTGGGATAATGGAGGAATACCATCTCAAGGAAATGTTACTTTAAATGTGCCAGAGGACAGAAATGTTATCTTTGTAGCAGATTTAAAAAATAATAAAATATATGATTCAATAAATAACACCAAAGAAATAAATGAAGCATTAGGAATAAAAGGTGATGAAAATACAGGTGAAGATAATAATGGTGGAAATCAAGGAGAAAGTGAAAACAAGCCAGATTCAGTAAAAAGTCCTGTAGTAAATGAGGATGGAACAGTAACTTTTAGTGCTAAGTTTAATGGGGATAGCTTGTATCTTATAGGATCTATGGTATCTTGGGATACAAGTAAGCAAATTGAAATGAAAAAGGGAGAAGATGGTGTATTTAAAGTAACAATACCTTTAACTGGTGGAGTTTATGAATATAAGTTTAAACCTAATAAGGATAATTGGGATAATTCATTTACAGACCCATCTAATAAGGCTATGGCTAATGGAAATTCAGTATTAAATATGCCAGGTTTAGAAATAGGCATAGAATCAAGTGTTGAAGTTGGTAGCAATACAAAGCTAGTTGCATATATCTATGATACTGAAGGTAATAAAAAAGAAACTAATGTTAATTGGTCTTTAGAGGAACCAGTAAGTGGAGTATCTATTAAAGAAAATACTTTAAAAGTTTCTAAGGATGTAGATTCAAGTAAGAAAATAAAGATTAAAGCTACTGATGGAAAATACGTAGTTAGTAAAGAAATTACTATTTTAGCTCAAATGTATACCTATACAATAAATTATTATAGATTTGATGGTAATTATGATAACTGGAATTTATGGTTATGGCAAACAGGTGGAGAAGGAAAAGGTTACGATTTTAATAAAAAAGATGAAGCTGAAAAAGGATTTACAAGAGCAGTCTATAAATTCCCATCTGATAAATTAAACTTCCTTATTAGAAAAGGAAATTGGGAAGATAAAGATGTTGGACATGATAGAACCATAGAAGTTAAGAATGGAAATAATGTAGAGGTATGGTTAATACAAGGGGATGAAAATATTTATTATGATAAGAAGGATGTAGATACCTCACCTAAATTAGTATCTGCCTTAATGGATAGTAAAACAGACCTGTTAGTTACTTCTGCTGGAAATATAGAAGATTCAGAGTTAGATTCTTTCAAATTAATTGATAAGACTGATAATAAGGAAATTAAAACAAGTGCAATTAAAGTATCTGATAATAAAGTTAAATTAACCTTAAAGAAAGAATTATTTAGTACTCCAGAAATTGATCCAAGCCATGATTATGAAGTTAGTAGTAATAACTTTAGAGCAACCAAGGTTACTATGAGAAAAATCTTAGATGATCCAGAATATTTCTACAATGGAGATGACTTAGGGGTAACTTACAAAAAAGATTCTTCAACATTTAAATTATGGGCACCAACAGCTAAGGAAGTTAGCTTAGTATTATATGATAATGAGGGAACTTATGATGAAAATGGAAAAGTAACAGATAATACTGGTGGAAGAGAAATTTCTATGAAGAAGGAGGATAAAGGAGTTTGGAGCCTAAAAGTAGATGAAAACTTAGAAGGTAAGTACTACATGTACAAAGTAAGCTTTTCAGATGGAAAAACAAATTATGCTATAGATCCATATGCTAAGGCTGTTTCAGCTAATGGCCAAAGAGGGGCTATAATTGAATTTTCATCTACAAATCCATCAGAATGGGGAAGTGTAAAGAAACCTCCTATGTTAAATCCTACAGATTCAATTTTATACGAAATGCATGTTAGAGATTTTTCAATATCTAAAGATTCAGGAATAAATAATAAAGGTAAATTTGAAGGTATAGCAGAAGAAGGAACAAAGGTTCCAGGAACTGATGTTAAAACAGGAATAGATCATTTAAAAGAGCTAGGAATAACAACAGTTCATTTATTACCATCTTTTGATTATGCTTCAGTTAATGAAATAAGCAATAAGCCTCAATTTAACTGGGGATATGATCCTCAAAATTATAATTCCTTAGAGGGATCATATTCAACAAATGCTGAAGATCCAAAATCAAGAGTAAGAGAATTTAAAGATATGGTACAAGCTCTTCATAAAAATGGAATAAGAGTGGTTATAGATGTAGTTTATAATCATACTTATGGAATAGGGCAAAATTCACCTTTTGATCCAGTTGTACCAGGATATTTTTATAGAACTAATGATGAAGGTAAATACACTAATGGATCAGGATGTGGTAATGAAGTTGCAACAGAAAGACCTATGGTTAGAAAATATATAAAAGATTCTGTTAAGTATTTAGCTAAAGAATATGACGTTGATGGATTTAGATTCGATTTAATGGGATTAATAGATACAAAAACTATGAGTGAACTAACAACTGAGTTAAGAAATGAAATTGATCCAAGTTTAATAATATATGGTGAACCATGGCAAGCTGGAGGAAGTGCACTTCCACAAGAACAGCAAACTTTAAAGGGAAGCCAAAAAGGTAAGGGCTTTGCCGTATTTAATGATAATTTTAGAAACGCTATAAAAGGTGATAGTGATGGAGCAGGACAAGGATTTGCCACTGGAGCTAGTGGTAAAGAAGGAGCTATAGTAGCTGGGGTTAAAGGATCAGTTGATGATTTTACTGATAGTCCAAGTGAAACAATAAACTATGTAACTGCTCATGATAATTTAAATCTTTGGGATAAGATTATAAAGGCAGCAGGCAAGGAAAAAGCTGCAGGTTTCTTAGAAATGAGAGATGGAGTTTTAACAGGGGAAGATGCTAATAATTATTCTTCAGTTCAAGAGGCTGTTGAAAAGAAAGCTAAACCATATAGTGTAATAACAGAGACTAATCCTTTAGATAATGAATATGTAAGAAGAAGTATATTAACAACTGCTATTACAATGACTTCACAAGGAATTCCATTCTTCCAAGCTGGAGATGAATTCTTAAGAAGTAAATATGGAGATCACAATAGCTATAAGAGTCCAGATGCTATAAATCAAATAAACTGGCAAAATAAAGAAAAGTTTAGTGGAGTATTTGATTATTATCAAGGGTTAATAGCTTTAAGAAAATCACATCCAGCCTTTAGAATGGATACAAAGGCTGCTATTGAAAGTAATTTAGTGGTAACTAAAGCTAATGATAATATAGTTGTATTCCAACTTAAAAATTTTGCTAATGGAGATTCATGGAAGAATATAGTGGTAGTTTACAATGGAAATAATGCTGAGAAGGAAATTTCTCTTCCACATGAAGGCGATTGGAATGTGGTAGTAAATGAACACAAGGCCGGAACAAGTGTCTTAGAATCTCTTAAGGGAGTAAATTCAGTAAAGGTTGCACCTTTATCAGCTAAGGTTCTTTATGATGAAAGCGTAGAAGGAGAAGCACAAACTCCAACATCTATAGATGTTACTCCTTCAAGCTTAAAACTAGATATAGGAGCTTCAAGTTTCTTAAAGGCAGTAGTTAAAGACCAAAATGGAAGAATAATTCCTAATGCAGAAATAAAATGGAATATTTCAGATAACTCAGTAATAAAGGTTGATTCAAATAATGGAAAAGTAACTGCTTTAAAAGAAGGAAAGTCAATTATAACTTTAAGCTCTGGAAGTTTAACTAAGGACGTAGAAGTAGAGGTTGTTCATCTTGTTCCAAGCTCTTTAGAATTAGATGGTCCAAATCAAGTTTATACAGGGAAGGATATTCAACTTAATGGAATTGTTAAGGATCAATTTGGACAAATAATCTCAGGGGCAAACATAGAGTGGTCCTCTTCAGATGAAAGCATAGCTAAAGTATCAACTCTAGGAGTGGTTCAAGGAATTAGTGAAGGAAAGGTTAAAATAACAGCTAAGAGTGGAAAGACTAAGGCTACTAAGGAAATAGAAGTTAAAAAATATACTAAAAAATATATAGAATTCACTTATGTTAGAGATGATAAAAACTATGATGGATGGAATATTTGGACTTGGCAAACAGGGGTAAATGATGGTCAACAAAACTTTACTCAAATAAAAGATGGAAAAGCAGTATCAAAGTTTGAAATAGCACCAGATGTAACTCAAGTTGGATTTGTTTTAAGAAAGGGTACTGGTTGGGATGAAAAAGATCCATATGAATCAGATAGATATATACAAATAGATCAATCAATGAATGTAACAAAGGTAACTGTTAAGAGTGGAGTGGGAGAGTTTTTCCAAGTTCCAGCTATAAAAAATGCTGAAATACAAGGAGGAAATATTAACTTTAAATATAGAGATAAAGCTTTATATGAAGAGAGTAATCAATCTTCCATAGATAAGGTTCAAGTTAAGGTTACTTCACCAGGAATATTGTTTAAGGATACAAAAACTTATGACATGGAGTATGATTCACAAAATGAGTTCTTTGCATATTCATTAAAGGATATAAAACCTGGAACTTATGAATATAGTTTTTTAGTTACTAAGGATGGTAAAACAGTTGAAACTGAAAAACAAAGAATAGAATATTCTCCATTAAAAATAAATGGAGAGGTTACTTTCAAAAATAATCAGGTTAACTATGATGAAAATGCTCTTGCAAATCTTAAATTAAGTGGAAGTGATGCTAAAAAAGAAAATATAAAAGAAGTTTATATGGACCTTACAAATGTAGGTGGCCCTAATAAGGTATTAATGGATTTAAATTTATTAAAGGATAATTCATTAAGCCAAAGCATTGGAATAAATGATAATGTAGTAGCTGGCGAAAAAGAAATACCAGTTACAATAGTTGATAAAAATGGTGAAAATCATAAGGCATTAGGAAATTTAACTGTTAAATCAAAGGTAGGCGTTGGACCTTTAGACTTTGGTTTTGATGAGTCTAGAATTTACTTTACAGTAACAGATAGATTCTTTAATGGAGATAAGAATAATGATGATCCTCATGGAAACAACTATGATAAGAAGAATCCATATACTTATCATGGAGGAGATTTAAAAGGATTAACAGATAAGATTCCATATTTAAAAGAACTTGGAATAAATACAATATGGATAACTCCTATTGTTGAGAATACTGATTTTAATCAAATGTTCTCTCAAGGAAAAACTCAATACTCATATCATGGTTACTGGGCTAAGGATTTTGAAAAATTAGATCCACATTTAGGAACTATGTATGACCTAAAAACATTAATAGATACAGCTCATGATAGTGGAATAAAAATAATGGTTGATGTTGTTTTAAATCATGCTGGATATGGAATGAAGAATAAAGAGGCTAATAGTGGAGCTAATAACTATCCAACAGAGGAAGATAGAGCTAAGTTTAAAGGCATGTTTAGAGAAAATCCAGGAAATGATTTTATAACTCAAGAATCAGCAGGACTTCCAGATTTTAAAACAGAGGATCCAGAAGTAAGAGAAAAATTAATAGAGTGGCAAACAGGGTGGATTGAAAGATCAAAGACTGAAAAAGGAAATACTATTGATTATTTTAGAGTTGATACGGTTAAGCATGTTGATAATACAACTTGGAAGGTATTTAAAAATAAATTAACAGAAATAAACCCAAGCTTTAAAACTATTGGTGAATATTTTGGAGCTGATATAAATAATGATGGAGGACAACTTCAAAATGGACAAATGGATGCTTTATTAGACTTTGGTTATAAAGGAAAAGCAAGAGAATTTGTAAATGGAAATATTGAGGGAGCTTCAGCTTATTTAGATGATAGAGCAAGTAAAATAAGCAATACCAATTTAATGGGACAATTCTTAAGTAGTCATGATGAAGATGGATTCTTAAAGACTGTGGGAGATGACTTAGGCAAACAAATGCTTGCTGCTTCTCTTCAGATAACAGATAAGGGTATCCCTGTTATATACTATGGAGAAGAACTTGGAATGTCAGGATGGAATGGCTTTGAACAAGGAGATCAAAATAGATATGATATGGATTTTGAAAGATTAAATGATCCTAAGTATAAAAAGGTTCATGATCATTATGAAAAACTTCTTAATATAAGAAAAGAATACTCTAAGGTATTTTCAAAGGGAAATAGAAAAACTATTGCAGGAAACAATGAAGAAGGATATTCAGTAGTATTAAGAAGCTATAATGGAAAAGAAATTACTCCTATGAATTTAAGTGAAAATAATGAAGAGAAAAATATTACAAATGGACAAAACCTATTTGTTGTATTAAACACTAAAAATGAAGATAAATATATAAGTTTTAAAACAAATTTCAAAGAAGGAGATAAGGTTAAAGACTTATATAGTGGAAATGGATATTCAATAGGCAAAGATGGAAAGGTAACTGTAAAAGCCCCTTCAAGGGAAGATGGAGGAACTGCTATCTTAGCTCTTAAAAATGATAGTATATCACCTTCAGTTATAAATAATGCTCCAGAAATAAATGCTAAAGATGTTACATTAACAGTTGGGGATAAGTTTGATCCAATGGAGGGTGTAACAGCTATGGATAATGAAGATGGAGATATAACAAAGGATATTAAGGTTATAGAAAATAATGTGGACACAGAAAAGGCAGGAGATTATAAAGTAATTTACAAAGTAACAGATAGTGAAGGTGCATCAAAAACTAAGGAAATCAATGTTAAGGTCAATGAAAAAGAAACTACTCCTCCAGAAGAAATTCAGGTAACTGGCGTCAAATTAAATAAGAAAGATTTAAACCTTAAAAAAGGTGAAAAATATACTTTAAAGGCTGAAATAAGTCCAAAAGATGCAAAAAACAAAGATGTTACTTGGATATCAAGTAATCCAAAGGTTGTATCAGTTGATGAGAATGGAAATATAGAGGCTAAATCATCAGGAGAAGCTGAAATAACAGTAACAACTAAGGATGGTGGATTTAAAGCTACATGTAAAGTTAAGGTTAAACACTCAGGTTTCTTACCTAATACTGGCTCAGTGGGAGGAAGAATAGTTATTGTAATAATTGGAGTTATAGCTATTGGAATAGGTGTAGCAATGATTTTTTACAAAAGAAAAGTAATTAGAAGAAATAGGCAGGATAAATAATCATTATAAATTAATCTTAATTTCTTGGCTTTAAAGGAAAATTAATAAAAATATCATTAATTGAATAGTAAAATCAATGAAAAAGAGATATCAAAATATATGATATCTCTTTTTATACTCTATATTTTAATTGAATATTAATTTAAAGTGGTTTTCATATAGTATTGTTTAAAGAATTAATCTTATTATTTTTCCACAACTAAATTTCTTTTAGAATCTAGTAAAGGGGTTAAACCGCAGCCATTTGGACCTTGAGCTAAAAGATAATTTACTCCAGTTTTTTTATCCACTAAGACAATTATTGTTCCAAAATCTAAGTTTTCTATAAACTTATTTTCAAATCTTTTTTCTTTCTTAGAAAACATATAAAAACTCCTTTTAATATATTTAAATTAATAAGCTTAAAAATAAGGCGTTAATTTTATATAATTTTATTTAAATCTTTTATATATTCTTCAAAATAAGAGCCACATTTTCTTAGCTCACCAAGAACTCTATTTATGCCGTAATCAGATTTATACCAGTTATCCTTAGAAATTCCTTGAGTTTCTACTGGAACAACATAAAATTGTGTATTAGGATATGCTAAAGAGTAAGTAATTAAAGCCCTTCTGGCATGAAAGGCTTGGCAACATAATATAGCACTTTTAACTTCTATATTTAAATCATCTGTAACTTTCCTTGAGAAAAAGGCGTTTTCAGAGGTATTAGTTGATTTATTTTCAACTAAAATAGATTCTAATGGAACATCATTTCTAAATAAAACTTCCTTACAGAATTCCCAATCAGATTCATATTTACCAGCATACTTTTTATTTATTATTTTTTCATTTGGAAATTTTTCTAGTTTACAAGAAAACTTGCCTGAAGGAAGTACATATTTTGCTAATCTTTGTTTATATAATAAACTAGCCTTTTCGCTTACCTCGTATTTGGATGAACCTGGTATAAAGATTAAGTCACAAGGCTTTGGTTTATCACAAACAAAAATAAATTTAGTTATATCATCTAATAGTCTCATTTCATAACCTCTCTAAATTTATAGCCTTAATTTTAAAACTTATGTAATTTAATATAAAAATTATATGTTTAGTTTATAAAGTATAATTAGTTTATTATTTTAAAAATTAGCTTATTATTACAATATATATAATTTTATATATTGAAATTAGTTTTAATTAAAGTTTTATATACTTCTCATTATCATTATTTTCTTTTAGTTTAATCATAAATGGAGATAAGGGAACAATAATAATTAGATAAATAATGTAATAAAAAATATCAAAAGAAAATAGATAGCCTTCTATAAAATAAGGGAATAAGGCTAATAAGGCAATGAATGCTCTAGAATTTTTTGTAACCTTGTATTGAGTATTACAATTTTTACATCTAATATACCCACAACCAACAAATCCCCATAATGCAACCATTAAATCCATATATGAAAAGTTTTCTTTACAATTAGGACAAACTTTCATAAGAGCATCTCCTTAAGTAGTTTATATTAATTAAAGTATCTTAATTTGACATTATTGATTACTTTATTGTCTTTAACTTTAGTTTTATATGATATTTATGTAATATATACCATATATTTATAAATACATTATACACTGTTTTTTAATTAATTGATAAAATTTAAAGAAATTTAAGTGAATGTTTATGGTATTAATTAAAAGTATAGGTTAACATTTGAATAGATTATAAATTAACTTCATAATTGTTTTAATAAATTCAGGATATTATAAAAGTATAGAAAAACATTATTAAAGGAGGGAAGAAATATGGCACTTGGATATTTATTAATATTATCTGTATTTATATTAGTACTAAGTATATTAGGAATTTCTTTGCTTTTTTTCTTGAAAAACAGCAAACTAAAAAATGTAGTATTTTATTTTTTAGTTATATGGTCAATTCTTATAGCATATCTTAATGCAACTAGTTTACCAACAAATTATATAGTGCAACAAATTATAGCTTGGTTATTTGGATCTATATCAATAATTGCAATTATTATTAAAGTTAAAAAGACAGGGGAAACAAATATTCCCTATATACTTGTAACAATTTCAGTTTTACTTGGAATATTTATGATGTTTTTTTAAGTAGTTGACTATATTTATAGTTAAGGGATAAAAATTTCTTAAAAGAGATAATAAATTAAAATTTATTAGAATAATGGGTTTGTATCAAAATAACTTTTTATAAAACTTATAAACATTATGAAGAGAATATCTAGGTGAGCTTTAGAATTTAAATTATTACGCAGAAGATATTACGTTAAAAAACTGAGACTGTTCGAAGCGTAGCAAGTTTCGAAGTTTTAGTAATATCTTTGGAGTAATAATTATAAATTCTTAGCGAAATCTAGTAATTCTCGGAATATGTTTGTAAGTTTTATTTGTTATATTTTAATATATGATTTAGAGAAATTTTTTATAAAATTTTTCTAAAAAAGTAAAACTATTTCCTTATCTATTACGAATAAATAAGTGTAAAGATATTCAAGAGAAAATTATATATAATTTTTGGTTGTTAAAGTTTAGGATGAATTTTACTGAAGATGGTGGGGTGAGACGGATTAATGAAAAGAAATTAATAACCCTTGTAAAAAAGAATAATGATAAAAAAGCAGCTGGAGAGATTGTTAAGTTTTATTATAAGGAGATATTTGCTTATGTTTTTAGACAAACCTCTAATGAGGAGTTATCTAAGGATTTAACTCAAGAAATATTTATTTCTATGCTTAAATCCTTAGGGGGATTTGATGATGAAAAAGCTTCCTTTAGGACATGGCTTTATAAAATAGCCAGTAACAAGATAATCGATAATTACAGATCTACATATTATAAATATGTTACTGTTGTAGATGAATTTGAGGAAGGATTAGTAGGCTATAAAAATGATTTGGAAGAATCATTTCAGCTTAAGGAGGATGCTAAGGAGATATTAGAGATTATTAATACTTTAAATACAAGCATTCAGCAAATTTTAAGACTAAAGATATTTGGAGGAATGACATTTTTAGAGATTGCTTCTCTAATTGATATGTCAGAATCTACAGTTAAAACTAAATATTATTCAAGTATTAAAAAGATAAAGAAGATATTGGAGGTGAAGAAGAATGAACAGAGAAAAAGAGGAGTTTAATATTGATAATATGGATTTAGAAATAGAGGTTCCAGAATTAAATTTAGGGGAATTAGATGAAATACTTAATGAGGGGGTTAAACCTAAATTAACATTTTTCGCTTACTTAAGAAATGCTTTTAAAGATTTAGGATTTAATAATATATTTCATGATAAAACTGAACTAGGAATTATATTGCTATCTGGAATATTTGTATTATTTTTTTCAATGACCAGTTTAAATAATAGAGAGGTAGGAAGTTTATATAAATTTATATTTATATCTTCACCAATACTTTATCTTAGCGTGATTTTATTCTCATTTTATAATTCAAAAACAAAGGGTGTTTTTCAGTTAGAAATGACTTGCAAATATAATTTGTATCAACTTTCAGCTTTAAGAATGTTTATATTTAGCCTTGGAAGCATCTTAATAAACACAGGTCTTATAGTTTTTATGAGTATATCAAATAAAGATTTAAATGCCTTAAGGCTAATAATATTGTCAGTTACAGGTTTATTTCTATTTTCAACAGTATTTATATATGCACTAATGAGGTTTAAAAGTGTATTTTCAAAGGCTTTTATTATAGTAGGGTGGATTTTAGGAAACTTACTTTTAAGTTTTGGAAATGAGAAGTACTATTTAGAGTTTTTAATGGAAGTTCCAATATATGTTCACATAGTAATTTCCATTGTATGTATATTTCTATATGTTAAGAATTTGAAGGAATTAATAGATTATAGGTATAAAAAAAGGAGAGAAATTTTATGTTAGTTGTTAATAATGTAAGCAAGAAATATGGAAGTTTTTGTGCCCTTAAGGATATAAATTTAGAGTTTAATAATGGGGTATATGCTCTTTTAGCTCCTAATGGGGCTGGAAAGACAACTTTAATTAAACTATTAACCACATTAATTTTCCCAACTAGTGGAGAAATACTTTATAAGGGTACAGATATAGTTTCATTAGATGGAGAGTATAGGGATATTATAGGTTATTTACCTCAGGACTTTGGATATTATAGAAATTATACACCAAGAAAGTTTTTGCTATATTTAGCAGCTTTAAAGGGAATAAAAAAGGAGGATGCAGTAGAAAAAGTAAAAGAGGTATTAAAAGTTGTTTCTTTAGAAAATGTTGAGAATAAAAAGATGAAGGGTTTTTCAGGAGGAATGATTCAAAGGGTTGGAATAGCTCAAGCTTTGTTAAATGATCCTAAGATACTAATTTTAGATGAGCCGACAGCAGGTTTAGATCCTAAGGAAAGAGTTAGATTTAGAAATTTACTAAGTGATTTATCAAGAGATAGAATAGTAATAATCTCAACTCATATAGTTTCAGATATTGAGTTTATTTCTAATGAGGTAATTATGATTAAGGATCATAAGATTTTATATAAGGATTCCATAGAAAATATATGTAGCACTTTAGAGGGCATGGTTTATGAAACCTCAATGACCTTTGAGGAAAGTAAAGAGTTTAGAAAGAAATATATTTTATTATCAGAAAAGCAAGATGGTGGAATAATGAAAGCTAGATTCATAAGCATGGGTAATAATGATGAAAAATGGATTAAGGTTAATCCTAATATAGAGGATGTATTCCTTTATCAATATAGAGATGAGGAGTTAGAAGGATAATCTTATGAGTATTAAAAAGGGTGAATGGGAAAAACTTTTTAGAAATCCAGTGTTAATAGTTCTTGCAGGTATTTTCTTAATATACAATTTTATTTTAATTAATGATAATTCCTATATAAAAGAGGGGTTAGAGGAAACTAATAAGCTAATAAGTCAGGTTGGATATAAAGTAGACGAGAATATGCTTAAAAAGTTAGAAAATATGTATGATGAGAAGATGAAGGATTTAAATGAGCTTACAGAAAGAAAACTTCAAAAAACCTTTGAATCTATGGATGAATTTTTAGCTAATAAGGATTTTCATAATTGGACTTATGAGGAAAAAGTATTTTCAAAGGAGGATATGGATTTAATAAATCAGTTAAGTGCAATTAATTTATATAAAAATGTAACTCCAGAGTTTATTCATAGAATAGAAAGCTTAGATTCTGAAAAAATGGCTGAAAGTAACATAAATAAGTATGGATTTAAAGGAGAAGCCGCTAATTTAGTTAGAAAAAATTATGAAGATTTAGGGGTAAGACTTAAAGAGTTAAAAAGTAATGGAGAACATAAAAATTTATTTTTCTTTGGAGAAAGTTATAGAACTCAAAATTTATTATATAAAAAAGTAATTGGAGCCTGCTTAATTGAAATTATGATACTTGTAGTATTAGGAGTAGTTTTTTTAATAAATTATGAGAGAGAAAATAAAACTCTAGGATTAGTTTCTGCTACAAAAAGAGGGCGTAATCTTATTAAGGATAAGGCTATAGTTGGACTTATGTATTCAATATTAGTTGCAATAATCATCTTAGGAAGCACTCTAATTGTATATTTTAGTGTGTTTGATTATAGTAAGATTTGGAATGTTCCAATTAGTAGTGCTTTAAATTGGGAAGTAGGTCCTCATATATCTTGGTATAATATTACAGTTTTACAAAACTTACTTCTTTCCATAGGAGTTGTTTTAATAATATCACTTATTTCAGGGGGAATAAGTTTATCCTTATGTCTTTTTCTAAAGAGTAGTTATAAAGCTTTTTTTGCCTTTTTTATACTTTTTGGAGGATTATTTATGCTGCCAGGATTATTTAGTATGAGTTCAAAACTAGTTATATGGTCATATTTTAACATATTTGTTTTAACCTTAAATCCACAAAAATGGTTTGCAGAGGCTGGAGCACTATTAACTTCAAAATATTATATAGAAGGAACATTAATAAGTAATGGAGTTATTGTGACTATAATTTCTTTAATTTTAATAAAAAGATTTAAGAAGGTAGGTATATTATAAGGGAAAAATATTAATTTAAGTGAAGAGGTAAAATATGAGAATAATAATTAATGAAATAAAGAAACTTTTCAATTTAAAAATTCTATTGATTCTTGGATTAATAGTTTTTATAATATGTAAAATATTTATAAGTTTTTGGATAGAAGTTTTTCCAAATGGTTCAGAAACACCAACTTTTAATTTAAGCGTACAAATGCTTAAAGATTATGGAACAACAATGGATGAAAAGGAATTTGAAGATTTTAAGGAAAAGTCAGCTTTGAGAGAAAAAGAGGCAGACGAATATTTAAAGGGAGATAAAGAGGCACAAGAGCTTGGAATAAAATCATATAGAGAGCTAAGAGAAAGTTTAGATAAGGGAAAAACTGATGAAAAGGTTGAGGCTCTTCATTCAAAAATATATTTTAAGGATAATGTATATCTGTTTTGGGAAATGCAATCTAGAGAGTCTTTAATAGCGTCATATGAAAATCCTTTAAATAGAAACGCTGAATTATATAGTAGCAAACCCAATAAGTATAAAAGGTTAAAAGAACTTGAAAAAGGTGATCAATTAAAATCTGTTTTAAGTTATGTTACTTTTTCAAATTATGATTCCTTAATAACTAATTTTTCAATACTTGTTGTGGTGACCTTAGCTTTTATAATATCACCAATATTTTTAAGGGATGAAAAAAATAAAGTAAACTTTCTTCAGTATTCATCAAAAACTGGAAGAAAGATTGGAAGTAAAAAAGTTATTTCAGCCATGATAACTGCCTTTGGCATAAGTACTTTGGAGTTAATAGGTATATTTTTAATGTATATTCCTAATAATACATTGCAATTTTGGAATTGTAGCATAAATTCTAAATTAAATTATATGGTTTCTTGGTTTGATTTAACTTTTGGACAATATATAATGTTAACTATTCTAGTTATATATATAATAACTTTTGTGGTAACTAGCGTATCATTATTTGTAAGTAGTAAAGTTAAAAGTTATGTGGCATTAATAGGAGTACAAGTACCTATTTTAGGAGCTTTAATAATGTTTTTATATAATATAGGACTAAATCATATGACCACAATAAATTATCCTAAATATATTCCTTTAATTGCTTATGTAGTATTTATTATAATTTCAATACTTTTAATAATTAACTTATTAAAAAATGAAAAGAATAGGGATATTTTAAATTAGTATAAATATTAAAGAGATAAGGAAGCATTAAAGTAAAAAAAGTCTGTAGCAAGAATATATTGTTACAGACTTTTTTTGAAAAATATGAAGATTATAGATACTTATGAATATGCTTAATAAATAAAGAGTTAGATAATTATTAAGCTTAAATAATATATAGTTATTAGATTTGTGAAAAATATAATAATAAATAGAATGTTATTATACTTCAAATACTGTATTTTCAACCTCTGGATTTCCTATATAAAGTCTCATTGCTACTAGTGGAATATAAAGTATAAATATTTGAGAAAAAGCTGTTACCTCTAAATATAATGGTATGTCAAAGACTTTATTTATGGAGCTAAAGGAATAGATTATTGCACCAGTTAATATAACCCCCATAGATGTTACACAAGTATAGTTAAAGTGTTTTAGGTTTTCTTTATTTCTTATATTATGATCTGTATATAGATTATATAAAAGAACTCCTAAAACTATAAGAACATATAAATAAGACCATTTAAAGTAAGAATTAAATTTATTAAGGGCCCAATTTATAAACTCAAGATTTACATAATCATAAAGTTCATTATGGATTCTTAAGTTATTTAAAAATATACTTTTTATTAGAAATGAAGTAATTATTCCAATTAATATTAAGAAAGAGGATAAAGTTAAAAATAATTTTTGTTTTACTAGGCTTTTTCCTCTACCTAAGAAAATACTTATTGTAATTATTATAAAGAAAGATAAATACAGAATAATAAGCACCTCCAACCCGTTTAAGTTTACATATTAATTATAACTTAAATTCTAGTAAATTACAAATATTGGAAAATAAAAAGCTATAATATAGTCTATCTAATAATAAGCTAGACTATACTATAGCTTTTTATCTTATATACTCTGTGTTTGTTAGCATAGATAAATTATATTATGTTAAATTATGTTCATTTCTAAATAGAGATTAAAAAATATATTAATAAAAAGTTTTAGAAAAATGTTTTTATAGGGTGTTAGCTTTTATATTTTTTTAAGCGTTCTTTTAAAAGAATAAATATGTTAATGACAATATATATAATTAGGATGTTTGATATTAATCCTAATAAGTTAGTTGAAGTAGAGGATAAGAGAGTAGTACTATCTTGTGGAAACTCATATGTTGTAAAATATTTTACTGGATATCCCCAAGTTTTAAAGCCAGAAGAGCTTAATTCATAGGGGATTATAAATGTTAAAACTAAACTTAGCCAAGCAGCTTGGTTAAGAATTTTAAAGTTAATTCTTTCTTTCATAAAATCCTCCTATATTATGAATTTTAATAATAATATAACATGAAAAATTTGTATTATAATTTATAATTAGTAAATTTTTGTTTAATAAATTTAACTATTAAGAAAAAGTGTTGATAATTGAAGGATTTATTTATATAATGTAATTAAGTAGAGATTTAAAATCTACTTTTGAAATAGGTGCAGTGATGCTTAATAGGGAATTTAGTGTAAAACTAAAGCTGCCCCCAGCAACTGTAAATGACTTCGACTTAACGATATACCACTGTGATCGATCATGGGAAGGTGTTAAGAAGATATAGTTATGAGCCAGGAGACCTGCCTAATTCAAAGCGAATAGTTTATCTTTCTGGGGAAAGAGACAAGTGATTGAAATTTTATCATACTGAAGAGGAATAGAGCCATATTAATAACTTCTGACTATTTATGAGTTAGTTTGTTTAAAGTAAGATTTAAGTTAATTATGGTAAGCTACAATGAGGTGGCTTGAATTAGTATGATTAAAATATAGAGATTAATCAATTAACTTGTAGAGATTTTCCTAGATAGGTATTCAAAGTGAGTATCTATCTTTTATTTTTGGGTAATTTAAGTTAGGATTGCTCAAAAATAACATCAGAAAGCAAATCCAAAACAGGTAAAAATCTCAATGGTGAGTAAGGTGCTTTAAGAAGTACCAAGGTTCAAAGAGGAATCAAAAATTAAATTAAGTTGTTTTAAAGGCTAATATAAATAAAAAGTCTTACTAACAAAGAGGTTAGTGAAGAGCGTAGGATACTCTAAAGTAAACAACTTAAAAATATTTAAGAGTTATATGATATAGATATTAAAAGTTAAAGTAACTTGTGCTTAAAAAGACTTTTAATTAAAATCATATAACTCTTTTTTATTGTACTTTTAAAGTAGTTAAAAGATGATTTATAATTTCTTTTAATGTAAATTATTAAGAATTTTTTTTATATAAATTTTAAAAATAGACATGATTTATTATCTATAGAAATAATACTTTTAAAAAATAAAAATCTCTAGCTATAAGCTAGAGATTTTTTTTCTGCCAAAACTTAAATGCATAGATTATTTTTATATGTGAGATTCCGTCAAAACTTAAATGTTTACTTATGTTCATGTTTTTTTGAGCTTGCAACTACTAAAGCTATACCACCTACAATAATCGCTACTAATATAACATAATTAAGATAAATCACTATGTTACCTAACATATATCTCACTCTCCTAAATCTATATTTTATTTTAAGTATTAACAATTTAATTATAATTTCCTTTGTACATAGTATCAAATTTTAAACATTGTGTAAAAAAGTAAGAAATTTAATTTTTAAGTTTAATTTCAAGTTTATTTATAAGAAAAGTTTAGATTTATTATTAATTGATAAATTTATAACCTGTATTTTAAAAAGTTGCAATATTTAATATATAGTATTTTTGTTCAAAGGAACAATGACATAGAGAAATAAAAAAGGAAAATTTTTAAATATTTTTTATATTGAAGTATTTATAGAGTAAGAAGCTTTTTCTTGTAAATTTAAAAAATAAGAACATATAGAAAATGGCTATTTGAAAGGTGGTATGACCAATTTCAATTGTCGAAATCGAATTGGATAATAGAGTGCATAAATAAAATGAATATTTTAACGAAATTAAAAGTTAGAAGAGAATAATGTCAAAAAATAATTTGTTACTGTAATATACGTAACAATTTGTTAATTTTAGAACATTGTTAAATTAAAGAGGGAGTGGTAACATTTATAAGTAAAATAAAGTATTAATTTATATTGTATATATTGTTGAGTGAGTAAATGAAAAGCTATTCAGTGGGAGGAATAGCTTTTCTTTTTTTCAAAACAAATAGCTTATAGGTTTAAGAATCTCTTTGAAAGAGAGGTATTCTCCTTAATTAAATGAAGTGACAATAATTTTGAGAGAGTTAAAGTTGATTGACTAATTAATTACACTTTTAATAATCGTAAGAGATAGGCTATTAAATCTTAAACCTATAAGCTTAAAAAAGTAAGTAGTTATGAAGAAGGAGTATTTCATTCCTTCTTCATGAATTATTATTTGCTTAATTTAAATTTATATTCAAATATGCAATTAATTTATTTAAATTTGTATCTTATTATCCAAATTATCCAAAACATGAGAAATATAAAAAAAAGCAATGGTAATGAATGGATTTAAAGGATAATGAATGAATTTAAAAGAATTTATTAAATGAAAATTGTGGTAAATAGTGGTATTATATAAAGGCGATTGCAATTTTATATTTTTTAGTATTGGTGTTTAAACAAGAAGGGGGAAAATATTTTTGGTTATAATTTTTATGGGAATAGTTATGTTTATTAGTGGGCTTATTTGTAAAAAGCTTCATGATGACTATGAGGAATATCCCAATCTTTTTGTAGGGTATAAACTAAAGTATGCAATGAGAAATGAAGAAACATGGGAAGAGGCTAATAATTATATTTTAAAGCCATGTGTTTTTGTATTTATATTCTCAATAATATTCACTTTGATAATTAGATTTTTTAATTTAGAAATTTCTGATATAGGGTATATCTTAGTGGGTATATTAATTTTAGTTAGTCCTATAATTTGTACTGAAATTCATATAAGAAGATTCAATAAAACTAAAGAAATTTAGTTTTATAATAAATATATAACTATTAATTTTTTCAAAAGGGAATGTATCAAAATAGCTTTTATTATATTTTGATACATTCCTTTTTTTATAACTTTAAATTAAATATGAGAAAATATTAATTTAAGGAGATAATTATAGAATTTAATTATAATAAGGAGTTTTTATAGGAATTTTTGAAGTTGTGTTGAATTATATATTAAAGAAATTAAATTTTCGTTTTATTAAAGGAGTTGAGAAAATGAGAATATTAATGTTAGATTTAGACACTTTAAGAGCAGATCATTTAGGTTGCTATGGATATGAAAGAAATACATCTCCTAATATAGATAGTGTTTCAAGGGAGGGTATAACTTTTGATAATTATTATTGTTCAGATGCACCATGTCTTCCTTCAAGGGCTGCACTTATGTCAGGAAGATTTGGAATACATACTGGTGTTGTAAATCATGGAGGAGTTTGTGCTGATTTCAGAATAGATGGGGATAATAGAGGTTTCAATGATAGAATGGCATTTAATAGCCTTCCTATGTTTTTAAGAAGTGAAGGGTTTTATACAGCTTCTATAAGTACTTTTGCTGAGAGACATAGTGCTTGGTGGTTTAATGCTGGGTTTAATGAGCTTCATAACTTAGGTGGATGTGGAGCAGAGTCAGCAGAAGAAGTAACTCCAATTGTCTTAAAATGGATAGAAGATAATTGCGATAAAGATAACTGGTTCCTTCATGTAAACTATTGGGATGCACATACTCCTTATAGAACTCCAGATACTTATGAAAATCCCTTTGAAGGAGATGGTTTAAAGAGATGGATAAGTGAGGAAAGATTTAATGAACATCGTAACAATAAAATTGGACCACATGGAGCTAGAGAAATAGGAATGTATAATAGTGATACATCACCAAGATTTCCAAAACATATGGGAGAAATTAAAAATTATGATGATCTTATAAAATTCTTTGATCAATATGATTCAGGAATAAATTATATGGATTCTCATATTGGACAAATACTTAGGTTATTAAAAGATAAGGGATTATACGAAGACCTTGCTATTATAATAACATCAGATCATGGGGAGGCAATAGGTGAATTTGGTATGTATGCAGAGCACGGAACTGCTGATTATGCAACTACTAAAATACCAATGATAATAAAGTGGCCTGGAGCTATGAAAAATTACAGAGATGATGGATTCCATTATAATTTAGATTTAGTACCAACTTTAGCTGAGTTATTTAATAAGGAAAAGAAAAAGTACTGGGATGGTAGAAGCTATGCACAAAGTATTTTAAATGGAGAAGATACAGGAAGAGATTATTTGGTTTTAGGACAATGTGCTCATGTGTGCCAAAGAGCTGTAAGATTTAAAGATTATATTTATATTAGAACTTATCATGATGGATATCATTTATTCCCAAAGGAAATGCTTTTTAATGTAGAGGATGATCCTCACGAAATAAGAAATTTAGCAGAGATAAGAAAAGAACTATGCATGGAAGGAGCATATCTTCTTCAACAGTGGCATGATGAAATGATGATGACTAGTGAAAGTGATGTTGATCCCCTTTGGACTGTAATAAGAGAGGGAGGACCATATCATGCTAAGGGTCATTTAAAAGAGTACTGTAAAAGATTAGAGCAAACAGGAAGAGGATGGGCAGTTCCAGAACTTAAGAGAAGACATCCAGAGGAATTTAAATAGAAGATAAAAATATAATTTTTAGTAGGGCATATAAAGAAATTTTATTATAAATTTAATAAGCTTAAATATTATGGGTTAGATATATTAAAAAACTTATAAATAGATTTAGAGTTTAAAAAATATAAGCTCTTTATCTATTTATAAGTTTTATTTATATGTGTAGTTATTTATGTATAGGTTATTTTATTTATTTTAAAAACTATTAGAGGCTCTTAATGGTAAAAAGAGCTAGTCCATTTTTAGAGTAATTTTTATTTGCTAAAACAAGGTTTAGATTTATCTTTAAAATACTTTCTTATACGTAAGAAGTAGTATGCAAAGAATATAATACTATATAATATTATTTCAAAAAGCTTTTTATCAAATTTTGGTATGTATAAAAGCATTATATGTATGTACATTAAACCATAAAATAAATATGCTGACCTTTGAATCTTTTTCCATGTTTTATAGTTCATTTTTTTTCTTACACATTGGAATGAAGTGATCATTAAAGGAATCATTAAGCATATCATGATTAAACTTAATAAAGTTGCAAAAAACTTATAATAAGTTAAAGAATGTGGGTTAGTAAAGAATGTAGGGAAATAATATATTCCATATAAAATATTATGACCTAAGGTTAAGATACAAGCGATTATTGAAAGTTCGCCTCTTATAGCCATTAGGTTTTTCTTATATTTAAATGAATTACTTAAAGCTCCAGTGTACATTACTATAGTAAATAAAGCTAAGGAAAAAGTACTTTTAGAGAATACTCCTATGGTGTATTTACTTATGTGTTTAGGAATATAGTTATGTAGATCGGTTTTCATAAATACTATGAAAAATACAGCTATTAAAGTAGCTATTATGTAGAGTATTGAAGAATATTTTTTTATTTCTTTATAAAAAACAATACTCAAGAATGTTGTTATTAATAATGAAATTATAAGTAGCATTATTATGCCCTCCTTTCTGTTGTTGATAATCAATTTCAATTAGATTATATATGCAAGTTTGAATTTAGTCAACAAAAAGTTCATTTTTATAACAATTTATTTTTATTTATCATAAAATAATCTTTTTAGTAGGATATTTGATTTTAATGTGGAATTATATAGGAAACACCTATTTTTAGTATGAGAGGGGAATAAAGATGAGAGTTAAATTAGTTGGATTAAATGAGGAAATGTTAGAAGCTGTCAAGGGATTAGAAGAACTAATTGATTTTCAGCTTTATAATGAGAAGGGGAGTAATAATGAAAATTTAGAAATTATAAATGTTTCTAAGCTTCCTGAAGAATCAGAAAATGTAATAGAAGTCCTTAGAGAAAAAAATAATGAAATAAGATATAAGAAAAAACATCACTTTTTTAGGGCATTTAGTTTATATCTTCAATTTCTTAAAAAGGGAGAGGAGAGTTTTAGAAAAAGTGAAAAAACTTATATTGATTCAGTAGGAGTAATGATAGATGCCTCAAGAAATGCTGTTTATAGAGTTTCTGAGGTTAAAAAGATATTAGGATATATGGCCTTAATGGGACATAATAGGTGTATGCTTTATACTGAAGATACTTATGAGATTGAGGGTTATCCATACTTTGGTTATATGAGAGGAAGATATAGCAAAGAGGAGTTAAGGGAAATTGATGATTATGGATACTCTTTAGGTATAGAAGTTGTACCTTGCATTCAAACTTTAGCTCACTTAAAACAAACTTTAAGATGGCCTTATGGGGAAGGTATGAAAGACACTCAAGATGTACTTTTAGTAGGAGAGGAAAAGACTTATAAGTTTATAGAGGCAATGATTTCTTCCTTAAGAGAGTGCTTTAGAAGTAAAAATATTCATATAGGTATGGATGAGGCTTTTGATTTAGGAAGAGGCCATTATTTAACTAAACATGGACATGTTCCTCACCAAAAGCTTATGGTAGAGCATTTAAATAAGGTTAATAAAATAGCAAAAAAATATGATTTTAAGCCAATGATTTGGGATGATATGTTTTTAAGATGTGGAGCTCCAGATGGTGGATATTACGATTTAGATATAGTTATAACTCCTGAAATAGCAAATAATATTCCAGAGGAAGTTTCTTTAGTTTATTGGGATTATTATAATTCTGATAAAGAAAAATATAAAAAGCTTTTAGATATTAGAGATGATTTTAATAATAATATTATCTTTGCAGGAGGATGCTGGAGGTGGAGTGGATTTGCTCCAAACTATTCAAAGACCTTTGAAACAACAAATGCTGCCTTAAATCAATGTAAGGCTAAAGGAATAAAGGAAGTCTTTGCAACGGCTTGGGGAGATGATGGATCAGAAACGCCAATATATTCAATAATAGTAGGTCTTATATTATTTGGAGAGCATGGCTATTATGACAAGGTAGAGAAAGAATGGATAGATGAAAGATGCAAATCTTTAACAGGGCTTAGCATGGAGGACTTTACTTCTTTAGAAGAGTTAGATCTTGTTCCATCAGTTAAAATTCCTAATATGGAGGTTTGCAATCCTTCAAAATATATAGCTTACCAAGATTTGCTTTTAGGAGCCTTTGATAAGCATTTAGAGGGGCTAGACTTAGAAGAACATTATATTAATCTTTCTAAAAAATATGAGGAAATAGGAGAGAAAAGTGAGAGGTTTAAATTAATGTTTACTATGTATTCTAAACTTGCTGCTTACCTTTCAGTTAAAAGTGAAATAGGATTAGAAATAAGAAAAGCTTATTTAGAAAAGGATAAGGATGCATTAAGGCTTATAGCATATAACTTTATTCCAGAAATACAAGAAAAGCTAAAGAGTTTTCATAAGAGTTTTAGGGATCTATGGTATAAAGAATGTAAAGGACAAGGCTTTGAAGTTATAGATATTAGACTTGGTGGAGTTATGGCAAGATGTGATTCAACTATGTATAGAATAAAAGCTTATCTTAAAGGAAATATTGATAAAATAGAAGAACTAGAAGAGGAAAGACTTTATTTTTCTGAACATTTTGGAGGCGATGATTGTAAGCTTATATGTTGCAATGAATATCAAAAAATAGCAACACAAAATATTTTAAGTTGGTAATTAGTTTCTATGATACAAAACTCAGAAGTATAAGCAATGGATAAAATAATTAAATTGGGGATATTATGATATGAAAAAAATTATTAATCTTATTAGGGATAATAAGATTTAAAAATAGGACTATTGAGTTTGTGAAAATTTAAGGAGGAGTTTTTTAGTTGAATACCTTTATTAGGTTGTATGAAGGGTTAGAGCCTTTTATAATGAGTATCTTATTAGTTATATTTTTGATTTTTGTAAATAAATATTTCAAGTGGAAAATAGGGAAAAAGTAAGTAAGGTGAAATATAGGGAAGGATTATTAAATGGAAAATAAAAATATTAAGTTGATTTTAGTAGCATTAGGATCCTTTATGCTTGTGTTACTTCAAACAGAGATGTTTCAAAGAGTTGTAGAAATTTTTAGCTTTATTGGATTAACTATAATAGGAGATATAATTCTTTTATTAAGTTCTATTTTATCCTTTGTAGGCTTTGTGATTTTTGCTTTTACATCTTTTAAAATTATAAGAAATAATATTAAATAAAAATAGATGGCTATACCTGAAGTTTCTTAGAAGGGGGAAATATAAGGTATAGCCATCTTTAATTTAAAAAGGCATATAGAAAATTTGAGAAATTAAGACTTTTAGGAGGTGATGAACATCAATCACAAAAATGAAGTCTTAACTTCTATAAGGATACACCCTTATGTTTCCCTTAAAAAAATCTTTTATACTAAATATTTGAAAGGATAATTTAGGGGTTAATAAGAGTCTTATGAAAGAGATTATAATTTAAGTAATAAAATTTTAGTACCCTTAATTTCAGTAATTGATCTGAATAAATAAAGAATGAAATAAATAAAAATTTTTGTTTGACAATAATTATTATTAAGAGTAAAATAGTTTGCATAGGAACAAAGAGTTTTCATGCGAACCATTTTAAGGTGGGTTGCATCTAATAAAATAAAATTATTTTGTAGGAGATGAAAATTATGGACGGAATTAAAAAATTTACTCCAAGAGTTAGTAAGAGAATTTTACTTTTTATAGCAGGATTAGTATGGGGATTTGCAGGATTTAGAGTATTTACTTTAGGGTTTGGAGATGTTATGTCACATCACGGAAACTTAATTATAACAATAATTTTTGCAGCAGTTATATTTTTTGTGTTTTTTAAATTTATATTTAATAAAATGTTTAAGAAACATACAACAAGAATAGTAAATAGTAAACTTGATAAACATTGTGTATTTTCCTTCTTTGATTTTAAGAGTTATCTTATAATGGGATTTATGATTTTCTTTGGAATTTCAGTTAGAAACTTAGGAATATTTAATCCAGTTTATTTAGGAGATTTTTATATGGGATTAGGAGCAGCACTATTTATGGCTGGCGTATATTTCTTTGTAGGATTCTTCACCTTTGATAATTTAAAAGTAAAATATAAAATTAGCTAATTTAGTATAAAGATATTAAATGGTGCATAAAGTTTAGAAGACTTTATGTACCATTAATTTTATATGTAGAATCTTTTATATATTTTTCTAGAGCATGGAGAAATATAATTTGAAATTTATTTTTTTAGAAAAGAGGGACTTATATGAATTATGATTCATTTGAAATAGCTATGCTGATAAAGGAAATTTATTCAAGTACCATGGGGAAAGTAAGTGAAGGACTTAAAGAAAGTGGACTTACTCACCAACAAATAACAGTGATTAAACTTATAGCTCATAAGGGGAAGGTTACAGTTAAGGAACTTTGTGATGAAATGTCCTTAGCTAAGGGAACTGTGTCAGGAATAGTGTCAAGACTTGAAAATATGGGGTATGTGGAGAAGTTTAAGGATGAAAAGGATAAGAGAAATACATATATAGTTTTCTCTAAAAAAGGAGTAGACTTTGCAAAAACTTTTAGGTGTGATATAAATAATAGCTTTGATAGTGTATTTGAAAACTTTACCCATGAAGAGGTTAAGGAAATAAGAGAGGTACTTTTAAAGCTTAGGGATAAGATAAAGTAATACTTAGTTATTTAGAAGAACTTAATTAATTATTATGGTATATGGTGTCTTTGCTATTTTTAAAGTCTTTTTAGAATTAAAAATGGTTAAAATATGGTTTGTAACTATAATGTTGTTGATATATAATAGTTGAAGGTTATTTAAAAATAAAGGAGACGACTTAAGGAATGGAAAATGAATTTGATATTGAATTTAAAAACTATTTGTATCAGGTTTTAGGAAAGGACAACCTTCAGGAACTAGAATCTAATGATGAAGATGGAGAGTGTTATTTAGAGGTTGGCAGCAAGCTTTCTATAGATCTTTCGGAAGACATGGTTAGCCTTTTGACGGATAAGGATAGTCTCCTAGTTATTTTAAGGTTTCCAAGTGAAGCTAAGAAGAGTTTTAGAGGCGTAAGTAAAGGAAAGGTTGATTTTGGATTTCAACTTTTTAAGAGAGAAGACTTTGATATTAATTATGATTTTGTTGGATTTACCTTATCAATAAAGGATGCTGTTGATTATAGTGATATGAGGCTAGACTTTAATTTTACTCCTGAAGGTTTTGAATTTTCTGAGAAAATGAATTACGCTTTAAATATAATTGCTATAGATGAAAAGCATATAGTAAGAGCTATGAGACATATTAGATTCCCAAGGGAGCTTTGTAAGATTATTAGGGAGTATTATTTAAAAATTACAAGGGAAGATTATAATAGAGAAGTTGCTCTAGAAGACTTAGAAAACCTTGATGCTATACTTTTTGATGGAATAACATCAAAGCAGGTAGAAGAAAGTTTTAGCCTATATAAGTTTACAGATGAACCAGAAGAATCTAATTTAGATAAATACATTAAAGATTAAAACTATAATTATATTAGACTATATCAAAAGTGATTTAATTATAAATACTTATATCTTGTGAAAGGTTTATGATTAAATAAATGCTTTGATATAGTCTTTTTCATTGTCTGTACCAAAAAAAGATTTTGGTATATAATGGATTTGGGATGACATGTAATAAATGGGGAGGTTTTTATGATGAATGAGAAGCTTAGTGATGTTAGAGATTTCGTCAGAGAACTTATTAAAACAGATGAATTCGAAGATGAACTTTTCTTAAGTACTATTAATAATGCTAGAGATGAGCTTAAAAAGAGCGAAGAAGAGGCATGTTATGAAGATGAGGGGGTTATTGTTGGTATAGGGGATAAGACCTATATGGATATTAAGGGAGATAGTGCAATGGTTCTTCAAAATAAAGATGAATTTAACCTATTATTAAGATGGGATAATTCAAATAAAGAAGATCATTTTGCTATTAACTACGGGAAGTTAGAACTTGGATTTCAGATTTATCCAAAAAAAGAGTTTGGACTTTCAAGAGATTTTATAGGGTTTACTCTAACTATAGATGGAGTTTTGGAATGCAGTGCTTTTCCAGTGGATTTAAATTTTGCTTCCGATGATTTTTATTTATCAGAAGATTTAGATTATACCTTTGAAATCCTTTTGATTGAAGGAAAAGAAGGGATAGTTAGAGCTATGAGAGATGTAAAAATACCAAGAGAGTTTTGTAAGGTTATTAGAGAATGTTATCTTAAAATAAAAAGTGATGAATATGAGGAATTAGAAGGTTTAGAAGATAGGATGAACATACAATGGCATGTTAGAAAGCTTGGAGGTAAGATGGTTGAAAGGAAGTATGGAGTTTACAAAATTAAAAATGAAATCCAAATGTCAAAATTAAATTCTTACATAAAGTTAATATAGTATTTGTAGGATATTACAAAAATAAAAGAGAATAATGTTACATATTTAGGGAGTAATTTGATCATATTAAATTACTCCCTTTGATTTTGCTAGGTTTCAATTATATTTGGTTTTTGTATTTAAAATTTTTACTAATTATTCATTATTATTTTTGTTAGTTAAGAATATTTACTTATTGTTCAAAATATGATACTATTTATTTGGGATAAAAAGGAAATTGAAAAAATTATAGAAATATAGGATTTTTTATAGGATTATAATTTTGCTTAAATTATTTTGCTAAGCTAAATTAAAATAATATAGATTAGGTCACAGGAGGTAATTAGGTGAAAAGAAGTATTAAGGCTTTAATTTTAGTAGTATTAATTACAATTTTATCATTAAATCTTATTGCATGTAGTAGTTCTAATAAAGCACTAGATAAGGGGAAAGAACTTATTAATGAAGGGCAATATGAGAAGGCGGTTGTATCTTTAGAGTTAGCTTTAAACGAAAATCCTAAAAATAAAGAGGCTAAAGAACTAAAAGATATGATTGAAAATTATTTAGAGGCAAGTAAGGCTTTAGATGAGGGAAAGATAAGAAAAGCTGAAGTTAAAATTCAAAATGTTGGGGAGAAGTCTAATGAGTTCCCTAATTTTAAGAAATGTGTAGATGCATTAAATAAGAATATAGATGAAAAATCTGAATATGATAAAGATATAAAAAGTGATATGGAAAAGTTAGAAAAGTTTATTGATAATAAAAACTATTCAGATGCAGTATTGCTTACAAAGAGTTTAGATGGAAGGGTAAGAACAAAGGAACAAAAGGAGAAACTTGAACAAATAAAATTGAAATTGATTTCAGTATTATCTATAGAAAGTACTAAGAAATGAGAGTTATTTGTAGAAGGATATATTGGAAAAAAGAGTATTTCATATGATTATACAAATGGAAATAGATTAAATTATAGATTTTTGGACTAAAACCTAAATCTAGTTAAGCTTTTTAATAAGGATTATAAGGTATTGGTATCGAAATAACTTTTTATAAAACTTACAAACATTATGAAGAGAAATCTAGTAATTCTCGGCATATGTTTGTAAGTTTTATTTGTTTATTTTTATACATATTCTATTCTTTTATAAATAATAGTCTGTTAAATTTATCTAAAAATTTATTGAAAAATCTAGCTACACAATCCCTAGAGAGAATAAATGTTACTATTAAGGAGCCTACTATTAGTGCAAGTAATTTTCCTAAATTACTTGACATTAAGCTTGTTAATCCTAAAATACTACCTATAAAATAAGTATGTAAAAAATAAACTGAAAGAGTATTTTTACCTATTTTTGATAGAAATGTTTGATTTTCTGGCATTAAGTTTATAAAGACATATACAAAAGCAAATCCAATTATATAAACTGCAATATAAAGTAAGATTCCAGTGAATATTTCTATATTAAAATTACTATAGGACCTATCTGCCCAGAAAAATTCATCTGCAATATTTGAATAGTTAACAAAAATTAAGGCTATTAAAACTCCAATAATTAGAATTAATATTGAAGGAACTTTGTTTAGAATATTAAATCTTGTAAACTTCCTAAATCTTTTTAATTTTTCCTCACTAGAATAATAACCAGCTAAGAAAAATGGAGCAAAGGTAATAGTTCTAGAAAGTGCCATATAAGAGCCAAACTCACCAGAGAGTTTTACAAAAATACCAGCAATAATACTAAGTATAAAAATATTTTTGAACTTTAAAAGATCAGGTAAAAGGATTTTCCATAAAAACATTGCAAATATATACCATAGTGCCCAACCAGGAGTGAAGAAGGAAAATGCTTGTTCACTAGGAAGTTCAGTAAATTCACCTCTTAAAAATAAGGGACCTACTAATATGATTAAATTCCATATTATATTGAATAGTAAAAAGGGAGTGAGAAAATTTCTTACGGCATTTCTACGTCCTTTTTCTACATTTTTTGAAAGATATCCTGAAATAAAAACAAATACAGGCATATGAAATTCATATATGAATACATATAAAAGTCTTGCCACTTCATAATCTTTTCTAATAAATTCTAAACTGTGTCCTAAGACCACTAAAAATATTAAAAGGCCTTTACTATTATCAATTAAGTAATTCCTATTTTGTGTTTTCAAGTAATTCACTTCCTTAAATAAGTTTGAATATCTTTACTATATTGTTCTTAGTATGATAAAAAGTATTATTTTTATAATAAAATTATATAAAATAACTATGCATTAAAATTATTATTAATAATTATGTTAAATTTAGGTATTAACAAATCTATTATAAAGAAAAATTTTTAACTATTATTGAATTTTTATTATACATTATATTAAAGTAGAATTAGTAATTAATTTTATATATTAATAATTATGTAAAGTTAAAGAAGCTTTTAAGTATAAAAGGGGGAGAAGATATGTTAAAAATACTATTAGTAGATGATGAGGCTACAGAACGTGAAGGAATTGAATTTCTTATAAAAAGATATGAATTTCCTTTAAATATAGCTAAAGCTGTAAATGGAAAAGAAGCTTTAGAATACATAAAGAAAAATCATATAGATATTCTTTTTACAGATGTAAAGATGCCTTTCATGGATGGACTAGAATTAGCAAAGGAAACCTTTAAGTATGATCCTAAAATTAGAATAATAATTTTTAGTGCATATAGTGAATTTGACTATGCTAAAAAAGCCTTAGAGGCAAAAGTGGTTGATTATTTACTTAAACCTATTGAGGTGGATGAATTTAAAAGAGTTATGGAAGAGGTAATAAAAAGCTGCATAAAAAGAAAGGAAGAAGAGAAAGAAAAAGAATTACTTATGGAATCAAGTAAGAAGATTTTACTTTATAAGCTATTAGCTAATCACAACAATCAAAATGATATTAATGAAAAGTTAAACGTATACAATATACAGCTAGAAGATAAATATTTAGTACTTATAAACATAGAAACGAGGGATAATTTCTTCGAGGAGAGGGAGGAGACTTTCTTTAACCTCTTAAATACATATTTAAAAATTCAATATGAATATATAAATTTTTATCCTAATGAATCATACTTATTACTTTATAGTAATTTAAAAATAAAAGAGGATTTTTTAGATGAAGTTTGTTCTAAATTAGCTAGAGAAATTAAGTTATTAGCTAATGAAAACTCTTCTTTTTTTATTAGCAATGTATTTTGTGGAATTGAAAAAATCTATGATGAGGTAAAGGGATTAAATAATATAAAGGAAAATATTTATGATTTTGAATCAAGGATTATTAGGGTTAATAAGGATAAAACTAATGATTTATACACACTTGAAATAGAGAATGTAAAGGAAAATCTTAAAAACTCTATAAATGAAAGAAATTTAAATGATATTGAATTTTATATAAATAAGCTTATAGAATACATGTTAGAATCAGGTTCACTTAGTACTATATACATACATCACCTTTTTTATGATTTAATAGAAAAACTTTGTAAAGCCTTTAATATATATAATGGTGAAGTGAAAAAGAGATTTATAGAAAAGATATTAAAATGTAACTCAAGTGAAAACTTAAAAGCAGCTTTTGAATCTATTATAAAGGATATTGCAAAGGAATGTGATAATGATATTTTAGACGAAAAAAGCATAGCTAACAAAGTGATAAAGATAATAAAAAATGAATATAGCAGTGAACTTAGTTTAGATTATATTGCAGATAAGGTTAATTTTACGCCAACCTATTTAAGCTATGTTTTTAAGAAAGAAACAGGATCAAATATAGTTAAATATATAACTGATTTTAGAATGAATAAGGCTAAGGAGTTTTTAGAAGAAGGTAATATGAAAATTGTACAAGTTGGTAAGGCCTGTGGATATGAAAATCAATCATACTTTAACCGTATATTTAAGAATTATTTTGGAGTAACTCCAAACCAATTTAAACGTAATAATAGTTAAGATAAGTGAGGTTATGTATGATTGAAAAAATAATAAAGTGGTTTTTAGGAAAAGCATCTATAAGGAAAAAGTTAATTATTAGTTTTAGCATATCTGTATCTATACCAATAATAGTTTTAGGGGTTTATAGTTTTAGTGAATCAAGAAAAAATTTATTAATACAAACTGAGAAGACAATGGAAAATAATAGTCTTAGAATTGCTGATGAGATAGACTTTAAATTAAAAAAGGAAGAAGGGTATGCAAAATATCTTGCTTATAACTTAAACTTTAGAAAGGTTATAGAAAATAAGCCTAATGATAATATATCAATAGCACAAACCTTAAATGATACTGTAGAGCCTATATTTTGGTATTTTATAACCAGCGATGATTACATAAAGGAAATAAATATATATACTCCCAATGTAAGTGGAGAGATAGGATCCTTTTTAAAGTCAAGTAATTTTGTAGAGGGTGAGGAGTGGTATAAAAAAAGTGAAAAGAGTTTTAAGCCCTTTTGGAGTTATGAGGATGGAAAATTATTTATAACTAGAAGTATATTAGACACTGCAACTAATAGTAAAGTTATAGGTGTACTTAGGATTGAATTGTTTATGAGTATTATAACAGAGCCTTTAGAAAATATGGATTTCTTAGATAATGGAATTATTATTAAAGATAATAGTGGAAATATAGTTTTTAAAAAGCTGATGAAAAATAGTAAAATAAATGAATTGGTTTTAGAAAATATATTAAATATAAAATCAGGAGCTAATTTGAAAGAAAAGGAGTATTTAATATGTGAAAATAATATTGATGCTTCAAATTGGAAGGTATTTTATTATTTAGATAAAAAGAAAATAACAGAGGAATTAATTCCTATAATAGGTTCAACTTTATTAATAGTAATTTTTTGTTTAATTGCAGTAGTTATATTAATAAACATATTATCTAAAGCCTTAAGCAGAAGAATATTATTGCTTAAGGATAAGGCTGAAGATGTTTCAAAGGGGAATTTCAATAATCCTATTTTTACAGAGGATACTGATGAAATAGGAATTGTGACAAATAGCTTTGGACATATGACAAGGGACTTAAACGATATGATAAATAAAGTTTATAAAATTGAGCTTGAGAAGAAAGCAACTGAGCTTAAAGCATTACAAGCTATGATAAACCCACATTTCTTATATAACAGTTTATCTACTATAAAGTGGAAAGCCATTAGAGAAGGAAATGATGATATAAGTGATATAACAGGGTATCTAGCTAAATTTTATAGAACTAGTTTAAATAATGGACAAGATATAACAGATGTTAAAAGTGAAATTGATAATATAAAATCCTATATTGAAATTCAAAAAATAGCACATTCACATAGTTTTGATGTGGAATATAGAATAGATGAAAAGGGATTAAAAAATAATATGTTAAATTTTATTCTACAACCTATAGTTGAAAATGCTATTAAGCATGGAATTGATTGTAATGAAGGAAAAGAAAGAGGAAAGATTATAGTTGAGTTTCAGGAGGATGAAGATTCTTTAATCTTTAAAATTTATAATAGTAGTAACAATAATAATGATATTAAGGGCATAGAGGAGATGTTAAATAAGCCAGGAAAAGGATATGGTATATATAATGTAAAAGAAAGAATAGAACTATATTATGGTATAGAGTGTAATTTAGAGTGTTCTTTAGTTGAAAATAATTATATATGCATTGCACTAAGGCTTCCTAAAATAAATGATAAATTAAATTAAAAATACACTAAGGTGCTGTATCAAAGTTGAGAGATAAAACATAGAAGCATACTGAGAAAATTACTAAAATTCTCTTTATAAGGCTTTAAGTTTTATTAAAAGTTATTTTGATACAGCATTTTTTTATTAATAAAAAATAACGTAAAATTGTACAATGTTTCGAAAAAATGTATTATTTATTAATAAATTAAATGATTTTATAATTTAATCATAAGAGGAACTTAATAATTTATAAGCTATGACATCATTAAAGGGATGGATAAATTAAAGGGGGAAGAGATATGAGAAAAAAAATTCTAAGTGCAATTCTATGTATGATGATTGGAGCAACTGCAATGGTAGGATGTGGTGACAAAACTGATTCTACTCAAGCAAAAGATGGTGGTAAAGTAAAGCTTCGTATGACTAACTGGAATAATGAAGATACAATGAAAGATATGTTAAAGTATTTATCTGAAAAACTACCAAATGTGGAAATAGAGTATCAATTTATTGATAACTCAAACTATAACACAATAGTAGATACTCAATTATCAGCTGAAGAGGGGCCAGATATAATTTGTGAATCTCCAGCATCAGCCTTAAAACATGCTAAGTTAGGATATCTAGAAAATGTAAACGATTTGGCTAAGAAGTATTCAGATTCAGGTACTAATGTCTATAAGTACGATAATAATGTATATGCTTTACCAGGAATAAGTTGGTTTGAAGGAATATATTATAACGAAAAATTATTTGAAGAAAATAATATTCAAATACCTAAGACCTTTGATGAATACATTGAGGTTTGTAAGAAATTCCAAAGCTTAGGAATAAAACCTTTAGCAGCAGGATTAAAATCATGGGAACCTTTATTAAAGAATTCTATGGCTTTTGTAACAGCTGAGTATTTATCAACAGATGATGGTAAAAACTTTGGACAAGAGTATAGAGAAGGAAAAGTTAAGTTAGATGGTACATGGAATATGTACTTAGATAAATGGTCAGAAATGATAAAGGATGGAATATACACTAAAGATATGACTGGAATAGATCACGATCAAGCTTTAGAGGAATTTGCTACTGGAAAAGCTGCAATGTATTGTTCAGGACCATGGGATTTAGAAGCAATTATGTCAAAAAATCCTGATGTAAAACTTAATATGATGCCATTTTACGGAACAAAACCTAGCGATGGATGGTTAATAGGTGGACCTGGATGTGGATTTGCAGTAAACTCAAAATCTAAAAATAAAGATGCAGCAATGGAAGTATTAAAAGCTATATCTACAGAAGAGGGACAAAAAGCTTTATGGGAAAACAATCAAGGAGGATCTTCTTACTTAACTGGAACTTCATTCACTCTTCCAGAAGCTTTTAAGGGAGCTGAAAAAGCTATAAATGCAGGTCATATTTATTGTCCTTGGAATGAATGGGGAGATGCAGGGTCAGCACATGTAGATTATGGTAAACAAATGCAAAATTACTTACTTGGAAACCAAGATCTAAAAACAACTTTATCTAATGTAGATTCTGCTGCAAGTGAACTTATAAATAAATAAAATTAACTTTTTTGCTCATAATTCTAATCTGTTTAGGGTTATGAGAAATTTTAAAAAATTTATCTAGCATTTAAAGGAGGAGACTACATGGAATTAGTTAAAAAGAAAAGAAGAACACCTGGAACTTTAGGAAAATACTTTTATGTTTTTGTATTACCAGCTTTAGCAATTTACTTAATATTTAGTATTGTACCATTTTTATACACAATATTTTATAGTTTTACTAATTATACAGATATAAATCCTATTAATTTAAGTTTTGTTGGGTTTGAAAATTACGCTAAGGTATTTTCAACACCAGTTATGATGACTGGTATTAAGAACTCAGTAATATATGCTATAGCTCTTACAGGGTTACAAACAGTTTTGGCATTACCTTTAGCAGTGTTATTAGATAAAAAATTAAAAAGCCGTAATTTATTAAGAGCTATATTTTTCTTTCCAGCAGTATTCAGCTCATTAATAATAGGTTACTTATGGAATTTTATACTTTCATCATCAGATTATGGTTTAGTAAATAATATATTACATTCTTTAGGATTAGACACAATAAATTTCTTCACAACAAATAAAGCTTTATTTTCTGTAATTTTTACTCAAGCTTGGCAATGGACAGGATGGGCAATGGTTATATTCTTAGCAAATTTACAATCAATACCTAAAGAATTATATGAAGCTGCAAGTATTGATGGAGCTGGAAGTTTAAAACAATTCTTTCATGTAACACTTCCATTAATGTGTCCATCAGTAAAAATAATAGTTGTTACAGGACTTATAGGTGGTATGAAAGTTTTCGACATCATATATTCAATGACTTCAGGAGGACCAGGAAATGCTACTGAAACAGTTATGACTGTTATGATGAAAAAAGGTATTTCAGATGGATTCTATAGTACAGGGGCAGCCTTTGGAGTATTATTCTTTATTATAGTTCTTGTAATAAGTGGAATAACAACGAAATTAATGGGGAAATGGAGTGAGTCTATATCATGATGAATAAAGTGAAGAGTAGTGGAATTAAGAAAAAAGACAAAAAACTATGGGGATTAGAATTAGCAATGATTCTATTAGCTGCTATATGGTTTATACCAATTTATTATCTTATAGTAACAACTTTTAAATCTCCTCAAGAAGCAACAGCTAGTCCATTAGGAATTCCTAAGACTTGGATTTTTGAAAATTATTCTAATGCGTGGAAACAGATGAGTTTTCCAAGAGCTTTTGGAAATACAGTGTTTATAACTGCCACAGCGGTTATATTGATTGTTGTTTTTGGATCTATGGCTGGATATGCTTTAGCTAGAACAAAAACTAAACTTGGAAATCGTATGTTTTTACTTTTCCTTGCAGGATTAATAGTTCCATTCCAAATGAATATAGTAAGTTTATATAAAATCGTAAAGAGTTTACATCTTATGAATAGTGCCTTTGCTGTAATATTAGTAAACGTAGCTATAAACACACCTCAAGCAATATTTTTGTTTAAAGAATTTATAGAAGCTACTATTCCAATGGAGTTAGAGGAAGCAGCAGATATTGATGGATGTGGAGTATTAAAAAAGTTTTTTAGAGTTATATTACCACTTTTAAAACCAGTTATTTCAACTGTAGTTATAATAGTAACTTTAAATGTATGGAATGAATTCTTAACACCTTTATTATTCTTACAAAGTAGAGAAAATGGAGTTATTTTACAAGAGGTATCTAGAAATATAGGGCAATTCTCAACTGACTGGACAGCACTTTTCCCAATGTTAATGCTAGGAGTTGCACCTCTTATGGTATTTTATATATTTATGCAAAAATACATAATAGGTGGAGTTACAACAGGAGCTGTTAAAGGTTAAATGGCGAGGTGATAATTTTATGAAAAATATTAATATAGACAAAGATTTTGGAAGTATTATGATAATTGTTCCCCATGAGGATGATGAATTACTTATGACAGGAGGAATAATAAAAAATGCCCTAGAAATTGGACTAGATGTGAAGATAGTAATGGCTACTAATGGAGACTATGATTGTAAAGATTTTTCTGTAGGAAGGGCAAGAATTAGTGAAAGTATAGAAGGCTTAGAACTTTTAGGGTTACAAAATGAAAATTTAATAGTCCTTGGATATGCGGACACTGGAATGCCTAAAGAAGAAAGCTTTTTATGGAATCTTTATGAAGAGAAGGATGAAAATAAAATTTTAGAGTCTAGTTGTTCAGAGGAAACTTATTCTTTAGAGAATCATAAAGAATATCACTTTAAAAACTTTAATGAACATAGTAAATATACTAGAAAGAATTTTCATGATGATTTGTTAGGAGTAATAGAAAAATATATGCCAAAAAATATTTTTACAACCTCTGAGTTTGATACCCACGGAGATCATAGCGGGTTATATTGTTTTGTAGTTGAAATATTAAAAGAACTTAGAGAAAAAAATAACTATGAACCTAATTTATATAGTGGCATAGTACATTCTTGTGATGGGGATGAAAATTGGCCTATTATTACTGAAGAAGTTAGTGAATTTACATGCCCAAAACTTCTAGAAGAAACTTCAAACTTAAAATGGAGTGAAGCATTAAGTTTTATTGTACCTAAAGAAATGCAATGTAATAATTTAAAAGAAAATTTAAAGAGAGAAGCAATTTCAAAACATAGGACAGCATTGAAACCAGATGCCATTGAGTTTTTATATTCCTTTGTGAAAAAGAATGAAGTTTTTTGGAAAATAAAGTGGTGAGGAGAGAGTAATATGGAAGATTATAGAGAGCCTATTTATAAAATAGAGCCTTGGAATATAACAGAAGAATTTCTTTTAAAAAATAATTATAGAAATGAAACAACATTTTCATTGGCTAATGGATATATAGGTACTAGAGGCACCTTTGAAGAGGCATATGATTTTGATGTTGAAACAGGATTAGAAGGAAACTTTGTAAATGGCTTTTATGAAAGTGAGCATATAAGATATGGGGAATGGAATTTTGGTTTCCCTACAGAAAGTCAATCACTTTTAAATCTTCCAAATGCTAAAATAATAAAGCTATTTATAGAAGATGAAGAATTCAGTATGCTTACAGGTGAAATAGAGGATTATAAGAGAGTTTTGCATATGAAAGAGGGAAGGATAACTCGAGATCTTATATGGGTATCACCTAAGGGTAAAAAAGTAAAAATTAGCATAAGTAGATTTGTTAGTTTTAATAATAAAAATTTAATGGAAATACGTTATAAAGTTACTCCTTTAAACTTTAGTGGAAATTTAAAATTTATCTCTGCTATTGATGTAAATGTAGAAAATCATACAAGAAAAACTAATCCTTTAGTTGATTATGGTCCTTTTGGTAAAAGGCTTGCAAATGATTATATAGATTCTATAAAAGATGAACTTTACTATGAAGGAATAACATTAAATAGTGAACTTTCAATAGCTTGTGGAGCATTAAACAAAATATCATCAGAAAACTTTATAAGAAAGAACTTTAAAAATTATGAGCTTTGTGGGGTATCCTATGAATTTTATGCTAAGGAAAATGAAGAAATTATATTAGATAAGTTTATTGCATATAGTACATCTTTAGATATGAATTGTGAAAAGTTACATGGCTTTATAAAAGCTATTTTAAGTGATGCTGAGGAACAAGGATATATAGAAGCTGAGAGAGAGCAAAAGGAATATGTTGAAGAATTTTGGAGAACAGCTGATGTAATTATTGAGGGAGATGATGCACTTCAACAGGGAATAAGATTTAATCTTTTTCACCTTATGCAATCAGCTGGTAGAGATGGTAAAACTGGAATGGGAGCTAAAGGGTTAAGTGGAGAAGGATATGAAGGACATTATTTTTGGGATACAGAAATGTATGTACTTCCTGTATTTGTATATACTAAGCCAGATTTAGCTAAGAAATTACTAGATTATAGGTATTTTACTTTAGATAAGGCTAGAGAGAGAGCAAGGGTATTAGGACATGATAAAGGAGCCTTATATCCATGGAGAACAATTAATGGAGGGGAAGCATCAACATATTTTCCTTTAGGAACGGCTCAATATCATATAAATGCAGATATAGCATATGCCTTTAAGCTTTACGTAGATGTTAATGATGATTTTCACTATTTAAAGGATAAAGCAGCTGAGGTTTTATGTGAAACTGCAAGGGTTTGGGCTGATGTAGGATCATTTTCTGAGTATGTAGGAAATAAATATTGTATTTGTGCTGTAACTGGGCCAGATGAGTACAATGCTATAGTTGATAATAATTTTTACACTAATCTTATGGCCCGTGAAAACCTTAGAGATGCAATATGGGCATTAAATAAGATTAAAGAAAAGGATAAATTATCTTATGATAGTTTGGTTAAAAAGATTGATTTAAAAGATGAAGAAATAGAATATTGGAAAAAAATAATTGAGAATATGTATTTCCCTTATGATGAGAAAAGAGGGGTGTATCCTTTAGATGATGGCTTTATGAAGAGGAAGCCTTGGGATGATTCAAAAATACCTAAAGAAAAGAGACATCTTCTTTATGAAAATTATCATCCTCTATTTATATTTAGACAAAGGATGTCAAAGCAAGCTGATGCAATTTTAGCAATGTATCTTCATAGTAATCTTTTTAGTATAAATGAATTAAGAAGAAACTATGATTTTTATCAAGAAGTAACATTGCATCATTCCTCCTTATCAACTTGTATATTTGGTATTTTAGCTAGTCAAATTGGATATGATGAGGAGGCTTACAAGTATTTTTCACAGTCAGCAAGAATGGACTTAGATGATTATCACAATAACTTTTATGCAGGAATTCATGCTGCAAATATGGCAGGAACCTGGCAAGGCATTGTAAATGGTTTTGCAGGACTTAGAACTAATAAAGGAATTTTAGAATTAAATCCTACAATACCTAAGGAGTGGAATGCATATAGTTTTAAAATTTTCTATAAGAAGAATCTATTAGAAATAAAAATTTCTAAAGATGAAATTGAAATAAGACTATTAGAGGGCGAGAATTTAGAATTATATGTATATGGAGAAAAAGTTTATATTGAAAATTTAAGTGAAATAATAAAAATACCAACTAAATAATAGTTTAGCTATTTAAAAATAAAACTTTTAATCTGCTTTGTTTAAATTTATTATTAATAAGAAAAAAGGGAGAGTGTTTTATGAATAAGGGGTATAGAGCTATCTTTTTTGATTGGGATGGTACTGCTGTAACTTCTAGGAAGGCACCAGTAGATGAAATAGTTTCGAGAATGAAGGGTTTACTTAATAAGGGAATAAAACTAGCAATAATTAGTGGAACTACTATTGAAAATATTGCTGGTGGAAGATTACAAGATTACTTTACTGAAAAAGAATTAGAAAATTTATTTTTAGGCTTAGGCAGAGGGGCATATAATTATAAATTTAATAAAAATAAAAATTTAGAGTTATTCAATAATATGATACCAGAAAAATCAGTTCTTTTAGATGTTCATAGGGCTTGTTTTGATATCCATATGAAGCTTTTAGAAGACTATGATTATAAGACGGATATAGTTTTTAGCAGACCTAATTACTGTAAAATAGATCTTATGGTTGATAATAATAGAGGAGAGCAACTATTTCTTCAAGAAAATGAAGTTGATATATTAAAAGAAAATTTAACTAGACATGGATTTAATGAGGGGATTTTAGAACTTATTAAAATTTCTGAGGAAATAGGAGAGAAATACGGCTTAGATTTACTGGTAACAACAGATGCTAAATACTTAGAAGTTGGAGTTTCTAGCAAAAGTGATAATGTAAATACAATTTTAAATTATTTTAAAGATGAATTTGGAATATTACCAGAAGAATGTAGCTTTTGGGGAGATGAATACATAGGAATTGATGAGGGGTTATATGGTAGTGATAGTTTTATGATTACTGATTCCTCAAAAAGTGGAGATTTCTTTGATGTTTCTAATTTAAAAGGAAAAAGACCAGAAGAAGTAATAATTTTTTCAGGGGGCGTTGAAAGATTCTTGGAATTTTTAAGTTCACAAGAAAATTTATAAAGTTTTGATATTTATAATTTTTTTATAAATATATTTTATAGGTCAAACTTTTAAATTGGAGGGGTATTTTTGAATAGAAAAGGTGTATTAAGATTCATGTTTGTCTTTATGTTACTATTGCTGCTACCGTTTACTATTTCAAAAGCAAAGGATTTTCCAGCAAATCCAATTGAAAAAGCTGGATATAAATTAGACTTTTCTGATGAATTTAATGGTCCTACATTAGATAGAGAAAAATGGACTGATTATTATTTACCACATTGGTGCAAGGATCCTGAAAGTGCTAAGGCTAATTATCGTTTTGAAAATGGATCACTTGTTGAATATATAACTGAAGATCAGAAACCATGGTGCCCAGAGCATGATGGAACTGTTAGATCATCTGCCATAATGTCTTTTGATAAAAGTTGGATACATAATTTTAGTGGAACAACTGATAACCATGAAAGAAATGAGTGGAGAGGTTATACAACTAAATATGGATACTTTGAAATTCGTGCTAAGCTATCTAACACAGGTGGTGGAGGTCATCAAGCTTGGTGGATGGTTGGTATGCAGGATGATACTAATGATTGGTTCAATTCAAAACAAACAGGAGAAATTGATATATTAGAAACTTTCTTTAGTAAAAAAGATACATGGAGAATCGCTGCATATGGATGGAATGATCCAAACTTCCAAACATCTTGGACTATTTCAGAAGATAAAGTTCCATCAGGAGATCCAACTTCTGAATATCATATTTATGCAATGGAATGGACTCCTACTGCTTTGAAATTCTATTATGATAATGAATTATTTAAGGTTATATATGGTTCACCAGACTATGAAATGGGGACAATTTTAAATATATACACAGATGCAGGTTCAGGTGCTCATAATGATGTTTGGCCTAAGGAATGGGCAATTGATTATATGAGAGTTTGGAAACCAGTAGATGGATATAAAGAGAGTGAAAGTTTAAATAATTACTTAATAAGAAATAGACAAACAGGAAAATTCCTTTATATTGAAGAAAATAATGATAAAGTGTCTTATGGGGACATAACTTTAAAAAATGAAAAAAATGCAAAATGGAGTAAAGAATATAGAGATGGATACACTTTATTAAAGAATAATGAAACAGGAGAATATTTAAATATAGAAAATCAAACTGGATATATAGAATATGGTAAGGTTCCAAAAACTTGGTGGAGCGCTCAATGGAGTGAAGTACCAGTAGATGGATATACAAGGTTTGTTAACAGATGGAAGCCTAATATGTCAATACATACAGAAAGTTATGAAGGCGTTTTACAGTATGGAAATGTTCCAAATACTTATTGGACAAGTCAATGGCAACTTATTCCTGTAGAATAAAAATAAAATTTTAAAAGTGTTTTATTAAAAAATTAAGTTTGACCTATATATGAATCAAAAGAGGGAGTTTTATTTTAAGTAAAGCTCTCTCTTTTGTTATTTTATAATCTCTTTATAAGTATTTAATGTTAAAAATAAGAATATTTAATTTTTATAAGTTTCTAACTTTTCTGTGGCCACATGCTGGACATTTAAAGACAAGTTTATTTTCTGAATCATAGTCATATGCAAAAGGATTTTCATCCATCTCTTCTCCACAGATTTCGCAGATTTCTTTTATTTCAATATCTGTATTGTTTTGTAAATTACTTCTTTTCAATTTAATTGCTCCTTTTAAATTTAAAGTTTAAAATTATAGGGTTAAATTAACCTATATAAAAACAATACATCTTTTTTATTTTTACTTCAATTGTAATTTTTTTAATAAAAGATATAAAAAATATTGTGGGAAAAATATCAATATATATAATTAAATGTATATATGAAATAAGGGGGAGAGTCAATGACTATTAAAAAATTAAGGGAGTATTTAAAGAAAAATAAAGTAGTTGTTTTATCAGTATTATTAATAGCAAGTATGTTCTTTGGTATTTATAAAAGTACAAAGGTATATTTATATAAAAAAAGATTAGAGGAACAACTTAAGTACAATATTAGTAAATTTGCATATGCAACCTTAAATTCTAGTGGAGAAGAAAGGAATGAGGATGTTTATGCTAACATGAAAGCCTGTAAGGAGATTGTTGGCCTTTGGGATGGAAGAGGGGGTTACACTGATAATGAAATAACCCTGTTAAGAGCTTTTTGTAATTTAGAGTATTATTGGAAAGTGGAGCGTGAAAGAATAGAGTTGTTATTGTCTAATAATGATTTTGGATGGCTTATATATGATATATCCATGAATTTAGAGAATAATAAGCATATTAAAGATTTTATTGATTTAATAAATGGAGATGTTAAACCAAAATTTTGATGTTTTTCATAAATAAAAATTATGTAGTGATTTCAGTTAACTGGTAAAGTTTTACTGTTTGTGTTATTATATAAAATATAATAACAAAATGTTAACAAAAGTCATTTTATTATTGTGTTTTAAGCTTTTATTAAGGATAAGTATTAGTTTATATAATAGGAAAATTTGGTTATGGATAATAATATTATATAGTGAAATAAAAATTTTGATTAATAAACTATAAAACTTAATATTACTAAAGATTAAATATATTTAAAGAAATAGTATTTCTAGATGAAGGAGAGCAATAATGGGAGTTACTACATATAAGACAAAGAATGGAAATTTTATAATTGATTCTAAAAAACTAAATGAAAAAGTTACTGAGGTTTATAAAACTTATGGATTTGATCTTAATTTATATGAATTTGAAGATGAAGTAGATAAGGTTTTTTATCTTAGATATGCAGTTATGAAACTTAAGGAAGAATTAGTTGGAAGAAAGAATAAGTCTGAAAAGCAAAAACTAGCTGAAAATTGGTATGATATGATGTCAGAAAAATTTGGTGCTGACTGGGATAAAGAAAATGCTTGGTGTAAATATATTTCAGAGAAATATATATTAGCAGAAGTTACTCCTAATGGTAAAGAAGTTCCAGAAGCTTATTATGATACAAAGGTAGAGGCTATTATGGAGTTCTTAAAAATGGGAGCTTGTGATAATCTTAAGGTTTTTAGAGGTATAGTGGTATGCAAAGATATCTGTGGAGAAGAAGTATTAATTTCACTTAGAAAAAAAGATGATTATGTATTCCCTCCATTTCGTAAGGGATTTTAAAAATTATAAAGAGAGATAAGTTTAAAATAAGCTCATTAGGTGTAATGAAATATTATACCTAATGAGTTTATTTTTATTACTATAATTAACGTTATCAATGATTTATTAATAAACTATTAATAATGTTAATTATAATTTATGAAACAGCAAAATTGATATTTTTTAAAAAAATTAATATATAAGTAGGTGGGGGAATCAAAGTAATACTGCCTTTTAAAGGGATTTAATAGAATTTATTTACAAAAAGTTAATAAAAAGAACACTTTCAAAAAATTAACTAATAATGTATAATCTATTAAAATATAAATAAAGTGTTAAGAGAAATTAAAAGATTAAGGAATTAATGTAATAATTAAAATTCATTAGTTTCTATATAAAGCTTAAAATTTTTTTATAATATAAATATTTGGTAGGGGCAACTAAGTATTTATTATAAAAATTTTTATAAATAACATAATAAAAAGGGGGACAAATTTAATGAAGGAACAGAAAAAACAGATGAAGAGGTTTTTATCCTCAACGCTCAATGGTTTGGTGGTATTGGCTCTTATAATGCCTAGTAGTGTAGGAACTAATGTAATGGCAGAGGAAATTCAAAATGGGACAAGCCATACAGTAAGAAATTTAGAGAATATTGCTAGGGATGAACTTTATTTTAAGTATCAAAATCCAAATGAAGTAGTAAGAGTTATAGTTGAACTTGAAAAGCCAGCAGCTATAGAGGAAGCTAAGGCTGAAGGTGAGAAAAAACCATCTGAAGCAAAAATTCAAGAAGTAAAAGAAGAACAAAAAGATGCTAAGGATGAAGCTGAAGAAATTACAGGAGAAAAGATAAATAAAAGCTTTGGAACCTTAATAAATGGATTCAGTATCGATACAAAAGTAAAAGATATAGAGGAATTAAAGAAAATCGATGGTGTAAAAAGCGTAAAAGTTGTAAAGACTTATTATCCAGCTATGAATTCTGCTAAAGATTTAACACAGGCAGTAGAAACTTGGAAAGAGTTAGGCTTAAAAGGTGAAGGAATGGTTGTTTCTATTATAGATTCAGGAATAGATCCAAATCATAAAGATATGAAAATAACAGATTCATCAAAAGCTAAGCTTAAAAAAGAAAATTTAAAAGATGGACCAGGAAAATATTTTACAGAAAAAATTCCATATGGATATAATTTTGCTGATGAAAATGAAAATATTATAGATACACATCCAAAAGTAAATATGCATGGAATGCATGTAGCAGGAATAGTTGCTGCCAATGGAAGTGATGAAGAGGTTGCTAAAAATGAGGCAATAAAAGGAGTAGCACCAGAAGCACAATTACTAGCTATGAAAGTTTTTTCAAATAATCCTAATAGACAAGGGGCAGCTGAGGATGATATAGTAGCTGCCATTGAAGAGTCTGTTAATCAAGGAGCAGACATAATAAATATGAGTTTAGGATCTTCTGCTGGATTCCAAAAAGAAGATGATCCAGAACAAATAGCCGTTAAAAAGGCTGTGGATGCTGGGGTAGTCGTTGTTGTGGCTGCTGGAAATTCACAATATTCAACGGCTCCATACAAGGTTCCAGATATAAAGGATACTGGTTTAGTAGGAGCTCCTGGAACTGCAAAGGATGCACTTACAGTAGCAAACTATCATAATAGTAAGATGTTATTACCAACAATAAGCTTTGAAGATAATGGTGAAGCAGTTAATATACCATTTATGTTATCAGGAGAAGAAAATAGTCTTAATTTAGATAAAGACTTTGATTTAGTAGATTGTGGACTTGGAAAGGTACAAGATTTTAAAGGAAAAGATTTAAAGGGAAAAGTTGCCTTAATAAAAAGAGGGGAAATTACTTTTATAGATAAAAATTTAAATGCACAGGTAGCTGGTGCTGAAGGGGTAATAATATACAATGGAGATGGTGATGAGTCATTTATAAATATGGCAACAGATCCAAAGGTTAAAATTCCATCAGTATTTGTTAAAAACTCAGACGGGGAAAAATTTAAAAATGCTATTAATAAAAGTTTAAAAATAAAGTTTACAAACAATAAAATATTAGTTGCAAGTAGTGATGCTGGTGATTTTGTTGAATCATCATCATGGGGACCTACTCCAAGCTTAGACTTTAAACCACAAATATCTGCACCAGGTGGAAATATATATTCAACTATAAATGATAATAAATATGGTATTAAGACTGGTACATCAATGGCAGCGCCACATGTTGCTGGAGGAGAAACATTAATAGTTGAAGGGCTTAAAAAGGAAAATCCAAATCTTAAGGGAAGAGATTTAGTAGAATTAGCAAAAAATACAGCAATAAGTACTTCTAAGATAGAGATGGATAAAAATAATCCTAAGATACCTTATTCACCTAGAAGACAAGGAGCTGGTCTTATGCAAATAGAAGAAGCTCTTAAAAATAAGGTTGTAGTATTAGATGAAAATAATAATTCTACTGTAGCATTAAAGCAAATAGGAAATGAGAAAGAATTTACATTAACATTAAAAAATTATGGAGATAAAGAGGCTGAGTATGATGTTGAAAATTTAGGTGGAGTTTTAACAGAAACTAGTGATACTTTAAAGACTATGTCTCATGATGTAAGAATTGAGGGGGCAAATCTTAAGTTTGATAAAAATAAAGTTATTGTTCCAGCTAAGGGTACAGAAACTTTAAAAGTGAAATTAACAATACCTAAAGCCGTTTCAGAGGATAGATTTGTTGAAGGATTTATTAAACTTACAGGAAAAGATGTTCCATCATTATCAGTTCCTTTCATAGGATATTATGGAGACTGGGGAAAAGATCAAATAATAGAAGCTATGAATTGGGATAGTAAAAATCAAAAGTTCATAGTTCCATCAGAAGTATTAACAAATTTAAATGGAGCAATTGGGTACAAGCTAGGTTTAGGAGCAAAGGATGAAAAGGGAAACCTTAAAGTAGATCCTAGTAAAATAGCAATATCTCCAGATGGAAATGGAAATGGTGATATCATAGCTCCATATTTATATTATTTAAGAAATGCTAGGGTAACTGAATTAGAGTTATTAGATAAAGATAAAAAATCCTTAGGAGTTATAGGACATGAAGACTATATAAGAAAAGAGGAATATAGTGAACCAAGTGGAAGTGGAAAAGCTCCAAACTTATTTGAGAATTTGACTTGGGATGGAAAGCTATATAACCAAAGTACAGGAGAAAAGGAAATTGTACCAGAAGGACAATATTATTTAAATATAAAATCAAAAGTTGATTATGATAATGCTAAAGATCAAGAGGTAGTTGTTCCAGTACAAGTTGACCTTACTGCACCTAATATTGAAATAACTTCAGGAGACAAAGTATTAGGTAATAAGGATGATAATGAAGTAGATTATAAATTAGAATGGACTGCTAAGGACAATGTTTCTATTATACCAGATATAGCTACAGTATATGTAAATGGTAAAAGTATAAGAGCTAATATAAGTGAAAATAATGGCACTTATAGTTGTGACATAAAGTTAAAAAACAATGCTTTAAATGAAGTTAAGGTAGCTATGAATGATACAGCATTTAACTTAGGTGAAGTATCTAAGAATATAAAGGTTGAATCTTCAGATCCATTAATAAAATTTGAAGGTAACTTTGGAACTGCTACTTTAAGTGTTGATAATTCTTTAGAATATCTAGTAAAGGGAGTAGTTTTAGGTCCAGTAAAAGAATTTAAGTTAAATAATGAAGATGTTAAGGTAAATGAAGATGGAACTTTTGTACATAAAGTTGCTTTAAAAGAAGGAATGAATAAAGTTAATATTTATGCGAAAGATGAAAATGGAAATGTGTTATATAATTATGCTAGTAATATATTATGTGATACTAAAGCGCCTATAATAAACTTATCATCTCCAAAGGTAGAATCAGATGGTATAGTTATAACTAATGAAGATAAAATAAATATAAAAGGTACTGTTGAGGATAACACATGGGGATATAAATTCTATAAAAATGACACTATTCAGTTAGAAGTTGAAGAGAGAGCTAAGCCAGGAAATGATAGTACAAGAAGAGAGTTTTCATATGAAGTTCCTGTAAAAGATGGAGATGTTATAGTATTAAAGGCCGTTGATGTATTAGATCATGAAACTCTTAGAAAACTCACTGTTAAGGTTGATAAAAATGCTCCAGAAGTGACAATTGGAGGGGTATCAGATCAAGGAATATACAATAGTGATGTAACTCCAAAGGTAGTTTCTAATGAAGATGCAGAAATTAGTTACTTATTAAATGGAAAAGATTATGATGGAAAAACTCCTATTTCAGAGGATGGAAACTATGAGCTAATTGTAAGGGCTAAAGATAAAGCTGGAAATAAAACAGAAGTAAAAACTAACTTTACTATAGATAAAACACCAGCAAATATTTCTGTTAATAATATTGAAGAGGGAAAAGTATATAATGAAGAAATTATTCCTGAAATAGCTAGTAATGAAGAAGCTACTTTTAAATATACTTTAAACGGAAAAGAATATGATGGTAAATCTAGTATAAAAGAAGATGGTGACTATGTTTTAAATGTACAAGCAACAGATAAAGCTGGAAATGTATCAAATAAAGAAGTTAAGTTTTCTATAGATAGAACACCTGCTAATATATTTGTAACTGGAGTTGAAGAGGGTAAAGTTTATAATGAACCTGTTACTCCAATAATTGAGATTGATGATAAGGATACAACTTTAAAATATACTTTAAATGGAAAAGAATATGACGGAAAATCAAGAATAGATGAAGATGGTAAGTATATCTTAAAGGTTGAAGCTTTAGATAAAGCAGGAAATCCATCAGAAAAAGTTATTAACTTTGCTATAGACAGAAGTTCCTTAAAAAATTCAGAAAAGGATGATCCAAATAACAATAAGAAATATAATGAACCTATTGAGGAGGAAATAGTACAAAAGCCTGAAGCTAAAACTGATTCAAAAGAGGAATTAAAGGCTAATAAGCTTAAAGAAGAGAATAAAGTTAGTGAAGAAAATAAAAGTAATGAAGAGAACTCAGTTAAAGATGAAAAACTTCTTAAGAAAGAAGAAACATTGCCAACAACAGGACAAGTTCTTGGAGGATCTATGCTATCTTTATTAGGAGCTATAATGGCTTCAGTTGGAGCTGTTTTCTTAAAAAGAAAAAATAAAAACAAGGAAGAATAGTAAATAGAAAGTATTTAAAATAAATTAATAAATTTAGTATATTTTAAGGGGATTATTTAAAAATATAAAGTAGATAAAGAGTTTTCTTATAGGGTAAACAAAGAAATTTGTTTATACTTAGGAAGGCTCTTTATTTTCTTACTAATAAAGATGATTATCTTATAAAAAATCGATTATATTAATAACTTTAGACTTTATTTTAGTGTAATAATAAATTTCTTTTTGCAATTTTAAGTATATATTTTTTATAAAAATGATGCTTTTTAAATAAGGAAAAAATACCATATTTATTCAATAGAAAATGTTTACATTAATAGGGTAGAGTAGTATAATAAAAGTGTAAAGAGAAAGAGGTATTACTACAAAATAAGGTTTAAAAATTTTAGAATATAAACCTAAAATGGATTATTTTAAAACTTGTAAACGTTTATAGAGTCCTGGATTTTGAATTTTGCTTTTTAATTAACAGTGATCTAATTCTCTTTTCATAAGATATAGCTTTAATGAAAATTTATGTGTTTTTAGGACTTTACATACTAATATGATTCATTTTATAAGGAATTTATGATTATTAAAAGGGGTGTTGTAATATGTTACACAAAGGCAATGAAAAAATAAAAATAACTTTTAATGAACATTTTTTAAGTAGAGTCGATTTTATGAGAGCTGTTGTTAGATACTTAATGAAAAATGATAGGGACTGTAAAGTAATAGATTTTTATCATTTAATAGTTGATGACAAAAAATATTATTTAAGAGATCAAAATTTAACACCTGAAGGTGCAAAATGTATTCAAAATGCAATTTTAATTCCAGTAGATGAGTAAAATTTTATATTTATATATAAATTAAAAAGATTAAGAGAATTATTTTTAAATCTCTTAATCTTTTTGATTTTTTATTTAGTTAATCTCATATAAGGTTAGTAGTATATAAGCAAATAGAGGGGTTTAAAAAAGAATATTTTCTAAGTTTATATATAATATTTTAAATTGAAAGAACCAAGAGACTATTGGAAGGAGATCTCTTGGTTCTTATAATAATTATAACTAAAATAAATAATTATAATTAGAAGGCATATTTAATTTATTGAAAACCTAGCAATAATCCAACTTGATATACAAGTGTTGATAAAACTAAGGCAATTACAAATGTATATACAGCAGAGAATATAGTCCATTTCATAGAATTAGTTTCCCTTTTTATTGCCCCTAAGGCTGCTAAGCAAGGAGTATATAAAAGAGTCATAACTAAGAATGAAATTGCTGAAAGTGGAGTAAATACCTGTTGAATTACATTTATTAAGGCTTCCCCTTCTTCAACTCCAGCATAAACCATACCCATTGTTGCAACTACTGATTCTTTAGCTAATATACCAGTTATTAATGATACACCAGCTTGCCATGTTCCATATCCAGCTAGTACAAATAATGGAGCAACAAAGCTACCAATCATACCTAAAATAGAGTGTTCACTATTTGGTTCAACTCCTAGTGGTAATACAGATAAAGCCCAAAGAACTATCATCATTGGGAATATAATCATTCCAGCTTTCTTGAAGAAAGCACCTGCTTTTTCCCACATTAATAAGAATACATTCTTTATAGATGGCATTCTATAAGCAGGAAGCTCCATTACAAAATATGAAGATTCACCTTTAAATAAAGTTTTGCTAAATATTTTTCCACTTATTAAGGCAACTATAATACCTAGCACATATAAACTAAATAAGACTAAACCTTGATGAGTAGGGAAGAATGCTTCAACAAATACAGCATATATAGGCATTCTAGCACCACAGGATATAAATGGATTAATAAGTATAGCTATCATTCTATCCTTTTTGTTTTCTAAGGTTCTAGTAGACATTATTCCAGGAACATTACATCCAACGGAAACTATCATAGAGACGAAGGTTTTTCCATGTAATCCTAAACCTCTCATAAGTCTATCCATAACGTAAGCAGCTCTTGCCATGTATCCACTGTCTTCTAAAAGTCCTAATAAGAAGTACATAACCATAATTAATGGTAAGAAAGAAAGAACAGCACCTACACCACCAAATAGTCCATCATTTATAAATCCTACTAGTAATTCAGGAGCACCCATATTAGCAATAAAGTCAGATACAATTACACCTGCTTTAGCTATAAGATCTCCAAACCATTCTTGAATTCCAGCACCAATAATAAAAGTTAATTCATATAAACAATACATAATAAGTGCGAAAATAGGGATTCCTAAATATTTATTTGTAACTATTTTATCTATTTTTTCAGTAGTTGTTACTTGCTTTTTACTAGGTTTCTTTATTACATCTTCAGTAATTGATGATATAAAAGAATATCTTTTATCAACAATAGACATATCAGCTTCAAAGCCTATATTTTTTTCTATGGTCTTATTACTTTCTTCAAGCTTAGTAAATATACTTGGAGAATTTAATTGTTTTACTTTATCTTTTATATATTCATCATTTTCTAAAAGTTTTAAAGCTGTCCAATTAACAGGGAATTCCAATTTATTTTTATATGCTTCTAGCAAATAAGAAAGGTTTTTTATTTCATTTTCAATATCTTCACCATAATTTATATTAATAAGTTTTTCATTCTTTTTTGAATGTATAGAAGTTTCTATTAATTCTTCTATTCCTCTATTTTTTAAAGCTGATGTTTTTATAATAGGAACACCTAATCTTTTAGAAAGTTTATTTGTATCAATTTCTATATTTAAAGACTCAGCTTGGTCAATCATATTAAGAGCAATAACCACATTTGCGCCCATTTCTATGAGCTGAGTAGTAAGGTAAAGATTTCTCTCTAAGTTAGTTGCATCCACAACATTTATAACAACATCAGGTTTGTCCTTTAATATATAATTTCTAGCAACAATCTCATCTTCTGAGTATGCTCCTAAGCTATAAGTCCCTGGTAAATCAATTACTTTATAGCTTTCACCTTTAAATTTTAAAGTACCTTCTTTTTTTTCCACTGTAACACCGGGCCAGTTTCCTATATGTTGTCTTGATTTAGTAAGTAAGTTAAAAAGGCTTGTCTTACCACAGTTAGGATTACCAGCTAACGCAATAGTTAACATTAATTTTCCCCCTTAATAAAATTTTAAATTTAGTAAAATACCCAATACCAACTCTAAAAGATTTTTATTTGGTCTTTTAGATAAACCATTTATATATTAATTAAAAAATAAATTATTATATCAAAGTATGTTTCTTATTAATACATAAAATATCCCAATACACCATTTAAAATATAATAATATTCATTATCAATTAAAAACAAAAATATATAGCTTAGATTTCTTTAACAAAGATTTTATTTGCTAAAGTTTTATCTAAAGCAAGACGTGATCCGCTTATACCAATTATTAGTCCTGTAGTATCATTTTTAATTACATCTATAATATTTCCCTTTGAAATTCCTATTTCCATAAGTCTTTTTCCTAGTGAATCATTAATAAGCATTTTTTCTATCCGAATAGAACTGCCTTCTTTAGTCAAAGACATAGGTATCATAAAAAATTCCTCCTTTTAAGATATTAAATACTAAACTAAAATGCTTTTAGCCTCGTTTTTCCTTAGAGTTAATTTATACCCTCTTACAATCACTTCAATAGGATCACCAAGAGGGGCCTTACCTGTGATTTCTAAAGTAACTCCAGGGGTAATTCCCATATCTAATAATCTTCTTTTTACAATACTGTCTTTTTGAATTCCTTTAACAACAAGCTTTTCACCTACTTGCTTTTTTTCTAAAGTATCCATTTTGTATATCCCTCCTAATTATAAAAACCTTAATTTTATCTAATTAAAATTATTTTTGTAAAACTAGTAATCCTTTCTCAGTTATTTCCCAGCCTGAAATAGAATTTAAACTTTTAGAACTCCCACAGCCACATCCGCATGAAGAGCATTGTTCTTGAGAGCAGCCAGATAAAGAGATTTTTCTTATATATCCTTTTTGTTCTAGTTGTTCTTTGTAAATCTCAACCATTGTTTCACTTATATTAAGTTCTTTAGCAATAGTAGAGGATGAGAATTCATTTGAAATTTTCATTATTTTTAAGATAGCTTTTAACATTATATCACCTCTTTACACATCTAAGAAACAATAATAATCGATATCAATTGCTATTATAAGGAATTTGATAATTATTTTCAATTGAGTTTAGCAGTAGAATATATCTATTAGATTAAAATAACTCCTTTAGAAATAGATTTCCTAGTAAATACTGGTATTAACTTTGATTTCTATTCTAAAGAAATAAAATAAGTAGAGGATTAAGTTCTTAGATAACAAATAAAGGGGAAACTTGGTAATTTGTTAGCTTGAAATTTTTAAATAGATTTTATTTGAAATGAAAATAAAAAAAGTGAGAAATATATTCTCACATAATTAGTAAAATAAATTAATTTAAAAATGAGTTTTAAAATGAGGTTACTAAAATATCAATATAAGTTTATACATAATTTTTATTAAAGTGAATTTGCTGTGTAAGTAAATTTGTATGGAATTTAAATAAAGGAGATGTAGATAGTAAAAAAGTTTTTAGGTAAAACTATACTGTACAAAAGTAAGGAGGTGTTTATGTATAAACCTATATGATTATTTATATGTAATTTCTAGGTTTTGGTGAATAACTTTAAATATACTAGTATATTTAAAATTTTGAATTAAGTTTAACATTATTTCGCATAATAAGAAATAATATTTATAATTTATAGATTTAATTATATTAAGCAATAATCTTTATAGAAGGATTTAATTTTAAATCTAACAATTTGATTTTATGTTAATTATAATAAATAAAGTTTAAAGGAGGAATTAAGTTGGAAAATTCATTAATGTTTTGTTATCAATGTGAGCAAACAGTTGGAGGAAAGGGGTGTACTAAAAGAGGGGTGTGTGGTAAGACTCCAGAAATAGCAAATCTTCAGGATTTATTAATTTACCAATTGAAGGGAATATCATGTTATGCAAAAGAAATCCTTGATAAAGGAGGAAATATTGATCAAGAGGTGGTAAAGTTTGTAGAAAATGGGCTATTTACAACCTTAACCAATGTAAACTTTGATCCAGAAGTTCATATCAATCTTCTGAAAAAATCTCAAAAAATAAAAGAAAAACTTAGAAAGATTGCTCCAAAAGGAGAATATCCAGAGCATGCTATATATAATTTAAGTGATAGTAAAGATGAGATGTTAAAAGATGCTATTAAAGCTGGAATAATGTATGATGATAGCTTAGATCAAGATATAAGATCTTTAAGATCAACAATTTTATATGGATTGAAGGGAATAGCAGCATATGGACATCAAGCTAGGTTTATTAACTTTATAGATAAGGAAGTAGATAATTTTTATTTTAAAGCCTTAGAAGCTACTACTAATGATAAACTAAGTTCAGAAGATTTAATAGAATTAACTATGAAAACTGGAAATATAGCTATTGCAGTAATGAAGTTATTAGATGATGCTAATACAAGTAAATATAAGAATCCGACTCCTCATAAGGTAAATGTAACTTTAAAAAAAGGACCTTTTATAATAGTATCAGGACATGATTTAAGAGATTTAGAAATGCTTTTAGAGCAAAGTGAAGGAAAAGGAATAAATATATATACACATGGTGAGATGTTACCAGCTCATGGTTATGATGGATTAAAAAAATATAAGCATTTAGTTGGGAATTTTGGATCTGCATGGCAAAACCAACAGAAGGAGTTTGATGACATTCCAGGATGTATTTTAATGACAACAAATTGTCTAATGCAACCTAGGGAAAGCTACAAGGATAGAATATATAGTACCAGTGTAGTTGGTTGGGAAGGAATAAAACATATAAAAGCCGATGAAAATGGATATAAAGATTTTTCAGAGATTATAAACAAGGCTCTTGAACTTGGTGGTTATGATGAGGATGAAGAATGTAAAGAAATTTTAGTTGGTTTTGGACACAAAGCGACTTTAAGTAATGCAGAAAAAATAGTCTCTGCAGTTAATGAGGGAAATATAAAACATTTCTTTGTAATAGGAGGATGTGATGGAGCAAGACCTGGAAGAAATTATTATACAGACTTTGCAAAATTAGTACCTAAGGATTGTATAATTTTAACTTTGGCTTGTGGAAAATATAGATTTAATAAATTAGAGTTTGGAGAGGTTGCAGGGTTACCAAGATTATTAGACATAGGACAATGTAATGATTTGTATTCAGCAGTTAAAATAGCAACAAGCTTAGCTGATGCTTTTGATACCAATGTAAATTCATTGCCTCTTAGCATAATACTTTCATGGTATGAACAAAAAGCCGTGGCTGATTTATTGGCACTATTAGCTCTTGGGATAAGAGGAATATATTTAGGACCATCATTACCAGCTTTTTTATCACCAAATGTACTTCAATATTTAGTTGATAATTTTGACCTTAAGCCAATAAGTACTCCAGATGAAGATCTTAAAAGTTGTTTAAGACAAAATTTATAATAAAATATTAAGAAGTCATATCAAAAAGGAAGAAATGAGTTTTATTTAAATTATAACATTAAAAAATAAGAGAAAGAATTAACTTTCTCTTATTAAGAGTGATTTTAAAAAGCAAGACCTAAGTCTTGTAGGTTTATGCTTTTTATTTTGATTAAGATTTAGATTAGTTTAAAGGAGATTTTAGGGTAATATTATTATAGGAGTCTTTAGTTTATTATGTTTATACTTTGGTTAATTTCTTTTAAGCAATTCTTAGGTACTGGATAAATAAGATTACTTAAATATAAAGTTCTTTAGTTTCTTATTATTTAAAGAGTTTATTCTATCATAAACTTTATGTAATTATGTAAAATGGATTAAATCCATAATTGAGCTTGTAAAATAAATGTGTAGCTAATTAGCAAAAAAGAATTAGAGGAGAGCATTAACATAGCTACACATTTAATTAACTATATTTTTAGTTGTGTTATTTTACATGTCTATATAAAATCAACACTATTTTGAAAATTGTCTATTAATAAAAATATAAACTATTTAGGTTTAATCTTTATAATATATAACTTTTATATCTTCATTAAGGATTATAGACATAGTTTTAGATTCCTATACAATTTAGAGGAAATAATTTTAAAATTTATAAATTACTTATTATGAGTTTAGTTTTTTCATTAATAAGTGTCTTCCATCTTGACAAAAAATCATAGTGTCAGAAAAGCCATTGTTTTTCCAAAAAAGTTCATTTCTCTTATTAGTAGGAGTAAGCTCTATGGTTTTAGCACCTTCTTTTATCATTCTTTCTTGAAGTTTACTATATACAATCTTGCCTAAGCCTTTATTTCTAAATTCTTTATTTATACAATATTCTAATATTATAGATTTCCCCTTTTCATCAATATATATAATGTAAGTTGCAAAACCTATTATTTTATCTTTCTCCTTAAAAAATATTATTTTTAGAGGGTTAAAATCTCTTTCAGAAAGTTCTAAAACAGAATCTTTATATTCTTTTGATAGAAAATATTCAAAGGCTTCTTTAGAGAGTGGACTCATTTCAAAAATATAGTTTATATAATCATTGAACATATTCCAAAATAGATTCAAATCTTTAAAGCTTTCAATTTCATAAATTTTAATACTCATAATTAAATATGTAAAGTTTATATTTAATTATAAACTTTATCAAAATCCTCCTTTCAAAATTATAAACCTATATATTAAGTGAAATAAATTAATTAAAAAGTAGGGTTCTCTTAAATATAGAAGGAGATTTTAAAATGAGAACCCTTAATAAGTATGAATTTTAAATTATATATTTATATATATGATTTTATATAAGGATATATTAATATATGGATTAAATTAAATAATTTTCAATTGGTTTGATTTACCATGACGAAAAATGGAGGTTTTATGGTATAATAAGGGAATAAGGGGAAGTTAATTTGTAAACATTATATTTATATATAAAGTTTATATTTATGTGCTTAGAATTTCATTAAAGAGTTATTAATGAGAAGTATAGTGAGTTGTTATTTGGTATTATATTTGAATTTTATCTATAATTTAAAACAAATAGGGGAGGTGAATGTCACTAATATTATAAAGTAAGTATTTAGAATATTTTATATTTAATGTATTTTAAGAAATACTAGGATAAGTTGTAGTTAATTTTAATTAAATTACAATCTTATTTAAAGATTTTATTAGATTAGTGGCTAATTTTTTGAAGTTAATTTGGAAAGGGAAGTTTAACGATGTAGAGGATCTTCCAATAGGTGAATTGCCTGAAAACGCTGTAAGGTTTGAAGAACCGGAATCAGCTGAGGAGCTGGCTAAAGAAACTAGAAGATTTTTAATACCCGTTGTAATATTTTTTCTTATAGTTATTTTTCTTAGAATAAAAACTAATGGATTTTTTGGAGTGAGTGATGTACTAAATATTTTTGGAATTATCTTAATACCATTTAGTATATTACCGCATGAATATCTACATGCTATATTTTTTCCAAAATATGCAGAGGTTGAAATGTGGTATTCTATTAAGCAAAGGTTGGCTTTAGTTACATCTAATACATCCATAACAAAGAAAAGGTTTATATTTTTAAGTATTTTTCCAAACATAGTATTTGGGTTTTTACCCCTTATAATATGGATTTTTATACCTAGTGGTATGAGTTTTATATCAGGAATTTTATTTACTTTTGGTTTTATAAGTTTAACCTTAGGGTCTGGAGATTTTATGAATATTTATAATACCATAAAACAAGTCCCAAAAGATGCTATGGTTCAAATTTCTGGGTTAAATTCTTATTGGTTTTTTAAAGAAAAATAAATTAAAGGTATATATAATAAGTTTAGGCATATATAATTAAGAAAAAATTTAATATAAAAAGCAAGTAATTTTACTTGCTTTTTATTATTTTTTAAAGAAAAAATAATAAAAAAAATGATATAATAAGTTAAAGTTTTATTTTACTCAATGGATAAAAATTAGAATTAGGAGGAATTTAATATGAATTTTTTTAATAAAAATGAAGAAGAAAATAGTTCTATAGAAGAAAAAAAACTTGTAGAAGAGAAAAATTCTGTAGGAGAAAAGAGTGCTGTAGAAGTTACTTTAAATAAAGAGGGTAATGTAGAAAATGTTACTTTTGACAAAAGTGAAGCTGTAGCATATGGTGTTGATTTAGAAAAAGAATTAGAAGATGAAAAAAATAATGAAGTAGATGAACAAGGAGAGCTTTTAAATCCAATACCTACACCAGTTAAGCAAGGTGAAAATATGTTAGACTATGTTGTTACTCTTTCAGATGAACAAAAAATTAAGTTAAATGAGCTTATACAAGCTAATGATTTTTCAGGAGTAAGTAGATTGCTTTCAGAGCATAAAAGAATAATTTCAACTCCTAAAGAGTTATTTAACATAGTTTTAAACTTTAATGATAGCAAAATAATTCCTTTTAAATCTGCTATGGTACTAGGATTAGATGAAATAGATGCATTTAATGTTTTAGCAAGACAATATCCTATATTAAAAGAACTTGAAAGAAATAAAATATCTATAAAGAGAATTAATAGGGTTCAACAATCACAAATTATTCTTGTAGATGGAGAAATGAAATTATCTTAAGTTAATATTAGAAGATTAAATAATCTTTTATTAAGATATTAGATTATTTTTAATAGACAAGCTTTAAAGCTTTAAAAAGAGATTTTATGATTAGAGTTAAATCATAAAATCTCTTTTAACTTATATTAAATAATATAAGATTTTAATATTTAGTTTCTAAATATGTTTTTATTTTGGCATGAAAGGATAATCTTGAAAATTACTCCTAGTATAAAAAAGCCAAAAAATATACTTAAAATACTTAATGTGTATATGTGAGTTGATAACAATAAGTCAAAAAATAGACCCATGAATAATCCAAATATAACATAGGCTAAAATAAAAATTTTGTTTTGTTTATAAGTAGAATTTCTCATAAAACAACACCCCTTTAATCCCCTTTTATACTTTCATTATACAACAAAATATAGAATAATAGGTTATGTATGGAAGTTGAGTATTAAATATATAAGTATTTAAATATTTAATACTTTTATTTATAAGAAAATCATTTTAATGTGTTTTATTTTGATAATTATGTAAAATTTATGGTGTTTTTTAAGGAGTATAATAGGCTATTAAATAATGCTTTTTAAAAATAAGAGTATAATTTTATTAATAAAGTTATGTAAGTTAATTTCTGTAATATAGTACATAAATTCATACTAAATATTAGTTGTATTACAGTAGTTAATTTGCACTTATTTATAATTATTTTTTTGAAAAAGAAAGGATGATTATTATGATTAGCGAAAGGGTAGATTTATTAATTAATAATGGTGAGATTTTAGATGATATTGAAGGGACTTCTGAGAGAAATATTGATAGAAAATATAGTGCCTTAAACCTAACATTAAGAAATGAAATTGCTAACATAGATAGAATAGAAAAAGCAATAAAACTTATAAAAGAAAATACTTCAGCTTTTTCAGAATATAGAAGAAGAAATTTGTTGAACTTAGCTGTAAATATATCCTTAGAAGAGGATATGGATAAAGCTTTAAGTGAAATAGAAAACATTTATATTAATCTTAAAAGTGAATTTTCACAAAGTAGATATTTAATGTTAGCAGCAGAAGAAATATTCTTCTCAAGAAATTTTATTAATGTTGAAGAAGTGATAATGAATACAAAGAGTGCTTACAAGTATATGAAGAAAAATCATAGATTTGAGACTAAAAGAGAAGATCTTTGCTCAGCCGCAATGATTGCTATGACTTCAAAAAATCTTAAAGAAACCTTTGATGAAATTAATGAATGTTATGATCTTTTAACAGAGTGTGGCTTTTCAAAAAATAATGATTTAGAATTATTAAGCAATCTGTTATCAATAATAAATATGCCTGTCGATATAAAATGTGCACAAGTAAGAGATTTAGCAACAAATTTAAAAGAAAATAAGGTTGAGTTTAAGAAATCTTATCTTCCAATACTAGGAATAGCAGCCTTTGTAACTGATGACTACAATAAGTTAAGTAAAAATATTTTAGATGTTTCAGAGACTTTAAAAGAAAATGAAGGATTTAGATCAGTTACTGTGGATGAAAAAGCTAGAAATATTATGGCTTTAATTTTAGTAGTTAAGGAATATTTAGATAATTTAAAGGATGATTCTAAGCTAAAGCTTATAAAAAAATCTTTAGACAAATCCTTAGAGGATGTATTTGCAATTGCTTCATCTGGTAGTGTTACCATTGAAGAAGTTGATATAACTGTTACAGAATAATTAGCTTAAAATTTATTATATAATTAATTTATAAAGTAAAAAGTATTTTTAACAAAAATGGAATGGAAGTTTGTATTTGTGATTAAGGGCTGTATCAAAATATGAAATTATTTTGATAAACGCTCTTTTTCTTTTTAAATAAACTTTAGAACAAAAACTATAAAATATTTAACAATAAATGGTACAATTAATTAGTGGAATAACTTGAGTTTTAATTTAGTTAGGAAGGGGAAAATGTATGTATAGATATGAATATGTAGAAGCACAAGCTGAAGGTTTCTTTAATAGTGCTAATCATAGAGAAATTATTGATGAATATGCTGAGAGAGGATTTAAATTTATCACTGCAATACCTACTAGTTTTAGTAGCTATGGAAGTATAAAAACTTTTGATTTAGTTTTTGAAATAGAAATAGAATAATTATATTATTAAAATTATGGATAGCATAAGTAAGATAAAGGAATCTATAATAAACACTTTAATATAGATTCCTTTATTTGTATAATTACATCCAAGTTATTTTAGCTTCTTTTCTTGGTACAGTTCTTTTATATTTAACTTTAGGATAACCAATAACCATACAGTTTACTAAGGATTCATTCTCTTTTAAGCCTAAGAATTCATTGATTTTAGGGTTTACTTCAGAGGCTCTTTGTAAAAATCCACTAAAATATGTTCCAAGTCCTAAAGCATTAGTCATAAGCTCCATATTAGATGCTGCAAGAGAAGCATTTACAGTAGATTCTGATTTAACAATTATAAGTGCAGGAGCTTTAAAGAATAGTTTATCTTCACCATTTGGATCTTCTAAGAAATCATTATACATTTTAATCCACATATAACAATATCTCTTTATATTTTCAGGAGTAGTTTCTTTATTTAATAAATTTTCTCCTAGAGATTTTAAGGTTTCTAGAACTATTTTTCTAAGTTCTTGAATCTTATCTTTTACAACAACATAAGAAACATTTTGAAGATTACTACCTGTTTGAGTAAATCTTCCTGCTTCTATTATTTTTTCAAGTTTTTCATCTTCAACATCTCTGTTTTGGAAAAGTCTTGTACTTCTTCTGAACTTAATAAAATTTAAAAGTCTATCTGAATCAATATCAAAACTATCTTTGTTATATTCTTGAATTTTACTCATATCGTAATCTGAATCTGAAACAGCCTCCTTAGGACAAATAGCAATACAGTGCCCACATTCCATACAGCTTTCATTTTTTATATGAGCCTTACCATCTAACATTTCTATGTCACTAACTATACAATCTTGCATACAAAGGGTACAGCCTATACATTTACTAGTATCCACATTCATCATAATAAATCAACCTACCTATCTAATAATTATATATCCAAATAAAATTATAGTAATTATGAAATTTTAAGACAAGTACGCAATATTTATTTAGTTACTTACAAAAAGTTAAGTATTGAAGTTAATTTTATTTAATTTAATATTATATAATTTATAATGGATTTAAAGTAAATAAGACTTTAGAAAAGTGGAAGTTATTTGTATAAATGCTTTATTTAAGAAGAAGCAAAATAGACTATTAAGAAATATTATTATGTGATATCATTAAGCAGTAAAATAAATTTTAGGACCGGTGTTATATGAAAAAACATAATAAAAGGAAGATTAATGAAAAGCATATAGAACACGCTTTAAAGGTTTTAAGTGGTAAATGGAGATTAAAAGTTTTATGGGAAGTTTCTAGTTATGAAAACATAAGGTTTAATCAGCTACAGAAAAACGTGAATGGAATATCTAGTCTTATGCTAACAAGAGTTTTAAAAGATCTTATAGATAACAAACTTGTTATAAGAACTCAATTTAATGAGGTGCCTCCCCATGTTGAATATTCTTTAACTGACTTAGGGAGAAGTCTATGTCCTATAATAAGGCTTTTAGAGGATTTCGGCAAAAAGACATTAGAATAAAAAATATAAAAAATCAAAATTTACTTAAAATACAGTTTAAAAGAGGAGTTTTAATATCTATATTATGTAGGAATATTAAAACTTCTTATTTTTTTTTATTTAATTTTCAATCTTTAAAATTTACTTATGAAATATAATTTGAATAGGAAATAAAATATGAACAAATTGTAACTAAATGTGGTACAATTTTTATAGAAGTATATTTAAAATAAGCAAATAAGAGTTTGAAAGAAGGAGAAAGCCTTGGAAGTAAATAGTATAAGAAAAACTTTAAAAAAGGCATTACCACCAACTATTTTATCTATGGTTTTACTTTTAGTAAATTTAAAGTTTTTTGGATTAAGTAATATAATTATTGCAACTTATATGACTTTAACATTTATAAGGATGAGGACATATCTAATAATTGAAAATAATATTTTTAAGCCCTTATTTATACAATTAGCCATAGGGGTATTAGCCTCTGTTGCAAGTATGGGAGGACTTTTAGAAGTATTAATAAACTTTTTTGGAATAATAATATTGGTTTATTTACTTACAGATGAGTATAATCCAGATAGTTATTTCCCTTACTTAATGGCCTTCGTTCTTCTTCAAATGTTTCCAGTAAAATTTGATCAAATTTCTAATAGGCTTTTAGGAATTTTTGTATCATATTTAATAGTTTATTTAGCTTTAATGATTGTATCACCTAAGGGAGAAGATAATAAAATTCAAGAACTAATAAAAAGTGGATTTGAAAATATTCATTCTCAATTTAAAAATCTTTATTATGATGATATAGATAAAGTTAAAAGTGAACAGATAGAGCTTTTTGATATTTGTAGGGAGCTTAATAGATTTGTGTATTCAGGTGGAAGAAGAAAGTACTATCAAATTATGATTGCTTTTCAACATATAAATAATATTATACATGATTTAAAAAGTTCAAAGGAAATAATTGAGGAAAATAGAAAGGAATTTAAAAGGTTTTATAAGTTATTTAAATATCTTGAAAATAATTTTAATGATTATAAATTATGTGATGAAAAGTTAGAGGTATTTAAAAAAGAATTTAAATTCCACAATAAAAATCTTACTTTTTATACAAGTTTAGTTTTAAGATATTTATCAGAATCTATAGAACATTTGAATTATCATAGATTTAACTTAAGGAAGTTTTTAAACTTTAAAAATAACAAGGATTATTTTCAAGTTTATAGTAAATATAACTTTAAACTTAATGAATTTAAACTTAGATTTGCTATAAGAATGTCAGTTATAGTAACTTTAGCTTTTTTCGTAATTAGAAGATTTTCCTTACCAAAGGGATATTGGTTACCAATGACAGTCTTTATTTTAGCTCTTCCTTTTTATGAAGATAGTAAAGCAAGGGTTTACGCTAGATTTAGAGGAACTATTTTAGGAGTTATAGTAGCATTTTTACTATTTTCTGTTTTTAAAGGACAAGAGATGCATTTTGTTATAATTTTAGTTACAACATTTTTTATGTATGCTTTTAAAGATTATGCAACAATGAGTATATATGTAACTTGCTATGCTTTAGCCATAACTACCATATCTATGAGTGATGGGGAAGCGGTTATATTAAGACTATTATATACAGGAATCGCTGCTATAGTAGTATTATTTGCTAATAAATTTATTCTTCCTAATAAAAATCATGTTGAACTTATAAATATGGTGAAAAGGTTAATTGATTTAGATAAGGTTATGATCACTAAAGTAAGAGAAGCACTAGAAAAAGATTTTGATGAAATGGAATTAAGAAGAATTATTTATTCTTCATATTTAATTAGTGGGAGAATACAAATGCATACAAATCCTAGTGATGAAAAAGAAGATAAAGAAATTAAAAAGTTTATGCTTTCAAATAGTGAATTTACAACTTCAATTATAAACTATGCAGTTGTTTTGAGTAATTCAAATAAAGGAGCCTTAGATTATGAGTATATAAATGAGGGTATAAGTTTGATTGAAGAAAAATTAAGGAGTTTTAAGGAAGAATTTTTTTATAATCCTAATTACATAGGAAGCTTTTGTAAAAACATTCAATTAATAGACCATGAGGATAATTATAAGAATTATTGTTTAATTAAGTGTGTAGACAGGGTTTATAACCTTGAAAAGAATTTAAATGTATTAAAGAAAACAATAATAAATTAAGATAATAATTTTAATATTCAACTTAAAAAATCCTTTATTTTAAAAATAAAATTAACTTTTTACTTAACTTAACATATTTAATCATTTATATGCATATATAAATAATAGTTGCTTAAATTTTATCTTTAGGTAAGACTTAAAGGAGGAGTAGAGATGGAGTTAAAGTTAAGATGCAATTATAAGGAAAGTAATGATGAATTAAAGCAAGTTGAAGAAAAAAATCAAAGTGCAGATGCTTTTTGTTTTAATTGTGAAAAAGGTTTTAGTGTAAATGATGGAGGATACTTCATAGTAGATGAACCATATTGCTCTTTAGAATGTGTTATAGAGGCAATAATAAAAGAAATAAATAGTGAGCTAATGATTAAAAAGATGGATAGAGATAATATTGATCTAAAATATTTATATAATAGTTCAGCTAAGAAAAATTTACTTCACTTAAAAAATCATTATAATTTAGACTCTACTCAAAAGGAAAGGATAATAGAATTTACTAAAGAAAAGGGAGCAGTATATTTAGTGGAACTTTTAGAAAAAGTTTTATATGATGATTAAAATTTAAATAATATATTGGTTTTAAGTAATGTTTTAAATTAGAGATAAGATAATATATGTATATAAAATATATGGGTTAAAAAAGTGTGTAACTATTAGTTATGCATTTTTTTTATTAATTTTAAATTTTAAGGTGAAAATTAAACTAACAGGATATTTAATTAATTTAAAATCGTTAAGCTTGTGTAAAGGAAGTGGTGGTATAATAATTGGAATGCTAAAATATTTAATGTATTTACATAAAAATTAAATTTTAAAAATGTAAAATAAGGAGAATATTATGATAAAAGTACTACTTGTTGAAGATAATATAGAGATTAGTGAAAATATAGTTGAGTATTTTAAAAATGATGTGGAGATAGAATGCGTTTATGATGGATTAGATGCTATAGAATATTTAAATACATATTATTTTGATATAGTCATATTAGATTTGATGCTGCCAGGCGCTGGAGGTATGGAGGTATTAAACTTTATTTCAAAGAAGAGGCTAAATACAGGAGTTATAGTTCTAACTGCAAAAGAAGAGCTTGGCGATAAGCTTAGAGCCTTTAATTTAGGAGCTAATGATTATTTAACTAAACCTTTTTTTATGGAAGAATTAAAAGCAAGGGTAAATGTTATACTTAAAAGCTTAGGAAAGATAAAAGATTCAAACATACTTCAGTTTAAGAGTATGGAAATAAACATGAAGACAAAGAAAGTTTTTATAAATCATAAAGAATTAGAATTAAATGAGAAATTATTTAATCTATTAGAATATTTAGTAATAAATAAGGGAGTTGTACTTTTTAAAGAGCAACTTTTTGATAATATATGTGGATATAATAGTGATGCATCTACAGAAATTATAGAAGTTTATATGAGTAGACTTAGAAAACAATTAAGTCCCTTTGGATATGATAAATATATAGTTACTAAAAGAGGAATGGGATATTTAATAGATGAGAGCATAGAGGATTAGAAAATGAAGAGAAAAGATATATTCTTTAAAACAAAGAGAAGTGTAACTTTAATTAGTGCAGGAATAGTTTTTTTCTGCCTTTTAATATTTGCAATTATAACCACAACTTTATATACATCTAGAGTATTTGTAAATGTTGATAATAGTTTACTTCAAGAGAAAGAAAAGGTTCAAAAAGTACTTCTTCCTAATCCACAGGATAGACAATTTTTTGAAATTGGTAAAAATGTTTTACCTCCTACTCCTCCTAATATTATATCTATTTTATATAGAGGAGATAGGGTTTTATCAATGAATCCTAATCCCTATTTTGATGAAGATAATTTACCAGATTTGGGAGAAGAATCTAAGAGTAAGGTAGAACAAATAACCTTTAAAGGTTATAAGTTTAGAGGAGTTACCATATCAAGTAGAGATATAAGAGTACAATTACTTATTAATATTGATTCTGAAGTTCAATCAATAAACCAATTAATAAAAACCATAATAATGGCTTTAGTAATATTAATAGGAATTGCATTAGTTTTATCATACATTCTTTCTTCAAAGGTAATAAAGCCTATAAAGAAAGCTTATGATAAACAAGTATTTTTCGTTCAAGATGCATCCCATGAGATGAAAACACCTTTAGCTGTTATAAAAGGCAAATTAGAGCTTTTAGCAAATTCTTGGGACGATAAAATAGAAGATCATTTTGAACATATTTCTAAAATGATGAGTGAAGTTAGAGATCTTGAAAAGCTAAATAGTGACTTATTATTATTATCAAAGGAAGATATAGATAATAGCGTAAATATAGTATCCTTTGAGCTAGAGGAATTCATAGAAGATTTAAGTGAGTTTTATGTTGATTTAGCAGAAGTACAGGAAAAGAATTTTATTGTAAATAGACCTCTTACTCCTGTAATAGTAAAGTGGGATTATAGTAAGGTAAAAAGAATGCTTATAATACTTCTTGAAAATGCATTTAAATATACAGAAGAGGGTGGTAAGATAAGCCTATCTTTTGAGGAAGTAAATAAAAATATAAAGATAATAGTTTGTGATAATGGTATAGGAATTAAAGAAGAGGATATAGGACGTATTTTTGATAGATTCTTTAGAAGCGCAGATGTTAGAGGAAAGAATATTAAGGGGAGTGGAATTGGATTAAGTTTATTAAAATCTATTGGCAAGACCTTAGGAACAGATATAAAGTTATATTCAAAATATGGTATAGGAACAAGATTTGAAATTACAATACCTAAAATATTAAATTAATACTTAACAAAATAATTAGGAAAATTAAATTTAAAAATAGTAGTTTTATTAAAACTAAGAAAATAAAAACTTATAAATATTATGAAGATGATAGCTAAATTAGTTTTTGATCAATTATTTAGATTAGCTCTTTTCTGATTATATTTATAAGTTTTTTTGCTTTTAGAAAAATTTTTTATAAGCGTTAAGGAAGTATTAAGGTTAACTATTTAAAATAGATTTTGATGAGAGATTGGAGGTGAATTTAGTGAAGGAGAAAAAGTTTAGGCATGAGATTAAGCATTATATAAATTACTCAGATTATAGAGCAATTAAAAATAGATTAATGCATATTATGAAAATTGATGCAAATGCTAGTGAAAATAATGAATATAAAATACGAAGTCTTTACTTTGACAATTTAAATGACAAGGTTCTTATGGAAAAGATTAATGGAGTAAATTATAGAGAAAAATTTCGTATAAGATTTTATAATGATAATCACTCTTTTATTAAACTAGAAAAGAAATCTAAGATAAATGGATTATGCTCAAAGGATAGTGAGTTAATAAGTAAAGAGGAATGTGAAAAAATTCTTAAGGGAGATATAGAATTTTTAAGATATAGTAATAAACCTTTATTTATTGAATTTTATTCAAAAATTAAGGGGGATTTATTAAAGCCTAAGAGCATAGTTGATTATGTAAGAGAAGCTTATATATACAGATTAGGAAATGTGCGTATAACCTTTGATAAAAAAATAAGAACAGGAATATACAGCACTAATATATTTGATAGTGAAGTACCTACAATAGAAGCCATAGATAATAATATAGTTGTGTTAGAAGTAAAGTATGATGAGTTTTTACCAGAATTAATACAAGATATTATTCAAACTAATGAGCGGAGAGCATCAGCTATTTCTAAGTATGCAGCTTCAAGAATATATGGATAAGCTTTTTATAAGGTTTGTTTAAATTAAGATAAATCAGAAAAATATGTAAAAAATACATTAGTTTAAAATATAGGATTAAATTAGGAGGATAAATAAATGAGCAATCAAGCAGTTAATTTTAGTGACATATTTAAATCAAGTTTTGTTGATAAAATGACATCTATTTCATTTTTAGACATGTTTATAGCAATGATCCTTTCTTTTGCAGTAGGATTATTTATAATGCAGGTTTACAAAAAAACCTTTAAGGGAGTTATGTATTCATCAACTTTTGCAATGTCTTTACTGGCACTTACGTTAATAACTACATTAATTATACTTGGAGTTACTTCTAACGTAGTTCTTTCACTTGGTATGGTTGGTGCACTTTCTATAGTTCGTTTTAGAAGTGCTATAAAAGAACCTATGGATATTGCATTCTTATTTTGGTCAATAAGTGAAGGTATAGTTTTAGGTGCTGGCCTTATTCCTTTAGCTATTTTAGGTGCCGTTTTTATAGGAATAGTAATGGTTCTATTTGCTAATAAGAAAACAACAGATAATCCATATATATTAGTGGTTAATTGTAAAAATGATATTAGTGAAAATAGTGTACTTAACATACTATCTAAAAATGTAAATAAATATTGTGTTAAATCAAAAACTATTTCTCCTTCAAATGGAATTGAAATGACAATAGAAGTTAAGTTAAAGAATATAACTACATCCTTTGTTAATGAAGTATCAAAGATAGAGGGAGTTTCAAATGCTGTTTTAGTTAGCTATAACGGAGATTACATGGCTTAAGCTTTAGTTTATATAGATAAATACAAGTAGGAGAGGGTAAATTTATTCTCTCCTATTTTAAATAAATTGAATTTTTGTAAGGAGGGTGAGTTTAAGTGATAAATGAAAAGGCAAGTAAATATATTTCTCTAATAAGTATTTCCTTAGCTGTCATATTTGTTTTTGTATCCGTATTTTCTTTAAAGTCATTTAATTCTACAGAAGCACTTAGTACTAGTGGACAATCTTCTACTATTGATACGGTTTTAAATAAAAATATTGTAACTGATATAGATATAAAGATAAAAGAAAGTGATTGGGAATGGTTAATTGAAAATGCTACAGATGAGGAATATAGAAGTGCAGATATAACTATAAATGGAGAAACTTTTTATAATGTTGGGGTTAGACCTAAGGGAAATTCAAGTTTATCCTCTGTTGCAAATGATGATACGACAGATAGATATAGTTTAAAAATAGATTTTGGACAATATGTTGACGGACAGACTTATCATGGAATAAGAAAACTAGCTTTAAATAATAATATATCTGATGCCACTTATATGAAGGAAGCAATATCTTATGACATATATAATTTTCTTGGGATTCCTACTCCAGAATATTCTTATTCAAACATAAAGATTAATGGAGAACAGTGGGGATTATATTTAGCATTAGAAGTAATTGAGGAGAGATTTGTTGAAAAAAATTATGGTGAATTAGAAGGTAATTTATATAAACCTGAAACTATGGGAGTAGGGGCTAAAAAAGATGAAGGAAATAAAGATGCCATGCCTGATATGAAAAATAATCAAGGAAAAGAAGGGGGAATGATGAATCCACCTAATATGCCTAACAATGAAGGAAATAATAAAGAGGGTAATAAACCTATGAATATTCCTAATGAAAATCAAAATATGGCTGGCAATATGAATAAAGAAAATGCAGGAATGGGACAAATGTCTCCTATGATGGGAGGAAAAAATAATGAAGGTGCTGATTTTAAATATATAGATGATAATATTAGCAGTTATTCTACTTTAAGAGATAGTGCAGTATTTAAGAGTACAACGGATGAAGATTTTGAAAATGTAATTGAAATGATGAAAAGTTTAGAAAATGGTAGGGATATAGAGAAATATTTAAATGTTGATGAAGTTCTTAAGTACTTTGCAGTAAACACTTTCTTAGTTAACCTAGATAGTTATTCAGGTGGAATGTATCATAATTATTATCTTTACGAAAATAATGGAGTTTGTGAGATACTTCCATGGGACTTAAATTTATCCTTTGGAGGATTTGCCACAAATAGTGGAAGCAGAGCTGTAAATTTCCCTATTGATTCTCCTGTTACAGGTAATTTAGAAAATTTCCCTCTTATAGGAAAACTTTTAGAAAATGATGAATATAAAGAGAAGTATCATGAGTATTTAGAAAAGATAGTAAATGAATATTTTAAAAGTGGTATTTTCATTACTACAGTTACCAATAATGATAAGTTAATAGGAGATTACGTAAAGGTTGATCCTACAGCATTCTATACTTATGATGAATACAAAAATGCCATTAAAGAGTTATTAGTTTTTGGAGAGGATAGAACAAAGAGTGTAGAATCTCAGTTAAATGGAGAGCAAACATCAACGGAATATGGAAACATTGAAACTTCATTAAATTTAAAAGCCTTAGGTGAACAAAATATGGGTGGAAAAATGCCTAATGATAAGATGAATGAAGAAATTTTAGCGAATAATAATGAAGAAAATAATAATGGACAAACTATTCCAGAAGGTGGAAGACCTTTTAATGGAGGAAACATGGGAGAAGCTCCTAATAATATTAATAATCCTAATGGTAATATGGATAATAAAATACCTAATATGGGAAACATGCCTACACAAGAAAATATACAAGAGGCTATGAAGATATTGAATAACAGGGATTATTCAAGCTTAAGCGAAGAGGAAAAGAAACAATTAAATGATTTAGGAATAAGTGAAGAAAATATAAATATGTTTAATAATATTCCTAAACAAGTAGAAAGAGGAGAAGTTAGAGAAACCTTTAATAAAACATATTATGTAATATTTGGAGTGGTTCTTTTAACACTATTAATTTCCCTAGTTTTTGTAACAAAGTATAAAAGAAAAAGATACTAAGTATATTAAAAAGCTACACATAAATGTGTAGCTTTTTCTTTTAGGAACATATAAAAATAAAATTACATATTATATAACTAAAGTATTTTTATAATAATTAATTATCAATTGATAATATAAATTATATATGTGCCTTGATTTTATATATTTTATTTAAGTTTTAATATATTAATTGATAATATTAGGGGGATAAATATGGAGTCAAGATATTGTGAAGCTAATAAAGTAACAATTATATCTATATTATGGAATATAGTTTTAGCTATAATCAAAATATTAGCAGGTATAATAGGAAAGTCTAATGCTATGATAGCAGATGGTGCACATTCAGCATCAGATATTATAAGCTCTGTAGGAGTATTAATTGGGAATAAAATAGCAAGCATACCAAAGGATAAGGGACATAATTATGGACATGAAAAAGCTGAAACTTTAGTATCTTTTTTATTAGCTATCCTACTAGTAATTTTATCTATAAAGATTGGGTATAATGGTGTTTATTCACTTTTTCATTTAAATGAAGTGCAAATTCCAACAACTTTTCCTTTAGTTGTATCAGTTATATCTATTCTTATAAAGGAATATCAGTATAGAATTACTATTAAGGTAGCTAAGAAGACAAATTCACCGGCACTTAGGGCTGATGCATGGCACCATAGGTCAGATGCTTTATCCTCAGTTGCAGCTTTTATAGGAATAGGTGGAGCTATTTTAGGGTTTAAATCACTAGATTCCATAGCATCAATAGTTGTTGCTCTTTTTATAGCAAAGGTAGGAATTGAAATTTTAATAGGTTCAGCAAATGAGCTTATGGATATTTCTATTGATGAGGAGAAGGAAAAGGAAATAAAAACTATAGTAGATGAAGTTGAAGGAATTAAGTCTTTAAGAGAGATTAGAACAAGAAAGTATGGGGCTATGGCTTATGTAGATTTAGTAATACGTGTTGATAAAGATATTTCAGTTTTTGAGGGACATAGAATTGCTAGTGATTTAGAGAATCTAATATTAAAAAAAATGAAATTTATTAAAGGTGTTACTGTTCATGTTGAACCTTTAATATAACTTTAAGATTTATATTTATAAAGTAATTTTAATAAGGATAGATAAACTATCCTTATTTTTTATATTTATTTAATATGTGGTAACTAAAAAGTGCCTAATTGTTTAAACTAATACAAGTTGCTAAAATTAAATTAACTTAAGAGAGAATAATGTATTTTAAAATAGATTTTAGGATGAATTTATATAAAAATTAATATTAAAAGTTTGGAGTGAGAGAAATGAATAAATATGAATATATTATAATAGGATTTGGAAAAGGTGGGAAAACACTTGCTAATTACTTAGGGAAACTAGGTAAAAAGGTTGCTATAATAGAAAAATCAGATAAGATGTATGGTGGAACATGTATAAATGTTGGATGTATTCCTACAAAAACTTTAGTACATAAAGCAAAAGTGTCCTTATATAAAGGGTTAAATACCTTTGAAGAAAAGGCAAGAGAGTATAGAAAAGCTATAGAAGAAAAAAATTCTTTAATAGAAGCTTTAAGAAATAAAAATTATAATATGCTAAATAATAATGAAAATGTAGATGTATTTAACGGAATAGCTTCATTTATTTCAAATACAGAAATACTTATTAATGGTGAAAAAGAAGATATAATTTTAGAGGGAGAAAAAATCTTTATAAATACAGGGGCTACTACTATAATTCCTAATATACAAGGAATAAAAAGTAGCAGTAAAATATATAACAGTACTACCATAATGGAATTAAAAGAATTACCAAAACATTTAGTTATAGTTGGCGGTGGATATATTGGATTAGAATTTGCATCAATTTATGCAAGTTTTGGCTCAAAAGTAACAGTAATAGAGGCCTTTGATAGAATTGCTGGTAGAGAAGATGAGGATATTTCTAAAAGTATAAAAGAGATTCTAGAGAAAAAAGGAATTGAATTCTTATTAGGATCAAAAGTTAAATCTTTTGAAGAAATACATGGAGAAGTTGAAGTTTCTTATGAAAATAGCTTAGGTAAGTTAAATAAAATTAAAGGAGATGCAGTTTTAATAGCTATAGGTAGAAAACCAAATACTGAAGAATTAAATTTAGAGGCTGCAGGTGTTAAAGTAACAGATAGAGGTGCTGTAGCAGTTGATAATAAATTAAAAACAAATGTCCCTAATATCTGGGCTATTGGAGATGTTAATGGTGGTCCTCAATTTACATATATATCTTTAGATGATTTTAGAATTATAAAAGACAATTTATTTGGAGAAGGAAAGAGAAGTACTGATGATAGAAAATTTATTCCATACTCAGTATTTATTGAACCAAACTTATCTAGAGTTGGATTAAGTGAAAAAGAAGCTTTAGAAAAAGGCTTTGAAATAAAAACTGCTAAATTAGATGTTAATACCATTCCAAGGGCAAAAGTTATTGGAGAAACTGAAGGAATGATGAAAGCTATAGTAGATGTAAAGACAAATAAGATATTAGGTTGCACACTTTTATGTGCAGAATCAGCTGAAATAATAAATATAGTTACCTTAGCCATGAAAGCTGATGAGGATTACACTTTCTTAAGAGATAATATATTTACTCATCCAACTATGAGTGAGGCTTTAAATGATTTATTCTCATTAATTTAGTTAAAAATTACAATTTTATATTATTATATTAAAAAAGTGGATTCTTAAGGAATCCACTTTTAATTTTTTATAAGTTCATACTAACTTAAAGATGTTCTTCCAATAGAAGTATTATCAGATTTTCTATCTCTTAAAGCAAGAATTGGATTTTCTTTTGTTTCAAATCTATAATCTTCATTATTTTTTGAAATAAAATCAACTATGACCTTATGACTTGGAACATCTTCAACATTTTTATTAACTTTATTTTGGAATTCATGGAATGATGAATCAGGACCTAATTTACTTACATCAACGTAATCATCTTTTATAGTTGTATTATTAACAGTATTATCTAATATATCTCTAACATAAGATATATTTTCTCCAAGTGTTAGAAGTTCTGGGAATTCACCATTTGGAATAACTTCTTGCCATTCTTTATTTTCATATTTTTTAAGAAGATCACAAGCTTTATGTAATTGAGTAACTTCCTGAACGAAGCATTGTTCCCATAGTCCTTTAATATATGGATCAACTTCAGAATTATAACAAGAATAATACAAATATGCTTCAGTGTATTTATGCATAAGTAGATTTTCAAGCCATGTACAGTTAGGATCTAAAAGACTTCCATAGTGAGAAACGTGTTGTTCTTCTATTAATCCTATTTCTTGATAAAGATTTCTTCCAATATCACTAGTATAGAAACCTGCTATATTCATGTAATAATTCATAGTTTGTTGCTCTGCCGCAGTAATTATTGATATATCTAGTTTAGTAATAAGATCTGCTGTTTTAAAGTCAACAAAGTTTCTTATGTTATCATTAGGGCATCTATGATGAGCAATAGTTGGTCTACCTGGCATAATTTCTGTATAATGTCCAACTAGATTTTCTGCCTTTGTCCCTTCTTCCATAAATAATAAATCTGAATATCTATATAAATGGTCAAAATCCTCAAGTAATGCAAAATCTAAAGCTTTTTTAACATGTTCATTAGGTTCACGCTTTGCAAGTCTAGCAGTTAAATCTACAGCTAGTTGTTCATAACTTATAGTAGTTTCTAAAATAGTTTCATTAGCAGGTCTTAGTGAACTAATTAGCATTTGTTGTTGTTTATCCAATCTTCTAGCAAGGGCAATTTCTCTTCTAAGGTCATTGTTATTACAATTTCTAGAGAATTGATGAGAAAACCAGTTTGCTTCAAATTCAGCTCCATTCATTAAAATTATTCTAGTTTTTGTATAAGGATCAACTTCGTTTTTATTATAAGGTTTTGCGTAAATATTTCTCCAGTCTGTAAAATAATCTTGGATTTTTGAGCTTTTTTCTAAAAATGGATTCATAATAAATAAATCACTACCTTTCCAAATTTTAATATAATTTTAGTATTACAAAATTATTTTTTAGTATTCATTAATTTGTAATTATGTTAGAATAATTCTATTAAAAGCAAGGAGTGGTATGCCTTTGAACTTAGATATTTTTATGAAGAACTTAGTAAGGCGAACTTCCAGTTTTACTAGAGAACAAGGTAAAAAGTTAATTAAGGAAGCATATGTTAAAGATGTTAAGGGTAAAAGCATAGATGGAATTTATCATATTTATGGAAGTGTATTAAATGATGATAAAAACTGGGATTATAATACACACATAAAAATAAATATGCAAAATAGTGATATTATGGGTACTAATTGTAGTTGTGAAACCTTTAAAGAGAATAGTAAACATATAAAAAATTATGTGTGTAAACACATTTCAGCAACTAATGATGTTTTTTATTCCTTAGCAAAGAAGAAGATGCAAAATAATAAATCAAAAAGTAATAATAAGCCTAAATTAGTTAAAGATAAAAATGAGGAACATAAAGGAAAAGAAAAGCGATTTTTATCTTTAGATATAAATATTAAGCACATGGTAAAAGAGGGAATTACTTTATTTAACTGTGAGTTTAGAATTGGTGCAGGAAACTTAAATTTAATACTGGATTTAAAAGATTTCTTATATAAAAATAGCTTAAAAAAGCCTTTAAAATTTAATGATGGATTTACTTATAATCCATTAAAAGATGAATTTTTAGATGAAGATAAAAGAGTTCTTCAATTTGTAGCAAGCCATAAGGATATGATAAGTGGAAGATATTTAAGACTTAAACAAAATAATCTAAAAGATTTCCTAAAATTAATTGATGAAAAGAAAAAAATAAATTTTAATTTTAACTCAATTAATTATGAGGTTAAGGTGAAAAAGGAAAATGTTCCAGTAGCTCTGACTTTAAAGGAAGGTAAAGAGGGATTTATATTAAGTCACCATAAGAAATTTCCTATTATTTTAAATAACTCAGGAGATGTGATGTTTTTTGATAGAAATTTATATCTTCCAAGGAAGAGGCAGTTAGAATATTACATTCCAATTCACAAGTTATTTTTGAAAAATAACACAATCACATATAAGAAGAGCTTAGAGAATTTAAGAAGTCTATTAGAAGAACTTAAAAACATAAGCAAGAATATAGTTTTAGATGAAAATATTAGAGTTTTTAAAGAAAAGCTTATGAAAACAACCTTTAATTTATATAAAAATAAGGAAAAAATTTATTGTAATGTAAAGATTGATTATTGTGGATACATAATTGATTTAATAAGAGATGAAAAAGATAATAGCTTTTTAAGAGATTTAAAAAGTGAGAAGTATATAGAATTTCAACTTGAAAGATTTAAGTTCATAAAGAGAGAAGAAGATTTTTGTTTTATAGGAAATAAAGAGGAAATGTATGAGCTTTTCTCTAAGGGAATTAAAAGGCTTAGAGAACTTGGAGAAGTTTTATTATCAGAAGAACTTAAGGAGTTTAAGGTTTTAGATTCATCCCTTATTTCATCAGAACTTAAAGAGCTTAGTAATTTCTATAAGCTTAAGTTTGACTTTGGAGATTTTGAATTAAGAGAACTTAGGGAAAGCGTAGAGGCTATGAAAAGGGGAGACCGCTTTTATAGAACTAAGAAGGTTTATTTAGATTTAGAAGACCCTGGTATAGTAAACTTTTTAAATCTTTTAGAGGATTTAGGATTAGAAAATATAAAAGATAATGAAGTCTATATAGATAAGAGTAAGGTTTTATATATCCAAGAAAAATTAAAGGATAGAAATCTCTCTTTTATAAAAGGGGGAAATGTTCTTCAAGAAATAGTAGGAAAGCTTCTAAATAAAGAATTTAAGAGAAAGCTTCTTCCAAAGGCTTTAAATGCAGAGCTTAGACCTTATCAAAAAGAGGGGTTTAAATGGATTAATGAAATTACTGATTTAGGTTTTGGTGGAGTTTTAGCAGATGATATGGGACTTGGTAAAACCCTTCAAATAATAGCTTTTTTATTATCTCAGAAAAAAAGCAAAAGCATAGTAGTTGTTCCAACCTCTGTTATATATAACTGGATGGATGAGTTTGAAAAGTTTGCTCCAAGTATAAGGGTTGGATTAGTTCACGGTAGTAAATCTAAGAGGGATAAGGTTTTAAGAGATTTTAAAAGAGGACTTGGTATTAAGATAGAAGAGGAGAATTTAAAAGAAAAATCCTATGAAAAATATGATGTTTTATTAACTACCTATGGAACCTTAAAGAATGATGAAAAAGCTTATGAAAACTTAAGTTTTGATTATTGCATAATAGATGAGGCTCAGAACATAAAGAATCCATCAGCACAAGCAACTTTATCTGTTAAAAATATTAAATCAAGATGCAATATTGCCTTAACAGGAACTCCTATAGAGAATAATTTAATGGAGCTTTGGTCAATATTTGATTTTGTTATGCCTGGATATTTATTTACTAAGGAGAGATTTAGAGAAAGATTTATTTTAGATGAAAGCAATTTAAGTGAATTAAAATCTTTAATAACTCCTTTTATTTTAAGAAGACTTAAGGAAGATGTTTTAAGTGAACTTCCAGAAAAACTTGAGAAAAAATACTTAGTAGAAATGAAAGGAAAACAAAAACAGTTATATAGTTTCTATGTAAAGGCAATAAAGAATCAATTAAATGAAAATAAAAGTTCTGAAAAGAGTGGAAGAGATAAAATTAATCTATTTGCCTATTTGACAAAATTAAGAGAAATTTGTTTAGATCCTTCACTAGTTGTACCAGATTATACTGGAGAAAGTAGTAAGCTTACTGTGGTAAAAGAAATTGTAAAAGATGCTAGTGAATCAGGAAAGAAGATTTTACTATTTTCTCAATTTACTTCAGTACTACAAAAAATAGAAGAGGACTTTAAAAAAGAGGATATTTCTTATTTATACTTAGATGGAGGAACTTCTGCTAAGGATAGAGTAGAGAGAGTTAAAAAATTCAATGAGGATAGTAATATTAAAGTGTTTTTAATATCTCTAAAGGCTGGGGGAGTTGGATTAAATTTAACCTCTGCCAGTATGGTTATACATTTTGATCCTTGGTGGAATCCAGCCGTAGAAGACCAAGCTACAGATAGGGCACATAGATTTGGACAAGAAAATAAAGTTGAAGTTATAAAGTTAGTTGCAAAGGATACTATTGAGGAAAAAATAGTATTAATGCAGGAGGATAAAAGAGAACTTATTCAAAGTTTAATGGATGGAAAAACTATGGATGGTAAGGGATTAAAACGCCTTACAGAAGAAGAAATTAGTAAATTATTTGAGTAAGGATTTAATAAAAGAAAAAAAGCTAAGATATTTAAACATCTTAGCTTTTTTTCTAATCTTACCATTATCTGTAGTTGGTGGCAAACCAAGTTAGAGAGTTTAAAGAAATAAGACTAAAATTAATCTTATTTATACATAAAAATCATCCAAGTTATTTTTAAAGCAAAGAAGGTTGTTTACTCTAAAAATACAATATAAAAAACAGGCTAACAGAAAATCCGAAAAGTTTATAGTATAACCATACGTTCCTAAAGTATGTTATTAAAATTTAAATATACTATAATTACATTATAAACTACTATTTGCAATATATAAACTAATTTTTAAAATTTGGTTAAAATAAATATTTTTACTAAAGAAAAAAAGGATAATTTTATCTTAGAAAGAAACTATTATTTAGGGAATTTTAAGGGATTTATAGATAACAGAATTTTAATAGTAGTAAGAGGGAAATAGTACTATTAAAATTATAGTTGAATATGAAAAGGGGAAATTTATGAAATTAGAAAGAAAAAATAGTGGGATAATATTTCTTATATTTGGAGTTGTTTTTGTTTTAAACTCCTTAAATCCAGTAATGGAGTTACTGTATATTAAAGCTAAGGGAGAAATTGCAGAGGCAAAAATAGTTGCATATGATTTTATTCAAAGAAGTAGCAGAAGTGGAAGAGGGAGTTCTTATAAGTATATCCCTATAATTGAATTTTTTGATGGAAAGGAAATTGTACAGGTTCCTGTAACAATGAATTCCTTAAATGAAGAATTAGATATAATAGGATTAGATGTTAAGGTTAGTTACTTGAAAAATACTCCATCTAAGGTAATAATAGATGATAAACTATTTTGGTTATATGAGATATCTAATTCTTTAGTAGTTGTTGGCTTTTTTTTATTAATGGTTATGCTAAGTCAAATGTCTGTAGAAACATATAGAGGAAGAGAATTAACCTTTAATGTTCCTACAAAGAATAAAGTAATATTTTTGATTTCAGGATTGCCAGGAGTTATAGGGACATTTCTTAGTTTTTACTATGGCTTTATTACATTAAAATATAATGGGCTAGGTTTTACTTCGGGAACCTTAATATTATCTTTGTTGATAATAGGAGTATATCTATTGGGAATAGTTAATTTTCTTAAAATAAAAAATAATTATTGAGGTTAGATTTTATTATAAATTCTTTGAATAGTTAATTTAAAATTAATGTTAACTAACTTGATTTTAGGAACTAATAAATTATGTTAGTTCCTTTAATTTTTACATATTTTTTTCTGGTATATTAGTTTTGAAAGTTATTCAGTAATTCTGTTATAATTAAGCAGATGAATTTAGAACTAATATAAATAAGAATTTAACTTTAGGAAGGAATGTTTATAATTACTAATGAGAATAAACAAGCTTTTTAGCAATTTTGGGATATGCTCTAGAAAAGAAACTAATAAAATTATTAGAGAGGGAAGGGTTATTGTTAATGGCAAGCCATGTATTGAGGGGCAATGGGTTGAATTAAGTGATGAAATACTTTTAGATGGAAAACCATTAGTTCCAAAGGAAAAGATTTATATAGCACTTAATAAGCCTGTAGGAGTTGTATGTACTGCTGCAGAAGAAGTTAAGGATAATATAATAGATTACTTAGGGATAGATGATTATGTTTTTCCAATAGGAAGACTAGATAAGGACTCTCAAGGATTAATAATTTTAACTAATGATGGAGATTTAGCAAATGAAGTTTTAGCAGCAGAAAATAACCATGAAAAGGAATATATAGTAACCTTAGATCAACCTTTTTATGATGACTTTATTGAAAAGATGGAGCAGGGTGTTGAAATATTAGGACAAGTAACAAAACCTTGTAAACTAAAGAGAATAAATGAAAATACCTATTCAATAATATTAACTCAAGGGTTAAATAGACAAATAAGAAGAATGAGTAAGGTTTTTGGCTTTAATGTAGTTAAGTTAGAGAGAATTAGAATTCTTAATATAACTCTTGAAGACATAGAATATGGAAAGTGGAGATATATAAATAGGGAAGAAATTGAGATTTTAAAAAAACTTATAAATTAATTAAGGGGATAACAATGGAAAATAATAAGGTTAAAGTGTGGTTTTTAAAGTTAGTTGTAAGTTTAGGGTCTTTACTAATTATTTATACAATTGCATCTGATTTGTATAAAATAGCTTATCTTGAATTTAAAGGAGTAGAAACAACAGGAAAGTTAATAACTTTTAATGAAAAGATTAATTCGGGAAGATCTAAATCAAAATCATATACTCCAATTGTAAGAATAACGGTTTACGGACAAGAGATTGATGTTCCTGCAAAGTTAAATAAAATTGATAAAGACTTAGTTGACTTTGTTTGAGATGAAGTGAAAGTTAAATATTCTTCTAAAGATTATAATCTTTTAATTATAAATGATAAAAAATATCTTTTAAATAGAATTAATTACATGCTACTAGCAGTTCAAATTTTAATATTCGCTTTATTATCTGTTTGTATGAAGGCTACTTGTGGAGAAGATGGGAAAGTAAAATGGATTATTGGGAAGAAAAATCCTGTTTTAAATTTGTTGTTTTGGACACCAGGTTTAGTATTTTCATTTTCATGGATTTATTATCAAATAATATTAGGGAAGTATGCCATGGAACAGTTTGACTTTATAGGTGCATTAGGTACATTTATGTTTTTATTAGTTTATATTATTATTTCGGCTAATTTTATTAAAAGGAATAAAAAATTTCATAAAGTTTAAATAAAACAATGAAAAGCTCAAAATAAACTAGAAAATTATATTTATTAAAATAGTTTGTAGGGTTGACACTTTGAAATTTATTGCATAGAATAAAATTAACAATAGAATATTAATCGGTAGGTGAGGTTACCACCGGGATACGGATTGCTGCCGCAAAATAGTGGAGACACTATGAGAAGGTTAGCAGGCTATGTCGAGAAACAAGGCATAATCTAATGCAATTTCATTGCCCAGTGAAGCTAAAACTTGAACGATATTATACTTAAGCAAATTTTTTGCTTATAGTTTTATTTTGTTTGAAATCAATCCTTACCTAATTTTAGGTGAGGATTTTTATATTTAAATCAAAAATTATTTGAAATTATTTTAAGAAAGTTGAGGTGGTAGTAATGGATACGGGGAGTAGTAGAGGCATAAAAGTCACAGGCGAAGTACTTTTTATAAAAAATGCTTTAAGAATATTTTATTTCATATTCTTACTGCCATTTTTTACTTAGCTTAATATAATTAAATAAGGTAAAAGTATACTTTTGTCCTGTACAATGTCTTTACTTCCTAAAAATTATTTAGAAAATTAGGAGGTAAGAAGGATGAAAAAGAGAACAGAACAAAAAGTTATAAGTGAAGTTTTAATCAATGAAAGATTAATAAAAGCAAGCAAGATGAGCAAAGAAAATTTATTAAAGGAAATGAAAAATACTTTAAATGGATATAGCAAAGAAGAAGTTGAAAGAAGAATTCGTAAATATGGCAAAAATGTAATTTCACATGAAAAGGGTGATTCAGTTTTAAAAAGACTTATTGAATCCTTTGTTAATCCATTTACAGTTGTACTTTTTATTCTTGCAATAATATCAGCATTTACAGATATTATTTTACAAGCTCCAAAGGATAGGTCCTATAGCACAGTAGTAATAATAATCACAATGGTTACTATTAGTGGAATATTAAAGTTTGTTCAAGAAAGCAAATCTAATAATTCAGCTGAAAAATTAAAGGATATGATAAAAGTAGCAGCTACAGTTGAAAGAAGAGGTAAAAAAGAAATTGAGCTTTCACAAATTGTACCAGGAGATATAGTTTATTTATCTGCAGGAGATATGATTCCAGCAGATGTAAGAATAATATCTTCTAAGGATTTATTTGTTAGTCAAGCTTCATTAACAGGTGAAAGTGAACCAGTTGAAAAGTTTAGTAAAGAAATAAATTCTAATATAAATAGTCCTTTAGAAAGTACAAATCTAGGCTTTATGGGAAGTAATGTAATAAGTGGCTCTGCTATTTGTATTGTAATTTCAACTGGAGATTATACTTACTTTGGTTCTATGGCAAATACAATTACTGATGACAAAGTTGTCACTAGTTTTGAAAAAGGAGTAAATTCAGTTTCTTGGTTATTAATTAAATTCATGATGTGCATGGTGCCAGTTGTATTTTTTGCAAATGGATTAACTAAAGGAGATTGGGGTGAATCATTTTTATTTGCATTATCAGTTGCAGTGGGTTTGACTCCAGAAATGTTACCTATGATAGTTACAACAAACCTTGCAAAGGGTGCTGTTAAAATGGCAAAGAAAAAGACTGTTGTAAAGAGTTTGAATTCAATGCAAAATTTTGGAGCTATGGATGTGCTTTGTACTGATAAAACAGGAACATTAACTGAAGATAAAATTGTCTTACAATATCATCTTGATGTTCAAGGAAATGAAAATGAAAGAGTTCTTAGACATGCTTTTTTAAATAGCTTTTTCCAAACAGGATTAAAAAATCTTATGGATTTAGCAATAATAGATGAAGCTAACAAATTAAATCTTAGTTATTTAAAAGAAAAATATACTAAGGTTGATGAAATACCTTTTGATTTTAATAGAAGAAGAATGAGCGTTGTAATAAAAGATAAGAAAGGTAAAACTCAACTAATTACTAAAGGAGCAGTTGAAGAAATGCTAAAAATTTCTTCAAAGGTAGAATATAGAGGGAAAGTTGAAAGTTTAACAGAGGAAATAAAAAAAGAGATATTAGAAATAGTTGAGAGATTAAATAGTCAAGGTATGCGTGTCATTGCAGTTTCACAAAAAACTAATCCTTCTGTAGAGGGTGTTTTTTCAGTAGCTGATGAATCTAATATGGTTTTAATGGGATATCTTGCTTTTTTAGATCCACCAAAGGAATCTACATTATCTGCAATTAAAGCTCTTAATGAAAATGGAGTATCAGTAAAAGTTTTAACAGGAGATAATGATGGGGTTACAAAATGCATTTGCAAACAAGTTGGAATAGAAGTAGAAAATATTCTTTTAGGATTACAAATAAGTGAAATGAATGATGAGGAATTAAAGAAAAAAGTTGAAAAAATTAATGTTTTTGCAAAGCTTAGTCCAAGTCAAAAGGCTAGAATAGTTAGAATACTTCGTGAAAATGGACATACTGTTGGTTTTATGGGAGATGGAATTAATGATGCAGCAGCAATGTGTGAAGCAGATGTAGGAATTTCAGTGGATACAGCGGTTGATATTGCTAAAGAATCTGCAGATATAATACTTTTACAAAAGGATCTTATGGTATTAGAACAAGGGGTTATTGAAGGAAGAAGAACCTTTGGAAATATAATTAAATACATTAAAATGACTGCAAGTTCTAACTTTGGAAATATGTTATCTGTAGTTATAGCAAGTGTATTCTTACCATTCTTGCCAATGTTACCTATTCAAATACTAGCATTAAATTTAATCTATGATATTTCTTGTATTTCAATTCCATGGGATAATATGGACGAGGATTATTTAAGAAAGCCTAGAAAATGGGATGCTTCCTCAATAGGTAAGTTTATGATATGGATAGGTCCTACAAGTTCAGTTTTTGATATAGTAACTTATATTATTATGTTTTTCATAATTTGTCCAAGCGTTGCAGGAGGACATTATGGTGCACCTGGCGTAGATAATTTATTATTTATTTCAGTATTTAATACAGGATGGTTTGTTGAGAGTTTATGGTCTCAAACCCTTGTTATACACATGATTCGTACTCCTAAACTTCCATTTATAGAAAGTATTGCATCATTACCAGTATTAGCAATTACAACCTTATCAATAATTATTGGAACAATTATTCCTTACACTTTTTTAGGAAATTCATTAGGCATGAGTAGATTGCCATATACTTATTTCCCTTGGTTGTTAGGAATAGTAGTATGCTATATGGTTCTTGCAACAATAATGAAGAGTGTATTTAGAAAACATTATGGAGAGTTACTATAAAAAATGTATATAAATTTATCTACTTATTTAGAATAATAGTTATATACATTGTATTATTATATAAATAAGAGAATTATTAAATTTATAGTATGTATAAGAGGTGATGAGAATGGATATTTTATCAAAAAGCATAAAAAATAAGGTGGTTATAGTAACAGGTGGTACTAGAGGAATAGGATTTGCTACTGTGAAAAAATTTCTAGACCATGGTGCTAAGGTTGCTTTATGTGGTTCAAGAAAGGAAACTGTGGATAAAGCATTAGAAGAATTAAATCATATTAATCCTAATTATGATGCAATTGGATTTTATCCTAACTTATTAGATAGTAATGAAGTAAAAGAAATGGTAGATAAGGTTTTAGAAAAATGGGGAACTATAGATATACTTATAAATAATGCAGGAGTTAGTGATAATAAGTCAATATATACCCAAAGTGATGAGGATTTTTCAAAGATAATTGATATTAATGTGAAGGCTATCTTTAATTGCACCAAAGCTGTTTCAGAAATAATGAAAAATAAAAAATATGGAGTAATTTTAAATACTAGTTCTGTTGTAAGTTTATATGGACAAAAAACAGGAGTAGGATATCCTACATCTAAGTTTGCAGTAAATGGATTAACAAAGTCTTTAGCAAGGGAACTTGGAAAGGATGGAATAAGAGTAAATGCTGTAGCCCCTGGAATTATTGCTACAGATATGGTTGCTGCTTTAGATAAGAAATTAGTAGATCAAATAGCTCAAAATGTACCTTTAGGAAGAGTTGGAGAGCCAGAAGACATAGCAAATGCTTTCTTATTCCTAGCCTCTGATATGGCAAGTTATATAAGTGGAGAAATATTATCTGTAGATGGTTCTGTAGTACTTTAATATTTTAAATTTAACACACAAAGTATATATAGATTTAAAACTTAAGTAGTAAATATTTCATGGCAGTAAAATCAATTGAATTATTTGTAAATTATATGTTAAGGATACTTAATTTAAAATAAGTATCCTTAATTTTTTATATTTAAAGTATAATATGGTAAAATTTGATTTATTTATCTACTAGGTATAAACTTAAAATATATATTACAAGTTTTTACATAATAAACATTATTTTATTTATAATTATATTTTTAACAAAGGAAGTTGGGGAGGAAATGAACATAAGTCAAGTAATAATAAGGATAATATTATCTATAATTATAGGAGGTCTTGTTGGATATAATAGAGAGTATAAAAATAGGCCAGCGGGATTTAGAACTCATATGTTAGTATGTTTAGGAGCCACTATTGCAGCCTTAATTCAGGTACAAGTTGGTTATTTTGTACTTGAAGAAATAGCCAAGAATCAAGCTATGTCAAGTATATTACATGTTGATGTAGGAAGAGTTATATGCCAAGTTATATCAGGGGTAGGATTTTTAGGAGCAGGAGCTATAATTCAAACTAAAGGTACTGTAAAGGGTTTAACAACAGCTGCCTCTATGTGGGCAGTAGCAGGGGTTGGTATTGCTATAGGAATGGGATTCTATGTTATAAGCATTTTAAGTGGTGTTAGTATATTAATAGTTTTAATTTCTCTAAAGAAATTTGAAGATAGATTTATAATAAACACTAGAAACTTAAGTATAGAAATAAGGTGTAAAGATCTTAAAGCATTAAATGAAATAAATGATTTTTTTGAGGAATATCAAATAAAAATAAGTAATATTGAGTCAATTAGTGAAGAGGTTTATCAATATAAAATAGAAGCTCCACAGTTTGTAACAATAAATGAGATTATAAGTGGGCTTATAGCTAATGAAAATATAAGTAGAGTAAAGGAAATAAACTATAGTTGCTGAATGAATTTATATCATTTGGATAACTTTTCTAATTTTAGATAATACGGTACCTTATTTAAGAAAAAATTTTATAAAATAATTAAAGTGTATTAAAAAATAAATTGTATTTAATTGTACTTTTCTTTTTAATACACTTTATTTATTATTATATGAAGTAATTATATTTTAAATATTATAATTTAGAATATCTTTAAATACTTTATTATGTTCTAAATCCTTACTTAAAGCTTGAATTACATATATTATATTTTTTTCTGAAATTTCATTTTGTGATGAGATGTTCCAAAGTATTAAATAGCTTTTTATTAGTTTATAAGTATTTATAAGCTTATGAATACTTTCATTTAAATCACCACCTGTATTAAAGGGAATTATATCCTTAAAAATTTGATTTACTAAGTAATTTTCAAATATGTATGAGTACTTCTTAAAGTAAGTATCAAAGGAGTTTAAGTCATATTTATGTATATTGTTAAATAAATTTTGATCCTTATTTAAATCTAATAACAATTTCTTTAGCCTAGTACCAATGACTTTTCTTAAAAGTTTTTCATCTAATATAATCTTAAAAAAGTTATTGGTAATACTAAGTGGAATAATTTTCTTAGAATCAATAAATTCAGTTATATTTGATGGATATTCAGTTATTTTTTCAAGTAAATCTTCAATTTCATAAAAGTTTTCTTCAGTTTTTAGATCTTCTAGACTTTTATAAAAGGCTCTTAATAGACTTAGTCTCTTCTCAATAGAGAAATTTCTGTTTTGCATAATATTTATTGATATAATTCTTATATCCCAAAAATATTGAATTAAATTATCTGAACCTATAAAAGCTTCAGTATCTATTACTCTGCGTATTTCTAGGAAATCTTCAGGAAGATCTTCTTCTATTTCTATAAATTCCATTTTTTCTTTATTTAAAAAAGCTTTAGAACAAATTTCTTCACAGGAAGGAAGTCCGCTTTTCTCATATATATCATCTATAATATTAAAAACTCTAGGATATCTTCTACAGGTTATAGATAAGTTTTCTTCGCCACATTTACCGTGAATTTCACAAAGTAAGTTTTCATTTAAAAAGGGGCATTTATTATCTTCTGTTATTTTCATAAATCCATAATTAAAAGAATCATCTGATTGAGAGTTTTTTATGTATTTTCCAGTTATTAATTCTTTTAGATTTCCTTTATCATTTTCATACTTTTTAAAAGTATTTTCATCTATGTTAATGTCCCAACCAGCACAACAAGTATCAGTGCAATTAGGACCTATGCATTTAAATGTCTTCATATATTTTGGAATAAAAAAATTTGTTTTCAAAACAACACCATCTTTCGTGTAAAATTATACTGCCTTAATATTTTATCACTTAGTTTTATAAATAGTTAGTAATTTTTTTAGAAAGTAAAATTAGTAAAGAAATAAATTAATATATTAAATTTTCATTTGTAAAATTAATGAAAAAGTATAGTTTTTTTAGGGGTTCATGATTAAAATAATGTTATTATTTAGTTAGTTGGAAATTTTTATAAATAAATTCTTTTGATTTATATGACAGGGAGAATAGTTTTGAATATTCAAATTAGAAATATGATAAAATCAGATATTATTAACTTTAATAAAGAGTTTAAATTACAAGGGTGGGAAAAACCTATTTCATTATTTGAAAAGTATTATGAAGAGCAAGAAAATGGAATTAGAAGAGTTTTTGTAGCATGTAATGATAAGCAAGTCCTTGGCTATGCAACACTAATTCCAAATGATGAAAATGGACCTTTTGCCAATAAGAAAATTCCTACTCTTCGTGATTTTAATGTTCTTGAGAAATATCAGAATAAAGGTATAGGTACAGCTTTACTTGATAAAATTGAAGATACTGTTAAAGAATATTCTAAAAGCATTTGTTTAGGGGTTGGGCTTCATTCAGGATATGGTTCTGCTCAGAGAATGTATGTAAAAAGAGGGTACATTCCTGATGGTAGTGGAGTTTGGTATAATAATATGCTTTTAGAGCAGAATGCTCAGTGCAGAAATGATGATGATTTAGTATTGTATTTAATTAAAGAATTTATTTAATATAAACAAGATATAAAAAACAGTTAAGCTTTGATGCTTGACTGTTTTTTATTACATCAAGTACCTTTGATTTTTAATGTTTTATAAATAAAATTATTTGCTATAATAAATATTTGATAATCAAAATAATTCGTGATATAATAATGACTTACAAAATTCTTTTATGAAGGAGAGTATATGAATACAACACATATAAAACAAGAAAATAAAACTAAGAAAAGATCGAGTAAGCTTAAAAAATGGATTTGTGGAATATTAGTAGGAATAATAATATGTATTATTTTATCTTTAGGATTTGGAGGAAACTATTTATATAATTTAGCTATAAATCCAGATACACCAAAAGATATAGTCTTTGAATCAACTGAAAGTAGTAAAGATGTGGTTACAATAAATAGTACAAGTGGACCAGTAAGTATTTCAAGTGAAGAATGGCTTTTAAAGGAAAGTGGTTACGAAGATTTATATATGACTTCAAGAGATGGGCTAAAATTACACAATTATCTTATAAAAAAACCAAACTCTAATAAGTGGGTTATTACAGTACATGGCTATAAATCTCAAGGAAAATTAACATCATACTATGCAAAAAACTTTTCTGACATGGGATATAATGTTATAATCCCTGATTTAAGAGGTCATGGCACTAGTGAAGGTGATTATATAGGAATGGGATGGGACGAGCGTTTAGATATAATAGATTTAATTAATTATATAATAAAAGAAGATAAAGGGGCAGAGATAGTTTTATATGGTATATCAATGGGGGCAGCTACAGTTCTTAATACATCAGGAGAAGAACTTCCAGAGAATGTTAAGGCCGTTGTAGCAGACTGTGGATATACTAGTGCATGGGATGAATTTGCTTATCAGTTAAATAAACTTTTTGGTCTTCCAGCTTTCCCTATGATGCATATAGCAAATTTAATAACAAAAATTAGAGCTGGCTATTGGATAAATGAATCGTCACCTATTGATCAAACTGCAAAATCAAAAACACCAACACTCTTTATTCAAGGAGATGAAGACACCTTTGTTCCTTCCTTTATGGTAGAAGAACTTTATAATGCCTCTTCTGCTGAAAAGGAAAAATTAATAATAAAAGGAGCTGGACATGCTAAGGCAAGTAAGGTTAATCCAAAACTTTATTGGGAAACAATAGATGGTTTTTTAAATAAATATGTTAGTTAGTTTTAAGGGATAAAATAAACTATAAGCAACGATAGAATAAATAATACAAGCAAAAAAGCTTTGAAAAATTTAATAGATCAGATTAAATAATATCTAAAAAACAAACAGTAATATTTTATTACTGTTTGTTTTTTTATCTTAAATATATGATTTTAAATTTTTATTAAATAGCAGCTTTAGGTGAAAATTTAGCTTTAAGTATTCCTACTATAGCAGGTAAAATAGAAACAACTATTATACCTATAATAACTATTGAGAAATTTTCAGCAATAATTTTTATATTACCAAAGAAATATCCTAAACTTGATACAAGTATAACCCAAATAAATCCACCAACTGCATTGTAAGTTAAAAAGTTTTTATATTTCATTGTTCCTATACCTGCAACAAAGGGAGCAAAGGTACGAATTATAGGAATAAATCTAGCTATTATTAAGGTTTTTCCACCATATTTATCATAATAAGTATTAGTTTTATCAATATACTCTTTTTTTATAAGTTTAGAATTAGCAAGTAATTTGCTACCTAAAAATTTACCAATACTATAGTTTAAAGTATCTCCAAGTATGGCTGCAATTAATAATAATGGTACTAATATGTAAATATTAATCATGCCTAAAGCACAGAAAGTAGCTGATGCAAATATTACTGAATCTCCAGGAAGAAAAGGAGTTACTACTAATCCTGTTTCCGCAAGGATTATTGAGAATAAAACCAAGTAAGTCAAGGTTCCATAATTATTGATAAAAACACCTAGATATTTATCTAAATGTAATATTAAATCAAAAAAATTGCTTATTAAGTTCATATAAAATCTCCTAACTAAAATGAATAAATCTATTTTTTATTATATTACTAATTTAAATATTATTCATTAATTTTTTGAATAAAATGTTAATTGAATCCAGTAATTGGTTTAATTCTACTAATATTTAGATATTTATATAAGTTATTACTTATTAATATTCTAAATAAAAAGTATATTAGTTATTAATATTTAGAGATTATAATAAATATATAGAATAGTTGTTCATGATTTAAGAGGAGAATATAAATGGATAAATTAACAGTAGAAGAAAAGCAAATATTAAAAGCTAAGGGTATATTAAACCAAAAGCAAGAAGAATTCTATGCTATAAGGTTTTTAAGTAAAGTTGGATATTTTAAGGCAGAAGAGATGATTGCTTTATCTGAGATTGCTAAAGAATTTGGAAATGGAGAATTAAGTTTAACTAGTAGATTAACTGTGGAAATACCTTATATAAAGGAAGAAAATATAGATAAAGTAGTAGAAATATCAAGAAAAAAAGGTCTTAGAATTGGAGGAGCAGGAAAAACTGTTAGGGCTATAGTTACATGTAAGGGAACTGTTTGTAAGCATGGACTTATTGATACAAGAAAAATTGGAGAATTATTTGAGGAGAAGTTTTTAGGAAGAAAGGTTCCGGCAAAATTCAAAATAGGGGTTTTCGGATGTATAAATAGTTATGGTAAAGCTCAAAGCAATGATTTTGGTATTGTACCAATTGTGAATTCAGAAAGTAAGGAAGTAGAGTTTTTAGTTTTTATAGGTGGAAGAGCTGGGAGAAAAGCTAGGAAGGCAGAGCCTATGAAGAGAAGATTCAAGGAAGAAGAATTATTAAAACTTCTAGAATTCACTATAGATTATTATAATGAGCTTGCAGGTGAAAAAGAAAGGTTAGCAGAGATTATTGAAAGAATTGGAGAAGAAGAATTTGAAAAAAATATAATAAAAAGATTTAATGCTTAAATATTACTATAAGTATTTTGAAAAGAGATGATATGCTTGATTGATAAGAAAATAGTCATTGAAGAGAATAGTTATTTAGAAAAGTTTTTTGAACACAATAGAAAACATGAAGATTATATAAGAAATAGAATATATAAGTGTACATTAGATTTAATAAATACTAATCCTCATAAGATTAAGAAGGTAAGAGGATATAAGTATAAGGGTAAAACCATATATGAATATAAGATTCCATTAGAAGCTGGATTGGACTGTAGGGTTGCATATATTTTTCATAAAGAAGAGATAATTATATTTTTTATTTCAAATATAATTATAAAAAATGAATTCACAAAATTAGTTTCAAAATTAAAGGATGTAAAGAAAATATAAAAGGGGATATATAAATTGGTAAGTATAGCAGATTTTGTAGATGTTGCTTTATATACAGTAAAAAGAATAGAAATCAATGATAAAGTTAATTTTAAAACATTTAAAAAAGATAGAGAAGTTGAAATAGAAAAAATAGATAAGGGGTTATTCAATGTAAGTGAAAATGGGTTTAATAGGGAAGTGTTTTTAAATCTTCATGAAAAGGACTTAAAGAGAACCTTAAAATATTTACAAAAGAAAGAGTTTCCTAAAAGCAATAAACTTTGGTATAAAATAATAAGAACAAAGAAATAGAAATATGATTTAAATATTATATAAACTTTTTATCTGTTTTAAAATAGAATATAGTGTAATTAATAATATTAAGGAAGAATTTACATGATTAATTCAAATGATAAAATAATTTTAGATTCTAAATTAGGAAATGTTATATCAAAAGAGGATAGAGATGAGGAATTAAAAGAAAAATCTCCTATAGAGTTAAGTGGATTAAGGTGTATAAAAACCATGAATTCTTCATTTATAGATTTTTATAAAACTTATGAAGAAGAGGATCTTTTATTAAATAAAGAAGATAATTTAATAAAAAATTCTAATCTTATTGAAAGTAGAAAGGCAAGTTCCTTTAGTAGAAATGAAAAAAAGAATAATATTCCACTTAATATAGCAAATAAGTTCCCAATTGAAACTGAATTTTTAACCTTAGAGAATTTAGAGCATAGTAATCTTCTTAGAATAGTAGATGAAGAAAAAGAAAGTATCTTAATACCTTATTTATTAGATAAAACTCCATATTTAGCCTTATTAAATAAAAATTATGAATCTTATATGCTAAAACATAATTTTAGGGGTGAGGGTTTTACTATAAAGGATTTATTTGTTTTGAATTTAGGAAAAGAAGTATTGGTATTCATAGGTTTTCAAGTAGACACTAAACTAAACAAACTTCATATTTTGAAAGTAAAAGATGGAAAGTTTGTTAAGGCTTTTAATGAAAATGAGTACTATTATAGTAAGGTATTTTTGGAAAATTTAAATAAGGATAAGGAAGCTGAACTTATTATTTGGATAAATGAAATAGAGGAAGCTTACAAAATAGAGATTTACTCTATTAAAGAAAATGGATTAAAGAAAACTAATAAATTTGATAAAGAATATTATGGAAAAGTAGTAGATTATTATAAAAATCTTATAGAGAGTTATGGTAATAAGAGGATATATTCTTATTATTTAGCCTTAGCTTATGAAAAAAGGAGAGAGTATAGAAAGGCTATAGCTGTAATTGATGATGCATTAGAGGAAGAATTTTCATATCCATCTGTAGAAAAATTAAAGGAATTAAGAAAGAAGCTAAAAAAATTAATTAAATAGTTTGAGTATAAAAAATAACTATATCTAAGTGTTAGAATTTAATTAGATATAGTTATTTTTTATATTTTATATTTTATATAATTAAATTTGTACATATATATAAATATTGTTTTTATAAATTTATGTATTTAATATAGATAATAATTTTAATTTAATCATACACTTGTTTTTTATGATAAAATTAAATTCTAATAGTATATAAGTAAAGAAGGATGAAGTTTATGAATTCAAATTTATTAGAGGTATTATTAGATAACATACCTTATTCAGTATGGTTAATAGGAATAGATAGTAGATTTATTTTTGTAAATAAATATTACTCAAATGCTTTAAAGTTGAGTAAAGAAGAGATAATTGGAAAGAGTTTAAGTGAAATTTATACTAAAGAAGTGGCAGATGAATATATTGGAAATTATAAGTTAGTAATAGAAGAAGGAAAGCCAAAACTTTTTTCAGGATATGAAAATGGATTAGGATATCCAAATGGAGCTTTTCTAGAATGTTATTTAGCACCTATAAAAGAAAATGGAGAGATAAAGTGTTTTTTAGGAATTCTTCAAGATCAAAGTGAAAGAAAAAAGTATGAAGAAGAGCTCATAAATCAAAAGGAACTTTTAAATACTATTGTGGAATCTATTCCAGATGGGATTTATCATAAAGATAAGAATGGAAAATATTTAAAATGTAATGATACTTTAGTTAATGAATATTATAAAAAAAATAGAGAAGAAATAATTGGGAAAGACATAAAGCGTATTTCTAAAAAATCTTCTAATAGAAATAGCCTTTTTAAGGGAGAAAAAATACTAGATGATTTTATAGCTCAAGATAAAGAAGTTATAAATACAAAAAAGAAAGTCAAGGAAAAAATACGAGTAAAGCTTAATAGAAAAGTAAAGTATATAGAATCTATTAAAGTGCCTGTTATAGATAACAATGGCAGTGTAACAGGTATTGTAGGTGTAGTGAGAGATGTAACTGAGAATGTTGTTTTAGAAAATAAATTAAAAAAAATGAGTTACAGAGATAAACTTACAGGACTTTATAATAGAGCTTATTTTGATGAAAAGCTAGAAGAATTAAATAATGAAGAGTTTTTCCCTTTAAGCTTTGTAATGGGAGATTTAAATGGACTTAAGGTTATAAAAGATGCTATTGGACATTTAGAGGGAGATAAAATTTTAAAAGAAATTTCAGGGGTAATAAAAAATTCTTGTAGAAAAGATGATCTTATATTTAGATGGGGTGGAGATGAGTTTTGTATTCTTTTGCCTAAGACAACAGAGGAAGAAGCAGAGGCTATATGTAATAGAATAAGGAAAAATTGCAAGCTCAATCATAAAACTATAATTCCTTTAAGTATAGCACTTGGAGTATCTAGTAAAAAAGAGGCTAAAAAACCAATAGATGAAGTTTTAGTAGAAGCTGAAGATAAAGTTTATAGAGAAAAATTGGTGAATGAAAAACGTATAAAAAAGAATATAATAGACTCATTAAATAAAGAGCTTTTTTTAAGACATGATGATATTAAAGATCATATAAATAGAGTTAAAAAGTATGCTGTTGAACTAGGTAAGAAGATGAACTTATCAGAAAAGGAATTAAAAAAATTAAAAATGCTAGCTAAACTTCATGATATAGGCAAAGTAGGAATTCCTGAGGAAATACTATCTAAGCCAGGTGAGTTAACAAAAGAAGAGTATGAAATAATAAAAACTCATGCTGAAAAAGGATATAGAATTGCTATGTTTAATCCAGAGTTTAAAAAAATAGCACCATGCATATTAGCTCACCATGAAAGATATGATGGTACTGGATATCCATTAGGACTAAAAGGTAATGATATTCCACTACTTGCTAGAATTATAAATGTAGTAGATTCTTATGATGCTATGACAAATAAAAGAGTCTATAAAGGAAGCCTTAGTGCTGAAGAAGCTAAAAAGGAGCTTAAAAAGAATTCTGGTACTCAATTTGATCCTATGATTGTAGAGGAATTTTTAGAGTTAAAAAGAATTTAAATATATCTTATAATTTTGTAATATTGTTTAAAGATAAATATGAAATTTATAATTAATGGGAGTGGAACAATGAATTTTTTTGATTTAGTTAATAAAAGAGAAAGTGTAAGAGGGTATTTAGATAAAGAAGTTGAAAAAGAAAAGATAATAAAAATAATAGAAGCAGCAAGGGTAGCACCATCAGCTTGCAATGCACAACCTTGGAAATTTGTTGTTGTTAATGATAAAAATTTAGTTAGAAAAATTGCAGAGAATTTATATGATCCCATGATAGGAATTAATAAATTTGCTATTACCTCACCAGCATTTATAGTTGTGGTTGGAGAAAAGAGAAATTTAACATCTAAAATGGGAGAGCTTATAAAGAAGAAGGATTATACTTCTATGGATATAGGAATAGCATCAGAACATTTATGTTTGGCAGCCACCGAGCTAGGACTTGGAACCTGTATGATGGGATGGTTTAAAGAAAAAAATATTAAAAAGCTTATTGATATTCCTACAAATAAAGAAATCCATTTAGTAATTTCATTAGGATACTATGATGAAAAAGTTGCAAGAAGAAAAATAAGAAAGAATATTGATGAAATTTATTCTTTTAATAAATATAAATAAGTAAAGAGCAAACTAGCAAATAAGAAGCTAGTTTGCTTTTTTAAAAAGATAATTCATTTAATCTTTAATTTTGATTGAAACATAATAGCATTTAAGTGAGCTTGTATTATTAATTTTATTACTAGATTTTTAAATTTGAAAATAAAGAGCTACTTTACAATTTTAAGAAATTAGATGTTTTTATATGGTATGTAAATGTGTACAAAAGGTTAATAGAATGATATAATTAAAATGTAATTATTTGGTTTTGTTTTTATATTTAATGACTAGGGGTGAGGATATGGTTTTTACAATTAATGCTTATAAAATACCTTTAGAGTCAGTTTATAGACTGAAGAAAAATAATAATTGGGAGCCACAAGAGCACTTTTTAACTATTGATTTTGAAAATGATATGATATTTAACACACATGAAGAAGCTGAAAAATGGCTTGCTGATAATAATATTCTTTTTATAAATGATGAAAAGGTTAATACTTCAGAATTTCAGTTAAATTGCTATGGTGTTGAGAACTTTAATATTGAAATAGTAGTACATAGAAAAACAAAGCCTAATATTTTTACTGAAAAAGACGTAAGGAAAGTTTTAAACGAGGGCGATGATAGATATAATAATTCCTTAATAATAGACTTTGAAGGCAATTTGAAGTTAATACAAAGCAATCCAGAAGATATAATATATCATTCTAACTATGCTGTTAGCAATGAAGTTTATAATAGCGGAAATGGATTTGTTGGAAGAGAATTTAGCGACTTGTATATTAAATATATTTATTTAAACTTGTTAGATAATTGGGTTTTACATTTAGAATCAGGAAGAAGTATTTATGTAACTTGTTATGAAGATAACATCAATGAAGAAAATACAATTTATAAAATAAATAAATTGTTAGCTGATATGAATTGATTATAAACAAAGGAGATGTAAATATTATGGAAAAGTCAAATGTATTTTCCAATGATGAAATAATAAGATGTACCGTGTGTGGCAAAGATTTAATGGAAGATATAAAAATGTCTATGGTACAAATAATAACTGATGAGAATGATGAAATAGTAAGGGTTATTCCTTGTTGCAAGGGAAAATGCGATCAGATTTTACAAGATGAGATTAAAGAGTCAGAAGGAAATGGATTTAGAGACTTAATAACCTTTGTAAATCCATATTTATATATAAATAATATTATGCAGATGATGGATAGGATGTTCGAAGGAAAAGGCTTTGCAAACCAAGAAGCTTTTAATGCATATTCAGATTTAATATTAAATTGTTATCAATATGTATCAAGAAATTTAAGTGAAGAGGAAAAGGAATTTTCTAAGAATATAAGCTTATTACCATTATAATGTTTTTAATATTTTTATAGTTTATTTTAGTTGTTTTTAGTATAAAGGCAGTTTGAGATACAAGAGGAGTGAGTAAATTGAGAATAACTACATTAGTAGAAAACACAAAAATATCAGATGAATATGAAAATAAGCATGGCTTATCATTTCATATAGAAACAGAAAAACATAACATACTTTTTGATTTAGGACCTAAAAATACATTTTTGACAAATGCAAAGAAGTTAAATATAAACTTAGAAGAAGTTGATATTGTAGTAATATCTCATGGTCATAATGATCATGGTGGTGGGTTAGAAGAATTTTTAAAAATAAATAATAAAGCTAAGGTTTATATACACAAGGATGCTTTCAACGAGTATTATAGTATGGCAGGAATTTTCAAAAAGTATATAGGATTAGATAAAGAATTAAAGAAAAATCCAAGAATAATATTGACAGAGGGAGATATGAAAATAGATGATGAGTTATATTTATTTTCAGTAGTAGAAAATAGACATAAAGTATCTAAATTTAATAAGGTCCTTTATAAAAGAGTAGATGGTATGTACTTAGAAGATGATTTTGTACATGAACAAAGTCTTATAATAACAGAAGATAATAAGAATGTACTAATGGGTGGTTGTGCTCATAATGACATAAGAAATATAATTGATAAGGCAGAGGTTATAATAGGAAAAGACTTAGACTACGTTATAAGTGGTTTCCATATTTTTAATCCTAGCACAGGAATAAGTGAAAGTGATTTATTCATAAATACTTTAGGAGATAACTTAAATAAAAGAAATACTAAGTTTTATACTTGTCACTGCACAGGAATGAGAGCATTTAAAATGCTAGAGGAAAAGTTACAAGATAAAATAGAATATATTTCTACTGGACAAGTTTTAAATATATAAAATACAAGGGATTGTATCAAAATAACTTATAAATTTTAATATAAGTATTTGATATAATCCCTTGTCTATTTATTGTATAAATTTTCTTATCATGGTACAAATTTTATAAATTTGAAAAAATCATAAAAATTAATTAGAATATTAATATAAATAAAGAGTAAACTGGAGGAGTAAAATGGAATTAGATTTTTTTAGAATATTTGCTACTTTATTAAACCTATCTTTAATAATTTTAATTGCATATGTAGTAGTTAAAATAGTAAGACATATAATAAAGTCATTTAATAGATTAGAAAGAATAGAAAATAAGTTAAATGAGATTTCAGAAAGTTTAAAAGAAAAAGAACATTAAAATGTTGAAAATTTAACTAATTTAAAATATTTACATGGATAAATTTTCTTGTAATAGAAAGTGTTTTTTAGTCAAATTAACAAAATTATTAAAAATAAAAGAAATTTTCAATTATAAGCTTGACTATTTTTTAACATGTGTATTATAGTATAATTGTTGTTAAAAGAATATTAAATGTTTATTAAAAAGAATTGTATTTGTGTCATAAATATAGAGGGAGTATAATTTATGGCATCATTATTAGCAGAATTAATAGGAACAATGCTACTTATCATACTTGGTGATGGTGTTGTTGCAAACGTAGTTTTAAAGAAAACAAAGGGAAATAGCTCAGGATGGATAGTTATAACTACTGGATGGGCTTTAGCAGTTGCTATACCAGCAGCTATTTTTACTAGTGTAAGTGGAGCATTATTTAATCCAGCATTAACAATAGCATTAGCTATAGTTGGCCAATTTACATGGTCTCAAGTTATTCCTTATATAATTGCACAACTTTTAGGAGCTTTTTTAGGAGCAGTTGTTGTTTATATAACTTACTATAATCATTTTGAAGAAACAGAAGATCAAAATTCAAAATTAGGAGTATTTTGTACTATTCCAGAAATAGAAGATCATAAAATAAACTTCTTAACAGAGTTTATAGGAACTTTTGTTTTAACTTTTGCTGTATTAGGAATAGGAGCACAAAATATAGATTATGGTGTTAAAGTAATTATAGTAGGATGCTTAATATGGGCTATAGGATTAAGCTTAGGTGGTCCAACAGGATATGCAATAAATCCAGCTAGAGATTTTGGTCCAAGATTAGCACACTTCTTACTTCCAATTCCTAGAAAAGGAAGTTCTAAATGGGAATATGCTTGGATTCCTATAGTTGCACCAATAATAGGAGCAATATGTGGAGCCTTAGTTTATGTAAATATATTTTAATAAACTAAGGTAAATAAGTTTAAAATTATTATCTATAGATCAATATAGATAATAATTTTTTTTAATTATAAATGATAAATTTCTTATAAATTTAAAAATACGTTATTTAATATTATGTTTTTAAGTATTATTTTTTTTATAGTAAAATATAGTGTGTATATTATTAAAGCTCTTAAGAGGAGGAAATATGGCAAATTTATTAGATATTAGAGAGATTTTAGATGTTAATTCCTTTCAAAAAATACAAGATGATATAGCTAAAGCAACTGAGTTTGCTATGATTACAGTAGATTACAAAGGAATACCAGTTACTAAGCATAGTAGATGTAGTGAGTTTTGTAGATTAATAAGAGAACAAAAAGAGTTCTCGAAATTATGTGAAAAATGTGATTCAAGAGGTGGATTAGAAGCTGCTAGAGAGGGAAGTTTTTACATATATAAATGTCATAGAGGTCTTGTGGATGTGGCTGTTCCAATAATAATTGATGGACAATATCTAGGGGCAGTTATGGTAGGACAAGTTTTATTAATGGATGCAGATGATCATGAATTAGAAGCTGTTTTGACTAAGGAGTTAGAATATGATTCAGAAATAAAAGATAAAATTATTGATGCATATGAAAAGATACCAGTTCTTAGCTTTGATAAAATAAAAGCTGTTTCAGAGATGATGTCCCATGTAAGCAATTACATTGTTGAGGAAGCCTTACTTAAAAGAACTCAAAATGAGATTTATACAAAAAATATAGAAATTGCAAGGGCAGAGAGAAGCAAGCTAGAACTTGAAGAAGAATATAAAGCTTGTCAGTTAAAAGCTCTTCAATCTCAAATAAACCCACATTTTTTATTTAATGTATTAAATAGCATAGCATCTTTAGCAATTATAGAGGATGCCCCTAAAACTCAAGAAGTAATTTATAATTTGTCGTATATTTTAAGGTACACTTTAAAGAAAGCTAATAAAATTGTAAGACTTAGTGAAGAAATAAATCATGTTAAGGCATATTTAGAAATTCAAAAGGTTCGTTTTGGTGAAAGAATACAATATAATATAGATTTTGATGAAGAGGATTCAAATGTACAAATTCCATTTATGGCACTTCAAGTTTTTGTTGAGAATGCAGTTTTGCATGGAATTGAGGAAAAAGAACAGGGAGGAACCATAAACCTATCAATTAAGAGTAGGGGAGAGGATATGATTATTACTATTTCTGATGATGGTGTTGGAATATCAGTTGAAAAACTCTGTGAAATTAGAAATGAAATAAAAAGTAGAGATAAACTAGATTTAGATAAAGTCGGCATAAATAATGTAAATAAGAGAATGTTTCATTATTATGGTGAAGAATATAGTATAAATATAGATAGTAAAGTTAAAAAAGGTACTAAAGTAGAAATTATAATACCTAGAAAACTTTAAATAAAGGAAGTGTATTTTTGTGTTTAGCATAATGGTTGCTGATGATGAACAATTAGAAAGAAGAGTTTTAACCTCTATATTAAAAAAGAATGTAAGAGTTAAAGAAATTATTGAAGCAAAAAATGGAAAAGAAGCTTTAGAATTAAATAGAGAATTTAATCCAGATATAATAATAATGGATATAAAGATGCCAGGAATAAATGGAATTAAAGCCTTAGAGCTTATAAAAAATGAAAATCCTAACAAGGAAATAATAATGCTTACAGCATATGATGATTTTGAGTTTATACACAAAGTTTTAGTGTTAGGAGGATCGGACTACATAATAAAACCAATAAAACCAGATAAACTAATGGAAATTGTTGATAATATTATGGATAAGATTGAAAATAAGAATATAGAATTAGGAGTAAAAAGTCATAGTGATGAAAAGACTCTAGATAGAAACTTAACAAATGAAGAGAAAATAGTAGATAAGGTTTCTAAGTATATTGATGACAATATGGATAAAATGCTGAAGTTAGAAGAATTAGCTTCAATCTGTAATTTAAGCCCAGGATATTTTAGTAGGGTTTTTAAAAAGGAAACTGGTAAAACCGTAATAACATATATAAATGAGAAGAAGGTAGAAAGAGCAAAGAAACTTTTAAAAGAAAGTAAAGACCCTATAATCAATATATCCTTAGACTTAGGTTTTGATGATTGTGGGTATTTTATAAGGGTCTTCAAAAAGATAACAGGCTTAACTCCTAAGGCCTTTAGAGAAGAATAATTAATTATTAAATTAACAAACATAAGATTTTTGTGAGAAATGTTACAGAAGAAAAAAATAATATAAGATAATATATTGTTATAAATAAAGCAACTTTTATAGGAAAATATAGTTATAAATCAATAAATATATTAAAAAAATGACATACAAATAGGATTATTTTAATTTTTACGTAAGTGAAGATAAAATAATCCTATTTTTTTATTTAAAATACGACAAAAATTTAACATAACACATGAAGATTTTCCAATGGAATTTGACTAAAATTATATTAAAATCTAGACATAGACAAAAAATTAACAAACGAATTTGAATTTGAAAGTGAGGAGACGTTAAAGTGAAATCTAAAAGATTCCAAGTATTATCAGAACGTCCTGTAAACCAAGATGGACTTATAGGAGAGTGGGCTGATGAAGGCTTAATAGCTTTAGATAGTCCAAATGATCCAAAATCATCAATAAAAATAGAAAATGGAATAATTACTGAATTAGACGGCAGATCAAGAGATGAGTTTGATATGATAGATAAATTTATAGCAGAGTACGCTATAAATATAGAAGACGCAGAAGCATCTATGAAACTTTCATCTAAAGAAATAGCAAGAAGATTAGTTGATATAAATGTTAGTAGAGATGAAATAGTAAAAATCACTACTTCAATAACACCAATGAAGGCTGTAGAAGTTATTCAAGAAATGAACGTTGTTGAAATGATGATGGCTCTTCAAAAAATGAGAGCAAGAAGAACACCTGCTAACCAATGTCACGTTACTAACGTAAAAGACAACCCAGTTCAAATAGCAGCAGATGCTGCAGAGGCTGCTTTAAGAGGATTTGCAGAGCAAGAAACTACAGTAGGTATAGTTAGATATGCACCTTTTAATGCATTAGCTATCTTAGTAGGTTCACAAGTAGGTAGAGGAGGAGTTTTAACTCAATGTGCAGTTGAGGAAGCTACTGAACTTGACCTAGGAATGAGAGGACTTACAAGTTATGCAGAAACAGTTTCAGTTTATGGAACAGAATCAGTATTTACAGATGGAGATGATACTCCATGGTCAAAAGCATTCTTAGCATCAGCTTATGCTTCAAGAGGACTTAAGATGAGATTTACATCAGGTTCAGGTTCAGAAGCATTAATGGGATACTCAGAAGGTAGATCAATGCTTTACTTAGAATCAAGATGTATATATATAACTAAGGGAGCTGGAGTTCAAGGATTACAAAATGGTGCAGTTAGTTGTATAGGTATGACAGGAGCAGTTCCATCAGGAATAAGAGCAGTTCTTGGAGAAAACTTAATAGCTGCAATGCTTGATATAGAGGTTGCATCAGCAAATGACCAAACATTCTCACACTCAGACATAAGAAGAACAGCAAGAATGTTAATGCAAATGCTTCCAGGAACAGACTTCATATTCTCAGGATATAGTGCAGTTCCAAACTACGATAACATGTTTGCTGGATCAAACTTTGATGCAGAAGACTTTGATGACTACAACATACTTCAAAGAGACTTAAAAGTTGACGGTGGATTAAGACCAGTTACAGAAGAAGAAACTATAAAGGTTAGAAATAAAGCAGCTAAATGCATACAAATAATCTTTAGAGAATTAGGATTCCCAGAAGTTACTGATGAAGAAGTAGAAGCTGCAACTTACTGTCACGGAAGTAAGGAAATGCCAAACAGAAATGTAGTTGAAGACTTAAAAGCTGCAGAAGAAATGTTAGAAAGAAGAATAACAGGATTAGATATAATAAAAGCTTTAAGCAAAAATAGTATGGAAGATATAGCAAACAACTTATTAAACATGCTTAAGCAAAGAGTTACTGGAGATTATCTTCAAACTTCAGCAATTTTAGATAAAGATTTCAATGTTATAAGTGCTGTTAATGATGTAAATGACTATATGGGACCTGGAACAGGATATAGACTAGATGGTCAAAGATGGGAAGAAATCAAAAAAGTTCCTACAGTAATGAGACCAGAGGATATAGAGTAGGGGGAGAATGACAATGGAAGAAAGAACTTTTATACCAGAAATAACAGTTGAAGAAGTTGGAGAAGCTAAGGTTGGTTTAAGATCAGATGAAGTTGTTATAGGATTAGCACCTGCATTTTTAAAATATCAAAATAAAACAATAGTAGATGTTCCTCATACTGAAACTTTACTTGAAATTATAGCAGGTATTGAAGAAGAAGGATTACATGCAAGAGTAGTTAGAATTTTAAGAACATCTGATGTATCTTTTATAGCTCATGATGCAGCTTGTTTAAGTGGATCAGGAATAGGTATAGGAATACAATCAAAAGGTACTACAGTAATACATCAAAAAGATTTATTACCATTAAATAACTTAGAATTATTCTCACAAGCTCCGCTTTTAACTCCAGAAACATATAGATTAATCGGAAAAAATGCTGCTAAATATGCTAAAGGTGAGTCACCAACACCAGTACCAGTAAAAAATGACCAAATGGTTAGACCTAAATTCATGGCAAAGGCAGCTTTACTACACATAAAAGAAACTAAACACGTTGAACCAGGTAAAAAGCCAGTTCAATTAGAAGTTAAGTTTTAATTTAGAAAGGATTGAAATCATGGAAAATAAGAGAATGACTGCTGCAGATTATCCTTTAACTTCTAAGAGAAAAGGAGATATAAAAACTCCTACAGGAAAAGCTTTAGAAGATATAACTTTAGAAAAAGTTTTAAGTGGAGAAATCAATGCAGATGATATAAGAATTTCACAAGAAACTTTAGAAATGCAAGCTCAAATAGCTGAAAGCATGAACAGAGATGCTATAGCTAGAAACTTTAGAAGAGCTGCGGAGCTTATAAGAGTTCCAGACGATAGAATATTAGAGATGTACAATGCTTTAAGACCATATCGTTCAACAAAAGAAGATTTATTCAAAATAGCTGATGAACTTGAAACAAAATATGATGCTAAAGTTAATGCTGATTTTGTTAGAGAAGCAGCTGAAGTATATGAAACTAGAAATAAATTAAGAATAGAAGAGTAAAATCAGAGGTGAAAAGATGAAAATCATAGCAGGAATTGATATAGGAAACTCTTCTACAGAAACTGCTTTAGGTAAGGTTTATGAAAATAATGTTGAATTTCTGTCTAGTGGGATAATTCCCACTACAGGAATCAAAGGAACGGAAGAAAATATAAGTGGGGTAATAGCTTCTTTAAACCAAGCTTTAAAGAAAGCTAACTTAACTTTAGAAGATTTAGATTTAGTTAGAATTAACGAAGCAGCACCTGTTATAGGGGATGTTGCTATGGAAACAATAACTGAAACAATAATAACTGAATCAACAATGATAGGACATAACCCTTCTACTCCAGGAGGATTAGGTGTAGGAATAGGTAAAACTATAAGATTAGAAACTTTAGAAACTTTAAATATTGATGAAATCAAAGAGGAAGATAATGCTTTTATTCCATTGGTTTTAGGAAATATAAGTTTTTTAGAGGCTGTATTTAGAATAAATCAAGCAACTAGAAGAGGTATTAATATAACTGCTGCCATTGTTCAAAAGGATGATGGAGTATTAATCAATAACAGATTAGATAAAAAAATACCTATAGTTGATGAAGTTTCTCTTTTAGAAAAGGTTCCTGTAGATATGAAAGCAGCTGTTGAAGTAGCACCACAAGGTTCAGTAATAAGACAGCTATCAAATCCATATGGAATAGCTACTGTTTTTGACTTAAGTCCAGAAGAGACAAAAATGATTGTTCCTGTATCAAGAGCCTTAATAGGAAATAGATCAGCTGTTGTAATAAAAACTCCTCAAGGGGATGTTAAGGAAAAGAAAATACCAGCTGGTAAGATTAATATAACAGGAATGAGAAGAAAAGAGTCTGTGGATGTTGAAGAGGGAGCAGATAAAATAATGGAGGCTGTTAGCCTTTGTTCTCCAATAGAAGATTTAAGAGGAGATGCTGGTTCTAATGTTGGAGGAATGCTTGAAAAAGTTAGACAAGTTATGGCTGATTTAACTAATCAAAGCATTTCAGATATAAAGATTCAGGATTTATTAGCAGTAGATACTTTTATCCCTCAAAAGGTTAAGGGTGGACTTGCAAAAGAGTTTTCAATGGAGAATGCTGTTGGAATAGCAGCAATGGTTAAAGCTCATAAACTTCAAATGCAAATAATAGCTAATAAACTTGAAGAAAAGTTAGGTGTTCCAGTAGAAGTTGGTGGAGTAGAAGCTGACATGGCAATAAGAGGAGCCTTAACAACTCCAGGTACAAATACTCCTTTAGCTATTTTAGATATGGGAGCTGGATCTACAGATGCTTCTATTATAAATAAAGAAGGTAAAATAACATCAATACATTTAGCTGGTGCAGGAAACATGGTAACTATGCTTATTAAATCAGAATTAGGTATAGAAGACTTTGGACTTGCAGAGGATATAAAGAAATATCCTTTAGCTAAGGTTGAGAGTTTGTTCCATATAAGACATGAAGATGGAACTGTAGAGTTCTTTGAAAAACCTTTAGATTCTTCAGTTTTTGCTAAGATTGTAATTATTAAAGAGGGAATGCTTATTCCGGTAGATGGACAGAATTCTTTAGAAAAGATTAAAAATGTTAGAAAAACTGCTAAGGAAAGAGTTTTTGTAATTAACTGTTTAAGAGCCTTAAAAAGTGTTTCACCTACAGGAAATATAAGAGATATAGAATTCGTTGTTTTAGTTGGAGGATCATCATTAGACTTTGAGGTTCCTGAATTAGTAACAGATGCCTTATCTCATTATGGAGTAGTTGCAGGAAGAGGAAATATAAGAGGATGTGAAGGTCCAAGAAATGCAGTTGCAACTGGACTAGTATTAGCCTTTGACAGAAAGGGTGTCAAGGAAAATGATTAAGGATTATAATCATCCAAGTATATTTGTATATTGTTCTTTAGGAATAAATGAAGTGGATATAGAAGAAATTCTATGGGGAATGGAAGAAGAAGGAATCCCTTTCATATTAAAAAATAAAGATTTAAACGATGCTAAGGAACTTGCTAATTTAGCTGCTAATGATTCTAAACTTTCAGTTGGAATAGGAGTTAATAGTAAAGGTGATGTAAGTTTAACTATTAATAAGTTAAAGGAAGAAGAACCTTTATTCTTTATAAACTTAAAAGAAGGAAATACCTGTTTAAGAAGTTTAGGAGCTAATGGAGCAAGATTAGTTAAGGGGATGCCTTTAAAAAATATTTAAATTGAAGAGGTGTTTAGCATGAATATTTACACTAAAACTGGTGATAAAGGAACAACTTCTCTTTTCGGAGGAAGTAGAGTAGATAAATGTGATTTAAGAGTAGATGCGTATGGAACAATAGATGAATTAATATCTTTCATAGGTCTTGCTTATGCTGAATTAACTGATGAAGAAGAGAAGGAAATACTTAATAAAATACAAAAGGAATTGTTCATGTTAGGAGCCGAGCTTGCTAGTGATGAAAAAGGACTTGAGCTTTTAAAAGATAAAATCCAATTAGAGAATATAGAGTATTTAGAAAAATTAATAGATAAATACATGGGCATAGCAGGGCCTTTAACTGCCTTTGTTATACCAGGTAAAAATAAACCTTCAGCAACTCTTCATGTAGCTAGAACTGTAGCTAGAAGAGGAGAAAGAATAATGACTGCTTTAAACGAAGTACAGCCATTAAGAGAAGAAATTAAAAAATATATAAATAGATTATCAGATACTTTATTTGCATTAGCAAGATATTATGAAGAAAAATAATTAACCAAAAGGAGGAGAAAAATATGAAAAAATTAAACGATGTAAAAGAATTAAGCTTAGAAATAGTTAAAGAAATGGCTAAAGCTGCTGAAGCTAAAGCTTGTGAAATGAATGTTCCAGTTATATTTGCAGCAGTTGATGCTGGTGCTAATTTAATGCTTATGCACAGAATGGAAGATGCATTTTTAACAAGTATTGATATAGCTATAAACAAAGCTTATACAGCTGCATGTTTAAAGCAAGGAAGTCATGAAATTGCAGAATGTGTTCAACCAGGACAAAGTCTTTATGGTCTTCAATTAACAAATAATTGTAGAATAGTACCATTTGGTGGTGGGTTCCCAATTATAGTTGATGGAAAAGTAGTAGGAGCTGTTGGTGTAAGTGGTGGAACAGTTGAAGAAGACATGGCTATAGCACAAGCGGCAGTAGATTGTTTTAATAATAAGTAATAAAAAGTTAATAATATTTAACTTATATAATAGATTAAATATTTAAAATATATTTTAATAGATATAAAATGTTTGAAAATGGAGGAAAATGAAATGAGAATGTACGATTATTTAGTACCAAGTGTAAACTTTATGGGAGCTAACTCAATATCAGTAGTTGGTGAAAGATGTAAAATATTAGGTGGAAAGAAAGCTTTAATAGTTACAGATAAATTCTTAAGAGGATTAAAAGGGGGAGCAGTTGAATTAACTGAAAAATACCTAAAAGAAGCAGGAATCGAAGTTGCTTATTATGATGGAGTTGAACCAAACCCAAAAGATACAAATGTTAAAGATGGTTTAAAAATATTCCAAGACGAAAACTGTGATATGATAGTTACAGTTGGTGGAGGAAGCTCACATGACTGTGGTAAAGGAATAGGTATAGCTGCAACTCACGAAGGAGATCTTTATGACTATGCTGGAATAGAAACTTTAACAAATCCACTTCCTCCAATAGTAGCAGTAAACACTACAGCTGGAACTGCAAGTGAAGTAACTAGACACTGTGTTATAACAAACACTAAAACTAAAGTTAAATTCGTTATAGTAAGCTGGAGAAACTTACCTTTAGTTTCAATCAATGACCCAATGTTAATGGTTGGAAAACCAGCAGGATTAACAGCTGCAACAGGAATGGACGCTTTAACTCATGCTGTAGAAGCATACGTATCAAAAGATGCTAACCCTGTAACAGATGCTGCTGCAATACAAGCTATAAAATTAATATCAAGCAATTTAAGACAAGCTGTTGCTTTAGGAGAAAACTTAGTAGCTAGAGAAAACATGGCTTATGGATCATTATTAGCTGGTATGGCATTTAACAATGCTAACTTAGGATATGTACATGCTATGGCTCACCAATTAGGCGGATTATATGATATGCCTCACGGAGTAGCTAACGCTATGTTATTACCACACGTATGTAAATACAACTTAATATCTAACCCACAAAAATTTGCTGATATAGCTGAATTCATGGGAGAAAACATAGAAGGATTATCAGTAATGGATGCTGCTCAAAAAGCTATAGATGCAATGTTCAGATTATCAACTGATATCGGAATACCAGCAAAATTAAGAGACATGGGAGTAAAAGAAGAAGACTTCGGATACATGGCTGAAATGGCTCTTAAAGATGGTAATGCATTTAGTAACCCAAGAAAAGGTAACGAAAGAGACATCGTTGAAATATTCAAAGCTGCATTCTAATAAAAGATTAGCTTTATAGTAAAAAAATAATTAAAAATACAATAAGTGCTAGCTCTAATTATTAGAGCTAGCAAATAATAAAAGGCATAAATACAATAGACTTTTTATATAAACTTAATAAACAAACAACAGTAAAAATTAATATATGTAAATCGGATAAATGAAATAATTAAGTTATAAATACCCAATAACTTAAATTAAAAAGATTAGTTTAAAATAATTTTATAATATACCCAATTAAATAATTTTAGAATGAAATTTTTCATAGTGTACTTAAAAGACTCTTTCAATATTGAGAGAGTCTTTTAAATATATTATGAAAGAATAGCAGGTTATAAATATTTTTTTAGAAAGTTTAAATATATAAATAAGTTGGAATATATATGAACCTATAGAATAAATCAGATGTTTAATTAAGAAATAAAGAAAACTAATAAAAATGTTAAAAATGATTATAGATATATTTAATTAGTTTTTAATTATATATACAGTCATTTTTTATTTTAAAATTATACAAAAAATACATAAAAATAAGCATATTTTAGGTAAAATACTTAATAAAATAAGAAATTAGGTTTAAAATAACGATTTCATAAATAAATATACAAAAATATGCGATTTTATTCAAAATAAGTATTGTATATTTATTATAGTCGTAGTATAATTTTAACATAAATATGAACTAAAAATTAATAAATATTGAACAAAGTTTAAAAATACAAGCTAAGGAGAGTTTAAAATGGGAAAGGATAAAAAAATAAAGTTATGGGCATTGGTAATGCTTATTTTCGTACCAACATTTGGTTTTGGTAATATAGCAAGTAATGCTGTGTATTTAGGGCCAGCAGCTATTCCATCGTGGGTAATAGTATCTATTCTTTATTTCTTACCTTTATGTGGAATAATAGCAGAAATGGCTTCAGCAAATAGAGATAAAGAAGGTGGAATATATTCATGGATAAATAAAGCTTTAGGTGAAAAATGGGCTTTTGTGGGAACTTGGACTTATTTCATAGGAATATTATTTTATTTACAAATGGTTTTTTCAAGAATACCAGTAGCTGCATCATGGGCAATACTTGGAAGAAATATATTTACTGATTCTAATGCATATTTATTACCTATTTTATCAATTGTAATATGTATAGCAATGACATATATAGCCACAATAGGGGTAAGTAAGTTTTCAAAACTTGCTGACTTTGGAGGACAATTTACTTTAGGGGCAACTGTTATCTTTATATTAATGGCAATAGTGGGATATTTCATGGGAACACCTTCTGCTACAGAATTTACAGTTCAAAATGTAATTCCTGATTTTAATGTAAGTTATTTTTCTACATTCTCATGGTTATTATTTGCAGTGTCAGGATCAGAAGTTGCGGGTACTTATATAATGCAAACTGAAAATCCTAAAAAGACATTTCCAAAGGCTATGATAATTGCAACAGCTTTAATAGCATTCTCATACATTTTAGGTTCTGTAGCTATACAGTTTATAGCATCACCAGAAGTTTTACAAAAGGCAGGAATTCAAGATGCAGGTTATGTTGTATATTATATATTAGCTAATAATTTTGGAATAAATGGTAAGGTTATAGTACAAGTATATGCAGCTATTAATTTAATAACATCAATAGCAGCCTATATAATTTGGATGGAATCACCAATAAGAGCTATGTTTGGAGAAGTGCCAAAGGGAACATTCCCAAGTTTCTTAACTAAAAAGAGAAAAGACGGAACTTTAGTAAATGCTTTATGGACACAATGTGCAATTTTAGTAGTATTAATATCAATACCTTTATTAGGAATAGGATCAATTAATGATTTCTTTAAATTATTAACAGATTTATCATCTCTAGCAGTTGTGGTTCCATATGTAGTATTAATATGTGCATTTATATCCTTTAGAAAACACAATAAAGATTTAGACTTTAAATTTTTTAAAAGTGATGCCTTAGCATACACAGTTGCAGGAATAGCTTTAGTACTTTCCTGTGCAGGATTCTTTGGTGCTGGCCTTCAAGATATTGTTGGAAGCTCAGGGAAAGAGGCAACCATTTTAATAATAAAAACTTATGGTGGACCTGTTATCCTTATGGCTTTAGGTCTTGTTTTAAGAGCTTTATCTGAAAAGTCATATAAAAATAAGAGTTTAGGCAAAGAGGATATTGAAGTTGAAATTGTTGAAGAGAGTATATGTGAATAGATTAAACAATAGTTTTAAAAAATAAGTTAGAGTGTGTGATATTTTCATATAACTTTATAGCTTAGATTAAGCAATAGTTTTTTTAAAATTAAATATGGTAATTTTATTTATGTAGAAAAAAGGTGGATTAAAGAACTTATCCATCTTTTTTTATATTTTATGATAATTAAATTAAAAATAATAAATATTTATTAATAATATTTCTAAATTTTTAATTGACTTTTAATGAATTGTATAGTATTATTCTAAATGAAAATGATTGTCAGTAACATATGGAAGGAGAAATCAATGGAATATCTAATTTATTCATTAATAGCAGTAATAATTTTAACAGTAGGTCTAAACAACATTTTTAAAAAGCAATCTAAATATTTTTATATGTTGGCTACTTTAATATCAGTAGTAGTTACATCATATGAGATTTTTAAAATATGGACAGGCTTTAAATTAGAAGGAATTATATTTGTTTTAGAAAGAAGCTTTATGAAAGGCTTTGTATCAACAGCATTATTTATTTTAGTAATGTTTGCAGGAGCTTTAAGTAAGAAATGGGGAATTACTAAAAAACTTTTAAGAGTTAGAGCAGAAATGGCAATTTTAGCATCTATACTTATATTACCTCATTTTATAATCTATACTTATAAGTTCTTAGTAAGATTATTTAGTGGAAAGCCATTAAGCATTTTATACATATCTTTTATAATAGTAGGATTAATAGCATTTATAATAATGATACCTCTATTTATAACATCATTTAAGAAAGTAAGAGTTACTATGTCACCAAGTAAATGGAAAATGGTTCAAAGATGGGCATATCCTTTTTATTTTCTAGTGTATTTACATATAATATTAATCTTATTTAATAAGAAAGTTTTTAATTTAAATGCTGTAATATTATATACAGTTATATTCTTAGGATATTTTATTTTAAGAATATGTAATAATAAAAAAGCTATTAAATAATATAAAAGTTAGTATTCTTACAAACTCCCTTTGTAGTAATAATTAAATTTTTACTATAAAGGGAGTATTTTATTATATAGTTAAAAGATAAAATAGTATAAGAGACAAAAATAAGTTATTTTTATATTATAGTAAGAGTTGATTTTTACATTCTTAAGATTAAGTTTGATTTTTAATATTTAAGAGTTTTTTTTATAATTATATGTTATTAAGATTAATTTAATTTTTGAGATTTAATAGTTGATTTTTTATAATTAAGATAAATTTTATTTTAAGGTAGACAAAATAGGAGTTTTAATATAAAATTTCATTTAAACTTTAGAAATTAGGGGGAGTAAATTTGGAATTTAGACAAGCAAATATATCTGATTTAGATCAGATTGTGGAAATAATAGAATTATCGAAAAAATATCTTAAAGAAACTAAGGTTGATCAATGGCAAGATGGATATCCAGCAAAGGAAGATTTAAGAAGAGATATAGAAAGTGGAAATAGTTATGTATTAACTAATAAAGATGAAATTGTTGCTACCACTGTAATATCCTTAGATGGTGAAAGTACCTATAATTCAATATTTAATGGGGAATGGATTACTAATGAAGAGTATATTGTTATGCATAGGGTTGCTGTTCATGAAAAATACAAGGGAAAAGGAATTTTCAAAGAATTAATAAAAGAGGCAGAGAGTTTGGCTTTAAATAAAGGGATTTTTAGCATAAAAATAGATACTCATAGAGATAATATTTCTATGCAGAGGGCAGTAGTAAAAAATGATTTTAAAAGATGTGGAATAATATATTTAGGGGATGGAAGTGAAAGAATAGCCTTTGAAAAAGTGTTGAAGTCTTTTTAGACAAAATAAAAGTACTGGAATTTTTATGCCAGTACTTTTGTTTTATAAATTAATTAAATTTTAGAGTCTATTCAACTTCATCAGCTAAAGCAGCAGGAATACCAGGAACTGTTACTGTAACAGGTCTAAGTTGGAATATAGAAATTACTAAGTTAAGATTTAATTTTTCTACTACTGTATCAAATAAATCTTCGTTAGTAAGTGAACAATTTGTTTTGCTTATAACAGCTTCATTAATAGTATATCTATCTAATTCACAAGAGAATGGTTCTTGTAATACAACTGCTTGAGAGAATAATCTTTCACAATCAGATTCACTCATAGTACCATTATCACATGGTTTCATACAGTCTTTTAATAATGCTCTTTCTGTTTCAGTTACAGGAGTAACTACATTAGCATTAGTTAAAGTTATTGGAACTGAAAAATTAAAGTTAATTTTTGCTGTTAAATCTCTATAGTCATTTCTCATAACAACACAATCTTCACATGGGTCAGCAGCATTTTGATCAGCGCTTGGAGTAGCGTATTGAACATTTTTTAAAATATATCCTTCAACAAAAAGTTGACCACTTGTTACTGGAGTTGCTGAAATTGGAACGATATAACATTGAGTTAAAACTAATCTTCTAGATATTCCTTTTATACTATAAAATCCTTCAGGAATTACAATTGAATCAGTTAAAGGATGATTTATATTTACAGCAGCAACCCTAACTAGAGCTTTAGCATTTCCAACAGTTACAGGAGCTGTACCTAGTGTTGTATCAAAATTATCAACATTTACATCTATATCATCAGCACAAACAGGAAATCTTCTTTCGCAACATGAACTCATTTAATTTCACCTCATAATATAAAATTTTTATTAATGACCTTATGTTATATAGTATTCTATTTTATCCTAAAAGGTTCTGTTTTTATTGTTGAAACTTTAAAAATTTTATAAAAAATCGTAGAGTTCAATAGAATAATTAGCTATTATGGAGAATTTAAAGGTTTTGTGCAATTGAATACAGTCTTCTATAACTTTTATGTTGCTAGATTTTATGTCAGTAGTAAATTTTGTTTCTTTTAAAGATATGTTAGTTTCATTAAAATACACCTTATTCCCCATTAATGGATAAATAAAATTAATGTGAATAGAACTATTAAAAGGAATTCTAATTACATAGTTATTTAGTTTAGATATAAGAGGAATTTTGTTGTTTTCTGGTGTTGAATATGTTAAATCTATTTCTAAGTACCCATCTAAATATAAAAATCCAGACTTTCTACTAGATGCATCTAAAATTAAGGAACTTGAACATAAGTTTAGAGTATTTTTTATCGAATCTATATAGGTAATATGTTTAGGAAATTCTACACCTCCCTTAAAGACACCAATTATGGAGAGGTGGCTTAAAAAAATAGGTAGTTTATATTCTTGAAGTTTATCTTCTAATATTTTAAAATTAGCTTTATTTTCTAAAATATTGTTATTTATATTTTGTAGATAAGTAGAGTTTTTTAGGTGAATAATTGATACCTTTATTTTATTAGAAGGAGTATTATCTTTATTTTTTATTTTTGATAGATTATATATATGTGAAAAATTTTTTATATTAATTTTATTTTTGTGTTTAGTAGTATGCTTATTTGGAGTAGTTATTAAAAGAATAATTTGACAGTATAAAAAGCTAAATAATACTTTGGTAAATTTTATTGATAATAAATCTTTGCAATACAAAATAAATATGGAAAAAATATAATTTAAATTCATTTAATTTAACCTCAATAATTGCTTATTTAATACATATTGCTACTTTTTAAGAAATAGTATAATTATGAATAAATTTTAATATAAACCTATTAAATAAAAAAGAAAACTCCTTAAGAGTTTTCTTCTTTTAAATTAGAATTTCCATTGCTTGATTTAAGTTCTTTTTTTAGAAAGTAAGAGATTACAGTTCTTAGTGTAACTGTTGATCCTAAAAGCAAAATATCATATAATGTAGGTTTTAAAATGGATAATATAATACCTGAACATACTAATATTTCTAAACCTAATAATATATAACTACCAAGAAAGTTTTTAGCCTTATTTAATGCCTTAACCTTTAATATTCTATTTTCCTTTGAAAATTCAATTTTGAAGAATTTAAATATAGTTAGTAGGACTCCATAAATAATTACTGTAACAGATATTCCTTGCAAAATAAGAATCAACCATTCTAAAGTTTTGTGTACCAAAGAAATCACTTCCTTCATAATAATCTAGAATTTAATTTTCAAGGTGCTCCTTATTAGATTCTATTTCTTTATTAAGAAAGTAAGAAATTACAGTTCTTATTACTACTATGGATGCTAAAACTATAATATCGTGGAAAGTAGGATTTAATATAGATTCAATTATATCAGCACATATTAGAATTTCTAATCCAAGTAATATATAAGTTCCTAAGCAATTTTTGACAATAGTAATCTTTTTTACAGCTTCAATTCTATCTTTAGATTTTATTTCAGATATAACAAAATTCTTTACAGTTAAGAGAACTCCCCATAAAAGAACCATTATTGATACTGCATTTATTATCCATATAGCACCTTCTAAGATATGTCTAAACATATTAAATTCACCCCTTATATTTAGATTGTAGAAAAATTATTTTTTTATTCAATTTTATATAGATAGTATAGCATAAAGCCTTTAATTGATTTTAACCTTTTATAAATATTTATTTTTAATAAGTAGTATAATTATCTTAGGGAAAATATATAATCTATGAACATATAAAAAGGGGGAACTTTATGTGTAAAACTTTAAATAGAAAATATATTTATAAATATGGGGAGAAAAAAGAGGATGTAGAAATAGTTGAAAATATGCTAAATAGGATGAGAAATAGTGAAACTTTTAAAGGAGAGAATTTTGCTAATATATATTATGAAAAATACATAGTGGAAGAATCGAATAAAGCAATAGTTATATGTCATGGGTTTTCGGAATGTATAGAGAAGTATCATGAAATAATATACTATTTTCTAAATGAAGGTTTTTCAGTTTATATAATGGAACATAGAGGTCATGGGAGATCAGGGTGTTTAAGTAAATCTTGTAATACACAGGTGGATGTAGAATTCTTTGATTACTATGTTAAAGATTTAAAAACTTTTTTAAATGAGATTGTATTAAAAGATAAAAGGTTTAATAATAATTTATATTTATTTGCACATTCTATGGGGGGAGCTATAGGTACTATATTTTTAGAAAATAATCATGGGTATTTTAAGAAGGTAATTTTAAATTCCCCAATGTTTAGAATAAATACAAGAGAATACTCTCATATAAAATGCAAATTAATAGCTAAATTTTTAATTCTTATGGGAAAAGGAGAGAGTTTTATTTTTGGACAAAAACCCTTTGAGGAAGAGGAGAATTTAGAGGCATCAGGAACATCAGATAAACTTAGACATGGCTTATACCATAAATTTCTCCTAGAAAATCCTATTTTGAGAAGAGGTGGAGGCTCTATTCATTGGTATAAAGAAGCCGCAAGGGCAACTGATTATTTAATGAAAAAGAGAAATATAGAGAGAATTGACACACCTATTTTATTATTTAAAAGTGAGTTTGATTCCTATGTTGACACTAAATTTCATGATGATTTTAAAAAGGTAGCTAAGGATTGTGAGCTTATTGAAGTTAAGGGAAGTAAACATGAGGGATTTTTTGAAAAAGATGAAATTCTTTATGATTATTTAGATAAGATATTTAAATTTTTATCTATATGAAGATTAAGTTTGAAAATTTAAAATAAGGTATAATTGTATATTATCAGAGAGAGTTTATGTCTCTCTGATAACATCCTAACTATTCATAAATTCCTATAATAAACCTTCATTTTTAAGCTTAGTAATAGCTTTATCTATGTAGCTTAAAGTACAGAAATCTCTATCTATTTTTTCAGCAGAAAGTTTAAGACCTTCTATAAGCATATTTTCTTTATGATTCTCAAGAAGTCTAATTAAACTTAAGGTATTTAATTCACCTTCTTTTGTATCTAAAACCCTAGATTTTTTTATGTATTTATTTTCTAAAGCCTTTAAAGCAGCTTCCTTAAGAGAATAGCTAATTTCAAAAGATGGAATATCTTCATAAATTTTAACTTCATCTTCTTTAAACTTCATGCTAGATGTTTTACTTATATCACTATTTATAAATATTACATTTTCAAAGGTAGCACCTGAAAAATCAACTCCATCTAAGTTAACACCTTCAAAGATTACATTTTTAAATTTAGATTTTTTAAATTTACTTTTCTTAAGGTTACTACCTATAAATTCTGTAGAGTCAAATTTGCATTCAAAGAAATCACAAGATTTAAAATGTGCACCTCTAAAGCTTGCATAACTAAAATTAGAACAAGAGAAATCACAGTTATAGCAGTTTCCTCTTCTAAAATCCATATACATAAAATTTTTATTTCTTTTTTCTGCTTTATTGTATTTGAAAATTTGAGTGTTTTTTTGAGTTTGTGTCATAATAATCGTTACTAAGTCTTAGTTATATATTATAAACTTAACTAATATAGTAACGTATCCACCACCTTTCTAAATAAAAATACCTTTAATTTATTTAAAATAACTTTATAAAGATAAATTATATAATTACTAATTTAAAAGTCATATTTTTTTATTCTATCACATAATATTACTCTTAGAGAAGAGATTATAAGCTTTTAATTATAAATATTCTTATAAAAAGGCAACTTAAATAAAATTTTAGTTGCCTTTTTACTTAAAGTTTAAGATCTTCTTCTATTTTTTTTCTAACCTCTTCATCAAAATCATATATTCTAATATAGGATTCACTTATAGAATTCATAAATTTTTTATATTCCTCTATACTCATAAAAGAGTTTTTAGATAGATTAAGAGGAATAACCTTACTTTCTGAAATGTATTCTTTTACGTTTACAATTAAGATTATAACGGTAAGTATATCAGTTGCATTTGCATAATCTAATAATCTTAATGGGATATCTTCAAAATATAAGGATTCAGATGAAATTAATACTAATAAATTTCTTATTTCATCTTTAAACTCTAGAGGTTTTAATTCTAATTTTTCAAGAAAATTTTTTATATCAATAGATTTTTCATAGACTTTATCTATATGGTTTTCTAAAATTGCTTTAACAAAGGCTTCTTCATAGTTTGCTTTTTTCTTTATGCAACAATTATAAGAAGAAAGAAAAATAAGAGATGATATGAAGTTAAGCAAGTTTAAATTATACTTAGAGGTTAGCTCATTGTATGAAGATTTAAAATCTTTATAGTAATCTTTTTCTAATGTTGAGTTTTTGAATATAGAACAGTGTTTAAAATAAGCATAAGGATTGTTATTAAACCAATTTCTAAATTCATCTTTATTTTCAAGCAAAAATTCTAAAATTAATTCTCCTTCATTTAGTAATCTTTTAAAAAGAGTTAATTGTTGAAGTTGAAAAGAGCAGCCAGTTAAGGTTGTAGAAGCTACTCCAGAAAAATCAGAATTTAGCCCGCCCATTATCATGTTTCGTTCACCAATTTTTTCATAGAAAAAATCTGAAAGAGTACTTTTTGATAACCTAAAAATAATATCATCTAAGGCTTCATTATTAAACAGATCTTTTTCCATAAAATCTTCAATAAGAGTATAAAATCATTAGATAATATTCACCTATTGATTAGGCCTCCCTTCCTATAGTAATGTAGACATCGCTATAGTATATGCATAGGAATTCTAATTTGTTTATATAGGAACTTTCTTTAAGAATTAATATTTATAATAATTATTCACAATTAAAATCTTTAAATTAAATTTTGGATAAAAAAGTAGAGCTTGGCATCCGGCGAAGGACTAAACCAAGCTCTACAAAAGAATTAGCACTATACGTACCAACTGCTTAATAATAATACCATTTAAAATATGAAACTGTCAAGAAATAATTTAAGTTAAAAAAATATGTTGACTTTAAAAAATAAATAATATATTATTTAAAACAAGAAAAATATTTATTTAAATGCGTTGAAGAGGGAAAGTAAATATTATAAGTTACTACAGAGAGAGGTTAGTTTGCTGAGATAACCTGTAATGAGTATTATTGAAGTGCCCCTTGGAGCTTAAGTGCCGAATTAAGTAGGTGTTTATGGGAACTCCCATTATAGAGTTAGGGTATGAATGTACCTAAATAGAGATGGATATTATATATCTAATCAGAGTGGAACCGTGGAAGTATAGTCTTCTGCCTCTGTAATTTACAGAGGCAGAGGGCTTTTTTATTATATTTTGCTGGCCAGCATATAACAATAAAATTATACTTTGTAAGCTTGGCTTTTAATATAAAAGCTTAGCAATATTAAATAAAAAGTAATTTTATAGGAGGAAATTTTTTATGATTAATATTAAATTAATATTAGCAATTGTGCTTTCAATATTAGCAACATATGCTATATATAAAATAAGAAAAATTACAAATAAATTTTCATTTGCTACGCTGACAGCATTAACTTTAGGGGTAGTACTTGGAATCATATTTAAGGAGAATATATTATTTTTAGATACAGTAGGAAAGGCTTATATGTCTTTAATTAAGATGATAGTAGTTCCTTTAGTAGTAACATCCTTAATAACTAGTATTGTTAGATTAGAAAATTTAGATACATTAAAATCAATAGGATTAAAAACATTTACTGTTTTATTAGGAACCACAGGAGCTGCTGCCCTTATAGGAATTATCGTAGCTAGTTCTTTAAATCTTGGACAAGGTTTAAAATTTATAGGGGCTGAAAATTTTAAGGTAAGAGAAATACCAGGTTTTTCTAAGGTACTTATAGATATGCTACCATCAAATCCTTTAGCAGCTATTGTAGAAAATAAAATAATACCAATAGTTATCTTTTCAATGTTTATAGCAATTGCGTTAGTTATTGAAGATAATACTAATAAAGAAAAAGCAAAGCCATTTAAAGACTTTATTTTATCAGCTTATGATATAGTTTTAAGAATAACTAAAATGGTATTAAGAATAATACCATATGGAGTATTTGCCTTAATAGCTACAGCAGCAGCTAAAAATGGAATGGATACTTTGATGTCATTAATATGGGTTATACTAGCTGTTTATATAGCTGCCTTTCTTCAATTTTTATTTGTATATACTCCATTAATAAGCTTTGTTGCAAGGATGAATCCATTAAAATTCTTTAAAGGAATTTTCCCAGCGCAGGTTGTAGCCTTTACAAGCCAAAGTAGTTATGGTACTTTACCTGTTACAATAAAATCTTTAGTAGAAGGTGTAGGAGTATCAGAAAATATAGCAAGCTTTGTAGCACCACTTGGATCAACAATTGGATTAAATGGATGTGGAGGTTTTTATCCAGCAATAGTTGCAATATTTGCAGCCAATGTTTTTAATGTAGAACTTACTATTTATTCATATATACTTATAGTTTTAACTGCTATAATATCTTCTATAGGAATAGCAGGGGTACCTGGATCAGCAACAATGTCAACAACTGTAATGTTAGCGGCTTTAGGATTACCAATAGAAGCATTAGCAATGGTGATTGCAGTGGATTCTATAATTGATATGATAAGAACTGCCACAAATGTAACAGGGGCTTCAGTTGCTGCATTAATAGTTGATCAAACAGAAAAAAGAAAAGAATATAAAGTTGAAGAATCAGTACAAAGAGCATAAAATTAAAAATTTATTTTAAAATACAATACATAAATATCTAATATAAGGAGTTGAATTAAAGACTTAATAAAGCTTGTTTATTAATAAGTTTTAAACTAAAGTTTTGTTCAGCTCCTTTAAGTTTTATTCGATATCAATGTATAGAAAATTTATTATCTTTTATATGGAATACATTCTTTCCAATCTTTAATTTGATATTAATATATAAATTTTATTTTATATTAAGGGTTAAATTAAATTTAAGATTATTTTAAATAAATCTAACTATAGTATTATGGTATTATTTTGGTATAGAAAGTTTTAAAAATACAATTATAAATTAATTTTTAGGGGAGTTAAAATTATGATTAATTCAGAAAGTATTTTAATAGTTGAAGATGATATAGATATAAATAATTTATTGAGTAAAATTTTAGAGAAGGAAGGGTTTAAAGTTAGACAAGCATTTTCAGGATCTGAAGGTAAGATGTGTTTAGAATTTTTTGATTTTGATATGGTACTTTTAGATCTTATGCTACCAGGTATAACTGGTGAAATATTTATAGAGGAGATTAGAAAGATAAAGAACACTCCAATAATAGTTATATCAGCAAAAACTGCAATGGAGGATAAGATAAATGTTTTAAAATTAGGTGCTGATGATTTTATAAGTAAACCTTTTGATGTTAATGAAGTTTTAGCTAGGGTTGAAGCGCTTTTAAGAAGAAGTAAAATAACAAATTCAAGTGAAGGTGTAGAGACAATAAAATATAAGAATCTTATATTAGAACCTAGAAGTAGAGAAGTTAAGGTTAAGGAAGAGGAAATACAACTTACTTCTAAAGAGTTTAAAATATTAGAACTTTTAGTTTGTAATCCAAAGAAAGTTTTTACTAAGGCAAACTTATTTGAAACAGTATGGGAAGAGGAGTTTTTAGGTGATGATAATACTATAAATGTTCACATAAGCAATCTTAGAAATAAGATAAATCTTTTAGATAATGAAAATGATTATATAAAAACTATTTGGGGAGTAGGATTTAAAATGGATTAGTTATATTGATAATTCATAATTTTCTTAATAAGTTGATTTGAATAAATATCAAAATATAGAGGAGTTTATATTTTAAATATACATTTAATTAAGAGTTAATAGAAAAATTAAGACTTTCTTAAGGTTTTCTTTAAGGTATTTTGAGACTTAAGGTTTATTATATAAACATAGAGAAAGATAAAGAGAAAACTTATTAGGAGGTAAAGATTTTGGGAAATATAATTTCTATAAGAAATTTAAACAAAAATTATGGTAAGAAAAATATTCTTGATAATTTAAGTATGAATTTAAAAAAAGGCGATATATATGGTTTAGTTGGGAAAAATGGTGCTGGTAAAACAACTTTAATAAGAATTATTTTATCCTTAGCTAACTATGACTCAGGAGAAATAGAACTTTTTGGTGAAATTGTTGAAAAGAAAAAGCTTTATGAGCATAAGAAAATAGGCAATATAATAGAAACTCCATCATTTTATTCTTTTCTTACAGCAAAGCAAAATCTTGAATATTATAAAATTCAAAGAGGAATAGTAGGAGAAAAATCTATTGATGAAATCTTAGAAATGGTTGGCCTTGGAGATGTGGGAAATAAAAAGTTCAAAAAGTTTTCATTAGGTATGAAGCAAAGATTAGGATTAGCCTTGGCACTTTTAGGAGAACCAGAATTACTTATTTTAGATGAGCCTACTAATGGAATGGATCCTATGGGAATTAAAGAAGTAAGAGAAGTATTAATTAATTTAAATAAGAAAAATGGAGTTACAATATTAGTATCAAGTCATATTTTAGGAGAGTTATCACAACTTGCAAATTGTTATGGCTTTTTAAAGGATGGGAAAATAATAGAAGAGATTTCATCAGATGAACTTAATGAGAAATGTAGGAATCATTTGCTTATTAAAGTTGACGATTGTAAAAAGGCTGCAGTAATATTGGAAAAGGTTTTAGATAATAACTCATATGAAGTTTTACCTGATAGATTTATTAAGATTTATAATAAGTTAGATGAACCTCAATTAATAAACAGAGCGTTAGTAGAAAATGGAGTTGAAGTTTATTCTTTAGAAAGAGTAGGAGTTAACTTAGAAGATTACTTTGTAGATTTAATTGGAGGTGAATATAATGCTTAATTTAATAAAAGCAGAACTTTATAAGATAGCAAGAAGACCTTTATATATTGTAATTTGTATAATATTTAATTTACTTATAATTTTAGCTGGAATAGCTATGCATTATGCTTTCTTAGAAAATTCTAGAATACCTGATTTCTCAGCATTAGTTTTTATAACAATTAACTTTATGGGAGCTATTCCATGGATAATGCTTATGTTTATAGATATAGTTTTAGAAGAATATAAAGAAAATACTCTTAAAAATTTAATTTCTTCAAGTATATCAAGGGAAAAAGTGTATTTAAGTAAATATATAGTTCAGGTAATTATATTTTTAGTTATTGAAATAACAGCAGTATTAACTATGATAGGAACTTCTTATGCTTTAGGATTAGTTGGACCTAATGGATTTTCAGATTTTATGGAAGTAATATTAAGATTACTAATAGCATTCCCAATATATATTAGTGCATTAGCTATATATGATTTTATTACCATAATAACTAAAAAGGAAGGGTTAGCAGTTGTAGTTATCTTAGGTATTGTTTCTGGAGTACCAATGATATTTTCTATATTATCAAGTATGTATGAAGGAATTTTCACTTTAATTTATCCTTATTTATTATTTAATCCTTTAAAGAGTTTAGTCAGTGAAGTTTTAACTACAAAAATAATAGGAACTAATATTATAGTAGGAATAATAAATACAGTAGTATTTTTAATTTTAGGAATTTTAGTAATAAGAAAACAAGAAGTTAAATAAAGGAGGAGGTATATTGGAAGGATTTATAATAGGATTGTCTTTGACAATCCTTATTGTGCTTTTAATAATATTTATTTTAAAAACTAAAGAAATAAATAGATTAACCTTGGAGTTAAAAAAGTTAAATAGTGAGGGGAAAATAGAAAAATTAAGATTATCACTTCCAAATAAAAATATTGAAAATTTAATAGTAGAGATAAATACATTAATAGATGATAAAAGAAAAATGGAGAATATTTATAAGGAAAAGGATATGGAGTTAAGAGAAGCCATTGCAAATATGTCTCATGATTTAAGAACTCCTTTAACTTCTATAATGGGATATGTTTATTTATTAAATGATGATAAATTAGATAAAGAGGAAAGAAAAGAATATTTAAAAATAATAGAAAAAAGATCTTTAGTTTTAAATGATTTAATAACTAGTTTTTATGGACTGTCTAGAATACAAGCAGATCAGTATGAAATTAAATTTGAACCTGTTAATTTAGAATTAGTCTTGGGTGAAATTATTGCGGCTTTTTATGAAACCTTAGATTATAAATTTGGAGAACCAGAAATTAATATTGAAGAGGGCTTAGGACCTGTATTAGGTGATAAACAGGCTTTAAATAGAATATTTACTAATTTAATTGAAAACATCATAAAGCATGGTGAAGGAGAAGTAAAAATATCCTTAAAGAAGAAAAATAAATATATAGTAATGGAGTTTTCTAATAAAGCAGAAGAATTAGGACCTAAGGATGTAAATAGAATCTTTGAAAAGTTCTTTACTAAGGATAGAATGAGAACAGGACAAAATACTGGCTTAGGGCTAGCCATAGTTAAACTATTAGTAGAAAAGCAAGGACAAAAGATAGAGGCTAAAAAAGTTGGAAATAGGCTTGTTATAAATATAATATGGAGTTTAGAAAGTTAAAAGGATTTAGACTTTTTAAATAATAAAAAAATTAATTTTTAGAAGTATAAAATAAGCAATTTGAAATTAAATTGCTTATTTTTTTATTTTAATAAATATAATTCTAAAGTTTTTCGTAAACTTTTAGTCCTTCTCTTATTTCATTAAGTGCTTTAATTCTTAGATCAACTTTTTTATTTATATGCTTTAAAAATGCGGATTCTAAGGTTCTCTTTTCTGTATATGATAGCTTATCCCAAATTATTTTAGGAAAAAGATCTTTTATTATGAATGTTTCTCCAGAATTTATATAACTTAATAGATTAACTGCTTGTGGTAATATTGAATTCATAAGAAAACCTCCTTAAAACGTAAATTAAACTACTAAGTATAATATATGCTTAAAATTTTTTATTAAGAACTTTAGGAATAAATTTGAATTAATAATATGATGAAACATAAACTTTGTGCCAAATTTCTACAAAAAAGTTTTAAGATGCATAGTATTATAATATTTAATGATTTTAATGATCAATTTATTTAGCAAGTAAATATTACGAGTGAAAGAGATGATAATTTTGTATATTTTTAATATAAAAATCAATATTGGTTTCAAAGTAAAAATTTCAATTTACTAAAAGAGAATTAAGTTTTTTTATAAATTTTTTGATAAAAGTGAAATAGTTATTAAATAACTTACGAATATATTATTGAATAAGAAAGTAATTTCAGGTTTAGGAGGGAATTAAATGATAAACAAGGGGAACTTTCTTAAGCAATTGAAAAAGAAAAATGAGAAAGCTTTAGATTATGTTATAGATAGTTATTCTGATGTGATTTTTAAAGTTGCTTATGGAGTTTTAAATAATAGACAGTTAAGTGAGGAATGTGTTAATGATGTTCTTTTAAAAATATGGGACAACATACATCATTTTAATAAAGATGAGGATAAATTTTATCCTTGGATTTTGGCAATTACAAAATATACAGCTATAGATATATTAAGGAAAGAATTGAGACATTCTAATACCTTAGAGATATCAAGTCTTAATATATCAGAAGAAAAGTGTTTAGTTAGTAAGTTTCATAATAAAGAGCAATTAAATATGGTTACTGAAGAAATAAATGCTATGAAAGATACTGATAGGGAAATATTTTTAAGAAAATTTTATTTGGAAGAGACAGGGGAAGAAATAAGTAAAAAAATGGGGTTAAGTAATAAATTTATAAACCTTAGGATATTTAGAGGAAGAAATAAATTAAAGGCTAAATTTATGGGGAGGGATGTATAAAATGAATCCAAAAGAAATTTTAGATACTTTAGATTACTTAAACATAAATGAAATAGAGATGGCCAATGTAGAATTAGGGGAAATGGGAAAAGAGAGAATAAGAAAGAAGATTAAAAATACTATAAAAAATAGTAGAAATAAAAAAATTAAGAAAACTGCCATTGCGGTTACATTAGCTTTTGGAATATTAACAATAGGAGTTATTAGTAAGCCTGTAATAGCAGCTAATATACCAATAATAGGGGATATATATAAAGAACTTGGATTTTTCAAAGGATTTGAGGAATACACAAATTATATAGGAGAGACAAAAGAAGTTGATGGATATAAATTTACTATAGATAATATCGTAGGAACACCAACAGATTTATTAATAGGAGTTAAGGTTGAGAGTCCTGTGCCATTAAAAGAAAAGGTTCAAGAAGATAACTTTAGAATTGATGTTGATATGAGTAATTTCGGAATAAATTCTTGGAGTTCAATGACGGATATAAATTATTTAGATGAATATACAGCAGTTCTTACGGCAGAAATAAGTACCACAGAAAATAAGTTTAAAGAGCTTGGGGAGATAAATTTAAGTGCTACAAAGGTTTTAGATGATGAGACTTATATAAGTTGTAATTTTGATGTTAAGGTAGACTTTAATTCAAGTTTTAGAAACATTGAGAAATTAAATGTTAATGAAATAATAAATGAAAAAATAAAGATTAAATTTATTGAAGGAAACATTATGGAATCTAAAATTTGGTTTAATGACCTTGGAGCTTTTGAAGAAAATGCTGTTTTTTATTTAATGGTTGATGGAAAAGCTTATATGTGGTGGGATGGAAATGGTGTAGAGGATACATCTTTTATTATTCCTAGAATGGTATCTGTACTTAATTTCCCAAATGTTAAATATGAAGATATTAAAAATGCCAAGGATATAAAGATTATTTATGGAGAAATAGGAGAAGGTTATAGAGAAAACTTGGATATTAAACTTACAGAAAGAGAAGGAATAAAGTATCCAGGAGAAATTAATTATGAAGAGGATTTAAAAGGTGGATTTTATGATGTAAAAAGAGAAAATGGCATGATAAAATTCTATTTTAAGAGCAATTATAATCCTTTAACTTTATTTAGAGATATAAAGCTAAGAGAAGTAACGGGTGAAGAAAAATATGGGCAAAGTATATTAGGAGGATTTTATGAAAATCCAGAAAAAGAAGGAGAGTACGTATTAGAGTTTGAAGATATTGATACAAATAATTCTTTAGAACTTGTTTATTCTCATAGAACTAATAATTTAAGTGAACTAAAAGATTATAAAGTAATTGATGTTAAGTAAAAATATTAAGGTGAGTTAAATTATTATGTAGTTTTGCTCACCTTTTTTAGTGTATAATACTTATATATTTTTTAAAATTAAATTATTAAAAGTAGAATTTAATTTCAGTTAATCATAAAGAATAAGATATAAATTTTTGGATATATTTTCAAAATGAAAATTTGGAGGAAACAAATGAGTAAGAAAAAGGTAATAGTAGTTGGGGGAGGCCCAGCAGGAATAATGGCATCTTTAACAGCATCAGCTAATAATGAAGTTGTGCTTATAGAGAGAAATAATGATATCGGTAAAAAGCTTAGACTTACTGGTGGCGGAAGATGTAATATAACTAACAATAGAGAAATAGAAGAGTTTTTTGATAAGATAGTTACAAATAACAAGTTTATGTATAGTGCATTATATACATTTTCAAACTATCAACTTTTAGACTTTTTAAGTAAAAAGGGTTTAGAGTATAAGGTTGAATTAGATCAAAAGGTATATACTAAAAGCGATACAGCAGAGGAAGTTATAAGCATATTTAAAAATGAATTAAATGATTGTAGAGTAAAAGTTTTATACAATACTAAGGTATGTGATTTTATAGTTGAGGAAGATGAAATAAAAGGAATAATCACAGAGCAAGGTAAAAAGATTTTAGGTGATAAAATAATAATAACTACAGGTGGAAAGAGTTTTCCTAATACAGGGTCAGATGGAGAAATGTATGGTATATTAGAAAAATATGGTCACACAATAACTCCTATTCATGCAGCCTTAATTCCTCTTGTTACTAAAGAAGATTTTGTTAAAAATCTTCAAGGAGTAGCTATGAAAGATGTGGTTGTTTCAGCTAAAATAAAAAAGAAAAAGTATGAGAAATTTGGAGATATGATATTTACTCACTTTGGAGTATCTGGTCCTGCAATACTAAAATTATCTTCTTATATAACTAAGGCTTTAGATCAAGGAGAGGTTGAGTTAAACTTAGACTTTTTAAGTGATAAATCCAAGGAGGAATTATCACAGATAATAAGAAGCAATCCTAATAAAACTGTATTAAATAATTTAAAAGGAACATTACCTCAAAACTTTTTAAAACAGATATTTGAAATGCTAGGATTAACAGAGATTAGGGCTAGTGATTTGAAAAAAGAAGATGAAAATAAAATAATTTCATATATTAAAGAGATGAAACTTACTGTAAGAGAAACTTTAACTATAAAGGCAGCTCAGGTAACTTCTGGTGGTGTTAAGGTTAAAGAAATAAATGCCTCTACTATGGAATCAAAGATTATAAAAAATCTTTATTTTGCAGGAGAAGTTATAGATATAGATGCAGAAACTGGTGGATATAATCTTCAAATGGCATTTTCAACAGGATACTTAGCAGGAAGTGATTTTTAAATTCTTTAATTAAAATTGTTAAAGTAAAAACTTACAAAGGATATGGGGATTCATCTACTAATTCTCAAAATCTCTTTGTAAGTTTTTTATATTTTAAAGGTGGAATTAGTTAATTTTTATATAATTTTAAAAAATTTTCAGTATTTTTGTATTAAAAAAATTTTTATAGGATAAATTAAAAAGGTATTAAAATACATTAAAAGGAGAGATTTAATTATGCTATATGATTTTAAAGTTAAGGATATTGAAGGAAATGAGGTTTCTTTAGGGGAGTATAAAGGAAAGGTTCTTTTAATAGTTAATACTGCAACAGGATGTGGATTTACTCCTCAATATGAAGGATTAGAAGTGCTTTATAAAAAATACCATGATAAAGGGTTTGAAATATTAGATTTTCCATGTAACCAGTTCTTTGAGCAAGCACCAGGAAGTAATGAAGAAATAGTTGGATTTTGCAAATTAAACTATGGAACTACATTTAAGACCTTTGCAAAAGTAGAGGTTAATGGAGAGAATGCTTGTGAATTATACAAATTTTTAAAGAAAGAAGCTCCAATGGCAAAGGAAGATGAAACATCTTTAGGATTTTATGATAAATTAAAAGGCTTAGGATTTACTACAGAAGGAGAAGAAATAAAGTGGAATTTTACTAAGTTTTTAATAGATAAAAATGGTGAAGTTGTTGCTAGATTTGCACCTACATTTGAACCTGAAAAGTTAGATGAACTAATAGAAGAGTTATTAGAAGAATAATATATTTTTTAAGAAATAGGCTTATGATTAGATTGTTAATACTAATCATAAGCCTTTTAATATTTTATTTAATATTTATTAACTTAATATTCATCATAGAGTAATTAATTTGTTATTAAGTCGAATTCTAATAAAGATATACTTAATTGTGATAATTTGTAAAATTTCATAGTAGAAAAGTAAATATGAAATGTTAAAGTAGGGGGAAGAATGATAATTCAATGCAAAGATATAAAGAAAACATTTAAGGTTGGAGATACTTCTGTTGAAATTCTAAAGGGAATAAGTTTAGAAATTAATAAGGGGGAATTTACTGCAATTATAGGAGAGTCAGGATCAGGAAAATCTACATTTTTAAATATTTTAGGAGGTATAATGCCTTGTGATGAAGGAGAAATAGTAATAAATGAACATCATATTGAAGGCTTAAATGAAAATGAATTAGCTTTATTTAGAAGAAAAAATATGGGGTTTATATTTCAAAGTTATAATTTAATGCCTCAACTTACAGCTTTAGAAAATGTAGAGATGCCACTAATTTTTTCAGGAGTTTCTAAAAAGGAAAGAATAGAAAGAGCAAAATCAATGCTAGAAAAGGTTGGATTAGCTGATAGGATGAATCATAAACCATCAGAATTATCAGGGGGACAACAACAAAGAGTATCTATAGCAAGAGCTTTAATAAATAATCCAAGTGTAATACTAGCTGATGAGCCTACGGGGAATTTAGATAGTAAGACTACCATAGAAATTTTAGATTTATTAAAGGATTTAAATAAAAATTTTAATACAACTTTTGTTGTGGTAACTCATTCACAAGTGGTTTATGAATACGCAGATAGAGTTATAAAAATGGAAGATGGTCTTCTTTGCTAATAAAATAATTAAAATTAATATTTATATAAATTAGGTGAATTTAGGGGGAGAAATTATGAAAAAAAGAAATTTGGGTTTAGTTTTAGCTTTAACTACAATATTGACGACTGTATCAGTTCCACAAAAAGCATTAGGTTTTACAGATAAGGTTTCTAATGCACTATCTGAAATTCAAAATCAAAGTGATAACAGTGAAAATAATAATTCAAGTGGGGGAGAGCAATTAAATACTCAAATAAGCAATATTCAATCAAAGGATTTAATAATAAGTTCAGTATCAATAGATGAAGAAGTTATAGAGCCAGGAATACCATTTACATTAACCTTTAAAGTTGAAAATATAAGTGGAAGTAGTCTATATGGAGTTTCTCTTAAAATTGTAAATGTTGAGGGAAAAGGAACACTAGATGGATTCATGCCAGTTGGGACAACAAATGAAATATATGTAGGAAGCATTGCACGTAATGATATTAAATATGTTAGCGTGACTTTAGCAAGTGATCCTAATATAAAAGCTGGTGTACACAATTTTGTTACTAGCCTTATGTTTAATGAAAAAGGAAAAGAGCAAGAAGAAATAACAAAAGTTATAGGGGTAATGATTCAGAACACTCCAAGTTTAAGTATAAGTGGAGTTACTCCAACTGAAAGTACTATTAGTGCTGCCTTAAGGAATGATAGTAAAACAAAAATAAAAAATGTAAATGCTAAGGTTACTATAGGCACTGAGGTCATGGAACAAAATATAGGAACTATTGATGTAGAAGGGGAGGAATATATGGATGTAGCAATAACTCCTTCTGAAGAAGAAAGAAATGCTTCCATTGAAGTTACTTATGAAGATACTACAGGTAAGAAATATAATTCAACAAGTTCATGTATTATACCAGCTATGATGCCTGTGGAAGAGACAGTACCAAAAAAGAATAAATTAGGGTTAATATCATTAATAAAGAGTTTATTCGGATTTTAGGTGAGAATTTATGAAGTTTAATGATTTGTTATCCATAATATGGAGAAATATGTGGAAAAGAAAAACAAGAACAATTTTTACTATGATGGGAGTAATAATTGGGTGTCTTGCAATTTTTATAATAATTTCAATAACAAATGGTTTTGAAAGATACTTAACCTATGAAATGGAAAGTTTAATGGATACTTCAGTAATAAGTATTTATCCTAATTGGAAATCAGAAACTGAAGATAATAAAGATAGTACCACCAAAACTAAGTTAACAGATAAAAATGTTGAAGAGTTGAATAAATTAGGATATTTCTCAGAAGTTATTCCTAAGAGGTATGCTCATACTCAAATAAAATATGGGAAAAATCAGACTTATGCAAGAATATTAGCTAATGATAAGGCTAATTTAATTTCTGAAAGTTCTCTTTTAGCTGGAAAAGTACCTAAAAATAGAAGCAAAGAATTATTACTTGGTTATGATGTAGCTAAGGAACTTTTAGGATACTCTTGGGAAGATAAGGTTAAAGATGATTCTGAATTTCAAAAACTTATTGGAAAAAGAGTAAAGTTAGGAGGAGAAGATTTTGGTTCTGATGACAAAGGAAATCCTCTTAAAAGCAAACAAATAACTTGTAATATTGTTGGGATTTTATCAAGTGGAAATGGTCAGAAAAATTATGAAATACAAGGTTCGCGTAAACTTGTTGAAGATATAATAAAGGGAGCGCCATTAGTAGATGAAGAGTTTTTAAAAGAACAACTTACTACATATGAAGGAATAGATGTTAGGGTAGATGATAAAGAAATGTTAGAATCTTATGAGGGAACATTAAGAAATATGGGATACCAAACAAGTTCTTTTAAAGAGTTTGAAAAACAAACAAGGTCAATGTTACTAGGTGTCAATATAATCCTTGGTTCCTTAGCAGGAATTTCACTTTTAGTAGCTGCTTTAGGAATAACTAATACTATGGATATGGCTATTTATGAGAGAAATAGGGAGATTGGAGTAATTAAAGTAATTGGTGGAAGTGTAAGGGATGTCATAAAAATATTTGTTGGTGAAGCTTGTGCAATTTCTATTACAGGTGGATTTATTTCAATAATACTTGGAGTACTAGCAACTTTAGGAATAAATTCTGTTGCAAAATCAATTACTGAAAATATGATGGGACAACCTATAGAGAAAATATCAGTTCCGAGTTTTTCATTGATTTTAGGAATTCTTGTTTTTTGTTTAGTTATAGGTTTTATTGCAGGGATACTTCCTGCTAGAAAGGCGGCTAAAACTGATGTAATAACTGCAATAAGATAAAGAAAATAATTTTTTATAAAATAACCGCACATCTTTAATATTTTGATGTGCGGTTTATAATTTAAAGTTAACTAATTATTTAGTCAATTTTTTATTAATCAGATACTCTAACTATTTGAACCCAAGATCCTATTCCTGAATTTATTCCTGTAGATTCTCCTAAGATAGCTGGAGTTACAGAAATTGGTGAAGATATTATTTGTGATAAAACGTTTCTTGTAGAATTATTAACTAAAGCAAATACATCACCAGCATTAGCATTTACGGCAATACTTCCATTTACTACGCCTATTTCACCAGGAGCTACTCTAGGAGTTCCAGATAAAAATACTCTAGAACCATTTCTAAATAAAGATACTATAGCGCTAGCTGTGGTATTATTTGTGTTATCTAAATTAAATGACCACATAAATAAATATCTTCCAGGTTCATTTATTGTAAATGTTCCGTTTGCTATATTGGCAGTTATTGCTGTAAAAGTTGAGCCATTAGGATTTTGGATATTATAAGTGAATATACCATTAGCATTAACATTTTGAGAAGTTAATGAGGAATAACTAACTAATAAGGTATCATCAAAATCCACTCCAGGTTCACCTTGAGGACCTTGAGGACCAACAGGGCCTTGAGGACCAGCAGGACCTTGATTACCTTGAGGACCCTGTGGGCCAGTAGGACCGGTAGCACCTTGAGGACCTTGAGGGCCTTGTGGACCTTGAGCTCCTTGAGGACCAACAGGACCTTGATCTCCTTGAGCACCAGTAGGACCTTCAGGACCTTGAGGGCCAGTAGCACCTTGAGGACCAGTAGGACCTTCAGGGCCTTGAGAACCAGCAGGACCTTGAGGACCAGTAAGACCTTGCTCACCCTGAGGACCTTGAGGGCCTATAGGACCAACAGGACCTTGATCACCTTGTGGACCTTGTTCGCCTTGATGACCAGCAGGGCCTTGAGGGCCAGTAAGACCTTGATCACCTTGTGGACCTTGAGGTCCAATAGGCCCCATAGGGCCCATAGGACCTATTGGACCACGCTCACCTTGACATCCCATAGGACCTCTTGGTCCTTGAGGACCCCTAGGACCTTGAGGTCCTCTTGGACCCCTTGGTCCAGGTTTACAACAATCGCAACAATTGCAATTTATCTCTAAATAGCAATCATCTTTACAATAACAGTCTTCCTTGCAATAATAATCATCTTGACAATACTCATCATCATAGCAATTATATCTATCGTAACAATTATATCTATTGTAATCATCATAATATCTATTAGGATTATAAATTTTTCTTATCATAACAAAACTCCTTGTATACTATTAAAATCAATTTTATAATATTAGTTTATGAAATTTTTATTATGTTGTTCCAAAATATTTTATATAAAAGGTAAAAGCACTCAAAATAGAGTGCTTTTATTTATAAAATTTAATATGTTTATTCCTAAAATATCAGATAGAATTAAGGTTATATTATATAAAATAAGAAGAAAATTAAATATTTTTAGTATTTTATTTATTATCTTTTCAGTTTTTGATCCAGTTTTAATTTTGGCTATTTTAAAGTTAGTTTTCCAAGGATAGAAAAGTTCTATTCCTTCTGAAGTTAAAAAATCTAAAGTTAAGTGGGATATATATCCAGCTATAAATCCTATTGAAATTATTAATAATATTATGTTGAAGTTACTAACATTTAAAATAATATATAAGGTTAATACTATTAAAGATAGACATAGTAAACTATGAGTAAAGCCACGATGTCTACATTTACTACCTATATGCTTTGAAAGAAAAGGATACATTTGACTAATTGAAGATTTTCTTTGATCTATATCAGGAAATAGAGATCCTATATAAGAAAAATGAAAAAATAATGCTATTAATAAAATTTTATAAGCTATATCATATGGAAATAAGAACAGGCTTAAAATTGTATTTAACATTATTAAAGAAATGCATACGCCTCCAGTTGAATGAGTTTCTTTTGTCATAAAATCTCCTTTAAAAATAATTATCATTAGTTTATATTAAAAATATTATCATAATATTCATTTTACATAAAGAAGAAAAAAATAAAAATCCTAAAAATAGAGTGGACAGTTCTATTTCTAGGATCAATAGTTATGGTGGTAATTTTATGTAAGGTTTTTTACTAAATTAAAGTAAAATCATTAATAAGTAATTATTTATTTTTAATTACAATTATGGAATATGCAATTGAAAATATTGATATTAAAGCAAGTATGGGACTTATAATATTTGAAACAACTTCTAAAGATGTAAAATAAGATACTCTTTGTTCAATATATAAAGCTATGCTATTTTTAAGTATTAAGGGAGAAAAAAGAGTTATTAATGTAATTAAAATTGCACTTGTTAAAATCCTTTTTGTATGTTTCAAAAAAATCACCCCTTGCTTAATAAAAATAAATATTTACTTAAGAAATATTACAAGTGTATTCTAACAATAATTTAAAGATGATGGAATAGTTTGTGCGTAACTGGTCAAAAAACAGGTAAAAGTGGGCAAAGTATGTAAAATGTAATCTTTAATTTTGAAAAATTTATTATAATTAACTTGCGAGAATTTTAATTTGAATTGGAGGTTTTATTGTGAATAAATTATTAAAATGGGCTACTGAGATAGATTCTATTGCTCAAGCAGGATTAACTTACTCTAAAGATGTGTATGATATAGATAGATTTAATCAATTAAAGAATATTGCAGCTGATATTATTAGTGAAAGTACTAATTTAGAATTACATAAAGTTAAGGAAGTTTTATTTGAAGAAAGAGGATATTTAACCCCTAAGGTTGATGTAAGGGCTGCTATAATAAAAGAAAATAAAATTTTATTGGTAAAAGAAAAATTAGATGGCACTTGGAGTTTGCCAGGAGGATGGGCTGATATAAACTTATCAGTATCTGAAAACATAAAAAAAGAAGCATATGAGGAAGCAGGGGCAAAGGTTAAACCTAAAAGCATAATTGCAATTTTAGATAGAAATAAACATAATAAACCTTTAATGGTTCAAAGTATTTATAAAATCTTTATTCTTTGTGATCTTTTAGATTTTAATTTTAATGATAATATTGAGACTGAGACATGTGGATTTTTTGAACTAAATAATCTTCCAAAGTTATCTTTGACTAGAAATACAAAAGAACAAATAGAGATGTGTTTTGAAGCATATAATAACCCAAGCTTTAAGCCTAAATTTGATTAAATTTTATTATATTAAAAGCCATAATATTTAAGTTCAAAATTAAAAATTTAAATATTATGGCTTTTAGATTTTAGTTAAATAAGAAAGAAGATATTTAGAAGCCGCGTTTTTTTGCTTCTATTCCACTTTCATTTATTCCTGGCTCTTCTATACTTGTGTTAATATGATTTTTAGCCCATTGATTTTGAGTTTTATGGCCATTAGCTAAGTAATTTTCTTTAGAATATTCTTTTTTGTTTTTACTTTTCATAAAATCAACTCCCTATATGTTTATATTATTAGTATGTAAAAAATTTTAAAAATTATATTGTAAATTAGAGCCATATTTGTATGATATAATTCATATTAAATATAATTTTTGTTTTAGGAGATACAAGTATGAAAGTTTGGAAAATAGAGTTACCTAAAATTCCTTTAGAATTAAATAAGGTAGATGATGTAGCAGAAGAAATTTTGAAAGAAGAAAAACTAGAGGAAGTTATAATAGAAAATGTAATTATAGAAAATTTAGAAGAGAGTTCAATAAAGTTTGATTCATGTATATTTAAAAATGTTATATTTATAAACTGCAATTTTAATAGAATAGATATGACAGATGTAAAATTTGAAAAGTGTGATTTATCTAATTGCGAATTTTTTGATGGTGGATTTTATAGAGTAGAGTTTAAAGGCTGTAAAATCATAGGAAGTAGATTTGATGAATCATCATTAAACAATATTTCTTTTAAAGATTGTTTAGGAAAATATATTAATTTATCTTTTAGCACTTTAAAAGAGGTGGAATTTAAAGATTGTGATTTAACAGGAGCTGTTATTCAAGAAGCTAAATTAAAAAAAGTAAATTTTCAAAATGTGAATTTAAAAGAGTCTATATTTAGAGGAACAAATATTAAGGATATTGATTTTAGAACTTGTAATATAGAAGATATAGATTTAAACATGGAAAACTTAAAAGGTGGAATTTTTACAGCTTATCAAGCTTTAGAATTAAGTAAATTTTTAGATATAATAATAAAATAGATAGAGCTAGACAGATAAAATGTAATTATCTACTTACCTTTATCGGAGAGTATTTGCCTATATACTTATATCATTAAATCATTACTAAAAACTGATATTATAAATCTAATTTATATTGACAATATAATAAAAAAGTAATATCTTAATTTTATAATTAATTGTATAAAATTTAATGTAGCATATTTAAAGGATTAAAGGGAGATATTATGGATAAATATAATATTTTAAAGTTAGAAAATCAACTTTGTTTTAGATTATATGCTTCTTCAAGAGAAGTTATAAAAAAATATAAACCTATTTTAGATCAATATAATTTAACTTATACACAATATTTAACAATGCTTGTTTTGTGGGAAAATGAAAAAATAACAGTTAAAGGGATTGGTGAAAAATTACATCTTGATTCTGGAACTTTAACACCTCTTATAAAAAAGTTAGAAAAAATGAATCTTGTAACAAAATATAGATCAAAAGAGGATGACAGAGTTGTAATAGTTGAATTAACAGATGAGGGAAGAAATTTAAAAGATGATATGATAGATGTGCCAAGAAAGGCGTTTTGTTCTTTAGGAATAGAAAAAGAGCAAATATTAGAACTTAAGAAAAATTTAGACTCATTACTAGAAATATTAAAATAAAAAGCATGTATATAAGCATATATACATGCTTTTTTTATATTAAATAGGGATAAATTTTGAGTGTTATATAGTAAATTTTATTTTTTTAGTTAAGACAAAAGCAAAAATAAATAGAATTATACATAAAGTCTTTAAGATTAATTCTTAAAGACTTTTTTTATAAAATTTTAAGAAGAAAATCTTTATACAATCTTAATACTAACAAATAAAACTCTAACGCCATCTTAATACGCTTTTAAATATAATAATTTAAGAAAGGGGAGAGAAATATGGATTTAATTTTAATCATCACTGGATTAACATTTTTAATACTATTTATTTACCTTTGGTATATATTGCTTAGGGGGGAGAAAAATGAGTAATGTAATTTTACAGTATTCTTTATACTTAATAATTTTAGTTCTATTAGCAATTCCGTTAGGAAAATATATCGGAAAAGTTATGAATGAAGAAAAGGTATTTTTATCAAAATTAATATTACCTTGTGAAAATTTTATATATAAGGTTCTAGGAATCAATGAAGAGGATATGGATTGGAAAAAATATTCATTTTCAGTTTTAGCATTTAGTGCTGTAGGATTTATATTTTTGTTTGCTTTAAATTTGTTACAAGGAGTATTACCATTGAATCCTGAAGAAATAGGTGGAAGTTCATGGGATTTGAGTTTTAATACAACAGCAAGTTTTATTACAAATACAAATTGGCAGGCCTATTCTGGTGAAAGTCAATTAAGTTATTTAACTCAGATGCTTGGATTAACAGTTCAAAACTTTTTATCAGCAGGAGTTGGTATTGCTGTTTTGTTTGCTTTAATAAGAGGATTTACAAGGGTAAACAAAAGTGGATTAGGAAACTTTTGGAGAGATTTAACAAGGACTGTTCTTTATTTATTAGTTCCTCTTTCAATAGTTCTTTCAATACTATTAGTTTCACAGGGAACAGTACAAAATTTTAAACCTTATGAAGAGGTAGCTTTACTAGAGAAAATTGTTTTAGATGATGGAAGTAGAGTTACTAGTCAAATAGTACCTCAAGGACCAGCAGCAAGCCAGGTAGCTATAAAACAATTAGGAACTAATGGAGGAGGTTTCTTTGGAGTAAACTCAGCTCATCCTTTAGAAAATCCAACAGCTTTTTCAAATTTATTAGAAATGTTATCTATACTTTTGATTCCAGCGGCTCTTTGTTTTACCTTTGGTAGAAATATAAAAGATAAAAGACAAGGGAGAGCTATATTTATAGCTATGTTTACTTTGCTTATTATTGCATTATGCATAATCGGAGTAAGTGAAGCTAATGGAACACCACAATTAGCCCAAAATGGAGATGTAAACTTAGGATATATAGATCAGAGTGGTGGAAATATGGAAGGTAAGGAAAGTAGATTTGGAGTAGTTGGTTCTAGTACCTGGGCAGCTTTTACTACGGCAGCATCAAATGGTTCTGTAAATTCTATGCATGATAGTTTTACTCCAATAGGTGTAATGGTTACAATGCTTTTAATGCAGCTTGGAGAAGTTGTATTTGGAGGTGTTGGGTGTGGTCTTTACGGAATGATAGCATTTGCAATAATAACTGTGTTCATAGCAGGGCTTATGGTTGGAAGAACTCCAGAATATTTAGGTAAAAAAATAGAGCCTTATGAGATGAAAATGGCAATGCTTATATGTTTAGCAACTCCTATTTCTATTCTTATAGGAAGCGCTTTAGCATCTATTAATCCAGAAATACTAAATAGTTTAACTAATTCAGGAGCCCATGGCTTTTCAGAAATTTTATATGCTTATTCTTCAGCAGGAGGAAATAATGGATCAGCCTTTGCAGGCTTAGGAGCTAATACTGTATTCATAAATGTAAGTATAGGATTAATCATGTTATTTGTTAGATTTGTACCTATGATTGCAACACTTGCCATTGCAGGTTCCTTAGTGAAAAAGAAAAAAGTTGCAACTAGTGTAGGAACATTACCAACCCATAATTTATTATTCATAGGATTACTAATTTTTGTAGTTTTATTAGTAGGTGCTTTAAGCTTTTTCCCAGCACTTGCTTTAGGTCCTATCGCTGAGTTTTTACAGATGATTGCTTAAGGAGGAGAAAAGTATGAAGGAGAAAGAAAATTCTTTATTTAATAGTAAAATGATTAAAAGAGCTATGAAAGATTCTTTTATAAAATTGAATCCAAAGATTCAATTACAGAATCCAGTAATGTTTATAGTATATATAGCTTCTATATTAACAACAGTTTTATATATTTTTTCACTATTTGGAATAAAAGATAACTCACCATCTTTTATATTATTTATTTCAATTTTGCTTTGGTTTACTGTTTTATTTGCTAATTTTGCTGAAGCTATTGCAGAAGGTAGAGGAAAAGCACAAGCTGATGCTCTACGCTCTGCTAAGAAAGATATTTTGGCTAACAGAATAGAGTCCATAGAGACAAAGGAAAAGGTTAGTAAGGTTAATTCAACAGAGCTAAGGAAAGGAGACTTAATAATAGTTAAGGCCGGTGAACAAATACCTGCTGATGGTGATGTGGTCTATGGAGCTGCATCAGTAGATGAGAGTGCAATAACAGGAGAATCAGCTCCTGTTATAAGAGAAAGTGGAGGGGATAGAAGTGCTGTAACTGGAGGAACTCAAATTATATCAGACTATATAGCAGTTAAGGTAAGTAATAACCCTGGAGAAAGTTTTATGGATAAAATGATAGCTATGGTAGAAGGAGCCTCTAGAAAGAAAACTCCAAATGAAATAGCTCTTCAAATACTATTAGTTTCTCTTACAATAATATTTTTAGTTGTTACAGTATCCTTATATGCTTATTCAGAATTTGCTTCCAATCAGAATGGAGTTATAAATAGCACTTCAGTGACATCATTATTAGCTTTATTAGTTTGTCTTGCGCCTACAACAATAGGAGCCTTATTATCTGCAATTGGTATAGCAGGAATGAGTAGATTAAATCAAGCCAATGTTCTAGCTATGAGTGGAAGAGCCATAGAAGCTGCAGGAGATGTTGATATTTTAATGCTAGACAAAACTGGAACAATTACCTTAGGAAATAGACAGGCTAGTGAATTTTTACCTGTTGATGGGGCTAATATAGAAGAACTTGCAGATGCTGCCCAATTATCATCTTTAGCAGATGAAACTCCAGAAGGAAGAAGTATAGTTATTTTAGCAAAGGAACAGTTTGGAATTAGAGGAAGAGATTTAAGTTCTTCAAATGCTAAGTTTATTGAATTTACTGCTAAAACAAGAATGAGTGGTGTTGATTTTAATGGAGATGAAATAAGAAAAGGATCAGCAGAATCTATTAAAAAATATATAACTGAACATGGTGGGGATTTTTCTTATGAATGTGAGAAAAAAGTTGAAGAAATTGCTAGAAAAGGAGGAACTCCCTTAGCAGTAGCTAAAAATTATAAAGTTTTAGGAATAATATATTTAAAAGATATAGTAAAAAGAGGTGTTAAAGAAAAATTTTCTGATTTAAGAAAAATGGGAATAAAGACAATAATGATAACTGGAGATAATCCACTTACTGCAGCAGCAATTGCAGCAGAGGCTGGGGTTGATGACTTTTTAGCGGAAGCAACTCCAGAAGGTAAATTAAACATGATAAAAGACTTTCAAAAGAAGGGTCATTTAGTAGCCATGACTGGAGATGGAACTAATGATGCCCCAGCCCTAGCACAGGCAGACGTAGCTGTAGCTATGAACACAGGAACACAAGCGGCTAAAGAGGCTGGAAATATGGTAGATTTAGATTCATCGCCAACTAAATTAATAGAGATAGTAAAAATAGGGAAACAACTTCTTATGACTAGAGGTGCACTTACAACTTTTAGCATAGCTAATGATATAGCAAAATATTTTGCCATAATTCCTCCACTTTTTATAGGGTTATTTCCTGAATTATCAAGGTTAAATATAATGAAGCTTCAAAGCCCAGAAAGTGCCATATTATCTGCAGTTATATATAATGCCTTTATAATAATATTTTTAATTCCTTTAGCTCTTAAGGGAGTTAAATACAGAGAGGTTTCAGCAAATAAGTTATTATCAAGAAACTTATTTGTATATGGATTAGGAGGAATTATAGCTCCATTTATAGCTATAAAAGGTATAGATATTTTAATAACAATGTTAGGAATAGTTTAGAGAGGAAGATTAATATGAAAATTATCAGGAAGTCTATTTTAGCTGTTTTGGTTTTTACAATATTATGTGGAATAATTTATCCAGTATCAACAACTGTGTTAGCACAAGTTTTATTTAAAGAAGAGGCAAATGGAAGCATTATAGAAGTAGATGGTAAAAAATATGGAAGTGAGTTATTAGGTCAACAATTTACAGATAATAAATATTTGTGGGGAAGGATTATGAATATAAATGTAGAAATGTTTAAGGATAGCAATGGAAAACCATTAATGTATTCATCTCCATCAAACTTAAGTCCAGCAAGTGAAGAATATGAAAAGTTAGTAAAAGAGAGGGTAGAGAGAATAAGAAGTTACAATAAAGGTAAGGAAGAAGAACCTATTCCTGTAGATTTGGTAACTTCATCAGGTAGTGGATTAGATCCACATATATCTGTTGCAGCAGCAAAATATCAAGTAGATAGAATTGCTAAGGAGAGAATTTTAAGTGTAGATTATGTTAATGAAATAATAGATAAATATACTACGGGAAGATTTTTAGGTGTTTTTGGAGAAAAAACAGTTAATGTTTTAAAAGTTAATCTTGCTTTAGATGGTATATTAAAAGAATAGGAGGATTATAAATGAGGGAAACTCGTCCTAATCCACAGGAAATATTAAAAGAAATAAATAAGAATGAAAAAGATAGTAAAAGAGGAAAACTTAAAATTTTCTTTGGATATGCTGCTGGGGTTGGGAAAACATATGCAATGTTAGAAGCGGCACATTCAGCAATTGCTATGGGACTAGATGTTGTAGTTGGATATATTGAGCCTCATACAAGACCAGAAACCCTAGCACTTTTAGAAGGATTAGAATTATTACCTAATTTAGAAGTAGCATATAGAGGATTGGTATTAAGGGAATTTAATTTAGATTTAGCTTTAAGTAGAAAACCAGATTTAATCATTGTGGACGAGTTAGCTCATACCAATGTTAAGGGACTTAGACATGAAAAGAGATATAGTGATATAGAGGAATTATTAGATGCTGGCATAAATGTTTATACTACTCTTAATGTTCAACACATAGAGAGTTTAAATGATGTAGTGGCATCTATAACTAATATAGTTGTTAAAGAGAGAATACCTGATAGAATATTTAAAAATGCTTTTCAAATTGAATTAATAGATGTAGATCCATCTGTCTTGATTGAAAGATTAAATAGTGGAAAAATATATGTTAAAAATCAAGCTAAAAAGGCATTAAAAAACTTTTTTATAAGAGAAAACTTAGTTGCTTTGAGAGAGCTAGCCTTAAGAGAGACTGCTAATAGTGTAAATAAAGAGGTTATGATAAATAAAAATGAAAATTTTTATCATACTAATGAGCATATATTGGTATGTTTAAGTTCTTCTCCTTCAAATAGTAAAGTAATTAGAACAGCAGCAAGAATGGCAGAAGCCTTTCATGGAAAGTTTACTGCTTTATTTGTTGAAACAACTTCATCAAGAGAATTAAAAGAAGGAAATATTGAAAGGTTAAGAGAACATGTTAAATTAGCAAAAGATTTAGGGGCTAAAATAGAAACAGTTTATGGCGATGATGTTGCATATCAAGTTTCAGAGTTTTCTAAGATTAGTTCAGTTTCAAAAGTTATAATAGGAAGAACAAAGAAGAAAAGACATCTATGGTCAAGATTTGGTATTGTAGACAGATTAATAGAATTAGCTCCAGAGCTAGACGTTTATATAATACCAGATGAAGAAGAAAATGTAGAAGATATAAATAAAATTTGCTTAAATAAAGAAAAAATAACAATTAAAGATTCTTTAAAAACTTTGGGGATTTTAATTATTACAATTATTATAAGCTTATTCTTTGAAAATTTAGGTTTTAGTGAAGCTAATATAATAATAGTATTTATTTTAGGTGTTTTAATTATAGCAAAGGAGACTTATGGAAGAATATATGGAGTTATATCTTCCTTATTTAGTGTTTTACTTTTCAACTTTTTCTTTACTGAACCTAAATTTACTTTTAATGCTTATGATTCAAGTTATATATTTACATTTTTCATAATGCTTGTATCAGCTTTAATAACTAGTACTCTTACAAATAAAGTTAAAGTACAGGCTAATAAATCAGCAATAACAGCATATAGAACAAATATTTTATTAGAATCTAGTAGTGAGCTTGGAAGATGTTCAGATTTAGAAGAAATTATTTTAAAGTCTCAAGAGCAAGTTAGTAGATTAGTAAAAAAACCTGTAGTAGTTTATAAGGCGAAGAATAGTCAAATTGAAAATATATATAATTATAAATTCAAAGATGGAAGTGAATTAAGTAATAAATATATTAACTTAGACGAACAGGGAGTAGTACTTTGGGTTATCAATAATAGAAAATATGCTGGAAAGGGTACAGAAACATTGCCTGGAGCTAAAGCTATGTATATTCCTGTATTAGGACAAGAGAATATAGGCATAGTAATAGGGGTAATTTTAGAAGAAGGAGAGGAATTAGAGGAAGGAGAAAAATCCTTACTAATTGCAATGATAAATCAAGTATCTTTTGTCATAGATAATTATATTCTAGAAGAAGCAAAGAAGCAGGCTTTAATGCAAGCTGAGAATGAAAAATTTAAAGCAAATTTATTAAGGGCTGTTTCTCATGATTTAAGAACACCATTAACAAGTATATCTGGAAGTGCAAGTTTGCTTTTAAATAATAATTTTGACGAAGAAACTAAAAGAAAGTTAACATTAGATATATATGATGATTCAATTTGGTTAATAAACTTAGTTGAAAATTTACTTTCTGTTTCAAGAATAGATAATGGAAATATAAATTTAAATAGAGAAGCTCAATTAGTAGAAGAAATTATTTTAGAGGCTTTGCAACATGTTAATAGAAATGCCTGTGACTATAATATAGAAATTGATTTGAAAGATGAATTGTTAATGGTTAATGCTGATGTAAGACTTATAATACAAGTAATAATAAATATTGTTGATAATGCAATAAAGTATACAGAAAAAGGATCAAATATAAAAATAAGTGCCTTTTCAAAAGGAGATAATGTAATAATTGAGATAGCAGATAATGGTGTAGGAATTAGTAAAGAAGATAAGGAACATATATTTGATATGTTTTTTACATCTAAGAAAAATATTAGTGATAGTAGAAGAGGGCTAGGGTTAGGATTAGCATTGTGCAAATCAATTATAAATGTACATGAAGGAGAAATATATGTTAGAGATAATAAACCTAGGGGAACTATAATTGGCTTTAGTTTGCAGAGATTTGAGGTGAATAAGAATGAAACCAGCAATTTTAGTTATTGAAGATGAAAAAGCCATAAGAAATTTTGTAACAGCTACATTAGAAATAAATTCATATAAGTGTCATACGGCTTTTAATGGTTCACAAGGAATGATTTTAGCAATATCAAAAAGACCAGATATTATAATACTAGATTTGGGACTACCTGACATGGATGGCATAGAAATAATTAAAAAAGTAAGAGAATGGTCAAATTGTCCAATAATTGTAGTTAGTGCAAGAAGTGAAGATAGAGATAAAATTGAAGCTTTAGATTTAGGGGCTGATGATTATTTGACTAAACCATTTAGTGTAGATGAGTTAATGGCTAGAATAAGAGTTGCTATAAGAAAAATGAACTATGATAGAAATAATACACAGGAAATACAAGAGTTTGTAAATGGAGACTTAAAAATTGATTATACTTCAGGATGTGTATTTTTAAATGAAGAAGAGATACATTTAACTCCAATTGAATATAAATTACTATGTTTACTTTCTAAAAATGTTGGAAGAGTTCTTACCCACAATTATATATTAAAAGAAATTTGGTCTAGCACTTGTGAGAGTGATATTCCTTCATTACGAGTTTTTATGGCAACTTTAAGAAAAAAATTAAGCAAAAAGGCTATGGATACAAATTATATACAAACCCATATAGGGGTTGGATATAGACTACTTAGAATTCAAGATAAGGATAGTGAACTTTAATATGAGTATTATAATTTCAAAGTGTTTAATAGATGATTTAATAGAACAAATTGAGTTTATAATGAAAAAGGTAGAGGGATTAAAAGAGAGTACATATATAAAAGAATCTCTAAAGAAAGCAAGAAAGTATATTTGCTCTAGAGAATATGATAAGGCTGAATTATTATTAAAAAATGCTTTAATAATTAATAGTAGTTCAGCAGAAATAGAAAACTTACTTGGAGTAATTGAAGAAAAAAGAGGAAATGTTTTGTTAGCACAAAGATATTATAGGGCAGCATTAGCCTTTGAACCTTGTTATTTACCGGCAGATAACAATTTAAAGAGAACTGTTTTTTATAATAGTGGTATATCAAAATTTGATTTGGGATAAATGAGTTAAGAGAGATCTCCTATATATTAAATTAGTTATTTAATATATAGGAGATTAATTATTAAAAGTTTATTAATAAAACTGATTTTAATTATTATAATAATTTTTATATAGCATATTTATTGATAGATTAAAAAATGAAAATGTTTAAAAATAGTATAGAGACAGTTGTTTTATTTTTAACAAAATACTTTTGGTATGATAAAATTAATCTGAAATTTTTAAACAAAGGATGTCATAATATGAAATATAAAAGATATTTTATATCACTTGTACTTATTTTAGCTATGGTAAGTATTGCAGAAATTACAGGGGAAAGAGAGATAATATTTCCAGAGGTGGCCGCTTTAGTTGTGGGATCTTGGGTTTTAGAAAAGCAACCTTGGAAGGTTAGCAAATTAGGATTAGTAGGTCTTATGACACTATGTTCTATAGTAGGGGTACTTATTGTAAGATATGTTAATTTAGAATTAACTATGGAAGTTTTAATAGGATTAGTTTTTACTGGGCTTATATTAAAGCTATCAAAAACAACTCTTGTTCCAATTATTTCAGCTTGTATTTTGCCTATTGTACTTAGAACTGAGACTTGGGTTTATCCAATATCAGTATTTATACTTACTATACTTATAGTTTCAATTAAGTATTTTATAGAAGATTATGGAGTAAGTGAAGAGGTAAGAGAAGAACTTAAAGAAGAAATTACTAAACTTGAAAGAAATACTTCACTTAGAAAAAAAGAATTTATTAGATTATTTAAGATATTTATTACTGTGGGTATTTTAACATATTTTTCTGTTAAATTTAATATTACTTTATTAATAGCACCACCTTTAATAGTTGCTTTTATAGAACTTACAAATGAGCATTGTAAATTTAGGCAGCGTTCAAAAAGTTTATTATTCTTGTTTATTGTTGTAGCTATTTTAGGATTTATATTTAGAATTGGATTTAACGAATATTTAGGACTGCCTTTATGGCTTTGTACTATTTTCCTATTAATTAGTTTATTTATATGTTTTGAAATATTTAATATGTACTTTCCACCAGTTGCAGCAATTGCTGTTTTGCCAATGCTATTAACTAGTAAACAAGTAATATTTTATCCATTTCAAATTGCTATAGGATGCTTTATATTTATAACTATTGCTATGATTTTTTTTAAAGAAGAAAAATGTATTGTTGACACTTTTAAGAATTAAAATAAATTTATTGAAAAAATAATTGGTCATAGAAATTTATGACCAATTATTTTTTTAGGAATTTTTATTATTATAGTTAACTTTAAAGTATAGCCCTTCTAGCTTATTTAGAATCATCATCATGAACTTCTATATCTATTACTCCTATTGTTTCACTTGTAACTTCTTCTTCAGCTTTTTCTATTTTTTCAAGTTCTGTATCAATTTTATTATCAATATTTGAAATTTGTTTTTTTAGTACATTGTTTTCATATCTTCTATATATTAACCATGCTAAGAATCCAAATATAATAGGACCAGAAATTTGGAAGATTACAGCAACATAATCTTTATTTTCTGAAGTAAGAGGTTGTATTATTGTAAATATATTAGCAAAACCAACTGTTAATGTTACTATGATAGACCAAACTAAAGCACTCTTATAATTTTTATATACTTCAAAAGGTTTTACAATTTCTTTTTTCTTTTTGAAGAATGAAAAAGCAAAGGATAAAAACATATAAGGTAATGTCATGGCTACATTCCCCATAAGTATTAAATAGTTAAAGAATTTAGATGAATCTTCGCCACCCATTGAGCAACATAAAACAAATATAATTACTGTTATACATTGAATCCACATAGCTGTAGCTGGCATATTTTCTTTGTTTAATCTTGTCCATTTTTCAGGCCAAATATCCTTAGGAGTACCTTCTATTAATTGTTTTAAAGGAGAGTAGCTTAAAGCGAAGAATGCACCTATAAGTGCTAAAAACATTGAAAGTCCTATAAATCTAGCAAAGAAGTTACCTAACATTGTACAAGCATTAGCACTTAAGCCAATTGCTTCTCCTATGTAATAACCAAGATAATTTACTACAATATATGCTATATTTGCCATATTTACATCAGGACCAGTTAAGTCTCTATTCCAATTAACAAAGAAACCAATACATAAAATTCCTATTGCATAACCAATAACAATTACAAAAGCAGAAATTTTTATTCCTTTAGGGAAATTCTTTTTAGGATTTTCAGTTTGGTCAACTAATCCACCAACTACTTCTATTCCACCATAAGCAAATATTGCAAATACAACGAAGCCAAGTACGCCTAAAGGGGATTGATATGCAGGGTTTGGAGAATGTATGAACTGTTCAATATTAAAACCTTGAGCTGATTCAAAACCATTGCTTGCTAGTACGAAAAAACCACCAAGAATTAAAACTACATTAGCTAAGGCAACAACTGTTCCTCCTATGGATGTAATTTTTGAAATTTTATTTAATCCTTTAGAAGAAATAAATGTTATTGTTATTAGTAATATTATAGCTAGCACAGCCATTGCACGAGGGCCTGTTAAACCAAATATATTCCAAGTGGAAGTTGTGTCTTTACCAAAAAATACATTAGATAAAGGAATCCATATAGATGATGATACAGATACCATCCATATTAGATTTGAAGAAAACCACATAAAAGTTACTATAAAAGCAAACTTAGGGTTTACTGATTTAGCCATCCAAGAATATATTCCTCCCTTTTCTTTTCTAAAGGCAGCACCATATTCAGCCATCATAAAAGCATAAGGAATAAAAAATAAAATAGCTGACATTATATACCATATGATTCCGCTATAACCCATTAAATAAAAGGTTCTTGGCATATTAGTAAAGCCATAAACAGATGTAAAGATCATAAGGATTAAGGCTGTTAGGGTTAATTTACTTTTTTCTTTTGATTCCATATAAAATCACCTCTCATATATACTTTTAAAGCATTATTTTTCTTAAGTATACAAATAATACACATTAAATTAAAGTAAAGTATGTTAATAAATTAATGGTTTGTTAATAAAAAGAAGGAGAAAATATCTGTAAAAGAATATATTTTTATAAAATAAGTAAATTTTAAATGGTTTTCATATAAAAGTAATAAATTTACCAAAATTTATAAAATTAATTAAAGTGTATAATTTTGAGTTTAATTTATATTATTTACTATTAAAGTAGGGGTTAATGTAATAGATATTAAATAATATATAAAAATTATTTTAAATAAATAGAAATTTGAGAGTTAATTATAATAAACTGACAATTTAAGATTTGTAATCATATAATTTATATATATGTAATTTTTAGGTGATTTAATGTCATTAAAAAATCAAAGATATTTATGGATTTTAGGAGTAGTATATTTTTTTATAGTAACTATAGTTTTTCTTATAGAAGGTTCATATTTGGGGTGGCTTAGCATAATAAATTCTTTTCTATTAGGTATTACTGTTTTTAAGGTGAAGAAAAATTTAAAAGATACATAGGTATTTTTTAGAGTAAACTATCTTATTAGAAAATATAATTTCATAAATAGTTAATATATGCTAGGAATAAAGAGAAGGGAAGTACACAAACTATTTTTGAGGTGATATTAATGAGTAAAAAAAATAACAACAAAAAACACATAAATCATAATCCTCAAAGTGAAAGTGTAAAAGCTGTTTTTGGAGAACCAAAAGCAAAGGGAGATGAATTCACTCCAAAAACTTTTAAGTAGACTAAGAGTTCCTCCAAAAAAATTAATAGTAATCCTTAATCATATAAGAAAAGGTAACTTATAGTAAGTTACCTTTCTTTATATTAAAGTTAATTAGAAGAATCAGAAGAGTTATCTTCTAGATAAGTATATGTATTTCTTCCTCTTGTTTTAGATATATATAGTGCTTTATCAGAAAATTTAATTGCATTTTTTAGATCATTTTTAGTATATGTAGTATATATTCCAATACTAAAGGTTACATGATCTGAAGTCTTTGAATATTTATGTTTTATATTTAAATTATCTAAATTTTCTTTGATTCTTTTAGCGTAGTTAATAGAAGAATACTTAGAAGCACCTTTTAGTAAAACACAAAATTCTTCTCCTCCATAACGTGCAACTATATCTTCTTTACGAGAGTTTTTTTCAAGTACAGAGGCTATACTTTTTAGTATAAAATCACCAGCTTGATGACCATAATTATCATTATAAAGTTTAAAATAATCCACATCTATCATTAGAAAAGAAATAGGCAAATCTTTTTCTTTTAAATTATTTATGTAAGAGTCTAAAAAACGCCTGTTATAAATATTGCAAAGCCCATCTTTTAAAGAATCTAATTTTGAATCCCTAGCTTTTTTTAAGTAAAAAAGCACTAATAGAATAGAGGTTAAAAATAGAATTATCAAAATAATAATGGTCTCTTTTAAAAATGGTAATTCGTGATTGTTTATAATTTTATTATCTATATAATATTTAAATTCATAGTTATTTATATCATTTATTGAAGTTTGTTTTTCATAATATTTATTTATTAAAGAATCTACCTGCTTATTATCATTTAGTTTTCTATAAATTGATATTCTTTCGCTGATAGAAAAAAGTGAAACATAAGAAGCACCTTCATTATCAGCTAATCTTTCTAGTTTTGAAAAATAATCTAATGCTAAATCAAATTCTCCAATACTTTTATAGTACATACCATAAGAACGAGTTTTGATCATTTCTAATTCAGAATATATAACATCTTTATTTTTAATCTCTAATTCTTCTATTTCAGAAATATAATTTGGTACTAAATCAAGATTATTTTCTGATATTGCTTTTATTATTAAATAGGAATATAAAAGTATTTTTAAGTCTTCTAAATCATTTTCTGGGCCATAATAATAAGAGTTAGATGCCTTTTCTATTGTAGAGTTAAAATCAGTCATATCATTTACAGCAAAATAAGTTTCAGCTAAGTTTAATAAAGTATATTCTTTAAGGTAAGAATCTTCATTCCTAAATAATAATGATGAATCTAGCATTTTATCTAAAATATTAGTAGCAGTAACATAGGCCCCCATATATCTATAAGCAGATGTCATGTTTAGTTTAATAATTATCTTTGATTCTTTATCAGCATATTTAAAGGCTTCTTCATAATAAGATAAAGCATTTAAAAATTTTTCTTGTTGAAGATTTATTATAGCTAAATAATTATAAATTTCGAACTTTAAATTATCAGGTAAACTATAAAACATATCTTTATTATCTATAATTGAATAAAGTTTATTTTCAGAATCTTTAAAATTTCTTTTTTTCATCTCTAATTTAGATTCATATAAAATTACATTAGTTTTTTTTATATATTTTTCATTTTTTTTATTTACTTTAAATTTATAAAAAGAAAATATAAATAAATTAATAACTATTAAAAAAATTAATAAAATTAAAAAATATTTCTTTTTTCTATTTTTCATAAATGCTCCTAAATTTCGTAAAAGTTAGAATTTATGTTTTTCATTAACATATAACAAAAAAAAGTATACCATAAATATTAAATAAATGTATATAAAATGAATTATATATTAATGAATGGATTTGCATAATCTAAATTAAATAAAAATATATCAAAAGGTTAACCTTAAAGTTACTAAAATAAATTGATAAATGGTTAACTTCTTTGTATTTTGATAATGTTTTTTTGATGATTTATATAAAAATTTAAGTTTAATAATGAAAATAAAGGAAAATTTTAGAATTTAAATTATGGTATATTTTAAATGAAATTAATGGATACTAAAGATGAAAATGTTTTTATCTTATGATAATTGGGAATTAAGCTAATTGACTTAGTATATTCAGGTTTATATAATCAAATACGTCATTGAGAAAAAATATATAGGTAAGGTGATAAAATGTCGAAAAAAGTAAAAGTGATATTTACTATATTATTAGCATTATTAGTAGTTGGAGGATTAAGCAAAATATTCTTAAGTAAACATAGCAGTGAATATGCTTATAATATAGGTGATACAGTAAAAATTAAGGACCAAAGTTTAGTAGTAAATAGTGTTAAAACAAGTATGGGTGAAGGAAATGATAAACCAAAAGAGGGAAATGAGTTTCTTATTTTAAATTTAACTCTTAAAAATAATGGAGATTCAGAATTAAATTATAATCCATATAGTTTCCAAATTGAAAATGCCAAAGGCGAAATAAAAGATAGAACATTTACTGCGATTGATGGTAAGGAAGCTTTAGATAAGGGAACACTAGCACCAGGAGAAGAGGTTACAGGAACTATAGTAGTTCAAGAACCTATAGGAGCTAAGGATTTAAAGTTAAATTATGTTCCAAATATATTTAAAAAAGATGTAGCAACAGTTAAACTATAATATTCGACATTTATATACAGCAAAATTTATACTAATAGATTATATTTAAAATACAACAAAATATTTAGCATTTAAAAAGGTAATATTTATTAATATATTACCTTTTTATTTACATTTTTTTAAAAATTATGTTGACTAAGTGCAGAGTTTAAAATATAATAAAGTTAATTCATATAAGAATACTAAGAATTAACTTTCATAATATAAAAAGCTGTGATTAGAAAAGTAGAATTAATTTCTTTATTCAGAGAGAGTCTTCTAGGCTGAAAAAGACTTTAAAGAATTTTTTCATGAGTGCATCTATGAGCTTGTTTCCAGAAATAATCTTAGGTTAGAGTAGGGGAATGCGGGTATGCCCGTTATAGCAGAGTGGTATATTTGTACCTAAAGAGATTTTGTAGTTTAACTTAGCTTACTACTTAAAATCAGAGTGGAACCGTGGAATTTTACTTCTGCCTCTGTATAGGGGGTAGAAGTTTTTTTATTTATAAATAATTCTTTACATGAAAGTATTAAATAAAAAGGGGGGATAAATTGTGAAGAAATTATTTAATAATCTTATTTTTAAACTTGTTTTAGGTGTTATATTAGGAATAATAATAGGAACATACTCTTCAGAGGGGCTTATGTCAACAATTGTGACAATTAAGTATGTATTGGGACAAATTATATTTTTCTCTGTTCCACTTATTATTTTAGGATTTATAGCTCCATCTATTGCTAAATTAAAAGATAACGCAAGCAAACTATTAGGATATGCTGTTTTAATAGCTTATTTATCTTCAGTTTTTGCTGCTATTCTTTCAATGATTGCAGGATATGCATTAATACCTAAATTATCTATAGTATCTAATATAGCATCATTAAAGGAATTACCAGAACTTATATTTAAATTAGATATACCACCAGTTATGAGTGTAATGAGTGCGTTAGCTTTAGCATTACTTTTAGGATTAGCTGTTGGATGGACAAAGGCTGATTTAGTAGAAAAGCTTTTAGATCAATTTCAAGCTATAGTACTTAGTATTGTAAATAAAATAATAATACCAATATTACCATTTTTCATAGCAACTAACTTTGCAGCTTTAGCGTATGAAGGAGGATTAAGTAATCAACTTCCTGTATTCTTTAAAGTTATATTAATTGTATTATTTGGTCATTTTATATGGTTAACAATTTTATATTTAATAGGTGGAGCAATATCAAAAGAAAATCCATGGGAAGTTGTAAAGTATTATGGACCAGCATATCTTACTGCTGTTGGTACAATGTCAAGTGCTGCAACATTACCAGTAGCTTTAGAGTCTGCAAAGAAATCAAAGGCTTTAAGAGAAGATATAGTGGATTTTGCAATACCATTATGTTCAAACATACATTTATGTGGTTCAGTTCTTACAGAAGTATTTTTTGTAATGACAGTATCTCAAATTTTATATGGTAAAATTCCTAGTTTACCAACTATGATATTATTTATAGTATTATTAGGAGTATTTGCAATAGGGGCACCAGGAGTCCCTGGGGGGACAGTAATGGCATCATTAGGTTTAATAATTAGTGTATTAGCCTTTGATGAGGCTGGGACAGCTCTTATGTTAACAATATTTGCTCTTCAAGATAGTTTTGGAACAGCATGTAATGTAACTGGTGATGGAGCAATAGCTCTTATGCTGACAGGTATAGCAAAGAAAAAGAACTTATAATACAAAAAGGTGTACTTTTATAGTACGCCTTTTTATTTTTAATTAAATAATAGGGATTATACATGAAATTAAGGGGGTAAAAATAATCACTTTAAATCAATAGATATATAATTTGTGTAATTTTAAAAACTAATAAATAATGTGTTTAAATTCACAAAAATACAAGATTTGACTAAAATAAATAGTAAGAGAATTTATAAATAAGTGTATATTTTTATAATTATTTATAGAATTTAACTTTAAAACATGAAGATTAATATGAATTTGTTTATACTAGTTTTATATTTATGAAAGGAGGTAATTATCACCTTTAAATAGGTTGATAAGTATTTATGCGAAGCAGAGTTAATAAAATAAATAATCGTACAGTTGCTGCTTTAGGAATAAAAAGTTTAGATGAAAATTTAGAGAAAAGTATAGTTAATATAATAAATTGTAATCCAGAATATATTATTTTAGGGTGTAGTGAAATTCCTTTTACAGAAAGAATTTTGAAAGCTTTAAACAATGCTAATTGTCCTAAGATTTTAATACTTCCCTTTAACTATAGGTTTAGAAATCAAAGAGAGATAGTTAATGAAATTAAATTTATGAAAAATTTCCCTGAAAATAATATAGCAATTATATTAAATTCAGTAAATGATTCTAATTTTATCTTAACTGATAAAATTTGTTATGTATCTTCAGGAAGTTTAAATAATAATGGTATAGCAAACAATGTAAATTCCTATGAAATAATGAATGACAAAGATTGTAATTATAAATTATGGGAATCAGAAATCTTTGATTTTATAAATAAAGAAATAATAAATTACAGGAGTAATGATCAAAGGGAGCAAATAGAATACATTTTAAAGGAACTTAAAAAAAGGTTGTTTATCAATATTTCTAATAATTCCAATATATTAAATGAGGAGTATATATACATTCTTCTAGATATATTAAATAGCATAGATAGATTTATTATGATAGGAACTGATGTTTATCAATATTTTGATAGGGATTTTTTAGACATAATAAAGAGTAATAAAAAAATATTAGCTAAAATAAATTCCATAAGAAATGAATTATTTAGAATACTTTTAAACATCAATGAAGGAAAGAATGATATTAATAACAAGATTTTTAATTGCTTAAAAAATGAATTTTTAGTTCTTTTAGAAGAATTAGAGGAGTTAATAAATTTAAGAGAAAATAAATATCATAATTCTATTATGTCATGGAGAAAGGATGAAAGTATAAGCTCATTTTTATCAGCTAATAATACAATTAATAATTCTTTGATTAGGAAATTCTATGAAAGAATTATTTTAAATTGTGAAAGATAAGGAGTAGTGATAAAAGTGAGTAATGTAAAGAATAAATTTGCACTAGGAAATTATACAAAGGGAGCAGTTAAGAGCTTTGAAAAGAATATAGTTAGCGAAAGGGATTATTTAGAAAAGATAAAGAAAAATAAATAAAGTGTTTACTCTAATAAACAATAATAATTAATTTATTATTGTTTATTTTTTTATAAGTATATTTTTAGCTTATAATATAAATATAAAACTTAATTATAGTATTATTCCAGAATTTACTATAAAAATAGTATAAGTTTTTGACAAGAGGTGATAAAACATGTGGAAGAAACAAATTATGTATCTTAAAATGTTTTTGATAGTGGTAATTTCTATACTAATATTTGTTTTATTATTTGGAAAAGAAAATCTTTTTATTGGATTAGCCGCTGTTATTACAGTTACTACAATGTTTGGAGAGGATTATACAATAAATCCAATACATCATATATTATACTTTATTGGAGTTGAACTTTTTGTAGGTTTAGGAGCATATTTTGCAGGGTTAAATCCTATTTTAGGGGGTATAATGACTTTAATTGTATCATTCTTTATATACTTTTCTTTTACTTATGATACAAAGCCTACTAAAGCCTTAGGATTTATACAGTTATATTTATTTTTATTATATGAACCAGTTACAACTAGCGAATTACCAAAAAGAGTATTTGCTTTAATTTTTGGTGGTATAGTCATAATGACACTTTACTATATCTTAGCTAGATATAATTTTAATAATATATTTAACAAATCAATAAAAGGGTGTATTAATTCATTAATTGAAAACTTAAATGAATTGATAAATACTGGTTGTATAGAAAAAAATAATAGTGAAAAGGTAGCTTTAATGATTAAAGAACTTGAGATAAAGGTTCATGAAAGATTGGAATTAGATAAAAATCAAGTTTATTCTATATACTCAAAAGATTTAATAGTAGTTTTTCTAAAGAGAGTATCAAGTCTTTCATCTGAAGCTATGAAGAGAGATGTTAATAAGGAACTTATTAAAAAGACCATTGAATTACTTAAAAATATGCAAGACTTTATAGAGAATAGAAATAAGGAAAAGTTAAAAAATATACTAAATGAATATTATAATTATTTAGATTCTTTTAAGTTAAGAGATGATTTAGATAGGTATAGCTATTATAATGCTAAATTAAGTGTAAAGGAGTTTTTACAAGGACTTAATGTGAAAGAAAATCAGATTGAAAGCTATTCAAATTATATTGCAAATTTTTTAAAAGCTTTAAAATCTAATTCAAATAATTTTAGAAAAAGCCTAAACATAAGATCCCTAAGATTTAATTTGGCAGTAAAAGCAGCCATAACATTGGCTTTTTCAGTATTTATAGTAAATTACTTTGAAATTTTTCAAGGTAAGTGGGCATTATTCACTATTTCCTTATTATTAATTCCCTATGCGGAACAAAGTAATAAGAAGGCAAAGGCAAGGGTTTTAGGAACTATAATAGGAGCAATTTTATTTAATGTAATTTTTTATTTTATTCAGTCAAATGTAATACTGATATTTGCTTTTATAGTTGTTTGTATATACTTAAGTATGTCTGTTGTTTCTTATAAAATTAGATGTATATTTATAACATTAAATGCATTATTAATGGCTGGGGTAATGGATCCATCACATACTCCTTATTATGTGCTAAGTGAATATAGGGTATTTTTTATCTTAATAGCATCTATAATTGTTGCTATAGTTATGAATTATATTTTCCCTTATAAAATGAAGGATGAAACTAATAAAGCAATAAAATTATATGTTTATTTAAATGAGAGAATACTAGATGGTTTAATAGAAGAAAATTCAGATAAGGAAAAATTAGTATTATCTTTTTTTGAAAGTTATAGAATATGGAAGAAGATAAATTATAACAATAAAGAGATGAAATCAGAGCAAATTCAAGAGTTATTGATATTGCAAAATGATTTTGTATCAGATGTAAACTTCTTAATAAAAAGCCCTATGATACATAACAATAAAAGCTTATTTAAAAAGAGCTTTGAAGACTTTAAAAATTATACTAAGAAAAAAGACTTTGAAGATTTAGCAATAGAAGATTTAGAGAAGGCAAAAACAGAAGAAGAGAGATTAATACTTGTATTGCTTTATAAGCTTTTCTATGTGGTAAAAGAGATGAGAAAGTTAAGTGATTTAATATGTAGAGAATAAAAAAAGAGAGTTTATTTAAACTCTCTTTTTTATTCTTCTGGCAAAGTTAAATCGCAGGTTGAAAGCATATTAAGGGTTTCATTTACATCATGTTTAACTCCAGCAAGGATTACTAGGTCATTTTCCTCTAGAGTTGTATTAGCATTAGGCATAAACTCATGGTCATCTCTTACCATTGAGAAAATCCTACACCCTGTAGGTAGCTTACAATCCTTTAAGGCTTTACCTATATACCATTGGCTACTAACAAGTACTTCACGGATTATTATTTTTTCATCTTCTTCTATAGTATCATTAGTATCACCATGAAGTGCAATTAATTTTTCAAATAGTATAGGGAAGAAGATACAAGTTATTACTGTGGTAACTACGAAAGCAGAGTAGTCTGCAGCAGTTATGTATCCTAAATTCAATGCCATTTGAGAACCAACTATAACTAAACTAAGCTGAGCTGTTAATAACATAGACGCTGCTAAGGAATTTCTTGTTCCATATTTCTTTTTTAGTAAAAGTGATGGAATGAATTTTACTAAGAAGAAAATTAGTATAAACAAAGGTATTTTAGCAATTGATTGAGGATTTTCAACAACTGCCTTTAAATCAACATTAACTCCAACCATTATAAAGAAGATAGGAATTAAAAAACCATATCCAACCACATCTAATTGGTGAGAAATTTCTTCTTTGGCTTTACCAACTATTAATGAAAATACCATACCAGCTAAGAATGAGCCTAGAATTATCTCAGAGTCTACTTTTTCAGCAACGGCAACAAGTACCAAAACAAGAACAAAGGCACCTCTTACGCTAAGGTGAAGGTTTTTAAAGGCAATAGTAGAAAAATCATGAACTTTAAATATAATCTTTGATAAGAAATATACTACTATAGCCACTGCAAATATTATTAAGAAAGTAAAACTCTTTAAGGTAATACCATTTACTGCAACAGAAGCCACAAAAGTAACACCTATTAAACTTACTAATTGAGTTATTATTCCAAAAACAAGTAAAGTTTGACCATAACTACTATTTATTATGTGTTTTGTTTTTAAAATAGGTACAAGTAATCCTGGGGCAGCGGCAGTAAATAGCAGTGCAAAGAATATATATCCTTCTGAAATTCCTGCAAATTTTAATGTAAATGATAAAATTATAGCTGTTATTATAGATACAATAAACATCTTTATACTAGTGAATAACTTAGAATCTTTTAAAAGTTCTCCTTCTTTAGGTTTAAGCTCATCAAAATCTATAGCAAGACCGCTTAAAAACATTAAATAAGCTAATCCTAAGTTTGATAAAAATAAAATCCAAATATCTGGTTTAATTATGTTCAAAAAGCTTTTACCCAATAATATACCTATAAATATTTCCCCTACTTGATAAGGGATGTTCACTCTTTTTAGCCTTGAAACTAAAAATGGAGTAAAAAAGGCTACTACAGATAAGATTAACAATGAATCATAATTTATAGTTTCATTCATAAATAAATCCTCTCTTTTCTTTAGTATTTTATATTAAATTTAAATAACTAAGTTCATATATAAGGATTTTTTCTCTTGAATCATATTCATACTTATTAGGAATCTTTATTTCCTTCTTTAAAGAAAATGGAGTATAGTTTTCTAAATAGTATATGTAATCATCAGAGGGATAATAAAGTATAATATCTACTGGTCTCTCATGATTAGATACAGAATCAAGAATATTTCCAACAACTTTTATAAATATTTGCTCTGAAAATGGATTAAAAAAGTAAAATTTATTATCCTTTGAATCTATAGGATATCTTTCAGCAAAACAATTTATAAAATTTAATTTATCTTCCTTAACTTTATTTTGTGATAAATAAGATTTTTTATTTCCTAAGCATTCATTAAAAAAGAAGTTATTCATCTCTATTCCTGTAACTTTAATATTTAAAAAGTAATTTAAATAGAAATTAAGTCTTCCTTTACCACAGCCAAAATCGATTAAGGAATCTTCTTCAGAAAATTCATATTGAGAACACATAGCTTCTAATACATCATAAGATGTAGGTTCATATCTATTGTAATGTAGAGATTCATTAAATATTTTTTGTTCTCCAGAAGTTTTTATATTTAGTAATTTTTCAAAATATTGTTCTTTCATTTTCTCCTCTTTCATAAAAATTTAGTATTTAAATTTACAACTATCAGTATAGTATTTTACCTTAAATAGGGCAAGTTAAAATTTAGGGTGAGGAATTCTTAGTTAATTGAAAATACTTTATGTAAATTAAACTAAAGAAGAGATAATAGATTTATAGAATGGAAATCTAATGTTGGTCAAATTTTTATAATTAGATACAATAGTAAATGAATGTTTAAATACATAGGAGGAATTTTAATGAGAAGCAATTATCATACACATACATATAGATGTAATCATGCCACAGGAACTATTGAAGATTATGTTAAAGAAGCTATAAAAGCTAATATAGATGAAATTGGAATTTCTGATCACTTACCACATCCAGGTAAGAATATAGATAATTATCACAGAATGGCTTATGAAGATTTAGAGGATTACTTTGGAAAGATAGAAGAAGCTATAGAAAAGTATGGAGATAAAATATCAATAAAAAGATCTATAGAATGCGAGTATTTCCCAGACTTCGGATGGCTTTATGAAGAGCTAAAGGAGAAATATAAGGCAGATTATTTAGCTTTAGGAGTACATTTCTTCCCTTATAAAGGAGAATGGGTATATGTTGGAACAATAGAATTAACTCCAGAAATCCTAATGATTTATGCTGATTTTGTAGTGGAAGCAATTAAGAGTGGATATTTTTCATATTTAGCACATCCAGATTTATTTGGAATGACATATAAAAATTGGGATGTGCATGCAGAAGAGGCCTCAAAGAGAATTTTAAAAGCTGCTGAAGAAATGAATATGCCTATAGAGATAAATGTAAATGGAATGAGAAAAAATAAAATTTCTTATAATAATGGAGAAAGATATCAATATCCAATAAAAGAGTTTTGGGAATTATCTAAGGAATACAATGTTAAAAGAATAGTTGGAATTGATGCTCATAATCCAGAAGAAATGCATGATTTAGATATGGGGTTAAACTTTGCTAAAGAAAATGATTTAACTATTATAGATAGATTAGAATTTAATAAATAAAAAATAGGAGCTTAACTAAGCTCCTATTTTTTATTTATATGTTGTTTTACTTGATGGCTCATTAGATTCATATGGAGTATTTTCATTAGCTTTATTTTTAACTTTTTCATTATAATTATTTGAACATGGTGAGATGGAATCAGTTTTATGTTTCTTACAGTTTTTACTCATGATTTGGCCTCCTATTTATTGTGAGAAAGTTTTGATCTTTTAGTATATTTTTTACCATTTGAATGGGAACCTTTTTTATGACCATTTTCAATTCCTATTTCAGAACCAGCTTCTGAATACATTTTTCTTTTCTCAGCATTTGATTTAGGTCTATCTTTTAACCTGTTTTTATTATTATCCACCTTTTATTACCTCCTTAATATTTAGCTATATTTTTTATTTAATATTGACTTTTAAATTAAAATGCCATTAAAGCAGAGCTTAATTATGGTTTAAAAATCAATATAGGTTTAAGATTTTAAATCTTGATAATAGCTTATCCATTTATATATTTCATATAACAGGCAAAAGGGTGAATTATATACGTTTTTTGGTAATAATAAAAAGGCATGTATTAAAATAATTTTTAATAAAACTTACAAATATATTTTCATAGACATTATCTTCATAATACTTGTAAGTTTTATTTTTATATTTTCATACAGCCCATTATTTTGCTATTTAAACTTTATACATGTAGGAGATGGAATAAATATATCATTTTTAAAAAGTTTTAGTGTTCCATCTGGATTTTTAAGATAAATTGTTAGGTTATCTGATTTTTCATTTGCAATGATTAAGAACTTATTACATGGACTGATTTCAAAATCCCTAGGGAAATCACCATGTGAACTATAATGATTTATAAGTGATAAAGAACCAGTTTCCTCATTTATTCTAAAGGCTGATATTCCATTAAAGCCTCTGTTAGAAACGTATAGGAATTTATTACAAGGACTTATTTTTATTGCAGAACCAAAATTTTGTCCTCCAAAGCCATTAGGAAGTACATGAAGATATTGAACTAATTTAAATCCTTCTTCACCTAAATATTTTAATATAATGATTTCAGAACTATTTTCACATATAACATATGCAAACTTTCCATTCTTTGAAAATTCTATATGCCTTGGACCGCATCCTTTAGTACAATAAAAACTTAGATTTTCAATGTAACTTAAGGTGTTATTAGAATTGATTTTAAAAAGTTCTATTCTATCCATACCTAAATTTACAGCACATATAAATTTATTATCTGGAGTTATTGATGCAAAATGCATTTTTGAATCATCTTTATGAGAAAATGCACTTAATGAAGTATCTATATCAAAATTCTCATTTAATGAATATGTATTAATTGATTTTTCATGATAATTACTTGAAACTATTAAGGATTTATCTGGGATTATATTAATATGACAAGGCTTTTTACCTTGAAGTAAACTAGCGCCTGTTAATTTCAATGAATAATCCTCTTCTATATTATAAGAAGCAACACCACCTAGTGTATCTAGTGAAAGTGGGTTCCCCACTGTATATAGTTTATTGTTATGTATGCACAAATAAGTAGGATTACCGAATCTAGCTACTACGGATAAATCTTCAATATTTCCTTTATCAGTATCTAGACATAATCTATAGATACCTTCACTAGCCCCATTTGTGTAAGTACCTATATATGCAATAGATTTGTTCATTTTTAAAGCCCCCTCTGACTTGAGTATATTGTTAATTTTACGTTTTATTTGTATGATATAAGATATATTAACAATTTTTATAAATAATATTAAAGATTAAATATTATTTGTTATACCATATAAAACAAAAATAGTAAAGAATATAAAATAAAAAACATATATAATTTTTAATGTTTAGATTTTTTTAATGGAGGACAAAGATGAAAAAGACTATTGGTATATTAGCTCATGTTGATGGAGGAAAAACCACTTTTTCTGAGCAACTTTTATATCATACAAAAAGTATAAGAAATAGGGGAAGAGTTGATCATAAGAATTCTTATTTAGATAATAATCAAATAGAGAAAGATAGAGGCATAACTATATATTCTGAGGTAGGTAAATTTTCTATAGAAAATCAAGAATATTATCTTATAGATACTCCAGGGCATATAGATTTTTCACCAGAAATGGAAAGAGCTATTAGTGTTTTAGATTATGCTATTTTGATTATAAGTGCAGTAGAAGGGGTTCAGGGACATAGTGAAACAATATGGGAATTATTAAATAAGTATAAGGTTCCTACTTTTATTTTCATAAATAAGATTGATAGAGAAGGAGCAAAGGTAAATAAGGTTATAAATGAAATGAAAAAGAAACTTAGTGAAGATATTATTTTCTTTTCAAGTAAACTAGAGGATGGGACTATAGAAGAAGTAGTTGAAAGAGATGAAGACTTACTAAACTTATATTTAGAAGGAATTTTAAGTGAAGAAGAATTATTAAATAAAATACCAAGCATGATAAAGGAACTTAAAATTTTTCCTTGCTTATGTGGTTCTGCTTTACTAGATGAGGGCGTAGAAGATTTTATAAGGTGGTTTCATAACTTATCATTTACTAACTATGAGGAAAGAGAAGATTCTTTTAGTGGAAGAGTTTTTAAAGTAAGACATGATGAAAAGGGAAATAGATTAACCTTTATAAAAGCTCTAAGTGGAACTTTAAGAACTAAGGAAGAATTGACATATTTAAAAGAAGGAAAAGAGTCTTTTGAGAAAGTAAATGAAATTAGAATATATAATGGAAGTAAATATGAACTTGTAAATGAAGTTAAGGCAGGAGATATATTTGCAGTGGTAGGAGTTAAAGGACTAGAATCTGGTGATGGGATTGGTATAGAAAATATTGATTCATATGATATGGTTCCTACTTTGAAGTCTAAGGTGGTTTATAGAGAAGGGTTAAATCCAAAGGAAGTACTTTCATGGTTTAAAATCTTAGAAAGTGAAGAGAGTACTTTAAGTGTATATTGGGATGAAAGATTAAAAGAGATACAGGTGAATATTATGGGAAAAGTTCAATTGGAAGTTCTTAAAGAAGTTATGAAAAATAGATTTAATGAAGAAATAGAATTTGGAACTCCAGAGATATTATATAAGGAAACATTAAATGAAGATGTAATAGGATATGGCCATTTTGAGCCCTTAGGACATTATAGTGAGGTTCACTTAAAAATTGAGCCTTTGGAAAGAAATTCAGGAATAGTATTTGAAAATAAGTGCCATGCAGATGATCTTACACCAGGAAATCAAAATTTAATAAGGACTCATATATTTGAATGTGAGCATAAGGGAATATTAACAGGTTCTCCTATTACTGATCTTAAAATAACCTTATTAACAGGAAGAGCTCACAATAAACATACAAGTGGTGGAGATTTTAGAGAAGCTACAAAGAGAGCTTTAAGACAGGGATTAGAAAGTGGAGAAAATAAACTTTTAGAGCCCTATTATAAGTTTAAAATAGATGTGGATCTTAACCTAATAGGAAGAGTAATGAATGATATACAAAAGATGCATGGGGAGTTTAAGGATCCAATTATAGAGGGAGAGAGAGCAACCATAGAAGGAAAGGGACCTGTTTCTACATTTATAAATTATGGTATGGAGTTTCAGTCATTTACTAAGGGAAAGGGAGGACTTTCTCTTAAGTTTCATGGGTATGATTTATGTCACAATGAAGAAGAGATTATTGAAAAGAGGGCATATGATAGAAATGCAGACATTGATTATACTTCTACTTCTATATTTTGTTCAAAGGGTCAAGCTTATTTAGTTAAAGGAGAAGAGGCAAAAGAACATATGCATTGTTTAGTTTAGATAAATTTTTGTTTTTTATATCCCTTTGTATAAAATTTAAAGAAATTTATGAAATTAAAATTTAGCTAAATTATATTCATTAGACAAAAATATATAGCTTAGTTATAATTTATAGAGAAAGTTTAAACTATTTAAGATGAATTAATTTTCTATGAGGTGAAGAAATGGAATTAGTAAATATTTATGATGAATATAGAGAAGTAAATAAAAATTATGTGGATTTTATAGAGGAACTAGTAAATAAAAATTTTGAAGAATTCAGCGAAGATTTTGTAATGGGTAATCTAGAAAATTTTCAAAATTCCATTGGAGATTTAAAAGTAAAGGCTGATGATCTTCAGGTTGAGGAAGAAAATAAAGATAATTTAAAGGATTTAAAATATTTAATTGTTGATACATTATTCCTTACCTTTGATTTAAATAACTTTTATAAGCTTAAGGAATTTGAAAGATTTAAAATGAGATTTGCAAATTATGTTAATAAAAGAAGAAGAGATGAGATGTTAAAATCTTTTTAGGATAAAAATAATAGGGCTTTTATCAAGAAATAACAATAAAACTTACAAACAATATGAAAAAATACTGTTTGTAAGTTTTATGAAAAGTTATTTTGATGAAAGTCCTTTATTTATAAACACGTTTTAGAGTGGTATGTTCAGTAGATCCTAATATTAAAGGAACATTTTCAACTTCAATTTCACTAGATTCAAGACCAAACCATTTAGCTGGAGAAACTGTGAATTTTTTTATGAAAAGCTTAGCTTTAATTATCATTGAATTCCATGATTTAAGCTTGCTTTCTGATGATAAACATTCATTTATAAGAATAAATCTGAAATCTCCTACATTTCTGTTAGGAAGTGTAGTGTACTTTCTATTTTGAACCTTAATATCACCATTATTTATAAGTTCACACACTATTTGACGTAAAAATACATTTAGTTTTTGGTTAACCCTAAAACCAAGTTTAAGTTGCACCTTAACCATATAATCAGTACCAAATGTATTTACAGTATATTCAGCTGTATAAGGTTCATCAGTTACAATTACATTTACAAACCAATATACATCTGCTCTCTTAGGCCTTTTATCTAATATAGAATACATTATTTTTCTTTCTATTCTTTTAGATTTTTCTGAACTTGTTAAATAAACAAGATTTGTTGCATATTTAGGTCTATCTACATCATTTTTTAATTCCTTTAATTGATTTTTATAGTTTTCAATAGGAATATAGTCTAATAGACTCATTTTTATATAATGACCTTTTATCCATATATACATTATGCTTAAAATACATAAGGCTATTAATACTGAAACAAAACCACCTTTTTCGAATTTAACTGCACTTGAAATTAAGAATGAAAACTCTAAAGAGCCAAAGAAGACTAGTATAATTAGTGCAATTGGTAATGGGGTTTTTCTTTTTAATAGGTAATTGAATAAAAGTATGGATGTCATAAGCATTGTTACAGTTATTGATAATCCATAAGCTGCTTCCATATTATCTGAACTTCTAAAATATAAAACTATAGCTATACAAGCTATCCAAAGTATTCTATTTATAGCTGGCATGTAAATTTGTCCCTTAGAATTAGAGGGATAAAGACATTGTAATCTAGGGAATAAATTTAATTTAATAGCTTCTGAAACTAAGGTATATGAACCTGAAATTAAAGCTTGAGATGCTATAATAGCGGCTAATGTAGAAATTAAAACTCCAAATAGCAAAAGCCAACTAGGCATCATTTGAAAAAATGGATTTAAGCTTTCAATTCCATATAATTTAGTATTATTTTTCTGAGATAATATCCAAGCAGCTTGACCAAAATAATTTAATAGTAAGCATATTTTAACTAAAGGCCAAGTAAGATAGATATTTTTTCTACCAACATGACCAAGATCAGAGTACAAGGCTTCAGCTCCAGTTGTTGATAAAAATACTCCTCCAAGAATAAAAAAACCTAAATGGTTATTTGGACTAAATAAAATTTTTATTGCATAATGAGGAGAAAGTGCTTTTAAAAGATATAAATTTCCTGATAAATTTACAATTCCTAATATGGCTAAAAATGCAAACCAAATAAACATAACTGGTCCAAAGATTTTACCTATTATTTCTGTACCAAAATGTTGAATAAAGAATAAAAAACTTAGTATTACTAGTACAATTATTATAATAATATCTTGATTATTTCCAAATATATCATTAAAACTAGGTAAGATTTTTAAACCTTCAATGGATGAAGTAACAGTTACTGCCGGGGTTAGCATTCCATCAGCTAGCAGAGCAGAACCACCTACCATGGCAGGTATAATAAGCCACTTAGCACGACGACGAACTAAGGTATAAAGAGAAAATATACCTCCTTCTCCCTTATTATCAGCCTTTAATGTTATAAGAACATACTTTATTGTTGTTAATAAAGTCATAGTCCAAAAAATAAGAGATAATACTCCAAGGATAAAATCAGGAGTAATGCTTTCTAAACCTCCATTGCCATTTATTATTGATTTCATAACATAAAGAGGAGAAGTTCCAATATCTCCATAAACAACCCCTAAGGCTATTAAAAAGCTTCCTAAAGTAATTTTTTCAATAGAACTTTTATTAGTACTCATATTTATTCTTCCTTTATTATCATAAGTTAATTATTAAGCTTAAAATATTAATAAATTATTAATGTGTACACATAAATTTAAAATATAATAAAATTTATACTAGCACCATTATGAAATGATGTAAAGTTATAAATTAAAAAGAAATTAGTTCTATTTTATTAAAACATTTACATTGGAAAGTTTATTAAAAAATACATAAGTTTTTTGAAAAAATTATAATGAATTCCTGATGAGTATTAAAGTAATCTAGTAAAATAAAAAAGGCTGTATCAAAATATAATAAAGATTACAAACATATTCCGAGAATTACTAGATTTCACTAAGAATTTATAATCATTACTTCGAAGATATCACTAAAGCTTCGAAACTTAAGTGAAAGTCCAAATTTTCAATTTGGATTCTTGAACTTATGCAATCGAACTTTGTGAGATTGTATTCCTAAGGAATTAACAGTCTCAGCTTTTTAACGTGATATCTTCTACGTAATAATTTAAATTCTAAAGTTCATCTAGATATTCTCTTCATACTGGTTGTAATCTTTATCAAAAGTTATGTTGATACACGCCCTAAATTTAATCTATTTTGTAGTTGTTGGAGGAGTGAATACTCTTGCTGCTAATTCATCATCCATCATATATAAGGCAGCAGGGTTACCTTCAGATCTTCTAACTTTCTTTAATAATGAGTGGAAGTTGTTTTCTTCTTCAACTTGTTCATCTATAAACCACTTAAGTAAACTCATAGTTGCATGTTCTTTTTCTTCAAAAGCAACATCTGCAAGACCATATATTTTACTAGTTACTAATTGTTCATGTTCATAACCTTTTTCAAAGGCTTCAATTATGTTTGCAAAATTAAATTTAGGTTTATCTATTTGTTCTAATTCAACAACGCCATTTTTTTGGAATATATAATCGTAAAATTTCATTGCATGGAATAATTCTTCTTGAGCTTGAACTCTAAAAAAGTTAGCAAAACCGCTTAAATCAACTGATTCAGCATAAGCAGCCATAGCTAAATAAGTATATGATGAATAGAATTCAAAATTAACTTGTTCATTAAGTCTTTGTAATAAATTTTCACTTAACATATATGTACACCTCTTTTTATTATTTCTATAAAATAATTGTAGTATTAAAAAGAAAATTAAGCAAACTAATTTATAAAAGTTATTAACAGAAATTATTATTCTATTAATAATAGATGGCAGTATCTTAAGATTACTTTATAATACTTAAATTATGTAATTTTTTCTTCAGATGGAAGTAATCCCATATATTTTTTATAGGTTTTTGAAAAATAAGATAAGTTATTAAAACCGCTTTTATAAGCACTTTCAGATATAGTATATCCATTATAGAGGATTAAATTTCTAGCATTAATACATCTAATATGATTAATATAATCTAAAATAGTTTGCCCTGTTACTTCCTTAAAGGTACGACAGGTATAATATTTACTAAAAGCAACATGGTTACATATATGATCAATTGAGATTTCTTCTTTATAGTTTTCTTTTAGATAGTTTATTATTTCTCTTACCATTAGTATTTTATTATTATCTTTTATTTTTATTAATGATGAGTTTTTTTGAGCATGGTTTCTCTTAATATGAATTAAAATTTGAAGTATATCTGATTTTATAAATTCTTTAAAATAATCATTTTTATTATTTAATTCTCTATTTATTTCTTCAATCTTGGTCTTTAAAAAGGAATCTTTAACTAAGTTTTTAAATCTAAAATTATCAAAATCATTTAAATTATCATTAAGTAAATCTTTATCTATAATAAGGCAGTAATATTTACAGGAATCAGATATTTTTTCTATGGAATGAAGTTCCTTTGAATTAATTATTATAATATCATCAGCTTTAGCTTGAAGTATTTTATTATTACAAACAATCTTAGCATGTCCATCTAAAAAGTAGAGAAGTTCTATGTTTTCATGATAATGCATTAAAAAACTAGGTCTATTTTTATTTAAAATATCACAATGAAATATTACTGGGAAATTAGGATCCCTATGAAAGTGATTTTCATATATGTAATTACTCATAATTCCTCCTATATAAAAGCAATATTGTGTTAAATAACAGCAAAATACTTACTTAAATAACTAAAATTATTTTATATAATAATAGTAAACATTTAAATTGTTTATTACCATTATGAGCAAATTTTTGTAGAAAGTAAAGGATTATTAGGGGGAAGAGAAATGCATTTAATACCAAGACCAAAAAGTGTAATTAATCATGAAGGTGAATTTTTTATAGAAAGAGATACTGAAATTATATTAAGTAGTGAATTATCCTTTGAAGGTTTAAATTTAGCAATTATGATTCAAGAGGAAATAGAAAGAGTATTAGATTTTAAACTTAACATAAATAAACTTTTTATGGATAAGAAATATAGTAACTCAATAATTTTAAGAGAATGCAAATTTGAAAATGAAGAGGAATATAAAATAGAAATAAAGGAGAATGAGGTAATAATAGTAGGGTCTGGTGTTGGATTATTCTATGGATGTCAGAGCTTTAGACAGCTTGTAAGAGAGTTTGGAGCATGTATTCCAAATCTAACAATAGAAGACTCTCCATATTTTAAATATCGTGGATTTTATCATGATGTAACAAGGGGAATGGTACCAACATTAGATACATTAAAAAGCTTAGTTGATAAAGCAGCTTTTTATAAAATAAATCAGTTGCAACTATATATAGAGCATACCTTTGCTTTTAAGGGAATGAGCGAAGTTTGGATGGATAAGGATCCTTTAACAGCAGAGGAAATATTGATTTTAGACAAGTATTGCAAAGAGAGACATGTGGAACTTGTACCATCATTATCAACCTTTGGTCATCTATATGAAGCTTTAAGAAGTAAATCCTTTAGAGAACTTTGTGAATTAGAAATAGGAGATGAAGAATATTCTTTTGTAGATAGAATGGCACATCATACCTTAGATGTTACTAATACTAAAAGTTTAGACTTTGTTGAATCAATGCTTTTAGAATTTATTCCTTTATTTAGTTCAGATAAGTTTAATATTTGCTGTGATGAAACCTTTGATTTAGGAAAAGGAAAGAGTAAAGAGAAGGCTGAAAAATTAGGAGTAGGTAAAATATATACAGAGTTTTTAAATAAGGTATACAACATTGTAAAAAGGTTCAATAAAAATGTTATGTTCTGGGGAGATATAATAGTTGGATATCCAGAGCTTCTAAGTGATATACCAGAGAATTTAACTTGTTTAACTTGGAACTATCATCCACAGGCTAATGATGTAGCCACAAAAATTATAGCAGAGCATAATAAAGTACAATATGTTTGCCCTGGTGTAGGTGGATGGAATATGATGATGAATCTTATAGAAGGCTCTTTTAGTAATATAAGAAGAATGGTTAACCACGGAATGAAATATGGAGCTATAGGTGTTTTAAATACAAACTGGGGAGACTATGGAAATATAAATCTATTAGCTAATTCAATGCCATCTATGATTTATGGAGCAGGAATTTCATGGAATCCAAAGGAAGAGAAGTTTAATGAAATCTTTAAGTCTATATCCCTTATGGAATTTGGTGATGAATCTATGAAGGTGGTATCTTTAATGGATAAGCTTTCTAAAAATCAAGTTGCAGGTTGGGGAGAACTTGTTAGATGGAAAGAAAAGTTTAATGAAAGAGAAGAAACCAAGGAAGAAATTAAGAGTATAGATACTTTAAAAGTTTTTGAGGGATATAAGGTTGCTTCAGAGGTAAGAAGAGAGTTTATTAAATTACTTAAAAATACAGAGGATAAAGAAGCTATTCAAAGCTTTATTGTGTCTTCAAAGGGATGGGAGCTTATAGATAAATTCTTCATGGTATTACTTGAAAGAGAGTTTAATAAAAAAAGTTTATTAGATATAGATAAAAAAGACTTAGCTAAGGATTTAGAGCTTTGGTTTTATGATTACACATCAATATGGAGAAAATATAATAAAGAAAGCGAGCTTAATAGAATAAGAGAAGTTATAGTATATATGTGCTCATATTTAAGGGGTTAAGAGGACTTTTAAAGGCTAAACAAATATAAAATTAAAGAGTATAATAAATTATAAAGTAATATTTACTTTGTTGATAACTTTATTTTTATACTAATAGAATGAAAGAAGGTAATAATTATGAATTATTGGCAAATATCAGCAGAGATAGGTAACACAAATTTAATAGATATATTCTTTGATTTAGGAGTAGCAATTGTTGGCCCTGGAGACAAAGGAGATTATTTTGACAATAAAGAAGAGTACGATATCTTAGGCAAAGAGGGAATAGTTATAAAGAGATTTGCTGAAGAAGTTAAGGTAGGAGATGTACTTATTTTAAAACAGATAAATTCAAGGGATGGAAGCTTTACTATTGTAGCAGCTGGTAAAGTAACAAGTCCATATAGATTTGAGCCTGTATTTAACAAAGTAGGACTAGATGAATTGCCTATGCAACACTGTAGAAGGGTAAAATGGTATATTCCTACTGATGGTTTAGTAATAGATAAAGAAGGGTTAAGTATTGGATTACAAAAGCTTAAGGATGATAGCCCACTAAAAATAAAAGCTCAAGAATTTATGAATGAATTAAAGGATGAAAATTAAAAATTAATTATAAAAATTAAAAACCAAGCTTTAGCTTGGTTTTTTAGTTTGATGTTTATAAATTTCCATAATGTTTTTATAACTATTATTTATAAATTATTTTAGTGAGGTTTAATTTTATTAAGGCTTTAATTTATCAAAATAATCAAGTGATTCAATATCATCTACTTGAAGTATTGTATCAGCTAACCATTTATCCTCTTTTCTTATAAACTTCCAAAATTCTTCAAATGAATTTGCTGTTGAATAATCACCATCAATTATGCAATTATTTTCTTCATTTATAGTGTAATCAATCATTTTAGCCTTTAATAAAACCCAAATAAAATCCTCTCCATTTTCATCATTTTCTACTGCTAATATAGGGGTTACCTTCTTTAATTCTACATCAGATAAGATGTTCTTTTCCTTCTTTAAAAGCATCCAATTCATTTTTACAGTATGAGTATCAAAAAAGTTATCTGTCATTAAATGTTTTACAGGTGAATAATCCCTATTCATCCAAGCCTCTTGAATTAGAGGAAAGGATTCTTCAATCTGAGTTTCTATTTCATAGAAATTCCATGCTGGATTTTCAATCTCAAAGTCTTTTAGAGTAGACATAGCTTCTATTTTTTTAGAATAAACTTTATATCTAGATACACTTCCGTTTTTCACAAACAAGAAATTTATTCCTATGAATGAACCTAATATTAAGAAGTCAATCATATTTCCATAAGGGGAGTCTGAGTTGCTTCCATGAGAGCTATGTGAAGAAGAGCCTCCTCCACCTCCACCACCACCGCCACCACCTCCGCCTCCGCCACCACCGCCGGCACGACAAAGAACTGTTGTGGATGGAATTAAAAATAATAGTATTAACATTATACTTAAAATCTTTCTTAAATTTTTCATTTATTGTCCTCCTTACTCCTATAGAGTATTAATTACTACAATATTTAACAAAATCCTTCTTTTTTTATTAAATATTATTTATTAAATGAAAATTTAAGAAAATTAATAAATTTTTATTATTCCTCTTTTTGCTTAGGTACTAATCTTACTCTAAAGATAAGTGCTTTAAGTGCTTTCCAGTCAAGGGGAATAAGGGGATAAAGATAGGAATCACCAGTTAAAGTTTTATTACTTGCAATTAAAACTATTCCTATTATTAATCCTACAAAAAATCCTATTACATTAAATAGGCTTGTTAATATAAGCAAAAGAGTTCTCCAAAACTTTAAGGCATAGCTAAGTTCTAAACTAGGTTGAGAAAAGCTTCCTAGTGTAACTATAGCCATATATAATATGGTTTGTGGTAAAAACCAACCAGTGTCTACTGCAAATTGACCAAGTATTAATCCTCCAATAACAGATAAGGACATACCAAGGGCATTTGGCGTATTTAAAGAGGCAAGTTTTAATCCATCTACTGCAACTTCAAGAAGTAAAAATTGAACTATCAATGGAACTTTATATCCATCAACAGGTAATAAAAATTTTAAGTAATCAGGTATTCTATAGGCATTTTGGATTAAAAGCAAATAAAGTGGTGTTATAAAAATAGTAGAAATTAGTATAAAATTTCTTATTAAACGAATAAAATTACCTGTTATTACAGGAAGATAATAATCATCAACATCCTGTATAAAATCAAATATAGTAGTTGGTAAAATTATAACAGAAGGAGAGTTATCTATAATAATAACTATCTTTCCCTCAGTTATATGGGCAGCTGCAACATCAGGCCTTTCTGTATATCTAACCTTAGGGAATGGATTATACCATGAGGCATTTGAAAGAGATTCAACAAGGCTTTGTTCGCTCATGGTTAATGCTTGTATATCTAAATTTTCAAATTTCTTTTTTATTAGATTAAGAGTTTTTTTATCAACTACCTCATCTAAAAATGATATAACCACATCTGTTTTTGATACATTTCCGATAGACATCATTTCAAAGGTAAGTCTAGGATCTCTTATTCTTCTTCTTATTAATGCAGTATTAAATACAATGGTCTCTACAAAACCATCCCTAGAACCCCTTAATACTTTTTCAGTTTCTGGTTCTTGAGGACCTCTAACTGGATAGGTTCTTAAATCTATCATTATTGCACTGGAGAATCCTTCTAAAATTAATGCTGTCTGTCCACAGAGAACTTGAGACACTATTTTATCTATGGATACTTCTTCAGCTACTTCAACATAAGGAATTTGTCTTCTCATAAAATCCTTAGGTGATTTTATTAAGTTCATTTCAGTTTTGCTTAAGGAAAAGAAGTCACTCATGATTAATTCCATTACGTCATCTTTTACAAATCCATCAATATAATACATTGTGGCTTTTTTATCCCCAATTATTATTGAACGTTCAATTATATCAAAACTTTTTCCAACCCTTAAAGCTTTAGATAAAGTATTTATATTTTTATCAAAATTTGATGTTAAGTCCAAAAAAATTCCTCCTTAGTAAATAATATAAACTTATTATTTCAAAGGAGAATAAATAATATTCCTTTAATAATTTTAGAGCTTGGTATTATAATAAAAAAACTTACAAACATATTTAGAAAATTAATAGATTTTCTTAAGAATTTAAATTCCAAAGCTTATCTATATAATTTTCATATTGTTTGTAAGTTTTATAAAAAAGTTATTTTAATAAACTAATCTTTTAAAAATGTACCTGTACTAATAATAGTAAGGCTGCAAAGGCTGCTATAATTCCCATTAAAGGCATAATAAATTTCAGCCATTTATTATAGGTTACATCAACCATAGCAAGGGTAGCTAAAATTAATCCTGTTGGAGTTATAAAGGAGATTAATCCTTGACCAAATTGGTAAGCACTAACTATAACATCCCTTGGTAAACCAACTGTATCTGCAAGTGGTGCCATTATTGGAATTGATAAAACAGCAAGACCAGATGAAGATGGAATAAAGAATCCTAAGATTATGAATATAACAAGCATTAATATTATAAATATATTTTTATCCATACCTTGAATTCCATTTGAGGATACATAAAGTAAAGTATCTGATATTTTACCATTTTCAAGTATTAAGTTTATAGATCTTGCAACACCTATAACTAAGGCAACTCCTACTAAATCAGCAGCACCAGCTATAAAGGTATTAACAAATTTCTTTTCTCCAAGTCCTGAAAGGAATCCTAAAATTATTCCAACTACAAGGAATAGAGCAGTCATTTGTATAAATCCCCATCCTTTAGCTGAAACTCCATAAACTAAAATTATAAATGAACCAGCGAAGATTAAAAGCATAAGTTTAAGTCTCCAAGTAAATACTGGCACATCATTACTAGATTCATGAAGGAATTTAGAATCTATTTCATCTTTTTGATCATATACAAGGGATTTAGAAGGATCGTTTTTAACTTTTTTAGCATATCTAAGTATATAAATTATTGTTATAAGTGTAGCTAAAACCAATCCTATCATCCTAAAATCAAGGCCTTCTTTAAAGCTTATTCCAGCAGCTGTTGAAGCTATTACTGAAGAGAATGGGTTTACAGTTGAGAACATTGTTCCTATAGATGAACCCATGTATATTGTGGCTATACAAACTATAGCATCATAGCCAGAAGCTAGGAAGATTGGGAGCAGAATTGGATAAAGGGCAATGGTTTCTTCTGCCAATCCAAAAGTAGTACCACCAAGAGAAATAAGTATTGATAATAATATTATAAGTATATATTCTTTTCCCTTAGTTATTTTAGAAAGGCTAGCAATTCCAGCATTAAATGCTCCAGTTGTATTTAAAACTCCTATTACTCCACCAATTATTAAAACGAACATAATTATATCTATAGTGTCATAAGTTCCTTGAATAGGAGCTTCTATTATTTGAGCAATACCTTGAGGATTTTGAGCAACCTTTTCATAAGTATTTGGTATAGCTATTGGCTTATTTATACTTCCATCAGTAAATTTACTTAAGTCTATTTTTATACCAAGTTTATCTAAGGTATTTTGGGTTGCAGCTTCCTTAGTGCTTTCCCCTTGAGGATTTGTAACAATAAAGGTATTTTCAGCTTCATTATAAGATAACTTTGAATATGATCCTGCTGGAATCACATAAGTTAAAATAGCTGATAAAATTAAAACAATAAATAATACAGTAAAGGCTGTAGGGAACGAAATTTTTTTCTTTTTACTCATTTTTTTACCTCCTCTTAAGTTTTTTGTATTGTTAAAGTTTACAATTAATAATATTAATAAATAAATTTTATTAATTAAATACTTGTATTATATTAATTATACCCTTTTGTAATTTAGGGGTAAAATTAGAAAAAATTATTAAAATAATGAATTATTGATTAAATAAAGATATATATACTATTAATTAACTTTAAATGAAATAATTTGAACTTGACTTAATATAAAATTTAATGTAGAAAATATATTTAATATATTATTTTATCATATTTTTACATAATTAAAATAAACTTAATATATTGTTTTAAAGTTCCAAAATGAATATAATAAAAATAAAATAAGGGAAAGAATGTTTTAACTTGAAAATAATTGATTTTCATAACTTAAAGGGGAGTTATACTATTATGAAGGATTTTAATTTTGAAGAAATACTAGAGTCATGTCCTATGGATTATATTTATGGGAAGCTAAAGAATAAAGATTCTAGTGATTTATTTGTACTTAAGTCTAGCATAAAAGAATTTAATAGCAAATTGTTAAGTGAAGTACTAGGTAGTGATATAGATTTTAAAACTATATTTAGTAAAAGTAATATTAATGGAGAAGGGTATTATAAAGACTTAAAGGAAAACCTTAGTTTAAAGCTTCTTAATAATGATTATGTAATTATTTGGTTTAGTCAATATTTATTGGAGAAATATAATAAACTAGAAATTAATCTAAAAAAAGAAAAAGACATGTTAGATTTATTTTTAGATTCTTTAACAGATTACGTATTTTTTAAGGACATTGATGGAAGATATATAAATTGTAATAAGGCTTTTGAAAATAAAGTTGGAATTGAGAAAAAATATATAATTGGAAAAACTGATAAAGATATATTTTTTGATGATCCAAGTAAGGTGGAAACATTTATTAAAACAGATAGAGAGGTTATTAATTCAAGAGAAAAGAAAGTTTATGGTGAAGAATGGGGATTTGAATGTGAAGATGGGTATTTAGAAGAGACTGTAAAATCCCCATATTTTGATGAAAACAATGAAGTTAAAGGTATAATTGGACTAACAAGGGATATTTCCTATAAAAAAGCTATAGACTATAGGCTTAAGAAAAATGATAAAATGTTTTTTGAAGTTTTTAATTACTTAGATGATGTTGTAATTATAAAAGAAGGAGAAAAAACTATTTATGTAAACCATGCCTTTGAAAAATTATATGGATTAAATTGTAAAGAGCTATACAAAGAAAAAAGTATGATTGTGAAATTAGATAGAATTCATCCAGAGGATAGATATAAGTTTAGTAATATTGATTTTGGGGATTTTTTTATGGAGAAGGCTAGAATTGTTAGAGCAGACAATGAAGTTAGAAATGTTTTGTTTAGAGCAAACTCCATAAAAAATGAAAATGGAGAATCTATAAGGAGAATCATAGTTATAAATGATATTACAGATACTATAGAAAAAAGTAATGAGATGGAAAAACTTAGAATGGAGTTCTTTGCTAATATATCTCATGAATTTAAGACACCTGTAAATTTAATATACAGTGCACTTCAGCTTTTAGAATTAAAGTTGAAAAATAATATAGATAGGGATGAAGAGAGTTATATTAATTATATTAAAATGGCTAAGCAGAATGTTTTTAGATTATTAAAGTTAATAAATAATTTAATAGATAGTACTAAGCTAGAAGCTGGCTTTTTTAATGTTAATATTAAAAATCATGATATAGTAAGTTGTGTTGAGGATATAACAATGTCTATATGTGGTTTTGCTGAAAAAAATAAAATTTCCATAACTTTTGATACAGAAGAGGAAGAAAAAATAATTGCTTTTGATTTGAATCATTTAGAAAGGATATTATTAAATATTTTATCCAATGCTATAAAATTTAATCGGGAAAATGGTAATATAGATGTCTATATGAGTTTTGATGAAAGGTATGCAAATATAAGTATTAAAGACACGGGTATAGGCATACAAAAGGATAAAATAGACTTGCTTTTTCATAGATTTAAAAAAATAAATAATAGATTAACCAAGGTTAATGAGGGAAGTGGAATAGGACTTTTTATAGCTAAGGAGCTTGTAAAAATTAATGGGGGTGAGATGAGAGTTAATAGTGAACTAGGAGAAGGAACAGAGTTTATAATAAAACTTCCAATTAAAAAGATTGAAAGTGAAGTTTTAGATGAGATAGCCTTAACATCCTGTGAAAGAGAAAATAGAGAAGAACTTTACAAAGTGGAGTTATCAGATATTTATAGCCTTTAGAAGAAAAGCTGTATCAATTGATACAGCTTTTTATTTTTTATTATACTATTAAAAATTTAAATTTAAATATTTATGTTATTTATTATACAAATTTTTAATAAGTAGAATAAATTGTAAATTATACCATGAAAACCTTTTCTGGGATGAAATGCTGTTGTAAAATGATTTTACTAATAAAATGATTTTATTATTAAATTTAAAAAATACATAGGGGGATTTTATTATGCAAATCTTATTTGGAACATTATTATTATTATTAGTATTAGGAGGCTTTACATTATTTAGTTATAAGGCACCACATGGAATGAAGGCTATGGGTGGATTAGCAAATGCTGCCTGTGCGAGTTTCTTAGTTGAAGCCTTTCATTTAGCATTTTTTGGAGATGTATTTCAAATACCTTTTTTAGCACAAGTAGGTGCATCTAATGGAAGTCTTGGAGGAGTTGCAGCTGCAATTTTAGTACCTTTAGCACTTGGAGTTTCTCCAGTATATGCAGTATTAACAGGTCTTGCATGTTCAGGATTTGGAATATTACCAGGATTTATAGCAGGTTATCTTGGTTCATTTGTTATAAAGTTTTTAGAGAAAAAAATACCAGCTGGTCTTGATTTAATAGTTATTATTGTTCTTGGAGCTCCACTTGTAAGGGGAATAGCAGCAATCTCAAATCCACTTGTAGAAACAACTCTACAAAATATTGGAGGAGTTATAACAGCTACATCAACAGCTAGTCCTATAATGATGGGAATTATACTTGGAGGAATAGTAACAGTGGTTGCAACTGCACCTTTAAGCTCAATGGCTTTAACAGCTATGTTAGGATTAACTGGACTTCCAATGGCAATTGGAGCATTAGCAGTATTTGGTTCATCATTTATGAATTTTGTATTCTTTGGAAAAATGAAATTTGGAAGCAAAAAAGATACTATTGCAGTTGCTATAGAGCCTCTTACACAAGCAGACATAATTTCTGCAAATCTAATACCAGTGTATGTAACTAATTTTATAGGGGGAGCTCTATCAGGAATAGTTGTTGCATTAATGGGTCTTACAAATAATACACCAGGAACTGCTACGCCAATAGCTGGTTTTGCTGTAATGTTTGCATATAACCCAGCTATTAAAGTTTTAATTACTGCGGCAATAATAATAGTTCTTAATGTTATTGCTGGTATGATAGGATACTTAATATTTAGAAATTATAAAATAATGAAAGCAGATGAAATTAGAAATAATAAAGATTCTGAAAATAATTTAAATGGTGAAGATGAAGAAGTTTTAGTAGTTTAATAATGATGGATAAATAGAGGAAGGGATAGTTATGAATAATCTTTGTGTTTTTGATATATTAGGTCCAGTAATGGTTGGACCATCATCATCTCATACAGCGGGAGCAGCTAGACTAGGAAAGGTAGCTAGAGCAGTTGCTGGAGAAAAATTGTAGATGTTAAATTTTTGCTTCATGGATCTTTTGCTAAAACCTATAAAGGTCATGGAACTGATAAGGCTTTACTTGCAGGTATATTAGGAATGAATCCAGATGATGAAAGGCTTAGAAGTTCATTAGCTATTGCTAAAGAGGAAGGATTAAACTTTGAATTTATAGAAAGAGATTTAGGAGATTACCATCCAAACACAGTTAAATTTGTTATGGAGTGTGAATCTGGAAAAGTTTGCGAGGTATTAGGTTCATCAGTAGGTGGAGGAAGCATAGAAATAGTTGAAGTAAATGGAAATGAAGCTAATTTTAGTGGAGCATATCCAACACTTATTACATGTCATGATGATAAATTTGGTACTGTAAATAAAGTAACAAAACTTCTTCTTGAACATGAAATTAATATTGCTTTTATGAACGTTTCAAGAACTCAGAAGGGAATGGACGCTACCATGACTTTAGAAATAGATAATAAGATTGATGAATCTGTTATAAAGAGAATGGAAGAAATAGATGGAATAAAAAAAGTTATACTTATAAACTTAGAAGAAGAGGAGAAATAACATATGAGAGTTGCAAAAACTGGAGAAGAACTTTTAGCTATATGTAAAGAAGAAGGGATTAAGCTTAGTGAATATGCCTTAAGATGTGAAATGCAAAGTAAAAATCTTTCTAAAGAAGAAGTTTTAGAGAAACTTTCAAAAACTTTAGAGGTTATGAAAAAATCATCATCAAAAGGAAGAGAAGAAGAAGTATATTCACTTAGTGGATTAATAGGAGAAGATGCTTTTAAGCTTCAAAAGTATTTAGAATCTGGAAAATCTTTCACAGGTAATGGAGCTATATTAGCTATGGCTATGGCTATTTCTTCATCTGAAGTAAATGCTTCTATGGGAAAAATAATTGCTTGTCCAACAGCGGGCTCTTGTGGAATTCTTCCTGCGGTAATGTTAACAGCTAAGGAAAGATTAAATCTTCAAGATGAAGATTTATTATATGGACTTTTAGCAGCATCAGCTATTGGGCTTATAATTGGGAAAAATGCTACATTTTCAGGAGCAGAAGGTGGATGTCAAGCAGAATGTGGCTCAGCATCTGCCATGGCAGCTGGTGGCCTTGTAGAACTTATGGGAGGCACCCCAGAAATGTCATTAAATGCCGCTGCAATAGTAATAAAGAATATATTAGGTCTTGTTTGCGATCCTGTTGCAGGTCTTGTTGAAATTCCTTGTGCTAAAAGAAATGCTTCAGGTGCTGTAAATGCTATATGTGCAGCAGATCTTGTAATGGCTGGAATAGAATCAAAAATACCTTTTGATGATACAGTAAGTGCTATGGCTCAAGTTGGAAAGGCTCTTCCAGAGACCTTAAGAGAAACAGCACTTGGAGGAGTAGCTATTACAAAAACAGGGCTTATGTTGAAGAAAAAAGTATTTGGTAAGTAATTTTAATAATATAAATTTATATTATGTATTTACAAAAAAAAGTGTACAAGTTAATACTTGTACACTTTTTACATTTTCTTTACAATTTCTTTATCCCATACAAACATTTGATCAGTATTAGTTAAAGATTTAAATAAATTTTTCTTAAAACCAGGCATAGTTTTATCTAAACTTCTAATAAGATTTTTCATATCTTCTCTTTTAGTTTTACCATCTGCAGGACAAGGATTTTTTATTACTGGGAAATTATATTCTGCTACTGCCTTTCTTATTTGACTTTCCTCAATAAACACCATAGGTCTTATAAGAGTTAAATTATTTTTATGCATAAAGCTTTTAGGAGAGAAGCAGTTTATTCTTCCTTCATAGCTTATGGAGAGCATAAGGGTTTCTAAGGCATCATCTTTATGGTGTCCTAAGGCAACTTTGTTGCAACCAAGCTTTTCAGCATTATCATTTAATGCACCTCTTCTAAGATTAGCACATAAGGAGCATGGATTTTTTTCCTTCTTTATATCAAAAACTATTTCCTTTATATCTGTTTGAATTTCATAAAAAGGAACATCTATATTTTTACAAAGCTCATCTAATGGACTGTTATCAACTCCTCCAGGATTTAAAGTTATAGCTATTAATTCAAATTTTTCAGGAGAAAATCTTTGATAGTTTTTTAATATATGTAAAAGTGTTAGACTATCCTTTCCACCAGAAAGTCCTACGGCTATTTTATCACCATCTTCAATAAGGTTATATTCTTTTATAGCTTGTCTAGTTTTACTTAATAATTTTTGCATGGTTTTCATAAAAATCACCTCTTAATCTTTATTTAATTATCTTATAATAAAAAGGTGAAAATTAAAAGAGTGAAAATTTTAGAATAAAATTAAATTTGTTGTCAGATATTTAAATTGATATTCCAATTTAAACATGTTACATTAAAACTTAGATTAAGTATTAAAATTAAAAATTTAAATTTATATATTTAAATTTTTTTTGAAAGGAAATTAAAATGAGAAATATAAAAATTACTTTAGATTATGATGGGAGTAAGTACAAGGGATGGCAAAAGCAAAACCAAAAGGGAAGTAATGTTTCCACAGTTCAAGATAAATTAGAAAAAGTACTAACTAAAATGACTAGTGAAGAGATTCAACTAATTGGTTGTGGAAGAACTGATAGTGGTGTACATGCAAAAAATTATGTAGCAAATTTTAAGACAAATTCTCTTATGACTCTAGAACAAATTATTGAATACATAAATGAATATTTACCTGAAGATATAAGGGTAACGGAAATAAGAGAAGCAAGTGAAAGATTTCATGCTAGATTTAATGTTAAGTCTAAAACTTATGAATATACAATTGATAACAATAAGTTCAAAGATGTATTTTTAAGAAAATATGCATGGTATGTTGAAGAAAAGTTAGACTTAGAAGCTATGGAAGAAGGAGCAAAATATTTATTAGGCACTCATGACTTTAAGAGTTTTACAAGTTTAAAATCAAAGAACAAATCAACTTTAAGAACCATAAATAGCATTGAATTTCATGAAAATAATAATATATTAAGTATAAAGATAAATGGAAATGGCTTCTTATTAAATATGGTTAGAATAATAGTAGGAACTTTAGTAGATGTAGGACTTGGAAAAATTGAACCCAAATATATAAATGATATACTTGAAGCGAAGGAAAGAGCAAAAGCTTCAGAGAAAGCACCAGCTCATGGACTTTGTCTTTTAGAATTAAATTATTAAATAAAATCTGTATAAAAGAGTATAAATACTAATTAATAGTTTAACTACTCTTTTATACAGATTATTTTATGCTTCTAATAAATCTTTTTCTAATTCATTCATAAGTGTCTCTACAGATACTATTTTATCTATTTTTGAGGCATTTTCACCACAAAAAATAAGTCCATTATCTATATCGCCTTTTACGGCATTTATAAGTGCTTGACTTATGCAATAAGGAGTATCAGTAGGATTACAAGGGATTAGGCAATTATAACAATGAGAAACCTTAGATTTTTCTGTTTCTGTAAATTGAACAAAGGAGTTCCTAATAGCTCTTCCTGGCATTCCAACAGGACTTTTTACTATGGATATACTTTCTTTATTACAATTTATATATGCTTCTTTAAACTTCATATTTGCATCACATTCATAAGTTGCCACAAAACGAGTTGCCATTTGAACTCCACTTGCACCTAGTTTTAAATATTTTGCAATATCCTTTCCATCAAAAACTCCACCTGCAACTATTATTGGAATTTTCTTTTCATATTTATCTTCATAAATAGAAGTTTCTTTTATTATATCTAGTATTGTTGAATCAAACTTTTTACTTTCATCTTCAAGTGATTCTTTAGTAAATCCTAAATGTCCTCCAGCTTTTGGCCCTTCAATTACAATCATATCTGGAGATACTTTATGATGCCTATCCCAAAGTTTTAAAATTACTTTGGCAGCTTTAAGGGAAGAAACTATAGGAGCTATTTTTACATTGCTACCTTTCGTAAATTTAGGAAGATGAGAGGGAAGGCCAGCTCCTGAAATTATTAAGTCAACTCCAGAGTCTATAGCAGCCTTTACATGCTCTGCGTAGTTATTCATAGCTACCATTAAATTAACTCCTATAATTCCATTTTGTGATTTTTCTTTAGCTATTCTTATATGTTTTTTTAAAGCTCTTAAATTAGCTTCTAAAGGATTATTCTTAAAGTCTTCTTCTAAGTATCCAGGTTGAGCACCGGATATAATTCCTATTCCTCCAGCTTTTGTTACAGCACTAGCTAAATTTGAAAGGGACACTCCAATTCCCATTCCTCCTTGTATAATAGGTAATCTAGCTGTTAAATTTCCAATTGTAAGTGGTTTTATATTCATAGAAACTATCCTTTCTGTTTAAAAATTAGAAAAACAAATATTTTGATTATTAAAATATTTGAATATAAATATATTATAAGGATAAGTCAGGAAATAAACAAGTATTAAAATAAATTAATTAATAGTGAAAAAATATGAATAAATATATTATAATTAATACTAAAGATATAGGATTATAAATAAGAAGTTAGGAGAGAGCTATGAAAAAATGTGATTGCAAGGGCTATAAAAGTTGTTTATGCAACAAGGAGCTTACTATATTTAAGGATTTAACAGAGGAAGAATTTAATAAATTAGCTACTGGAATGACATGTTTTCATTTTAATAAAGGGGAGTATATATGTTATGAAGGTGAAAAGCTTTCGAAGCTATTTTTAATAAGTAAGGGAAGTGTAAAAACATCAAAACTTACTAAGGGAGGAAAAGAGCAAATAATGCACATATTCTCTGTAGGGGACTATTTTGGAGAGACAAGCCTCTTTAATAATGAGGGAGGAATTTTATTTAATGCTATTGCTTTAAATGATGTTATAGTTTGTGCCGTAGATAAGGATAAAGTTGATAGTGTCTTAGAAGAAAATCCAAGAATAGCTATAGTTGTTTTGAAATCCTTAACTAATCGTTTAAAGGATACTGAAGAATTTGCTCATAAATTAGTAACTAATGATGTTAGAGTTAGAATAGCATATATGTTAAAAGAGTTTAAGAGAAAATATGGCAAAATAGAAAATGGGGAAATATTTATTGATTTACCAATTAATAGAGAAGATATGGCTAATTATTGTGGTATAACTAGAGAAACAATGAGTAGAAAACTCTCTATATTTGAGCACGAAGGATTAATAGAAATTAGAGGAAATAAATCTCTAATAATAAAAGACATAGAAAGATTAAATAAAATAATTTCATAGGAAACACTTATTCCTATGAAATTATTTTATTTTTAGAAAAAATTCTATTTAAAAGTTTATTTTTTCATAACTCCTTCATATTTAAATGAGGGAACATAGGCTTTTGAGTTAGTTCCACTTTCTTGTATAAAAGCATTTTTAACTCCTAAAGATGCTGCATAATCTATAAGAGATTCATAATGTTTAGGGTTTAAAGGCTTATTTATTTCAGGATAATCACAAGACTTATTCATAGGAGTATATTGATTCATAATGCTTATATAAACATCATCTCTAAATTTAGAAAATATAGTGTCTATAACTTTCTTTGAATCAAATAAAAGACCTGGAAGCATTAAATGTCTAATTATCATACCCTTTAAAAGTTTACCTTCCTCTGAAAATTTTGGAGAACCTACCTGCCTAAACATTTCATCTAATACTGGAATTAAATTGTCCTTATAATTTTTTATCTTTGAATATTTAATTGCATAATCATCCTTAAAATATTTAAAATCAGGAAGATACACATCTATGTAACCATCTAATAACTTTATAGTTTCTAAACTATCATATCCATTAGTATTATAGAGAATAGGAATACTTAATCCTTTTTCTTTTGCTATTTTTAAAGCCTCTATTATTTGAACTGCATAATGCGTTGGAGTAACTAAGTTTATATTTTCAGCTCCCTTTTCTTGAAGCTCTAAAAAGATTTCTGCTAACCTTTCAATTGATATTTCAAGTCCTTTAAAATCTTGACTTATTTCATGGTTTTGGCAAAAAACACATTTTAAATTACAATGAGAAAAAAATACTGTTCCAGATCCATTCTTAAAGGAAATAGGAGGTTCTTCCCAAGGATGAAGTTCTGCTCTAGCTACTTTAACTTTTTCACTAGCCTTACATACCCCAAGAGATTTAAATCTATTAACTTTGCAGTTTCTAGTGCAAAGAGTACATTCTTCTAATAGTTCTTTATTTTCCATTAAAACACCTCTAATCTATATTCAATATTAATTATATATTTTAAGAGATTAAGTAACAAGATTCTTAAAAATAGAATAGTGATTTATGGCATTATATGGTCTATATGTTATAATAATATATAAATAGAGGGGGCGAAATATATGGTAAGTATAAACAAAGATTTTATTTTAGATGTAGCAAAAGAAATTTTAAGTTTCCATAGTCCAAGTGGATTTTGTTTTGAGATTATGGAAAAGGTAGAAAGAATAGTTAATAATCTAGGATATGATCTAGAATTGACTAACAAGGGATGTGGAGTAATAACCATTCCTGGAGAAAGTGATGAAAAGGTTATTGGATTAGCTGCTCATGTAGATACTTTAGGGGCTATGGTTAGATCTATAACACCAAAGGGAACTTTAAAGTTTGATTTAGTAGGAGGTCCAATAGTACCAACTTTAGATTCAGAATACTGCATAATAAGAACAAGGGAAGGTAAAGAGTATACTGGAACTTTCTTAAGCACAAGCCCATCAATACATGTATTTGATGATGCATCAAGCAAGCCTAGAGATCCTAAGAATATGGAAATCAGAATTGATGAAAGAGTTTTAAATAAAGAGGATGTAAAGGCCTTAGGAATAAATAATGGAGATTTTATTTTTATAGACCCAAAAACAACAATAACTGAAAGTGGATTTATAAAATCAAGATTTATAGATGATAAGGGAAGTGTATCAGCTTTAATAGGATTATTAGAGCTATTAAAAAGAGAAAATATAAAGCCTAAATATAAAACAAAAATCTTTATATCTGTATATGAAGAAGTAGGACATGGAGCATCTTATTTACCAGAGGATATAACTGAATTTATAGCAGTAGATATGGGATGCATTGGTGATGATTTAAGTTGCACAGAGTATGATGTTTCTATTTGTGCTAAGGATTCAGGGGGACCTTATGACTATAAAATTACATCAGATCTTATAGAATTAGCTAAAAATAATAATTTAAGCTATGCAGTAGATATATATCCTAGATACGGTTCAGATGTTGGAGCTGCCTTACGAGGTGGAAATAATATAAAAGGTGGCCTTATAGGCCCTCCAATAAGATACAAGAACACAACGGCTTAAAATCGCTTAAATAGTGATGTTGAGCCGTTTTTTATTATAAATTTAACTTGGTTGTAAAGTGAAAGTGTTTATGGAAAAATATAAGAATAAGGTATATAATAAAATGAGAAATGTTATGTATTTTAGGAATTTTATTACAAGTATTTAATATAATATGAGTGTGTTAAACAATATAATAGTAGGAGATAATTATGGAAAAAGATAAAATTAAAAATACGCTATTGAGTAAGTTGAAAGAAACTAAATCACCTCCAATATTATTTGTAGGTTCTGGATTATCACAAAGATATTTAGGAACTCCAACATGGGATGGATTGTTAGAGCATTTTGCTAATATAGCTAGTGATAATGATTTAGCATATGAAATGTATTATCAAAATGCTAAGGGATTTAAAAATGATTATGGTATAAATCCTAAAATTGCAGAGCTTATTGAAAGAGATTTTAATACCAAGTGGTTTAACGATGAAATGTTTAAAAAAAGTAGAATTGAGAATAGGGAATTTGTAAAAGATAAATGTTCCCCATTTAAGATAGAAATAGCAAACTTTTTTAGAGAACAATCTAATAAAGAATATATAGAAGGAACAGAAAAAGAAATTGAATTGTTAAAAAAAGTTGGAGATAGAAGTATTGGAGGAGTAATTACAACTAATTATGATTGCTTGTTAGAAAAAGTATTTTCTAATTATCACTATAGTAAGTTTATAGGACAAGAAGAACTAATATTTTCTGATATAACTGGAATAGGTGAGATATATAAAATACATGGATGTTGCACTAAACCAGGAAGTATAATAATTAATGAAGATGATTATAAAAAATTTGACAATAAAAATTCATATCTAATAGCAAAATTATTAACTATTTTTTTAGAATATCCAATAATTTTTATAGGATATAAGATTGGAGATAAAAATATTCAAAATATATTAAAAGAAATATCAAAGTGCCTATCAAAAGAGCATTTAGAAAAGTTTGAAAATAGGTTCATTTTTATTGAGTGGAATAATACAGATAAAAAAGATGATGTAACAAAATATGCATATTCATCTATAACAATGACACAAATATTTGTGAAGGATTTTTCAATTATTTATGAAGCATTACTTGAAAATCATGTTGGTTACAACCCTAGAGCAATAAAGAAATTTAAAAAAGAAATATATAACGTTGTATTAACATCTAAGCCATCAAAATCAATAAAGGCATTTATTGATATAGATGATAGCAAATTAGATGATGTAGAAGCTGTTGTGGGTGTTGGAATAATAGACAAGCTTGGTATTAAGGGGTATGAAACTTTTTCAGCAGAAGACTTATGTAAAGATATAATTTTTGATAAAGAAAATTTAGATAAAAAATATGTTGTAGAAAAAAGTTTACCTAGTGTTATTAAGGTACATGGATTTGCTCCAGTATATAAATATATCCAGGAATATGAAGGGGAACTTGATAGAGTAATAAAAAATTATATTAAGAGAATAGAAGGTAAATATGAAAAGGAAAGAACAAATAAATTAGATATATTTCTTACTAAAAACATTATTTCAAAAAGAAAAAGTGGTGAGGTAATAAAGAAGAGTATTAAAGAATTAATGAAAGTAAAAGAGTTGGAGAAAGTTTTAAATGAAATAGTATATATAGATTATGAGTGTTTAGATGCAGATGAGTTATTATACTTTTTAAAAGTATATATAGATAAATATCCTAAAATTATATGTGCTAAATCTGGGGAGGGTACAGAAATTAGAAGATTAATTAAGATGTATGATTATATGAAATATAAAAAATAAAGGTTAAATATAAAATTTAGTTATAAATATTTAAAATGGCTTAGACAGAAAAGAGTTGAGCCATTTTTTATTTAGTTATGTAAAAGTATCACATAGAACTTTTTAAATAAGTTCACAATGAACCAATATATATATTTAGTTTAGATATATATTTAATATCAATAGACTTTTCTAATATTTAAGTGCAAATAAAAAAGAGTAAGTATTCCTTACTCTTTATTTTCAAGTTCTTCAAAAATTTCACTAAGACTTTTCTTTTCTAATTCCCTTTTCAATAATTCAATAGATAAATCAAAAAAAGTACTTTGATTTAATTTTGTTTTGTTTGATAAGTTAACTATAAATTCAAAATTATCTCCAGATAGAGTTGAGTTTATTCGTTTTCTATGAACTAAAGCCATCCTTAAAATACCTCCTAAACCTTGAAATAGCTAGGTTTCAATATATATAAATTATATCACATTACACATGGTTACACAACTTTTTTGAAAATGCTATTTACAAGTTGTGTAACTATATGTATAATTTAGTTATAAATTAAAGTTACGTAACGGTATGCAATGAACTGTAACGTTACTTAACTGAATTAAAAGGAGGTAAGCACAATGAACATATCATTTTTAAAATTAGATACCAATCTAATAACAGACACTTCTATTAATTCTAATGAGTTTAGAATATATACATATCTTTTAAGTTTATATAACCAAGAAAAAAATTGTGCTTATCCTAGCCTAGAAACGATAAGTGAAAAATTAAATATTAGCTTATCAACGGTTAAGAGAGCTATTAAACATTTAGCTGAATTAGGATATATAAGTATAGAAAAGAAGAAGGCTCAAATCGGAAATCACAACATCTATACTAAATTAAAACATCTTATTGGAGCTAAGAAAACAGAAGTAACTAATATAAAAACTTTTGAAGAGATAAAAGAAGAGAAGATAGATAACCATGAAAATGTAAGGTTAGTTAGAAAATATGTTGATGTTGATAAGAGCAAAGTTATAAGAGAAATGTTAACTCTTATGAGTAAGAAAAATGTTAGAGAAGGTATTAAAAACTTTAATAATAAATTATCTAAGGGTGTATGGAAAAAGAATACTATAAGTAATTTATTTAGGGAGATAGTTCAAGTTTACTATACTCTAGGTGAGAAAATGAATTATAAGGTATTTAACTACTACAAGAAGTATTTTGATGTTTACGCTATGCAACCATGTAAAAGAGTTGATAGTGATGGAAATATTCCAATAGAAGGACAGTTGAATATTGATTTTTACATAACTTAATTAAGTTATATTTTTTTCATAATTATAATTTATTGGAGGTATTTTAAAAATGAAATTTGGAGCAAGAAAACCGAGTTTAAAAAAGTCTATAAAAGCAAGAACAACTGGAAGGATTAAGAGAGTTATTAAGAAATCTATAAATCCATCATACGGTAAAAAAGGTATGGGTTGGGTAAACAACTCTAAGAAAGCAGCGTACAATAAGGTTTATAATAAGACAAGTTTTAATATATTTAAGAATCCACTTTCTGCAATAGGAAATATTTTAAGTTTAGGTGTGGGATTATTCTCATTGGTATTTGGATTGTTTATAGTTTATTTGTTCTTTGATTTTATATTTTTTCTTTTTAAATAAATTGTAAATAGATTAATTCTTACAGATATATTTTTATAATATAACTATAATCAAATTTAGGAGATATTTTTATGGAAAAGAAAAAGATTCGTGTTGGAATTAATGCTGTTAGAGAGGAAATAAAAAATAGTAAGGTTGTAGTAAATTGTGATATAGAAAATCAACAAGAAGATAGTTTTATCATAGATGATAAGATAATAACTTTCTTAGATAGTGAAGCACTTCATATTTATTGTTTCTTATTAGGTAAGTGTGAAGTGGGTTCAAATAAGTGTTCACCAACTAGAGAAGATATTGTAAAAGGAACTGGAATAAATAAAAATAAGATAACTTCTATATTAGACTTCTTAGAATACTTTGGGTTAGTAAAGATAAGAAGAGGTGGAGGATTTACGAATAGAAAAAACGTATATTATTTATACTCAATAAAAGAAATCAAAGATAGGTAAAAATTTACCTATCTAATTTTTTACATATTTTTAACAAATTTTTAAGAACAATAATTAACTAACGGTTTTGAAAATTTATAATATAAATATAAGGATAATTTAAAAGGAGAGATTATTGAATGATAAATGTAGATAGAGAGTATATAGAAATTGTAAAAGAGATGGCTAAGTTATTAACAAAGAAAAATAAAAAGAGTGATTGTGAAAATTTTAAAAACATATTTAGTGATGTTTGGAATATAGAGCCTAGTGATATTGCTTACCTTATGAAAGAAGATATGGAGCTATGGTTAAAGTTTGCTAATTATGAACCAGAGGATGATATAAATAATTTAATAGATATGTTATTTGACTATGAAGATGATAGGAATTTCATGTTTGAAGTGTTAAAAGAGTTACAAGTTTTTGATGATTCAAATCTAAGTCTTATTAGAAAATACCATGACTATATAGATAATAACGATGGATTTGTAGATTTGCTTATTTATGGAAAGATAGAAGAATTTAAAGAGAAATTTTGCATATAAGGAGAAGTGATATTATGATGGTGAATTTAAGTGAATTAGCAGTTTTAAAAGGTATTACTATAAATAGAGTTTTAAGAATCTTAGCTTTTATAGGGGTGGTAGCTGATGTTGAGTTCAAGCTATTCAATACTAAGACACCTCTAATAGAAGAGAGTAAGATTGAAGGTGTTGACTTCATAAATACTGTAATACTAAAGAGTGAAAAAGTAAGATTAGATGTTCTAATGGATATATACAAAGAGAGAGTTGAAGTAGAAAAGAAAAAGGAAAAGATATTAAAGGAAATATTTAAATCTTTAAATGTATGTGAGAAGAAGTTTGATGAAATAGATATATTTACTGTTGAAGAAGTTGTAGAACTTTTAGAAAAGCTTTTCAAAGAGAATTTAGATAAGTATGGTTTAAAGTGTAGAATATTTGAAGAGATATTATTAGTTAGAGATAATGAGAATATAAGTGGATATTTAGATAAGTTAACTAATGAAAAGAATAAGGCTAAAGAAGAAAGAAAAGTTATCAAAGAAGAAATGGGAATAGAAGAAGTTGAAACTATCCAAAATGAAATAAAGGTTGATATTGAAACTGGAGAAATAATAGAAGAGCAACAAGATTCAGATTTAGATATGACTATCAAAGATGTAAAAGTAAGAGAGTGGCTAGGAAATGTTGGAGAAGGAAAGAGATTTAAAGATGCTATGGAAAAAATAAAGTGGGAATGTGATAAACACGATGAAACTGCTCAACAAAGAATCGACTTTCAAAAGGAAGCATATGGAGAAGTAGTTGGAGCTTACTGTCCATTTACACCTAAACCTATAGTTACAGTTGATAATAATATTTATGATGCAGATGATATCAGCTTTTTAGATGATAATTTAGATAGTACTTTATATTGTTTATCTTTATATGCAGAAGAAATAATTCTAGCAGAGAAGGAAACTGGTTGGAATGACTTTGGCAACTTTAGAATCGAAAATAATAAATTAGTCGGAACTGGAACTAGAAAAGAAGCATATAACTTATTAGCTAAAAATGGATATATATTCGATAGAGAAATTATAGAAAAGTATAATGGTCAAATACCACACTTTGAAGAAGAGCCTAAAGGATTCGGTAAAATGTTCAAGTTTTAAAAGTAGGAGGTAGTTGTTATATGAATATATCAATGTTAAGAGAGATGAGTGAAATTGAGAGAATTAAATATTTTAGTAAGGTTACTGTTAAAGAATTAAGAGAGCTATTAAAAGGAAAGGTTAAATATCTTTCAAAGATGAATAAGGATAGTCTTATTGATAAGTGCCTAGAGATAATATTTATGAAAGATAAAGAATATGAAGAATTTGTTCGTATAACTTTCTTATCATCACAACTTACAAATAAAGATGAGTTGGAGAAGATGAAGGTTAGAGCAATTGAATTATATAGAACTTTATCTAAGAGATATCATCCAGATAGGAATAACGGATGTGACAAGAAGTTTAAAGAAATAAATAATCTATATGAAAGTATAAAGCTTGGATTCGAGCAATCATTAAGTGACATGAAAAGATATGCTAGATTTTATGAATTTAAAGAAAGAACTAAAAACATGGACACACCTTTCTAAATATGGGGATTACCTTAACATAACAAATAGTTTGTAAAAACAATGGCATCTGTTTTAAAATCATAGGCTGTCCAGCCTTATAGTTCCAAGGTGAAGAGAGATAGGATTAAATATTAAAGCATATCATCAAAACAATTACCACTAAATAAAATAACCATGCCTATATTTAAATCCTATCACTATTTAAATAAAGAGGATGTGATTTAAAACTATGCCAATGTATTCAGTATGTAGGTGTGGAGAGAAGATACCATACAGGACAAAGTATTGTGATAAGTGTAAACCTATAATTGAAAAGGAAAAGAGAAGAAATAAGATTTTATATAAAAGACAAAGAACAAATAAGTTTGGTTTAAGTGAACAACAAAAGATTTATAACTCTAAGAAATGGAGAGAAACAAAGGCTAGTGTACTGGATGAGTATAAAGGTTTGTGTGTTGGTTGTCTAGCTAAAGGATTATTAGTTCCAGCTACAGAAGTTCATCACATAGTTTGGTTGAGTAAAGATATAAGTAAAGCATATGATAAGTACAACCTTGTACCACTATGCTATAGTTGCCATGATGATATTCATAGATTGAACATTGACAACAAAGATAAATTAGAAAGTTTCTTAGAAGAAATAAAAAATAAAAATTAAAAAATAAATTTAAAATTAAAATAAATAAATAAAAATGTTTTTAGAGAGAGAAATTATTTTAAAAAATAAAAAAATAATCTAAAAAATAGATGGGGATAAAGCCGATTTTATTTTTAATGGGAGAACGAAAAGTACGAGAGGGGGTTACGAAAAATATTTTTTTGCCCCAATCAGATTTTTTTGTTCAAAAATTGATGAAAATTAATCAAAAAAACATCAAAATTTAACACGAAAAAGCGTGGGAAGCCCCATGAATACTAGGTTTGTTTGCCCCAAAGAGGTTAATGGTGAATATTTTAATATTCATCTTTTTATTTGCCCGTATTCGGCTGATATAGAAATAAAAATAGAAAGGAATGATAATGTATATATGGCTAAACCAAGAGTTCCTATGGAGCTACAGAGTAAAAAAGTTTCTAAGGAAGAAAGAGAAGCTAGAATAGAAGCAGAGAGGAAATTAGTTGGTGATAGAGATTTATTATTAAGACCACCTTCTTATTTAAATAAACAAGAGAAAAAGATTTATAAAGAGCTTATTAAACCATTACTTCATATTGAGAGTTTAGGAAATTCAGATAGGGAAATCTTTGCTATTATGGCTAATGCCAAAGCCATGATGATAGAAGCTAAGAAATCAATAGAAAATGATGGTATGCTTATTCCGAAAATGGATAGGTTTGGAAATGTAGAAATGAAAGAAAATCCTTGTATAAAAATTTATAAAGATTATGAATCTATTTTTAATAAAAATCAAAGTCAAATAGGATTATCTGCATCTGCAAGAACTAAATTAGTTCAAATTAAGCAAGAGAAAGAAGAAGAATCAGAACTGAATGATATATTTGATGGTATATAAACGCTACCTAGCTTTAGGTGGTGTTTTTTTATTGTCTAAAAAGGAGTGTGATTTATGTTTGATGAGGAAATTTATAGTTTTTCATTCTATAAATATATGAAAGATATATCAGAAGGAAAGATTACAGCATCAAAATATACAATACTACAATGTAAAAAACTAATAAATGATATAGAAAAGTCAAAAGATGAAAGTTATCCATATTATTTTGATGTTAAAATTGCAAAGAATGTTATAAGTATAATTTCAAATATGAAATTTGAAGATGGACAAAAAGCTGGTCAACCACTTAAATTAGCTAATTTTCAAATGAGTATAATTTTAAATACTTTTTGTTGGAGATTTAAAGAGGATTCTACAAAGTTTAGATTTAAAAATATAGTAGTTTTTATACCTAGAAAGAATGGAAAATCTTATATTATTGCAATTTTAGCTATACTATCAACAATGAAAGAAGCTGGGGGAGAAGCAGTAATTGCAGCTGGTAATTTAAAACAGGCAACAATTATGTATAACCAGATATGTGGATTAATAAAAAGTTACCCTTCACTATCAAAGGCGTTCAAAGTGTTAAGGTCAGAAATAAGATGCCTTGCTAAAAATTCAAAAATAAAAGCTTTAACTTCAAATGCCAAAAATATGGATGGTATAAATCCTCATTTTGTCGCTATAGATGAAGCTATGGTCGTTGATAGAGCAGTTAAATCTAGTTTATTAACTGGTAGTATGATGAGAAAGTCAGTTCAAAACTTTTATATAAGCACAGAATACAATATAGAAATGAAGAGTGGCTGGATGGATGAACAAATAGAGTATTCTCAAAATGTTTTGGATGGAATTATAGAAGATGATAGAATTTTATCTTTTATATACAGACTTGAAAATGCAGAAGAAATTTCAGATGAGAAAAATTGGATAAAAGCAAATCCAATATTACCAGAGATAGACGATTCAGAGCTTAAAGAAAAATATCAAAAGGCTTTGGTAAGTCCTAGTGAAATGAAAGATTTACTTATTAAAAACTTTAATGTAGCTCAATCCATAGCAGATGATAACGCTTATCTTGATATAGAAAAGTGGAAGGCTTGTAGAAGTGAAGAACCTATTGATTGGAAAGGTATTCATGTAAACGTAGGTGTCGACCTATCAAAAACTACCGACTTAACTGCTGTCAGCTTTACAGGAACAGATGAAAAAGGCAATATACTGGTACACTCTCACGGGTTTCTGCCAGAGGATTCTCTTTTAAGTGGAAATAGAAGAGAAAAGATAGATTATAGAAAGATGGAGCAGTTGGGATATTGTACTATCAATGAAGGTGGAGTAATTGATTATAACATTGTCAAAGAATATATTATGAATATCGAATCTGAATTTGGATGTATTATAGATAGTATCTGTTTTGATATGTATAACGCCCTACAGATGTTTTCAGAATTATCTCAAGAAGGCTTTAACGTTTTAGAGCAAAAGCAGAATATCTTATCTCTAAGCTACCCTACAAAAACATTTAGAGAAAAGGTTTATTTAGGACAAGTTAAATATGATAAAAATGAACTTCTTGATTGGTGTGTGTCATGTGCTATTACAGAAGAGGATAGAAATGGAAATGAGAAGATTAGTAAGAATAAATCTCAAAAAAATAATAAGAGAATTGATATGATAGCCGCAGTAATTTTCTCATATGCAGAAACGGTTAAGACAGAAATAAAGCCTAAATTTAATATAGATGCCTTTGGTGTTCTTTGCTAAGAGAGGTTTTAAATAACCTCTCTTTTATTATGCAAAAAAATAATTAATTAAGAAGAAAGGAAACGATGAAATATGAGTATTTTAGATAATATTAAAAGTATGTTTAATGGAAATGCCGAAGATGGTGTTGTAATTAATAGAGAGAATAATGATAGTATATTTACAAATCTATTTACTGGATTTGGTAGACAAAATAGAGATAAAAGTGAGAAATTAAGTGCCTTAAATTGTGGAATGGGTTTAATAGCTGATAGTATAGCTTCATTACCAGTTTATAAATATAAGATAAATAAAGATGGTTCTAAGACAAAAGTTGAATCAAAGATTAACTATTTATTGAATAGTAACTGTAATCAATTCACTACAAGCTACAATATGAAAAATATGATAATTAAAAATTCCATATTCTATGGTAATGGTTATATAAAGATTGTTAGAGATGATAACTTTGAAATTAAAGAGCTTATACCATTACAACAGGAATCGGTTATGTTAATGACGAATGATTGTGGAAAATCATATTACTATCAAGTTACTTTAAACGGAAAAACAGAGAGATTAGAGTATTATGAGGTAATTAATCTATGTTCTAATTCTGTTGATGGTGTTCTTGGTAGAGGTATTCTTGTAACTGGAGCAGAAACTTTAGGACTTGCAAGTTCACAACAATTATATAGTGGGGCAACATTTGAGAATGGTGTATTTGCCAAAGGTATTCTATATGTAGATAGTAACTTTTCAACAGAACAAAGAAATCAGATGATGGACAAGTTCAAAGGGTTCTTTTCAAAGGGTAATAATGGTAGATTATTGGTACTACCCAATAATAGTGAATATAAACCAATTTCTTTAAGTCCTACAGATTTAGATTTATTGAAGGAAAAGGAATTTACAATTCAAGAAATTGCTAGACTATTAAAGATTAGACCAGAGCTACTAGGGGTTAATATAAGTAGTGGTAACTATAAGAACCTAGAAGAAGGAAATAGACAATTTCTTCAATTTACTCTTCTACCATATTTAAAGAACCTAGAAGCAGTTTTAAATCATTATCTATTAACTGAAACTGAAAAAGAAAGTTCAGAGTATTGCTTCTGCTTTGATTTATCATCATTAATGGAAAGTGATATTAAAACTCAAAGTGAAGTTCTATCTAAATATGTAGGTAGTGGAATTATGAGTGTAAAGGAAGTTAGAAATAAATTAAACCTACCATTTATAGAGGGAACAGATAGTTTAACATATACAAGCTTCAACTCAATTCTAAAAGATGGTGAGTTTATTAATATGCAATCTCTAAACAGGATTAAGGAAGATGGAGAGGTCGAGAAGTCTATAACTAAAGAAGAAATTAATGTTGAAAAAGATATTAATGATACAACCATATAACAATAAAAGTAACATTTTATTTTAAAAATATAGGATTAGGAAGGTTAAAAATATGGAGAGTTATATAATCAAAAAGTTTTTCTTGCCATGTGTTTTATTTGATAAAGAAAAGTTTTATCAATGTATAGAATTTGTGGACAAAGAAGAAGAGAGAAAAAGAATAAAGTATTTAAAAGAAAAAGGGTTACTTTAATAGTAATCCTTTAATTATATATAAAAAGAAAGGATGATTTAAATATTATGCAAAATTTAGAAATTAGAGAGCAAGATGGCGTTTATAAGATTGGTGGATATATAAATGCTACAGAAAGAAATTCAAATATCTTAAAAGATAAAGAAGGAAGAAAGTTTATAGAAAAGGTTAGAGTTGGAGCGTTTAAAGAAGCTTTAGAAGATGCAGAAAAGGAAAATAGAGAAATACCTTTAATGTATAGACACAAAAAACTTATAACTAAAAATGTAGAGCTTAGAGAAGATAATATAGGTTTAAGATTTGAAGCAGAGGTTGATGAAGATACCTATAACATGGTTAAAGATAATAACCTTCAATGTAGTTTTGGTTTTGTACCTTTAAAAGAAAATATTAAGAATATTACTTTAGGATTCTATGAAAGATTACTAGAAAAGATAAAGTTATTAGAAGTTACTATTACACCACTACCAGCATACAACGGAAGTTTAGTTGAGTGTAGAGAGGGAGAGGATGAAATGGAGCTAAGAGAATTACTTGAACTAAGAGAAGAATTAGACAAGAAAATAGAAGAGCTTACTGATAAAGAATTAGAAGAAGAGAAGAAAGATGAAAAAGAAGATGAGGTTGAAAAACCTATAGAAAGAAAGATTGCAGAGATTGATGTTCAAATTGCAGAAGAAGAGGTTAATGAAAAGGAACATGAAATTGCACAAAAGAGATTAATTCTTGAAAAGGCTAAGATGCAACTTGAGTTAATTAAATTAAAAGCAGAGTAGGGGCTAAACGGGCTTCCAGCCCTATTATTCCAGAGTGAAGGGAATTAAAGATAAATAACCTTTATAAATCTATTTACCAATAGTTGTCGTTCCACGACATATCATTCCAAGGTGAGGAAATATCCTAATACTACCTTACAAAATACAATTCAAGTTAAATTAATAACTTAAATTGTATTACATAAACTTTAAAATATTTTCCTCCAATTTAAAATGAGATGTTGCCATTAGCATCTCACCTCCATTACATAAACACCTATTAATTTATAGGTGTTTTTATTATGCAAAAAATTATTAAAAAGCGAGGTAATTAATCTATGAATTTAAAAGCTTTATTAGAACAAAGAGCTGAATTAGTAGCTGAAATGGATTCTTTAGTAAATGTTGAGGTTAGAGAAGGTGAAGAAACACCAGACTTAGACATGGAAAAATTCAACGCATTAAAAGCAAAAGTTGAGAAATTAGACGAAGAAATTAAGGCTATAAAAGAGCTTGATGTTATTAAAAATGCAAAAACAGAAATCAAAGTTGAAGAGAAAGGAAATGATGAAAAAGTGGAAATCAGAGAAAGATTAATGAATGGAGAAGAAGTTGAAATAAGAAGTGGTGAAATGTCAACAACAACTGTTGGTGGTGGAATAAATAAGGAAGTAGTTCCAGGTGTTATACAAAAGGTAACAGAAGTATCACCTTTATTTGCAAAAGCACACAAAATAAATACTGCTTCAAATAGTGCTTTAACAATCCAAGGAAACAAAGCTGGTGAATTTGTAAAGATTTCAGAATTACAAGAATACACAAAGAAACAAGCAACTTACGATGAGAAAACAATAAAGGCTGAAAAGTATGGACTTTGTTGTGTAGTTAGTGAAGAGTTACTTGAAGATGCTTCATTTGACATAGAAGCAAACTTAAAAGCTCAAATGGTTGAAGGTTGTTCATTAACAGTTAACAAATTAATAGTTCAAAAATTAGAAGCAGCTAGTGATTCTGTAAAGGCTGAGGGTTCAACATTAGATGTTGATACTTTAACTGAAATGTACTTCAAGATGCAACAATCTTATAGAAATGGTGCTATATGGATAATAAATCCACAAATGGAAATGACTATTGCTAAATTAACTGATAAAATAGGACAACCTATATTAGTTAGAAGCTTTACAGATAGACCAGTAATAACAATATTTGGATGCGAAGTTGTAGTTGATTCTAACGTAACAAAACCAATGTTTGTAAACTTAAATAAAGCTATAACAGTTGCTTTAAGAAGAAATATGTCAGTTAAGAGAGATGATTCAATAGGATTCCTAAGTGGTACTGTTGCATTTAGAGCTGATATAAGATTAGATGCAGTAACAACTGTAGAAGAAGCTATAGTTATAGGTAATTCAGTAGTTGTTACTGCATTAGTTGAAAGAAAAAGAAAATAGTTCTATCTAATTAATGAGAATGGTTTTAATAATCATTCTCTTTACATAAAAATCTACAGTTCATTACTTTTCATGAAATCTATTTTTCTCCTTTGACATCATATGGTGGATTTTGTAGATTTTCTCCACCATATAAATTTACATAATTTCTATAAATGAAAGGATGTGTAGAAATGGTAGATTTAAATTTAATTGATTTAGAGTATATAAAAAATTACCTAAGAATTGAACAGGACTTCAAAGATGATGATATAGAGCTAGAAACTTATATGATTGTGGCAAAGAGTTATCTTATGAAAAAATGTGGTTTAACAGAAGAAGAGTTTGGAAATTCACAAACATTATTAATTCCTTACTTAATGTTAGTAGCAGAATTTTATACTAATAAAAGCATTACTGTAACTACTAATAGTAAGATAAATCCAATATTAGATAGATTTTTAGCTATAAGTACAAAGGAGTTGTTATAGATGGTAAATGTTGGTGAATTGAGAGATAAGATAGAAATTTATTCCATTGGAAATGTAATTGACGAAAATACAGGAATGGACACAAAGAAAGAAGTTCTTAAATTTACATTAAGAGCTAAATATCAACCTATGAATGGAAAAGAGTTCTATCAAAGTGCTAGTGATAATATGGAGATATTCTCTAAATTCCTATGTAGAAAAAGAGATGTTTCTGAAAAAGATATCGTTGTTTACAATGGCAAGAAATTTAATATTGAATTTATAGAGCCTATAGGAATGGAATTTATTAAACTTCATGCAACTTACAGAGAGGTGTAATTATGGGTTTACAATTTGATTTTTCAGAACTTAAACAAAAATTATCCGAATTAGATAATAAGGTTCAAAATGAAATTAGTGAAAAAGCTTTAGTTGCTGGAGCTGAACCAATAGAGCAAAAGCAAAAACAATTAGCCCCTGTAAAAACTGGTGAACTTAAAAAGAATCTAGTTAAAGGTGAAGTTAAGAAAAGTAAAGGAATTAAAAAGATTAAAATTGGAGTTCAAAAAGGAGCTTCACAGGATGTAAAGGACAGGGCATATTATCAAAACTACGGCTTTAGGTCGAGAGGTGGGTTGTTCTTCATGGAGCAATCTATAGAATCAACTAAAAGTAAATCAGTTGAAGAAATGGCTAAGGTGATAAAGGAGGAATTAACATAATGCTTATAAATCCTTTAATAATTAAAATATTAAAACCTTTAGAAATACCAGTTGCTTTAATCAAATATACTGGAAATTCTACCAAGTATATAGTTTTTAGTACAACTAATCAAAGAGATTCTTCATTTTATGATGATGAAGCAAATTCTGAAATTATAAATGTTGGATTAAATTTCTATTATACAAATGCAGAAGATATGGCTTTAATAGAAGAGATTAAAACTATATTAAAAGAAAACAATTTTACAATTATATCTAGTAGAGATGTAGGGTGTGTTGATGGTATATACAATTATGCCTTTTATTGTAGATATGAAAATAAATTTTAAAACCATTTAGAAGTTAATCTAGGTGGTTTTCTTACATAGAACATCATTCAAATTTTGAATGGTGTTTTTATTATGCAAAAAATAATTAATTACAGAAAGGAAATGATAAAAAATGGCAAGAAGTGGATTAGTCGGATTAAAGGATATCCATGTAGGAATTTATAAAGGAGATGGAACAGCTTACGAAGGAGTGACTGTATTACCAGGAGCTTTAACTGCAAAGATAACAGTTAATGAAACAAGTGAATCTTTTTACGCTGATGATGCGTTAATAGAAGTTGTTAACGGACTTGAAGGAATAGAACTAGAATTTGAATTAGCTGGACTTTCAACTAAAGAGAAAGCATTATTATTAGGTCAAAAGATAACTAATGGAATATTAGAGGAAAGTATTGCAGATATTGGAAGTAGACCATATATAGGAATGACATTTAGTGCAGAACTATCTAATGGTGGTCAAAGATTAGTGTCTATTCCTAAGATAAAATTCTCACCTAACGAAGATGAGTACAGTACAAAGCAAGATAAGATTGAAAAGACACCAGCTAAATTAAAAGGAACTGCCGTTCCATTAGATAGTGGTACTTATAAAATTACTGCTGACATTAAGGTAAACAAAGAAGACAGTACTGCATGGAATGGTTCTAAAGTTGAAGAAGATGGTACTATAATTATTGCTAAAACAGCTAGAGAATCTTTCTTAAAGAAAATACCACAAACAACAGAAGAAGCTTCAACAGAATTAAAAAAAGGTGGAGAGTAGCCAAAAGAAAAAAAGGTAGATAGTTTCTACCTTTCTTTACATACTATCAGTTTGATAGAAATTTAAAGTAATAAAGGAGAAATGTAAAATGATAAAAGTTTTAGAGTTAAATGGTAAACAATTCCCATTAAAGTTTAACATGGGAGTTTTAAGAAGATTACAAAGAGATAAAGGATTAAATATGAAAGGTTTATTTGAAGCACTTTCAATCCAAGATTTAGATGTTATATATAAGCTTTTTGAAGAAATGTTAGTAGATAAGAAGCAATATGATGAGGACTTTTTAGATGAATTAAGTTTTGAGGATTTTAGTAAGTTAATAACCGTTGTTACAGAGCTTATCACTTCTTCAATGCCTAAAGAAGATAAATCAAAAAAAACAACAAAGAAGAAGTAGACGATAATCAAGATTGGGATTTTGATTTTATGGAATATGTATGGTGTACCTTGCTAAATAGAGATAATTTTGAAGAAACTACACCATTAGAATGGTTTAGTCAGTTTGAGATTTACAAGAAAATAAACAACATAGACCAAGATAATAATAGTGCTAATAATGTACGTTCCAATAGTACAAAATCTGATGGAACTACTTATATAGATTATATTTTATAACAAAAAGGGGTGGAGGGATAAATAAATCTCTTTACCCCTTATTTTTTTAAAAGGAGTGATTAAATGAAATTTCAAAGAAGAGAAAAAAGTAAAAACCCTATAGACATATACGGGGTAGGAACTGTTGATACTGGAGCTATGTTTAAACAATATGACATGAATACCTCTATCTTAGAATTGGAATTGGTTGCAGACGGAGAACCAGTTCACTTAACAAATGAAGATATTTATTTAACCGTAAAATCTTCAACTGAAATTAATACAGATGAATTAAAGGTTAGAGCTAGAAAAATTAATGACAATTTATTAGAAATCTATCTATCAGAAGATATTCTTAAAAATGCTGGTGATATGATAGCAGAAATTTTAATTGTAGATGTTGAAGGAGAGCAAAGATTAACTTCTGAAAGTTTTACATTTAAAATAGAAGCTTCTTTAACACCTAATATGAAAAATTTAAATTTTGAAAAAGCATTTGAAAAAGGAGATGATGAATAATGGCAGAAACAATTCAATCCTTATTAGTTGAGTTGGGGCTTGATGCAACTTCATTCGATAAAGGCATTACACAGGCGAATAGGTCAATTAAATCTTTAGATAAAGGATTTAAGGAATCTCAAAAAGCCATTAAATTAAATGAAAACAGTTTAGAATCATATAGCAACGCTTTAAAAGCTGGTGAAAATCTATTAGGAGCTTATAAGAATAAGTTAGAGATTTTAAACGGTTCATATGATAAATATAAAACTAAACTTGAAGGATTAGTTCAAAGACAGAAGGAGCTTCCAGATGAAATAAATAAATCAAAAGAAGCCTTAAAAGAACTAGCAAGTACAGTTGGAAAAGGTTCAGAACAGTATAAAACAGCTAAGGCAGATTTAGACAAATTAAAAGCCGAATTTAAGGGAATGGATAATAGTATATCTAGTGCTATAAATTCTCTTAGAAATGTTGAAAATCAGATGAAAGATGTTGGAAATAAATCCAAAACTCTTGAAAATGATTTAGAGGGATTACAAAAGAAATTTAAAACATTAGATAGTGGTTTCTCTATTCAAAAAGTTATCAAACAGTTTGATGATGTTAAAAAGAAAGCTGGAGATTTAGCAGAAACAGTTGATAAAATCAAAGATAAGACAGAAAAGCTTAGTGTAGGGGCAACTGCTGGTATAGGAGCTATAGGAGCAATTAGTTTAGAAAGTTCCAATAACGCTATGAAGCTAAAAGGAGCTTTAGGATTAACGGAAGAAGAAGCTCAAAAACTTAAAGAAACTGCCAGAGATATAGCAAAAGATGGTTTTGATTTTTCAGAAGCTAATGATTCTCTTATAAAAATTAAACAAACTTTGGGTGATGCTTTAAATCCAGAGCAAGTTGAAGGTTTATCCAAAGCTTTACTATCAATGAATAAAGTTTTTGATGTAGATATGAATGATAGTATCAGAGCAGTATCAATCATGATGAAGAACTTTGGTATTGGTAGTGAAGAAGCGACAGACATTTTAGTTGCTGGACTACAAAATGGTTTAGATATATCAGGTGATTTCCTTGATACTTTTAGTGAGTATTCTGTTCAATTAAACACTTTAGGTTATACTGCCGAAGATTCATTTAATCTTATGGCTAGTGGTATGGAGAACGGTGTATTTAACATGGATAAGTTAATTGATATGGTCAAAGAAGGTAGATTAAGATTAACTGAAATGAATGATGCAAGTAAAGAAGCCATAGATTCTATAGGATTAAATGCCGAAACAGTTCAACAAAATATAAGTGCTGGTGGAGAAACTGCTAGAAAGCAAATGACAGAATTAGCTCAAAAGATACTAGAGATTAAAAACCCAACAGAACAAGCTAGGGTGGCTACAGCCTTATTTGGTACACAATTTGAAGATTTAGGAATAAATGGAATTAAGTCATTAGCTGGGGTTGATGAAAGTTTAATCCAAACTAAAGGAAAAACACAAGAATTAACTAAGACAGTTGAAGAGAGTTTTGGTGCTAAGATGCGTGGAGCATTTGAAGAAGTAAAAGAACCTCTTGCAGAATTAGGAGAGAATGTACTTTTACCTATGATTCAAACAGTAGGTGAGTTAGCTGGTAAATTTGCCGAATGGTTTGGAAAACTTGATGAAGGAACTCAAAAATTTATTCTATTTGGAGCTATAGGAGTTGCAGTTGTTACACCAATACTTGGAGCTTTTAGTGGTTTATTAAATACCTTCAAGCTTTTAGCTGGTGGTATAAGTTTCTTGGCTGGAAAGTTTGAGGGTTTAGGAGAAAAAGTTGGAGGATTTAAAGGTAAACTTGCTGGACTAGCTAAATTTGCTTCTAATCCTTTATTACTTGCTGGGGCAGTTCTTGGAATGATGGCAGCTATAGGAGAGAGTGAAGGTACAATCTTAAAATTACAGGAGAAATTCGGTAATCTAGGATTAGTATTCGGTGGAATATGCGAGTTTATAAGTGGTGTATGGCAATTAACTATAGGAAATATTATAAATTTAGGTATGTTTGCAGTCGATGCAGTTGCAGCAATATTCACAGGAAAAACTATGGATGAAGCAATAGAAAGTTTTAACGCAAGATGTGAAACGACTACAAGAGAAGCAATGTCAAAAATAAAGCTAGAAACAACTAGAGGGATGTATGAGCTAAGACAATTAAGTGACGAACAGTTAACTCAAATGACAGATTCAATGAGGGTTACACTTGACAACATACCTTTAATTGTTGATGGAGAGTTTCAACAAGCAGCTCAAAATATGGCAAATTCTTTAACTACAATGAATCAAAATCAGCTTCTAGCCCTAACAAATATGAACGATACTACTAGAAATTTATTTAGTGGTATAAGAGAGGGTATGAGTGTTGATGAAATAGTTCCTATCTTAACACATAACTTTGAGTTAATTAAATCAACAGGGAAATTAAACATTGATGAGTTAAAGCAAGGTGTTGAGAGTGGTATGGGTACTATCTCTAGTCAAATGGATTCTAAGAGTGCCGAAGGTGCTAATGCAGTTAGTGGCAATATGGAAAACGCTAAAAATAATGTTGTTTCAAAAGTTAATGAAATGGCTAACGAAGGTGCTAGCGGTATGGCTCGAGTGGCTGGCAACATGATAGACGAAAGTGGAAAAATACCTCCAGAAATTCAATCTAACATGGAAAAGTCAACATCTACTATACAAAACGCATTATCTGATATGGCTAAGAATATTGAAAAATCTTTCAATGACTTATGTTACAATGCAGAGCATTATTTGGGTAGAATTGTAGACAAAGCTGGAGAATTAGGGCGTGCCTTTGAAAGTGCGAGAATAAAAGTTTACAATTTTTCATCAGATGCCATGAGATATGTGGATAACGCTTCATCTAATATCATTAGAGATTGGAATGAAGTTATAAATACCGTTAATAGGAATATTAGTGGTAGCGTAAGCATCAAAAGAACCATAACCACTACAGAGGTTACAAAGAAAGAACCAGCTACCTTTGGATTAAATACAAACACACCTTTACAATTATTAAATGACACTATACTGCCTATAGTAGATTTTAGTGATTTAAGGACTGGTGGTAGTTCATACAATATAACTGCTGGAGTTGCAAACGCACTTTCAATTAATAAAGATAGAAATGATAATTCATTCAAATCTGAATTTAAAGATATGAAGAAATTGTTAATTAAGTTAATTGAGGTTGCAGAAGAAGGTAAGTATATAAATGTTGAAAATGAACTAAAACTTGACGGAAGAGTTATGGCTAAAGGTATTGCAAAATATGTCAATGAAGAAATTAAAATCATGGATAAAAGACAACAAAGATTAGGTGGAGTATTTTAATCTCCACCTTTTTATATATAAGAAAGGAGAAATTTAACATATGCCAAAATTAGAAATAAATTATGATGGATATAATTTAAGTGATTATTGTAAAATCCTTAAAATATCAGATGAAATTTTACCTAATAGAACTAATAAGAGTAAGGAAATTCCTTCATCTAATGGTTCTTATTATTTAGGATATAAATATGGTGAAAGAATTATAAAGGTTGACATTTTAATTAATGAAAGTGATGAAAGAATTTCTAAGGAAAAGGTAGATAAACTTTCAAAGATACTTAATGTTGAAAAGCCTAAGAAATTATATAAAAATACAAAAGAAAGATATGTGTATGCAGTTTTAAATGGAAATACAGATATTAATAAGTTTTGGAGTGCAAAAACTATAACTTTAGAATTTGTGTGCTATGATTCAACTATTTATAGTGATAAATGGAATTGTTTTACACCTAATGAAAGAGGAATCATAACTCTTCAAAATGATAGTAACCATAAGACTTATCAAAATATAGGTGTAACATTTAAGAATAAGGCTTGTTTCTTTCAAGCTACTAATAAAAAAGGGGAAACTGTATTAGTAGGAGTTCCAAAGCAAGTGGGACAAGCAACTAACTACGAATCTGATATCATCTTAAATGATAATTGTCAAAGCAAATCAACCTTCACTTCAATTTCAGATAGTTTATTCCCTTCTCAATATGATACTAACGGTACTTATGAAGTTGGTTTAAATGGTAATGGTATTATATGTAACAACTATGGTAGTGGAGAAGATTGGCATGGTTGTGCATTTAGAAGAAACCTAGGAACTGATGTAGATGAGTTTGAGGTTGAAGTTGATGTAGTTATGAGTTCTCAAGGCGAAAACTATCAAGTACCACCTCCACAACCTCTACCACCTCAAGCCCCACCAAACACATCTAATACTTGTTTAGGAACTTATAAGGTTGTAAATTGTGGTGGCTTATGGATAAATAGAACGCCTTCAACTGCAGAGCCAATATATGCTATGGCACCAGGGGATATAGTTTATCCAGAAGAAGTTCAAGGGATATGGATGAAGCACACATTTAAAAATAGATTAGGTCAAACTTATACTGGTTGGTCAAGCTCTAAATATCTTCAAAAGATATCAGATAAAGGAAGAACTAGAGATTCTCACTTTGAGGATGATTATGCAGAAAGACAACTAGGTAACATGATGATAAGAGGTTACGACAGAAGTGGTACAGTTCTATTTGAGAATTGGATTTATGATGCTTCTATGTACTTTGAATGTAATGAGCCTAGCATATGGATAGGAACTAAAAAAGTATTATCAGAAGAAGCAACTGGAACTAGACAACCAGATGGAGGGGCTAGTGGTGCTATAGGTAGATTTAATGATTTTAACGGAAAATTCATTATAAAAAGAGAAAAGAACGAAGCTGGAAGATATCTATGGAGTGCTACAGTTAATAAGATTGAAGGTGGAAAAATAGTAGCTTCCATAGGAACAGATAACGTACTATGTGATTCAAACTTCCCAACTGGCCAGTTAAATTATATAGGTGTATTTATAGGTCAATGGAAAGATTATACACCAATGTCTGTTATGGCAGTTACTAATATTAAAGTTAGAAAACTTAACTTTAAGACAGATGAAGAGGTTGTTGGAAATGTAACTTTATTCAACCCTGGGGATGATTTACAAATAGACTTCTCAAGTGGGGAGGTTACTATTAATGGTGTCAACTATATAGAAAGGGTTGATATAGGAAGCAACTTCTTTGAAACACCTCCTGGTGAATCTCAAGTAATTGTTAGAAGTGATGATGAAGAGATGGTTGTTTCCTCTTCAATTCAAGAAAGATATATATAGGATAGACAATTGTCTATCCTTTATTCTTCTCCATGATATTTATATTCTTCTTTTATGTCATAATAAGAAATCTTTTTAGAATCTTTTATATATTCGCATTTTTGAACATATCCAATTTTAATTAAATCATTTAATAATTTATCTATTTTTTTATCAGAAAAATTAGTTAATTCCATTAATCTCTTTTTTTGATTTTCTTTTATATTTTCATTTCCATCTAAATAAGCAAGGTTTAAATATACAAATTTTGCATCAGTATTTATATTACCATTCCTTATAATATCATGTCTTACATATGTATAACCATCCATATTAAATCACCTCAATAATTATTTTAACATAATAGCTTCTTAATTTTAAAAATAAAAGTTAAATTTTATTTTAAATATAAAAGTTGATAAAAATGTTTTATTATAAAATTTTGATTATTATCTTTTAAAATATTTTATAAAATATGTATTATATTGAATAATAAAATAAAAAGTGGTAAAATTTTAACGTTATTTAATGAGAAATGAGGGATTGTATGTTTAAAGAGTTACTTCTTAACGTTGACAATATAGAATGTGTAATAAATGATTATTTTAAAGAAAAATATTCTAACTATAAAGTTAGTTTAAATTATAAAAAAACAAAAGAAAACAACAAAGTTTATGATGTTGAATTTGATGGAAAGAGATTATTTTTATCAGTTTTTATAAATAAACAGGGCAAAGTAACTTTAAAAGTTAAAGAAGGAAAAGAACAAGAAGAAAAAGAGTTGTTAGCTACTTATATAGTTAATTCGCCTAAGTGTAAAATAGAAAGTGAAGGAAATAGCAAACCTTTATCGTTTAAAAATATAGATTTTAATGATTTTCAAAATATTATAAGTATTATTGAAGAAGAAGAATGGTGTACAAGTTGTAATGTAAAAGAAGATGACAATATTAAGTTATCATACAAAATTATTGGAAGATATAGAGATGTTTTAACGGTCAATTACTTTAAAACAACTAATAAGGTAACATTACAAGGGCTACATTTAGAAGTATTTAATTACACTACATCATTTTTAAATGAATTACTAGATGTAGAAGATGTTGTTAATACTATGAATGAAGCGTGTAATAACAGTATAGGTATTGTAACTATAGAGGATAAATTTAAATCTATAATGCCTAATTCATATGATAAGCATACTGAAAAATTAAAGAAATCTTTAATTAAATCTGTGTATAATTTAGAAGCTACTTGTCAAGACTTAACTTGCACAGAGTTAATTTTTGAACCTTTAAGAGCTTTAGAAGGACATATAATAGTTACATTGAGTAAAAATTATGGAGTTGTAAAGCCATATGTAAATAATTTATCAATGTTTAAATATATAGAGGAAGATGATATAATAAAATTCAGATTTAAAGAAGATGAAAATAAAGTAGCAGAAAAAGATAATAAGGTTGATTACTACATCAAAGCTTATAAACATATAGTTAAGTATAGACATAGATATTTTCATTGGAATTGGAATGAGGATTTAGTTACAGATAAACAAACTCTTCATTTAGAGGATGTGGAAGTTGCTAAAGGAATAATTTTAGACACATTAAATTTAATTGATGAGTATTATGTATAATAATGTTAATACAAGGAGGTGTTAGAAATGAAAAAATATGAAATAACTGTTTTAAGAGAAGAGAATCAGTATATTATTTTTTCAACAACTTATATATCACCTTTGGATTTTATAAAAGATATTGAAAAGGACATGAAAGATATTGTTAATTATAATGTTGAAGTTGTTTTTGATTTCTTGTTAAGTTCTGGAAACTCTAAGGAGCGTTTTGGAAAAATTAATTATAATGGTAGTGGATTTGATATGAGAAGTTTTGAATTTATTAATGTTCCTAAAAAAAATAAGTTAAGAGAAATTTCTGCAAATTATTATAAAGATAAAAATGAAAATTTAGATAATTCTATTTTAACTACTATTCAGAAAAAGATGATAAAAAAAGGAATTGTTATATAAAAAGATTAGGGACTTTGTCCTAATCTTTTTTAATATATCTTTATAAATTAAAATAAATCTAATCTCTACTTTAATTAAAGTATGCTATATTCATACATTTTTCGCACATTTTTTCTTCTTTATAAAGTTCAAAAGCATTAAGGTTATATTCAAGTTTTTCTTTAGGCATATAAACCCCACATAAACTAAAATTACCATTATACTTCATTTTATTTACTATATGATATAATTTCCCAGTTTCTGTTTTCCCTATACTAGACATTCACTCACCTCCTTAAATATTTTAGATTGTTATAATTCAATAGACAAATCATAAATAACTATATTTACATATACTATTTCATCAGATTCATTATTTTTCTTAAAATCACATTGCCATTCATTATTATTTATTCTCATTCGTTTTACACATTGATTATGTTTTTCTAAGATATCATCAATAGTACATAATATTTTAGAAAAGTTTTTATTTCTTTTATTAAATATTATTAATGAAGTTTTTGTATCTCTCCATCTCATGTAACTAAATAATTGATTAATAGCATCTATAAATAAACTTTTACCTGTCCAAATTTTACATTCTCCTATGTAAGCACTTTTATTATCAAAAGGTATATGAATATCTGTCTTTCCTCTTTTGTTAAATGTTTCACCAGTAGCAGTTCCTAAATAATGAGTATTAAGTGAAGCTAGTATTACATCTCTTAATTCTTCTTCTTCAAGTTGAGAAAAGGTTTTTGCTGCTTTTTCCATAGAAATACATGAAAGATTAATAATATTTTTTATGTTATTATAATCAGCATCAGAAATTCCGTATTCAACTGGATTGCTTTTGCGTCGTGGGAAAGATGTATTTTTATTTTTTTTTACTTTTTTTAATCTAATAGGTTTAATATTTGGAGCATCTTTATTTAATTCTAAAGGAATATTTAGCTTTTCTCTTAATTTTAAATAATTTTCTGCTTTTTTTAGTCTTTCTTGAAGGTGGTTTTGTATAATTGACATTAAAGAAGAATTATAATCTTTTATATCAGAATTAACATTATTAATCATTTTGATATAATTTGAGAATTTTGAGTTAAATTCTTTTGTAATAAATTCAATCATATGTTCTTGAGAATCAATAAAGCTTCTTTCATAAGTCTGAGAAAATATAATTTTTCCTTCTTCTTCATAAGTTGGATTTATTATATTATCAACTTCAAACTTGCTTAATATAGAGCTAGCGGGGTGCAGATATAGTAAATCTACATTGCCTTCAAATGGGATTTTATATATAATTTTATATCCATCAATATTATAATATTGGGTTTGGCAATAGGAGTTATCAAACCATTTATTATCTTTTGGAATTTTAGTTTCTTGAACATCATATGGTATATAATTAATATCTGTTTCTACTTCTATTAAATCGAATTCAAATTTATTATAAAAATATTCTTCTAAATCTTCTAAATTACTATTACAAATATTATCATTAGTAAGTTTTTCTATTTCATTTTTTATATACAAATTTTGAGCTTTAATAAAATCAAAAGTGTCTTTTCGATTAAATAATTCCATGGATAATCCTCCTAAAATATTACTTTCTTTTATTATAGCATATGGAAATTATTTGTTAATAATAAATTTAATATCATTCAGTATTAATTTAAAATTAAAATAATTTTATTATATTTTATTTAAAGTTGTAGTATATTGGCTATGTTTTACTTTAATAAAAATACTATTATGTTTTTTGTTATGTCTATATTATTTGATATAAGATACTTTATTAGAATTATTAAGTTTAAACCCATAAATGATTTTTGTCAATAATTTATTATAGGATAAAAAGTAATTATAATAGTAATTAAGAGAATTTTAGGAGGTAATTTTTATGATATATGCTTTAAATGATAAAAATGAAAAAATAGATATTGAAGATAGTATAAGAGGAGAAAAATATATTTGTCCTTGTTGCAATGGTGAAGTTATTCAAAAGAAAGGTAATGTTAATATGTGGCACTATGCACATAAAAACTTAGGACTTTGTGACGAATGGTATTCAGAGAATGAGTGGACAAAAGAATTTAGTGAAAAGTTCCCACAAGAATTTAGAGAAGTCATTGTTACTGGAAAAGATAATAGAAGAAGAATTGCACATATAAAAGTTGAAAATTTAATAATTCAATTACAAAGTAAATCTATGACATCAGCAGAATTTCAAGAAAAAGTTGATTTTTTTAGTGAAAATAGTGCTTTAGTTTGGTTAGTTGATTTAAGAGGAAAAGATATTAGTAAATTTATACCTAAGAAAAAGAGAAAAACAGAAATGTTTAAATGGAAACACGCTTGGAAATTTAATGATATGAAAAAGTTTGATAATCAACAATTTGATTTGTTTTTTCAATTAGATGAAGATGTTTTTATAAAAATTGTATGGAATAAAGAAGGTTTTAAAATTTTTGGTGGTTATAGATATAATAGTGATAGTTTTATGAATTTTCTAAGAAAAAAATACAGAAATACTAGATAGTGGCTCAATAGTCACTATTTTTTAATAGCAGAAAAATTAATTTAATAATACTGATTTATGGCTTCTTTTTATTTTACAATTTACCAACGTTTTACCATTAATTCTCACAGTTAGAATTTTATAATATAATTATGTGGATAATTTATTCATATATTATTTATCAATGTATAATTGTTAATAAATTGTTAATTTTTAATTTGGTGGTCAAAAAAGTGTTATTAGTATGGGTAGTTCTTTATATTATATAATATAGAGGTCATTTAATGACTAGAAAGGAAGTGTTTAATATAAAAGTTAATAAAGAGTATATTTTAGAGGAAGCATTTAATTATTATAGGACAGAACATAAATTAGAGGTTTATAATAGTTTGGCAGAAGATTTGGGGGTTTCTCAAAGAACCATAACAAGATTCTTAAATACAAAAACAATAAGTAAAGAGATGTTATTAGGTATTCAAAGCTTATTAAAGTTAGATGTAACAAAGATATTTATAGATAATTAGTTTTTTAAAAGAAGTCTATTATTGGCTTCTTTTATTTTTTTCATAGCATAAATTCTAGCAGATAAAATTATATAATAATAAATATAGGAGGTGTAATTCAATTTAGTAATATGATTCTCTCCTATCATATTACATAGGTAACTAAGAGTTACAAAATTCTATTAAGCAAAAGGAGAAGATTTTTTATGAAAAAAATAATAACAAAAGGGTTTGTTAACAAAGAAACTGGTGAGTTTTTCGATGTGAGTGAATTAATTGAAGTAAAGGAAAGTAACGATGTAAAAAATAGCTTTAAAAGTATTCAGAATACAAATGATTATATCAATGATAATTTAGGTTACTATTTTCATCTATTATATGGAGATATATTAAAATTAGATTTAGAGCCACAAATGCTAGTAAGATTTTTATATTTATGTAGCTATATGAATTATCAATATACATTAGTATCTGGTAATACAAAAGCTCAAAAGAAAATATCAGAAAGTGAATTACAAGATATATTAAAACTTAACAAAACAACTTTCTTTGAAACTAAAAAATACTTATTAGATAATAACTTAATAATCATTGAAGATAATAAAATTAAGATAGATGATAAGTTTGTAAAAAAAGGAAAAGGTGTTTTAAAAGGAGATTTAATAAATATGGAAGTTACAAGAATTTTCAACAACGGAATACAAGATTTATATAATGGAGTTAAACCAATTCAACATAAAAAATTAGAAACTTTTATAAGAATATTACCATTTATAAATATAAAATATAATATAATTTGTGAAAATCCATTAGAAACAGATATAGAAAAAGTTAAACCTTTAAAATGGACAGAGCTAGGAAGATTGATTGGATTATCTCCAGCAACTTCAAAAAGGTTAAGAAGTGAGTTGTGGAGTTTGAAGGTTAATGATTCTGTAGCTATTGGTGAATTTTCAACATTCTTATGTGGTAAATCAATAGTAATAAATCCAAGTGTATATTACAAAGGTAATAATATTGACGATTTGGCGGGTATAGTTAATATGTTCAAAGTGAGAAGGTAGATTTTTTCTACCTTTTTCTTTTTATAACACAAAAAAAGGTATCATTTTACGAACTAAAACACAAAAAAAGGTATCATTTTACGAACTGGAAAATGCCTTTAATCAAAGTAATATTGTCATTTGTTAAAATTATTGCTTATATATTATGAGGGTTTATATAATTAATTTAAAACAGTTTATAAGGTTTCTGTTTGTGTCAAAATTCTCAAAAAAAGGTGACACTTTATATATCTCAAAATATCTTAATTTTGGGGCGTAGCCACAAAATGGGGTGATGAGGAACGAACTACCCCATACCTATCCTCTTCATTTAATATGTATATGGCAAGGATAACATATTATTTTACACTTCTAAAAATGTGGAAAAAAGTACATTAATATATATAGAGTAGGATAGGTTCGCAAAGCTCACCTACCCTAGTTGCCTATTCGGCAACTAAGGACTTCTTATAAATATCTATTAATCAATCTGTTTATCAATAAACGGGCTTCCAGCCCTATTATTCCAAGGTGAGTTAATATATCAAAAAATCTTTTTCTTGTTTTATTTAATATGAAAATAAAAAAATAGTAGAGCTTCATGTTCTACTATTACATACTACCTAAACTTCTAATTTATATAAATTCTTATAATTCTATATGGGTGGACTTATAGACATCCAAGTTTACCCATAGCCTTACATAATTTAAGGAGGTATTTTTATGGAAAAAATAGATGAAGGATTTTCAGTTAATCAGAATACAATAGAACTCTATGAAAAATCTGTAACTTTATTTTACTCTCTAAAAACTGGAGATATAAAATTGTATGCTGGTGGAATACAAGGTATGGATTTTTTTGGAAAAGATAAAGATGATTACAATTATGGATATATAGTTGTAGAGAAGGATGATTTCCTATTAAATAACTTAGAAAATTTTAAGGTTATAGATGGAGAACTTCAATTAAAAGAAGATTCATTTATATCTAAATATATGAGATAGACTACTATCTCTTTTTTACATATCTAAATTTAATTAGAGGGAGAATGGGTTATGTTTGATGATGTTTTAGATTTGGTTAATGATAGTGTTAAGTTTAAGTTGCTTTTATTAGAAAGTATGATAAATGGACTTAGAGCAAAAGAAGATTCTATGAGTGAAGAAATGAGAGAAGAATATAAAGAAATTATAATAGAGCTTTCAGTTGACATAATGAATATGATTTTAAGGAGTAGCTAGAAGTTACTCATACATAAACCGTTAGTATTTTTACTTAACGCTAGTTGGAGAAAACTATTTTATTTAAAAAGGAGATTGAAGAGTAATGAACAGAAAGTTTTTAGACAGAAAAAGAAGTACATTTGAAGTTATGTACTTCTTTGTAGTTGCAATGATAGTTATAGATGCTATGAAAGTAGTTCTATAATTAAATTATTAGAGATAGTAAATTTATCTCTAATACATATATTTAAGTATATGTGTAACATAACGACATTTTAATATTCTTTTTTAGAGTGGGTTTTTATATTTTTCCCACTCTTTTTTTACATAAAACATTTAAAGGAGAGATTTTTAATGAGAAATGATGAATGGCAATTAATATATGATAGTGGAAATATAGTTAAATATATAAATAAGCAAGGTGAAATTTTAAAATACAATTTTAGCAAAGGAGAAGCTAGAATTATAAAACCTTCTACTAATCCTAATGGCTATAAGACAACTTTAGTTAATACAAGAATAGAGAATGAAAGAGCTTATATTCATAGATTAGTATGGGAAGCTTTTAATGGAGCTATTCCAGAGGGGATGGAGATTGACCATATAAATAATGATAGAAGTGATAATAGATTAGAAAACCTTAGATTAGTTACTAAGAGCGAGAATCTATCAGATACCCAAAGAGGAAGAAATATAAGAAAGGCTAAGAATAAAAGAGCCTATATAGTAATTGATGGACAGAGAATTGAAAAACATAGTAGAAAAGTTCTTAACAACTATTGTAAAGATAATTTTGATATTAATGTTTTATCAATTTTTAATAATGGAATATTACCTAAATATAAAGATAGAGTTTCAGATTATGGATATGTAGAGAGTGGAAATTAAAATTCATTCTCTATTTTCTTTTAGGAGGTAAAAATATGAAAAACGTTGCTATTGATTGGAGTAAATATAAAGGAGAAGATAACGGAAGAGGAAAGAAGGGTTATATATCATTTACAAACTGCTTGAATGAAAATGGGTGGACTTTAAAAAGTTTTTATACCTCTACAAGAGAGAAAGTTCTATTAGAGTGTAAAAATGGTCATACACAGCTAATAAAACCAAATACATTACTTAATAAAAAACATAAAGACTGCAAGGAGTGTAGAAGGGCTAATAAAAAGAACATTGAAAAAACAAAGGAAAAAGTTAAAAATGTAAAAAAAGATGTTAAGAAAAAGAATGTTGTTGCTAAACAAGTGTCTATTAATAAAAAATTAACCAAAGAACAAAGGCAATATTTTGAAAGTGTTGATAAGGGTTTGCCTATAAAAAGTAAGTTAACAGCTAGACAACTAGAACATTTTATAGATGTTGATAAAAAAATTAGATGTAGCCATATAAAAGAAAAATCTACAGATATAAGAGTAGAATCTAACAAAGATTTCTTTGAAATAGATGATAGTACAAGATTCCCCAAAAATTACAATGTTACTTTGGGTATTCCTATGAAAAGCGTAAATTTAAAAGAGGAATTGAGAAAATCAAGATTATTAGGTCAAATATCAAGAATGGATGATATCTTAGAATTTTCTAAAATTGAAAAGAATAATTAGAGTTAAAATCTCTAATTATTTACATATTTTTAACAAAAATAAATTGAAAAAATTAACAGAGTGATTAATTATCACCAGTAAAAATATATAATATAATTGTGGAAAAGTGTTACTAAATTACACCTTCTTTATATTATATAATATAAGGATTCCAAACTTAGGAAATGGAGATGTGATGAATATGGTATTAAGAGATGAAAGAGGAAGATTTGTTAAAGGGTGCGAAAGCATTAGGAAAGGAATAAAGCAGCCAGAGGAAATAAAGAGAAAGATAAGCAATTCGTTAAAAGGTAGATTTGTTGGAGAGAATCATCCTAAATATGGGAAAGAAGTAAGTGAAGAAACAAGATTAAAACAGAGAAATTCTAATAGGTTTCTTCATAATCCAGAGTTACAAGCTGGAAGTTTAAATCATGCAGCAAAGTCTATAACATTTACTATATTTGAAGATGGAAAAAAGATAGAATATAGTTTTGGCTCAACCATTGAAGGTAAAAAGTGGTTGGCGGACTATTTAGGATTAAAGAGTTATCGAACTATTGAAAATTGGATTTATAGAAATTATATTCCGACAAAATATCAAAATATTTTAATTGATTTTAAGGTAGCTAACTAAGGCTACCACTTACATAGCTTTTAAAGCTAAATATTTAAAACAAGAAAAAGAGAGGTATTTTTATGTTAAAAAAGAAAAGATTAATTGTTAGAGAAGTAAATAGAGAAGGGGCTATTCAAGAAATTGGTATATTTGAAAGTCCAGTTTTAAATTTACTTTTTGAATTAGAAGGAAAAAGATTATTTGATGGTGATGTTGTTGATTATTTAGTCAAAGCACCTATAAATAAGAGCAATACAAAAAAGACAATTACAGTAGATGGTAAGCAATTTATATTTTGGATATCAACTTCAAGTCAAATGAAAAATAGTGAAGCTTGGTATATAAGAAAAGATAAGGCTCATTTAGTAATGAGGGTTGAAGATTTATTAAGTACTGGTAAATTAGAAACTTTAAAAGGAAAAGAAGTTTCTATAAACAAAGATATTATTGCTAGATTGAGTTTAGCATTTAGTGGGAGCTACAAAACAACAATGAAGCCTAATATGATTATTGTACCAGATGTTGGATATTCAGTATTTAAAGATGTTAAAATTTTTGAAGAAAATGAGTTAGTAAACAAAGATAATTTTGAAATAAAAGTAACTGCTTTCGATGGTTGTGGCTTAATGTCACCTCAAATAGCTGAAAGAATAGCTAGAGATTTAAAAATGGATTATATACCTTCATGGGTTACTATCAGAAGTCCTAAGATGGCAGTTAAAGGCTTATTAACTAATGTTGATTTTATAAGATTTTTCAATGACACTTATACACATGATACAGAATATTTCAAGAAGATAGGCGAAAATTTCTATATTAAAGATGTGTTTGGACAATTCCAAAAGGTTGATGATAATACAATAATAATTAATGAATCAATGGCTAAATGGGCTAAGTTTTATAGCTCAATGGAAGAATATAATAATCTTGTAGATAATTCTATGGTAGATTTATTAGAGTGTTTGTATATAACTAAGATAGGAAAGATAAGAGATAAACATTTAACTAAAACAAGTTATCAATCTTTATGTGCAACTGCTTTAACAAAAGCTAGTCTTTTAAGAATGACACAATCTCAAGTTAAATTCTATAAGAATTGTATGGATATGGATAAGATAGCAGTTATGGAATTGCTAGGATTAGAAGCAAAGGTTAGTGAAATTGAAGAAGATATAGAAGCTACTTTAACTTCTGATAAAATAGCAACTTTACTTTCTATAGATTTTGATAGGTTTATAAAATTACCTTGGATAAAGAGAGAAATTTTAAAGATGATAAACAAAAAGATTGCACAATTAAGTACTGGTAAATTCTTAATAGAGGGCAACTTTAAGGTAATGGTTTCAGACCCTATAAGCTTTATGAATTACTGTATAACTAGAGAATTAGTTCCAAACCTTGGAAGTAGAGAGTTTTATATTAAGGATGAAGCTGGAAAGGAAGTAGCAACAGTTAGATATCCAGTTGCATCACCATTTGAATTAACTAAAGAAAAAATTGTAGCTAATAAAGATATGGATAGATATTGCAACTATACTGATGAGATGATTGTATTTAATGTTGCTGGATGTGATGCTTTAATTAAAAGTGGTGCAGATTTTGATGGCGATATAGTACAAGTTATATATAACCAAGACTTTATTAACAACATCATTGAAACAGATAGAATTTTCTACAATATCCTTAGTGAACAAGCTAAAACTATTAAACTACCATATAATAGCAGCAATAGATTTAATGAAAATATTAAATATTGTGGAAACTTAATAGGAAGTATAGCTATACTAGGGGCTAGTATAATGGATAAAGCATTAGAAGAAAAATGGGTAGAGAATGGTGAAATTGTTAGCTACCTTGATATTTATAATAGATTTGAAAGAGAGTCAGAAAAAACTAGAGAATACCTTTCAAGTTTAAAGAAGATAGAGCAAGAACTTTCAGAAGAGCAACAAAGACAATATTTCCAATCTCAATTTGAAGCTGATATGACAAATATTAACAAAGTTGTTGAGTTGTCAATGGTTTCAATAGATTCTCCAAAAACTGGTATAATGGCAGATACAGAAGTTCTAAGAAGCTTAAAATCTGAATTTAGAAAACCAAAATTTATGGCGTTTTTAGTAGATAAGGAAATTGATATTAGAAGTTGTTCTTATCACACTTCTTCTCTTAGTGCTTTTAATAATTATGTTTATGAAAGTCTAATTAAACCATTCCAAAATGAGTATAAAGAGAACGTAAGAGTTTCTATAACTTCAAATTGTTTATTAGAAGCTATTAGTAACATAAACTTTGTAGAATCTAATGATAAAAATGTTGAAACTATATTCAACACTTTAGAAGAAGCTATAAAAATCTATAGCAACAAAATGAGAGAAATTAATACAGTATCAGTTTTCTTAAATGAAGATAATGAAAGAGTGTATGAATCACTTTCTAAGGAAGAAAAGAGAAGATTAAAAGAACCTATCAATCTAATATGTCAAAAAATTATGATTGATTTAAAGAGTGAATTTTCTAATGAAGATATTTGTATGGCTATATATAAACTTTTAACAAAGGGTTCATCAGTAGAATTTATTTTCAACTTCTGCTTTGACTTAATAGTTTATTGCTTACAATTAAAAGATAGAACAGTAACTCAATTAGTTGCTAATCCTAATGGACAATATCAAGGTTTATTCAATAGTTATGACCTAAAAACATTTACTAAAGAAGGTATGGAAGAAAAGTTAGTAAAGAAACAAAACTTTGAAACTAAGAGATTAATGGAAAAATTAGCTATAAGAATGAGCTTATTAAATCCAGAAGAAGTTGAGAACTTAGGTAATATAACTATAAATGGTTTAGAAGTTATTGAAAATGGTCAAGTAATAGGAAAGATATTTATTGATAGCTTAAATAAAGTTGGAATTGGTTTAGATGTAATTCAAGGTGAAAGAAATGTTCTAGTGTTTGAAAAGAATAAAAAAAGTGCAAAGATAGTAATAGAGTAGGTTAATAGCCTACTCTTTCTTTTTTACATAAACATTTAAAATAAAAGAATCTTTTTATTTAATAGTAAATGAATATTATTTAAATAATTAAAATAAAGGGTAAATTTGTTATCTCAAATATTTCTTTTTTTATGAATTGATGTAAAATAACTATTACAAAGAGTTCTTAAATATTTATGAGGTGATTTTTGTGAAAATGAAAAGCGTTTTATATGCAAGAGTTAGTACAGAAGATTTAGAACAAAACAATAGTTATATTCAGCAACAATTATATCAAGATGATAGGTTTGAGATAGTAAAAATCTTTAGTGATAAAGCTAGTGGTTCATCGGTAGAGGGCAGAGAAAACTTTTTAGAAATGTTAAAGTATGTTGGAATATCTAAAGAAGGAAACAACTATTTTGTTGAACATAGAACAGAAATAGAATGTATTATAGTTGCAAATGTAAGTAGATTTAGTAGAAGTGTGGTTGATGCAAGACTTATTATAGATATATTACACAAAAATAACGTTAAAGTTTTCTTTGTAGATTTAAATAAGTTTTCAGATGATGCAGATATATTCTTGCAATTAAATATGTATCTTATGATAGAAGAACAATATCTAAGAGATGTATCTAAAAAGGTAAAAGCTGGTATGCAAAGAAAACAATCTACTGGATATATATTAGGTTCGAACAAAATATGGGGATATAACTATGTAACCAAAGATGATGGAAAAGGTTATCTAGTACCCCATGAAACAGAGAGTTTAATGGTTAAAAATATATTTAAAGAATACATTACTGGAGCTGGTACTAGAACATTAGCTAAAAAATATAAACTTTCCTCTTCAACTATTTTAGGAATTTTAAAGAATACAAAATATTGTGGTTATATGGGTTATAATTTAAAATCAGATAATCCAACATATGTTAAAAGTCCATTTATAGAGCCTTTAATATCAACAGAAGCCTTTGAGGAAGTTCAGAGAATAATTAAAGGTAGGTGCAATTCAGAGAGTGGCAGAGGAAGAAGAATTAAAGTTAGAAACCTAACAGGAAAGATAAAATGTGAATGTGGAGCGAACTACCATTACAAGCAAAGAGAAACAGAATGGTGCTGTGGAAGAGAAGGTGTTGAGGGTAGAACTAAGGGGTGTGGTTCACCTCAATTCAATACTAAACTTATAATTCCATACCTAGAGAAAAATATAGATAATATAGAAAAGAATTTAGAATTTAATTTAAATAGAGAGATAAAAGATATTAACGTTGGTAGTTTTGATAGATTAAATCAAAGAAAAGAAGAATTGATTCGACAACAGGACAAGTTGCTTGATTTATATTTAGATGAAGATAAATTAAAAAATATTTCTAAAGAGATGCTAGAGAGAAGGTCAAAATTAATAAAAGAAGAGATTGAAGAAGTAGAAGAGAAACTTGTTATCCTTAATGATATGAATAGTCATTTAAATAATTTAAGAAGAATAAAAGTTGAATATAAAAATGAAATTAAAAATATAAGAAGATTGATTGAAGAAAAGAATCTTGATGAAATTGAAAAACTCATAAGTAAAATTCAACTTGAAACTATAGTTAATATCATCAATTTTAGAAAAGAATTAAAAATAAAAGAAATACAATTTTCATGTTTTAATGAATTATATAATACAAATTTTATATTTGCACCAGAACCTAAAAAAGTATGGGATAAGTAATAAATTTATAGTGAGGGTATGTCATAGACAAGACCTGGAGTTCACGCTTCACATGGTATGGAGAGAACTCACTATGATGCTTTAGAGAACACCATAAAACTAATATATTTATATTTAACAAGATAAAATAAGAAAAATCATTAACAAATTTGAGTTATCTAAAAGTAAAAAATACTTTTAGGTGACTTTTTTTAGATTATTATCTAACTATTTATATATTTCACTTAAAAATATAAGATATGAACTACATAATTAATAATTTTTTTACTTGAATTAAGGGTTAGCTAATATTAAAATTAATAAAACTAAAATAGTTAATTTGAATTTAACTTTGAATTTTCCTTAGATAATATTAGGATTAAATGAAACTACATTATAAGGTGATTAATAAATAGAACTTTTGTAAATAATATACTTAAGATAAAGTTGATTGGAGTGTAGAGGATGAAAGAGTTTTTAATAGTAAGTATTTTAGTTGCTACTTTATTCTTAAGTGAAGGATCAATTTATGGAAGTACTTTTTTAGAAAAAGAAGTTGATTTAAATAATGCTACAAATATTTCATTAGACAAAGAATCCTATAAAGACTTGTATTATACTGGGGAAAAAGCCCCTTTAACTAATGAAGAAAAAAAGATAATAGAGAATTATGCTTTAAAATATAGGGAAAGGACTACTTTCTTAGATTTAGGCGCTAATATAGATGGATTTAAAGAAATAGGAAAGGAAAGATATTACCAAATAACCTTATATTCTAAAAGTGTAAAAGGTAATGATTTAACAGGAATAGTAGATAGAATTCTTATAAATAAAAAGGGAAATGTTTTAAAGGGTGAAAATGGGGAACCTTTAAGTGGAATAGAGGGTCTTATAACAAATTTGAATATAAGCAATAATGAGATTATGGAGTTAGAGAATATTGCAAGAAATTATGAAGCAAAATTAAATAATAAAGATTTAGATGTAGACATATGGGGAGAAAAAGAAATTAATAATGAGATTTATTATGGAGTTAATATATACTCTAATACTTTGAAAAAAGAAGGAATTTTTGAACCTTTAGAAAAATTATATATAAATAAATGTGGAGAAGTTATTAGAAATACAGAGACTTAGATTAGGAGGGTATAAATGGAATATGGAGATATTAAATTTTTAGTTAGGAAAAGTTTAAATACAGAAGAGGGACTAAATATAAGGCTTAAGATTAAAGATGTTAATTTAAGAAAAATTCAGCTTTATAGGGGTAAAACAAAAATAAACAATATAAAGTGTAAAGAGGAGTTTTATTGCGATTCAAACTTTATATATATTAATAATAAAAGCAGGGATTTGATTTTAGAATATGAGGTTTTAATAGGTAACTTAGGAAAGCATGGAAAAGGTGGAGAAATAGAAGAGGATTTAATAAGCTTTATGGGTGAACAAATACTTATGTTACCAGTTGAAATGCTTACAATGAATGATGACCTAAGGTTAAATTGCATCCTAGAAATAGATTTTACCAATCTTATAGAAGATATAAAGAGTGAAGTCTATAGTGAAAAGGATTATAAAAGTATAATACCTTTTAAAGAAAATGATTTTAATTCAAAGTGTGTAGGGGGGACTTGGAGCGACCTATATGAAATAATGAAGTCTTCATATACCTTTGGCTTTTTTGAAGAAATTGTTTTAAAGAAAGAATATGGAGAAGTACATTTATATAGTAGTATTGAAAATACATTTTTAAATGACAGTAGTAAGGAAGAGCTTGTAAGAAATATAAAGTCTATTTGTGATTATTATTATAATTTATTTAAAATAGATTCTCTAAATAAGAAAGATCTGAATATAGTTTTACTTAGAAAGAGCAAAAAGGAGAACTCTTATATATTAGGCGGAAGCGGAAAAAATGTTATAAGTGCTACTTTTGATATGAATAAAAAGAGAGATTGGCAATTATTATCCCATAGAATATTTCATGCCTTTATGGATGATCTTTTAAAATCAAGAGTTTATCATCTTCCTCCAAATCTTTGGTTAACAGAGGGATTAGCTACTTATTATGAAAACTTAGCTTTAGAATCCATAGAAGATGGATTAAAAGAAAGCCTAGATATAAAGTTTAAAAAGGAAATGGCAAATTTATATACAAGATATTTATATATGACTTTAAAAGAGCCAAGCAGATTTAGAATAATTCCTATGGAAGAAGGAAGCATAAAAAGTCATGGTAAAATAGAGTTTTTACATTATACAAAGGCTCCCTTATTAGTATATTTTATAGAAAGTTTAAAGAATTCATGTGGTAATAAAAACCAAATAATAGAATATTTAATTAATAATAAAGATAAAAGCTTTTCTATGCAAAATCTTTTTTATAATCTATTAGGTTTTAGGTGTGATAGCTTTGCATCTAAATATTTATTTGAAAATAGAATAATTCCTCTATGGGACTTAAAAGAACATTTAGATGATAAAGAGGTTATGTGTAACTTACAGGAATATGAGTATATTTTGTGGACATGGTTTTTAGGAGAAGAAGAAAATTATATTAAAGATGATCTTAGGGAATATAACAAAAATATTGAGGAAATCATAAGCCTTAGAAATATTAATATTTATAATTCTTATTTAACAAAGGAAATTGAGGGTTATTCTAAGGAATTAAGCTTTTTATTAAAGGCTTGGATTATTAGAAGTAATATATGCAGTGTTTCTTCTCAAGATGAAAATATTAGATATAAACTTTTAAAGGATAAAGAGAATCTTAGAATTTGGAAGGGATTTGTACAGCAATCCATAAAAAATAAGGTAAATATATAAGATAAGGCATCTATTAATTTTATGAAGGTTATAATATGATTTTTTTAGTTATAATATAAAATATTTAATAAATCAACATAATATATAAAGCTAATAAAATAATATAAATGAGCCTTTAGTAAAGTTAATATTATTATATTAACTTTATAATAAATACATTATAAGCTTATTCATTATGTCTAAATATAAAAATATATAAAGATAAAAGTTAAATATCAATAATTTTAATAAGGGTATTTTAAAAGAAGTGAAATATACTAAGATAATAGTAGCGGGTTATTTATGATATAATAATTTATGAAATAATTATATTTAAGAGTGGTAATATTTTTGTTTACAACTTTAAAGAATCTGATATAATAGAGTTTGTTATTTAAAATGAAATATTTTATTGCTATGATGAAGAAGAGTACATAAGTAATTATTTTAAAGCGATTTAGGGAGGGTGAGAGCCTAAAAAGTAATCTTATAGAAAGAAGCTTCGGAGCTTAGACTGAAAATCTTAAATTTTAAGGAGTAGGTCTAGGGGTAATTCCCTTAATTGATTATGAGTGAGTTAGCTTAGCTAACTAATTTAGGTGGTAACGCGGAAGTTAAGTCTTTCGTCCTAATTTTTAGGACGAGGGACTTTTTTTATTACATAAATTTAGAAAGGAAAGTGAAAAGAATGAGTTATGAAAATTTAGCTAATTTAATATTCCCAAACATAGACAAAACACCGGAATATTATTTTGAAAAATATCTAAAGAGAGATTTAAAAGAAGGGGCTAAAGTATTAAGATATGCACCAAGTCCAACTGGATTTCAACATATAGGAGGAGTTTTTGCTTCATTAATAAATGAAAGATTAGCTCACCAAAGTGGTGGAATATTCTACTTAAGAATAGAAGATACTGATCAAAAGAGAGAAGTTGAAGGTGCTATAGATGATACTATAAAAACTATGCATAACTTCGGAATGGATTTTGATGAAGGAATAACTGGTGAAAACTCAGAAAAGGGAGCTTATGCACCATATAAACAAAGTCAAAGAGCTGATATATACAGAGCTTTTGTTAAGGACCTTTTAAGAAAGGGATTAGCTTATCCATGCTTTATGACTTCTGAAGAATTAGAAGCTTTAAGAGAAAAACAAATTGCAGAAAAATTAACTCCAGGATGTTATGGAGAGTTTGCTAAATATAGAGATTTATCACCAGAAGAGGCTATAAAGAGAATTGAAGCTGGTGAAAGTTATGTTATAAGAATGAAGTCACCTGGAAATCCTGAAAAGAGAGTTGTTGCTCATGACATGATAAAAGGAGAGGTTTCATTCCCAGAAAATCTTCAAGATGTAGTAATAATAAAAGGTGATGGTCTTCCAACTTATCACTTTGCTCATGCAATAGATGATACATTAATGAGAACTACTCATGTTATAAGAGGAGAAGAATGGTTATCATCACTTCCAATACATCTTCAAATGTTTGAAGTTTTAGGAGTAGAAGCACCTAAATATGCTCATATTCCAACAATAATGAAAATGGATGGAAGTTCAAAAAGAAAATTATCAAAGAGAAAAGATCCAGAAAGTGCAGTAAGTTATTACAGTGAAAAAGGATATCCATCTCAATCAGTTATTGAATATCTTTTAAATATAATAAACTCAGCTTTCGAAGAGTGGAGAGCAGAAAATCCAGATGCTGATTATCATGATTACAAAGTTGAACTAGATAAAATGAGTAAGAGTGGAGCTTTATTTGATTTAGTTAAATTAAATGATGTAAGTAAAGATGTTATCTGTAAAATGAAACCAGAAGTTGTTTATGATTTATATACAAACTGGGCTAAAGAGTATGATAAAGAAATGTATGATTTAGTTACTTCTAAAGAAGCTATGATAAAAGAAGTATTCAATATAGATAAAGAAGGTCCAAAGCCAAGAAAAGACTTTGCTAAATGGGATGAAGTTAGAGAAAAAATATTCTACTTCTTTGATGAGTTATTTGATAAGGAAACAGCTAATGATGTTGAATTACCAAAAACTTTAGAATTAGAAGAAGCTAAGAGAATAATAGAAGCTTACGAAAAAGCATATAACTTTAATACAGATAAGGATACTTGGTTCTCAGATTTAAAAGAAGTTGCTGTAGAATTAGGATATGCTACTGATAGAAAGAAATATAAAAAGAACCCAGAAGAATACAAAGGAATGGTTTCTGATGTTGCAGGTGCTGTAAGAGCAGCTTTAACTCACAGAGCTAATACTCCAGACCTTTATACAATAATGCAAATTATGGGAGAAGAAGCAGTAAGAGAAAGATTTAAAAAATTCTTAGCTCTATAATTTGATTTTAAGAGGTTTTAACACAATGCTAATAAAAAGCTTGCAATGTTAATTTTTTAGTGGTATAATTAGAACATAACAGAAAAAGCTTTAAAAGATGAATAAAATTTTCCTTAAACTTAAAGAAAATTTTTATTAATCCATTTAAATCTTTAAATTTAAGGAGGATGTCAAAATGGCAGATAGAACATTAAAATGTAAAGACTGTGGAGCAGATTTCATATTCACTGAGGGAGAGCAAGCTTTCTACAAAGAAAAAGGATTTGAAAATGATCCAGTAAGATGCTTAGATTGCAGAAGAGCAAGAAAAGCTCAAAGAAACAATAGATAATAATTTGTTTATTATAAGGTTGTAAGATTAGTCTTACAATCTTTTTTATTTTTATAATAAAAATTCTTTCTAAATTTAAAGTATGTATAATTTTTAATATATAGTGAAAAATCTATATTGTTATTAAATAGGGTTAGAAATTTTAAAATAAACCATTTTCTAAAAGAGTTAAAATCAATATTGATCTTAGTTTAGTATTATAATTAAATTTTGGAGGTGTTTTATATGGAGATATATACTATAGGACATTCTAATTATGATTTAAGTAGACTTGTTGACATGTTAAATAAATATAATATAAATTGTGTAGTTGATATAAGGGGAATACCTTATTCTAAATATAATGTGCAATACAATAAAGAAACAATTCAAAAAACTTTAAATGACTTAGGATTTACATACATATATATGGCAAAGGAATTTGCTGCAAAGAGAGATAGCAAAATATCTTACAATAAAGAAGGCTATGCTGATTTTCATAAGGTTATTAATGAGGAATCTTTTAAAAATGGAATAGAGAGACTTAAATTAGGAATAAGTAAAGGATATAGAATAGCTTTATTAGGTGCTATGCAGGAACCTGTAAGATGTCATAGGAGTATATTAGTCGGAAGAGAATTAGAAAAATACGGATTTAAGGTTAATCATATACTTCATGATTATTCAATATGTGATCAAAGAGAAATAGAGAATATGCTTTTAGATAAATATTTTAAGGATAGAGGGCAGATTACCATAGATTCACTTATAGGAAATGAAAAGAGTGAAGAAGAAATGATAGAAGAAGGATATGACTTAGCAAATAAAGAAATTGGATATAGGATGGAAAAGCTAAAATAGTAGTTTAGAATAACTACTATTTTAGCTTTTATTAATTAAAGTTTAATGGTAGGTGTAATAAATAAAGGTTAATTTACAATGATATTTTATTTTTTATTTAGTTGAAGATTTCCACTTATGAACAAAATTCTCAAGGATTTTTCTAAGTACAGTTCCTATTTCTGAGTAGGCATCATCATCTAAATTAGCTAAAGATATTCTTACTGACCATTCAGGTCCTTGGAAACCACCACCACTTAATAAGACAATAGATGATTCTTCAGCTAATTTATATAATACATCTACAGGTTTATAATTTGATTCTAAGTAGTTTGCAAATTCAGGACCATAATTTTTAAGAGCCCATTGCAATAAATCAAACTCAGCATAATATGATGCATCATATGGATTTTCTTTAATCGGTAAGTCTAGTCCTTCAAATAATAATCTTTGACGTCTGTGGCATATAGTAATAGTTTGATTTTTATATGTATTTTCTTTATCCACTAAAGAAAATGCAGAAAAGAAGGCCATTTGCACCTGTTGAGGAGTGGAAAGCCCAGCAGTGTGATTTAGTGCTACTTGACGGCTATCAGCAACTATTCTATCAATAAATGGAATTTTTTCTGGGTCTGTTGATAGAGATTCATATCTTTTATTTACCATTTCCTTTTTCTCACTAGGCAGTTCACTTATTAGTTTATCAAATATATTATCTTCATAAAGGGCCAAGGTACCAAGTCTCCAACCAGTTACTCCAAAGTATTTAGAATATGAATAAACACCTATGGAGTTATTAGGAAGATCTGCCACTAATGATTGAAACTTATTAACGAAGGTTCCATAAACATCATCAGAAATTATCATTAAATTTGGATTATAGTTAGTAACTATATCCTTTAAAAGCTCCTTACTTTTATCATGAATTGCCATAGAAGGAGGATTGCTTGGGTTAACTAAAAATAAAGCCTTTATTGATGGATCCTTTAATTTGTTTAATTCCTCCTCTGGATACTGCCAAGTATAGCTTCCTTCTTCATTTATTTCACTAGCATGAATATATATACTTTCTAAATCATATCTAGGGAGTTGAGGAATTTCTAAATAAGGAGTAAAAATAGGTGTCATTATAGCTATTTTATCTTTTCTTTGAAGTAACTCATTTGCTATTAAGGAATCAAAAATATAGCACATAGCGGCAGTAGCACCTTCAACGGCAAAAAGTTTGAATTTTTTTGAAGGTGGAAGATAACAAAGTTCTTTTAAAAGATAATCATGAACTATAGATTCTATATGAGGAAGCATTCTATCTGGATAAGGATAATTATCTCCAATGATTGCATCACATAATTCATAGAGGAAATCATCAGGATTAAATCCTTTTTCCTTTATGCCATAGTTAATTATTTTTTCTAATAATTCAATGGCTGGAAAATTTTTATTTTCTTCTATAAATCTTAAAAATCTATTATATATTCCTTCTTTATGAGGAATTCCAGCTAAATCACAAGATTCAAAGGTTCTTTTGGTTTCAGATACAGCAAAATGACCAAAGGTAAAAAAGGCATCACGTGGTGTAGATGCTGTCCAGTTAGGATTTCCACGTCCAGCATCTAAAAGAATATGGGCACTTTTTTTGTCCTTAGCTAAATCTATTAATTTATTTTTAAATTCAAAGGGACTTATTTTTCCATATATTTTTTTTAGTTCTTCTAATTGTAGATTTTTATTTGTCATTGTAATTCCTCCTAAAATTGTGCTTAGTCATAGTATAGGTATAAAGAGGAATTTCTATAATAATAAAATAAAAAAGGGCATGTATCAAAATAAGTTTTATTAGTATATTTGATACAGCCACTTTTTAGTGATTATTTATTTGACATTGCTTGAAAAATTTCTAAGAAAAATTCTTCAAGTTCATTTATTTTCTTTTCAAGGTTACATACACGTTCTTCTAAAGATTTATCCTTATTACTTTCTAAGGAATCAGAGTTTATATTTTTTATAAAATCTGAATTAAGTTTTAAATCTCTAAAGTCTTTTTTTAAGTCTTCTAAGGAATATTCATTTGAATTTAAAAAGTTCATTTCATCTAAGTCACAATCTACTTTAGGAATTCTTCTTCTACCTTTAAAGTTTTTAGGTATTTTTATTTCAAAAGGTAACTTTCTTTCACTGTTAAGACCATGAGAAGTTGTTTCTATTTTATCATTCACAGGAAGTTTTTCTATAGCAACTTCTTCTAATATAGTACTATTTGTAGATTTTATGTTGACTTCTTTCTTATTAAAATTATCAGTATGTTCTATCTTAGAAGAATGTTTATTTTCTTTCTTTTTAATTAAAAATATTTTAGAAAAACTATTTTTTAAATATGAAATCATCCTTTTAATTAGAGTTTTCTTTTTCTTCTTTTTTCTTCTAGCTGTTCTAGATACTCTAGGAATTTCTAAAGTCATACTTTGAGAAGTTTTAGTATTATCCTTTGAATTATCTTCCTTAGTAACACTAACTTTTTCAGATGTTTTAATTTCAGGTAATAATATATTAGTAGCTTCAATATCTTTTATGTTTAATTTTTCATTTATAGAATCTATTATAGATTGAACATCCTCACGTTCTAGTGTTTTAGGAAGGGAGGATTTACTTGTTTCAACTAAAGGCTTTATATCTATTGAAGTAGATTCTTCTTTATCCTTTTTAAAATAACCATCTGTACTATCAAAGAAAAAACCTTCTTCATTCATAAATTTTATTATATCTTTCTTTTGTATATCTATTTTTTTTGAAAGCTCTTTAAGAGAAATTCCATCTAGAACTAAAGAGTTATTTATTAATTTAACCTTATCTGAATTGTTCATATTTTTAAAGCTTATTTTTTTGTTACTCATAATTTCTCACCCTTAATACAAATATAAATTATGTCAATAGTAATGTGAGCTTTGCCATATTACAAAAGTTTCTAAAAATATTATAAAATAAAAACGAAGAATTTGAAATATATTACAATTAAAATAGGGAAAAATTTCAAAGATTTTTACATAATATATATAATTTTTATATATATTATAATTTAATTCTCATTTAATGAAGAATTTAGTAAGAAAGATTGTTGCTAAAAAATAGATACAAATGTAAAATAATATTAGAAATAAATTAAATCAAATTAAAGTTATACTAAAAAGGAGAATAAACATGAATATAGATGAATTAACAAAAAGAATAAATGAATTACACAAGAAGCATAAAGAAGAAGGTTTATCAGAGGATGAACACAAAGAAAGAGAAGAACTTAGAAAAGAATATATAAATAGATTCAAAAGCAACTTAAGAGAACAGTTAAAAGGAATTGAGCCGAAAAATAAGAAAAATTAAGGGTGATTTATGTGGGTGTTACAATAGAGAAGTTAATAAAGGATTTTAGTTTAGAGGTAATTCAAACTGGCGAAGAGAATGTCCCTATAAATGTTAGTGATGTAAATAGACCAGGATTACAATTAGCTGGCTTTTATAACTATTTTGCTCCAGAAAGAATTCAAGTTATAGGTAAAGCAGAATGGAGCTTTTTAGAAGATATGTCTCCAGATCTTAGGAAGAAAAGATTAAATAAATTTTTTTCCTTTGATATATCTTGTCTTATAATAACTAGAGGTTTAGAGATACATGAGGAACTTTTAAAAGCAGCTAGAAAGAGAAACTTATGGATTCTTAGAAGTGACATGGTAACTACTAAGTTTATAAGTAAAATCACTATGTATTTATCAGATAAAATGGCTCCTGAAACAAGATTACATGGGGTTCTTGTTGATGTATATGGTATAGGAATGTTAATCACAGGGGAAAGTGGTATAGGTAAAAGTGAAACTGCTCTAGAACTTATTAAAAGAGGACATAGATTAGTAACAGATGATGCTGTTGATATAAAAGAAATAGATGGAGATTTAATAGGTAGATCGCCAGAGATAACTTTTGGAATGCTTGAAGTTAGAGGTATGGGAATAATCGATGTATCAGCACTATATGGATTAAGTTCAATTTTAAATTCTAAGCAAATAAAAATAATAATTCATTTTGAGCATTGGAAAGATGATGGAGATTATGATAGATTAGGTGTAAACGACGAATATCAAGATATATTAGGTGTTAAAGTTAAAAAATTAAGGGTTCCAATAAGACCTGGAAGAAACATAGCAGTAATAATAGAAGCTGCAGCAGCTAATTATAGATATCAACGTATGTCAGACATTTCACCAGTTGATATAATTGAAAAAAGAATGCTTGAAAGTATGGAAAAAGAGAGTAAAATTTAATAAAAAGTATAAACTATAACCATATCAGAATTAAAGGTGATGATATGGTTATATTTAATATTGAGGAAAATTTTAAAGTAGTTGAAGACTGGAAAAAGGATGAGTTCCCAGCATGGATTTTAATGGAAGAGGATGAAGTCAATCTTTTAGAAAAAATGTTTTCTTATGAATGTATAAATGAATGTATTGACTACAAGCAGGAACAAAGAATAGACTGTTTCAAGGATTATACATTTATTTTAATTAATATAATAGAGCAAGTTGAAAAGCAAATTATCTCTAAAGAACTTGATATATTCTTAGGAAAAAGTTTTATAGTTACTGTTTATAAGAGTAATATCTCACTTCTATATGATTTAATTGAAGACATAAAGGAAGAAAAGAACTGTCAGTTATTTAAATTAGATAAGAGCCCCTCTATTATTCTTTATTACATTTTAGATAGGATTATAATAAATAACTATAATATAATATCTGATTTAGAGACTGAAGGAGATAAGATTGAGTTAGAAATCCTTAAAGATCCTGAAAGCAAACATTTAAATTCCCTATTATTTATAAGAAGAGAAGCTTATAAGCTTAGAAAACTTATAAAGCCAATTAGATATATTGGAGATACCCTTGTTATAGATGAAAATGAAGTCATAGGAGAAGGGAATAAAGTTTATTTTAAAAATATAAATAGTAAAATAGAAAAGTTAATTACATCCTTAGATACCTTATCACAGGAGTTAGCAATTGTAAGAGAAGCCTATGAATCAGAACTAGCCAACAAGACAAATGAATTAATGAAGGTATTTACAATAATAACAGCAGTTTTTTTACCTTTAGAATTAATAACGGCTATATTTTCTATGAGTTTTGAATCTATGCCCTTTAAAACATGCCCTTATGGATTTTATATTTTAGTTTCTATATTAAGTTTAATGGCTATAATCTTGCTACTAATATTTAAAATAAGAAAATTTCTATAGTTTGACAAAATATTACCAAAAATATAGAATTGAATTAGAAGATAAAATAGATTGGAGGGCTATATTATGAAAGATGTAAAAGTTTTAAAAAAAGAATATGAAAATGCTTGGACTAAATATGAAGAGGCAGATTTAAAACAGGTATTTTCATTAAGTGATAGATATAGGGAGTTCATGTCAGTTGCTAAAACTGAAAGAGAATGTGTTAAGGTTTTAGCTCATATGGCAGAAAGTAAAGGGTTTAAAAATTTTTATGAAGTTATTAAAAATGGAGAAAAAGTGACAGCTGGGGATAAACTTTATTCTATAAACATGGATAAAACAATAACTTTAATAAAAGTAGGTTCAGAACCATTAGAAAAGGGATTAAGAATAATAGGAGCTCACATAGATTCTCCAAGAATGGATGTTAAACAAAATCCATTATATGAAGATTCAGGATTAGCATTATTAGATACTCATTATTACGGAGGAGTAAAAAAATATCAATGGGTAACTATACCTCTTGCAATACATGGAGTTGTTGTAAAAAAAGATGGAACTAAGGTAGATATTAAAATAGGAGAAGATGAAAATGATCCTGTTTTAGGAATTTCAGATCTTTTAATCCATTTATCAGCAGATCAATTAGATAAAAAAGGAGCTAAAGTAGTAGAAGGAGAAGACCTAAATATTTTAGTTGGAAGTATGCCATTAAAAGGAACTGAGGAAAAAGAGGCTGTTAAAGCTAATATATTAGTTTTATTAAATGAAAAATATGGTATAACTGAGGAAGATTTTGTATCAGCTGAGTTAGAAGTAGTTCCTGCAGGTAAAGCAAGAGATTATGGATTAGATAGAAGTATGATTTTAGCATATGGTCACGATGATAAAATATGTGCATATACTTCAGCAGAGGCTTTAATGGATTTAGAAAATGTTGATAAAACATGTGTAGCATTATTAGTTGATAAAGAAGAGATAGGTAGTGTGGGAGCTACAGGAATGCAATCAAGATTCTTTGAAAATATAATTGCAGAACTTATGGATAGAAAAGGGGAATATTCTGAATTAAAACTTAGAAGATGTCTTCAAAATTCAATGATGTTATCAGCTGATGTTACTGCAGCTTTTGATCCAAACTATCCTTCTGTATGTGAAAAGAAAAACACAGCTTATTTTGGACATGGAGTAGTATTTAGCAAATATACAGGAGCTAGAGGAAAAGCAGGTTGCAATGATGCTAATGCAGAATATATAGCTCACTTAAGAAATATAATGGATAAGAATGGTGTTGTATGGCAAACTGGAGAGCTTGGAAAAGTAGACCAAGGTGGCGGTGGTACAATCGCTTATATATTAGCTCAATACAATATGGAAGTTATAGATTGTGGAGTAGCATTACAAAATATGCATGCGCCTTTAGAAGTAGCATCTAAAGCAGATTTATATGAAACTAAAAAATGTTATAAGGCATTTTTTGAAGAAGCATAATTAATCAGTTAAGAAAGGCTGTATCAAAATATCTAATCTAATATATATGATTTAGAGTATATTAGATATATTTATGGTACAGTCCTTTTTATATTAAAATAATTTGTTTGATAAGGATTTATATATGAATAAAGTATTAAAGGGGAATTTAATTTTTTTAAGTTTTATATTGTTAGTAACATTAATTTTTATAGAAAGATATAATGGTGAAAATATTCTTTTAATTTTAAGTTTGATTTTTTATCTTGAAATAATATTTATAACAAGGAAATTTCTTAAATACATAAATTTAGGTCAAGCTATAAAAAATAGGAGTATTTTTAGTAGAGAACACAAGAATAAAAATAAATTTATTAATAAAGTTTTGTTAGAGGAGAAATTAGACCCTCTAAGTAATGTATTTACTAGATTTGAATTAAAAAATAATCTTGAAATGTGGAAAGGAGAATATACACTTTTCCTAATTGATTTAAGAAAATTTAGTTTAATAAATGATGCTTTAGGCAGAGATAAAGGAGATGAAGTTTTAAGGGAGTTTGGTAAGGGATTAAATAATATATCAAAAAGCTTAGCTTCTAAAAATTTATATGGTGTATATGGAGGAGAAAAATTTTTAGTTGCAATTAATAGTAAAAATAAAGAAGATATAATAGAAGTTTTAAATAAGCTAGATAATTTGAGAAAAATAAGATTAAATAGCCTTAATAAAGAAATTAAAATGGAATTTAATATAGGATATTCTATAAATTTAGGAAATAAGAGTTTTGAGGAAATAATTGAAGAAGTGTTTTTTGCTAAGGAAAGAGCTAAAAAAGAAGATTTTATATATGTTATAGAATATACGGAAGAACTAAGGAGTATAAGAAAAAAGAATAATTTAATAATAAGAGATATTAAAGATGCATTGATAAATAAAAAGTTATATACGGTTTATCAACCTCAAATATCATCCTTAGATGATAAAATAAAAGGTTATGAGACTCTTATACGATGGAATCATGAAACTCTAGGTTCTATATCAGCTAGTGATATAGTTAAAACCTTAGAAGAAATAGATGCTATTAAGGATTTAGATTTATATGTTTTTGAATCAACCTGTGAATTTCAAAGTAGGTTAATTCAAAATAATATTGAGTTACAATGTTCAGTTAACATATCAATAAACACATTAAAACATAGAGGGGTAGGATCTAATCTTTATAAGATAAGTAAAAATTATAACCTTAAACCAGAAAATATTACCTTAGAAATTTTAGAGAATGCTGATTTAGAGGTTAGAGGAAATGCTATAAATGAAATTATTAAGCTTAAAAAATATGGATTTAAAATATCTATAGATGATTTTGGAAAAGGGTATTCATCTATAAATAGAGTATTAAAGATACCTTTTGATCAAATAAAAATACCAAAGGACTTTATATCAGATATACCTAATAGTAAATATATAGCCATAATAAATTCAATTTCAAATTTTGCTAAGACTTTAGGGGCTGAACTTGTTATTGAAGGTGTTGAAAGCAAAGAATACTATGATTTTTTTAAGTTATTAGATTTTGATGTTATTCAGGGTTTTTATTTTTCAAAAGCATTAAATGAAAAAGAATTCTTAGAATATGTAAATAATTTAGGTGTAAGTGTGTCAATATAGGATTATTTAAATTTATAAAAGTTAATTTATTGTTTAATTTAAGTTATTATTTCAATATGTTCTTATTTAGGATATAATTAATTGTGTAAATGTTTAAAGAAGAAAGGAAATTTTACGAAAATAAACATAGTTACTTTGTTTGTTTAGAGAAAAAAAAGGGGAGAGTCAAATGAAAATAGCATTAATAGCACATGATAAGAAAAAAGAAGAAATGATAGAGCTTGCAAAAGATTTTGAAGATAAGTTAAGTAAACATATACTTGTTGCAACAGGTACTACAGGACTTAAAGTTATGCAAAATACATCTTTAGAAGTTAAGAGATGTAAAAGTGGCCCACTAGGGGGAGATCAAGAAATAGGAGCAATGGTAGCAAACCATGATGTTGATATGGTAATTTTCTTAAGAGATCCATTAACAGCTCAACCTCATGAACCAGATATTAGTGCATTACTTAGACTTTGTGATGTTTACAAGGTTCCACTAGCTACAAATACAGAAAGTGCTAAGCTTATAATGGCTGATATTTAGTAAAAATAAAGCTAAATCACCTAATTTTTATTAATCTAACAGCATGATTACATGTTTGATCATGGGATTATATTAATATAAAATTAAGGTGATTTTTTTGTTAGAAAAAGATTTTTCTTATTTTTTAGATAATAACCATAAAATCATACTAAGAATATAATAAATTGTAGAATATTATAAAAGGAAGCGATTATATGCATGATTGGAGTATGTTAAAGAACTATAGATTATGGTTAGCTATCTTTGCTTTAATACCTTTAATACTTGAAGGGTTCAATTTGAGCATTTTGCCGTCAAATTATAATGAAATAGTAACTTTATTTTTATCAATATTAGTTATGGGAGGAATATTAAATAATCCTAATCCTGATAAGGTAGAATTGAAAGAGAATAATGGATCAGAAAATTGCACAAAAAAAATAACTAGTTCAGAGGGAGAAGAAGAGAAGAAATAGTAATAATCCATTGAATTTAAATTTTTGCTGTATTAAAATTAAAGTATCAGAAGTAATGTGTTGAAGAATAGGAGATGTTTTATATGGCAAAAGAAATAATAAAAACAAACAAAGCACCAGGTGCAATTGGACCTTATTCACAAGGAATAAAAATAGGAGATTTTGTTTATACTTCAGGACAAATTCCACTAAATCCTGAAACTGGAGTAATGGCAGGATCAATTGAAGAACAAACAGCTCAATCTTTAGAAAATGTAAAGGCTATCTTAGAAGCTGCGGGAACTTCTATGGATAAAGTAATAAAGACTACAGTATTTTTAAGTGATATGAATGATTTTGTAAGAATGAATGAAGTATATGCTACTTATTTTACAGAAAATCAACCAGCAAGAAGTGCTGTAGAGGTTGCTAAATTACCTAAAGATGCTAAAATAGAGATTGAAGTTATAGCTACTTTAAAATAGTTTCTATATCTTCATAATTAGCAAGATAGGGGAGATTTTACTTATGAATTATAAGACTACAGGAGTTTGTGCTAAGGAGATTAATTTTGAAATCGAAGATAACAAAATAAAAAGTGTTAGCTTTGTAAATGGATGTCCAGGAAACTTAATGGGAGTTTCTAAGATTGTTGAAGGAATGGATGTTGATGAAGCTATTTCTAAATTAAAAGGAATAGATTGCAGAGGAAAAGGAACATCTTGTCCAGATCAACTTGCAAAAGCTTTAGAAGAATATAAAAAAAGCTTATAACAAGCACAAAGAGCATATAGTTTAAGTAATTTTTGCTTAAGTTTAATATATTTATCTAAATAAAAAAGTGACTATATAAAATTTATATAGTCACTTTTTATTTTATTTATAGTAAATCATTTGATAAAGCAGCTGCTTTAGATAGTTTATTATCTATTGCTATTATTATTTGTCCTGCCTTAGAAATATCACCAACTATAATTCCTCCAACTAAGATGTTGTCTTTGAAGAATAGTTTAGTATATTGACCTTTTGATTCATCTTTAGAACTTATTTTTTCATAAGAAGAATCGTTAAATCTTATTAAACCAGCTGAGAATACATGAGTATTTAAAGCATCTAATATTATAGATGGTGTAAAGTTTTCAAATGCTTTTTCTGCTTCACATGCATTTGCACCAGCAGTTTTACCCATTTCTATAGCAGCAGGCCAGTTTCCGTAAACAAGACCATTAAATTCAGCTACATCTCCACAAGCATATATGTCTTTAACACTTGTTTCCATTCTTTCGTTAACAATAACACCTCTGTTGCATTCAATTCCAGTTTCTTTAGCTAATTCTATATTACTTCTAATACCTGTTGAAACTAGAAGAATATCAGCATCTAAAGTTTTTCCGCTCTTTAAGTTTAAAGAAGTTAATTTGCCATCTTTAGCTATTATTTCAGCACATTCCTCTGATGTTATGAATGTTATTCCACAATCAGAAACTTGATTTCTAAAGATATCAGCACCTTCTTGATCTAATTGGTTATTCATAAGATTTGGTAAGAATTCAACTACTGTAACTTCTAATCCAGCAAGTTTCATTTCCCAAGCTGCTTCTAATCCAAGAGGACCAGCACCTATAACAACAGCCTTCTTAGCTTCTTTCATTTCTTCTTTAACATCAAAAGTATCTTTTAAATCTTTAATAGAGTAGATACCTTTAAACTCATGAATATTTTCACAATTTAAAGTAACTTCTTCATTATTATTTTTAACTTTAAATGGTGGAATAAAGTTATGGCTACCATTAGCTAATATAAGTTTAGTATATGGTATTTCAGTACCATCTTTTAAGATTACTTTTTTAGCATCTTTATCTATAGAAGTAACAGTAACTCCTAGTAATTCTTCTATATTATTTTCTTTGTACCAAGAAGATTTAGCTAAGTAGAAAGTATCTAAATTCATTTCTTCATTTAAAAGATCTGAAAGATTTGGTCTTGAGTAAGAAGATACTTCTTCACTTGAAAGTAATTTAACAGAAGCTGTACTATTTATTTCTCTTATTGTTTTAGCAGCGTAGAATCCAGCAGCTCCATTACCTATAATAACGAAGTTATCATCAGTATCATTCTTTTCAAAAGTATCCATTTCCACTTCTATAAATTGTTCTTTTCCAGCTCCACAAACAGGGCAAATTTCAGGACATACTGGGCTTTCGAATATTTCACCACAAACTAAGCATTTCCAGTATCTTGTTTTACCATTTCCAGTTAATACTTCTTTAGTTTCTGTAGCATTATTTGGAGCATAATCAAGTTCCTTTTCTCCAAACATAGTTCTTGAGAAATCTCTACCAAATTCAAAAGCTTCTTTTAATTCAGTTGTTGATGGTTTAAACTTAATTCTTAAACCAGGTCCAAATATATTCATTTTTAATTCTTTTAATCTAGCTTCTATTCTTGGAACAGCTTCACCACTCCAACCAAATGAACCAAAGGCTGCAGCATATTTTCCTCCATGAATAATAGGGTTTAAGTTAGCTAAAAGAATTCTAATAGGAGGTAATAATTCTCCAACTATTGTTGGTGATCCAAATAATATACCATCTGATTCTCCTATGTCAGCTAATACATCTTCTTGCTTGCTATAAGTTAAATCATATAATTTAACTTCAATATTGTGTTCAGATTGTATTCCCTTAGCTATTTCTTCAGCTAATTCTTTAGTATAACCATAAGCTGATACGTAAGGAATAGTAACCTTTTTATCTCCATTTATTTTAGGTTTTACTGGAGTACTCCATTCCTTATAAGTATTTATTATCTTCCAAGGATCTTGTCTAAGGATAGGACCGTGACCTGGGCATACAAGTTCTATATCTAAATCTTTAATCTTATCTATAGCTTTTAAAACATATGGTTTGTATGGTCCAAAGATACAATCATAGTAGTATCTTAAGGCATCTAAATATTCTTCTTCATTAGGAACTAAGTCATTAAATACTTCTTCACAAGAATAGTGGCTTCCAAAAGAGTCACAAGTTATTAAAGCTTTATCTTCTGGAATATAAGTGTACATTGAATCTGGCCAATGTAAAAATGGTGCAGAGATAAATTGTAATGTTTTGTTTCCTAATGAAATTGTGTCATTGTCTCCAACAACTATATATTCAAAATCTTTATTAACTATATCTTTTAAGAATTCTATAGCTTGCATTGAACCTATAACTTTAGCTTTAGGAGATAATTCAAGTAATTTTTCAACAGATCCAGCATGATCAGGCTCTGTATGATCAACAACTATGTAATCTATTGATTTAGGATCAATACCTAAGCTATTAAGTTTTGATAAGTAATCATCAAAACATTTTTCTTTTACTGTTTCAAATACAGCTATTTTTTCACTACCTTTAACGACATATGAGTTATAAGTAGTTCCATAAGGAGTGTACATAATAATATCAAAAACTCTTAATTCAGGATCTAAAGATCCAACCCAATAAATATCTTTTTTTACTTCTAAATAATTCATAAAAACACCACCTAATATATGTTAAAATTATAACAATCAAAATCAACTAATATTAATTATTAATTAATACCTACAATTAAATTATATTCTTTTTCATTGAAATGTAAATACTTTTTTTAATAAAATATTAAATTATTTGAGATTATAAAAAAATAATGGTAATTTGGCAGTTAAACCATATTACCATTATTTTAATCATTAATATTATTTTTTATTACAATTATATTTTTTTAGAAATTTTTCAAGATATTCTTCTGGCATACTCATGCATCCAACATGACCATGTCTTTCATCTCCTTCATGATCTCCATGAAAATCTGAACCACATGTTATAAGAAGATCATGATGAACAGCATATGAAATAAAGAAGTCACTATCTTTTTTAGTATTTTGATAGTAAATAGCTTCTATACCATCAAAAGGAAATGTCATAACTTCCTGTACAGGAACTCTTTTTATAAGCTTTGGATGAGCAAGCACTGTTATAGCATTATTAGCTTTTAATATATTTATTCCTTCTTCTACAGAAATTTTTTTGTTAGGAACATAAGCTGGGCTATCATTTCCTATGAAGTTATCAAATATATATTCCCAATCATAAGGATAACCAGCTTCTATTATGCATTGAGCTATATGGGGTCTAGCAACAACACCTTTTCCCTTTGCTAAGACATCTTTATAATCAAGTTTAATATTAAAATATTTTTCTAAATTAGCTACGATTTTTTTTGCTCTACCTATTCTAGAATCCTTTAATTCATTTAAGAACTTTTGAAAATCTTCGGATTTATAAGAATCATCTCTAAAATATCCTAGTACATGAACTGTAGACCCCTTATGCTCACAACTAAGTTCTATTCCAGGAATAAATTGAATATCTAGTTCTTTTGCGGCTTCTTTTGCTTCATCAAGACCAGAAGTTATATCGTGATCTGTTAAAGCTATTAAGGATATACCTGCTTTTTTAGCTTCAGCAATTACCTCTTTTGGAGATAGTGTTCCGTCAGAAGCTAATGAGTGACAATGAAATTCTGCATTAATATTAATAGTAAACCCTCCTTTAAAACTGAAAAAATCAATGTATGTATAATAATTATTTGAATAATATTGTTAATTTTAAAAAAATTTGTAGTATAAATATTTTAACACATAAATGAGAATAAAATAAATTAATTTTTAACTTTAAATTAAGTAATAACAATACTTAAGATTATTAATTAGAAGATTCAAATATATAAATGGTATAAAATTCATATTTTTTTTTAGGTGTTTTTGATATAATGATTTTAAACTAAATATTTTAGAGGTGAATTAATGTTTTTAATGATAGATAACTATGATTCCTTCGTGTTTAATTTGCTTAGGTATTTTAAGGAATTAAATGAGGATATAAAGATAAAGAGGAATGATAAAATAACTATAGAAGAAATAAAAAGATTGAATCCAGAGGGAATAATAATATCTCCAGGACCTAAAGCACCTAAGGATATGAAAGAATGTTTAAATATTATAGAGGAATTTAAGGGAAAGATTCCTATTTTAGGTGTATGTCTTGGTCACCAATGTATTGGATATTCCTTTGGAAGTAAAATAAAAAAAGGGGATTTCCCAGTCCACGGAAAAGTTAGTAAAATAACTCATGACGGAAAAGGGATTTTTAAGGGAATAAAAAATAATATAAATGTAACTAGATATCATTCTTTAGTAGTTGATAGAAATTCTTTAGGAGAAGATTTAGAGATAACTGCCTTAAGTGATGATGGGGTAGTTATGGGAATAAGGCATAAAAGGTACAATATAGAAGGAGTACAGTTTCATCCGGAGGCTGTTTTAACTGAATATGGCCATGAAATGCTTAAAAACTTTATTGATAATGCTAGAAAATTTAATATTATAGAAAGGTGAGTAATTTGAATTTTGAAATTAAGGAAATAGAAAATAAGCTTAAGCCACATGAAGTATATTCTTTATTTAAAGATGAAATAAACAGTATATTTTTAGATAGTTCAAAGGAAGATAGCGAATTTTCTTTATATTCATTTATAGGATTAAATCCTTTTAAAAAGTTTAGCTCTAAGGGAAATGAGATTTTTATAGATGAAAAACTAGTCTTAGGAGATCCTTTTAAAAAATTAGAAGAGCTTATTTTAGAATATAAAATAAATTATAATAGTGAGATACCTTTTTTAGGAGGTGCTATGGGCTATTTTTCTTATGATATAGGAAGAGTTATTGAAGATATGCCTAAAAGTGCTAAGGATGATGTGTGTATTCCAGATAGTTATTTTTTATTTTATGATAATGTAATAATATTTGATTTGAGAAATCAAAAAACATATATAACAGCCCTAGGAATTAAGGAAGAGTCAGAAAAAAGTATAGCTAATATTTATGAAAGAATGAAAGATAAGGATATAAATTTAAATATTAGCTTAGATAAAAATACTGAGTTTACTTCAAATTTTTCAAGAGAAGAATATATAAATTCAGTAAAAAAGGTTAAAGAGTACATAAAAGAAGGGCATACATATATTGCAAACCTAACACAGAGATTTTCCTGTGATTTTAATTCTGATCCCTTTGATACATATATAAGTTTAAGAAGTATAAATAAAGCCCCTTTTTCCTGTTATTTAAATTTAGAAGGTTTTCAAATTATAAGTTCTTCTCCTGAAAGGTTTTTAAAGGTGTTTAATAATAAGGTTGAAACAAGACCAATTAAAGGCACAAGACCAAGAGGAAAAGATAAATTAGAAGATGAAAAGAATAAAAAAGAACTTTTAAATAGTGAAAAGGATAAGTCAGAGCTTTTAATGATTGTTGATTTAGAGAGAAATGACTTAAGTAAGGTGTGCAAACCTTTTTCTGTTAAGGTTACAGAATTATTTAAATTAGAGGAATATGCTACAGTATTTCACTTAGTTTCCACAGTTATAGGAGAACTAAAGGAAGATGTTAGTTCTGTAAAATGTATAAGAGAATGTTTTCCAGGAGGTTCTATAACAGGTGCTCCTAAAATAAGAAGTATGGAGATAATAGAGGAACTAGAAGACCTTAGAAGAGGGATATATACTGGGGCCATAGGTTATTTTGATTTAAGAGGAAATTGTGATTTTAATATAGTAATAAGAACTATATTAGCAAAAGATAATAAGGCCTATTTTGGAGTAGGTGGAGGCATAACTATTGAATCAGAAGAAGAGATGGAATATGAGGAAACTTTAGATAAGGCAAAGGCTTTAATGAGAGTATTATAATTAGGTTGTGATATAAATTGATTTATATAGGAGAAAATAAAAAAGGTTATAGTATGGTTGAAAAATGTTCACTTACCATAGATTCTTCTGTTTTTTTTGGACGGGGAATTTTTGAAACTATACTTGTATTAAATAATGGAGTGTTTTTAAAGGAACATCTAGAAAGACTAAAAGATGGATGCTTAAATTTAAATATTCCTTTTAATATTAATGAAGAGGAATTAAGAGAGTTTATTAAAAATGAAAAAATAAGAAATAAGGCTTTAAAAATAACTCTTACTGAAAAAAATATAATTTATTCAACTAGAGATATTCCTTATGGCATAGAAGATTACAATAGAGGATTTTCTCTAAAGCTTAGTGAAGTAAGAAGAAATAGCACCTCTAAATTAACTTATTTAAAGAGCACTTGCTATATTGAAAATATTATGGAAAAGGAAAAGGCTAAAGATGAGGGCTTTGATGAAGTGATATTTTTAAATGAAAGAGGAGAGCTAACAGAGGGAGCTACTAGTAATATATATTTTATTAAGAATAATAAAATATATACTCCAAAGGTTAGCTGTGGTCTTTTAGATGGAATAATTAGAGGATGGATAAAGAATAACTTTCAAGTTGAAGAAGGATGTTATAATATAGAAGACTTAAGAAATAGTGAAGGGATTTTTATAAGTAATTCTCTTCTTGGAATAATGAGAGTAAGTCAATTTGAAGAAGAATTTTTTGGGGAAAAAGATTTAATAGAAGAAATAAAAAGTAAATATGAAAGTTCTATTATAAGCTTTTAAATATGGAGGGCAAAATGATCGATAAAGATAAGATAAGAGAAGGAATGAAACTAATACTTGAAGCAATAGGAGAAGATGTTAATAGAGAAGGCTTAATAGAAACTCCAGATAGAATTGCAAGAATGTATGAAGAAATATTTTCAGGCATAGGAATGAATGCAAAGGAGTATTTAAGTAAAACTTTTGAAGTTCATAGCAATGATCTTGTTTTAGAAAAGGATATAACTTTCTATTCTATGTGTGAGCATCATTTAGTTCCTTTCTATGGAAAAGTTCATATAGCATATATACCAAATGGAAGGGTTGTAGGTTTATCTAAACTTGCTAGATGTGTTGAGGTTTATTCAAAAAAACCACAACTTCAAGAAAGGCTTACAACGGAAATAGCTGATTCTATAATGGAATACTTAGATGCACAAGGTGTAATGGTAGTTGTAGAAGGTGAACATATGTGTATGACTATGAGAGGTGTTAGAAAACCAGGTGCAAAAACAGTAACAACAACTTATAGAGGAAAGTTTTTAGAAGATGAAAGCTTAAAAAATGATGTTTTTAGAATGATTTCTATGTAGATCTTAATTTTTTGAGGTGTTTATTATGGAGAGAATAAATAAGATACTTAATAATAGTAAGTATAAAGACTATTTAAATAAGAATTCTTTCTGTGAAAAGGATAGGGTTTTTTGCAAACATAACTTAGAGCATTTTTTAGATGTATCAAGAATTGCCTACATAATGGTTTTAGAGGAAAATATGAATGTATCTAAGGAAATTATATATGCAATAGGACTTCTTCATGATATAGGACGATGGGTAGAATATGAAGGTGGAGAAAAACATAATAAAGCTTCTTGTAAATTGAGTTTGGATATTTTAAAGGAATGTGATTTTAATAAAGAAGAAATAGAGATTATTTTAAGTGGAATTTTAAATCACAGAAATAGTGAAGCAAAAGGATTAGATAAAATTATTTACTTAGCTGATAAAAAATCAAGAAGCTGTTTTTTATGTAATGCTGAAAAACTTTGTAAGTGGAGCAAAGAAAAAAAGAATTTAGACATAATTATTTAAGGGGGAACTTTTGTGAAAATAGGAAATAAAGAGTTTGAAATAGGAAAAAGAACATACATAATGGGAATTTTAAATGTGACTCCAGATTCATTTTCAGATGGTGGAAAATATAATGATATTGAGTTAGCTCTAAAGAGAGCTGAGAAGATGATTAATGATGGTGTTGACATAATAGATATTGGAGGAGAGTCAACAAGACCAACTCATACCCCAGTAGGAGAAGAAGAGGAATTAAATAGAGTAGTACCTGTAATAAAAGCCTTAAGAGAAAAATTTGATATACCTATATCAGTTGATACATATAAGGGTAAAGTGGCAGAGGAAGCCATAAAAGCAGGTGCAGACTTAATAAATGATGTATGGGGCTTTAAAAAGGACAAATATATGGCTACTGTAGCTGCTAAATATGGAGTACCTTGTTGCATAATGCATAATAGAAATGATAATGAGTATGGTGATGACATCATAGAAACTATGAAATCAGATATGGAAGAATGTATAAAGATAGCCCTAGATGCTGGAGTTAAGAAAGAAAATATAATTTTAGACCCAGGTATAGGCTTTGCAAAGGATTATGATCAAAACTTAGAAGTATTAAATAGATTAGATGAGTTTTGCAATATGGACTACCCAGTTTTATTAGGTACATCAAGAAAATCAGTAATAGGTAATACCTTAAATCTTCCAACAGATGAGAGATTAGAAGGAACTTTAGCTACAACTACTCTTGGAATAATTAAAGGATGCGAATTTGTAAGAGTTCATGATGTTTTAGAAAATAAGAGAACTGCCCTTATGACTGATGCTATGGTAAGAAGATAGGAGTTAATTTTCATGGATAAAATTATTATTAAAGATTTTGAGGTTTTTGGTAATCATGGAGTCTTTGAAGAGGAAAAGAGACTTGGACAAAAATTTGTTTTAAGTATAGAACTTTTCTTAGATACTAGAGAGGCAGGAGTTACTGGAGATTTAAGCAAATCTGTTCATTATGGAGAACTTGCACATAAGGTTGAGGAAGAGTTTAAAAAGCAAAGCTATGATTTAATAGAAACTGCAGCAGAAAAATTAAGTGAGTTTATATTATTAGAATACTCTCTTGTTAAAAAAGTGAAGGTTTATTTAAAGAAACCATGGGCACCTATATTAAGAAGTTTAGATACTGTATCTATAGAAATAGAGAGAGGATGGAATGAGGCATACCTTTCATATGGATCTAATATAGGAGATAAAAAATATTATATAGAAGAAGCTTTAAATGAAATAAATAAGGCTTATCATACTGAAATTATAAAAAAATCTAATTTAATTGAGACAGAACCTTGGGGATATACTGAGCAGGATGAATTTTTAAATGGTGCTTGCAAAATAAAAACTCTTTTAAGCCCAAAGGAATTAATAAAGTTTTTATTAAGTGTAGAGCAAAAGCTTAAAAGAGAGAGAAGGATTAAGTGGGGGCCTAGAACTATAGACTTAGATGTAATATTTTTTAATGATTTAATAAGTGAAGATGAAGAAATCATACTTCCACATCCAAGAATGCATGAAAGAAGTTTTGTTTTAGAGCCATTAAATGAAATTGCTCCATATAAGATTCATCCCTTATATAGAAAGCGTGTATTTGAACTTTTAGAAGAATTAAATAAAAACAAATAAATTTTAAGTTAGGTTTATGTTTTAAATTAAATAAAACTTTGCATAAATAATTTATTTGTTAGTAATAAAGATATAGAATTTAGTATAAATCACTACTAAATCCTATATCTTTTTTTATTGTTTTTTATTAAACACATACTGGCAAAATGGTTCTAATTTAAAGGAATTAGGAATATCTTTTAAACTTAAGTAATCCTTCCTTACATCACTGTCCCAAGGATAAAGGGTTATTAAATCATCTCCATAAATATCTATTACATATTTTTCACTATTTAAATCTATAAAAATTTTATATAAGGGTTTATTAGGCAAAGCTTCCTCATTTATAAAGTTAGAATCTTTTAAACTTTTTAATAAGTCATCAATAATTCTTACATCTTCATTATCAACAATTACTTCACTATAAATATTCATATCTAATAATCTGATTTTTATATTATTCTTAGAAACTAGTTCACTTAAATTTTTAGTGTGATAGTTTAAAGAAGGTTTTTCCTTAGAAGGAATATTAATTTTAGAACATGAAATTAAAAGAAGAGAAAAACATAGGGTTATTAAAAATATTTTAGTAATTTTTTTCATCAAATTTATCACCTCCTTCAGTTTAATTTATGAAACTTATGTTTTTAGTAGAACTTTTTTTAAGAAAATGAATAATATATATTACAATTGTCCTTAGAATTAAGGTGGTGATTTATAGTGAAATATGCATTAGATATAAATGACTCCTATTTAAGAAAAGTATTAATAAAAAAATTAAAGGAAGAAGGAGATCTTACTATAGATTGTTTTAATGAAGAGTGTTGCTTAGGAGAAAGTTTTTTTAAGAAAGTTTTATTATCTAATAATACAAAGGCAGATATATTTATAAGAATAACTAAGAGAATAGGAGAAGATAAGAGAATAGAAATTTTAGGGGATGATCAAATTCTTAGGCGTGTTGTATCCTTAAACTTAGAAGATATGGTTGATTATATAGGCCTTTCACAGATAAGTATCAAAAGTGGAAAAGGATTATATTTAGTAAAAAATTTAGATTCTTTATGCTTAATTATAAATATAAGTGATACTGAAATAGATAGTATAAATAAAGAAAAATTAGAAGATGCACTATATAAAATAATTAAGGAAGTAAGCTAATCTTATTTCTTTAATTAATAGGTTTAGTTATCCATATTTTGCTTTAAGCTTTATTTTGAGTTAATATTAATTTTAAGATATATACTTAGAATTAACAGTAGTTTAAATATAGCCTTACTTTAAAGAAGTTTTATCAAGACTTAAACAGAGAGTTTACAGTTTATTGACAGAACTTCTTTAATTATAGTTTTCTTAAGAAACTTTTTATGATTATACTAAGTATTTTTAGGGATAAACTCAGTAGTAATAAATATTATTATGTTAAGTGTTTTTAATTGATAAGATATATAAATAATATTTAAAGCTTATTATGCATATAAATCAATGAGTAGCAATATTTATGGGGGAAGTTATGGATATTATAGGCAGTATAAACACCAGATTTTTAAGCAAAAGTGAACAGAGCAAAAATGAAATCTTCAATAAAATAGATAATATAGTAAAAGGTGGAGGCAATATAATTAGGATGAATCTATCCCATGGCAAGCATAGAGATGTAGAATGCTGTATAGATTACATAAGAAGCAATCATAAGAATGTAAAAATTCTTTTAGACTTACAGGGAAATAAGATTAGGGTAGCTAATAATATATATGGAACATTTAAAGTTAATACAGGTGATTTAGTTTATTTTTGTTCAGAGGAAACTTATGATGTTTATCTTAAAAATATTGATAGAAATAAACTTATACCTTTAAATATAAAAAATAAGTTTATATACAATAATACTTTTAAAAAGATATATATGAAAGATGCCACTATGGAATTTATAGTAATAAGCAATAACAATGGATTAATAAAGACTAAGGTTAAATTAGGTGGTGTAGTTAGAAAAGAAAAGGGATGTAATCTTCCTAATTTAGATAGGAAAAATTGGGGGGTAAGCGAAAAGGATTTAGAAGATATTAGATTTGCCTTAGATAATAAAGTAGATATTATAGATTATTCTTATTGTTCTTATATGGAAGAATGTAGAGAGTTTAAAAATATTGTTTTTAAAAATTTAAAGTCAAACCAATTTATTCCTAAGCTTTGGGGAAAAATTGAAACTAATGAAGGAATAAATAATATTAAAGAAGTTGCTAAAGAATTAGATGGAATAGTTATAGCAAGGGGAGATTTAACAGCAGAAATTGGAATATTAAATGTTCCTATAGTGCAAGAAAAAATATTATATGCTTTAAAAAATGAGAATAAATCAATAATAGTAGCCACAAATGTACTTTCATCTATTAGAAATAAACAAAATAAGCCTACAATAAATGAATTAAGCGATATATATCATTTTATTAGGTGTGGCGCAACAGGATTTATGCTTACTGGAGAAACTAGTACTGGGGAAAATGAAGAGTATGTGGTTACAACCTTAAAAAATAGTATAAAATATTACGAAAAGTTATTATCAAAAATAAAAAAGAGATCAAAGAGAGTCTAAAAAGACTTTCTTTGATCTTTTATTTTAGATTTTTGTATAAGTTCATAGGATTTTATAACTATTAAGAAGCTTAAATATCCTAGTAAAGCACCTGTTAATACATCACTTGGATAGTGAACAAGCAAGTATAATCTAGAAAAAGCTATTAAAGAAGCTAAGGAATAGATATATACTCTTATATTCTTAAAATAATAAGCTAACATAAATGCTGCTGCAAAGGATGCAGAGGTATGACCAGAGGGCATAGAGTAACTACTTGGTTTAGTTATCATTATATGTAAGCTTTCATATGTTGCAAAGGGTCTAGATCTTTCTATAATATGTTTAAGAATTCCTTCACCAAGCAGGGTGTTAACAATTAAAGCAGCTAAGGTTAATAATCCTATTTTTCTATATTTTTTTGAAATTATAAGTAAGATGCTTATGGCAATCCATATAAAGCCTAAATTACCTAATGAAGTTAAGAAAATCATTATTGGATTAAGAAACTTATTTTGTATATTATTTTGTATAAAGTAAAGTATATTTATATCTATATTTTGAATAAAATGCATCTTATTGCCTCCTAAAATTAATAAATATATTTTATTACTAAATTTTTAAGAAGTCTACTATAAGTATGTAAATAAGTTTATAAAAAAAAGTAATATTATATAAAAAATATTCATTTAAAGAATTAGAGAAACAAAATATAATGTAGATGTAATAAATAAAAGGAGGTCTAATATTGAGAAAATTAGAAAAATCTCTTTTAATTATTATAAGTGCAATACTTATGATATTTCTAGTAATATTTAATATAATTAAAAATGGAAACTATATTAAACGTTTAAATAATGAAAATATAGAACTGGTTTGGTACACCATTGGAATAGAACCTGCTGATATGGATAGGGTTGAAAGGGAAGTAAATGACTATTTAACTAAAAAGATAAATGCAACTATTGATATTAGATTTGTAGATTATGCGGATTTTACAAAGGTAATGAATAATAAAACTAAAGAGGGAGAAAATTTTGACCTGGTATTTACATCTTCCTGGGCTAATGATTATTATCCTAATGCAAAGGAAGGAGACTTTCTTAATTTAAATAACCTGATTAAAGAGTATGGAAAAGATGTTTATAAAGCTCTTGATAAAAAATTTTGGGAGGGAGCAGAAATAAATGGTTGTATATATGCTATTCCAAATCAAAAAGAGATAGTTAATATGCCTATGTGGGTATTTTCTAAAGAATATGTAGAAAAATATAATATTCCTTATAAGGATATAAAAACTTTAGAAGATTTAGAACCTTGGTTAAAGTTAATTAAAGAAAATGAAGAAGGGGTAATTCCTTTTTACGTTGATGATAGTTATTCAGTTCCTATGATTTGGGATCAATTAGCCCCTGCTTTAGGAATAAATTTAGAAAGTAATAACTTTCAGGTAGTAAATATATTTAAAACTGAAGAGATGATTAATAATTTAAAGACTATGAGAAGATATAAGGAGCTTGGATATACCAATACTAAAATTGGGAATGCTGGTGATTTTTCCACTAAAAGATTTGTAACTAAAGCTGATGGGCAGCCTTATGCTGAAAAAATATGGTCTATTAAAAGTGGAGGAGAGGTTGTTGCTACACCAATTTTAGAAAGTTATATTACAAATGGATCAGTAAATGGTTCTATGATCGCTATATCAAAAAATTCAAAAAATCCTGAAAAAGCTATGGAGTTTTTAAATCTTTTAAATACAGATAAGTATTTAAGAAATCTTATTAATTATGGAATTGAAGGAGTTCACTATGAAAAGATTTCAAATAATAAAATCAGGCTTTTAGAGGAATCTAAAAATTATATGGTTGATTACTACACTTTAGGAAATTTATTTATAACATATGTATTAGAAGATGAACCAGAAAATAAATGGGATGAATTTAAAGAGGTTAATAATAAGTCTAATGTATCTCAAGCCTTAGGATTTAAGTTTGACCCTAGTAATGTAACTGTTGAATTAGAGTCTGTAAATACTGTTCTTGAAGAGTTTACAAGAAGTTTATATACTGGACTAGTAGATACAGATGAATATGTTTCAAAGCTTATTAATAAGCTTGAAAGTGCTGGAATAGATAAAGTTAAGGAAGAATTAGAAAGACAATTAAATGATTGGAAAATAAAAAAGCAGACTTTTTAGTCTGTTTTTTTATTTAAAGATATTACCTGAATATTATCTATAACTGTAATGGTTCCAGTTTCTATCATAGGTTCAAGTATTTCTATTAATTCATTTATTTTTTCCTTACTTTCAATAACTTCTATGACTATAGGTAAGTTTCTAGCAAGTATTTCAATAAAATCAGAATGTATTTTATGATGGCTATCTAATCCCTCAATTCCTCTTATTACAGTTGCCCCCAAGATATTTTCTTTTTTTAGTACCTTTAATATCTCTAAGTAAAGTGGCTCACCATTATACTTATCAGATTCATCAATAAATATTTTTAAAAAGCTACCTTTGAATTCATTTCTCATAAAAGATTCCTCCTAAAAATTAAAATAATATCCTAGCAAGTTTTTGTCCTATTACAACAAATAATAAACTACAACCTAAGTTTAAGATTATATTTTCTATTCCTAAAGTTATATTGCCATTAGTTAACATACTAATTGTTTCATAGGAAAAAGTAGAGAATGTAGTAAGGCCTCCCATAATACCAGTAGTTAAAAAAAGTTTCATATTAGATGAGATTAATGCACTATCCATACTGAATTCCATAATGAAACCTATTAAAAGAGCACCTAAAATATTTGCAATTAGAGTACCATATGGAAAGTTTCCTCCAAAATTTTTGGCTGCAAAAATTGAAATAAGATATCTCAAGGATGCACCTAAAAATCCACCCAGTCCTACTATTAAAGCAAGTAAAAGTTTTTGCATTTTAATTATCTCCTTAAATATTATTATAAATATACTTTTTTATAATGTTAACAAATTTTGAATAAAAAGTAAAAGTATAATTCTACATAATAATAAGTCTAATTAAAAATATATCATACATTTTAATCATATATGATTAGAGAAAGAATAAAAATATTCAAAATGTAATAGTTATATTACAAAAATTTCAAACTTTTTAAAATATTTAAAAAGTTAACAGAATATATATAAAAATCTTTTGATGTTAAAAAGCCTTGAAATGTAGTAAAATAGCCTGTTTGACACATTAATACAGGACTTTTTTGTAATGTTGACTTTTTTACTGTTATGTTATAAATTAACTATAGAAACTTTAATTTACTTAAAGCTTCTCAAACAAAATACTAAAAAATATATATGATTATCATATTAATTTTAATTAAATTTGATAAAGTATATTATTGTTGTAAACGTTTGTTTAGTCTTTGAGATTAAGGGATCTAAATGGTATAAAAATAGTAATATGAGGGGGAAAAAAAATGCTTAGACACAAAAAATTATTAGCATTAATTTTAGGAGGAGTAATGACTACATCTGTAATGCTTACAGGATGTGGCTCAAGTGACAAAAAAGCAGAGGGAGGAGCAGCAAGTGAGGAGCCAGTTAACTTAGTATGGTATGTAATAGGTAAACCTCAAACAGATGGAGAATTAGTAGAAGAGGAAGTAAATAAATATATAAAAGATAAAATAAATGCTACTGTAGACATAAAACATATTGACTTTGGTGATTACAGCCAAAAAATGAATGTAATAGCTAACTCAGGAGAAGAATATGATTTAGCATTTACATGTTCATGGGCTTTCCCATATTTAGAAAATGCTAGAAAAGGTGCTTTCCTTGAATTAAATGACTTATTAGATAAAGAGGGAGCAGACCTTAAAGGGGTTATAGATGAAAGACTTTGGAAAGGTGCTGAGGTTGATGGAAAAATATATGGAGTTCCAAACCAAAAAGAAATAGCAGGAGCACCTATGTGGGTATTTGATAAGGAGCTTGTTGAAAAATATGATATTCCATATCAAGATTTACACTCAGTAGAAGATTTAGAACCATGGTTACAAATCATAAAAGAAAAGGAACCAGATTTTGTACCATTCTATACTCAAGGGGATTCAATTCCATTAGAGTTTGATGAAATAATGAGACCTTTAGGAGTATTCTTTAATGATGATACTTTAACAGTACAAAATATGTATGAGACAGAAGAAATGAAGGCTATGATGACTAAATTAAGAGAATACTATGAAAAAGGATATATAAATCAGGATGCAGCAGTTAATAATATGAAAAATGAAGTTAAGAGATTTATGTGGAAGGCTGATGGACAACCATATGCAGAAAATGGATGGGGACAAGCTTTAGGTAGAGAAGTTGTAACATCATCAATAATCCCTCCATATGTTACAAATAACTCAACAACTGGAGCTATGACTGCTATATCAGCAACATCTAAGCATCCTGAAAAAGCTATGGAGCTTATAAACTTAGTAAATACTGACTCTACATTAAGAAACCTATTAATGTTTGGAATAGAGGGAACTCACTATGAAAAGGTTAGTGATAACCAAATAAAGAGAGATCCAAATGGACCATATAGTGTTACAAGTTGGGCTTACGGAAACTTATTTGATACTTACGTTTTAGATAGCGACCCAGCAGATAAATGGGATGCTTTTGAAGATTTTAACAAAGGTGCTAAGACTTCACCAATCTTAGGATTTAAGTTCAATACAGAGCCAGTTACAACTCAAATATCAGCAGTTAATAACGTATTACAAGAGTTTGAAAGAACTTTATACTCAGGTTCAGTAGATCCAGTAAAAGGATTAGATGACTTAAATAAAAAGTTAGCTGCATCTGGATTAGATGATATAAAAGCTGAAATGCAAAAACAATTAGATGAATGGAAAGCTTCTAATAAATAATAAATTTTAAATATAAAAGAGTGGTTTTAGGCCACTCTTTTTTAGTTTTTTTAATAAATTCAATCTATTTTAATAAGAGTTAATATCATTTTAGAAGAGAGTAAAATATTAAAAAAATAAATTTAATTAAGAAAATACTTAATTAGATATTGAATTTCTAGAAAAATAGGAGTAGAATTTAATTAAGGAAATGCTTAATTAAAAATAAGAGGTGGCTTATGGAAGATAAAATAAAAATATTTAAAGCACTAGGAGATGAAACTAGAATAAATATACTACATCTCATAAATAAAAAATCTATGTGTGCAAAGGGAATAGCTAGAGAACTTAGCATTTCAGAATCTGCTGTTTCTCAACAAATAAAAATATTAAAAGATGCAAATCTAGTAATTGGATATAAAATAGGTTATCACATTGTTTATGATTTAAATATAGAACAGTTAGAAAACATTAATATCTTAATTGATTATATCGTAAATGATGATAATAATATAAAAACAAAAGAAAATATCTATAAAAAATGCAATAAAATATGTAAACATGCTAAATGCATAAATAATAAAAATTTGAAGGAGGAAAATGTAATGAGAATTTGTTTCCCAGTTAAAAATAATGAAGGAGTTAAAAGTGTACCATATGGTCATTTTGGAACTGCTCCAACTTTTGTAATATGTGATTTAGAAAAGGACGAAGTAACTACTGTAGGAAATGGTGACTTAGGTCATGAACATGGAAAATGTCAACCAATAAAAGCTTTATCAGGTGAAGTGGTAGATGCTGTAGTTGTTGGTGGAATTGGTGCTGGTGCTATAAGTAAACTAAATTCTATGGGAATTAAGGTTTATAAAGCTATTGACGGAGATATAGAAGCTAATTTAGAAGCATTAAAAAAAGGTGAATTAAAAGAGTTTTCAAGCACACATGCATGCAATCATCATGGATGTAGTCATTAATAAAGAAAAAGTGAGTTATTTTTATTATCTAGAGTAAGATATTTATAATGGAACTAATAAAAAGGTATTACATTTTAAAGATGTAGTACCTTTTTTATTTAAAAAAATTAATTTAAACATTAATAATTTTTTAAAAAGGTTTATTATACAGAGAAGGTAAGTATTAATAAGTATATGTATTTTTAAAAATTATTTAATGTGGAGGATTAAATTTGAATATTGATAAGTTTTTAAGGGAGATTAAAGAAAAAATAATTAATTATAGAAGGGATTTGCATAAGTATCCTGAAAGTGCATGGAAAGAATTTAGAACATCTTCTTTAATTGGAAAGTATTTGAGGGAAATGGGATATGAAATAAAAATAGGAAAAGAAATAATAAGTGAAGAGCATAGGTTAGATGTACCAAATGAACTTGATTTAAAGAAAAGTTATGAAAAATCCTTAAAGCAAGGTGCCTATAAAGAATTAAGTGATTATATGATTGGGGGATACACTGGAGTAGTTGGTATTTTACAAAATGGAGATGGTCCAACTATTGCTTTAAGATTTGATATAGATGGAGTAAAGGTCATTGAATGCGAAAATAATGAGCATTTTCCTTTTAAAAATGGATTTTCTTCTGTAAATAGGGGGATTATGCATGCCTGTGGACATGATGGTCATATAGCTATTGGTCTTGGAGTTGCAGAAGGGATTATTAGATTTAAGGAATATTTAAGTGGAACAATAAAGCTTATTTTTCAACCTGGAGAAGAAAGCGTCTGTGGTGGAAATCCAATGGCTCAATCAGGAATCTTAGATGATGTAGATTATTTATTAAGTGGTCACATAGGAATAAAGGCAAGGAAATCAGGAGAAATAATCTGTGGAACAAAGGGATTTTTAGCAACATCTAAAATTAATGCTGAATTTACAGGGAAGTCTTCCCATGCCGCAGTTGCACCTGAAAAAGGGCATAATGCTTTGCTTTCTGCATCTACAGCAGTATTAAACTTAGATGCTATACCAAGAAATGGTGAAGGTATAACAAGAATAAATGTAGGAAAGTTAATTGCAGGGAGTGGTAGAAATGTAATTCCTGGAAAAGCTTTTATGGAAGTAGAGACTAGAGGAGAAACTACAGAATTAAATGAATATATGGAGAGTTATGCAACTAGAATTTTAAAAGCTTCTGCAGATATGCATGATAATCATGTGAAAATATCTTGTTTAGGAAGATCCATAAGTGGTAGTAGTGATAGAGAGTTAATTGATATTATTAAATGGGAGGCAAAAAATATAAATGATTATAACAATGTAATAGATGAAGAAGACTTTGGTGCTAGTGAAGATATATGTTATATGATGAAAAGAGTACAGAAAAATGGAGGAAAGGCATCTTATATAATGTTTGGAAGTGATTTAAAGGATGAACATCATTCTATTAGGTTTGATTTTAATGAAGAAGATCTGTTTCCAGCAATAAATTTATATTTAAGAGTAGTAATGAATCTTTGCAATAAAAAATAATAAAATTTTTAAAAGATGAATTATATTTAATAATTATTCTATGTATATATATGGACATGTATAAAAATAACTTTTTATAAAACTTACAAACATATTCCGAGAATTACTAGATTACGCTAAGAATTTATAATCATTACTTCGAAAATATCACTAAAGCTTCGAAACTTAAGTGAAAGTCCAAATTTTTAATTTGGATTCTTGAACTTATGCAATGGAACTTTGTGAGATTGTATTCCTAAGAAATTAACAGTCTCAGCTCTTTAACGTGATATTTTCTACGTAATAATTTAAATTCTAAAGCTTATCTAGATATTCTCTTCATACTGTTTGTAAGTTTTATTGTTATATTTTGATACAGCCCTTTTATAGAGTGGATAATAAATCATCTATGATCATATTTCCACCTAATTTATAATCATATGTAGAATTAGTATTTAAAGACTTCAAGAAGCTCCAAGAAGCATTCCAAAGCTTAACTACAAAAAGGTAATTTTCTAATTTTTCCATTAATTCATAAGAGTAGTAGCCAAAATAACTTTTTATTAAAAAATATCTCTTTTTTTCATCTAGCATCCAAGATACAGTAGCTAAATCAAAAAATATATCACACATAGCAGAAAATTCAAAGTCAATAAAAAGAACATTTTTATTATGATATAGTACATTTGAAGAATTTAAATCATTATGACAAAGGCCAAGAGTCATATTTTTGCTTAATTTTTCTTCAAGAATATTTAATTTATTTAAGACTAAATCAATGCCTTCATGAAAATTAAAGTTTTTAGATTTTAAAATATGAAAATTTTTTCTTATATGTTCAAAAGGGTTAAAAATATGTTCACACTTAAGAATATGTAGTTTTTTTAAATTAATTGAGAGTTTTTCAAGGAATTCTAAAGATGTAAATGTACTCATATTTACCTTTGAATCTTCTAAAAATTTGCTTATTAGTATTCCATTATCCTTATTATGATATATAATAGGGGGGGATAGCTTGTTCAAATTAGCAAATATTAAAACAAAATTTTCCTCTGAAAAATTATTTTTATTATCTTTACTAGGTATTCTTAAAACATATTTATTATTTTCACACTCTAATAAATAATTTGAGTTATTAAGACCGCCTAGTTTGGTTATCTTATGATTTTTCATTTTGTTAGTCATCTTAATCTCCTTATATTCTAATGAAAATATTATATCAAAAAATAAGAAGGGATGGAAAAGGATAATGTTAAATGAGGTGTTAAAAGGAATAGAAGGTTTAGATAATGACATGATTGTAAAAGCTAAAAATAGAGTAGATTCTTTAGCTAAACCTTTAGGAAGTTTAGGAAAGTTAGAAGATATAGCCATAAGGTTATCTGGAATAACTGGAAATATGTTTAATAATATTGATAAAAAGTGTGTGATTATAATGTCTTCTGACAATGGAGTTGAAGAAGAAGGAGTAGCCTCAGCACCTCAATGTGTAACCTTACTTCAAACAAAAAACTTTATAAAAGGTACTACGGGAGTAGCTACATTGGCAAAAGCTAATGGAACAGATTTAATGGTTTTTGATGTGGGAATTAATTCAGATGAAGTTGTAGAAGGAGTTATAAATAGAAAGATATCAAAGGGAACTAAAAATATTTATAAGGAACCAGCTATGACTTATGAAGAAGCTAAAAAATCCTTAGAAATTGGAATAGAAGCTGTAAAAATAGCTAAGGAAAAGGGATATAAAATACTTGGAGTAGGTGAAATGGGAATAGGAAATACCACTACTTCAGCAGCGGTATTAAAAGCCCTTATTGGGTGTGAAACTTCTCAAGTAGTAGGAAAAGGTGGCGGAATAAATAATGATTCTTTTGAAAAGAAAAAAAGAATTGTAGAAGAAGTGGTTAAAAAACATAATATTAATTTTGATGATCCTATTGATATTATTTCAAAGGTTGGAGGATATGATATTGGAGCAATGGCAGGTGTATTTTTAGGCGCAGCTTTCTATAGAATCCCTGTAGTAATAGATGGATTTATATCCGTTGTGGCAGCTCTTTTAGCTAATAGATTAAATCCTTTAGTTAAAGAATTTTGTTTTACCTCTCATAAGTCACAAGAAATAGGATATGAGTTAGCTATAAAAGAGTTAGGCTTAGATCCTATGTTAGATTTAAATATGAGATTAGGAGAAGGAAGTGGATGCCCAATAGCTTTCTCAGTAATTGATTTTGCAACAGCCATGATGAATAATATGGCAACCTTTGAAGAAGGAAATATAGATAACAGCTATTTAGAAGATGTAAAGGATGAAGAATGTTATATTGTTCTTTAAAACTTTAAAAATATTATAGGAGTTAATTTAATTAGTTATGATAGTTTTAATTATTGGAGGAGCTAAGAGTAGCAAATCTTCTTATGCTGAATTTTATAGTAGTAATCTTTCAAAAAAAGGAAAAGGGCAGCTTTATTACTTAGCTACTATGAACCCTTATGATTCAGAGGATTTAAAGAGAATAGAAAATCATTTAAAAAATAGAGAAAAGTATGATTTTAAAACCATTGAAAAACATAGGAATTTAAATGAGATATTTCATAAACTTTCTAAGGAAGATACTGTTTTACTAGACAGTTTAACCTCTTTAGTTACTAATGAGATGTTTGTAGGAAAAGAATTTAATGAAAGTGTACATAGTAATATTTTAAAGGACATAAAGAGTCTAGGAACTAAGGTTTCTAATTTAGTAATAGTTTCAGATTATGTTTTTAGTGATGGAATTAAATATGATTCTTATACTGAGTCTTTTAAAAGAGAATTAGGTAAAATAAATTGTGAATTAGCTTCCTTTTCAGATGTGGTTATAGAAGCTTCCTTTGGAAACTTAATATTTCATAAAGGAGAGGAGGTTTTAGAAGATGAAAATTTTTTATAAGGCTATAAATATGACCTTAAGCATGTTTACAGTTATTCCATTGCCTAAATATGAATGGGATGACAGGGCTGCAAAACATATAATGAAGCTTTATCCTTTTATAGGGTTAATTATAGGAGCACTTTGGTATTTAAGTTTTTTTGTATTAAGTAAGCTAAATGTACCGATTATGCTTATGGCAGCTCTTATTTTAACGGTGCCATATATTTTAACTGGATTCTTACATTTAGATGGTTTTATGGATGTTTCTGACGCACTTCTTTCTAGAAGAGATAAGGAGACAAAGCTTAGAATTTTAAAGGATTCTACAGTTGGAGCTTTTTCAGTTATTTCTGTAGTTTTATTACTATTAGTAGAATTTGCTGGAATGTTTACTGTTTTAAATAAAAATTTAGATATGAGAATATTAATATTTATACCAATAGCATCAAGGGCAATAAATGGATACTTTATTGTAAGTCAAGAGATGCTTGGACAAAGTTCTCTAGCAAAATTTTTTAAAGAAGGAACTGGAAAAGTAGATGAAATAATTTTACTAGGAATATATGTATTAGTTGCATTAATAACGTTTTTCACCTTAGGAATAAATTATTTAATAGCTATTTTAGCAATGGGACTCATTTCTTTTATTTTACTTTTAAAAGTAAAAAAAGAATTGGGAGGAATAAATGGAGACGTTGCAGGATATATTCTTGTTCTTATGGAGTTTACAGGAATTTTACTTTTAGGAATTATTTAAGGAGGAGAAGCTTTTGAAACTTTTATTTGGCGGTGCCTATAATGGAAAACTAGGGTATGTAAGAGAAAAGTTAGGCATAAATGAAGAGGAAATATTTTATTGCAAAGAAGATTCTATAGACTTTTCTAAAAAGGTTATTAGTGGAATAGATAGATTAATTTATTTTAATGCCTTACAAGGAAAAGAGTCTTTAAGCTTTTTTAAGGAAAAAAAAGAATTATTAAAAGATAAAATTTTAATTTGTGATGAAATATCTTCAGGAATAGTTCCTTTAAAGAAAGAGGAAAGATTATGGAGAGAAGAGACTGGAAAAGTTCTTCAGTTTTTATCAAAGGAAAGTGAAGAAGTTTATAGAATATTTTTTGGAATAGGAACAAGATTAAAGGGTGAATAATAAGATGATAATTTATTTAATTAGACATGGGAAGACTTATTGCAATGAGAATAAACTTTATTGTGGAATAAGTGATGTGCCTTTAAGTGAGGAAGGAAAAAAAGAGTTAGAGGAAAAAAGAAAGAGTGTGAGTTTGCCAATATGTAAGAGAAATTTTACAAGTGGAGCAAAAAGAGCTAATGAAACATTTAATATTTTATATCCAAATAAGAAGTATGAAGTCATAAAGGAATTTGGTGAGTATAATTTTGGAGGCTTTGAACTAAAGTCTTATGAAATGCTAAAGGAAGACAAGGAATATTTAGACTGGATTTTAGACAAAAGCAAGGAAGTTTCCTGTCCTAATGGTGAATCAAGAAGGGATTTTGAAAAGAGAATGAAAAAAGCATTTTTAAAATTACTTCTAACCCTTAAGGAAGAGGGAGAAGAGGAAGCCTTAATAGTATGTCATGGAGGAAGTATAGCTTGTATTTTAGAACTCTTTGAAAAGGAGGAATTAGACTTCTATACTTATCAACCTAAGTGTGGAGGCGGATATAAGTTAAAAGTTGAACAGGATATCAATACCTTAAAAGGAGATTTTTCAAGTCTAGAGTTTGAAAAAGACATAACAGATAATTTAAGACTAGAAATAATAGAAAGGTTTTAGAAATGATAAAAATTATAATAGGATATGTTTTAGACCTAATAATAGGAGATCCTAATAATCCATATCATCCTATTAGATATATAGGAAAACTAGCATCTAATATGGAAAAGCTTTGGAGAAAGGTTTTCAAGAAAAATCTTAAGATTGCAGGCTTCTTTGCTTGGATTTTTATAGTTTTCATAACCTTTGGAGTAACTTTAGGAATTTTGCATATTGCGAATAAGATTAATCCTATTTTAGGAACTGTAGTATCTGGAATACTTATTTATTTTTGTATTTCAGCTAAGGGGCTTAAAGTTGAAGGACTTAAAGTAATTAAGATTTTAAAAGAAGGAGATATTGTTAAGGCTAGAAAACAATTATCTTATATTGTAGGAAGAGATACTGAAAACCTAGATGAAGAAGCTATAGTTAGAGCTGTAGTGGAAACTGTAGCAGAAAATATGTCAGATGGTATTATAGCACCTTTATTTTTTGCAGGAATTGGGGGAGCACCTTTAGCTTTTTTATATAAAGCAGTAAACACATGTGATTCAATGTTTGGGTATAAAAATGAAAAATATAAGGATTTTGGATTCTTCTCAGCTAAGCTTGATGATGTGTTTAATTATATTCCAGCTAGATTAACAGCTTATCTTATAGTAATCTCTTCTTTTATTTTAAGACTTAATTTAAAAGACAGTTTTAAAATATACAAAAGAGATAGATATAATCATTCAAGTCCTAATAGTGCTCATCCAGAAGCAGCTGTTGCAGGGGCTTTAGGAATAAGACTTGGAGGAGCAAATTACTATTTTGGAAAGCTTGTAGAAAAACCAACCATAGGAGATGCTAAAAAGAAAATAGAAATTTCAGATGTTTATAAGACTAATAATATATTAGGAATGGTTTCTTTTTTAGGAATGGTAGTAGCACTTATTATTAGATGTATTTTAGAGGTGATTATATGAATTTAGGACATGGTGGTAATGTAGAAGAAATTAAGAGGATTTATGGCTTAAAAGAAAATGAAATTATTGATTTTTCAGCTAATATAAACCCTATAGGAATCTCTGAAAGAGTAAAGGAAGCTATGGTAAGAGGAATAAATTCTATAGAGAGATATCCAGATATAACTTATTATGAGCTTAAAAAGGGGATTTCAAACTTTGAAAAGGTAGCTTTAGAAAATATAGTTCTAGGAAATGGTGCGGCAGAGGTTATTTTTAATATAGTAAGAGGAATAAAACCTAAAAAGGCTCTTATAGTATCACCAACCTTTTCAGAGTATGAGGATGCTTTAAATTCTGTTGAGTGTGAAGTTAACCATTATATATTAAAAGATAATTATTCAGTAGATAATGGATTTTTAGAAGAAATCAAGGAAGAATTAGATATTATATTTTTATGTAATCCCAATAATCCTACAGGTGCTTTAATAGAAAAAGATTTTTCATTAAAAGTATTAGAAAAAGCAAAAAAAATGAATATTACAGTTGTTTTTGATGAATCTTTCTTAGACTTTGTTGAAGATAATTATAGATACTCTCTTATTAAAGAACTTGATAATTTCCAAAATTTAATTATAGTAAAATCTTTAACTAAATTATTTGCCTTTCCTGGAATAAGATTAGGTTATGGATTAAGTTCTAATAATAATTTTATAGAAAAAATAAATTCAGTAGAAACTCCTTGGAGTGTAAATACCGTAGCAGACTATGCAGGAAGAGAAGCATTAAAAGATGTTGAGTATATTAAAAACAGCGTAGCTTACATAAAAAAAGAAAATGAATTTTTATATAATGGCCTAGAAAATTTTAAAGATATTACTACTTTTAAAGGTGCAGTAAATTTTATATTTTTTAAATTGAATAAAAATATAAATTTAAGAGAAGAATTAATTAGAAGAGGTATAATAATAAGAAGTTGTAGTAATTATATTGGCTTAGACCATAGTTTCTATAGGGTTGCAGTTAGAACAAGGGAAGAAAACAAAAAGCTTTTAGAAGAACTTTCAAAGGTTTTAAAATAAGCCGTATACTATTACTTTTATTATTAATAGGTTTTATATTAAATTAAGAAGTTTGACAATGATAAAATATAATAATATAATCAAGTTGATTAACTAATAATTGGTGTGATTTTCGCTTAATAGGGAATGAAGTTAAAGTCTTCAACTACCTCAGTAACCGTGAAGCAGACAAAATCTCAATATGTCACTGCATTTTTGTGCGGGAAGACGAGATGGAGGAAGAAGCAAAGTCGGGATACCTGCCTTTTATTTAAGTGCTATTGTCTTCTGAGGGTAGGATAATAGGTGCGTATGATTTAAATATGCTTAACATACCTTCTTAAAATGGTATGTTTTTTTATTTTATACGTATTAATTTAAGCCTCAAATATTTTAATTGTTAAGTTTATGAAAGGGAAATTTGATTTGTGATGATTTAGGAAAGTTCAGATTTGCTTTTATAGATTGTAAGGGGTACTTAGCAATATTAAAAAATAAATATTAAAATCATTAAATAAAATCAAATAGGAATCCTTCATATAACTTAAAAATTTATAAAGGTGAAAGTGGAGGAATAATATGAGAAATTTTAAAAAAGTAATTTCTTTAGTAATGATAACCATGATGGCATTACTTATGTTTACTGGATGTGGAAGTAAAACAGTAACAATGAAAGATATGGAAGGAACTGAATTTACAGTACCTAAAAAGATTGAAAGAATAGTATCAACAGCTCCGTCTAATACAGAGATATTAGTAGGTTTAGGACTAGGTGATAAAATAGTTGGGGTTGATAAATATTCATCAGATGTAAAAGGATTAAATTCTGATATTCCTAAAATAGACTTTAGAAATCCAGATGCAGAGGCCATATTAGCTCTTAAGCCAGATGTAATAATAGCTTCAGGTCACAATAGAGAAGGAAAAGAAGATCCATTTAAGGCTTTAAAGGATGCAGGAATACCTGTAGTTTATATTCCAACTAGTGATAGTATAGATGGAATATATGAAGATATCAATTTCTTAGCTAAGTTAACTGGAACAGAAGCTGAAGGAAAGAAAATGGTTGATTCAATGAAAAGTGAAGTAGATAAAATAAAAGCTATAGGTGAAAATATAAAAGATAAGAAAACTGTTTACTTTGAAATTGGATCAGGTTCAAAACTTTATAGCTTTGGAAGTGATACTTTCTTAAATAATTTATTAACTATAATTGGAGCAGAAAACATATTTGGTAATGAAAAAGGTTGGATTTCTCCAAGTGAAGAAGCTGTTATAAAAGCAAATCCAGATGTGATTTTAACAAATGAAAGTTATATTGAAAATGCTACAGATTTAATTGCTAAACGTTCAGGTTGGAATACAATAACTGCTGTTAAGGATAATAAAATATTCTTAGTAGACAATAATGCATCATCACGTGGAAGTCAATACGTGGTAAATGCATTAAAACAAATGGCAAAGGATATTTATCCAGAACAATATGCAGGAATCTAAAAAAAGAAAACTACTAATATTACTAGCTATTCCATTAGTAATATTAGTACTCTGTATTGGAACTTCCATAGGAAGTTCCAATATTAATATATGGGATACTATTTCTATAGTTGGAAATAAAATTTTTAATATTCCTCTTAGAGCTGGTATAAAACCAGAGGACGTAGCAATTATTTGGGTAATTAGATTACCAAGGGTATTATTAGCTTTTGGAGTTGGAGCTTCCCTTGCAGTTAGTGGAGCCATAATTCAATCTATATTAAAGAATCCATTAGCATCACCATATACTTTAGGAGTTTCATCAGGAGCTTCCCTAGGAGTTGGAATATACATAGTTCTTGGAATTTCAATTCCTGTAGTAGGAAATTTAGCTATGCCTATTATAGGATTTTTATGTGGAGTTTTAACTGTTTTTGCTGTTATTATATTTTCTAATAAAGTTGATAGAGGGCTTTCAAATAATACAGTAATATTAGCTGGTATGGTTTTGTCACTTTTTACTAGTGCAATGTTAACTACTATAACAGCCTTATGCAGTGAAGATATAAAGGCAATTACTATGTGGCAAATGGGATCATTTGCTATGAAAAGTTGGTCATATGTTTTGGCTGGAATTCCATTTTTCATAATTGGAATTTTTATGGCTGTAACATATACAAGAGAAATGGATATCTTAAGCTTTGGAGAAGATGGAGCAAAAGCAATAGGAGTTGAAACTAAAAAGGTTAAAAAGATATTGCTTGTTTCAGTGGCAATTTTAACTGGAAGTGCCGTAGCCTTAAGTGGTGTTATAGGATTTATTGATCTTATAACTCCTCACATAGTTAGAAAAATATTTGGCTCTAATCATAAGATAGTAATTCCAATGTGTATTATACTTGGAGGAACTTTAATGGTATTAACAGATTTAGTTTCAAGAATACTAATTTCTCCATCAGAATTACCAGTTGGAGCAATTACAGCATTAATTGGAGCACCATTTTTTGCCTATCTTTATTTTGGAAAGAGAAGTAGGTGATATTTTGTTAGAAGTTAAAAATTTATATTGTGGATATGATGGTAATGAGGTTATACATAATTTATCTTTTAACATAAACAGAGGAGAAAACATATCTATAATAGGACCAAATGGGTGTGGTAAATCTACAGTGTTAAAAGCCTTAGCTAACTTAATAGAATACAAAGGTGAAATAAAGCTAGATGGGGTAGAAATTAGAAATATAAAAAGAAAAGATTTAGCTAAAAAAGTTGCATTAATGAGTCAAAATTCTGAAGTGTATTTTTCTTATACTGTTTTTGAAACAGTTTCACTAGGCAGATATGCTCATATGGATGGTATTTTTTCAAGTCTTACAAAGAAAGATAGGGATATAGTCTTAAAGTGTATTGAAAGTGTAGGATTATTAAATGAAAAGGATAGGTTAATAAATGAACTATCAGGAGGACAACTTCAGAGAGTTTATTTAGCAAGAGCCTTTGCTCAAGATCCTGAAATATTACTTTTAGATGAACCAACAAATCATTTAGACTTAAAATGTCAAATTGAAATTTTAGATTATATAAATAAATGGACAAAGGAAAATAACAAAACTGTTATAGGCGTTTTACATGATTTAAATTTAGTTCAGATGTTTAGTGAAGATGCAATTTTAATAAAAGAAGGTAAAATTTATAGTAGTGGAAAAGCAAGAGAATTATTAAATAGTTCTAAAATTATAGATGTATATAAAATAGACATAAGAAAATTCATGCTAGAAGCATTAGAAAAATGGAAGTAGGTGGACAATATGAAAAAAAAGTTTGTTGTATCATATAGTTGTGGAAAGGATAGTACATTATCATTATATAGAATGATAAAGGCAGGACATACTCCAGTAGCTTTATTAGTCACTGTTGATAAAAAAGTTTTAAGAAGTTGGTTCCATGGCATACCAGATAAATTATTAAAAGACGTATCAAAATCTCTAGATATACCTCTAGTTTTAGTTGCAAGTAACGGAAAAGAAAATTATGGTGAAACATTTGTTGAAGCTTTAAAGAAAATTAAAGAAGAAATGGGTGCAGAAGCTTGTGTATTTGGAGATATTGATTTAATGGCTCATAGAACTTGGTGTGAAGATAAATGTGAAAAAGCAGGACTTGAAGCTATTTTCCCACTTTGGGAAGAAGATAGAGAAGCTCTAACTTATGAGTTTATAGATAGTGGCTTCAAAACTGTAATTAAAAATGTAAAATTAAGCATTTTAGGAGAAGAATTCTTAGGTGAAGTTTTAACTAAGGATGTAGTTGAAAGATTAAAAGCAGCTGGTTCAGATGCTTGTGGAGAAAATGGAGAATATCATACATTTGTTTTTGATGGACCTTTATTTAAAGAAAGAATAAACTTTGAAACTGGAGATAATATATTAACAGAAACTCATGGATTCTTAGATATTAAGTAGGTGTGTTTTATGAAGTATAAAAGTATAATGCTTCTTGGTACAGCATCTTCCGTAGGCAAAAGTACTGTTGCAGCAGCCTTTTGTAGATATTTTAAGAAAAAAGGATATAGGGTTGCTCCTTATAAAGCTTTGAATATATCATTAAATTCCTTTGTAACAAAGGATGGGGATGAAATAGGACGAGCTCAAGTGGTACAAGCTGAAGCCTGTGAAATTGATCCTAAGGAATATATGAATCCTATATTGATGAAACCTAGTGCAGGATTTAAAACTCAGGTAATAGTTAGAGGTAAGGTTCATTGCACTATGGATGCTTATAAATATAAGGAATTAAATAAATATCTTAAGGAAAAAGCAAAAGAAGCTTATGATGACATTTCAAATGATTATGATTTAATAGTCTTAGAAGGGTCAGGAAGCTGTGCTGAAATAAACTTAAGAGAAACTGATATAGCAAATATGCATACTGCTAAAATGGCAGACGCTGATGTTATTTTAGTTTCGGATATAAACAGAGGAGGAGTTTTTGCTTCTATTGTTGGTACTATAATGCTTTTAACTGAAGAAGAGAGAAAAAGGGTTAAAGGGGTTATAATAAATAAATTTAGGGGAAAAAGAGAGTTTTTTGAACCTGCAATGAGACAAATAGAAGAAATAATAAAAATCCCTGTCTTAGGAGTTATGCCTTACTTTGATTTAGATATAGAAGAGGAAGATAGTGCTTCTATTAAATTAAGAAAAGGTAATGGTAAAGGGATAGATATAGCAATAGTTAGATTACCTCATATGTCAAACTTTACTGATTTTAATTCCTTAGGAAGAATAAAAGATGTAGGTATAAGATATGCTGAGAATCCTAAGGATTTAGAAAATGCAAATATGATAATAATTCCAGGAAGTAAAAATACCATAGATGATTTAATTTATTTAAAGGAAAGTGGTTTTAAAGAGGCACTAATTAATGAAAGTTCTAAGGGAAAATTAATATTTGGTATATGTGGAGGTTATCAAATATTAGGAGAAAAAATAATTGATTCTCTTGGTGTGGAAGGTGACATAAGAGAAGAAGAAGGCTTAGGACTTTTAAATATAGTAACATCATTTAATAAAGAAAAAACTACAAAGCAGGTTGTGGCCTTTGATTTAGAAGGAAATGAAGTTAGTGGATATGAAATTCACAATGGGGAAAGTGTTCCTACAGCTAAAGAGAATATATGGATAAAAGAGCAAAATGGTAATGTTCTTGGAATGAAGAACAAAGAACAAAATGTTTTTGGTACTTATATTCATGGAATCTTTGATGAGGGAGACTTTGGAGAAAAGCTTATAAATAAGTTAAAGAAAGAATTAAACATAGAAGAAAGTAATGATGTTAATTATAAAGATTATAAAATGAGTCAATATGATAAGCTTTGTGAACTTTTAGAAGAGAATATAGACATGGCATATGTTGAGAATTTAATTACATATTAATTTTAAGCAGTGTATTAAGTTTTATTATTTAATACACTGTTTTTTATTTTAAACTATTGTTGATTTTAGCTAAAAGATTAGATTCAATTAATTTTTAGTAAAAATTTAGATTTTAAATTTGGTATTTTAAATTTAAATATAACGAAATGTTTTAAATTTAAATACCTTAGTTTTTTAAAAAATTTTATCATTGGTAACTTAGGTTACGTGATTATTAAAGCATATGATATAGAATAGTATTTACTAAGGCGAAAATAAAAGCTTTAAATAACAAAGGAAAAAGTTTTTAATAAAGTGGAGGAGTAATAATGGAAAATAAAATGTTTTGTTTCCAGTGTCAAGAGACTGCTGGGTGTACAGGATGTACTAAGTTTGGAGTATGTGGAAAGTCACCTGATTTAGCAAGGATGCAGGATTTATTAATATATACAACTAAAGGATTATCTGAAGTAACTACTAGATTAAGAGAAGAAGGAAATAAAGTAGACTCAAAAGTTAATCATTTAGTAACTATAAACTTATTTACTACAATAACTAATGCAAACTTTGATGATGAAATATTCTATGAAAGGGTAAAGGAAACTTTAAGAGTAAAGGAAAGTTTATTAAATACTTTAAAGAATAAAAAGAATTTATCTGAAGCTGCACTTTGGAATGCTTCTAATAAAAATGAAATAGACGAAAAAGTAAGCTTATTACAAAAAATAAAAAATGCTTTTTCAAAGAAAGAAGAGATTTCAATAGATTCAATATTAGATGAAAAATCAACTAAAGTAGGAGTTTTAGCTACTAAGGATGAAGATATAAGAAGTTTAAGAGAACTTATAATATATGGTTTAAAGGGTATGTCAGCATATATGAAGCATGCTAATGCTTTAGGATATGATAAAGAAGAAATAAATGCGTTTATGCAAAGCGCATTAGCTAAGACTTTAGATGATAGTTTAACAATAGATGAATTAATAGCTTTAACTTTAGAAACTGGTAAGGTTGGAGTAGATGGAATGGCATTATTAGATAGTGCAAATACAGGAACTTATGGACATCCTGAAGTTACTAAGGTTAATATAGGAGTTAGAAAAAATCCAGGTATATTAGTATCAGGACATGATTTAAAAGATTTAGAAATGTTATTAAAACAGACAGAGGGAACAGGAGTAGATGTATATACACATTCAGAAATGTTACCAGCACATTATTACCCAGCATTTAAGAAATATTCTCATTTTGCAGGAAATTACGGAAATGCTTGGTGGAAACAAAAAGAAGAGTTTGAAAGCTTTAATGGACCAATATTAATGACTACAAACTGTATAGTACCTCCAAAAGATAGCTACAAAGATAGATTATATACAACTGGAGCTGCAGGTTTTGCTGGATGTACTCATATAAAAGGAAACTCAGAATCAGATAAAGATTTCTCAGTTATAATTGAGCATGCTAAAAAGTGTAAGGCTCCTAAACAAATAGAAACAGGAGAAATTATAGGTGGATTTGCTCACAATCAAGTTCTTGCTTTAGCAGATAAAGTAGTGGAAGCTGTTAAGTCTGGTGCAATAAAAAGATTCTTTGTTATGGCTGGTTGTGATGGAAGAGCTAAATCAAGAAATTACTATACTGATTTTGCAAAAGCATTACCAAAAGATACTGTAATATTAACAGCTGGATGTGCAAAATATAAATATAATAAGTTACCTTTAGGAGATATAAATGGAATTCCAAGAGTATTAGATGCAGGACAATGTAATGATTCATATTCACTTGCATTAATAGCATTAAAACTTAAAGAAGTATTTGAATTAGAAGATATAAATGATTTACCAATATCATTTAATATAGCTTGGTATGAGCAAAAAGCAGTAATAGTATTACTATCACTATTATATTTAGGGGTTAAAAATATACACTTAGGACCAACATTACCAGCATTCTTATCACCAAATGTTGCTAAAGTTTTAGTTGAGAATTTTGGTATAGGTGGAATAACTAATGTTGAAGATGATATAAAAATGTTTTTAAATAACTAATATTTATATAATTAAAATAAAAAATGCAAGGATAATTATCCTTGTATTTTTTGTGTTTTGTAGTAAATAGAGTATTATCCCAATATACTTATAATATTGAAATATAAGATGATTACGTAATTATTTATTATTATAATGGAAAAAAGATAAGCAAAAATGACTTGTTACTTATAGTAGCTTTGAAAGAAAAATGTGAATTTTCTTTGGTTACAGAGGATTTTAATTTAAGTTATATTGCTAAAGAGTTATTAGGAGAAAATAGAGTTCTAAATATAAAAGATATTCTAATGTAAATTATAAGCTTATATTTGATATATACTTAAATCTTATGTATTATATTATATAGCAAGTTAAGTTTAATATTACTTTAACTTTAATCTATGATAGATATTTATAATGGGTCAATTTTAAAAGAGAAAGTTCACTTGAAGACCCCAATAAAAATTAGAGATAAGAGTTTATTTTATAAAAATGTTAAGTTTAACTTTAATAATAGATTGTAAGGTGAGTTTTAATGGATGATTTAATAAAAGCAATTGATAAGATTACAGAAGAGGAAATCATAAAACTAGTAATTAGTAATAAATTAAATAAGGATACTGAATATAAAAAAATAGTATTTCAGCTTAAAGAAAAAAATAAAAAGGATTTTTATCAAATAGAGAAATATACTGAAAAACAAGTTTTTCATGAAAATATAGAGAAAAAAGAACTTAAAGAGAAGGTAGAAGAATTATTTGTTTCTAAATACAAGCAATTAAATGCTTTTTCTAAGGAAAGTTCTTTCGATCTTAAGGTTTCTAAAAAAGGGAAGGTGTTTTTAGGAATTAAGAAAAATAATGAGGCTTTAAAAGTTTTAAAGAAGGAACATAATAGAAAGAAAAACTACATATTAGAAGAGGGAATGATTATAGAGCCTCTTATAGACTTAGGGGTGTTTACTAAAGAAGGAAAGGTCATAAACTCTAAATATGATAAATACAAGCAAATAAATAGATTTATAGAAATAATAGATGATGAAATAAAAAAGATAGATCAAAAAGAGCTTACAATATTAGACTTTGGATGTGGTAAATCATATTTAACATTTATATTATATTATTATTTTGTTGAAATCAAAAAGATAAAAGTTAATATGATAGGATTAGATTTAAAGGCTGATGTTATAAAGAAATGTAATGAAATAGCTAAAAAATATAATTATGAAAATTTACATTTTGAGCTTGGAGATATAAATGGATTTAAATATAATAATAAGGTAGATATGGTAATAACATTACATGCCTGTGATACAGCTACAGATTATGCTTTATATAATGCAATAAAGTGGAATAGTAAAATGATATTCTCAGTTCCATGTTGTCAACATGAATTTAATAGTCAAATAGAAAGTGAAAAATTTTCTATACTTACTAACTATGGAATAATTAAAGAAAGAATATCAGCACTTATGACTGATTCAGTTAGAGCTAATCTTTTAGAGTGTGCAGGATATAAAACTCAGCTTTTAGAATTTATAGATATATCACATTCACCTAAAAATATATTAATAAGAGCAACTAAAGGAAATGTTTCTAAGGGTAAGAAAGAAAAGGCTTTAAGTGAGGTTAATAATCTTATGAATGAGTTTAATTTAAGTCCAACATTATATAAGCTTTTAAAAGATGATAACTTAATATAATTAATAAAACCTTTAATTTAAGTAAATTTTTTATTTAATTAATATTTTGAGAAAATTATAAAATTCGTAAATAGATTTAAAGTTAATAAGTTTTTAAAACAGAGAAGAGAGTTTTTAAATTACTTTCCTCTGGGAGTTAAAAATTCAACATGAATACTAAAATCAATGTTTGAAAATATATAATAAAAAAATCCAACTTAATTTTAAGTTGGATTTTTTTATTATAAGATATTTTTAGAACATATCTAAAAAGTTAATATGTTACAATATATAAGGTTTTGTATCAAAACCTTATAATAAGACTTAATTGATACAAGACCTTAATATTAATTAGTCTTCATATAAATATTTTCTTGTCATAGGAAGAGTGTTGTTTATTCCTTTTGAGAATAGGATTTGATGTATGTCAATATCCCAATAGTGGAATGCAGCTGCACAAGTAGCAAGATATAAATGCCACATTCTTAAGAATTCATCATCAAACATATGTCTTTCTTCATCTAAATGATTCATGAAGTTTTTACACCATTCTTCTAATGTTTTCATATAATGAAGTCTTAAACTTTCTACATCTAATGTACGGAAATTAATATCTGCTGCAATATTAAGTTCTTCTCTTAATGTTGGAAGGTATCCACCTGGGAATATGTATGTTGTGATCCATTTGTTTCCTTCTGTCTCTACAAGGTTAGTTATGTTATGTAATAGGAATAATCCACTTTCTTTTAATACAGAATCAACATTTTTGAAGAATAAAGGTAAGTTAGCGTGACCAACATGTTCTGCCATACCAACACTAACAATTCTATCAAACTCTAAGTTGGATTTTTCTAAGTTTCTATAATCCATTAATTGAACATCGACTAAATCTTCAAGTCCTTCTTGTTTTATTCTTTCTTTAGCTTTCTTAAATTGTTCTTCACTAAGAGTTATACCTAAAGCTTTTACCTTATAAAGTTTAGCAGCTTCTATTATTAAGTAACCCCAACCACAACCTATATCTAATAAATGTTGACCTTCTTTTAAATTAAGTTTCTTTAATATGTGATGTATTTTATTCATCTGGGCATCATAAAGTGTATCTGTTGGATTTTTAAAATATCCACATGAATAACTCATTGTTTTATCTAACCATAAACTATAAAAATCATTACCTATATCATAGTGATGTGCTATATCTTTTTTTGATTTCATTAAAGATGGAGCTTTTATTTTAGAAGCAAGTCTAAATACTGTATTTTTATTCATAAAGCTATCTTTGTTACGAATAATACTTTCAAAGAATTTTTGAAGGTCTCCTTCTATATCAATATCACCTTTCATGTAGGCTTCACCTAAAGCTACACTAGGATCTGATAAAAGTTCTTTTTTACTTGGAAAATTTTTTATAATAAGCTTGAATTCAGGTTCTCCTTCACCATACTTAATTATTTCACCATCCCAATATTCTAAGTCAAAAGGTTTATCTGAAAGATGTTCAGCTATTGATTTGACTATATTTTTGTTAATTTCCATAAAAAATCACCTCATTTAATATTTATATTTTTATCATACTCCATATTTGTTAAAAAATCTTTGGAAAAATGCACTTTAATTCCTTAAATTTACTGAATCTAATAAATTAATCAAAAAATACTTAAAAATACTCATAAAAATATTTGATAAAAAAGAGAAAATAATAAAATAAATATATTTTATGGAAAAAATAATAATAAGTTCAATAAAATTAGTAAATTGGTGTGAATTTAATAATTTTTAATAGTTATTTACTAAATAATATAAATTTGATATTATTTTTAATGGTACTAAAATTAATAGAAAATTAATAAAACTAAGGAGGAAAAGATGAGTTTATTAAAAAAATTAACTTTAGGTTTAATGGCAGTATCTACAACTGTAACTTTTATGGCATGTTCTGGAAATAAAAGTAATGAAACAAATACTTCTATTAAATCTTTAAGCACAAAAGAAGTACAAGAAAATTTAAAAGATAATTCTTGGATAGCTGTGGATACACGTTTAAGTGATTCATATAATGGATGGATATTATATGATGAAGCTAGGGGAGGACACATTCCAAATGCAGAGGACTTTTCTGCAAATTGGATAAAGGTTGATGCTAAGGATAAAGAAAATAAATTAGATGAAGCACTAAAAACTAAAGGCATAACTACAGATAAGAACATAATATTATATGATGCTAATGGAGAAGATTCAAAGGTAGTTGCTGACTATCTTTCAAAAAAAGGATATAAAAATCTTTATTCATATGATATTAAAGAGTGGGCTAGTGATAAAGATCTTCCTTTAGAGAAATATGAAGACTATAGTTTAATAGTTCCTGCTAAAATATTAAAGGAAGTTATTGATGGAAATAAACCAGAAACTTTTGAAAATGCTAAAAACATAAAGGTACTTGAGGCAAGCTGGGGAGATGAAAATCAAACATATGGAAAGGGGCATGTTCCTACAAGTGTACATATAAATACAGACACTATAGAACCACCTCCAACTTGGATGCTTGCAGATGATAAGACATTAACTCAATTTGCGTCAGACTATGGAATTAATAAAGATGATACAATAATACTTACAGGTGCTGAGCAAATGGCAGCTTATCGTTTAGCTAGTGTTTTAAAATACATGGGTGTTAAAGATGTAAGAGTATTAAATGGGGGAGATGGAGCTTGGACTAGTGCTGGATATGAATTAGAAACTAAGGTTAATCCTAAAACTCCAGGAGTAGATTTTGGTGCTACTATACCAGCAGATCCTGAAGTAATTACTACTATACCAGAGCTTAAAGAAGCCCTTAAAAAATCTGATTTTACTTTAGTTGATAACCGTACTTGGGATGAATATATAGGTAAAATATCAGGATATAGCTATCATGATAAAAAAGGCCGTATAGAAGGTGCTGTTTTTGGATACGCAGGAGTAAATGGTCCAACATCTTTAGAGTATTATAGAAATGTAGATAATACAATGAGAAATGGATATGAAATAGAAAAAATGTGGGAAGATCAAGGAATAAACTTAAAAAATCATCTTGCATTTATGTGTGGTAGTGGATGGCGTGCAGCTGAGGTTTACACTTATGCTAATGTAATGGGACTAAAAAATACATCTATATACAGTGATGGATGGATTGGTTGGAGTAATGGTGGAAATCCATCAATTACTGGAGAGCCTACAAAATAGTTCATGGATAAAATAAAAAAAATACTATATCCAATAATAGTAATAATTCAAACCATATTATGGATTGGGGTAATTGCTATTCAATATTTAACTAATAAAAAAGCTGGTGTAATGCACCATGTTTATTTTAGGAAATATCAATATTCAAATAGCATAAGTATTGAAAATTTAAATATTTTATCAATTATAGCTTTAATTATATCTTTAGTATTTTTTATATGGTTTATTTATTCTATAAAAGCTAAAAAGAGTGGTTTTTATAAAATTCAAACTATAATAACAAGCATTATAGCTATTATATTAATTCTTGTTATAAAGCTAACATTTTTTCAAAATCTTTTATCTTATTATTACTTTATAATCATAGGAATTATAGTTTTAGTAATCCAGATTTTATGGAATGTAATTATAGCTATAAAATATAAATAACAAAAAAACAAATCATCTTAGTATTTAATTAAGGTGGTTTGTTTTTATTTTGTCTAGATTTTAATAATTATTTACTTATTTTATGAAGTTTAAAACAATTATTAATAATACTCATTTAATATCGTATATAATATACTCGTAAATGAGTATTAAATTAAAAAAGAATAAATAAAAAAATATATAAAATAATAAATAAGAAAGAAAAATTTAAAGGAGGAAATAAAAATGAATGATAATCAAATAGTATCTTTTAGAGATGAAAATGGAAAAAAGATTGAATATCTGGTTTTAGAACAAAAATTAATTTGTGGTGCAGAATATGTAGCAATGGCACCTAAAAATGATAAGACTCATGTGGAACTATTTAAGATTAATTTTGATAAAGATTGGAATGAAACTTTAGATTCTGTAGAATCTGAAAAGGAAATAAATATGTTTAAGCAAGTGTCTAATTTGAAATTTTAATAATTTATATTTAATTTAAAATAAGTACATATAAATTAGAATTTGTCACTATAAAACATATCTATATAAATATTATAATTGTTTTAGGCTCTGTTTTAAGTAAATCTTAACTTTTAAAACAGAGCTTATTTTAAAAAGATTTAGATAAAGGGGGAGAGGTTTAATTAATTTATTAATTAAGCTAATAATTATGAGAAATTTAAAGGTTATGACATTTAATTTAAAATATGATTTTAAAGCACAAGACAATAATGAATGGAGTCAAAGATGTTTAAGAATTACAAAGCTAATAAAAGACCATTTACCAGATATAATAGGTACTCAAGAGGGACTTATTCATATGTTAAATGATATGGATGATTTATTAGATGAGTATTCATGGGTTGGAGAAGATCGAGAAGGAAATGGAAAAGATGAATTTAATGCAATTTTCTTTTTAAAAAATAAGTTTGAAGTACTAGAGTGGAATCAGTTTTGGTTATCTAAAACTCCTAATATTAAGGGAAGTAAAGATTTTAATAGTAGTCTTCCTAGAATATGTACTAAGCTTAAGTTAAAGGATAAAATAAGCGGATTAAAGATAGATATATATAACACTCATTTAGATCATGAAAGTGAGCTTGCAAGGGAAGAAGGCATAAAAATAATATTAAAAGAAGTGAAGAAAAATTATAGCATTGAAAAAACTCCATATATAATAATGGGTGATTTCAATTGTTATTTAGAAGATAATCTTTTTAATATAATCAGGGAAGAAGAAACAAATAATACATGCTTTAATGTATGTTATGATAATATAAAAAATAACATACTTGGAACTTTTCATTATTTTAAAGGAGGATATGAGGGGAAAATAATAGATTATATACTATACTCAAAGGAATATGAAATAAAAAGTTTAAATATTGATGATAGAAAAATAAATGGGGGATATCCTTCGGATCATTACCCAGTAATATGTGAATTAGAATTAAAATAGCAGTATATTCGTAGTATGTTGTCTTATTAATTTAATAAGGTATAATATAAATGGATTAAAAACTAATTGTAAATTATAATAAAGTTTATTTTTAGAGTTTTTAATTTTTTAAATCTAAGTTAATCTTTTTATTAAGATTTTAGATTTTGACAAAATTTATAGCAGCATAATACGGAGGATAAAATGATTTTAAACACAAAAAGAGATGGACATGTTCATAGTACTTATTGCCCACATGGTAGCAATGATACTCTAGATATGTACATTGATACTGCATTAAAAAATGGGATTACAGAAATAACTTTTACAGAACATATGCCACTACCTATGGAAGACCCTTCACCAAGAAAAAACAGTGCTTTACCTATGGAAAGATTAGAGGAGTACATAAAAGGAATAACTGAGCTAAAAGAAAAGGTTAAGGATAAAATTAAAGTTAATCTAGGCTTAGAGGTTGATTATGTGGAAGGGTATGAAGAAGAGACTAAAGCTATATTAAATAAATATGGAAAATATTTAGATGATGCAATTCTTTCAGTTCATATAGTGAAGTTTCAAGGAGAGTATTACCAAATAGGTAATGGATCAGATATGATTGGTGAATTAGTAGAGAAAATTGGCGGAATGGACAAGCTTTATGATCTATACTATGAAACTATGTTAAAGTCAATTAAATGCGATCTAGGAGCCTTTAAACCTAAAAGAATAGGACATCCAACTTTAGTTAGAAAGTATAAAGCAGATTTTCCTAATGAAAAATATAATATTAAGCTTTTAGAGAGTATTCTAAAAGAAATGAAAAAAGGAAATTATGAAATTGATTTAAATACTTCAGGCCTTAGAAGAGCGAAATGTGGAGAGGTACATCCTCAAGGAATATTTTTAGATTTATGTTTAAAGTATAATATACCTATGGTATTAGGATCTGATTCTCATAGTTCAAAATATGTTGGAGTAGAGTTTGAGAAGGTTGCAAATATGATTTTCCCAGATTCAGAAGCAATAAAAAAGACACTATAACTTATATAAATTTATTGAAAAATTTGTATGAGAAGAGATTTTAAAATAATTATCTATAAAGTTTTAATCTATAGATAATAAAAAAGCACAAGGAATAATTCCTTGTGCTTTTTTATTAATTACCGTATATAATTTTTTTAGTAACATCATTGTAGAACATTGTGTTTGGATAATCATTTTCAATTTCTTGCGCATATTTTTTAGATTCAGCACTGTTACCTTCTTTATTATATAAAATAGCTAAGTTATATAAACATTGAGGTGTGTACATAAAATCTTCAGCATCTGGTTTTGCCTTATAATCCTTTAAATATTCTTGGAAATACTTGATTGCCTCTGTATTTTTATCTAAGTTTTCATAAGAAGTTCCCATGAAATAAATTAAGTGAGGTCTCAAGTAAGAATCAGATGAAAAGGCATATGCTTTTTCAAAGTCCTTAAGGGCATCTTCATATTTTTTCTCTTTAAATAAATCTGATCCTTTTAGGTATAAATCCTTAACCCCATCAGTTTTCATTAAATTTTCTGCTTTATTATAAGCATCTAAGGCATCTTGAGGTACTTTATCCTTAGGAGTAGAAGTTAATAGTGTATAAAGAGAATTTATATCATTATTACTAATAGCTTTATTTAATTCATCAGCAGTAATAGTCTTAGTTTCTTTTTTTGAATCTTCATTTGTCTTATTGTCAGTTGAATTTTCAGTCTTGTTAGCATTATTATTAGCTTCGTCACTTGCTGTTATTTGATTTTTACTAGCATCTGTAGTTTTTATATTTTTTGTTACTCCATAAGCAAGTAATAAAACTATAGCACCTGAAACAGCTACAGCTATATACTTAACTGGTTTCTTTTTGTTAGATTTTTTAGCGTTAGATTTCTCGTTTTTAAAATTAGGAGTACTAATAACTTTAGGTTCATTATCATCCTTAGGTTTATCTTTAGATTTTTTAATTTCATCTTTTTTATGGAAATCTACCTTTGTCACATTATCAAGATGATTACTTTCAGTCTTTGAAGTTTCTTTAACTTTATGATCTAATGGTTTTATATCATCAATCTTAACATCTTCTCTAGGTTTTTCTTTATTTATCTTAATAACTGGAGCTTGTTCAACCTTTTTGTTTTCTTTCTCTTTTTCAGTGTCTTTAGGTAATGGCTTAATTTCAGAATCTCTCTTTTCTAATTGCTTAGCATATTCTTTTTGAGCTTCTTCTTGAAGTCTAGCCTTAATTTCATCCTTCATAGTTTCACTGAATATAGTACTCATTGCTAGTTTTTTTTCATCTAAATTATTAAATTTATCAAGTTTTGTTCTAGCTTCCTCATTGTTATTATACTCAGCATTTATTTTCCAAGAAACAATAGCGTCGCTTATTCTGTTAAGCTTTTCAAGGGCTCTACTTTCTAGTGTAAGAGCTTCCTCGTTATTATAGTCCTTATCAAGTACTTTTTCACATATATCTAATGCTTCTTCATAATTCCCATTTTCATATTGAGCTAACGCTTTTTTAAGTTTTTTATCATATTTACTCATAGCTTTATAGCTCCTCCTTTTTCAATAATTTTTATCAAACATATTTCGATAAAATAAATAAGTATCTGTCTAAATTCTAATTATACATTATATATATAAAATTTTACAATATATTTTTGGCAAAACTATGTCAATGTTCTTATTTTTTTTACAAAATAAGATTTTATTATATAAAAAAGGAGTAAAAATAGTAAAATTAATCTATTTAGGAGTTTTACCATTATTTAAAAATTAAATTTTAAATGATAGTTATAAATAAGCAAAAAAGAACTATAAACAGAGTCTAAAATTATTTTTTATTAATTAAAAATAATGTGAAGAAAATGTTTATAGTTCATATTTTAAGCTTTTTAATATTACTAAATTAAAAAGTCATTATATACAGCATCTGAAGGCATTCTCCAATCACCTCTAGGAGAAAGTGATATAGAACCAACCTTTGGTCCATCTGGAAGAGCAGAACGCTTAAATTGTTGAGTAAAGAATCTTCTTATAAACTTATCTAGCCATTTTTTAAGAGTTTCTTCATCATAATCATTTTTAAATGCTTCCTTAGCTAAGAATAGTATTCTTTCAGGACTTGATCCATGCTTTATAAAATGATATAAGAAGAAATCATGAAGTTCATAAGGGCCCACAATGTCTTCTGTTTTCTGAGCTATTTTACCTTCTTTATCTTTTGGTAATAATTCTGGACTTACAGGAGTATCTAAAATATCTAATAAAGCTTCCTTAGCATCATTTGAAATTTCATGATTAGCAAAATAATTAACTAAAAATCTAACTAAAGTTTTAGGAATAGAGCAGTTTACTGAGTACATTGACATATGATCTCCATTATAAGTACACCATCCTAAAGCTAGTTCAGAAAGATCTCCAGTACCTATTAATAATCCACCTTCCTTATTAGCTAAATCCATAAGTATTTGAGTTCTTTCTCTTGCTTGAACATTTTCATATGTTACATCATGAATATCTTTATCATGTCCTATATCTTCAAAATGTTGAAGAGCAGCATTTACTATATTTATTTCTCTAAAATTACAGTGAAGTTCCTTGCATAAAGTTACTGCATTATTATAAGTTCTATCTGTAGTTCCAAAACCAGGCATAGTTATAGTTATTATATTTTCTCTTGGTATATTTAGCATATCAAAGGTTTTTACCACAACTAATAGGGCAAGAGTAGAATCCAATCCTCCTGAAATACCAATTACTGCTTTCTTAAGGTTTGTATGCTCTAATCTTTTAGCAAGGGCAGCAGCTTGTATGTTTAATATTTCTTCACAACGTGCTTCCATAGCATACTGAGATTTTGGTAAGAAAGGATGTTTATCTATTTCTCTATCAAAGTTTTTAATCTCTGTATTTTCTAAATTAAAAGGAATAAATCTAGGTTCATTATTTTCATTAAAAGTTGAATTTCTAAAACTTATATTTTTTATTCTTTCTGCGTCTAATTTAAATAAATCAACTATACCAGTTAATAAATCATTTTCTCTTTTGAATCTATTATTTTCTTTTATAATAGTTCCATTTTCAGCTATTATCATGTGACCACTAAATAATAAATCTGTAGTTGATTCATGAACTCCTGCTGAAGAATAAATATAAGAACACATTGTTCTAGCACTTTGGTTTTGAACTAATGATTTTCTATAAGAACTTTTTGATACAAGTTCATTAGAAGCTGAAAGATTACAAATAAGATTAGCACCCATTAAAGCTAAATTAGAGCTAGGTGGTATAGTAACCCAAAGATCTTCACAAATTTCAAAACCTACTTTTAAATTTTTAAATGAGAATATTAAATCAGTTCCAAAAGGTACTTCCTTTTGAAAATCTAAATCAACATTTAATCCTTTTATATTAAAACCTTCTGTAAACCATCTTTTTTCATAAAACTCAGAGTAGTTTGGTATGTAGCTTTTTGGCACTATACCTAAAACTTTTCCATTTAATATTACATATGCGCAATTATATAAGGAATATCTATATAAAAAAGGAGCACCAACAGCCATTAAAATATCTTTGCCTTTAGAAAATTCAACTAGATTTTTTATTGCTAAATTACAATTTTCAATTAACTTTTCGTTGGTAAATAAATCACCACAAGAGTATGCTGATATACTTAGCTCAGGAAAAACTAAAACCTTAACTTCTTCTTCTATAGCATTTAAAATCATAGTTTCTATTTCTTTAATATTATATTTTGTATCGCTTATTTTTAATTTAGGTGAAGCTGCACCTACTTTTATAAAATCCATAGCATCATCTCCAGTATATTTTTATTTTTAGTATTTCTATAGTAATAAAAGTTTATCCTTTAAGTAAAACTAGATTTTTAAATAATATTTTCTTATAGTAGTAACTTTTACTAAACAAAACTATATATTAAATATTAATGTGAATTTATAAGAAAATCAACAGGAGATAAACAGTATTAATTAACTCTTATTAAGTTTAAAAATATTATTTAAAAAAGTTTAAAATAGTACTTGAAATAATAATGTATAAACTGTATAATAAAGTAAATATTAATAAAAAGTTAAAATTAATAAAAAAAAGGAGGGGGCAAACTATGTTATGGCTTTGGGTAGTAGTTATTCTAGCTGGAATAATAATAGACTATTTAAGTTCTGATGTTCTATTTGTTGGATTTTCCTTTGGGGCTTTAGGTGGTTTAGTATTAGCATTTCTAGATGTAAATGTAATATTACAATTCATACTATTCTCCATAATAACAATTTTATTTTTCTTCTATGTTTATCCTAAAATTAAAAGAAAGATAAAAGTAGATAATATAGGAACAAAAACTATGGAACAATCCTATATAGGAAGAAAAATTATATTAGATGAAAATGTAGAAGATTCATCATTGATTAAATTTGAGGGGATTTATTGGACATTTAAAAGTGTTAGTGGACCATTAAAGAAAGGGACAGAAGTCGAAATCATAGGAATAGAAGGAAATAAAATTCTAATAAAAAAATAAAAACTAGGAGGGGTTACTCATGGTAGCTACTGTAATTATTATAATCTTATTATTAATAGTGGTATTTGCAGCAATTTCATCAATCAAGGTTGTAAATACAGGATATGTTTATGTGTTAGAACGTTTTGGACAATTTAGTAAAATTTTAGAGCCAGGTTGGCATTTAGTTATTCCTTTCGCTGATTTTGTAAGAAAGAAAATTTCAACAAAGCAACAAATTCTAGATATACCTCCACAATATGTAATAACAAAAGATAACGTAAAAATTGAAATTGATAATGTTATATTCTATAAAGTATTAAACGCTAAAGATGCTGTTTATAATATAGAAGATTTTAAATCAGGTATAGTTTACTCAACAATAACAAATATGAGAAACATAGTAGGTAATATGTCTTTAGATGAAGTTTTATCAGGTAGAGATAAAATAAACTTAGAGCTTTTAACAATAATAGATTCTATAACAGATGCTTATGGTATAAAAATACTTTCTGTAGAAATTAAAAATATAATTCCTCCAGCTGAAATTCAAGATGCTATGGAAAAACAAATGAAGGCAGAAAGAGATAAGAGAGCTACTATATTACAAGCTGAAGGTTTAAAACAAAGTGAAATAGCAAGAGCAGAAGCTGAAAAGCAAGCTAAAATTTTAAGAGCTGAGGCTGAAAAAGAAGCTAATATAAGACATGCTGAAGGTTTAAAAGAATCTCAATTACTTGAAGCTGAAGGTAAGGCTAGAGCTATTGAAGAGGTTTCAAAGGCAGAAGCTGCAGCTATTGAAAGAATAAATACTTCAATAATTGAATCTGGAACTAACGAAGTAGTAATTGCTTTAAAACAAGTTGAAGCATTAAAAGAAATGGCAGCAAATCCAGCTAATAAGCTTATTTTACCTAATGAAGCAGTTTCTTCTTTAGGAAGTATAGCAGCTATTGCTGATATTTTAAAAGAAAATAAAGAGAATAAATAATTATTATTAGGAATATACTATTTTTGAGTCTTTAAAAAGGCTTACGTAGGCATTAATTTTTCCCTTTGCTTTAAAGAGTAAAGGGATTTTTTTATTTAGGTATAAATTAGTAATTTATATATTCATAAAAAAATGTTATCATATAAAATGTAATTTCAATGTAGAAAGAGGATTTTAAAATGAGTAATTATTTTTGGTGCGATGTAAATTTAAAAAATATAGAGAATAATATAAATGTAATAAGAGATTTAATACAAAATAAAAAGCTAATTGCAGTTATAAAGGGAGATGCTTATGGATTAGGCAGTAAAAAAATTGCTGAATTTATAGAAGATAAGGTTGACATAATAGCAGTAGGTAATATTGATGAGAGCTTATGCTTAGATAATATTAATAAGGATATACTTATCTTATCACCTTTATGTACAAAAGATGATTTTAAAGATGAAAGAGATAATTTAATATTAACTTTAGATAATGAGGAAATATTAAATGAATTAGATAAGGAAACAAAAAAAAGAGTACATATATATGTGGATACAGGTATGAATAGAATGGGCATAAAGCCTAACAAGTTAGATTCATTTATAGAAAGAGTTAAAAATGAATTTCCTAACCTTGAAATAGATGGTATCTATACTCATTTACATAATGCTAAGGATGTTAATTATACCTTAAAACAAATAGAATTATTTAAATCCACAGTTGAAAAGTATAAAGATAAAGTAAGAATAATACACTGCATGGCTTCAAGTGCTATTGTAAATGATCAATTAAGAAAAGCATGCGATTTTACTACAGGGTCAAGAGCTGGTAATGTGCTTTATGGATATATAGGCTTTAATAAGGGAATTAAGAAAACTTATGAATACTATGCAAAACCAGTAAATACTTATAAAGTTTCAAAGGGACAAACTGTAGGTTATGGTTGTCTTTTTAAGGCTGACAAGGATATGGAAATAGGAATAATTGAATGTGGTAATGTTCATGGGTTAGGCATAAGCAGAGAGATTAAAAATAATGTTTTCTATGATATATTTAGAATGGTTTATAGAAGATTTAAAGAGAGAAGTGTAATATTTAATAAGAATGTACCTGTAAAAATATTAGGAAAAGTAAATATGAATATAACTATCATCTCTATGGAAAACTGCTCTAAAGATTCAGTTTTAAAAGTTGATATTTCACCTATAATATCAGATTCAAGCATAGAAAAAAGATATATTTATTAGAAGCGAAAATTTATATTTTTAAGAAACATAAGGCTAAACAAATCTAGTCTTATGTTTTTTTTATTTTTTGTAATATTTTAAGAGTTAAAACACTACCTTTTAATATAGCCTAAAAAGAAAATAATGCTAATGAAATATTGATTTATTAAAATCACAATTAACTAGTAATTTTAAAGTAGTGTACTAAGGATTTTAGATTTTTAAATTATTTATTTATGGGAGGGAAAATATCATGAAAGAAAATCTAAAATTAGGCATTATACTTTGTTTAATAACCTCTTTTGCAGGAGTATTCTTAGGTTTTGCAAATGAATTTACAAAAGAAGTTATTGCTCAAAATGCAAAGTTAAGTGCAGATGATTTAAAAGAAATATTGCCTAAAGCAAATAAATTAGAAGATTTTAATTTTGAAAAGAATGAAGATTCAACTATATCAGAAGTGTTCCAAGCTAAAAATGGTTCTGAAAATGAAGGATATATTATAAAAGTTTCTCCAAAGGGATTTAATGGGCCAATAGATATGGTAGTAGCTATTGATAAGAATAGAGAAATTAGTGGAGTTAAAGTATTATCCCAAGCAGAGACTCCAGGTTTAGGAGCTAAGGTTGAAGAGAGTTCTTTTTATGAAAAGTTTAAAGGGTTAACCATTGAAGACAATATAAAAATAGTTAAAACCTCACCAAGTTCTCAGGGGGAAATTCAAGGAATAACAGGAGCAACTATATCATCAAATGCTGTTTCAAGTGGAATAAATGATGCAATTAGTTTTTATAAAGAAAATGTTTTAGGTGAAGATCTATCAAAGGAAAAGACCTTAAATTTATCAAAGATTAACTTAGAAGGAGATATAACGGAATTAACTATTGAATTAGAAGAGGGAATAGATAAGGTTTCTATAGTATCTGATGGAGAAAAAGAGATTGGTTATGCTATAGAAGCTAGTGAAGTTGGTATGTATGAAGAGAAACCGATTAAATTTGCCCTTGGAATTTCAACAGGTGGAATAATTACAGGGGTACAAATAATAGATCATAAAGAAACTGCTGGACTAGGAGATTTAATAGAAGATGAAAACTTTTTAAATTCTTTTATAGGAGTATCTTCCCTAGATAAACTTTCAGTTAAAGAAAACACAAATGAAATTGATTTAAGTGTTTATGGTGAAGTGGTTAATGTTGATTCAATAAGCGGAGCAACTAAGAGCTCAATGGCTATTATAAAAGGAATTACTAATGTAATTAATTTCTATAATAATAATCTTAATTAAATTAGGGAGGGATATTTTTGAAAGTTTTATTTGAAAGATTAAAAAATGGTATAGTTACGGAAAATCCTATATTTGTTCAAGTATTAGCTATGTGTCCAACCCTAGCAGTTACCTCAAGTGTTGAAAATGCCGTGGGCATGGGAATAGCTTCTACAGTGGTTTTGATTTTTTCTAATATGATAATTTCAGCCTTAAGAAAGTTTATACCAAATAAAATAAGAATTCCTGCATATATAGTCATAATTGCATCCTTTGTTACTGTGGTTGATATGTTAATGAATGCTTATGTTCAATCATTATATAAATCCTTAGGAATTTTTATACCTCTTATAGTGGTTAACTGCGTTATATTAGGGAGAGCTGAGGCTTATGCTTCAAATAACAAAATCTTACCATCTATTTTTGATGCCATTGGAATGGGAATTGGATTTACTATAGCGTTATTTTCTATAGGAACTTTTAGAGAAATATTAGGTGCTGGAACATTTTTAGGAAAGAGCATTATGCCAGAGGGATTTAAGCCTGCTACTATTATGATATTAGCTCCAGGTGCATTTTTAACCTTAGGAGCATTAATGACTTTCTTAAATTATAGAAACATAAAGAAAGCTGAAAAGCAAGGGACAAAGGCTAAATGTTTAGAACATAATTGTAGCACTTGTTCTGGATGCGGTAAAAATTCTTAATAAAATATAGGGATTAGAGGTGAAGTTTATGGAATTATTTCTGATTTTTATTGGAGCTATGCTTGTTAATAACTTTGTTTTATCACAATTTTTAGGAATATGTTCATTTATAGGAGTTTCAAAAAAGAAGGATGCTGCAGTAGGAATGGGACTTGCAGTTACCTTTGTAATGGTGTTAGCTAGTATAATTTCTTGGCTTGTTTATAATCTTGTTTTAGATAAATTTAATATAACTTATTTAAAAACAATAGTTTTTGTTCTTGTTATAGCTTCCTTAGTTCAATTTGTGGAGATGGTTGTTAAAAAATATAGTCCTAGTTTATATAAAGCCTTAGGTATATTTTTACCCTTAATAACTACAAACTGCGCTGTTTTAGGAATGGCTGTTACTAATGTGGAAGAAGGATATAATCTTATTCAATCAATAGTACATGCTTTAGGGGCTGCTGGAGGATTTATGCTTGCTATAGTATTAATGTCATTTTTAAGAGAAAAAATAGATGACAATGAAGAAATACATCCATATTTTAGAGGATTACCAATAACTCTTTTTACAGCAGCACTTATGTCTATTGCCTTTTTAGGATTCCAAGGACTTATATAGATAAGGAGGCGATTAAATGGACTTTTCAAGTATATTTTATTCTATTTTAGTTTTAGGTGTATTAGGTTTTTTATTTGGGATTCTTTTAGGATTTGCATCTAAAAAGTTTGAAGTTAAAGTAGATGAGAGAGTTACTAAAATAAGAGATATTTTGCCAGGAGCTAATTGTGGAGGATGTGGCTATCCAGGGTGTGATGCTTATGCTAATGCTTTAGTTTATGAAGGAGCTGATATGAGTCTATGCGGAGTAGGTGGCCAAAATGTAGCTAAGCAGATTGGTGAAATATTAGGAGCAAAGGTTAAACCTGTTGAAAAGAAAGTTGCTTTTGTAAAATGTATGGGGGATTGTAAAAATAAAAAGATTCAATTAAATATTCCAGAAAATAAAAATTGCATAGAGGCTAAAGAATTTTTAAAAAATAATAAAAGTGAAGGATGTAGCTTTGGATGCTTTGGATTAGGAAGCTGTAAATATGCATGTAAATTTGGAGCAATAAGTATTATAAATGGTATAGCAAAAGTTGATTCTTCAAAATGCGTAGCATGTAAAGCTTGTGTAAGTGCATGTCCACAAAATCTTATAGATATAATAAAGGAAGATCAAAAGGTAATTGTTAGTTGTAATTCTAATGATAGTGGAAAAATTGTAAATCAAAATTGCTCCGTAGGTTGCATAGGATGTAAGCTATGTGAAAAGAATTGTCCAAGTAAAGCCATAAGGGTTGAAAATAACCTTGCAATAATTGATTATGAAAAATGTACATCTTGTGGGATATGTGTATCTAAATGTCCTAAAAAAGCAATAAATTTAAGAGAAAATAACAATGAAATTTTTTTAAACCCTTGAAAAAAAATAAAAAAACTTTAAAATAAGTGTTAAGTTTCTATTTAGGAGGTTAATATGATTAGCAAAAGAGAAGATTATATTTCATGGGATGAATATTTTATGGGGGTTGCATTAATTAGTGCTAAAAGAAGTAAAGATCCAAACACTCAAGTTGGAGCTTGTATAGTTGATAATGATAATAAAATAGTAGGTATTGGATACAATGGTTTTCCTAAAGGATGTTCAGATGATGATCTGCCTTGGGGAAATAAGGGAGATTTTTTAGAAACAAAATATCCATATGCATGTCATGCTGAACTTAATGCTATTTTAAATAGTACAGGTAAGAATGTTAAAAACTGTAGAGTATATGCTACTTTGTTCCCTTGTAATGAATGCGCAAAGGCAATAATTCAAGCTGGGATAACTGAAGTAATATACCTTTCAGATAAATATAAGGATACTGATATTGTTAAGGCCTCTAAATTTATGTTTGATAAAGCAAATGTAAAATATAGATATTTAGGAAGCAAGAGAGAAAGTTTATTAATATCATTTAATCCAGAGGATGTTTAAAATAAATAAACCCCATAGTATTATCTATGGGGTTTATTTTAAGATAAATTTATAATAGTTGACAATTTTTATTTAGTATAGTATATTTTGAATATCAAAATATTTGGTTTGATATTCAAAATATTTGAATTTTATATCTAATGATTTTGAAGTAAGGGAGCGATTTTAGGATGAAGGAAAGTGAATTAGTATTAAATAATATTTTAGTGAAATTATTCAATAATATTTTGAGGATAGAGGAGTTTGCATTAAAAAGTGCACCCTTTAATGATTTATCTATAACAGAAATGCATACTATAGAGGCCATAGGGATAGAGAAAGCAAGAACAATGTCAGAGGTGGCATTGGATTTAAAAATAACAGTAGGTACTTTAACAACTGCTATAAACAAATTAATAAAAAAAGGATATGTAAATAGAAGAAGAATAGAAGAAGATAGAAGAGTTGTTATGATAGAACTTACAGAGAAAGGAACTCTAGCTTATAAATTACATGAAAAATTTCATGAAGAAATGATAGATCATGTTTTAGAGGAACTAGGCGTTAGTGAAGAGGAGGTTTTAATAAGTTCTTTAGATAAGTTAGATAAGTTCTTTCAAAAGAAACTAGAACTTATGAAATCAAAGGAGAATTAATATGAAAAATGCTAAAATGATAGGCTTTGGCTTATATACACCTAAAAATTTAGTAGAAAATGAAAGATTACAAGAATTTTTAGAGACTAGCGATGAATGGATTAGAACTAGAACTGGAATAGAAAGAAGATATATTTCATTAGATGAAAATACTTCAGATTTGGCAGTAGAAGCTAGTAAAAAAGCCTTAAGTCAAGCAAGATTAAGTGCTGAAGAAATAGATTTAATAATAGTAGCTACTGTAACTCCAGATAATTTTACTCCATCTACAGCTTGTATTGTTCAAGATAAGTTAGGAGCTAAAAATGCATGGGCCTTTGATATAAATGCAGCTTGTACTGGATTTATATATGCACTTAAATTAGGAAGATCTTTAATAAGATCAGGTGAAGCTAATAATGCCTTAATAATAGGTGCAGAAACTCTATCAAAAGCACTTAACTGGGAAGATAGAGGAAGTTGTGTTCTTTTTGGAGATGGTGCAGGGGCTACTGTTCTTACAAGCACAGAAGAAGATTGTGGAATAAAATGTGTAAATGTAAAATCTGATGGTTCTAAGGGAGATTCCCTTGTTATTCAGGGGTTACCTCTAAATAGTCCATTTAAAGATGGAAGAGAAGTTTCTAAAAATTACATAAACATGAATGGAAGAGAGATATTTAAGTTTGCAACAAAAGTAATGGAAGAAAGTATAGTAGAGATTTTAGAAAAAGAAAACATAAAAATAGAAGATATAGCTGCTATAATTCCTCATCAAGCAAATTTAAGAATTATAGATTACGTAGTTAAAAGATTAGGAATACCAAGAGAAAAGTTTATAACAAATTTACAGAATTATGGAAACACATCAGGAGCAAGCATTCCAATAGCCCTTTGTGAATCAATTGATGAAGGCAATTTGAAAAAAGGAGACAACATAATAATGGTTGGCTTTGGTGGAGGTCTTACTTGGGGAGCCGCTTTAATTAAGTTATAATTCTTGAAAAAACAAAAATCTAGAAAATAATACTAAATGAGAATATAATTATAGATATATTTATTTTTAATCCGTTAAATTTTGGGAGGTATTTTAATGGCTAAACTAGGATTTTTATTTGCAGGGCAAGGAGCCCAATATGTAGGAATGGGCAAAGAATTCTTTGATAACTTTGAAGAAAGTAAAGAAGTATTTAAAAGAAGTAGTGAAGCCTTAGGCATAGATATGGAAGAACTTTGTTTTAATGATCCTGAGGGATTATTAAATAAAACTGAATTTACTCAGCCTGCAATAATAACTACAAACATGGCTATACTTACAGCACTAGATAAATTAGGAGTTAAATCTCATATAAGTTGTGGATTAAGCTTAGGAGAATATTCTGCACTTATTCATAGTGGTGCCATTAATTTTGAAGATGGAGTTAAACTAGTTAAAAAAAGAGGTAAATTCATGCAAGAAGCTGTGGCAGAAGGTATTGGTGGAATGGTTGCAGTTTTAAGAATGACTCCAGAACAAGTTGATGAAATAATAGAAAAAACTTCTCCATATGGAATAGTTGAGGGTGCAAATTATAATTCACCTGGTCAAATCGTAATTTCAGGAGAATTAGTAGCTTTAGAAAAAGCTATGGAATTTATAAAAGAAGTTGGTGGAAGAGCTATAAAATTACCTGTGTCAGCTCCATTTCACTGTTCAATGTTACAGCCAGCAGCTGAGAAATTAGAAGATGAATTAAATAAAATTTCAATAAATAAATTAAATGGAATTGTTATGTCTAATGTTAAGGGAGAAGCCTATTTAGAAGATGATAATATAATAGAACTTTTAACTTCTCAAGTTAAAAAGCCTGTTTTATTTATAAATGATATAGAAAAAATGATTGAAAGTGGTGTAGATACTTTTATTGAAATAGGTCCTGGTAAAGCTTTAAGTGGATTTGTTAAAAAAATAAATAAAAATGTTACAGTGCTTAATGTAGAGGATTTAAAATCTTTAGAAAAAACATTATCAAAATTAAGAGAGATGGAGGTACTTTAACCTATGTTAAAAGATAAAGTAGCAATAGTAACTGGTGGAACAAGAGGAATTGGAAGAGCAATCGCTTTAAAATTAGCAGATCAAGGAGCTAATATTGTTATAAATTATAGAAATTCTGATAAAGAGGCAGAAGAATTAAAAGCCATTTTAGAAGAAAAAGGGGTAAAAGTTCTTACTGTAAAATGTGATATAAGTAATTTTGAAGATTCTAAAAATCTTATGTATAAATGCAAGGAAGTATTTGGAAAGATAGATATACTTGTAAATAATGCAGGTATAACAAAGGATACTTTAATTATGAGAATGAAGGAAGAAGACTTTGATAATGTAATAGATGTAAACTTAAAAGGTACATTTAATTGTGCAAAGCATGCTTCTGCCATAATGTTGAAACAAAGGTTTGGTAAAATTATAAACATGACTTCTGTTGTAGGTATAGCTGGGAATGCTGGTCAAGTAAATTATGCAGCATCAAAGGCTGGTGTTATAGGATTAACTAAATCTTTAGCTAAAGAATTAGGAAGTAGAGGAATAACTGTAAATGCTGTAGCACCTGGATTTATAAATACTGATATGACAGCTTCTTTATCTGAAAAAGTTAAAGAGGAAGCTTCTAAAAATATTCCTTTAAAAAGATTAGGAGACCCTGAAGACGTTGCTAACTTAGTAGGATTCTTAGCATCAGATGCAGCAAATTATATAACAGGTCAAGTCATAAATGTAGATGGCGGAATGGTAATGTAGGAGGAGTAATTATTATGGAAAACAGAGTTGTTATAACGGGATTGGGAGCAATTACACCAATTGGAAACAATGTAAAGGAGTTTTGGACCAATGCTAAAAAAGGTGTTTGTGGAATTGATGAAATAACTTTATTTGATGCTAGTGATTATAAAGTTAAAATTGCAGGAGAAGTTAAAAACTTTAAAGCAGAGGATTTTATAGATAAAAAGGAAGCTAAGCGTTTAGATAGATTTACTCATTTTGCTCTTGCAGCTACAGAAGAGGCAATGAAGGATGCTAAATTAGACTTAAAGGATGAAAATGTAGATCCAAATAGAGTAGGTGTTATAGTTGGTTCAGGAATAGGTGGATATGGTACCTTAGAAGCACAATTTGATGTTTTATTAACTAAAGGACCAAATAGAGTTTCACCTTTTGCAATTCCATCAGGAATAATAAACTTAGTTGCTGGAAATATTGCTATTAAGTATGGAGCGAAAGGAGTATGTGAATCACTAGTTACTGCCTGCGCTACAGGGGTAAGCTCTATAGGGGCAGCTTATAGAAGTATAAAACATGGATATTCAGATATAGTTATATCAGGTGGATCAGAGGCTTCTATAACTAGAGCTGCCATTGCAGGATTTACTAATCTTAAGGCATTAAATACTAATAATGATCCTAAAAGAGCTTCAATACCTTTCGATAAAGAAAGATCTGGATTCGTTATGGGAGAAGGCGCTGGAATATTAATATTAGAAAGTTTAGAGAGTGCTCAAAAAAGAGGTGCTAGAATCTATGGAGAAATTATAGGATATGGTGCAACTTGTGATGCATATCATATAACTTCACCTGATCCAGAAGGTGATGGAGCTAAGAGAGCTATAGAAGCAGCTATAGAAGAAGGAAAAATAAATAAGGATGAAATTTCATATATAAATGCACATGGAACAAGTACTCCTTTAAACGATAAATTTGAAACTTTAGCTATTAAAGGATGTTTTGGTGAAAAAGCTTATGATATACCAGTTTCATCAACAAAATCAATGACTGGTCATTTATTAGGTGCAGCTGGAGCTATAGAATCAGTAATATGTGTTAAAGCTTTAGAAGAAGGATTTATTCCACCAACAATAGGATATAAAGTTCCTGATGAAGATTGTGATTTAGATTATGTTGTAAATGAAGGTAGAGAATTAGAATTAAATTATGTAATCAATAACGCATTAGGTTTTGGTGGTCATAACGCATCATTATTATTTAAAAAGTGGGATTAGGAGTTGAAATTATGAATCTTAATGAGATTAAAGAACTTATAGATAAAATCGATTCTTCTAATATTGCTTATTTTGAGGTTAAAGTAGATAATTCATATATAAAGATGGATAAATCTCTAACTAGAAATTTATTAGAAGAAAAGAAAGCTTCAAATCTAGAAGAAACAGAAAAAACTGATATATCAGAAGAAAAAAATGAATCAATTTCAAAGGTTGAGGAAGTCAAATCACAGCCTAAAGAAGAGATAATTCAAGATGAAGACTTATACTTAGTTACTTCACCTATGGTAGGTACATTCTATGAATCACCTGGAGTTGGAGAAAAGAGTTATGTTTCTATAGGAAGCAAAATTTCTTCAGGAGATGTTTTATGTATAGTTGAAGCCATGAAACTTATGAATGAAATTGAAAGTGAAGTATCTGGAGAAATTGTTGATATATTAGTTCAAAATGGAAATATGGTTGAATATGGTCAACCCTTATTTAAAGTTAGGAGAGCATAATTATGATGAATATAAATGAGATTAAAGAAATACTTCCTCATAGATATCCTTTTTTACTTGTTGATAAAGTAGAAGAGATAACTGAAAGTAAAGTTGTAGCATATAAGAATGTAACAATAAACGAACCTTTTTTTCAAGGACATTTTCCTGATTATCCAGTAATGCCAGGGGTTTTAATAGTAGAGGCCTTAGCTCAGGCAGGTGCTATAGCACTATTAAATAAAGAAGAGTTTAAAGGAAAAACTCCTTTCTTTGCAGGAATAGATAAAGTCAGATTTAAAAAACAAGTTTTACCAGGTGATACTCTAAGACTTGAAGTTGAAATAATAAAATTTAGAGGAAGCATTGGATTTGGTAAAGCTACGGCTACTGTAGATGGAAAAATCGCTTGTTCTGGAGAAATTATGTTTGCAATAGGTTAGGTGATTTAATTATGTTTAAAAAGATATTAATAGCAAATAGAGGTGAAATAGCTGTTAGAATAATACGTGCTTGTAGAGAATTAGGAATTCTTACTGTAGCTGTTTATTCTGAAATAGACAAAGATGCATTACATGTGCAGTTAGCTGATGAAGCGGTTTGTATAGGTCCATGGAATTCTAAAGAAAGTTACTTAAATATTCAAAATATATTAAGTGCTTGTGTTCTAACTGGGGCTGAAGCTATTCATCCTGGATTTGGTTTTTTATCTGAGAATCCAAGATTTGCTAAGATGTGTGAAGAGTGTAATATTGAGTTTATTGGCCCTAATTGGAGAGCTATAGAACTTATGGGAAACAAAGCTATGGCAAGAGAAATAATGAAAAAGGCTGATGTTCCTGTTGTACCTGGATATGAAGGTGAAATTGAAAGTCCAGAGTTTGCTTTAAAGATAGCTAAAAAAATAGGATTTCCTGTAATAGTAAAGGCTTCCTCAGGTGGCGGTGGAAAAGGAATAAGAATAGTTTATAAAGAAGAAGATTTTATTTCAAATTACAACACAGCTAAATCAGAGGCTCAAGCAAACTTTGGTGATGATAAAATTTACATTGAGAGATTTGTTGAAAATCCTAAACATATAGAAGTACAATTATTATGCGATAAGCATGGAAATGCCCTTCACCTTTTTGAGCGAGATTGTTCAGCTCAAAGAAAAAATCAAAAAGTTTTAGAAGAAGCTCCTTCATCAATTTTAAGTGATGAACAAAGGGATAAACTTGGTAATATTGCAGTTAAAGCAGCTAAAGCTGTAAACTATAGCAATGTTGGAACAATTGAATTTTTATTAGATAAAAATGGTGAATTTTATTTTATGGAAATGAACACAAGAATACAAGTTGAACATCCTATAACTGAAATGATAACAGGTGTTGATCTTGTTAAGGAACAAATAAAAGTTGCATTTGGTAAGGAGTTAGAAATAACTCAAGATGATTTAAAGATAAATGGTCATTCCATAGAATGCAGAATAAATGCTGAAGATCCAAGCAAAAACTTTATGCCATGCCCTGGTTTAATAAAGGAAATTAATTTCCCAGGAGGATTTGGAGTTCGTTTAGATACAGCAATTTATTCTGGATATAAGATACCCCATTGTTATGATTCAATGATTGGTAAGCTAATAGTTCATGGTAAAGATAGAGAAGAGGCAATTTCTAAAATGAAAAGGGCTTTAGATGAATTTGCTATTGATGGTATAACAACTAACATAGACTATCACTTTTTAATATTGGATCATGAAGATTTTAAAAATGGTACTTATAATACTTCATTTTTATCTGAAAAGTTGGTGAATAAGTATGATTAAGAATTTATTAAATAAAAGAAAGTATATAACTGTTAGTTCAGTTGAATTAAATGATACTGAATTAAATGAAGATGAAAAACCAAATATACCCTCAGGTATGTGGAGCAAGTGTGAAAAGTGTGCAAAAATCTTATATACTGAAGATTTAAGAGAAAATTTTAATGTGTGTCCTAATTGTGGTCATCATTTTAAATTAGGAGCATATGAAAGAATTAAATATTTAACAGATGAAAATACTTTTGTTGAGTTTGACAAAAAAATGGTTGGAAGAAATCCCTTAGATTTTAATGGATATGAAGAGAAGATTAAAGGATATCAAAAGAAAAGTCATGTTATTGAAGGGGTTGTAACAGGAGAAGCTTATATTGCTCAGAGAAAAGTAGTTCTTTGTGTAATGGATTCTAATTTTATGATGGGAAGTATGGGAACGGCTGTTGGTGAAAAAGTCACTAGAGCCATTGAATATGCAACTAAAAATAGACTTCCTTTAATAATATTTACTTGCTCTGGTGGAGCAAGAATGCAAGAGGGAATATATTCTCTTATGCAAATGGCAAAGGTTAGTGGAGCAATTTATAGACATGGTCAGGAGAACTTATTATATATTACAGTATTAACAAATCCTACTACTGGTGGGGTAACTGCTAGCTTTGCCATGGAAGGCGATATCATATTAAGTGAGCCAGGATGTTTAGTTGGTTTTGCAGGGAGAAGGGTAATAGAAGGAACTATTAATGAGAAATTGCCTGATGATTTCCAAACTGCAGAATTTTTATTGGAAAAAGGATTTATAGATAAGATAGTACAAAGAAAAGATTTAAAACAAATAATAACTTCTCTTTTAAGAATGCATGAGGTGGATTATGAGTAGAGAACTAATAAGAACAGCAGATGCATGGAATAAAGTAAAAATAGCTAGAGATCCTAATCGTCCTAATGCAAAATTTTATATAAATGAAATATTTGATGAATTTATAGAATTACATGGGGATAGAAACTTTGGAGATGATAAAGCAATAATAGGAGGAATAGCTCTTTTAAATAATCTAAGTTTTACTGTTATAGGCATATGCAAGGGTGAAAATACAAAGGAAAATATAAAAAGAAACTTTGGTATGCCTCACCCAGAAGGATATAGAAAAGCATTAAGACTTATGAAACAAGCAGAAAAATTTAAAAGGCCTGTTATTTGCTTTGTAGATACTCCAGGAGCTTTTTGTGGCATAGGTGCAGAAGAGAGAGGACAAGGGCAAGCTATAGCTCAAAACTTAGTTGAACTTATGGGATTAAAGGTTCCTGTAATATCAATAGTTATTGGAGAAGGTGGAAGTGGAGGAGCTTTAGCCTTAGCTGTTGCAGATAAAGTATTTATGCTAGAACACTCTGTTTATTCTGTATTATCTCCAGAGGGCTTTGCATCTATATTGTGGAAAGATTCTTCTAGAGCTGAGGAAGCTGCTGGTGTAATGAAAATAACTGCTCAGGATTTAAAAAGCTTTAATATAATAGATAAAATAATAAAAGAACCTAGGGGAGGAGCACATAAAAATCCAATTAAAATGGCTCAAAACATTAAAAAGACAATTTTAGAAGCCTTAGGTGAAATGAAGGGTACTGATTTAGATACCTTATTAAATGAAAGATATAATAAATATAGAAATATAGAAAATAATCTATAATCATATAAAATAAAACACATGAGCTAAAAAACTCATGTGTTTTTTATTAAAATTAATTCCTCTTTAAATTAATATTTACTTAAAGAGAGGATTAAAATTTAGTTTGTAAGCATTTTTATTAGTATATCTATTATTGACTTGTTTTTCCTTAAGGCATCTACATAATCAGCAACGTGAAGTTTATAATACTCTTTGCCTTCATCTGTTATTCTATACATCTTTTTTGTTCTTTTATTTATAAAGTCATCCCCTATCCAATAACTTGTAACTAAGCCTTTTTGCTCTAAGTCATAAAGTGTATCATAAATTGTACTAGATGATACTGGGAATGGAAGAGGAGCACTAGAAAATTCATCTCTAAAAGCTTCTAAAACTTTATTACCAAAAACCTCATGTCCCTTTGAAAGTTCTTTTAGTACATAAAAAGAATATAATTGTTTTGCATTTATAATATTTCTTGGTGCGACCATACGAGTTCTTCTATCCAAAAAAACTTCACCTCCAATTTTACATTTTATATTATAAGTATAACTCAATTTATTCCAAAAAGTAATTAACAATTTGTGATTTCTTGAATATACTATACTATACAAAAGAAGTGAGGTGGAATATTATGTCAAGAAAATGTTGTTGCTCATGCAATTCTTGTAGAAGAAACTCCTGTGGATGTGGATGCGGAAATAATTGCTGTGGATTCGGAAATAATTGTGGCGGCTGTGGAAACTGTGGTGGATTTAACAATTGCGGAGGATTTGGTAATTGTGGATTTGGAGCTTGTGGAGGATTTCCTTTACTTTGGCTTCTTCTATTAGGCTGTGGCGGTTTTGGAAACTGTGGCGGAAACTGGTTTTAATTAATATCTAATTTTAAATATAGATTAGTTGTATAAGATAGGAGGTTTTCTCCTATCTTATAATTTTTCATAAGTTTCTTTTAGTAATAAGGCATCTTTTTCTAAAAGAGGACTTTCACATATTATACATCCCTTTACTTTATAATCCTTAAGTGCCCTTAAGCATTCAATAAAGTTAAAATCACTTTCTAAAAAAGGTAAGTGGTTTCTTTCCCCTTTATCTGTATAGTGTATTCCAGACATATGAATATGTAAATCTTCTAAGGCTTCATTTCCTAAATTATCTTTTATATATTCTAAAATTTCTGCAAAATCTTTATATTCTTTTAAAGCACCAATTCCTCTAGCATGTATATGAGAAAAATCAATACATAATTTGCAAGATGTCACTTCTTTACATATATCAACTAATTCTTGTAGGTTTCCGAATTGAGTTCCCTTACCTGTAGTTTCTAATCTATAATCTACACCTTCATAAGGTAGTTTCTTTAAGTTTTTCTTTATTTCCTCTAAAGCTTCTTCTTTTGAGGCTTTTAAATAAAATCCTGGATGGAATACTAAGCTTCTACCTCCAACACTTTTTAATGCTTCAGCACCTTTAAGTATTCTTTCAATAGATTTTTCTTTCTTTTCCTCTTCTTCAGCATTTAAATTTATAAAATAAGAACCATGAGCTGAAAGATAAAAATCATTTTTTTCTTTAGCTTCTATTATTTTATCTCTGTTTTTAGCTGTAACATTAACGGATCTAACAAAAGGAAGCTCCATAGCTTCTAGTCCTATTTTTTTTAAGTATTCAATTCCTGTTGCGTAATTGAATTTCTGGCCCTCTTCACCTATTGGTAAACCTGAAATTCCAAATAAAAGTTTTTCCATGTTATCACCTCTTACTAAAGTATAGCAAAACACTAGGAATTCTTCAATAGAAAGGAATTATTATTTAATATGAATTATAATCTATCAAATTTATTAATTTATACATAATTTTTTAAGTTTTTTTCAGAAAAAATGCAATTATTCGAAATAAATATTGCATTTTACACTATAGTTATTTAAAATTATTAATAGAAACTATCATATGGAGTGTGAAAAATGGAAGAAAGATTGCAAAAATACATGGCAAGGTGTGGAGTAGCATCAAGAAGAAAATGTGAAGAAATAATTTGCAGTGGAAAAGTAAAGGTTAATGACATTGTTGTTGACTCCCTTGGGACTAAGGTTGATCCATCAGTAGATGTTGTTAGCGTTAATAATAAAGTAATACGTCCTGAGGAGAATAAAGTATATATAATGCTAAATAAGCCTGAAGGATATGTTACAACAAATAAAGATGAAAAAAATAGAAAGACCATATTAGATATAGTAAAGGTGAATGAAAGAATATATCCTATAGGACGTCTTGACTATGACAGTTCAGGATTACTTTTATTAACTAATGATGGAGATGTATACAATAAGATAATACATCCAAGAGTTAATTTAAATAAAGAATATATTGCCTTAGTAAAAGGAATTTTTACAGAGGAAGAAATGAATAAATTTAGAAAAGGCGTAGATATAGGAGATTATAAAACAGCAGAATGTGAAATAGAGTTACTAGAAAAATACACAAATAGCTGTAAAGTTAAAATAATAATTCATGAAGGCAAAAATAGACAAATAAGAAGAATGTGTGCTGCCTTTAATCATGAAGTTGTTTCTTTAAAGAGAGAAGCTATTGGAAGCTTGACATTAAATAATTTAAAGAAAGGAGAATGGAGATATTTAAGTAGTTCAGAAGAGAATTATATAAAATCTCTATAGTAATTATGTTTAAATATGTATCTGATGTAAGTAATATATATCATAATATAATAACTTCTTTCATAGAAAATAAAAATATAGCAATAGATGCTACCTTAGGAAATGGTCATGATTGCGATTTTTTAAGTGAATTATTTAAAAAGGTATATGCCTTTGATATACAAGAAGAGGCAGTAAATTCATATAAATCAAAGAATAAAGAAAATGTTGAAGTTATTTTAGATTCACATGAAAACTTTGAAACCTATATAAAAGAAGAAAATGTTGATTGTATAGTTTATAACTTAGGATATCTTCCAGGTAATAATAAGGAAGTAACTACGGTTGCACATAGTACTTTAAAAAGTATAGAAATAGGATTAGATTTATTAGGTGATAATGGGTTAATGATAATAGCCCTTTATAGTGGACATGAGGAAGGTAAAATAGAGAAAGATGCCGTACTTCAGTTTACAAGTAAATTACCTAAAAATAAATATGGTGTTTTACATACGGAATTTACAAACAGAGCTAAGAGTGCACCTTCTTTAGTTGTTATTGAAAAGAAGTTTAAATAAGATTTAAGTAAGTATAGAGAGGATTTTTAAAATGGAAAGTCAAGATTTAATGAGATTAATTCAAGTTAAGTTTCCAAAGCTTAGTAAAGGACAAAAGCTTATAGCTGAATATATATTAAAGAATTATGATAAGGCTGCATTTATGACTGCTGCTAAATTAGGAAATAATGTTGGAGTAAGTGAATCTACAGTGGTTAGATTTGCTACAGAACTTGGTTTCTCAGGATATCCAAAGTTACAAAAAGCACTTCAAGAATTAATAAAGAATAAGTTAACATCTGTTCAAAGATTAGAGTTATCTAATGACTTTATAAGTGAAGACAATGCTTTAAAGGGCGTTTTAAAAGCGGATATAGAAAATATAAGAGCAACATTAGAAAAGATAAATCATAAAACTTTTGATGAAGTGGTAAATGAAATATTCAAAGCTAAAAGAATATATATAATAGGACTTAGAAGTTCTACTGCTCTTGCAGAATTTTTAGGATTTTACTTAAATTTAATATTAGATAATGTAAGAGTAATTTCAAATGGAATAAGCGATACTTTTGAACAAATGCTTAACTTAGGGGAAGGTGACTTAGTTATAGGTATAGGTTTCCCAAGATATGCATTAAAAACAATAGATGCTTTAGAATTTGCTAAAACTAGAAATGCTAAAATAGTTTCTATTACAGATAGCTTAATTTCTCCTTTAGCATCTCAATCTGATCATACACTTATAGCTCAAAGTAATATGGCTTCATTTGTAGATTCATTAGTTGCACCTTTAAGTGTAATAAATGCATTAATCATAGCTGTTGGTATAAGAGAAAAAGAGAAGATAACATCAACATTTAGTGAGTTAGAAAAGATATGGAAAGACTACAATGTTTATTCATATAATAAAAATAATATAGAACCTTAATAAAAAGCTGTATAAAGGTATAAAGAACATATAAATTATTTTAAGATAGAGCATAAATTTTATTCTATTATATAATTTATAAGTTTCATAAATTATATCTTTATATAGCTTCATTTTTCGAAATTACATAGAATATTAAAGAAATGCATTTGTTGACAAATGTATTTAATAAAGTTTATTATTAGTTTGATTCAATTAAATTAAGGAGCTGATAAATTGGCTAAAGTAATAGTTATAGGCGCCGGTCCAGCAGGGATGATGGCAGCAATATCTGCAGCAGAAAATCATGAGGTTATTCTTTTAGAAGGTAATGAAAGAATAGGAAAAAAGCTATTTATTACTGGGAAAGGTAGATGTAATGTAACAAATGCAAAGGATATAAGTGAATTTTTTGATTTTATACCAGGAAATCCACATTTCTTGTATAGTGCATTATATACTTATACTAATATTGATGTAATGAACTTTTTTGAAAATGCTGGAGTTAAATTAAAGGTAGAAAGAGGATCAAGAGTTTTTCCAAATTCAGATAAATCTTCAGATATAATAAGTGGATTATCAAGGGGATTAAATGAAGCTTTGGTAGACTTAAGATTAAATAGTAAAGTTAAAGATGTTATTTTTAATAATAATAAAATAGAAGCTGTTATTTTAGAAAATGGTTCAAAGGTTAAAGGTGACTATTTTATAATAACAACTGGAGGTAAGTCATATCCTCTTACTGGATCAACTGGAATAGGATTTGATTTAGCTAAAAAGATGGGTCACACTATAGTAGAGCCAAAACCATCCTTAGTACCTATAGAAATAGAAGAGTCATGGATTCGTGAATTACAGGGCCTATCTCTTAGAAATATAGAGCTTAAAATAAAGAATAAAAAGAATTCTAAAGTAGTTTATAGTGGGCAGGGAGAGATGCTATTTACTCATTTTGGAATATCAGGACCTCTTGTTTTAAGTGGGAGTAGATTCATAAAAGATGGTGAGAAATTTGAAATTTCTCTAGATTTAAAGCCTGCTTTAGAGGAAAAACAGTTAGATTTAAGGATTCAAAAGGATTTTAAAAAGAATTTAAATAAAGATTTTAAAAATTCTTTAGATGAACTTCTTCCAAAGAAACTTATACCTGTTATTATAGAATTATCTAAAATAGATGAAAATAAAAAGGTTAACTCTATAACAAAGGAAGAGAGAAGAACATTATTAAATCTATTAAAGAATTTAACTTTTACAGTAAAAGGCTTAAGAGATATATCAGAAGCTATTGTTACTGCAGGGGGAGTTTCAACTAAAGAAATAGACCCTTCAACAATGCAATCAAAGATTGTAGATAATCTTTACTTTGCAGGGGAAGTTATAGATGTAGATGCCTTTACAGGGGGATATAATGTTCAAATAGCCTTATCAACAGGATATTTAGCAGGAAAATCAATTTAATTTTAAAATTATAGTTGCTATAAAGTTAATAAAAATTTTAGTTAGTTTAGTAGAAACTTTATAGTAAACTTAAAGAGAGTATAAATTTTACAATGTTTTTATGAGAAAGGACTTAGGAATTATGAATAAACTAATTACAGTTGCTATTGATGGACCAGCAGGAGCTGGAAAAAGTACTATTGCTAAAATAATAGGAGAAAAATTTAATTTAATGTATATAAATACAGGATCTATGTATAGAGCTGTTACTTTAAAAGCCTTAGAAAATAATATTTCAGCTGAAGAAGTTGATAAATTATTAGTTATGATAGATGGAATGGATATGCATTTTGAAAATGATGAGCTTATATTAAATGGAGAAAATATAAACTCATTAATAACTATGCCTAACATAAGTAAAAATGTTTCAGCTTATGCTTCAATAAGAGAAGTAAGGGAAAGATTAGTTAATCTTATGAGAAAAATGGCCTTAAAATATAGCGTAATAATGGATGGAAGAGACATTGGAACAGTTGTATTAAAAGATGCTAATTTCAAATTTTTCTTAACTGCTAGCCCAGAAGAAAGAGCTGATAGAAGATACAAAGAGCTTATGGGAAAAGGTGTAGAAGTTAATTATGATGAAATATTACAAGATATAATAAAAAGAGATTACCTAGATTCTAATAGAGAAGTAGATCCTTTAAGAAAAGCTGAGGATGCTATTGAAATTGATACTACTGGCATAGGCATAATGGGGGTAGTTGAAAAAATATCTAGCTATATGGAGAAATAATATGGAAAGAAACGTAATTTTAGCTAAGAATGCTGGCTTTTGCTTTGGAGTAAAAAGAGCAGTTGATGAAGCTATAAAATATCAAAAAGAATTTGGAAAAAAAATATATACTTTAGGACCACTTATTCATAATAATGATGTTGTTAATTATTTAGAGGATAATGATATATTTGCAATTGAACTTTCAGATGCGAATTCTTTAAAGAAGGGGGATGTTGTACTTATAAGATCCCACGGAGTTAAAGAAAGTGTAATAAAAGATTTAACAGACAAGGGTTTAATTGTTAAAAATGCAACTTGTCCATATGTAACTAATATTCAACTAAAGGTTAAAAAATGTTATGAACAAGGATATAAGATAATAATTGTTGGGGATGAAAATCACCCAGAAGTTATTGGAATTAATGGCTGGTGTAATGATTCTGCCATAATAACAAATGGAAAAACAGAGCTTGAAAATATTCCAGCAAAGGTTTGTGTAGTTTCACAAACTACTGAGAAAAAAGAAACTTGGAACAAGGTTTTAAATGAAATAGTAAAAGAAAGTAAAGAAATAGTTGCTTTTAACACTATTTGCTCAGCCACTGATGTTAGACAAAAAAGTGTACAAGAGCTTTCAAAAGAGGCAGATTTAGTTTTTGTTATAGGTGGAAAGAATAGTTCTAATACAACAAAACTATATGAAATATGCAAAAAGGAATGTCCTAAGAGCTATCATATAGAAAATGTTAAAGAATTAGATGAAAGTCTATTAGAAGATGAAAGTGTTAAAACTATAGGAATCACTGCTGGGGCTTCGACTCCAGACTGGATAATAAATGAAGTTATTTCTAAGATTAAAGAATTATAATTTTTAAATATAATCCTGCAATTTAATTCATAATTATTTTGTACTACTGGTATTAAACTGGGAATTGTTTTATACTATAATATATGACGAAGTTTTAGGAGTAGTAGTATGAATATAGTTAGATTTAATTTGTGGGATTATTTTAAATATGCAAGAATTTTAAGTTTATCCTTAAAAAGGCTATGCACTAATTGTTTTGTCAAAGTAACTTATAAAAATGAGGTTTATATGCTTTGGGAAATAGATTATGTAGCAAACTTTGATGCATATATAAAAAAAATTACTAAGATAGGTAGCATGAGAAATATCCCTGAAAAAAGTGGTGTTTTTTCAGAGTTTAATATAAGTAAATATATATATGAAACTGTAAAAGAAGATGAGGGAATTGATTTAAAAATTTATGGGTTTGAAAAGAGGGCTTCTAATATAATGTTAAAGATAGATATTTCTAATTTTAATAAAAAGAATAGTGAAAATTTCACTTTCACCCCTTTTGTAAAAGGAAGAGATGAAAGTATTCGTTGTAAGGTACAAAATGAGATCTTTTATGAAGAAAACAGAATTCCACTAAAAACAAAAGATATTGTTTATGAATGTAATAGAAAAGCTTTTTTAGAAGATTTAGCATTTTTTGAGTTAAAGGATGACATTATAATTGGTTATGGTCAAATATTGCTTCTAAAGGATAAATACACTATTGCTAACTTTGGAATAATAGAGGAGTTTAGAGGTAAAGGATATGGTGAAGCTTTACTTATACACATATTAAATCAGGCTAAGATAAAAGGATTAAAGGAAGTATATATAAAGGTTAAGTCTGATAACATAAATGCTGTAAATTTATATAAAAAGACTGGCTTTAAAGAAGCTTTTGAAATAAGTATATATGAATTGTTAGGATAAATTATATGCATGAAAATAAATCTTTAATAAAACTTACAAATCCCTAAAGAAAAATTAGAACTTTTTCTTTAGGGATTTGTAAGTTTTATTATTGAGTTTATAAAAGAGAATCTGTTGGTACATAGGATATCTTAGTTTTGAATACACTATCTGTTAAATGGTTACTATAATAAGCACGATCGCTTATTTCTAAGTTAGCTCCTTCTTGATTTGATTGATTTTTTTCTAATTCTTTTAAATCATACATAATATTCACCTCCTCTTTAATAGTATTGACAACTTTAGAAAATCTTATTTAGAGTTAGAAAATATTTTAATATGGACAAATTTAGCTTATTATTATATAATAATTATTATTAATTAAAGAATGGAGTGCTTTTTTATGGAAAATAAAATTAGCTTAGTATATGAAAATGGAGAGTTTACTGTCTATATAAATGATGAAGTAGTTTCAGTTAATAAATATATGGATAATGCAATAGAGAAATTTACTCAAACAGTGCATAATAACGCTACACCAAAATCAATTAAGTGGGAAAGTATTGAAGAGGATTTAAAAGGAATTGATTTAAAAGATTTAGAGATAAATAGTGAATTTAAAACATTAACTTATAAGGATATGAAATATTTCTACAGTACAGATAAAATCTTTAATATGCATGGTGGAAGAATGCAACAATTATTAGGAGGATATCAATTATTCTCATTTATAGTTAAGATGATTTCTGAAAAACATTTAGAAGATTATTTAGAAGTTTTAAACTTTTGTGAAGATATCTTAAGATGTAAGGTTACATACAGAACTCCAGGAAGTAACTTTATAGTTGGTAGCCCAGCTTTTAACTATGGATCAGCATCATATGATTTTGCTACTGGAAAAGTTAATAAGGGAGCTTCAATAGAAAAGATGTCTTTTGAAGATTTCAAAAAATATATATTTGATATAATAAAATAACCTTTGGAATACCAAAGGTTATTTTTTATTTGAACATAATTTTACAATTTGTATATAAAATGATAAAATTATTTAAATAAAAGATGGAGGATTATGTATGAATTATTATTCTAGAAAGTTTTATAAGGGGAATCTATTATGATTTTAGATGTAGTTATATTCTCTATTATATGTATACCAATAAACATATTTTTAAAAAATAAATTTTATAGTAAGTATTTTAAAAGATATTTTCTAATAGCTTTATTTTTGAATTTTTTAGCTTTATTTTTAGGTTTAATATTTCATAAATATTTAGATGAATTTTTATACTTTATTTTAGTAAACTCCTCATATCTATCAGTAGTCTATAGAGGGAATTTAAAGCTTAATGATAAGTATATATTAAAACATTTAATTAAGGCATTTGTTTTTTTATTATTAGCATTACTTCTTATTTTTATAGTTGCATATTCATTTAAAATAACAATAAAATCAATTTATGGTTATTATCTTATTTTATTATTATATCCTATACAGGCATCATATCATCTATATAAAAATATTATGGAATTATATTACTTAAATCAAAAGTATATAAGAGATGAATATATAGAATTTTAATAACTCCTTAAGTATATTACTATATAATATACTTAAGGAGAATGTTTATTTTTCAAGGGTTTTTAATGTTTTTATTATGAATTTAGGATCTCCAAATAGAGTAAAACGTGCTTTAGAAGATTCTTTTATATATTGATAAGAAAATTTAGCACCATTTTTAACAGCCTCTTCATCTTCATTTATTATTGTAATTAATTTTTTAGATAATTCTTTTCCTTCTAATATATTTTTACAATGAAGGTCTATTATAGTACAGATCTGTACTTCTTTTTGTGAATCTACATTTTTCCCTTCTAAAAAATCAAGTACTTCATTATTTTGGGTAGCTCTTACCTCTTCTTTAGATTTACTGTTATCAAAAAAGTTTTCAATATCTTTCATAGTAAATCTCCATTGCCCACCAATTTTCTTGCCTTCTAATATTCCATCTTTAAGATAGTTTCTAATGGTACGTGAAGTAAGTCTAGTCATATTTGCTATGTCTTCAATAGTATAAAGTTTTTCAAAGTTATTCATATTCATACACCTCTCAATTCCTATATTTTTATTATATTTCATATATTTTCATATTTCAAGTATACAGATGTAAAAATAGGGAATATAAAAAAACTAGAGAAGATAAATTTCTACTCTAGTTTTTTTTGCTTACTTTGTTTTAAGTAATTTATGAAAATAAATATAAACTTAAAACAGAGCCTTTTAAAATTCTTGATACTCACGTGGAATATCTCCTATAAATTCTCTATCAGTTAGGACAATATACCAGAATGTTAAGAATGCTATAAAAGAAAATATGATTCCTAATATAGTCATAAATAGTCCAAATCCAAAATTTCTAAGTATTCTATAAAATACAATTACAAAAAGTATAAATCTAGCAACTGGTATTAAATAAATTATAAAATATAAGTATGATAATCCTGCTAAATGTAACATCTGAAATTCTCCAAGTACAGGAAATAACATCATCCACGAATGTTTTAAGTTAGCTTTCTTAGCCATAACATAACTTGGGTAGATTCTTATTAAGTAGAATATAAATGCAATTAAAATGCTCATATTGCTTGAATCGTATAATTCTTGAAAATACATAATAGTTTCCCTCCTTTGTTTTAATTATATCATAAAGTTTATAAAAAATTTAAAAACAGCTAATAATAAGAAGGTATTAATTATATGAAAAAAGGGCTTATTAGATAAACATATTTTAAGTTATATAGCTACTAAGCAATAAAATTATAAGTATTTATTTAAGTTACTTTAAATTGATAAAAATAAAAAAATACTATATGTTTAATAAAAAATTTTATTTATTAATGTATATATAATAAAAAAATCAAAGTAAATCTCCTTTTTAGCATACATATATGCATTAAGCTCAAATTGACAATAAATGTTTGTAGGTATACTCTAAAAACATAATTTAAAAAATTTTTGAGGAGATGATTTAGGTGTGCACTCACATACATATTTCTAGTGTTAAGAATAATCTTTATTGGGGAAGAACTTTAGATACATCATTTAATCCATTTGAGGTTGGTTCTAAAATAACAATCGTTCCTAGAAACTTTACTTTAGAAACTCAAAGTAAACCTTGGAAAACTAAATACGCCTTTTTAGGTATAAATTTATGTGGATCTACTCTGTTTTTTGATGGAGTTAATGAAAAGGGGCTTGCTGGAGGTCTTTTATTTTTAAAGGCATGTACATGGGATAAGAAAGAAAATATAGAAAAGCAAGGACTTATAGCCATTAATAGTGGAGAAATAGTTACTTGGATTTTAAGCAACTTTGAAAGTGTTAGTGATATAAAAAATAACATATCAAAAGTTGTAGTAACATCTGATGATATTCCTTCATTAGGAGAGCTTGGAAAAGGTAATCCTATTACTGCACATTATACTTTCACAGATAAAATGGGAGAATCAGTTGTATTAGAACCAACAAACCATGGACATTTCCGTGTTTTTGATAATACTGTAGGGGTAATGGCTAATGATCCAACATTTGATTGGCATATGACTAATTTAGCAAATTATCTTCAAGTTCAAGGGTTTAATAAGCAACAAAATCATTTAAATAGCAAAACAGTTATTACACCAATTTCAAATGGTACAGGCTTACTTGGCTTACCTGGAGATTACACTTCACCATCAAGGTTTGTACGTGTAGCATATTTAAGAAATCTTATAGGGGACATTACTGACGAAGAAGCTCCAGCACGTTTATTTAGCATTTTAAATTCTGTTTGGGTTCCAAAGGATGTTGAACGTTTTTATGAAGATAAAAAAGAATCAGATTTTTCAAGTTATATGTGTGCATATGATCAAAGCTTAGGTAAGTTATATTTACGTGTGTTTAACGATATAGATACAAAAGAATTTTCTTTAGAAAATGTTAAAGAAAACGAATTAGTAACTTATTCAATTTAATGAATAAATTTTACATAACAAAAAAGTCTTAGAAATAAGACTTTTTTTATTTTAAATTCAGTTTGTTATTAGAAGCAATTCAATATTTTTGATTTATATAATAAGATTTAAAAAATCTATCTTTTAATAAAAATAAATTTTATGCTATAATACAACAGATAACAATTTAAATTGGAGGAAATGACATGACATTAGAAAATAACATGGATAAAAAACTCTTCTGTATTTCTACATACGGATGCCAAATGAATGAAGAAGATTCAGAAAAATTATCAGGGATGTTAAAATCTCAAGGATATGAAAGAACTGAAAATAAAGAAGAGGCTTCTATTATAATCTTTAATACATGTTGTGTAAGAGAAAATGCTGAAAATAAGGTTTTCGGTAATCTTGGACAACTTAAGCAATTAAAAAAGAAAAATCCTAACTTAGTAATAGCAATTTGTGGATGTATGATGCAACAAGTAGGTATGGCAGACAAAGTCTTAAAAACTTTCCCTTATGTTGACATAATATTTGGAACACATAATGCCCATAAATTCCCTGAATACCTACATAGAGTACTTCAAGAAGGTGTTCAAGTTAAGGAAATATTAAACAAAGAAGAGGGAATCGTTGAAGGATTACCTATAGATAGAAAGAGTGATGTTAAAGCATTCGTTACTATCATGTATGGATGTAACAATTTCTGTACATATTGTATAGTTCCTTACGTTAGAGGAAGAGAAAGAAGTAGAAAGTCTGAGGATATCATAAAAGAAATAGAAGAATTAGTATCTCAAGGATATAAAGAAATAACTTTATTAGGACAAAACGTAAACTCATATGGAAAAGGCTTAGAAGAAGATATAGACTTTGCTGGTCTTTTAAGAAAGGTTAATGAAGTTAAGGGGTTAGAGAGAGTTAGATTTATGACTTCTCATCCTAAGGATTTAAGTGATGATGTTATCATGGCTATAAAAGAATGTGATAAGCTTTGTGAGCAAGTTCACTTACCAGTTCAAAGTGGATCATCAAGAATATTAAAAGAGATGAATAGACACTATGACAGAGAGTACTACTTAGATTTAGTTAAGAAAATAAAATCAGAAATACCAGATGTTACTTTAACAACTGATATAATCATTGGATTCCCAGGAGAAACTGAAGAAGACTTCTTAGATACATTAAGTCTTTGTGAAGAAGTTGGATATGATTCAGCATTTACATTTATCTATTCAAGAAGAAATCATACTCCTGCTGACAAAATGGAAAATCAAATTCCAGATGATATAAAGCATGATAGATTTAATAGATTAGTTGAAGCTATAAACAAAAAGGTTGTAATAAAAAATAAAGAATATGAAGGTAAGGTAGTTGAAGTTCTTGTTGAAGGACCAAGTAAGAATGATGAAACTAAATTAACTGGAAGAACTAGAAATGGTAAATTAGTTAACTTTGCTGGTGATGAAAAACTAGTAGGTGAATTAGTTAACTTAAAAATAGTTAGAGCACAACCATTCTCATTAATTGGTAAAATAGTAGAATAATTTAAAAGTGGGATGTATCAAGATGATTTTTGATACATCCCACTTAATTTTTATAAATTTGCAAGTAATCTTTCTTATTTAATTAGGGTGTATTTTTATTTTAGCTTATCTAGTAATATCTTTTTTAAATTTAAAAAGGTTTCCTAAGCAATATTTGCTCATAAAAATCTATTTTTTAATAAATTAATATAACTTATTTGGGGATAATATAGTTTGAAATAGTGAAATTATTCTTTATTACGAATTATATTTATTATTTGTTTAATTAAAGTTCGTTACTGTAAAAATGTTTTTCTGTTGAATTTATCAGTGAAACTTTTCTTGCAACTTTAAAATGCAAGTGGTTTTTTAAAAAAAATGCATTTTTATTTTAAAAACACTTGATTTTAATAAATTGTTGCAATATAATTAACTTACAAATTTCATTTTTTTAAAACGAAAAGGGGGACTTATTATGAAGATACCTTGTTCCATGATGACTCAACATCCGGATAATGTAGAAACTTATATTTCAATACAACAAGAACCAGCAGAAGCGATAAAAGGATTAACACCACAAGATAAAGGTGGTTTAGGAATAGAAGAAGTTATGATAGATTTTGAAGGAAAGTTAACACCTTACCATCAAACATCACAAATAGCATTAGGATTAATTTCAAATGGTATAATTCCAGGAAAAGACGTTAGAGTAACTCCTAGAATACCTAATGCAAATAAAGAATCAGTATTTAGACAAATTATGAGTATAATGTCTATAATTGAAACAAATGTTCAATCAAAAGAATTAACTGGAACTCCAGCAATCTCAGAGGTTGTTGTTCCTATGATTGAAACTGGTAAAGAAATTTCAGAGTTTCAAGATAGAGTTAACTCAGTAGTTGATATGGGGAATAAAAACTACAAAACTAAATTAGATTTAAATAGTGTTAGAATAATACCTTTAGTTGAGGATGTACCTGCACTAGCAAATATAGATAGAATATTAGATGAACATTATGAAATAGAAAAGAGTAAAGGACATGTTTTAAAAGATCTTAGAATAATGATAGCAAGATCTGATACTGCTATGTCATATGGATTAATTTCAGGAGTTTTATCAGTTCTTATGGCGGTTGATGGAGCTTATAAATGGGGAGAAAAACATGGAGTAACTATAAGCCCAATCTTAGGTTGTGGATCACTTCCATTTAGAGGCCATTTCTCAGAAGAAAACATAGATGAAATCCTTGCTACATATAGTGGAATTAAAACTTTCACATTCCAATCTGCTTTAAGATATGATCATGGTGAAGAAGCGACTAAACATGCAGTTAATGAGTTAAAAGCAAAAATTGAGGAATCAAAACCTAGAAACTTTAGTGAAGAAGATAAAGATTTAATGAAAGAATTAATAGGAATCTGTTCAAAACATTATCTTCAAACATTCTTAAAGGTAATAGATACAGTTTCATTTGTATCTGACTTTATTCCTAAGAATAGAGATAGATTAACAAAAGCTAAAACTGGATTAGAATATAATAGAGAAGTAGCAAACTTAGACAACGTAGCAGATTTAGTTAAGGATGAAGTATTAAAACAAGAAATTCTTAGCATAGATAATTCAAAAGAATATGCAGTTCCAAGAGCTATATCATTTACTGGAGCTATGTACACATTAGGAATGCCACCTGAACTTATGGGAATGGGTAGAGCATTAAATGAAATAAAAACTAAGTATGGTCAAGAAGGTATAGATAAACTTTTAGAAATATACCCAATCTTAAGAAAAGACTTAGCATTTGCTGCTAGATTTGCAAATGGGGGAGTTTCTAAGAAGATAATAGATGAAGAGGCTAGACAAGAATATAAAGAAGACATGAAATATGTAAATGAAATTCTTAACCTTGGATTAGATTATGACTTCTTAAACGAAAATGAATTCTACCATACTTTACTTAAAACTACAAAACCTATAATTATGCACCTTATGGGACTTGAGGAAAATGTAATGCGTAACAGCACAGAAGAACTTAAAATCCTAAATGAGTGGATAGTAAGAATGGGTAAAGTAAGAGGAAGTATAGGCTAAAATATATTTGGTACAAATTGGATATGAGGTAATTTATATAATTATACTATAACAAAAAAGCCAATAAACTTGATTTGAGGCCAATAAACTTGATTTGAGGCCAATAAACGTGAATTAAAAAGTTACAAAAACATCTTTTGTTAATTGATTAGATTAACAGGAGGTGTTTTTTGTTATGGCAAGAATTCTTACAAAGAATAAAAACGAGTTATTAGATGTATTAGATGTTTTTATGACAGATTGTAAATATGGAGATCTTAGAAGAGCGAGTATAAGAATATATGAAAGAAGCTTAAAGTTACTATTTAAGTTTCTTGAAGATGACTATAACATAATTTACGTGGAAGATGTAAAAGAGGAACATATAAGAAACTATATAAAGTTTACCAAAGAACGTGGTAAATATAGCTACGTATCTAATTATAATATTCTAAATTCAAATTCTCCACAAAACAGGGGAGATTTTGGACAACCAGTTTCTTTATGCACTTTAGATAGTTATGTAGGTACTATAAAGATGTTTTTTAAGTGGTGTGTGGATAATAAATATTTAAAACAAAATCCCACTAACAAAATAAAAAGGATTAAATTTAGTAGAAATCCCAAGCAAGAAGTAACATTGGTAAAAAAATAAGAGTCACTCTCACCTGACTCTTATTACAACTTAATATTGTTAAATAAAACTTTACATATCCTCATATTAGGATATACCAATCACTTAATTAGTATTATTTCAAAAAAAGTGAGTATTTGCAAGGCTTTATTTCCTATACCTAAAATTAAGTATAGGTTAAGTCTTTCTTGCACTACGAGGACTATAAAAAAAAGAGTGGTCAGTTGAGCCGCTACAATAAAATCAACAGTATATTATACTAGCTATATTTTACCCTTATTGATATAGCTAGAGCCATGGTTATAATATATGCTTAGGTGTGTGTCTACCAATATCCAAAACAAAAGGCACGGTGATAGTTTGGCACTCTAAAGAGTAGGGAAACTGTATCAGAAGTTATAGGACAAGCTTTATAACGTTTGATGATACTTAACTAATAAGGGCAACTGAAACGATGCGAAAAAGAGGATAATAAGTTGAGAGTTCCTTATGACTTCATAATTTTAATTTTTTTATGTTGTTCATAGGGAATAACTCTGCCTTCACTCAGCTCCCCTAAGGATGTATAAGCCTTTGGCATTTAAAAGTCAAGTGTATCGCTAATAAAATATTCGATTTAAAAAAAATGGTTGATGGGTGGTATAATAAATTAGAGGAGTGTGAATAAAATGGAAAATAATCAAAAAACAGTATTTATATCTTATTGTTGGACAACGTTAGAACACGAAAAATGGGTTATCGAATTAGCAGAAAAGCTTTTAAGTGTCGGAGTCGATGTTAAATTAGATAAATGGGATTTAGTTCCTGGTAATGACACTTATGCTTTTATGGAACAAATGGTTACTAACCCTGATATTGATAAAGTTTTAATAATATGTGATAAAGGGTATAAAACTAAAGCAGATGGAAGAGAAGGAGGAGTTGGAACTGAAACTAAAATAATTACGCCAGAAATATATAGAAGCGTGAATCAAGAAAAATTTATACCTATTATTGTTGAAAAGGATGAAGATGATTTTATGAAATATGTACCAACATATGCTAGAAATATGTTAGGTATAAATATGACATCAGAAGAATGTTTTGGTGAAAGTTTTGAAGAATTATTAAGATGTATTTATAAAAAACCAAGATATAAAAAACCAGCTTTAGGGAATAACATGCCCAGTTTTTTGAAAGACGATGAGGAAATAATAATGTCTGTAGTTCTAAAATTAAAGAATGAGGAGATAAAAAAATATATAGACAAAGATATCTATAATAAAGTTTTAGAAACCTCTAATGATTTTAGAGACAATCTGATAGAAGAATTAGAAAAGTTTATTATTTTGGATAGTGGCGAAGCACAATGTAAATGTAAGAATTATATAGATGATTTAAAAGATATCAGAGATCAATATTTGATAAGAGTTAAGAGGTTAATTGGATATGTTAAAGATGAAGATTTAGAAGATATTATTGTTGAAGATTTAGAAAAACTATACAAATTTGTAGAGTATCAAGGTAGTGGATTATATAATAACTTTACATTTGGACATTTTAGTTTTTTAATTCATGAAATATTTTTATGGATTTGTACATTATTATTTAAATATAAAAAATATGAATTAATAAGTAAGTTGTTAACTTGTAATTATTATGTTGATAGTAAATCCGGAGATAATAAAAAGAATGTTGGATGTTTTTACGATAGAATAGGTATAGTAGATAGTTATAAAACACAGGAGTGCGATAGAATATCTTTAAACGCAGATAAAATTATTGAAAGAAGTATATTAGATTCAAAAAATTATAAACGTGAACTTATAATTGTAGATTTGATGCTATATTATGCAACAATTGTAAACAAAGATTGTAAGGGACATTGGTTTCCTAGATTATATATTTACAATGAAAGATATAGTCGTATAAAAGAGTTTGATAAAATGAGCGATAAAAAGTATTTTGATAAAATTAAGTGTATATTTGGTTTTGAATCATTGGATGAATTAATAGCTGAATTTGACAAAGCATTTCCTATTGGATATAGAATTACAGGTTATGCAAGTGCATTTGACGGTATTCCACATCCACAATATCTAATTAATATAAAATCTAATTAAAAACAAGAATTTAAGTGAAAAGTATATCATTAATTTGATATACTTTTATTTTATTTGCAAAATATATAAAATATATTGCGATAAATGCAAATGAGTAAGTGTAGGGGATTTAGTATATTATATGAGTTGTTATTGTATAGTAATGAAATCTAAAGACATATAGATAAATATACATAAAGAGATTTTTAATAGTGTAGATAAAGGATAAGAGATAAAATTGATGATAGTAGTTTAATTATAGAAAAGATTAAAAGTGAAAGTAGAAGGAATAGAGTTAATAGAAAACAACTTAACAATTTAATTAAAAATACTAACTTATGGGATTAATTTTAAAAATAATTATATAAATTTAGAAGGAAAGGCTATACTTAAATTAGATTATATACCATATTTAATACCACATAGTTGTTGTTTAATGTATATATTATCTATAAATTAGTTGATATAGATATATAACTCCTAATAATAATTTTTATATTTTCACAATAAAGATCTGCATGTTTATGTAGTTTTTTTATTTTATGTAAATTCATTAAATAAACTTACATATAAATGCAAAATAAGAGCTTAAAAATAGTTGAGGCGATAAATTGTAACAAAGTGACTCAATATTAAAATATAACCAATTTTTTGATATTAGAATGCTACTTATAGAAGATATGATACTTGAAGATTTAATTTCAACTAATATATTTCAAAGAGGAATAGGTAATGTTAATCCAATTAAAATGGCAAGGTGCATTGCGGAATTAGAACGAATTAAAGGGATTAAAAAAGGAAGAGGAGGTGATATAACCAATCTGAATAATTCGGATTGCACTCAAAAGCAACTAGCTGAAGATTTAAATATAAAACAAGATACTATAACAAATTACAAAAAACTTTTAAATCTTATTCCTGAACTTCAACAAATGGTTGAGAATAGCTCAATGAAAGCCACAGTAGGTTATAAAATATGGGCTAAAATGTCCTCAGAGGAACAAGAAAAGTTTTTTTTATGATATTTGGTTGTGAGAAAATAAAAACTCTTAAAGAGAATTTAATTCCTAATAAGAGCAGTTAAATATAATTCTAATAACTCTAATTGTTTAGCATCTAAATCAGAATTAGTAATAGTATTAATAATACTATCTAACTCATTATTATTAGTTGTAGGTATGTCATATACTAATTCATTAAGAGTAACCCCTAAAGCATTAGCTAAGGATATAGTAGTATCTAAGCTAGGATTATATCTATTATGTTCTTCATCAGATAAATAGTTTCTACTTAGTCCAGTAGCTTTATCTAGATCTTGTTTAGTTATTTTAGGATTTTTTAGATTTTCTTATTCTTTGTAAATTAGTACATATTTTCATATTTATCACCTCAAATTAAATATTATAGAAAATAAAACATAATTTCAATTAGCTTTACATAATATACATGATTTGTTAATATATATAGTGGAATTTTAACAGATTATGAGGTGCTAAGTATGTGGAAAAAAGTACTAGGTATAAGTTTAGTTATATTAATTATTGGATTATTTACAATTTTTAGTCCTTACATATATACTGAATATCAAATATCAAATGCAATAAAAAAACTCCTTTAAATCAAGAGATGAAGCAATATAAACGTACAGGGTTTAAAGGATCTACTATTATAGTAGACGTTACAGATTCATTTGGAGATTTATCTAATAAAGTAAAGTATAATGAAATAGAAGATATGAATAATGCAGTACGTTCTATAATATATAATAACTTTATATCTGGAAAGAAAAATGAAGATGAAATATATAGTAAGTTTAATAGGGAGAATAAGGTAATTGTTAATCTAGGAAGTGATAATTATAAATTTCAAAATAAGATACTAACTTTAAATGGAAAAGAAATTTATAAATTTAAAGCTCCCAAAATAGATGAATCTAAACATGAGTATATAGGAAATGAAATATACAACCCTAAAGAAAATAAAATTCAAAAAAAAGCCTTAACTAATGATGAAGAAATAGAAGTAAGGGTATTAACAAAAAAATTAATAAAGGATAATTTAAAGAATCCTTCAGGAGCCAAGTTTTGTGGATACGATGAATTACATATAAATCAAGAAGAGAACGGAACATTTTTAGTTACAGGATGGGTAGATGCAACTAATAGTTTTGGTGCTGTTTTAAGAAATGATTTTCAAGTCACATTTGAAAGAAGAAATGGGCATATGTTTGGAAGCGATGTTCAAATATTTGAAAATTAAATAAACTAATAAGAGAGTCTATGTTATTATAGGCTCTTTTATTATGGAGAAAAATAGATAATAATATATATTTACTTTACATAATAAGACATTTATATTATAATTAATGTAAAAATATGGAAATGAAAGAGGTATATATTATGAATGATGATTTATTAGATGTTGTTTTTTGGTATAGTAATAATGATAGATTTTCTTGGGATAGAAGGAAACCAGAAGAAATATCTTTAATATTACAATGTGGTGTGATAACCAATTCTTTTGAAGATGATACTCTTGTAAATAGACCATATAAGATAATTGGACATTCTTATAATATTTTAAATAAAGATAATAATAGACAGGAAGTAAATATTTATTTAGAAGAAATAAAAGATAATAAAGAATTTTATAAAACTAGGGGGTAATTATGTGTAATTACTGCCAGATAGTTAGCGAGAATATAAGTCTAAAGAATGAAAATGATATTTTAAAAAATAGAATTAAAGAGTTAGAAGGCAATAATAATACAAGAAGACGTAGAAGAACTAGTTCAGTTGATTTAAGAGAGAAATATAGAAATCTATAGGATTAGGAGTTAACTTTATGAGTCATATCAATAAAAATTCTGAAGATTATTATTTTGAATCATATCCTGGAATGTTATTAGATGAAGATGTGCTTCAAGATTTTTTACAGGTTCGAGAGCATGAAGAATTTAAGAAAGTAATTACCATATTAATTAAAAGAAGCTTTGAAGATAAAAAAAGAATATATAAGTTATTAGATATAGTAAATGAACAGTCTAAAAGATTAGAGAAACTAGGGAATTTAAAGAATGATAAGATAATAAAAAAATCTAATGGGATAGAGGATCTAAGTGTTGAAGATTTGGATGATTTATTTGATATAGAAGCATTTAGATTTTAATTATAAATAATAGAGAGTATATCTAAGGGTATGCTCTTTTCTTATGCCTAAAAATAAATTCATTGTAATAAAACTAGACACTTCGGAAATCATAATTAAGCTTTCATATAAGTACAATAGTATTGAACTATATATAACACATGTTGTAGCTATATTTTATGATGTTAAAGTTTTAGCAAATAAACAAAATAATAAACAATATGCATTGTTAAAAACATGTATATCGTTATAAACTTTACATAATATACATAACTTGTTAATATTAAATTGAGATTTTAATATAACGGGGAGAATTAAATGAAAACAAACGCTATTAACTTATTTAACTTTGTGCTTTTTATATCTTTTTCATGTATTTTTATAAAGAATTTGTTTATTTATAAGAGATTATTTTCTAATGAATCCTATTATATTAATCCAAACACAAAAAAGGATATACAAAAGCTTACATTATTTAAATTTTTATCTGTAATTATACAGTTAACAGTAGTTGCAACTTTACAATTAATATTATTTTTTTATACAAACAAAATTAATTTTTTTAATATAGCATCTTTATATTTTTTAATATATGCTTTTAATTTATCTATCTCTATAAATAACAATTATATTTATAGAAATTTTAAATTAATAAAAAAGTCTGATATAGATTATTTTAATTTAGATTATAAAAATAATATTGTTAAGATATATTTAAAAGGTAAAAAGAAACCAATTATAATAGCATTTAAAAAAGACTTATCTAATTTTGCAAAGCTTTTAAATAAATTAGGATATAAAGAACTTTTGACTAGGAAAAATTTTTAATACTACTTTATAATAAAAGTTTCAGTGTTATTAACTTTAAATAAAGAAAATATATTATTTTAATTACAAGAAATATTTAAAAAACCAGTTGATTTCCATAAAAATAGTTTACATAATATACATAATTTGTTGATATTAAATTATAAAGTATTATGGGAGGGATTATTTATGGATAAAAAATTTCGGTCAATAACAACAAATGGTAAAAGTTTAATTTTTTATAAAAAGACTTGAAAGTTAAGGCTAAATTAAAACTTTAAAAAAGTGCTAATTTAAAACTAAATTTCTTAAGTATTATTTATTGAGTATTATTTATAAGAAAGCCCTATATAAAATTTAAAAAGTATAGGCTTAGATTATTCAAGACGGCGAGATATGGTAATTGATGAATTAAAGGATTAATGCAATAGAAATCATCAAAATACTAAATTTAAAAGAGGTGTTGAGTAATGGATTTAAACAAATTAAAGCAAAATAATATAAGAGAGATGGAAGTAGAAGAATGTAAAAAGGAAATAGATAGAACAGTTAGAGAGTTACTATCTATTAAAGAAAAGTTTTATAATGCACAAGACAAAGTAATTGCAAATGAAAATAGAAAGATTGATGAATTTTTAACTGAAGAATTAGGATTTGTAAAAGATATTAAAGAAAATTTTGTTGATTACAGATTAGAAAATAAAGAAGTAGGAAAAATAAGAATTGAGGTTTGTAACAATTATCTTAAAATACAGGGTAAAGAGTACAGATTTTGGTTGGATACAGACTTTAATTTATGCAAGTTAAATTGGGCTATTAAAGAAGATTTTGGTTATGAGCATTTAGATAGAGGATATAAAATTCAAGGTAGAGAGAATTGGAATAAAGAATTAAAAGAATTAATGAAGGTTAAAAAAGTTTATGAGGACACTGATTTTGAACTTATGAAACTAGAAGGAGATATCTTTTATTTTGTTATAGAAGATAAAGAAAATTATAGAAAAATAAAAGCAAAATCCTTAGTAGACTTTATAAAAGAACAGTTAGAAGAACTTTAATTATATAGTAATTTAAAGAGTATCCAAGAGTGGATACTCTTTTTTATATTTAAAAAGAGTAATATTAAATGTTATAATATTTCTATGTAAACAGTATACGGGGGTAAGAGGTAATGGGGTTATTTAGTAAAAATAAAGAAAGAAAAGGTTATACTTCTATTGATTCCTATTTAAAAGAAAATAACTTAGATAATGATATTAAATCTGTGACAAATGTTAATATATTTTTTATGGATGGAGAAGAAGAGGATTTTTATTTAGAAGATCATATGCTTTTAAAATTTAAAAACTTCATAGAAAATCCAGAGAAAGATTTTTTAATATTGAAATATTATTCCTCATTGTATAGTGATGGTTTTAGCCTTGAAGAAATTACTTTAATGAGACATGGAATATGTAGATTTAGAATTGATAGTGAAAAGGAAAATATACTTGTATCAGATTCATAAAAAATTAACTTTAGTAAAAAGGGGCAATTTTGAAAAAGAGATTTTATTCAACTTAAGAAATAGAATCTCTTTTATTTTAAAATTATGATTCAAATTAAAAGTAAAGATTTATTTGGAAATAATTGCGATTTTTTTATTTATAAATTATTAAGTATGTGAAAATTTTAAATATTTATTATTTATATTTTTTTAAAAATACCTTATAATTTAAGTGATTATTCTATAATTCAATTTAAATATTAACAAATTAACAAAAATTTACCTGTAAGGTGTTGAAATTGATTCTCAAAAACTTTACAATGTGATGAAAATGTGTTAAATTTAGATTGATAAAGATTTTCAATTAAGAAAGAGGGGGTAGACCATATGTTTAAACAATGGGAAGGCTTTAAAGAAGGAGTATGGCAAAATGGAATAGATGTTAGAAACTTCATACAAAAGAACTATACTGCATATGAGGGAGACAAGAGTTTCTTAGAAGGAACAACAAAAAGAACTGATGCAGTTTTAGAAAAAGCTCAAAAGTTAATTATAGAAGAAATAGAAAAAGGCATTATAGATGTTGCTACAGATAGAGTATCTGGAATAGACAATTATGAGCCTGGATATTTAGATAAAGATAACGAAGTTATCGTTGGTTTCCAAACAGATGCACCACTTAAAAGAATAGTTAATCCTTTCGGTGGAATGAGAATGGTTGAAAGTTCTTTAAAAGAATACGGCTATGAATTAGATAGCAGTATAAGAGAACACTTTAACGCTTATAGAAAAACTCATAACCAAGGTGTATTCGATGCATACTCAGCTGAAACAAGAGCTGCAAGATCTGCGGGTCTTTTAACTGGTCTTCCAGATGCTTATGGTAGAGGAAGAATTATAGGTGACTATAGAAGAATTGCCCTTTACGGTATAGATTATCTAATAGAAGAAAAGAAAAAAGATTATGCTAATATATCATTTGAAAGCGAAGGCTCAGTAGAAGAATATATTCAATTAAGAGAGAATGTTTCAGAGCAAATAAGAGCTTTAGAAGCAATAAAGTCAATGGCTGCAAGATATGGCTTTGATATATCTAAACCAGCTGCAAACGCTAAGGAAGCAGTTCAATTCTTATACTTTGGATACTTAGCTGCAGTTAAAGAAAACAATGGAGCAGCAATGTCTCTAGGAAGAACTTCTACTTTCTTAGATATTTTCATAGAAAGAGATCTTAAGGCTGGAACTTTAACTGAGTTAGAAGCTCAAGAATTAATAGATCAATTTATAATAAAATTAAGATTAGTTAGACACTTAAGAACTCCTGAGTATAATGATTTATTTGCTGGAGACCCAACTTGGGTAACAGAAGGTATTGGAGGTATGGGTGTAAATGGTAAACCATTAGTAACTAAAAACTCATTTAGATATCTTCAAACTTTAATAAACTTAGGACCTGCTCCAGAACCAAATATGACTGTTTTATGGTCAGATAGATTACCAGAAGGATTCAAAAAATTCTGTGCTGAGGTATCAATTAAAACTGACTCAATTCAATATGAAAATGATGAGTTAATGAGACCTATATACGGAGATGATTACTCAATAGCTTGTTGTGTATCAGCAATGCAAATTGGTAAGCAAATGCAATTCTTCGGAGCTAGAACTAACTTAGCTAAAGCTTTACTTTACACTATAAATGGTGGTATTGATGAAAAATCAGGTAAAGTTGTTATTAAAGGTTTAGAGCCAATAACAGACGAAGTTTTAGATTATGATAAATTAAGAGCTAACTATGATAAAGTTTTGGAGTACGTTGCTAAGCTTTATGTAGATACAATGAATGTTATCCACTACATGCATGATAAATATGCTTATGAAGCTGGACAAATGGCTTTACATGATACTCATGTAGGAAGATTAATGGCATTTGGTATAGCTGGTTTATCAGTTGTAGCTGACTCATTAAGCGCAGTTAAATTCGCTAAAGTTAAACCTATAAGAGAAAATGGAATAGCTGTAGACTTTGAAATCGAAGGTGACTTCCCTAAATACGGAAATGATGATGATAGAGTTGACGATTTAGCTGTAGAAATAGTTAGAAAGTTCTCAAGTGAGCTTAAGAAACATCCATTATATAGAGGTGCTAAGCACACATTATCAATCTTAACTATTACTTCAAACGTAGTTTATGGTAAGAAAACAGGTTCAACTCCAGATGGAAGAAAAGCTGGTGAAGCATTTGCTCCAGGAGCTAACCCAATGCATGGAAGAGATAACAGTGGAGCTTTAGCTAGCTTAAACTCAGTTGCTAAAATTCCATACTGTGAAGTTTGTGAAGATGGTGTATCAAACACATTCTCAATCGTTCCAGATGCTTTAGGAAAAGAAGAAGATTCTAGAATAGATAACTTAGTTGCTATTATGGATGGTTACTTCAAACAAGGAGCTCACCATCTAAATGTTAATGTATTTAACAGAGAAACTTTAATGGACGCTATGGAGCATCCTGAAAAGTATCCAACATTAACAATCAGAGTATCAGGTTATGCTGTTAATTTCAATAGATTAACTAGAAATCAACAATTAGAGGTTATAAGCAGAACATTCCACGATTCTCTATAATCTTATATAATAAGAGTGTATAAGGTTACTTAAAAAGCCTATAAATATATTCTGAAAATTACTAGATTTCACTAAGAATTTATAGTTATTACTCCGAATATATTTCTAAAGCTTCGAAACTTGCTTCGCTTCGAACAGTCTCAGCTTTTTAACGAAATATATTCTACGTAATAACTTAAATTCTAAAGTTCATCTAGATATTTTCTTCATTATATTTATAGGGTTAATTAAGTTAAGACCTTATACACTCTTTTTTGAAATGTTTACCGTAAGGAGGGACAGCATTATGGTTAAAGGAAGAATTCATTCATTAGAAACTATGGGCTTAGTAGATGGGCCTGGTATAAGATTCGTAGTTTTTATGCAAGGCTGTGGAATAAGATGTGCTTTTTGTCATAATCCAGATACTTGGTGTAAGGATAAAGGGACTGAATATACTCCAGAGGAGCTTGTAAATAAAATAAAAAGATTTAAAACATATTTTAATGCATCAGGTGGTGGTGTTACTTTCTCAGGTGGAGAACCTCTTCTTCAACCAGAATTTTTATTAGAATGCTTAAAGTTATGTAAAAAGGAAGGAATACATACCACATTAGATACTGCAGGTGTTGGATTAGGAAATTACGAAGAAATTCTTGAATATGTTGACCTTATATTATTTGATGTAAAGGAAACTGATCCTGAAAAATATAAAAATTTAGTAAGAGTTCCAATAGATAAATCCTTAGAGTTTCTAAAGGTAGCTCAGTCCATGAATAAAAAAATGTGGATAAGACATGTTGTAGTTCCTGGATATACAGATAATAAAGAAGATTTAATGAGAATTAAAAAATTTGTAGATGGTCTTAATAATATAGAAAAGGTTGAACTTTTACCTTATCATGTTTTAGGTGTAAATAAATATGAAGGGCTTAATATTCCATATAGATTAGAGGGAGTTCCACCTTTAGATAAAAAGTGGTTAAAAGAACTTGAAAAAGAGATATTTAATTAATATAATTATTTAGATAAAAACTAAAGTCTAATTTTAGGCTTTAGTTTTTTCTTACATAAAAAATATGTTAGAATAATTAGTATGACATAATTAACATTTTAAAAAATCAAAGTATATTTTATTAACTTTTTAAAGAAAAGTTTTTAGGTTTTAGTAATTAAATGAAAAGAATTTATATTTAAAAGTTATAATAGTTATTCATTATGATATTTTAGAAAATGTTATAAGGTTTTAGCATATAGAAATGATGGAGGTACTTAAAATGAAGTTGACCCCTATGATGCGTCAATATTTTGAGATAAAGGAAAATTATAAGGATTGTATTCTATTTTTTAGACTTGGAGACTTCTATGAGATGTTCTTTGAGGATGCAGAAACAGCTGCAAGGGAATTAGAATTAGTTCTTACTGGAAGAGATTGTGGCTTAGAAAAAAGAGCACCTATGTGTGGAATTCCATTCCATGCATCTAATTCATATATAGGAAGATTAGTAGCTAAAGGATATAAGGTTGCTATTTGTGAACAAGTTGAAGATCCTAAAGTTGCTAAAGGAATTGTTAAAAGGGATGTTATAAAGGTTATAACTCCTGGAACATATACAGATTCTTCTTTTGTTGAGGAAACAAAAAATAATTATATAATGACTATATATTCAGACTTAGAGAGAAATAGATGTTCACTAGCTATAACAGATATTTCTACTGGAGATTTCTTAGCTACAGAGGGAGAATTAGAAAAGGGAGTTATTTTAGATGAAATATCTAAGTTTAATCCTAAAGAAATAATACTTTTAGATTCTTTAGATCAAGAGCTTATAAAAGATATAACATTAACTACTCCAGCCTTAATAAGTAGAAAGCCTATAGAATATTTTGAGGAAAAATTTGAGGAAGTATTAAATGCTCAATTTGGAGAAAAATCAAATTCTCTAAGTTTAATGGTTAAGAAATCAAGTAATGCTTTAGTTAAATACATACTAGATACTCAAAAAATAAGCTTAACTAATATAAATGATATAGAAGTATATAGTTTGGTTGATTTTATGACTATAGATTTAAGTTCTAGAAGAAATTTAGAGCTTACAGAGAATTTAAGAGAAAAAAGCAAGAAAGGTTCTCTTCTTTGGGTATTAGATAAGACAGAAACTTCTATGGGAAGTAGAATGCTTAGAAGATGGATTGAAGAACCTCTTGTTAATAAGGAAAAGATAACTTTAAGATTAAATGCTGTAGAAGAATTATTTAATGATCTTTCTTTAAATGACTCTCTTAAGGAAGCTTTACATGATATTTATGATATAGAGAGAATATTAGGTAAAATTTCAAACAAGAATGCTAATGCTAAGGATTTAATAGCATTAAAAACATCTATAGGTAAAATTCCTAATGTAAAAGGAATTATAGAAAATTGTACTTCAAGTCTTCTAAAGAATTATTACAACAATTTAGATGATTTAAGAGATATTTATGAGCTTTTAGAAAAATCTATAAAAGAAGATCCATCTCTAACATTAAAAGATGGTGATTTAATAAAGGATGGATTTAATAGTGAAATAGATGAATTAAGACTTGCTAAGACTAACGGTAAGGATTGGATATCTAGCTTAGAAAATAGAGAAAGAGAGTTTACTGGAATAAAATCTTTAAAGGTAGGATTTAATAAGGTCTTTGGTTATTATATAGAAATATCTAAGGCTAATTATAGCTCTATTCCTGAAGGAAGATATATAAGAAAGCAAACTTTAGCTAATGCAGAGAGATTTATTACTCCAGAACTTAAGGAAATAGAAGAAAAACTTTTAGGAGCTAGTGAAAAACTTTGCTCTTTAGAATATGATATTTTCCTAGACATAAGAAATGAAGTTGAAAATCATATAGATAGACTAAAAACTACTGCTAAGATAATTGCTGAACTAGATTGTATAAGCAATTTAGCCTTTGTAGCTTTAGAAAATGATTTTATAAAACCTGAAATTAATGAAGATGGGGAAACTAAAATAGAAAATGGAAGACACCCTGTTGTTGAAAAGGTAATTCCTAAGGGAGAGTTTATTCCTAATGACACTATTATAAATAAAGATGATAATCAACTTCTTATAATAACAGGTCCTAATATGGCTGGTAAATCAACATATATGAGACAGGTAGCTATTATTACTTTAATGTGTCAAATAGGTTCCTTTGTACCAGCTAGTAAGGCTAATATAAGTGTAGTAGATAAAATCTTTACTAGAATAGGAGCTTCTGATGATTTAGCAGGTGGTAAAAGTACATTTATGGTTGAAATGTGGGAAGTTTCTAATATTTTAAAAAATGCTACAGAAAATAGCTTGGTTCTTTTAGATGAAGTTGGAAGAGGAACGAGTACATATGATGGATTAAGTATAGCTTGGTCTGTTATAGAATATATATGTAAGAATAAAAATTTAAGATGCAAAACTCTTTTTGCTACTCATTATCATGAGTTAACTAAATTAGAAGGAGAAATTCACGGAGTTAGAAACTATTCAGTAGCTGTTAAGGAAGTGGATAACAATATTATCTTCTTAAGAAAAATAATAGAAGGTGGAGCAGATCAATCTTATGGTATTGAGGTTGCTAAACTTGCTGGTATTCCAGATGAAGTAATAAATAGAGCTAAGGAAATCTTAGAGAAACTTGAAATGGAATCTTCAAAGGATAACTTAGATTTAGCTCTTAAAGAAGTAAATACTTCAAAAGAAGAAATGAAGGAAGCCTCTATTGAAGCCTCCTATGAAGTTAAAGAAACCATAGTAGAAGAGGATAAAATTGAGATTAAAGAAGAAATTATTTCAAAATCTTCGGATGCTAAAACACATAAAAAAGAAGATGATCAAATACAATTAGATTTTTCTGCCATAGGAAAAGATAATTTGATAAAAGAACTTTCAGAAGTTGATATTTTATCTTTAAATCCTATGGAGGCTATGAATAGATTATATGCTCTAGTTAAAGAAGCTAAAAATTTAATTTAGCTTATGGGAAGGAGCTGTTATAAATTTTGAATAGAATAAATATTTTAAATGCAGATACAGCAAATAAAATAGCTGCAGGAGAGGTTATTGAAAGACCCTCTTCTGTGGTTAAAGAACTTGTAGAAAATTCATTAGATGCAGGGGCAAAAAATATAACTATAGAGATTCAAAATGGTGGAGAATCTCTTATAAAAATAATAGATGATGGCTCAGGAGTTCATCCAGAGGATGTTGAAAAAGCTTTTAATCCTCATGCTACAAGTAAAATAAAAGATACTTATGATATTTTTAGCATAAATACCTTTGGATTTAGAGGAGAAGCTTTGCCTAGTATAGCTTCTATTGCAAGGGTTGATTTTAAAAGTAAAACAGAAGACTTTGACATGGGTAAAGAGCTAATAATTAGTGGGGGAGAAAAAGAATCTTTAACGGATTGTTCTATGAATAGAGGAACTCAAATAGAAGTTAGGGATTTATTTTTCAATGTACCTGCTAGAAAGAAATTTTTAAAGACAACGGCTAGAGAAAGTGCATTAATAAATGACTTAGTAAACAGAATTTCATTAGCTAACCCAGATGTATCATTTAAATTATTTAACAATAATAAAAAGATTTTAAATACTTATGGCAATGGAAAATTAATAGATGTTATAAGAACTATTTATGGTAAGTCCACTGCTGAAAATTTAATATATTTTGAAGAGCATAAGGATACAGCTTCTGTTTATGGATTTATAGGAAATGATACCTTAGCAAGAGCATCTAGAAATAATCAAAGTCTTTTTGTAAATAAGAGATATGTAAAAAATAGAAGCTTAACTGTAGCTGTGGAAAATGCCTTTAGGTCCTTTAATGTTACAGGTAAGTTTCCATTCTTCGTATTATTTATAGATACTTATCCAGAGCTTATAGATGTTAACATACATCCAACAAAATCTGAAATTAAATTTAAAGATGAACGTTTTATATTCAAAGTTGTTTTTGATGCTGTTCATTCAGCTATGAGGGAATATGTAAAAGATACCTTTACTATTCCAGAAGAAGAGGAGAAAAAATTTGAAGCTTTAAAAGAAGAAGTTATTCAGGAAAGTTTAGATAAGGAAATAAGTACCTTAGAAAAATTAAAAGAAAATATAAATTATAAGGTAAGTGAGGATAGAAAGAAAGAAGAGATTTATTCTTATAATCCCTCTAAGGATTATGAAGCTAAAACAGAGGTTAATATTCCAGTAGATTTCTTGTCTAAAGAAAATCAGGATGAATCTTCTAAGTTTAATAACTCTTTAGAAAATAATGATTTTAAAGAAATTTCAGCTAAAAGAGAGATTTCTTATGATCCTATACTTATAAAAAATGAAATTAGGGATAAAGTAAGTGAAAATACTTATGATTCACTTGAATCAAGTGATTATAAATGTAACAAGAATGAACATGGAAATTCTTTAGAGGAAACAATTTATAAGGAAGCAAAATTCCCTAAGCTAAGAGTTATTGGTCAATTTAATAAAACCTATATATTAGCTGAGTATGATTCTACTTTATATTTAATAGACCAACATGCAGCTCATGAGAAGATTTTATTTGAGAAGTATTCTTCAGATATAGCTAAAAAGAAGGTTGAAATTCAGCCTCTAATGATTCCACTAGTAGTAACCTTACCTACAGAGGATTATCTTTATTACGATGAAAATAAAGAGATTTTTGAAAAGGCAGGATTTAAAATAAGCGATTTTGGTGATAATTCTATAAGAATTGAAGAGGTACCATACTTTTTAGATAAATTAAATCCAACAGAGCTAATAACATCTATGATAAATAACTTAAAGAAAATGGGTACTGGAGAAACTGTAGAGGTTAAATATAATAAAATAGCATCTATGTCCTGTAGGGCGGCAGTTAAGGCTAATGATGTCTTAAGCATATTAGAAATGGAAAATTTAATAAAGGACTTAAGATATATAAATGATCCTTTCCACTGTCCACATGGACGTCCAACCATAATTAAATTTACTAGTTATGAATTAGATAAGAAGTTTAAAAGAATAACTTAAGGAGAGAGACAGTTTAAATGAATAATAATTTACTTATTATTGCTGGGCCAACAGCCGTAGGAAAAAGTGACCTTTCAGTAGATCTAGCAAAGAAGCTAAATGGTGAAATAATCTCTGTTGACTCTATGCAAATATATAAATACATGGATATAGGTTCAGCTAAGATTTCTAAGGAAGAAATGGGAGGCATTCCTCACTATTTAATAGATTTTGTTGATCCTGGTAAGGAGTTTAGTGTAGCTGAATTTAAAGAACTAGCTACAGAGAAAATTAAAGATATACAAAGTAGAGGAAAACTTCCTATATTAGCAGGAGGAACTGGACTATATATAAATTCAATCATATGCAATATGAATTTTGCAGAGAGTGATAAGGATGAAGCGTATAGAGAAGAGCTTGAAAAAATAGCTAATGAACATGGTAATGAATATTTACATGAAATGCTAAAAGATATTGATTTAGAAAGCTATAATTCAATACATTTTAATAATAGAAAAAGGGTAATTAGGGCATTAGAAACTTATAAGTTAACTGGAAAACCATTTTCATCTTTTAAAGCTAAGAATAGTATTTACGAAACTCCATATAATATATATTATTATGTACTTAATATGGATAGGGCAAAGCTTTATGACAGAATAAACAAAAGAGTTGATATAATGTTTGAAAAAGGTCTTTTAGAAGAGGTTAAGAATCTTAAAGCCATGGGATTAACTGATGATATGCAATCAATGAAAGGTATAGGATACAAAGAAGTTTTATATTATCTTGATGGCAAAATCTCTTTAGACCAATGTATAGAGATGATTAAGCAAGGTAGCAGAAACTATGCTAAACGTCAGCTTACTTGGTTTAGAAAGGATCCTAGAGCTATATTTATAGATAAAGATACTTTCGCCTCTGAAGAAGATATTTCTTCCAAAATTATTAATGACATAATAAATTCTTAGGTTTATAATTAAATTATATTAAAAATTTATGGAGGGCAATAGAATGAATAAGTCAATCAATAACCTACAAGATATATTCTTAAACAATGCAAGAAAGGAAAGAATTCCTGTAACAATATTTTTAGTAAATGGGGTTCAATTAAAGGGTATCGTTAAAGGGTTCGATAGCTTTACAGTAGTTTTAGATAGTGATGGAAAGCAACAATTAGTTTATAAACATGCTATAAGCACAGTATCACCAGCTAAACCTATTTTATTTAATAACGCGCAAGTTTTTGATAATTAAATATAGAAAAGAAAAATAGGTAAACCTTAGATGGTTTGCCTATTTTTTTTCTATATGATAAGATTTATAAATGTACGATATTTTAATAATGCGGGGGTATAATAATGCTTAATGCAACTATAGAATTACTAAAAAAACAATATGGTTTCACAGATGAAACTATAAAGCTTTATAATCAAGCTATAATTGATGTAGAAAATGAATTTAAAATATATGATGAAATAAGAGAATATAATCAATTAAAAGTTCTTAAGGCTTTCCAAGAGGAAAGGATTTCAGATAATCATTTTACTAATTCAACAGGATATGGTTATGGTGATATTGGAAGAGATACTTTAGATTTAGTTTATGCTAGAATCTTTAATGCTGAAAAAGCTTTAGTTAGACCACATTTTGTTAATGGAACTCATGCTTTAGGAACAGCTTTATTTGGAAACTTAAGACCTGGAGATACTATATTAGCTGTTACTGGTAGTCCTTATGATACTTTACATAGTGTAATTGGTATAAGTGGAGAAGAAAATATAGGATCATTAAAAGAATATGGTGTTAATTATAAGCAAGTAGATCTTGTAGATGGAAAGATTAATATAGAAAAAGCTTTAGAAATGATTAAAGAGGATGAATCAATAAAATTAATACATATGCAAAGATCAACTGGATACGGCTGGAGAAATGCTTTCCAAGTTAAAGAATTAGGAGAAGCAATAAAAGCTATAAAAGAATTAAGAGAAGACTTAATAGTATTTGTTGATAACTGCTATGGAGAATTTATAGACATAATAGAACCTACAGATGTTGGTGCTGATTTAATAGCAGGATCATTAATTAAAAACATAGGTGGAGGAATAGCTCCAACTGGTGGATACATAGTAGGAAAAGAAAAATATGTAGAGCAAGCATCTTATAGACTTACTGTACCTGGTATAGGAGCTGAGTGTGGATGTACCTTTGGAGTGATGAAAGATTTCTACCAAGGATTATTCTTAGCTCCTCATGTTGCTATAGAAGCCTTAAAAGGAGCAATATTCTGTGCTAGAATAATGGAGCTTGCTGGATTTGAAGTTCTTCCTAAATATAATGATAAGAGAAGTGACATAATTCAGGCTATAAAATTTAATGATAAAGAAAAACTTATAAAATTCTGTAAGGGTGTTCAATATGCTTCACCAATAGATTCTTTCGTTGAATGTGAACCATGGGCTATGCCGGGATATTCAGATGAGGTTATTATGGCAGCTGGTGCCTTTATTCAAGGTTCTTCTATAGAGCTTTCAGCAGATGCACCTATAAGAGAGCCATATATAGCTTATTTACAAGGTGGATTAACTTTTGACCATGCTAAAATAGGTGTATTAATAGCTTTAAATAACATTTTTAAATAATATGTGATAATTTAAATTAGTAAATACAAAAATTAACATAGGCTTTTATCAAAAAACAATAAGATTTACAAAGATATTTCTTCAAAATTATTTACTTTAAATCTTATTGAAATTTATTTTGATAAAAGTCTATTTTTTATATTCTTTTTATGGAATAAATCTTTTTTATAAGATATAATTAAAAATAGCTAATAATTTAATATTACGTATTACATTTTATATATTACATATTGTATTACAAAGAAAGGTGGAAGAGCATTTTGGAAGAGAGCAGAAACAAAGAATTAAAGGTAAAAAGCTTTAGGGTAACTGAAGAAACTTTTGATAAATTCAAGAAAATAGCATCTGATGAGTTTGGAAATCAAGGACAATGTTTAGATGCCTTAATATCACTGTATGAATTAGAGAATTCTAAATCAACATTGATAGAAAGAAAGTTAGAAATAGAGTCTTTTCAAGATTATTTAAACAAGATAAACCAACTTTTCTTAACTTCTCTTCAAATGAGTGAGGATGCAGGAAAAAGAGCAGAAGAGGAATTTGTTAAGAAGCTTTCTATAAAGGATGTGACCATAGAGAGGCTTCAAAGAAGAGAAGAGGAGCTTATAGAAAGAGATAGGACTTTAAAAGAGGATAATAAAGCTAAAACAAAGGAAATAGAAGAGCTTAAAGAAAATATAAAAACTTTAGAAAAAGATAAAAGCACCTTATCTCAATTAGTATCTAGAAACTATGATTTAATAGAAAAAAATAAAGAAGAAATAGCCTCTTTAAAATCTTTAGAATCTTTAAAAGGTCAAAATGAAGAGTTAAGAAATAAAGTGGAAGAGGATAGAGCTTCTTTAAAAGAAAGAGAATCTCATATAAAATCTCTACAATTAGAAAAAGAATCTCTTAAAGAAAAGCTAAATTTCTATGTAGAAAAAGAGAAGTCTTATAAGGAAGAGGTAGAATCATATAAAAAGCTTGTAGAAGCTATGAGAAAGGATCATAAGAAGGAGTTAGAGTTATTAGAGACTAAATACTCTAAAATGGCAGAAAAAGAGTCTGAGAAGCTTAGAAAGGATTTTGAGAGCAGGTTGGAATTAGAGAAAAGAACCTTAGAATTAGATATAAAAACTTTAAAATATGAAAAAGAAGTTTTAGAAAGTAAGTTAAATTCATAATATATTGATTTGTGAATTGAATTAATAACTCAATTTAGATAATTTGTGTAATTTAATATTCAGTATAGATTATATAGTTGAATATTTAGTAAATAATAACAATATAATAAGTTTTATATTTTTAAATAAGAAAAATGCTAGGAAATTTGTAACGCATAAAATCCCCTAGCATTTTTTCTTAATAAGCTCTATAAATTCCTACTAATTTACCTAAAATAGAGCAATCTTCAACTATTATAGGATCATAGTTTTTGTTTTCTGGTTGTAGTCTTATGAATCCATTTTCCTTAAAAAATCTTTTTATGGTAGCTTCATTTTCTATTAGAGCTACTACAATATCACCATTTGTTGCTACGTTTTTTTGTTCTATTATTGCTAAATCTCCATCTAAGATTCCAGCTTCTATCATACTGTCTCCAGTAACTTTTAAAATAAATAAATCATTATTGTGCTTAACGTAGTTTATTGGCATTTGAAACATATCTTCTATGTTCTCTGTAGCTAAAATAGGCATACCAGCAGTGACTTTACCTACTATAGGAATATCTATTAATTCCTTTTCTTCATTAGATAATTCTACTATTTCTAAAGCTCTTGGCTTAGTTGGATCTCTATATATTAATCCTTTTTTCTCTAATCTCTTTAAATGTCCATGAACAGTTGAGGTTGATTTCAAGCTAACTGCTTGACATATCTCTCTAACTGAAGGTGGATACCCCTTTGATTTTGTAAATTCAATTAAAAAGTTATATATTTGAGTTTGTTTATCTGAATTTTCCTTAATAATCATAGTAATTGCACCTCACGATTCTTTGGTAATATTATACCACAGTAAGGAGAGTATAGCAAACTTATGTTCTCATACCGTAACTTTCATAAAAACACTTAAAATAAGGTGATTTTTGTATTATTTTTTATGGAAAAATAACTTTTTATTTGATAAAAAAGAGTATATTTGTTATAATGAAAAGATGATTTTTAAGTAAGAGGTGACTTTATGGATAAAAAAGTATTTAACAATGATGATTATTGTGATGTATATAATGGAAAGATTTGTGATAATTGCGGTGATTGTCTAGAGATGCAAGGGATAGATACAAAAGCCATAAGAATAGCTGACATAGCAAAAGAAGTTGAAGAAAACAAGAAAATAGAAGAAACTCTTAAAAAACTTGCTGAAGAAGAACAAGAAGAAATGGAAGATGATTTAGAAGAAGAGCTTACAACAGAAACTTGGGAAGAGTATTTAGCTAAGCAAGATGAATATGAGGATGCTTTTGATCATATTGAATATCTTGAAGATATAGATTTAAATGATGATTTAACTATGGAAGAAATGACAGAAGAAGTATTTCCAGGGGTTAGAAAACTTAAAATAAAAGAAAAGTAGAAGAGTGTTTCTTATATAAAAGTGCTAAAAATACGAGGATAGAACATATGTTCTATCCTCGTATTTTCTTCATAAAATCAAGAAGTGATGCTATTTTATATTTGCTAAAGGATTAGTTTTAACTGCTTCTCTTAAAGTTTCATCATCTACATGGGTATATATTTGAGTTGTTGAAATATTTTCGTGACCTAATATATTTTGTAAGCTTCTTATATCTACATTACCATACTTATACATAAGGGTGGCAGCTGTGTGTCTAAGTTTATGTGGTGTATATTTTTGATCTTTAAATCCTGCATTTTCTATATGTTTTTTCACTAAAATTTCAACGCTTCTTTTATTTATAGGTCTATATTTATTTGATAAAAATAAGTATTTTTTAGCTTCTTCAGTAGCTTTTGAATCATTTCTATTTTTCAAATAGTTTTCTATAGCTGCAATTGAAGCTTCATTTAAATAAACAGTTCTTTCTTTATTTCCTTTACCTATAATAGTTAAGGTATCTCCTTTGATTTTTTCTATTTCAATATTACAAAGTTCAGATAATCTCATTCCGCAGTTTAAAAATAAAGTTAGTATACAATAATCTCTATAATAATTTTTATTTTCTTTATCCATAGAGTTTAAAACAGTTATACTTTGATCTAAGGTTAAATAAACTGGATGTCTTTTATTTATCTTTGGAGATTCTAATTCTACTGTAGGGTTTTCATCTATTAGTTTTATTTTAGAATTTAAAAACTTAAAGAAAGATTTTAAAGTAGCAACTTTTCTAGCTCTGGCATAAGCACTATTGTTTCTAACTTTTTCTAAAAAAGCTAAAAATGCATATATATCAGATAGTGTTATATCCTTTATAAAATTATCACCTAAATCAGAAATTTCAACTTCTTCAATTTTTTCTAATTCAATATTATTTTCTAGACCTTTATAAACTTTTAAAAATTTAAAAAATAATCCTAAATCAACTGAATATCCTTTTGCGGTGTTTAGGGATTTTCCTTTTACATTTTCTAAGTAGTTTAAGAATTCAATAACTCTTTTTGGATGCTTCGATTTCTCTAAAAAATCAAATTTTAATTTATTCTTTTCGAGCAATTCATCTTGTTTGCTGTTTTTAAAATTTGATTTTTCAACAGAATGAGCGCCTTTTTCAACTTCCAAAAGCTTGTCCATTCCAAGTTCTTTTAACCATCGTTTAATTATTCTTTGATTAATTTTATAGATCTCTGCCAGTTGTGTAATACTTAGATTTCTCTTGAAAATAAAAATATAAATATCTTCAATTAAATCTTCATAATCACGCTGGATATTTTGAGAATCGTAATAGTTATATATATGATCAAGATTGTTTAAGTCATCATTACTTAAATTTATATTTAGTAATTCTTTGATTTCTTGTGAGTATTTAAAATTTTCGAATTGATTTGCTTCATTATTCATAGTCTAAAATCCTTTCAAAGCCTTGATATGACTATATTGTAGCATATTTTATCAAAAAACACAACAACTTCGCTAAATGTATATTTAGCGAAGTTATAAATTGGGGATATTTTAGAAATTCATATGTGCATTTCAAACAATCTGATTTAAGATTGTTTTTTAACTTTATTTAACTTTGAAACATCTTATTTTGTTAAAAATATCTTTTGATGAAAGATTATGAAGTGTTTATTCTAACTAACTGTAATACAATTAGTATTACATATAAAAGTAATACATTTTATACAGAATAATAAGTATCAATATATTTTAAGTATAACCAAAACACAGGTAAATATACATTATAAATAAAATAATATAGTATATATTCACTGATTTAATTACCTATATAAATTAAAGACCCTATTCTAATATCGCATTTAGATATTAGAATGCAAAAACAATGAAGATAACTTAAATTTAGCTATCTTCATTATAATATAAGCATCTAAAAACTTTTAATTATGATAATTCATCTAAATTGTTACTCTCTTTTCCATCAGGAATACTTCTTAAATAAGCTTCCCCTTTCTTTGAGTGAGAAATTATTACTCCATCAATCATTCCCTCTTCTGCAAGCTTTACACCTTCAGCTTTAGAAACAGTCTTTCCACTACTTAAAACGTAATCTGTAATTTCTCCATTACTATTCTTTTTTACTTTAACTATAGAATCTGACATGATTATCACCTTCCTTTACTATTATTTTGCATACTTTTTTAAAAAATATTCCCTGTAAAAAACCATTTTTATTTGTTATAATTAAATTATAAAAGGTTTACATAATGAGAAATGAGGGGTGATTATTTTGTATTTAGAAAAAATTATTAAAGCAAAAAAAAATATAGAAGATGTAGTTATAAAAACACCTTTAATATACAGCGAGGTTTTTTCAAGGAAATCTGGAAACCAAGTGTATATGAAATGTGAAAATTTACAATTAACAGGTGCTTACAAAATAAGAGGTGCCTTAAATAAAATAAGATCCTTATCAGATGAAGATAAAGCAAAAGGGGTTGTTTGCTCTTCTGCTGGAAATCATGCTCAAGGCGTAGCTTTTGCAGCATCACAAGCTAATGTTAAATCAACTATAGTAATGCCAAAGACTACTCCTCTACTAAAAATCCAATCAACAAAGGATTTAGGAGGAAATGTTGTTTTATCAGGTTATGTTTATGATGATGCTTTTAATGAGGCTAAAAGAATTGAACAGGAACAAGGAGCCTTATTTATACATCCATTTAATGATATTGATGTAATTTGTGGACAAGGTACAGTAGCCTTAGAAATATTTGAAGATTTAAAGGATGTAGATGTTATTCTCTGCCCTATAGGTGGCGGTGGCTTAATAAGCGGAGTTACCTTAGCTGCTAAAGCCTTAAACCCTAATGTTAAAGTAATTGGAGTACAAGCAGAAGGGGCAAATGCAATGGTTAAAAGTTTTAAGGCAGGAGAAATAATTGCTTTAGACTCTGTTGATACCATTGCTGATGGAATTGCGGTAAAAAGACCTGGTGATTTAACATTTAAATTTATAAAAGAATATGTTGACGATATAATAACTGTATCAGACCATGAAATTGTTGAAGCATTCTTTACCTTAAGTGAAAAACATAAACTTTTAGCAGAAGCTTCAGGAGCTGTATCATTAGCAGCTTCTTCTAAATTAAATTTTAAAGGTAAAAATGTAGTATCAATAATAAGTGGTGGTAATATAGATATGGTTACTATAACCGCATTAATAAATAGTGCATTAGTGGCTAAAGGAAGACTTTTTGGTTTTAGTCTAGAAGTTCCTCATAAACCAGGACAAATATTAAAGATTGCTAAAGTTCTTGCTGATACTAATGCTAATATAGTAAAACTTGAACATGATCATTTTAAAGCAACAGATGCTCTTAAGAATATGGTTATAGAAGTAACCTTAGAGACAAATGGCCACTCTCATATAGATGAAATTAAAAAAGCTTTAACAGATCAAAACTATGTAATAAAACAAATATATTAATAAAATGTAATAAAAGATGATTCTAAGGTTAGAGTCATCTTTTTTCATATAAATGAGTGTTTATTATCTTTAAATTTTATTAATTCTACTCTATAATAATTGATTTTTAAAACCATTTAATGTATTCTTTTAATAAACTTAAATTAAAGGGAGTGACTAATAAAAGTATGAATATAAAAAGTAAATTATATTTCTTAATTATTACATTTATTGCAATAGTTATACTCCTCTTCTTTATATATAGGCATGCAAATAAAGATATTATATATAAACCTAAAATATCTAATGAAGTTTTAATTAATCCTTTTATGGGATGGGCACCAGATGCTAAGTACAAAGACTATATCCAACCCCATTCCTTAGTTTATGCTAATTTATACTGGAGTGATTTAGAGCCATCAAAAGGAAGTTATGACTTTAAAAATATAGAGGAAAAATTTAATTTTGACTATTGGAAATCTAAAAATGTAAAAATGATAATTAGAATAATTTTAGATTATCCTAATAAGGAAAATTCAATGCAAATACCTAAATGGTTGTATGATGAAATAGATGGTGATGGTACTTTTTATGACATTTCCTATGGTAAAGGTTTTAGTCCTAACTATGAAAATAAAACTTTAATATATTATCATGAGAAACTTATTAAAGCCTTAGGAGAAAGATATAACTCTTCTTCTGAAATAGCTTTTATAGAGTTAGGTAGTATTGGTCACTGGGGAGAATGGCATACTTATGAAGATGATAAAATAAAACTAAAGTTTCCTGATGAATCTAGTGCAAATGAATATGTAAAGCCATATTTAAAATACTTTCCTAATAAAATAATGATGATGAGACGTCCTTTTAAAATAGCTAAACAAAATAACTTTGGTTTATTTAATGATATGATAGGAGATAAGAATTCTACAGATGAATTTTTGTCTTGGGTTAACAATGGATACTATAACCATTTATTAAAGACAGATGAACCTGAAATGAAAGACTTTTGGAAAAGGGCTCCATCTGGTGGAGAGTTTGCTTATGGTGACCAAAGCATAAATTATTTTAAGAAGTTTTCTATAGAATCTACTATAGATCAATTAAAAAGTTTGCATACTACATTTATAGGTCCTAATTGTCCTGCTGATAAAGATAATGATTATAAGGAAAGTTATGATAGAATTTTAAATACCATAGGTTATAAATTTGTTATTGAAGAATCTAAATATTTCAAATCAAATTTCACTAATAATATGAATATAAAACTAAAGATTCAAAATAAAGGAGTTGCACCTTTTTATTTTAATTGGCCTGTTGAAATTGTCCTTATAGATAAAGATAATAATATAAAGGATGAAATTCCACTAAAGGATGATATAAGAAATTGGCTTCCTGGTGAAAACATTATTAAAGCAAACATAGAATTAGATAAAAATCTAGAAAAAGGTGAATATACAATAGCATTAGGTATTTTAGATCCTTCAACACAAAAAGCTTCAATAAAATTTGGAAACGATGAAGAGGTTTTATTAAATTATTTTAAAATAGGTTCTATAAAAATATAATAAAAAGAAGTTTAATGCATTTTGCATTAAACTTCTTTGTTATTTTCCTTATTAAAGAAATTGTATATTCTACTAAAGACCCCCTTTTTATCTATCTGAAAAACTGGTTGAGATGCAAAGGTCCTATATTCTATTATTCTGAAAAAGTTATTAATTCTATTAAATGCAAATACTACAGAAATTAAACTGCTTATAAAAAATCCATATCCATAAGACTCTTGTCCAATAATAATAGTCATTATAGAGAATAATACTATGGTTATAAAAAATACTAAAGATACTTGTAATGCATCCTTTCTAGCATCAAAATATAAAAGCATAAGAATCAAAAAACTCATAGATATATATGATATTGCACCTAAGGTTAGTATTCCAAATATCTCTAAAGAATCACTTGCAAACCCTATATTAGGAAGAATTTTAAATCCAAAGACAATACATGCAAAACTAGCTATAAATTGAACTTTAATCATATGTGTCATATGAAGTATTATAGTATCTATAAGAATTTTTTTAGCTCTTCTAATTTCATTTATACTTCCACTCTCTCTCACAAAATTATAAAAATCTTTATACTTAGGGTATATAGCTGTTTCTATTTTTACTGTAAATATAACTACAGAAGGTATAACACTTAAGAATGCATAAAAACTAGGAACATCATAAAAGGATGCAATTCTAAAAGTTTCTTCTACTAAAGTAGCATTAGGTGTTAACCAAATAAGTATATTAGGAAAATATGCACCTAAAGATAAAAACAACCCTATAAGTAATAACTCATAATATTTATCTATACTACAAACAAATTTTAAACAGTTAGATAATCTTAAATCCTTTATTCCAAAAACTTTATAAAGAAGAACCATAAAAGATATTGCAATAAAAATATAACCAGCTAGGGAAAATAATAAAGCGCTATATATTGGAGGTATATTTAAAAACTCTATACCTAATATAGTACCTAAAATAACTATAGAAATTCCTATTAGAAAAAAAGATACTATATGTAAATATTCCTTAATTGCAGATAAGTAAATTATTTCCAACCAAATCAATGATAATATTATTGTAATCATAAAACAAATGCTTTTTATGACTAAATTCAATGGAGAATTTATTAAAAGTAAACTCATAATTATTGTACTTATAATACTACAAATAATACTTACTCCTAAGAAGGATTCAAAAATACATCCACTTTTTTTAGCATAAATACAATCTGATATATATCTAGACATAAGCATACTTATTCCATTTGAACTTATATAAGATATTAAAAAAGAATATATTATTACCGCATTAAATATTTGTATACTAGCATAAGAAGCACCAAGATTTTTTAATAATCTTTGCATTACTAAAAATAAGGTTATACAAATAATCATTGGGCCAACAGTTATTAAAGATGACATAAAATATACTCTTGCTTGAGCAAAAATATTATCTTTATCAATTATCTTTTTTAATTCAAATCCAATTCCAGCCATATACTAAACCAACTCTCTATATATTTTTCTATAGTTTTCTATAAATTGTTCCTGTGTATAGAATAAAGAAGCTCTTTTAAAACCTATTTTACCCATTTCTTTTCTAAGATTTTCATCCCTAGCTAATTTAATTATACTCTGAGCCATTTGATAATAACCCATAACAGGAACAACTATTCCACAATTCCCTAATCCATCATTATTTCCATACAATAGTTCTTTACAAGCACCTACATTTGTTGTTATATAAGGCTTTTTAGCAGCCATACCTTCTAAAACAGATAATGGTTGCCCTTCACTGATACTACCTAATATAAGTATATCCATTTTCCCTATATAGTCTAAGACGTTAACCCTATCTGTAAACACTATATTTTTATTACCAGAAGCTTTAGTAAAATCTAAACACTCTCTTGTATACTCTTCATCTTCATCCATAGGTCCCATAATATAAAGTTTCATATTCTTGATAGTTTCATTTGCCAATATAAAAGCTTGTATTATTGTTTTTACATCTTTTATAGGAACTACTCTAACTATAGCACCTATATTAATTATTGAATCATTATCTTTCTTTCTATTTATACTAGAAAATCTTTCTAATTTAACTCCATTGGGTATTATTTGAATTTTATCTTCTTTACAACCTAATTCTATTTGTAGCTCCTTATTTTTCTGAAATAAAGTAAATACTTCATCAGTATAAGTATAGGCAGCTCTTGATAAATTATAGAAATATTTAATCCAACTATCTTTAAAATACCCCTTTACCCAATCAGCCTTAATTATCTCTTCTTCTCTTTCTCTAGTATATATACCATGTTCTGTTAAAATAAATTTAGAATTTTTATGATAATACTTTCCAAGAGCACCTACAAGACCTGCATATCCTGTAGATACACTATGATAGATATCAGCCTCTGGAATATCACTTTTTAATACCTCAAATACAGTTATCATCATGGAGCGTATTGTCCAAAAAAAATGATTAAAAACTATATATGGGTAATACTTTGTTGCAACTTCGCTTACAACATCAAAAAAATCTTCGCTCATTAATATATCAACTGTATTAATATTCTTGAGTCTTTTCATACAATCAAAAAAATCTTTCCAGTCAAAATATTCACCTATTATAAATTTTAAAATAAGCTCCTTTTCCTTATGACTAAGAGAAAGTTTAACATTGCTTTTCTTTTGTTTATTTTTATCTACTTCAAGGTATATATCCCTTATTTCAATTACATTATTTGGGATTTCGTATTTGTAAGAATGGTGTTCATTTTTATTTGCACTTATAGCAAATATTATAAATTCATGTTCAGGCATATTATTAACAAGCATTTGAATCCAACTTGAAACTCCTCCTGTTACATATGGATAACTCCCCTCTGCTATTAAGCAAATTTTCATCTTATTAATTTCCTCCTAATATTATTTCAAAATCAGTTTCAGTAGAATGAATAAGATATAATTCATCATCTATTTTTTCATAAGAACATCCTATGCTCTTTGTTACAGGCTTATCAGTCCTTAAAATAAAATAATCATTTTCCCCTGAATATTCTAAAGAACCCTTTATAGAATTTTCTTTATATGAAAAGGCACTTTTAGTTGTTAGATATTCATTTAAAGCATCTACACCTTGAGAAATAGTATCAGATTTTAACCATTTAAAATTATCATAGACTTCACTCATTAATTTAGTAAAATCTTTTTTGAGACTTTCCCATGATAAACCGTGGTTTCTTTCTGGATCTAATATATCATCAGGATGTATAAAATGAGAAAATACACCGTTTATAGTTATTCCATTATATATCATCCATCTATCAAATTCTTGATAATCATAACCAGAGCTATACCTAGGAAAGTTATATATTCCATCTGATCCCTTTGAAAACTCTTGTTCATAGGAAATATCTTCATTTGCAACAACATAAAGAGAGGATATAACATTTATACTTGGAAACCCTTCTTTTAGAGCACTAATTCCTTCCTTACTAATTATATTAGATGGAGGGACATAACCTTTAACCTCATAATTAGGATAAATAGTATGTATAAATTTATTTAATGCTATTTGTGCGTTAACCATTGAATTATAATCTTTCCAAGGATTATATCCTAAACTATCATCTTTATAACCTTCAGTTCTTAAGGGTTGATGATTAAAACCATGTATTCCAAGTTCTCCACCTACCTTAAATAAATTTCTTCCTTGAGTTATAAGACTTTCATAATAAGCTTCACCTTCAAAATTTTCTATATCCTTAGTTGCATTTTGATAATTATATATTAAATACCCTGTTGGTTTCAGATTATATTTGCTACAAATTCCAACAATATCAGGCCACCATATATTTGCAAAGAATTTTTGATCATTCATATGATATTCTTCATAAATATTTTTAGAAATATTTTTAGTTATAGGAGCTGGAAAATCATCTATATATAATACTTTTGAATTGATTATGGGATAAATAAAATTCTTTCCTGTTCTATAAAGCACCCCAGTAAGAAGTCCCCTATTTCCTTTTTCACTTAAAAATTGACCATTTGAAAAGATAACTTTTCCATTTTCTAGGCTTTTTTCCCAAAGAAGAGGTATGTCCTTATCAGCTTTTATATGAACTAAAGAATCTTTAGTTAGTTTAACCTTTAAAGAACTGTTTTCTGTATCCTCAGTTCTCTTTAATCCATATCCTTTTATTAATATATTAGACATAACATACATAGAACTTGCATCTATAGGCTCATCTAAAAGCATTTCTTCTATACCTATATCTTTGGAAATGGACTTTAAATTATCACTTATAAGTGGACGCTGAGCAAATACTAAATTTCCACCTTTTTTTACATATGATATCAGTTGAGGTAAGTAATTAAAGTCTCCTAAGTATTCAGTATTTATAATAATATCCCTATAACCAGAAGTATCACCATTAAATTTATTTATAGGTAACTTAATTAATTCTTTATCCATATCTTCCATTATTACCTTAAGATTTTCGTATATTTTATTATCCTCTTCTTCGTTTCCACATAAAATTAAAAATTTATCAGGAGAATTCTTTTTCATCTCATCATATTGTGAAGATGAAAATCTTTCCTTATTTAAGTTTGTTATATCTGTATTATCAATTTTATCAAAGACATAGTTTATCTTCATAAAAGAAAGTAAAATTCCTAATAGCAAGCTTAATGCTACAAAGGAAAAAATAAATTTCTTACTAAACATCCTTCTCCTCCTCTATCCAAAATCTTAATAAATCTAAAGAGTAATTATCTAATTTTAAACTAGAGTTTCTAATTTCTAAAATTACATCATTAAAACTTTTCTTATCCTTAAGATAATAATAGATTTCAAGTAGAAGAATGTATGGCTTAATATCATCTTTAAACTTTTCTTTAAACTCATAATTATAGTCTAATGCCTTTTTATATTCTTTAAGATTTATACAAGTTTTAATAAGCTCTTCAAAGTGAGTTTCTGTAAATTCAAAATTTTGTTTATATTCTTCAAGTACCCATCTATACATATATTTTAGTTTAATAATTTCTTTAGAATCTATAATATTACTTTCAATGTAGTCTTTAAGAGCTTTTAAAAACATATCAGCATTTTCTTGATTTTTTGGATTTTTTTCATACTCAGCCTCAAATTTTTGGATTAATATTGTTAACTTTCCCTTCATTTGAGTTATAGCAGTAGCTGCATAATGAGAGGTTTCAGTATCTTCGTCCATTAAAGCGTTTAATAAAATAGTTCTATATTTATAAGTATCCTTTTTTAATATATCCTTTATTAATTCTCTTTTTACAGAATTACTATTTAATATTAAAGCCTCCTCAGCTGCTATTAAATCTTTTTTATGCTCTAGTTCAGCGGCCCTTACTAATAAACTTATACTTTTTTCATATTTACTTTCTCTTTTTAAAACTTCTCTTCCATGGTCAGTAGAAACTAATTTCTCACATATTAGTATAAATAACAATATAATAAAGCCTACATATGGAATTGATAAGGAGATTAGAAGTATGGTGTTTGCTCCATTTTTCCTTAACAATTTCATAATTATGTAGAGGATAAAACTTAACAATATATTTATTCCTAATATTTTAATCATTATCCATTACCTCTTCTATAACTTTGGTGCTTATACCTTTAGCCTTTAATCTATTTATAGGTATATAACTTTCTTCCTCTGTAGTGTTAAGTAATAATACATATATAACACCATCCATTATACCGGCGAAGTCAGTTTCTCTTATGGAGGATTTAATAATCTCAGATAAAAGTTTTAAATCAAAATTACTCTCAACTTTAAGCAAAATATAATATAGCTTCTTTTCAAATTTAGCAGTTTGTTTTATCTTTAGAAGCTTTTTGAAGCTATTCTCATTTAAGAAAATAGTATTATTTATATATCTTTCTTTTGAAGTTAATTCTTCAAAATCATAAGCTTTTACTATAGAAGATTCTATTAAATTAGAAACTACTTTAAATAGATTTTCATAATATAAATTCATTTTTGAAAATTCTATCTCTTCTATCATTATAGTAGCTATAATTTTATCTCCTTTTTTTATAGGGGCAACCATCATAGGTATAGATAGATCTAGTCCTTTATTTATGAAAATTTCACCCTCTTGTATATGATTTTTTATAAGATTTAATTTATTAAAATCAATACTATTATTAGGTTTAAAATCTTCATTATTGGACTTTACATTAAGTCGTAAGAAATTGTTTTTCAAAGTATAAATTGCAACTCTCTTACTATCTAAAAATTCTTCTAAGATATCTATGGATGATTTTAATATATATTGAGGTTCTAAACTATCTAATTCTTTAACAACGGAATATATTTTTCCAAAGCTATCCTTTGATGAAAGAACTTTTTCTTCAAGCTCTTTCTTTTCATCATAAGTTTTATTATATAAATCCTCTAAAAAATCATATTCATCTTCCTGTTTTTTATTTTCATTTTTTAAGACTTTTATTTGAACATTTTTAAAATCACTAACATATCCAACATAGACACCAACTAATACATATGTAAGCAATTGTATTAAAGATTCATTTAGTACAAGTATAGAAACAATAGAAATTCCTCTGTCTAAACTTTGTCCAATTAATAAAGCACAGGATAAAAAAGTAGCAATTAAGGATTGTTTAGATCCATATACAATTCCTATAACAATAATATATATTAACTTTATATCCACAACAGAAAATATAGAATCTCCTGGTGAAATCATTTTTGATCCAAAGTAAACAAGTATAAATAAAACTATATTTTCTATATAAGGTTTACAATGCTTTAAAAATCTTTTTAATTTCTTATATTTATTTGATTTTATTTTTTTCTTTTCCTTTAAACTATTCTTATATCTTTCATATATAATAGGAAGTTCTTTTAAAATAGAATATTTTTCTTTAAACTTAGTATTAGTAATAAATTTATAGTCATAAAAATTATTTTTATTCTTATCAATATTTAAATCATATTTATTTCCTTTCAATATATTGTATAAATCATTTAATGATAGACTATAATTACTGGGAATAGTATATTTATCATTTAAGGAATATTTAAATGATAAATAAGCCACTTCTGAAGCATCATTTACATGAATGTATCTTCTTCTTAAAGTATCATCATAAGTAATATTTTTCCCTTCAATAAGATTATCCATAATAATAAAGAGGGTCTTGTCAACAAAATCTTCAGCTAATCCTTCACCATAAATTATAGGGATTTTTAGACTTACTACCTTCATTGAATTATTAGAATAATCCTTAAATACTGAACAAATGCTATGACTCAAATGTGCATATATATTATCAGAATCAGTATCTTTAATAAAATCTGTTATTCTTATAAAATTACTAACCTTATAATGAGAAGAAAATTTTAATAATCTATTTAACTTATTTATATCATCAAAATAGTCTAAGTAAATAACGCATTTAAACAAGTTTCTTTTAAATACATGTTCGTATTTTTTATCATCTAAGTTTTCTTTGAAGATTCTATACTTTGAGTTTTTAAAAGTATTAGATATTATTACTATTTTAAAGCCTTCTTTTGAAAATCTATGAGCAATGGCTTCTATTAACGCATTTTGTCTTCCAACTATAAGTAATTTATTCATAAAAATTCCTTTCTTCAAATTTTTGTTGTAAATATTATAACATTTTAAACCATTTATTGTATAATACTATTTATATGATATAGTTTGTTAAATAAAAAAAGAGGTGAAAAAATCACCTCTTTTTTTAGTAAGAAAATACTTCATCTTCTATACTCTCATCAGTATCTATATGCTCTACGCTTAAGTCAACATCTTTTAAGTCTATTATTTTAGTTTTATATTTAATTTTATAATATGCAAATAATCCAAAGAATAGAGGTAATCCAATATAAGATGAAATTAATCCACCCCAGTCTACTCCATTTCTAACATCTAAGTATGCATATCCTTGACCTAAAACTATTATTCCACATAATATTAAAGCTATTATAGGCCCTAATGGGAATAATTTAGCTTTATAAACTAATCTATTCATATCTTTGCCTTGAGCTACATAAGCTTTTCTGAATCTATAATGACATATTGCGATTCCAAGCCAAGCTATAAATCCTGATAATCCCGATGCTGCTACAAGCCATACATAAACTGTATTTTCAGCATAAATACCTGTTAAGAAACATAAACTTGCAATTATTGTTGTTATTATAATAGCATTAACTGGTACTCCCCTAGAATTAGTTTTTTCAAAAATCTTAGGTGCCATTCCACTTTTAGCCATGGCATAAAGCATTCTACTTGATGCATACATACCAGAATTACCAGCTGATAAAACAGATGTAAGTATTATGGCATTCATAATGGAAGCGGCTCCAGCTAATCCTAATTTCTCAAATACTATTGTAAAGGCACTTGTTTCTACTCCGGCTTGAGCATTTGGCACTAAAGCACCTATTACTAAAATTGTTCCTAAATAAAATAATAATATTCTCCAAAATATTGTATTAACAGCCTTAGGTACATTTTTTTCAGGATCTTCACTTTCTCCAGCAGCAACCCCTACTAATTCAGTTCCTTGGAATGAGAAACCAGCTATTAAGAAAATCATGAAAATTGATTTTGCTCCTCCAATAAATGGCCCTCCATTTTCATAGAAGTTTTTGAATCCTACATTATCTCCACCTAATATTCCAAAAATCATAAGAACTCCTACGATTAAGAATATTATAACAGTAGCAACTTTTACAGCTGCAAACCAAAACTCTGATTCTCCATAAGCTTTGGCAGATAATAAATTAAGAGTTAATATAATTACTAAGAATAATGCGCTCCAAACTATTGCTGGAACATTAGGAAACCAAAACTTCATTAATAAAGAACCTGCAACCATTTCTGCTGCTATTGTTATAGCCCAGTTATACCAGTAATTCCATCCTAGAGCAAATCCTAAAGCAGGATCAACAAATTTTGTTGCATAAGCTCCAAAGGAACCTGTTTCTGGCATATATGTTGCCATCTCCCCTAAGCTTGTACACAAGAAATATACCATTACTCCTATGATTCCGTAAGCTACAAAAGCTCCTCCTACACCGGCTTGATGAAGTGTATCTCCCATGGCTAAGAAAATACCAGTTCCTATGGCACCACCCATGGCAATCATGCTAAGATGTCTTGATTTCAAGCCTCTTTTTAGATTAGTATTTTGTTCTTGACTCATTTTTTTAGTCCTCCTTATGGTTTTAATAATTAAGCCATAAGTGATAACTAAGTTTTCGCTAACAAAAGAAACCCTTAAGCGTGTTTCATGCTTAAGGGTTCGTAAAGTTATATACAATACTCTTCTTTCATGATAGCACACCACAAAATAATTTGTGACAGTGTTACATATATTCTATGCAACCCCAACCTAATAGAATTAAAGCCTCTTCTAATGGTTTCGGCGATTCATCCTTTCACTTTGCTTCAACGTGCTTACCTCTGCAAAGATACTATTAATCATCGCGCCTCTATCTCAGTTATTCACTTTCTATTAACAATTATGAGATTAAATTTTTAAAATGTCAATACTTTTTTATTAATAAATGAAATTTAATTAACAATTTGTTATATAGTTTAGGTTTTATTGTTGACTTTAAATAATAATTATAGTAATATGTATTCATACAGAAAACACATGTATTCAATAAGACTACAAAAGAGGGGGCTATTATGAAAAATTTATCCTTAATAAAAAGAATATTTGTTGCAATTATTTTAGGAATACTTATTGGGCTAGGATGTTCCTATATTAATTTAGATATACCTATTAGAATATTAATGACCTTTAATAGCATATTTGGGAATTTACTAAGTTTCTTAATCCCACTTATAATAGTTGGGTTTATAGTTCCTGGTATAGCATCCTTAGGAAATAAATCAGGAAAGGGACTTTTCATAACTACTTTAATTTCATATGCTTCAACATTTTTAATAGGAATACTTACTTTCTTTATAGGACGCGCAGTACTTCCTAAATTTATAGTAAGTGCTTCTCTAAGCACTGGATCAGTAAATGTTGATCCTTATTTTACAATTGATATTCCTCCAATGTTTGGTGTTATGTCAGCTTTAGTTTTTGCATTTTTATTAGGAATAGGAATATCAAGAATAAAAAATAGTTACTTATTAAAAGTATCAGAAGAATTTAATCACGTTATTTCATTAACTATAAAAAATGTGTTAATACCTTTAGTACCTATTTACATACTTTCAATATTTTCAAAGTTAAGTTATAATGGTGAGATTTTTACTACTTTAAAGTCTTTTGGACTTGTGTACTTAGTTTTATTTTCAATACAAGGATCTTATTTAGTGGTTCAATATGCTTTAGCTGGAACTTTAAAGAAAGAAAATCCATTAAAATTACTTAAAAATATGATTCCTGCATATATGACAGCTTTGGGAACTCAATCATCAGCAGCTACAATCCCAGTTACTTTAAACTGTACTAAGGAAAATAAAGTTGATCAAGATGTAGCAGATTTTGTTATTCCTTTAGGAGCAACAATAAATTTAGCAGGTGATACTATTACTTTAGTTCTTGCATCAATGGCTGTAATGTATATGAAAGGACAAGTTCCAACTTTCTCTGTTATGGTTCCATTTATAGTTATGTTAGGAGTAACTATGGTAGCAGCACCAGGGGTACCAGGTGGCGGAGTTATGGCTGCTTTAGGATTACTTGAAGGTATGCTTGGATTTGGTAATGTTGAAAAATCCTTAATGATAGCACTTCATGCTGCTCAAGATAGTTTTGGAACAGCAACTAATGTAACTGGAGATGGGGCTATAGCTATAATAGTAGAATCAATCTTAAAGAAAAGAAATAATACTAACATTAAAATTGAAGAGGCTGAAGAAGACTTTATTCCAAAGGTTAGTTGTAATTAAAAAAATGACTATGAGAAATTCTCATAGTCATTTTTTATTTAAGAATTATATTGCTACTTTTAGGGAATAATTGATCATATAAAGAATCAAAGCCCTCATCAGCTAATACTACCTCTGTATCATCATTTACATAAAATTGATTCATAGTATTCATTACAAGTTCATATTTTTTTAAATTACCCTCTTCAAGTAAAACTTCATAAAGATATGCTAAGTGATTTTGCATATACTCTTGCATTTCTTTAAGTTCTTCATCAGAAACCTTATTTTCTTTATGAAGCTTATTTACAGGTCCATTTCTAAAAATAAAATATGTTGAAGCTTTTGCTATTCTAGCAATATGTTCTTTAGTCTTAGTATCCTTCATATTTTCCACCTCTTCCATCTAACGTAATAATTATAAAATAAAATTAAGTACATTTCAATTTTCTTATTTATTCTAATATAGTAAGTTTTAACAGGGAAATTTTACTTAGTTATGAATTTTTTTATTAAAATATTCAATTTATTTGACATATAGATTAACAATGGTTATAATCATTTTGTTTGGTTTTCTTTTAAGTTTTTAAATACACATTAAATATTTAAATTCACATTCAAAAATACGATTCACAAAACTCAAAAACAAGGAGTGTATTAAAAATGAAAAAAGAAAAACTTATTCCTAAGCTTATATTTTTCTTATTAGGAATGGCAATCATACAATTAGGTGTTGTAATATTCTTATTAAGCGGAGCTGGATCAGACCCCTTTACTGTATTTACTCAAGGACTTTCAAAAGCTCTAAGCGTTTCAACTGGAACTGCTAACATGATAATACTTGTTACTTTAGTTATTGCAATCTTCATTGCAGATAGAAAACAACTTAAAGTTGGAACTTTTGTACTTGTTTTAGTTGTAGGCCCTACTATAGATGCAATCATGGGAATATTACATAGATTTGGTTTAGATACTTCACTTAGTAACTTTAACTTATTTACAAAATGCGTAATTGTAGCTGTAAGCTGTATTATAATAGCTATAGGATTCTCATTCTTAGTTAGTACTGAATTAGGAGTTGCACCAAACGATTTAGTTCCTCTTATAATAAGAGATAAAACTAACTTCCAATACCGTTGGATACGTATCGGTTTAGATTTAAGCTTCCTAGTAGTTGGTTATTTACTAGCTGGTGTTGTAGGTCTTGGAACAATAATAGCAGTACTTTTCACAGGTCCAGCTATACAATTTTTTATGCCGCCATGTGAAAAAATTGTACATAAATTTATAGGCAAAAATGCTGCTTAATAATAGAAAAACAGTCCATATGGACTGTTTTTTTATATTTCTTGATATCTAGCTATAAGTTCTACTAATTCATCACAGAAAGCATCATATTTTTCTGTAGGATGTTTCACTGTAATTGTAATTTCTTCACCAATTTCTACTCTTTTCTGCTCCGGCGAAAAGGTAAATGCCAATGTATCTTCTCTGTTATATATAGGTTTTATAGTAACATGAAAATCTTCTCCTAAAATTTTCTTTCTTAATAATGTCATAATAATCACCTCATCGTTTTATTATAACAATAAAAGAAAAACATGCCAATATTGGCATGTTTTTATATTGTATCAAAAAAAGCGTTTATCTTTTCTAATTCTCCATTTGCAAAAGTATAATCATCTAAATCATCTTTATTTATCCATTTATATGTAGTTATATTAGCGCCACAAGTAATTTTTTCTTTTAAGGAACCTGTAAAAACTCTTAAAGTTTCTTCTTCATTAACATTTAAATCACATAATTGATTTAAATCAAAAACTATGGTTTTTAAATCTTCCTTTATTGCTCTATTTGCGCATTTTTCTGGAGTTTCTCTTCCTTTTATTTTTCTTTCAAAAACATACCATAGGTGCTCATCTGCTTTTTTTCCTTTTCTTTTTGAAATTAAAATATTATTAAAGTCATCCTTTATTATAATAGAACAAAATTTAACATTACTCATATACGTCTCCCCTTTTACACATTTCGCTTTTTATATACATATTATAGCAAATTATTATATATTATTCCTCTATTTTAATATAAATTCAAATAAAGTTTTCAATGTTGTTTAATAGTTAATTGATTTTAAACTATCCAAATTTTTTTATATTTTAATATAATGTTTTATTAGTTTTTAATTTTCAATACATACTTTAATAGTAATATTTAACGAATAAAAAAACTAAAGTTAAAGCAATAAATTCATAATATAACGTATATTTATTGTTAGTTAAGAAATACAAACCCGTAATTTTTGATAAAAAGACGAATTATAAGATTGATAAAAATACACTCCTTTTATAATCTAAAGAAGTTTTAAGTTATTTATATCTAAATCATAAGTAACATCTTTTCTTTCAACTATTACTTTAATTTTTTCCTTAATTTCATCACATTGAAGAACTTTAGTGATAAGCTCTCTTGTTGGATTAATTGCATATGGTATTCCAACATTTTTAAACATTGTAAAATCTCCAGAGGTATCTCCATAAGCATAACTATTTTCTAAGTCTATATTATGTTTTTCTTTTAATTCTAAGATAGCTTTTTCTTTGCTTTCAGAATCCCACATTGGAATTATATCTCCGTTATATGTATTGTTATGATCAAGCTTATATATAGTTCCTTTAAAATCATTCATATTATATTTTTCTGACATTTCTTTTACAAGCTCATAAGGAGATCCAGAAATAGCTATGACAATATGACCTTGTTCTTTATGCCATTTAATTCTTTCTCTAGTAAATGTATAAACCCTATCCCCTTTTTGTTCTATTACTTTCTTAGCTATATACTCTATATGATGATTGCTTATTCCTCTTATTGCTTCAGTATATATATCAACCATTTTTAGTAAATATTCATCATAACCACCTTGTCTTTTATCCCATTTTATGAATGACGGACGTACATCCTTATACCACTTAGTTTCATCAACTAATTCGTATTTTATTATTTTTTTAAATACTTCTGTTATTAATCCTTCTCTATATATTGTTCCATCAATATCAAAAAATGCTGCTATGTTTTTTTCTTTCATTTTTTTCACTCCTCTTCTGTAAAATTTCTATTTATGTATTATTTAACAGTATATCATAAATAAATAAATTTTAAAGGGATTTAATTATTTATAATTGTACCCATACATTTGATAATACACTAATAATATTTTAATATATAAATATATTTTGGTTCTGGAGGTAGAAAAATATGAATGTTAACACTAACAGTAAATTTCATAAGACAGTTTTTACAGCACTAATGATTGCAATAATATTTATATCAGCAAATTTAATAAGAATTCCTACTGTAGGAGGCTTTGTTCATCTTGGAGATTGTATGGTTCTTTTAGCAGCAGCCTTACTAGGGAAAAAGCGTGGAGCTTTAGCTAGTGGTATAGGAATGGCTCTTGTGGATTTATATAGTGGATATATAATTTGGGCACCTTTTACATTTATAATAAAAGCTTTAATGGCATATATAGCTGGAGCTATTTTAGAGTATAATCATAGAAAAAGTTATTTAGTACCATTTTTAATCTCTGGTATATTTATGGTTGTAGCTTATTTCTTCTCTGGTGCAATAATAGCATTTTTATTTACAGGAAGCTCTAATACCATAATAGGAGCTTTAGCATATTCAGCAAAGGATATAATAGGTAATATACTTCAAGTTGGGGTTGGTATAGTTATAGCCTTACCTCTTTCAAAAGTATTATATAAGCAAGAAAAGAAAGCCTTTAATTAAAGGCTTTCTTTTAAATATAAAAAGATAAAACTATTCCATTATTAATTTAACAGGGCAGTGATCAGACCCTAGTATTTCAGTATCTATAGAAGCTTCTTTTATTCTATCTTCTAAATTATTTGAAACTAAGAAATAGTCAATTCTCCATCCAGCATTATTTTTTCTTGCATTAAATCTATATGACCACCAAGAATAAACTCCCTCTAAGTCTGGGTTGAAATAACGGAAAGTGTCTATAAACCCACTTGATAATAGTGTAGAAAATTTATCTCTTTCCTCATCTGTAAAGCCAGCATTCTTTCTATTTGTCTTAGGATTCTTTAAATCTATCTCCTTATGAGCTACATTTAAATCTCCACATACAACTACACCTTTTTTAGATGAAAGCTCTAAAAGATAATTTCTAAAATCATCTTCCCATTCCATTCTATACTCTAATCTAGCAAGTTCACTTTGTGAATTTGGAGTATAAACAGTTACCATAAAGAAGTCTTCAAATTCTAAAGTTATAACTCTTCCTTCTTTATCATGATGCTCCATATTTATTCCATAATAAACATTTAGAGGTTCTTTTTTAGTGAATATTGCAGTTCCTGAATACCCCTTTTTCTCAGCATAGTTCCAGTATTGATGATATCCCTCTAGATCTAAATCTATTTGTCCTTCTTGAAGTTTAGTCTCCTGTAGACAGAATATATCAGCATCTTCAGATTTAAAGTAATCTAAGAAGCCTTTTTTAACACAAGCTCTTAAGCCATTAACATTCCATGATATTAATTTCATTTAAATTTCCTCCTATACTTAATCAATAAAAAAATATAATTAAGTTTTAAAATATAACAACTGATTTATTTCTAAATTCAATTGTATATAATATATTGTAATAAAAAAAATTAAATAAATCATTATTTAATTTTAAATAATTGTAATATAATTATTTAAAAGAAATAACAAGGGGGCTAAATTAAATGAATAAAGTAATTAGATTTGCCAATCAAAAGGACTTAAAGGCTACTATGGAATTTGATTTACACAAAAATGAAGAGGTTATTTCTAACAAGATAAATATGAAGGAAGTTATAGTAGCTGAATTAGACAATAAAGTTGTAGGTTGTCTGAAAATAGAGTATATATGGACTCATATACCTTTTATAAGCTATATAGTGGTTAAGGATGGACTTAGAGGTTCTGGAATAGGTGAAAGCCTTTTAAACTTTTTAGAGGGGTATTTAAAGAGAGAAAAAAATTCTGAGTTTTTATTAAGTTCTTCAATGACTGATGCTACAAAAGCTCAAAAATGGCATATCAGAAGAGGATTTGAAGAGTGTGGATTTATTACTTCAATAAATGAAAATAACGTTGGGGAAGTATTCTTTAGAAAAAATTTATAATTACATATGTTGTAAATTAAGAAAAGAATATATTTAATAAAAAATATTAAAGTATTTATGAAATGAAATAAATCAACAAAGAGCATCAATATTTAAATGATGTTCTTTGTTGATTTAAATTTACTCTATATAATTTACAAAAGCTACTCCATTATAAGTATCAATTGATTTAAAACCTATATTTTTATAAAATTCAATTGAGGAATCTTTATCCTCACTTATTAGAATCTTTTGTCTAACATGTTTATATTCATCTAATACAGAATTAATCAAACCTCTACCAATACCATTTCCCTGATATTCAGGAAGAACTACTATATCCTGTATATATATTATAGTTAGTCCATCTCCAATAACCCTAATAAGACCTATTAATTTTTCTTCATGCCATACTGAAATTATCTTTAATGAATTTTTAAATGCCTCTTCTAATTTTTCTAAATCTTCAGTATAGTCAAACCATCCTGCACTTTCATATAAGTAAGAAATACTTTTTATATCCTTAATCAAATCTTTTTTTAAAATCACTTTTTCTAAATTCATAATCCCTCTTTAACCAAAATAATATTTTTTTATTTATTATATTCAATTTTAATCTATATAAACTTTAAATATTTTAGATACATTATGAGTTAAATCCGAAATACCATTCACCTGAAAATCATATTCTACTTTTTCCTCTTGAAGCATAAATAAAAATATACTCAACTTATAATATCTCTTCTTTATTGTAATTAAATGTATTTTATTCTATTATAAGTAATAAAATGAGGATAATCAATTGCTTATAATAAGTTTTTAGAATATATTTTCTAAAATAAAAAAACTCTAGCTTTATAACTAGAGTTTTTATAAATTTATTGAATTATTTTATATTTCTGCTTCCTGGTTTTATGTAAGGTACTCCTTCTTTACATAGTGGGCAATTTTCTGCTTCAAAGCTTTCTATATCAAGCTTTATTGAACTATACATTGGGAAATCTGTTACATTGCCTGGAGTTCTATCTACTATACAAACTACTGCAACAACTTCTCCACCTTGTTCTTCAATTACCTTTGCAGCTTCCTTAAAGCTCTTACCTGTAGTTACAACATCCTCTGTTATTACTACTTTTTGTCCTTTTTCTATAGTAAATCCTCTTCTTAGAGTCATTTCTCCATTTTCTCTTTCAGTAAAGATTGCAGGCTTACCTAATTGTCTTCCTAATTCGTAAGCTACTATAACTCCTCCCATAGCTGGTCCTACAACTAAGTCAAAGTCTATATCTTTTAATTGATCAGCTACAACCTTTAATACTTTCTCAGCTTTTTCTGGGTATTTTAATAATTGAGCACATTGGCAATATCTATTTGAGTGTCTTCCTGATGATAATAAGAAATGTCCTTCTAATAATGCTCCAACCTCTTTTAATGTATCTATAACCATAGCGTCTGTATTTTTCATATTTAATTCCTCCAAAACTTTCTTATTTATTTTCTTAATATCTTCAAAATTACTTTTTATAAAAATCACTATATTTATAAGCTTTATTAGCTATTTGATCTTTTATTACTTTATACACCCTACAATTTCATTAATATTTTTTAATCCTTCTTTTTTGCAAAAGTCTTCTAAGCCTTTTATTATTTCTATACCTGCTTTAGGATTTACAAAGTTTATTGTACCTATTTGTATAGCTGATGCTCCTGCCATCATAAATTCTATGGCATCTTCTGCTGTAGAAATTCCGCCTAATCCTATTACTGGAATATCTACAGTTTTAGCTACTTCATGAACCATTCTAAGGGCTATAGGTTTTACAGCTGGGCCAGAAAGTCCTGCATACACATTATTAAATACTGGCTTTCTATTTTTTATATCTATTGCCATTCCTTTTAATGTATTTATTAGGGAGATTGAATCTGCTCCTGCCTCTGCACATCTATATGCCATATTGCATATATTTTCAGCATTTGGTGATAATTTTACCATTAAAGGTTTATCACATATTTTTCTAACCTTAGAAACCACTTCATATGCCACATCTGATTGTATTCCAAAGGCCATTCCACCAGATTTTACATTAGGACAAGATATGTTTAGCTCTATCATGTCTATCTTTTCTTTATTTAAAAGAGATACTGCTTTTTCATAATCCTCTATAGTAGCTCCCCCTACATTTGCTATTATATTTGTTCCTAGTTCTAACATTTTAGGAAGTTCTACTTCTATAAATTTCTCTACACCTGGATTTTGAAGTCCTACTGAATTCATTATTCCTTGAGGAGTTTCATATATTCTTATTCCTTCATTACCTTCTCTAATATTAAGAGTTAGTCCTTTTGAACTTATTCCTCCTAATTCTCCCACATCATAGAAGTTATTATACTCAGCTCCAAAGCCGAAAGTACCTGATGCTGCTATAACAGGGTTTTTAAAATCTACTCCATTTATAACTGTTTTTAACATACTTTTAACCCCTCCTAAATTAGAATTCAACTTCTAATCCATTAAATACTGGACCATCTTTACAAGTTCTCTTATTTCCTGACTTTGTTTTACATGTACATACTAAGCAAGCTCCTACTCCACAAGCCATGTGTTTTTCCATGGAAATATACACATTAACCTTAGCTTCCCTGCACATTTCAACTACCTTCTTCATCATGATTTCCGGTCCACAGCATAGCACTGTATCATACTCTTGAAGAGGAAGAATTTCTGTTACAAATCCTTTATGTCCATGTTTTCCTGTATTTGTTGAAATTTTAACCTCGTCTACATATTCTGATATTTCATCTACTAAGTATATGTCATCTCTAAATCCACCATAGAAATCCATTTTCATATCTTTATTATTTTTTCTAAGGCTTTTTGCAAGTTCTAGCATTGGAGCTGTTCCTATACCTCCACTTACTAAGGCAACTTTTCCGTAATCTTTATTTATATCGAAACCATTTCCTAAAGGACCTATTATTTCTATTTCATCTCCAGAAATCATTTTTTTCATTTCATTTGTTCCATTCCCAACAGTAGCATACACAAAACGTACATCATTCCCATTTACTTCACAAACACTTATTGGTCTTCCTAAGAAAGTGTTTGGAGTTTTTATCATATAAAATTGTCCTGCATTTATTTTAGCTTCATGCTCTACTACTAGTGAGTATATTCCCTCTACTAATTCAATATTTTCTTTTACTTTACCTTTGAAATATTCCATAGCCATAATCTGTCCTCCCAAGTGTTTTATCTATTTTAAAATTGCTTCTCTTATACTGTCTCTCATTGAAATGGCTTCTTTTCTAGCGCATTCTGCAAAGTTTTTATTATCTTCCATAGCTTTATAGGCTAATAGTATCTTTCTTGAAGAGTTTACAATTCCACCATTTCCATTTTTAAGATAAGCTGCTACATCTTTAGCAGTTCCTCCCTGTGCACCATATCCAGGTATTAAAAATGGCATTGTATCTAATTTATCTCTCATTTCTTTTGCTTCTTCTTGATGAGTACAACCTACAACTCCACCTATTGAACTATAACCATGTTTTCCTAAATAGTTTTTTCCTAGAGTATTTAACTTTTCTCCAACTACATCATAAACTTTCTTTCCATTTCCAGATTCTAGATACTCTATATCTTCAGCTCCTTTATTTGAAGTTCTTACTAGTACAAATACTCCTTTTTCATTTTTTTCTATATAAGGTAAGTATGGATCTATGCTATCCATTCCCATATATGGATTTAGAGTTATAAAATCACTTTCAAAATCCCCTTCAAAGTGAGCCTTTGCGTACATTTTAGCCGTTGCAGCTATATCCCCTCTTTTTATATCAGCTATGATTAAAGCATTCTTTTCTCTTAAATAACTTAAGGTATTTTTGTAAGCTTCTAATCCCTTAAGACCAAGAGCTTCGTAATAAGCTATTTGAACTTTAAAACATGCAGATACATCTAGGGTTGCATCTATTATTTCTTTATTGAAGGCAAATAACATATCACTTTCATTTGAAAACTTACTTTTAAACTCCTCTGGTATATAATCTAAGCTTGTATCTAGACCAACACAAACTACTCCGTTTTTTTCTACTTTTTCAAATAATTTATCAGCTATCATATATACCTCCTAAAATTCACCATTATAAACTATTTTTCCATTATTTATTGTTACTACTACATCTCCATAAAACTCCATCCCATTAAATGGTGTGTTTTTACTTCTAGATACTATATCTTCTTCTTTGAATATTCTTTTCTTGTTTAAATCTATAAGAACTAAATCTCCAAGAAAACCTGGTTGAAGTTTTCCTTTATTTATGTTTAATAACTTAGCGGCATTTCCACTCATTAATTGACTTAGCTTATTTAAGCTTATGTGATTTTCTTTAACTAGCTTCGTATAACATATTGAGAAAGCTTGTTCAATTCCAATCATGCCAGGTGCTCCTTTTTCCTTATCTTCCTTTGAATGAGGAGCATGATCTGTTCCTATACAATCAACATAGTTCATTTTTATTGCCTTTATTAAGAAATTTACATCATCTTCTTCTCTTATAGGAGGATTAACTCTATAATTACTAATCTTATTATTTAAAGCTAAGTGGTGTGGAGTTATTTCGCAAGTTACTTTAACTCCATCATTTTTTCCTTCTATTATATATTTCATAGCTTCCTTAGTACTTACATGAGACATGTGAAGTCTACAATCTACAAACTTTGCTAATGTAATATCTCTCCATGTCATCATATTTTCAGCTAATCTCATATCAACCCTTGAAAATTCTGGGCTTTCAGCATGGGACATTACTATCCAGTTATTTTCCTTAGCTATTTTCATAGCTTCCATCATAATCTTAGAATCTGACACACCTTTACCGTCATCTGTTATTGCCTTAACATTAGGATTGCCCTCAAATTCTCTAAGATGATTTATTTCTTCACCTGATAAATTCTTTGTTATGGAAACTGTTTGATATAGATCTACTAAGCCTACCTCTTTACCCTTATTAACCACATAATCTAATACTTCTTTTGAACTACAAACTGGTTTTGTGTTTGGCATTAAGGTTACTGTTGTGTATCCACCTCTCACTGCAGCCTTAGATCCACTTTCAATATCTTCTTTATATTCAAAACCTGGCTCTCTAAAGTGGGCATGAGTATCTATAAATGCAGGCATAAGTACTAAGCCTTTTCCATCTAGAGTTTCACATTCTTTATTTAGTTCAGTTCCAAGTTCTTTTATTACCCCTTTTTCTATATATATATCACCAAAAAAGTTGTTACTTTCATCTATTAAATTTACATTTTTAATTAGCAAATTCATCTTAATTATGTCCTCCTAAATTTAATGCTTTTGAAAAGTGTTTTCTGCGTTACAATAATCACAATTGTATGTATTATTCTTTTTATCTACTAAAGTAAAGCTTTGAGGAACATATTTTTCCACTTGAGTTATACATTTTGTGTTTTTACATTTATGATTTTGTAATTCTCTATTTTTCATCCTATTACGCCTCCCCTAAAAGTTTTGCCATTAAGGCCATTCTTACATACATTCCGCATTTGGCTTGCTTAAAGTAAAATGCTCTTGAATCTTCATCTACTTCATAGGCTATTTCATTTACTCTTGGAAGAGGATGAAGAACCATTATATCTTCTTTGGCACCCTTCATTTTTGCTTCATCTAATACATATACATCTTTTAATCTTTCATACTCACTTTGATCTACAAATCTTTCTCTTTGTATTCTTGTCATGTATAAAATATCAGCTTCCTTAATTCCTTCTTCTAAGCTAGTAATTTCTTTGTATTCTATATTATTTTTTTCTAAAATTTGCTCTCTAATATAATTTGGGATTCTAAGTTCTATTGGAGATATTAAGATGAATTTATTATTTTTATATCTTGAAAGTGCTTTTATAAGAGAATGCACTGTTCTACCGAATTTTAAGTCTCCACATAATGCAATTGTATTTCCTTCTAGGTTTCCTCTATATTCTTTTATTGTAAGAAGATCTGTTAATGTTTGAGTTGGATGTTGATGACCTCCATCACCTGCATTTATAACTGGGATATCTGAATACATTGAAGCAACTTTTGCTGCCCCTTCTAAAGGATGTCTCATCGCTATAAGATCTGCATAGCAATTTACTGTTTTAATAGTATCTCTTAAAGATTCTCCTTTAGAAACTGATGAAGAATTTGGTTCTGAGAAACCTATAACTTGTCCACCTAGTCTAAGCATTGCTGATTCAAAAGACAATCTTGTTCTAGTGCTTGGCTCATAGAAAAGTGTTGCTAGAATTTTACCATTGCATATGTTTTGATATTCTTTTGGATTTGCCATAATTTGATGTGCTAATTTGAAAATCTCATCAAATTCCTCTATTGTGAAATCTGATGGATCTAATAAGTGTTTGTTTTTTAACATAAAATTTCACTCCTTTTTAACCTCTCTGTGTTAATTTAAAGAAGAAAAGCTATATAATTTTATTAAAAAAAGTCTTCCTAAGATAAGGAAGACTTTTCACGTATAAATAAATCTTTTAAGATTATAATTCAACTATATAACTTCCTTATTGACCTCTCTGGATCAAATTTAAAGGTTATTTTATTCAGCCTCTCTGGACTGCTTTTATTGTGCTTATAATACCATATTAGAAATTTTATGTCAATAATGTTTTTAATAATTATTTTATATTTTAAGTTAAAAATAAAACTTACAAACACATTTTGAGAATTAATTAAATTCTTATAAGAATTTAAATCTTAGAATAATTATATATTCTCTCCATATTATTTGTAAGTTCTATTATTAAGGTTTTATAAAATACATTAAATATTAGTGCCAATTGTTCATGATGGCGTCCCAGGTCATTTTACCAGACTTTGCTAAGGTCACAGTCCCGTAGACTGAGTTAGGAATTCCACTAGACATTACTGTACAAGCAAAGTTCCCTTTTTGAGTATGAATTAAGGCCGTATCATTCTCAACTCCCTTTTTGTCTCCTGTTTTGCTTGATATATCAAACTTAAGATTGTCTGGTATATATAAAGCTAGTTTGTTTTTAATCTGTTGTCTTGTAAGTATATCTATAAGCATTTGAGAGTTTTCTTTACTTAAGAAGGAACCCTCACTAAGTTTTTTCCAGGCTAAAGTTAAATCATAAGCTGTTGTATAATTTTCTACATCTGATTTGAAATTTCTTTCATCGGCGGTTTTTCTATTAAGCTCAGTATTTTTCATACCGAATTCCTTAATAGTTTCATTTATTTTATCCATACCGACTAAATCAATTATTTTATTCGCTGCTGTATTATCACTTTGAATTAGCATTGCTACCATAAGTTCAAATACAGTATAATCCCTCTCTCCAAACTCATGTATTATACCAGTTCCATAGACCTTATCTGAACTTTCTATTTTAACTTTATCCAAAAAGTCTATTTTGCCTTCCTCTACTTCTTTTATAAGAGCTATAGCTATAGGTAATTTCATACAACCTGCTGAAATCATTTTAACGTTTTCATTATAACCATAAGTATAACCACTCTTTAAATCCTCAAAGAAAAAGCTATACGAACCAATTCTGCTCTCTAAATATTTTTGAACTTCTTTCATAAATACCCACCAGCTTTCTTTTAATGTTGCTTTTATTGTTGCCTTGTTTAAAGTGTACCATATTTTCAGAAAATTTTGAAGTATTAATTGTAAATTTTTTCTTGTTAACGTTTAATTTTTTTAACTTTAAGATACATCTTTATCCTTATGATTTACTAAGTTATAAGTGAAATTTTACTAAACAGAAAAGAAAACACTCATCAAATTAAAGTATGATGAGTGTTTTTATATTATTAATCAGCGAAACTAATTCCTATGCTTTTAGCAGTGTTTACTAATTCACCTTCTGGATCTACATTTTTAGTATGTCCAATTACATTTTCTAAGCTTTCATAGGATACTTTATTTCCTTTTAATGCAACCATATTTCCAAATAAATTACTATTTATAAGTTCAACAGCTTTAACTCCATATTTAGTGGAAAGTATTCTATCATAAGTAGAGGTATTTCCCCCTCTTTGTATATGTCCAAGAACAGTGCTTCTTATTTCATGATTTTTTATTAATCCTTCTAAGTCAATAGCTAATTTGTTAGCTATTCCTCCTAATCTTATTGGGTCTGGACTATCATCAACTATTTTAGAAACAACTACTTCTCCATCTTTAGGTTTTGCTCCTTCTGCAACTACAATAATTGTAAACTGTTTTCCGGCTTCTTCTCTTTCTTTTACTTTTTCAACTATCTTGTTTATATCGTAAGGTATTTCAGGTAATAATATTACATCAGCAGAACCAGCTATTCCTGATTCTAAAGCAATCCAACCAGCGTTTCTTCCCATAACTTCTAAAAGCATTATTCTATGATGTGACTCAGCTGTAGTATGAAGTCTATCTAAAGCTTCTGTAGCTATTTCTGTGGCAGTATTAAATCCAAAGGTTACATCTGTGGCTAATAAATCGTTATCTATTGTTTTAGGAACACCTATTACATTTACACCTTTTCTTGAGAAATCTCTTGCAGAGGTTAAGGTTCCATCTCCACCAATAACAACTAGAGCATCTACCCCTTCTTTCTTTAAGTTTTCAACACCAACATCAGAAACATCTTTTTTAACTATTTTACCATTCTCATCTTCAACTTGATAATCAAATAGGTTGTCCTTATTTGAACTATGAAGTATTGTTCCTCCTCTATGAAGTATTCCAGAAACAGAATCAAGATCCAATTTTACAAAGTCATTATTATATAGACCTCTATATCCAAATTTATAACCTATAACTTCATATCCATATTTTAAGATTGCAGTTCTAGTTACAGCTCTTATTACTGCATTTAATCCAGGACAATCTCCTCCTCCTGTTAGTATAGCTATTTTCTTAATTGGTTGCATCATATAAAATCCTCCTCCTAAACAATTTTAAACCATAGTCTGTAAGTTTTTTACAATTACCTTCTAAGTAAATGATATCATATAAAGCTTTTTTTTGAAAGTAAAATTATTTTAAAAATTTAGAAAATTATAATAATTTAACACCAATATTAAAAAAAATTATTATTTCCTTCGATAAAAAAAGACAAGGAATTTTATCCTTGTCTTTTTTGTTAACTAATTACTTTAGTAAATATTAAAATAGCTAATACTATACCAGCAAATACTCTGTATATAGCAAAAACTCTCATAGGTTTTTTCTTTAAGTAATTTATAAACTTATCTATAACAACTAATGAAACTATAAATGCAACTATAAATCCTAAGATTAAGGCAATTAAATAAGTTCCATCCATTTGAGAATAGTCAAATTTAAATAATTTTAATCCTGATGCTCCAACCATAACTGGTATTCCTAAGAAAAATGTAAATTCTGTAGCAACAGTTGTACTTAATCCAGAAATCCATCCTCCCATTATTGTTGATGCACTTCTTGACATTCCAGGCCATAAAGATAAACATTGGAAACATCCAACTAGTAATGATTGTCCATATGTCATTTTATCAATATCTTTTACAATCTTACTTCTTTTAGCTCTTTTTCTAAAGTTATTTTCTATAACTATAAGTAATATACCACCTACTATGAATCCTACAGCTACAGTTTTAGTTGAAAATAAATACTTATTAATCTCATCATCAAATAAGAACCCTAAAATCGCTGCTGGTATAGTAGCTATAATTACATTTATACCAAATCTAAAACCAGTTTTTGATTCTGCAAGTCTTTTTTCATATTTTCTTTTATCGCCTGATGTTTTTAATCCGATAAATGAAAATATGTAACATAAAAACTCAACTACTGAGCTACTTATCTTTCTCCAATATAATACTACAACTGCTAGTATGGCACCTAATTGAATAACGACTTCATACATTTCAGGAAATCCACCTGATTGTGTATTAAAGTGAATAAGGTCACCAACTAGAATCATGTGTCCTGTTGAGGAAACAGGAACAAACTCTGTAAGACCTTCAACAATTGCGATTATTAAGGCCTTAAGTATGAATAAAAAATCAATTCCCATAACTACACTCGCTTTCTAATAATTAAGTTTTACTTTTTTATTATAATTTCATTAGTTAAATTTGTCCACTTTTACATAAATATAAATAAAAGAGTATATCTAAAACTAATTTTATTAATAATTCTTTTAAATTATTATTACTTTATGCTTTTTATTCTAAAAGTAATTCATAATCATTTATTATTTTAAATTAGTTTTCATATACTCTTTCTTTAAATTATACAATTAAATATATTATTGATTTTCTTAATAAATCTTATTAAGCTTTTACTACTGAAAGTATTTCCTCTTCAACAGCACCTTCTTTTGGAACATAACTCTTTAATAATGTCATGTTTCCTTTTAAAGAATATTTTCCTAAAGATGCAGGTATGAATATACTATCTCCTTTTTTAATTGCTAATTCGCCTTCTTCTGAAGTTATGATTCCTTCTCCTTCAACACATGTAAATATGAAGAATCTTTCTTTATCACTTTCTTCTTCACATACTCCATGTATATCATATTTTTCTAATGAGAAATATTCACATAGTGAAAGATAAGTTTTATCATATTGATCATATGAAACTTTTAATCCCTTAGCTTTTTCTCCTTTTAATGAGAAATCGATACAATCTAAAGCTTTTTCAACATGGATTTCTCTTCCTCTGTTATAGTCATATACTCTATAAGTTGTATCACTATTTTGTTGGATTTCAGCTATTATAACACCTTCGCATATAGCATGAACTAGTCCACTTCTTACAAAGAAAGTATCCCCTTTTTTTACTTCTACTCTATTTAAATACTGATCAAATTCACCAGTTTCTATAGCTTTAACAAATTGTTCTTTAGTACAATCCTTTGTTCCTACTATTAAATTAGCTCCTTCAAAAGCTTCAACAACATACCAAATTTCAGTTTTTCCAAGCTCTCCTTCAACTCTCATACCATATTCATCATTTGGATGAACTTGAACTGATAATTTATCCTTAGCGTTTATTAATTTTATAAGTAGAGGAAATTTCTCTTTTGATATTTCAGTACCTACTAAGTCACTTCCTAATTTATCTATTAACTCATCAAATCTTAACCCTTTATATTCACCATTTTCAACTATACTCATTCCATTTTGATGACAAGCAACATCCCAAGTTTCTCCTATCATTCCCTCTGGCATATTGTCTCTGAAAAGTTCGAAATCTCTTCCACCCCAAACTTTATCATAGTATAAGTTTTCAAATCTTATTGGATACATTTAGTATTCCCCCTAGTCTAGTTTATTTGTATAATTAATGCTACTTAATTATATCCTTCCTATATATAATACAATATTTCTACATATATTGCATTGTAAAATTTCTAGTAAGTATAGAATAAATACATTTAATTTACTAATAATAAAAAATCCCTACTTATTATTAATAAATTACTATATTGGTAAATTAAATACTTTGTGCTATACTATAATAGTTTAAGAAGATTGACTAAAAAGTAATTGTAAGGTGGTGTTTAAAATAGCTATTAAATCTTATCTAAGCATAATCTTATCTAAAATGACACAATTTATTTCAAAGAAAGTTTTTAAAGGTGGAACTAACTTTCCAGGTAAAGTAGCTTTAAAAATCGATAGAAACATTTTAAAAGTAGTTTCTAAAAATTATAAAGTTATTTTAGTTACTGGAACTAATGGAAAGACTACTACTACTTCAATGATATATAATGTCCTTAAAGGTAATGGATTAGATGTTATAACTAATGCTACTGGAGCAAATCTTTATCCAGGAATAGTTAGTACCTTCGTAGCTAATTACAAATTCTCTTCAAATAAAGAAAGATATGCAGTAATTGAAGTTGATGAAGCTAACTTAAAATTTATAACAGAGTATATAACTCCAGAAATAATAACTGTAACTAATCTTTTCAGAGATCAGTTAGATAGATATGGGGAGGTTTATACTACTCTAAATAAAATATTAGAAGGAGTTGTTAAAGTACCAAGTACTACTCTTCTTTTAAATGGAGATGAATCTTTATTAGGAAGACTTGATGTTAAAAATCCTAAAGTTTATTATGGATTCGAAGTTTCTCCAAATAAAAACAAGAATATAGAAATTAATGCTGATGCTAAGTTCTGTAAGTTCTGTAAAGAGCCTTATTCTTATAACTTTATAACATACAATCATCTTGGAAGTTTCTACTGTCCTAACTGTGGATTCAAAAGAGAAGATTTAAAATATAAAGTAGAAGAAATAGTAGAACTTACCCCTGAAAGTTCTAAGGTTGTTATAAATGGTGGTTTATTTACAATAACTCAACCTGGTACTTATAATATATACAACGGATTATGTGCTTATTCTGTTGCAAAAGAATTACATATTAATGATGAAGTTATTCAAAAATCATTCTCTAATCAAAGTTCATCCTTTGGAAGACAGGAAACAATAAAAATTGGAGATAAGGAAGCTAGAATTATCTTGGTTAAAAATCCAGCTGGATATAATCAAGCCTTAGATACTCTTCTTCTAAATTCAGAAAGCTTTGCTGCAGCATTCTTATTAAATGATAATTATGCAGATGGTAAGGATGTTTCTTGGATCTGGGATGTTGATTTTGAAAAATTAAATTCAATGGACTTAAATGAAATATTTATCTCTGGAATGAGAGCTTATGATATGGCTGTAAGATTGAAAATTGCTAATCTACCAGTTGAAAAGTTTTTAATAAAAGAAGATTTTGAAGGCTTAACAGAGGCAATCAAAAATTCTAAGGAAAACAAGGTTTATATCCTTGCAACTTATACTGCTATGATTAACTATAGAAAATACTTACATTCCAAAGGTTATATTGATAAGCTTTGGTAGTTAAAGGAGAGATTCATATGGAATTAAATATATGTCACTTATATCCTGATCTACTTAATGTTTATGGAGATGTAGGAAATATTTTAATATTAAAGCATAGAGCAAAATTGCGTGGAATCAAAGTAAATGTAATAAATGTTTCTATGGGTGATAAATTTGATAAAGATAATTACGATATAGTATTCTTTGGCGGCGGTCAAGACTTTGAGCAATCAATAGTATCTGATGATTTAATAAACTTAAAAAAAGATGTTCTAAAAGAATATGTTGAAGAAGGAAAAGTTCTTTTAGCTATCTGTGGTGGATATCAACTTTTAGGTAATTATTATACTGCCCCTACAGGAGAAAAAATAGATGGCTTAGGAATTTTAGATATATATACTGAAGGTGGAGACACTAGATTCATAGGTAACACAGTAATTCATAACGAAGAATTTGATGAAACTTATGTTGGCTTTGAGAATCACTCTGGTAGAACATTTATTGGAGATTTAAAACCTCTTGGAAAATGCATTCATGGTTATGGAAATAATGGTGAAAGTGGTTATGAAGGATGTATTTATAAAAATACTTTCTGTACATACTTCCACGGATCACTTTTATCTAAGAATCCAGAGCTTGCAGATAGAATTTTAACATTAGCTCTTAGTAATAAATATGATGATATTTCATTATCACCTTTAGATGATACTTTTGAAATTAAAGCTAAGAATCTTATGATAGATAGATTAAATAATGAAAATAAGTAATTTTTTAAAAACAGAGATTTTTCTCTGTTTTTTCTATTTTTTGTTTTTGTTTTTTTGCTTTTTTTATGTTAATAATCATTTACGAGTATATTATTTAAGATAATACTTTATATGTATAAAAAATATATACTATTTAATTTTTAAAAGGAATTGTAAGGAACTAGTTAATCTTATTTCCACTTATTATTTTACTAAATATACACAAGCTATAATTGAAAAAAATTTAAAGGTGGTGTTATTTATGAAACATAATGCAAAGGATAATTTTAGACTTGCTATTGATGAACTTTGTTCTTGCCAAAATCACTTAAATAATGCATATATGAACTTAAATGAAGAAGAAAATAAAACAGAAGTACATGCAGCCTTAAAAACAGTTGCTAGTGCTATAGAACATGCTCAAAATAATTATAATAATTATGAAGATTAATATTAAGGAGTGTTAGTTATGGGAGACTCAAATAAAAATATAAAAAGAGAACTTAATTTGGCAGTTAAAAATGCTCTTCATGCTCAAGAATATATAAATTTAGCTTTAAATACAGTTGAAAAGAATGAAAACAAACAACTTATTCAAAATACATTAAATAATATAAATAAATCTGTAGATATGACAAAAACTTCATTCTATGGATTTAAAGAATAAAATTAATTTTAACTATATAACTAAACATAAAATATAAATAAAGTGAGGATAAATTACCTCACTTTATTTTAACTAAATATTTTCTTTCAAAAAACTTTGGATTATAAGACATTTTTGATTTTTTTAATCCTAATATGCCTAAATCCTCTTCTCTATTAACATACTTTAAATATAAAAAAGAATTTTTTAATAGTTCATTATTTATAAAAGCATAGGATCCTTTGAATTCTTTTAAACACTTCTCCACATGAACTATATATGTGCTATCATTAAATCTCTCCCCTATAGAAATTCCTATTAATTTATTGTCAACATAAAGTTTTATTAGATCTAAGTCTAATTGGCCTAAATAATTTATTAAATTTCTTGTTCCATCTATTTCAGCTAAAAACTCCTCATCCATTTCTTTATTTTCTAAAGACCATTCTTCTAAAAATTCTAAGCATTCTTCCCTTTCTTTATTTTCTAAAAAACTTTTAAAAAATGCGGTTTTATAATTATAATTTTTAATAAACTGATTATATTTATTTCTTTTCTTTCTAAATTTTCTTCCTGATAAATTTCTTAAATCATCAAAGTTATATACATAATCAAAGTTATTTATTTCTTCCTCAAAAATTAAATTTTCTTTATATATATCTTCTAACCTATTAAGAAAATTTATGCTTACATCTCCAAATAACCATTTACTCTTTTCTTTTTTTCTTATGAATTCTAAATAGTCAATAATATTTATTAAAGAATTATCATCTATATCCCCTAAAGGCTCCATAAAAAATTTACCATTTTTTTTATCATATTTTTTAATAATAAAAATATTATTTACTATATCATATTCTATATCATTAAAGTCTTTCCACATAAAAAGTGTAGCAAAAGAATATTCACAGCTTAGGAATTTGTTTTTATCTATATATTGGTAGTAAAGAGATTTATCTTTTAAAGTAATTTTTTTAAACATGACTCCTCTTTAAATTTATAGCTTATTAAATATAATATGAAAAATCCCTCAGAGTTGTATATTTTTTCAATATTTTATATTATAATTAAAGAAGGTTAATATAAAATCTACTAAACATAAAATTTTTTTACTACATAATTAAAACTATTTGAATAAAGCAAATTATGTAAAATCTACACATTTTATTTATATTTATTTGTTAAGTTATACTGGTATAGTTTTATAATATTAATTAATAATAGTTGAGGTAATAAAGGTGAGAAGTAAGAGAATAAAAAAATTAAATTCAAAAAAGGTAGCACTACAAATTTCACTAGTACTTATAGCTTTATTCTTAATTTTAATTTCTGTAGTTTTATTTAAAACTTATTCTAGTAAAAATGTTACTTATGAAGGAATTTATGTTGAAAACATTAATGTGTCAAATTTAAATGAGAAAGATTTAAAGGAAAAATTAAATGAGCACTACTCTGATTTATTAAGTAATTTTAAAATAACATTTAATTATAAAGACAATTTTAATGAAACTTTTTCAGCAAAAGATTTAGGATTTTTCTTTGATATTAATGATTTATCTAATCAGGTTTTTTCTTTCGGAAAAAATAGCAATATATTTTCTAATACAATAGAAAGATTAAAGTTAAAATCTAATCCTAAATATTTTCAGTTTAAACCTGAATCAAATTCAGAGGTTTTAAGTGAAAAACTTTCTGAAATAAGTAATAAAATCAATAAAGAAAAGGTTGAACCAACTATTTCTTTTTCAAATGATTCTATATCAGCAACTAAAGAACAAATTGGGTACAAGCTTGACTTAGAAAAGCTTACTTCTGAAATAGTTAATGATTTAAATAATAGTCATGATAGTCTAAATTGTACTATTAATATACCTGTGGAAGAAATAAAACCTAAATTAACTCAAGAAACTGTTAATAACATGGTTATTTTAGGCTCATATACTACTAAACTTCCTAGTTTAACAGGTGGACGTACTAAAAATATTAGCAATTATTTAAGTAAGCTTAATGGTACTATATTAATGCCAGGAGATATTTTTTCTGCTGATAAAGAAGGAGAAGATAGAACTGAAAGTAATGGTTATACTTATGCCCCTGGTTATATTGGAAACAAAGTAGTAGATATATTAGCCGGTGGAATATGTCAAGGAGTTACAACTCTTTATAACTCAGTATTATATGCTGACTTAAAAATAGTTGAGAGAGCTCCTCATAGCCTTCCAGTAACTTATGCTCCTATAGGTAGAGATGCTACTATGGCAAGTGGAGTTATTGACTTTAAGTTTCAAAATAATATGAATAATCCAGTTATTGTTCAAACTTATATAACTTCTTCTGGACAAGTTAAGTCTAACATTTGGGGTATAAAAGAAGACCCAGGAAAAGAAATAGTTATATCTGTAGATCAACATGGACCTAAATCATCAACAACTTATAAGGAAACTTATGAAAATGGAGTATTAGTAAAAAAAGAAGTGTTATCAAAGGACAAATACAATTAAAATAAAGGAAGCCAATTAATTGGCTTCCTTTATTTTAATTTATATTCTATTTAAGCTTATCTTCTTTTCTTAATTTTTGTAGTAATTCATTGTATCTCTTATGTTTCATATTAGGGAATGCTTTTAAAAGTCTTCTTTGAAGAATATTATTTCTTCTTAGAGATTTAGCTCTATTTAACATTTCTTCTTTTAAATTAGCCTCACGCTTAAATTTGTTCATAGTAAGTTCTAATTCTTTCTCGGTCTTATCTATAAAGGAAATTCCAAACTCCTCAAACTCCTTAGATAAATCTTGAAGATTGTGTAATTTTGAATTTAACTTAATCATAGCTTGTACTGTTACTACAAAATCAATAACAATTAGAGCTGCTAAAATTATTGTTACAATAAAAACTATCTTTTCTGGAAATTTACTAACAAAATCAACTATAATAGGATTTATAAACTCAACTAATATAACTGATAATATACCAAATAGTGTGGAATTAAGTAAGCACACTCTTCCATGAATATTAAACTTGTGTTTTGAATAATCCCACCACTTAGTATGGAATATTGCTTCTAATAAAAAAGAAGTAATATACTCTAAAACTGATGTAATTATTATTCCTAATATAAATACTAATATTACATTACTTTTATACATATCTAAAAATGTTAAAACAAAAAAAGCTCCAAATCCGTATACAGGGCATAGTGGCCCATTTAAAAAGCCTCTATTTGTAAACTTGTGATCTATTATATAACAATATATAACTTCACAGCACCATCCTAAAAAGCTATATATTATTATATACAAAATATTATATATAATGTTTTCCATAACTATAAAAAGAGAATTCCTCTCTTTTTAACTCACTTCCTTTCATAGTTTACTGATTATTTAGTATATTCTCTGCTTCAGGAGAAGCTATTTCCATGCCATATATGCCTAAGTCATTTACTGCTGTAATATTTACTACTACTTTTCCCTCGGATCCTTTTTGAAAATAGCCTGCTAATATTTCTTTATGAGAATCTCCTAAAATATCTGTATAATACATAACTAAAGAACCATTTCCCTCTGCTTTTACCTTTACTTCCTCTGAACCACCTGCTTTTATACTTGGTACACTAATATTTTTACTATTATTGCTATAACTTATTTGTAAACCACTTATTTCTTTATTAGTCTTATTATTAATAATGACTTTATATGTAGATTGGTTACTAAAAAAATAAAATCCTACTCCTATTAATACTATCAATATAACACCTAGAATAATTAATGTTTTTTTCTTCATATGCTACACTCTCCATTTTATTATTGTTAAAATAATTATACTACATAAATTCTATAAGAATCCATATTAAGAAAATATAAGAAAAACAACATCTTAAAAAGATGTTGTTTTAAATTATTTATTTTTCATTTTCTTTTCATAATTATGATAAAGTATAAAAGCAATTATAGAAAAAACTATTGGACCAGTTATTTGGAATGCCATAGCTGTATAATCTTTATCCTGAATAACAGGTTTTATTATTGTAAATAAATTTGCAAATCCAATTGTAAATGTTACTATTATTGACCAAATTAATGATGATTTATATGACTTATACATAACAAATGGTTTTTCTATATGTTTTTTCTTTTTAAATGCTGGGAAAGCTCCAGATAAGAACATATATGGTATTGTCATGGCCACATTACCCATTAATATTAAATAACTAAAGAATTTATTTGCAGATTCTCCACCAAAAGAAGCTACTAATATAAATATAACAACAACTATACATTGAACCCACATTGCATTAACTGGCATGTTATTTTCATTTAACACAGTCCATTTTTTTGGCCAGATTTCTTTAGGTGTTCCTTCTATTAATTGTTTAATAGGTGCATAACTTAATGTAAAGAAAGCTCCCATTAAGGCTAACATCATTGAAAGACCTATGTATCTTGCAAACCAAGCTCCTAATTGAAGTGAAGCATTAGTACTCATGCCAAAAGCTTGACCTAATTTTACACCTAAGTTTTGAATTACTATATATGCTACATTTGCTAAGTTAACATTATCCCCTGATAATACTTCTTGCCAATTTGTAAATAATCCAACACAAAGTATTCCAACAGCATATCCAACGGCTATTATTATAGATGCAATCATTAATCCCTTTGGAAAATTCTTTTTAGCATCCTTAGTTTCATCAACTAATCCACTTACAGCTTCTAGTCCACCATAAGCAAAAACTGCAAAAACTAAAAATCCTAATACACCTATTGGTGATTGGTAAGATGGATTTTGTGCATGAACAAAGGCAGACCCATTTATTACCTCAGCAGGTTTAAATCCATTGCTTACAAAAACAATAATTGCTCCTAAAATAAGTACTATGTTTGATAATGCAACAACAGTTCCTCCAATTGAAGTAACCTTTGTTATACTCTTTAATCCTTTAGATGCTGCATAAGTTATAACTATTATAAGTATTGATCCTAATACAGCCATTGTCTGTGGAACACTTAATCCAAGTAAAGACCATGTTCCTGTAGTATCTTTCCCATATATAACATTTGAGAAAGGAATCCATATTGATGATGAGTTACTAACTAACCATATTAAATTTGATGAATACCACATGAACGTAACTATGAAGGCATATTTAGGTCCTACAGATTTAGCCATCCATGAGTATATTCCCCCTCTTTCCTTTCTAAATGCTGCTCCATATTCTGCCATCATAAAAGCATATGGAATTGAGAAAGCTAATGCTGATATTATGTACCATGGAATAGCACTATATCCCATTAAATAAAAGGCCTTTGGCATGTTAGCAAAACCATATACTGATGTGAAAATCATTAATATAAGCGCTGTTAAAGACAATTTACTTTTATGTTCTGAGCTCATATTTTTCCTCCTTGGTTAAATTATTAAGTTATAAAATTTTTATACATATAATATATCATCTTATCATAAAATTTAAACATTTTAAATAATTTTTGAACTAAATAAAAATATTTTATTAATATTTAGTTAATAATTTATTATTATTATAATATTATCAGAAAATCAAAAGTTTTTTTATTAATTAAGTTATTATATAAATTATGATAAAATAATTCAAAATAAAAGTTTTAATTTGTTAATGTAATAAATTATGTGATATTAGTACAAAATATGTTATATTATTATTATAAATATTTTTTGTGGGGTGATATTTTGGCAGCAGGAAAAACACATGACAAAATTACGGTTATTATGACCCCTTTTATAGCTTCTTTCTTTTTATTTATAAATATGATCTTCTTAGAAGACTTAGGAAGTAGCCTTGCCTTTACAATATTAGGCTTATCTGTATATATGTTTGGTGGGTATATGTTTTCTGGAGATTTAGATATTAAAAGTAGAGAATTTAGAAGATGGGGGTATTTAAAGTTTATTTGGATTCCATACCAAAAACTATTTGAACATAGAAGTGTTTTTACACACGGATTTATATTAGGACCTATAATAAGAATACTTTATGTATCTATTATCCCTATAACAATTTCTTCATTGTTATATTCTTTTTCCATAATTAATATATCTACACCAGAAATGTTAAAGTTAGTTTTTAATTTTATATTAAAGAATAAAATTTTATTTGGTAATATGGCTTTAGCCTTATTTTTAGGTTCTGGTCTTCATACCATAACTGATATGATATATAGTTATTTTAAAAGAAAATTCTCATATAAAAAGAGAAAATCAAGTAAGAAATATAGTAGAAGTAAAAGACCTTCAAGAAGGGCTGCATAATAAAAAAGGCTTAGCTTTAATAGCTAAGCCTTTTTATTTTATTGGTAATTCTATAACAAAATTGCATCCTTTTAAAGGACCATCACTTAAATAGATTGTTCCTCCATGTTTTTCTACAATTTCTTTACTTATGGTTAATCCTAATCCAGAACCACCCTTTTTAGAATTTCTTGATTTTTCTTCCCTAACAAAAGGATTAAAAATATGTTTTTTTATTTCTTCACTTAAACCTATACCATCATCACTAACTATTATTTTAACTTTATCCTCTTCTTTTTTTAGACTTACTAAAAACTTAGTTCCTTTTTTATTATATTTAACACTATTTATTATTAAATTGCCTATAGCTCTTTCAAGTCTTTTATTATCAAATTCTAAATAAAGATCATCTTCACTTATTTCAAAGTCAAAATCAAAGTCTTTTTCTTCTAGGAGATATATGTAATCAGCTATTAAATTTCTTAAAAATTCGCTTAAATCTTGATATTTTTTATGTAAAATAAATTCAGAACTTTGAAGTGTGTAAAATTCAAATAGTTCCATTATCATTTCATTTGCTCTTTCCCCATTGTTCTCAATTATACTTATGTATTTATGTAAAGACTCTTTTTCAATATCTGGATTGTTTTTTATAATATTGGAATATCCTATTATACTTGATAAGGGAGTCTTTAAATCATGGGCTATATTTCTAACAAATTCTTTCCTTAGCTTTTCTGATTTCTCTTTTAATTTCTTTTCTTCTTCTATTTTAGATGCCATATTATTAAAAGCCTCTCCAAGCTCCTCAAACTCATTGTTTTTTTCTATGTTAATTCTAGTAGAATAATCTCCTAAGGATAATTTCCTAACTCCATTCATAAGCTTATCTAAAGGTTTAGTAAATGTCTTAGAAGTTAATTTTGAATAAAGGATTAGACTCATTGTAAAAATAAAGATATATAAAGAAATCATAATATATACAAATATCTTAAATCCAATTTTAGGATTTCTAGTAAACATTTTTCCGAAGTTTTCTTCAGGTATTCTAGTAATTACAAAGAATCTCCCTTCCTTGCTATAACCAGTATAAGATAAGTAATCCTCATCTATATTAACTCCATGCATTTCATCCACCAAAATTTTACTGAATTCTTCACTGGAATAATTATCTCTTTTCACCTTTTGATCCCCAATTGTTTCTATTACATTTAAATCCTTATCTATAATTTCAATCCATCCACCATGCTCTGTTACATAATCTTGATTACCTATGCTGTTATAATCTTTATTTTCTATTTCTCCTACAAGTATTTTAGAAGATTCATTTTCTATTGGCTCACTTTTTAAATATATACTAACCCCTATAATAAAAGAAATTAGAAATATAGTAGCTGTTATAATAGTAATAAGTAAAAATACCTTAAGATAATTCCTAAGTAATATATTTGATACCTTATATCTGTTTTTTCCTAGATTAAATTTTTTCAAACCTATATCCTATCCCTCTTATAGTTTTTATCTTGCAAGGATTTTTAGGATCTTCCTCTATCTTATCTCTTAAGTGGCTTATATGAACCATTATAGTATTGTCATCACCTAAATACTCCTCTTGCCATACATTTTCATATATTTGTTTTTTAGTAAACACTCTTCCAATGTTGCTCATAAGCATTTCTAAAATTTTAAATTCCTTTGCGTTTAAAGTTACTATTTCTCCATCTTTTTTAACTGTACATCCTTCTTTGCTAAGTTCTAAATTTCCTATTTTTATAAGTTCATTTTCTCCAGAATATTTATAACACCTTCTTAAATTTGATTTAATCCTAGCCATAAGTTCTACAGGTTTAAAAGGTTTTATAACATAATCATCAGCCCCTAAGCCTAAACCTAATATTTTATCATCATCCTCAATTTTAGCAGTTAAAAATATAACCGGAATCTGACTCCATTCCCTTAACATCTTTAATAGATTAAAGCCATCTATTCCATCCATCATAACATCTAATAAGGCTAAATGTATGTGTTCTTTTTTTAAGATATCTAAGGCTTCTAATCCATTTACAGCCTTAAATACAGTGTACCCTTCCTTTAATAAATGTAATTCTAAAAGATTTCTTATATCTTGTTCATCCTCAGCTATTAAAATATTCATATTCCCCTCCTATATAGTAATTCCTTAAATACATTATAATATTAAACTCTAGATTTACTAAACTTAAAATTATATTATTTAAGATATTTTTAAGCTTAATCTTTAACTTAATCTAGTATTATTTCTCTTTATACAACCTATAACTAAATTTTTAAATAAAAACTCTTTACAAAATTAAGATATTAAAGATTAAGGTCTCAAATAAAAAAACAATTCCTTATTTGAGACCTTATATTTATTAGTTATTTAATATATATTCACTTAATTTAGCATTAGCTAACATTAATTTTATTCTATTTTCTTGATTTACCTTTGTTGAAGATGGATCATAATCTACAACAACTATATTAGCTTCTGGATGTTTCTCCATAATTCCTCTAATCATACCTTTTCCAACTATGTGATTAGGAAGACATCCAAAGGGTTGAGCACAAACTATATTATTTACACCACTATTTATAAGTTCTAACATTTCAGCAGTCATAAGCCATCCTTCACCCATTTTAACTCCTCTTCCTATGTACTCTTCAACAGAAGTTTTTAATTCCTTAAATGGCGCAGGTGCTCTAAAATTACTATATTTTTTTATTGAATCTATCATAACATTTTGTAAATGCTCTAAATATGAACATCCAATTTTAGTGAATTTACTTGAAACTTTTTTCATTCCATATAATTTATAATCTATTTCTGAATTTGATAGACAATACATGAAAAAATCTGTAACACCAGACATAACAACTTCAGCATTATCTTCTCTTAAAAATTCCTCTAAATTATTATTTCCTAAAGGAGAATACTTTAAATAAATTTCTCCCACTATACCAACCTTTACTTTTTCAGTTTCTTCTAATTCTATCTTAGAAAAATCTAAAATTATATTTTTATATAGTTCTCTTACCTTTAAATATTTTAAGCTTTCAAACTTCTCTTTTAAAATCTCAATCCACTTATCTAAAACCTTATCTGTTTCACCCTTATTAATCTCATAAGATTTACACTGATTATACATATACATAAGCAGATCTCCATAATAAAGAGCATATATACATTTTATTAATAAGCCTGGATACATTTTAAACCCTTCATGCTTTTCTAATCCACTTGCATTTAAAGAAATTACTGGAACTTGCTCTAAGTTATTTTCTTTTAGTGCCTTTCTTAATAAATGTATATAATTAGATGCACGGCATCCGCCCCCAGTTTGGCTCATTATTAAAGCCGTTTTGTCTGGGTCATATTTTCCACTTTTTAAAGCTTCCATAAGTTGTCCAATTACAATCATAGCTGGATAGCATATATCATTATGAACACTTTTTAATCCTTCTTCAATGGCGCTGTTTGTATCACCATCAAAAAATTCTAATTTATAACCGTACTTTTTCATTATTCCAGATAAAAGTTTAAAGTGTATTGGCAACATTGTAGGAGCTAAAATAGTATGAGTCTTTCTCATCTCTTTAGTAAATACTGCAAAATTTTTATTATTTTCTATTTCCATTCTATCACCTATTCCTATGCTATAGCCTCTAGCAAGCTTCTTATCCTTATTTTAGCTGCGCCTAAATTATTAGTTTCATCTATTTTTAATTGAGTATATATTTTGTTATTTCTCTCTAGTATGTCTTTAACTTCATCAGAAGTTATGGCATCTGTTCCACATCCAAAGGAAACTAATTGTATAAGTTCCATATCTTTATTTTTAGCAACATAATAAGCAGCATTATATAATCTAGCTTGATATGTCCATTGATTTAATATATTAACCTTTGGCTTTTCATGACTTACTTCAATAGAATCTTCTGTTAAAACAACAATTCCTAAGCTACTTAAAACCTTGTCTATTCCATGATTTATTTCCGGATCTATGTGATAAGGTCTTCCTGCTACTACTATAACCTTCTTATTGTTATTTTTAGCATACTCTATAAACTCTTCCCCTTTTTCTTTTATATGCTTAGTATATTTCTCATACTCTATATAAGCCTTTTCTAAAGCATTTTTAACTTCCTTTTGTTTTATATCTCCAAAAGTTTTATTTAAAATCTCATAAAGTTGTTTGCTTAATAATTTTTTATTGTTTAAGCTTAAATATTCCATCATAAAGTTATTACTATCTAACTCTTTTACATTTGTCTTTAAAAGTTCTGGATAATAAGCTACAACAGGACAATTAAAACAATTATCTGATATACCTTCGTCAAAATTATAACTCATACATGGATAGAATATATGCTCTATATTTTTACTTATTAAGTTTTCTATATGGCCATGAGCTAATTTTGCTGGATAACACACAGTATCTGATGGAATTGTATGTTGCCCTTTTAAATACATCTTCTTATTTGATTCATCAGATAAAACCACCTTAAAGCCTAACTCTTTAAAGAATGTAGCCCATAGAGGAATATTTTCATACATATTTAATACCATTGGTAATCCTATAGTTCCTCTTTTTCCTTCATCTAATGATTCATATTCTCTTAATTTTTTATATTTATACTGATACATATTAGGAATACTTTCAGATTTTTTATTACCAGTTGGTTTTTCACATCTATTTCCTGAAATATATTTTTCTCCATCATTAAAGATGTTTATTGTTAAATTACATCTATTAGTACATAATCCACATTTAGCTATTTTTGATTTATGCGTAAAACTCTCTAAATCCTCTTTAGAAATTATCTTACTTTCCTTTAAATTTTTTCTTTTTGCATAAAGAGCACATCCATAAGCTCCCATAAGTCCTGATATACTAGGTCTTATAACATTCATACCAAGCTCTTTTTCAAAAGCTCTAAGGATGGCATCATTATACATGGTTCCCCCTTGAACAATTATATTTTTTCCTAATTCATCAAGACTTTTTGCTCTTATTACTTTATAAAGAGCATTTTTAACAACACTTACGGAAAGTCCAGCTGAAAGATCTTCTACTGTAGCCCCTTCCTTTTGTGCTTGTTTTACTGATGAGTTCATAAAAACTGTACATCTTGATCCTAAATCTGCACCATGCTTCGCAAATAAACCAAGCTTTGAAAAAGTTTCTACATCATATCCCATTTGATTAGCAAAACTTTCTATAAATGAACCACATCCAGATGAACATGCTTCATTTAGCATTATATTGGCTACAATGCCATCCTTTATTTTAAAGCATTTAATATCTTGTCCACCTATATCTAAAATAAAGTCTACCTTAGGATTAAAATGACTTGCTGCGATATAATGAGCTACAGTTTCTACTATTCCAAAATCAATTGAAAAGGCTTTTTTTATTAGCTCTTCTCCATAGCCAGTAACTGCACTACCCATTATCTTAATTTTTTCTCCACATATATTATAAATATGCTTTAATTCTTTTTTTACAACTTCAATAGGATTTCCTTTGTTAGATCCATAATATTCATATAAAATATTATCCTCTTTATCTATTAAAACAACCTTTGTTGTAGTACTTCCAGCATCTATGCCTACATATGCCTCTCCAGCATAATTATTTATATCACTAACTTTAACCTTAGCTTTTTTGTGTCTTTCCTTAAACTCATTATATTCTCCTTCAGAATTAAATAATGGATCTATTATATTCATAGTTGATATTTCATTATGATTTTCTTTTATTATATTTAATAATTCCTCATATTCATATTTTTTATTATTTTCCTTTGAATATATAGCACTTCCAATAGCCACAAAAACCTGTGCATTTTCAGGAGAAACAACATCATTATCCTTTAATTTTAATGTTTTTATGAATCTCTCTCTTAGTCCCTTACAGAAATATAAAGGTCCTCCTAAAAACATTATTTTTCCCTCAATACTTCTTCCTTGTGCTAGTCCACCTATTGTTTGATTTACAACAGATTGGAATACACTAGCTGAAATATCCTCTTTTCTTGCTCCTTGATTTAATAGGGGTTGTATATCAGTTTTAGCAAAAACCCCACATCTTGAAGCAATCTCATATATATTCTCATGTTTAAGACTTAAGTTGTCCATTTCATCTACAGTAAGCCCCATAAGGTGAGCCATTTGATCTATGAAAGCTCCTGTTCCCCCTGCACAACTTGAGTTCATTCTCTCCTCAAAACCACCAGTTAAAAAAATTATCTTGGCATCTTCTCCTCCAAGCTCTATTGCCACATCCACATCATCATAATATCTTTTTATAGCTAAAGTTGTAGCAAATACTTCTTGAACAAAAGGTAAATTATACTCTTTTGAAATTCCATAACCAGCAGATCCAGTTATAGCTATCTTAAATTTTTTATTCTCAATTATCCCTTTTATATTTTCTAGTTCTTCGATTAGCTTTTCTCTTACCTTAGAGTAATGTCTTTCATAATTTGAGTAAAGTATCTTGTCCTCTTCATTTAAGACTATACACTTTAAGGTTGTAGACCCTGCATCAATACCTATTTTGTAATACAAAGTTAATGTCACCTCTTTATTAATAATTGATATATTTCTATTAATTATCATGCAAAAATATGAATAAATTTTGAAGAAATAATTCATTTTTCGTTAACTCTTTATTAACTATATCATAATTATTTAATTATATCACCTAATTAAAAGTTTTAATAACAAGCAAAATTTAAATTTACTTTTAAAAATTACTCCATATTCTCATTAAAATAAAGATTACTTATTAACTGTAAATATATGCATAAAAAGTGGTTATTAAGCAAAAAACTCAATAACCACCTTCCTTATATTTAATTATCTTCTTTTCTTGCCCTTTGAGCTTCTTTGGCTCTTTTGATCAAATCCTCTTGATTTGTTTCCTCTTTGTTTTTTACTATGAGAACTTCTTTTCTTATCTTCTGACTCTCTTCTTCCGCTATTCTCATTTCTATTTTTTCTTCCACCACTTTTGTGATTACTATGATTATTTCCTTTCCCAAAGCTATTTTTATCTCTAATTAAGCATTTTGGACCATTACCAATTAAATCTTCCCTACCTGCCTTAACTAAAGCATCATAAACTATGTTATAATTCTTTGGATTTTTAAATTGTAATAAAGCTCTTTGCATTGCCTTTTCTTCTTTACTTCTAGGAATATAAACTTCTTCCATTGTTAAAGGATCTAATCCAGTATAGAACATTGTAGTTGATAATGTTCCTGGTGTTGGATAGAAATCTTGTACCTGCTCTGGTTGATAATTTATATCTCTTAAATATTCAGCAAGCATAATTGCATCTTCTAACTTGCATCCTGGATGACTTGACATTAAATAAGGAATGATGAATTGTTTCTTTCCTAATCTTTCTGTAATTCTAAAGAATTTTCTTCTAAACTCATCATAAGTTTTTCCTGCTGGTTTACCCATGTATTTTAAAACATTTGGAGATACATGCTCTGGTGCAACTTTTAATTGACCACTTACATGATGCTCAACTAATTCCTTAAAGAAAGTATCATCCTTATCTGCCATTATATAATCATATCTTAATCCTGAACGTATAAATACCTTTTTAATTCCTGGTAATTTTCTTACTCTTCTTAATAAATGAAGGTATTCTCTATGATCTACCTCCATATTCTTGCATATACCTGGTGACATACATCTTTTATGTTTACAAGCTCCTAAAGTTAGTTGCTTCTTACATGCTGGCTTTCTAAAGTTAGCTGTAGGTCCCCCTATATCGTGTATATATCCTTTAAAATCATCATATTTAGTTATTTCTTCAGCTTCTTCTACTATAGAATCTTCACTTCTACTAGTTACAATTCTTCCTTGATGGAAGGTTATTGCACAGAATGAACAGTTTCCTGAGCATCCCCTTGAACTTACTAAACTAAACTTAACCTCTTCAATAGCAGCTATACCACCATCTTTCTCATAAATAGGATGGTAAGTTTTTTGATATGGAAGAGCATATACTCTATCTAATTCTTCCCTTGAAAGAGGCATTTCTGGTTTATTTATAACAACATATTTTCCATTATGTTCTTGAACTAAAGTTCTTCCTCTTACAGGATCTTGCTCATCATATTGAATTTTAAAGCATTCTGCATAAGTTCTCTTATCACTTGAAACTTCTTTAAATGATGGCAGAACTATATGCTCCTCATAGATTTCATCTAAACTATCGGCTATGTAACATGTTCCTGGTATATGTCTTATGTACTTTCCATCAAATCCTTGATTTAAGAAATCAGCCACTTCAACGATTTGCTTTTCACTCATTCCATATACTAAAAGGTCCGCTCCACTATCAACTAAAATTGATTTTCTTACCTTGTTTTCCCAGTAATCATAATGAGCAAATCTTCTTAAACTAGCTTCAATTCCACCAATTACTATGTTGACATCCTTATAAGCTTCTCTTATTTTATTACAATAAACTATTGTAGCTCTATCAGGTCTCTTACCCATTTCCCCCTTAGGAGTATATAGATCTTTCTTTCTTAATTTTTTGCTTACTGTATAGTGATTAACCATAGGATCCATATTACCACCATTAACTAAGAATCCTAATCTTGGTCTACCTAATTTTTTAAAATCATCAACGCTCTTCCAATCTGGTTGAGCTATTATTCCAACCTTATATCCAGCATTCTCTAAAACCCTAGATATAATTGCTGTACCAAAACTATGATGGTCTATGTATGCATCTGCTGTAACTAGTACAAAGTCGCATTGTTCCCATCCTCTTTCTATCATATCATCTTTGCAAATTGGCAAAAACTTATTTTCACTCATTTCTTCACCTACTTGTCTCTTCTTAAGCTTATTTAAAACTCCTCTAAATAAATCTTCATATGATTATAACATTAAAAAGAGTCTGTATCAAAATAATTTTTAGTAAACCTTATAAATAGTGTAAATAAAATTTCTATGGAAATATATTGTTTTCTCAATATGTTTATAAGGTTTATTGTTATATTTTTTGCAGCCTCTTTAAACTTCCTTCCAAAAATTTTCGCAAGTGTTTTTAATTCCTTCTTCACTTTCTACTAAAATATTTAAAAACCACTCTCTTGGAAGTAGACTCTTATATTTATTTGTAAAGTATCTATCATCTAATAAAAGTACTACCCCCTTATCTTTTTCTGTTCTTATACATCTTCCCGCTGCTTGAAGCACCTTAATTATTCCAGGATAAACATAGGCATAGTCAAAACCATTTTTACCTATAGAGTTATAATATTCTTTTATACTTTCTCTCTCTAAGCAAATTTTAGGCATACCAACTCCAATAATTATAACTCCAATAAGTTTATCTAAGGTTAAATCTATGCCCTCTGAAAAATGCCCACCTAAAACAGCTAAGCCAAGATGTGTTTTTTCTCCTCCTTCTTTAAATAAAGATAAAAACTCTTCTTTTTCCTCTTCATTCATATGATCCCCTTGAGCTACTAAACTAAAATCAACTTCTCTTTTTTTAATTTCCTCATGAACCATCCACATATATTCATAAGAAGGGAAAAATACAAGATAGTTACCTCTCTTGCTTTTAGCACATTCTATTATGTAATTAACTATTTTAGGAAGAGTTCTCTTTCTATTAGAATAGGTTGTTGATACATCCTTTCCAACTATAGTAAGCTTATTTTTATAATCAAAGGGAGAAGTTAAATTAACAGAATAATCTCCTTCCTGTGCTCCATAAAGTTCTTTAAAATACTCCATAGGAAGAAGAGTAGCTGAAAATATTATAACTGATTTAAACCTATTCATTATGCTTTTAAGTATTCTAGATGGATCTAAACAGTTAATTGATAATTCTAAGTTGTTTCCATCTAACTTATATAAAGTAGTAAAATCCTCTCCATAATATCCACATATATTTAAGAATTCATACACATTAAAATATAACTCTAAAAGATTTGAATTCTCTTCACTAGATTTACTCTCATAAATATCTACCTTTTCTAAAAAGCCTCTTAAAATTCCATATAAATCACTTGGTTCTTCCTTTTCCACAAGACTTTTAGTCTCTAAATTTTCTAAAACCTTTCTTTTTTCTATTAAATATTTATTAGCCCTATCTAAAGAGTTATATATTCCCTTATCCTTACTTTTAAATTCTCTTTTTAGTTTTAAAAAATCATCTTTAAATATTTTGGAAGAATACATACTTCTACCCCTATCTAAAAGATTATGAGCTTCATCTATTAAAATTGTATAATCCTTGGCTTTTCCTTCTAATATTCCCTTTAAAGAAGCCTGAGGATCAAATATATAATTATAATCACATATTACTACATCACAAAAATTACTTAGCTCAAGAGAAAATTCAAAGGGACAAATATTATATTCCTTAGATAATTTGTTTATATATTCTAAATCATATTCTTCCTTATGCCTTAGTGCTTCTTTTAAAGCAATATTAACCCTATCAAAGTATCCATTAGCATAAGGACAATATTCTGGAATACACTTTTTTTCTTCCATCTTGCAACATTTTTCCTTTGCAGTTATATTAACACTTCTTAGATTTAATCCTTTTTCTCTCATAATACGCAAAGTATTATTTGCAATTTCTCTTGTGGTAGTTTTAGCCGTTATATAAAAAATCTTGTTAGTTTCCTTAGCTCCTAAAGCTTTTACGGCAGGAAATAATATAGACATTGTTTTCCCCGTGCCAGTAGGTGCTTCTGCAAAACATTTTTTCCCCTCTGTAATAGCCTTATAAACTCTAATAGCTAGTTCTCTCTGCCCCTTCCTATAAGACTTAAAAGGGAAATTAAAACTTTCTATAGAATCATTTCTAAAGTCTATCCATTTTTTCTCTAAAAGTATCCACTCTTTATATTTTTCTATTAAATCATAGAAAAACTCTCTAAGTTCATGAAAACTATATTCTTTCCTTAAAAACTTTGTTCCAAAATCTTCAACATTGTAATAAGTTAACTGTACTATTATTGAGTCTAAATTTTTCTCTTTGCTGTATATATAAGCATATACTTTAGCCTGAGCCCAATGCAATTCATTAAAGTCATAATCTATATCCATTACGTTTTTTGTAGTAGTTTTTATTTCATCAATAATTATTTTTTTATTTTCCTCTAATATTCCATCTGCTCTACCTTCTACCCTTAAAGTAAAATCTTCAAAATCAATATCCTCTTTTAAGGTAACTTCAGCCCTATCCTTTTCAGAATAAGAACTCTGTATTTTCTTGTGTCCCTTTATTCCTTCTAAAGCTCTTACAGATGCTTTTATACGACTATCTATACTCCCTCTTCTTAAAACAAATTCAACTAAGTTTCTTATAGAAATCTTTATTAATTCATTTTTCACTTAAATCACCCATTTTCACTGTGTATATATAAACTCTATCACATAATTAATAAAAATAAAAAGCCTAGAAAAATTAAATTTCTCTAGACTTTTTGTTTTTATTAAGAATTTACTTTTATCTCTTCTTCTAAACCTTGTGATAAATGTTTTTTATAAAATACAATAAAGCATGTTACTGTTGATAGAGCTGCTATTATATCTGCAAAAGGTTCTGCCATAAGAACTCCCATAAGCTTGTTTTCAAAAATCATTGGAAGCACATATATAAATGGTATTAAAAGCACAATTTTTCTAAGTAAGGCTAAAATTAATGATATTTTTGCTTGTCCTAAAGCTAAAAAAGTTTGTTGACAAGCAACTTGTGCACCAAAAAGCAAAATACCTGCAAAGTATATTCTAATACTCCATGAGGTTATCTCCATTAATTGAGGATTATTGCTATTAAAAATCTTTACAAACACATCTGGTAAAATCATTAATGCACTCCACATAATTGTGGTAAATACCATTGATGATACTAAAAGTAATTTAAAGGCTTTTTTTACTCTATAGACTTTATTAGACCCATAGTTATAACTTATTATAGGTTGTGCCCCTTGAGAAAGTCCCATTAATGGAAGTAATATTATTTGCATTACACTACTCATAATAGTCATTGCTCCAACGGCTAAGTCTCCACCATACTTTAATAAATTATTATTCATACTTATTATGACTAAACTTTCAGTAGCTTGCATTATAAATGGAGAGACTCCTAAAGCCATTATTGAAAATAATATTTTTAATTTTGGCTTTAAGAATTTTTTTCTTATTCTAAGAATACTTTGTTTTCCAAATAAAAAGTATAATACCCATATAGCAGAGGCGCATTGACCAATTATAGTTGCTAAAGCTGCTCCCTTAACTCCCATATTAAATCCAAAGATTAAAATAGGATCTAATACAATATTTATTACAGCTCCTACCATAACTGTTATCATTCCAACCTTAGCAAATCCTTGAGTATTTATAAAGGAATTCATTCCTAAGGCAATTTGAACAAATATAGTACCTATTAAATAAATACCTAAATAATCTAAAGCATATCCTATAGTTGCATCACTAGCCCCAAAGGCCCATAAAATTGGCTCCTTAAACATAAAGAAAAATACTGTTAAAAATAAAGCTAATCCTATAAGTGCAGAAAAACTATTTGTCATTATTTCTTCAGCATCTTCTTTTTTCTTTTCTCCCATTTTAATCGCTGCTAAAGGAGCTCCTCCCATACCAACTAAGCCACTAAAAGCAGCGACTATCATTATAATTGGAAAGGCTACCCCAACTCCAGCCATAGCCATATCACCAGATTGCAATCTTCCTATAAACATTCTATCTACTATATTGTATAAAACATTAACAAGTTGAGCTATTATAGCTGGCATAGCTAGTTTAAAAAGGAGCTTTCCAATACTATCCCTTCCTAAATCTGTTTCTTTTTTGCTCATACTATTCACCATTCTTTCCCCTAATTTTATTTATGCTCATGATTTTTTATATGATTCATACAATAACATTTATTACTTGTACATTTTAAACAGTGTCTAAATTCCATATTAGGATTATCTAAATTTATAATGTTTTAAAGAATGACAAATATATTTTCATAAAAATAGGGTTTTTAAATGTATGAATATACTATCTTCTTCATATTGTCCATTTCTTTTTCCATATCAGAAACAAGCTTAAATTGATTTCTAGCTCTATCTAAGTTGTGATTTTCCCTATGTATTTTAAAGTAAACATCTCCATTTAAATAATCCATAAGAAATCTCATTCCACATTCAAAGGTCATAAGTTTAGCTGCAAAAGGTAAATATTCAATTTCCTCTTTTGTAAAGGCATCCCCTGCTGACTCTAAAAACCCTTTTGCAAAATGCTCATAAAAATTTAAATCAAAGTTTACCTTAGATAAATCCACTTCATCTTCTAAAGCAGTTGTAGCTCCAGAACGAATAGAATCTCCAAAATCATATAGTGATAGTCCTGGCATAACAGTATCTAAATCAATAACTGCAATTCCTTCTCCTGTTTCATCATCTATCATTATATTATTAAACTTTGTATCATTATGAGTAACTCTTAAAGGAAGTTTATTTTCTTTTATCATATTTACTAAAACTTTTGTATCTTCAGCACGGTTAATTACAAAATCTATTTCTTCTTTTACCTCCTTTGCCCTTCCTTTTTTATCTTCCCTTACAGCTTCCATAAATACTTCAAATCTCTTTTCTGTATTATGAAAATCAGGGATTGTATCATAAAGCATATCAACATTAAAATCTGATAATTGCTTTTGAAATTTTCCTAAAGCCTTACCAGCTGTATATAAATGCTCAGGTTTTTCAACTATTTGATAGGTACTAGCGCCATGTATGAAATTAAAAATTCTCCAATAATTTCCCTCTTTGCATTTATAGAAACTTTTACCTTCTTTTGTCTTCACTATATTTAAAGTTTCCCTTAAAGGGTCTCCATTTTCTTCTATAATTTTATTTTTTATATGTGAAGTAACATTTTCAATATTCTCCATTAGTTGCTCTGGATTTTTGAATATGTCAGAGTTTACTCTTTGAAGAACATATTTTATTTCTTTTCCATTTTCCCCTTCACAATTTATTATAAATGTATCATTTATATGGCCACAAACATGGCTATCTGATGTTTTTAGCTCTCCCTCTAAATTAAAATTTTCTGCTATGCTTTTAAAATCATAAGTCTTGTTCATTTTATTTAAACTCCTCCCACAAATCATCTGGATAAATTTTTTTAGATAAATTTTTTAAAGAATCCCTAACGCTTTCTTTATCATCTTTATAAGTAACTCCATACCATTGTTCATTTGTTTTTAAAACCTTAACTTTAACTTTATCTTCTTTTATAAGCTCATCTATTGCTGTAGGCAAATAAAACTCCTCTTTACATTTATCTATACTTTTATCTTTTAAAAAATTTAAAAATCTATATTCTAGTTCTGTAAATATGCTAGGTTTTAATCCCCAAATATTCATAGAAACTAAGGTGTTTTTAGGAATATTATAATAATTTCCATTCTCTTCATAGCATATACTATTTCCTTTTTTCATAATTTTTGTTTTTTCTTTAATAGAAATTAAGTCTCCCTTAGAATTCAAATCACATATTCCTCTAGATACACTTCCAAAGTCAGTTAATGTTTTTCCTACCCTAAACCCCACCATAAAGTATTCAGAATCACACTTACTTTTTTTAATTTCTTCACAAAGTACTTTATAAGTTTCTCTTCCATAAAAATCATCAGCATTTATAACTATGAAAGGTTCCTCTATAAAACCTTTGCAACATAAAATTGCATGTCCAGTTCCCCAAGGTTTAACTCTTTTAAATTTCCCTTTAAATTCTTTTTCTAAATTATCAACTTCTTGAAAAACATATTCAGTCTCTATTATATTTTCTATTTTAATCCCTATAGTTTCTCTAAATTTCTTAAAAATATCTTTTTTTATTATAAATACAACCTTTGTAACACCAGCTTTAATAGCATCATAAATGGAATATTCTATTATGGTCTCTCCCTTTGGCCCTATTTTATCAATTTGCTTTAACCCTCCATATCTACTTCCCATTCCTGCTGCCATTATTACTAAAGTAATCTTGTCCAATTTCATCCCCTCACTTTTTAATACTTTTCTCCCCTTAAACCATAAATAAATTTTATAAGTTATTTAACATAGTTAAATTTATTTTACTAAATTTTCTTTTATTTTTCTCTGAATTTTATAAAAAATTAAAATATTGTTAAATATTATACAATTCTATCTTAATAATCATACTATTTTATATAAAATAAAAAAATCTATTTATTTTAGTATTTTTTTTATAAAAATCTATAAGCTAATATAATAGGAAAGGATGTGATTATTTTTGTGGTACAAAAAATCAAAAAATGAAATACTACAGGAATTAGATGTAGATGAAAAAAATGGTCTTTCCTCTACTGAGGCATTAAGAAGACTTGAAAAGTATGGTAAGAATAAACTCGAAACTAAAAAGAAGAAAACTCTATTTAAACAGTTCTTATCTCAGCTTAAAGATGTAATGATTTATATACTAATCATAGCTGCAATAATATCTGCATTTTTAGGAGAAATAAGTGATGCTTTAATAATACTCTTAGTCATAATAATAAATGCAGTTATAGGAGTTATTCAAGAATCTAAAGCAGAAAAAGCCTTAGATGCTTTAAAGGAACTTTCCACTCCTAAAGCTCTTGTTAAAAGGGATGGTTCTTTAAAGGAAATTCTTTCAGAAGATATTGTACCAGGGGATATTGTAATAATAGATGCTGGTAGATATATTCCTGGTGATTTAAGATTAATTGATACAGCAAACTTAAAAATAGAGGAATCTGCTTTTACAGGTGAATCTGTTCCTTCTGAAAAAGATGCTTCCTTTTTACCAGATAAAGAAATTCCTATTGGAGACCAAAATAATATGGCCTTTATGTCTACTCTAGCTACATATGGTCGTGGAGTTGGAGTGGTTGTTGGTACTGGAATGAATACTGAAATTGGTAAAATAGCTAAAATGATAGAACAAGAAGAAAATGATGAGACTCCATTACAAAAAAAATTAAGCGAACTTGGAAAAATTCTAGGATTTTTAGCTGTAGGTATATGTATTCTAATTTTTATTATTTCATTTTTTCAAGGAAGAGATTTACTTGAAATGTTCTTAACTTCTATTTCTTTGGCTGTTGCCGCTATTCCAGAGGGATTGCCTGCCATAGTTGCTATAGTATTAGCACTAGGAGTTCAAAGAATGGTAAAAAAGAATGCAATAATAAGAAAGCTTCCTGCTGTGGAAACTCTTGGTTCTGTAAGTATAATATGTTCTGATAAGACAGGTACACTAACTCAAAATAAAATGACTGTAACCACTGTTTACACAAATGATTCTTATATAAAAGAGAGTGAATTTAATTTAAATGATAATGAATCTAAACTTTTAGTAGATTGTATGGTTCTTTGTAATGATGCCACATACTCAGAAAAAAGCCAAACTGGCGATCCTACTGAAATAGCACTTTTAGAGTCTCCTTTTAAACTTAATATACTAAAAGAAAAACTTGAAAAAGAATTTAAAAGAATAGATGAAATTCCTTTTGATTCTGATAGAAAGTTAATGACTACAGTAAACTTAGTAGATGACAAAAAAGCTCGTGTATTTACTAAGGGTGCCTTAGATTCTATACTTTCAATTTGTAATAAAATATCTGTTAATGGAAAATTACTAGACTTCTCAAAGGAATATAAAGCTAAAGTTTTAGAAAACTCTAATATAATGTCAGACAAAGCCTTAAGAGTTCTTGCCTTTGCGTATAAAGATATATCTAAAGAAAATATAGTTTTAGATTCTTTAGAAAAAGATTTAGTTTTCATTGGCATGGTTGGAATGATTGATCCACCTAGACTAGAGGTTAAAGATTCTATTAAACTATGTAAAAGTGCTGGAATAACTCCTGTTATGATAACTGGTGACCATAAAAATACAGCCTTTGCTATTGCAAATGAACTAGGAATAGCAGAAGATATTTCTCAAGCCATTACTGGTCATGAAATAGATAAATTTAAAGAAGAAGAGTTCAATGAAAAAATTATAAATTACAGAGTCTTTGCAAGAGTGTCTCCTGAACACAAAGTAAAAATAGTTAAAGCCTTTAAGTCTCATGGAAATATAGTTTCTATGACTGGAGATGGAGTTAATGATGCACCTTCCTTAAAGGCAGCTGATATAGGTGTAGCTATGGGCATAACAGGTACAGATGTATCTAAAGGAGCCTCAGATATGATTCTTACTGATGATAATTTTTCAACAATAGTTTCTGCTGTAGAAGAAGGAAGAAAAATCTATCTAAATATAAAAAAATCTATAGTATTTTTATTATCATGTAATTTAGGAGAAATACTAACACTATTTACAGCTATATTACTAAATTGGAATTCTCCTCTTCAACCAATACACATTCTTTGGGTTAATTTAATTACAGATAGTTTTCCAGCTCTAGCTTTAGGAGTTGATAAAACAAAGGAAGATGTTATGAATAACCCTCCTAGAAATCCTAAGGAAAGTATATTTATTAAGTCTGATAAAATTCAACTTATAATAAATGGAGTTTTAATAGGAGGAATAACCCTATTTGCATTTAAATTAGGTGAAAGACTTTATGCTGATTCCTTAATTCATGCCCAAACAATGGCCTTTGTTGTACTAAGTGTATCTCAATTATTTTTATCACTATCTCTAAGAAGTAATATTAAATCAGCGTTCTCCTTAGGAATATTTTCTAATAAATACTTAGTATATTCAATTTTACTTGGAATCTTCCTTCAAGTAATAATAATTTCAATAAGCTTTATTGCTAATATATTTAAGGTTACTCCTTTACTTTTATATGATTGGATTGTGGTTATACTTGTATCCTTAATTCCATTTGCAATAAATGAAATCTTAAAATTATTTAGAAAGTAAAAATAAAAAAGTAAGGTATCACACTATAGATACCTTACTTTTTATTATTTTATATTTTTTCTTAAAAATCTTGGCATAACTCTTAAAAGTTTAGGTGAAATTTCTTCTATATCTTCCTTTTTAATTCCTCCTAGAATTATAATAGCATGAAGATACATAAATGCACCTATAGCTATAATTACTAGTAATATAGCTATGCCTAATATTAAACTTAACTTATCAAAATCTATAAATAAAGATATTACATATTTGCTAAGTATTATTCCTATACCCATGTATATTGATGCTAATAAAGGTTTTAATGCATACTTTAACATTGATATTTTCATCTTTAATGTTTTTTTCATTCTAAAGTGATTAAGTACTAAAGAAATTACGAAAGCCACCATTCCAGAAATTACAGCTCCATAAATATTTATATCTGGATTTGCAACTAAAGTCATATTTAATGTAAACTTCACTACAATACTAAGAGCTAAGGTAAATAATACATAGTAAAATTGACTTACACTTTGAAGTATTACATTTTGCATAAGAACTATTGCCGTTAATGGTATCATAGCGGCACCTATTACCATCATCTTATATCCATTTGAATCTGCAAAAATATATCTATATATATTTTCACTTAATAAAGCTAATCCAAAGGCTGATGGTATTGATAAAAGATATGTAACTCTCATAGAGAAATTAATCTTACTTTTTATCTCTTTTTTATCTTTTAAAGCATATGCTCTTGATATTGCAGGTAATGCCATGTATCCTAAAGAAGTTATAAATACCATTGGAACATTTATTAAAATCTTATATCTTGTTGAAAAATATCCATAAAGTGCATTAGCATCACTTTGAGAAAAGTTAGCTGCATCAACAAGTCTATTACTTACAGTTAACATATCTATTATATTTCCTAAGTTTTGAAGTCCAGTACTAAGAGTTATTGGCAATCCATATTTAAATAAGGTTCTTGCTATTTTTTTACCTGTAATTCTTCTAACTCCAGGCTCTTGTTTTCTCTTAGCCTCTTTTTCAACTCCATATATATTATATATGTATATTAAATATAATACCGCCATTAAGGCTCCAGCAGAAGATCCTACAGTTCCTCCTGCAACCCCTAAAGATACACTTTTCTTTATAAGGAAATATGCACATAATAAACTTAAAAATACATTGGCAACCTGTTCAATAACCGTTGCTATAGCTATTGGTGTAGCTTGAGATCTTCCTTGGAAATATCCTTTATAAGTAACTAAGACTGTTGTTATCATAATTGTTGGTGCTAAGAAAATTATTGGATAAACCATTTGTGGAGTCTGACTCATACTTGCTATAAAATTAGCACTTAACATTAAAACTATAGTAAATATTGTACCAACTACAAGTAAAAATGCTCTTGAAATCTTAAATGCTCTTAAGGCATCTTTGTAATTGCCAACTGCATCTAACTCTGAAACATATTTTGATATGGCCGTTTGTAAACCTACATTTGTTAAAGCATACACAAAAACAAATATATCATAGGTTTTGCCATATATACCCATACCAACACTTCCTACAATTCTAGTAAGAAAAGGTACATAAATTAAAGATAATAATTTAGCAACTATGCTTGCAATAGAAAGTATTGCAAAGCCTTTAGTTATAGACTGCTCTTTCATAAAAATCTCCTATCTTAAAAACTAAATCCTAAATTTAAATACATCCTTCTTTATCTTTTTAAACATTGGAGGTAATCCCTGAGCTATAGTTTTATTTTTTAAGTAATCAAACTTTTCAGGAACCTCTTTAAATGTAACTTTATAAGCATAAAGGAATTGATATGTTAATCCAAACTTATTTTCAAAGAAGGAATTCATTTTATTATCACCATATTTAAAGTCTCCAACAATAGGATTTCCTAAATGAGCTAAATGAGCTCTTAACTGATGACTTCTTCCAGTTATAAGTTCTATTTCTAATAATGAAAAGGCACCATTAGTTTGTAGAACCTTAACATCCATTTTTATTTTCTTTGTATCTGGTCTTTCAGTATCATAAACTGTTGACTTATTTAATTCATCATCTTTTGATATATATGCTTCATATTTTCCAGGCTGTATTTTTCCCTTTACTAAAGCACAGTAATACTTCTTAACTTTTCTTTCTCTTATCATCTCGTTAAGTAGTTTTAATCCTTCAAAATTCTTACCGAAAAATACTATTCCTGAAGTATTTCTATCTAATCTGTTACAAGATGCAGGAGTAAAAGTTAATTCATTTTCTGGAACATAATCTCCTTTTCTGAATAAGTATGATAATACATAGTCAGTTAAGGTTGGAGCTCCATTCTTTTTATCTGAATGAACTAATACTCCTGGCCATTTCTCAACTAAAAGCATATTTTCATCTTCATATACCACTTGAAGTGATCCTGAATCAACCATTTGGAAATTAGGCTTTTTCTTCTCCTTAGTTACTACACTTTGAAGATATCTTATCTCTATAACATCTCCGTCTAAAAGAGAATACTTTTCTTTTTGCTTCTTTCCATTTACTCTTATATCACCCTTTCTTAGGGCTTTAAATATTGCACTTAGAGGTACATCCTTTAAATATTTTCTTAAGAACTTATCTAATCTCTGTCCCGCTTCATTTGTACCTATCTCTATTTTCAAATTGCTTCACTCCTAATTTAAATCATTTTATAATTACTATTCTATAGATTAATATTAATTTACTCCCTTGTCAAATAATTTAATGCTGCTTTACATTGAATTGAAACTCCAATTGGTAATAAATTCTCGTCTATATCAAATCTACTATTATGAGCTGAATAAATAATATTTCTCTCCTCATTTCTAGCTCCTAAGAAATAAAAAGCTGAATCTCTTTCTAGGGCAAAATATGCAAAGCTTTCAACTCCAAGCTTTGGTGCTTCTTGTTCCTTAACATTTTGAGAACCAATAATTTCTTTTGCAGCTTCAGTTACTAAATCTACAACGGAGCTATTATTATAAAGACATGGATAGCTTTCTTCTATATCTATTTCACATTCTCCTCTCATGGCTGTACAAATAGATGTAGCTATTTCTCTTAGTCTTTCCTTAGCGTAAGCTCTATCTTCTAGTGTCATTGTTCTTATAACACCTTTTAATATAACCTCATCTGGTATTATATTCTGAGCAGTTCCTCCATTTATACTTCCTACTGTAACAACTGCTGGATTTACAGGCTTTATTTCTCTACTTACTATTGTTTGTAATCCTAAAACAACTTGAGAAGCCATAACTATAGGGTCTACAGCCATGTGAGGATAAGCTCCATGTCCTCCTCTTCCTTTTATCTTTATTGTGAAAGGATTAGATGCTGCATTAACTACTCCTTTTTTTATCATTATTTCTCCAGCATCTAAAGTTTCTTCAACATGAAGACCTATTATTTTTTCTACTCTAGGATTTTCTAAAACCCCTTCTTCTATCATTATAGGAGCTCCGCCTGTTGTCTCCTCTGCTGGTTCAAAGAGTAACTTAACAGTACCACTAAACTTATCTCTATGTCTACTTAATAATTTAGCTGCACCTAATAATATTGTTGTATGGGCATCATGTCCACAAGCATGCATTCTTCCTTTAACCTTTGATGAATATGAACAAGTCTTTTTATCATCCATAGGAAGACCATCAATATCAGCTCTTAAAGCTATACATCTATCTTTTTTAGAGTCATCCTTTAATGTGCCCTTTATTATGCCACATACTCCTGTTTTAGCAGTTTCTATATATTCAATACCTTCATTAGTTAAAAATTCCTTTATTTTTCCTGAAGTTCTCCACTCTTCAAAACCTAATTCAGGATTTTCATGAAAATCTCTTCTTAAAGCTACAAGTAAATCTTTTAATTCTTGAGCTTCATCCATTAAATTTATATTCATTTTAAACACCTACTTTTCATTTATAAATAATATATATATATACTATTTATTTTATATATTTTTGATTATATATTACTATGTTTTTTTCTTCAATTATATTTTATACTCATTTACGAGTATATTATTTAAGTGTATTATACTGAAAATTATAGCAACAAAGAAAATTTTTCTTTAAATCCTCTAATTTCCTTTGTTACTACCCATTTAAACTTCACAAATTATTTTTTCTATTAAATTATTTTCAATCAAAGTTCTTAAAGAAAATTTTTTATTTTCTCCTTGAACAAATTTAATTGAAATAGTATCCTTCTCTATTTTTAAAATTTCACCTATGCCAAAATAATTATGTCTTATGGCATCTCCTTCCTTTAATCCATAATCAGTTATATTACATTGGCTATCTAGATTTGTATTATTTAAAAATATAGATGGATCCTTAAATTTACCTCTTACACTTTTAGGTGCATAAAGATATAAATTATTTATGGCTCTAGTTATACCCACATAAAAAAGTCTTCTCTCCTCTTCTAAATTTTCCATACTGTTTTTATGTGGTATTGTTTCATCAACTATATTTACAATGTGAACATCATTAAACTGCATTCCCTTTACCCCATGCATGGTGCTTAATATAACAGAGTCTATATTACCTTTAGAATTTAAGTTTTCTAAATTTTCTTCAACGCTTTCTATGTGAGAAAGAAAAGTGATTATAGATTTAAATTCCATAGCTGAACTTTTAAATTCTTCTACAATATCTAATAAATCCTCTTGATTTTGCTTAAATTTAGATGAATACTCTCTTATATACTGACTATACTCTAAATCACTTAATATAAAATCAATAGCACTATTTAAGGAAAGTTTATTTAAATAAGCTATGTCACTTTTTAACTCCTCAAACTTTCTCATTTGAAATGGATGTACGCCTTCCACATTCATTAATATATCAAAAACATTTTCTTTCTTCTTAGAATTCATCACTCCATAAATAGCGCTTTTTGAAACATATCTAAAGGGTTTGTTTATTATTTTATTAAAATCTTCTTTATTAAATGGATCTATTGAGAGTCTTAAATACGCAATTAAATCTCTACATATAAAATGATTAAAGAAATTATACTCTTTATCTAAAAGCTTAAAGGGAATCTTTTTTCTAATAAAGGCATCAATAAAACTTCTACTCTCCATATTTGTTCTATACAAAATAGCAGTATCAGAATATTTATTCCCTAATCTTTTGCTTTCTTCTATTTTTAAAGCAATTATATTTGCTTCCTCAGACTCATTAAAGGGCTTTTTAAGTTCTATTTTCCCTTGATTTTCATTAAAAGCTATTATTTCTTTTTGGTATCTCTCTTTATTATGCTTTATAACATCCTTAGATACTTCCACAATATTTTTTAAGCTTCTATAATTATATTTTAAATAAACCTTCTCACTACCTTCAAAGTTCTCCTCAAAGTTTATCATACATTTAGGAGTTGCTCCTCTAAAGGAATATATACTTTGGTCCTCATCTCCAACACAAAAAACTTCATTATTTATAAGTCTTAAAAATTCTAATTGAACTTCATCACAATCTTGAAATTCATCAACTAATATATATTTTATTAAATTTCTATAATATCCTAATATATGATGATTTTCTTTTAAAAGAGTTACGGCTTTTATTTGTAAATCATCAAAATCTAAAAGTCCTCTCTCATTTTTAAAAGTTTCATATGCTTCATAGCATTTATCAAAAATATCATAAGTCATTGATATTTCTAAATTCTTAGAAGAAACTTTCTTTCTAGATATGTTATTTAATACTTCTTTTATTTTTTCATCACTTACCTCTTCTATATAAGAGGATAATACTTTCCTTATAATATTATAAGAATCCTTAGACTCTATAAGCCTTATTTCATCCTTATTTCTAAGTAAAATTTTATAAAAAAGTCCATGAAAGGTTCCAAAGAATGGAATAACACCTTCCTTATGCATTTCTTTAAATCTACTTTTCATATTTTCTGCTGCCGCCTTAGTAAAAGTTATTACTATAACATGTATTCCTTTAACCTTTCTTTCTTCTAAAAGATATTTAATTCTATTTAATATTACTGTTGTCTTTCCTGCTCCTGGTGGAGCTATAACAAGGACACTTTTACTACTTGCTCTTACAGCTTCATTTTGATATTTATCTAAATTAGACATTATAATTCTCCTAATATTTAATAAAATTTATTTTAATTATTGACTAAAATTAATCTAGTAAACCATAATATTTATTAACATATATATTGTAATAATTCTAACTACTGGTTACAATAGTTATTGATAACTTATGAAAAGGAGATAATTTTTATATGGATTATAAGTTTGATGTAAAAAACCCTAGAAATCTTACAATGCTAGTTGATTTCTATGAACTTACTATGGCAAATGGATATTTTAAAAATGGCATAGAAAATAAAATTGCCTATTTTGATATGTATTTTAGAAGAGTACCTGATGGTGGCGGCTATTGTATAATGGCTGGTGTTGAGCAATTAATCGAATACCTATCAAATCTAAACTTTTCAGAAGATGATATAGCCTATTTAAGATCAAAGGAATTATTTTGTGATGAATTCTTAAACTTTTTAATAAATTTCAAGTTTACTTGTGATGTTTGGGCAATTCCAGAAGGAAATCCTGTCTTCCCAAATGAACCTTTAGTTATTGTTAAGGGTCCTGTAATACAAGCACAGTTTGTAGAAACTATGATACTTCTTACTATAAATCACCAAACACTTATAGCTACTAAGGCTAATAGAATATGTAGGGCAGCTAAGGATAAGACTGTAATGGAATTTGGTTCTAGAAGAGCTCAAGGATATGATGGAGCAATTTATGGAGCAAGAGCTGCTGCCATAGGTGGTTGTGATTCTACAGCATGTACAATAGCTGATCAAATGTTTGATATACCTGCCATAGGAACTATGGCTCATAGTTGGATTCAACTTTTTGGAGACGAATATGAGGCATTTAAGGCCTGGGCAGTGGCATATCCTGATAACTGTACATTATTAATAGATACTTATAACGTTTTAAAGTCTGGTGTTCCTAATGCTATTAAGGTATTTGATGAGGTTTTAAAACCTTTAGGAAAAAGGCCAAAAGGAATAAGAATAGATAGTGGTGATATAACTTATCTATCTAAAAAATGTAGACAGATGTTAGATGAAGCTGGATATCCAGATTGTAAAATAATAGTTTCAAATTCTCTAGATGAATATATAATAAGAGATGTATTAAGCCAAGGAGCTTCAATAGATGCCTTTGGAGTTGGAGAAAGACTTATAACAGCTAGATCAGAACCTGTTTTTGGTGGAGTTTATAAATTAGTTGCAGTAGAAGACGAAGAAGGTAATATAATTCCTAGAATAAAGATAAGTGAAAATGAAGAAAAAATAACAAACCCTGGATTTAAGAGAATAATAAGAATATTTGATAATAATACTCATACAGCCTTAGCTGATTTAATTCTTTTAAATGATGAAGAAATAGATACTACTAAACCATTAGAGATTTTTGATCCTATTCATGTTTGGAAAAGAAAAACATTAACTAATTATTACGTTAAAGATTTACTAGTTAAAATATTTGAATATGGAAAAGTATGCTACAAAAATCCAACAGTAATGGAAATTAGAGATTACGCTCAAAAAGAGTGTGAAAAACTTTGGCCAGAAATTTTAAGATTTGAAAATCCTCATACTTATTATGTGGATTTATCAAATGGTTTATGGAATTTAAAACATAATTTACTTCATAGATATTCTAGCATATATAAATAGCACTTATATTTTTAAAAAATAAGAGACGCTTCATTAATGTGAAGCGTCTCTTATTAATTTACTTGACTTAAAACTAGATTTGATTTTTCATAATCATCCTCAAGTAAAAAACTTTTGTCTAAATACATAGAAAATACACACTCTTCTCCTGTGATTTTCTCATTCATTGGACATTCCTTATAACACTTAAATTTCTCCCTCTCATTTGACCAAAATGGACAATACGCCATATTATACTCTCAATCCCCTCTTAAATTAATTATAATATAGTCTTTAACCCTGAATTCTTTATAACTGTAATGTTTGTAAGCTCATTTTGGAAAGCTTTAAGTAAAGCCTTTTCTAAAACTTTTTCGTGATCAAAATTCTCAACGTTTTTACATACAGCAAAAACTTTGTTAGTCTCTCCCATAACATTTTTATAAGTTAATGTAACATTTGGTTTTTCATATAATACATCAACAATTTTTATACCCCATGATAAACAAGCAAAATCTCCATCTTTTTTTAAGAAGCTTAAATCTTTTAATTTTTTAGTTTCTTGATTAGGATCTGTAACAATAATTAATTCATCTCCAACTTTATACTTTGACATAATTAACCTCCTAAGTAATTTATTTATATAGTAAAGTTTACCACTCCTTTAACTTTAAGTAAAGTATTACAAGGTTCTATTTTTCTTTAATTTATTTACATATATTACTTTTATTGTTTATTATGTATTGATTTTATTTGTAAAAATTTTATATTAATAATTTTTTTATTGAATTCCCCAAAAATTTTTTAAAAAATATAAGGTTTTTATAACATATTAATATTAATTTTAATTTCTTTACTTGCAATTATCTTTTTATACAAGTAAAATAGTTAATAGCGTTTAAAAATATTTAAAATAAAATTCATTAAAATAAAAGTATTTTTAGATATATTAAAACTTTTAATACTTTTTATATAAAAAAAAGAACAGTAAAAACTGTTCTTAAAGGAAAATGAAATGAACATGGAAAAACTTTGTTAATTAATTAACAACCTTTAAATAAATTTTATCATAAAAAGGCTATTTTTACAAGTTTTTTTTATTAATTTTCTTAAATAATATTCAATAAAAATCAAGATTATTTCATGTTAAATAGTATTAAAAGATAATCTTTGACATATAATAATTATTATTATATAATATATTTAATTCTTATATATGATAGGGATGGTGGAAATGGACAATATAACTACTATTTTTAAAGAAAAAAAATTAAAACTAACTCCTCAAAGGATTGCTGTTTATAAATACTTAAAGGGTACGAAAGAACATCCGTCTGCTGAGACTATTTACAAGGCTTTACAGGAAGATTACCCTACAATGTCATTAGCTACAGTTTATAAAGCGTTAAAAACTCTTGTAGAAGTGGAATTAATACAAGAAATTAACGTTGGTGAAGGAAACTTTAGATATGATGGTAACTCAAATGATCACTGTCATGTTCAATGTTTAGCTTGTGGTAGAGTTGATGATCTTGAGAATTTAGATTATACTCATCTAAATGAAGAAGCCCAAAAACATTCAAACTATAGAATACTTTCAAACAAAATGTATTTCTATGGAATATGTGAAGAATGTCAAAATAAACATGAATAAAAAAGAGTGGTAATTTACCACTCTTTTTTATATTTAAATATTAATTTTTATAAAGTCTATATTTTAACCAAATAAAATTATTTAGCTAATTCATATAAAGCTTTTGCATATATTTTGCTTATTAAAATTAAGTCATCTATTTTAATGTATTCATTTGGTTTATGAATAACATCTGGTTCTCCAGGGAATATTGGTCCAAATGCTACTATATTAGGCATTTCCTTAGCATATGTACCTCCTCCAATAGACATTAATTCTCCTTCTTTTCCAGTTTCCTCTTTATATACATTCTTTAAAGTCTTTATTAAAGGATGATCTGGAGAGAAATATAATGGTTTTTGATGTTCAAAGTTTTCTATTTCTATGCCAGTACCTTTTATTCTTTCATTAAAAGGAGTCATCATATCATCTAAAGTCTTAGTTACAGGATATCTTAAGTTTAAAGTAAGTCTTCCTACTTTATCATTTAAATCAATCACTCCAACATTAAAGCTTAATTTTCCTGATGCTTCATCTTGTAATAAGATTCCAAATTTTTCTCCATAGACATCTTCACCTATGTTATCATTTAAGAATTTAACGAAAGCTTTTATATCTTCTTGTGCTAAATTTAATTCTGCTAAAATTTTAATAGTTTGCATTATAGCGTTTATACCCTTTTCTGGAGTACTACCATGAGCTGAGACACCAAATACTTTTAACTCTATTTCATCATTTTTATGTGATACTTCAAATTTTATATTATTTTCTTTAGCAAATTTTGATATTTCTTCACAAACCTTATTTGCTTCCTTAGCTTTTAATTTTGTTTCACAAAGACTAGCAACTACATTTGATGCTATTCCACCCTTTATACTCTCAACTAATACATCTCCATCAGTTGTTTTTTCTCCAAAAGTTTTAACAATGTCAAAAATAGTGATACCCTTTTCTCCATTTATTATAGGGAATTCTGCGTCAGGAGTAAATCCTGCTACTGGAGCCTTTTCATGTTCTAAATAGTATTCTATATCCTTGCTTCCAGTCTCTTCATTAGTACCAAATATTATTCTTATTTTCTTTGATAAAGGTAATCCTAATTCTTTTATAGCTTTTAATCCATATAATGATGCCATTATTGGACCTTTGTCATCAGTTGTACCTCTTCCATATATTTTTCCATCATGTATTTCTGCACCATATGCTGGGTAAATCCAATCATCACCTTCTGGAACAACGTCTAAGTGTCCTAAAGCTGCTACATACTCTTCTCCATCACCATATTCAGCATACCCTACATGTCCATCTAAATTAACTACTTTAAACCCTAATTTTTTTGAAATTTCTAAGGCGCATTCTAAAGATTTAGAAACTCCTTCCCCAAAAGGCATACCCTCTTTTGGTTCATCCTCAACACTTTTGATTCTAATAATATTTTGTACTGACTCAATTAAATCATCTTTCATTTCATCAATTTTGCTACTTATTAAATTCATTTTTGACACTTCCTCTCATCAACTTTAAGTTAACAAAATATTAATATATATTATTAATATTTTACCACATTTCAACAAAATTTTCTAATCTATTTTATTAAAATGATGAATTAAGAAGTTAAGATATAAACTTTACATACTTAATAATAAAAATAGCAAGCCATTTATATATGACTTGCTATTTTTATTTAAGCAATTACTTCTTTTCTACTCTTTGCTGATTCAAATTTAGTGATTATTAAGTTTAAAATAACACCTATTAAAGCTGCTAAGCTTAAGCCTGATATGCTTACAGCTTCACTTATTTCAATTCCTATAGGCTCTGACATAAATAAGCCTGATAAACCTACAAAAATTATTGATCCCATTAATATTAGGTTAGTTTTATTTAATTTAACCCCTTCATTTTTTATAGTTTTAACTCCCACTAAAGCAATCATTGAGAATAGCATTAAGCTTATTCCTCCCATTACTGATTGTGGAATTGTTCTTATAACCGCTCCAAACTTAGCTATAAAGCTTAGTATTATGGCAAAAACAGCTGTTAATCTTAAAATTGATGGATTATAATTTTTAGTTATAGCTAAAACTCCTGTATTTTCACCGTAAGTAGTATTAGCTGGTCCCCCTAATAAAGATGCAACTAAAGTTGCCAATCCATCTCCTAATACTGTTCTATTTAGTCCTGGATCTTCTATAAAGTTTTTACCTACAACTTGTCCATTAGTAGTTATATCTCCTATATGCTCCATTGATACAGCTAAAATAACTGGTAAAGTTATCATTATTGCTCCAAAATCAAATTTTGGCAATGTAAAGTTTGGTACTGCAACCATTGTACTTTGTTGAATTAAACTTGTATCAACTTGTCCTAAAATTAAACTTAAAGTATATCCTACACAAACTGCTGTTATTATTGCTAACTGTGAAAAAAATCCCTTTCCAAACTTACTTATTATTAATGCTAATCCTAATGTAGTACAAGCTATTAAAACTGAAGTCATAGCTCCTGTTTCTCCAGCTATTAAAGATTTTACCCCAGCCATTTCTAAGGCATTAGGTATAAGATTTAACCCTATAACCATTATCATTGGGCCAACTACCCTTGCAGGTAAAAATCTTTTTATTTTATCTACACCTATTTTCTTTATTCCAAAAGAAATTAATACATAAGCTAATCCTGCAAAGAATATACCTCCTTGTGCATATCTTAAATCTCCATATTTAGATGCAATTACTTGTATTACAGGTATAAATGCAAAGGATGATCCTAAAAATACTGGAACTTTTCCTTTAGTACATAAGTGGAATATTAAAGTACCTATCCCTGCTGTGAATAAAGCTACTGATGGATCTAAGCCTGTTACTAGTGGTACTAGTATTGTAGCTCCAAACATAGCAACTAAATGTTGTAATCCTAAAATTCCATTTTTAAAGTAAGAGAAAATTCCTAATGTTTTAATACTTCCTTGCTCTTTGCTTATTAATTGTTGTGCCATAATTTAAGCCTCCTTATTTTTTCTTAAGGAGAAAGCTCTGCTTCTCCTTTTTTCAGCCTCACGGGACTGATTTAAAAAGGTAAAAATAAAACTTCTTACCAAAGAGATTACAGGCAAGAAGTTAATTCTTTAAACTAAATAAAATTTTTATTTATAATCTAAATAATTAATTCTTGTAGCCTCTCTGGACTATCTTTAAAGAATAGTTTTATTTTATTAGATTATATTTAAATTAATATTATTTTTCAATATATAATTTAGCTTTTTACATTTTATTAATATAATTAATACTTAGTTAATTTGCTCCAAATTTCAGGATGAACTTTTTTAATGTTTATAATTTTAAAAGTTTTACTATCTACAAAAGTTTGTAAAGTTCTTCCTGTAGCTACAAGCTTATTATGATTTTCTCTTTTTACTGTGTATTTTAATGAAACCTTAATAGGTGTTATTTCATCATACTCAGTTTCTATTATTAAGTTATCTCCATATCTTGCTGCATCTATATATTTACATTGAGTCTCTACTAAAGGCATCATAATCCCGTGGTCTTCCATTTCCTTATATGTAATTCCAAATTGTTCTATAAAATCTTCTCTTGCAACTTCAAAATATATATAATAATTGGCATGATGTACAACCTGCATTGCATCTGTTTCAGCATATCTTACTTTAATTTTGCTTATACTTTTCATATAAAATACTCCTTATAAAAAAACTTATTTTCATATTGTAATTTTATATTATTTTATTTTGATTTTCAAACCTTTTATAACTTTACATTTTATTTATATCTAACTAAAATCAACACTAACTTTAAATAATTCCATGTTTATATAATAAAAACTCTGCCTTAAGTTATAAGCTTAAAACAGAGTCATTATCTAAAATAAAAAGTTTATTGTTATATGTCCTTTTGAATTTTCTCCTATTTCACATTCAACACCAAAAACATCTTTTATATTTTTAGGAGTTAAAACTTCTTTTGTTTCTCCTCCATAAACTACTTTTCCTTTATCAATCATATATACTTTATTACAGTAAGCTGAAACTAAATTCATATCATGAAGTGCAGCTAATACGGTTATATTTAACTCTTTAACTATATTCATTATTTCTATTTGATACTTAATATCTAAATGATTTGTAGGTTCATCTAATAAAAGAATTTCTGTTTTTTGTGCTAAGGCTCTTGCTAATAATACCCTTTGTTTTTCTCCTCCTGAAAGATTCAGAAAATCTCTATCCTTATATTCAAGCATATTAACCTTTTCTAAAGCCTCTCTTACTATGTCATAATCTTCTTTATTGTCTAATTGAAAAGTTCTTTTATATGGATTTCTTCCCATAAGAACAATATCTTTAACCTTAAAGCTAAAATTATATTGATTAAATTGGCTTACTACTGCTAATTCTCTTGCCATTGACTTTATGCTAATACTGTCTATTTCTTTACCATTTATGTATATTGCCCCACATTTTTTATCAATTAACTTATATATAGTTTTTAATATGGTTGATTTTCCGCTTCCATTTGGCCCTATAAGCCCAACAAAATCACCCTTATTAACATGAAATGAAACTCCCTTTATAATTTCACTCTTGTTTATAGAAACTTCTAACTCTTCTAATCTTATCATAATCCTTACTCCTTTTCTCTAGTTCCTTTTACCATAAGCCATAATAAGAAAGGGGCTCCTATTACAGAGGTAATTATTCCTATAGGAAGTTCCATATTAGTAATAGCACATCTAGCAATTACATCTGCCCATATAAGAAATATAGCTCCAACTAAAGCACTAAAAGGTAGTAAAGTTTTATGATCCGTTCCAAATATAAGTCTTACAATGTGTGGAATCATAATTCCAACAAAGCCTATAGTTCCACATACTGATACAATAACTCCAGTTATTAAAGATGAAAGTATCATATATATTTTTCTATGCTTTTCAATATTTAACCCTAAGGTAATAGATGTTTCATCTCCTAATACCATTAAGTTTAAATTTCTATATTGAGTAAAGAAGTATATTAGTGGTATAACTGATATTGCTATGGGAAGAACTATATTACTCCATTCCGCTCCAGCCAAACTTCCCATCATCCAAAAGTTAACTGTTCTTATGCCTTCGTTATCCTTTGATAAAAATATTATTAAGCTTGTAAGTGATGAACATATAGAACTTATAACCATACCAGCTAATATCATCTTAAAAGGAGTTATACGCCCACCTATTTTCGCTAAAAAGTACACAAATATAGATGCAATTAAAGCTCCTAAAAATGCTCCTAAGGGTGCTCCAAAGCTTGATAACACTCCTGAAAATCCTATTAATATTGAAAATGTAGCACCTAAGGATGCTCCAGATGACAATCCTAGTATGTAAGGATCACCTAAAGGGTTTTGTATAGTAGCTTGCATAATTACACCAACCATAGCTAAGGCCATACCTGCAAAAGCTCCTAAAAGCACCCTAGGCATTCTCACTCCCCATATTATATCAAATAAAGTACTATTTAATATTTCATCTAAATTTCCAATCTTAATTCCAAAAACCTTATATAAAAACACTCTATAAACATCATAAGGTGGAATATCAACAGCTCCAAAAGATATTCCTAATATTATAGATGATATAAAAAGTAAAATTAACAAAACTGCAATGAAAACTTTTTTGTCTTTTCTCCAACTTAAATTAAACAACCTTATTTATCTCTCCCTAAAATATATTATTAAACTCTAAGAAACTATTTTTAAGCTTAGTTCCTTAGAGTTTATATTTTACTTAATTTATTTTAATAAGTCTGGGTATAATCCCTTTGCTATTCTTTCTATTCCCTCTACAGTTCTTGCACCACCTGCATATGTTTCTGAAAGAGGAGTATATATTATTTTATTTTCTTTTATTGCAGTTACATTTTTTAAAGCTGGATTTTCTAATAATGCTTTTTCTTCTTTGTTATCTTTATTTTGATTTAAGTAATGTATAAGAACTATAGCATCTGGGTTCATTTCTATTATATTCTCAACTCCAACACTACCTGATTCCTTTGCCACATTAGTACCACCAGCTTTTGAAACCATATCTGAAACTAAGGTTTTAGGCCCATAAACTCTATATTTATTTTCTCCTTCACCTTCTATTACTAAAACTTTCATAGGTTCTTTAACTGATTTTATTTTTTCAGAAATATTATTTATTCTTTCTTTCATATCATCAACATATTTAGTTGATTTTTCTTCTATATTAAATATCTTACCTATATCATTTATATCATAATAAACATCATCTAAAGTCTGCTCTTTTGAAATACCAGAGTTTCTTTGAATAAAAGTTTTAACTCCTTTTTCATTCCATGATTCTACAGAACCTAGATTTTTATCTGAAAATACACTTTTCCATCCCATTATTAAATCTGGATTTAAAGCTAAAACAGCTTCCTTACTTGGATATGTTTCTGATAGAACATTTATATTTTTATACTTATCTTCTAATCTTGGAAGTATAGGACTATCCATAAATGATGTTCCAACTAAGGAATCCTGTAGATCTAAATCAAGCATTATTTCTGTAGTAGTCTGATTTGTACTAATAACCCTCTTAGGTTTACTTTCAAAAGTTTCCTGAAATTCCTTTCCACTTTGATCATATGTACTTATTGTTACTGGATACCCTTCCTCATTAGTATTTTTTGAAGTTGTACTTCCCTTTGAACTTCCAGTACATCCTGCTAAAGCTAAGGAAAATACTAATCCTATAGTAGCTAAACCTAAAATTCTTTTTCTTCTCATTTTATCCCCCTGTTATTTCAAAATATTTTTAACGTATTTTACTGTTTCATCTATATCAGAAAAACATCTACCATAATCCACCTTAGGCTTTTCAACTATTATTAATTTAATATTTGAATCTAGTGCAGCCTTTGCTTTTTCTAAAGCTCCTCCTCTTTCACCACTATCTTTAGTTAAAAGAGCCTTTGCCTTGTATTCATATATAAAAGCCTTGTTAAGTTCATAGCCAATAGGGCCTTTTATAGCAATTATATCTTCTATCTTAACCCCTAAATCTATAAGATCATTCATAACCTTTTTTGAAGGTAATACTCTATGAATAACTCTATTTTCAAGAGAAGATTCTAATATCTGCTTTACTCCATTACTTCCTGTGGTGTTTAAAATTGGTCCATTAATAGTAGAGTCTAATTCTTTAAGTTTCTCTAATCCACTTATTCTAATAATATTAGGATTGTCTAACTCTTTTAGTACACCATTTCTTTCATATCTTATGTATTCTATATTTAATTTCTTACATACTTTTATTGTGTTTTCACTAACATTCTTTGCATAAGGATGAGAAGCATCAACTATTCCTTTTAAATTAAATTCCTTAGCAAAATTTAAAAGTCCTTCTTCATCTAAAGGTTTTGTATTCATAAATGCAACAGGGAATTCTTTTAAAAGTTCCCCACCATATTCTGTAGCTGTAGATATAACTATTTTTTCTTCAAATCCCTTAAGCTTTTGTAAAAACTCTCTTCCTTCTGAAGTTCCTAATATAAGTGCAATCACATTCTCACCCCATTAGTTTTATTTTTTTATTTTATATCCTCTTGGAGTTACAAAATATCCATCTTTAATATAACTTTTTGAGTTTCCTATGATTACTATTGAGAACATATCAACTACTTCATCATTAAAGTCTTTTAAAGTAAATATTTCTTTACTTTCTCCTTCTCTTAAAGCATTTCTAACAACTGCTATAGGAGTTTCCTCTCCTCTAAATTCCTTAATTATATCAACACACTCTCTTAAATAGTGTGGTCTTCCCTTACTCTTTGGATTGTAAAGAGAAATTACGAAATCTCCCTCTGCTGCTAAACGAACTCTTTTCTTTATATCTTCATAAGGAGTCATTAAATCACTTAAACTTATGTTACAGTTATCATGCATTAAAGGAGCACCTAAAACTGATCCTGCTGCACTAGATGCTGTAATACCAGGTATTATTTCAACATTTTCATCTTTTCTCATCTCTAAGATAAGTCCAGCCATGCCATAAATCCCTGAATCTCCAGTACTTATTAAAGCAACTTTTTTATCCTTACTAAGTTCTAAGGCTTCTCTGCATCTTTCCTCTTCTCCACGCATACCAGTTTTAAAGATTTCCTTATCTTTTATTAAGTCTTTAACCATTTCTATATATTTAGTGTAACCAACTATTATATCAGATTCTTCAATAGCTTTAACTGCTCTTAAAGTCATTTCATCTAGTCCACCTGGTCCAATTCCAATTACATATAATTTTCCCATTATTATTCCTCCTTATTATGTAGCTTAAGTTGTAAAGTATTATGGTTATAAGCTTATTAAAACTTTTACTTTTCTACCATACTTTTAAACAATTTCTAAGACATTTATCTTAATAGAGTTTTTTCTACCTTTATAAAGCTTACTTCCCTTTGCTTTACCTTTTAAGCTCTCCAATAGTTAACGTCATTCCATTTTTCTTTAGTTTATTTACTATAATATTTCCATTCATTAAAAGAACTGCTGGCTCTGATACAGCTCTTACTCCAACAGATTTTTCTACAAAATCACTGCCTTCAAATTCATCTTGAACACTCTTAATCTCATCCTTAGAAAATGTTTCAAAAGGACAATTTAAATATTCACTTAAATCTAAAATAGCCTTTTCCTCTTTTTTCAAATCTATTGATCCTATTTTTAAGACAGCTCTCTTATCAATATTTAAATCCTTAAGTGAATATTTAACAAAATCTATTAACTCTTGTGAAGGCACTCCTTTTCTACAACCTACTCCAAGTAATATATTTTTTCTTATTAATCTTAAAACTCCCTTAAGATTTTCCTCTTCACTTTTTTCCTTATTAGTTATCCAAAGAGTATTGTCTTTTAATAAATATGTACTTTCATAACCTAAAGGCAATTTAATTAAATTATTATCATCTAAAAAATAAACTTTTTTATTGTTTACTAACCTTGAAGCCATGTCTTTAGCCTTTTTTAAATCTTCTATAATAAGATTATTACTTTTAGCAACCATGTCTGGTGCAACTTTATTTTGGTTATCTGTGGCAGTTGTTATAACTGGAGTGTTATTTAAAACTTTGCTTACTTCTAAAGTTAATTCATTGGCTCCACCAATGTGTCCTCCCGCTAAACTTATAGTAAACTTATTATTTACATCAACCACAACAATCCCTGGATCCTTATCTTTTTTTACTATAAAAGGAGTTATAGCTCTAACTGCAATTCCTGTTGAACTTATAAAAATAACATTCTTACAAGTTTCAAACATTTCCTGCGTGACTCCTTTTAAAGAAAAATCTTTACATTTACTTTTATAAATTCCTTTGAAACTAATATTATTTTCAAAGAAAAAATCCTTAAGCTTATCCCCTATAAAGTCTCCCTTTTCAGTAACACTTATTATTCCAATCATATTTATTCAATTCCTTTTCTGAACATATGAGTAAAATGCTTATCATAAAGAAGACTCTTCTCATAATTACAGTCAATGAAATCTCCAACTAATATTTGAGCACATTTATTTATACCAGCTTCCTTAACCTTTTCTGATATATTTTCTAGTGTTCCTATGATTATTTCTTGATCATCCCATGTTGCTCTAGAAATTACAGCTATAGGAACATCTTCTCTTCCATATCCTCTTTTTAATTTTTCAACTACCTTATCAATCATTGATATAGAAAGGAATAATGCCATAGAAGCTCCAATTCCTGCTAACTTTTCTAAATCTTCTGTTTCTGGTACTGGTGTTCTTCCTTCAACTCTAGTTAATATAACAGTTTGAGTTACTGATGGAAGAGTAAACTCTTTCTTTATGGCTGAAGCTGCTGCTGTAAATGAACTTACTCCAGGTACAACCTCATATTGTATATTGAACTTATCTAGTTCATCCATTTGTTCCTTAATAGCTCCATATATTGATGGATCTCCAGTGTGAAGTCTTACTATTACTTTATCTTCACCATCATTTTCTTTTATAACTTCAACTACCTCTTCTAAAGTCATTGAAGCTGAGTTATATATTTTAACTCCTTCTTTACAAACATTTAAATGTTCTTTGCTTACTAAAGATCCTGCATATATTACAACATCTGCTTTTTCTAATAAATTTCTTCCTCTAACAGTTATTAAATCAACAGCTCCTGGACCTGCACCTATAAAATATAACATTTTATCCCTTGCCTCCTAATAAAATACGATTTTTTATTTATAATTTTTCTCTATTTACTTGCTAGTATTAAAGACATGTAATCTCTATGATTTAAGATTTCTTCTCTAGTTCTTAGAACTTTTTCCCCTTCTCTACCTGCTCTACTAACTAACACATAGTCAAATCCTTTTTCTTCTAAGACATCTAAAACTTCTTCTTCTTTTTTATAAACTTTCATTATTACAATGAACTTTTCATCCTTTATGTCATGTACTCTGCCTGCTGGAAGAACAAGTAATGGTTCGTTACCTACAACTAATGTTCTATCAACTATGCTAGCTGCAGCACAGAAAGATGTTATTCCTGGAATAGTTTTTACATGGAAACCATGGTCTTCTACATAATTTAATAAATGTATATAAGTACTATAAACATAAGGATCCCCTATAGTTAAGAAACTTACATTTTTTCCTTCTTTAAGTTTTTCTAAAATAAAGTCATAAGCCTCTTTAACTTTTAATTCTCTGTTTTTCTTTCCCATTGGAAAATGTTTAACAGCTATTTCTGTTCCTTCTTTTATATATTCCTGAGCTGCTATTAATGCTATGCTCTCTCCACCTTCTTCTGCACTTGGTGCTACTATAACATCACTATTTTCAATAGCCTTTACTGCCTTTATTGTTAATAGTTCACTATCTCCTGGTCCTACACCTATTCCATATAATATTGCCATTAATTTTCCTCCTTAAATGCCTTAACAATAAAAATTGGATTATTGCTAATCATCATGTATGTATTTTCTCTATTTTTACTTATGTTAACTAAAGAAATTTCTGTTTTATATTCTAATTTCTTTAAAAATTCTATTGCATTATATGCATTGTTTAAAGTTATAAAGTTTAATACTAAAACTCCATGCTCTTTTAAGATTTCATCTGATATATTTATAATTTTTTCAAGGCCTCCACCAGAGCCTCCTATAAATATAGAGTCAAATTTTGAAATTTTTTCTTTTTTAATTTCCTTTGTAAGTGATTCCATATGTTCTATAGCATCCCCCTCTAAAAGAGTAACATTATTACAATTAAATTTTTTTAAGTTCTCCTTAGTTACTCTTATGGCTTCTTCATCTCTTTCTATAGAAAATACAGCTCCCCCTTCTATAAATTTAGAAGCTTGAATAGTAATACTACCAGTTCCACTTCCTATATCTAAAAAATTAGAATCTTTATCTAAATCTAATTTACTAATAGTAAGGATTCTAATATCCTCTTTTGTCATAGGACATTTTCCTCTTATAAACTCTGAATCTTTTATAAACTTCATATATCCTCCAAAGGAAAATTTATCTTTCAATTATTATTACAGATAAATCTCCATAATCCTTTTCGCAAATTTCTCTTGGGCTTCCAATTGTTATATTTTCATCTTCATAAGAAAGATTTTCTCCAACATATATAGTACATTCTATAGAATTTTCTATTAACCTTTTACTTAGCTCAGAAGGAGTATTTTTTTTATCTGTTAACCAAATAGAAAGTTTATTTTCCTTCACAACTTCTATAAAATTTTCTTCTCTTCCATGCATACTTCCAACAAAAGCATCATTCCAAGTCTTATTAACCCTACATGTTAAATATTGAAAAGAACTTATTCCAGGAACAATAGAAACTTCTCCCTCATAATTTTTACATATATAATTTGTAATTCCATAAAAGGTTGGATCTCCTGAGGCAACTATTGAAATCCTCTTTTCCTTATTTTCATTTAGAAATTCTATTATTTCTTTTAAACCTTTTACTCTCTTAAATCTTTCATCATTTATACTATTTAAAAACTTTAAGCTAGAAATTGCTCTTTCAAAACCAACTATATAATCACTTTTTTCTAGTTCCTTAATAACTTTAGGAATTATATAGTCTTCATGGCCTGGTCCTAATCCTAATATTTTAACCAAAAGCCTTCATTCCTTTCTAATTTAAGTTTAATCAAACAAGTTTGAATTTTTAGATTCATATAGTAACTTCATTTCCTTTGATCCATAGTACATAAGAATATTAAAGTTTGCTTCACCATAAGCATATATATCTAATCTCTTTAGTACCTTTTCTCCAATTCTTTCATATAACATAGGAAAATCCTCTCCAAGAAGTCTTACGGCACCTTCACTTGTTTTTTGATCTAAAACTTTTTGTACTAGTTCTAAATCATATCCCATTAAGGTAAGCTCTAGGGCTATAACTTCTAATCTAACATCTGAAACCCTACTATGTGTATTGAAACATCCAAAGGCAATCTTGCTTAACTTTCCTATATGTCCTACTATGGTTAAATCCTTTATTCCTTGAGCTAAGGCACACTCTATAGAAAAACCTACATAATTAGATATAACAACTATATTGTCTTTTTTGTATCCTCTTTCTCTTAAGAATCTTTCTCCCATATTTCCAAATACAAATACAAGATCTTTATTATTTACGGCTTTTTGTCTTATTTCAATTCTTATAGATTCCTTTAAGGCCTCTTCTGACATTGGATAAACTATTCCTGTAGTACCAAGTATTGATATTCCATCAACTATACCTAATCTAGGGTTAAATGTTTTCTTAGCAATCTCTCTTCCTCTTGGAACAAAAATTGTTATTCTAACTCCCTTATCCTTAGGAAGTACACTTAAGACTTCTTTTTTTATCATTTCTCTAGGTACTGGATTTATGGCAGGTTGTCCTTTTTCTACAAAAAGACCCTCTTTAGTTACTACTCCAACGCCTTCTCCTCCACATAGTTCAAAGCCTTCTTCAATTTCTTCTGCCTTTGCAAAGATTTCAAGACCTGAGGTAGCATCTATGTCATCTCCCCCATCTTTTACTATGGAGCAAGATATTGAATTTTTTTCGACCTGTATATCTTGTATTTCTAAATTAAGTTTTATATTTTTAGGAGTATCTATTTCTATAACACTTATGTCTTTTTTATTAAAAAGCATATAAGTGGCGGCTTTAGCAGCAGCTGCTGCACAAGACCCTGTAGTGTATCCACATCTAAGTTTCTTTCCACCGCTTTCTATATACATATCAAACATTTAGATTACCTTCTTTATTACATATCTCTTTTATAATTCATATAAAGTAATGCATTTATTATAGCTGCTGCTACTGTACTTCCACCTTTTCTTCCCTTAACTCTTATATAAGGAATTCCAAGTTCATCTAAATCTTCTTTACTCTCACTAGCCCCTACAAAACCAACTGGAACTGCTACTATAAGCTTTGGATTAGCTTTTCCTTCCTTAATAAGTTCTCTAAGTTTAAATAAGGCAGTTGGAGCGTTTCCAAAAACAAATATATCTACATTTTCCTTTGCTGCAAGTTCAACTCCTGCCATTGATCTAGTTATTTCTTTTTCTTTAGCTAATTTAAATACCTCTTCTAATCCAACATAGCATTCAACTGATGCATTTAATTCTTTTAATGCTCTTTTGTTCATTCCTGATAAAGCCATTGTTGTATCAGTATATATTTTAGCTCCATTCTTTAATGCAGAAACTCCTGCCTCTATAGCACCTTCACTTATTTCTATTAAATCTTGATATTCAAAATCCGCAGTAGTATGTATAACTCTTTTTACTATTTGTAATTCCTCTTCTGAAAAATTATGTTCATGCATTTCAGAACCTATAATTTCAAAACTTCTTTTTTCAATTCCCATAGGGCTTTTCATGTAATCCATTATTTCATTTCCCTTCTATGTTTCTTCTTTTTAGTTTCTCCAAGTCCTTTATATGTACCATTAATAACATCATTAATTCTATCTATGTATAAATTTCCAAACTCTTCGTATTCTCCTAAGCCTTTTAAAATAACATTAGCCTTTATTCCTTCACTTTCAAATCTGCTCTTCCATGAATCTTCTTCATCTGAAGCCATATCATTTTTAGCATGATCTCCAGCTACAACCATTAAAGGAATTATTGTTATTTCTTTTATATCTTTCTTCTTAGCTTTCTTTAAGACATTTGAAAAATTAGGATACCCTTCTACAGTTCCTACAAAAACATCTTCATAGTCCTTATCTATTAAAACAGATTGTAAACATCCATAAACAGCATTTGATGGATGAGCACTACCATGTCCAACAAATACACATGGAGAATTCTTTTCTATTAAATCTTTCATTGTATCTACGAAATATGAATAATCATCTGGACCTGATTCAAAACCTTCATAATGGAATATTGGTCTTCCTATTTCTATCTTTTTAAAGCATGGTTCATATTCCTTTACCATATGCTTTATATAATCAAACTCTTCTCCTGGAATAATATGAAGTGGTTGAACTATAACTTCCTCATATCCTTCCTCTCCTAATTTCTTTAAAGCATCCTCTGGAAATAATACTTCCATGTTATGTTTTTCTTTAAGTTTTCTTACTATCATATGTGATGTAAAACTTCTAAAAACATCATATTCTTTAAAGTTTTCCTGTATTGAATCTTCTATTTTCTTTATAGAATTATTTAATGCGTCTAAATGACTTGTTCCAAAACTTACTACTAATATAGCTTTTTTCATATTTCACCTCTAAAATTTAAAAATAAAAAGCATCTGTGCTACAAAGAACAGATGCTTACAAATCAAAGTAATTATTCCTCAAAATTATGAACAAATAAGTACTAATCTCTTCCCTCCGAAGCTTAGTTCATGATCTTTAGGCAGGTATCCTGACTTAAGGCTTATCCTCATTTCTCCCTTCCCAATTTATATAATCAGTGGTCAAATAGAAACTTGTATCCTATCACAGTAGCGGGGGCTGTAGTGGACTTTAACCACTTTCCCTTTTAATTAAAATCAAACCTAAAAATATAAAATATTATTTTTTTTAATTATAATATATAATCTTAATTATTTCAATATAGGGTAAATTTCTTATTTTTTATATTTGTAGTATAATTAAGTTGTTAATTTTTTCTTACCATATTTTAAATCTTTAAAGGTTAAATTTGTGTTACATTTGACTTTTATGTTATAATTCAGTAATATATGATGAAATACACTTAAGTTGTGGACAGTTTAACTAAAGGAGTGTAGTTTATGCAAAAAAGAATTTTGTCAGCATTAATTGCTATGGCAATTAGTATTTCAGCTACTCATGTAGTTTTTGCTGATACAGTAAATGATAAGAAATCTACTATACAGGAGAATAAAGTAAAATATTCACAATTAGATAATGAAGTTATTTCACTTAACTCTCAAGTGTCAAAACTTAATAATGAAATTGAAGATTTAAATGCTAAGTTAGAAGATAATAAGGCTAAAATGAAAGATACAGAAGAGAATTTAAAAGAGACAGAAAGCAAAGTAAGCACTTTAAAAACTGAAATAGATGAAAAACAATCTGTTTTAGGAAAAAGAATGCGTGCTATGTATAAAAGTAAGGATTCTATGAATCCCGTAGTTTTCTTGCTTAAGTCTGAAGACTTATCAGATTTAATAACAAGAATAGACGCTTTAGCAAGGGTTACAGCTTTAGATAAAAATCTTATACAAAGTTTAGATGAGCAAAAAGATTCTCTTAATAGTGATATTAAAAAGTTAGAGAGAGATAAAGCTGAACTTAAAGAATTGAAAGCTTCAACTGAGGAATCTCTTAAAACCTTAGATAGTAAAAAAATTGAAGAACAAAAGAAAATTGATGAATTAAATAAACAAAAAGAGGCTGTTTTAGAAGTAATTAAAGAAAATGAAATGTCTTTAATATCTCATTCAGTTTCAGTTATAAATTCAAGTTCATCAATTAATGAACTTGAAAGTGCAGTAAGCACATTGAATCAATTAATACCACAACTTAACATTGATTCTGTAAAAGAGGCAGCTAACAATTCTGTACAAGCTGCTAAAAATAAAATTGAATCATTAAAAGCTGAAGAAGCTAAAAAAGCAGAGGAAGCTGCTAAAAATAATGCTGCAAACTCTTCAAATACTACTAGCAGTAATAATAGTTCTAGCCAACCTAGTAGCGATGGCAAGTATAAGAAAACACTTTCTATGGAAGCCACTGCATATAGTGGTGGAACCTTAACAGCTATGGGACTTAAACCTGTAAGAGATCCAGGTGGAATAAGTACAATAGCAGTTGATCCTAGTGTAATTCCTTTAGGATCAAAAGTGTACATCCCTGGTTATGGTTATGCTATAGCATCAGATACAGGTGGAGTTATAAAGGGAAATATTATTGACCTTTACATGAACTCTCATGATGAATGTATATCTTGGGGAAGACGTCAAGTTACATTACACATAGTTGCTTATCCTGGTGAATGGTAAAAAGATAAGACTTTTCGTCTTATCTTTTTCTTATTTTACTTCCAAAATTATTAAATGCCTTTAAAAAAAGAAAAATTACTAAAAATGCTATTATTGCAGTAATAACTACAAATAAAAAGTTTAATAGATCTTTAAAACTTAAACCCACTCCATCTAAGAAATTTCTAACCTTAATACTAACTTTAAAAAAACCCCATAAAATCAAACTTCCAATAATACCTACTGAGGCTGCTGTTAATCCAATCTTTGATCTTTTAAATATACATATTAAGCCTATAAAAGCAAAAGTTATTATTATAAAAATAAATTTCCAATCTAAAAATTCCAAAATCTATTCTCCTAAAAATACTTCTCTATTATTTTACTTAATAAAAGTTTTAATTATTCATTTACTTGTTTAAGATTTTAATTATTTTATTAGGTAAGTAAACTTTATAATTCCTAAAGAAACTCTATAATAATATCCTTATTAAATTTCTTATTTTTTGTAAAGATATGATTTTAATCATAATTATAAAGAATAAAATAGTAATAGCAAAAAAAATAGGAGTCAACTAGACTCCTATTTTAATTAAACTGTAAATCACTTTAATTATTATCCTGCAAAAACAGGTACATCAAATGTGAAATTATTTTCTAAATATAAATCTTGATAACTCCTCATAATATCAGCAATACTTGATGCATACCATGGTGTTGTAGCATATTGATGCCATATATTTGATACATTTTGATTATATCTCATCTTATAAATAGTATTTTGACTATATCTTGAACTATGAACATAATTTAATGAAACAAATTCTGCAGCACCCTTTATAGCATTTTCAATACTTGTCCAACCTCTATTATAAGCATATGTTGTTCCTAATATTAAAGCTCTATTTGGAAAAACTGATGAATTATCCTTAGCCCCTATTCCAAATAAATTATAAACTGTTACTGGCTTAGATAATTTAATCATATGATATCCTACTAATTGACCATTACCATTATATATAGGTTTACTTTCATCTGCAATTTCAGTAATTGTTACACCCTTTGCAAGTTTACTTGTTCCATTACCTGTTTCGTGTAAACATTGAGCAACTAAGTATATAGGATCTATGTTAAAGGCTTTAGCAGCATTTACAAAAGCTTGTCCTTGTCCTGTTAAAACTCCTTTGTTACTTAATCTACTACTTAATCCACTTACATTAACTGATCTAAATTTATCTATTCTTAAGAACTGTAGCTTATTAGTAGCTTTAGCTGGATTTATATATTTTTCAAATTCTGAGTATGAATAATTTGAAGGATTATTTCTTTGTTGTAATTTTATATATTCGTTAAGTGATACTCCATAATTTGTTTTTGAAGCATTTCCTATATCTAATCCAGGATTAACATTTGAGTTACCATCAAAAATATTTATATAATTTTTAGATGCATAAGCTTCTTGTCCTTTATAAGTTATCTTATAGAAACCATTTTCTTCTCCTATTATTTCAACACTTTCTCCACTATTTAAAATTCCAATAATTTGAGATGAAGTATTAGCTTCTTTCCTTACATTTAATCCTTTAGATGCAGTTACAACACCAGTTTTCTTACTATTTTCAGGGTTACTTGGTTTTTCTGGTTCTGTTACTACCTCGTCTTTAATATCCTTGATATATTCCTTAGCCACATATCCATGAGAACCTTTATATTCTATTTTATAGAATGCCCCTTCTTCTCCTACTATTGTTACCTTTGTGTTTCCGCTTAAGCTTCCTATAACCTTACTGCTTGTACTTGCTCCTTCTCTTACGTTTAAAGAGCTACTTACATTCACTATTCCTGTTTTTTCAGTACTTTCAGGAGTACTTGGTTTTTCTGGAGTCTGTGTACCTTGGTTACTATTACTACTTTCTGTAACATCTTTAACGTATTCCTTAGCTACATATCCATGAGAACCTTTGTATTCTATTTTATAGAATGCTCCTTCTTCTCCTACTATTGTTACCTTTGTGTTTCCGCTTAAGCTTCCTATAACTTTACTGCTTGTACTTGCTCCTTCTCTTACGTTTAGAGAACTACTTACATTTACTATTCCTGTCTTTTTAGTAGTTTCAGGAGTACTTGGTTTTTCTGGAGTCTGTGTACCTTGGTTACTATTATTGCTTTCTGTAACATCTTTAACATATTCCTTAGCTACATACCCATGAGAACCTTTATATTCTATTTTATAGAAGGCTCCTTCTTCTCCTACTATTGTTACCTTTGTGTTTCCGCTTAAGCTTCCTATAACTTTACTGCTTGTACTTGCTCCTTCTCTTACGTTTAGAGAACTACTTACATTTACTATTCCTGTCTTTTTAGTAGTTTCAGGAGTACTTGGTTTTTCTGGAGTCTGTGTACCTTGGTTACTATTATTGCTTTCTGTAACATCTTTAACATATTCCTTAGCTACATACCCATGAGAACCTTTATATTCTATTTTATAGAAGGCTCCTTCTTCTCCTACTATTGTTACCTTTGTGTTTCCGCTTAAGCTTCCTATAACTTTACTGCTTGTACTTGCGCTGCTTCTTACATTTAGTGAACTACTTACATTTACTATTCCTGTCTTATTAAGAGATCTAACAGCCAAAACTACAGGTTCTGCTTTAGGAGTAGCTTTAGCTTCTTTTTTAGATTCATCAACTTTTTCTTTTTTAACTTCTTCTTGTTTTACAACTTGAACCTTTTCACTGTCTCCATCTTTTGATATGTATTTAGAATAAACATAGCCATATGAATTATTAAACTCTATTTTATAAAATCCATTACTTTCACTTATTATGTTAACTTTTTCTCCACCTTTTAAGCTACCAATAATCCTACTATTTGTAGTAGACGCTTGTCTAACATTTAAAGCTGTATTTATATTAACCTTACCTGTTCCTTCAATTGGTTCTTTTTTTACTTCTGTCTTAACTTCATTATTTTTATATGAAATTAAATTAACATATTTACTAGATACATATGCTCTTCTACCATTAAAATCAATTTTATACCAACCATCAATTGATTTATCTAATACATTTACCTTATCATTTTTATGTAAAGTTCCAATCACTTGACCATTTTCATTTGGGCTAGTTCTAACATTTAATTGATTAGCAGAAATTAAACCAACATTATCTTGATTTAAATTATCTCCTAGTACTCTTATGTCCTTAGCTTCTACATAACCTACAAAATCTTTATAACCAACTTTATACCAGTTATCAGATACCTTGTCTATTATGTTAACTCTAGCGCCCCTAGGTATTGAAGTTATTATTTCATGAGAAGAATCTGCACCTTTTCTTAATCCTAGGTCTTCTGATGAAATAATTTCTCCAAATGAATTTCCTTTAGAAGTATTAATGTTTTTAACCTCATTCACTGGTTTCGCATGTACTTTAGTATTAGTTGTACAAACTATTGCTCCAGCTCCAATTACAGCACCTACTATAAGACAGCTTAATCTATTTCTATTCATGTTACCCTCCTTTTATAAAAAATTAATATTTTATATAAAATCATAAAAAATTCATTATAAATCAATGTTAATTCTAAGGAAAATAATGAATTTTTTATAATTATTACTTATTGCTCATAATCTTTCCAATAATATTATACTTCCTAAATCAAAATTAGCCAATAATTATAAAACAAATCTTTTTAAAATTCCACCTTTTTTGTTTACTAAATTATAATTTTTCTATATTTTATTATACTAAAACATTTTCAACAAAAGTAATATTTGTAATAAAAAAAATACACGTCATATAAATTTAATATTTACATAACGTGTACTCATTTATTAAAACTTTAAAATAGACTTAAATCTTCGCTAAGCGTTGATATATCTATTATTTGTTCATTCCTTCTTCTACAGCAACAGCAACTGCAACAGTAGCTCCTACCATTGGGTTGTTACCCATACCGATAAGACCCATCATTTCAACGCTTTATTAAGTCAAAATTCTTGTAACTATTGATATTACTATATTTTTAAATATATACTAAAATTATTTACACCCGTTATATTAGATATATTTTCAATAACAGTATAACATTTATTTACCTATATTATCAACCACCTTATCAACTTTTTCTTCTAATTTATCTATTTTATTATTCATATTTTTAATTAATGAGCTATTAGTTAAAACTAACTCTGAATTTGTTTTAGTAACTTCATCTAAAGTTAAACTCATCTTATTATACATATTCCAAATAAAAAATCCCATAGCTACACAACAAGCTATAGGAAATCAAAAACTATCTATTAATACTTTTATTTCTTGATCAATATCTTTAATTGTGAATTTTCTTGTTTTATCTAATTCTCTTTGAATTTGATAATTATATTTATACCCATACTTTTTATAAATTCTAAAACATCGCTTAAATTAATTTCCTTGCTCATAAATAAATTCTCCTAACTTTTTTATAAGTATATTACATTATTAAATAAAAATCCATGAATAAATCAACGCAAAAAATAAGGGTATATGAACTTAATCACATACCCTTATTTTTTCTTTTCTAAAGTTCTCTAACAAAACTTTACATATAGTTCCTATAGCGATTTTTTCCTGAATCATTCTATTTTCCCTATCATTTCTAGGAACATAATTTCTAATGTGTTTTAAATTTGAAGCAACATACTCTTCTATACTACTTACATGTTCAGTTGCATATATTTCAAATTCTTTTTTCTCTTTTTCATTATTAAATATAAGAATAACTTCATCAAAATTATTTTTAGCCCAAGTTTCTTCACATTGAAGTTCATCTGTTCTATATAAGAAATCGTATAATAAATATTCAATAGTACCTTTTGTAAAGTATCTATATTCAAAAGTTTTTCTATTATATCTATCCTTAGAAACAAAATAGGATAATGGTGAAATTGTAACATATCTACCACTATCTAATACAACCTCTAGAAATTCATCCAATATAGTACCTTTATATATAATTTGCAAATTATAGTAACTAGTACTTTCATTACACATAGTATATGAATAAAAACATGGTAATCTATTACAGTCGTTTTCTATCTCTTTTATCATAAATTCTGGATTGAATTTATAATACCATCCTTGTTTGTTTCTATTCCAATTCCACTTATCCTTCAAAGCCTCTTTAAACAGTTCTATACTATCTCTATTAAGTCCAAATCTTTTCTTCCATAGTTGTTCTATTATATAGATATTACTATTCTCAGACATAGGAGTATTTCGATCTCCAACCCTACTATAAATATAATTTGCTTGTATTCTTCTTTGTTTATTGTTGGTTTTAGAAATATACATAGGAACATCATTAGAATTAAATATAATTAGTATATCAATTTCTTTGCCATTTATATTCAGTGTCTCTAAACTAATTTTTGGTACATTTTGTCCAGCAAAATTGCAATTTCCTAATAAATCTAGAAGATTGGATTGTTCTCTTCTATTTTCATCATCTTCAACACCTATTATTTCACAGTCATCTGATACACCTATTATTAAAAAACAATCTTTATTATGAATGGTATTTGCAAATGATAATATATCTCTCAATAATTCCTCATTATCTTTATGCCATTTTTGTTTAAAATCCCAATACTCGCCTTCTATACCAGTATTAATTAAATTTATTATTATATCCTCCAAATTACTATACAATATCTACACCTCCTTCTTATTTATATTATATCATTATTATATTTAAATTTATATTTATAGAAATCCCTTAGCTAATACATTCCCTTTACCATCATGCAATTGACAAGCAAAATTTGCAGTGTTTTTCACTAAATCTGCTCTTGTTATTTTTATCTGTCTTGCACCAGATTCATATTTTTTATTCCATTCTATATCTCCAGCTTCATCCGAACTTTTTCTAATCCAAGTCACACGTCTAGGATCTATAGTATTAGAAATATCGGTTACTTCACCTGTTAGCTCTTGTTCTTGAATTTGTGCTTTTAAAGTAAGCTCATTAACTCCAACCCTAAAGCTAGTTCCATTTATTGGATTTATAAAAAGTGTATATAGTTTAGTCTCCTCTATAGAAGAAACTTTTAAATTAATCCTATCTACTTCAACTTTTAACTGTGCCTGAGTAACTAAATCTTCTCTTATTTTTTTAACTGCATTTACTGTAAGTGCATTTGCTTCTATAGTATCTGCCATTATCAATCTACCATTTAGTTCTCCAAAAGTAATACAGTTTGCATTAATTCCATCTGCTGTAACTGCTGTAACTGGTGTACTATGATATCCTTCAGTTAAACAAAAAATACCATTTCTATTTGCTCTAATTAATCTTTTAGCTTGAGAAATATCTGTAGTATCTTCCATTATTAATATTTCATTTTTTCTAACAACAACATGAGAATCAACTATACCGCTTTCCATAAGTTGTTTTGCATTTTCTTGAGCCTGTTGAAGTATTTTATCTATATCTATATTCCCATTTCCAATATCTCCTCCACCAGAACCACCACCGGTAGAATCATTAGAATTTCCATTAGATAAGTTATTATCTAAAACATTAAAAATAGTCTCCAGTTTATTCCCCAAAACTAATTCAACATACCTATTACTTAAACAGTCAAATTTATAACTTACAATTCTATTTTTAATATCTATTCCTAAATCTTCATCTATAATTGTAACTGTATCACCTAACCAACAACGTTCTAGTATAGCTGCTGTTTTATATTGATCTGTATCTTCTAAACTTATAAAATCAACTTTATATGTTGTTTTTGGCTTGTCTAAATCAAGTTCTTCAAATAATTTTCTTGCTTCTTCTCTTAAAGCTCTTTGTGCTTCAGCTAAAGTTGCAAACCCTTCTTCTTCATCGGCATTTGGATCTCTTTTAACTTTTATATCTTCAAATTTTATATTTGTTGTTATACCAACAGGATATTTGTTTATTAAAGGAGATTCTACAAATTCACCTTTATCTAGTGTTATTCCATCAAAACCAAATGGTTTTAATCTAGTAACTATGCTTTCTCTATTAACATATCTTTCTATAGAGAGCATATTTTTGCCATATCTAATCTGAACTCCTCTATCTTGTCCCCTTCTCTTATTTATACTAAAATTAAAATTGTTTATTTCAATTTCTCCACCCCATCTAGCGATAAACGTATTGTCCCTATCTCCATTTAACATTTCTAAGAATCCCATATTAACTGCATATAAAGTATTTATATCAGTTATGTCTGAACTACATGTAAATAGATGTGGATCTATAGTATTTCTCAAAAAATATTCTAATGCAGAAGCACCACTTCTATTTTCTGCTCTTATATCTTCAAGATAATTTTTACCTAAATCAAAGAAAATGTGCCTACAAAATACTTTTAGCTTATTTCTACCAGATAATCTAGTTTCAACTATTCTAAATAACTGATCTGTATAATAAGAATTTATCTTTATAATTCTATCTTCAATTATTTCTTTCCAAGTATTGTTATTATGTATTAAGAATTCTAAATTAAGATTATATATACCATTTAACTCTTCTTCAATATCTGCCTTAATGCAGATATTATTTAATACACATATTCCATTGTGAGTAAAATTTGTCTCCCGCTCTTGATATAAAACTATCATATTATCATTCATACTTTTAAACTATTTCCTTCCTATTTAACAAAATAAAAAAAGAGACACTGTAAAAAGCATCTCTTTATATTAAATAACCAAAATTAGGTGTTACTTCTATTTTTGTAACTGTTCCTCCAGACCATTCAAAAGTGTTTTTACCTTTTTGTAAAATAGGAAACTTTCCCGTCATCTTAGAGTTACAGTTTTCTAAACCTTTATAACATTGCATCGTATCTGTATTAATTGTTATACTATCAACTACATCTTTCAAAGTTATTTGGTAAACTCCTCTATCCGAGGTTATTGATAAATTAATTGTTCCATTTCCAAATACAGTTAAGCATGGTTTGGCTGGTCTAGTACAACTATTAGAAATGGCAGTACCTTGCTCTGTTATTTGTATTACATCGTTCTTATTTCTATAAGAAAATGGTTGGCATTTAAATCTTATAGGAAACTTATATAGTCTATTTTCTATTATTTGTTCTAATGGAATTTCATTATCAACCCTAGCTATATAATGCCTATTGTGTAAAGTTGATGATATTAATTCACCTTCTCCATCTAGCCAATCTAAAAGATAATCTAGTGAAGGCATATCTTCTTTAATAAGATGTACTAAAAATTCTTTTGTAGTACATTCATAAGTACCTAAATCTTTAGTTAAGAGTCCATCTCTTCCTTCAACTTTAAATTCTAAGTATTTTCGATTAGGCTTTGTAATATCACAATTTTTTTCTATTATAAGTCCCATCTCTTCACTACTTATACCTTTAAAAATAAAATAACTCACAAAACACACCTCCTTTCAATTATCTATAAGCTAATCTTTGATTGTATAAAGATGCTAGTTCTTCTGCAAGACTTTCAATATCTTTATCAGTATTGTTATAGAAATTCTCAATAGTTAAATTCAAACCACCTTTATTATCCATAGCTTTCATTAATTCAGAAAGTTTAGATATTAAAGGATCTACGTTTTTCTTGAAATCACCAGATTCAATTCCTTTATTTTTAGGCATAAATCCAAACATAGAAGGAACAGAACTTAATCCATTTCTAGTTAAATTAGCCATAGGATTCGGTGTTATCGTAGGTGTTAAACCATTACCATCTCCTTCAGGACTATCTAAAGAGAACAATGAACCGATTATAGGAATTGATTTTACCTTATTGGATAACCAACCTGTAAAGTTACCCCATGCATTCATAACACCCTGCTTAATATTTGATACTATTTTACTACCTATAGATAAGAAGCCACTCATCATACTACCTATTCCATCTAAAATACCTTCTGCTAAATCTACACCTGCACTTAATAATTGTGGAATTCCTTGGATTAAACCTACTATGATTTTAGCTACTATTTCTACCCCTTTAGAAAGGAATTGTGGTAAATACTGAATTATTTTGGCTATTAATTCACCTAATAATTCTCCCATTTTCCCCATAATAGCAGGCAAATTTTGACCTATACCTTTTATCATTTCTGTTACGAACTGAATACCCTTTTGTAAAAACTCAGGCATTCTTTCAGCTATCTTAGATAATGTTTTCATAATTGCTTGTCCCATAGTGTCTAATAAACTAGGCAATCTTTCTTTTAAACCTTCTATTATTTTTATAATAGTGTCTTTACCTTTTTGTAAAAACTCAGGCATTCTCTTGATTAAAGTGTCTAACATTTGAGTTCCTGTATCAAATACAGCTTGAACTATATTAGGTATAGTTTGTACTATTCCCCTTATTATATTTGTTAATACTTGTATTCCACTATCAAACCATTGAGGTAAGTTTGATAAGAACCAAATTAACATATCTAATCCCATATTAAGAATTGTTGTCGCTAAATTAGGTATAGCACTCACTATTCCATTTACAAGTTGTAAAATTAATTGAAAACCAGTATTTATAATAGTAGGAAACGTATTCATAAATGTGGTTATTAATAGTTTTACAATTGTAAAAGCAGTTTCCAATAATATTGGAATTCCTTCAGTTAAACCTTGAACAAACTGACTTATCATTAGTGATCCTTGTCTTAATAGTTCCGGTGCTGTTTCAGTTATTCTTTGAACAAAATTACCACAAAACTCACTTATCTTATAGGTTAAATTATCAAGCGTACTTTGTGCATTTTCATTTAATCCTAAAAAAGCAACTCCCGCAACCGCAATTCCAGCAGCTAATCCAGCAAATAAAGCTGGAGCAGAAGCAAATAAAACCATTCCTTTACCTATAGCCCATATTAATGGAGGTATTATAGCTAAAGTAGTTCCAATACCTGCTATAGTTTGTGCTAATTTAGGGTTTTCACTTATTAACTTAGTTACTCCACTAAGCATTTTATTAAATTCAGTTACAACAGTATTTGCTATAGGTAGAAAAACATTCCCAATTTGAACTCCTAAATCATAAAAGTTACCTTTAAGTCTTTTCATTTGGTTTGTAAAACCATCTGATGTTCTTTCTGCATCACCCATAGCATTTTGACTTTGCTTAACTGCTTCTTGATATCTGACTTGAGCCTTCTCAGCCATACTCAGTTCTTTCCAAGACTTACCTGTAGCTTTGGTAAATTCAGAAGTTTCCATAATTGTATCTGTTAAGTTTACACCTAACATTTTTGCACTTTCAGTCTCTCCCATAAGTGCTTTAGTCATGGCATCGATCGCCTGTGCATCATTTACGTTGTTGAAACTGGCTAAATCATATCCTAATGTAGTAACCTGCTTTGATAACTCATAAGCTTCATCTGCTGTAAACCCCATACCTTGATATAAATCAGCTTGATTAGAAATAGCTTCTTTAATTTCATATTTACTTCTCCCAATTGCATTAGCATAAGTAGTTGCCCACCCATCCGCTTCACTTGCAAGAGATTTGAATACAACATTAAATTTACTTTCCATCTCAGAAACATCTGAAGCAGCCTTCAAAGAAGCTATACCAATACCGCCTAAAACAGTTGTAACAGACTTAGTAAGTTTACCTCCTAAGTCTGCTACTTTTTTACCACTATCTTTAAGCTTTTTGAGACCTTTTTCGGCTTCGGTGATATCAGCCTTAACTTTTACACGCAGAGCTGGTAAATCAAACATTAATCCACCACCTTTTCTTTAATATCATAAACCCTAGATAAACCATCTAAATCCATCTCAGTAGTTTTTAATCGCTTACATTTTGCTAAATACTCTCTTCCTTCTTCAGTACTTTGTAATTCTAAAATATAAGCATTTCTTAAACTTAACTGAAAAATGTCACATGGCAGTTCAAGTGCATCATTTATAGAAAAATTACAATAGTCTGCAACCTTTTTGGCAGAAGGAAAAAATTCATATTCATACTCTTCTGTTTTACCCTTCTTAATACCAAATGTAGGTATAGAAGGGATTTCTAGTTTGGGTTTGAATTTACTTCTTTAACAAATTCCATATAGCTTTGAACTAATGCTAATCCTAAAGTTAAATCAAAATTTTCATCTATATATTCTTCAGTAAAAACTCTACCTTCAGTATTATGATTTAATATATCTAGTATCATTTTTGTAAATGTACCTAATGTCTTTTTTGCATCTTTTTGCTTTTTGAAAGTTTCTTCATATCCCATCATTTCAATTACCATCTTTTGCGAAGGTCTTTTTATATGTAAAACTTCTCCATCAAACAATTTAACATCCCATACTTTTTCTTTTAATACACTTAAATCTAACATAAACATTTCTCCTTTATTAAATATAAATTTTACAAAAAAAGGTAGTAAACTTCTTTACTACCTGTGATTTTTTACTCTGGGTCTACTTCTTTAGATATTTCTAAAAGTACCCCTTCAGCATCTTGTGGCATAGCTTGAAACTCTGCATCTATTACAGTTTCTTCTTCTGGATTAAAAGTTAATGTAAATCCATTTGAAGGTGTTCCAACCATAGTTATTCTTATTTTCTTTCCGTCAGATAGAGTATGTACGAATCTCAAAGCAACTTGTTTTATTCCCTTTACTCCTTTTCCACCTATTTTAACTACTTCTTTACCTTCAGACTTAGATTTAACTGCTCCTAAACAAATTAAATCTAAAGTATCTAAACACCATTTTAAGATACCAGTTTTAAAGATAACTTCTTCTTTAGTTATAAATCTTTCGATACAAACTCCGCTATCTCCAACAACTTCATAAATTTCTGGTGTGTAAGATATTTCTGCACCACCTTTAATTTCACCTATTTTGTTATCTTCAACTTCAAATGCTACATCTTCAGGTATAGGTGAACCCGGTGTATAAAGTGTAAGATATAAATCTCCACTACCTAGTGTTACAAACTCTTTTTTAGCTGCCATTACACAACACTCCTTTTTGTTATTAGTAAGCTAATAAAACTATGCACCGCATTCATATCAGGTTTTTCAATTGTCCCACTTGGTGCAAATTCTATTTTTAAAAAACCTTTGATTTTAGAACCATCTCCAGCTTTAAGTAATTCTTTTTTTATTTTTTTAATTGCTTTCTCACCATCTTCTAATCGTGAGGTAACAATAACTAAGTCTAATCTTATAACTTCCTTTATCGCATCATCACTTAAAGTTTTATAGGAATACTCTATTCCACTTTGACTTCTAGGAACAGGTGTTTTAGGAGTATTCATAACTCTAAGACCTGTACAATTTTCTATTACTTTTAATAAATCTACCATTTACAAGCCCCCGCAATTATTTTGCTAATATTATTCCATTCTTCATCTATTGCTTCTTGCATAAAAGGTTGCGGTATTTGTCCATTTGTTTTTATAACTTTACCATCTCTGTTTTTATAGAACCAAGGTGTTTTTCTTCCATTTCCACCTTTGGCATAAATACCAGTACCCTCGTGTACATAAGGTGCATGTTCTGCTGTAGCTGTTATAAAACCCTCAACCTCAGATCCATTATCTTCAACTTCACTTCCTATAGAACCTGCTAATTGTCCCAAATCTTTTGGTGCTTTATCTTTAGCAGTATCTTCTATTTTTAAACATGCCTTTTCCATTCCTGCTATAATAGATTTTCTAAGTTGCTGATTTATGAATTTATCTATACCTTCTTTAAACTCTTTATCATCAATAGTAACTGACATAATTAAAAACTCCTTAATTTTTTAAATTTATTAAGTTGTATTTTAATGTCAGGCGGAATTAAATTATCAGAAATTGCCTCGGTAAATTTATCTGGAGAAGTTAATCCTTCTACCCCTAATTTGTTCCATCTTAAAATAGTGAACTCAAGAATTAAATCTTCTAGTTCTTCTGTAATTTCATTCCTATTACGTCCAGTAAGAGTTAATATTTTATTAGTACATATATTTATAAGCACTTGAACCTTTAATTCACTTTGCTTATCTATATCATTTAAAATTTTAAACTTATCTAATATAGTCAAAATATCTACCTCCTATTTAATAAAAAAGGAGGGATATCCCTCCTAATATGTATTACTTATTTTTTGATTTTGCTTTTTCTTCAACTACAGATTCTTCAGCAGGTAAGCTAAATACAGCAGGATTTTTAGAAACTGTTAATTTAACACATTTCTTTTCATTCTTTAAGAAAGTAACATAGTGAGCATTTGCATAATACTCAGTTAAGCCTTTCTTAGGCACTCTGTCTTCTTCTATATTTACATTTCTCTTTAAGTCAATTCCTAAAGCACCTGCTTTAACTATTAAGTTGTTGTACTTAGTAGATTCTTCTTTAATTTTATTAGAAACCTTAACTTGACAACCACCTATTTCTCCTATTATTCCTTTCACAACAACTTGATCTCCCATTTGAGAAGCTCTTATGAAATTAGGATCTTTTAATAAAGTTGCCTTTTGATCAGTATTTATAAAAAGTACTTTTGGCTCATCATCTTCTTCTCCGAATAAAGCAACTGCATCAACAATTGAATCATAAGAAATTTGACCTGATGATGAAGCATCCTTAACAACAGAAGTTGTTTTTAAAGTAGCTAAAGAATCGCTGTCTATTTTATCTAATATAGACATTTCAAGTTGATTATAAGTTTCATCTATTATTTCTTGTCCTCTCTTATTAACATCTTCGTCTAATAACTGCACACCTTTACCAGCTTTAACGATTTTAACGTCTTGACTTGTTTGTGTCATATCTGTTACTGGAATTTCTGCACCCGGTTCAATTTTAGTAGCTTCTCCAATATATGCATATTTAGCTCTTGTTACTGTGTCTCCCGGTTGTCCTTGTAAGTCTGTGTTAACATCTGCTAATGCAGAAAATCTAAGTTTATTTGGTAAACTTGCTCCTAAAACTTCTCCCATAACTTTTACATCTACTACAGTATTTGACATAAATAAATCACCTTTCTACCTACTCTCCTTCGGTAGCCTTTCTTTTTTTTTAATTATTTTTATTTATATAAAATTTATGAAATCTACAATTAAAGTTTCATAAATGATTTGTACGCTTCTGGATAATCAGTTGCGAATTTTTGCTTTTCTAAAAATCCAAGCTTATTAAATTGTTCTTTAGTTATAGTCGTATTTGTAACAACTCCAACCTGTGGTGTTTTTCCTTTTAATCTTGTATCTACAGCTTGTTCAATAGCTTTTTGCCATTCAACTTCAAACTCTTTTATATTATTAAAAGAAGTCTCAGCATCTTCATTTAATAAATACTTTGAAAATTGAGTTGGTAAATTCTTAGAACTTAATTGTTTTATTACTTCAAGTTCCATTTTTTCTAACTCATATTTTTTCTTCATATCTTCAAACTCTTTAACCTTTTTTTCAAACAGAGCTTGTTGTTTTTCGGCTTCACTCATCTTCGCTAATTTCTCTGCTTCTTCTCTTTCAGCTTGAGCTTTCTTCTTTTCTCTCTCTAATCTCTTAGAAATTAAGTTATCTAACTCTTCTTGAGTAAACTCTAACTTTTTAACTTCTTCTTTAGTTTCAACTTCCTTACTTTCTACATCAGTAGTAACCTCAGTTGTTTCTATTGTGTTTTGATCTTGTAAATTTTCCATGTATAACCTCCGTTTTAAGTCCGTGTGACTATTAATTAAAGCCATGTTTTTATTAAAAACAAGTAAAAATTTGCATAAAAAAAGACATAGATTATTAATCTATATCTATAACTGGTGCATAACAACATCTGCATTGAGCATGGTTTGGCAAATGTGGCGCTTTATCAATTTCATATACTTTATCATGAAACTTTCCACATGTTTCACACCTTCGCTCATCTGGTGCAGTTATAATTTTAATTTTTTTAACTCCTTTAGATTTATATCTATCTAAAGTTGCATTATTAACTATATTAGCTGTTTCTGTTCTAATAACTCTAAGAGCATTATAAATTCCTTTATCCATTTCCTTTTGTAATTTCTTAGCCATATTAATATAACTTTCACCTTTTGCAAGTCCAATTACTATTATATTTTGTATATTATAGACAAGTTGTTCTCTTACATTCTTCCAAATAATTTCACTAAACATATGACCACTCCAAGGATACTGTATAGCATCTTCAATCACTTCTTTAGAAATTTTATCAAATTCAATGCCTAAATTATCAGATACCATTTTAGCAGCTTCTTTATAATTATTAGTTAAACTTTCTTTATTGAATTTTGTTTCTTCTTTTGCTAATTCAACAATTCTATCTTCTATTTGCTTCTTTATCTTATTAAGTCTATTGTATTTATAAGCTTCTGATAAAGAAATATTATTGCTATCCATATGTTTATAAAGTTCAGTCAAATCATTTTCAATTTCTTTTAAAACCTTATTATAAGACTCTATAAGAATTTTATTTTTCTTTTCCTGTGCATTATAAATCTTTTTCATGGTTTCAAGACTTCTTTTCTCCCAATAATCTTTACTCATTTATATCACCATTAGGTATAGAGTTATCTTTATAAGGATCAAAATTCTCTTCTTGTTTTTTTAATTCAATAGCTCTTTCCACATCTATTTCTAATCCATATTTATTTAATGTTTCAAATAAAATTTCATTAGGAATAGTTCCTGCTAGTTTAACTACACTATCACTAAACTCAACTAGATTTATAGGTAAATTTCTATTAAATTGTATTTCTATATCATTTGAATTAAAGTTATACTCCTTTATATTTAAGAAGTTGGTTATCAATTTAATTCTTTTCATTAAAGCCTTTTTAAACATTCTTTCTTTATTCTGTATAACTTGTTCTGTGCTAAAGAACTTTTGTTTAATAGCTGTTCCACTAATATTAGAGACATTTCCTATCTCACTTAAATCTGGAATATAACTAAATTTATGAATATCTTCTTTTAAATTATTTCTATGATTTTGAACTGCACTATCATTTAATTGCTTAGTAATATAATAAGCTTTTGCACTTTCTGGTAATAATAAAGTTCTATTTTCCTTTAAAAGTTTAATATCTTCTTCATTAGTCCCATCCATACCCTCTAAAGCTAATAAGCAATTTGAGAAATATGCAATATCATTACTTATATCTGCTAAGTTAAGATTATACATATCATTTAATGTGATAATTCCTTCAAAATCACTTGTTCTAAATCTATTATTAGCAAACTCTATTATAGGAACTTCTCCAAAATAATGATTTTCTTCATTAATATATGTAATTCCATCTTTATTCATCTCATAATGATATATAGTATCTTTTGTATACACATCTATTATTGTTTTTTCAGAATCAGTCAATATATCTTTATTAGTAAAATATCTTATAGCCATAAGAGTATTTTGTTGAACACTATTGTCATATACGAAAACTACACTATCAGTATCTAAATCAGTAAATTTTATATTCCCATCTTCATCTGCATAAACTAACTCAAAGGCTTGACCTTTGATACTAGACTTATGTGCTAAAGTGTGGTTCTCACTTGATTCATCATTATCTTTAAATATTTCATTTAATTTATCTAAATAAATCTTATTACTAGATGCATATGTAACTGGTTTCCCCATAAAAAATCCTGTTAATTGGTCTGTAGCATACTGACAAAAATTTGCTACTCCTTTATTATTTGGCTTGTCAGGATCACTTATAGTTCTATCTAGTATTTTATGTTTTCCTTCATAATATCTTTCTAATTGCTTAAATCTATTATTTACAATAGTTTTGTGATTTTCTATTAACTTTTCTATTAAAGCCGTGTTTTCAAAATCAAAATCATTGTTTAAAATTATCTTACTATTTTTAATTAATTCCAATATATCACCTCTTATACTCCTGATAACTTAATACTTCTTACTTTTCTTTCTTTTTTAATGCCTTGTCCAAAGTTTTCACATAAAGCTGTTAAACAATCTTCTAGGTCATCATGTTTGTTTTTACCACTCTTACTAAATGTAATTAAATGTTCCCAAGCTTCTCTCCATCTATGTTTTGCATTAGAAGGGAATAACACATGCTCCATTATCCACGGTGCTGTTACCATTATTCTTGTCCATTTATTTTTGGTTTGAGTCTTTTCTTTTATTATTATTTTGTTTGTATTATACTCATTTACGAGTATTTCATTTACACGTCTACTGAATAGTCCTCCTCCATTATTAGCTTCAAACATAGCTATAGTTACATCATTATCATAGAGAATTCTTGCTACAAGTCTTTCTGTAATTTCCATAGGTTCTTGAGTATAAAGTATATCTAATATATATAGTTCCTTCTGATAACATCCTGCTACAATACAAGACAAATAGTCCGAACCTTTGTCAGCGGTGTCAATAAATGCAACTATACTTTCAAATCTAGGTTTCTCATATTCATCTAAAGGAATATCCTCATAGTGTTTTAAATCTTTATATAATACACCTTTAGCATCTATAGTTATCTGATTATAGTTAGCCATGAATATCAAATCTGACATTGATCTTTTTAAACTTTCGTATTTCTCTCTGCTTAAAACATCTTCACAAAGCATTTTTTCACCATCAAAAGCTTTCATGTTTATCTCTTTAAATGATTCTCTATCATCTTCCAACACTCTGCCGATTAAATCTTTTTTAGCCCACCTAGTTTGGATTATAATTGTAATTCCATCGCCTTCTAATCTAGACATTAGGGTATCAGTGTAGCATTGATAAATAGCTTCTAAAGTATTTTCATTTAAAGCTTCTTCAGCATTCTTTACTGGATCATCGATTATAAGAATATTACAACCTCTTCCAGTAAATGAAGAACCAAATCCACCACCATAGTATGTAGAATACCCTCCAGAAACCGTCCAATTATTAACAGATGAATTACCCTTTTTAATTTCTACACCAGGGAAAATATCTCTATAAACTATTTGTAATTCGTCTGCAGCTTCTGCCATTATTAATTCTCTACAGTTTCTAGAAAATTCCGTTCCTATTAGCTCATTATATGAGGCTGTCATTACTTGAGATTTAATATCCTTACCTATGCACCAACCTGTAAATAATCCAACAGTTCTAGATTTTCCATGTCGAGGGGGCATAGATATAGTTAATCCTTTTTCTTTAATCTTTCCTTCATAAACATCTTGTAGAGCATTGGCTAAATCTTTTAAATATGTACGTTCTTCTTTATAAAAATCTGGTGCAATTGCTTTGCAGAATTCCCAAAACGATTCCCTAGCTTTTCTTATTTTAAGTTCTCTTTTTAATTTTAATCGTTCTATTATTTGTTGTTTAGTTAATTGTTGTTTACTTATATAATTACCTCCTTTCATTTTAAATAAAAAAACAGTTATTAAATAACTGTTTCAATTAAAACTTTAGCTTTAATATTTCCTAAACATTTAGCTATAGTAAGTCTATGCTTTCCATTTCCAGAAATATAATATTCATTATTTATCTTAATTACTATAGGAAGATCATACTCTTCACAATTAATTAAGAAACTTTCAAATGAATTCCTACCATCATATAGTTCAAAATTTCTTCTTTTATGAAGAGATTCTAATAGTTCTAACCAATTCTGTACTCTATCACATGGTCTATCAAATAATCCAACTATTTCATCTGTATTAATAGTTTTTATTTCATTTCTGTATACATCAGATTTTATTAACTCTTTATCAATACTTTTGATTTTTTCATTTTTTAATTCTTTTACTCTAGAATCGCTTAAATCCAAAACCTCTATTCTTTCTTTCAATGTGTTAAATCTTGTATATTCTTTCGAGTTTCTTTTTAATATATCTGATAATGATTGTTTCATTAATTATTCCTCCTTAGTATAGTTAATTAATTTTAATTATACTAAAGATTTTGAAAAATTTGAAAATTTTTTTGATGTCTTTTTTATAGCAAATTCCACCTCAAATTTAATCCCCCCTCCCCTTAGCCTTAGAGTTTTTAGGCATGAAAAGAAAGACTAGAGTTTAAAATCCACTCTAGTCCTAGCCTTCAATTATTTTCAAATATTTATCTAGTGTAGGTCTACTTACATCACACATCTTAGCATAGTCTGTTTTAGTTATAGACTTATTCTTATATAACTTATATATGTCTTTAACCTTAGCAGGTACACTTTCTATAGTTAATGTTGGTCTTCCTATTGTTTTGCCTTTAGCTTTAGCATTTGCCATACCAGATTTAACTCTAGCACTAATCATATCCCTCTCTAGCTCTGCAAATACTCCCATCATTTGTAGCATTGCTTTAGCCATAGGATCTAATTCTTTTCCTGTACAATCTAATATAAAAGTCCCCATAATAAGCTTTAACTTTTTATCTTCTGCAAATTGAATTATATTTATAAGCTGCTTAGTACTTCTTGTAATTCTTGATACTTCAGTGCAAACAATAGTATCTCCTTCTTGAACTGTATCTAATAGAGTATTTAAAGCTTCTCTATTCTCTTTAGTTCCACTTTCATACTCTTTAAATATACAATCTACTTTATCTACCAAAGATCTTATATCTCTTTCTTGTCTACTTATATCTTGTTTGGTCTCATCTGTACTACATCTTAAATAGCCATATACTTTACTCACAATCCATACCACCTTTTATTTAATTCACTACAAATATATTACCATATATTGCATGGGATTGTAAAGTAAAAGGTTGGATATTTTTCTTTACAAATAAAAGTTTTCTAAATGGCTTTAATAGGTACTAAAAGTATGAATTAAAAGATAGATGTAAAAGTAAAGTTTATCAAATGTTTTTCTTTACATCTAAAATCAAATTTTCATTACTCTAATTCTTTTAATTTCTTTTCTAATTCTTCATCAGATAAGTTCTCTAAATTAGAATCAGAAGTAATGGTAACTTCTTTTTTCTCTACAAACATTTGCTTGTATTTACCTAATAGCTCCATAGCCTTTATCTTATCACTATTTCTTGCTGTCTTATCAGTTACTATACTCTTTAATCCACTTACTATCTCACCTATAGTAATATCAATATTATCACAATATTCATCTAATAATCTATTGATATACTCTTTCACGTTAGGATTTGATAGGAGATCACTAGCACTACTCCTAGCAGCATCATAAGAACTATCTGGATAAATCTCCATATAAGCTTTAGTGGCATTTAATTCTTTTAAATATTCTACACAAAATCTTTTTTGTTTATCATTTAATTTAATTTTAATCGTGTCATTTATAACATTAGCCATATGCTTCTCCTTTCTAAATATAATAAAAGCCCAGAATTATTTCTGAGCTTTTTAAATGAATTTATCTTCTATCTCATTGTTATATTGTTCGTTTTTATATTTTAATTATTTACATAGCCTTTATAACTTCATAAATAGTTTCAAATTCTTTATCATCTTTACATAGCGAATATCTATATTCTATATTATCAAAATCATTTATCGTAGATATATAATGTTCATTATTTATTCTTATATCACTTATAATATCGTTTAATACTTTAATATCATTTATATTATTTATAAATTCTTTATAATTACTATCAGATAGATAATCATTTTTGTATTTTATATTTTTTTTCCAAAATAATTTATCTGAATCTTTTATTTGTGGCTTTAAAATTATTGAGTTATATATTCCTGTTGGATTAATTTCAATGTTACAATTAACTTTAAGTTCATTTTCATCATACTTAATCGGTGATAATTTTATTTCTGTACTACCATTTAAATAACGTGTCCCATTAGCTATAATTAAAACACCATCTTTCATATATTCTCTATCTCCAATTTCAAAGCCATTATCAGTTAAAAATTTGTCTAAATCATTCTTAAGTTGATTTTCTAATTCTAGTCTCTTTCTATCAGTTAAATTATAAAGTTTTTTTGAAGTTTCCATGAACTTTTCAAACTCTCTTAATGTTTTACGTTGCAAAACTGCTAGTTCATTTTTTTTCTCTTGTTCTTTATTATTCTCTTCTACTATTTTTGATAAATCCATTATTTATCATTCCTTTCCTTTTTATTAAACAAGACCAAAATATATAACTTGTCTTAATAAAAAGATTATCATAATATTGAAAAATATTCAATTTTATTTAATTTAATACATACAAACTACATAATTCCATTTAGACTTATAGTATAGTCTCCATCTCCAATAGATTTAAACCTTAAATTATATATCTTAAATCCCTCATAATTTCTCTTTAACTCTAATTCCCAGATTTCCATCCAGTCACTATCATTTATCTGCATATAAAGATTTCTACAAGTTCTTTGTATAAGCTCAACTTCTAACTTATAAATACCTTCACCACAATCAATTATACTTTCACCACTTTTTTCTAATAAATACATAGCAAATGGCTTTCTACCTTTATTTCTTTCACTTGTATTTACTGCATTAACTAGCATAAAAAATTTATCTGTAGTGATTGGTTTACTCATATTATCTAATTCTAGTACAAAGTCTACTATTTCTACATTAGAAGTAAACTCAAAATCTAAATCTATTTCTAATTCATTTCCAATTACATTAAATCCAGTTTCTTGTACATGTTTATCATTTATTAATTTAAAAGTACATTCATTTAAATCCACACCTAAATTAGTTAAATCTAATATAAGCTTAACTAAATCCCCTTTATTTACACTACCTAAATTTAATACTCTATCTGTTAAAATTCCACTTAATATTTTTTGCATAACTACCACCCTTTACAAGCCCAAGTAATTTTTGCTCCTTTAGTATGTACAATACAACTTGTCACACTATGACTTCCCATATCTATTCCAGTATCAGCCATAACCGGAACTATATTACCGCCATTTATTTGTATTTTTATATCAGTTTTTCCTTCATTTATTATCTGAAATCCAACAACATTTACTAATATGTCTCCATGTCTACCTATTGCTTCTGGAGTAAGAATTTCTTGTTGATTTTCAGTTGTAATTATTGTATCTCCATATAATTTTTTATATAATCCCATAAATACCTCCTAAACACACTACATTTTATTTGCTTATTCTCCAAGGTAATACATCAATAACTTTACCTTCTTTTAATAACAATAATACATAGTTCTTTTTATTCTTAGATACTTCTTTATTCTGTATCCGTTTATTTTTATTCACTTCTCATTCCCATCTCCCTATTTAAATTAAAAGAGCCACTATTTCTAGCAGCTCTAAGAATTCTAATTGATATTTTCTTTATAAATCTTAAAATCATGATACTTAAATTCTTCTAATAGTTCTTCTCTTCTTTTCTTATCTATATCTTTTATTGAATCAGAATTTTTATATGTATTCAAATCACTCATCATTACATTTTCTAAAACTTTCAGTTCATTTTCACTATTTACAACAGCTGCTAAATCTACAAACTTAAAACATTTCCAATTATTGTTTTTAAATAATTCTCTTGTTGCAGACACTCTTAAATTTATATGCTCACTTACTCTCCTATTCATTGATGTCGTAATTCCAGCATACCTAACAATTCCATCTTTATCTTCTATAACATATAAATAAAAAGATTTGTTTTTATTATAAAAATTGTTATGATATTTATTATAGTGTTCTTTGTTACATCTGCTACATCTTTGCTTGTTCTTACTCCCAGCAGTCATTAAAGCTCCACAATCCTGACATTTTGCCCACGTCTTTGATGTATAAATTCCGAATTTACCTACAAAATCATTTAAACTGATTGATTTCTTTTTACCATCAAGCACTCTATTGTTATAATCTTCAAGTATTGGTGTGTATATTAATCCACCTATCTTGATTACAGTTTCCTTTTGTTCCCATGTTTTTAATTTTTCTTCTCTTCTCATATTCTCATACCTCACACATTTTTTATTTTAAAAACCTATATTTACTAATTAATAATTAAATATTTCTTCGCTTTCTAATTCTAAAACTCTTATTTCTTCTTTATTAAAATCTATAGTTGCTACTTCTAATTTTGTCTCTATTACCATACTGTCACATTCTATTGTATAGTTTAAAAGTTCCCTCAAATCTGCAATCACATCATTTTCACACATTAATAACATGTCCATCTTATCTATTAACAAGTCTTCTATTTCACTATCTTCTATGTACTTAATTAAAAAGTATAACTCTCTACTTATAGTTCCAATTTCAATATCATCATTTCCTAGTATTTCAGTAAAATGATCTACTAAATTATCACTATAATATAAATCTATTAAATCTCTTAGTTCTATATCTTCTTTATAATAAAGTAAATCGCTGTATAGCACCCAAAAGTTTAATATATCATCTTCGTTGTTGTAGCAAATTTGGACATCTAATATACACTCTTCTTGCAATAATATTTCTTCACATTTACTTATTAATTCTCTTTTATAATTTTCCCTTACATTTTCAAAAAACTCTTTTTTATTAACTTCTCTCATTCTAATACACCTCATTTTAATTTTATTTTCAACTTACATATTCCCATAAATAACCTTTATGTATACTTCTTTTCTTTTTACAACATGCAGCAATACAAAAAGAACTAAATCCATTTCGTTGTGCTTCTCTTAAAGATGGATACCTAATAATCTCGTTTGTATTAATGCTAATACCAATAACACACTTAGATCGTTTAGAATTGTTTTTAAGAGATTTTTTTACTCTTTCTAATCTAGTACCATAATTAATATTTTCATATGGAGTAACCCACTGTAAATTAGAAACTCTATTATTCTCTTTATTTTCATCTTTATGGTTTACTTGTGGATAATTATTGAGATTATCTAAAAAAGCCTTAGCTACTAATCTATGTACTTTAAAAAGTTTTTTACTCCCATTTTTAGATAAACAAACTAATAAATATCCATCCTTATCTTTTATATGCTTTAAATTTTTAGCTTTTTTAGTATTGCAATAATTAAGACTTTTTACATTGCCTAAATTACTAATTTGATATTTTCCTTCATATCCTTCTATATCTCTCCATTCTTCCATTCTCATACACCTTCTTGTTAAAATATATAAAGGAGTAACTTTTTTCCACTAACCATTATTGTTTTCAAATAACGGGTATAAGTCTTTTTTATGTACGCAAATCACACATATTATCTATGTACATAAAAAAGACTAGATTTTAATTATCTAGTCTCATTCAAATACAATTCCTAGCTGGATAAACCAACTACCCATTATACTTTTCATAGAGTTAAAGTAGAATATTATGTATTCTTTATAAAAAAAGAGAGATAATAGGCTGGAAGACCACAATCTCTCTAAAAATAAAAGTTTGATGATTTTGGCGGAGGAACAGATAATCATCGAACTGCTCACTAATTATTAATATAATTAGATTAAACAGTAGTTTTTTTAAGGAAGTGGATAAACTACCTAACCACTATTGTCATTTTTAGCAAAAGACATAAAGTGCAAAAAGAACTTTATATCTATCTGTGTGTATTTAGCACACTATTATATATCTTTTTTTAGATACATTAACTATGCTAAATATTATTTTTTCATAATTCTTTTAAATTAGAGTAGTTATTTTTCCGTACAATAACTACCCTAAAAAAATATGAGGAGATTATGAAAAAAAGTATTATTAAAACTAACAACAAATTTTTCTTTTGTCATTAATTTTCACCATAAAGGACACAAAGCGACGTTAGGAGCTGTGTCCACTCTCTTAATATTTCTAAACAAAAAAGAACCTAGAAATTAATCTAAGTTCTCAATAATTTATCTATTTATTATAATTTTAAAATATCTTTAAAATCATTAATAAATTTTTTTACATCAGTGTAAGAATCTTCATTCAACGCTTTTAATGACTTACTTCTACAATATGAATAAGAATCTAAAAACTCATCTATTTTTTTTGAATTTTCATGATTATATATTTTTAATAAACAACTAAACATCATCATATATGGCTCTACTTCTATAGTATCAGCTGTAATTAATCCTCCAAATTTTTTTGAACCTTCTATCTTATCAAGATTTAAAGCAGAATGAATATATTCTTCTATTCTGATAGCTTCCCCATGAATTTGCTCATTTTTAAGTTTTCCCATAAATATACATCCTCCTAATAATAAAATATTTTATCTATTTAATTCTATTATTATATATATATCCCTTTAAATTATTTTATTATTTATAATTTGTTTATATTTAATATAGTTGCAACAAAATTTAATCCAATTTAACATGCTTTAATATGTTTTATATAAAATATGCTCTAATATTATTTATATTTAACTCACTTTAACTCACTTTATAAAAAATATAATTAAGTTTAATAATATGTAATATAATTTAATGTACTTTAATTAATTATCTTCTAAACTATAATAAATCTTATAGACCTAATGCCCCCCTCTCGCCTTCTAACGAAGGACACCCCAAAGGGGTTCGACACTGCTACGCAGAAGTTCCATTATAATTAAATATCTATAAATCAACTCTTAAATACTCACTCATACAACTATATAATATCTAATAAAATTATCCTTTTATAGTATAAAACTCAATACCTGAACGGTACTCAGTTAGTACTGTTAATGTTATACCACATAAAAGATATACTAGGCTCTACGAGGTTATAGTCGAGCTAAAGCTCTCCTCCAAAACCACTTTAAAATCCCTTTCATTACATTACAGGAATTTATAAACTGGATTTTGAGAATATACAACTATTATCTTTTTAACGAAGAAAATACCCCCTTTTTATAGGAACTATTTAAATAATAAATAATTCAAAAAATAGGGGGGTAAAAGGTATTATTCTATTATCTTTACAATCTTCCAAGCATTTTTAAATTTTTTCTTTTTACCTTCAATATTCCTTGATGTTTCAAATTCTTTTATTCTAAACTTACTACCTATTTCTTCATCAAGATAACTGTTAAGAGTATTTATATTTTTAACATATTTTATATTAGCTTCTATATTCTTTTTAATTCCTAAGTTAGAATTATGAATATCTATTAAACCTATAGTTTTTATAAGTTCTTCTCTATCTGGTGCTTTTAATAATACAATTTTATTTTCAAACATACTACTTAAATAGCCTTCTAAAGACATTTTATCTTCCTCCAACATAACATCTTCAATCATATTATCTTCATCGAAAGTATCTTCTAATCCAATCCAAGATAATTGTTCTTCTATAAATGCAAACTTATTTTTTCTCATTCTATTTTCCATCATTTCAGCAAACATTTTATCTTTATTTAATCTAAATAAACCTATTTTATTCAATTCCCATTGATTATCTCTTCCTAATCTAATTACATCTTTTTTAACTTTATCCGCATCATTATTAAATTTTCTTTTAAATAAGTTTAAATCTTCATTAAATAGATCTATTTGTTCTTGCTTTTCATTATATTTTTTTAATAAAGTAGTAAATGTCTTTTTATATTTCTTTCTTATAAATAAATTAATCTCAGGTGCATTTTCAATATCAATTCTAACTCTTCCAATCTCTTGAATAAATGTAGTTCTATCTAAAGTCATTACAACTATATTCTTTAATTTATCATCTTCAATATTAACACCATTATCTAATACTTTAGTAGTTATTAAAACTCTAGATATAAACTTATTTTCATTCATTATAGAGTCAAAATTTATATTATTTTCATCTCCAGATTTAATACTTGCTACTCCACCATTAATCCCTTTTAGTTCCTCCAAAAGATAATCCATCTCTCTAAATGATTGTACAAAAACCAACCATTTATCATCTGCTTTATCATTCTTTATTGTATTAACAAGATCACACAATTCATTAAAATATTTTGGATTTAAATAACTATAATCTATACCTGTTGAGTATTTATGTACTTTATTTTCTCCTATTCCCCAATAATTTAACTGTTCTATATTTTCATTCGCAAACAACTCTATACTATCTCTTAACTCTTCCATAGTTGCAGATATAAATATCTTTATTGACTTTGGATTCATTTCTTTTAACAACTTATAATAGGGAAAATCAGTTTTATTATTAAATGGAGAATCTGAAGTTAAGAAATGACATTCATCTAATACAACATATTTATAATAATTTAAATCAAAAGCCTTTCCAACTCCATATTTAGCTGCTATACAAAACTCTGCTAAAGTTTGATAAGACATTATAGTAATTTTATTGTCTATTGTTGTTAGTTTATCTAAAGCTTTATTATTTACTATAAACTTACCTTCTTTATCTTTTTTATAAACTAATTTTTTAGCTTCTAAATCATTAGTTATTTCTATCAAATCTAATTTTAATTGTCTTTTTAATGCGACCCTATTACAAAGCAATAGCATTTTATCCCACATTTCAGTTCTAGGTACTAATTTATTTTTTACAAAATAAGTTTTACCAGTACCAGTTTGAGCCTGTAATATTACAGTATCTCCTTCTCTCCAATTCTTATAATCATCTCCGATTACATCAGTTACCCATTTTAATTTTAATTTTTTTGAATTGTTCTCTCTCATAACTTCTATACCTACCTTTATCTCTCAAATTTATTAAATTCTTTTCTTACTTTAACTATTTTATCTACAGCTTCTCTAAGTTCTACCGAATCTTCAAATTTATAAGTTTTACCATTATCATATACATAAAATTTAAACCCACAGAAAGCAAGTCCATAAGCTAAATATTTATTGGTTACTGCGTAATATCTACTTTTCTCTCTCATAATATCAAACCTACCTTTTTATTTTATTTAAAAGGGGTGGGGTATAAAAACCCCTCGTACCGCACACCCCTTTATTTTTAAGATACTAAAAATAAAGTTGCACTTTTATTCTTAGTTTCAATATGTTTTATCTTAAATTCTTTACCTATAGCTTTTCTAACTTGTTCTACATTTAACTTTTTATTATTAAATATAAAACCTATCTTTTTATCTTCTGAGTTAGTTATTATAAATTGTTCTTTCCCATTGTACTCTTCTACTGCAATTTTAATTTTCTTATCTTGCTCTAAATCTTCTTTAATGTCTCCGATACGAAGGTTTAAACCATCAGTATTAACTTTTCTTAATTTATCCTTATATTCTTTATCAGTCATATCCCCTATTGGTATCAGCATGCAATCTACTTTAGAATACCTTTTAAATAAAAACTCTATGTTTCCATCTTGATCTTCCACATAGTTAGTTCCCATCAATTTATTTTCCTTATTACTTAAAATAGCTTCTTCTAAAATATTAAAACAAAAATCCACAATAAATTTAGAGTTACATTTAGCATTTATTATTGCTTTTGCTATCTCACCGACTTCAAATATTTTTTCTATTTTTAACATTGTTTCAATAGCTTTTAAGTTGTATTTTTCTAAACTTTTAAATCTTTCTACTCTTTCTTTATCTGTAAGTTTTTTATTCTTAGATTTTTCTTCTATAGCCTTGTACCTTAAGGTAACAGTAGTAATAGCATCATTATATTTGCTATATAACTTTTTAACTTTTGCATTACATTCTTCATTCTCTTTAGCTATAGATTCTAATATAGAATACAGCTTTCTTTTAGAATTATCAGATGTTTTTTCATTTATTTTTGATATAAGTTCCTTTTGTACTTTTCCTGCAAATTTATTCATTGCTGTATATTGAGTGTGACTGCAATCATCCCATGCTACTCTATTTTTATTTTCAAAATTCTTACTCCATTTTGAATAATAAATAAAGTATGGTTTTTTATTCTGTCCATTACTTTTACAAAAAGTCTTACAAGATTTTAAATCATTTTTATTTGGAAATACTAATGTCTTAGGTGCATCTATAGCACGTTGAGTTTGATAAAGTGTATAATAAGCTTCTTTTAATGTTTGTTCTTTATAGAAGTTATTTATAATACTATTTCTTATATGTTCATCTTTTAACTCTTCAACTTTTCTAATACTTTTAGACTTTAATCTTCCTTCTAACTCCTCTTTAAAGCATTCATTTATTTTTTTATATGCATCTCTTACATCTGTTAAAGAGGAATTCGCATCTTGTATAACTTCTATCAGTTTATAAACTTTTAATTCTCCATCTGTTTTACAACTAGATAATTTAGAATAATGTTGTATATAACACTCTCTTAATTCTTTCCATGTAAAAAAATGTACATTTTTATTTTGATCTCTTTTTGCATATTCTAACTTCTGTGCAAAGTCTGAAATTTTTGTAGCAATGTTACTTATTTTACCTATTAAATTTCCTGAACTCCTAAGAATACATAAATACATATTTTCTCTTGTATATTCCATCTCTACCTTTTCACCATCAGCTATATTTAAAAAGTGTCTTCCTTCTTTTGGTGGAATAACTGCATTATAAATAATTTCATTATCAATTATGCAGTTATAGATATCTCCGTCAAAATCTGCTCCAGAGCTTATCATAGCAGTATCATCGGCTTGGTTCATAAAGAATAATTCTTCTGTGTGATTTCCAAAATACTTGTCTAATAAATTTGTTTTAACTAACTTAATTTGATGTGCTTCAGAAAATACAGCCATTGGATTCCTAGAAATTACAACTTGATCTGATTCTTTACCTGCTACATAGAATTCTCCAACTTTAAGTTCTCTAGACATTTCAACATCTCTTTTCATAATCCATCTTAAATAACATATAGGATCAATCATTGCCATTTTATAACTTGCGTTTTCTATGAACATTTTTCCACCAGCTAATTCATGACAGCTCTTCTTTATAAGTGCATTTATATTTCTTTGCACAAACTTTGTACTTGCAAACCTTTCGTCAATTTGTAATAATCTGTGTGCTTTTGTAGAAGCAGCAAGTTCTTTACTTTCTTCTTTATTCCTTTGTATATCGCCTAAATAAAGTCTTATAGCATCTATATCATGTTTATTAATCATTTTGTCATACAATTCAAAAGTAGGTCTTGCTAGTTCTTCTAAATCATTAGGTGTTAATGCTAAATTTAAAAGCAACTGATAATTAGATAAGTTATAACCTTTAAGCTGTTTTTTATTAACTTTCATGACATATAAACTTTCTAAATCACTTCTATAAGGAGCATATATATCTTTAGCTAATTCTTTCTTGATTGCTAAGTTTATATCTGTAAATTCTTCATCCTTCCAAAGTCCAACCCACTTAACCATAGTTTCATTTAATATAATATCTGCTTTAGAAATATTAACTTTATTATCAAAAGCATCTATAGTTATAAAGTCCCCATTCTCATCTTTCCAAAAGTAATCTGTTTTCTCATAGTTTTCTTTAAAAAACTTTTGAAAATCTGCTCTAACTAATAATCCTTTTATAGCTAATCCGTTATACATTCTTACTTGTGCAAAGTCAACTCTATAATCTAAGTTTAATTGCTGTTGTATTATCTTAGAACATTTGTCACTCATAAAGCCACAACCATCCGCAAAAGTATGTTTGACTGTTTTATCTTCTCTTTTTAATTCATTATTTTCTAATAAAAAGTATTTACTTGCATATGTATAATCAGTTTCTTTTAATATTACTATGTTTGGTTTAAAATCTATCTTATTAGCTGAGCTTGTACTTAAAGCTAACCTAGAAGTTACATCCTTATTTATACATATATTTTTTCCTTTTAATTTATCCAACTTACCTAAGCTTATAAGTTTCTCATATAACTCAACAAATTCTTTATCTTCTTCTAAAATAAATAAGTATTCACATTTAGCATTTTCTTCACTATCATCTTTCTTTTGTAAGCTTGGACTTGTAACTAATGGCAAAAACAATTTATCTTCTACCTTTAATCCATTTAATAATATTTCTAAAGCTTCTGCTTCATCTTCTGGCAGCATTATCTTTATAATATTTTCTAATTCTTGCTCTTCCTTTAACTCAATCCCCTTAAATGTACAATATAATCTTAATAATATACTTTCATCTAAAACTATATTCTCCTTCTTAGCTAAATCCTTAATAACAAATCTCTTCATAATCCTAATTCCTCCTAAATTCTCTTTACTTTTTATTTTTACTACTTAATTCGGTTATTGACTGTTTCTCACCATAAAGGAGTGGTAGCGACGGTAGAAGCCCACTCCATATATTTATTTTTTGGTATAAAAAATAGGCTGAAGGTACGATACCTACGCCTATGCATGTTATTTAGTTTTTAAAATTTTAAATGGTAAATAGAATATATAAAATGGAAGCCATATTGGAAATGTAAAGAATAGTATTATATACTTAAATACATTACCATTATAAACTCCAGTTCCTTTTTGAAAATCTCCTACACTAGCTCCTACAGTTGTTTTATTATAAACCTTATTGTAAGCTGCTTTCTTAGGATTATTTATCCAACCCATTCCCTTTTTACCATACACAGGATTTATACTTCTCTTAATTGCTCTTTTAGCCCTACCAGTTGTCCGTGCTTTAAAACTCTTTTTTAAGTTAGGTGTTCTAACTCCAAATTTCATACCCTTGACCCCTCTTACATTTTTAGTAAATTCATTCTATCATATTTTTAAAATTTAATCAGAATATTATATTCTGTTCAGCACAGATTAACTAAAAATTCACAAGTCGTTTATTTAACATTAACTATTATAAATTGATATAACTTTTCTCTATATAGTTTTTTAATTCTATTATTTTATCCTAGTATGTATGGGGTGTACCCAAAATTCCCAAACTGTTTAAATTGTTTTATAAATCTATCAATCCCCTTCTCTTTTAATTGTTCTTGAAGGATTTCTATCTCTCTTAAAGTTATTTGTCCACTTTCTAAGCCATAAGCTCTCTCTATTATCTTAACTAAAGCTATCTTATTATCTATAAATACTTTTAAATTTGTAGCTAATTGACTTAAAACCTTCTCATTTCTCATATTTTCCTTAATTGTTTCTGTTGTATTTTCAAATTTCCATAATCTCATAATAATACCCTCATTTCATTTATATTTTTTATATATTTTTATTTTTTTCTTCCTAATTTTATATTCCTTACAGATATTAGTAATAGTAAATTCGCTAAAAGTGCACTAAGTATTGTATCATTCATTTTTAAACTCCTTAAAAACTAATTTATACTTCTTTAGTTATTTACCTTCTAAACCTTAGTAACTCATAAAAGATGGATTTTATTTGATGTTTATTAGATATATTTTCTTTAGTAACCGATCTATTTAAAGCATTCTTATAATTTAAGAAGGTTTTATCTTGGGGGACTTTCCTTCTTAAATCTATTAAGGTTATTTAACTTTAATTTGCAAATTTGTTTTTATTTACCTTACAACTATATATTATCAAAAGTGAATCACTTTGTCAATAATTTTTGCGAAATAATTTAAATATTTTTAATTAGTGAATCACTTTATTTTTTTTAGTACATATTATATAATAAATTTAGAAAGTTGAGGTGTTTAGTTAATGACTGTAAAAGATGATAACAAAAGAATAAGTGTAAAACTTAGCAAAAAGGAATATGAAGATATAGAAAAATTAGCTAAAGATGATGCTAGATCTGTAAGTAACTATATGTATAAAGTAATAAGAGAACATTTGGATAAACTCGGAAAATAAAATTTTAAGGGCTAGTTAATTCTAGTCCTTATTTTTTTGCAAAAAAATAAAGCTAAAAAACAATTCTTAGCTTTAAATATAATATTTCTTATTTTATCTATATATCATCCTTTGAGCCTTCTCTTTATCTGCTTTTAAAAATCTAAACAAATCATAACTATCCCATAAAATGAGCTTTCCACTCATCCTAGCAGCTTCTATAGCTGTATTACTATATCGACTAGTAGTTATAATAATCCCCTTATTAATACCAAACATGTCCATACTTCCTAGTAGTTTCTGAAGTATAGGTCTTCCAACAGATCTCTTTTTATTAAACCTTTTACATTCTACATATATAGAATTATTTAAAATAATATCTCTGCCATAATCACCAGTAGCTTTGGTCAATTCTACTTCAAATCCTTGTTTTTTAAACACTTCAGCACAAAATATCTCAAAATCTCTATCATCTAAAGAATTAATATCTACAGTCTCAAGCAAATACTCATTGTATTCTCTTCTTAATTTTCTTTCCTTGTATGTTATAGCTAAATATATACCTTTAAATATCCACCATATTCCGTACCCTAAAGTAGTTGCAATAATTAATAGTATAAATTCATCTACTCTCATATAAAATACCTCCTAGAGCCTTGTAGCGTGTTTTATTAGTATACCCATAATTCAATATTGTTAAACAAAAAAAGAATTGAGAAATTAAATACATAATGACTCAATTCAGTGGTAATAATAAAAATATTAAGCTTAAGAAATTTTTCTGTTAGAAGAAACAAGCATAAAGTTAATAACTTCTTTTAATATATCTTCATCAATATATTTACTTTTAAATAAAGAATAAATACAATGTGCATCATTTTTATACTTTTTATTACTTAATGTTGGATCTTCTACATTTTCTAAAAGGTAATCTTTAATGTCTAAAATTTCAGCTCTATTTATTTTTTTATTTTGTAATAATGTTTTAAATAATTCTTTTGCTTGAAGTTTTAAGTCAAGTAATTCTGATGTTTGTATTACTTCTGATATATTGCTTTTAACAGAAAGGCTTGAAGATTTAACAACATGGTTCTTATTGAATTTATTGTTGCTCTTAATACGTTTTTTATTTCGTTTAACTCCTAGTTTTTTCACTGCTAAAAATTTTTGCCAAACATAAAAAAATAATATTTTTATAAACCCAAGCAAAACAGTAAGCATGCAAAATTTAAACATTAATTCTTCTAATTTTTGTACTAACATTATAGTTCACTCCTTTTATTTATCGGCTAATTAGCCAATTTATTTTCACTGGGTAAGTGTTTTATCTTTTGTTTTGTAAAATATTTTTTCATCAAGTTAAAATTTGTTGGTGTATTTAAAGTATGAATAATTAGTGTGTTTAAGATATATGTATTTGTGGATTACCGTGTAGAAATATATGTGGATACTATTGTGGATTTAGTTGTGGAGTAGTATCCACAAAATAAGCTCTATAAATAAGATATAATGCAAAAGTAGAAGTTTATAGAAATACAAAAATAAAAAATAAAAAATAGAGGAGCCGAAGGCGAATAAAACTGCCTGTCCAAAATTCTACCAACCCTCGGCACATTTTCTATTTTATTCAAATAAAAATTTCTCTAAGTTAGTGTATTTTAAATCTGTATAAATAATATCAAAAATATTAGAAGTGTATCTTATATCTCTATGTGTTGGACGAGCAATCACTAAACAAGGCTTTCTATTTTCACACAATTTCTTTAACTCATCTGATTTATAAAACATCTCATATCTGACTATTTTTTCTTTATTTGTATAATGATTTAAATCTACTTCTAAGAAATAGTTTACTTTTATACCCTCTATTTCTGCTTCAATAAAAGCGTCTGGTTTTAACTGTCCTTTCATTAAATTTACTTTTGTATTAAATTCTAATACATTAAAATCTAGCTCTAGTAATTTTCTCCAAAAATCTTGTATAAATAAATTGTGAGGACTTAATTTTTTATTTGTATAATATATCTTTTCATCTGTGTAGCTGTTCCTATAACTCTGTAATATCCCCTTTTCTTCTAATGTCTGCATTCTTCGGGCTGCAACACGGTATCTATATTCTTCATTTTTATATTCTCCATTAAAAAATATCATACAAGCATTTTTTAATGAAATAGCTCCATACTTCTCTATAAATTGTAATATATTATAATCTCTTTCTCTCAACATTTTTATCCTCCTAAACTTGTACATTGTATTGTGTATTGTACACTCTATACTTTATACTATGTACTTACTAGGTAAATGTTTCTTATTTTCTAAGATTTTTCTTATTTTTTAATATAAAAGAAAAAAATAAAGGATATAGATTTTACTCTATATACTTTAAACTCCATATATCTTCTACTTTTCTATCTAATTCTTTTGCTATTCTTAAAGCTTCCTCTAAAGGTGGTTTACTTCTATTCTTTTCCCAATTAGAATAAGTCTTTAAATTAACTCTTAGCTTTCTGGCAAAATCTCCAGTATCCATTAGAAACTCTCTCATTCTTATTTCTCTAAGTCGATTTTTTATTCCCATAAGAAATACTTGCTCCTTAAGAAATACTTAATATTATTTCATAATTTCCCTTATTCCTTCTTCATAATTAAAATCTGATATTAGTATTTGTCTTTTTTTAATAACTTCAGATTTTAAAGATCCTTCTAGTTTGCTAATAAGAAATTCTTCTTTAAATTTAATTAGCTCTATAATAGATTCTTGAGCTTCATCTAAGACTGATTTATCAAATGTATCCATACTACTCAATTTGTTAATAAGCTCTTCTATCTTATTAAATTTACTAAACATCCAACAATAATTATTTTGAACAATATCATAATTTATCAATAATAAATTTTCATCTTTCTTTCTCATAAATTATCACCCCTATAATTATTTTACACTATAAGGTAATATTTTACATCTCTAAATTTATTTTATTAATAAATTTATTACAATTCTCTATTAAAATTATTGACTTTTAAGTGCCAAAGGCTTATAAATCCTTAGGGGAGCTGAGTGAAGGCAGAGTTATTCCCTATACACAACATAAAAAAATTATGAAGTGCATAAGGAACTCTCAACTATAAATCCTCTTTTTCGCTGTCGTTTCAGTTGCCCTTATTAGTTAAGTATCATCTAGCGTTATAAAGCTTGTCCTATAACATCTGATACAGTTTCCCCACTCTTTAGAGTGCCAAACTACCACCGTGCCTTTTGTTTTATGGATATTGGTAGACACACACCTAAGCGTATATTATAACCATTGTTCTAGCTATACCAATAAGGGTAATATATAGCTAGTATAATATACTGTTAATTTTATACATCGGCTTAACTAACCTACTATATTATTTATAGTTGCATAGTGTATAACAACTCAACCTATACTTAATTTAGGGTATAGGAAATAAAGCCTTGCAAATCCTCACTTTTTTTGAGATAATACTATTAAGGTGTTGGTATATCCTTTTGTTTGTGAGGATATGCAAAGTTTTATAAAACTATATTTAGTTTTTGAGAGTAGGTATTGTCAGTATCTACTCTTTTTTTATCTATCTTTAATTACATATTCCTTAATATCATCACGAACCTTTATGCACTTTAGGTAAGCTTCTGATGGCTTAAAAGAACATATTAGCTCACCTTTCTTTGTAATCCATACTTCATCAAATCTACTTTCTATTTCTATATTAAGAACTTTTACTCTATCTGTTAAATATAATACTTTCATAATGTTTCCTCCTTACCTATGTTTTCTTAAATTAATGTAACTACTTGTAAATTGTTCAAGTGGATTATATTTATCCATTTCAATTTTCAAATCTTGCACTAATAAATTTATATAGTTCTCAGTAATTTGTAAGTTACTATGTCCTAATATCTTTTGTAGTGTAACAACATTACCACCATTCATAATCCATTTCTTTGCAAATGTATGTCTATAACGATGTATTCCAGTTTTATTTATTCCACGCTTTTTATTATAGTTAGATAAACTTGCATTAATAGTACATTTAGAAAGTTGTATTCCATAATCATTACAAAATAAATAATCATCTTCTTTGTCTGGTTTCCTTATTCTTAAATACTCTTTTAAAATTTTGATAATTATATTATTAAGTGGTATTATCAAAGGTTTTCTATTCTTAGTCATATTTACAAATACAACTTCATTGTCAAAATCAATATCTTTTACTTTTATATTTACAAAACTATTTAATCTTAGACCCGTCGATAAAATAAAATTTACTAAAACCCAATTTCTATATTCACCAAATCTACAGGTTTTAAGATCAGGTTTTTTTAATAACTTTTTTAATTCTTCATCTGTATATGGTTCAATATTTTTCTTATCTACTTTAGGCAATGTTATTTTAAAAGTTGGAATATACTTTTGTCGCATCCAATAATACATCCAAGTCTTTAAATCTCTTGTATAAGTATGTAATGTTTGGTCATTAATATTGAATTTTTCTTTACATTTAACAACAAACTCACCTACACTATCTATATTTAAGTCTTTTATATAAATATTTTCATCTATAACTCTTGTAATAGATTTATAACTTTCTCTATAATGCCTTAAAGTATCTTTTCTTAAATTTCTTTGTTTACAATCAATTAAATATTCTTCTACACCTTCTCTAAATGTTATAAGATTTTCTGTTTGACAAGATATTTTCTTTCTCATTTTTGTTCCTTTCTTAGATTTTAAGCACAAAAAAATAAGTACCCGTCATATATATTTTTTATATAACGAATACTTATTAATTTTAGATATTTATTAAAACTTTATAATAGACTTATATCTTTCCTAAGCGTTGATATATCTATTATTTGTTCATTCCTTCTTCTACAGCAACAGCAACTGCAACAGTAGCTCCTACCATTGGGTTGTTACCCATACCGATAAGACCCATCATTTCAACGTGAGCTGGAACTGATGATGATCCTGCGAATTGTGCATCTGAGTGCATTCTTCCCATAGTATCAGTCATACCGTATGAAGCTGGACCAGCAGCCATGTTATCTGGGTGAAGAGTTCTTCCTGTACCACCACCTGATGCTACTGAGAAGTATTTCTTACCTTGTTCAACACATTCTTTTTTGTATGTTCCAGCAACTGGGTGTTGGAATCTTGTTGGGTTAGTTGAGTTACCAGTGATTGATACATCAACTCCCTCATGATGCATTATAGCAACACCTTCTCTAACGTCGTCTGAACCGTAGCATTTAACTTTAGCTCTTGGACCGTTTGAGTATGGAGTTTCTTTAACGATGTTTAATTTACCAGTTACATAGTCAAATTTAGTTTCAACATATGTAAATCCGTTGATTCTTGAAATTATGAATGCAGCATCTTTTCCAAGACCGTTTAATATAACTCTTAAAGGCTCTTTTCTAACTTTGTTAGCTTTTTCAGCTATTTTGATAGCACCTTCAGCAGCAGCGAATGATTCGTGTCCTGCTAAGAATGCGAAACATTTAGTTTCATCTCTTAAAAGCATAGCTCCTAAGTTTCCGTGTCCTAATCCAACTTTTCTGTCATCAGCAACAGATCCTGGAATACAGAAAGCTTGTAATCCTTCTCCGATAGCTTCAGCAGCATCAGCAGCAGTTTTACATCCTTTCTTGATTGCTATAGCAGCACCTAAAGTGTAAGCCCATCCAGCATTTTCGAATGCTATTGGTTGAGTTTCTTTAACGATTGTATAAGGATCGATTCCTAAATTTTCGCAAACTACTTTAGCATCTTCTATTGTTTCCATTCCGTACTTTTCTAATACAGGTTGTATTTGGTTAATTCTTCTTTCATAACTTTCAAATAATGCCATTTTATTATCCTCCTTCAATAATGAATATATAGATTATTCGTGTCTTGGATCTATAGTTCTAACAGCTTCGTCAAATCTTCCGTATTGACCAGTAGCTTTTTCCATTGCTTCGTTAGCGCTCATTCCTTTAGCTACCATTTCCATCATTCTACCTAAGTGAACGAATCTGTATCCTATGATTTGATCATCTGCATCTAAAGCTACTTTTGTTACATATCCTTCAGCCATTTCAAGGTATCTTGGTCCTTTAGCTAAAGTTCCGTACATAGTACCTACTTGTGATCTTAATCCTTTTCCTAAGTCCTCAAGACCTGCTCCTATTGGTAGTCCACCTTCTGAGAAAGCAGTTTGGCTTCTACCATAAACTATTTGAAGGAATAATTCTCTCATTGCAGTATTTATAGCATCACAAACTAAGTCTGTGTTTAAAGCCTCTAATATAGTTTTTCCTGGTAATATTTCTGAAGCCATAGCAGCTGAGTGAGTCATACCTGAACATCCTATAGTTTCTATTAAAGCTTCTTCTATGATACCATCTTTAACGTTTAAAGTTAATTTACATGCTCCTTGTTGTGGTGCACACCAGCCAACTCCATGAGTTAAACCTGAAACATCTTTTATTTCTCTTGATTGAACCCATCTACCTTCTACAGGGATTGGTGCTGGACCGTGGTTTGGACCTTTAGCAATTACACACATTTCTTGAACTTCGCTTGAATACATCATATTCATTTCTCCTCCCTAAAAAATAACTTATAGTAAAAATTTACTATATCTATTCCTCTTAACAACTTGGGACTTTTTTCGTCCCTATGGGATATTTAATTACCCTCACGTCTATTTTAACAAAACAATGGCGATGTAACAATATATTTCTAAAAATTTTTCTAAAAAAACTCAATATTTTTTTATTTTATTACAACATTTGAGAATAATTCTCATATTTTTTCCCAAATTATTGAAAACAAATTATATTTTTACCTATTAATCCTTTTCAATAAATATTTTTAAATCAAACAATTTTTAAATTCATAAAATTTGCTTCATATCACATTTTACTAATTTAAAATTTATCTCTTTATAAAAAATATTTCTTTCTACAAAAAAAATATTCCACTAAATATATTTTCTTCAGTCTTTTATACTCTTTCTATTTAATAAGATAAATCTCATATTATATTATATGTAATTTAATAAAGTGCACCTCAAAATGAGGTGCACCTTATATTATAATTTGTATTACTATCTTGCAGTTCTTAAAGTTAGGCTTTCTTTACTTGAAACTTCCCCATTTGAATATTTAGCTGCAATCTTAAAGTTATAGATTGTATGTCTATTTAACTTTTTAAATGTATAAGAAGTTTCATCCTTGCCTATTTCAGCTACCTTTTTACCATCCTTATAAAGAATATATCCTTCTAAGCCTTCTGTTGTTTCTGGTTCTGTCCAAGTTACAGTTACATTCTTTTTATTTATTTCTGATGCTTTAAAATCTCTTACTGGATTTACAACAATTTCTGGACTAGTTCCTTCTATTATATTAACTGTTTTTTCAGTTCCTGCAATCTCATGAACTAACCCTTCTCCATCTCCAACTGATGAATTGGTTACGCTTAAATTGCTTCCTTCTGTTTTAGCTTCTGCTCTTAGGACAACCTTAGCTAAAACTTCTTTAGCTGGCAATGGTTCTCCAGTTAAAGAACTTACAAGCACTCTAACCTTTCCGTCTTCTATTTTCTTAGCATTTACAAACACTCCATCATCAGAAATTGCTTCTACATATTCAAAGGCATTTTCATCATAATTTAGTGTAAAATCATAAGCAAAAGCTTCTGCATTTACTAATTCGTCTATACCTACTCCAACTTCTATGTTTTCTCCAACTTGAACTTCCTCTAAAGCTTCAAGAGATACACTTCCTGTTACCTCAGCAGCTTCTTTTAACTTTCCATGAACATTAACCTCTGCAGCAGTAGCAAATTTTCCTCTACCATTTGCTTGATCTGAAACGCTATCTGTAACATCTAATCTTACATATTTAGCATCAACACTATCAAATTCTATAAATTTAATAGCTGCATTATCTTCTAAAGTTCCAGTTTTAACTTCTGTAAAGTTTTCTCCATCTAAACTAACAGATACTTTATACCCTGTTATTCTTCCATTTTTACTATCTTGTCTTGGAGCATATTTAACTTTATTTATTTCATATACATTATCTAATTCTAAAGTTAAATGATGAGGACCTTCATGAGCAGGTGATGACCATTTACTATGCCAGAAAGTATTCATATCACCATCTGAGGCAAAGGAAGCTGGTGCATTTTCCCCTGAAGTCTCTTCAGATGAAGCTGTTATCTTTACTGTTCTTGGATTTATTAATGTTAAATCAAAACTTAAAGCTTCTTGTATAAATGATTGAGCAACCTTTTCAGATATAACTGCAAAGCTACTTAAGGCTGTATTTAATTTATTTTGTGCAATTTCTTTAGCACTTTCATAAGCCTCTGTATCTTCATTTAATTGAGCTACAATCATATCTAATGAAGCCTTATCCCCTTGAGCTAAAGTAATAAGTTCATCAAGTTGTCTTGAGCATTCTTCTAAAGCAACTTCAGGTAAATTTGCCTTTAGATTATTACAAGCTTCTTCCATTCTTGCAAACTCTCCATATAACTCTTCTATAAGAGCACTTGCATCTTCTTTAGAAGATAACTTATTCCATAACTCATCCATTTTTGCTCTAAGCTCTGGAGCGTCTTCTCTTCCTGATTTAGCCCAAGTTTTATTGTCCATTCTTGTTGAATGGTTTGCAAATACCTTCATATCTTCTGCTAAATCACCATAAAGCATATCAATTGCTCTATTCCAAGCCTTATCATAATCATAGTTATCCATATTCCAGCTATAGTCAGCAGCTGTGTGTATTGATATTTTTGAAAGCTCAGCATGCTCCATTGGATTTACAGTAAAGAAATCTACATATTGATTTAATCCTTTATCTAATCCATGCATTGGTCCTAAGGCAAGCTTACCTTTAAAATAATCTGTTACTGGATAATTCCACCATACTGCCATATTTCTATTGTATATTCCACTTATAAGTTGTGCATCACTTAAAGGAATTTCATTTGTAACAACTCCAGGACCAGTCCACATAACTTCTATACTAGGATCAACAGTTTCTGCAAAAATTCTAGTATAAGTTCTAGGTTGTCCATTACTTACCATAGCTCCAGTATCATACTCTGTTGGGACTGTTATTAATGGTTTTACATCTCCCTTAGCCTTTACAAATTCTTCATTAAATCTATTTAAAACTTGAGCATGTTTAGCTGCACTCTTATCTTGAATATCATCCCAATAGATTGCAAAACTTCTTACACCCATGTCATATAAAGATTCTGCTTTAGCTATTAAATGATTAAAATCTTCTTCTCCTGCTTCTCCATCAAATCTTATATCTATTCCTGGAGAAATACCGAAAACAAAATCAACCTTATTTTCAGCAGAAGCATCTATAAGTTCTTGCATTCTTTGCATTTCATTTTCTGGATATGGCTCTCTCCATTTTTCTCTGTGATATGGATCATCTTTAGGAGCATAAATATATGTGTTTAATTTATTTTCTCCATAAAATTTAATCTGATCTAATCTATCTTTATGTGTCCAAGGAGTTCCATAAAAACCTTCTACAATACCCCTAGCACTAACTGTTGGATAATCAGTTATATTCACTTCTGGTATATTAGATTCCTTAACTAATTGCTTAAATGTTTGAACTCCATAGAAAGTTCCATCTCCATCTTTACCTTCAATAGCTATTTTCCCATCATTTGAAACTAAAGCATATCCCTCTTCTTTTAAATTTTCTGCTGTAGTTCCATTTAAAGCTTCATCTAACTCAGGAATATCATCATCAACCTCACCTATTATAAGGGTAGTTGAATTTGGATCATTTTCACTATTTATTTCTATGTTGTTTGCAGTTAAAAATTCCCTTAAAGCATTTACTGCATTCTCATCTGCCTCTTCCTCACCAACTAAATTTATAGAAGAAGTTATCTTAAATCCATCTCCTACAACCTCTAAATTTTCTGGTGTTGGATTTAAATTTGGAACTAAAACCTGGTTTTCTTCCCCAGTTTTAGGTCCTACAGCTCTTACAGTAGTAGTTATTAAGCCATTTGCAATAAACATACAAGCAAACGCTGAAGTTAAAAGTCTTTTAAGCATTTTTCTTTTCATAGTCCCCTCCTATTTCAAAATATTTACATTACAATTATAATATCGTTTACAAGTATTGTAAATAGTTAAAAAAATTGGAAGGATAATTTTTTCCTCCCAATTTTTATTATTACCTTTTTGTTCTTAAAGTTAAGGTTTCTTTAAATTTATAACTATCAAATCCCATATCTCTAACTATACTTGTTTCACTCCAATTAGTTTTTCCCATAGTTTATTAAACTTTCTTATTATAAATATGAAATTACGATTCTTGACCAAGGTAATTCAGTTACTCCACTAAAAGTTCCACCCTCTGAGTCACTTAATTGCTCCCTATATGTCCATGAGCCATTCCAAAGTCCTGCTTCTTTAACCCCTTCATTTAAAGTTGTTTGATAATATACTTGTTTCTCATAATTAAGAACATTATTCTCTAAAGATGCAAATAATCCTCCATTATCTAAAAATGCCATGGTCTGATGAACTGGATTTTTATCAACTTCTTTTTCTCTTAAATCATAAAAGTAATCATTAGAACTTAATATCCCATGAACTCTTGCTGTAGTAATGTCTAGTTTTTCTTCCTCTTCATTTATGCTTATAAGATTATGATTTGGAATTTGTATTTTATAAATTTTAAATTCTCCATTTTCATTTATTTCTTCAAACTGAAGTTTAACAGTATTTTCAATTATTTTAAAAGATATTGACATCTCTACATTTATTTTTCTAAAATTTAATCTATATAAATAGTACTCTCCTTCAATATGATCATAAATTTTTTCTGAGGTTACTTTAGGTTTAAATCTACTTCCATTTATTAAAAATTCATCCCTTGATTTTCTTGCTCCCTTAAAAATCTTCTCTCCTATTTTATATTGAACTATATTAGGAAATTCTCTATCAACAACTATTTCTAATCCATTGCTTTTTAATATTTCAGTTCTTAATATTTCTCTAAATTCTATATTTTCTTCTAGAATAAACTTAGTGTTTATAATATCCTTATTGCTAAACTCTAATCCCCTTTTTAGTTTTTCCTTTAAGTCTATAACTTCTCCATCAATATTTTTCTTAGTTGACTCTTTACTAATATAATTTTTTCCTCCCTTTGATGATTCTAGAGTTAACCCATAAATTGAAGTTAATAAATAAGATTTATATTTTGAAAGATTTTTTCTCATAAATTTATATTGCGTCATAATTTCCCCCTATCTTTCAGTCCTTAAGTTCTTTTTTATAAAAGACTTAACAGTTTTTCTCCCTGAGTATGATTTTAAATTTACCCTACACATAATATGTATACTACAATAATTTTACAAATATTACCATATGATATTTAAAAAAGCGTGTATTAAAGTAAATTTTATTTAAAAACCACTTTAATACACGCTCTTTCTATGATTTATTACATATTATATGATATTTTTTCATTATCTATTATTATAATATTCTTCACACTTTTTCCAGTTTATTATATCGAAGAAATAGTCTATATACTCTGGACGTTTATTTTGATATTTTAAGTAATACGCATGTTCCCAAACATCCATTGTTAATATAGGAATTAACCCTAAAGAAATAGGAGATGATTGATCTTTAGTTGACATGATTTCTAACTTTCCATCTTTATCACTAACTAACCATGCCCAACCTGAACCAAAGGTAGAGATTCCACATTGCTTAAACTTTTCTTTAAATTCTTCAAAAGAACCAAAATCTCTGTCTATAGCATCTGCTATTTCAGCAACTGGTCTATTGCATCCTTTTCCCAAAATACTCCAGTAGAATTCATGGTTGTAAACTCCACCACCTTGATTTACTAAGTCAGCCATAATATCCTCTGGCATATCATCTAAATTGCTTAAGATATCATATAAACTTTTTCCATAAAGCTCCGGATGTTTTTCTAAAGCTTTATTTAACTTATCTACGTAAGCTTGTTGGTGCTTGTCATGGTGAATTTTTACTGTTTCCTCATCTATTGATGGCTCTAGGGCATCATAAGGATAGTCTAAAGGCTTTAATTTAAAACCTTCCCCTTTAGTTGAAGATGATCCACAGTAAGCTGGACACATTAATGGGCTTTTTTTGTGTTTTAAAAAACTATTTTTCATTTTTTTACCTCCTTATATTTTAAGAATAGTTAAGCTATTTTTTCATAACAACTTAACAGATTCTTTGAAATAATTTATTATTATTCTTCCCAATACATATTTTTATATTTATTTTTTTAATTTAAAACTTTGTAAAATCAAAGTTTTAAATATATAATAGCTAATAAAAAATATACCTAAAACAATTATTAAGGTAATAATTAAATTTAACCCATCCTTACTTTGAATTATGTATAAACTGTTTATTGTTCCATTAATAACATTACTATTCATTATAAATAAAGTTAAGACAATACTTATCCACTTTATGTCTTCAAAATCTAATTTTTCTAAAAAAAGTGCATAAACAATATTAACTATGGCTATTATACTTATTGTTGTTATTAATGTACTCTTTAAAACTCCTTCTTTAAATTGAAATATTTCATTTTTAGTTATTATCCAAAATACCTCATTTATTATAAATCCTAAAATTAAACTATCAACTAAAAAGGATATATTATTTATATACTTTTTATATATTAATTTTTTGCTTTCAACAAAATTACCTAAACTCTCTTTATAGTCTAGCATAATCATACAAAAAGATAATATACCAACTATATATTTGAAGAAACTCCATTTTAATATGCTAGACATAAATAGTGAAAGAACCACTGAAAGAATCAATAGCTTATGTTCTATAAAATGTTTTTTAAAAGAAAAAAATACCTTAAGCATATTAAGTCCTCCTTGATGTAACTTATTTCCTTTGTATCTATTCTAACACTTTTATATGAATAATGACATATAATATTTTCCTCTTCAAAATTAAAATAATATTTTTAGGTAAGCTTATTTTAATTAAAGGCAACTTTTAATAAAGGAAGTAATTATTAGAAATTTAGTATTTTTTAATTAATAAAAGTCCTCTATACATGGAAAATAAGCGTTTTTTCAATTTTGACAATAAAATTTTGTCGTTTTATAATTGTATAGTTAATGTTTAACAAAAATTTCATTAAAATTTAATAAAGGAGATGATTAAGTGAATAATGCTAATGAAAACTCTAAGAATACGGAAAATTTAGTTTATAAAAACAGATGGTTTATATTAGCAGTATTAGTAATGCAACCATTCATGGCATGTTTAGATAGTAGCATAGTTAATGTAGCACTTCCAATTCTTCAAAAAGAACTTGGTGCAACTATGGCTGGGACTGAATGGATTGTAAGTTCATATTTAATAATAATTTCTGCATCAATTTTAATCTTTGGTAGATTAGGAGATATGAATTCAAAAAGTTCAGTATTTATAAGAGGGATTTTAATATTTGTTCTTGGATCTTTCCTTTGCGGAATATCCCCATCGCTTCCTATTTTAGTATTATCTAGAGTTGTGCAAGCTATTGGTGCCGCTATGTTAATGTCAACTAATCAAGGTATTATAACAGATGTTTTCCCTCCTAAGGAAAGAGGAAAAGCTTTAGGTATCTCTGGTTCCTTTGTTGCCTTAGGTTCTATATTAGGTCCAGCATTAGGTGGATTCATAGTTACATATTTCACTTGGCACTATATTTTCTTAATAAATGTACCTATAGGTATAATTTGCTACATATTCGCTAAAAAATATCTACCAATAAGAATTCCTAAGGAATCTGAGTCAATGGATAAACCTGGAGCAACAATGTTTTTCATTGCTACAATTCTTATATTTACATCAATATTAATTAGCCAACATTTAGGCTTTACTAGCATATATGTAATCCTAGGATTAATAATTGGAATTATTGTTCTTGCTTTCTTCTTAATCTATGAAAATAAGATAAAAAATCCTATGCTTCATTTAAGTTTATTTAAAAAACCAATATTTTCAGTAAGTTTAATATGTGCATTTATTTCCTTTACTGCAATAAATACAATTAATGTTATTCAACCCTTTTACTTAAATGATATTTTAGGTTATAGTCCTGGAAAAATTTCAGTTATAATGACAGCTTATCCAATTGTATTATTTGTTATTGCACCACTTAGTGGGACATTATCAGATAAAATAGGAAGTAAAATACTTACTTTAATAGGATTATTCTTAACAGGAGTTTCAATGATTTTATTATCATCATTAAATAGTAACTCAAGTGAAACATCTATATTCCTTATGTTATCCTTATTAGGTTTTTCAAATGGACTATTCCAATCTCCAAATACAAACCTTATAATGTCCTCTGTTCCTAAGGATAAGCTTGGAATAGCAGGTGGTACTAATGCCTTAATAAGAAATTTAGGTCTTGCCTTTGGAGTATCAGCTTCAACCTCTATTTTATATGCAAAAATGAGTAAATTAGCTGGTTTTAGAGTTTTAGGATCTGTTCCCAATAGACCTGATATATTTATTTCTGGAATGAGATTTGTATATATTTTAGTTGCTATTTCATGTTTTATATGCCTTATAATTTCTGTAATTGAATATATTCAATCTAAAAAAAATAAAAAATAAAAAAATAAAAGGTGCTGTATCAAAGATTTTATTAAAATCTTATTTGATACAGCACCTTTTTAATTATTAGTTTCTTGTATGCTCATTATTCCTTGAGGATTGTTACCAACCTCTAATCTTGCTAAATTGTCAGAATTGCTAAAATAAATATTTCCTCCCGCAAATACTAAAAGTGCTAAAATTATCACTAATAAAATATTTTTGCTTCTAAAATTCTTCTTCATTAATTTCATCCTCTTAATTAAAATAATAATCTAAGTTAAATATGGTAAAAATAAAGTTCCTAAACCTAAGAAGAAGAAAAATCCACATACATCAGTTACTGTTGTAACAAAAACAGCAGAAGCTAAAGCTGGATCTACTTTTAATTTCTTTAAAACAACTGGTACTAAATATCCTGCAAAAGTAGCAGCAGTCATATTTAATATCATAGCTAATCCTATTACTATTCCAATTGCAGGTTTTTGTGACCATAAAACAGCAACTATTGCAGTTACTAATCCAGTGGCAGCCCCTGTTAAAATACCAACTCCAATTTCCTTAAAGAAAATTCTCTTTGCATTTTTAAAAGTTAATTCTCCTAAGGCTATACCTCTTACTATAATTGTTAAGGTTTGAGTTCCTCCATTTCCACCCATACCTGCAACAATAGGCATAAATGTAGCTAAAATTACAACCTTGCTAATAGTTCCTTCAAAAAGTCCAACAGTGGCAGAAGCTAAGAAAGCAGTTATTAGGTTAACAAATAACCATGGTAATCTACTTTTTACAGATTCTTTTACTGTACTATCAACTTTTTCTTCTCCATATACACCACCTAGACGGTGTATATCTTCTGTTGTTTCTTCTTTTATAATTTCAATAACATCATCAATTGTTATTATACCTAAAAGCATATCTTTATAATCAACAACTGGTATTGTTAAAAGTCCATATTTATCAAATATATTTGCAACCTCTTCTTGATCCATATCAAAAGGAACACTTATGACGTTTTTATTCACAATCTCTGAAATTTTTTCGTCAAACTTACTTATTACAAGTTCTCTTAAAGAAACTACACCTTGTAATATTCCTAAGTCATCTACAACATATATGTAATAAGCTGATTCAGCCTTTGGAGCTTCTAATTGAAGGTACTCTAAGGTTTCTTTTACACTCATAGTATCCTTTATAGAAATAAACTCTGTGGCCATAACACCACCAGCTGTATCTGGTGCATATGTTAATAATTTTCTTAAATCCTTAGCATCTTGAACTGGCATACTTGAAAGTAATCTGCTGGTTTCTTCACGATTTAAGCTTGCCATAAGGTCTGTAAGTTCATCTGAAGCTATTAAATTTAAAACCTTCTTCTTCTTTTCTTCAGGTAAACTTTTTAATATATTTACCTTGTCATCATCCTTCGCAAAATCTATAATATCTGCAATCATATTTTCTGGAAGTTTTTTTATAAGCTTAATATTTTCCTCATTCTCCTCTAAAAGATCAACTATATCAGCTGGATGTATATCATCTAGAGAATCAAATTTATTAGTTGGATATTTAGCTAAAATATCCTTTAGCTTTTCTTTTGTTATTCTTTTATTCATATCATTTCCTCTTTTCCTTAAATAAGAGGAATAATAACTATCTATAGGATAATTTGCTCCTTAAAGGTATATAAATGTACCATTCCTCTTATTTTTAATTTTAATCTTAAGTTCCTACTAGGGGGAACGCTTTCCATTCATACCACCTCCAAAATGCAATAAAAGTTTCAAAATATTATTTCTATATATTATATTAAGTATATTTAAACAATTTGTAAATAAAAATTTTCATTCTTTTTTTATATTTTGTAATATTTCATAAAAACAGCTCATAAATATATAGTAATAAAAATTATAATTTAGTAATTTTTAACCTCACTTTTTCTTATTTTACACAAGCATGTAGTGTCTTCTATGAATATTCTTAAACTATATAACCTGTAATTTGTTTCTTTGTGTTGTGATTCTCCTTTTACATTTTATTCATATAACTACATGCAAAATAAAAAGCAGATTAGTTTTTTCTAATCTGCTTTTCATTTTAATTCTATATTCTAAATTTTAATCATAACTCATGTCTAATTTAAATTAAGCAATTAAAATTTTAATATTTATAAAAGCTAAATTCTCTTATCAAGAAAATATGATTTACAAAAAGCAAAAAATTCTCTTGCATACATAGAAGGTACTAAATACCACTGAGTTTTACTTGTATATAAATAAGCCTTATTATATCCATTTCTTTTAGCTAAAAGATTGCTTCTCATAGCATGAAAATCTGTGGTAACTATTAAAATATCTAAGTCTTTTATAGGCTTTCCACTTAAGTTCTCTATGATCTTCTTAGAATAATTTAGATTTTCGTATGTACTAGTTGCTTTATTTTCAAGTACAATTTTATCCTTTGGCACTCCATTTTCCACTAGATATTTTTCCATTGCATAAGCCTCAGTTATGCTTTCTCCAGGACCTTGTCCACCAGATACTACAATCTCTCCATTAAATCCAGTTTTCTCTAAATATTCTATGGTCTTATCTAATCTGTCTCTTAATGTAGCGGTTAAATTTTCTCCCCTTATTCCAGCCCCTAAAACAACTATATAATCACAAGATTTTAAGGATTTTTTAGGATAGAAAATTATTGCTCCCTCTACTATTATAAATATACTTATGCATATAAGAGCTAAAATCTTCATAGGCTTGTACACCGTTTTAAACCACTGTAATTTTAAAAGCTTATTTATAAAAAGTGTGTATAATATAATGACTACTCCTAAAATTAAATAAAAAGAGCTAAAGGTTGTTTTTCCACTTAAAGCATTAACTAAGATGTAATATAATATACATATTATTCCTAAAAAAATTGAAATAAACTTAATAACTAAACTCTTCACATATATCTCCTTTCTCCAGTTCTCAATATAAAAATTTTATCAAAACCTTCCAGTAAACTATATACAATAATATTACAAAAGTAAATATAAAAAATTACTAAGTATCCTTCTACTTTTCATAATAAATTACCTTTTAGAAAATATGTTTATATGAACTTTAATTTAAAATAAGAGTAAAATTTCTAAAAGAAATATGTTTAAATTTACTATTATATGAAATACTATTAGTGTTTAGACTTTTTTAATTTAAGGAGATGTATTTATGAGTAGTAGAACTGGAATAGTAAAATGGTTTAATCAAGAGAAAGGCTATGGCTTTATTTCTTGTGATGAAGGTGATGATGTATTTGTACATATCTCACAAGTGAAGGAAAAAGGACCTGAAAAAGATTTACATGAAGGTGAAAGTGTTTCTTTTGATATAAGCGAAGGTGAAAAAGGCCCAATGGCTACTAATGTTCAAAAGTTATAAAAACTAAGGCTTAAATCCCGTTAAGTTAAGAAGAGATTTAAATGTTTTAATAAATATTCCGAGTAAATTCACAATATAATTTATGGTGATTACTCGGAATATTTTTATAGGGTTTATTATAATTTTAATAAAGTTTCTTTTAAAAACTCTTACTAACTTCTTATAGAAAATCCTGTGTTTTCTATGCAGTTTTTAATTTCACCCTCACTTGTATGCTCATTAAACATAACTTCTATACTTCCTCTAGCTACATCTACACATACCTTTTGAACACCATCTAAATTTTCTAAAGCATTTTTAACTTGAGTCTTATTTGTAGAACTTCCTAAGCCATCTACTAAACAATGAATTTTCTCCATACTAATTTCTCCTTTCAAAGTAATGTTCAAAAATAGTATGTGTAATCTAAGCTATTAAAACCGTAGTATTATCTGGTATATTATCATATATCCATTTAGCATTATCTGGATTAAGTCTAATACATCCATGACTTAATGCCTCACCAAGCCTACCATCTTTTATATTCTTTCCAGTCTTATCATATAATATTGAGTGATAATAATAGCCATCCACTATTCTTGTAGCATACTTTACTGAATAATCTGCTCCAGAAAATCCTGCCTTTCTTCCATTAATAAAGAAAATTCCTTTTCTAGTAGGTGTAGAAGGTTTACCTACTGTGCTAATCCATTTATACATCCTTATCCACTTATTATTAGACTTCTTATAAACATAGGTATATTTAGTTTTTAAATTAGTTACTAAAAGATAATCAGTACTACTTTCTAGATTATTTGAATTAACAAAGGAATCCATATCACTATTAAAATTTGTATAATTTAAAGATTTATATTTTTTTAAAGCATTACTATCCAAATTAAATCACCTAAGAAATATTAATAATACATTATACTCTTTAGGTGACTTTTAATTTCATATATTATTTTTTAATATTAAAGCTATTATAAAGCTTAATCTTTTATAAAACTTTAATTATTTTTCAAAGGGATAAACAATTCCCCAGTCTTTTCTAACCTTATTCATAATTTTTGTAACATCATATGTTAAATCTATACTATTAGATTCTTTATTTTCCTTTATTCTCTCTTCCATAAAGATAACTTCATAATCTAAGGCCTTTTCCTCTTCTCCACACTCTATAACTTCTACTGCACCATCTAAGTAGTTTATGGTTGCCTTATTAGCTCTTGGGAAATTATCAATTGTTATAAATCCATTGTCACAGGAAACAATTCCTCTCTTAGGCATTTTAGATCTAAAGGCTAGGGATATAGTTGCAACTTCATCTTCCTTTGTCTTTAATATTATTCCAGACTCTTCATCTACACCAGTTTTAGCCTTCTTAACTGTACTTAAGATTTCCTCTGGCATACTAGATAAGAAATATCTTGCAAAAGATAAAGCATAAGTTCCAATATCTAATAATGCTCCTCCAGCTAAATCAAGATTAAAGAATCTGTTATTTTCATCATATTCCTTGAAGCTTCCAAAGGAAACTTGAACCATATTCACTTTTCCTAAGTCTTCATTATTTATCTTCTTTATAACCTTTTCATATAAAGGCATATGAAATAAGGTCATTGCTTCTTCTAAAACTAAGTTATTCTCTCTTGCTATTTTTAAGGCTTCTTCTAATTCTCTTTCATTTACAGTTATAGCCTTTTCACATAGAACATGCTTATTATTATTTAAACTTTTTATAATGTACTCATAATGATTACTGTGTGGTGTTGCTATATACACTACATCTATATCCTTGTCTTTTATAATCTCATCATAGCTTCCATAAGCTTTTTTAACATTGTTTTCTCTTGCAAATTTCTCTGCTCTTTCCTTATTTCTAGAAGCTACTGCATAAACCTCTCCATTAACCCTATTTAAAGCCTGTGCAAAATCTCTAGCTATACTTCCTGGTCCTAATATTCCCCATTTAAGTTTTTTCATATTCTCAGCTCCTCTTTAATATAAAGTATATTATTTAAGCTTATTTTAAACTAATAATCCACTTAAAGCAAAAGTTATTTAAAAATTAAAAGGACCTAAAATTGGTCCTTTTAAAATCATATATTTTATTCTTAATTAAATTTTGTATAAATAAAAATCTCACTATACACCCTATTAAAATACAACTTTTTATTTAATTAAGCTTTTTAAGTTTCTTACAACTATACTTTCATCTACATTTCTGTTTCTTGAACAAACTATAGCTGCTTGTATTACCGTTATTAGTATGGATGTATTTCTTCTGTAAGCAATATATTTATACTCCCAATTATGACTAAACTTCTCTTTAAAGCGTCTTAACCCTTTAAAGGAGTAAAGTGCTTGTCCATTCTCATAGAATTGAAGGGCTAATTTTTCATTCCAGAAAGCATATTTAGATAAACCAACATTTGCTAAAGGAGCCATTCCCATGTTGAATATTTCATATCCCTTTTCTTTTCCATACTCAATTAAATTTATGAACATAAAATCCATAACTCCCCTTGGAGTACTTTTGCTAAATCTCATTAGATCCACTGAGAAGCTTTCATCATCATACATATACATTATATTAGCAAAGGCTTTTATTTCTCCCTCTCTATCCTTTAAAATAGCTATAGGAGCTTTATTTAAATAATCTTCATCAAAGAATCCCACTGAAAAGCCCTTTTCTTTTCTTCCATCTAACCATTCATCTGATATTTCTCTTAAGGAATCTAAAAATTCCTTTGAAAAAGGTGGTTCAACCATGTGGAAAGTGTAACCTTCCTTAGTGACCTTACTTCTTGAAGTTTTTAAGCTCTTCATTTTATTTCCTACAACTTTAAATTCTTTTACATCAACCTTAGCTTCTTCTCCAATTTTCATAAAATCATATCCATTAGAGTGAAGGTAACTTATCATTTCATCATTAACCTGGTAAAAAACTGGTGTGTAACCATAATTATCAGCATACTCACAAAACTTTTCTATTTCCCTAAATAGATTTTCATTATTTCCAACAGGATTTCCTAAAACAAAAAGCTTATCTCCATAAACTTCATATTGAATAAAAAGATCCTTATCTTCATTTAAATAAATATACTTGTCCTTTAAAAATACTAAATGAGTTAGGGAATCACCCTTGTATTCTTCTATTATCTTTTCTACATATTCGCTACACTGATCAAAGGTCTTAACAGGAATTTTTCTTCTTATATTAAAAAAGTAAATAGCTACATATATTACAGTTACTAAAGCAAAGGCTATAAATCCAAATTTATACGCCATCTTATAAGGCATTTTACGAACTATTCCTACATATTTAAGATGCGTTCCAAAGGTAATTAAAATAAAGAAATAAATTGAAAAAGATGCAATTAATATACCTGAATCTATTAAGGTATTTTTACAGCTTACAACAAAACTATCCCTGTAGAACATTCTCTTACTTAAATATAAAAGGTAAGCTACAATAATTAAAAATACTAATTCATAAGGATTAATTCCCTTTGTTAAGGATAATATTATTCCTAATATAAATAAAACCATACTTGCTTTGTAAATACTTTTAGCCCTATATTTTAGCATAAGAGCTGCAAGCATTATTAAAAATCCTAATACTACGCTCATTCCAATTGATAAGCCTAATACCTGTTTACCTAAAATTTCTTTTAATAATTTTATCTTTAATAAATATTGAGGTGCTATATTTGATAAAACTATAATAGCTCCTGATATAAATACTAAAGAAACCACTATCTTATAAGCCACCTTAGAAACTATTTCATAAGGTAATCCATTAAACTTTTTATTTATTTTACCACCGAAATCATGTACAAAAAGTAATACACCTATAAGAGCTGGAACTATGTAATAACTTATTCTATAAAGTATTATAACTAATAGGGTTTGTTCTATAGGAATACCTAAGACCTCTAATCCAGTCATAAAAGTTAAGTCAAAGGTACCAATTCCCCCTGGAATCATACTGATCATTCCAACAACTGCTGCTTCAATATATATTGGTAAGAAAGTTATAACACTTATTGATGCTCCTGTTATTCTTAAAGTAGCATAAATTAAAATTATTGTTGTAAGCCACTCTAAAAATGATATGAATATAATACCTAAGGTACTGAAAAACTCTAACTTATCACTTGTTTTGCTATATTTATAAGCTGAATAAATTATAAATCCTGGTGCATATAAAGCTATTATTCCTATAGCATATTTTATTATACCTAGGTTATTCCATGAAGATATTTGAATCCCCATATATGTACAGCAAACTATTGATAAGCCTGTTAAATTTAAGGCTACTATTTTACCAATTTCTTTCAATAATTTCTTTTTATCATCTACATAATCACCATAAAAATACTGTTTAAAGGCTAGGGATGTAGCTCCTCCAAATCCAAGTAAACTTGCAATGGAACTTGCTATCCAAGAATACTTATATAGCTTTCTATTTTTTAATCTTATTCCAACTTTTTTCTTTAAAATAAAATCGTAGAAAGATAAAGGAATGTAAGAAATTATACCTAATACTGCAATTATTAATAGGTTTAAAAAATCTAATTTATTTCTATACATAAAGAAATATTCTGAATTGAAATTTTTAAATACTGAAGTAAATTCCTTAACTATAAATAATATTACTACAGAAACGAATGCTATCTTAAAAAATAATTTTAATTTGTCACTTATCTTTATATTTAACTTCACCTTTTATCCTCCCCATGTTTAAAATCCAAATTTATTATACACTTTACCTTTCTTAATAATCCATTGATTAATATTTCATTTACATTACAAAAATGTAAGAATTATTTCCCTTGTATAATTTTACTTGTTAAATATTACTTTAATGTTTCACTTTCCTTATTTTTACCTTAAATATAACTAAAAAAGGACGTGTATCAAAATATAACAAATAAAACTTACAAACATTATGAAGAGAATATCTAGATGAGCTTTAGAATTTAAATTATTACGGAGAAGATATTACGTTAAAAAGCTGAGACTGTTAATTTCTTAGGAATACAATCTCACAAAGTTCGATTGCATAAGTTCAAGATTCCAAATTGAAAATTTGGGCTTTCACTTAAGTTTCGAAGCTTTAGTAATATCTTTGGAGTAATAATTATTCAAATGACTCCAATGTAACTAAAGTTCCATTGGATAAGTTCAAGTTTCCAAATTAAAATTTGGACTTTCACTTAAAATCTAGTAATTCTCGGAATATGTTTGTAAGTTTTATAAAAAGTTATTTTGATACAGTCCCTTAATGCTTTTCAAACTTAATCCTCATTATTTTTTCTACTTTTTATTAAGGCTTTGAAATTCATTCCAAACTCATGAATATATAGAATTACCCCTATTGCTGCTGGCAATATGAAATAACTTATCCTATAAAGTATTATTACTAAAAAGGTTTGCTCTATAGGTACTCCTAAGGCTTTAAAGCCATCTATAAAGGTTAAGTCAAAGGTGCCAAGACCTCCAGGAACCATGCTAACTATTCCAACTGCTGTAGCTCTTACATAAACATAAAAATATTCTGTAAGCTTTATGTGAGCCCCTGTAATAGCTAATATTAAATATATAAGTAGCATATTTAAGGTCCATTCCATAAAGGATATGCCTACAACCTTTAAGGTGAATCCCTCTTCGTCCTTTTTCTTCTTATAATTATATAGTGAATTTATAATAACCAAAGGAGCATAGGCAGAAACTCCATATACCACATATTTTATAAGCCCTAAATTTTGTATATCTTTAAATTCTAAGAGAATATAAATTATACATAATACAGATAATCCAGTTAAGTTTAAAAATATGATCTTTCCAATTTCTCTTAATAGCTTCTTTTTATCCTTAACATGACTTCCATAAAAATATTGCTTAAAAGCTAAGGATGTAGCCCCTCCAAATCCAAGCAAACTTGCAATGGAACTTGCTATCCAAGAATATTTATATAATTTTATATTCTTAATATCTATTCCAACATTCTTTTTCAAAATAAAATCATAAATAGATAAAGGCATATATGCAATAATACCAGCTATGGCAATTAGAGTTAGCTTAAAAAAATGCAATTTATCTCTATACATATTAAAATAGGTCATATTAAATTCTTTAAACATATTTTTAAATCCAAAGGCCACTAAAACTAATACTACTGCTATAAAAGTTATCTTTAAAAAAAGCTTAACTTTATTATTTACTTTAATTTTCAATTCATTTCTCTCCTTTGCATTTATTAACACATCATTAATATTATTTTACATTAATTTAAATAAAATTCAAAATTAAAAGCGATTTAAAAAAATTTTTAAATCGCTTTTATTAATATAAGATTGTAATATGAAAACTCTCTATACTCTCATTCTCTGCTTATAATCGTTTACATCATTAAAAGAATTTTCTATATTTAAAAAGACATTTTTTAACCTCTCTGAGTTTATTACCATATATTTTGATTTATTACTGCTACCTAAAATTGAGTCATTAGGATATTCAACTATGTATTTTTCCTCATCTATACTATTATTATTTATAACAATTACATCATTGTTTTTTAAAAATATATATAATTTCCTATCACTATCAGTTATTGGTGCAAAGTTCTTTTTTCCGTAACATCACTTTCATTTAAAACACTTACTACCTCTTCAATACTTTGTTTCTCTAAATCCTTAGGTACATTATGGTAATTTTCATTTCTTTCTTTATTCATATAGTATTTCATTGCCACTACTTCACTTTCCTTCATCTTAAAGGAATTATCTTCTTTAATAAAAATAGAAACAAGAACTCCAAGAATAATTATTATAATCACTATAGGGAATATTACCTTTTTCCCCACAAAATTACCCCCTATCTATTTATGTTCACATCTACTTATATAATACAACATTTTTTTACAATTTTAAAGTTAACATGCATAAATAGGTGTATTTTCTTTTCTTAAGAATATAATCTCACAAAGCTCCATTGTATAAATTTAAAAATCCAAATTAAAACTTTTGACTTTAACTTAACTTTTGAAGCTTTAGTAATATCTTTTAAGTAATGATTATAAATTCTTAGGGAATTCTATTAATTCTAGAAATATGTTTGTGAGTTTTATTGCTATATTTTGATACCTCTCTTTTGCTATTGTTTAAATAATCAACTAAGGTTATTTTATTAAAATTATTTGCTTCTACATTTTTTAAACTTAAATACATATTATTTAAGATTTCACTTTGATCTTCTACTGAAAATAACTTTCCATAATCACCTTCAAAATTAGAATATATATTTTCCTCTAATCTTTCTTTCAAGTTTAAAATTAACTCCTCTATGCTTTTAATATACTCTTCCTTAAATAAATCTAAGGCGTATAAAAGTTCTATTTCCATTTTATTTTCTATATTTTCATGTCCTATGAAATTCTCTATATCAATTAAAATTTTATTTTTTAAAGATCCCTTGTTGAAAGATTCTATAAGCTTAAAAAATCTCTTATTTAAGGAAGTATAATCAACCTTTTCACATTTATATGAAACAAGGTTATGTGATTCCTTTATTCCTAATTTATTTAAACTTTCAAAAAAACTCTCATGGATTGCTTTTTCATATTTTTTATAAATATTAAATATTTCCTCATTTACAGAATTTAATTCTAAAATATCATTTTTTATTATATCTACTAGGTCTAAATTAATATCTTCCTTTGAAGATAATTTTATTTCCTTTAATACTACTTTGCTTTTTAAATTAATATTTTCTTTAATTTTTTTAGAAGAACTTTCTAGATAAGTTTTTAATTCTTCTAAGCATTTTTCTTTTAAAGCATTACATTGAATTCCAAAATCAACTCTTAACTCATTGTGATATAAATAATCCTTATTTAGCTCTTCATTATACTCTTTAATAGATTCTAATAATTTATACTTTAAATTTAATAGGACTTCATCTATTAATTCCTCTTCTAAAGATTTAAAATTATCTTTATTTATAGAGTTAAGTTTTATATCTATCTCCTTAAATTCTCTTTTTGATTTCCTTAAAAAAGAATTTATTTTATTATTCTCCCCATTGCTACTTGCACATTTTTCTAAGGATTCTAATTCTATTTTTAACTCCTTTATATATTCTCTTAACTTTAAAATCATTATTAATAGTTTATTTTCCTTTTCATATTCTTTTATATGCCTATATAGCTTTAAAAACTTCTCATTTAAACCCTGTGAATTATAAAAAACCTTATTTTCCTCTTTATCTTTAGAAACTTTTACTTCATATTCTTTAACTAACATTGTTTTCTCCTAAAATAAAACTGCTAAAATGCCTACAATTACTATGCTAATTACTAAAAAGTAATATTTTTTATCTAATTCACTTTTTAACTCTTCATGGAAAAATGGTTCATCAGACCCCTTATTCATATTAGATATTTTTCTATCTAAATTATTGACCCTCTCCCCAAGCCTTCTTGTGGCATCTATTACATCAACATTGTACTTATCTATGGCACTATTTAATAATTCCATAGAGTTATTCATATTTGTATTTCCCTCTTCTAAAAGATCCTTTATTTCATTAAACTCTAACTTAACATTATAATTTATCTCTTCAAGGCCTTCTCCAATATATTCCTTAAAGCCTAAAAAATTATCTCTAATTTCACTCTTATCAACCTTTAACCTATTTTCTAGTTTATTGACGCAGTTCATAACTCTTAAGCATTCACCTTTTAGCATTTTATCCATCTCTTCTATTTTTTCTATATGCTCCTTAGCTATGCGATTGCTTGTCCTTATCTTTTCACTTAATTCACTGCCTATTCTTTGTAAAGTAGCTATATTTTGAAGCCCTTCTTCTTCTGATAGTTCCCCTATATTTTTATTTATTCCCTCTACTTGCTCCTTTAACCTTTCTATTTCATCATAGGTTTCCCTTGCCTTATCTTTTAAATGGTAAATGTTTTCTTTTGACTTAGTAGATACCTCTTCTATATTGTTTAAAAATTCATTAGCTTTTTTCTCAAAGGCTTCTTCCCCTTGCTGAACCCCTAAATTAAAGTCTGCTATAGCTTCATCTAATATTACCTTTAAATTATTTTGTAAACTTATTAAGTTATTTCTATTTATTGTAGCAGTTTTTTCTGAAGTACTTGTAAGGGTCTTTATTAAATTTTCTTCTGTAAGTTTTAAATCCCTATAAATAGATTTTTCAAAGACTGATTTACTTATTTCTGAAACTAATTCATTAAATTCATCTATTAAGTTATCTTCATTCCTATTCTCCATAACTTCCTCCTACCCCACTACCTAATATGAGTTTATATACCATAAAACTTCATTTATTACTAAATCTCTTCATTAAAAGTCATAAAATTCAAGCTCTCTTTATAATAATTATACTTTATTTACCATATATGTAAATACTTAAATGTGCCTATTTTAAATAATTTACTTTTTATTTATGTATTCCTAACTTTATAAAATTTAATTAAAGAAATAGCCCTATTTTAGGGCTTAATCTAAAATAGGGCAAAAAAATAAGAGGCTTATGAAAACAACTTTTAATAAAACTTACAACATATTCCGAGAATTACTATATTTCGCTAAGAATTTATAATCATTACTCCAAAGATATTACTAAAGCTTCGAAACTCGCTTCGCTTCAAACAATCTCAACTTCTTAACGTAATATCTTTTCCATAATAATTTAAATTCTAAAGCTCATATAGATATTCTCTTCATACTGTTTGTAAGTTTTACTATTAAATTTGATTTAAACCTCTTATTTATATTTATTAGTTTTTATACCTTAGTTATCTGAAAATTTAGCTAAAAGATTTAGTATTTCAGTGTATAACCATATTAAAGTTACCATTAATCCAAAAGCTCCATACCATTCCATATACTTTGGATATCCATATTGTGAAGCTTTTAGTATGAAATCATAGTCCATTATTAAGCTTGCTGTAGCAATTGCAACAACAAATAGGCTAAATCCTATACCAATTATTCCTGAACCATATATAGGTAAAGTTATTCCAAAGAAACTAAGTACTATTCCTAATAAGTAAATAGCTCCAATTGATATTATGGCTATGAAAACTCCTCTGCTAATTCTTCCAGCTATATCTGGAGTTCTTCTATATATAAGTACTGTAGCAACTAAGCATATGATTGTTAAAAGCATAGCTGGAAATACTATTCCAGGAAACATACTTTCAAAGCATCTTGATATAGAACCTAAAAGAACACCTTCAAAAGCTGCATAGAAAACTGCTGTAAACTGTGCAATCTTTGGTATGAATGATGTTAATAGTCCTAAAATTAATGATCCTCCTAGTGAAACCACTAAAGCACTTTTATAATTCACATCTGGATTTTGAAAAGCTATCCAACTATAAACAAAAGCGACACCTAAAATAGCTGTCATTATTAATATTTTTACTATAGTTCCTCCAACTGTCATGGTTGTTCCATCACTAACAGCCTTTTCAAACCCGGCTGCTAATGCAGGATTTGATTCTCTTCTCATGTTTCTACCTCCTATACAAATGTAAGTAATTTATTATAGTTTAAATTATAAAGTCAAAGTATGTCAAATCTGTTTCATTTATGGCTAAAATGCAAATTAATATTAATTTAATGATTAAATTTAATTTTTATAGTATCTAATTCTTTAAGATTATTATAATCACCTTTCTTTATTTAATATTAATCCTCATCTAAATCATTCCAACTGTGTAAACAATGACTCCAAAGATGCTCCTTTACTATATTTCTACTTTTACATTTTGGACATTCTTTATTTTCCTTAAAAAATAAAATTCTTTTTAACATTCCTATGTTAAAAGTATTCCCACAATTAATACAAATAAAACCATAGGTGCTTAATATCCAAAGTCTAAATAAAAATATTTCTAAAAATACATAAATTAAAAATAAAATAAAACTAAATAAATTCATAGGTATTAATGTATAGGCAATTATGGCTGTTGAAATTACTATAAGGCTAAAAATTAATAAAGTTAATTTATTTTTTTTAAATTTCATATGAAACTCTTCCTTAAGAATTGCTTAGATATTCTCTACTCTTTTTTTCTTAAATAAGAATCAATGGACTTTGCAGCTTTTTTTCCTGCTCCCATGGCAAGAATAACTGTAGCTGCTCCTGTAACAGCATCCCCTCCTGCATAAATTCCCTTTAAGGAGGTTTTTAAGCTTTCTTCATCTACAAGGAGACATCCTCTCTTATTTGCCTTTAATCCCTTTGTGGCATTAGATATTAGTGGATTAGGAGAAGTTCCTAAGGACATTATTACACTATCTACTTCCATAATAAACTCTGAATTTTCAATTTCAATTGGTCTTCTTCTTCCTGAAGAATCTTCCTCTCCAAGTTTCATCCTTATGCACTTTATACCCTTTACCCAACCCTTTTCATCAGTTAAAATTTCAGTAGGATTAGTTAAAACATCTAAAATAACTCCTTCTTCCTTAGCATGATGAATTTCTTCTAATCTAGCTGGCAGCTCCTTTTCACTTCTTCTATAAATTATGTGAGTTTCTGCTCCTAATCTTAAGGAAGTTCTAGCTGCATCCATGGCAACATTTCCTCCACCAACTACAGCAACCTTTTTTCCTAAATTTAAAGGAGTGTGGCTTTCATTTTTAAAAGCCTTCATAAGATTTACCCTAGTTAAAACTTCATTAGCTGAAAAAACTCCATTGGCATTTTCCCCTTTAATTCCCATGAATTTTGGAAGACCTGCTCCAGAACCTATAAAGACAGCCTTAAATCCTTCATTTTCTATTAATTCATCAATGTCCACAGTTTTTCCTACAACAACATTGTTTTCTATTTTAACTCCTAGTTTTTTTATTTCCTCTATTTCATATTTAACTACATCCTTCTTTGGTAATCTAAACTCTGGAATTCCATAAACTAAAACCCCTCCAGACTCATGTAAGGCTTCAAAAATAGTTACTCTATATCCTAGTTTAGCTAGTTCTCCTGCACAGGTTAATCCAGCAGGGCCACTTCCAATAACAGCTACCTTCTCTAAAATCTTTTCACTCTTTTTTAAAGAGCTTAATTTATTATTTCTTGCAAAGTCTGCTATGAATCTTTCTAATTGACCAATGGCTAATGGTTCTCCCTTTATTCCTAAAACACACTTCCCTTCACATTGAGATTCTTGTGGGCAAACTCTTCCACATACAGCAGGTAAAGCATTATATTTTGATAATTCTTCAAAAGAAGCTGAAAAATCTCCTTTTTTTATGAAAGATATAAAACTTGGTATATTTACAGAAACAGGACAGCCTTCTACACACTTAGGGTTTTTACATCCTAAACATCTATTTGCCTCTTCAATAGCCTCTTCTTCTTTATATCCTAGGGAAACCTCCTTAAAGTTTTTACCTCTTTCTATTGGATCTTGCTCCCTAGATTTAACTCTTTTCTTTTTTAAATTACTCATTTTTCAAATCACCTCTACATCCACATCCACCATGACTATGGGTATTTCCCTCTTTAAGTTTTAAGAAAGCTCTTCCCTCTTCTGTTTTGTAGATAGCTTGTCTTCTAATAGATTCATCAAAATCTACTAAATGACCATTAAATTCTGGCCCATCAACACAAGCGAACTTAACTTCTCCTCCTACTGTAACCCTACAAGCACCACACATTCCAGTTCCATCAACCATTATGGGATTTAAACTTACAGTGGTAGGAATATTTAATTTCTTTGTAAGTTCACACATAAACTTCATCATTATCATGGGTCCAATTACAATTGCTCTATTATAATTTATGCCCTTATTCTTAACTAAATCTTCTAAAAGTTCAGTTACTCTCCCCTTAAATCCATAACTTCCATCATCAGTAGCTATATATAGATTTTTAGAAACCTCCCTAAGTTCCTTTTCAAAGATTAATAATTCCTTATTTCTAGCTCCAACTATAACATCTGCTAAAATTCCATGGTTATATAGCCACTTTACTTGAGGATATACAGGTGCAGCTCCAACTCCACCAGCTACAAATAATATTCTTTCTTTTTTTAACTCTTCTAAATCTTCATATATAAAGTCACTTTCTCTTCCTAAAGGGCCAAGAAAATCATGTATATAGTCACTTTCATTGTATTTTCCAAGTTCTAAGGTGCTAGCCCCAAGGCCTTGAACAACAATGGTTACACTTTTATCTTCCTTATTATAATCAGCTATGGTTAAAGGAATTCTTTCTCCTTCTTCATCTGCTCTAAGTATTATAAATTGCCCTGGCTTAGCCTTATTAGCTACTCTAGGTGCTTCTATCTTCATTAAATAAACAGAGTCATTTAAATATCTTTTTTCTAAAATTTTAAACATCTAACTAAACCTCTCCCAAAAAATATTTTATTCTCCCACCTAAAAAATAGGATTGTATCAAAGAACTCATAAAATTTATAACTTTTATCTTTGAGTTTTAACACAATCCTCTTATCTTTACCTTATTTTAACTAGAAAAAATTTATTCTTTAAAAATCCACATCACTGCCGTAATATGCACAAGTATATAATTTTTCCATAGTCTCATCATCAATCTCCCTTGGATTTGATCCTGTACATGGATCTAAAACAGCATTATGAGCTATAAATTTAAGGTTAGCTTTAAATTCATTCTCATCTATTCCATACTCTTTCATTGATGAAGGTATATTTAATTCCTTATTAAACTTATTTATTAAATCTATTAGGGCATCTGTTAACTCTCTTTCACTTTCTCCCTTTAATCCAATATGTCTTGCAATTTGAGCATATCTATCTTCACAAGCTTTTCTATTATATTTAATTACATATGGCAAGAAGATAGCATTAGCACATCCATGTGGTATATGGAATACGGCACCTACCTTATGAGCCATAGAATGTACTATTCCTAAAAGAGCATTAGAGAAGGCCATTCCTGCTAAACATTGAGCCTCATGCATTTCTCCCCTAGCTTCCATATCTCCCTTATATGAATTTACTAAGTGCATCTTAACCATTTCAATTGCCTTTAAAGCTAAAGGATCTGTAAAGTTTGATCTTAAACTTGCAGTATAAGCCTCAATAGCATGAGTTAAGGCATCCATTCCTGTATGCGCTACTAACTTCTCTGGCATAGTTTCTGCTAAGCTAGGATCAACAATGGCTATATCTGGAGTTATTTCAAAGTCTGCTAAAGGATATTTTATCTTAGCCTTATAATCAGTTATTACTGAAAAAGCTGTTACCTCTGTAGCAGTTCCAGAAGTTGATGGAATAGCTACAAACTTTGCTTTTCTTCTAAGCTTAGGTAATCCAAAAGGAATAATAGCCTTTTCAAAAGTAAAATCAGGATACTCGTAGAAAATCCACATAGCCTTTGCTGCATCAATAGGTGAACCTCCTCCTATGGAAACTATCCAGTCTGGATTAAATTCTTCCATTTCCTTTGCACCCTTCATAACAGTTTCTACTGATGGATCTGGTTCTACTCCTTCAAAAACCTTTGTTTCCATATTAGCTTCCTTTAAATAACTTAAAACCTTATCTAAAAAGCCAAATCTTTTCATTGATCCGCCACCAATAACTATAAAAGCCTTTTTACCTTCTAAGCTCTTTAACACCTCTAAAGAATCTTTTCCATGATATATGTCCCTTGGTAAAGTAAATCTTGCCATACTAATAATTCCTCCCAAAATAATATATTCTTAACAAAAAAACAAAGGGTATGTATCAAATAATCTTTTATAAAACTTACAAACATTATGAAGAGAATATCTAGATGAGCTTTAGAATTTAAATTATTACGGAGAAGATATTACGTTAAAAAGCTGAGACTGTTCGAAGCGAAGCAAGTTTCGAAGCTTTAGTAATATCTTCGTAGTAATGATTATAAATTCTTAGCGAAATCTAGTAATTCTCGGAATATGTTTGTAAGTTTTATTATTATATTTGACTACAATCCCTTTACATTTTATTTATTATTATTTAATTTTATTCCTAAATTCTATTTATTTTCTTTTTTCCATTCATCTAATTGTCTTTGTAACTCAACTTTTATATCTTCTAATCCTGAATCATATAACTTCTTATTTAACTTTTCTAAAGTCTCTTCAGTCTCTACAGAACCAGTGTATAAAGGTTTTATAAACTCTTTAAATGTATTACTTACAGCTGACATTTGAGTTACAACTTTTTCTGTATCAAATTTGAATCCTAATATAGTTGAAGTTTTAGCCTTTTGGTTAAATTCTTCAAAAGCATCCCACTTATCTACTGGGTCACTATCTAAAACATAAGTGTCAAATAAGTTTCCATAGGCCCAGCTTGTAACACTATATGGTCCATTTGGATCCCTCTTTATTTGGTTATCACTAACCTTTTCATAGTGAGTTCCCTCTATTCCAAACATTAATAGGTTTCTTAATGTAGAATCAGTATTTACTAAGTTTATAAGCTCCATAGCCTTTTCTGGGTGCTTAGAAGTTGATGATATAGCAGTCATAGCTCCTGTAGTTGAAGCATTTGTAACATATGGAGAAACTATTGATGAAGTTACAACCTCTCTACCTAAAGCTTGACCCCATCCATTTTCTGCATATGGTTGTCCATCAGCCTTCCACACAAATCTCTTAACTTCATTTTTCATATTACTAACTGCTGCGTCTTGATTTATATATCCTTTTTCATAGAATTCTCTTAATTTAGTGAAAAGATGTTTTAGCTCCTCTGTTTCATACATATTTTTAACGGTTAAGCTTTCATCATCATAGAAAATACCTAGTCCTGATGTTATATCCTCTAATCCTTCTAGTGGAATTCCATCTCCTTGAGTGTAGAATGGCACAAAATCTGGTTCCTTCTCTTTTATAAGTGCAAGCCATGGTTCTAAATCATCAACTGTATGAATATCTTCATATGGAATATTATATTTTTCAACAAGTTCCTTATCAAATACCCACATAGGTGCTCCTGCTATTTCCTTTTGGTTTGGAACTGCATATACATTTCCATCAACCTCTGCACCCTTCCATAGTCTTTCATCAATAACATTCTTTAAGTCATTTCCATGACTATCTATAAGATCATTTAACTCTAAGAAAGCTCCCTTTCTCGCATTGTCTAAGTATGGGAATGCCCATGAACATGTAAATGCTAAATCGTATTCTTCCCCTGAATTAGCTATTACGTTCATTTTTTGACTATAATCACCAAAGTCAATATGTTTTATGTCTACAGTAGCATTTATTTTATCCTTTATATATTTATTTACTTCTTCCTCAACTACTTCTCCATCAGTTTGTGGTTTACCTATTACATACCAAACTAAATTTACTGGTTCTTCTCCTTCACCACCACTAGACGAAGCATTTCCCCCTGAACCACATCCAGCTAAGATAGAAGATGTTCCAATTATTCCTCCTAATATTAAAGCCATTAGTTTTTTGTTTTTAAGCATTTTTATTTTCCCCCTTAAAGTAACTAATAAGTCCTCATTATATATATATTGTATAAATTACTTCCCCATTCTTCTTTTTTCAACATTTAACAAAACGTTTACAAAGAAATTCAATCAAAAATTTATAAAATGACTAACTTACTTTTTATTTTTGTAACCATTTCTTTTCATTTAAGAAATAATTACGTAACCTATAAAAATTAAATTAATATTATTATTTATATAATAGTTTTAACTCCTTATACCCTTAAATATTGCACGTAGGGGCATGTATTAAAAATTATTTTGATACATGCTCCTCTATTTTAAATAATTTTTCCTTTCTTATTTCTAATATTTCTTAAATCCACTTATTATTTTTCTAATTTTACGTATTATCTTAAGAATTTTATTGCTTTTCTTTTTATTTTAATTATCATTTACGAGTATTTCATTTAAAATAAAGCATAAAAACCATAAATAAAATCCTACTCATAAATTTAAATTAAAATTACTTTTACAATTATTCCATTATTTATTAACATTTCTAATTATGGTATAATTACATGGAAATTTAAGTATTATATACACTATTTTAAATTTAAGAAAATAGGAGATGATTTTATGGCTGTAGCAATAGTTCAACAACAGCAGCAACAACCAAATGATAAGATTAATATAGACTTGTCTAATTCTAATGTTGCTGTAGTAAAAAATACTAATCCACCTATAAAAGATGAAAAAGAATCAAAGGATAAAGATAATTTAAAATCTAATAAAAAAACCGAGCCTAAAGTTGAAGAAAAAAAGCAAGATAAAGGTAACTCAATGGAAGAAAATAAAGCTCAGGTGAAAACTGATAATAAAGTTAAAGAAGATAAAATTGAAAAGAAAAGTTCTGATGAAATTAAAGAAGAGGTAAAAAATCAAAAACCTGTTATAAAAGAAGTAAAATTACCTATTGAAAAAGATTCAAAGAATTCTTCTGAAAATTTATCTAATAACTCAAGTGACTTTGCTTCAGATGTCAATAGAAGATTATATGAATATGAAAGTATTAGAAGTAATCAATCTAATGCAATGAATGAAGCTATTCGTCTTCATAATGGAGACCCTAGCAATACTTGTGTTTTCTTTCAAGGTGCTTGTTTAAGAGCAATAGGCGTACCTGTTCCAAGTCATATTGGATACACTTCTAACCTTTGGAATTGGCTAGAAAATAATAACTGGGAAATGCATAGAGATTTTTCAAACATCCAAAAGGGAGATATTATCTTTGCAGGTGAATATCACACAATGTGTTTCATGGGATGGAAGGATAAAGCAAATGGTATTGCCTATGTAATGGGAAATGAAGCCTATACCTATGGAGATGCCTATGCTCATCGTAATTTAAATGGACAAGCTCCTACTAAAGAAAATGGATGGAATAGACAGTATAGAGCTACAAGATACTATAAATATAAAGGAAATTCTTCAAAAAGTAATTCTGACATTGTAAAAACAAACATTGTAACATCAAAACCTGTTAGCTCAAAGGATCATAAATATACAGTTGAAGCCTTAAAGGGTACTGTAACAGCTAAGCAAGATGTTTATATTAATGAAAAACCCTTCCCTACTACTGAAGGAATTAAGCCTGTAGGCCTGGCTAATGGAGGAGATAAATTAACTGTAACTGGTAGAGCCTCAAATGGATGGTATGAAGTTCTTTATAATGGCCAAAAAGCTTACATAAGTCATAGATATACTGACTTCTTAGAAGAAAAAGAAGCTCCATCTAAGTCATCTGATTCTGTTACTCCTCTTGGCGTAGTTAAAACTAATACTTCAGATAAAAAATCTGATTCTAAAGAAGATAATAAAAAAGTAGAAAGTTCTCTTAAAGACAAAGATGAAAATGTGAACAAGGGAGCTGAATCTACTGAAGATAAAAAGGTAGATGAATCTAAGGATAAAGCTACTAATAAAGTTGAATCAAATAAAACTGAACAAGCTAAGCCTTCGGAATCTAGTAAGCCAGTTGAAGAAACTAAAAAAGAGGAATCAAGTAAGACTTCTGAAACAGTTACAAAAACTGCCTTTATAAAGGCTAATGGTGGTTTATGGCTACACTCTAGTAAAGATACTTCATACTCTTCTAGAGTAACCCTAATGAGTAATAGAGCTAAGGTTAATGTTTTAGAGGAAGATAACTCTTGGTTTAAGGTTGACTATAATGGAAATACAGGTTGGTGTTCAAGTAAATATGTAACTAACCCAGTTTCTTCTGAAAGCTCAACTAATAAAAAAGTAGAAGAAAATAAAGCTACAGAACCTAATAAAACTATGGAAGAAAATAAACCTAAGAAAGAATCTGAAACAAGCAAACCTGCTTTGACAATTGTTAAAACTGCTTCTATAAAAGCTAATGGTGGACTATGGTTACACTCTTCTAAGGATTCATATATCTCTTCTAGATTAGCAATTATGGATAAGGGTGAAAAGGTTACAATCTTAGAGGAAAATGGAGATTGGTTTAAGGTTAACTATAATGGTAAAACTGGCTTCTGTGCAAGTAAGTACTTAAGTGAACCTACTACTTATGAAAAACCTGCTGAATCTAATAAGGTAGAGGAAGTTAAAAAAGATACTGCTAGTAAGGCTGTAGAAAGTAAACCTACTGAACCTAAGAAAACTGTGGAAGAAAATAAGCCTAAAAAGGAAACTGAAACAAGTAAACCTACTTTAACAAATATTAAAAGAGCCTCTGTAAAGGCAAATGGTGGTTTATGGCTACACTCTACTAAGGATTCCTATACAACTTCTAGAATTACCATAATGAGTAATGGAGAAAAGGTTGATATTTTAGATGAAAGTGGTTCTTGGTACAAGGTTAACTATAATGGAACTATGGGTTGGTGCTCAAGCCAATTCTTAAGTAACCCAACTGTTATCTCTCAAAGCTCACAAAGTAAGCATGTAGAGGAAAATAAACCAGTTTATGAAAACAAAACAGTTGAAGTAAGCAAGCCAGTTACTAGTACAGTAAAAACAGCTTACATAAAAGCAAATGGAGGTTTATGGTTACACTCCTCTAAAGACTCCTATGCTTCTTCTAGAATAAGTATAATGAACAAAGGATCAAAGGTAAGAGTTTTAGAAGAAAGTGGTTCTTGGTTTAAAATTGACCACAATGGAAATATAGGTTGGTGTTCAAGTGAGTTCCTAACCAATCCAGTAACATCACAAAGTAATACTGTGGAAGAAAGTAAAACAGTTCATCTAGTTCAATCAAATACTAATGAAGCTTCATTAAGATCAGCCCATGTAAAAGCTAATGGAGGATTGTGGCTACACTCATCTAAAGACTCCTCTACTTCATCTAGATTAACTGTAATGGGTAATGGTCATAAGGTTGAAATCTTAGAAGAAAGTGGTTCTTGGTACAAAGTTAGATATAATGGAAACATAGGTTGGTGTGCTAAAGAATTTATAGCTTAAAAAAATTTGAACTTATAAAATTAATACTAGGATAATTTAGATCTTTTCTTGCTTCTAAGTATCCTAAATAAAACCTATAAAATCTTTTAAAAAAGGCCCATACTTAAAAAACTTTTAAGTATGGGCCCCTTTTCTCTTTAAAAACAAAAAAACTACTCCATAACAACTTTTATGCTATATAAATAATGGAACCCTAGATATATCTAGTTTTATCTACACTATGCTAAGTAGCCATCATTTTTATGGCATAGTTTAATAGAACTATAAAAAATTTAAACCTATTAAACTTCTAATTCAACCTTATATATTTCCTTATTGCTTATTGCTAATTCTTTCTCTACAGTATAGGCCTCCTCTATATCATAAAAAACCTTTCTATGCTCCTTTAAAAACTTCTTGTTTCCATCTTCAATATTAACCACGATATCCTTATTTATGTTTAGTAGCTCCTGCTCCTTTTCTGAGAGCCTTTTAGATATTATGATTTCTCCATTATCCTGAAAGCTTATTAAATGCTTATCAAATAAGGAATCATGATTTGGGCATAGTAAGAATCCATTAAAGGGATTTAGCTTTTCCTCTGGTGTACTTTTACTCCAAGGTTTTATATGGCTTGCTATTAAAAGCTCCTTATGAGCTAGTCCACAAATTTTACACTTACTCTCTCTTTTAAATAGTGCTTCTCTAAATTTGTTTTGATTTTTTCTAGCCTTAACAATCCTCTCTATAACTTCTCCCACTTCATTTATTTCTTCTATGGTTTTATTTTCAACATCTATATCTAGCCTTTCTAACTCAAAAAGAACATCATGACTATATTTAGTTTTCATTTCCACATCATATTTTATGGCTGTTTCCTTTGTAAATTTCAATCTAGGCACTCTTACACTAAGCTCTTTAGAATCTTCAAAGTCATTTATTTCATTTTTAAAAACTTCCTTCATTTTAGGTACTAACTTTGGCCAATTCATTCGTATTCTACCTTTGATTCCGCCTTCTATTTCAGCTTCAAAGGCTTCCCCTTTATATATAAGAGTTATTTTCTTCTTATCTCCATATTTAATATCTTCACATTCAAAGACCTTTCTAACCTTTATTGGTATATGGCTTCCCCTCTTAAATGAGGATTTATCTAAATCCTTTATGGCAAATTTATTATAAACATCATCATATTCCCATGATTTAATTCTATCCAAAGTAACTCTTCCCCCACTCACTAAAACAATATATGTTTTTATAAATTTATTCTTTTAAACTATCTTAAATAAACTACGAAGTGTATATTACCATTTCTTACTCCACATTCTATAATTATACAATATTTATTATTTTATGTAATTATAACATATGAAATTTTTAACATAAAATTCTATTTTAAATGAGTTTTCCTTTTAAATAGCTAAAAAATTAAGAGATATAGAAAATTTCTATATCTCTTGTATTAAAGCCAAAAATCTTTGTTTAAAACTAAATCATAAATTTTAAATATACTACTATAAATTATCTACAGCATACTGAGCTTCCTCTTCTGTAAATTTTTCTCCGTATTCTGAAACTAATTGATCATATATTGCACTTGGAGACATTGCCATAGTCTCTTGATATACTTTTGCTTTTTTTAATGCATTTTCTTTCCAATTTACATCTAAATTATCTACAGCATATTGAGCCTCTTCTGCTGTAAATTTCTCTCCGTACTCAGATGTTAATTGGTCATATAAGCCTGCTTTAGACATACTCATAGTATCGCTATATGTTTTGGCTTTTTTCAAAGCATTTTTATTCCAATCTACTTCTAAATTATCCATAGCATATTGAGCTGCTTCATCAGAAAATTTCTCTCCATACTCTGATGTTAATTGGTCATATAATCCTGCTTTAGACATACTCATAGTATCACTATATACCTTTGCTTTTCTTAATGCAGACTTATATTCTTTTAGAACTTCCTCTTCTACCTTTTCTTCTTTTTCATCTACTTTTTCTTCATTTTCTTTAACCAAAACATCTTTTTCTTCGCCTTGATTATTACTAATTTCTTTATCTTGATTTTGCTCCACTTCACTTATAGTTTCATTATTAGCTACTGTTGAATCCTCATAACTTGATCCTCCTACAGCTCCAATTATTATAATTATTGCTAATACTATAAACCATGGTCTTTTATATATTGCTTTTTTATTTTTCGCCCCACATTCAGGACAAGTTTTAGCATTAGATGCTATTTCTTTAGAGCAAACTTTACATTTTTTCATCTTTGACATTTCAAATTTCCCCTTTAAATTAGATGTTTATAAATAATAAAATATTCATGTTAAAAACTTTTGTTACTATATATTTACATATAAACCAAAATAAATCAACTAACTTTAAGTTTAATTTAAAATATTTTTATTTTATTAAGAATAAAATCATAAAGTTTAATTAAAAGTTATATTTAACCATATATTTATTTAAGTTATTGACTCTATACTTATCTAGTTTTATTTCTTAATTAGTTTATTTAGGTTTTTTAATTATAAATTTTTAAGATACTCCTCATAATTCTTTCTAGCTTCTATTTCAGATTTCATTGCCTCATTAAAAAGCTCCTCCTCTGATTTAAATAATTTAGCTATTTTACTCTTACTATTTTTAAACTGGTTAAAATCAACATCATTAAGAATTCTATCTATATAAAATTCCCCATTCTTTTCAACTATATAGGCTGTATAATCATCCATTCCACCTGATATGGTATCACTATTTTTGTCAAACTTTATCTCAAATTTCCTATGGAAGTTTACCCTATATTCATTATCAGGCTCTTTTACAATACTTTTTATAGAAACCTTTGACATCTTCAATTCACTTTCTAAATTATACTTAAGTGTAGAATTAAAAGTTAAATTATATGTCTCTGCAACTTCCTTATTAGAAATTATCTCCTCACAATTAACCTCTTCTTTAGAATAATCAAAATCAACAAACTTAACTAAGAGTTCTTCAATAGGCTCCTTAATCCTTTCATCATAAGTAAGATCAATCCCTATGTTTTTATAATCCTTTATTTCCTTCTTAGCAATAATAAAAAATGATAAAGCTAAAAAAACTCCTAAACTTAAAATTGAAATAGTTACCCCAATTCCCTTTTTCATATCATATTCTTCCTTTTCTTTTTTATTTCTTATTTTCATATTTCATTTAAAACTATCTTTATTTTCTTTTAATTTCTTTTCTAACTTTTTCCTCTTTTAGTTTCACTTATATTTTATATCTGTTTTTCCCTTAATGTATAACAAAATTGTTAATTATACCCATCAAATAATGGTATTAAACTCTCTCATTCACCTCTAAATTGAACTTTCAATAGTTTTTTAACTTACTTTCACAAGTTTGTGACGGACTTTCAAAAAGCCCGTCATACTCTAAAACCTTGGTATGACTAGCTTTAGCCAAACCTTGTCAGACTTTTGCTATTTTTCACTCACTATATATAGGGTATTTAATAAATGTCTTTTTTTTATACTATTTTTTTATTTTCCCTATTATATAGGAGTAAAAAAAGTCCGTCAATTCCGTCAAAACCCTTGGTATCACTAAGAAAACTCTGACTCAAAATCCGTCACAAGTCCGTCACAACTCCGTCACTAAAGCATAAAAAAGCTATATTTTCTCCTATAGATAAATATAAAAGTCTATAAATACCCTCCTATTTCCTAATTAACACCTTTAAAATTTATGTAAATGTTGTATAATGATAAAATAAAGAATTAAGAGTTAAGGGAGATCTTATTATGAATAATTATTTGACAGAGGAAAACGTTAGAAAGTTAAGAGAAGAATTAGACTATAGAATGTCTGTTGTTAGAGCAAAGATTGCGAAAGAGAAACTTGAGGCAGCAGCCCATGGTGATAGATCAGAAAACGCTGAGTATAAGGAAGCTTGTAGAAACTATAGAGAAAATGATAATAGAATACAATACCTTTTAACTATGATTTCAACAGCAATAATAGTTGATGAAGAAAGTAATGATACATCTACACTAGGTCTTAACAGCAAAGCTAGAATTAAATTTGTTGAAGATGATGATGAGGATGTTGTTACTTTAGTTACAACTATGGATTTAGATTTAGAAAACATGTGTATAAGTATAGAATCAGATTTAGGAAAGGCCCTAATGGGTAAAAAGGTTGGAGATGTAGTAGAAGTTGAAGCTCCTGGTGGAAACTATACTGTAGAAGTATTAGAAATATTATAATAGACTTAGCTTAACTTATAAAAATAATTTACTACTATATTGTACAGTAGAAATTTTTCTTTAAATTTAAAACTTATAAATTATGCTCTATTCTAATATCAAAAGAAAAATTTAAATTTTCTAATCCTAATTAATTATTAGCTATTTAAAATATTTCTTACTTAAAAATAATCTTTCTTTAAAATAAGTAAAGATGACTATATAAATAAGAAAACTTATAGATAGTATAAAAAGAAGGAATATGCTTACTTCTTAAAACCTATCTATAAGTTTTATATTTTTATCTTGATACAGCCACTTGCTCTTTATTATCTAGCAGTTCTTAAAGTTATACTTTCCTTCTTTGAAAGTTCTCCATTAGAATATTTAGCAGCAATCTTGAAATTATAAATTGTATGTCTGCTTAATCCTTTAAAGTTATATGATGTTTCTTCTGCACCTATTTCAGCTACCTTTTTGCCATCTCTATAAAGAACATATCCTTCTAAGCCCTTTGTAGATTCAGGAGCACTCCAAGTAACAGTTACGTTCTTCTTAGCTATTTCTGAAGCCTCAAAATTATTCACAGTCCCAATAACTATTTCTCCTTCATTATTAACCTTCTCAAGAGAATTCATAGCTTCTTTTAATCTTGATGTAGCTTCATCTACCCCTTCCTTAGTAGCTTCTATATCATTATTTAAGTCTTTTGCATGATTTAATGCCTCTTCAAATACTATCCAGCTTTCAATTGTATAATCTTCCTTAATTAATTTATTAGCTTCTACTAAAGTTTTATTTAATTCTCTAGCTTCTACTAATCCTTCATAAGCTTTATTTAAATCACTTCTTAATCTATCTAATTGTGATAAATTAATTTTATCTAAAACATTTACTTTTTCTGCTACCTTAATATATCTATAAGCTGTTGCCTTAGTATAATCCTCTTTATTTATTTCCTTAACTAAAGCTTTTAATTCATTTATTTCATCCTCTGTTGCTTCCCTATCCTTCTTAGTAACACTTATTTCTCTTACAGCTGCAAAGTTTTGTCCATTAAATGTAGAAAGGGCTGTTAATTTAATTCCACTTGCTTTTATAGCTTCATCTAACTCTATTTTTTCCTTAACTCCATCTGTGAATTCTCCTTCTTTAACAAATGCCCATTCTCCATTTATATTAGCCTCTAACTTATATCCTTTAATTGAACCATTTATTTCTTTTCCACGAGATAATACATTAACTGTATCAAAGTCTAATTCTTCACCAAAATCTACAGAAAGCCAATGATTTCCACTATGATTATCTCCACCAACATAATTTGTATGCCATAAAGTAGATTCATTTCCATCAATAGCATATGAAGCAGGACCATCATTGCCACTTGGTGGGTTCATTTCTGAACAAGCACTTGTAGCCCAATTTTCTCTGCTATACTCAATTATGTCAGAACCTTCATAAGAATTATAAAGTTCTTTTGCTTCATCATAGTATATTGAACTATTTCTTAATTCAATATCTCCTATAACTCCAGTAAAGTTATTATCAGAAACCATAATTGTTCCACCATTTATCTCTTGATTTATTAATGACTTATCATATACAGAATTCATTAATTCACCATCAATATAAACTTTAAGAACTCCGTTAACCTCTCTAACTGCAGATATATGATGTAATTTTCCATCATTTACTTTACCAACAAAAGTTGATTCAGTTGAAGTTTCTACATATTCATTAGTTCCAAAAGTTCCATGAGCCTTTTCTGTAACAGTAGTTACTTCTGACTTTGAAGTAAGATTTAAATCTTTAACTTTGAAGTTTACATATCCTTCTTCATCAATTGATAGCTTTATTTCCTCTCCTTGGCTTAATAAGTTTACATTAGATGATGTAGTATTAATAGCCATAGATATTGCAAAATCAGTTTTTCCTTTAAAGCCTTCATTTGTATCAACCTCATAAGCTTTATTCATTTCTAAGAAGTATGTGTCTGAATTTCCATTATACTTCTTATTTATATTTTCTCCACCTATTAATTCCTCTCCACTTTGTACTGAAACAATTTTTCCATTATTATAAACAGGAATTGTTAAACTTGTTGTAAGTGGATTTTGAAGAGCATCTCTTTCTCCATTAATATTTAATTTAGCCTCTCCTTGAAGTTTATTAGAAGTACTTATAACCACTGTTCTATAATCATCTAATAATTTAGATTCAATAATTTCATTTCCTTCAACTGAATAAACTCCTTCTCCATTTTCAACACGCTCATTGTACTTAATAGTTATTTCATTTTCTCCAGTTACCTTAGCAGAAACTATTTCAGAAGCTTTATTATCTACCTTTCCATATTGAAGTATTCTAGTTTCATATGGCTCTAAAGTTACAGTTATACTATCTCCATAAGATACTGATCCTATATCACCAACTTTATATGGTAATACTTGATTTCCTTTAAGATTTGATACTGACTTTGGAACTCCTACTATATCAATTAACTCTAAAGTATACTCTTTAGTCTCTCCCGTTGGATTTCTAAATGAAACTATACCTTCATTGCCATCCCATGCAGAATATCCATAAACACCCTCTGTAGCTCTATGTCCGAATAACTTAGCCTTTTCTAAAACATTAAAATTATTTTCCACAAAGTCTAAAACATCTGCATTAACTTTCCACTTTTCATCATCCATTATTGATGGTGAGTAATATAATTCCCAGAATGCTGTTCCACGAACTGCATTAGCAAATAAGAAATCTCTAAAGTCCTCTGTAGTTGCAAAACTTCCATCAGATACACCATATATTGGCTCATGGTTATATATATTCTTTGCAGGGAATTGTATTTGGTTTGATTTATAAATATCATGATAAACAGCATCTCTATAAGTTATTTTTTGTTGATGTCTTGAACCTGTACCAGCTTCTCCTGTATCTTGTGAATTTTGTATCCATACAGTATTTACCCATTGAAGAATCCATGGACTTAAGTTTACATAACAAGTTGCATTTATAAATAGGTCCTTTCCTTCTTCTGCTCTACTAGCTCTCATTGTTTCCCAAGCATCTGTCCACTTTTCCCATAGGTCTGTTGTATAATACATATTGTTGTGTCCACCAGTCATGTGATCATGATTTTCACTTGTACAAGGTCTAAGAGCAAATCCATCTAGTTTCCAATAATCTATATCAAATCTCTCTTGGTAATCCAAGAAAAGACTTGTTAAATTCTTAATATACCTATCTGAACCAACGCAAACATTTACCCCATTATTAGTTTGAGCATATCCAGTTCCCATTTTTTCTAAGTATCTTGCAAAACCACCATAGAAATTATATCCTCCTTGTGGTCCAAGCCATAATCCAAATTTTGATTGAAATTTACTTGTTAACTCTGTAGATGTATATAACTCATTAGGAAACTTATCATTAAACTCCCAAAATCCAGTTCTATTCATACTATTTCCAGCTTGTTCTTTTGAAATATTAGGGTTAAATTCTGGATCTCTATAGTTATGCCATCCATCGTCTACTACATAAGAATCGATTGGTTCCACTCCATTTTCTGTTAATCCTTTTTCTGTTCCATAGAAAGATTTAGAAATACTTTCATCAGTTATTGTAAGCATATTATCATACCATGAATTATATTGCTTTCTAAAATCAGTTGGTGTAGCTATTTCTGATATATATTCAAAGAAATCAGTTTGAACAACATCTGTATCTACTCCCTTAGCAGCTCCCACAACATTTTGCCATGATACAAACTTTCCATCTGTAGTTAATTGATTATCCCTTTCTAACTCTTCAAAACTTTTACCACTATAATATCTAATTTGCATTCCATCATTCACTACATCAGTATCTGTAGCTGGGAATTCTGATCCAAAGAACATACCATTGGCATAAATAGGCTGCCCTAGCATCAATTCATTTTTTCCTATTAATATGGAAGTTACATCTTCTAAATCTGGATGGGACCATAAAGTATCCTTTATGCCATCTTCTAATATAAAGTGATCTAAATCAATATAATCTATCTTTGCATTTTCATTATTAGTTTTGATTTCAAGGAAAGATCTCATATAGTGGTCATCATTTTCAAGAACAGTAACCATATCTATATCATACTCAGTTCCATTAAAATCATATGGCTCATATGAAATAGTAAGCTTTTTCCCATTTTCAATATCTTCTATCTTTGTAGAGGAAGTATCTATTGTTAAATCACTTGATTTAATGGCAGTTTTAGGTGCTATTGGTTCCTCTGGTTTTTCATATTTATCTGAATATAAATTTATTTCTGCTCCTGAAAACTCCTGTGTATTGCCTAAGGCATCTGATAATTGATCTATTCTTATATATCTACTTTCATAAGTTTTATCAAAATTACCATAAACAACATCTCCTACATTGTGAAGATTACCTTCTTGATGCAAGTTAAAGTCTTCTCTAGTAAACTCACCCTCTCCAGCTTCTGTCCAATTTTCTCCATCTTCACTTACATAAAGCTTGTACTGTCCCATAGTTCCATTTTTGCCATAATTAGCATCAGTAAATCCAGGTCTTTTTTGGTAAGAAAATGAAGATACTGTTTTAACTTCTCCTAAATCGATTTTTAATGATGTTGGATAACCAGTTATATTATAACTATCTATATAAGTATTTTTATCTCCATCGAATAATTTTTCAATATCTGTAGCTGGATATGCTGTTCCACTATTAGCTGTAAGGATTGCATTCCAGTTAGCTCTATCTAAAACTTCCTTTGGAGAATTAGCTTCTACTTCTGGTAAATCAGAATTTTCTTGTATTGTATTTATAATAAAATCTTCTGAACCTAATTGTGGAACTAAAGTAGTGTTTGCTCTGCTATTTTCTATTTCACTTGTTAATACCTTCCCGTTTTCAATAGAAAACTCTCTAGAAATGTACTCGTTTCCAATAGTGATTTTATCTTGGCTCTTACTAGCTACAACATCCTCTACCTTGGCTCCATTTGCTAATACTGATAATGGTGCTGTGTTAGTTAGAGCCACACTGAGCCCTAATGTTAAAGATAATGATTTTTTTGAAAGTTTATTAACTTGCACTTCTTTCCCCCCTATTAATCTAATTAAAGTTTCTACATAAAATAGGTTTTTCTAAAACACTACTATTTTAATTTATACCTTTATAATGTATATGATAAATTCAGAAAATTATGAGATTATAATATAATTGTGTAATATAAATCTCTTCTTTACTTACCCTTTTAACAATATACTTTTTTTAAATGTTCTATTTTTAAAACTTCTATCTTATAATGTATTTATTACTAATTTTTAGAAAAAGAAGGAAGGTTTATTTTATGAAAAAAGATACTATTCTTGGTGCTTCTATTGGCTCTACTGACTTTCATTATCTTCAAAAGGATTATGATGAAATAAAGAAATTAAACTTAAATACTTGGAATGAGGTAGCTTGGATAGGAGATGAACTTAATTCTAAAATTGTTATGTGGACAAACTCCTCTCCTGTTAATAATGTTACCCTTTCTTCAAGTGACTTTATAAATGAAAATGGGGATTTAATCTCTTCAAATAATATTAAGATTTCTTGGCTTAAAGAAACCTTAGCTAACATAGGACGTAGTAATCCTTCTGCTCCCCTTGAACCTTTCCCAGATATTATTCATAATTCTGGTTCACTAAATATAAAAGAAAATAAAATAGCCTCTGCATGGATTAATATAAAAATTCCTAGGAATGCAAAACCTGGAATTTATAATGGTTCTATTGAGGTCACTGCTGATGAATTAGAAAAAGCCTATACTTTTGATTATTCCTTTGAAGTTTTAAACTTAGTACAACCTATTCCAAGGGAAACAAATACTCAAATTGAGTTTTGGCAACATCCTTACACCATAGCAAGGTATTATAAAATATCCAAAGAAGATTTATTTACAGAAAAGCATTTTAAATATTTAAGAGAGAATCTTAAAGAGTATAGAAATATGGGAGGTCGTGGTGTTATAGCTACTATAGTTCATGAAGCTTGGAATCATCAGTCTTATGATAGTGACCCTTCAATGATTAAGTGGAGAAAAAACTCCTATGGCACCTTTGAATTTGACTATTCTCACTTTGATAAGTGGATTCAACTTAATATAGACTTAGGAATTCTAGATCCTGAAAAGGGCTTTGGTCAAATAAAATGTTATAGTATAGTACCTTGGAATAATAGAATTCAGTACTTTAATGAAGCTACTAATAAAGAAGAAGCCATAAATCCAAACCCTGGTAGTGATCTTTGGATAAACATTTGGACACAATTTTTAACTTCATTTATGTCTCATCTTGAAGAAAAGGGTTGGTTTAACATAACTTATATTTCAATGGATGAAAGAAGTATGGATGATTTAAAAGCTTGTGTTGATTTAATTGAAAGCATAACAAATAACTCTTATGAGCATTTTAAAATTTCATCTGCCATGGACTATGAAAGTGGAAATGACTACTCCTTCTTAGATAGAATAGATGATATATCAATTGGATTATCCCATATAAATCATAATTCTAATGATATGAAAAATATGGCTAAACATAGACAAGAACTTGGATTATTAACTACAATATACACCTGTACTGGAGATTATCCAAGTAGTTTCACCATAAGTGACCCTATAGAAGGTGCCTTTACTATTTGGTATTCCCTATACCAAAACACCAATGGCTTTTTACGTTGGTCATGGGATGGTTGGGTTGAAAACCCTTTAGAAAATGTTTCTTATAAATATTGGGAACCTGGAGACCCTTTTCTTATATACCCAGCCGAAAAGGATAGTATAGGTAAAACCTTTTACTCTACTCCTAGATTAGAAAAATTAAAAGAAGGTATAAGAGATATAAACAAAGCCAAATATCTTATGGAAAAGGCTCCAAACTTAAAAAATTCTATAGAAAATTTAATCTACTCTCTAAAAAGACCTAATAAAGGAGAAAATTCCTATGGCTCTGCAGTAGCAGCTTCTAAGGAGGATAGAGATTTAACTATCTCAGAAGCAAAGAGAATGAAAAAAGGCATAAATAACTTTGCAAGAAAATTTATTTCATTAACTATGGAAACCTTGTAGTTAATCTACTTAGAGGTTTTCACCCTTTAGAAATCAATAAAAATAGACGTGTATCAAAGTAAGTTTTATTATTATATTTTGATACACGCCCCTTTTATACAACTTATTTTTTATTTAAAAGATTATTCTCCTAAGATCTTATCCATAACTATTTGGATATCAGCTTTATCTACTACTCCATCTTTGTTTATATCAGATTTTTCACTTAAAGCATTTCCTGATATAACCTCTCCTTGATATTTAGATACTATGGATAAATCTCCTACATTTATAGAACCATCCTCATTAATATCTTCTGACCCTTCAGATTCTTCTAATACATAATTTACAGTATAGATGTTTTTAGCACCAGATTCTGAACGAGCAATGATTATTGATTTATTATTATGAACTGGTAATATAGTTACAGCCACATTTTCTTCCCCTGAAGCTTCTACAGTTTTAGGTAATTCTTTTAAATTAACTGTATATTCATTAGTATCAGGATTAAATCCTTCTAAGGCTTCGCCATCTAATTTTATTTCAGATAATTTATTACCTTCATTAGCACTTACTTGCGGTACATACTCATATACTGCAACCTCTGATAATCCAATACATTTACCTACTTCAGGTTGTTGCATATAAACACGAATACTATCAGTATTTATTACTTTATCTAAGAAATAAGTTGTTTCTCCAGCAAGGTATGATACCTCTGTTGTATTTGAATGAGTAACTACCTCATATTCACCAGCTTCATTTTTATAACTTATTTCTACTTTCTTAGGAATTCTTCCATAAATATTATCAGTAAATAACCATAAATCTAATCTATCGATATTATATTTATTTTCCCAATCTAATTGAACATATGCCCCTTTAGGTTCACCATTTACAGTTAAATCTCTTTCATTCCAGTTTGTCCAACGTTCTCTTGTATCTGTACCATTATTAGTTATTCCATTATTAATAGAATTTAAGTTATCAGCTGTAGAAACGCAACTTTGACTTAAAGCAGGAACATCTTTGTTAGAAGAATTATTTATAGCTAAGTTAGCAGCAGCTTTTAAAGCCTCAACTACACGTACTGTTGAAGTAACAGTATATGTCTTACCTAATAAGGATACTTCTCCTAAAACTTCAACTGTTGTATTAGGCTTAGAGAAATCTACACCCTCTAAATTCCAATCCACTTTAAACTCTTCACTTTCATTTCCATCTGCTAAATATCCTTTAACAGTCTTAGGAAGTGTAGGAGTTTGTCCAGCATAAGTAAATGTTGAGTAATTTTCCATTGAAACCACATCACCAATTACATGGACATTTACATTTACAGCCACATCTGTTCCCTCTAATTTACCATTTATCTTAAATACTTGTGGAGTATTTAATTGTGATTCATCATAATCATTCCATGAAATATTAAAAGTCTCAGTTGTTCCATCACTATATCTTCCTTCTACTGTACTTGGTAACTCTGGCTTTTCATTTAAATTAACATAGTAATCTTTAACTATTTCATAAGATTCTAAGAACTTATCTTCTCCAGCATTATTTACAGTATTAATTTCTATAGATTGAGATTGTAATCCCTCACCTGAAACATTTAATCTTATATTTCCAGCATCCTTAGTTGATTGAACTATTACTAATGCCTTACCACTTAATGCTTTTCTAGAAGCTTCTGTATCACTTGTAGGTTTATAAGAATCTGTATCAGTTTGATCTCCATTATCAACACCTACAATTTTTCCATCCCCTTCTAACTCAAAGTTTAATCTGTTATCTGCATTTTGAACTATATTTCCATTTTCATCAACAATATCTACAGTAATATAAGATAAATCATATCCATCTGAATCAATAGTATCTCTATCTGCACTTAACCTTACAGTAGAAGCCTCTCCAGTTGTTTTAACTGTATTTCTTCCCTCTGTATTTGTGATTTCATTTCCTTCTTTGTCATATGCCTTAGCAGTTAATGTACCCTCTTCATAAGGAACATTAAATACTGGATACAATGAATCATTTCCAAAAGTGTAGTATTTATATCCTGCATCAGTTGTATGCTCAGTTGAAGTTTGCTCCCCAATCTTTTCATCATTTAAATATAATTCAACTTTGTGAGCATCAGTAAATACGTTTACTTCAACATTTTCATTTTCTATAACTATATCTTCTCTGTTCCATGTTGGAAGTACATGTAATGTATTTACATCATCATTCCATTGACTTTGATATAAATAATAAATATCTTTTTCAAATCCTGCAGTATCAACTATACCAAAGTAACTTGATTTTGGAGCTGCTCCATTACCTCCACCAACTGTACCTGTACCAGTACCATTCCAAGGAGTAGGCTCTCCTATATAGTCAAATCCTGTCCAAACAAATTCTCCAGCATTATAATCATTTTTGATTACAAACTTCCAAGCATCACTAGCTGAATGTCCCCAACCAACTCTTGTTTGATTATTATCATACTCTGAAATACGATGATTACTATAATCTATTCCCTTTGTTTTATAATATCCTCTAGTGTGTATTGCACTACTAGTTTCAGAAGCATATAATGTCCAATCTGGATGCTTTGCTCTTTGCTGTGCAACCTGTGCTTCATTTGCATAGTTAAATCCAACTAATCCACCATTGTCATCAACCACCTCTGAAATAGCCTCTGCTGTTCTATCTCCATTTTTACTTCTATTATCTCCTATAGTAACATGTCTTGTTTCATCCTCATCCTTAATCCAATCAATTATATTTTGAGCTACGTTAGTATAATTAGATGCACTTCCACTAATTCCTTCTAATACCTCATTACCTATTGACCACATTATTATAGATGGGTTATTCTTAGAGTTTTTAACCATAGATCTAGCTTCAAACTCTCCCCATGTCATTTCTGGAGAACCATTTAAAATTTCATTATCTTCTCCTATTACTTCATTAAAATACTTAGAAAAGTCATTTACATTTCCGTTCTTTGGATTTGTCCATGTATCAAAGGCTTCATTAATAACCAATAATCCTAAACGATTACAAATTTCTAATAACATTTCACTAGCAGGGTTATGAGAAACACGGATTGCATTTACTCCCATTTCCTTCATTTTCTCCATTTGACGCTCTACTGCACGATAATAAGATGCTGCGCCTAAAGCTCCTTGGTCATGGTGCATACAAACACCTTTTAACTTCATATTTTCTCCATTTAAAGAGAATCCAGTATTTTTGTCAAAATTATAATATCTAAAACCAAAATCAGTAAAATAAGTATCTATAACATTTCCATCTACTAATACTTCACTTTTTACCTTATACATATTTGGATTATCAACTGACCATAAATCTGGATTATTTACAATAGCAGTTTGATTGAAAGTATAACTTTCATTAGCTCCTATACTTTGTTCATTTATTACTGCCTCGCTAACTTCTTCTCCCTTAGAATTTACTACTGTACTTTTTACAGTAACCATAGAATTGTCTTTGGACTCGTTTTCAACAATAGTCTCAATAGCTACATCTACGTCTCCACCTTTTTGTTCTTCAAGTTTTGGAGTAGTCACTGTTGTTCCTGCATGGGCAACATGAATAGAGTCTGTTACACTTAAAGTTACATCACGATAAATTCCACTTCCAGAATACCATCTACTAGTTGGCACTGGATTAGATACCTTAACAGCAATTATATTTTCAGTTTGTCCATCACATATTAAAGCTTCAGTAATATCAAAGGCAAAAGAAGTGTATCCATAATTATGCTCACCAACCTTTTTACCATTTACATATACTTCAGCATTCATATATACTCCATCAAAGTTTAATGTAAAATCCTTACCATTATACTTTTCAGGAACTACAAAGTCTTTACGATACCATCCAGTTCCTCCTAATAAGAATCCACTTTCAGCTTCCCCTTCAACAGTAAAATCTCCTTCAATACTCCAATCATGAGGTAAGTTTAGTCCTCTCCATGAAGAATCATCAAAGTCTACCCCTTCAGCACCAGAAGGATCTCCCTTAAAAAACTTCCAGTTTTGATTGAATATTGTTGATCTCTCTCCATCTTTTATGAATCCAACATTTACTGTTTCAGATTCAGGAATTTGTCTTGTTTCAGCCATTACTAAGGTAGGTGCTAAGGTTAAAGCAAATGCAATTGCTGCTCCTAAAGCTGTCCCCCTTTTGTTAAATGATTGCATATTAATTTCCCCCCTTATTAAATATACATATAAGCTATTTTACTTATTTTAACTTATATGTATAATAATACCACCAAGTAAATTCATGGTAAAGTCATAAAAACTTTTTAACTATTACAAAATAATTTATCATTATAAATTATTTATTTAGTAGTAAATAATAAAACTTATAACTAAAAAACACATTGAATTTCTCAATGTGTTTTTATTCTATTAAGTTTAATTAAGCTTTATTCTTATATAAAACCCTAAAGTTCTTTAGAAATTTTCTTTATTTTCTCTGTTAAACCTAGTAAATCTTTTCTTACTTCAGAAAAGCTAGCACTTACTAATTTTTTATCCTTAACAACAATCTTACCATCAACAACTACTAATTCTACATTACTAGAATTAGCAGAATATACTATTGTTGCATAATAATCATATATAGGTTGCATATTTACTGATTTTGTTTCTATTAAAGTTAAATCAGCTTTTTTACCAACCTCTATAGATCCAACTTCTTTATCAATTCCTAAAACTTTAGCTCCACCTATGGTTCCCATTTCTATTAAATCTATTGATGGTAGTAAAGTTCTATCTTTATTAAATAATTTATGAATTTTTCCCACTTGTGACATCTGGCTTAATATATCTAAAGTATTTCCACTCATAGGACCATCTGTTCCAAGTCCAATATTTATTCCTTTTTCTCTCATCTTTAATATTGGTGCTATTCCTTTAGCTCCTTTAGAATTTGCCCCTATATTATGAGATATATTAACATTATTCTTCTTTAAAATTTCTATATCTTCTTCATTAACTAAAACTGCATGGGCCGCTATAAAATTAGAGTTTAAAACCCCAAGCTTATCTAAATAAGAAACTGGAGTAAGATTATATTTATTTTTATATTCCTCTAACTCATAGTCCATTTCTGCTAAATGCATAGTTATAGGAACATCATATTTTTTACTAATTTTATATGCTTCCTTTAATGATTCCTCTGTATTTGTATAAGGTGCATGAGGAGCTATTCCTGGAGTTATCAAATCATCATTTTTCCATTTTTCTATAAATCTTATGGAATAATCTATCCCTCCAAAAGCCTTTTCTGAATCTGGCGAAGGAAAATCTACTATTGTCTCACAAAGCACTCCTCTCATATTTAATTCTTTAGCAGCTTTCGCTACCTCATCTTCAAAATAATACATATCACAAAAGGTAGTTACTCCACCTAATAACATTTCTGCTATAGCATACTTTGCTCCTATATAAGTCAATTCTTTATCAACTAATCTTTGTTCTAAGGGAAATAAATATCTCTTTAATCTATCCTTACAATCGTCAGCTAAACTTCTAAAAGGAACCATAGACCCATGAGTATGACAGTTTATCATACCTGGCATTAATATTCCCTCTTCACCATCTATTACCTCAACTTTATATCCACTTCTTTTTAATTTTTCTTCTGTCCTTACATCAGTTCCAACATATACTATTTTATTTTTTTCAAAAACAACTAAACCATTTTCTATAATTTCTTTATGTTCATTCATAGTAATAACTGTAACATTTTTTATTAAAGTTACTATTTTACTCATATTATCCCCTCCAAAATCAACCTAAAATATAGCTAAAAATAAGAGGCTATATCTACTAAGATACATCCCCTTACTTTCCTTTTATATTACTTTGCGTAATTAAGTTAAAGCTAACTAAATAAAAATCAATAATCACTTAATATAGACTTTATTTGAATAAAGAAACAATACTACCTTTTTTAACATCTATTAACCCTTTATCTGTTATCTTTAATGCAGGACTAACAGGTAAAGATAAAGTGCTAAATGACATAATTTCATTCATATGATTATATCCTAAATCTCTCATGGCACTCCTAACTTCCCCTAGCTTTTCTCCTATGATTTCAATAGGTTCATCACTGATTATTCCACCTATTGGTAACTCTAATTTAGCAATTACTTCATTATTTTTTGAGACTACATATCCTCCCCTAGAATTTATAACCTCATTAGCCGCTATAGTCATATCACTAATATTTCTTCCCATTACCATAAGGTTATGATGATCATGAGCCCAAGTAGTTGCTATTGCTCCCTCTTTTATAATTTCTCCTTCTACTAATCCAAAAGATATATTATTATTTTTACCATATCTCTCAAAAACAGCAATTAATGCACAGCTACTCTTTTCCCATTGTAAAATATTATTATAAACATTTAAAGTTACTTCTCCCTCTTCTGTAAAAGTAGTATTCTTTAAGACTTTCATAGTTCTACAATTTACTTTATTTTTATACTTATTTGGTACTTTAACCTCTAAACTTTCTTTAGTAATATTATTTAATTCTATACTATTATAAAATCTATAATCTAATTTGCTTTTATCTTCAAAAAACTCTTCTTTTAACCCCTTATCTCTATTAAAAACCATTTCCCCATTTTTATAAACTTCATATATATTAAAATCTTCTATACTATCTAACAATATAAAATCTGCTAGCTTTCCAGGTGCAATTGTTCCTCTATCTAAAAGATTCATTCTTCTAGCTGGTGTATATGTAGATGCATATATTGCATTCTCTATAGACATTCCAAGCTTTACGGCTTCCTTTAAAATCTCATCAAGATGCCCCTTAACTAATTTATCTGCCATTACATCATCTGTTACTAATGCAAAATGCTCATATAAATTATTTTCAATCAAAAATTTTATATTCTCTAATGTCATTGATTTATGTTGCATCTCTATAAACATACCATTTTGAATTTTTTCTTGAAGGGATCCAACTGACTGCTGAGTATGATCCCCATTAACCCCTCTATAAATATAAAGTGATAAATCTACTCCTTGTATTTTAGGACAATGCCCTTCTAAAGGTATATTTTTTTCTTTACTTATATTTATTATTTTATTTATATTAGAATCATCATCTTCTATTAAGTCTTTAAAGTTCATTACTTCTCCAAGACAAATAATATTATCATACTCTAATAATCTTTTTACCTCATTGTGAGTTATTTTCTCCCCTGTTGTCTCTAGTGAACTTGAAGTTGAAGGTACTGAGCTAGGGATACCATAAAATATATCTAGATTTCCCTTAAATTTAATAAATTCTTCTATACCTCTTATTCCAAAAACATTAGCAATTTCATGAGGATCAGCTACTACTGTAGTGACCCCATGTTTTATTGCAGCCTTAGAAAATTCCCTTGGAATAGTCATAGAACTCTCTATATGCATGTGTATATCTATTAATCCAGGAATTATATATTTTCCTTCCCCATCTATTACATTTTCAGACCATAATCTATCTTCATATCCTTTCCCTATATGAAGAAATTTCCCCTTATTTATTAAGATATCACCTTTTATGAATTTTTTAAAATAACTATTATATACGTTTAAATTTTTAATAATTAATTCTACTTGCATTTCACTACCTGCAAACTAGTTCATTATTCTGTTCCAGTTATTAACCCATTGATCCATTACTGAATTAACAAACTTAAAGTCAATTACCTTAGCATTATCAACCACTGGTCCATATGTTAAGTTTTTAGTTTCTTCTTCACTTAATTTAACTTCTTTATTAACTGGTGATTCATTTAAAGCTTTAGCAGTTTTCTCCTGAACTTCTTTGCTTAATGCATAGTTAATAAATTCATAAGCTAAATCTTTATTTTTAGAATTTTTATTTATATTTATTGTATTAAAGTTTAAGTAAGTTCCTGACTCAGGTATTACATTTATAACCTCTGGTTTAGCTTTTGAAATTGTTCCAAAAGCAAAGTCTGATGCTACAGCAGCTACTATTTCACCATTTGAGAACATATTAGCTAAATCTGAAGATTTACTATAAGTTTTAACAACATTTGGTTTTAAAGCTTCTAATTCTTTAAATGCAGCTTCTCCATTATCAGTTTTAACATCTACTCCTGCCTTTTCTGCTGCTATTTCTACCATTGCTGGACCATTAGTTGTTGTAATATCTGGTATAGCTATTTTATTTTTAAGTTCTGGTTTCCATAAATCTTCCCAAGAATTTATTTCAATTCCTGCTGAAGGATCTACAACTATTCCTATACTATTTAATGTATATGCTGGTCCATATCCTGCCTCTACTGTAGATTTAGCCTTTTCATTCATCTCACTTGCATTAGGAATCTTTGAATAATCTAATTTATCGAATATACCTGCTTCTACTCCTTGCTCTGCAAAAGATTCTGCTAAATAAGTTATATCTATTTGTGAGTTAGGATTATTTTTCATCTTAGTCAATCTTTCTGAGTTATTACCTATATCTAAAACTATTTCCACACCATGTTCTTTAGCAAATGGTTCAAATACTGTCTCCTTTAATACATCTTCATTTAATCCCCAAGTTGAAACTACTAATTTTTTTCCTGCCTCTGCTCCTTCTGTTTTTCCACATCCAACTAAAGATGTCCCTAGTACTAATCCTGTTAATAAGGTTGCTAAAATTTTCTTTTTCATAAGATTCTCCTTTATAAACATATTTTTTATATTTAAGTTTTATAAAATTACTATTTTATCTACTGGTAATTGAAGTTTTATATTTTGTCCCTTTTCATATATACTGTCATTTTCACTATTTACAATTAGATTCCCAAGTTTTGTTTTAATATCATATTGGTATGCCTTTCCTAAGAAAGTTCTAACCTCTATAACTCCATCTACTGTGTTTTCTAAATCCTCTTTTACAATCTTTATATCATCTGGTCTTATAGTTGCTTTTACTTCATTCTTATCCTTAACCTTGTTAACTTTTAAGTTAATTCCACTCTCATTTTTGTATATACCATCTGATACCTTTATTAAATCTATAAAGTTTTCAAAACCTACAAATCTTGCAACAAACTCTGTTGCTGGATTTGAATAAATATTTTCTGGAGTATCAAATTGTTCTATTACCCCTTTATTTAAAACTGCTACTTTATCTGAAATTGAAAAACATTCTTCTTGGTCATGAGTTACGAATAATGTTGTTATTCCAAGCTTTTGTTGAAGTTTTCTTATTTCAACTCTCATTTTTAATCTTAATTTAGCATCTAAGTTACTTAAAGGTTCATCTAGTAATAAAAGACTTGGCTCTATTACTAAGGCTCTTGCTATGGCAACCCTTTGTCTTTGTCCTCCAGATAATTCCTTTGGATACCTCTTTGCTAAATGGCTCATATCAACAACTTTTAATATATCATCAACCTTTTTTCTTATTTCTTCTTTGCTCATCTTTTTCATTTTTAATCCAAAAGCTACATTTTCTTCTACTGTTAAGTGAGGAAATAATGCATAGCTTTGAAAGACTAATCCAAAGTTTCTATTATGAACAGGTATATTTGTATAATCTTCATCTCCTAATAAAAACTTTCCTGCTGTTGGTTCTATAAATCCAGCTACAACCCTTAATGTTGTTGTCTTTCCACACCCACTTGGTCCTAAAAGAGAAACTAATTCTCCTTTTTTAACTTTTAAATTTAGATTTTCCAATATATTATTTTTCTTATCATAAGAAACATTTATATTCTGTAGGTTTATTAAATCCATGTTTTCATCCTCCAAATAAATTTTTAACTTAAATTCTATCCTGCAAAATTATTTAATCCTAATGTTTTTTCTAATATGTACATAATTCCAATAGTTAATATCATTAAGATTACTGATAAAGCTGATACTGTTGGATCATAATTATATTCAACATAGTTCATCATAGTTGTAGGTAATGTGCTTACTCCTGGTCCAGTTAGAAATATAGATACTGGAACATTATTAAATGAATTTATAAAAGCCAACATAAATGCTGCCATTACCCCTGATGTTATATTTGGTAAAACTACTTTAAAGAAAGTTTGTGATTTTTTACATCCTAAGCTCATAGCTGCTTCCTCTATGGAATAATCAAACCCCTCTAAACTTGATCCTACAACTCTTATGATGTAAGGAATTATTATTAAAGTATGTCCAATAAACAAACTAGCATATACTGATAAGTTCATCTTTACCAATAAAAACTGAAACAATGAGAATCCCACTACTATTCCAGGAACTATTAAAGGCGAAAAGAAGAAACTCTTAAGAATATCTTTTCCTTTGAAGTTATATCTACTTAATCCATAAGCCGCCGGCATTCCTATAACCAAAGCTGATAATGTAGATACTGTAGATATTAAGAAGCTTGTCCCCATACTTTTTATAAATGACTCAGATTTAAATACTGTAATAAACCATTGCAAACTAAATCCTTTTGGAGGAAATGCTATATAATTTTCTGTTCCTATACTAGTCATGGCAATAATTACTAGCGGTGCAAATAGAAATATATAAACCAAAACAACGAAGGTTGTTAATACTTTGCTCTTCTTCACTTTAAGAAACCCCTCTCTTATCTAATCTTGATGCTAGGAAGTTAATCCCCTTTATTACTATTAAAGTGACTACAATCATTATTGTTGCTACAACTGCGGCCCCTTGCCAATCACCTAATGTCATAGTTTTTTGGTATATTAAAGTTGCTAAAACCGTATTTTTATTTCCTCCTAATAATTGAGGTGTTGTGTAAGCTGTTAAGGAACCTGTAAATACCAAAACTGTTCCAACTATTAATCCTGGTAAGCTAAGTGGAAATACAACTTTAAAGAATGCTTTTAATCTATTAGCTCCTAAACTTTCTGCTGCTTCTAATAAGTCATTATCTATATTTTCCATAACTCCTACTAGGGAGATAATCATAAGTGGTAAGAAAATATAAATTGTACCTATTATAATAGCTCCTTCTGTATATAGTAGTGATAATGGCTCTTGTATTAAATTAAACTTCATTAATAAACTATTGATTATTCCATTTTTTCCTAAGATACTCATCCAAGCAAATGAACGAACAACTGAATTTGTTAATATGGGAAAGACTGTTAAGGCTATAAGAAAACCTCTCACCTTTTTAGAAACTCTTGATATGTAATAAGAAACTGGCACACCTATAAACATGCAAATTATAGATGATACTAAAGATATCTTAATGGTTCTCCAAAATATTGACATCATATAAGAATCTGTGAAAAATTCTTTATAGGCACTAAACATACCACCATTTGTATTAGTGAAAGTAGGAATTATTACATCTACTAATGGAACTATCATAAAATATGCTACTAATACTATGCAGGGTATAAATAATAAATACTGGCTTATTTTCCTCATGTTTTTCCTCCGTCTCTAAGTGCTGTATCTTTACTCACTGTTTTTAATTTCTACATAATTTAATTTTATTCTACTTTTTATTGCGTATATTGTCAATATAATATAAAATAATATTCGTAAATTATATTATTTTAATACCTTTAAATTAATCAAATTAAAAATTTATTCATATTCCAATAAAAATCACGAATATTATACAACCATAGAAAATCCCTATAATAATAAATAAAATCCATATATAAACACAAAAAGACAATAATCATATATATTTTTCAATATGATTATTGTCTTAAATATGGTATTTAAATAAAAAATTTTAAGTTATTGTTAACTTATATATGTAAACTTATACATAGTTTTAAATCTCTTCTTAGTTTAAAATACAATTTAGACCAAACTTATAAAACATAGATAACCTATTTCTAAAATTATCTCCTCAAAGCCATCATTTAAGAACTCTATAACAGCATCTTTATTATTTTCAATAACTCTTGAAAAAGTAATAATATTATTCTTTATCTCTTCCCTTTGTATTTTTTCATCATTAATACAATAATTTAAAAATACAGAATATCTTGTTAATAAATATTCTAATATAATTAATTGGAAAGAAATTATCATATCTTCCATATCATCACTTGTACAATTACTAAATATCTTAGATATAATACATTTTTTAAGTAAATCTTCAAATTCTTTAAATGATTCTTTATATTTCTCCCACTTTTCACTTAAAAGATTTATATTAGTATTTTCAGCAAAATCAGATACTCTTTCTAGTACACACTTTAGATTAGAAATACTCTTATAATTTTCTATAATATCTAAAAACAGAGAGTTTACTTCCTCTAATGATTCACCTTTATTTATTTTTATTTCATTATATAGATAAATCACTTCTTTTATGTACTCTATGTTACTATACTTTTCTAGTTCATCTAAGAAAATATCTTCACTAGTATAACTTTCATTTTCTAATATATTTAACAACATCTCAAAACCTAAAAGTAATTTTTCTTCTAAGGAAAATCCCTCTTCATACATTATATTTATTAAAGTATCCCTCAATTTAAGCTCTAATGGTATATCTTCTTTATTTATTTTTTCCAATTGATTTATTATAATCTCACTATCTATATTATCTAATATTTCCATAACTTCTGGACATGAACATGATAAAGAAAGCTCTTTTCTATATTCAAACTCATTACTTATTCTTGGAAATGTACTACAAGTTTTAGATAAATACTCTTCCCCTTTACACTTAACTATATTACACAGTCCCTTACAATCTAAAAAAGAACACGCTTCAAAGGTATCTTTGTTTATAAAGTATAATTTTTCCCCATTAACTTCTCTCACTTTTACATTATTTAAAAGGTATTTAGAATGTTCTTTATTATTTTTCCATTTTTCATATGTATCCTTATCTATATCAATATCCCATCCTTCACAACAAGTGAATTTACAGCTATCAGCTATACACTTAAAATCATCATAACCTGAAAGTTTCTTAATAATCTTTTCTTCATTCATATAATTTCTCTCCATATTTTCATTATATTAGTTAAAAGTCTAATTACTCTAATAAATGTAATTATAGCACACTTTCTAATTTACTATTTTTTACTATACTATTCTTATTCCTATAATAAAAAATCTACCAGACAATAAAACTAAAGTCTGATAGATTTTAAAATAAATATATTAAATATAAAGAAACATATCTTATATTTACTCTTCACTACTAAATAATCCAGCTCCCTTAAGTATATCCTGTTCTAAAAATAGACTTGTAACAGCTTGGTTATAATCAACTACTTTCTGAGCTTTCTTTATTTTCTTAGCATATTTTTTATTATTTGAGAACATATATATCATATATCCCCATAGCTCCTTCATTCTAAACATTGCATTTCTATCTTCATTAAATACTTCTCTGTACTTACTAAATATTTCATCATGAAACTCTTTTAATACCTTTTTGTCCATAAACTCATTGTTTAAAATTTCATTCATTAAGGCTGGGTTAGCTAAGACCCCTCTTCCTAACATTATTTTATCCACTTCTTTGAATTCTTCAACCAATTTATTATGATCCTCTAAGGTAAAAATATCTCCATTATAACAAACTGGATTCTTACTTAAAGAAATTGCATCTTTAAAAACCTCTAAATTAGGTTTATTTCCATAAAAATCTTGTCTTGTTCTAGGATGAATAATAAGCTCCTCCATAGGATACTTATTATAAATTTTTATAAGTTCATAAAATTCCTCAGGCTTATCCATTCCTAATCTAGTTTTTATTGAAATTTTTATGTCATCTATTTTAAATATTTCTTCTAAAAACTTATCAAGTTCTTCCTTGTGAGCTAAAAAACCTGACCCTCTTTTCTTACCAACAACTGTTCCAGAGGGACATCCTAAGTTTAAATTTATTTCATTATATCCTAAATCCTTAAGCTTTTTAGCTGTTAAAATAAACCCTTCTGAATCATTGGTAAGTATTTGTGGAACTAAGTTTATTCCTTTATTATTCTCTGGCAAAACATCTCTTAATTCCTTAGTTTTAAGACTTTTACTACTATTTGGAACAACAAAAGGGGCAAAGTATTTATCAATTCCGCCAAAAAACTTTTCATAAGAATTTCTATATATAAATCCAGTAATCCCTTCCATTGGTGCTAAATAATACTTCATTTGTTTCTCCTTTTTTTAAAGATTCTAGAAAATATTATAACAGGCTTTTTTCTTCTTATCCACTTAGTAATTAAAGTATTTTTATGTAAATTTCTTTAATTAGCTATTCACTTTCTTCTATGGAAATTGCATAACTCTTATCTCTTATGTAAAATTCTTTTATTAAAAATATAAGTATTATCAGGGTAGCTAAAATATCAGCTAAGGGTTGTGAAATCCACACTCCATTTAGTCCATATACTCTAGGTATTATAAATACAATAGGTATAAATAGTATAACTTGTCTTAATAAACTTAAAAAAATTGACTTTTTAACATTTCCTATAGACTGAAAATATACTGCCCCTAAGATTGAAACCCCTAAGGTGGGTAGGGCAATTGTATATATTTTTAACCCATTAAGTGCTATATTTATTAACTCCTTATCCTTTGTAAATATATTAATAAACTCCCTTGGATAAATTCTAATAAGTACAAGGCCTAGAGTTAAAATTAAAGTTGCAATTATTATAGTCATTAATAGAGTTTTTTTAGCACGTTTATACTCCTTCGCTCCATAATTATATGCAACTATGGTTTGCATTCCTTGGCTCAGTCCAAAGACTGGCATCAAAAACAAAAGATATATAGATGTTATTGAAGTCATTGCACCTATAGCTAAATCTCCACCATAATCCTTAAGCACTCTATTTGTTATTAAATGTATAAATCCTGCTGCAAGCTCCATAAAAAACGGAGTTAAAGCAATTAAGATTATTGCCCTTAAAATATTCTTATTTAATATCTTTCCTTTAATCCTTAACTTTAAGTTTGACTTTCCTAAGGTAAAATAATACATTGTCCATAGAAAAACTATGAATTGACAAATTATAGTTCCTAAGGCAGCTCCCTTAATTCCCATATGAAATAAGAATATAAATATTGGATCTAAAATTATGTTTAAAACACAGCTTATTATCATGATTTTACCAGCTAACTTTGGATTTCCCTCAGCTCTTATTGCATTATTAAGAGCAAATCCAGGAAAGTTAAACCATGCCCCTATAAGTATTACACTCATATAATCCTTTGCATATATAATAGTTTCCTTACTTGCCCCAAAAAAATATAGTATTTTTTCTAAAAATGAAAATCCAAAGACCATAATGATTAAAGCAACAATTATGGATAATATAAAAGTATTTCCTAATATTCTTTCAGCTTCTTCCCTCTTTTCTTCCCCTAGCTTTATTGATATATTAGTGCTTCCCCCTACAGAGATGGCAACGCAGAAAGCACCTAATATTGTAAACAATGGCATAGTTACTCCTAAGCCAGATATGGCAAGGGCTCCTATATCCTTAATAGATCCTATAAAAGCTCTATCTACAGTGTTATATAAGGAAGTTACCATCATAGATAGTATAGCTGGTAGTGAATATTTTAAAAGCAATCTCCCTATTTTTTCATTCTTTAGTTCATATTGATTTTTCATAATAATGTCCCTATTCCTAATGTCCTATATTTCTTATGATGAATAATCATTTCATTTGTTATTAATAATTATTATCAAGCCTTGTTTATTATAGCATCTACTTATTCTTAGTCAATATTTTCTGTGCATAGTTTTAAAAATATTAAATATTTCTTCCATAACTTAAAAACAATAAATATGATTATAGGGATGCTTTGTTATAAACTTAAAATATCTTTCCTTATTTAAGAAAGGTTTAAACGCTCCTTAAGTTAAATCTTTTCAAAATTACAACTCACTTAAAATATATCCTAAAATTAAAATAACCTACAAAAATCTATAAAAAGACTTTTGTAGGTTACAAGATAAAATCTATTCTACTTTTTCAATATACTTGCAATTTAAATATATGTGATTTAGAAAAACTAATAGTCTTTCATAAAGAGGATGTACCTTTTCACCAAACCTAGCCTCTAAGGCTTCACCAATTTCCTTAACAGTATTAGTTCCATTGATTTGTAAAAACACTTCACTACCATATTCATCTAAAGAAGTTCTTTTATACATTGGAATCTTAAATTTCAATTTTCTAAAAAACCTTTGAATCTTATGATCTTGTTTTTCTAAAATAGTAACTATTCCCTCTTCATCAACTTCATACTGAAGATTATCACAGATTTTAAATCGCATATTTAAAAGTTCATCATTATCCATTATAATTCACCTTAATGTTTCACCTTAGATTTCATAATAGGCAATGTAGTTGCTAAAACTAAAAGAATAAGCACTATTATTGCCATTCCATTGCTAGCTACAAAACCAGTTGGTGTTCCAGGTGTTATTATTCCTGTTACTTGTAGAACTATTCCTATTAATCCAACAATAGATCCTCCAGCAACAAGACCAGAAGATAAACTTATTCCATTTGAAACCTTAACTTCTTTTTCATGATCACTCTTGCTCATTTTTTCAATAAATACACGTATTAATGCACCTACTAAAATTATAGAAGTTGTTGATATAGGTAAATAGAATCCTATTGCAACAGTCATTATTGGTAAGTCTACTAAGTATAAGAATAAAGCCATAACTACTCCAACAATTATCATAGGCCAAGGTAAGTTTCCTTCCATTATACCTGAAGTTAATGTTGACATTAAATTAGCTTGTGGTAACGCAAAAGGTGCATCTGCTCCTGTTATTGATAATTGGCTAGAAAGTACTAATATTGTTCCAGTAACAACAACAACACCAACTATACTTGCAATCATGAAAGAATTTTGCATTTCTTTTTTGCTTCCACCAATTATATATGTTACCTTTTGAGATTGGCTATATCCACCTGCTACAGAGATTGAAACAACCATAAATGTAGCAAATAAAAGTAATGCTTTGTTATCAGCTTTTCCAGTCCATCCCATTATAACGAATACTAGTGTTAATATTACTAATGAAGCTATTGTCATACCTGATACAGGAAGGTTTGATGTTCCTATTGTACCAGTTAAACGTCCTGCAACTATTACGAATAGTAATGATAGGATTATTGAAACAACTGCTCCTGTTATAGCCATTGCAATGCTATTAGAAATGAAGAATCCTATAACAAAAGCTAATACAGCTCCTACTAAAAGTATTATTATAGATCCGCTATTTTTCTCAGCATTTTCTTCGTTAACAGGACTTGCTTTTAATGTTTCTTTTATTGAAACTATTATAGTTGGTATAAGTTTTATAGCACCTATAATACCTCCACAAAGCATCATTCCTGCTCCTATGTACTTAACGTAACTTCCTGATATTGCATTTACGTCCATTTGGTGAATTAACATTGAAGCGTCATTCCATGAATGCATGCTCTTCTCTGCCATATCACTGAAATATCCTATTAATGGAGCTATACCAAAGTTAGCTAGTATAGATCCTGCAAACATAGTAAGAGATACTTCTAATCCAACTATAAATCCAATACCAAGTAAAAGTGGGTTTACTTCAGTAGAAAACTTCCACTTATAAAATTTGCTTCCTAAATATGTAACAGTATTGTTTATTAAGTTTAAAAATGATCCTGTTAAAACATTTATGATACCACTTATAACAAATCCAATACCCATAAATTTAATTGAGTCTTCACTTCCTTCAGAAGCAACAAGAGTTTCAGATATTGCCATTGACTCAGGATACATAAGTTTTCCATGTTCCTCAACTATTAGATAGTTATAAACTAGTGATAGACATCCTATACCAAATAGAACTCCTCCTACACCTGCAGCTACACCCTCTAAGAAAGTAAAGTCACTTCCTATTAGTATAATTGCTGGTAATACAAATATCATACCACTTGCTATAGATTCTCCTCCACTTGCCATACCTTGAGTTATGTTTTTTCCAAGAATACCTTTACTACGTGCAAATATTCCTACAAAAACTGACCCTATAATAGCTCCAGGTATACCAGCAGCAACAGTTAATCCTGACTTCATACCTGAATAAGCAGTAGAAGCAGCAAAAACAATAGCTAATACTATACCTATTATTAGTACAGGAAGATTAACTCCATTTTTTGACTTACCAGTAAAATAAGGAACATAATCTTTACCGCTTACACCACCATAAGCTTCCTTAGGTAATTTCTTTTTCATACACCTAATCTCTCCTTTCCTTTATTCATATCAAAGGATAAAAATATCTATTGATATGTTCTATTGTTATATTTTCTATAAAATGCACAAATATTATACTATATCCACATAAAACAAAAGTTATAATGCTATTTAAACTAATTATTGCGCATATTATATTTAAACTCATCTTAAAAGACAGGCTAAACAAAAAGCTGTCAATTAAGTTAACCTTTATATAGTAATTTATTATCACTATACTTTTAAAATGTTTTTAGAACTTTCTAAATACATAAAGAAGAAATGCTTATAATTAAGTATTTCATTGTTTCAATGAATTAATACTTTACTTAAATCTACCTATAAAAATTAGATTTTTTTTATATTTTCATGGTGTATTTTACTATTAAAATATTTTTATCATGCTTATAATAATACCATTTTAACTAAAAAAAATCCATGATAATTCTTTCACATATACAATTTTTTTACATTTATTATTAAATAATCTTGATTTTTTTGAAATTTAACATTTCACCATAAACCTTATATAAAAACCTATAAAAATATTTATATAAATAAAATTAAACTAAAAAGCTGCATAGACCTATAAATCTATGCAGCTTCTCATATAACTATTTTCTAAGGCTTTTAACTTTTAAGAAAATTATCTTTTCTTTCTTTTTAATACAAAAGCTCCTGAAGCCATCATTACTACTCCTAATTGTAAGAATATTGATGATGAAGCTCCTCCAGCATTTGGTAAATTGCCCTCTGGTTTGTCTGGAGTTTGTGGTTTATCTGTACCTTCAGGATTTTCAGGTTTCTCTGTATTATCTGGATTCTCAGGATCAACTGGCTTTTCTGGATCTACAGGCCCTTCAGTCTCATCTTTTTTAACTAATACAGAAATTGCTTCATTTAAAGCCTTTATAGCATTATCTACCTCATCTTGAGTAGCATCTTCCTTAGATAATACCTCTTTAGCTAAATTTAACTTTTCTATTAAGTTACTCCATGAGTCCTTTGTATAATCTTCCTCTTTAAGCTTTTCTACTTCCTTAATAGCTTCTTCTAATTTAGGCTTATCTACTTGAACCTCTTCTTTAATTGTTGAAAGCCCTATTTCATAAATAGTAGGTGCAAATCCATCCCACTCTACCTTTATTTCAAAGACATTTTCAAAAGCTTCTGTATTAAACTCATTAAAGCTCTTTCCTAAACTTCCTACCTCTTTCCATCCATTTTCATTTCTTACAGATACAATTGCATTAGAAATTGTATTTGGATTTTGTACTATTGTAAACTTCTTAATATCTGTTTTGTCAGAAATTCTATAAGTTAATTGGCCAGATTTAGGTGCACTTTCTAGTGGTTTAAAGGCTGTATTTAATTTTCCATCAATTAAATTCTTAGGCTCAAACTTTGCTTCTGCTGTTGGTCTAATATCAAAATTCACATCATTATTAGAGTATTCAGCTTCTAATTTATTTAAATTAAAAGTTACATCCTTTTCTGTATTATTTATAATACGAACATAGCGAGCATTTATAGTTTCTGATAAAGTTTTTGCTTCTACCCACTCAACTCCATTAATTGATGTTTCTAGTGTTAAATTATCCTTATTTGTTAAATCCGAAACTATGTTAGTTACCTCTCTAAGCTTATTTAACTTAATTCCAACATATTCTCCCTTTGATAAAGTAACATCATTTAAATCTGAAAGTGTAGCTTTTTCCTCTGAAATACTTACTTCATTCTTAGCTAAAGCTTCTACATTTGTATATGCATTAACTTTCATATTATTTTCATCTTTTTTATTAACAGAGAATTCTCTAACAGCAATCCAGTTATTTAAAATTTCTTTAGTAGGAATAAATCTTAAATATTTTGCTGTTATATCTAAACCTTCAACTACAATCTTATGCATTTTTGGTCCATAATCTACACCATCTACATCAGTCCAATTTTCACCATCCATAGAATATTGGAATTTACCATAGTTAAATGCATCTCCCTCATCTTGTCCTTGTTCAAAAGTAATGCTGTTAACCTTAGTTACCTCATTTAATTCTACAGCAACATAGTCTCCTTCTTTAGCTGAATTACGAATCCACATGCATGAATATCTAGTATTATCTCCATCAGCTATATTTTGAACATGTCCCCAATAAAGAGGTGACATATTTGTATAAGGACGAAGTGTTAACTTAGTAGTATCTGGATTTATAACTTGGTCAATATTATCTCCTATGATTTTAGATAAATCCTTAATAAATGGTATTAAGTGTCTTGTACCTGGTTCTGGTCTAGATTGTCCATTTATTACAGGAGTTCTATGAGATCTTGAAGCAGTGTATTCCTCTTCTCCTAAAACATAATACTTCATAGCTTCCTCATAGTTACCTTTTTCAAAAGCTACTGCTGAATTTATATATGCTATAGTTGATTCTGCTAAATCTCTTAAAGAATCAACCCATCCTTTAATTTCACTCTTTAATAATTCATTCTTAGATTTAGTTGCAAAATTATTAGTTGCATCTAAAATCTCTTGGTATTCATCTAAAATAACCTTACTGTAATCTAAAACAGATTCTTTTTCCCATAATTTTCTTGTAAACTCTTCAATTACTGGTCTTAACTCTTCAGATTCTTCTAAAGATAATCCATGCCAGTTTGGAGCTGGATCACTCATGTGTTTTGCAAAGGTGTATAATTCTTCACTTGCATCTGGCTCTATATATTTGAAAGAATCTTTCCAACTCTTGTCCATATCAAAATCTGCTCTATTCCATCCATAATCAGCTATAGCAAATAAAGCTACCTTTGAAGCTTGAGCTTCTTGCATTGGATTTGTTACAATTCCCTTAAAATTTGTAACTGTTGGATCTAACATCTCACCCTTACCCATTAGTAAACGTTTATTATTAATATCATTTACTGGCCAGTTTAACCACATAAAGGCTTGACGTCCTACAGCTTCTTCAAAGAATTCAAATGTCTCTTGAGTTACATAACCAAGTATTACATCACCAGTCCACATGATATCAATAGTTTCTGGCATTGTACCAATAGTTTTTAAGTATTCATTATTAACATCTCCACCAGCTGATTCCTTTGTATAAACCTTAGGAACAAATATAAATTCGTATACATCACCTTTTTGTAAACGCCATTTTTCTAAGTCTTCCATAAGTTTTACTTGATTATTAGCTTCTCCCTCAGCATCATCTGCAAGCACACCAAATTGACGTACTCCCACACTATATAATTGTTCAAACTTAGCTATTATCTTTTCTAAATCAGCTTTATAACTTTCTTCTGATCCAAAGTTCATACCATCTTTTAAGAATGGGTGTATTGTCCATATAAATTTATTCTTTGTTGCTATTCCAACATCAACCATTTCCTTTATTTCAGCTAACTTCTCAGCAGGATATGGCTCTCTCCACTTAAGACTGTGATACTGATCATCCTTTGGTGCAAAGATGTATGAATTCATCTTAAAATCCCCACCAAATTTCATTAAGTCCTTACGATTTTCATTGCTCCAAGGAATTCCATAATATCCTTCAATAAAACCACGCCATTGACCATCTGAATAATCTTCAATTAATAATTCCTTTAATTCATTTCCTTCTAATTGATTAAATATTGCTTTTAAAGATGTAATACCATAAAATGCTGAATCAGTATTTTTACCTAATACAGCTATTACATTTCCCTTAACTGATATTACATGGGCATCATGATTTTCAAAATGAGAATCATTTGCTAAATTATTATCTGTAAAGTACTTGTCTACAACTCCTTCTGAGTTATTTATTCCTATTAGAAAGTTTGTCTTATCTTCTTTTATTTCATTGCTCTCTTCATAATTAATTCCCTTAATTGATAAAACCTCTAATAGTCTGTTTTTTGTTGCCTCATCAATTCCTTCTTCAAATACAACATTAGCATCAGCCCCTAAAGTTACTGTGCCATTATCATATTTTATACTTTGAGGAATTGGATAGATTTCATACTCTTCTCCCTTTGTTTCTTTGCTGTCATTAGCTAATACATTTTGTACAGGTAAGCTTGATAATAAAGTCACTGCCATAACCAAAGCCATGATCTTACTAACAAATTCAATAAGTTTGTTACCTTTTTTCCGCATTGTTTTTCCCCCTTATTTCCCTTTTTATATTTAATATAATTTATTTCCACAATATATTACTATATTTATGTTTTTATGTAAATATATTACAAATAACTTAACATATTAAAAATTATTTTAATGAAGACATAATAATATTTCCTTTAAAAATCATTAAATATAAAATAACCACACACCAGTTTAAGTAAAGGTGTGTGGTTTATGATAAAAAACTCTTTAATAAATATATATTTAGTTATTAGAAGACTTTCTTCCATGATTCCTTACTGGAACAAATTCTGAAGTTGTATCATTAGGGTCAATATACTTATAATCTCCATTTTCATCTTTTCTAAGACCTAAAGATGCCATTTTCTTTTTACTATTTCTATTTTTATTACCCATTTTTATCACCTCCTATAAAAATTACATTTATTATTAGATACTCTATTATTTTTAGTTTAATATTTAAAAATTATAAATAAAATTAAAAACTCCTTCTTAATTTATATTAAGCTTAAAATTTTATCATAAGCAAAAAATATAGAGTAGAATCTATTTCTATAGACTCTACTCTAAACATATATTTTATTAAAATTATTTTAAAAAGTTAGTTCTTTTATATTATAAAATTAATTCATAAGCAAAATAACTTTATATTTTTCCATTTATTATACGTTAAATAAATAGAACATTACTCCACTAAAACCTTCATCTTCAAATAATACATGAACACCATATAATCCTGATGATAAATCCTTGGTGTTTATTGTAAATTCATCTTTAGCATCTTGTTCTAGAATTGTATTTCCATTTTTATCAACAACTCTAATAGTTTTAGCTACATTTTTTCCTTCTCTATTATATACTTTTGAGTCACCTATAACTTTACCATTAGAAGGCTTTAACTCTCCTGCTGCAATAAATTGCTCTTGTGCATTTAATGTATTAAGCTTCTTTAATTTTGATAAAGGTCTTAAGTCTTTAACTTCATTATAATCCATATTTAAAGTTTCTAAATTTTTAGCATTTTCTAAGCCTGATAAATCCTCAACTCCGCTTAATGTTAATGTAGTTAAACTATACATGTCCCCTAAGGTTATATCTCCAGTTTTATTTAATTGATTTTGAATTGACTTAAGCAAATATTTATCTGGTATATTAATAACAGCATTTAAATCTACTTTTACTAAAGAATCCATTGCCTTATTTAACTCTTCAAGGGCAGAATTTATTGTCTCTTTATCCTTAGAAAGTAAGGCTTCTTCTCCCTTTGATATTGCATTTTTTAAAGCTTCAAAACTTTCTTCTGTGTAATTATTTAAGTCTAATTTTTTAGCCTCTTCTAGTGCCTTATTTAACTCTGTTGTATCATACTCTGCTAAATTTCTAAACTTAGCATCTGCCCAGTCTGCATGATCCCAAGTGTTTCCATTATCAGCTACATCTACTACTAATTTAATCTCTTTAGAGTTTCTTACATCTACAACTAAACGTTTCTTTGGAGTATCAATTCTCATTACATCTGTTTCAGCCTTTAATTCTCCATCAACATATACTTTAAACTTAACACTAGAAACTTTTTTGTCTGCAACATGTCTATCAATACCTACCCAAGTGTCAAAAATATCATACCCTTCTGAATTATAAACTATTTCTGAATATGAGTGAGTTCCTATTCCTTTAGCAAAGGTTTGAACAGAATTATCTTCATTTAATAATCTTATTTGATTTCCACTTACTGCTCTATCTTTTCTTACAGAACCTGAGCCTATAGTTGCAGATTTCCAATTTAAATCAGATAATTGAGTTTCTTTATCTGTAACTGCTATAGTTCTTGAACATTCAGAAGTTAATCCATCACTATCTGTTACTGAGTACACAACTTTAAATATTCCTGACTTTCCTTCAACAAAGTCTGAAGATTTTATTTGTATTTTAGAAGTTATATTTCCATCTTCAATATCTGTTGCAGTTATTCCTTTCATTAAATCTACTTTTTCATCCATATTATAAGCTAAATTTTCACCTTTAATTATTGGTTTTGAAGATAAAGTAGCTAATTTAGCATCTCCAAAGCTTGCATGATCTGAACTATCTCCATCTCCAGCATCATTTACTATTAATTTTAGCTCCTTAGCGTTTTTTACATCCACCTTAACATATTTTTGAGGTGTTGTACTTCTCATTACTCCACTATTAAACTTTTCTTCTCCGTCAACTAAAACTTTAAAAATAACTGAAGAGGCTGGTCTAGATGACATTGCTTTATCAACACCTACATAAGATTCAAAGTAGTCATAATCTTTTCCTTCTAAATCATATACATACTCCGCATTTGAATGAAGACCTAATCCCTTATTATAGTCAACAAAGTCTCCATCTCTTGTAAGACCTATTACTCCTCCACTTATGCTCTTATCTTTTCTAACAGTTCCCCATCCATTTGAAGATTGTTTAGGAGTTAAATCACTCATATACTCTTTTCTACTTACAACATTAACCTTAGAAGTTTTAGTGTATTCATTTCCTTTAGAATCTTCTAAACTATATAAAACTTCATATTCTCCAACTTTAGAAGTATTTACATTACTTGATTTAACTTTTACAGATTCACTTAGAGAATTACCTTTTATGTCCTTAGCTACAACTTCTTCATTAAACTCCTCACCTAAAGCTAGTGTAATCACTGGGTTTACAGATAAAGTTGGTTGCAATGCATTTACCTCTATTGGATTTAAGGTATTTAACTTTCTATCATATGGTGTTACTACATATACACCATCCTCATCTAAATTAGATTTAGTATCAACAAAGCTATCATTAGAAGTAAATCCTACATACTTTCCATCTCTGCGTATTTCATATCCAAGTATATTATCTTTATTTTCATCATCTATTGAAAATGAAAGTTTTATATTACCATTTGAACCACTTGTACTTACAGATACCTTTGCATTATCTGTGAATCCATCACCTTTATAATTCATTGCTAAGTCATTTAAATAATAGATCTTTTTATCAGGCTTTGGATACTTAGCTAAATCCTCTTTAACCTTATCATCAACACGTATACCATGTCTTGCAAAGAACTCAGTTAAATCTAACTCCATAGCATCTGATGCTGCCACAACCCAAGATTTATATATATCTTCTCTATTTTTATTTCCAAAATCTCTTTCTCTAAACTGTCTTTCAAACTTTCCATAGAAAGTATTATCATATAAATATAATTGCCATAATGGCGCTAACTGAGCTAAATGAGTACTATCAGCCTTATTATATAACTCATTATTAGAATAATCATCTAAGCCAACTTTAGGGTAAGTATTGTTTTCCCATATGTTTTGGTCAGTTATTCTTGTTTTAGTTTTATATTTAGACTCAAAGAATAATGGCATCATATTATTTGTTACTTCTACTATGGTTCTTCCGCCTGTATCAAAGTTATGTCCAAGTTCATGAGCAACACCCCATCCTTTATTAGCTGCAAGTATTGCATCCTGATTTCCTGGTCTTATACCTATAACACCATTTCCAGCATTCATGAATGCTCCACCACTAAGGTTTTTAACCATAGGCATTATTCTAAAATTAAAATCTGAATTAACATCTTTTGAGTTATCAAATCCCCAGAATCCCATAGCATCAGCTATATATTGATCCCATTGCTCCGCTGTGTACTTTGGAGTTTTGTTATTTTTCTTATACCAATCTAAGGCATAGGTAGCTTGTACAAATTCTAATGACTTGTTAGAACTTACAGCAAAAATATTTGGAGTAGTATTAGGTTCTGCTTTAATCTTTTCAACATAAGCTTCTAACTCTTTCATTACTTCATTTTCATCTGATTTTCCTAGAATAAATACAGGATATTTGCTTGCACCTTCTATTCTTACCTTTGGTGCTCTCTTTTGACTATCACTTTTGTAATTAGTGAAGAATAAATCTCCCCCTTGAATAACATCCTTAGGTATTCCATTAGATTCATAATTTATTTCTGGTATAGTTATTTCATTTTTACCAGGCTTTAATTGGAAATTTGTTGCTCCACCATGTTGAGTTAAAGATTGTTTGTATAATAATGTTGGAGTAGGATCGCCTTCTGCCACATCCACATATACAGTTATTTTATCTCCAGCTCTAGCAGATAGTCCTGTTATTTGCCAGTCTTGGAAATTCCATACCTTTCTCTTTTTAGCTTCACTTATAGAATCTCCTCTCATTTCTAATTCAAGTACATCCTCTTTTCTTGGATTAGAAATTAATGATTCAGCTAAGTCTATAGTTTCTTTAAAGTCATTATATAATGGATGATTTTTAGCTTTTTCTTTAAAGGCATTTATTTTTTCTAAACTATTAAACTCTTCACTAAGTTCACTCATAGTACCATCTGTGAAAAGCTTAGGTATTGAAGAATAAACTTCATCTGGTTTATAAAACATTAATTCATTTAAAGTTGCAGAATTTTGTTTAGATTTCTTAAATTTAAACTTAACTCTTTTAAATTCTGTAGGTTCAAATTTAGCTTCCACTAATCCCTTAGTAGCTTCATGGGCCCCTGTAGCAACTAACTTATATGTATCACCTTTACTTGTTCTAGAAGCATATATATAAACCTCTTCTGCAAAGCCCTTTAAATCACTTTGTCTAGAACCATAAACTATTCTGTCTAAAGTTACTAAATCATTAAACTCAACCTCAACTTCATTGTTAAAGGAAGAACTATTTAATGTTCCTGTTTCCCAATAAGTATTTACATCATTATCAATAGCTTTTTCAATATTTTGAGCAGCATAATGTCTTCCATTATTTTTTATTGATTTTATGTTTGTATAAGGCATTCTATATTGATTATTATAATCATCATTAAGATTATATGTTATTTGTCCTAAAGTTGCCTTAGTAGGATTCTCAGAAGTTTCTGTTAAAATAGCTCTAGCATTATTTAGTCCTTCCTTGTATAAATCATACATTGGATGATCTTTTAATTCATTCTCAAAAGCATTTAATTTCTCTAATGTATTAAATTCCTCAGATACTTTATTCATACTAGAATCTGTAAATAATCCATTAAACTTTTCATTTAATTTATCTTCTTTATAAAACATAAATTCTGCTGATGAAGCCCAGTTCTGGTCAGCCTTTTTAAACTTAAACTTTAATCTTTTAAAATCAGTTGGATTAAACTTTATTTCAACTAAATCTCTAGTTGATTCTGTATATTCTCCACTGCTTACTAAATTAAAATCATCTCCCTCATCTTTAAGAGAAGCATATATTTCAAATTCTTTTGCAAAGCCTTTTCCCCTTGCAGAGTCTCTTCTTGCAGAATATACAATTCTATCTATATTAGTTATTTCATTAAATGTAACTACTACTTCGTTTGTGAAATTTGAATCATTAGGTTTTCCTGTTTCCCAATGAGTTTCTAGATTGCCATCTATGGCTTTATCAATAGTGGAACTATTATACTTTCCACCATTATTAGTTATGGATTTTATATTTGATCTGTTGATTTGAAATTCTTGATTATAAGCGTCTAATTTATCACTATTATATAAATCAAACTTACTTACCCTTGCTTGATGTGATTCATCATCATGACTAACTTCTACCTTAGAATTGTTTTTAGTGTTTAATTCCTGTGCTAAAACATCAATTGTTGTAGCAGAAAGATTTGTAATCATCGTAGCTAAAATTATAGCTGCTATTTTTCTCTTATTCATTTTTTCTCTCCTCCTGATTGACTTTCCCCTCAGAAGTGCATTTCTACTTACAATTTAATATAAGCTTGTACAAAATAAATTTTAAATTTTTAACCTACACCCTCCTCCATAATTAATATAAAACAAAAAGCTTAATGCACTCTTTGGCAACTGGCTGACATAGTTATAAACCTTAGTCCCTATAGCTTTGCGTCATTAGATTTCTCTAATTTTGCCCATTTTTTTAAAGTTATAATATCATAATTTCTTTTAATTTTATAGTCTTTATAATAAATTTAATATAAATAAGCATTTTTTTTAATAATTTATTCAAAAACTTAATAGATTTATAATCCACTAAAATTTTATAAACAAAAAACCTATAAGATAGTCTTTTATATTGACCACCCTATAGGCTCTTTAACACTTAGTTTTTTAAACTATTATTTATAAGATTCTAAAGTTTTATTTATATGTCCTTTTTCTCTCTTCTTCCGATTAAAGTCCAGTATAATACAAGTGCTACTAAAGATATAACTGCTAATACTAGTAAAACGTTACTATATTGTATAGCTACTAAGTCACTGAAAAGTCCAGTAAAGTTCTTTCCTAAATACTTAGTTTCCATAAATATTGCTACATATGTTATTCCTATTGAAGTAGCTATATTTAAACAGAAATTATAGAAACCAATAGCAGTTCCTGTTTTTTCTTTAGGTATTGTTCTTGTTAATGTATCAATCATAGGTGCATACATTAAAGCAAAGGAACTTGAGAATAGTATCATTACAAAAATAAATACTAAAACTGATGTTTTTACAAATAAAGCTCCTATAATAAGACTCACTATTATACCTACTATAGCCATTTGAATACATTGCTTACTTCCTATTTTCTTAGAAACCTTTCCTGATAAAGCTCCTACAGTAGCAGCTAAAACATATGAAGGAACTAAAAGTAATGAAATTTGGTCTAATCTATAATTGTATATAGATTCAACTAAGAATGGGAACATAAATATAAATGCAAGTTGTACACTGTATATAACAAAGGCTACAAGTAATACTGATATAAAGTTTCTATTTGTGAAAAACTTAATGCTTATAAAAGCATTTTCATTTTTACTTATGTATATAAGGAATAATGCAAGCGCAACTATAAATCCTATTAAAACTCCCCATTGGAATCCTGAAACAAAGATCATTAATGTTGCTGCAACTGTTGCAACTAATATAAATCCTATATAATCCACATTACCAGCTCTATTCTTTTCCTTAGGAATATATTTTAATATAAAAGGTAATATTACTAAAGTTAATAATGGAATTAAAAATAGTACTTGCCAGCTTAAATATGTTGATATGTATCCTCCAGTAATTGTACCAATTACCTGTGAAATAGCATAACTACTTGTACTAAATCCTAAGTATTTTTTATGTTCACTCTCTTTAAAATACTTTGCTATAAATATTACATATAATGTTTCTGCACTTCCTAATCCAGCTGACTGAATTATTCTTGAAATAACAATAATTAAAAATGATTTCTGAAAAATAAATCCTAATAGTGAACCAACACATATTAATATAATTCCTAGTACCAATAAGGTTCTAACACTTATTGAATCAGATAAAGAAGCGTATACAACTGCTCCAATACCAATAACTAATCCAGCTAAAGTTACTTGCCAACTAACAGCAGTAGCTGATATGTTAAAAGCTTTAGCCAAATCTGGTGAAATAATTTTAAATGAGTTGTCAATAACTAAAGCAAAAATCATTAAAGCTAATACAGCTGGTACCGCTTTTTTTATTTTTACTTCTTCAACATTTTCTAAAGTATTAAGTGAAATGTCCATTTTAAATCCTCTCTTTTCTTTTTCATTTGTACTTCTTAAATAATAGCTTACTAATAATCATTATAAACTTGTCTACTCTTTTTACTTCATCCTCCCTCAATAATCGTTTACAGAACATACTAAAATCAACTTGTTTAGCAGTAAGTAAACTTGTCTAAGTTTTGCTTATTTTTTAGACAAGTTAATACTATCATATCTTTATTTCAATTTCAATACCCTTTATAAAGCTTTATTTTATCCCTTATTTTTATATTTTGTCCTATAATATATATAATTTACCTTATTTTAACTTGTATATTTTTATCACCTCTACTTAAAAATAATTCTCTATTAATTCAAATAAATAGAAATTTATGATATACTATTTCTGTTAAAGGTTGTATATAATATAAATTTTATAAATAAGTAAGGTGTTAAGATGAAACTCACTACAAAAGATACTAAAACTTCAAAAAAATTGCTCTATACATCTGTATATGATAAGTTATATAAAATGATTATTGATGGGGAATACCCTTTAAATTCAAAATTACCCTCTGAGCCTGAACTTGCAAAAAGCTTTGGGGTTAGCCGAATGACTTTGCGTCAAGCACTTGCTTTACTGCAAGATGACGGTTTAGTAAAAAATATAAGAGGTAAAGGGAATTTTATAATATCTCCAGAAAAATGTGCTAAAAGAGATTTCTTAGAGTTAATAGGCAATCCTATATACAAGTGTCATACTGAAAAAATTCACGATATTGAATTTGTATTCCGCTTAGAACTTGATAGTGATTATACTAAACAGGTTTTAGAAAAGGATTCCACAGCAGTGGTTGCTTGTGAACGTTATTATAAAAGCAAAAATAAAGTTTTAGCCTACGCTTTTACCTTTATATCTGTTGAAACCATAAAAGAACTAAAAATAGATTTAAATAATGAAAGTGAGCTACTAGACTTTCTTGAACATAAATCCTATGAAATATCAGAAAGTTCTATATTAGAAATAAAGCATTCCTCTGCTGGTAACTCCTTAAATCCAAAATATAAGCTTGTTGGAGGAAATCAATGCGATTTAATCTTAGAAACATTATATGCTAATGATTATTCCCCTCCTATATTATTTAACAAATACTATATCCCATCTCAATATAGTACTTTTAAAATTAAAGCAAGAAAAAAAGAATAATGTAAACTTTTAAAAATATTTCTACATAAAAAAACAGCAATAATATTTTAAATATTATTGCTGTTTTCATTTCTCATTACATTGTACTATATAAACTAAACAAATTTAATTCTTTTATTTATATAATTAATCCAACAATAGTTGCTGTTAACATACTTACTAATGTTGCACCATATAGTAATTTAAGTCCGAAACGTGCAACTACATTTCCTTGTTCTTGGTTAAGCCCCTTTACTGCTCCTGAAATAATTCCAATTGATGAGAAGTTTGCAAAAGAAATTAAAAATACAGAAACAATACCAATTGATCTTGCTGATAAATTTAAAGTTCCACTTGATAATAAATTCATTGCAACAAACTCATTAGATACTAGCTTTGTTGCCATTACGCTAGCAGCTTGTATTGACTCATTTAAAGGTACACCCATTAAGAATGCAAAAGGTGAGAATACATATCCTAGTATCTCTTGGAAGCTCATTCCAAAGATTGATCTAAAAATCATGTTTATTACAGCAATGATTGCTACAAATCCAACTAACATAGCTGCTACTATAACTGCTACCTTAAATCCATCTAAGATATATTCACCAAGCACTTCAAAGAAAGTTTGTTTCTTTTCATCCTCAACTACTAAAATATCCTCTTCTGCTGATACAGAGTATGGATTTATAACTGATGCTATAATGAATCCACCAAATAAATTAAGAACAATTGCTGTTACAACATATCTAGGCTGTAATAAAACCATGTAAGAACCAACTATAGACATAGATACTGTTGACATTGCTGATGCACATAAAGTATATAATCTATGTTTAGGTAATAAACCAAGTTCTTTTTTTACAGAAATAAATACTTCTGATTGACCAAGTATAGCTGATGCTACAGCATTGTAAGACTCTAATTTACCCATGCCATTAATTTTACTTAAAACTAAGCCTATGTATTTAATTACAAAAGGAAGTATTTTTAAGTATTGTAAAATACCAATTAAGGCAGAAATAAAGATTATTGGTAAAAGAACACTAATAAAGAATGAAAATTGATCATTATTAACTAGTCCACCAAATACAAAGTTTACTCCATCTCCAGCGCAATCTAGAAGAACCTGAAACCCATTTGCTATACTTCCAACTAAATAATTTCCTACTTGAGTATTTAAAAGTATAAATCCTAATACGAATTGTAAAATAAGCATTAAAAATACAGGTTTATATTTTATATTCTTCTTATCACTACTTCCAATCCACGCAAGTGCTAAAATAACGATTAATCCTACAACTCCAATAATATATTTCATTTTCTCCTCCTTGTTATATACCATAAGTTTAATATTATTATCTTTTGCATATGGTACAATAAATACACTTTTAGTAGATTGTTTTTAATATTTCCCAAAAAAATCCTTATTCAGTTTTATTTTTTAAAAAAATATTAATTCGTACATCTTTTCGACACATTTATAAACATTTCAATTATAAATTTCTTTTAAATATATGTAAAGGCTTAATAATATTTAAATTAAAAGAAGAATCAAAAATTATTTTAATTTATGCTATATGAATACGTTTCGAACATCCAAATACGAATTTTTATACATTAAAAAGAATTTTACAAAAAAAATATTCAACCTTAACTTAAACTTTAATTAAAAAGTTAAGGTTGAACATAATAAATAAAGTGTATTATTTATGAGAATTAATATAAAATACCCTTTGTATAGAATTAAACTCTTCACAAATTTGAGATATTTCTTTTATATTGGGAACCTTTTTAGGTTTTATATCTATTCCTTGCTCAATAGATATTGCTATTTTTTCTAATACAAGTAATAATTGAGCTAATTCCTCATCACATAAACTTAAACATTTCTTAGCCTCACAATACTTAGAAAGTAAATAACTAATATGCTCTAAGGAAAAGAATACAGGCCACAGCATTTCAAGCATTTCCTCATTACGAGGAACTTCCCCTAAGGCAGTGTTATAGGCCACCTTAAGATTCATTAAGTCTACACCCATTTTTTCTTTCATATCTTTTATCTTTTTATTGTTAATTTCTTTATCATTAGTTGATAGAAGAACTAATAAATTCTTTTGACTATGTATTAACTTTACTATTAAATCCTTTAATCTACTAGAAGCTGAGCGTCGTCCAAAAATATAAATACCTATTAAACCTATTAAAGAACCTACCACTATATCAGTAATACGTGCTGTTGCAAAATAAGTAATATTATGTATTTGTGTTGAAGTCTCTGCTATAAGTAAAGCATTTGGCGTAATAAACATTACTGCTATGGCATAATTTTTTACAATAAAAAGCTCTGTTAAAGCTGTTAAAATCATATTAATTATAACTATTATAAAACCATTTGGATTTGTTTTTAAAATAATAGTAGCTATTATTACTCCAATAATTGTACCAAAGGATCTTTGAATTGATTTATGAAAGGTTGATATAATAGTTGAACCTGACATGACAGCAGCACAGGATAAAGGTATCCAGTAGGGCCTTGAAAAAGGAAAACTAAAGGCTATTATAGCTGATATAGAAAGAATAAATCCATATCTAATCGCATTAATAAATACTATTGAATCTTTATTACAAGCTCTTTTAATCTTACTCATTAATGAAGTTTTTGAAATTTTAATGCTTCTTCCAATGTATGTTAATGGTAAGTTAATAATAGCTTCAGTATCATAAATTATTTGTAAAAACTTATTATAATCCATATCTAAGTTTTCATAAGAATCTATCTTAAGCTTGTCTCCATCCTTAAGGTCAATTGCCATAGCTAACCTTCTTATCATATTACTAAATTCTTTTGGCAACTTCTTATTTTTGTTAACATGCAACTCAAGCATTTCTAAAAATAATTTATTACCCTCTTCATTTAAAAGGTATAATCTATTAAATAAGAATGAATTCTTCCATGGAATATATCCAGTTAAAAGGATTTCCTCTGCTTCCCTTAAAGCATTTACAGTTTTATTTCTTATATCATTAATATCTTCATTTCCAATAGCTTCACTAAAATCTGCTAAGGTTAAATAAAGTCTTTTAATAACTTTTATTTCAGGACCATGTGGATTTAAAAAATACCCTTCATGCTCATTAACCATGCGAAAAGCCCTCCCATAAGCACAACAAAAAATCTTATAAATGCTTCTGACTGATTAACAGGCATTCCTGTTGACACTAAAAAACTTAATACAAAGAACATTGAAGAAGGTCCTGGTATTTTTAAAACACCAAATATAAAAATTGCAATTCCTCCAATTAAACCTACCATTAATATAATAAGTATTGGATAGGGAGCTAATAAAGTTCCTAAGGCAACTGACAAGCTAATACCAAGGGCTGCAAAAAATATTTTTTTACCACGCTGAGCATAAGGCTCATTTATAACATATAAATATGAAAAACTTCCTATTCCACCTAATAACCCCAAAGGAATTTTTCCTATTAAAACTCCTATAAGCACTGGAAATCCTGCACAGATTCCAGCATTTATTGCTTTTTGCCAAGGAAAAGGAGTTTTATTAATCTTAAATAATTGCTTTATTATAGTTTTATCCATGTACACTCCTTTTTTAATTTATATTTTCCATTAAACTTAAGTTTCTTAATCTAAATTGTTCATCATTTTCTCTAAAACACTATTAAAAATCTCTAATTCTTCTTTATTAATATTACTTATAGCCTCTACCTCTATATTCTTAGCTTCTTCAAACCATTTAGGAAACATTTCATAAGACTTTTCTGTTAAATTTATAATTCTTTCACGCTTATCCTTTCCCTCAGTTCTAATAACTAATCCCATTTCCTCCATTCTACTTAAGGTTCTAGTAATTGTTGGAGCCTCTACCCCAAGATATTGACTTATTTCTATTTGGGTACACTGCTTTTTTTCATGTAAATATAATATAATACCCCATTGTGATGAATATAGCCCAAGAGGAGCAATCTTCTCATTTAATTTCTTAGTAAAATTTCTAGCTAGTTGATTCACTTTATGCCCATATAAATTCAATTTTATTCCTCCTTTCATTTAATTACCTAAGTAATAATTACCTAGGTAATTATATCATCTTAATTTATAACAATCAAATTTCCATTAAAAAAACACATGAATATATTTATATGACATATTCATGTGGTTATGAAAAATTATACATTTATATAATCTTCTATTGACTCTAAAAGAATCTCCTCTGGATAAAGGGCCATAACTGAATCATCTTCTATAAGTTTATAAAATCTTGTAGAATAAGTAATTAAAAGCTTACTATTAGGAAGAATAAGCCTTAAGATTTCCCCATAACAATTAGGCTTTCCTCCACTAGGTTCCCCTATTATTTTTGCATTAGTACTATTTTTAAAGGTATAAGCATTTAAAAGTGCTGAAGAAAAAGTTTCTCTTCCTATTATAACTTTTAAATTCTCCTTTTTATTTATCTTTTCACTGCTCTTTAAATAATCTATTAAAGGAGTAAAAAGTGTTGAATCTCCCCCTAAATTATTTCTTAAATCTACAGTTACCTTTTCTATGTTTTCATTCTCAATTAAGGATATTATATTTTCAATCTTTTTCCCTATGCTTTCCTCTCCTTTCTCCCTACAGCTATTATATTTTATATATAACTCTCCACTCCCTAAAATTTGAAACCAAAGATTTTCAGAATCATTTTTAGCATACATAGGCAGTCTTTTATTTGTATAAACTAAATCCTCAAAGGAACAGGTTAAAACCTCATATTCTCCCTCGTCTAATGTTATTTTTATTTTACCCATGGTATCAATTATTAAAAGTCCATATAAAACTTCTGCTATTTGCATATATTTCATGCTTTGAGCCTTAAAGAAATACTCATTTTCAAAGGAAATAATATTAAAAAGTTCCTCTAAAACCTCTTCTATTTTCATATCACCAATGGCCAAAACCTTCCTAAATAAGAGCTTTTCATATCCTTTGCATGTATTTATAATATATACCCCATCATTAAAACAATAAAACTTTAATGGAATAAACCTTTTAGCAGGAAATATAAGTGAAGTATGAGCATCCCTTAAAGAAGCCACAACCCTTGATATTTCAACCTTCATCTCGTCATAATCTAACTCATTAACCATGTTTTTTAAATTCTCTATCTTTTCATTAAAACTTTCTTCCGCTGTATAAGCAAATAGATTTTTATGACTTTTCTTAAGCTCTTCTTTTAAATATTCAATGTCTTCTACCCACTTTTTCTCCCATGTATTTTCCATAAGCTCTCCTTTACAGATAATATTAAAATACTACTCCTATAAATAAGATTATTCTTTAAATATATATATGTTATTTTAAATTTACCTTTAACTCTTTATTTATCTCTTAATCTCTTTAAAACTATTTCTCTTTCTAAATCCTCTAAATCAAAATCTACTTAAATCCTCTAAGACAAATTCTATTTCCTCTTTTCAAAATATCTTAAAGAAAAATCTATTTCCCCTGTAGAAACATCTTAAATCAAAATTTATGTCTCCTCTTTGGAAACCCCTTAAGCTAAAACCTATTTCTACTTTAGAAAACATCTATTGTAAACTATTTATATTTTAACACATTAATAAGTTGATTAAAGGTTTACTTTTGGATAAAATATTAAGGTACGATACAAAACATTAAGATTAAGTTTATAAGATACTAATGAGGAGGATATTTTTCTATGGACGTACTTGTATATGTGGCTATCAGTGTTGGTGTACTATCTGGAGTTTGGGCATGGATGGCAGCAGTATTTGGAATGGTAAGTTGGACTGGCTTTGTTGGTTGGACTAGTTATTATTCCTCAGGTGGAATGGCTAAAGGACTTTTTAGATCCCTTTGCTCAAATGCAACAGGAATTATTTACGCCCTACTTATTATAAAAGGATCATCTATTTTCCCAAATGAATATTGGTCTTATTTTTTAACAGCCTTTTTCTCTTTTATGATGGTAATACAAGCCAAGCTTAAAAAATTCGAATTTATCTCTGGAGCATTCTGTGGCTGCTTCTCAACCTTTGGATTAAACGGAAACTGGCAAGCTGTAATACCAGCACTACTTTGTGGAAACGTATTAGGATATATATCACAAAAGATAGGAATCTACTGTCATAAAGTATTCAGTAAGAATTAAATAATATTATAAAAAAATTAATAGAGAAAATATAAAAGAATTTCTCTTATATTTTCTCTTCTTAACAGATCTTTTTTCACTAGCTAAATATTATACTCTATTGTCATATTTAAATTTAAGGTTTTATTATATATATTTTTTTTAGATTCTATATTTCATTAGCAGCATCATAAGCAGTTTTAATTGCATTTTCTATATCAGATGCTCTATCTTTACAATCACCAATCTTAACAACTTTAATATTATTTTCTAAAAGTTTGTTAATCTCAAAACTATTAGGTTTAGCACCAACTGCCATAACTACATAATCACAAGGTATTTTAATTTCTTTACTATCATTCTCACAAATTATACAGTCTTTATCTATTTTATTTACTTTATGATTAGTATAAATTTTAACATTATTTTTAGAGAAATTTTCCATCATTGTTGGAAGTATTGTGCTACTTTCACCTTTGGCTATATTATTATCCATTTCAACTATAGAAACTTTGTTACCCTCTTCAAGACATAGATATTCAGCCACTTCACAACCTACCATACCTCCACCAATTACAGCAATATTGCCAAACACTTGTTGTTCACCATTTAATATTTTCCAAGAATCACATACTATTTGTTTATCATATCCATCTATGTGTGGTATAAAATTACTTGCTCCTACTGCAACTAATACAACATCTGGATTTAAAGATAATATATCTTCTTCAGTTACTTTCTTTCCAAGTCTTAAATCTACATTTTGAGAAACTACAGAATGTGTTAAAAATCTTATGGCTCTACGCATTTCATTTTTTCTTGGAGGAATGCAAGCTAAATTTAATTGACCTCCTAAGGATGTACTCTCCTCAAACAAAGTAACATCATGTCCTTTTAAACTTGCTACACGAGCAGCCTCAAGCCCTGCAGGTCCACCACCTACTACTATAACTTTTTTCTTACTTTCAGATTTATTAATTTTTCTAGTTCCTTCATATCCATTTTCAGCATTTAAAATACAACTTAAAAACTTACGATTTTGAATATTATCTGTACATCCTTTATTACAGCATATACATTCACGTATATCCTCTTGTCTATTCTCTATTATTTTATTAACCCAATCAGCATCTGCAAGTAAAATTCTACCTATTCCAATTATATCAGCTTTATCAGATTCTAAAATACTTTCAGCCATTTTAGGATTAAATATTCTTCCAACTGTACTAACTGGGATATTTACTGATTTCTTTATTTGAGCAGCAATATCGACAAAGAACCCATAAGGTTGTACACCCATTGGAGGTATAGTATCTGCCATATTTCCAGTATGGTTTGCTTGAGCTACATGAAGCATATCAACTCCTGCTTCTTCTAACCATTTAGCAAAGATTGAAGCTTCATCTAAATTAACTCCCCCCTTACCTCTCTCTGGTGTAACAACAGAGAATTTATAATCAATAGTCATATTAGGAACCGCTTTTTTTAATGCCCTTACAAACTCTAAAGCAAATCTAGTTCTATTTTCTAAAGTACCACCATATTTATCAGTTCTTTTATTTAATATAGTACTACATAATGAACCTACTAATCTATCTCCATGTATTTGAATAATATCAACTCCAGCTTTTTCAGCACGAATTGCACAATTACACATTTTATTTATAATCTCTTTTAAACCCTCTTCACTAATCTCATTAACAAAATGTTGCATATCATGATGTAATTTTTTTCTTACTCCATCAAAATCCCCTGTAGCAAACATTTTATTTATAGCATCACAATCATATTCAGGATGAAATATCTGAACCCCCACCTTAGCTCCATATTTATGAATTGAATCAGATAACTTTTTAAAGCCATCAATTTGTTTATCATCAAATAATTTTGGTGTAGGAGAAAAACTATTAATTGGAGCAACATCACCAATTACTATATATCCAACTCCTCCTTCTGCTAATCTTTCATAAAAGTCAATACATTGTGGAGTTATACTCCCATCTCTCCCCTCATATCCAGTAGTTAACGGAGGAAACATAACCCTATTTTTTAATGTAATCTTTCCTATATTAATTTTTTCTAAAAGTTTCATATTTATCACCCCAAATTATTTATTATTAATTAATTTGCAAAAATTGATAATTGCATCTTCACAATCACTTTTAGCTTTTATATTTGCAAAATTATGATCACCAGTTTCAATTTCTACATATTTTGCCTTTTTACTATTGTAACAATCTAAATAGGTCTTACAAATTTGATCATTAACTAACTTGTCTTCAGTACCTCTTATAATTATTACATCATTATCATATCCTTTAGCATTAGAAAAGGGTTCATAATTATATAAATCATAATTAAAATCAGTATTAAATTTTAAACCTTCCATATTAGCATACTGAATTGATTTATTTTTCAATTCATCAGCACGTTCTCTACAACCGTACCACATTCCTCCTCCTGGGCACATAAGAATTAACCCAGTTGGTTTTAGCTTTGGTGCAACACATGAAGCTACATATCCCCCCATACTATGACCTGATAAAATAATTCTATCAGAAGTGGTTATCTTAGAATCAATTAACCAATTATACATATCAATAGCGTCTTCTATAAGGCCTGTAAAAGTCATCTCTTCAAACTCTCCATCACTTTCACCACATCCATAAAAATCAAATCTAGCACAACCAAATCCATTAGCTTCAAGAACTCTTGATAAATGAGTATGTGCATATTTATATCCGGATTTATCTCCTGCAAATCCATGAAGATTTAATACAACAATAGGATTTTCAATATTATCAGGAAGGGTAAGTACCCCCCTTAGCACTTTATTTTTTCTATTGTTTATTTCTATTAATTTAACCATTAGCTACCTCCTAATAATGACCAATTTTAAATTGACTTTGTTTTCTCCCTTTTAATTGATAACTCTTGTAACATTTCTTCTGTCTTTTTCTTAGTTAAAGGATATATGAAAAATAAAGATAAAATTGCTATTACATATCCTAATGAGTAAATACCTGTATAAGACTTCCAAAGATTCGAAATCACTTGAGGAGTTTGCGTTGCAGCATTTACGTTATATCCTATAAAAGCAAGTATAAAACTACTTAAACTTGCACTTAAAGCAGCAGCAATCTTTCTAAAAAATGAATATGTTGAATAAACTATACTTTCATTACGAGTTCCTGTTTTTAACTCTTGATAATCTATTGAATCGTTTACCATAGCCCAAATTAATATTTGGAATCCAGAAGCTCCTATATAACATATACCATTTATTGCTATGAACATTATTGGATTTTTTATTGGTAAGAAGAATAAAACTCCATATACTATTGCAGCAAATCCAGCACCATACATACACCATTCTTTTTTCCCAAATTTATTAGCAACAAATTTAGTTCCAATAAATGTTATTATAGCGTACACTGTACTTAACATTCCTGATATAGACATAAGTTTTACATTCCCAAAATAATCCTTAAATAAATAAGTATTTAATCCATTAACTACACTAGCTGCTATCATACCAACTAAGCTTGCAATTATAACACCTAACAGAGCTCTATTCTTTGATATATTTTTCAAAACTTGAAAATAATTAATTTTTTCTCTTTCTACATCTGGTATTTCAACACGTTCTTTACACCATACACATGTAACTTGAATACAGAAAACACTTATACAAGCGCAAATAATAGCTAATAATAAAAAGTTTGAAGCAACAGGTTGATTATCTTTATATAAAAATAATGGTCCAACAATAACTATTACAGTCATAAAAATAGTTCCACCTAAACTTCTATATCTTGATAAATCTGTACGATGATTGGTGTCATCTGTCATAACACTAGATAAAGATCCAAAAGGAACGTTTACACAAGTATACATAGATTCATATAAAACATAAGTTATTAAAACATAAGCTAATTTAAAACCATAATCCCAATTGGAAACGTTTAAAAAGCCGATACACATTAATATTGCACATGGTATTGAAAATGCACGCATCCAAGGTATAAATTTTTTACCTGCCTTAGCTTTACGAGCATCTATTATAGCTCCTATTATAGGATCATTAATAGCATCCCAAACTTTTGTTATTAAAAGTATTGTCCCTACATGAATAGGATTAATTTTCAGAACTAATGTGTAAAATACAGTTAAAAACATAGCTCTAAATTGTTCTGTACAGCAGCAACCCAAATCCCCTAATGTGTAACCAATTTTGTCTTTCATTGAAAAATCTCTCATAACTTTCTCTCCTCCTATAATAAATAAAAATTAAGTTATTATTTAAATTAATAACACAATGTTTATTTGTGTTATTATTATCTCATATTGTAGAATAGAATTATATTCAAAAATTGATATATTAATTCCAAAAATTGATGTGTTAATTCCAAAAATTATATATTAATCTAATAAAAATCGATATAATAAATGTTTATTTTATATAAGGAGTATTTTATGTCTAAAAAAAAAGAGTATTTTATGTATGAACTTAAATTAAATAAGGAAAAAAGTAAAATCATAAAATCAGATAAATATTATAAAATATTATTTATCTTTTCAGGAAGATGCCATATCAAATTTAATAATAAAATAAATAAATGTGGTACAGATAGTATTATTTTGATACGTCCTAATAATAACATTGAAATAGAGTTAAAAGCCTATACCTCTCTTGTAATATATGAATTAGAAATCACAGAAAAGTTACTAAATACTGTATCAGAAGAAGAAGTTAATTTAGCTGAAAGTTTTAATACTGTACCTTTTGAATGTGCAATAATAGATGCCAATGCAGAAACTACTATGTTAATAAAAAATATATTAAAAAAGCTTATTTACATGAAACAAGAACCTTATAGATTTGCTGATAACCTATATATTAAAAGCATGATAACAATAGTCTTAATTTTAACATTAAGATCATGTATAAATTCAGAATCAAAACAAAAAATTAAAAGAAATAAACAATTTTTAATTGATGATATTTTTATATATATAAATAATAATATTACAGAGGAAATTTCTCTTAATAATCTTGAAAAAAAGTTTTATGTTAGTAAATTTCATATATCTAGAGAGTTTAAAAAAGCTACTGGATTAACAGTACACCGTTATATAGTAAAAGCCAAACTAGATTTTTGTAAAAAACTTATAGAAGAAGGAAAACCTATAGTAGATGTTGCACACATTTGTGGATTAGGAAGTTATAATAATTTATTCCGTGCTTTTAAAAGAGAATTTGGCATTACACCAAAAGAATATTATAATCAAATTAAAAAAAGCAAATAAAATCAAACTCTAGCTTATTATACTTTCTTATATAGTAAAACCCCACCCTAACAATATAAAGCATGTTGTTTGGGTGGGGTTTTGCCTTAAGCTAAACATTATCTTTAAAAACCATAATTAATAATTCATTAAATTATATTAATTCTCTCTTTATAAAATTAACACTTTCATATAGACACCTTATTAAAATACAATCAAAACTTTCACCATCAATTTCATATCCATTTTTATGCAAAACAAAAAGACATGTACCAAAACATATAAAAGAAACTTATTTTGATACACGCCTTTAAATCTCAATTAAATATAATAAAGCTTTAATTATATCATTCCCATAAGTTTAGGTATAAATAAACTTATCTCAGGTATAAATGTTACTAACATAAGTACTACTAATATTCCTCCATAGAATGGTAATAAATACTTTATTACTTCTTCTATACTAGTTTTACCTACCTTACATCCAATAAATAGAGTATTACCAACTGGTGGTGTAATATTTCCTATACACAAATTAAATATAAGCATTATACCAAACTGTACTGAATCCATACCAAAGTTTTTAGCTATAGGTAAAAATATAGGTGTAAATATTAATATAGCTGGTGTTAAATCCATAAATGTACCTACTATTAATAATACTAAATTCATTATTAATAATATTATAATTGGATTTGAAGATATTCCCAATAACAATTCAGTTATAGCATTTGGTATATTGGTAAATGCCATAACCCAAGACATTATTGATGATACTCCTATTAAGAAAATTATTATTCCTGTCATTTCTACTGTTTCTAATAATATTCTTGGTATATCTTTTAGCTTTATAGACTTATAGAAGAAAAATGATAACATGAATGAATATACAACAGCAACTGCAGCCCCCTCTGTAGCTGTAAATACTCCGCCTACTATACCACCTATTATTATAAATATTAATGCTAAACTTGGAAGTGCATCTATAAATATTTTAATAGCTTCTTTAAAAGTTATTGTATATTTAGATGAATACTTATATTTCTTTGCTAATATAAATGCAACTACCATTACAGATAACCCCCACAATATGCCAGGTATATATCCTGCCATAAATAGAGCTGCTACTGATGTCCCCCCACTTACTAATGAATATATTATAAGTGAATTACTTGGAGGTATTAGTAATCCAGTTGGTGCAGATGCTATATTAACTGCTGCGCTATAATTTTTATCATAGCCTTCGGCTTTTTGAAGAGGAGCCATTGTACCACCTATTGCTGCAGCCGCCGCAACTGAAGATCCACTTACTGCCCCAAATAACATATTTCCAACTACATTTGTATGTGCTAATGATCCTGGTAACTTCCCGCTTAAAACCTTAGCAAAATTTACTAACCTTAAAGCTATACCACCACTATTCATTATAGTACCGGCTAGTACAAAAAATGGTATTGCAAGTAATGAAAAACTACTTATACCAGTAAATATTCTTTGTGCTCCAGTTAATACTGCTACATCCCATGATAATGTAGTTAATATTCCAAATATAGATGATATTCCTATAGTTATAGATATTGGTATTCCTAATAAAAGTAATATTGGAAATACAATAGCTATAGCTGTACCTGCTTGAAATGCTAATTCCATACTCTTATCTCCCTCAGATTAATTATTATTTAATTACTTTAGTTGAATTTACAGAATTTCTTCTTAAACTACTTTTTAAATCAACTAAATTTAAAATATTATATATTATTGTTATTACTCCTGAAAATGGTAAAGCTAAGTATATATATCCCATTGGTATTCCTAGTGCAGGTGATATTTGCCCCATTGCCAAATTACTTATTTGAATTCCACCTAAAACTAAAACTAATGCTGAAAATATTAATATTACTATTTCTGTCATTACACTTAATATAAACTTAACTTTAGGACTTTTATTATCTAGTTTTTGTCTAAAAAATACCATAGTCATATGATCTTTTTTTCCAAATACATATGCTGACCCAAGCAAAGCCATCCATACAAATGAATATATTAATAAGTCCTCTGATATTGTACTTGGATTATTTAATAAATAACGAGTAATTATCTGCCAAGTACCTAAAACTACCATAAATCCTAGTAGTGCCATACATATAACTTCTATTGTCTTATTTAATATATTTCTTAATTTGTTCACCTTACTTCCTCCCTACTAGTATTTATTTGCTTTCTTTTTTTGATTTTTGTTGTATATTATCGTATAAAGTTTTTACTTCTGGATCTTTAGTCATTTCATCATGAAGAGGTAAAACTTTTTCCTTAAATGGTTCTAATTCTGGATAGTAAAATTGAACTCCCATTTCTTCTGATTGTTTTTTAGATTCTTCTACTTTTTCTTCCCATGCATCAACTTCAAATTTATTTATTTTATCAACTGCATCTAATATTATATTTCTATGTTCTTCACTTAAATTATCTAATAACTTAGCGTTCATTATTAATATATCTGGTATCATTGCATGCTGATTATATGAATAATACTTTGCAACTTCTCCATGCTTATTATTAGTTAATGCTAATTCATTATTTTCTGCACCATCTATCACCTTTTGTTGTAACGCTGTATAAACTTCACCAAAACTCATTGGAGTTGCAGACCCACCTAATAATTCCATCATTCTTATATTAGTTTGACTTTGTTGAACTCTTATCTTTTTGCCTTTTAAGTCTTCAGGCTTCATTATTGGTTTATCTGTGGTGTACATATTCCTTGACCCTGCATCAAACCAAGTAAGACCAACGAACCCAGATTCTCTAGTTGATTCATATATATCATTCATTATTTCATCATCATTCATTACAGCATGATAATGCTCTTTGCTATCAAATAGATATGGTAAGTTAAATACACTATAGGACTTATTAAAACTTTCTAATAAGCTTATACTTCCAACTGCTATATCAATAGCACCTGTTTGTGTAAGTTCTATAGCTTCACGTTGTCCTCCTAGCAATTCATTTGGATAAACTTGTATATCTATTTTATTATTAGTATTTGTTTCAACAATATTTTCAAATTCCTTAAGTGCTAGATGTATTGGATGTCCCTCACCTTGATTATGAGCAACCCTCATTACTCTTACATCATCACTTTTAGTTCTTCCACAGCCAACTAAAGTTAAACTTATTGTAGCAACTACAAAAAGCGCTTTAATTTTTTTATTCATATATAAATCTCCCCCAGGATTATTTTTCAAATTTTAACTTATTATTTCCGAGCTCTTCAGATAACGTTTTCAAAATGTGATCTATAAATCCTTGCCTTTTATCTTAATATATTGTCTAGTTTAAACAACTTTTATATCACTTAAAAATACATCTTCCTTTAATGATTATGATAACTTAAATTTATCCCATATATTACTTTTATTTTATGTATAGTCACATTTAAATTATATTTGTTAGATTTATCTTATGTAATTTATACTAACTAAAAATTATTACTATATTAGAATATAGTAATTTCATTATAATGATTATGATATAATTCTTTTACTGTACATGCACCTATAGTAAACCTTTTCTCCTCTCCCTCACCACCTCCTTTTTTATACTAGTATACTAGCATATTTCTATTATCAATACAATAAATTTTCCTATTTAAAAATAAAAATTATCTGTTAAGCAATTGTAAACTAAAACTGAATATCTAAAGAAATTAATAATTTAAGTCTACTTTATTAATATTAATTACGTGACATACTGAAATAACCTTTACCCTAGACAAGAAATTTTTCATTAAGCAATTAATTATGTACAAATAAAAAAACCACAAAAATCAAAGCATATGATTTTCGTGGTTTTTATGGTGGAGGCGACGGGTGTCGAACCCGTGTCCGAAAGCAGACCAGTAAGACTTTCTACGAGTGTAGTCTTGTGTTTTAAAATTCCCTCAGAGAACGTCCACAGACAAACTTTCTCTTTGGTAAGCTTCATAAATTCCGTTCCTAGCTCAAAGCTTTGCTAGGCTCGGTTCCCCACTTTTAAATGACACCCTTACTCTCAACCGTGGGCAATTGAGGAAGGATGAGCAGCGCTAAATTAAGCTGCTAATGCAAAATTATCTTCTGCGTTTATCTTTAATGCATACTTTATTATCGAGGCACCATGCTTCCCTCGACTCGCTTATCAAACCCATCTTACCCCCGTCGAAGCCAAAACGCCCCCATGTATGAGATAATAATATGGTCTAAACGCTAAAAATTCCATATTCAATTTTTAAATTCAAAAGTTTTAATCAAACTTATGTTCTCATTATATATTAATTAATTAATTTAGTCAAGGGACATATATTTTTGTTTGTAAGAGATAAATTCCTTGACTAATTAATTAACTTTTAACATTCTAAAACAGACAATTTATATAATACCTAATTCTACTTAAAATATCAATGGTTAATTTTACCTAAATTAAAATTTCTTATCTTTTGCTCTCTTTAGGCTTAAAATATTACTTTTTAGCCCTATTTAGCTAATAAAAATAATATTAAAAAAATTATTTAAAGTAAACTTCTCCATCTTCTATCTTATCTATAGTAACTAGAGATTCAACTCTTATTCCTTTGTCTTCTAAGTGAGCTCTTCCGCTTTGGAATCCTTTTTCTATAACTATTCCTACTCCAACAACTTCTGCTCCAGCTTGTTTAACAACATCTATTAATCCAAAAACTGCACAGGCATTTGCTAAGAAATCATCAACTATAAGGATTTTTTCTCCTGGTTTTATGAATTTCTTATCAACAAAAACATTGTATATTGTTTTTTTAGTGAATGAATAAACTTCTGAATTAAATACCTCTTCTCTCTTGTTTCTTGGTAATCTTTCTATTTTCTTACCAAAAACAACTGGTACATTATCAAAGTATTGAGCAGTTATTATTCCTAATCCTATTCCTGTTGATTCTATTGTAAGGATTTTGTCTATTTGATCATTTTTAAATCTATCTTTAAATTCTTTTCCTACTTCGTTAAAAAATTCTACATCCATTTGGTGATTTAAAAAAGAATCAACCATTAAAATATTATCTTCTGTAACTCTACCTTCTTTTTTTATCTTATCTTTTAATAGTTCCATTTGGTTACATCCTTTCTTACTATTAATTTATAGTATTAACTTCCTATATTATATCATAATAGGAAAACCTATTGCTATCTAATTTTATTATATAGTATTCTTATTATTCATGTAATCCTTTTTAGTAATTCTTTATATAATAATAGTAGAAGAATATTTAGGAGAGATAAATATGACTTCATTTCAATCATTAATAATAATACTTATATGTATTTTATCCATAATTATAATTTTATATTTAATCGAGTCAGATAATTTTTTGCCAGAAAAACAAATAAGGAAATATGTCTCTCTAGGGAAATTTAAACATGCTCTTTATCTTTTAGACAAGTATTCAGCAAAATTAGATCCTCTATTTTTCTATAATAATAAAATTTTAGTACTATCAAAGCAAAAAGATTTTGATGCAGCCTATGAACTTTCCATAGAGGCAATAAAAAAGCTTAAAGAACCTAACTATGAACTTTATAATAATATTGCATTTGTATATTACAATCTAAAACTTTACCATAGAGCCATAGATTTTTCAGAAAAAGCCTTAAAATTAAATCCTATAGATACCTTTGCTTTAAGCAATAAAGGTTTCTCTTATATTGAAATAGGAGAATACTCTAAAGCTGAGGAGTGTTTTGATAAAGCATTAGAATTTAATCCTTATTTTAAAAATGCCTTATCTGGAAAGGCATATTGCGCTTTTGAAAAGGGTGATTATCTTCTTGCTACTAAATATCTTCAAGATTTTGTTTCAATTGAAAAAAATAATGCCTCTGCCTATAAAAGATTAGGAGAATGTTACTTTCTTTTAAATGACTTAAAAAATAGTTCTAAAATGTATGAGAAATCCTTAGAAATAGACCAAGAAAATGATGCTTCTTATTGTGAATACGCAAATGTACTTCTTTGCTTAGGTCACTATAATAAAGCCCTAAACAACTTAAACAAGGCCCTTGCCATATCACCCTATAACTTTATGGCCTTTTATTATAAAGCAAGAGCTTATTCCTTAAAGAAAGATTTTGATAATGCTTTTTATTATTTAGAAAGAGCCTTTAACTATTGTGACTCCTTAAAAGAAATAGCTCTTAAGGATGAAATGCTTACAAACTTAAAGTTTTTCTCAAAGTTTAGTGAGTTATTAGAGATTCATAATATACAAAACTAACTTTTAAAGTGAAAAGCTGAAAATTATTCTAATTAATTTTTTCATAGATTTAGAATCACTCTAAAAAAACTCTTAAATCTTAAAAATTACACCTATTAATTTTAAAATTTTAAGAGTTAATATAAATTTATACTGATTAATTTTTTAACTATTAATTTTTAATTATACTTCCTTTTAAATTTCTATAGAAAAATCTTATATAAGAAGTTTAAAATATGAGCCTTAATAATAATTAGTTTCTATACTAACTTTATTAAGGCTCTAAATTCTATTTATGAACTACTAACTTTTATAAGGAACATTTACTCTTTTAGATTTATTTTAATCTCTAAAATAAATTTATAAACTACTCACTATAATCCTCTACACTTATACTTAAGAAAATACAGTCCTTACTTTTATTAATAGCTTCTTTTATTTCCTCTGAATCCATGTCCATTCCTATAACATTACTACTAATTCCATTTCCTAAAGTTGCATAATAAAGGCAAACTCTCTTTCCTTTTTCAAGTTCTAACTCATGATCTCCAGCAAAATTAGCGCTAAAATAGTCCTTTATATTTTCCTCAGCCTTGTAATTATGACGACTATAAACTCCCTCTCCTCCTAAAAGACAATTTATCATATTATCATCTTTAAAGTTTATCCCTAAGGTTATATTCTCTTTCCCCTTTTCATAGGTTTCACTTACACTTGTTAAAATAGTTTCATTTTTAACTTCTTTTCCATCTTTATAAACCTCATAATTTAAATCAATCTTATACCCCTTACCTTTAGAAATATTTTTCACCTTATAGAAAAAAACTCTATTGTCAGTTAAACTTAAAATCTGCTCCTCTTTTTCTGAAAGCGGCTCAAAACTTATCTTTGCAACATCCTTTTTAGAAAAGTCTCCACATCCCATAAATAAGAATACTGGAATTATAGCTAAAATTACCCCTTTTAAAATTCTCATTAAAACACCCCTATATTAAATTTTATATTATAATTTGCAAATCCCTATTTATATTAATTGCAACTATTTTTTATATTATATGATCAATTTCTAATTATAACCTAATCTTTTAAAAATTTATTCTTACTTAAAGTTTTTTATATCTTTAGTTTTCAAGGCTCTCCTAAAATTTTTAATTTATAAATCCCCTAAATACTGCCTCCTTTTAATTTATAGTTTCCTAAATTACTACCTCTATAAACTTTAACCTCATTCCCCCTTATAAAATTTCTCCTTTACATAAGTTAATAAAAACATATAATAACCTAATTTAATATAAAACTTTATAAATTAATTAAGAAGCAAAAATGCCTTGATTAAAATATAAAAAAGGTACTTAAAAGATAAAGTTTTTAAATAAAAAAATAATAACTTTTTCTTCTAAGTACCTTCTAGAAAAGAATCTAATATCTATTTCTTTCCTTAAGTTGTCTATCCATTTCTCTCTTATGAGCCTTTTCAAGCATTGTATCTCTCTTGTCGTAGTTTTTCTTACCTCTACAAACTCCTAAGTTAACCTTAACTCTTCCATTCTTTAAATATAAAGAAAGTGGTATTAAAGCAACCCCTTGTTGTTGAACTATTCCTATTAATCTTTGAATTTCACTTTTATGAAGAAGTAATTTTCTTTTTCTTAAAGGATCAACATTAAATATGTTTCCTTGCTCATAAGGACTTATATGCATGTTATTTATAAATATTTCTCCATTATTTATATCTGCATAACAATCCTTTAAGTTAACTCTTCCGTTTCTAATAGACTTAACCTCTGTTCCAACTAAAGCTATACCTGCTTCCATAGCCTCATCAACAAAGTAATCATGTCTAGCTTTTCTATTCTCTGCTAATGTCTTATTGTCTTTTCTCTTTGCCATACTTCTCACCTACTATGGTTATATTAAAAGCAATTTTACTTACCCAAAGCAAAACGCCTCTTATTTCTTTTCTTTGCTTATTATTTTAACATATTTACTATTTAAATGTAAATTCACAAAACTATACTTATTAACCCTAAGCTAATAAGCCCCTATATCCTCCCCATAAAACCCATAAAAGCTTCAAATCTTTTTATCATGCCCTCTATACTTTTCCATATAAAAAGATTGAAATCCCCTTATACTTTAACTAAATAACTCTTAAAGATAATAATTTTATATGTGAATTATTCTAATATTTAATAAGCTAATAAATATTCTAATTTTAGATTTTATCCTATTATATAAACTTATCTCCTAGAAGCCTTTAATTATATAAAGATATTAATAAAACTTACAAACAATATGAAGAGAATATCTAGATAAGCTTTACAATTTAAATAGTAATTTTAAATAGCTCCTATATAAAATAAAACTAAATTACTTTATATATATCTACTCCTATTATATTAAATACTAAGTTTATTAATTTAATAAAAAGATATTAATAAAACTTATAGATAGAATGTAGTAATTCTCGAAATCTATCTATAAGTTTTTCTATCTTCCTATTATTAAAGCTCTTCCTCAGCAGTTTCTTCTCTTGGCTCTATTATTTCAACCTTTCCCTCTGCTTCAAGCTCTTTTTTTACTTCATCAAGTAAATTCTCTCTCTTTTCAGTTTCAGCTTCCTTTTCCTCAATAGTGTACTTATTCTCAACTATTTCAAAATAAACTTCTCTAGTATCCATTTCTACTCTTGAGCAAAGAACCTTAACCTTTTCTCCAAGTTTATAAACCTTCTTAGTTCTTTCACCTATTAATTGAAGGTTTTCCTCATCATAGATGTAATAATCATCTCTAAAGCTTGTTACATGAACAAGACCTTCTACAGTATTTGGAAGTTCAACAAAGGCTCCAAATCCAGTAACTGAAGAAATAATACCATCAAATATTTCTCCAATTCTATCTTTCATATATTCAGCTTTCTTAAGGTCATTTGTTTCTCTTTCAGCTTCTTGAGCTATTCTTTCCATTTCTGAAGATTGCTTAGAGGCAGAATCAACAATACTTAAAAGTCTCTTAGCTCTCTTAGGATCGATTTTCTTATTTATATATTCTTTTATTATTCTATGAATTTGTAAGTCTGGATATCTTCTAATTGGTGAAGTAAAGTGACAGTAGTATTCAGCTGCTAATCCAAAGTGACCTGCACAATCTGGAGAATATCTAGCTTGCATCATACTTCTTAAAAGTAATGTGTTTATTACCATCTCTTCATTTTTACCCTTAACTTCCTCAACAACCTTTTGTAAATCTCTAGGCTCAATAAGTTCTCCAAAGTTAAATGAATATCCTAAACTGTATGCAAAGTTTTTAAATCTTTGAAGTTTTTCATTATCTGGCTCCTCATGTATTCTATATACAAAAGGTATTTCAGCCTTATTCATATATTCTGCTATAGTTTCATTACATACTAGCATAAATTCCTCTATGATTCTGTTTGCTATAGCTCTTTCATATGGTTTTATATCTATTGGCTTTCCTTTTTCATCTAAGATTATTTTGCTCTCTGCAAATTCAAAGTCAATAGCTCCTCTTCCCATTCTTCTCTTATTTAAGATTTTACATAACTCTTCCATAGCCTTAAAGTCATCTACTAAATCTTTATATCTTTCAATTAACTCCTGATCATTATCTCTTAAAATCTTAGTTACATCAGTGTATGTCATTCTCTCATTAGTTTTAATTACACTTTCATGTATTGAATGGTTAACCACATTTCCTTTATGATCTATTTCCATAAAGCAAGTTAAGGCAAGTCTGTCTACCTGTGGATTTAATGAACATATTCCATTTGATAACTTTTTAGGAAGCATAGGAATAACTCTATCAACTAAATAAACAGAAGTAGCTCTTTTAAAGGCCTCTTTATCTAAAGGATTATTTTCTTTTACATAGTGAGTTACATCTGCAATATGAACTCCTAATTTATAGTTTCCATTTGGAAGTCTTTCTATAGATACAGCGTCATCTAAGTCCTTAGCATCTTCACCATCTATAGTAACCATTTTTACATCTCTTAAGTCTGTTCTTCTCTTAATTTCTGACTCTTGGATTTCCTCTGAAATTTCTTCTGCAAAGGCTAAAACTTGTGGAGGGAATTCTTCTGGAAGAGCATATTTTTTAATTACAGTTATAATATCTAAACCTAAATCTCCTCTGTTTCCTAGTATTTCTACTACTACTCCTTCTGGATTCTTTCTTCTACCATCTGGCCACTTAGTTATTTCAACAACAACTACATTGCCTTTTTTGGCTCCATTTCTATCTTTCTTAGATATGAATATATCATTTTGAATTCTTTGATCCTGTGGAAGTACAAATCCAAAACTCTTATTATCTTCATATATTCCTATTACCTTTGTGTTAACTCTCTCAGTTATTCTTACTATTTCACCTTCACGTCTTTTTCCTTCTTGGCTTTCTTTTACAACCTTACCTAATACTCTATCTCCGTTCATAGCGCCATTTAAAGCATTTTTAGGTATAAATACATCTGTTACACCTTCTTCATCTGGTATTAAGAAACCAAAGCCTTTTTGATGTATTTGGATTTTTCCAGGTATTAACCCCACTTTATCTATTAAGCCAAATCTATCTTCCTCATCTCTAGCTATTAAGCCCTCTGCCTCTAATGCCTTAAAAACTTTTTTAAATTGTTTATATTCAGCTTTATTTATGTTAAATATCTTTGATAATTCTAACATTGTCATTGGTCTGTATGCTTCTTCTTTCATAAGACCTAAAATTATATCTTTTATTTTCATGCTTTTTCCTCCGTTCTATATATAGATTTAAATGCAACTTTTATATTTTAGCTCAAAGCCTGTTTCTCTTAAATTCTAATGGATTAACTCACCTAATTATCTAAGATACTGCCAGGAAACATTGATTTATCATCCTACTAATATGATATGTTTAAATCCTCTCTTTGATTAAGGAAATTCAATCCAATATTAATCTAAAACCATTCTTGTAAAATGTTAAATATGAATTTTTAATCAATCCAATATAATTTAAAAGCCACCCTAATTATATGGGTGGCCAAAAAATAACTATTTAACTAAATTTATAGCTAATGTATTTATAGCGAATAATACAGATGCAAAGATAGTAACTTTTATAAGTCTAGCTTCTCTTGTTCTACCTTTATTTCTTGAGAAGAAGCTATCTTGACTTCCTTGGATTAATCCACTTAAGGCATCTGCTTTACTTGGTTGCATCATTATTGAAACCAAAATTACTATAGCTAAAATAGTTTGGACCACTACTAAAATTGTGTTCATAAGAAAACCTCCTAAGCTTTGTATAGTTGCATAATTCCATGCAATTATCATATCACACCAATGAAAAATTTACAATATTTATATCCTTGTCCATCACACTTTTATAAAACAATGCATATTATATAGTTTGACTATTTTCTTTTATATATTTTCCCCATCTTTCTGTGATTATATAATTTATCTAAATTTCTATCCTCTTATACTATAAGAGGCTCTTCTTAGAGACTTTTCTACAATTCTATATAATACTAGTCCTATAACAGTATTTAAAGCAACTGAAGGCACTACAACAGTTAAAAATAGTATTGAAAAGCTTGCTGGAAGTCCTACAATTATTTTAGCAGTTCCTAAAAATAAAATTCCACTTACTAAAGTTCCTAAAGGTAAAACAATTGCCATTAATATATTATTTCTCTTTTCTACTGATAATCTTCCTAATATATTAGATTTTTTTATTAAAGCTATAAATAAAAATACTATAAGGGCAGTAAAGATCTTATCTACTACGTTAGGTAATTGACCACCTGGAAACTTAGTTGTCATTGCTGTAAATATGCCCATTAAAGTTCCTGAAACCATAGTTATCTTAAAGTTATCATTTAATATAATTATTATAAATAACATAGTCAGGGCAAAGTCTGGTTGCATTGGCAATCCTAAAACTGGTGTTATTTGATGTAATATCACTCCTATGGCTAATAATAAAGAATTTATTGTTATAAGTTTTGTATTATTTCTTACATTCATTTTAAAATCCTCCTAATAATCCATTTCCTCCTCAAGGGAGTTTTTAACTTTAAATTTTCTATTTTCTTTTCATATTGATTTTTTAAACTTCATTTCATAATTAACTCCCCCTATCAAATTTAAACTCAATTATCATCCTTAATAAGGTCATAAATACCTAATTAAATCCCCTAACTAAGACTAAAACATAATATTTATTAGATTATAGTAATAAAATAATAAATAGATTTATTACTTTTTAAAGCTTTCTATTTATATGAAACTATGTTTACTTATCTAAAGAACATTTAAAAATCAAAACTATTTTTAAACTTACCTGTATATTCTTAGTTCTATAAGATTTTACTCTTTAGCTAAATATAAGTTTTTCCCCGTTAGCTAAATGTAAGCTTTAAACTTTACTATTCAGCTAAATATAGAGTGTTACTCCTTAACCAAATAATTTCTAGTTTTATTTGTAACAAATAAAAAAACTCCGCCCTAAAAATAGGACGAAGTTGAATCCGCGATACCACCTAATTTATATTAGTATTGTATTTTAATTATAACTAAATAGACCTAGCTAGGGTTTTAAACTTAAAATACTTACTAATATCTCTCATTTTCAAGTACTAACATACTCTATCTGCTATAAGGTGCAGCACACCATTCCACTACTTTCTCTTAAATAGATTTCATTTTATTCCTCCAAGGTCCATTCACCAAACCCTTTCTTGCCAAATTTCCACCACCATTGACTCTCTTTATTGAAACTAAGTTTAACTACTTACTCCTCTTCAAAGGATTATTTAATATTTTCTTTTTTCCTATAATACTTTATTAATGTATTATTTTCAATAGTTAAAATTATTTTATCGTTTTTTATTATTATATAATATACAATTACTAAATGTTAATTCCCTTTTGTTATAGCCTCTATTTAAAATAAAAAATTCAATTTTCTTTTTATTTATTAAAGCTATTTATTTTTTATACCCACCTTTTATTATTTTTACTTTTACTTTTTTACTCTTTTATTTATTATAATTTACGAGTATATTATTTAAGAATAATTAATATAGCTTTAATAAATCTTAAACTTTTAAAGTCATGACAACCTAAAAAATATTTATGTTCCACTAAAGTTATAAGACTTAAAATAAACTAATTGTTTTTTTCTTATAATCCATATTATTTAGCTTTATTTATTCAAATAAAAATTTCTATTTTCTCAATATAAAAAAATACTATAAAACTAAATTTTAATATAGAAGTAATTTCTAATGTAGGACTAATTTCTAATATAAAACTAACTTATAAATATGCCAAAATAAAAAACCCCTAAGAAAACTTAGAGGTTTTTATCTATTAAACTTTTATTTTTATTCTTTAATATAATTATTTTGAAAGGTTGAAGAATGCATTTCTTCCTCTGTATTCAGCTACTTCACCTAATTCTTCATTGATTCTGATTAATTGGTTGTATTTAGCTACTCTTTCACTTCTAGCTGGAGCACCAGTTTTTATTTGACCTGCATTAACTGCAACAACTAAGTCTGCTATAGTTGTATCTTCAGTTTCTCCTGATCTATGAGAAACAACAGCTGTATATCCTGCTCTGTTAGCCATTTCTATAGCATTTAATGTTTCTGTTAATGTTCCTATTTGGTTAAGTTTTATTAGAATTGAGTTAGCAATTCCTTTTTCTATACCAGTTTTTAATCTTTCTGTATTTGTAACAAATAGGTCATCACCAACTAATTGAACTTTTTTACCAAGTCTTTCAGTCATTAACTTCCAACCTTCCCAGTCTTCTTCAGCCATACCATCTTCGATTGAGATTATTGGATATTTGTTAACCCAATCTTCAAAGAAATCAACCATTTCAGCAGCTGTTAAAGTTTTTCCTTCATGCTCTAAAACATATTTTCCATCTTTGTAGTACTCAGATGAAGCTGCATCTATTGCTATGAAGAATTCTTTTCCTGGCTCATAACCTGCTTTTTCAATAGCTTCTAATATAACTTCTATTGCTTCTGCATTTGATTTTAAGTTTGGAGCAAATCCACCTTCATCACCAACACCAGTTGAGTATCCTTTTGAATTTAAAGTTTTCTTTAATGCATGGTAAACTTCTGCACAAGCTCTTACAGCTCTTTCAAAGCAATCAAAGCCTACTGGCATAATCATAAACTCTTGGATATCTACTGAGTTATCAGCATGGCTTCCTCCGTTTATTATGTTCATCATTGGAACTGGTAAAACTTTAGCATTTACTCCTCCAATGTATTGGTATAAAGGCATTCCTAAATAGTTAGCTGCTGCTTGAGCTACTGCTAAAGAAACTCCTAAGATTGCGTTAGCTCCTAATTTACCTTTATTTTTAGTTCCATCTAACTCTATAAGAGTTTTATCTATGTAGGCTTGATCTAATACATTTAATCCTATTATTTCTTCTGCAATTGTATCATTAACATTTGCTACTGCCTTTTCAACACCTTTTCCTAGGTATTTATCTTTATCTCCATCTCTTAATTCAACAGCTTCATATATACCTGTTGAAGCTCCTGAAGGTACTGCAGCTCTTCCAACTGTTCCATCTTCTAAATAAACTTCAACCTCTACTGTTGGGAAGCATCTTGAATCTAAAATTTGTCTTGCTACCACGTCAATTATTTCAATATATTGTTTCATCTTTAAATTCCTCCTTAAGAAAATTCAAGTTAATACTCAATTATTTTTATTCTTTACTTTTCTAATAGATTTTATGCCTTAATTTTAATCTATTTTTCATATTAAAAATATGATTTAAATCACATTTATTGAAAATGATTATCATTTTTCGCATTTTTAGAAAAATAATCCTTAAATACCTTTAAAATTTATAATTTATTAAGTAAATCTCTATTATAATTAATAGACTAGCCTTTTATATGAATTAACCCTAAATATTAATCCCTCTAAAAAAACTTATAAAATCTTATTTTTTAAATTCAAAGTTTCTTTAATCTAAATTCCTTAAAAGAAAAATGAGCTATTTAAAAGCTCATTTTCATAATTTTAAAGTCCTTTTGTATTTGCTATTCCTGGTTCTTTAGCTGTATTACTTCTCTCATTAAATCCAGTTTTTGAATTTGAAGATTCAGCATTGTGCTGTTTCATACTTTGTTGTATTCCATTTAAAGTTTTTTTCTTGCTCATTTTCTATTCTCCTTGTCCTTTGTAATTAAGTAATTTAAATTCTATTTTTATTATTTGCACTTATAAATGAATTTATAAATTAATTTTCAAATTTTGCTTTAATATTATTAGAAAAAAATATATAAATTTAAGGTATAAAAAAAGGCTCTCCTAAACAAGATGAGTTATCAACTCTTTAGGACAGCCTTCTTTAAATTAGTGTTTATGACCTGCTACTATATGATGTATATTTCCTTCATGAGAATGCATGTATTTTTGACATAAATCATAAATAGCAAATGGTAATATTAATGATATTACATAGCTTATAATAAGCATCCACATATATTCATGTGATTGAACTGCATTTCCTGCAATTGATGTTGGTGGAACAAAGGATATAAAGAATGCAAATATAGAAGTTGCAAGTCCAATTATGGCTACTATAATCTTAACTGGTTTTCCACCAGGCATTTGATAAGCACCATTTAATCCTTCTCCTAATATAGCTTTTATATATCCTACGAAGAATAGAATATATCCACTTAAATAAATTACAACTGTTAAGGACATTGCTGCTAAGAATGAAAGGTTACTTCCACCTGCTCCAAAGGTTAAAACAGCATCCCATATACTAACTATTATACCTTGTGCTATAACTAAGTAAACTGGTACGTCATGTTCATTTGTTTTAGCCCATGATTTTGGAATAGCGCCTTCTTCAGCTGCTATAATCATTCCTCTTGTTGGTCCTACAACCCATGAACTTACTTCTGCAATTACACCAAAGGCAAGTAATAAAGCTATTATCTTAACTAAAATTGTATTATTAGCTGTAAAGTGACCTAATAAAACAGCAAAGGTTTGAACTACCCCAGCACTTAAATTTATTTGATCTTGAGGAATAACTGCTGCTATTGCAAGACCTCCTAAAGTACTAACAACAATTGCTACTATAACTAATAAAAGCATTGCTAATGGATATTCTTTCTTTGGATTATCCATTTCATTTGCATGAGTAGCTGATGCTTCTACACCCATGTAAGATAATATAAAGGATACAAATACAACTAAGGTATTTACCTTTGTAAAGTCTGGAACAAAAGTATCTTTACTTGATATATATATAGGGTTTCCTTGAATTATATATACAAGAGCTAAGATTATTAAAATAGCTGCTGGTAAAAGTATTCCTACTATAAAACCTATTTTAGCTATTTTAGCAGTGTATTTTGTTCCTCCAAATTGGGATAATGCTAAAATCCAAAAGATTACTAATACACCTATAAATTTTATCATTGGGTTACTATTTAGTGCTGGCCAGTCAAATACATATGATAAAGCCCCAAGGATGAAATAAATCATGGTTACAAATCCAACTGTTATTTCAAAGAATTCAAAAAATAAGTTTGCAAAACCATATTTTTTACCTAAGTTCTTTCCAGTCCAAGTGAAAACTCCACCTTTTTCCCAGCCATCTACAGTTGCCATTTCAGCAGCACATAAAGCAACTGGAATAAACCATAAGAAACCTCCTAAAAGTAGATAAAATACTAAGTGCAATTTAGATGTTGCAAAAGTAGGATATTCATATACAGCCATAACCATGGAGGCTGTCATTGCGAAGAATCCAAAAAGTGTCAATGATTTTTTTGTTGTTCCTTCCTGTTTCATTTAAATTCAACTCCTTTTAAGTTATTTGATTAGCTCAAATAAATTAAAAAGTTAGTTGCTTCAAATAGAAGTAAGAAACTTTTAAATTTTTGAGTTATAAACATAGTTAACATTTTGTTAACGTTTTGTTTATATATATTATAACTCTTTACTCCTTATTTGTTAAATGTTTTTTGAAAATATTTCAAACTTCCATTATTTAGTTTTAATCTTTAAAAATAAGACAAATTAAATGATTTAAATTACTATTAATATAAAATAAAGATATATTTTTTAACATATTGACTTTTCTTATATTAAAATTATTTTATCATAAGTATTAATAATCAAATTTAAGTGTTAATAAAATAAATATTAATCTTAAAAGATGAAAGCCTTAAGCTTAAATTATATAAATTTAGATATTAATAAAAATAAATAGGAATTAAACCTTTATCTATAAAGCTTACTTAATAAAAAAATTAAAGCCCTATGTGAGTAATAAAATCACAAGCTAAAAACTTATTTTATTATAAAAAAATAGTATCCTTCATGAAGAAGAATACTATTTTAAATATATAACTAACTTATATTATTTGTTTAAAAGACATGTTCCAGTCATTTCTGATGGAACTTCTAATCCCATAACAGTTAACATAGTTGGAGCTATATCAGCTAATTTTCCACCATCTTTTAATGATTTTCCTTCAGCATCTTTTGACACCCATAAGAATGGAACTGGATCTGAAGTATGAGCAGTCATTGGTTTACCAGTTGAGTAATCTATCATTACTTCTGCATTACCATGGTCAGCAGTTATGAATAAAGTACCTTCTTTTTCTAATACCTTATCAGCTACTTTTCCTAAGCACTCATCAACTGCTTCTATAGCTTTAACAGCTGCTTCTTGTACTCCAGTGTGTCCAACCATATCTGGGTTAGCGAAGTTTAATATTATCATGTCATATTTGTCTTGATCTAATCTATTTATTAACTCATCAGTTACTTCATAAGCACTCATTTCTGGTTTAAGATCGTATGTAGCAACCTTTGGTGAAGCTATTAATGCTCTATCTTCATTAGTGTTTGGTTGTTCTACTCCACCGTTAAAGAAGAATGTTACGTGAGCATATTTTTCAGTTTCAGCAATTCTTAATTGGTTTAATCCTTTAGATGCAACATATTCTCCTAAAGTATTTGTGTAACTTTCTGGTCTGTAAGCAACATCTACACACTCTAAAGTTTTGTCATATTGAGTCATACAAACAAAGTTTACGTGTAATTGCTTTCTTTCAAATCCTTTGAATTCTGGATCAACTATAGCTCTAGTTATTTCTCTAGCTCTATCTGGTCTAAAGTTGAAGAATATTACTGAATCTCCATCTTTAATTCTAGCAACTGGGTGTCCATCTTCTTCAATTACTGTAGGTAAAACGAACTCATCAGTTTTGTTATCATGGTAAGATTTTTCTATAGCTTCAACAGCTGAAGAAGCTTTTTCACCTTCTCCTAAAGCCATAGCGTTATAAGCTAATTGTACTCTTTCCCATCTGTTATCTCTATCCATTGCGTAATATCTACCACTTATAGTAGCTATTTCACCAACACCAATTTCCTTCATAGCATTTTCTAATTCAACTATGAATTCTTTACCTGATGATGGAGCAACGTCTCTACCATCCATGAAAGCATGAACGTAAACTTTTTGAAGTCCTTTTTTCTTAGCTAACTCTAAAAGACCTTTTAAGTGATCTATGTGAGAGTGAACCCCTCCGTTTGATAATAATCCCATTAAGTGTAATGAAGTATTATTTTCTTTAGCTTCATCCATAGCCTTAACTAAAGCTTTGTTTGTGAAGAAAGTTCCTTCTTTTATTTCTTTAGTTATTCTAGTTAACTCTTGGTATATTATTCTACCAGCACCTATATTTAAATGACCAACTTCTGAGTTACCCATTTGTCCTTCTGGAAGACCAACTTCTAATCCTGAAGCTTGTAATTCAGTGTGTGGATATTTATTAAATAATCTATCATAATTTGGTTTATTAGCAGCAGCTACTGCATTACCTTCTTTGTTTGGAGAAATTCCAAATCCGTCTAATATCATTAACATTACAGGTTTTTTACTCATAATAACCCTCCAAAAACTAAATTTCTATTTATACATTTATTATAATGTGTACCTAATTAAAAAACAATAGCAATAGACAATTGGTATTACTTGCCTATTGCTACTATTTAATTACTAATATTTATTAGTAGTTTACGATTTGAGCAAAGTCAGCTGCAACTAAGCTAGCTCCACCAACTAAAGCACCATCGATGTCTGATTTAGCCATTTGCTCTGCTATTGTGTTAGGCTTAACTGATCCACCGTATTGGATTCTTACTTTATCAGCAACTTCTTGTCCGAACATTTCAGCAACCATAGCTCTTATAGCAGCTATTGTTTCATTAGCTTGGTCTGAAGTAGCAGTTTTTCCAGTTCCGATAGCCCAGATTGGTTCATAAGCTATAACAACTTTCTCAGCTTGCTCTTTAGTTAATCCTTCTAAATCAGCAGTGATTTGAGCTTTTATAACGTCGTTAGTAGTTCCGTTTTCTCTTTGCTCTAAAGTTTCTCCACAGCAAAGGATTGGAGTTAAGTTGTGTGCGAAAGCAGCTTTAACTTTTTTGTTGCAAGTTTCATCTGTTTCGTTGAAGTATTCTCTTCTTTCACTATGTCCAATTATAACGTAATCTATGTTCATAGCTTCTAACATTCTTGGAGCGATTTCTCCAGTAAATGCTCCTTTTTCTTCAAAGTGCATGTTTTGAGCACCTACTTTTATGTTTGTTCCTTCAACAGCTTTTTTAACTGCGTCTAAGCAAACAAAAGTTGGGCAAACAACAACTTCACATTTAGCATCTTTAACTAATGGCTTTAATTCTTCAACTAATTTAACAGCCTCGTCTATTGTATAGTGCATTTTCCAGTTTCCTGCGATTATTGGAGTTCTCATCTATATTCACCTCTATTAATATTTTAAATATTAAATAATATATATAAGGCTCAATCCCCTACTATATATTATTTCTCTAAAAGCTTTGAAAATATTAAATAATAAGCCTAAGATTTTCTTAACTTTTAGAATAATAAGGCTAAGATTCAATGAAAAATAAATTTCATTGAACTTAGTCTTATTTTTTTATAAAACAACAATCTTTATACTTCAATCTAAATATCTACTTTAAGGTTTATAATATTATTTATCGTTTAAAGCAGCTATTCCTGGTAATACTTTTCCTTCTAAGAATTCTAATGAAGCTCCACCACCAGTTGAGATGTGAGACATTTTGTCACCGAATCCTAAGATATTTACAGCAGCAGCTGAATCTCCACCACCGATTATAGTAGTAGCATCTGCTTCAGCCATAGCTTTAGCAACAGCTATTGTTCCTTTGTTGAAGTTTTCGAATTCGAATACTCCCATTGGTCCGTTCCAGATAACTGTTTTAGCATCTTTTATAGCTTCAGCGTAGATAGCTTCAGTTTTTGGTCCGATATCTAATCCCATGAATCCTTCAGCGATGTTTTGATCTTCTGTAACTACAGCTTCAACATCTTTGAATTCTTTAGCTACTCTGTGGTCTACAGGTAATAATAATTTAACACCTTTTTCCTCAGCTTTAGCTAACATTTCTTTAGCGTATTCAACTTTATCTTCTTCTACTAATGAACTTCCTACAGTATATCCTTGAGCTTTTAAGAATGTGTAAGCCATTCCTCCACCTATTATTAAAGTATCAACTTTTTCTAAAAGGTTGTTTATAACGTTTATCTTGTCTGAAACTTTAGCTCCACCTAAGATAGCAACGAATGGTCTTTCTGGAGTTTCTACAGCATCTCCTAAGAACTTAAGCTCTTTTTGGATTAAGTATCCACATACTGCTGGTTTTAAATATTCAGTTACTCCAACTGTTGAGCAGTGAGCTCTGTGAGCAGTACCGAATGCATCGTTAACAAACATTTCAGCTAAGCTAGCTAATTCTTTTGATAACTCTTCACCATTTTTAGTTTCTTCTTTTCTATATCTTGTATTTTGAAGTAAAACTACGTCTCCATCTTTCATTTCAGCTACAGCTTTTTTAGCATTTTCTCCAACAACGTTGTCGTCCGCAGCAAATACTACTTCTTTACCAAGCATTTCGCTTAATCTTTTAGCTACAGGTGCTAATGAGAATTCTGGTTTAGCTTCTCCTTTTGGTTTACCCATATGTGAGCAAAGGATTACTTTAGCACCATTATCAACTAAGTATTTTATAGTTGGCATAGCTCCGTTTAATCTGTTTTCATCAGTTATAACACCATCTTTTAATGGAACGTTAAAGTCGCATCTTACTAATACTTTTTTACCTTTTACTTGAACGTCTTCTATAGTCTTTTTATTGAAGTTCATTATATTCACCTCTTAAATAATATTTTATAATTACCTTTAATATAAACAAAAATCATTTATATGTTAAAGTAGTCTGGCCTCATAGCTTTAACTATAAAACCAGACCCTTTTATATAATCAGTCTAAATATTTAATTTTAAAAATTACTTAGAAACTAAGCATTTTAAAGTTCTGATTAATTGGTTAGTGTATGAAGCTTCGTTGTCATACCATGAAGCAACTTTAACTAATTGTTGTCCGTCAACTTCCATTATTTTAGTTTGAGTAGCATCGAATAATGATCCGAAGCTTATTCCGATAACGTCTGATGATACTATTGGATCTTCAGTGTATCCGAATGATTCGTTTGAAGCAGCTTTCATAGCAGCGTTTACTTCTTCTACTGTTACTTTTTTATCTAAAGTACAAACTAACTCAGTTAATGAACCAGTTATTACAGGTACTCTTTGAGCGTTTCCGTCTAATTTACCAGCTAATTCTGGGATAACTAAACCGATAGCTTTAGCAGCTCCAGTTGAGTTTGGAACTATGTTAGCAGCAGCAGCTCTAGCTCTTCTTAAGTCTCCTTTTTTGTGTGGAGCATCTAAAGTGTTTTGGTCATTAGTGTAAGCGTGGATTGTAGTCATGAAACCTTTGTTTAATCCGAAGTTATCATTTAAAGCTTTAGCCATTGGAGCTAAGCAGTTTGTAGTACATGAAGCACCTGAGATAACATCTTCGCTTCCATCTAATATGTCGTGGTTTACGTTGTAAACAACTGTTGGTAGGTCGTTTCCAGCAGGAGCTGAGATAACAACTTTTTTAGCACCAGCAGTTAAGTGAGCTGAAGCTTTCTCTTTTGATGCGAAGAATCCAGTACACTCTAATACTACGTCTACTCCTAATTCTCCCCATGGTAATTCAGCAGGGTTGCTTTTAGCAGTTACTTTGATTTCTTTTCCGTTAACTACGAAAGCTCCTTCTTTAACTTCTATTTCACCATTGAATCTTCCTTGTGCTGAATCGTATTTGAATAAGTGTGCTAAAGTCTTAGCATCAGTTAAGTCGTTGATTGCTACAACCTCAAACTCAGGGTTGTCGATCATTAATCTTAACGCTAATCTTCCTATTCTTCCAAATCCGTTAATAGCTACTTTTACCATTATAAATACCTCCTAAAAGATGTTGTTTTTTATATATAAAATATTTAAAAATATTTTAAACAAAGTTATTTTTAGAGATTTCATATTTTTTTATTCATCTCTATTTAAAAAATTTAAAATTTCATTAGCTGCTCCTTCATCAGTAATAAGAACGGCATTTTCATTGCCATAAACAGTAGTTAATATAGCTTCTGCTTTATTCTTACCACCAGCTACAGCTATGTGATTTTTTATTTTTCTAAGATCATTTATTGTAACCCCTAAAGTTGGCATTACATAAACAACTTCTGACTTATCATTAAAGTAGCATCCAAAAGCTTCTCCTATAGCACCTAAATCTAATAACTTTATTATTTGATCCTTAGGCACTCCTCTTTTGTTAGCCATCTTTTTAGCCTGACCTATACCATATATTAGCATATCTGCATTTTTAATATTTTGTATAAGTTCCTTCATATCTTCCTGCTTCATTAAAGCATCCATTACTTCTTTGCTTATATTATCAGGAACATGAAGCATTTTATAGGTTCCATTTAACTTTTTAGCTAAATTTGCAGCTAATGTATTTGACTGCGTCTCAACCTTCTTACCCATACCACCTCTTGCAGGCACCACTAACACATTTTTTAGGTTTGCCATTTCTGGTAATTCGTCTATAACTTCTTTTACAGTACTTCCACCAGTAACAGCAATAGTATAGCCATCTTTAATGATATTCTTAGAATAATTTGCAGCGGCTTTTCCAAGCTCTTTTATAGTGTTTTCATCCTCACTGCAATCTCCTGGAACAACAATTACATTTCTTACATGAAGCATATCACATAATTGCTTCTCAAGATTAGATAGCCCTTTTATTTCATGTATAAATCCCTTTAAAGATTCTAACATGAACTCTCCTTCTTGGGTTACAGACATACCTGGAGTGTTTATTTGTATAAGGTTTTGAGATTTTAAAAAACCTATTTCTGTTCTTACAATTCTTTCACCTAAATTTAAATTGTTTGCCAAAGCTCTTCTACCTATTGGCTGATTATAATAAATTGTTCTGATTATATTGTATCTTTTAACTAATAGTTCTACCATTTCAGGAACTATTATCTTTTGCAATTTTAAAATCTCTAGCAAATCTAACAACTCCTTTGGACACTCTAAGTCCCACTCGCTTCTCAAATGTCCCGCACGTTTATTATAAAACATATTAAGAAAAAATTAAAGGGTTTTTAGAAAATTTTTTCTTATTTTTTTAAAAAATATAAAAAAATATAGAGATATTACCCAGTCTCTCTATATTTTCACTGAAAATAAGCACTTTATAACCTCATTTACCACAAGATAGAAATTCTTTTCTATTTTAAAATCTTTTTCTCTTGCTAGATGACTTTATGCCTAACTCTTCTCTGTATTTTGCCACAGTTCTTCTTGAAATAGCCATTCCTTTTTCTTTTAAAATTTCGCTTATGGCTTGATCTGATAAGGGCTTCCTTTTATCCTCTTCCTTAATCACTTCTTCTAAAACTTTTTTTATATTTATAACTGTAACATCTTCTTCTCCGTCACTTTTTTCTTTATTACTTATTGAGTTTACAAAAAGATCCTTTATTTTTATTGTTCCCATAGAAGTTAAAATATACTTATCTCTTATGGCTCTTGAAATAGTTGACTCATGCATTTCTAGTTTCTCAGCTATTTCTTTTAAAGTCATAGGTTTTAAATATTTTTCACCCTTCTCAAAATAATCCTTTTGCTTTTCAAGTATTTTTTGGAGAACTTTGTGTAGAGTACTTTTTCTTTGCTCTATACTTTTAATTAAAAACATAGCTTTATCTATTTTTTCCTTTACATACTCTGTAGCCTCTTTATCATTAGTACTATCTTTTAATATATCTTTATATAAAGGATTAACTGAAAGCATAGGTAAAACTCCATCCTTCATTAATATAAAGAATTCTCCATCTATCTTTCTTATTTCCGCATCAGGAATTATAAATCCCACCTCATCACCAGTGTAAAAGCCTCTTGATGGTTTTGGTTCTAAAGTTTTTATTAAATCTCCATAATCTTGTGCTTTTTTAGGAGTAATGTCTAAATCCTTTGCAATAACTTGATATCTATTATCTGCCAAATCGTCTAAATGATTATCTATAATCTCTTTAACTATAGGGTCATTTTCACCTTTTCTTTCTAACTGAATTTCTAAGCATTCCTTTAAATCTCTTGCCCCTATACCAGCAGGTTCTAAGTTTTGAATAACTATTAAAGCCCTATTAAAAGTCTCTTCAGAACAATCTAGCTCATTCATTAATTCTTCTTTTTTTATATCTAAATATCCCTTTTGATCTAAACACTCGACCATATAACTACATACACTTCTCATATATTCGTCTATGGGTAGTTCTAATATTTGACCTTCTAAATAATCTGTTAAAGATTCTGGCTTACTTATGAAAGTAAAAGGTGATATTCCTTCCTCATCATATTCACCATAACTTTGAGAACCATAGTTATCTGACTCTAAATATTTTACTAACTCTTTATATTCTAATCTATCTTGCTCTTTTGATACCTCTTTAGTATCCTCATACTGAGCTTCTAATACAGGATTTTCTGAAAATTCTTTTTCAATATATTCTCTTAAATCATATGTTGACATTTGCAAAAGTTTTATTGAAAGTTGCATTTGCTGGGTCATAATAAGCTTTTGCTCTTGAGTTAAATTCAAATTAAAATCCATTAACATATATATATCACCTAAAATTATCTAATTCTAATCTATTCACTTTTATCTTTTAACCTTTCTTATATAATTATCCATCAAATAAAATTATTTTTCAATAATTTAAAATTTTAGCTAATTATAAAAGAAAGGCATATACCAAAATAACTTTTAGTAAACCTTACAAAACTTCTTTGGGAAATCTAATGATTCTAAGAATATTTTATAAGCTTTATTAAGCTTTGATAAATGCCCTTACTATTTTTATATTTAATTTAAATAATACTTCCTATTTCCATTATAGGAGTCTTTATTTTTCTCTTTATATCTTCTAAAGAATTATTTTTTAAAATAAATAATAAAGCTGTAGCAGGTCCTGCTGATTTTCTTAAATAATCACCTTCATAGGATAAGTTTATCCTTATTTTATTACTCTTTTCTAATTCACTTATTTCATGAATAATCCCCTTTGATCCAATAGGTAATATATCTTTAACATCCTTATTATCCATTAAAATCTTAAAGTCTTTAAAAGTAACGATTTCTCCAAGATTATTATTTATATCCTCTAAAACTTCTTGTCCAACTTTAGGTATTCCTAATAAACAAATGGAATCTCCCTTTTCAAAATTAACCTTTAATGTTTCTTCTTTTTCACCTATTATGGTTAATCCTAAAAAGGTTTGAATAGTTTTAAAGTTATCCTCTGTACTTCCTGTTACACACTCTAATAAATTGGATTTTTCATAGAAAAAGTCCTCAGCATTATACTCTTTTATGGCTCTATTAATTCCTTGTATTATTTTTTCTCCCCCATTATTCATAGACATACCTAAGTTATTAACTATTACTAATGGTTTTGCCCTAAAAGCTAAAAGCTCAAGAAGACATACTCTAGCTGAGAAATATGATACAATTTCATTTTCGGCCTTTACAAAGTCTCCTTCATTTTCACCAATTCCACCACAACTATCGCAAGCTATTACTAGTTTATTTTTTTCATTTTCTAATATAGTTAAGTCTCTAAACTTGTATATTTGCATTTTTTAATCCCTTACTTACTATAAATGCTATAACTATATTAACTAAGCTTGCTAAAGTAAGTGGTAATCCTAAAAGTTTTAAAAAGCCTACAGGATTCATTCCTCCTAAAACAAAATACATAAATACTCCTGTTATAAAAGTAAATCCTATTCCATTTAAAAGAGTACCAACAATTCCTGCTAAAATTACTTTTCCTTTGTTAAATATTATTGATGTTATGTATACAACAACAAACATTTCTAATGCTACTAAAATATGTACTGGTAAACTTAAAGGAAATCCTGTTCTTAAAGCTACAAATAAATGAGCTAAAAGTCCTATTATTCCTCCAACTACAGGTGATATTATTATTCCCCCAACAAAAGCTGGCATAGAATCTAATGCTATACTAGAGAATATAGGGAAGTTAGCTAATATAACACTTATTGCTATAAGTATAGCTGAAAAACACAAACTCTTAACATCTAATCTCTTTTTTTCCTTAGTAAAATTCATAATTATTTTACCCTCCTAATTAATATTATTTTCCTTCTCTCTACATTATAAGGCATCTATTAACTAGTAAGTTATACTTTTAATATTAAATAAAATTTCATACCCAACAAAACATAAATTATAATTTCAATTTTTCATAATTATACTAAAACATAATATCTTTGTATAACCTTAGAATAATTGATGCTTAATTAAATAGAGTTAAAATTTTTAATTAGAAATCTCTATTTCTAATTAATCTTTAGAAAAGCTTATACTCATTCTTTCTGTAAATATTTTTTCAAAATAAAAAACTGGTACGGATAACTATCCCCACCAGTTAAAATAATTTACATACTTTTAAACTTATATAATTCTTCCCTCCGAAACAATAAGAATAGCATACTAGGCAGGTCTCCTGGCTAATAAATCATCCTAAAACAATCCTTTCCATGACTATTTATCACAGTGGCTTTTTGTTCTCGTCCTTATCAACAGTAGCGGGGGCTGCAGTTTTTAACTTTCCCTATTAAGTTACTAAACACCTAATGCTCTTATTTTATTTTCACTTTATAATTACACACTTATATACCTTTTGTCAACCTTCATATTTATATTGCTTTTACTTAATATTAAAATTTTCAACCTCATCTAAGGTCTTTGGCACATTAAATTCTCCCTGTATAATAGAAGTTCTATATTGTTCTACTTTATCTAAAACTTCTTTAGAAACTAAATTGCTTGTTGTCTTAGCTATCTCAATTCCATTATCCTTAAGCCCTATTTCCATTTTATTCTTTGGTCCAGCTTTAAAATCACTATTTATAACTTCTTTTGCTGTAGTATATACTGCATCATCTAGATTCTTTATCATTGATGATAATATAACATCAGCATACTCTGGAAATCTTTCTGCCCAATCAATATCAGCTCCAATAGCATACTTTCCTTTTTCCTTAGCAGCTTTAAAAAGTCCTTTTCCAGCTTCTCCTGCTGATTCAAATATTATATCTGCCCCTTCATCATACATTTTTTTAGCTATATCATTTGCTTTCTTTTGATCATTAAAGTTTCCTATATACTGAACTAAATTTCCTTTTCTTATATTTTTATAGGCTTCCTCATTTGAAACCTTTAGTCCAGCCATAAATCCTGATAAAAATGTTTCTATTAATTCTTCCTTTATTGCACCTATAAAACCTACCTTGTTTGTTTTAGTAGTATTACCAGCTATTATTCCCATTAGAAATGCACCTTCTTCATCCTTAAAATCTATAGATTTTACATTTGGAAGGTCTGATACAGTATCTACTATAGCAAAGTTTTTATCTGGATAATCTTTAGCCACATTATTTAAACTCTCTAGAAATTTAAAGGCTGAAGCAAAAGTTAAGTCATTATTTTGAGCTGCTTCTCTAAGTCTCTTCTCATAATCCTCTGATGAATTAGTATCAAAAACTTCTATTCTAGCACCATATTCTTTTTTTATTCTCTCTAATCCATCTACAGCTAAGTCAGTAAAATAATTTTCCTCATTAGAAAAGTCATCTTTTACTAAAGCAAAATTATAAACTTGTTTTTCTATAACATCTACTTTTTTTAAAGCTGATGAATTATTTGCACCACACCCAGCAATTATTGAAGTTACTCCTAAAAGCAAAGCCAAAACTTTAAACGTTTTTTTTAATTTCATTTTTAGTCCTCCTATTTTTTTAGTCAAAATTATTATTTCTTTAAGTAAGAAAATTTATGTAAAAAAAGAAACTCCCTTAGGAGTTTCTTTTAATATTCTTCTACATAAAATAATGCACAAACTTTAGGACCAGAATGAATTGCTACTGAACATCCTAGAGGAAGTTTTAAATATTCAATATTATTATTTTCTAAATATTCCTTTATAGGTAAGTAAATGTCCTCATTTTCAAGTTCAACTAATATAATAGGCTCTCCTTCTTTTTTAGGGATTGAATCAAATTGTTCAATCATAGCCTTTACCATCTTTTTAGTTCCTCTTATTTTTCCTTGAACATTCATTTCCCCATCTAGTACATTAAGCATAAGTTTTATGCCTAAGGCATTAACAAATAAAGCTTTCCCTTTTGAAAGTCTTCCCCCTCTTACTAAGTTGTCCAAACTTTCAAAGGCTATAGTACTTTTAATATGATTCCTATATTCTAAAATTTCTTTTTCTAAATCCTCTAAAGTTATTCCTGATTCTATTAATCTAGCTGCTTTTAATACAATTAATCCAAGTCCAACTGTTACATTTCTTGAATCTATTACAACTATATCATCACTTTCTAACTCAGCTTTAGCTAAACATGCTGATTGATAAGTACCACTCATATTAGATGATATATGTATAGATATAACTTTGTATCCCTCTTCTAAGTAACCCTTATATTTCTCTATAAATCTAGTTGGAACTATTTGAGCTGTAGTTGGAAGAGTATCTTCTCTTTCAATTCTCTCCATCATAGAGTCTACTTTTATTTCAACTCCATCTAAATAGCTCTCTTCTCCAAAGTTTATTAACATAGGCATTACGTCTATGTCATACTTTTCTATAATCTCCTTAGATAAGTCACAGGTACTATCTGTTATGATCTTTATTTTATCCAAAATATATTTCCCCCTTATTTCATGTTTGGAAATCCAATTTGTCTTAAAGCTTCATAAGCTATAATAGCTACTGTGTTTGATAAATTCAAACTCCTAGTAGTTGTATTTATCATTGGTACTTTTATTCCATGGTGAGCATTATGAACGTCCTCTGGAACTCCAGCTGACTCTCTTCCAAACATTATAAAAGCTCCCTCTTCATACTTTACTTCATCATAATGATCCTCAGCATGAGTTGTTGATAAGTAAATTTTCTTATCTCCATACTTTTTCATAAAATCTTCATAACTTTCATGAATTTCAAGATCTAATTGACTCCAATAATCTAATCCAGCTCTTTTTAAATGTTTATCATCTATAACAAAGCCCATAGGTTTTATTATATGAAGCTTTGAATTTGTTAAAACACATGTTCTTGCTATATTACCAGTGTTTTGTGGTATTTCTGGTTGATATAATACTATATTAAGATTCACCTTTGTCCCTCCAAATAAATGTAAAAAATTATAAATTTTTAAGTTAAGTCACAAGTATATGATATTATCTAATGAAATAAAATGCAAGTTAATCATTCTTTAATACAAATTCATATATTACCTTTGCTACCCCATTTTTATCATTACTTTCAGTTATATAATCTGCTTTTTCCTTTAAAGAATCTATGGCATTTCCCATAGCAACACCTAAGCCTGCATAAGTAATCATAGATAAGTCATTTTCATTATCACCTATACATATAATCTCTTCTCTTTTTATCTTATATTCCTCTGCTAAAGCCTTTACAGCCCTTCCCTTTGATACCCCTTTATTATTTACTTCTAAGGCATATCTTCCTGATTGAGTAATTTCATAATTACCTTTTTTAATTAAATTTTCTCTTATTTTCTTTAGCTTTTTAGTATTTAATTCTATTATTATACACTTACCTATGTTATTGCTTTTAAAGACCTTTCTCCACTCTTCTTTTTCTTTCACATAAATATTCTTAACTCTATATTTTTCAGGTATTTTTTTATTCAAAATAATATCACATAAATATTTTCTAAATCTTGATGGCCAATACACACTATCCCTTGAATGAAAACTAGGAACCCCTTTATACTCTTTACATATGCTCATAATATCCATACATTGATTTTCATCTAAAACATCCTTTGATATTATAACTTCCTTATCTTCATCAATTACCCAAGCTCCATTATTAGCTATTACAGCACAGTTTACTCCTAAAAATTCTGAAAAATATATTGCATTTTTAGGATTTCTTCCTGTGCATATTATTATGTGTACTCCTTTTTCATAAGCTTTTTTTAATGCAATTCTATTTTCTTCACTTACAACTTTCTTTGAATTTAATAATGTACCATCCATATCTATACATATCATTTTATACTTCATAAATTCTCCTCCCAAAATAAAAGGAGAGAGTTAATTTATTAACCTCTCCCCCTTTTAGCATATTAAATTTATTTTATGGCTTAAGTTTTAAAATAAATTTTTAATTCACTTTAAAACTAAAAATTATTTGTTTTATCTTTTAATTTATTCCTGCATTTTACTGCGCTGGTGGTGTTTGCCCTGCATTAGGTGTTTGAGGTGTTGCATCAGGTGCTTGATTGGTAGCAGGTTGTGATGTTGCTGGCTGAGCTACCTCTTGTTTTGGCTCCTCTGGCTTTGCAGTAGCTGGCTGTTCTTGTTTTGGTGCTTCTTGCTTTGGTTGCTCAGCTTTTTTTGTTCCAACCTTTATAATTTCATCTTTTTGTTTATATACATCATGTCCTATTAATTTCTTATCTATTTCTTTTCCATTTTGATAAGTTACTAAATATCCTGATGACTTATATCCTGTAACTGGTCTTTGCTCAACAACTTTTTGTCCCTCTGGCAAATTAGGATCATCAACTGTTTTAACTGATGGTTTTAGAGTTTCATTTACTACAGTTTGTAATTCATAAGTTTTTCCATCCATACCTTGTACATTTCCATATATATTAAATGTTACATGTTTATTACTTGTATATCCTTGTATATATATTGGGAAATCATAAGGGTTTTTAAATTGATAGTCTAAAGATCCCCATGAAACTGTAGCATCTTCACTTGGTCCTGAATAAGTAGTTGTCATACTATGATTATGTCTCTCTGTTGGCATTATTCCAGCTCTTAAAACAGCTCTGTATAATGTTGTAGAAACTTGACAGATTCCTCCACCAGTAACCATTACTACTTTATTTCCTACGTAAGCCGCTCCATCTCTATATCCCTTAGCTGTGGTTCTTTCCCCTAAAGTATTATTATAACTAAATGTATCTCCTGGCATTAAAATAGTTCCATTAACCGTTTTAGCTGCAATTTCAACATTAGCACTTCTATTAGCATCTGAGCTTGTATAACTTGTTGTAAAACTTCCTATAACGCCGTCTATTTTTGAAAGCATTTCCTTAGTTATTTTTGGTTTTGTAACCTCTACAGGTACTTCCACAACTGAATTATCCTCTGGATTTGCATTTATAGCTTCTTTTACTAAAGAAACCATTTTATCTTCTTCTATGGCTCTTCCATCTTCGCCTTCTATTACACTTATATTACTGCCATTTATACTTATAGTAGCATTTTTAGCATTTTGATTTACCATTTCAGTAAGTTTTTTCTCATAATCTGTTAACTTAGATTCATCATATTTAAAATCTAAATTTAATTCCTTTTTATCTTTTCCATTTATAAGGTTATTTTTCTCAAAAAGATTTAAATCTTTTCCATAATTCATAGCTTCATTAACAGTTTCATCTATATTATATTCTGGTGATAAATCAGAATATTTTATTTCAATACTTTTATCTGCCGCCTGAACTTTTATAGTTTTATGTTCTACAGGTTCTTTTACATCCTTCTCTAAAACCTCAATGGCCTTTTCCTTTGTCATTCCTGATAAATTTACATTTTCAACATATACGTTAGGATATATCTTATCATTCCACTCTTCAACTTTTTTCTGAATACTAACTATATATGCAACAATAGAACCTATTATAATTGCTAATACAATAACTATTGATATTATTATTTTCTTTTTGCTTTTAAGTAAGCCTGTGCTTGATTTCTTCTTTTCTTCTTTCACAATTACTCTCCTCTCTAAAACCTTCTAAAAAAACTATAATCTAAATATTACTAAAAATTATTACAATATAATAACATTTCTTATTATAACAAAATTTTTATAGCTTTTGGAGAAAAATTAAATAGAGCTAAAAAAATTTAACTCTATTTAACATAAAAACCAATCTATCCTAGGAATTCACCATTATTATCTAAAATATATTCAGTTCTTTCTTTTGAAAAGTCTCCAGTAATATCAAATGCTTCTATTGATATTTTTATTGGCTTTCCTTTTGGAAGATAAAATCTACTTTTATCAATTACAATTTTAGTTGCTTTTCTTGGTAATGTTCCTGCATAATTATCATTTACAAAAACATTATATCCATTTAAATCATCCTCTTTATTAGCTGTCCAATTAACAAATATTTTATTACCAGATATATATGCGTTTAGTCCAGTAACTGCAGAAGGTGGCATTAAACTATCTATGCTATTTGGCCCCCAGTTTAAATCTACCGGACTTCCAACTCCATCTAATTTTCCTTCATCAGTAAATTGCCACATAGTCCATCTCTTCCATCCTCCAACATTTGGTGGAATCCTTGGATTAGAAGGAATTCTAGTGTACATAGCAATCCATAAAGGCATATCACTTAAAGGGTATCCTTTTCCTGGAACCTTAAAATCATCATATAGACCTATGAAGAATAATCCTGTATATAACATTAATCTTCTTCTAGTTTTTTCTTCAAATCTATCTCTAAATCTATCAATCCAATTTACAAGCTCTGTAGTAGTTAAGGATTTATCTGTAGGAGTTTCCACATCTAATACTGGAAATAGATCTCCATAGTCCCCATCTCCAAAACCCTGTTGCAAAACATCAATAAATTGATCTGCTTGAATAACAGCACTATCTAAATCCTTAGAAGGTTTAGCAAAATGATATGCACCACATGGAATTCCTAATCTTCTGCACTCTTTTGCAAACTCTAAAAACTTATTATCAATTCTTAGTTTACCTGTTCCAGAGCCTGAAGCTCTTAAATAAATAAAATCTGAATTTTTAGCTAGTGTTAAGAAATTAACATCTCTGCTAAATTCATTTAAATCTGGACCAAATGTACTTAATGGATTTTTATCTTGCATTAATACTCTCCCTGCAAAGTAGTTCTTACTATATAAAATATAATATTACAGGGAAAGTTGTTACTAAATAAAATTATTCTCTATTAACCTTTAAAGATTTTTCTATTATTGTATCTAAAAGTTCTTCAAAACTCATATTTATTCCTGCTGCACTTTTAGGGAATAAACTATTCTTTGTCATACCAGGTAATGTATTTACTTCTAATACATATGGAATATTATCCTTTACTAGCATGTCTACCCTAGCATATACATCACACTTTAATAACTTGTAAGTTTCTAAGGCCATTTTTTCTACTTCTTTATGAAGATCTTCATTTAATTCAACTATAAATTCATCTGCTCCTCCATCTTCATACTTTGAAGCTATATCAAAGAATTTCCCCTTTGGTTTTATAGCTAAAACAGGTAACATTTTTCCATCAATTATAGGACAAGTTATTTCATCACCTTTAATGTATTCTTCAATCATTACTTCTGTATCATATTTTAAGGCTTCTAACACAGCATCCTTAACTGCTTCTTTAGATTCAACTAAAGTTGTGGCAACTGATGATCCCCCATTATTAGGTTTTACAAATACTGGATAACCTAAATTTTCTATTTTTTCATAGTCTATTTCATCTACTGATGAAACCATTTCCCATCTTGCTGTTCTAACATTTCCAAAGGCTAAAATTCTCTTTGTCATGTCCTTATCCATACATATAGCACTACTTAATGGACCACATCCTGAAAATGGTATTCCTAAAGTTTTAAGAACAGATTGAACAGTTCCATCTTCACCAAATTTTCCATGTAAAGCTAAAAGAGCAAAATCAATTCCTTTAACCTTTTCTATTAAATCTTCTTTTTCATTTAAAACTATAGGAATAGCTTCATATTTATCTTTATCTAAGGCATGAACTACAGAATTACCACTTTGTATTGATATCTCTCTTTCTGAAGAAATGCCTCCCATTATTACTCCAACTTTCATATTTTTACCTCCAAATAGAAATAATTAAGGACTTGTCTTTTTTAAACAAGCCCTTAATATTATATCATTATCTTTTTAAAATAGAAAGTTTATGAAATCATTTAAACTTATTAAATCTCCTAATATATTTCATAAATATCAGCAAACTCTATTGATATTTTTTCAACCTCTGTTTTATAATCTAAGCTTCCATTTTCGCAAACATCATTCTCCAATTTCACATTAGGTAGTAATATTGAAAATTCACTACCTGATTCATTACTTTCTCTTAAGAAAACTTTTCCTTCATGTAATTCCACTAAAGATTTAACTAAGGATAATCCTATTCCACTTCCTTCTTTATTTCTATTTAAGGATTTATCATTTTGTATAAATCTTTCAAAAATAAATTCTTTCATGTGTGATGGAATTCCTATACCTGTATCCTTAACCCTTATATCTACCCAAGCTTCATCTGCAAAAATACTAACTTCTATTTTTCCACCTGGCTCTGTAAATTTTATGGCATTAGATAATAAATTTAAAATTATTCTCTCAATTTTATCTGGGTCACACCTTATCTCTAATTCCTCATAATCAGTATCAAAGATTATATCTATATTCTTAGATTCTACATAAGGAATTACAGACATAGTTATATCTTCTGTAAGCTTTATTATGTCATAATTAATAAAGTCCATCTTAATAAAACCAGAGTCTATTTTTGTTATATCTATAAGATTATTTACAAGCCTTAACATTCTAAAACAATTTTGTTTTAAAGTTTTTTCATACTTATCATATAAATTAGCAAAGTTTGCCTTATTCTTTTTACTAGTGTTTAAAAGCTGTATGCATGAATATATTATGTTAATAGGAGTTCTAAGCTCATGAGATAAATTTGCAAAAAACTCACTTCTAACCTTGTCATATTGCTTTATTTCTTCAAATTTATTCTTTAATATTTCTATTTCTCTTACATCCTCTATATTTCTAGCAACTCTTACCCATCCTAAGGTATTATTTTTATTATCCTTAATTATACTAGAAATAGATTCTAATTGAACCAACCCTTTTTTAGATCTTACCTTATCTATTGTTAAAATCTTATCTTCATTAAAATATTTGCTGTCTATTATATTTAAATTAGATTCAACCAATAATAAATCATAATAATTTTTTCCTATTAATTCTTCTTCACTATATCCTAAAACATCTATTACTGCTTTATTTACATAGCTTATTTTTCCTTCAACATCAATTGTAAATATTAAATCTTTTATATTTTCAGTAACTCCTCTAAGCCTTTGCTCCTCTAATTTTAAATTTTTCTCCATTTTGTATTCTTCTGTTATATCATTAATTCTAAGTACATAATAAAGATTTTTTTCTTTTTTTATCTTTTGAAGATTAACCTTTACAACTTCATCCTCTTCATTTAACTTTATTATACCTTTCCATTCCTTAGAATTTCTAAGCACACTTTCTATACAAATTATATTTTTATCATATAAAAATCCTTTAATTTGTTTTTCTAAATCAATATAAGTTTTATTTTCTCTATTTTCAGGTGATATTCTCTTACTTCTACATTTTTCATTTGCATAAAGAACTTTTAAATTGTTACTAAGTACTACAACTTCACTATTACAATCAAATTCTATTAGGTTAAAAAATGCACTTAATTCTTCTTGCATAAAATTTTTATTTTTTATAACTTGAAGTAAATCAAAAAACATACCAAATACAAAGCTCATAAATGATATAAAATTAAAAAATACAATGTTTATTTTTATAAGATTATTATTAGTTATACTTAAAGAAAGGCCATAAACTAATTTTAATAACATAAGTGAAGCACTTATCATTATTACTAAATAAGTTATTTCTCTAAATTGAAAAATTCTAACTAAACAAAATATTATACAAGATATATATGTTAAAACTATTAAAACTAAAGTTAAATTATATATAAAATTATATGTATATATTCCTATGTTATAATTGACATTTAATATTTGTAATATAATCGTTACCAATATTACAAATACTAAGGTTAATTTTTTATATTTCCTTATAAAAGCATCAAAATTTTCAAAGCATAAAACAGCTAAAAGTAGTAATATCCCTCTAAATAACAAACTAAATAAATTCAAGTCATAAACCTGATTTTCAACTATTTTTCCTGTTAAGACTATAAAAATCATTTCAGTAATAATACTTACATAAACAAGGGATATACCAAAGAACTCTTTTCGTTTAAGTCCTCTATAATATATAAAGCATATAGATAATATCATAATACAAAGAATTATTTGAGTCATTACTATAATTTCTTCAGCAGCATAAACTACACTTACATCCTTAAACAAATCTCTATTTAAGGCACAAATTAAATTTAACCCTTTTATAAAAAATAAACTAAGTAATATTACTGTGACTATTGCTATTCTTTTTAATGTTTTCTCTTTAATACCTAAATTGTTAAAAAGTCCAATTAACATATCTAAATTTTCCCCATTCTTATTTAGCATAGTACTTCTATTATATATTAAATAAATATTTAAAATAAGTAAAAATACCTCTTTTTTCAAAAATTTATTCATTTCTTCATAAAATTACTATATATTATTAATATTGACCTATTTATTTTTAACATCTAAAATGTTATTATAAAAATTTCAACAATTTAATAGGAGGATTAAATGAATAATAAAACAAAAGGTATAATTTTAATAACCATATCAGCACTTAGTTTTGCTCTTATGAGTACATTTGTAAAATTATCCGGTGATTTACCATCAATAGAAAAAAGTTTCTTTAGAAACTTAGTTAGTTGTTTTGTGGCATTTTATTTAGTGAAAAAAGATAATGCCTTACTTTTTGGACACAAGGAAAATAGACTTGCTCTTATAGGACGTTCTGCTTTAGGAACCTTAGGAATTTGGGCTAATTACTATGCAATTGATAGATTAATATTATCAGATGCTACTATTCTTAATAAATTAAGTCCGTTTTTCGTTATTATATTTTCTTATTTATTCCTAAAAGAAAAATTAAAACCAATTCATATAATATGTCTTTTAGCTGCATTCTCTGGAGTTTTATTTATAGTTAGACCTTCTGGGAATTTAGCAAGTAACTTTATTCCTGCTATAATTGGACTTTGTTCAGCAGCCTTTGCTGGAGGTGCTTATACCTTTGTTAGATACTTAGGTGGTAAAGAAAAGGGAGCTACTATTGTTTTCTTCTTTTCTTTCTTCTCAATAGTAACTACTTTTCCTATTATGTTATTTCAATTTGAAACCTTTAGCTTAGAACAATTTGTATTTTTAATTCTTGCAGGGGTTGCCGCTTCTTGTGCTCAATTTGCATTAACAGCTGCCTATAAATATGCTCCAGCAAGAGATATTTCAATTTATGACTATACTCAAGTTATTTTCACAGCCTTAATAGGCTTTGTATTATTTGGAGATATACCAGATAAAATATCCCTAATAGGATATGCCTTAATTTTATTAGCATCTTTTTCTATATTTTTATATAATAAAAAAGAAGCTAGCAAATAAAAAAAAAGCTACACTATTTTGTGTAGCTTTTTATCTATTATTTTTAAAATAATCACAGTATTTATTTATCTTACATATATCACATTTAGGCTTTCTAGCTATACAACATCTTCTCCCGTGAAAAATTAAAAGATGATGGGTTAAGGACCATTCTTTTTTAGGTAATTCTTTTTGAAGTTGTTTTTCAGTTTCAAGTACATTATCTGAATGTGCTAAGCCAATTCTATTTGAAACTCTAAATACATGAGTATCTACTGCAATAGATGGAACTCCAAAAGCATTTGATAAAACCACATTGGCAGTTTTTCTTCCAGCCCCAGCTAAAGAAGTTATTCCTTCCATAGTTTTAGGAACTTCTCCACCAAAATTTTCTTTTAATTGATGAACCATCATAATTAAATTTTTAGCTTTATTTCTATAAAGTCCTATTTGCTTTATTCTATCCTCTAGTTCCTCTTGACTTATAGTTAAAAAAGAATCTACATCTGGATAGTCTTTAAAAAGCCCTTTAGTTACCTCATTAACCTTTTTATCCGTAGTCTGTGCTGATAAAATAGTAGCAACTAAAAGTTGAAAGGGAGTTTCATAATTTAGCTCACATTTAGCATCTGGATACTCTTCTTTTAATATTTCTAATACCTCTTTAGTTCTCTTTTTCATAGTATATCCCCCTAATCCTTATATACCCCTCTATAGTCTTCTGGTAAAAGATTGGCTATATTTTTCATAAGGTAATTTAAAGCCCTTTCTTCATACTCATGCTTTCCTTCATCTTTTTCTTTTTTTGGAAGGTCAATAGGAGTTCCAAACTTTATGTTAACCTTTGAATGATGAAACTTTTCTGCTCCCATATTTTCATCATTTATTGGCATAAGCTTTTCAGTTCCAGTCATTCCAAAAGGTACTATTTTGGCCTTTGTTAATCTTGCTATAAGTATAATTCCCTTTTTAGCTTCTATCATTTTTGCATTTCTACTTCTTGTTCCTTCTGGGAAAATAACTATATTTTCTCCACCCTTAACAGCCTTAACAATTTTGCTTAGGGATTCTCTGTCTGCTGAATTTGGCTTTATTTTTATATTTTTAACTAATCTTGTACCTATATTAGTTAAAGCCTCATCATTTAGCTTTACTCCAGCAATAAAATATGGATCATATTCTTTTTGTAAAACCTTATCTAAAACTAATCCATCTGCATTACTTAAATGATTCCCTATAAATATAAATGGACCCTCTTCCTTCTTTATTTTATCAAGTCCATAAACATTAAGGTCAGCATATTTATTTAAACATCCACCGATTAAATTTCCTGCTATTGGTTTAAAAATACTATCCGGTAATCTAACTAATATATTAGCTCCTATACGAGTAAACATAACTTTACCTCCTGTATCAAATTTTAACAATATATTATTATACATCATAAAAATTTAAAAGTCTATTTTTAAAATTTTTAAGACTTTCAGAATTTAATTCATAGTTTGATATATCTTCCTTATTAATTAAGACCTTTTTAATCATTATATTCCTTAAAATTGTATTTTTACCTCTCCATCCACAAGAAGTCTTTTTAAAGGTTTCATTAAATTCTTTTTTGCTTATTTTATGAAAATCTTCAAAAGAATCCTTTTGCATAAAAGTTAGAGGTTTAAAATCTTCTATATTTGTATAAGTTATTTCCTTATTATATGGACACTCTTTTTGACAGCTATCACACCCAAATATTCTTCCCTTCATAAGTTTTAAATATTTATCTTCTATATCTTTTTTCTGAGTTATATAAGACATACATGAGTTAGTATTTTTCATCTTACTTCTATTTAAAACTTTAGTTGGGCAATTTTTATAGCATATCTCACAGGTACCACATTCCTTATGAGTTCTTAATTCCTCTAAAGTTCTTTCTTCTTCACACTGAATTTCTAAATCCGTAATTATTTCTCCTAAAAACACATAGGAACCATACTTTTTAGTGATTAGCATATTGTTTTTACCTATGAATCCTATATTACCTAAGTATGCAATATATCTTTCAGGTAATGAGTTACTATCAACTAAAGAAATTGCCCTTCCCCCTAGAGATTCTATATATTCACTTATCTTCTTAAGGAAATTAGAGACAACATAATGATAGTCCATTCCTCTAGTATAAACTGAAAATCCATTATCAACATAGTCTTCATCATATAAATAAGGAAAAGCAATTGTTATTATGGTCTTTCCTTCTTCCATGTACACATTAGGATTTACTCTTTTCTCTATATCCTGTTCCTCAAACTCATTTTCAAACCCTTTATCTTTTCTTATATTGTACACCTCTTCAAGTTCTGAAAATCTTCTACACTTTACAAATCCCACAGTATCTAATCCTAAAGATTTACAAAACTCTAAAATCTTTTCCTTCAAAAATTATCACCTCAAACTAAAAAAGACTATATTAAATTTTTAGTTAGTAAATGTAAAACATATGGTTTTAATTTTTCTCTAACTAATAAAATTTATATATAGTCTTATTATAAACCAAATAATAAAAATTGGCATATTTATAAATTAATTTTTAATAACTGCTGGAATTCCAACAGCGGTTTTTCCCTTTGGAACATTCTTTAATACTACAGAGTTTGCTCCTATTTTTGCTCCATCGCCTATACTTATAGGCCCTAAAATTTTAGCCCCACATCCAATAATAACATTATTTCCTATAGTTGGATGTCTCTTACCCTTGTCCTTTCCAGTTCCTCCAAGAGTAACTCCATGATATATAGTTACATTATCTCCTATTTCTGCAGTTTCTCCTATTACAACACCCATTCCATGATCTATAAAAAGCCCTTTTCCTATTTTTGCCCCTGGATGAATTTCTATACCTGTAAAAAATCTTCCTAACTGAGAAATTAATCGTGCTAGAAAAAATAATTTTATCTTATATAGTCCATGTGCTATTCTATAAAATATCAAAACATGTATGCTTTGGTAAAGCAATAAAACCTCTAGTTTTGTTCTAGCCGCTGGATCATTTTTCATAACATTTTCTATATCATATTTTAAATTTCTGAACAAAATTTTCACTCCTACAAATTACTCATATAGCCCTGTTGAAAAATATTTTTCTCCTCCATCAGGTGCTATAACTAACACTTTTTTATCTTTTTCTATATTTTCTAAAATATCCTTTGCCCCTTTTAATGCAGCTCCAGAAGATATACCTACTAGAACTCCTTCTTTATCAGCAAAGTTTTTTGCCATAGTGTATGCATCTTCATTTTTAACCTTTATTATTTCATCAACTACTGATGAATCATATATCTTTGGTACGAATCCAGCTCCTATTCCTTGAATTTTATGAGAACCAGAATTTTCTCCTGATAATACAGCTGAATCACTAGGTTCTACAGCAACTATTTTTATATTAGGATTATATTCCTTTAATTTTCTTCCTACTCCTGTAATAGTTCCTCCAGTTCCTACCCCTGCAATAAATACATCTAAATCTGGAATATCTCTTATTATTTCTTCCGCAGTAGTTTCATAATGTTTTTTAGCATTAGCTTCATTTAAAAACTGTTGAGGCATGAAATATCCCTTTGTACTAGCTAACCTCTCTGCTTCTTCAATAGCTCCCTTCATTCCTTTGCTTCCTTCAGTTAAAATTATCTCTGCACCATAAGCTTTGATCATATCTCTTCTTTCTTTACTCATTGTCTCTGGCATAGTTATAATAACTTTATACCCTTTAATTTTACCAATCATAGCTATGGCAATTCCTGTGTTTCCACTAGTTGGTTCTACTATAACTCCATTTTCTTTTAATAATCCATTTTTTTCAGCTTCTTCTATCATTCCTAAAGCTGCTCTATCTTTTATACTTCCTCCTGGATTAAATTTTTCAAGCTTAACAAATACATTATTCCCTTCAAATAAATTATTTGCTTTTAATATTGGTGTGTTTCCTATTAAACTTAAAAGACTGTTAAAAACCATATAAATTTCCTCCTTAAAAATATAATAAAAAGGCCTTACACTATTTAGAGACGAAGCTTTTTACTCCGTGGTTCCACTCTAATTAGGTAAAGACCTCACTTAATCAAGTACTATAAATACTCTATCACGTTAACGGGTGATACTCGAAAATTTCTACTTATAACTTTTCGAAATTCCTGTTCAAAAGCGCACTTCTTATAAAGCTTTGGTGAAAGATTTCCAGCACCACTTTCTCTCTGTGACCTATCCTTATAATACTTTACTTTATCACAACATTTATCCGACTATTTTGATACGAATTATATACTTTATTATATTCTTTTATTAAAATTTGTCAACTAATCTGTGTACTTTTTCTTAAATTTTCTTTTTAAGTTATTAGGAATTAATTCATCAACTATATCATGAATAAGAACCATACCAACTAATTTTTCTTCATAGTCCACAACAGGAATAGATATTAAATCATACTTTGTTGATTTTTCTATGGCATCCTCTATAGTACTATCTATATTAACACTTATGGAAGATGTGTGCATAATTTCCTTAAGTCTTTTATTTTCTTCATTCATTATTAAATCTCTTAAAGTTACAACTCCATTTAATCTATCTTCTTCATCAGTTATATAAACATAGTACATAACTTCTTCATCTGCATCTAATTCTCTTAAAAGCTCTATGGTCTCTTTTACAGTAAGATCTAAATTAAAAGATATAAAATCCTTGTTCATTATACTACCTACAGATTCATCTGAATATCCCATAAGCTCTTTAACTTCTTCTGCATCTTCATTTTCTAAGGCAATTAATACTTTTTCTCTTTCTTCCTCATCTAGTTCATCTATAATGTCTGCTATTTCGTCATTTGGAATATTTTCAAAAAGCTCTGCAGTTTTAGAATGGGAAAGTCCCTTTATTATACTGCTTTGTACTTCTGGTTCTATTTCTTCTAAGGTATCTGCAGCTAAATCTTCATCTAAGCTATCGAAGACTTTTTTTCTGTTTATGGCATCAAGTTCTTCAAGTATATCTGCTAAGTCAGCTGGATGTAATTTTTGAAGCTTTTTATATGGAATAGCTAACTTTAAGTTATCATTAATCATTTCTAAAGACTCAACATCTTCCCACATAATAACTTTTTCTTGAAACTTTTCTTTAAAAACTTTAGCTAATAATTTTCCTAGTCCCTCTAATCCATTACGTCTAAACTTTACTATCTTTCCAGTTTCAACAGCTATTACCCTAAACTCACCTGCTATTTTTACTATTCTTAAATCATCAACCTTAACTACTTTTTTCCCATTTATATCTACTATTTTTCTATCTAATAAATTTTGAGATAAAAGATAGCTATAATTTCTAGGTAATATCTCTCTACTACCCCTTATTTGTATTTTAAATTTCCCATTATCTTTTTGGTAAAAATCTATATTTTTAAACTCATAATCAAATATGACTCCATCTCTCTTTACTTTATATCCTATAATTCTTGGATAACCATCCTCTGTAGTTACATAAACATCCTTTAAAACTCCTAGGACTTCATTGAATTCATCATATATCTTCTTATTGATTATGTTACTGTATAAAAACATTGTTAATTTGTTCATCCAGCTCTCCTCCTTTTTAATTTTAAAAAAATTTTAAAATTAAATTTGATTTTTAAGAAAAGGAGAAGTATATTATAAGTTTAATCTAATCTAGAAAATAACTTCCCTCTTTTCTTATAATATTTAATTTAAAATTGCACCTATCTTCTCGAGGGCTATCTTCCATTTAGTTTCACCACCTATAAATAAAAAATTACATAACTCTCTAATTTATTATATTATATAAACTCTAAAATGCAACGTTTTGTCAATATTTAAATAAAATTATTTCATTTCTCATTTGACTTTATTACTTCATCATGATAAAGTATTGATGTAATAAATCGAAAGGAGAAAGATATGAAAAAGTTATTATTTATATTAATTAGCATAGTAATTTTATCTATTCTTATTTTTGGTTGTTCCTCAAAGAAAATAGAAACTAAAAAGGATAGTAATACAGTGATTATAGGAATAGATGACACTTTTGTTCCTATGGGTTTTAAAAATGAAAAAGGGGACATAGTTGGTTTTGATGTTGATTTAGCAAAAGAAGCTTTTAAGCGTATGAATTTAAAAGTTATTTTCCAACCAATAGATTGGTCAATGAAAGAAACTGAACTTACTAATGGAAATATAGATTTAATTTGGAATGGATATACCATGACACCTGAAAGAGAAAAAAAAGTTGCATTTACAAATTCATACTTGAAAAATAGACAAGTTATAGTTACCCTTTCTAATTCTAATATAAATACTTTAAAAGATTTAAAAGGAAAAACTGTAACTACTCAAGATGGTTCTAGCTCTCTTGATACCTTATTTGAAAATCCAGAACTAACTAAATCCTTTAAAAATGGAGAGCCTGTACTTTTTGATAGCTTTAATGATTGCTTTATGGATTTAGAAGCTGGAAGAAGTGACGCAGTTGTTTGTGATGAAATTCTTGCTCAGTATTATATTTTTAAAAATGACCCTAGTAAATTTCATGTTCTTACTGAAGACTTAGGGGAAGAAAGTTATAGCATAGGACTTAGAAAAAATTCTAATTTAATAGACCCTTTAAATAAAACTTTAGAAGATATGAAAGAGGATGGGACTATAGCTAAAATATCTAATAAATGGTTTGGAAAAGATTTAGAGAAATAAGGAGGTATTAACTTTGAATTATATTATTACTTTAATGCCCTCAATAATAGAAGGCTTAAAAAATACATTAGGTGTTTTTATATTAACACTACTTTTATCTATTCCTTTAGGAATAATAGTTGCAATACTTAGATTATCAAATATTAAAATAGTAAACTTTATATCATCTTTATATGTTTTAGTTATGCGTGGAACCCCTTTATTATTACAACTAATATTTATATTTTTTGGACTACCAATAATAGGAGTTAGCATAGATAGATTCCCAGCTGCCATAATAGCATTCACCTTAAATTACGCAGCTTATTTTGGCGAAATATTTAGGTCTGGTATAAAAGATATTGATAAAGGACAATTTGAAGCAAGTAAAATCCTAGGTCTTTCAAAATGGTTTACCTTTAAAAAGATAATTCTTCCTCAATCATTTAAAAAGACTTTGCCTTCAATTGCTAATGAAGTTATTACCTTAGTTAAAGATACATCCTTAGTTTATGTAGTTGGCATAGGTGAACTTTTAAGAGCTGGTAAAATTGCAAGTAACAGAGATGCTTCTCTCCTTCCCTTGTTTTTAATAGGCATAATATATCTACTGTTAATAGGAATTCTAACTAAAATATTTAATAGGTTAGAGAAAAAATATTCATATTATAATTAGGAGGATTAAAAATGATAGAAATAAAAAACTTAGAGAAATCCTTTAAGGGTAATAAAATATTAGAAAACATCTCCTTCACTCTTAAGGAAGGAGAAATATTAACCTTACTAGGCCCCTCTGGAGCTGGTAAAACAACAATACTTAGAATTTTAAATGGACTTGAAACCTGTGACTTTGGAGATATAACCTTAGATTCTTTAAAAATTTGCGAAAAGGGAATATATAAAGATTCCAAAGCCCAAAAGGAAATTCACAAAAAAATAGGACTAGTATTTCAAACCTTCAATCTTTTTCCTCATATGAATATTTTAGAAAACTTAATTTTAGCTCCAATGCACACTCTAAACCTTTCTCTAGAAGAGGCTACTAAAAAAGCATTGCAAATTCTTTCTAGACTTTCTTTAGAAGATAAAGCTAGATCTTACCCTTGCGAACTGTCAGGTGGGCAAAAACAAAGAGTTGCCATTTCTAGAGCTTTAATGTTAAACCCTAAATATATATGTTTTGATGAACCTACCTCAGCCTTAGACCCATCTTTAACTAAGGATGTTTCAAATATTATAAAATCCTTAGCTAAGGAAAATATTGGAGTATTAATAATAACTCATGATATGGAATTTGCAAAAGAGGTCTCTTCAAGAATTATAAAATTAGATTCTGGAAAAATATTAGAGGATATACCTTCAAAAGAATTTTGGATCTAATAATCCACTTAACTTTTTAAATTTTATTTTTAGTCTATTATTACCTCAAAAAATAAGGGAATGTATCAAAATTACTTAAGCAAAACTTATAAATAGTATAAAGAGAATTACTAGACTTTGACTTTCACTTAGAATCTAGTAATTCTCAGAATCTGTTTATAAGTTTTATTATTAACTCTTGATACAGTCCCTTATAGAAATTCTATTTTTCTTAAAAGTTAAAACTATATAAAAACCTAAAATACATAATATTAGCTCACTAATTATAGCACCATTTAAAAATCTAACTCCTAATAATTCTAAGGAGTTTTCTATTATTATAAAAGCTAAGGTCACCCCTAAAAATACTATCCCTTTTTTATCAGAATGGTTTTCCTTTTTAAAAAGTATTAAAGAGCTTAATATAGCTACTAAAAAAAGAATATATATGGATTTAAGTAAAATTTGTTTTTCCGTTGTAATTACGTAACCATATTCCCAAGACATCTTAAAAAAAGGTTTAAAAATAGTTATGACTCCAATATAAAATCCTGTTAATACTATTGGTGCAAATTTAAAAAACTGAAAATTTATCTTGTCACTTCTAAGTAAAATATAAAAGGCTATTAATGCCATTAAAGGAATATATATTATATCTAAAAAACCTACATATTTAAATAAACTTATATACCTTTGATCACTTACTAAAGCTAGTGCTATTAAGGATACGATTCTTATAATTTGCAACAAAAAAGCTATACCTATTATATTTTTTATTTTTTTAGGTGAATACCTATAATTTTCTACTAAATTACTTATAGTAATGAAAATTATAAGAAACAATACTGTGTAATAAATAAATGTTTGATTCATAATTCCTCCTAATTTATTTCTCACCTATCTTGTTTACATATTAAATCTCATTACTATAAGTTATTATTTATATTACTTATTTATTCCTAAAACTTGTATTCCATCTTTAATACATTGAACTCTTAATGGGAAATCTGGCCCTCTCTCTCCATCTATATCTGTAACTATTTCCTCATCAGATTCTATAAGAAGCTCATCTGTTCTTATATACTCAATTCTAGAATCCTCTAAATGTTCTCCCTTTAATACCTTTATAAACATAGGTATTAATTCTGGAATATGACAAGCCTTAAATATAACTATATCTAAAAGCCCATCCTGAACCTTAGCCTTAGTTGCTAATTTAAAGTTTCCTGCTGTTTGACCATTAAACACAAGCATTAAATATATAGGCTCATTAAATACCTTGCCATTAGCAGTTATTTTAACATCTAGTTTTCTAAAGTTAGGTAATTCTTCTAAACCTTTTAAATAATATGCTAATTTACCTATTGTATTTTTTAAATTTGTATCTGTTTTTTGAGATACATCAGTAAACAATCCTGTAGATAATACATTTACAAAGTAATTATCATTTACCTTACCTAGGTCTACTCCAACTGCATAAGAATCTAATATTTGCTCAACACATGCACCTGCATCTTGAGGCATACCTAAATGTTTTGCAAAGTCATTTGCTGTTCCTACAGGAATAATTCCTATTGGAATTTCTATTCCTCTTTTTTTCATAGCATTTACAACAGTGTCTATAGTTCCATCTCCACCTGCAATCAGTATGTATTCATAAGTAGAATCTACTATATCTAGAGCATTTATTACATCTACTCCCCTTTGAATTCTATAGGGAACTATAGTATATCCCTTATCTTGATGCATAGTGATTATTTTATCAAGTTCCTTTAAAATAGCATTCTCTCCCGAATATGGGTTATATATAAATCTTACTTTCTTCAATGTCTTACCCTCCACTTTTAATTACTTACTATAAATAAATTAAATTGATATTTCTTTCAATTAATGGTATCATTTTTAATATATTATACAAACCCTACAATATTATAAAATTATATCATTTGTTAATCCTATTGTCGATAATGCTGTATAAGTAATTACATTTTGACTTATACTAAAAATTATGCAATAATATCTATGTTTTAACTTTTTATTCACAATTAGTCCAAAGTTATTTTGTTCTAAGATATATTTAATTTTGGGATTTACATTAATATAATTTTATTATTGTTAATATTTTTATTAGGAGTGATTATATGAGAAAAAGTAGTATACCAAATATATTTACTTTTATAAACCTATCTTTTGGTATATTATCATTATTAGCAACATTTAAATCAGAGTATTTATTAGCAGCAATATTTATACTTCTTGCTGGATTAGTTGATAGATATGACGGAAGAGTTGCTCGTTATTTAAATGTTTCTAGTGATCTTGGTAAGGAACTAGATTCTTTAGCGGATTTAGTATCATTTGGTGTGGCACCATCAGTATTAACTTTTGTATTTTATAATTTTGAATCTTTAGGTCCTATGGGAATTATAGGTTATGCATTATTACTTTGCTTCCCTATTTGTGGAGCTTTCAGATTAGCTAGATACAATGCAACTGAATTTGACGGTGTATTTAGAGGAGTACCTATAACTATTGCTGGAGCTGTTGTTGCTTTATTTATTTTATTATCAATAAAGTTTACTTTAAATATTTTATTCCCAGTAGTAATTTTAGTTGTATTCTCTTACTTAATGGTTAGTAATTTACAATTAAAGAAATTTTAACAAAAAATCCTATTAAAGAATTTTCTTTAATAGGATTTTTTATTATTTATTCTTCTTCCTCTCTATTAGAGTTTTCAAAAAGTAAGTCCTGCTCTACTTCAGTTTGGATTATATCCTTTGAAGCCTTTTCCATTATAAATTTAGATTTAAGTTTTATATACTTAATATAAGCTTCTTCATTATCCTTAATGACCTCTAAAATAGAATCTATTATCTTTCCCATTTCATCAACTCTATCTAAGGCATCATCTAAATCTCTCTTTCTAACTTTAGATATATTATTTAATTCTCCAGCAGCTCCAACTAAAAGTCTATAAGTATTAGCATAACTACTTAAAACAACACTTAAATTATTAACTTCTTTAAAATGTTTTCTAAAAATCTCGATTTGTCCCATTTAAAAGTCTCCTCTTTAATACTAACATTCATTTAAAAGTCTAAAGTATCCTTGAGGGAATCTACATAAAGGACAATTCATTGGAGCTTCCTTTCCTTCATGGATATATCCACAATTTGTACATACCCATTTCACAGGTTCTTTTGATGAATATAAACTTTTTGATTTAATCTTATCATAAAAGTCCATATATCTTTCATTATGAGATTCCTCTACCTCTCTAAGTTCCTTAAAAAAGTCTGCTATTTCCTCATAGCCTTCACTACGTGCTGTTTCTTCAAACTCTTTATATATTTCTTTAAATTCATCACTTTCCCCCATAGCTGCTACCATAAGGTTATCTGCTATATCTCCTACATTACCTAAAAATCTTCTAAAAACTTCTCTAGCATGAGCATATTCATTCTTAGCAGTTTCATCAAAGATATCTGCTATCCAATGTTGTTCTTCCTCTCTTGCCTCTTCAGCAAATAAATTATATTTTGTTCGAGCACGACATTCTCCTGCAAAGGTTTTGTAAAGATTTTTTTCAGTTTGAGATCCTTTTAAACTTTTCATATTAACTCCATATTTTATATTATTTATATTCTATAATATGAAAGTTTTTTCCTATTCATCACACATAAATAATATATCTGATCCATCTTTACCCTTACTGCTTAAATTTACCTTTCTTCCCCATAAAATATTTATATACTTTAAGGTTTTCTTTGCATAATTAGCTTCTAATTCTCTTCCATCAAAAACATGCTCTAAATTTAAAGTCATATCTTTTTTATTTAGCTCCCTAACTCTAATATGTGGAATAGAACTTACACCACATTCATCTGCAATAAGATTCCTAATACTCTTCCATCCTAAATCATCAGAAACTTCCTCTACAACATAATCAAATCCCTTTTTAACATACTGGAATAAATTAAGTTCTTCACAAAGCTCCCTAGTTAAATATTTTCTTATAAAAGAATTATCTCTTTCTAATGCTCTTACTTCAAAGATCTTTTCTCTGCCATACCTTTTTTCTATATCCTGAAAAATTCTAAAACCTATATAGTAAGGGTTAAGTCCATAGGAAACAGGAGCCACAACATCATTATGTCTTTTTAAAAACTCTAAATGAAGTCCCTGTGGTAAATTTAACTTTTTCAAAATATTATAATGCCAATAACTTGCCCAGCCTTCATTCATTATCTTAGTCTCTATTTGTGGTAAAAAGTATAAGCTCTCTCTTCTAACTATTTTTAGAATATTTTTTTCCCACTCTTCTAAATTACTATAGTCTATTATAAACTGAATAATATCATCATCTGGATTAAGTGGAATTTTACTTATATCAGGAGGAAGTATTTCTTCCATAGAGTCTAAAATACCCCTATTTTCTTTTTTCTTATTAAATATCTCTAATACTCTTTTTCTCTGCTCATCTTGAGACTCCCTCTTTTCACCTATAACCCTTGGCACTTGATATCTTATGGAATGAGCAGAATCTAATATTCTTTCAACTTGGCTATAACCTATACTTGGATCATTTATATATCCTCTTATAGTATCTGCATCTAGCTTAAACATTTCTAAAGCATTATTTGCATCTGTTCCCTCTTTAAACAACCTATTATTTTTAAAGAAATCATTATGACCATATACATGAGCCATAGTTAATATTTGAAGCAATAAAGTGTTATCCTTCATTAAATAAGCTAGGCAAGGATTAGAATTTATAACCATCTCATATGGTAATCCTGTCATATTTAATGAATATAAGGTTTTATTCTTTTCATAAGCCTTACCATAACTCCAATGTGGATATTTAGAAGGCATTCCTACATATGCTTCATAACTTAGCATTTCATTATAGCCTATAATTTCATATTCCTGAGGATAATAATCTAACCCTTCACTCTTTGCTATTTCTTCTATCTTATTGTTCCATCCTTCTAAATCTTTTAAATTATAATCCATATTTAAAGCCCCTTATCTTAAAACTCTCATTCCTTATTTTCTTCCTGTAGTTCTTCAGATAGCATATATTTTATAGCATTCCACAGATCCTTCTTTTCCTTTACAGTTACAGAGACAAAATTTTTCTTACTTATTTCTTTTTTAAATCTGTAGAACATTGTAGTGGAATAAGTAGATGGTAAAAGCTCTATATATCCAAACATATTACTTAGATCTGAAATTTCATTTACAGCTTCCATAGCCTTTTCATTATCCTCACTCCAGTTATCGCCGTCTGAAGCATAGAAAGGATATATATTCCAAACTCCTGGGTTATACTTTTCTTTTATTAAATCTATGGCAGCATTTATTCCTGAAGATATATACGTTCCTCCAGATTCCCCTTTGTGGAAAAACTCATATTCATTAACATTCTTAGCTGTAGTAGTATGAGATATGAATTCAAAGGCTACATTATTATATTTTCTCCTTATAAACCTAGATAAAACAAAGAAAAAGGATCTAGCTAAATATTTTTTAGTGTTATCCATAGAACCTGAAACGTCCATTATAAAAATCATTACAGCATTGCTTTCTTTTTTAGGATGTTTTTTCACTTTATAATATCTTAAGTCATCTTCTCTAAAAGGAAATCTTCCTATTTCCGCTTCTTCTCCTATTTCACGCAATGCTCTTTTTTTTCCTTGTTTTCTAGCTATTTTACACATAACAGTTTTTTTCTTTGCAAGCCTTGGTCTTACACCATATTTTTGATATCCTCTTTTTTTAGCTGCACTTTCAACTATTATTTCAGAGTACTTCTTCCTATCTAAGTTAGGTAAATCAAGATCCTCAACTATATAATCCATAAGTTCCTCTAAGGTTATCTCAGTTTCATATATATCCTTTCCTTCCTGATTTCCTGCTTTATTATTAGAAATAGCTTTTCTCTTATCACTAGAAATTCTATCCCCTCGTCTTTCTTCTCCAGTACCTGTTGTTACCCCTTTATTATTTGCACCATAAATAAATTGATATTCCTTTATTCCTCTAATAGGAATTTTATATTTTTTATTTTTAGTCTCTCCAATTATGCTCTCCTCTGAAAGTATATCTCCTAAATTTTCTCTAATAGATTTTTCTACTAACTGCCTGTGACGTCTTCTATCCTCTATAGATCTATCATGTTCTACATGGTTTTCTGCTTGATCTCTAAATATGGCCATATTTTAATCCTTCCATAGGTTATTAGCTGCATATTTTAATATTACATCGCAGCAATGTGGGCAATAACCATTTTTCTCCATTTGATTTACCATTGAATTATACTTTCTATCTTGATCTTTATCTCTTACTCTAGATTTAGTTATTATTCTTGATAAATCTTTAACTGAAGCTGTTAGTTTCTTTTCAATAGCTTCTTTTAATGGTTCATAAGATCTATAGTCCATTTTTCCGCCACTTCTAACTATATAAAACATATATGATGTTACATCTGCCCTAAATCCCTTGGAAGAAGATTCTGATATTCCTATTTGTTCCTCTATACTTCTCATAAATTCTTCATCTGGCTCTAACTCTTCACTAGTTGAAGAATCCTTAAGTTTTGTTTTATTTACATAAGCCTCTGCATTATCTATATAATTATTAAATAAACTTTCTGCTTGCTCCTTAAAAGAGTGAATAAATGCCTTTGTAATTTCTTTTTCAAGAATCTTATTATATTCTTTTCTTATGGTATCTTGAATATATCCTAAATATTTCTTCTTATCCTCTTGAGATATATCCATATCCTTAACAGATTTTATTATACTTTCCATAACGCTTAATGGATTTATACACTTATGCTCTGCATTTGATAGAGCATTATCTATTGCTTTTATAATAAATCTTGTTGAAATTCCCTTCATGCCTTCCATGGTTCCAGCTTCTTCTTTTAACTCTAAAACATCAATTCTCTTTGTTGTTCCCTTTTCAACAATTTCCTCTCCATTATAAAGTTTAAGTTTAGTAATTGGATCAACTTTCATAGAAGGAAGCAATCTTGTTAATATAGCAAACATTGAAGCAATTTCCATGGTATGAGGAGCTATATGAGCATCAAAATTAGATTTCTTTAATATTTTTTCATAAATTTTAATTTCTTCACTAAGCTCTAAACAATATGGAACTTCAATTTTTACTATTCTATCTAAGATTGCTTCATTAGTATGATCTGATTTAAATTTATTCCACTCAGCTTCATTAGAGTGAGCTATTATAAGTCCATCAAAATAAATCATTGATCCCTTACCTGGTGAAGGAATAGATTTTTCTTGAGTTGCAGTTATTATGGTGTGTAAATATTCCACATCATTTTTAAATACTTCAATAAATTCAACTAACCCTCTATTACCAACATTAAATGCACCGTTTAATGAGAATATCCTTGGATCATCCTCTGGATACATGTCCATTTTAGAAATATCAATAGATCCTGTTAAAATTGAGGTATCTTGGTTATTAGGATCTACTGGAGGTACAACTCCAATTCCTTTCCTAGAACGAATTGAGAAATTCTTTGTTGAAACTGGGAATTTTTCATATTCTCCACCAAATTCATTTAATAATCTATACTTACAAACTGGACATAAATCTCCTTCAATCTCAACACCTAACATATCCTCAAATTCTTTTCTTAAATGTTTAGGTATTAAATGTAGTGGCTCTTCATGCATAGGACATCCATCTAAAACATATACTGGCGGTGCTGTTTCTAAAACCCTTTTAATTGATTCTACTAAAGAGGATTTACCAGCTCCCACAGGTCCTACTAAGTATAATACTTGTCTTGCTTCTTCTCCCCTCATTGAAGCTGAATGAAAATAATTCATTAATTTCATAACAACTGTATCAATTCCATAAAAATCTTCTTTAAAAAAGTTATATCTCTTTATTTTTTCATTACCATATATCTTTTTAATTTTTGCATTTTCCTCAGGTCTTAATATTTCAAAGCCCTTATCCATAATAAGATCATAGATCCTTTTATGAGAAAGTTTTGCAACATCAGGATTATTTTTTACAATTTCTAAATAATCAAGAAATGTTCCCTTAAACTTCTGCTTATTATGTTTTTCCCTATCACTTTTTATAAACTCTTTAAAATCCATTGTAATCCCTCCTTTACCCTAAATATATTCCTTATCTATTATGTTCTATGACAAAATATCCTTATAAAACAAAAAAGAAATTAGTAAAACTAATTTCTTTTTCCATACTTTTCATAATCTCTTAAAGTTGTAAGAATAAAAGGGCCATACTTTGTTATTTTCTGCTCTCCAAAACCCCTAATATTTTTTAAATCCTCTTTACTTTTAGGATTTTTATTTATTATCTCCATAATCATTGAATCTGTAAAAACTATGTATGGTTTTACTCCTTCTCTTCTTGATATATCTTTTCTTAAAATACGAAGCTTCTTGAAAAGTTCTAAATCCATGCACATGCTTTCTTCATTATTATTAACCTCTAAAAGTACCTTTTCTTCTCCCTTTAATATTCCTATAGATTTTCTATTTAACTTTAGCATAGAATATGTTCCTTCTTTTCTCTCTAAAGCCTTAATAGATAAAAGCTCCTTTATTATGTCCTTTATATACTTACTTGTATATTCTTTCATTATTCCAAAGGTTGAAAGCTCATATAGCTTATATTTTTCAATCTTTGGCCCATGAATCCCCCTTAAAATATCTATTAAAACACTTTCTCCAAAGGCTTCCTTTGTTCTATATATACATGATAATATTTTTTGTGCCTCTAATGTCATATCTATTAAATCACTATTTTTTAAGCAGTTAGTACAATTATTGCAATACTTTATGGAATTTTCCTCTCCAAAATAATCTAAAATATATTTTCTAAGACACTTATCATAATTACAAAACTCTATTATTTTTTCTAGTTTTTTAAGTTCTATAGTTCTTCTAGATATTTCTGTAGTTGAACTTATCAAATAATCCATAACCCTTATATCTTGCTCTGAATAAAGGAGATAACACTTAGCTAAGCTTCCATCTCTTCCTCCACGGCCTATTTCTTGATAATAATTTTCTATACTTTTTGGAAATGTTGAATGTATTATAAACTTAACATCAGGCTTATCAATTCCCATACCAAAAGCATTTGTGGCAATCATAACCTTAAAATTATCATTTAAAAACTCTTCTTGGTAATAATTTTTTTCCTTATCTTTTAAGGATCCATGATATTTCCCTACACTTTTCCCTCTATAAAGCATATGTTTATAAAGTTCTTCAACTTCATTTTTAGTTGAGCAATAAATTATTCCTGACTCTTCCTCATGTTCACTTATAATTTCACTTATAATTTCTAATTTATCAACTTCTTTTAATACATTTATCTCCAAATTATCTCTACTAAAGCTACCCTTATAAATAAAGGGATTATAAAGACCTAAAAGTTCAATGGAATCCTTCATAACTATCTCTGTAGCCGTAGCTGTAAAGGCTGTAATAATTGGTCTTTTCTTTAAATTACAAATAAATGGTTTTATCTTGCTATAACTTTTTCTAAAGTCATGTCCCCACATTGATACGCAGTGAGCTTCATCAACTACAATTTGTGCAATATTAGCTTTTTCTATATTATCTAAAAAATATCTATTTTCTAATCTCTCAGGTGATACATAAAGAAGCTTAAATTCTCCTTTTATGAATTTCCTAATTATATTTTTAACCTCTTCAAAGTCATTTCCTCCACTTATATAAGCAGCATTAATTCCTAAGGAATTTAAGTTATCAACTTGATCCTTCATAAGAGATATTAAGGGAGAAATAACAAGTGTTGTTCCTTTAAAAATATAAGCAGGTATTTCATAACATAAAGATTTTCCTCCTCCAGTAGGCAATATACAAAATACATCCTTTCCACTTAAAATCTTATCTATTACCTCCTGTTGCCCTTTTCTAAATTCCCTATATCCAAAAATATTATTTAATACCTCAAATTCTCTTCTCATATCCTTCTCCTAAAATTACTACTTATCTAACTTATATAAAATTAAGACCATATCTAAACTAAGCATATGTAAAATAAAATTTATGCCTATGTAAAATTATTCTTTAATTAAAATAGTCCTTAAATTATAAATATTATACTATAAAATAAACTCTAAATAAAAAAGAGATTCTCTAACTTAAGAACCTCTTTTTGATTATTTCATATTTTAAGTTTAATATTCAAAATTTCTTATTTACTAAGAATATTTAAAAATTCCTTGCTTTTTTCTCTTATATTATCACTATTTAACAAAGCAGATATGACAGCTACCCCATCTAGATTTTCTAAAATATCCTTATTTAAGTTATAAGGAGTTATACCTCCAATTCCATAAAGTGGAATATCAGAAACAGATTTTATCTCTCTTAAGGTTTCTAAGGTCATTAATGTTGCATCATCTTTACTATTAGTTGAAAACAAAGCTCCAACACCTAAGTTATCTGCTCCCTCTTTTATAGCTTTTAAAGCTTCCTCTTTATTATGAACAGTAACACCTATAACTGCATCCTTTGGCATTATTTCTCTTGCTATGGAAACTTCCATATCATCTTGTCCTATATGAACTCCATTAGCTTTTACTGCTAAGGCTACATCTATTCTATCATTTACTAAGAATAATGCTCCAAAATCATCACAAAGCTTTTTTAACTCCTTAGCTTCCTTACACATTTCTTTAGTTTTTTTATTCTTTGCTCTATATTGAACAATGGATACCCCTCCAATTAAAGCTTCCTTTGTTTTTTCTAAAAGCTCATTAAAAGGAATTCTATAGTCTGTTACTAAATATAATTTTTTCGTATCTTTATTACTCATAAATAACCTTCTCTCTTTCCTTTATTGTTTCATCATTAATAATTGAAAGTTCATCTAAAAGATTATGCTTAAATGTCATTAACCCTTCTTTTTCTCTTAATCTTTCCTCAGCTAATTCTCCACATATTCCCCATGAAGCTACTGCTTTAACCACTTCTTTAAATCTTAAATCTTTATGGTCATAAAAACTTAAAGCTAGTGTTAATAAAGATCCTAACATACATCCAGTACCTGTAATTTTACTCATTTTATAAGTTCCATTTTTAACACTTGCACTTTCTTCTCCATTAGTTATAAAATCAACCACTCCAGAAACAACTACTATAAGATTTCTTTCTCTTGCATATTCCTTTATCTTATTTTTTGTATTTTCACTTAAAGAATCATCAAAGGAATCTATTCCAATTGAATTTGAAGTTTCACCTATAAGGGTTTTTATTTCAGCTAAATTACCCTTTATAAGTGAAGGCTCTCCCTCTAGTATTAATTTTTTAGCAAAATCTTTTCTAAGTTTTGATGCTTGTACACCTACTGGATCTAAAACAGAGGGAATTCCTTTTTCCTTTGCTATTTTCATAGAAATCATTGATGACTCCATTTGGTAAGGTTCTAAAGTTCCTATATTAACTAATAATCCATTAGCCATTTTTGTTATCTCTTTCAATTCATCATGATGAGTAGCCATAAGAGGTAAGCCTCCATAATTAATGGTTACTTGTGCTAAATCATTAACTGTAACATAATTAGTTATCATATGTATTAAAGGATTTTCTCTTTTTAAAACTTCCATTTTTATTCCTCCTAGTAAAATTTATAGAAATGATGTGTTGGTCCAACACCCTTTCCAAGTTCAAAGCCATTTTTTATAGCACCTGTAATATATTCTTTTCCACCTCTCACAGAATCAACTATATTCATTCCCTTTGATAAATTAGCTGTAATAGCTGATGATAAGGTACATCCTGTTCCATGAGTATGCTTTGTATTTATTCTCTCTTCATTAAAAAGAATAAAATTTTCACCATCATATAAAATATCTGTGGCCTCTCCTTCTAAATGTCCACCCTTAATTAAAACATTTTTTGCTCCTAATTTTTTAAGATCACAGGCTGCCTTTTTCATATCTTCTATTGTAATTATTTCTCTACCTAATAATTCTTCTGCCTCTGGTAAATTTGGAGTTATCAAAGTAGATATAGGTATTAACTTTTCTATTAAAGTATTTTTTGCATCATCTGATAAAAGCTTAAATCCACTTTTTGAAATCATAACAGGATCTAATACTATTTGAGGCAATTTTTCTACTCTTCCTAGAGCATTACTTATGGCTTTTATTGATTCAATTTTAGATACCATACCTATTTTTATGGCACCTACTTCTATATCATTAAAAATAACATCTATTTGTTTTTCTATTATTTCAGGAGTAACATCCATTATTCCAAAAACTCCTTGAGTATTCTGAGCTGTTATGGCAGTTATTATACTCATTCCGTAAACTCCATTAGCAGAAAAAGTTTTTATATCAGCCTGTATTCCTGCTCCCCCTGAACTATCTGACCCTGCAATTGTTAATGCATTAAATAATTTACTCATATTTTTCACTCCTTCTAAAAAAGAAAAGCATATACAGCCCTAAGGCTATATATGCTTTAAAATCAATTTAAATATATGTGTCTCTTGGGCTTCCCTACGCTGGTATTAACCAGATCAGGTTAAAGGGTCAAGAAATTTCATTTCTAATCTCAGCCAGACACTACTGGCACCCCTAGCTATTTTTTATGCTATTTTCTAATCCAAATGATATCATAGTCACCCTTCTTTTTCAACATACCTTTTTTGAATTTTTTTAATTTAAGGATTATAATCTTAAATATATGATGAAGCTTAGGAGGATATTTTATGGTTAGCTTAGTTTTAGAAGGAGGAACTTTTCGTCCTATTTTTAGTGCAGGAGTTATGGATGCTCTTCTTGATAATAATATAATATTTCCTTATTGTATTGGAGTTTCAGCAGGAATAACTAATGGTTTTTCATATTTTTCTAATCAAAAAGGAAGAAATATTGAAATATTAAAAAAATATAGAAATGATAAGAGATATTTAAGTATTTCTAACTTCTTTAAGTGTAGAAGCATCTTTGGTTTAGATTTTGTATTTGATGAATTAGCAAATAAACTCTTCCCTTATGATTTTAATGCACTTTCAAATTATAAGGGAAAAGTTTTAGTAGGTGTTACAAATGCTAACACAGGAAAAACAGAATACTTAGATGGAAAAGTTAAAGATGAAAAATATATGGCTTTAAGAGCAACTTGCGCTATTCCTATACTTTTCCCAGCAATAAAAATAAATGGAAATGAATATTATGATGGTGGACTATTAGATCCTATTCCAATAAAAAAAGCTATAGCAGATGGGAATGAAAAACATTTAATAATTCTTACTAGACCTAAAAGTTATAGAAAAACTTTAGGAAAAAGTAATAAGTTAGCATCTAAAATAGTGGGACGTAAATACCCTAATTTAAAAGATACATTTTTATCAAGACATATAAAATATAATGAAACAGTAAAATTTTGCGAAGAATTAGAAAGAGCTGGTAAGGCGATTATAATAAGACCAAATGAAGATGAAGCTATTGAAAGTTTTGAAAAAGATGTAACTAAATTAGAAGAGGCTTATAACTATGGATATAATGCCTGCATAAAAAACTTAGAAAAAATAAAGGCTTTATTTTAATATTAAGCTCTATTTTAAATCTTAAAGTATATTTTAAAATTATTTTTACCATAACTAAAAGAGACTACATAAAAAATTTCATGTAGTCTCTTTTAGTAAATAAAATTAAATTTATCTTTAAAGTCTTTTGCAACTTTCTCTTTCTATTAGTTTTACAGGTAAAACTATTTTCTTAGCTATTTCTCTTCCTGTTCTCATTCTCTCTAAAAGTGTCTCAACGGCAATACTTCCCATATGATCTGTAAAAACTTTTATTGTTGTCAAGGAAGGTGTCAAAAATTTAGCAGTACATATATCATCAAAACCTAATATACTTATATCCTCTGGTATTCTTAATCCTTCTTCAAATATTGCTTTGTAGGCTCCTATGGCCATAGGATCACTAGCTATAAAAAATGCTGTAGGAAGATCCTTCTCTTTTAATACCTTCTTCATAAGTTCATAACCATGCTCTGGTAAAAATCTTCCCTTTAGAACCCACTTTTCTTTATAGTTACCCATTTTCTCCATATATTCTTTAAAGGTTTTCTCTCTGTAATTTACCTTTCTTATGGACTCATTGCCATTATGTGGAATTGATTCACCACCTAAATATCCAATATCTTTATGTCCTAAGGATGTTAAATAATCTAAGCAAAGATTTACTCCATACTTAAAATCTACTACCACTGAATCGTATTTCCACTCTTCTGGAGAAGAATCTACAAAAATTATGTTCTTTGATAACTTTTCCATTAAGCTTATCTCTTCTTCTTCAAATATTCCAATAGCCAATATTCCATCTAAATCCCTATATTCTCTTGTTCCTTCATTAATTATCTTTTGAAAATCTATTGGTTTAAATTTAATTTTTTCTTCATTACACTTTTTCTCAACAGCCATTCTTATTGAAAGAAAATATGGATCGTTTAATTCCTGTATTTCTGTGTACCAATAAACTATTCCTATGGTGTAATTTTTTATTTTATTTTTTCTTTCTTTTACTGGTACATAATTTAACTCTTCAGCTATTTCCATTACTTTTTTTCTTGTTTCTTCAGATACGTTAAGCGTTTCATCTAAATTTAAAACTCTAGATACAGTAGCTATTGAAACTCCAGCACCCTTTGCAATATCTTTAATAGTAGCCACATAATCACTCCTTACTTTTCTTATTTTATATTATATATTTTTTTACTAAAATTTTCTAACCTTTTCTTTGTATAATATATAAAATTTAACTAAACAAATATAAAATAATACTTTCTTTATTATTTTTTAACAAATTTCCCTTGTTTTATTTCCATTTTATGTTATAATTTACTTAAAATTACAATAAAGTTTTAAGGTAAAATAGGGAGGACTTATTATGAAAAAGAAAGGTTTAGCACTAATTTTAATTTCAGCTTTAACTATGGGTACTTTAGTTGGTTGTGGTGGAGGTTCAGGCTCTACTGGATCATCTGGTGATACACCAAAAGAAAACGATTCACCTAAGATAGGAGCTACAATTTATAGTTTTGAAGATAACTTCATGTCATACCAACGTAGAAATATAGAAAAACTTTGTAATGGAAAAGCCGAGTTATTAATGAATGACTCTCAAAATAATCAATCTAAGCAAATAGAACAAGTAGATACTATGATAGCTAAGGGTGTTGATATTCTTGCAATAAACTTAGTTGACCCTAAATCTGCTCCTACTGTAGTAGATAAAGCTAAGGCAGACAACTTACCAGTAGTATTCTTTAATAAGGAACCAGACGAAGCTGTTATGCAAAGCTACGATAAGGTTTGGTATGTTGGTACAACTTCTGAAGAATCAGGAATAATCCAAGGGGAAGTAATGGCAGAAGGTTGGAAAGCTAATCCTACTTGGGACAAAAATGGTGATGGAAAAATACAATATGTAATGCTTAAAGGAGAACCTGGTCACCCTGATGCAGAAGCTCGTACAAAATATTCTATTGAAACAATAAACAAGGCAGGTATAGAAACTGAAGAGTTAGCAATGGATACAGCTATGTGGGACTCAACTAAAGCTACTGAAAAAATGGATGCTTGGATTGCTAAAAATGGTGACAATATAGAAATGGTAATCTGTAATAATGACGGAATGGCTTTAGGTGCTATTTCTTCTCTTGAAAAAGCAGGATATTTAGATGGAACTCCTGAAAAGTTCATTCCAATATATGGTGTTGATGCTATTCCTGAAGCTTTAGATAAAATCAAAGCTGGTAAAATGGCTGGTACAGTATTAAACGATGCCAAGAACCAAGCTCAAGCTCTAGTGGATTCTTGTATGAATTTAGTAAATGGAAAAGAGATAACTGAAGGAACTAATTGGAAACTTGATGATAAAAAATCAATCCGTGTTCCATATGTAGGAATAACTAAGGACAATATAAACGTTGCTGAGGATTCATATAAATAATTTATAAAAAATAAAGGGGCTATATCAAAATTAATTTTGATATATGCCCTTAATAAAACAGGAGGTAAAAAAAGATGAAAGACTCTTCAAACCTGTTAGAAATGCGAAATATCTCTAAAGAATTCCCAGGGGTTAAAGCCTTAGATAATGTAACCTTAAAAGTAAAAAAAGGTTCTGTACATGCATTAATGGGAGAAAATGGTGCTGGTAAATCAACCTTAATGAAATGTCTATTTGGTATATATCACCCTAATTCAGGAGAAATTTTTATTTCTGGCCAAAAGGTACAATTTAAAAATTCAAAACACGCCCTAGATAATGGAGTATCTATGGTTCACCAAGAACTAAATCAAGTTAGAGAAAGAAATGTTATGGATAATCTTTGGCTTGGTAGATATCCTAAAAAAGGACTTTTTATAGATGAAAAGAAAATGTATGATGAAACAGAAAAAATCTTTAAGGATCTAGATATTAATGTTAATCCTCGTGATAAGGTTTCTACCCTATCTGTTTCTCAAATGCAAATGGTTGAAATAGCAAAGGCTGTTTCGTATAACTCTAAAATAATAGTAATGGACGAGCCTACTTCCTCTTTAACAGAAAAAGAAGTAAGTCACCTATTTAAAATAATAAATAAACTTAGAAAGCAAGGAATAAGTATAATTTATATCTCTCATAAGATGGAAGAAATCTTAGAGATCTCTGATGAAGTTACCATAATGAGAGATGGTAAATGGATTGCTACTGAAAAAGCTTCAGATCTTACTATGGATTTAATAATAAAACTTATGGTTGGACGTGAACTTACTGATAGATTCCCTAAAAAGGATCATATTCCTAAAGAAACTATTTTAGAAGTAAATAATCTTAGTGACGCAAAAAATGAATTAAAGAATGTTTCCTTTAAACTTAGAAAGGGAGAAATTTTAGGAATTGCAGGTCTTGTTGGTGCTAAAAGAACCGAGACCTTAGAAACCTTATTTGGCCTTAGAGAAAAGGGATCTGGAGATATTATTTTACATGGCAAAAAAGTTGATAACAGTAAGCCTTTTAAGGCTATGCAAAATGGTTTTGCCCTTGTTACTGAAGAAAGAAGACAAACTGGAATCTTTGGAAAATTACCTATAGATTTTAATTCTATAATAGCTAATATAGATAGTTATAAAACATCAACAGGTCTTTTAGCAAATGGAAGAATCTCTAAAGATACTCAATGGGTTATAGATTCAATGAAAGTAAAAACTCCAAGTCAAAAAACTCTAATCGGTAGCCTATCTGGTGGTAATCAACAAAAGATAGTAATTGGAAAATGGCTTCTTAGAAAACCTGAAATACTACTTCTAGATGAGCCTACTAGAGGTATAGATGTTGGTGCTAAATTCGAAATATACCAGCTTATAAATGAGCTTGCCAAAGAAGACAAAGGAATAATTATGGTTTCTTCTGAAATGCCTGAACTTTTAGGTGTATGTGACAGAATACTAGTCATGAGTAATGGTAGGGTTTCTGGCATAGTTAATGCTAATGAGACTACCCAAGAGGAAATTATGCATCTATCTGCAAAATATCTATCAGTAACAGGAGGAGTTAACAATGCAAACCAAATCAAAGAAAAAGTTTAATTTAAATAGCCAATGGTTAATGAATAATGCTATTTATATAGTTTTAGTGGCCTTATTAATAGGAATTTGTATTATTTCACCAGATTTTTTATCATTAAAAAACTTTATTAATATATTAAGCCAATCTTCTTCTCGTATAATAATAGCTCTTGGAGTTGGAGGAATACTTTTAACTGAAGGTACTGACCTTTCTGCTGGTAGAACAGTTGGACTTGCTGCCGTAGTATCAGCTTCTTTACTTCAAGCTGGAGATTATGCATATAAAATGTATCCTAATTTACCTGAATTACCTATATTCATTCCAATTTTAATAGCAATGGCTGTTTGTGGAATAGTTGGTCTTGTAAATGGATTAGTTGTTTCTAAATTTAATGTTCCTCCATTTATAGCTACTCTAGGAATGATGACAGGAATATATGGACTTAACTCAATATACTTTGATAGACCTCCATATGGAGCTATGCCAATAGGTGGTCTTAGCCAATCCTTTAGTAATTTTACACTTGGATCTATTCCTATATACGGAAATATAAAAATACCTTATTTAGTTATATATGCAATTATTGTAATAGCTGTAATTTGGACTTTATGGAATAAAACTAAATTTGGTAAGAATCTTTATGCCATAGGTGGTAACAGAGAAGCTGCTGTGGTTTCAGGTGTAAATGTTGTTAGAACACTTTTATTAGTTTATATGTTAGCTGGAGTTCTTTATGGTTTTGCAGGTACTCTAGAAGCTGGTCGTGTTGGTAGTGCTACTGCTAGTACTGGTGAAATGTATGAACTAGATGCCATAGCTTCCTGTGTTGTTGGTGGTGTTTCCACTGCTGGTGGTGTTGGTACTGTTCCTGGAATAGTAACTGGCGTTTTAATATTCCAAGTTATAAACTATGGTCTAGCTTTCATAGGTGTTAGCCCTTATTTACAATTCGTTATAAAAGGTTTAATTATAGTTCTAGCTGTAGCTCTTGATATGAGAAAATACATGAAAAAGAACTAATAAAAATGGAGATATATCAAAACATAACAAATTAAAACTTACAAACAGTATGAAGAGAATATCTAGATGAGCTTTAGAATTTAAATTATTACGGAGAAGATATTACGTTAAGAAGCTGAAACTGTTCGAAGCGAAGCAAGTTTTGAAGCTTTAGTAATATCTTCGGAGTAATAATTATAAATTCTTAGCGAAATCTAGTAATTCTCAGAATATGTTTGTAAGTTTTATAAAAAGTTTTTGATACACTCCATTTTTTTACATATACTCAAATTCAAAAGTTGTTTTTTGATAATACTCTTCATCCTTTTTAAGTATTATTCCATCTAAGAAGCAATCATCATATCCTACTGGTAAGTTTTGTGTTTCAAAACATATTCCATCATGCTTTTTGGCTACTTTGCCATTTTCTAAAGGTAATTCATCTGGAAAATTCATTGAATAACATACTACTGCCTTTTGATCTGTCTTAACCTTCATAATTCTTCCTGATTCTTCATCTACTAAGATTGCATCAAAATCACCCTTCTTATTTAAAACCCATGGATGATCATATCCTGATCCAATTTCTAATTGCAAGTGGTTTTTATTTATATCCTCACCTATCTTTTTTGGCTCCCTAAAATCAAAAGGTGTTTTTTCTACACTTAAAAACTCTCCTGTTGGAATTAAGTTTTTATCTAATTCACATATTTTATATGAATCTATATAAAGTTTTTGTTCTAATACATTTCTTTTATTATTTCCTGATAAATTAAAATATGAATGATTGGTTAAATTTACTACTGTATCTTTATCTGAAGAAGCTCTATATTCTATAGAAAGCTTGTCTCCTTCTAGAGAATAAGTAACCTGAACCTTTAAATTTCCTGGGAATCCCCCTTCTCCATCCTTACTAAAAGAAGTAAATGTTGCTGTAGATTTTTCTTCATCTTCACTATATGAATAATCCCAGATTTTTTTACTAAAACCTTTATACCCTCCATGAAGGCAGTTTCCATTATTATTTTTATCTAACTCATAAATCTTATCATTTAATTTAAAGGAACCCTTTCCTATTCTACCTGCTACTCTTCCTACTATAGCACCTAAACTTGAAGGATTCTCAATATAGCTTTCCTCGTCCTTATATGCAAGAACTATATTTTCTTTATTTCTATATCTATCCTCTACATTTATTTTTTCTACAATAGCACCTAAGTTTAATATTTCCACAGATACTTTATTATTTTTTAATACTATTTTACTTATTTCATCATTAATTTTACTTTCTATAACCAAATTATTCACTCTCCCTCTCATATCTATAGTTTGATTTTAACAACTTAATATAAGTTTTTCAATAATCTTTACTCTATTAAACATGCTAGTTTTAAGAATTTTATCAAAAATTCTATATTTAAAAATAACTTAACAAAAAATTAGTAAAATTTTTAGTAAAACAATTGATTTTTATTTTTTGTAATCGTATAATTAAGTTACAGATTTTCTATTCGGAGGTATATCATGGAATTAAATACACTTAAATCAACTTTTATTAATAATTTTGGTAAAGAACCTACTTCATTATTTTTCTCACCAGGAAGAATAAATCTTATAGGTGAACATATTGACTACAATGGGGGATTCGTATTTCCTTGCCCAATAACTCTTGGAACTTTTGCAGCAGCAAGCTTAAGAGAAGATAGAATTTGTAGAGCTTACTCTCTTAACTTTGAATCTCTTGGAGTAATAGAGTTTTCTTTAGATGATTTATCTTATAAAAAAGAGGATAATTGGACAAACTATCTTAAAGGGGTACTAAAAGTACTTATAGAAAAAGGATATAAAATAGATAAGGGTATTGACTTAGTTATCAATGGAAATCTTCCAAATGGAGCTGGTCTTTCCTCTTCAGCATCTTTAGAAATGTTAATAGTAAAAATTTTAGATACTTTCTTTTCTCTTAATATTTCAAAGGTAGATGCTGCACTAATAGGTAAAGAGGTAGAAAATACTTATATAGGTGTTAATAGCGGTATAATGGATCAATTTGCTATTTCTCTAGGTGAAAAGGATAAGGCAATTTTACTTGATTGTAATAGCTTATATTATGAATATGTTCCTTTAAACTTAGGAGATAATTCAATAATTATAATGAACACTAATAAAAGACGTGAACTTGCAGATTCTAAATATAATGAAAGAAGAAAAGAATGTGATGATTCTTTAGACACTTTAAAGAAATATACTAATATTTCTTCTCTTTGTGAACTAACTTCATTAGAATTTGAAACATATAAAGATAAAATAGAAGATTCTAATAAATTACGTAGATGTGTACATGCTATTTCTGAAAATGAAAGAGTAAAAGATGCTGTAAAAGCTTTAAAAGAAAATAATCTTGAATTATTTGGACAACTTATGAATCAGTCTCATATTTCCCTAAGAGATGATTATGAAGTTACTGGTAAAGAATTAGATACCCTAGCTGAAAATGCTTGGAAACAACCTGGAGTTTTAGGTGCTCGTATGACTGGGGCTGGCTTTGGTGGATGTGCCATAGCAATAGTTAATAATGCTCATGTTGATGAATTTATTAAAAATGTTGGACAGGCTTACAAGGATGCTATAGGATATGAAGCGTCATTCTATGTTGCTTCTATAGGTAATGGTCCTACTGAACTTTAAAATAAAACCTTTGGGCTGTATCAAAATATAATAATAAAACCTATTTTGATACATGCCCTCTTCAATTTAATTAAGGGGGATTTTTCATGTATAATTTAAATGCTTTAATAGATAGATTAATAGAGATATCAATAAATAATAATCTCATAGAAGACATGGACACTGTATATACTAGAAATAGACTTCTTAGTCTATTTAATGAAAATAGTTATACTCCATGTGAAGAGAAGCTTACGCTTTCTTTTCATGAAACATTAAATGAACTAATAAATATAGCTATAGAAAAGAAAATCATAGAAGATGCTTTATATTCAAAAGACATATTTTCTAGTGATATAATGAATATATTTTTACCTACACCATCTTTAATAAACAAGGAATTTTATAAAAGATATGCTATTTCACCTAAGGAAAGTACAGATTATTTCTATTCTTTAAGTAAAAGTTCAAATTATATAAGAACTGATAGAATAGCTAAAAATATAAATTTTAAGGCACCATCTAAATATGGTACTATGGATATTACAATAAACTTATCAAAACCTGAAAAAGACCCTAAAGAAATAGCTTTAGCAAGAAATTCTGTTAAAAGTAATTATCCAAAATGTTTATTATGTATAGAAAATGAAGGATATGAGGGAACAGTAACTCATCCTGATAGAGCTAATCACAGAATGATAAGATTAGATCTTAATGATAGAACTTGGATGCTTCAATACTCCCCTTATCTTTATTATAATGAACACTGCATAATACTTTCAGAGGATCATGTTCCAATGAAAATAGATATTTCAACATTTAAAAATTTATTAAGTTTTGTGGATAAATTCCCTCATTACTTTGCTGGTTCAAATGCTGATTTACCTATAGTTGGAGGTTCTATTCTTTCCCATGAGCATTATCAAGGAGGAAATCATAGATTCCCTATGAATGATGCTAAGAAACTATTTGATTTCTCTATAGAGGGCTTTGAAGATATAGAATGTGAAGCTATTAAATGGCCAATTTCTACTATAAGATTAAGAGGAGAAAATATAGATTCTCTAGTATTAGCTTCTGATTTAATACTAAAAAAATGGAGAGATTATTCAGATGAAACTTTAGATATATTAGCTTATTCTAATAGTGAAATGCATAATACAATAACTCCTATGGTAAGAAAAGAAGATGGAAAATTCGTAGTTGATTTATCTCTTAGAAATAACAGAACTTCTAAAGAGCATCCTCTTGGAATATTCCATCCTCATGAAGAAGTTCATCATATTAAAAAGGAAAACATAGGCCTAATAGAAGTTATGGGACTTGCTGTTTTACCTGGAAGACTTTTAAAAGAGCTTGAAAAAATAAAGGAATACTTAAGGGATGAAATTTCTTTAGATAATATTGAAGAATATCATAGACCATGGGCCCTTGAATTAAAGAAGAAATTTGATTATTTAAAATCATCAACAGATTTAAATGACTTTGTAAATAAAGAATTATCAAACAAATTCGTATCTGTTTTAGAGCACTGTGGTGTGTTTAAATTAAATGAAGAAGGCTTAGAAGGTTTCAAGAGCTTTACAAATTCACTTAATAGATAAATAAAATAGAGATGTATCATTAATAAAGCTTACACTTTATTTTGATACATCTCATTTATTTTAATATACTTTATTATTAAAATATCTTCAAACTAATCTTTATAAATTGTATTAATCCCTACTTAATTTCTAATATATTTTAAGTATTACATATAATAAATTCCTTACTATATTTTTAATTTTAATTTAATTAATACTTATAGAAGCAACTTCCACCTATAAATTCTCTTAAAATCGAATTTTCAGGTACTCTCTCTGGCTTAACTTCCACAAAAAACTTTAATGTATTTATTATTCTTTTAGTTTCATAGTAAACACTGCTATTTTTATCTACTTTTTCTAATTCTCTTAAGGCATATTCCTTTAACGCTGCTAATTCATAAACTAAAGTGGAGTTAAACATAACATCTGCTTCTTCCTGATAAACAAATATGTTCTTTTCCTCTCCTCTTTTTATAGAACTCCACATTTCTAAAGTTTGCTCTGCTCCATATCCTCTTGATAAAGAATCCCTAACTATACGTCTTATTTTTCTGACATCTGTAGTTGGAATTCTATTGTGATTATCTAAATTTAATTGTGTTAAAGCAGAAATATAAACCTTAAACTTATTCTTTGAAGGAATTTTTTCTGTTAGTTTTGGGTTTAGTCCATGTATTCCCTCTATAACAAGCACTCCATTATCAGGAAGTTTAATCTTATTGCCTAGCCATTCTCTTTCTCCTATTTTAAAATTATAAGAAGGTATTTCTACTTCTTCTCCTTCTAAAATATCATAAAGATTCTTATTAAATAATTCTAAATCTAAAGCATTTATAGATTCAAAATCAGGTTTTCCCTCTTCATCTAAAGGAGTATGAATTCTATTTATAAAATAATCATCTAAGGATATAGCTATTGGTATATATCCATTAACTCTAAGCTGTATAGAAAGTCTTTTTGAAAATGTTGTTTTACCTGAAGAGGAAGGCCCTGCTACTAAAACAATTTTAACCTCTTTTCTCTCACTTATCATATCTGCAATTTGTGCTATTTTCTTCTCATGTAAAGCCTCAGAAACCCTTATTATGTCTTTAGATTCTTCTCCCTCTAATTTATAATCTAAAGAACCTACATCTGGAGTTCCTAATATATTTAACCATGTTTCATTCTCTCTAAATACATTAAATAACTTTTTTTGTTCCTTAAAGACAGGTACAACTGTTGGCTCCTTATGGCTTGGTACCATAAGTATAAAACCTGGATTATAATATAATAAATCAAAATATTTTAAAACTCCTGTAGAGTATGCCATATCTCCATAAAAATAATCATACCTATCTTCTAATTTATATAAGTTTACATACTCTTCTTGAACCCAATGTAGTAAATCAACTTTATCCTGCATCTTATAAGATTTAAATATATCAATAGCCTCTTTCTTAGGCATCTTTATTTTTTCTATTATAATATTTTTATTTATTATCTCTTGCATTTTTATCTTTATTTTTAATATATCCTCTTCATCTAAGGCCTTTTCTTTGTGAATTTCTCCAAAAGTTCCCTTGCTTATAGAATGCTCTATATTTATTCTAGCATCCTTAAATAAGTCTAAAGTTGCTTTTATAAATACAAACTGTAAAGTTCTACTATAAGCTATTTTTCCATGTGGATCACTTATATTTATAAGTTCTATATCCCCATCATTATTTATTAAATCAGTAAACTCATAATACTTATTCCTCTGTTTAACTAAAGTAATAGGTATTTTTTCATTTATATAGTCCTTTTTTAAAATTGCTGAATATTTTTCTCCCTCATTAAAGAGTAAACTTTCCCCATTTACATTAACCCTAAAGCTTTTCATAAACACCATTCCTCTCTACTTATAAGCCGCCTTATTGTTATTATACACTTAAAACTTCAAAAAAATTATCTATTTTTGTATAAATCCCCTTTAAATTTGTTACCCTATTTTATTAGAGGAGGTATTTTTATGCTAATAACTTTTATAAGAACAGCAATACTTTATTTCATTGTAATTATAAGTATTAGACTTATGGGTAAACGTCAAATTGGGGAATTGCAACCTTACGAGCTTGTAATAACCTTAATGCTATCTGATTTAGCATCCTTACCAATGCAAGATACTCGTCTTCCTCTCCTTTTAGGAATAGTACCTATAATTACACTTTTATTTGTAAAAATATTAATATCTGAAATCCAACAACATAGCCGTTTATTTGAAAAAATCCTAGATGGTACTCCTTCCATAATAATAAGTGATGGAGAAATCAACCTAGAAATGATGAAAAAACAAAGGCTAACAATGAACGATATATTAGAAGAATTACGAAGCGCTGGTTATCTAGATATAAGCGATATTCAATATGCAATTATAGAAACTAATGGAACCATATCAATAATTCCTAAAAGTGCTTGTGATAATGTTAAGAGAAAAGACTTAAAAATAAAAGAAAGTGAATCAAAAATTCCAATTGTTTTATTTGAAGATGGGCGTTTAAATAAAAAAGCTCTTCAAGGAATGAACAAGGATGAAAAATGGTTAGATGAAAAATTAAAGTCCCTTAATTGTCCACCTAGAGATAAATTATTCCTAGTTATGATGGATTCTAATGGGAAATTATTTATTCAAAGAAAAAATCAGAAAGATAAGGAGGACATCATACTATGAAAAATACCCTAATTTCATCATTAATATTTTTTTCCCTCCTTGCTTCTGTTCTATTTTTTAATAATAAACTAATAAATGTATGTGACAAGGTAAATGATTATAGTAATAAAATAGAAAGTTCCTTAAGTAAAGAGGATTGGAAGGAATCTTATGAAGAGTCTTTAAAGTTAAGTAATCTCTTAGAAGAAAATTATGTTTCTTTATCTCTTTACATAAATCATGAACAATTAGATAATTTAAGTAAGGAAATTCTTAGTCTAACTCAATATATAAAGGCTGAAGATGTTTCCAACAGTTTATCCTCAGTACATATAATCAAGAGCTATACAAAGCATATAAAGGATATTCAGAAGGTTAATATAGGTAATATTTTAAATTCCAACCTAAAAAATATATTTTATTGTGGAATTTATAATGATTTTAGTTTATAATGTTATTGAAAGGGGCAAGTCCCGCATGGACTTTTTTTGTCCCTATATATAAATCTAATAAAAGTTAATGAAAGATTTTGAAAGGTGGTAAACAAAATGGCATTAGTTAACGCAAAAGAAATGTTAAATAAAGCAAGAGAAGGAAAATACGCTGTTGGTCAATTCAACATAAACAACTTAGAATGGACAAAAGCTATATTATTAACTGCTCAAGAAAATAACTCACCAGTTATATTAGGAGTATCAGAAGGTGCTGCTAAATACATGTGTGGATTCAAAACAATAGTTGGAATGGTTAACGGAATGTTAGAAGAATTAAAAATAAATGTTCCTGTAGCATTACACTTAGATCACGGTAGCTACCAAGGAGCTATAGATGCTATGGATGCTGGATTCTCATCAGTAATGTTCGATGGATCACACTACTCAATCGAAGAAAACATAGTTAAAACTAAAGAAATAATCAACTTAGCTGCTGCTAAAAACGTATCAGTTGAAGCTGAAGTTGGATCAATCGGTGGAGAAGAAGACGGTGTTGTTGGAGCTGGAGAAATCGCTGATCCTGCTGAATGTAAACAAATCGCTGAATTAGGAGTTACTATGTTAGCTGCTGGTATCGGAAACATTCACGGAAAATACCCTGCAAACTGGGCTGGATTAAACTTCGAAGCTTTAGCTAACATTAAAGCTGCTACTGGAGATATGCCTTTAGTATTACACGGTGGTACTGGAATCCCTTCAGATATGATCGCAGAAGCTATATCATTAGGAGTATCAAAAATAAACGTTAATACTGAGTGTCAATTATCATTTGCTGAAGCTACTCGTAAATATATAGAAGCTGGAAAAGACTTAGAAGGAAAAGGATTTGACCCAAGAAAATTATTAAATCCTGGATTCGAAGCTATAAAAGCTACAGTTAAAGAAAAAATGGAATTATTCGGTTCAGTAAACAGAGCTTAATAGTTTTAAATACTAAAAGAGAGATTAGATTTTCTAATCTCTCTTTTTATTTCTCTATATAATTTTTAATATTTTTTATAACCATATTTATGCTTCCATCACCATTTCTCACAATTTCAAATTTAGAGTCATCATGATAAGCTTCATCATCAATATATAAGTCTATTTCCTTATCTATTTTAAGTCTAGTTCTCTTCATCTTTTTTTCAATCCAAAGTTTATCAACTTCAACATCATTCTCTAAGCCATGACTTCTTACAAAGGTTGTAAAATCATTCTTTAGTATAGGTTCTTCTTCATTAAATAACTCACGGGATAATTCTTCTATATTTATAATTTCCTCTTCTTTAAGCTTATTCTTTATTTTACTTCTTATACCTTCAGCTTTTTCTGCATCTTCAATAATATTATTTCTAGTCCACTCTTCTGTTGCCTTTACAAAAGTTTTTGTCATATCTCTTTCATTTTGAAAAACTGTGCATCCTAAATAGTTATCTACAAAGTAATTTAAAGATAACTCATCCTCTTCTGAAGATTTCTTTTTCTTATCTATTACCATAAGATTAACCTTTTGATCTTCTCTTATAGGTTTTATAAATGCACACTTTTGAACTTTTTGCCCTGATGCTGGAAGTCCTGCTGCCTGCTCTACTATTCCTATTCCTATTTTATCATGGACAAAATCAACCTTATGAGTAAAGTTTTTTATGTAATCCATTTTTAAAATTCCTAGCATAGGTCCTTGATCTGTAGATATTGATACTGTAAGCAAATCACAACTTGGAATATTTATATTTGCCTTCATAATATAAAACATCTGTCTTGCTAGTTCCTTAGAAACTTCCACTATATCATTATTAACTCCATTTAAAAAATCTTGAGAAACTTCCTTAACTATATGTCTTTCTGGATTAAAAACAGCATACTTTAAATCTTCACTTTTTAACCCCTTTTCTACATGCTTATATATAAACTTATAAATTTCATCTGTTAACTCTAATTTATACTCATTTAATATAGGTTCATCACTGTTACTGTCTAATATATGTATAACAGCTTCTATTATATTTATATCATTTACGTATTCCATCTTTCTCCTCCCACTTTTCTTAAATTTGACACATCTTATATTTTATCAAAGTATAAAGGAAAAATCACCATACTATTCTTTTCTCCCTTTAACAATTTGTTTATAATAGTATTATAAAGAATTTGGAGGTAGTTTAATTATGAAAGAACTTGAAACACGTATTATAGATATAGATGTTGAAAAGCTAAGAGAAACATTAAATAAACTTGGAGCGAAAAATGTAAAGCGTGAAAATCAAACAAACGATATTTTTGATTTTCCAGATAGAAAATTATTAGATAAAAAAGGTTATGCAAGAATAAGAACTGTTGAAGACCTTATAAACAATAAAACAGTTTATTTTATGACTACAAAAAAAATGCTTAGCCAAGATAAGTTTAAAGTAATGGAAGAAAATGAAACAATCATAGAAGATGGAGCTATGGGTAAAAATATCTTTAAATCTTTAGGATTAGAATTATTTGAAACTATAAAGAAATATAGAGAAAGCTATAAATATAAAGATTCATTAATAGAAATAGATATTAATGACCCATCATTTTGTCCATTTCCATACATAGAAATAGAAACTTCTTCTGAAGAAAAACTTAATGAAATTTTAATAGACTTAGGCTATTCAATGGAAGATACAACATCTAAAACAATTTATGAAATTTTAAAAGATAAAGGTATTTCCCCTGATTCTAATAAAAAAGGACTTTAGATAATAGCCTTAATTTATAAAAATTATAAAAATACAAGTAATTTTCACTTAAGAAAATTTATTTAAAGAAAAATACATTATATAGTTTTGTTTTTTTACACAAAACTATATAATGTTCTCTAATCCCCTTTTTATTTAAATAACTTAATCTATATAATAACTTAATAGTCTCAAAATCATAAAAAATATAATTAATCTCCATAAATTATATATTTTTTATTTAATGATTATATTCTAGTTATAAACCTAAGTAAATTGCTTTATTTTATTATTTATAAATTTAAAAAATCCACTGCCCTTTTTAGGTATAGCAAAGCTATTATGGTGGTATCTCTTTTCATTTACTATATCTTGACAAAACATTTCTAATTCTATTTCTAATTGATCATATTCTAAAGCATTGTTTTCTAAACCACTTTCCCATAGATTTAATTTAGCTAATACTCCTATGCCTTTCTGCCAAACAATATATTTCTTGTTACATATCTCCATGCAGTTTTCTAATAATTTTTCTATTTTTTCTACTCCACTTAAAACTTCAACATCACCATTTAAAATAGCTGAAAACTTTATTTCTTTATTATGCTCCTTATTCTTATTTTCCTCTCTAATGGCCTCTAAAAACATTTTTGATATTCTATTAAACTCATCTTTTCTTAATGAAGTAATAAAAATCACATTATCACACTTTCTAACTTTATCTTTTATCCCATCTATCACCTTATCACTTAATAATATTTTAGTACATTCTACCTTACCTAATAACTTTTTTTCTATATAATTTGCTATATAATAGGAATTACTCTTTTCCCCTTCATAACTACTAATAAATAATAATAATTTTTTCACCAAACCACCTCCCATTATTTTACATTTTAATTATATAATATTTTACAAAATTTGTATATTGAATAAATAAAAAAAACAAGTCATTTTTAGTAATAGTTTACTAAATATAACTTGCTTTATAATAAATTTATTATGTTAATCTTAAAGAACTCTTCTTGCTCTTCCTATTTTACTCCATGGAACAGATGTAATAGAAACAAATTTACCTTTGTTAGGAGCCTCTATCCATTGACCATTTCCTATATACATACCTACATGGCCTAAATTACTAAAGAATAATAAGTCTCCTGGCTTAGCATTACTTGGAGAAACTTCATATCCATTGTTTATTTGATCCCAAGTTGTTCTTCCTAAACTAATTCCAGCTTGTCTAAAACTCCATTGCATTAATCCAGAGCAATCAAAGGCTCTGTAATTTCCATTTAAATAGTTTGATGGTATATCATAAAATCCTCTTGCAGCATGATCTGGGAAAGTTCTTCTTAAGCTACTTAATAAGCTTGAAGTTAGTGTTTCTCCAGCTCCTCCATAAATATATGGAGAACCAATTTGAGATTTCATAATACTTAAAACTTGTTCATATTTACTTTGGTTAACTTGTCCACCACTTGTGCTTCCATTTTGGCTTCCACCTGTATTTCCATTTGCTCCTTCATCTGAAGATACTATTTTAACATAATCTTCATGTAAATAACCAATTTTTCCATTATAATTTACTTTAAACCATCCTGAAGAAGTCTTTCCCTGTAAAGTAAATCTTTCATTAGGTAATAAATATGCTAAAACAGAACTACTAGTACTAGGTTGACTTCTAAGTCTTAAATTAGTTGTTACATTTACAACCTTTCCAGCTTTTCCATTATAAGATTCATCTAAATTGTTATTTTCGCTTCCACTTTGGTTATTATTACTTCCACTATTAGAACCTTCGTTTCCACTTAATACTTGTACATAATCTCCATGAACATGTCCTTTTGTTCCTTGTGCATCAATATTATACCAAGCTCCATTCTTACCATTTATCTTAAAAGTTTGGCCTGCACTTAATGATCCAACAACTGAGCTACTTGTACTTGGTGATTGTCTAATTCTTAAAGAAGTACTTACATTTACAACCTTACCAGTTTTTCCTGCTAATGAAGTATCCATTCCTGAGTTATTTTCTGATGATTGTCCATTATTTCCTGATGATTGTCCACCATTATTTGAACTATTTTCACCTACTTGTACATAATCTCCATGAATATATCCTGTAAGTCCATTTGCATTTATATAATACCAACTTCCACTTTTACCCTTTATCTCAAATGTCTGACCACCTCTTAGGCTACCTACAACTGAGCTACTTGTGCTTGGTGATTGTCTAACTCTTAAAGAAGTACTTACGTTTACAACAGTACCCTTTTTCCCAGCTAATGAAGTATCTAAATTTGAATTACTTCCACTATTATTGCTGCTACTATTAGAATTTCCACTTACTTCTTTAACATAATCTCCATGAATATAGCCAACTTTACCATTAGCATTTATTTTATACCATGAACCTTCTTTTCCATCTATATTAAAAATTTCACCATTAGTTAAATATCCAATAACATCACTGCTTGTACTTGGACTCTTTCTAATTCTTAAATTTGTACTTACATTTATAACTTGTCCTTTTTTTACCGATCTAGTTTGATTATTCTCTTCTAATTGATTAGAATTTTTATGTTCTGTTGCATAAGCATTTTCACTGTGTGCTGAAACAACACATACCGTTGATACAGCAAAAATCAAAGCTGCTATCTTATTCCTATTCATACACAATCCTCCCTAGTAGTCATATTAAGCCCTGCCTAAAATAATTCTTCACCTTCTATAATATATTCTTTAGTAGAATTTATCAACAAAATAGTTACAAAAAAATATCAAAAATAACAAAAAAAGAAGTTGTCCCTATTTAAATTGGACAACTTCTATGTTCTATCATCTTTCTACACTTAACAAATCATCAGATTTTTCAACAATATATTTATAAGAATCTATAACCCCTTGTATATAAAATTGTGCTCCTAAATTTTCTACAAAAAATCTTATAAGTTTATCTAACTCTTCATCATCTAAACTTTCATTTTTTTCAAGTTTAAAATATTTTAAAAGTTCTTCTTTCAAAAAATCTTTTTTTTCTTTAGAAATATCAAAATTATTATTTATTGTAACGCTACCTTTCTTATTGTTATCTATAATAATATCACTTATAAAAAAACTAGTGTAACAATGCCCTTGCTTATCATAATAATCTTCCTTATTTCCATAATATCCTTCTTCAACTTTATTTAAATCATTTTTATTCATACAAATTCACGCCTTCTAAATAAATTTGGAATATATCCCATATAATACATTTTATTCACCAATCATATTAAAGTTACTTAATATATTATTTTAATCTTTAAGTTTTTATCATTAAGGAAATTATAAAAAGATTTTAATTTGTGATTATATAAATTAATTTTGTAAATAATAAATTTGAGGTGATTTTATGTATAAAGCAATTGGTATAAATATGGATAAAGAATACAAAGCCTTAAGAAAAAAATCTAAACGCTTTGTTCCCCCATCTCATTATAGAGATAACTATTCAATGAATAACTATAAGGAAGATGACTTAGAGGATTATTCATTCTTTGATTCTATGGAAGATTTAAAGGATTGTGCTAACTCTAATGATGAGGATTGCAAAATAAGATCTTGTCTATTAAACAAAGAAATTCAAGTAAATAAAAAAGTTCTTATTGCATCCTGCATAGGAGCTGCAGCAGGTATTATAGGTGTAACCTGTGCAATGAAAAAAATGAATTCAAGATCAAACAAAAGTCTTTTAGTAGCTGCTCCTTCTTTAATGAAATTTGCTAAAACTATGCTTTAAAAAGTAAAAAGAAGCCACATAAAACTTTGTGGCTTCTCTTTCACTTAATAATTAAATTTTATTTTAAAATTCTAAACTTTTAATTTCTTAAAAGTTCTTTTAAACTATATTCTAATTAGTTTTTACTATTTTATTAAAAATGCAAATTCCCCTTCTACAACACTTACTAAGTCTTTTGGATTCATTTTTATTTGATGTCCTATCTTTCCTGCACTTACTATGATGAAATCTAACCCTTTAGCACTCTCATGTATAAATGTTCTGTAATCACGTTTTAAACCTATAGGGGAACATCCACCTATGTTTATTTAGACAAAACTATTTTATTAGATTTTCAAATTTACCAGATACTACTTCTACTAAGTCATTGGGATTTAATTTTATTTGATGTCCTATTTTCCCTGCACTTACTATCATAAAAGCTAAGTCTTTAGCACTCTCATGGATAAATGTTTTGTAAGGACGTCTAAGTCCGATGGGTGAGCATCCACCACGAATATATCCTGTATGCTTTAGTATATCTTTAACTGCTATCATTTCAACTTTCTTTTCTCCAGCTATTTTAGCAGCACTTTTTAAGTCTAACTCTTCTGCTACTGGTATAACAAAAACATATAACTCTTTACTTGTCCCTTGAACTACTAAGGTTTTAAATACATTTTTCTCATCTACTCCAATTTTATGAGCTACTGAAATTCCATCTATTTTTCCATCTTCACTCTCATAACTAAGCATTTCATAATTTATTTTCTTTGAATCTAGTATTCTCATTGCATTTGTCTTAAGCTTCTTATCTTTTGCCATAATTTTCACCTCTTAAATTAAATCATTTATAATTATACAATAAAACACTTTAAATATATAATCCTAATCATTATAAAATTAAAAGCATAGTTAAAAACTATGCTTTTAATTTTATCTACTTCTTTGTACCATTATTTTATTCTTCAGTAAAATATATTTCCCCGTCATTTTCATATCCAGTTATTGCTATCACTTGATTATTTTTATCTAATATTGTAATGTCATATAAGTTAGATACTGGTTCTATTTTGTCTTTTATCTCTTTTGCAAATTCTTCTACTTCCTTTTTATTTGCTTTATCTTTAGTTTCATTAAATATTACTTGAACTGATACTATTGGTTTCTTAGTTTTATTTTGAGTTAATATATCTATATCATTTATATATAACCCATTTAAAGCATCCATTACTTTTTCTTTATAAGAATCCTTTTCACTTTGGCTTAACATAGAATCTTCACTTTGATTTATTATGTTTTGATTATTACTCTTTTCTTCATCTCCACACCCACAAAATAAAGTTCCTATCACTAATATACTTAATAAAATTGCTATTATCTTTTTCATAATTACCTCCTAATACTTTACATTTCTTTTAACATTATATAACATTATTGTAAATAAAAAAAGCTAGGTAGGAATTAACCCACCTAGCATATTATTAATCTTTAATTATATATTGTTTTGTAAACCAAGCAGTTTTATATCCATTTCCTTCGTAGTATGTTGCAAGGGCATAGTTTCCTTCAATTTTATGGACATATAATCTCTCATTATTTTTAACATATCCCATTCTATCTGAGTTAGATGTTGGTTCATACCTAACATCAAGTTCTGTAATTATATTAAATGATCTAGCATTAGTATCTATCTCTAAGTAATCCTCATTTGCATTAACCCAAACCTTTGAGCTTTCACATCCTAATGAATATTCCCAATATTTAACTGGTAAGTAATTCTCTTTGTCACAAATCTCTGCTAATACTTGTATTCTTTCACCTGCATATACTTCTCCTAAGTCTGTGTAATCATCACTCGGATTACTTCTTTGGTCTAATGCTATCTTTGCTCTTGCATTAGTAGGAAATGTTTTATTTTCAGTTGCTTTTAAACTTTCTCCATCAATAAAAATTTCTTCTGTAAATTCATCTAAATCTAAGCTTCCATTTACATTTGAAGTTCCACTATCTGAATATTGGAATCCTGCCCATTTATCCCATATATGATTATCTCCTGGCTTATTTACTCCATAATGAGCTACCCATAATGAATACTTTCCTAGCCTGCTATCTAATACATTTCTAGCATAGTTTGTATTACAATAAATACAAATCTCAGCTCCTATTAATCTTTCTAATTCTTCTGCTAATTGAAGAACACTATTATTTAATTCTTTGTTTGATAATCCATCTATTTGCTCTACATCTATTGCAATCTTACAATCAATATGTTTATCTCCTAGAGTTCTAACTACATTCTGAGCTTGTTCTATAGCACTTGAAGTACCTCTCCAATAATGATAAACTCCAACTTTCATTCCTGCTGCTATCTGCTATTGCTTTATTATAATTTTCTTCAAAGCATTGATCTATATATCCTCTTCCTTCTGTAATTTTAATATAACAAACTTCATATCCTCTTTCTTTTAATTGATTTAAATTAATACCTTTTTGCCAATTACTTATGTCTATTCCTTTAAAATTACTATCACTTCTACTTTACATTATAAATTCTCATAAATAAAAAGAGCCAAACTTAAAGTCAGCTCTCTTAAAGTTTAATTAATTATCTTTTTAAACTAATTTATAATTTATATTTTCTTTATCATTAACCCATTATTTCTATTTTCTTTTTTAATACCCTACATTCTAATGATTATGATTTAGTCTAGTAAAATTTTATAATCCATTTTCAACCACAAAATCTGTTACTTCCTTTGTTAAGTCCTTAAAAGATCCGCTATTATCCACTGTAAAATCACATAAATCAATTATTTTTCTTGTATTCTTTTCAAGGTCATCTTGTGAATTTTGTTCATAACCATCTCTACTTTTTAATCTTTCTATTCTTACTTTTTCATCACATTTAACCCCTAATGTTTTGAAACCGCTCTTTTTCCAGAATTCAAAATCCTCATATGTTCTTCCACCAGTTACTATTATAAGTTGCTCATTATCTATATCTTTCATAGATTTCTTTTTAAACTTATCTAGTATTTTACCTAATACATAGTAACTTAAAAAGTCCTCATCTATTTCCTTAAGTTTTATAGCCGTATCTACATAAAATTCTCTTTTTTTATTTTCCCACTTATCTGTTGCTAAAAATATACATGACATATCCCTAACTAAGTCTCCTATATTAAAGAAACTAACACTTTTTTCTGAATATTCATTTATAAGCTTAGCTACAGTATCTTTTCCTGAACCTTTTTCTCCAAAAACTATTAACCCCTTCATATTATCAATCCCTTTCTTAGTTATAAGATTACATATTAATTATAACATTTATTGGAATTTTTAAACATCTTATTTTAATTATTCTTTAAAATTTAAAACTCTTTCCTCTCTATCACTTCCAGCATGGGAATTTTCAAATACTTCTCTTGCATTATTTATAAATTCCTTTGGATCATTAATAGATGGACTAAAATGAGTTAATAATAATTCCTTTACCTGACCCTTTTTAGCTAAATTAGCTGCTTCCTTAAAAGTCATATGTTTATTCTTTATGGCCTTATGCATATCCTCTTCACTTCCATAAGTCCCTTCACATATGTATAAATCACTTTCCTTTATAAAACCTGGTATATCCTCTGTAGGTCTTGTATCTGTTGTGTAGCTTAATTTTATTCCCTTTCTTTCATCCCCTAAGACCATATAACTATAATATTTAACTCCATTTAAACTAACTTCCTCATTTCTTTGAAGTTTAGACCACAATTCCTTTGGAACTTTATTCATTAAAGCTTTTTCTACATTAAATTTTCTTCCTCTCCTTATATTAAAAGAGTATCCTAAACAAGGAGAGGAATGTTCCAATTCTAGAGTTTTTATACTTAAATCTGAACTTATTTTTTCATTCAATTCAACTAATTCCATTTTTTCTTTTTTAACCATGAATTCTAAATCACTTACATCTTCTAGTACGTTAAGTTTATATGGAAGATATGGAAGAGTTATTAAAAATCCATCTATAACCTCTTTTATTCCCTTAGGTCCTATTATATATATTTCTTCTACCCTTCCACTATTCCCAATTGTAGAAAGTAATCCTGGTAATCCATATATATGATCTCCATGAAGATGACTTATACAAATAATATCTATACTTTTAAATCCAGTTCCATTTACTCTCATGGCAACCTGTGTTCCCTCTCCACAGTCTAAAAGAATTTTTCTTCCCTTGAAATTCATAACAACTGATGATAAAAATCTATTTGGCATAGGCATGCCTCCCCCTGTTCCCAACAAGGTTACATTTAACATGTTAATCAATCCTCTCTTTCTATAACTAATTATATTATATAGCAAAATAATATTTATTATAAAAAAAGACCAAAATCAAAGATTCTGGTCTTTTTCTTATTTTTTATTTCTCTAATTTCTGCTTGTTCTTAAAGTTATTGACTTCTTACTAGAAATTTCTCCATTTGAATACTTAGCAGCTATTTTAAAGTTGTAAATTGTGTGTCTATTTAAGCCTTTAAATTTATAACTTGTCTCATCAGCACCAACTTCTCCAACCTTTTTACCATCTTTATATAAAATATATCCTTCTAAACCTTCAGTTGTCTTTGGAGCTTCCCAAGTTACATTTACATATTTTCTACTAACCTCTGAAGCCACAAAGTTTTCTACTGGGTTAACAATTATCTCTGCACTGCCTTTACCTACTGCTACCTCTCCACTTGTTAATCCTAATTCATAAACCTTTCCATTTTCTCCATCACCTAAGTTTGCTGAAATTACTTCAAAAATTTCTCTTTCTGATTCACTCTTAGGAGTAAGTGTTGCCTTTACTAAGTTTGTAGAATTTTCTATAGGATTTCCTAAGCTAGCAGCTAATATTTTTACTACGCCTGGTTCTACTTCTTTATAATTTACTAAGACTCCATCTATTCCATTTGTAACTTCAACTAAATCAAATACTTCTGGATTATATTTTAAAGTAAATTCTGCTGCATAAGCTGATAAATCTTCTTTTATTTCATTAGCACCTAAGAAAACATCAAAATTCTCATTTACTTTAACACTTTCTGGTAAAGTTAAGAAACTTTGACCCACATTTTCCTCTGGAACCTCTAAAACTTGATGAACATTTAATTCAGCAGCTGAGGCAAATCCACCATGACCAGCTTTAGCCAATAATCTTACATGAGTAGCTTCTACTGGATCAAATTTTAATACCTTAGTACTATGGTCAGCAGTCCAATCTCCCTCTAAAACCTTTGTAAAGTTTTCTCCATCAGTACTAACTTGGAATTCATATTTACTTATGCTACCATTTAAGGCATCCTGTCTTGGCATATAAGTAAATTTATTTATATTATAACTTCCACCTAAGTCTAAAGTAATGTGTTGAGGTAATGCTTCTACAGGACTCCATTTAGTATGCCATATAGTACTTTCGTCTCCATCTATAGCAAAATCAGCTATTCCCTCTGATCCTATATTAGGATGCTCACTGCTAGCAGTTGCACTCATTTGCTCTTGAGGTATAACTGTAGGATCTACAATTTTATGAGCGCCATCCTTAATAGTAATTTCATCTATGCTACCCTTAAAGGAATTAGTTGAACTTCCTATTTTATCTAAAGGTAAAATAAATGTTCCTACCTTACCACCATTACTCTTATTTATAGTTTCTATAAATTCTCCATTTACATAAAGACTTGTTTTATTTAATTCTCCAATGAAGGTTAACTCAACCCATTCATCTTCTGGTAATTTATAATTAAATGAATAGTCATATCCTTCTCTTGAGAAACCAACATTACCAGTTTCTTTTTGACAAGCCTTTAATACCCCTGTGTTAGATTCTGATAATATTTGCTCACTATAATCTCCATTTGCATCTTTCTTCACCCACATAGAAACTGTATAGTCTAAACCTTTGTTATCAATTGGAGTATCAATATAACTTTCTCCTCCACTTAATTTAATTCCTTTTCCTTCTTTACCTTCTACAGATTCTACATTTGTTCCTGTAGCATTATATTCATTTCCAGAACTATCTTTAATATTTTCTGTAGCCTCGTCTTCAAAGTCATAATCAATTACAGTTTCAGTTTTAGATTCCACATCATAAGTTAAGTTAGAATCTGGAACATCACTTACTTTGTCTACTCTTTCTTTAAACTCTTCAAAGCTTGTTTCACTATCAGGTGCCGCCCACATTTTTTCTGATAAAACTTGAGCTGCCTGGAATGATCTATCATAAATATCTCTTTCAGATATTCCATTGGCTTTTTCATCTATCATATCATTCCATACAGCAAACATTCCTCCCTTTAATTGAGGATGTCCTGCTGGAAGTTTGTAATCTGAAGCAAATCTTCTTGGTTCCCACTCATTATATAAAAATCTTGTGTTAAGATAGTTATTATAGTAACCTGCTTCTGGAACTATATAAAGATCTGCATCCTGTGTATTTAAAATATCATATCCTTGATTTATCATATTTCTAGCATCAGCATATCCCCTATACCATATATTCATAAGGACTCCATCGCTAGTTACAGGAGTTTGTCCTGGGAAAACATCTAAACTTCCCCATAGTCTTGGATTTCTACCATAATCATCTCTTACTTTTTTAAGATATCTATCTGTAAATGCTCTAAATTCTTCTTTTTTCTCTGGTGCTCCCTTATACTCATCTGTTCCAATATGGAAATCTTGATCTCCAAAGACTGGATTTTCTCTTCCTAAATATTCATCAAATAATCCATCTACAAAATCATAAACCTTTGGATTACCTACATCTAAATAAGTTGCATCTCCTCCTGTACCTAAGGCTAAAGATTGATCATAGCGAGTAAATGCTAAGGAGTGAGCAGGAACATCTATTTCTGGAATAATTTCTACTCCATGCTCCCCAGACTGTTCTATAAATTCTCTAAATTCTTCTTTAGTATAACTTCCATCTGTTGCTGTTAAACCTGGATATGTTTCAGATTCTAATCTAAAAGCAGCATAAGCAGTTTCCCAATTCTCATTATTAGTCCAAATATAGTTATCACTTAAATGAACTTGAAAGTTATTTAATTTGTACCAAGACATAGCTTCCATAAACTGCTCTAAATAATCCATTGTAAAGAATTTTCTTCCAACATCAAGCATAAATCCTCTATTTTCATATCTTGGGAAGTCTCTAACTATTCCTTTTTGAATAGTTTCTCCATTTTGCTTTAATATTTGAAGTATTGATCTAGTTGAGTAGAAAGCTCCTGTATTGTGAGTAGCTTCAACTTTCACGTACTCATCTACATACATATAATATCCTTCTTCTCCAATACTCGTATCTTCACAATTTAAAGTAAAATAAAAATCTCCTTCTATAGGCGAACTTGAGTAAACTATTTCAATTGGTTTACCAACTATCTCCTCATAATCAGATTTAAATTCACTTGCAGTTTTGCTTAGTTCATTTTCATAGGTAGGATCAATAACTATTCTTGAAGAATCTCTTATAGTAAAGTTTCCATCTTTTCCAACCCATTCTCTTAAACTTGGAACTACTTCTGGCTTAGTATTACTTCCTAAAGAACCAGAATATTTACCAGGTACAGTTATTTCAATACCAGTAGTTTCTCTTTTTAGACTGCCTTTTTTTATTTCAAAATCCACAACTACCTTTGTATCTACTAAAGGTTCATTTATGGTCATATCATCATTTATTATTTGATTATAATCTGCCCCAATAAATTTTATCTCAAACCCTTTTGGAACCTCTGGCATTTGAAGTTTAGAGTCCCCCTTATTTATAGTAGGAACTTCTAATGAGTTTAAAACTTCATCTAAATCACCAGATGAAGGAATCTCTCCATTATATATCTCTACTTCATATAAAGATACTGCATTCCATACTGCTGGATTATTTTTTTCACAATAAACTCTTACATACCTTGCATTTTCTTTTTCACTTAATTCTATAACCTCAGTGCCACCTTTTCCAGCTTCGTTTCTATGAACTGTTTTCCAATTTTCATTATCATTGGAAGTTTGAATTTCATAGACCTTAGCATTGGCAGCTTCCCAGAATAATCTAACCTTGTCAAAAGTGCTTTCCTTTTCTAGGTCAATAGTTATCCACTGTTTAGCACCATTAGAAAATCCTCCACTTGACCATCTTGAATTTCTTGAAGATGTATCTCCATCTACAACTTTGTCTGGAGTAAGTGTATTAGTTTCTGATGCTGATGCCGTAGCAGTTTTATTTAAAGCAATATTAACTCCTGTCTCTGTTTCTGGAGGAGTTATATTTTCTTCATTTTCGTTATCATAAACTTCTACTTCATATATTGATACATTTCCCCATTCATGAGATGTATCTTCACAACTAACTCTTAAATAATTAGCAGTTATATCTTCTCCAAGATTTATAGACTCTTGATTTCCTTTCCCCTCACTAGTTGCGTAAACTTCTTCCCAAGTTTCCCCATCATTAGAAACCTCTAATTTATAATTTCTTGAATATGCACCATCCCAAAGTATATCAACTTGATCAAAGGTTGTTGCTTCTTCAAAATCAATGTATATCCATTGTGGTACACTTCTTGAACTAGCCCACCTAGAATTTCCTGGCTTAGCATTTGGATCACTTGGCTTATCCTTAATACCATCAGTTATTAATTCTGCACCCCATTTGTCATTAACTTCTCTTGAAGAGGCAACAGTTTTTTTGTTTAAAGCTAAATTAACTTTATCTGACTTATTTAACTCAGAAGCAAGAACAGATAATCCATTAACTGAAACTATACTTGCTGCTATTCCACAAGCTATTAACCTTTTCATCCTCTCTCTATTCTTTAACAAAATTCCACCCCCAAATTTTCACACTATTCTAAGTACCATATTTATTCAATACATTAAATATATATGAATAATTTTTAATATATATGTTGATTAAATTTTATTTTCTACTCTTATTTTTTACTAAAAACATCCTTTATAATTTACAAAGCCATTATCTAAGTGATAAAATCAATTTAGTGCAATATATTAATCCTATGGAGCGTGATATTATAATGGCTAAACGTACAAAAACGCCAAACTACATAAAAATAGCTATTGATATAGCTAATAGAGTTTTAAATAATGATTTTAAAGAAGGAAGTAAAATTACAGGTCGTACAACCCTAGTTAGCATATATAAAGTTTCACCAGAAACTATAAGACGCTCAGTGGCCTTACTTAAGGATATGAACGTAGTATCTGTTAATGAAAAAAGTGGAATAATCATAAATAGTAAAGAAAATGCCAAGGACTTTTTAAGCAAGTTTAAAGCTCAATCTGACTTTACAACCCTAAGCAATGATACTTATAAAATATTAAAAGCTAAGAATGAATTAGACAAGCAACTTGAAAAAAACATAGAAAATATAATTGAATTTGCTACGCAACTTAGAAATGTAGGAACTGTTATACCTTTTGAAAGCATTGTTGAAAGTGAAAGCTTTGCTGTTGGAAAAAGCATTGGAGATCTAGACTTTTGGCAAAATACAAAGGCAACTATAATAGGAGTTAAAAGAAAAGGAGAAATGTTCCTTTCTCCAGGACCTTATTTTAAAATAATGGCTGATGATATAATAATGTATGTTGGTGAAGATGAAGTTTTAAAAAATGTAAAAAACTACATATCAAACAATGAATAACTAAAAAAAGAAGTATGATATATCCTCTTAAGGTCATATCATACTTCTTTTTTTATAAATAACTACATTCTTTTTCCTTTAATGATCTTTTATCAAAAGGATTTGTAATTAAGGCTTTTAAGAATAATTGTGGATAATTAGCTTTTAATTGTTTCATGTACTGAATCCATTCAAAGGTTAAATACTTATAAGCAACATTTATATCTTTTGCTAAATGTTTTATTTCATACTCTTCTAATTCATGAGAACATCTACTACTTAGTTCTTCTCTTAGATGTAATATTGACATAAGCATGTCTGAAAACTCTTCATGCTCTATTAACATGGGATTAGTTATTAAGTTTATAACTAAATCCTTTTGAGCATTTAATTTCTTTTCTAAAGCTATTAAGTCCACCTTTTTAATATCTATATCATACTCATATTCATCTACTAATTTTTCTAAATTCTTAAATTCATTTTTGTTCCATTCCTTAGTTACTAAGGCCTCTTTAGCAATTATTTCTGTATTATCATCTGCATAAACAAATGTATTTAAAATATCTGTTCCTAATTCACTAAAAAATACTCCTATAAGCATACTTAGCTTATCCCTTAAATGCTCTTTCTCCCTCTTTTCAAGTAATTTATCAATTACTAAAGTAGTAAAGAATACTTCCATAGGTATAAAGGCTATATCTGCAAAAAGAAATATTAGTGTATGATGTAAATCTTGAAATATAAGATAATGCACGTAATGTAAAACTAGTGATAACCCTATTAATCCAATTCCAATCATAAGAAAATCTTTCTTTTGTTTGCTCATTATTGTCCTCCTCATTTAGTATTAAATATTCTCAATTAATAATGTCTAGAGTTTTATACTATCATATTATATCCCTGATTTAAAAGACCTTTTACACTTTTTTTAAATTCAACTTACAAAAATAACTTGCTATAAAAGCTGTTATTGGCACTGTAAGTATAATTCCTATACTGCCTGCAAGGCCTTGGATAACTTCTATACAAAGCACATCTAAATTTAAATAATCTTTAATAAAATTTATTTAAAAAAAACCAATTCATAGTCTATTTAAAACTATAAATTGGTTCATATCATAATCACATTATTGATTTTTCAAGACATAAGAAAGGTTCTACTATATCTCTCATAGACATCATTTCTCCTACATGTACATATCCTAAGTTTTTATATAAATTAACTGCATTTTCATTTTTATGATAAGCACTAATTCTTATGGAATTGCACTTTTTTTCCTTTGCCATTTCTTCTACAAAATCTATCATTTTTCTTCCATATCCTTTTCCCCTGTGAGATGGTGAAACAGCTATTCTATGAAATGACAAAAATGGTCCATCAACTTGCCATGCAATATCATTATAAACATCATAAGCATAATCATTAATAGTGGCAACAGCTACTATTTCTCCAGAAGCTTCTATTCCATAAAGATGTTTATTAGAGATATCCTTAAAAATTATTTCAGTATTGGGATAACTTTCGTTCCAATTATAAAGTCCTCTTAAATTCATTTCTTTTACAACATTATCATAAATACTTTTAACCTTGTTTAATTCATGTTCTTCTATTAATCTTATTTTCATTCCTCTTTTTACCTCTTCTAATAAATTAATTTAAAATAATGTTTTATTCAAAAAATCAAATCAAAATTTTACCCCATGTTCATATCTCCTTTAAATATTAATAATAAAATAACTTTAATTAGATAAAGTTTCCTTTGTAAACTATCTGCTTTAAATATGGTTCATTACTTATCGTGGAATAATTTTATTTTATTCAAAAGAAAAAGTCAAAGAATTTTCTGTTAACATTTTTCTGTTTAAAATTTATTAATATTTATCTTTTATTTGCTTTTTTGATATACTCTATTTGAGGAGAGGAAGTGGAATTTATGTTAAAAAAAATTAATTTTCATACCCATACTAAAAGATGCAAACATGCTAAGGGAGAAGATAAGGATTATATTGATGCAGCTATAAAAAACAACTTAGATATTTTAGGATTTAGTGATCATGGTCCTTATCCAGATAATAGATTTAATCTTAGAATGAACTTTAACGAACTTGAGGAATATAAGTCTACTTTAGAAAAACTTAAAATAAAATTTAAAAATTTTATTCAGATTAAAATTGGTTTGGAAATAGAATATTTGCCTTCAGATGATTTTTATTATAATTACCTAAAAAATGAGCTGAAATTTGATTACTTAGCTCTAGGTCAGCATTTATTTTTAACTGAAAATGGCGAATTGAAAAATACATATTCCTTAAAAAATACTAAAGAGTATATAGAATATGCAAAAAGTATTTGTCTTGGTATAAAAAGTGGATACTTTGACTTTGTAGCTCACCCTGATTTAATCTTTATAAATGATTTTCCTTGGGATGAAAATTGTGATAAAGCCTGTAATTTAATTATTGATACAGCAAAAAAATATGATTTTGTATTAGAATTTAATGTAAACGGTATTAGAAGAGGAAAGAAAAAATATTCTGATGGAGAAAGATTCCCTTATCCCTATGAAAAGTTTTGGAATAAGGTTTCTTTAGCAAAGGTTAAAACCATAATTAACTCTGATTGTCACACTCCTTGTGATCTTTGGGATAATACTATGGATTATGCCTATACCCTTGCTAACAATCTTAATTTAAACATTATTGATAATATTTAGCAATTAAAACCTTGCATTTTAATATTTTTAGGTATATAATCAATATAAATTTGTTTTTAGGAGAATTTTTTATGATAAATAGTACAAACTTAATAAAAGCAAAACTTAATAATTCTTATTATTGCTATTATAGATAGTTTGTATTTATGATTGAATATATGCAGTCATAGATACAAACTCCAAAGAAATTTTGGATTGTATCTATGATGGCTTAATTTTCGTTATAAAGATAGGTCACATAGGTAATACTATATGGCCTTAATAAAGAGTTTTAATACCCTATAGGTCGTATAGTTTAACTATATGACCTATTTTTTTATATTTATATAAAAATCTAGGAGGTATTTTAAATGAAAGAACGAGAAAATTTTACTGGAAAGTTTGGATTTGTAATATCCTGTGTTGGTGCCGCTTTAGGCCTTGGTAACATATGGTTATTCTCCTACAGACTTGGTCAATATGGAGGTGCTGCTTTCTTAATACCATACTTTTTATTTGTTTTTATACTTGGAACTACAGGTCTTATAACTGAATTTTCCTTTGGTAGAAAGTTTAAAGCAGGTTCATATACTGGTATAGTTGAATCTTTTAAAAGTAAATCATTAAAGGGAGGAAAATTCTTTGGTATGCTCCCTCCTATAGGATTAACAGGAGTTTTTATATTCTACTCTATAGTAATAGGTTGGATTCTTAAATACTTTTTCTTAAGTTTAACTGGATCTATTAATACTATTGACACCACTACTTACTTTAGTAATTTTGCTGGCACACCTAATACAATATTTTGGTTTGCCCTAGCAATAATATTAACTTTAATAATAGTTTCTTTAGGAATAGACCGTGGTATAGAAAAATTAAACAAAATAGTGATGCCACTACTTCTTTTAATTTTTATAATTTTAATCATAAGATCTCTAACTTTACCAGGATCTTTTGAAGGAGTCAAATATCTATTAGTTCCAAGATGGGAAAACTTATTTAAAATAGATACTTGGGTAATGGCTCTTGGCCAAGCATTTTTCACAGTTTCCCTTAATGGATGCGGTATGGTCGTTTATGGTAGTTATATAAATGATAAATTTGATATTCCATCATCTGCAATACAAACTGCCATATTTGATACTTTAGCTGCCCTTTTAGCATCTTTTATGATTATGCCAGCAGTTTTTGCATATGGATTAAATCCTTCATCTGGGCCATCTTTATTATTTATAACTTTACCAAAAATATTTCAAGATATGAATTTTGGTGCCTTACTAAGTACATTATTTTTTCTTAGTGTAATATTTGCTGCTATTTCATCCTCTGTAAATATGTTAGAGGGTCCTGTTGAAGCTTTCATGGCTCACTTTAAGTCAAATAGAATAAAAACTTCAATTATAATATCAGTCCTTTGTTTTTTATGTGGAATACCTTTATCATTAAATATGGGAATCTTTGATAACTTTTCAAATCTTATTACAATAATAATTTCTCCCCTTTGTGCTTTATTGGTAGCTGTTGTATTCTACTATATTATTGGTGGCGAAAATGTATTAATAGAAGTAAATAAGGGAGCTCATAAAAAACTTGGAAAATGGTTTATTCCTTTAGGGAAATACATTTTTATCTTAGTTACTATACTAGTAATAATTCTTGGAATAATATATGGTGGTATAGGTTAAATTTAAACATTGTAAGTTTTGATAAAAATTTTTATTTAATAATTAATATTACTTGACCTAATTGTCATTTGCATATAAAATATACTTAGAATTATTTCATGTGCTAGGGGTGCCTTTAGGCTGAGAGATGATTATTTTATCATTAACCCTCAACACCTGATCTGGTTAATTCCAGCGTAGGGAAGCGTTTAGGGCTGTATTTAAACCGGATCTATATTTAGATTCGGTTTTTTTATTTACATTCTTTAGACTCTCTAAGCACACTTAAAGTTTAAGGAGGGGGTAAAAACTATGATGTCATTTTCACAAATAATAAATGATTTTATTCAAAGTTTTTCATCAATTAATTTAGGAGGAAATTTTAAGGAGATTGTAACTAATCCACTAACAATTCTTACTTTAATAGGAGTCCTAATAATATTAGTTTTACTTATAAAGGCTAAAGACATCAAATTTGATGCAAAAATGCTTACAACAATAGGAATTGCTTTAGCACTTACTGCTGTATTAAACATGCTAAAGATATATAAATTTCCTCAAGGTGGAGGAATAACCTTAGGTAGTATGATTCCTATAATACTTATTGCTTATGCTTATGGTCCATTAGTTGGAATGCTTACAGGATTTTTATTCGGTATAATTTCCTTATTTATAGATCCATATATACTTCATCCTGTACAAGTATTATTTGATTATCCTATACCATATATGGCATTAGGGGTAGCAGGATTCTTTAAAAATCATAGAATTTCAGGAGCTGTAGTAGCAATATTTTTAAAATTTTTAGCTCACTTTATTTCAGGAGTTGTTTTCTTTGGAGCCTTTGCTCCTGAAGGAATGTCTCCAATTCTATATTCATTTTTAGTAAATGGTTCTTTAATAGGTGCTGATGGTTTAATATGTGTAGTACTTTTAGGTATTTTACCTGTTAATAGACTTATTAAAGCCATAAGTTCTAAAAGCGTAACAAGCAAATACGCATCTTAAAATAAAGTAAGGTCTAGATTTCATTAAAATCTAGACCTTTTTATTTTTTAATTAAAGAATTATACTATAGATAAGAGATAAAAAGTTACATAAACTTAGGAGGTACTTATGAGTATTAATCATGGTGCTAATTTATTTGATTTATCAAATGAATTAGGTATAAATAAAAAAGATATTAAAGATTTTAGTTCAAATATAAATCCCTTTGGAGCATCTAAAAAAGCTAAAGATGCAATTTTAAATAATATTGACATGGTTTCTATATACCCAGATCCTAAATATACAGATTTAAAGGAGTCAATCTCTCAATATTGTCATTGCAAAAAAGAAAATATTATAGTTGGTAGCGGAGCTACAGAATTAATATCCTCTTTTATAAGTGTTATAAACCCTAAAAAAGCTTTATTACTTTCTCCATCTTATTCAGAATATGAAAGTGAACTTGAAAAGATAAATTGTGAAATAACTAAGTTTTTTTCCAAAGAAGAAGATAACTTTAAAATAGATGTTAACAAATTAATAGATAGCATAAACTCTTCAAAGTTTGATTTAGTTATAATTTGTAATCCTAATAATCCTACTGGATTCGCCTTTTCAAAGGATGAAATTTCTTTATTACTAAAAAATACTTCATCAATATTCATGGTTGATGAAACTTATGTTGAGTTTACAGAGCCTGAAATTTACTCCTCTACTCCACTAGTAGATATATTTAATAATCTATTTGTAATTAGAGGAACTTCTAAATTTTTCTCAACTCCAGGTATAAGATTAGGTTATGGACTTATTTCTAATAAAGAAATTAAAAAGTCAATGGTTGAAAAACTTGATTTGTGGAATATAAATATCTTTGCTACAACAATGGGAGAAATTATGTTTAAGGATAAAGAGTATATTCTTTCAAATACCTCTAAGTTAAAAGAAGAAAGAGATTATTTATTTAGAGAATTAAGTTCAATAAAGGACTTAAAGGTATATGAAAGTTACAGTAACTTTATACTTTGTAAAATTAGATCTAAAAAATTCACTGCTACTGAACTTTATAATAAACTTTTAGAAAAAGGATTGATAATAAGAAACTGTTCTTCTTTTGAAGGTTTAAATGAATATTTCTTTAGGGTTTGTGTCTTAAAACCTGAAGATAATAAACTTCTTATAGAAAATCTTAAAAATTTATTTTTATAATTTAAAAAATTAATAGGTTGCATATAAATAATTTTTATTATTAATTATATATGCAACCTCTTAATTTTTGAAATTATACTTTATTTAATGTTATAAGTACTTTTTAAAATTTACCTGTTTTATTTAATTAATCTTTTAATTTAAACGATCATAAACATAGCTGCTATTATTATGTAAACAGCTAAAAGTTGAACTCCTTCAAGCCAATTTGATTCTCCATCATTAACAATTCTATTAGCTATAAGTACTGAAACTATTAAAGCTACTAATTCAAAGGCATTAAATATTATGCTCATAGGCTTAAATATAAGACTTAAAAATATTAATACTGGAGCCACAAATAAAATAACTTGCAGACTTGATCCTATAGCTATTTCCACTGAAACATCCATTTTATTTTTCATTGCCATTATTATTGCAGTGCTGTGTTCTGCAGCATTACCTATTATAGGAATTAATATTATACCTATAAAAAGCTTACTTAACCCAAGAGTCTCTGTCATTGGTTCTACTGCCCCAACTAAAAATTCACTTTCTATGGCAATTATTACTGTAGCTACAACAAGCACTGTTATGGCCTTTTTTAATGACCATTTAGCTTCTCCATCTTCCTCATCTTGTTCCACTGCATATATATCCTTATGAGTGAAAAATGAGAATATTAAACTTAATATGTATATAGCAAACATTACTACAGCAACTATTACACTTAAACTTTCATATTTTGTGTTTAAAAATTCTGGTTTTATTGTATGCATAAATATAGCAGGAATTGTTAATCCAATAACAGCAAATAACAACATACTTGAACTAGTTTCCATTACTTTTTTATTGAAACTTTGTGTTTTATATTTTAATCCTCCTGCTAACATACTAGCACCTAGCACTAATAATATGTTTCCTATTACAGAACCTGCAATAGAAGCCTTAACCACATCAAACAAACCATCTTTTAATGCAAAAAATGAAATTATAAGTTCTGTAGCATTCCCAAAAGTAGCATTTAAAAAACCACCTAATTTAGGCCCAGTATAAAATGATATTTCCTCTGTTGCCTCTCCCATAAGACCTGCTAAAGGAATTATTGCCAAAGCAGATAATATAAACATAAGAGTTGGAGAAAAATGCATAAATTCACCTATAATACTTATAGGAATAAATATTAAAAGCCATTTTAGTATTTTCATCTTTAGTCCTCCATATATAAAATAAATTTTACTAAAGATAATTATATCACTTTCGTTAACCATTTTAACAATTTATTCTTAATTTACCTATTTAGAATATTAACATCAATCTATATTTTAACTAATTTTTATTTTATCTATATATTAAAAACTAAATACATCTTATATATATCTATAAAAAGATAACTATTATCTTTTTATAAAACTTGAATTATGTATTTAGTATGCTCAGAATCAACTTTTATTATAGAGCTTTTTTCTAGAATTATTATTAAAAGCAAAAAAAACGCTATTTTAAGCGTTCTTTTAATTAATTACATATCTACATTATGAAATAATTTTTGGCAATATTTTTTCTACTATTTTAAAATATCATAATTTTGCGACAATTTCAACAATTTTATTCAATTAATTATTTTATTCAAAATCATAGAAAATTATTACAGATTCAATATCCTCTCTTCAACTATTCCATCTGCCTTTTGAAAATTAAAACCTAATATTCTTCCTAAGGTTGGTCCATGATTTATAAGCTTACCTTCCTCTAAAACAACACCTGATTTTATTCCTCTTCCAAAAGCTAAAAAGAATGTTCCATAATCTTTTTTTCTAGGTGAATATCCATGAACTGCTTTGTAAGTATGTTCATTTTTTATATCTTTAGTTTCCTCAATAACTTTTCCTTCATATTCATTTGAAAAATAATATCCTCTAGTAGCTTCTACCATAAAATCACATTGATCATTAGCTCCAACTTTTATGGCCTCTTCCTTATTTAATATGTATTCTAAAGCTCCTTCTTCCTTAAGCTTTTTCAAGATCTCTAAACATTTCTTCTCATCTTCTTTATTTTTATTATCTAAATAAACATAACATGAGCCTCCACATTCCCTAGCTATTGCTTTAAAGCTTTTAAGCTTTCCATCCTTTAATTCTATTAATCCTTCTTCCCTAAAGGCACTATTAAGCCTTATTACCTTATGAGTATCTATTGCACTATGGTCTCCTAGTAAAATCAATGTTGTGTTTTCATATATCCCTGCCTCTTTTAAACACTGTATTATCTCTCCTACTCTAATATCGTGTCTTTTTAAAGCTTCTAAGGCTTCTAAACTTTCATATCCATAATCATGTCTATGAGAATCTACATCTATTAGATGAACCATAGTTAAATTAGGCTTGTATTTTTTTATTGTCTCCTTAGCACATGCTGTAACAAAGTTATCTAAATAAGGCTCCTTTGTACCTTTTCTAAGAGACCCAAACTTTTTATTCATACTAAATTGATAAACTTTACTTCCAGCTAAAGCAGACATGATTATTTGATTATGCCAAGGTTTTGTCTCAAATATTTCTGGCATATTATAATCTATTTTCATTTTTCCTGTAACTGGCCAAACCACTGAAGCCGTTGTAAGACCATTTTTCTTAGCTAGTCCAAAGAGAGTTTCTCCCTTTATTTTATTTCCGTACCAGTTCCAATTTGGATTTTCATCCTTAAAATTTAATACTATATTATTTGTTATTCCATGATTAACTGGATATTTCCCAGTAATAATGGATACATGAGCTGGATATGTCAAAGAAGGATATATTGTTTCTACATTCTTTATAAGTGACCCTTCTTTCATTAGCTTAGATATATTAGGTAATTCCTTAATTATTTCAATATCTTTTGAAGATACTGCATCTAAAGAAATTACCACCATGTATTTATTATTCATTTTAATTATCATCTCCTGTTCCTATTAAATTATTTTAATTCTTTTATCCTCTATGTCAATGATAATTTTTATATTTTTAATAACTCTTTAAGTTCTTTATAAATAGGATCCTCTATATCCCCTTGTAATTTACTTAAAATCTTTTTTCCTTCATCGACTCTTCCATTTCTCACCTTTTCTAAAAAAGTACTTACCCTCCATGATACTTTCATTTTCTTACTTAAAAACATTAATAGGCTTAATAAAAAAGTAGGTAATAAAACTCTAGGCTCTACTAATGCAATTACAACTACAATCCAAGCTATATTTGAAACTATTTTATAAGGTTTACAAATTTTACTTATATCATCACTATATTTTAAATCATAAACTCTATTTTTTCTCTCAAAAACTTTACTTCCCATATATTCTCCCCCTATTAATCACTTAACAATTCAATTATAACCCCATTATACATATTTTTCCATATAATTAAATAAAAAAAGGCTTATACCAAAATAATTTTTATTCTTATATTTTGATACAGCCGATTCTATTTTTTATTATCCTATTATATCTTTTGCCATTTCCTCTAATTTTGCTTCTCCATCTTTTTCTGAGAAGTTATAGAAACAATTAGCTACTTGTATTTTTTTAGCTCTTGATATATTTAAATCTTTGCTTATTTTTTCTAAGAAATCAACTTCTTCTATATCACAATCCTCATCAACAAGTCCTATTCTGACAAGTTCAAAATAAACAATATTTTTAACCTTTTCTGATGAATTTTTTATAGTTTCTATTGATTCTTCATATGAAAGATTTCCTAATTCCTCTTCTTCTAAATCTAATTCCTTCATATATGTACGAATTAAATCTTCTTCTTCTTTTTTGATATTCTCATCAGCTAAAGCAAATTCAGTTACTAAATTTATAAATGCTAATCCTTGTTCTTTATTTAACTCTTTTAAAAACATTGCTTATCCCTCCGTATAAATAAATTTTTAGCTTATTAATAATATACTATAAAAAATTTAGTATAACAAAGGCTTTAAGGTTAATTTTTAATTAAGAAATGACTACAATCCTCTATTTCTCTTATTATATTCTAAAAATCTACAATATTAAAGAAAAAGCTGTCATTACTTCTACGTAATGACAGCTACTATATATTTTTTATATATTAGAAACTTTTTCTTTCTTCTCAAGGTATCCTTTTAACTGTTGCAATCCTAAAATTAAAGCTCCTCCTATAATAAAGAATAGGAAATTAAAGCTACTTAAATTCATAGCAGCCTTTGGAATCTCTAATGTAGTTGGTCCCATAAAAACTGCATATATAGACCCAATCATTAATCCTATTATAAAATAAATCATTTGAGACCTATAATTTGAAAGTAAGAATTTTATTAATCTTATTGTAGTTATTATTCCTACAACTACTCCTAGTCCAAAAACCATAAGCATAGGTAAATAACTAAAATTAAATGTTAAAACTTCTTTCACTCCATTTACAACAGGTGCATAAAGACCAAATATTAAAAGTAATGTTGATCCTGATATCCCTGGTAAAACCATTGCTGATATAGCAATCATTCCAGCAAAGAAAACATATAGTGCAAGTGGTAATGAAAATTCATTTAGTACTAAACTTGTTCCTTTTGCACTTCCTGTAGCTGGGTTAAAATATGTTATTGCAGAAACAATAGCTATTCCTAAAATAGCATATATTATGTATCCATAATTTTTCTTTAATGATTCTTTGTCTTCACTAATTATTATTGGTATAGAAAATATTATAAATCCAGTAAATAAAGAACTGATTTTATATATTTCTTTATCAAATATTGATGCTATAAATAATATTGATAAAACCATACCAGTTATCCAACCTATTCCTAATTTTAATAAGAATATTATAGCATCTTTTTTGCTTACATCAGTTTTTTTTGTAGATGTTAAAGCATTTAATGAACTTATAAACTTATTATAAAATCCCATTATAAATGCTATAGTACCACCAGAAACCCCTGGAACACTATCTGCTAAAGCCATTAAAAATCCTCTTATAAAGTTAATCACATACATAGCCTATCTCCTTTAAAATCTTATATTTATATATTATTTTGTTATATCCAATTCATCATATAATTCCTCTAATGTAAGATTATTATCATAACAATATTTGCTTACTTCTAAATCTCCAACATATCTATAGTGCCAAGGTTCATAACTATATCCAGTTATATCTTCCTTTCCTTTTAAATATCTTAGAATGAAACCATATTTATGAGAGTTTTCTAAAAGCCACTGTCCTTCTTTTGTATCCTCAAAAGACTCTTCTAATTGAAACCCTATAGATCTAGTAGTAAGGTCTACAGCTAATCCTAATTGATGCTCACTTGTTCCTGGTAAAGCCACAAGATTGCTTGAATCACTCTTCTCTTTTTCTAAAGCTCTGCCATATAAATATTCCTGCTCTTCATAGGACCTATAAGCACAAGAAAGATATAAGTCTAACCCAGCTTTTTTTGCATCACTAAAAAGATTTTCTAAATTTTTTTTTAATACATTGCTAACTCTGTTTCTAGGTTCATTTTCTAAACCTACAAAATTAACCTTTGGAATAATTAATTCTTCTGGCTTATAACTTTTATCTATTGAGTTTTCCTTATTTACAACCTTAAACAATCCATCCTTATCATTTAAAATTATTTCTTTAATATGAAGCTGCTCTTCACTAAGCTCTTCTTTATTTGACTCTTTATTCTCATTATCTATCTCTTCATTAGAACTTACATTGCTAACCTCTAAAGCTTTCAATTTGTAAGACTCATAGCTTCTTCCTATAAAAAAACTAGTTATTGTTAATGTAATAATAACTCCTGTTAATATGTAACTTTTAAGTTTCACCTAAACATACCTCCAATTATTTATTAAACAGACTAATCTTTTAAATTATTACCAAATTAACATTATATAAACGTAATATTTCAAAAATTTAAACTGTAAAATAATAAATTGAAGTTTTCTATTGGGAATTAATACAAAGTTTATTATATTATAAACTTTATTCCATATTCAATATTATAAATTAAAATCATATATTTTGATTAAAATTTATCAAAGTTTAAAGTAATTTAAAAAAGTACTAAAAGTTAAAATCTTTTAGTACTTTTAATTTATTTTGATACTTTTAATCTACTTCTTCTGTGTCTATCTGTTTTAAAGGTAAGATTAACTGTAAATAGTATTATAACTCCCACATAACAAATTAAGTATAATCCTACTGAAATACTATTAATTAGAATCAAATAAATAGCTGTAATTATAACCCCTAAATTTCCAATCCACTTAAAGGTATTTCCTAAGACACTACTTACATACTCTAAATCATCTTTTTCCTTATCAAAACCTGATAAAAGATGAGCTAGATTTTTATCCTTCACTTTTTTTCCTATAAATATGTTAAAAATACTTAGTAATAATAATAAAATAGCAATAAGCATATATCCTCCTAAGATCCTTTTATTATATAATACTATAATTTTACATATATATTCTCAGTTTCCACTTAACTTTATTAAATATTTTTTTAATTTTACTTTTTAAAACTTCTATTTTGTATTATAAGCTTTTTATACCAACCCTTTAATACTAAAGATTATATTTATCTTATTAATAAAAAAAACACCTGATAATATTCAGGTGTTTGGTGCCGAAGACGGGACTCGAACCCGTACGAGTATTAGCCCGGCGGATTTTGAGTCCGCTGCGTCTGCCAATTCCGCCACTTCGGCTTGAACATTTTTATTATATATTAACTGTTCATTTCTGTCAATACATATTTTTCCATATAAATTCTTGTAAATTTTCATTCTAAAAATACTTTTAAAATTTTTAAGTTTATTTTATTTTTATATTTAATATTCATAGCAAAGGAATATTCATAATATAAATTATAATATGATCAAGTTAGTTTAGGAGAATAATAATGAATGATCTTTTAAATCTTTTTATATACATAGATGAATATTTAATAAAAAGTCTATCTTCTGTATATCTAAATGGATATATAGATATACGCACTTCTAAAAGAATTTGTGACAACACATTAGCTGGAAGAATTCACTTAGATGAAAATAATAAAACCTTTTGTAGTGATGGAAAAAGTCGAATGTATAATAAGGGTTTTAAAACTAGTAATAGATCAAATGACTTTAATGAAACAAATTGTTATGGAAATGATAGAAGCATAGAAAATAGACTATTTGGAAGAACTGAAGAAGAAATAAAAAGAATTTATACCTCTTTTGAAATACACAATACTATGCTTAAAAGAATGACCACATCAAAAGTTATTAAGGATCTTGAGAATTCACCTTTAGTTGACTCTCATATTTCTGAAGGAGATTTTATAAGAACAAAGGGATGCATAACAGAAACTTCACTCTCTTCTTACTTAGATTCAATAATAAGCTTAATAGAATGCTTTCCCTTAGACATATTAGACTCCCTTTTAAAAGATAAAAACTTAGGAAATTTAAACTTTTCTATAATATTAAATTTGCTAAAAACAATTAAAGATAAACTTTCTTTAAATTCAACTGAAGATATAATTATGAATTGTTCTGGCTATACTGCAATACTTAATACCAATTCAAAATACTTTTTAAATGGAGATTGTTATGTCTTTGATAAGTGTAATTGTAATTGCAATGTTTTAGGAAAAGTTATTAAAGTTTGTACAAATAATAATGATTGTATAAATTTATTAAGAAAACTTACACAGGAAAATTATTATGTTGATTTATTAAAGTCAATTGAACCTTATTTAGATTTATTGAAAAATCTTAATATACCAATTCCTAAATGTCCAGAACCTAAAGTTAAATCACCAGCTGTACTAATAGCACCAATAAGCATGTATTTTTAAAGCCTTCTAAAATTAATTAGAAGGCTTTAATTTTTTATTATTTAGCTATTATTTCAATTCCATCCTCTGTAACTAGTATTGTATGCTCCCATTGAGCTGAAAGTGATCCATCCATAGTTAATGCAGTCCAATCATTTTCTGCATCTACAAAGACATCGTATTTCCCTTCATTTATCATAGGCTCTATTGTAAATATCATACCTGGTACTAATACCATACCCTCTCCAGCATCTCCATAATGATATACAAATGGATCCTCATGGAATTTTAATCCTACTCCATGACCTCCAAAATCTCTTACAACTGAATATCCATTCTTTTCTGCATGCTCTTGAATTGCTGCCCCTATATCTCCTAAGAATCCCCAAGGTTTAACTGCTTCAATACCTTTTTCTAAGCATTCTTTAGCTACTTTAACTAATCTTTTTGCATTTTCACTAGCTTCTCCAATAATAAACATTCTTGAGGCATCTGAATAATATCCATTATATATAGTAGATACATCAACGTTTATTATATCTCCTTCTTTAAGGATTATATTTTCATCAGGAATTCCATGACAAACCTCATCATTTATAGAAGTACAAACACTTTTAGGGAATCCACCATAGTTAAGTGGTGCTGGAATAGCTCCTCTACTTACAGTATAATCGTGTACTATTTTATTTATATCTTCAGTGCTCATACCTGCTTTTATTTTCTCTGCAACTAAATCTAAAACAGCATTATTTATTTCTGCACTTTTTCTTATACCTTCTATTTGTTCTTCATTTTTTATTATATCTCTAGTAGGAACTTCAAATCCTTCTCTAGCTAAATTTTCTATTCTCTCATCAAATTCCATATGACATTTTTTATATTTCTTACCACTGTTACACCAGCATAAATCATTTCTATTTATTCTCATTTTCCTGTCTCCTTATAAAAACTTTAAATACACCTTAAAGTATATATCTATACTTTTAAGTATATACTAAGTTATACTTTTTTCAAGTTTACACATTATTAATAAGATTATAAAAAAAGATATAGGATTTATGTACTCTATACTATCCCATATCTATAATTCTAAAAACAATATAAGTTTTACTTACTTTTATCTATAAAAAGAGCTATATTTTCTCTTATTATACTCATTATAATTCATTAAATTATATATAACTCCCTTTATATTAATCCTCTTTGCAAATATTATCATATTAAGTTCCTCCCATTTATCCTTTTTATAATAATATGTAATATTTGCTTCAATTATTAAAAAGCAATGTGTTTTTCTTTTGAAAGATTTATTTTATCATTTTCTTCTATGGATTCTAAAACATATCTAACAACTGAATTATTTAAATACATTGCAAAAAATAGATCATTTCTATGTCCATATACATCTCTATATTTCTTTAAAGCATTTTTAAAAAAGACATCATAATCTGAGTTTCCTAGTATTTTATAACTATCTTTTATTATTATATCTTTACTAAAAACCTTATGTAACTTTTTCTCATATAACACATGCTTTAAGGTTACACTCTCCTTAAAACCCCATTCCTCATCATGAGGCAAAGAAAAAAAGTCACATAGAAAATGACATATTACTCCTAACTCTATACTAAATTTTTCTTTTCCTAAATGATTTATTATTTCATCACTACTTAACCTACTTAGCTCTTTTACCTTTTCATCAATAATCTCTTCAAACTGTTTTCTGCCATGTTTTTTCAACCTATATTTAGGTGAAATATCTGGAAGAACATTTCCTTTTAAAAAACTTTTTTTATCAATTAAATTTCTTCCTCTTCCTTCAATAGTATTAAATGTATTTTCTCCTATTTCAAGATGAGTTTTATAAAGCATATTAATCACCACCCTTAGTATATTTTGTTCAAAGTGCAAAAAAAAAATTACAATAATAATAAAAAATAGATTATATGCATATAATCTATTTGAGGTGATTTTATGACTTTAAAAAACAAAAATAATTTAATAAAACATCTTAGTTTTATTACTATTATTTTAATTTCCTTTACTTTAATATTTACCTTTAAAGATAATTCTACTAAATCTGTTATTAATGAAAATACTATTAAAGAAACTATAAAGTCAGATTTAAATGGTGATGGGAAAGAAGATTGTTTATATATAGAATTAGGAAGTGAAAATAATTATATAATAAATGCAACTATTAATGAAAAAAGTTATGAATTAACTCCAAATAAAACAATTAATTCTCTAGGTAACTTTTCGCCTAATCGTCCTATAACTTTAAACTTATTAGATTTAGACAGAAATAATATTAAAGAGATAATTGTTCAATCTTCTGAAGAAGATAGCTCTATACAGCATTTATTTAAGTGGACTGGAAATGGCTTTGAAGATATATTTTACTCTACAAACAATATATTAGGAATTGTAGATTCAAATAATGGGAAAACCCCTAAAATACTTTCTTTTTCCTTAGGTGATAGTAAAGAAAATATTCAAAAATATATGCTTTTAAATAAAAAATTTAAAAACATATCCTATGATACAGTTGAACCTACTGGACTATATTCTATAATTTCTTTTATAGACATAATATCTTTAAATTATGAAATATCTGAACTTCCAAATATATTTGCAACTTATATTTCTAAAGAAGATCTATCTCAAATATGGAGATTAGAAAAAGAGTCTTATTATTATGACTTTCAAGATGCTTTCTTTATGGATATAGCTTGGAATAATACTGGAGAAGCCACTAATTGCTCTTGGACCTTAAACTTTAATAAAATCCCAAAAGAAAACCCTAATAATAAATCACAAGTTAAATTCATAATTCAATTAGAAAAAATTAATGATACATTTTTAATAAGTTCCATAAATTTAAATATTAATAAATAATAAAAAGAGATTTATCAAAATAACTTATAAATAAAATTTATAAATAAAATTTGATCAAAGTTAAGAATTTCTCATAATATATTTATAAATTTCATATACAAGTTTTGATAAATCTCTTTTTTAAATTAAGTATATAAATCTAATAAGTTATTTTTCCTTCCTTATACATCTTTAAAACCTTATCTAAAAATCTAGCTCTTTGAGGATCAACAAAATTTCTAAGGGAAAGTATCATAGTAACTATTGGATCCATACTTGTATCACCACTTACATTATTTGGTGCTCCTAAATTTCCACCTCCCATATTTCCACCCATCATATTAGCAATAGCTCCTAAGTTCCCCATGTTACCCATTGGATTCATTCCTTGTGCTCCGCCACCTAGTAATCCCATAAGTGAGCTTAAATCCCCCATAGGGTTTCCCTCTCCCATAATAGCTGATAAAGGATTATTATTATTCATATTTCCTTTCTTGTTACTTTTATTCTTAGAAGAATTATTCTTTCCTCCATCCTTGTTATTTAAAATAGAATTTATAGAATTCATATCGAATCCATCACTTCCCATAGAAGATAGAACTTCTGATACTTTGTTTACATCAACATCTCCAAGTCCTAACATATCTAACATCTGAGGATTTAATCCCCCCATAAAATTTCCTTGATTTGAATTTTCACTAACTTTATTTTTGCGTCTACGCTTTGACATCTCCTATCCTCCTTAATAAATTTATGTATATGTACTATAATTTTTTATTTTTTTAGGAGGGTTAAAAAACCCTCCAAAAATTATTCTAACAACATTCATAGCCGCAGCTATTTGCGTTTACACCACCACATAGCCAGAATAATAAGAATAAGATATATGCTCTATCATTGCATAATAAACCTGATTGACAAAGTATTAGCAATGTTGGTAATGTTGTGCAAGCATTAAATCCTGAACAACCAGTATTTCTACTTTGTTGACTGCAGCAATCATGTTTTTTGCCTTTGCATTTGCATTCGCATTTACATCTGCATCTGCATTTGCAGCATTTCTTTCTACTCATAAAAATTCACTCCTTTTTCTATTAGCAACATCTATTATTGTTGCATCCACAAGCATTAAATCCACCGCATAGTAATGATAATAAAATTAAGATATATGCTCTATCGTTACATAATAAACCTGAACATTGTAAAACTAAAAGAGTTGGTAGTACTGTACAAGCATCCATTCCTGTACATCCGCCATGTCTACTATAGTTTTCATGACTATTACAGCAACATTTTTTCTTTCTACTCATTTCTCTTTACTCCTTTTCTATTTTCTAAGCCTTTGTTAACATCCACAATTACCTAATAATCCATTGCAGTTATTGTTTCCGCCATTATTTCCGAAGCCACCACATAAAGTTGCTAAAATAATTATCCATATTATAGCGTTACATCCAAATCCACCATTTCCGCCTCCACAGCAGCATTCATCTTCACAGCAGCAACAGCATCTGTTACTATTTCCACCGAATCCGCCATTTCCGCCGAATCCGCCACCACATAATAAGAATAACCAAATTAATGTCCATATTCCGCCACCGAAGCCAAAACCACAGTTATTTCCGAATCCTCCGCAGTTATTTCCAAAGCCACCACAATTGTTTCCAAATCCACCACAAGAGTTATTTCCAAATCCGTTAAAATTATTAACTCCTCCTACAGATTGTCCAGAATTATCAAAAGAATTTCCACATCCTGAAGTATTACAGCATCCTGAGTTACCACAATTGTCATTTGACATTCCTTCTAAGATTTCATTTAAGTCCATAAATGTTACCTCCATATATTTTCTTTATACTATATAGTATTCTCTTCACAAATTTTTGACACATATTTATGGAATATTTCCTACTTTTTGTAATAAATATTGATAAAAGGGCATATACTTCAAAAAAAGAAGCTGCGAAGATAAAATCTTCACAGCTTCTTTAATACTATATTCTAGAAACATCTAAAAAGTTAATTTTATATTTAATTTATGAAATTAAACTTCTTCAACTAAATCATCAAAAAGGTAATCTACAAGTTCATCTTTTCCTTTTTTATTTAATGAAGAGAAGAACTTAAGTTTGTGATCCTTAGGTAATCCTAAAGTTTCTTTTATAAGCTTTTCGCTTTTTCCTATTTGATTATTAGATATCTTATCACTCTTTGTTGCAATAACTACAACTTCATATCCATAGTGCTTTATCCATTCATACATTTGAACATCATCAGCAGTAGGCTTATGTCTACAATCTACTAATAAAACAACCTTCTTTAAAGGTCCTCTATTTAATAAATATCTCTCTATTGTAGCACCCCAAGATGCCTTCTCTTTTTTAGATACTTTTGCATATCCATAACCAGGTAAATCTACTAAATAAAAATCTTTATTTAATAAGAAGAAATTTATTAATCTAGTTTTTCCTGGAGTTTGACTTACCTTTGCTAAGCCTCTTCTATTAGTTAATGAATTAATTATAGAAGATTTACCAACATTTGATCTACCAACAAAAGCTATTTCTGGTAGGTTATCATCAGGATACTGTTCTCTCTTAACCGCTGATATTATAAATTCCGAACTTTTTATTTTCATTATTTTTCAACTCCAACCAATGCATTTTCTAATACATCATCAATTTTATCTGCAAGTATTATATTTAAACTATCTTTAACTATTTTAGGAAGTTTAATTACGTCTTTTTCATTTTCCTTAGGAACTATAACCGTATCAATTCCTACTCTTCTTGCTGCTAAGCATTTTTCTTTTAAACCACCAATAGCTAAAACTTTTCCAGTTAAAGTTATTTCTCCAGTCATAGCAACATTGTGTTTAACTTTTTTACCAGTTAATGCTGATACTAAGGCAGTAGTCATAGTAACCCCTGCAGAAGGACCATCCTTTGGTACTGCACCCTCTGGAGCATGTATATGAATATCTTTCTTAGAATAAAACTCATCCTTTATTCCTAATTCCTTCATATGAGCTCTCACATAAGAGTAAGCAGCTCTTGCAGATTCCTTCATTACATCTCCAAGTTGTCCAGTAAGCTCTAATCTGCCCTTACCATCCATAACCATTACTTCTACTGGTAAAGTATCTCCACCATAAGCAGTCCAAGCCATTCCTGTAACTACTCCAACCTTATCTTCCTTATCAATTTCTTCATAGCTAAAGATTTTTGGCCCTAAGTATTTTTCAACTAACTTAGTAGATATATTTAAATTTTTCTTATCCTTTTCTATTATATCCTTTATTCCTTTTCTTATAACATTAGCTATTTGTCTTTGAAGATTTCTTACTCCAGACTCTCTTGTATAACTATCTATAATAAGTTTTAAAGCAGAATCAGATATAGTTATTATTTTATTATCAACACCATGTTCTTTTAATACCTTTGGTACTAAATATTTCTTAGCTATTCTGAATTTTTCTTCATAAGTATATCCTGATACCTCTATTAATTCCATTCTATCTAAAAGAGGTCTTGGAATTCCATCTAAAGAGTTTGCTGTTGTTATAAACATAACCTCTGATAAATCAACATCCACCTCTAGATAATGGTCTCTAAAAGTTTTATTTTGCTCATTATCAAAAACCTCTAGTAAGGCATCAGCTGGATTTCCTTTGAAATCCATTCCTAACTTATCAATTTCATCTAGTAAAAATACTGGATTCATACTTTTAGCTTCCTTTAATCCAGTAACTATTCTTCCTGGAATTGCTCCAACGTAAGTTCTTCTATGTCCTCTTATATCAGCTTCATCTCTAACTCCACCTAAAGACATTCTTACAAACTTTCTATTTAGTGAAGTTGCAACACTTTTAGCTATAGAAGTTTTACCTACCCCTGGAGGTCCAACTAGGCAAAGAATAGGTCCTCTTAATGAATTACTTATTTGCTTTACAGCTAAATATTCAAGAATTCTATCCTTTACGTCCTTTAATCCATAATGATCTTTATCTAATACTTTTCTCGCATCTTTTATATTTAAAGTATCCTCAGTAAATTCTCCCCAAGGCATGTCTAATAAATTTTCTAAGTAAGTTCTTATAACTCCTCCATCTTGAGAATATGGAGATGATGCCTTAAGCTTTGAAATTTCATATTGAGCTTTTTCCTTAACCTGATTAGGTAATTTTTTCTCATTTATAACTTTCTCAAACTCAATTATAGCTTTCTTATTATCATCATCTTCTCCAAGTTCCTCTTGGATTACCTTCATTTGCTCTCTTAAATAATATTCTCTTTGGCCTTTATCTAATTTCTTCTTAACTTTAGTTCCAATTCTTTTTTCTATTTTAGCTACTTCAATTTCTTCTTTCACATAAAATATTAATTTTTCTATTCTTTTCTTTAAATCTAAAGTTTGAAGAATATCCTGCTTGTCCTCTTGTTTTATAAGAGCATATGAAGAAATTAAATCTGTAACCTTATTTAAATCTTTTTCTTCTTCTAGATTATCAAATAAATCAACACCATTTATTCCACTACTTGCTGTAATATCTAAAAACTCAAAAAAATCATCCTTTAACTTTCTTGATAAAGCTTCAAGTTCATGGTCAATTTCATTATCAATATCTATTTTCTCTATTGATGCTTCAAGTAATTCCTCTTTATCAAAGAATTCATCCATCTTTGCTCTTTCAATACCTTCTACTAAAACTCTTATAGTGTTTTTTGGCATTTTTACAATTTGCTTTATTTCACAGATTGTACCTATATTAAAGATGTCATCTTCACTCGGATTGTCAATCTCTATATCTTTTTGAGCTGCTAAAAATATCTTTTGATCTCCTGCCATAGCCTTTTCAACAGCTTCTATTGACTTTTCCCTACCAACGTCAAAGTATATAACCATATTAGGAAATACAGTTAGACCTCTTAGAGGAATTAAAGGAAGAATTAATTTATCTTCTTTCATAAATATCCCCTCCAAAAAAATTAATAACTACATATTATATAAATATATAGTCTTTAACAAGTATACACATATTACAAGTTTTTTTCAAGCTTATTTAATTCCATAAAAGAAAACTAACACTTTAAGTGTTAGCTTTCTTTATAGATTCTGCATTTAAGGCACTAGCACCCAAAAATGCCCTATTATCTTTAATTATTAAGCTCTCTTTTTCTATACATTCTTCTTCATAAAGTGCAAGATCTAACACCTCTTCAATTTTCTTAACACCAACTATCTTTATTCCATCAATATCCCTAGTTATACTACTTAAATTTTCCTTTGGAACAATTACTAATTCTACTCCCGCTCTCTTTGCTGCTAATATCTTTGCATTTACTCCCCCTATTGGTTTTACCTTTCCCTTTATTGATATCTCACCAGTCATGGCCACTCTATTATTTACAGGCACTCCTTTTATTGCACTATATATGGCTGTAGCTATACTTATTCCAGCTGATGGACCATCTACTGGTATTCCGCCTGGAAAGTTAACATGTATATCATAGGCCTTTGAATTTAAATTAAATATATTATCTAATACTGTCAATACATTCTGTACAGAGCAATAGGCTGTGCTTTTTCTCTTTATTTTCTTCTCTCCACCGCCTAGTTCTTCATCATCAACTATTCCAGTAATTTTTATACTACCTATACTATTACTTGATAACTTTGCTGTAGCTTCTATTTCCATTAAAGCTCCATTGTTAGCTCCATACACAGCTAAGCCATTTACATACCCAATTTCAGGTTTATCATTTATCATTCTTTCCATTCTAGGATTATATTGACCATTTTCAATAACCCAATAAATATCACTCTCTTTTATGTAATCTCTATTTTCATTTATTGCAAGACCAGAACATAATTGCACTAAGTTTATAACTTCTCTTCCATTAGTACAATATCTAGATACTATGTCTAATCCCTCATCACTTATTCTATAGCCAACCTTATTTGTGGCATTTAAAGCAATTTTTCTAATCTCTTCAACAGTTAGTCCCCTAAAAAATATTTCTACGCACCTTGACCTTATAGCTGGCACTATTTCCTCTGGACTTCTTGTAGTTGCACCAATTAATCTAAAATCTGCTGGTAATCCATTATCAAATATTTCTTTTATATATCTAGGAGTATTGGGATCTTCTGAACTATAATAGGCTGAATCTAAAAAAACTTTTCTATCCTCTAAAACTTTAAGAAGCTTATTTAATTCAATAGGATGGAGTTCTCCTATTTCATCTATAAAAAGTATTCCTCCATGAGCCTTTGTTACAGCTCCTGGCTTAGGTTGAGGAACTCCTGCAATCCCTAAGGAACCTGCTCCTTGATATATTGGATCATGAACGGAACCTATTAATGGATCTGCTATCCCCCTCTCATCAAATCTTAAAGTTGTGGCATCTATTTCAACAAATTTAGAATCCTTATTAAAAGGAGATGCTGCCATTTTCTTAGCCTCTTCTAAAATTATTCTAGCAGCTGCAGTTTTTCCTACCCCTGGCGGACCATATATTATTACATGCTGTGGATTTGGCCCACAAAGTGCTGCTTTAAGAGCTTTTATTCCCTTTTCCTGTCCTATTATTTCTTCTAAATTACTCGGTCTACTTTTTTCAGTTAAAGGTTCTGTCAGTTTTATCATTCTTAATTTATTTAATTTTTCCATTTCTTTTTCATTTTCTTTTTCTAAAACACTATTATCTTTCTTCTTACTCGCAAAGGACTTGCTCATATATATATAGAATAAAATTGACATAAGTAATTGTAGAAACATTATAAATGTATAAGTATTCATCTCTAATACCTCCCGTTCTATACGGTTAGTATTTACCTATTTTTGTGATGATATTCCAAAAACTCCATAAAAAATAAAAAAAGATGCATAAATAGTATGCATCTTTTTCTATTAAGCAGTTTCTATATCTTTTCTAGCTTTATTTTTCTTCTCAGTTTTTAAAGTTGGTCTAACTTCTCCTTCTGGAAGCTTTTCAAGCTCTGGATCTTTTCTATCTTTGATTGTCTCTTCAGTTATAGTAGCTTTTACAATATTCTCTTCTGATGGTATATCAAACATTATATCCATCATAGTTTCTTCTACTATAGCTCTTAATCCTCTAGCACCAGTTTTTCTATTTATAGCTTCATCTGCAATAGCTTTTAAAGCTTCCTCTGTAAAATCTAGTTTTACATTATCAAGCTCAAATAACTTTTTGTATTGTTTTACTAGAGCATTCTTTGGCTTAGTTAAAATACTTACTAAAGCTTCGTTATCTAAAGCTTCTAAAGTTACTAATACTGGTAATCTACCAACAAATTCTGGTATTAAACCAAATTTTAATAAATCTCCAGGCATTATATCCTTTAAAAGTTCTCCAACGTTCTTTTCGCTTTTTCCTTTAACCTCAGCGCCAAAACCTATAGAACTCTTAGTTCCTCTTTTTTCTATTATTTTATCTATTCCATCAAAAGCTCCACCACAAATAAATAAAATATTTGAAGTATTAATTTGTATAAACTCTTGATGTGGATGCTTTCTTCCACCTTGTGGTGGTACTGAAGCTGTTGTTCCCTCTAATATTTTTAATAAAGCTTGTTGAACACCCTCTCCAGAAACATCTCTTGTAATAGATGGATTTTCTGATTTTCTAGCAATCTTATCTATCTCATCTATATATATTATACCTTTTTCAGCTCTTTCAACATCATAATCTGCATTTTGAATTAGCTTTAAAAGTATATTTTCAACATCTTCACCAACATATCCTGCCTCTGTTAATGTTGTAGCATCTGCTATAGCAAATGGAACATTTAACATTTTAGCAAGAGTTTGTGCAAGTAATGTCTTACCTGAACCTGTAGGCCCTAATAAAAGTATGTTACTTTTTTGTAGTTCAACATCATCCTCTGCCTTATTAGCATTTATTCTCTTGTAATGATTATAAACAGCTACTGCTAAAGATTTCTTAGCTCTATCTTGACCAACAACATATTGATCTAAATAGTCTTTGATTTCTTGTGGCTTTGGAAGATTGCTAGCTTCTAATGGTGATGATTCTGTATTTCCTTCAAATTCATCTTCTATTATTTCTGAACAAAGCTCTATACATTCATCACATATATATACACCAGGACCTGCGATTAATCTCTTAACCTGTTCCTGATTTTTACCACAAAAAGAACATCTTAATTGCTTTTTGTCTTCAAATTTTCCCATCTTATCCACCTCAACTTTCAATAAGATTTAAGTTGTAGATTATTTTCTTTCTATAACTTTATCTATTAATCCGTATTCTACTGCTTCTGATGCTTCCATGAAATAATCTCTTTCAACATCTACTTTTATCTTTTCAAGAGGTTGATTTGTATTTTCACTTAAGATTTGGTTTAATTTATCTTTTATCTTTAATATTCTCTTAGCATGAATATCTATATCAGTTGCTTGCCCTTGGAATCCACCTAAAGGTTGGTGTATCATTATTTCAGCATTTGGTAATGCAAATCTCTTTCCTTTTGCTCCTGAAGATAATAAGAATGCTCCCATAGAAGCAGCCATACCTATACAGATTGTAGATACGTCAGGCTTTATATATTGCATAGTATCATAAATTGCCATTCCAGAAGTTATAGAACCTCCTGGGGAATTTATGTAAAGATGTATATCTTTATCTGGATCTTCACTTTCTAAGAATAATAATTGCGCAACAACAAGGTTAGCCGTTACATCATTAACCTCTCCACTTAACATTATTATTCTATCTTTTAATAATCTTGAGAATATATCGTAACTTCTTTCGCCTTTGCTTGTTTGTTCAACTACCATAGGTACTAAATTGCTCATTAAATTCCCTCCTTTTAAAAAAAACTCTAATTATAATATTGCCATATATATCATAAAAACATACATTATCATAATTATTATATAAAAAAAATAGACATTTGTTAATTAGTCTTTTTCTAAACAAACTTTTAATTTTAAAATAATTGCCAAGAAATACTTCCTGGCAATTATCTGAAAGTTTATTTATTTATTATTTTAAAGATTCAAATAACATTTTTAAAGTTTTTTCTCTCTTAACATCTAACTCTAAAGCAGCTCTTTGAGCATTTAATAATAGATCAACCATTTTCTCAGTTTCTGCTCCGTTTGAGTACATTTTAGCAACTTCTTCTGCTTTTGCTTTTAATTCTTCTTCAGTAGCTTCTATAGCTTCTGCTTCAGTTACAGCACTCATAACTAAATCAGTTTTTACTTTTCTTTCAGCATTTTCTTTCATGTAAGATTTCATCTTATCTTCAGTGCTTCCAGTGAACTCATAGTATTGTTCTAAGCTTAGTCCTTGTTGTCCTAATCTCATTTCTAAATCTCTTACCATGTTTTCAACTTCTCTGTTGATCATAGCTTCTGGAATTTCTACTTTTGCGTTATCAACTACAGCGTTTATAACTTTTTCTTCCATTTCTCTTTTAGCTCTTAATTCGTTAGCTTTTACAGCTTTTTCTTTTAAGTCAGCTTTTAATTCTTCTAAAGTATCAAATTCTGAAACTTCTTTAGCAAACTCATCATCTAAAGCTGGTAATTCTTTAACTTTTATTTCTTTTACAGTTACTTCAAATTTAGCTGGTTTTCCGTTTAAGTCTTCTTTTCCATAAGCTTCTGGGAATGTTACGTTAACATCTTTGCTTTCTCCAACTTTTAATCCAACTAATTGCTCTTCAAAGTTATCTATGAAGCTTCCTGAACCTATTTCTAATGGATAATCTTTTCCTTCTCCACCTTCGAATGCTACGTCATCTATGAATCCTTTGAAGTCTATAACAGCTATGTTTCCATTTTCAACTGTTCCTTCTTCTTTAGTTTCAACTCTAGCATTTCTTGCTTGCATATCAGCTAATTGTTTTTCTATATCTTCTTCTTTTACTTCGTAAGATACTTCTTCAACTTCTAATCCTTTGTAATCTCCTAAAGTAACTTCTGGGTAAGTAGTAACTTTAGCTTTGTAAACTAAGTCTTTTCCTTCTCCAACTTCTACTACTTCGATTTGTGGATAATCAACTGGTCTTACGTTGTTTTCTTCTAAAGCAACTCCGTAAGTTTTATCTATACAAGCGTTTATTGCATCATCAAATAAAACTTCAACTCCGTAGAATTTTTTAACCATGTTCATTGGAACTTTTCCTTTTCTGAATCCTGGTATGTTAAACTTCTTTGAGTTTTTATTATAAGACTTTTTTAACGCCTCGTTAAAGTCCTTAGCATCAACTTTAATTTCTAATTCTACAACATTTGTGTCTATTTTGTTCATTTTAGCTTCCATTGTATATTCCTCCTGTAAATAGCCTTTTAAATTCATGTTTTATGAATTAACCTAGGCAATTATAACATATAATTTCTTTTTTTATCAAATATTTCTTTTATTTTATTCTTACATTTATACATTTTATCATACTAGTAGTTTTTTTTCTATAAAATCTTTAACATCTTTTAATTCTTCGTAAGTTTTAAAATTATCCCTATAAACTTCTATTATTAATGGTCCTTTATAATCTAAAGTTTTTAGTTTTTCAATGATAGGTTTATAATTTACTCTCCCCTTACCTGGAAGTAAACAAATACTTTTTTCATCTCTATCGTTTATATGAAAATTAACTAAATCCCTCCCCATGATATCAATATAATTGAGAGGATTTTCATTACTTTTATATGCTTGTTTTATATCACAGGTAAATTTAATATCATATTTTATGTTATTTTTTAAATACTTTAAAAATTCTATATCTGAAGACATACACCAAGAAACATTTTCTTGAGATAAATATATATTATTTTCTCTTGCTATATAAGCTAATTCATTATATATATCTAAAATTTCCTTCTTATTAATAGTATTAAACTCTTGTTTTCTCATACCATGAAAGGTATATGAAAAAGCTCCTAGTTTATTAGTAGCTTTGCATATATTCTTAAAAATCTCTAAAGAATCTTTTCTTCTTCTCTCATATTGATCAAATAAATAAGGTTCATACATAGATGAAAAAAAATGTACTGATTTTATATTAAAGTTATTTTTCTCTTTTTCCTCAATTAATTTCTTTACAAAATCATCACTATACTCATAATAAGTATTTAAAAATAATTCTACTGTATTAAAATCCAATTCTTTCATTATTTCAAATGATTTTTCCAATTCAAAATCTGGATAAAAACATGCTGAAGAAATTCCAACTTCCAAATTAATTTCTCTCCTTCCTTTTTAATCCCTATTATTATAACTTATAGTAAACATTTAAATAAACTTTTTTAATTTTTATTTTAAATAATATCATTTGCTTATATGGAGATACTATGTTATGATAAGCTTTGTTTGATTGTGAGAATTTTAAAAATAAAATAAATTTTAAAAACTAAAAATATACAAGAAGAAAGAGGATAAAGAATGAACAATATAAAATTTGATGACTTAGGTCTTAAGGAAAGCTTACTTAAAGCTATAAAAGATATGGGATTTGAAGAACCATCTCAAATACAAGCTGAAAGTATTCCTGTAGCCCTAGAAGGACACGATATAATCGGTCAAGCTCAAACTGGTACTGGTAAAACAGCTGCTTTTGGATGCGCTATAATAAATAATGCTGATTTTTCAGGAAAGAAGAAATCTCCAAAAGCACTTATTTTAGCACCAACTAGAGAGCTTGCTATACAAGTTAATGAAGAACTTGTAAGACTTGGAAAACATGAAAAACTTTCTGTTTTACCAATATACGGTGGTCAACCAATAGATAGACAAATTAGAGCTTTAAAAAACGGTGTTGATATAGTTGTTGGAACACCTGGTAGAGTATTAGATTTAATAAGAAGAAAGAGTTTACCTCTTAACGATATAGGATTCCTAGTGTTAGATGAAGCTGACGAAATGTTAAACATGGGATTCATTGATGATTTAGAAGAAATTGTTAAATCATTAAAAACTGATAGACAAACACTTTTATTCTCTGCTACTATGCCTCCGCAAATAAAGAAATTAGCTAGAAATTACATGAAAGAAGATACTAAGCACATCGCAATAAAGAAAAGTTCTTTAACAGTTTCAAAAATAGAACAATTTTATTTTGAAATAAAACATAGAGATAGATTTGAAACACTTTGTAGAGTTTTAGATTTTGATGAACCAAATGCTGCAATAATTTTCTGCAAAACAAAAAAAGGTGTTGACGAAGTTGTAGAAAAAATGCAAGCTAGAGGATATATGGTTGAAGGTATGCACGGAGATATGAGCCAAAACCATAGACTTCAAACTTTAAGAAAATTCAAAGAAGGAAGCTTAGACTTCTTAGTTGCTACTGATGTTGCAGCTAGAGGAATAGATGTTGAAAGCGTAACTCACGTTATAAACTACGATCTACCACAAGACAATGAAAGTTATGTACATAGAATCGGAAGAACAGGTAGAGCTAACAGAGAGGGAGTTGCTTATTCTTTAGTTACTCCAAAAGAATATATGATGCTTAAGCAAATACAAAAGCATACTAAGAGTAAAATAATAAGAAAAGCTGTACCTACAGTTGATGAAATATTCCAAAATAAACATAATAACATAATAAATAATGTAAAATCTACTATAGAAGAAGCTTCAGAAGATTTCCAAAAGTTTATTCCAATAGCTACTCAATTAGATGAAGATTATAGCTTAGTAGATGTTGCAGCTGCTCTTTTAAAAATAGTATTTGATAAAGAATCTTCTTTTGATTACACTTCAAATTCTATAGAAGCTCCTGTAATGGACGAAACTAGATTATTTATGTCTGTTGGAAGAAGAGATGGTATAACTCCTAAATCTCTTGTTAACTTCTTAAAAGAGACTGCTAGAATAAGCCCTAAGCAAGTTGGAGATATAGACATAAAAGAAAACTTCTGCTTTGCTAACGTTGATGCTGATGCAGTAAATAATATAATGAAAAAATCAATGGGTAAAAAACTTAACAAAAGAACTGTTAATATAGAAGTTGCTAAAAAAAGAAAATAATATAAAAAAAATACATACTCATATGAGTATGTATTTTTTATTTATTCTTACAACAACCAGATCCATTTGAACATCCACATCCATTTTTAGAACGCCCTCCTTGGCATCCTCCCTTTGAAGAACATCCTCCACAGGTTCCATTTGCTTTTTTAGGACATCCTCCTCTACTTCCACAGCAACTTTTTTTAAAGCCTAACTCTTCTAACTCTTCTTCACTTAAGTATTTCAGTGGAAATTCATTTTCACCAAAGCTTTCATACTCTGGAGTATCCTTAATTTCATTTCTATCTATATTTAACAAAATTATCACCTCATTATTTTTATAAATACAAATTTAATAAATTATTATTTTGTATTATTACCTATTAATATAACATACTAAATAAGCTTTAACTACTTAAATTAAAATTTTAATTTTTTATAATTTTTAGCATTTTTTCATTATTTATGATAAAATTTATTTATAAAACATTTACATTATGAGGAGGTACATTATGAGTATTCATATAGGTGCAAAAGAAGGTCAAATAGCCGAAACAATTTTATTACCAGGAGATCCTTTAAGAGCTAAATTTATAGCTGAAACTTTTTTAGAAAATCCAGTTTGTTACAATGAAGTTAGAGGAATGTTAGGATATACAGGAACATATAAAGGAAAAAGAATATCAGTTCAAGGTACTGGTATGGGGGTTCCTTCAATTTCTATTTACGTTAATGAACTTATAAGAGATTATGGAGTTAAAAATTTAATAAGAGTAGGTACTGCTGGAGGTATGCAAGAAGATATAAAAGTTAGAGATTTAGTTTTAGCAATGTCATCTCATACTGATTCTGCAATAAATAAAGTTAGATTTAACGGTTTAGATTTTGCTCCAACAGCATCATTTAAACTTTTAAAGGCCGCTTACGATACTGCCGTTGAAAAAGGATATTCTCCTAAGGTTGGTAGCGTATTCACAGCTGATAGCTTCTATAATGATAATCCTGAAGCATGGAAACAATGGGCTAAATTTGGTACTTTAGCTGTTGAAATGGAAACTGCAGCTTTATATACCTTAGCAGCTAAGTATGGTGTTAATGCCTTAACAATACTTACTATAAGTGATCATTTAATTACTGCTGAGGAAACTACTAGTGAGGAGCGTCAAACTACCTTCACAAAGATGATGGAAGTTGCTCTTGATGCTGCTATAACTTTATAAATAAAATAAAAGAGCTTTATCAAAATAACTTTTGATAAAGCTCTTTTTTATTTATTAATTACTCTTCTCTTCTTCTAATCCTGGTAATGAAAAGTCTTGTACATTATAAACTATCCATTTTCCATTTTCATACTTCATATTTGTGAAAAAGTTTTTTTCCATTGATTCACTTTTAACATCTATTCCTAATATTTTCTTTTTTATCTTATAAGAAACATTAACTACAATACTAGCTTCATAAACACCATGATTTCGTTCTATTGAACTATTTTCCATCTTAATTTTAAGATCGCTTATATCATAGTCATTCTTTAAAAGAAAATATTTTTGACTTAATGTATTATATATATTATCCTTAACTTCATCCTTAGCATTTCTTATATCATTTTTATCCTCTGAATTTAAAGCCTGAAATACGCTACTATAAAATTCTTTTACAACTTTTTCAACATCTTCTTTTATAATTGTATCTTTTAAATCTAATTCTATATTTATTTCTGGATGATCTTCTATATAAAACTTTTGGCTATCTATTTCTCCCCAAGGAGTGTTGCATTTTATAGTTAAGTAAGTTGAACCATCCTTTGGGAAAGGACCAACATCCTTAAAATCTTTTACCTTTATACCTGAGTCCTCTCCATTTATATATACATTACTATCATCAAAACTACTCTTAACTGTGACTAAGGTTCCATTTAAAGGTATGTCTATCTTATTATTATCCATGAAAACAATATTTTTTTCTTCTACTAAATTAGAATTATATGCTTTCTTTTCAATCTTAAGATCATAGACTCCTGGTATTAAATTAGGTATTTCTAAAGTTCTACTAGTATTAGTTGTACCTATAAAATTACCATTTAAATACACACTAGCTTCTGGGAAATTAGATGCCACAATAAGTTTCTTTTTTTGTATTACAACATACCATTTTTCTCTCCAAAAACTTTTTTTAGACTCTAATTTTGTAGAGTATATCTCATCCCCATTTTCTAAAGAAGAAACTAACTTATTAATTCTACTTTTATCCGCTTTAAAAAAATCAATATATGGTATTAACTCCTCTTTTGTTATTCCAGAATTTTTATTTCCATCTTCTATTAAGTTCATTAAAGCTCTTTCATTTCCTTTGCTTAAGGAATTAGATAATTGTTCAATTACATCTCTCTTTTTACTACTTACATTACCATATAGAAATACTATAATTAAGGCTAAAGCAATAACACAAATTATTATTACCTTAGGATCCTTTTCTTTTATAATTTTATCCTTTACTCTTTTATAAAAGCTACAAATGTTATGACCTACCCCTGTAATACTCTCTCTCAATTTATCCATATGTTAAAACTTACTCCTCTAGTAAATTTATAATCCATTTATTACATTCTGTACATTTATAAACTTGTATTCCAAAAGGATATAGCATTTCATCTTTAAATCTATTATAATCACTTCTTAACTCTTTTAATGAATAAAATTCATCATCTTTAGTTAAAGCCCCAACTAATTCGCATATATAATTTTCTTTAGTTTTAAAACAGCAATCATTTTCATCTGTACACTTTATTTTCTCTAATTTTAATTCTTCTTGAAAATCTTGTAATATAGGTATTATATCTTGAAATTCACTTATATCATCTTGAAAATCCCCTGCTAAAAAATCTACTCCACTTATAGTAAATAATTTATCCATTTAATCACCTCTAATTTCCTAATTAAAATTTGCTAACTAATTCTAGTATTACATAAATTAATTAATTTTACTAACTTATTTTAGCATAATAAATATTATTGTAAATAACTTATTGTTAATAATAGTAAAAATAGCCCCTAAATGAGCTATTTATTAATATTTAGATCTAAAATTAAAGTTTATTTATTCTATTATAGATAAAAATTCCTCTTCATTTATTATCTTAATATCAAAATTTTCTTTTATTAAATTTTCTGCTTTTTTTAATTTAATACTCTTTTCATTTTCTTTTAATTTATTTAAATCCCTAATTCCTGTAATTAAGTAATTTGTCTTTTTACTTACAGAACTTGAGACAAAACCACCACACCTTATTACATTTCCTATGGCTTCTCCTCTAGACATAGAACTTAAAGGCCCTGTAAAAACTACATTTTTACATTTTAAAGATATTTCTCCCTCTTTCTTCTTTTCTTTAAGTCTTAAATTACTTGAATATTTGCATTCTCCCTTTCTTCCAGAAGACTTATATCCATTTTCATAAACAGCACCTATTCTTATGGCAAGCTTATCTGAAAGCTCTTCAACTGATTCTATATCTAAATCTTTGCATATATTAAGTAATATGTTAGCACAAGCCCTTGCATCTTCCCCTGCATGGTGATGAGAAAATTCAAAGCCTAAAGCTTCACTTACAGTTCCTAATTTATGATTTGGTAATGATTTATAATAATTCTTTGCCATAACTACTGTACAGGCATATTCAAAGTCTGGATAAGGTATATCATAAAAATCTAAAGTTTTTCTAAGAACGCTAATATCAAAAGATGCATTATGAGCTATTACTAAATTTCCATCTATGTAATCCTTTATTTCTTCCCATATTTCATTAAAAGTTCTCTCATTTTCAACATCCTCTGGTCTAATTCCATGTATCCATATATTCATAGGCTGAAATCTCATTTCACAAGGCTTTATTAAAAAATATTTTTCTTCAACAATTTTATTATTCTTAACAACAGTCAATCCAATAGAACAAGCACTATTTCTTTTTTCATTAGCAGTTTCAAAGTCTATTGCAACAAAATCCATTTATGTCTTTCTCCCTTTCTATGTAACAATAAACAATATTATATCACATTTTATTTTATTATTTTAACTTATTTAAATGTAATTCAAAATAAAAAGACCTTACTGTAGAAATAAAATATTTCAAATACAATAAGGTCTAAAATTATTTTTTAAGTTGTATTTATAGATTAAAATTCATATTTACAATTAAATCTCTAAAAATAAACTTACTTTTTAATTAAGGAGTTTTAAAATCAAATTTAAAATCTATTTAATTACACTTTTAATATTATTAAACAGGTCTTTATTTTCTTTTATCTTTTCTTCATTGCCTAGTACACAGATGTAGTCTTCCTTCATTAAATCTTTAATCATAGGTGCAAAACTCTTAATTTTTTCTACATCTGCATTTATGATTTCTTCTCTTTCCTTTTGAAGATCTTCATAAGTAAAGTTGCTTAAGTAATATGAAACTGCTATATCACCTTTTATTCCATTGCTTATAGGTTGATCATATTTTCTTATTGTACCTATGATGTATTTAGTCATTTCTCTTTCGTCAGCTTCAAAATCATTTAAATACTTAGGTATATTATCATAAGCTTCTAAAGTGCTTTTTATATTAGGGTCTCTATATGAAACTATATATGCTCCGCCATCTCTTCTAAAGTTAGAGAACACTCCATAAGCTCCACCTTTAACCCTTACGGCATTCCATAAGTAGTCAAAGCCTAGAATACTTTCTAATAAAGATAGGGCACCAGAATACTTATATCCATGAGTTTTATAATTTCCACCCTTAGCTACATATTGTACATTTCCTTGAGTTAAAAGTCCTTCATTTTTCTTTCCTAACTCAAAATTATATTCTTCTTTCTCAAAATCATTATTATTTGTTTTACTTATTAAATATTTTACTTTTTCCTTAAAGTTTTCATATTCCTCTTCTTTTCCTGAATAACTTATAAGCATATTTCCCTTATTAAAGATTAAGTCTCTTACCTTTTTTAAGCTATCTGATAATGTTAATTTTTTATCTTCCTTCTCTATATTTACTAGAAAATCATAATAATCTAATCCACTTATTTTTTCATCATAAGCTCCTCTATTTGTAGAGTATGATAAAACTTTTTTCATAGCTATTCTATGACCACTATCAAATATAGCACCTTCTAATCTAGCTCTCTTTTCTCTAATTATTTGCATAATTCTGTCCATATCATCTAAGTCAGTGTGATTTAAAATCTCATCAACTAATTCTATAGCTTTATTAGTCTTGCTGCTTAATGCTTTATATGAAATTTCTAAATATGGTCTAAACTCATTATTTTTCTTTAAATTAGCAAAAGTTATAGCTCCAAAGCTTATTCCACCTGTACTTATATTTATAGCGTTTGATAACTTAGAATAATCATAATTTTCTGTTCCACACTTACCTAATATATCACATAGCAATCCAACATAAGGTATTAAATCTTCAGGAACACTATTTGTATTAAAGAAAAAATTAACATAGTCTATTTTATTAGTATGGAAATCATGGTGTAATGTTGTAATTCCATCTATCTCTTTCTCTTCTGTAGGAATTTTAGTTGCTTCTTTATCTATATCCTCTAAAGATAACATAGGAATACTTTCTAAATCTTCTTTTTTATCAGGTGTACTTTGTCTTTCTTTTAACTTTTTACAATTATCAATTATTTCATTTAAAGTCTTTTCATCAAAACTATTTTTAATCTCTTCTAACTTTTTCTTTAATTCAGCTGACTTTTTCTCATTTATTCCTTTTTCAGGATGAAGAGAAACAAGTGAAGAGTGAGTATTATTTATCATATATCTTTCAATTAAATCTTCAAAGTAATTGCTTGTTAAAGCAGATTTTATTTTTTCAAGATTTTTTTCATATTCTAAATGAACATATGGATCCCCATCATAAAGCCAACTATCCATAACTTTTAAATAATAAATTAATCCATTAGGATAAGAACCATAATCCCCTTCTCTTAATTCAAATTCAACTCTATTTATGGAAGCTTCTATAAGTTCTTTATCTATTCCATTTTCAACCAAATCCTTTAAAGTATCCATTACTACTTTTTTAAATTCTTCTTCTTTGTTTAGCTCTGCATTCTTAACTAAAACAGTAAAGGCTGATTGTTTAGTTGAGTTATCAAAGTCTCCTGATACAGCTTTCCCTATACCTGCATCTATTAATGCTTTCTTTAATGGAGCTGCTGTACTTCTTGTTAGAAGATATGCTAAAACATCAAAAGCTAAGCCTTTTTCTCCGTCTGTGGCATCTCCAATTACAAAGTTTAAACTATAATAACTTTTATGATTTAAATCTTCACTTTCAGCTATTCCATAAGTAAAACTTTCTTCTTTCATACTTTCAAAGGATTTTTGTTCTTTTATTTCTGAATCTATCTCTTTATATTCAAAATTCTTTAAATATTCTTCATTTATAAAGTCTAACTCTTTTTCAGTATCTCCATTACCATATAAGAAAATATATGAGTTTGATGGATGATAATATTTCTTATGAAATTCTACAAACTCTTCATAAGTTAAATTTGGTATTTCATCAGGATCTCCTCCTGAAGATAAAGCATAACAAGTATCTGGGTATATTGTTTGAGGAATCTTTCTATAAAGTATAGAATCTGGAGATGAGTATGCCCCTTTCATCTCATTATAAACAACACCATTATACTTTAATTCATCTTCCTTATTTTCTATATAATAATGCCATCCCTCTTGCATGAATATTTCCTTATGCTTATATATATTTGGATATAATACAGCATCTAAGTAAACATCCATAAGATTCATAAAGTCTTTTTCATTTCTTGATGCTACTGGATATATTGTTTTATCTGGATATGTCATAGCATTTAAGAATGTATTTAAAGACCCTTTTAAAAGCTCTACAAAAGGTTCCTTAGTATTAAATTTTCTAGAACCACATAAAACTGAATGCTCTAAAATATGAGGAACTCCTGTACTATTTTCAGGTGGTGTTCTAAAACCTATTGCAAAGCACTTATTATCATCTTCACTTAGGATTTTTATAAGTTTAGCCTTAGTTTTTTCATGCTCAAACCTTAAACCTACTCCACCTATTTCATTTAAATTTTCTATGTTTAAAAGTTTAAATCCACTATAAATATTATTCTCTTTAAAATTCATTTTTCACACTCCTATGGAAAGGTATTTTGTTAATATGTTTATTTTAATAATTGTACCATAATTACCCTATATTAAAAAGTTTGCTGTTATAGATTAACATTTATCCCTTTAGATAAATTTAGTCTTTTTAAAATACTATATTCTAAAAATAAAGATTATCCTAATTTATTTATTTCCAAATAGCTTTTAATTTATTTAAATTTCTTCCTATATTTTGTTTAAGAGAATGTTAATTTCTAAATAAAAAAAGAAATGATATAACTAAATCTATATCATTTCTCTTTTAGCTTAAGATTATTCCTTATGGTTAATTAATTTTATTAAATTTACTAATATTTCTTTTTAAAATATTAAACTAAAAAATTATGTATATAATTTTTATAGTATTCCAAAATATCTAGCAATAACATATAAAATTATTGCTCCACCACCTAAAAAGCTAACCTTTGCATTTCTTTGATTATTAGCCATAACTTTTTCAAATATTCCTCTAGCTATAAGCAAAGCTCCAGCTGCCACACCAACCCATTGATTTGTTGTAAACCATTCCGGATTAAGGTATGTATAAAAGTATCCGATTACAAGTGGGAAAATAAAACATCCAAAAATACTTCTTATAAATGGAATTTTTCCTTTTACTAATTTCATCTTATGTAATTCTCCTTTACTCTCTTATTACATATTAATTTTATCAACATTTTTAAAAATTTAAAAGCATATATCTCTTATTAAGTTAATATTTACTTTTATTTATTATTTTTTTTAGTTATTCATCATATACATTATTGAATTATGTATTAAAAATAGGAGGAGCTTAATGAAAAGAAAACCAAAAATATTATTAGTGACTTCTTTATCCCTAATAGTATTATTAACCTTATCCATATATGTATCCGTAAACAAAAAGAAAACTTCAGCATTTTCAGAAGCCATAAATTTATTAAATGAACCTGATCAAAAAGAAGATGATGAATTAAAGGGAAAATTTGAAGAAGTACTTCAGGATTTATTTAAAAATAGAAATATAGCCATATTAAACAATGATTTAGAGGAATTAAAGAAATTTTATGATTTAGAAAAAAAGCCTAGTCTTTGGGCCTATGAAAGTGAAAGTAAAAAAGTTAAGTATTTGAATAACTGGTCTCAAAAACAAGGAGTTGTATTTAATGAAATAAAATCAAAAACTGAAATAAGAAAGGCTAGAGAAAGAGAAAAGGACTTATACGGAATAATATGTGTTGTTTCAAGTGAATTTACATATTATTATCTTAATGATCCTCTTAAAACTAATACCTTTAGATTAGGTACTTATCACTATTTAAATTTAAAAGATGAGGGAGATAGGTATATTATCACTAAGGAATGGTACACTGATCCTTTTGCTGATTCTCTAGATTTAAATAATATAAAATCTGATGAAATTAAATCCTATATTTTAAATAGTTCTAGTCCATCTTATTCACCTGATGAAAGAACACAGAAAGCTATAGATTATGCACACACCTATTGTGGAGCAGCTGCAGATGATGAACTTGGTTTTAACTATAATAAAAAATACACAGACTTTAACCCTCAAGGAGGAGACTGTGCAAACTTCGCCTCTCAAATTCTTTTTGAAGGTGGTGGATTTAAGAAAAATTCAACATGGAACTATTCTGATGGTGAAGGTTCTAAGGCTTGGGTAAATGCTCAAGCATTTAAAAATTACATGGTTAATAGTGGACGTGCTTCCTATATTGCTAAAGGTAAATATTCCGAAATATATAAAGCTGCCTATAACTTAAGACCTGGTGATTTTGTAGCTTATGAAAAAAATGGACGAATAACTCACATTTCAACAGTTACAGGATTAGATAGTAAAGGTTATCCCCTAGTAACTTGCCATAACACAGATAGGCTTCTTGTTCCTTTTGATTTAGGTTGGAGCAATGACAATATACGCTTTCATCTAGTAGATGTTTATTATTGATTTGAATATATATAAATAGCTTAAAAGTAAAACTTATAAATATTATGAAGAGAATATCTGAATAAGCTTTAGAATTTAAGCTATTACGTAGAATAATTTGCGTTAAGAAGCGAAGCTGTTTGACCAGTGGGAGTTCTGAGCTTTAGTAAATTATTTGAAGTAATAGCTATAAATTCTTAGCGTAATTCAGTAATTCTCAGAATATATTTATAAGTTTTATATTAAAGTTTTAATACATATCATTTTTAACTATAGTTCTACTCTATATTTTTCTAAGGACTTAACTATTAAATCAGCTATTTTCTGTTGATATAACTTATCTCCTAATAAAGCATCATCTTCCCAATTGCTCATAAATCCCATCTCTAAAATTATTACAGGTCTTTGTGACCAGTTAAATCCTGTCATATCTTTTCTTTCAAAAACTCCATTAACTTTTACTCCACCCTCTTTTAAAGTTTCACTTAAAATTTCTCCATATTTCTTACTTTCTTCATATATACCTTTTAACTCCTTTGTTTCAGAGGAAGGAATTAAAATTGAGGCTCCTCTTTTTCCTGAATTATTTGATCCATCACAGTGAAGTTTTATTGAAATATCTGCCTTTGATGCATTTCCTATTTCTGCCCTTTCTCTATTGCTTAAGGTAACCTGGTTTTTCTCCCTTGTCATAACTACTTTATAGCCTTCTCTATTTAAAAGCTCTTTTAAGATCATAGCTACTTCTAAGTTTATTTCATACTCCTTATTTTTTGTACCAACTCCCGCTGTACCTGAAGATACTCTAGGCTTTTTTTCATTAGACCAAGGTGCTATAGGTTCAAGCTTCTTATCTCCTTTTTCTTGATGCCCTGCATCAATACATATAGTAACCTCTTCTTTTTCTTTTCCTAAAACTTTCTCTTCAAGTAAAGTAGTACTAACTAAATTTACTAAAAGAAAAATTCCTAATAAAAATATAAATCTCTTTTTCATAATAAAAATCCTTTCTAGTATTTAAATAATAAATAGTATTTCTCTAAATACTAAAAAATATTATTCACTAGTTTTACATATAAATTTTTCATGTTATAATTTTAAAGTCTTAAATTATGTCTAATAAAGAATTTAATATAAATTAAAGGAGATACATATGAAAAAAGTTAATTTTAAGGGAAGTGTAATGTTAAATCCTACTCCAGTAGTTCTTGTTACTTCTAAAAATAAAGAAGATAAAGTAAATGCTTTTACTGTTGGTTGGGTTAGCACAGTTTGCACTAAACCTCCAATGATTGCCATGGGAATAAGACCGGAAAGATTATCCCATGAATATATAAAAGAAAGCAAGGAATGTGTTATAAACTTACCATGTAGAGATATGGTTAAATTTGTTGATTTTTGCGGTGTTAAATCTGGAAGAAAAGTTGATAAAATTAAACACTTTGGATATGCCCTTGATAAAGGAATAGCTGTAAGTACTCCTTCTATTGAAAAAGCACCTGTAGCTTTAGAATGTAAGCTTAAATCTATAACACCTTTAGGTACACATAACATGTTTTTATTTGAGGTTCTTAATGTAAAAGTTGATGAAAGTCTTATAGATGAAAAAGGAAAGATTCATTTTAATAAGGCTAATTTATTAGCATATAGTCATGGAGAATATTTTGGTCTTAATTCTAAACCACTAGGTTCTTTTGGTTATTCAATTAAGAAAAAGAAAAAATCAAGATAATATTCCTAACTAAATATAAAAAAGACACTAAGAAAATTTATTTTTACAAATTCTCCTCGTGTCTTTTTTTAATTCTTATATAATAAAATCTTTATAAAGTTTATTATTATATTTTCATATGTATAATTAAATTTCTTCTTTAGCAGAGGTTAAGAATTGAATTTCTTCTAAGACAGAGCTTGCTCTGCTCTCATCTACCATAACCACTAAATAATCTCCACTTTGTATTTCAATAGATCCCTTAGGAATTATTTCGTTATTTCCTCTTTTTATTGCAACTAAAAGAGCTGTCTCTGGCCAATTAACATCCTTTATTTCTTTTCCTTCTGCTTCACTACCAAGTTCTACTCCAACCTCTAGTAAAGTTTTATTATTAGAAGGTTCTTCTACTTCTGAACCAACCTTTTCTATCCATCTTTCTAATAAAGATTCATATATTGGTTCACTTTTTAGTAAGTCAGATGTTACATAGGAAATTATTACAACTACAGATAAAGCTAGCATATGTTCAAAAGAACCAGTCATCTCTGTAATAAGTATTATACCTGTAATAGGTGCCTTTACTATTGAAGCAAAGTTACCTGCCATGGCTAATATTATAAAATCTATTATATATTGATTTGGAACTCCAAATGCATTACAACTTACTATTCCAACTATATTTCCTACTACTGCACCTAAAAGTAATAGTGGGAAGAATATACCACCTGGTGTACCTGCACCAAAACTTATAATAGTTAATAAAAATTTAACTAAAAGCACAGCTAAAAGAAGCTTTATTGGAAAGCTCTTAGTTGCTAAATCCATTATAAGTTCATGTCCACCACCTAGTATTATTGGTGCGAAAATACCTAATATACCTGTTAATAAGAAAGGAATCATTACCTTAACTTCTACAGGAACATTTTTAAACTTTCCATATAAACTTTGTACTTTTAAAATTCCCTTTGAGAATATTGCACCACCTATACCTAAAATTACTCCTAATATTATTAATACCCAGTAATACTTTAAAGGTAATACAGGAACATTTTCTATTCCTAAACTAGGATTCATTCCTAAAAATTGTTTTGAAACAAAATCAGATACTAAGGATGCTGCCATTGCAGAAACTAAAACTAAAGGTGAGAAACTCTTATGTACCTCTTCTAGGGCAAATATTACCCCTGATAAAGGTGCATTAAATGCTGCTGCTAAACCAGCTGAAGCACCTGAGGTTATTAAATATTTTTTCTCTATATTTATTCTTTTTAAACCATTACTAAATCCTTCTCCTACAGCGGCTCCCATTTGTACTGATGGGCCTTCTCTACCTAAAGACAATCCAGCTCCTAAGGAAATTACTCCTCCTAAGAACTTATAAATTAAAATCTTTAGCCAATTCATTTTAAGTTTACCAATTAATTCTCCTTCAACTTGAGGAATACCACTTCCTGAAATCATAGGCTCTCTTCTAACCATAAATCCAACAAGTGCTCCTAAAATAGCTAATATAACTAAAACTATAATCATATTAGTTATACTTAATGCTGCCCATGCATAAAGCTTTTTAAAAAGTGGAAATAAGTAATTAACAATAATTCTATTTAGTACTAAAACTAAAGAACATAAAAGTCCTATGGCAGCACCTTCTAGAACTAATTTAAATCTTAAATCCTTTCTATGTGACAGTACTTTTTTCGTACTCTCATTACTCAAAGATTTCCCCTCCTTACACTTAACATTTTATTAACATATTTATTATACCCTTATGTTTTTACAGATTCAAATTTAATTAAACTTCAATTTCAAATTATTTTTTCAAAAAATCTCATTGTAAACCTTACACTCTTCTTATAGCAATAGTTTTACATAATTTTATTTTCTTAATATAAAATCTTATTAATTAAAAATATGTAATTTCTTAAAAATTTTATACATAGTATTAAAATATGAAGATTATATGAAAGGGTGTGTATCCATGAGTCTTTTTACTTTTAAAAAAGGACTTCATTTACCTTATAATAAAGAATTTACTAAGGATAAAAGCATAGAGATTTTTAAACCTAAAAAAGAGTTGATTTTCCCACTTTCTCAACATATAGGAGCACCCTGTGAGCCTATAGTAGAGGTTGGTCAAAAAGTTTTAGTAAATGAAAAAATAGCTGATTCTTCAGCCTTTGTTTCTTCTCCTATTCACTCTAGTGTATCTGGAACTATAAAAGATATTAGAGAGATTCAATCTATAAATGGATCTAATACACAGGCAATAATCATAGAAAATGATTCTAAATATGAAAAATATCCAAGGGAAAATCTTAAATATTCTAGTGAACTTTCCCTAAAGGATGTGGTTAAGTTAGTAAAGGACTATGGCATAGTTGGCCTTGGTGGTGCTACCTTTCCTTGCCATGTAAAGCTTAATGTTAAAGAGGATAAAGAAATTAAATATATAATTATAAATGCAGCTGAATGTGAACCCTATTTAACCTGTGATCATAGGGTTATGCTAGAATATACGGAAGAAATAATTAGTGGCTTAAGAATCATTTTAGAACTTTTCCCTAAGGCATTAATCTACATAGGTATAGAAGACAATAAATTAAACGCCATAGATAAATTTAAAAGTATTTTAGGAGAAGATAATAAAATTAAGGTAATGCCATTAAAAAGTAAATATCCTCAAGGCTCTGAAAAACACTTAATTTATGCTTTAACTAAACTTCAAGTTCCTTCTGGAAAGCTTCCTTTAGATATAGGATGTATTGTTTTTAATGTATCTACTATATATCAATTATATGCTAGTTTAATAAATGGGTTACCTTTAACAGAAAGAATTATAACAGTAACTGGAGATTCCATAAGATTTCCTAAAAATTTAAGGGTTAAAATTGGAACACCAGTAAAGGATATAATTGAATTTTGTGGTGGATTTATAAATAAACCAAGTAAAATCATATTAGGTGGGCCAATGATGGGAACTTCTATAAATTCTTTAGATCTCCCTATTACAAAAGGTACCTCTGGAATTTTATGCTTATCTAAAGTTGATGATTTTCCTAAGAGCCATTGTATAAGATGTGGAAAATGTTTAAATTCATGTCCAATGAATTTAATTCCTCAAAAATTAAATGAACTTGCTTTAAAAGATAAATTAGATGAATTTGAATTCCTTGGTGGAATGGATTGTTTAGAATGTGGTTGCTGTACATTTTCCTGTCCTGCAAAAATTTCTATAGTAAATAATATTAGAAATGCTAAGAAATCTCTTAGAAATAAATCTAAAAATTAAAGGGGTGAAAAAAATGGTTGATACAAAACAAGAATCTATGGAATCCTTAATATTAAACCACATAAATGACGAGAATCTTTTAGTTGATTCATCTCCTCACATAAAAGATAAATTATCAACACAGAGCATAATGAGAGATGTTTTAATAGCTCTCATTCCAACCTCTTTAGTTGGTGTATTAGTATTTGGATTAAGAGCAATTTTTATAATTGCAACCTGTGCAATCTCAGCTGTAATTTCTGAATACGCCTTTCAAAAAATAGCAAAAAAAGAAATCACCATAAAGGATTTAAGTGCTATTGTTACAGGAGTTTTACTTGCTTTAAATCTCCCTATTAATACCCCTCTCTGGGTGGCATGTATTGGCTCAATTGTTGCCATAGTATTAGTAAAGCAAATTTTTGGTGGTATAGGATGTAATTTTATGAATCCAGCCTTAGCAGCTAGGGCTTTTCTACTAGCAGCTTGGCCTGAAAGCATTAGTATATTTACATTAGATGGAGTTACTACAGCTACCCCATTAGCTTTACTAAAAAATGGACAAGGAAATCTTCCTCCTTTAAGCAATGCTTTTCTTGGAAACATTGCAGGATGCATAGGAGAGGTTTCTTCTCTAGCTATACTAATTGGTGCTTTATACTTGCTTTATAGAAAAGTAATAACATGGCATATTCCCCTTGTTTATATTGGTACAGTTTTAATATTAACTACTGTTATAGGTAGAAATGGCTTTTTAAGTGGAAATGGAATTTATGAAATCTTTACAGGTGGATTATTTTTAGGAGCCTTTTTCATGGCAACTGATTATGTAACTTCTCCACTAACAAAGAAAGGACAAATTATATTTGCCTTTGGCTGTGGACTTATAACTACTTTAATAAGAATATTTGGTGGTTATCCTGAAGGGGTGTCATATTCAATTCTTCTTATGAATTTACTTGTACCTGTTATTGATTATTATATTAAACCTAAAGCCTTTGGTAATGAAAAATAATTTTTAAATTTGTATATAACTTAATATATTTGACAATAATACTAACTGTAGGGTTATTTAATCTATACAGCTGTTCCTATATAATATTTCTCTACTTTAGAGAGTTACTTTAAAACCATATTCTAAAATGTACGCGTTATTATTTTAGGGTTTTAAATTTCTCTAAACTCATTTTTCGTTATGGCTAATCTGCTGTAACCTCTTATTCATTAAGATAGCTCAGAAGGATTTTAAAATACTTTCTGAGCTATTACGTTATTTTAATTTTAAAATTTTATTAATTTAAAATAGAATTTAAAGATCCTATTAATAAATACTATTATTTTCTATTTAAGCTTTTAACTTCAAATTCTTGAAATCTATATTTCTGTCCTGTAGGATTTTCTTTTTCCTTTTGAACTTCTTCTAAAAACATATCATAAGGTCTTACAAATTGGCCACACTCTCCATATAAAGCTCTATATAATACCATCTTCTCTCCACTTTCTGAATGAGTAACTACTCCCTCTACTAAGTAAAGATCACCTTTAAAATGTCTAAATATTTTTCCTATACTTTTTTCAATATTTCTATCCATAATAACTCCTCCTAAAAAAACAAAAGGGTTTGTATCAAAATTTAGTAATAAAACTTATTTTGAAACATTCCCTTTTATTTTATATTTAGTTTCTTTAAAATACAATAAATAAGCTTATATAAAACTAATTATTCAAATATGAAAGTTTCCATTTCATCAATAGCCTTATTTACTAAAGCTTCTATATCAAGCTTTCTTTCTGCTATTATCATATCCTTAACTCTAGGCTTAGTCTTTGGATGTTTTGGTACAAATATTGTACAACAATCTTCATATGGAAGTATTGATGTCTCATAAGTATCTATATCTCTTGCTATATCCATTATATCCTCTTTATCCATAGCTATTAGAGGTCTAAATACTGGTCTATCTGAAACATCATTACTTACCATAAGTCCTTCCATAGTCTGAGATGCCACTTGCCCTATACTTTCTCCAGTAGTTATTGACTGTATTTTTTTTCTTTCAGAAAGTTCACAAGCCACTCTCATCATGAATCTTCTCATTATTATTGTTAATTCATCTTCTCTACACTTCTCTATTATATCCATTTGTATTTCTGTAAAAGGAACCACATAAAGAGTTATTTTTTCTGTGTATCTTCCTACTATTTTTGCTAATTCCTTAACCTTATCCTTAGCTCTTTCTGAAGTGTATGGATGAGAATGATAATATACACAATGAGTTTCAACTCCTCTTCTAGCCATTAAATAAGCTGCTACTGGTGAGTCAATTCCTCCTGATAACATAACCATAGTACTTCCGTTCATTCCATATGGTAAGCCTCCTACAGCTTTTATTTTATCTTTATCAGTAAACACATAAGCATTTCCTCTTATTTCTACATAAAGCTTACACTCTGGATTATGTATATTAACTTCTATTTCATCCCCAAGTTCTGAAAGGATATATCCCCCCACCTCTCTTGAAACTTCCATAGAATTCATCGGGAATTTTTTATTAGCTCTGTTTGTTTCTACTTTGAAACTCTTAGCTTTGCTTTCTTTAATTTTCTTTAATCCCTCTTCTTTTATTGAATCAAAGTCCCCTTCAACCTGAGTAACTAGGCAAAGTTCTTTAACTCCAAAAACCTTTTTTACCCTTTCAATAACTCCATCTAAGTCTTCTGATTTTATAAACCATCTATTTTGATCTGTTATAAATTCATGATCTATATCTTTTAACTTTTTTCTTATATTTTCTTTTAATTTTCTCTCAAACTTATTTTTATTAAGCCCCTTTAAAAATATTTCTGAGGCATATTTTACTAAAATTAAATTATTCATATTTTTATTCTCCTTAAAAATTTTAAAGCTTTTTCTAGTGAAGCTATGGTGTAATCAACTTCTTCTAAAGTGTTATATTTAGAAAAGCTAAATCTTATAGCCCCTTGAATGCACTTTGGTTCTAATCCCATAGCATTTAATACATAACTTCCCTTGGCTACAGCAGTTTTTGAAGAACAGGCTGACCCTGTTGAAACAAATATGTTATCCTCCTCTAAGATGTGAAGTAAAACCTCTGATCTAGTTCCTAAAAAAGAAACATTTAATATGTAAGGACTATATTCTTCACTACTAGGGCTATTTATTACTACATTTTCTATTTTAGAAAGTTTTTCTATAAAATACTCCTTAAGATTTTTTACATGATTATAAGAATCTTCTAAAGAATCATAGGCAATATCCATAGCCTTTACCATGCCTATATACGAAGGAGTATTTTCCGTTCCTGCCCTTAGTCCTCTTTGTTGTTCTCCACCAGTTATTAAGGATTTTAAATTTAACCCCTTTCTCATATACATGAATCCAACTCCCTTTGGTCCATGAAACTTATGAGCTGAAACAGAATAAAAATCTATATTACATGCCTTAACATCAATTTCAAATTTTCCAAAACCCTGTACTCCATCTACATGAAATTTTGCTCTTTTACTTTTTTCTTTAATTAATCTTCCTATTTCCTTAATCTTTTGTATGCTTCCCACTTCATTGTTAACCTGCATTATAGATACTAAAACCGTATTTTTATTTATTGCCTCTTCTAATTCTTTTAAATCTATAAATCCTTTATTATTAACATTTAAATATGTTACACTTACACCTTGCTTTTCTAATTCCCTATAAGTATTTAAAACACTAGAATGTTCAAAGGTTGTAGTTATAATATGATTATTTTCTCCAACTAATCCTTTAATAATCATATTATTGCTTTCACTTCCTCCTGAAGTAAAGATTATTTCTTCCTTAGAAGCATTTATTTTTTTTGCAATCCTCTCTTGAAGCTCTTCAATCTTTCTTTGCATCTTTACCCCTAATTTATGTAAAGATGATGGATTACCCCAGAATTCATCCATAGCATAATAAATTTCATCTCTAACTTCCTTTAAAGGCTTAGTAGTAGCACTATTATCAAAATAAACTTCCATCTTCACCCTCCTTATACTTATATAATTTCTATATACATAATTATATATACACATTTCTTATATCATATTAATTATTAAACCACAATAATTATCCTTATCAAAAACATTTTCTACCAAATACATAAATTTCAAAAAAAATTCCCAACTTAGATTATTCTAAGTTAGGAATTTTTCTATTCCATGGCAACAAATTCTACCTTTTCAACACCATGAACTAATTCTATTTCATTTAACATTTCCTTTATATCACACTTCATTGTTGATATGTCTATTGTGAAACTTACATGAGCTAATCCATGTATAGGTAGCCCTTGATCTATTGTAAGTATATTTCCCCCAACATCTGATAATATATTTAAAACAGATGATAAAACTCCCTTTTCATGAGTAACAACCATATTAAATATAACTTTTCTACCTTGAAGGGTTTCTGCAAATTCAAATATATAGTCTTTATACTTATAATAAACACTTCTACTAATACCAGCTTGCTTTGCAGCTTCTGTTATTTCCTTAACTTTTCCTTCTTTTAAAAGTCTTTTAGCGTTTATTACCTTTTCAAAAACTTCTGGTAATACTCTTTTATCTATAACTAATAAATTTCCTTCCATTGGAACTATTCACCTCTTTACATCTATAAAATATCCAAAATCCAAGTAAAATAATAGCCCTCTTTTATTCGCTACTTATTAAAATACCACCTATAATTAATATTTTCAATAAAAAACATCATTTATAAATTAAATTTAAAAATACTTTAACACTAAAATAAAAATATTAATTAAAATATTTTTATTCTATTTACTTTATATAATTAGATATAATTTTTAAATATTCTATATATGATAAAATCAAGGTTTTAATCTTTAATCATATACACACCTAAAGTATATCACCCTACATTTTAAAATACAACTGTTCTCTAATAAAAGACACATGAAATTAATAAAGAGGATATATCTTTTGATATATCCTCTTATTACTTCCTTATTAAAGCACTATTTCAAAAGTTTTTATTTGTTTCTTTGAAATAATTCCATTAATAGCATTTTCTTTTACTTCTAGTTTTTCTATAAGTTCTTCATTTAAGTTAACTTCATTTATTTCTTTAACATCTCTATTAACTTTTATTTGGAAGTTTTCTTCCTTATCAGAAATGTTAAATATTCTTACTATTATAGAATCACCCTCTTCTGCTTTCTTAAAGGCTGATAAAACTACATTTTCTCCCTTAATTGAAACTAAAGAATCCTCTGCTTTGAAATCTCCTTGAAGTGCTAACATTGGAGTATTTAAGTTATATGCTTCTTCGTAAGCTCTTTCTCCAGTATAATCTCCTTCATGAGCTATTATTGAGTATTCAGCAACATTCTTTCCTAAACATTGAGCCTCTGGTGTTTTAAATACTCCCCAATCTCCTAACTCTCCAACAGATCTTAATATTGTTAAAGCTATAGTATTTTCACCATCTCTTAATACCTCATATTCAGGTAATCCCATGTTAGCAATCATAAGTCCAACTTTTCCGTCATTTACATCAACAAAGTTTGTTTGTTTTTGACAGTTAGATGGATTTTGCCATCCTTCCCATGGAGTTGTTTCTCTTTCTATAACATCAAAATGTCCCTCTGCAAAATGAGTGCTTGTTTCTATTCCAGTTGGGAATAATGCTCTTACTCTATGATCCTTTGCAGTATTTTCTATTTCAACTTTAACATCAACTCTCTTAGAAACTTCACTTAAGATTATAGTAGAAACTAACTTAATTTCAGTCATTTCTTCTACTCTTCTACTTTCTTTCTTAATAGCTTTTACTGGTACTTCTAAAGTATTTTTAACTTCTATTACTTTTTCTACTTCATTATCTTTTAATACATTAATAGAAGCTTTATTTCCTAAAGTATTTACTACTAAATCTTTCTCAGGAGCTCTAAAGATGTATTCATCTCCTATATCTCCACAATCTTCAAAGGCATTTAAATTCTTATACTCTTTATTTGTTCCTTTATGAATTAAATCAAATGTACCATTTTCATTGAACTTTAATGAGAAGAATTTATTTTCAAAAGTTAAATCTTTAGAAACTTCTTTTTCTTCTCTCTTTTCACAAGGAACTATTTTAAATGATTTTAATCCTAAAGCTTTTATATTATTAGCTAAGAATTTAACCTTAAATCTATTTACATACTCAGGTTGTCTAAATCTATTATTTGGAAGAGTATATTTAAATGTTTCTCCTAAGGCTTCAACCACTGATGGAACTTCCTCTCCATTTTCTGTAACAACCTTGAAGTTTTCTATACCTGATTCTTTATTTACATCAACTGTAGCCTCTACTACTTCACTTCTATCCCATCCTAATGTATTAAATACAACAATACTTTCTCTATCAGTAGTAGTTCCATTTACTAGATTTAACATATGCTCAGTACTTCTAGCTATCATTTCCTCTGATATTTGCATACTAGATTTAAATCTTGTTACCATATCTTGATGAACTTCATCAATACTACATCCACAGATTGAATCATGAGGATGGTTTTGAATTAAGTATTTCCATGCTTGAAGTATGAAATCACTTTCGTATTTCTTTCCTTCTAATGAAGCCATAACTCCTAAAGGCTCAACATATCTTTCTAAAAGAACTTGAGACTTATTATTCATTTGCTTTAAGTAAAGTCTTGATGAAGCTGTGTTACATAGAGTCCACCAGCCATCTGTATATTGACCATTTAATTCTCCTGTAACTTCTTTTAAGTCTTTAACTTCTTTCTTAACATCTTCTATATATTGAACTAAATTACTATGAACTAATTCAAAATCAACATCTTCTTTTACATTATCTATTATGTCACCAACATTTGTTTGAACTGGTTGATGATCACATCCATTCATTAATAGTATTTGATTTGTTGTAGCATACATATCTGCTTTATTAACTCTATCATTTAAGAATTCAATAGCTTCTTTTTTATCTGCTGGAATTTCATTACCATTACTATACCAGTTAGCCATAAGTATTCCTAAAACTTCTGATCCATCTGGTGATTTCCATAATACCTCTGAGTGATATTCATTTTCTCCTGCTTCTTCAACCTTTTGATTATCAAAAGCTATTGGAGTTATTCCTCTACCGAATACTGCATTATCTATTCCAAATCCTCTTAATATTTGAGGCGCTTGAGATATGTTACCAAAGGAATCTGGGAAATAACCTATTTTTACTGGGTTTCCAAATCTTTTTGCAAATCTCATTCCTAAAAGCATATTTCTTACATTTGCTTCTGCACTTATTAAATATTCATCTTGAAGAACATACCATGGTCCTACATGAAGTCTTCCCTCTTCTATAAGTTTCTTTAATCTATGAAACATATATGGCTTTATTTCTAAATAATCATCTAAAGCTATAGTTTGTCCATCTAAGTGAAAATATTTAAAATGCTCATTATTCTCTAAAGTATCTATTAATGAATCCATAAAATCTACTAATTTAACTCTATGTTTTTGAAATGGTATATACCATTCTCTATCCCAGTGACTATGGGAAACTACATGTACTTTTTTCATGCCTAACCTCTCCTTATCTAAAGTTCATTAACCTATACCTAGATTATATACGTTTACAAAGCATTCATTCAATTTTCAATCTTATATGTTTAGTGGACTTTTTATAGATTATTTAACTTTAATATCACTTTTTATTAGTGAATAAACACATATATTAATATATTCATCTTTACTCTTGTTATAATAATGCTCTCTTAAAATTCCATCCCTATGAAATCCTAACTTCTCTGATAGTTTAATTGATGAAATATTATTACTATCAATCATGGCTATAATTCTATTCATATCTAAAGTTTCAAATGCAAAGTTTTCTATAGCTTTAATACACTCTGAAGCAACTCCCTTTCTCCAAAAATTCTTTTCTATAGTGTAACCAATCTCAGTATTATTAGAATAAAAATCTATATTATAAAGACCTATATCTCCAATAAATGCTTTGCTTTCTTTATTTATTATAGCCCACCTTATTCCCTTTTTCTCCTTGTACATTAACTTAACCTTTTTAAAATAAAATTCAACTTGTTTTTCAGGATCATAAACTTCTGTTCCTGAATATTTCATTATATCCTCATCTGAAAATAAACTAATGAAATGATTCCTATGCTTTTCTTCTATTTCTTTAAGTATAAATCTTTCAGTCTCAATAATAGGAAACTCTAAAAAAACTTTTTCCCTCTTATTTTCACCCATAATTATATCCCCTTATTATACCATTATTCTTTTATACTCTATTTCAAATTACAAATAGCTCTTATATATTCTGGAGTTGTTCCACAACATCCTCCTATTATATTAACTCCCTTTTCAAGGGCTCTTTTAGATAAATTTTTAAATTCTTCTAAAGTCTTATCATATACAAGCTCTTCCCCTACTTTTTTTGGTATTCCTAAATTAGCCTTTATCATTATAGGAAGATTTGTATTTTCCTTAAGTATATCTAAGGCCATTAGTATTTCTTCGTACCCTGTACAATTTATTCCTAAGGCATCTACTCCTAAAGGCTCTAAAGTTGAAACCATATTTTTTATGAAATTAGGAATATCCTTTTTATAAGCTAAAGTAAAAGAACATATAACCTTTTTATCTGTTAAAGTTTTTGCTTTTTTAACTGCAAATTCACCTTCTTTTAAACTTCCTAAGGTTTCAAAAATAACTAAATCAAATTTATCTTTTGAAGCATTAATTATTCTTTCAGTATTTTCATAAACAATTTCTTTAAAAGAAGAATCATTTTCTTCTATATAATATGAAAGGGGGCCTATATCTAAAGCAACTAAGCCATGATATCCACATGCTTTTTTAGCAATACTAATTCCTGCCTCTATAATTTCCTCTAAATTATAATTATTCCTTTTTGCATTTATAATATTACACATAAATGTGTTTGAAAGTATTAAGTTAGCTCCAGATTCTATATACTCTCTATGAATTTTTTCTATTAATTCAGGCTTTTTAATATTTAAAAGTTCTGATGGAGTCTCTTTTAAATTTACTCCTAATTCCATTATTCTAGTTCCCATAGCTCCATCTGCTATTATTACTCCATTTTTCAAATTTAAATTTTTCATCTTAATGTATTCTCCAATCAAAGTAATTTATATTCTAAAATAAGTTATTCTGCTTTATTTTTTATTTAAATTATCTCAAATAAAATAACTGTATTTTGATAAATTATATTCTATAAGAAAGAAATAGTAAATATCTATACTTTTTTATTATTGCTCTCCACAAAATAAATTCCATATTTGATATTTTTTAAAAACTGTTATAATATTACTTAGTACTAGTAATATTAAAGGGGCGAAATATATGTTTAGATCTATATATTGGTATGGAAAAGGATATGCCTGGACATTAATAAAATCCTTATCTGATATAAAAAAAATAAATAAAATGGAAGAGGAAGGCAAGCTTGAGGAAAGAGATGAATACATATATCAATGCAGTAGAAGAATAGCTCATACTTTTCTTAAGGATGCTGGAATAGAAGTTAATGTTGAAGGTTTAGAGAATATTCCTGATGGACCTGTTCTTTTTGTTTGTAACCATCAAAGTAATATGGATATTCCTGTAATCATGTACTCTATTGATAGACCAAAGGGATTCATAGCAAAAAAAGAACTTGAAAAAATGCCTATATTAAAAGATTGGATAATACTTTCAAAGGCTATATTTATTGACAGGGAACATCCTAAAAAAGCTATGGCAGGTATTATACAAGGAATTAAACAATTAAAAGAAGGATATTCAATGGTTGTTTTTCCTGAAGGAACAAGAAGTCAATGTAGTAAAATGGGAGAATTTAAAGCTGGTAGTTTTAAATTAGCTACTAAACCAAAGGTTCCTATAGTTCCTCTTACAATTGATGGAACATATAAAATAATGGAAGGAAATCATTATTTCATAAAACCTGGTAAAGTAAATCTTTATATTCATCCACCAGTTTACACTGATAAACTTACAAAGGAAGAAATTACAGAGCTTCCTGAAAAAGTTGAAAATATAGTTAGAAGTAAACTTCCTAATGAAGGAAGATAAAAAAATCCATGAGTAAATTTTACTCATGGATTTTTTATTTATATTAATTTAAAACAGTTCCTTCTAATTCTGCACTCTCTTCACTTAAAGCTTTTTCTCTAAAGAATTCCTCTGTTTCTTCTATTACTACTTTTCTTAATCCAATAATACCTACAAGGTTTGGAATTGCCATTAATCCATTAACAATATCTGCAATTATAAATATTAATGTTAATGGTAAGAATGATCCTATAGCAACTAAAATTATATATAAAATTCTATATGGTTTTATAGCTTTTATTCCAAATAAGTACTCAATACATCTTTCTCCATAATAGTTCCATCCTAATATTGTAGTAAATGCAAAGAACATAAGTCCTATATTAACTATATATGTTCCTATATTACTTATAGGAAGACCTATTTCAAAAGCCTGTGTTGTAAGTGCTGCTCCTTCTAAACTTCCACTATAAGCACCAGTAAGAATTATTACTATACCTGTCATTGTACAAATAAGAATTGTATCAAAGAATGTACCTGTCATTGAAATAAGTCCTTGCTTAACTGGAGACTTAGTCTTAGCTGCCGCCGCTGCTATTGGAGCACTTCCAAGACCAGCTTCATTAGAGAAAACCCCTCTAGCTATTCCACTTTTCATTACAGTTATTATGCTAACTCCTACAGCTCCGCCTAAAGCAGCCTTAGGATTAAAGGCACTTTCAATAATTATTGATACTGCATGTGGAACCTTATCTAAATTAAAAGCTATAACAATTAAAACTCCTAATATATAAAGTCCTGCCATTAAAGGAACTACCTTTTCTGATACGCTAGATATTCTTTTTATTCCACCTAAAATTACTAAAGCCACTAATAAAGTTACTACTCCTGCTGTAATAATTGTAGGAACATTAAATGTAATACTTGCTGCATCAGTTATGGACTTAACTTGTCCAAAAGTTCCTATTCCTAATAAAGCCACACCAATTCCAAAGAAAGCAAAAATATTAGCTAGCCAATTTAAACCAAGTCCATTTTTTATATAGTACATTGGTCCACCAGCCATTTGACCATTTTCATCTACAACCCTATACTTTATAGCAAGTACACCTTCTGCATATTTAGTTGCCATTCCAAAGAAAGCAGCTACCCACATCCAAAATAATGCTCCTGGTCCTCCTGCCTTTATAGCAGTGGCAACCCCAACTATGTTTCCAGTACCTATAGTAGCTGAAAGAGCTGTACATAAGGCTCCAAAACTTGAAACATCTCCTTCTGCATCCTCACAAGAAGATTCCTCATCTTTTTTAAATACATACTTTAAGGCTAATGGTAATTTTAAAATTTGTAATAATTTTAATCTTATAGTCAGGTATATTCCTGTTCCTACAAGCAGCATAAGAAGTGGCACTCCCCATACTAAATTGTCGATTTGATTTAATAAGTTTTCCATAAAAAAAATCCTCCTTAAATTTAAATTTGCGGAGGAGAATAAGGATACTTAAAAAATTTAAGTAACTAACCTTATCCTCTGTCCTTTTACCTGAGAGTTTCAGTCAAAAAATTTGACCTTGCTCCTTCGGTGCTCTTTTTTAAAAGAGTCTCTCCAGAGGCTCGTCCAGTAACGGTCCTAATACCTGAAAGATTTCCCTCTTCGGTGGATATTTAAAATATCACTCTCCCATTACCTTCATCCGAACATATTGAATTTTAATTTATAATAGACATTATATAAGTAATCATTATAAAAATCAATTACTTATTTTCCCAAAACATATAATTTTTCATAGTTTCCATTAGTTTTCTCATTGACTTTAACTATAAAATTATTTATTGAATCTAATATTTTTTTCTTATCTTCTAAAGTCTTTTTCCCTCTTCCAACTCTATCACAGTAAGTCAATAAAGCTATATCATGAAGATCTGAATTTTTAACCATATCTTCTGGTTTTACAAAAGGTAAATTTTTATCTATATAAAGATAAGACATATGATATCTAACTAAACTGCTTACTTCACTTATAAATTTCTCATTATCAGTAGCCTCTTCTAATATTTCTTTTGAAAGTTTCGCTCCTACCCTATCATGGTCATAAGCAGTCCATCTTCCCTTTCTCATCTTAGTAGTATCTCTCTTTCCAATGTCATGAAGTAAAGCTGCCCACATAAATTCTCTTTTATTATTAGCAAGCTCTCTTAAACTTGCTGCTTCATCTAAAACTTGCAAGGTATGAATCCATACATTTCCTTCTGGGTGGTGTTTTTTCTCCTGCTTAACCTCTTCTAAATCCCTTAATATTTCTAAAAAAGAGCCTTCTAAAAGCTTCTTTTCCTTTAAATAATTTAAAAATTCTGATGGATTCTTATCCTCTAAAATATGCTTTTCTAAAATTTCAAATAATTCTTTATCCTTCATATATAAACTCCTAAACTTTCACTAATTAAAATTTATTTTTAATTTAACTTAATTATATTTTACCACCAATAATTTAAATTCATTCTTTTATTAATTGTCAGAAAATTACTACTTTATGCTTTTAATCCCTGTAAGTAAGCCATTCTACCTTTTATGGCATTTATAAATTTGCACAAAATTTCCTTTTTATATTGAATTACTTAAAAAGTTAATGTTAAAATATCACTGTCGGTATTCTATATTAGAAGCTGAACTATTTTATACGGTTAAAAATTTAACAACCGAATTATATCCCAATGGGAATAAGAACGGAGGAGAGTCAATGAATGCAGTCTATCAAACTAGACAAAAAACAAGAAAACTAGTAGTTATTGGTATGCTATCTGGTATATCAATATTTCTAGGATTAACAGGATTAGGATTTATAAATATTCCACCTGTTAAGGCTACTATTATGCATATTCCTGTTATAATAGGAGCTATTATTGAGGGTCCTATTGTAGGAGGATTAATAGGACTAGTTTTTGGATTATTTTCTATGTATCAAGCTTTTACGGCGCCAATGCCAACTAGCTTTATGTTCCTAAATCCTATTATAGCTTTAGTTCCTAGAATTCTTATAGGTGTGGTAAGTTACTATGTATATGCATCTATGATTAAAGGATCTAAAAAGAATTTAAAAGCTACATCAATTATAAGTTCTCTTATTCTTGGAGTTCTTCTATTTGTAAGTTCTGAAGCTTTAACAGATTCTTTAACTATATCAGCTATAATCGGTGTTTTATTCTTTTTAGCAAGTATGATTATCATGTTTAAATTTAAACATAAAAATAAAGAAGAAGCCTTATCTATAGGTACAGCTTCCGTAATTGGAACCTTAACAAATACCATAGGTGTACTTGGCTTAACATATGTTTTTTATTTAGAAAGATATGCTTCTGCTCTAGGAATATCTGAACATGCTGCAAAATTAACTTTAGCAGGAATAGGAGTTACAAATGGAATTCCTGAGGCATTTATATCAGCCTTAATATCAATTCCTGTTATATTAGGAGTTAGAAAAATTTTAAGATAATTTAAGATTATAAATATATTTTAGCGTATAGCTTACTTAAAGTTATACGCTAAAACTTTATTAAGTTATTAGTAAAGGTTTAAATTTTTTAAACTTTATATTAATTTTAAACTCTGCAAATTATCACTTATGTAAAATAGAGTATTATTCTTAAAATATAAAATCTAAATCATATAAAACAATTTAATGGAGGTGTATATTATAATGTTTGAAATAAAGATTACAGATATAGATGGTTTTAAACTAGGCCACGCTCAAGACTTTGAAGGTGCTACAGGATGTACAGTATTACTATGTGAAGAAGGTGCTTCTGGAGGAGTTGATATTCGCGGTGGTGCTCCTGGAACTAGAGAAACTGATTTATTAAATCCTATGGAAATGGTTGATAAAGTTCATGCTGTAGTATTATCTGGTGGCTCTGCCTTTGGACTTGATTCCTGCTCAGGGGTTATGGAATATCTAGAAAATAAAAATGTTGGATTTGACGTAGGAGTGGCTAAAGTTCCTATAGTATGTGGTGCTGTTTTATTTGACTTAGCCTGTGGTAATCCTAAAGTAAGACCTAATAAGGAAATGGGCTTAGAAGCCTGTAAAAATTCTGAAACCTATCTTGACTCAAAAAACGGAAATATAGGTTGTGGAACAGGCGCCACAGTAGGTAAAGCCTTAAATCAAAAACTTGCTATGAAAGGTGGTTTTGGAAGCTATGCAGTTCAAGTTGGAGATTTAAAGGTAGGAGCTATTGTAGGAGTTAATAGCCTAGGTGATATTGTTGATCCTAATAATAACAATAAAATAATAGCTGGTGGATTAAGCCAAGATAGGAATTCCTTTATAAACATAGAGGAAAGCTTATTAGCTAATTATTCTAACCCTAAAAATGTTTTTAAAGGAAATACTACTATTGGGTGCATAGTAACCAATGGAAATTTTGATAAAGCTCAAGCTAATAAAATTGCATCTATGGCTCAAAATGGTTTTGGAAGAACCATTCGCCCTGCTCACACTATGTTTGATGGTGATACAATATTTACTCTTTCCTCAAATAAAGTTAAGGCAGATATAAATGTAGTTGGTCTTTTAGCTGCTCAAGTTATGGAGAAAGCTATTATAAAGGCTGTTAAAGAAGCTGATTCTTCATATGGATTCTTATCACATAAAGATTTAAAATTTAATGTATAAATTAAAAAGCTCAAACAGATAATAATTCTGTTTGAGCTTTTTTCAAAGATATGTTTAATTTTACTTTCATAAGATAAATCAATTCTACTTGTAATTTTATACCATAATGTGATTTTTAATCCTATATTGGATATAAGTTTATAGATTATTAAATCCAATTCTGCACATCATAATATTGAAAGGAAAAGAAAAACTTAACCTTTCAAAAAAATCTTATTAAACTTAAAGGAGGAATTCAAAATGTCACAACATTTAGTTCCAGAAGCAAAAAACGGTTTATCAAAATTCAAAAATGAGGTAGCAAATGAAATGGGAGTACCATTCTCAGATTATAACGGAGACCTTAGCTCAAGACAATGCGGAAGCGTTGGTGGAGAAATGGTTAAAAGAATGGTAGAAAAATACGAACAATCAATGAAATAATAACAAAAAATAAGAGGTAAGAATTTTCTTACCTCTTATTTTTTACTTTAAGAAACTTTTTTAAGCATAAAGTTTCTCCAATTTCCATCCTGTATTAATATACTGTTATTTTCAAAGTCATCTTTATCATTCATTCCATAATAATAAACATAGCATTTTTCAGAAGATTTCTTTCCTAAGATTTCAACATCCATCTCAATTCTATTATATTCATTATTTTTGTTATTAACTCCTAAGTATCCTTCCATAAGATCCATAGCATTTATAACATTTTCGTAATCAAGAATAGTCATAACTTCTCCATATACAAATCCATCCCCTTCAATTAAAGCAGGATATCCTTTTTTAGGCATATGATATAAAGTTCCCTTTACCCTTCCTAATTCACTTTTTATAACTTTCCCTTTTAAGTATTTTTCATAATTGAAAAATCCTGTTCTCAAACTTCCATAAACAAAGATTTTTCTTTTAACCTTAGGTTCTAACATTAACAAACAGCTCCTCCTACAGTTTTAATATCATTATCATTTAAAACTATAGCCTTTATACTAAGCTCTAATCCTTTTGCTATATCATTAATAGACATAGAAGGTGTATTAGGTTTATTTACAACTTGTGCTGGAATATAAGGTACATGTATAAATCCAGCTCTTATATTTTTATACTTTTTATTTACTAAGTATAAAACTCCATACATAACATGGTTACAAACAAAAGTTCCAGCTGTGTTAGAAACTGATGCAGGTATTCCATTATCAACCATTTCCTTAACCATTGCTTTTATAGGCAAATTACTAAAGTATGCACTTTCTCCATCTTCATATATAGAAATATCTATTGGTTGATTCCCTTCATTATCCTCTATTCTAGCATCATCCATATTTATAGCTACTCTTTCTGGAGTTACACCAAATCTTCCTCCAGCTTGTCCTATAGAAATAACCACATCTGGATTAATTTCCTCTATTTTTTCTTCTATTTTTTCAAGAGATTTTCTAAAAACTGTAGGTATTTCTAATTTAATAACCTGAGCTCCTTCTATATTTTCTGGTATCATTTTAACAGCTTCTAAAGCTGGGTTTATACTTTCTCCTCCAAAGGGATCAAATCCTGTAATTAATACTTTCATTCTCATACACTCCTTACTTTATAATACCTAGTTAATTAAAATGCTAAGAAATACATTAAAGCTATATGTATAACTAATAAAATTATAGCAAATAAACTTTGACATTTCATAACCACATTCTTATCTTTTGTCTCTAATAAGGCCGCTGGCATAACGTTAAAGTTTGCTGCCATTGGGGTTAATAATGTTCCACAATATCCTGCAGTTAGAGCTAAAGCTCCTGCTATGGCTACATTAGCTCCTTGAGCAAATACAAATGGTAATCCTATTCCCACAGTTATAACTGAGAAGGCTGCAAAGGCATTTCCCATTATCATAGTGAATACTGCCATTCCTACACAGTAAGCTATTACACCTGCTAATATGTTTCCTTCAGGAATAAAATTAGATATACCTGATGATATAACATCTCCTACTCCCGCTGCTGTAAATACTGTTCCTAAGGCTGCTAAAAGTTGAGGTAATATACTTGTAGATCCAACTGATTGAACCATTCTGTTACTATCCTCTACTAAATGCTTTGGTTTAGCCTTTAATACTAAGAAAGTTGTTATTACAGCTGCCACAGAAGCTATACCTATGGCAACAGTTCCTGATAAACTTGTAAATTGTGCAATAACTAAAGATCCAACTGCTATTACAATTGAAGGTAAAAAAATCTTATTTTTTAACTTTTTAGCTTGTATTTCTGCAAAATCTACATTAGGCATTTTTAGGTTTCCTATATTTACTTGTTTGCTTGCAGTTAATACTCCTATAACTAAAAGTAAAGCCCCTACTACTACAGGTGGAATAGCTCCTCCTGCTATAAATATGATTGACAATATAGTCCAAAAGATTGCCGTTCCTATTCTAGTTTTATGTTCCTGGTCTTTTAATGTATCAATTGCAGTATTTAACATTAAAAGTCCTACTATTATATAAAAGATTTCAAGCAATACATTAGAAATCATTTGCATATTCATTAATTATCACCCCTATTTTATCTCTTCTTTGTTCTTTGATAGGTTTCTACTTAACCTTTTATCTAATAATCTATTTTGTAATACTCCTAATATTAAAGCTATTATAGCTATTGGAACTGAAGCTTTTGCTATATCTAAAGCATTAACTCCATATCCTAGTTCTTCTAAGGTTCCTGCTATTAAAAGAACTCCTGAACTTGCTAAGAATACATTTTGTCCAAAGAAGTTTCCATAGTTATCCATTGCAGCTGCTGTTCCCTTTATTAAATCTTCATTTTTATCATCTAATTCTCCATATTTACTAACAGCTGCTCCCTGAGCCATTGGGTTTATAAGTGGTCTTATAAATTGTGCTTGTCCACTTAATCTTAGTGAAACTGCAGCCCCAACTTCCCTAATAAATAAATAGCAACTTAAAAGCTTTCCAGTTGACATATTTTTCATATTCTTTATTAAGGTTATAGCTCTCTCTTTTAAGCCAAATCTTTCACACATACCTATTACAGGTAAAGTTAATATAAATAATGTCATGTGTCTTTGGCTTACAAAGGTTGATCCTAATTTTTCTAATATTTCATACAAACTCATATGTGCTACTAAGCCAGTTGATAGTCCTGCTACTAATACAACTGCTATAGTATCAAATTTAAGTGCAAATCCTATTATTACTATTACTATTCCTATCAGTTCCACTTTTATCTCTCCTTTTCAAATTATAAATTTCATCTTTACTATTTTCGTATTTTAAAATTATTATAACCATAAAATTTTCAATTTTCTACAGTTTTTTATTAAAATTTTATAAATTTAAAATGTTTTCATTATTAATTTGTTTTTTGTTATCATTTTATTAAAAATATATTTAAAATTATACAAAAATAAGGACCATAGATTTAATTAAACCTATGGTCCTTATAAATTTATTATATTTTATTTTCTAGAAACTATAATTTTTCCATCTACTCCATCTATTAAAGCAACAGATCCATCATAAATTTCTCCTGCAATTATCTTCTTAGCTATTTCAGTTTCTAAGACATTACTTATATATCTCTTTAATGGTCTAGCTCCATATACTGGATCATATCCTTCTTCAGCTAATATTTCCTTAGCCCCATCAGTAACTTCAAGAGTTATATTTCTTTCTCTTAATCTATTTTCAACATCTCTTAAGAAGATATCTATTATTTTCTTAATTCCTTCACTGCTTAAAGGTCTAAACATTATGATATCATCTACTCTGTTTAAGAATTCTGGTTTGAATCTTAACTTCATTTCATTCATAACATTTTCTCTAATATCATCTTCTATACCTTCGCCAGATTTATTTTCTAATAAGTATCCACTACCTATGTTAGAAGTCATGATTATTATAGTATTTTTGAAATCAACAGTTTTACCTTTATTATCTGTTAATCTACCATCATCTAATATTTGAAGGAATAAGTTAAATACATCATCATGTGCTTTTTCTATTTCATCAAATAATATTACTGAATATGGGTTTCTTCTAACAGCTTCTGTTAATTGTCCCCCTTCTTCATATCCTACATATCCTGGAGGAGGTCCTATTAATCTAGATACTGCATGTTTTTCCATATATTCAGACATATCTATTCTTACTATATTGTCTTCGCTATCAAATAAATTTCTAGCTAAAGTTTTTGCAAGTTCTGTTTTACCAACTCCAGTAGGTCCTAAGAATATAAATGATCCTATTGGTTTTCTTTCATCTTTAAGACCAGCTCTAGCTCTTATTACAGCATTAGCCACTGCAGTTGTAGCCTCATCTTGACCTATTACTCTTTCTCTTAATTCTTCTTCTAGTCTTAAAAGTTTTTCTCTTTCACTTTCAACTAGTTTTGTAACAGGAATTCCAGTCCATTTTGAGATTATTTCTGAAATTTCATTTTCAGTAACTTCTTCTTTTAATAAAGCATTTTCATTATCTTTTTCCATACTTGCTTCTTGTTCTTTTATTTTACGTTCAAGCTCTGGAATTTTTCCATATTTAAGTTCTGCAACTTTATTTAAATCATATTCTCTTTCATATTTTTCAGCTAATCCTCTTGCTTCATCTAACTCAGCCTTTAAGTCTCTAACTGCTGAAATATGAGATTTTTCTTTTTCATATTTAATTGTCATCTCATCATTTTTATCTTGAAGCTCTGCAAGCTCTTTTTCTAAGGCAACTAATCTTTCCTTAGATGCATCATCATTTTCTTTTGATAAAGCTTCCTTTTCAGTTTCAAGCATTAAGATCTTTCTTCTTATAATATCTAATTCAGTTGGAAGAGAATCTATTTCACTTCTTATCATAGCACCAGCTTCATCTATTAAATCTATAGCCTTATCTGGTAAATATCTATCTTGAATATATCTATGAGAAAGTTTTGCAGCAGCTACTATTGCTGAGTCATGGATTCTAATTCCATGGTGAATTTCAAATCTTTCTTTTAATCCTCTTAAAATAGATACAGTTTCTTCAACTGTTGGTTCTTCAACTATTACAGGTTGGAATCTTCTCTCTAGAGCTTTATCCTTTTCTATATATTGTCTATATTCGTCAAAAGTTGTAGCTCCTATGCAGTGAAGTTCTCCTCTTGCAAGCATTGGTTTAATTAAGTTTCCTGCATCCATTGCACCATCTGTTTTACCAGCGCCTACAATTGTATGAATTTCATCTATGAATAAAAGTATTTTTCCTTCTGAACTTTGAACTTCTTTTAAAACAGCTTTTAATCTTTCTTCAAATTCTCCTCTGTATTTAGCACCAGCTATTAATGCACCCATATCTAATGAGATAATTACCTTATCCTTTAGTCCTTCTGGCACATCTCCTCTTACAATTCTTTCTGCTAATCCTTCAACTATAGCAGTTTTACCAACTCCAGGTTCTCCTATTAGTATTGGATTGTTCTTAGTTTTTCTTGAAAGAATTCTAACAGCTCTTCTTATTTCTTCATCTCTTCCTATAACAGGATCTAATTTATGTTGTTTTACAAGTTCTATTAAATTAGTACCGTATTTATCTAAAGCTTCATAAGTTCCTTCTGGATCTTGTGAATCCACTCTTTGACTTCCTCTAACTTCATTTAAAACCTTTAGGAATCCATCTTTAGTTATGTTATTTTTTCTTAAGATTTCTCCTACAGCTCCATTTTTATCTATATCTATCATTGCAAGCATTACATGCTCAACACTTATATATGAATCTTCAAATTGTTTTGAAATTTCTTCTGCCTTTATTAATACTTCATTTATTCTTCTTGTAGCAGTAACCCCTGATGATTGTGCCGCTTCTCCTAAAACCTTAGGCATTCTATCTATTTGAACATGAATGTCTCTTTTTAATGAATCTATATTAACACCCATTTTTTCAAATATATTAGGAATTAAACCATCTTTTTGATTTACTAATGCTGAAAATAAGTGAATTATATCTAATTGTTGATTATTATATTTAACTGCTATTTCATAAGCATCATTTAAGCTTTGTTGTACTCTTAATGTCATTTTATCTGCATTCATTTTATCACCTCAATATTCTCTTTTTTGTATCTCATGTAATTATAATACTATAAAAGTCAAAGAAAGTCAAAGTCTATTTTTCACTTTCAGAATTTATTAATTACTACTGTTTTTTTCTTATAATTTATTATTAATAAATCATTTATATAATTAATATTCAATTCTAAGGAGATTTTATTAACAAATTATTCATTTTTATAAAAGCACTTATATATATTATTATTTAAAATTCCTCTATTGTTATACTTACTATATGTTGGTATTATTAAAATATACTGACTTTATTTATAAACTAACAAGGACGGTGTTTTAAATTTGGAATTAAAAGTTTTTGAATTTACAAAAGGTACTTTAGAATTACTTAAGGAGATGAAAAAAGATTTAGCCTATAGTGCAAATCTGCTTGATGATTTTTTCTACTCCCTACTAGAGAACTCTTGTGAAGGATTTTTTAATATATCAACTAGAGTAAAATCAGCTTCTAGTTTAAAAGAGAAAATAATAAGACATAATTATTACATAAAATATGATTCCCCTACGGATTTATTTAGAAACCTATCTGATTTAATAGGTGTAAGAATAGAATGTAGATTTATAGAAGATGAGGAACATATATTTAAATTTATAAGAACAATATTTAATTGCACTAATAAAGATGGATTTTCTTACTCATCACAAAATCCAAATATATTTTTAGACCTTAGAGAACATCAACCCTTAAAACAAAAAAATGGTTTTGAATTATATAGAATAGATGGATTTATTCTAAATGAAGAAGAAAAGTTTAATTTTGAACTTCAAATAAAATCTATGGTAAATAATTTTTGGGGTGAAATTGAACATAAGATAATATATAAAAACTATAATATGATTTTAGGGGATAAATTTTATAAGAATATACTTAATTCTATTAAAAACAATTTATGTTTAATAGATAATCAACTTCTAACTATATTTAACCATGTTAATTCTCATATGGATAATTCTAATGGGGTTGGATTAAAGAAGGAAGGTATTGAAATTTTACTTTCTAAAATGATATATGATATATACTCTTCTAAAGTAAAACATGATTTAGGTATATCTGTTGATTTTAGAAATGCCTGTGACATAATAATAGATTACATATTTACTAAAAATAATTGTAATACTTCTCAAGAATATTATAATACTTTTGTAAATACCTCAGTAAGATTAAACGAAGTTTTTAAGGATTCCATATCTTTTAAAAACAAATTATCTATAGGTGCTGAGCCCTTATGTTTTGACTCAGAATTTTCTAATTCAATTGGAAATAAACTAGCCCATGCTATGAATTATGATTTTCATTGGAACTTGTTCTTTAAAATATTATTTCAAATAGAACCTGGTAACAATAGAGAAGATTTTTATTCCTTTATAAGATACTTAGAGACTATTTTTTCTAATAGAGATTCCTATTTAAATCTTTATTTAACTTTTTCAGCTGAAGAGGTATCAATAATAAAAGAAGATATTTTATCCTCTTTAAATAAGGCATTCTTAGAAATTGACTCTATAAAATTTATTTATAGGGATAAACTTTCTGAAATATTTAATCATATAGACGATTATGTTAAATTCCTATGTGAAGGCATAGATTCTTATGAAAATTATGTAAGTCATAAACATCTTTACACAGAGTATCTTTATCTTACTATATTAAGTTCCTTTAATATGGATTTAGATAAGAGTTCCATATTAGAGTTTGCTAGTGAGCTTAAAAATAGCAAATGTAAACTTAGAATAAGCTATAAGGGAATAAAGCTATTAGCCTCTACCCCTGAAAATTGTAAAGTCAACATAATTGAACTTTTAGAACAAATATATATAAGGTAACATTTTTAGTTTATCAGTCTAATATATATTAAAAAAAATTTAGACTGATAAACCTTTCTAAATACAAAGGAGGAATTATTATGCATTTATTTATAAATATGATATTTTTAATAAATATTGTATTTATCATTTCCATAATCTTCATTGAAAGAAGAAATCCCCAAACTACTTGGGCTTGGATTTTAATATTAACCTTTCTACCCATATTAGGATTTATAATCTACATTTTATTTGGTCAAAATATTACCCGTGAAAAAAACTTTAAAAGAAAAATTCTAGATGACAAGACAAAACAAAAATATTTAAATTCATTTAAGTCTCACTACAAATTAGATAATATTTCTTTAAAATATAAAGACTTAATAATGATGAACTTTAATAATGACAATTCAACCTACACTCAACGTAATGATATAGATTTATATTTTGATGCTAATAGTCTTTTTGAAGAAATGATTGATGAAATAAATAAAGCCGAAAAATTTATTCATATGGAATTTTATATTTTTAAAAGCGATGAAATAGGCAAAAAAATCTTACAAGCCTTAACTAAGAAAGCTAAAGAAGGTGTTGAAGTAAAATTACTAGTAGATTCTATTGGTAACTCTATACACAAAAAAGATATAGATAAATTAAAGGCAGCTGGTGGAGATTTTAAAATATTTTTTCCTGGCTTTTGCAAATATATAAACTTAAGAATTAACTATAGAAATCATAGAAAGATACTTATTATAGATAGCAAAGTTGCTTTTTTAGGTGGATTTAATATAGGTGATGAATATCTTGGAAAAGACAAAAATATTGGTAATTGGCGTGATACTCATACTAAAATAAAGGGCCTTGCTATTAATGATCTAGAAGGAAGATTTCTTTTAGATTGGAGTTATGCTAATGAATCAGATTTGGACATAGATTTAAAAAAATATTTTATAAATCCTCATTCAACTAATTTGCCAAATAAGATTATTGGAGCTCAAATAGTCTCCTCTGGTCCTGACCATACCGAACAACAAATAAAAAATGGATATTTTAAAATTATAAATTCAGCTAAGAAAAATCTTTTCATACAAACTCCTTATTTTGTCCCTGATGAACCTATGCTTGAAGCTTTAAGACTTGCTGCCTTATCTGGAGTTGATGTAAAAATAATGCTGCCTGGCAACCCTGATCATAAATTTATGGAATGGATAGCAAACTCTTATTTTGAATCCTTATTAAAAGCTGGTGTAAAGATCTACTTATATGAAAAGGGTTTTCTTCACGCTAAAACCATAGTGGCAGACTCTTCTATATGTAGTGTAGGAACAGCTAACATGGATATACGAAGCTTTTCTTTAAACTTTGAAAGCAATATATTTATATATAATGAAGCTATTTCAAAATCTATGGAGGAGCAATTCTTTAAAGACCTAAAGGTGTGTACTAAAGTAACTCTTGAAAATTTTGAAAAACGATCTATTATATCACGAATTGGAGAATCCATAACAAGATTAGTATCTCCTTTAATGTAGAAAAATACAGTGTATGATAATACACTGTATTTTTTATTAATAATAAATTACAAAACTTTAAATTATATTAATTAACCACTATTTTAAAATAATATTGATTTCTAGATATAAAAGGCTATCTTAATAATCTATTAGAATTTAATTATTTATAGTAATTCTAATTTTCTTTAAAATAAGCTTTAATATCATCACCTAACTCTACCATTATCATCTTATCCATGTTTTTATCACAATTTGGATAATCATATCTATAGTGAGAACCTCTACTTTCTTTTCTAAGATCAATTGCTTTTAATATGGCCTTGCATAACAATATATTGTTTTCTAGTCTATATGAATTTCTTAAATTCTCCATATTTACTTCTTTCTTATATACAAACCCCTTAGATATTTCCTCTAATTTTAAAAGTGAATCTTTAACACCTACTTCACTTTTTTCTATCATTGCATTTTTAAACATAATTTCTTGAACTTCTAAAATAAGATCCCCTGCTCCCTCTATTTCATAAGCTTCAAATTCTACTTCTTCTTTTTCACTTAAACCTTTACTAGAAGCATATCTACTAGCACTTTCTCCAGCTATTCTACCAAAAACAAGACCATTTGCTGTAGATAATCCCCCTATTCTGTCTGCACCATGCATACCACCTGTACATTCTCCAGCTGCAAATAATCCATCTACCTTTGTTTCTGCTTTTTTATTTATACTAATTCCTCCATTGGCTGCATGAAAGAATATTCCAATATTTATTTCATCATCTGGGGTAAGATGTTTATTTTCCTTTAACCATTTAAAATAAACTTCAATAAACTCTGGCATATTATTCTTTAAACTATCTTTATATCTAACAGTAACTCCATTTTTATTTTTCATAAACTCTTTAAATATAGCATAGTCAATATCCTTAGAGTCTAATCTTGAAGTAAAAGGTCCATAAGTTGATCTTTTTTCAAGCTTTTCTCTTAGATTTTCTATATCTTTAAATACATCTTCTCCCTCTTCATTTCTAGCTTCTATATATTTAAAGGTTTTCTCATTAAATATAGTTTTTTGACAGGGCTTTATATATCCTGGCATCATTTGCATAAACTCTATATTTGTTAAGTTACACCCAACCTTTAAGGCTAAAGCTTGTCCCATACCTGTTATATCTTTAGTATTTAACCTATATTTAAATAAACCACCTATTCCTCCAGAGGCAATTACAAATGCTTTACATTTTATAAACTCAAGCTTATTTAAACTGTTAATAAGTATTACACCTATAATCTTATTATCTTCCTTTACTATTTCAATTACCTCTGAAAAAGGATATTCCAAAACTTCATTGCTCTTTAACTTATGGTCTAAAACTTTTTTTGCACTTTCAAATAAAATACCATTCCAATTTCTATTTTTATGGTCAAAACATGGAATAAATTCTTTTTCTCCTGAATTATTAGCTTCTTTAAGCTTAACACCCATTTCTTTTAATAAATCTATACTTGGATTAATATTTTTAACAAAGGTTTCTACTAATTCCTCATCAACAACATTGCACCCAACTTCTTTAATTGTCTTAGCTAAATCTTCTTCATCATTTCTATCCTCTGGACCTATTAAACCTAAGCCCCATGTACCAGGATAAAAGCTTGACCCTGAAAAGATATTTGAACTACTTGAGATTATTACCTTTTGACCATTATTAGAGGCTTCAATTGCTGCCATAATTCCTGCAATTCCAGCTCCCATTACAAAAACATCACATTCTTTATCTTTTTTTAACTTCACTTTTTCTCTCATAAATACCCCACCTAATTAAAATTTCCAATTATAAAATTAAAGCTGATTTATAGGCATATAAATATCTTAATTAAGAAGAAAATTTCTAATACAAAAACATATAAGTATATTTAATTTGTAATAAAGCTTCCTATTAAATTAAGTCTTTTCTTAAATATATACCTAAAAATCAGCATTCATTTAAAACTTTTTAAATTTTATTATCCTTCAAAGCTTTCAAAAGCTTCTAAGAATTTATCTATATGTTCTTCTGTATGTTTTACACTTAAGAACATTGCCTCAAATTGTGATGGTGGTATGTTAAATCCTTTGTTTAACATATGTAAGAAATATCTCTTAAATCTTTCTCCATCACAAGTTTTTACATCATCATAACACTTAACTTCTTTTAAATCAGTAAAGAATAAAGTCATCATGCCACCTTGTCTATTAACAACAAGACCTAAACTTTTTTTCTTTGCTATTTCAAGAACTCCCTTTTCAAGTTTTGATCCTATTTTTTCAATATGATCATAGTATGATGGATTTTCATAAAGTTTTTTAACTGTTGCAAGTCCTGCACTCATTACTATTGGATTTCCTGACATTGTTCCAGCTTGATAAACTCCACCTAGTGGTGATAAGTTTTCCATTATCTCTCTTCTTCCACCATATGCTCCACAAGGTAGTCCACCACCTATTATTTTAGCATAAGTAACTAAATCTGGCTTAACATCAAATAAAGTTTGTGCTCCTTTATATGCTACTCTAAATCCACACATAACTTCATCAAATATAAGAAGTGCTCCATATTTGTCACATAATTCTCTAAGTTTTCTCATAAACTTAGGATCACATTTAACAACACCCATATTTCCAGCAACTGGCTCTATTATTATTCCAGCAATATCATTTCCGTATTTTTCAAATAATTCTTCAACTTGCTTTTCATCATTGTATATTCCTATTAAAGTATTCTTTATACTTTCCTCTGGAACACCTAAGCATCCTGGAATTCCTTCTGTTAATACTCCTGATCCAGCTTCTATTAAGAATCCATCAAAGTGTCCATGATAACATCCTGCAAACTTAATTATTTTATCTTTCTTTGTGTATCCTCTTGCTAACTTTACAGCACTCATAGTAGCCTCTGTACCTGAGTTTACCATTCTTATCATATCAACATTGTCTAATGTTTCACATAAAAGTTTAGCTAAGTCTAATTCTAATTTTGTTGAAGCACCAAAGGCTATACTTTCCTCTGAAGTTTTCTTTATTGCTTCTACTACATCTTCATCACAATGACCTAATATCATTGGTCCCCAAGCTAAAACAAAGTCAATATATTCATTTCCATTCTCGTCCTTTATCATAGCTCCTTTACCACTTTTTATTACTGGAGGATTTATTCCAACACTTCCAAAAGATCTTACAGGACTATTAACCCCACCTGGCATATATTTTTTTGATTCTTCAAATATTTCTTTATTTCTGTCCATATTCATTCTCCTAACTATAAGATTGTTAAGCAAATATTTTTTTCATTATATTATAGTCTTAAACTATTCTTGTAACCATTTAGCAGCTTCTATAGCATAATAAGTTATTATCATATCTGCCCCTGCTCTTTTCATTGATAAAAGCATTTCTAAAGCTACTTGTTTTTCATTTATAAGTCCAAGTTTAGCTGCTGCCTTAACCATAGCAAATTCACCACTTACATTATAAACACAAACTGGTACATCAACTTTATTTCTTACTTCCTTAACAATATCTAAATATGATAAGGCAGGTTTAACCATAACTATATCTGCACCCTCTTCTATGTCTTGCTCTACTTCTTTTATGGCTTCTCTTGAGTTTGCAGGATCCATTTGATAAGTTTTTCTATCTCCAAATTGTGGTGCTGAATTAGCAGCTTCTCTGAAAGGTCCATAGAAAGCTGAGCAATATTTTGCAGAATAACTCATTATTCCAACATTAACAAATCCAGCTTCATCTAAAGCATTTCTCATAGATAATATTCTTCCATCCATCATATCTGAAGGAGCTACCATATGAGCACCAGCCTTAGCGTGTGAAACTGCTATTTTATCTAAGAAACTTAAAGTCTTGTCATTATCTACATCTTTTCCTTCTATTATTCCACAATGACCATGACTAGTATATTCACACATACAAACATCAGTTATTACTAATAAGTTCTCATAATCTTCTCTTAATTTTCTAATAGCCTTTTGAACAATTCCATTATCAGAATAAGCCTCTGATCCACAAGCATCCTTATGTTCTGGAAGACCAAATATAATTACACCTTTTATATTTAAAGCTACCACTTCATCAACTATTTCATTTAATCTATCTAAAGATACATGATAGTTTCCTGGCAGAGAACTTATCTCCTTTTTTATGTTGTTTCCTTCAACTACAAATATAGGAAATATAAAATCATTTGCTGTTAAAATATTTTCTCTAACAAGGTCTCTCATTTCCTTATTTATTCTAAGTCTTCTTCCTCTCTTTATCATAATCTTTCCTCCTAATTTGTTTGTAATTTGCCTATAAAATTAATTTTACCACAAATTTATTTTTTAACCTCTTGCCATATACCCTCAATTTCACTTAAAAATCCATCTCCACAATGTGTTTTGCACATTTTTCCTTCAATTCCACTTTCATTTAAAGCTTTTAAGGTTATAGGTCCTATAGCTATGCTTACTTTCTCTTTAAGCGCTTCAAGTCCAATTATATCAATCATGTTTTTAACCGTTGAAGGACTTGTGTATAATACCATATCAACTTCCTTGAAAGCTCTTGGATTTTTAACATCTCCGCATATAGTATCATAAATATTAACTCTATGACATTTTGCTCCTAAAGAAGCTAAATTATCAAATAAATATTCTCTGCTTAAAGAAGAGCATGGAATTAGTACCTCTTCTCCCTCTTTAATATTATCTTTTAAAACTTCAAATAAACCTTCTGCTGTAAATGAATGAGCCATTATGCTCGGTACAATACCTCTAGCTATTAAAGCTTTTTTAGTTGCTTTTCCTAGTACAGCAAAATCTGCTTTTATTTTTCTTATATCAACTCTATTTTTTACCAAATAATCAAAGAATACATTAACAGCATTTACTGAAGTAAATACTATATGATCATATTTTTCTAAAGTATTAATATATTCATCTAAATTTTCTGCAGTTTCTTTTATTTTTATAGAGTTTATTTCTGTTACTTCTGCACCTAACTCTTTTAATTTCCACTTAATCTCTTTAGATTGTTCCTTAGATCTTGTTAAGCAAATATTAGCTCCAAATAGAGGTAATTTTTCATACCATGAAAGTTTTTCATTTAATGAAACAACATCTCCAACAACTATTATACAAGGTGATTCTAACTTAGCTTCTCTAACTTTTTTACATATATTTTCTAATGTTCCAATAACCTTTCTTTGCTTTGAAGTTGTTCCTCTCATTACTACTCCACAAGGTGTTTCTATATCTTTGCCATTTTCTAAAAGCTTCTCAACAATTGTCTCTAAATTTGAAAGTCCCATCATAAATACTAAGGTTCCATTTTCTTTTGATAAAGCTTCCCAATTTACATTTAAAGTTCTTGCTGACATTCCTGTTACAATATGAAAACTCTGTGCTAATCCTCTATGTGTTATTGGTATCCCTGCATAATTTAAAACAGAAATAGGTGAAGTAACCCCTGGAATAACTTCAAAAGGTATGTTTTCTTCTACTAAGGCTAATACTTCTTCTCCACCTCTTCCAAAAACATATGGATCTCCACCTTTTACTCTACCAACAACATGACCTTTTTTAGCAAGCTCAACTATACTTTCATTTATCTCTTCCTGTGTTTTATAATGGCATCCTGGCTCTTTTCCACAATAGTAAATCTCACAGTCATCATTTAAATAATTAAGTATATTGTTCCCAACTAATCTATCATATAAGACAGCTGTGCATTTTTGTAATGCATTTATTGCTTTAAGTGTTAATAACTCTTCATCTCCAGGACCTGCCCCTATTATATATGCTTTTTTACTCATAGTTCCTCCTATACCTCTTCTAATATTTTTTCTGCAAGTTTTTTTCCTAATAATATATTATCTTCTTTATTTCCTAATATATCTTTTTTAACTATTCTATTATTTACAGTAAATGTACCTATCATATATAAGTCATTATCTTTAACTTCTGAATAAGCACCTATAAGACTATGACATCCTCCGTTTAATACCTTCATAAAGCTTCTTTCAGCTTCAACAGTAGTTCTAACCTCTTTGCTATCTAAAGCTTTAAAATAGTCATTAAATTCTCCACCTTTTAAGCACTCTATTCCTAAAGCTCCTTGACCAATAGCAGGTAAAAATACCTTTGGATCAAAATAATCACTTATTACATCTTCCATACCAAGTCTTTTTAATCCTGCTGCCGCTAAAATTATTCCATCTAAATTTTCTTCAGTTATTTTTTTTATTCTAGTTTGAACATTACCTCTAATTGGAACAATCTCTAAGTCATCTCTAAATAACTTTAATTGCTCTGCACGTCTTATACTGCTAGTTCCTATTCTAGCTCCTTTTCTTAAATTAGATAAAGTGGATCCATTTAAAGATACAAAGGCATCTCTTATATCTTCTCTTTCAGGCATTGCAACAAGCTCAAATTCGCTAGTAAGTTCAAAAGGAACATCTTTCATACTATGAACTGCTCCATGAGCTTCTTTATTTAAAAGAGCTAGTTCTATCTCCTTTACAAATAGACCCTTTCCACCTATTTTATTTAATGAAACATCTAGTCTTCTATCACCTTCTGTCATAACTAAAAGTTTCTTACTATCTACATTTTCTTTTCCCTTTAAAAGTTCCATAACTTTTTCAGTTTGCACTTGTGCTAACTTACTTTTTCTAGTCGCTATTATTAATTCCATTAATCCAAACCTCACATTTTGATTATTTTTATATTTTCATAAAAAATTCTGTTATAATTACTTTAATCCTAAAGTTAATGAATTAGCTAATTCTTCTCCTAAAAGATTTTTTAAGTATTCATATTCTCTTTTTTCTAAAATGGCATTTTTAAACTCTTTGCTTGAAATAATCTCTATTATATTATCCTTTAACTCTTCTTTTTTAGCTTTTTCTCTAATCTTAGCTACCTTAATTGAGTATATGTCATTTTCCTTAATAATATTTGATACTTCTTCTCCTATAGCCCTAGTTATTCTAGGCGATCCTAATTTACTGCTTATACTAAAGCCTAGATTTTCATAACATCTACTGTAAGGAATAGCCACCATACCATCTTTATAATTAGCTGCATTTAAATATAGTTTGTACTCCTCATCACAATCCTTGCTTATTTTATGTACTAGAGAACTTTCATCCACAGCTATTATTATAAGATGAGCATCTTTTATAAACTCTTTATAATAGGTTCCCTTTTCAAGTTTTAAATTTTTATTTTCAATATCTAAGATTTCCTTTGAAAACTCCTTAGATAAAATATGTACATAACAACCTTTTTCTAATAATCCTTTAACCTTTATGGTGGCTGCTTTTCCTCCGCCTATTACCTTAACATGAAATTTACTGCTTATAATGTTTATTGGTACTAAGTTAAAAATATCTTCTCTATTATTTCTGCACAAGAACTATCACTTCCCTTTAAGGCTTCACTTTTTAAAAGCTCTATTGCCCTATTAACATAAGCATCAGCTGTACTTTTTATCATTCTTTCTGCTAATTTAGCATTTTCTCCATTTCCCTTATTAGAAAAAGTCTTTATTCTTTCACTACAAATTTCATTTTCTCTTATTTTTATGTTTCTTATTTTACTTGAAACTTCTCTTATTTTAAGCCAGTTTAAAAATTCCTCTATGCTCTCTTCAACTATATGCTTATACTCTTCCATTCTTTCTTTTCTTATTTTTTTATTCTTATCATCAATCTTACTTATTTCATCTATATCCTTAAGGATTACTCTCTCTTTTTCTGATAATTCCTTATCGACATCTCTTGGAACAGCTAAATCATATATATGTATTATGTCACCTTCAGTTTTTATATCTTCATTTCTAACTACTGTATGAGGTGCTGCTGTACAAGAAACTATACAATCAACCTCATTTATAACATGATTTTTTTCATTAAAATCTAAAACTTCTACAATTTCACCCTCTAAATCACTTGCCTTACTCTTATCCCTTACTATTAAATAAATACACTCTACTTTATGACTTAAAAGGTGCTTAATTGCCAACTTCCCAATTTCTCCATATCCTAATACCATAAATTTTCTGCATCCTTTTAATAGGGCACTATTTATTGATATTGATACTGATGAAACTGGAACTTCAAACATTTTACACTCTGTTTTAAACTTTTTACCACAAGCAATAGCTATTTCAAACATCTTTTGTAATTCTGATGAAATACTATTATCTGAAATAGCTGTTTTATAAGCATCTTTAATTTGTCCTAAAATTTGATCTTCACCTAAAATTCTTGAATGAAAGCCACAAATAACCTCCATAAGATGGGTTACTGCTCTCTTTTCCTTTGATAAAAACATATATTTTTTCAAATCATCATTCCAATTGAACACATTAAAAATTTTATCAAAAATTTCATCCTCTGAAATCTCTTCAGTGCAATTAAAATAAATCTCTGTTCTATTACAAGTATTTAATATTACAACTTCTTTAAATGAATTTAATAATTCTCCTACGTATTTCTTATGTTTTTTAGGATATAAGGCTAATTTTTCTCTTATTGCTATATCTACATTCCTTTTAACCCCTATAACTCCTATCATGAACTGCCTCCTAAGTTTTTATATCATATGTTAAAATTTTATTAAAACACTCTATTTTATAATATCATAAAAATTATATATGCCCAATGAAATAATTGTATTAGTTATATGAAAAATACATATTTATTATAATTAATAGCTTATATAAATAAAAGCACTCTATAAATAGAGTGCTTTTTATTAGACGCTGATTAAACTAATGCTTACTTTTAGATAGAACCGTAAGACGATCTTAATAAGCATTTAGTATTGCATCATAATAACGTTAAGAAGCTTTTTTGTTTGAGTCTTAGCGAGTTTAAAAGCTTTAGCTATTATTCTGAAGCAGATCATAGCAATACTTTGCGAAATTAAGCTAGATCTTATGGTCTATCTAAAATCAATACTCAGTTTAATATAAAAGTCTAGACCTTTATTAAAATCCGTTTGTATAATGTATTCCGCTCCAATAAACGTTGTTTTTCATTAATGCTTTTTCAGATAAAGTTACTCCTTCTAAAGCCCACTTCTTGAATTCCATAAATCCAGTTCTGTCTATTATGTATCCAATGTGTTCTTTTCCACCTGGAGCATCTTTAGCAATATATTCTGTAACATATTTATAAGTATTTAAGATAATTTTTATGATGCTATCCTCATCTACCCAAAGGATAAAATCTTCTGCTAATCTTGGATTTTTCTTTCCTGTTCTACCCATTATAGCTAATCTGTAGTATTTTTCTTTACTTCTTGTCCATGCATTTGTTGGGCAATTCATAACACATTCTCCACAACCAATACATTTGCTTCCATCTCTAACTACTTTGAAGTTTTCAAAACTTAAAGCTCCTGTAGCTTTCTTTTTACAAGCTCTAACACATGCTCCACAAGATACACATCTATTTCTTTCATATTGTGGCTCTGTCATACCTATAATACCAAAGTCATGCATTCTAGCCTTAATACAATCATTTGGACATCCAGTTAAAGCTATTTTGAAGTGTAAATCATTTGGGAATATTGCTTTTTCTATTTTCTTAGCAAAATTTGTTGTATTGTAATTAGCAAATGGACAAACATTATTTCCTATACATGCTGAAACGTTTCTTGTTCCTGCTGCATTGTATCCATCTCCTGGATTTTCTTGATTTATTTCTAAAGCTTCTATAATAGGTTGAAGTTTTTTATTTACTTCTGGTATATCTTTCATATCTATTCCTGGTATTTCAAAACCTTGTCTAGTTGTGATATGAACTGTACCATCTCCATAAGTATCAGCTATTTCTTGAATGTTAAGTAATAACTTAGCATCTAAGTGTCCACCTGGAACTCTTATTCTTGATGCTGTATATCCTCTTCTTTTAGTTACCCTAAAAGCGTTCTTCTTAAGTTTTTTAGTATTTATATCTAAAGACATAGTCCTTTTCCTCCTAATCTATTAAAAGTTTACCCTTAGTGTAGTTGAATACTGGTCCATCTAAGCATATGTATGTATCATCGATCTTACAGTGTCCGCATTTACCTAATCCACAACACATTTTTCTTTCTTGAGATATCCAAATATTTTCTTCTTTAATTCCTCTTTTTAAGAATTCTAAAACTGTAAACTTCATCATCATTGGAGGACCAACAACTATAACTTGAACATTATCCATATCTTTTATTTCTAATTCAGGAATGTACTTAGTTACAAGTCCTGTATTTCCTTCATAACCTTCTTCAGCAGAGTCAACAGTTATGATCATATTCATATTCTTTTCCCATTCTTTCATGTCATCTTTGAAAAGAATATCCTTTGGTCCTTTAAATCCACTTATAAGAGTAAAGCTTTCTGCATCTTTTGGATTTTGTGAGAAATAATCTACTATTCCTTTAACTGGTGAAAGTCCAGTTCCTCCAGCAACAACTATAACTTCTTTTCCCTTGTAGTTGTTAACATCAAAGCCATTACCATAAGGTCCTCTTAAGAAAAGTTTATCTCCTTCGTATTTTTCAAATATTTCATTTGTTACTACTCCAACTCTTCTTATTGTAAGTTCCACATAGTCTTCTCCTATACCACTTACTGATATTGGAGCCTCTCCAAACTTTGGAAGAGAAACTTCAAAGAATTGTCCTGGCTTAACATCACCTTTAAATTCCATTCTAAAAGTATATTCTATGTCAGTATGTTTTTTTACGTTTAATATTTTTGATATAAAAGGAGTATATTCATTATGCATTATCCTTCACCTCTTCTACAGCATCTTTAAGTTTATTTACACATTCTGAAAAAGATATGTATTCTGGACAGATATCATCACATCTACCACATCCAACACACATATGGTATCCCCATCTCTTTTTGTAGTCATATACTTTGTGCATAACTTTAAATCTCATTCTTTGACCTTTATCTTTTCTAAAGCTATGTCCACCAGCCATATCTGTATATCCATCTACTTGACATGAAGCCCAAACTCTTCTTCTTTCACCTGCATTTTCATTATCTTTGTAGAATACATCTTGCATTGTGAAACAAGTACATGTTGGACATACAAAGTTACATCTTCCACAAGCTATACATCTTTCTGAGTATTCATTCCATACAGTTGATTTTATTATGTTTAAATCAATTCCCTCTGGAACTTCAACCTTAGTTTCATTTTCTTCTACAAATTTTGGTGAAACTTCTTCTTTATTACTTTCTACTGCTTCAAAGATTTTTGATAACTCTTCATCTTTTATATCTAATAAAACTTCATCATTATCTAATCCTATATATGCTGAATATTCATCTGTTTTATTAGTTCCCATGCTTACACAGAAACAATTATCAAAGCTATTTTCACATCCCATTACTATAAACTTAGCTTTTTCTCTTAGTTTTTTGTAGTAAGGATCTTCAAAACCATTTCTTAAGTATATATCATCAATTCTTCTTAAGGAATGCATATCACAGCTTCTTAAGAAAATTAATATATTCTTTTCCTCTACACTTGCTTCACTAAATTTATCTTCAGTAAAGAAGAATAAAGTTTGAGTTATTGGAAGTAAAACTTCTTTATATGAGAAATCTGACTTCTTTGAAAACTCAATATCATTTATAGAATCTATTTCTCCATATCTTGTCATGTCAGTATCTGAAAATCTTCCTTTACCTTCCATAACTTTAGGAGCGTATATCTTATATTCTTTTTTTAAACAGTCTATTATCTTATCAAAATTGTCTTTTGTAAGCCTTAAACCCATAATAAAACACCTCTTAAATTTAACTTTATTTTGAAATTAAATAAATTCTAATAGATTATAATAATGAAAGTTTTTTCCCTTCATTTGTTTATAATATTTTAATAATTAAGAATTTAACAAAGTCTATTATAAGAATAAAGTTTTATTGAGTATGTGATTTTTGTTACACTGTAAAAATTCTTAAATTACAAAACAAAAAATAAATAACCCCTTATAGCTTTTAATTTCTAAAGCTTCTTTATATTAATGATTTAAAATATGCAGCAATTTTTTCTCTATCAGGTACTATTATCTTTTTGTTTTCTTTTATTATTAGATTTTCATCTCTTAAGGTTTTAATAGCTCTAGATACACTTTCCCTTGGAGAACCAAACATATCTGCTAAGTAAGTTATACTTATATCTAAGTCAATAAGTGTCCCCTCTGGCACTTCTTTTCCATAATCCTTGCTTAACTTCCAAAGCTTTGCTGCTACTCTTTTTTCTAATTTTATTGGAGTTACATTTTTCATTTGCCTATATAATCTTCTTACCTTCTTGCTCATTTCATTTAAAACAATCTTTGTAAGCTCAAAATCTTGGCTCATTATATTTAATAATTTATTTTTATCTATACTCAGTATTATTGAGTTTTCAAAAGCTTCTCCATTTATTGAAGCAGGCAAATCATCAACTATTACTTCATTTAAAAAGCTTTCCTCTCCAAGTATGTAAACTATTCTCTTTTGCCCATATTCATTCATTTTATATAGAGTTACTTTTCCTTTTAAAACAATAAAAATATCCTCAACCTTATCTTTATCTCTAAAAATATGCTCTCCCTTTTTCTTTTTTAAAACTTTAGAATTTTTCTCTATATATTTTAAGGTTTCATAATTAAGTCCCGAAAAGAAACTTATATCTTTTAATTTATCACTACTTAATGCTTTCATAATCTCTCCTACTCTATAAAAATCTTATTATTCAAACACAATATAATCTAATTTAACACAAAATTTCATTAAATAATAGAACTTATATAATTATATTTTTAACATTTAAAAGAAAAATATAAAATAGGATTTTATGAAAATATAATAAAAAAACTTACAAACTTATTCTGAGAATTAATAGAATCCTCTTCATAATCTTTGTAAGTTTTATAAAAAGCTATTTTTGAATATGAACTAGTTTTTTATTTTCTACTTTTTTATTAGATATATAATGGTAGGTTACCCCTAAAAGAACACCACCTAGTATATTTCCTAATGTAACAAAAAATAGATTATATAAACTTCCTGCTACTGTTATAGTAGCTCCCTTTGTTAATATAACTCCTATTAATAATAAGCTCATATTTGCAATGCTGTGTTCAAAACCAGATGTTACAAAGGCAAAAAGACACCAGAATATCATTATTAACTTTGATGTTTCTGTTTTTAATCTAAAGGTACACCATACAGCTAAGCATACTAATATATTACAGAATATTCCTCTTATGAATAATTGCTCTGGTGGCAAGCTTATTTTTATTTCCGCAGTTTTAATCATAAAATCACTTACACTACCTGTAGTTAATCCTGCCCCTATAAAACCTAAAGCAGCTATTATAGACCCTAAAAAATTGCCAACGTAAGCTAGTCCCCATACTTTTCCGCATTCTTTAAATGTTACCTCTTTGTTTAGAATTCCTATAGTCATTACAAAATTATTTCCTGTAAAAAGTTCTGATCCTGCAAAAACCACTAAACTCAAGGCTACACCAAAAGATGCCCCCATCATTATTTTAGTATTTGGAGAATTTGCACTATCTAATATTCCTCCTATGGTAAATGCTAGCATTATACCAAAACTTACGTAAAGTCCAGCAAGCATAGCATATACTAAATAACGTCCCTTACTATTATTTAGTAAGTCAATCTTACCTCTACCTGCACTAATAACATTACTAAATTCTTCCCTAAACATGTTAAAGCCTCCCCACTTAAAAGTCTTCCCTTAGATTCTAAAATAAAAAAGCCTTAATCACTATAATAAAAGAAGAAAAAATTTATTTTTAACTTTTTATCCATAATTAATTAATAATAAATCAATATTTTTTACTATAAAAAATATGATTTATCAAAACTAAAACTTATAAATTAGTTCTTTTGATACATCATACTCTCCTTAGCTCTATTTTCTTTTATTGTTTTCTCTCATAAAGTCTGTTAAATCTTGAAATAATCTATTCTTTTTCCCCTTTAAAAACTTATTTAAAGATGGAGCTAAAATTATAGGGAATATACTTCCTGTTATTATATCTTTCATAGTATCAAATAAGCTTATTTGAGCAGTTAATCCAAAGGTTTGATCAGTAAAGAACTCCCACATTTCCCATACTGCTGTGCAAGCAATTCCAAATATCATAGAAAAAATAGCTATAACTAAAGAATTTACATTGTCAGTTTTGTAATTATTAAGATATAAAAATAACATATAACCAAGTATAAAGGTTAATATTCCTGATACAGTATGTAAAAAAGTGTCCCAGTGTGGTATTGCATAAAAATTATTTACCTTAGCTAAAAACATTGAAATAAATATAAAGCCTACAATTATAAAATTTAAAAATGGAGATAATTTTATTTTTGCAATCTTACATATAAGTCTAGGTAAAATTAAGGTTATAAAGGTTAAACCTGTTGAATATAATAAAATCAAATCTTTATTTATTATTCCATAGATTAAATATGCTACAAGTAAAATATAAAAAATAATTTCAAAATAAATATCATAGGTTAATTTCTTTTTCATAATTTTCCTCCTTAATACTTTTGCTACTTATTAGTTGTAACTTCTGATTTCTTGTAAGCTTCTTTATATAATACTCTCTACTTTGAGCTTCTCTTTTATTCTCAAAAGATTCAAAATAAACAAGTTTTACTGGCCCTCTTCCTCTAGTATATTTAGCTCCACATCCATTATTATGTGCTTTTATTCTTTTTTCTAAATTATTAGTCCATCCAGTATATAAAGATTCATCTTTACATTTTAAAATATAAACATAATTCAAAGTAATCACCACTTTTAATATTAAATCATCCTTTTATTTTTATCAACTGACCTTATAAAATTATTTAACAAATTTTATTTTTAAAATTTATTAGGCTATAATATTAATAAAAGCGAATTTATTTAAAATTACAGCAATTAATAGCTTGTTAATATAAAAATCTTTTTAAGAATTAATTTTATTAAATAAATTCAACTAAATTTTATATAAATAATACTATTTAGAATTTAGTTTAATCCTATTATATAAAGGAGTTTTTTAAGTGAGAAAAGAATATGTTAATTTCCCTTCAGACATACCTGTAACCATATCTTATGTAAACATAAAAAACTACCCCTTGCATTGGCATGATGCAATAGAAATACTTTATGTTCTTAAGGGCAGCATAAAAGTAGATATAGATACTGACAGTTATGAAATACAAGAAGATGAAATTGAAATAGTAAACACAGAACAAACTCATAGAATTTATTCTAATAAGGATAACAGAGTTTTAATATTTAAAATAGATCCACACTTTTTTGAAAAATACTATAGCGACATAGAAAATATGTTTTTCTATACTAATACCTCTGATGAAGGTGCTCAAAGTGATGAATCTTACGATAAACTTAGAGTATTTTTATCCATTATATTATGTGAAGAAGCTCAAAAAGTAGATGATTATGATAAATATATAGAAAAATCCCTAGTAGAGCTTTTATTCCACCTTTTAAATAATTTCCACTATCTTTTATATGATAATGATGAAATTCATGAAAATAATATGCTACTAGAAAGGTACCATAGAATTTCTAAGTATATATATAATAACTACAATAAGAATATAACCTTAAAGGATATTGCTAATACTGAGTTTCTTAGTACACATTATCTTTCCCATGAAATAAAATATGCAACAGGACTAAGCTTTACAGATCTTCTAAACTTAACTAGAGTTGAAGAATCAGTAAAACTTCTTTTAGATACTGATAAGTCCTTATCTGAAATATCTTATGAAATAGGCTTTTCTCATACTCGTTATTTTAATAAACATTTTAAGGCCTATTACAATTGCACTCCTCTTCAATTTAGAAAAAAACATAAAATAAGTGAAGAGGAATATAATAAACAAAAAGAAATAACATACTATCCCTTAACTGATAGTCTTGAGGAACTTTCTTATTACTTAGATGATTACCCAAGATTTAATTATGAAGATAAGATTCATAAGCTTACTTTTAATATGAATACTGAAGGCACTGAATTTAATAAGTACTTTAAAGAAGTTCTTAATGTAGGAGATGCCTTTGATTTATTATTAGAAGATAACCAAGATATTGTTGAAGATCTTCAAGATCATATAGGGTATAACTATATAAGACTTCTACATGTATTTTCATCAGATATGGGAATATTCCCTGGTTCAAAATTCTTTAACTGGACTAGAACCTTTGATATTTTTGAATATATATCTTCATTAGATTTAATCCCTCTAATAGTCTTAGATGATTCTGGATATTCTAAGGATAATTTCTTAGATGTTATAAAATCCTTCATAGACTTTTTTAGCGAGGTAGAAAGTTTTGAATTAACAGATTTAAAATTCCAATTTACCTCTACATTTAATGAAGAACTAAAAAATTCTTTAATTGAATTGTTTGAATCTAAGGATTTAAATTTAGTAAATGAACTTTATACTCCAAACAATAAAATAGATTTAATATATGACACAGCTTATATGCTTCCATTTATAATTCATAATACTGTAAGCTCAGGAAGCAAATTAAACTTTATAAAAGCCTTTGATGCCTTAGATAGACAAATTGACATTACAAATGAAGTTTTCTTTGGCTATCCAGCAATGGTAAATGATAAAGGAATTAAAAAACCCTCTTATTATGCTTACTATTTTTTAAGCAAACTAGGAGACACACTTCTTTATAAGGGAGATGGATATATACTAACTAAGTCAGAGGATGAATATCAACTTCTTGTATATACCTATAATGATGAAATTGATTCCCTTATAGATTTTAAAAACTTTACTAAGTTAAGAGGGGTTAAAGACTTGGTAGATAAAAAACTTTCCTTAAACTTACTTGATTTAGATAGCGATGTTAGAATAACTAAATACACCATAGGGGAGAACTTCGGCTCTTCATTTAATTACTGGCTTTCCATGGGAAAACCTAAAAGATTAAGAAAAGCAGAAAAGGATATATTATTCCAAGCTTCCTATCCTAAAATAGAATTTAAGTACGCCAAAAAAAATACTATTTTAAATATACAAACAACTCTTCAAGGATATTGTGCAGAACTATTTATACTAAAAAAAGTTTAATATTGTATAATAACCATGAAAAAAGAGTACTTTTTTGCCTTTTTCAAATATTTTCCTTAAAAACTTTCCTTACATTTGTACATTTTTTTAAACATACATGCAAATTATTTTATTAAGGAAATAGGTATATAATATAAATATAGAAGAAAAGAGAAGATATGAAAGAAGGTATTTTTTATGGCAAGGCTAAAAAAGTTTTTTAGACCGATTAATTTAAACTGTTTTAATTGCAAATTAAGTTTTTTACAACAAACAATGGACTTATTTTATAGAGATTAAATATATATGAAAAGAGCTAGAATTTAAAATTCTAGCTCTTCTTTCATTTTAAAATAAAATTAAGGAGTTCTATCAAATTAACTTTTTATACACTTTACAAACATTATGAAGAGAATATCTAGATGAGCTTTAGAATTTAAATTATTATGGAGAAGATATTACGTTAAAAAGCTGAGACTGTTAATTTATTATGAATACAATCTCACAAAGTTCGATTGCATAAGTTCAAGAATCCAAATTGAAAATTTGGACTTTCACTTAAGTTTCGAAGCTTTAGTAATATCTTCGTAATAATGATTATAAATTCTTAGCGAAATCTAGTAATTCTCGGAATATGTTTGTAAAGTGTATTACTAATTTTGATATAACTCCTTAATTATATATTAGTATAAATTATCCACTTCTTTTATAGCAAAACTTAAATATTTTAAAGCTTCATTAGTATCATCTAAATAGTGATAAAGATCAGCCATTTCTAAATATCTTTCTCTTTTCTCTTCATATGTACCAAATTTAAGTAAAAGATCTGTTGCTAAATTCATATACATTTCCCATTGCATATCATTTCTCTCATTTTTACTTAATTCTGCTTTAAAATAATAACTTCTCTCTATAAAGAACATATTATTTTTATTTATTGCTAATTCTAGTGATAATTCACAATATTCCTTAACACTTTCTATACATCCATTAGCATTGTAAACATTTATTATAAATAATAAAAGTTCTATATACCCTATTTTATCTTCCTTATTAACCTGTTCTATAGATTCTTCAGTAAGCTTTTGGGCTTCTTCATATTTTCCGCATTTTAAGAAAGCATCAATAATAAGACTATTTATTCTTTTCCAGTTGTAAGAATTACAATCTATCTTTTCTTTATAATAAGTATAATTTCTTTCAAACTCTTCACTATTTCCTTCTAGAAGTGCTAAAATAGATAAAATCCCTTGGGCTTCCCCTAAGCACTTACTATTAAGATCAATTCCATGAATAGAGAAAATATCTTTTATTATTTCTCTACTTTTCTCTATATGACCAACTCTGTAATTACATATTGCTAAAGCTGTAGCATTTTTTATATAAAGCTCATTATTTTTTTCTATTCCATCTTTTAATAGGAAATCTAAAAGCATGTTATAATATGTTATTGCATCTGCAAAATTCTTTCTTACTGTAAAATATAAAGCTAAATCCTCATAATATAATCTTTTACTCTCTTTATTGCTTTCGTATATGTTTGAATACTCATTTAATAAATCTTTTGCTTTTTTAAATTCCCTAATATTGGTATAATTTATAAATAAAATATGCATAAGTTTTGCAGAAATATCTTCATATTCTTTGCTTAAAGAATATTCTAAGTACTCTTTTATCTCATCAGCTTCACTTTCAGTTAAGACTTTCTTTTGAATATACTTATCAATAGAATTATTTAGTTGTGTTATATCATCACATAAAAGATACTCTAAATCTAAATCTAATCTTTTAGCAACTAACTCTAGTACCCATTTATCTGCTTTTACTTTTCCATTCTCTATACAGCTCATTCTAGATATAGATATATCATCTTCACAAAGTTGCTTTAATGTTAAACCTTTATATATTCTAGCTCTTTTTATTTTCTCCCCAGTAGATAAAAAATCCATCACTCTCACCTATACCTTAACTTTTAATTACACCTAAATTTTTCAGGTTATTTATACCCTTGTCTAAGTATTTAGCCGCTTCATAATCTCTCTTAAGCTCTAAGTAGAATTTACCTAGTCTTATGGAGATATCTGCTTCTTTCTTTTTCATATCATTTCTCTTAGCAATTTCAAGTGTATCTAATAAAATATTTTCTGCTTCTTTTATATTGTTTTGTAAGACTTCTATTCTAAAAGTCAGAATCTTATATTCTATTAATCTATTAACATCACTTACATTTAATTTATTTTTTATTTCATTAAGAATTTCTATGCATTTATTCATATTTTTTGTCTTAATATGATTTTCACATAAATTAAATAAAGTATCTAAAAGTTTAGAATCAGTGTTTTCTTCTCTTATTTTTATAGCTCTATTATAATGTTCAAAGGACTCTTCTATATTGTCAAATTCAAAGAATAATTTTCCTAAAGAATCTTCTATTGAACTTATTTTATCTAATTGTTCTAATTCTTTATAAACGTTAAGACTTTGCTTTGAGTATGCTATTGCACTTTCTAAATCACCAGTTTTAGCATGCTCTTCTGCTAGTAATTCCAAACTCTTAGCATAAGCTTTCTTATTGTAAACTTTTTCAAATTCGCTTTTTGCTAAAAATGCAAAATTGATTGCCTTTTGTATATTTTCAATAAAGAAGTATGTTTTTGATATTAAATAATATATTTCTCCTAGAAGTAAATCTTCAGTTAATTTATTATTTATGTATATCTTTTCAGCTTCTTTTAAGTATGAATTAGCTGAATAATATGCTTTTGAATGTAAGCTTATTTTTGCTATATTCAAGTATGTTTTTACCATATCTATATTACTGTTTATTTGTAAAAACAACATATTTGCAGATAAGAAATATTGTTGAGCTAAAACGTATTCTTCGCTTTTTAAATACATCTCAGCCTTTAATGCTAAGTTTTTAGCTTTTCTATATATTAGGTCATACTTATCAGCATAATATATTGCATATTCTATAAATTTCTCACCCTTTTTTATATCATCATTTAAAATAGCACTTTCTGCTATTTGCTCGTAATATAAACATATCTTTTCAGCTTGTGTTTTTTCCGTTTCCATTAAATATTCAACGGAAGTATTTAGCGTGATTGCAATATACTCTAAAAGATCCATTGAAGGATTTGATCTCCCTGACTCTACTAAACTGATTTGTCCTGGTGTTATTCTCTCCCCCGCTAATTCCTTAAGAGTCATATTTAATTCTTTTCTTCTTCTTTTTATTTTTTCTCCCAATGATAATATTTCCATAGCTTAAATCATCCTCTTACTGTTATTATTTTAACATCCATAACCAATTAAATTATATCATAAATTTAGGTTTTAATGTCAATTATTCAGTATTTTTGTAAAAAAATCTATATGTTTGTGCATTTTTTAACATTTTTTAATCATATACTTTAATTTTAATAACTTATATCTTTAATTTTTTAATATATATACTTATTCTTTAAAAATATTATATATTATAATTGAAAATTTCTCTACATAATAAAAAAATTTCTATATATATACAAAAAAAGCAGCCTTAAGCTGCTTTTTTATAAGTTATTCCATCCATCCCATACTTTCGCCCGCTGCATCAATCATTCTTCTTGAAGCCTTTTTAAGAGCTCTTTGAGTTTTTCTGTCTAAATTTGGAGTTACCATCATACCAACAGCTGCTCCAATAGCACCTATGGCTAAAGTAGTCATTAATTTTTTTGCCATAATAATCACCTCTTTTAATAATGATTTCATATTTAGTTTGTCTAATTAAAACATTTTTATTAGAGGTAATTCATAGCATTAAAGACTTTCTAATGCTTTTTTGGCAAGTATATCTGCCCTATCATTAAATTTATTTCCGCTATGTCCTTTTATTTTTTTAAATCTAACCTTTATGAGTTTAAATTTTTCTTGCATAAACTCATTATAACTTTGAGTTATTCTATTATTTCTTTTCCAAGTTCCTAAAGCCCAGCTCTCAATTCCTTGATAATCATAACAAAGAACTATATCTTTATATCCATTTTCTATGGCATATTCAATTGCCTTCATAGCCCCTTCAACTTCTCCTGATACGTTTCTTAAAGCTATTGCTTCTTTATCATATCCAACACCATTATCTTCATATAATATTTCATCATTTTTTACTACTAAGAAGCCATAAGAATAATTTTCTTTAGAAACCATAAAGCTACCATCTACGTAAATATAAATTAAATCATCCTTAACCTCTTCATTTCCTTTAACTTCCTCAAAGCTTCCTCCATTTTCATGAATAGAAATAAACTTTTCTGCCTCGTCCTTTGAAGTGAAACTTTTGTACTTAGCGCCTTTACATCCTATTACTTCTTTTTGGCATTCTGGCCAAGTCTCAACAATCTTAGGAATTCCTGATTTTCCTTTTGCTATAGCATAATATTTTTTAGCCATTATTTTACTCCTTTTTTTAATTAGTTATTACATCTATGACTTCATATATATTATCTAAATTATTAGCACCTGTAAATCCACTAAAGAATTCTACAGTCTTTCTTAAAATAACTACAAATTCATTTTCTCCTTGCCAATTTTCTAATATAACATTTATGTCTACATCATTTATTATTCTATTTAAAGCAAAGAAAATTACACTTAAATCATCTAAAGCACCTACAAAAGGTATTTTATCTGGTAATATATCAAATGGACAAACTACATATCCTAAAGAGGCACCTACTACAGCCTTAGTCTTCATAGGAACTCTATTATCTTTTAAAAGTCTAAATATTAAAGCTACTATATCTGGTAAGAACATAATATAATCCTTATAATCTTTAGCTTTCTCTGGAATATGCTTAACCACATACTCTCTGCTACTTGTGTACATGTCCTCAACTTTTTGTACATCAATGCTCATTATGTAATCATCTGTCTTTTCCTCTTCTTCAATATCATCTCTTACTTCTATTTCTAAAACAGGTTCCTTAATCTTTGAAAGCTCTACATCTATTTTTTCTAAGCCAATATTTAAAACCTCTCCTTGAATTTTTAATTCCTTAAAATCTAAATTTAAGAAAGGTATATTACCTAGTATTTTCTTATAACCTACAAGTATTTTATCCTCTTTAACTAATATCCCCTGATTTTTAAAACCTTTTAAAGCTATCTTTAGACCTATTTTTCTAAAAGGCTTTAAAATTCCAACACTCATAAGTTTAGCTTTTGAAAATTCTATAACAAGATTATCCCCTTCTACTCCTAAAATATCCAAGGTTGCCTTAAAACCTAAAGCAAGAACCTTTTTGAATACGCCTTCCACTTCTATACTATTGTTTATTTTTAAGCTTTTTATTTCTAAACCTTTAATTTTTACAAAATCATTAATAAAGCTCATTAAGTCATCTGAATTTAATTTTATATCTACATTTGAAATTTGCAAAATACTTCTCCCCTTATTATTTAATAATTATCCATCTTTTAGTATATAGTATTTATTCTTAATTTTGAAGGTAAAAAAACTCCTCTGCCTTATTTAAAACAGAGGAATTTTTTTATTTTCTTATTATTTTATAATTATGGAAGAAAAGTCCTAAAATAGCTCCTGCTATGAATCCGCCAAAATGAGCAGATATATCTATATTAGACATTGATAGACCGATAAATACATTAAGCAATATAATAACTATTATATTAGTTACTAAGGCTTTACCAATTCTATCTTTTTCATTATAAGCAAAAACTAAAGCTGCCCCTAAAAGTCCAAATATAGCTCCTGAAGCGCCAACTCCCATAACTGGTGAAAAGTATAAGCTAAATATACTTGCTACTATTCCTGAAACAAAATAGATAGCTAAATATTTTTTCGCTCCATAAATCCTTTCTATGAAATCTCCTAATATATAGAGAGCATACATATTAAATAAAAGATGTACTATTCCACCATGCAAAAACATAGAAGTTACTAATCTATAATATTCTCCATGGAATATTATTGCATTATTATGCTTAGCACCCATCCAATATAGAATTTGTGGATTCATCTCTACTATATTTCTGAAGAATCCAGCACCTAAAGCAGTAGCTACAATAAGACAAACTAGAAAAGCTAAAATATTTAAACCAATCAATATTCCTGTAACTTTTCCACATCTTAATTTTTTATACCAAGGAACTTTTGGTTCTTCTTTCTTTTTTAATAAAAATTCTAATATTTTTGCTAGAGGCTCAGAGCTCCTATCACTTTTTAAAACTTCTCTTTTCTGAACATCAACAATTACTCTATGACAATTCTCATCTATAGAAAAGTCTTCATCCTTTTTTTCATCCCTATCATAGCTTTTATAAAGAATTATATTATGAAGAGAATATGACTTACCTAAGCTTTTTAAATAATCTTCTGCAATTTTTAAATTTTCTTCCTCTTCATAAGACTTAGATATTATAACTGCATATTTTCCATCATCTTTAACTGTCTTTAAAGCTATCCATAGTTCTTTATCCTGTTCTCCTTTTAAGTCTTCTACATAAAAACCATAATTATTTATAAGTAAGTTGAAATAATCTTGCTCAAATTTACTCATTGCCTCTCCTCAATCTTCTAAATAATTTCTCCCAACATATCTAAAAGCTCATTAAATCTATCTAAGGTATCTTTAAGAGGCTTAGATGTTGTCATATCTACTCCAGCCATTTTTAATGTATCTATAGGATACATTGATCCTCCAGCCTTTAAGAAACCTTTGTATTTTTCAACAGCCTCTTCTCCTTTTGAAAGAATTGAATTTGCAAAAGAAGATGCAGCTGCATAACCTGTAGCATATTGATATACATAGAAATCAGAATAAAAATGAGGTATTCTAGCCCATTCTATAGATATTTCTTCATCTACATTCATATCTTCACCAAAATATTTAATGTTTATATCTTTCCACATCTTACATAAAACTTCTGATGTAAGAGATTCTCCATTTTCAATAGCTTCATGAGTTTTTAACTCAAATTCTGCAAACATTAATTGTCTAAAGACAGTTGTTCTTATTTGCTCTAACTCTTGATTTATTAGATATAATTTTTTATTTTTATCAGTTTCTTTCTCTATTAAATGATGTATAAGTAAAATTTCATTTGTTGTTGAAGCAACCTCTGCACAGAAAAGACTATAATCTCCATAAATATAAGGTTGAGTCTTTCTAGTATAATAAGAATGTATTGAATGACCCATTTCATGAGCTAAAGTTGATGCATCATTTAACTCATAATTATAGTTTAATAATACATATGGCATAGTATCATAGGATCCCCATGAATAAGCTCCACTTCTCTTTCCTTTATTTTCATATACATCTATCCAACCTTCATTTATTCCTTCATTGAATATGTCTAAATATTCTTTTCCTAAAGGTTTTAATCCTTCTTCAACTAAACTTATGGCATCCTTATATTCTAAATGTTCTTTTTTGCATTCTATAACTGGAACATATAAATCATACATATGAATTTCTTCTAAGTTAAGAAGTCTTTTCTTAATTCTAACATATCTATGAAGAGCATCCATATTTTCATCTACAGTTTTTAAAGCATTATAGTAAACTTCTACTGGAATATTATTAGGTTTTAAAGAAGCCTCTAAGGAACTATTATATTTTCTTGTTTTGCTTTCAAAAACAAAGTTTTTAATAGAACTTGTTAAACTTGTTGCTAAAGTATTTTCATACTTTTTGTATGTTCCAAATAAAAGTTTAAAGGCAGCTTCTCTCACCTTTCTATCCTTGCTCTTTATAAAAGAAATATAGTTTCCTTCAGTTAATTCTACCTTTCTACCACTTTCATCTACTATCTCTCCAAAAGTCATATCTGAATTAGTAAGCATTGAATATATGCTCTCTGGAGCTCCTAAACAATCTGATACAGAAGCTAAAACAGATTCAACTTCCTTTGATAATATATGAGGCTTTTCATTTAATATCATTTCAAAATATATTTTATATTGTTTTAAATCCTTATCCTCATTTATGAAATTTTCTATTGTTCCTTCTTTTAAGCTTAATATTTCTGGAACAAAGTATGCAGTATAACTTGAAAACTCTGCTGAATATGGATCTATTTTATTTACTAAAGATTGCATTTCAGGATTAGATGTGTCCTCATGACTTCTCATATGAGCATAAACATATAGTTTACCAAGTTTTCTGCTTAACTTTTCATTTAATAAAAGAAAAGCTTTTAAATCTTCCTTGTTTCCTAACTTGCCCTCAAAATCTTTTAATTTTGGAGCTTCCTCTTTTAACTTATTTAATTCCTCATTCCATTTAGCTGGAGTTTCATAAATTTTATCAATTCTCCACTTATCACTTTCTGGAATTTCATCTCTTATTCTAAGTTTTTTGACCTCACTCATTTTAATTCTCCTTTCAAATATTATTTATAATCTTCTTCTTTACCCTTTATGTCCTCAAAAACCTTCTTCATTTGTTTATCTATAATAGAGCAAACTTCATTTAAAACTGCTCTCATTTCCTCATGCTCATCATCAAATTTAAATTTGACTACCCAAGTTGGATTATATTCTTCATCAAACTCTTCTACTATATATCCTAATGAAGTAAGGGCCTCCACATTGAACAAATCATATATTGCTGAAAATTCCCATTCTAAAACATCCTTGTCTGTATCAAAAAAAAGACTTACATCTCCATCTACACAATATAATTTTTTAACAAAATTAGTTCCTTCTAAAACTGAATAACTTCCTAATTCACCCTTTATAACTCCATTTTCTTTATCTTTTTCCATTATAACTAATGAAGAAAAATCCATCTTATATCATCCTTTCCTATTTTACTATATATACTAATTATAAAATTTCTATTTATATTTGCAAGTGCATATGCCGTATATAATAAAGTCTTCCTCTTTATATTTATTTAACTGTAATATTATGGTAATATATTTTATGTAACATTAATATACTAGAGGTGATTTTTCATGAATAAATTTATGCTAAGAAGACTTATTTTAGGAGTATCCCTATTTTTTATTATTATATTTTCAAGTGTTTTTATTATTAATAAAATTTATATTAAGCAAAAGTGTAAAGATTTATACTTTGCAACTGAATATTTAACAACAAGAGGGAATTTAGAAAATAGCCTTCTAACCATAAAAAATTTTGAATTATCATTTTTAGATAAGGATATTGCAATTGTAGAAATTAATGGACTTAGTTACGATAAGCCTCATCAATCTATTTCTTGCAAAGCTTACTTTGAAAAAAAGGAAAATTCAGTTTGGGACTTAAAAGAAATAGAAAAGCTAACTTAAAATGCAAATTATTTGCACTTGATTTAAAATCCATGTATAATTTATTTAGAATTATACTAGGAGTGATACGATTTGATAAAGATAAATAATCTTTCCTTTTCCTACAGCGGTAAAAAACCCTATCAATTAAATGATATAAATTTAACCTTACCTGAAAATGAATTTATATCAATAGTAGGAGAAAATGGAAGTTCTAAAACTACTCTTTTAAAACTTCTTTTAGGATACTTAAAACCTATTAAGGGAAACATCGAAATAAATTTAAACAGCGTTGGGTATGTTCCTCAAAAAGTTGATAACTTTAACTCCCAATTTTCCATTACGGTTTATGAAGTATTAAAAGTACATTTAAAAACATTAAAAATAAAGGATAAAGGCGAAATAGACAGGGTTCTTTCAGCTGTTAATATGCTAGAATTTAAGGATAGATTAATAGGTTCTCTTTCTGGTGGTCAGCAACAAAGAGTTTTTATTGCAAGGGCTTTAATAGGACACCCTAATATATTAATATTAGATGAACCTTCTACAGGAATAGATGAAAAGACTCAAAAAGATATATATGAACTTATTTATAAGTTAAATAAAGAGAAGGAAATGACTATTATATGTGTTGAACACAATATAAGAAAATCTCTTAAGTATTCATCATATATTCTTGAATTAAAAGATTCTAAAGCTACTTTATTTAAAAATAATGAATACTTAAAAAAACTAGATGAAATAAATAATGAATTTATATAGAAAGGGCTCTTTTAAAAAATGTCTATTATACAAAATATGTTTCAATTTGAATTTATGCGTAATGCATTTATGGCCGGTTTTATAATATCTCTTTTATGTCCCTGTATAGGACTTTTTCTTGTGTTAAAGAGATATTCAATGATAGGGGATACACTTTCCCACTCTTCCTTTGCAGGCGTTGCAATTGGGCTGGTATTTGGATTTAATCCTCTTTTAACAGCATTTTTATTTACTACTATTTGTGCATTACTTATAGAATTATTAAGAAATTATTATAAAAAATATGCAGAATTATCTATGTCTATTATACTTACCTTTAGTTTAGGATTAGCATTAATATTAGTTAGTAGTGGTAAGTCTAGTACAACAGTTAATTCTTTTTTATTCGGAAGTATATTAACAGTTTCAAAAACTGATTTAACCATAATAGCTTTAGTTTCTCTACTTTGTTTTATAGGAATATTTTCATTATATGATAAATTAGTTTATACTACCTTTGATGAAGAAGGAGCTAAGGTTTCTGGAATAAATACAAAACTTATAAATTATATTTTTACAATTATAGTAGGAGCTACTATTTCTGTTTCAATTAGAGTTATGGGAATACTGGTTATTTCATCAATAATTGTTATACCAGCAGCTACTGCCATGCAATTTAAAAAAGGATTTACTAAATCCCTTATTATTTCAATGATAATAGGAGTTATAGATGTCTTAAGCGGTTTACTTCTAGCTTCTCTATTTGATTTAGCTCCAGGAGGAACTATAGCTTTAACATCAGTAATAGTGCTTATATTATCATTAATTTTAAATAGAAAAAAATTATAATATAAGTAAAAATGGGTTGTATAAAAAGTTAATAAAACTTACAAACATATTCTGAGAATTACTAGATTTCTCTTCAAACCCTTTGTAAGTTTTATTATTAATCTTTTTTATATAACCCCTTATTTTTAAAATATAGTCATAAATATATAACTTAGAAGCTATATATTTATACATTCCTCTCCATTTTCATTCTTATATACTTTAAAAAGTTTATTTTTCTTATATAAGTATCTATATATTGCATATACCACTACCCCTTTTAAAGCTCCTGTTATACTTATGGCCCACCAAATACCTTCTAGTCCTAAGAACTCAGTCTTACACATAATATAAGCCATTGGTATTCTTGCTCCTGTTAATAATATACTTATTATTGATGGTATATAAGTTCTTCCTAATCCATTAAATGCTCCTGTTGTTGTTATTTCTACGCAAACAAGAATCTGACAATAGCCAAGTATCTTTAAATAAACTGTTCCTTGTTCTATAGCTTGTGCCTCTGGTATAAATATTCTAAATATCTCTTCTCCAAAGAAAATTAATACTAAGGAAGCAAATACTCCTACTATAAGAGAAATTATCATAGTTATATTAAATCCCTTTACTATTCTTTTTAGCTTTCCAGCTCCATAATTTTGTCCAACAAATGTGCTTAAGGCCGTAGATATTCCACCTGCTGTCATCCATGCAATGGCTTCAACCTGTGAACCCACCTTTTGAACAGCTATAGGAACAGGGCCAAACACTGCAACTATTTTCCCTATAAACATTGAAAAAACAGTAAATAATCCACTCTGAAGTGCTGCAGGTAATCCAATATGGAATAAAGTTTTCATACAATTTATTTTAATTCCACTTAAAATATTTATTTTTAAGTATTCAGCCTTACTTTTTATCATTATATATAAAAATGTAACTGTAACTATAACCTGAGCTAAAACTGTAGCCAAGGCAGCTCCTAGTACACCCATCTCTGGGAATATTCCTATACCAAAAATTAATATTGGATCAAAAACTATGTTAAAAATTAATCCTATAGTATTAGCTATAAAAGGAGTTCTACTATCTCCTGAACCAGTAAATATCGCTGTAAATACTGGATTTAAAAAGTTAAATATCATTCCTAAAGCAACTGCAATTAAATATGTCTTAGCCATTTTTATAACTTCAGCATCACCTAAGTCAAAAAATCCTATTAACTGACTATTAAATAAAAGTAATATTATTGAATAGATAATAGCTAATATAATATTTATTTGAAAGGCACTTTTTATATAATCCTTTGTGCTATCTATATCATTTCTTCCTAAGCTTTGTGCTACTTTTATTTCAGCTCCTACCTTAGAAATCATTACAAAAGCCATACCAAGCCAAGGAAAGAATCCTGCTGTTCCAACAGCTGCCACTGCATTACTTCCTATTCTACCAACCCATATCATATCTGCCATGTTATAAGCCATTTGTATAAAAGAGGTAGCCATAATAGGTATGGAAAGTTTTATAAGGTTGCTTGTTATTTTTCCTTCGGTTAAATCAATTCTCTTGTCCATTTTTCCCCCTGTGTATCTAAAAAATTATTCCCACACATTATAATTCATATTTTATATAAGCTAAATATATAAAATTATTTTATATATAATAATTTAAATTTATATTTTTAGCCTTAATTTCTTGTAAATTAATTTAAGTTTTAGATATGATAACATATCTAAACCCTAAATATACCTCTGTATTTTAAATAATATATTACCTATATATATTTATAAAGGAACAAAATTTTCCTTTTAAATAGCTTTAAAACCTTTAAATTTTATTGCTATTAATCTCTTTATATTACTGTAACTTGGTCAACAAACATAAAAGTAGGACCCTCTCCAGGCATTATACTCCAAGCTGGACATACCTCTTCATTCTTTGCAAATATTTTAATATACCTAGTCTTAATTTCTCTTTGTGATGTAATGTCCTTTTTTCCTACTTCCTCTCTTTTTTCATTCTTATACTTTTCTTCCCTTGTTAATAAAGTAAACTCTTCTCCATCTACGGAAGAATAAAACTCTACAAACTTAGGATAGTAAATCCAAGCTCTTGTGTCTTGTAAAAATCCAACCATTATTTCTTTTATTTCTTTTACTTCTCCTAAGTCAACTATTACTTCCATATCTTCTGTGTACCCAAGCCATTTTCCATCAGTATAATGTAAACTTCCCTTTTCACCATCTATTAAATCATAAACTCCTCTTTTATTGTACATATAGTGGTCTGTAGGCTTAGTTAACCCTTTAATATTAGCTATTGGCAAAGTTACATATATTCTACTTTCCACAGTATTACTAGGCTTGTATCCTTCTTTAAAAACCTTAGCTTTTATAAAAGCTCTATCATTAACAACTATTGGCTCTTCATATAACAAGGATTTCTTATTTGGCTCACTTCCATCTAAGGTATATCTAATTTCTCCCTTTTTATCTCTTTTTCCTAAAATAATTTCTTGAGAAAATGGTTTATTCATAAGTAAAGTATCTATATTTACAATTGGTCTAAAGGCTCTAAGTTTAACCTTACTACCTTTCTTATACCTTTTATATTCCGGTACATATCCATCTATCTCTTCTCTATTTTTTAAATATTCATCAGTAAAGAACTCTTTTTCCTTAGGTTTTTCACAAATAGTATTTAAATCTAAAAGTATTTCTCCCTCCTCTGGAATTATTAATATCTTAGATTTTTCATCTACTGAAAATTCTCCCTTAATTAAGGAGATTTTATATTTAAAATCATTGTGTTTACATAAAATTGTATTTAAATTTAATTCCTGAAGAACAGGTAAGGTATTTATACAAAGCATACATTCTTTAGAATTTTTCATATTAAATTTAATATTTATCTTATCTTCATAGCAAAGTATCTTTATGCTTTCCTCATGATTTAAATCCCATATTATTTCGCATTTATCTTCATTAACTCCCTTAAAGTCTATGGTATCTCCTTTAATTTTTTCATATACACCAATTCTTTTTAATTTAACAAAGCTTATTTCTGGTCTTTCATCTATTTCATTTTTCCAGTAATGAGGTCTCATTAAAGGCAATGCATCAAATACACTTTCATTATCATCTAAATAGTTATCATAATATCTTGATTCATAATTTTCATTAAATAAATGAATATCTCTTATACTTAAAACATTATTTTCAAATAAAAAACTACTTCTATAAAACCTACTATTGTACCATAAAGTTTTCATATTATAAGTGTTCCAATCCTTTTTAGCCCCAAAGGTAGTAGGTGGAGTTAATCTATATTTCTTCTTATACCAAAGGGCACTTTCAGCTAAGGTTTCAACTCTAAGCTTTTTCTCCTTTTCTAAATTGAATATATGTTCTATTTGAACTTCATATCCCTTATACATGGTATTCCATAAAAATGTATTTTCCTGTCCTACCTGAGCGTAAGAAAATCCTAAGGTCTCCTCTTCATTTAAACACTCAAAAAACCAATGAACCCATTCTTTATTTTGTCCAATTATCCATGCTGGCTCTAAAGTATGAACTCCCTTTAACTCTTCTCGTAATCCCTCTTCAAAATTATAAATTGGATCTGGTCCTAAAAGCCTAAATAAAGGTAAATCCAATTGCATTTCTTCCCTTTGAGCTGGAATATATTCATTTAACTTACTTGGATAATAGGCTTGATTAAAATATCCTCCCCAAAGAGTAAATCCATCGGTTCCAATTTGATCTCTACAAATAGCCCCTCCTATTACTCCATACTTCTCCTTTAAATATGTTAAAGTTCTTATATCTATAACCCAAGAACCAACTGTCTTAGGATAGTATCCAAATATACACTTAAAATCAGCCATATAAATATCAGCCATTTTAAATCTATCCTCTGGACTATATCCTAGTGAATATCCCCTATGAACATGGTCATCAATAGGAGTTTCTCCCTTCCATTTAACCCCTGCCTTCTTTGCTAATTCCTCAGTTATCTCAAACCAAGCTCCAACTTCGTCATATTCATCTATGGATTCTTTTATAAGGTTTACAAATCTTTCATCCATTAAAGCATCATGTTTTAATGCATAGGTTGCAGGAAACCCATATTGTTTTATTAACTCAATCTCTCTAACTACTGTCTGAAAATCATCTTCAACAAATTCACCACTTGGATAAACAGTTTTTCTTATAAAATTATATATATTTACTATAGTAATATTATTCTTCTTTTTTTTATCAAACTTTATCATATAATTCCCTCCTTTTTAAACCCATTTTAAGTAATCTAAATACTTTAAACAATGAAAAAATTTTAGTTTTTATTAAGATTTTCTTTATATTTTCTTTTTTGTAAGTTCATACAATTTAATAAAAAAAGCTATAAAATAATGAATATTTTTATTCACTACTTCATAGCCTATAATTTATTATTTAATCTAGTATTAATTATAAATAAAATATCAAAATTATAAATATTCATATACTTATAATTTTGAAGTAAATATTCTATTTTAAAATTATTTTTTCTTATTATTTATACACTCTTCACATATACCCTTTAAAGTAAGATTATGCTCTTTTACTTTAAATCCTGTTTGATTTCTTAAAAGCTCCTCAATCTGTTGCATAGGACATGGAACTTCTATTTCTTTATGACATAAATCACATTCTAAAATATGCTTATGAATATTTCTATTCTTTAATTTATAAGAACTTTTTCCATCTCCTAATTCAAACTTATCTACTAAATCCTTCTCTAAAAATACCTCTAGAGTTCTATAGACAGTAGATAAATTTATCTCTTTACATTTACTATATATATAATCGGCAGTAACACTTCTATCACTTTCCTTTAACAAATCATATATTAATAATCTAGCTTTGGTAACTTTAACACCATTAGCTTTAAATATTTCTTTTACTTCCATAACAATCTCCTAAACAAATATTTAAATCATTAATATAAATTATATCACATAAAAAAACTTGTATAAAATATATTTATAAATTGCACTATTAAACTAATCTTACTTATGATTTAAAAATTAATTATAAATTGAAATACAAAAGGATATATTAAAATTGCATATTTGCAACTATAATATATCCTTTTTATAATTTCATTTTTTAGTAGAAATCATCCACATACTATCTAATCAAAATTTAAAGTAAAAATTCCTATTATTTAAACCGCTGAATTTTTATAAGTATATTTTAGCATATTCCTAATAAACCTAATATTATACCTAAGAACATAACACCAAACATTACCATGTTTATGTTAACTTTTTTACGTAAAAGGTAGAATGCAAGTAAAGTTACACATAATGGAACTATACCAATGAATAACTGATTCAGATATTCTTGAATCATAATAGGCTTGTCGCTTCCTTCTACAGCAACTTGAAGTATAGTTTTGAACTTAACATTAGATGCAGTCATAGAACCCATCATAATAAGACCAAGTATGCTTGAAGCCTTAGTTAATATTTTCATACCACCACTTTCATACAATTTTTGTATAAAGTTAGCACCTACTGAATATCCACTATAAAGTGCATAATAATGTATTAAAAATGCTGGAATATTATATAATAATAAAAATACTATTGCCCCTAAAGGTGAGCCTGTACTAGCTAATGATATACCTATACCTGCTGCAACAACTCTTAAAATTCCCCAGAAAAAGGAATCACCTATTCCTGAAAGCGGTCCCATTAATGAGGCCTTTACAGCAGTAATTGAACTTGAATCAAAGTTTTCATCTTCACTATTTTGACGTTCCATAGCAGATACAAGTCCCATAATAAAATTGTTTAAATGCATAGTAGCATTAAACCAAGTAGTATGACGAACTAAAGCTTCTGATCTTTCCTCTTTAGTTTTATAAAATCTATTTATTACAGGTAAAAGAGTATATATAACTCCCACTGCATGATATTGTGTAGCACCAGTACGGCTAGCATTCATAGTCCAAGAACGCCAAAATACTGAACGTAACATTTTTTTATCTTCAATTGATAAGTTTTCCTTCATCTTCATTACGCAAAAAATTCCTCCTCTTCATCTTCTTTGGTCATCTGTCCAGACCCTTTAGGACCTGCAAGGACAAGATTTGAAATCTGTAAATCCCTTTGTGAAGTTACAACGCATATTACAACTCCCACCACTGCTACCGCAACAGCTGGCAGTTTTAAGTAAGCTGTAAGAATAAATCCTAATAGATAAAATACTGCTAATTTATTATCCCAAAGTAATTTCATTAACATTGCAAAACCAACTGCAGGTAAAAGTCCACCAGCGGCGCTTAATCCATTCATTAGTTTAGCAGGTATATTTTCTACTAAGGCATTTACAGGACCACTTCCAAGTAATACACCTAAGAAAGATATAGCTGATATTATAAGATAATATAATGCCCATGTACCGTAATGAAGTGCTACTATTTTCTTTTGATTGTTTTCTCTAGCAGCATCGTCTAAAGCAGGTGCAAAAACATTCATTAAAACATTTTTTAAGAACATAACAACAAAAGCTGCTAACATACCAATAGGTATAGCTAGTGTAATTGCCGCCTTTGTTTCAACATGAGAAATAATTGCAAAAGTTGTTGCTAAGGTAGTTGCAGTAACTGGTTCCGCTGCTATAACCCCACCTATATTAACATTTCCTAGGAATACGGCTTCTAAAGCTGCCCCCATTAATATACCTGTTTTCATATCTCCCATTAATATACCAGTTACAAGACCTACTACTAAAGGACGTTCCATCATACTTTGTCCTGTTAAGTAGTTACCAGCAAAACAGATAAATACACTTAGTGCTGCCATTAAAGCATGCATCAACATATTTTTTACCCCCTAAAAATATTTAATTTTTTAATATTTACTTCTAAAAGCTCTATTAAGCTTTATTTTTTTTAAAATTCAATGTAAATCGATTTATAAACTATTCTAAAATTTTAATTTAAACTAAGTCTAGTTTATCTAATCAAATATTATATTAAAATTGTGCTAAAGCTTTCTTTAAATCAAGCTGTGGATTTGATGGTAATACTTGATTATAAGATTTAACATTAGTTAGCTCTGATAATTCCTTAGCAGCTTTTAATTCATCTGGATTTAATTGAACACTTGAAAATACCATTACTTTGTCTTTTGGATTAGATTTATCAAAACGTCCTGCATTAGCAACGTTTACAGATTCTATATCACTAACTTCTTTAGCAATCTTTGTAGCATCTGATACACTGTTTACTATAACAAACATTCTTTTATCCTTACCACGAGGATCATTAAAAACTTTTATAGCATCTTCAACTGAACGTATTAAAAGTTTCATTCCATTTGGTACAGCCATTTTTAAAGTCATTTGCATAACTTCATTTTTTGCTGCTTCATCATTTGCTACTACTAAAAGTGGTGCATTTAGCTCCTTTGTCCATACTACTGCTACTTGTCCATGTATTAAACGGTCATCTACACGTATTTGAGTTATCATATTTTTTTCCTCCTAAAATTCAAAATACTATTTTGTTAATTTTTTCTTTTTAAACGATTACTATCACTTTAAAAAAATTTATCATTTCATATAAATATAATTAATCGTTTTCTTAAAGGGTATTGTTAGATATTGGTTTTTAATTTCTTAATATCTAGAAAAAGTCATCCTCATCATCACTAGATAACTTTGTTGAAACAAGAGTTACTTGAGCTTCATCTATAGCATTTTTTATAGACTCCTCTGTTAACTCATCTTCAGCAGAAAATAATATTGATAATACTATTGCTAAATTAGCATTAGAAATTATAAAAATATTTTCTTTTTTAGCAGTTGCAACTTGTGTTACTGCTTTTTGATTAACACTACCGCCAAATAAATCAGTAAATATTATACCTTGCTCATTCTCCCCAATGCTCTCGATAAAATTTACAATTTGTGGAGTGTAATCCTCATCAGTGATATATGCATTTATAACTTCTATATCATCACCCTTATCTGCAAGTATATTTAAGGAGCTCTGAATTCCCCCTGCCAACTTGCCATGGCTTGCTATTAAGATTTTTTTGTTCATAAAAAATTCACCTCTCGATTACTAATTATAGCACTATGTGAACAAAAATCAACCAAAAAATGAATAAAATAGAAATATTTCTTTAATCATTGTTAATTTTTCTTAATACTTTCTTGATAATTTCTTTAATAAGTTACCCAATATTTAAATAAAACTCCATTTATTTTTTTTAATTAAAATATCAATTAATTTTTTAAAAAATTTAATAAAACCCTATGTTTTTTAAAATCCTCAAAATAAATACGAATTATTTTCAAATTCAATTTAAATTAAAATTTTAATATTTCTATTTGACAAGAAATATTAAAGTAGTGTATATTATGAAATAGAGTACGTTATTAAGTTTAATAGTATAGCACATTTAACCTTTTTTATATAAATGTGCATAATAAAAGGAGAGATTTTTCAAATGAATTGTATTATAGCTCAATCTGGCGGACCTACTTCAGTAATAAATGCTAGTGTTTATGGTCTAGTTAAAGCAAATAAAAAACTTAATTTATATGAGAATGTTTATGGTGGATTAAACGGAATAGAAGGTATTTTAAATAAGAAAATAATAAACCTTTCAGACCTTGATGAACTTCAATTAGAAAGATTTAAAAATTCACCAGCCTCTGGTTTAGGTTCTTGTAGATATAAATTAAAACCTCTTAGCGAAAGTGAAGATGAGTACTTAAAACTTTTAGATATTTTAAACTCACTTAATATAAAAGCTTTCTTTTATGTAGGTGGAAATGACTCAATGGATACTACTGCTAAATTAAATGCTTTTGCAAAAGCTAAAAATATAGATATAAAATTCTTTGGAATCCCTAAAACAATAGATAATGATTTAATGCACACAGATCACACTCCAGGATTTGGTAGCGCTGCAAAATTTATATCTACAGCAGTTTTAGAAACTTATTTAGACTCAAAAGTTTATACTAATAATGGAATTTTCATAATTGAAACTATGGGAAGAGATACAGGTTGGTTAGCGGCTTCTGGTGCTTTAGCAACTATAAACGGGAATAAATGTGCTGATTTAGTATATTTACCTGAAAGAGTATTTTCAGTACAAAGCTTTTTAACTGATGTAGCTAGAATATTTAAAGAAAAAAAACATGTATATATAGTAGCTTCTGAAGGATTAAAAGATGAAAATGGAAAGTTTCTTACTGAAACTGCACCAAATGACGATTCATTTGGACATGCTCAATTAGGTGGTGTAGGTGCTTACTTAAAGAACCTAATAATCCAAGCTAGTATAACACATAGAGTTAAATCTCTAGAACTTAATACTCTACAAAGATGTTCTATGCATGCTTCATCTAAAATAGATGTAAATGAAGCTGTTATGGTAGGACAAGCTGCCTTAGAAGCTTCTATTAATTCAGAAGGTGGTTATATGGTTGCTATAAGAAGAGATTCTTCATTCCCATATAAGAGCTCTACTTTTTTAATTGAAGCTGATAAAATAGCTAATAATATAAAATATTTTCCAAGTGAATGGATAAATGAAGAAGGTAATAATATAACCGAAGAAGGTTTATCATACCTTAAGCCATTAATTAGCGATTTTGAGGATAGAGATTCTCTTCCTCTTTATCATAGTTTTGTTTTATAAATATTATTTTACTCAATTACCTACATTTAATAAAAGACATGCATTTTCTGCATGTCTTTTATTTTTCTTTAAGAACATCCTTTAAAGTATCATATGCAAAATCTATTATTTCTGCACAACTTACCTTACTTTTCTTTAAGTCTAAACAAATTTCTGAATTAAACTCTTCTCTTATTCTATTTAAAAGTTCCTTTGAATAAGCTCTGGCCTCATTTTTCTCATCATTACTCTCTCTTCCTTTTATGAAACCAATAGCTACAACTGCTCCATTTACGGCTCCGCATAAACTTCCAACAGCCATTCCTGTTCCCATGCCACTTCCTAAAGATACTGGTATATCCTTATTAAATTCTTCATTATAAGATTTTATAATAGCCTCTGCACAAGTATATCCTTCCTTATGATATTCTGATGGACTTTTCATATTTTTCTCCTTCTTTCTAAAATATCTCCTGTATATTCCACAAAAGATAAATATTTATAATATTATGTCTTATATTAAATTAAACTAGTAAAATAACTTCTAAATAGAATATATAACTTTTATTTTTTAATTTAATATAAGATTAACTACATAATTTATAATATCAAAAATTTCTTTTTATTTCTGTGATTTTACATAAAAAAATTCTAAATAAATTCTTATATATGAAAACTTAAGAATTTATTTAGAATGAATTTTATAGTCTAAAATCTTTTTCTTTTACTATTTCTAAGGTATTCAAAAATTCCTCTATTTCTTCTTTAGTATTATATAATCCTAAACTTACTCTTAACATACCTGGTCTAGGCTTATTGCTATAAGCATATTTTGAAAATTCTTCATCCTTAAGGTTTAAAAGCCTTCTAACATAAGGATGAGCACAAAAAGTTCCATTTCTAATAGATATTCCTCTAAAGTTAGCTAACCTTTCTGATATTACATCATGGTGAATATCTTTAACATTAAAGACAACTACTCCTATTCTATTTTTATAATTAGAATCTCCATATGTTATTATATCTGGCATACCTTTTAAGCCATCTAACAAAGTTTTTTTCAAGTTTTCTTCTAATAATTCTATTTTATCAAAACCTATAGATTTTATTACTTTAATTGATGATAAAAGTGAACATACTCCTATTATATTAGGGGTTCCTGCTTCAAAACGCTCTGGCTCACTATCTAAAAAGACCTTATTATCTGAAACTAAGTCCACGGCTCCTCCACCTTTTAATAATGGATCTTTATCTTTTATAAGCTCTTTTAATGCAATAATTACCCCTGTTCCAAAGGGAGCATACATTTTATGAGCTGAGAAAACTAGAAAATCTATGTGATCATTATTTCCAGTTCCCCCTATATTTATTGGCTTATGAGCAACTAACTGAGCTGCATCTACTATTATTCTAATTCCATTATCATGAGCCATTTTTGCTATTTCATTTATTGGATTTAAATATCCTGTTACATTAGAGGCACCTGTTATTGTTAAGTATTTTACTTTTCCTTTGTGTTTTTTAATTAATTCTTCTATCTTTTCTTTTTTTAAAAGTCCTAGTTCATCCACTTCAACATATAAAATATTGCTATTTTCTCTCCAAGGCAAGTCATTTGCATGATGTTCCATTCTAGTGCTTATTATATAATCCTTTTTGTTTCCTAAAGAATGTGCTAAAAGATTCAACCCTTCAGTAGCATTTTTTACATATATTACAGTATAATCCTCTGTATTCTTAACATTAAAAAACTCTAAAATCTTTTTTCTTGAGTTTTCATAAAATTCATTACAAAAATTTGCTTTATAACCTTTTCCTCTTCCAATGGAACTATATACATGCAACATGTCACTAACGCATTTTAATCCTTCTTTTAAAGCAGGGGTAGTAGCTGCATTATCAAGATTAATTGGTACTATCTTTTTTCCATTGTAAATAGTTATTTCTTCATCAACGCCTATAAACAATTCTCTAAAATTATTATTCATAACACATCACTCCAATGGTATATATTATTCTAAAGGTTTAAATTAGGTTCTTAAAACATAAGGATTTCATGAAATCCTTTCTAAGCAAACATTTAATTTGATGAAATTCTTCATTATTAGTATAATTGTATGTGATTAATACTATAAATTCGATGATAGGAGTTTTAAAATGATTATTTTAAGCTGTAGACACTTAACTAAAAGTTTTGGTATTGATGAGATTTTAAGAGATGTAACATTTAATATAAATGAAGGTGACAAGGTTGGTTTAATAGGACCAAATGGAGAAGGTAAATCAACCTTATTTAAAATTCTTACCAAGCAACTAGATTATGATAGTGGTGAATTATTTTTAGATAAAAACAAAACCCTAGGATATCTCTCTCAGAATTTATCTTTAGATAGTGAAAATACTATTTATGATGAGATGCTTTCTGTATTCTCATCTTTAACGGAACTTGAAGATAAAATTAAAACCTTAGAAGAAAAACTTAATGAACCTTATGATGCTTCAAATGAAGAATATCATAATAAACTTATAAAGGATTATACCTTATCTCAAGAGCTTTATGAAAATAGAGGCGGTTATACTTTTAGAGGAGAAATTTCTAGAGTTCTTAAAGGTTTAGGTTTTTTAGAGGAAGATTTCAACAATCAAATTATAAACCTTAGTGGAGGTCAAAAAACTAGATTAGCACTCTGTAAACTGCTTTTAAGAAAACCAGACTTACTTCTTTTAGATGAGCCTACAAACCACTTAGATTTAGAAGCTATAGAATGGCTTGAAGAATATCTTAATGGTTATAAGGGAACAGTCTTTGTTATTTCCCATGATAGATTTTTCTTAGACTCTGTAACAAATACAACCTTTGAACTTATTGGTGGAAAGATACATTGTTATAATGCAAGCTATACAAAATTCCTTGAACTTAGAAAAAAGGATATTGAAGCTAGATTAAAAGCTTATAATCTTCAACAGGCAGAAATAAAAAGACAAGAGGAAATTATAGAAAAGTTCCGTTCATTTAATAGAGAAAAAAGTGTTAGAGCTGCTGAAAGTAGACAAAAAGCTTTAGATAAAATGGATCGTTTAGAGGCACCAGAGGTTATAAAAGAAGCCTCTAAAATAAGCTTTGAAACCTTAGTTAAAAGCGGAAATGATGTTTTACATATTGAAAACCTAAAAAAGAGCTATGATAGTCTTTTATTTGAAAATGTAAATTTAGATTTAAAACGTGGAGAAAAGGTTGCCCTAATAGGGGAAAATGGTAGAGGTAAGACTACTCTATTTAAAATAATAATGGGAATGTTAAAACAGGATTCTGGTTCTGTATCCCTTGGTAAAAACGTATTTACAGGATATTATGACCAAGAGCAATCTAATTTAAATCTCCATAAAACCATAATAGATGAAGTTTGGGATGACTTCCCTAATCTTACTACTACTGAGGTTAGAAATTATCTTGCTTCTTTCCTATTTACTGGTGATGATGTATTTAAAGAAATTTCTTTATTAAGTGGTGGTGAAAAGTGTAAGATAAACCTTTTAAAACTTATGCTTTCAAAGGCCAATCTTCTTCTTTTAGATGAGCCTACAAATCACTTAGATATTATGTCTAGAGAAGCCCTAGAAGATGCAATTTTAAGTTATGATGGAACTTTAATAGTAATTTCCCATGATAGATACTTCCTAAATAAAGTAATCAACAAAATTGTTGAACTTCAAGAAAATGGTCTTAAGACATACTTAGGAAATTACAATTATTATATGGATAAGAAAGCTAATCCTAATAGATATGAAGATATTGATGAGGAAATAAACCAAGGTAAAACAAAAACACAAATAAAAGAAGAAAGAAAAAAGAAAAAATCTGCTGAAAAATCAGCTAGAGCTTTAAGAGCTCAACTTAGAGATGTTGAAAAATTAATTCCTCAAAAAGAAGAAGAACTTGAAAAACTTCAAGGAATGCTTTGTACTGAGGAAGTTTATTCAAATCCAGAGGAAAGTGTAAGAGTAAATAAAGAAATTAATTCAGTTCAAGAAGAAATAGATTCTCTTTACGCTACTTGGGAAGAGCTTTCTGAATCTCTTGAGGAATAAATAATAAAAGAATTTATTCATATAACAATCTAAAAAGAGAATGCATGGAAAGTTCTTTTCAAAAAAATTTCCCATGTATTCTCTTTTAAATTGAACTTAAATAAAATAGTGTATTAAAATAAATTTCTTAAAGTTATTTTAATACACTATTTCTTTATTTATCTATTTTGTTCCTGTAGTACCAAATCCACCACGATCTTTGTTTCCAAAGGATTCTACCTCTTCAAACTCTATTTCTGGCATAACCTCCATAATTCTAAATTGACCTATTTTATCCCCTTTTCTTATCCAAGTTCCTTTAACTTCTTCCCCATTCTCACTTTCAATGTCTTTTCCCTGTAAGCAATAAACAGGCATATGCCACTGATCATTATCTCCTATATATGTATCATCTACAACGCCAACACTATTAGTTTGTATAATTCCCCAAGTTTTAAAAGTTGAACTTCTAGGTGCTAAATGTCCTTCCCATCCTTCTGGAAGTTCTAAAGCAAATCCTAAAGGTACCATTTTTCTCTCTCCACATTTAACAAATACATCCTTATTAGCATATACATCTATCCAATTACCCTTTGTTATTTTTTTTAATTTAGTTGCGTTATCAAAATACTTAATTCTAATTATCATATCAAATTCCTTTCTTTTGTTTAATCTATATAATTTTTTAGAAATAAAATTAAACTATAGCTATTATATAATTTTATTTCTAAAAATTAAAGCCCACAGAATATTCTGTGAGCTTCTAAATAATTTTATTCTAATTATTGACAGCTTGCTTCACTATTGCATCTACAACGTATAGGTGGTCTATTACAGTCTTCTCTATCTCTTAATTTGTTTATTATTACTACTTTAGCATATTTATTTCTTGGAGAAATACATACTTCATAGCATGGATAGTATTCTGGTGCTTCAAAGTAGCAACGGTCTACAGGTTGTTTAACAGCATATAAGCCATCTTCTAAACATTTAAAACAAACCTTACCACAACGATCTGTATATTTACAATCTACAAGTTCAAAACCAGTGTTACAATCTACTTTATATAATTCTATTGGCATTCCACTTATTGGTTCACCATCAGAACATCCTAATAAAGATTGTACTTCAATAGTTCCTTTCTTAGGAATTGGTTTTGGTTGAGGTCTCTTACAACAATCTCTTCCATCATCACAGCATCCATGATTATGATCATGATGATTGCAATGATCATGATGATCACAATGATTGTGATGGTCATGGTTATCACAGTGATTATGATGATAGTTATTATATCTTGCATCTTCAAATAATTCTTCTAATTCATTTAATTCTATTCCTTGAGAATCACATTGGTAATCTTTATAATCCATAATTTACCCTCCTAGGTTTTATCATATGATTAATATATATTATGACTACCAATTACAAATTGTTACATTTTATGTGTTTTAATGTCTATTCACTATCAAGTATTTTTTCAGCTAGCTTTTTATATATATTTGCTTTATCCACAAGCATTGCAGATAAAAGTAATTTCTTTTCACTACTTTCTAGGGAATTAAATTCTTCTCCTAAATTATTTAAATCTATATTAATTTCCTGCTTTATATCTTCTATATTCTTTTCTTGTCCCTTTAAATATATTTTATAGAGCTTTCTTATATCCTCTGAATTAAATTCTTCCTTATTATATCCCTCAACAATATCTCCTAAAGCTAGTTTTATATCACTAAGGGCTAATATACCCTTCATATTATATATAAAGCACATAAGTATAATATGTTCCTTACTATACTTTTTATTTTTTATATCCATTAACAATTTTCCCTTAGCATAATTGTTAATCATAGTTTTAGTTAAAATCTTATCTTCTTCAAATCTCTTATTTCCACCTAATTTATTTTCAAATAATTGTATTACTTGATCCATATATAAATCTAATTCTGGTATATCCTCTAAATTAATATTATTATCTAAATTTAAACTCTCTAATAAATCATTTAAATTCATAAAATCACTTCCATTCCATTTAATTTATCATATAGTTTCTAAAACTACATTTCATCCTATATATATTATATTATAAGGAAATCAAAATAAATTCAAGCTATTTGGCAATATTATCTACATATCATTAAAATTCTCCCTAATTTAAAGGTTGATATATTCCTATATTTAAAGGATAATTGTAATATGATAGTAAGTAGTTTCAAAAACTACTTGAAAACTTTTTCCTTGGAGGTATGTTATGAAAAATACGTTTTTTAGAGAACCAATAAATGGTTTTACTCATTTATTTGGTGCTATTTTATCAATATTCGCCTTAGTGGCACTAACAGCTAAAGCTACTTATATATACGGGATTGGATTACCACTTTTATCAGTTATTCTATTTGGTTTTTCATTAGTGTTGCTTTATAGTGCTTCTGCTATATACCATTTAGTTAATGCAAAGGAAAAAACTATAGCATTTTTAAGACGTTTAGACCATTCTATGATCTTTATACTTATCTGCGGAAGTTATATGCCTTATTGTCTTATTGGTCTTGAAGGTAAAGCTCAAATTTTTATAACTTCTTTAATAGTAATTCTTACGGTTTTAGGTATTTTATTTAAGATGGTTTGGTTTAATTGTCCTAGAATTCTTTCTACTCTTATGTATATAGGAATGGGATGGATTTCTTTAGGTGCTATTCCATTTTTCAAAAACATACCTGCTTTAGCATTAATTTGGTTAGCAATAGGTGGAGTTATATATACAATTGGTGGAATAATTTATGCACTTAAACCAAAATTTCTTGAATTTAATAACTTAGGATTCCATGAAATATTTCATATATTCATATTATTAGGAAGCCTATGTCACTTTATATCAATTTTCTTTTATCTACTATAAAAGAAAAGAAAGGATAGTAATACTAAAAAATAAGTATTACTATCCTTTTTTATATATCTGAACTTTTAATTTTATCTATAAATATTTCTAAGTTTTTAGAAATAAATTTATCCTTATGATATATAAGATATAAATCTCTACTTACCTTAATATCATCTATTTTTATTTCTTTAATTAAGCCTTCATTAATTCTTTCATCTATAGCTTTACAAGAAACACAGGCTATGCCTAATCCTGTTTCTACAACTCTTACAATAGCCTCTGTATTTCCAAGTTCCATATATACATTGTAGTTGCACCCTTTGTTTATAAGATAATTTTCTATAATTTCTCTTGTACCACTTCCAGGCTCCCTCATAATAAATTTTTCATCTTCTAAGTCTTTTAAAGTTATTTTATCCTTTGAAAATATAGGATTATTAGGATTTGCTATAAATATTAACTCATCCTTTCCTATATCAAAAACTTCTAATTCATCTGATTTTACATATCCTTCTACTAAAGCAATATCAACCTTATTTTCCATAATAAGCTCTTCTATTAACTGTGTATTCTCTATTATTAAAGAGATTTCTATATTTTTATGTAACTCATTGAATTCCTTTATTAACTCTGGAAGTATATATATACCTATTGTTGTACTTGCACCTATAACTATTTTCCCTTTCTGACCTTCTTTACTACTTCTAATGGTACTATTTGCCTCTTCATAAAGGTTTAAAATTCTTCTACTATATTCAAAGTATACTTCACCCTCATGAGTAAGATAAAGTCTTTTACCTATTCTATCAAAAAGTTTAACATCAAGATCACTTTCTAATTCAGCTATGGCTTGACTTATAGATGGCTGACTTATATACATAGACTTAGCTACTTTAGTCATATTTAAACATTTAGCTGTTTCAAAAAATATTTTTAACTTTCTAAAATTCATTAAATCAATCCTTATTTATCATCTTTTACTTCTTCAAAATCAACATCAATAACAGGGCCATCATCTTGCATATCAGCCTCTGATTTCTTTTCTTCTTTTGTAAATGTGTAAGTATAAGTTTCTGTTTTTTCTTTTTTGTTTTTATTAACATACTTTCTTATAAATTTAAAGTACACCCATCCTATAAGGATCAGTATTGCAACTCCTATTAAAACATAAGGTAATACCCAAATTGCAAAAGCGAATATAAGTATTGTAACAATTATTCCTAATAATATTCTTAAATACTTCTCCATATATTATCACTCTCTTTATATTTTTTATTTTATTAATTATAACATAAAGTGAAAGAAATAAAAAACAATTATTCCTTTCTAATTTGTAACCTAATGTGCTTATATTTAATGCTTTTTTTGAAAATACTAATTAAGATGTCTTAAATATAGAAATAATACTTAAGGAAGTGATAAAATGAAAAAATTTGTTTTTTTACTAATTACATTAATATTTTCTTTTTCAGGCTTAGCTACCTCTTCAAAACCTATTAAAGCAGCTGAATTAGAAGAAAGCACAAAAAAAATATTTTTAACCTTTGATGATGGCCCTGGTGGTAAGGTTACAGAAGAAATTTTAAACACCCTTAAAGAAAATGATGTAAAAGCTACATTTTTTTTAATAGGAGAACTAGTAGAAAAACACCCTGATTTAGTTAAAAGAATGAATGATGAGGGTCATTCCATAGGAGTACACACCTTTACCCATGAGAGAAATAAAATTTACAGAAATGACTCCTCATTCCTAGAAGAAAACTTAAAAGCTCAAGAATCCATAGAAAAAGTTATTGGAAAGAAAGTATTTTCTCTTAGATTTCCATTTGGTTCTAATAACAGTACATATACCTTAAAAAAATCCTTAGTAGACTCCTTACATGAACAAGGCTTTAGAATATATGATTGGACAGTAGATAGTACTGACGCCCTTAATCCAAACCTAAGCCCAAGTTCTATAGTTCAAAAGTCAATTTCTAATTCTGATTATATTGTACTTTTAATGCATTGTGGATATTCTAATAATAATTCTGCTAAAGCATTGCCATCAATCATAAAACATTTTAAATCAGCTGGATATAGCTTTGAAGTAATAGATGAAAGTACTCCTGAAATTTATAGATTAAAAAATAAATGTTGAGATTATCTCTCAACATTTATTTTGTCCCTAATGATAAAATAGATTCAACTAAGGTTTTAGCTATGCATTCCCCTTTTTCATCCACTTCAGATTCATCATTAATGTTTAAATTCAAGTCTATTATTATACTTGGTTTATCTATATACAAAAGATTATAGACATCTGACTCCTTAATACCCTTATTCTTATAATTGATTAATTCAAAAAATGAGCATATATTCTCTGCAAACTTTTTCCCTTTTGAATCAAATTCTTCTACAAAACAAAAAATCTCATTTGACTTTGAAAAATTAATGTTTAAAGTGATATGCAAATCTGATTCACTTCTATTTACTCTTTTCACTATGCTTTTTAACTTTTCTCCATTTGAAATAAAAAATTTATTATAGGGAGTAAAATCAATAAGCTTTAAATTATTTTTATCTACTTCCTTCTTAAAAAAATAAAGAATAGTTCTTTGAATTTTTTCTTTTAAATCATCTGATGTATCTTTGTCTATAATATGCCCTTTACCTAAGTCCAAACTTATAATGGCACCTTGAGCTAAATACATATTATCCTCCTATGTTAAAGAGTTTTAATTTATAATATGTACTTAATTGTCAAAGTGCCATTATCTTACCTATTTCACTATACTTTTATTTATAATATTTAAAAATTAATAGTCTAACCTATTTTCTTACTATAGCCTTATGTCCATTTTCATAAATAACTAATTCTAATTGTGGATTAATTTCTTCAACAAAGGCTTTTATCCATGAATTTCTTAAATCATGAAATTCATTTACATCTCCTCCTACACTTTCCCAAAATCTTTCATGTAGGTCTCTACTCATATGCCATACTATTTTTTCAGGAGAATTTTCTAAAACCTCATTAATTCTATCACAAGGCATACCATCTAATATATAATCATTTAAAGAATTGTAAACTTCTAAAATATTTTCCCCATCTATTTGCCCTTTACACTCGTCTGCATTTATTTTTCCATGGTTTTCATAAAGCTCTATAAGCTCCTTCTTTACTTCACTATCTTCCTTTAACATATTAGTTATATAATATGCACATCTACTCTCAGCTGAATTTATTCTTCCTTCTAACCAACCATGTATATTACTTTCATCTATTATTTCATCTAAAGGTTTATTTGGAGTTTTTTCTCCAAAATTTAAATTTGCATAAGAAATCCACTCCTCTACTGGCATATTTCTTTCCTTTGCAATTTTTAAAACTTCTTCCTCTAGATTTTCAAACCACTTTATTTTATCAAATAACCAAAAATGGATTTTTCCTAAAAATAAACTCATACTTTCACCTCTTCATATAATTTATAAATCAATTATATTTTATCTTTCCCAATTCTTCTGTAACATAGGTTACCTTCAATATAATTTATGTAAACTTTTTGTGAATAAAATAGTTCTTCCTTGATTAATAACGTTTCAAATCGTTCTACGAAATTGTAAATATACCATTTAAGTAATATAATAGAAATCGACTGTTTTATAAGGAGTTGATATATTTCAATGTACAAACCAAAATTAATTTCTCTTTTAGATGATAAAGAGAGCGGATTTTCAAAAGAACAATTTTTAAAAGATTTAATCGCTGGGATAATAGTTGCTATTATCGCACTTCCTCTATCCATTGCATTAGGTATTTCTTCAGGGGTATCTCCTGAAAAAGGATTAATAACTGCAATCATAGCTGGATTCATAATTTCATTATTAGGAGGAAGTAGAGTTCAAATTGGTGGTCCTACTGGCGCCTTTGTTGTTATAGTGTTTGGTATTATACAAAATCATGGAGTTGATGGACTAATAATTGCCACATTTATGGCTGGTATTATTCTTGTTTTATTTGGTTTATTACGATTTGGTAGCTTAATAAAATATATACCTTATCCAATAACGGTAGGATTTACCTCTGGTATAGCTATAACTCTTTTATCAACACAAGTTAAGGATTTTTTAGGACTTTCAATTACTAAAACCCCCTCTGAGTTTATACCTAAGTGGGAAGCTTACATATCTCATATGAATACTACAAACCTTTATACCTTAGCTATAGGATTACTAGCACTTATTATTTTAATCTTTTGGCCAAAAATAAATAAAAAGATTCCAGGATCTTTAATAGCTTTAATAGTAACAACTTTAGTAGTATTTATATTTAATTTACCAGTTGCAACAATAGGAAGTCAATTTGGTAAAATAAGCTCAAATATTCCAATGCCTCATATTCCTAACCTAAATCTTAATACATTAAAAGCATTAATCGGACCTGCTTTTACAATAGCGCTTTTAGGTGGAATTGAATCTTTATTATCTGCTGTTGTTTCAGATGGTATGATTGGAGACAAGCATAATTCAAATGCAGAACTTATAGCACAAGGAATAGCTAATATGGGTTCTTCTCTATTTGGAGGAATTCCTGCTACTGGAGCAATTGCTAGAACTGCTGCCAATGTTAAAAATGGGGGAAGAACTCCTATTTCGGGTATAGTTCATTCAATAACTTTATTACTTATAATGCTTGTATTTATGCCTCTTGCTAAATTCATTCCATTAACTACTTTATCAGCAATATTAATAATTGTTTCATATAACATGAGTGAATGGAGAACTTTTAAAGCAATACTTAAGGCTCCTAAAAGTGATATAGCTATATTACTAACAACATTTTTCTTAACAGTATTATTTGATTTAGTAATTGCTATAGGAATAGGAATGGTAGTTTCTATGTGCTTATTTATGAGAAGAGTTGCTACTTCTATAGAAGTAAATGAATTAAATGAAAGTGACTGTTCTGATAAATCTAATATAGATACTGATATGGAAAATCTTAAGGTTGGAGAAAATGTCTTAGTCTATGATATAAGAGGTCACCTTTTCTTTGGTGCTGTAGATACATTTATGAATACAATGAAGGAAATAAATGATGATGCAAAGGTTCTTGTTTTAAGAATGAGACATACTAAGACTTTAGATGTTACAGGATATAAACAAATAAAAAATATAGCTCTAAGTTGTAAGTCTCGTAATATGACTTTAATAATATCTGAATTACAAGAACAGCCAAAAAAAGTTATGAGACTTATGGGATTTATAGATACTTTAGGTGAAGATCACTTTGCTACAAATTTTGATGAAGCTTTAGAAAAAGCAAATTCTTTAATTTAAAATAAAAGACACTAGTAATTACTAGTGTCTTTTTCATTTTCTATTCTTCAGATTCTATATTTTGTAACTCTAATTCTAAGTTTTCCATATCTTTTTTATTTTTTTGGTTTTTATCATATAACAGTGATGCTACAAAAGCACTTCCTGCTAGGGCTAATAGAGCAAGTTTTCCTTTTTTTATTTTTTTACTCATAATCTCACCTCACCACATTTATATATTTATGTAGGATTAAAGTTTAAGCCTACAAGAAAATACAAAATATTTTATTCTATTTATTTAAATCGTATTTTTCTTCTTCCCAAGTTGTTTTCTCTAATTTAGCTAAAACAGTATCTAAAGCCATGTCTGGATGAATTGTTTCCTCATGTGATATTGTTATATTAGACATAGTCATAGCAAATTTAACAATATCCTCTATAGGCATTTTATTCATATATCCGTATCCTAATCCAGCTACAAAAGAGTCCCCTGCTCCTGTAACATTTTTAACATCAACTTCTGTTGCCTTTATTTTACCGCAAGATACACCGTCATTATAGAATATACCGTCAGCATCTAAACTTATAAATACCTTTTTAATTCCTAAACCTAAGAAATAATTACTTGCCTTTATTAAGTCATCTGTATCTGTTATAGGGAAACCTGCTAATATTTCTGCTTCATGTCTATTAGGTTTTATTGTATGGAAATCCTTTATGAGATGTTTTACCCAGCTTGCTTTTTCTGCTGATACTGGATCTAAGATAAAGTTAGTTTTATCCTTAAAGTTCTTTAATAAATATTCCATTATTTCTGGATTATCAGAATCTAAAACTGTATATTCAGCATTCTCAAAGATTTCTCTTTTAGAATCTATGAAATCAGTATTCATAGCTCCTATACTTTTCATATCTGCAATAGCAGAAACCATTTCACCATTTTCATCTAAAATAGCTAAGTAAGTTGGAGTGCTTCCACCTTCTATTACCATAGAATCGTCCATATGATATCCTATTTTCTTTGAGTGCTCTACTATACTCTTTCCATGCTCATCATTACCTAATATGGACATAAAATTAGTATTTACGCCTACTCTTGCCATATTTTCAGCAATGTTTCTACAAACGCCCCCAAAAGATATCTTTACATGACCTGGTGTTGAGTTATAGGGTCTATAACTGGCCTTACTAAATCCAAACACATCCACTACAGAAGCTCCAAATACCAATAAATATGGTTCTTTTCTTAAGTTCATTTAATTAATCCTCCCTATTTTAAAAAACATAAATTATAATTATTCAGCAACAAACTGATTGTTTTCTCTATTATATATGTATCCACAGTCTTTAAGTCTTTGTCCAATAATATCTTTTTCAATTCCTAAATCATCACACAAACTTTCTATATCACTATAGTAATCTCTTAATTTTAAATTTATAATACTAAGTAACATATATGGATCCATCTCTCTATAATTACCAATGTCCATTAAAAAAATCTCTCCTTTAAAAAGTGCTTTAATATTATTATATACAACTTATTTAACTTCTACAATTTTTTATTTAATTTATTATCATATTTTTATTTAATTTATTATCACATTTTAATAAATCTGCATAGTATGTTATTAGGTTAATTATACTAACTTAACCTCCTGTTTAAAAAATCACTATAACTCTTACTATACTATATTTACTTCTTTGCATTTACAATAAAAACCGTTGATAATCAACGGTTTTTATTGTTTTATATATTTTTTCTTTTACTTTTTATTTCAAATATTAAAAATAATAAAAGTGTACTTAACTCAGTTATTGGAATTGTTAGCCATACTCCATAAACCCCTATAATTCTTGGTAAGACTATTATAAATATAATAACAAATACTAATCCTCTAAGTGTTGATAAAAGAGATGATTCCTTTGATTTTTCAACTGCTTGTAAATAAGCTATGTTAAGTATGTTGCTTCCATTAAATAAGAATGCTATAAAGTATAGATATATTCCCTGTCTAGTTATACTTAATAATCTTCCCCTATCACTTGTAAATAGTCCTATCATTTGATTTGGTAATAATAGTCCCATACCTAGAAAACCTACCCCTAAAATTAGTACTATTATTCTTGTTAACCTTAAGAATTCTTTAACACGTTCTTCCTTTTTAGCTCCAAAATTTACGCTTATTAAAGGTTGAACCCCTTGGGATACTCCATTAAAGACTGCCATGAATATTAAAACTATGTTTGTAATTATTCCATAGGCTGAAACTCCTAAGTCTCCTTCAAATTTATATATTACAATATTAAAAATAAATATGACAAAGCCTGCTGATATTTCATTTAAGAAACTAGGCACTCCATTTTTAAGTACCTTTCCTATATTATCTAAATTTATTCCTCCAAGTTCTATATGCATGGTATTATTTTTCTTTATAAAATGTATTGATAAAACTCCTAAGGCTACCAATTGCCCTATAGATGTTGCTAAAGCTGCTCCAAACATTCCTAGATTAAATATATATATAAATACATAGTCTAGTACTATATTAGTTGTATTTGATCCTATTACTGCATACATAGCTAATTTAGGCTCTCTATCATTTCTAACAAAAACAATAAATGCAGATGCAAAAATAAAAGCAGGATTAAAGGCTAAAATAATCTTTAAATATTCTTTAGCTAAAGGAAAGGTTGCTTCTGAAGCTCCAAGCATATAAACTATTTTATCTAAAAAGAAAACTTCTAATAAACTTATTATTATACAAAATATGATAGTTGCAAATACTGCCGAAGTAAACATTCTATTTACCCTATGGAATTTTTTTTGCCCCATAGCTACGGATAGGGCTGTTGCTCCTCCAACTCCAATAGTAAGCCCTATGGCACTATATAAATTATATATTGGCAAGGCTATATTTAGTGCAGCTAAGCCTAATTCTCCGATTTTATGACCTATAAACATGGTGTCAAATAATATACACACTGATAAGCCTAACATTCCTGCAACTGAAGGTATCATATATTTTCTTAATAATGTACTTTCTTTATCCTGTAGTAAATCTAATTTTTTGCTCATTGTACCCCTCCTTTATAATCTTATTCTTTTAAAATAAGTAGAATTTTATCTTCTATATTATTTTTTTCTTTTGATTTTTGTACATCTTTAAATTTATCCATTAAACTAACTGGGTTACCACCTAATAAAAATATATTATCTCCTAAGCTTAAGGCCTCATTTATGTCATGGGTAACCATTATAACTGTATTATTTTTTTCTAAATGATTTTTTTTAAATATCTCAATAATATCTTCTTTGCTACTTTTATCTAAGGATTTAAAGGGTTCATCCATTAAAAGGAGTTCTCCATTATAAAGAAGTGCCCTAGCTATATTTGCTCTTTGCCTCATACCTCCACTTAACTCTTTAGGATATGAGTTCATACAATCCCCTAGTTCAACTTCTCTTAGGATATTTTTAATTTTTTCTTTTCTTTCATCCTTTGCGTAAGTTTTTAATAAGGGAAGTTCCATGTTAGTGTATATACTATTCCATTCAATAAGCCTATCCTCTTGAAACACATAGGCTATTTTTTTAGGAACTCCTATAATTTCGCCTGAGTTAATCTCTTCAAGATTAGCTATTATATTTAATAAAGTGCTTTTTCCACACCCAGATTTCCCTAAAATACAGTTTATTTTTCCCTCTTCAAAGGTTAAAGAAAATTTATCATATATTTTTTTACTTCCAAAATTCTTTTCTATATTTATTAATTTAATACTCATTTTATTTCATCCACCTAAAAACTCTACCATCAATAGTTTTTTGTATTAAAGAAAAAATTATTCCTATAATAATTACTACTATTATCCATGCAAATACCATATTAGTATTTAAATAATTCTTTTCCACAAAAAGTGCCGTTCCTATACCATATTTAGGTTGTCCAATAACTTCTCCTCCAACTACTAACTTCATAGTTAGGGAAAAGGTTGAAACCATTATTCTACATATGGCAAAACTTATGCTTGGCAAATATATATTCTTTATTAAATTACCCATACCAATCTCATAAACCTTAGCCATCTCTAGTATATTTTTGTCTATATTTAATATAGCTCCTATTATGGCATCATAAAATATAGGAAAACTCATTACAAACCCAACTAATATAGGAGCTATGCCTTGACTTAACCAAATTAAAGCAAGTATTATAAAGCCTATTGTTGGTAAAGATCTCATTACATTTAATATAGGTATCATAAAATTATAAACATATTTATTAAAAGCACTAAACACACCTAAAAATAAAGCAATAACTAAGGCTAAGGTAAAACTTATGAAAGTTCTTCCTAAAGTACTTATTATTATTTTGAAAAAATCATTTGATTTTATTACTTCAATTAACCCCTTAAACGTTAAATAGGGAGAAGGTAATATTACCTCACTCCCTATAATCATACTAGCTAATTGCCATAAAATAAAAAGTATAACTGAAGATAAAAATATTAATTTCTTATTTTTGTAAGAAAATTTCTTCATTTATCTTTTTACCTCCTATAGCTTTAGGCTCTAAGCTGTAAATCTTGTCATAATATTTAATATATTCACTTTCACTATCTAAAGCACTTACGTAATTTAAATTTGCTCTTTCTAGAGATTTAGCTATTATTTCTTTTTTGCCTGTTATGCCAACTTCTTCTGCAAAGGCACCTGCTTCTTCTTTATTTTCATTTGCCCACTTAGTACTATTATCTATTTCCTTTAATATCTTTTGAACAGCCTCTGAATTATTTTTTGCTAGGTCCTCTTTAACTATAACACTAGACTGAGGATATCCCATTTTTGAATCACTCATTTTTTTCCACTGTTCATTTAATGATGCTACTATTTTTGTTTCTGGTTTCTTTGTCATTATTTGAGTTAACATAGGTTCTGGAACAACTGCATATTTAGCTTTTCCCTCTATAAATAAAGGAGCTAATTCTGAAGCTGCATTTACATAACTTAATGTTAAATCTTTTTCAGGATTTATTCCATCATTTTGAAGTAATATCTTAAATATTAAATCTGGAGTCAATCCTTGACCAACATTGTAAACATCTTTTCCTTTAAGATCTTCTAAGCTATTAACAGAATCATCACTGCTTATAACATATAATGAACCAAAACCTACTGTTCCTGCAAGTTTATATTTAGCTTCCTTGTTATATGCAATAGCAGCTACATTTGAAGGAACTATACATATATCTCCCTCTCCTTTTAACACCTTAGAAACTAAAGCATCTGATCCCTTTACTATTGAATAATTTATATCTAAGCCTTTTATTATTTCTGGTTTTTCTTTTATCATTTTAACTATACTAATAGCTGGAAGTCCATCTGGTACTACTATTTCTATGGATGTTTTTTCTTCTGGTGCCTTAGCTTCTTCTTTCTTAGAAGTATTACATCCTACTAATATACTTAATGAAAATAATACCATTAGACCTAATGATAAAAACTTATTTAATTTTTTCACCCCTGCACCTCCATATAATAAATTTTCTATGTTTTATTTTGCCACTTATTCATTATTTTTTCAATATATATCTATTTTTTTCCTTGAATTTCTGGCACTGGTTCTTCATTATTCTTTTTAGGTGCTTTAAATCTTTTTGAATTCCAAGAAGATTGTTGATCTTTCTTTGCCATAAATCTCACCTCCTCATCTTAAATCAGTTTTATTTTATGAGTAAAGGCTTATTTTATTCATGGCAAAATTAATCTACTTGTTTTCTCTCATTCTAGTTATTAATTCACTTTCTATAAGTTCTGATTTGGAAAAACCTTTTCTAAAATATCTTATTTGCTTATACTTTATCCCATTCATTTCAAAATCTAAAACATCTATTCTATCACCACTATAAGTAAAAGGATCCCTTCTTCCTTTAACATAAACTAAAAGTTCCATTCTTTAACTTCTCTCCTTTAAAAAATCTATAATGATTTTAATTATAGCACATTTTTCATTTTTATGAATATCTTCTTTATGATGTTCATATTTTAAATATATTATTTAAAATACTAAAATAAGCTTTGGTGGAAAATAACTTTCATCTCTAAAAATTATTCTCATCCAAAGCTTTTTATTAAAAGTAAATTTTTCTATTCTCTTTAGCCTTCTGCATTTTGAAGCTCGTAAATTTCCTCTATTGTTATACCTAGCTTTTCTGATATTAACTCAGGTGATAATATGCCTGCAAGGCTTTTTGCTATTCTTAATTGCTCTTCTTTTCTTGCATTTTTAACAGCTAAATCTCTTTCTTCATTATATAATCTCTCAATCTTAGTCATTTCTAACAACTCCTTAAGTTCTCTTGCTTCTTCTTCACTAATAAACTTATCTGTAGATTCAATTATTCCATTTAATATAATTGCCTCATCTCTTTCAGATTTTATTGATTTTGCTAACTGAACACAATCTCTTAAAATATTGCTATCATCATGCTCACTCTTCATAAGTGGCAACATTATGAATTTTATCTTATCAGCTTGAGTTAAATTATCTTCTAAAACCTTCTCCTTTAACTCTTTTAAAACTTTCTCCGCAGTTAGCTTATTCATAAATATGCTTTCTGAACAAATAAGTATATCTCCAAAACTTAATGTGTTTCTAGCTTCCTTAACACTTGAATTATAAATTATAGCCATTCTAACCTTTGGAAAGGCTCCTCTATGCTTATAATATCTCTTTATAACCTTAACAGCCACCTCTAAGTATATAAACATATTTTCATCTATATTTTTTTCATCCTCATATCCAAAAAGTAAAATAGAGCCATCTTCTAAAATAAATATTTCATTAGGCCCTCCCTCTGAAACTTCATTTTCAAAAAAGTTTCTTGGTAGCCTGTCCATTATTTTAGGCATATCATTAACGCCTAAAATTTCTAGTGGTTTTCCTTTATAAAGTTGTCCCATAAGCTTATATAAAATATCCTTAGCTCCGTAACTTATGTTAGTTCTTCCCATGTTTTTATCACCCTCACTTTGTTGAGAATATATTCTTTTCAATTATTATATCACATTTTATTTACATATATATTTCATCTATGCCTAAATTAAAAAGTTTTTATTAAATAGCAGTTATAAAATTATATATATTTAGTCCTATAATTAAAATTGTTATAGTATTAAAAACTCTTAATATTATTTCATTACTAAAGATTCTATTAAATTTTGCCCCTATAAAACCTCCTAAAACACCTCCAAATATCATATATGGAAGCATGGATAGATCATACCCAGAAAAGCCAGTTCCAAAAGCAATAGTTAAAAGTTTAGATGCTTGAGAAAATAGTATTATAAGGACAGAATCTCTAGCAGCATTCTTAGCTTCCATGGAAAAGAATATTGTTAAAAAGGCAACATTTATTGGTCCTCCCCCAATACCTAGAAAGGCTGCTATTAATCCTAAAAATATCCCAATTATAGTGCTTAAAATAAAGTTATCAATTTTGTAACTCTTAAACTTTTCTTTATTATTCATGTATATATAAACAAATATTAATAACAATGCTAAAATTCCACTTTGCACTAAAGATACAATTCTTCCTTGAACAATTTTTAATATAAAAGTTAATAACTTTTGTCCTAATAATCCTCCAATTACAGAACCAATACCTAATAGCCCAGTATTTTTTATATCAATCTTACTTTTATAAGATAATTGTTTGATTACCGAAACTAAGGCCATAGAAAAAATAGTACATGCTGATAAAACTCCAATAGTTTCTATATTGTAGTCTCCTAAGAAATCTAAAACTGGCTTTATTATTACTCCTCCACCAAGTCCAGCCATTGATCCACAAATTGTTGATAATAGAGCCACTAAAAAATATATTAAAACCATATTACCACTTCCTTAAATTAAGCTATTTATATTATTTTAAAATTCTCATCTATTATATTCTTTTACATTCCCTCCTTTCCATATTTAATTTAAAAAGCTCGCCTAAACTCACCTAAAAACTCTATATTTATATATTACAACAAAGTATTTCAAAAAGCTTAAACCCTAAATTGTTTACATAAGAAATCTTATGTAGTATGTTATACTTATATATTACACTATAAGGAGATATATTATGGAAACATTAAATGATTTATTGAATTTAGAGTTAAATAAATGTAGTATTTTTGACATAACAGAAGAACACTTAATCTTACTTAAAACAAAGGATTTTCACACTCAAAATAATTTTTATTTTTATCTTTATAATAAACTTACTTCTATAGAAAAGACAAAAAGAAAGGAACTTGCTTACTGCAATTATCTTATATCCTACTATTTATTTATAGTAATGATACCCTTATATTATGAAGAATTAGCTTTTTATCATGGAAAGAAAGCCTTTCAGTTAGAAAACTCCACAAAATATATGGAATGGCTTTTATTATTTGGAACCTTAGAGAAACCTCTATTAACTTATGAGATTTGTTCTAATCTTGCGAAAGAAATTTTAAAAGAAAATCCTAATTCAACCTTAGCTAACTTCTTTCTTATGTAAGATATGAGAAAATAACTAATACTTTTCCTCTTATTTTAAAAGGATTTTCCTTTTAGATTTATTATTTTTCATATAAAATTTAAATTGGCTGTATTAAAATAATTAAAACTTAAATATATTATTTAATTTTCTAAGATTAATTAATAAATTTTAGTTTAACTTATTATTTTAATACAGCCATTTTTATTTACATACTAATTTTTATTTTAAAAATACATCTCCAAAGAAATATCCTGTAAATATAAATCCCAAATTCCACAAGAATATCCCTGGAGTAGAATAGATTAAAAACTTAAAGAAATTCATTCTTACTGAACCTGCTATAATAGAAACTATGGTTCTTAAAACAGGCAATAGTCTACAAAGAAAAACTCCAAAAAGTCCTTTTTCCTTTAAAATAGTACTGCTTTTTCTTATGGTTGGCTGAACCTTAGGAAACTTCAATCCTAATTTATCTAAGAGTATTGCCCCTCCATAATATCCTATTAAATATAGTACTATACTTCCTAAAACTCCAGCCACAACTGATATAAAAACCACAAGAACTATACTTTGATTATTTCTAGAAGCTAATATCCCCGCAGCAGGCATTATTATTCCAGCTGGTAGTCCTGGTAGATTTAAATATTCTAAAAATACTATTACAAATAACAAGGTTAAACCATAAGTTGCAAAATAATTTAGCACAGCATCTATGTCCATAAAACTTTCTCTTTCTCCTTTCATATAACCCCTTAATTTAATATTTTCCCCTAAAATCTAAATAACATTCAATACACAAAATCAAAATCACAAACTAAAATCTTATCTTTCCTCCAAAGAAATATCCAACTACAATTCCTGTAAAGTTCCAGCAAAATATACCTGGTATAGAAAAAATAATAAACTTAAAAAAATTAACCTTTACAGTGCCACATATTAAGGATACATAGGTTCTAATAATAGGTATTAATCTACATATGAATATCCCTAAAAAACTATGCTTTTCTAGTATTTTTTCTGTTTTTTCAAGCTTATCTTCTATTTTAGGATGTTTAATTTTAATCTTTTCTAAAAGTGTTGATCCTACAAAATAACCTAACAAATATAATATTATACTTCCTACTAGACCTGCAATTAAGGATATTAGCATTACTTTTATTATTCCCTTATGAGCTTGTCCTGCAATTATGCCAGCCGCTGGCATTACTATACCTGTAGGCATTGCAGGTACGCAATATTCACCTACAACTATTAAAAATAATACAATTAACCCATATGTATGTATATAATACAAAATATCTTGCATGGTCATAAATACCACCATTCTTTCCTTAATTAATATTACCAAGTCAATATATAATATTATAACATATAACCACTTTTAATCCTTATTATTCCTATTTAGTAAATACAAAATAAAAAGGGTGTATAAAGACAAAATCTACTATAAAACTTATAAATATTATAAATATATTATCTAAAGTAGCTTTATAATATAACCTATTATAATTTTACAATTATAAATTTAATAATTGTAAAAACTCATTTATAAGTTTTATCTTTTTGTCTTAATACATCCCATTTTTTAATTATCTATTTGCATACTTTTTATTTCTTTTAAAGATAATCCTGTTTTCTCAGCTATTACTTCATCATCTAATAGTCCTATAAGATTTCTAGCTATGTTTTGTCTTTCATAGGCAACAGCTTCATTTACTAATCCTTTTTGCTTTAACTCAGCCGTTGAATTTAATAAGGATTCTTCATCATAAAAATCTAAATAAGAATAATGTTCTCCATCAATATCCCATCCTAAAATAGAATCTACACTTACATTTTGTGCTGCTCTAAATATTGATTTATCTACTCCATTAAACTTTTCTTTAAACTCTTCAATCATATCTTTAATTTCAAAACGCTTATTACCTATTTTTTTAGCAGCTACCATACATGCACAGTTTAATGGCCATATTCCAGCTCTTTGAATCCATCTTTTTATATATTTTTCTTCTATATAATATAGAGGTCTTATAAGCTCTATTCCATCAAAATTAGCAGCTTTTAATTTTGGTAACATGGTTTTAAAGTTACCTGCATATAAAACATTAAGCATTGTTGTTTCTATAACATCATTAAAGTGATGTCCTAAAGCTAACTTATTACATCCAAGTTCCTTTGCCTTACCATATAATGATCCTCTTCTCATTCTTGCACACATATAACATGGATAATCCTTAGCTATTTTGTCTACAACTTGGAATATTCCTGAATCATAAATATGTACTGGTATATCTAAATATTTGCAATTATCCTCAAGTAACTCTCTGATTTGAGGATGATATCCTGGATCCATAGCTAAAAATACAAGTTCAAAGTTTATTTGACCATGTTTTTTTAACTCTTGAAAAAGCTTTGCCATTATTAAAGAATCTTTTCCTCCAGAAATAGCAATAGCTATCTTATCCCCTTCTTCTACTAATTTATAATCCTTTATAGCTTTTATAAATTTTGACCAAACTTGTTTTCTATATGTTTTAACTAAACTTCTCTCTATCTCAGCTAAAGGTCTTCTCTCATTAAATGGTACTAAAATCTCGCATCCTTCTCCTGCTACACCACTCATTCTAATCACCTCACTATATAAAACTCTTTTGTTATTATAACAATTTTATCTCTTTTTGTCTTTATAAAATGGTACTTAATTAAATCCTCCTCCTATTTAACTAAATTTATTTAAGAACTCATCCAAAATTAAACAAATTAAGTATTATTTGATGTATAATTGTTTATAAATAATTTATATATATATTGGGAGGTTTTTATATGAATGCTGTTATTACCGTTGTTGGAAAAGATAAGGTTGGAATAATCCATGGTGTATCTGGTATATTGAATGACAATAATGTAAATATATTAAACATAAGTCAAACAATTATGGATGGTTATTTTACTATGATAATGCTAACAGATATATCAAATTCAACTAAGGATATTTCTTCTCTAAAAGAAATTTTCAAAGAGTTTTCTTTAAAAAATTCACTAGATATATCCGTTCAACATGAAGATATATTTAATTCAATGCATAGAATTTAATTAGGAGTTTGATGGTATGTTAAAGAATAATGAGATTTTAGAAACTATAAGTATGATTAAAGAACAAAACTTAGATGTAAGAACTATAACTTTAGGATTATCTTTAATGGATTGTGCTTGTGAAGATGTTAAAGTTTTAAGTGAAAAAATATATGACAAAATAACAAAAACTGCTGAAAATCTAGTTAAAACTGGTGAAGACATAGAAAAACGTTTTGGAATCCCTATAATAAATAAAAGAATTTCAGTTACTCCTATATCCATAGTAGCTGCTTCTTGTAATTGTAATTCCTATTTAGATATTGCTAAGGCAATGGACAAGGCTGCAAAGGAAGTTGGTGTAGATTTTATTGGAGGATTTTCTGCCCTAGTACATAAAGGATTTACAAATAGCGATTTAAAACTTATAAAATCCTTACCTGAATCCCTAGCTAATACTGATATAGTATGTTCCTCTGTTAATATTGGCTCTACTAGATATGGTATAAATATGGATGCTGTAAAACTTATGGGAGAAACTATAAAAGAAACTTCTTTAATCACTCCAGATGGATTTGGATGTGCAAAGCTTGTTGTCTTTTTTAATGCCGTAGAAGATAATCCTTTTATGGCTGGAGCTTTCCATGGCGTTGGTGAGGCTGAAAAAGTTATAAACGTAGGTGTTAGTGGACCTGGCGTTGTAAAGAAAGCTTTAGAAGAAGTTCGTGGAAAAAGCTTTGAAGAAGTTGCTGAGACCATAAAGAAAACTTCTTTTAAGGTTACTAGAATGGGACAACTAGTAGCTAAGGAAGCTTCTAAACTTATGGATATTCCTTTTGGTATTGTTGACCTTTCTCTTGCTCCTACTCCTGCCGTTGGTGATTCAGTTGGAAGGGTCTTAGAGGAAATGGGCCTTTCAAATTGTGGAACTCATGGAACAACTGCCGCCCTAGCTCTATTAAATGACGCAGTAAAAAAAGGGGGACTTATGGCATCTTCCTATGTTGGTGGATTAAGCGGTGCATTTATTCCTGTTTCAGAGGATGAATGCATGATAGAACAAAGTAAAAATGGATTTTTGACCATTGAAAAATTAGAAGCTATGACTTGTGTTTGTTCTGTTGGTTTAGACATGATAGCTATTCCAGGTAAAACTTCAGCATCTACAATATCAGGAATAATTGCTGATGAAGCAGCTATAGGCATGATAAATAATAAAACTACAGCTGTTAGAATAATTCCTGTATCTAATAAAGATATTGGAGATATAGTAGAGTTTGGTGGACTTTTAGGCTCTGCTCCTATTATGAGAGTTTCACCTGGTAATTGTGATGACTTTATCTCTAGAGGTGGAAGAATTCCAGCCCCTGTTCACTCTTTAAAAAATTAATAAAGATATTCTACTTAATCATTTATAAATTAAAATTTATAAATAAGCTTATAAAAACAAACTAAATTTAAATAAACCTTACAAACTCCTTTAAGAATTACTAGGTTTTATTAAGAATTTAAATCCTAAAACTTATCTAGTTATTCCTTGAGATAATTTGTAAGGTTTATTATTAATTTTTATAAAATAGTTTATTTCTATATTAATAAAATTATCTTATTATAATATTTAATTTACCAAAATATTTTTTATTTATAAAATTAAATACAGGAACTCCTATTACTGTTATTATAACAAACTCACCTAAGGCAACCTGTCCCATTGATAAAACTAAAGGTAGTCCATAAACATAATTAAGCATCCAACCTATTATAATACCATTAAATATTGTTGGCCAAATTGAAGCAATCCATATAGCTTTCTTTCCTTTTATATATTTACCAGTTAAATAAATTCCCCAAACACTTATAAAGGTTGCAAAGGTTCCTAAAACAATATCAATAGTACCATTTGGCCCTAATATATTTGCTATGAAACATCCTAGGGTCAATCCTACTATATAATCTTTTTTATAAAAGGCTAAAAGAACCATAATTTCTGATATTCTAAATTGTACCCCTAAATAACTTATAGGTGCTAAAGCTATTGTTAAGGTTGCATATAAAGCTGCAATAAGTGCTGATATAACTATTCTTTTTATATTTTTATCTGTCATATTTCCTCCTTAAAACATACATATTCTCAAAGACTCCTAACTAAGATGTTTTAAGAAAGGTAAATAAAACCCTAAATATATTATTTTAAATTTAAAACAATATATTTAAAGCTAAAAATAATTGCAAATAAAAAACCGTAGAAAATTCTACGGTTAAAAGCACACAAAATAAATCTTATATAAAAAATTATATAATGATACTTAAAACACCGTAGTTTTATTTAAAGACAGGAGGCTTTCGAACTGTCTATATATTATTTTTCCTAGTCATTATATAATATATATTCTTAAAAATCAATGTAAGATTTTATAATTTAGCTTTTATTATTTATTTTCACTATGTAATTTTACATCTAACTTTTTACCATTAGAACTTATTGTTATGTCACCATCTCTGAAAGTTTCATAAACTGTTATGCCAGCTTTTTTAAGATTGCTCATAGTCTCTTTATGAGGATGACCATATTTATTGTCTTTAGCGCAAGAAACTATGGCTATGCTTGGATCAACAGCTTTTAAAAACTCCTCACTAGTTGATGAGTGCGATCCATGGTGTCCTAACTTAAGCACATCAGCCTTTAAGTCCTTATTTTCATTTAAAATTTCTTTTTCTACTAAGCTTTCTGCATCTCCAGTAAACATAAAGGAATTTTGTCCATAGGATATTTTCATTACTGGTGAATAGTTATTTAGTTCTTCATACTGAGATTTAACTGGTGAATAAACCTGAACCTCTGTATCCTTTCCTAAATCAATCTTTGTTCCTTCTTTTATCTGCTTTATTTTTAATCCCTCATTTTTTACTGCCTTTAACATATTTTCATAAGTTTTTGTTGTATGTGCTACCTTAGGCGCATAAAAAGATTTAACATCAAAGTTTTCTAAAACTTCATCCATTCCCCCTATATGATCTTCATGAGGATGAGTTGCTATGGCTATATCTATAGTTTTTATGCCTCTATTTTTTAGATCTTTAACTAAGTCGTTAGCTCCTGCATTAGTTCCGGCATCAATTAACATATTAATTCCATTTACCTGAATTAACTCACTATCACCTTGTCCAACATTTAAATATGTAACACTCATTCCACTATATTCACTCTCTGCAGAACTTTTACTAATATTATTTTTCTGAGCTCCACATCCTGCAAAGCTTAAAACTGTAACTGTACTTATTATTGCTAATATTTTTTTAAACATTTTCCCTCCAAGAATCCTTTTTTTATAATATTAACACATTTTTAATTTTTTTGTAATTTAAAATATTTTTATAGGAAATATACCCCTTCTAAAATTAATATAAATATAATATAATTATAAATATAGTCAACAAATATATAAATAACAAAAAGAAGCGTAGATTTTTTTATCTAGGCTTCTTTTTCTTGATTTATAGGAATGAGCATTTTTAATATAAATTTGTCATCTAAAGGTTCTATAATTATTTCTCCATTATATTTTTCTAAAGCTAGTCTTATATTTTTAAGGCCAATACCATGTAAAAACTTATCTTTTTTATCAGTTAAAAAATCTCCATTTAACTTTTTTATTTTATTTGTTTTAGAATTCTCGATTTTAATAACATAAAAATTATTTACACAATTACCTTTTAAACTTATGTATCTATTATTATCTTTAATCTTTTTACAAGCTTCAATTGCATTATCAATGCAATTAGAAAAAATTGTGCAGATATCAAAGTACTCAATAAAATTAACCTTTGAAAAATCTATAAAAACCTTTAAAGAAATATTATTTTCCATACATTTTTCTCTCTTATTATTTAATATTACATCTAACACTTCATTTCCAGTATTAAATCCTAAGTTTAGCTTGTCTATTTCTGAATTAAGACTATCTATATATTTTTTTCTTATACCTGTTTCTTTGTTATTTCCTTCAATACAGGCTATGTGATTTTTAATATCATGATAAAGTCTCTTTACTTTTTCTTGATTATCTTTTAAGTTAGAATAATATTTATATTCCATTTCTAACTTGTCCTTTATAAATTCATTTTCTAATTTTAATTTGTTATTTTTTATTATTTTACTAACAATAAACATTAAGGACATATTAGATAATAACAATAATATTGAAATAAAGAATATGGATACATTATCTCCAAAGCCCTCTCGTCCACCCTTAAAGGCATATCCAAATATAACTAAAATAATAATTATATTAGTAGCTATAGGAGTAAGAATATAAATAAAATCTCCCTTTCCAATATCTACACGAAACTTTAAACATCTAACAACCATTATTAAAGATATTAAAATAACCTTTGATAATATCATAGTTTCCATCCTATAGATATTTTTACCTAAAAGCTCCGATACATTAACTAAACTATTTATTTTTACTATAAAAGAAATAGATAGAGCTTCTACTGTAAGCATAAATAACCAAAATATTAATGAGATCATAATACATTTTATATTGTTTACTTTAAAATTAAATTTATAATATATTAAACCTATAAAAAAACATATTACTATTCTTTCATTTGGATATACATTTAGAACTTTTAATAAGATAGAAAAAATTATTATTACAATGAAGGAGTAAACTTCTTGTTTATTTTTTCTTTTCTTAGGGCTAAATTGACTTATAATCAAATAAAAACTTACCCATTCTATAATCATGGAAGCATTCTCCATGAAATCCCAAAACATTTGATTCATTAACATATTAAATCCCCTAAAAGGCTAGTTAACCTTAATTTTAAATTTTTCATTCTATGCTTACTTACAGGTAAAGTAAATTTATTTATTAAAAGATAATCCTTTTTAATCTCTTCTATCTTTATTAAATTTACAATATAACTAGTATGACATCTAAAAAAGCCCTTATTATTAAGCTCCTTTTCTAGTTTATTCATACTCATCTTTACTATATAATCTTGAGAATTAGTATGTATTATTACCTTTCTCTCAAAAGTCTCAAGAAAAAGTATATCTTCTGTTCTAATCTTCAAAACATTATTTTTATCTTTTATTGTTATGTATGTATATCTTTTATGTAAAATATTTTCTACACAAGCTGTAACCTGCTCTTGTAGCTCCTTAAATTTAACTGGCTTTATTAAATATCTAAAAGCACGAACTTCATAACCTTTTTGAATATAATCCCATAAAGCAGTTATAAATATAATTTCAACTTTATCATCATACTTTCTAACCTTTCTAGCAGTCTCCATTCCTGTTAACTCACCCATTTGAATATCTAAAAAAAGCATGTCCAAATTTTCTGGATATTCCCTTAATAGATCCTCTCCTGTCTCAAAGGTTAAAAGTTTATACTCTACTCCCATTTCATCCAAAACTTTACTTAAATTATTTTTTAATTCTTCTCTTTGCAAGGAATTATCTTCACATAAGGCAATACTAAACATGTCTAATAATCTCCTTTTCAACTTATATTTCTTATGTAATTTTATCATATTTTATTCTATATTGCTTAAGTTTATAAAACAAATTTGAAATCTTAAAATGTAATTAAACAAGACCTAGAAAACCAGGTCTTATAAAAATCAATCTAAACTTATATATTTTGCTGTAAACCAAGCTGTCTTATAGCCATTACTTGCAAAATAAGTTCCTAGTGCATATCCACTTTCTATTTTATGAACATAAAGCCTTTCACCATTTTTCACATAGCCCATCTTACTTGATCTTTGAGACTTTATATACCTAGCATCTAATTCTGTAACCACATTTATAACAGTAGCATTAGTATCTATTTTTAAATAATTCTGCTTTGCACTAACCCATACCTTTTGAGATTCTATATTAGTTGTATCTTTCCAATAGATTATAGGCAAATAATCCTTCTTGTCACATATCTCTGGTAAAACTCTTATTCTCTCACCTTTATATATCTCTCCTAAATCTTTATATATGCTACTTGGATTGTCTCTAGGGTCTAAATTAGCTATAGCTTTTGCATTAGTTGATTTCAAAAATTTCTCTTTTAAAGAATCCTCTTGACCTTCAGGTTTTATATTTTCTTCTATTTCCTTTTCATTTATAGCTTCAGCAATTAACTTTCCTATAAGATCTGGGCCTTTTTCCCTATATATCCTAACATCCTCAGTTGCTTCACAAAAACAAACTTCTACCAAAACTGCTGGCATTGATGTTTTTCTTAATTCATATAGTTTAGAATTCTCCTTAACACCTCTATTCTTAAGTCCAGTCCCCTTAGAAAGATTATCTACTATTCTCTTAGCGTATATCTCTGCTTTTCCTCCTCTGCCATAGATCCAAGTTCCAGTACCTAAAGGTCCTTCATATCTATCATAAGCTTTATCAAAGTGTATTGATAAAAATAATTCAGAATTATTCTCTTTGGCCTTTTGAACTCCTAAATATAAATCAGTATTAACATCACACTCTCCTGGAGTTACATCTATAACATTATGACCAGCTATATTTAAATATTTTATTAAAGCCTTATAAACCTTTCTATTCTCAATAGTTTCATCTATTATCCCCAAAGCTCCCTTTGCCTTAAAATTATGTCCCCCCCTTACTGCTATCTTCATATAAAATACCTCCTAAAAATATTTATCTTTCACTATATAAATATTTTCAAGAGGTAAATTAAGTTGTTTAATTATAAAATTTATTTAATCTTTATATTATCTATATTTTCCAACCTTTTCATCCATGGTTACTCCGCCTTTTTTATAATCAATTTTAACTATTGATATAACTCTTCCAGCACCTTCTTCTATGCATATTTCTTGAGATTTTTTCACAATTTCTAGTAAATCATCAATTTTTCCTTCCATGGTAGTTTCCATAGGACCAACCTCAAACTTTACTCCTGTTGATTCTATATATTCAATAACCTTATCAACAACTTCATAAAGCCTTGAATCCTCTACTGAGGGAAGTATTTGTAAACTAACATTACAAGTATCCATATTCTTCACTCCTAATCTTAAAATATTTATAATTTATTCCTTAAACATAAAAATACTATTATTTTAAAGCTTATAATTTCATTTTATCATAAGTAATATATAGATAAATATTCAATTTAATATTTTAAATCCATCTTAATTCAAATTTTATATGCATATAAAACTTACTTCAATAAAAATTTAAAATAAAAAGACAGGCCTAAAGCCTGTCCTTTCATCGTAGTTAATTTAATATATAAACGTCTAAGTTTCTAACGCCCCAGTTAGATGCTTCTGCCTCTGTGTTAAAGAAAAGATCTACCCTGTTTCCTTTTATAGCACCACCTGTATCAGCTGCAATAGCATATCCATATCCTTCAACATATAATTTTGTTCCTAAAGGAATTACACTCGGGTCAACTGCTATTGTACTATATCCATTTGGATCTCTTAAAACATGCATTCCTGACGCAGTATATGCTTCTGCAGAACCTAATGGATGATTATAAGCTGTGGATTTAACACTAAGTTTTTTCTTAAAGTTTATGCTTTCTCCACCTCTACTTAAAGTTTGAGTTTCCTTTGTACCTTTAACAACTTCCTTATTAACAGGCTCTTTTACAACTAGTTCCTGTATAACGTTATTACTTACTTCTTTTCCATTTTCATAAACAAGTTCACGAGTTACTTTTTTCTCTCCATCTTGTCCATCATTTAATACTTCAGTATACGTTTGTGGTTTACTTTCATCCTTTTTAACCTCTGTTGTAAACTCTATAGGATGAACTTCTGTAACTTTTTTTACATCAACCTTTACCACTTCAACGTTCATTCCATCTTTTAAACTTTCTTTTTTGTCTGGTAGTATCTTATCATCATCATCAAAAGATATTCCTTCTGATTTTAACATATTCTCTACATTATCTTCCGCACTAACAATCTCTTTTTCGCCATCTTCTGTTTTTACTTTTACATTAACGGCCTTGTTTATAGTGATTGTTTCATTTTTTGATATTTTACTTTCTAATGAAGGTGTTACTTTGTCTTTAGGTGCTAATGTTATTCCATTATCGTGTAAAGCCCCTTGTACTGTACCTTTATAGGTAACAATCTCCGTTCTCTCTCCATTAACTACTACGTTAAGAGTTTTTCTCATTGAAAATACTACTATTCCTCCAACTAGAACTAACCCCGTCAGTCCTAAGGCTAAAGTTTTATTTCTATTTTCCTTTGAAAACAACTTTTTAATATTTACCATATTATCTCCTCCTTCTGGCAAGTAAAAGTTTTACGCTTCCATGCGAAAGTTATACGCTTTTCTGTATGTCAGAAGGGATTTTACACTTTTTAAGTAAAATACATTACTTATTGTAACCTATTTGTAATTATTAATCAAACAAGCTATTTTACTCATATTCTTACTATTTCTATAAATTCTTAGATATAGGCTGCAAAAACCTTATTTATGTCCATAAATGCTCTACTATACTTCTTCTTCCTTCAAATAATGCATAGTTTTATGCCATTAATTAAAAATTCAGACAATTTAACAGGATGATTTTAAAGGCTTTTTTAGAAAAAAATAAGCTAAATTCTATTAAAATCCAAAGAAACTTTCATAAAAATTTAATACTTTATCTTTCATTTAAATCTCTTAATAGAATCTAGCTTTTTAATTAATATTTATTTTTCATTCATTAAACCTAATTTATCAAATATCATAAATGATATACTTAAAATCATAGCAACTATAGTAGCAAGTCCCATTCCTTTAATTTCTATTGCACCAAATCTTACTGCTATATTACTTAAACCAACTATCATTGTAACTGATGTTAATATTAAGTTTTTTGATTTTGAATAATCAACTTTCTCTTCTATGAAAGTTCTTAATCCTGAGGTAGCTATAGTACCAAATAAAAGCAAACTAACTCCCCCTATTACCGGTGTTGGTATGCTTCTTATTAAAGCTGATAAGCTTCCTGAAAATCCTAAGATTACAGATAAAACCCCAGCTCCACAAATTACGTAGGAACTATAAACCTTTGTTAATGCCATTACTCCGATATTTTCACCATAAGTTGTAGTAGGAACTGATCCAAAAAATCCAGATATCATAGTTGATAAACCATCTCCTAAAAGTGATCTATTAAGTCCAGGATCTTTAGATAAATCTTTTCCAACTATGCTACTTGTTACTACTAAATGGCCAACATGCTCTGCAACTACTACAAAGGTTGCAGGTAAAATTGTTAAAATTGCATTTAAACTTGGTTTAGCTATATGTATTTGTGGCAATACAAAGAGGCTTGCCTCTTTTACTTGTGTAAAATCTACTAGTCCTAAAAAACAACTAACTAAATATCCAGTAACTATACCTATTAATATAGGTATTACCTTTAAAAATCCTCTTAATAATACTGAAGCTAAAATTACAGTTATTATTGTAATCATTGAAACTAATACCCATGTTGGATTTAAAACCTTAGAATTTGATAAGCCTACTGGGAAACCAGCCATATCTGCTGCTGTTGGTGCTAACTCTAATCCTATTATTGTTACTATAGCCCCCATAGAAGCTGGTGGAAATAATTTTCTAATCCATCCTGTTCCTACAAAACCCACAATGATTGCTATGGTAGCAAACAATAATCCTGATACTACAAAGCCACTTTGTACTTCAGTGAAGGAATATCCCTCTCCCATTAAAAGTAATACTGGTGATATAAATGCAAAACTCGATCCTAAATATGCTGGAATTTTTCTTTTTGTTATGAAAGCATATAATAAAGTTCCTATTCCATTAAAGAATAAGACCGTTGCTGGATCAATATTTAAAAGAATTGGTACTAAGACTGATGATCCAAACATTGCAAATAAATGTTGGACACTTAAAGGAATTGCTTTTTTTAGAGGTAACTTGTCCTCTACTCCTATGACTTCTAGTAGTTCTACCTCTTTATTTTGTACAGATTCTGTCATATTATTATCCTCCCTTTTCTAGACTCTCAGGTCTAAATTAAAAGTTTATATAAAATATAGCATACCGTTCATAATAATTCAATATTTTTTTGTCGCATTTTATGTTATAATAAGTATTCATGTGCATAAAAATAGTTTTTTTGCATTAACAAATTATTAAAATTTAAAGAAGAAAGGACAGAACTTAATGATTACAGTAAATAATGTAAGCTTAAGATTTGGTGGAAGAAAACTTTTTGAAGATGTTAACTTAAAGTTTACTCCTGGAAATTGCTATGGGGTTATTGGCGCAAATGGTGCTGGTAAATCTACATTTTTAAAAATATTAGCTGGTGAAATAGAACCTAATACAGGAGAAGTTTCAATTCCTGCTAAAACTAGAGTTTCTGTTTTAAAACAGGATCATTATCAATATGATGATTGTGAAGTTTTAAAAACAGTTATAATGGGAAATCCAAGATTATTTGAAATAATGGAAGAAAAAGATGCTTTATATGCAAAGCCTGATTTTTCTGATGAAGATGGAATAAAAGCTGCTGAACTTGAAGCAGAATTTGCAGATTTAGATGGATGGGAAGCAGAATCAGAAGCTTCTTCATTACTTCAAGGCTTAGGAATAGGTACTGAGCTTCACTATAGCCATGTTAGAGACCTTAAAGGTGATGAGAAGGTTAAAGTTCTTTTAGCTCAAGCCTTATTTGGTAAGCCAGATGTACTTATCCTTGACGAGCCTACAAACCACTTAGACATAAAAGCTATCACTTGGCTTGAAAACTTCTTAGGAAACTTTGAAGGTACAGTTATAGTTGTATCCCATGATAGACATTTCTTAAACATGGTTTGTACACAAATATGTGATGTTGACTTTGGAAAAATCAAATTATACGTTGGTAACTATGATTTCTGGTATGAATCAAGTCAACTTGCTCTTCAAATGGCTAAAGACCAAAACAAGAAAAAAGAAGAAAAAATTAAAGAACTTCAAAACTTCATTGCTAGATTCAGTGCTAATGCTTCTAAATCTAAGCAAGCTACTTCTCGTAAGAAGTTATTAGATAAGATTACTTTAGATGATATTCAACCTTCAAGCAGAAAATATCCTTTCGTTGGATTTAAGCCTGAAAGAGAAGTTGGAAACGACATTCTAGAGGTTAATGGAATATCAAAAACTGTTGATGGAGTTAAACTTCTAGACAATGTAAGTTTCAGAGTTAACAAAGATGATAAGATTGCCTTTGTCGGAAATGAAAGATCAATAACTACTTTATTTAAAATAATAAATGGAGAAATGGAACCAGATTCAGGAGATTATAAGTGGGGTGTAACTATAACTAATGCTTACTTCCCTAAAGATAACACTGAATTCTTTGAGAATTGCGAATTAAACTTAGTTGATTGGCTTAGACAATTCTCTGATGAAAAATCTGAATCTTACTTAAGAGGATTCTTAGGAAGAATGTTATTCTCAGGTGAAGAAGCTCTTAAACAAGCTTCTGTATTATCAGGAGGAGAAAAGGTTAGATGTATGCTTTCTAAATTAATGCTTAGCTCAGCTAACGTTTTAACTTTAGATCAACCAACTAACCACTTAGACTTAGAATCAATAACAGCAGTAAACAATGGTTTAGCAGATTATAAGAGCGTATTATTATTTGCTTGTCACGACCACCAATTTGTTGAAACTATAGCAAACAGAATCATAGAATTAACTCCAGAAGGAATTAAATTTGATAAAGTTTGCACATATGATGAATATTTAGAAACTAAGTAATAAAAAGAGCGTGTGTTGAAACTTTTATTTCAATACACGCTCTCTTAATTTTATACATTAGCATCACTTATGGTTTTAAACTCATACCCTTCTTCTTTATAATATTTTATTATTTCAGGTAATACTTTTACTGTCTTTTCTTTTCCAAAGGTATCATGCATAAGTAAAACTACTTGATTTTTTCCCCTTGATGTTCTTTTTACATAATCAATCATTTCATTTAAGGTATAAGGTTTTCCTTCTGCATCACCATTTAAAGCATTCCAATCTATACTTACTATTTTATTACTCTCTAAATTATTATTTAACTCTTCTAAATTTCTATCCTTATAATATACTCTACTATTATACCCTCCTGGCATTCTTAAAACATTTGTATCAAACTCAACACCAAGAACATCCCTCATTATATCATTTGTTCTTTTAAATTCATCCATAAAATAATTAACATCTGTTATATTTCCTGGATAAAGCTTTTTAAAATTGTGACTATAACTGTGATTGGCTATAGCATTCCCCTCTTCTATGGCTCTTTTTAAACTCTCCTTAGGTGCTTGTCCAGAGTCTAGTCTAGAACCTAACATAAAAAAAGTCCCCTTTACATTTTCATTTTTTAATATATCTAAAACTTGTTCTGTAAGTGGACTTGGTCCATCATCAAAGGTAAGAAAGACATATTTTTCATTTCCTTCATAAGAACCTTCTACCATTTTACTTACATCCTTTACATTAACAGCATAATTTTTACCATCAAAAGTAACATTTCTACCTGGAACAATATCTGTTGATTTATATTGTGGAAGCTCAACTGTAGCTTCTTCCATTACTAATTCTTTATTTTCACCTTCATCACCTGTATTGCCCTTAGCTACTTCTACTTTATGATTTAAAGCAATTCTTGTCCCTAAAAAGACTAAAGCAACTATAGCAATTAATACTACCCCAATTCTTCTTCGTATATATTTTTTCTCTAAATTCTTCTTTTTTCTTTTGCTCAAAGTCTCCTTACTCATAATACCTCCAAAACACAACTTAATTTATTTTATTATATAAAAATTTCACTTTTGAAATGGTAAGTTTTTTATTACAGAATAGTTTTATTTTATGTACTTTTTTTAATGTTAATATTAAGTTTTTAAATAACATATTTCTCTATACAAATAGTATACTCAAAAGAAAAATTTATATTATTTTATAAAAAAGTAACTCTATCCTTTTTTGCTTATTTAATGTAAATAAGTTATTAAATGAATAGAGTTAAGTAAATTTCAAATTTTATATAGAATAAAGAAGTATATGAAGCCCTAAAATAAAACTTATGTCTCTTAAATAAATATATTTTTATAAGATTTTATAAATTTTATTAGGTAGATTTGATATGGTTTTTAAAATTTAATTAGTCAAATTTAAGACCACTTAAAAGATCAGCAAAAGGATTATTTACATCTTCATTTGCTTCTTTTTTCATCTTTTGCATTATTTTATTTACTTCTCTTTTATTTGTTTTGTTATTTTTCTCAAATCTCTTTTTAAATTGAGATTCTTTTTCTCTAAAGTTACAATTTGCTCCTGGGCAAACATATATTTTACCTTCGCCATGTCCCCTAAGCTCTAGCTTTTTCTTACATTCAGGACATCTAGCATTAGTTATTCTAGATATATTCTCTCTATATCCACACTCTCTATCTTGGCAAACATTCATTGTTCCATTTTTGCCTTTCACCTCAAGCATATATTTACCACACTGTGGACATTTCTTTCCTGTTAAGTTATCATGATGGAATTTGCTTTCTCCAAGCTTAACATCCTCAACTAAAGCAACGGTATAGTTTCTTATGTCTTTTATAAATTTCTTAGAATCACCTTTTCCTTTACTTATTCTCTCTAACATCTCTTCCCAATTAGCTGTTAAAAGTGGTGATTTTAAATCCTTTGGTACTAAATCTATAAGTTGTTTTCCCTTAGAAGTTGGAATTATTTCCTTTCCTCTCTTTTCTATTACAAAGGAATTAAATAATTTTTCTATAATATCTGCTCTAGTTGCAACAGTACCTAGTCCTCCAGTTTCTCCTAAAGTCTTTGCTGAAGATTTATCTACTGATATAAATTTTTGAGGATTTTCCATGGCAGATAATAAAGTTCCTTCATTAAATCTTGCTGGTGGTTTTGTTTCTCCCTTTTTAACATTAACCTTAAGAACTTTAAATTCATCCCCCTCTTTTAATTTAGGAAGTTCTTGTTCTTTTATATCCTCTTCTCCTTCATCATCAACTTCTCTATCATAAAGCTTCTTCCATCCTTTAGCTTTAACTACTTTTCCCTTTGCAATTAATTTTTCTCCATTAACTTCACCAGTTAAAGTTGTTTGAATATATTCAAATGGAGGCATTAATACGCTTAAAAATCTCTTAACTACAAGCTCATAAACTCTTCTCTCATCAGAACTTAAATTAGCTAGGTTTCCTTTTTCCTCCGTTGGAATTATAGCATGGTGATCAGAAACCTTATTGTCATCTACAAAACTTTTGTTTGCTTTTATAGGATTTTTTAATAAATCATTTGCTATAGTTCTAAATTCTCCTGTAGCTACAGCTTTTAATCTATCTGGAATAGTAGAAACTATGTCCTTTGAAATATATCTTGAATCAGTTCTTGGATATGTAAGAAGTTTATGATTTTCATATAACCTTTGCATTATATTAAGGGTCTGTTTTGCTGAATATCCAAAAATTTTATTACAATCTCTTTGAAGCTCAGTTAAATCATATAATTGAGGAGAAAATTTCTTTTTATTACTTTCATTTATATTAATTATTTTTCCACTTTTCTTCTCATTTAAATTAGAAACAACTTTTTCTTTGAAATCATTTTTAAATATTCTCGAATTATTATCCTTATTTATCCATGTAAAATTACATTTATCTGTTTCTATTAAAATAGTACTATACTCTTTTGGTTTAAAGTTTTTAATATCCTCTTCTCTTTGAACTATCATTGCTAAGGTAGGTGATTGAACCCTTCCTGCTGAAAGCTGAGCATTATATTTACAAGTTAAGGCCCTAGTAACATTTAAACCAACTAACCAGTCAGCCTCAGCTCTACACTGAGCAGCCTTATATAAATTATTGTAATTTTCTCCTGGTTTAAGATTTTTAAATCCATCTAAGATAGCTTTATCTGTTTGAGAGGATATCCAAAGTCTCTTTATAGGCTTTTTAACATGGGCTTTTTCTATTATCCAACGTGCTACGAGTTCCCCTTCTCTTCCAGCATCTGTGGCTATTATTATTTCATCTATATCTTTTCTTTCCATTTGCTTTTTAACTTCATAAAATTGCTTAGTGGCTTTTTTAATAACCTTAAGTTTCATATGCTTAGGAAGCATTGGAAGAGTTTCCATAGACCATGTCTTAAGCTTGTTATCATAATCTTCTGGAGATTGTAATTCTACTAAATGACCTAAAGCCCAAGTTATTACATAATCCTTTCCTTCAATATAACTTCCTTTATTATTATTGCATTTTAAAACCTTGGCAATTTCTCTACCTACACTAGGTTTTTCTGCTAGTACTAATTTCTTCAATAAAATCATCCTTTCATGATACTACATATATGTAATATCTCTAATAATATACTACCTTAAATATATTTACTTAACAAATAAAATCCTATATTTTTATTAGGCCCATTTCTTTAGTTCATCATAAATCTCTAATTTTAAGTTCTTTAATTTAATCCAATCAAGTTTCTTTTGGGAATAAAATCTTAGCTTAAAATTACCAAGCTTTTTTCTTATTTGAAGTGGATTTGATGTTACTCTTATTTCTTCCATGCTAGATCTTTTTATAAAAATTTGTCTTCTATTAAGAGATTTATAGCTAACATAATATAAGTCCTTTCCAAAACCTATTTTAGTGTTCTTATATAGCAAAGTTCTCTCAATAATAACTACAGGCACACTTATTAAAAGAGGCCATATCTCATTAGTTAATAAAAAAAATCCTATACTAGAATATAGCGCAACTTGTATTGGAATTGTAAAAAATCTTCTAAGATCTTTCTTTTCTGGCCTGTACACTTTCCCTTCAAATATAAACTCAGGAATAAGATTTTTTAATATATCTCTATATCCCTTTTCATTACATAAGGGAAATATAAGTTCATCTTCCTTAATACTATTTCCATATCCAACTACACAGCATTTTATAGTATAAAACTTAAATATTTGATTTATAATATTTTGCTCTATTTTTACTGCATGTATGCTTTCCATTGGAATTGAATAGCTTCTTCTTGTTATTAATCCATACTCAACTTTTAAATAATTATTATTCCTATATATTGTGAACTTATAATACTTAGATAATATTGCTAAGACAGAAAATATCAATACTATTAATAATAAAATACTAAATAAAAAAAGTGCTGATAAAAATATTGCTAATATTGTATCTCTAGATATTACATTTTCCTCAATAACATTCTTGAAAAAACTGATTAATTCTTGATTTAATCCCTTGTATATCTTGCTCATAAAATGTATGCTTGAATATAAAACCCCTATTCCTAATAATATGTTGTTTCTAAGCATTGAAAGTAAAATCAAATGAACAGCTGATATGTTATAAACTAAGGTTTGATTTATTTCTCTTTCATCATGTATTAAATTCCTCATCCTATAACTTAAGTTTCCATAAAGGGATTCTAAATCTTTCTTTTTTAATACCATTATTATTTCTGCATTTTTCTTTGAAGAAGGATATACACTATCAATCTTTATCTTTCTAAGCTTAAAAATTCTATAGATTATATTTCTTTCAAGCTCTATTAAGGATATGCTCCTTAAGGGAATCACCATTTCTTCCTTAAGCAGAGCTCCTTCTCTGTATATTAAAAAATTTTCTTCAATTAAAATACTTGTATTAAACCATTTCACCACAGAAAAAATTAAAATTAACCCTATAGAAATAGAGGTTATTTCTACAATATAATCATTGAATTTCAAAGCTAAAAATATTATTACTGGCCAAGTATTTTTCATAAGCTTAAAAAAGGTTATAAAAATTTTACACCAATGATTTTTTTTATAAAAATTCATTTTTCACCCCTAAACTCTCTCCTGAACTATATAATTGAAAAATTCTACCTGCTCCTTATTAATTGCTGGAATACTAACTTTCCCTCCAGCAGTATAAATATTTATGCTCTTTATTCTTAAAATCATATCTATTGGATTTTCGCATACATTTATGTATTTTATATTATTCCTTTTTATACATATATATCTTTTAAATAACACTCCATATCTAATCTCAATAAAATCACTAAATATAAAATAAGACCACGTAAAATACTTAATTATTGGACATATTAATACTGATATAATAAATATAACTGTAATTAATAATTGTAAAATCCATAAAGTATTATCCATAATTCCATTTAATTGGTTAAAGCTACTAAAACTTTTTAATCTATAAAATCCTAAGCTTAAACCTAAATATAAAAGTGAAAAAATTAAAAATCTAAGAATAATAGATTTAACAATAAATAATTTACTTAATTTATATTTCATTAACTCCTCCTTTAATAAAAAAAACCTATAAGAAAACCATTCTTATAGGCTACCAGTTGCCAAAAATCTATAAATATCTATAAATCTTGTTTAATTCCCTGTTCTACGAGTCAGATTTTGAAAACTATACCTAGTAATCTACTTTCATTTCTTACAACTCTCAGAGGGCGTAAATTCGGATACAACGCATCCTACATATACAAGTTATCTTGTTTGTGATATTTCTTGTATTACTATATTTGCTTGGTTTTCGCTTCTAAGTACGCACTTAGATTTTCTTTAAACACTAAAACCCTCAAGGTTCTACCCTATGACTATATCACTTTCGCAATATATGGGATTCACAATAGCTAATAATATTTTACCACATTATAATACTTATTTAAATCATTATATATTCCCATATTTTCAAAGTTACTTTACCTTATATTTATTTAAATTAATTTCCTTTTTAAGTTCAGGTAAAATAAAATTTATCAATTCTTCTTTATTATTCTTTTCCACAATACTTTTTAATTCTTCATAATTATCAAGAATTATTTCTATTATTGACTTTATCCAAATTACCACTTTCTTTTCAGAGGTAACTGTGCAATCATAAGAAATTACTAAATTTAATTTTTCATAAAAGAATTCAACCTTATTTATTTCCTTCATTGTCATTATTGCTTCTTTAATAAGCTCTTCATATTCACAGTTATTTCTTAATCCTCTTAATATTAAATCATTCTTTAATGTAACTTTTCCCCTTTTACTATCAACTACCTTTATATTTGAAGCCATTTTTATTGCACACCTTTTTAAATCAAGCATATTTTTCTCCCTAAATAATATTCTTTATCTAAAGCTTATGATTAATTCCACTTTAAAATTCCACCCTAAAAATAATACAAAATTTAAAAGAGAGCTTACCAAGATAGCTTTAAATAAAACTTACAAACTTATTAGGAAGATTAAATCTTTACCTTGTTTGTAAGTTTTATTAAAGTTCTCTTAATATACTCTCTTTTTTAAAATTAGTTATTTACTTTTCTCTTGTCTTATAGGTAATGTGATTATAAAAGTACTTCCTTTATTAAGTTCACTTTCTACTCTTATTGTACCATGGTGAAGTTCTATTATACTTTTTACCAATGTTAAGCCTATACCACTACTTCTATATTGTTTTTTAGATATGCTATCAGCTTGTACAAATCTATCAAATATAATCTTTTGTTGCTCCTTAGATATTCCAACTCCAGTATCTTTTATAGCAATTTCTACAGTTTCATTTTCACACTCTCTTATGAAAACTTCAATTGTACCATGTCCATGAGTATATTTTATAGCGTTAGATAAAAGGTTTATAACACATCTTTCAATCTCATTTTTATCACATTCTACATCTAATTCTTCTATTTCAGGATCTATTATAATATCTAAATTATTTTCTTCAATATAAGCTTTTAAACTTAAAGCCGTATCCTCAACTAAAGAAACTATATCCTGCTTTTCTATATTCAATTTATATGCACCTGACTCTATTTTAGATGAATCTATTATATCATTTATTATCTTAAGCAAATGATCAGCATTATTTCTAAGAGTATTAGTATAATCTTCCACTTGATATTTTCCTAAGCAATCTTCCTTATTCTTTAGTTTTATTAGCTGTACTGTAGCTAATATCACATTTAATGGAGTTCTAAGCTCATGTGAAAGATTTACAAAATAATCATTTTTGAATTTTTGCCTTTTTATCATCTCATCTTTAAGATCCGCTGCTTCTTTATAAAGCTTCTCTTTTTCTATATAAAGTTTTTCTTTTTCCTTAGCCTCTTTTTTAAGTTGCTCAGCTCTTTTCTTAACAGTTTTCTCTAAGGCAGTTACATAACTCCACATTAAGAAAATAACTATTACTGCACTTGAAAAATATATTAAATAAGCCGTTGGTGTACGCCATGGTGGTGGCGCAATCTTTAAATCTAAAGCAGTCACTGGAGTTAAATCTCCATGGTTATCCCTGGCTCTAATTAAAACCTTATATGTTCCAGAATCTAAGGTAGCATAATTAGCATTATTTCTTTTATTAGCAAAAGTCCACTCTTCATCAACACCTTCTAACTTATACTCATAAGTAGTTTTTATTGTGTTTAAATAATCTGGCAAAAAGAAATCAATGGATATATTATTTTCATTATACTTTAAGCTAAGAGTTCCTCCATAGTATGGATAAGTTTTATTATTAACCTTAATTTCATCTATTACTACTTTGCTCTTATTTCTATTGTCTGATAATTTTAAAACGTCCTTAGGATAAAATGCAGTTACCCCATTTATTCCACCAAAAAACATTTCTCCATCTTTACTTTTAAAATAAGACCTACCGTTAAACTCATTACTTTGTAGCCCATCCATGGCAGTATAATTTATAAACTTATTTGTTTTTTGATCAAATCTAGATAGACCATCATTTGTACTTATCCAAAGATTGTCTTCTTCATCTATAAGTATTCCATATATAAAATTATTAGCTAATCCATTTACAACAGTATAGTTAGTAAATTTATCAGTTTTAGGATCTAGTTTACTTAATCCCGCTTCAGTCCCAATCCAAACATTTCCTTTTGAATCTTTTTCTAAGCAACGCACTCCATTATTTATAAGACTATTGCTATCAAAACTATTATTTAAATAGCTTTTTAGTACGCCCTTATCCTTATCAAACTTTACTACACCACCATCAATACCTATAGTAATCCATAAAAATCCCTCTTCATCTTGTGAAATACTTGTTACAGCATTCTCAACTATACCTACAGCCTTAAAAACATTGGAATAATCAGTGAAAGTTCCTGTTTTATCATCATAGGATTGTAATCCACCTCTTGCTCCTATCCACAATAATCCATCCTTGTCCACAAAAACATTTCTAGCATCCATTTTATTTCGTTCTCTCATATTATCTGGATACTTTAATCTTTCAACATTTCCACTTTTTTTATTTATCTTGTTAACTCCACCTTGAGTTGCAACCCACAAGTTATCTTTATCAGCTTCACATATTTGCCAAACTACATTGCTACTTAAGGTATTTTCATCACTATTATTACTATAAAAATTTGTAACTTCCCCAGTCATAGTATTTAATTTATTCAATCCTGCTGAGTTAGTTCCAAGCCATAACATTCCATCAGAATCTTTATAAATTCCACTCATACTATTATCACTAATAGTATTTTCCTTATCAGGCTCTCTTCTATAATGCTTAAAAGGCTGCTTAGGATTTAATAAACTTATTCCATTATAAGTACCAAACCAAAGCAATCCACTTCTATCTTCATATGCAGTTAATACATTATCGTTAACTAAACTAGTATCATCATAATACCTGCTTTCAAAAAGATGCATTTTTTTATTTTCTTTATTATATTCTAATAATCCATTTTGAGTTGATATCCATAAATTATTATATTTATCTTCATAAATGGCATTTACACTATCTGGAGATATTTTAAAAGACTCTAATTCTTTATCAAAATAAGTAATATCTTTATAATTGCTTGATACTAACATAATATGATTATCTGTTACTATCCATATATTATCATCTCTATCTCTATAAATATTAGAAATTGCCGAATTATCATTATCTAATATATCATTTATAGGTTGAATCTCCTTAGTCTTTGTATTAATTACACTTAAACCTTCGCTTGTTCCAACCCATACATTTCCGTATTTATCCTCACATAAAGAAGTAACTACATTGCTTTTTAACCCCTTAGGTTCTGTATCTTTAAAAATTTGATACATATCACCTGTTTTAGGATTATAAATATTTAACCCTTTTCTAGTAGCTATCCAAATAGTTCCATCACTATGCTTTAATATATCCCATATATTATTATTTGATAGCTTGCTTTTTCCCTCTTCATCCTCAAACATTCTACTTACTTCATTTGTTATTACATTTATTTTGCTTATACCCTTGCTAGTTCCAACAAGAATATTATCATTGTCATATTCTATTAGAGCTGATATAAAACTTGAATTAATACTCTTTTTATCATTTACTAATTCTCTAAAAATAACAAACTCATGTCCATTGTATTTATTTAATCCATCTGATGTCCCAAACCACATATACCCTTTATTATCTTGAATTATCTTATTTACAGTAGATTGGGATAATCCGTCCTTTAATGTTAAATTGTTGAATCTTACTTCTGATTCTCCTAAAGCAAAAACATTTTTGCCTTGAATTAGTATTAGTATTAAGGAGAGAAAAGCATATCTTATAACTAATTTTTTTATATTCAATTTTATTACCTCTCTAAAACTAAAATAACAATTTAATTTTCTCAAAAAACAAGAATATTGTCAAACAATGTCACATCAAATTTAATATTTTATCCTAGTAATATTTATATCTCTCAGAAAATTTTCCATATTATATAATATTAATATCTCATCAAAATTCGTATTTTTCATATATTCACTTACTTTCCATGAAAAACTCCTAAGATCAACCACATGAATTTCCTGAAAGTTTTGACTTAAAAATGGAATCATAGAATTAGCAAAGGAATCTTTAAATATCAATAATTTTTTTCCTAACTTTATATTTTTATTTTCTATAATAGTAAGTCCATTATTTCCCCTAATAAATACAGAGTACTTATCCCTAGTATTTAACTTATCATAATCATATAAACTTTCAAAAATTTTCCTCTGTATATTCATAGTAATATTATCTATATCATAATAAGTTAAAATATCACTTTCTGCACTAAAAAGCTTAGCCTTTGAAAAATAGGTTCCATAAAATCCATTAGCCTCATTCTTTTTTAAACTATTTAAATCAATAGGTTTTTCTCCTAAGCTTTCAATATAAGCTTTATATGCTAAATATGCCCCATAACTTGTCCAATGGTGATCAGTTTTATAATATATATATTCCTCTTTATTCTTCTTAAATAAACTCACTAAATCTATATTTCTATATTTATCATTTGCCCTATAAACTTCATTTATAAGATTCTCTTGATTTAAAAGCTTTATTCCCCATGGAATATATTCCTCATAAATGGTATATGAATTTGGAACTATCATAGTAGTAACCTTGCCCTCATATATATCAATAAATTTATTTATGGAATTTATGTTATTTTTAAACCGCTCCTTATCATAAGAAATATTCTTTTCAAACATATAGTTTTCTTTTCCATAAATTATATTGTTATTTTCTAACTTTCCTAAGGTATACTCACTTATGGATTTTAAGTTTATCCACTGATTTCTAAAAATAAAGTTATCATTTATATACTCTTCATATTTATCTCTGTATTTTCCCTCTAAAAAAGAACTTATTGAAAATATAGGTTTCCTTGCAAGATTCCTATTTTCTAATTCTGAAAAACTATTATCTTTCTTTACAATATCGAAAAAGGTTAAAATCATTATAAAAGAAAAAAACATATAAACAATTGGATGCTTTTTCATAAAATATTTCCTTTCTAAAATCTAAAATAAAGAAATGGATTATAAGTAGAATCCACTAAATATGCCACTGATAATATAAACACCATCATTAATACTAAGCATTCTAAAGATTTATTTTTCTTTATGAATCTCTCATAAATATTATTTATTAACTTTGTAGATCCTAAAATAGCTATTATAATAACTAAAAAATAGTTTCTTAAATAATAAATAAAATCTAAAGAAAAATTCATTCTAAATAAATACTTTATACTAAGTAAATCCTCAAAGGAAAAAAGTGCCCACCCAAAAACTATAAAAACTATTGCATATATATGAGAAAGAATCTTATATTTATTTAAATAATTCATTAGAAAAACTTTTTCTATAACAATAAGAAAGAAAAAATATAATCCCCATATTATAAAATTATATTTTGCGCCATGCCAAAAACCAGTTAAAAACCATACAATAAAAAGATTTAATATTGTCCTATTTTTCCCTAATCTATTCCCTCCCATAGGAATATAAACGTATTCTTTAAACCAAGCGCCAAGGGTAATATGCCATCTCCTCCAAAACTCAGTAATACTTCTTGATATATATGGGAAATTAAAATTTTCAGGAAAATCAAATCCAAGCATCTTTCCAAGTCCTATGGCCATAGAGGAATATCCACTAAAATCAAAATAAATCTGAAAAGAAAATGCTATTACACCAAGCCATAATAAAGGAGTTGACACGTAACTTATTCCAAGTTCTTGAATCTCATTCCATAGAAGACCTATATTATTAGCTATTAAAACCTTCTTGCCCATTCCTATTATAAATTCAGTAATTCCTTCTTCAACTTGATTAACTTTAATTTTCCTATTTTTAAGTTCATTTTTTATCTCTGAATATTTTACTATGGGACCTGCTATAAGCTGTGGAAAAAGACATACATAAGCTCCAAAGTTTATTATATTTCTTTCAGCCTTTATCTTTCCTCTATATACATCAATAGTATATGACATAGTCTGAAAGGTATAAAAACTTATACCTAGAGGTAAAGTTAAATATATTAATGATAAAGAAGTCCCAAAAACTAAATTTATATTTTCAATAAAGAAATTTAAATATTTAAATAATATAAGCATACCTAAATTAAACATAATGGAGCAAAATAAAAGCACCTTACTTATTATTTCCCTCTCCCTATATTTTTCAATAAAAATACTTATTGAATAATCTACTCCTATGGATAAAAGTATTATAAAAAAATACCTTGCTTCTCCCCATGAGTAAAATATTAAACTTAATATTAAGAGAGATAAATTTTTAAATTTATTTGGAGTTAGGTAGTATATTATAAACATTATTGGAAAAAATCTAAATATAAATATAATACTGCTAAATACCATTTTAAATATCCTCAAAATTAAATTTTATATTTCTAAGAGACTTTGATAGTCTCTTTTTTATTATATTTCTCTCTAAATACCTTCTAATTTAAAATATTTATTTTAAAATAATAAATAAATTAGTTAAACTTGCTAATACTTATAGAAAAATATAAAAATCCCCCCATTTCCTAAGCATAGCAAGTTTAAAAGTCAAACTATTAATTTATTTAAGTAGGAATTAACCTTTATTTGAATTCCCCTTCGTATATCTTATTTGCTTCTTCTAATTGATCCTCTGGTAATATAAATAGTGAAACATAATTTCCTTTAACCTTAACCTCTGAAGACTCTGCAATCTCTTTTTCCTCTGGATAAAAAGCTTTTCCAATCTTATCTTCTAGAACTTTATCTAAAGATGCTTTTACTGACTCTACTTTTCCTTCCTTAGCTTTTGCAATAATAATTAATGAATTTCCCGGTGATATACCAGTCTCAGAAATTCCATATTCCTCTACATCACTTAAATTTAAATGATAAATTTCCTTAGCTATTTCATCATCTAAAGGCACAGGCATTGTAACCATACCTGCATCTACAAGTTTATTTGTCATATCTGAAGCACTCATAGACATTTTTATATCACTTTGTTCAACCTTTGTTCCATTATTATCCTTAGCTCCACAAGAGGTTAATGTAGCCCCTATCATAGCTGCAGCTAAAACACTTATTAAAAACTTTTTCATCCCTATATTCACTCCCTAAAATACATAATTTATTATGTTAACGTTATTATATCCTATAACCTAATCCCCTCCAATAATTTTAGAATATTGTTAATCCTTTAGTAACTTTTAAATAAAAAAGCACCAAAAGAAATGGCTTCTTTGGTGCATTATAATATATATTTAATTATCTTTTTTTATATACCTTTTTAGGTAAATTACTTTTCTTTTTACTATTATTTTTATTTGAAGAAACCTTTTTTACCTCTGTTTCATGTATCTTTCCTTCATATAAATAAACTCTAGGAATTTTTATTTTTAATTGTCTTTCACATTTTACTATTATTTTTTCTTCTTTATAATCTGCTAAAGAGTATGCAAAACCTTTTTCTCCAGCTCTTCCTACACGTCCTACCCTATGTAAGTAATTTTGAGAATTCATAGGAATATCTAAGTTAACTATATGTGTAGCTCCCTTAATATCTAGCCCTCTAGCTGATACATCTGAAGTTATTAAAACCTTGGCTTTTCCACTTCTAAAATCTTGAAGTGCCTTCTTTCTCTCCATTTTATTATCACTTCCATGAAGAGAAACTGCCTCTATTTTATTATATTTTAACTTTTGAATTACATTATGTACATTATAGCTATTATTTATGAAAACTATTATTTTTTTCTCATCCCCTATAGCATGTATAAGCTTTCTTAAAAAGTCTATTTTATCTCTTAACTCTACTTGAAAATATCCATGTTCTATATTTTCATTAACCTTGTTTGCAGCTTTTGCTTGAATAAGCTCACTTATTCCTATTAATTCATCTGCATTTTCTAAGGCTTTTTCATTCATTGTAGCTGAGAATATAAGCTTTTGAGTATCCCTTGGACAAGATTTAACAACACTTTTCACATCTTTTATGTTTATAAAATCTAATAGTTTATCACCTTCATCAATAACTATTGTCTTTATAGTATTAGTTGTTATTTTTTTCTTATTTATAAGCTCTAAAATTCTCCCTGTAGTTCCAACAAGTATATGAGGCTTATTTTTAAGCTTCTCCATTTGTCTCTTTATATTTCCGCTTCCAACTAAAGTTGTTGAAGTTATCTTCTTTCCAAGTCCTCTTTTAAGATCATTTAAAACATTGTTTATCTGAACTCCTAATTCATGAGTTGGTGAAAGAATAATAGCTTGCATCTCATTTTTTGAATCATCAATCTTTTCTATTATAGGAAGTAAATATGCTAAAGTTTTTCCTGTTCCTGTTTCAGCTTTTCCTATTACATTTTTACCACTTAAAATTTCAGGTATAGCTTTTTCCTGAATATCTGTTGGCTCCTCTATTCCTAATCCTACTAAAGATTTTAAAACCTCTTCACTTAATCCTAACTTTAAAAATTTATCCATTAGCATCCCATCCTTCTTTAACTCTAAAGTTTAATCTTATTGTTTTTTAATATATTCTCACAAAGAGTTTCAAAATGAGAAGTATCTACGCCTTCCTTCTTCAACTTAGAAAGTCTTAAATTTATTCTTTCTAAAGTTTCCTTACCTTCTCTTTTATCTCTTTTTTTGATACATGTATTAAAATAATCAACTAAATAATCTATTTTTATTACTTCATTAGCTAAGTCTTCTCTATCTTCATTTATAAGTTCTATTAATAAAGAATATACCTTAGGAGAAGTTGAATTTCTATGCATTTTTAAGAAATCATTATTTCTACTAGTTATCTTTGCCATACTTATTTTCCTTTCTAAATAAATTATGATTTAACATAAATTATTGACATAACATCCTTTAATATATCATAAGTAAAAAGAAAAAAACAGAAGAAACTATATGAAAATAAACTTTAAATAAAACTTATTAATATATTTTACTAATTACTAGATAAATCTATAAGCTTTATTTTTAAAGATTCAATATAGTTTCTTCTTAAAACAATAATATTCTCTATTTTATTATTCTATAAAGTTTAGCTTTAATTTAAATATCAAACTTTATAAATATATAATACTTAAAATAACAACTATTTTAAAAGTATTTCTTATATAATACCATGGTCTAACATAGCATCTGCAACCTTTTTAAATCCTGCAATATTAGCTCCAACTATTAGATTTCCATCATGACCATATTCAGAAGCTGCATTTCTAGAATTATAGTATATATTTTTCATTATGTCTTTAAGTTTTGCATCAACCTCTTCAAAAGTCCAAGACATTCTTAAACTATTTTGACTCATTTCTAAAGCTGATGTTGCTACTCCACCTGCATTGGCAGCTTTTGCTGGGGCAAATAAAATTTTATTATCCACAAAAAGTTTTTGAGCTTCTAAAGTTGAAGGCATATTTGCTCCTTCTCCTACAGCAATTACTCCATTATCAATTAAAGTTTTTGCACTGCTTTTATCTATTTCATTTTGAGTAGCACAAGGAAGAGCTATATCACATTTAACATTCCAAATTCCGCTAAATCCCTCAGTAAATTTAGCAGTTTTAACATAATTTACATATTCAGAAATTCTTCCTCTTTTTACTTCTTTGATTTCTTTTACAACCTCTAAATCTATTCCATTTTCATCATATACATACCCTGATGAATCTGAAAGTGCAACAACCTTTCCTCCAAGCTCTTGAACTTTTTCAGTGGCATATATTGCAACATTTCCTGAACCTGAGATTACAACAGTTTTTCCTTCTATTGTTTCACCGTTATCTCTTAACATTTCATCTACAAAATATACTAAACCATATCCAGTTGCTTCTTTTCTAGCTAAGCTACCACCATAAGTTAAGCCCTTGCCAGTTAAAACTCCAGCATCTACTGAATTTTTAAGTTTTTTATATTGACCAAACATATAGCCTATTTCTCTTCCTCCAACCCCAATATCTCCTGCAGGAACATCTGTATTAGGTCCTATATGTCTATAAAGTTCACTCATAAAGCTTTGGCAAAATCTCATTATCTCTCTATCTGATTTTCCCTTAGGATCAAAGTTAGATCCGCCTTTTCCTCCTCCAATAGGAAGAGTAGTTAAAGAATTCTTAAATATTTGCTCAAATCCTAAAAATTTTATTATGCTTAAATTAACTGAAGGATGGAATCTTAATCCTCCCTTATATGGTCCTATAGCACTATTAAATTGTACTCTATATCCTCTGTTAACTCTTACATTTCCAGCATCGTCAACCCAAGGAACTCTAAACATTATAACTCTCTCTGGTTCAACAATTCTTTCTAATATTCCCTCTTCCATATACTTAGGATTCTTTTCTAAGACAGGTACTAAAGAGTATAACACTTCTTCTGCAGCAGCTAAGAACTCACTTTCTCCAGGGTTATTTTTCTTTAAATCTTCCATTAAATTATCTACATATTTTTTTACTTCCATTTTAATGCCCCCTTTTTATGTTCACTATAGCTTTTACATCAACTAAATTATTTAAAAGTTATAGCTTTAAGCTAATATTCTAGAAAAATATTTTCTTAATTAAATCTTATTTTATATTATAGCATAAAGTACCATTATTATTAACTTTTAATAAATTATACTAAATTTTAGTTATTTAAATTCTAATATAGTATTGTTATATATGTTATTACTTAACTAAATAAATCCATTTATACTTTTAATTTAATCTTAAAAATCAAAAAGGGTCTGTATCAAAATATAATAAAACTTACAAACAGTATGAAAAGAATATCTAGATGAGCTTTAGAATTTAAATTATTACGTAGAAAATATCACGTTAAAAAGCTGAGACTGTTAACTTCTTAGGAATACAATCTCACAAAGTTCCACCCTATAAGTTCAAGAATCCAAATTAAAAATTTGGGCTTTCACTTAAAATCTAGTAATTCTCGAAATATGTTTGTAAGTTTTAAACAAGTTATTTTGATACACGCCCTTTTTTTATTATCTAATAACCTTTTGAGGATTTGAAAAAAAGAATAAATCAAGCATTTTTTGATCTATTAAAACTTCATATGCAACCATTTTAGTTTCCCCTCTAACCACAATTACATAAACCATTTTTCCTTCTTGAATATTGTTATAACATTTCTTTACTTTTACATTAGAATATCTCTTTAATTTACTATTTCCTAAAGGGGCAATAATTTCAACCTCTCTTAAATTTATGTTACCCTTTACTTTTCTTCTAACTCTCTCATAAATAGCACTTATTTCAAGTTCTCCATCAGTAAATTCATAGTCATATTCAACCATTGTTAACCTTTTAGCTATAAAAAGAGGCAAACATATTAATATTAAAAATATCAAAGCAGGTATTAGCCCTGTAAAAATAAATATTCCTGCTGCTAAAAACAATGAAATAATCATAGCTGGCACTATCATCTTATGTAGCTTTGATTCTTCGCCACTTATACTTAATTCATAAAACTTCTCCATACCCGTCTCCCTTTTCCATTTGCTTTTTCTTTCATTATATCATAAATTTCTTTTCAATTTTATATACTAAACCTAGTAATAAATATTAATTTTTTGTATTATTTTAATATTTATATCATTTAAACTTAACATTAAAATAATTTTAATTTGCAATTTTTTAATTTTAATCTTTCATTTTTTAAAATAAAATGATAAAATTAAAAAGTATTAAATTTTGATAGGAGTGTTAAACTATGGATAAAAAGACAGCTATTGATTGGAATAATCTAGGCTTCTCTTATATGAAAACAGATTATCGTTACATATCTCACTATAAAGATGGTAAATGGGATGAAGGAAAATTAGTTACAGACAACAAATTAAGCATAAGTGAAGCTTCAACAGCCCTTCACTATGGCCAACAATGTTTTGAAGGTTTAAAAGCTTATAGAACAAAGGATGGAAAAATTAAACTTTTTAGAGTAGATGAAAATGCTAAGAGAATGAATAAATCATGTGATAAACTTTTAATGCCTGAAATACCAGTTGAAAAATTCATAGATGCTTGTATGCAAGTTGTCAAGGCTAATGAAAGATTTGTACCTCCATACGGTACTGGTGCAACTCTTTATATAAGACCTTTCATGATAGGTGTTGGTGATAATATAGGTGTTAAATCTGCTCCTGAATTTATATTTTCAGTATTCTGCCTTCCAGTTGGTGCTTATTTTAAAGGTGGAATGAAGCCTGTAAACTTTATGATTGCAGATTATGATAGAGCTGCTCCTAAAGGAACTGGTGCCGCTAAAGTTGGTGGAAATTACGCAGCAAGCTTAAAGGCTCATGAAATAGCTGCAAAAAAAGGATTTGCTGATTGTATATATTTAGATCCAGCAACTCACACTAAAATTGAGGAAGTTGGAGCTGCAAACTTCTTTGGAATAACAAAGAAAGGTGAATTTGTTACTCCATATTCAGAATCAATTTTACCAAGTATAACAAAATACTCTTTAATGCAAATAGCTAAAGATTATTTAAAAATGCCTGTATCAGAAAGAGATGTTTTAATAGATAACTTAGATGAATTCGCTGAGGCTGGTGCTTGTGGTACAGCCGCTGTAATAACTCCAATAGGAGGAATAGAATATAAGAATAAACTTCATGTTTTCCATAGCGAAACTGAAGTTGGTCCTATTACTAAAAAACTTTATGATCTTTTATCTGGAATGCAATTTGGAGATGTAGAAGCTCCTGAAGGATGGATATTTGAAGTTAAATAATACATAAAAAAGAGAGTGAGCAGTAAACTCCTCTCTTTTTCTCTTACTTAATAAAATTTTCTTTTATTTCTCTTAGTAATTCTTTATACTTATCACCAGAATCTATTATTCTAAAAGTTTCATCATTAACCTTAATAAATTCTTCACTTAATGATAAGCTTATATACTGGTCTCCCATATATATATTATACTCATTTAAAATTACTGGATTTTTAAAAGGTTTAACTATTTTTATTCTCTTAATATCATCATATATATTTGCTATATCATTTTCATCTTCTATTTTATAACTATTAAATTCCGAATCATTTTTCTTTTCTGTAACAACTATATATTCTGGATTTTCTATTAACATATTAAATGCAGCCTCTAATTTAATAGGCATAAAGAAATATGAGCAAATAATAACTGATATTGTTATAAAGAAAGTAATAACTAATTTATTAAGAAGCTTCATATATTCCCTCAAAATTAATTGCTTACTTTAATACTATTCCCCTTACATCTAAATTATGCTTTTTAGCTAAATCCCTATATATTTCTAGCATATTATTTTCCTCAAAAAACATAGGGAAACTCAAATTATAATTTCCCCATATAGTCATAGGCTTTTCCATAAAATATATGGTGCAAAAGAATAATTCTCTAGTATTTAATCTAGTTATAAAGGACATTAAGTCTTTATTATGAAGCTCAAAATAAACACTTTTTATTTCCTGTTTATTGATATCTGTTAAAATATTTTTATCCCTTTCATCTAACCTCTCTAAAAGCCTTGCTAAACTCTCATTTTCTATTTTTTTTATGTATAAGTCTATTATTACTTTTCCCTTATTAAGCTCTAATGCTTCATTAAAGAAATTAATAAAACATCCCTCTTTTATTTTAAAAGAATCATTATCCCTATTATATTCTAAAAGCCCGTTTGAATATCTATCAAATCCATCTAATATATTATTAAATCTTATTTTTATTTTATTTTTAAATTCATCTTCACTTATAGATTTTAAGATTCGACTCAAAAATAACACTCCTTCACTTAACTTATTATGATTATTATACACAAAGCCTATTTTATTTGGCTATATTATTGAAAATTTATCTCTTAAATTACATTTTAAAGACTATGTTTTCACCAATTAAAGGCTATGTTTTCACTAAAAACATAGCCTCAATTAATTCATTTTAAAATATTTAATTATTAGTAATATCTAAAAACTATCTTGCAGTTCTTAGTGTTAATGATTCTTTCTTTGATATTTCTCCATTAGAATACTTTGCTGCTATTTTAAAGTTATAGATAGTATGTCTATTTAATCCCTTAAATGTATAGCTTGTTTCATCACTTGAGATTTCACTAACTTTTTTTCCATCCTTATAAAGAATATAGCTTTCTAATCCAAAAGTATTTTCTGGTTCTTCCCATGAAACTGTTACATTTTTCTTATTAATTGTAGTAGCTTTAAATTCTTTTACAGGACTTACTACTATTTCTTCTTGTTCTTTTCTCTCTCTGGCAATAATTTCATATATCTTTGGAGCTGGTTTTGAACCTTCAAATTCAAATTTAACCTCAGTTATATTATTATCTACTTTTAGTTTATTAATTTGAGCATTTAAGTGTCCAATCTCTGTCCAATTTCCACCTAAGTCTTTTACGCTTACCTTAGCCTCTGAAATTCTATTTTTATCCTGTAATATTTCTAATTCTGAAATATTAGTTACCCTACTCATTTTATATATTAAGGAATCTCCATCCTTTACTGATTTAGCTTCATATGCTGTTGATAAATCTTCATCATAAAAAGCATTAAAATTACCTTCTAAAGTACCACTTGCTAAATTTACAGCACTTTCATCAAATTCTGGTGCTGTCTTATTAAATTCAATTTCATAGATTTCAACCCAGCATCCATAATTGTGTCCATTTGATTGTATCTTAATATATCTTGCCATTTTTCCCTCTGCATTTGCAGATGCAACCATTTTTCCATCCTGTGAATTATATGCTAACTCTCCAAGTGAAGTCCAATTCACTCCATCCTCTGAAATCATATATTCAGAGTTTCTCATGAAATCATTTGCTCCAAAATAAGTGTTTATATCATATAATGGCATTACATTACCTAAATCAATTTGTATATTATGTCCTGAATCTGATGGCTTATTTGACCAATATTTCGTGTCCATATTTCCATCTAAAGCTTTATCTATAGTATAATTTTCATGAGTTCCTATATTTTCAGTAATAGTTGGTTCAGCTTTATATACTGGTAAAACTTCTAATTTTTCTAAATTAATATTTTTTGAATTTTCTCCAATATTAATAATTCTTATAAAAGTAGCATCAACCACATCTAAAGTCTCTAAAACATTTTCATTTGTTGATGCTTTAGCTGTAACCCAGTCTAATCCATTTATTGAATATTGAATTTCTATATTATCATAATTATTAGCAAGTAAGTTTATTCCTCTTAACTTTGTTGCTTTTGGAAGGCTTATGCCTACATAGTCTCCATTATTAAGAGTAACTTCTCCTAAATCTCTTAAAGAATATATTCCATCTTCAAAGTTAACTTCTACATCCTTAAGATTAGTAAGAGATGTGTTTATTTCTGGATCATACTTTGGTAAAACTACTTCTTCCATTTTTTCTTTGGCATAATCCATACTTTCTTTTACTAAAGGCTTAAGGAGTTTTGTTCCTACTGAAACAACATATTCTTTTGGACCATCACTTTCTAAACTTTCAATTTTAAATGTTTCCATTAAATCAAGTTTTTCTTGTGCTAGTGAATTACTATTCATCCATAATTCTAGATTTCCTTCCTCTGAAGCTATTATAGCTTCCATAGCAGCAATACCTGCTTCGCCTAAGGCTTTATATGCATTTAAATGTTGTTCTATCTCATCTAATAGATTTTTATTTGTAACTTTAGAAGTAATACTTTCATAATCAGATACTATTAATTTAAATTCTTCTAACAAGTCCTTGGCTGGTTTCACAGCTGATTGTCCATTCTTCATAGATTCTTTTAAGGCATCTATCTTTTCTGATAAATACCAAGATTCATCGTATTCAAAAGGACCACTTGCTCCTCCATCATCTTTTAAATAACATGTATTTGACGCAAATCTCATAAACTCTTCTTTTACTTCTGGCACAAACTTTTCTATAGAGGTTTCCCAACTTTTCATATAATCAAATGCATCAGTATTCCAAGTATAATCAGCTATACTATATAAAGCTACTTTTGAAGCTTCAGCTTGGTTCATTGGATTTGAGAAAAATCCACTAACATTATCAAGATCTTGATTTAAATTATGAAGTGGAGCCATTAATATTCTACTATCGCAATAATCATTTACTGGATAGTTCCACCAAACAGCTACATCCTTATCAACTCCTGTTTGAACCTTAGGCCATTCAAAAACTTCCTTAGATACATTTGACATTGTTGCATGTCCTGTCCACATTACTTGTATATCATCATGCAATGTTTGCATAAAAGGTTTAAAATATCTATCCATATTTGGACCCCAAGCTGAATTATATCTTGCAGATATAACTATCATAGGTGCTACATCACCCTTAGCCTTAACAAATTCTGTATCTATTTTATTTATCCACTCAGCTTGCTTTTGACCATTTCTCCAGTCATCAGTATCATCAAAAAGAACTCCAAATTGACGAACTCCTAAGCTATAAAGTTGCTCAAATTTATTAATAAGAGCATCGAAATCTTCATCTGTAAATTGAAGAGTAGCCCCTGGGTGAATTGTCCAACAGAAATTAAAATTATTTTCTGCTCCAGCCTTAGCAAGTTCAGCAATTTGTTTTGCTTCCTGTTCTGGATATAATTCTTTCCAACTTAATCTATGGTAAGGATCATCCTTAGGAGCATAAATATAAGTATTCATCTTATATTCACTAGTATCCTTCATTAAATTCATTCTATCTTCATGACTCCAAGGCACTCCATAAAAACCTTCTATAAATCCTCTAAATTCTATTTCTGGATAATCTGTTACTACAACTTCTGCAAACTTATTATCTTCATTAGACTGTTCTAGAATTTGACTTAAAGTTAAAACTCCATAGTAAGCACCATCTTTATCAGAACCTATTATAGATATATTACCTTTTTCGTTAATATCATTACTTGTTTTTAGTACATACCCTTCTTTATGAGTTAAAACATCACTATTTTCTTCTTTTCCCTCAGAGCATACATCACAGTGATCCCCCTCTGAAGAAACTATAATATTAGCCTTTCCCTCTTCAACATTTTCTGACACCTTAAAAGCTATATTATTTTCATTTAAAGTTCTTTCAAGTCTTTTAGAAGTTGCTGCTTCTTGTTCACCATGATAAACTATGTTAACCTCTCCCTCTAAAGTCATTCCTTCTATGGAAGAATGTTCTAAACTTTGAGGCACTGGATAAACTTCAGCTTCTACTCTTTTATTACTTTCTTCTTCTTTACTATTTTCTCCACTATTACTTGCAAAGGCAGTAACTGAAGTTGTAGTTATTACACTTACTGCACAAGTAGTAGCCAAGGCACTTTTAATAAGCTTTTTAATCTTTTTCTTATTCATTAAATTCCCCCCCTATAAAAATTTTAATTTTTATATTGTAAATAAGCCTAATCTTAATTACAACTAAAAATATAAGTAATCATTTAAAAATTATTTATAAACTTTTTAAAACAATTACTCCTTAATATATAAATATATTCTCATTTCCACCAAAATATGTATTAAATTAACTTTTAAATAAACTTTTATTTTTTAAATAAAATATTAATTTTTAAATAAAAAATATTTTAAATTATATAAAATCATACCATCTAATATATATTTCCATATAAACCTATAAAATTTAATACATATAAAAATTGTTTAATGAAATACTAAAGTTATTATTTATTACAAAATATATTGAGGTGATTTTACTGTGTTTAAACATTTTAAGAAAAACACACTTATTATTTTTTTATTATTAAGTATTTTTACTAGCTTTTTTATTAGTAATACTTTAGTTGTTTCAGCAGAAGATAATGATATACATTTAGTTTTAGATACTAAAAATATTAATAATCTTCCAAATAATTTTAGAACAACATCTGATTTAGAAAGATTAAAAAACCTATCTAATATTAATATGAAAGGTTTAGATACTCTCAATATTTCAGGCAGTCAACAATTTTCTCCTAATAACCTTTCACTTTTAGTTACTTCAATTAAAACCACTTTACCTATAACAATTGTAGATTTAAGGCAAGAATCTCATGGATTTATTAATGAATATCCTGTTAGTTGGAAAGGCGAAAAAAATGATGCCAACTTAGGTTTAACCAAAACAGAAGTTATTGATACTGAAAGAAAGCTTTTAAACAGTATTACCTTAGGAACTCCAATACAATTTTTTAATGATCCTAAGCTAACTGTTATCCCTGAGAAAGTTCTTTCTGAAAATCAATTAGTAAAAGCTAATTCTATGGATTATGTTAGAATTCCAGTAACTGATGGGAAACTTCCTACTTACGAAATGGTAGATTTTTTTGTTCAATATGTAAATTCAATACCAAAAGATTCATGGCTACATTTCCATTGTAAGGAAGGGATAGGAAGAACAACAACTTTTATGATTATGTATGATATAATGAAAAACTATAATAATGCTACTCTTGATGAAATAATAAATAGACAATTAGCTCTCTCTGGAATTAAGGAAAAATCTATACTTTCCTTCCCTTCAAAAGAGCGTTTAGACTTCTTTACTAAATTTTATGAATATGTAAAAGAACAAAATAATGATTTTAAGACTAGTTGGAGTCAATGGCTTAATAAAAATAATTTTCCTCTAGCTACTATACGTTAAATATATAAATATTATTTAAAGAAAAAGGATGTATTAAAACTTAAACATAAAACTTATAGATAATAAGAAATACCTTATAAGTTTTATTTATGAATTATTTTAATACATCCTTTTCTCATCCTAAGCTTCTTTTAAGAAGCTATATTGAGCACAATACAGATTATAATAATATCCTTTTCTATTTAATAACTCTTCATGAGTTCCCTCTTCAACAATTTTCCCATGGGAAAGGACAAATATTTTATCACAATCTCTTATGGTAGAAAGTCTATGTGCTATAACTATAGAAGTTCTTCCTTCCATTAGTTTCTTTATTCCTTCTTGAACTAATCTTTCTGTTTCAGTATCAATATTAGCAGTTGCTTCATCTAATATAAGTATTCTTGGATCTGAAATTAAGGCCCTAGCAAATGCTATTAACTGCCTTTGTCCTAATGAAAGTCTTGATCCTCTTTCATTAACATTTGTATTATATCCCTCTTCAAGTTTTTCTATAAAGTTATGAGCATTTACAGCCTTTGCAGCTTGGATTATTTCCTCATCAGTAGCATCTAATTTCCCATAGCGTATGTTCTCCTTAATAGAAGAAGCAAAAAGAAATGAATCTTGAAGCATTATTCCCATCTGACTTCTAAGACTTTCTAAATCTACAGTACTTATATCAATACCATCTATAAATATTTTTCCTTTAGTTGGCTCATAAAATCTACTTATAAGGTTTGTTATTGTAGTTTTTCCAGCTCCTGTTTCTCCAACTAAGGCTATTTTTTCTCCTGGATTTAAGGTGAATGTTACATCTTTTAATGCATGATTGCCATCATTATCATAAGAAAAAGTAACATCTTCAAAGTGAATTTCTCCTTTTATCTTTGGAAGTCTTTCTTCTTCTTTATTATTTACCATATCATTCTTAGTATCCATAATATCAAAAATTCTTTCTGCCGCTGAAAGGTTAGTAACAAAAGCATTATAAAAGGCTGATAAGTTCATTATAGGTCTCCAAAGCATTTCAATATACATTATGAAGGCCATTAAGGTTCCTAAGGATAAATTTCCACCTCTTGTTAATTTATACCCTGCAAATAATACTATTGCAATTCCAAAACCTCTGCATATATCCACTGTAGGCCAAAAATAATCTTGAAGTCTAACTGCATGTAAAAAACCACCTGCATGTCCTTCTAGATGATTTTCAAATTTTTCTCTTGAATACTCTTCTCTATTAAATCCTTGAACCACTTTCATTCCTGAAAATGCTTCATGGGTATAACCTAAAAGAGCTGATCTATTTTCCCTAAAAACTCTCCACCTTTTATTTGATTTTATTTCTATAAAAAACATTCCCGCAAAAAGAAATGGTAAAACTGTTAAACAAACCAAAGTAAGACTTGGATCCATTAAAAACATCATAAATATTACTAGTAAAATCGTAAAAAGGTTTGGTATTAAATTAACAATACTATGATTTAACAAGTTATTTAATGCATTAACATCACCAACTACTCTTGATAAAATCTTACCTACTGGTCTATTATCAAAAAAAGAAAAACTCAAAGTTTGTATATGAGTATAAAGTTCATGTCTTATATTTACTAATATTTGATTTGTTATTTTACTCATAGATAGCATTCTTATTTTTGAAAGTATCATTGCTATTATATTTAATAAAAGTAAAACTACTCCTATGCCAAGTAATCCATTTACATCCTTAGCAGAAACAAATTTATCTATAGAAACCTTCATTAAGTATGGATTTAATGTATTACAACTCATAATAAGTAAAAGCATTAATATTATTCCTATAGTTTTCCACTTGTATGGAGCCACATATTTTAGAAGTCTCTTTATAGTCTTCCACTTATGAGTTTTTTTCTCATTTATTTCTTCCATTATCTCTTCCCCCTTTTTAATTAAAATTTTAATATTATTGTATAAACTCTAAATCTTGAAATTGATGACAATATACACTATAGTAATATCCCTTTTTCTTTAATAAACTTTCATGATCTCCCATTTCAACTATTTCTCCATCTTTCATGAAAAGTATTATATCGGCGTCCTTAACCCCAGAGATTCTATGGGCAATTATAAATGTAGTCGCTTTATCTTGCTTTTTAGATAAGTTTTTAAGCACATTAAATTCTGTCTCCATATCAAGGGCTGATGTAGCATCATCTAAAATTAATATTGGTGTTTTTCTAACTAAAGCTCTGGCTATTGCTAATCTCTGCTTTTGACCACCTGAAAGTCCTAAACCTCTTTCTCCAACTTCTGTTTCAAATCCTTCAGGCATTTCTTTTATGAAATCATAAGCACAACTATCCTTTGCTGCCTCTATTATTTCATCTTCACTTTTATTTCCTCCAAAATCTATATTGTCTTTTATAGAATCTGAAAATAAAAATGTATCTTGAAAAACCACAGCCATATTTTCTCTTAAACTATCTAAATTCCATTTTTTCACGTTAACCCCATCAATCAATACCTCTCCAGAAGATACATCATAATGCCTTCCTATTAAAGAAAGAATTGAACTTTTACCACATCCTGTTTCCCCCATAATAGCTACGGTACTTCCTGCTGGTATTTTTAGATTTATTTTCTTTAGCACTTCTTCTTCATTATACCTAAAGGATACGTTCTTAAATTCTATTTCACCTTTAACATTATCTGGATTATAAGAATTCTCCATAGAAGTTATTTGAGGCTTTCTTTTAAGAATGTTAAATATTTTATCCATAGATGCTCTATTTTGAGACATCATATTTACAAGACCACCTATATTTTTCACACAAAAAGATAAATTTAAAATATAACTACTGAAAGCTAAAAGTGTTCCCATAGTAATATTTCCTTTGATAACCAAGTATCCTCCATAAATTATCATTGCTACAGGAGTTAAATTTGTTAAAAGATCAATTACAGGCAAGAAATTGCTTAAAATTCTTGCTTGAGTTATATTAAGGTCATAATAATCCTTATTTACCTTTAAAAACTTTTCAGTTTCATATTTTTCTCTAGCAAAAGCCTTTACTAATCTTATTCCTGCTATATCTTGCTGTGCCATAAGATTTATATCAGCCACTTTATCACTTATTTTTGAGTAATTTCTATGAAACTTTTTATTAACTAAAATGGCCAACCCCCCTACAGGAAGTAAGATGACTAAACAGATTATTGTAAGAGAAGGACTCATACTCATCATTATGGTTACAGATATAATAAATAATATTATTCCTTCTATAAGCAACCTAAGTCCATAAGATATTGTTTCCCAAACTATATCTACATCTTCACCAATTCTTGACATAAGTTCTCCTGTATTGGTGCTATCAAAGAATGAAAATTCAAAGCTTTGAATCTTTTTAAATAAGTCCATTCTAATTTCTTTGCTTACATTTAAAGAAAACTTATCAAATAAAAACTCTTTAATATATCCTAATATTCCACGTAAAAGTGATAATCCTAAAAAAACTCCAAAAAATAATCCCAATTTGCTTTTATCACTTCCTAGTAAAATATCATCAACAAATATTTTTTGAAGATATGGAAAAAAACTATCTATCCCCAAAACAATTATCATAGCTAATATTGGAACTATTAAAAATACCATTCTCTTAGATATATAATCCTTAAATATCCCCATAAATATTCCCCCTTTATTTATATACTTTAATCTAGCATAATTTAATAAATCTTATATACCATCACCTATATTCAAATGATTCCCCTCCTTATAACTAAAATAAAAAAAACACCTATGTTCCTTAAGCAAAAGCTATGCTTAAAGACATAGATGCCCTATAAAATCAAGAATATAAGAAAAATTTCTAGGTTAAGATAAATGGAAGACTTTAAAACTTCTAATTGGCAAACCACTAATGTTTTGTACTAAAAAGTAAGGATTCTATTAAAACATAGATAATTATGCAAAAACCTTCTTAACCTTATTAAATTTTTATTACAAACTTTATTTTATTGCAACAAAAAGCACAGCTTCTCAGCCATGCCTTAAAATCTAGAAAAGATTTTATAAAATTTTATGGAAAGCATTAGAAAAATCCCATAAAAGGAGCCATTGACTGAGTAAATACTAATTTTATTGTAAAAAATAACAAATACACATTATTAATATATTTATTATCAAATTTTCTCATCAAACTGTCTCCTTTCATAAATTTAATCTTAATAATTATTATACTTTATATTACTCAATTTTCAACCATTTTATTATATTTTTTACAAAATTTATCATTATAAAAATTTTATGCTATTAGTTTCACCTTTGATCTTCATCAAAAAGCTCTTCTTCATAGTCACAAACATCATAGGTCTCACTACCATAATCTTTATCAATAATATTATTTGCAATATTTTTACTCTCTTCCTTTATTTCATCAAAAGTAAAAGGCATGTTATTTTCATCTTTTTTAAAATCTTCAGCTTCAAAAGAACTAGCTAAATTTAATATTTCTTCAAGCATTGTTTTTGCTCCCTTAATTATCTCATTAAAACTATTCTCATTTACTTCCTTAAACATACCTGTTGCCCCCCATATACTTGGGTTTTGGAATAAATCTAAATTATGAAAATAATCCTTAAAAATTTCTTCTTTTTCATTAAAATTATCTATAGAATCTTCTTCTGAATTCAAATCTTCATCTATATCTTGATTTTTATTGACATCATATATTTTTTCTATATTATCTTTTAAAACATCCTTATTTATAAATTCTTTATCAGTATGTTCTATAATAGGAATTTTTTCTTCCCTCTTATAACTTAGTTTATTTCTTTGAAGAATTATCCTAGTAAAACTAAATCCATCCCTTAAAACCATTCTATAAATTTTCTTCTTAAAAGAAGGATGTTCTATGGTCAATACATAAATACCTAATGGAACTAAAAATTCCACTATTCCAGCTAAATCTGTCTCACCTTCATATTTTTCTTTTTGATTTTCAATTTTTACTATACATTTTGTTATAGGTCTTTGATCTTCATCTAAAATATTAAAAAAAACTCTTTGATTAATCATAACATCTATTAAGATTTTACCCTCTTAATATTTTCACACTCCGAAGAATATTATACCTTATATAATTATTCTTAAATTTTGTTTTTGTTAATAAAACTTACAAAATAAAAAACACGGAATAAAACCGTGCTTTCTTATTAATCATATTTTATAGAATTTCTTCACTATTTACTCTAATTTCTCATAAAAAATTTAAGTATTATAGATTCAAAATAGCTTTTAAGCTATACTATTTTCTTTTTCAGTATTATTAAACTTCTTAAACTTTTCAATAAAATTATCAAACATATAAAGATAAATCATCATTACACCCATAGATAATAATATTGCTACAGTTAACATTTCCCCTCTTCCAAACTTTAATATATCTTTATTGCTTATTAAAACACTATATAATAACAAAGATACAAAATTCTCTAATATAACCACTTTTCTCAATGTAACTATTGTCTTAACATCTTGTTTTTCCAACTTTTTAATGTCTTCATCCTTTTTACAATGAAGGTCATATACAAGATAAGAACTTATTCCTATTTCAACTATTATAAAAATTAAAGCTATAAAAAATCCAAATACCATGCGTGCCCCCCCTAAATTCTTTAACACTTTGTAATCGTTTCACTAATTATTATATCATCATATTATTGTATTTCCAACTAAATATATTCAAAATTAAATGAATTGATGAATCTTTATATGAATGATATAATTTGCATACTTAAATTAATTACTAGAAGAGTAGATTTTAATTTGGAAAATATAAAATCAATATTTTATTTTTTATTAGCTGGAGTTTTTGAAATAGGTGGTGGTTACCTTATATGGCTTTGGCTTCGCCAAGGAAAAAGTTTAATATATGGAATTATAGGTGCTTTAGTTCTAATATTATATGGAATTATTCCAACACTTCAACCTGAAAACTCTAATTTTGGAAGAGTTTATGCTACCTACGGTGGGATATTTATAGTTTTATCAATCTTATGGGGATGGAAAGTTGATAATATTATTCCTGATAAATTTGATTTAATTGGTGGATTTATTGCCTTAATTGGAGTTTTAATTATAATGTACGCTCCAAGAGGTTAATTATAAATAAAAATAAATTTAATTCTCAAAACAAAGCAAAAAGATAATAACAAAACTTGTTATTATCTTTTTTATTTATTCTAATAAAATATGTAATAAGTTATTTATTAATACTTTTTTAACCTTTTTGTAAATTTAAACCTTAATTTGTAAAATATTATTATAAATGTACACTTTTTTATAAATTTATTAAGTTTACAATTCTATTTAATTATAATTTAAATTAATACAAGGAGGCACTATATGAAAAAACTTTTTACAACTTCCCTCTTAATTCTTTCAATGATTTTTCTAATAGGATGTGGATCTAAAGGGGAAAGCAAAAACTTTGGTCTATCTGTATTTGGATTAGAAAAATTTTCAGGACTAGATAAACCTGAAGATAATATTAAAATAAATCTAAATGGTAAAGTTCAAGACTTAAGCTTACCAATATACTTAGATAAAAATAGATATCTAGTTCCTATAAGCGAAATAATCAAAAATAACAATGGGGAGTTTAAAATAGAGGATGATTCTTTAAATATTAAATTTGAAAATAAAGATATTAAAGTTAATTTAAAAGATAATACTTGGACTAATTTATCAAAGGAAGAATCAGAGGCTAATAAATTTAAAATTGACCCTATAATAAAAGATGATACTGTATATATGTCTTTAATTGACTTTGCTAATATGTTTGATTTAAAAAGCAGATGGAACTCAAAGGACAAGCTAATAAAATTATATAATAATAAAGATATGTTAGATGTTAAACCCTATAAGGGAAAAGGACCTCAAAAAGGTATTATAAGATTTGAAGATGTTGCATCTACTGGTGCTGGAACAGAATATGATTCACAATATCTTGAAACTATAAGAGTTATGGGGAGATATTTAGGTAAAAAAAATGTACCTTACCATATAGCTTGGATACCTAGATATATAGACCCAGAAAAGAAAATAGACAATGACCCTTCTAAAGAAAATAACTTTGCTAATGCTGAGCTTGTATACACTTTAGATTTTGTAGCTTCTCATAAAGGAGAAATAGGTTTACATGGTTATACACATCAAATAGACAATACAATTAGTGGTCATGGCTTTGAATTTGGAAAATATAATCCCTCTGTGGAGGATTTAAATACAAGAGTTGATAAAGCTCTTCAAATAGCTAAAAATCTTGATATAAAAATAAACTTCTTTGAAGCTCCTCATTACACTATAAATAAAGCTCAAAATGAAGCTTTAGAAAAGAACTTTAAATATATATTTAATGATTATGATGAAAATAAAGCACAATCAAAACCTATGAAATCACCAACTGGAAGTGGTTCTTATTATGTATCTACACCTCTATATTATATTGAGGGCGGTAAAGAAAATGATATGTTAAATAAGATAAAAAACATGTCTAATACTACTTTTGCTGGAATGTTTTATCATCCATTTTTAGAAGCTAAACTAATAGATTTTAAAGATGGACAAGATGGTTATCCTGAAGATAATTATAAAAAACCATCTATAATCCAAAAAGTAATTGATGAATTTGAAAAAAGAAATGTATCTATTATTTCAATAGAACAAGTTTCTGAAAAATAAATTTCACTTTTAAAGAAAGGTTAAGTTAAAATAAATAATTTTAACTTAACCCTTAATTAATTTTAATTATTTATTATTCTTTACCTCTTCCCATATCTTAAAAAATAATCCTACAAAAAATAAAGTTAAAAATAATATCTTAAATCCTTGAATACTGTTATTTAATCCATAAAAAGCTATTATAAAAATTACTATAATAGTTCCTAAGGATACTATTTTATTAAAGACCTCTAAGGAATGTAAAATTATATTTATACTAATAATCATAGCAAAAATCAAAAAAATTATAGCTATAAAAGTTATAAAAATAACAAATACTTCCTTTAAAGCTTCATACCCCTTTAAATTAAGTATTTCATAGATATTATTAAATACAACTTCCCTTTCTGTTATATTTAAAAATATTAAATTTGATATAAATGCAAAACCTATAGCTAAAAGATTTCTATCATCATAAGATATATCTTTAAAAAATCCCTTCAAAGATTCCTCCTAAAAAATCACTTTACTAAACTATATTCCTGTTAAATTTTAATATAACCTCTTAATCTAAAGTTAAAAATAATATTTAATCTAATCATAAAATTTTATTTTTATTTTAAAGGATAAAACTCTAATCTAAAATATACTAAAATAAAAAAACATATGAGAACTAAAGGATTTTAATAGGTTCCTAAAAATTCTCATATGCTTTCAAATAAACTATATATATTTCATTAAATCTTGTTCATTTGGAATAGCATCAATAGCACCATAATTTGTGCATGTCAATGCTCCAACCTTATTTCCATAACTTATAATTTCTCTCCATGAATTTAAATCTAAATTCTTCTTATCTTTTAATTCACTTACTTTCTTAAGAACAGCCCCAACGAAAGCATCTCCTGCCCCAGTTGAATCTACTTGATTAATTTTTATTGATGGAACTATCTCTGAATGAATGCCATTACTTAAAAAAGTTCCTTTTCCTCCTAGTGTAACAGCTATTATTTTTGCTCCTAAAGAATGAAGTTTTTCAACTCCTCTTTCTAAATTTTCTTCCTCAGTTAAAAGCTTTATCTCCTCATCACTAAGCTTTAAAAAATCACAAGAGCTTATAAATTTCTTACAGTCTTCTTTAAACTCTTCAATTCCTTCTTCTTTAATAAGCATATCTCTATAGTTTGGATCAAAAGATATAAAGTTTCCATTTTTACGTCCAACCTCTAAAAGCTTAAAATAAGTGTTCTTAAGTTCACCTTTTAAAAATCCCGTAGCTGAACCAAAATGAATTATATCATCCTTTTCTATTTTACTTAAATCAATATTATTAAATGAGTATTCTCCATCACTACCTCTATGAAACTCAAAATCTCTTTCTCCCTTTTCATCAATAGCTACAAATGCTAAAGTGGTATATCCATCCATTTTAGTCATTTCAGTATTTATACCTATATTTTTTAGCATATCAACTAGAAATTCTCCAAAAGAGTCATTACCAACTTGTCCTAAAAAATAAGATTCTCCTCCAAGCTTACAAACTGCTGCTCCAACATTTGCTGGAGCTCCTCCAGCCTTTTTCTCAAAGTTTACTCCATTTTTAAGACCTTTTCCTATATCTTTTCCTATAAAATCTATTAATAACTCTCCTATACAAAATACTTTACTCATTATAATTCACCTCATTCATCTCCCATACATTTAAGGAATTTATTTTAATTTTACCCTCTTCTGATTTTAAACTTAAATTAAAGCTATCTTTTTTAGGGTAAAGCTTTAATGATGCTACTTCAATTCCATCTTGAAAATATATTTCTACTGATGATTTATCAACAAACATATTAATTTTTAAATTCCCATTAGAATGTAACTTAAACTTCCTTATACCCTTTTCTCCATTAATCATTGAATTTCTATCTATTATACAAATTTCTTTTTTAAAATCATAAGTTAAAGATGTGTGTTCTTCATTACTCTCCATAAAATTAATTTCAATCTTTGATGCTTCCTGTCTTTCTATATCTAGTTTAAGCTCATAACTATTTTCTTTTACTTCATTAAAATTTAAATCTTCAATAATTATATTTTTTAAGCTTACAATTTTATCTCCCCTAAGCTTTCTCATCTCCTCTATAGGATTTTGATGTAAAATTCCATTCTTTAAGGTTAATTCTCTAGGCATGGTTAAAGAAAATATCCATCCATTCTCCCTACTACAATGAAACTCTTCTTTTTCAGGAAGCCCCATCCATCCAATTAATATATTTCTTCCTTTTTCGTCCTTAAATACTTGAGGCGCATAAAAATCAAAGCCCCTATCTAATTCCTTGAACTCATTATTATTTTTAAATTCTAAAGTATCATAATTTAAATTTCCTATTAAGTATCCCGATTGATATATGTTTTGATATCTAAACTCTTCTTCTTTAATTCCTTGAGGAGAAAATATAAAAATATCCTTATTATCAATTTTTAAAAAAGATGGACATTCCCACATAAATCCAAAATCCTCATAAGACGTTTTTAGTTCCCCATAAAACTTCCAGTCATCTAGATCATTTGATTTATATATTACGCATCTACCCTTTAGCTTTTCAGTCTGTATTCCAAGAATCATATAATAATAACCATTATTTTCCCAAATATATGGATCTCTAAAATGAGCTGTATATCCTTTTGGTAATGTAGAAATAACTGGGCCTAATTTTTTCAATTGTCCATTTTCTTCAAGAATCCCCTTGCATTGATAAGATATTCTCTCTCCTTTATCCCCTTTAACATTCCCAGTATAAAATACTTGTAAATTACCATCTTTAACAATAGCTCCCCCTGAATAACATCCATCCTTATCAAAATATTCTTTTGGAGTTAAGGCAATTTTAGGTATTGAAAAATCTTTAAAATTCTTTGTTTTTACAATTCCCCAATGTTTATTCTTGTGCTCACAGCCATATGGGTTCCACTGAAAAAATATGTAATATTCTCCTTTATAATAACTTAATCCATTTGGATCATTTATAAGCCCAAAGGGAGGCTCAAAATGAAAATTATCTCTCCATATATCTTTAGTTTTATTATAATATTCTTTTGATTTTTTGTTTATATCTTCATCATTTAAAAACTCCATTTACTTCACCTTTCTTTAAATTATTCGGTGAAGCAAACCCTACTTTAAACTTTTAACACTTTCTCTTACCATAAGTTCTAAAGGAATTTCACAAGTATTTATACTTTTATCTCCATTTATCAAACTTAAAATATTAAGTGCTATTTCTTCACCAAATAATTTATAATCAATTTTTACAGTGGTTAGTGATGGATATGTTATTGCACTTACCTCATATCCTCCAAAGGCTGCAATGGAAATATCTTCTGGTATTTTCTTCCCATTCTCAAGAAGATATCTCATAAGCCCAAGAGCTATATTATCTGTTGCACATACAATAGCTGTTGGATTATATTTTAAAACCTCTTCTCCTGCTTCATATGCTTTATCAAAAGAAAAGTCTGTTTCTACAAAACTTATATTGCACTCTTTTTCAAAAACATTACAAAATCCTTTTTTTCTAAGAATTCCAACTTCTCTATCACTTTCACTAACCCCTAAGAACACAATATCTTTATGTCCTTGTTCTTTTATATATGTTCCTAAAATATTTCCTATCTTTTCATCATCTAAAACTAAATAATTTATATAATCATTTTTTTGTCCTGAAAACAAAATAGGTATAGGAAGTTTATTGGCTAATTTTACATGTTCTTTTGAAATTTCAAAAGACATTATAATAATTCCATCTACCCCTTGATTATATAACTTATTAATTTGTTCTAATTCCTTTTCTATGTTAAATTCACTTGTTAATATTATTCCTTGATAACCCTGTTCTTCTAGTTTTTTATTTATACCATTTAATGTTTTACCTGCAGTAAATGAATCTATTCTAGGAACTATTATTCCTATTAACTTACTTTGTTTAGACTTTAACCTTTTAGCAAAAAAGTTAGTTTCAAAACCAGTTTTTTCTATAGCCTCTTTTATCTTAACTGTATTTTCATTACTTACATAACCACCATTTAAGTATCTTGATACAGTACTTTTTGATACTCCTACCATATTAGCTATGTCCTGTATTGTAACTTTCATCATTTTCCTCCTAAATAAAGATATATATCTTCTTATATTATAAATTATATCATTACCTAGAAGTTTTTAACCATATAAGACTATTTTGAAATATTTAAAAGCAGGCTCTGTAAAATCACAGAGCCTAAAAATTATTCTTGTGGTTTAAAGAATATATATGTTAATGCAAATGAAATAGCAAATCCAATAGCAATTGTTATGAAGTACTGAATTAATCCTGTATTAATATAAAGCAGTGTTCCCGGTATAGCTGTTATTCCCATACCAGTTCCAGCCAATTTCATCATTGATGCAAACATTCCTGATGCAGCTCCACCTATACATGCAAATATAAATGGTTTAATAAATCTTAAGTTTACTCCAAATATGGCCGCTTCTGTAATTCCTAAAAAGGCTGGTATTGCTGAAGAAATATATAATGAACGTTTTTTCTTATCTTTTGTCTTAAATCCAACTGCAAGAGCTGCTGCTCCTTGAGCTACTATAGCCCCAGTTATTACTGCATTAAATGGATTTAATCCTGTACTTGAAATTAATTCAACTTCTAAAGCATTAAATATATGATGAACTCCAGTTACAACTATAACTTGATGAACTCCTCCAATTATTGCTCCACCTATTCCAAATGGTAAGCTTAAAAACATTTTAAATAAATCTAATATGTAGACTTCACTTGTATGCATTATAGGACCTACTACTAAAAGTCCAAGAATCATTGATACTAATAAAGTTAAAAATGGAGTAAATATTAAATCTAGTACATCTGGCATAAACTTTCTAATAAATTTTTCTAATTTAGCTGCTATAATACCTAATACTAAAGCTGGAAGTACTGATCCTTGATACCCTACTATAGGGATACTTATTCCTAATAAAGAAATATATATTGGATCTGCTCCTCCTGCTACCTGCCAAGCATTTGGAAGCTGAGGGGCTACAAGCATAAGCCCTAATACTATACCAACCACAGGTGTTCCACCAAATTTTTTCATTGTTGACCAAGCTACTAAGGCTGGTAAGAATATAAATGCTGTATCTGTTAAAACCTCTGATAAAGTATTAAAAGTTGGACTAAATTCAACTCCTAAATTAGTTAAAAGTCCTCTTAATCCCATAAATAAACCTGTTGCAACTAATACTGGAATTATAGGAACAAAAATATCTCCTAAAGTACGAGATATTTTTTGTGGTAAAGTCATATCACTATATGCATCTTCTTTTACATTCCCAGTTTCTACTCCTTCACCATTCATAGCTGCAAAGACTTTATTTACAAACCCAGTTCCTAAAATTATTTGATATTGAGCAGCAGCAAAAAATTGTCCTCTTACCCCATCAATATTCTCAATTGCCTTTTCATTTATTAGACTTTTATCTTTAACTATAAGTCTTAATCTAGTTGCACAGTGTTCCATTGATTTTATATTTTCTTTTCCACCAATATTTTTTAATATTTCTTGAGCAACTATTTGTTCTTTACTCATTTTAAAACCTCCTAAAACCTATCCTCTTTTGATATCCTTTACTTCTTGAATATATGGTATCAGTTCCACATACTTTCTGTCAAGCTTTAAACTTTATATTTTAAAATGAATTAAAGATATATTTTAATAAATTTCAAATTTAAAACCCATTTATTTATTATATTATTAATTAATAATATAATTAAATTAAAATATCATATTTTATTAAACCCTTTACATTTTATATATGGAATTAGTTTCATAAAAGATTAAAAATATTTAAAATGAAAAAAGAATAAGGTTAATCAGGAATGGTTAACCTTATTCTTTTTCATTTTAATTTAATTATTTTAATAAAAAATCTTTTTCTATTTCTAAAGACTCTTTTAAAGCATCAACGGTGTTCATAACATTTCCCTCTATATCAAGAGCATGATTTGCACCTTCTATTATAAAACTTTCTATATCTTCTCTTTTTTCTATCTCTACTCTATGAGCTATACTTAATAATGGATCTTTATCTCCTGTTATAACTAAAGAATTAGATTCTATGTTAAACTCATCTAAAGTCTTATTTATTGGGCTTATATATATATTTCTTATATTTTTAAATCTTCCACTTAAATCTTTATTTAAGAAGGATTGTACACTTGTTCCAATACTTTTTCCTATTATTAAAATCTCTTCATATTCTTTTTCTATGGCATTGTCTATAACTTCTAATGACTCAGAAACCATTATACTAAACTCTTTTTCAATATTAAATTCGCTTCTGTTTATTTGATATCCATATTCTATTTCTAAAACATCATATCCTATTTCTTTTGCTAATTGCTTAGAATAATCTAAGTAAGATCTATCTAAACAATATCCTATTCCAGGTAATATTATGCAAAGCTTTTTACTTCCAGCATCAATAAATCTTGGACTTAATTCAACACCCCAATATGATTTTATTATTTTATTACTCATTTTAAAAACCTCCTAATTTTTAAAGTTTTCAAAAATCTGTCCTAAAAAGTGATATGAAAGGGAGAAAAAATATTTCACTTCTTAGGACAAATTATTTTTAAATCTATAATAAATTTTGCTGATATTCTTTTCTCTTTTCATTTAACATTATAAATTTAAATAATAATACAATCAAAGTATTAAAAAAATAAAGATTTAAAATACCACTTCATTTTATTAATAATTTGTTAACTTATTTATATTTTATTAATATTAATTTGCTAATTCCTTGTATTTTTTGCTTATATAAAAAAATTACATAGATTATAAAAATTCCTAATCTATGTAATTTTTAAATAAATTCATTTCTTAATTCTTGATATGATAGTAAACTTATTATATTTAATTTAAAGGGTGTACCCCTTCCCTAAAAATTAAAACTTTACAAATCATATAATCTTTTAAAACATAAATTTTTATTACTATAAAATTAAGCTCAATACTAATATGATAGAATTTATTTTTCTCACATTAAATAATTATCTTAAAGGTCTATTAGATTCTATAGTTTTATGCATCTTTATTGGTTTAACATTAAAGTTTGATCTATACTCTGTTTCAGCCCAGAATATATTATCTGCAACTAAAGCTTCTGGATTTAACTCTACTCCATCTAAAATTATTTCTTTAAATTTATGATATCCCGCTCTATCAATTAAGTGACCACCATGTAGATATTCTGGTTTATAATCTAAAGCCCAAGCAGAGAATTTTTGCCAGTTAGCAAAGATACCAAGAACAACTTCCTCTGTTGCAAAGTTTATAAATGTTTTACCCATTCTAGGAGTTTGTTTTCCTGTTCTTCCTCCTATAACTATTCTATAGTATTTTTCTGGCTTTCTAGTCCAAGCACTTGCTGGACATGCTAATACACATTCTCCACATCCAACGCAACAACATGGATCCTTATCAACTAATCCTTTATCATTTAAACTTAAAACTCTTGTAGCATGATGTTCACAAGCTCTTACACAAGCTCCACAACCTATACATCTTTCTTCGTGATATTCCATTCTAGCTTGTCCTATAACACCAAAGTCTTGAAAATGCCCTTTAGCACAATCATTTGGACATCCAGCTACAGATACCTTTATATGATAGTGTGATGGGAATACTAATTTTTCTATTTTATTAGCCATATCCTTAGTATCAACATTTGCTTTTATACAATGTGAATTTCCGATACATGCCATAACATTTCTAGCACCTATTGTTGGATATCCATTTTCATCAACTTTCATATCACAATTACATCTATCAACTTCAACTTCTTGTAAATAATTCTCTATAAACTTATTTACTGCTTGAATATTTTCATATTTAATTCCTGGAATATTAAAGGTTTGTCTCATTCCCATATGAAATGTTCCATTTCCCCAAGTTTCTGCTATTTCTTGTATTTGTGATAAATACTTAGCATCTACTATTCCTCCTGGAATACGCATTTGAAGCATAAACTCTCCTGGAACCTTTGATTGACGAAAACAATTTAATCTAACTTTTTTAATATCTATATCATGATTCATAAATAATTCCTCCTAATCTAATAATGTTTTTGCTTTTGTATAGTTAAACACAGGTCCTTCAAGACATACATATGTTTCATTTATTCTACAATGTCCACATTTTCCTACTGCACATGACATTTTTCTTTCAAATGAAACCCATATCTTATCTTCTGGAACTCCAAGTTTTAAGAATTCTAAAGCTGTAAAATGCATCATTACAGGAGGTCCAACTATGATAACCTCATAGTTATCTCCAAAACTTTCTAGAGGTAATTTATTTAAATGAACTGTTACAAGTCCAGTTTCCCATCCTTCTTTTGTATCATTATCTAAAGTATAAATAGTATTGAATTTTTCATTCCATCTATCTAAGTCATTTTTAAAAAGTATTCCTTCTGAATTTTTAAATCCAAATACTAAACTTAAAGTTTCAACATAGTTTGGTTCATCATAAAATTTATTTATTAAACTTCTAACTGGTGCTACTCCTGTACCTCCAGCTACTATTATTACATTTTTATTTTTAAATTGTTCTACAGGCCAACCTTTTCCATAAGCTCCTCTTAAAGAAATCTTATCTCCTGGCTTTAGTTTAAATATTTCATCAGTAACTTTACCTACTGCTCTTATTGTAAAATCTAAGTATCCTGGTCCAAATCCACTAACAGAAATAGGTGCTTCTCCAACCTTAGGAAGAGATAATTCTAAAAATTGACCATGTTCTGGAACGACATCAGAAGCTATTCTAAAAGTCCATTCTTTGTCAGTTTCCTTAACTATGTCTATTATTTCACATGATTTAGGTGTTAAAATATTTTCCATTTACATCTCCTCCATTATCTCTTTTACTGCTTTTGAAACCTTATTAATAGTAGCTGTAATTGATATATGTTCTGGACATCTATCTGTACATCTTCCACATCCTACACACATATGCTCTTCTCCAAATTGAGCTTTATAATCATGAATTTTATGCATAACTTTATATCTCATTTTATCGCCAGCAGTTTTTCTAAATACATGTCCACCAGCCATTTCATCAAATCCATCTACATGACAAGATGCTTGTATTCTCTTTCTTTCACCTATGTTATGCTTTGAATCATGAACTATATCCCTTGTTGTAAAGCATGTACATGTACTACAAGCTAGAGTACAGCTTCCACATTGAATACATCTTTTATTGTATTCTTCCCACATTTTATGGTCCTTTAATTTATTTAAAACTTCAACACTCTCTATTTCTGGCAATTCAACCTTAGCTATATTTTCTTCAATAAACTTAAGTTCAAATTCCTCTTCTTCTTTTCCTTCAAAGTATTTATCAAATTCTTCTTCTTTAACATTAAAAAGTAAATTATCCTCATTAAATCTTACTGCTAAACTATAATCATCAGTTTTATTGCTATTCATTGTTGTACAGAAACAAGTATCCCATCCCTCTGTACATTCCATGCAAATAAACTTAACTCTATCTCTCATTCTTTTATAGAATGTATCTTCAAAATTTCCATTTTTAAGATATATAGTATCTTGTCTTCTTTGAGCATTTATATCACATGGTCTTGCAAATATAAGAATCTTCTTTTGACTATCCATTTTACTTTCTCTAAACTCATTTTCTATGAAATAATATAAAGTTTGAGAAATTGGAGTTATTACTTCTTTTACTGGATAAGTTGACTTTTCATTATGTACTATTTCTTCCACATTATTTATAACATCATATTTTATAATGTCTGTGTCTGAGTATCTTCCTTGCTTCTCAAATCTTTTTGGAGCATAAATTATATACTCTTTTTTAAGCTCATTAAATAACTCATTTACTTCTTTTAAATTTAATTTGTATCCCATTCAAACACCTCCAAAATTTAAACCATTCATCTTTTGATAGTTTATTTTTTAACAAACTCCTTACACATTTATAATACTCTATTTTTATAGATAAGTTAAATTCATATTTTTTATTAAAATTATAAGTATTTACTTATATAAATATGAAGTATTTTTCTTAAATTTTCCTTAATAATTAACATTTTCTTGATATTTCTTTTACATTTTATTTACTTTTATGGTATATTGTAATAAATAACTTTTAAAGGGGGACTATATTATGGAAAACCAAAAACAAAATAAATTAGGAGCTGGAATAATAACCATTTCTGTAATACAAATAATTTTTTCAGCTTTTGCTCTTTTTGGATCAATCATTTTATTAATACCAAGCTTTCAAGAAAACTTAGCTACAATTACTGGAGCACCAATAGATCAATTAGGTATAAACAATACTAGTATTATCATTGGATTAGTTTCAATAATATTAATTCTTTTAGGAATAATACTAATATTAAGAAAAAAAGCTATTGGACTATACATATATTTATTAGTAACTGCTGCTAATATAATTTATTCAATCATAATGAATGGATTTATGATATCATCATTAATAGGCTCATTAATTTTACCAATATTAATGACATTCTTTGTTTATAGAAAAAAAGAGCTTTTTGGATTAAGCAAATAAGAATATTAATAAAAAAAGATGGAAATTAATTTGTAATTTCCATCTTTTTTCTTTCTTTTTTTGATTAATTTATATATTAATTACTATTTATCTTCTCTATCTATAAATAGCTTTTATAGGATCTAACTTACAAGCATTGTAAGCTGGTATTATTCCAAATACTATTCCTTCTATTATTGAAACTAATGTAGCTCCTACAAAGGTGCTCATTGTAAGTATCGGCTTAAATGGTAAAAATGCTCCAGCTACTTTGGATATTAAGTATCCTAATAATATTCCAATTAATCCCCCTATTAAAGTTACTAATACAGCTTCAAATAAGAATTGAAGTAATATGCTCTTAGGCTTTGCCCCAATAGCTCTTCTTATACCAATTTCTCTTTTTCTTTCAGAAACTGAAACATACATTATATTCATAACTCCAATTCCACCTACTAAAAGTGAAATTCCTGTAATAAATGCTATGAATTTTGTTAATCCACCAATTATCTTTTCAAAGGCTTTTGTAACTTCCTCTGGGTCTTGCATCTCATATTTCCCTCCAATATTAGGATGGTTAGCCATTAAATATTTTTCTATGTCCTTATATACTTCTTTTTTATCAACACCTGCATTAAGTGATACATCTAAGGAAGTTATTACTTCATTGCTATTCATATTGTCTATAGCTTTCTTTGGAACATAACTTGTATTTCCTCCAAAACTCATAATATCAACATGTGGTAAAATACCTATAACCTCAAAATTCATTCCATTCATGGTTACAGCCTTACCAATACCACTTTCTATTGGATTAAATAGTTCTTTTGCAACATTATTATCTAATACAATTACAGACTTATCCTTATCTCCATCTTCAAACCATCTACCATATTCAACTTTCTCATTTTTTCCATCATAGGATCCAAGCATAGCAAATTGATTTTTATCAAAATACTGAAGCTGACTACTTGAAAAGCTCATTATGCCCATAAAACCTTGAGATGGCTTCACATCTTTAACTCCCTTTATTCCTTTTATTCCATTCATATCTGATTTTGTAAAAGGTTCTAAAAGACTCATATTAGCATCAAAGTTATCTGGTTTAAATGTTATGTTTATCTTATTAGCATTAGTTTCTTGAGAAGATTCTAAAACATAAGCTTTTAATCCATCTCCAACTGAAAGTATTGTAACTACAGAGCTTATGCCAATAATAATACCAATCATTGTTAGAAAAGTCCTTAACTTATGAAACTTTAAACTAGCAATGGCTGTTTTTATTAAATTAATTGCTGACATAATCTTCCCCCTTTGTTATAACCCCATCCTTAACTCTTATTATCTTATTTGCGTATTTAGTTAAGTCTTCATCATGTGTTACCATGATTATTGTCTTATTATCCTCATTTAATTTTTTTAAAATCTCCATTATTTCTGTACTAGTATTACTATCTAAAGCTCCTGTTGGTTCATCAGCAAAAATAACATAAGGATTATTTATAAGAGCTCTTGCAATAGCTACTCTTTGCTGCTGACCTCCTGATAATTCTAGAGGAAGTTGATTCTTCTTTTCTGATAAACCTACCATTTCTAAGTATTTATCTATAAGTTCTTCTCTTTTCTTACGAGGTATGCTTTTTTCATTATATAATAGAGGAAGCTCAACATTACTTCCTATGGTCATAGAGTTTATTAAATGGAATTGTTGAAATATAAATCCCATATATTTATTTCTTATGTCAGCTTTCTGATCTTCTTTTAATTTACTAACATCAATATTATTAAACTTATATGTTCCATCTTCAAAGCTATCTAATAATCCTAGTAAGTTCATTAGAGTTGTTTTACCACTACCTGATTTCCCCATTATCATGACAAAATCCCCTTGTTCTATTTCCAAATTAACATCCTTTAAAGCATGAAATTTCTCTTTACCTAAGCTATAGTATTTATTTAACTTAATAACCTCTACTATATTACTCAACATTCATCCCCTCTTTCATGTTCGGAGTAGGATTAGAAACTATTTTATCTTCTTCATTTAATCCACTGCTTACTATAACTTCATCTTCACTTCCTTCTTTAGGTGAATATGTTATAACTTGCTTAACAAGCTTTCCATCTACATTTTTAAATACAAATTCTTCATTATCCACACTTAAAATCGCTTCCTTAGGAATTTCTATTGGCTTTTTATCTAAATTAACAGATGCTTGAACATGGAATCCATTAGTTAAATCTTCCTGAGAATCTGGTGTTATCTTAACTTCATAATAAGACATATTTCCACCTGCGCCTCCCTGTGCACCTGTTTGTGCCGCTAAAGAAGCTCCATTGTCTATAGGAGTGTTTCCAACAGAGGATATTTTACCATTTATATTTTTATTTGTTGAGAGAATAGTTATCTGAACTTCTTGTCCTTCCTTTATCTTAGGTTGATCTTTTTCATTTACACTTCCACTAATATAATAATCACCTGATTCAACAGTAATATATGGTTGTGTAGGATTTGTACTTGATTCTGCCAAAATTACCTTTCCACCTATAGGTGCAGTTACTTTATAATATTCCTTATCTTTTAATGCTTTTATTTGCTTTTCTAGAAGTTTTATTTGCTCATCTACACTTCCAGTTGATATCTCTCCACCTGCATTTTGTCCTAAATTAGGCATTTGACCTCCTTGAGGCATTTGATTTTCTAATCCTGCTTTCTTTAAATCCTCTAATTGTTTTTTTGTTTCTGCATTTTGTTTATTAATTTCTTCTTTTTGACTTTTAGCAGAATTTAATTGTAATTCTAACTGCTCTACTTGACTTTGAACTTGGTCATTTTTATATGTAAATAAAGTATCTCCTTTTTCAACAACATCTCCATTTTCAACTTCTACTTTATCTACAGTACCCTTTGTAGCATCTAAAAATATATTTTCAACTTTTTCTGGTTCTATTTTCCCATTTACAAAAACCTTGTCTGTAGAGGGAACAGTGTATATCTCCATAGTTGCCACTGATTCCTTATTCATACTTTGTTTTAAAAAATAACTTCCAACTCCTACCCCTGCAAGTATTACAACTGTTACTATTGCTATTATGTATTTCTTTTTCATGAATATCCTCCCTTACGAATTATTTATCCTAATAATATCATATTTTTAAAAATTATGTATAATTTTTGAATATTCTTAACCTTAAATAAACCTTAAATCCAAATTTTCATATTTTATTAATAAAAAAATAAGATAGCAAAACTATCTTATTCTCCTAAAAGATTTTCTATACATTTTTAGTTAATTAAAGCATAAATTTAATATATTCCTCTAAATTAAATCCTCTTTAAATTCCATAAAGCACCTCATTAAGTTCATTTAAATCATACTTTTCTATATCTTCTATCTTTGGCACAGTTGAAATATTATTTACTCCTGTTAGTTCTTTGATTATCTTCTTATTATCTTTGTGTATAATATCACTTTTATTAAATTTATTAAGTATTATTCCTTTTACTTTTAGCCCTAAGTTTCTTAAATAACTTACTGTTAAAACAGTGTGATTAATAGCACCTAATCCACTATTAGATACTAGTATTATTGGAAGGTTAAACTCTTTAATTATATCTTCTAGCATAAGCTTTTTCTCTGAAAAACTTATGGGACACACTATTCCTCCACTTCCTTCACAAAGAATAAAGTCATATTTATCTCTAACACTCTTATAATCTTTTTTTATCTTTTCCATACTTATAGAAACTTCTTCTACTTCACTTGCTAAATGAGGAGAATATGGATTTTCTAGTATGTAAGAAACCATATTTTCATAGGATTCCTTAAGTCCAGAAATCTCCATAACTTCTTCACAATCTAAAGGTATTAACCCATTTTTGCCTTTTATAGCTCCACTTAAAACTGCCTTGTAATACCCTGCATTTATTCCCTCTTCTCTTAATTTTTTCAAAATTAGTCCACTAATAAAAGTTTTACCAATATCAGTGCTAGTTCCGATTATATATACTCCCTTTTTCATAACTAAAAAATCCTCATCCCAATATTCTCTATTAATCTTTTATCGTCTTTTATCTTATTTCCACATGTAGTTAATAAATTCCCTGTTATAGTAGCATTTGCTCCTGCTTTAAAAGCATTTTCACCAAAGTTTTTAAGCAAATACCTTCCTCCTGCTAATCTTATTTTAGCTTCTGGATTTATAAATCTAAAAACAGCTATTGTCCTAAGAATTTCCTCTTCATTTAAAGGAATCATATGCTGAAGCTTAGTTCCCTTAATAGCACTTAAAATATTTATTGGAATTGATTTTATTTCTAATTCTCTAAGTGTAATAGCTAAATCTATTCTATCTATAATTGTTTCTCCAAGGCCAATTATTCCTCCTGAGCATACTTCTAAACCAGCTTCCTTAGCATTTTTTATAGTCTTTACCCTTTCCTCATAAGAATGAGTTCTGCATATTTTGTCATAATAGTTTCTAGATGTCTCTAAATTATGATGATATCTTTTTACTCCAGCTTTCTTTAATTTTATTAAAGACTCTTTATTTATTATTCCATGGGAAGCACAAAGATTTATTTTAAGCTCTTTATTTAAATTTGAATAATAAGTAATTACTCTCTCAAACTCCTCACCATAAAGTCCTCTTCCTGAGGTAACTATAGAAAATCTATGAACTCCTTCATATTCATTTTCCTTAGCAACTTTTTTTATCTTTTCATAATCAAGAAGAGGGTATTCACTTATATTAGCCTTATGATACTTAGATTGGGCACAAAAAGCACAATCCTCTCCACACCTTCCACTTTTCCCATTAATTATTGAACATAAATCAATACAATCACCATGAATCTCTTTTCTTATGTTGTTAGCTTCTTTAATCAATTCCTCTAGATTACTATTAAAAAGCCTTAACCCTTCTTCTCTAGTTAATTTTATATTTTTTAAAGACTTATCCTTCATTTTTAAAATAAAATCCATAAAAATCAACTCCGCTCTTTAAATATAATCAAGTCTTTTTAACCTTGTGCAAACCTTAGATCCTACTAATGAAATTATAAATGTCAATAATAAATCACTTGGTAAACACGCTATAGCTCCAATGCTCACTGCTGATAATAAGCTCATTGCATCCCCTAGATAAAAATTATAAATTACATACATATATGAAACTCCAAATAAATAGATTACTAAAAGTCCTAAAATTCCAGCTAAAAATAAATTTTTAATATTTATAGTTTTTAGATTTTCTGTTATTTTTCCAATTATATAAGCTCCAAAAATAAAACCAATTAAATATCCAAAGGTAGGTTGAAATACATATGATGGTCCTCCTCCTTGAGTAAATACAGGAATTCCAAGGAGTCCTACTAATACATAGATTATTTGAGCTAAGGCTCCTCTTTTAGCACCAAGTAAAATTGCTCCTAAGGCACAAAAGAAATATTGAAGTGTAAAAGGTACTATTGGTATTGGTATCTTAATGAAAGCTCCAATAGCTGTAAGTGCTGCAAAAATAGGTATCAGTGTTAAATCTCTTGTTTTCATTTTCATAGTTAACTCTCCTTTAATCTTATAAATACTACTTTCAAAATAAATTTATCTTGATTATCAAAGTATATTCCCTATAATAACCTTACAATTCACAATTGTCAACTATTTTATAATTTTAGGTTTACAATAAACTTTCATTAGTTTACCCTAAACCCTATTTAAAAATAAAAAAAGAGAGTTAAATACTCTCTTTTTCAATACTAATTATTTTGTTTGATTTTGTCCTTGTTCATTTTCTTGATTTTGATTATTATCATTTGACTGAGTTTGTGGCTTATCTTGGATACTTTCTTCATTCTTTGATTCATCAGAATTATTTCCTGTTTTTATAACTATATTGCCATTTTCATCATAAGTTATTCCATCTTTAACTTTTTCACTAGCTGAGCTAAACATATTTACTAGAAAATCCTTAATATCAACTAAAACATTTTTTATACCATTTAATGCTTTTTCTAAAAGACCACTTTCTTCTAATTGTTTTCCTGTGTCTTTTAATATTTGTTGAAGCTTGTCATTCATTTGATTTAAAGATTCTTTCATAGCACCATAGTTATAATCTAAATCATTTATTTTAGACATGAATTTTATTGTTTGTTCTTGTTGCCCTTGTGTTAAAAGTATATTATAGTTATTTGTAACATTGTTTACTATCTTACCTATTTCCTCATCATTTTTAGGTTTATCTTTAATTACATCAGTTTTAATATCATTTACTACTACAGCGGCTTCATCTTTTCCTAGTGTTTGTCCATCTTTAGTTTTAGCATTACTTAAATTATTAGTTAAAGAAATTTCTTCTCTTGCAGCCTCTTTCTTTGGAAGAGATAACTCCTCTCCTGATGCATCTTCAAATCCTTTTAAAATACCAGCTAAGGCAGCTGTTCCTGTAACCTTAAATGGAGCATCAGCCTTTACATCAGCATTATTTACCCCTGAAGTAAGAAGTGCATTAGCAAGCATACTTCCTGTTACCTCTGTTAAATTGTTAGTAGTTACATTTATTCCACCTTTGTCCTTAACCACAACGTAAGAACTTGATATTGATTGACTGCTAGCAGGTATTGGTTTACTTGTATCTAAACCTAATTGTTCTCTTATATCTTGATTAGTTACATCTATTATTTTAACCTCATTAGCTTTTACTCCAAAAGCATCTAACATTTGTAATCTTTCTGACTTTGTTAAATTAGCTCCTAAAGTTACTACAGCCTCAGTTTTTTCACTTTGTGCAAATACTGGAGTAGCCATTCCAAACATGAATGTACTAACTATTGCTCCACAAAGAACTTTCATAATACTCTTTTTCTTTATCATACTCTATTTGTTGTAAGTAATAGCTAATATACTTTTAACTATTTTCCTATTACTAACAACCTCACCTCCTAAAATAATTATTATGAGAAACTTAAGCTTTAAAGTTAAAACTCTGCTTAATTAATCATCTGTTTTCAAATTATATCATGGCAAATATGAGTAAAAATTAAAATTTAATTACGTTAGTATATCTTAAGAAAAAAGTAATTTATATAAATAAAGCCCTAGCACAATATTAATTGTACTAGGACCTTAGCAATTTAGGTAAATTTACTACTTTTTCAAATAGAATTTATACCTAACTTAAAAGTATTTAATTTATAAATTTAATTCTTTAAAAACTTCCATTTTGAGTTGTATTTTTCTTTAAAAAGATTTCAGTACTCTTTAATATATCCTCTGATATAATTCTATTTATTGTATTTATATCAAAATCTTCATCACAAACTCTAATGCTTTGTACTCTTACTAAGCTATCTAAAAATTGCTTAATCATAAGACCATTTTTAAGAGCTAGCTCTCCCATTCTCTTTTGTATATCTCCAATAGCATTTTCTAAAGCAGTTTCAGCTTCTTCATCTAAGGTAAAACCTTTTTTAACTAAAGTGCTTGAAGCTATGTCATATAATTCTCTTTCATTGTAGTTTCCAAAGTCAACCCAAATAGGGAATCTATAATTTAATCCCTCATTAGTTAAAATAAGGTCTTTCATCTTACCTCTTATTCCACCAAGAACAATAACTATTCTATTGCTATTATTATCTATGAATTTTATAAGATCAGATACTATTTCATTGTATCTTTCTTCTCCAAAGAAAGTATTCCATTTGTCTATATATAATATTTTTCCAACATGTTTATTTAATATATCTTCAACTTTCATACCTGAATTAATCATTGCCATAAATTCATATTTATCTATTTGAACTATGTTTTTTGCCTTGATTATCCCCATACTATATAGCATTTCTGAATATATATTTAAAACTGTCTTTTTCCCTGTTCCACTTTCTCCAGTAAAGACCATATTCATATACTTATTTAAATCAACTTGAAAACCAAGTTTCTTTCTCTTTTCTCTGATTTTCATAAGTTTATATTGCCCTCTAAGAAAATCCTTAAGCTCTTCATTTCCAATTAAATCATTTAACCTTTTCTCTAAATCAAAGTGATTATCATATTTTATTGCATTCATAGCCTTTATATCCTTTGTGTTTATAAGGTTCATTTCATAAACACTTATATCACTTTCTGCAATTCTAATACTTTGATTTCTTATAAGTTGCTCAACATAGTTTCTTACCATTCTTCCATTTCCTGATTGAGCATCTGCATTTTCATATATCTCAACGAAATTCTTTTTAAGCTCTGAATATCCATTTTTAGAAAGTTTAAATCCCTTAGCTTCTACTAATTTTATTGCCATTTCTAAAAGTTCATTAGGATTGTAGTCTTCAAATTTAGTCCAAAGTGGGAATCTTGATCTTAATCCTATGTTAACATCAAAGAAATTCTCCATTTCTTCTTCATACCCTGCTAAAATAACTATTACTTCTCTTGAATAGTCCTCTATTAATTTAAGAAGTGTCTCTATAGCTTCTCTACCTATGGAATCATTAGCTAAAGTATAAGCTTCATCAATAAATAAAACTCCACCTAAGGCTTCTTTAAATTTTTCTTCAGTTTTCTTTGAAGTTTCTCCAGGAATATCTGAAACAAAACTTGATCTGTCTGTTTCAACTAATTGTCCAACCTTTAAAAGCCCCATGCTATTTAACATTTCAGCTACTAATCTTGCTATACTAGTCTTTCCTGTTCCAGGGTTACCTGCAAATATCATATTTAAATTTTGCTCTATTTTCGTATTTACTCCAACAGATTTTCTCTTTTCTTGAGCTACTATAAGCTTATATTGGCTTCTTAAAAATTCCTTAACCTCTTCAAGGCCTATTATTTCTTTTAACTTTTCTTCTAAATCAAATTTTGCACTTACCTTAAAGTTAAAATTATCTTTTTCTAGGAGATCAATAGCTCTCTCCTTATTTACTAAATACTTCTTAGATGCATCCATTATTGCATTTTCTACAATATTTCTAACAAATCTTGCATTTCCTAAATCACTTTTCCCAACCATTTGGTTTTTAGTAAATAATTCAATAAGTCCAGCCTTTGCACTTTTAGCTATTCTATATCCCTTTGACTTAGCAATATTAACTGCTATTTCATACATTTCTGAAGGATTATAGTCTTCAAACTTAATTACATTTGGAAATCTAGATTTTAATCCTTGGTTAAAACTTAGGAAAGTTTCCATATCCTTCTCATACCCTGCTAAAATAACAGTTATGTTATCTCTGTTATCTTCTATTCCTTTTAATAAAGCATCTACTATTTCACGGCCTGCCTTATCATTTTCATCTGTACATAAGGAATAGGCCTCATCTATAAATAATACTCCACCTAAAGCTGATTCTATTATTTCATTAGTTCTTCTTGCTGTATTACTAATTCCTTCTCCTATAAAATCTGCTTTACTAACCTCTTTAAATATATTTTCTTTTATCATACCTAAGGCGTATAAATACTCAAAGGTTATTCTTGCTGCATTAGTTTTACCAGTACCAGCATTTCCAGCAAATATCATATTTAATGAGATTTGTGTAGTCTTTAATCCAAGTTTTTCTCTTATTTTTTGAACTTTAAAGTTATTCTCAATCTTATCTATAAACTCCTTAAGCTCTTTCATACCAATTATAGATTCTAATTTATACCTAACCTCTTCTAAGGTTGGATTACTATACTTACTTAAATCATAAACTTCATCATTTGATTTACAATAGATTTCATCATCTTCTACATATATAAGTAATCTACTATTTGCTTCAATAGTTTCTTTTCTAATTATATTGATTATAGGCTTACAAATTTTATATGATATGTATTGATCTAGGCTTAAACTTCCTTTTTCCCTAAAGTTATCTTCTATATAAGTACAAACCCCTGATTTTTCTTCTACATCTGGATTTTCATCTACTCCTATTATTATATCAATATCAAAAAGCTCCTTAACCTTATTTATTTCTTTTAATAGCTTTTTCTTTATTACTTTATTTTTGTCCTTTTCGCTTAAGGCTTTTCTATATAAGGTCTTATCTTTATTTATTAAGAATTCATTATCTATTATTTCAAGTTCTTCACCTTTATCCTTGTTATAAAGGAATATGAAGAATTTATTATTACAAATAATTTTATTTACAATATCCTCATCAATTTCTTCAGCTTCAACTAAAAATTTATTTTTTATTACATAATTATCTTTTAGCATTATACAAGAATTAGGACTTATTCCTGAAAGAACATTTAATATATCTTCACTTGCTTTATCTGTATTTTTAAATACTAAACATTGAGAGTCATTATTTAATTTTTCATATAAATCTGTTAAGAAGGCATTGTACCCTAAATTAAACTTATATGCAGCTAAATCAATCTCATCAATTTTACTATTTTTAACAAACTTATAATAATTAAGTTCTTCGAAAAAGTATTTTAGCACACTATTTTTAAATATGTCTCTTTCCTCTACTATAAGCAATATACCTTTACTATCTTCCTCTATTTTTTCTTTAAAGTAATCACATAACTCCTTATTGAAAGTTTTTTGTCCTATAAATTCTTCATTTAGCTTTTTTTCTATTTTAAAAAATCCATTTTCTATAATCTCTTTATTCACCATATCTTTTCGCTCCACAAAAATACTTTATGAAGCATCCTCCTTTTTCTTTAATGTTTATTCTCTTAAAATACAACCTTTCTCTTTTGATTTTTATATATTTTCAATCTCTATAAAGGTTTCATTATATGTTATTTGTCCACCCATATCAGAGATTCCTGATTCAGTTAAAAAGTTTGGATTCCCATGTTTTTTCCACCAACCAACATACATTAAAGCCACATAATCTTGAACTCCATTATCTAAGGAACAAATTGCTGTAATCTCTCCAGTCTTTGATTTTAATTTAACCTTTTCTCCGCAAATTAAGGAAAACTTTCTTATCATATTCTCATTTAAATATACTTTCGCCTTTTCATCTACATCTATATAATGCTGACTTGATAATGAATCTTTAGAATGATTAGTAAACAATCTAAAACAGTTTTCTTTTATTCTAGGACTTAAGTATGTTGGTGTTAAGCTTCCGCACTCTTTTAAAGCTCTTTTAGATGCAAGTTCAAATTTGCCAGAAGGTGTTTTAAACTTTTTATTTTCCCAAGCTACATCATCATAAACTGTAAAAGGATTATTTTTTAAATAATCTAAGGTTATATCTTTATTATAGCTCATTAAAGGTTCAATAACCTTACTTAAATAATCTTTTTTAGATAGGCTTGGATATCCTTTTAAATTCATTCTTTTAGCTAACTCTCTAAAAAAGTAGTATTCATCCATAAGTTTTTCTCTAGGTTCTATTATCTTTTCATTATATATTAAATATGGATTAGTCATTGAACTAAAAACCATATCTTCACTTTCTAAGGTATTGGTACAAGGAATGAATAAATCACACTTTGAAGCAGTATCTGTCATAAACATATCAAAACAAACTTTAAACTCAACTTTATCTATACTATTATTTAATCTATTTAAGTTTGGAAGTTGATTCATAAGATTGCTATTAGCTATTACCATGATTTTTATAGGTGCATTAGAATCTTCTACACTTAAAGAATATTTTTTAGGTTCTTCTATAAACTCATTTATATTAGAGACATAAAATTCTCTATTTTCTCCAACTTCTCCACTTTTAAAGGGATCTGAATCTAAAATCCTACTTAATACCTTATTTGCGTAATTTACTCCACCGCCTTTAACTCCAATTTGACCAGTTAAAGCACCTAAGGCATCAATAGCTCTTATGGTATTTCCACCATTCTTATATTTTTGCATTCCATATCCCAAATATATGCTAGAATTTTTTTCACAATAGTATTTAGTTAGCTTTTCTATATCCTCTATTTCTATTCCACATTCATAACTTAAATAATCCAAATCAAAATTCTCTAAATGATCTTTATATTCTTGAAATCCTAAAACATATTTATTTATAAAATCCTCATCTTGAAGACCTTTAGAAATTATTATTTTTGCCATGGCCATAGCTAAAGCTCCATCTGTACCAGGTTTAATTTTTACATGAATGTCTCCAAGCTTTGCACTTTGAGTATTTATTGGATCTATAACTATTATTCTGCTCCCGTTTTTCTTTGCCTTATTTAAAATTGCCATAGTATGTATGGTTGTATTTGCAGGATTTTTACCCCATAAAAATATGTTTTTACTATTTATCATATCCTCTAAGGAATTTGATACAGAATCTCCAAAATCATATTTTTGAGCTCTCATTCCAGCACTCCAGCAAGGGCCTCCTGTAGCTTTACTTACACCACCATAAAAATTAAAGAATATATCCTCTATTCCCTTTAGTACTCCTCCACTTCCATATTGGCTATAATATAATATTGACTTAGAAGAATACTTCTCTTTTGTAGATTCAAGTTTCTCTTTCATTATTTCTAAGGCATCTTCAAAGGAAATCTCTTCCCATACTCCATTATTCTTTAAAAGAGGAGTGTATATTCTATCTTTATGATTTAATCTTTTTAAGTGAGCTATTCCTTTTTTACATATGAGTCCCTTTGTAAATGGATGATCTTTGTCACCTTCTATTTTTAGAATTTCACTTCCTTCTTTATAAACATTAAATTTACAACAATCAAAACAATCTAATGTACACCCATGACTTAATACTTCCATAATAACTCCCCCTTCTCTTTAAATGACATACATAATAAAATTCCTCTATTTCTAATTTAGTCTAATTTTATATGAATGTTCCTTCTTTAACAACCATAAAATCAAAAATTACTATTATAAAATAAAAATAATTATAAGCATACTATGACCTTTTTTGCTCTCTTTTAATTTAAATTTAACTATAAAAAAACAGATTTTTTATGAATTAAATTTAGAATAATATTCATATTTTCTAAAAAATCTAAATTATCTGACAACAAAATTTCAAGTTTTTTATTAAATTTAGTGAAAAATTATGATAAATTTCTATTTTTAAAAGTAAATTATTCGTATATAATATAAATGACGATATCTTTAGTATTTACGATTGTAAAATATTTTAAATAAGCATTAAAAAAAGGAGATAGACGAATGAATGAACAAAATCATGGATTAGGTATTATAGCTTTAGAAAGTTGCACAGAACTTGGTAATGCTATAGACAAGCTTATACAAGAGAAAAGAAATTGTGAGGAATCTTTTTTAATAAAAACTGATGAGATAAGATTCTCTAACGGTGAAGGAAAAGTAAAAATACCTCAATCTGTAAGAGGAAGAGATATATACATTCTTTGTGATATAGGTAACTATAGTTGTACATATAAAATGTTTGGTTTTGAAAATCATAAGGGACCAGATGAACATTTCCAAGACATAAAAAGAACAGTTTCTGCTATAAGAGGAAAAGCTAGAAGAATAACTGTAATAATGCCTCTTTTATATGAATCAAGACAACATAGACGTAAAGGAAGAGAATCTCTAGATTGTGCTTTAGCACTTCAAGAACTAGAAAGATTAGGCGTTGATGAAGTTTTAACTTTTGACGTTCACGACCCTAACGTTCAAAATGCTATCCCACTAATGTCCTTTGAAAACTTCTACCCAACTTATGATATAGTTAAATCTTTAATTCACAATGAAAAAGATTTAGAGCTTGATAAGGAAAAATTACTTGTAATAAGTCCTGATACTGGTGCCATGGATAGAGCAATCTACTATTCAAGCGTACTAGGTGTTGATGTTGGTTTATTCTACAAAAGAAGAGACCATTCACGTATAGTTAATGGTAAAAACCCAATAGTTAAACATGAATACATGGGAAGAGACGTTGATGGAAAAGATGTCTTAATCGTTGATGATATGATAGCTTCTGGAGAATCTGTACTTGATATTGCTAAAGAACTTAAAGGAAGAAATGCTAGAAATGTATATGTTGCTACTACTTTCTCATTCTTTACTGAAGGTTTAGAAAAATTCAACAAATTCTTCAATGATGGAATAATTAAGAGCGTTTACTCAACAAATTTAACTTATATACCTGAGGAATTAAAGGCTGCTCCTTGGTTTAAAGCTGTTGATTTATCTGATTTTATCGCAAGAATAATAAACAGATTAAACTATGATAAATCTGTAGCATCATATATGGACGCTACTAACATAATCCAAAGATTATTAGACGAAAAATAATATGCTTAATTTAAAAGTGCTCTGCTTTTTTGCAGAGCACTTTTTTAGTCTATTCAAATAAAAATTCTAAAACACCTTTTGCTTCCTTATGATTAAATGCATTATTATAAATATCATCTAGCTTATTTTTTACTTCTTCTCCTTTTAATAAAAAAGCCGTTCCCTTTGCCACTTGATTTTTGTAATTTAAAGCAATCTTTTTAATCTCTTCTTTGTGAATTTTATCAACATCTCCATCAATATATGTTGTATAAACATCTATTATTTCATCATCTTCCCTACTTGGGAAATATTCATGGGGAGCTGTGCTATCAAAAATTGCAAAGTTTAGCTCTCTACTTATAACCATATCCTTACTATCTGGATCAAAGCCACAATTATAAACTTCCACATCATACCCTAATTCCATTACTGCCTTAGCTATTTTCTTTAACATAGTTGACTTTCCTGTTCCAGCTCTTCCTTTTAAAAAGTATCTTTTTACCCCTTCAGTTATGCTAGGAACAGAATCCTTAGGGCCACTTGGTGTTGCTCCACCTAAATATCTTTCAACACACTTACCCTTTGACTCTTTCTTAACTGCACCATCAGTTAGTAAAGAAATAACATGCTCAGTAAATTTATTTGCCTTTTCAATATTTAAGTAAGGGAAATAAATATCTTCCCAATAATCATGTATCTTCAAAGCCTTTTCGTATTCTTTATGGGCATTTTCCATACACTCTTTAAATTGTTCCTTTAAAAATTTTATAGTCTCTTCATTTTTTTCTATTTCATCTTTGTCTAAAAATACATCTAAATCTATAACTTCAATATTATCAATAGCTAAATTCATAAATCCATGAAGAGGTGTTCCATTTATTACTGCAATTTCTTTTTCTCTTAGTATTACCCCTTCCATTTCATTATTGTCTATAGTGCTAACTATTCCTTCTAAACTTAAAGTATCACTATATTCATCTATAAGTTCCTTTATAATGGCAGTTTTAAATATATTGCTACCTCCATTTAGTGAATAAATTTTCTTGACTCCTTGAAATATAGAATTATAAAGTGGTCTAAATCCTTTTGCTGTATTTCCTGCTCCATAATAATAAACTACATTTTTCATTTTCTTCTCCTTAATATCAATATATAGCTCTTAACTTATTATATTTTTAAATTTGTAAATAAGTTACAGCAAAGAAGAGAGCTGATCTTATTTTTATAAAATCAACTCTCTTCTTTATATTAAACAATCTTTTCTTAAATCCTTCTTCTATATTTAATTAAGTATTAATATTTTTTAATTTAATGTATGTTTATTACTAATAATTTATCTTTACTTTGTTTTATTGTCAGTATTTTGTGAACTATTAGTTGTATCTGAAGAATTATTTTCACCTACAGGTGTATTTTTTATTACTTTAAATGCATACCCATGTTCTTTATAGAATTTAATTATTGCAGGTAATGCTTGTACAGTTTCTTTCTTAGCTGCTGCATCATGCATTAATAAAATTACATGATTTAAAGTATTAATATTTTTAGCTGAGTTTTCAACATATTGCTCTACTGTATAATGTCTTCCAGTTGCATCACCAGTTTCTGCATCCCAATCTATACTAACTATATTATCCTTTGCAAAAGCCTCATCTAAAGCTTTTAAGTTAGGATCTCTATAATATCTTCTAGACATATATCCACCTGGCATTCTAATTACTCTAGCATTAAAGTTTTTTCCTAATACGCTTTTCATTATTTCATTAGTTTCATTTAATTCGCTCATAAATTTATTTACATCAACTGAATTTCCTGGATACAATGTTTTATAATTATGTGAAAAACTATGACCAGCTACTGCATTTCCTTGATCAATTTCTTGTTTTAATAACTCTTGATTTTCTTTAGTATCCTTTAAGGCAGATCCTATATCAAAAAATGTAGCATGTACATCTTCTTCCTTTAAAATCTTTAATATTTCCCTTGTATTTTCACTTGGACCATCATCAAAAGTTAAAAATATTTCTTTATCATTATTTGAAGCTTTTCCTTCAAGCATTTTTTCAACTTCATCTGCACTAACTGCATAAGAATCTGCAGCATAAATTATATTTCCATTTGGCATTATGTCTGTTGGTTTTGGTTTTTCCTCTTCTTTTTTAGTTTCCTCTTCCTTAGCTGATGCTAAAGCCTCCTTATTAGCTTTATTGCTAATTAGTGATTTAATTCCAAAACCTACTCCTGCAATTACTACAATACCAGCTACAGCAACTGCTATTCTTCTTTTTAAATACTTATTATGTTTTCCATTTCTTACTTTGTTACTCACAAAATTCATCTCCATGTCTATATAAATTAAATTATTAACCTCTCATTACTTATAATAAAACTTTACAAAAATATTTTTGTTACAAATTGTTTAAATTTAATTCATATTAAATTAAATAAGAAAAATAGAGCTATATGAAAATTTCATAATCAGCTCTATTTTAAACAAGTATCTGTATCAAAAGTTATTTTATTGCAACCTATAAACTTTATAATTCTATTTAATCACTTAATTTTTTAAGAACACATGCTGACTTTCTTATTATATCATAAAAATCTCTAGCTTCATCCCTTATTTCTTTTCCTGAAAATTTATTATTAACCATAACTCCCCAAAGACCCTTAGGAAGGTTTATTTTAACTTCATTATTATTACTATTAAAAACTACTATGAATTCATTATTATGATCTTTTAATCTATAAGCAACTATACCCTTTTTCTTTATTCCTAACTCACTCTCTATAAATGAAATTTTTTCTCTTATTTCTTTGTTACTTTCTAACCTAAATAAAGGATATTCCTTTCTTAATTCAATTAATCCCTTATAGTATTTAAATAAATCCATATACTTTACTTTTCTAGTCCAATCAATCTTGTTTACAAAGTCATTAGAATTATAACTATTTTCAATAAATTCTCCTTTTTCATTAGTCTTAGTTCTTAAAAACTCCTCTCCTGAATGAATAAAGGGTATTCCTTGAGATGTTAAGAAAATAGCAGCACTTAACTTATTCATTTCTATTATCTCTTCTTCAGAAGCATTTTCACATACAATTTTAAGCTTATCGTGTAATGTATTATTATCATGGGCTGAGCAATAATTTACTGTCTGATAAGGTTCATTTGCCCAAGGAGAATCTGAATAATTTACTTTATTATAATCTACTCCTTCATGATAAGTAGAAGCTACTATTCCAAACTTTATACTCTCTTCAAAGTCTTCTCCTCCATTTACGAAGCCTCCTTCTTTAAGATGTGCTACATGTCCTTTTATCCCATCTCTCATATCATCACTAAAAGCTGCTATTTGTAATTTATCAAATTTACCTATATTACATTTAAAACAAGCTTCTTCTTTAGGCAGTGGAGAGTCTCCTCCATTCCATCCTTCTCCATATATTAATATTGAAGGATCTATTTTATTTAATTCTTCTCTTATTTCCTTTAAGGTTTCAATATCATGTAATGCCATTAAATCAAATCTAAATCCATCTATGTGATATTCTTTTGCCCAATACTTTAATGAATCAACCATATATTTTCTTACCATAAGTCTTTCTGATGCTAATTCATTACCACATCCAGAACCATTAGAAAAATTCCCAAAGTCATCTTGTCTATGATAATATCCTGGGTAAGATAAATTTAAATTAGAGTTTTCTCCTGAATAAGTGTGATTATACACAACATCCATTATAACTCTTATTCCTGCTCTATGAAGTTTAAGTACCATTTCCTTAAACTCTTTAATTCTAACTTCACCTTTATATGGATTTTTAGAATATGATCCTTCTGGTACATTATAATTTACAGGGTCATATCCCCAATTATACTGCTCTTCATCTAATCTCTCCTCATCAACTGTTCCAAAATCAAAGGAAGGTAAAAGATGTACATGGGTTATTCCTAATTCCTTTAAATGATCTAAGATTGTTTTTACTTCTGTACCAGGAACTTTTGTATTTTCTTCAATTATTCCTAAAAACTTTCCTCTATTTTCTAAAGAAACCCCTGAACTCTTATCAATCGAAAAATCTCTTATATGCATTTCATATAAAATTGAATCTAAGGGATTTTCAAGTGATGGTTTCTTTTCATTTTCCCATCCCTTAGGATTAGTTTTCTTCAAGTCAATAACCATAGCTCTATACCCATTAACTCCTAAGGCTTTGCAGTAAGGATCAACAAAATCATGCTCAAAATCTTCTCCTACAATATGGTACTTATAATAAACTCCATTTAAATCTCCCTTTTTTACTATTTCCCAAAGTCCATTACTTTTTTTATGAAGCAAATCTCTTTCTATTAAACTCTCTGTATTCCCATCTCTGTAAAGTAATAATTCTAAACTCTTAGCTTCTGGTGACCATACCCTAAAAATAGTCTCTTCTTTATTATAAATAGCTCCAAGTTCTCCATCATAATAATACTTATCATTAAACTCTTTAGAATTAAAATTTCTTCTCATAAAATCCTCTCCCCCATTTCGGTAACGTTTCCAACTAACTGTATATAAATTACAACTAACTTAATTATATTAAAGTAGTAATTAAATTTCAACTTAAAGTTAATTATTAGTTCTTATTTGAATACATAAAAAATAATCTAATAATATATTCTTAATATACATGAGGTAATAATTCATGAAATGCTTTAATTATATTTTAGATCTACCTGATAGCTTTTTTAAGATTATAATAACCATATTAATATCCTTAATTCTAATTTTAGGTTTCTTCTTAAACAATATATTCATAGCTGTTGTTGATGGCTCTTCAATGGAAGATACTATTCATCACGGTGATGTATTAATTATAAATAAAAAATCCTATTCCACTACTTCTCCTAAGAGGTATGATATAGTAAATATTTATGCCCCTTGTAAATATGATAATTTTCTAGTTAAAAGAATCATAGGTATTCCTGGTGATACAATTGAAATAAATAATTCTGAAGTATATGTAAATGGTGATAAAATTTATGAATCATATATAAAAGAAGAAATGAATCTTCCTTATTATTTAAAATTAAAGATACCTAAAGATAAATTCTTTGTTATGGGTGATAATAGGAATATAAGTTTGGATTCTAGGTATTTTGGACTAGTACAAGGTACTGATATTCAAGGCAAGGCAATATTTAAATATTGCTATAAGAATCATAAATTTAAACTCTTTTAATTTAAATTAAACAAACTAGAGAGAATAAAATATCACTCTAGTTTGTCATAAATTTTTAATTTAATTCTTTTTTAATTCCCTCTTTAACCTCTTTAACTTTCCATGATTCTTTATCTACTAAATACTGACATATAAATGCAGGCTCTGGCTTTCCTTCTGGATAATAGTATTTATTTACTATAAAACCGTAACTTCCATCACCTAAGTCATATACTTCATCAGATTTTAACTCTAAATACTGATCTTTTTTTACTACACCAAGATTTTTTACTGTTTCTAAAGCTTTATTTGCTAATTCTTTATTATTTTTTTCGGAGGAATCAGTTTTTTCTTCTTTATTATTATCTTCTTTATTGATATCTTCTTTAACTATTTCCTTTTTATCAAGCTTTTCATCTAAATTCTTTAATTTAGAATTTCCACTTGCAATTAGTTCCTTAACATTTTCTCCTAAATAAGAAATATTTTTAAGAGATTTATTTAACAAATCCCTTGCTTCTGATATCTTACCTTCACTCTCTAAATCATTAACCTTTTCCATACTTGAGTAAAAGTCATCTAGTACACTCTTATCTTTACTTATTTCTTCTTTTAAACTAGTAATATCTTCTTTCATTAATTCTTTATTTTTATTTTCTTCTACTTTCTTTAAACTATCTAAAGCCACATCTAACTTAAACTCATTATATGCTTTATTAGATATTACATAATTATATGTTAAATCATATAAGCTTTCAGCTTCTTCTTTATCCTTTGAATCCTCTTCACTGGCCGCTTTAAAAATTGCTGTAGCTTCTTCATAATTTCCTTGTTTTATAGCAGCTTTACCTTGTTCTACTAAACTTTTATTTCCACACCCAACCAAAAAACTTAAACTAAATGCTAAACCTACAGCTACAACTATTTTTTTTATCATATTTTCACTTCTCTCCCCTATTTACCATTAATAAAATATACTCTTTACAAATAAAGGGCATGTATCAAAATAAGTTTTATTTGTTATATTTGATACAGCCCCTTTTAATTATTTTCTATATTTTACATATGCTCTTAAAACATCACTAAACTTCTCATTTTTCAATGTATCAATTACAACCCCAATAACTTCATAACTTGAAGTTTCTCCATTATCTTTTCTTATTGATTTTAGTGTTTCCTCAACATCTTTTGCAATTATATTTATATCTGATTTATTAAGTGTAAAATTTAAATCACTTGCTGCATTAGATAAGCTTGTTGATAATTTTTCAATTTTAAATTCTTCAATTCTTCCATCTTTTTTTATTATGTTCATAAATATCCTCCTGTTAAATTAGTATAATTTAGTAATTCTTAAATTAAGTATAACATTTACATTTTATTCTTAAAAGATAAATTTATGCTAAGAGCTAATAAATAAAAGGCTATTCTTAAAATTTTAAAATTATATGTTATGAATTTAATTAAAATCATATAATTTTTGAATAGCCTTTTATGTAAACTAAACTACTATTTTATTTCTAATGAATTGCTACTACTTAGTATTTTATCATACTTTCCTATTTGACCAACTGAAATATTTTTAATGTTTGAAGGAATTTCAGTAGTTGTTAATGTATTTTCATCTATAAAATTAGTTTCTTTAATCTTTCCATTTATAATAATTTTGCTCTTATAATTAAAATTATCACCAGTTACAGTTAATATATCATCTTTTATATCATAATTATTTAGAGTTATTTCCTTTAATCCCATCTTCATATTGGTTTTTTCATATTTATTTTTATTTTCATTTAGGATATATTTATTTCCAAATAGCATGTCATATTGAAGAAGTTCAAAATCTTCTTTATAATTCTCATCATCCTTACATGCATTATGGAAAGTAGGCATAACTCCTGCCACCATATTAAGCTTTTCTAATATATATGTTGTAAACTCCTCTGCTTCCATATTTACATTTTCCTTTGGTAAGCCAATGTTATCCCATATAAAGAAGTCAGCTAAATATTTATTTCCATCTTTTAATACACTCTCATCATCATTTATTATCTTTAATGAAGGTAGATGATCTCCAAACATAGCGATTACTGTAGGCTCTCCTGAAGATTCTACATAATCTAAAAGTTCTTTTATGTATTCATCAACCCCTCTTAATTTATCTATGTAACATTGAAGTTCATTTTTTTCTTCTTGATCTAAATCTCCATCCACTGTATAATTTTCAAAATCTGAAGAAGAATATCCTCCATGACTTTCTACAGTTACATTATAAATAAACTGAGGCTTTTCATTATTAGATATTATATCTTCTATAGGTTCTATGTTTAAAACATCCTCTGGATATTGCCAATCAGCATTAGTAGGTTTGTCCATATACTCCATAGATATATATTTATCAAATCCTAAGTTAGGATACACTGTGTCTCTATTATAAAAATTCCCTTCATAATTATGTATAACATTTGTTCCATACCCATAATCATGTAATATATAAGCTAAACTTTCAACTGGCTGTTTTTTAAGTATATTATTATTAGGTATTTCACCTACTGGTAAGTAATCAGTACTTAATCCAGTTAGTACTTCAAATTCACTTCTAACAGTTCCCCCTCCATAAGTAGGCACCTTTAAAAAGCCATTTGTTGATTCACTAGCTATTTTTCTAAAGGTTGGTATAGGGTCCTCTGTAAAAGTTAATCCATTTATTCTATCTAAATCCATAAATGATTCTAATTGAACAATTATTATATTAGGAAATTCTGCTGGCATAGCAGATGCCATTTTAGTATCATTACTAGCTAATTGTGCTTCTTCAATTATATCATTCTTTATTTTCTCAATAGATGCCTTATTGTAATCACTTGGCTCTTTAACCTTAAATCCTGCTGCAGTATCTAAAAATGAGTACATAAACCCATTTCTCTCATAGGAAACTGGCAAATCCCATCTATATACTTCTATACTCCCTTTTGCATTTCCATAAAAAGCTCCTACAGCCAAAATAGATAATGGTAAGATTATAAAGCCATATAGATTAATCACTTTATTTCTACTTTTATATCTTTCACTAAACCATAACAATACTAATATTGCAATTATAATTACTAAGGCTATAACAGCATATTTTAAAATATTTAAGTTTAAATAATTTCCTGCTATAGCTAATCCTTCTTTAAAAGAAAACATATCTGCCCATATAAGTGGTGTTCCTCTAAAGCCTAGTATTACTCCACTTGCCATATAAAAGCCCATAAGAATAGTGCTTATTATTCCATAAACCATTCTAGTCTTCTTAAAGAAAAAAGCTATTGAAGTAATCATCAAAAATATTAGATAGTTTAATAGAAATACTGTTGTTTGATTATCTAAAAAATCCTTTCCATTTTCAATAGATCCTCTATGAAATGACTCCCCTAAAAATACTAATAGAAAAGATAGAGTAATCCAAATAAATACGTTAATCCCCAAATTCTTCAAAGTTTTTTTATTTCCTAAAACCTCTTTAAAGTACTTTTTGTTCATTTTATGCCTCCCTTAGAACGAATGTAACAAAACAAGACTTAATTAAGAATTAAATTTATAAATCTATATTGATTATTCTAACTTATTTAAGAATTTTATGCTATTTTAATTTTGTTAATAATCGTTAAATGAATATTAATCATATTTACTAATATAATATATTTTGCATATAATTTTATTTATTGTATTTTATTTCATCATAATTATAGCCAAACTTTATATTTTTAACCTTATTAATAATAAAACATGTAAGTTTATCTAAATATTTTTATATTAATATTTATATTTTAATTATAATTTTTTATTTTATATAACATTGATTTTTTGTTTTTATAAAAATCTCTAAATCATTAATAAATTGAAATAACATAGCTCTATTTTCAAACTCTTCTCTGGTTACTGGAAGTTCTTGTTCACTTAACTCTTTTTTTAATCTATTTAATCTATTAATAAGAATATTTACATTAACTTCTTTACCTATTACAGAGGCTACCTCTTCTGTAAAATTAGCAACTAGTTCAGTTTGTTTTACAGTAATAGATATTCTTGAAAAGTGTTCTCTCATATACTTTAACATTTGAAATTGAACTTCTCTCATATCTATGTAATGCACATAGTACTTAACATCTGAAAACAAATAGTTATTAAAATTATCATTGGCTCTTTTTTTAGCTAACTCTATTCTATTTTCAAGTTCATCAAAAAGTCTTTGTTCCTTTATTGAAACACTATGTGTTCTTAAAGAATATGCCATATCCATAAATATCTCTTTTATTTTTTCAGATATATAATCTATGTCTTCTTTTATCTTTTCCTCATTCTTAGGCATATAACTATTTAATATTAATGCAACCAAAACCCCAACTAGCATAAGGCCTAGTTCATTTATTATCCAATATGAATTCACCTGTTTCTCAACTAATAAATGAGTTACTAAAACAGAACTTACAACAATTCCATCTGTCACTTTTAGTTTTACTGTTAAAGGTATAAAAACTAAAAGATATAATCCAAAAACAACTGAGTTAAACCCTAATGCTAAGAATAAAACTGAAGACACTATTAAGGCTATAATAACAGATTCTATTCTCTTTATAGCTATCTTTAATGATTCTCTTTTTGTACTCTGTATGCTAAGTATGGTTATAATTCCTGCTGAAACCCAGTAACTTAGCCCTAATTCCTTTGCTATTATCATAGCTATTACAGCGCCTATTCCTGTTTTCCAAGTTCTAACACCTATAAATCTCATTTTTTCAACTCCGTATAATTAACATTAAATTTTTCCATAGAATAATAATATAATTAAAATTTAAAATAATCAAATTTATGCATTTTATTTATTAAAATGGGAATACTTTCATTTGAATCTATTTTTAAGAAAGGGTTGAGACATATTATGAGAATTCCAAAACATATAGGGGTTATCCCAGATGGCAATAGACGTTGGGCTGTAGAAAATGGACTTGAAAAAGATCAAGGATATTTACATGGAATTGAACCTGGACTTGAACTTTTTAAACTTTGTCAAAAACTAGATATTAAAGAAATAACTTATTATGGTTTTACTACAGACAATACCAAAAGACCATCATATCAAAAAAAGGCATTCATAGATGCCTGCATAAAATCAGTAGAATTAATTGCAAATGAAGATTGTGAATTGCTTGTTATAGGGAATGCTGATTCTCCAGTTTTTCCTGAAGAGTTAAAAAAATATACTAAAAGAACTACAATGGGCAAAGGTGGCATACGCGTTAACTTCCTTGTTAACTATGGTTGGGAATGGGATTTAAACCTTCTAAAAGCCTGTGACATTAAGAGTAAAAATATCTATGATAATATTCAATCAAAGGATATTTCAAGAATAGATTTATTAATAAGATGGGGCGGTAGACGTAGATTAAGCGGATTTTTGCCAGTTCAATCAGTTTATTCTGATATATACATAATTGATGATTTATGGCCTAATTTTAATAAAGATCATTTCTTTAATGCTCTTGAATGGTATAAAGATCAAGATATTACCCTAGGTGGTTAATTAAATGAGTCCAAATAAAAAAGCTATAATAGTTGGAGCTGGAATAGGTGGATTAGCTACTGCTGTTCGCCTTCTTATTAATAATTTTGAAGTAGATATTTTTGAAAAAAACTCTAAGATAGGTGGAAAAGTAAATTTAATTGAATACAAAGATTTTAAGATAGATTCTTCTGCTTCAATATTTATGCTCCCTAAACCCTATTTAGAAGTATTTAAATATGCAAAAAAAGACCCTAAAGACTATATAGAGCTTGTAGAATTAAATACTTTATATAAAGTGTTTAATGATGAAGGAGATAGTTTTAATATTTATTCAGACTTTCTAAAAACTACAGAGTCCTTAGAAAAGGTATTTAATGATGAAAGTTCAAATTATTATAAATATATATCTGACTCATATAGAAGATATCTTTTAGTAGAAAAATACTTTTTAAACAGAAGTTTTTTCACCTTAAATTATTGGAGATATTTTAAATCTTTACCTGAACTAATTAAAATACATCCTTTTAAAAATTGTTATAAAACCATTGAAGAATATATAAGTAATGAATATTTAAAAAACTTATTAGCTTTTCAATGCATGTATATTGGGGAGTCTCCCCTTAAAAGTTCTAATGTTTTTAATTTAATTCCATCAACCACTCAAATATATGGATTATATTATATTAAAGGTGGAATGTACTCTTATGTGAAGGCTTTAGAAAAATTAATCCTAGAACTTGGTGGTAAAATACATCTTAACTCAAATGTAACTAATATACTTATGGAAAAGAATGTAGCAATTGGAGCAAAAATAAACCACGAAAATATATTTTCTGATTTAATTGTTTGTAATTCAGATTTTACTTATACCATACAAAATTTACTTCCTAGAAGTACATTTAAAAATAAAATTTCTAGGCGAAAACAAAATAATTTATCCTTTTCTTGCTCTACATTTATACTACATTTATTTCTTAAGAAAAAATATAAAAATTTAGATGTACATAATATAGTACTTAATTTAAATAAGAAAGAAGTTTTATTAGCTCCCTTTATAGATGGGCCCTTGCCAAAGGAATATATATATTATATCTATTGCCCAAGCTCAATAGATACTTCATTAACTCCTGAGGATTGTGAATGCATTAATATAACAGTACGTGTTCCAAACTTAAAAAAATATAAATCAAAATGGACTGAATCTACAATTGTTTCTTTGAGAAACAAAATCTTGTATGACCTAAGTAAAATTAAAGGTTTAGAAGATATAAAAGAAAATATAATTTACGAAAGCTATACAACGCCTATGACCTTAAAAAATGATTTTAATTGCTTTTTTGGTGCAGCTTTTGGTCTTAATCATAATTTGCTACAAACAACTATTTTTAGACCTCAGGCAAAAATAAAAAAACTAAAGAATATATATTTTGTAGGTGATTCAGTACATCCTGGCTCTGGAATATCAATGTCCTTAATCTCAGCTAAGCTATGCTGTGAAAAAATAATATCAGATTTTAGCTAAAATAAAAAGAGGTGTATTATGATACATCTCTTTAAAAATCTTGTATTTCATTTATATTTTCCTTAACCACTTCACTAAAAATACCAACTATTTCTGGATCAAATTGAGTTCCACTACATCTTTCTAGTTCTATTAATCCTTCATCATAAGTTTTTCTTTTATTATAAGGCCTACTTGAAGTCATAGCATCAAAACTATCTATTACAGTTAAGACCCTTGCTAAGTATGGTATTTCTTTCTCCTTTAATCCTACTGGATATCCAAAGCCATCATATCTCTCATGATGATATAAAATAAGAGGCACAACATTCTTTAAGGAATTTACTGATTTTATTATTTCTACTCCATCTTTAGGATGTTGCTTTAAAATCTCCCATTCCTCTTTAGTAAGTCTCATCTTTTTAGTTAATATTTCATTAGGTATATTTATTTTACCTATATCATGCATATAAGCCCCATATATTAGCTGCTTTTTCTCATCTTCTGAAAGTCCTAATTTTTTAGCCATAAGTCTGCTATAAATAACTACTCTTTCTACATGGCTATATGTATATTTATCCTTTGCATTTATAATACTTATTAAAGTTTTTATAGATGCTACAAGAGCATTTTCCTCTTCATTTAAATCTCGTTTTAATTCATCTAAAACAGATACATAAGTTTCAACTCTATTTTTATGGAAAAATTTAGCTCTATATAATGCATCATCAGCACATTTAACTAATTCTAGCTCACTTTTGGCTTTATCTGGGAATACAGCTATACCAACAGATACTGTAAAATTAGCATTAGGTTGATTTTCTTGTCCTTCAAAATATGTTTTTTCTACTTTATTTCTAATTCTTTCTGCAATTTTAGTAGCTTCCTCTTCTGAAGTATTAGGTAAAATTATTGCAAACTCTTCTCCTCCATATCTAGCTACTAAATCATTTTCTCTAGCTATATTTTTTAGAAGTTTTCCTATTTTTTTTAATGCTTCATCGCCTTTTTGATGTCCATACAAATCATTATAATGCTTAAAATAATCTATATCCATAAATATTAATGAAAGTTTCTGATTTTCCACCTCACTAATATGCATTTTCTCTCTTAATTTATCATAAAAATATCTATGATTATAAACCCCTGTTAATCCATCTTCGTTAACCAAGGTTTGTAATTCCTTTATGTGATCATTTTCAGTTTTTACATAAAAACCTAATGTCCAAGCTGTTAAAACAAATACTCCTGCTAATATTAAATCATTTTGAAAATAAATATTTACATCAGCATTCCCTGAAAAAATCAAATCTATAGCTAAAATAATAGCTGATGACACTACAGAAACCACACATCCTCTATGCATGCCCCCCTGTATTGTAGATGTTATTATAATAAATAAAAATAAAAATTTATTATTACTAGAATTCCCTCCTGAAACTAATATAGCCATTATAAATATAATCATAAATAAAATTATTTCTATTAATTGTATCTTATTTATATGATCTTTATATTTGTTTAAACTAGCTAAACTCCAAAGTATGTAAATCGTTGATAATAAGAATATACTTATTAAAATTGATAATATACTGTAATACGCTAAAAATTTATTGTTATACTTTGTAAGATTAAAGGTGTATTGTAAAAAAGCCATAGCTGAAAATAATAATGATGATACTTTTACTATTGATAATATTTCATCAACTTTTTTCTTTTTATTATCATTTACATCCCTAATCATATTCTCCCTCTCTAATCTAGTATAAAATAAGGCCGGTTTAAAACCGACCTTTAGGTAAATTATTCATCTCTTAAAGATTTTGGTTCCTCTGGTTGGTGTGTAAACCAAAGACATGCTGAAGTAGCAACTGTTGTTGCAACTACTGTTGTTAATGCAGCAAATAATGTTAATAAGTTTTTGTTTAATTTTTTCATTTAACTCATCCCCTCAAGATTTATAATAATTTATTTGTAAAAGAATCTATAGTTTTTAACAATATATTTCCTATGTAGGTTAGAGTCATACATTGCCATGCTACTCCAAAGATTATACTTAACATAACAGGCTTAGCTAAACTCCATCCTGAATTATAATATAAAATTATACTTAATACTTCAATAAATAAATATATAGTTAAAATCTTTAAAGATCCTTTTTTCATGCGTTTTTTCTTCTTTTCGGTTTTTATTGGTTTATTTTTAGTATCTACTGGAGCAAATTTAAAAACTATAAAATATCCAAAAACAAAAATAACTATTCCAATAAACACTACAAGCTCAAAGTTCATTTTTGCAAAAAAACTACTTTTTATTAAAAAACCAATACATATTGAAATTATTATGCCTAATAAAGTACATACATTAGAGGATTCTGAATGTGCTCCTCCAGAGTATTTTCTAAGTATGCTTGCTGTAAATAAAAATATCAAAGCTTCTAAAGCTATATTAAACACTAATCCCAGTATAAATACTGAAATTATTGATATTAATGTTTGTATTAGAGCATAAGTTCCATACTGAATAATTTCTTTTCTTTCATTATCATAATTTAATTCACTAGAAACTTTTTCAGCTATTAACTTCGATATATTCTCAATCATTTTATCTCAACTTTCCTTTTTTTGATGCTATTAAATAATAATAAGTAACAATAACCATAAACATTATAGTAGATGGAATACCTAATATTGTTTTTGTAAATACATTTTCAAATAAATAATCAATATTTTCATTGAAAAATTTCTCTATAAATAATAAGTTTAAACCTTCACATAAAAATAAAATCATTAATATTAATATTGATGCTTTTATACTTACTATTAAATCTATTTTATTAACATTGAATGCTAAAAATATTAAAACAAATATGTTCAATATTGTATGAATACCATAATTTATAGGTAATAATCTAATTAAATAAACTACTAATACCAATATCAAACTTGAAATTAAATATTCCTTCTTTTCTAACTTTTTATTAGCGAAAGCATACATGGCTAACATCATCGTAAGAGCTTCTGGTATTCCCCTTACTAAAGTTTCAAATAAAGTTACTTTTAACATTCTTCCTCCGCTGTCACTAAGCAAATATATTCCTTTGCTTATATTCATTTTTCTCATTAGTTTTTTTAACTGTAACATATATTATTATGACTACAAAAACTCTTATAAGTATATCACCAATACTTAAAACACTATATCCTATATCTATTATGTCACTTAAATACTTATATTTTACTGTACTTGTTCCTATCATATGTATATCATTCACCTTTGAAATAGTATTAGGCTTAAGATACCCTGTTAAATATGATAAACTTGGGAAAACAGGCATTTCCCCACCATTAGCAGCCATTACAATATGATTTAAAAAAGTTCCTGCTAAAATAAATAACGATCCAATTAAAGCACTTACATACTCTTTGTACCAAAAGATAGGTATTAAAAACAAGTACATATATATACTTTTAAACCAAGGTGCCCATTTTACAACATCATAGTTACCCATAAATATACTTACCTGAAAGACTATATAAATAGCTTCAAAAATCAAAATAGGATAGATTGTCCAACTTTTAAAGAAAGGTTTTAAACTATATCCTTTTATTTTTGAAATTATTAATGCTATAATCACTGCTTCGATCATTATTTTACTCCTTTAACTAATTGTAAAGCTTTAACAAATTATTAAAACTTTATCCATTTAAATTAAATCATATAATTCATATTAAATCAATAATAAACACCCATTTTTTACAAAAAAAATTGAGCTTTTTTTGTTTTTAATGATAAATTTCTCATTTTTTGTTTGTTTTATCTTTTAATTTTTTTAATGTTAATAAAAATAAAATTAAACTTAAAACTCCAATAACAAGTTTTAAATTTTTTTGAGAAGCCATTATCACCCCATAACTAGCTAAAACTTCTAATAAAATAGAAGGTATTTTCCCTAAGAATGTAGATATTATAAATGTAAAACTATTAACCCTGCTCATAGCAGCAGCTAAGGTTACTAAACCTGATGGAATAAAGGGTATTAATCTTCCTTCAAAAATTAAAATCCCAACATTTCTCCCTTCACTCTTTACAATTTTATCTATTAATTCATACTTCCCTTCAATATTTCCTGCAAATTTATTTATACCTTTTCTATATACTTTAAAACTTATCCATCCCCCTATAACTTCACCTAATAAAGAAATTAAAAATCCATTTATAGGACCAAAGAATACTATATTAGCTCCTGTAACAAATACAGAGGGAACTATCCCAAGTAATGCTATAATTACACTTATAAACAAACTTATAAATATAGCTAACTCACTATATTGATTAAAAATATTTATTAAACTATTTATATTTTTCTCCTCCTCTACTTACATATTAAGGCTATTAATTATCATTTTAAGTATATCCTCCAAACTGCCAAAGTTTCAACATATTTTACCTAATAGTAATATTATTTATTTCTATCTAGCACAATCTTATATTCAATTTCCTATTTAATTAATAAAACTTTTTTATTTTTAGATATAATATTTGAAATAAAGGTCTACACTATATGCTAAATTTCACATAAAAAATAACTGTCTTAATTTAAGACAGTTATAAAAGATTAATTTCTCATTATTATATATACTGTATATCCAATATAAAGAGCTAAAAGAAATACCCCTTCATATCTAGTAAGTACTTTTTCTTTTTTCTTATTTAAGAAAATTAAAGCACCTATTATTAAAGTAACAATTATAAGGAATATTAAATCTATTGATAAACTTGCAGCTATTGTTATAGGGCTTATTACGGATGATAAACCTAATATTAATAATATATTAAAGGTATTAGACCCTAATATATTTCCAAGAGCTATATCATTTTCACCCTTTTTAGCCGCAACTAAGGAAGTAACAAGTTCTGGAAGAGAAGTACCTATTGCCACAATTGTAAGACCAACTAATTTTTCACTCAGTCCTAAGCCTAAGGCAATTGCAGAGGCTGAATCAACAACTATTTTTCCACCTAATATTATTCCTATAACTCCAACTATTGATAAAATTATATTTTTAACTGTGCTATTAGGTGACTTTATGTTTTGCTCTTCAAAATCTTCAAATTCTGCAGTTAACGCTACTTCATCTTCTTTTTTATTGCTTCTCTTAACTGTATATATTAAATATATTATATATGTTATGCACATTAAGACTAATACTGCTCCATCTATTCTAGATAAAGAATTTTTACTTCCTATTAGTCCAGTAAAAGTAAAAACATATAAAATAAAAGTTGCAATTAAATTCACTATAAAATCATTTTTTATTATGTGCTTCTTTATGACTAAAGGAGCCACAATGGCTGTACATCCTAAAGCTGCTAAAAGATTAAATAAATTTGATCCTAAAACATTTCCCATGGTAATATCATTGCTACCTTTTAGTGAAGCTGATATACTTACTGCAAGCTCTGGTGCACTAGTTCCTAAGGATACAATAGTAAGTCCAATTATAACAGCTGGAACTCCTAGCTTTTTAGCTATTCCTGAAGCCCCATCAACAAAAAGATCTGCTCCTTTAATAAGTAAAAGGAACCCTATTATTAGAAATATGTAGTTCATTAATTCCTCTCCATTTCAAGTAACTTTATTAAATATAAATATTTTTTACAAATCATAAGTATAATTATACTATTTATTTAAATAATTTCTATAATATCGAAATTTGTTTTCATCTAGTTAATAATTTGTCTAAACATCAAAGCTTAACTGCTCTCTTTCTTCTGTTATTATATTTTCTTCTAAAGATGATATTGTTATTCCTAATAATCTTACCTTTTTATTTTTAAAATCAACTATGCTTATAAGATCTTTTACGCATCCCATTATTTCCTTCTTTTCTTTTAAAAAGTGTTCTAAAGTAATACTTCTTGTTATATGTTTAAAATCGTTAAACTTCACCTTTAAGGTTACAGTCTTTCCTTTTTTATTTAATAAACATAAACTCTCACTAACTCTTTCTGCTATTTTATCTAAAACCTCTATCATTTCCTCTATATCTTCTATGTCTTCTCTTAAGGTAATTTCTTTACCTATAGACTTTCTAATCCTGTATGGATTTACTGGTCTATTATCTAGTCCCCTAGCAAACTCATATAATATCTTGCCCCTGTCACTAAAAATATCTATAAGTTCTTCTTCAGAAAATTTAAGTAAATCCTCTCCCTTAAATACCCCTATATTATTTAACTTATTTTTAGTTACTCTTCCAACGCCAAAAAATTTTCCTATAGGTAAATTTCTTATAAAATCCTTTGAATTCTCCTCTGTTATTACTGTTATACCATCTGGTTTTCTAAAATCTGATGCCATCTTTGCTAAAAATTTATTAAAAGAAACTCCTGCTGAAGCAGTAAGACCTAGTTCTTTAAATATTCTCTCCTTTATTTCAAGGGCCATTAAGGTTGCAGAACCTTTGCATCTTTTGCTTTTACTTACGTCAACAAAAGCCTCATCTAAGGACAAGGGTTCCACAAGATTAGAGTATTCATTTAATATATTCATAACCTGTCTAGAAACTTTTTTATAAACCTCCATTCTAGGTCTTATAAAAATAGCTTTCGGACATAATTTATATGCAATTAAAGAGGGCATAGCTGAATGTATTCCGTATTTCCTTGCCTCATAAGAACAAGTTGCAACTACTCCTCTTCTATTTGGGTCCCCGCCAACAATCAACGGCTTTCCTTTATACTTAGGATTATCTCTCTGTTCAATGGATGCATAAAAAGCGTCCATATCTATATGAATTATCTTTCTATTCTCTTTCATAAAGCCTCCATGCAAACATATGTTCATTTTTAATTTTACACTAAGACTTTTTAAATTCCAATATTATAAAAGATAAGTTTTAAACAATAAATCTATTTAAAACTTATCTTAAAATATTATAATTAATAATTTAAAATTCCTTTATTTAACCTTTTCAGGCTCCTTATACTCTATTCCCTTTGTATCCACCTTAATTGATTCTATAACAACATCCTCAACTGGTTTATCATTTGCCCCTACTGAAACCTTTTCTATTTCGTGAACAACATCTAATCCCTTAGTAACTTTTCCAAATGCTGCATATTGACCATCTAAATGTGGTGCTTCTTTTGTAACAATAAAAAATTGACTTCCTGCACTATCAGGATTTTGAGACCTTGCCATTGATAATATTCCCTCTTCATGCTTAATATCATTTTCTACTCCATTAGAAGAAAATTCACCCTTTATCATATATCCTGGTCCACCTGTACCTGTTCCCTTTGGATCTCCACCTTGAAGCACAAACCCTTTAACTATTCTATGAATAGTTAAGCCATCATAAAATCCACTATTAGCTAAGCTTATAAAGTTATCAACGGTATTTGGAGCTTTGTTTGGATATAACTCTGCTTCTATAGTTCCAAAATTCTTAACTTCAATAGTAGCTACAGGTAATTTATCCTCTGGTATATTTTCCTTTGCCTTTTTACCTGTCCCTCCACATCCTATTAAAAGTAAAGATGCCATTGTAACTCCTACTACTATTTTGCTAACTTTCTTTAATAAACTCATTTTTATTCCCCTTTCTTAGAATTTATTACTAATATGTTTTAAATTATATCATCTAAACCATTTAAATTTATGTCATATAAGCTATTAATTTGTTTCTATATAATTAAATTTTCCTAAAACAAAAAAAGGTATGTATTCTTTTTTGTATTATAAGAATACATACCAAAAACTTTTTTATTATACTTCAAGTTCTTCAACTTCAACTGCGAAGTTCCCACAATTTTTACAAACATTTATATTAACTAAATAGCTCTTGTCTACTTTTTTATCTCTTAATAATTTATTGTAAGTAAGACCTTCATAAGCTTTTTCTATATTGCTTATTACAAACTTTCCATTCTTAGAATAAATAAACATATTAAACTCTAAAAATGGGAAGCTCTTCTTTTTTTCCTCTAATCCAAATTTACACTCTTCACAAGGGCCATCATAATAAGCTTTTCCAAAGCTAATCCCCTCACTACTATTTAATATTTCAAAAAGCTTATCTATATCAAAACCTTCAACATCTTCATTAAAGAAATAAAGCAATTTATCCTCTGATAAAGTATATTCTTTTTCATCAAAAGTGAAACTAAACATTTAATCATCCCTTTCTATGAACAATTCACATTTTATTATTATCTCTAAACATATTTAATAACTTTAAAGACAATATGTCAAACTAAATTTCTCTTTTATTAAACTCTTTATTTATATTACTCTAATATAAACTTCTCTATAGCCTTAGCAACGCCATCATTTTCATTTGTATCTGTTATATAATCTCCATATTCCTTAATAAAGTCTGGTGCATTTCCCATTACTACAGATAATCCTGCCTCTTCTAGCATAGATACATCATTTCCGCTATCACCAATGCATATTACCTCTTCTAGGCTTATTCCTAATTTATCTGCAAGGGCTTTAACTGCACTTCCCTTTGAAGTTCCTTTTTTCATGATCTCTATACATCCACCCCAAGAAGCATAAACTAAATCTACTCCTTCTAAAGCTTCAAATTCCTCCTTAGCTTCTTCTATATTAGGTCCACCTTCTTGTTTTATTATTATGAACTTTAATATATCTTCTCCATGTTCATCATAAGCATCTCTTAAATCATCATACTTGTAGAATTTTATTTTTTCTTCTTCATCTACCCAGCTATTCATAAGCCTATGACTATCATCCTCTGGAATATCTGTATCTGCTATTAGTCCATCTGTAGAGTCTACATAAGCTAAAAACTTATATTTGTTTATAATATCACATATTTTAAAGTAAGTTTCTCTGTCTAGTGTAGATTTAAATATTACCTCATCAGTATTTTTATCCTTTATATATGAACCATTTGAACAGATTAACGGTGCATTTACTCCTATTATATTCCCATATATTCTAGCTGACGGAAAAACCCTTCCTGTTGATATGGCAATATGTACTCCTTTTTCAATGGCTTTCTTTAAAGCCTCTTTATTTCTTTCACTAACTTTGTGATGAGAATCTAAAAGCGTACCATCCATATCTATACAAACTAATTTATAATTCATTTAATTCTCCCCTTTCTAAATTAAATTTTATATAGACTTTCTTTTTTAATCAAGATTTAATATATATCCCTTAAATAAAAGTAGCTATGTTATAACTTAAAATTCTATTTGTTATAAATCCTATATAATATTTTTCTAAAGACTTATAAAGTTATCTTCTAAAATAAAAAACTTATAAATATCTTCTGAGAACCTCTGAATTCCACTAAAAATTTAAGTTCATTCAAATATTCTCTTCCCAATATTTATAAGTTTTATTTACGAGCTATTTTAGTATAACCCTTTAAAATTCATATTATTTATTTTTATATTTCTCTAATTCTAAATCTACCTCTGAATCTGAAGTTTTATCTTCTTGTGTATTTTGTGTTCTATACTTATTTAATTCATCGTCTAAACTTAATTCTTCTAATTTAGCAAATTCATCATCTAAGCTTTCACCTTTTAATTCTTCTAATCCAGCAGCATAACTCTCTTTTCTTGAAATACTTCTTTCTATATCATCAATATTAATTGAATTACTCTTACTTTGAACATTTGCAATAACTTCATTTATTTGTTTTGAAGCTTCAGCATTATTAAGTCTAGCTACTGCTTCATCTCTATAACTTCTTGTTTTATCTAATTCTTTTTCTAATTCCACTAATTTTGCTTTTAAAACATCAGCTTTAGCTCTTTGTCCTTCATAGCTTGCCTTTAAAGACTCAAATTTCTTGTCACTATCTAATTTAAGTTTTAAAGCTTTCTTAGCTAACTCTTCATTTCCTTTGCTCATTGCTAATCTTACTTTTTCATCATACTGAGCTGACTCTTCCTTAGCTTCATTCATTTTCTTTTCAGTATCTTTTAAGTTACCAAAAATTTGAGCTGATGATCTTTTAGCTTCATTAAAAGATTTCTCCATATCTCTTATTTTCTGATCTAATAATTCTACTGGATTCTCCATTTCATCTAAAGCTGAGTTAGTCTTAGCCTTAATCATATTTGATATTCTATTAAATATTCCCATTTTATTACCACCTTTACCGACTTTTTATTTAGATTTATTATACTCTCTCTTTTTTACAAATTCATGTCATAATTATTAATTTTAACTATCTTCTTTTTCTAATTGCAAATATTATTAAAGCTATTAATAAAATAGTTCCAATACCTATAAAAGGTCTTCTTATGAACATAAAACTAAACATATTTCCAAACATATTAAGTATATTATTTAACATAAGCATATCAAAAAAGCTAAATCCTCCTGAATTGCTACTTCTATAGCTTTTATTTGAACTTCCACTGGACTTATCATTATTTTCATACTTATTATTTTCTTTAGAACTTCCTTCTTGATTATTAGGGGCTTTGCTATTAAACTTATCTGTAGTTGAATAATTATTATTTCCTTGTGTACTACCTTTATCTGAGTTACTAGAATCTTTTCCACTTTCTACTTTATCAGAGCTTGAATTACTTCCTGATGAAGGTTTATTAAACTTATCCGTAGTGGAATAATTACTATTTCCTTGGCTTTTTTTCTTTTCACTAGATGAACTACTAGGCTTAGAATACTTTTTACTAGAATTATAAGAACTACTCTTACTTGAACTTCTAGAAGAACTTCCTGAACTCCTTGAGCTACTTCTAGAGCCCCCACCTGAGGATCTTCCACCTTTAGCAATAGTATTTTCTATACCAAAGGTTTCTGCCTTAACTTTTTTAATTGGAGAAATATTAAAACATCCAACTAAAAAGAAAAAAGCTATAAAAAATAGGACTAACTGACCAAACCTCTTATGTTTTTTCACCTCTTCCCCTCCTTAAATATGTTATATATCATCATTATAAATTAATTATTAAATTTTGTATATTTTAATAGTCTAAATTCATAATTATTTGATAATATATGATATCATAAATATATATATTATTTATATGGTGAAGGAGTATAGCAAATGAATGCAAAGGAATTTTTAGATAAAGAAAAAACTACTTATGGTAATCTTTACAGTGAGCTAATTTTTGTTTTAGATGATATTGAAGATTTAAGCGAAGATTCTACTTTAAAGGAAAGAGCATACTACAAAAACATTAAAATATTAAAAAAATATAATGATTTACTAGATAAGTTATCTAGAGAAGTTCCAGAAAAAAAATCTTTCCTGTCATTTTTAAATAAATCTAAAGAAAATGAAATTATAAAAGAATGTGAAGATTTCAAAAAAACTTATAAAGATTCTCTTGATAAAATATTTGTATGTTCTAAATGCATGTGTGTAAAATGCATAAGAGAATGTGGCTTTAACCCATGTTTATCATGTAACAAAACTGGAAAAGTTAATTATTGTGATAAAGAAAATACTAATCTTATAGTATTTAAAAACTTTATAAAACAACAATACAATAATGAAACTAATGAAAATGAACCTCTTGAAATTCTTTGTGAAGTGGAAATGTTAGATATGGACAAGCGTTTTAGAATAATTAAAGAAGTTTTAAGTGGTGAACAACTTGTACTTGAGTATGTCTACAATATAAAAGATGGAGATTTATATAATTCAATTGAGGATGTAGACCTATTTAATGAAATAATAGATATTTATGAAAGTAATAAGATATAAATAAAAAGAAGATATTCAAATACTTAATAATTGCATGTATCAAAATAACTTCTTATAAAACTTACAAATAGCAAGAGAATATCTAGATCATCTTTAGAATTTAAATAATTCTTAGATAAATCTAGTAATTCTCAAACTATCTTTGTAAGTTTTTCTTTTATATTTTGATAAAGCCATTAAAATCTTATTTTATATCTACTTTTTACTTAGTATTATCTTATTTCTACAAGTTTTATATCTAATTTAATTAAACAATAAATCTAATATCTTTTCACCAGCTTTTCTATTCTCTCCTTTATAAGGGAAACAATGAATATGTATTGCTGGGTTAAAATTCAATTCTATTATGCCATGATTTTTTTCCTTTGCCTCTTCCTCTATATTATCTATTACCATATCTACTCCGCATATAAGGGCTTTAACAGCCTTAGCAGACTTTAATGCCACCTCTTTATAACTAGGATGTATTTTGTCAGTAAAGTCTATGCTGTCTCCTCCTGTGCTTATATTAGAGTTTTCTCTTAAATAGATTTTTTCTCCATTTTTAGGAATAGACTTAAAGCTTAGTCCTTGATTTTTCAAAAACATTTCTTCTATCTCTCCTAATTTTATTTTTTCTAAAGGAGTCTTATATCCCTTTCCTCTTAATGGATCTTTATTTTTTTCAGAAACAAGCTCTTCTATGGTACTTTCTCCATTACCAATTACATTAGCAGGTTCTCTATGAAGTATTCCTACTACCTCTTCCCCTATTACAAGAAATCTATATTCCTTTCCTGTCATAAATTCTTCTATAAGGATTGAACTATCCTCTCTAAAAGCTATTTCAACAGCTTTATCATAGTCTTCCCTTGAATATTCTCCAGGAAATATACTAATTCCTAAACCAAAATTAGTAGACTTAGGTTTTATAACTATTTTCTCATCCTTAAATAATCTAAAATCTTTCTTTGCCTCATCTATATTGTCATAATCTTTCCCCTTAGGAACCCTTATATTATTTTCCCTTAAAATATCCTTAGTAACTAATTTATTTTCCATTATTAAGGCAGTTATATATGAATCCTTAGAAGTTTTTGTTGCTTGCTTAACATATTCAACCTTTTCTCCATCACTAAGAGAAATAAAGTTCTCTAATCTATCCATAATATTAAACTCTATTCCTCTTTTAATAGCATCTAATATTAATATTTGTGTTGATAATTCTAAATCTTCATAACCAACTAAATTAAATTCTTTATTTTTAAAGTTATTTAAGTACTCCTTAGCTAATCTCATGTGGAAATTAATATATCCCTCTTCTTTTATATCCTTAATAAGTTTCTCTGAAATTGTATCATGAGGATTATTAATTTTTTCTAATGCTCTTTTGATAACATTTTTAAATTCCTCATTATTTGAAAATAAGATCTCTACAATTTCATCCATTTCACTTAGTATTTCTCTTCCTTTGTCTTTTAATAAAACAGGAACTCCATTTTCATATATAACGGCCTCTTCATTTCTACCCTTTAAAGCAACCATATCATGATTTTTGAAAAATTCTTCTTGATCTTTATATGTTATTTCCTTGTTCTCTTTTAATAAAGTATAAATCATAAATAAATGCAATAGATAAAGTGTTTCTTTACTCACTCCTTGAATACTTAAAGGATCTAAGTCTAAAAGTCTTACCTCTAAGTAATCAATCCCCTTGTGAAGTAAGCTTTCAAGCATATCTTCGCTTCCTAGTGATTTTAACCTTATAGGATTATAATATTCTTTTATACTTTGTATTTCCTTATCCTTAACTAAATTCTTTATATCACTAGCATATTCTCCTATACTATTATATGAAACATAATAGTCCTTTTTATTTTTATATCCATAAGAACTATTTCTTAAAGAAGTATCATCTTTTATATAATAAGAATCCTCCCCTAAAATTTCACCCTCTTCTTTAATTTCCTCTATATAACTTTCATGGAAAACAGGACTTGCTCCAGTTAAGTATATTAATAACCAATGATATTTTTGAAAGTTTCTAGCCATTCTAAGATAAATATCATCTTTAAATTCTCTAAAATCCTTTTCCACTTTAAGTTCTTTATAAAGTAACTTAATAAATTCCTCTTTAAATGAAAAATTATAATGTATTCCACTTATAACTTGTTTCTTTTTGCCGTATTTATAACTAAGATTTTCTCTATATAATTCATCTTCTCTATTAGAAAGCTTAGCAATTGGAATCTCTTCTTCCCTTGGTAATATAGGAGGATTACTCTGTGGCCATAAAAACTCTCCATTTTTCATAATCTCTAAAGATACAACCTTATTTAAATTACATATAAAACTATAAACTTCCTCTAAAGTATTACAGACAGGTGTTACCATTTCTAACTGACTCTCAGAAAAATCTGTTTTTATATATGGATTCTTTTCCCTATCTCCAAAGGCCTTTGGATGAAGTGTTAAAGCTAAGTTTCCGCTTTCTGTAACCCTAACATTTTCTTTTTCTAAACCAAAATTAGCCTTTATAAAGTAATCTTCTAAACTTTCATCTTTTATAATTTTTAATAAACCTTTATCTAAATTCACCATTTCTCTCCTCCTGGAATTCTCTTATCTATACTAACCAGTTCTATTTAACCATTTATAATAAAACATCTACTTATGTATTATTTATGAACTAACCTATTTTTCTTTTAAATTATATTAATCGATAAAAATAATATAATATTTATTAATCACCTTAATTCTTATAGGAATTCTAGGCTTTATTATAAATATATAAGAAATTCCTTATATAGTCAAAGGTGTTATTGTATTTATTTCTTTTATTTTTTCAAAATTACTTTCTTTTTCTCCATATTTCTAAACACTCTAAAAATCTCTATTAGTTAATACGTTTTATTTTTATAATTAAAAATCTTTTATTTCTTATAGTAACCTTTTTCTTTAATTTTTATTTTATAAATAAAAAAACACCATAGCTTTTTAACTATAGTGTCTTTTAGAACATTTTTCTTTAATTTCTTTAAAACTATTAAACAACCTATATAATATTGGATTTTTTTCATTCATTTCAAATTCAAAGCTAGTTTTTGCTAAACTCATTATAGGACTCATAAGATTCATAGTATCCTCATAACCTTGCTGTGCTCTTAATCTTTTTGCATCTATATCTAAATTTAATGTTCCATTTATCATGCTATCATCTAAGCTCTTAGGTACTATTTCTATTATCTGAGCATTTGGATAAAGGCTTCTATCTACAGTTCCTTCTTTAGATAAATGTACTACAATAATTAAATCACAACCTTCTCCATAAACAGGTTGAATTGGTGTATTATCAACCATTCCTCCATCTAAATACTTTTTACCATCTACCTCTGAGCTATCATATATTAAAGGAAGTGATGCTGAGGCCATTATTATTTCTCTTCCTACCTCTTCATCATAATCATTAATTCTAAAATATTTAACCTTACAATCTGGTAATTCCGTACAGGCAGCATAACAAATTTTTCCTGATTCTTTAACCTTATTTATATCTATAAACTTATTTACAACTTCATAAGCTCCATCCTTAGGAAAATCTCCATTTTCTAATCTATCTGACATATGTTTTTTTACAAAGTTAATACTTTTTACCCCTAAGGCTAAAGCTACACCTTTTTTCAACAAATCCATTTTAGTCATAGGAACTAATTTCTCCATAGTAACTTCATCCCATAAGGCTTGAGCATTGTCCATATCCCCTTGAGCAAATAGGGCAGCATTAAATGCACCAATAGAAGTTCCTGATATAACTTCTATGTACTTGTCCAATTTCATTTCAACTAAAGCTTTCCAAACACCCAGTTCATATGCTCCTTTTCCTCCCCCACCTGATAAAACTAATCCAACTTTCATAATATTTCCTCCATTCATTATTAAATGAATCGTTTTATACCAATAAGATATCCATTATATTATTTTACTACATTATGCAAAAAATTGATAATAAATTATATAAAAATAGACTATATGATAAATCATATAGTCTATTTCCTTAATTATTATATTAAAAACTTAAGTAAAAATACTAATCCTAAAATAACAGTAGTTAAACTTATCTCTTTTCTTTTTCCAGAGAATAATTTTAATATTATGTATGATATAACTCCAAATACTATACCATCTGATATTGAGTAAGCAAATGGCATCATGATTATTGTTAAGAAAGCTGGTATAGCCTCTGTAAAATCATGTAAGTCTATTTCTTTTATTGGTTCTATCATAAATAATCCAACTAAAACTAAAGCTGATGCTGTAACCGCTGGAGTTATAACTGCAAATAATGGAGCAAAGAATAAAGCTAAGAAGAACATAAATGCAGTTGAAACTGCTGTTAATCCAGTTCTTCCTCCTTCTGCAACCCCTGAAGCACTCTCTACGAAAGTACTTACTGTACTTGTTCCTAAACAAGCTCCTAATGTTGTACCTACTGCATCAGAAAATAAAGCTTTCTTTATGTTAGGTACTTTTCCATCCTTATCTAACATTTTAGCCTTAGTTGCAACACCAACTAAAGTTCCTATTGTATCAAACATATCCATGAATAATAATGTAAATAATGCTATTACCATGTCTAAAGAGAATATGTTGTGGAAATCGAACTTGAAGAAAGTAGGCGCTATTGAAGGTGGCATACTAATAATCTTACTTGGTATAGGAGTTATTCCCATAGGTATTCCTATTATTGCTGTAATAATCATACCTATAAATAATGCTCCCTTAACATTTTTAGCTATTAAAACACTTGTTATTAAAAGACCTATTATTGCTAAAAGTCCTGATCCTGAAACTATATTTCCTAAAGAAACTATAGTTCCTCCATCTGTATGTACTACGATTCCTGCACCCTCTAATCCTATTAAGGCAATAAGTAATCCTATACCTACTGATATAGCATTTTTTATTCCCTTTGGTATTGAGTCTACTATTGCTTCACGTACGTTAAATATAGTTAAAAGTATAAATATTATTCCTTCTAATAAAACTGCAGTTAAAGCAAATTCAAATGAATATCCCATTTGAATAACTATTGTATAAGCAAAAAACGCATTTAGTCCCATTCCTGGAGCTTGTGCAAATGGTAACTTAGCGTAAAGTCCCATTATTAAAGTTGCTATTACTGCTGATAAAGCCGTTGCTGTAAATACAGCTCCTTGATCCATTCCTGCTGCTGATAATATTGATGGATTTACTATAAGTATATAAGCCATTGTCATAAAAGTAGTTAATCCAGCAATAAATTCTGTTTTTGCATCAGTGTTATTTTCTTTAAGCTTAAAGAACTTTTCCATAATCTCACTCTTTCCTTCATTTGTTTTTCTAAATCACCTTTAATATATTATCAGATTTTTTATATTTATCAATACTTTTACGAATATTTTTGTCGAAAAAGTGAAATTAATAAGTTTTTTTGTAATTATTTTTAAACAAATGCGTACATTGAAGACTTTTTATCTCTATATAATACGCATAAAAACATATTTTTATAATTTAAACCTATTCAACAAATATTTTTTTATTAAACATGCGAACTTTTTAAATATTACCTTCTACTTAGTTCAACTAGTGCACATCCTTCTATAGCACAGATACCATTCTCCTTACAAAAATTTAAAACTTCTTCGCTTTCAGCACCTGGTTGAATTAAAACCTTATTTATTCCTAAAGTTTTGGCCTCTTTAATAAATTCTATTCCCTTAATAGGGTTTATACATAAGTCTATAACCTCAATATTACAAGGAACTTCTTTTAATCTTTTAAATATGTTTTCTCCATCTTTTAAGCTAACTCCAAAAGCATTATATCCATTTTCTTTAAGCTTATTTAAAATTCTATATGCATACTTTTTTTCATTTCCTACATCACCAACAACACACCAATTTTTAAAATCCAAAAAGTCTTTAGCTAACATAATTCATTCCTCCATTTAAACTTTATTTAACTCTATTATGGCTAATTATCTTTAAAATATAAAGTATATAAAATAAATTAATCTTGTTTTTACAATTTTATCTTATCTTTAAATTAATTCTCTCTAAAAATATATTTCAAAATAAAAAACCTACCTCTGGATATAATAAAATACTATCCAGAGATAAGTTTTTAAAATTTACTATCTCTTATCCTTTTGATATGGCTCTCCAGCAGCCTTAGGCGCTTGAGATGTTTTAGAAAATACTATTAATGCGATTAAAGTAACCACATATGGGAATATCTTAAGTAATACTGGAGGTATAGTTGAAAGTGATGGTATTATTTGAGATACGTTTGCTATAGTTGTAGCAAATCCAAAGAATAATGTTGCTCCTAATACTCCCCATGGCTTCCATTGACCAAAGATTAAAGCAGCTAAAGCTAGGAATCCAAGTCCTGCAACACTTCCTGTAAATTCTCCACCGTAAGTTACAAGTATTATAGCTCCACCAAGAGATGAAAATGCTCCTGATATCATAACACCTATATATCTCATTTTATAAACATTTATACCTGCAGCATCAGCAGCTTGAGGATGTTCTCCACAAGCTCTAAGTCTTAATCCAAAACTTGTCTTATATAATAAGAATGTACTTATAGCAAGTATTAAAATAACTAACCATGTAGTTGCATAAGTTTTTGAAAAGAATAAATCTCCTATTACTGGTATCGAAGATAATAATGGAACATCCTTCGGTATAAAACCTTGCATAATTCTTATATTACCACTCCCTGTCATATTTCTAGCTAAGAATACAGTTAAAGCTCCAGCTATCATATTTATAGCTGTACCACTTATTACCTGATCTGCGTTTAAATTTATACTTGCAAATGCATGTAATAAGGAGAATAATATTCCTACTAAAACTGCAACTCCTAAACCAATCCATAAAGGAAGTGAGCTACCTGGCATGACCTCTTGAAGCTTTGATACTGTAAATGCCCCACTAAAAGATCCTACGATCATAAGACCATCAAGTCCTATATTTACTACACCGCTTCTTTCAGAAAATAAAGCACCTAATGCGGTTATTAAAAGAGGTATAGTAAAAGCTATTGCATAAGGAAATATTTGTTGAATTGTTTCCCACATTATTTGCTCACCACCCTTTCTTTAGTTGTTTCTTGATTAGTATTTTTATTTAATTTATCTTTCTTTCTTTTTTGGAATTTATTAAGAACTCTCTCCATTATTACACTTGTAGCAGAGAAATATATTATTGTAGCCATTATAGTATCTGCTATTTCTGGAGGTATGCTTGTCATAGCATTCATAAATCCTTTTCCTGTATATAAAAGACCAAAGAATAAAGCTGAGAATAAAACTCCTATAGGATTACTTGCACCAAGTAAAGCTACTGCTATGCCATCAAATCCTTGTGTTGGCATAACACCTATTTGTATGCTTGTAGCGTTTCCTGTATATTGAACAACACCTGCAAGTCCTGCTAAAGCACCAGCTATCATCATTGATAATACTATGTTTCTATTTACTGAAATACCTGAATATTCTGCAGCATCTCTATTAAATCCAACGGCCTTTAATTCATATCCTAAAACTGTTTTATTTAGTATAAACCAAACTGCAAATACAGAAATAATTGCTATTAATATTCCCATGTTTATAAATGATCCTTGAAAAAAGTCTGTAAGCGATTGTATTCTTAAAGTAGCTGCCGCTGGAAGCTGTGCTGATTCAGTTTCTAAGAACTCTCCCTTAAAATACATAGGAACCATATAATAAACTATCCAATAAGCTATCCAGTTCATCATTATTGTTGAAACAACCTCATGAACATTAAACTTAGCTTTTAAAGCGCCTGGTATAAATGCCCATAGAGCTCCCCCAAGTATTCCAGCAAGAATCATTAATGGAATTAATACTGGAGCTGGTAATTTCACTGTTAATCCTACTGCTGTAGCAAAAAATCCTCCCATAAGCATTTGTCCTGGAGCCCCTATATTAAATAATCCAGTTCTAAAAGCAAAAGCTAAGGAAAGTCCTGTTAATATAAGAGGAGTAGCTGTAGCTAAAGTATTTCCTATTCTTTCTATGTTCATAAGTCCACCTTGGAATAAGAAAGAATAACCATCTATTGGATTATGCCCCATAATAGCCATTAAAATAGCACCAGCAATAAGTCCTAATATAATAGCCATTAAAGATATAATAAACTGTTTAAACTTCATGCTTTTCTCCTCCTTTTATACCAGCCATCATAAGACCTACTTCATTTTCATTAGTTTCATCTGCATTTACAACACCTATAAGTTCTCCGTTATTTATTATTGCAATTCTATCTGAAACATTTAATATTTCATCTAATTCAAGAGAAACTAAAAGCACAGCTTTTCCGCTATCTCTTTGCTCTACAAGTCTTTTATGAATATACTCTATAGATCCTACATCAAGTCCTCTAGTAGGTTGTGCTGCTATTAAAAGTTCTGGATTTAATTCTATTTCACGACCTATAATTGCTTTTTGCTGATTTCCTCCTGAAAGAGATCTTGCTATTGATTCAGCCCCTTCTCCAGATCTTACATCAAATTCATCTATTATTTTTTCTGCATATTTTTTTATTTCTTTTTTGTTTAATAAACCTTTATTTGAAAATGGTTTTTTATCATACACTTCTAGAACCATATTCTCTTCAATTGTGTAATCTAAAACTAGTCCTCTCTTATGTCTATCTTCTGGAATATGTGCAATACCTGAGTTTATTCTATTTCTTATAGATTCTCTAGTTATATCCTTGTTTTTGAAGTTTATAGTTCCACTTTCACTTTTTCTAAGTCCTGTAATAGCCTCAATAAGTTCACTTTGACCATTACCTTCTACCCCTGCTATACCTACTATTTCTCCTGCTCTAACATCAATAGAAAAGTCCTTTAATCCTAATACTTTCTTATTATTCTTAACTGAAAGATTTTTAATATCTAATACTACATCACCAGGCTTAGCAGGCTTTTTATTAACCTTAAATGATACTTCTCTTCCTACCATCATTTTAGCCATTTCAGCTTCACTAGTAGTTTTTACATCTACAGTACCAATGTATCTACCTCTTCTTATAACTGTACATCTATCTGCAGCAGCTTTTATCTCCTTAAGCTTATGAGTTATAATTATTATTGATTTTCCCTCATTTATAAGATTTTTCATTATTTTTATAAGTTCATCAATTTCTTGAGGGGTTAAAACTGCAGTAGGCTCATCTAATATAAGAACATCAGCATCTCTATAAAGCATTTTTAATATTTCAACCCTTTGTTGCATACCAACAGATATATTTTCAATCTTTGCATTAGGGTCAACATTTAATCCATATTGCTTTGATAATTCTTCAATTCTTTTAGCTGCCTTATTTAAATCCATTCCTAATCCAAAAAGAATCTTAGGCTCGCATCCTAAAACTATATTTTGAGTTACTGTAAAATTTTCAACTAATTTAAAATGTTGGTGTACCATTCCTATTCCAAGATCATTTGCAACATTGGGATTAGTAATTTTTACTTCTTTACCTCTAACCTTTATAACTCCTTTATCTGGTTGGTTCATTCCAAAAAGAATTCCCATTAAAGTAGATTTACCAGCTCCATTTTCTCCAAGTAAAGCATGTATCTCTCCTTTTCTAAGTTGCAAAGTTATATTATCATTTGCTACTATACCAGGAAATTCTTTACGGATATTAAGCATTTCTACTACATATTCCATAAGTTATCCTCCTTAACACTCAAATTCTATATTACTTATAATTCTAATTTTTATATCATAAATTTATTTTATTATTGGATTAGATAATAAAAGGAGATGGAAGCTCCATCCCCTTAATAAAAACTTCCTTGAATTTTGAATTAATTTATTAAGTCTCCTTGCTCGTTAGAAACTTTTATTTCTCCATTTTTTAACTGTTCAAATACTTTATTTACTTCAGTCATAGTTTCTTCACTTAAGTTTGGATTCTTATCAGGTAAACCTACACCATCATTTTTTGCATCATATAATAAAGTTTGTCCACCTGGGAAAGTTCCATCTAATTCTTTCTTTATCATGTCATAAGAAGCGTGATCTATTCTCTTAACTGCTGAAGTAAGTATTACAGATTTATCTCCTTCATATATACCATCGTCGTATTGGTCAACGTCAACACCTATTATCCAAGCTTCTTTTCCTGAAGCAGCTCTATTTTTAGCTTCTTGTATAGCTCCTACACCAACACCACCAGCAGCACAGAATATAGCTTTTACTCCATTGTCATACATTTGAGCAGCTATTTGTCCACCTGCAGCTGAGTCATCAAATGATCCTTGATATATAACATTTTTTGCTTCAAGAGACATGTGAGTTCCTAATTTTTCATTAGCAAAGGCTACCCCTTGTTGGAATCCCCAGTTAAATTTTTGTACTGGTGGAATTTCCATACCACCTATAAATCCTAATTGACCTTCTTTAAGTTGTAATGCTGTAGCAACACCTGCCATAAAACCTGCTTGCTCTTCAGCAAAGAATATTGAAACCGTATTCGGACCTACTTCTGGCTTTGCATCCTTAGCACCTGAATGAGGAGCACCATCTAATAATACAAATTTAGCATCTTTATATTTTTCTTGTCCTTTATATATAGCTGTCTCAAATTTAAATCCTGGAGTTACTATAAATTTGAATCCTGCATCATAAAGATTTCCTATTTCTTTTAAGTAATCAGCTTCTGTTGTTCCACTTGGTTTTAAATATTTAGCTTCTACTCCTAAGTCTTTTTCAGCTTTTTGTATTCCTTCCCAAGTTCCTTGGTTAAATGATTTATCATCTATTGTACCGGCATCAGTAACCATTCCGACCTTCATTTTGTCTCCCTTAGAACCAGTATCACCTGATGATGCTTGTCCATCACTTGAACCTCCACACCCTGCAAGTAAAGTAGCTGTTGTAAGTACTGCTAACACAGCAGAAAGAAATTTCTTTTTCATTTTAATATTCCTCCTTAATACCTATTAAAATAATTCTTACTTTAAAGATTATGTAATAAACTAAAATTAAATTAATAATCAAATGTAATAAACTAATATTCATAAGATATTTTTAACTTAATATTCGAGTTTACAACATAATATTAAACCGTGAAAGCGCTATCTTTCCATGTGTTTTTTTTATTTTAATATTTTATTTTCAATTTTATAGTAATTAGTTATATAATTTATACTTTATACAAAATTGTTCTTTACAAATTATTCTTTTTTATCCTGTATTATCCTTTAGATTCTCTCTCTCTTTTTCATTCATTTATTATTAATACTTTATATATAATTTATTTTAAATTTATTAATATTTGCAAAAAAAGTTAAGAAAGCGCTTTCACAAATTAAACATTATTTTTTTATACTTTAATATATTAAGTAGTTAAGGTTTTCATTCTGTTGACCTAAATTTACTTTCCATTAGTACTTGGTCTAAATTAATATTAAAAGAATTTTTAATCTTAAATAAAAAAGATCATAGTAAAATTACTATGATCTAAACAAATTAAAATCTATTAATAAAACTCATTATATCTCCAGTTTTTTCATTGCCTACTCCTATAAATAAATTTAACAAATCTAAATGTTGATATCCTTCTAATTTTAAAAATTGTCCATTTCCTTTAAATTTATTTACCTTTTCTACAAATCTTTTAGAATTTTCATAACTTACTATAGAATCCCTAGCTCCATGAATGCACAGTACTGGAATTTTAGGCGAATCTTCCTTTAGTAAATTTATTGGATTAACATCAAAAATCTGTTCTTTTCCGTATAAATATTTTTTTATATACTTTTCATATTCTTTAGAATTACATTGGCTAAAATCTAAGGTTCCTCCTAGTGTTATAAAAGAAGATATTATGCTTGTATCTATATTGAATTTTTCTTTCATGTCTTCATTGTAAACTAAGTTTGCAGCTAAATCTGCCCCTGAAGAATATCCCATAACTACTATTCTATTAGGCTTATTATTTTCTACATAGTGTTTAAATGCTGAAAATATATTTTCCATTTGAACTGGATATTTATGTTCTGGCGCTAACTCATAGGATGGAATTACTACAGTAAATCCATATTTATAGAAAAACTTCCCTATAGCTGCACACCCTTTGGGGCTTCCCTTCCATAAACCTCCACTATATATAAAGAATATGGTAGGCTTTCTTTTATCATAGCCTTTATATACTCTATAGTAATCTCTTTTATTATCACCATATCTAAACTCTTTATATTCTATATTTCTATCCTTTAAGAAATTGTAGTTAAAGAATTTAAAAAACAATTTTCTCTTTAATTTTTTCTCTTCTTTCTGACTATCATACATTTATAATCTCCTTAAACTTTAAAATTACATTTAAATTTCTCACATACAAATATACCTTATATTTATTAACAATTTCAACACTTTGTTTAAAATTTATTAATATTTATTTTGTTTTCATCTTTTATTTTTCTATTACCATAAAATAATCAAAAAAATCGCTTTTGATTGTAATAAAATAAAAGGTCTGTATAAAAATATAATAATAAAGCTTACAAACATTATGAAGAGAATATCTAGATGAGTTTTAGAATTTAAATTATTATGAAGAAGATATTACGTTAAAAAACTGAGACTGTTTAGTATCTTAGGAACACAATCTCTCAAAGTTCGATTGCATAAGTTCAAAAATCCAAATTGAAAATTTGGACTTTCACTTAAGTTTCGAAGTTTTAATAATGTCTTCGGAGTAATAATTATAAATTCTTAACGAAATCTAGTAATTCTCGGAATATGTTTATAAGCTTTATATTCACTATTAAATTATATTTTTATTTACTATTTTACAAAGGGATTATAAAATCTACTTCCATTATTAAATGTAAAGTATAATGATAAAGCAAATATTAAGATAACTACAATAATAGCTAAGTAATCGCCCTTAGAAAATTTTCTTTCATTATACCAAGTTCTTTTTTTATTCTTTCCAAAGGCTCTAAGCTCCATTGCTGTACTTATATTTTCTATTCTATCTAAACTTGAAAAAATAAGTGGCATTAAAACTGAAGATATATTTTTTATTCTTTTTCCTAACTTTTCTTTTTTAGACATATCAATTCCTCTTGCTTGTTGAGCAAAGGATATATCATGATACTCCCTTTGAATATCTGGTATGTATCTTAAAGCTATTGATACAGAATATGATATTTTATAACTAACACCTATTTTATTTAAAGATGCAGCAAACTCACTTGGATTTGTTGCAAGTATAAATAAAAGTGCCATAGGTATAACTGATAAATATTTTAATGTAACGTTAAACTCATAAAATAATTGTTCCCATGTTAGTGTGTATGGGCCAATTATATGAAATATATCATGTCTTGTTCCATATATATTGACTCCTTCATAAGGTGAAAATATAAAAATGGCTAAATCATTTAAAAGTAAAAAGAATAATATAAAATAAACTATAAAAGAAACTTCTTTAAACTCTATTTTTGAGACCTTAAATATAATTAAACTAAATATAAGCATACCAATTAATACCCTTGTATCATATGTAAGCATGGCAGCTAATGTCCAAAATATAAAGCAAATAAGCTTAGTTGCTCCAGTAAGTTTATCAATAGGAGAATCCTTTTTTATATATGTAAGCATTGCATCCACTAATTTCTTACCCCCCTGTCAAAATCAATAAATTTACAAACAAAATCCTTAGGGTCTTCCACCTTAAATTTCAAGGCTAAATCATATAATGATGTTTCTTTTAAGCTTGCCTTTTCTATTACTTCTTTATCTGTAAGTATTTCTGCTGATGTTGTATCAGCTATTTTACGTCCATTTGAAATTACAATAGCCTTGTCTGTATATTCAAGCATTAAATGCATATCGTGAGTTATTAAAATTATTGTAACTCCCTTTTTATTAAGTTTTAGAAGAAACTCCATTATTTCATTATAATGTTTATAGTCTTGTCCTGCTGTTGGTTCATCAAGTATTATAACCTTAGGATTTAAAACTAGTATTGAAGCTATAGTAACCCTCTTTTTCTGTCCAAAACTAAGTGCAGAAACTGGCCAATTTCTATATGGATATAAACCACAGGTCTTTAGGGTTTCAAGTACTCTTTCCTTAACTTCTTTTTCATCAATTCCTCTAACTCTTAAGCCTAATGCAACCTCATCAAAGATCATTGTTTTAGATATCATTTGATTTGGATTTTGAAGAACAACTCCTATTTCTTCTCCTCTTTCCTTAATAGTCTTTCCATCTAAACTTTTCCCTTCAAATATTATATCTCCCTTTGATTCTTTGAAAAAACCACATATAAGCTTAGATATAGTTGATTTACCAGCACCATTTTTCCCAACTACACTTACTATGTCTCCCCTATTAATTTTAAAATTAATATCACTTAATATATCTTTTTTCTTATCGTAAGAAAAAGATACATTTTTAAATTCTAATAGTGTGTCTTCTTCTCTTTCTTTCTTATTAAAATTTAAACTCTTATACCAAGTTTTTAATTTCTCTCCATCATCACTAAGCTTTAACTTGTCTATATTCTCAAGGTTCATTTCCTTATTTAATTCATATCCACTATACTTAAGAGCTGTTATGTATAAAGGTTCTCTTATTCCACACTCTTTTAATTTATTAGAAGCTAATATTTCATTTGGATTTGTATCAGCAATAATTTCTCCTTCATTCATAAGTATTATTCTGTCTACATCACAATTTAAAACTTCTTCTAATCTATGTTCTATTATTATTACTGTCTTTTTTTCTTCCTTTTGTATTTTATCTATAAGTTCTATAGAAGCTTTTCCTGCTGCTGGATCTAAGCTTGCTAAAGGTTCATCAAAAAGAAGTATATCAACATCATCAACAATAGTTCCAGCTAAGGTTACCCTCTGTTTTTGTCCACCTGAAAGACTATATGGAGCTAAGTCTAATCTATTTTCTATATCAACTATTTTTGATACATAATTAACTTTTTTCTTCATCTCTTCTTGAGATACACAGTTATTTTCTAGTTTAAAAGCTATATCCTCAGCTACAGTTAATCCTATAAATTGACTATCTGGATCTTGAAGTACAGTTCCTACCATTTTAGATATTTCAAAAACGCTTAAATCTTTAGTTTCTTTTCCCTTTATTTTAAGACTTCCTGAAATTTCAATATCAGTTGAAAATGGTATTAATCCATTTATACAGTTAGCTAATGTACTTTTTCCTGACCCTGAAGGCCCAGCTATAAGAACTTTTTCTCCTTCATATATAGTTAAATTTATGTTATTTAAAGTTGGCTTTGATTGAACTGTATAATGAGCAGTAAAATCTTTAAACTCTATTATTGCTTTTCTTTCCATATCAATTTCCTTTCAAATAATCATTTTAAGTTAAGGAATTGTATATATTATTTTTTAACTCTATATTTAAGTTTTATACATCTCCTAAATTAAACTTCAAAAAAAGGTTGTCTGAAAATATCTTTCCCACAACCTCATATACTTCTAATATTCTTTTCTTAAGCTACCTTTTTGTATTCTTGTCTTAGCATAATTAGCTATTAAAATAGTTCCTAAAACTCCAACAGTAACCATATTAGAAATTCCACCAATTACCCCTTGTAGATAAACCTTATTTGCAGGTTCAGAGTAAATTAATATATCTAAAGTTGGTGCTACTAAAAACCAAGCCACTCCATTGGCAATTATCTGTATTAAATTAAACGTAAATATTTGCTTTAACTTAAATACTCCTTGATTAATTTTTATAAATCTAGCTCCAAATCCAATTATTAATCCTACTATACCTGAAGCAAAAACCCAACTTATCCAAGGTGATCCAAAGAATACTATATCTTTTAAAGCATGTCCTATGAATCCTATTAAAAAACCAGCTAAAGGACCATATAACAATGCCATTAAAGCTAAAAACGCATATGCTGTTTCTATGTTTGTATTAGGAATTCCTGTAGGCAAAGAACCAAATCTACCTAATATCATAAAAACTGCTGAGCCAATTCCTATAGCTACAATTGTTTTAATTGATAGTTTGTTTTTTTTCATTGTTCATCTCCATTTTAGAAAAATCTATCTTTAGATAATAAAATACCTTTTAATATCTATAATTATAAACATAATTTCACACAGTTAACTATAAAGATTATTAAAGTAATTGTCAATAACCTTAAGCTAAGCCCTTAAATATTAACACTTTCTTAATTGCCTTATCATGTAATAATATGTTAAATTTTATTTGTATATTTTAAGATAGGGAGGATATTTATGAAAAGAATATCATTATTATTACTTAGTTTGACTTTAACAGCTAGCTTATTTGTAGGATGCGGTAATAATAACACTGAAAATAAGGATGCTAATACACAGACAAGCTCTGAATCCTCAAGCGAAACTCAATCTGAAGCAGTTTCAAAGGATATATCAATAGACGAATCTAAAAAACTTATAAATGACGGGGAAGTTACTCTAATCTTAGATGTTAGAAATGAAGATGAATTTGCTGAAGGACATTTAAAAAATGCAATTCAAATTCCAGTTAAGGAACTTAAGGAAAACCTAAGTGATATAGAAAAGTTTAAAGATGAATTAGTTTTAGTTTACTGTAGAAGCGGAAAAAGAAGTGCTGAGGCTGTAGATATTTTAAAGGAAAATGGTTTTAAAAATCTTGTTCACATGAAAGATGGAATATCTAAATGGGATGGAGAAGTTGAAAAATAATCTTTTAATGATAAAGAGAAATACTTTTTAAAGTATTTCTCTTTATCATTTTTTATTTCTTTTTTCTTTTATAACCTCACTAACATTTCTTTTTATTTCATAACTTTTACTATCTTTTTTTAAGGTTTTTAATTCATCATAATCAAGTCCCTGAAACATTCTATTCATTCTCCAGAAGAAATCAGTTCTTTTTTGTTCTAATAAGTAATTTATATTATTCATCTTCCTTAATTTTTCTAAATTGTCCTCTTTATAGGTCTTCAATTTATTTTCAGTATATATTTTTATTAATCCTAATATATACTCATGATAATCTCTATAAGCTAAGCTTTTCTCACATATATTTAAAATACTTAAAATTCTGCTCATCTCTTACTCCTTTTTAATAATCCTATATATTCTTTCTAACTTTAATATATTACTTATTTTTTTATTTGTTACCTTAATTTAAAAGCAAAAAAGACCACATAGATATATTCTATGTAGTCTTTTAAAAATTATTTATCTTTTTTTATTCATCATAAAGGATCATCATAGAATGAGATTTTATTTTAGGAATTTCATCCTCACTCACTCTTTCTATACCAAACTGATTTACAACCCCATTTTTAACTGCAATATTCCAAAAGCCATTACTTGATTTAGGCATAGAAGAAATTACATTATAATCATCAATGGTAGTTCCATTATATATTACCACTATATCTTTCCATAAATCTTCATTAGCATTATTTTTATAGTAAGCTATTATTACTCCGCTAGTATCATTATTGTCATAAAAATAAACTTCTAAATTTTCTATTATATCCTCTGGATTTTTCATTCTAAAAGCACTGTGATTTTTTCTTAAAATTATTAAGTCTTTATAATAATTAAAAACATCAATATACTTTTCTTTCTCTGCCCAATTTAAAGCATTTATACTATCTGGACTCTTATAGCTATTATGATCTCCATCTTTAGATCTTAAAATTTCAGCTCCAGATTGAATAAAGGGAATTCCTTGAGAAGTAAATAATATAGAAGCTCCTAGTAAATCTTCCTTAACATAAAAATTATCTAATATATTTTCTTCATTAAAATCTCTATAATGTCCCTTTTCCACACTATGATTTTGACTTTTTACTATTTGATCCCATAGTGTATAGTTATCATGTGCTTCTAAATAATTTATACTTTCCATAGGTTTATAGGTTATTGAATTTATGGACCCCTTAATTCCTTCTATAACTTGCCAAGCTTTATTTTTATTGTGCTGTTCTCCATTTATAAATCCATTAGATGGGTCATTATTTCCTCTTAGAGCATTTCTAAAATCATCATTAAATATGGAAAATCTAAGACCTTTTTGACTTCCCTTGTAAGTTCCATTACTTAAAGGAGAATCTCCACCTTTCCAAGGCTCCCCATAAATAAGTATTTTTTCATCAATCTCTTCACTTCTTTTTACTATTTCCTTCATAGTATCTAAATCTATAAGCTCCATTAAGTCAAATCTTAATCCATCTATATGATAATTTTTAATCCAATGTAATATGGAATCTAAAATAAATTTCCTAACCATAGGCTTTTCAGAGGCCATTTCATTTCCACAGCCAGATCCATTTGTATATTTTCCTAATTTATCACTTCTAAAGTAATATAAAGGAACTATATTATCCATATTACTAGTTTCATACATATGATTATAAACCATATCTAATATAACTCGTATTCCATTGTCATGAAACCTTTTTATCATCTCTCTAAACTCTATTATTCTTCTTGAAGGTGTATATGGGTCTGTTGAATAACTTCCTTCTATTGCATTAAAGTTTTTAGGATCATATCCCCAGTTTCTATTATTTTCATCCTTGGTTATTTCTTCATTAACAGAAGCAAAATCAAAGACTGGAAGCAAGTGAACATGGGTTATCCCTAATTCCTTTAAATGATCTAATCCTGTCTTAACCTTATTCCCATTTTCTTTATTAATATAGAAAGTTCCCTCTTCAACTGCCCCTAAAAATTTTCCTCTTAAGCTTTCAGAAACTCCTGAATTTTCATTTATGGTAAAATCTCTAATATGCATCTCATAAATTATTGAGTCTTCTTTATTTATTAACTTAGGTTTATTATATTTATTCCATCCTTCTGGTACACACTCTTTACTAAATAAATCTACTAAAGCTCCCTTTTCTCCATTTACTCCTACTGAAACAGCATAGGGATCTACAGCATAGGTTATCTTATTTACGTGTTTACCTTCTTTGCTTAAATCATTAAAATATAATCTGTATAAATAATATTTACCCTCATTTTCTTTTCTTGGTACTTTAATTAAATGAGTTCCATTTTCTTTTTCCCTATTCATATCATATTTTCTTAAAGGATTTTCCCTTAGGGATTTATAATCTTCATATATTAATAATTCTACTTTTTTAGCAGTAGGTGCCCACAACCTTAAGCTTATATTTTCTTCACTAAATCTTACACCTAGGTCATTTCCTCCATAATAATAATCATTTAAATAATCTCTTACTATTACTTTGCAACTTGAAAACATACTAGAAGCTCTTACTTCTAATAAATCTGATGGATCTATATCACTTGGAAGATTAGTTATTAAAACTTCTTTTTCATTTTCTCTAACTAGGGTTGAAACTCCCTTAGCCTTTATTCCGTTTATATACAATCCATACTTAACTCCAATTAAAGGCTTATGGGAAAGATATGCCTTTATAGTATTTTTATGATCCATTAAGGCAACTTGTATTTTAGGAGTAATTTCTTCTATGGCAGTCTTTAAAGAAGTTAATATCTTATTATTTTCATATATGCAAAATAAATTCCTATCTTCCTTACCTAAATAAAAAGTATATGTCTGCTCATTCCAATCATTTACCCAGTTACATCCCCAAGTTCTCTTTCTTACTATAAATTTCTCTTCATCTACAAAAGTTCCTACACCTAAATCTGTTTTAATATTTAAATTAAATTCTTTACCTGAGCTATTCTCTCCAAAGCCCCAAATATTCCAGCTGAAATTTTCTCCATAATATAATCCATCATTCTTTAAAAATTGTACAAAAGTCCCTTTTTCCCCTTCTTCTCTAACCTCAATTTCCTTATAAGCTGTCATGTCATTTAAAGAATCATAGGCCTTTACTATAATTTTAGTGCCAGGGGCTACTTCCTCATTGATCTTTAAAAAACCATTTTCTAAAGTTACTCCCTTTAAAGAGTTCTCTATGGAAAGAACCGCCTCTTCAATGGTTATATTTCCATAAAATGAATTTTTAACAGCTATTAATTCAACTGGGTATCTAGTAGATACAAAATCTCTTGAACTTTTTATTTCTAAGGATTCTTCAAAGGGCTCCCAAAGGAAATAAAAATCATTTTTCTCTTCATTTAAGTTATCTACATATATTTCTTTTCCATCTAGAGTAATAATTATATATCCATACTTATACTCTCCCTTCTTTAGTCCACAAGGAAAGGGAATATCTTTAATCATTTTTACTCTACCATCATTAGTATCCAATCCCCAATTAAGCTTAAAATTTTCGCTTTTTTCCCAATTGTTAAAATCTCCAACTAAATAAGCCTCAATTGCCCCCTTACAGCATAAGGTTGCTCTTATGGTATTAGTTAAAGGACTAATCTCTATGTAGTATTCATTATCATCATAACAAACAAGTTTTCTTTTTACAGAATCAAACATATAAAATGCTCCTCTATTAATTATTTATGTAATAAAAGCTACTATTTATCCAAAGTAAAATAATATTATGTACTTAGATTTATAGTAGCCTTTTCTTTCTTATTTTACTTTTAAAACTAACGTTCCTAATGGAGGTACCTTAACACTTATTGAATAATCAAAATCCTTAAAACTTTCCTCTGTGGCTTTTAAAATACTATCTCCCATAATATTTCCTGCTCCACCAAATTCTAAGGAATCTGAATTAAAGACTTCAACATATTCTCCAAGTCCTGGAACCCCTACTTTAAAATCATAATAAACCTCTGGAGTAAAATTACATATAAATATTAATTTTTCCTTTTTATTCTTTCCAATTCTTATAAATGAAAGTACACTTTCTTCTGAATTATCAGCATCAATCCATTTAAAGCCTTCTTCTTCATAATCAAGTGACCATAAAGAACTATTCTCTAAATAAAAATGATTTAATGCTTTAAAATACTCCTTGGTTTTTCTGTGTATATCAAATTCTTCAATAACATTCCATTGAAGTTCTTCCCATTCTCTCCATTCAACGAACTGACCAAATTCACAGCCCATAAACATTAATTTTTTCCCTGGGTGTCCCATCATAAAAGAAGCATAAAGTCTTAGCCCTGCATACTTTTTCCAATCATCTCCCCACATTTTATTTATAAGGGATTTCTTGCCATGAACAACCTCATCATGTGAAATTGGTAGAATAAACTTTTCTGAATAATTGTACATCATTGAAAAGTTCATTTTATTGTGATGATACTTTCTGTATATTGGATCTAACTCAATATAACTTAAGGTATCATTCATCCATCCCATATTCCATTTATAATCAAATCCTAATCCATCCTCTTCAACAGGTTTAGTAATTCCTTCCCATGAGGTTGATTCTTCAGCTACTGTAATTGCTCCTTTTCCTTCTTTTTTTATAATTGTATTTAGTTCTTTTAAAAAGGCAATAGCTTCAAGGTTTCCATTTCCTCCATAGATATTTGGCTCCCATTCTCCATATTCTCTTCCATAATCTAAATAAAGCATATTAGATACCGCATCTACTCTTAATCCATCTATATGAAATTCATTTATCCAGTACATAGCATTGGAAAATAAAAAGGATTTAACCTCTGGTCTTCCTAAATCAAAATTACAAGTTCCCCATCCTTCATTATTAGCCTTCCACCAAGCTTCATATTCATAGGTTGGTGACCCATCAAACATAAATAATCCATGCTCATCCTTGCAAAAATGGCTAGGTACCCAATCTAGTAATACTCCAATATTATTTTTATGAAGTTTATTTATAAGAGCCTTTAATCCATTTAAATCTCCATATCTACTTGTAACTGAGTAATACCCTACGCCTTGATATCCCCAAGAAGCATCTAAGGGATGTTCATTTATAGGCATAAACTCAACATGGGTGTATCCCATCTCTTTTATATATTCTACTAGTACTTCGCTTATTTCTTCATAGGTCATAAACTCTCCATCTTTTCTCTTCCAAGACCCTAAATGAAGTTCATATATATTCATAGGTTTATTATCTAAACCTTCTTTTTCTCTTTTATTAAGCCATCTCTTATCTCCCCATCTAAAACTCTTAATTTTAGTAAGTACAGAGGCTGTATTAGGTCTTAATTCTGATTTAAATGCATATGGGTCAGCCTTATATACTGTATTATTTCCACATTCATTTACTACTGCAAATTTATACTTTATACCCTCTTCTAATTTAGGAAGAAATAAACTCCATATTCCTCTTTCATTAATTTTTTTCATGGAGTATTCTTCTTTTAATTCCCAATTATTAAAATCACCTATAACATATATTTTGCTAGCCCTTGGAGCCCAAGTAGTAAATCTTACACCCCTTTTTCTATTTTCAGTTATAAAATGAGCTCCCATAAACTTATAAGCTGAATGTTCTTTTCCCTCTAAAAACAAATCAAAGCTTAATAAGCTTTCATCTTTAGACACTTTTTTGCTTTTTCCTTTGTTTTTCCCCACTTTTTCGGTAACGTTACCATTTTTCTCATGCTTAAGTTCTTTACAATTTCTCATCTCTTTTCCCCCCATAGTAAACCTCTCATTAAAGCAAAATATTATAAACACAATATTTTGCTTTAATTATACTATTTTAGGTATTAAATTACAATTAATTATGGGTGTTATTCAAATTTCTATCTTTACTTATTATAAGTTCCCTATCTTTTATGACAAAGTTTCCATTAAGATTAAATACAACTCTACTTTGTATTATACCTATAACATCTACTAGTACTATTCCTATGATATTTTGGCGTATTAAAAAATCATATTTATTACTTCCAAGTTCTTTTATTTCATAATAGGTATTAATATCAGAAATACCAGGATTAATTTTTAATTTTACATTTCCCTTTTCATCATATATAAGATTTAAGTAAGATTTATCCTTTGAAGAAAGATCTACAATATATTTTTCTTTCGCTCCGTAAGATACCTCTACTTTATAATTTGGTAAGTATCTTATAATAGCTTTGTTTCTAGCACTTATTTCCCACTGATTAGTTATTTCTCTTATTTCTCCATTATCATATTCATATAATAATAAAATAGCAATTCCACCAGAACCTTGAAATCTTCCCTTCACCAAAATACAATCTCTTCCACTGCCTAAAAAATCTCCTAAAAACAAATGCATATTATATCCACCATAAGGCAATTCTTTTTTTATTACCCTATTACTTCCTTCTAAGTATAAATTTATTTCAACTTCATCTGCTAACTCTCCTTTTTTAAATGGATACATTGTTTTTAATACAACCCTATCTTTAGAAATTCTACTTTTTATATGTCCAACTTTAGAATCTAAAATAGCCATTATAGTTCATCCTCCCTAATAAATTCCATTCATAATTAATCTATGCAAAATTTTAACTATAGTAACTAAATTATAAATACAAATCTATTAGCTATTTTCCATTAAAAAAACATATTTTTTTACATTTTTTTAATTTAAAGTCTTTATAATAAACTCTTCTTCAAAGTATAATAGAAAAGAAATATTGTAATAATGAAAAAATATTTCTTATTAATTTTTACATACTTATTTGGAGGTACATATGGATTTTAATAGAATTATCAATTTCTCAACTGAACTTGGTACTCTAATGCTTGAAAATGGCGCTGAAACATATAGAGTTGAAGAAACCATGAGCAGAATCTGTTTGGCTTATGGAATAGAAAAAGTTGATGTTTTTGTAATTCCTACAAACATAATAATAACAATAAAAACATATAAAAATGCAATTTCTAGAACTAGAAGGGTAACAAGTAGAACTATTAATTTAGATAAAATAGCTAAATTAAACAACCTTTCAAGAGAGGTTGCCTTTAATAAAGTTTCTATTGAAGATGCTGAAAAAAAGCTAAGTAGTATAGCTGATGAAAAAGAATATCCTCTTAAAATAAAAATATTAGGATATTTAATTTCAGCTTCAACATTTACTCTACTTTTTGGAGGTAATTTAAAGGATTCTTTAGTCTCAGGTTTTATAGGAATAGTTCTTTGTCTTCTTGCATACTTTTTTAATATTTTAAAGACAAACAATTTCTTTGTAAATATAATATCTGGAGCTTTGGCATCATTACTAGCTTTTCTTGCAGTAAGATTTAATATTGCTCCTAATCTAAATGAAATAATAATAGGTTCTTTAATGCCCTTAGTACCTGGACTTGCTATAACTAACTCACTTCGTGATATAATAGCTGGTGATTTAGTTGCTGGAAGTGCTAAATTTATTGAAGCCTTTTTAATAGCTGTAGGTATTGCTATTGGAAGTGCTAGTATTTTATCTATATTAATAAATCACTATGGGGGTATGGCTATATGAACCTAATAATAAACTCAATATATGCATTTTTTAGTTCTTTAGGTTTTGGAATAATATTTAATATAAAAGGTAAAAACTTATTTTTTTCTTCCCTATGTGGCGGTTTAGGATGGTTTGTTTATCTTTTTTCCTCAAGCTTTATGAGCACAAATGAAAGCTTTAATTATTTTTTAGCTGCTATTTTCATAGCCCTATTCTCTGAGATTTCAGCTAGAGTATTAAAAGCTCCTGTATTAGTATTTTTAGTTTGTGGAATAATTCCTCTAGTTCCTGGAGGAGGCATGTTCTATACCATGCTAGAGACTTTAAAAGGAAATATAGATAAAGCTTTATCCTTAGGATGCAATACACTAATGTTAGCTGGTTCAATAGCTACTGGAATTGTTTTAGTTTCATCCTTTACTAAGCTATATTTTTCTATAAAAAGACTTATTAATAGTAAAATTAAAAGTACTGAAAATAATAACTATTTAAATAAAAGTATTTAGTTTGCTTAAAATGTTTTTATAGATACAATAAATCACATAAAAAGGAGTTATATCAAAAGTTAACAATAAAACTTATTTTGATATAACTCCTTTTATGAATTTTATACTAGATTTTTATTTATCTATAAGATTAAGCATAAAGTTAACTCTAAATTTATAATTTAAAGTCATTAACTTTTTAAACTATAGCTATTATCTTAAATAGTCATTCTCTTCTGAATCCCAAGAAATAAAATAATAAACATCCATTAAATTATCAAATTCATTTTTAACAAAATCCAATATTTCATTTCTTGAATTGCTAACATGATTTTTATCATAATCTTTTCTTATGGTTAATCCATATTTTTCTCCACTATCTGTATATTTTATTATATCCTCAACGTAATCTGTTTCATCTTCATAACTTCTAGGATTATTGTCCTTAATTAAATATAATCTATACCCCTTTTCTTCTAAAGCCATAAGTATGTTTTTAAATCTTTCTTTTAGCTCGTAGTTTTCTCTTATTTTATTAACAAGATTTCTTTGTTCTATGGCTCCATACTTATCTAAATATAAAGCTGTATTCCAAGAATTAGAGTCTAATCCTAATTGAATGCGAGGAATATAATTAAATACCATGTCATCTTCTATTCTACTTCCCTCAATATCATGGAATAAATTTAAAACCTTTATAAGCTTTCTAACATCAGCTCTATTTTTTCCATATGATAAATATATTCTATCCACATATTCATCATTAACTCTTTTTAGTGGCCAAGTTATACTGGTTATATATTGCTTTTCCCAATGAGAGCTTAACCCTTTAGAATTCATAAATTCAAAAAGCCCTAAATTATTTAGTTCTCTTAATTTCTCAGCAGCAACTCTTCTTCTTTCTAATATTACCTTATCTCTACTTCTTGATTTGTCTATATCAAAAGCTCTAAAATCACTTTCTAAAAAAAAGTTTCCCATATTTATACCCTCCTTAATAAAACAAAGTTTAATATGTTTTATTAAATATTTAACACTATTATACACCTCTTAAAAATCACTTCAAAACATTTTCATTTGACAAATCTTAGCCTAAATCCTTAGATTTTTTATATCTATTTAAAAACTCATTGTTTCTTCTAAATAAATTAAAAATAATGCCCTTATTTTTTTAAACTTCAATATAAAAAATAAGCTTTATTTATAAAAAGTAAATTTTTATAAAAAGAGAGCCTTATAAGTAAAAGACTCTCTTTAACATAATAAACTTAATTAAGCTAGATATAAAGATTTAATTTTAAATCAAACTTAACTTAGAATATACGTTTTTATTTTTTCTCTACTCTTTCCTTTGAATTAGCTATTAATAAACATAAGTTAATAAACACCTCTGGTAAGGACATAAACTTAGGGTATGCTAAATATCTAGGCTGCCAAATTGGAGAAAACTTTGACTTATATCTTCTTAGTCCATCAAAACTATAGAATATATTACCACTATTATAAACTAATCTTGCAAGCTTTTCTTGTAAATGTGAATGAGTGTTAAATCCTACATTAGATAATGGTGCTTCTCCTAAGCTAAAATATTTATATCCTTTTTCTTTAAATGTTAAGAATAAATTAAGCATTAAGTAATCCATAGAGGCATTAGGAGCATTTTTATCTATTCTCATTAAATCTATTGCTACTGTCTCCCCTCCATCATTAGCATCCATTATTGTTACAAAACCCATAATCTTATTTTCTTCTTCATTCTTTAAAATAGCTATAGGCGATCTTTGTATATAATCCTCACTAAACCATCCTAGAGAAAATCCCTTTTCCTTTCTGTCACCTAGCCATTTATCAGATATTTCCTTCAATTGACTTACTACCTCATTATTAAAAGGAGGCTCTATAATACTAAAGCTATATCCTTCCCTTTCAACTCTTCTTAAGGTATTTCTAAAGGCACTCTTTTTAGAACCAATTAAATTAAATTCTTCTAAATCTATTCTTGCCTCTTCTCCTAACTTAAAGAAATAATACCCTGCATCATGATAGGTAGAAAAGTTTTTTTCTTCTATTTCATAAAAGACAACATCATATCCATATAAATTTGTAAAAGCTTGAAACTCTTCTATACAACTATATAGATTTTCCTTTGTAGCTATAGGATCTCCTAAAACTATTATCTTATCTTTGTACTTGCTATACATTATTAAGGACTCTCCTTCATTAGCCCAAAAGACCTTTTTATCCTTTAAATAAACTAAATGGGAGAGTATTGTTCCATAATCTATTTCTTTAAAGAATTTTGATACCTTTTCTAAATCAGCATCCATATACCTTTCATCATCTTCTATTTTAGGCATTGTTAAATACCATATTATCACAAATATTATAAAGGCTATATAAGTGAATAACGCTATTCTTAAATATCCCTTTGTGCTATGGAAAAAGTCTACATAGTACCTATAATTCTTACTAAAATGTATGTTAAATTTATGTATAAAACTTGCAAAGATGATCATTACAATTGAAAGAACTAATAATATACCACTTAATTTAGTAACCTTAATAGGGATACTTTTTCTGTAAAAACTCTTTTTTGATAATATTAGAAGTATTATTACTCCTAAAATAAAAATTCCTTCTTTGTAATCTAAATCTTTTACAAAGGCAAAGGCTCCTCCTACTATAAGCAATGTTAATGTAACATAATAAGCTCTTTTTACCTTAAAGAAAACTTCCTTAGAGGTCATTATTAACATTAATCCAATTAATACTGAAGCTCTATGTGAAAACCTTAAAAAAGATAAACTATATATATTGTCTAAAAATTTTATCTTATAAAATATACTAGGATAAATTCCTGAAATTATTAAAAGAATACCACTTAAAAATACTAAAACTGATACTATTATATTTGATATATCACTTAAGATTTTGTAGTTTTTTAATAGCTTCTTTATATTTTCATAATTTCTTTTATCAGTAACAAATCCTAAAATATTTTTTAAATGTCTATAACTTTTTTTTAGTGAATCCCACATAATATCTCCTTTCTTTTAAGAATATATTAAAACATTGTCAAATTATTCATATTTAACTTGTATATAGTATATAAAATTTTATTTTACAAATCAAATTGAATTAAATATTTTAATAAAACATAGAAATAAAACCTAGAATTATCACCTAACCTTTTTCATATGTTTATTATTTTTAATTATAAAGTTCAAAATATCTATCTATAACCTTTTCTAATTCAACAACACTTATATATTTAGCTTCTCTTAGGATCTCTTTGCCATCTATATATAAAATAATTGCTGGAAACATAAAAATGCTTAATTGTGATACTATGTCTACACTTTTATCAGCCTGAACCTCTATAATTTTTGCATTATGGTACTTTTTTATTAATTCCTCTATTTTAGGTTTTAAAACGCTGCAGGCACAACATGTATTAGTACTTAAATAAGCTAATCTTATCCCTTTTTCATTACAGAATTCCTTAAATTCTTTTTCATTATCAATAATCCTCATAAACTCATCTTCTTTCTAAATATGTATAAAGGGATGAATTCAATCTAAAATTCATCCCCTAATATAATTATATCAATTATAAAATATTATTCAATTTAAAGATTTATAGCCCACTTGTATATCTTGTCCTTTAAATTTAATAAGTAAGGCTTTTGTCCAGAATCATATAAAACTAGCTCTTTTTCACATAGAATATTGTTATAAGCAGCAAATTGAATGGATGGAGGGCATATATCATCCCTTAGTCCTATAGCCATGTTTACTTTTCCTTTTATTCTGTGAACCATATTTTTTATATCAATATATCCTAAGGTATTGAAGACATATTCTTCATTCTCATGATTTGGATCTATAAACTTAAAATATCTTATTAATTCTTCATAAGAATCTCCCCCTAAATCCATAACCCAAATTCTTTTGTAATCACATAAAAATGGATAATAAGCATAAACACCTTTTATTCTATTTTCTAAGGCTGCACAGGCCAAAGCTAAGGCTCCTCCTTGGGAACCGCCAGTTGCAAAAACTCTTTCCTCATCTACCCATTCCATATTCATTACTATTCTAGCTAAAATAGCAGTATCTAAAAATATATTTTTAAATAACAATTTTTCTCTACCTTCAACTAATCCCCTAACTATATGCCCTTTTGACTTAAAAGATTTAAACTTACAAGAATCTTCTTTCAAGTAATCTTGCCCTCTACACTCCATAACTGCAACACACATTCCACTAGCTACATAGTGAAGATTATTACTCCAATCATTGCTTCTCTCTTCATATCCATGAAACTCTAACAAAGCCGGCATTTTCCCTTTAACTTCTTTAGGTTTCATAAATTTTGCATATATTCTAGTTCCATCAATACCATTAAAATACAAATCATAACATTCTGCTATAGGACTTTCAAAGTCAGCTTTTTTTAATTCTAATTTAATGTCTAAATCATCTAATTCCCTTAACTGTGAATTCCAAAATTCATCAAAATCTTCTGGCATTGGGCTAATCCCTCTGTATTCATAAAGTTTTTCCAAAGACATATCCAAGATTGCCATAATACTCTTCCCCCTATATTCCCATAAACCTACACTTAATTAAATAATTATTCTCCCCTTATAAATAATTATTTATATTTTTTTATTTTCATTTAATTTAAACATTTACTATATCCCTAATTTTACCATTAATTTGTATTTCTTTCAATTAATTCATATATTATATTTAAACATATATCATAGAAAATTCTTTCTATAAAATTAATTAAATATACTCTAAATCATATTTTATCTCTCAATTTAACTATTCCTTGTAGATTAACAATTATCTATATTGCCATAAGATGATTTAAATTATTAAATCTTTAGAATAATAATTTAAATTTTATTAAAAAGTTTACTCTTAATATAAACAATGTACATCTATTAAATCTCATATTAAACTATAATTCTTATTGATGAATTTAATTCTCACAAATAAAATACAAGGAGATTTATTACATGGATAAAAAAAAGAAAATTATTAGCTCAATTATTGGAATTATAGTTGTTCTTTTAGCTGGATATTTTGGAATAGATTTAACACAAGGCTCTAAAGTTCCTAAGGACTCTGAACTTATGATTTCTTATATGGATGTTGGCCAAGGTGATGCAGCATATATAAAAGTAAATGGAAATGATATTTTAATAGATGCAGGTCCAAGAAGTAATTCTAAAGAACTATTAGAACAATTAAAAGCTAAAAACATTGATGATTTTGAATTAGTTATTGCAACTCATCCCCATGAAGATCACATTGGTGGAATGGTTGATGTATTTAAAGAATATGAAGTAAAGGCTTTCTATTCTCCTAAAATAACTCATACAACTAAAACATATGAAAATCTTGTTAAAGCAGTGAAAGATGAAGGATTAAAAACTAAAGAATTAAAAGGTGGAATGGTTATAGATTTAGGAGAAGGAGCTAAATTTGAGGTATTTACTCCTCAAAAATCAGAGTACGAAGAACTTAACGATTATTCTCCTATAATGAAATTAAGCTTTGGTGACACTTCTTATTTATTCACTGGTGATGCTGAGAAGTTAGCTGAAGAGGAAGCCTTAGCTAAGTATAAAACTTCTCTTGATTCAGATGTAATAAAATTTGGTCATCATGGATCTAGTAGTTCATCAAGCAATGCCTTTATAGAAGCTGTTTCTCCAAAGTATGGAATAATAAGTTGTGCTAAAGATAATAAATATGGACATCCACATAGAGAAACTTTAGACATAATAAAAAAATATAATATTAAGACCTTTAGAACTGATACAGATGGAGAGATAATTCTAACTTCAGATGGAAAATCAATAAATTTTAATAAATAATATTTTTCTAAACTATAAAGTAAATAAACATATAAAAAAACTTACAAACATAATGAAGAGAATATCTAGATAAGCTTTAGAATTTAAATTATTACGGAGAAGATATTACGTTAAAAAGCTGAGACTGTTCGAAGCGTAGCAAGTTTCGAAGCTTTAGTAATATCTTCGGAGTAATAATTATAAATTCTTAGCGAAATCTAGTAATTCTCATAATATGTTTGTAAGTTTTTTAAAAGTTATTTTCGTGAGTAGTCATATCTCCTGATCTTAATGCTCTTCTTTCAGCTATTAAATTTTTAACTAAAACGTCAATAGTCCAATTAATAGATGTTTCTGTAACCATTGCAACTAAAGGTCTTTGGATGCCTACTTTTTTTAAGTTTTCTAAAAATATATGAACTTTTCCAGAAGCTATGGCATTAAATATTATTGCTCTTTCTTTAACTCCTTCACCTTCTGTTTTTTCAATTTTATCTTCTAATATATTCTTTATAGTTTCATCTCCATTTTTAGAGTTTAAAACTATTTGATCTTTTATTCCCATTATTCTAGCAAAGTTTTGTATTTTCTTTAATTCCTTATTTCCAAAGTTATATAAGATTACACAACTTCTTCCTTCTTGTTCACTTCTATCTGAAATATCTATTCTCTCAAATGACATAAGCAATTCTCCTTTGATAACAAATTGTAATTATTAATTAATATCAATTATACCATAATTCTATTAATAATCATATAATTTACATTTTCCTTCATATAAATCTAGATATATTTAAAGAGCTTTAAAAGTATCTAAGGACTTCTTTATATTATTACTCATAAATAAAAGTGACATACATGCAAAATCATCAGCACCAGCCCCTAATACTTCTTTAAAGTTAAGTTCATTTATTCCTCCTAAGGCTATGACCTTGCAATTTACCTTTTCCTTAATCTCTTTTATAAAATTAATTCCCTTAGGAGTTACGTCCTTCTTACATTGCGTTTCAAAAATAGGAGATACTAATATATAGCTTGCCCCTAATCTATCAGCCTCAAGGGCCTCTAAGATAGAATGAACAGATACTCCAACCTTTAAGGATTTAATTTCTTCTAAATTTCTCTTAAAATCATTAAAGCTTAAATGAATAAACTTCTCTTTTAAAATCCTTGCTGCTTCAATATTGGAATTTATTATTATATTTGTTTCCTCTGGAACTAACTCTTTTATTTTTATATAAACCTCTATTAATTCCTCTGTACTTAAATCTTTTTCTCTTAAAATTATATTTTTAACACCATATTTACCTGCTTCCTCTATGGTATTAAAATATCTTTCCCTATTTACTAACTTTCTATTGGTTATTAAAAACATAAAAATCACCATTTTAATAAAAAATTATTTTAAAATCTATGCCAATCCTTAAATATAGGTTGATAACCTTGACTTTTTATTAATTCCTTAACTTCACTTACAGAACTTTCATCATTTATATCAAATTGGCTTGTACCTTTTTCTTTTAAAGAATGGCCTCCAACCTCAGTTGAAACTCCAGCACTAATTTTACTTACTCCTAAAGGAATTAAATTTCTTCTAAAATCCTTTCCTTCTCTAGTAGATATATTTATTCCTCCTTGAGGATCAAATAGTCTATAGGCTAAAAGTATTTGAACTAGTTCCCTATCCTCAACTTCATTTAACTTTTTAAGCCCTCCTTCACAGGGTCTTATTCTTGGAACTGAATAACTTATATCTATATGAGGATACTTATCTCTTAAATATTTTCCATGCATTGCTGTAAAGAAGGCATCTATTCTAAAATCAGCTAATCCTAATAAGGCTCCTATACTTATGCTTCTCATTCCAGCTTCTGCTCCTCTCTCTGGAGCTTCTAATCTGAATTTATAATTTTTCTTTGGACCAGCCACATGAACCCTATCATATACTTTTTCATCATAGGTCTCTTGATATACAGTAAGCCCTTCTGCACCTGCTTCTACCACCTTTTTATATTCCTCTTCTGTCATTGGATATATTTCAATGGTTATTGAAGGAAATTTCTCTTTCAAAGTTTTAATGCTCTCTTCTATATACTCTACTGGAGTATGATATTCACTTTCCCCTGTTAATATTAGAATATGTTTAAATCCATCCTTTGAAATAGCTTCCCCCTCTTTTTCTATTTCTTCTTGATTTAATTTTTTCCTACATATTTTATTTTCTACATTATACCCACAATATGAACACTTATTTACACAATAATTTGATATATACATAGGTGTATAAAGTAATATTGTTCTTCCAAAATATTTTAAAGAGAGATTTCTTGCTTCTTGAGCCATTTCTTCTAAAACCTCTTCTCCCATAGGAGATATTAAATTAAGTAAATCCTCTGGTCTCTTCTTTCTTTCATAAATACTTCTTAATACATCTTCCTTTTTTACAGAATCAAAATATCCATAAAAATCAAAACCTCTATATTTTTCTACTACATCATAAAAACTCAATTAAATCATCTCCTAATCTAAAAATCCAGTAAGTGGAGATGAAGCATTTCCAAACTTTGATTCTCTTCCCATTTTAGCTTCATAAGCTAATCTGCCACCTTCTACTGCCATTTTAAAAGCTCTAGCCATATTTATAGGATCTTCTGAGGATGCTATGGCAGTATTAACTAAACAAGCTGCAGCTCCCATTTCCATAGCTTCCATAGCCTGTGATGGCTTTCCTATACCTGCGTCAACTATAATAGGAATATCTAATTCATCTATCATTATTTGAATCAATTCTTTAGTCTTTAACCCTCTATTACTTCCTATTGGTGCACCAAGTGGCATTACAGCTGCCGCTCCAGCTTCTATTAATCTTCTTCCTGCATAAAGATCTGGACACATATAAGGAAGGACAATAAATCCTTCATCAGCTAATACCTTAGTTGCCTTTATGGTTTCTTCATTATCTGGAAGCAAATACTTAGAATCTGATATAACTTCTATCTTTATCCAGTTTCCACATCCCATAGCTCTTGCTATCCTTGCTATTCTAATAGCCTCCTCTGCATTAGTTGCCCCAGAAGTATTAGGAAGTAGTATTACATCCTTAGGTATATTTTGAAGAATATCCTCTTCCTTATTATCTAAATCTACCCTTCTTAAGGCTAAAGTTATAACTTGAGAGCCACTTCCCTCTAAAATATCCTTTATTATTTCATTTGAAGGATATTTACCACTTCCAACAAAAAGTCTATTTTTTATCTCTACTCCACCTATTATTAACTTGTCCATAAAAAATTCCCCTTTTCTACTCACTACTCTTCTTATTTCTTCATATTTTAGACTAGTATTTTATTTTTTATATATAAACTCTGTCTAAAAAGCACTTAAAATCCACTCTATTTTTACTATTATTTATTTTTAAAATTCTATTTTGTTAACAGCTATATCTATAACTAAATTAGCCATGTGATTTGCACATATAGCCACTCTAGGAGCCATTAATCCACAGCCTTCCTTAGCTTCATTTACCAAATCTCCACAAATATAAAACTTATCTGTTATTTGCTTTGTTTTTATTAAATTTGAATCATAAAAACCAGCCATTCCTGAAGAGGAAATCAAAAATTTGTCCTTCATATTACCTAGAACATAATTAGCTAATAAGGCTTTATAATCTGGATTATCAAAGGCTTCTATTATTATGTCAGCGCCTTGTAAAATACCCATATTATCTTCAGAAAGCTTAAGATTTAAAGCTTCTATTTTTATAAAAGGATTTATTCTAATTAAGTTTCTTTTTAAAGCAGTTACTTTAAATTCTCCAATATCCTCAATATAATACTGTTGCCTATTTAAATTAGAAGGTTCTACTATATCAAAGTCTACTAAGCTTATACTTCCAACCCCTATTCTTCCTAAGGAAATAGCAATATTAGATCCAAGGCCTCCACATCCAGCTATTAAAACCTTAATTCTTTTTAGTTTTTCATGAATACCTGGTGTATGCCTAGATACCATTAGTTCTTCTAACTCCTCTTTATTAGGCATAATTCCCTTTTTTATAAAGACAATCCTATCTCCATCCTTAAGTTTCTTATCTTCTACAAGTGGAAATCCATTTAAAACTATAACATGAGAATCAGGAAATTCTTTATTTTTTAAAGAATATACTGTGCAATTTTCTTTTACCTCTCTCCACTTTTCATTAATCTTTATATTCATAAAGGTCCCTCTTATCTTTTTTCTCTTTTATTTTCACTCACCTTTTATTGTTTAGACTTCTTAAATACTTCTTAATCATCCTCCACCAACAAAGGCAATAATCTCAATTACATCTTCATGATTAAGTAAGATTTCATTATAATTACAGGAATTAACTATCTCTTTGTTTAGTTCTACAACAACTCTCTTACTATTTACATTTAAACTTTTTAGTAAATCATAAACTGTATTAAGTTCACCTTTTTCTACTTTCTTACCATTAACAATCATACCTTCACCTCTTTTCTATATTCTTAAGACTTTTATACCAACAAAAAAAGGTTTAGCAATATTGCTAAACCTTTTAAAAATATATTCTCTAATTAATCATAATAATATTTTCTAATATGAAAAATCACAACTTAAAATATACTTCCCTACGCTGGTATTAACCAAATCAGGTTATTAGAGTTAGGACTTATTATCCCTCTCAGCCTTTTACAGCACCCCTAGCAATATCTTAAAATTATTTGTTTTTATTTATCATAACTCAAAAAACATTTTTTATCAATTAGTTTTTTCCTTCTTTTCTAATCTTCTATTTTTCATTGTTATTAAATTATTATTTAACATAGCTGTTAATATTAATCCTATTAAAGCTATAATAGCACATGTTAAGAATAATTTAGTATATCCTGTATTCATAGTTTGTTGGAATGCAGTTTCTATTGCATCTTTAGCTCCATCTAAACTTTGCATATATGATTTTTCAATCATATCAATATTCATATGAGGATTATTTGCAAATTTGTCTCCTAAAGCTGCAAATTGTGATTGTACCATTCCTTTTATAAGACTAAATATATTAGTAACGCTGGCATTTCCCATTGAATTAGCAACATTTGAAGCTCCACCACTATTTGACATTATATTAGACATTCCATCTACATGTGGCATAACTTTTTGTAATGCTTCTGGTACTCTTCTACCTGCATCTGATATAAAGTTAATAAGAATATTTGGTGATACTGCAATACCTATGGATTTAATTAATGATACTGCTGATTGTCCAACTGTAGCCTCATTATCTGGTACTAAACTAAGCATTAAGTAATTTATTGGTGTTCCCATAGAGAATCCTAAACCAAATCCCATAATAGCTAAACCTATTATTAAGTTAACCATACCTGGATGTTTAGTTGTTACATATCCTTGATAAAGATTTCCTATGATAACTAAAGACATACCTATTAATAGTACTTTTTTAACTCCTATTTTATCTATGAATTTTCCACCTAAAGGTGCTGCTATACCTACAAATATTGCAAATATTGTAACTATATATCCACCACTACCCATTGGTGTTCTTAATATATTTTCACTAAATTGAGGAATAAATACTGTTGCCATTAATCCACAACCTACAACAAAGCTTAATATTAAAGTTATAGCTATTTCCTTATTAGTAAAGTAAGATAAGTTTATTACTGGATCTTCTGCTTTCTTTTCCACCCAAACTAATATTGGAATTGATATTATAAATATTAAAAGATATGGCCAAACATCTAGTGATTTTATTGAATTAGCAAAATCATAGAATTTTAAGTTTGTAGCTCCATACATTAAAGATAAAATTAATATTGTTAATACTCCTGAACCACAAACATCTAATTTCTTAATTCCTTGTGCAGAAGTATTTTCTTCTAATTTAGTTGCCATAAGTAATATTATTATACTGATTGGAACATTTACTAAGAATAAAAATCCCCAGTTTTTATCTCCAAAAATAGAAAGTATTCCTGAACCTAAGGTTGGTCCTACAACTGTTGCTATTCCATATACTCCTCCAATCATCCCTAAAGCTGAACCTCTTTTTTCAACTGGGAATGATGTTCCTATGTACGCTGTAGCTATTGGCATTATACCTCCGCCACCTATTGCTTCTATAACTCTTGAGAATAATAAGAATGTATAACTATTTACGTAATCTGATACCCCACATAGTAAAGAACCTAGTCCAAATAGAGTTATTGAAACCATGTAAACTTTTTTTCTACCATACTTATCAGAAAGTTTTCCCATAAGAGGCATTGATACTGCATATGCTAAGGTGTATATTGTTACAACCCAAACACTAGCATTTTGTGAAACTTTTAATCCATCAGCTATTATATCTCTTGCTGGTGAAACTATACCAGAGTCAATAGCTCCCATGAAGATTCCTAACAAGAAGACAGCCATGGTAATTCCAACTGATTTTTTCTTCATTATTATCACCCTTTCGTAAGTTTTTACTTATTCTAAGTGTGACTTTTATTAATATTATTTCTTTAAATACCATTAATAAAACTCACAGTGAACTATGTTCAGTTTACTACCTAAAGCTTATAAAATCAAAGTTTGAATTTTCTTAAATTCTCCCAAAATTTATTAAAACTCCTTATTTATTTTATTTTTATTCACATTTAGTTAATATTTTGTTAACATTATATTTTCTAAAAATTAAGGGCCACATTAAATCTTAAAAATAAAATTCATGAATAATTTCAACAAATGTTTATGAGTTTTATTTATAAGATACATAAATGTAGCCCATTTAAATTATTTTAACTTTTCAATTTCTTCTTTTAATTTTCTTATTTCTTCATCTTTTTCTTTTAATTTAGTTTCATAATAATTGTCTTTATCGTCTAAATTATTATTTAGCATATTTATTAATGAAGCCATTTCATCTGCACTTCCTACAATTCTATTAAAAAGTAAAAGATTAGATTTTAATATCTCTGGAATTTCATTATGAGAATATCTTAGTCTATGATCAATTTCTCCATACCCTTCCTCAAAAATAGTTCTTACTTGAATTTCTGCAATAACCTTTTGGTTAGTAGGATAACATTCTACAAGATAATGAACTGATCTATATCCTGATTGTCTTGATATAACTTCAATACCCAGATTATCAAATATGCTTCTATCATCTCCATCTCTTATATTTGCTGTTATTTCAATTACATTCCAAGTCTTTATTATGAAATCATGTATATCCTTCCATTGATCCTTAAATATATGTAAAACCCTTATTCCTATTAAGTCAGTTATTTCATTTTTATAGTTATCCTCATTAAAATAAAAATCTTCACCATACTTTTCTTTTCTATCTTCTGTTTTTCTAATTATTTTTTCTATTAATCTGTCTGGATTTTTTATCCTTGATTTAACAGAATGAACATTTTCATTAGAACGAAGTATATTGGCTATAAAATCAGCTTGATTATAATAAGACCCCTCAAACTTTACAAAATCCTTATATATCCTTTGTAAATCTTCAAATTCAATTTTATTTTTCTCTATATATTCTTCTACATGAGGATATTTCTTAAGAAAAACTTCTTTATTTAAACTTCTCATAACTATCTCCCCTTATTTTGATTTATTGCTATATACAGTAGACTATAAGCTATGTTTATCTATTAATCTCTTTAAATCTTCTAAACCTAAATCAATTTCCTCTTTGGAGAAATTATATCTTTTAAGTTCTTCTTCACTTTTATTAGCTAATAAGCTATACATTTTCTCTCCTATTTCATATATTTCCATAGAAGGATTTTTCTCTGCCTCTTTAAAAAGCATATCCTCAGCCTCATCAATTTTCCCTTTAGATATTAATCCTCTTAAAGTTATCCAAAATATATCATCCTTTGAATAAGTATCAGCTAAAAGAAAATCATTTTCTCCATCATTGTTTAATAAGAATCCCATTAAAACACCTACTTTTCTATTTCCTTTATTATATCCTTATCTTTAAAATACTTAACTCTATTTAAAAAGCTCTAAATATTCTTCATATCCCTTTTCCTTTAATTCTTCCTTTGGAATAAATTTTAAAGAAGCAGAATTTATGCAATATCTTAATCCACCTAACTCCTCTGGTCCATCACAAAATACATGGCCTAAATGTGAATCTCCTAGTTTACTTCTAACTTCTGTTCTAATCATTCCATGACTTTTATCTACCTTTTCTTTTATTATGCTTCTATCTATTGGTTTTGAAAAGGCAGGCCATCCACAAGAAGAGTGAAATTTATCCTTTGAAGTAAATAAAGGCTCTCCAGTAGTTATATCTACATATATTCCTTCTCCATTAAAATCCCAATATTCATTTGTAAAAGGTCTTTCAGTTCCATTTTCTTGAGTAACATAATATTCTTCCTCAGTTAAGACCTTTTTTAATTCCTCTTTTTCCTTCTTTGTATATTTCAAAATGATCACTCCATTTTTTATTTATTATTATTTTAAAATAATACTTATGTAAAATATTATTTTAATGCTTTATATTTACATTCTTTCAAGATAATCTTTTATATTTTCAATTATTATTTCTAAATCTTTAATGCTCCTTAATACATTTCCTTTTATACATAATGAATGGCCAGCATCCTCTATTTCTAATACTCTTAATCCTTCAGATTTTATTTTTTCCAAATTCTCTGAAGATATTAAAGTATCCTTAGTACCAGTTATTATTAATCCTTCTTTATCTAATTTCTCTTTAAAAGTCTCATTTATAGGAGTTAAATAAATATTTTTAATATGAATATCATAATTTTCTTTAATTTCTTTATCTATTCTACTTTGTAATACTGTACCTAAACTTTTACCTATAAGAATAATTCTCTTATATTTTCCTCTTCTAAGTTCTAAGGCACTAAAAATAATATCTAGAGTTTCAAGTAATAATTCTCTTATATCATTTTCATCCTGTCTATCAAAAGCTTCTCTACTAACTTGAAATCCATATTCTATTCCTAAACAATCAAATTTAAAATCTAAAATAAGCTGTTTAGAATAATCTAAAAGTGCTTTATCTAGGGTGTACCCAAGGCCTGGTAGTATTATTGCTAAGGTATCACTTTCATTACAAATTAATTTGTTCTTAGTTATGCATTTCCACATTGATTGTTTTTCTATATTAAAACTGTTCATATTTTAATCACCTTCTTTTTAAATTCTATTATATAATTATATGTTAAATTTTTTCAAGGAAGAAAAATTTATATTTATATTTTCCACAAAGGATTTTCTATGAAATGGAAGAATATATAATATAATCTCTCTTTTAGAAAGGAGTTTTTATGAATATTGATAATATAAAAGAAGTTCAAGCAAAAAGTAATAAAATGATCTCTGAAATTCATTTTAAAGAACAATGTAGCTGGCTTAGAAATTCAAAAAAGAAAAAAAATCTAACAAATGACTTTTCAAAAGAAATTTATGAGAACCTAAAAGATAAAAAAATATATTTAGAGTTACTTGAAAAGGAGATTAGTGATATTTTTTCTAGCAAAGATTTTACAAGTAAAGAAAAGAATCGCATATATGAATTAACTAATGAATCCTTTTGGAAATGGAAACTTAATATAGATAAAAAATAAAAAACATCATTAGTATTTTCTAATGATGTTTTCTTATACTATTTACTTGATTTATCTTTATTATTTTCACTTTGATTGCTATTATTTTCTTCCTTAGAAGTGTTTTTTATAACTTTAAACTCATATCCTTCATTCTTGTAGTAATCTATTATTTGTGGTAATATTTCTACAGTTTTTTCTTTTCCTGCTGCATCATGCATAAGAATGACTACATGATTTTTTCCTTTTGATGTTTTTTTCACATAATTAAGCATTTCCTCTGTAGAATATGGTTTTCCCTCTGCATCACCATCTAAAGCATTCCAATCAACATTTATTATTCCATTTTCCTGTAATGTATCGTCAAATTCTTTAAGAGAAGGATCCTTATAATATTTTCTTGTTCCATACCCACCTGGCATTCTTAATACCTTGCAATCAAATTCTCCTCCTAAAATGCTCTGCATTATATCATTAGTCTTATTAAACTCATCCATAAAGGAATCAATTTTTAGCTTATTTCCTGGATATAATTTTTTAAAATCATGACTATAACTGTGGTTTGCAATAGCATTTCCACTTTTTAATTCTTCTTTTAAATATTCTTGTCTTTTAGAGTCTTTTTCTATACTACTTCCTAAAACAAAGAATGTTCCATGTACATCCTTATCTTTTAATATATTTAATATCTTTTCTGTTGAATTAGATGGTCCATCATCAAAGGTTAAAAATACATATTTTCCTTCACCTTTATATGTGTCATTAGCCATAGCTTGTACATCTTTAGCATCAACTGCATATTTATCTGCTTCATATGTAATATTCATTCCAGGCATTACATCATCTGGATTAGGCTTTATGACCTTCTCCTGCTCTTCCTGTTCTTTATTAATTGAAGCCTTATTAGCTAAATTGCTACCTATCATTGTAACAACTTTTATTCCACCCCATAATAATATTATAATTGCTAAAACTCCTAAAAATATTTTCAAAAAATTATTTTTATTTGAGTTTCTCCTTTTAGAAAAAATCTCCTTACTCATTCTTTCCTCCTATGTTAAATTTATATATTTTATAATTACTCCATTTCTCACTTAGATAATTATCTTTTAATTTTTTTAATTTATCATTTCAAAATAGTTACATTTTTTTAATAATTATAAAATTAATTTTAGTCTAAATATTATTATATATCAAATGAAAGTATATTTTCTAATAAAAATAAGAATAAACTCTATTAAGATAAATTACTAAAGTTTATTCTTATGATTAATTAAATTTATCAGCTTAAATTATTCTTAAAATACATAAGTCCATACATAGCTACTGAAATTCCTAAAAATATCAATTGAATAAAAGAAAGTCCACTTATTAAACGATTGTTGACTTTTCCATAAATAAAAATCCTTCTTAAGACTTCTATTATTAAAAATATAGTTAAAGTTTTAAGATATATTTGCTTTTTCTCTAAATATTTGCCGTAACATACATATATAAGATATATAATACAAGTTACAACAATAAAGCTTATAATAAAATCTCTATTTATCATCCTATCCCCCCTCACTAAAACTATATTTTTATTTAATTTTACAATTCTATATTTTTATTTTACAATAAAAATTGCTGAATAAATATAAAGGATGGTTTAATAATGACGAAATTTTATAAATTTTTAATTTCTATAATAATATTAGCCTTAGTTTGTCTTATATTTTTCCTTGCTAAGAGTAATATATTAAATTTAGATAGCTTAAAAAACTTAATTTTAAGTTCTGGATATTTCGCTCCCCTAATTTATATAATAGCCTTTGCCTTAGTTCCATTAACTTTTTTCCCTGATTCAGTACTAGCAATCTTAGGTGGAAGTATATTTGGACTAGGAGGAGGATTCTTATATACAAGTATTGGTGCTTTAATAGGTGGAAGTATATCTTTCTTTATTTCTAGAATCCTTGGTCAATCCTTTGTGGAAAAGTTTGAAAATGATAAACTTAAAAACATACAAGAATTATTAAAGGATAATGGATTTTTAATGATTCTACTTTTAAGATTAATCCCTCTTTTCCCCTTTGATTTAATAAGCTATGGAGCTGGTCTTACTAAAATATCCTATAAAGACTTTGCTTTAGGTACTTTAATAGGAACTATTCCTGGCATATTAGTTTTTGTAAATTTAGGAGCTCAATGGATTACTTTTAACAAAACAAGTATATATCTATCTGTAAGTCTATTAATATTATTCATAATAGTATCTGTGTTCTTAAAGAAAATTTATATAAATAAGCATTTAGCAAAAGGTAATTAAATCTTTAAAAATAAAAATAGTCCAAGGATTTTTTCTTCCTAGGACTATTTTTATATTTGTAAAAACCTTTTATAAATATTTATAGTTACTTATATTTATTGGTTCTATATTATTTTGTCTTGCCCATCTGTTAAACATATTAAACACATGTTTTTCATCTAATTTTTCTCTTAATAAATTTTCATCTTCTTTATTACAAGCTAAATATTCTTTAAATAAACTCTTCTTATCCTCTGATAAGGATCTTATAAATTCTTCTCTCTTTTCTTCTGATATATTATTAAACTGATTTTTAAAGTCAAAATTAAAATCCTTTCCAGCCTTTCCATTAGTATCTTTAGAAAAACTCTTAAATACCATTTTTATTTTATACATTGACTCAAATAATAATCCTACAGCAAATAATATTATTCCTACTAAAATTAAAGCTTTCACCTAATCATCTCCAAACTAAATTTTTATTTAAACTATATTAAGTAAAAAGGAGCATATTAAAATTTAACTCCAAAGAAATTCTATCATAGTTTTCTTTGTAAATATAATTTTAATACACTCCCTCTAAATTAACTTATATAATTCATAGGATTTACCCATTCACCATTTATCATTATACCAAAATGAAGGTGAGGTCCTGTACTATATCCTGTTGATCCTACATAGGCAATTACTTGTCCTTGTGATACATGTTGACCAGCTTGTACAGCAAGTCTAGATGAATGTCCATATAAAGTACTTGTTCCATCTCCATGATCTATTATAACCATATTACCATAAGCAGTATTCCACCCTGCTTCAACAACAGTACCTGACTTTGATGCAAGAATAGGTGTTCCATAAGATGCTCCTAAATCTGCCCCTGTGTGAACACTTCTTTTTCCTGTAACAGGATGCACTCTAGGTCCAAAGGGATCTGTAACTCCACCTGGAGCTGGTCTCATAAATCCACTTGATGAATTAGCCTTTGTCTCTGAATTTCCCTCATTATTAGATGAGCTTGATTCTTGGCTACTTTTATTGTTTGTACTACTTTTACTATTATTATCACTATTTACCTTAACACTTTTTTTCTCATTGATTAAATTATTTATATAATCTTTAAGATTAGCATTATCTTCTTCATAACTATTAATTTCATCTAATACTGTTCTTTCTTTTTCACTTAAGCTATTTATTTCAGCTTGTTTTTCTTCTTCTAAAGAATTTAATTCATTTAATTGAGATTGATACTGACTTACTAAGGTATCATATTCTTTCTTCTCATTTTCTAACTTAGTTTTTTTACTTGATAAGTCTTCTTCTTGACTTTTTAATTGAGATTCTTCACTTTTTAATTCACTTTGAACCTTCTTTATATCATCAATTAACTTATTATCTGTATCCACTACATATTTTATGCTTGATACATTACTTATAAAGTCCCCTACATTTTTTGATTCAAGCATTATGTATAAAAACTGATTGCTTAAATTAGATTTATAAGCACTTCTTATTCTACCTGAAAGTATTTCTTCTTTTTCTTGTTCTTCCTTTTTCTTCTTATCTATATTGCTTTGAATATCATTAATTTGTCCTTGAAGTTTATCTATACTATCTTTTAAGGAATCAATATTACCTTTATATTCATCAACTTTCTTTTGAGAAGTAAGTAACTTTTGATTTTTATCAGCTACTTGTTTTTGTATTTCGTCTAATTTACTTTGAGATTTACTCTTCTCAGAATTTATATCACTTTGTTTATCCTTAAGATCATCTATTTTATTTTTATTATTATCAATTTCTTGTTGAGCTTCTTCTGTAGTCTTAGCTTGTACAATATTAGTGCTATTTATTGAAACCGCAAAAATCATTGATATACTAAGTATAATTGCAGTTAATTTTCTCTTGTTCATAATATTTCACCTATTTCTTCTTTAAATATATTATTTTACTAAAACACTACACATCAACATATTATACACCATAAAAATAATTTTGTTAATATAATAAGTATATATAGTAAATTAAATTAACTTCTTCTTAACCATGCTTTTAAAAAGACTATACAAAAACATACTTTTCTTAAGTAATATGCTTTTATATAGTCCTTAATTATAAATTAAAATTTTTCATTTTTTATTTCATCATCTATAAGTTCTTCTAGAGTTTTAAACTTACTTTTTCCTTTTAAATAATGTTTTTTTATGCTATCTTCCATTTCTGATAGTGAAACTTCAGCATAAAACTCTTCTTCCTTAAAATCATGTTTCATTCTTTCATATATTCTTTTTATTATATTCTCTCTATCTTTACTACTTATTTCTTTACTCATAATCATTCACTCCCTATACAAGTTAATAATTTATTAATAATTATATTATACACATGGACTAAAATATATTAAAGTAATTAATTAAAATTATTCACCAAATCTTCTATTAATATCTATACTATTACTAGATTTTAAACTTAGGAGGTTTTTTATGAGTAAATCTGCTTGGGACTATACCTTAGAAATTCTATCCTTAATGGGTGACATTGATTATTACAATGATTTGTTAAGTAAAAATCTTAACAAGAAAGAGCGAGAAGTGTATTCTAAAAAAGTAGACACACTAGAAAGTAAGTTCTTCTCTTTAAAAGAAAAGCTAAAAAACACATCAATTTTTTAATGAAAAAAAGGTCCAACAAAAGTTGAACCTTTAAACAAACTCAATTAATGTTCCCAAATATGCCGTCACACTTACAATTTTATACCTGCCTCTCGCAGGTGGGTTTTACGCAAACTAACTCGATCATCTTCCGTCACAAAAGTGAAGTAAAACTTGAAGCCCGATTTCATTAGCTGTTTTGCAAATCCCGTATTTCTCATGTAGGTTAAAATTAATAAGCTTCGCGTACATCTCAGGATTAATCATGTTTTTATTATAACACAAGATATAAAAAAAGCAACATTGAATTTTTAGAATGTTTTTACTATTAAGATAGTTTTAGTTAAGTATAAACTTAAAACTATTCTAAAAACTATTTTAATTCATCTAAAATATCATCTATTTCTAGTTCTTCATCCTCTGGCAAGAACACAGCTAAGAACTGTTTTCCTGAATAATTGCTAGCTTCTATTTCATATCCTTCAGCTTTAGCTATTATTTCAAAGTCTTCCATAACTTCTTCTAAAATCTCTTCAACACTATCTGTTGCAATATCATCTAAATATGGAATAACACCTTCCACAATCCATGGATTACTATCTTCTTCATAGTCTGTTTCATCATTTGCACAAGCTTTAGCACCTTGTATCTCTACATCTTCAAAATCATAATAAAATTTAAGAGCTAATCTGTTCTCTTCTGAAGAAACTTCCTCTATTTCTGTTAATCCATTAGTAGATAAAAAATTTATTATTCTATACTTCTCCATAATATTTACCTCTTTTTAGTATAATAACTTCTTATATTCTTTTTTTACTAATCTAAATTCTTCATCATCTTCAACTAAGTTATATTCAACTGAATCATTTACTTTATCAACTCTAAAAACAAAGTCATCAGCTTCATCTCCGTTACCCTCTACTGGTGAAAGAACTATATATTCTTTTTTGTTCTTTTCTCCTAAATATATTTTAGCAACAACCTCAAATTCAACTTTATTTCCCTCTTCATCTCTAAAAGCCATTATTTGTTTTTCTTCCATTATTTCTCCTCCTAAATCAACCTATTAAAGGTGATTTTTCCTCTTTATAAAATATATATTCATAATGTAACGCTCTAGTTAAAACCACATAAAGAAGTTTCTTATCTATTTCATTATCATTATAATTTTCTTTATTTAAATTATAAACTATAGTACAGTCAAATTCTAATCCTTTAGTAAGATATGACGGTATAATTATTAAATTCAAATCAAACTCTTTTTGATCATCTTTAATTAATTCAAAGTCATAATTTGAATATTTCTTAACTAAAGTTCTTATCTTCTTACATTCATCAAGGGTTTTACCAACTATAGCTATTGAAGTTTTTCCTTCATCTTTTACTTTTTTAACCATTCTATCTAATCTTTCACAAAATTCTTTTGCATTATTAAACTCAATTTCCTCTGGAACCATTCCATGTCTTAAAACTGGTTTTGCTGGCTCTTCATAGGTATTTTGTTTAACTAAAACCTTATTCGCATAATTTATTATTTCTACTGTACTTCTATAGCTTTGGCTTAAGTGCTTATACTCTGCATTTTCATCATAAACCAATTTAATAGCCTCTTTCCAATCATTAATTCCTTTAAATGAATATATTCCCTGACCAATATCTCCAACTATTGTTAAAGACTTTCCTGAAGCCATCATAGACATAACATATAACTGTAGCATAGAATAGTCCTGTGCCTCATCAATGACAATATGTTTTAATAAGCTGCTTTCCTCTATTCCTTCTATTCTAAATTTTAAATAAAGCATAGCTGCTAAGTCATCTGAATCTATTATTTTTTTATCTATATTATTAGCCAAATTTTCTCTCATATATTCAGCTAACTTCTCTGGTATTTTTCCATCTGTTACTTCATTAAAAATCTCCTTGTTTTCAAAGAAATTTTTATAAACATTAGTGGTATCTATACCCTTCCATCTATTGAAATATTCATTAAATTCTTTTCTAGCAGACTTTTTTATTTCTTTTTTATGATTATCTCTCTCATCATAAAGCTCTATAAGTTTTTCTCTTCTTTCTTTAGAATCTTCCATGCTTTTTTTAAGTCTAGCTATTCTATACTCATACTGAAAATCAACCTTATCTAAAACTTTACTTACCTTTTCTCCTAATTTCTTAGAAAAATAGTTTTTGATTTCATCCTTTCTCTTGTTAACAGGATATTTTATTAAATCCTTTAGGAATAATCTTTTTATCTCCTTTGAATCAAAAACTGAATATCCACAAATTCTTATATTATCTATATCGCTATCTTCTCTTTCAAGAATTTGAATATATCTATCTAACATTTCTTTAAATAATATAGACCCTTTTATTTTACTATCATTCATTATATATTTATTTTTTTCTAAATCATTTTCTAAAATTTCTACTAGTTTTTTATCCTTAGTTATAACTTTACCTTTCATACCTAACTTTTTTAAGGCTAGTTCCTCAAAAGTTTTTTGTTCAACCTTATCTACTCCTAAGTTAGGCAACACTTCAGAAATATAATCTAAAAATATTTTATTTGGTGCTATAACTAAAATATCTTCTCCAGTTATGGTTTCCTTATATCTATATAATAAATAAGCTAGTCTATGAAGAGCTACAGTGGTTTTTCCTGAACCTGCTGACCCTTGTATTATTAAAGGTGAGTTTTTAGGTGCTCTTATTATATCATTCTGCTCTTTTTGTATAGTAGCTACTACATCTTTTAATTTAGTCCCTGTACTATTTTCTAAATTAATTCTAAGGAATTCGTCTATTAACCCATCCCCTTCTTCATTAAGACCAGATTTTAAAATAATTTCATTAATTCCCTCATCAAAACATTCCTTTAAGTTATGCTCATTATCAAAAAGAAATTTTCTCTTTAAGCTAAGCTCACCCTCAATAACCCCAATAGGTGCCTTATAATATGCCTCTCCTTGAGTACCACTATAATAAAGATCAGCTAGGGGTGCTCTCCAATCTATTACCTTTTCTTCTCCTTCTAGCATATCCCCAAGTCCGCATTTACCTATATAAAAACTTTCGAATTCTTTTCTATACTCCCTAAAATCTATTCTTGCAAAGTATGGCTTATTATAAGCTTCTTTAAATTTTTCTTCTTCCTTTGATAAAAAGTCCACAGACTTCTTAACTATTTCTATCTCTGGATCATAGGCTCCCTTAGATTTCTTATTTAAAGCATCTAGTTTTTCATTTGCTTTTAACTTTTCACCTTCTAATCTTTCCTCTTCACTTTCAATCCACCTTTTAGTTTCTGAAAGGACTTCTCTCTCATAAGTTAAAATCTTATTATCACTCATAATAAATACCTCCCTCACTAAATAGTCCCATTTAATTTCTCATTTAAATCATAAATAATAAAAAAATAATTTATAAAACAAAAAATTTTAATTTCTAGAATACACCTTAAAAAAGGTGTAAAAGACTACTTCATTATTATTTACTAACAATGTAAGTCCTTTTACACCTTTATTTCACGAAATATGTTTTAATCATTTAAATTCTTCTATAATCTTAATCCATTTAGCTAAAATCATATTAAAGATAGAACATATTTTTAGGTATAATCAATTTATTTTCCTTCATAAAGTCATTATTATAACTTGCCTACATCATATTGTTAATTATATTAGATTTTATTATTAAGTTCAATTGTATTTTCTATTACACAATCTAATATACTCTAAAATAATAACCTTATTAATTAACCTTTACTAAAAACAATATTTTAAAATATTAATATGAAACTAAGAATTTCTTATTTAAAATAAATTTTTCTAATTATTTTTTTATAAAAGGACAAAATAAAGTAGAGGTGATATTCATGGAAAAAATTACAGATAGAACTCCTAGTGAAGCTTTAAACGATAATCTTAAAGGGCTTTATATGGGAATGGATATTTTTAAACGTTACGAAAAAAAATGTAAGTCTAATGACTTAAAAAATTTACTAAATGATGTTATAAACCTTTACTCTAAGGAAGCCTGTGAACTTTCAAGTAAAATATCTGCTCTTGGTGATTCACCAGCTTCAAATGTTGGCATTCTAGGAAAAGCTTCTGAGACTATTTACAATATAAAAACTGTTACAGCTGATACAGATAGTGAAATTCTAGAAGAAAGCATAAAAGCTTTTAAGACAGGTATAATTATGTTTCAAAAGTTTTTACATGAAAAAGAAGATCAATTAGATAAAGAATCAATTGACCTAGTAAAAAATATGATACAAGAAAATGAAGAGCTTAGTAAAAAATTAAATGAGTATTCAAGCCCTCATCAAGCTAATTTTTTCTAAATAAACTAGGCTATATAAATAGCCTATAAATTAAAACTTATAAGTTCTTTATTAAACTATTTATAAGTTTTAATTTAAGCTTTTATATAGCCCACTTTTTATCCTTAGTAAAGGATACATTTAGCCATTTTTCATAATTTATATGTGATAAAGAATTAAATATTTTTTCTCTTAAACTATCCATTTCATCTAATGCTTTAATATTAGATTCTTCATTATATATAAAATCTATTTCTATTCTTAAATCATTTCCCGTTTTAGAAACCCTTGTAATAGACTCTTCAAATTTATATTCTCTCTCTATTCCCTCTACAAGTTTGTCTATTTCTAAAGTTATACTATCATCAGCCTTAAACTCTAAAAGTTCTTTTAATCCATCACCGAAGGACTTTATAGGCATTTTTATAAATACTGATGAACAAATAATAACCATTAATGGATCTAAGTATCTATTAAACCAAATAAACTCTGTATGCTTAATTATATTTGCTATTAAAAATCCTACTAAAACTCCCATGCTTAATAAAGTGTCCATTAACCATTGACTACTTTCTATATTTACTAAACTTGAGTTAATAGCTTTTCCTTTTTTCTTTAAGAAAAAATATGCAATTCCACACCCTAAAGTTGATATTAAGGCATATATTAAGGCATACCCATATTGAACTTCATTACCCCCATTTATTAAATCTTTAATAGAACCTGTAAGTGAATATATACACATAATAAAAATTGCTAAGGATTTAATTATTACTATTAAAGGTTCTATCATCTTCTTACCAAAAGGATACTTTTCATAATCTTTTTTATTTATATAAATGCTTCCCATTAGGGCTAGTAATGATAAAATTACACCACCTAAGGAATACATTCCATCAAATAAAATCATCTCTGATTTTACAGTTCATCCCCATGCTATTCCTAACACAGCAAAAAACAATGTTCCTAATGTAGATATCTTAAGCAAATAACTTTCCGTCTCCATAAATTTCACCTCAAAATAAACCTTCTAATAATATTTTATGGTTTTTTTCAAGGAAATTCACTAACTAATAAGTCTTAAATATGACACTATTATATTATCTTTACCTTGTATAAAATTTAGTATAAAACATTTTAAGCACTATTTTATATAAGAAAGCTACTTTAAAAACTAATTATTTATTTAATCTAATACTATATTCAATATTTTCTTTTAATATTAGAGCTTTTTCCTTTGAAGGATAGGGATATTGAAAACTTAAATTCATATTTATTGATTTTAAAGCTTCAATTAAATCTTTCGCAAAGAATTGTAACACAGCTAAATAGTACCAATATATTGATGATGAATCAAAATTTACATTATCATCAAAGTATTCAGCTAAACTTTTCCAGTTATTTTCATAAAGATTTCTTGTACCAATTAAAAAATCTTTTTTATTACTTATTTCTTTACTTCTGTTATTTTGATTTATGAGATTTCCTTTCAAAATTACTGTTTGATCAATTATAATAAAAGAATTACCTTGCCATTTTAATGTACTTTCAATTAGACCTATATTATCCGTAGCTGCTTGACCAATAACCTTTTGAACAATACTTAAATTAGCAACTTCACTTCCCATAGGATAATATGAATTACTTCCCCATACACTACTTATATTTGCTTTCTCCTTTCCTTCTTTTACTTTTCCATCTCCAGAATATACAAAGTCTAGATAATATTTAAAATTTTCTTTTATATCAATAATATATTTTTTATTTCTTTCATAGTTAAGTACCTCAACTTTATAATCATCTCTATAAAAAGCACTTACTTTATTTTTCTCATAGAAATCATTGGTATTAAATATTTCCTTTAATTCATTTTCCTCATAAGTAAGAATTTGCCCCTTAACACATCCCCCAAAACAATCACCTATGGATCTTATAAATATATCTAATTTATTTGGATCCCTAAAGGGTTCTAAATGAACTTCAAAATTATAATTATTTTCTTCTAATTCATACCTTACAACCCTTCCTGAATTCCCCTCTTTAATAAGTAACCAATGTCTATTTAAACATTTATTAAAGGCACAGGACATAATATAAACTTCGTCATTAATACCATCACCAGTAACGTCTCCTAATTTATAATCTATTATTTTTTCATTATTATTCTCAAGCATATTAACTCCAAACTATATAGTTATAATATTATTTTATCTTCTATCTCCTTATCTGTTACTTTCATTTGAAAACAAGTGAAATTTAAATTAATTTAGTTTATAATTGAATTAATAAACTCTTATAGATGGGAGATAATTAACATGACTAAAAAGAAAAAGAAACTTTTTATAGTTATATTATCAGTATTAATTTTAATATTAGCTTGTTTTTTTGGAGTAAAAGCAGTTTATAAATCATATTTTGCTCCTAAAGTATCTGTAACCTCAATAAATTCTAACATAGAACTTAACGATTGGAATTTAATAAAAAAATTCCTTCCTAACAATATAAATCTTTCTTTAAAAGAAATAAATGTTAGCTCTACAACTGAATTTTCTGATTCTGAATTAACAGATTTATTTATACTAGCTTTGCGTGAAGAACCTGATGCAATAAAAGATCTTACAGGATTAAAGGTTGATATAGAAAATGATGATATTAATATTTATGTAGATATAAACTATAAGGATATACCCTTTCAAGGAAAACTTACCTTTACAGCTCAAAGCAAGGATGGTAAAGGAATATTCCACTACAAAGAAGGAAAAGTCGGTTTTATTGATATTTCTAAGGATACTATCTTTAAAAACCTACAAGATAATTCAATACTTTCCTTTGACAAAAATAATGGAAATATAATCCTTTCCTTTAAGGATATAATAAAATACCTTCAAATAAAATCTATAAAGGTAGAAAATAATAAAATAGTAATAGTATTTAATGGTACTATTCCTTTACTTAGCTCAATCTTTCCAAACCTAAATTAAAAAATGGCTTTATCAAAATATAATAATAAAACTTATAAACATATTCCGAGAATTACTAGATTTCGCTAAGAATTTATAATTATTACTCCGAAGATATTACTAAAGCTTCGAAACTTGCTACGCTTCGAACAGTCTCAGCTTTTTAACGTAATATCTTCTCCGTAATAATTTAAATTCTAAAGCTCATCTAGATATTCTCTTCATATTGTTTATAAGTTTTATCAAAAGGTATTTTGATAAATGCCTTTTTTTAATTTCAAACATAAATTTATATATTAAGTGGAATAATAGATTTATTATATATTAATTTAGGTGATGTTTATGATTGATAAAGTTATAAAGAAATACAATTTAGATGTGGATTCTATGAAACGTGAGGGGACAATTGCCTGTTTAACATTTTTAGCCTCTTGGATATTCTTTGGAATCAATAATGCAATCTTAGCATATCCAATAGCTTTAACCTCCTCAATTCTTTTAAAAGAAAATTTTAAAATAAATCCCTTAGAAAAAACTATAAGACTTTTATTTTTATATTGTTTTATAGTTGTTTTATCTTTTTTAGCATCAAACCATTTTTTATTAGGAATTATAATAAACTTCTTAACCATATTTTTCATAGCTTATAAGCTCTCAGTTGCCTACACTCCTTTATTATACAAACCATTCTTAATGTTATATGTATTTACTTATTTTTATAATGTAGACTTTCAAGGCTTACCTAGGAGATTATTATCTATTTTCTTTGGCTTTAGTTTAATAATAATCTTTCACTTATTTTTAAACAAGCTAAGTTATAAATCCTTAATAAAAGATAGTATAAATAAATCTTTATTTTTATTAGAAAGCCAAGTGGATAACCTTATTTTTAAAGGTTATAATTTAGATTTGCAGCAATCTATCTCTAAAGAACTTACTACTATTTGTTATAACCTTTATACTACAAGAAAGAGAAAAATTTTAACTAATAATTTAGGTAGTATTCAATTTAAAATATATATAATATTAGAAAACTTAAACTTAGATTTATATAATCTAAATAAGCTCTACTCAAAGCTTAATTACAATAGTGCCCTAATTAAATCATTTTTAAAGGAATTAAAAAAATCTATAAATGTTTTAAGATTATATTTAAATGATGAGATTTCTTATTATGAAATAGATAAACAACTGAATAGATTAAATAGGTTTCATGAAGATTTACCTGATCAGTTCACTTTTTTTCATGACTTATCTATTTCAGTAACCAATCTTTATTTGTATTTAGCTGATATGAATACTCTTGAAGAGGGTGAAGGATATAAAAGCTATGATTTATGGAAAAATACAGATAAAAACCAATTTAAATTTAGAGATTCTCTACATTTTGGTACAATAAAATTTAATTTTGCCCTAAGGATTTCTTTAACCTTAAGCCTTGTGTTACTTCTTAGCTATCTATTTGATTTTACTAAAATGAGTTGGCTTGGAATAACTATAATGTCCATAATGCAACCTTATTATGAGGAGACTTTAAATAAAAGTAAAGACAGATTAAAGGGTAATCTTTTAGCTATTTTTCTTGTAATTATTATTTTAAACTTGTTTCAAAGCCAAGTTGTGCATATTATTGTATTAGTTTGTAGCCTGTATCTAACCTATGGATTTAAAAGCTATTATAAGCTATCTCTCTTTACTGCCATCTCTGCTATTTGCATGGCATCTCTTAGCTATGGAGTTAATACCTTAGCTATTTTTAGAGTTTTTTATTTAACTTTAGGCATATTAATAACCTTCTTAGCTAATAAGTTTTTATTTCCTTATAACTTAGATCAAGGGCTAAAGGAATTAAGCCTTAAATTAATAAAATATGTAAATATATTAGCAGAAGATCTAATAAAAAACCCTTCAAAAAATGAAGAGGAAATAATAAATTTAACCATACATATAAAGCTTATGTGTAATAAGCTTACACTTAGAAATATTCAAAAAAAAGATAAGGATATAAACAGGTTAATACTCTTAACTGAAAATCTTACTGCTTCTTTAAGCTACTATACTCTCTTAAAGAAAGATTTAGGATTAGTATGTGGAATAAATAAAGATGAGTTAATTAAGCTTCAAAGTAAATTACAATATTCCCTTAAAGAAAAGGTGCCATTAATAGATATAATAAACCTATTAGACTCAACAGTTGATTCTCTTATTAATTGTCCTTACTCTAGAAAAGTAATTTATAACCCTGCCTCTAATGGGTTTATATATTAATTAAAGCTTATTTCTTAAGTAACTATCTCATTATAAGAACACTTAGAATAAAATTTATAATGAGATAAAAAACTTATTTATGTGATTAAATTATAAGTGAATAGAAAATTAAACTATAAACCTTAATAATATTATCTTAATTTTATAAAAATATAAGAGCTTATATGAAGCTTAATAAAACTTACAATATAATTTTTCAAATTAATAAAAATGATTTTTGTAAGTTTTATTCATAAGCTATTTTCATATAAGCTCTTTTTTATATTAATAAACTTTATTATTTTAAATTATTTATAGAGCTCATTATTAACTATATAAATAACATTCCAATACAGGTTTCACCACTATGATCAGTTCATTATTAACTATATACTAAAGCTTAGCGTTTCTTAAATCACCTAAATTTATTACCTTATAGTTTATTATTAACCTAAATAATCTACTTTGAATAAATCCATTAACTCTTCTTCACTTAAGCTATTAAATGTACTTCCTGCTCCTAATTCTCCCTCTTCAATAATCTTAGAAATCAATTCCTTCTTCTCCTCTTGAAGAGCTACTACCTTTTCCTCAATAGTTCCTTTAGCTATTAATTTTATAACCTCTACTACATTTTTTTGTCCCATTCTATGTGCTCTATCCGTTGCCTGATTTTCTACTGCTGGATTCCACCAAGGATCAAAATGAATTACAATATCTGCTGAAGTTAAGTTAAGTCCTGTTCCCCCAGCTTTTAAACTTATTAAAAATACTGAGTTTTCACCTTCATTAAATTCATTCACCATATTTATTCTTTTCTTAGATGAAACACTTCCATCTAAGTAACTAAAAGAAATTTTTTCTTCCTTAAGTCTACTACTTATATTTTTTAATACTGAAGTAAACTGTGAAAACACAAGAATTTTATGTCCTTCTTCTACTCCTTGATTTAATATTTCAACTAAAGCCTCTATTTTCGCACTTTCCCCCATATAATCATTTATTGTTACAGAAGGATCTAAGGCTAATTGTCTAAGTTTAGTTATATAAGATAATATCTCTATTTTACTCTTATTAAATTCCTCTGCATCCTGTTTCTTTTCCATAATTGATAAGGCATTATTAGCATATATTGAATATACCTTTTTCTGCTCTTCTCCTAAATCAACTAAATGCATCTTTTCAATCTTATCAGGTAATTCTTTTATAACATCTTTTTTCTTTCTTCTTAGTATGAAAGGTTTTATAAGGCTATGTATTTCACTTAATACTTCTTCACTTTCATTTAATTTTTTATAATATCTAACAGTGAATCTTTTTCTATCATAAAGATATCCTGGCATTACAAAATCAAAAATTGACCAAAGTTCCATAAGAGAATTTTCCATAGGGGTACCAGTTAAAGCAAATTTATATTCTGAATTAACCTCTTTAACAGCTTCAGAATTTTGAGAATCTGGGTTCTTAATAGCTTGCGCTTCATCAATAAAGCAATAATCAAAGTTTATCTTCTTATATTCCTCTAAATCTCTTTTTAATAAGTTATAGGTAGTTATAATTACATCCTTACTCTCTATATCTCTTAAAGCTTCTTCCCTCTTATCCTTGCCTTCATTTAATACCTCCACAACTAAATTAGGTGCAAATTTATTAAATTCTTCTTTCCAGTTATATATTAAGGAAGTTGGTGCTACTACTAGTGTTTTCTTTCCCTTATTAGAAAGAATAAAGGTAATTGCTTGAAGAGTTTTTCCAAGCCCCATTTCATCTCCAAGAATTCCTCCTAAGCCTAAATGCTCTAAAGTTTTAAGCCAATTGTATCCAAACTTTTGGTACTCTCTAAGATTAGCCTTAAGATCCTTAGGAACTTCAAAGAACAGTTTATTTATATTTTTAAATTTACTTTTCAATTCATTTAACTTCTTTTTCCCCTTAATATATCTAATACCCTTCTCTTCTATGTAATTAGCTATATATAATGCCCTACTATTATTTATTTCTAGGCAATTTTTCTCTAAATCTCCATTATCCACTGAATCTAATAACTTTAAAAATTGCTTTAATTCTAGTTCTTCTAAATCAAGAAATTCTCCACTTTTAAGTTTAAAAAACTTTAAATTTTCCCTAAAAGCTCTAAGTATTTCTCTTGTTTCCTCACTAGGTATATCTCCTATTTTAAAGTCAAACTCAAAATAATTATATCTTCCTGGTTTAATGTCTCCCTTTATCCCCTTGCTTCCTAAGCTTTTTATACCTTTAAAGTTTTCTGAATAATACACTTCTCCATACTCTTGTAATTTGCATACATCATACTTAAAAAAGCTAAATATATATTCATCTCCTAAATAGAAATAAAACTTTTTATTTATCTCTTCAAGGCTAAATCTCTCAATTAAGGCAATAACCTCTTTTTCTTTTTTTATATCTCTATATATTATTTTTTCCTTACAATCATCAAATATATTAAATTCATAAGAACCATATTTTACTTTTAAGGTTAAAGTTACTTCTTTCCCCTCTTTATCAAAGTAAAAATTAAATTTTACAGGCTCTAAAACCGTCTTATTCATTATATTTTTAGAAAGAACTACATTCTCAGTTAAATCTCTTAAGGAAGGTATTAGCTTTCTAAATACTCTTTCCTCTTCACATTTATCAATCTTTATGACCTTTCCTTCAGAAAATATATCTAAGTAATTCTTTATTTTATAACAAAAATCTTTTTTAGGAATATATATATTAGTTCCATATAAGAATACATCAGCTCTATCCCCTAAAACCTTAGGCATTCCATTTAAGGAGCTCAGTTCAAAATTATTTTTTGAATCCTTTAGAGAAAAATCTATTGGAACCTCTTCAAAAAGCACTTCACTTTCTACTGCTCTATAAAAAAATCCTTCATTTAAATAAATTCTATGATTTTTTATAACACGAAAAAAATCTCTTACTAAATAATTAGGTATCTTTATGCTTTTACCCTCTATAAATGTATCTCTATTTCTTAAGAAGCTTTTTATTGGCTTTTCTATCTCTTTTAAGCTTTCTATAAACTCTATTAACTCCCTATCCTTAGTACTTAACTTTTGTTCCCTTATATCAAAAGTAAAAACCTTACTATATTTAATAGGTATTCTATTATAGTAAGCTACTAAAAATTGTTCAATATCCTTTAATATATAAAGTTTATTTGAACTCATGGACTTAGTTCCTATTTTAAACTCTGCTAATATGCTATTACTCCACTCATTTTTATTTATATAAACCTCTATTTTTAACTCTTCTTTATCTGTTTCCTCTTGAAGAATTAAATCTAAAATTTTATTTTCTTTCTTCTTAGAAAATAAGTTTTTATCCTCTTCAAACTCTTTTTTCTTAGCTAAATCCCCTAAAGCTTTATAAAAAGTTGCTACTAAATGCTTACAACAATAATTTTCCTTACTAAACTCATGTTTTTCATAATCAGTACAGGTACAATATGTTGATAAAATCCCCCTACTTCTAATATCTATCTCTAATTTCGTACTATATTTACTAAATAATTGTTCTGAAATTACTATTCCATTAACAGCTACTAAATCTTCCTCGTCTTCTATTTCTACTGACTCCACAAGATCGTTATTTATTATTCTTTGTCCCTTAGCATAATTTCTTCCTGTAGTTTCTTCTTTAAACCTTTGTAACAATAAATCTTCAACTAACATATTTACTCCTCTATTTAAGTGCTTCATATCTTATAATTATAACATAAATTTATTTTCTCTGAAAAACTATGTTAACTTTACTTTTTGCAAAACTTATTTTTAAGTAAAATGAAGAAAATAAAAATGAGGCTGTATCAAAATAGCTTTTAATAAGACTTATAAACAATATGAAGAGAATATCTAGATGAGCTTTAGAATTTAAATTATTACGGAGAAGATATTACGTTAAAAAGCTGAGACTGTTAATTTCTTAGGAATACAATCTCACAAAGTTCGATTGCATAAGTTCAAGATTCCAAATTGAAAATTTGGGCTTTCACTTAAGTTTCGAAGCTTTAGTAATATCTTTGGAGTAATAATTATTCAAATGACTCCAATGTAACTAAAGTTCCATTGGATAAGTTCAAGTTTCCAAATTAAAATTTGGACTTTCACTTAAAATCTAGTAATTCTCGGAATATGTTTGTAAGTCTTATTATTAACTTTTGACACAACCTCATTTAATTATTTTACTGTTCCCCTCTCTACTAAAGAAGGCTCTAAATTTATTATTTTGCTTTTTAAAGATTTATTGTTTATTAAATCCATAAGTAGTTTACAAGAAGATTCCCCAATTTTATATATTGGTTGAGCTATGGTAGTTAATTCTGGCTCCATATAAGAACAAATGTTTATATTATCATAACCTAATATGCTTATATCTTCAGGTATTTTATATCCGTTTCTTATTAAGTATTTCATACCTCCAATTGCCATAACATCACTACTATAAAAAATTGCATCTACCTTTTTATTATTTTTAATTATTCTCTCTGTGGCATTTATTCCACCTTCCATAGAAAAATCTGATTCTTCTATTATGGTCTCATTAGATATTCCCAAGCTCTTTGCAGTATTTTTGAAACCTTCTAGTCTTAAATTAGCTATTTCTAAATTAGCCTTTCCTGTAACAAAGGCAATATGCTTATTACCCTTATTAACTAAGTAATTTACCCCTAATTCAACACCTTTCTTGTTATCACAAAATACACCATTAGCATTCTTTTCATCTGAAACCATTCTATCTATCATAACAAAAGGAATCTTATTATTTTTTAGAATTTTAATCCACTCTTTACCATCACCACAAGCTGCTATTATAACACCATCTACTAATTTACTAATTAAAAGTTTTAAGTATTCCTCTTCTTTCTTTTTTTCATTGAGAGTGTTGCACAAAATAATACTATAACCATGCTTTTCACTTTCAATTTCTATGGCCTTTGCCATTTCTGAGAAAAAAGGGTTTTGAATATCTGGTATTATCATACCTAAAGTATAACTCTTTTTAGTACTTAGGCTTCTAGCTAAGGAATTTGGTATATAATTCATATCTTTTGCAGCTTTAAATATTTTTTCTCTAGTCTCTTTTGAAACATTTATTTCTTTATTATTTAATACCATAGATACAGTGGTCTTTGATACATTTACTGCTTTAGCTATGTCTAGTAATGTAGTTTTTCCCATTTTACGCAACACCTCTTGTCCGCTTCCTTTTATAACAACAGTAATTATACCATATTATGACTACCTATACCCCTACTATTTAGCATATACAAGCATTATTTAATATTATTAATCAAAACAAATCTAAAATTTTACTACTTATTTAGTATATACCTTAAGGTCTGCTGCTATTTTATCTTTAATGCTTTCACCATTATATATCTTATTAGCTAATTCTACTCCTAATGCTCCAATTAAATCTGGTTGTTGAGCTATTGTAGCTGTCATTTCATTTGCATCTATGGAATCTTTAGCATCATCATTTCCATCGAATCCTATAACTAATGCATTTATTCCACTAACCTTAATTGCTTTAACTGCCCCTAAAGCCATTTCATCATTGTGAGCAAATACAACTTGTATATTAGGATTAGCTTGGATTATATTTTCCATAACTTGAAGACCTTTTTGTCTATCAAAATCAGCAGCTTGTATTGAAATAAAGTTAAATTTATCATTTTTATCCATTATATTATGGAATCCTTCTCCCCTATCTCTAGTAGCTGATGCACCTGGAATACCTTGTATCTCAACTACATTTATTGGTCCTTTTTCATCTTTGAATTTATCTAATACATACTCAGCAGCCATTTCTCCACCTTTTATATTATCTGAAGCTATATGACTTGTTATTTTTCCACCATTAGCTTGTCTATCTAATGTTATTACTGGAATATTACTCTTATTAGCTACCTCAACAGTCTTAACTACGGCATCGCTATCTGTTGGATTTATAAGTAAGGCAATAACTCCTAATTGTACTAAATCCTCTACATTTGCTCTTTCCTTAGCTGGATCATTTTGAGAATCTAATACTACTAAATCATATCCTAATTTTTCAGCCGCTTTTTCTGCTCCATCTTTCATATTTACAAAGAATGGGTTATTGAGAGTTGATAATACCATTCCTATTTTAGGCTTATTATCTCTTCCACACCCTATAAATGAAGTCATAAGCATCATGAGCATTAATCCAACTGAAAATATCTTTTTATTTATATGCATAAAACTCACCTCTTAAGCTTCTTAATTTTTTCTGCTCTTTTTATCTAAAAGTACTGCTATTAATATAACTAAACCTTTTACTATTGATTGATAGAATGGTGATACATTCATAAGGTTTAATCCATTATTAAGTACACCTATAATAAGAGCACCTATTAAAGTACCTGTGATTGTTCCTTCTCCCCCTGCTAAAGAAGTTCCTCCTATTACTACAGCAGCGATAGCATCTAATTCAAATCCTGTTCCTGCATTAGGTGAAGCAGATCCTATTCTACTTGTTATTATTACCCCTGCAATAGCTGAGGCAAAACCTGATACTACATAAACTAAAGTTTTTATCTTATCTGTATTTATTCCTGATAATCTTGAAGCATCTTCATTTCCACCTAAAGCATATAAATATCTTCCAAATCTTGTTTGTGATAAAGCATATACTGCTATGATTGCTATTATTATTGTTATTATAACTGGTATTGGCATAAATCCAAGTTTACCATTTCCTATTTTAACAAAAGCTTCAGGTAATTTTGATATTGGAGTACCATCTGTAAATACTAAAGTAGCTCCTCTAAATATTGTCATTGTAGCTAAAGTAACTATGAATGCTTGTAGTTTTCCTTTTGATACTAATAAACCATTTATTAATCCAACTGCTATACCAATAACAGCTGCCACTATAATTGCTAAGAATACGTTTCCAGTTGACTTAACAATAGAAGCCCCTACGGCACTACTAATAGCTAAAGTAGATCCAACTGATAAGTCTATTCCACCAGTTAAAATTACGAAAGTCATACCTATTGCTATGATTGCATTAACTGAAACCTGTGTAAATACGTTAGTTATATTAGATACACTTAAAAAGTTTGGAGTAACTATAGTAATAACTATACATAATAATACTAGTCCTATAAGAGATTTATATTTAGATATATTTGCTTTAACATTCGCTTTCATTATGTAATCCTCCCTAATTGTTTATTCCAACGGCTAATTTCATTATACTTTCTTGGTTTGCTTCATCTCTATTTAATTCCCCAGAGATTCTTCCTTCACTCATAACCATAATTCTATCACTAATTCCTAAAACCTCTGGTAAATCTGAAGAAATCATTATTATGGCTTTTCCACTAGCTTTAAGTTCATTTAAAAGTTCATAAATTTCTTTCTTTGCACCTACGTCTATTCCTCTAGTTGGCTCGTCAATTATTAATACTTCTGGAGATAGCATAAGCCATTTAGCAAGTATAACCTTCTGTTGATTACCTCCACTTAAATTCTTAATAAATTGTTCCTTATTTGGAGTTTTTATGTTTATCTTCTTAATATAGTACTCTATATCCTTTGCTTCTTCTTTTTTATCAAGAGATTTAAACTTATTTTCATATTTCTTTAAATTACATAAGGTCATATTTTCTCCAACAGACATTCCTAAAATACAGCCTTCTTTTTTTCTATCCTCTGAAAGATAACATATACCATTATTTATGGCATCACTTATGCAATTTATATTAATAGGACTTCCATTTAAAGAAATTTCACCACTTGTTTTTTTATATTCTCCAAATATTGTTTTTGCAAGCTCTGTTCTGCCTGATCCCATAAGACCTGCAATTCCTAATATTTCTCCCTTTCTCAGAGTAAATGAAGCTCCTTTAACTCCTTCCTTACAGCTAAGATTTTTAACTTCTAAAGCTAAATCTCCTTTTTTAACATCTCTGTATGGAAATTGATCCTCTATGGTTCTTCCAACCATCATTGCTATAAGCTTATCATTATCTATGTCTTTTATTTCTGCACTTCCTGCATATTTACCATCTCTTAATACTTCTACTCTATGACATATTTTAAATATTTCTTCCATTCTATGTGATATGTATATTATTGCTATTCCCTTTTTTCTTAAATTCTCTATTACTTTAAAAAGGTTTTCAGTCTCTACATCAGTTAAGGCTGTAGTAGGCTCGTCCATAATAATTATTCTAGCATTCTTAGTTAAAGCTTTTGCTATTTCTATCATTTGCTTTTCACCTACATTAAGAGTACTAACTAATCTATTTGGATCTATATCACAGCCTATTTGTTCTAAGAACATTTTGCTTCTTTCATCTAATAATTTTTTATTTATTCTTCCTGTAAATTTACTATGTTTTTCATTACCTAAAAATATATTTTCTGAAACAGTTAAGTTATTTAAAACACTAAGTTCTTGGTGAATTATTGTTATACCAGCTTCTTCTGCTGATTTAATTCCCTTTACTTCTACTTCCCTTCCTTCAATAAATATCTTACCTTCATCTTTTTTATATACTCCACTTAGTATTTTCATTAAAGTTGATTTTCCTGCTCCATTTTCTCCCATTAAAGCAGTAACTTCTCCACCATAAGCCATTAAGCTAACATTATCTAAAGCTTTGACTCCTGGAAAGGATTTTGATACACCTACCATTTTTAGCATTGGTGTTCTTTCACCCATTTACTACACCTCCCAAAATAATTCCTATTTTGCAAAGAATATTCCACCCAATAAATACTGAGCAGAATATTCATTTTTAAACTTTTTAAAAAACAACCCCTGATTTTAAGATTATATTTGCATATGGAGTTTGTTCTCCAGTTCTAACAACTGCCTTACAATCTTTTAATTCTTTCTTTAACTCCTCATGTGATATAAAAGTTATTTTAGTATCTTTTATAATCTCTTTTATTTCTGTAAATAATTCTGGACTTACCTTTTCTGTTTCCTTAGCAATAAGTACCTCTTCTACTTGTAATTCTTCTAAAATAGCTTTTAAAGTTTCTATAAAGCCTGGTACACCTTTTATTAAAGCTAAGTCTATTCTCTCAGTTTCCTTTGGTATAGGTAATCCACAATCCCCTATAGCCAACATATCAGTATGTCCCATCTTTGATATAACTGAACTTATGTTACTATTTAATAAACTTGTTTTTCTCATAATTACTCTTCTCCCTTATAAACTTCTAAAACTTCCTTTAGATATGGTATTGATGGTTGAGCCCCTTTCCTTTGTACTGCTATTGATGATACCTTATTTCCAAATCTTATGGAACTACTTAAAGTCTCTCTTCCTAAATTTTTAGTATCTAACTTTGAACTTAATCCTCCAATGAAGCTATCTCCAGCAGCTGTAGTATCTATTGCATTAACTCTATACGCTGGAACTATTTCACAAAAATCTTTTCCTATTAAAGCTGCTCCCTTTTCACCAAGAGTAATAATTACAAACTTAACTCCTTTACCTAAGAATATATCCCCAGCCTTTTTAGCATCTTCTATATCTTTTATTTCAATTCCAGTTAAAAGCTCTGCTTCTGTTTCATTTGGAACTATTATATCTGTGTAATTTAATAATTCATCTTTTATTTTTTTAGCTGGAGCTGGATTTAATATTGTAACTTTTCCATTTTCCTTAGCTATTTTAAATGCTTCTATTGTAATATCCTCTGGTGTTTCAAATTGTGAAATTATAATATCTGATTCTTTTATTAAATTTTCAGCACTATGTATTTCCTCTTTTGTTAATGTCATATTTGAACCGGCATTAACAATTATTGAATTATTTCCATTATCATTTACCATTATTAAAGCCATTCCTGTTGGCTCTATTCTATCTTCAAAAACATATTTAACATCTATATTATCTTCTACTAATTTATCTCTTAACTCTCTTCCATTTTCATCTTTTCCTATTTTAGAAATCATGAAAACTTCTGCGCCACTTCTTTTAGCTGCTACTGCTTGATTAGCTCCTTTTCCACCAGCTATTTTTTGAAATGACTTAGAAAGTATAGTTTCTCCTACTTTAGGCATATCTTTAACCTTTAAAACTAAATCCATATTCATACTTCCAAGTACACATATCTTATTCATTAATATCCCTCCCTAGTTAACCGCTTCACTAAACCGATTAACTATATAATAATACTTTTGTAAACGATAATCAAGACTTTTTTGTAAAAATATAAAAAAAGAGTATAGATTTTTAAATCTATACTCTTAAACTAGCTATTTATTTTTCAACTAATTCGTACATTTCTTTAGCTCTATCAACGTACATAATACCTTCTAAGTGATCTATCTCATGTAAGAAACATCTTGCTAAAAGATCTTGAGCTTCATAAACTTTTAATTCGCCCTTTTCATTTAAAGCTTGTATTCTTACTGCTCTTGGTCTTTCAACTAATCCCTCATGCATTACATAGCTTAAACAACCTTCATAGTCTTCATAAGTTTCCTTTGAAACTCCTGTTACCTCTGGATTTATAAGAACATATTCATTCTCACCATCTCCAAAATTTATATAAACAACTCTTTTATTAACTGCTATTTGAGGTGCAGCTAATCCTATTCCTTCTACAGTTGCTAATGTATCTTTTAAATCTTGTATTAATCCTTTAACTTCATTAACATCTTTAACAGGTTCTGAAACCTTTTTTAAAGCTTCGTGTCCTATTTGAACTATTTTCTTAACAGCCATTTAACTTCTCCTTTCAAAATTCCTATAAATATATTAAAACATAAAAATATAAATTTTTCACTAATAAATTATATATTATATTCTCTGTAAAATATTATTGACTGTCTTTAAAGCATCTAAGTTAAAACTTATTATACTTTAAAGACAGTCAATACTTATAATATTATCATAATTATTAATAATGATACTAAACTTAAACATCCACTTAGTATGCATATATATGACACAATTTGCTTTACAGACATTCCTCTTTCTTGTAGCCTATAATGTATTTGGCTTCTATCAGCTTCATAAACAGGCTTTCCAGATTGAAATCTTCTAAAAATTACAAAGATATTATCAAAAATAGGAACTCCTAAGGCTAATACTGGCACTAATATAGATAATGCTGTTGCTTGCTTAAAAGCACCTTCTAAGGCTATAATAGCTAAAATAAACCCTAAAAAGTTAGCACCTGAATCACCCATAAATACTCGCGCTGGATGTCTATTATATCTTAAAAAGGCTAATATTGACCCTACTAGAGTTATTGACATATATGCAGAGTTAAATTGTCCTTTTGCAAGAGCAACAACAAACATAGTCATAGCAGATATTATGGAAATGCTTCCTGCTAATCCATCCATTCCATCAGACCAGTTTATTACTGTAGTAACCCCAAAAATCCATGTTATTGTAAGTATATATTGAATCCATCCTGAAAATTGAGTAAACTCTCCAGTAAATGGATTAGTTATACCTCTAAAAACAATCCCAGCTTTAAAAACCATAGTTGCAGCTAAAATTTGAATTATAACCCTTGGATAAATTGGAAACTCTTTGCCCTTTCCCTTATAATAGTCATCAATTACTCCTATTATTATTACCAAAGTAGATGCTATAAATATAATAAAAGTTTGTGATAATTGCCTTGTAGAATCTATTCCAAAAAGGTATGTTGCAAAAAATCCTATATACATAACAACCCCACCTATTAAAGGTGTTAATTTATCATGTTTTTTTCTTCCTGTAGGCTTATCAACAAAACCCTTTTCATTTGCAAATTCAATAAACTTTGGCATTAATAGATATACTATGACAAAAGGAATAAGCATTACAATTAAATACTTAATCATTTTTTCTCCCTCTGTATTAAAAACATTTTTTCTTACATATACTATTCTAGTAGATTAATAAGTCATATTAATGACATTTTAATTAAAATTATTTTATCACTTCTTATTATATCACTAATTAAGAAATTTAATCATATTTTAATAATTACTCTACTTCATGTTTTAAGCAAACTGAAAATACATGACAAGGCATTTTCCCTTCTTCTTTTCTTTCGTATTTTTTAACCAGTTCTCTCATTTGTCTATTTACTTCTTTAAACTCTTCTTCATTTAAGTATATGTTCTTATAATTGAAACCTATGGAATCCTCTGCATTACCAGTATCTACTTTCTCAGATATTCTTTTCATAGTTTGTTCCTTTGAACTATCATAATATTCACTTAGAATATTTAATATTTGAGATTTGTAAACTTGTTTAGCTTCTTTTTTAATTTGATTTCCCTCTATATTGAAGCTTTCTGCAGTTAGATAATAATATTTTGCTATTATTCCCTTTATTTCTTTTGTTTTTACAAGCTCTAAGATGCCTGCTTTTTCTAATTTTTTAATATGGTAATGAACTTTTGCTGGTACTTCCCCAAAAAAATCAGCAATTTCCTTTACCGTAGCAGATTCTTGATTATTTCTAAGATAAGTTATTATCTTCAGCCTATAAGGATCTGAATATGCTTTTATTTGTTCTAAAGTTGTTAAATTCATAACACTGTTCATTTTAAGCCCCCCCTAATATTTCAGTATAATATTTACTTATTATACCATATTTTTAGATATTTTACATATATAAGGTGTTATTAAAATTTTTATTATATTAAAATATCTATTTTGCTTAATAAGATTATACATTTTATTTTGAAAATAGTAAAGAAAAAAGGCAAATCTTGATGTTTTATTAACATAAGATTGCCTTTTTTATTAATTTAAATATATTATCCTCTTTGCTCTATCATAGACTTAACTTTCATAAGTCTTGTTAAGGCACTTCTCTCATTTTCATCAAGCTTCATTCTGATGTATCTGATAGTTTCTTTTAATTGAGGAATTGTCATATATTCAAGAGCGTTAACTCTTCTTCTTGTCTTCTCTATCTCGTCTGCCATAAGCTGACCAGATTTCTCAACTTCTGCAAGTTCTAATAGCTTTGGTAAAATTCCATATAGTTTAGAAATTGCATCATCAAGTTCAGCTGAAGTATTCATAAAGCCATAAGGATAAATACTACCTTCATCACCTTCTAATTTTCTTTTGAAGTTCATTATAGGCACATTTACACTCATTATGTTTTTATTTCCCACTTCAACCTCAATTTCTTCTTTAGGGTATGCTATAGCTTCCTCTAGGAACTCTGAACTCATAACAGCTCTAGCCATAACGAAGTCTTTTAAGGAACTTCCTAGTTCCTTTTCAACTTCATCTCTTAATTGATTATTATATTTGATAAGATTTATGAATTGTCTCATTAACTCATCTTGCTTATCTTTTAATAATTTATGTCCTCTTGTTGCTGTTGCTAATCTTTTCTTTAGCTTTGAGAGTTCCATTCTAGTAGGATTGACATTTAATCTTTGTGCCATTCTTACTCATCCTCTCCAACAGGCATATACTTTTCAAGATATTCATCTCTAATTCTCTTAAGCTCTGTTCTAGGTAAGATCTTAAGTAATTTCCATCCAAGATTTAGAGTTTCCTCTATTGTTCTGTTAGTTGTGAAACCTTGTGAAACATATTCATTTTCGAAAGCTTCAGCAAATTTAGCGTATGCTTTATCTACATCTGATAATGCTGATTCTCCTAAGATAGCAGCAAGTTCTTTTGCTTGCTTACCTTGAGCATATGCTGAGAATAATTGGTTCATTGTATCAGCATGATCTTCTCTAGTTTTTCCTTTACCAATACCCTTATCTTTAAGTCTTGATAATGATGGTAAAACATCTATTGGAGGCATTATTCCTTTTTTGTAAAGTTCTCTTGAAAGGATTATTTGTCCCTCAGTGATGTATCCAGTTAAGTCTGGAATTGGGTGAGTCTTATCATCTTCAGGCATTGTTAATATTGGAATTTGAGTTATTGAACCTTCTTTTCCAACTAATCTTCCTGCTCTTTCGTATAATGTTGAAAGGTCAGTATATAAGTATCCTGGATATCCTCTTCTTCCTGGAACCTCTTTTCTAGCTGCAGAAACTTCTCTTAAAGCTTCACAGTAGTTTGTTATATCTGTCATTATAACAAGAACGTGCATTCCTTTTTCATATGCTAAATACTCAGCAGTAGTTAATGCCATTCTTGGAGTAGCTATTCTCTCGATAGCTGGGTCTGATGCTAAGTTCATAAATAGAACTGATCTATCTATAGCACCAGTTTTTGTGAACTCATCTACGAAGAATTCAGCTTCTTCGAAAGTTATACCTATAGCAGCGAATACAACTGCGAACTTAGAATCTGAGTTTAAAACTTTTGCTTGTCTTGCAATTTGAGCAGCTAACTCTTTATGTGGAAGACCTGATCCTGAGAAAACAGGAAGTTTTTGTCCTCTAACTAGAGTGTTAAGTCCGTCTATTGCAGAAATACCAGTTTGAATAAATTCTGATGGATAGTTTCTAGCAACTGGGTTTATAGCTTCTCCATTTATATCTAATCTCTTCTCTGGTATTATATTTGGACCATTATCCTTTGGTCTTCCCATACCATCGAATACTCTTCCTAACATATCTTCTGAAACACCAATTTCAAGTGGTCTTCCTAAGAATCTTACTTTTGTATTTTTAAGGTTGATTCCTGCTGAACCTTCGAAAAGCTGAACCATAGCTTTATCTCCGTTAACTTCAAGAACTTTACCTCTTCTTAACTCACCAGTTTGCATTTCTATTTCAACTAGTTCATCGTATTTAACACCTTCCACGCCTTCAACAGCCATTAAGGGTCCTACAACTTCTGTAACTGTTCTGTACTCTTTAAGCATTTAGAACACCTCCCTCGCTGATTAACTTGTTCATCTCTGATTTTAATTCAACTAAGATGTCATCCATCTTACTTATTTCTTCTTCTGAAATATATTTACTTCTTGCAATTCTATCTCTAACAGGAAGTTTTAATACTTTATCTAAATAAACTCCAGCTTCTAAAGCTTTTTCAGCCTCATGTTTGAAACTTAAGATTAAGTTTAACATTTTGTACTGTTTATTTAATGAAGTATATGTGTCATTCTCATGGAATGCATTTTGTTGTAAATAGTCTTCTCTTATTGATTTAGCAACTTCAAGTTTTAATCTATCACCTTCTGAAAGTGCATCCATACCAACAAGTCTTACTATTTCTTCTAAGTTTGCTTCTTCTTGAAGAAGTGCCATAGCTTCTGTTCTTAATGCTGACCAATCGTCTGCTACGTGAGCATCCATCCATTCACCCATTTTTTCTAAGTATAATGAGTATGATGTTAACCAGTTAATTGATGGGAAGTGTCTCTTATATGCTAATTGAGCATCTAGTCCCCAGAAAACTTTAACTATTCTTAAAGTTGATTGTGTAACTGGTTCAGATATATCTCCTCCTGGAGGGGATACTGCTCCGATAGCTGTAACAGCTCCTTCTCTTCCATCTTTACCTAAAGCTACAACTTTACCAGCTCTTTCATAATAATCAGCAAGTCTTGATCCTAAGTATGCTGGGTAACCTTCGTCTCCAGGCATTTCTTCAAGTCTTCCTGACATTTCTCTTAGAGCCTCTGCCCAACGTGAAGTTGAGTCAGCCATGATTGATACTGAGTATCCCATATCTCTAAAATACTCTGCTATTGTTATACCAGTATATATTGATGCTTCTCTGGCAGCAACTGGCATGTTAGATGTATTAGCGATAAGAACTGTTCTCTTCATTAAGCTTTCCCCAGTTTTAGGGTCTTTAAGTTCTGGGAATTCGTTAAGAACGTCTGTCATCTCGTTACCACGTTCTCCACATCCAACGTAAACAACTATCTCAGTATCTCCCCATTTAGCAACTTGGTGCTGAACTACTGTTTTACCAGCTCCGAAAGGTCCTGGAACGGCAGCAGCTCCACCTTTAGCTACTGGGAAGAAAGTATCTATAACTCTTTGTCCTGTAGTCATTGGCTCAACTGGATTTAATTTTCTTGCATATGGTCTACCTTTTCTTACAGGCCATTTTTGCATTAATGTTAAATTCTTATCACCTTTTTCAGTTTCTACTACAGCGATAACTTCTTCTACATTGAAATCTCCAGCTTTGATTTCTTTTATTGTACCTTCAACGCCGAAAGGAACCATTATTCTATGAAGAACAACGGCAGTCTCTTGAACTGTTCCTATTACGTCTCCAGCTGAAACCTTATCTCCAACCTTAGCAGTTGGCACAAAAGGCCATTTTTTCTCTCTATTTAAAGATTTAACTTCTACCCCTTTGCTTAAGAAAGCAGAATTAGCTGCTTTCATGAAAGCGTCTAGAGGTCTTTGTATTCCATCGAACATTGACTCTATAAGTCCTGGTCCTAATTCTACTGAAAGTGGTTCTCCAGTAGTTATAACTGGGTCCCCAGGTCCAATACCTGATGTTTCTTCATATACCTGGATTGAAGCCTTATCTCCTCTCATTTCAATGATCTCTCCGATAAGACCCTTTTCTCCAACTTTTACAACGTCATATACATTAGCTTCATCCATACCTTCAGCAACTACTAAAGGACCTGAAACCTTGATAATTTTCCCCGTTTTCAAGTTATCTACCTACTTTCTATAAAATGTTAACGCCAACTGCTTTTTCAACGTTATCTGATATTCTTTGTTTTCCTATATTTAGAGTTCCTTGATTGCTTGGAATTAATATTACAGCAGGAAGTACTTGTCTTGTATATCTCTCGATAGTTTCTTCTATATTCTTAGCTACGTGCTCTGTAACAAAGATTACTGCATAACCTGTCATTGCAAGCTTATCAATTGTTTTTCTAGCTTCTTCATCTTCAACTACAGGGAAAACATCTATTCCAAGAGCTTTGAAAGCTAAAACTGAATCTTTATCACCTACAACTCCTATTTTCTTATACATATCCATCACGCAGCCTTTCTCTTATTACTTCCTTAGTAATATTGTTTAATTTACCAACCATGATAGTTCTTATTTGCTTTATTTCATTCTCTTTAACATACATATATGTTAAAACTGGCTCTAAACCTTTAGTTACTATTTTAGCTTCCTTCATTATACTCATAATGTGATTATCAATAAGCTTTTCAAATTCACTAACTGATGAAGTCTCTATGTAACTAGCTATACCTTCTCTTAGTACTTGTGAATATTCTTTACTACTTAAGTTGTTTGGAATATTTTCGATTGTATCTAAGTATAAACTTCTAAACTTACTTGCATCTATACTACCACCTGGTACTATAGCATCTAAAAAGAAGTTAACATTTTTATCTTGCTTTTTAGCTCTTAATAATGTTTTGACATTATTTAAATCTATAAGATTAGTAAGATATCTATCTAAAGCCTTATCTTTTATATTTTTCTTATTTGCAATTTCATGAATATGAGCATATAAGTATTGATCTGCGATTAAATCTATAAATTGAGGATCATTAGTTTCCTCAAACTTTTCAAATATTTTTCTTAAGCACTCTTCCATTTTCTTAGGAAGTCTACCAAAATCTTCTCCATTTATTGCAGATTTTAAATCATTTACTCCTACCATACCAACTGGTATTAGCATTTGGGAAAAATCTTTATCTAAGATTTTCCCCTTAACTAACACTTTTATGTTATGATAGTCATATTTTAAAGCCATAACATCTATGATTTCTTTTAAAGGACTAGCTTCATACATAGTTTTATATAATCTAACTAACTCATTTGATAAAAGAATTTCATAATCATCTGGTCTTCTTACTTCATTCATAAATGCTGCATACTCTGTTTCTTGTAGAACTTTTAATGCACCTTCTGAAGTGTTTGCATCTATCATTCTTTCTATTTGAGCTTTATCAAGGAGTTTCTTTTCGTATACTCTGATTCTAGGAATTAATTGCAAAAATTGCATTGAATCCATTCTTCATCCTCCTTAATCAAATAATACTTTGTTCACCTCAAACTCTAACTCTCCTCTTAAAGAGTTAATTAAAGCTTCAAAGGTATTATTTATTTGTATTCCATTTCTATCTAATATGAAGCCACCATTAAATTTGCCTTCCATATTTAATGTAATACTTCCTTTTTTTCCTTTAGATTCAAGTTCTTTATTTAATGCTTCCAAGAACTCATTGCTAAATATATCTTTATCTTTTTCATTGATTATAATAACTTCTGTTCCTTCTAACTCTAAAGAATCTAAAGTTGAGATAACATAGTATTTATAATCTCCGTTAGAAAGATTTTGTAACTTTTCTATAGCTTCGTTAAATACTTTTGATATAACGTCTTGCTTAGCTCTTAACATATCATTTCTTACTGATAATTTAGCATTTGAAATTATTCTTGCCTTTTTAACTTCTGCTTCTATATTAGCTTTAGTTATTATTTCTTCTTTATCTGCTTCAGCTCTATTAGTTTTCTTAGATATTATTTTATCTTTTTGGGCTTCAGCGTCAGCTAATATATACTTTTTCTTTTCTTCAGCATCATTTAGAATCTTGGAAGTTAAATTATTTAAATTTGACATTCCCTTCACTTCTCCAATCTTTGCTTACTATTATTGTATTACGCTTGCACCATTTACTAATAAGAATGATATAACGAATCCTAATAATGCATATGTTTCAACCATTGCTGCGAATATGATACCTTTAGTATTGTGCTCTGGTCTTTTAGCTAAGATTTGGATACCAGCTGCAGCTGCTTTACCTTGAGATATACCTGACCATAATCCAGCGATAGCTATTGGTAAACAAGCAAATAATAAGTATAATCCTTTAGCTAATGATGCATCACCATTACTGATTTGGTTAAATACTAAGAAACCTATAACGAATCCATAAAGACCTTGTGTACCTGGTAATAATTCAAGAACTAATGCTTTACCAAACTTTTCTGGTTCTTCAGTAACTAATCCCGCTGCTGCTTCCCCAACTATACCAACACCTTTAGCTGATCCTATACCTGACATACCTACAGCTAATGCTATTCCAAAAGCTCCAAATATTAATCCTCCGTAATTTGCCATAAAATATGAAATCCAGTTTTCCATAATTTAATTCCTCCTGAAAATATAATGTTATTTTAATTTAATTTTAACTATAATTTATTTATTTCTTTTTATTGTTATGAATTTATTTATTGTTCTAAATGGTGTGAATGCTTTTCCGCCACCTTCATAGAATTTTGAGAAGTACTCAACGTACTGTAATCTCGCTGTATGAACATATGCTCCAAGTAATGATAAAAGCATGTTAAATGTATGAGCTGCTATAAAGAATAGAGGTCCTACAATTATAACTGCTATTCCTGGGAACATACCTATTATTAGGTTAAGTGCAGCGGCTATTGATCCACCTGCAATACCTAAAGCCATAAGTCTTGTATATGATACTAAGTCTCCTACGTATCCTGTTATACCGTATAAGGCATATAAACCTTGACCTATTTGAGCACCTTTTGTTTCTTCATCTCTACCTTGTGTTAAGATTATTAATATTGAACCTACTATTGCTAATACTTTACCTACTAAGCTTATAGGACCATCAAAGAATATCATTGGAAGACCTATTAAAAGCATAATCCATGATCCTACATCAAATAAAGCATATAAATATTGCTTATCTCTGATTAACATGTACGCTTTTATAAATAATCCAAAGAATATTTGAATAACCCCAAATCCAACTGATAAAATTAGTAACAAGTTGGTATCTTTACTTGGATTTATAAGTCCAAATTTCAATTCAAATCCAAAGGCAGTACCAAATATTGCACCTGCAATAGTTGTAGCTATACTTAAATACATAAAGAATTTAGCAAACTTTTCTTGTGCCTCATCTAAATTAAGTAATTTCATAGCTAATAGTGATCCTACAAATAATACTAGTCCGTATCCTAAATCTGCAACCATCATGCCGAAGAATACTAGGTAGAAAGGTGTTAAAAGTGGTGTAGGGTCTATTTCATCATATCTTGGTAAGCTATACATTTCTGTTATTGAATCGAAAGCTGCTGCTGGTCCCTTATTGTGTAATTTAACTGGAACTTCTGCAACCTCTTCTTCCTTAACTTCTTCAAACTCAAGATAATACATATCTCCTACTGAACTTTGTATGATTCCTTCTAAAGAAGAATTATCATTTTTAGGAACCCACCCTTGAATAACAACTACTCTATCTGTTTTTAAGAAGTTTTCACTTGCTTCTTTTCTAAGAAGTATGTTGCTGTAATATTCATAAGCTAGTTCTAAAGTTCTCTTTTCTTCTCTGTAATTTGAAAGTACTCCTTTTAAGTCTGATTTTTGAGCTTCGATTTCTTGTATCTTTAATTTAAACTCTTCAACAAGAACTGAAGCTTTTTCTTTGTACTTAGTTTGGAACGCTGAAAAACCAAAGTTCTTTAAAACTTCGTCCATTTCTTCTGCTCTTTCTTTCATTGTCATTACAAAGACATATGAATCTTGGTCAGTGTTAGAAATAACTTCTATATAACTTTCCTTGAATTCGCTTTCAATTTCGTTCTTCATATTTTCAAGATTTTGACTTGAAATCACACCTAAGAACGCAACTACTTTTTCAAAATTATTTAATTCACCTAGTGGAGCATCGAAACTTTGCCATGGCTCTAAGATTTCTATTTCACCTAAAAGTTTTGTCTTTTCGTTTTCTAGAGTAGCAAGCTCTCTCTCCATTTTCTTAACCTCTGAATAAACGACTTCCCAGTTGCTATTTTCAACCTTTACTTCTAGCTCATCCAAAGTTAAGCTTTCTTTACCAGCTTTTAAAGCCTTAAGTCCTCCAACTTCAGCAACAAACTCTTTTAAGAAGTCTAAAGCTGATCTTGTTTTTGAAACATTTTCTTCTATAAGAGTTGTTTCAGCATCTAAATCATCTTTGCTAAGAGATTCAAAGACTTCATTGCCTTCCACTTTTTCTTCATCTTGTAAGTTTATGAACTCAACTTCTGAAGAACTTTGAATTTTTTTAAGAAGCTTTTCTTTCTCTGATTCAAAGGCAAGTAAGGTGAATTTATTCATCTTAACTATTGCCATTAGTTTTCACAATCCTCTCAATAACTAAATTTACTGCTGAATCAATCTTAGAACCTTTAAGACTTGATACCTCAGCACATTGTTTTTCACCTTCTGAAAGTATGACCTCAGCCTCTTTTCTTCCGGCTTCCTCTGCATTGCTAACAATTCCCCTTGCAACATTTTTAGCTTCTTCTATTATTGAGTTATATCTTTCATCAGCTTCTATTGTTGCATCAGAAATTATTTTTTTGCTTTGCTCATGAGCTTTTTTAATCATTTCATCAGCTTGCAATTCAACTTTTTTAATTTCTTTTATTGCTTCTATTGCCAAAGTTTCACCACCTTTATATAAGGAATTTTTATAAAATATATATTAATACTTTATATAGTATTAATTAACCCTTAATATTAATTATACATGAAAATTAACTTAATTCAACATAATTTTATGAATGTATACATTTTCAAAGGTTTTTTTGCAAAAATCCACATTACATTTTTTTGAATAAAAGATTAAAACTATTAACATTTACAAAAAGTCGTATTAATATCTTTGCATATTGTATATTAATACGACTAATATACTAATAAATTTTTAATTTTCCATTTATTTCATTTCTACTTCTACATATGAATTATAGTCAAAATTCATTTCATCAAATATAAGATATTTTGGTTCAAAGTTAATTTCCCCATTTTTAATGTAATTAATTATATCTATTTCAAATTTTTCTATATGAGCTTTTTTAAATGGCATTTGTCTATCAAAACTATCTTTTATATTTTGCTCATCTTCTTTTGTAATTGTTCTAACTAAAAAGTCTGGTAACCACCTCTTTTTATTAAAGCATAAATAATCAAATTTTAAAACTTCCTTAAATAGACCTTCATCCTCTCCTCCTATCTTCTCAAGATAAAAATCTAATAATATCTTATAATATTCAACATTTCCTATGCTTCTCTTGAAATTACCCTTCTCTTCAAAGAACATAGCTAAATCATAATAGAAATCAAAAGGCTTATCATATATATTTAAGAAGAATTTAATTACATTATTAAATTTACATGAATTATAGTATTTATCAACCATTGCTTCTACTTTTTTTAATAATAAAAGTTCTTCATAACTTATATCTTTACTTCTTATTATTTCATATGGAGCATAAGGTGAATAAACTATTCCCCACTTTTTGGCTTCCTCTCTCATTGAAGATCCCTTTAATAATTTTAGGAAGCCTAATTGAATTTCATCTGGTCTTATATCATGAACATCATTAAAAGATTTTTTAAATGACTCTAAATCTTCTCCTGGTAGTCCTGCAATTAAATCTAAATGTTGCATTACATTTTTTCCTACTGCAACTTTTAATACTTTCTCTTTTATATTTTCATATGTAATATATCTATTTATATTATGTAGAACTTCATTATTTGTAGTTTGAACTCCAACCTCTAATTGGAATCTTCCCTTTGGAGCATTATTTAATATTTCTATTTGCTCCTCTGTTAAAAGATCTGCTGCAACCTCAAAATGGAATCTTGTCTCAGTATCCTGTTCGCTTAAATATTTAAGAAGCTCAACTGTGTATTCTCTATTACAGTTAAAAGTTCTATCAACAAACTTAACTAATTTTAATCCTCTTTCCATGAAGTATTTTAATTCTTTCTTTACTCTTTCTACATCTAAGAATCTAACTCCATGCATTACAGATGAAAGGCAATATTTGCACTTAAAAGGACACCCCCTTGAAGCTTCATAGTAAACAATCTTATTGTTTATATCTTCTTCATAAGTATAAGGGAATACTAATTCATTCATATCCATTTCAGGTCTTTTAGGATTTTCAAAGACTTTTCCGTCCCTCTTATAATTTAATCCTTTTATATCTTCTATTTTTCCTTCTCCAAGCTTATAAAGAACAAACTCTCTAAAAGTTTTCTCTCCTTCTCCTACTATTACATATTCACCTTCATGATTTTCTAAAAATTCTTTTCCTTCATAAGAAACTTCTGGTCCGCCATAAAGTATTTCTATATTAGGATCAACAAGTTTTATAAGTTCAGCTAGTCTATTTACAAATTCCATATTCCATATGTAACAGGAGAAAGCCACTACATCTGGTTTCTCCTCAATAATACCTTCTAAAATATTCTCAACTCTATCATTTATTGAAAATTCTTTTATATCACCTTGGAAATCTAAATCCTTTGTAAATGCCTTCAGGTACCTCACTGCTAGGTTGCTGTGAATGTACTTTGAGTTTATTGCTGTTAGCAGTATTTTCATTCTTTATACTTCCTCTCTTTATTCCTTTGATAAATATTATTTTATCACAAACTTTAGTTTCCTCTATTTCAAAATATTTTTCAAGTATTTTTTTTGAGCTATCTACTGTAAACTCATTAGAAATACTATTATCTATAAATTCAAACTCTTTTTCTTTATTTCCTCCAATTAAAACTTTAACCTTATCATTTACAGTTTCTTTTTTTTGCTTTTCTCTATCCCATATATATAAGTTTCCTCCAAATCTCACATTGCTCCATATATTTTTTACAACATCTTCAACCTCATTTTTATGCAATTGACTTAAAGAAAAGAAAAGCACACCATTATCATATTGATTTCTATATTCTCCATTAAAATTTTCAACATAATAATCTACACTTATTTCACTTTCTGTTTGCTTTAAAATATTATAAATAATTCCATAGTTATTTATACCAACATCTAAAGTATTACCTTTAAAATTTATGTTACTCATATCAAGTATAACTTCTCTCACCATAATATCACTCCCAATTTATTCCATATTAATTTCTATTATACATTTAAAGAGTAATTCTTTCTATGCTTATTAGAAAAAATTACTCTTATAATTTTATTTTCTATAATTATCTTTTTATATTTTAAAATTCAAACTAATTACTTAATTTATTTTTTCTTTAAAGATAGTAGGAACTTAATACCTAAAACTCCAATTAATATAAAGTTTATTCCTAATATAACAAAGTAATTATAAATAGGTATGTTATTTGTAGTGTTACTTTTTTCTAGTCTAAAAAGTACCCCCTTATTGCCATCTAGTATATAAAGATTCTTACCTATTATTTTCATATCATTTATATATGAATTTTTATCTAAATATATTAATTCTTTAACTTCTCCCTCCTTTAATAATTTTAAAAGAGTATTGTTTTTGTTGTTAAAGAATAAAAATGAATTCTCATCTTCTAGAATTGTTCCTTCTCTATCTATTAATAATGTATTTATATTTCTAGTGCCTTCACTTTGGTATAATGGTTTAGGCATTACATAGCTTTTATGTTCATCTGTTATAAAATTAATTATAGGTTTTCCTTCTTCTCTAAATCTTGGAGAATTAACAGGATCTCCCCCACTATAATCTGGCCAACCATACCAAGTTTCCTTTCCTTCTATTTTATATATATAATCTGAATCTCCACTTAAAGGTCTAACCCCCTCATCTTCCATTCCTCCAACAATTGCAAAAATCTCTCCTGAACTATTTAAATCAAAGCCTTTAACATTTCTTATTCCATAGGAATATAATTGCTTTTTCTTGCTCTCTATATTAAATTCTATAATAGCTCCATTACCTAATATATTTCCTTTTACCTTTTCTCCCTTTACTTTCTTAGTATTATAGGGCACAAAAGCTCCCTTTTTATTTTCATCATAATTTCTTCCACTTAAAACAATATCTACTGGAGGAATATCAGGATTTTCTCCCTCTTCATCTACTATTCCAGAATTTGTAGAAGTTCCTATGGTTAAATAAAGCTTTCCATCATTTATTAAAACCCTAGTATCCTCTTTATTTATCCCTTTATTAGGAATATCCTCAATTAAAACTTCTCTTTCTGAACTTTTTATGCTATAAGATACTAACTTTTCATCTAAAGTGTAATATAAAAATTCATTATAATATTCTAAATCATATATATTTCCCTCTTCTTTTAATTCCAGAAATACATTATTATTTCTATCTATTTTCAAAATCTTATTTTCTAATGCTATATAAATATTCTCTTCATCATTACATAAGGCTCTTGCTCCCTTTAACCCCTTTAGTATTAACTCTTCACTAAAACTTTCACTTTCTAAATATTTACCATCTTTATTAGTAAAAAAACATATTATACTTCCTAGTAATGCACTAATTAAAATTAAACTTATAAACTTTATAAAATTCTTCATATTTCCTCCCTAAAAAGCCTCAATAATAAATTTTAACAATTAAAAACCCATAGATAATTAATAATAATTACCTCCTATATAATGAATATTTAACATAAGTTGTGAATATTCATTATTATTGAACTTTTAAATAGGGTGGTGATTCATTGAGCAAAAATGATTTCTATAAAAACTCCTTCATGCTAACAGCCTCTAACTTAACAACTGGATTATTAGGTTTTATCTTTTCTATGTACCTATCAAAGGTACTAGGCCCTGAAGGAATGGGACTTTATGGTATTATAATGCCTATTTATAATTTATTTATATCAATTATGACAGCTGGTATAATTGCATCCATTTCTAAGATAACTGCTGTATATTCAGCAAGAGATGATTATAAAAACATAATTCGAACAATGAAAGTTGTGGCTATTTTTAATTTTATTTGGTGTCTTATAATAGGAATATTTGTATTTTTCTTATCACCTATAATCGGACATTTTTGGGCTAAGGATCCTAGAATAATAAAATCTATAATGGTAACTTGTCCAGCTATGATATTTATAGCACTTTCAAACATATTAAAGGGATTTTTCTATGGAACTTCAAAAATCACTGTTCCTTCTTTTATAGATATTTTAGAAAAATCTTTACGTATCTTTGTTTTAGCTATATTAATTTTTATATTTAAAGCTGAAACTTTAGAGTCTTTAGTTACTTTAGCTTACTTAGCCTTATGTCTTGGAGAACTACAAAGTTTAATACTTTTATTTGGATATTTTAAATACTCAATGAGTAAATTTCCAAAAACAAATGCAAAAGGGGAAAGCCGTGCTCAATTATTATTTGATGTTTTAGTAACCTCAGTACCTTTATGCTTAAATGGATTTTTAATGAGTATTTTTAGCGTTATCTCAACTCTTTTAGTTCCTAAACGGCTTATAGTTGCAGGATTTACTTATTCCCAAGCACTTTCTCTTATAGGAAAATATTCTTCCATGGCAATGTCCATAGTAACTTTTCCTATAATTATAGTTTCTTCAATAAATACTATGCTAATACCTGATTTATCTCAAACTTTAAGTAAAGGGAATTATCTTTCAGCTACTAAAAGAATTAGAGATGTTATTAAAATAGCTTTTTTAATAGGTATTTGTACCACAGTAATTGGACTATGTGTTCCTGACTCTTTAGGTAAATTATTCTTTGGAAGAGATGATTTAGGACAATATATAAGAATAACATCAGTAATGATGCCAATAGTATTTACTTCAAATACTATGTATGGAATTTTAAATGGACTTGGAAGACAAAATGTAATTTTAAGAAATACTATAATAACAGAAGTTTTAGAAGTTACATTGTTATTTTTCTTAACTGCAATACCATCTATAAATATTTATGGTTATGCAATAACTATGCTTATAATTTCATCACTTTCACTTTGTTTAAATCTTTATGAAATATATAAAAATATAAATATAGGTTTATCCTTATCAAACTTCTTAATATATATATTAACAGGAGTTTTAACCTATATATGCTTAAGTCCACTTTCACTAAAGCTTTCTTTTATTGATTTTAGAGTTCAAGTTTTAGCTGTAACTTCTATAGCAGCTTCTATATTCATATTTTTAATAATAAAGGAGAAATTCTCATCGAGGTTTAGAAAAATCTCTTTAAAAAGCAGATAATAGGATATATAAAAATATAATAATAAAACTTACAAACATTATGAAGAGAATATCTAGTAATTCTCAGAATATGTTTGTAAGTTTTATAAAAAATTATTTTGATGTGTAGCCTTCCTTTTTTGAAAAAACCTTAAATTCTTTACTTTCTCCAAGAACTCTCATTATTTTTAATCCCTTTTCTTTATTTAAGTTGTAATGTTTTACTCCTAACTTTTCTATGGATTTCCCCTTATCTAAATCATCTATTATAACTAAAGGTTTTAACCTCTTAACTAATTTTTTCACTTCTTTTTTATTTTCTTTCTCTGAGTCAATTAAATTTAAAATCTCAACTCTACAATCTTCTATATTACCAAGGTTAATTGCACCGTCATAAGCCTCTTCTGATAAAACTGCTAGTTTAATATTATCTACAGTAGCAAAAATCATACCTTCCTTAGAATTCTTTACTTTCTTTGCATTTAAAGAAATGCTTTCCTTGTTATAATTAAATCCCTCTTCCATAGATGCTATCTCTATATTTTTTTCCTTTGTAAGATTACTTACCTCTTCACTTACTCCATTTAAAGTGGGAAGAAGTATTTTCTTTACACTACTTTTATTTATGAAAGTTTTTATAAGTTCATCAGTTTCTTCTTCCATAGATCTTAAAACAAACAAATCAATTTCATTTAAATTTTCTTTATTTATTCCTTCTATGATTCCCTCTACATTATCACCTTCACTTATAAGAACAGTTTCACCATTACTTCTTAAAATTAAGATTTCTTCATCATAGCTTAGAAATTCTATAGTATTAGGATTTTCCTTTGCCAAAGCAGTATTACCTCCAAGAAATAAACATGATATTAAACTTATAAGAAATATTATTCCATTTACTTTTATTTTTCTCATAAAATTCACCACCTATACCAATAAAATCCCCCAAAAATTATTTTTTATACTACTTATATTAATAAAAAAGAGCTATATAGAGTAAAAACTCCATATAGCTCTATTTTTATTATTTTAATCTAGTACCAAATTCATCTTGCTCAATTAAACCTTTTTTCATAAGTCCACCTAAGGCCATTTTAAAGTAATTTTTAGAAGTTTTAAAAGTATTTCTTATTTCATCTGGAGTACTCTTATCATTTAAGCTCATAACTCCACCATTTTCTTTTAAGTAATTTAATATAGTGTCTCCTAATTCATTTCTTTCCTTAAGTTTATGATTTCTTAAAGATAATCCTACTATTCCATCTTCATAAACTTTTATTATCTTACCTTTTATATTATCTCCAGGTTTAATATTTGTAAAATATTCATTTTTAAGAACCACAGCTCTATGTTTATTATCTACTGCTACTCTTAAAGAACCATTAGTTTGGTATCCATAAACTATTCCTGAAACTTCTGTTCCCATTTTAGGTTCTTCTATTTCATCTAAGTATTTATCAACCTCTGTTGTTGCTGCTAATCTTCCTGTTTTATCTACATAAATATATACTAAGTACTTTTTACCCTCTTCCATTTTGTATTTTTGCTCTTTTAATGGAACAAGTATATCTCTTTCTAAACCAAAATCTACAAAAGCACCTATTTTAGTAATAGATTTAACTTCTAATAAAGCAACATCTCCCACAACAGCTAAAGGCTTTTTTAATGTGGCTATAAGTCTATCTCTAGAATCTCTATATATAAAAGCTTCTACCTCATCTCCAACCTTGATTTCTCTTCCATCTAAATTTCCAGTTGGAATTAATATATCATCAGAAGTATTTCTAGTTCCTCTGTCTAAGTAGTATCCAAAATCCGCTTCTCTTACTACTTTCATTTTATTAAATTGTCCTATGTTTATTATCATAAGCTCCTCCTTTATTTAATATAAAGATTTTTCATCTTTACATATTCTCTTCTTGAATTTTTTATACTTTCAATTTCATCCTCAGTAAGTTTTCTAACAACCTTTCCTGGAACTCCCATGACTAATACGCCCTCTGGTATTTCCTTGTTTTGACTTACTAAAGTTCCTGCAGCAATCATAGTATTTTTTCCTATTTTTGCTCCATTTAGTATTATTGCTCCCATACCAATTAGGCATTCATCCTCTATCTTACACCCATGTATTATAGCACCATGTCCTATAGTAACACCACTCCCAATTTCAATAGTGTGCTCCTTATCAACATGTAATACTGCATTATCTTGTACATTGGTTTCATTTCCTATTTTAATTAAATTATCGTCTCCTCTTATTACAGATCCAAACCAAATTCCACAATCTCTTCCTATAGTAACATCACCAATGATATCACTACTGTGAGCTATAAATGTTTTTTCCCCTATTTCAGGCTTCTTTCCTCTAATTTCAATTAACATATGATCACCTCTTAGTCATTCTTGTAATTTTATCATATGAAAGTAGAATATGTCTACTTATGCTTTTGTATGCTTAATTTAATCTTTTCTATTTTAAAGATTTCCCTAATAAAAATTAAGATACTTTAGTTTAAATGTACTTAACATTATATACTTAAAAAATCAAATATAAAAATAATAAATAAAACACATTTAATCTAAATATTATAAATATTATATACTATACTAATATTTATAAAGAGGTATTAATGGATAAAAAATCTATACCCTTTGATAAGCTTAAGTTTTATTATGGAATTCCCCATTCCCATACATCCTTATCAACAGGAAAAAGTAGTCCTTATGAATCCTTAGAACATGCTCGCTCTAATGGATTGGATTTTTTAATAATTACTGATCATAATAAATATTTAAGCGAAACTATCAAAGAAAAAAATAAAGAAATTTCAAAATGGGAGTATTTAAATAAATGCATAAATAAATTTAATAAAAAACATTCTGACTTTTTAGCCTTATGTGGTTTTGAAGCTAAATCAACAACCTTAGGTCACTTAAATATCCTATGTCCTAATACATTTTTTACTGGAATAATTCCAGACATTAAATATCTATTACTTTGGCTCATTAATGATCACACAGCCTTACTTAGTATTAATCATCCTAAAAATTCCATAGCTAAAAAAATTGAATTTACTCCTATTTTAGATAAACTTTTATGTTCTATAGAGGTTGGAAATGGAATCCCACCTAGTACTTATACAAGATATGACTCTCAATTTTTCTCCCTTTTAGATAAGGGATTTAAACTAGGAGCTATAAATTCCCAAGACAATCACAAATTAAATCAAGGAGATAGCGAAAATTTAACCTGCGTAATTTCACATAAATTAAATAAAAACTCCTTACTTGATGCATTTAAAAATAGACATATATTTTCAACGGAATCAAAAACTTTAAAAATGCTATTTTCTTTAAATTCAACCTTTATGGGGGGAACAATAACTGTAGATTCCTCCTCAAAAATTAGCCTCTATTTACAAGTTGAAGATCATATAAACAAAATATCTAAAGTTCAATTTTTAACTAACCAGGGAAAAATCATTAAAGAAATTAAAGATATAGATTTGCATAATGTTAAATATATTTTTGAAAAGGAAGTTTCTTTAAATGAAACTTGGTTTGTAGCTAAAGTTTATTTAAATAACAATAAAGAGGCCATGTCCTCTCCCATCTTTGTTAATTATGAATAAAAAAACAAACTCCATTAATAATGGAGTTTATTTTTTTGAATCCTTATTATGTTTAACTCTATTTGGTTTTGCCTTTGGTTTAATAACAACTTTTTTCTCTTTTTTAAGCTTTGGATATCCATTTCTAAGAATATCTAAGAACCATAAGAATAATATAGTTGCTACTGCAGAAATTGCTAACACAATCCATTGATTCATAGGGATGAACGTAGGAATAAGGAAGATTATTATTGCTGCAGCTAAAATTATCCATTTATTAATTTTAACTTTGTTAAATACAAATCTACTTAATAATGAAAATCCCCCGAAAATCACTACTGCTAAAAGTATTATTTGTAAAATTAATACAAACATTCCCATAGTTTTGCCTCCTTGCATAATACTCCTTATATAATATATTAGTCTAAAAGAAAAACATTTTCAAGTTTTTAATTTTTAAAGTTGTTCTTATAAAATTAACATTTATAATATCATTTTTATTAATGTGTTAAATTAATAAAAATATATTTGTTATTTTCAAAAGTATATATAGTATTTCTATAAAAAATTTGATAAAATAGAATTATCATTTTATTCAAATTTTAAAGAGGTGATACTATGTCTTTAATAAACACATCAACTCATTTAGATGAATTAGATTTACAAATTTTAGATATCCTAATTAAAGATTGCAGAACTCCTTACTTAGAGATAGCAAGAATATGCCACGTTTCAGGTGGTACAATCCATGTTAGAATGAAAAAGATGGAAGACTTAGGAATTATAAAAGGTACTAGAATACTTTTAAATTTACCTAAATTAGGTTATGACGTTACATGCTTCGTTGGTATTCATGTTAACTCAACTTCATCATACACTCATGTTTTTGATGAACTTTCAAAAATTAAAGAAGTAGTTGAAATTCATTTAATAACTGGGGGTTATGCTATTTTTGCTAAGGTTATTTGCAAGAGTATATCAGATCTTCAAGATATTTTAATGAACAAAATTAATCATATTGAAGGAATAAGCGGAACTGATACATTTATATCTCTATCTCAACCAATAGATAGAAATATAACCCTTTAAAAAAGAAATAGCTTAAGCTATTTCTTTTTTTATATTTTTAACTATGAATAAAATACAAATTTCTACTAATAATATTAACATATCTTAGAAAAGGATGTGTTAACAATGAAAACATTAAATATTATTGCTCTTACTTTAGTAATAATAGGTGCTCTAAATTGGGGTCTAATTGGTATTATGAATTTTAATTTAGTAGACTCAATCTTTGGAATAGCTTCTATTTGGAGTAGAACAATATATGTATTAGTAGGTTTAGCAGGATTATACTGCTTATCATTCTACGGTTATTTCAATCGTATAAAAGACTAAAAATAAAGGGTCTGTATCAAAATATAACAAATAAAACTTACAAACAATATGAAGAGAATATCTAGATGAGCTTTAGAATTTAAATTATTACGCAGAAGATATTACGTAAAAAAACTGAGACTGTTCGAAGCGTAGCAAGTTTCGAAGTTTTAGTAATATCTTCGGAGTAATAATTATAAATTCTTAGCGAAATCTAGTAATTCTCAGAATATGTTTGTAAGTTTTATAAAAAGTTATTTTGATACATACCATTTTACATTTTTTCAATTATATTAAAAAGTTCTATGGCTGCTTTTTTAGGTCCTTCCTTTTCAAAACCTAAAACTCCTAAACAAGTTTTTATTTGTCCAACCTTCACTTTATTATTAAACATATCTTCAAAATATTTATCTATTATTAAATCCATCTCTTCTTTCTTTTGCACTGGTCCAAAAGGATTAGCAAAATATGATTCCACTAAGCCATTTTCAGTAGTTGTTCCCTTTGCCATTCTAGCACCAGCTTTAAAAATTTTCTTAGCTTCCTCTGGATTATTAAAATATTCAATAGATTTTTCACCCTCATCTACTCCATCATAATTATTAGCATAAAGGAAAAGATCTACATCATATCCCCTTATTATATCGTCATACTTACATACTGGCATAAGAAGTCTAGCATTTATCTTATCAGGATTCATAAATATACTTCTATCAATTTCCTTAAAAGCATACCCTTGATCTAAGTCATCAAGCCTTACAAAGGCTCCTATTTCAGTTCCATACCCCTTAATTATGCCATCTACATTTTTAAATACACCCATGTCATCAAAAATTATGGTCATATCGCTTATATATTCTTCACTCAAGGCTCTAAAGGCTTCTAAACTTTCAGATTTTCCTGCTCCACTATCACCCATTATTACAATATTAGCTTCTTTTCCATTTTTAAGAACCACGTTGACCATAGCTCCATGAATAGGCATATATCCTCTTTTTATCATTATTATATTGTGAAGAGTTAATATCATTTTTTTCATATATCCAAAGTAATCTATTTCTTCACTATAATTAGCATACCCTAGCATTATATTATTTTTTTCATCATCATAGAAACAAGTTTTTAATTCATCATCATCATCCTTAGCTCCGAAAACATAAATAATATCTGGTTTTACCCCTCTACATTCCTCTACAGTTGCTAAATCAAACAAATTACATAAACTTATTCCATGAGACATAAAATCTCTATGAAAATATACATATGCTAATAATTCCCCTACCTTAGCAGGATAACAAAACCATTCTTCACTATTTATATGAGATCCACTTAAGGGATTTTCACTTGTTTCTAAGAATATACCATCCCTAGTATTCTTACTTGGATAAGTTATAAATGGTGCTTCTAAGGATATTGCATCTATAAATGGAATATGATCTAGTATGGAATATTCTCTTGGACTTGGCCATATTAAATTACTCACCATAATACTTGCATTTCCACCAGCAGAAACCTGTCTAAGTATGTTAGGCATACTTCCTAATAGATTCTTTTGAAGTCTTCTATAAAATCTTAAAATTAAATCATTAAAACTTTTATTAGCATCTACAAATCCAACTGCTGCAATACCATCTTTTACTTTATTATTTTGGATAACAGTGTATCTTTCTAATTTTCTCCAGAATGAATAAACATCATCTATAATATTAGCAAAAGATTTCTTATCCTCAAGTAAACCTTCAAAAGCATCATTAACAACTAGTACCTCATCAGCCCCCATCATAGATAATAGTTTTAATGTACTTATTAAGTACCTAGATATAACCTTTATATCTTCAGTACCTATGGCTTCACTTAAGAATCTAAAATTATGACTCTTCTTATTTTTAGTTTTTTTCAAATAAGTTTCTAAAACTTTTCTAAACCCTTCGCTATTTATTATGGATTCAAAACTATCACAATACTTTGCAGTAAAGTTCATAGTTACTTTTCCATGCTTTAAGCAAAATTCTTTTCTCATTATTAAGCCCCCTTTTACTTTTTACAAGTTTAAAGATGAATATCTCCAATTTAATTATATCACTAAAGTTGTATCTTTCCAAAATCTTTCATTATTTATTTTAATTGTAATTATAAAATTTACAAATTAAAGTTTATTCCTTTAATTATCTGTTAATAATCCATTATATGATTAATTATTTTCAAAGGAGTTTTTTAATTGAAAATCACCTCTAAAAAAGTTAGTTTATTTTTAATATTTATACTAGTAACATCAATATTTTTATATTCTACTTCATATTCAATTCCAAATGAAAATTTTACAGTCCATTATATAGATGTAGGCCAAGGAGATTCTGCTTTAATTCAAAGCAATGGTAAAAATCTTTTAATAGACGCAGGTACTCCTGAATCTACTAAGCCTCTAGTAAAATATTTAAAAAACCTTGGAATTAAAAAGCTTGATTTTATAATAGCCACTCATCCCCATGCTGATCATATTGGAGGTATGGAATCTATTATTAAAAAATTTCATGTTAACCACTTTTTTGCACCTAAAGTAACAGAAAATACTGATGTATTTAAAGGCATGGTAACTGCACTAAAAGAAAAGGATATCAATATAAATACCCTATCTAAATCAAAATCTCTTCCTATAGATTTAGGTGAGAACACTAAAATAGAAATCTATTCTCCTTCTAATAAAGAGTATGAAAACATAAATAACTACTCACCTATCCTTAAGATATATTATGGTGAAACCTCTTTTTTGTTTACTGGAGATGCAGAGACTGAAGCAGAAATGGAAGCAGTTAAATCAAATGAAAATTTAAAGTCAGATGTGTTAAAGGTAGGACATCATGGAAGTACAACTTCTTCAACAGATTCCTTTTTAAAAGAAGTTTCTCCTAAAATAGCTGTAATTTCTTCAGGGCTAGATAATTCATATGGACATCCAGCAAAAGAAACCCTAAAAAAATTATCTTCCTATAAAACTAAGATTTTTAGAACAGATGAAGATGGAACTATTATTTTAACCTCTGATGGAAAATCTATAAAAAAGCATAAAAACTAAAGGCACCAATTATTGGTGCCTTTAGTTTTTATAGTTTTATTTACTATAATAAACTATTACTTTTCACTTTTTTTACTTTCACTATCTTCTAAATTAACTAATATCTTTTTCCAACTTAATAATATGTAAAATAAATTTACAACATCTTGCTCATTATAGACAAGTATCTTTTCAACTTTTTCTTTTGGCATTCTTTGAAAATAATCTTTATCCTTTAAAACCTTATGGAATGTTTTTGCTAAATTTGATCCTGAAAGAACATCACCTTCTCTTTCAATTCCAAATTTCTTTTCCAAAGCTTTAAGACCTATCCCTTGCTTAAAAGTATGCTCATAAATTTTCTGTATATCAACAGATCTAAAGTAATTATTAAAATCAAAGTTTATCCCATATTTATCAAACAAATAATTTATAACTGTAAAGTCATTATTTCCAGAAAAAGTTACTATGTATTTCTTCTTCTTCTCTGCTGCAACCATTATAAAATATTTCTTTGCTAAGTAAAGAATATCTCTCACTTCTCCCTTATGCTCTATCATGTACTGAGTAGTAATGAATTTTGATTTCTCTTCATCAAAATATCCAGCACCAAAAACTCCTATGCACTTTGGTTTCTTATATACATAGTGTTCTAAATCAAAATATACAGCCTGTTTATATATATCATAATTTTCATTAAAAGATAGGGCATTACTAAGATCTAAATCATTTATATCTATTTCATGCTCTTTTATGATCACTCTATCACTCTTTTCTTATATAAACTTATAACAAAAATATTATATCATTATATCATTATTTCGTTAAGTATTAATAAATATTAATTAAATTTTTAATTAATAGAATTTATCAATTGACAAATTCCAGGTAACTTGATATAATTTAGATGAATTTGATAATGATTTTCATTAGTGAGGTGCTTAAGATGAGTATATATGATTTAAAAATAGGCCAAGCTGGTATTGTAGATAAAATATGCGGACACGATGGTTTAGCTAAAAGACTTCTTGCTTTAGGATGCATAGAAGGAACAGAAGTTAAACTTAAAAGAGTGGCTCCACTTGGCGATCCATTAATAGTAAATTTAAGAGGATTTGATTTAGCAATCAGAAAGAAAGATGCTAAAAATATAATTTTAAAATAATAAATAAAATAGAATAATTTAATTAGGGGGAAAACTAATGACAACAATAGCCTTACTCGGTAATCCTAATGTTGGTAAAACTACTCTTTTTAATGCCTTAACAGGGTCTAACCAACATGTAGGAAACTGGCCAGGTGTTACAGTTGATAAAAAGGAAGGATTTTTCAACTCTAACAAAATAGTGGATTTACCTGGTATATATGCTTTAGATACCTTCTCAAACGAAGAAAAAGTATCTAAAAAATTCTTAGAATCTGGAGATGTTGATTTAATATTAAATATAGTAGATGCTTCTAACCTAGATAGAAACCTATATTTAACTATGCAACTTAAAGACTTTAAGAAGCCAATAGTATTGCTTCTTAACATGAATGACATCGCTGAGAAAAAAGGAATTAAAATTGATCCTAAAAAATTAGAAAAGGCTTTTAATCTTAAAGTAATTCCTATAACAGCATCTAAAAAAGAAGGTTTAGATGAGGTTAAAGAATTCTTAAATAAAGGTAATTTCGAAAAATATTTAGATAAAAATACTTACTCATTTAAGGATGAGGCTCATACTTATAAATTTATTGAAGATAAATTATCAGACTGCTTTAATAGATCAGGTAATTCTTCAACTACTTTAACTGATAAGTTAGATAAAGTATTTTTAAATCCATGGCTTGCATACCCATTATTTATAGCACTTATGTACTTTGTATTCCAATTTACATTCTCATGGGTTGGACAACCTATTTCAGACGCTTTAGATGGATTCTTAGGTGATACTTTCATGCCATACTTAAGTGATCTATTATCAGGTACGGCTCCATGGTTCCAATCATTACTTGTTGATGGTATCGTAGCCGGTGTAGGTGGAATTATAGTCTTATTACCAATAATATTAGCTTTATTCTTATGTATAGCAATATTAGAAGACAGTGGATATATGGCTAGAGTTGCTTTCTTAATGGATAAGTTCATGAGAAAAATAGGACTTTCAGGAAAGGCTTTCCTTCCTATGATAACAGGATTTGGATGTACAGTTCCTGCTATTATGTCAGCTAGAACTTTAGAAAGCGAAAAGGATAGAAAACTTACTGCTCTTTTAGCACCATTTATGTCATGTAATGCTAGACTACCTGTATATGTAATATTTGCTGGATTATTCTTCCCAGATAATGCATCTATGGTTGTTGCATCTTTATACATATTAGGTATATTAGTAGCTTTCATATTAGGCTTAGTATTTAAAAATACTTTATTCAAGAAAGATGAAGAACCATTCATTATAGAGCTTCCTGAATATAAAGTACCAGAAGTTAGATCTGTATTAGCTCAACTTTGGGATAAATCAAAGAGCTTCTTAAAGAAAGCTGGAACTATTATCTTTGCAATGAGTGTTGTTATTTGGTTCCTTCAAAGCTTTAACTTTACTGGAATGGTTGAGGATATAACTCATAGTTTCTTATATAACATAGGTTCATTTATAGCTCCAATATTTGCTCCATTAGGATTTGGAGATTGGCAAGCTTCTGTTTCATTATTAACTGGTTTAATGGCTAAAGAAACTATAATATCAACAATGGAAGTTATTTATAAAGGTGATTTAACTCATATGTTACCTCAATTCTTTACAGCACTTTCATCTTACTCATTCATGGTATTTGTATTACTTTATACACCATGTATAAGTGTTGTAGGTGTTATGAAAAAAGAATATGGTGGTAAGTTCACAATTTTATCAGTAATATTCCAATTCCTAGTTGCTTGGATAAGTGCCTTCATAATTTATCATATCGGTTTATTAATCTTTTAAAGAAGGTGTTTTAAATGGAAATTCTTATTACAGCTTTAATCGTAATAGCTGTTGTGTTTATATTATACAAAAACTTCAAAAAATCATCTAAAGGACAATGTAGTGGTTGCAGTGGATGTGCTTCTAAAGGAAGTTGTCCTAGTAGGAAAGATAATAAGAAGTAAAAAAATAACCAATTCCAAATGGAATTGGTTATTTTTTATTATAAATTACATTTTTTCAACTACATCTATTCCTATTAAGAATAAAGCATTTTTAATAACTTGAGCAGTAGCTTTTATAAGTTCAAGTCTTGCAGCCTTTAATCCTTCATCTTCTACATTTAAAACTGTATGATTATTGTAGAATTTATTGAAAGCCTTAGCTACTTCTATTGAATATCTAGTTACAACTGAAGGTTCTAACTTATCTATTCCTAAAACTACAGCCTTTTGTAATCCATCTAAAGTTTTAGCTAATTCAAATTCTTCTTTTGAAGTTAACTTTGTGAAATCTGGCTCAGCTGTTATATTTTGTTCTTCAGCTTTTCTTAATATACTCTTAGCTCTTGCATATGAGTATTGAACATATGGACCAGTTTCTCCCTCAAAGCTTAACATCTCTTTCCAATCGAAAACTATATCTCTTTCTCTTGAGTTCTTTAAGTAAGTAAATAATATAGCTCCTATACCTATTTTCTTAGCTACTTCCTCTTTATTTTCTAATTGTGGGTTCTTTTCTTCTATAGTTTCTCTTGTTTTATCTATAGCTTCGTTTAATAAGTCTTCAAGTAAAACTACATTACCTTTTCTTGTTGAAAGCTTTCTATCTGCGAACTTAACTAATCCAAATGGGATGTGTACACAGTTTTTAGCCCATTCATTACCTGCTAATTCTAATGTTTTGAATACTTGGTTAAAGTGTAATATTTGGTCTTTACCAACTACATATATACATTTATCAAAGTTATATGTTTTATGTCTATAACTAGCTGCTGCTAAGTCTCTTGTAGCATATATTGATGCTCCATCTGATTTAACAACTATACAAGGTGGCATATTGTATTCATCTAACATTACAACCTTAGCACCATTACTCTCAGTTAATATATTAGCCTTTTCTAATTCTTCTACTACTGTATCCATCTTATCATTATAGAAGCTTTCTCCAGCCCAAGAATCGAAATCTACGCCTAACATATCATATATCTTATTAAATTCTTTTAAAGATAAGTCTTTAAATCTTTCCCATAGAGCTACAGCTTCTTGATCCCCATCTTCAAGCTTCTTAAAGTACATTCTTCCTTCATCTTCAAGTTCTGGATTATTTTCAGCTTCATCATGGAATTTAACATATATTCTTAAAAGCTCATTTATTGGAGCCTCTTCTAAAGCTTCTTCATTTCCCCATCTTTTATAAGCTGAGATTAACTTACCAAACTGAGTTCCCCAGTCTCCTAAGTGATTTATTCTTATTGGATTATATCCTTCAAAGTTTAACATTCTATATAATGAATGTCCTATAGCTGTTGTGAATAAATGTCCAACGTGGAAAGGCTTAGCTATGTTAGGTGATGAATATTCAACTACAACATTTTTTCCCTCTCCTATTTTAGAAGAACCATATTTATCTCCTTCTTCTAAAACTTTGCTTATTATATTTTTTGAGAAAGCTACTTTATCAACAAAGAAGTTTAAGTAAGGTCCTAAACACTCTACTCTTTCAAATCCCTCTTTATTTATCTTTTCAGCTAATTCAGCTGCTATCATATTAGGAGCTTTTCTCATAACCTTTGCTAATTGGAAGCAAGGGAATGCAAAGTCTCCCATTTCTGGCTTAGGTGGTATTTCTATAAGTTTTTCTATGTTTTCTAATTCTAGATCAACATGTTCTTTAATTCTTTCTGCAACTAACTTTTTGTAATCCATAATTGTCCTCCTTATTTTATCTCTTTTTTAAAACATATATTATAATGACATTATTGCCAAAATATAAATTTATTTACAATATAAAAAACCGCCTCTTTGTAACAAAGAGACGGATATATCCGCGGTACCACTCTAATTGGTTAAAAACCCACTTTATAATTTAACGCATAAGCGACACTTTAATAAATTTACTAGTTATTAAAATGCAATCTCAGAGGCTCTCTTCATCTAAACTATTCTATAAGGCTTACACCATCCCTTACTCGCTTAAGAAATCATAAAGACTACTCTTCTCTTCACAGACTTTTTATATTATATTTTCTTAACTTATTATAGTATTTTACCTTAAACCCTGTCAATATCATCTTTCATTTATTATGAATAATATTTTATTTTGAAATATCCATTGAAAACTTCTTTGAAATTCTATAGTATCAGTATTATAATCAAATTATATTTTAAACAAGTAGAGGGGAAAAGAAATGGATAGAATAGGAGTAATAGACATAGGCTCTAACTCTGTAAGATTAACACTTGCTGAAGTTGAGAAGTCTGGATATTTTAAAATAATTGATGAATTAAAAGAGCATATAAGACTTGGCTCTGATTTCTTCGCTTGCTCTGTTTTAGACGAAGAGAAAATTAAGCTTACAATCTCATCTATAAAAGCTTTTAAATCTATGTGCATATCTTGTGGTGCATCAAAAATTATACTTATAGGTTCAGAAAGCATTAAAAATGTAGATGAAAAAATTAATCTTAAAGAAATAATAAAAAAAGAACTTGGATTAGACCTTAGAATATTATCTAATGAAGAAGAAATTCATTATAACTTTTTAGGAGCTAAAAATTCTCTTTATATAGATAATTCTCTTCTTTTAGATATAAACGGAAATAACACTCACTTATGTTGGTTAAAAAACAACGAAATTTATAAAGAAGTTACTCTACCCTTTGGATATGTAACTTTAACATCCTTATTCCAATTAAACGACATGATTGGATATGAAAATAATACAAACTGTGTTAATTATATTAAAGAACACCTTGAAAAAATAGATTGGCTTAAAGATAATTCATTTAAATCTGTTATAGGTGTTGGAGGTTCTTTCAGAAACCTAGGAAAAATTGATAGACGTAGAAAAAGATATCCTATTGATATAGTTCATAATTATGTTCTTTATGACTATGATATTGATGAGATGTTTCATCTACTAAAAAGTAAAAATCTTCGTCAGAGACAAAAAATTGAAGGACTTTCTCCATCTAGAGCTGATGTCATAGTTGCTTCTACAGACTTAATAAAAGAAATTTTAAGCTTCACAAATACTAATGAAGTAATAATATGTGGTCGTGGTCTTAGAGAAGGACTTATATATGAATATATAATAGATAGATTCCATACTTATGATGATATTTTAGATGTAAGTTTAAAGGGAATTATGGATACTTTAAACATAAATATTCCTCATGCTCAAAATGTATGTAAACTTGCTTTTTCACTATTTGAAGGGTTAAAACCACTTCATCATTTAGGAGATGAATTTAAGAATATATTAAAAACAGCCTCCTTACTTCATGATTGTGGTATAAGCATAAGATATTATGATCACCATGTACACTCATTTTATATTATTTTAAACTCTCATATAAGTGGATTAACTCATAAAGAAATATTATTAAGTGCCTTATGTGCCGCTTACCATAGAAATAACTCTTTCCAAGCTCCAATTGCTAAATATTCAACTATAATAAATAGATTAGATGTAAAACATGTAGAGTATTTAGGAGTTATTCTTAAGCTTGCTGAAGGCTTAGACAGAGGGTTAACTGGCCATGTAGAAAATGTTGATGTAATAATTAACGAAGATACTGTTAATTTAAAACTTCATTCTGAATATGATTTAGAATTAGAGCTTCGTCAAGCTAGAAGAAGTTCTAAAGCCTTTGAAGAAGTTTATAATAAAAATCTAGTTATTGAAAAAGCCTAAATAAAAAAGTTTATGGGAAACTATTCTCCCATAAACTTTTTTAAACTTACATCCCTAAATTTATTTAAGCTTAAAGCACTTTACTTTCCAATAAGCTTTATTTCTCTACTATAGATTTAGTTGATTCTAAAGACTTATTTAACTGATTTAATGTTTCCTTATCTAGTTTTTTTCCTTCTTCACTATTTAAAGTCTCTTCAACTGGTAATATATAATAATCTGATTTTTTATTTTCTCTTGGAATTTTATATACCCAAGTTGGAGTGTAATCCCATTTTTCTATTTTAACCCCTTTTCTACTCTTATCTAAGGTTAAATTCAATATGATACCATCAGCTGTTCTTCTATCTCCCATAGTCTCTAATCTTTGATTAGATATAAAATTACCTAAAGAATAAGCTACTAAAGTCTTATTTCCATTTTCCCCCTCTATTTCTTCTATAGGTTGTACAACATGAGGATTACTTCCTAATATTAAGTCAACTCCATATTCATTTAAGGCTTCAGCAATTTTCACTTGATATTTACTAGGCTCAGTTTTATACTCTACACCCCAGTGCATTCCAAAGACTATAAACTCTGCTCCCTCATTCTTCATCTCTTCTACTAAGGCCTTCATCTCCTCTAGTCCATTATCTAATTTATTATAAGAAAAAGTATTTAAATTCATATCTTCGGGAATTTTATGACCATTTAACTCTCCCTCTTTGCTCTCATAAGTATAAGAAGTAAATCCTATTTCTATTCCCTTTACCTTTTTAATAATATACTTCTTATTCCCAATAGAAGTCATATCTTTATCTATTTTTTCTCCAGTTTTACTAGCTCCCTCTACTCCATTATCTAAAGAATGATCCGTTGCTACATTTATAATATCAAATCCCGTATCTTTTAAGGCATCTATCATGGAATCTGGCCCATTATAATTAGGATATCCAGAATACCCTATTTCTTCTCCAGCATAAGTTCCCTCAATTGTTCCATAGGCTATATCACTTTTTTCTATGAAGTTCTTTACATACTTAAAATTATTCATGAAATCATAGGCCTTATTTTCTTCATTATATGCAGACCATATTTGTTCATCATGTAATATTATGTCTCCTACAGCACTTATATTAACCTTTCTTCCTAAGCTAAACCTATTAAAAAATCCCTTTTTATCATTCTCCTTAATTACTTCTTTTTCATCAATACTAGCTCCCTTTGTCGTTACAACATTATTGCTTATAATACTATTTATTACTAAAACAGAACAAACAATAAGTAGAGAGGCTAAAATTACTTTAATTTTTTTAGACATTCTTATCATATTCTCACCCCTCTATATATTACCATATTTTTACATTTTATTTCAATTATCTTTCCATAAAAAAAATTAGATTAGATATTAAATTTGAAAATAACTTATAAATCAAGAGTTATTTTCAAATTATAAACCTAATCTAATTAAAGTATTATAAATTTCAAATTATGATTAAATAAATAAACCTATAGAATATACAAAAGCCATAACCAATTGAGATGGTATAGCTAATACATATCTTCCAAGAAGTATTATAACTATAAGTATAGGGTAATAATATTGATATACTATTCCAGATAGCTTATAGAATAATTGAGGCTTAAGATCCTCTAAAATTCTAAAACAGTCAAGTCCTGGAAGTGGTAATATATTAAATACAAAGAAGTTTACATTTAATATTATTATATATTGTAACATTAAAAATATAATTTGAGAAAGATCTCCTCTTAAACCAAAAAATCTTAAGTATAAACTTGTAAGTATTACTCCAATTATGGCAACAACTAAGTTTGAAAGCCATGCAGCTATGTTAACTTTAAGAGCATCCTTCTTTGGATTTTTAAATGCATATTTATTTATCTCTACAGATTTACTCCAACCAAATCCAAAGAAAGCCATCATTAAGGCACCAGCTATATCAACATGCTTTAATGGATCTAAGGTTAATTCCCCTTTAAACCTTGGTGATTTATCTCCTAATTTATCTGCCATTTTAGCACGAGTATACTCTTTTACTGAAAAAGCTATTAATATTGCTGGAATACTAAGAAACGCATCTAATAAAAATTGCATAATCAAGACCTCCTTATTTTGTATTTTAAATTATACCATAAATTTCTTGAATTTATTATTCAGTAAACTTAATAATTTATTAATTTTAATTTTTATATCAGAATATTTTTCTACAAATAAGATTATATATTTCTCTAAATATTTAAAAATAGAGGTTCCTTTCCTCCTTATTTAGGAGTAAGAAACCTCTTAAAATTCTAAATATTATAATCTTTTTGCAGCTTCATAAGCCAATTCACTTCTCTCACATTCATCATATTTTAAGGTAACTTGGTAGCAAAGATGACTTCCTTTCATCTTTTCTGAAGCATAACAAAGTCCATTACTTCTTGAATCTAAGAAAGCTTGATCTATTTGCTCTGGATCTCCAACTAGTATTATTTTTGATCCTTCTCCAGCTCTTGTTATAATTGCTTTAACCTGCTTTGGTGTTAAGTTTTGTGCTTCATCTATTATAATCCAATTCTTTATTATACTTCTTCCTCTTAAATAAGCCACAGCCTCTGTTGTTATTATCTTTCTTTCAAAAAGTTCCTCTATTTTATCATTTAGCTCTCTCTCATTTGAATATCTTTCTTTCTCATCTGAATCTATTAAAATTTCTAAGTTATCATATATAGGTCTCATAAATGGAGCTATTTTTTCTTGCTCAGTTCCTGGCAAATACCCTATTTCTTCATCCATTGTTACATTAGGTCTACAAACTAAAATCCTTCTATATTGTCCACTTTCCTCTTCTAATATCTTTTGTAATCCAACAGCTAATGAAAATAAAGTTTTTGCTGTTCCTGCTGGCCCCTTTATAATTACTAAAGGTGCATTTTTAGCATCCATACTCAAACATTCTAGCATAAATTTTTGGCCAACATTTCTAGGACTTATTCCCATAATATTATTGTTATCTTTATAAAGTAAAGGTCTTATAACTTTTCCATCAAATCTTCCTAAGGCAGTTTGTTTATCATTATCATTACAGTGTATTATTAAAAATTGATTAATCTCTAATTTTGGTTCCACATAGCACTTATTTTCTTCATCATAGGAAGTTAAATCTTTTTTCTCCATAACTTTATTTTTAAAGAATTTACTCAAGCATTCAGAACTTGTGTAAACTTCCATTCTTCCACTATATTGTTCTTCAAATTCTGGAACTACAACCTCATAAAAATCCTCTGATTTTATGCCAACAGTATCAGCCTTTATTCTCTCAAATATATCCTTAGTTATTAAACAAACATCTTCTCCCTTTTCCTTTAAGGCCTTACAAATTTGTATTATTCTATTATCAGGCTTGCTTATATTCCATGCTTCTGGTATTTCAGTATTATAAAAGTTAGTAACCACCTTAAGCTTTCCGCCTTTAGGTAAATTAACTCCTTCGCTTAATGACCCACTTAATCTAAGTTTATCTAATTCTCTTGCAACATGCCTAGCATTAGCTCCTAAATCATTATTCATTTTTTTAATATTGTCTAATTCCTCTAGAACCACCTCTGGAATAATAACATTGTTATCTTCAAATGAATATATAGCTCCTGGTGAATATAGCAATACATTGGTATCTAATATATAAGTTTTCTTCAAAACAATCACTCCTTTAGAATAATACAGCTATAATAATCAAACTTGATTTTCATTTGTTTATATATTAATATTTAAGAATACTCAATATAATTCTTAAATATTGATATTTTATAATCAAAATTTCTATAATCTATAATATATAAATTTTAAATTAGATTTTATTAATAAAAATTTTAGTTTATACTATTATATGGACATTAGAATATGGGAGGCCTTAAATAATGAAATTACTTTTTTTTGATACAGAAACTACAGGAGTCAAACCTGGAAGCATATGTCAGCTTAGTTATATCCTTGTAGACACTTCAACTAAACCTCAAAAAACAATAGGTAAAAATATATTCTTTACAGTTGATGAAATGGAACCAGAAGCTGAAAGAATCCATGGTTTTTCTTTAGAGAAATTATATGAATTAAGTGAAGGGATGTACTTTGAAGATCTTTATGCTGATTTTATAAATGACTTCTTAGAAGCAGATTTTATAATAGGTCATAACGTTCAGTTTGATATTAAATTCTTAAAACATGAATTACTAGGTCTTGGAGAGTTCTTTGAACCTAACAACGTATTTTGTACTATGAAATATTATAAAGATATTTGTAAAATATTAAGACCTACTGGAGATTATAAAAATCCTAAACTTGAAGAAGTAATCAAACACTTAAATATAACTGATTCTGAAATAAGTGAAACTGCTAATAAGTATTTCCAAGGTAGTGGAAACTATCATGATGCTAGATTTGATACAGCAGCAACTTATCTTACTGTTATAAATGGTATAAAAAAAGGATTAATTCCAAGAAATTATTTTACAAAACTTTTAGAAGCAAAATAAAAAGATATATTTTCACAATATATCTTTTTTTCTTTACTATGAAATCTCTTTTTCTTTTGCTTTATTAAGAAGATTTATATTAGAAGTTTGTATATTTGTATAATATCTAACTTCTCCACTTTCACTTTCGTATCTACTTTCTACTATTTCTCCACTTACAGAGACTAAGTCTCCTATGTTCACAAATTTCTCTAAGAAATCCACTGTAGATTTACTCCAAGTAATTACACTTAAAAAAGTAGTTGTTTCTTCTCTTCCATTAAAACTATTAACAGCTATTCTAAATCTAACATATTTTTTCTTATTTTTAGATTCCTTAACTTCAATTTTAGTAGCAACTCTTCCAATAAGATCCACTTTATTCATGCTTTTCATCTCCTTGATTATAATTTATCTAAAGTATTGACCAGATTTAAGAGTCTCAAACATGTGTTCTTTAAATTTTTTTTAACAAATTAATTTAATATAACATAAAAATTTATTCTTTATTATAAATGTTAAATATTGTTTTTATCTTTATAATTTTTTTAATCCAAAAGTTATATGAAAACTTAAAGTAAAAATTCATAAATATTTTTATGAATTTTTTAATTGTTTCCATAAAAAAGAGCTATTAAAGATAAATCTTTAATAGCTCTAAATTATATTAAACTGTTATATCACTACTTAAGCTAGCTGCATCCTTATTAGCTTCTATTATAGGGTTTACATACTCATCAATAAACTCTACAACTTGGCTTGGAGCTCTACCAACAAATTTAACTGGATCTATTATAGCTATAATTTCTTCTTTAGAAAGATTAAATGAAGGATCATTTATTATTCTTTCTATTAAATCATTATTAAGCCCTTCTCCTTTAACTCTTTGAGCAGCATCCATAGAATGAACTCTTATTCTTTCATGAAGCTCTTGTCTATCTCCGCCTTTTTTAACTGATTCCATCATTATATTTTCAGTTGCCATGAAAGGTAATTCTTGATTTACATGAGCTTCAATAACTTTATCATAAACTACCATATTCTCAGCAATATTTATATAAAGATTTAAAACTCCATCTAAAGCTAAGAAAGCTTCTGCTACTGCAATTCTCTTATTAGCTGAATCATCTAATGTTCTTTCAAACCATTGAGTTGAAGCCGTAATAGCTGGATTTAAGGCATCTACTATAACATATCTAGCTAATGCTCCCATTCTTTCACTTCTCATAGGATTTCTCTTATATGCCATAGCTGATGACCCTATTTGATTCTTTTCAAATGGTTCTTCTATTTCTTTCATACTTTGAAGTAATCTTAAGTCATTTGAGAATTTATATGCACTTTGTGCAATTTCTGATAATGTATTTAAAATTATAGAATCTAATTTTCTTGGATAAGTTTGACCTGTAACTCCAAAACTCTTTTTAAATCCCATTTTTTCTGCAACGATTTTATCTAAAGCCTTAACCTTTTCTTCATCACCTTCAAAAAGATTCATAAAGCTTGCTTGAGTACCAGTAGTTCCTTTTACTCCTCTTAATTTTAAAGTTGATAATAGAAAATCTATGTTCTCCATATCCATTACTAAATCTTGCATCCATAACGTAGCTCTCTTACCTACAGTAGTAAGCTGTGCTGGTTGGAAATGAGTAAATCCTAGAGTAGGCATATCCTTATATTCTAAAGCAAATCTTTTTAAATTATTTAAAACTGCAACTATTTTTTTCTTTATTAATAATAATGCATCTCTCATTATTATTACATCTGTATTATCTCCAACATAGCAGCTTGTTGCTCCTAAATGTATGATACCTTTTGCTGAAGGACATTGAAGTCCATATGCATAAACGTGACTCATAACATCGTGTCTAACTTCTTTTTCTTTTTTTATTGCTTCTTCGTAATTTATATCTGAAATATGACTTTTAAGCTCTTCTATTTGCTCGTCAGTTATATTTAATCCTAATTCTTTTTCACCCTCTGCAAGAGCAACCCATAATTTTCTCCATGTTGAGAATTTCATATCATCTGAGAAAATATATGACATTTCTTTTGACGCATATCTTGAATTCAATGGTGTGCTATATAAATTTTTCACTTTGTACCCTCCTAAAGTAGAAATGATAATTTAAATTTATTATATCATAAGATAAGTTTATTATAAATAAATTTATCTATTTTTTATCTATCATTCGTGTTTTTGCCTTTATTATTCATAAATCTCCTACAACTTAGACTTTAATATACGTATTTTATTTATAGTTTTTGAAAAATCATAAAAAATTACTAGACTAAATTTATAAAAATAAAAGGATTCCACTAGGAATCCTTTTACGAAGATTACTCTTCTAAATTTTCGATTAACTTAGCTATTTCTTCAGCTGCTAAAGCTTCATCATCACCACTAGCGATAACCTTAACATTAGCATCTTTAGAAACTCCTAATGATAAAACTCCGATTAAGCTCTTAACATTAGCTTTTTTTCCATTGTACTCTAAGCTTATGTCTGATTTGAAAGCTGAAGCTTTTTTTACTAGTAAAGTTGCTGGTCTAGCATGTAATCCTGTTGAATTTTTAACTATAACTTCTTTAGTTACCATTATAAACACCTCTTTACTTTTATTTGTTATTTAATAATACTAACTTCTTAATTATACTCATTTTTTTAGAAAATTTCAACAACTTAAGAAAAGATTAATCCCTATTCATAAGTTTATTAACAAATTCTTTTATTCTTTTTAAGCCCTTAATTATTTCCTCTTTAGATGTAGCATAAGATAGTCTTATAAAATTATCTTCCCCAAAAGCTATTCCAGGTATTACAACAACATTTTCCTCTTTTAGTAATAGATTTGCAAATTCCATTGAACCCTTTATATTAGCTTTTTTTAGAACCTTAGACACATCAATCATTACATAAAAGGCACCCTTTGGCTCTATAAAAGTAAGATCCTCAATTTCACTTATAAGTTCTATCATAAGCTCTCTTCTTAAACTAAATTCCTTAACCATATTCTTTATAGTTTCTTGATCTCCATTTAAGGCTTCTAATGCAGCAAATTGAGCTATACTATTTGTATTTGATGTCATATGACTCTGAACATTGTTCATTACCTTAATTAGCTCTTCATTATAACAAGCTGCATATCCAATTCTCCATCCAGTCATTGCATAAGCCTTAGAAAATCCATTTATAACTACTGTTCTCTTGAAGGCATCTTCACTTAAGGAAGCAATACTTATATGCTCTTCTTTTCCATATATAAGTTTTTCATATATTTCATCAGAAATTATTATAAGATCATTTTCTTCAGCAAATTTAGCAATAACTTCTAAATCTTTTTTTGAATATACTGTTCCTGTTGGATTATTTGGTGAATTTATTACTATTGCCTTTGTATTTTCACTTAAAACTGATTTTAATTCGTCATAAGTAACCTTAAAATCATTTTCTTTTTTTGTTTCTATAAAAACAGGAACTCCATCACTTAATTTAACTAACTCAGGATAACTTACCCAATATGGTACTGGTATTATAACCTCATCTCCTGGATTTAAAATCGCCATAAATACATTGGCTAAAGATTGTTTAGCTCCTGTTGAAATAATTATATTTTTAGTTCCATAGTTAAGTCCATTATCATCATGTAATTTCCTTGCTATGGCCTCTTTTAACTCTACTATTCCAGATGTGGCTGTGTATTTTGTCTTTCCTTCTTCCATAGCTCTAGTGGCAGCTTCTATTATATTCTTAGGTGTATTAAAATCCGGCTCACCTACTCCAAAGCTTACTACATCTATTCCTTCTTTTTTTAATTCACCTGCTTTAGCTGTTAAGGCTAAAGTTAGTGATGCCCCTATATTTTGTGCTTTTCTAGATAATATCATCTAATCCCCTCTTTACTGCTTTAAATTTATTTTATTACGCTTCCAATATATCATTTTTATTATTTAAAGTAAACCAATAAAAAATACTGCTATAAGTTAAAATACTCATAGCAGTATCTATTTATTTACCAAATTTAGTTCCTCTATAAACTTTATCTTGGTTGTATTATAAGCTTTATAGCTGTTCTTTCTTCACCATCAATTTCGATGTCTGTGAATGCAGGAATACAAACTATATCTTTTCCACTTGGAGCCACAAAGCCTCTTGCTATGGCTATAGCCTTTACAGCTTGATTTATAGCTCCAGCTCCTACTGCTTGTATCTCCACAGTATTTCTTTCTTTTATTATAGCTGCTAGTGCGCCTGCTACTGAATTAGGATTTGATTTAGTTGATACCTTTAATACTTCCATTATATAAACCTCCTAGACCTTTTTAGGATACGTTTACATTTATAGTTAACGTTTTCCTTTACCTAATAATATTCTATATAAACTCTCTAATTCCTTCTTAAATAGATAAAATATTTTTAATTTTTATTTTAAATAATAAGAAAACTCTACTGAAATCATTCAGTAGAGTTAATTAAAAAAATACATTTTGTAACCAAAATGTATTTTACATATTCATTTATTTAGCATAGTCAACTGCACGGGTTTCTCTTATTACATTTATCTTGATTTGACCTGGATACTCTAATTGTTCTTCTATCTTCTTAACAATATTTCTCGCCATCTCAATTGCCCCTGCATCGTCAACTTGATCTGGTTTAACCATAATTCTAATTTCTCTTCCAGCTTGAATGGCATATGACTTTTCTACACCTTCATATGAAGTAGCTATTTCTTCTAATTTTTCTAATCTCTTAATATAAGCTTCTAAAGTTTCTCTTCTTGCACCAGGTCTAGCTGCTGATATAGCATCTGCTGCTTGAACAAGTACGGCTTCAAGAGTTTGCATTTCTGTATCACCATGATGGGCTGCTATAGCATTTACCACAGCTGGTGATTCATGATATTTCTTTGCAAGTTCTCCACCTATAACAGCATGAGGCCCCTCATATTCTTGGTCAACCCCTTTACCTATATCATGTAAAAGACCTGCTCTTCTAGCTAGATTTACATCTAAACCTAATTCAGATGCCATTAATCCTGCTAAATATGAAACCTCTATTGAATGTTTTAAAACATTTTGACCATAACTTGTTCTGTACTTTAGTCTTCCTAGAAGCTTAATTATTTCTGGATGTAATCCATGAACACCAGTTTCGAAAGTTGCTTGTTCTCCCTCTTCCTTAATGTCATTTTCTACATCTTTAATAGCTCTTTCTACCATTTCTTCAATTCTAGCTGGATGAATTCTTCCATCTACAATTAATTTTTCTAAAGCTATTCTAGCAACTTCTCTTCTTATTGGATCGAAGCTTGAAAGAATAACAGCCTCTGGAGTATCATCTATTATTAAATCAACTCCTGTTAATGTTTCTAAAGTTCTTATATTTCTACCTTCTCTACCAATGATTCTTCCTTTCATTTCATCATTAGGTAGGGCAACAACATGTACTGTAGTTTCAGAAACATGATCTGCTGCACATCTTTGAATAGCAGTAGTAATTATTTCTCTTGATTTTTTGTCAGCTTCTTCTTTGGCCTTAGTCTCAAGTTCTTTGATTAGCATAGCTGATTCATGTTTTATTTCTCTTCTTACTTCATCTAATAATAATGTTCTTGCGTCTTCACTTGAAAGATTTGAAATTCTCTCAAGTTCAGCTCTTTGTTCACCGTATAAATTTTGTACACGTTCTTCAAGTTCTTGAATCTCTATAGATTTTTTGTTTATGCTATCTTCTCTTTTTTCAAGCATTTCACCTTTTTTATCTAATGACTCTTCCCTTTGGATAAGTCTTCTTTCAAACCTTTGAATCTCATTTCTTCTGTCACGAGTTTCTTTATCAAGATCTGCTCTTAGTTTGTGCACCTCTTCTTTAGCTTCTAATATGGCTTCTTTCTTTGTTGATTCAGCTTCTCTTTTAGCCTCCTCAAGTGTTAAACTAGCTTCTTTTTCTAAGCTTTCCACCCTATTTTTTGAAGCTTTTTGTATAAGAGTGTATTGAATAAACCCTACTACCCCTAATATTATTATTCCTATAAGTATTCCTACTACCATATAAACACCTCCTCGCTTATTCTCTCTATAAAAACACTTCGCGTAGAAAGGTGTCATACTATTCTCACTGTAATTTTTTGAATATGATAAACCAGTATTTGTTATTATTGTATAGTAATTTTAAACTTATGTCAAGGTTACCCCTTGCGTATATTGTATGCTAAAAAGCTAAAATTATTCTCTTATAATACTAGTTATATTGTGCTTTTTTTAGTTTTTTATATTCTAAAAAAGCTTTAAAATTTTATTAATGTTAACATATTCATAAAACTTTAAATTCATACATTAAAATTATTAAGAAGTGATAAAATTATAAAAAAAAGATAAGGAAATCCTTATCTTTTTTATTAGCTTTCAACAGACTCTTCTGTATTTTCTTCTACACTTGTTGATTCAACAGCCTTAGCTAAAGGAAGAGAATATTTTTCTCTTATTTGATTTTCTATATCTAAAGCAACTGCTGGATTCTCTTTTAAATATTGTTTAGCATTTTCTCTACCTTGGCCTAATCTTATATCTCCATATGAGAACCAAGCTCCACTCTTTTGTACTATATTTTCTTTTACTCCAACGTCTACTATATTACCTTCTTTTGATATACCTTCATTGTACATTATATCAAATTCAGCTTGCTTAAATGGAGGAGCAACCTTATTCTTAACTATTTTAACTCTTGTTCTATTACCAGTTATTCCGTCACCTTGTTTTATTGAATCTATTCTTCTTATATCCATTCTAACTGAAGCATAGAATTTTAACGCTCTACCACCTGGTGTTGTCTCTGGATTACCAAACATTATACCAACTTTTTCTCTTAATTGGTTTATGAATATTACTACGCAGTTTGATTTGTTAATTGTTCCTGTTAACTTTCTTAAGGCTTGTGACATTAATCTAGCTTGAAGACCAACGTGAGAATCTCCCATTTCACCTTCAATTTCTGCTCTTGGAACTAAAGCGGCAACTGAGTCCACAACTAAAACATCTATAGCTCCTGATCTAACTAAAGCTTCTGTTATTTCTAAAGCTTGTTCTCCTGTATCTGGTTGTGAAACTACTAAATCATCTATATTAACACCTAATCTTTTTGCATAAACTGGATCTAAAGCATGCTCTGCATCTATATACGCTGCTGCTCCACCTAATTTTTGTGCCTCTGCTACTACATGTAAAGCCACTGTTGTTTTACCAGAACTCTCTGGTCCATATATCTCAATAATTCTTCCTTTTGGTACTCCACCAATTCCTAAAGCTATATCAAGATCTAAGCATCCAGTAGAAACAGCATCCATTTGAGGAGCTCCTTGCTCTCCAAGTTTCATTACTGATCCCTTTCCAAATTGCTTCTCTATTTGACCCATAGCCATCTCAATAGCTTTTAATTTATCTTTATCTATATTTGCCATACGTAACCTCCTTAAATAACCGAACATAAGTTCTACTATTATTATAATATATACAAAAAAAAAGTCAACATCAACATGAAGTTCTTAAAAGAACCTCATGTCTTAATAATTGACTATTTTTTGACTTTTAAAACATTATTTATAAGTATTTATAACATTTTTATTTTTTCTAAAGTAATCTACTCCAGAAATTATTGTTATTGCAACAGCTAAATATAAGAATATATCTGGAACATATATAAAGAAATTTCTTAAAAAGCTGCTGCCTGCAACTAATTCCTTAATCCCTGGTGAATTAATTATATTTACTTGTAATAATAAAAGCACTATGGCAATTATTTGTATTACAGTTTTAATTTTTCCCCACCAGCTAGCAGCTATAACTAACCCCTCTGATGCAGCTATGGTTCTTAAACCTGAAACAGCAAACTCTCTAGCTATTATTACAATAGCTGCCCATGCAGGAACTAATTGTAATTCAACTAAAGATATAAGTGCTGCTGTAACTAGTAGCTTATCTGCCAAAGGGTCCATAAACTTACCAAAGTTAGTTACTTGATTTCTTGATCTTGCAATATATCCATCTAATTGATCTGTAACAGATGCTATTATGAATATAAGTGTTGCTATTACACTCCCATAAGGTAAGTCTTGGTAAGCTATAAATACTAAGAATATGGGCACTAAAATTATTCTAATTAAAGTTAATTTATTTGCAAGATTCATTGCATACAACTCCTACCAAATCATATTCTAAGGCCTTTTCAATTTTAACTTTACAGAACTGGTCCTTTTTAGCTCCATTTCCTTTCACATAAATACATCCATCTATATCTGGAGCCATCTCATAGCTTCTTCCTATATAATATTCTCCATTAAACTTTTCGATAAGAACATCATATTCTCTACCTACTTTGTTTTTATTAATTTCTTCTGATACTTCTTTTTGAAGTAACATTATTTCTTCTTCCCTAGCTTTTTTAACTTCTTCATCTATTTGATCTTCCATTATAGCAGCAGGTGTTCCTTCTTCTCTTGAGTAAGTAAAGACTCCAACTTTATCTAATTTTATTGTCTTTATAAAATCTTTTAGTTCATTGAAATCTTCACAAGATTCTCCTGGGAAACCAACTATTAAAGAAGTTCTTAAAACTATGTTAGGAACATTTTTTCTTAAATCATTAATTTTTCCTATTATCTCTTCTTTTGTTGTTTTTCTACCCATTCTTTTTAAAACATTATTACTAATATGTTGTATAGGTAAGTCAAGATAATTACATACCTTATCATTTACTGAGATCTCTTTTATAAGTTCATCATATATAGCCTCTGGATAACAATAAAGAACTCTTATCCACTCTATTCCTTCGATCTTAGCTAACTCTCTTAAAACTAAGTGAAGTTTCTTTTCACCATATATATCTATGCCATAATTAGTAGTGTCTTGAGCTATTAATATTAACTCTTTCACTCCATTTTCAGCTAGTTTTTTCGCTTCTTCTACAATACTTTCTAAAGCTCTACTTCTAAACTTACCTCTTATTTTAGGAATAATGCAATAAGTACAGAAATTATCACATCCTTCTGCAATTCTTAAGTATGCAGTAGCTTTATCAGTTGTTATAAGTCTTAATCCTTCATTAATTGATACATCACTGTAATTTGTAGCTTTTACTTTTTCATTATTTCCATTTATAAAGTTCATTATGGCTTCATTTATTTTAGCATAATCATTAACACCTAACATTATGTCTATTTCAGGCATTAATTCTAATAATTCATCACCATATCTTTGAGTTAAGCAGCCTGTAGCTATAAGTAACTTACAGTTGTGACTTGTTTTATATTTTGCCATATCTAATATTGTGTTTATGGATTCTTGTTTAGCCTTTTCTATAAATCCGCAAGTATTTACTATTATTATGTCAGCTTCCTTTGGATTATTAGTAAGTTCGTACTCATTCTGAACCATTCCAAGCATGATTTCTGAGTCAACTCTATTTTTATCACAACCTAAACTCACCATTCCTACCTTATATTTCGCCAAATCTACTTCCTCCTACGTTTAAATATATATTTCTTATTTTAAAACTCTTTTTTAAATTAAACAAGTTTTTATTTCATATTTTCTAATTCATCTTTACTAAGAAGTACTTGTCTTGGTTTACTTCCATCTCTTCTAGAAATAACACCACATTCTTCTAGCTCTTCTATTATTCTTGCCGCTCTATTAAATCCTATTCTTAATCTTCTTTGTAAATATGATGCTGAAGCTTGACCACTTTCAACTACGATTTCTATAGCTTCATCTAAAAGTTCATCCCTATCACCATCACCATTTCCCTCTGAAGCAATAGTTGCTGAGTTTATATGTTCTAATATATCTTCTTCATACTGAGCATCCCTTTGTGACTCTTTTATAAAGGATACAACATGTTCAACTTCTTCCTCTGAAATAAAGGCTCCTTGAACTCTTTGAGGCTTAGACTCTCCAACTGGGTAGAATAACATATCTCCCCTACCTAAAAGTTTTTCAGCTCCTGCTGAATCTAGTATTGTTCTAGAGTCAATTTGGCTTGAAACTGCAAAGGATATTCTAGAAGGTATATTAGCCTTAATTACCCCTGTAATTACATCTACAGATGGCCTTTGAGTAGCTATTACTAAATGCATACCTGCGGCTCTAGCCATTTGGGCAAGTCTACAAATATAATCTTCTACATCATGAGGACAAGCCATCATAAGGTCTGCAAGCTCATCTACTATAATAACTATATAAGGAAGCTTCTCTGGAACTTCTCCTTTATTATATAAAGCATTATATGATTCTATATTTCTTACTCCATTATCTGCAAAAAGTTTATATCTTCTAGTCATTTCATTTACAGCCCAGTTTAATGCCGCAGCAGCCTTCTTAGGATCTGTAACTACTGGAATTAGCAAGTGTGGAATTCCATTATAAACATTTAATTCAACAACTTTTGGGTCTACCATTAAAAGCTTAACTTCATCTGGAGAATACTTATATAATATACTTACTATTAATGTGTTTATGCATACACTCTTACCAGAACCAGTTGCCCCTGCAATAAGCACGTGAGGCATCTTACTTAAATCTGTAACAACAGCCTTACCTGTTATGTCTTTTCCTAAAGCACAAGCTACCTTAAACTTGTTATCTAAAAATTCTTTAGATTCTACAATCTCTCTAAAGAAAACTGGTGTTTGCTCTTTATTTGGAACTTCTATTCCTATGGCAGATTTTCCTGGAATAGGTGCCTCTATTCTAACCCCTTTAGCTGCTAATCCTAAAGCTATATCATCAGCTAAATTAACTATTTTACTAACCTTTATACCAGCCTTAGGTTGAAGTTCAAATCTAGTAACAGATGGCCCTTTTGTAACTTGAAGTATTTTTGCCTCTACACCAAAGCTCATAAGAGTTTCTTCAAGTTTAGCAGCATTAGCTAATAATGCCTTTTTATCATCTTTATCTAATTCATTATTATTGTTTAAATTTAATAAATCTGCATTTGGCGCAACATAACTAGCCCCTACACTTGAGCCTTTACTAGCTATATTATTTGATATTTCTTTATCTATAGATTCTTCTTCCTTAGCTTTTTCTGAGTTGAATCCTCTTTGCTCTATTATGGTGTTATCTAAACTTAAGTCTCTAGGCATTTTAGACTCTTGTTTAAAATCATTTATCTTAATATTATCCTTTAATTGATTATCTTTTTCCTTCTTATTATCTTCTATATCATTTAAAGAAGAATTTTTCATAAAGTCTAATATTTTTATCTTATTGTTATCCTCTGAAATATCATCTTTTTTACTCTCTTTATTTCCTTCAGAAGCTCCATCTTTTTTCTTTAAATTAATATAATCATCTTTTTCATACTTTTTATCCACAAATTTAACCTTAGAAGCTTTTTCCTTAAAACCTCCAAAGAAATTTCTTATTGAAACTAGATTATAATCGAATATAAGCATTGAAGATATAAGATATAAAGTTACAAAAATAACAAAAAGTCCTATTTTACCTACTAATTTATATAATGGTAATACAATTAAAAATCCTACTACTCCTCCATGCCATTCACTTTGAGAATGCCATATAGTTTTTATAGATCCCCATATACTTCCCTGAACATAATAATCGTTTATATTCACAGTCTGAATAAGTAAAACACTAGTTATAAGTGCTATGGTTATTCCTAATCCTATTCTTGAAAATAACACCTCTCTTTTAAATAAGAAAAGCTTTGTACATAAATATATTATGTAAATTGGAATAAAAAAAGCTCCTATTCCAAAAAGTCCTATTAAGAGAGTTCTTGATATAACACTTAAATATCCTGCTTTATCAGTATATAAACTAAACATAACAATTAAAGAAACACATATCGCTATTAAGGCATATATTTCTTCTGTAACTTTAATTTGGCTTTGATTTTTCTTTTTTTGAGTTTTAGTTGCGGTTTTCTTTTTTCCCCCAGCCATACTAAACTAAATCACCTCACCCTATTTTAATTTCAAAATGGTAAAATACTTGTACCAAAAAATATTATATACATAAATGACTATAAATTGTCAAAATATTTTTATATTACATAAATAGAACCATAGATATACTATGGTTCTACATTATAAGCTTCTATTAAGCTATTTAACTTATCTAAGGCTTCCTTAACACCGCCAACTTCGTTTATTAATCCGCACTTAACTGCTTCTTCTCCAACTAATATTGTTCCCATATCATTTAAAAGTTCATCTGTTTGCATCATCATCTTCTTTAATACATCTAATTTAATTTCTGATGTCCTTATTATAAAATCATTTATTCTCTCTTGCATTTTATTAAAATAATTAAATGTTTGAGGAACCCCTATTACAAGTCCATTCATTCTTATTGGATGTATTATCATTGTAGCTGATGGAGAAATAAAGGAATACTGGGATGCAGTTGCTAGAGGAACTCCTATGGAATGACCTCCCCCAATAACTAAGGATACTGTTGGTTTTTTTAGACTTCTTATCATCTCAGCAATTGCTAACCCTGCTTCAACATCCCCTCCAACAGTATTTAAAACAAATAATATACCTTTTATTCTATCATTTTGTTCTATATCAATTAGTTGAGGAATCATATGCTCATACTTAGTTGTTTTAGTTTGTGGCGGTTGAACACTATGTCCTTCAATTTGTCCTATTATTGTTAAAACCTGTATATTAGAATCTTCTTTCTTATGCTCAGGTAAAACTGCTCCCATTTCTTTTATTTCTTCTATACTTTTATTTTCATTTTCTTTGTTATGTTCCATATATATCCCTCCTGTACTAAAATTATTTTGTACAGAAAGGAAATTTATATACATTATTTCATAAAGACTCTATGAAGTGCTTTTATAGCTTCTCTTACATTTTTACTTTCAACAAGACACCAAATTGTCATATGTGAATCTGCTGTTTGTAAAACTTCTATGTTTTCATTGTCTAAAGCACCTACTATTTTAGCCATAACTCCTGGAATTCCTCTCATTCTTGAACCAACTATAGCTATAGTGCTTAAATCTTCTACTAAACTATATTTTAAATTATTTTTTCTCATAATATCTTCAAATAATTCTTTAACACCTGCATCTATTGTAAATACTTTTTCTTTAGGGAAGATATTAATTAAGTCTAAACTTATTTTATTATTTGCAAGGCTTTCCAAAATAGTCTTATAATTTATATTATCTTTATTGTCATCAGATTTTATAGAAACTTGAATTCTATTTCCTTGATGAGTTATTCCAGTTATGAACTTATTATTATCTACATCCCCTAGACTATCTATCATTGTACCAATGCAAGTACTCATAGTATTCTTTATTACTAAGGTTACATTTCCTTTCATTGCTATTTCTACAGCTCTTGGATGAATTACCTTAGCCCCTTGATCTGCTAATTGGAATACTTCATTATAACTTATTTTATTTATAAGCTCAGCATCTCCAACTATTCTTGGGTCAGCAGTCATTATTCCATCAACATCTGTATATATTTCAATTTCTTCAGCCTTTAATGCTACCCCTAAAACCGCTGCCGTAGTATCACTTCCGCCTCTTCCTAAAGTAGTTAAGAATCCATTTCTATCAACTCCTTGGAACCCAGCAACAACAGGCACTTTTCCTTCTTTAAGAACTTCTAATATTAATTTAGGATTTATATCTATAAAATCAGCACTTGAATAATTATCATCTGTAAGTATTCCTGCATTTCCTCCTGTTAAAGGAACTGCTTCTATTTCTGCCTCTCTTAATTCATCACTCATGACAACAGTGCTTATAATTTCTCCACATCCCATAAGTAAATCAGTAGCTAATTTATTTTCTTTTTTAAACTCTTCTGATACTAATCCTAAAAGTGTATCAGTTGCATAAGGTTCTCCTTTTCTTCCCATAGCAGATACAACAACCACTGGTAAATATCCTTTATTTATTGCCCCTTTTACCTTTTCTACAACCATAGTTCTTCTTTCTTTTGTTGATACAGAAGTACCACCAAATTTTTGTACTACTATTTTCAAAATCCCCACACTCCTACAGCTTAGTTTTTTTTATCATATCACTATCTACATCTAATATTATGGTTTTAGCTCCTATTCTTTTTACATTTTCCCACTCGATTTCTAAGTATTCATCTGAGTTAAAAAGATTAAACTTGCCACCACCTAAATTTACTATTAAATATTTTAGCTTTCCTTCTTCATCTATAATAACATCATTATTTATAAGTCCGCTATACTTTTCACCATCATTTATGTTTATAATTTCATATCTTTCTATTTCGCTTAAATATCTAACATTATTACTCATAAAACATACCTCCACTTATTTATTAAAACAATAAATAATATGTTGATTATAAATAATATATGTCAATTCTCATTAAAAGAGGTAGGCTTTATGAATAAGAAAAAAATAAAAAGGCAATAATAATTGCCTTTTACTATTGCTGTTTATTTTCTTCTTCAGCTTCTTTTATTGCATCTTTTCTTGAAAGATTTATTCTACCTTGAGAATCTATTTCTGTTACCTTAACTAAGATTTCATCTCCAACAGATACTACATCCTCAACTTTTTCTACTCTCTTATTATCTAACTTAGAAATATGAACTAATCCTTCTTTATTAGGTAATACCTCAACAAAGGCACCAAATTGAGCAATTTTTGTAACTTTACCTAAATAAATTTCTCCAGCTTTAACCTCTTTAGTTAAACCTTCTATTATTTTAACAGCTTCTTTAACACCTTCTGATTCAGCTGATGAAACATAAACTAATCCATCTTCTTTTATATCTATTTTAACACCAGTATCAGCTATAATCTTGTTTATAACTTTTCCACCAGCCCCAATTACATCTCTGATTTTCTCAGGATCTATTTGTAGAGTTGATGTTTTAGGTGCATATTTTGAAACTTCTTCTCTTGGAGCTGGTATGCATTCTTTAATCTTATCTAAGATCATTAATCTTGCTTTTCTTGCTCCATATATAGCATCGTGTATAACTTTTTCTGATAGACCTTTTATTTTAGTATCTACTTGAATTGAAGTTATTCCCTCTTCTGTTCCAGCTACTTTAAAGTCCATATCTCCAAAGAAATCTTCTAAACCTTGGATATCAGTTAAAACTTCTTCCTCAGTTAAATCTTTTGAAGTTATTAATCCCATAGCTATACCTGCTGCTGGTCTCTTTATTGGAACCCCAGCATCTAAAAGCGCTAATGTACTACCACAAACTGAAGCCTGTGAAGTAGATCCATTTGAGCTTAATACTTCTGATACTAATCTTATTGTGTATGGGAACTCAGCTTCTGAAGGTATAAGTGGTTCTAAAGCTCTTTCAGCTAAAGCTCCATGACCAATTTCTCTTCTACCTGGTCCTCTTAATGGTCTAACTTCTCCTACACTGTATGCTGGGAAGTTATAGTGATGCATATATCTCTTAGATTCTTCTTCACCAATACCATCTAATATTTGAATTTCACTTATTGATCCTAAAGTTGCAACAGTCATTACTTGAGTAAGTCCTCTTGTAAATAATCCTGTTCCATGAGTTCTTGGAAGTAATCCAACTTCACAACCAATGTTTCTTACTTGGTCAAAAGCTCTTCCATCAGGTCTTTTTCCTTCTTTTAAAAGCATATGTCTTACGACTTCTTTTTGCATATCATAAACTGCTTCTCCAATATCAGACATGTTATCTGGATATTTTTCTTCGAACTCTTCATTTATTTTAGCTTTAACTTCGTCCATTGCAGCATTTCTTTCATCTCTATCAGTAATGTGCATTGACTCACTAATCATATCAAAAGCAAATTCTCTTACAGCTTCTTCTATTTCTTCTGGTACTTTATGTAGTTCTGGCACTTTTTTCTCTTTACCGAACATACTTACAGCTTCTTCTTGGAATTTTATTATATCTTGACACTTATCAAAACCAAATTTGATAGCATTAATCATTGTATCTTCTGGGATTTCATCTCCACCAGCTTCAATCATCATAACTCTTTCCTTAGTTGCGCAAACAGTTAATTGAAGTGAACTTTCTTCTCTTTCCTTTGAAGTAGGGTTTAGTATGAATTCTTCTCCTATTAATCCTACTTGAACTGCAGCCACTGGAGTAGTAAAAGGTATGCTTGATAAACATAATGCCATTGAGGCAGCATTTATAGCTAGTATTTCAGGAAGGTTATCATTTTCTACTGAAACAACTGTACATACTACTTGAACATCATTTCTATATCCTTTTGGGAATAAAGGTCTTAAAGGTCTGTCTATAGCTCTACCATTTAGTATAGCTTTCTCTGAAGGTTTTCCTTCTCTTTTTATAAATCCACCTGGTATTTTACCAACTGAATATAATCTCTCTTCGTATTCAACACTTAGTGGGAAAAAGTCTATTCCCTCTCTTGGTTTTTCTGATGCATTTACATTTGTTAATATTACTGTATCACCATAACTCATTAATATAGCAGCATCTGAAAGCATTCCTAATTTCCCGAACTCAACTTTCATCGGTCTTCCTGCTATGATAGTTTCATGGGTATGATTCATATAAATACCTCCTTTCGGTATATAAAGACTAAATTTTTACAATATTAATATTTTTAAAATAATAGAGCGGTAAAAAACCCGCTCTACTAAATTATCTTCTTAATCCTAATTCTTTGATTATAGCTCTGTATCTTTCGATATCTTGCTCATATAAGTAGTTTAATAAACCTCTTCTTTGTCCAACCATCATTAAAAGACCTCTTCTTGAGTGGTGGTCTTTTTTGTGTGTTCTTAAGTGATCAGTTAAAGAGTTTATTCTTTCTGTTAATAACGCGATTTGAACTTCTGGTGAACCAGTGTCTCCTTCGTGTCTTGCATGTTTAGCTATTATTTCTTGTTTTCTTATTTTATCCATTGTTACACCTCCGAAAAATTATCCCCTAGTTCCAAGAAAAAAGACGGTTACCCTTAAATCTTAGAGTTAGGTTCTATATGATTATATCAAAACTCGCTTTTCTTGTAAATCTTTATTACAAAGAAATTTTTATGTTACTTTCTTCTGCGAATTTTTTATCCTTAATTAGTTGTTCTTTTAATTCTTCTAAAGAATTAAATTTTTTTTCATTTCTTATCTTACTTATAAAGTAAAGTTTTATATGCTTTCCATATATATCTTCATCAAAATTTAGTATGTGAGTCTCTACTGTAGTATTCTTACCATTTACAGTAGGATTATTCCCAACTGAAGTTATACCTTTATAAATTTCTCCATTAACTTCTACATTAGTATAATAAACTCCTATCTTAGGAAGGATTATTTCATCATTATTCTTTAAATTTGCTGTTGGAAAATTAATTGTTCTACCTATTTTCTTTCCACTTACCACTTCACCATTTAACGAGAAATACCTACCTAACATATTATTAGCATCTTCTAGCTCTCCTTCTGATAAAGCTTTTCTTATTCTTGTTGAACTAACTACTTCTGATTTATATGTAAAGGGCTCTATAACGTAAAGTTCTAATCCCTTTAAATCACATAACTTTTTAAGGAGCTTTACATCACCTTTATTTTTATGGCCAAATCTATAGTTAAATCCAACAACAATTCCTCGTACATTATAGTTTTTTATAAGATTTTCTATAAACTCTTCTGGCTCTAGCTCCATAAACTTTTTATCAAACTCAACAAAACTACTTAAATCAACATTTAAGTCTTCAAGAATTCTTATTTTTTCATGTAAAGTTACTAAAAGTTTTGGTGCACCTTCCTTGTTTATAAATTTTCTTGGATGATTTTTAAATGTATATACCATACTTAATGAATCGTTCTTCCTAGACAATTCATTACTTTTGTTTATTAAAGCTAAATGACCTTTATGAATCCCATCAAAACTCCCTAAAGCTACATAGGTGCTTTTTTGAACCACTCTCTTAAAATCATTATTTATTAAAATCATTGACTACTCCTCTATCAGTAATTTCTCCAATTTAAATCCTTTTTCATCCCTTTTTCCTAATCCCAAAAAGACTCCATTGTCTTCATATACTCTATATAGTTTATTAAATTCAACTTCTTCACTATACATTCTATTATCAAATACTTTAACACCATTTCTTAAAAGCTTACCAAACTTCTCATTTACTGTGATTTTTTCAAAAGAATCTAAAGCCTTTTCAATGGAAATAATGCGTTTTTCTAAAAGTTCTTCTGTCAAATCCTCTATATTTATTGCTTCTTCTTTAGTAAATGGACCATTTTGTATTCTCTCTAAGGCAGTCATTGTTGCTCCAACATTTAATTTTTCACCAATATCATAGCAAAGGCTTCTTATATATGTTCCCTTAGAACAACAAACATCCATTTGTATATTATCATTTGATTCTATCTTTATATTTTCAATAGAATAAATAGTAACTTTTCTAGCTTCTCTGTGAACTTCTATTCCTTGGCGTGCTAATTCATATAATCTTACTCCATTTTGTTTTAAGGCAGAATACATTGGTGGAACTTGATCTATTGTTCCTACAAAGGAATTTATACAATTTAATATTTCATCCTTTGTTATATGTGATGCATCCTTCTCTCTTAAAACTTCTCCTTCTAAATCATATGTATCAGTGATCATACCAAGTTTTAAATTCACTCTATAAACTTTTTTATTTTCCATTATATAATCTATAATTTTTGTAGCTTTTCCAAGGCATACAGGTAAAACTCCAGAAGCCTTTGGATCTAAAGTTCCTGTATGTCCTACCTTTTTCATCTTTGCAACTCTTCTTACCATGGCCACAACATCAAATGAAGTCATTCCCGTATTTTTATATATGTTAATTACTCCATTCATATATTACACCATCTCTTTTGCAAGTATTTCTAATATTTTATTTTTAGCTTCGTCTATACTTACACCTTTAATGAATGCTCCAGAAGCCTTTGTATGACCACCGCCACCAAAGTTTTCTGCAATTTTTCTAACATCTAGTGTATCTTTAGATCTTAAGCTAACTTTTACTCCCTCATCTACCTCTTTAAGAAGTATGCACCCTTCTACACCTTTTATTTGATTTCCTAAGGATACAACATCTGAACTATTTTGAACTTCTTCTCCAATAGAATCTATCATCTCTTTAGTAATTCTCATAAGAACTATTTTGTTATTACAAACTAGTTCCATATCTCCTAAAACTAAAGACATTAGTTTCATTTTAGCAAAAGGCTTATTATCAAATATATTTCTATGAATTTCATCATGTTTTATATAATTAACTAATTCCCCTGCTATTATATGAGTTCTTTCAGTAGAATTTGAATATCTAAAAGAACCTGTATCAGTTATTAATGATGTATATAGACATTTAGCTATATTTTCATTAATTTCAACCTTTAACTCCTTAAGTAGCATAAATATTATTTCAGCTGTTGCAGAAGCCTCTGTATCTACATAGTTAATAGCACCATATTTATCATTTGATAAATGATGATCCATATTAACTAAATTTCCTTTAAATTCGATTAAATCCGCAGAAATTCTTTCAACATTTCCACAATCTAATACTATAACACAATCAGTATCTTCTGATGGCTTTATAACTTCTCCAGTTATTTCCTCAGCATAAGGCAGAAAGCTTAGGTTATCTGAGACTAGGTCTTTAGAGATAACATAAGCTTCTTTACCATAAATTCTAATGCCTTGAAGTAGAGCTAAGACACTACCTAAGGCATCACCATCTGGAGATACATGATATGTTATACCAATCTTTTTGCTTTTATTTATAATTGATATTACATCATGAAATCTCATTTTTTATTTCTCCTTGATTTTGTTTAGCAATGATTCAATATACATTGCATTATCTATAGAATTATCTTCTTCAAATAATATTTCAGGAGTACTTCTTAGCTTAACTCTATTTCCAACTTCTCTTCTTATGAAGCCAGCTGAACTTTTTAGAGCCTTTAAGCTTTCCTCTTTTTCTTCATCATTTTTAGCGAATAGGCTAACAAAAACTTTAGCGTATCTTAAATCTTTAGTAACTTCAACTTGAGTTACACTTACCATAGCTGTTAGTCTAGGGTCTTTTATTTGATTTCTTATGATATCACTTACTTCTTTTCTTACTTCTTCATTTATTCTTTTACCTCTGAAGTTAGCCATATAAATCACCTCTTTATAAAATTAAAGTTCTTTTCTTTGAACAGCTTCCATAGTATATGCTTCTATTATATCGCCTTCTTTAATGTCATTGAACTTTTCCACACTAAATCCACACTCATATCCAGCATTTACTTCTTTTACATCATCTTTAAATCTCTTTAATGATGCTAACTTAGATTCAAATATTACAATACCTTCTCTTATAACTCTTACATCTGCATTTCTAACTAATTTACCAGTTAATACATATCCTCCAGCAATTGTTCCAACGTTAGAAATTTTGTAAGTAGCTCTTATTTCAGCAGTTCCTAATACAACTTCTTTGTATTCTGGATCTAACATACCAATCATAGCTGACTTAATATCTTCTATAGCGTCGTATATTACTCTGTAAGTTTTAACTTCAACTCCATCTCTCTCTGAAGCTGCTACGGCATTGTTATCTGGTCTAACATTAAATCCTATTACTATAGCGTTAGATGCAGCAGCTAATGTTATATCTGTTTCTGATATAGCACCAACAGCTCCGTGTATAACTCTTACCTTTACATCATCAGTTGATAATTTTTCTAATGATGCTTTTATAGCTTCAACAGAACCTTGAACGTCTGCTTTAACTATAACTGAAAGTTCTTTAACTGAACCTTCTTTAATTTGGCTATATAAATCTTCTAATGAAACTCTATGTGAAGTTGCGAAACTTTCTTGTCTTATTTTTTCTTTTCTAGCTTCAGCCATATTTCTAGCTGTCTTTTCATCTTTAACAACTGTGAATCTATCTCCAGCAGCTGGTACTTCTGAAAGACCTAAAACCTCAACTGGAATTGATGGGCCAGCTGATTTTATCTTCTTACCTGAGTCATCAAACATAGCTCTTATTCTTCCGTAAGTACTACCAACTATGATTGAATCTCCCATATGTAGAGTACCATTTTGAACTAATAATGTTGCTACAGCCCCTCTACCTTTATCTAATTTAGCCTCTACGACTGTTCCTTTTGCTTTTCTTCCAGCATCTGCTTTTAATTCTTGCATTTCTGAAGTTAAAAGAACCATTTCTAATAGAGTATCTATGTTTTCTCTAGTTTTAGCTGAAACTGGTACTGCTATGATATCTCCACCCCAGTCTTCAACAACTAATCCATGCTCAGTTAATTCTTGTTTAACTCTATCTGGATTAGCACCTTCTCTATCCATTTTGTTTATAGCAACTATCATTGGAACGTTAGCTGCCTTACAGTGATTTATAGCTTCTACTGTTTGTGGCATTATTCCGTCATCAGCTGCAACAACTAAGATAACTACGTCTGTTATTTGAGCTCCTCTAGCTCTCATTGCTGTGAAAGCTTCATGTCCTGGTGTATCTAAGAATGTTAAAGTTTCTCCGTTTACTTCAACAGTGTAAGCACCTATATGTTGAGTTATTCCACCAGCTTCTGTACTTGTTACCTTTGATTTTCTTATAGCATCAAGTAATGAAGTTTTACCATGGTCAACGTGTCCCATAACTGTTATAATAGGTGGTCTCTTAGCTAGGTTTTCTTCTTCTACATCAGTTTCTTCTTCGAACTCTTCTAAAGTATTCTCTTCTTCTTTTTCATAAACTGCAACCTCATATTTTTCAGCAACTTTTTCAGCTGTTTCAAAATCTATTTCTTGGTTTATAGCAGCCATTACTCCTGTGAAGATAAGAGTTTTTATAACATCATTAACTGGTTTGTTTAATTTCTCAGCTAATTCTTTAACTGTTATAGTTTTCCCTATTTCGATAACTTCAACGTCTTGTTCTAAGCTATCATCTTCGCTACCTTTTTTTCTTTTCTTTTTCTTCTTAGCAGCATTATTAACTTCTTCAGCTAATTCAGCTTCATATTCAGCAACCAATTCACTGTTTGCTTCACTTCCTGCTAAAAGTTCTTTTATTAACGCAGCATCTTCATCTTCTATAACGCTCATATGGTTTTTAACCTCAACGCCGAACTCATCCATTAATACGTTTATAAGAACTTTACTTGGAACTCTTAACTCTTTTGCCAATTCATAAACTCTTATTTTTGACATATATTCACCCCCGAAAAATTTTTAGATGAACTAATTATTATTAGAATATGACAAAAGTTTTTCTGCCATATTCTCATCAGTTACTCCTAATATATTGATTTCGCATCTACCTATACTATATCCTAACTCTTCTTTTGAAAAATTATCTATGTATGGTACATCATACTGTTCACAGTACTTTACGAATTTATCTTTTGAACGATTTGAAATGCTATTTGAAAAAATAAATAAGTATATCTTACTTCTTTTCATTTCCTCTTCACATTTATTATAACCTTCCAAAAGTTTACCTGCTCTTTTTGTAAGTCCTAAAAAATTAAGAAATTTATCCATTTGTTATCTCATCCCTCAATCTATCATAGACTTCATCTCCAATATTTGATTGAAGATTTTTATTTAATCTTTTTGCTTTAAATGCTTTTTCTAAACATTCAACACTTTTACAGATGTAAGCCCCTCTTCCTGATTTTTTACCAGTTAAATCTACTGAAACTTCTCCTTCAGAATTTTTAACTATTCTTATCAGTTCTTTTTTAGGCTTCATTTCCATGCAACCATTACACATTCTCATTGGAATTTTTTTAGGTTTCATCTTGTCACCTCCAAAGTCTAGAAGTTATTATTCTTCTATTATAGTGTCTTCTTTAACAACAATATCTTCTTGTAATAATTCTTCTGCTTTAGATTTGCTCTTTATGTCTATTTTCCAACCAGTTAATTTAGCTGCTAATCTAACATTTTGTCCTTCTTTACCTATAGCTAATGATAATTGACTATCATCAACTATAACCTTAGCTGATTTAGTTTCTTCATCAGCTTCTACACTTATAACCTTAGCTGGGCTTAAAGCATTTTCTATATACTCAGATGGAGTATTGCTCCATTTTATTATATCAATTTTTTCATTTTTTAGTTCATTAACTATATTTTGAACTCTAACACCCTTAGGTCCAACACAAGCTCCCATAGCATCTACTGATTCATCATTTGAGTAAACAGCTATTTTAGTTCTTGATCCTGCTTCTCTAGCTATACTTTTTATTTCAACTATTCCTTCATATATTTCTGGAACTTCTAATTCAAATAATCTTTTAACTAAACCTGGATGTGTTCTTGAACATAAAACTGAAGCACCTTTAGATGTTTTCTTAACTTCAACTACGTATAATTGTAATTTTTCATTGAAGTTATATTTTTCTGTAGGCATTTGTTCATTTGGTCCTAAAACACCTTCTATTTTTCCTAAGTCTACAAATACATTACCTTTATCTTTTCTTATTACTGTACCAGGTAATATGTCAAATTCTTTTTCTGCAAATTCTGAGTAAATTACATTTCTCTCAGATTCTTTTATTCTTTGTATAACCATTTGCTTAGCAAGTTGTGCTGCAACTCTTCCAAAGTTTTTAGGTGTTACTTCTATTTCTACTATATCATCTAATTGATAAATAGCACTAATAGCCTTTGCATCTTCTAAACTTATTTCTGTTACATCATCATAAACTTCTTCAACAACAACTTTTTGAGCATAAACATGGATTTCTCCTGATTTCTCATCACGTTTTACCTTTACATTTTGTGCAGTTGTTCCTGAATTTGAAAAGTTTTTCTTATAAGCTGCTATTATAGCATCATCTATAGTTTCTAATAAAGCCTCTACTGAAATACCTTTCTCTTTTACTATTTCAGATAATGCCCCTAGAAATTCTTCATTCATTTTTAAACCCTCCTTAAAATTATATCTCCCCTTCAAGGTTCGCTGTCTTAATTTTATCTTTAGGAACTTTTATTTCATTCCCTTCACATTCAACTATTATTTCATTTTCTTGTACATCTTTAAGAATTCCTTTTACATTTTTTCTTCCACTTAAAGAACTCTTAAATCCAACAAAAACTTCTTTTCCTATAAATCTATTAAAATGCTCATCACTATGTAATCTTCTATTTAACCCTGGTGATGAAACTTCTAAGAAGTAAGCATCTTTTATTGGATCTTCTATATCAAGCATATCACTTAATGCTCTACTTACAATTTCACAGTCTCTTAGAGAAATTCTCTCCTCTGGCTTTTCTATATATAATCTTAAATAATATTCATTATTTTCTTTTACATATTCAATGTGATATAAATCATATCCCTTTTCTTTAACTATAGGAGCACAAAGTGCTTCAAGATCAGCTACAAGTTGTTCTTTTTTCATTATACTTCCCTCCCTTATTAAGTTTTAAATCTTATCTTTATTGTATCCAATAAAGCAAATACCTATTAATTTATATAATAATAGGTATGCAAAAACGCAACTTTATTCTAAGTTGCGTTACAAATAGAAAGAGCGGGCTTTTCTGTCCCACTCCTTTACCTCAAACTATTAGTAAAAAACTTCTACTTATATAGTAACATAGTATATTTTATATTACAAGAAATTTTTAAAATTAGCCAAACAAACTAAGTTGGTTACTTTCTTGCATTCCTTCTAGGCATCCATGATTATCTAAAGTTTCTATTACAGTCTTTGAAACCTTAGATCTAATTCTTAAATCTTCCTTTGAAATAAATTCTCCATTAATTCTACATTCAACTATACTTTTTGCAGCATTATCTCCAACTCCTTGAAGCGCATTTAATGGAGGTCTTATACCATCTTCTTCTATCTTAAACTTAGTTGCTTCTGATTTATATAAATCAACCTTTAAGAAATTCAATCCTCTTTTATACATTTCATAAGAAATTTCTAAAATAGTTAAAAGCCCTTTTTCTTTTACTGATATGTTATTTCCTAAAGAATTTAATTCTTCCATCTTTGCCTTTATTGCTTCTTCACCCTTACAAATTAAGTCTGCATCGAAATCATCAGCTCTTACTGTAAAATATGTTGTGTAATATGCTTCTGGATAATAAACTTTATAATATGCTATTCTAACTGCCATCATAACATATGCAACAGCATGGCCTTTAGGGAACATGTATTTTATTCTTTTACAAGATTCAATATACCAATCTGGTACATTTTTCTCTCTCATTAAAGCTTCATCCTCTTCACTAAGTCCTTTTCCTTTTCTTACCTTTTCCATTATAGTAAAGGCTGTCTTAGGAGGAAGATCTTTATACATAAGATAAACCATAATATCGTCTCTTGTTGCTATGCAGTCTTTTAGTGTAGTATATCCTTCTTTAATAAAGTACTGAGCATTATTAAGCCAAACATCAGTACCATGTGAAAGTCCAGATATTCTCACAAGGTCTGCAAAACTCTTAGGTTGAGTATCCACTAGCATCTGTCTAACGAATTTAGTACCGAACTCAGGAAGTCCATAACTACCAACTTCACATCCTAATTCTTCTTTAGTTACCCCTAAGGCATCTGGTGATGTGAATAAACTTATAACCTTAGGATCATTTAAAGGTATTGTCTTAGGATCTAAGCCAGTTAAGTCTTGAAGCATCCTAAGAACGGTCGGGTCGTCGTGTCCAAGTATATCAAGCTTAAGAAGTCTACCACTTATTGAATGGTAATCAAAGTGAGTGGTTATAATATCTGTGTTAACATCATCAGCTGGATGTTGTATTGGGCAAAAATTATATATTTCATTGTCATTTGGAACAACCATGATTCCACCAGGATGCTGTCCACTAGTTCTTTTTATCCCAGTACATCCAATAGTAAGCCTTTCTATTTCAGCTTGAGATACAACTAATCCTCTTTCTTGAAGATATTTTTTTACAAAACCATAAGCTGTTTTTTCAGCTACTGTACCTATGGTTCCAGCTTTAAATACATATCCTTTTCCAAAAAGAACCTCTGTGTACTTATGTACAACAGCTTGGTATTCTCCAGAGAAGTTAAGGTCTATATCTGGTTCTTTATCCCCTTCAAAACCTAAGAATGTTTCGAAAGGAATATCATGGCCATCCTTAATGTACTTAGTTCCACAATCTGGACAATTTTTATCTGGTAAATCTGCTCCAGAACTTATAGAACCATCTAAGAAAAATTCTGATTTCTTACAATTTGGACAAACATAATGAGGTGGTAATCCATTAACCTCTGTTATATCTGACATTGTTGCTACGAAAGAGGAACCAACAGATCCTCTTGAACCAACTAGGTATCCATCTTCTAAGGATTTAGCAACTAATTTTTGAGCTATAAGATAAAGCACCGCATATCCATTATTTATTATAGAATTAAGTTCTTTATCTAATCTCTTTTGAACAACTTCAGGAAGATTTTCTCCATATATACTATGAACCTTATTCATAGTCATGTTTCTTATTTCCTCCTCAGCCCCCTCTATTTTAGGAGGGAATGTTTCATCTGGTATAGGTTTTACAGCTTCAACCATATCAGCTATCTTCTGAGTATTTTCTATTACAACTTCCCTGCAAGCCTCTTCTCCTAAATATTCAAACTCTTTCATCATTTCATTAGTAGTTCTAAAATATAAAGGTGGTTGATTATCTGCATCTCCATATCCTTGACCAGCCATTATTATTCTTCTAAATACTTCATCATTAGGATCTAAGAAATGACAATCACATGTAGCAACTACTGGTTTATCCATTTCCTTTCCTAAATCATATATTTTTCTATTTAACTCTCTAAGCTCTTCTTCATCCTTTACATTTCCTTTTCTTATAAGGAATTCATTATTTTGTATTGGCTGAATTTCTAGATAGTCATAAAAAGATGCTATTTCTTTTAATTCCCCATCTGTCTTGCCTTCTAAAACTGCCTTATATAATTGCCCTGCTTCACAAGCTGAACCAATTATTAATCCTTCTCTATACTCAGTTATTATACTTTTAGGAAGTCTTGGCCTTCTAGCAAAGTAATCTAAGTGAGCCATAGAAACTAATTTATATAAATTCTTAATTCCAGTTTGATTTTTAGCTAATATTATTATGTGATGTAGAGGAAGTTTCTTTACATCTATATTTGATAAATACTTTTCATTTAGAGTTTTAACATCATGAATATCCATTTCTTCTTTCATCTTTTTGAAAGAAAACTTTAATATCTCCGCAGTAGCCTTTGCATCATCAACGGCTCTATGGTGATTTTCAAGGCTAATTCCTAAATGTTTAGCAACTAGATTTAACTTAACCTTTTTTAAATCTGGATAAAGATATCTAGCTAAAGGAACAGTATCCATTACAGGATTATTTAATGTCTTTCCCATATCCATTAAGTTCTTTTTTATAAAACCAACGTCAAAGGCAGCATTATGGGCTACTAATACAGAATTTCCTACAAACTCCATAAATTTAGGAAGCACTTCATCTATAGTAGGCTGTCCATTAACCATATTTTGAGTTATACTTGTAAGCTCTGTAATCTTATATGGAATATTTACCTTTGGATCAACAAAAGTACTAAATGAATCTACTATTTCTCCATCCTTTAACTTAACAGCACCAATTTCTATAATCTTATCATTTTTACTTGAAAATCCTGTTGTTTCTATATCAAAAACCACATACTCATCATCAAAGGATTCCTCATGCCCATTAATAACTATAGGTGTTCCATTATCAGCTAAATATCCCTCTACTCCATAAATAACTTTTATGTTATTCTTTTTAGCAGCTATTTGAGCATCTGGAAAGGCCTGAACAACTCCATGATCTGTTATGGCTACAGCCTTATGGCCAAACTTTGCTGCTCTCTCAACAATTTTACTTGCAGCAGTTACGGCATCCATTGAGCTCATAGTTGTATGCATATGAAGTTCTACTCTTTTTTCCTCTGCTGTATCCATACGCTCTATTTTTGTAAGCTTATTTATATCCCTAGCCATTATTACAACTTCCTTAGCATAAGGGTCCATAGTAGCTTCCCCTCTTACTTTACAATAAAGACCTTTTTTAACATTTTCTAAAACATGTTCTTTATCCTTATCTCTTAAGAAGCATTTAACGGCTATGGAACTTGTATAGTCTGTTATGAATAATGTAAGTATTATTCTACCTGTCTTAGTTTCGAAAATATCAGTTTTAAATACATCTCCTGAAATAGTAACAATTCCAGACCCCATATCTATACTGCTTATATCTATAGTATCTCCTTGAATATTTCTTCCCAGTATAGTATTTTCATTTTTAGGCTCATCTTTATAAGATTTTTTCTCATAACCGCCTTTATTACCACTATTTGATTTATGTTTATTATCGCTACTTTCCTTCTTAACAGGCTTTTCTTGAGCAGCTTGAGCTTTCATAGTTTCTATAACTTTTTTAGCTATTTCTTTGTTTTCATTTAACTTTTCATCATTGTAATTCTTATTAGCTAAACTTTCATCATATTTAACTTCTACTAAAGAATTTATTCCAAAAAATGATTTTATATATCCCTTAATCTCTCTATCTATATGTTTTTTATTAACAAAAGTACATAAAAACTCAGAACCATTTTTTATAATTATTTTTTCTCCTTCAATTACTATAGGAGAATTAAGTAAAACTTCTTTTAAAACAGGATGTTTCTCTATAATTTTTTCACAAACATGATTCCAATGCTGATCTACTACCTGTTTTAAAGTTATATCAGAAATATCTATGTAATACATAATCTCTATATTTATTTCAAAACCTATAGCTTTTTTTATATATTGTTTAATTATTTTCTTTTGTTCTTCTGATAATTGATCTTTACTTTTTATTATGGTTCTTAAAGTATTGCTTTTCTTCAATAATTGAAACTTAGTTATTTCAAACTCTAAATCATTAAGATTATCATCTGATTTTATGGATCTGTTAATCTGTTTAACAAACTCGTTACTCAAAATCTAAGCCTCCTTTGAATTTTATTTTAATTTATCCCTATACGACATAAAGAAGGGATATTAATCCCTCCTTTAAATTATATTGTTTCTATTATCTTTATAAGCTCTTCAACTAAGTCTTCTTCTTTTACTTTTTTAATTATTTCACCTTTTCTAAAGATAAGACCTTCGCCTTTACCTCCAGCTATTCCAATATCTGCCTCTCTTGCTTCTCCTGGTCCATTTACAACACAACCCATTACTGCAACCTTTATGTTTTTCTTGCAAGAACTTAATCTTTCTTCTACTTCTTTAGCTATGTTTATTAAGTCTATTTGAGTTCTTCCACATGTAGGACATGATATAAACTCTATTCCTTCTTTTACATATCCAAAGTTTTTAAGAATTTCTTTACCTACTTTTATCTCTTCAACAGGATCTCCAGTTAAAGAAACTCTTATAGTATCACCTATTCCTTCTGCAAGTAAAGTTCCTATTCCTATAGCAGATTTTATTGTTCCTCTCCAAGGTGTACCAGCCTCAGTAACCCCTAAGTGAAGAGGATAATTTGTTTTTTGTGAAGCTATTCTATAACTTTCTATCATAGTTTCAACATTTGATGATTTCATTGAAATTACTATATCATGAAAATCTAACTCTTCTAATATTTTAACATGTTCTAATGCACTTTCAACTAGGGCATCTGGGGTAGGTTTTCCGTATTTTGCTAAAAGCTCTTTTGATAATGACCCTGAGTTAACCCCTATTCTTATAGGAATATTTTTTTCTTTACAAGCTTTTACTACAGCTTCTACCTTTTCTCTAGATCCAATATTTCCTGGATTTATTCTTATTGCAGAAACTCCATTTTCTATTGCTTTTAAAGCTAATCTATAATCAAAATGAATGTCTGCAACTAGTGGTATATTAATTTTTGCCACTATATCTTTTATAGCGCAAGCTGCATCCATATCTAAAACTGCACATCTAACAATATCACATCCAGCTTCTTGAAGCTCTTTTATTTGTTTAACTGTAGATTCTACATCTTTTGTATCTGTATTGGTCATAGATTGAATGGAAACTCTAAAATCTCCTCCAACATATATGTTTCCAACCTTAACCTTTCTAGTTTCTTTTCTATTCACTATTAATTCCTCCAAATTTCTATAGTATCGGGAATATTATATCTTTTATAGTTACTAATACCATAAGTCCCATAAGTAACATAAATCCAACGGTATTTACAGCTTCAATGTACTTAGCAGGTATTTCTTTTCTAATTATCATTTGAATAAGCTCTATAAATATTCTTCCACCATCTAAAGCTGGGAATGGTAAAAGGTTAAACACTGCTAATTGAACACTTAAAAATGCCATAAACCATAAAAGAGTATTTGCTCCTGCTTTTGCTGCTTGCCCTGACATTTTAATTATTGTAACAGGCCCTCCTACATCAGTTTTTAAATTTGCTTCTCCTGTAACAATAGTCTTTAATGCAATAAATGACTGAGATACAAGACTTCTTGTTTCATTAAATCCTTGTTTTATTCCTTGAAGCAAAGTAGGTTTTTCAACTAAAGCATAACTTATTCCAACTTGATACATTCCACTCTCATTTAAAATCGGCTGCACTGTTTTTGTTAAGACATCATTGCCTCTTTTTATCTCTAATTCAACTGAATTTCCCTTAGCTAAAGCTAATCCCATTCTAAAATCATCAGTTGTATGAATTTTGTTTCCATCTATTTTTAGGAATTCATCTCCCTGTTTAATTCCTATTTCTTGTGCTGGTGAATTAGGTACTACACTTGCTACTTTATTTTCTGCAAAGCCAGAACTCATAGCTAGCCCAATAAATATTATAAGGGCTAATACATAATTCATAAATGCCCCTGCTCCCATAACAAGTATTCTTTGAATAGGAGTTTTTGCATTTAAGCTTCTTGAATCATCACTTTCATCCTCTTCACCAAGCATTTTAACAAATCCACCAAAAGGAAGGATTCTTAAGTTATATTCTGTTTCTCCAACTTTTACACCAAAAAGCTTTGGACCCATACCAATAGCAAATTCCTCAACATAAATCCCATTTAATTTAGCCACAATAAAATGTCCAAGCTCATGAACTAAGATTAAAGCACTAAATGCTAATAAAGCAAAAATTATATACACCCTTTTCCCTCCTAGTTATATTTTTCATATATATACTGTCTTACTTCTTTATCTAAATTTATTACATTATCAAGAGTAACCTCTTTGTTGTAATCAAAAGTATTCATACATTCTTCTATTATCTCTGGTATTTGCAGATATGTTATCTTTTTATTTAGGAATAGTTCAACACATACTTCATTTGCACCATTTAAGATTATTGGCATAAGCTTTCCCTTTTCTCCTGCTTCATAAGCTAATTTTAAGCATTTAAATGTATCTAAATCCGGCTTTTCAAAAGTTAACTCTCTAATTTTAAACAAATCTAACTTTTCACTAATATTTCCTTCTCTATTTGGATAATTTAAAGCATATTGAATTGGTAATTTCATATCTGGTACACCTAATTGAGCTATAACTGCTCCATCAGTATATTGAACCATAGAATGTATTATTGATTGTGGATGAACTACAACCTCTATATCTTTATAAGGACAATCAAATAACCAATGAGCTTCTATAACTTCTAATCCCTTGTTCATTAGAGTTGATGAATCTATTGATATTTTTTGACCCATATTCCATTTTGGATGCTTAAGAGCTCTTTCTGGAGTTACTGATTTTAAATCTTCTATAGTAAATCCTCTAAAAGGCCCTCCAGAAGCAGTTAAAAGTATTTTATCAATTTTGTTATGAGCATTTCCTTGTAATGATTGGAATATAGCACTATGCTCTGAGTCTACTGGAAGTATTTTTACTCCATTTTCTTTAGCTTCTCTCATAACAAGTTCACCTGCTACTACTAAAGTTTCTTTATTTGCTAAAGCGATATCTTTTCCTTTTCTTATAGCTTCTACAGTTGGTTTTAATCCAATCATACCAACAACAGAAGTAACAACTATATCAATTTCATCTAAAGTAGCAACTTTAACTAAGCCTTCCATACCATAGATAACTTCACACTTTAATCCTTCGCTTTTTACTAAATCTACAAGTTTTTTGTAAGACTCCTCGTGATTTATTGCAACGTATTTAGGTGAAAACTCTTTTATTATATCCATTGTTAATTCTATATTTCTATTAGCTGTTATACCAACTAATTCAAAATCTTCTTTATGAAATCTTAATACATCTAAAGTTTGAGTTCCTATAGAACCAGTTACCCCTAGTATAGATATTCTCTTCATATTCTTTCCTCCTAAGTTCTTCCTTAAACATAATAGACTAAAATTATCTACTTAGCCTATTATATTATTTTATATCATTATATCTCTAAATACAATAATATACATTTATTATGTTTTCTTTTAACAGAAAGTTATCTACTCATTGATAAATCTTTTTCTCTAAATTATATTTTTCTTTAAAACTATTCCCACCTTTATAAATATCTCTACATAATAAATATACTCAAGTTATTACTTAATATTCTATGAATAATCTTATATTTTTCTTTTTAAGTTAAAAGTATAATAAAATTTTTATGTCTACAAATAAGTATAAATAAAATTTTTTATAAAAAAAATGCTTTAGAAAATCTAAAGCATTAAAATTTTAAGACAAGTGTTAAATAGAAGAATACTATTGTTCCAGCAAATAATATACTATCAAATCTATCTAATATTCCACCATGTCCTGGTATTAAATTACTATAATCTTTTATTCCTGCGTATCTCTTTATTGATGAAGCAACTAAATCACCAAATTGACAGAATACTCCACATAATATACCTATTATAAAATAATGATATACAGGTATTAAAGAGAAACTATTAGATATTATTATACCAAATATTCCACAAGCTAATGTACTTCCTAATATTCCTCCTATAGAACCTTCTATAGTCTTCTTAGGACTAACCTTTGGACATAATTTGTGTTTACCAAAGAATCTACCTGAATAGTATGCAGCAGTATCACAAAGCCATGATGATAGGAATATTAACCAAACTAGGTATTGTCCACCTTCTTTGATGTTTACTAAATGTATGAAGCTAAAGAAAACTCCTACATATATAAATCCTAAAACAGTAACTGCAACATCTATAAATGTGTATTCAATATTAAGTATAGGAACACAAAGTAATATAAATGTAGCTATTATTATTAAAAATGATAACATTTCAAAATTATTTGAAGTTAAGTAATATAATATTAATAATATATACCCCCCTATGGAAATAGGCTTTAATTTTGCTACTTTAACAGTTTTATAATATTCATATAATCCTGCAAAAGAAAGAGCAATAGTAAATAGCTTAAGCCAAATTCCACCTAGGAATATAAAAGCAATAAATGGAGCCATTATAAGTGCGCCTAGATATCTGCTATTAGATTTCACCCAAATCACCTCATTATTTATTTAATTCCGCCAAATCTTCTATCTCTATTTTGATAATCAAAAATAGCTTTTCTTAAATCTTCACCATTAAAATCTGGCCAGTTTATTTGAGAATACCAAAATTCTGAGTATGCACATTGCCATAATAAGAAGTTGCTAAGTCTTTGTTCTCCACTTGGTCTTATTATAAGATCTGGATCTGGCATTCCTTTAGTATAAAGATAGTCATTAAACATATCTTCGTTTATATCATCTATACTTATTTTGCCCGCTTTAACATCTTCTATTACAGATTTTATACCTCTAACTATTTCATTTCTTCCACCATAATTTAATGCTAAGCTTAAAACTACTCCAGTGTTATCTTTAGTTTTTTCCATAGCCCAAAGTATAGCTTTTTTAGGTTCTTCTGGGAATCTTGATAAATCACCTATAGTTTGTACCCTTACTCCATTTTGATGAAGTTCATCAATTTCATTTTTTATAAATTCAACAACTAACTTCATAAGAGCATTAACTTCATCTTCTGGTCTTTTCCAATTTTCAGTAGAGAAAGCATATAAAGTTAAATATTTTACTCCTAATTTATCGCATTCTTTTACAATAGTTTTTATAGTCTTAACCCCAGCTCTATGTCCCATAGTTCTTGGAAGACCTCTTTTTTTTGCCCATCTTCCATTACCATCCATTATTATGGCAATATGCTTTGGCATTTTATCTTCAATTAGAACTATTTCTTCTGAATCTTCATTTCCTTTTTTACTAAAAAAATCTAACATAGAAGGTTCCTCCTTATAATTCAATTATAAAATAAAAAACCTGCTAAAGAGCAGGTTTTTTTAAATTAAATTGACATAATCTCTTTTTCTTTAGCTGCCACTATAGTATCTATTTCTTTAACAAACTTATCTGTTACTTTTTGGATGTCATCTTCACCCTTTTTCATTTCATCTTCAGTTATAGTTCCTTCTTTTTTGAAGTTTTTAACTTTATCATTTGCATCTTTTCTTATAGATCTTATAGCAACCTTAGCTTGCTCTCCAACTTTTTTAACGTTCTTAACTAAATTTTTTCTAGTTTCTTCAGTTAATTCTGGAACTAAAAGTCTTATTATAGTACCATCATTGTTAGGGTTTATTCCTAAATCTGATTTTAAGATAGCTTTTTCTATTTCTTTAAGCATTGGTTTTTCCCAAGGTGTTATAACTAATAATCTTGGTTCTGGTGATGAAACATTAGCTACTTGATTTAAAGGACACATGCTTCCATAATACTCAACTTGAATTCTATCTAACATAGTTGGGTTAGCTCTTCCAGCTTTCATTGTAGCTAATTCTGAATTTAAAGAATTTATAGTTTTATTCATTTTTTCTTCTGATTTTTTTATAACGTCCTTAATCATTTAAAACTCCTCCTTATTTTTTGCTTACTATTGTTCCTATATTTTCTCCTAAAACAACTCTCTTAATGTTTTCAGGATTATCTAAAGCAAATACTAATATAGGGATGTTGTTGTCCATACAAAGTGATGTTGCAGTTGAATCCATTACTTGTAATCCTTGCTCAAGCACTTCTATATATGATAATTCATCATATTTTTTAGCATCATCGTATTTATGTGGATCTTTATCATAAACTCCATCAACCTTTTTAGCTAATAATATTACATCAGCTTCTATTTCAGCGGCTCTTAATGCTGCTGCTGTATCAGTTGAAAAATAAGGGTTTCCTGTTCCTGCTCCGAATATTACTACTCTACCTTTTTCTAAGTGTCTCATAGCTCTTCTTCTTATATATGGCTCTGCTATTTCCTTCATCTCTATAGCAGTTTGTACTCTAGTGTCTACCCCTAAAGATTCTAATGAATCTTGAAGTGCTAAAGCATTTATTGAAGTAGCTAGCATTCCCATATAGTCAGCAGTAGTTCTATCCATGCCTTCTCCACTTCTACCTCTCCATATGTTTCCACCACCTACAACTGCGCCTACTTCTATTTCCATATCAACAAGCTCTTTTACAGCCTTTGCTATGTTCATTGCTATATTAAAATCTATTCCAAAACCATTTTCGCCTGCTAAAGCCTCACCTGATAACTTAAGCATAACTCTTTTGTATTTACAAGTTCCCATCTTAAACCTCCAAAACGCTGAATTCTCTATTTTTGTTAATTTTTATATCTATATTCTAAAAAAAGAGAACACAATGTGTTCTCTTATGTTATTATTTTCCGCCCATTTTAGCTACTTCTTCAGCGAAGTTTTCTTCTTTCTTTTCGATTCCTTCTCCTCTTTCGAATCTTACGAACTTAGTTATAGTTATTGGAGAACCTACTTCTTTTGATTTTTCTTCTAATAATTTAGAGATTGATTTGTCGCCATCTTTTACCCAAGCTTGATCTAAAAGACAAACTTCTTTACAGTATTTTTTGATTCTTCCCATTACCATCTTATCAACGATGTGCTCTGGTTTACCTTCGTTAAGAGCTTGAGCTCTGTATATTTCTTTTTCTTTTTCTAAAGATTCTTGATCAACATCAGCTTCTGATAAGAATAGTGGGTTAGCAGCAGCTATTTGCATACAAACATCTTTAGCAACTTCAGCTAATACTGGTGATGAAGCTTCACATGCTAATTCAGCCATAACACCTATTCTTCCACCACCGTGGATGTAGCTTTGAACTAATCCGCTTTCAACAGAGAATCTTTCGAATCTTCTTACGCTCATGTTTTCACCGATCTTAGCGATTAACTCAGTTAAAACTTCTTGAACAGTTTTGTCTCCGTCTAATTTTTCTGCTAATAATTCTTCTACAGTGTTTACATTTGAGTTAGCAACTAATTCTGCTACTCTTCCTGCAAATCCAACGAATTCTTCGTTTAAAGCAACGAAGTCAGTTTCACAGTTGATTTCAACTATTGAACCTTTTTTCATATCTTCTGATACGTAAGTTTTAACGATACCTTCAGCTGCTACTCTTCCAGCTTTTTTAGCTGCAGCTGCTAATCCTTTTTCTCTTAAAACTTCAACTGCTTTTTCCATATCTCCATTAGTTTCAGTTAGCGCTTTTTTACAATCCATCATTCCTGCGCCAGTTCTTTCTCTTAACTCTTTAACTGCTTTAGCTGTTATCATTGAAATTCCTCCTGACTATTTAATTAAAAGGTAAACGAAGCAGAGAGCTTCATCTACCTTTTCAGTATTTATCTTAATATTACTCTGCTAATTGCTCGCCTTGTCTTCCTTCGATTATAGCGTCTGCCATTTTACCAGCTATTAATTTAACTGCTCTTATAGCATCGTCATTTCCTGGAATTACGTAGTCAACTTCTTCTGGATCACAGTTAGTATCAACTATAGCTACTACTGGGATTCCTAATATTTTAGCTTCTGCTATTGCATTCTTTTCTTTTCTTGGGTCAACAACGAACATAGCTCCTATGTTTGAAGCGTCTAATTCTTTGATTCCGCCTAAGTTTCTTTGTAATTTTTCTCTTTCAAGTTTTAACTTGATTACTTCTTTCTTAGGTAAAACGTCGAATGTTCCGTCTTGTTCCATTTCATCTAATTTGTTTAATCTGTTTATTCTTGTTTTTATAGTTGTGAAGTTAGTTAACATTCCTCCTAACCATCTGTGGTTAACGAAGTACATGTTTGATCTTTCAGCTTCTTCTTTAACAGCTTCTTGAGCTTGTTTTTTAGTTCCAACGAATATTACGTCTTTACCAGCTTCTGATACTTCTCTTATAAAGTTGTAAGCTTCTTCAGCTTTCTTTACAGTTTTTTGTAAATCGATTATGTATATACCGTTTCTTTCTGTAAAGATGTAAGGAGCCATTTTAGGGTTCCATCTTCTTGTTTGATGTCCGAAATGAACACCAGCTTCTAATAATTGTTTCATTGAAATTACTGACATTATTTTTTCCTCCTAGATTGGTTATTTCCTCCACTATCTTCTTTGCTATAAGCACTACTTAAAGTAGCACCAGCTTATAGATTCGATAATGTGTGTATTTGTTACCTTTGATAGTATAACATAGGGTTATAAAAGTATCAACAAGATTTTTCAAAGTTTTTATAAAATAATATTATATAACTTTTAAACCTTTTACCTAATTTGATTTTATCTTAAATTTTCTATAAATATACTGAAAAAGACTAATTAATTATAAAAATTTACTTATTTCTATTAAACTTCTTATAAAAGTTATAAATCATAGATTTTTTATATTTATTTAATTATTATTAGCTTGTTATACAAAAAGAAGAAGATGTAAAAAACACCTTCTTCAAATCTTATTTTATCTTTTTAAGTTCATCCATTAACTTTTCGTTTAATATTTTTATATGAGTACCTTTCATTCCAAGACTTCTTGACTCAATAACTCCTGCACTTTCAAATTTTCTAAGAGCATTTACTATAACTGATCTAGTTATTCCAACTTTATCAGCTATCTTAGAAGCTACTAATAATCCTTCATCTCCATTTAACTCACTAAAAATATGTTCTACAGCCTCTAATTCTGAGTAAGATAAAGTTCCAATAGCTAATTGAACCACTGCTTTTTTACGTGCTTCTTCTTCTATTTCACCTTGTCTAGCTCTTAGAAGCTCCATCCCAACTATTGTAGCACTATATTCTGCTAAAACTAGGTCATCATCATTAAATTCTTCCCCAAACCTAGCTAATAATAAAGTCCCTAATCTATCTCCATTACCAACTATAGGAACAATAGTTGATATTTTTTTAGAGATTAAACATTCGCCTACTCCTTCAAAAACACATATCCCTTTATTAGGTATGTTTGCAATTGTATCTTGAATGTTTATTAATTTATTATTGTAGTCTTCTGGGAATTTTCTATCAACAACAACTTTTTCTTTCATTATGTCACATTCAAATTTTTCAGAAAAAGAATAACCTAATATTCTACCTTTTCTTCCAACTAAATATACATTACATGACATAACATCACTTAATAATTGGCATATATCTCCAAAAGCTATAGCTTCAGTACCTGATTTTTGCAAAATCTTATTTAATCTTCTAGTTTTACTAAGTAGTGTCGACATTATATCCTCCTCGCACCATTTTACAAAAGATGTAAATTTCAGAATTTTTAAAATATTCTTATAATAAACTTATTATTTAAATATTAACATAGTAAATACTTCATTTCAACCAGTAATAATGGTGGAGATAAGGACTAAAAACTACTTTTCTGAGTTATTTTCATCATTATTTTTTTCAATTATTTTTTCATATTTACATTCTTTATCGCTACACTGTAGATACTCACCTTTACTCTTAGAGTATCTCTTAACCATATATGAACCACATTCTGGACATTTTTCATTTGTTGGCTCATACCAACTTACGAAATTACACTCTGGATAATTACTACATCCATAGAATCTGTTTCCCTTTTTACTTCTCTTAACTAAAATCTTTCCTCCACATAATGGACAGTTTGCATCAACCTCTTCAACTATAGGTTTTGTGTTTTGACACTCTGGATATCCAGGGCAAGCTAAGAAATCCCCAAACCTTCCATGCTTAATGACCATAAGTCTTCCACATTTATCACAAGGTACATCACTGACTTTATCTTCTATAATAACCTTAGATATCTCTTTTTCTGCCTTTTCTATATCTTCTTTTAATGGAGTAAAGAATTCATCTACTATATGAGTCCAACTTTCTTTTCCAGCTTCAACATTATCAAGTTTAACTTCCATTTCTGCAGTAAAGTCAGTATCAACTATCTGCTTAAAATAGTTAGAAAGTATATCATTTACTATAAATCCTAATTCTGTAGGTATAAGAATCTTTTTCTCTCTATCTACATATTTTCTACTTATTAATGTAGATATTGTTGGAACGTAAGTACTTGGTCTTCCAATACCTTTTTCCTCTAAAAGCTTAACAAAAGCAGCCTCTGAATATCTAGCAGGTGGTTGAGTAAAATGTTGTTTACCTTCAATTGATTCTTCTTTTAAAACTTCATTTTCTTCTAATTCAGGTAAAAGTACTGATTCTTCCTCTTCTCCTGATATATACTCATAAACTTTCATGAAACCATCAAATTTTATAGTAGATCCACTAGCTCTTAATGTATAATCACCATTTTTAATCTCTAAACTATTAGTATTTAATATACATGTAGCCATTTGGCTTGCTATGAATCTTTTCCATATTAAAGCATATAACTTATATTGATCATTACTTAAGTTTGCCTTAGCAATCTCTGGTGTTATTTCAACATATGTAGGTCTTATGGCTTCATGGGCATCTTGTATATTTTTCTTTCCTTTATATACTCTTGGCTCCTCTGGAACATACTCTTTTCCATATGTTTCATCTATAAAGTTAAGAGCTTTTTCTTGAGCTTCCTTTGAGATTCTAACAGAATCAGTTCTCATATAAGTTATTAAACCCACAGTTCCAAATTTCTTAACTTCAACCCCTTCATAAAGTTGTTGAGCTACTGACATTGTTTTCTTTGTCATAAAGTTAAGCTTTTTACTTGCCTCTTGTTGAAGAGTACTTGTAGTAAAAGGAGCTAAAGGATTTTTATTCTTAGTTCCTTTTTTTATCTTGCTTACTATATATTCATTTTCTTTAAGTTCATCTATTATTTGATCTGCTTGTTCTTTATTTTTTATTTCTATCTTTTTCTTATTTTTAGTTGTTAACTTAACAGGGAAAGACTTCTTTCCTTTTTTAAGTTTTACATCAACAGTCCAATACTCTTCTGGATTGAACTTCTTTATTTCTTCTTCTCTATCACATATAAGTTTTAATGCTGCTGACTGAACCCTTCCAGCACTCAATCCCCATTTTACATTTCTCCATAGGAGTGGACTTATTTCATATCCAACCAATCTGTCTAACACTCTTCTTGCTTGCTGAGCATCTACTAAATTACAATTTATTTTTCTTGGATGCTTTATTGAATTTTTAACTGCATCCTTTGTTATTTCGTTAAATTCTATTCTACAATTCTCGTTTTCATCTATCTTAAGCACATTAGCTAAGTGCCAAGATATAGCTTCCCCTTCTCTATCAGGGTCAGTTGCAAGGTATATCTTATCACTTTTTTTAGCTAACTTTCTAAGTTTACTTAAAAGTTCACCTTTTCCTCTTATTGTTATATATTTAGGATTATAATCATTTTCTATATCAACGCCTAATTGGCTTTTTGGCAAATCTCTTACATGTCCCATTGAAGCTTCGACTACATAATTTTTACCTAAATATTTTTCTATTGTCTTGGCTTTAGCTGGTGACTCAACAATTACTAATTTTTGACCCATCGTAAACTCTGAATTAAATACAGAGTGTTCACCCCCTCAAACTATCATATTATTTTTGTATAATAATCTCCTGGTATAACTTCTATTTTATTTTCAAATTGCAATTCACATAATAACTCATATATGATAGATGTGTCAATATTTGTTACTCTTATAATATCGTCTATATGTAGAATATTATTCTCTAATATGCTTAAGAGCAACTGGTTAATCTCTGAATTTTCCTCTTTTTTGCCATCTTTATTACATTTTCCTTCTTTTTTTATTTTAAAAGGTATTGAATTTAATAAATCACCTATATTAGTGAATATACCAGCTCCATCTTTTATAAGATTATTGCAACCTTTGCTCTGAGAAGAAAACACATCTCCAGGCACTGCAAAAACATCTTTTCCTTGATTTATAGCATAATTTGCCGTTATTAAAGATCCACTTTTTTCTCCAGCTTGAACCACTATAACTGCTTCAGATAATCCACTTATTATTCTATTTCTCTGAGGAAAATTATATCTAAGAGGTGGTGTATCAGGGAAAAATTCACTAATTATACATCCATTTTTAATTATTTTTTTATACAATTCTCTATTATAGACAGGATAATCTAAATTTATTCCACAACCAAAAACGGCAACATTATAAAAATTTTCTTCAACACACTTTTTATGTGCTTCAGTATCCACCCCAAAAGCTCCACCACTTACTATTCCAACACCTGCTTTTCCTAGCCCTGAAGCTATAAGACTTGCACATCTTTTCCCATATGGATCACATTTTCTCGATCCAACAATGGCAACATTGGTATCTTCAGCTCTTTCTAAATCTCCCTTATAAAAAAGAATATAGGGAGGTTCATCTATATTTTTAAGTCTTTTAGGATAGTCTTTGTCTAAATATGTTACTATTTTATAGTCTTTCTTATTTATATCATTAATTACCCTACTATTCAAATCAATGTTAATATCATTTTTAAATTTACTAGCGCATTTAATTCCAGTTTCCTCTATATCTTTTCTATGTATGTATATATTTTCTTCATTTCCTAATTGATTTAAAAGTTCTATTTTTATATTATTTGAAATCTTTAAACTTCCAAACCATATTTTATAATTTAAATCAACTTCTTTCATTTATATAACCTCTCCCTCTAAATTTTTTCTATAATTAAGGGCCTCATAAATATTGCTTTTTTTAATATCTTCACTGCCATTTATATCTGCTATGGTTCTAGATAATTTTATAATTCTATCTAAAGCCCTGCTGCTTAAAGAAAATCTTGTGTATATATTATTTAAAACTTCATGACATTCTTCATCTAATCTTATTAAACTTTGAATATGACTATGTTTCATCTGAGAATTATAAGTTATTTCTAAATCTTTAAACCTAAATTTTTGTCTTTCTCTTGCTTCCTTAATTTTATTTCTTACATCCTCTAAATTTTCTTTTTTATTATTTGAATTAAGTTCATTATAAGAGGCATATCTAACAGAAGTAAAAATATCTATTCTATCTAGCATAGCCTTAGAAAGTCTATTTCTGTATTTAATCCGTTCATATTCACTACAAGTACATATTCTTCCTTCATAACCACTTAAGTAATTTCCACATGGACATGGATTAAAAGCTCCTATAAGCATGACTTCTGCTGGATATGTTACACTTCCTACATTCCTAGATATGGTTATCTCTCCATTTTCCATAGGCTCTCTTAAACATTCTAAGGTTCTTCTATCAAACTCTAAAAGTTCATCTAAAAACAAAATACCATTATGAGCTAAGGTAACTTCTCCTACCCTTAAATCTCTTCCTCCACCTATTAAGGATACCCTTGTTGCAGTATGATGTGGATTTCTAAATGGCCTTTCAATTTTTCCTTTAGTATTATTTAAAAGTCCTGAAACACTATATATCCTTGTTGTCTCTAATATTTCTTTTTTATTTAATTCTGGCAATAAAGATTTAACACCCTTAGCAAGCATTGTTTTACCTGATCCTGGAGGTCCTTGCAATATAACATTATGATTTCCAGCTGCTGCAATTATCATAGCTCTCTTTGCACTTTCTTGACCACAAATCTCATTAAAAGAATTATCTTCCTTTAACGCACAAATTTCCTCTTCTCTTTTATAAGGTAGCACATCTCTATAAGTTAAAAATCCAACCACCTCTTTTAAATGAGAGAAACCATATAAATTAATATTATCAACACAAGAACATTCTCTTAAATTATCCATTGGTATAATAAACTTATCATTATTATTTTCAACCCCAGATATAACAGAGCACAAAGCTCCATTAACAGATCTAATATGGCCATCTAAAGATAATTCTCCTAAATAAACAGTATTATCTAAAATCTCCCTTTGAATTTGACCACTTTCAATTAATATGGCTAAAGCTATAGGAAGATCAAATCCAGTTCCTACCTTTCTTAAATTACCTGGAGCTAAATTTACTGTTATTCTCCCTAAAGGAAATTCATAACCACTATTTAAAATAGCTGCTCTTACTCTCTCCTTAGCCTCTCTAACTGAAGTATCCGCTAAGCCTACCAAGGTAAAACTTGGCAATCCCTTACTTATATCAACCTCTATATTAACAATTACACCTTCTATTCCTATTAAAGTTGAACTTTTCAAACTTATAGACATACAAATCACCTTCTTTAAAAGATATACTTTCAAAAATCATACTAACCACAAAAAAATTTTTTAATCATTAAAATTTTAAAATGTTTAAACTTGTACTTAAGTGTTAAAAATTCAGTAGAGGTGATTTAAATGAAAAAATATAATAAATCTATAGGTTTCTACGGGGAGGATTTAAGCGCAAAATTCTTAGAAAAAGAGGGATATTCAATCTTAGAAAAAAACTTTAATTGTTCCTCTGGAGAAATTGATATTATAGCTATTAAAGATGAAATAATTTCTTTTATAGAAGTAAAAAGCAGGTTTTCTAACTCCTTTGGTAAGCCAAAAGAATCAGTAACCTGCTCTAAACAAGGTAGAATAATAAATGCAGCAAAATACTATCTACATATAAAAAAACTCTACAATTATTATATTAGATTTGATGTTATTGAAATTAACTTTCATATTGATAGTTCAAAGTATGAATTAAACTTTTTAAAAGATGCTTTTAGGGTATAACTATAGAATATTCTTTAAAAAACTCATTCTATGAATTTCTGTAGGCCCTACTTCTTTTAAAGCATCTACATGAGTCTTAGTTCCATAACCAACATTTTTTTCAAAATCATATTGTGGATATTTTTTATGATATTCCTTCATAATATTATCTCTATAAACTTTTGCAATTATTGAAGCACAGGCTATACAAGCACTTTTTGTATCACCTTTTATAACATGCTTATTTTCTCCATTAAAGTTCTTTATTAAATATCCATCTGAAAGGACTAAATCTGGCTTTATACTAAGTCCTTCACAAGCTTTTATGAATACATGATTATTACAGTATCCTATGCCTTTTTCATCTATTTCCTTGCTATCACACATTGAAATAGAATAACTTAAGGCTTTTTCTTTTATGATCTCACTTAACTCTTCTCTTTTATGTTCTGATAATTTTTTTGAGTCATTTATGTAAAGAATTATATCATCTAAATCACTAGAATCTAATATTACTGCTGCTGAAACTATAGGACCTGCTAAAGGTCCTCTTCCAACCTCATCAACTCCAGCTACATACTTATAATCACCAAAACTCTTATCAAAAAGATACATGTTTTTAACTCTTTCCTCTTCTTTAATAAGATTATTTAGATTTTTCTCTAATCTATTTCCTAAAGATGATACATTTTTTCTTTTATCCTCTTTTAATAAGTCAGCAAGTTCTTTTATTTGAGCTTTGTTATCTCTATTTACATCTAACTCTTTTACTAAATCACTTACTACTTTAAAAGAGTATGAATTTAAATTTTCTCTCATATCTTTTATTAAATTATCCATAATAAACCCTACTTCCTATTCTGGTTTTTCTAAAGATATTTTTCCTATTTTTCCGCCTCTAAATTCATCTAAAATTATTCCTGCAATTCTATTGTAATCTATTTGATTTCCTGCCATTATGGCTCCTCTTTTTCTAGCTATAGCATCTAAATTATCTAATGGATTTTCATGAAGTTCTGTAAGTTTATATCTAGTCATTAATTCTTCTGGATTTGTTTCTTGAAGTCTTTCAACTAGTTTAAGAGCTAATTCTTCAGTATCCATTATTTCGTCTTTTATAGCTCCAGTAAACGCTAAATTTAATCCAACAATCTCATCTTCAAATTTAGGCCATAAAACTCCTGGTGTATCCATTAATTCTATACCTAACTTAGTTTTTATCCATTGTTTATTCTTAGTAACACCTGGTCTATCTCCAGTTTTAGCTATATTGTTTTTAGCCATTTTATTTATAAATGTTGATTTACCAACGTTAGGAATTCCAACAACCATAGCTCTAGTAGTGATTTTAGCTAAACCTTTAGCTTTTAATCTATCATGTTTCTCTTTTAAAAGTTTTAAAAGAGCAGGTTTTATAGCATTTAGTCCTTCACCTTTTAAAGCGTTTACTTCTAAAACAATTGTTTCATCATTAGTTAAGCTCTCTTTCCAAGCTTTAGTTACCTTAGGATCAGTTAAGTCACTCTTATTTAAAAGTATTACTCTAGGCTTACCAGCACATAGAGTGTCTATATCTGGATTTTTAGAAGATTTAGGTATTCTAGCATCTCTAATTTCTATAACGGCATCTACAAGCTTTAAATTGTTCTGTATTTCTCTTTTCGTTTTGACCATATGGCCAGGGAACCAGTTTATTGCCATAATAAATCACCCTTCCATTTTTTATTTTAGGTTATATTCAATATATTATCTTAAACAAATTAAATCAATATTGTTTAAAGTAAAATTCTAATATTTTTATACAAACAAAAAATGGGACTATTCACTAGTCCCAGTTTATGTTTAAATTATCTAGTTAACTCTTTAACTTTAGCAGCTTTACCTACTCTGTCTCTTAAGTAGAATAATTTAGCTCTTCTTACTTTACCTCTTCTTACAACATCAATCTTATCTATGATTGGAGCGTTTATTGGGAAAGTTCTTTCAACACCTACACCGTAAGCAACTCTTCTTACTGTGAAAGTTTCTCTTAATCCACCGTTTTGTTTTTTGATAACAGTTCCTTCGAATACTTGGATTCTTTCTCTGTTACCTTCTTTAATTCTAACGTGAACTTTTATAGTGTCACCTATGTTGAATTGAGTTAAATCTTCTCTGATTTGTTCTTTTTCGATTGCTCTTATGATTTCGTTCATTGTGCATTCCTCCTTGATATCTTCTAAAATTTTGACGTTCTTAACACACTCTGTGACAGAGGACCGCCGGTACTAGCACGAAGTTTATTCTATCATACTTGTATTCTTTAATCAATATATTTATTTTGATTTTAACAATTTTATGTCTTCTTTTGAAAGTTTAATTTTTTCAAACATATCTGGTCTTCTTTCCTTAGTTATAAGAAGTGATTGTTTTCTTCTCCACTTTCTTATATTTTCGTGATGACCTGACATAAGAACCTCTGGAACTTTCTCTCCTTCAAATTCAAAAGGTCTTGTATATTGTGGGTATTCTAAAGTCCCATCATAATAACTTTCATCTTGGAAACTCTCTTCACTTCCTAAAACACCAGGCACTAATCTAGATATGCTATCAATAACTGGAATACATGCCATTTCTCCACCTGTTAACACAAAATCTCCAAGAGAAATTTCTAAATCAAAATATTTATAAACTCTTTGATCTATACCTTCATAGTGTCCACAAACAAAAATAAGCTCTTCCTCTTTAGAAAGTTCCTTAGCCATTTCTTGATTGAAAGTTTTTCCTCTTGGTCCTAAAAATATAACCTTACCCTTATTTTTTTCTTTAACAGCCTTTATAGCATCTACAACTGGCTGAGGAGTCATAACCATTCCTGCTCCTCCACCATAAGGATAATCATCTACCTTCTTATGCTTATTTAAAGTATAATCTCTTATATTTACCGTCTCTATATGTAGAAAACCATTTTCCCTAGCTCTTCCTATTATGCTATGTTTAAATATATCAAACATCTCTGGGAACAATGTAAGAATATTAATCTTCATATTGCCACTCTCCAGAAGGTCTTATAGTAATTAATTTTTCATCCATATTAATATCTAAAACTATATCCTTTAATACTGGAACTAATACTTCCTTCTTTCCTTGAACCCAATAAACATCATTACTTGGAGTTTGGATTACATCTTTGATTTTTCCATACTCAAATCCTTCTGTATCAACAACAGTGCATCCAACTAAATCAACTATGAAATATTCATCTTCTTCAAGCTCTATAGCATCTTCACGTTCTATTTCTAAATAAGTTCTTTTTAGTTTTTCAGCTTCCTCTATTGAATTTATTCCTTCTAATTTAAGTATAACTTTATCCTTAAAGTATTTTACGCCCTCTACTTTAACCTTTTTCCCTTTTAAAATAACATATTCTAAATAGTCAAATCTTCTCATATCTTCAGTTAAAGGCATAACTTTCATTTCACCTCTTAAGCCATGAGTGTTTATTATTTGACCAACTACTAATAAATCTTCCATTATTACACCCCTTTTCTGTATATAAAATAAGAGTTAGGTATTCCCCTAACTCTTTTTAAATGATTTCTACTACAACTTTTTTATTTTCTTTAATTGCAGCAGCTTTTACTACTGTTCTGATAGCTTTGGCGATTCTACCTTGCTTTCCAATAACTTTTCCCATATCTTCAGGTGATACCTTTAGTTCTAATATGATTGATTCTTCTCCTAAGACCTCATTTACATGAACATCCTCAGGTTTATCTACTAGTGACTTAGCAATTATTTCAACTAATTCCTTCATATTATTCCTACTTAAAAATAAGTAGATTCACCCCCTAGGAAAACTATTTTATACCAGCTTGGTTGAATAATTTTTTAACTATATCAGTTGGTTGTGCACCATTTCCTAACCACTTAGCAGCCTTTTCAGCATCTATTTTAACTTCAGCTTCTGGCTTAGCGATTGGGTTGTAGTATCCTATTTCTTCGATGAATCTTCCGTCTCTTGGACTTCTTGAATCAGCAACAACTACTCTGTAGAAAGGAGCTTTGTGAGCACCCATTCTTCTTAATCTTATTTTAACTGCCATTACATTTTCACCTCCTTCAAAAGTGTATTCAATTTATTTCATAAAAGGAAGTTTACTTAAAAATCCCTTTTTACTAACATTTTTTTGGAATGATTTCATTTGCTTCATTTGCTTTTTCATCATTTCATAGCCTTTTAAGACTTTATTTACTTCTTGTACTGTTGTACCAGAACCTTTAGCTATTCTTCTCTTTCTTGAACCATTTCCTATTACTAAAGAAGGTTGTTTTCTTTCTTTAGCTGTCATTGATTGTATGATTGCCTTAACTGTAGCCATTTGTTTTTCTCCTTGAGAAAAATCAATACCTTCAAGTTCCTTTGTATTAACACCTGGAATCATCTCTATCAATTTGTTTATAGGTCCAAGCTTTTTCATTTGATCCATAGCTGATAAGTAGTCATCAAAGTTAAATTCTTGATTTAACATTTTTTCACTTAACTTACTTGCTTCATCTTGGTCAATAGCTTGCTGAGCTTTTTCTATTAAAGAAAGGACATCTCCCATTCCTAATATTCTTGAAGCCATTCTATCTGGATGGAATACTTCAATATCACTCATCTTTTCACCAACACCAACAAATTTAATTGGCTTACCAGTAATGTCTCTTATTGAAAGAGCAGCACCACCTCTTGTATCACCATCTAACTTTGTTAATATTATTCCTGAAAGATCTAATGAATTATTAAATGTCTCTGCTACATTGACAGCATCTTGACCTGTCATAGCATCAACTACTAATAATATTTCACTAGGATTTGAAACTTCTTTAACATCTTTTAACTCTTGCATTAAATCTTCATCTATATGAAGTCTACCAGCGGTATCTATTATAACAACGTTATTTCCATTGTCTTTTGCATGCTCTATTGCGGCTTTGGCAATATCTACAGCCTTAACCTTATCTCCCATTGAGAATACTGGTATATCTATTTGTTTTCCTACAACCTGTAATTGCTTTATGGCTGCGGGTCTATATATATCACAAGCCACAAGTAATGGCTTTTTGTTTTTCTTTCTTAAGTGTAATGCAAGTTTTCCAGCCATAGTTGTTTTACCTGCACCTTGAAGACCTACTAACATGAACACTGTTGGTCCATTGTCTGAGTATTTTAATTTACTCTCAGTCTCTCCCATAAGAGTTGTTAATTCGTCATTAACTATTTTAATAACCTGTTGACCTGGAGTTAAACTATTTAATACTTCCTCACCAACACATTTATCTTTAACATTTGATATAAACTTTTTTACCACCTTGAAGTTAACATCTGCCTCTAAAAGCGCAAGCTTTACTTCTCTCATGGCTTCTTTTATATCTTTTTCTGTTAGCTTACCTTTACCCTTTAATTTTTTAAGCGTGTCTTGTAATTTAGACGCTAATCCATCAAAAGCCATGCTTAACCCTCCTAAGCGTTTATAATTTCCTCTAATTTCTCATCTATATATTTTTTTATATTTTCATCTAAATTAGAGTTCTTATTTAATTCTGCCATAAGCTCTTCTTTAATTCTATACCTTTTATCAACTTTTTTTGATAATTTAAGTTTTTCATCATAAGAATGAAGTTGCTTAGAGCATCTTTTGATTAAATCATAAATTGCTTGCCTACTGGTTTTATTAATTTCAGCAATCTCTGCTAGTGACAAATCTTCATTGTAATAAAGGGTCATAACATTAAACTGCTTTTCCGTAAGCAATGTTCCATAGTAATCTATTAACATTGATATTTCAAATCTATTTTCCATATAACCACCTTGCTCACGAATAAGATAATAACAAATAATTTTATAAGTGTCAAGTATTTTTACTTAACACTTATTTTTTTGATATTTATGCTTAAAAACCTGATGATTACTTATATGAATTACTATGTATTCATTTATGATTAATAATTTTTCTAAATATTTTTTTTACTTTTTTCTTATAATAATGCTTCTGCAAATTCCTTAGCATTGAATTTTTGTAAATCCTCTACACCTTCTCCAACACCAATATATTTAACTGGTATATTTAAAGTGTTTTTAATAGATATAACAACTCCACCCTTAGCTGTTCCATCTAACTTAGTTAATATTATTCCGTCAATAGGACAAGCCTCCATAAATTGTTTTGCTTGTATAACTGCATTTTGTCCTGTTGTACCATCTAATACTAGAAGAGTTTCTTTTTTTCTATCTCCTAATTCTCTATCTATTATTCTATTTATTTTAGCTAACTCATCCATAAGATTTTTCTTGTTATGAAGTCTTCCTGCCGTATCACATATTAATAAATCTACATCCCTAGCTTTAGCAGCCTGTACGGCATCAAAAACTACTGCTGCAGGATCTGATCCTTCTTGATGCTTAACTATATCTACATTAGCTCTTTGACTCCATATATCTAATTGATCTATGGCAGCTGCTCTAAAGGTATCTGCAGCGGCTAATAGAACTTTTTTACCATTATTTTTATTTCTAGCAGCTATCTTACCTATTGAAGTAGTCTTACCTACTCCGTTAACCCCTATTATAAGCATAACTTTCTTTTCGTTATCCTCTTCTTCCTCTTCATAGTCTCCTTCTAACATCATTTCTGCAATAACTTCTTTTAAGGCTGGTTTAACCATTTCAACATCATTTATTTTTTCTTTTCTTATTTTAGCTTTTAATCTATCAATTATTTCAATAGTAGTATCCATTCCTATATCTGACATTATAAGTGCTTCTTCAAGCTCCTCATACATATCATCGTCTATAGTTACAGCTAAATTTAAAGCCTCATTTATTTTATCTGTTAAGTTATCTCTTGTTTTTGTTAATCCAGTTTTTAATTTATCAAATAATTTTCCAAACATTTTTTGTCCTCCTCTATTTGTCCAAGTCTACTGAAACAATTTTAGATATACCTTTCTCTTCCATAGTAACTCCATACATAACATCAGCAGCTTCCATAGTACCTTTTCTATGTGTTATTACTATAAACTGAGTATTATCTCTAAACTTACCTAGAAACTCTGCATACCTTCTTACATTGGCATCATCTAAGGCAGCCTCAATTTCATCTAAAATACAAAATGGTGTAGGTTTCATCTTTAATATGGAGAATAATAAGGCTATAGCAGATAAAACCTTCTCTCCTCCAGACATAAGATTAATATTTTGAAGCTTCTTTCCTGGTGGCTGAACATTTATATCTATATTTCCTGTAAGTTCGTCACCATCACCTAAAACAAGCTTTGCACTACCACCTTTAAATAATTCTTTAAAGGTTTCATCAAATAGCTTATTTAAGATATTAAAGTTTTGTCTAAATACCACTCTCATCTTAGATGTCATTTCCTCTATAACATTTAAAAGTTCTTCCTTAGCTTTTTCTAAATCATCTCTTTCTGTTGTTATAAAATTATACTTCTCAGATATTTCTTTAAATTCTTCAATAGCATTTACATTTACATTTCCTAAACCAGTTATTCTAGCTTTAAGAGTTGATATCCTAACCTTATGAGAATTCATATCTTCAATAGGCTTAAATCTATTTTTCTCTTCTTCAAAACTTGTATTAAACTCTTCTAGAAGTCTTTTGTTTAAAATATTTTTTTCATTTTCTTGTTTTGTATAAGTTATATCATTTTTATGAACTTCTTCTTCCTTTTTAGCTATTTCAACTGAAAGAACTTCTAAGATATTCTCAGCAGAGCTTATAGTATCTTTTAACTTACCTTTTTTAAGTTCAAAGGATTTAAAGTTCTCTTCAAGAGTAATTATATTTACTTCCTCTTCTTTTATGAATTTCTCACATAAAACTATTTCTTTTTTACTTTCTTCCTTATTAGCTTTTATCTCTTCTAAATACTTAGTAATATTTATAAGTTTATTTTCCACTTCTTCTATAGAAGAATTTATTCTATTAGCTTCCTTTTCTCTTCCCTCAATAACTTCTTGAAGTTTAGCTTTATTTATTTTCATATTAGTAAGCTTATCTTTATATTTAGAAAGAGTTTTTGAAAGTTCTTCACGTTTCTTATCTAATTCTTTTACCTTTTCTGAATTAGTTACTTCTTTGTTTTCAAATTGACTAATCTTTTCATTAACAATTTCAATTTCTTTAACTATCTTAATCTTTCTTGAATCAATATCATTAAGCTCTAATTCTAAAGATTTTATAGAATTTTTTATTTTAAAAGTTTCATCATTAACATTTTTAATCTTGTTATTTAAGTCTGCTAATTCTAAATTCTTTTCATATATTTTATCTATAATTTCTTGTTTTTTTATGCTTAACTCTTCTTGATCCCTATTTAACTTTTCCAATTCTTTAGTTAGTATGTGCTCTTCATTTTTTACTCTAACTAATTCATCCTCTAAAGCTTTAACTTCATTTTTTCTAGACATTATACCTGTGTTTTTTTGATAAAGGCTACCACCTGTAAGTGCTCCACCTGCATTTACAACCTCACCAGATAAGGTAACAATCTTATGTCTATAATTAAGCATTTTAGCAATTTTTATAGCATTATCTATATTATCACATATTATAGTTTTACCTAATACATAATTTATAACATTATTATAAACCTCTTTAAAGTTTACTAAATCTGAAGCTATTCCTAAGAATCCTTCACTTTCAACTATATTTTTGCTAAGTTCTAACTTCTTCCCCCTTATTATTGATAATGGTAAGAATGTAGCTCTTCCTAACTTATTTTCTCTAAGATGATTAATAAGAATTTTAGCAACTTCCTCATCTTCAGTTATAATATTAGAAATACTTCCACCTAAGGCTACTTCAATAGAAGTTTCATATCCAGCCTTAGTTTCCACAACCTCTCCCAAAACTTTGCATTTGTTTTTATTTATTTTTACACGTCCAGCATCTACACTAGCCATTATTTTCTTTACTGAAAGGTTGTATCCTTCATATTGATTTTCTAATTTTTTTAGCATTTCTTTATTAGCTTCAATCTTATTTACCTTTGATAAAATTTGATTAAGTTTACCTTGAGTTTCCTTAATAACTTTTAAGCCTTCTCTAAACTCTTCTTCTTTTTCCCTTAATTCTCTTTCTTTATCTTTCTTTTCTTCTTCTATAATTTGAAGCTCTTTTTGAAGATTTAAATTAGTTGCCAAATTAATTTTTAATGAATTATCATAATTTACTTGTTTGCTTTTTGATGAATCAAGTTTTTCATTTATGTTGCTCAATTCACTATCTAACATTGTCATTTTATTTTTAGATAAGGAAACCTTTTTTAAAAGCTCTAATTCCTCATCTTTTATCTTTTTAATTTCTTTTTCCTTAGAAATAAATTTTAAGTTAAGTTCATTAACTTCTTTTTCTAAGGTATTAATTTCTTCTAATTCTTTTTCAAACTTACTTTTATTTGAATTAAAATCCTTCTCTATAGAGTTTTTTTCCTTCATTAAGATATTTAATTTTTTCTTATTTTCTTCTAACTCTTCTTTATTTTTAAGAATTAATTCATCTATATTTTTAATTCTTTCATTTAAAAGATTTACTTTTCCTAAGCTTTTATTTATTTCTTCCTTTTTAGCAAAATACTCTTCTTGCTTTTTAGAATGGCTGCCTTCTAAAGAGTCTAACTCTTCCTTTAAAGCAAACATTTTCTCTCTTTCTTCTTTATACTTTTCTTTTTGCTTATCATTAAAAGCTATTAAATCTTTTATCTTTTCTTTTTGCTTTAATATAATCCCATCAATATTATGTAATTCACTCATAATAGATGAAATTTCTTTGTGCTTTAATTCATTTGAAAGCTCTAAATATCTTAAAGCTTTATTTTTTTCCTCTTCTAAAGGACCTAATCTTTCTTCATAAGTAAAAATTATATCATTTATTCTAACTAAGTTTTCTTCCGTATTCTTTAACTTTTTCTCAGCTTCACCTTTTCTAGATTTAAACTTTACAATACCTGCAGCTTCCTCTAGAATAGCTCTTCTATCTTCCGGCTTACCACTTAGAATACTATCTATTTTACCTTGACCAATAAGCGAATACCCTTCTTTTCCTATTCCTGTATCCATAAATAGGTTTACAACATCTTTTAATCTACAAGGAGAATTATTTATTAAATATTCGCTTTCTCCAGAACGGAATAATTTTCTAGTAACTTTTACATCTAAATAATCTAAAGGGAGTTCCCCTGAAGAATTGTCTAAAGTTAAAGAAACCTGTGCATATCCTATAGGCTTTCTATATTCTGTACCAGTAAAGATTACATCTTCCATCTTAGCTCCTCTTAAGGTTTTAGCACTTTGCTCTCCTAAAACCCATCTTACGCTATCTGATACATTACTTTTTCCACTTCCATTAGGCCCAACTATAGCCGTTATTCCTTTTTTAAAATTTAATTCTGTTTTATCAGCAAATGATTTAAATCCCCTTATTTCAAGAGATTTTAAAAACATATATTCACTCCTATCCTTACATAAACATAATCGGTAATAAAGTTGCTAAAAAGCATATTACAACAAAAATAATAGTAATTTTTATAACCCTGTCTCTCGTAGTTTTTCTCACTGTACTTCACTCCTCATGGTATAAGTTTATATTATGCCAATTAAAATATCAATAAAAAAAGCCTCAGAGATCAACTCCAAGGCATATAATAACTATAAATCTATTTTATATACTTTCGATTCTACTTCTATATTTATTTTATCTACTTCCATAGAATTATCTACTTTAACCTTCAAATTACAATTTTGTGCCTTGTCTTTAAGTTCATTGAAGTATCTCTTTTTATCAGCATAAAGCTTAGAAACTGATTTATTGCTAATTCTTATAGTTACCTCTCCACTTTTATCCTTTAAGATATTATATATATTTTCATTTATAATACTACTCTCTACTAATTCCCTAAAAGCAGGATGGAAAGGCCCATCTACAATATCCTTACCTAAAGCTATATTATCTGTAGGCTGCAAACCAATTCTTATAACCTGTATATTATTTTCTTTATACATCTTATAAAGTTTAGCACTTATATATACAGCCTCTTCTAGAGTATATGGCTTATAAGTTCCCTCTAAGTACATATCCTCCATAGGAGTGTTTTTCACTGTAAGGGCAGGATATATTCTACATATATCAGGTTTCATCTTTATAGACTCTTTTGTTGTTTCTATATCTTTCTCAAAAGTATCCTCAGGAAGTCCTACCATTATTTGATGACCTAAAGTAAAACCATATTCTTTAATTAACTTAGAAGCTTTTAGAACCTCATCATAACCATGACCTCTACCTGATTTATGCAACACTTCCTTATCTAAAGACTGAACTCCAAGTTCTATTATATCAACTTTATAACTTTTTAAATGATCTAAAATAAACTCATCAATATAATCTGGTCTAGTAGACAACCTTATATAGTCTATAATTTTTTTATCCTTATATTCTTTTGCAACAGCTAATAGTTCTCTTTGCTTATTTATATCAATAGCAGTAAAAGTTCCTCCAAAGAAAGAAACCTCTAATATTCTATCTCCTTCACCAATTGTTTCTATATATTCTTCAATTGTCTTTCTTACAAAATCACTATTAACCTTATTTTCTTGCTTGTACTTTGGCCCTAATATAATCTCTTTATTTTCTCCAGTTATTTTCCCTTGATTACAAAACACGCAATCATGTGGACATCCTTCATGAGGAACAAAAATTGGGATTATATAGTGTCTTTTTCCCATTTAATTTCACCTAACCTTTGTAGTGCTGCTTTAGCTGCATTTTGTTCTGATTCTTTTTTACTAAATCCAACACCTTGACCCATAATCTCATTATTAATTAAAAGGTCTGTAAAGAATTTTCTTCTGTGAGGTGGTCCTTCATGCTTAACTAAATTATAAACAATATTAACTTCCCCATTTTTTTGAAGAACTTCTTGTAATCTAGTTTTAAAGTCTAATATTATTTCTTCATTTATAGCCTTATCTATAACATCTTTGAAGTTTCTTAAAATAAAGTCATTTGCAACTTCAATTCCTTTATCTAAATAAACTGCAGCAATTACTGCTTCTAATGCATCAGCTTGTATTGAAGTTCTTTCTCTTCCTCCAGTTAGCTCCTCACCTTTACTCATTCTTATATACTTACCAAGTGATAGATTTTTTGAAACTTTATGTAAAGAATTTTCACAAACTACTAAAGCTCTTATTTTTGTTAATTCACCTTCAGATTTATCTTTGTAATTATTAAATAAATATTTTGTAACACAAAGCTGTAAAACTGAATCTCCTAAAAATTCTAATCTTTCATTATATTTTACATCTTTAAATTGATTTGCATATGAACTATGCGTTAATGCTGTTATAAGCACTCCTTTGTTTTCAAACTCAATTCCTATAAGTTTTTCAACTTCTATTAAATTTATATCTTTCACCTTAAAATTCATCTCCTTAAGGTTTATTCTTCAAGTTGTTTGTGAAACAACTTCAAGAATAAACTTAAATTAAAAATCCCGCTTATTGCGGGACTTTATTACTTCTCTGTATGTTCTGTGATGTATTCTACTACATCTCCTACTGTTTTGAAGCCCTCAGCATCTTCATCTGGGATTTCCATCTCTAACTCTTCTTCAAGAGCCATTATTAATTCAACTATATCAAGAGAATCCGCACCTAAGTCATCTATAAATGTTGATTCCATAGTTATTTCATCTTCGTTTACGCTTAATTTATCAGCAATAATTTCTTTTAATTTATCAAACATTCAATTCACCTCCTAAGTTAATCTAATAAAATATTATTATATATAAAATGCATAGTCAATACGCATTACGTAATTTTTAAATATTTTTTTGATTATCAAAGCTTTTTTTAGTGATTTCTTCACTTAATTTCCCAATTAGGTCATTTTCATGGAATTTTCTCGCCTGCCTTATTGCATTTTTAAAAGCTTTTGCATCAGAACTACCATGTGCTTTTACACATATTCCCTTTACACCTAAAAATGGTGCTCCACCATATTCTTTATAATCCATTTTTTTCTTAAGGTTCATTAAAGCTGGCGCTAAGAATGGTACTCCTAATTTAGCTAAAAATGATGATTTAACTTCTGATTTGATCATACTTAATATTGTAGAAGCTACTCCTTCATACATCTTTAAAACAGTATTTCCAACAAATCCATCGCAAACTAAGACATCCACATCTCCTGTTGAAACTTCTCTTGGTTCAACATTTCCAATAAAGTTAATATCTCTTTCTTCTTTTAGAAGCTTATAAGTAGCCTTTGTAAGGTCATTACCCTTTTCTTCTTCTTCTCCAATATTAACTAATCCTACCTTAGGGTTATTAACATCCATAACAGATTTAAAGTAAACCTCACCCATCTTAGCAAATTGAACTAAATAAGAAGGTTTAGAATCAACGTTAGCTCCTGCATCAATTATCATAAAAGGACCATTTTTACCTGGCATAACTGGTGCTAAAGCAGGTCTTTCAACCCCTTTTATTCTTCCTACAATAAGTGTACATCCTGTTAAAAACGCACCTGTGCTTCCAGCTGATATAACTGCTTCACACTGATTGTCCTTAACAAGTCTAAGAGCTTTAACAAGACTTGAGTCTTTTTTCTTTTTAACAGCCATAGCAGGATGCTCATTAGTACTTATTACTTCTTTAGCATCTATAAAAGTAACTCTTTCTTTGTCATATTTAAACTTAGAAAAAGCCTCTTTTAAAATATCCTCTGGTCCAGTTATATATATTTCTATATCCTTAAATTCTTCTAATGCCTGAACACAACCTTCAACTACTGCACTTGGGGAATGATCTCCGCCCATTCCATCTACAGCAACTCTCATGAGTTTCACCCCTTTTTTTCCTATATATAAAGAAAAGAAAGTCATAAGACTTTCTTTTATTCTTCAACTGATACTACTTCTTTACCTTTGTAGTGTCCGCAGTTTTTACATACTCTATGAGCCATTTTCATTTCATGACATTGTGGGCATTCTACGATACCTGGTAAGCTTGCCTTGAAAGTTTGAGCTCTTCTTGAATCTCTTTTTGCTCTGAACGTTTTTCTAGCTGGATTTCCCATTGTTACACCTCCTTATTACTTAAACAAGTCCATTAGCTTTGCCATTCTTAAGTCAATTTCTTCATTGTCACATTGGCATGTTTCTTTATTTAAATCAATACCACATTTTTGACAAAGCCCCTTGCAGTCTATGCTGCAAAGTCTTTTTATAGGTAAGGTTGAAATTACGTTTTCTACTACCGCTTCAGCAACATCTAATTCGTCGCCTTCTACATAAGCAATAGAATCATCTTCTTGATTTGAATTATTTGTAAATTTCTCATCCATATCTATTGATACTTCATAAGAGAAATTAGTTAAGCATCTTGAACACTTCATCTGAAGTTCTCCAGTAATGTTACCTACTAACTCTATAAAAGACTCATTAGATATAACTTCACCAGTAAAATGTAGAGGCTTTATAACCTTCATATTTTCGCCTTCAAATTCGAAGCTTTTTAAATCCAGAACAAAATCTAAAGATTTTCTTCTTTCTCTTTTTGAGCATATTTCTGAAAAAATTAATTTCATAATCACCGTAGTTAAATAACTACTTTCACGCTCCTTAACATAAGATATGCATTGTTTATTCCTAAACAACACATATCTTATTATATTAACTAGCTATTTAAAAGTCAAGTATTTTATAATTATTTACTTACAATACTTACTGTATCTTGTGCTATCATTAATTCTTCGTTAGTTGGAACTACGAAAAGTTTAATTCTTGAACCCTCTTTGCTTATTTCAGCAACTTTAGCTCTTATATTGTTTCTTTCTTCATCTAACTCAATTCCTAAGAATTCTAAATCTCTACAGATAGCTCCTCTTTCTATGATTGAGTTTTCTCCAACACCAGCAGTAAATACTATTACGTCACATCCATTCATCTCTGCTATGTATGCTCCTATATATTTCTTAACTGAGTTTCTGAATAAATCTAAAGCTATTTGAGCTTCTTTGCTTCCTTTGTCAGCAGCTGCTTCAACATCTCTAAAGTCACTGCTTACTCCTGAAACTCCAAATATTCCTGATTTTTTGTTCATTAAAGTATTTACTTCTTGTGAAGTATATCCTAATTCATCTATTAAGTATGTAACTACAGCTGGGTCTATATTTCCACATCTAGTTCCCATTACTAAACCTTCAAGTGGTGTGAATCCCATAGTAGTATCTACACATTTACCATTTTTTATAGCTGCTATACTTGCACCATTTCCTAAGTGACAAGTGATTATTTTTAAATCTTCTATGTTTTTACCCATAGCTTCTGCTATTTTAGCTGAAACATATTTATGAGAAGTTCCGTGGAAACCATATTTTCTTATGTGTTCTTTTTCATATAATTCATATGGTAATGCATATACGAATGCTTTTTCTGGCATTGTTTGATGGAATGCTGTATCAAATACAACAACCATAGGAACATTTGGCATTAATGCTTTACAAGCATTTATTCCTATTATATTTGCAGGATTATGAAGTGGAGCTAATTTAGCACACTCTTCTAAATCTTTCATAACTTCCTCTGTAACTAATGCAGATTCAGCATATTTTTCTCCACCATGAACAACTCTGTGTCCTATAGCATTTATTTCATCTAATGATTTTATAACACCATGTTTTTCATCTATTAAAGCTCCTAGAACTAATCTAATAGCATCTTGATGATCTTTCATTGGCTCTACGATTTCATATTTATCTTTACCTTCACTCTTTTGAGTTAAGTTTGCGCCTTCTAATCCTATTCTTTCTACTAATCCAGTTGCTAAAGCATTTTCAGTATCCATATCTATTAATTGATATTTTAATGATGAGCTTCCGCAATTTATAACTAATACGTTCATTATAAACTCCTCCTGTTAAACTTATAATATAAAATTAATAAGCTTAATTCATTTTAATTTTATCCATCTATATAAAATTCTAATCAATTACTATTTAGTTGCTTGTGCTTGAACAGCAGTTATTGCAACAACGTTAACTATATCCTCTGAACTACATCCTCTTGAAAGGTCGTTTATTGGTTTAGCGAAACCTTGACAAACTGGTCCAATAGCTTCTGCATTAGCAAATCTTTGAACTAATTTGTATCCTATATTTCCAGCTTGTAAATCTGGGAATACTAAAACATTAGCATTTCCTGCTACTTTACTATTTGGAGCTTTTTGTGAAGCAACTTTTCCAACTATAGCAGCATCTAATTGTAATTCACCATCTATATCTAAATCTGGTCTTAATTCTTTAGCTTTTTCTGTTGCTACTCTTACCTTTGTTACTAAATCATGGTCAGCACTTCCCATTGTTGAGAATGAAAGCATTGCAACCTTTGGATCCATTTTGCAAAGATTTTTAGCAGTATCAGCAGTAGCTATAGCTATAGCAGCTAATTGGTCTGCATTTGGATTTGGATTAACAGCACAGTCTGAGAATAATAACATTCCACCTTCTCCATATTGTGAACCTGGTACCATCATTATGAAGAAACTTGATACTACAGATACTCCTGGAGCAGTTTTTATTATTTGAAGACCTGGTCTTAAAAGGTCACCAGTTGTGTGTACAGCACCTGATACCATTCCGTCTGCATCACCCATTTTTACCATCATTGTTCCGAAGTATAAAGGATCTCTTACGATTTTTCCAGCTTTTTCAACTGTCATTCCTTTAGCTTTTCTTAATTCATAAAATTCGTTTATATAAGTGTCTAATTTATCTGAAGTTTCAGGATCAACTATGTTTACTCCCTCTAAGTTTACGCCTAAAGCTTCAGCTTTTTCTCTTATTACTTGTTCTGAACCTACTAAGTAAACGTCAGCAAGTCCTTCTTCTTTTATTCTTTGTGAAGCGACAAGAGTTCTCTCTTCATCACCTTCTGGAAGTACTATTTTTTTTCTATTATTTTTAGCACTTCCCCATATTTGTTTCATAAGTTCCATGTTCATTTCTCCTTTCAAGTCAAAGCAGATGTTATGTGTTATCACACACAATACTAATAATACTATACTCCTATACTAATATATTTTTCAACAGATAACAAACAAAAAAACGGTATCATAATATTATTTTTATATTTAAAATTATCTGAATTTTCTAATAAATATATACACTTTATTATTTTTATATATTAGGTTATTATAATTTTATCAAAATAGGAAAAAGTGGTGATTTAAATGAATATAACTGGCATAATAACTGAATATAACCCTTTTCATCTAGGTCATGAACTTCATCTAAAAAGTTCAAAAGAGATTACAAATTGCGATGGAGTTATTTGTGTTATGAGTGGAAACTTTGTGCAAAGAGGTTTGCCTGCTTTAACAGACAAATGGACTAGAACAAAAATGGCCTTAGAAGCTGGAGTTGATTTAGTTGTAGAACTTCCAACCCTTTTTGCAACTTCTTCAGCAGAATTTTTTGCCTTTGGTGCAGTATCTTTGCTTAATTCTTTAAATGTAGTTAATAATATTTGTTTTGGGTCAGAATGTGGAGATATAGATTTAATTAAAAAACTTAGTGAAATTATTATCAATGAACCCCCTCTATTTAAAGAATATTTAAAGGATTATTTAAAGGAAGGACTTCCCTTTCCTAAAGCTAGAAGTGAAGCTTTAATGAAGTACTTAGATGATAATAATTATAAAATTGATTTTTCATACTTAGAAAAAGTTCTAAACTCTTCTAATAATATATTAGCCATTGAATATTGCAAAAGCCTTTATAAGCTTCAAAGTTCTATAAAACCTTTTACTATACAAAGATTAGGAGCAGATTACAATGATGAAGAACTTTCAAAAAATGAAATAGCTTCTGCTTCTGCCATAAGAAAAAGTATTTATACTTCAAATATGGAAGAAAGTCTTGATTTTATGCCTGAGTATAGCTATAACTTATTAAAAAATACTTCTTTTAGTGATTTAGATAAAATGTTTGACTTAGTAAAATACGCTATAGTAAGCAATCCTAATGTATTAAAAGAAATACCAGAGGCTTCTGAAGGCATAGATAATAAGATAATTCAAAACATAGGAAAAGCTAATTCCTTAGATGAATTAATAAATCTATGTAAAAGTAAGCGCTATTCATACACTAGATTAAATAGAATTTTATGTCACGTACTATTAAATGTAAATAAAGATCTTCTTTCTCTTAGAAAATCTTCTCCTAATTATGTAAGAATCTTAGGATTTAATAATAAAGGAAGGGAAATTTTAAAAGAGATTAAGAAAAATTCTGAAATAAACATCGTTAATAAATTATCAAAAGCTAAAGCAGATCCTTTGTTAGAATTTGACATAAAAGCCACTAATATTTATAGCCTTCTAAATCCATCAGTTAAAATTAACAGTGATTATTTAATTAGTCCTATTATTTTTAGATAACAATAATATTATTATATGTACTTAAATATAAATACTATATATGATTTCGTAAAAGGAGGAAACCATGTATAGTATTTTATTTTTACTTATAATAATACTAAGTATAATTTTAATAAAATTATTAAAAATAAAAGGCAATATTATTTTTTCTTTATTTTTAACCCTAACAGTAATTTACTTTATAGTAAATCCTAAACTTTCCATGGAAGCATCCTTAGCTGGTGCAAAGTTATTTTTTTACTCTGTGCTTCCAACTATGTTTCCATTTATGGTTATATGTAACATGATAATTAATTTAGATGGAATAAAACTATATTCAAAAATATTAGGCCCTATTCTATGTAAGCCCTTAGGATTAAGTTATCCTTGTAGCTTTGCTTTAGTTGCAAGTTTTCTTTGTGGATATCCACTAGGTGCAAAATATTCCACTGACTTATATAAAAAGGAGCTTATTCCCCACGATGAATTTGTAAGACTTTTAAATATAGCTTCTAATATAGGCCCTTTATTTCTATTAGGTGCTGTAGGAACATCTATGCTTGGTAATTCAACCCTTGGATACTTATTGTTAATACCAAGTTATCTTTCTGCAATTATTATGGGTATAATAACTAAAAATAAAAAAAGAGAGAAAAAACTCTCTCTTTCTAAAGAAGTCATTACTGAAAACAAATCTACTTTTAACATAGGAGAAGTGATTAAAAAGTCTATTGAGGATGCTTCCTTAAATATACTTGTCCTATGCGGATATGTAATTATGTTTTCAGTAATAATAAGTATGTTAAAAACCTTATTTATTTCAACTGGAACATTAACAAACTTAAGTTCTATGTTAAATATACCTCCTGATATATTTAACGGTTTATTTTTAGGAAGCATAGAAGTTACAAATGGATGTAACATAATAGCTTCTAGTAATTTATCACTTTTTAGCAAATTACTCTTACTATCATTTTTAAGTTCCTTTGGTGGACTTTCAATAATAATGCAAACTTCTTCTTTCTTTTATAAAGAAAATGTATCTATAATAAAATACTTCTTATTTAAAGTTTTGCAAGGAATAATTGCCTTTGTACTTATGTTTTTCGTTTATATGATATTTAAAAATAATATTGCAGTTTCACTTATAGAAAGCTCATTTTTAATTACACTTTCTCCAATAATATTAATTATAGGAATAACCCTTGGCTTAGCAATTTTATATAAATTACTTATCGCCTCTTAATTCCTTAATATTGCTTCTTATTTCACCAGTTGCTTTATCTAAGTCTTCTGTGAAATCAATAGCAAACTTCTCCATATTATTTTTCATATGATTAAGAAATTCTTCTCTCTTATTAGTTATTTCATTTTCTAATTGAGATAATATTTCATCAGCATATTCTCTTGAGCCTAGTCTAATAGTTTTTGCTTGTCTTTGAGCATTAGCTATTATCTCCTGGGCTCTTAATTCTGCTTCTTTTACTATATTATGATTCTCAATTCTTTTTTTCATCATTTCATAAGTTTCTTGCTTAACACTCTCATTTTCTTTTCTAGCTTCAGCTAAGATTCTTTCTTTCTCTCCTAAAACCCACTGTGCTTTTTTAATCTCATCTGGAAGACAATTAATCACTTGGTCTAAAAGTTCTAAAACTTCTTTTCTATCAACAACAACCTTACCTGTTATAGGGACCTTAGAAGCTCCCTCAACAATATCTCTTAAGTAATCTAAAATTTCAATAACTTGTGACTCCATGTTAATAATTATCCCTCCCCTCTTAAACTAATAATCCTTTCTTCTAAATCCTCTACTATCTCTTTTGGAACAAAGTTTTTTATTTCTCCATTAAAACTTGCAACCTGCTTTATTGCAGACGAGCTTATATAAGAGTAATTAGGGCTTGTAACCATAAATACAGTTTCAACCTCATTTGCTAATTCTCTGTTCATAAGTGCCATTTGGAATTCATATTCAAAATCAGTAACTGATCTTAAACCTTTTATTATTACATCAGCTTTTTCTTTTCTCACAAAATCAATTAAAAGTCCATTAAAACTTTTAACCTCAACATTATTGTATTTTGCAACGCACTTCTCTATAAGATTAACCCTTTCTTCTATAGAAAACATACCTTTTTTATTTATGTTTATAAGAACAGCAACTATGACCTTATCAAATTTACTTGCCGCTCTTTCAATAAGGTCTAGATGTCCTTTAGTAATAGGGTCAAAACTTCCTGGATAAACCCCTACTCTCATTTTAGTCCTCCTCTATTTTATAAAAGCAAACTGTTGTATTTCCATACTTCTTAACTTTTGTAAGCTTTATCTTTTCAGTTCCCTCAAAAATTTCTTCACTTGAATCTATTTTAGTAACTATTAACCCATCTTCTTGAAGTAAGTTCTTTTCTTCAATTATTTCTATAGCTTCTGGAATAAGATTTTTCATGTATGGAGGATCTATAAACATTAAATCAAATACTTTACCTCTTGAAGCTAAACTTCTTAATGCAGAATAAGCATCTGTGTTTAGAGCATGACAAAAATCTCCGAAGCCTAAATTTTCTATATTTTTCTTTAAAACAGGGAATGTTACTGGACTCTTATCAACTAAGTAGCATTCTTTAGCTCCTCTACTTGCTGCTTCTAATCCTAAACTTCCTGTTCCTGCAAAAACATCTATAACTACAGCATCAGGTATATACCATTGAATCATACTAAACATTGATTCTTTTACTCTATCTAGTGTTGGTCTTGTTTCATATGTTGGTGGTGATAATAGTTTTCTTCCTCTTGCTTTTCCTGCTATTATTCTCATTTATAATGTCCTCCTTTGATTTTCCTTAATTATTTTATCATATTACTAGTTTTTGAACAATTTACTAATTGAAACAAATATACCTACTATTTCTTTCAATTCCTCTCATTATTTCTGTACAAAGCTTTTTATTATCTTCATTTATATTATTTACTATTAATTTAGCTTCATGATTAGCACATTTTAATATATTTATATCATCAACTACATTAGCTAGAATAAATCCTTCATCTCCATGCTGTCTCATTCCAAAGACTTCCCCAGCACCTCTTAGTTTTAAATCCTCTTCTGCAATATAAAAACCATCTGAACTTTCTGTCATTATTTCCATCCTTCTTCTAGTAATATCATTATTAGTATTAGCTATAAGAATACAATAAGACTTATGTTCTCCTCTTCCAACTCTTCCTCTAAGCTGATGAAGTTGTGCTAACCCAAACCTCTCTGCATTTTCTATAATCATCATTGTAGAGTTTGGTACATTAACACCTACTTCTATAACCGTTGTAGATATTATACCTTTTATTTCCCCATTTTTAAAGGTATTTATAATTTTATCCTTATCTTTTCCAGCCATCTTACCATGTAAAATTTCAATTCTTACATCCTTAAAGATTCCATTTTTAAGTTCTTCATAAATTTTTTCAACAGAGTTTAGATTTAACTTTTCATTTTCCTCTATTAAAGGTGATACTATATAGAATTGTCTTCCTTTCTCTACTTCTTTTAAAGCAAAGTTATAAGCCTTCATTCTTTGATTCATATCTACTAGCATAGTATCTATTGGCTTTCTTCCTGGAGGCAATTCATCTATTATAGAAATATCCAAGTCACTATATAAATATAAGGAAAGAGTTCTTGGAATAGGGGTAGCAGTCATTACTAAAACGTCTGCTCTTTTATTTTTATTTATAAGCCTACTTCTCTGTTCTACTCCAAATCTATGTTGCTCATCTGTTACTACAAGACCTAAATTGTTTAATTCAACATCATCCTGTATTACAGCATGAGTTCCTATTAACATTATTTCTTTCCCTGAAGCTATTTTCTCTTTTATTCTCTTCTTCTCTTTTTCCTTAGTGCTTCCAGTTAAAAGCTCTATATCAACTCCAAATTGATCTAAATACTTTTTAGCTTCAGCATAATGTTGATTAGCTAATATTTCTGTAGGTGCCATAAGAACAGTTTGATATCCGTTCATGTACACGTTAAACATAGATATTAATGCTACTAAAGTTTTTCCAGATCCAACATCCCCTTGAACCAATCTATTCATGGCAATATTTCTCTTTTGATCTAGAAGTATTTCTCTAAGAGTTCTTGATTGTGCATTAGTTAAAGTATATGGAAGTGACTCTTTTAAATCCTTAAGAAGAGGACTCATTTTAAAACTTATTCCGCTATTTTCTTTCTTTATGTGAGCCTTCATCATTATTATTTTTAGGGAGTATGTGAATAATTCTTGAAACTTAAGTCTATTTATTGCACTTTGTAACTCTCCTCTTCCCTCTGGAAAATGTATGCTTCTTATGGCTTTATCTAAGGATATAAGTTTATACTTTTTCACTATTTCATCTGGTAAATTTTCTTTTATAATCATATTCTTAAGTATTTCATTTATAAGTTTAACTAAAATTTTGTTTGTTAATCCATTTTTCAAAGTATATATAGGTAAAATCTCACTTTTATTAGCTTCTTTACAAGGTATTAATGGATTAATAACCTCTAGAGTATTATTAACCTTTTTAAATTTCCCCATAAGATTATATTCATTACCTAAAATGAAATTCCTTTTTATATAAGGCTGATTAAACCATTTCCCTATAACCTTTAAGTTATTATATGTAAAGTTAATTGTGGTTAAAGTTTTTCCATTTCTAGTTCTTATTGAACTTCCATAACTTTGAACTCTACATTTCAAAATAGCTTTTTCATCACTTGTATCTCCATTTAAACTTATATCATCATTTAAAAATTCATAGTCCCTTGGAAAATATAAAAGTAAATCTAAAACAGTAAATATACCAACTTTATTAAGTCTATCTTTAAGTTTAGGTCCAACACCTTTTACTAATCCTATGTCATCATATATGTTAATCCTAATCCCCTCCTTAAATAATAAAGCTAATTTAATCATCTATAAAAAATAATATACTTTAATTACATTCTTAAAATTGCAAAATTAAAGGATTATAACCATAAAACTTATAGCTATAACCCTATAATAAAATTTCTATTCATATTAGCTTTAAAAAACTAAAATTCCACTAAAAATTATTAACTCTTAATTATTCTACTGACATTATGAAGTAATATAATGGCTGTTCACCCTTATAACATTGAACATCTAAATCTTCATATTTTCCTTCTAGTTTTTCAATTAAGGCATCAACTTTTTCCTCTTCACAGTCTTTACCATAGAATATAGTGATTAACTCTGAATCTTCATCAACTAAAGAATCTATTAAATCCTCAGCTACTTTATATGGATCTTCTCCAACTTCTTTTATCTTACCTTCAACTAAGCCTAAGATATTACCTTCTTTGATTTCTTTTCCATCAACTTCAGTATCTCTAACAGCATATGTTACAGAAGTTGTTTTTACCATTTCCATAGCTTCTTTTAACTCTTCAGTATTTTCTTCAACGTCAGCTTCTGGGTTAAACATAGTTATACAAGTTATTCCTTGAGGAATTGTCTTAGTTGGTATAACTCTTATATCCTTATCTGATATTTCAGCTGCTTGATTAGCTGCCATAATTATATTTTTATTGTTAGGTAAAATAAATATATGCTCAGCATTTAATTTTTCAATAGCTTCTAACATATCTTGAGTACTTGGGTTCATAGTTTGACCACCTTCTATAACATAGTCAACACCTAAGTCCTTAAATATGTTTTTCATACCTTCACCCATAGCTACTGATATAAATGCATATTTTTTAAACTCTCCAGCTGCAACACTCTCCTCTGTTTCAGCTGCCTCTTCATACATACCTTCAAGCATTTCTCTATGCTCTTCTCTCATGTTATCAATCTTAATTTTTGAAAGTTCTCCATATTTAACTGCCTCTTCTAGGACTTTTCCAGGATTATTTGTGTGAATATGAACTTTAATTACATCCTCATATCCAACAACAACTAGAGAATCACCCTTATTTATAACTTTTGATTTAAATTCTTCTGCATGGTTTGAGTCCCCTAAGATTATAAACTCAGTACAGTATCCAAATTTAATATCTTCTTCACTCATAGTTTCACTTCTTTGAGCCTTAGCTACTGAAGATTTAACAGCTTGTGGTGTTCCTGTAGTTACTTTTAATCCATTTTCTAAAGCTTCTTGCATTCCTTGAAGGATTATTAATAATCCCATTCCGCCTGAATCAACAACTTTAGCTTTCTTTAATGCTGGTAACATTTCTGGTGTCTTATCAAGCATAATTTTACTTTCTCTGCATACTTCTCTCATAAGTTCAGTTATATTATCTTCTTTTAAGGCTACAGCCACTTCACCAGCAGTTCTAACAATTGTAAGTATTGTTCCCTCTGTTGGTCTCATAACAGCCTTATACGCTGATTTACTTCCCTCTAAAAGTGCATTAGCAAATTCACTTGCATCAGCCTCTTCTTTTCCTTCAAGCCCTTTTGATATACCTCTAAGAATTTGTGAAAGAATAACACCTGAGTTTCCTCTTGCACCCATAAGAGCACCCTTAGCTAGTTTCTTAGAAACTTCACCAATGTTTTTGTTATCCATTCCTTCGATTTCCTTAACAGCAGCTCTAAATGTCATAGACATGTTTGTTCCTGTATCTCCATCTGGAACTGGGAAAACGTTAAGAGAGTTTACATATTCACTCTGTAACTCTAGCTTATTCGCTGCATTACTCATCATATAATACAAGTGTTCCCCATTTACTTTATTAAATTTCATTCTGTTTTACCTCCTAGACTCTAACCGCTTGAACATTTACTGTTATGCTAGATACTTTAAGCCCAGTATAATTTTCAACATTATATTTAACTTTTTGAATTATATTGTTTGCTATTACAGATATTTTTGTACCATATTCTACCATAACAAATACTTCTATTGTTAACTTATCATTTTTATCATCTATTTTTACGCCTTTTGTTAAATTTTCTATTCTCATTAACTCCCAAAGGCCTTCTGTAGCGCTCTTAGAAACCATTCCAACAACTCCGTAGCATTCCATTGTTGATAACCCAACAATCTTTGCTAAAACGTCATCAGTATAAGACACATTTCCATATTCATTTGAATATCCTATCATGGCGATTCCTCCTCAACTATTAGATATACTGTATTCTATATTAACTGCCTATAAAAGTCACTTAAAAATAAATACATAAACCTATTACATATACTATATTCTATATTAAATACTTTGATTATTCAAGAACTATATACCTTTTGAAACATATTTTTAAAGAATTATTTTAATATTATACTTGCATAACTAATATATATTATGATAGAATATTATCTGTCCTATTGAAGATTTTATCTTCATTTTAAAGGAGGTGTTTTTAATGGCAAGAAGATGCGAGATTTGTAACAAAGGAGTTGTAGCTGGAGTACAATACAGTCACTCTCACAGACAATCAAAGAGAACTTGGGCTCCTAACATAAAAAAGGTTAAAGCAATCGTTAAAGGAACACCAAAAACTGTTCACGTTTGTACAAGATGCTTAAGATCTGGAAAAGTTCAAAGAGCTATATAAGAAATCTTTGGCTAAAATGCAGTTTAATAACTGCATTTTTATTTTGCATAAAAATAAGGGATAAGTTTTACTTATCCCTTAATTTTTCCATCTTATGTATCAGATTTCTTATTACCTTTAAACATTCTAACTATTTTAGCTAAGAACTTTGGTAATTTAATAGTCATTATTCTCATAAACTCTCTCCTACCTTTAAAATTATTTCTTATTTTATTTTATGCAGAAGGAACTCAAATTGTGTTTAATCTCTTGAATATATAACTAAAACTTCACCTTTTTCAAAGGATATATCAATATATTCATCAATAAACTCATTAGACACACATAATGAATCTCCTATTAAAAGTTTATGATTATAAAGTTCATATTTAGAACCTTTTATAGAAAAATTATTTACTGGAGAACCAAAAGCTTGAAATGATATATAATCACCAAATTCTTTTTTTAGAGTTGTCCCTTTATTCTTTAGGTAAATCTTATTATTATTATCAATAATATATGCCTCAATACCTCTCTCTAAAGCTTCTCTTAAAAGTCCTAAATTAGCCATAACATGATCTAATCTTGTTCCTGTAACCCCTAAGAAGACAATTTCTGTAGCTCCTAATTCAACTGCTTTAAAAAAAGCAATCTCAGTATCAGTATTATCCTTCTCAGGATTAAATTTTTCTACTTTTATTTTATCTAATATATCCTTATATTCTTCTCCTATAGAATCAAAGTCTCCTAGGGCATAATCTGGAGTAAATCCATTTTCTAAATAGGCTTCAGCTCCCCTATCAGCAGCTATTAATAAGTCACACTCTTTAATTTCACTTTTTAATAACTCACTACTAGGCTTTTCTCCCCCAGCTATTATAAGAACTTTCATTTTATAGTGCCTCTCTTAAAGCTTTAATGTTTTCTTCTATTTTATCTTCTTTAAATACAGCTGATCCAGCAACTAAAACATTAGCTCCAGCTTCTACTATCTTTTTTATATTATTTGCACCTACTCCTCCATCAACTTGGATTAATAAGTCTTCCTTACCACAAGCCTTAGCCATTTCTTTTACTTCTTTTATCTTATCTAAACTATATGGTATAAAGCTTTGTCCTCCAAAGCCTGGATTAACAGACATTATTAATACCATATCTAATGAAGGTATTAAATTCTTAAGCATTGAAACTGGTGTACCTGGATTTAAAGCTATTCCAGCCTTGCATCCTTTACTTTTTATATAATTTATTGTTCTATCAATATGTCTATCAGCTTCATAATGTACAGTTATTAAATCTGCTCCTGCACTTATAAATTCATCTACATATCTTCCTGGCTCTTCTATCATTAAGTGAACATCAAAAACAAGATTGCTTAAGTTCCTTATAGCTTTCATTATTGGAAATCCAAAGCTTATATTTGGAACAAAATGACCATCCATTACATCTATATGTAAGAACTCTGCTCCACCTTTTTCTACTCTCTTAACTTGTTCTCCTAAAATACTAAAATCTGCTGATAATATTGATGGTGCTATTTTAACCATTAATTACCCCTCCTATTTATTATCTCTTCTAAGGTTTTTATATAAAATTCATATCTTAGCTTGTTTATTTTACCCTCTTCAACTGCTTCTTTTACAGCACACTTAGGTTCTTTATAATGATTACATCCATTAAATTTGCAAAGATTATTATAATCATTAAATTCTGGGAAGCAATATTTTAAGCTATCTCTATCTATAAAAGTAACATCTAAAGTTGTAAATCCTGGAGTATCAACTAAGTATCCATTGTCTACATCTATAAGTTCACTATGTCTAGTAGTATGCTTACCTCTTCCTATTTTTTCACTTACGCTTCCTGTTTCCATATGTTCTCTATCTATAAAAGAATTTAAAAGTGTCGATTTTCCTGCTCCAGAAGGGCCACAAAGGACTGTTATGTTATGTTCTAATCTTTCCTTTAAAGCATCAAAACCTTTTCCTTCCTTGGCATTTATGAAGAGAACCTCATAACCTATATCATTTATTAATTCTTTTAAGTTTTCTTTTTCCTCCTCTGTACATAAATCTTCTTTATTTAAACATACAACTGCATGTATATCATTATACTCACAAAGAGTTAAAAATCTATTTAATAAATCTAAATTTATGTCAGGATTTTTTATTGCAAATACAACGAAAGCTTGTGTTACGTTTGCAACAGTTGGTCTTATAAGCTCTGAGCTTCTCTCATGTATATCCTCTATTACACCTTTTCCATTCTCTACTTTTATGGTAACTCTATCTCCTACCATAGGCTTTAATGAATTATATCTGAATTTACCTCTAGCTTTACATTCAATAATTCCTTCATCTGTTTTTATATAATAGAATCCACCTATACCTTTTATTATAATTCCTTCCATGTTTCCTCCCTATCTTTAATATTATATATTCTTATAATAAACAAATTTTAATATAAAATGCAAGAATCTTAATAATTATATAGACTCTTTTCTGTTCCTTATAATTCTATTTTCTATTTATAAATCAAGTTTTTCTTTTATTTATTTGACTATATAAAATAAAAGGGAGTATTAACTCCCTTTTACCTTATAATTTTTATTTCTAAAATAAATAAAATTACATTTAAACTTATTTATTAATTATTACCAGATTGTTCAGGTTGTTTTGGTTGTTCTGGTTGTGCTTGCTGATTTGGTTGTGTTGGTTGTGTTGGCTGATTTGGTTGTGTTGGTTGTTCTGGTTTTTTTTCTTCTTCCATAGTTACAGAAACTGATCCCCCTTCTTCAACCTCACCAGAATTACTTACTGATTTAACCTTAGCAGTATCACTTGTAATTCCACTTACATTTATTTTATTTTTTGAAGCCCATGCTTTAGCTTGAGCCCCAGTCATTCCAACAAGTTCTCCTGCATTATGCTTAGGTTTTTCAGGCTTCACATAATCACCGTAGTAATTAATTGTTATAGTTACCTTTTCCCCTTGCTTAATTGTAAGAGATCCAGATTGACTTTGACTATAAACCTTACCTGATTCTCCTTCACTTTTAGCTGCCTCACCCTTAACAGGATTTACTCCAACTCCAGCATTAGCTAAGATTGATTTAGCTTCCTCTACACTTTTTCCTGATACATCTGGTATATTTATAGTTTCTGATTTTATTTCTTTTCCTTTACTTATAGTAACATTTACTTTAGAACCTTTATCTACAGACTCATTAGCATTAGGACTTTGAGAAATAACTTCGCCTCTAGGAACGCTATCACTGTATTCTTCGTCAACAGTTCCAAGCTCTAAACCTAAACTTTTTAATGTTCTCTTTACGCTATCTAAATTCATTTCTGCAAAGTTTGGAACTTTTATTTGTCCTTCTCCACCACTAACAGTAAGTTTTACTTCGCTACCGGTCTTAACAGTAGAATCTACATTTGGATCAACTTTTAAAACTATTCCTTTTTCTTGATCACTTTCTTCTGTAACTTCTACTACCTTTAATCCTAAACCTTCTAGCTTACTCTTAGCATCTTCTGCTTTTTGTCCTACAACATTAGGTATTTTAACATCTTTTCCACCTTCCATAAATTTCTTCATACCAAGGAATCCAAGAGTTATTCCTAATGCTATAACTAAAATAGTTGCAATTATAATTAATATTGGTGATTTCTTTTTCTTTTTATTAATAGCTTTTTGAGGCTTAGTTTGAATATTATTTTCTTCTTCATCTTCATCCTCATCATCTTCATAATATTCATCATCATCCTCGTCATCTTCATCAGGTTCTGAGTTATTAGTTTCAGTATTTGGAACAACAACTGGAGACATAACTCTTGTAAATTGATCTTCATCTTCTGCAGATTTTGATGATATTGTAACATTTGGATCCTTCTTTATCTTTTCTAAGTCACCTATTATTTCCTTAGCTGTTTGATATCTATTAACAGGATCCTTTTCCATAGCTTTCATTATTAAATCATTTAAACTATTTGGAATATTTTGATTTATATTCTTAGGAGGTATTGCTTTCTCCTGTATATGTTTTACAGCTACAGTAACAGGTGAATCACCATTAAAAGGAACAACTCCAGTAACCATTTCATACAATACTATACCTAAAGAATATAAGTCAGTTCTATAATCAGTATAAGTTCCTTTAGCTTGCTCTGGTGAAAAATAATGTGCAGATCCCATAACACTATTAGTGTGCGCTATAGTAGAGGAATCCATAGATTTAGCTATTCCGAAGTCAGTTACTTTAACAACCCCTTCTTCTGTAACTAATATATTTTGTGGTTTAACATCTCTATGTATAATTTCGCTTTTATGGGCACATTCTAAAGCTTTAGCAACCTTTATTCCTATACTTATGGCAACCTCATAAGGTAAAGCACCTTTTTCCTTAATTATATCTTTTAAAGTTTTACCTTCAACGTATTCCATAACAATATAATTAATATCATCTTGAGTTCCAACATCTAATACATTTACTACATTTGGATTGGATAAGTTAGCAATAGCTGTAGCTTCTTTTTTAAATCTTCTAACAATTTCTTCATTATTTTTAAATTCATCTTTTAGTATTTTAACAGCTACGAATCTATTTAATTTTCTACATCTAGCTTTATAAACAAAGGACATGCCACCTTCGCCTACGCACTGAAGTAACTCGTACCTATTCCCTAAGATTTTACCTATCATTCTATTTCTCTCCTCCAAAAACTAACACTGTAATATTATCCTTTCCTCCCCTTGCTTTAGCCATTTCAACTAATTCATTGCATGCTTTATCAAAATCATTAGATTTAATTACTTTTTTCCAAATTTCATCCTCATCAACATCATTACTTAATCCATCTGTACAAAGTAAATATGCCTTATATTCATGTCTATCAACCTTAAAGACATCAACATCAACATTTGAATTAGTTCCAATAGCTCTAGTTATTACATTTTTTCTTGGATGATTTTTAGCTTCCCCCTCTGTAATGCAACCACTATCAACAAGTTCTTGAACTAAGGAATGATCCTTTGTTAATTTTTTTATTCCATTTTCATTAATACCAAAACAAGCACTATCACCAACATTGGCAATATAAACTATGTTTTTAACCTCTAATATAGCTGTTATTGTTGTACCCATACCAGATAAACCAGAACTTTCTTGGCTCATACTATATATTTTAGCATTCGCATGTAAAATTGCATCTTTTAAAAGATTATCTAATGGTATAACACCGAAATTTTCTTTAACAAAACAAATAATGCTTTCCACAGCTCTTTTACTAGCTACTTCTCCAGCATTATGTCCACCCATTCCATCACCAACTACATATATTGAAAATTCATCTTCTCTAGAATAAGATAAAAAATCTTCGTTTAACTCTCTAACATTTCCTTTATCTGTTACAAATCCTAACATAAATATTTCCCCCTACAGCTTTAACCCTTTTGACTTAATATAGCTTCTTCTCAATTGACCACAGGCTGCATTTATATCTGAGCCCATCTCTCTTCTTACTGTAGCTTCTACTCCATATGTTTTAAGAGTATTTAAAAATGTTTCTATATCCTTCTTAGTAGATTTTTTAAACTCATTTTCCTTTATTTCATTTACAGGAATTAAATTAACATGACAAAGCATGCCTTTTAATAATCTTCCTAAGCTCTTGGCATCTTCTTTAGTATCGTTAACTCCACTAACTAAAGAATATTCAAAAGTTATTCTTCTTCCTGTTTTCTCAATATAATAATTACAAGCGTCTAAAATCTCACTAATTGAATACTTATTAGCTATTGGCATTATTGTTTTTCTCTTTTCATCTGAAACAGCATGTAATGAAATTGCTAAAGTTACTTGCATTTCCTTATCAGCCATTTCACGAATTTTTGGCACAAGACCACATGTTGATAATGTTATATGTCTTTGCCCTATATTTAACCCATAATCAGCATTGACAAGCTCTAAGAACTTCATAACATTATCATAATTGTCTAAGGGTTCTCCACTTCCCATTAAAACTATATTAGATATTCTCTCACCTAGAAGTTTTTGTCCAATTAAAACTTCTGATAATATTTCTCCTGCAGTTAAATTTCTTACCATTCCTTCTAAGGTAGATGCACAGAATTTACATCCCATTCTACATCCTATTTGTGTGGAAACACAAATAGAATTACCATATTTATATCTCATAATAACGCATTCTATTATGTTTCCATCACCTAATCCTAAAAGGATTTTTCTAGTACCATCTTCACTAGATGATAAATAATCTATAACTTCAGGAATACCTATATAAAAATTTTCTGAAAGCTTGCCTATTAGAGCTTTTGAAATATTTTTCATCTCTTCAAAATTAAATACTTCCTTTTTGTATATCCAATCAAAGATTTGCTTTGCTCTAAAAGCACTCTCTCCATTTTCCTTCATCCACTCTTTTAACTCTTCTAATGTAAAATCTAAGATGTTTTTCATACAGTCTCACCTTCCATGTTTATCCTCTTTGCTATTTACTTTCTTTTTTCTTAAGCTTAGCAATAAAGAAACCATCCATGTACTTATTAGGTAATATGGTAACACTTCCGTTATCATTATATACCACATTATCAGCCTTACCTAAAAATACTTTTTCTACTTCGCAGTCTGAATTTCTTTCTACGAACCAATCTATAACTTCTTCATTTTCTTTTTTATTTAAAGTACAAGTAGAGTAAACTAATTCTCCACCTTCTCTTAAATAATTCCAAGCATTTTTTAATATTTCTTTTTGAACCTTAACAACTTCTGTTAAATCATTGTTCTTTTTATTCCATTTTATTTCTGGTTTCTTTCTTATAATTCCAAGACCTGAGCAAGGTACATCTAATAATACTCTATCAGCCCAATTTATATACTTAGAATTTATCTTTGTAGCATCTCCTAATTCAACTTCAACATTAGTTAATCCTAATCTATCTATATTTTCCTTTATTAAGGCTAACTTATGGTCATGAATATCAAAAGCCACTACTTTTCCTTTATTCATCATTAATTCGCCTATATGAGTTGCTTTAGTTCCTGGTGCACTACATAGATCCATAACTTGTTCATCACCCCTTAAATCAAATAAAGGAGCTACTAACATAGCACTTTCATCTTGAACTGTTATTAACCCTTCTTGATAAAGTTTATTTTTCTCTATTGCACTACCTTTTTTGATTATGATAGCTTCTGGTGAAAATGCACCTTCCTCTATATCATAGCCTTCTTCTTCAAGTCTTTCATAAACTTCATCATAATCAGCTTTACATGTATTAACTCTAACTGTTACATATGGAATTGTATTTAAGCCTCTAAGTATTCTTAAAGCATCCTCTTTTCCATATTGTTTTATGAACATTTCTATCATCCATCTATCAAAAGAAAAGTCATAACATAAAGCTTCGTTATTTCTTAATCCAACTTTAAAGTTTTTATTTTCATTTCTTAAATAATTTCTTAAAACCCCATTTACAAACTTAGCTAAATTAGGTTCAGTTTCTTTAGTTAAGTTTACAGCTTCATTAACTATTGCATATGGAGGAACTCTATCTAAGAATTTCATTTGATATATAGCACTTCTTAATATGTTTACTACACTCTCATCTATCTTACCAATATCAGCAACAAAACTTGAAAGAATTATATCTATCATTTTTTTGTATTTTATTGTTCCATAAACAACTTCTGTTATTAATCCCTTATCTTTTGGATCTATATCATTAGATGCAAATTGCTTATTTATTTCTATATTTGAATATGCTCCATTTAATAAGACATTGTCTAATATTTCAACTATTATTTTTCTTGCATTCATATTTTAACCTCTAATCATTTGAATTTCTGTTACTTATAGCTATAAGTCTTACTAATTGTAAAACAGCCATAAGTGTTGCTGCAACATAAGTTAATGCTGCTGCACTTAATACCTTTCTAGCTCCATCTACCTCTTTATCATATAATATTCCTCTTGCCTCTAAAAGTTTTAATGCTCTTGATGAGGCATTAAATTCTACTGGTAATGTTACTAGTTGGAAAAGTACAACTACTGAGAATAATATTATACCAATAGTTACTAAAGTACTATAACTTAGTAATATTCCAATAAAAAACAAAATCCATGATAAGCTTGATGAAAAGTTTACTACAGGTACTATGGCATTTCTAAAAACTAATGCAGAATAAGATTCTTTATCTTGTATAGCGTGCCCAACTTCATGAGCTGCTACACCTATAGATGCTACAGAAGTGCTTCCATAAACATCAGATGATAATCTTAAAACCTTAGCTCTTGGATCATAATGGTCACTTAATCTTCCTGGTACTTGTTGAATTTCTACTTCTTGAAGTCCAGCATCATTTAAAAGAATTCTTGCAACTTGTGCACCAGTATATCCATTTATACTTCTAACTGTGCTATATTTGTTAAATGTGCTAGAAACTTTAAATTGTGCCCATGCAGATATTAAAATCGCTGGTATAAGTATTAAATATGTTGGATCAATATAATATGGATAAAACATACCATCACCCTCTTAAATTATTTTAAAACTTTACCTATTTCTACTGAGTTTCCATTTATAAATTGCTCTACAAATAGTTGCTTGCTATTTGGAAACTGTAATTTTTCTATAACAAGTATATCTTTTCCTGTTGAAACCTTAATTCCTGTTTTATCTACAGATATTATAGTTCCTGGCTCTTTATTGCTATCCCCTTTTTCAACTCTAGTTTGATGAACTTTCATTGTAATATCATCATATGAAGTTAAAGCTACAGGCCACGGATTTAATCCTCTAACTAAATTATGAATATCCTGTGCTGAAAGAGACCAATCAATTTTAGCTATTTCTTTATTAAGCATTGAAGCATAACATGTTTCTTCTTCATTTTGTTTTTCTGGAGTTATTTCATTATTAAGTATACCCTTTATAGTTCTAACTAATAACTCTCCTCCTCTTTCCATTAAAATATCATGTAATTCTCCTGCAGTCATATTATCAGTTATTTCTACTTCATCTTTTAAAAGCATATCTCCAGTATCAAGTCCTACATCCATAAGCATAGTTGTATTTCCTGTTACCTTTTCTCCTTTGATTATACTCCAGTTTAAAGGTGCTGCTCCTCTAAATTTAGGAAGTAATGACGCATGTAGATTGATACATCCATACTTAGGAATATCTAAAACCTCTTTAGGTAATATCTGACCAAAAGCTACTACTATTATGAAGTCTGGCTCCATATTTTTTAATTCTTCTATAGTTTCTGGTTCATTTTTTAATCTTAAAGGTTGATAAACTGGTATGTTGTGTTCTAAAGCAACTTCCTTTACAGGTGACATACCTAATTTCTTTCCTCTTCCCTTTGGTCTATCTGGTTGAGTAAAAACAGCTTCTACTCCAAATTCATTTATTAAGCTCTTTAATGATGGAACAGCAAAATCTGGTGTTCCCATAAATACTATCTTCATGTCATATCCCTCCTTAGTCTTAAAGCTCATGATCTATAAAAAGTACTCCCTCTAAATGATCATATTCATGTTGTATAGCTCTTGCTAAAAATTCTTCTGCATCTAATACAAACTCATTTCCATTAACATCTAAAGCCTTTATCTTTATTTTATTAGCTCTCTTTACTGGTTTATGTCTACCTGGTAAGCTTAAGCATCCTTCTTCATCAGTTTGCTCTCCACTTTTTTCTAATATTTCTGGATTTATGAATACTCTAGAACCTGCTCCATCCATAGCATCAACAACAAAGATCCTCTTTAGTATTCCAACTTGTGGTGCTGCTAATCCAACTCCATTATTTTCATACATAGTTTCTATCATATCTTCTACTAAGACTTTTATTCTATCATTAATGTCATCAACTACTCTACATTTTTTTCTTAATATTTCGTCGTCATTAAATCTTAAGTTTCTTATTGCCAAAATAACTTCCTCCTTACATTAAGCTATTAGGATTTATGTCTAAACCAATCTTAATCTCATTATAAACATCTTTGGATAATTCATAAACCCCTTTTTTTATTTTAGAGCATACCTCTAAATCTAATTTTCCCTTAATTAGAATTTGCCATCTATAAACATTTTTTATTTTACTTATAGAGCAAGGACATGCTTCGTATATAAATATATTATCATATTCTTTTAAAATATTACGTAAATACATCTCTAATTTTTTTGCAAAAATCTTTACTTTTATTTCTCCCTTTGCACTTAAGTTTATTAAAAACAAATCATCAAAGGGTGGATATGCCATAAGTTTTCTTACATTTATTTCTCTTTTAAAGAACTCTTCATAATTATTATCCCTTGCACAGGTCAAAGCATAATGTTCTGGAGAATAACTTTGAATTATTACATCTCCCTTTTTATCACCACGTCCTGCTCTACCACTTACCTGAGTTATAAGTTGAAATGTCTTTTCACTAGACTTATAATCTGGTAAATTTAAAGACATATCTGCAGCCATAACTCCAACTAAGGTTACATCTGGGAAATCAAGGCCCTTAGCTATCATCTGAGTTCCTATTAATATATCTGCTTCTTTACTTTTAAATGAGTTATAAATTTCCTCATGAGAATTTTTCTTTCTTGTTGTATCTACATCCATCCTTAAAACCTTTGCTTCTTTGAAATAATGATGTACTGCTTCCTCTAATTTTTCTGTTCCTACCCCAAAATGTTTAACATAATTACTACCACACTTAGGGCAAAGCTTAGGCATCTTTTCAGTATTTCCACAATAATGACAAACTAAGTATCCATTATTATGATAAGTCATTGATATGTCACAATTGTTACATTTAAAAACAAATCCACAACTTCTACAAGAAACAAAGGATGAAAATCCTCTTCTATTTAAAAACAAAATTATTTGTTCTTTTTTCTCTAATCTATCTTTTATCTTCAAATATAAATCCCTACTAAACATTGTTTTGTTATTTGATTTTAGCTCTTCCCTCATATCCACAATAGATACATTAGGAAGTTCTCCATTATTAACTCTCTTTTTAAGTTCAATTAATTCATAATTCCCTTTAAGTGCTTTATAAAAACTAACAACACTAGGGGTTGCTGAACCTAAAACAACCTTACAATTTTTTAGAACACTTAAATACTCACAAACTTCTATAGTATTATATTTAGGATTCATATCTGATTTATAACTACTTTCATGTTCTTCATCCACTACTATTAGTCCTAAATCATTAAAGGGTAAAAATATAGCGGATCTTGCCCCTATAACAACCTTAACTTGATCATTTTTAACCCTATACCATTCATCATATCTCTCTCCATCTGAAAGCCTACTATGAAAGACCGCTACATCTTTTCCAAATCTCCCTTTAAATCTTTCAATCATTTGAGGAGTTAGAGCTATTTCTGGTACTAATATTAATGAACTCTTTTCAAAAAGGAGCATATAACTAACTAAATTCATATATACTTCTGTTTTTCCACTTCCAGTTACGCCCTTTAATAAAAATATATTTTTATCACTTTCTAAAATTGTATCATATGCTCTTATCTGTTCTTCATTTAAACTTTTAGGCGGATAAGGCTTAAACTCTCTTAAATTTTCCCTTCCAACCCTTACTTCTTCACTAGAAGCACAACCTAATTCTATTAATTTATTTATCATGTATGTTGATATATTAAAAATTTTATTCCATTCTGCTTTTGTGAAACCACCACTTTTTTCTTCAATTAGTTCTAAAGCTCTTTTTTGTGGCTCACTTAATTCTTCTATATATTTTTTAAATACTATAACTTGTTTTGTTTTCTCCTTATTTCCACTCATTATTTTAGGTGGAATCATAACTCTTATAGCATCTATATACTTACATAAATATTTCTCTCTTAAAAATTTAATAAGCTTTAAAGAATCTTCACTTAATAAGGGTTCATTATCACAAACATTATATATAGATTTATATCTTATACTTTTATTTTCAACATTATCTAATATTTTTAAAACAAAACCTTCAATTTTTTTATTTCCATTTCCAAAAGGAATTAAAACTCTATGTCCAACCTTTATATTATGAACTAAATCTTCTTTAATCTTATATGTAAAAGGCTTATCAATTGTAACAGCTTCACTATTTACAATTACTTCAGCAAATTTCTCCAAAATAATCACCCTTGTTCATATAGAATAAAAAGGCGCAATTAGCGCCCTTTTATAATGTCAAATATATTCTTTGCAACTTCTCTTTTAGACATCTTTTCTAAAGATACCTCTTCACCAGATTTACTTATTATAGTAACTTTATTTTCATCACTTGCAAAACCTGTTTCCGGCTTACTTATATCATTTGCAACAATATAATCTAGATTTTTCCTATCCAGTTTGCCTTTAGCGTTTTCTTTTAAGTTGCTACTTTCTGCTGCAAAGCCTACTAGAATTTGATTTTTTTTCATATCTCCAAGAGTTTTTAGAATATCTCTATCTCTCTCAAAAATTAAATTTAAATCATCACCTGTTTTTTTAATCTTTTCATTGCTATAATTTTTAGCTTTATAATCAGCCACAGCTGCTGACTTAATAACTATATCAGCATCTTTAAATTCATTTTTTATAGCATTAAACATATCTTCATTTGTCTTTATATCAATAACTTTAATTCCATTAGGTTTTCTTAAAGAAGTAGGTCCTGATATAAGAACAACTTCTGCTCCCCTATCTCTCGCTTCCTCTGCTATTGAGTATCCCATTTTACCTGAAGATCTATTTGTTAAAACTCTTACTGGATCTATTGGCACCATAGTAGGTCCTGCAGTAACAACAACCTTCTTACCAAGTAAATCCTTAGTAGAATGTAACCTTCTCAATGTTTCTTCTGCAATAATTTCGGTATCTTGAAGTTTACCTTTCCCCTCATCACCACATGCTAATCTTCCACTAGCTGGTTCTATAAATTCATAGCCAAGCTCCTTTAGAAGACTTATGTTCCTTTGAACTATAGGATTTTCATACATGTTTGTATTCATTGCAGGGCAAAAAACAACTGGCGCCTTTGTTGCCATTATAGTTGTTGATAACATATCGTCAGCTATGCCATTTGCAACCTTTCCTATAATGTTTGCTGTAGCTGGTACAATAAGCATTAAATCTGCTTTCTTTGCTAGTGATATATGCTGTATTTCCCAAGCCTTTGGTTCAGCAAACATATCTGTTATAACCATGTTTTGGCTTAATGATTGAAAAGATAATGGTGTTACAAACTCAGTAGCGGATTTAGTCATTATTACATGTACTTCTACATCTTTTTTTCTTAGTCTGCTTATAACGTCTAAGGCTTTATAAACAGCTACTCCTCCACTTACTCCTACAACAACACATTTCTTATCTTTCATAGCTCTTATTTCTCCTCAGTGTCTTTGTAATTTACAAATCCTTCATCTATTTCATTTATAGCTATTGTTAATGGCTTATTTGACTCAACATCAACAAAAGTTTCTGCTCCGTCAATTATTTGTCTTGCTCTCTTAGCACTTAATATTACTAAAGAATATCTATCTTCTACCCTTTTTAATAAATCAACGATTGATGGATTAATCATAGAGTTGTTCATGCATTTCGTCCTCCTTTGACTCTAATAAGTTTTCTTTTAATCTATCTACTCTACATTTTTCTGCTAATAATATAGCTTCTATTTTCTTTACTGCATCTTCTACATTATCGTTAACTACTGCATAATTGTATTTTGACACATAATTAATTTCTTTATAAGCTGACTTAAATCTAGTCATTAAACTTTCTGGAGTTTCGCTACCTCTTTTTATTATTCTTTGCTTAAGCTCTTCCATTGAAGGAGGTAATATAAAGATAAATACTCCATCAGTAGCCTTTTCCTTAACTTTTAAAGCACCTTGTATATCTATTTCTAATATTACGTTTTTTCCTTCATCAAGCATTTTTTCAACACTTGATTTAGGAGTTCCATAATAATTTCCATATACTTCAGCATGCTCAAGGAAATCATCCTCTGCTATTCTTTGTTTAAATTCTTCTTTTGTTAAGAAATGATAATTAACTCCATCAACTTCTCCTACTCTAGGATTTCTAGTAGTAGCAGAAACTGATATGAATATATCATCGTGTTTTTCTAATAAGGCTTTACAAATAGTTCCCTTACCTGCACCTGAAGGACCAGAAATAACTATTAATACACCTCTATTATCCTTATGTATCTTATTCATCATCTTCAACAACTACTTCTTCCTTAGTTGATAATCTGTGAGCCACTGTCTCAGGTTGAACAGCTGAAAGAATTACATGATCTGAATCTGTAATTATTACGGCTCTTGTTCTTCTACCATAAGTTGCATCTATAAGCATACCTCTATCTCTAGCTTCTTGTATGATTCTCTTTATAGGTGCTGATTCAGGACTTACTATTGCTACTAATCTATTAGCTGAAACTATGTTTCCAAAACCAATATTAATTAACTTTATACTCATTTGCTACCTCCTATTATTCTATGTTTTGAACTTGTTCTCTAATCTTTTCAATAATATTTTTTATATCTATAACCTTGTTGGTTATTTCTAAATCTGTTGACTTTGATGCTATTGTATTAGCTTCTCTGTTCATTTCTTGTACTATGAAATCTAACTTTCTACCTATAGGTTCATCTAAAGTTAAAGTTTTTCTTAATTGATTAATATGACTTCTAAGTCTTATTATCTCTTCATCAATCGAAGCTTTGTCAGCAAAAACGGCAACTTCCATAGCTACTCTGTTTTCATCTACTGGAACTTCCCCTAATAAATTCTTAAGTCTATCCTCTAACTTTTGCTTATAAGAAGCAACAATAACCTCTGCCTTTTCTTCTATAAAAGCTACTATTTCTTCTATAGAACTACACTTAACTAATATATCACTAGCTAATTTCTCACCTTCAACTTTTCTCATAGAAATCATATTTTCTACAGCCATATTTAATAGTGAGTTTATCTCTTCCCATATAGCTTCTAAATCTTCTGATTTTTCTTCTATAGTTATTACATCTGGGTATCTAGCAACTAATGATAAACTTAAGTCGTCTTGCATATTAGGAAATAAGGACTTTAATTGTTCTAAAGAATTTACATAACTCTTAGCTAAATCTTCATTTAAAACAGCAACTCCTTGATTTTTAGCATAATCTTTATAATTTATAAAGATATCAACTTTTCCCCTGCTAAGTTTAGAAGAAATAATATTTCTTATTTTTTCTTCTAAAGAAACCATACTTCTTGGCATTCTTATGTTCATGTCTAAATATCTATGGTTTACACTCTTCATTTCTAGAGAAAATATTCTTTCTTTTCCCTCTTCACTAGTTGCTCTCCCAAAACCAGTCATACTTTTAACCATAAAGAGAGCCTCCTTGAAAATAATCTAAATATAGATTAATATAAAATCCAAGTAATAACAAGTTATTTTTTACATTTTGTTAACATTTATTTTTATAAAGACTTATTTCTTCTACATAAAAAAGACTTTACCTAAGTCTCAAATTATTTTTTATTAAATAACTCTCAATCTTATAGTAAAGTCTTTTAAAGTACATATTCTAAATAAAATTTATTTTTATCTTAACCTATCATCTGTGTAATTAATGGTAGATAAAGTTTTATTACAAATATAATCGCTAAAACTATCATTACCATTGATAATTCTTTTTTATCTTCTTTCTTTTTAGTAAATATATTGTGTAATATATTTAATATTACATATGCTAAAACTCCAATTGTTAATCCATCACCTATGCTATAAGTTAAAGGCATTAAAGCTATTATTAAAAATGCTGGTACTGCATCTGTAATATCACTAAAATCTATTTTTAACACACTAGTTAGCATTAAATATCCAACATATATTAAAGCTGGTGCAGTAGCACATGCTGGTACTGCTACAAATATTGGTGAGAAAAACATTGCTACGAAAAATAAAGCTCCTATTGTTATAGCTGTTAATCCTGTTCTACCACCTTCTTCAACTCCAGTAGCACTTTCAACATAAACTGTTACAGTAGATGTTCCAAGTAAAGCCCCTGCCGTAGTTGCTATAGCATCTGTCATTAATGCTTTACCTGCATTAGGAACTCTTCCCTTCTTATCTAACATATTAGCTCTTGAAGCTACTCCTATTAAAGTTCCTACTGTATCAAAAAAATCAACAAATAAAAATGTGAAAACTATAGTTATAAAATTAAATACATGCTGTGGTGAAGTTAAATATGAAAAATTAACTTTACCTGCTATTGGAGCTATTGATTCAAATTTAAATATTCCATTTGGTAAATAGATTCCCATACTAGCTGCGGCTTCAGTATTTATTAAAGCATATCCCCAAGCTAAAAGAGTTGAAACTACTATACCAACTAGCATTGAACCTTTAACTTTTTTCTTTTCTAAAATTACTATTATACAAAGTCCAACCATTGCTATTAACATTTTAGGACCAACTTGTCCCATAGCAACCATTGTATCTGGATTTCCAATAACAACTCCAGCTCCATTAAATCCTATGAAAGCTATAAAAAGACCTATCCCTGCTGTAACTGCATATTTTAAATTTATTGGAATTGCATCAACAACAGCCTCTCTTACTTTAAATAATGATAAAAGTATAAATATTATTCCTTCTACAAAAACAGCTGTAAGAGCTACTTCCCAAGAAATCCCCATTCCTATAACTACTGAAAAAGTAAAGAATGCATTTAGTCCCATTCCAGGAGCTAGTCCAAAAGGTAATTTAGCATAAAACCCCATTATTAAACATCCAATAACTGCTGATATACATGTTGCCGTTACTATAGCACCTGCTGGCATTCCTGCTGCGCTTAATATAGATGGATTTACAGCTATTATATAAGCCATTGCTAAGAAACTTGTTGTTCCAGCTAAGAATTCTCTCTTATATTCACTTTTATTCTCAGGTAAAACACGTAAATTTCCTTCTTCCCTTAAAGCATGAATTTTATTTTCCATAAAAAACCTCCATATTCGTCTTAAGTTCATAAATATAAAAAAGCTATTTTAAGTTTAGTAAACTTAAAATAGCTTTTATCCAATTATTGAATAATAACTTTAATCAAGTTTACTATTAACATTCCTCATTGAAAAATACGAACATTTTTATATAAAATGAACTTTTCATCTGCCTACGAATGTTATTGTACACTATTCTAAGTTATTATTCAATAATTATCGAATATTTTTTATTATTATTTTCAAAATATATGTGTTTAATATCTTTCTTTCTCAAAACTATGTTTAATATATCTATAATCTTTATTAAATCCAAGAAGAGTTAAAAGCTTTATTCTAGCCTTTTGACTTGGCATACTTTCTCCAAATATAACACCAAGCTCTTTAAGATTTTTTCCACCTCCAAGATATCCATAGCTATCACTTACTCTTCCTTCAAAACATCTTGAAGTAAGTACTATAACTATTCCCTTATCTAAGGCATCTTTTATTGCATCAACCATAGTTGGTGGTACATTTCCTCTTCCTAAAGCTTCTATTATGATTCCATCATATTTTTTCTCTATACAGTGATATATAAAATCTCCCTCCATACCTGCAGCACATTTTATTATGGCTACTTTTTTATCAATAACCTCTAATGGTATAAAATCTTCCTGTGGAACTCTTCTATCAAATATTACCCTATTATTATCAACTATTCCTATTGGGCCAAAATTAGGTGTTCTAAAAGCATTTAAAGCCATTGAATTAGCCTTAGTTACCTCTGAAGCACTATTTAATTCCCCATTAAAACAAACTAGAACTCCTCTATTTTTTGCTTCATCTGATGCAGCTGTACATATTGATGCAGCTAAGTTAGCTGGTCCATCATATCCTAACTCTGATCCACTTCTCATAGCTCCAGTAAAAACTATTGGTTTACTTGTCTTAGTTGTTAAATTAACAAAATAAGATGTTTCTTCTAGAGTATCTGTTCCATGAGTTACTACAACTCCATCTATATCTTCTCTCTCTACTAAAGCATTTATAAATTTTGATAGTTCAAGCATTATCTCTGGAGTAATATGTGGACTTGGTAATGAAGAAAAGCTATGTGACTCTATTGTTGCAAAGCTTTCTATTCCTGTTACCATAGCCATTATTTCCTCTCCTGTCAAACTTGGAACTGCAGCCTTTATTCTATCATCAACTTTCATTGATATTGTTCCACCATTAAAAATTACAGCTATTTTCTTCATGAGTACCTCCGAATTTCTTTTTTATTTGACTAAGTATCATTCGCCATACTGCTTATTATAATTAAATTAATAATTCTATTCAATCTTTGCAAAGCTAAACTTATATTAAATACTAATAAGCCCTAATAACTTAATCATTCCCCTAATAATTATAATCTTTTTACAAATTTTATAAAACTAATAAATTAAAGCATATTTTTTAATGTAATCTTCTTTTCGTAAAATATATATATTATAAAAATACTTATATATATTTTTCACATTCTAAAATTCATAGAATTACTTCATTAAAAATTTAAAAGACCATATCAAATTTTATTTTGATATGGTCTTTAAATTTATTAATCACCTTAGAAAATAATACAGATTAAATTTCCTTCCCCTTCATTGATGATTCTTTGAAGAGTTTTTTGAATCTTGCTTTGAATGTCATCTGGCATCTTATAAAGTTTGCTTCTTAAACCTTCTTGAACTAATGTCTCTAAGGACTTACCAAACATATTGCTTTGCCATAATTTTTCCGGATCACTTTCAAATTGCTCAAGTAATGTTTTAAATACCTCTTGAGTTTCTTTTTCAGTTCCCATTATTGGGCAAATTTCTGTTTGAATATCTGCTTTTATTAAATGTAGACTAGGAGCACTAGCCTTAAGTTTAACAACATATTTTGAACCTTGCTTATCAATATCTGGTTTTTCAAACTTCATTTCTGATAATTGAGGAGCAACTAGTCCATAACCTGTTTCCTTAACACTATTTATTGCTTCAGCTACCTTATCATATTCAGATTTTGCTTTATGCAAATCTTTGATTAAAGCTATTAAATCACTTTCATCATTTAATTCTTCATCACACATTTCACTTATTATTTTATAGAAGATGCCATTTTTAGGAGTCATTTTAACTCTTACAGTTCCATCCCCTAAATTCATCTCACTTATATCTGCTACCCCTAAGAAATCTTCTCCATAAGTACTAAGTAGATCCTTAACGTCTCTAATTTTTGATATGTTTTTACACATGTCTTTAACTATGTCTATAAAATTAGATTTTAACCAATGAGAAGGCTCTAATTTTTCAATCCATTTTGGCATGTCTATATTAATTTCCTTAACAGGAAATTCTTTAAGTACTTTTGTAAATAAATCGTTTATGTCATTTTCATTCATATTGGCTACATCCATTATTTGAACTGGAACTCCATATCTGATTTCTAATTCTTGTTTTAAGTCTAAAGTCTCTTCTGCCCTTGGATATAATGAATTAAGTACAATTATAAAAGGTTTGTCTATTGATTTTAACTCAGCTACAACTCTTTCTTCAGCATCTAAGTAATCATCACGATCTATACCAGTTATACTTCCATCTGTAGTAACTACTAATCCTATTGTTGAATGGTCTGTTATTACTTTTCTAGTTCCTATCTCTGCTGCATCTTCAAATGGAATTTCATAGTCAAACCAAGGAGTATGAACTTTTTTAGATTCTCCATCATAAAAATAACCATTAGCCCCTTTAACAATGTATCCAACACAATCAACCATTCTCACACTAAACTTAATGCCATCATCTAAAGCAATTTCTACTGCCTCATTAGGTACAAATTTAGGCTCTGTTGTATGAATAGTTTTTCCTGATCCACTTTGTGGTAATTCATCCTTTGCTCTTTCCTTTTTGTAAGCATTATCAATCTTAGGTATTACCATTAAGTCCATAAATCTTTTTATAAATGTAGATTTACCTGTTCTTACTGGCCCAACAACTCCAACATAAATATCTCCCTGTGTTCTTTCTGCTATATCTTTGTATATATTGAAATCTTCCAAGATACACCCTCCTATAAATATTATTAACACTATATATATATTAGAAACTTTGAAAAAGTATACTGTTTAGCAAAATATATTTTTACTTTAATTGGCTATACTTTTTAACTCCTTTATCTAAACTTCAACTTTCTCTTTCTAATATTATGTATTAATATTATTTATTCAAAAAAATCTAAATTAATTCTATTTATTTTAAATATTTTTATTTTTTTATATGTAAGACTTAGCATAATTTTATAACTACATAAAAAACATTTTTTATAAACACTGCCCACTTTTAATTAAAACAAAAAGAGATAGAAAATTTTCTATCTCTTTTAAATCAAATTTTATATTTCTTCTTTTTTCTTATCTCTTTCCATTAAAAGGCTTACAGCATTTTCTGCCTTTGCCCCTTCAAAAAGAACTTTGTATGCTATATCAGTTATAGGCATTGTTACTCCTTCTTTTTCTTTTAACTCATAGAAGGCTTTACAAGCTTTTATTCCTTCAACAACCATTCCTACTTCCTCTATAGCTTCTTCAGCAGTTTTCCCTTGACCTATAAGTATTCCAGCCCTTCTGTTTCTTGAATGCATACTTGTACAAGTAACTATTAAATCACCCATACCAGTTAATCCAAAGAAAGTTTCAGCTTTTCCACCCATTTTAATTCCTATTCTAGCTATTTCAGCCATTCCTCTAGTCATTAATGCGGCCTTAGAATTGTCTCCATATCCTATACCGTCACAAACACCTGCCGCTAAGGCTATAATGTTTTTAACGGCTCCTCCAATTTCAACACCTATGATATCATCATTAGTATATATTCTAAAGTTTTTATCCATAAATAGGTCTTGAACTTTCTCTGCACATTCCATACATTCTGAACTTGCAACTAAAGTTGTTGGAATTCCTTTTGAAACCTCTTCTGCATGACTTGGCCCAGATAAAACTACGACCTTATTATTTGGTAATTCTTGATTTATAACTTGAGATAGTCTCAAATTAGTACCCTCTTCTATTCCTTTAGCAATATTAATAATTATTACATCATCATTAATTTTACCCTTTAGGTTTTTACAAGCTGTTCTTATAACATGAGAAGGTACTGCAAGAACTACATATTCAGCCCCATTTAAAGCTTCATCTAAGTCTTTATAAGCAGTGACATTAGTAGGAATAGTTAAATCTTTTATATATTTGTCATTCTTTCTGTTTACGTTAATGTCATTTATTACATTTTCATCTCTATCCCACAGAGAAACCGTAACACCTTTATTCCCCAATAATATACCTAAAGAAGTTCCAAAACTTCCTGCTCCTAAAAAAGCCACTTTACTCATAAAATTACTCCTTTCTAGCTCTATATTCTATTTCTATACCAGTTCCATCAAAATCAAAACTTTCTCTTAATTGGTTTTCTAAATATCTACCATATGAGAAATGTAATAAATTAGGGTCATTTACAAAGAACACAAACTTAGGTGGCTTTGTAGCAACCTGAGTAGCATAGTATATTTTTAATCTCTTTAAGGCTACAACTGGTGGCTCTTTCATTAAAACAGCCTTACTTATAACATCATTTAATAATCCAGTTGAAACTCTCTTAGAGTAATTATCATAACAATATTTAGCTGTTGATAATATTTTATGTACTCTTTGTCCTGTTAAAGCTGATATGAATAAATATTTAGCATATGGCATAAATTTAAGTTTTTGTTGTAAATCTTTTTGATAATTACTTAATGTTTTATCATCTTTTTCAATAAGATCCCATTTATTTACAACAACCATAATTGCTTTGTTCATTTCATGAGCATATCCTATTATTTTTTCATCTTGCTCAGTTATTCCTTGCTCAGCATCTATTACAAGTATAGCTACATCAGCTTTCTCTATAGCAGCATAAGTTCTGATTACACTATATCTTTCTATTTCTTCTTTTACTTTACTTTTTCTTCTTAATCCAGCAGTATCAACTAAGATGAATTTTCCATCTTCTGTTTCTAGATAACTATCTATAGAATCCCTTGTTGTTCCTGGAACATTACTTACTATAACTCTCTCTTCACCTAATAATCTATTTATAAGTGATGATTTACCTACATTTGGTTTACCTATCATAGCTATTCTAATATATTCATCATCCTCTTCATCTTCTGAAGGATCATTGAAATATTTAACAACTTCATCTAGCATATCTCCAAGTCCTAATCCTTGAGATGCTGATATAGTTATAGGATCTCCAATTCCTAAATTATAGAACTCATAGCTATTTTCTTCTAAAGCTAATCTATCTATTTTATTAACTACTAAAACAACAGGCTTTTTGCTTTTTCTAAGCATTTGTGCAACTTCTTGGTCAGCAGCAGTAAGTCCTTCCTTACCATCAACAACGAATACTATTACATCAGCCATTTCTATAGCAATTTGCGCTTGTCTTCTCATTTGTTTAACAATTATATCACTACTTTCAGGCTCTATTCCACCTGTATCTATCATTGTGAATTTTCTGTTTAACCATTCTGATTCTGCATATACTCTGTCTCTAGTAACCCCTGGTGTATCTTGTACTATTGAAATTCTTTTTCCTGCTAATTTATTGAAAAGAGTCGACTTACCTACGTTCGGTCTTCCAACCATAGCAACTATTGGTTTACTCATTCTTATTCCTCCTCACAGTGTTCATTTATTAAGTCTATTAGGTCTTCCCCTGTATAGCTACAAACTATAACTTTAACTCCCAATCTTTCCTCAATATCCTTTGCTGTCAAATCATCTAACATTATTCTTTGAGTTATATCTCCTGGCTCGTAACCTTTTCTAAACATGTTATCTGCCATAATTAAGTACTCACTATCAATGTTATCCTTAAGTTGAGCAATAACATCTTGCCCAGTTAAAAGTCCTGCAACTGTTATTGTGTGCCCAAAGAAATCATTTAATATAACCTTACACTTAATATCTATATTATTATTCTCTTCTCTTATATCAGTACAAACCTGATCTAATTCTTTAAATGCAGATGTTCCTGTAATAAGAGTAAATTTACCTTTTCCACTTTTAGTTAACTTATTCTTTATATCTACTGCCATGGTTTCTCTTAGAAGTCTTATCATTCCAACTCCGTCTTCTATTTGCTCATATCCATTATAGAATTCTTCATTTGGAACTTCCTCATCTGCCATAACATAAAACTCATCTGATAATCTTACAAATGGGCTTCCTATTTCTTTCATATATTTTTCTTGAAGAACTTTTATTCTATCTAATTCTTCTTTAGCTGTTTCTTTATTATATATTTCAAGGTCAGCTAATCCTTCTCTAAACTTTGTTATTCCAATTGGTACAGCAGCAACATTTTCTATTGAAGGACGTAATTTATAAAGATCTTCTACAGTTCTAACTAATTCGTCTCCATTGTTTATTCCTGGCATAACAACTATTTGAGCATTTACAGTTATACCAGCTGCCGCTAATTTTTGTAATCTTTCATATACATTCCCTGCAAACCTATTATTAAGAATTTTTTTTCTTAAATCTGGATTTGTTGTATGAACTGATACATTTATAGGACTTATTCTATATTTTATAATTCTATCAATATCTTCATCCTTCATATTTGTTAAAGTAACAAAGTTACCTTGTAAAAATGAAAGTCTTGAATCATCGTCCTTAAAATATAAAGTTTTTCTCATTCCCTTTGGTAATTGATCTATGAAGCAAAATATACATTTATTTGTACAACTTTTAGCTTTGTCTAGGATGGCCTCTTCAAATTCCACTCCTAAATCTTCGCCATATTCCTTTTCTATTTCAAACTCCCAAACCTCTTTGTTTGGTTTTAATATTTCTACCTCAACGTATTCGTCTGCTAATAAAAATCTATAATCAAGTATATCTTCAACTTTAGTACCGTTTATGCTTAATAGTATATCTCCCTTTTCAAAGCCTAATTCCTCACCAATTCCTCCTGGTAAGACTTCAGCAATTCTACTTTTCATATGCTTCACTCCTATTTTAGTACTATCTATGTTATATTACCTTAATTAAATAATGTAGTCAACTGAAATAACTTTATACCTATATATTGTGTTTTGTTTCAATTACTAACTTTTTATTTAACTCTAAATTTAATTATTAACTTTTTTATTAAGCTTTAAACTATATTATTTAAATATTAAAAAGTAATCCCCTAAACAAATTTTGAGGATTACTTTTAATAGCTTTCTCTTAATTCTATTATAGTAAAAAAATTTTTAAATATATAACTAATTATATATTAAGTGTTATAAATTTAAAGGTATTATAAAGTATTAATTAACTAGAATTATATATTTATAGGTATAGTTATTACTATTTTAGTTCCTACTCCTAGTTCACTAGTTACATTTATCTCACCATCAAAAAGTCTAACTATATGTTTAACTATGGCAAGACCTAATCCAGTTCCCCCACTTTCTCTACTTCTAGCTTTATCCACTCTATAAAATCTTTCAAATATCCTTGGAAGATCCTCTGCACTTATTCCAATTCCGTTATCCTCAATAACTAAAATAAGATTCATGTCACGATTATAACTTTCAACTCTTACCTTTCCACCTTTTTCAGTATATTTAACAGAATTGCTTACAAGATTAAGTAACATTTGTTTAAACTTATCCTTATCTCCCATAAGAACACAATTGCTATTTGTATCTAAAAATATTTCCACACCTTTTTTCTTAGCTTGATCATTTAATAGCATATAAACTTTTTCAATTTCTTCATCAACATTAAATTCTTCTAAAACAGTACTTCTTTTTTGTTCTATTTCATAAAGACATAATATATCCTCTAAAAGTCTTGCTAATCTATCTGATTCTTCATCTATTATGCTTAAAAATTTATTTCTAGTTTCATCATCATCTACATATCTTAAGGTTTCTGCAAAACCTTTAATTGAGGTAAGTGGGGTCTTAAGTTCATGAGATATATTAGCTACAAATTGACTTCTCATGTTTTCAAGCTTTTTAATATCTGTAATATCTTGTATAACCACAACTGTCCCTATTATTTCAGGTTCATTTATTATACTTGCTTTTCTTATTTTTAATATTTTTGGATCATCATTATAGTTAACTTCAATTTCAACCCTATCTTTTTCATCAAAAAAGGCCTTTAGTACCTCTTTATCAGTTATATAATCCAAAAGTTTATTTCCAATAATCTCTCCGCTTATGCCAAATATTTTTTTAGCATAAGGATTTATCATTAAAACATTCATATCCCTGTCAAAAGCTATTACTCCACTACCCATACTTTTTAATATGGCTTCTAATCCATTTTGTTTATCTTTAAATCTCTCCATGGTTATTTCTAATTGCTCTGCCATATAATTAAAGCTTTTTCCTAACCTTTGAATTTCATCATCCTTAGAATTAATTTTTACTCTTTTATGAAAATTACCACTTGCAATAGTAGAGGTTAATTGTTCTAACTCCTTTAGGGGATTTAATATTATATTTGTTATTTTAACAGTTAAAAGTAAGGCAATTACTAAGGATAATATAACCCCTACTAATAAATAGTTACTATTTATGCTATCTAGTATTTTTGCATTTTCAACAGCTATTGATGTTCTAACAATAGAACCATCCTTAAGTTTAAGTGCACTATAGATCATGTTTTGATGAAGATCATTACTATATCTTACACTGCTTCCCAAACCACTTTCTATGGCTTCTATTATTTCTTGTCTCTTAAGATAACTTTCATTATCATTGATTAATTTTTTATGGGTATCAAAAATAACATTTCCATCCTTACTGATATATGTTATTCTTATATTTTTCATATCATTATTTGATTCTATTCTTTCTAATTCACTCTTTATATTTCCATTATCATTTTCTAACAATAAAGCTATAACCTTATTATATTCATTTAGAACATTCTTTGATTCCTCTAAATATTTATGATTTGATATTACTAAGTACATAGAAGTCATTATTGCTAGAAAAAATGTTATTATTAGTGTTGTAAAAATAATAATCCTTTTTTTCATTTATTAATCCACCTTAATCAATAAATATTGATGAAAATAATCTTCCTGACTTTTCTTGGTTTTTTCTATAACTATGCATCTTCACTTCTTTTTCACAGTAGGTACAAATTCTAGTAGAAGTTATATTTTCTTTTTTAACAATACCCTTAAGCTGAATTTCTACACATTTCTCAAGATTTAGCATTCTTCCATTACATAACTCTTTCCCAAATTCTTCACTGAACTTCTCTGCTAAATCTTCACTTACTTCATAACAACATTGTCTTACGTGAGGGCCTATTATTACTTTAATATTTTCACAACCATATTTCTCTTTCATATATTCACAAGTTTTTCTAGCTATTTTATTGTATGTTCCTTTCCATCCACTATGAATAGCTGCAATTACTTCCTTCTCTTTATCATAAGCTATAACTGGAACACAATCTGCTGTAAAAACTCCTATAAGTGTGTTTTTATCCGTAGTAACTAAGGAATCACAGTCTCTATCCCCTTTAAATTCTTCAAAAGTTGCATCAATAAAATCACTACTATGTGTTTGGTTAACATAAACTACCTTATCTACTTTAAATATTTCCTTTAAGTCCTCTAAATTTTTCTTTCCATCTTCATCTTCTTTTTTATAATTAACATTATTTAATGCAGTTGAAAATCTAACTTTTATATTTCCATCGTTAAAAACTATAAATTCTTTGTTATCTATTATTTCTCTTTTCATAACTTTCACCTCAAAAACACAAATTATAATCTACTTATTTTACCATATTATCATATTTCAACTCTTTGTTAAATTAAATTCAAGTTAAATATTATTTAAGTATATGGATAAATTAAAACAAATAAAAAAGCCACCTTAAAGAACTCTCTTTAAGATAGCTTAAAATTATTTCATTAAACTTTTTATTTCTTCCATAAAGGTATTAATATCTTTAAATTGTCTATATACAGAAGCAAATCTTACGTATGAAACTTCGTCTATATCCTTAAGTCTCTCCATTATCATTTCACCTATGTAATCAGACTTTATTTCTACCATCATTTTATTACTTATGTTTCGTTCAATATCAGCTGCTATTTCTTCTATTTGAGCCCTAGATACAGGTCTCTTTTGACACGCTTTAATTAATCCGCTTATGATTTTTTCTTTATTGAAACTTTCTCTACTTAAATCCTTTTTTATAACAAGTATTGGTATATCTTCTACCTTTTCGTAAGTTGTGTATCTTTTAGAACATCTTAAACATTCTCTTCTTCTTCTAATTGCATTATAATCTTCTGCAGATCTAGAATCCACAACTTTACTTTCTTCATAAGAACAGTAAGGACATCTCATTTTAAAATCCACGCCTTTCTCTAAGTTGTAATAATATTATACCCTCTTTTTTACTTAATTTCTATATATATTTTTGAACATCTAGTATATTTTTCCCTTTTGAATCTATTAGTATAACATCTACTCCAACTTTGTATACATCAGACCATTCTATCTCTATATCCTCTGACTTACTAAAAAAGGATGTTTTTTCTCCAGGTATTATAATAGATAATATTCTATTATCATCACAATCTATCTTAACATCAGCTATTAAGCCTAACTTCTTACCTTCACTTACATCTATCACTTCCATAGCCCTTAAATTATTTAAAGAAAATAAATTTTCTTCCATGTATAAACTCCTCCTAAACATATAATTATTATATTTAATTTATATGTTTAATTTTTATATTTATTAATTAGAAGAGGTAAAAAATACTAAATAACATAAGATTTTTAATTTATCCATAAAAAATAGAGCTCAAAAGAGCTCTATACATACTTCCTCATATGTTTTAATGCTATTTTTTCCAACCTTGAAACTTGTGCTTGAGATATACCAATTTCATCAGCTACCTCCATTTGAGTTCTTCCATTAAAGAATCTTAAATTCAATATAAGTTTTTCTCTATCGTTTAATTTCTTCATAGCTTCCTTTATTGCTATATTTTCAAGCCAACTATCATCTTGATTTTTTGAATCACTTATCTGATCCATTACATATATTGCATCTCCACCATCATGATAAATAGGCTCAAATAAAGAAACTGGATCTTGAATTGCATCTAGGGCAAAAACAACATCTTCCCTTGGAATTTTAAGCTCTTTTGCTATTTGAGATACAGTAGGTTCCTTATTATTTTCATTTACTAGCTTATCTCTTACAAGTAAAGCCTTATAAGCTATATCTCTTAAAGATCTACTTACTCTTATAGTGTTATTATCCCTTAAATATCTTCTTATTTCTCCTATTATCATTGGCACAGCATAAGTTGAAAATTTAACATTTTGTGATAAATCAAAGTTATCTATAGATTTCATAAGTCCTATACAACCAACTTGAAATAAATCATCTACATTTTCGCCTCTATTATTAAACCTTTGGATTACACTAAGCACTAATCTCAGATTCCCCTTAATAAATTTCTCTCTAGCACTTGTATCTCCATTTTGCATTTGTAGCAATAATTCTTTCATTTCTTTTTCTTTTAAAACTGGTAATTTAGCTGTATTGACTCCACATATTTCTACTTTATTTATCATCATAATTGAAATCAACCCCTTCGAAGTAATTCCCTTCCGCATTTTAATTATTACCTGTAGAGGTTAATTTTATACTCTTAAATCATTTTGTTAATTTCTTTCTTTAATCTTTTTATAATTTTCTTCTCTAATCTTGAAATATAAGATTGAGATATTCCTAGCATATCAGCTACTTCCTTTTGAGTTTTTTCTTTATATCCACATAGTCCAAATCTTAATTCAACAATTTCTTTTTCTCTATTTGAAAGATTCTTCATTGCAGTAAATAATAATTCCTTGTCAACTTCATCTTCTATCAGATTGTAAACAATATCATCATCTGTGCCAAGTATATCTGAAAGTAAAAGTTCATTTCCATCCCAATCTATATTTAAGGGCTCATAAAATGATATCTCAGCTTTAACCTTGCTATTTCTCCTTAAATACATAAGAATTTCATTTTCTATACATCTTGATGCATAGGTTGCAAGCTTTATCTTTTTTTCAGGATTAAATGTATTTACTGCCTTTATAAGTCCAATTGTTCCTACAGAAATTAAATCCTCAACTCCTACACCAGTATTCTCAAATTTTCTAGCTATATATACAACTAGTCTTAAATTTCTCTCAATAAGAATACTTCTAATAGCTTCATCATTCTCCCCTAACTTGTTAACTAACTCCTCTTCCTCTTCTTTACTAAGAGGTGCTGGAAGAACATCATTCCCCCCAACATAATAAATTGGTTCTACCATAATATCTAATTTAGTAAATAACTTATTAAGCAAAAGTCTTATATTTAACATAACCTAATCACCCCTATATAATTCCTCTAGACAATAAAGCTTCATATTCTCCCTCTTTACTTAATTTATTATCACAAAAACATAAGATTGCATCTCTTGTCATTGTTTCCCCATTAACATTACAAAGCTTTATATTGTCAATCTTAATCCCTTTCATATATCCTGAATTTCCATCAACTACTTTATACGGTATCCTAAATTGATCTTTTTCCTTAATGTTTACCCCTCTAAACTTTTCTCTTTCTGCTATTATTACAGGCAATGCAGTTGCAGGCTCTACAAGTCCATTTCCTGTATCTAAAAAAGCTTTAATATTAACAACTTCTGAATCAATACATACATCTAAATCATATATAAAGTTATTTATAATAGCTCTATTTTTAAAATAATTCATAACTCCACTAACAAGTATGTAACTTATAATTAGTGAGAATATTATAGATTTAGTTGAATAATCATTTATTATAAAGGATTCTGAAATATTATACTGATTTTCAACTAAAGCAAACATAAAACAAGTACCACAAAAGGCAAAAGTTATCACTAAAAAAGTTATATATCTTTTTATTATTGTCTTTAACTCTCTTCTTTCTGATATTATAGTAATCATTCCAAAAGAAAAGAGTAGTTTTAAAGGCAATGATGTGAGTATATTTAATCCTGGAACAAAAACAAACAAGGTATATATTGCTCCTAAAAAAGCTGCTAATATTATTCTCTTGTAAATTATTGTATCTTTTAAGGTCTGTAAAGTTAAATAAAGTAGAAAAAAGTTAATTAAAAAATTTTCTAATATGACAATGTCAATATATACAGTCATAAATCAACTCACTCCCTATTTATAATTATAAAGCTTCTTATTCTAAAATTTTGTCATTATATATTCCATATGCATATTTTCTATCTTTCTTTTTCCTCATTATTCTACATTTTTCTACCAAATAAAAAATTCTTAATATTATAATTATTTTTTTCATGTCTATTCTTGCAATGAAAATGTATTCATTAAATATAAGTTCATAATTTATTAAACTATAAATAATAAAATTCAATATTTTTTTCCATTTCCTGAGTTTTAAATCCCAAAATATTGAAAAATAACTATAAAAACTTTTTATTTCTACATAAACTCTATTATAAATATATAAAATTTTTTCTAATTAAAGTAAAAATAAAAGCACTTATAGTAATTAATTACCATAAGTGCTTTTCTATTTAAAAATACTATCTTCTACCTCTTCTTAAAAACATAGGTATTTCTAAATCATCATTATATCTATCTTCTTGTTGAGTTTGTGAAGATGCAGCAACTTCTTGCTCAGCTACTTTTTCTTCAACATTTTCTACTATAACTTCTCTTTGAGTTTGAGTAGCTCCACTTGTTACTCCTTGAGCTCCCATTCCCATTCTTTGACGCTCTTTTTCAAATCCAGTAGCTATAACTGTTATTCTTATTTCATCTTTTAATGTTTCATCAATAACAGTACCAAATATTATGTTAGCATCTGGATCTGCAGCTTCTTGAACTATTTCTGCAGCTTCATTTATTTCTAATAAACCTAACTCAGAATCTCCTGTTACATTTAATAAAACTCCAGTAGCACCAACTATTGATGTTTCTAATAATGGAGATGATATTGCTTCTCTTGCAGCATCTTGTGCTCTTGTTTCTCCTTTACCATATCCAACACCCATGTGTGCTAAGCCTTTATCTAACATAACAGCTCTAACGTCTGCAAAGTCTAAGTTTATTAAACCTGGATTAGTTATAAGATCTGATATACCTTGTACACCTTGTCTTAAAACATCATCAGCTTTCTTAAATGATTCTAATAAAGTTGTTTTCTTATCTACCATTGATAAAAGTCTTTCATTAGGTATTGTAACTAATGTATCAACTTTTTCTTTTAAATTTGCTATACCCATTTCAGCATGAGTCATTCTTCTTCTACCTTCAAATGGGAATGGCTTAGTAACTATACCTACTGTTAAGATTCCCATTGATTTAGCTATTTCAGCTACTACTGGTGCAGCTCCAGTACCAGTACCACCGCCCATACCAGCAGTTATAAATACCATATCAGCTCCTGATATAGCCTCTGTTATTTCATCTCTACTTTCCTCAGCAGCTTTTTTTCCTATTTCAGGATTTGCCCCTGCGCCTAGTCCTTTTGTAAGTTTATCGCCTATTTGAATTTTATTTTGGGCATGAGATAGTGTTAAGGCTTGTTTATCTGTATTTATAGCAATAAATTCAACATCTCTTAATCCTTCTTGAATCATTCTATTAACAGCGTTTCCGCCTCCGCCTCCACATCCAATTACCTTAATATTAGTAAATGATTGTATATCTACATCAAAATCTAACAAACTAATTCCTCCTTTAAAAAAGCTCCTCTAAGAACGCCATTATTTTGGAAAGCCCTCTCTTCTTTACACTTTTATTTTCACTTTTATTTTCTTTATCCACTGTTACTTTTCTTCCTGAAAGTAATTCTTCATCACATATTAATTTTAACCTATCATATACCTCTTTAACAATACTAATTGAATTAATTATTGAAGAATTGTCAAATAAAAATTGCTTTTTAGTGAAAATTCTTACATCCTTATCAGTTGTATACTCTATTCTTTCCTTAATATGTTCATAATAACTAATGCCGTCACCAGTTAATATTATCATATCTGTGGTATTTAGAATATCCCTTTCCATCAATTTACTATTAACTAATTCTACTATTTCACTTAATCTTGCATCTATAATATCATGAATTAAATAGGTATCCAATATGTGTTCCTCAAAGGAAATATTATTATAATCCTTTCTAATACTATAATATTTTGAAGAATATTGCAATTTTAATCTTTCTGCTTCCTCTTCTGATATAGATAAACATATAGCTAAATCTTTGCTTATATTTCTTCCTCCTAATGGTATATAATCCATATCCTTTAGTGTATTCCCTTTGTAACTATATATTTGTGTTTCTTCTGCCCCTACATCTATAATTACAACATTTGAAGTTTCTGTTTTTTTACTTAAAAAAACATTTTTAAATCCAAATCCCAATGAAACTGTTCCTAAAACCTCATATCCAGCTTCTAAAATAATTTTATTTAAAGTGCTAATTTTAGATTTAGGAGCGATAATTAAATCTTCATCTATTTCTATTCTTTCAGCTCTAATTCCAATTGGATTCTGAACAAAGCCAAATTCTTCAGTATAGAATGAATTTATTGTACTATCTGCTACACATTCTTCCTCTGAAAGCTTTAATGTTCTTCCTTCTATATAAGCTTCTTCTATATTTTCTTTAAAAACTAATGAATCATCATTGTCAGTATAAGAATATCCCTTATTTTCTACCATTCTACAATCATTATTTTTTAATGATAAGTAAACACCTCGAATATTATGTCCACTTTTTTCTTCTAGTTCTTTTAGACATTCTTTAATAGTTTTTACAACAGACTCTTCATCTATTATTTTACCTTTAGATACACCTTGCAAATCTTTTACTACAAAATCTAATACTTCGAATTCTCCATTTTCATTTTCACCTGATATCGCCGCACAAATATTTCTGTTTCCAATATCTAGACCCACTATGTTTTTAGACATTTTTTCTATGTGTACCTCCCTATCTAAAAATTGTGATAATATATATATTCTCTTAAAAATTCAAATTACCTCTATATTTAATACATCAATAATCGACTTAAAATCTCCCTATCTATAGCAGAATTCATTGCCGTTTCTTGTGTTATTATACCTTCTCTATACAGATTAGCAAGTTCCATGTCCATCGTTCTCATTCCATATTTACTTCCAGTTTGGATAGAAGATTCTATTTGATGAGTTTTTCCTTCTCTTATTAAATTTTTTATAGCTGGTGTAGCAACCATTATTTCTAATGCAGCATTTCTATCTCCATCAACGGTTTCCACTAATTGTTGTGATATAATTATTTGTAAAACAGAAGCTAACTGTATTTTTATTTGTTCCTGCTGATGTGGTGGAAAAACATCTACTATTCTATCTATAGTCTTAGCAGCTCCTATAGTATGAAGAGTTGAAAATACTAAGTGTCCAGTCTCTGCCGCTGTTATAGCTGTTGAAATAGTCTCTAAATCTCTCATTTCTCCAATTAAAATAACATCAGGATCCTCTCTAAGAGCTGCTTTTAAGGCTCTTTCATAACTTAGAGTGTCCTTGCCTATCTCTCTTTGGTTTACAATAGATTTATTATGTTTATGAAGAAACTCTATAGGATCTTCTATTGTTATTATATGAGATTCTCTATTACTATTTATTTCATTGATTAAAGCTGCTAAAGTTGTACTTTTACCACTTCCAGTAGGTCCTGTAACTAATACAAGTCCTCTTTTAAGATTACATATATCCTTTAAAGTCTCAGGATATCCTAAACTATCTAAAGTTGGCATATCTAAAGATATAACTCTTATAGCTAAAGCTGTACTATTTCTTTGTTTATATATATTAACTCTAAATCTACCTTTACCATGTATTGAATATGATGTATCGTATTCTCCAATAGCATCATACTTTTCATATGCATCCTGTAATATCTCTCTAGCATACGCTTCAGTATCTTCAGGGCGTAATATTTCATGTTCTAACCTTACTAATTTTCCATTAACTTTTATTATAGGAGAAATACCTACTGTTAAATGCAAATCAGATGCTCCTTCTTTAACTGTTAACTCTAAAAGTTCTGCTAAACTTTGCATAAATCTCCTCCTAAACTTAATTCTTAATAAATAATTTGTTCACTTCATAAAGAAATGAACAAATTATTTATAGAAGAATCCACCTTTTTTATCGTATAATAAATATTATAAACCATATGATATATCAATTCCATAATTTTATAAAACTTATTTTTTTTTATACAATTTATTAAGTATCATTTAACATTTAAATTCCTTATTTAATTTTTTTAATGCCTTTTTTTCTATTCTAGATACATATGATCTTGATATACCAAGAATTCCCGCTATTTCCCTCTGTGTTTTTATATCACCATCTAAAAGACCATATCTCATTTGAATTATCTCTTTCTCCCTAGGACTTAAAACATCTGACATCTTTTTATAAAGTTCCTTAACCTGTAATGAATTTTCAACAGCCTCTAATACCGAATCAGAGTCACTACTTAAAATATCTATGAGACAAATTTCATTACCTTCCTTATCTACTCCTATAGGATCTTGAAGGAATACTTCTCCCTTTGTCTTCTTAGTATTCCTAAAAAACATAAGTATTTCATTGTCTATACATTTAGCTGCATATGTTGCAAGTCGTATTCCCTTGTTAGTGTCAAAAGAATCTATAGCCTTTATTAAACCTATTGTTCCTATAGATATTAAATCATCCATTTCTTTTGAGTTTTGGTAATTTGAAGAATATTTCTTAACTATATGTGCTACTAGTCTTAAATTCCGCTCAACTAGTACTCTTTTTGCCTCAACATCTCCATCTTTTAATCTTTCTAAATAGATTTTTTCTTCCTTCTCATTTAAAGGCTTTGGAAAAGTAGAATTTCCTGTTACATAGCCAGTTAAAAATATTTTACTACCAACTAATTCTAATAAGTATTGTAACATGAACATGTCGTTCCCCCTATTAATGCTTATTACTATAATATGAGTTGATAGTTAAAATATTGCTAAATCTATTTATTTTTTGTAAGTTCTAAAACTATATCCCTGAAAATAGGACCTGCAGTATTTCCACCTCCTGGTTTTCTATCTTCATAAACATTTTTTATATTTGGCACCATAACTCCTAAAGTATAGTACTTTTCTCCATGTTTAAAATATCCTAAAAACCATCCATGTAATTCTCCACCTAGAGCTTCAGCAGTTCCAGTTTTAGCTCCTATCTCAACTCCTTCAATTTTAGTTATATTTGCAGTTCCTTCTAAAACCGTTGAGTTCATTACACTTTTTAAGTCCTCTGCTGTCTTCTTAGATATTACATTTTTTCTTAACTCCTTAAATTCTTTTTTTACCTCTCCTTTTTGATTTTCAAAATCTTTTAATATATAAGGCTCTACGTATTCCCCTTCATTAACAACAGTAGATATTATACCTGCCATTTGAATTAAACTAGTTTGCATAGATTGGCCTATAGAAAGATTTGTTATACTAACATTTTCAGGGACATCTCCCTTAGTCTCCATTCCTGTTTTTTCATCTAATCCTAAAGCTAAAGAAAAAACTCCTTGTTCCTTTGCAAAATCTAATAATCCACTAGTTCCTATTTGAGCTCCTAATTTAGAAAAAACATCATTACATGAAACCTCAAAAGCTTCTTTAATACTTATTGTTCCATGTATTTTTTCCTTTTTACATACTAACCCATCGCATCTTAATTTATCAGAAAGGCTAATACCCTTTTCTTCCATAGCAGCCTCTAAAGTTAAAATTTTAAATATTGACCCTGCCTCATAACCATTAATGCTACCTGAGCCTAAAACAACATTTGGAGCTGATTCATCCTTTTGAGCTAAAGCTAAGACTTCACCGCTAGCACTATCAATAAGTACTGCTCCTGCATTTTTAAAAGTTTTATAATCTTCCTTAGCTAAAACATCTCTAACTATTTTTTGAAATTTATTGTCCAAAGTTAACTTAACATTTAGATTATCCTCTGGAATGTCATATTGTCCTTCTCCATATAATCCTTCATGGTCCCTTTCAAAAATGATTTTAGGATCTTTATTATTTTCTAACTCCTTATTTATTACCATTTCTAGAGATTTTTCTGATTTATCAACCTCTTTTGTCTCTACTTTTTTATCCTTATTCTCTACTAAAGCAAAACCCTTAGTAGAAGTTACCATATTTTCTATTTTCCAATTATCATCTTTTTTCTTTTCTTGTGCCTTATATGTATAAATTCCTTTTATATTTTTCAAACTATTTATCTTATCAAAACTTTCCTTTGAAACATCATAATATAATTTCCCTCCACTTTTTACTACATTATCAAAAGAAAAATCCTTATCTTCAGATTGCATAATATAATTAAAGGCCATTATATTCTCTAAATTTTGATTTAAATTATTTAATCTAAAAGCCATAGAATCTATAACAACTTTGTATTTAGTCTCATATTGAAATATGCTTTCTCCCGCTCTATCTAAAAGTGAATAATTAAGGTCAGAAATATTTTCATATTGTTTGTGATTTCCTTTGAAATTTCCTGTTTCTTTTGTACTATACTTTTTCTGCACATAATAAATCCTCATGTCAAGTAATAGTAAAGCTAATAACAATAAAGAAACTAAGCTTATTAATCTATTTTTAATTTCAATTTTTCTTTTTCTGTTAAACATAAAAACACCCCTCCTGGCTAAATTCTAGCCAAGTTAGGGGTGTTTTATTCAATAAGAAATAATTACTTCTATCTCTTATTTAAGTAAAATCGTAATATACCTTTTTAAGATATTATTCGTATTTTCCTAAAACCTCTTTTATTTTTGCAACAATAATATCTATAGCAACTTTATTATGTCCACCTTCTGGTATTATTATATCAGCAAATTTCTTTGTAGGTTCTGTAAATTGATTATGCATAGGCTTTACTACATTTAAGTACTGATTTATAACAGACTCCATAGTTCTTCCTCTTTCATTTATGTCTCTGACCATTCTTCTTATGATTCTAACATCAGCATCTGTATCAACGTAAATCTTTATATCTAGAAGTTCTCTTATTCTTGGATCTTCTAGTATTAATATTCCTTCTACAATAACAATTTCTTTTGGCTCAACCTTAGTTGTATCTTCAATTCTATTATGTATAGAGAAGTCATAACTAGGTTTTTGTATAGAATGTCCATTTAAAAGTGATTCTAAATGTGAAACTAAAAGATTGTTATCAAAAGCATTTGGATGATCGTAGTTAGTTTTAACTCTATCCTCCATTGATAAATGGCTTTGATCCTTATAATATGAATCTTGCTCTATCATTGCTATACAATCTTCACCAAATTGTCTATATATCTCCTTAGCTATTGTACTTTTACCTGAGCCAGTGCCTCCTGTTATTCCTATAAAAATTGGTCTCTTCATTAGCTGTTTGCCTCCTTGCACTTAATTAACATATCATTTACCTTTACAGGCTTATCTATTTTAACCTTGAATATCATTTGAGCTTTGTTAGCAACATCTATTTTTTCGTCTTTTTCATCCTTCATATCATTCATTTGGATTTCATAGTAATCTCCTACTGGAGTTAATACCTCTACTGTATCCCCTTCGAATAATCTGTTTCTTTGTTCTATAGTTGCTACCTTAGTTTCTTCGTTATAATCTCTAACAACTCCTACGATATCATAATCTCTTATATAAGATGATGATTCATAAACTTGCTCTCCTGATTTTCCAAAGTAAAATCCTGTGTGATATCTTCTATGACTAACCTTTAAAAGATTATCCATTAATTTTTGATCAAATTCATATCCTTCTGGATCATCCCAATACTTATCTAAAGCTTCTCTGTAAGCTTTAACAATTGCAGCAACATAGTATGGGCTCTTCATTCTTCCTTCTATTTTAAATGAGTATATACCACTCTTAACAATCTCTGGTATATATTCTATCATACATAAATCCTTAGAGTTCATTATGTATGTACCTTTATCATCTTCTATAACTTGGAAATACTCTCCAGGTCTCTTTTCTTCCATTAAATAATACTTATATCTACATGCTTGTGAACAAGCTCCTCTATTTGAGTCTCTTCCTGTCATGTAGTTTGATATTAAACATCTTCCTGAGTATGCCATACACATTGAACCATGAACAAATGCTTCTAAATCACAATCTTCTGGTAAATTCTCATGTATTTTTTCAATTTCTTTAAAACTAAGCTCTCTAGCTAAAACAATTCTCTTAACTCCTAAGCTATGCCAAAACTTAGCTGACTTCCAGTTTACATTGTTTGCTTGAGTACTTAAGTGTATTTCTAAATCTGGTGCAACTTCCTTTGCAGTCATTATTATTGATGGATCTGAAACTATTATTGCATCTACATTTAAATCATTAAGTCCTACAATGTATTCTTCTAATCCTTCTAAATCTGCATTGTGAGGAAATACATTCATAGTAACATAAACTTTTCTTCCTCTATCATGAGCATACTTTACACCTTCTGCAATCTGTTCATTTGTAAAGTTATCAGCGAAAGCTCTTAGGTTAAGTTTACTTCCTCCAATATAAACTGCATCTGCTCCAAAATCAATTGCTGTCTTTAATTTTTCTAAGCTACCTGCTGGTGCTAATATTTCTGGTTTTCTCATGTTTGCTACCTCCTCTTAGTTAACGCAATTCCATCTCCCATAGGAATAACAGTTGTTATTAAATTTTCATCCTTTGAGACCATATCCAAATACTTTCTCATTCTCTTAACAATAGTTATTTTTCTTCTCTTCACTAAGTCATCAGAAGCAACCATTCCTCTAAACAAAACATTATCTGCTATTATAATTCCATCTTTTTTTAAAAGTCTTAAACATTCTGGTAAAAAATGATTATAATGTCCTTTACCTGCATCCATGAATATCATATCAAATTCATCATGAAGACTCTCTAAAACTTCTAAACAATCTCCCTGTAAAATATTGATTTTTTCCTCTAATCCAAATTTTTTAATATTCTCTTTAGCATAATTTATCATATTATCATCTCTCTCGATTGTAGTAATATGACATTCTCCACCACAAGCTTTGTTCATCAGTATTGAAGAATAACCTATAGCTGTGCCTAATTCTAATATTTTCTTTGGTTTATTCATAGATACCATAAACTCAAGGAACTTAGAACCTTCCTTTTGTATTATTGGCACCTTATTTTCTTTTGCAAAATCTTCTAGTTCTTTTAATTCGTCATTTCTATCTGGAATAAGATCTCTAAGATACTTTTCCATATATTCAAAGGTTACTCCACTCATTTGCTCCTCCAAATTTTAGTATCCAAATTCTTTCTTCTTAGCTAGGAAATCTTCGTAATTATTAGTAAAATAGTGCTTATTATTTGATGGATTCAATAAATAATATATGTAGTCTGTTTTAGCTGGTTTTATGGCAGCCAAAAGCGAAGGTTTTCCAGGATTACATATTGGCCCCACTGGAAGTCCTTTAATCTTATATGTATTATATGGTGAATCCACTTTTAAGTCTTTATAAAGTACAGTATCTTTATGCTCTCCTAAAGCATATAAAACTGTAGCATCGATTTGTAAAGGCATACCTTTTTGTAGTCTGTTATATATAACAGATGCTATTTCTGCACGCTCACTATCATCCCTAGCCTCTTTTTCAACCATTGAAGCTACTATTACATATTTCTCATACTCTTCCTTTGGAATAGTAATGCCTAGTTCACTTTGTATCTCACTAATTACCCCTTCAAACCTGTTAAGCATCATTTCAATTATTTGTTTTGGTGTTGTGCCTTTAGGAATAGCATATGTGTCTGGAAATAAAAATCCTTCTAACTCATATTTTCTTTCATTATTAGGTTTTATATAAGATGGTAATGGATACTCTTTTACTACTTTTAAAAACTCATCTTTTGTGCATACCTTAGATTCTTCCAATTTCTTAGCTATATCCTCTACAGTGTATCCCTCTGGAAATGTTACCTTATAATCTGATACTTTCCCATCAGTTAGTACACTTAAAAAATCATTAAAACTTATGTCACTATTCACAGTATATGTACCTGGTTTTATACTTTCTTCTACGTTATTAAACTTTATATATATCTTAGAAAAAAAGGAACTTCTAAGTACATTTTCATTGTTTAATCGTTCAAAAAGTCCATTTAGTGACTCTCCTTCTTTAACTTTAAAGGTTATATCAGCTTTATTAGATTGTAAAGGGCTTCGCTTTATGGAGTTATATTTAACTACAAATACAGCTAAGTTAATCACAAGTAAAATTATGAATATGGATATCAAAACCATACTTTTAGAGTTTTTTAGCCTTTTCACAGTAGTACCCCCTCATATTTTAAGATAAATGGCCATAAAGCCATTTATCTAATTATAAATCTTTTTCTCATAAAAACAAACTTGTTTTACTAATTTTTGTTTATGTACCCAAAGTTATAAAATAAAATTATAAGAAAATTTATTATTTTTTACTTCTATTTATAGCTCTCTTTCTCTCAGCACTGTCTAAGATTCTCTTTCTCATTCTTACATTTACTGGAGTAACTTCAACTAATTCGTCATTGTTTATGAATTCTAAACATTGCTCTAATGACATTTGTCTTACTGGAGTTAATTTTAAAGCATCATCAGCTCCAGATGATCTTGTATTAGTTAATTGTTTTTTCTTACAAATATTAACGTCTATGTCATCTGCTCTTGAACATTCTCCACAAACCATTCCAGCATAAACTTCTGTACCTGGCTCTATGAATAAAGTTCCTCTTTCTTGAGCATTAAATAATCCATATGTAACTGCTTCTCCTGATTCAAATACTACGATTGATCCTCTACTTCTTCCTGGGATCTCTCCTTTGTATTTTTCAAATCCATCAAATACATGGTTCATTATTCCGTTACCTTTTGTATCTGTCATGAATTCATTTCTAAATCCTATAAGTCCTCTTGCAGGTATTTTGAACTCTAATCTTGAGTATCCATTAACCGCTGAAGTCATATTTACCATTTCAGCTTTTCTAGGTCCTAATTTTTCCATAACAGGTCCCATAAATTCTTCTGGAACGTCTATAGTTAAGTGCTCTATTGGTTCAACCTTAACACCATTTTCATCTATTTTTGTTATAACGTTTGGCTTAGAAACTTGGAATTCATATCCTTCTCTTCTCATTGTTTCTATAAGTATTGAAAGATGTAACTCTCCTCTACCACTTACTTCGAAACAATCTGGAGTTATTTCTTTAACTTTTAAACTTACGTTAGTTTCTAATTCTTTTAATAATCTATCTCTTAAATGTCTTGAAGTTACGAAATCCCCTTCTCTACCAGCAAATGGTGAGTCATTAACCATAAAGTTCATGTTTAATGTAGGCTCGTCTATTTTAACAAATGGTAATCCTTCTGGATTTTGTGCATCTGTTATAGTTTCTCCAATATTTACGTCAGATATACCACTTATTGCAACTATATCTCCTAATTGAGCTTCATCAACCTCTATTCTCTTTAATCCATCATGAGTATAAAGACTTGATATTTTGAATTTAGTTACTGTTCCATCTTGTCTTACAACAGCAGCTTGTTGGTTTTTCTTAGCTATTCCTCTAGTTATTTTACCTATAGCTATTTTACCAACATATTCACTTGAATCTAAAGTTGTAACTAACATTTGTAAACTTTCTTCTATAGATCCCTTTGGTGATTCAACTTTTTCGATTATAGTATCGAATAAATCTTTCATGTTATCTTTTGGCTCATCTATGTTAATTGTAGCTACTCCATCTCTAGCTGAAGCATAAACTATTGGGAAATCTAATTGCTCATCATCTGCACCAAGCTCTAAGAATAATTCAAATATTTCATCAATAACTTCTTCTGGTCTAGCATCTGGTTTATCTATTTTGTTTATAACAACTATTGGTTTTAATCCTAACTCAAGAGCTTTTCTTAAAACGAATTTTGTTTGAGGCATAGCCCCTTCATATGAGTCTACTACAAGTAAAACACTTTCTACCATTTTAAGTACACGTTCAACCTCTCCTCCGAAGTCAGCGTGTCCTGGTGTATCTATTATATTTATTTTAACTCCGTTATAATGAACTGCTGTATTTTTTGAAAGTATTGTAATACCTCTTTCTTTTTCTAAGTCATTTGAGTCCATTACTCTCTCTTCTACTTTTTCGTTTGTTCTAAAAACGTTACTTTGTCTTAATAATGCGTCAACTAAAGTTGTTTTACCATGGTCAACGTGAGCGATTATAGCTATATTTCTAATATCATTTCTTGTAAATTCGTTACTCATTATATTTATTCCTCCAATTTTATGTGCATAAAAAATTGGATACTATTTAAGTACCCAATTTTCTTTACCTTATTAGATTCTACTGTTAAGCTTTAAAAAAGTCAACACAACATTTTTTACTTAAACAGTTACATTCTACATTATCATCTAATTTTTTTATATTTCCATTATTATTGGTAATATCATTGGTTTTCTCTTAGTTTTTTCATAAAGGAAACTTCTAAGGCCATCTCTTATGTTAGATTTCATAGTAGCCCAGTCACAGATTCCTTTCTTTTCACAATCTCTTAAAACGTCTTTTACTATCTCTTTAGCTTCATCCATTAAGTCTTCTGATTCTCTTACGTAAACAAAACCTCTTGATATAATATCTGGTCCTGCTACCACTGAAGCAGTTTCTTTTGAAATAGTAACAACTACTGTAAGAATTCCGTCTTGTGAAAGATGTTTTCTATCTCTTAAAACTATGTTTCCTACATCACCAACTCCAAGTCCATCAACAAAAATTTGTCCTGAAGTAACAGATCCATTCTTTTTGATTGAATCTCTAGTGATTTCTATAACATCTCCATTTTCAGCTATCATAAAATTCTTTTCTGATAGTCCAACATCAACAGCTAACTCTGCATGCTGTTTAAGGTGTCTATACTCACCATGAACTGGTATAAAGAATTTAGGCTTAACAAGAGCTTGCATAAGTTTTAATTCCTCTTGACAAGCATGACCTGAAACATGGACATCTGCTAGTTTTCCATACACTACTTCTGCTCCCTTTTTGAAAAGTTGATTAATAACCTTAGAAACTAACTTTTCATTACCAGGTATTGGTGTTGCAGATAGTATTACTGTATCTCCCTCAATGATATTAACTTTTTTATGCTCTGAAGATGCCATTCTAGCTAATGCTGACATTGGCTCTCCTTGGCTTCCTGTAGTTATTATAGTCACTTGCTCATTTGGATATTTGTTTATAGAATCTATGCTAACAAAAGACTCCTTATCTATTGTTAAATATCCTAGTTCTATGGCAACCTGAACTATATTTTCCATACTTCTTCCTGAAACAGCAATCTTTCTTCCCGTCATTTCTGCAGCTTCAACAATTTGCTGTATTCTATGAATATTTGAAGCAAATGTAGCTATTATTATTCTTCCCTTTGCTCCAACAAATATTTTTTTAAGATTTTCTCCTACAGCTCTTTCTGACATTGTATATCCTGGTCTCTCTACATTAGTAGAGTCAGCCATCATTGCAAGAACTCCTTTTCTTCCTAATTCTGCAAATCTAGCAAAGTCCATTACCTCTCCGTCAGTTGGAGTATAGTCTACTTTAAAATCACCAGTATGAAGTACAACTCCTAGTGGTGTATGCACTGCTATAGCAACTGAATCTGCAATACTATGATTAGTTTTTACAAATTCAACAGATGATGATTTTAATTTTATAATATCTCTTGGTTTAACTCTTATAAGCTCTGTGGTGCTTAATAAACCATGTTCTTTTAGTTTAGTTTCAACTATTCCTAAAGTAAGTTTTGTTCCATAAACAGGTACATTTAAATTTTTTAACACATATGGTAAAGCACCAATATGATCTTCATGACCATGAGTTAAAAATATTCCTCTAACTTTTTCTGCATTTTTAACAAGATATGATACGTCTGGAATAACTATATCAATACCAAACATATCTTCGTCTGGGAACTTAAGTCCACAGTCGACTACAATTATATCGTCTTTAAATTCGATAACAGTTAGATTCTTACCTATCTCGTTCAAACCACCTAAAGGTATAATTTTAACCTTTAGCTTTTCACGTTTCATATTTTCCCTCCTCTTTTTTGTAGTAGTACGCTTATGTATAAAAGAGGTTTCCTCATTTGAGAAAATTTCTCTATTCATTTTTACAATCCTTGCATATTCCGAAAAACTTTACTGTATGATCTAATATTTCAAAGCCATATTTAGTTTCAATCTCTTCTTCTAGTTCGTCTAATAAATCCGCTTCAACCTCAAAAACTTTTCCACATTTATTACAAACTAGGTGATGGTGTCTATGCTCTTCATCGTCATGAGCAAGTTCATATCTACTGCATCCATCTTCTAAATCTAACTTATAGATTACACCCATCTCTTCTAGAAGAATTATTGTTCTATATACGGTAGCTAATCCAATCTCTGGACAACTTTTCTTAACCTCGTCATAAATTTCCTCAGCAGTTAAGTGTTTACCCTCATTTTGTATTATAGTATCAACTATAGCTCTTCTCTGAGGTGTTAACTTATAACCCTTCTTCTTTAATTCTTCTTTTAAAGCATCAAAATCTACTGAAGCTGTATTTGCCATATTAAAACCTCACTTTACCGTTATTCTTCTTCTGCGAATAAAGTTGCATAAGCTTCTTCTATCATTTCAATTTCAAAATCATTCTCAACTGGAGCTAAAGTCTCTTCTCCATCTTCGTCTTGAACAACTTGCATAGCTATAACTACGTCTTCCTCACCTTCTGGTGATAATAAGAAATATTCTTTTTCTTCGATATCTAATTTAGTTACTACGTTGAATGTTGTTTCTATTCCTTCTTCATCAACTAAAACTATTGGTTGTAAATCGTTATTCATTTTAACTTCTCCTTTTTATTTTGATATTCTGTCTAAGTATCCTTGTAATATATAAGTAGCCGCTATTTTATCGACTATTTTTTTTCTTTTCGCTCTTGATAAATCCGCTTCTAGCATTGCTCTATGAGCAGCAACTGTTGTAAGTCTTTCATCCCAAAACTCTATTTTACCATCAAATGATTTTTCAATTTGTTCACATAAATTTTTAACCATTTCTCCAGATGGTCCTATTGTTCCATTCATATTTTTTGGCATACCTGCAACTATAGTTTCTACCCCATACTCTTTGCATATTTTCATGACTGCCTCTACGTCTTTAGTGTAGCAATCTCTTTTTATAGTTGTTACACCTTGAGCTGTCCATCCAAGTGGATCACTTACTGCAACTCCTATAGTTTTACTTCCGATATCTAAACCTAAAATTCTCATTGAATCTCCTTACATAAACGAAAGAGTACCCTTTCGGGCACTCTTTGTTATTTTATCTCTAGATAAGATTTTATAACTTCTTCAAGTATTTCATCTCTTTCCAGTTTCCTTACTAAAGCTCTTGCCCCGTTGTAATTAGTGATGTAAGTAGGGTCACCTGAAATTAAGTATCCAACTAGCTGATTAACCGGGTTATAGCCTTTTTCCTTTAGTGAGTTGTATACATCAGTTAATATTGATTTAGTTAAATCTTCCTTATTTTTACTAAAATCAAACTGCATTGTGTGGTCAAAATTGTTACTCATAACATGCTGCTTACTAGCAGCTCACCCCCTTACAGTAAATATATTTTAATTTATATATTTACATATATTATTATCTTTTAAATTAGTTTTTATTCACGCTTTACTTTATACTCATTATAAACTATATTTACATAAAAGTACAACTATTTTACAAGTAATTCTACAACTTCTTTTGCTTTTTCTAATGCTTTAGCTATATTTTCTGGATTTTTCCCACCAGCTTGAGCCATGTCAGGTCTTCCACCTCCGCCGCCGCCTACAACTGCTGCAACTTCTTTTATTACCTTTCCACAATGAACTCCATTAGCTAATGAATTTTTAGTTGCCATAGCTACTAAGTTTACTTTTCCACCATTGTCACTTGCTAAAACAACTATTCCATTATTTAATTTATTTCTAACTTTATCAGCTAAATCTCTTAATGAATTTCCATCAACATCTTTTAATTCTGCTGTAACTAATTCAACTCCGTTTATTTCAAATTTGTCTTTTAATATATCATCCTCAGCACCTTGAACTAATTTAGCTTTAAGTTCTGCTATTTCTTTATCTTTTTCTTTTAATTCATGAGCTTGAGCTGCTATTCTCTTAGCAATATCTTTTTCATTACACTTAAGCATTGAAGCAGCTTCCTTAAGCATGTTATTTTTAAGTTCCATGAATTTTAATGCGCTTATTCCAGTAACAGCTTCTATTCTTCTTATTCCAGCAGCAACTCCTGATTCTGAAACTATCTTAAATAATCCAATTTCTCCTGAGTTAGCTACGTGAGTTCCTCCACATAATTCTTTTGAGAAATCTCCAACTGAAACAACTCTTACTTTTTCAGCATACTTTTCATCGAAAAGACAAGTTGCTCCACTATTTCTAGCTTCATCTAATGACATTTCCTTTGTATCAACTACAGATACAGTCATTATTTTTTCATTTACTAATAATTCAACTTTTTCTAATTCTTCTTCTGTTAAAGCTGCAAAATGAGTAAAGTCAAATCTTAATCTTTCTTCATCAACATATGAACCTGATTGATTTACATGATCTCCTAAAACTTCTTTTAAAGCTTCATGTAACATGTGTGTAGCTGTATGGTTTTTACATATGTTAGATCTTCTTGAAGCATCAACTGATAATTTAACTTCTTGACCTTCTTTTAAACTACCCTCTATAACCTTAATGTAGTGAACAAATTTTCCACCAACATTTTTCTTACAATCTGTAACTATTGCCATTCCAGTTTCTGAAGTTATATTTCCTCTATCTCCAACTTGACCTCCCATTTCAGCATAGAAAGGAGTTTTATCAGTTAATAAGAATCCTTCTTCACCTTCTTTAAGTTCAGCTTTAAATTCTTCATTATTTCCTAGTACTATAACTTTTGAGTTAAGTTCTAAATTAACATATCCATCAAATTCAGTAACTATTGAAGCATCCACTTTGTTTACTGGACTTTCTTCGCTTCCCATGTAGCTACTTTCTCCTCTAGCATTTCTAGCTCTTTCTCTTTGCTCTTTCATTTCCTTATTAAAGTTTTCTATATCTAACTCTAATCCTTTTTCTTCTAATATCTCTTGAGTAAGCTCTAGAGGGAATCCATAAGTATCATATAATTTGAAAGCTTTAGCTCCTGATAAAACTTTCTCATTTTTTTCTTCCATTTCTGAAATATAGCTCATAAGTATATCCATACCTGAGTCTATTGTTTCATTAAATCTTTCTTCTTCTAATTTAATTATTTTCTTAATGTAATCAGCTTTTTCTTTTAATTCTGGATAAGCTTCACCGTAATTTTCAACTACAGCATCAACCATTTCATTTAAGAATATACCTTTAACTCCTAAAAGTCTTCCATGTCTAGCAGCTCTTCTAAGAAGTCTTCTTAAAACATATCCTCTACCTTCATTTGATGGTTGAACACCGTCACATATTAAGAAAGTAACACTTTTTCCATGGTCAGTTATTATTCTTAATGATACATCTTTGTCTTTATCTTCTCCATATTTAGCATTTGTTAATTCACATGCTTTATTTAATATGTTTTTAACTGTATCTATTTCGAAGATATTATCTACACCTTGCATTATTGTAGCTATTCTTTCTAATCCCATACCTGTATCTATGTTCTTTTGAGCTAACTCATTGTAGTTTCCTTCTTCATCTTTATCAAATTGAGTGAAAACTAAGTTCCAGAACTCAACTATTCTATCTGCATCTGAAGCTTCTAAAAATTCTTCTACTGTTTCAACCTTTCCTTCTCCTCTATCAAAGTGAATCTCTGTACAAGGACCACAAGGACCCACCCCTATTTCCCAGAAGTTATCATCTTTTCCTAATCTGAATATTCTGCTTGGATCTACATCAGTTTTACTAGTCCAAATATCATAAGCTTCATAGTCATTTAAATATATAGTTACATATAATTTATCCTTTGGAATTTCTAAAGTTTCTGTTATAAACTCCCAAGCCCATGGAATTATTTCTGATTTGAAGTAATCTCCAAATGAGAAGTTTCCTAGCATTTCAAAGAATGTACCATGTCTTGATGTTTTACCAACATTCTCTATATCACCAGTTCTTATACACTTTTGGCAAGTTGTTATTCTTCTTTTTGGTGGTTCTTCTAAACCTGTGAAATAAGGTTTAAGTGGTGCCATACCTGCATTTATTAATAATAAACTCTTATCATTTTTAGGTACTAACGGAAATGACTGTAATCTTAAATGGTCTTTGCTTTCAAAAAAGCTTAAATATTTTTCTCTTAATTCATTTGCTCCCATGAATTTCATAATTTATTCCTCCAAATTTTATGTATTTATCCTTTAGCCTTTAAGTTTAATCATATATTTATAAAATAAGATTAAACCCTCTACTTAGCTCTAGATATTCTTTTATTTTATAATTAGTTTCACACATAAAAAAAGAACATAAAACACCTCACCCCTAATTAAAAGGGACGAAATCCTATGCTCCGCGGTACCACCCTAATTATGTAAAACTACATCACTCTAAAAATTATAGCTCAAAGATAGCTTCAACATCTCTTTTAAGAAGTTCTCACCAACCACTTCCTCTCTGACTAAAAGATAAATGCCTACTCATTCTCGTCAACGCTTTTCATTAAGTTATTATAGGCAAATTATAAAAAAAATTTCTTTACCTGTCAATATAATTGCCAACTGTATTAGTATCTATTTTACTAAATTACTATGTATTCCTATATATTTTATGATTATTTATCTACTAAGTTAAATATTATTTTTATATAAAATACTATTAAAATAATATTATTATGTATATTTATTAATATCTAAAACTTTTTAACTATAAAAAAATATATCATACTTCTTGATAACTATAATTTAATCTAATACTAAAATATCATAAAAACATATAGTAATCCCAATCATCAAATAGAACTTTAATCACAACAGCTATAGGAACTATAAAAACCATTCCTAAAAGCCCTCCTATTTGCTCTCCAATTAAAAGTAATATTATGATTAATATTGGATGCATATCTATACTCTCAGCTGTAATTTTAGGTGCTATTAAGTTTCCTTCAATTTGTTGAATTATTAAAAAAGTCAATATAACCCATAAAATTTTATTTGGGCCTTCTACTAATGCTACAACTATTGCAGGTATTGCTCCTAAAACCGCTCCAAAATAGGGTATAATATTGAGTAACGCATTTAAAAACGCTAATAATAGAGGAAACTTTATTCCTAGTATAAGCATACCTATAAAGGTCATAACTCCAACTAATAAGCTTAAAAGTAATTGCCCTAAAATATATTTACCTAAGACTTTATCAACATCTCTCCCTAGATTTTTTAATAGAGCTCTCTTCTCCATTGGGCAGCAATATAAAAATTTATTAGATAATAAATCTCCATAGGCTAAAAAATAATATGCTAATACAGGTATAACAGCAAAAGCTAAAATATTTTCTGAAAAGCTAATTAAATTATTTATGATACTAGTTGCAAAACTAACTAATAATATATTTAATTTTTCAGTAACTTGAGCTTCAATAACATCAAAAATCCCTAATTCCATAAACTTCATCTTCATAATCAAATCATTTATAAAGAATTCTATACCATTTATTAAACCATCAAAACTTTCCCCTTCTTTAAACATACTTGGAATTAGAACTGTTAAAAAAAATAATATAAGAAAAATTAAACTAAGTACTATAGACATAGCTAAAAAGTTTTTATTTATTTTTGTTCTTTCACATAAAAATCTATATAGAGGCTTAAGAATATATGCAAAAATCCCTGATACAAGCACTATAAAAATAATGTCTCTAAAAGCTTCAAATTGATATAAAAGGAATATAAATAAAAAAATTATAAATATTAATATTAAATTTCTTATAAATCTTTTTTTATCTTTTAAAGCTCTAAACATTCCTACTCCTCCTTTTTTAATTTACCTAACCAAAATATTTTCTTGGAATCATTCTCATATTTATATTTTTATTTCCAAAAAATAAAATGCTTTCTTCTCCTAAAATAGTTTCTTTTAATTGTATAACTCGCTTTCCATTTTTAAATTTATCAACTAATCCACTTACCACTATTAATCCTCTTATATAAAAGTCATAGTCTATTAAAATATCTTCTAATATTCCTATCATATGGCCATCCTTATTTATAAGATCAAAGTTTTTTATCTCGCTAAATTTTAACCCTCTATGTACATGTACCCCTTCTGTCATAATAGTATCGCTTAAAGAAATAACATTAGTTAAGTCCACATAATCTCTTTTTGAAAATAATTTTTTTGTTATTATAAAGCCCATGACTTTCCCATTAAAATAATCTATAGCAAGATCACAAACTACTCCAACCTTCTTTCCATTAGAATCAAAAACCTTAAGCCCAATTAAATCTCTTATTCTATACACTCTAAAAGTCATCCCTTTCTAATTTAAGTAAAGCCATTAGTAATATATTTAGTATTATCTATATCCTTCCAAAAAATACATAGTTTCATAGGTATTTTAAATTTATTTTTGTAAACTTAAATAATAATCCTTAAACTTTCTAGGTAAGTTATTAACTAAATAAAGTAATGATATATTCTTCACTTAATAAATACACTTTGTATAGTGCACTTTATATTGAAAATAAAATTTAAAAAGTTTTAATATAAAAGAAAAAAGCCCCCTTTCGGGAGCTTTCTATTAAAGTAGGCTTTCGATTATTCCTCCACCTACAACTAAATCATCTTTATAGAAAACAACAGATTGACCTTTAGTTATAGCTCTTTGCTTATCTTCAAAAGAAACTTTAACTCTTCCATTTTCCATAGGACTTATAGTAGCCTTAGCTGGTCTAGCTGAATATCTAATTTTAGCTTCAACTTCCATAGGGACTTCAAGTTTATCTATAGATATGAAGTTTATATCTTTACAAACTAAATCAGTTTTAAAGATATCCTCTTCTGGTCCTACTACAACAGTATTAGTTACAGGGTTTATATCAGTAACAAACACTGGTCTTCCAAGAGCTAATCCTAAGCCCTTTCTTTGTCCTATTGTATAATAGACTATTCCTTTATGTTTTCCTAAGACATTTCCATACTTATCGACAAAGTTTCCTGGTCTAACTTTATTTGGAGCAGCTTCACATATGTATCTTCCATGATTATTATCTGGAATAAAGCATATTTCTTCACTGTCCTTTTTATTATGTACATCTAGACCGATCTCTTTAGCTATTTCTCTAATCTTATCCTTAGTGAATTCTCCACAAGGCATTAAAGTATGCTCCAACTGTTCTTGAGTTAGATTGTATAAAGCATAAGTTTGATCTTTTCTATCATCCTTTGATCTTATAAGTTGGAATCTTCCATCTCTTTCTTCAATTTTAGCATAGTGACCTGTTGCAACATAGTCTGCACCTATACCTTTAGCTTTTTGTAAAAGCTCATCAAATTTAAGATATTTGTTACATGCAATACATGGATTTGGAGTTCTACCTTGTATATATTCGTCTACAAAATAATCTATTACGTTTCTTTTAAAACTATCTCTAAAGTTTAAAACGTAAAAAGGAATATCTAGTTTTTGAGCAACTCTTCTAGCATCATCCACTGCTGACAGTGAACAACATCCCCCTTCTCTTTCCTCATATTCCTTATCCTCTTGCCATATTTGCATTGTAACACCAATTACATCGTATCCCTGTTCCTTTAAAAGGTAAGCAGCAACGGAGCTATCAACTCCGCCGCTCATACCTATAACAACCTTTTTCTTTGTCACAAAATCACCACTTTAATATTATTCTTAACCGTGAACATGCTCATGTATGTCATGTGAATGTTCTTTCATATCCCAAGGCTCTAATCCTTGTCTTTGTCTATAGTCGTTTATAGCCTTGTGTATAGCTTCCTCAGCTAATACTGAACAGTGCATTTTTACTGGTGGAAGACCATCTAAAGCTTCTGCAACAGCTTTGTTTGATAATTCCCAAGCTTCTTCTACAGTTTTTCCTTTTATAAGCTCTGTAGCCATACTTGATGAAGCAATAGCAGATCCACATCCATAAGTTTCAAATTTAACATCTTCTACAATGTTATTTTCTATTTTAAGATATATTCTCATTATATCTCCACATTTAGCGTTACCAACTTCTCCGATTCCGTTAGCATCTTTAATTTCTCCTACATTTCTTGGGTTTTTGAAATGATCCATAACTTTTTCACTATATATCATAATTAATTCTCTCCTTCTACTTCTCTTAAATGATTTTTCCATAATGGTGACATACTTCTTAATCTTGCGATTATTGGTGGTACTTTTTCTAATACGTAATCAACGTCTTCTTCAGTTGTACCTTCACCTAAACTTAATCTTAATGATCCGTGTGCTATTTCATGAGGTAAACCTATTGCTAATAACACGTGTGATGGATCTAATGATCCTGATGTACAAGCACTTCCACTTGAACCACAAATTCCTTCAAAGTCTAATGAAAGAAGAATTCCTTCACCTTCAATGAATTCAAAGCATACATTTACGTTACCTGGTAATCTCTTGCTACCATCTTTTGGTCCGTTTAATCTTGTAAATGGTACTTCTAATAATCCTTTTATTAACTTATCTCTTAACTTAGAAATTTTAGCTATATGCTCATCTAAGTTTTCTCCAGCTATTTCCATAGCCTTTCCTAATCCAACTATTGCAGGTATGTTCTCAGTTCCAGCTCTTCTAGCTCTCTCTTGACCACCACCGTGGATTAAGTTATCTATTCTTATACCTTTTCTTATATATAAAGCTCCGATTCCTTTTGGTCCATAAACTTTATGTCCAGCTAATGAAAGTAAATCGATGTTCATATCTTTAACATCTATCTTTACATTTCCTACAGCTTGAACTGCATCTGTATGGAATATTACTTTTCTTTCTCTACAAATTTTTCCTATTTCCTTAACTGGCTCTATAGTTCCTATTTCATTGTTTGCAAACATTACAGAAACTAATATAGTTTTATCAGTAATAGCATTTTTTAATTCTTCTAAATCAACAAAACCTTCTTCATTTACATCTAAGTAAGTTACTTCAAAGCCTTGTTTTTCTAACCATTGGCAAGTATGTAATACAGCATGGTGCTCTATTTTTGTAGTTATTATATGATTTCCTTTATTTTTATGAGCAAAAGCTATTCCTTTTATTGCCCAGTTATCTGCTTCTGATCCGCCACCAGTAAAGTAGATTTCATTTGTATCAGCATTTAATACTTTAGCTACTCTTTCTCTAGCAGTGTCTACAGCCATTCTTGATTCTCTTGAAACTCCGTAAAATGCTGATGGATTTCCAAACTTATTTGTGAAATATGGTAACATTTCCTCTAATACTTCTGGCTTAACATATGTAGTTGCTGAGTAGTCCATATAAACAACTCTATTATTCATTTTCTTCACTCCTACTAACAATTTTTAAAGCTTCATTTTTTTCTTTCATAGCTTTATAATCTTCTACTATATCTTTAAGTGTTACTGAATTAGTAACCTCATCTATGCTTGTTTTTATCTTTTTCCATAAAAGTCTAGTGGCACAACAATCAACATTATTGCAAGTTACACCATCTAAACAATCTGATATTTCTATCGGTCCTTCTAAAACCTCTATAATATCTGAAACTGTTATATCTTCTGGTTGTCTATTTAAAATATATCCTCCTTGAGCACCTCTAATACTCTTTATAAGCTTAGCTTTTCTTAAAGAACTAAATAATTGCTCTAAATAATATTCAGATATATTCTGTCTTTGCGATATTGACTTTATTGACACAGGTGATCCACCATAATGTATAGCTAAATCAACCATGGCTTTTACACCATATCTTCCTTTGGTAGATAATTTCATTTAATCACCTCTAAATCTGACTAATTCGATGTACTTTATGTGATTATAATATCAAAACCGAGTAAATTTGTCAACAATAATATTCACATATTTTTTACTTAAAAAATGGAATTTAAAATTGAAATTCAACTATTTGTTTTTTACATTATTCCAGTAGGCTTTTATACTACTTTCGTATTTATTATCCTTAGGCTTATAATATTCTTTTCCTCTCATATTTTCAGGCATATATTCTTGATTTATATAACCATTAGGATAATTATGGGGATATAAATACCCACCAACACCTAAATTGCTTGCCCCACTATAATGAGCATCTTTTAAATGTTTTGGCACATCCCCTGCATTATTCCTTTCTAAATCTCTTAAGGCTTCATCAATAGCCATATACGCACTATTTGACTTAGGTAAGGTAGCTAAATATATTACTAATTCAGATAATATTATCCTTGCTTCTGGCATTCCTATTTTCAAAGCAAGGTCTATTCCGCTATTTACAACTTGCAAAGCATTAGGATGAGCAAGACCTATATCTTCAGCTGCAATTACTCCTATCCTCCTAATTACGCTATCCATATTCCCACCCTTAATAAGTCTAGCTAAATAATGAATTGAGGCATCAGGGTCACTTCCTCTTATACTTTTTTGAAGAGCACTTAATAAATTATAATAATCATCTCCTGATGAATCAGATTTCAAATTAGATTGCCCTAAGTTTTCTACGTGCTCTTTATTTAAAAGGATATTATCTTTTTCTTGAGATTTAATAGCTAATTCTAATACTGTGTAAGCTTTTCTTACATCTCCTTGAGAAATCTCTCCAATATACTTTAAAACACCTTCTTCAAGAGAAATAACATATCCTTCTTTTTCAAGTTTACTTACTGCTCTTTCTAAAGCTATTATTATATCTTCAGTACTTACTGGTTTAAATTGAAATATGGTACTTCTGCTTAGTATAGCCTTATGTATAGCAAAGTATGGATTTTCTGTAGTACTTGCTATTAACACTACTCGCCCATCTTCAATAAATTCTAAAAGTGCTTGCTGCTGTTTTTTATTAAAATGCTGAAGCTCATCTATATACAGTATTATTCCCTTAAAATTTAATAAATTATCTATATCAGAAGTTATACTTTGTATTTCTTTTATGGAAGATGTAGTAGCATTTATTTTATAAAATTTCTTATCAGTGTAATTTGAAATTATATTAGCTAAAGTAGTTTTTCCAACACCAGGTGGACCATAAAAAATGCAATTCATTATGTTCTTGTTTTTTATAAGCTTGTTTAAAGGAGTTCCTTCTCCTACAATGTGTTTCTGTCCAACTATATCCTCTAATTTTTTAGGACGCATAATATCTGCTAAAGGTCTCAAATTTTTCAATTATCAAAATTTCAATAAGATTACTATGTTAACTGAAGACTTCTCTTAATTTTCTATTCATTAAAAAACTCCTTATTTATAAAACATAATATATTAATATGAAATTTGATAATTTTCCTCCCTTCTTATACTTTTATAGTTAATGAATTTCCTAAAGTAAATCTTAATTTAATTCTAAAATTTATTGTAATACTAAAATACAGTTTTATTTCTTCCTGTCATTTTTGCCATATATAATTTTTCATCAGCATTTTTTATGGTATCAAAGGGATCTTCTTTTTCTGAAACTTCACAAACTCCGAAGCTAGAAGTTATTTTCAAACTTAAATCACCATAGTCAAAGCTCATTTTTTCTATGATTTTTCTAAGCTTCTCAGCAACCTTCACTCCATTTTTTAAATTGGTGTTATTTAAAACAATTATGAATTCTTCTCCTCCATATCTACCAATCCAATCACTATTTTCTCTGATATTATTATTTAATGCCTTTGCAAAATCCCTTAAAATTTTGTCACCTACTAAATGACCATAGGTATCATTTACTTTTTTAAAGGAATCTATATCAGCCATAATTACAGTTGTAGGTATAGATTCTTTTAAGTTTCTATGAGCTTCCTTTGAAAATCTCTGATCTATATACCTTTTATTATAGACTCCAGTTAAATAATCCTTAATAAGATTTTCTCCCATCTTTTTCATTGTTAAATCTAAATAATTACCTTCTCCACTACCATCTACTATACTGCCATTATTAGTTATATCTTTTAATATTTCAACAACATATTTATTTTCATTAAATTCAATTGGGGAAGCTATAACTAAAAACACATGATTTTTATTATATTCTAACTTTATAAAAGTATCATTTTTTAAATAAGCTTTTTTTGATATGCAAGTACTGCACATTGATTTTTTTCCCCACACATCATAACAATTGCTTAGGGAACAATCTTTTTCATTAAATTTATTATTGATTTTTAGGTTAAAGTCATCTGAAAATACTATATTATTTATAGGATCTACCACTCTAACTTCATCATAAAAGTTCTTTAATATAGACATTCTTTCTTTTACATCTAGTAAAACTTCCAATATTCTTTCCTCCAGTCCTTAGAACTTTTAATTTCTTTCTACACCTTACTACATATTAAAGGAATATCTAAAACTAATTATTCTTAAATTTGTACCTCTCTATTCTCCGTACATTCTTTATTAACAATTATACAATAAAAAAAGATTCTAATAAAAACTATTAGAACCTTTATATTAAAAAATTTTTAAAGAAGCTTTACCTCTTCTCCTAAAGTAATTTCTCCTCCATTTAATACCTTTGTAAATATACCATAAGCAGGCATTATACATCTTCCCACTTGATAGTATATTGCACATTTGTCATGACATTTTTTTCCTATTTGTGTTACTTCTAAAAGAACCTCTCCTATTTTTATTTTTTGCCCTATAGGAAGTTTATTTAGTTCTATTCCATCTACAACTAGGTTTTCTCCAAAGGCTCCAAAATCCACATTTCCGCCATCAGCTCTAAAATCCTCTATCTTTTCAAAAGCTAATAAACTTACTTGTCTATGCCACTTCCCCGCATGAGCATCTCCCTTAATTCCGAAATCTTCTATAAACTCAGCTTTAGGAACTTGCACTTTAGCTGTACCTTTCTTTTCACTTATACAAATAGCTCTTACCTTGCTCATTTTTATCCTCCTATTTCATACATAAATCTTTTATCTTCATCTTTTTCTTTCATTTTAAAGTTATGTTTTTCTGGCTTTTCATAAATACTCTTTTTAATTATCTCCCTAAGCTCTTCATCACTTATTCCATTTCTCATCTTATCTCTTAAGTTTATTCCATACTTCCAATGTAAACACTGTTTCATAAAGCCTTCAGGAGTGACCCTTATTCTATTACAATCCTCACAAAAACAATCACTCATAGCACTTATAAATCCTATTTTTCCTTTGAATCCTTCTATGCTTATGTATTTAGCTGGACCATTTAGTCTTAAGGTTTTTCCATCACTTAATACCTTTTTTTCTTTCTTTATAATTTCTAAAATCTCACTATTAGTAACGCCCTTAAACTTTTTACCTTCTCCAATAGGCATAAGCTCTATAAATCTAAGATCTATTGGATTTTCACAAGCTAAGTTTATTAAATCTAAAATTTCATCTTTATTGAAATCTTCTAATATTACAGTATTTATCTTTACTTTAACATTATTCTCTAAGCACTTTTCTATTGAATAAAGTACTTTATCTAAGGTTCCTATCCTTGTTATTTCCTTAAATCTATCTTCTTTTAATGTATCTAAACTTATATTTACTCTCTTTAATCCATTTTCACTAAGTTCCTTTACTTTATCTCCTAGTAAAATCCCATTAGTGGTTAAACAAATCTCTTCTATCTCAGGTATTTTATTTATATTTTTTATTAAATCTACTACACCTTCTCTTACAAGTGGCTCTCCTCCTGTAAGTCTTACTTTTTTTATTCCAATAGAAGCACATTCTTTAACAACTCTTAAAATCTCATCTAAAGTCATAAGCTTATCATTGTGAATAAAATCATTATGATCTTTCTCCATACAATAAGCACATCTTAAATTACATTTATCAGTTAAAGAAATTCTTAAATAGTCAATCTCTCTTCCATATTTATCTTTCATTTTCTCACCTTCTTCTTTATACAAATTCCATTCCCTCTTTTAGGTGAATAATGATTTTATCTATTTATCCAATTTTTCTAATCTTTAACAATAATTTCTAATTACTTTCCAAAGGAGCAATGTGGAAAAGTACAAACTGGGCAATTTAAACAAAGTCCACCATGACCATATTCAGCTATATCTCTTAAAGTTAATCTTTCATCTGCTAAAACTCTTGGAAGAACTAAATCTAAAGCTGTTCTTTTTGAATACATAGCACAGCTTGGTATTCCAATAATAGGAACATCATTATAATAAGCTAAAAGAAGCATAGCTCCAGGAAGTACTGGTGAACCATATGTTATTAACTCTCCTCCACATTCCTTTATAGCTGTAGGAGTAACATCATCTGGGTCTACTGACATTCCCCCTGTGCAAAGTATAAGTTCTGCACCTTCATCTAAAGCTCTTTTTATTTCCTCTATAATTTTCTCCTTATCATCTGGAAGAATAACCTGTCTTTCAAGATCTATATTAAATTCCTTAAGCTTTTCCTTAAGAACAGGTCCAAAGGCATCTTTTATTCTTCCACTATAAACTTCATTTCCTGTAGTTATTGCAAAAGTCTTTTTATTTTTTATCTCTTTAACTTCTATAATCTTATCTTTTATAAGATTTTCTGCTTCTATTATTTTATTTTCATCTATAACTAGTGGAATTACTCTAGTAGCCCCTACCTTATCACCTTTTTTAACTGGAAAATTACCATGAATTGTAGAAACTATTATTTCACCTAGCATATTTAATTCTAATAATTTTTCCTTATCTATTTTTAAAAGTCCGTCTTTATCAGCTAAAAATTCTATTTTTCCTTCTTTTATTTCTCCAAAACTTAATCCTTCTCCACAAACTAAGTCCTTTAATCTTTCAGCAGCCTCATTTTCATGAAGCATTCCCTCTTCTTTTTCCCATACATAAACATGTTCTTTTCCTATTGATAAAAGTTTTTCTATATCTTCTTCTCTTATAACATGGCCCTTTTTAAAGGCTCTTCCTTTAAATTTACCTGGTATTATTTGAGTTACATCATGAGATAATATTGTTCCAACGGCATCTTCAACTCTTATTTGTTTCATACTAATCCTGTTATAAGTTATTTATTTTAAATCCATCTCCATCTAAAACTATACATTTTAATATAAATAACTTTAAACAGTTCACCTCCTCCTAGTGTTTTTAGTAATAAAAGGTTTCCTAAATTTCTTTTTTCTTTATTAACTCTTCATACTCATCAACTGTATTTATATTATAAAAATTCTTTATTTCTTTTTTATGTACTTTTTCTATAAAATGAAATTCTTCAACTACCTTCATAGAAAATTTAAAACAAGTTTTTATTAATTTATTGCTATTATTTATAAGTTCTTTCTCCATAATATCTTTGCAACTTTTTTTATATATGGCACAAAGAGGTTGTAGTCTTTCCTGAAATTTAGGAATTAAAATTTCATAATCTTCCTTTATATTTCCTAAATAATTAACCACATCTTTATTTATAAAAGGCATATCACAGGCAACAACTAAGCAATAATCATTTTTAATATGATTTAAGGCTGAATGAATTCCACTTAAAGGCCCTTGACCAGGATATATATCCTTAAAAACTTTAAGTCCAAACTCCTTATACTCTCCTGGATTATTGGATATTATTATTATTTCCTCATAATCTTCTAAGGCTTTTATTATTCTCTCTATAAAATAGTCCTCTTCATATTTTAAAAAAGCCTTATTTCTATAATTCATTCTACTACTTTTCCCTCCAGCTAAAATAGCAGCACTCTTTTTTATCACCTTAATACACCTCCTATAAACCTATTTTTAAACTAATTATTTATTTATAATTTTATTATGTTTACTACTTCTCCTCTATTTAAGCCTTCATTTACTTTTTCAATTTCTATTAAGCAATTAGCATTTAGAAGAGAACTTAATATACCATTTCCACTTTTAATTTGAGTTATATAAACCTTCGCTCCCTTTTCATCATATATAACATTTCCCCTTAAAAACCTTCTTTGAGGACTTTTTTTATTAAAAGAATCCATTAAGATTCCCTTTTCTCTTTTAATATTTATATTTTCTTCCTCTCCCTCTAATTTTTTAAGTACAGACTTTCCTAATAATTCAAATGTAGTTAAGGCAGCATTAGGATTTCCTGAAAGGCTTATCAATATTTTTTCTTCCTTTTTGCTACATACAACTGCAGAGCCAGGTTTAATTTTTATTTTCCAAAATAACTTTTCAAAGCCTATGCTTTCAGAAACCTTTTGCATAAGATCTTTTTCTCCCACAGAAGCTCCTCCTGTAGTAAATACTATATCTGATTTTTCAAAGGCTTTTTCTATGGCTTTTCCTATTTTTATGATATTGTCTCCTACATGTTCCATAGACAAAACATTATATCCTAGCTCTTCTATTCTTGCACTTAAACTATATAAATTACTGTCATATATTTTTCCTGGTTTTAAGGTGGAATTTATATCACATACCTCATCCCCGGTACTAATTATTGAAACTCTTGGCTTTTTATAAACAAGTACCTCACTTATACCAGAGCTAGCCATTATACCTAAATCAGCATAATCAAGTCTTTTGCCCTTTTTAATTAAAGTTTCTCCAATCTTTATATCCTCTCCCATAAAAGATATGTTCTCATTAACTTTCATTTCCTTAAATATTTTAACCAAATCTCCATGTCTTTCTGTTTCTTCTTGCTTAAGTACGCAATCAGCTCCCACAGGGATTGGAGCCCCAGTCATAATTCTAACAGCCTCTCCATGTTTTATTTCTATTTCTGGCCACATCCCTGCAAATATCTCATCTACTATTTTAAGCTCTATAGGATTTTCTTTTGAAGTTCCCTTAGAATCTTCTGATCTAAAAGCATATCCATCAAAAACTGACTTATTAAAGGGAGGATTATTAATCTTAGATTTAACATCACCATACAAAACTCTCTTTAAAGAATCCTTTATGCTAACAACCTCACTTTTTAAAGCCTTAGTGTTCTTATTTAATATTTCAAGAGCTTCTTCTAAAGCTATAAATTTTTTCAAAATATCACCATCCCTTTATAAAATAAAATGCTTATTATTTTTGTTATAACAACAAGAATAATAAGCATTAAATTAAATAGTCTTTTTAGACCTTAATATTAAAACTAAAAAACATAATTAACAATATTATTATGTATCTTCTATGTTTTTTACTTTTGCTTATTCTCCTTCCCAAAATACGTGGAGGCAAAATTCTTTCAAACCTTACCCTGTGGATTACCCCAATTAAACTAATTAACAATTTAAGTTCTTATTAAACTTAATGTTAAATAATTTAGTAATCCAGGCTTAAAAATCATAGAACCTTCTCCTTAGATCTTTAAGCTTGGAGATTTATACTAATTTTCTATTACAAGGTTAGCAATTTCTTCATAATTATTTAAGTTAACAACTCTAACTCCTTCTAGAGATAGACTAACATCACTAGCAACTCCTATAAGCTTTTCCTTTGGAGTTATTATTTTCTTACTAATACCTTGTCTATATACTTCAAGCTTTCTATATTTGCTCTTTTTATAACCTTCTATTATTATAAAATCGAAATCTTCAACTTGCTTTATTAACTCTTCTAGAGGAATTTCTTCCTGAACCTCTCTTATAAGAGCCATTCTTTCTCTTGAGGAAATTATTACTGCTTCAGCTCCTGCTTTTCTATGACGCCAAGTATCTTTTCCCTCTTTGTCTATATCAAAGCCATGAACATCATGCTTTATAGTAGCAACAGTATATCCTCTATTTTTAAGCTCTTTTATAAGCCCTTCTATTAAAACTGTTTTTCCTGTATTAGAACAACTAGCAACTACATTCACAATCTTAGCCAAAGCTTTTTCCTCCTAATTATAACTTTAATTTATTATTTTCTAAATTAAAATTTACATACTTATATTAAATAAATTTAATTATAATTTATATTAATATGTGTACTCTAAATTTTCTTTTATATTGAAGAAATCTGCGTAGTCAATTTCAAATAATGGTTTTTTAACCTTTGATACGTGTATTTTCTCTTTTATAAGCTGAGTTAAAACTCCTGCATAAGATAAATCGCCTTGAATTATAGCTCCATAAATTTTTCCATCCTTATGGATTATCTTTTTATAATTCTCTCCTGAAATATCAATTTCTTCTGTATAAGAATCATCTGGAACATTAACAACTCCTAAAGACATTGTTGTAAGTCCTAAGAAATTCATTGTATTTTTACTTCCAAAGAAATCTTCCATGAATATTTCATTACCAACCATATTGTTTGCTGCTATTATACCTTCTTTTACAGCAGTTGGCCATATAGGATTTCTTCCAGTTATATCTCCAGCTCCATAAACATCTCTTGCATTAGTTTCGCCTTTTTCATTTATTATTAATCCAAATCTATCTGTTTCTATATAACTATCTTTTAAGAATGCCACATTTGATCTAACCCCAGTTGCAACTATTATAAGTTCGCAAGGAATTTCTTCTCCTGTATTTATAAGTAATGCCTTTGGATTTTTATTTTGATCAATTAAAACTTTTTCCGCTCTAACTCCAAGTTTTAATTTAACTCCAGCATCTTCAAATCTCTTTTCATATTTAGAAGAAGCATATTTATCAAGTTGAATTGGAAGAACTCTGTCCCCCATTTCAACTAAAGTAACATTTAAATTTTTTCCAACAAGTCCTGCTATGGCGTCTATGCCAACAAGTCCTGCTCCTAAAACAACCACGTTTTTAACCTTTTCTGCCTCTTCTTTAATTTTAATAGCATCCTCTAAGTTTCTTAATCCAACAACATTTTTAGCTTCTCTTAAATTCTCTACTGGAGGAATGAATGCTGATGCTCCTGTTGCTAATAATATCTTATCATATTTTAAGCTTTCTCCATTTGAAAGACCTATTACATGTTCTCTATCATCTATAGATTTAACTTCTAAACCTTTTTTCCACTCTATATTATATTTTTCAAAGAAATCTCTATCTGTAAAATCTAAAGCCTCAATATCTCTATGGCCGCTTATGTAATGATGTAATATACATCTTGAATAAACATTTTCGTCCTTTGAAACTAATATTATTTCTGCATCTTTGTCAAGTTCTCTAAGTGTTTTTGCTCCACTTATTCCAGCAGCTGATGCCCCCACAACAATATATCTCATATTATTCTTCTACCTCCTCTAAAGTTATTGCTCCCATTGGACATTTTGCAACGCATTGAGGAGTTTTTTCTTTTGTACTTTCACACATATCACATTTCATTATGTATTTATTCATTTCATGTTCAGCTTTTAATACTCCATATGGGCAAGCCATTACACACATAAAGCAACTTGCACATCTTGATTTATCATAAGTGACAAAACCAGTTTCCTTATCCTTCTTCATAGCACCACTCATACAAGTGTAAACACACTCTGGTCTATCACAGTGTCTACAGAAAATAGGAGTGTATTTTCCTTCACTTGTTATTGTGATTCTACTTCTTGTATCCTCTGAATCATGAGAAACTATACAAGCAGTTGTGCATGTTAAGCATCCCACGCATTTATCTCTATTGATTTTTATTCTTTTCAAAATAATCCCCTCCTATTTTCTAACCTTTTCTATATTAACTTGAACTGTTTTATATGAAGGCTCCTTAGAATAAGGATCAAATACAGATGGTGTTAATAAATTTGTTTCTATATAGTGTATTGGTGCATATAAAGTTTTTTCTTTAAGATTATCAGTTAATCTTGCTATAAACTTAGATGTATGCCCATTTGATGAATGAATTAAAACTTCATCATTTTCTTTTATATTAAGTCTTTCTGCATCTTTTCTATTTATGTCTACATAAGCCTTTTGTGAAACTATATTAGTTACAGCTTGTATTTCTCTAGTTCTAGTATGAGTATGCCATTGTCCCACAGTTCCTCTACCAGTGTTTAAATTAAATGGGAACTCTTCATTTGTAGCATTTGGATTTTCAGTTACATCTTCAAAAATAAGCTTAGCTTTTCCACTTGGAGTATAGTATTTTCCGTCTTCAAATAATCTTCTTTCATCAGACTCTAATTCTTCTCCTTCTCTACAAGGCCATTGAATTCCCTTAGAATCTCTTAATCTCTCATAAGTTACTCCTGTAATATCACAAGGCATTCCTTTACTACATTCTCTTAAAAGATTAAAAGCATCCTTTGGAGTTCTCCATTTGTCTAAAAGACTTCCCATTCCTAAGGCTTCTCCAATTCCTAAGAATATTTCATAATCACTTAATTCATCTTCTTCCTTCTCTAAAACAGGAACCATAGCTGAAAGTCTACGCTCAGTGTTTATTAAGAAACCTTCTTTTTTAATAGCTGGAACTGAAGGTAAATATAAATCACATTCTTTAGAACTATCTGTATCTTCATAAATATCTTGAACTACAAAGAAATCTAGGTTTTTCATAGCTTTTTTAAACTCTTCGTTGTTACTAAATGAATGTCTAGGATTAGTACAGATTACCCATAATCCTTTGATTTCTCCTTTATTTATTCCTTTTATTATTTGTTCATAATCTAAAGTAGGCTTACTTGGAAGCATATTTTCATCCATGCCTAATATATCAGCAACTACTTTTCTTCTCTCTTTGTTATTGTATTCTCCACCACCATAAAGAGCAGTTGTGTTACTAAACATTCTTGATCCCATGGCATTGCATTGTCCTGTTAAAGAGTTAGCTCCTGTTCCTTCTCTTCCCATATTTCCTGTGATTAAAGCAAGATTTATAATGGCTTGAGCAGTTCTAACAGCTTCATAGCTTTGGTTAACTCCCATTGTCCACCAAAATGAAACTCTCTTTCCTTCATGGATTATTTTTGCAAGTTCTAGAACTCTCATCTTAGAGATTCCTGTTCTTTCTTCAACATCTTCTAATGTATATTTCTTAACATGTGCTTTGAAATCTTCAAAGCCCTCTGTGTAATTATTTATATAATCTTGGTCTATCCATCCTTTTTCTATAAGAACATTTGCTAAAGTATAGAAAAGAGCTAAATCTCCCTTAGTTTTTATATCAATCCACATATCTGAATTCATAGCTGTCTCAGATTTTCTTGGATCTATAGTAATTATTTTAGCATCCTTATTTTTTCTAACTCTTCCCCAAGCTATTGGATGAGCTATAACTGGATTTGCTCCAATAAAAAATATAGTATCTGAAAGCTCTAAATCTTTTAAAGTATATGGAGGTGCGTCAAATCCAAAGCTTTGTTTGTAAGCTACAACTGCTGATGCCATACAAAGTCTTGTATTACCATCTCCATTTATACCCATGTAGCTTCTTCCTACATGACCTAAAAGAGCCATTTCCTCTGTTGGTAATTGACCTGTACTTATGTAAGCTACACTTTCTTTACCATACTTTTCTTGAATAGCTGTCATCTTACTAGCAAATAAATCAAAAGCTTCTTTCCATTCTATAGCTTTTCTTTCTCCATCTTTCATTTTAAGTAAAGGCTTCTTTGAACCATTAAACTTAGTACATTGTTTATCTAAATTAAGTCCTTTTATACAAGAAAATCCCTTATTAACTGGATAATGTGGAGTTGGAACTACTCTTTTTATCTTTCCATCCTCTGTGTAAAAATCTAAATTACACGCAAGAGCACAATAGTTACAAGTAGATTGTATTCTTTTCATACTTTTTTCCTCCGTTCACAAACATAACTTTGTTAAAAATTTATCATACTATTTTTTATTATATCATTATGTTATCCATAATAATATGATAATTATCACGTTTTTCAATTATATTTTAAATTATCTTTATTTTTATTTAAACCCTAATTAAATGTGTAATAAAATAACCTTTTCTAAATTACTTAATTTTATAATATAAATTTCAATTCAAATTATATTCCTACCTAATTTAAAACTCTATTTAATTAATTAAAACCTCTTAATTTATTTATAAAAATAAAGTATCTAAAGAATATAAATAAACTTAATATTTATAAGTACTCTAAAGATACTTTTTGTGTTCAAACTATATTTTAAACATAATAATCTTAAATTTACATAAGTTTTTTGCTAAAAACTCCATCTAAATTTAATTGAGCTACTCTCTTTTGAATTTCATCTTTATCTATTGTATAAAGTCCTAACTCTTTCATTCTATTAAAGTAAACTGAACCTGCAAAGGTATATCTATTTTTCTTTCCTTCTCTAGATTGAGATTCTTCATTAGCAAAGGCTATTATATCTCCTAAAACAGTTGCTCTTGGAAGAATCAAGTAAGGAATTCCTAAAGCATGTCTTACTGCATTGTGTCCAGCTAGAGTACCTGTAACTATAGCCTCTGTATGCCCTACAAAAAGTCCTGATTTTTCTCCTGCACAGAATAAATTACTAACTCCTTTAACCTTCATATTATCATCTCTTGGAGCCACTGATAGGTATCTTATAGAGTTACCCTTTCCACCTGCATATGGATCAACATACTTAGCATTTTCAAGACCTTTAATCTTTCTAAGCTTTTCAAGAGGATAATAAGTAGTCATAAGCTTAGCATGTCCAGTATCTAATAAAACAACATTTTCTGCAAACTCCTTAAGAGCATATTGCTGACAAACCTTTGTGTTTAATTTATCATAATTAACATCTTCTTTTGGAATTTTAAGAACGACACAACCTTTTTCCTCAAGCTCTTTTCTTATTTCCTCTGAAAGAGTTTCTTTTGCAAGTTTACATGAACCACTAAATGCTCCTAGTTCATCTCCAACTCTTTCTCCTTGTATATCTTCAACTCCGCATCTTGAGCTTATGCTTATTCTAGGACCAAAGGAAGGACATCTTAAAATACACATAGAGCATCCATTACCGTATCTTAGGCAATTTCCCATAGGACCTGTTGAACCAGTAGTTTCAATGAACACATCTCCTTTATAATATTGTCCATCACTTGTATAAACTCCTAAAATTTTATTGTCTTCTTGTTTTATATCAATGATTCTAGAAACCATTTTTGTTTCAATTCCTAGACTTTCTACATATCTTTTAACTTCTCCCTCAACTAAATTAACATCATAAAGCCAAGCATGTTCATGTCCAGGAAATGGTATATCCTTGTGTCTACTAACCTTATCAGTTATATTTATTAAATCTCCGCCTCCCATGGCTATTAATTCCTCAGAGGCTGTATATCTTCCATTATTCCTCATTATTCCGCCAACATTACCAAGTCCTAATAATAAATCTGTCTTTTCAAAAAGAACCACATCTGCCCCCATTTTTTTTGCTTCAATAGCGGCTGCAACTCCTGACCATCCGCCACCAATAACAACAACCTTCATAAAAACTCTCCCTTCTATAAATTAATCTTTATTAAATGAATCTTCTATCTTCAAATATTTTTCTAGGATCACTTTGCACCTTACAAAGTCTTTTTACCTTGTGACCAGCAAACCTAGCTGTACAGCTTCCACATACCCCTTCTCCACAGCACATTTTAGCATTATTACAACAAGATACTTTTGTTGATTCATCTTTCAAATCATTTAAATATTCTATAAGTTTATAAGTTAATATATCCGCTCCAGCACAATGGATTAAATCCCATTGTCCATTTTTAATAACTTCCTTTGCTTCATTTGATATTTCGCCTTTATTGATTAAATTCATAGGAATATACTGAATATCGTATCCCTCTAAATATTTTTCTATATAACTTTCTTTAAAAGGTGCCTTATCTAAAAGAATTTTAACCTTATTTCCCTCATTAGCTAACTTTTTAATAACTGGTACAGCGGGAGCTAATCCAATTCCTCTGCAAAGTACAAGGACCTCTCCATTCTTAGTTGAGTCTATATTTTTTATTCCAAATACTCCATTAAAATAAGGCCCTCTTATAGTTATTTCTCCTTTGACCTCAGTATTTAAGAGCCTCTTAGTTTTTATTCCTCTAACCTCAATAAGTACTTTTATTATATTTTTATCTGCATCAGATTCTAAAATAGATATAGGTACATCAAAAAACGGATTATCATTAGTTCTTATAAATATAAACTTACCTGGTCCAAGTAAATCAATACAAAGTTTATGAGGTGCCCTAAACTCTATAAATAATAATCCTTCTTCAACTTCTACGGCATCTATGACATCACAAGTAAAAGTTTTTCTGCCTTCCTTAGCTTTAAATCCATTACTTGCAAATTCTTCATATATGCAAACCCCTTTCCAGTTTACACAATCACAAAAACACTTTCCGTGAAGTTGAGAACAAAGTATGCATTCTCCTTCTTCTGCTAAGTGACAAGGACAAAATTCCGTACCAGCATCTATACAATCAATTACTTCATAATCCATAAAAACCCTCCCATTTGAATTCTTACTATTAAAATATCCCTGAGAGATTAAAAATGTTACAAAATTTCTTTAATAAATAATTAATCCTTAAAATATTTTCTAAAATTATTTTAAATATAGAACTTTAAATCCCTAGTATTAAAAGCTATTAAGCATTTATATATAACAAAAATAATATATTTTTTAAACTTTAAACCCCAAAAATCAAAGGTGTTATATTAAAATATTAATATAACACCTTTGATTTTAAGAATAATTGGCTTTAACATATTCATAAACTCTTTCAGTGGCTTCCCACCTAGTTGGACAATTTAAAACTACTATGATTATATTTCTTCCATTATGATCTACAGAACTTACTAAACATTTCCCTGCCTGACCAGTATAGCCTGTTTTTCCTCCATTGGCATTAGGTAATCTCCAAAGCATTTTATTTATATTGCTATAACTTCTAGTAAAATTATATTTTTCAGCTCCTACTTCCTTAGTTCCTGATATCTCTCTAAAGAAAGGCTCTTCCATAGCTTTTGACATTAAAACCGCTAAATCATAAGCAGAGGAAAAATGCATTTGGCTATCTAATCCATGAGGAGATTGAAAGTTTGAATCCTTAAGACCTAACATTCTAGCAAAGTCATTCATAAGTATAGAAAAGTTCTCTATGCTACCTCCAATATGCTCTGCAATAGCTATGGCAGCATCATTTCCAGACTTATACATAAGCCCAAAAAGAAGTTCTCTCATTGTAACCTTTTCCCCAGCCCTAAATCCAACTTTTGATCCTCTAATACTTGCTGCAGTTTTAGATATTGTAACCTCTTCATCTAAGTCAGAATAATTTATTGCAACTAAAGCAGTTAATATTTTAGTGGTACTTGCCATAGGTACATTTCTAAAAGCATTCTTTTCATATAAAATCTTTTTGTTTTTAGCATCATAGGCAATAGCAAAATGTGCATCAGGAGTAATATCCTTGCACTGCTTTCCATATCCATCTTTTACATCCATAGTCTCTACTGAAACTTCCTCTGGAATACAACTTTCCTTTCCAAGAACAATAACATTAGAACATATAGATATTGTTATTAAAAAAAACATAAGAATTGAAATCTTCTTTTTCATAAAATATCTCTCCTTAAACTAAGCTTTTTTATCTATGAAACCTTCTTTTATTAGCTTTCCACTTTATAAATTTAATAACCTAGTATATTTTTGGATAATTAAAGCTATTATTGTCAATAATGTATAAATGGTAAGGAGGTTTATGAAGTGCTGAAGTTTTTTTTATTATTTTTATTATTACTACTTTTAGTTTTATTGTTTTTTCCAATAAATTTAAAATTCAAATTAGTATTTTCAGAGAAAGATTTTAAGATTAATCTTTATAAATTTGAAATATTATCTTTAAATAAAATATTAGGAGCTCATAAAGAAAAAAAGGAAATTTCAAAAAAAGGAAATAAGGACACTAAAATAAAGAAATCTTCTAAAAAGAAAAGAACCTTTTTGAAACCTCCATCTAACCTTACCATTGCAAAATTAATAAAATTATTAACTAAAAGTAAATTTAAACCTTCTTTAAAAATTGTATTAGATTTAAATTTTTCAAGTGAAGATGCAGCTTTAACTGCTATCTTATATGGATTTATACATCAAATTTTATCTTTAATATACACAAGATTGGATTACTTTTTTAAACTAAAAAAGTTTACTGGAAACATAAATCCTAAATTTAATAATGAAAATTACTTATTTTTTGAAGTTCAAGGTATAATAACCATAAATTTTGCTCAAATTATATATATAGGATTTCTTTACTTATTAAACTTCAAGAAGTTATAAATATTATTTTTAATAGAGTTTAAAAATACTTTAGGAGGTTTGTACCATGATAAACTCAAATCACCCAATAGAAAATCTAATGGGTACAACAATGGAAAACATAAGAGACATGATAGATGTTAATACTGTAGTTGGAGATGCAATAGAAACTAGAGATGGAAGTTACATAATTCCAATATCAAAAGTTTCCTTTGGATTTGCTTCAGGAGGCTCAGAACTTCCAAATAAAGAATGTGAAAAAATAGATGATAGATTTGCCTTTGGTGGGGGCTCTGGAGCTGGTGTTAGTGTAAAGCCAGTTGCTTTCTTAGTTCTTAAAGGTGATTCTGTAAGACTATTACCTGTAAACCAAACTAATACTTATGACAGAATAGTTGATAATATTCCTCAAATAATTGAAATATTTAAGGATATGGGCAATAAAAAGTGTAAAGACAAAAAAGAAGATTCTAATTTTTGTGATTAAAAGCCTGCTATAGCTTTATTAACTCATTTAAATAGTTTCTTAACTATTCCTGATTTTATTGAAGAGTTAAACATTATAAATACCCTCTAATACAATAAAATCAACCAATCAAACTCCATAATAAAACAACCTAAAACCTAAAAAATAAAATTCTTACTTCGCAGGGAGTAAGAAATAGAAACTTTATAGTTTAATGAGTTAATTTGCTATTTAAATAATAGAAGGTAGAGAATAATTAATATTCTCTACCTTCTTAATTTATATAAACAAATTATTATACTAAATTCCTTAAGTTATAATATTTTACTTTTTATAAATTTAGAATCATCTACTCTTCCACCATATCAGAAACCTCATTATTTTCTTCAAATAATTCTATAGATGGAAGATCTCCTAAATCATTTAGTGCAAAATGTCTTAAAAATTCATCTGTAGTTCCATAAAGTATAGGTCTTCCTGGAACCTCTAATCTACCAGTTTCCTCAACTAAATTTTTTTCAACAAGTCTTTGTATAGCACTTTCGCTTTTTACTCCTCTTATCTCATCTATCTCAACTCTAGTAATAGGTTGCTTATAACATATTATTGCTAAACTTTCTAAAGAAGCCTGAGATAAGGATTGTCTAACATTCTTTTTTAAAAGTTTTTGAACATATTCACTATTTTTTGTTTTAGTAACTAACTGATAAGTTCCATTTAAACTAATAATTTTTATCCCTCTTGAACTATCTCCATTATATATATTCATTAATTCTCTCATTAAATCTTCTACATATTTAAAATCCTCTTCTACTATTCTACATATATCCTTTAAAGCAAGAGGTTCTCCACTAACAAATAAAAGAGATTCTATAATAGACTTAAGCTCGTCTTTTTTAGATATTTCACTAAATTCTATTTGATTTATATCACTCATTTACTATCACCTTTTCCATCATAATCTCACCAAAGTTTTCATATTGGACAACTTTAATTTCACTTCTTTTTATAAGATCAAGCATTGCCATAAAAGTAACAACTACTTCTAGCTTACATTCACACTGTGGTATAAACTCTGAAAACCTAACAACGCTCTTTTCACTTAGCTTATCCCTTAAGAAGTTGATTTTATCAGTAATTTTATATTTATCTACACTTATCTTTTTCTCCATGACATTTACATTTTGTTTTTCACCGTAAATTCTCATAAGATTGTTATAAAGCTTATAAAGATCAAGCATAGTTATATTTTTAAAGTAATCATCATCAAGTTTGTTGTCCACTTCAACCTCAATAATTTCAGCTTTTTTTGTAAATACTTCTCCAGTAGAAAGTTCTCTTTCTCTTAAATAAGCACTTATTTTCTTAAACTTTTTATACTCTTGAAGTTTTTCCATTAATATTTTCTGAAGATCTTCCTCACAAGTCTCATCTTCAACTTTAACTTTAGGAAGTAATGATTTCGATTTTATTTCTATTAAAGTAGCTGCCATAACTATAAACTCTGAAGTTATTTCTAAATCAAGTTCCTTCATTAAGGCTATATATTCTAAATACTGTTTTGTGATTTCATGAATCTTTATCTCAGTAATACTCATTTCATTTTTTTTGATTAAATGCAAAAGCAAATCAAAAGGTCCATCAAAGTTTTTAAGTTTGATAATTGGCATTTCCATAGTCTATTTTTCTCCTACTATTCAAAACTTCACATAATATCATAACAACTATCATATAAAAAAGCAATTAACACTAAGTTTAAGGCATACAAGAAGTTGATTTTATAAAAATAACCTTCTCTCTAGTTATTCTTTTACTAATTTTGCATCTATATAAGAAAAATTTATATACAAAAACAACTAGCATAAGGAGACTATATGCTAGTTGTTCTTCTTTCAACTTATAGGTATTTATTTTTAATGAATACAGTCAAAATGTCTAATTAATACTTTATTTTTCATTACTCTTTTCTTCTGTTTTTTCTTCTACTTTATCTTCCTCTTCACCATTAAAGAAATTCTTAACCTTGAATTTAACACTATCAATAATTCCACCTTTTTTCATATCTCTATCTGAATATAATTCAACTTTACCTAGAAGTTCACCATCTAGATAATATTCACAATATCCAATAGTATCAAATTCTTTAATTTTTTTCTTACTTTCATCTAAAACAACTTTTTTCTCTATTTTGTCACTCATACCCTTTGGACAAACTAAAGTTAAATCATCCTTAGCTTTTCCTATGATAAACTTATCTCCTGTTTGACTCATAGGAATTTGTTCTACCTCACCATCTTTTGTAGCTACTTGCTTGCTTTCAAACTTAGAAAATCCATAATTCATAAGCATACTAGCATCTCTATTTCTTATTTTAAATGTTGGAGCTCCCATTATTACTGAAAGCATTCTAACTCCGTCTCTAGTTGCTGTAGCTGATATACAGTATTTAGCGTCATTAGTAAATCCAGTTTTAAGACCATCACATCCCTTAAAGAATCTAACTAATTTATTATGGTTAACAAGTTCAATAGGAGATTTTCTTCCCTCTGATATAGTTTCCATATAAGTTCCTGTATATTTTAATATAGTAGGATGTTTTAATAATTCCCTAGACATAATAGAAATATCATATGCAGTAGATAAATGTCCTTCTATAGGAAGTCCTGTGCAGTTTTTAAATGTAGTGTTTTTCATTCCAAGCTCCTGAGCTCTTTTGTTCATCATCTCAACAAATCCACTTTCACTTCCACCTAAATATTCAGCCATAGCTACAGCAGCATCATTACCTGAAGCTATTCCTATACCTTTTATAATCTCCTCAACAGTTCTTACTTCTCCAACATCTAGGAGCATAGTACTACCACCCATTTTCTTAGCAGTCTCACTTACTGTGATTTGATCTGAAAGTTTTATTTCTCCTCTATCTACTTTTTCCATGGCAAGTAACATTGTCATAATCTTTGTTACTGAAGCAGGTGCAAATTTTTCATTAGCATTTTTTTCATAAATTATTTTTCCTGTACTAGCTTCCATAAGAAGAGCTGATCTTGCTTCTACTTCTATTGCCTCTTCAGCTTTTACAGGAACAGAAGAAACAATGCTAAATAAGGATAAAAATATTGCAAAAGCTGCTATTTTTCTTATGTATTTTTTCATAATATCTCCTCCTTTCTTGCTTATTTTCTCCCAAAAGAAATAAATTATAAGCAAAAAAGAAAAAGTTATCCTATACTTTAATTTGTATAGGATAACTTTAACGAGAAAATCTATAATGAGTACCAAAACTTAATTTATTTAAAGTGGTTGGGTTCCTTGTTAGATATGGTTATTCAAAGATTACGATGCATAACTATAAATCTTAGCTATACCTGACAAGAATCCAACCAGCTTTAAAGCATTTTTTAAAACTATTTAACTATATCGTATATTAATGGAATATCTTTTACTGAATCTGATATTTCGTAATTAGCTAATATTCCATCTACTGCTTTCTTACCTTTTTCTTCATCATCAGCATGAATATATGCTATGATATCTCCTTCATTAACTTTGTCTCCTCTTTTCTTTTGAAGAACAATACCAACAGCTAAATCTATAATACTTTCTTTAGTAGCTCTTCCTGCTCCAAGTTCCATAGCAACTAATCCTATGTTTTCAGCATGAATTTTGCTTACAACTCCTGATTTAGTAGCTTTAACTGGAATTACATATTTAGCATTATGGAAGTTTGATATATCATCAATAACTGATGCATCTCCACCTTGAGCTTTTACAAATTCTTTTAATTTTTCAATTGCTTTTCCTGAAGTTATTGTTTCCATTAACATTTTTCTTGCTTCATCAGTATCTTTAGCAGCACCTGCTAAAACAACCATGTTGCTTCCAAGTGTTAAGCAAAGCTCTAAAAGATCCTTAGGACCATTTCCTCTTAAAGTTTCTATGGCTTCTTTAACTTCTAATGCATTACCTATAGCAAATCCTAAAGGTTGATCCATATCTGAAATTATGGCAACAGTATTTCTTCCAACATGTTTACCTATCCCAACCATTTCAGTTGCAAGTTCTCTAGCTGCCTCTGGAGTTTTCATAAATGCTCCATCTCCAACCTTAACGTCTAATACTATGGCGTCAGCACCTGCAGCAATTTTTTTACTCATAATACTTGAAGCTATTAATGATACATTATCAACAGTTCCAGTAACATCTCTTAAAGCATAAAGTTTTTTATCAGCTGGAGCTAAATCTCCTGTTTGTCCACCAACTGCTAATTTTATATTATTAACATTATTTATAAATTGATCCTTAGTCATTTCTACTGAGAATCCATCAAAACTTTCTAATTTATCTATTGTTCCACCAGTATGTCCAAGACCTCTTCCTGACATTTTAGCTACAGGAATTCCTAAAGCTGCAACCATAGGTCCTAAAACTAAAGTAGTAGTATCACCAACCCCACCAGTTGAATGCTTGTCTACTTTTATACCGTGTATTTCACTTAAATCTAATATATCTCCTGAATTAACCATAGCCATAGTTAAATCTGAAGTTTCTCTCTTATTCATTTTTTGGAAATATATAGCCATTAATAAGGCTGCTACTTGATAATCTGGTATTTCACCATTTGTATATTTATCAACAAAAAAGTTTATTTCTTCAGTGCTTAATTCCCCACCATTTCTCTTTTTTAATATTAAATCATACATTCTCATAAGTTTCTTTCCTCCACACTATCAATTTGTGATAACCTTTTCATAAATTCATTTTATCAGAGAGATTCCTTATTTACAAGTACTTTCACCCTATAAAATATTATATTTTTTTCAATATTAATGAATTTTTCTCTTCCTAATTATAAAATTCAAATTATTTTTATGTATTTTTTAATAAATTCTAATATTTTAAAGCTAAAAATTATAAAAAGAAAAGACTTTTATGAAAGCCTTTTCTTTTATATATTATGCTCTTGGATGAGCTTTTCTGTATATATTGTTAATTTTTTCATTGTTTATAATATCATAGTACATATCTATATAAGTCATAACTTGATTTCCTAATAGTTCTTGTACTACCTTAGCATTTGCTCCGTTTTGTAATAAATGCACTGCAAAAGAATGTCTAAAGGTATTTAAATTTATATCCTTCCCAATATTTGCAATAACAGCATACTCCTTAACAATTCTCCAAACTCCTTGCCTAGTTATAGGTTCTCCACTCATATTTAAGAAAAGCTTATCTGATCCTTTAGAATTATCTTCTCTTACCACAATATATCTTTTAAGAGATTCCTTAGCTGCTTTTCCTATTGGTATAAGTCTCTCATACCCTCTACTATCTCTACAATTTACAAAAGATGAATCTAAATTAATATCTTCAATTCTTAAAGATATTAACTCTGAAACTTTCATTCCAGTAGCATACATAAGTTCTAATAAAGCCTTATCGCGTATTCCCTTTTCAGTTAAAACATTAGTAGAGTTCATTATTTTATTTATCTCTTCAACAGTTAAAACTAAAGGTTTTTTCTTTTCAACTCTTTCTTTTTTCATAGTTAAATTTGGAACCTTCTTTAAAAATTCTTCTGCTACTAAGAAATTATAAAAATTTCTTAAAGAGATGATTGTTCTTTGAATTGATGATGGAGACTTGTGGCTCTCTTTTAGATGTTGTACATAAGATATTAAAGGATATGAATCCTCACTTACCTTAAACCCTTTTTCCTCTACAAAATCTAAATACATAGAGACATCTGTAATGTATGCACTTACGGTATTCTTTCTCTTGCCTATTGATTCTAGATATACTTCGTATTTGCTTACTAAATCTTTCATATTAACTCCTAACCAAAATGTTATTACATAATTATTTATATTACAGAAATCACCTACTAATTACTAATCTTATTAAATTAGGTGATATATATGTTTCAATTAGTATTCCTGATATTATAATTAAGCTTAAAAGCCCTTGAAAGTTTAAATATGCCCTACTAACATCAAGTTTTACTCTATCTCTAGATACTCCCATTTTTAACTTTGTAACTGAATGTCTTATAGCCAAAACGCTGATTAACATTATTATTGGAATAAAAATTAAATTTTGAAGCATTAATCCTGATAAGACTAACATAATTCCCTTGCTTCCTAACATGCTAACTATTAAAGAAAATGTAAATCCAATAACATAACCTTTAGCTAAATCCATCATAAGAATTATTGGTGTTCCTACAGCTGTGTAACCTAATAAAACTATTATTGCAACCATTGGTAGAATACTCTTTATACTATCTATAAGAATACTTGTATAAGATACAGAATTTCCACCTAAAAACTCTAAAAAGTTATTAAAATAAGTAGTAATTTCAACCCTATTAAAATCACTCATGTAATAAACAGTATAAGATCCTAAAACTATTCCAACTAAAAAGAATAAAAGTACCCATAAAAAAGTGATTTTATTTTCCTTTAATGACTCCATAAGTCCACTAAAAAACATCCTCATAAATTCTTTTTCCCCTCCATTAAAGCTATTTATTAAAAGATATGATTAACATAATAAAAAGATACATACTTTTTTAAATTTATTTTAAAGTCTCTATTAAATATTTATTTTTTAGCTAAACTCCGAGAACTGCTTATTAAGATGTTCTCTTAGTTCTATCTGAAAAAATAAATATTTAGGACTAGATAAGTTTATAATAAAATTATTTAAATTTATTAAAAAAAATAGAACTAAAGTAAACTCAAATACTCTAGTTCCTATTTCTCATTATTTAATATTTTCATAGAAAAATAAACATGCTATAGTTTTTGCATCAGTTATTCTACCCTCTATAATCATATTTTTAACTTCTTCTAATGGATATTCTTTTAAATTTAAAAATTCATCATGATCAAAATTAGTTTCTCCCTTTTTAAGTTCATGAGCTTTATATAAGTAAACTACTTCATCACAAAATCCTGGTGATGGTGCTATTTGTCCTAAATATGTTATCTTATTAGCTAAATACCCTGTCTCTTCTTTAAGTTCTCGTAAGGCTGCTTTTTCTAATATTTCTTCCTTATCAACCTTTCCTGCTGGTAATTCTAAAAACACTCTATTAAAAGGCTTTCTAAACTGTTCTACCATAAGAATATTTCCTTTTTCATTGAAAGCTATAACACAAACCCCATTTGAATGTTTAACAATATCTCTTTCTGCCTCATTGCCATCTGGTAATTTCACCTTTTGCTTAACAAGTTCCATAAAAGAACACTTAAATATGCTCTCCTCACTTAAAGTTTTCTCATATAAATCCATATATCTCACCTCAATTTTGAACCTAAAAAATCTAAAATTATTTTTTTAATTTATATAAATATTATAAAATTTTAAAGGATATTTGTGAAAAATCCTCACTTAAATTATTATCTATTTTTCTTCTTACTCTTCTTTTCTTCTTTTGAATTTTATAAGGACATCCATCAACATGTTTATTATTAGGTAATGTATAAAAATATTTTCCATCTCTTTGCTTTTTAACTTCCCTAAAACCAAGTTTTGCTTTACATCCATCTATTGGACATACTAAATTCTTTTTATATATTTTTTCATACTCAGATTTAGTTATACAATTAGCTAAAATAATCTTTTTTTCATTTCCTTCTACATATACCGCTTTTCTCAAATTATCTCACCTCTCTATAAAAAAGCACTTTTTATCAGTGAAAATATTATCTGATAAAAAGTGCTTTCTCCTTAATTTAGCTAACTTTATTCTTTAGTCTTAATTTATCTGCAACCATAGCTATAAACTCTGAGTTTGTTGGTTTACCCTTATCATTGTGAATAGTATGTCCAAATATTTTGTTTATGGCATCTATTTGTCCTCTTCCCCAAGCAACCTCTATAGCATGTCTTATAGCTCTTTCAACTCTACTTGCAGTAGTATTATATTTCTTTGCTATTGAAGGATATAACTCTTTTGTTATAGCTGATAATAATTCCATATCATTTACAACCATAGTTATAGCTTCCCTTAAATACATATATCCTTTTATGTGAGCTGGAACTCCTATTTCATGAATTATACTAGTTATTTCAACCTCTAAATCCATAGGCTCTTTGTTATCATCAGAAGATGAATCCTCACTTTTTGAACCTTCAACTACACTAATTGTAGGTTTACTATTTGTAGGTTCCTCTGATATTGTGCTATTAAACATTTGTCTTATTCTCTCTGTAAATACATCCATGTCAAATGGTTTAACAACATAATAATCTGCCCCTAAAGTTATAGCTCTTTGAGTAATTTTGTCTTGTCCAACAGCAGATAATACTATTACTCTTGGAGTTTTTTCTAATCCTAGAGAATTTATTCTTTCAAGTACACCTAATCCATCTAAATGTGGCATAATTATATCTAATACAACTAAATCTGGTTGTTTTTCTTCTATAAGTTTTAAAGCTTCCAATCCATCCTTTGCAATTCCTGTAACAACAATATCCCTTTGACTTAATAAATAGTCATTTAAAATATTGCAAAACTCTTTGTTATCATCAGCAATTAATACAGATATTTTTGATTCCTTCATGCTTTTCTCTCCTTAACCAACTTTATATATCCATTTTTTTACAATTATTCTACTTTAACTATATTCGACAAAACTTATTTATTTCCTTCTAAAAAAAATAAATACTAAAAAATTCATTTAATTTTCTAGTATTTATTATAACACATATTTACATTAATCACACTTATTTTCTATTATATAATTTTTGCATCTTTTAACATCCACTCTATATAAATTCCATATCCTACTTCAGGTTTATTAACCAAAACATGCGTCACAGCACCAATTATTTTATCATTTTGTATAATTGGACTTCCACTCATTCCTTGGACAACACCACCAGTTTTTTCTAATAATCTTTCATCTGTAATCTTAATTACCATACTCTTTGTACTAATGCTATCTTGCTTTGCAAGTTTTACAATTTCAATATCATAAAGCTTAGGACCTTCTTCATCAATAGTAGTTATAATTTGTGCTGGTCCTGGCTGAATTTCATCTCTCCAACCAACTTTATAAGTTTTATTATTAATATTTTTCAAATTTTCTGTATTCATACTACCAAAGATTCCACATTGTGTATTTCCTGTAACATTTCCTATTGGTTTCTTATCACTTGAAAAAATTCCTCTTAATTCTCCTGGATTACCTTTAACACCTTTTTTTATGCTTATTATTGAAGAATTTAAAAGATCTCCATTTTTTATTGAAAGAATTTTTTCTGTTTCACTATCTGTTATTGGATGACCTATTGCTCCATATTTTCCACTTTCTTTATCATAGAAAGTAAGTGTACCTACACCAGCAGTAGAATCTCTTACCCAAAGACCTATTTTATAATCACCATCTGCATTTTTTGATAAATTTATATTTTTGGTTATTTCTTCACCATTTCTCTCAATTAATATTTCAACATTTTCTGATTTACTCTCATTGATTTTTTTTGATAAATCTTTTGAGTTTTTTATTTTATTTCCATTTACGCTTATAAGTCTATCACCAATTTGTATTCCACCATTTTGAGCTGGACTCTCTACTTCTCCTGCTCCTGTTGTTAAGTCTGAATAACCTACTGCTAATACACCATCTGTTGAAACCCTTACACCTACTGAATTTCCTCCAGCATAAAGCTCTATATCTTTCTTTTCCTGTTCACTATTTACAAGAGCTACGCCATATCTGTTCTTAAACTTTTCATCATTACTACTCTTAGAATTTAAAGAATAGAAATTGCTACTTGCAAAAACATTATTACTCTCACAATAATCCCTTGCAAATGTTACAGAGGATAAAAGTAATATTAAAGACATCATTATTATTGATATAATCTTTATTCTTTTGTTCATATTTTTCATTAACTATCTCCTCCTTTTCTATTCTTAATTTGCCCCTTTCAAAAAAATAATATCCTGTATTAACTTTGTTATTCTAGCCAAATCAATTTAAAATATACTAAAATTCTCATATTAGTTTTAAAATAAAAAAAAATAGAACTGTTTAACAGTTCTATTTTGTATTAAAAATCACTTTATTATGTATGAAAAGTCTTAATTGTTTCTTTTTTTGTATCAGCTAACTCTATCATCTCTTTAGCATTTAATAATGTATTGCTTGTCATTTCAACGCCACCTAGCATTTTTCCAACCTCTTCAATTTTTTGATTATAAGTTATAGGTTCAACCTTTGAAAAAGTTTTATTATCTATTACTTTTTTCCTAACCATATAATGATTGTCCGACATACTTGCTATTTGAGGAAGATGTGTGATACAAAAAACTTGATGTTTTGTTGATATTTCATACATCTTTTCTCCAACGGATTGAGCTACTCTTCCACTTATACCTGTGTCTATTTCATCAAATATAACTGTAGGAATCTTATCCTTATCTATAAACACAGCTTTTAAAGCTAACATTATTCTTGAAAGTTCTCCTCCAGAAACTATTCTTTCCATAGGCTTTAATGGTTCACCAGGATTTGTTGATATAAGAAATTGTACTTTGTCCTTACCTTTAAAATTAAAGGTTTCATCTTCCTCAATAAGAACTTCAAATCTACATTTTCCTAAACCAACATAGGCTAGTTCTTTATGTATATTTTCTTCTAAAACTTTTGAAAGTTCTATTCTCTTATTATGAATTCTATTAGCTATTTCACTTAAAACATTCTCAACTTTACTTTTTTCATTTAAAAGATCTTCAATTATTTTTTCTGAGTTTTTAATATTATTTATTTGAGATAAAATATTATTTTTATATTCTAAGATTTCAGCTATACTATTTCCATACTTCTTCTTTAAGGAAGCAATTTTAAACATACGGCTATTTATTTCTTCTAATTCATTACCATCATAAACACTTTCATCACATATATCTCTAATTTCTCTAGCCATTTCTTGTATTTCATAGTACATTTCCATTATTTTAGCGTTTATATTTTTGATTTTTTCTAAATGCTCTTCAACATTTGAAAGTTCCCTATTTACTACTGATAAAGAATCCACCACACTGCTTTCAATACCATTTAATAGATTATATGATATTCCCAGTGAATTTTTTATTTTTTCTGCATTAGATAAAACATTAAATCTTTCTGTTAATTCCTCTTCTTCACCATTTCTAAGCTTAGCTTCTTCAATTTCATTTAATTGATATTCTAAATAATTTAAAAGTTTTTCATCTTTTCCTTCATTGCTTAATTCACTTATTTTTTTTTCTATCTCCTTAAGCTCTGAGAATTTTTCTCCATATTCTTTTAAATCTTCACTTAACTTAGAATCTCCAAAATCATCTAAATACATTATATGATTTTCTTTATTTAATAAATTTTGATTATTATGTTGACCATGTATGTCTAGAAGTGTGCTACTTATTTTTTTTAAAGTAGCTACTATTATACTTCTTCCATTAACCTTTATATTACTTCTACCGTTTATAAAAGTTTCTCTAGAAATTATTAAAGTATCATCATACTCTATTTCTAAATCATCTAAAATTTCTTTAAGCCTCTCATTATCATCTATTGAAAATATAGCCTCTACAAAAGTCTTTTCTTCTCCAGTTCTAATTAAGTCCTTATTAAACTTACTTCCTTGAACATAATTTATCGCATCTATAAGAATAGACTTACCAGCTCCAGTTTCTCCTGATAAAATAGTGAATCCTTCTTTAAAATCTAAAGATGCTTTTTCTATCAAAGCAAAGTTATTTATAGTTAATTGTAAAAGCATACTTCTCCTCCTTAACTATCCTTCTATCATTTCTAGTATCCTAGAAACTAGAGTTTCTGCTTTTTCTAAGCTTCTAACTAATATAAATATTGTGTTGTCTCCTGCTATAGTACCAGCAATTTCACCTAAATTAAGGATATCTATTGCTTCTGCTGCTGCAGATGCTGAACCTGATATTGTTTTAACAACAACCATCTTCTCAACATTTTCTACTGAAGTTACAGTATTTTCTAATATATTACTTAATCTATCAACCATTTCATTTTTTTCTTCTTCTATGATTGTGTATCTATAGTGTCCTTTATTATCTTGTTTTTTAACAAGTTTTAAATTTTTTATATCTCTAGATACTGTAGCTTGAGTAACATCAAACCCAGCTTTTTTTAATTCTTCCGCTAACTCTTCTTGAGTTTCTATCGCTGTTGATTTTATAATTTCAATTATCTTAGAATGTCTCTTAGATTTCATCTTCAACTCACCTTCATAATATTTATTCTATCTTAAACAATTTTTTCCTTAGTACCTTAAAATAACTTTTATTATCAAATGAAATTATTCTAAAAAACTCTTTTGCTTTTTTTATTAAAACTTCATTGTGTTTTTCTAACTTTAATGCTTTTTGTCCATCTATTGTAACAAAGACATCTGATTCATTAATAAGTGGCTTAACTCTTATCTTGTTATTTCCATCTATTATCATAGGCCTTGAATTAGGTGTATGAGGACATATAGGGACTATTGATACTATTTGTAAATTTGGCATTATAAGTGGACCTCCAGCGGAAAAAGAATAGGCTGTTGATCCAACTGGAGTAGAAATTATAACTCCATCCCCTTTAAAAGTAGCATAAAGTTCATCATTTATAAAGACCTCATATTGTGCCATTCTAGATAATGTTCCTCTAGCAACAACAATATCATTTAAAGCCCTTTCATCTGAACAAGTTACCCCTTCTATAGTACAAGAAAGTAACATTCTTTCCTCTACCTTATAATCACCAACCTTTATTCTATATAAAGCTTCATCTAATTCGCTTATCTCAGCTGTAACTAAAAAGCCTAAATTTCCAATGTTAATTCCTAAAATTGGAGTATCTATAACTGTAGAGAATTTTCTAGCCACACCTAAAAGCGTTCCATCTCCACCAAGAACTATTAAAAGATCTAAAGACATTAAATCTTTATAATCTCCCTTATAAAATTGGTCTATAACTTTTATTTCATCAGGATTTAGATATTCTTTAACCTTTAAAATAACCAAATTTAAAATTTTATTTTCTTTATCTTTTTCTTTATTAATTATAATTCCTATATTTCTCATGCCCCAAACACACCTTTACTTTAACTATGCAGTTTCTCTAAAGTAATTATAAAATTAATATCTCTTATTTAATAATTTAATTTTTATAAATCACTATGAGATTTATCTACAATTTCATCTATAATATTATAATCAAACTCTTCTGTATTGTTATCCTTCTTTAAATATATTAAATATTCTATGTTTCCTTCTGGTCCTTTTATAGGAGAGAAATCAAGACCTAATATATTTAATTTGTGTGATAAAGCAAAATCAACAATCTTCTTAATTACTTCTTTATGAGTAGAAGCTTCTCTTACAACACCCTTCTTACCAACCTTTTCTCTACCAGCTTCAAATTGAGGTTTAATAAGAGCCATAACTTCTCCCTTATCATTTAAAAGATTAAGTACAGCTGGCAAAACTGTTGTTAATGATATAAAAGATACATCTATTGATGCAAAATCACATAATTCTCCTATTTGCTCTGGGGTTACATATCTTACGTTAGTTCTTTCCATACAGACAACTCTTGGATCTACTCTAAGTTTCCAAGCAAATTGCCCATAACCAACATCAATTGAAAATACTTTTGAAGCATCATTTTGAAGCATACAGTCAGTAAATCCACCAGTTGATGCTCCAATATCTAAGCATCTCTTTCCTTTAAGGTCTATTCCAAAGGATTTAACTGCCTTATCAAGTTTAAACCCACCTCTACTAACAAAAGGTAGTTTTTCTCCTCTAAATATGATATTTGAGCTTACAGGAACCTTTTCTCCAGCCTTATCAACTCTCTTTTCTCCTATGAATACCATACCTGCCATTATATATCTTTTAGCTTTTTCTCTTGACTCAGCAATACCTTGTTCAACAAGAAGTACGTCAAGTCTTTCTTTTTTCTCTTTTTTTTCTGCCATAATTTTCTCCTTTAAAGTAATTCAATTAATGTGTTTTTTATTCCCTCTGCATCTAATCCATTAATTCTATATAAAATATCAGGCTTACCATGTTCTATAAACTTATCATTAAATGCTAATGTAACAATTTTTTCTTCATGTCCAATTTCATTTAAATACTCTAGAACGCCTTCTCCAAAGCCACCTTTTTTAATATTATCTTCAATAGTTACAATCTTAAATCCATCCTTTGACAAGGAATTTAATAATTCTTTATCTATTGGTTTTATAAAGGTTGCATTTATAATTAAAATATCTATATTTTTTTCTTCTTTTATTTTTTGTGTAGCAATCATAGCATGTTGAACCATTTTACCAGTGGCAACTATTGCTATTTTCTCTCCCTCTTGAACCTTTTCCCATTTTCCATATTCTATTTTACTTAATGGTTTTAAATTAACATCAATATCTCCACCTCTTGGGTATCTTATAGCTAAAGGTGCATTAAAATTACTTGCCCATTTTAAGATAACTTCCATTTCATCTATACACTTAGGTGCAACAATAGTCATATTAGGCATTGGAGATAAAAATGAAATATCGAATATACCTTGATGAGTTTCTCCATCTTCTCCAACTAAGCCAGCTCTATCTAGACAAAGTGTAACAGGTAGATTTTGTATGCATACATCATGTAAAACTTGGTCATAAGCTCTTTGTAAGAAAGTAGAATAGACTGCAAAAAATGGTTTTAAACCTTCTGCCGCCATTCCAGCAGCTAATGTAACAGCATGTTGTTCCGCTATACCTACATCAAAAAATCTATCAGGAAATTCTTCTCTAAAATCTTTTAATCCTGTTCCATCTGGCATAGCAGCTGTAATTGCAACAACTTTGTCATCATTTTTAGCTAATTTAATCATTTCTTCTCCAAAGGTAGAAGAATAATTTCTATTTGCAAACTTTGAAATCACTCCTTCTCCTAAATCAAAAGGAGATACTCCATGATATTTATTAGGATTTTTTTCTGCTAATTCATATCCTTTTCCTTTTTTAGTAACTGTATGTATTATAACTGGTCCTTTTATACTTTTAGCTATGCTTAAAACTTCATTTAATTCTCTAATGTTATGTCCATCTACTATGCCAAAATATTTCAATCCAATATCCTCAAAGTACATACTTGGTACAACAATCTTTTTGATACCATCTTTTAATTTTGAAAGAGAGTTCTTTACTCTTTTTCCCAAAGAAGTTGTATCTAAAGTTGATCCAATATCTGATTTTAATTTATTATAACCTACACCCATTCTAAGCTTATTTAAATAGGTTGCAAGTCCTCCAACATTTTTACATATAGACATTTGATTATCATTTAATATTATTATAAGATTATCTTTTCTATATCCAATATCGTTTAAGGCTTCTAAAGCCATACCTCCAGTTAAGGCTCCATCACCTATAACTGCTATGACCTTATTATCTTTTCCAAGAATCTTCTGAGCTCTAGCCATACCTGCTGCTGAAGATAGTGATGTACTACTATGTCCAGTGGCAAAAAAATCATATTCGCTTTCTGTCCTCTTAGGAAAACCACACAATCCACCATATTGTCTTAAAGTATTAAATTTATCTTTTCTTCCAGTTAATATCTTATAAGCATAAGATTGATGTCCTACATCCCATATTATTCTATTTTCACTAAAATCAAAGTTTTTAAATAAAGCTACTGTTAGATCTATAACACCTAAGTTTGAAGCAAAATGTCCACCAGTATTTGAAACGCTTTCTATTAAAAATTCTCTTAGATCTTTAGCTAACATTTCTAATTCTTTCTCATCTAAATCCTTTATTTCTTTAGGATCAGTTATTTTCTGTAGAATTTCACTCATTAAAACCAAATCCTTCATTATTAAAATTTTCTCTCTAAAAGTTTCATGGTTAAAACTTTTAAAGGCTCTATATTTCCTTCTATTGAACTTAATATATCTATACATTCCTCAGTTATATTCACACATTTTTTCTTACACTCTTCTAATCCAAAAATGGTTATATAATTATTTTTATTGCTTTCTTGGTCTTTGTGAACATTCTTCCCTAAATCTTTTGCATTTCCCACTACATCTAATATATCATCTTTTATTTGAAATGCTAAGCCCAACTTATATCCAAAATCCTCCAATTTTTTAATATCTCTCTCTGAAGCTTCCGCTAAAATAGCCCCAGACATTATTGAAGCTTTTATAAGTTCTCCGGTTTTCTTTAAATGCATATAATCTAATTCTTTTAAAGAAATTTCTTCCTTATCTTCATTTATTATATCAACAATTTGACCACCAATCATTCCATCTGATCCTGCTGCATCTGCAATTATTTTAGTTGCCTTTAATGCACTTTTTCCTTCTTCTAAAGAATAATCAACTAAAATTTTCATAGCTTCATTTAAAAGAGCATCTCCAGCTAAAACAGCAATAGCTTCTCCAAAAACCTTATGATTTGTAGGTTTTCCTCTTCTTAAATCATCATTGTCCATACATGGTAAATCGTCATGTATTAAAGAATAAGTGTGTATCATTTCTATAGCTATTGCAGGTGTTAATATTTTTTTATAATCACTTTTATAAATATAGTAAGATAAAAGCATTAAGATTGGTCTTATTCTTTTTCCTCCTACGTTTACGCTATATGCCATTGAATCATATAAAACTTTATTGTATTCTCTATCTTTATCAAAATAAGCTTTTAAAGATTGATCAACTTCCTCTTTTAAGCTATTAATATTCATTGCTGTATCCTCCAAAGTCTTCCTCTTTTTCATCTTCAACAACCTTTATTTTGCCTTCTAAAGTGCTTAGCTTCTTATATAGTTTATTTGCTATTTTAACGCCATTTTCATAGCTTTTTATAGACTCCTCTAAAGTTAAATCTCCATTTTCAAGTTGCTTTACGATTTCATTTAATTCACTAACCATACTTTCATAATTAGTTTCTTTTCTAGCCATCTTATCCCTCTTTGCTCCTTATTCATTAATAATTTTTATATCTATATTAACGGAACCATCCTTCATTATCACTTTTACCATATCGTTCTTTTTTAATTCACTTACTTTGTTAATTACTTTATCTTCTTTATCCATTATTACTGAATATCCTCTTCCTAAGGTGTTTAATGGATTTAAGGTTTGTAATATGCTATTTAAAGCAATAAGCTCATCTTTTGCCTTATCAATTTTTCTTTTTCCTAAAAAGTTTAACTTTTCTTCTAAGGAATTTACTTCTTTTATTCTTTTTTCAATTATATGTGTAGGATTATTACCTTTTAATCCTTTGTGTAATAAATCTACATCTCTCTTTGCATTTAAAAATTTTCTATCAATAGCTCTATGTAAGAACTCTTTTTTATTTAATAAATCATTTATCATTTCTTGTAATGATGGTGATACTAACTCTCCTGCTGCTGATGGTGTAGGTACTCTCATATCACTTACAAAATCACTAATAGTAAAATCTACTTCGTGACCAACAGCTGATACAGTAGGTATTCTACTATTAAATATCTCATATGCTAAGTCTCTATTATTAAAAGCCCAAAGTTCTTCAATAGATCCTCCACCTCTACCTAAGATGATAACATCAACTGATTTCTCATTATTAAAATATCTAATACCCTCGATTATTGAATCTGCTGCATTTTCTCCTTGAACCTTAGCTGGATATAAAATAATATCTAAAGATTTATTTCTTCTTTGTATTACGTTTATTATATCCCTTACTGCTGCTCCAGTCTTTGCTGTAATTATTCCAATTCTCTTAGGGAATTTTGGTAAGGCTCTTTTGTATTTTTCATCAAAAATTCCTTCTTCACTAAGTTCTTTTTTTAACTTATGAAATTCTTCAAAAAGTTCTCCAATTCCTGCTTTTTTAATATTTTCGCAGTAAAGCTGATAAGTTCCTTCTTTATGATAAACACCTAATCTAGCCTTTATTTCTACCTTCATTCCTTCTTCTAGTCTAAAATCTAAATTAACTGCATTATTTTTAAACATAATGCAGTTAACCTTGCTATTTTCATCTTTCAATGAAAAATAAATATGACCACTTGAATGGAATTTTAAATTAGATATTTCACCTTTGACATTAAGATTCTTTAATATAAAGTCATTTTCAACTAACTTTTTAACGTAGTTATTAACTTCGCCAACAGATAATGTCTTTAGTTTCATTCTAATCTAACTCCTTACAAACATTTTTTAAAAGAAGAGTCGTAGTTAAAGAACCTACTCCTCCTGGAACTGGTGTAATTAATGATGCCTTTTCATAAACATCATCAAAATTAACATCTCCCGTTATTTTACCATTAACCTCACTAGTTCCTACATCAATAACAACCGCTCCTTCTCTAACATAAGAAGAATCTATGAAATTAGCCCTTCCAATAGCTACTACTAATATGTCAGCTCTCTTGCAAACTTCTTTTAGGTTCTTAGTTTTTGAATGACATACTGTTACTGTAGCATTTTCATTTAAAAACATTTGAAAAAGAGGTTTACCAACTATATTACTTCTTCCAATAATAACAACTTCTTTTCCCTCAATTTCAATGTTATAAGCTTTTAAAAGAGTTATTACACTGTTTGGTGTACATGGCATAAAACACTTCTCACCCTTATAGAATCTACCTACACTTACCTCAGAAAGACAATCTAAGTCTTTATCTGCATCTATTAAATTTGTAACTACTCTCTCATCAATATGCTTTGGTAAAGGTAATAAAAGCATTATTCCATTTACACTGTCATCTTTATTTAACTCTTCTATCTTAAGTTTCAGATTTTCTTCTGAAATACTTTCATCTAATTTTATCTTCTCAAAGTCTATTCCTAAATTATTAGCTAATTTTTCTTGGAAGTTTTGGTAATATACTGAGCCTCCATCATCCCCAACTAGTATAGACGATATTTTTAAAGACTTTCCAGAAGCTTTTAATTCTTCTGTATAACTCTTAATTTGCCCCTTTATGTCTATAGCCACTGTTTTTCCGCTTAAAATTTTATCCATTACCTGCCCCTCCAAATCTTATCATTTTAGTTAAAATAAATTTAGCCCCTATTTAATATTCTTATATACTTTATCTAAAACTCCATTTATAAATGAAACTGATTTATTATCTGAATATTTTTTACATAATTCAATAGCTTCATTTATTGATACCTTTCCTGGTACATCCTCTGCAAATAATATTTCATATGTAGAAATTCTTAAAATTGATAAGTTAACCTTTGAAATTCTGTTTAATTTCCATTTTACAAGTTGACTTTCTATTAAAGAATCTAACTTTTCCTTATTTTCTTCTATTCCTAATAATCCTGATTTTATGTATGCTAGATCTAAATCATCCTTAGAAATGTCCTCGTTCTCCATAAAAGAATTGAAAGTTTCTAATGCAGTTTCTGAAGTTATTTCCATTTGGTAAGCTAATTGTAATAAATATTCTCTTGATTTTACTCTATTCATTATATCCTCCTATGTTTTGAAAATACTCTATTTAGTATTATTGTCTTAATTTATATTATTAATCATATAGTTAATGATTTAACACAATGAAACACCCTCTGAAATCAGAGGGTGACTACTATTTTTTTAATATTTCATTTTTATCTTCTTCTTTTAAGATAATTATGTTTTGCACATATATGTTCACTAGTGCCACCTTAAGTCCAGTTATAGCTTCAACAGTCCTTCTTACGTTTTCCTGCACTTGAGAAACTACATCAGGGATCTTAATTCCGTATTGAACAGTAACACCAATTTCTATAACTGCTTCACCATTCTCCACATTAACCTTAATGCCCTTACCTAAACTTTTCTTTGAAAATTTATGTCCTATTCCAGTGCTATTATTGTGATTTATCTCAAGTATTCCGTCTATCTCAGATGCAGCTATACCAGCTACGACACCGATAACTTCATCAGATATATTAACTATACCTAAGTTAGCTTCATCTCTATTCATTTCATTCATAAAGCTGAACCCTCCTACTAATCTTCACGAAACTTAATTAGTTATAGGTTCATTATAGCAAATAACTAATTACAATACAATTAATTATTTTTTTTCTATATCAACGTCATATACTTTTGATACATTCATAACTATATCTTGGATTTCAACCATTTTCTCTTGAGTTAACTCCTCATTAGTCTTAACTACAACCTTAGCATTATCACCATCTATAAAACATATTACATCTTCATAACCTTTGCTCTTTATACTAAGTTCTATTCTTGTTTCATAATCTCTTGCCATAGTTTTTTCAGTTAACTCTTTTTCAGCTTCTTCTTTTTGTTCTGCTGAAGTGTTCTTATCTTCTACTATAGCTTTTAAGTTATCGATAGTTTTAGAATCTTTTTGTTCTCTTAAATTTCTTGATTCATAAAAATAATTTGAAGATGTTTCAGTTGCATTGTCATCATTTTCTCCAAAAGCTGTAGGAACTTCTCCCATACTCTCTTTAATTTGATTGTTAACTCTAGTTGCTAGAACGCCAGTACAAACTATTAATGCTAAAAGTGTTAAAATTATCCCTGCTTGTTTTCTGTTCATAATGAACCCCCCATAAATTTTAATTTTATTTTTTCATTGCTAATACATTTACCTTATCAACACTTATGTTATATAAGCTTGATATCGCTTTTGTTATTTCATACTTTATCTTGCTATCTTCTGCACCTTCAGCCACAACCATGACTCCTAAAACTTCTGGCTTTTCTGTTTTTAATATAACTGGTTCACTTCCATTTGAGCTATTTGACATAACTATTTTATCTCCATCAGTTTCTTGTGAATTAACCCTTGTTCCTCCTTCACTATCAGTTTCTTCTGTAGTGCTTTTTTGAGAAGAATTATCTACAGCTGGTACTTTTACTTCACTGCTTTGAAAGTTTATTACTACATCTACTGATCCTACTCCATTTATTTTTCCTAATATCCTCTCTAAATCTTTTTCTTGTTTTTCTTGATAACTTAAAACTTCTGAATCTTTTTGACTATTACTATTCATATCCTCTTTTGATACTTTTTCTAAATTAGTTTTCTCACTTTTAGTTATATTGTTTACACCTGTAAAATATGACACAACTAAATAAAACATTATAACTAATAAAAGTAATATTATTAAATTAGTAATATTCTTCTGTTTAAAAAGATTAGCTATTTTCTCCTTTAACTCATGCATCTTTATACCCCCTCCTAGGCATATGAAACAATTATATTTTCATGAGAAATTTCAAGTTCCTTTTCAACAAACTTTTCAATTTTTTCTAAAAAAGAATCCTTTTTCTCTTCTTTATTAACCTTTTCTTTTCCAACAACAACCTTATCTACTTTTTTTACTTTTTTTTCATCTAAAACTGTAATTTCTGCTTTTTCTATATTAAATTTCACTTCATCAAAATCTATTTTCCCAATTAAATTAACCTCAAACTCATTCTCATAGAATTCATCTTTTAATGACTTTTCTAAGTTTTTCTCAACACTTTTTAAAATTGCTTCTTCATCATATAATAACTTTTTTTCCTCATCAGATCTTGTAACATCACTTATTTTTTCCTGAAAAACAGTTTCATCTATATCCTTATTCATAGTTAAAATCCCTATTATTGGTGATAGCATTACAGAAAGTATTATTAATGAAAATGCAAATTTAACATGTTTTTTTATTGAAGAATTAGGTAAAATTATATGAGCAATAGATATAATGACTATAACAACGCAAAGGGTTGAAATCCAATTTTTTAAAAGTTCCATCTTATTTCTATCCTCCTACTATAAAATTACCTGCTGTAGCCATCATAGATGCCATAATAAAGAACATTATGCTGACACTTATTATGCATGACATTATCATAAATAAGGCTTCTCCAACGGTTTCCACACTGCTAGAAATCTTTGAATCAACAACAGGCTCAATAACCGCGGAGGTAAGTTTAAAACATATAGCCATAAGGCCTATTTTTATTATTGGATAAATTACAATTACAACTAAAACTATTACTCCTAAAGAAGTTATTACACTTTTCATAGCTAAGGAATATCCTGCCACTGTGGTTATTGCATCTGAAAATGCCTTTCCCACTATAGGCACAAAATTATCTACAGCAAATTTTACTGTTTTTACAGCCACTGCATCTAAGGTATCTGCCGTCATTCCTCTTAAAGTTAATATTCCAACAAATATTGTTAATATAAATCCTTGAGATATCATAACAACCTGTTTTATAAACTTACACATTCTATCTATTTTAAATTCGCTAGAAAGATTATTAACAAACTGTAATGTAAAGTATGCTAATATTAATGGGAATAAAAAGTATGTGTAAATTCTAGGAGTTATAGAAACTGCCCCTAGTACTATGGGGTCTATGGTAACAGCTGATGTTACTCCCCCTGAGGTAGCTATAAGCATTACAATAACTGGAACAATAACATTCATAAAATCTATAATTGAAGTTAAGACTTCCTTTCCTAAGTTAAGAGATATAAAGAAACTTTTAGTTAAAAGCATTATAAGTAGAGCATAGCAAGCAAAAAATGCTACCTGTGTTACTCCTTCTTCAATATTAAAAGCATCCTGTAAATTTTTAAGTAAAGCACTTAAAAGAGCAATTACTAGTATTGACGCAATAAACTTTAAAACTATGTTAAGTTCTCTAAACATATAACTAAGTATTGAAGCACCTATTTTCTTTAAGGTTATTGGATCTTCTCCACTTTCTAAATAATTCATTATATATTCCTTAGCAGACATATTGCCTAATATATCTTCTTCTGTTTCTAAATTATTTATATAATCATAAAATCTTTCTATTCTTGAGTCATTGTCTATTTTTTCTTTTGAACTCTCTAAGTTATCATTCGCCAAAACTTTTAAGTTAAAGCAAAATACAAAGATAAGAGATAATAATATTATGTTTATCAACTTTTTCATATCTTAGCTCCTACATTATACTTAAAATAGAATTCAAAATATTAGCCATTATTGGTATAGCTAATAATAGAATCATAATTTTTCCTGTAAACTCTACCTTCTTACCTAGTACTGTGACCCCTGCATCATTACATATATAACTACAAAAAGTGGAAAGATATGCTATGGCAATAATTTTCATAACTATAGCAATATATGATGAATCCATTCCAGACTCCCTTGCTATATCCTGCATAAATGCTATTATTTCATTAACATAAGGCATTACAAAAAGAAAAATTACTATGCCAGCTCCTAAAAGAAGAAAAACTGCAAAGGTGCTCTTATTATCTTTTAAAACTAGATATAAAAATAAACTTATTAGTACAAAGCTTATTACTTGTATAACTACATCCATATTTCATTTTGCCAGTAATCTTTTGCTTTATTTAAACCTTAGATTACTGTCATAGACACCTCCTTCTCAATGTATTTCATAAATCTATTAAAATAAAAACATAGATTTAACAGAAGAAAATAATCTACTTATAAGTTGAATCATCATGGTAAGTATTATGACTACCCCAACTATATTAGCTAAAGTTGCATACTCCTTTTTACCACTTTGATCAAGAACTTTATCTAGTATAACAAGCACTATACCAACTCCTGCAATCTGAAAAATCAAAGATAAATCCGACATATATGGCCTCCCCCTAAAACTTAACTCTTATTAAATAGTCCAAAAATAAAATTTCTTTTCTAAAAATCTATTAGACTAAACAAGAAAAATAGCTATCATTGCACCTACTGCAACCCCTAAATACCTATATACCTTAGTATTTTTATTACATTCATCTTCAGCAATCTCTAATTCTATATCTAGCTTTTCCTTTGCTAAATTAAATATCTTAATTTGTCCCTCTACATTGGTTTCTCCTAAAGACTTTGAAAGATCTAATAAAATTTCAAAATCCTTATTCCTTAGATTCATTTCTTTCTTATGTTCATTTATACTTTCTTTAAAAGCCATATATACATTTTCTACTTCATTATTTTTTAATTTCAAAGAAATTTCATTAAATAACTCTTTTATTGGACTTTTAGCTTTTAAAGCTATACTCTCTATACTCTCTGGTAAAGGAGTGTAAGTATAAACAATATCATTTTCAAAGTCTATTAAAGCTCTTTTTAACTCTCTAAGTTGTGAAAGTCTATTTCTAAATCCTTCTCCATACAGGTATCCAATTAAAGAACTAAGTAGAACTATAATAAGCAGAAAAAAAACTTTCATTTCCTCCTCCTATTAAAGATAACTTTTCTAGTAGATTTGTTATTTTTATATCTTTTATTCATTCTAATAAATTCAGTAGTACCAATTGAAAATAGGTATCTTATTTTTCATAACCTACTAGAAAATTTAAAGATAATTTTATTATGTTAAACATTATATATACCCTCAATTGTTCCAATTCCTTTTTTACCACTAAGAACTACAACTTTATTTATTATATTATTTTCAACAATCTCCCTAAAAACAGGTCTCCTATACAATTCTTCAACATTTCTTCCATGTAAGGTAGCTATAATACTAACTCCTGAATTATATGCCATCATTAATCCTTCCATATCTTTATAAGTTCCAATTTCATCACATATAATAACCTCTGGAGAAAGCCCTCTTACAGCCATCATCATCCCTTCACTTTTTATGCAGTTATCATATACATCAGTTCTCATTCCTACATTCATTTGGGGAATTCCATTATAACAAGCAGCTATTTCGCTTCTTTCATCAATTACAACTGTTCTCTTTCCCTTAAAACCAATTTGAGAAATTCCATTAGATATATTTCTTGTAATATCTCTTAAAAGTGTGGTTTTTCCACATTTAGGTGGAGATATTATTAAAGTATTATTTACCCTGTTATTTTCTACCAAGCTATTCATTAAACTATTTGAACAGCCTACTATTTCTCTACAAACTCTAATATTTAAAGAAGTTATATTTCTAATAGTTTTAATAGAATTATCTTCTATTACACATTGACCTGCTAATCCAACTCTATGCCCTCCTTGGATAGTTATATATCCTTGCCTTATATCTTCCTCAAAGGCATATAAAGAGTAGTTACTTATTTTTTGAATTATGGCTTTAACATCCTCTCTCCTTATTACATAGTTAAAAATTGTTTCTGTATTATCTAAAACTATGTTAAGAGGCTTTCCAACCTTAACTCTAATTTCTTGTAATTTATTTAAATTATTTTTATCTTTTAAACAAGAATTTATCTTATCTGGTAATACATCAAATATTTCTTTCAAAGTACCTCCTCTCCTTTCTATTTAAATCTATTACTTTACATAAGAAATTATTCTAATTATTTTTAAAATAATAAATCTTTTTTGAGTCCTCTTCTTCTCTTCTATTTAAATTTATTACTTTACATAAAAAACTATTCTAAGTATTTTCTAATTTTGGGCAAAAAAATAAACTGTACCTTTTATAAGGCACAGTTTATTAAACTTCAAATTCATTTCCACAATAAGGACAAGGTATACTTTCAGATCTGTTTAATATATCTTTTTCTATGTATATAGGCTTATGACATTTATCACAAACTACTTCACAGTATTCATCATCATATTCTTCAAGCTCTTCTAAAGTTAGCTCTTCAAAAAGTTCATCCTGTACTCCACTTAAATCATCATTTAGTAGATTTACATTTTCATCTAAAGTTTCAACATTAACTTGTAACTCTTCAACCTTATCAACTAAAGATGAAATTACATTAAGTAAGGAATCCTTAAATTCTTTATCTAACTCAGTGTTTTTATCCATAGCTTTAAGTAAGTTGCTAATGTTATTTTTAATATCCTTCACTGAAATCACTTCCTTATATTAAATATGCTAAGCTTTTTAAGCTTAGCATAAATTTATTTTTATCTATATTCACTAGATAAATTTGACTTAAATACATTTAAATCAAGTTTTTATTAAACTCTTTCCATGTACTCGCCAGTTCTAGTATCTATTCTTATAGTGTTTCCTTCTTCAACGAACATAGGAACCATAACTGTTGCACCAGTTTCAACAACTGCAGTTTTCATAGCTGTAGTAGCAGTGTTTCCTTTAACACTTGGCTCACACTCAGTGATTAATAACTCAACAAAGTTTGGAGCTTCTACTGAGAAAGCTTCTCCTTTGTAGAATTTGATTACAGCGTTCATGTTTTCTTTTAAGAATTTTATAGCATCTTCAACTTTTTCATGGTTTAAAGGAATTTGCTCGAAAGTTTCTTGATCCATGAAGTAGTATAATTCTCCATCTGAGTAAAGGTATTGCATTTCTTTTCTTTCGATTATAGCTTCTTGTAATTTATCAGTTGGGTTGAAAGTTCTGTCTGTAACACCACCCATTATAACGTTTCTTAATTTAGTTCTAACGAAAGCAGCACCTTTTCCTGGTTTAACGTGTAAGAAGTCTATAACTGTGTATACTTGTCCATCCAGTTCAAAAGTAGTTCCTTTTCTTAAATCACTTCCTGATATCATTAAGTATCCCTCCAAAATCTATTAATTCATTTTATATTATAACCCTTTAAGATAAATTAATACCCTCTAGAGTTACCTTGTTACTTATTTACTATTTAAAGTGTAAAACAACAATCATATTTTATCAAAAGCTAATAATAAATGCAATTATTTTCATTAAATTTACAAGACTATACAACCTTAAGCTCCAAAAAACACCTTAATTCTTCTGATTTTTCTATTTTATAATTTTTTATATTAATATTATTATTTTTTAATAAATTAACATAATTACTTAAATCCTCTAAAGAGCCTGTAAATAAAACTTTACCTATCCATCCCTCTTTATATTCTAATTGTAAAACAGTACAATCCTTATTTTCTATATTTTTTAATACTGTATTTAAATCCATTTCTCCTATAGAGTTTGTTAAAACTGGAATTTCATAATTTCTTAATTTAAAAAGCTCTATACCTTGTACTAATAGTATAACTATAAAAATAGTAGCTAAAGTTACATCTAATTTTAATTTTTTCACCTTAATTCTCCTTTTAATCTATAAGTATTATTAGATTCATTTAAGCTTATATCATAAACTCTTCCATTAATTTTATTAATATAATTAATAAGAGAATTTTTATAAATACTATTTACTTCTACTTCAAAACTTTTTCTCTCTAGATTTAAATTTAATATCTTTTCATCTTTAATTATTTCCTTTAACTTATTTATATCTTCTAAAAATTCCTTGTCTAAAGATCTTTCCCTATTAACTCCCTTTATTTCACTTAAATAATTTTTTATTTTATTATTTTCAGTCTTAATTTTCCCATAAAAAAATAGATTAAATAATAATAAAAGCAATATGTATATATTTAGCTTTTTCTTTATTTTTCTGTTATACTCCTCTACATATTCAATTGGTAAAAAATTTTTATATTTTTTGATATAAATTCTCCTCACCTCTAATCTCATTTAATTTTAAACCTTTAAACAATTCTTTTATTTCTTCCTTTAAATACTCTTTCTGAATTTTAAAAGTAAAGTCTTTTAAGGATACTCCAAAATCTTTTTCTAAACCTTTAAGACTCTCCTCTATTACTTCAATAATATTAGAATCTTTTACACTCTTTAATAAAACTAGTTTACCTTTTATATAAATACTTATTTTTAAATTTTTAAGTTCAAAAGTAGCTTTCTTAAAAGATAATATATTCTTATTTTTAAGTTCAGGAAATGTTAAAGCAAAATCCTTTCTTTCATATAATAAACTTTTAAATCTTTCATCACATCCAATAAAATACACTATTAAAAATAAACTTTTCTTATATTTTAATACCTCGTAATGAACTAAGGGTGTGTAATTAAAAAATCTATCTCTTATAAGCTGTTCTATTTTTTCTTCAATATTACACTTTTTATCAACTCTAAGTGTTTCTATAAATATCTTTTCATTTAAAAGAATAATTTTTACTCTCTTATCCTTTAACTCCTTAAGTTTTGAAATATCATTTGTATCATTAATTACTAAGGTCTTTATTAATAAACTCATAATTTCTCCTTTTTGAAAAGACAATATCATCATTTCTAAAATCTATACCATAGTAAGTATCCTTAAAAACTCCGCTTATCTTATCTTTACTTTTAATATGTATAGCTTTTTTATCCTCAATATAAGTTGCATTCATATTATTTAAAGTAAAATCTAACTTATTAATATTATCTATATTTAAAATCTTTTCTTTTAACATGTACTTTAAAAACTGTTCCTCTGAGTTATTTTTATCTATATTATGACATGTTATTTTAAAACTTCTATCAAGTTCCTTTCTCCTTTGAAATGAATTATCCATAAGTATAGTAACTATCATGCTACAAATTAGTGAAACTAACATAACTTCTATAGACACAAAACCTTTACGCCTTTTCATAACAATAGATCCTCTCCTCTTGATTTTTAACCTTTAATTTTATATAAAATAAATTTCCTTTTTCCATCAAATCAAATTTTTCAACATCTTCTATGAGTGCAGGTGAGTAATTTCGTCCATATCCTGTATAATTATAATAAACATATAGTTTATTTTTTATTTTCTCTATTTTATCTTCTGCTACTATACCATCTCTCCAAAATTTCACTAAAATATAGTTTTTATCTTTATTTATCTTTATATTTTCAACCATATTATCCCAAAACCTGTAATTTAAGTACATCTCTGCATCCAACAAGTAGTTTAATTCTTTCTCTTTTGGAATAAACCTCTTATATTCCTTAACATAAAAAATCAAATTCTTTGTTAAACTTAAGGTTATAATTCCTAAAGCACCTAAATAAATACATAGTTCAATTAATAAATATGCTTTTCTTCTTCTTTTTGCAGTTGATTTTCTAAATTTTGAAAGGATTTTTCTAAAAATTTGTATATTTTCACCTCCTTATTTTCACTTATATATGGTTTTTCATTTTTATAAATTATATTAATAATACTTTCATATTGATCAAAGTGGCTTATATTAATAGTCCATCCCAAATCATTATGATTTTTATTATGTAATATTAAATTTTTTCTAAGAAATTCTTTAATATCACTATTTATTAAGTCATTTATCTTTAAAGTACTTATTTTATATGTTCCACTATTAATACTTCTTAAATCTTCAAAGGATATATTGTGTTTTAGCTCCATAGCCAAAGAATTAATAATTTCTGCTACTTTTATTTTTTCTTTAATATAATAGTTGTTTTTAATATAAGTGCTATAACTTTTTCCTATTCCTAAGAAAAGTATTGATATTAATGCTAATGCTAAAACCATATCTACTAGTAAATATCCTTTCTTTTTATTAATCTTACCTTCCATAACTATATTTCCTCATAAATCACTTAACATTAATTTTCCATATACCTGGAACTATGGTTATTTCTCTTTGCTTATTATTTTTATCAATTATTGTTATAGTTCCAGCTATACTGATCATCCCAGTCTCATTTATAGTAATTAAATTATCTCTATTAAAACTTACTTTAACTTCATTTAACTTTAAAGAGGTAGTTCTAAGAGCATTTTCATAGATTAATTTATTGTCTAAAATATCAAAAATTATTTCTCCATATAAATTATCTTTCTTAGATAACTGTTTTGCTTCCATTAAAAAATCATGAATCTTACTTATTTCTCCTTCAACTTTTAATTCATACCCCCTATCTTTTATAATCATAAATGATGTTGGTATTGCTAAAATAAGAGAAGTTATTGCCAGGTATATTATTACTTCGCTAATGGTAAATCCTTTTCTTTTCCTATACATATTTCATGCCCTCAAAGGTAGGTACTAAAACTAAAAGCATCATAGCTGAAATAACAAAACCTAATATAATAAACATTGCTGGCTCTATTTTCCCAACAGTTTTATTTAGTGCCCTATCAAAATCTTTTTCTCTTATTTTTAAAAGCTCTTCAATATTTTTACTAAACAATCCACTTTCTTCTCCTGTTATTAAAAATCCCTTTGATACATGAGAAATAACATTTATTTTCCCTATACTACTGCTTAAAGTAGTCCCTTTTATTAATTCTTCATTTATGCTTTTAATATATTTTCTAAGCTTTATATCACTTAAGCTTTCTCCAAATACACTTAAAGAATTATTTAGGGATATTCCACTATTTAATATCATGTTTATTAAAAATAATATTCTAATTTCATAATACATTCTGTATACTTCTATCTTTTCTAAGATTTTTTCAGAGGGTATTACTTTAAATAATAGATAAAGCGAAATTAAGGCACAGGAAAAATAACAAAAAACTATTACTTCAACATTAGGATTTTCTTCTACAAAGTTAATATAATTATTTAATAAAGTCATAATTTTAGAACCTTCAATTTCCCTTAACTCATACATATCTACAAACTGTGGCAAAATATAAGTTACATAACCAAAAATCATAATAATTAAACCTATAAGAAGTGAAACTGGATATCTAAGAGATTTAATAATTTTATTCTTTATTTCCTTTTCAGCTAATATATTTCTAGCACACTTTTCTAGAACCTCTTCTAAGTTTCCACTTTCTTCTCCAATCTTCATCATATCCTTCATTAAATCTGGATATAAGTTACCTTCCTCCTTAAAAGCCTTTGATAAAGCCTCTCCATTTAAAACCTTTTTCTCAATTCTCTTTAAGGATTCTTTGTATTTCTTATCTTTTACAGTGTTCTTTATTAAGTCTAATGATCGTCCTATAGGCATTCCTGATTTTACATATGTGCTTAAATTTAAGCATATGTATGAAGCTTCATCTTTAAACCCAAACATCTAACCCCTCACATTCTTTTAATAAGTAATATTCTTCTAAAGATATTTCTCCCTTTTTAACTAAGGTAAAACATGCCTTTAATAGTTCTTCTCCCCAAGTAATATCCTCTGTACTTTTATATTCTCTTGGAAATATAATTTCACAAATTGCTTTTCTTCCATTATTACCTGTCCAATTACACATTTCACATCCAGTTCCTTTATAGTAAGTTTGTAAACTTAACTCTTCCCCTTTTAATTTCTCAACTAGTTCATTTTTAAGCTCTATTTTCACTTTACACTTTTCACAAATTTTTCTTACTAATCTTTGAGTTATTATTGAACTTACTCCTTCCTTTACTAAATATCCTTCTACTCCCATATCTAATAATCTATTAAAAACTTCATTACCACTGTTAGCGTGTATAGTTGAATATACTTTATGCCCTGTTATAGAAGCTCTTATGGCAATTTTAGCCGTTTCCTCATCTCTTATTTCTCCAATTAATATAACATCAGGGTCCTGTCTTAATATATGCTTTAATCCATTAGCAAAGGTTAATCCAACCTTCTCATTAACATTTGTCTGAGTTATTCCTTCTATGGTAAACTCAACAGGATCTTCTATGGTACTTATATTTATCCCTTCCTTGTCTATTGAATTTAATAATGCATATAGAGTTGTTGATTTTCCACTTCCTGTAGGACCATTTATAACTACCATTCCATGTTTTAGTTTTAAAAGTTTATTTATTTTATTCTTTTGATCTTCCATTAAACTCAAATTATCAATATTCATAAACTCATTTTTCTTATATAAAACTCTAACTACTAACTTTTCACCAAAAGTACTTGGAATACTTGATATTCTTAAGTCACAATCATATCCATAATTTTTAAATGACACCTTCCCATCTTGGCATCTTAATTTATCGCTTATATCCATATCAGCTTTTAACTTTATCTTATTGACTAAATTTTCATAAAGATTTTTCTTTATTCTCTTAACTAAAACTAAAGTTCCATCTATTCTAAAGCGAATGTTAGCATATTCTTCTAAGGGTTCAATATGAATATCACTAATATTTTTTTCTATACCTAAAGATATAAGACTTATTAATTCTTCCTCAATAAATTTATCCTTAGAAAAACTTTTTCCACCATAACAATCTTCAATTAAAATTTCTATTTCATCCTTATTTCCAATTACAAAGTTTATTTCTTTTTCTCTAAATAATAAGGATAAATACTCCCTTTTCTTTGATTCTTCCTTACTTGTATAAAAAAATATCTTACCTGAACTTTCTTTTAAGGCAATTAAATTCATCTCTAAAGCTGTATTCTTAGATATATTCTCCATTAGCTTCATATCTATATCTTTAATGGTATATTTCATATATCAACCTCCTCATCAGTAATAATTGACAAGGCATTTCTTTTTTAAACAAAAAAAATTCTAGATTATTAAAAATTTTTAATAATCTAGAACTTTTAACTATTTTATAATAATATACTGCCCTTTATTGCTATCTATAAGTTTAATACTCTTATCCTTTAGATTATATCTATATAGTGCATTTTTTTCTTTACTATCATTAAATCCAAGAAAATATATATTATCTCCAACAACAATTAACTTTGATTTCTCTGATATATTTTTAGGAAAATCATACACTAATCTATCAAGTTTATTATTTGTTATATCAATTGAATACAAGCTTCTTAATCCTTCGCCCTTTGTACCAATAAAATACACTACATTTCCTATTTTACATAAAGATTCTATTTCTCCAACCTCATTTGAAATAACAGATTCTTTTTTACTATCCAAATTATATATGTAGCAATTTTTCTTGCCATCAATACTGCTTTGAGTATATAAAACAACTTGATCTTCAACTAAATCAATATAATCTATAAAAGCCTTAACTATTTGCTTTTCTAAAGTATAGCTTCCATCTTTAATATTATAAATATATAGCCCACTTTGTCTTTTTTCTAGGTCAACACCATATAGAATTAATTGATCCTCATTAATAAATTTAACATTCTCCCCAGAAATAGCTAAATTCTCATTAAAATCAAATTCCTTAAAATTTTGTAAGTCTAAAACTTTGTATCCTATTTTATCCCCAGAATTATATCTATATAGAAGTTTAGTTCCCTTTGGACTAATAATTAATTCTTCTATATTTCCCTCTACTGATATCTTATGTTCCTTAACTCCATTAGTTATTATTAAGTTTGTTCCCTTATCAGCAAATTCCCTATAAACAGCTAAACCTAATTCCTCACTATAAACTTCCATATGACCCTTAAGATATAAATCAAGTTTTTTTAGTGAATCCCCTTCTATTTCGTAATACAAAACATCTTCCCCTGAAATTGTAGACACAACACTACAAGGAAGTTTTAAGTTTGTTCCCTTACTGTCCTCTTCATTAGACCCTTTACCGAAATTACATCCCGCAAGGGTTGTTGATAAAATAACTAATACTAATAAACTTAAAGCAGCAGCTTTTCTCATTTACTTACTTCCCTCTCTAAAATAAATATGTGCCATCACAAATAAATGACGCATTACCTATCATTTTTACTCCATCATCTTCAATATTAACTTTTAATTCTCCACCTGGAACTATTACCTTTACTTCTTTATCTACAAGCCCTAATTTATTAGCAGCTATAACTGAAGCACAATTTCCTGTTCCACATGCTAAGGTTGGGCCTGCACCTCTTTCCCAAGTTCTAACTTCCATTGTATTTCTATCAATTACTTTGCAGAAGTTAACATTTGTTCCTTGAGGAAATAATTCATACTTTTCTATGTCCCTACCACATTCTATAGGATATTTTTCCTCCTCAAATATAATAGTATGAGGAACACCCATAAGTAAAGATGTTATTTCAAAATTTCCATTTCCTACACTTACTTTTTTTTCTATTATTTCTTCATCACATAATGCTGGAATATTCTTTGGTTTAAAGTCTCCAAATCCCATATTTACATTGATACTTTTTACCTTATCATTCTCAATTTCTAAAAAGATTCTTTTAACTCCATCACCTGTTAAAACATCTAGCACATCTTTCTTTACTATTCCCTTCTCGTAGACATACTTAGCAAAACATCTTATTCCATTTCCGCACATAGCAGCATAAGATCCATCTGAATTTATTATTACCATTTCTATATCACAATTTTCATTCTTTCTAACTATTAAAATCCCATCTGCGCCAATTCCAAATCTTCTATGGCACATTTTTTGAGCAATTTCTCCCTCTTTACCTAAATACTCATTGTTTAAATCTTCTATAACTATAAAATCATTTCCATTTCCATGCATTTTTGAAAACTTCATATTATCACCTCAAATTACCTATTATTGATACTTTTTATTATAAGATGTATACTAACTGTAAGTTCAATCAATTTAGAAAGGAAAGAAAATCATGGCTTTAGACGGTATTTATTTATATAACTTAATAAATGAATTAAAAGATTCATTAATAAATTCTAGAATTGACAAAATAAATCAACCTGAAAAGGATGAAATAATAATAAATATACGTGGAAAGGAAAATAAAAAACTTTTAATTTCCTCTAGTTCCAAGTACCCTAGATTACATTTTACTACAATAAGTAAGAATAATCCATTACAACCTCCTGTTTTTTGTATGGTATTAAGAAAATATTTAACAGGTGGAAGAATAATTGACATATATCAACAATCTACAGATAGAATTGTTTCCATTGATATAGCAAATAAAGATGAAATGGGTTTTGATAGTGTATATACTTTAGTAGTAGAAATAATGGCTAGACACAGTAATATTTCTCTTGTAAGAAAGAGAGATAATAAAATTATGGAATCAATAAAACATATAACAGCAAATAAAAATAGTTTTAGAGTTCTATACCCTGGTGTAAGCTATGTATTCCCTCCTGCATCTGAAAAATTAAATCCTTTTGACTTTTCAAAGGAAGATTTAAAGATAGAATTAAGCAAAAATAATAATGAATTAGATGAAAAGATCTTTTCAAAGCTACTAACTGGTGTTGGTAAAAATCTTTCTCTTGAAATGTATTCATTATTTAAATCACAATTTGGAGATTCATATGTTTTTGATGATATATTCAATTTTATATGTAATTACTTCAATAACATATTTAAAGATATACAAAATATTATATTCTACAAGAATGAAAAAATTATAGATTTTTATTTTAAAGATCTATCTATTTTAGACCATTGTACTAAAGAAATTTATGATAATAGTAGTGAACTTTTAGATGCCTTTTTTGCTAATAAGGATAAACAAGATAGATTACATGCAAAAAGTGCAGATATTCAAAGATTAGTTAATACTAATATAGACAGATGCTTAAAAAAGATTAAGGTTCTTGAAAAAACCTTAGAAGAATGTGATAAAAAAGAGGAATTTAAGATTAAAGGTGAACTTTTAACATCTTATATTTATAGTATTAAAAAAGGAGATAAATCTGTTGACCTTTTAAATTATTATAGTGAGGATGAAGAATACCTAACTATTTCACTTGATGAAAATAAAACACCATCTGAAAACATTCAATTTTACTTTAAAAAATATAACAAATTAAAAAAAGCTGAAGAATCTGCCTTAGAACAATTAGCTATAAATGAAGATGAACTTAAATACTTAAATTCAGTTTCTTCAAGCATACAGGTTGCAGATAACTATGAAGACATAGATGCTATAAAAAATGAACTTATAGAAACAGGCTATATAAGATTTAGAAGAAATAATAATGGTAAAAAGAAAGAAAAACAATCTAAGCCTTATCACTATGTTTCTTCTGATGGAATAGATATTTATGTTGGTAAAAATAATATCCAAAATGATTATTTAACTTTAAAGTTTGCTGACAAGAATGATACTTGGCTTCACACTAAGGATATACCTGGTTCTCACGTAATTGTTAAAAGTTCAAATATTCCTGATAAAACCTTAGAAGAAGCTGCTAACTTAGCTGTTTTCTATAGTAAAGGAAAAGGTGGCACTAAAATTCCTGTAGACTATACTTTAGTTAAAAATGTAAAGAAACCTTCTGGTTCTAAACCTGGAATGGTAATCTACTCAACTAACAAGACAGTTTATATGGATTCACCAAAAGAAATAAATTTAGAAAAACTTAAGTAATAAAATAAAAGTTACAAATAGATTCTACTAACTTCTGTACTAAACTAATAATTTATACAGTTATCTTTTCATTCTATTTGTAACTTTTTATATATTATATTCTTTTTAAATTACTTCTTTAAATTATTATCTAAATATTGATAGTAGTAGCATAAAAGTCTACCATTGTAAAGCTTTCTGTTTTTAGTAGCTTTTCTACCAAACTCTTTTTGGAAATCTGGACATGCTGTTAGAATGTTAAAATCCCAAGTATCTAATTTCTCTTTAACTTCTCCAAAATGTTTATTTAATTTTGAAACTATTTCTTTTTCACCTATTCTCTCACCATATGGTGGATTTGTAATCATATATCCATACTTTTTCTTAGTTGAAAAATCAAAAAAGTTTCTTTTTTCTATAGTTATGCAGTCAGTTAATCCTGCTTTTCTTACGTTATTTTTAGCTGTACTTAATACCCAACTATCTATATCATAACCAGTTATATCTAAAGGAATTTTCTTTATAGATTTCTCTGCTCCTTCTCTAACTTGATCCCAAATTTCCTTATCCATTGAAGGCCAAGTTTCAGAAACGAATTTTCTATGTAATCCTGGAGCTATGTTTTTAGCTATCATAGCAGCTTCTATTAGTATTGTTCCTGATCCACAACATGGGTCTATAAGAGTTTGCTCTCCTCTCCACTTTGAAAGTAAAACCATAGCTGCAGCTAGTGTTTCCTTAAGAGGAGCTTGCCCTGAGTGTTCTCTATATCCTCTTTTGTGTAATCCCTCTCCTGAAGTATCTATTGTTAAGGTAACCACATCTTTTAAAAGACCAACCTCTATTTTATAAACTGGACCATCTTCTGTGAACCAATCTTGACCGTAACTTCTGCTCATACTCTTAACTACGGCTTTTTTAACTATTGATTGACAATCTGGAACACTGAAAAGTTTTGACTTAACAGATTTACCAACAACATGCATCTTACCATCTACAGGTATATACTTACTCCAATCAATCTCTACAGTTTTATTAAATAACTCTTCAAAGCTTTCAGCTTTAAACTCAGCCACTTTTATTAAAACTCTATCTGCAGTTCTAAGCCAAAGGTTTGTTATGGCAATATCCATTTCATCCCCTTCAAAATGAACTCTTCCATTTTCAGTTTTTAGGTCTTCATATCCTAACTCTTTTAATTCCTTTGCAACAACAGCCTCTAAGCCAAAAGTTGCAGTGGCTATTAAATTATAATCCATAAAAATTTACTCCTTAGTTCTAATTTTCATATATTTCAACTGAATCAGTTCCATCAATCTCTTTGATTTGAACCTTTATTATTTCATCCTTTGATGTAGGAATATTCTTTCCAACATAGTCAGCTCTTATTGGTAATTCCTTGTGTCCTCTATCTACTAAAACAGCTAACTGTATAAATTCTGGTCTTCCTTGATCCATTATTGCATCAATAGCTGCTCTAGCTGTTCTACAAGTATATAAAACATCATCAACTATAATAACCTTTTTCCCTCTTATATCCACATCTATTTTAGGATCATTTAAATTCGGTGTATCACTAACATTAGTTAAATCATCTCTGTATAATGTTATGTCAACACTAGCAACAGGAATTTTAACTCCTTCAAACTTTTCTATAAACTCTGAAAGTCTCTCTGCTAAAGGATATCCTCTTCTTTTAATTCCAACAAGAACTATATCCTCTACCCCTTTGTTCTTTTCTATTATCTCATGTGAAAGTCTTGTAAGTGCTCTTCTTATAGCATTTTCATCTAATAAACTTGCCTTAAGATGCATATTCTAACACCCTCCTAATTTCTCTACAATTTTTTCAAAGTACTCTGGCAATTCTGAGTCAAATTCAACATATTCTCCAGTAGTAGGATGAATAAATCCTAATGTTTTAGCATGAAGAACTTGCCCCTCTTGACTTAATTTCTTTTGTTTCTTTAAGCCATAAACAGTATCTCCAAGTAATGGATGCCCTATAAAGGCCATATGAACTCTTATCTGATGTGTTCTTCCTGTTTCTAAAGTACATTTAACAAGGGAACATGAATTAAATACTTTAAGAACTTCATAATGAGTAACTGCTCTCTTTCCGTCTTTAACTACAGCATACTTTAATCTATCTCTATGATGTCTTCCTAAAGGTGCATCAATTGTTCCACATTCTTTTTTAAATCTTCCCTCAACAATAGCATAGTATTCTCTTTTTATGCTATGATCTTTAAATTGTTCTGCTAGTTTTTGATGAGCATTATCATTTTTTGCAACAACTAATATTCCTGAAGTATCTTTATCTATTCTGTGTACTATTCCAGGTCTTATAACCCCGTTTATTCCTGATAAATCATCACAATGGTGTAATAATGCATTAACTAAAGTTCCAGTATAATTTCCCGGTGCAGGGTGAACTACCATTCCCTTTGGTTTATTAACTACTATTACATCTTCATCTTCATAAACTATATTTAATGGGATATCCTCAGCTTCAACTTTTAATTCCTCTGGTTCTGGTATTTCTACCTCAACGCAATCTCCAACTGAAAGCTTATATTTTCCCTTTTCTGCTTTTCCATTAATTAAAATTTTTCCATCATCAAAAAGCCCTTGAATAAAGTTTCTTGAAACTCCCTCTATTTTAAGAGCTAAAAATTTATCTGCTCTTATTCCTTTTTCTTCTTCAGTTATTTTTATTACTTCTTTACTTAAACTCATAGTTTATTTGCTCCATTCTAAAGTAAATATTTAAAGCTATATCTTAAATATTATATAATAAAATATTAAATTTCAACAATTAATTAAACAAAAAGAAAAATCTCACCTTAATCAAAGTGAGATTTTTTAATAGCTCTTTACTCTTCAGCAAAGAAGCTTTTAATTTCATTTACATCATCAAAATGTGTTTCCACTTCATAGATGTCTTTAAGCTCAGTTTTTTCTTCTTTCTCTTCTTCAAAATCAATCTGTATGCCTTGTGGTTCTTCTGTTTCAGTTTGATCCTCTGGCTTAGTTATGTTAAAATTCTTAATAAAATCTTTCTCTAAATCATCAAAAGTATCTATTTGGAAGTTCATAAAGCTTCTAAACTTAGCTCTAAACTTTGTAAACTCTTGTTTAACTCTGTCATACTCATCATTGATTTGTATAACATCATTGTGAGCCTTATCTAATATTCTTTGAGCTGTGTCATTAGCACTCTTGATTATTACATCGGCTTCCTTTTGAGCATTAGCTTTTGCTTGCTCAGCTGTATTTTGAGCTAATAATAAAGTATTTTGAATTGTATTCTCAATTTTACTATAATGCTCTATCTTATCGTTAGAATTTTCAAGTTTCTCTTTTAAAGCAGTGTTTTCTTTAAAAAGAATCTCATATTCTTCGACTATTTGGTCTAAGAATTCATCTACTTCCTCTGGACAATAACCTCTTAAAACCCTTTTGAACTCCTTGTTGTTAATATCCATTGGGGTTAATTTCATATAATCACACTCCTATGTATACTTAAATACTGTCAATTTTAATCTACCACTCTTCGTTGTCCCAAAAATATTACTTATTTTAAACTTTCCAATACCTCTTATGGTAAGTCTTGAATCTTCTGAAACTTCTTTGCTTTTATCTTTTGTTATTCTATAGTCTAGAAGAACACTTCCTGAATTTATAGCATCTAAAGCTTTACTTCTTGATATGTTCCCCAAGGCTGCAACTATACAATCTAACCTTTTAGAAGTTACTATTATATTTTTTTCTTCATAGCTAGGTTTAGGTATTTCATCTAAATCATAAATTATTTCACATTTACAATTAAGATTTCTTATTTTATTTAAATTATTAATTAAAAAGTCAATTATACTATGATGAACAGCAACATAGCATCCATCATCTCTTAAAATTAAATCACCTATTTTATTTCTATTTATGCCTAAGGCCATAATAGATCCTAAATAGTCCTTGTGCTCTAATTTTGAAAATTTAGTATTGCATTGAATCCTTAAAAGACTTATTGGAAACAAATCATATTCGTCCTTATTAAAGGCTATTACTCTTCTTTCTCCATCCTCAAAAAATCCAAAACTTTCAACATTTACATCAAATAAATTCATTTCTTGAAGAGTGCTCCATACATCTGGAGTATAAAACTCATCAGTAAATACTGAAATATTTTTTGTCCTAGCTAAATTAAATCTCTCAAAGAGTTTTAATGCTTCAAACTCTTCTAAATTTAATAAATTTATAAAATCTTTTTTATTCATATTATTTTGAAGCCCAGTTGAACATTCCTTTGTTGCTTAATTCACTCTTTAATTCATTGCTTACTTCAACATTTGAAGGTGATACTATAAATACTCCTTTTTCAACTTCTTGAAGTTCTCCACATAATGCATAACAAGCTCCACCAACGAAGTCTATTAATCTTTGAGCTGTTCTAAGCTCTAATGAAGTTGTGTTTATAACAACAATTTTTCTATTTTTTAATGCAGTACATATTTCAGTTGCATCATCATAAACTAATGGTTTAGTTATCATTAATTTAGCTGTGTTAGCTGTATGAATATTTACAACCTTACCATTTTTCTTAGAAGATAATACTGGAGCAAATGATTCTTCTTCCTCCATTACCTCTTCTTCTTCCATTACTTCATCTTCATCTTCGAATTCATCAAACCCTAAAAAACTTTTCATTTTACTAACTACTTTTGACATACACATATCCTCCTAATTTTATTTATATAATCTTTTGCCAAAAATTCCTTGGCCAATTCTAACCATATTGCTGCCTTCTTCAATAGCAATCTCATAGTCACCTGACATTCCCATTGAAAGTATATCCATTTTTATATTCTTAAACTTTTTCTCTTTTAATTCACAAAAAAGCTTATGAGTTTTGCTAAAGTACTTTCTACATTCTTCTTCTGTTCCCTTTGGAATTATAGTCATAATACCTAAAACATTAACATTGTTACAAGCTTCTATAGCTTCTATAAGTTCATCTAACTCTTCTTCCAAGATACCATACTTTTGTTCTTCTCTTCCTATGTTAACTTGAATTAAAGTATTGGCAATTTTATTATGTTTACCATATACCTTTTCTATTTCTTTTAATAATTTAATACTATCTAATGATTGTATAAGATGAACTTTATCAATTATATACTTCACCTTATTAGTTTGAAGATGTCCTATTAAATGCCATTCTACATCTTGGTGAAACTCATCAAATTTTCTTATTATTTCTTGAACCTTATTTTCACCAAATTTTCTAATACCAAATTCATAGGCCTCTTCCATTTCTTCAATAGTTCTTGTTTTAGATACAGCAATAAGTTGAACGTTACTTGGAATTTTTTCTGTAAATTTTGTTAAATTTTCTTTTATATCCACTTTTACTGTCTCCTTTAATTATATATTACATTATATTCTTCTTTATAGGAATAGAAAATCCTTCTTTTTTGTACAAATTTTTTACAAAACATAGTTCTTTTACTTTGTATTAGGTTCCATATACTTAGAATTCATATCACTTATATATGCTGGCATAGTTATGTCGTCACTCTTAGTTATTTGAACCTTTATTCCTCTATTCATAAGAGTTTTAATATAACTTCCGTCTCTCATAATTTGATTCTCCATTTTTTCAGGATCACCTATAACATTAACATAAAAAGGAGCTGGTATTTTAACTCCATTCATTCGTAAAAACTGACCCCCACAATATATCTCTGTATTATATATTATTCTTTGGTTATTTATAGATATTGCCTCTGCGCCTGCAGCTTTAAGTTCATTTATGACTTTTATCATATCATCATCATGAATAGTTCTTAAAAGTCTCATGAAATCATCAACTACTTCTCCACTAAAAGCTTCTCCACCATCCTCTAAAACTATTTTTAAACCTGGTCCTTTAGCCTCTTCTAATCCAGAAAGCATTAAATTATTATTTAACTCTTCTATCATATCCTTTGAAATTTTATTGCTATCCTCATCATTCTTTGAATAATTATTTATCTTCTTTTGTAATTCCCTATTATTTTCCTTTAACTTTGATATTTCATTATAAAGATTGTTACGTTTATTATATGCCTCTTGATATTCTTTAGCATTTAACACCTTTGTAGTTTCTATTCCATCAAAACTTATATTCATAGATATTAAAAGTCCAACTATAACGGAAGCTGTAAATATAAAAATAGTAAATTCTCTATTTTTCAAAGCATCACCTCTTTATCGTTCTTTGCTTTTATCTAACAATATCCTTCTTATAGCTGCAAAGTTATTAAATATTCTACTACCAAATACTATTACAGCTGCAAAGTATAGTGGTATTCCAAGTTTATCACCTAGATATGCTAGTAAAGCTGCTAAAGCTGCATTTCCAAAGAATCCTGATATAAAAACATCAGCTTGAAATTCTTTCTTTAAACTAGCCTTTATAGCTCCAAAAACAGAATCTAAGCATGCAACTATGGCTATAGATAAATATGGGGAAAACTTATCTGGTATGCTTCCTGGAAATATAACTCCTATTATTATACCTACTAAAAGCCCAATAAATACTATCATTCAATCACCTTCCTAATCAACCTTTTTTAAATATTCAGAAGATAGGTTTTGAGTAGTCTTAGGTATTGTAATTGAATCTTTTTTCTCATATTTATAATCATAATTACCCCCTAATACTCCATAGTCCATTTCCCCTGGGAAATCAATTCCTTTTATTAAGTTATCTTGATTACCAATAACCTTTATTGTTAGCTTCTCCTTTGGAGAAATTCTTTCATTATTTCCTATCCATATAAAGTTGCTAGCATTCTTTATTCCTGTCTGAGGAGTTATTCTAATATCATTAACTGCAATAGCTTCTGCACCTGAGAAAGCTAATAAGTTTAATATATGAATTATCTCCTTTTCACTTATATATTCAGGATCCTTTGAAGTAAGCAATGGAGATTTAGGTGTTATGGATAAAATTATTCCTGGACCCTTAACCTCTTCAGTTCCTAAAATCATTCTTGTTTTATCTAATTGCTCTTTTATTTTATTATTTACATCCCCTTTAGATGCTGCTGCATCCTCCATTTCTTTAAGCCTCTTATTTAAAGAATCATTATTCTTTTGAAGCTCTTCTTTCTCCTTCTTAAGACCGTCTATCTCTGCCATTATGTCATTTTGGTTATAATTTTCTATTATATTTTTCTCTTTATTATTTATAATTTTAAATTGGTAGGTTAATAAAAACCCTAACAAAGCACAAACTATACCTATAATAATTTGTGAAGACAACTTCTTCAAAAAGCACTCCTCCTTACTTTTCTTTATATATTACAGGATTCCCATTAAAGCTTATGTTTATATATCCCTTTTCAAAATTTCCTGCTGGATCATTTAATATATTAACCATCTTAGTTAACTTATCACTTAATTTATCTGAATTTCCTAAAAGTATTTGAACCTCACCCTTATTTATAACAATATTATTAAGGTTAGATATATCTACAGAGTTTACTTTTATTTTACTTTTATTTAAAGCTTCTCCAATCTCTTTTAAAACCTCAACTTTATCCTTATCTGTACTCATAGGTTCCCCTAAGAATCTGTTTTCTACAGTTAATCCCGTTACTGTAGGCAATTGTAGCCCTTCTTCTGAATTTTTCTTCTCCATTATGACTAAATTTTCATTTAAAACATAAGAATCAGTACCCTCATTAACAATAAATGTAGCATTTCTTTCAACTACATTTATACTTAATTGATCTGGAAGCTTTCTTGATATTTTAACGCTTTTTACATATGGATTACTTAATATTTTTTTCTTAAGAGCAGAAGTATTAAGCAAGAATATATTTTGATTTAAAATATCATTTTCTCCTATTACACTCTCTTTAGTTATAACATTATTATTATTAACATTAACCTTTTTTATATTAAAATAAGGTGTCTTAATTAAAATTAATCCTAATATAACAATAAGTATTATACTAACTAAGATAATTTTTTTTCTTGTCTTTTTTCTTTTCTTTTTTTGTATATATTCATTTATGTTCGTACTCATATTACTCCTTATTTCTTTATTTTGCATTTCAATAACAATAATATCATTTTACTAGATTTTTTTCATTAAGTTTTTAAGAAAATATTACTAATAGTAAAAAATTACTATTAAAATTATGAATACAATTTAATAAAAAATAAAGGCGTATAAAACGCCTTTAATCAATCTTTTTATTTCTTTGTCTTGATATATTAAGAAGAATTCCCATAGCCATTAAGTTAAATACAAGTGCAGTTCCTCCATAACTTATAAATGGAAGTGGAACTCCTGTAACTGGCATTGAACCTGTTACAACGGCAATATTAATTATGGCTTGTAATCCTATAATTGAAGTAATTCCTACTGCTAATAAAGTTCCATATTCGTCTTTAGCACTCATTGCTATTTTTATTCCTCTATAAACAAATATTACAAATAATAATATTACTACTGTACACCCTATTAACCCTAACTCTTCTCCTATTATTGCGAATATAAAGTCATTATGTGGCTCTGGCATGTATAGAGTTTTTTGTCTTGATTGTCCTATTCCAAGTCCAGTAACTCCTCCTGCTCCTAAAGCATAAAAGGATTGTATAAGCTGATATCCATCACCAGCTGGATCTTTCCAAGGATTAATAAAGTTTAAAAGTCTTCTCCTTCTATAATCCTCAAATAAAGTAAAGAATGAACCTGCAAATAAAATTATTGGAGTTATTACTCCAAACATAAATCTTTTTCTTGCCCCTGCAACAAAAACCATTATAAATGTAACAAATCCAGTTACAGCTGCTATACTAAGGTTTTTCTGAGCAAGTATAAGAGCTGCAAATCCTCCCCCTATTACGAAACAAGGAACTATTCCCTTCCAAAACTCCTTAATCTTCTCACCTTTATTGGTAATCATATGAGCTAAGATTATAACTACCGCATATTTTGCAAGTTCTGATGGTTGGAAAGAAAGTGGACCTAACTTTATCCATCTTTGTGCTCCCTTGGTTGCTGGGAATGCATAAACAGCAACCAATAATATAGGAGTTATAATAAGTAGTATTCCTGTTAATTTTTTAAGTTTATGATAATCACATCTTGATATAAATATCATAGCTATGAAACCAACTACTGCAAATAAAGCCTGCTTTTTCAAAAAAGCTGTACTATCATTATAGTTAACCATAGCAAAATATGAACTGGCACTATAAACCATGACCACCCCAATAGCTAATAAAATAACTATTGTATATAAAAGTCCATAATCCAATGGGTTAATATTACTCTTTTTAGTAGTCTTTTTTTTCTTCATTTAAAAACCTCCTATTTTAGGAATTTTCTAAAGTGAAGCAAAAGCAATGAAGCAAAATACTACTGTTATTATAGAAAATACAGAAACTATCTTTGTCTCACTCCAACCTAGTTGCTCAAAATGGTGATGTATAGGAGCCATTTTAAATATTCTCTTACCTGTAAGCTTGAATGAAGCAACTTGTAATATAACTGAAAGTGTTTCTATTACGTAGATAATTCCTATTAACACTAGTATTAAAGGCATTTTTAGTATTAATGCCACCATTGCTACAGCTCCTCCTAAAGCAAGAGAACCTGTATCTCCCATAAATACTCTAGCTGGGAATGCATTAAATCTTAAGAAGGCAAGTAATGCACCTGCTAAAGCAACACAGAATATTGCTAAACTTATGTGTCCTAAATTATAACTAATTATCCCTAAAAATGTAGTTACTAAAACAGTAACTGATGTAGCTAATCCATCTAATCCATCTGTTAAGTTTACCGCATTTGTTACCCCTGCAAAGTAGAACATTACAAAAGGTATATAGAATAATCCGAAGTTAATTTGCCCATTTAAAAATGGTATATTAATGCTAGTTCCTATATATTTATAAGCATACCAAGTTAAAAATCCTGATACGATTAATAATAAAATCATTTTTTGTCCTGATGTTAATCCTTCATTTTTCTTCTTGATTATCTTTAGTAAGTCATCTAAAAATCCTACAAAACCAAATCCTACGAAGGAATATAAAGCTATCATAGCCTCATCTGTTGGATTTCCAACCATAATAAACATTGTTATAATAGTTGCAAAAATAAATATTAATCCACCTATAGTTGGAGTTCCTGCTTTTTTTAAGTGACTCTTTGGTCCCTCTTGTCTTATATTTTGTCCAAATTTAAGTTTATGTAGTAGTGGAATTATAATAGGTCCTAATATTGATGCTACTATAAAACTTATTACTATTGCCATTACTATCTTTGGATCTATCATTGACTTTAAAATTTCCATAAAATTCTGCTACTTAAACTATTAAGCAGCTTCACCTCCTTAGTTCCATTTACTTTTCTAATAATGCTTTAGTTATTTCTTCAAATTTTAAACTTCTAGATGCCTTAACTAATATAATATCTCCATCACATATAATGTTAAGTAAATCCTTTATTAGTTCTTCTTTATTTTCATATACAGTGCATCCTTCTCCATATCCTTCTTTAATATTTTCTGAGAAGTCACCAAAACAAAGTACTTTTTCTATTCCATTTTCCTTTGCATATTTACCTATTTCCTCATGAGCTTCCTCTGATTTATGTCCTAGTTCTCTCATTGTTCCTAAAACTGCTATTCTTCTCTTTCCTTCTATGTTTTTCATAACATCTATAGCTGATTTAACAGCTACTGGACTTGAATTATAGCAATCATTTAAAATTGAAAACCCATCTTTTTTTATAAGCTCTAATCTCATTGAAGTAGCTTCAATATTTTTTAATCCCCTTTTCATTTCTTCAAAGGAAACACCTAATTCTTTTGCTATAGCAATTCCTAACATTAGATTGCTTATATTATGTTCTCCTGGCATATCTAAAGAAAACTCTTCTTCTTTTTCTCCATCATAAACTGTAAATTTAGATGAAAGTTCTTCTAAAGCTATATTTTTAGCTCCTATCTTAAAATTTTCTCCAACTCCAGTTTTAACTATTTTATATTCAGCCTCAGGTAAGGCTCCTAAAAAGTCATCATTTCCACAAACAACAAGGGTATTGTTTTTATCAAAGAAAGTTGCTATTTCCATCTTAGCTTTTAATATGTTTTCTCTAGTTTTTAATATTTCTATGTGAGAAATACCTATATTAGTTATAATCCCTAAATCAGGTGATGCTATTTCTGCAAGCTCTTTAATTTGTCCAAGACCTCTCATTCCCATTTCTAAAATAGCCACATCATATGTGCTATCTAATTCTAATATCATTAGAGGTAATCCTATTTCGTTATTAAAGTTTCCCTTTGTTTTAAAAACCTTATATTTATCACTTAAAACAGCAGCCACTAAATCCTTAGTAGAAGTCTTTCCCGCTGAACCAGTAATACCAACAACCTTTAATCCTAATTTTTCTCTATAAAACTTAGCTAAATCCATTAAGGCTCTTCCAGTATTTTCAACCTTAATTAAAGCCACATCCTCTTTTAACTCATTTAAGTCACATTTAACTTCATCAACTATAGCAATTTTAGCCCCTTTATTAAAGGCGTCTAAAACATAGTTATTTCCATTAAAATTTTCCCCTTTTAAGGCAATAAACATAGTTCCTTCTTCAATTTTTCTTGTATCTGTTGATACAGCCTTTATTTCTTTCACATCAGCTTCTTTTAATAAAGCTCCCTTAGTAGCTTTTACAATCTCTTGTAAATTTAACTCTAGCATTTTTAACACCTCTACTTGCCTTCTAAAATATCATATACAACTTCTCTTTCATCAAAGTGTATTGTTTCATCCTTTAGTATTTGATATGTTTCATGTCCTTTACCAGCTATAACAATAACATCTCCCTCTAAAGCCATATTCATTGCTTTTCTTATAGCTTCTTTTCTATTAACTTCAATAACAAAGTTATCATAATTAAGTGGTTTTACTATGTCATTAATTATATCCATAGGCTCCTCACTTCTTGGATTATCTGAAGTAATTATTGCAATATCTGATAATTCACATCCTATTTTACCCATTTGAGGACGCTTAACCTTATCTCTATCTCCTCCACAACCAAATACAGAAATCATTCTATTTTTAGTAAAGGCCTTTACTGTACTTAAAATATTTTCTAATCCATCTGGTGTGTGTGCATAATCTATTATTATGCTATAAGGTAAATTTTTCTCCTTTGCTACTAACTCACATCTTCCTGGTATAACCACATCACTTAATCCTTCTTTAATTTTATCCATTGGAATATTTAAGTTATATGCACATATTATACATCCTAATGAGTTATATATATTGTATTCTCCAGGAATGTTTATAGAAAATTCTTCTATACTTTCTAAATTCACCTTAAATTCTGAACCATTTGAGTGACTTTTAATCTCAAAAGCCTTAAAGTCTGACTCTTTTTCAATTGAAAAAGTAGAAACCTTAGTCTTTACTCCTCTTTCTTCTATATCCTTAACTATATTAGCTCCATATGGATCATCTAAGTTTATGATACTATGATTACTTCTTTCAAAAAGCTTAAATTTAGCATTATAATAGTTTTCAAAGGTTTTATGAAAATCTAAATGATCTCTAGTTAAATTAGTGAAAATTCCTTCTTCAAATTGAACTCCATATACTCTATCTAACTCTAGAGAGTGGGATGAAACTTCCATAACGCAATATTCTACTCCAGCATCAACCATATTTTTAAATAGTTCATGAAGCTCGTAAGATTCTGGTGTAGTTCTTACTGCATCTACTTTTTTATTTCCTATATAGTTTGCTATGGTTCCTATTAAACCAGTCATAAATCCTGCCTTTTCTAAGATAGATTTAATAATAAAAGCAGAAGTGGTTTTACCATTAGTTCCTGTTATTCCTATTATTTTAAGTTTATCCTTTGGATTTCCAAAATAATTTGAAGACATTATTGCCAAGGCTTTTCTAGTGTCTCTAACCTTTATTATTGTTATGTCTTCTTGAGCACTTACATCTTCTTGAACTATTAATGTCTTAGCTCCTTTTTTAATAGCATCACCAATAAAGGAATGTCCATCTACTTTAAAGCCTTTTACACAAACAAAGGCATCCCCTTGTTCTATTTTTCTGTTATCATATCTTATATTTTGTACTTTTGACTCTTCATTACCTTTTATAACTTCATAATCTAAGCCCTTTAATAAACTTTTAAGAATCATTTTTCTCACTCCTTAAATACTATGCAATAAACAAGCGTTAAATTCACAAAATACTAGCATGTGAAATTACTCACATGCTAGTTTTTAACTATCATTATTTCTTATCTAATTTAAATTCTATTGATGTACCAATTTTAACTACATCACCTTGAACTACACTTTGTTCCTTAATAACTCCCTCTCCTGCAAAAGTACCTTTCAAGCCAATTTTGTTTAAAATTTCCTTTGCTTTTTCAATGGAAAGTCCATTAAAATCTGGTACTACAACATCTTTATTATAATTTGAAGTAGTTTTAGTGTAAAGTTTAATTTCATCTCCCTCTTTGATTGTGTATCCTGGCTTAGGATTCATATCAACTACAGAATTCCCACCATCTTCTACAGAATATTTTATGTTATCCTTATCTAAAATAGCTTTAGCCTTATCTAAACTCATACCTCTAACTTCTGGCAGAATCTCTTCTTTTGATTTATTTTTATCTATCTTTGAACTATCTAATTCCATATAGTTAAATATATCACTAAATAAATCATGAGCTAATGGTGCCGCTACTAATCCTCCAAAGTATTCCCCCTTTGGATTATCTACAGATATTAAAACTGAAACTTGTGGATCATTATATGGAGCAAATCCAGCAAAAGACGCTACATACCCTGCACCATATCCTCCACTAGCCTTAACCTTTTCAGCTGTACCAGTTTTACCTGCAATTCCATATCCCTCTATATAAGCTCTCTTAGGAGATCCAAAATGAACAGTTTTTTCTAGAGCCTCTGAAACTCTCATAGCTGTTTTTTGATCTATTATATTATCAATCTTTTTAGGTACAAAAGTTTTATCAACTACTCTTGCTCCACTTGTATCTTCATGGCTTATTTCCTTCATTATATGAGGTTGTATCCATGTTCCTCCATTAGCAATTGTGTTCATAGCTGCCATCATTTGAACTGAACTAGCACTATCTGTTTGACCAAATGATATGGTTGCAAGTTCTACTGGACCTATTTTATCATTTGGCAATACTATACCTGTTGTTTCTCCAGGTAAATCTATTCCTGTCTGCTTACCAAATCCAAACTTTTCTATATATTCATTTAATTTTTCTTTTCCAAGTTTTTGACCTATGTCCATAAACCCAACGTTACAAGAGTTTTCTAATATTTGGTCAAAAGTTTCAGTTCCATGCCCATCTGGCTTCCAACATTTTATATAAGTTCCAGATACATTTTTTCCACCTGGACAAAAATATGTTTCATTTCCACCTGCTATTCCTTCTTGTACGGCAGCTGAAGATGTTACCATTTTAAATATAGATCCTGGCTCAAATGAATTTGATACTGCATCATTTTTCCACATATTTTCCATCTTTTCAGTTTTATCTTTACCAGGGAAATTTTCATACCCCTTATAAGGTTCATTAGGATTATAATCTGGTTTATTAGCCATAGCTAATATTTCTCCATTTTTAGGATTCATAACTATTATACTAACCCCATCTGCTTTATATTCTTTTTTTCCTTCTTCAGCAACTTTTTCTGCAAAATATTGTATAGTTTCATCAACGGTTAGTGTGACATCTTTACCATCCACAGGCTTTGCAAATTCAGAATTTGAATAAGGTATTCCACTACTATTTCTTGCAACTTCTGATATTCTCATTCCTGGTAAACCTGATAACTCCACATTATATTCACGCTCTATACCACCTTGACCTATACCATCTGCATCAACTCTTCCTAATACTTGAGCTAAGAAATTATTATCTGGGTAATATCTCTTTGTATCCTGTGAAACTATTACTCCTCTTATCTTTAAATTCTTAGCACTATCAGCTTTATCTTTTTCTATCTTTCTAATTAAAGTAACAGAAGTAGCTGGCAATCCTGATGGTAAAGTGCTATTTATCTTATCATATACCTCTTCTTTAGGCATATCTAAAGCAGTACCTAGCTCCCCTGCAATTTTATTAAGCTTTTCTTTTTTTGTATCATCTGTATCATCTTTAGTAAATGTATCTTCTCTTAAAGTTTTAAGATCTAAATCCACTCTATAAACATTAGCGCTAACAGCTAATTGAGCTCCATTTCTATCTAGTATTTCTCCTCTTTTAGCACCTATCTTTATTTCATTTTTCCATTGTTCTTCTGCCATTGAACCATATTCTTTATGCTTAAAAATCATTACGTATGATAATCTTAAGGTTAATACTCCTAGTAATCCCCATACTACTATCATGGTCCAATATGTTCTTCCAAATCTAAGCGATTTTGTTATTTTATAATCTTTAAATCCTTTGTTTTTCTTCTTTTTCACCCTTAGCCCTCCGTAGTAAGTTAAATAAACTGAGTTCCCTCTTTGAAATTCACTTTATGAAACTTTAAAGTTCTACTAAATTTATCATATTATCTAATTAAAATTAAATTTATAAAATTGTAGCCCTTATAAAAAATTATGGATGTACTCTTAAAATAATAATAAAAGTACATCCTAATTTATTCCCCTATTGCTTACCTTCAGCAGCTTGGCTTTCGCCTAACTTAATCATATTTTCCTTAGTTGGTAATATCATTTTTAATTTATTTTTAGCAGTTTCCTCTATTTTGTCTAAAGAACTTGCCTTTAATATTTGAACCTTCAAAGCTTCATTTTCCGTTATAACAGAATTTATTTCTTTATTTAATGAATCCAATTGTTGCTGAGTTTTATAAACTTTTACATCTCTACTTATTGTTATCCCACCAACAACTAATATTAGAAGTACTATTTGATATACACTTTTTTTTATTTTTTTATCTTTTTGCTTTTTTCTTCTTTGTTGTTCGATTTTTTTCTTTTTCTTGTCATAGGTTTCTTTACTTGGTATAGTTTGTTCTTTTCTCTGTGGTTTAAGCGCTGAACTACCATTATAATCAAACTCTTTTACAATCATCTACAATCCCTCTCCAATTAATTTTATTCCCCTTACTTAAAAATCTAATAAAGCTATCTAAATATATCATCTTATAATTTTTCTATTATTCTTAACTTAGCACTTCTACTTCTTGGATTAAATTCTAGCTCTTCCTTGCTAGCCTCAATAGGTTTTCTGCTTATAATCTTAACTTCTGGCTTTCTATTACAAACACATATAGGAAACTCACTTGGACATGTGCATGGATTAGCTAATTCTTTAAATGTATTTTTAACAATTCTATCTTCTAATGAGTGGAATGTTATTATTGCCATTCTTCCACCTTTATTAAGTTTCTTAACTCCATCTAAAATAGTCTTACTTATAATTTCAAGTTCCTTGTTAACTTCTATTCTTATAGCTTGGAATGTTCTTTTAGCTGGATGTGGTCCTTCTCTTCTAGCCTTTGCTGGAATTGCGGCTTTAATTATCTCAACTAATTCCAAAGTAGTTTCTATATTTTTCTCTTCTCTATTTTTAACTATGAAACTCGCTATTCTTTTAGCAAATTTTTCTTCTCCATATTCTTTGATTATTCTATATAATTCCTCTTCTGAATATGTATTAACTATTTCATATGCTGAGAATTCATTTTCTCTATTCATTCTCATATCTAAAGGAGCATCTTGCATATAACTAAATCCTCTTTCTCCATTATCTAATTGATAAGAAGAAACTCCTAAGTCCATAAGGATACCATCTACTCCATCTATGCCTAAATCTGTTAATACATCATATATAGCATAGAAATTACTATGAACATATGTAACATTTTTATAGTCTTTCAATCTTTCTCCAGCAGCTTTTAAAGCATCTTTGTCTTGATCGAATCCTATTAATCTACCATCACTTGATAGTCTTTTTACTATTTCACTTGAATGACCTGCACCACCTAATGTGCAGTCTACATATATACCATCTTCTTTTATATTTAAAGCATTTATGCACTCATCTAGCAAAACCGAAACGTGTTTAAATTCCATATAAATACTCCTTAAATTTTTAATTACTTATCATCATTTGATTTTCTCAATCATATTATATACTGTATAATATAGCTTAATAGCTTTAATTTATCATGCTTAATTTTATTAATAAACATTTTTAAACGTATTTATTATAAACATTATGTAAATTATTATGCCTCTTACTAATTTACACTACAATACAATGCTATTGCAACCATTTTCCCATTATATATTATATTTTATTATACATTATTCTATAAAAAATTAAAAATTCCTTTCAATATTCAGGATTTATAAGTTTATATAATTAAAATATTCTTAGAAAAAAATTTGACATTATACTTATTTTGATGTAAAATTTTAAAATATTATGGGAGTAGATAGGGGCTGGTGTCTCTACAGGTCTTCAAAACCTAGTTATGGTGCTAATACCATCATAGGTGGGTTCGATTCCCACATATTCCCGCCATAAAGAAAAAGAGCTATCTGAAGAAAACTTCAAATAGCTCTTTTTTTGTCTAAAAATACTGTTTAAATTTGATGATAATTTTTTTCTTTTATATTATACGTTGAATCTGAAGTTAACTATATCTCCATCTTTCATTACGTATTCTTTACCTTCTAATCTGTAAACACCTTTTTCTTTAGCAGCTGCTTCTGAACCACATTCTACTAAATCATCATAAGAAACAACCTCAGCTCTTATGAATCCTCTTTCTATATCAGAGTGAATTTTACCTGCTGCTTGTGGAGCTTTAGTTCCTTGTTTTATTGTCCAAGCTCTAACTTCTTGTACCCCTGCAGTTAAGTAACTCATTAATCCTAATAATTTGTAACTTGCTTGTATAAGTTTATCAAGACCTGATTCTTCTAATCCATACTCAGATAACATTTCAGCTTTTTCTTCTTCATCTAATCCTGATAATTCCTCTTCAAGTTTAGCGCAAACAACCATGATTCCTGAATTCTCAGTTTCAGCATATGCTCTAACTTTTTGAACATATTCATTATCTAAGTTTCCTTCCATCATATCATCTTCTGATATGTTACAAGCATATAAAACTGGTTTTGAAGTTATTAAGAATAAGCTTTTTACGAAAGCTTCTTCATCTTCAGTAGCTTCTAAAGTTCTAGCTGGTTTATTTGCTTCTAAGTGAGCTTTTAATCTTTCCATTACATCATACTCAAACTTAGCAGTTTTATCACCTGATCTTACTAACTTCATAGTCTTTTCCATTCTTCTTTCAAGAACATCTAAGTCTGCAAAGATAAGTTCTAAGTTTATAGTTTCTATATCTCTTATTGGATCTACAGAACCTTCTACGTGAACAACATTCTCATCGTCAAAGCATCTTACAACATGAACGATAGCTGCAACTTCTCTTATGTGTGATAAGAATTTATTTCCTAATCCTTCACCTTTACTAGCACCTTTAACTAATCCTGCTATATCATAAAACTCTATTGCAGTATATACTTTTTTCTTTGTATTATATATTTTTTCTAAAACATCTAATCTCTTATCTGGTACACTTACAACACCTACGTTTGGTTCTATTGTACAGAAAGGATAGTTTGCTGATTCAGCTCCTGCTTTTGTAATAGCATTGAATAATGTACTTTTACCAACATTTGGTAATCCAACCATTCCTAATTTCATCTATGTACACGTCCCTTTCTTATATTTAATTTCATACTTAATGATTATACTCTAGCTTAATATATATTTCAACAACTGTATTATGTTTCCTAATTATCCACTTAAAAATACAAATTAATCCTAATATATAACACATACTAAATTTGAGGTGATATTTTATGATTAAGAAAGTTTTTTCATTATTATTTTCAATAATGATGATTCTATCTATTACTTTAAACACAAAAGTAAGTGCAAAAGAATTTAATAGCCCTTGTACAAAAGAATTTAACTGGTATTATTCTTTTAGTAAAGAGGAAGGTGTTCCTCATGGGCCAAAAGAAACTCCTTATATAAGCAATCATAAAGTTGTATATTGTGGAGACACATCAAAGAAAGAAATTTTTCTTACTTTTGATGAAGGATATGAAAATGGTAATACAGCAAAAATACTTGATATATTAAAAGAAAATCAAGTTCCTGCTGCCTTCTTTGTAACAAGACCATATATAAAAGACTATCCAGACCTTATAAAAAGAATGGATGAAGAGGGCCATCTTGTATGTAATCACACTTCTCATCATCCATCTATGGCTAAAATACTTGATAAAGAAAAATTTACAAAGGAATTTACTGAAGTTGAAGAGGAATACTCTAAAGTTACTGGAAAAGAAATGCCTAAATTCTTTAGACCTCCAATGGGTAAATACAGTGAACAATCCTTAGCTTACACTGAAGAACTTGGTTATACCTCTGTTTTTTGGAGTTTTGCTTATAAAGATTGGTTAGTTGATGAGCAACCTTCTAAAGAAGCTGCTAAGAAAAAAATATTAGATAAAGTTCATAATGGTGAAATAGCTCTGCTTCATGCCGTATCAGATACTAATACTGCTATTTTAGATGAAATTTTAAAAGAGTTAAAATCTAATGGTTATGAATTTAAATCCTTAAATGATTTAACTCCTAAAAAAGAATAATACTAAATCAATTATGGGGCCCATATCAAAATAACTTTTATAAAACTTACAAATTGTATGAAGAGAATCTCTAAATTTAGCTTAATCTATTAATTCTCGAAATATGTTTATAAGTTTTTTATTACATTTTGATATAGACCCCTTATTATTTATCTAATAATTTTTATTCTATTTTTACTTAATTTTGAAGAAAACCACTTTCTTTTAAAATCTCTTCTTTTAATTTATTGCTTTCATTTCTTATATGTAAAATTTCTTCTTTTACACTCTTAACTAAGTTTTTATCTTTTAAAAATCCTAAGTTTATTTCTACATTAACTATAGAACTATCTATACAAGCACTAAGCATTATAGCACTTACTACAGCATCTGAAATTAAATTTTTATTTCCATACTTAGCAGCAAATTTTACATTATCAAAAAACTTTAAGGCTTTTCTGCTTAATTCTAATGGAACCATCATTGCCCCTAAAGTACATTCATCTATTTTTTCACTTCTTAAGCTTTTCTCTTCACAAGTTTCCTTAGGTAACTTATAGCAATCCATTAATGCAGTAAAAGCTTCCTCATCTTTGTTCATGAAATCTAACATTTCATTATAAGATTTTTTTGCATTTTCAAGATTTTCATCTAATTTCTTTTTATTTTCTTCACTTAATGCTTCGTAAGCTTTTTTACCAACAGTTAAGCTATAAACCATTGATGTTAATGCAACTCCTACTGCTCCAACAATACCTGCTGCTGCCCCACCACCAGGTGCTGATGAACTTGAACCTAAATCTTCTATAAAATCTTTAATCTTTTCGTTTTTCATTGTCTACCCCTCCGTCATGTCTTATTGCCTATTTTAATTTTAGTATATTATTTAGCTTTTTGCCTATACTACTCCATTCATATTCTTCATTTGCCTTAAATTTCTTACCTGAATCTATTAAATCCCTACATTTATTTAAGTCATCTATTATAGCATCATAATTATTTTCACTAACTATACACTTTTCTTTATTAGCTGCAACATTCTTAATAGGATCATTTTCATCTCCTAATATAACCATAATAAGATTCTTTGTTCCTAAATAATCATATATTTTAGCAGGTATTTGCTTAGAATTTTTGTTTCCTAAAACAAGAAGAACATCTCCATGTATCATATATCTTAAAGCTTCCTTATAGTCAATTCTTCCATTAACACTAACATTAGAAAACTTTTTTAATTCTTCTTTAATATTTTCATCATCTATATTTCCAAAAAATATTATGTTTAATCTATTAAATAGCTCCTGATCTCTTTTCTCTAATTCCTTTAAAGCTTTTATAAAAGGTTTTAAATCCCTAATTTTACTGAAAATTTCTCCAGCATAAATTAAGTTTATCTTATTATCCTTTAAAAGTTCTGGCTTTTCTGCCCTTTCAATTTCTTCATATATGGCTTTATTGTATCCCCTAGTTACGATAAACATTTTATCTTCTTTTACATTATATTTTTCCATAAAATCTTTTTTATTCTCTTCAGTTACAAAGATATGTCTATCCCCATTTAATACTACTGATTTTTCTTGTCTACCTTCTATGAATTTTCTTATAAAGCCAATATCCTCTCTTGATGGATCCTTAAGCCAAGGATCGCTCCAATATAAAACCCAAGGAATCTCCTTAAAGTGCTTTTTTATTCTTAAAGCACAAAGGTGACTAGATGGTGGCTCATGCATAGAAAATATAACATCAAACTTTTCTTTATTCATAAGTTCTATGCCATACTTTGAAGCTTTAAAACTCCAGTTATAATACATATCAGGAAAAATTATTTTATTTTTAATTTTTCTCATAAGCTTAATTTTACCACTAGATTTCGTGTTAGAAGACTTATCTTCTTCTTTCACCCCTATAGATTTTTTTGGCATAATCTTATTAAATAATTTTCCACCTTCAATAGCATGAACCTTTACTTTACTATCTAAAAGCTTTAATATTTCCTCATCATAGTAGATAGAGTTTTTAGGAAAGTCTACAGTTAAAAGATGCACATCATTATTCTCTATATTACATAAATTATTTAAGTACATAAGAGTTTCAATTGATGCTGAATTATTTATCATTGGAGAATAACAGGCTATAAATAAAATTTTCATTATCTTTTACCTCTTTCCTTAAGTGATAAAACTAAGAACTTTGGTATACTACCTAATCTTTTTATTCTCCAAGGCTCTTTAGCTACTCTATAAAGCCACTCCATACCTATGTTAATCATAAATTGTGGTGCTCTATTTACATTTCCAGCAAACACATCAAAACTTCCACCAACACCCATAAAGATCTTGCAACAAAGTTTATCCTTATATTTTTCTATAAAGACTTCTTGTCTAGGCGCTCCCATGGCAACAAAAAGTATATCAGCCTTGCTTTCATTAATTTTTTCTATTAAATCATCACAATTGTCTAAATCAAAAAAGCCATTATTACTTCCAACTATATTAATTCCATCATAGCTTTCTTTTATTTTTTCCTTGCATTTAATTAGTGTCTCTTCCTTAGCTCCTAATAAAAACACTTTTAAATTCTTATCTCTAGCTTCATCTAAAAGCATATTCATAACTTCAATTCCAGCTATTTTTTCTGTAATATCTATTCCATTAATCTTAGCTGCAAGCAAAGTCCCTACTCCATCTGGAATTATTAAAGCATCCTCTTTAGTAAAGCTATTTTTTAAAAATTCATTCTTTATACCATTATATAAAACCTCTGGATTTCCAGATATTATGTTAACTCTTTTTTTATTTTCAATCTCTTTTAAAAGTTCCTCTTTATTATCTGAAAATATTTTATATCCTAATAACTCCTTATACATATTCCGCTCCTAAGGCTATTTAATATTATTATTTTTCATAAATGTTTCTATTTCTTTTACTATTTCATCATCCTTGTTTATAGCCTTTGCTATATCTAAATGCTGCTTTGCCTCTTCTATTTTTCCTGCATTTAAATAACAAACTATTAAGTTAGTACAAACCTCTATATCTCTTGTGCTTTCAAAGGCTTTTCTTAAATATTTAACAGCTTCATCATATATTCCTAAAGATGCATAATTTATTCCCATTTCATTTACTGCTTCAACTATACTATCATCAATTGATAAACATTCATTTAAGTAATAAACTGCCTTTTCAAAATTTCCAAGTCTTCTATAAGCTGTTGCAATATAATATCTTAAAATAGCATTATCTTGGAATTTATCTGCTAAAGGAAGAAGTCTTTTTAAAGCATCCTCTGGTTCTTCTATTAAATCTTCTTTTCCTTCTTCATAATCAGCTGAGTCTTTTATCTCATTATATAAAACCTCAACTATTTCATTTCTTTCTCCACCCTTAGCTAAATATTCATTTATATCAACATAAGCTTTATCATATTGCCCCATGTCATTGTAAGCTATTGCTGAATAAAGATATGGAATAGCTAAATCACTTCTATTTGCTTTGCATTTATCACAAATTTCTAGTTGAGTTTCATTATAAGCTTTGTTTCTTTCTCTTAAAGATTCACATATTAAAAGAAGATTTTCATAAACCTCAGTTTCATCTGATATTTCACTTAATCCCTTTAAAAGCATAAAAGCTTCAACCATATTTTCTTCTTTAACCTTATCAGCTACTATCTTTTTAACACATGGAATAGCATCCTCTATTAGTGGAATTAATTTTTTATACTCCTTATTAAATTTAAAATCCTTGTCTCCACCTAAAGCAAAAAACATTCCTTCAACTAAATAGTTTATTGGTAAAGATTCTAATTTATATCCACTTTTCACATCCTGTGATAAATGTTTTGGATCTATTGGGATATAAACTTCATTTATATTAACCTCTTTTGGATCTTTTCCTAAGCTTTTAACAAATCCATCTCCATCTATTTCTAAAAATAAAAGTTGTGATAATTTTTCTTTTGCAAATGTATTAAAACTCATATATCTATCTCCTTAACTACTTTTACTAACTATTTTAATTCTATCTAAAAATAAAATTTATAAACCTAAATTTTATTATATATCATAAATTTCGAACTTTATTTTATCACAAAATAAAAATTAGTTCATCTTAGTATTTAGTTATAACTTATAACACTTATTTTAGTTATATATTATAACACTTTAATTAACTCTTTTGTGCATTAAGCTCTAAAAATATAAAAAGAGCTATATTTATAACTTATAAGTTTTATATAAGTTATATTAACATAGCTCTTTGTTTAACTTAAACTATTTTAATTTAGCATTAATTACTTCCATTATTGCATTTTTAAAGTTTTCAGTTTTTTCTTTTGAATCTTCTAAGCTTGAACCTTTTACTGATAAGTAAATTTTCATCTTAGGCTCTGTACCTGATGGTCTTACAACAAACCAAGAATCATCTTCTAAAACATATTTTAAAACATTTGATTTTGGAAGTTTGATTTCTTTTTCTTCTCCAGTTAAGTTATTTACTTCTTTGCTTAACTTATAATCGAAAGATGTAATAACTTTAACTCCATTCATTTCTTTTAAAGCATCATTTCTTAAGCCATCTATACACTTAGCTATTTGTTCTTGTCCTTCTTTTCCTGCAAGCTCTATTGATACTAAGCTTTCTTTGAAGTAACCATATTTATTATAAAGTTCTATTAAACCATCATAAAGAGTTTTTCCTTGTTCTTTATAATATAAAGTCATTTCAGCTATTAACATTGAAGCTACAACAGCATCCTTATCTCTAGCAAAAGTTCCGGCTAAGTAACCATAGCTTTCTTCAAAACCAAATAAATATTCATTTGAACCTGATTCTTCAAATTCTCTTATCTTTTCACCTATATATTTAAATCCTGTTAATGTATCTATTAAAGTTACCCCATATTCCTCAGTCATTTTTCTTACTGACTCTGTAGTAACTATAGTTTTTATAACTGCACCATTTTTAGGTAATTTGTTCATTTCCTTTAATGAACTTAATATATAGTTAGTTAGTAACATTCCTGTTTGGTTACCACTTAATACTTGGTACTCTCCATTATTGTCTTTAACAACAACACCTATTCTATCACAGTCTGGATCTGTTCCAAATATTATATCAGGTTGAATTTCTTTAGCCATGTCTAAAGCTAATTTAAATACCTTTGGATCTTCTGGATTTGGATATGGAGCTGTTGGGAAATTTCCATCTGGCATTTCTTGTTCTTTAACAACAAATACATTCTCATATCCTAACTCTTTTAATATTCTTCTTACAGGAACATTTCCTGAACCATGAATTGGAGTATAAATTATTTTTAAATCTTTAGCATGCTTCTTAACTAAATCTTCTCTTATAGTTAAAGTTTTTAAATCATCTATATACTTTTTATCTATTTCTTCACCAATATAAACTAAAAGTCCTTCTTCTAAAGCCTTTTCTTCACTCATTGTCTTTATGTTTGCATAATCTGTAACCTTGTTAACATATCCAATAACAGCTTTTGCAGGAGCATCTGTTAATTGACATCCATCATCTCCATAAACTTTATATCCATTATATTGTTTTGGATTATGTGATGCTGTTATAACAATACCACCCTTACAATTTAATTCTCTTACTGCAAAGGATAACATTGGAGTAGGTCTTAAAGATTCAAAAAGATTAACCTTTATTCCATTTGCACAAAGAGTTAAAGCAGCCGCTTTTGCAAACTCCTTAGACATATTTCTTGAGTCATAAGCTATTGCAACAGATTTTTCCCCCGCATAATTATCATTTAAATAATCTGCAAATCCTTGAGTAGCTTTTCCTACAGTATAGATATTCATTCTATTAGTCCCAGCACCAATAACACCTCTTAATCCACCAGTACCAAAATCTAATTCCTTATAAAATCTATCTTCTATTTCCTTATCTTCTTTTACGTCTCTTAATTCCGCCTTTATTTCCTCAGAAATAATATCAGAATTTAGCCATTCTTCATATTTTTCTCTATACACTGCACTATCTCCCCTTTAAATCTCTATAAGGATTTTATATTTTATTTTCACAGATATTATACTACAATATTTTGAAATTTGAAAACAAAAAAAAGTAAAAATGGGACTGTAAACAAAATAATCCCATCTTTACTCTAATTTATATTAAACTTATATTAACTTTCCTTTTTAGCTCTATTTTCAGCTACTTCTTGATCCACAACCTCTTGAGTTATTATCTTTTGATCATAACTTACAGAAGCTACTATAGAATTTAAATCATCAACTACTGTTATTTCATTTCCAAATTCTACATCTGCAATCTTAAATTGATCTCCTGGCTTAGCTCTTCCCACATTTAAATTTACTCCCTTTGGAATATTAGATGGAGAGCACTTTACCTTTATGCTATCTAAATTCTTTTGTAACACTGCATCTAATTTGTTTATGTATTCTTCTCCAACGTAATTTATAGGAACAGCTGTTTCTATTTCTTCATTACCTTCAACTTTTTCTAAATCTATATGTAATACCCTTCTAGTTACAGGATCTCTTTGAACTTCTTTTATAAGAGTATTTAAAGAACCCTCTTGTGAATTTATGCTTAAAAGTCCATGTTCACCAGTTACAGAAAGAGCATGATTAAGTTCTAATTCTCCTATTTCAAATAAGAAATTATTAATTCCTTTTCCGTATATAACTCCAGGAACTAATCCCTTTCTTCTGCACTGTCTACTTGAATGTCTAGTCTTTTTTTCTCTTTGATTTACTTGTAAATTTTCCATCATCATCCCTCCTTTTAAGTATTATCTCCAAAATTCATTTTATTATTCATAAACTTTAATGTCTTATATAAATAAAGAGGACTTTCTCAAAATAATTATTTATAAAACTTATAAACAATATGAAGAGAATATCTAGATAAGCTTTAGAATTTAAATTATTATGGAGAAGATATTACGTTTAAAAGCTGAGACTGTTTGAAGCGAAGCGAGTTTCGAAGCTTTAGTAATATCTTAGGAGTAATGATTATAAATTCTTAGCGAAATCTAGTAATTCTCGGAATATGTTTGTAAGTTTTATTATATTTTGATAAAGGCCCCTTTAAATTAATTTTATTTCTATTTTTATTTTAGAAGTTCACTAGATACAAAGTTTATTTCATATTCCCCAACTAAACCATCTCCATCTAGATCAAAGTCACTATTATTTGATCCAAAGTATTTTGATACCATAGATAAATCCCCTAAATCTATTTCTCCATTCTTGTTAAAATCTGCTTTTAAAGGATTTTTCACTTTAATATTTAGGTTAATTGTGTAGATACTTTCTGTACCATCTTCTGCTACAACTTTGATTTTACTAACTCCTGGTAAAATTTCAGTATTTTTAATTTCAATAGTGGCATTTGAATCTTCTGATGTAGCTGTTATTTCTGGGACAATATTTGTTCCTTCTTCTAAATCTATTTCATAGTCAAATACATCCTTTTTAAAACCTTCCATAGTTTCACCATTAATAGAAATATCACTTAAACTAGCATTGCTACTAGCTACTCTACGCTCTATTGAAGAAATAGTTAAATTATTCATTTTCCCTTTCAATTTATCATTTCCATTAGAATCAGCACCTATAATAAGTGGTAAATCACTAACTTCTAAAGGTGAACTTGGCTTTACTGTCTTATCTAATTCTCCATTTATATAAATAGATGCTTCACCCTTTGAATGTTCAAAAATAACTTTTATATTTGTCCATTCATTTAAAGGAATTGCTTTATTAGATATAAATTGAGTTATTGACCCTTCAGCATGGAATCTTAATTTTCCTTGAGGAGATACATCTATTAAAAATCCACCCTTTCCTGTCCCATTATTTATTTTTTGAGCTATCTTTTGCCAATAATTAGTGTATTCATCTAAATAAACTTCAGTTTCTATAACTATATTATCATCTAATTTTAATGAATCATTGCTTTCAACCCTTATATATCCATCACCAAAATTAGCAGCTTTTCCATCCTTTGAATCTCCTTGAGTAACTGTACCATTTACTTCTCCATGGAAACTATTTTTAGAACTATCTTCTCCTAAATTAGAAGAATTTTCAAAGTTATAATAAGCAATTATGCTTTCTTCTACAATTACATATGGATTTATTAAAACTTTGTATTCTTTATGCATAGTTTCATCCTTAGATGTAACTCTTACTACTGCCTCTCCTGGAAGTTCTTCTGGTTTTGTAATTTCAATCTTAGCCTCTGAAGTAAAAGCTTCTGCTTCAATATTTAAATTTTGTAAGTTTTCTCCCTTTTTAAGATCATAAGAATATTCATATTTATTTCCATTAAATTCTTCTAGAGGATTTCCATTAATATTTAGAGATTTAAGATCTGCATTACTAGCAGCATGAACTTTTGTTAACTTAGCATCTCCAAAACTTCCATGGTCTGAGCCTATACTATCTCCCCCATCTTTTACAACTAATTTAAGTGTATTCTTACCAACTATAGGCACTTTAACATGTTTTTGTTTAGTATCTCCTGTCATTAATCCACTATCAAAAACTTTCTCATTATCTAAATAAACTTCAAAGGATATAGATGCTACAGTACCAGCCATTTCTTGATCTACCCCAACAAAGGTTTCAAAATAATCATAGTAGTCTAATCCTTCTAAACTATATACTATCTCTGAATGAGCATGGGTTCCTATTCCTTTATCATAAGAAACCTTCTCTCCATCTTCACCTTTTAAAGTTATTTTATTTCCATCACAACTAGCATCTTTTTGTATTTCTCCATATCCAGTAGATGCACTTTCCCATTCTAATTCACTTAAATAAACACTGGTTTCAACTGCAACCTTTTCTGATGCCTCTCCTAGTCCCTCTGAATTCTTTGCCACTACATAATATAAATAACTATAACTATCATTTGAAGGAGCATTTTCATCAATGAACTCTTCTGTTTTTACATCTTCAGCTATTAATTCAAAGTCCCCTTTACCTTTTCTATAAACATCATAACATTCTGCAAATTTTGTCTTATTCCATTTTAATGAAACAGAGTTATCTCCATTTCTTAAAGCTTTTAATCCATTAACCTTTTCTGGTTTCTCCATAGGCATTCCTTCAACCTTATATTCTCCATTAACTTCTGTTTGGAACTTAACTACATTTTCTGAAACAACCTCTGGAGTTATTTTATTTCCATTAGCATCAGTTATAATAGCTTCTGTTATTCCTGGATATTCTAAATAACAATCATTTCCTGAACCAGATTTTATTTTTAGGAGATTTAATGAATTATTATTCCAGTTAGCTGAAATCTCAAAATTTCCTCTAGCCTTTAATCCATCAAAGCTTCCATCTTCCCATGCTGTTGGTAATGCTGGCAATGGATTTATTGTTCCTAAATGACTTTGTACAAGCATTTCAGCCATTCCAGAAACAGCTCCCATATTACCATCAATTTGGAAAGGTGGATGAGTATCAAATAAATTTTCTAAAGTACTTGTTGTTAATTGATTTTCTAATAATCTATGGGCTCTATCTCCATCTAATAATCTAGCCCAGAGATTTATTTTATTAGCTTTAGACCATCCTGTTCCTCCATCTCCTCTATGATTCATAGTAACCTTAGCTGCTTCATATAGTTCAGGAGTATCTTTTTGATTTATTTGAGTTCCTGGATAAAGTCCTACAAGATGAGAAATATGTCTATGATTATTATTTGGATCATCTATATCATCTTTCCATTCTTGAACTTGTCCATGTTTACCTATTTGAGGTTTTAATAATCTCTCCCTCTTATCTTCAAGTTCTGCTCTAAACTCTTCATCTATTCCTAAAGTTTCACTAGCTTTTATAGTATCTGTGAACAATTGCCAAATAAGTTCTTGGTCAAAAGTTGTACCTACAGTTCTAGGACCATGTTCTGGAGAATAACTTGGTGAAGAAACTAAATAGGTTTTTCCATCACTATGAGTGTATTCAACTAAAAATTGAGTCCAAAACTGTGCAGCTTCTTTCATAATAGGATATATATTTTCTCTTAAATAATCCTTATCCTCAGTAAATTGGTAATGCTCCCAAAGATTTTGGCTTATCCAAGCATTAGAAGTAGGAGCCCATCCCCAATCAAATTCCCATCCCATAGCTGTAAAGCCAAAAGGATTATTCATTGTGTTTACTGTCCATCCATTTTTATTTTCCATAGCCCCTTCTATTCCACAATGCATTTCTGCTGTCTTTCTTCCTGGTTCTCTTAAACTTTCTACATATTCAACTAATGGAATGGCAGTTTCAGATAAGTTAGCAACTTCTGCTGGCCAATAATTCATCTGTATGTTTACATTAAAATGATAATCTGAACTCCAAGGTGGATTATTAGAATTATTCCAAACTCCTTGTAAATTAGCTGGTAAACTTCCTTCTCTTGAAGAGGAAATAAGCAAATATCTACCATATTGGAAAAATAAGGTTTCTAAGCTATTAGATTGATTTGTTTTATATTCATTAAGCATTTCATCAGTAGGCTTATCTAATTTAAGTTCTCCTAAATTTAAATTTACTCTATCAAATAAATTTTTATAATCTTCTATGTGTCTACTCTTTAATTCATCATATCCTAAATTTACAGCATTATTAATTCTTTCAGTTACTGCTGAATGTGGGTCTTCTCCTTTATAAGTTGGATATTCATTTACATAATCTGTTCCTGCACTCATTATTATTGTTATTTCATCTGCATTTTCAACACTTATTCTATCTTCTTTATCCTTAATTGATCCTCCAGTATTAATAACCTTAATTTGAGATTCATATTTCATTCCATTATCTTCTATTGCACCACTTAATATCAAAGTATTATTTTCTACAGAAAGATTTTTCCCATTATGGGCACCTTCATTTCTAACATCTACAGTTAACGAAGAAGCTTTATCAGCCTTTAATTTAATAACCATTACATTATCAGGATAACTACAGAAATATTCTCTCTCATAATTAACACCCTTATAGTTATATTTAACTGTAGATAAAGATTCCTCTATATTAAGTTCTCTTCTATAATTAGTTATCTTGCTCTCCTCATGAGACTTAAAATCTAAGAATATGTCTCCAAAATTTTGATAAGCTCCATAAGCTTTTTGATCTCCACATACTCTTTGATATAAATCATTTGAAGGAGTTCCACCCTCAGCTAATATTTTTCTTATTTCTTGTACAGCTTCCCAAGCACCTTCTTTATTTCCCCCATTATAACCTTCCCATGCTCCTGGTCCACCAGACCATAGAGTTTTTTCATTGTATTGTATTCTTTCACTTGCTACACTTCCAAAAATCATTCCACCCATATAACCATTTCCAATTGGAAGAGCCTCATTTTCCCAGCTTGTAGCAGGCTCATCATACCATAAAGCTAATTTATCTAGATCAATATTTTCATTTAAAGTGCTTTTTTCTACTTCATTAAATCTACTAGACTTAGCAAAAGTATAAACTGATTGCCCAACTACCATTAGAGAAACTATTAGAGCTATTTTCTTTAAGAATTTCCTTTTCATAAATTCTCCCCCTACTAAAGTAATCATTATATTTATTAATGCATTTTCGCATTTATTATAAATATATGTAATAAATAGGCTGTATCTTTATGTAAAAATTTTAAAAATGATTAAACACTTAAAATTTTTATACATAATTAGATACAGCACATAAAAATTATTTTAATATATCATTCATTATAGAATTAAGTTCAAATTCATCAATAACTCCATCACCATTTATATCATACTCTTTAATATTTTCCCCATAATGTTTAGATGCTAATGATAAGTCACCAATATCAACTTTGCCATCTTTGTTTAAATCTGTTGTAGGCATTTCTGGCTCAACTAAATTGTCTTCACTAGTATCCACTAAAGCATAATTCAATTGACCATCAGCTCTACCTCCATGTGAATTTTCACCCTTTAATCTAAAGTTTAAAATATGCTCTCCAGAAGTTAATACTTCACTTTCATATATTACTTGATTTGTAACCCTACTTTCTGCATAAGCATCAACTTCTACAAATTCTCCTCCATCTATTGAAACTTCATAAATTCCATGATTAGGATCATTTGCTCCTATTAAAGAAATTTGCTTTCCTCTAAACTTAATAGAGAAAGTTGAATTCATATTGTTTGTCCATACCCCATCGGTCTCTTTATTCCATCCTCCTGAAAAATTAAATTGATGTAATCCATCACCAGTATCCTTTGTTTCTATTTTAATTTGCTCATCATCATTAATAGTAACTGTAGCTCTTGAATTAAATCCTAATATTCCACCTATTGGATCACTTAATTTTAAATAGAATTCCTTAGGCTCTTCTTTTTCCTTATCATCAATGATTGTTATATCAAAAGTTTTTTCTGTTTCACCTTCATTAAATGCTAAAGTACCAGACCATGTTTGATAATCAACTCCATTTAAAGCAGTCCCTGCCAAAGTATCATAGTTAACTTCAAGCTTACCATTACTTCCGCCTTTTCTTATAACCTTAAAAGTAGCAGTTCCTATATTTTCACTTACTTCGTATCCTACCTTTTCAAATTCAACCATACCTTTTCCACCATTGTCTAATACATAAGCTCCATCTATATGAGCCGCTGTCCCTCTAGAACTTGAATTCTTTCTTCCAGTACATTTAACCGTAACTTCATGCTCTCCATCACTTAAATCTTCACTTTCAAAAACTATCTCTTTAGATTTTCTATTAGGAGAATATAAGTCAACCTCTACTGGATTTTCACCATCTATGGAAATTTCCATTATTCCATGTCCTGAATCCTTTGTTCCTGATAAGAAAAACTTAGTTCCATTAAATTTAATATTAACTGTAGCATTAGTTTTACTTGTATAATGGGCATCTCCACCTAAATCATTTTCTCCATGGATAGTCTCATATACCCATCCATCACTAAAGTTAAATTGTTCTAATTCATTTCCCTTATTATCATCATTTAATACTTTCAATCCAGCTGGTGGCCCTGATGGAAGTTCTATACTAGTAGGCTGTTTATAAACTCCAACATTGTTTATAAGTGGCACTTCTAATGAACCAGTTATATTAATTCTTATTTTTTCTCCTTTAGTTGGGGCTATTCTAACAAGTCTTTTATATCCTATTGTTTTTCCTTCATAAACCTTATTCCAATTTTCTCCTTGTAACACTTCTACATTAAAACTAGATACTCTTTGACCTAATGGTATATACTCTTGCAAAGAAATAACATCAAATTCTTTACTTTCACCTAGATCTATTTCAATAGTACCTGTTTTACTACTATTATCTGGTGCCCAATAGGTATCATAATCTCCATCTACAATTTTATTTGCACCATATGTCTCATCCCTATTAGCAAAACCATCTACTATTACCTCTTTATTTAAAGCTAAATCATCATTAAATAACTCTTTAATTGTTTCACCAAATTCCTTTAATCTATTAACATCATTTTCATGTAACTTTCCTTCCTTATTAGGGGGAACATTTAATAATAAAACTGAATTTCTCCCTATGGATTTAAAATAAATATCCATCATTTTTTCTAAGGATTTAACTTCATTATCTTGAGATTCATGGTAAAACCAACCTGGTCTTATTGATACATCTGATTCTCCAACTACCCAATCTGGTCCACCTTCTTCTCCATTATTCAAATATGTTGGATTTTCCCTTTCTTTCATTTTTTCAATATCTATAGTTGACCAGCATGGCTCTCCTGCATATCCTTTTTCATTTCCAATCCATCTAATATCTGGACCCTGTGGACTAAATATTAAACATTCTGGTTGTAATTCTTTTATAAGAGCAAACCATTCTTCAAAGTTATATTCTTGCTTAACATTTGATCCCTTTGCTCCATCCATCCAAACTTCAGCTATAGGTCCATAGTTAGTTAATAACTCCCTTAGCTGATTCATGTAAAACTCATTATAATCACCACCATTACCTTCTCCATAATGTTCTGAATTTTGGTCCCATGGTGACAAATAAACTCCAAATTTTATATTATATTTAGCGCAAGCTTCTGAAACCTCTTTAACCACATCTCCCTTTCCATTTTTCCAAGGACTGCTAGCTACATCATGCTTTGTATATGCACTATCCCACAAACAAAATCCATCATGATGTTTTGCAGTTAATATAACCCTTCCAAAGCCTGCATCTGCCAAAGTTTTTACCCATTGATCAGCATCTAAATTAGTAGGGTTAAAAATATCTGGATTTTCTGTTCCATCTCCCCACTCTCTTCCTGTAAAGGTATTCACACCAAAGTGTATAAATGCTGTAAGTTCCTCTTTTTGATAGCTAACCTGTTCTTCTGTTGGAATTGCTCCAAATGCTTCTGTTACATATTTCATATTATTTATAGTATTTGCCTTAGTTAATATAGATCCTTGTCCCATACTAACTAAAAAAGTCATTGCCATTGTAGTTATTAAAAAACTTTTTATAGCCCTAACTTTCATACTTCCTCCTTAACTATATTTATCCTATATATGTTTATTCAAATAACATAATATTTATTACAATAAATATTAAATATTATTTATTTTTTTTGATTTTATTTAAAAAAATATATTATATTAAAGAGTAATATTATAAAATAAACCTTATAAATTATTGGTGAAATTTAATAATTTATAAGGTTTATTATTTAGTATTAATATAAATGGCTTTTAAAATTTACTTGTTATTTTAAGTGCTCTAAAGCCATTTTAGCCTGATCTGTAAATATAGCATCTACTCCATAATTTTTAAGTTTATCTATATCCTCTTTTTCATTTACTGTATAAACATTTACTTTTATACCTTCATTATGTGCTTTTTCTACTAGTTCTTCTGAAACAAGAGATTTAGAAGGATGTATTGCATATGCATTTAAACTTTTAGCAATATCAAGAATATTAGGCATTTCTTTTTCATAAAGTACCCCTAATTTAATATCTCCATTTAACTTTTTAACTTTTTCTAAGGCCTTATGATTAAAACTTGAAATAAGTATTTTTCTTTCTAGATTATATTCCTTTATTAAATCTAATACATCCTTCTCAATATTTTCATAATCTATTACATCATTTTTAATTTCTATATTTAAAACTATATCCTTATCTTTTATAAGATTAAAAACATCTTCTAATAAGGAGATCTTACAATCATCATTATTTTCAAAGCCTTCTTTATTACACTTAAAGTTTCTAAGTTCTTCAAAAGTATAATCCTTAACTTTTCCCTCTCCATTAAAAGTTCTTTTTATATCCTCATCATGTGTTATTACTAATTTTCCATCTTTACTTTTATGCACATCAAGCTCTATTCCATATATATCTAATTTTAAAGCCTCTTTAAATGCTAACAAAGTATTTTCTGGATATTTATAACTAAATCCTCTATGTGCAAAAACTTTCATAAGTTAATTCTCTCCTTTGTAAATAACTCTATTATCTATATTTTCTATTGAGTTACACCCTGTTAATACCATAGCTGATTTTAATTCACCTTTTAAAGAATTCACATATTCTTCTACCCCTTTAGCTCCATGAGCAAAGGTAGCTGTTATAAAAGGTCTTCCTATTAAAACGCAATCAGCACCTAAGGCTATCATTTTTAATATATCAACTCCAGTTCTTACTCCACCATCAACTAAAATTTTAACTTTTCCTTTAACCCTAGCTGCTATCTCTTTTAACACTTCACATGAAGCTGGAGTTTGATCTAAAACTCTTCCTCCATGATTAGATACTACTATGGCATCTACTCCTGCTTCTACTGCTAATTCAGCCTCATCTGGCGTCATTATTCCCTTAAGTATAAAAGGTAATTTTGTTGAATTTACTAGTTCTTTTATTTCCTCTAAGTTTTTAGGCTCAACTGGTTTTCCATTCATAGCTAAAGTTATAAGTCCAGCTGCATCTATGTCCACACCTACAGCAAAGGCTCCTGCTTTTTCTGCCATTTTTATTTTTTCTATTACAACTTCATTTTTCCAAGGTTTTATAAATATTATTCCTTGTCCATTATATTCTTCTATGACTTCTAAATTAGTAGCTAAACATAAGTCTACTGCGGTATCTCCTACCATAGGATATATACCTGAATCTAAGCATCCCTTAACTACTCCCTCAATATATTCTCTTTCACTAACTTTTCCACCCATATTTAACATAGTTCCTGTTATAGGAGCTGCAAAAAGTGGTAACTCCATATTCTTACCGAAAATTTCAATATTTGTAGTAGGGTTTTTAGCATCATGAATTGTTCTCATATTAAGTTTTATTTCCTCTAAGGCCGCTACATTTCTTATAAAAGAATCTCCAGTTCCTTTTCCTCCCATGCCAGGAACTTCTCCTGCACATGCTACTCCATTACAAACTTTACATACTCTACAACTTCCATTATAAAGTTCTCTAGTTTTATCTCTCATATCCTTATTCATCTATACATTCCTCCTAAAAATCATTTTCTGTTTTAACTTTAAATCCATTTTGAAGTAGAAGTTCACAAGTTACCCCATTTCCTTCTTTTTTCTCTCCATTAAAATCTCCCGAATATATAACTCCAAGACCACAAGATGGACTTTTTGCTTTTAAAATTACATATTCTGCATTTATACTCTTTGCTATATTTAAAGTTTCATAAGCCCCTTTAAGAAATTCTTTTGTAACATCAGTTCCATCCTTACCAAGTACTTTTGCCTTTCCTTCTAGTACATCTTTTCCTGCTCCCCCCACTATTTCACTTGGTATTCTTGGAGTTTTTAGCCCTCCTAATTGTTCTGGACAGGCAATCACTGCTCGCCCTTCCTTAAGAAGCTTTAATATATTTTCATTTAAATTATTTTCACCATTGTATTTACAATTAACTCCACACAAACACCCACTAATTAAAATCACAAATTTCTCCTCCCTAAAACTTATTAAAATAAATTTACTCCTAGTTTTATAAAAATTTATCCATTATTTATTAACAAAATTCTATTTTATTATAATCCTTAAAACTTCATAAAAAAAGTATTTATCTTTTAAAGTAAAAAAGAGTTATATCAAAAAGTTAATAATAAATACTATAAACATTAAGCTTTTATAATATTTATTATAAGTTATTTGATATAACTCTTTATTTTAAAATTTTATCCTTCTAATTTAAACTTAATCTTATCTCCACTTTTTATTATTTCTCCTGCACTTATGCTCTGTTCCTTAATTTCACCTTCTCCTTCAAATTCTCCCTTTAATCCTAAGGATTTTAAAATTTCTTCTGCCTCTTCCTTATTTAATTTTCTAAAATCAGGAACTACTATTTCCTTTTCATTTCTATCAAATCTACTTCCAGCATATAAGGTTATACTATCACCCTTTTTAACCTTATAGCCTGGTATAGGTTTAACTGAAGTAACAAAGGTTCCATCTCCCTCAATTACACAATTAATTCCTAATTCATTTAAAGTTTTTTCAGCACTAGTTACCTTATCTCCTCTTAAATCAGTGATTATTACACTTTCATCTTTTACATCTAATTGCCCTTCATTTAATGAAATATAGTTAAATATATTATTGAATAATTCTCCTGCAAAAGGTGCTGCAACAATTCCTCCAAAATGTTCTCCATTTTTAGGATTATCTATTATCACTATTAAAGATACTTGTGGATTATCATATGGTGCAAATCCAGCAAAGGATGCTATATACCCAGCTCCATAAGTACCTGTTTCAGAATCTACCTTTTCTGCTGTACCAGTTTTTCCAGCTACTTTTATTCCTTCAATTCCTGCATCCTTTGAAGACCCATTAGAAACAGTAGATTCTAAGGCCTCTTTAACTCTCATAGTACTTTTTTCATCTACTATATTTTCTTGTATTTTAGGCACAAAAACTTCATCTATAATTTTTGTCCCATTATCATCCTTATGACTTAATTCTTTCATAATATGAGGCTGAATTAAATCTCCTCCATTTGCAACAGCATTTAAGGCTGTCATAAACTGAATACCATTCATTGTATTAGTTTGTCCAAAGGATATAGTTGCTAAATCCACAGCACTTATATCTTCTACATTTTTAACTATTCCTGTAGCTTCTCCCGGTAAATCTATTCCTGATTGAGTTCCAAATCCAAAAAGTTTAATATATTCATTTAACTTTTCAGCTCCTAATTTTGCCCCCATTTCCATAAAAGCAACATTACATGAATTTTCTAATGTTTGATTAAAATTTTGCACTCCATGTCCACCAGGTTTCCAACATTTTATATTTTTCCCTGCTACATTTAAACTACCATCACAATAATAAACCTCATCTTTTCCTGCTATGTTTTCCTCTATGGCTGCTATAGAAGTTATTATTTTAAATATTGAACCTGGCTCAAAGGCATCTGAAACAATTGTATTTCTCCACATGTTTTGTAGTTTTGCTGATTCATCTTTCCCCTTAAATGCTTCACTACCCTCATAAGGATTATTAGGATTAAATCCAGGTTTATTTACCATCCCTAAAATTTCTCCATTATTAGGATTCATAACTGCAATACTTACTGAGTCTGCATTATGTTTATTTAAGGCATCTTCAGCTACCTTTTCAACAAAGTATTGGATATTCTCATCTATTGTCAAAGTCATGTCTTTTCCATCTACAGGTGGAGTAAAACTTGTTTCAGAATAAGGGTTTGAAGTACTATTTCCAGAGACTTCACTAACTCTTACTCCTGGGATTCCCATAAGTTCTTCATTATAATAAAGTTCTAATCCACTTAATCCTTCTCCATCTGCATTAGTTGTTCCTAAAGTATGAGAAAGAAAATCTCCATTAGGATAATATCTTTTTGTATCCTCTGATACTATTACTCCATTTATATCTAGCTCTTTAACCTTATCAGCCTTTTCCTTTTCTATTCTTCTTATTAAGGTAGCAGAGTTTGCTGGATTTCCTGATGGATATGTAAGTTCTATTCTTGATAAAACCTTTTCTTCATCCATCTCTAAAGCTTCAGCTAATAATTTTGCAATTTCAATATTATCAGTATCTTTCTTATCAATATATTTTCTTAAGGTTATTAAATCTAAATCTACTCTAAATACGTTTGCAGTAACTGCTAACTCCCTATTGTTTCTATCTAAGATACGCCCTCTTCTAGCATCTATTTGTATTTCATTGGTCCATTGTTCTTCTGCCATAGCCTTATAATCTTTTGATCTAAATATACTTATGTAAAGCAATCTACCTGATAAAGCTAAAAATAATATTACTATGGCTAATAAAAAAGCTAATACTCTACCTTCATTAAGTTTAATTTTTTTATTTTTCTTTTTTGCTTTCACCTAACAGCCCCCTCTATACCAATTTTACATAATTCTCAAAGTTTAAATTGATTATATCATAAATATACCCATGCTTTTTTTAATAAATTGTATCTAAAAAAGAGCCCATCTAAAATTCTCTATAAGCGTAGTTTATTTAAATCTACTAATAAAAAATTTAGACGAACTCTTAATATTATTTTTTAAACTATTATTGATTTTGTACTTAACTTAAATTTATATAAATCAAAACCTAAGTTAAGTCATAATTTAATATTAAAAATTTATTTTAATATTACAACAGTAACTCCTGTTCCACCCTCTCCATACTCACCTAGTCTGTGAGATTTTACATGAGGATGTTTTTTTAGCATATCGTTTATAGCTTTTCTTAAAACACCAGTACCTTTTCCATGAACTAAAGTTACTTCTCCTCTTCCTGCAACATAAGCATCATCTAAATACTTATCTGCAGTGTAACAAGCTTCTTCTGAATCCATACCTCTTAAGTCTATTGATGGATCCACCTGTCTTAAATTTAATCTTGCTTCTTTCTTTTTAATTTTCTTTTCTTCTTTAGTTTCTTTGGCTACTCTTAAATCCTTAGCCTTAACATTTATTTTCATAATTCCAGCTTGAACTTGAACTTCCCCTTTATTGTCTGGCTTAGAAAGAACTATGACTTTTTGGTTTATTGAAGGTAATAAGGCTTCCATTCCAACCTCAATCTTTTTAAGTTCTTCTCCTTTTTGCTCTTCTTTTTTCTTTTGAAGTCTAGCCTCTGCATCACTTATTTTATCTCTAAGCTTTCCTCTTTCAGCCTCAAGCTTTCTTCTTGCATCACTAGAAATACCCATTCTTTCTAGGTCTCTCATATTTTTAAGAATAGCATCAGCTTCTTCCTTAGCTGAATCTAAAATTTGCTTTGCTTCTCTTCTAGCATCTGCATAAACATTATCTCTTACGCTTTCAATTCTTTCAAATTTCTCTTTATATCTATTCTTATATTTTTCTGCATCATTTCTTAATATAGCAGCTTCTCTAGCATCATTTTCTGCTTTTATACTCTTTTCTTGAAGTGATTGTATTAAATCTTCAAATTGAAGTGATTCAGTAGAAATAACCTTTTTAGCCTCTTCTATAACATTGTCTTTAAGACCTAATCTTCTTGAAATTTCAAAAGCATTTGATTTCCCTGGAACTCCTATTAAAAGTCTATAGGTTGGTCTTAAGGTTTCAACATTAAACTCAACAGAAGCATTCTCAACATTTTCAGTCTTTAATGCATATCCCTTTAATTCACTATAGTGAGTTGTAGACATTATTCTACATCCTCTTGCTCTTAAATTTTCTAATATTGAAATAGCAAGTGCAGCTCCCTCTGTAGGGTCTGTTCCAGCTCCAAGTTCGTCAAAAAGTACAAAACTTTTATTATTTGCCTTCTCCATTATTTTAACTATATTAGTCATATGAGAAGAGAAAGTTGATAAGCTTTGCTCTATACTTTGCTCATCTCCTATATCTGCAAATATCTCTTCAAAGAAGCTTATGCTTGAATTTTCACTTGCTGGTATTAAAAGTCCACTTAATCCCATAAGTTCAATAAGCCCTGTAGTCTTTAAGGTTACAGTTTTACCACCAGTATTTGGCCCTGTTATAAGTAATGTTGAAAATTCTCTTCCTAAATAAATATCAGAAGAAACAACTTTATCTTTAGGAATTAGTGGATGTCTCGCATCCATTAAATCTATTACTCCTTCTTCATTTACTATAGGCATTGTTCCACCTAAATCACTACCATATTTAGCCTTTGCAAATATAAAGTCTAATTCAACTATTATATTAAAATTAACTTTTATAACATCAATATTTTTATATACTAAGGCTGATAATTCTGCTAATATTCTCTCAATCTCAGCTCTTTCCTTTAGCATAAGCTCTTTTATTTCGTTATTTAAGTTTACTAAAGCCGTTGGTTCTATAAAAAGTGTAGCCCCTGTTGAACTTTGATCATGAACAAGCCCTGGAACTTGAGATTTATATTCAGCTTTTACAGGAATAACATATCTATCTCCTCTAACTGTGTATAAGGAATCTTGAAGATATTGAGCATTACTTCTTACTATGGAATTAACTTTATCTCTTATAGATGAATTCTTTTCTTTTAAGCTTCTTCTTATGCTATAAAGTTTATCACTCGCAGAATCTGCAATTTCATCTTCACTTACTATGGCCTTTGATATAGCACTTTCTACACCTCTAAGTACTATAAGCCCTTCTCTCATTCCTTCTAGTATTCTATGCTCTTCTTCCTCTTCTTTTCTAGCTAAAAAGTCAGAAAGTTTTCTTGTTACAGATAACATGTTTCCTATTCTAAGTAAGCCTTCTATACTTAAAACTCCACCTTTTTCAGCTCTTGTTATAGCTTCTTTAACATCATAAAGCCCTTCAAAAGGAGGATTTCCTTTTCTCATTAAAATATCTAAAGCTTCTTTTGTTTCTTCTAAATGTTCTTTTACATCATAAACAGAATCATATGGTTTAAGGTCTAAAACCATCTCTTTAGCTGATTTTGTAATGGCATATCCCTTAACCAATTCCTTAATTTTATTAAATTCTAAAACTCTTAAAACTCTATCGTTCATACTTTAATCCCCTTTACTCAACGCCTCTTTTAAAGTGACCTTTAGTATAATCCTTTAATCTTAAAGCTTCTTCCTTATTTAGAGCTTCAATAACCTGTCTAACCTCTTCATAATTTTCATCTACAAAGTCTAATCTAAAAGAATTTACTCCTAAAGATTTTATTTCATCAATTTCCTGAATTAAGTTAACAGGTACTGTATTGTATATGTGTGATCTACAGAATATATCAGTTCTTATAACAAAATCTTGATTCATTCTATCTCTTAAAGTAAATGTACTACTTACACATTGATTATCACAATTTTTTGAAGTACATTTTCCACCAAAGGTACTTCCTATTGGACAGTATTCACTAACCATAACCTCTGGTCTTCCATAAACAAAGATTTGAGCTCCCTTAGAATACTTCTTAAGCATTTTATTTAACTCTTTTTTATTTAATTCTAAACTTAAACAGCTTCCCATCATATGTTCATTATAAAACTTCATACCATAAGAATTAAATATATTAAGTTTATAATCACCTATAATATTTGTTTTATCCTTAAATCTATTTATTATTCCAGTATTAGCTGTAACTAAACCTTTTATTAAGTTAAGATTCTCTTCTATTATATTACTTATTGTTTCAAACTCTTCTTTTATTATTGTAGGTGCTTTTATATAAAGATTAATTCCTTCAACTTTGAATTCTTTTATAGCATTCTTATTAAGTTGCCCTTGATTTTTTCCAAAGATATCTAAAGCAATATTTTTGATTCCACAATCTATTGAAGCTCTTAATTGTTCCTTAGTATTTACAATAACTAAAACCTCTGGCATTTCACCATTCTTTTCATTAAGTTCTATATTATTTTGTTTTTCTATAACTCTTTTGTATTTTTTAATCTCAGAATTTCTTATCTCTTCTAAAACTTCTCTTCTTAAATTATTTATAGAAGAAACTGCTGCAAAACCATCTTCAAAAGTTACGTATTCTATTTCACTTATTTCATAAGGAATATCTCCAGATTTCTTTAAATTCTTTTCAACTTTTTCCTTATCCATAGGTCTATTTACTGCAACTTGAACCATATCACCAGTCTTTGTAAAGTAATTTCCATTGTACTCCACAGTAAGTTCCATAGGTTCATTAACCTTAAATTTCATATAAGCCTTTAAGTTTATCTTTCTCTCATATGGATTTTCATAAGAGGTCTTTAATTCATTTAAAAGCTTAGTATCTGAAGTTTTATAAAGCTTATCATTAGCTTTATATTTTTTAGGGAATATTTTTACCTTATCTCCCTTTTTAGCTTCAGTAACCTCTCTATTTCCCATAAGTATTTTACTTACAGTAAATCCATCATCATTAGTTCTTATTCCATCTTTTAATGAAAGATCATCTAATAAAAGGACTTCTCCATTTTTTAGAACTTCTCCAAGTAAAACTCCTGTATTTCTTGGAGTTTTAAAAGCCATCATATCTTTCCCAACATTTTTATACATGTATGCTGTAGAAAAACCTTCTCTATTAAATAACTTTTTAAGTTTAAGCTTATTTCCCTCTTGAGACTTTTTAATATTTCTATAAGAATTATCTATAGCTTCTCTATAAGATTCTATAACTCCAGCAACATACTCAGGTCTCTTCATTCTTCCTTCAACCTTTAAAGAGCTAGTTCCTGTTTTTATCAAGTCCTCTACATTTTCAATAGTACAAATATCCTTAGGACTTAAAAGGAATCCTTTAGTCTCTTTCTTATCTTTTTCTCTAATTAGTGTATATGGAAGTCTACAACTTTGAGCACATCTTCCTCTATTACCACTTCTTCCTCCTATTAAGCTACTCATTAAACATTGTCCTGAATAGCAAACACATAAGGCTCCATGAACAAATATCTCAGTTTCTATTCCTAAGTCCTTTGAAATATATTTAATTTCATCTAAAGTAAGTTCTCTTGATAAAACAATTCTAAAAAATCCATTTTCTCTAAAGAAAAGGGCTCCTTCTCCATTATGTATGCTCATTTGAGTTGAAGCGTGTAATTCAAAATCTGGATATACCTCTCTTATTCTTTTAGCTAATCCTACATCTTGGATTATTAAAGCATCAACCCCTATTTTATATAAAACGCCTATGTAATCTACTGCTTCTTGAAACTCATTTTCCTTAATTAAAGTATTTACTGTAACATAAACCTTAACTCCATAAGTATGAGCATAGTCCACAGCCTTTTCCATTGTTTCATTATCAAAGTTAGAAGCATAAGCTCTTGCTGAAAACTTGCTTCCTCCTAAATATATAGCATCAGCACCTCTATTTATGGCAGCAATTAAACTTTCCATACTTCCTGCCGGTGCTAGTAATTCTATTCTTTCCATAAAATTCATCTCTCCTAAAATTCAACTAGGTCTTTCCTTAGTTAATTTACTCAATACTTTGTATTATACACAATTACACAGTACAATTCTACATTTCATTATTTCTCTTTTCATTTAAGCACTTATAAAACAAAAATTTATATATTAATAACTTATTTAATAAAATTTCCCCTAAAAATTTATAATAGATATTTGTTGTTTTATTCATAGGTAAAATTAATGAAGAATCTTCATTCTACTATAGTATTTATTTTTGCTTCTAAGTTAAATTCAAGAATATTTCTATAATAGTCTTAAATATAATAACTAAATAAACCTTAAAGCAATTTGCTTCCCTTAATATTTTTCTAAGTTATGATAAAATTAAATTATACTAATATTTATGCGGAGGTTACAAAATGCTTTATGATTGTCACATACATACAGAATTTTCAGCTGACTCTGAATTAAAAATTAAGGATATATTAGAGAAGGCTAAAAAAAATAATTTAGGAATAATAACTACAGAGCATTTAGATTATAATTTAAAAACTCATCCTCAATTTGCTGAACTTGATATTGAAGGTTATTTAAAGGAATACAGTAAATATAGAAGAGAAAATATGCAACAAGGTGTAGAACTTGGACTTGCGATGAACAATGTAGATGAAAACTTTGCCTTTTATGAAAAATACAAAGATAAATTTGATATGATAATAGGTTCTATTCATTCTATAAATGGTGTTACTCTTTCTAGATTTCTAAAACAAGATACTAGACCTAAAGAAGTTGTTTATGGTGAATATCTTGATAATATGCTTAAATGTATAGAATTTTATGATATTTTTGATACTTTAGGACATATAGATTATCCTTGTAGATACAGCACTTATGATGATAAGGAAATGACTCTTAAGGATTTTAAACCTAAATTCCAAGCTATTTTCAAAACACTAATAGATAAAAATAAAGTTCTTGAACTTAATACTACTCGTTTAGATGATGAAACTTCCTTTAAAAACATGGTAGAAATCTATTCATACTATAGAGAACTTGGAGGTAAGTATATAACCCTTGGCTCAGATTCTCATAAAATAGAGCATGTAGGTAGAAATTTTGAAAGACTTTATAAATTCTTAGAAGAAACAAAATTAACTCCTTGTTACTTTAAGGACAGAAAATTAATTCCATGTTCATATCCCCTATAAAAATAATTTTATTTTTTATTAAACCATAAAAAGACTGTAAGAAAATTTATTTTCACATAAATCTCTTACAGTCTCTAAATACACTCTTTATTTTTTCTTTAAAAGAACATTATTTGATTTTTTTGAAGTAGCAAGCTTAACTTGAGAATCTAAGTATTTTTGCTCTAAATCTAAAAGTTTATACTTAGCTGTTTGCCAGTTACGTCTTAACTCTTTATTATTCTCCATTAAAAGTTCTTTTTCTCTTTTTAACTTTTTAGCTTCCTCTTCTAAAATCTCCATTTCAGCCTTAACTTCTTCAGCTTCTTCCTTTAAGGCTTTCATTTCAACTTCCATATCCTCTGAAATCTTCTTACCTAAAGCATCTTTTTCTTCTAAAGCTAATTGAAGATTTTCTTCTAACTCTAAAATTTGCTTCTTTAAACCACTATTTTGATCTTTAATCCAAATTTTTTCTTTATTTAAAAGCTCTGAAGTTTCTTTAAGTTGTCCATTTTCTTTATTTAAACCTTCAAGTTTTTCTTCTATTTCTTTGCAATTAATCTTTAGATTTTCACCTTCTAAAGTTAACTTTTCATTTTCTTCTCTTTGAGTCTTATTTCTTTCCTTTAAGCTATTAATCTCTTTATTTAATAGTTCTAAGTTTTTCTTAGCTTCAGTAACTATACTGCTTAAGCTATTATTTTTTTCCTTAAGATCTCTAAGCTCTTTTTCCACATGATTATTTTTGCTTTTTAAATTATTAATCTCATTACTTAAGTTTTTCTCTTTATTTCTTGAGATTTCTATAGTTTTGTTTAACTCAGCATTATTTGATTTAACCTCTTTAAGTTCTTTACTTAATTTTTCAACTTCATGTAAGTTTTTATCCTTAGCTGATTTTAAACTATTATTTTCACTTTTTAATTTTTCAATTTCTTTCTTTAAATTAGCTATTTCCTCATTAGAATTATTCATTCTATTATTTGTATTCTTAAGCTCTTCTTTTAAATTAGAATTTTCATTATTTAGCTTATTAAATTTATTATTAAGTTCTTCTCTGCTTTTCTCAATCTCTTCTTTTTTATCTTTTAATTCATTTAAATTCTTTTCTAAGGCTTCTTTCTCTGAAGTAATCTTATCTAATTTTTCCTTTAAAGAAACACTTTCTCCTTCTAGTTCTTTAAGATCTTCTATTTCTTTTTTGGACTTTTCTAATTCAGATTTTACTTTTTCATAATAATCTATAAGTTGATTATATTCATCGTTTCCTTTAAATAATTCATCAGCTATGTTTAATGCAGATAAAGATAAAACTCCAAGTGCACTTAATTTATTATTTTTTGTTGCCATCTCTTGTGTTTTTTCTTCTACGTATTCAGCTACTTTTTTTAAATATTCTCCGTCTTCATGGCCTTTTAAATTATATTCAACTCCATTTATTGTTACCGTAACAGTCGCCATACTTCCTTAAACACCTCTTACTTCCATAATAAAAAATATGTTATGTACATTTTAACATATACATAACATATTTAAAACTATTATTGCTCTCTTAATTGAGCTCCTAGCTTATATTCTAAAGCTCTTAGTATCTTATCATGAACTTTATTTATATCTTTATCTTTTAAAGTTTTGCTTGGATCTCTGTAAGCTATAGCATATGCAATACTCTTCTTACCTTCTGGTATTTGAGCACCTTTATAAACGTCAAATAATTCAACTTTTTCAACTACTTGACCACCAGCTTTTCTTATTGCATCTTCTATTTCTTGAACTAGAACTGCATCATCAACAAGTAAAGCTATATCTCTTGTTATTGCTGGATACTTAGGTAATGGTTTGTAAGCTTTCTCTGTTTTTGAGAAGTTATACATAGCATCTAAATCTAATTCAGCAACATAGCAAGGAACATCTACTCCGTAGTTTTCATTAACATCTGGATGGATTTCTCCTAAAACACCTAGTGAAGTTCTACCTAATATTAACTCAGCAGTTTTTCCTGGGTGATAACTTGGATTTTCACTCATTCTCTTGAATGATGCGCTCTTAAGACCTAATGAATCTAATAAATTTTCAACTATTCCTTTTAAATCAAAGTAATCACATTGTCCATAAATACCAATTGTTAATATATTTCTTTCAGTTGGTAATTCATTTTCATCTGAATTTGGAATATAAGTTTTACCTATTTCAAATAATCTAACTATTTCATTGCTTCTTGAATAGTTTCTAGCTAAAGATTCCATCATTGAAGGAAGTGTTGAAGTTCTCATAACACTATAATCTTCTCCTAGTGGATTCTTTATTTTAACAACATTTCTAAGGCTACTATCTTCTGGTACACATATTTTATCAAATACTTTTGGACTTACAAATGAGTAACTTATAGATTGATTTAAGCCTGATGCTAACATTGTATCTATAACTTTTTCATCTAATAATTGTTTCTTGTCCTTAGCTTCTTTTTCTGTACTAGTTGATATTAAAGTAGCTGGAATATTATTATATCCATAAATTCTTGCAACTTCTTCTGCTACATCTTCTCTTATATCAACATCTATTCTAAATGTAGGTACTAATATTTCTAATGTATCTCCATTTATAGTAGTTTTTAAATCTAAGCTATCTAAACATCTCTTCATTTCTTCAGCTTCTAATGAAGTTCCTAAGAATTTGTTTATCCAGCTAACACTTACTTCTAGAGTCTTTTCTTCTTTAACATTATTGTAGACATCTATAGTTCCTTCCATAATTTCTCCACAGCCTAGTTCTTCAACTAAAGCACATGCTCTGTCTAAAGCTAAAGCTGCTAAGTTTGGATCTATGTCTTTTTCAAATCTTGATGAACTTTCAGTTCTTAAGCCTAAATTTTTAGAATTAACTCTTATGTTAGTTCCATCAAAGTTAGCTGATTCAAATACAATCTCTGTTGTGTCATCTTTAACACCGGAGTTTAATCCACCCATTATACCAGCTAAAGCAACTATTTCTTCTCCATCTTTTATGCAAAGAACATCTGAATTTAATTCTCTTTCTATTTCATCTAAAGTTACGAATTTATCTCCATCTTTAGCTCTTTCAACTACTATGTTAGAAGATTTTAATTCTCTTCTATCAAAGGCATGCATTGGTTGACCAAGCTCTAACATAACAAAGTTAGTAATATCAACTATGTTATTTATAGGTCTAACACCAGCATCTAATAATCTTTCTTGCATCCAAGTTGGTGATGGAGCTACCTTTACATTTTTAACTCCCCTAGCCATATATCTATTACAAAGCTTATCATTAACTGAAACTTTTATTTCATCATTTATGTTTTTATCACATTTAACTTCAAACTTAGTATTTGGCATTCTGTAAGTTTTTCTTGTTGTAGCCGCTGTCTCTCTAGCCATCCCTAAAACACTTAAACAATCAGGTCTATTTGAAGTTATTTCAAAATCTAAAACTTGCTTATTAAGACCTAAATATTCTTTTATACAAACACCAATTGGAGCATCCTCTGGTAAAATCATAAGTCCAATAACTTCTTTTCCGTCAGCAATTCCTAATTCTTCTTCTGAACAGAACATTCCGTTTGAAACTTCTCCTCTTAATTTACCTTTTTTGATTTTGCTTCCATCTGCTAATATTGCACCATGTAAAGCTACTGGAACTTTATCATGTTCTTTCATATTATCTGCAGCTGTTACTATTTGAATCATTTCTGATCCTATGTTTACTTGACAAATTTTAAGCTTTTCAGCATCAGGATGTTGTTCTATTTTATCTATTTGACAAGTAACTATATTTTCTATTTCTGCACCAGCAGTTACGACCTCTTCTACTTTTGATCCTGATAAAGTTAAAGCATCGCCTAACTCTTCTGCTGTCATATCTATATCAACGTAATCTTTAAGCCAATTAAATGGTACTTTCATCTTTTTTACCTCCTATTTTAAAACTAGAATTGATTTAAGAATCTCATATCACTTTCGTATAATAATCTTATGTCATCTATTCCATACTTAAGCATAACCATTCTGTCTACACCAAAGCCGAAAGCAAATCCACTATAAACTTCTGGGTCTATTCCACAGTTTCTTAAAACTTGAGGGTGAACCATACCACAACCTAGTATTTCTATCCAACCTTCTCCCTTACATACTTTACATCCTTTTCCGTTACATACAAAGCATGTAGCATCCATTTCAGCTGATGGCTCAGTGAATGGGAAATGATGTGGTCTAAACTTAGTTTTTACTTTATCACCAAACATTTTCTTAGCAAATAATTCTAAAGTTCCTTTAAGATCTGCAAAAGTTATATCTTTATCTATAACAAGACCTTCCATTTGGTAGAATATTGGTGAATGCGTAGCATCAACAGCATCTGATCTAAATACCTTACCAGGTGATATCATTTTTATTGGTGGTTGTTGTTTTTCCATTACTCTAGCTTGAACTGGAGAAGTTTGAGTTCTTAAAACTACATTATCATTTATGTAGAATGTATCTTGCTCACTTCTAGCTGGATGATTCTTAGGAATGTTTAAGGCTTCAAAGTTATAGTAATCTTTCTCAACCTCTGGACCATCTTCTATAGCAAATCCCATTGAAACAAATATTTTTTTCATTTCATCTAAAGTTTGCTCTAATGGATGTTTCTTTCCTATTGTTTGTTTTTTACCAGGCATTGAAATATCTATTACTTCATTTTTAAGCTTTTCTTGTTTTTCAGCTTCTTTAACAGACTTTGTTACAGCCTCTAACTCAGCTTCTAAAACCTCTCTTACCTCATTAGCTAACTTACCAACTATTGGTCTCTCCTCTTTAGATAGAGATCCCATTCCTCTTAATATAGTTGTAAGTTCTCCCTTTTTACCAAGATATTTAACTCTTATTGTATCAATAGTAGTACTATCTTTAGCTTCTTTAATTTCTACTAAAGCTAATTCTTTAATTTGATTTAACTTATCTTGCATTTTCATTCTCCTTTCCTGATATATAATTAATATATTAGATTTTATCTTAAAGCTCTTAGAACCCTAATATCTATTTTTTAGTCATTATTTAATCTTAGATTTAATTTTAATGGTATATTTTCATTATTGACACATTTCAATTAAAATAAAATAAACCCCATCCCTCAAAAACAAGGGACGGGGTATTCATATCCGTGGTACCACCCTAATTAGTACTAAAAAATTAGTACTCACTTAATTTCAAATAACGACTATGCCGCTAACTACTACTTTATATTTCACAGTTAGAACTCCAGAGTGAACTTCAATATAGGTTTCTAAAAATGCTTTCAGTCCATGGCATTTTTTCCCTGATAAGAAATTACTATATCTACTCTCTCTATCAATGTTTTTATCTATTCAATTCAAAGTATATTATACATATAATAGTATTTATAATCAAGGCATTTATTATTTTTTCCTATTTAATAGAATTTTACTTATAAAAAAATCAAGAGATTGTATGAAAAGTTAATAATAAAACTTACAAATAGTATTAAAAGAATCTCTAGTAATTCTAAGAATATATTTGTAAGTTTTATTAAAAGTCTTTTTTATAAAACCTCTTGATTTATTTAAATGATTGTCTTATCTTTTCATATATCATTATAGAAGTAGCTACAGCTACATTTAAAGATTCAGCTTCACCAGGCATAGGAATTTTAACTTTTATGTCCGCAATATCATATACTTCATCACTGACACCATTTCCTTCATTACCAACAGCTATCATAACTTTTCCTTGAAGATTTTCTTCAAAGAAATTATTTTTTCCCTGAAGAGAACTTACTACAAGTTTATACCCTTCCTTCTTTAATGATTTTACAAAATCTAAAGAATCATCCTCAACAATTGGAATATAAAATATTGAACCCATTGTTGATCTTAAAGTCTTATCATTATATATGTCAACAGTACCTTTAGTCATTACTATTCCTGCTGCACCTGCTGCATGAGCTGTTCTAATTATTGTTCCCATATTTCCTGGATCTTGAACCTTATCTACTAAAACAACTAGCTCTCCACTTTTTAATTCCTTGTTTTGCATATTTATAACCCCAACAATTCCTTGTGGATTTTCCGTTGAACAAAGTTGTTTTAAAAGAGCTTCATTCATTTGTATAAGCTTTATATTTTCATTAATTTTTAAGAATAATTCAGGATTTTTCTCCTTAAAACTTTCTGTAAAAATTATTGAATCTATTGATACCTTACTTTTTATAGCTTCCTCTACAAATCTTAAACCTTCAATAAGATATTTGTTACTCTTTATTCTATGCTTTTTTTCTTTTAACTTTTTTATCTCTTTAAATAAGTTATTATTTTTACTTTCGATTTCTAACAAAGCAAATAATCCTTTCTAGAAGATATTAATGTCTAAATATCTTTCCTTCTAATTTTGTTAAATCCTCTGCAGAACCTATAGCAACTACTATGTCATCTTTATTAATAACATCATCTGCATCTGGAGATATATTAACTTCATTGTTTCTCTTAATAGCCATTACATTTATTCCGTATTTACTTCTTAAGCTTAATTCTTTCATAGACTTTCCATACCACTCTTTTGGACTTTCTATTTCAATTATAGAATAATCTGGTGATAATTCTATATAATCTAAGATGCTTGAAGAAACTAAGTTATGAGCTACTCTAACTCCCATATCCTTCTCAGGTAAGATTACTCTATCTGCTCCTATTTTATATAAAACTTTAGCATGTAAATCACTATTTCCCTTAGCTATTATATATTTTATTCCCATATCTTTTACAAGTAATGTTGCCATAACACTTGCTTGTATGTTAGCTCCTATTGTAACTACAGCCACATCAAAATTTCTTAATCCTAAAGTTCTTAAAGCATTTTCATCTGTTGCATCCATTTGAACTGCATGAGTTACACTATCTGATATTTCTTGAACTAAATCCTCATTAGAATCAATTGCTAAAACATCATGCCCTAAAGCATATAAAGTTTTAGCTACTGATGATCCAAATCTTCCTAATCCTATAATAACGAATTGTTTACTTGACATAAGCCTTACACTCCTAACTTATTTATCCTATTAATATTTTATCTTCTGGGTATTTGTATGCACTTGGTTTCTTTCTATTAGCTAAAGCTAGAACAACAGTCATAGGGCCCACTCTTCCTAAATACATAGTTATTATTATTATTATTTTTCCTATTACTGAAAGATATGGAGTTAATCCAAGAGTTAATCCAACTGTAGCAAAAGCTGATGTAACTTCATATAGAATATATTCTAATGAAAATCCAGGTTCTGTTACTGCTAAAATTAATGTTCCAAGTACCACTATACCAAAACCTATAAATAAAACAGCAAAAGCCTTATACACTAATTCTTTTGAAATTCTCTTTTTAAATACTTCAGTATCTTCTCTTCCTCTTATTATAGAGATTAGAGTAAGTACTACTATACCAAAGGTAGCAGTTTTAATTCCCCCTGCTGTTGACCCTGGTGATCCACCTACAAACATTAATAATATAGTTAAGAATTTTCCAGCTAAAGTCATATCCGCAGTAGAAACAGAGTTAAATCCAGCAGTCCTTGTGGTTGCTGAAGCAAAGAATGCATTAGTTAATTTATCTCCAAAACTCATATATTTAAGAGTATTAGGATTATTATATTCAAATATGAACATAAGGATAGCTCCCCCAATTAAAAGGATAGCTGTTATCATTATTACAACTTTAGAATGTAAAGATAATTTCTTATAACCCTTATAATTATATAATTCTGACCAAACAGTAAATCCTAAACCACCAATTACTATTAAGGCTGCAATTGTTAATATTACGGTTTTATTGTTAGCATATCCAACTAGATTATCTCCAAATAAATCAAACCCTGCATTACAAAAAGCTGATATAGAATGCCAAATACTATAGTATATTCCTTTTAAGAATCCAAACTTGGGTATAAATTGAGTAGATAATAATAGTGCACCTAACATTTCTACTGAAAATGTAAATGCTAAGATATATCTAATCATTCTAACTAACCCTTGTATTCCAAAGGTATTCATAGCTTCTTGTATAAGGAGTCTTTCCCTTAAGGTTATTTTTTTCTTAACCATTAAGGCAAATAAAGTTGTAAAGGACATGAATCCCAATCCACCTATTTGTATTAAGATTATTATGACAGTTTTCCCAAAATAGTTCCAATGTGCCGCTGTATTTAATGTTATAAGTCCCGTAACACATACGGCTGAAGTTGAAGTAAATAAACTATCTAAAAAAGGAGTAAACTCACCACTTTTAGATGATATTGGAAGACTTAATATTATAGCACCTAATAAAATAACCATAGAAAAACCTAAAGCTAAAATCTGAACGGCGCTAAATTTTATCTTTTTTGTCAGTTTAATGTACATAATTAAACCCCCAACTTAAACTAATATTATATTTTTCCTTTAATTTTATTATATCTTATTTTTAATTTATATATGTAAAGTTGTCTTATTTTTAGAATTTAAAAGTAATTTTATTTAATTGTAATTGCAAATAAGTTTAATTTTATTCAGATAAAAGTCTGAATAAAATTAAACTTATAAAATATAAATAAAATATAAAAAAAATGCGAGATAAACTCGCATCTGATATTAAGCGTTTAAGTGCTTTTTAGCTAATTCAACTAAATCAGCAAATGCTTTTGGATCATTTATAGCTATCTCTGAAAGCATTTTTCTGTTTATATCAACACCAGCTAATTTCATTCCGTTCATGAATCTTGAATATGAAAGACCGTTCATTCTTGTAGCTGCGTTTATTCTAGCTATCCATAATCTTCTGTAGTCTCTCTTCTTTAATCTTCTTCCAACGTAAGCATTTCTTAATGCTCTTATTACTGATTCGTTAGCAGTTTTGAATAACTTGCTTTTTCCACCATAGTATCCTTTTGCAAGTTTTAAAACTTTTTTATGATTTTTACGAGCATTTACCGCTCTCTTAACTCTTGCCATTTTCTAGACCTCCTACTCCGTGTTTTATCTTATAGATATGGTAATAATTTCTTCATTGCTTTTTCTTGTGCAGTTGAAACATAACCAGTTTTTCTTAAATTTCTTTTTCTCTTAGCACTTTTCTTTGTTAAGATATGGCTAGTGAAAGCGTGAGCTCTCTTTAACTTTCCAGTTCCTGTTTTTTTGAATCTTTTTGCTGCACCTCTATGAGTTTTCATTTTTGGCATTGTAAGTATCCTCCTCTCAAGTTACGCTTTTTTAGGAGCTAAAATCATTATCATGTTTCTACCTTCTAATTTAGCAGGTTTTTCTACTGAACATACTTCCTCTAATTGAGCTAAGAAACTATCTAATATCTTAACACCAACATGTGAATGCTCAGCTTCTCTTCCTCTAAATCTTACAGTTATCTTGACTTTATCTCCAGCTTCTAAGAATTTTTTAGCATTCTTAGCTTTTATTTCTAAGTCATGCTTTTCTATAGTTGGGCTAACTCTTATCTCCTTAACACTGATAACCTTTTGCTTCTTTTTTGCTTCTTTTTCTTTTTTAGATTGCTCGTAAATAAATTTACCGTAATCCATTATTTTGCAAACTGGTGGTTTAGCATTTGGCGAAATCATAACTAAGTCTAACTCAGCCTCATCTGCCATTTTTTGTGCATCTCTTCCTGATACAACACCAAGTTGCTCTCCTGTGCTAGAAATTAATCTAACCTCTTTTTCTCTTATTTCTTGATTGATTGCAAAATTTTTACTAATCTTGTTCACCTCCGATAGAATTTAGCCAACACAAATATATAAATAAAAAAGGACGGTTTTAAGCCGTCCTCTATTACCAAAATCAAATGTAATAAAATTCATGACCAAACTAGCATTAATAGCTGTAAGGTGAGAAACGGCTGTTTCTTCTTGACATCAGTTATCTTATCATTATTCTTTTTTATTGTCAACACAATTCATCAATTTCTTTTAAATAAAATAATAGTTTTTATCTTTAAAACTTATAATTTTAAGATTTATTACAATAAATATTTTTAAGTTTAAAAACTTATTTTTTTAAAATATCATTGTAACTTCTATGAGTTTCTACTCTTTCACCAAAGACACTTTTTATAGTCTGAATAAATTCTTTATTAATGCAATATTCTTCATTATATATTTTTATTTTTTTTGGTGCATTAGTTATTAAACCACTAATAATAATATCTTCTATATTTATTATTCCCTCTTCAGCAATATCTGTAATTTCATTTAAAAAATCCTTAAAGATATCAAGTCCTTTAGAATCTTTAACTTCATAGGATCCATTTCTTTGAACTATTATATTTACTTCTTCTAATTTACAATCTTGTATATCTACAAAATACTTTAATAGTTTTATGAATTCATTATATTCTTTTTCAATCATATAATCTTCTACTACTTTATCTATAATACATTCTATATCCTTTAACAAAGGTTTCATTCTAAAAGTTATAAAACCTTCTATGTTTATATAATCATTTTCTAATATAAATTCTTTTATATTCTCTATAATGTCATTTACCTTATTTAAACAATAAAAATCTTTATCAGAACAAATCTTTTGCTCTCCTTTTAATATTTTATTTATAGCTAAATCAATTTCTAATATTTCATCATGTTTTAAAAAGAAATAATTTTCATTCATATAATGAAGCATTTCTTTTTCTCTATAGTGTTCTATTATAACATTATAGATAACATTACTTATATATAACATTATGGTCTCTCTTATCTTTTCATCAAAGTCACTATTTCCATAGTATATTTTAACGAAGTGAGTTCCACATGAGATACTTTCTGACACACCAATTATAATTCCTTTGCTCTTTAAAACACTTTTTATACTCTGTATGTCCTCTATTAATTTTTTTTCCTCCTCACAACATAATGTCATTAGAAGCATTTTTCTCACTCCTTTCTTTACTTTTAGTATGTATTAATTCACATGTAATATTCAAAAATATAAATTCATTAATCGACAATTTCTTTAATTTTTTAGTAAAATGAAATTATAAAATTTTGAATGAGGAGATTATTATGAGAACTTGTTTTGTTGATTATAGAATTTCACAATTAGAAGAAAAAAAACTAAATGATTTAAATCTTAATATAATTAAGGTACCAAAACATCCTAAACTATATGATGCTATAGACGGTCATCCAGATATACAAATAAATATACTTAATGGAAATACTCTTTTATTAGCTAAAGATTCCTCTGAAGAATTATTTAACTCTGTTCCAAAGAATTTAAATATTATAAAAAGCTCTTATAACTTAGAAGATAAATATCCTGGAAATGTAATTTTAAATGCTGTAAACTTGAAAAATGATTTTATACACAATCTAAACTTTACTGATCCTAAGCTAATTAAATCAGTAAAAGGAAAAAACTTAATAAACATAAAGCAAGGATATTCTAAGTGTTCTATTGCTGTAGTTTCTGAAAAAGCCTTAATAACTTCTGATAAAGGAATTTATAAAGCCCTAAAACCTCATGGCTTTGATATATTATTAATTCCTAGTGGTGATATTTCTCTTCCTGGTTTAGATTATGGATTTATAGGTGGAACCTGCGGATTAATTTCAAAAAATCAAATGGCTTTCTTTGGCAACTTAGAAAATCATCCCTATGGAAATGATATTAAAAACTTTTTATTAAAATATGATGTTGAACCAATTTATCTTTCTAATGGAAAATTAATAGATAGAGGTAGTATATTAACTATTTAACAATCACTATATTTTACTCAATATAGTAATAAATGTTGATAAAATAGCATATAAATATTATTTTTTATATTTATCACCTTTATTGTTACAACTTAAATATATATTTTTCAGATAATAAGTGGATAAATTTAATATTTACTGAATTATTATTTAATTTAATTCATACTTTTCCATTCCCATTGATTATACATTTAATAATATAGTAAAATAAAACCAAGTGGTAATTACAACTATGTATTAAGAGGGGGAAAAGTATGTTTTATTTAGGTATTGATGCAGGTGGAACAAAAACATCATTTATGCTTATAAACCATTTAGGAGAGGTTTTATCAACTTATACTAGTGGTACATGTCATATACATCAAGTAGGATTTGATGGTTTTAGAAAAGGTATTCAAGAAGGTATTGATAAGATTTGTAATGAAATTAATATATGCAGAGATGATCTTAGTTACTCATTTTTAGGTTTACCTGCTTATGGTGAAAATGAAAGTGAAAAATTAAAAATGAACTCTATAATAGCTGAAATCTTAGGAGAAAATAAATTTTCTTGTGGAAACGATGTAGAAGTTGCCTTAGCTGGCTCCTTAGCTGGTAAACCTGGAATATGTATAATTCTAGGAACAGGAGCAATTGCCTCTGGTATAACTAATGATTTAAAAACAGCAAGAACTAGTGGCTGGGGATATATATGTGGTGATGAAGGTTCTGGATATTGGATTGCTAAAAAAGGTGTTGAAATCTTTGGAAAACAATCTGATCATAGATTAGAAAGAACTGCCCTTTATGATATATTTAAAAATGAATTAAAACTAGAAAATGATTTTGATTTAATCTTCCTTATAAAGGATGAATATAAACAAGATAGAACTAAAGTTGCTAATCTTGCAATGTTAGTTTACAAAGCTGCTCTTAAAGGAGATAAATATGCTTTAGATATATATAGACAAGCTGCTAAAGAATGTCTTCTAATGGTAAATGGATTAACTAATCAACTTGAGTTTACAGGAGTATTAAATATTTCTTACTCTGGTAGTGTATTTAACTCAAAAGAATTTATCTTAGCCCCACTAAGAAATTATCTTCAGGATAATTATACTGCTTTTAATCTAACAGCACCTATACTTCCACCAATTAAAGGCGCTGCATTAAATGCCTTAAAACTTCACAAAGGAGAAATTCCAGAAGGTGTAGTTCATAACTTAGTTAAAGAACCAAAAGAAATTTTAGTATAATAATATATTTTAAAAGGAGCATTATGAAAATAACTCACTAATAAAGTTTATAAATAATATGAAGAAAAACTCTTAACACATTTATAAATTTTATCTTGAAATTTCATAAAGCTCCTTTAATTTATTTATAATCTACATAAAGCTTAAAACCAATGCAGTTTTTATTGATACATTATTTTCTTTAACAAAGTTTTTAGCCTCTTTTATAGGCACTTTAATAACTTCTATTTCTTCATTTTCTTCTAAATTTTCTGTTGAAATATTTCCATAAACCTTCATTTTAACCACAGCTACAGATTCATCAGACATACCTACTGACGTATAGCTAGGCTTTATTAAATATTCACTTTCACTAGCTAAAAGTCCAGTTTCTTCAAAAAGCTCTCTTGTAGCAGCCTTTATTGCATCTTCTCCATTGTCTATAAGTCCAGCTGGGAATTCATATATATAATCATTTATAGCAGGTCTAAATTGCTTTAGCAAAACAAACTCATCATTTTCTGTTATTGGAATTATCATAACACCATCTGCCTTATCATGTTTATTAACAACGCAGCTTAAATCTTTTTCTGTTCTTCTACTTGCTATAAAATATTCTTTAGAATTTCCAACCTTATTCTCAATATCTAATTTATATAAGTTTAAAAACTTGCAATCAGTTAATTTTTTTATATCCTTTATTTTCATATTAATACTCCTCTCATATTTTAACTTTTAATTAAGCTTTAAATTAATACAAATTAAAATATATCTATATTTTTAACTATTCTACTTTAATTTTACACATAAAAAGGATAAATATAAAGTTTCCTTTACACCTATCCTAAAAATCTAATTAATTTCTCTTTAAACTTAAGATTCATTTTTTAAAGTATTATTTTCCTCATCTTTATTAAAGATTATTTTATCTTCTTTACTAATTTTCATAATTATATTTCCACTTGAAAATCTTATATTAAATTCACTTTTTAGTGGATTAATAAAATTCTCTTCCCAAAACCATATATATTTCCTAATAGTACTTCTTATTGTATTATATAATTCTAACTTTGCCATCTCATTATTTTTTAAAGAAACACTTTCTTTATTTTTTTCTACATTTTGGTCCCCTACTAAAAATTCTATATAAATTAATTCATTTTTACTTTTTATATAAAAGCCGTCACTATTACAATCTATAAAAGTAACTTTATCATCCATTAACCTTATAGTATTTTTTATCAATTCCCTTAACCTCATCTTCTCTAGATCAATCCTACTTTCAAAGGAACTTATTCTTAAACTTAAATATGGAGTTACCTTCCATCCCCTATTTATCTTTGATTTATTTTTATTATTTTCTTTATTATCCCTTAGAATTAAATAAGTTAAACATAAAGATAAAACAATTATAATAGCTAAAAACATCTTTACTCCCCCTACTAAGTTTATTTATATATTATATCTATTTAAAATATAATTAATACATTATGTATCCTAATTTTCAATATATTTACAAAACACATTTTTAATGTTAAATTAATTGTTTATACTAATAAATTCTCAAAATATTAATGTACTTTTCTTATGATATAAAACATATTATATTGTAAGTTGTAATTTAATATATTATATGCTTTTTAAGGCACTTTATTGATACTTTATTCCACTATTTGTAAACCTTTACTATTATTTTATAAATTTATCTGTAGGGGGTATTTTTATTATGAAAAAAGTTGTGAAACTACAAAAAGAAATTACTAATGACTTGGGAGATAAAGAAAAGTTAGATCTGTTAATAGCTATTGATAATGTAAGGTTAATTCAATATACTTGTCCTTCTAATGAATTTTTTTCAGTATCTCATAAGGATTTAATTGTATATAAAGAGAATAATACTCTTAAGATTTCTGAAAATCCTGTAAATAAAGATGTAATTGCCGTTTTAACTTGGTTTAAATATAAAGACACTCAAATAATCAAGCTTTTCATAAAGAATTCTTCTATAGCTAATGAAGAACTCTACCATATTACATTAAGAAAAGTATTTAAGGAAATTAAATTCTCTAACTTTGGTGAAAAGCTAATAAAATCTTTAATTTAAAAAGACTCTATTTTTAAATTAACATTTATATCTATATATTAATAAATGAACACTATTTTAAAAGAGCATAAAAAAACATCTATAAGAAATCTTATAGATGTTTTTTATGGAGGCGCCACCCGGATTTGAACCGGGGAATAAAGGTTTTGCAGACCTCTGCCTTACCACTTGGCTATAGCGCCATATATGGAGCGGGTACCGGGAATCGAACCCGGGTATCCAGCTTGGAAGGCTGGTGTTCTACCATTGAACTACACCCGCATTTGGAGCGGAAGACGAGACTCGAACTCGCAACTTTCACCTTGGCAAGGTGACACTCTACCATTGAGTCACTCCCGCAATAATGGTGGCTCGAGCAGGAATCGAACCAGCGACACGAGGATTTTCAGTCCTCTGCTCTACCGACTGAGCTATCGAGCCAAATGTCTTGAGCTTCTCAAGACATTTATTATTATATTAACTTAAAATTAATTTGTCAACTTATTTTTTATTTTTTTCTTCTTTTTCTTTCTCTTCTGCTTTTTTCATTTCTTCTGAAACTTCATCAGCAATAGATTTTTCTTTTTCTTCTAATAATTTTCCTATATCTTCTTTTGTAAATTTATATGCTTTATTACAGAAGTGGCATTTTAATTCCTCTTCTTTACCTTCATCATATAATTCTTTTAAATCTTTGTATCCTATGCTTAATAATGCTCTCTCTACTTTTTCTCTTGAGCAATCACATTTATATTTTGGAGTTTCTTCTTCTAATATTTTTAAATCCATTCCATCAAAAATGAATTCTATAACTTCTTCTATTGTTTTTCCTTCTGATAGCATTGTAGTTAATGAAGGAATCTCATCTAGTCTATATGTTAATAAGTCACCTAAAAGTTCATCAGCTCCTGGTAATAATTGAATTATAAATCCACCAGCTTTTTTAATTGAATGATCTCTATCTACTAATACTCCTAGGGCAACTGCTGAAGGTATTTGCTCTGAAGCTGTAAAATAATATGCTAAATCCTCAGCTATTTCTCCACTATATATAGGAACTTGTCCTACATATGGATCTTTTAATCCTAAATCTTTAATTACTGTTAATCCACCATTTTTACCAATAGCTTCTCCAACATTTAATTTACCATTTTCTGTGTTTAAAGGTAAATCAACATGTGGATTTCCTATGTATCCTTTAACACTACAATCTGAGTAAGCAGTTACAGTAACCCCTTTAGCCATTCCTCCACCATTTATTTGTAAAGTTACAACTTCTTTATCTGATTTTAACATTGCTCCCATCATAGTACCTGCTGTTAACATTCTTCCTAAGGCAGCAGCAGCTGTAGGTGTACAATCATGTATTTTTGAAGCCTCATCAACTAACTCTGTAGTTTCTGTTGCAAATATTCTTATCATGCCATCTTTAGCTATGGCTCTTATTAATTTATCACTCATAATTTAATCCCTCCGTTATTTTTTTACTATATAAACTATTCTTTCAGTATCTGGTGTTACTTCATCTTCTGTATAACCATTATGCTTTTCTACTATTTTAAAACCTATTACATCAAGAATATATTCTATTTCACTTTCCTTGTAAGCTCTTTCTTCATGAACCTCTGTGAATCTTTCATACTTTTCTCCATCTTTCACAAAGAAATTTAAATTCATCTCTACTATTTCATCTTCAAAAATATTTTCCCAAGCATAAAATAATTCTTCACTATCATATGTGTAAACATTGTTGCCTAATACTTCTGATATTTTATAGTATGAATTTATATCAAATACAAATAAACCATCCTCTTTTAAATGATTATATACCCCTCTTAAATAATTTTCTACACTTTCATCATCTAAAATATAATTTGTTGAATCTAAAACACATGTTATTAAATCAAACTTTCTATTTAACTCTAACTCACACATGTCTTGGCAAACTATCTTACCTCTAACTCTATGTTCTCTAAGCTTTTTATCTGCTTCTATAAGCATATCCTGTGAAAGATCAACAAAATAATTTTCTTTGAAGGATTTTCCTACATGAACACCAACATTTCCTGTTCCACAGGCTAAATCTAAATACATTTCTTTATTAATATTATACTTATCACATTTTGATAAGGCGTATTTTGCTATGTTCTCATAGTTTACATCTTCATATATAAGTTCATCATAAACTTTTGCCATCATCTTATAACTCTTCATAATAATTTAAATCCCCCATATATTATTCTACCTAAAAATTATATACTTTTTTTACTTTTCGTCAACGTGAGTTTTTTTCCTACCTAATATTTCATCATTGCTAGGTAATTTAAGTTCTTTTTTTCTCTTAGTCATTAACCCACCAATTCTTCCTGTTTCCTCAGCAGTTAATCCTCCCCATCCAAATTTATCAACTTTATCACTTAATCCTAATTCTCCAGCTATTTCATATTTCATCTTTTCTCTTAATTTTTCTGCTGGTGTTAATTCCTTATTAGATTTTATTTTTCCTTTTATAATTTTTTTTAATGGTGTCTTGCTCATATTCTTCCCCTACCTTAAATTTATTTTTAAAACTATTATTCCCCCTATACGCTTAAATATTCATATTTAGTCAAATATGAAAGTTAACTTACTCAAATCCTTCAAATTAATCATAAAATATACTTGATAAAGTGTTTATCATTGAACTATATTTAATATATAGAAATAGAATATATTAAGATTATATTTAGGAGGGATATTGTGTATAATGTAGCAATAGTTGGGGCAACAGGAAATGTTGGAAGAAAATTCCTTGAAATCCTAGAAGAAAGAAATTTCCCCGTTAAAGAATTATATTTATTCGCATCAAAAAGATCAGCAGGAAAAACTTTAAAATTTAAAGGTGAAGATGTATTAGTTGAAGAATTATGCGAAGCTAATATTGAAAACAAGAAAATAGATTTTGCATTATTCTCAGCAGGAGGAAGTGTAAGCTTAGAATTTGCTCCTATTTTCGCAAAACATGGAGCAGTGGTTATAGATAACAGTAGTGCTTGGAGAATGGATAAAGAAGTTCCTTTAGTAGTGCCAGAAGTAAATCCAGAGGATGTAAAATGGCATAAAGGTATTATTGCTAATCCAAACTGTTCTACAATTCAAGCTATGGTAGCTTTAAAGCCACTATATGATAAATATGGTATAAAAAGAATAGTTTACTCAACTTACCAAGCAGTTTCAGGAGCTGGAATTCAAGGTATATTAGATCTACAAGAAGGAACTACAAAGAAATTCCCATATCCTATATTAGGTAATGTAATTCCTCATATAGATGTATTCTTAGATAATGGATACACAAAAGAAGAAATTAAAATGATTGAAGAAACAAAGAAAATACTTCATGATGATAATTTAAGAATAACTGCTACTACAGTTAGGGTACCAGTTTTAAATGCTCATAGTGAAAGTATAAATGTAGAGCTTAATTCTGAATTTGAACTTGAAAATGTTATAGATTTATTTAATAGTTCTAAAGGAATAATAGTTCATGACGATGTAGAAAACTTAAAATACCCTACTCCACTTGAACTTAGTGGAAAAGACGAGGTCTTTGTTGGAAGAATAAGACGTGATTTCAGCTTAGATAATGGTCTTAACCTTTGGGTTGTGGCTGATAATATAAGAAAAGGGGCAGCTCTTAATGCAATTCAAATTGCTGAAATACTTATAAACGAAAAATAATTTATTTTTTTGGAGGTAATACGTATGTTTAAAGGGTCTTGTGTAGCTTTAATAACACCATTTACTGAAGATGGCGTTAATTATGAAGAGCTAAGAAAATTATTAGAATGGCACATTAAAAATCATACTGACGCTATTTTAGTTTGTGGAACTACAGGAGAAGGTTCTACTATGACTTTAGAAGAAAAGAAAGAAGTTATAAAATTCTCTGTAGAAGTTGTAAATAAAAGAGTTCCTGTAATAGCTGGAACTGGAACAAATAATACTAAGGCTTCAATAGAATTAAGTAAATATGCTGAAGAAGTTGGCGCTGATATGGTATTAATAATAACTCCGTATTATAATAAAACTTCTCAAAAAGGATTATATGCTCATTTTAGTGCTATAAATGATGCAATAAATATTCCTATTATGCTTTATAATGTTCCATCAAGAACTGGAATGAATATAACTCCATTAATGCTTGATAAACTTGCAGATTTAAATAATGTAGTTGCTATAAAAGAAGCTAGCGGAGATCTTTCACAGGTAGCTAAAATGGCTGAATTATGTGGTGATAGAATTGCTATCTATTCAGGTAATGATGATCAAATAGTTCCAATTTTATCTCTAGGCGGAGCTGGTGTGGTTTCAGTTTTAGCAAATATTCTTCCTGAAGAAACTCACAATATATGTGAAAAATATTTCTTAGGAGAAGTTATTGAATCACGTAACCTTCAACTTAAATATCTTTCATTAGCAAATTCTTTATTTATAGAAACAAATCCAATCCCAGTTAAAACAGCTATGAATTTAATGAATTTTAACTGTGGACCATTAAGATTACCATTATGCGAAATGGAAGATTCTAATTTAATAATATTAGAAGAAAACTTAAAAGCTAATGGTTTAATAAAATAATCTATTATATAATAAGCATAATCGCCTTTAGGTGGTTATGCTTATTTAAAACTAATATCGGAGGTACCAATTATGGTTAAAGTTATATTAAATGGTTGTTCAGGAAAAATGGGTAGCGTAATTTCAAACTTAGCTGAAACAAAATTTCCTAATGTTGAAATAGTTGCTGGTATAGATAATAACACTAATGCTCAAAGATCTTACCCAATCTTTGCAAAACCAGAAGATTGCAATATTTCCTATGATGTATTATTAGATTTTTCAAGAGCTGATGCTTTAAAAAGCTTAGTACAATTTTCAAAGAAAACTAAAAAACCACTTATACTATGTTCAACAGGATACACTGCTGAAGACTTAAAATTTATAGAAGAATCTTCAAAAGAAATTCCTCTATTTAGATCTGCTAACATGAGCATAGGTATTAATTTAGTAAATAATTTATTAAAAAAAGTAGCTCCAGTTCTTTATGAAAACTTTGATATAGAACTTGTAGAAAGACATCACAATCAAAAAGTTGATGCTCCAAGTGGAACTGCTCTTTTATTAGCTCATACTATTCAAGACTCTCTTAATGAAGAAACAAAATTACTTTACGGAAGAGAAGGAATTGCTAAAAGAGAAAAAAATGAAATCTGTGTAAACACAGTAAGAGGTGGCGGAATAATAGGAGACCACGAAGTTATTTTTGCTGGTGATGGTGAAGTTATAGAAATAAATCACAAAGCTATTTCAAGAGATGTTTTTGCTATAGGTGCTTTAAAAGCATGTGAATACATGGCTGATAAAACTAAAGCTGGAAAATACTCAATGGATGATGTTTTACAATTAAATTTCTAATAAATTTTTTATAAAATACTGAAATACACCTTGTTTTAAAATATAATTAATTTCTATGTACTAATTTAAAGACTTGAAAGAAGATTTTAAAAGATTATATACTTTTTTATAATCTTTCAATTTAAATTATTCATAAGAAATAAAAATATTTTAAAACAAGGTAAAATAATAAAACTTATAAATATATTTTGAGAATTATTTTCTTCTCTTAATACTATTTATAAGTTTTATTTTTGATTTTATATAACTTATTTTATTTTTGCCTTTTTAATTTATCTTTTATTTAAAACATAGTTTACTTTTTTAGAGTTTTTACAAAAGCCTCTAATTTATCTAAGGCTCTTTCAAGTTCATCTTTACTATAACAGTAAGATATTCTAATGTATCCTTCTCCACCCTTTCCAAAGGCATCTCCTGGTACACAGGCAACTTTGCCTTCTTTAAGTAATCTATGACAAAATTCTTCTGATGTTAATCCAAACTTACTTATATTAGGATAAATATAAAATGCTCCTTTAGGTTTTTCCACTTCTAATCCCATACTTTTTAATCTTTTATAAGTAAAATTCATTCTTTCTTTAAAAGACTCTTTCATATTTTCAACATCATTCATACAAGATTTTAATCCTTCTAAGGCTCCCCATTGAGAAATAGATGTTGCACATGAAGAATTGTATTGATGAACCTTTATAATTTGATCATATATTTTTTTAGGACATGCTACATATCCAATTCTAAGACCTGTCATTGAAAACATCTTAGAGAATCCACTTACATATATTATTTTTTCTTTTATATCTTTGCATTGAGCTACAGAATAATACTCCTCTTCAAAGCATAGAGATGAATAAATTTCATCAGTTAATACTAATATATCATTTTCTTTTATAATCTCTATTAACTCATCTCTACTTTTTTTACTAAGTAATGCCCCAGTAGGATTACATGGATAAGAAAGTACTAAAAGTTTTCCCCCTTCTTTTATTCCTTCTTTTAAACTCTCTATATTAACTGAAAAATCTTCATTTAAATCATAATTTATAACTTCACACCCTATTATTTTACTTATGCTCTCATAAGCTGGATATGCAATTGATGGAACTAAAACCTTCTCTCCAGGATTTAAAAGGGCTGTCATAGCTGCATATAGCCCTTCACTTCCACCTACAGTTATAATTATTTCATCCTTACTAAAATCAATGTCAAAATTATTCTTTAATAAACTTGATATTTCTTCTCTTAATTCAACTATACCAGCATTAGCTGTATATGTTGTTTTTCCTTCTTCAATAGCCCTTATCATAGCTTCTTTAACCTTTTCTGGAACAGGAAAATCTGGCTGTCCTAGAGTTAATGATATAGCCTCTGGGAATTTTACTACTTCATTATAGAATTTTCTTATTCCTGATATTTCTACCCCAATAACATTTTTATTCATTAAAATTCTATCCCCTCTCTAGCTGGAACTCCCTTTTTATAATAATGTTTAATTTCTCTCATCTCTGTTATTAAATCAGCTTTTTCCATTATTTTTTCTGGTACATTTCTACCTGTAAGAATTAATTCCATATCTTTAGGTTTCTTTTCAATTAATTCTACAATTTCATCTTCTCCTATGAATCCTCCAGAAATTGAAGCCATTACCTCATCTAAAATTAATATATCACATCCTCTATTTTCAACTAGTCCTTTTACAAAATCAAAGCCTACTCTAACCTCTGATTTTAACTGAGCTAACTCTTCATCATTTAATTCCCAAGTAAATCCTTTAACCTTTTCAAATCTTAATATCTCTAAGTTATCAAATCTCTTAGCAGATTCTAACTCACCTGTTTTCCATGATTTAAGGAATTGAACCACCTTTACTTCCATTCCATCACCTGCAGCTCTAAAAGCTAATCCCATTGCTGCTGTAGTTTTTCCTTTTCCATTTCCAGTATATACTTGAACATATCCTTCTTTAAGTCTTGCCATATTTTATCACTCCTTTAAATTATATTTTATAATATATTTGATTTTTTAAACAATCTATTTATTAAATAATATAAATTTTACGTTTTTCTCTTTTATTGATAATCATTTTTGTTTATAATAATTTATATTGTATGTTATATTTTAATAAATATATAGACAAAATGCATTATAAATAGAAAGGATGTAATTTAATATGAGTTATAACTTTACAGATCCATATGAAATTGCTAGATTCATAAAGGAAGTAAAAAAATCAACTCCTGTTAAAGTTTATCTTAAAGGTAACTTAGAAGGTGTAGAATTAGGTTCAATAGAATGTTATGGAAATAATGATTTCTATGTATTATTTGGAGAAAGTGATGAAGTTGCTACTTTCTTAACAGAAAATAAAGATAAAATAGTAAGCTTTAGACTTGAAAATGATAGAAGAAACTCAGCTATTCCAATGTTAGACCTTTTAAACATAAACGCTAGAATCGAACCTGGCGCAATAATAAGAGACAGAGTATCAATCGGAGATAACGCTGTTATAATGATGGGTGCTGTCATAAACATAGGAGCTGAAATAGGCGAAAGTACAATGGTAGATATGAACGCTGTAATAGGTGCTAGAGGAAAACTTGGAAAAAGAGTTCACTTAGGTGCTGGAGCTGTTGTTGCTGGAGTTTTAGAACCACCTAGCAAAACTCCATGTATAATAGAAGATGATGTTTTAATAGGAGCTAATGCTGTTATCCTTGAAGGTGTTAAAATTGGAAAAGGCTCAGTTGTAGCTGCTGGATCAGTTGTAGTTGAAGATGTACCAGCTGGCGTAGTTGTAGCTGGAACTCCTGCTAAAATCATTAAATCTGTTGATGAAAAGACTAAAGATAAAACAGAAATATTAGATGATTTAAGAAAATAATAAAAAATAGCCATGAGAATTTATTCCCATGGCCTTTTTATTAAAACTTTTAAGAAATTTCTTCACCTGATTCATTTTGTTCTGATTCAACAGATACTTTTTCCATTTTAGAAATTGAAACCTCATATGCTATTTTCTTAACAACTTCAGTTTCAGATATTTTCTTTTGGTATTCTCTACTTTGAAGTCTTCCCCAAATTCTTATATTATCCCCTACTTCTAATGTTTTACAGAATCTTGAGTTTCTTCCCCATGCTATAGTTGGGATATAATCTGATTTATTATAAGATCTATTTACAGCTAATAATAAGTCAGCAATTTCTCTTCCAAATGGAGTTGTTCTATAAACTGGCTCCTTACAAATAAATCCATCTAAGAAAATCTCATTAGGATTTTTACTTCTTTCTTCACAGTATTCTATATTTCTTGCAAAAACTGTTAAGATAAGCTTATTATTTCCATCTATAAATTTGTTGTAACTTCTTAATTGTCCTTCAACTACTATTTCAGTTCCAATTTTTAAATCCATAGTGGTTATTAATCTTTCTGATACAGTAATATTTAATAAGTCCTTTGAATCACTTAATCTCATAACCTCTAAGTTAAATGTATAGAAACCCTCTCCATACATCTCGTGACTGAACTCTAATTCTGAAACTACAGTTCCTTCTAAATAAATTTTGTTGTTTAACATTAAATTATCCATTTTAACCTAAACCCCTCTCCCCATTAGTATTTAATCATATAAGTTTAATATGTTTTTTATATTTATCTGTATATCCAATAACTATTTCCATTATAATACATTTTGTTCAACGATTTCAACTATTATTTTGTTTCGTTTTAATTAACAATTGTTTTCCATTGTCATCTATTTCGTAACTATTTTCATATATTATGTCGCTTATTTTAACAAATTCATATCCTTCTGATTTTAATTTTGGAATTATTTCCTTAAGATTCTCTACAGTATATTTACCATTATTATGATATAAAAGTATTGACCCACCTTTTACATTGTCAATTACCTTTTTATATTCTCTCTCTTTGCTCTCTCCTTTCCAATCAACACTATCAACATCCCATTGTATACTTTTATATTCTAATCCATGAATAGCGCTTAAGCTTTCTTGGCTATATGAACCACTAGGAAATCTAAATAAATTAGTCTTTACTCCAACTTCCTTTTCTATTATTTCTTCTGTCTTTTTAACCTCTTCAATTATTCTCTCTTTTCCTATATTCTTAAAATCAGGATGTACATAACTATGATTTCCTATTTCGTGTCCTCTCTTATGAATTTCTACTAACTTTTCTCTATTACCTTCAGGATATATTACCCACTTACCCATTATAAAAAATGTAGCTTTTACATTATTTTCATCTAGTAAATCTAAAATTTCATATAAATAATCATTTTCTGCCCAATTTACATCAAAGGTAAGAGAAATTTTTTTATCCTCTCTATCCACACAATGAATTGGCTTATTATCTTTTGCAAAAACATTAATAGGCAATGTAAATATGGCAATAATAACAACTAAAGTAATGGTAGTAATAAAGTTTTTACAAATAAAAAAATTATTATTTTTTTTCAAAGTATTCACTCCTTAATATTTAATATTAATCAAATAACTTTATTATCTTAAAACATATATGGTATAATAGGATTATTATTTCAAAACAGTTATGGAGGAAAACATAAATGTATGATAGCACATTAGAATTAGCTGAGAATAAATTACTTCTTTTATATATAATAAAGTCAATAAAATATCCTATATCTAACACACAATTAACAGATATAGTTTTAGAAAATAGTTTTATAAATTATTTTATGTTACAACAATATGTATCTGAATTAATTTCTTCTGAGTTCTTAGAATATAAAACTCAAGATGATGATAAAGAAATCATAGTACTTACGGAAAAGGGAGATAAGGTACTATTCTTCTTTAAAGATAGAATATCTCCAAACAAATTAAAACTTATAGATGAATATGTACGCAAGCATGTTGAAAAAATAAAAAAAGAATTAAGTATATCTGCTGATTATACTGTTGGAGAAGACAGTTCTTTCATAGTAAATCTTAAAGCAATAGAAAATAATACTATTCTAATTGATTTAAATGTAAGCGTTCCTTCCAAAACTGAAGCAAAAGCTATTTGCAACAAATGGGAAAACAATTCTTCCGATATATATAACAAAATAATTCATGCTCTTATAGAAGATTAATAATCCTGCTATTATTATTAGCAAAAATCGTTATAAAATTTATATAATTTAGGGGGAAAACATAATTGTTTAAAAAACATAATTTTCACTTTAATTGGCTCCCACTAATATTGATATCAACAGTTTCAATCATGTTAATTTTTAATATTAGGAGCATTTTAAGTGAAGGTATTAGACCATTTTTATCAGTTTTAACACCATTTTTTTGGGCTTTTGGTATAGCTTATTTGATAAATCCTCTCATGATGCTTATAGAAAAGAAGTTTAAACTTAAGAGAGCTTTTTCATTAATGATAAGCTATATTTTAGTTATAATATGTGTTTACATATTAATTGCAATTATTGTTCCTACAATATTTGATAGTTTGTCAGAATTATTTAGTAATCTTAGTGAATATGCATCCTCTGCTGAAAGTTGGATTAATAACACCTTAGCAAGTATGAATGTTCCTTTAGATTTAAATCACTTAAATACTTCTGCTACGGAATTTATTTCTAAGACATCAACCTTACTATCTAATATAGTAGGTAGCTTGTTAACTCAAACTATAAAAATAACTTCATCTGTTGTTAAATTTGTATTTGGATTTATTATTTCCATATACATGTTAATGGATAAGGAAACTTTAATTGAAGGTTGTAAAAAAATTATAATTGCAGTTATGCCATCTGAAAAATCTTCAGAACTTTTTATTAGTTTCATGGCAGAAGCTCATAATATCTTTAGTAGATTCATAATAGGTAAAATTATAGATTCACTTATAATAGGAGTGCTTTGTTACATAGGTTTATTATTAATGGGTACTCAATATGCGGTGCTTATTTCTTTCATAGTTGGATTAACAAATATGATTCCATATTTCGGTCCATTTATAGGAATGATTCCTGCATTTTTATTAACACTTATTGTTCAACCATCTATGGCAATATGGGTTCTTTTATTCATATTCATCCTTCAACAATTTGATGGTTGGTACTTAGGTCCAAAAATATTAGGAGATCAAGTAGGTGTTTCTCCACTATTTATAATATTCGCTGTTACAGTTGGTGGTGGAATATTTGGTGTTTTAGGAATGTTCTTAAGTGTTCCTATAATAGCCTTAATAAAAATATATACAGAAAAATTCATTGAATACAGATTAGAAAATAAAAAACAAAACTTTAGTGAATAATATAAAGGGGATATTTTATAATATCCCCTTTATTTTTTTATATTTATTATTTAACTAATTGTTAATAATTATTTAAATATGATGTTCTAAAATAAATATTATGTTATTATTAAATAATTAAGTTTTAGCTACTCATTAAAACGTTTAAACAAATCATAAAAAGGAGTACTTATGGATAAAAAGAAACACTTTAATTTTAGTAAAAAACAAAAAATAACTATATTTTCTTTATTAGCTATCCTTATATTAATCGCATCTGTAGTAGGCTTTTTTGTTTTTAGATTTTACAACCACTCCTACGAAGAAAATACGGATCCTGCTAAAGTTAATACTGTAGATGAAGATATTAAGTTTAAAGAGGTTCCAGGAATAACAAATATTCTTTTGCTTAGTAGCGATGCTAGACCTGGAGAAGATGTATCTAGATCAGATTCAATAATGATCTTAACAATAGATAATATCAATAAAAAGTTAAAAGTAACTTCTTTAATGAGAGATATGTTAGTAAAAATAGATGGTCACGGAGAAGAAAAGTTAAATCATGCCTTTGCTTATGGTGGTCCTACTAAAACAATTGAAACTATTCAAAATAATTTCGGAATAAAATTAAATAATTATGTAATCGTAGATTTTAATGCTTTTGTTAAGGTTATAGATGCTATAAACGGAATTGAAGTAACAGTTAAAGATTATGAACTTGATGAACTTAATAAATATATTTTAGATGGTGGCGGTTCTGAAGAAGATTTACTTCCTTCACCTGGAACTTATAATCTTAATGGTTATCAAGCCTTATCTTATGCTAGAATTAGAAAAGTTGGTAATGGTGAATATGAAAGAACTGAAAGACAGAGAGCTGTTCTTCAAATCGCTTTAGAAAAAGTTAAAGATATGTCAACAGTTAAACTTGTTTCCCTACTTAATGAATTATTCCCATATGTAAAAACTAATATTTCCTTAGGAAATGCTATGGATTATGGATTTACAGCTTTAAATGTAGGTAAAAAATGTAACTTTGAAATAGAGCAATTTAGAGTTCCTCTAGATAGTATTTCAAAAGGTGGAATCATTAATAATAAAGGTTGGGTCTTTGTTATTGATAAGGTAGAAACATCAAAGGCTCTTCAAGAGTTCATATTTAATGACAATAAAAATTATGAGCCTGATACTAGTAATTTTGACTCTATAATAGAACAATACTTTAATGACTATGATATTAAAGATGATACTACTCACCCAGATTATGAATATGTACCTAGTATAAATACTAATGGAAATTTTGAAAAACCTAAAAACAATTCTGGCAATAGTAGTAATAATAATTCTAGTAATAATAAAGTAGAAAAACCTTCTAACCAAGGAAATAGTGTAAATTCTTCTAATAAACCAAGTAGTGGAAGCACTTCTACTGGTAATAATTTTACAGAAAAACCTAATACTTCAGAAAAACCAAGTATTCCTCAAGAAACTCCAACAGAAAAACCATCTGAAAATAATGGTTCTAGTGGAAGTGGAGAATCCTCTAACATACAATCTAATAATGGAAATACTTCTTCTGAAAATAATAATAATCAAAATAATACTGAAGGAAATTAATAAAGAGCTATATAGAACTAATAACTTAGATTCTATATAGCTTCTTCTTTGTTATTATAAATATAATATTACAGAGAAAAAGTGACTTATGCTTCCTCCCATTACAAATAAATGCCAGATAGCATGATTGTATGGCATTCTATCTAAAACAAAAAATATACATCCTAAGGTATAAAACAATCCACCTATAAGAAGCCAAAAGACGGCCATATGAGGTACTCTTTGCCATACATCCTTAACTACAAAGATAACTGACCACCCCATAAAAATATATAATAGGGTTGATAGATTCTCAAACTTATTTATACAGATAAATTTAAATACTATTCCTAATATGGTCATTACCCAAATCATAATAAATATTGCCATAGCTTTTTTATTATCTCTTAAACATACTAATACATAGGGTGTATAAGTTCCTGCTATTAAAAGATAAATAGATGAATGATCAATTATCCTTAAAAACCTCTTTACTTTTTTATTAGGAATACTATGATATAATGTTGACCCTAAATAAAGTAAAAATAAAGTTATTCCAAATATAGTGAAACTTATTATCTTATAAAAATCTCTACTTAAAGATGAGAAAACTATAAGTAAAACAGCTCCCACTATGGCTAATACCACTCCAATTCCGTGGGTTATGGCATTAGCAAATTCCTCTTCTCTAGTATAAAAATTTAATTCTTCACTCACAATTACCGTCCCCCTTCCTTTCTCATGTTATTATATGCATATTTTAAATTTATATTTGTAATTATACTATTTATGATTTATGATTAAACATGTTTAGAAAAATTATTTGAAAGGTGGTTTTTAATATGAATCATTCAGCTGAATATTTTATAAAATCATTAAATATGACAGCACATCCTGAAGGTGGATATTTTAAAGAATCCTTTATTTCACCTAGCAAACTTGCTCCAAATACTTTACATATAAATGAAGAGCGTTTACTTTGGACTAGCATATATTTCTTATTAAGAACTGGAGAAGTTTCAAATTTTCATAGATTAAAATCTGATGAAATGTGGTATTTCCACGCTGGAGAATCCTTAACAATTTATATGATAAGCCCTGATGGTGAACTTATAGAAAAACAACTAGGATTAAACATAGAAAAAGGAGAAACTCCTCAAGTTTTAGTTCCTAAGGATTATATATTTGGTTCTGCCATGAATAATGAAGGCTTTTCCTTAGTTGGTTGTATGGTAGCACCTGGCTTTGATTTTAAAGACTTTGAACTATTTGAAAGAAAAGATTTGCTTGAAAAGTATCCAAACTATAGAGAAGTAATAGAAAAATTAACTAGATAGAAAAACTTTTATAAAAATAAAAAACTTACAAATTTACTTAAAGAGTTACCCTATTTCTTTAAGAATTATTTGTAAGTTTTTTATTAGCTTTTAATTTGATGTATTTTATTAATTAAATTTCACAATATGTTTTTTCAGATATTTCATCATAGTACTGAGCTTGTTTTTCCTTGCTAAATATTACTTCTAACACATCTCCAGCCTGAATTTTAACCTCTCCATTTGGTATAATTTCCTCTGCTCCTCTAAAGATAGTTATTATTAAACTATCCTCAGGCCATTTCACATCTTTTATAAGTTTTCCATCTAATTCAGAACCAATCTTTACTTCAAAATCAAAAATTTCTTTTTTCTTTACGCCAGTATTAAACTTAATATTCATTCTTTCTAATAATTTCTCTAATAAACTTTCATAAACAGGCTTATTATTAAGCATATCAGAAACTAAATATGCCACAGTAACTGTTATAGCAACTGGTAATAAGTGTTTAAAAGTTCCTGTCATCTCAGTTATAAGCATTAATCCAGTAATAGGAGCCTTAACTATTGATGCAAATTGTGCGGCCATAGCTAGCACTATAAAGTTGACTATTAAGGAATCACTTATTCCTAAATATTTATTTAAAAGTAATCCAAATATTGCTCCTACTAAAGCACCTATAGCTAATAAAGGAAAGAATATTCCTCCTGGCACTCCTGATGAATAACTAAAGAATGTAAATATAAATTTTATTACTAAAATTACTATTAAAAGTTTTATTGCAATATTATTTCCTATTACACTTTCAATTAAAGAGTCTCCTCCATCAATTGCTTCTGGAATTGTTAATGCTAAAATTCCAACCATAACAAAAGGTATTATTGTTTTAAATTGAATAGGAATTTTTTTCAAAGTCTTCACATAAAAATCCTGTGTTTTTAAAAGTCCTTTATTAAAAATCCATCCTGTTACTCCTAATATGGCTCCTAATATTAATAATGTCCAATAATATTGTATTGGCAATGAATTTGTAGGTGGTATTTTTATGCAAAAATCATTTCCTAAAATAAGATTATCCACAAAAACTCCTGTAAGAGAAGCTGAAAGTGCAGCTAACATAACTGGCAGAGAAAAACTTCTATGTACTTCTTCAAGAGCAAATATAGCTCCTGATAAAGGGGCATTAAATATTACAGCAAGACCTGAACTTGCTCCCCCTGTTATTAATAATCTTTTTTCAAAGTCACTTCTTTTAAATATTTTAGCAAAGCCTTCTCCTATTGAAGCTCCAATTTGAACTGAAGGCCCCTCTTTACCTAATGAAAGACCAGATGCCATACATATTATTCCGCCAATAAACTTATCTTTAAATACTCTTAGCCAGTTTACACTTATTTTTCCACTTAACTCCCCTTCAACCTGTGGAATACCACTTCCACCTATCATAGGATTCTTTTTAACTATAATTCCAACTATAAACCCTAAAAATATAAGAACTAAAAATAAAAGAATTATAAGCTTTGGATTTTCTCTTGTATATGAATATACCTTGTTAAAGCTTTCCATTCCAAATCCTATTATGGTCTTATAAATCATTATTACAATTCCAACAATTATGCCTACTAATATTCCTTGTACTATTATTTTAAACTCTAAATTATTTAATCCACTTATCTCTTTATCCTTATCCATATTAATCACATCCATAATATTTTATGAATAAATTATATACCTTTTGTTAACAATAGTTCAAATTTTAAATTCCTCATTTATCCAGTTAAATACAATTTATCTACTTAAGCCTAATACTTTATACTTCTTAAGGATGTATTCTCATTATTTCTTATGGCCTTTCTCATATCTCCAACCATGTATAAAGAACCACAAATTAATAATAAATCATCCTCATTAGTAAGAGAATATGCCTTATTATAGGCCTCTTTATAATCCTTAAATTTAAAAACTTCTTTTACATATTTTTTAACTTTAATATATAAATCTTCAATATCCTCTGCCCTATCACTATGAGGTTCAACTATAACTACCTTATCTACACCTCTAGTTATTTCTTCCACCATTTCATCTACTTGTTTATCACCTAGAACCCCTAATATTAATGTTATATTTTTAAAATTAAAATATTTATCTATACTATTTCTCAAATTTCTTATTCCATCAATATTGTGAGCTCCATCTATAACAACTAAGGGATTTTCATTTAATACTTCCATTCTTCCAATCCATCTTACTTTTTTAAACCCTTGCTTAATAGCTTCGTTGCTTATGTTTACTCCATTATTTCTCAATTTAATTAAGGTTTTTAATGCCACTAAGAAATTCTTTACTTGATGATCTCCAAGTAAACCTAAATCTATTTTTAAAATTTCATCTTCTAGTGAAACTTCTATTTTCTGAACATGTTTTTCTTTATCTATAATTATATTTCTTATGTCTTCAGTATCAACAACCTCTAAATTACAACATAATTCATTACATCTCTCTTTTATTACTTCTAAGGCCTTTTCTTCTTGTGGATAAGATATTACAGGTACACCACTCTTTATTATTCCACACTTTTCCTTTGCAATTTCCTCTATGGTATTTCCTAAAATATTCATATGATCTAGGCTTATTGAAGTAAGTACAACTACCTCAGGAAGGACTACATTAGTTGCATCTAATCTTCCCCCTAAACCAACTTCTAAGACAGCATAATCAACTTTCTTTTTTGAAAAATAATAAAACATTAAAGCAGTTATTATTTCAAACTGAGTTGGACTTTCATAGCCAAGCTCCATAACTTTATCTATAGCCTTTTTAACATCTCCCATAAGAATTGCTAAATCATCTTTATTTATATTCTCCCCATTAATCTGTATTCTCTCTTCAAACTCCTCTAAATAAGGTGATGTATACATTCCAACCTTAAAGCCAGCTTCCTTTAAAACTGAACTTATCATAGCAGTAGTTGATCCCTTGCCATTTGTTCCCCCAATATGTATAAACTTAGTGTCCTTATGCGGATTTCCTAAAAACTCCAAAACCTTTTCTATTCTATCTAATCCTAAATTCATTCCAAACCTTGATGCAGTAACAATATACTCCATAGCTTCATCATAATTCATTATTCCTATAGCCCTCCTTAAAATATATAAAGAAAGTGTATCACAAAGTGCTTAAATAATAAAACTTATAAATAGTATGAAGAGAATATCTGTGTAAGCTTTAGAATTTAAGCAATCATGGAGAGAACTTTGCGTTAAGAAGATTGAATGTCCGACGCGGAGCTAGTTTTCAATCTTTAGGAAAGTTCTCGGAATGACTGCTATAAATTCTTAGCGAAACACAGTAATTCTCGGAATATATTTATAAGTTTATTTAGCACTTTAGATACACTAAAGTTTTCTTGTTATATTATTGTAAAGCTTCTATTCTTTCTAGAACAGCCTCTAACATTTCTTTGTATTTAACACCTTTTGCTCTTTCTTCATTAACAACAGCCTCTGGTGCTTTACTTACGAATCTTTCATTAGAAAGTTTCTTCTCAACTCTTAAGATTTCTCCCTCAAGTTTAGTTTTCTCTTTATTTAATCTTTCTAACTCTTTTTCTCTATCAACTAAGTCAAGTAATGGTAAGAATAATTCTCCACCCTTAACAACTACTGATACTAAGTTATTATCTAAGTTATCCTTATTATCTAAGAAAGTAACTTCTGATGCAGATGCAAGCTTTTCTAAGTAAGCTCCACCATTTATAAATGCATCTTTAGCCTCTTCTGAAGCGTAAGCCATAACCTTAGCTTTTCTTGAAGGTGGTACATTCATTTCAGCTCTTAAGTTTCTTAATGATCTTATAGCTTCCATTATGAATGTCATGTCCTTCTCAGCTTTTTCGTTATTTAAAGCTTCATCATATGTTGGCCAAGTAGCTATTGTAATTGACTCAGTTTCTGTGCTTAAGTGAGTATATATTTCCTCAGTTATGAAAGGCATTACTGGGTGTAATAATTTTAATCCTGTATTTAATACAGTGTAAAGTACGTTAAATACTACTCCCTTAGCTTTTTCATCATCACCATATAATACTGGTTTAACTAATTCTATATAGTAATCACAGAACTCTGTCCATAAGAAATCATGTACTTTTTGAAGAGCTATTCCTAACTCATATTTTTCCATGTTTTCTGTAACTTCTTTGATTAATGAGTTCATTCTTGATAATATCCATTGATCTGCTAAGCTATACTCTTTGCAGTCTTTGTATTTATCCATAAGCTCTCTATCTAAGTTCATCATAACGAATCTTGAAGCATTCCAAATCTTATTAGCAAAGTTTCTTGCAGCTTCAACTCTTTCAGGAATGTATCTTATATCATTTCCTGGAGCATTTCCTGTTACTAACATGAATCTTAATGCATCAGCACCATATTCATCTATAACTTCTAATGGATCAACACCATTTCCTAAAGATTTACTCATTTTTCTTCCTTGAGCATCTCTTATGATACCGTGAATTAATACTGTATCAAATGGAGTTTCTCCCATGTTGTGGATACCTGAGAATATCATTCTAGCAACCCAGAAGAATATTATATCATATCCTGTAACTAATGTTGATGTTGGATAGAAGAACTCTAAATCGTCAGTTCTATCAGGCCATCCTAAAGTTGAGAAAGGCCATAGAGCTGAACTAAACCAAGTATCTAGAACGTCTTTATCTTGTTCTATGTTCTCTGATCCACACTTACAGCACTTAGTTGGATCCTCTAATTCAACCATGATTTCTCCACAATCTTTACAGTAGAATACTGGTATTCTGTGTCCCCACCATAATTGTCTTGAAATACACCAATCTTGAATGTTTTCCATCCAGTTGAAGTAAGTCTTTTCAAATCTTTCAGGAACGAATTTAGTTCCTTTGTTTCTAACAACCTCTATAGCAGGATCTGCTAATGATTGCATTTTTACATACCATTGTTTTGATATGATTGGCTCTACAACTGTACCACATCTATCATGAGTACCAACATTGTGAGTATGAGGTTTTATTTTAACTAATAATCCTAACTCTTCTAAGTCAGCAACCATTTGTTTTCTAGCCTCATATCTATCTAAGCCTTTGTATTTTCCACCTAGGTGGTTTATTACACCACTATCATCCATAACTCTTATTTGTGGTAAGTTATGTCTCTTACCAACTTCAAAGTCATTAGGATCGTGAGCTGGAGTTATTTTAACTGCTCCTGTTCCAAATTCTACGTCAACATAGTCATCAGCGATTACAGGTATTTCTCTATCAGTTAAAGGTAATTTTAACATTTTACCTACTAAGTGAGCATATCTTTCATCACTTGGGTTAACTGCTACGGCACTATCTCCAAGTAAAGTTTCAGGTCTAGTTGTAGCTATTTCTAAGAATTCATCTGAACCAACTACTGGGTATTTAATGTGCCAGAAGTTTCCTTCTTTTTCTTCATACTCTATCTCAGCATCTGATAAAGCAGTTTGACATTTAGGACACCAGTTAGTTATTCTGTTTCCTTGGTATATTAAACCTTCTTTATATAATTTAACGAATACGTGTCTTACTGCCTTACTTAAGTTTTCATCCATTGTGAAAGCTTCTCTTGTAAAGTCAGCTGAGCATCCCATTTTCTTAAGCTGCTCTCTTATTCTTTCTCTATATTCATCTGTCCATTCCCAAACTTTTTCTAAGAAAGCTTCTCTTCCCATTTCTTTCTTATAAAGACCTTCTTTTAAAAGTTCATTTTCAACTTTAACCTCAGTTGCTATACTAGCATGGTCCTGTCCTGGTAACCATAAAGTACAATATCCTTGCATTCTCTTAAATCTTATAAGCATATCTTGAAGTGTGTTATCAAGTGCATGACCTAAGTGTAATTTACCAGTTATATTTGGTGGTGGCATTATTATAGTGTAAGGTTTTTTACTCTTATCTATTACAGGAGTAAAATACTTCTTTTCTTGCCAATTGCTATAAAGTCTTTCTTCAAACTCTTTAGGATTATACGTTGTAGAAATATTCTTATTATCCATTAGACTTACCTCCTTAAAACTTAAACACAATTTTATGTATTTATATAAAACATTCCAAAAACTATCTTGAAATGCCTTTTAACAATTTTTTATTTATGGTGTATTTTAAATGAATATTTATTTTAGCTAACCATTTATATTTGTATTAGGGTTCTCTCTAAAAACAAACACTAATTTAAAACTAAATTTATTTAAAAGTAATTTTAGGCAATAAAAAAAGCCCTCATCCATAAAAGGACGAAAACTCGCGGTACCACCTTTTTTCCCTCACAAAAGGGCTCTCTAAAATTAACGACTGAAATTGCCGTCTTTGATTACTTTAATAATTTCACCAAAGAAACTCAAAAGCTACCTTCAAGATATCAAACTTAGAAATCTTACACCCAAGGATTTCCTCTCTTAAAGTTCTTCCTATCTTTACTCCTCTTTATCACTGTTTGTATCATCATTTAAATTATAGATATATCTTATACTATTATTTTAACCTATGTCAAGTAACTCTAATCAAATATGATATAAATTTATAATATTTTTAGTATTTAAATATGATTCTATAAGCTTACGACTTAATCAAATTATATAATATTCTCAACCTATGAATATAATCCCAAAATAAGTTAATAATTAAAATAGATATTATTTAGGAGGTCAAAAATGAGTAACTTTTCTAAAGGTAATGAATTATACAATACTAGAAATTATTCTGATGCTATAAATTACTATAAAAAGGCTTTAGATAATGATGAGTGTAAATGCCACAGTTACTATAATGCTGGCGTTTGCTACATAAAACTAAAGCAATATGAAAAAGCTATTGAAATGATAACTAAAGCTTTAGAGCTATACCAAGACTCAAAATATTTTTTCAACTTAGCCTATTGTTATTCAATGATAAATAATAATTCTAAGGCTTTGAGATATTTTAACTTAGCTTGGGCATTAGATAATGCAGATATTGATTGTGAAAAAGCTATAAGTTTAATTTTATCAAAAATCTCAAAATAAATCATAATAAATATAGCCTACTTAACTCTCAATACCTATTCTAATTTATAATTAAAATTACATAAGCAAAATTTCATTAAAAGAAATATAGAAAAATCTAATTCTCCCTAAAACCAAAATAAAACTTACAAATAGTATTAGAAGAAATTTTATTTTCTCCAAAATATATTTGTAAGTTTTATTGTATTTCATATGAATTATTATCTTACCATTCACCAACTATTTTTCCATCTCTGTGTGATTCACTATTTTTCTTACTATCAAAATAGTTTCCAGCTTTACCAAAGGTAGGATCAACAGTTATCCATTGATTTTTTTCTGGTAAATAAACCTCATTCCAAGAATGTGGTCCCCATTCCTTTCCATTGAATCCTTCTCCAGTTACAATTCTAACTTTAAGCCCCGCTTCTCTTGCCATAGCAACATAAAGACAGGAATAATCAAAGCATATTCCTTTTCTAGTTTCAAAGGCTTCAATAGCTCCAGACTTATACTCAGAAGTTTTCTCACTTATATTTTCAGCTTTATTATCATCATAATTAATATTTTCACTTATCCAAGTATATATTCTTTTAGCTTTTTCTCTACTACTTTTTGCATTTTTAGTAAGTTCTTTAGCTTTTTTATTAATAGCTTCATTTGATTTTATACCTTGTTCTAAAGTTACACCATTATAAAGATTTATAACATTTCTATTACTTTCAACCACTTTTTCACTCTTTGTCTCTTTATTACTTTCAACTACAGAATCTATGTTTTTGCTAATAACATCTTTATATTCATCATGAAAAGCTTCATATTCTTTATTTAAAGCAGCATAGTACTTATTACTATTTATAACCTCATAAGCCTTTGAAGCTAAAGTCATGCCTTCCATTTTCTCTCCTAAGAAACCATTGCTTCCTAGAATAACTATGACTAAAGCAATTACTGCCATATAAAAAAGAGACTTTGGTATATTTATTATTAAAGCTGCAACTTTACCAAATCCCTTGCCCCTTCTAGACTCTGCTTTTTTTAACCATCTGAGTATTGGATTTATAATAATAAAACTAAATATTTTAAGTATAACTTTTACTATAAAATAAATTACAAGGGTAAGAGCTAATACTATGAATATTATTATAACCTGTGGTGAAATATTAAAGTTAGATATAATATTATTGAATTCAACAACTACGATCGAAAACATCCTCTCTATTATATCTATCTTTTTTATAGCTATAAAACTTAAGTATAAAGCAAGAAAAAAGGATATATATCCTCCTAATTCCTCTATACTATTTTTTATTCTAATAATATTAAACTTTCTTTTGTAAGCAACTACTAACGGTAGTATAAAAGAACAAACTATAATTATATCTACTAAGTTAAAATTCATTTTATCTACTCCATATATTCATTATTTGTTAATCTTCTAACTATGCTATTACAGCAGTCATAATCATATCCTTTAGATAAAAGAAATCTAAATAATTTTTGAGATAATTTATATTTATCACTTTCTTTTTTCTTTAGTATATTATATTTCTTTTCTGCTAACTTAAAAGCAGTATCATTTTCATCTTCTGAATCAATATTAGATAATTTATCTAAAAGTATATCTTCACTAACGCCCTTTCTTATAAGAGCATATTTTATTTTATTTCTTCCCTGACTTCTAAGCCTATCCTTTATATACATCTCCGCATATTTTTCATCATTTAAAAGATTGTATTCCTTTAAAAATTCTATGGCTCTTTTAATTGTATCCTCTTCAAAACCTTTTTCAGTAAGTTTATCTCTTAATTCCTTTTCTGTTTTATAGGTTTTCTCAACTGTTCTTAGTGCAGAATTTTTACATTTTATAAATTCATCTTCTTTTACAATTTCCTTGATTGCCTCAACATCTATTATAGAATCCTTTTGTATTCCTTGTTTATATATAAGTTCAGCGTCACAAGCAAAGGTAAAAGCTTCATCCACATAAACATTTACTCTATTTACATTTCTCTTTTGAACTTCTATACTCGTTATTTTTCCCATTTTATCTACTCCATTGGTTTTAATATGTGTATAGTAGGCTTATTCAAATATTTATTACAAACCCTATAGATATCTTCCCCAGTTAAAGTTTCTAATTCTTCCATGCTATTTATAAACTCAGTTATATCTTTTCCCGCTAAGCTTTGAACTAATACATAACTGCATAAACTGCTACAATCTTCTAAGGTAGAAACTACTCCTGTCTTATGAGTCTTTTTCATCATACAAAGCATATCTTCATCAAAGTTTATATCTTTATTTTTTATGTCTAATATGGCTTTGTCTATTACTTCTATTACCTCATCTATGGATTCTTCTCTAACTGAGGTAAAAATATTCATTGTATTTACATTTTCATCTAAATCCATTTGACTATATACATCATAAGCTAATCCACGCTCTTCTCTAAGCTCTCTAAATAATATTGAGTTTGAACTTTCAGCTAGTTTATAACTTAATATCTTTAATGGAAGTTTATCTTTTTCACAAACCTCTTTAAAAGCATAAAGATAAGTAACAGTTCCTTGCTCTATTTGAGATTTGTAAGTTGTTTTTACTATGTTTTTATTTTCTTCTTTTATTATTTTAGCCTTTTTATGAGATTTTCCTTCCCACTTTCCAAATAAGTCTGTTATTATTTTTTGCATTTGTTCATGACTAAAGGCACTTACAGTTACAATAACACAATTATCAGGAGTATAATATTTTTTGTAAAAATCATAAACCTGCTTTCTTTTAAATCTCTTAACATGTTCTTCAGTTCCTGCAATAGAATTTCTAAGTGCTGATTTATCAAAAGCATATTCATGAGTTCTGCTAATACTTAAATCTTCAATATCATCCTTATCACTTTTTATCTCTGATAAAACAACGCCCTTTTCTTTTTTCATTTCTTTTTCATCAAAGGAAGAATTTAAAACCATATCACTTAAAAGTTCTATTCCCTTTTCAAATTCCTCATCTAGACAAGTAATGCTATATACTGTTGAAATATAATCTGTATATGCATTATAATATCCACCTAAAAATTCTAATTCTCTATTTAATTGTTCATTACTTCTATTCTTTGTTCCTTTAAAAAGCATGTGCTCTACAAAATGGCTCATGCCTAATTCTTTTTCGTCTTCATATAAAGATCCTATATTAACACCAATATTTATAGATGCTAATCTTGTATCTTTTTTTATTGTTATAACTTTTAGCCCATTGGGTAAAATTATGGTATTTTCATCAAATGTCCATCTTTTCATTAAAAACTCCCCTAAAATTATTTATATAAACCTTAGTTTTCATTGTATAATATTAAGTAAGTTAAAACAATATTTTTTAAAGGTTGGTGGTTATATGAATAAAACGGTACTTATTGTAGAAGATGAAATACGTATAAGATTTCTTGTAAGAGATTACTTCAAGAAAGAGGGATTTAATGTGTTAGAAGCTTCTGATGGTGAGGAAGCTCTTAGGATATTTTCTGAAAATATAGTTGATTTAGCAATATTAGATATAATGATGCCAAAATTAGATGGACTTGCTGTTTGTAGAAATATAAGGGAAGTTTCAAATACTCCTATAATATTATTAACAGCTAAAAGCCAAGAGGAAGATAAACTTTTAGGTTATGAGCTTGGAGCTGATGACTATATGACTAAACCCTTTAGCCCTAAGGTTTTATTAGCAAAGGCTAAAGCATTATTAAGAAGAACAGGTACATTAAACGATAAAAACATTTTAGATTTTAATGGATTAACAATAAATAAACTATCTCATGAAGTAAAACTAAATGGAGAAGAACTATTACTATCTCCTAAGGAATATGATTTACTTATTTACCTTTCTTCAAATGAAGGAATAGCTTTATCAAGAGATAGAATTCTAGATAATGTTTGGGGCTATGATTATTTTGGAGATATAAGAACAGTTGATACGAACATAAAAAGACTTAGAGAGAAATTACTAGATAAAGCTAATTATATAGCTACTGTTAGGGGAAGTGGCTATAAGTTTGAGGTGAAATAGTGAAAAAAAGTATTTCAAAAAGATTATTTATAATAACTTTTGGTATAATAATATTCTTAACCTTGTTTACAATGATATTCCAAATTACATTTTTCCAAGAATTTTATTATAAAAGAAAAAGTAATGATTTAAGCAATGCAGTTTTAAAGTTTAGAGCTCTATATTCTTATGACATAAAAAATACAGACTCTTTATATAGGGCTTTAAGCCTTTTTGAACTTGAAAATAACGCTAAAATAGGAATTTATTCCATAGATAGTACACCAAAATATGTTCCTGATCCAGCTAATAAAAACTCAGAGGCTGTAGATTTATTAAACGATATTTTTAATGAGTTATATAGTGACCAAGATTTTGCAAAAACCTTATTAAATTCAAATTCTGGAGTAACTACAGAATTTAAAAGCAGAAAATACTCAACAAAATATATTGTTTATATGGTGCCATTTTCTCTTAATTCTAAGAACGATTCTATTATTATAGCCATAACATCATTCCAAGCAATTGAAGAAGCAAGCGCCTTAATAAAGGATTTTTATAAATACATAATTCTTATAGTCATAGTGATTGGATTAATTTTATCCTATGTATTTTCAAACTTAATTTCTAAACCTCTAGTGAAATTAAATAAATCTGCAAAGAAAATGAGTGCTATGGACTTCTCTGAAAATTGTGATATAGAACGTGAAGATGAAATAGGAAATCTAGCTAAAACTTTAAACTTTTTATCTAAAAATCTATCTAATGCCTTAGATGATTTAAAAATAAAAAATAAAAAGTTAGAAGAAGATATAGAAAAAGAAAGAGAACTAGAAAAACTTAGAAAAGACTTTATTGCTGGAGCATCCCATGAACTTAAAACTCCTATTGGTATAATATCTGGATATGCTGAAGGAATAAAAGACGGTATAGTGGATCATAAGGATCAAGGAGTTTACTTAGATATAATAATTGATGAAGCAGAAAAAATGAACAAATTAGTTATGGATATGCTTGAACTTTCAAAGCTTGAGGCTGGAAAAATTGATTTACACATAATAGATTTTTCCCTTACAGAACTTACTGAGGAAGTTTTAGTAAAGAATTCTGTTGACATAAATAAAAATAATTTAACTGTAATAAAAAACTACTCTCCTAATGAAGATTTATATGTTCAAGGAGATGACTTTAAAATAGAACAGGTACTAACTAATTTTGTTACCAATGCTATAAAATATTCTGAACCTAACAACCAAATAATAATAGATATAAAAACAGTTGAGGAAGATAAAATATACTTCTCAATTGAAAATACCGGTGCCCATATTCCTGATTCAGACATAAATAAGATTTGGACTCAATTTTATAGGGGAGATACCTCAAGAAATAGAGGCTCTAGAAGTACAGGACTTGGATTATCTATAGTTAAAAATCTACTTCAAGCTCATGAAAGTGAATTCGGAGTTATGAATACAGAAAACGGGGTTAAATTCTACTTTACCCTAAAAAAATCTAAAGAAATAGATGGCATAGAAGAAATTTAAAAAGCATATATGAAAGTAACTTTTAATAAAGCTTACAAACAATATGAAGAGAATATCTAGATGAGCTTTAGAATTTAAATTATTATGTAGAAGATATCACGTTAAAAAGCTTAGACTGTTAATTCATTATGAATACAATCTCACAAAGTTCGATTGCATAAGTTCAAGAATCCAAATTGAAAATTTGGACTTTCACTTAAGTTTCTAAGCTTTAGTGATATCTTCGGAGTAATAATTATAAATTCTTAGCGAAATCTAGTAATTCTCGGAATATGTTTGTAAGCTTTATTATATTTTTATACAGAATCTTTTAGTTTTTTTAAAGCATTCCACCATCTACAGTTAATATTTGTCCTGTTAAGTATGAAGAATCCTCTGAAGCTAAAAATTTTGCCACTCTTCCAATCTCTTCAACCTCTCCAAATCTATTCATAGGAATTTCTTCCTCTAGCCCCTCTTTTTCTTCCTTACTAAGCCATGAATTCATCTCTGTATTTATTACACCTGGAGCTATACAATTTACTCTTATTCCCCAAGGAGCTATTTCTTTTGCTAAGGCCTTAGTAAATAAATTCATTCCCCCCTTAGTAGTTGAATATAAAACTTCGCAGGAAGCTCCAACATTTCCCCATATTGATGATATATTTATAATTGATGAATTACTTCCTTCTCTTAATAAGTCCATAGAATCCCTTGTAAGCTTCATAGCACCTATTAAGTTAACATTCATAATAGAATCTATCTCTTCATCACTAGCATCCATAAATAATCCTATTTTTGAAATTCCAGCATTATTTACTAATACATCAAGTTTTCCAAATTTATTTTTAATGGAACTTATTATATTATTTCTCTCATCCTTATTGGCTACATTTCCACCTAAAATTTCTCCTGAACCCCCTAGTTCCTTAATCATATTTAAGGTTTCATTAGCCCCTTCTAAATCACTATTATATCCAACTAAAACAAAAGCTCCAGCCTTTCCAAATTCCCTTGCTATTCCTCTTCCAATTCCCTTTGAAGCTCCAGTTATATATACTATCTTTCCTAATAATTTTTTCTCCATTAATCCTTCATCCTTTTCTGCATAACATTAAAATTCTTAAAAGTTGTATCAAAATAACTTATTAAAACTTATTTTCATAAACCATTATATAACTAAGTTATAAGACTATCTTAAAACATCTCTTATTATTCTCTTTGCATTCTTATAATATATTTTCTCTATTTCCTCCTCTTTAAAGCCTTCCATCTCCAAAGCCCTTAATAATAAATTCATCTTACTTGAATCTTTAATTTCAACTTCATTTTCTATACCATCAAAATCAGATCCTAAGGAAATAACATCTATTCCCCCAATATTTCTTATGTGTTTTATATGTCTAACCATATTTCTTATGGAAGCTAAATTTAAATCCTCTTCCCACTCTTCTTTTAAGAAAGCATTGCAAAAATTTATTCCTGTTACCCCACCATTATTAGCTAGCTCTTTAATCATATTGTCAGTTAAATTTCTGCTATGATTAGTCTTTGTTCTACTATTAGAATGAGATGCTATAATTGGACTCTTTGAATATTTTATTGCATCATAGAATCCTCCATCAGAAAGATGAGAAACATCTATTAACATTCCTAGATTATTCATTTCTTCCACAACTTCTATACCCTTTTTACTAAGACCCTTATCCTTATATTTAAATTCATAATTTGGATATCCTAAGTCATTTATATAATTCCAAGTTAAAGTTATTAAAGAAACTCCCTCTTCTTTAAACTCCCTTAACTTTTCAATGTCACCCTTAATGGCATCTCCCTCTTCAATAGTTATAAAGGCTCCTATTTTATCCTCTTTCTCTGCCTTTTCTAAATCACTTATATTTCTGCATAAGACTATATCTCTTGAATTCTCCTTTATTTCTCTTTTAAAATTCTGTAGCATTTCTTTGCAATAAGAATAAGTATCAGAATTACATTCTTTATTTATAAATAAAGCAAAGAATTGTGCTAAAGCCTCTCCTTCTCTTAATTTATTTATATCAACCTTCAAATCATTTCTAAAAAGCTTTTTATTTTCTTGAAGCATACGTGATGCTGTATCACAATGAAAATCTATAAATTTCATAAAAATCTTCATAGGTAAATTCCTATGAAAGTTCACCTCTTTCATCTAGTAATATGAATATTTTCACAATATAAACTATATCAAAATTTTTTCTCTTTTTAAATTATTCTCTTGTAATACTATTATTATTAAAAAATTAAAGCCATGTTACAAATTTAAATTGCAACATGACTTTAATTCTTTATTCAGTATTTCTTAAAGAGAATACTAAATTTACTAAAGCAAAATTTTAATACTCCCTTTAAAAACTATTTTTAATTATTAATATAAAGGATATTTATCACATAAAGCTTTAACTCTTGCTTTTAATGGTTCTAAATCTCCATCTTTTTCTTTAATAGCATCATTTATTATAGAAGCTATTTCTTTCATTTCTTCTTCTTTAAATCCTCTAGTTGTTATAGCAGGAGTTCCTATTCTAACACCACTAGTAACAAATGGGCTTCTTGTTTCATTTGGTACAGTATTCTTGTTTAAAGTTATTCCTATACTATCTAAAAGAATTTCTGCATCTTTACCAGTTATATCTTTATTAGTTAAATCAATAAGTATTAAATGGTTATCAGTTCCATTTGAAACTAATTTAAATCCATAAGATTCTAAAGCTTCTGCTAAAACCTGTGCATTTTTAACAACTTGCTCCATATATGTTTTAAAACTTGGTTCTAATGCTTCTTTAAAACAAACAGCCTTTGCAGCTATTATATGCATTAAAGGACCACCTTGTATTCCTGGGAAGATATTCTTATCTAATGCTTTTGCAAATTTTTCTTTACAAAGTATTAATCCTCCTCTTGGTCCTCTTAAAGTTTTATGAGTTGTTGATGTAACAAAGTCAGCATAAGGAACTGGTGATGGATGTAATCCTGTAGCTACAAGCCCTGCAATGTGAGCTATATCAACCATTAAGTATGCTCCTACCTCATCTGCTATCTCTCTTAAAGTTTTAAAATCTATAATTCTTGAATATGCACTAGCTCCTGCAACTATTAATTTAGGTTTATGTTTAAGAGCTAATTCTCTTACAGTTTCATAATTTATTGTTTCTGTCTCTTTATCTACACCATATGACACGAAATTAAATAATCTACCTGAAAAGTTAACTGGTGAACCATGAGTTAAGTGTCCTCCATGGCTTAAATCCATTCCTAATACAGTATCACCTGGCTCTAATATTGAAAAATAAACAGCCATATTAGCTTGTGATCCTGAATGTGGTTGTACATTAGCATGCTCAGCCCCAAATAATTTTTTTACTCTTTCTCTTGCTAAATCTTCAACCTCATCTACTACGTGACATCCACCATAATATCTTTTTGAAGGGTAACCCTCAGCATATTTATTTGTTAAATATGATCCCATAGCTTCCATAACAGCTTTGCTAACAAAGTTTTCTGAAGCTATAAGCTCTATACTATTTTCTTGTCTTTCTTTTTCCTTTTGAACAAGATGTGCAATTTGCTCATCTTCTCTTTCTAAGTTGTCAAAATTCATTTTCTTCACCCCAAACGTAAAATGTATATTACTTATTATAAATTTATTAATTATTTTTAGCAACAAAAAATAATTTGTTTATATTTTGATTAAACTAATATGAGTTTGTATAGCTTATTTTAACTTTTCATATGTTATAATTACTATATTGGTTATAAATTTACATAGGGGAGAATAATATGGATTTTGACAAAGTATTACATATTGCAACTTTTGCAGGTAGAATAATACTAGAAAGCGGTGGAGAAACTTACAGAGTTGAGGAAACTATTTGTAGAATCTGTGCTGCTTACGGTATTAGATATGCTGAAAGTTTTGTTACCCCAACTGGAATTATGGTTTCTGTTTACGATGAGAATAATTATACAACTACTTTAGTAAAAAGAGTTACTAATAGAACTGTTGATTTGCAGAAAATCCACTTGGTTAATGAACTTTCAAGAAAACTTTATACGGAAAAATATTCTCTTGATGAGGTCTTAGAAAAATTAATAGATATAAATGAAAACTGTCCTAAATACGATTTCAGAACAAATCTAGTATTTTCAGCCATAGCAGCTGCTGGGTTTACCACTATATTAGGAGGTAATATAGAAGACTGCGTAGTATCATTTTTTGTTGGAATGTTTGTAAAACTAGCTACCTTTAAGGCTGGTGAATTAGGAATAAACGCCTTTTTTATAAATACTTTAGGTGGAGCAATCGCTGCTCTTTTATCCTTAATAGCCTATAGCTTAGGAGTTGGAAGCAATCTAGATACAATGATAATAGGTAGTATAATGCTATTAGTTCCTGGTTTATCTATTACAAATGCTATTAGAGATACAATAGCTGGTGATTTAATATCAGGCCTTATAAGGGCAGCTGAGGCCTTCTTAGTAGCTATCTCTATAGCTGTTGGGACTGGTATGGTTATGAGTATTTGGATTTACTTTGGAGGTGGTATATAAGTGGTTTTAATTAAAGAAGTTCTAGCTACCTTCATAGCTACTATAGCTTTTGGAGTATTATTTAATATTCACGGAAAGAATTTATTCTTTGCCGGAATAGGTGGAGCCTTAGGGTGGCTAGTTTATAAAATAGGATTATATTTTGGACTAAGTGTCATATTATCAATGTTCTTTTCAGCAATTGCCTTTAGTGCTTATTCTGAAATATATGCAAGAATTTTAAAAACTCCCGTAACCACAATAGTTGTTTGTGCCTTAATCCCCTTAGTTCCTGGAGGTGGTATGTATAATACTATGTACGAAGCCATAAAGGGAGATGCTATGTCAACTTGGAATCAAGCCATAATGACAATTTCATCTTCAGGTGCATTAGCCTTAGGAGTTTTATTTGTATCTACAATCACTCGTTTAATAAACAATAGAAAAAAACAATATACTCATGGATCATTAAATCCTAAAAACATATTATTATTTAAAAAATTAAAAAACAAAAGCAATATAGATTTTCATACAAAAAAATAGACCACCTTTGTGGTCTATTATTTTACAAAACTATTTAATGTTTTTATTAATTGTTCTAAACCTGCTAATTCCTCTTTATCCTCTTCTCCTATACCCATACAATTTCTAGCATAGTTTTCTATAAGAAGTACCCCAACTTTGTTTATAGCAGCTCTTATGGCAGATATTTGAGTTAATACATCCCTACAACAAACATCCTTCTCTACCATTCCTTGAATTCCTTTTACTTGCCCCTCTATTTTTCTTAATCTTACAAGTATATCTTTTCTTAAAGCTTCATTATCATTCAAAATTTACACCTCATACCATTATTGTAATCTAATATATAATATTTTTAATTTATATTATTATTTCATATTAATTACTTAATATACCTTAATTCCTAATTGAAAGTCAATAAAAATAGCAATCTATAATTAAGATTTACTTTTTAAATGGTAAAGTAATAAAAACTCTTAACTTATAAAGTGTAAGCCTTTTTACTCATTTTCCATATAAATTGACTAAAATTAGCGTGAGTAAAAACCCACGCTAATTAAGTTTACTTTAGTATCTCAATTTAGATTGCTCAAAAATTATTCTGCCGTATCTTCTTTCTTTATTGTTTCAATTCCTAATTCTTTTAATTGTTCTTCATCTACTATATTAGGTGCTTCAGTTAAATAACAGAATGCATTTTGGTTTTTAGGGAATGTTATAACGTCCTTGATATTTTCAGTTCCTGCTAAGAACATTATCATTCTATCTAAACCGAAAGCTAATCCGCCGTGTGGTGGTGGTCCAAATTTAAATGCTTCTAATAAGAATCCAAATCTTTCCCAAGCTGATTCTTGAGTAAATCCTAATACTTCAAACATTTTTTCTTGAAGCTTAGTATCATGTATTCTTATAGATCCTCCACCTAACTCTTCTCCATTTAATACTAAGTCATAAGCCTTAGCTCTAACTCTTCCTGGATCAGTATCTAAGTACTTTATATCCTCATCCATTGGCATTGTAAATGGATGGTGAGCTGCAAAGTATCTTCCTTCTTCTTCATCGTACTCAAGAAGATCAAACTCTGTTATCCATGTGAAGTTAAATTCACTCTTATCTTTAACTAAATCAAATTTTCTTGAAAGCTCTAATCTTAATTCTCCTAAAGCTTTTAAAACTACTGAGTTTTTATCAGCAACTATAAGGATTAAATCTCCTGTTTTAGCTCCCATAGTTTCAATTATTTTGTTTAATTCCTCTTCTTGGAAGAATTTAGCTATTGGTGATTTAACACCTTCTTCTTTTAATTGAATCCATGCTAATCCTTTAGCTTTGAAAGTTTTAACGAACTCTCCTAATCTATCGATGTCTTTTCTTCCCATAGAAGCTCCGCCTTCTAAGCATAAACCTCTAACAGAACCGCCATTAGCTACAGCGTCTGTGAATACTTTAAATCCACATTCTTTAACAACATCACTTAAGTTTGTAATTTCCATTCCAAATCTTAAGTCAGGTTTATCTGAACCGTATTTTTCCATAGCATCTTTAAATGTCATTCTCTTTATTGGAGTTTTTACATCTACTCCTAAAACTTCTTTAAATACATGCTTTATTAAACCTTCATTTAAAGCCATAACATCATCTTGCTCAACAAATGACATTTCTAAGTCAACTTGAGTAAACTCTGGTTGTCTATTAGCTCTTAAGTCCTCATCTCTGAAACACTTAACTATTTGGAAGTATCTATCAAAACCTGATACCATTAATAATTGTTTAAATAATTGTGGTGATTGAGGTAATGCATAGAACATTCCTGGATAGTTTCTTGATGGAACAAGATAGTCTCTAGCTCCTTCTGGAGTTGACTTTGTAAGTATTGGTGTCTCCATTTCTAAGAAACCATTTTGATCTAAATAATCTCTTATTGCTTTAGTTGTCTTATGTCTTATTTTGAAGATATTTTGCATATCTGGTCTTCTTAAATCTAAGTATCTATACTTTAATCTAATACTTTCAGCAGCATCTAAATCTTCTTTTATATATATTGGAGGAGTATCTGATTCAGATAAAATCTTTAATTCCTCAGCTTTTAACTCAACCATACCTGTTGGCATGTTTGGATTTACTGATTCTCTCTTAACTATTTCACCTGTTACAGCAATACAATATTCAGGTCTTATTGATTTTGCTTTTTCTAGGATTTCTTCTCCTAAATCATCATTAAATACAACCTGTAAAATTCCTTCTCTATCTCTTAAGTCTATAAATTGAAGACCTCCAAGATTTCTATTTCTTTGAACCCAACCCATTACGGTTACTTTTTGTCCAATATGGCTTTCTCTAGCGTCGCCACACATTATGTTACGCTTTAATCCATTTAAAGCTTCACCCATTTTAATTCTCCTCCTGTCTACTACTTAACTATATTTACTATTTCATTTATATCTAAGCTGATTTCGAATTGTTCTCCATCGCTCATTCTCTTAATTTTAATTTTATTTTCTTCTATTTCAGAGTCACCTATAACAAAAGTATATTTAGCTCCTATTTTATTAGCATATTTCATTTGAGCTTTAACACTCTTTCCTAAGTGATCTATTTCAGCCTTGATACCAGCTTTTCTAAGGTTAAATGCTAATTTCATAGCTTCAAGCTTAGCATTATCTCCCATTGAGCCAATATAAACTTCGCATCTAACAGGTTCAGGAATTTCTATTCCTTCTTCATCTAATATTAAAAGAAGTCTTTCTAAACCTAATCCAAATCCCATGGCTGGAGTTTTAGGACCATCTACTTCTTCTACTAGATAATCATATCTTCCTCCACCACAAACTGTTAATCCATCTTTTATAACTTCAAAAACAGTTTTACTATAGTAATCTAATCCTCTTACTATTTGTGGATCTATGTTATACTCTATTCCCATAACATCTAAGTAAGCTTTTAACTTACTAAAGTGATCACTACACTCTTCGCAGATGTAATCTAGTATTGAAGGAGCTTCCTTAACTATTTCCTTACATCTCTTTTCTTTACAGTCTATGATTCTCATAGGATTCTTTTCAAATCTTGTTTTACAAGTTTCACAAAGATTATCATAGTTCTCTTTTAAGTATTGTTTTAAAGCTTCATTGAATTTTGCTCTACATTTTGGACATCCTAAACTGTTTATATTTAAGCTTAATCCTTTTATTCCAAAATCCTCTGTTAATGCTCTCATAACTAAAGATAAGATTTCTGCATCAATAGAAGCTTCTTGTGAACCAAAAACTTCTATTCCATATTGATGGAATTCTCTTAATCTTCCTTTTTGCATTTTTTCATATCTAAAGCATGGAGTAAAATAGAACATTTTTGTTGGCTGAGCATCAGCATATAAACTATTTTCAATAAATGCTCTAACAGCTGGAGCTGTCCCCTCTGGTTTAAGAGTTATACTTCTTCCACCTTTGTCTTCAAAAGTATACATTTCCTTTTTAACCACGTCAGTAGTTTCTCCAACTCCTCTTTTGAAAAGTTCAGTTGCCTCAAACATAGGAGTTCTGATCTCTCTAATTCCATATTCAGCTGATATTTTTCTTAACTTTTCTTCTATATAATGCCATTTATAAGCGTCATTAGGTAACATATCCTTTGTACCCTTTTGAGCTTGTATCGCCATAAACAACTCCTCCTACATAATATTAAATTTTTTATTTATATAAAGTATCAAGTAATTCTATCTTACCTTCAACCATTTCCTCTATTCTTTTTACATATTCCTTTACATCTTTAACATTTGCAAATCTTTCTATACGATTTTTATCTTCTTCTAAAAATACTACCTTGGAAACTGCATCTGCTCCTAATGCAATTATAGTCTGCTTATCTTCAATCATTTGAATATTGTAGATACATTCCTTGTTATCTTTTGAATATCCTACATTCTCCATGTTACCAACCATATTTTTTTGTCTATACATATAATATGGATGCATATTTAGTTCTCTACCTAAAACTTTACTCATTTCATACATCTTATTAAGATTTTTTTGCTCTGCAATAGTTATAGTGTTATGTAAAACTAAATTTTCATGAAGTCTTGATGCCCTTTTAATAGACATACCATGAATAGTTAAACTATCTGGATTAAGCTCCTTTATCATAGAGCATGTTTTAGAAACCTCTGAAATATCTTCATTTGGAAGACCTATTATAATATCCATATTTATGTTATCAAAGTCTAGGCTTCTTGCCAAATTGAATTTATCCACTACATCCTCTGTTAAATGCCCTCTACCTATTGATTTCAAGGTTTTATCGTTCATACTTTGAGGATTTATAGATATTCTAGATACTTCATATCTCTTCATAGTTTTTAATTTTTCTTCAGTTATAGAATCAGGTCTTCCACATTCAACAGTGAACTCCTTTATTCCTTTATTATTAACGAAACTATCATATATATGTTTCATTAATACTTCAAACTGTTCATTATTTACTGATGTTGGAGTACCTCCACCAAAATAAACAGTTTCTATCTTTAAGCCTTTCTTTGATACATAATCACTTATAGCTGAAATTTCTTTGCTTAAAGCTTCTAAATAAGGCTTAACATCTTTCTTACATCCAGCAATAGGATTTGCTGCAAAGGAACAATAAAGGCATCTTGTAGGACAAAAAGGCATACCAACATATATACTTATGTTTTTTTCCTCTTTATTTACAAAACTTTCTTCTCTTTCTGCAACTTCTATGCAAAGTTTAGCCTTTTCTTCCCTAGCCATATAATTATCTTCAAAATATTTTATTATCTCTTCGTCAGATTTTCCTTCTCTTATTAGAGATAAGGCTATTTTACTTGGTCTTATTCCAACTAATGTTCCCCAAGGATATTCATCCTTAAGAGTTTTAGATAAAAATTTGAATATTCCCTTTTTAAGTTCTGTTTTAAATCCGTATCCTTCTTTGAACTCATAAGAAAAACTATTGTCTCCCTCTGAAATCTTAACCATATTTTCAGATATAAAGACATCGTAGTCTCTCTCTTCATCTTCATTTACAAACTTTAATTCCTTAAAAGTATAGAATATATTAAACATTTGATAAACGTCATATCTATACTTTAAGTCATTAAGATATATTTTAATATACATAAAAATCTCCTGCTAAAAATGGGTTTCTTTGTCTTTCGTGTTTAATAGTTGAACTTGGTCCATGTCCTGGATATACTGCTATGTCATCACCTAATGGAACCAGTTTATCATTTATACTCTTAAGAAGAGTGGCATGATTACCCCCTTCAAAATCACTTCTTCCAATTGATTCTCTAAATAGAGTATCTCCTGTAAAAAGACAATTATCTATTAAGAAGCATAATCCTCCTGGAGTATGTCCTGGTGTTTCTAGACATTTTATTTCATAATTATCTGAGAACTTAAGAGTATCTCCATCTTTTAAATATCCATCTGCCTTTGGAAGTTTTCCAAAAACATCAACATTTCTTTCTATCATATCTTCATCTTTTTTATCTATATAAAAAGGTATTTTATATTTTTCTGAAAGTTTTTGCACAGCTCCCACATGATCAAAATGTCCATGAGTTAATAATATCATTTTTGGTTTTGCATCTAAAGATTCTATTACACTTTCAATTCTTGATGCTTCTTCACCTGGATCTACTATTATACAATCCTTAGTTTCTTCATCTATAACAACATAACAATTAGCTTGATACATTCCTACTGGAATTGTTTTTATTAACATATCAATCCCTCCTAAAAAATGAAGTTTAATTTATATTTTTAACCGAATTTATAGGAGTCTAACTTATTAAGCTAAACTCCTATAAAAAATCTCAATGTTTAACTTTTCTAAAAGCCTATATTTATTATAATGCTTTATACACAAAATAGTAATATTTGTTTAGAAATTCTTTTTGCTATCTAAAATTAAAGTTACAGGCCCATCATTTTCTATGTCAACTACCATATGGGCACCAAAGACTCCAGTTTCAACTTTTATTCCCTCTTCTCTGCACATGCTTACAAACTCATCAAAAAGTTTCTTAGCTTCATCCCCTCCAAGAGCATTCATGAAATTTGGTCTTCTTCCCTTTCTACAGTCTCCATAAAGGGTAAATTGCGATATAAGAAGTAGTTCTCCACAAACATCCTTTAAAGATAAATTCATTTTATCTTCTTCATCTTCAAAAACTCTTAAGTTTAAAACCTTATCTTTCATATATTTTAAGTCTTCAATAGTATCCTCTTTGCCAATTCCAACTAATACATTAAAGCCTTTATTTATACTTCCAACTATCTCATTATCCACTTTAACAGAGGATTTATTCACTCTTTGAACTACAACTCTCACGATTATGCCCCCTTTTATTTATTTACTCTATAAACATCTAATATTCCTTGTAGTCTTCTTATTTTCTTCATTAATTCTTTTAATTGTTCTATATTATCAATCTTTACTTGAATATTTATATTTGCTACTCCATTTCTACCTGATTTAGCATTTAAAGAAAGTAGTCTAAAATTAGAGTCAGTTATAACTAACATAACATCAGATAATAAACACATTCTATCTTCTGCTTTAACCTCAAGTTCAGCAACATATGCAGCTCCCTTTTCAGTTCCCCAACTAACATCTACAACTTTCTCTTCTTGTTTTTCTACTATAGCTTTAAAATTAGAACAGTCTTTTCTATGTACAGAAACTCCTCTTCCCTTAGTTATATACCCAGCTATATCATCTCCAGGTACAGGATTACAACACCTTGCAAATCTAACCATTATATTATTTAATCCCTTAACAGTTACTCCATAGTTTTGTTTTTTCTTTATTTGTCTTTCAGTTTTAGCTATTTGTTCTTCAATATTCTTATTTAATTCCTCTTCAGCAACCTGTTTTACAATATTCTCTTTAAGCTTAGATATTACAGTAGATGAAAGTAACTCTCCTTCTCCTATAGCTACATATATTTCTTCAACATTATTTAAATGATATCTCTTTAATAATTTATCATATAATGGCCCTTTGCAAAGATCTGAAAATACTAAGGATTGCTTTTTACATTCCTTATCAAGCATTTCCTTTCCTCTTTCTAAATTCTCTTCTCTTCTTGCTTTTCTAAGCCATTGCTTTATTTTACTTCTAGCTTGATTGCTATTAGCTATATTTAACCAGTCTATATTAGGTCCTCTAGATGATGAGGATGTTAATATCTCTACTATTTCCCCAGTTTTAAGCTTGTAATCTAGAGTTACTATCTTTCCGTTTACTTTAGCTCCTACGCATTTATTTCCTATATCTGTATGGATCTTATATGCAAAGTCTAAGGGAGTTGCTCCCACTGGCAAATTTATAACTACTCCCTTAGGAGTAAATACAAATATTTCATCTGAGAATAAGTCAAGTTTAAACCCTTCCATAAACTCAGTTGCATCAACAGCTTCCTTTTGCCACTCAAGTATATCTCTAAGCCATGTTAACTTATTTTCAAAAGTCATATCTTTTGAATCAGTGCCATTAATACCACTCTTATATTTCCAATGAGCTGCTATTCCGTACTCAGCCGTTCTATGCATTTCAAAAGTTCTTATTTGAATTTCAAAAGTCTTTCCTTCGCTTCCTATTACTGTTGTATGTAAAGATTGATACATATTAGGTTTTGGCATTGCTATATAATCTTTAAATCTACCTGGTATTGGCTTATAAATAGTGTGTACTATACCTAGTACTGCATAGCAATCTTTAACCGTATTAACTAAAATCCTTATAGCTGTTAAATCAAAGATTTGTTCTATGCTCTTATGTTTATTCACCATTTTTCTATATATACTGTAGAAATGTTTTGGTCTTCCTTCTATATCGCTATCTATGTTAGCTTTATCTAAATTTTCTTTTAGCTCTTTAATTATACGAGAAATAAATTTTTCTCTCTCCACCCTTTTTTCAGCTATCATATTTACTAAGTCATAATATTCTTCTGGATGAATATATCTTAAACACAAATCTTCTAACTCCCACTTTATTTTAGATATACCCAGTCTATGAGCTAAGGGTGCAAATATATCTAAAGTTTCTTGAGCTTTTTTCTTTTGTTTTTCAGGCTTCATATATTTAAGTGTTCTCATATTATGAAGTCTATCTGCTAGTTTTATTATTATAACCCTTATGTCTTTAGCCATTGCTAAAAGCATTTTTCTTACATTGTCAGCTTGTTGTTCTTCTTTGCTTTTATATTTTATTTTTCCAAGCTTAGTAACTCCATCGACTAAATTAGCTACTTCAACATTAAAAATATTACTTATATCTTCATAAGTATAATCCGTATCCTCTATTACATCATGAAGAAGTCCTGCAACTATAGTATTTGTATCCATTCCCATATCAGCTAATATCATAGCTACACTAATAGGATGAGTTATGTATGGTTCTCCTGATTCTCTTTTTTGTTCTTTATGTGCTTCAAAAGCTAAATCATATGCTTTTTTAACTAAATCTATATCAACATTATTCCCATTAGCTTTTATTTTAGAAATTAGTTCTTCTAACATACTGGATTATTCTCCCCTACTTAAAATTTCTTTTAATATATTATATTATTATATAACAAAAAAATAAAATAAACCAATAATAAAATTAATGGCTGGTCAATAAACCAGCCATTTTTAACTCTATTATAATTTTTTACAAAATTAAAGAATTTTAAACATCATAATCAACTAATGATGTTACTTCGTATCCTTTTAATTTATCTCTTCCTTTTAATTCTGTTAACTCAATAGTAAATGCTAATCCAGCAACTTCTCCACCAGCTTGTTCTACTAATTTAGCAACAGCAGCTATTGTACCACCAGTAGCTAAAAGATCGTCAACTATAGCAACTCTCATACCTGGTTTTATAGCATCTTTGTGTATTTCTAAAGCATCTTTTCCATACTCTAAATCATATTCTACTCTAACTGTGTCCCCTGGAAGTTTGCCTGGCTTTCTTACTGGAATAAATCCAACACCTAAAGCATAGGCTACAGGAACTCCAAATATAAATCCTCTAGCTTCTGGTCCAACTACAACGTCAATATTCTTATCTTTGAAGAATTCTGCCATTTGGTCAACTGAATCTCTTAAGCCTTCTCCATCTGCTATTAAAGTAGTTATATCTTTAAAGCTTATTCCCTTCTTAGGAAAATCTTCTATAACTCTTATTTTATCCTTTAAACTCATTACTTTCCCTCCAAAATCAATAAATATATATAAATTTTTAATTACTACCTTATTTTTTCATTATAAATATATTTAGTTATTTGCTCCGCTCTGTCCTTATCATTTGTAGTTAATAACTCCACAACTATCTTCGCGTTATCTTTTTTACTAATGGCACCTTCTCTTGGAGTTATCTCATTAACTATTTTATTAATACTATCTATATTTATATCACTAATATCAAAGAAACTCTTAATAGCATTCAATCCTATACTATTAGTATATCTTAAATATTGAATTCCTTCCTTTAATATTATTCCATTTTCCCCTTTATTTTTAACGTTCTTTGAAACACTACCTATAAGTATTAAATCTAAATACTTATTTATTCTTTTCATGTTATAATATATAGCAATAGCTTGCATTAACTTAAAAGTTAACCCCGAATTAGTCAAATCCTTATATCTATATGAACACTTTTCTTCACTTGGGTTTATATATGTTGAATCATATATGCATTTTGTGCGTTTATTTTCCATTATTATTAAATCTATATTAAATCTATTACAGAGATTCTCCACCTCTTTATTTTTAAGGCCACAACCTACTGTTATTAAAAGTTCTGCACCTAAAAAAGCAATATCTTCTCTTAAAGTATATTCATCTATATCATAATTTTTCTCTTCATGTTCTGAACTTACACAATATTCAACATCAGCATTTAAATACTTTAGTATAAGCATTAAAGATGATATTGCACATATGGAATCTAAATCACATCCACCATATATAACTATCTTTTCTCTATTGTTAATTGCAGATGCTAGTCTTTCTATTGCTTTATTCATATTTTTAATGTTAAAAGGGCTATACCCTGATATGTAATTAGTGCAATATATGTTTTTCCAAGCCTTCTGCATAATTTAACTCCTCCATAAAATTAAGAAAACAAGTATATTATAATTTAAAATTACCTTTTTGACAAATACTTTTCAAATAAATACGTATTCATTAGTCATTTTTATTACTTTTCTCCTATTTTTCTTAAAAAGTAATAAAGATTCTAATTAAAATAAAAAAAATGCTAAAAGTTATAAAACTTTTAGCATTTTTATACTATTACTTATTTATTGCCTTTTTATTTTTTTGTCTGTTAGCTAAAATACACCAAATTGGACTTGCTATAAATATTGAAGAACAAGCTCCTGATGCTATACCAACTATTAATGGGAAAGCAAAATCTCTAACTGTAGGAACAAATATATAAACACAAACTATAGTGATTAAAGTTGTAAGTGTTGTATTTATAGATCTTGACATTGTTTGAGTAATACTCATGTCTGCAATCTCTTCCACAGATTTCCCTCTAAGTTTTTTTCTATTTTCTCTTATTCTATCAAATATAACTATTGTATCATTTATAGAATAACCTACTATTGTAAGTATAGCCGCTATAAATGGAGTATTTATTGTTATTCCAAATATAGCGTAAACACTTATAGTTATTAATACATCGTGTAATAGAGCTATTATAGCTGCAATACCAAAAGAAAATTCAAATCTTATAATTACGTATATAAGCATACCTATTACTGCTATCGCAAGAGCTACTATGGCATTTGTTGTTAAATCTCTTCCAACTGAAGCCCCAATTTCATTTTGTGATACTAAGGCATCATCTTTTAAATCGTATTTTTCTTTAAGAGCCTTAAAGATATCATTAACTTGAGAACTATTTAACTCTTTTGCTTTTATTTGAAGTTCAGTACCATTAACTTGATTTGTAACGGCATCCTTTGAATATTCTTCTACAATTTTATCAACATCAGTTTTATTAAAATCTGTACCCATGTTTATTACAACCTGAGTACCCCCTCTAAAGTCGATTCCAAAGTTCATACCTTTAGTAAACATAAATCCAAAACCTATAACAATTATAAGAATTGATATAGTAAACCATATTTTCTTCTTCTCTACAATTTTAAGCATTATGTCTACCTCCTTTTATACGACCAAACATTGAAGGCTTATTTAATATTCCCATGTTGAATCCTAAATTCATAAAGAATCTTGTCATTATTATAGCGGTAAACATACTTATTACAATACCTATTAATAATGTTAAAGCAAATCCTTTAACTGGTCCTGATCCAAAGAAGTATAGAACTAAACCAGCAATAAGGGTTGTTATATTAGAATCCATTATTGATCTTAAAGCATTGCTAAAACCTATTTTCATAGCTGATGTTATACTTCTACCATTTCCAAGTTCTTCTTTGATTCTTTCAAATATAAGTACGTTAGCATCTACTGCCATACCTACTGTTAATAAGAAAGCTGCTATACCTGGTAAAGTAAGAGTTACTCCTACTAATGCAAATATATAAAGCACTAATAATATATAAACACTTAGTGACATACATGCAATGAATCCTGGAACTCTATAGTATAGTATCATAAATAAGAATATTATAGCTACACCTATTGCTCCTGCTTTCAGAGCATTTGGAAGAGCATTTGCACCTAACTGAGCACCTACAGTCTCAACTGAAACTGCCTTAACTGGAACTGGTAATGCACCAGCATTTATTATTCCAGATACCTTTTCAGCTTCTTCCATTGATCTATTTCCTGAAATAATAGCTTCACCATTAGAAATTATGTCATTTACTACTGGATCTGTTAATGTTTCATTATCCATTTTTATAGCTATTTTTTGGCCTTTATATTTTTTTGTTGCCTCAGCAAACTTTTGCTTACCTTCTTCGTTAAGCTCTAATTTTATAACTGGCTTACCTGTTTGAGGGTCTATATATACACTTGACTTTTCAACATCTTTACCTGTTAAAATAACATCATCCTCAGGCCCTACAAATGTTAACTCCCCTGTTTTTTGAAGAGAATCCACTATAGTTTTTGAATCGTATTGTCCTGGAATATCAATTCTTATTCTATTATTTCCCTCTGTCGTTACTACAGTTTCTGAAACTCCAACCTTATTAACCCTTAAAGATAGAAGTTCCTTTGTTGTGTTTAATTGATCTACTGTTACGTCATTACTTTGGATTTCCATAAGAACAGAAACTCCACCTTGTAAATCCAATCCTTTAGTTATAACCTCATTAAACGTTTTAAATTGATAGTCCCCTAATGTAAATCCTTTGAACCCTGCTAGAGCTAAAAAACTTATCACTGCTATGGAGATAAAAAATAATATGAAGCTACCTAATTTTGATTTCATGGTTATCCCCCTCTGTAAAATTTTCTCTGATAAACTAAATTATATTAATATGTTGCCATATAGTCAATATATGGCAACAATTATTAATATTATATTTTTATTCAGCGTCCATAGTCTTTGACTTTAATGCAATAGCACACTCAATTCTTTTCTTTTGCATTTCACATCCAACTTCATAAGGAACATGAATATCGCCATTAAAGTTAAAGTTATTAGCTTGACATCCACCACTACAGTAGAATCTAGCCCAGCATTCTTTACATTTTGGTTTATTATATATGTGAGCTTGTTTAAATTCTGTTGAAAGATCTTTTCTGATTTCTCCATCATAGATATTTCCTAGTAAGAAATCAGTATTTCCAACGAATTGGTGACATGGATATATTTCTCCATCTGGAGTTACAGCAATATACTCATGACCTGCTCCACATCCTGCTATTCTCTTATAAACACAAGGACCACCATTTAAATCAATGTTAAAGTGATAGAATTTGAATATGTTATCTCCCTCTTCTAATCTTCTCACCATTTCATTGTATAATTTATCATACTCTCCAAATATAGTTGGTAAATCTTCTCTTCTTAAAGATAATTCATGTTCATCTGGAAGAACAACTGGCTCTATTGAAATCTCAGTAAATCCTTCATTAGCAAGAGCCATTACATCTTGGAAGAAGTCAGTATTATTTCTTGTAAATGTTCCTCTAGCATAATATTGTTTACTTGGATCTCTCTTTTCAACCATTTTCTTTATGTTTGGAAGTATTCTATCATAACTTCCTGAACCATCAACTCTTATTCTAACAGCATCGTTAACTTCTTTTCTTCCATCTATTGAAAGAATTATATTTCCGATGTTTTTATCTATATAATCGATTCTTTCATCATTTAAAAGAGTTGCATTAGTAGTCATAGTAAATCTTACATTTTTGCCTACTTCTTGTCCTCTTTTTTTACCATAATCTATTATTTCTTTTATAGTATCAAATACCATTAGTGGTTCCCCACCAAATAAATCAACTTCTATATTCTTTATTCCACCTGAATTTGCTAATACAAAATCAATAGCTTTTTTACCAACTTCAGCACTCATTGGTTTTCTACATCCTTTGTATTCTCCCTCGTCAGCGAAACAATATTTACATCTTAAATTACAATCATGTACAACATTTAAGCATAGAGCTTTTATATATGAAGGTGCCTTGTCACTTTCTTTAGCAACCTCTTCATATAAATCTCCTGAGTATAAAGCGTCTTCTTCTACTAATTGAAGTAAATCTTCATAAGCCTCTTCAATTTCCTCAACTGGATATTTATCTTTTAACTTTTCAATTAAAGATTCCTTACTACTTAATTTGTTATCATTATCTATCATATTGTAAATAAGGTCATCGACAATATGAACACTTCCTGAGTTTACGTCTACTACGTAATACTCTCCACCTTGCATAAATTTATGAATTAATGCCACAATATTTCCTCCTAACTAAGAACTATGGCAGCAACTTTAAAAGTTACTGCCACTTAAGAATTTTTATAATTAATTTTCACAAGCTAAGTTTGCTACTGTAGCTGATGTTTTACAAGCTGATTGGCATGAGTTAGCACACTCTCTGCAATCTGCTGGTTTACATAAGCTCTTTTTTAAGCTTGACTTGTTTACTGTTTTTATACGCTTCATTTACTCTTCCTCCAATCAAAACTATCTTTAATATTATACCATGTTAAGGTTTAATTTTAAAGTTCTTTTTAAAAAGCTAATTTGATTTACCCCCTTATTCTTTCACATTATAATATAAAATTCAATACCTAAAATGAAAAAATAGTTATTTTAATGCATAAAATACATTAAAATAACTATTTCTTTAAATTATACTAATCAATCTTTGAACTTATGCCTTGTTTTGAAAACTCGATCTTTGTTCTATCTTGAGTAGTCTCTATTATAACGCTATCATCTTTTAATTTTACTATTCTACCTATGATTCCGCCTCTAGTTATGATCTTATCATTAACTTTTAGCTCATCTATCATAGCATCATATTTTTTCTTTCTTTTCTTTTCTGGTAAGATAAGTAAGAAATAAAATACACCAAACATTAAAATAAAAGGTAATACCATTGTTGCTATTTGTTGAAAATTCATACTAGCCACTCCCTTCTTATTATGTAAATTTTATATTATTAAGCTCTTCCATTCCACTCTTCTAATTTTTTAGCTTTGAATTCTGCAAAGTATCCGCCATCTATAGCATCTCTTATATCCTCCATAAGCTTATTATAGAAGTATAGATTGTGAAGAACACATAATCTCATAGCTAACATTTCTTTAGCCTTAAATAAGTGTCTTATATATGCTCTTGTGTAATTTTTACATGCAGGACATTGACATCCTTCATCTATTGGTCTAGCATCTAATTCAAACTTAGCATTCATTAAGTTTATTTTACCTTCTTTAGTGAAAACATGACCATGTCTTCCATTTCTAGCAGGTAAAACACAATCAAAGAAGTCTACTCCTCTTTCTACTGCCTCTAATATATTTGATGGAAGACCAACCCCCATTAAATATATTGGTTTATCCTCTGGTAAGTGAGGAACTACAGCATCTATAACTCTATACATTTCTTCATGAGTTTCTCCAACTGCTAATCCTCCAATAGCATATCCATCTAAATCCATTTCTCTTATAGTTTTAGCATGTTCTATTCTTATATCTTCATAAACTCCACCTTGGTTAATACCAAAAAGCATTTGCTCTTTATTAACAGTGTCATCTAATGAATTTAATCTATCCATTTCCTTTTTACATCTTTCAAGCCATCTTGTTGTTCTTGCAACTGACTTTTCTACATATTCTCTAGTTGATGGGTTTGGAATACATTCATCAAAAGCCATAGCTATTGTTGAACCTAAGTTACTTTGTATTTGCATACTTTCTTCTGGTCCCATGAATATTTTTCTACCATCTATGTGTGAGTTAAAATAAACTCCCTCTTCTTTTATCTTTCTCATTCCTGCTAATGAGAAAACTTGGAATCCACCTGAATCTGTTAAGATTGGTCTATCCCAATTCATAAAGTTATGTAAACCTCCCATTTGCTTTACAATCTTATCTCCTGGTCTTAAATGTAAATGGTATGTATTAGAAAGTTCTACTTGACATCCTATTTCTTTTAAATCCATTGAAGAAACAGCACCTTTTATGGCTGCTAAAGTTCCTACATTCATAAAAACAGGAGTTTGAATTGTACCGTGAGGAGTTACAAACTCACCTCTTCTAGCTTTTCCGTCTTTTTTTAAAAGAGTATATCTTTTTTTAGTCATGAAAAAAGTCCTTCCTTTGCTTTTTATTTTATAAACATTGAATCTCCAAATGAGAAGAATCTGTATTTTTCTTTTACTGCGGTGTTATAAGCATTCATTATATTATCTTGACCAGCTAAAGCTGAAACAAGCATTATTAAAGTTGATTCAGGTAAATGGAAGTTTGTAATTAAATTATCAACTATTTTAAACTTATATCCTGGATATATGAATATATCTGTCCATCCACTTTGTTCTCTAACTCTTCCATTTTCATCTCCAATAGTTTCTAAAGTTCTTGAAGATGTTGTTCCTACAGCAATTACTCTCTTTCCAGCTTCCTTAGTTTTATTTATAAGCTCTGCATTTTCTTTATCTAAATGATAATATTCTGAATGCATAACATGATTATTTACATCATCAACCTTTACTGGTCTAAATGTACCAAGTCCTACATGTAAAGTTAAATATGCTATATTAACACCTTTATCTTTAATTTCTTTTAATAAATCCTCAGTAAAATGTAATCCAGCTGTTGGTGCTGCTGCTGATCCCTTTTCTTTAGAATAAACTGTTTGATATCTTTCTTTGTCTTCTAACTTTTCATGTATATAAGGTGGAAGTGGCATTTGTCCTAATTCATCTAGAACTTGTTCAAATATACCATCATACTTAAACTCTATTATTCTGTTTCCTTCTTCACCAATTTCTCTAACTATGGCTTTAAGTTTACCTTCTCCAAAAGTGAAAACTGTACCTACTTTAGCTTTTCTACCTGGCTTAGCTAAACACTCCCACTTATCTCCTTCTATTCTCTTTAAAAGAAGAAATTCTATTTTACCACCAGTTTCTTCTTTTTCTCCTATAAGTCTAGCAGGTAATACTCTAGTATTATTTAAAACTAAAGTATCTCCTTCATTTAAATACTCTAATATATCATGGAATTTTCTATGTTCAATCTCTCCAGTTTTTTTATCTAAAACCATTAATCTTGAAGAATCTCTCTTTTCAAGTGGATATTGAGCTATAAGTTCCTCTGGTAGCTCAAAATAAAAATCACTTACTTTCATTTTAATTACACCTTCTCTATTTTATTTTTCAAATAACGTACACTGTTTAGAATCTATCTTAGATTCATTAAATCTAACTCTTCCTAAGTGTTTATACGCTTTATCTGTTGCCATTCTTCCCCTTGGAGTTCTAACTATAAACCCTTTTTGTAGAAGATATGGCTCATAAACATCTTCTATAGTATCTAATTCCTCTCCAACGAAGTAAGCTAAGGTTTCTATCCCTACTGGTCCTCCATTGAAGTTATCTATTATGGCTTCTAGAATTTTATTATCAATTCTATCAAAACCTTCTCCATCAACTTCTAAAATCTCTAAGGATTTTTTTGCAGCCTCTTCTGTAATTTCATTATCATATAAAACTTCTGCAAAATCTCTCACTCTCTTTAAAAGTCTATTTGCTATTCTAGGAGTACCCCTTGACCTTTTAGCAATTTCAAAGGCCCCTTCTTCAGTTATATGGCATCCTAAAATTTCAGCACTTCTAATTATTATTTCCTTTAATTGCTCATCAGTATAATATTCCATAGAACATAAAACCCCAAATCTATCTCTTAAAGGTGAACTAAGCATACCAATTCTAGTTGTGGCACCTATTAGAGTAAATTTAGGTAAATCGAGTCTTATGGATTTACTAGCAGCTCCCTTACCAATAATTATATCTAAAACATAATCCTCCATGGCAGGATATAGTATTTCCTCTACACTTCTATTTAATCTATGTATCTCATCAATAAATAAAACATCATTAGTGTTTAAGGTTGTTAATATCGCCGCTAAGTCTCCTGCTCTTTCAATAGCAGGCCCTGATGTTATTTTAAGATTTCCACCCATTTCATTTGCTATTATATTAGCTAATGTTGTCTTTCCAAGACCTGGTGGCCCATATAAAATTACATGGTCTAAGGCTTCCCCTCTTCTTTGAGCAGCTTTTATGAATATGTTTAATCTTTCTTTAACTTTGTCTTGACCTATATATTCATTTATTTTCTCTGGTCTCAAACTGTATTCATTAGTTGAATCTATTCCAATCTCATTAGAGGTAACTAATCTTTCACTCATTTAATTACACCTCCTAACGCATTAAAAGTTTTAAAGACTCCTTTATCATATTTTCTATAGATAATGTCTTATCAACTTTTTCTAAAGCTTTTTGAGCTTCCTTCTCTGTATAGCCTAATGCCATTAAGGCACTTAATGTTTCATTTATATTGAAACTATAATCAGAATTATCATTAATTCCTTCTATTAATTGTTCCTCTTCAGAAGTAAGTTCATCTGGTTTTAACTTATCCTTAAGCTCTAGAATAATTCTTTGAGCCGTTTTCTTTCCTATTCCAGGTGCTCTTGTTATATGCTTTTCATCTCCCATCATTATTGCGTACTTTAAATTATTAACAGTACTAATGGATAAAAGTGATAAAGCAGCTTTTGCTCCTACTCCATTTATGGATAATAAAAGCTTAAACATTTCTAATTCTTCTTTTGTTGTAAATCCATATAGACCTATGAAATCTTCTCTAACGATCTGCTCTAAATATAGAAGAACTTCATCTCCCACTTTTGGCATATTAGACATTGTATTTCCAGATGTGAAAATTCTATATCCTATATTATTTAATTCTATTACAACATAATCCTTACTTATCCCTTGAAATTGGCCTCTTATATATTCGTACATATTTAATGCTCCTATGTATAATAAGTTCTTTAAATCTATATAATACTTTAACATGAAGAGGGAATATTATCAATGAATTACACAAAATTTACTATTCATTAAAAACACTCTAAACTCTCTATTTTCCTAGGTCATACTTTCATTTAAGTAATAAAAAAAGCCACATCTTACTAAGACATAGCTATTGATTATATATACTTTTTCAAATGATAAATCTACTTACATTTTTAACTTATATAATTTGTTATATTTTCTTCACACTCTTCTCTTGTATCATATTTCTTTTCAAAATTACTTATTTTACTTCTATCAACCTCTGGCAAATCTTCTATCTTCTTTGTGCTAACATCCTCTGGTTTTTCAATAAATGGTCTTCCATCTTCACCAGCCTTAAATATTGCTATGTACCCATCTTTTTCGCCTATATAATATTTACCAGCTTCTAATATTCCCATATCATTTAAAAAAATTATTTCTCCTGAAGTTGATGAAACTAATTTATACCCATCTTTTTCTACAGCAGAAATTAACTCCTCAATATTTTCTCCATTGATTTCATCATTTTTAACCATTTCTCCAATAGTAGTTTTATAATCAACTACAACATGGTCATCTAAAGTTCTTCTTGTAAATATTACATCCATATTCTCAGCTAAAACAAGTTCACCTTTTTTCTCTGTAACCTTCATATTAGTTTGTTGAATTTTTCTACTATTATAAAAGTAAGTTATCATATAACTGCTTGCAAATATAAATATGCTTAAAAGAATAAATATTAAGTTTTTGATTTTATCATTATTTTTTATATTATTAAAATTCATATCATCACCTCATTGGTGATTATTAACACATTTTCTCTTTTTATACACACATTTCATGTTTTTTATATCAAAAATCAAAATTAAACTAAAGTATATCATAAAATAAAAAGGGAGTGATTAAAATTCACTCCCAAAATAATTAATTATTATGCAGCATTATTCTTTTTCTTTCTTAATACAGCTAGTCCACCAATTGTTAATACTGTACCCATAGCAGCCACTGCTCCAGTTCCAAATGGCATACCTGTGTTAGGTAAGTTTTCACCATTATCAGGATTTTCTGGATTCTGTGGTGTTTCTGGGTTACCTGGATTTTCAGGTTTTTCAGGTTTTTCTGAATCAACAGTTGTATCTTCACCAGCTTCTAATAAAGTAGCTAAATCAGTTATAGGATCTATTCCATTTTCTCTCCAATAATTTGCCATTTCATCTCTTATAACTAAGTTTGTATCCACTACATTTTTAGCAGCTGAGAAATCATAAGAATCTCCACCTACAGCCATGAAATCATTAGTAACTACTGTATAATACTTGTCATTTTCTAATTTAGTTCCATCAGCTAATCTAACAGAAGTTATCTTTTCTCCTCTTTCAGCTCCTGGAGTGTACCAAAGTTTAACACCAGCATGTTGTCCCCATCCAAAGTTATCTGGTTCTATTCCATGCTCTAAAACTTTTATTATATCTGAACCTTTCATTTCCATTGTAACTAAAGTATTGTCAAATGGAAGTATTGTGTACATATCTCCAACAGTAACTGTTCCAGCCATTAATGGGGCTCTTACTCCTCCACCATTAGTTATTGCTATATCAGCATCAACTATTCTTCTCATAGTTTCAGCTACAGTAGCCCCCATAGGACTTACTCCAGTATCTCTATCATGTGGTAAATCTACTGATAAATCAGCAACTTTTTCATTCATTATAGGAGCTAAATCAGCTTCAAATTTTGCTAATATATCTTCCATATTCTTATCAACTGGAAGAGTATCTTTTCTCTTAGAAATATCGTCAAGTTTAGTTGTAACTACTAATTCATCGTTATAGTCAAATTTTAAGTTAACATGTCCTAAATTTCTACCATTTTTATACGCTTGTATAACTGGTACTCCATTAACTTTTCCTTCAACTTTTTGGTGACTATGAGCTGATATTATAGCATCAACTCCTGGTACTTCAGCAACTTCAACAATCTCACCAGTTATTTCTCCAGTCTCTCTATTTTGTTCACTTCCTAAATGGCTTAAAACAACAACGGCATCTACATTTTCTTTATTTTCTAAATAATCTACCCAAGTCTTAGTTGCTTCTACAGGATCTTTAAATTCTAAATGAGCAACGTTATCTGGTTTTGTCTTGTATGCAGTTTCAGGAGTAGCAAGTCCTATAAATCCAACTTTCTTTCCTTCTCTTTCAACAACACCATAAGGCTTAGCCCATTCAACTGGTTCTCCAGTTTCTTTTTCATATATATTTGATGCTAAGAAATCAAATTCTCCAGCTTTAGCCCAATCTGGTATATATTCATATCCCCAGTCAAACTCATGGTTACCAACTGCTGAAAATTCTAAGCCCATTTCCTTAAGCATAGCAGTAACTGGCTCACCTTTTAAAAGATTTGACATAGCACTTCCTTGATATATATCTCCACCTGTAACAACTACAGTATTTGGATTTTCTTCTTTTACTCTCTTTATTTCTCCAACTAACTTAGCTGCTCCAACATCACTCTTAGATTCTGCTAAAGATCCATGGAAATCGTTGAAAGTAACTATTGGTATTTCAACTTCCTTAGTCCCTAAAGCTTCTAAAACATCATTCCAAGTTACAGCTTTTACATTTGGAGTTCTTCCATCTTCTGATACAGGTATTTTTATTTTACCTTCATTTACAAGTTTAACAGCTAATTCTCTTTGTTCTGAATCCCAATCATTACCTGTTATCTTCCAGTTATTATTAACTTTTTTAGTGATTTTTCCACCTTTTACATTTTGAATATAATCAACTATTAAATCTCTCATATCTGATATTTGATCATTATTTGTATCATATATTTTCTCATGCTCACCTTGGTCCATTATTCCAGCAGCTAATCCAGAATTATATCTATAATCATTTACTGTTAAGTAAACTACATCTGAGTCTTCAACTGGCTTACCATCTTTTTCAAACTTTAAATTTTCAATTCTTTGACCTGGCTCTTTAGATATATTTATTTCATAACTTATTCCATCAAACATGTCATATAAATACATTCTAACATCTTCATTAAAAGATACTGTTAAATCCCCATCTTTATAAGTATTATAATACTCAGCATTTTTTTCCATATACTTTTTAAGTTGTTTTCCATTTGTTTTTATAGTATATAATTTATTATCATATCTATAAATATTTGAAATATCTGCTTTGCTTACATTTCCTTCATATAAGTTTGATGAAGCACTAAATAAAGCTGCTCCAGAAACCATATAAACCTCATCTGGATTTATATTCTTTGATTCTAAATGCTTTCTACTATTATATAATTGAACTTCATTTATAAAGTCAGTTATACCTTGATCTTCAACTAATGATTGTGGAATTTCTTTTATTTCATTTTTATCAGCAAGATTTCCTCCAACCATTTCGCCAACAGGTGCTGTTGCATCAGCAATTGCTGTGTTATGAAAATCAGCAAGTAAATCATTTATTTTTTGATCCTCTTCTACACCCTTTGTGCTTAATAATTTAGACTTTTTATCTACAACTTCTACTTTTTCTCCATTTTTTCTAACAGTTAATTCTATTTTAGAAACCATTTGACCATTACTTGTAGGTTGGCTTATAACTGCATTGTTTATTTTTTCTTCTGGTACATTAGTATGACTATGTCCTGCAACTATGGCAGATACCTCTGGGTTCATTTCAGCTATGGCTCTAGCACTATCTCCATTACCATATTCACTTTCTAATCCAACGTGTGAAACTACTGCATAGACATCAGCGCCACCCTCAGGTCTATTTTCTATTTCATCTATTACAAATCCAACTTCTTCTGCAGGGTTTTTAGCCTCATATCCTTTTAGATTTTCTGAATCCCATTTCATTATATGAGGACTTACAACTCCAATTAGAGCAACTTCAACGCCTTCTATTTCCCTAGTTGTATATCCTTCATAAACCCTCTTACCATCTTTATAAAGATTTGCACATAATACATCTAAATTGTCATTAACTTGGCTTACAACATTATTAAGGTTGTCCATTCCATAGTTAAATTCATGATTTCCTAAAGAGAAAACATCATATCCTATAGCATTCATTCCCATAACCATCGGATTAGGACCATTCTTAAATAAGTGATTGAAGTTTCCTTGTATAGTATCTCCATTATCAACCACTATTGTATTAGGATTTTCCTTTCTAGCTTCATTAACTAATGTAGATATTTGATTTAATCCACCATCAGATTTTTGATTACGAGCATACTCATAATTCATAAATCTACCATGAAGATCTGATGTACCTAAAATCTGAATAGTTACATCTCCTTCTTTTTCTAAACTAGCTTCTTCTCCTTTTTTCTCTAGGTTTTCCGGTGCTAAATTTTCAGTAGCCTTTACAGTAGTTAACGGTGTTGCAATTCCAAAGATCATTGAAGTGGCAACTGCTAATGCTGTAAATTTCTTATCCCTTACTTTTTTAAGCATATTTTTCCCCCTCATTTAGTTTACTATTGTTATAAAAGTAAATTTTATACATATGTATTGTACATTATTTGGCGAATATTTTTCAATCTTTTATTGTTAAATATTCGTTAACTTTAATTAACTTTTTTATTTTTTTAATTCCTAGTAAATTCTATGCTTAAATAAATTTAAAATTAATAATAAATTAATCTTCTTAAATAATAAAAGCAGTAAAGAAAATTTCTTTACTGCTTTTTTAGTCATTTTAAATTAAGCTGCATCATTATGTTTCTTTTTTAGAATTATGCTACCGCCTATAGTAGCTAAAACTCCCATTGCTGCAAAAACTTCAGCTCCAAAAGGATTTCCTGTGTTAGGTAATTTAATTAAATCATCCTTTTTATTTTCTTCATTATTTGAATTATTATCTGGATTAGATATTTCATGCTTATCTGTATTAATATCATCTATAGTTGGATCCATTGGCTTATTTGTATCTATAGATGGTTTTTCTTGTTCAACTGGTTTGTTTGAATCTAAAGATGGATTTTCTGGTTCTACTGGTTTAACAGCTTCTCCCTTATCTTCTCCAGGTTCAATAAGAGTTGCTAAGTTAGTTATAGGATTTATACCATGATTTTTCCAATAATCACTTATTCCTTCTCTTAAAACTTTATTAGTATCTTTAATATTCTTAGCTGCTGAGAAATCATATCCATCTCCACCAGCTGCCATAAAATCATTAGTCGCTAATTTATAATATTTATTTGGATCTAGCTTACTTCCATCTAATAATCTTACAGAAGTTATTCTATTTCCAGGTTCAGCATCTGGATTATACCAGAACTTAAGACCAGCATGTTGTCCCCATCCAAAATCTTTAGGAGCAATTCCATGTTCTAATACTTTAATAATATCTGAACCTTTCATATCCATTGTTACTATAGTATTATCAAAAGGAAGTATAGTGTACATGTCTCCTACTGTTATTACCCCTTTCTTTAATGGAGCTCTTACTCCACCACCATTGTTTATAGCTATATCTGCATCTACTATTTTTCTCATAGTTTCTGTAACAGTTGCTCCCATTGGGCTTACCCCTGCATCTCTATTGTGTGGAAGATCTTCACTTAAATCAGCCACCTTAACATCTAAGATAGGTGATAATTCTTTTTCATATTTTCCTAATGTTTCTTCCATCTCTTTATCTACAGGTAAATCTTTAATATTTTTAGAAATATCCATACGTTGAGCTTCAACAGATAATTTTCCATCTTTATCAAATTTTAAATCTATAAGACCAATAGCACGTCCATTTTTATAAGCTTGTACTATTGGAACTCCGTTAACAGTTCCTTTAACAGGCATATGACTATGAGCTGATACAATTGCATCTAAGCCTGGAACCTTTGTAAGATTAACTACTTCACCTGTTATTTCTCCAGTTTTTCTATCTTGTTGACTTCCAATGTGTGTTAAAGCAATTACTGCATCAACTTTTTCAACTTCTCTTAAATGTTTAACCCATTTTTCTGCTTCAGTGTTAGGGTCTCTAAATTCTAAATCTTTTACATTATCAGGATTTGTTTTATATGCTGTTTCAGGTGTTGCAAGGCCTATAAATCCTATTTTCTTTCCACCTTTTTCAACAACTCCATAAGGTTTAGCCCATTTTACAGGTTCTCCTGTAGCTTTTTCATATATATTAGAAGCTAAGAATTCAAATCCACCATCTTTAGCCCATCCTGGAATTAAATCATAACCCCAGTCAAATTCATGATTTCCTACAGATGAAAATTGAACACCTAAAGCTTTATTCATATCACTAACTGGCTTTCCTTTTAAAAGGTTAGATAATGCACTTCCTTGATACATATCTCCACCACTTACTACTATTGTGTTAGGATTTTTTTCTTTTACTTTCTTTAATTCCCCAACAAATTTAGCAGCTCCAGGATTTCCTCCTGATTCTTTTAAAGAACCATGAAAATCATTGAATGTTAAAATAGGAATCTCAACTTCTTTCTTTTCTTCTGGTAAAGCCTCTGCAAATTTTGATACTTCATCCCAAGTAACAGATTTAACATTTGGAGTTCTTCCATTTGATGAAGTTGGTAGCTTTATTTTTCCTTCATTAATAAGTTTAACTGCTAAAGCTCTTTGTTCTGGATTCCAATTGTTACCTATTATTTTCCAGTTTCCATCTACATTTCTATTTATTACTCCATGTTTAACATTAATTATATAATCACTTATTAAATCTCTTATTGCTGATATATCGTCATTTACTGTATCATATATTTTTTCATGTTCACCTGGATCCATTATTCCTGCAGCTAACCCTGAATTATATCTATAATCATTTACTGATAAATATACTACATCTAAATCCTCAACAGGCTTACCATCTTTAGAGAATTTTAAGTTTTCTATTCTTTCACCTGGATCTTTAGCTATATTTATTTCATAATTAACCCCTTCAAACATATCATACTTATACATTCTTACATTTTCATCAAAAGATATAGTTAAATCTCCATCTTTATATTTATTAAAGAACTTAGAGTTTTCCTCCATGTATTTCTTTAATTGTTTTCCATTAGTTTTTATAACATATAATTTATTATCAAATTTATATATATTTGAAACATCAGCCTTGCTTATAGGACCTTCTTTAAGATTAGCCTTAGGACTAAATAAAGCTGCTGATGAAACCATGTACACATTATTTGGATCTATTCCTTTAGTTTGTAAAAACTTTTTACTATTATATAATTGTACTTCATTTATAAAATCAGTAATCCCTTGATCTTCAACTATTGATTGTGGAATCCCTTTTACTTCATCAGGTTTTGCTAAATCTCCACCTTTTAATTCTCCAATCTTAGCTGTTGCATCATTTATAGCAGCTTCATGGAAAGGCTTAAGTTTCTCAGTTAATTCAGGATCTCCTTGTACCCCTTTAAGGCTTATAAGATCTGCATTCTTATCAAGAACTTTTATTCCACTTTCATCTTTTTCAACAGTTAAATTGAATTTAGAAACATATTTTGCTCTACTTGCTGGTTCACTAATTATAGCGTTTCCTCTTAATTCTGATTTAACTGTATCATGACTATGTCCAGCAACTACTACACTTACTTCTGGATTTGCTTCAGCTATTCCAGCAGCACTATCTCCATCACCATATTCTCCATTTAAACTTGCATGAGAAGTTACTACATAGACATCAGCGCCTCCATTTGCCTTTATTTCTCCTATTATTTTCTTTACTTCTTCTGTTGGATTCTTAGCTTCATAACCTTTTAGGTTTTGAGAATCCCATTGCATTATATGTGGAGTAACTACTCCTATTATTGCAACCTTTATTCCATCTACATCTTTAATTGTATAAGGATTAAAAACTCTCTCTCCATTTCTGTAAAGGTTTCCACATAAGACATGAAGATTTGGATTTGCTTGACCAATAATATTATGAAGTTTGTCCATTCCAAAATTAAATTCATGATTTCCTAATGAAAAAACATCATATCCTATTGTGTTCATAGCAAGTATCATAGGATTTTCTTTATTCATAAATAGGTGATTGTAATTTCCTTGAATAGTATCACCATTATCTAGCACTAGAGTATTAGGATTTTCCTTTTTAGCTTCTTTAACCACAGTAGCTATTTGATTTAATCCACCAACAGATTCCTCTCCCTGTGCATAATCATAATCCATAAACTTACCATGCAAATCAGAAGTGGCAAGTATTTGAATATTGACAGTTTTTTTATCTGTCTTTTCTGTTACATTTGAATTTTTTGTTTCAGAAATTTCAGCAGCTTTAACTGGTATTGGTAGTATAAAGCTAAAGACCATTGCTAATACAACCATTAAAGCAGTAATTTTTTTGTTACTAAACTTCTTTAACATAAATTATCCCCCTTGAATTTTATTTGTTATAAAAGTTAATTTTATACATACTAATTGTAACATATATTAATATTTTTTCAATAATTTGTTATAAAAATTCAAAAAAAGTATATAACTAATAAAATAGGATTTGTTATGATGGAGTTTAAAAATTCTTTCATAACAAATCCTATTTTCTTTAAAATTAATCTAAATATTATTTCACATTATATTAAATAAAGGTTGTAAGATTTCTTAAATTTATTTAACTAATATAAATATTCATTTCTTAAAAACTCTATTTTTTCCTTAGTTAATCCATATTCTTTAAAAAAATATGTTTCATAGCTACCATAAGTATCTTTTATCTTATTTAAACTAAGTTCTATAAACTTCTTTTTTACTCCTAAAATCCCCTCTATTAATTCCTTTATGGTTTCATTTGATACATGCTTTTCATAAATTTGAAGTATTCTATGATTCTCCCTTTTTCTATATTCATTACTTAACATATAATCCTCTATTACCTTTTCTTCTGGCACACCTAAAAGTAATAATATTAAGGCTGATCCTAAACCAGTTCTATCTTTTCCTGATGTACAATGCTGTAATACAGCTAGGTTTTTAGGATTTTCTATTATATTTATAAGTTCCTTAAAAGCTAAATTATTTAATGGCATCTCACTATATCCATCCATAAGTATCTTTTCAGGAAGTTCTTGATTGCTATCCTTTGATAAAATTCCTTTTAAATAGGATTCCATATTTAGATTTTGATTATCTAAATTTCTCATTGCAGATATATTTATATTTTTTGTTCCCTCAACATTTCTATCTGGGCTTAATTTAACTTCTTCTAAGGATCTATAGTCAAAAATATATTTAATTCCTAGGGTTTTAAAATATTCTAAATCTTCTCCTTTTAATTTATTTAAAGCTTCTGAGCGATAGAATAATCCCCATTTCACCTTTCTTCCATCTTTTGTTTCATATCCACCTAAATCTCTAAAATTACAAAATCTTTTAAGTGGTACAAGTCTCTCTGCTAAAATCAACTCTTCATTTTCACATTTTATAAAATAAAAAGTTCTATTCTTAGGCTCTGGATCCTTAAATTCAAATTCATTTTCTTTTTCTATATGTTTAATAAACTTTAACTCTCCATTAAGTTTCTCAGAGTAATATAAAGTTCCAGTAACTTCTTTATTTAATGTTATTTTTAACAATTCTCCAGAGATTCTTATTAAATTTCCATTTAAGCTTCTCATAAAACATCATCTCCTAATATAACCCAAATCCTTTTTTTAATTATACTACTTATTTTTATAAATTGTTAACTTTTATTAAACCTTATATATATTTTCTCTTTACCATAAACTTCTTAAATCTCTTAAGTTTAAAGAAATTTTTTCAAAGAATTAATGTTTTTCCATATTATGTATGATAAGATATTATTATAAGATGTAAACCTTATTATTTATATATTTTTAGATATAATAAGATTTATTTTTCTATAGTAATAAACAATTTAAACTTTTTATTATATTTAAATCTATTTTATTTATGCTTAAGGAGGTCCCATGGAATTATTATTTATATTGCTTTTTTTAATAATGCTTATGACTGCATTTTCAACCTCACTAAGAGAAACTAAGAAATAACTATATTAAAATTTATTTTTTTATTTCATTAAAAATAAAATAAAAAAGATGAGCTGATTTAACAGCTCATCTTATATATTATTCTATCTTGAAGCATACATCTCTTTTTCATTATTTATAAACACTTCAGCTATAACCTCATATGTTTTAGCCCAAGCATTGATAATATCTTTAGTTGCATCATCACCTAAAACTTCTTTTATTGCTCCTAATAAGTGTTTACCTACTATTGGATAATGTTCTGGTTGAACTTGTGCATTACAATGTATAACTCCTATTCTATTAACTACAGGTTTTATAGCTTCTAAGTTATCTATATTTTGAGCAACTGCTAATATTGCCATTGCTAAAGCTTTTGGTTGCTCTTCAGATTCTTGTTTATTCATATTGAACAAAGGTTTTACTTCAGGGTTTTGCTCAAACATATTTTTATAGAAAGTTTTTGTTATTTTTAATCCATTAGATTTTAAAACTGGTACTGTACTTTTTATTATATCTATTGTCTTTTGATCTAACATAATCTCCTCCATGATATTTATTTTTAATTAATAATTATTATTGATTATATTATACAACAATTTAAAATTTTTTCAAGTTAAAAACATTAAATATTTTTTTAGTAAAATGTTAACTTATAACTAATAATACAAAATCATAAATTATAACCAATATTTAAATCTGCTATACTATTTTATTAAACAAACACTATAATTAGTATTATCTATATAAGTAAATTTAATAAAATACACCCTAATCTATAAACCTAATAATATACCGTAAAACTAAATTTTTATTAAATTTAAATAAAATTTGAAAATACAAAAAACACACTTTCAATGTGTATATAAAATTATTATTTTATATTAACATTAAAAGTGTGTTCTCTTACTTTTGTATGTCATTATCTATTATTTTTTTGATTTTCTAAAATGCTTAAAACGTATTATTCATCCCATCCTTCAGGGAACTCAGCATTGTGATACACTTCTTGAACATCGTCGTCATCTTCAAGTAAGTCTAACATTTTTTGGAACTTCTTAGCATCGTCTTCGTTTATAGCAGTTTCAGTATCTGGTATCATTTTAACTGCTGCTTCTAAGAATTCTAATCCTTCAGCTTCTAAAGCTTCTCTTACTGTACCAAAATCTTCTGGTGAAGTTGTAACTATGAATACTTCTTCCTCTGATGCAAAATCTTCTGCTCCAGCATCTAAAGCCATCATCATTATTTCATCTTCATCTAATTCAGCTTTTTCTATTACTATTTCACCTTTCTTTTGGAACATGAAACCAACACATCCTGATGTACCCATGTTTCCGCCACCTTTAGTGAAAGCACTTCTTACGTTACCAGCTGATCTATTTTTATTATCTGTTAATACTTCAACCATTACAGCTACTCCTGATGGTCCGTATCCTTCATAAACTATTGATTCGTAGTTTACTGAATCTCCTTCTCCAGCAGCTTTCTTTATAGCTCTTTGAATGTTATCGTTTGGCATGTTTGCAGCCTTAGCTTTTGCTACAGCGTCCTTTAATCTTGAGTTACCATCTAAGTTTGCTCCACCTTCTTTAACTGCAACAGCTATCTCTTTTCCTATCTTAGTGAATATTTTTCCTCTTTTGGCATCCATTTTACCTTTTTTAGCTTGTATATTATGCCATTTTGAATGTCCTGACATCCTTATTCCTCCTAACATATATGTGAACTATAGTTTAAATTTCTTTAAATATCTTGAAATAACACCTAAATATTATATCATAGAGATTTTTTCTCTTCAACTTGGCTCTTTTCTATAGTTAAAGCTTACTCATCAAAACTTTCATAAAGTCTATTTCCTTCTTTAAAATAAACTCCTTCTAAATCAGTACTCATTATAGCCTTTCCATTTGTTGCTTCTGTAAAGCTTTTTTTTATTTCATCTATCATAGTTTTTTCTGCTAATATATATATCTTAACATTATCAGTAAACTCTGTATCCTCTATGTGCCAATTATTTTGACCGCATATATATTGAATCTTTCCATAAAGATCATAATCTATTTCTGTACAAAGCATTGCTCCTTCTACTTTTTCTACAATACCTGCTGCACTTATAGCTATGGCTGCCCCTTTAGTATAGGCTCTAGTAAGTCCCCCTGTACCTAATAATATTCCTCCAAAATATCTTGTTACCACTACTGCACAGTCTGTTATTCCTTGTTTTTTTATTACCTCTAATATTGGAATACCTGCTGTTCCCTGTGGCTCACCATTATCACTATATCTTTGTATTCCCATATTTTGTCCTATAACATAGGCATAACAATTATGTCTTGCATCCTTATGTTTATTATTTATTTCTGTTATAAACTCTTTAGCCTCTTCCTCTGTTGTAACTCTTTTAACATAGCCTATAAAAACTGATTTTTTCTCCTCAAATCTATCTTCAGCTGCTTTTTTTACCGTTATATAATTCATAATATCTACCTACCTTTTAATACATCGTATATATTATCTATTCCTTTTTCTATCTTACTATAATCTATTTGGGAAAATCCAATTCTAAAGCTTTTATCTCCATCATTAGGATTTTTAAAGAATATGCTTCCTGGAGTAATTATAGTTTGTCTATCTTTCAGTTCATAAAATAACTTTTTAGAAGTTATGCCTATGTTCTTATTTATGTTTAAGAATAAATTAAGTCCTCCCTTAGGCTCTCTATACGAAACCATATCTCCTAATTTATTATCTATAAGTTCTTTTATAAAATTATATCTCTTTGAATATTCCTCATTTAATCGTTCTATGTGCTCTTTCCAATATCCCTTTGCAATATAATCCTGAAGAGCTCTTTGCATTAAACTTGAGGTAGCTATATCACTATTAAACTTTAAAGCTTGAAATTCCTCTTTAAATTTATCTGGTGCTATTAAATATCCCATTCTTATACCTGGTAGAAATATTTTAGAAAAACTTTTTATATATATAACTCTTTCAGAATCTAAACTCCTATATGGTATATACTCTAAATCATTAGAATAAACTAATTCTGAAAGATAATCATCTTCTAATATGTAAAAATCATATTTATGTGCAAGCTCTATTATTTTTTTCTTTTTTTCTAAAGAACAACTTATCCCTGTAGGGTTCTGAAAGTAACTCATAGTATAAAAACACTTTATTTTATTTCTCTTTAATAAATTTTCAAACTTTTCAATATTAGGACCATCCTTCTCCATTGGAATTTCTAATATATTTGCTCTTCTAAGCTTAAATACTAAAAGTGCTCCTCCATAAGTTGGCCTTTCTATTACAATATTATCATTTATATTAACTAAGGACTTACCTACAATATCAATACCTTGCTGAGCTCCAGAAATTATAAGTATATTATCTAAATTATTTTTTCCATTCCAAAATTCTTCATTTATACTTCTTCTTAGTTCTAAATAGCCTAAAGGGTCACTATACATTAGTGCCTCTACACCATCTCTAACTAATACATTATCTAAAACTTTCTTAAGTTTTTCTACTTGGAAGAAGTTTGCACTAGTAGTTTCCCCAGTAAAGTCTATCCAATTTTTTAAATCTCCAGAGGCTATTTTTCTAAATAAATCATTATAATCATGCTTAAAACTTTTTCCTACCTCCTTATTTTTAGCATAAGTTCCACTTCCTTGGGATTGATATGCATATCCTTCTTGTACAAGTTTCTTATAAGCATTAATGACAGTTACCTTATTAACTTCTAAAAAGTCTGCTAACTCTCTTATAGTTGGTAACTTTTCTCCTTCTGATATTTCCCCATTTTCAATTAAACTTTTAATATTATCGTATATTATTAAGTATTTACATAAACCCTCTTTAAAAACCACACTAAATTTCTTCATCTCTTACACCTTATTTAAACATTATCTTTTATTAAATATACTTTTTCTGTTATAAGCTTTTGTCCACATGGTGAGAATTTTTCTCTTCCATTTTTCTTAACTATATTTTTCTTATAAAGATATCCTAATAATTCCTCAAAATCTATTTTAAACCCTTGGAATTCTTCTGATTTTTTTATTTCTTCTGAACTTAAATAATCTTTTTGTTTTTTCATAAAATCAGCTAAAGCTCTTGTTATTCCTCTAATATTTCTCTCTAAAAAGCTTTCAATATAAAAATGTACATATTCTAAAGCCTGTTTATCTGATGCTTTGAATATTCCATTAACCATTTTCTCAAAGTTTTCATCTAATTTCATAAGCATACCAGTAGAGCTCTTTGTTATTAAATATCCATTAAAATTTAAATATAGTCTACTAAAACTATCTACTGAATACATAAGCACTTCAAAGGCAGCGTAGAAATGTTCATTATGAATACATTTCTTATATAAATTCATATCTTGTAAAAGCTCACTTAAATAAACAAGATTCCACTTTTCACTATGAGCATCTGTATAATATTTTATTGAAGTAAATTTATCTGATATTTCTTGGTCCTTGCAAAAAATTAATTTTGAAGATATGAATTTTCTATGTATTGTACTTCCTGTTATTTCTTCTTGACAGAAATTAACTAGAAACTTTTTAGATACTATTTTTAAATGTAAAGATACGCCTAGTTCCTCACCATAAACATCCTTTACTCCTTTAAAATCTCCATTTACAATAACAAATAAATCTATATCTGACCCTTCCCATATATCTCCATTTATTATACTTCCAAATGCCGTCACTCCAATAACATCCTCATTCTTTTGAAGGTCATTTATAACTGATTTAAAAGAATTTTGATATTTCAATATTATTTCACTCAAATTTTTTTCCTCCTTAATAACTCTCATTAATTAAATAATATCTATAAACAATCCCCTTTTTCTACCAAAACTTTTAAAGACTCTTTCAATAAACAAATTCCAACTTCCATCTGTTCTAACATTTTATAAGAAATATCTAAAGATTTTTTTCCTTCTCCTTTTTTCCCATAGGTATTAGATTGATAAAGGTTAGCTGCTGCCGCTGTATTTTGTATTGCAAAACTTAAAAAATAAATAATGTCCAAAGCTGGCTTAACCACCCTATCATAATACATTTTATATTCGTCACCTATATTTAATGTAGCTACACTTGCTTGAATAGTAGCTGCTTTCAATAAAATATCCTGTAACTGATTATATGCCTTATTAAAATCATCTGTATATACATTATTAGTACTTTGATTATCACTTGCAGCTGCTTGAGCTGCAAAAAGATCTTCCTGCCCATTAGAGTTTCCTGATCTTTCTCTACGCCCTCTTATGTTTCCACGATCTAAAGTATCCGTAGTCTCCATAATTCACATCCTAAAAATTAATATCATTATTATTATACTTATATATATTATAATTTATGATGTGACAATTGTAATAATAAAAGCTAAATTCTTATTGAATTTAGCTTTTACTCATAAATTTAATACTCTTATTATAACTCGTATTCTCTACATTTATTTTCTACTTCTTCATCTACTTCTGCTTTTATATAAGTTCCTTCTTCTCTATATTCTTCTTCACTTACATTAGCATTTCTATGAAGATAAGCTACAACTTGTTGAGATGTATAAGGAATTATATATTCCTTGCTTTTTAATGTATAAGGCAATTCTTCACTTATTGCTTCTAATAAATTATCTAGGTTTATTCTTTCCCTAGCAGAAATTTTTACTACCTTATTATATATTGAAGAATATTTTGCTTCTAATTCATTTAGCTTTTCTTCATCAGCCTTATCAATTTTATTAAGAACTAATATTTTTGCTGATTCTAAAGCTTTTAATTCACCTAATACTTTTTCTACAGCTATAATTTCTTCTTGTGCATTATCTGAAGAAGCATCTACAACGTGGCATAAAAGATCTGAGTATATAACTTCTTCTAAAGTTGATTTAAAGGCTTCAACTAATTCATGAGGAAGTTTGCTTACAAATCCAACTGTATCTGTTAATGTTATGTCCCTATTATCAGGAAGTTTTATAGCCCTTGTTGTAGTATCTAAAGTTGCAAAAAGCATATCTGCTTCAAAAACCTTATCCTTAGCTTGAGTAGCTAAAGTTGAAGCTGATTCTGCACATAGAGTATTTCTTAAAGTAGATTTTCCTGCGTTAGTATATCCAACTAAGGAAACCTGTGAAGTTTTATCCTTACTTCTTCTCTCTCTTTGAGTTTCTCTTATCTTCTTTATTTTTTTAAGCTCAGCTTGAAGATCGTATATTCTTTCTCTTATATGTCTTCTATCTATTTCAAGTTTCTTTTCCCCTGGTCCTCTTGTTCCTATTCCACCACCAGTTCTAGACATAACAGTTCCAAGTCCCATAAGCCTAGCTGCTCTATACTTAAGCTGAGCAAGTTCTACTTGAATTTTAGCTTCTCTTGTCTTAGCTCTTCTTGAGAATATTTCTAAAATAAGAGTTGTTCTATCAATTACCTTAACTCCTAAGTTAGCTTCAAGATTCTTAACTTGTGCCCCTGATAATTCATCATCAAAAATTACTAAGTTAGCTCTTGTTAATTGTCTTATGTTAGCAATTTCTAAAACTTTACCTCTTCCTATATAAAAAGAAGCATCTATTTTACTTCTATTTTGAAATACTTTTTCTAATGTAGGAATATCACAAGCCTTAGCAAGTTCCTCTAACTCATCTAAGCTTTCTCTTGTGTCACATCCTACTAAAATAGCTCTTTCACTATCATCTTCCTCAACATTGCTTGTTTTAATAACTTCTTCAACATGATTAATCTTATCTAAAATATTAATTTGTAAGCACTTATCTATAGTTAAATGAGGTGCTTCTTCACTTATAAGAATTTCATTTTCTACATAGCAAAATCCTAAAGAAGCATCTTTAGCTTTGCCTTCCTCTACAGCTATGGCCATTATTGTATCAAGCTTTAATTTCATAAGGGCAGATATATCTAAAGCAGAAAGTCTAGAAACCCCACTTGGATGAGTATGTATTATTCTAACTCCAGATAATCTTTTTTCGTGTATATCTATTAATGGAATCTCTACACTTGAAGAATCTCCTATAGCTACACTAATTACCTTTCCTTTTCTATTTATTCCTACACTAATTTCTCTTTCTATTTGAGAAGATAATCTAGAAATAATATTTATCATATCCTCTGTACAAACACTATACTTTGGTACATTTATTTTATAAAGTTCTTCTAATTCTTTAAGTACTGAATTCCTTATTCCATCAGTATTTCCATGTATCATATATTACCACCTCGTGATATTTATTATGTTTCTTGACAATTTTCATTTAATTTTATACTATAAATACAATATTGTAAATAATACGGAATAGTTAGGGGAGAAAATAATGGAAGATAAGAACAGAAATATACTACTTTCTGAAGAGCAAATTAAAGAACAAATAGCTATTGTAGGTAAAAAATTAACTGAAGATTATAAGGATAAAAACCTTTATGTTTTATCTTTATTAAGAGGAAGTTTCATATTTGCAGCGGATTTAGTTAGAGCAATAGATACTAAAGCTCAAATAGGATTTATGACTACTTCAAGTTATGGCCATGGTGAAGAAAGTACTGGTATAGTCAAAGTTGTAAATGATATTCCTGATAATATTGAAGGCTTAGATGTCTTAATCGTTGATGATATCATAGATTCAGGTATAACAATGGATTTTGTTATAAACCATGTTAAATCACTAGGAGCTAAATCAGTTAAAACTTGCACTCTTTTAGACAAACCTTCTAGAAGAAAAGTTGATTTAAAACCAGACTATTGTTGTTTTGAAATAGAGGACTTATTCGTTGTTGGTTACGGATTAAACTATGGTGATCATTATAGAAATATCCCTTACATATTTAACTGGGAAAAATAATTAAAAGGAGGAATTTCCTCCTTTTTTAATAGGCTAATTTGTATCTTCTCTACTTTCTTCATTAATACCTTGTAGCATATTTCCACCCCACATGCTATTTGGAACTTCTCCAACTATGACAGTATCTGAAATTGGAATTTGATTTACCACTTCAACCTCTTTTGATTGAAGTGGTAATATTATTTTAAGATTAGTTTTTACATTAACTAAAATTTTATGCCTTGTTTGATTTATTCCTGCACTTTCAAATAAGGACTCATAAGTAACTACCACTCTTCCTATAGGCTCCATTTTAACAGTTATACTAGGACCCCAATAAGACATTATATTATTTTTTGTTATATATCCAATTGGCATCTTTACACCTATGGATCCAACTTCCTTTATATCCCTCTGTGATTTTATGGCAACCTCTGTGGCTAACTCATTTAATTTTATAGTATCAGCATTAATCATTTTTATTGTCCCAGATGAATCTTTTTGAACCTTTATTACATCATTATAATTAAATTTTTCTGTATAAACCTCAGCAATATTAGTATTTATAATATCTAAAGTTTTAGCTTGCATTTCTGAATCTGAAACAAGTAAAACTGTAGGTGCAATTATTTTATCAAAAACATATATGAAAATTAAAAAACAGGCAATAATCATTAATAAAGTAATTATTAAATATTTTTTAAAATCTATATTTTTACGTTTATTTTTATTTACATAATACAAAGACTACACCTCTTATAATTTGGTTTACTCTTAATATTATTATGCTATAATATAATATAATATTTCTTTAAATGTATAATAATATAATTATGTAGTTTTTTAGAAATAGAAAGTTTTATTATGATAGGAGGAAAAAATGACTGAAAGAAAAAGAGAGCATAAAGATAGAAAGCAGAAGAAAAATTCACCTAAAAATCAATCGAAAGTAACAAAATTTTTGAAATGGTTCTTTATAGGGATTCTGCTTCTAGGGATAACTGCCGTAACAGTAGTTGGAATTTACGTTCTTTCTATTATACGTTCATCTCCAGAGTTAGATGTTCAGGCAATTCAATCTCTAAATCAGCCATCCATTCTTTACGATGATCAGGGAAACTTTATGGATAATGTTATAACTCGTGAACAACGTTATGTAGTTAAATCTGAAGAGATACCTGATAACTTAAAAAAGGCTTTTGTAGCTATTGAAGACGAAAGATTTTATGAGCATAAAGGAATAGACATTAAAAGAATTTTTGGGGTAATAGCTTCTAATATTAAAGGTAAACTTTCAGGAAGTAATACAGTTCAAGGGGCTTCAACCATAACTCAGCAACTTATAAAAAATGCCGTACTTACTAATGAAGTTAGTTATGAAAGAAAAATTAAAGAAATGTACTTAGCTTTGGAATTAGAAAAGCACCTTTCAAAAGATGAAATCCTTACTACGTATTTAAATACAATTCCTATGGGTGGATACCAATATGGGGTTAGCGCAGCTGCTCAAAGATTTTTTAGTAAGAATGTTTCAGATTTGAATTTAGTTGAGTGCGCTTATTTAGGAGGACTTACTCAAGCACCAACTTCTTATGATGGTCTTTCAGAAGCAAATAAAGAAAATCCAAGTAGATATTTAAATAGAACTAAATCTGTACTATTTAAAATGCATGAACTTGGATATATTTCAAGTGAACAATATAATGACGCAATAAATGAAATTGACACAAATGGTATAAAATTCACACCAAATAATAAATTAAGTAAAACTAACTTTGAGTGGTTCACAAGACCAGCTATAACTCAAGTTAAACAAGACTTAATGGATAAATATAAATATACACAAGAGGAAGTTGACAAACTTATAGCTAATGGTGGATTAAAAATCTATACTTCAATGGATAGAAATCTTCAAAATAATGTTCAAAAAGTTTTAGATGATCCAAATAACTATAAAGCTATAACTAATAATCCTAATGAAAAAAATGAAGATGGTGTTTATAAATTACAAGCATCTGCCACAATAATAGACTATAAAACAGGCCATGTTAAGGCTTTAGTTGGAGGAAGAGGGGAACAACCTGCTATGTCTCACAATAGAGCTTATTATGATTTAAAATCTATAGGTTCTGCAACAAAACCATTAACAGTTTATGGTCCTGCTATTGATTTAGGACTTGGTGGCGCTGGCTCTGTAGTAAATGATTCTCCATTAAGTAATAAAGAGTTATCTTCTACAGGATATAAAGATCAACCTAAGAATGAATACAATAGTTATAGAGGCCCTTTAACTTTTAGAGAAGCAATTAAAATCTCTAGTAACTTAGCAGCCATAAAAGTTGCTAATGAAGTAGGTGTTTCAAACTCTATAGCTTATGGAGAAAAATTAGGTCTTGTTTATGGACCTCATTCTAGAGGTATTTCCACAACAGCCTTAGGTCAATTCCAAAATGACCCTAATAATCCTGATGGAGGAAATACTTATACTCTAGCTTCAGCCTTCGGTGTTTTTGGTAATAACGGTGTTAAAACAAATGCTAAATTATATACAAAGGTATTAGATTCTCATGGAAATGTAATTCTTGATACAAGTACTCCAGAAGAAACTAAAATATTTAGTCCTCAAGCGTCTTATATAGTTTATGATATGCTTAAGGATCAAGTAGAAAGTGGCTCTGCAAAATCTGCTAAATTTGGTAATATTCCTGTGGCGGGTAAAACAGGAACTACTACTGGAGATAAAGACTATTTATTTGCAGGATTAACTCCATATTATTCTGCGGCTATTTGGATTGGATATGATAAGCCTAGAGAAATGAGAACTAGTAGTGGTACTGTTACCTCTCCTATTTTCGGAAAAATAATGGGCTTAGCTCATAAAGACTTACAGTACAAAGAGGTTGAACAACCTAGTGGAATAAGCAAGGTTGCAGTATGTATGGATTCAGGTCTTAAACCTACTTCCCTTTGTACTCAAGATCCTAGAGGCAGTAGAGTTTATTATGATTGGTTTATTAATGGTTCTGCTCCTACTCAATATTGTAATTATCATACAAATTCACATGTAAATGCTCCTGATACAAATGATAATAATAATTCTGGAGCAAATGAAGGAAATAAACAACAAGAAACTAAACCTGAAGAAGTTAAACCTAACGAAAATAATAATAATAAACCAAATGAACAAAATCCAAATACTAAGCCTGATAATACACCAGCTAATGGTAATAATAACACTAATAATAACGGAGGTGGAAATGTGACTCCTCCTCAAAATCAAACAGAAAACAATACAAATAATGGAGTTATTACTCCACCTCAAGCTGGAAATAACCAAAATCAAAACGGTCAAAACAACAACATTACGCAATAGAAGGAAGTCCTTCTTGCATTTTGACCTTATTCAAAACAAAGTCACTATGAATTTTTTATTTCATAGTGGCTTTATTATTGATAATTAGCCCTCTATAGCTTTGTAATACACTACTCTTCACTAATATACACTATTTACTTTTTATTAACATTTAACTTCTATGTTTTCCATTCAAATATCTCACATATGAATAAAGTAATATTAGTTCTTGCATTTTTTTATTATTCATATTAAAATTAGATATAAAGTGTGACGCAAAAAAATAAAAAACTTATCAACAGGAGGAGGAATTTATGGAAATACTTAATAACTTAGTAGTTAGTTTTAATGATTTTCTTTGGGGCTACATATTAATTATTTTATTAATAGGTGCAGGCCTTCTATTTTCTTTTAAAACTAAATTTGTTCAATTTAGATATATAAAAGAAATGTTCCGTTTATTAGGAGACGGTATAGGAAAGTCAAATAAAGAAAAAGGTGGAGTTTCTTCATTTCAGGCATTTTGTATAAGTACAGCTTCAAGAGTTGGTACTGGTAATATAGCGGGTGTTGCCATAGCCGTAGCTGTTGGTGGACCTGGGGCTGTTTTTTGGATGTGGCTTATAGCCTTAATAGGTTCTGCGTCTAGTTTCGTAGAAAGTACATTAGCTCAAATATATAAAACTAAGGATAAAGATTCTTTTAGAGGTGGTCCTGCCTATTACATGGAAAAAGGACTTGGAAAGAGATGGTTAGGAATTATATTCTCAATTCTTATTACAATCTGTTTTGGATTCGTATTTAATGCAGTTCAAGCTAACACAGTAAGTGTTGCATTCAATAGTGCTTTCGGACTTTCAAGAGGAGCAATTGGTATAATATTAGCAATAGTAACTGCTTTAGTTATCTTCGGTGGTATTCACAGAGTTGCTAAGGTTTCAGAAATAATAGTTCCAATTTTAGCGGTTCTTTATATTCTTATTGCTATTATAGTTTTAATTTTAAATATTACTGAAATTCCATCAGTTTTCAAACTTATATTTGAATCAGCCTTTGGAATAAAACAATTAACTGCCGGTGGACTTGGTGCCGCTGTTATGCAGGGTATTAAAAGAGGTTTATTCTCAAATGAAGCTGGTATGGGTAGTGCGCCAAATGCAGCTGCTACAGCAGATGTTACTCACCCAGTAAAACAAGGTTTAATTCAAACTTTAGGAGTATTTACTGATACATTATTAATTTGTTCTTGTACAGCATTTATAATACTTCTTTCAGGTCAATACGCTGATAGTTCACTAACAGGTATAGAATTAACTCAAAAAGCTCTTGTATCTCAAATAGGACCTTTCGGAGCTTATTTCATAGCAATTTGTATATTATTATTTGCTTTTAGTTCTATTGTAGGTAACTTCTATTACGGTCAAACAAACATAGAGTTTATACACACTAATAAGGTATTATTAAATATATACAGAATACTTGTTATAGGCATGGTATTATTTGGTTCAATAGCAAAAGTAGATTTAGTTTGGAATTTAGCGGATCTTTTCATGGGATTAATGGCTATACTAAATATAATAACTATATTATTCCTTGGTAAATATTCTTTCCTTGCACTTAAGGACTATACAGCTCAAAAGAAAGCAGGAATTAAAGAGCCAGTATTTAAAGCATCTTCTATTCCTGGATTAGAAAATGTAGAAGAATGGCAATAATAAAAAAAGCTTTGAGATTTTTTTCTCAAAGCTTTTTTATATTAATCTTTCAAATATAACTTTTTTCTCCACACTTAAATCCTTAGGATTTATTGTTATTTTAAAAATCGGAGGACAACCTTCCTCTCTCCATTTCTTCATATAAGCTGGTGTAGCTTTATAATTATAATAATAAACTTCTTCATATTCATCTGAAAATTCTAAAACTTCAAGTCTACTATCCTCACTTAAACTTATTAATTCTTTATGAACATTATTTATTATTGGCCAAAAATATTTCATTGGTATATTATATTTAAACTCATTGTTTACTACTCTACTCTCAAACAATGCTCTTTTTAATATCCTGTTATCTTTATGACACTCATCTATATTTGCTCTAAATATAACTTTTCCTCTTTTGTCTTCATCTAATTTTATGTTTATCATATAATAAACAACTCCTATTCATAACACTATAAAATATAGCATCAAATCTATAAATCAAATCTATTTAATACAGATTCTCCAAACAACTTTTTAATTATGTATTTTATTCCTTCTATTTCACAGGATTTTTTCTTAACCATTATAAGTCTTCCATTATCAATAATATCTTCATCAGAATAAGATGTTAAGGCGATTTCTTCCTTTATAAATTCAACCCACTCCTTAGAATAATACGCTTTTAAACCTCTTAAAAATTTATTTTTTATAAATGGAATTATACTATTTCCTAGAACGCAGACAGTTTCACATCCGTTTATATTGTTTAAGAGTTTTTCAAATTCCTCATTTTCATAGAACTTATTACTCTTACTTCCTGGAACAATTATAACATCTAGATCTACTTCCTCTATAGATTTTACATTTTCAAACTTTATATCATACATTCCATCTTTTATTATATTATTTTTTGTACCTACTAATTCCACTGAAATTATTTCTTTATCTAATGATTTATTTATATCATGAAAAATTTCTAAGAAAGATATTACTGTGCTTACTACCATCTTATCATAAATAAATATTCCAAACTTTCTCTCTTTTAAGTCTTTGATTTGACTATTAAAATCATCCTTAGATAATCTATATGAATAACCATCTTTATTTTTATACATAATCTTGAAACCAATTTTTTCAAGTCTTTCTCTGTTCTCATCTAACGAAACCGTATCTAGCATATATAAGCCACCAAATTCATTGAAAAAGCATTCTAAGATAAGATGTACCGCTTCACTTCCGTAGCCCTTTCCCCTATGTGAATTTTCTATCCTAACATTTAACCTAGCAGTTTTAGTTATAGAGTCATATCCATGAAAGCTTGCTTCCCCCACTGGATTATCATTATAATCAAAAACCAAGCAATACAGATTTCTTCCATCTGTAGGACTCACCATCTTTTTATAAAAACTATCCCACTTATACCTTGGAAAAGATATTGTTTTGCCTACATCGGTCATACTCTCCATATCTCCCCATAGCTTTTCAGTATACCCTAGTTCTTCTAAATATGGTGTTCTTATATAAACTTTTCTTCCCTCTCTCCTATAACAGTTTCTTTTTTGTATCACATTACCACACCAATCATTTATTAATTCAAGAGTATTTTATCATAAATTACCACAAACTGTGAAATTTTTTATACATTATTTATTAATTGTTATTTTATTGTTTAGTTATACTAAATTTAATAATAGATTAGCCTAAACTCCATAACATTTTTTTCCTTCTAAAGTTGCTAAATCACTATTTTAAGGCAACATTTAAATATTAATATATTTTTTTAATTTTTTGTTGATTTTTATTTTAAAAGTATTTATAATTATTTGTGTTTGTTTAGTAATTTTAAACTTAAAGTTTAGTAAAACTTATAGTAATGAAATTGAGGTGTAAAACTTGGAAATAGGAGATAAAATTAGACGTCTCAGAGTGGCCAAACAGTTGACTCAAGAAGAATTAGCAAATAGATGTGAATTATCTAAGGGATTTATTTCTCAGCTTGAGAATGACCTTACTTCTCCATCTATAGCTACATTAATAGATATATTAGATATATTAGGAACTAATTTAACGGAATTCTTTAGTGAAGATACTAATGAAAAGATAGCCTTCTCTAAGGATGATATGTTTGAAACTGAAAATGAAGAATTAAAATATAACCTTATGTGGTTAGTTCCAAATGCTCAAAAGAATGATATGGAACCTATAATGATAACGCTTGAACCTGGAGGACAATATATTGAAGAAGAGCCTCATGAGGGTGAGGAATTTGGGTATGTCCTATCTGGAGCAATATATCTTCATCTAGGAGACAAAAAAGTAAAAGTAAGAAAAGGCGAGAGTTTCTACTTTAAGCCCAAGGCTAATCATTATATTTCTAATGCAGGAAAAATTTCTGCAAAGGTTATATGGATAAGTACTCCACCATCATTTTAGTATAAACATTTAGAAAGCAGAGGTGTTAGATTTGAAAGATAATAATATTATTGAATTAAAAGGAATAACTAAATCATATGGAAAAGATACAATTTTAGATAATCTTTCCCTAAATATAAAAAAGAATGAATTCCTAACTCTTTTAGGACCTAGTGGATGTGGTAAAACAACCACTTTAAAAATTATAGCTGGCTTTGAAACGGCAGATAGTGGCCAGGTGGTCTTTGAAAATAATATTATTAACGATATACCACCTTACGAAAGACAATTAAATACTGTATTCCAAAAATATGCTCTATTCCCTCATATGAATGTATATGAAAATATAGCTTTTGGATTAAAACTAAAAAAAATGCCTAAAGATGTTATAGATCAAAAAGTTAAGGAAATGCTTAAGTTAGTTGCCCTTGAAGGATATGAAAACAGAGATATTGAAGCCCTTAGTGGTGGTCAACAACAAAGGGTTGCCATAGCTAGAGCTTTAGTAAATGAACCAAAGGTACTTTTATTAGATGAGCCACTTGGTGCATTAGATATGAAACTTAGAAAAGGAATGCAAATAGAGCTTAAGAGAATTCAACAAAAATTAGGAATTACATTTATATTTGTAACTCATGATCAAGAAGAAGCTTTAACAATGTCAGATACAATAGTTGTTATGAATAAAGGTGAAATTCAACAAATGGGAAGCCCAGAAGATATATATAATGAACCTGCTAACTCATTTGTAGCAAAATTCATCGGTGAAAGTAATATAGTTGATGGAACTATGTTAGATGACTTTAAGGTTGAATTTGCTGGAAGAATATTTAACTGTGTTGATAAAGGTTTTGAAAAGAACGAAGCTATTGAAGTTGTAATAAGACCAGAGGATTTTGAAATGGTTAAATATGAAGAAGGTATGTTAAAAGGAACTGTTACTTCAGTTATATTTAAAGGTGTTCACTATGAAATAGAAGTAAAGGATGAAAACCACACTTGGATATTACACAATACAAAACATGCTGAAATAGGATCTAAAATAGGATTATCTCTTGATCCAGAAAGCATACACATAATGAAAAAAGAGAGTGATGTTTAAAGATGAAAAATAGAAATAAAAATTTATCATTTGCAGCTTATCCATACGTTGTATGGAGTGCTATATTCATAGTTATCCCTTTACTTTTAATAGTTTTCTTTAGTTTTACAAGTAAAGTTGATGGAAGATTTGTTTTCTCTTTTGAAAACTTCCAAAGATTATTTGAGCCAATATATTTTACTGTTTTTATACGTTCTATATGGCTTGCTGTTTTATCAACAGTTTCATGTTTAATTTTAGGTTATCCAATAGCTTATATAATTTCTAAATTACCTATAAAAAGAAGAAATATGTTAATACTTTTATTCATATTACCAATGTGGATGAACTTCTTACTTAGAACATATGCGTGGATGGCTATACTTGGTAGAGATGGGCTTATTAATACTCTTTTAGGTTATATAGGAATAGGTCCAATTAAAATGCTATATACTGACGGAGCAATCTTACTTGGAATGGTATATAACTTCTTACCATTTATGGTTATACCAATATATACTGTACTTATAAAAATTGATAAAAACTTAGTTAATGCAGCTTATGACTTAGGTGCAAATAAAGCTCAAGCTTTTAGAAAAATTATTTTACCACTTAGTATTCCTGGAATAATCTCTGGAATAACTATGGTATTTATGCCAGCTGTTTCAAACTTCGTAATCCCAAGCCTTCTAGGTGGTGGAAAATACATGTTAGTTGGTAATCTTATAGAACAACAATTTACTACTATCGGTAACTGGAACTTCGGTTCTGCTTTATCAATCTTTATGATGATATTAATATTAATTTCAATGGCCTTTATGTCTAAATATGAAAAGAACGGAAAAGAAGGAGGTAAACAGCTATGGTAAAAAAGTTAGGTGATTTTATTTCTAAATTTTATTTAGCCTTAGTATTTATATTTTTATATGCACCAATAGTAACACTTATGATATTTTCATTTAACAAAACAAAATCTATGGCTGTTTGGGGTGGCTTTACTTTTGATTGGTATAGCTCCCTACTTGAAAATGATAGAATAATAGCAGCTCTTTATTATACAGTTTTAATAGCAGTAATAGCCTCTGTTGTTGCTACAGTTATAGGAACTATAAGTGCTATAGGAATTAATAATATGAAAAAAGGTCCTAGAACCTTATTATTAAACGTAAACTATTTACCAGTATTAAATCCTGATATAGTTACAGGTATTTCATTAATGACTTTATTCGCTATTGGTGGAGTTTTATTTAATTTAAAACCTGGTTTTTGGACTATGCTTTTAGCTCACATAACATTTGATATTCCTTATGTTATATTATCTGTTTTACCTAAGCTAAGACAATTACCTCCAAATCTAACTGATGCGGCCTTAGATTTAGGAGCAAAACCATCTTACGCTTTAAGAAAGGTAGTAATTCCTCAAATAATACCTGGTATAGCTGCAGGATTCTTAATAGCATTTACAATGTCAATAGATGACTTTGTTATAAGTTTCTTCACTACAGGTCCTGGTGTTTCTAACCTTTCTATAGAAATTTATTCTATGGCTAGAAGAGGTATTTCTCCAGAAATAAATGCTCTTTCAACATTAATGTTTATAGTTGTCTTAGCATTACTTCTTATTGCTAATAGAAAACAATCTTTAGTAAAGGAGGAACGTTAATATGAAATTAAAAAAATTTTTAGCATTAACTTGTTCAACACTTCTTTTATCATCTATTTTTCTTGGTTGTGGGCCAAAAAAGGATGAGGAAGCTACTCAAGATAAAAACAATAACGTTCTTTATGTTTATAACTGGGGAGATTACATAGATCCAGAACTACTTACTAAATTTAAAGAAGAAACTGGAATAGATGTTAAATACGATGTTTATGATACTAATGAAATAATGTATCAAAAACTTAATAGTGGTAATGTATCTTATGATATAGTAATTCCTTCTGATTACATGATAGAAAAAATGAAAGAAGAAGATATGTTAGCTAAGATAGATTATTCTAATATTCCTAATTATAAATATATAGGAGAACAATTTAAAAATTTAGCTTATGATCCAACTAATGAATACTCAGTACCATACATGTGGGGAACAGTTGGAATAATATATAATACAAAGAGAGTTAGTGATCCTGTAGATAGTTGGAATATCCTTTGGAATCCTAAATATAAGGATCAAGTTATAATGCCAGATAGTGTTAGAGATGCTATGGCTGTTGCAGAAAAAAAATTAGGATATTCATTAAATACTGAAAACTTAGATCAAATAGAAGCTGCTAAAAAGGAGCTTATGACTCAAAAGAAAGATGGATTAATCTTAGCTTACATGGTTGACCAAGTTAAAGATGCCATGGTTGGTGGAGAGGCTTCCCTTGCTGTTGCTTGGTCTGGAGATGCTGTAACAATGATAGAGAGAAATCCTGATTTAGCTTATGCTATTCCTAAGGAAGGATCAAATAAATGGTTTGATGCCATAGCAATTCCTAAAAATGCAAAGCATAAAGAAAATGCTGAGAAGTTTATAAACTTCCTTTGCGATCCTGAAAATGCTGAGCAAAATGTAGAATATATAGGATACTCTACTCCAAACACAGCTGCATATGACCTTTTACCTGAGGATATAAGAGATGATAAAGTTGCATACCCAGATGAAGAGTCATTAAAAAATTGTGAGGTATTTATAGATTTACCTTCTAAAATACTTAGAAAATATGATGAAGCTTGGTTAGAAATCAAGTGTGTTTATTAAAAAAGGTCTTTATCAAAATATAACAAATAAAACTTACAAACAGTATGAAGAGAATATCTAGATGAGCTTTAGAATTTAAATTATTAGCGAAATCTAGTAATTCTCGGAATATGTTTGTAAGTTTTATAAAAAGTTATTTTGATAGAGACCTTTTTATATTATCCACAAATTTCTTCATAAAATACTTTTGGGAACCATAGCTTAATTTCTTTCTCAGCACTTTCTATTGAATCTGATGCATGAACTGAGTTTTCTGTTCCACTTAAGGCAAACCTTCTTCTTATTGTTCCAAACTCAGCCTTTTCTGGATTTGTTGCCCCATTTAGAGATCTTATTTTATTTATAGCATCTTCTCCTTCAAGAATTAAAGCTACAAGAGGACTTCTTGTTATATATTTTATTAGAGAATTAAAAAATTGCTTATCTCTATGTTCTTCATAATGTTTTTCAGCAAATTCCTTATTTATTTGCTTCATTTCCATAGCCTTTATCTTTAATCCTGCTCCCTCATAAACCTCTAATATCTTACCTATTAAATTTCTTTCAACGGCATCAGGTTTTATTAAAACAAGACTTTTTTCTAACCTCATTGAAATTCCTCCTCAATATTATTTCCCTCTAAGATATATTATACATATAATTTCCTATTTATGTAAACATTCACAAGAAAATTACTAAATATTTAATTGTTAAATTATTATTTCCACCTTAGTTAGAGAAATAAGTGCCTTTTATATAGTATTGTAATTATAATAAATATAGGAGGTGTTTACTGTGATTAGAAAAGAATTTCTAGTAAGTGGTAGAGTCCAAGGAGTAGGTTTCAGATTCTTTTGTAAGTATCAGGCAAGCTTATTATCTTTAACTGGTTATGCTGAAAATTTAGATGATGGTCAAGTACTTATAGAGGTGCAAGGTGATGAATCATCAATAAGAAAATTTAAAACTAAAATTTTAAATGGTAATGGTTTTTCAAGAGTTATTTCTATAGATGAGAAGGATTTAACTGTTGATACCCGCGAAAAAAGATTTTCTACATACTAATTATAGGTAAAGGAAATGGGGCTATTATCAAACTTAAAATTTATAAATATATAATAAATGTTATTCACTAATTATTATAATATAGTTTATAAATTTTGTTTTTAAATTTTTAAGAGCCCCTACTCCTTTTTATAGCTTTTTATAAATCACAGCTATCTTGTTCATATCCATATCTTGAGCTTCCATTGCTATTAAACTCTTCATTTTCTTTGTATGAAATAAATGTACCATCATCAGGTTCATGATCTTTATGTTTTTTATTATTATAATTCTTATTATTTTTATTATCTTTCATATTTATCACCCACCTTTAATTTTATTATTTCAAGGCAGGCTTATTTATATACTCTATTTTTAAGTTGATTATATATTATAGTTTTATAAATTTTTTACTTAAATTATAAGTTTTTATATGAACAAAATCTTTACTTCTACCTATTGACTTAAAAATTTTTACTTATGTTATAAGTTCTCCCACATATCTTGTATGCTACTATAATCATCTAATACTTCATCAATTAAATCTAAAGCATCTTCATTGTTCCAAGATTCATATTTTTTTCTTTTTACTACTTTAATTATGTTTTCTTCTTTTCCTTCTTTAATTAAAATAGAATCTTCACAGGACTCTTTGTATTTTTCTAAATCCTTTTTAATTGTATTACAAACTTCAATAGTCTTAATTCTATTGTTGTCTTCATCTCTAAAATCTATAAGTATTTTGTCTAAGTTAATTAACCCATTTAAAAAGTCAAAGTGCCAATTAAATCCATAGTTTAACCACAGATCATAGGTATTTTCCTCTCTTTCGTCAAACCTAATCATAATTAAAAGCAAGTCTAATTTTTTATTGCTTATAATACTGCTTTTTAAGGCAACTAAGACATTATCACCTATATCCTTTAAAGCTTCTAAATAATCTTTAACAAAAATTATAGGTACTACTTTATCATTTACTTCTACTATTAGTGGAATTAATGTTCCAACTTCACTTTCTTTTAAAATATCATCTACAGTTAAAGCTGCCATATTATCACATCCTAAATATTAATTAATTGCTTCAAATACCTTATATTATATAAGATATGTATTGTAAATACCACAATTAAAGCTTTACATCTCTTTCTTTATTATTATTGTTATTATGCCCTATAGATGTTATAATAAAAAAAGTTTAATGAGACTTTGAAATTAGGAGAGATGAAAATTGATTAAATTTAAGAAAAAGCTTTTAAGTTCAATATTGATTGCTTTATCAGTATCACTTTTTACGCCAACAAAAGCTACTGTTCAGGCTGCCGAAATTTCCCAACCTAATATAGTTGGAAAGTATGCTGTCACTTTAGATTATGACACTGGTGAAATTATTTATGCAAAGGGAATTGATGAAAAAGCATATCCTGCTAGTACAACAAAGGTAATGACAAGTCTTTTATTTGCTGAACATGCTTCAAAGAATGATTCTTTTCCATATACAGCAGATGCAAAAGCTCAACAACCTTATACATTAAACAATAGCTTTGGACCAATACCTGTTGGCGAAGGAATGAATGCTAATGATTTAATGAAAGCTTTACTTATGTTTTCAGCTAATGATGCTGCTGCTGTAATTGCAGACGGGGTGGCTGGAAGTGCTGAAAAATTTAGTGTAATGATGAATGACGAAGTAAAAAAATTAGGATTAAAAAATACTCACTTTGTTACTCCAAATGGCTTACATAATGATGATCACTATTCAACAGCTTACGATTTAGCTGTTATTTTACAAAATGCTTATAAAAATCCTTGGGTAAGCGAAACTATGGCACTTAAGGATAGCGACATAACTGTAAACGGAAAAAAAGTACTTTTAGAAAATAGAAATAAAGAACTTGGTATCGACGGAAATATTGGTGGAAAGACTGGATTTACAACTCCTGCTGGAAGATGTTTAGTATCAGTATACGAAAGAAATGGTAGAAAAATAATAGGTGCTGTTTTAAATTCTCAATATGATGCTAAGGATGAAATTGTATTTAATGATATGAATAAAATTATTGATTACAGTTACTCTGTAGATAAAGTTCCATACATAAAGGCTGGTACAACAATAGATACTATTCCAGTTGAATATAAACTTTTTAGATGGTTTGGACCAACTAAGAAAATCGACGTTCCTTTTGTTGCAACTGAAAACATAGATTATTATAAAAATTATGTAAATGAAAAAGAAACATCAAAATCAATAAACTTAAATGATATGAACGCTTGGCAATTAGCTTCTAATCCTGAATCAGCTGCTGTTACTGTTACTCAAAGAGCTTACGTTAAGGATTATCCAGTAAAAGCTGATATAGGTACTTTTACTCTTATAAAAGCTAATTTCTTAAGTTATTTAGGAATAATTGTTCTAGTAGTTGTTGCGATTGTATTAATATTACTTATTATAAGAGCAATAAATTTAAGAAAACGTAGAAGACGTAGAAGAAATATATTTTAATAAAAAAAAGATTTAGTCTTAGACTAAATCTTTTTTTATTACAAACCTATTAAATTAAGAATTTAATTTTTCAACAAGCTCTAAAATTTCTAAAGGTTTATCTACATAAAAGTCTGGCTTACTCTCTCCTAGTTTTTCAAGAGGCAATGCTGTGTATTTAACTCCACAGGTCTTAGCCCCAGCATTTTTACCTGCTAAAATATCGTAAGGTGAATCACCTACCATAAGAGCTTCACTAGGAGATACTCCTAAATTTTCACAAGCCTTTAAAACTGGCTCCCCATCTGGCTTATGTTTTGTAGTAATTTCAGGAGTTATAAAAGTATCAAAATACTTAAATATACCCATTAGTTTAGCACCACGCTCTGCCATATCACTTTTCTTTGAAGTTACAACTCCAATTTTAATTCCTTTACTCTTTAATGTTTTTAGCATTAAATCGACGCCAGCAAACTCTTTACATTCATCATCATGTAATTCTAAGTTTATTTTTCTATAACAATTAATCATTTCCTCTATTCTATTTTCATCATAGGATTTAAAAATTTCCTGCAATGGTCTACCATAGTTCATAGTAATCTCTTCTTCACTTGGCTCTAAATCTAACATAGTTTTAAATGTATGTTTAAATGACTTTAGTATTAAATCATTAGTATTTATCAATGTTCCATCTAGGTCAAACAATACTGCTTTTATCATAAAATTCTCCTTTATTATTTTAAAAATCAGCTTTAAAATATATATATTTTTAATAATTATATCATAAATTTAAAAAAATTTTAAAAAACCCCTTCACAAATTAAGATTTTTAGTATATATTAATTATTAAATAAATAAGTTGTACAAAGCATTGATGGGAAAAAGTAATCTTTGGAAAGAGTTTTAGCGATTGAGGGATGGTGAAAGCCTCATACTATACCTTTGATGAAGAACATCCTTGAGCTTCTAACCGAACTTCAAAATTTATTTTGGACAGTAGACTTAGACGGGTTTCTTTCCGTTAAAAGAAGGACAGTGTTAAGATGCACTGTTATTAAGTGAGTGCTTTTGTACTAACATAGGTGGTACCGCGGAGATGATTATACAGCCTTCGTCCTATTAAAAATATAGGATGATGGCTTTTTTTATTGTCTTTTATAATATATTTTTAAATTTTATTATTTTAACTATACGTATAAATCAAAACATTTAAAGAAATTTTAATAACCTGTTTGGGGCCAAACAAATTTATAAAAAAATATATGTAGCAAAAAATATATCTACATTTAAAATTAAGGAGTTGTTTAAAATGGAAAAATTATTTATACCAAAGGGCTATAAACCTTTATTATCACTTAGAGAAACAGAAGTTGCTATTAAAGAACTTAAAGACTTTTTCGAAGATTCTTTAGCTAAAAACTTAAACTTAACAAGAGTTTCTGCTCCACTTTTCGTAAATAAAGGTTCAGGATTAAATGATGATCTAAATGGAATTGAAAGACCTGTAAGTTTTGATATGAAAGCTATGCCAGAGTTTAACATTCAAATAGTTCATTCTCTAGCTAAATGGAAAAGACTAGCTCTTCATAGATATGAGTTTGAACATGGTGAAGGTCTTTACACTGATATGAACGCTATAAGAAGAGATGAAGATTTAGATAACATTCACTCTATTTATGTTGACCAATGGGATTGGGAGAAAATAATAGATAAAGAAGAAAGAAATTTAGAAACTTTAAAAGAAACTGTAAAATCAATATATGGTACTTTTAAAGCAACAGAAGATTTTATAGTAGCAAAATACCCTCACATAGAAAAAATTCTTCCTGAAGATATAACATTTATAACATCACAGGAATTAGAAGATCGTTATCCAGATCTTACTTCTAAAGAGAGAGAAACTGCTATATGTAAAGAATTTGGCGCTGTATTCATAATAGGAATTGGTGGAAAATTAGCTTCTGGTGAAAAACATGATGATAGAAGTCCAGACTATGATGATTGGACATTAAATGGAGATTTATTATTCTACTACCCTCTATTTGATGAGGCTGTAGAACTTTCATCAATGGGAATAAGAGTTGATGAGGAAAGCCTTTTAAAACAATTAAAAATAGCAGAATGTGAAGAAAGAAAAGAACTACCATTCCATCAAATGCTTCTTGAAGGAAAATTACCACATACTATAGGTGGTGGAATTGGTCAATCTAGAATATGTATGTTCTTCCTTAGAAAAGCTCACATTGGAGAAGTTCAAGCATCTATGTGGGATGAAGATATGATAAGAACTTGTGAAGAAAACAACATACATTTATTATAAAAGTTATATTAAAATTTTGATTTTTATTTAATTTAACTTTAACTTTAAAAAATTCAATATTATCCCTCTTATAAATATAGTATAATTTCTTTAATAAACTAATATTTAAAAGGGGGATAATTATTATGAAAAGGTCTATTTTAAATACATTATTGAATGTCCTTGCAATAATTTTTATAGTTTTCTTAATGATTAAGGTAAGTGTGCCTATGGGGAGCATACTACTTCTATCATTTATAATATTTAAATTAACTATAAATAAGCATTTAATTTATATGTTTAAAGGTGCTAAAAAACTTAGGGCTAATAATTTAGAAGAAGCTTTATCTCTTTATAGAAAGGCTGCTCTATGTAATAGTTCTAATGTAAAAGCTATAAAAACTTATGTTTTCTTAGAACTTAAAATAGGATCTTATACTGAAGCTTTAGAAACTTTAAAAAGCATAGTATCTAAAAGAAAATTTTTACCTGAAGATGCAAATCAACTTGATTTACTTCAAGCAATACTTTATTGGAAATTAAATGATATAAAAACTTCCCTTCAAATCTTAGATGATTTAAAAGCTAATAATTTTAACTCTCTAGATTTTTATGAAGTTTATGGATATGTTTTGATTCAAGATGAAGATTTTGAAAAAGCAATTTCAATAAGTAATGAAGGATTAAAAGTTGATGAATTAAGCCAAATAATAAGAGCTAATTTAGGAGAGATTTTCTATAAAATTGGGGATATAAAAAAAGCTTGCTTTTATTTTGATGAATTAATAGATGAATGTGTAAATTTTTCAGAACCCTACTATTTTATGGGAATTATATCAAAAGAAAAAGAGGATTTTTATAAAGCCAAAGAATTTTTAAATAAAGCACTTAAGTATGATGAGTCTATTCTAAGCAACCTATCAAAAAATGATATAGAAAACGCTTTAATAAGTATAAATCATTAATTATTATGATATTTGATTATAGCTTTAATTTTAAATTCATTCTATAATGTATAAGGAACTAAAAAAATAGTTCCTTATATTTTTTTAATAAAAAAAGGAAGTGATTATCTAGTGAAGCTTTTAAGAGAAATGCTTATTGTAGTGTTTATATACTTCTTAGGCGAATTTATTTCTAAAAGTTTTATACATAGTGTACCTGGAAATATTATTGGAATGTTAATATTATTAGTTTTACTATGTACTAAAGTTGTTAAAGTAGAATCTATTGACTGTGTTGCTCAATTCTTCTTAGATCATTTAGCCTTCTTCTTCGTTCCTGCAGGGGTTGGACTTATGACATCTGTTGGATTATTAGAAGGAAATGTTCTTAAATTATTATTTATTTGTATAGCCTCAACTTTTGTTGTAATAGGAGTTACAGGTTTAGTTGTTCAAGCTTTAATAAGAAGAAAAGAAAAAAAACTACTAGGAGATGAAGTTAATGAATAACATTGTTAATAACCCTTTATTCGGAATTTTATTAACTCTTTTTGCATTTGAAATTGGTATGACCATATACAAGAAGACTAAAATTCCACTACTAAACCCTTTATTAATAGCAATTGCTCTTGTAATTGCAGTTTTAGTTTCATGCCATATAAGTTTTGAAACTTATAATATTGGTGGTAGTTTTATAAATGCATTTTTAGGACCTGCAACTGTAATTTTAGCAGTACCTTTATATAAACAGTTACAACTTTTAAAAAATCATTTTGTACCAATAATGACAGGAATAATAGTTGGAAGTTTTGCTTCTATGTGCTGTGTTATAATAATGGGATATTTCTTAGGAGTAAATCATGAACTTATTGCTTCTTTAGTTCCTAAATCAGTTACTACACCAATCGGGGTTGAAGTAGCTAGCGGACTTGGTGGAATACCTTCAATCACAGTTATAGCAGTAATAATAACTGGTATCACAGGTGCAATCATAGCTCCTATGGTATGTAAATTACTTAAGATTGAGCATGAAGTTGCTATGGGAGTTTCTATGGGAACAGCTGCCCATGCCGTTGGAACTACTAAAGCTTTAGAAATTGGTGAAACTCATGGTGCTATGAGTTCATTATCTATAGGTGTTGCTGGATTAATAACAGTTTTCCTTGCTCCACCAATATATATGATATCTGCATTAATATTAAAATTTGTCTAAACAGTGATAAAATTTCACTGTTTTTTTCTTTTTATGAGTATATTTTCTTAATTATAGAAATACTAAAAATATAAATCTATAATTAAGGAGAATTAAAATGAAAATATATAAAAAAATTCTAGGCTTTTTTGCTTTAGCAGTTTTATTAAATCCAAATACTCTAACCTTAGATGCAAGCACTTTTTCTAAAGAAGACCAAATTCAAAACAAAGAAATTTTATATGATATTACAGCCTTCACCACAGAAAAAAACACTCTTAACTTAATAATAAATCAATTGTTTAAAGAAGATAATACTCTATTTATAGATGCTTATTTTTTAAATACAACTGAAAACACTACTTTTGAAAACTTAGAAAATTTTAACATCTCAGTTTGTGATACCAATAATAAAGAGGTACTAAATAAAACCTTTAAAAGTGTTGTTATCCCTAAGGGACTTCCTCCACAACATGGTAGAAGAATTTTATTTCCAATAGAAAATGAGTTTTTTAATCTACAAGAAAAAGATTTATCAAAACTATCTTACAAATTCACCTTTGATTATAATTAAAATTTTAAACCTTTCCTCTTAGCCAAATAAAAAGGAGTTGTTTTAATACAACTCCAAAATATATTTTATTAAATAAATTCTATTCTCCATGTGAAATAACCTTTTTCTTCATCTTTTTCATATATGAAGTATGCTGCAAAGGTATTTCCCTTTTTACTTTTTAAATTTCTAAATCCGACTTTTCCATTATCTAATAGAAGTTTTACCATCTGAGGTGTTACTTGTTTTCCAAAGGAAGCTATATACTTGTCATTTTTCCATATGGTATATTTACATCCATTTTTCCAGTTAACACATCCAAATCCTCTTTCTCCCTCTATAACAGGATTTCCACAGTTAGGACATTTTCCTAAAACCTCTACTCCCTCTGGAGCCTCTACTTTAAAGTGTTTTGCCATGGAATCATCATTTTTTATAGCCTTAACTCCCTCTATAGTAAAGTTTTTTATAAGATTTAAGAAATCTTCTTTTTTAACCTTCCCTCTTTCTATATCAGAAAGAGTTTTTTCTAGTCTTCCTGTGTATTCTAAATCTAAAAGTTCCTTAACAGGGAATATTTCAACTATGGTTCTACCAAGCTCTGTACAAGTTAAACTTTTTCCCTTTGTGGTAATATATCCTACATCCTTAAGCTTTTTAATTGTTTCAGCTCTAGTAGCAGGTGTTCCTATACTAAATCCACTTAATATTGAAGCCATCATTTCTTCACTATCTTCCTCTGCATCCTCTTTAAAACTCTTGCCACAAGTCTCCATAACTCTAAGTAAAGTTTTCTCAGTATGCTTTTTAGGTGGTTTTTTAGTAACCTTATTTATTTTACTATCTACTAAGTCTACTACTTCTTTTTCATTTACCATTGGAAGAATTGTATCTTTACTGTCTATTTTTTCAACAACTCTCCATCCTTCTACAAGCTGAACTTTTCCCTTTGAAATAAATACGCCCTTAACCTCTTTATCATTTATCTTAGAAGTTATTTTTGTTTCCTCAAATTCAGCTACAGGCATAAATTGCATAAGAAATCTATTTTTAACTGCTGTATAAACTATTCTCTCATCTTGAGTTAAATTATTAGGTTTCATGTAAGTTGGAACTATGGCACTGTGGCTCTCAACCTTTGAATTATCAAAAACCCTTTTATTTTGAACAAACTTTATTTGCTCCTCATAAGGTAATCCTACCTTAAGCTTTTCTAAAACATTTCTAGTTCTATCAACTAAGCTCTCCTCTAGAGCCATACTTCCTGTTCTAGGATAAGTTATAAACTTCTTTTCATATAAAGACTGGGCTACTTTTAAAACCTTATCTGAAGTCCATCCTTTGTATTTACTTGTTATGTATCCTTGAAGATTAGAAAGATTAAATAAAAATGGTGGATATTCTTTTTTTCTTTCTGTTTGCTTTTCAATTATTTCAGCATTTTTATCCTTTATCTTTTCTTTAATCTCATCTAAAACCTTTTTATCTTCAAACTTCTCTGAATTATTTTCATAATAAGTTCCTTCAAACTCCTCATTTTTTGAAGTCTTAAAAGTACCATTAAGTTTGTAATATGCACTTGATTTAAAGTTCTCTATTTCTTTATCTCTATCATAAATTATCTTTAAAGTAGGTAAAAGTACTCTCCCTATATTTAAAATCTGTCCATCATTTAGCTTATATTTTATTGTTGTCACAGAAGTTAAATTTATACCTATTATCCAGTCTGCCCACTGTCTTCCTATGCCAGCATCTTGAAGGGATTGCATTTCTTCATTAGGTTTTAACTTTTCCATTCCTTTTTTAACTTCATCTGGTGTCCATTCATTTAATAAAAGTCTATAGACAGGTTTCTTTTCACTAAAATATAGGAAAATTTCATCTGCAATTACTTGTCCCTCTCTATCAAAGTCAGTAGCAGAAATTATTCCATCTACATCTTCTCTATCTATAAGACCTTTTATTATCTTTATTTGCTTTTCCGCACCCTTATCAATGATGTTTCTATTTAAAGAATCTTGTTTTATTTTATATCTAAAAACTTCTGGGATAAAAGGAAATTTTTCCATTCTCCATCCCTTCATGTTCTCATCATAATCCTTTGCATCAAATAACTGCAATAAGTGTCCGAAAGCCCATGTTATAAGATATTCTTCGCCTTCAAAGTATCCATCTTTTCTCTTTTTTATATTAAAAGCATCTGCAATATTTCTAGCAACAGATGGTTTTTCTGCAATTATTACCTTTTTCAAAGTATCACTCCTAATTATAATCCTTTTGTTATATTAACTTCTATATTCTCTCCTCTTCTATATCTTTGACAGATTTAAAAATTTATTTCACTTATTAAAATAATAAGGGCTGTCTCAAAACTTAGCATTTAATTATAAGTTTTACTAAGTTATATTGATACAGCTCCATTAATTTATCTAAAATATATTAAAAATCAAATTCAAACATTATTTATTATAATATAAAATTGCTTTTATTCCTAGTCTTTATAAACTACCTCTCCATTTATAATTGTATAAATAGTTTTTGTAGCTATTTCAAAAGGACTTCCATTTAAAATTACTAAATCTCCATCCTTTCCTTCCTTTAAGCTTCCAACTCTTTCATCAATACCTATTATTTCAGCTGGATTTATTGTTATTGCTTCTAAGACCTCATTAAAAGTAATTCCTTCTTTCATAGCCATAGCTGCACAAAGAGGAAGATTGTCTATTGTTACCACTGGATGGTCTGTAGTTATTGCCACTTTAATTCCTTTATCTATTAAGGCCTTTGGAGTCTTAAAGGTCTTATTTAAAGTCTCAGCCTTTCCATTAAAGCTTAAAGTTGGCCCAACTATAGCATCTAAGTTTTCTCTTTTAATATAATCACTTATTAAATGTCCTTCTGTACAGTGATCTAAAGTTAATTTAAGATTAAATTCCTTAGCTATTCTTATGGCAGTTAAAATATCATCTGCCCTATGGGCATGAGCTTTCATAGGTATTTCTCTATTAATTAATGGAAGTAAAGCCTCATATTTTAAATTCTTACTAAAATCCCTATCCTCTATTTCAGCATCAATTTTTCTATTTTTATAATTAACAGCCTCTGTTAAAGTTTCTCTTAATAAAGCTGCAATAGCCATTCTTGTATTAGGCATTTTATTCTTTCCAGAATAAACCCTTTTTGGATTTTCTCCAAAGGCAACCTTTATTGCTACAGGTTCCTTTATTATCATGTCATCAATACATATTCCACTTGTTTTTACAGCGGCAAACTGTCCTCCTATTACATTGGCACTTCCAGGCCCAATTACAGCTGTGGTAACTCCTGCTTCCCTTGCAGATTGGAATCCTCCATCAAAGGGATTTATTCCATCTATAGATCTCATTTGTGGGGTTATAGGCTCACTAGCTTCATTTGTTCCATTTCCTGCCCCATTATTTCCTTCTTCATGTAGTCCTAAATGACAATGTGCTTCAATAAATCCTGGAAATATTAATAGTCCTTTAGCATCAATAACCTCTTCTTCTCCTATATATTGACTTAAGTCTTCCCCAATTTTACTTATCTTTCCATCCTTAATTAGAATATCACCTTTTTCATATATTTTACCTTCTTCGCAGGTAAATATTTTCCCATTTTTAATTAACATTTTTTATCCCCCTTTTATTTATGTGATTTAATAAATATTACCTTTAGCTATTCTTTAAATCATACTTTATTTTAAAGAAAGTTTTTATTAAATATCTCTATATAATTATAGCACTAAATAAAAAATCCCTCTTATTTTAATAGAATAAGAGAGATTTTTAAATTACATTTCATTTAACATCCATACAAAAAAGTTTAATACTCCAGCAAAGGAAACCCATATGATATAAGGAATCATAAGAATTCCTGCTATTTTATCAAACTTAAAAAATTTAATTGTGGTTATAACTATAAATATTAATAATATGATGAGTTCTATAAATGCTAATCCATATAATTTAAAGTGAAAGAATATTATGCTCCAAGCAAAATTTAATACAAGTTGTATTATATAAAACCAAAGGGCTGACTTAGTTTTTTCTCCTTGCTTATGCCTTAAAAATATTCTGTAGGCTGCTATTGCCATAAGTATATATAAAATAGTCCATACTATGGGAAAGACTATAGCTGGTGGACTAAACCAAGGTTTATTTAAAGTACCATATACTTGTACACTCTCCTGAGTAAACTTTCCAATAACATATCCTCCACCTAAAGTTATTAACAAACTTATTATTAAATCACCTAAATTAAATTTTCCATTAACCTTGAATATATTCACATAAATCACCTCTCAGGTAATTATATGTATTCCTTTTGATATATATTATATGTATATATCAGAAAATTCAATTTCAGCTCTTTCCTTTAAGTTGTAGTAATTGTTATTAAAAATATGTTCTGTCCTATCAGTTTCCTTAAATAAATCTACATCATAAAAATATAATTTAAATCTATTTCCATGTCCCTCATATATGTCAACCTTTAAGTCTCCCCCTTGCATTTTCATAAGGGATTTACTTATATAAAGCCCTAACCCACTTCCTTCTTGTGTTCTATTTAAAGCCTTATTGCTCTTAGTAAATTTATCAAAAATATATTTTTGTTCATCGTAGCTTATAGCAACTCCATCATTTTCTATCATTATTACAAGATCTTTTCCTTCAAAATATATTTTTACATATATATTTCCATTTTCTCTTCCATACTTAACTGAATTTGATAATAGATTTAATATTATTCTTTCTAAAAACTCACTATCAATAGCTATAAATATCTCTTCAAAGTCTGGATCAAAAATAAAATTTATTTTTTTCTTACTTATATATTCCGAAGAGGCATCTAATATATTTTCAACAACTTCAACTACATTAAGAACCATAACGTTTTCTTCTATCTGCCCCTCTGATATTTTATTAGCATCAATGAAATTATTTATTGTTCTTATAAGTCTTAAACAATTTTGTTTAATTACTAGGTTATTTCTTTCTATAGACTTAAGATTTCTATTTTCTATATTTAAATTGTTTAATTGAAGAGCTGAACTTATTACATTTATAGGAGTCCTTAACTCATGACATATATTTGTAAAAAATTCTCCCTTTATATTTTCTTCTTCTAATTTATCTTTTAAATACTTATTTAACCTTAAAGCATTATTTTTTTTAGTAATATCATTTATAATTATAATTTTATAATTATCTCCAAAAGGTATTGTGTAAAATTCTCCATTAGAGTAGCCTCCCTTAATATTTTTAAAAATTATTTCTTTATAAGAATCCATACTTCCTTTCTCTTTTAAATAAACTTGCTTTTCTAGTATTTTTTCATATAAAACTTCCATACTTTCAAACAATATGGATTCTTTGTTTTCAACTTCTAAAAATTCCAAGGCTTCGTCGTTTAAATAAAATAATTTTTCATCCTTAGAAATAAATATATAGTCTCCAATGGCTGAAGTAATATTATTAAACAACAATTCTTCTCTATCTAAAAGATTCTCTAATTCTTTTAGCTCCTCTATTTTTTTTCTTAAATACCTTTTATTTCTCTTAAATTCACCTCTTTTTAAGAGCATTATCTTATTTATATTATTAAAATTCTTATTTAAAGAAAATCTTATTATACCTTCTACTAAAATGTAATATGCTGAGAAGTCTAGTATTTGGCTAAAGGAAACTCCTAATAAATAAGTATTTCTTAAATTATGAAGATTATTTAATAAAATAATATTTTCTACTGAGAATAATAATATATAAGCAATTAAATAATAAAAGAATTTATCAGATGTATTTTCTTTATCAGCAACAATTACTATTAATAATATTAAAAATAAAATAACAATCAATATAAACATAAAATTATTTATATATACACCTTTAATAAAAGCTCTCATTAATTTTGTATTATTTATTACTATGAGATAAATAATGTTAAAGATAATATTTAATAATAGAAAAATTTTATTTATTTTCTTAAAAGCTAAGTCCTTTTTCTTCCCTAAAACTATTACAAGGGTAATAAAATACTGAAATAATATGCCTATTATTTTATAAGCTATCATCTTATCTACTACATATAACTCCAAGGAAACAAATGAAGAAAAAACCTCAGGAATAATAATCCAAAATATCCCCATATTAGTATAAGAAACTAAGTTTTTTTCCTTATCTACATTACTGCTTATTCCTATTAATAATGAGGTTCCTAACATTATTACTGAAGACAAGTCTAAAAATTTATAAAACATAATATATTTTTCTTTTCTTATAAACAATACTGCTGATAGTATTATTAATATATATATTACTCTTAATATATAATATTGTAATTTAGGATTTTCATATTCTACTTTATATTCCACAACTTTTCTCCCTACTAAATTCCAACCTTATATTTGTTCCTGTATCCTTAATTGAATTTATATTTATAGTTCCATTTTGCAATTCAACTAAATTCTTAACAATATATAATCCAATTCCTGTACTTTTATTTTTTACTCCTTTTTTATTTCCCTTGCTATATCTTAAGAAAGCCTTTTCTATAAATTCTTTATCCATGCCTTCACCAGTGTCTGTAAAACTAATAATAACTTTACTTTTCTTTGCCTTAATCTCTACTCCAATTCCACCTTCCCTTGTATGCTTTATTGAATTTGAAATTAAGTTTAAAATAATTCTCTGAATAAATTCTTGATCGCACCTAACATATACTTCTTCTTCATTGGTATCAAATACGTAAGTTAAATTTTTCTCTTTTATATATTCAGCTAAATTTCCTATAGAATCTTCAATCAATGTTACTATATTATAAATTTTAAAGTTTGGTTTTAAATAATCGTAATCAATTTTGGATGAGTCAATTAGATTGTTAGCTAACCTTAGTAAGGTCATACAATTTTCCTTATTAACTTGGTTATAATAATCAACTTTTTTAATATTTTCATTACTATAAAATTTCTCCTGCACTTGAACTGATGAATATATAACATTTATAGGAGTTTTTAAGTCATGAGAAATACTTGATAAAAAATCATTTTTTATTTGTTCTGATAAGGTTCTTTTTCTTAAATTATCTTTTATCTTTTCTGAAAACTTAAGTTCAGTTATATTTTTCATTGATATTATTAAGTAACCCTTTGATTGTAGTAAAATATCTAACTCCCAAAAAACTTCTATTCCAGAAGTAACAAATGAAGCTTCTCCCTTTTTTGTTCTTAAGAATTCCTCTTTATTTTCAATATTTATTATTTTAAATAAGTTCTTATTTATTACCTCTCTATTACTTTTTAAATTTAATTCATGTGAAAATCTTTTATTCACAGCAAAAATCCTATGATTATCATTATTTAAAATCGCTATAGACATAGGTGCATTATTTAAAAAGTTCCTAAAATAAATTTCATTATCTCTTAATTTTTTCTTAAATTCTTTAAACTCATTATTACTCTCTTCCATTTTCTTATTTAATATTTTAAGTTTTTTATTTTTATCAATTATATCTTCATGTAGAGTTTTATATGGTTTTATAATAAGCATTTCTGAAATCCAAACATATATAATTAAATAGATTGATATTTTTAATATATCACCTAATAGTATAAGTGACTCTAAACCTAAACTATATGATAAAATATCTAATACTACTATAGATAAATTTATTAGCACAAATAACTTTAAATAATTTAATAAATTATTTTTAAAAAGTTTAAAATTTCTTAAAAGACATAAAATTATTAAAAGAAGGACTGTTGATATCCCCCAAAAAACACTTATATCATAAAAAAATATACTGATTAATGACACTATGCTAAAAAAACAAACTATTAATTTTATATTTAAATCTACTGACTTTACATATGCTATTATCATAAAGCAATATACACTTTCTAAAACAGTACAAATAGCTACTGGTTTTAAATCTAAACATTGAATTATTTCTTTTTCGCTCCAAAAGGCTATTAAATAAACAAGTATATCAAACTTGAATATGGCAACTAATAATAAATAAATACCTATTAATTTAAAAATCTTTTTATTAGAAAACTTAAATACAGTTGTAGCAATAAATGTTATAGTAAACACTAATATAGTTTCAATAATTGTAGATAAATAAAGAGCTGTACGTGGATTAAAAAAATATACAGTATATAAAATAATTGCTATAAATATAATAATATTAACTAAATTTCTAATTTTACTAAGTTTCAAATACATATAGTCATTTTCTATGTACTCCAATATACTTCCCCCTTAAATATAACCATATAAATATACATTATCATAAAAAAGAGAGGAAATTATTTAATTTTTGTAAACTATTGTATTTAATTGTAATTTAAAAGACCTTAAATATTGGAATTAACCAATATCTAAGGTCTCTAAGAAACTTTTAAACTTATTACTATTTCTTACCTCAATTAAATCATTATCTTTATTTATATATTTTATAAATTCTGGATAAAATTCAACAGCTTTAATTAAATCCTCTGCGGCATCCTCTAAATCTTTTCCTAAAATAGCCTTAAAGCAACTTCTATTATAATATAAAAAATGATTTTCCGGATTAAATCTTAAACCTAGTGATAATATCTCTATTCCTTTTTCTATATTATTTTCTTCCTTATATATAACTGCCAAATTTAAGAATGAAAAAGCATAACCAAAATTCTTTTTAATGGCTTTCTCATAAAATTTCTTAGCCTTATCATATACATTTAATCTCTTATATATTACTCCCATATTAAAAAGAGCTAAATAGTGCTCTCCATCTATTTGAAGAGCTTTAGAAAACATTCTATAGGCCTCTTGAAGCATATCTCTTTCTTCATATATAGATCCTAAATTTATATGGGCCCAAAAGTCTTCTTTGCAAACCTCTATTGTCTTTTTGTAATACTCTATTGCCCCTTCTTTATCTCCTACATTATCTAATGCATTTGCTAAGAAGAATATAGCCCTATCATAAACTGGGTTTATATCTATAGCCTTTTTATATAATTCTATAGCCTTTACATAATCCTCTTTTTCATCATAAATAACTGCTAATCCATAATAAGCTCTAACTTCAAAACTATTTATACTTAAGGCTTCTTCATATTTTTCCTTGGCCTTTTCAGTATCTCCTAACTCATCTAGCATTAAAGCTATACTTATTATTAAATCAATATCTCTTTCTCCTTCTAGAAGCTCCTCAGCTCTTAAATAATAATTTAAGGCCTTTATTAAATTCCCTTCATCATGAGCTTTATCACCACTACGTATATAATTATCTATAATTCTATAGTTATTATCCATATCTTCTCCTATTTTTCTAATCTATTATATCAAAATCATCTTAACTTACATAAAGCAAAAAGGAGGTATCAAAATTTTGACACACTCCTAATTAATACTCTAATTAATTATATATATCTTTTAAATATTTTTCAACAGCCACTGAATAGTATCTTCCATAACTTCTACTTTATTTTTTTCATTTAACATTTCATGTCTTCCATTTTCATATAGCTTATACTCAATATTTTTTACTCCTACTTTTTCTAATTTATCTTTTAAGTTGATTACACCTTTACCAAAATTACCTACTGGATCTTTATCTCCTCCAAAAATATAAATAGGCATTTCTTTATTTATTCTATTCATATTTTCAGCTTTATGTATGCTTCTTACCCCTCTTAACAAATCGTAATAAAAGGAACTTGAACATATAAAACCATATCTTTCATTTTCTATATACTTGTCTACTTCACTTTCTACACTACAAAGCCAATCAAAATCTGTCCTATTTGGTTTAAAATTCTTATTAAAGCCTCCAAAAATCAACTTGTCCATAAGTTTACTTTTATGTTTTCTTCCCTTTAATGACATTTCTACTTGAGCTACGAATTCTCCAAGTGGTGCTAACTTATCTGGCTCCCCATTAGTTCCCGATAAAATCAAAACATCCACTAAATCATTATATTCTTGAACTAGCCTCTGACTTACAAAAGATCCCATACTATGTCCAAAAAGTATTATTTTATATCCTTTATGTTTTTCTTTAGAAGACTCTATTAAAGTTTTAGCATCATCAATCATCCATTGGAATCCATCATTTTCTGCTTGATATCCTAAAGAATCTAAATCCTTAGCTGTAAAGCCATGCCCTCTATGGTCATGAGCATAAACTAAAAATCCTGCTTCAACAAGTTTTTCTGCAAATTCATCATATCTAATAGCATCCTCTGTCATTCCATGTAATATGTGAATAACTGCCTTAAATTCTTTTCCATTACTCCATTTATATCCTTGTAATTCTAATCCTTCATCATCTTTAAATATAAAATTCTCTCTCAAATCTATCAACTCCTTTTAGACTATATAGTATAAAAATCTTCTTAATACTAAGATACTACTTAATCTAAAATCTTTAAACAGATACTTTAAGTGATTTACTATTTTTTATCAACTTATTAATATTATATTAACAAATTTTTATCCTCTGCATAAATTTCAAACTTTTCTCTCCATATATGAGCTCTTTTTTCATCAATTTCAGCTACATAATTTAAAAATCTATTTAACTCATCTCTTTTAAAAAGCCCTTTAAAAAGATGTCTAGGAAATGAAACCCTCTTTTTATAGTTATTTTTAGGATCTATTATTTTAAGAGTATAATCATCTTGTATATATATATCTTTACACCTTATATCAATTCTTTTAAATCCTAATCTTTCGAATTCTAAAATCATTAAATATAATTCCTTGCAAAGATCCTCATCTAGATTTCCCCTTCTTAGATACTTATCTAATCTAACCCCATCAACATATTCTCTTATAATATATCCTGGCTTAGCTTCATATATCCTTGGAAAAAATCTAGACTTTCTAACTCGTTTTAATATACTACTTTCATCTTTCCAAACACTCATTCTTCTAAAAATTTTTATTGCTTTATTATTTTTAAGGAGAAATACAACACCATTATGTCCCTCCCCTAATAATTCTGCTTCTTTTAAAGATTTTTCTAAATTACTACTTATATCTTTAAGGCTATAATCAAAATTTTTACTCATTTTACCCCTCTTATTAATAAGTGCTTAATACTATATTATACATTTTTTATAATAAAAAATGACTAATTTCTTAATTAAGAAATTAGTCACCTTGAATAAGTATATAAAAATTTAAGTTATATTATTCTTTAATACCCAATTGGTGCAGATAGCGGGACTTGAACCCGCACACTTCTAAAAGTAATACCCCCTCAAGATATCGTGTCTGCCATTCCACCATATCTGCATAAAATATTGCCCATTTTAAGTATATGAACAATATTATTTATATTATTACTTATTATTTTAATCCTTATATTTTTGAAAAGCTAGTAGTGCATTTAAATTATCAAAAGAATATACGCTATTTGTCTTTTCATCTCCAAATCCACCATAAAGCACACTATCTTTATTTTTTATTTGATAATATTTTAATTTATCTATAGCCTTGTTAAATAATTCCTTATCTCCAATGTAATTTGCTATTAAAGCTACATTAGAGTATATTGATGGAGATTCAATCTGTGAGGTAGCATCTCCATTTTTACCATTGTAGGTAGCTACTAAGAATCCATCTTTCTTAAACTTTTCTTTTATCCATTTAATAGATGACTCCTCATTTTCTCCAGCTTCAATTCTATTTAAAATTACTATTGTAGATAATAAGAAATCAACATTTTCTTCTTCATCATATTTTTGAGTTTCTTCATAAAATACTTTTCTGTATAAAGGAACCTCTTCAGATATTTTTCCATTTTCTATTATACTGTTAGATTTTTCATAAATTCCTTCCCACTTCTTATCTACTTGACTCAATAATTTCATAGTAGGTAAGTCTAAATAACATAAAGTGGTTGTATTACCTTTTCCATAGTTATCTATATAATCTACTAAAGTTTCATTTTCTTCTGCATGTTTAAGTAAAGAGTTAGCAATATTTATAGCATAAAATTTATAATAAAAACTATTCCATCTGTTGTTGGCTAAAAGAAGAGCTTTTATTATTCTAAGTTCATCTATGGTTGCAGAGGAAGGTGAATTCTCATCTCCTTCTTTTCTCCAACTAATAAGTCCATTTTTTAATCTCATTTCTTTTACTATGTCAAAATGCTCATCAAATAATTCTTTATTATTAGCATTTACTGAATATAACATCATAAGCCCCTCTGACTCTGATAATACTGAGTGACCCTTAGTTATATCTCCTTCTGAACTTTTATCTATATAATTTGTATATATTCCATATCCACTTTTACTTAAATCCTTCTCTATAAAATCAAAAAGCATTTTTTCTTCTGGTGGATTAAAATTATCATTCCAATTAACATCCATATGTACTGGTTTTAAATACTCTCTATTAAAAAATAATATAAAAATAGCAATTATTAAAATACCACCTATAGCTATTAGCCATTTTTTCAAAACATCACCTCCCAAAGCTTTATCCATAGCGTATTAAAATATATAGGTCACTTAAGAATAAAGTGACCTATATATATTGTAATAAACATTTACTTTTTTAACATATTTATCAGTTTCTTTAAATGGTATATAAGTAAGATTTTTTCCATCGTTAGAATGTTCATTACTATTAAGCCATTCTTGAACCCGTCCTCTTCCTGCATTGTAAGCTGCAATTACAAGGTCCCAATCTCCAAACTCTTTATGAAGATTATTTAAATACCAACATCCAAACCTTATATTAACTTCTGGCTCTAATAATAAATTGGTATCAAAATCAATAATCCCTTGTTTTTCAGCTATCCACTTTCCAGTAGAGGTGGTAATTTGCATAAGCCCTCTTGCATCCTTATTAGATTTAGCATCTTCGTCAAAGTTACTTTCTGCTTTCATAACCGCCATAACAAAATAAGGATCCAAATTATACTCTTTACTATATTTCTCTACATAATTCATATATTTTAGTGGAAATATAACATTTTTTAATATATATTCACTGCCTAAAAATAGTAAATATATGGCTAAAACAATTATAACTAGCCTTATAATTTTCTTCATATAACTCTCCTACTGGTATAAAGTAAAAAATTCTAACAAATCATCAATTTGTTCCTTTGTTTTAATTAAATTACCGCTATTATCAATTATTATGTTAGCATAATCTTTTTTTCTTTCAAGACTTAATTGAGAATTTATTCTATTTATAGCTTCCCCTTTACTAAGCTTATCTCTAAATCCCATTCTTTCTATTTGACTACTTTTATCTACCCAAACTAAAACAACCATATCCATATCCTTATGCATATCATTTTCTATTAAGGTTGCCCCATCTACAACTACAAGCTTAGTGTTTATTTTTTCATATTCTTTAAGTTTAAGCTCTATTTCTTCTTTTATATAAGGCATTATGATTTCTTCATACTTTATTCTTTCCTTTGGAAATCTAAAAATGTGGTTTCCAAACTCTCTTCTTCTAAAATCACCTCTCCAATCAAAGAAATGACCTCCAAAAGTAGCTCTTACCCTTAAAAGTATATCTGGGTATTTTTCTAATACTTCTCTTGCAATAATATCTGCATCTATAACTGGGATTCCTGCCTCTTTTATCATAGAAGAAATAGTGCTTTTGCCTGAGCATATTCCTCCTGTAAGGCCTACTTTAATCATAGAATCAGTACCCTCCTTATTTTAACCTATACCAATCTTCTCCAACATTAACATCAACATCTAATGGTACACTTAATTTAATTGTATTTTCCATTTCCTCTTTTAGAAGTTTTTTAACAATGTCTAATTCTCCTTTGACAACATTTATTATAAGTTCATCATGAACTTGTAATATTAACTTACTATTTAAATTTAATTCTTTTAACTTGTTATATACATTTACCATAGCAAGCTTTATTATATCTGCTGCTGTTCCTTGTATTGGAGCATTCATTGCAAGTCTTTCTCCTAAGGCTTTTACTATTTTATTTGAAGCATTTGCTTCAGGTATATATCTTCTTCTATTTAACATAGTTAATACATATCCCTTTGTTTGAGCCTCATTAATAACCTTAGAAATATACTCTTTAATTTTTGGATATCTTTCAAAATATATATCCATATATTCTTTAGCTTCTTTTCTTGAAATATTTAAATCCTGTGAAAGACTAAAATCTCCTATTCCATATACTATACCAAAGTTTACTGCCTTAGCCCTACTTCTCATTAATGGAGTTACCTCTTCAACTGGAACTTTAAATACTTCAGAAGCAGTCTTAGTGTGTATATCTGAATGATGATTAAATGCATCTATCATATTTTCATCACCAGAAATATGAGCTAAAACTCTAAGTTCTATTTGTGAGTAGTCAGCTGATATTAATAAATCTCCTTCTTCTTTTGGTATAAATACCTTTCTTATTTCTCTACCCATTTCATATTTTATAGGTATATTTTGAAGGTTAGGCTCTGTTGATGAAAGTCTACCTGTAGTAGTTACAGTTTGATTAAATGTTGAATGTATAGAACCATCTGTATCTATAACAGACTTTAATCCTTCAACATAAGTTGAATATATTTTTGAAAGCTGTCTAAAATATGTTATTTTTTCTATTATAGGATGTTTGTCCTTAAGCTTTTCTAATACTTCTGCGTTAGTTGAATATCCAGTTTTAGTTTTCTTTATAACTGGTAAATCTAATTTTTCAAATAATATCTTACCTAATTGTTTTGGAGAATTTATATTAAACTCTTCATCTGCAAGTTCAAAGATCTCTTTTTGTGTTTCCTCTAACTCTCTTTTAAACTTAATAGATAACTCATCTAAAATATCTTTATTTACTTTAAATCCTATTGATTCCATAGAAGATAAAACTGTTTCTAAAGGAAGCTCAATATCATACATAAGTTTTTCCATTTTCTCTTCTTCTATCTTTTTCTTTAGAACTAAAGTCAACTCTTTCATAAATGAAATTCCAACTAGGTATTCCTCTCCCTCTTTTACATTAGGGAATTTTGAAAGATAGTTATTTATTAAGGATAAAAGAGTATATTCTCCCTTAGATGAATCTATTAAATATGCTGCTAATTCACAATCAAATGCTAATCCCTTAAATTCTATTCCTAATTTTTTTAATGCTGTTAAAGCATTTTTTATACTATAGCCATTTTTTAATATATCTTCATTCTCAAAAAATTCTTTAAAGGCTTTAATATTTTCCTCTTCTTGTGCTAACTCTTTAAAGTTAATTAAATAATTTTTCTCATCATAATTAATAAATATTTTATCAATCTCTATAGTAGAATACTTTTCTTTATTTAAATAAGTAAAATTAATATATACTTCTTCATTTATATTCTTAAATAAATCTTCTAATTCTTTATTATTTTCTATATTAGTTATTTTAACTTCTATTTCTGGCTCTTCTTCTTCCCCATTTGATAATTTATCTAATATAGATTTCATTTGAAGCTTTGTAAATAAAGCTTTTAACTGATCTTTATTATAATCATCCTTTGATTTAATCTCATCTAAATCAAAATCTATAGGAACATTAGTCATAATAGTAGCTAACTTTTTAGAGAATATAGCCTGTTCGCTGTACTCAGTTAAATTTTCTTTTAACTTTTTACCACTTATGTTATCTATATTTTCTAAAACTGCCTCTACTGAACCATACTCTTTTATTAATTTAAAGGCTGTTTTTTCTCCTACTCCTGGTACCCCTGGAATATTATCAGATTTATCTCCCATAAGTCCTTTAACATCTATGAATTGAGTAGGAGTAACTCCATATTCTTCAACCATTCTATCATAGTTATAAACTTCTATTTCAGAAACACCCTTCTTAGTTATACATACGTTTATATCCTTAGCTGCTAGTTGAAGGGCATCCTTATCTCCAGTCATAATATAAACTTCGATTCCTTCACCTTCAGCCACCTTAGCTAGACTTCCTATAATATCATCAGCTTCGAATCCATCTAATTCATAAGTTGTTATTGAAAATAACTTTAGCATTTCCTTAACAATAGGAAACTGCTCTGCTAACTCAGGAGGCATTTTCTTTCTTCCAGCCTTATAATCCCCATACTCTAAATGTCTAAAAGTTGGTGCTTTTTTATCAAAAGTACAAACTATATAATCAGGTTTTATATCCTCTCTCATCTTAAAAAGCATATTTGTAAAACCATAAATAGCATTTGTATGAGTTCCTTCACTATTGCTAAGCAAAGGCACAGCATAAAAGGCTCTATTTAAAAGACTGTTCCCGTCTAATATCAATAATCTTTTCATTCTAATCCTCCAATATATTATTCTATTAATCTAACAAAAAACTTTACTATTAATAAATTTCACTTCTAATCTACTCTGTAAAAAGTAGTTAAAATAAAATTATAAATAATATGAAGAGAATATCTAGATGAATTTTAGAATTTAAGCTATTACGTATAATAATTTGCGTTAATAAGCGAAATCTGTTTGACCGAAGGGAGTTTTTTCGCTTTAGCAAATTATTAGAAGTAATTGCTATAAATAATGACTACAATGTAACTAAAGTTCCATTGTATAAGTTCAAGAACCAAATTAAAATTTGGACTTTCACTTAAAATCTAGTAATTCTCGTAATATATTTATAATTTTATTTTTAAAGTTTTTAAACAATCATCTCTTTTAATGATTTTTCCCATTAGTTCTAATAATATTAACACATTTTAGAAAATACTTAAATCTAATTCCTCAGATAAATCCTTCATAACATGTGTTCCTGCTATACTATTTCCCTTATCATCTAAAGAAGGTCCAAAAATACCTATTCCCATTCTTCTTGGAACAGCAGCCATTATTCCGCCACCAACTCCACTTTTTGCTGGAATTCCTATATGTACAGCAAATTTACCTGAGTCATCATACATACCGCAAGTAACCATTATTGTTTTTATTATTCTGCAAATTTCTCTAGATATTACTCTTTCTCCATTCCAAGGTAATACTCCATCATTAGCAAGCATAGCACCAAATCTAGCTAAATCTTTAGCATTAACTTCTAAAGAACATTGTTTGAAATATAAATCTAATATATCATCTATATTTCCTTCTATAACTCCATTACTTTTCATAAAGTATGCTAAGGCTCTATTTCTATCTCCAGTTTCCTTTTCAGATAAATAAACATCTTCGTTTAATTGAATATCATCATTTCCTGTTACTTTTCTAGTAAATTCTAAAATTCTCTCAAACTTTTCCTCTTCACTATCACCTTCAATTAAAGATGTTGTTAATATAGCCCCTGAATTAACCATAGGGTTAAAAGGTTTTTTAGAAGGCTTTCTCTCTAAACTTACTATACTATTAAAGCTATCTCCAGTTGGTTCAACACCTACTCTTGAAAAGACTCTATCTTTTCCATTATCTAATATTGCAAGCATTAAAGTTATTACTTTTGATATACTCTGAATAGTAAACTTTTTATCATACTCTCCTGCCCCTACCTCTTTTCCATCAAGAGTAACTATATATATACCTAAATCTTCTTTATTTGCTTTTTCTAATTCTGGAATATAAGATGCCAGTTTTCCATGTTCAACATATTGTCTATTATTTTCTATTAAACTCTCAAGAAAATTTTTCACTTTTGTTCGCTCCTTAGTTTAATTTTTTTATTCAATAAATTAATAATTAATATATAAACATTATAACATTTTCAACGAATTATTATAAATCTTTTAAAATACTTTTATGTTCTATATGTAATATAAGAAAAAATATTAGTAATTTATGTTTATTATCTAAATAATATATTACTTCAATCAACTTTTATTAAAGTTCCTTCATAGAATATAGAATAAAAAGCTTTGAGGTTTTTTTATTATGGATATAGATGATATTAATATACTTATAAAATATCTAAGCAATCTTCCAATGAAAGAATATAAAAAGAATTTTACCTTTTTAGGAGAAGGAATAGCAAGAAAAGTTTTTGCTTTAAATAAAAATTTAGTGGTTAAAGTTGCTAAGGGTGAAGATGGTCTTCATCAAAATTTTGTTGAATCCTATATTTTTAAAAATGCTCCTTATAAACTAAAAAGATATTTATGTCCTGTTCTTCTTTATAATAAAAGGATTTTAATAATGCCTAGAGCAGAAGTCTTCCCTAACATAAGAAGAAAAACTTTTGTTGATTTAAAAAAATTGCGTGAAGAAAATTCTATAGAAGAAGATATTTATACCCTTGGAGAAAAATATTTTCTATTTAAAGAAGATTTATATGTTCACAGTTCTTGGGGAATTATAAATGATACCTATTATTTAATAGATTATGGTTGCACTTCTGAGGAAGGAGACTTATATTACGACCTTCTTATGAAAACAAATGGACTTTTATAAAATAATCTTTATTAATTAATTGTTTTATAAATTTTACTGCATTATAATAATGGTAAGAATTTGTAAAGAAAGGACTGATATTATGAACAAATTTGAAAGCATGTTAGAAAATTATGCAAAGTTAGCTACTCATATAGGAGTAAATGTTCAAGAGGGTCAAACCCTTGTTATATCTTCTCCTGTAGAATGTGCAGAATTTACAAGAATGCTTGTTAAATCTGCTTATGAAAAAGGAGCAAAGGATGTTGTTGTTCAATGGAATGATGAAATATGCGGCAAAATTAAATATGAACACTCTCCATTAGAAGTTTTTGAAAACTTCCCAGATTGGATGAAAGAATCAAGATTAAGCTATGCTAAAGAAGGAGCTTGCTTCTTAAGTATTTCTGCCTCTGATCCTGAACTTCTAAAAAATATAGACCCTGCAAAAATAGCAGCCTTTAGAAAATCATCAAGTACAGCTTTAAAAGAATTTAGTGAAATGTTAATGAGCAATAAAAATGCATGGTCAATAGTTTCTATTCCAACTAAAGCTTGGGCTAAAAAAGTTTTTTCTGATTTACCTGAAGAAGAAGCAGTAGATAAATTATGGAATGAAATCTTTAAAATAGTTAGAGTTGATACAGAGAACCCTGTTGAAGCTTGGAATAAACATAAAGAAACTTTAAAATACCATATGGATTACTTAAATGAAAAGAATCTAAAATCACTTCATTTTGAAAATTCACTTGGAACTGATTTAACTATAGAATTACCAGAAAATCATCTTTGGGCTGGTGGAGCTGAATATACTCAAGGTGGGGTTGAATTCATAGCTAATATGCCTACTGAGGAAGTATTCTCTATGCCTTCTAAATTTGGAGTTAATGGAACAGTATTTAGTTCTAAACCTTTAAACTACGGTGGAAATTTAATAGATAATTTCTCAGTTACTTTTAAAGATGGAAAAGTTGTTGATTTCTCAGCTGAAAAAGGATACGATACTTTAAAACATCTTCTAGATACTGATGAAGGTGCTAAATACTTAGGAGAAGTGGCTCTTGTTCCTTATAATTCTCCTATATCAAACTCAGGAATAATTTTCTTCAACACTTTATATGATGAAAATGCTTCTTGTCATTTAGCTTTTGGTAAAGCATATTCTCTATGCATAAAAAATGGTGAAAATATGACTAATGAAGAACTTGAAAAAGCTGGTGCTAATGATTCATTAACTCATGTAGATTTCATGATAGGAACTAAAGATTTAAAAATCACAGGTTTAACTCATGATAATGTTGAAATTCCAGTATTTAAAGATGGTAACTGGGCATTTTAATATTTAAAAACATATTTTAAATATATGATTAGACTAAATCAGCTTAAAATAAGCACATGTTTTAAATCCATATTTATTTTTAAATATAATTTTAAAAACATATGCTAATTTAAAGTAAAAGGCAAAGAATAACTTATTTTAATGTAAATTATTCTTTGCCTTTTTTATATAAATTATTTTAAATTCATTTTATGTTCTATATAATATTTCCACTAAGTATTTTGAGATGAATCAAAATATACTCTATGAAGTTTATTTCCATTTATAATTGTTGCAAATCCATTAGAATACATTTGTAAGAAGTCACCTTCATATTTGTACTCTTTTCCATTTTTAACATCTTTAACAATCTTTTGTTCTTCTTCTAAAACGTATATTTCTCCATCTTTTCCTATATAGATCTTATTTAGCTCTAAGCTTTTTTCTAGAGGTATTTTATTCCAAGTATCAATTGACTTTTCTACATTTCCATAAACTATTTTAAATACTTTATTATCTTTTATTTCTCCAAAGTATATATTCCCAGTTTCATCAACACCTAAAAGTCTCACTTTATATATTGGATTAATTCCTAATTTCTTATTTGGCTGTGTAAGATATATTCCTGATTCTTTTTCACTGTCATATACTAATCTATCTGCCCTTGGCATTACTTCAATATTTCCTGGTGAATCAGTTACTAGTCTTACATCAGTTATATCATCATTATTATCTATTCTCTTAACTATAGACTCTTTTGTATCTTCATTCTTAAATTCAATGTATATAACTCCTGTTTTAGTTGAAACTGTTATCTCATTAACTTTATAAGAAGAATTCATATTACCAAGCTCAATTTTCTTAGTTTTATTGGTATCTACATCAATAGAATATAAATTAACTGTATTCTTTTTATTATTATATTTAATATTCGTAATTACAATAAGTCTATTTCTATCTCTAAGCCAAGTATAATAAGATGCTTTTTCATTTTCTATATCAACATGACTTTCATCATCTTTAAGAGTATTAAAGACTTTAAGTTCATCATTATTATTTAAATATGCTATATATTCTCCATCATAAGATATCTTTTTATCCATCATATTCCCTGGTAATTTTACATCATTATTCTCTTTTGTATGTTGGCTAGCTATATCTATAGCTTTTACATTTACATCAGAATTTAACTTAAAATAAAATTTATCAAAAACAAATAAAACTAAGCATTGTAAAATTACAGACAATAGTCCCCACTTTAAAAATTGCTTTAATTTATCCATAAAATTCTCCTCTTTGTTATTTTACTATTATAGCTGAAGGAATAGATCTCTCCCCTACATTTGATGCTGGATTATTTATTACTTTTCCATTTAAGTACATAGTAGTTGATTTACCACCATCAAGGTTTATAGCAGTAACTACATTACAAGTATTTAATAATACTTCCTGTAATTCCTTTAAAGTAGCTCCTCCACTTGTTAAACTTCTACCATCAATAACTAACATTACTATTGATCCATCAGCTCTTTGTCCCATAGCAGTTCTTGGAGCAACTCCCCATCCACCATCACCTTTCATAGGTGTAGGTTCTCCTTCTTTAACTAAAACAGGTCCAAAACTTACAGCTTCTTCAACATTTAATTCTTTAAGATTATTAAATGAATACATACCTGCAATCATTTTTCCTTCTTTTGTTATGCCAACTAACTCAATTTTTTCATCGTCTGGTACATCTTTATAAACCAATTTCCCCTCTGATATAACTATTCCAGCAGGAGTTCCACCATTACCAGTCCATTGAGCAGTACTAGATTTATCTGTAAAAGCTCCTCCATTTACAGCCGCAACAGCATTGTATTCCTTAGCTATTTCAGAAGTAGTTTGTCCTTCTTCTCCAAGATATTTAGAAACTCCTATTTTTACTCTAGTAGGATCTTTTACCACTATATAATATCCACTATATTTAAAGTTTTCAAAAGAGTATAATTCTATACTATTATCATGTTTAGTTGGTAAATTAACATTTGTCTTTATATTTGTATTTTTATGATTTGTATTTGTATCCTCAATATTAGAATTTAATATCTCATTAATTTTTTCATCTGATAAAAATGTAGTTGCCATCCACTGATGACTAAAACTAGTCATGGCTGCCCCTACATAAGTCCTTTTAGCATTTTCAAATGGTCCATATAAAAGTATAAAAGGCGCTGTAACAGCAGTGAATATGAATTCAAAAGCAATAAATATCGCTATAGTCTTCCACTTCTTTTTACTTCTCCTCTTCTTTCTACTATCTCTCCCCATTTTTCCTCCTTAATTTAAAATAATTAAATTTCCTTTGTAATCTAAACCAACTAACCCTTACATTCTATCGTTTTTAAAATATCACTTATCTATTATACATTATTTTTAATACAATATTATTACAAAGTTCTATTTTATTTATTAAAATTATCTATTTTTTTTAAAATCTCATAATTAATTCATAAATAACTATTAATATAACTTTTATCTATAAATTAAATTTTCTTTCATCATAGCCTAAAAATAAAACAAAAAATATAACTTTTATAATTTCAAATACTTTTCTCATTTGTTTCAGCTCCTTTAAATTCTTACAAAACACTTATGAATTTATTAGTTATTAATTCATATTTTTCTAAATTACGAATTCCTTTCAAATTTATAATCTCCTCTATTAGATATATCCAATAAAATTAAATTAATACTGTAAGATTAAAGTTAATAAGGAAAGAAACTATCAGTATATTTTTTTGTAAAATAAAAAAACACTTAGGTATTATAACCTAGTGTTTTATAAATACGAGATAAGTCTATAAGCCGAGTTCTGTATTTGACAATCATCTATCTAGGCCTACCGTTGCCGATAGGCTCAAGCGACACACCCGAGGACGGGACGGGCAGCCCCTATATGTCCTCCTATTTGGTCTTGCTCCAGATGGGGTTTACATAGCAGTATAGTCACCTATACCCTGGTGAGCTCTTACCTCACCTTTCCACCCTTACCTAGATAAATCTAGGCGGTTTATTTCTGTTGCACTATCCTTAGAGTCACCTCCACTGGACGTTATCCAGCATCCTGCCCTATGGAGCTCGGACTTTCCTCTCCTAGTTCTAAGACTAGCAGCGATTGTCTGGCTTACTCGCAAGATTAATATTAACATATATACTTATTTTTTTCAAATTATTTTTTCTACCATTTATTACAAATCACAAATATTGCTACTATTCCAATACAAACAATTGCTAAAGGAACTCCTATTTGACTTATTATAAGGAAGGTTAATATGCCACCTACAGCCCCCCACTTTAAGGCATTTCTGAAATAGCAATTATTAATAAGACATCTTTTACAAGCATTTCTCTTAAAATTTCTCATTAATCTATTGAAATCTCTCCTTAAGTCTTTAAAGCAGTCTCCATTAAATCTATTTCCAAAATTGGACCACATAATTCTCCACCCTAAGTATTACTTATACATCATTATATGAAAAAGAACTTGTTTTCTCCATAAAACAAGCTCTTTTTCCTAAAAGTTTATTATAAAATTATGTTTATATATTATATTTATTTATATTCTTATAATAATTTAATGTGTTTATATCTAAAATACTAATCTCCTACCCCAAAGTCTGTATTTTCAAATAATACTTCTATGGTTTTATTATCCTTTAAGAAAGAATACTCTTTTTCAAACCATTTAATAAGCTCCTCGTCTCTTTTGAAAGAAGTTGTGTTTTCAGTCCATATATTAACTGTTCCATACTTAAAATTATTTAAAAGTATGTCCATATCTCTCTTTATCATATCCTTAGTTTGTCCCTTTATTCCAACCATTAAGCATATTGACTTAAAGTATTTTTTTACTTCTTCTACATCATTAAATCTAGCATTCTTGTTTAAAATATCATTTCTAAAATGATCATCAAAGGTTTCAATACCAGTTTTAAATATTATAGGAACTCCAAAATATTCTTCTATCTCCTTTAATCTATTTCTATAACACCAATGTGCTTCAAAGAAAAGTTTTTTAATATTTTTCTCAACAACAATCCTTTTTATCTCTTCTAAGGTTTCCTTTGGAAGTTCAAAAACACTTCCAGAGTTTATTACTTCTAAAACTCCATAAATTCCTTTTACATTGCTAAGAACTTCTTTATTTAATTTTATTATCTCTTCAGTATTTTTTGAATTATCTTCTATATAATCACAAAAAGCACACTTTCCCCATACACAAGGAAAAGATTTTAGAAGAACTATCTCTCTATTATTTTTATTATCTATAACATTATATCTATCCAAAATTTTTTCATCTCCATTTAATTATTCTGTACTCTTAACAAAATATTTTTAGGCAATCTTATAACAACCTGTAACATTATTAAAACTGCTACTAATTTATCACAATAATCTGTTAAAAATTGTGTTATAAAAGCACTTACCACAGGGTTAACCCCTAAATTATTTAAAATAACTATTATATAACTAGAACCTGATGAAGTAATACCACCAAATATATAGGCAGTTAAACAAGCTCCTGTAAAACTTACAAATAGAGTCATTACAAAGACGCTTAAAAATAATTTCTTTCCTTTCATAAGCCCTTTTTCATAAAAATATCCTGCAAAAAATCCAGTAAATATTTGAACTGGTGCAAAATATAAAGAATATATATCAAAGGTTATTCCACTAACCACACTTCCTAAGACTCCAGTTACCATTCCATAAACAGGCCCTAATACAAATCCAACCATAATTGTACCTATAGAATCTAAATAAATAGGTAATCTTAAATTTAAGGCTATAAAAGCTCCAATTATATTTAATGCTATTCCTATTCCCATTATTGTTAACTTTAAACTTTTTGAATTTCTCATATTAATATTCCCTCCCTATTAAATACCATACTTTGGATTATTAAGTACATTTTTAATATCCTCTTTATGGATCGGAAATATTTTATTAAGAAAACTTACCATAAATTCTTTGCTATTAACTTTATCTAAAACAAATACATTTTTTCTTTTCTTATAAAAATCTGCAACATCAACAACACTTTGTCCCATTGATATATCTTCGCAAGCTATGTCCACATAAGCCTTAAAACCCTCACAAAGCTCTCTATTTATAAAATACTCTACTGCTAAGGGGTCATTTATAACACATCCAAGTGTTCTCTCTTGTTCCCAATGGAAATCAACGTAGAATCTAGTAATATCATATATAAAATCACCAATTTCATCTTTAAATTGATGTATCATTTCTCTTAAATTTGGTGTTAAAACTATCTCTCTTGTAACATCTAAACCAACCATGGTAAATTCACCATTAAACTTTTTTAGAAACTCCCTTGCTCCATGAGGATCTACCCAGTAATTAAATTCAGCTACTGGTGAACAATTTCCATGACTCTTATAAGCTCCACCCATAGAAACTATTTCCTTAACTCTATGAAAACTTTCTGAATCCTTTTCTATAGCTCTACATAGGTTTGTTAGGGGTCCAAGAGCAATAATACTAACATTTTCATGATTTTTTAAAGTATTTAAAATAAAATCAACACCATTTTCTCTAATATACTCACTAGAGACCTCTTCTAAAAAAGTTTCTCCTAAGCCATCTTCCCCATGAGTATCCTGTGCTGTTACAAGCTCTCTTTTAACTGGCTTACCTTCTCCTAAGTAAACAGGAATATCCAATCTACCTAAAAGCTTAAGTACCTTTAAGGCATTTTTAGCTCCCTGTAAACTTTCAACATTTCCTGATACGGTGGTTATTCCAACAACCTCAATCTCTTTTGACTTTAATGCAAGAATAATGGCTAAAGCATCGTCTATCCCTGGATCACAATCAATAATTACCTTTCTCTTATCCATTTTAATTTCCTCCCTTTGATTTAACTTCACCAAAAGGAACTGTTATTATCTTTAAGCTTCCTTATAACTATCTTTTTACTAAGATAAATTTTAAAACTAATCTTACTAATCTTTATAATAATCCTAAAAAAAATTAATCACCTATTAAAAACATAATTTAACTCTTCATTTATACTTTTTAATAATCTTAATTAAAATTTAAGTTAGTTATTAATAGCTATTTAAAAATTCATATTTACTTACAAAAAAGCTTATAAATTCAGCCTAAAAATAATAAAAACTATATTACAGGCATACTAAAGAGTATAACTATCCTATAATACAGTTACAGCCCTTAGTTTTTTATAGAGGGATGGTTACGAACCTCTACCAAATTACATTGGATTTTTTTATAAAATTTTAGGTATGGCGTAATACCAAACCATACCTATTATATAATAAAATCACATAAATTCAAATAATGTTATTTATCCAATATTATGTTTTAATTGTAATATTATACACCAAAAAAATTATATGAATTCAAAGGGATCTTTAGCCTCTTTTGAAACAATAAATTCCACATCTGAATCTAATCTTTCTTTTACTTTTTCACTTACCTTAATTAAAACAGGCCACTCTGAATTAAAATGTCCTATGTCTAAAATATTTAATCCCATTTCCTTATAATCTGAAACAAAATGATATGTTGTATCTCCAGTTATTATTAGATCTGCTCCAAGTTTTTTTGCATCTCCAAAGAAATCTTGCCCACTACCATTTACAATAGCAATTTTCTTAATAACTTCATTTAAATCTCCTGCATATCTTAAATTCTTAACACCTAAAGAAGATTTTATAAGATTTATTATTTCTAGAACAGTCATTTCCTTAGTTAACTCTACTACTCTACCAATTCCAGCCTCAGAATCAACTGGGCTTTTATCCATTATGATTCCTTTATTAAATCCTAAGATTTCAACTAAGGTATCATTTAATCCACCTTTAACTGAGTCCCAGTTAGTGTGCGCTGAATAAAGATTTATATCATTTTTTATTAAGCTTATAATTTTTCTACCTAATAGAGTGTCTGTTGTTATTGTACTTGGCTTTCTAAATAAAAGTGGATGATGAGTTAAAATAAGCTCTGCACCAATCTCTTTAGCCTCTTTAATAACCTCTTCAGTACAATCTAAAGCTAATAAAATCTTAGTTATATTTTTTTCTCTATCCCCAACCATAAGGCCTACATTATCAAAGCCTTCTTTTAAATTAACTGGGGCAATATCTTCTATTATATTTATAATGTCATTTAATTTCATTATAACATCCCCTTAAGTTTATTTATCTTTTCTTCTAAATCACTTTTTCTCTTTTTAGCCGCTTCTGTATCTTCTTTTATAAAACTTAATATAGTCTCACATCTATTTATTTTTTCTTCTATAAATTCCTTAAATAATGAATGATTTTTTTCTCTTAGTAAAGGACTTACTTCGTAATATAATTCATCCTCAAATACTAGTTTTTCTGAATTTTCATTGTATTTTACTTTAAATAATTCATAGAATCTACCTTCATCTTTAATTAAATCTTCATCTATTATTTCATAATCATTCTTATATAAAAACTCTCTTAAAACCTCTGGGTTTTGAGCTGGCTGTAATATTATAAAATCATACTTTTTTACCTTATCCATATCAGCTAACAAAATATCTCTAGTTAGATTTCCACCCATTCCAGCTAATATAACTCCATTTACTTCTCCTACTTTTAAAGGATTAAGCCCTGGTCCTAAAAGGCATTTAACCTTATTTGAAACTCCTTCAAAAGCAACATTAACCTTTGCTTTTTCTATAGGTCCTTTATTTATATCTGAAGCTATTGCTTTTTTGCATATTCCTTCTTTAACTAAATATATAGGTATGTATCCATGATCTGTACCTATATCAGCTACACTTTCACATTTATCAACATGTTCTGCTATTCTTTTTAATCTCTTACTTAACTCCATATTATCCCACTTTCTACAAATAATTTACCAGTGTTTGTATTTGAGAAACTAAAAACACCAATGATATTATTAAAGACAAATAAATATATCTTTGAGCTAACTTTTTATCATATTTAGCACAAAAATGACTTGCATAATAAATACATACTAACAGAATCATATTCATTATTCCATATATAATTTGTCTTCCTACAAAATCCTTCGCACTTCCAATAGTACAAGGTATGAAATGTGCACTAAAATCAATTGGCATTTTATCAGGCATAGCTCCTGATAAATATAATATAGAAGGTATTAGTATAATGCCTAATATTAATAATGATGTTATTATAAAAGGAATATAAAATCCCTTATCCCTTATTATTGCTCTTGCATTATTAACTTTTACCTTGAAACTTTCTTCCTTTATTCCCTTTGATACTATTAACTCTTTAAACTTTTCAAATTCATCTGGAGATAATCCATAACTTATATCCTCTGTATGTATATATATAACCCTCTTACTAGAAGTTACAAACATACGAGCAATTCCTACATTATGAACAACACATCTACCAAAACAATATTTATGTTTTCCAAAACCAGATAATTTAAATCCATTTATAACTTTATCTTGTTCTAAAAAACCATTTACATCTTTAAAATTTATCCTAAATTTTTTTAATCCTTTAAAACAATTTATTTCAATGTAATCATCATTAACTTCGTAAACTAAGGATAAATCAAGTAAAATGTAATAAATGCATACAATGCTATAAACAAAGCTTGATACTATTACTAAGTTCCTCTCTAAATAACCATTCACTATGTTATTCAATATGATTAATAGTGCATTTCCTAATAAAAGATATGCCAAGACTTCAAATACGCCATGGCCTCTTCTAGCCTTAAATTTTGTCATTTACTACTTCACCTCATTGTAATTATATCATAAAATAAAGCTTTATTCAGAAACTAGCTCTTAGCTTTTATTATTACCTCTATACTTTATATGAATCATAATTTTTATCTATTCATTTCCTTAAACTCAGAATCTTTTTCATATAATTTTAAACTTCTCATCTTATATAACATTAAAACTTTTAAAGTATTAACTAAAAAAAGATTAGCACCTTTAAGGCACTAATCTTAAGATACTAATCTAAATAATCTTTTAACTTTTTACTTCTACTTGGATGTCTTAATTTTCTTAAAGCTTTTGCTTCAATTTGTCTAATTCTCTCTCTAGTTACGTTGAATTCTTTACCAACTTCTTCAAGAGTTCTAGCTCTTCCATCATCTAATCCAAATCTTAATCTTAATACTTTTTCCTCTCTAGGAGTTAAAGTATCTAAAACATTTATTAATTGTTCTTTTAACATTGTAAATGCTGCTGCCTCTGCTGGTGCTGGAGCATCATCATCTGGTATAAAGTCACCTAAATGTGAATCTTCCTCTTCACCAATTGGAGTTTCTAATGAAACTGGTTCTTGAGCTATTTTTAAGATTTCTCTTACCTTATCTACTGGCATATCCATTTGTTTTGATAATTCCTCTGGTAATGGATCTCTTCCTAACTCTTGAACTAATTGTCTTTGTATTCTTATAAGTTTATTTATAGTTTCTACCATATGAACTGGTATTCTTATAGTTCTTGCTTGGTCAGCAATAGCTCTAGTTATTGCCTGTCTTATCCACCATGTAGCATATGTTGAGAACTTATATCCTTTTCTGTAATCAAATTTTTCAACAGCCTTTATAAGACCTAAGTTACCTTCTTGTATAAGATCTAGGAATAACATTCCTCTACCAACATATCTTTTAGCTATACTTACAACAAGTCTTAAGTTAGCCTCTGCTAATTTTTTCTTAGCATAGTTGCTTCCTTCTTCTATTTTTTTAGCAAGCTCTATTTCATCCTCTGATGATAATAGTGGAACTTTACCTATTTCTTTTAAGTACATTCTTACAGGGTCATCAATAGCAATACCTTCTGGAACAGAAAGATCTAATTCTTCCTCCTCTTCCTCTTCTTGCTCGATTTCACTTATAACCTCTATACCCATTGATTCTAGAACCTCATAGATTTTCTCTATTTGTTCTGGGTTTAATTCTATTTCATCAAGCTCATCCATTATCTCCTTGTAAGTCAATGAACCGCTTTTTTTACCTTTATCTATAAGTCTTTTTACTAAGACCATTTTGTCAACTTTTTCTTTACCTTCACCTTTTTTTGCTTTTGTTGTTTTAGCTTTCATTTTATTACCTCCTTCCGCCATTAAAACTACTTACTCCTTTCTAGTTCTTTTAATTTATCACTTATTTCTTTAGCTCTTTTTACTAAATCAAGTGACTCTTTAAACATATTGTTTTGTTCACATCTTTTTAATTCTTTAAGTACAGTAGTCTGCTCCTGTTCTAACTTATATTTTCTAATAAGATTAATATAATCTTTAACAAGAACTTCTATATTAGAAGAATGATCTAGAATAAGTAAGTCTTTTACTTCTAACCATTCCTTTAAAACTTTTGGATCTTCACACTTAGCTTCTACATGTTTTCCTAAGTTATTAAATCCTATTTCCTCAATTGAATCATTGATTATCTTTTCTAAGGATTTAATATTAGGAGATATTAAATCATCCTCTTCTAAGTATTTCTTTACTAATGAATGGTTTTCCTCCATACAAAGAAGTTTTAAAACACTTCTTTCACATTTAACATAAGGAGGTTCTACATATAATTTTGTTCCATATTCTTCCTTATTATTCACATTTTCATGGTTTTTATTACTATTTATTAAGTTTTTATTTAATAAATCATAAAATGCTTGTTCTTTTATGGATGTTTCTTCTGAAATCCTCTTTATGTAGACATCTTTTTCTATAGGATTTAAATCTGATAGTATATTAACAACTCTTTCAGCATATTTTATTAATCCATTATTATCTGAAAAATCTATACCAATTCTAGCCCTATGAAGCTTATAATCTATAAGTTTTTTTGCAGATTGAATTAACTTTATAAAAGCCTCTTTACCATTAGCTCTTATAAATTCATCTGGATCTTTGCCTTTTGGTACAGTTAGTACTCTAACATCTAATCCTGCATTTTGCAATATCTCAAGTCCACGTATAGTAGCCATTTGCCCAGCAATATCTGCGTCATAGGATATTATTACTCTGTCTACATACCTTTTTAATAATCTAGCTTGATTGTCTGTCAATGCAGTACCTAAAGAAGCAACTACATTAGTAATTCCATATTGATGAAGTGATATACAATCCATATATCCTTCAACTATTATTAATGTTCTTTCCTGTAATCCATGCTTTATAGCAAAATTTAAAGCATATAGATTAGTTCCTTTGTGAAAGACTAATGTTTCTGGAGAGTTTAAATATTTTGGCTTAGAATCATCTAAAACTCTACCACCAAAACCTATTACACTTCCTTTATAGTCAAATACAGGGAAAATAACTCTATTTCTGAATCTATCATAAAAAGTTCCCTTTTCACTCTTAATCCCTAATCCAGCTGCCTCAATAGCTTCATTACTAAAGCCTTGTTTTCTAAGATGGTTTATGGTATTTTGCCATCCTTCCTTAGCGTATCCAAGACCAAAGCTTTTTAATATATTTTCTTTTATTCCCCTTCTTAAAAAATATTCCTTAGCTTCCTTATTATTTTGAAGATTAGAAAAGTAATATCTAGCAGCTTGCTTATTTATGTTATATAAAACCTGCTTTTTCTTTTGAGATTCGCTTTGCTTACCATCTTCTATAGGTATTATTATATTAGCCCTATCAGCTAACTCTTTAACAGCATCTACAAAATTTAAATTTTTAGTTTTCATAACAAAACTTATTACATTTCCAGCTTCCCCACATCCGAAGCACTTAAATATTTGTTTGTCAGGAGAAACACTAAAAGATGGACTTTTTTCATTATGGAATGGACATAAACCAGAAAAATTTCTTCCAGCTCTTTTTAGTCTTACCACATCAGAAACAACATCAACAATATCGTTCTGCTCTTTAACTTTTTCTATAATTTCTTCTGAAATTCGCAAGAAATCTACTCACCTTCTTAATATTTTTTGACAATTAATTATTATTCGACATCAATTGATAAAATCCTTCTCAAATTTTAAATATAACTTTTTTTTTAAAATTTTTCAAGTGTAAACGCATAATAATTATATTTTAGCAATATTTAGCCCTAATTATTCCAAAAATATTTAATACATCACAAACTTTGGAATATATATTTTATTGAACTCATTTGTACAGTAATCATCTGTCATTCCTGCAACGTAATCCGTAACCCCTCTATGTATTCCTTCTTCTTCACATATATTTCTATATAGATCCGGCATTTCTTCCCAATTATTGTAATAATACTCTATAACCTTCTCTAGTACAAATTCTGCTTTTTTCCTCTCATCCTCTAAGTATTTCCCTAAATATATATTATCAAACAAAAATTTTCTAAGCTGAACAAAGGCATCTCCTATTTCTTTGCTTAAAGATACCCTAGGTTCCTCTTTATCTATGTTATCAATTGTATTAAAAACACAATCTTTAACTAAAGTGTCTATTCTTTCACTACCACTAGCACCTAAGATTTCAATAATATTCTTAGGCAAATCCTCTTCTTTCAAAATTCCCGCTCTAATTGAATCGTCTATATCATGATTTACATATGCTATTTTATCTGCAAATCTAACTACTTGTCCTTCAAAAGTTCCTGCTACCTTACTAACATTTGAAAAACCACTATGATTTAATATTCCATCTAAAACTTCTTTGGTCAAATTAAGACCTAATCCATTTTTCTCTATTTTCTTTGCTACCCTAACACTTTGTTCATTATGCTTAAACCCACCTGGAAGAAAATCATTTAAAACATCCTCTCCAATATGAGCAAAAGCTGCATGCCCTAAATCATGACCTAAAGCAATAGCCTCTATTAAATATTCATTTAATGATAGAGCTACTCCTATCGTTCTTGCTACTTGAGAAACTTCTAAAGTATGAACAAGCCTTGTTCTATAATGATCCCCATAGGTTCTTATAAAAACCTGAGTTTTTCTTTTTAATCTTCTAAAAGATTTACTATGAATTATTCTATCCCTATCTACCATAAAACAGGTTCTTATCTCATCTGGTTCTTCTAAGCGTTCTCTTCCTACAGATTCATCTGAGAACTTTGCGACTTTATTTAACTTTATTCTTTCAAAATTTTCAATATTCTCTCTTATTTTCATAGCATCACCTACTATATATATTCTATGTACCTATTTAAAATCCTTTTATAATTCTAGAGATTTAAAAACTCTCAATGAATTTTTTGACTTTAAATCAAAGTATTTCACATTTTAAAGTATAATCTAAAGTTAATCATAATATTCTTATAATAAGGAATTTTTTATTAGGAGGTTAATCATGGGAAAGCATTCTAAAAAGTTTAATGAAGCTGATGAAATTTTTAATGCTGTAGAATCCATAGTTTTACCTATGTATAATTTAGAAAACTATTCTATAGAGAATATAAAATTTAAAAATACAGATAAAAATAGAGCTGTTTATAAATTAATTGATGATATTAATAATCCTAAAAATACCTTTTGTTTAAAAAAGGTTTATTATGATGAAGGGACTCTCTTATTCATATATTCAGTTATGGAATGGTTTGCTAGAAATGAAATTAAGCTTCCAAAAATGCTCCCTTCAAAGTTTAATGGTAGATTTGTTAAAGCAAATAATATGCTTTTTATGCTCTGTCCATGGGTTAAAGGTGAAAAATGTAACTTCGATAACTTACAACATATCTTACTATCCATAGAAAATCTAGCTAAAATGCATAATTGTTCAAGAAACTTTAAAGCAATTGAAGGTAGTTTAATTAAAACTGGATTTGATAGTCTCTACATATCCACATTAAAACACTTTAATAAGATTCTTTCATCATTTAATACTGCAACTAAAATGAAACATAAGGACAAGTTTTCATCAATATTTTTAGATGTTTTTGATGAAAATATTTATCTAGCTAAAGAAGCTCTCTTAGTTTCAGGTTCTATTAATGACAAAAATTTAAGTAGATCTCTTTGCCATGGAGATTATGTAAATAAAAATATTTTAATTGATAATACTGATGTTTGGGTAATTGATTTTGATAAAGCATCCTTAAATTATTCTATGTATGATTTATGTTATTTTATGAGACGTTTATTAAAAAGATCAAATACTAATTGGGATATAGACTTAACAAGAAAGATAATTAAAACATATAATTCAATTGCTCCTCTTACAGAGGATGACTTCAAATATGTTTTTTCATATCTAGCATTTCCACAAAAATATTGGCGCTTATCAAAGGACTATTATAATAACATAAAAAAATGTAATAAATCAATGTTTGTAGAATCTCTTAAGGAAGTTTCACTAGATACCTATGCTCAGGTTAGATTTGTTGGAGAACTTAGAACATTGTTTTCTACTGAATTTAAAATTAAAGTTTAAATAAAGGAGTATTCATAATGAATACTCCTTTATTTTATATAATCTTATTTATTATCTTTTATTTTTAACTTGTGCTTGTGCAGCTGCAAGTCTTGCTAATGGAACTCTATAAGGTGAACAACTTACGTAATTTAATCCTAAGTTGTGACAGAATTCAACAGATGAAGGATCTCCACCATGTTCTCCACATATACCTAATTTAATATCAGGTCTTGTTGCCTTACCTTTTTCACAAGCAATTCTCATAAGCTCTCCAACACCTTCTTGGTCTAATTTAGCAAATGGATCTTGCTCATATATTCCTTTTTCATAGTAATCTTTTAAGAATTTAGCTGCATCATCTCTTGAGAATCCAAAGGTCATTTGAGTCAAGTCATTTGTTCCAAAGGAGAAGAACTCAGCCTCTTCTGCTATCTTATCAGCTGTTAAAGCAGCTCTTGGAATTTCAATCATTGTTCCAACCTTATAATCTAATTGAACACCTTTCTCTTCCATTACTGTCTTAGCTGTTTCAACAACTACATTTTTAACATATTTTAATTCTTTTATTTCACCTATTAAAGGAATCATTATTTCAGGAACTATATTGTATCCTTTATTCTTTTTAACTTCTATGGCAGCCTCTATGACAGCTCTTGTTTGCATTTCAGCTATCTCTGGATAAGATACTGCTAAACGACATCCTCTATGACCCATCATTGGGTTAAATTCATGTAATTCAGCAACTACATTCTTAATCTCAGCTGGACTTACTCCAATTTCTTTAGCTAAGGCATTTATATCTTCCTCTTCACTTGGTAAGAATTCATGTAGAGGTGGATCTAAGAATCTTATTGTAGCTGGTCTTTCTTCTAAAGCTTCATATATTCCTATAAAGTCTTCTCTTTGCATTGGTAGAAGTTTTTCTAATGCAACTCTTCTACTATCCTCATTCTTAGCTAAAATCATTTCTCTAACAGCTAAAATTCTATCTTCAGCAAAGAACATATGCTCTGTTCTACATAATCCAATACCTTCTGCACCAAATTCAACAGCTTGTTTAGTATCTCTTGGTGTATCAGCATTAGTTCTAACCTTTAACTTTCTTATTTCATCAGCCCATCCCATAAATGTAGCGAAATGTCCTGTAATTTCTGGAGATACTGTCTTAACTTGTTCAGCATAGATGTGTCCTGTTGAACCATCTATTGAGATATAATCATCAAAGGTTAATACTTGTCCATTAACTTCTAAAGTTCTAGCTTCTTCATTAACTTTTAATTCTCCACATCCTGCTACACAGCAAGTACCCATTCCTCTTGCTACAACGGCTGCATGAGAAGTCATTCCTCCTCTAACAGTTAAGATACCTTCTGCAGCAATCATACCTTCTATATCTTCTGGTGAAGTCTCTAATCTTACTAATACAACCTTTTCACCATTTGCTTTTCTTTCCTTAGCTTCTTCAGCTGTGAAAGCTATTTTACCACATGCAGCTCCTGGTGATGCTGGTAATCCCTTTGCAACTATTTTAGCTTCTTTTAAGCCATCAGATGCAAAAGCAGGGTGAAGTAATGTATCTAATTGTTTAGGCTCAACTTTTAATATAGCCTCTTCCTTAGTTAACATTCCTTCTTCAACTAAATCAACAGCTATTTTTAAAGCTGCTTGAGCAGTTCTCTTACCATTTCTAGTTTGAAGGAAATATAACTTTCCATCTTCTATTGTAAATTCCATGTCTTGCATATCTCTATAATGCTTTTCTAATGTATTAACTATATCTGTAAATTGCTTATATATTGTAGGGTTTTGAGCTTCTAAATGGCTTATTGGCTCTGGTGTTCTTATACCTGCAACAACATCCTCACCTTGAGCATTCATTAAATACTCACCATATAATTCATTATCCCCATTAGCTGGGTTTCTTGAAAATGCAACTCCAGTTCCTGAAGTTTCTCCCTTATTTCCAAATACCATCTCTTGAACGTTAACTGCTGTACCCCATTCTCCTGGAATATCATTTAATCTTCTATAAACAATTGCTCTTGGATTATTCCATGATCTAAATACAGCTGTAACTGCCTCTATAAGTTGTTCTTTTGGATTACTTGGAAAATCTTCTCCCTTTTCCTTTTTATAAAGCGCTTTAAATTTTACTACTAAATCTTTTAAATCCTCTGCTGTTAAATCAGTATCTATTTTATAACCTTTTTCTTCCTTAACTTCGTCTAGTAAATCTTCAAAAAGTCTTTTTTCAACACCCATTACAACATCAGCAAACATTTGAATAAATCTTCTATATGAATCATAAGCAAATCTTGGATTATTTGTTAATTTAGCCATAGCTTCTACTGATTCATCATTTAATCCAAGGTTTAGAATTGTATCCATCATACCCGGCATTGAAACTCTTGCACCTGATCTAACTGATACTAATAATGGATTTTCAAGAGAACCAAATTTTTTGCCAGTTATTTTTTCTAACTCAGACATTTTATTTTCAATCTCTTCAATAATATCTTGAGAAATCTTTTTGTCATCTTCATAATACTTATTACATGCTTCAGTTGTTACTGTAAATCCTTGTGGAACTGGTATTCCTAAAATAGTCATCTCGGATAAGTTAGCACCTTTTCCACCTAATAAATTTTTCATACTTGCGTTACCTTCATTAAAAAGATAAACATACTGCTTTTTTTCCATCTCAATACTCCTCCGTTCAATACTATAGTTGAATTTTTATATACTAACAGAGTATTACCCCCGATAGTTACCCATTTAATCTTTCTTTTTAACCATAAATTTAATTTTCTCCAAGCTTAACAAACAACTTTGTTATGTTAGTCTTAGAAATTTTTCCTATGATCTCTAATCTCTCTTTTCCCTCATTTTCTTCAATTCTTTTTACAACTGGTACGGAGTCTATTTCATGTTCTATTATCTTTTTTGCTACATCAAAAGCGCAATCTTCTTCTACAGCACATACTATGTTAGGCATTCTTGTCATTATAACACCAACAGGAACCTTATAAATATCTGTTCCTCCTATAGCGACCTTTAAAAAGTCTTTTCTGGAAACAGCTCCTGTTAGAACTCCTCCATTTTCTACAAACATAGTTCCTACATCATTTAAAAATAGATGTACTATAGCATCATGAAGCATAGTTTCTTCACATACTGTAACCGGTTTAGACATTATGTCTTTAACCTTTATATTTTTTATTTTTTCATAGATGAAACTGTTCGAAGGTTTATCTGAATAAACATACCCAACCTTTGGTCTTGCATCTAATACGCCAATCATTGTAAGTATTGCAAGATCTGGTCTTAAGGCTGCTCTTGTAACCCCTAACTTTCCTGCTAAAGCTTCTGAAGTTATTGGTTGACCCTCTTTTACAAGTCTAACTATTTCTTCCTGCCTCGGTGTTAATTTCAATTTGAATGCTCCTTCCTTAAATAAACTAGGAACAAAAAGGATTTTTTATATTAAAGTGATTTTTTTATATATTAATTGTAACACAACCTAAATCTTTTTAGTATAGCAAATTTTCTGAAAAATCATTCAAATCTGATAATTATCACTTAAAATCATATAGTTTTTTCCTCTTTATTCCATATTCCTTTATTTTACATTTATTTGCTAGTCAACATCATCAAATTTTACCGTATATGTAAAACTTGTTTCATTTTCCAACTTATTATGTTTATGAAATTTGTTTATTTTATTCTCATTTGTTTTTCCATTTTCTCTTTTTTCTTTCATGTCATTTGCTACACTAAAAGCTTTTTCCTTTAGTCCAAATGCTTTCCCCTTAATATCATTAGCTGCATTTTTGACTATTTTATTAACAATCTCAACACTTCCATCAGCCTTAGTTATTTCTATTGTAATCTTTGTTGCAATAGCGGCTACCACACTTAGTGCTAATATACTTGGGAATATTACGGCAATGGCCCCTGCAGCTATCCCAGCATTAACTGGCATATCAGTTAATACTTTTTCATCCTTAAGAATTCTTATTCTAGATACATTTCCCTTATCAATTAAATCCTTTAAGAATTTTTTTATATCTTCAAAGCTTTCTGCCTTTTCTTCCATTACCTTTTCTTCTTCTACTTTACTTTCTTCTTCTCTTTTTTTCTCAATATATATTAATGCATTAACAACATCACCATCACAAGCTTCTAATGCCTCTTTAGCTTCTGCGTAAGTAGCATATGTTCTCTCTATTACCTGGTCTACTTTTTCTAATGTTATTTCACTCATGTAAATCACTCCTTTATAAACTTTAACATTTCTAAACTTTTAGGTTTTCTTGAATATACAGAAGATATTATAAAACTAGTAACCTTAAAAAGTTCTGCTTTAACCTCTTCTGTTAATGTTAATCTATATACTTTATCCAAAGAAGTATTATTTAAGAATCTTAAGGCATTATATGTGGCTTTATTTATGTAAAGCCCATGTTCCTTGGGACATTTATCACAAACGCCTCCAAAATATCTTAAACTAATGTAGTTTGAAACACTTAATTTATTTTTACAAAACACACAATTATCAAATCTTAATCCATACCCAGTGTATTTTAATAATTTAAGCTCAAAAGCTCTTATTAATAGTTCATAACTTATAGCCTCTGTATTTATTAAATAAAGACAGGTTATAAACTCTTTATATAAATTAAAATTTTCTTCTTCATCCTGTAGTGATATATCAATAAGCTCACATAAGTAAGATGCATAAGTAAGCTTTTCTAGGTCAGTTAAAGATGTCTGAAAGGAAGTTCTTATTTTTCCTTCAGATAACCTATATAAACCCTTTCCCTTGAATAATAAATAATCGCCATAGCATAAAGGGTGCGTTAATGAAAAGAGTTTACTTTTACTTTTCTTTGCACCCTTAGCTATAGCTGTTATCTTACCCATTTTCTCGGTAAAAATCCAAAGCAATTTATCGTTCTCTTTATAATCTTGAGCCTTAATGATAACTCCACCACTCTCTATAAGTGCCAGAAGCTATCCCTCCTATTTAAGTTTTTTATAACCTAATTCCTTTAATAGTGAAGTATTATCTCTCCACTCTTTTCTAACTTTTACCCATATTTTTATATTTACTTTTGCTCTTAAGAATCTTTCTAATTCATATCTAGCTGTAGAACCAATCTTCTTAAGTGTTTGACCATTTTTACCAATTATTATTCCTTTATGAGATGCTTTTTCACATATTAAATCTACTTCTATGTTATACTTACCATTATCATCTTGTTTCATTTGTATAACATCTACAGCAATACCATGAGGCACTTCTTGGCTTAAATTTTTAAGAGCCTTTTCTCTAACTATCTCTGCTACAACAAATCTTTCTTGAACATCTGTTATCATATCATCTGGATAATATTTAGGACCCTCTGGTAAATATTTAACCATAAGTTCTAAAAGTTTATCTGTGTTTTTAGCTTTCATAGCTGATATTGGAATCATTTCTGCAAAGTCATATTCTTTTGAGAATAATTCTAAAGTTTTAGCAACCTTTTCTGGTGAACTCTCATCAACTTTGTTTAATACGAATATAACAGGAGCTTTTTGATTTTTAAGTTGCTCTATTATAAACTTATCTCCTCTACCAACTTCCTCACATGGATTACTTAAAAATAATACTAGATCTACATCTTTTATAGAATCTGTAGCACTATTTACCATATACTCACCTAGTTTATGTTTAGGCTTATGTATCCCTGGAGTATCAACGAAAATCATTTGATAGTCATCTCCAGTTAATATTGTTTGAATGTTATTTCTTGTTGTTTGTGGTTTATTAGAAACAATTGAAAGTTTTTCTCCCATCAATAAGTTTGTTAATGTTGACTTACCTACATTTGGTCTACCAACAATTGTTATAAATCCTGATTTAAACATATTTCCTCCTATTTTTCCAGATCCTTTTTAGTGAAAGATCCAGGTAAAATTTCATCTAATGTTGTCTCTATATAATCATCTTCACTTTTTACTATGAATATTTTTATATCTTTATCTTCTGCAAACTCTACTATTACTTGTCTGCATATACCACATGGATATGTGTATGAATTTAAATCTCCTACTAAAGCCATAGCCTTTAAGACTCTTGCTCCTTCTGAAACCCCTTTAAATATAGCAGTTCTCTCAGCACAGTTTGTTGCTCCAAATGATGCATTTTCAACATTGCATCCTGTATATATTTTACCATCCTCAAATAAAGCAGCTGCACCTACCTTAAAATTTGAATATGGACAATATGCTAATTCTCTTGCCTCTAAAGCTTTTTTTATAAGTTCTTTTTTCATAATAATTCATCCTCCATCCTAAAATCTAGATACTAAAAATTTATCAACTAAATATTTTAAAAATTAAAATTGTTATAAGCGTTCCTAATATTGCTCCTGCAATAACTTCCCATACACTATGGACTTCTGAATCCACTCTGCTCTGAGCCGTTATTAAAGCCATTAAATAACTAAGTATAATTATAATATGAGAATTACTTATAAGTGATATAGCCGTAGCTATGGAAAAGGCTATAGCACTGTGTCCTGAAGGCATTCCACCCTTTAATGGGGTTCCTTCTCCAAAATAAGCCTTTGCAGCAACCACAACTATGCATACTATGGCTAATACAATAAATATAATATAAGGCTCTGTTTCTTTTACTCTATCCATAATTCTAAAAGTTATATTGGTAAGCTCATCCCAAAATATAATATACCCCACTAAGACAGCATTTATTGCAGTTATAAGTACTGCCCCGGCTGCTGTGTTTTTAGCTACTTTAGCTAAAGGATGATAGTAATTTGTACTTAAATCTATAGCGCTTTCTATAGCAGTATTAACTAATTCTGCTGCTATTACCATGGTTATTGTTATGGCTAGTATTATAAACTCTATTTTGCTTATATCATAAACAAAACAAGCTGATAATATAATTAAAGCTACTATAAAATGTATTCTCATATTTCTCTGAGTTCTTAAGGCATATATTATACCATCTATTGCATAATTAAAGCTATCAATAAGTTTTCTTACCTTCATAATATTCTCCTAAACCATTCTCATACCTTAGCTTTCCCTTGTTATATTTAACTTACCAAGTAACTCCTCTTCTCTTCCTCTCATTCTAGCCTTTTCTTCCTCTTCCATATGGTCATAACCTAAAAGGTGTAAAACTGAGTGAGTTACTAAGTAGCAAGCCTCTCTTTCAAATGAGTGATTAAACTCAATACTTTGTTCTTTAGTTCTTTCTAGAGATAAAACTATATCTCCTAAAATAAGTTCATCTCCATCAAAATAGCATTTATCAAATTCATGCTCTAAATAAACATCTTTATAAACTTTATCCTCTGGATAATCAATCATTGGAAATGATAAAACATCAGTTGCCCTATCTATTCCTCTAGTTTCATTGTTTATTCCTCTAATTTCTTCGTTGTCTACAAAGACTAAAGAAACTTCACAGCCCTCTTTAACTTTTTCTTCTTTTAGAACAAAAGAAATAACTTCTTCTAACTTCTTAGTTAATTCTTCCGTAACCTCAAATTTATTCTGTCTATTATCTATGAATATCATTTTATTTTTTCTCCTTCTTGTTATCATCTGGATATTCTATTCTTTCATGATGTATTCCATTTAATGCCTTTAGGAAACATTTTTTTATCTTACTTATATCTCTAAGAGTAAGATCACAATTGTCTAGTTGTCCAGATGCTAACTTATCATCAATAATATTATTGACCATTTTTTCAATTTTCTCTTCAGTAGGTTCATTAATTGATCTTACAGCTGCCTCTGTTGAATCTGCTAGCATAACAATTCCTTGTTCTTTACTCATAGGTTTTGGTCCTGGATATTTAAAATCCTCTTCCTTAACCTCATCTGGATTTTCAGAGTTATTTTTTACTGTTAAATAAAAATATTTAACTAAAGTTTCTCCATGATGGGTAACTATAAAATCATGTATAGTCTTAGGTAAATTATATTCCTTGGCTAATTCTGATCCATCTTTAACGTGAGATATTATTATTTTACTACTTACTTCTGGTTTTAACCTATCATGTGGATTTTTCTTTCCAAACTGATTTTCTCTAAAGAAATATGGTCTCTTAGTTTTACCCACATCATGATAATAAGCTCCTATCCTAGCTAATAGTGGATTTCCTCCTACTTGCTCAGCAGCTAACTCTGCTAAGTTTGCTACTAAAATACTATGATGATATGTTCCTGGAGCCTCCATTAGTAATTTTTTAAGTAATGGATTATTAGGATTAGATAATTCTAATAATTTAGCATTAGTTACTATATCAAATGTTGACTCAAAAAATGGTAAAACACCTATTGTAAGTATCCCAGAAAGTATGGCTCCTGCCGCTGCAAATGTACTATCTGCAAGTATTTCCATAAAGTTATTAGTTGTTAGAGTACCAACACTAAAAGTTAATATTGAACTTAAAACTGCAACGGTTATTGAAGAATATAATATATCATTTCTCTGTTGCATTTTTCTAAGCAATGTTCCTCCTAAAACAACATTTAAAATAGCAAGGATTATTATATTAGGATTAAATCCTACTGCCCCTCCTATTAAAATTACATTTAACATACTAAATACTAGTGATATTTTATAATTTAGTAGAAGCGTTATAAGCATAGGCATACACGCCAGTGGTATTATATAATTTGACATCATACCAAAAAGTCTAGCTAGTATTACTGGAAATACATTTAATATGCTTATCATAACTATTTTGGAAAACTCTTTATTTATAGCTGGATAATATTTATGTATGTATCCATATTGAAGATACATAACTATTATTACTAAAACCCCTAGAGCAATATAAATATATAGCGCTGAAGCTGAATCGCTTAATAAGCCTAAAGTTCCTAAAAGTTCTAATTGGTGCGCTGTAACTGGCTCACCTTCACTTACTACTATTTGATTTTTCTTTATCATAACTGGTGGAACTTGCTTTAAGGTTTCTTTTATCAATTCATCAGTTTTTTCTTTATCATAGAAAAAATTTGGTTCTACTACATTAACAAAATTTAATGTAATAGCCTTCTCTGAATCACTTAAATCACTTGAAGATATAAAATCTGTATATTCTTTTTTAGCTTCCTTTAAGTCTTGCTCATTTCCATCTTCAATTGGAGCCTCATATGCCTTATTTAGACCATCTATGCATACGCTTTCTAATTTCTTAGTACTTTGCTCATTCATTGAGGCAATTTTATTTGCCTGTGCATCTGTTATTTTAAATGGTGCTCTAGGAATAAGCTTAGCCTTTTCTTCTTCTGGCTTATCTTGAGCTAAAACTTTTTCAACTGAAGAAAAGAAACCCTTTATCTTTTCTTCACTTTGCTTCTGAACATCTGTCCTTAGAGAATATTGTTTATCAACCTTTTCTTCAGCTTCTTTTTTTCTTGCTTCAGTAGCTGATTCATCAATAATTTCTCTATGTGCCTTAATGTCTGACTTAGGTATATCTCCTACCTTTAAATCATACTTTCTTGTTATTATACCAGTCATCAAAGTACAGTATAAAACTATAAAGGTTATTATATATAAGATTATTTTTTTGTAATCTTTAAATATATCAAATGTTTTTTCCTTTAATTTCCCCATAATTACTCATCTTCTCCTCATTAGGTCCTAATTTATCTAGTAACTTAAAGCTATATTTTGTTCTACTACGAAAAGAACCTTTAATCTAATCTTCCCTTCCCCTAAATCCTCAGTTGTAATTATATTATCAACTATTTTTGATTGCTTGCTTATCTCTTTGTTTATTGAGTTTTTCATTAACTCAACAGCTTTATTTATTATGGTTTCCTTATCATCAACTATGTCTTTATCTATTTTCTCATAGTATAAGTTTCTATTTATAAACTTTCCTGTACTTTCTATTTTATCATACTTATCAAACTCTTTAGTAGGCTTTTTTAGATAAATTTTCTTTCCCATTATTTCTAAGTAAATATCACTGTCTACCTCTCCTGTTCTCTCCTCTTTTTTACCCTGAACTTGCAATTCTATAGTCTTTTCATAAAAAGTATTCGCAGTAACTTCTCCTTCAGCATCAACTTCATATTCACCGCCTTCTATTCCTTGCTGTGGTATTATTAAAATATCTCCCTTTTTAACCACATCTCCTTCCTTTACAACAGCTGTACCTGAAGTTGTGTATATTCTCTTTATTTCCCCATCCATAGATGCAACTATATTCTTAAACTCTTTATTTTCATTTTCTTCTTTTATTTTTGGACTAACCTTTTCCTCAACCTTTATTTTTAAAGTTCCACCCTCTATACGAGCATTTACCCACATTATGTCTCCATGTCCATTTTCTAATTTTCTTTCTAATCCATAAACATTTACACTACTTTTCTTAACTCCTGGTTTAATATCAAAATCATTTAACATGGTTCTTATCTCAAAAGGCGCTATATTTTTCTTTGTCTCTATATCTATTCTCCATATAAAACCAGAATAGATATATAAGCCTACTAAAAATATTAAAACTCCTACAAATATGCTTATAGACTTTTTAGCTCTAGATAAGAAAAATATCATTCCCTTTGATGATATTATTTTCACCTTTCCATTAAGTCTTTTAACATAGGTTTTTAATTTTCCATAATCAGAATAATCCACATTTAAAGTTAAAGTTACTACATCTATTTTCCTTACATTTTCAACATTTATACCATTTCTCCATAAAACATTTAAAAGTTTATTTATATCAAAAGTTTTTATTTCAACCTTTACTTGTCCCTTTTTTAAAAACTCCAAATTCATCTTATGCCTCCTCAAAACTTAAATTCTTAAGTCTTCCTGTTAAAGCAATAGTTTCAGTACCTATAAATCTTATCTCTAAATTTGTTCCTTCGATTATAATAACACCTAGATTGCTATTTATTTTAATTTCATTTTCCTTAAAAACCTCTATACCCTTATGATTTTCTATAATAATTTCACTTTTTCCGTGTACAACTATTTTAGGCTCACCATTTATTATCTCCTTAGGTAAATCTAATTCCTCTGCAATTCTATTAGTGACTTGTCTTAATTTATCACCCACAACTATACCTCCCATAAAATATTTTCATACTAAATCTATGAAAATTTATATTTTTTTATTCTTACATAAAAAAACTAAGCAATATAAAAAGGCATATACATAGCCCTTTTAGCTATGTATATGCCTTTTAAAACAATTCAAAAAATTTTCTTTAAAAACTTCTAACTATTAATAAAATATCTTTTTAAAATTATAAAAATAAAAGAGAGTTCTAATGAACTCTCTTACTTATTTAAATATTCTTTAACTAATTGACTTACAAGTTTACCATCAGCTCTACCAACTGTTTGCGGTCTAACCTTTGACATAACTTTTCCCATGTCTTTCATGCTATTTGCGCCCACTTCTTCAGCTGCTTGCTTTATGATATCTTTTATTTCTTCTTCACTTAACTGCTGAGGAAGGTAATCTAACAAGATTGCAATCTCACTATTGTTTTGATCAACTAGATCCTGTCTATTTCCCTTTTCGAATTCAAGCGCAGCTTCTCTTCTTTGCTTGATTTCTCTTGCTAATATTTCTATAACCTGTTCATCCTCAAGCTTAACACCGTCAGTCTTTTCGACTAAAAGTATTGCTGACTTAGCAGTACTTAAAACTCCAGCCTTGAACTTATCCTTAGCCTTTAAAGCCTGCTTCCAGTCTTCTTGAAGTCTTTCTTTAATAGTTGGCATTTGTATACCTTCTTTCAAAAGAAATTATTCTATAAATTTAAACCAAAAACTATTTGAATTTTCTCTTTCTTGCAGCTTCTGATTTTTTCTTTCTCTTTACGCTTGGCTTTTCGTAGTGTTCTCTTTTTCTTACTTCTGAAAGAACTCCAGCTCTAGCGCATTGTCTCTTAAATCTTCTTAATGCTTGCTCTAATGATTCGTTTTCTTTTACTCTGATTTCTGACATTCTTTATCCCTCCCTCCGCTAGCGTAAATTATTAATGTAATTCACAGCCATGGGCTAAATAACACACGCTATATTATACAACATAGTTTTCTTTAATGTCAAGAAGTTAAATCTAAATTTTAGCCTGGTGGCCAATTTAAATTTCTTCCTCCAAGAACGTGGAAATGGATATGTCCTACTGTTTGCCCTCCTTGCTCTCCGCAATTAGTGATAACTCTGTATCCATCCTCTGCAATTCCTTGTTCCTTTACTAGTTTATTAATAGTCTTAAAAATATGTGCAAATACTTCTGCATTTTCTTCATTAACTTCATTTAAACTAGCTATGTGTTCTTTAGGAATAACTAAAAAATGTACTGGTGCTTCTGGACTTATATCATGAAAAGCTAAAACTTTATCATCTTCATAAATCTTTTTGCTTGGAATTTCTCCAGCTACAATTTTGCAAAAAATACAATCTGACATGATTTTCACCTCCTAAGCAATGAATCTATTATCTATTATAACTCATTTTCAATGTAAAAATCTTCTTTTTATAATACTATTTCGCCCTCTGCTACTTCTCCCTCAAAAGAATTAATCTTTACATTTAATATTTTACCTGAAACGTTGCAATCAGCCTTGGCATTTACCTTTATATAATTTCTTGTATATCCAGTGTAAACTCCACTTCCTAATTCAACTTCTTCTTCAAATAAAACATCAATAACTTCACCTATATATTTTTCAGCAAAGGCTTTTTCATTAATTCTATTTAATTCAATAAGTTTTTTACTTCTTTCGTCTTTCTTATTTCCATCAACTTGATTTTCCATATTCTCTGCTCTAGTACCTTTTCTAGGACTATATTTGAATATGTGAGTTTTTGAAAGAGCTATTCTCTTTAAGAATTCATAAGTCTCTTTAAACTCTTCATCAGTTTCTCCAGGGAAACCAACAATTACGTCTGTTGTTATAGAAACATCTTCTATTTTATCTCTTAAAAGATTTACTATATCTTCATACTCTTTAGCAGTGTATCTTCTATTCATTCTTTTTAAAGTGGCATCACATCCACTTTGAAGTGATAAGTGGAAATGAGGACATAGTTTCTTAAGAGCTAATATTCTTCTTACCACATCCTCTGTAAAGAATGTAGGATCTATTGAGCCTATTCTAACTCTTTCTATTCCATCAATTTTTTCTATCTCTTCTAGTAAATCAACTAGTGTTACTTTTTCATCTAAATCAACACCATAAGATGCTGTATGAATTCCTGATAGTATTATTTCTTTAAATCCATGCTCTGCTAAACTTCTTATTTCATCTAAAACCTTCTTAGGGTCCTTTGAACAAACAGAACCTCTAGTATATGGAATTAAGCAATAAGCACAGAATCTATTACATCCATCTTGTATTTTTAAGAAAGCTCTTGTTTTATTATTATACTCTTCAATTTTTAAGTCTTCAAAAACTTTATTCTTTAAAACAGCGCCAACCTTAACTTGTTGCTTGCCTTCATCTCTAGCCTTATTTACATAATAAACTATTTCACCTTTATTTCTTGAACCTAAAACTACATCTACTCCTTCAATTCCTGAAACCTCTGTAGGTGCTATTTGAGCATAACATCCAACTACAGCTATAATAGCCTCTGGATTTTGTCTTCTAGCTCTTCCTATTATTTGTCTTGATTTCTTATCTCCCATGTTAGTTACGCTACAAGTATTAACTACATACACATCTGCCATTTCATTAAAATCTACAACTTCATAGCCTTCCCTAACAAATTTTTCAGTCATTGCTTCTGATTCATATGTATTAACTCTACACCCTAGTGTAGCAAATGCAACTTTCATTAAATATTTCCTCCTAAATCACCAAGCTCATACTGAATAAGAGAAATACAGGTAAATCCTGCTGTCTCTGTTCTTAAAATTCTTGGTCCTAAAGTTACAATATGAGCTCCTTTTTCTTTTAGGGCTTCTATTTCACTTTCTTCAAATCCGCCTTCTGGCCCAACCATTATTCCAACATTTTTTATACTATCTTTATTCTCTATAGAGTTAACCATAGCTCTTATTCCGTATCCTGTAGCATTTTCATAAGGAATAACCATAAGGTCTAATTCATCTATCTTTTCTAAAACCCCTTTAAAGTCCATCGGTTCTAATACTTGTGGTATTACCGTTCTTTTACTTTGTTTACATGCCTCTAAAGCGATTTTATTTAATCTATCTAATTTTTTAAATTCACCTTTTAATTTAACGTCTACTCTATCAGTGATTGTTGGAATTATTTCTGAAACACCAAGTTCTACACATTTTTGAACTATTAAATCCATTTTTGCAGCCTTTGGCATTCCTTGAAATAAAGTAATATTTAAATTACTCTCATTGTTTACATCAAGCTTCTCTAAGATTTTGATAGAAACCTCTTGTTTATTAACCTCTTCTACCTCACCTAAAAACTCTTCACTTTCAAGGTTATTTACAACAACCTTCTCACCTGGTTTTACCCTTAAAACCTTATAAATATGTTTTACATCTTCCCCTGTTATTTTTGCATGAGTGTCTGAAAACATATGCGCTGGTGTAAAAAACTTATGCATAATTTTATACTCCCTTACTAAATTATTTTAACTTAGCAACAATACAGTTCCATTCTCCATCTTTGTTAACTTCCATAACTTCAAAACCTTCTTGTTCTAATTTATCTATAACCATTTGTCTTCTCTCATGTATTATACCTGAAGTTATGAAAATTCCATCTTTATTTAATGCTTTTTTAACATCATCAACTAGTATGCAGATTATTTCAGCTATTATATTTGCAACAACTATATCAGCTTTTCCATCTACAACATCTAAAAGATTTCCGTATAATACTTCTATGTTGTCAACATTGTTAAATGATATATTTTCCTTAGCTGAATCTACAGCAACTGGGTCTAAGTCAACTCCTACAACATGTTTTGCACCAAGTTTAGAAGCAACTAGAGCAAGTATTCCTGAACCTGTTCCAATATCAAATACAGTAGTATCAGCCTTAACATATTTATCTAAAGCTTGAACACACATTCTTGTAGTTTCATGGTCACCAGTACCAAAAGCCATACCTGGGTCTAATTCTACTACCATTTCTTCTCCAGTAGGCTCATACTCTTCCCATATTGGTTTTATAACTATTTTTTCTCCAATCTTTATTGGCTTATAGTATTTCTTCCAGTTATTAGCCCAGTCTTCTTCAAACATTTTTTCTGCTTCAACTGTTCCTTCACCAACATCTAATCCTGACTCTTTTAACTCTTCTACTCTTTCCTTAACATAAGCTATTACGTCATCAATGTTATCCTCTTCTGAGAAATAACCTTTAACAACGGCAACCTTCCCCTTATGTTCTAATATGTTTATATCTGCAAAATCCCAAGTTAAAGGTCCTTGTTCTCTTCCTAATATATCATTTGGATCCTCTATGGCAACACCCTTACAGTCTAATCCGTAAAATATTCCTGATATAGGCTCTAATGCCTCACTTTTAGTTATTACTCTAACTTCAATCCAAGTTCCTTCCATTTATGTATCAATCCTTTCTTATGCTACTTTGACTAATAATTTATTTTACACTTTAGTGTAGTATCTGTCTAGCTTATAAGCATTATTATGTTTCATATGCTCTATTAAAATTTCTAAGATAAACTCTCTTTATCATTATTTTTATTATCACACATAAAAAAAATAAAGGCTATAGTCTATTATTGACATAACCTTTAAACTTAATCTTATTAACCTATATAAATATTTAATATCTCTCTTTAATAATTTCTAAAACTTCTTCCTTAGTTAACTTTATAGCTTTCATACTTTCTATAAATCCATCTAATGCATCCTCTACAAGCTCTTTTCTTATATTTTTTAATATTTCTTCATCTTCTGTTATAGTACTTGGTTTATTTCTTATTGTTTCTATAAGTCCCATAGTCTCCATATCTCTATATGCTCTTTGAACCGTATTAGGATTTACTTTTAACATTTCTGCAAGCTCCCTCCTTGATGGTATATGATCCCCTGGCTTTAAATTTCCAATAACTAAAGATTGTTTTATATGTCTTATTATTTGGAGATAAATTGGTTCTCTATCGTTTACTTCAAAAAACATTTTATTTACCTCCTGTTATCTTAATGTCACTTAAATATCCACATTCTAACTCACCTATATAAACTGGATTTTTACTAGGTACATCTATAACTGATAAATAAGCTCCACTTACAAAACCATCATCTCTAACATTAACAAAATTAGCTATAACTTTATTTCCTACAATTATAAATTTACCTAAATCTCTAACTTCTACCCCATATCTCTTTAATCTTTCATTTTCTACAATATCTTTATAAAATTTAAACTCTTTTGTTTTAGTGTCAAACACTAATACTGAAGTCTTCTCATCTGAGGTCTGGGTAATATATATTTCATCATAAGCCTCAAACATTGTACCACCTTTTCCATTTGGATCAAAGGAAGATTCCTTTATTTCATCTCTTATTTTATCATCAGGATTATATCTTTTTATTTCTTTAGTATTTACATTTAATTCAATAATGCTCTCATCACTATATATTCCCCTCTTATCGGTCTTATCAAGTTCGTTTAATTTATAATATACTGTATCTTCTTCAGCATTTAATAAAGTTCCAAACTCTTGAGGTATTGAATTTATATGAGAAAATTCTTCATTTAAGTGCAATTCTTCATCTAAATTTATTATATCAACTATATTAAATTTTTTATCAGATAAATTTATTTCCCCAAATACTATATTATTTTCCTCGTAATTCATTGAAAATAATATATTTATTTTTCCATCTTTATAAGTGACTTTATCTATATTATTATTTCTAATATATTCATCTACTTTAACCTTAAAAGTTTCATAAGTGTTAGTTTTTTTATCCTTAAATCTGACTTCAAGCTTTTGAATACCATTACCGTATATATTAGTAACATCAACCATTACATCGTCATCCTCAAAGAAAGTATTTCTTGTTGGATAAATTCCTCTAAAAAACTTCTTATCTTTAAGTACGTCAATACCATCAAAACGCCTCTCATTAATAACATTTCTTCTACTAACTGTTTCAGCTTCAACAGTTACTTCTTCTTCAAAAATATCTCTATCTTTATAAAAAACTAAGTCAACATCTCCAAGTTCACTTCTACTTCCATATATGTCTTTAAACTTTATTGGCGAACAATTAATGTAAATAAATATTCCAGAAAAAATTATAAATGCACTTAAAAATATTATTGTTAACACCAAAGGTACTCTTTTTTTCATAATTTCTAATCCTCCTTACACATGAACCTTTTTTTCAAGTAAATACTTAGAATAAAACCATCCGAACAAATTATATAAGATTGATATGAAAACAAACCAAATAAATCTTTCGAACATATAAAAATCCATCTTTCCTGGGAAGATTAAAACTAAGAAAAGAAAAGAACATCCTAATATTACCCCTAATATTCCACCCTTTACTCCAAAACTTCTCTCTAATATTGCAAATAAAAAAGTTAATAATATCATTGCTATAAAAAATAAGCCATTAGTTATTAAATTAACAAAACTAACTGGAATCAATCCATAAAAATTACTTATTGAACTAGATAATATAGTAATTAAACTTTCTTTTACTATAGCATCAGTTGGAACCATAATATTAAATATTATATAATTTATAAGTAATGCTACTATTTGAAAGAAAACTAAAGAAAAATAATAAAAACACGCTGATAAAAACTTGTATATAATAATAAACTTTTTAGGAAATGGCAATGTTAAAAGAGTATATGCACTTTTATTTTCTCCTTTAAACTCACCAAGCCATAGATACCAACAATATAAACAAAAGCATCCTAGTATTAAAAGCGTTAATAGCATATCCTTTCCACGATTAGAAAAACTACTAAAAGAACCTATAGGGGAAAACATTTGAATAGCACCTATATTCTCTGTTTTTTCTAAATAAATCTTTAATTCATCACTTAAACTATAACTAAAATAGGCAATGTTTAAAAGCATAATTCCAACAGCTGATCCTATTGTTATTTTTAAATCTCTTAATATCTGTAAATTTAAAAGATAACTTAACTTTTTAAAATTCCCCTTACTCACCTTCATATACCTCCCTTATTTTCTCTACCATTGACAATCCTTCATTTTCTCTTACATCTTCAACATAAAATTCTATTTTAATATTTCCATCACTTAAAAAGACAACTTTATCAACTATATTTTCAACCTCTTTTAATTCATGAGTTGTTAGTAAAATTCCAATATTATTATCCATATAGCCAATTAAAGATTCTATAAACTTCTCTCTTGTAAAAATATCTATACCTGAAAAAGGTTCATCTAAAAGTAAATATTCTGGGTGTCTAGCAAAACCTAGTATAAGTTTTACCCTTGCTATATTCCCCTTAGAAAGTTTATTTATTTTTAAGTCATCAGTTAATTTAAAATCTTTTAGCATTTCATAAGCTTTATCCATATCCCACTTTTCATACATCATACTCATATATTCAAAGGCATCTTTTATTTTCATGTCACCATAAGTATTTAAAACATCAGGTACAAATGCAATATTTTCATATGTCTTATAATTTAGCTTTTCTCCATTAAAAAGCACTTCCCCCTTATCTTGCTTAACAAGGCCCATAATTATCTTTAAAAGAGTAGACTTTCCCACTCCATTTAACCCTAGTAAAGCAGTTATTTCTCCCTTCTTTACATTAAAAGTAATATTCTCTAAAACTTTTTTTCTTCTAAACTTCTTTTTAACACCAACCACTTCTATCATTTAATCACCCCTAGATTTATGTTAATATATTTTTGTATTCATGTATTACTTCATTAATACACTAACCTTAAGTGTATTATATCACTAATACATCTACTTGTAAATCATTTACTTTTTTTAAATTTATATAAACAAAAAAATACCCTAGTCATTTCTAACTAGAGTATTTTAAATTTACTATTTTTTCTTTTTAAATTTTGAGAAGAATCCTTCATCTTTTTCATCTATATCATCAACTGATTCCCCAGATGCCTTCATAAAGGCTTTTAATGCTTCTTCTTGCTCTTTATTTAGATGCTTTGGAACCTCTACTACCATATGAACGTATTGGTTTCCTCTTCCTCCACCATTAACGTAAGGAACACCTTTTCCTTTTAATCTAAACTTAGTTCCTGGTTGAGTACCTGCTGGAACCTTATATTTAACATTTCCATCTACAGTTGGAACAGTTATTTCTGCTCCTAATGCAGCCTTAGCCATACTTATCTTGTAATCATAGTAAATATCTGAACCTTCTCTTCTAAATATCTTAGATGGAGCAACATTTACTCTTATATATAAATCTCCTGCAGGACCATTATTAGCACCTTGCTCACCTTGTCCTCTTAAAGGTATTATGTTTCCAGTATCTACACCTGCTGGTATCTTAACTGTTATCTTTCTATTCTTTCTAACAGTTCCTTTTCCCTTACAATCTGGACATGGATCTTCAATCACTTTACCTGTTCCACCACATTGATCACAAGTTGTTGTAGATACAAAGCTTCCTAAAGGAGTTTGTCTTTGAACTCTTATTTGACCTGAACCATTACATTTTGGACAAGTCTTAGGAGATGTACCTGCTTTAGCACCTGTACCATGACAAGTTTCACAATTTTCAGTTCTAGTTATAGATATTTCTTTTTCACATCCAAATACAGCTTCTTCAAATGTTATATTTAATCTATATTCTAAATCAGCACCTCTTTGTGGAGCATTTCTTCTTCTAGATGATCCGCCACCAAATCCTCCACCAAAGAATGATTCAAAAATATCTCCAAAGCCACCCATTTCTGAGAAGTCGAATCCACCAGCATCAAAGCCACCAAATCCGCCACCACCAAAGCCACCGCTTCCATCGAAAGCAGCATGACCAAATTGATCATATTTAGCTTTTTTATCAGGGTCTTTTAAAACATCATACGCTTCATTTACTTCTTTAAAGTTTTCTTCCGCTTCCTTATCTCCAGGATTTCTATCCGGGTGATATTTCATAGCCATTTTTCTAAAAGCTCTTTTTATCTCATCATCTGAAGCACCCTTTTGAAGTCCAAGCACTTCATAGTAATCTCTTTTAGCCACTGTTATTCACCACCTATAAGTTTACTTATAAAAAGGGAAGACTATTGAGCCTTCCCTCTATTAATTCTTTTATATTATATCAAAGCTTTAAGTCTTGTGATAGTTTTAATTATTATTTATCATCTTGAACTTCGAAATCAGCATCTACAACATTGTCATCGTTGCTATTTGCAGCACCTGCTCCAGCATTAGATCCACCCATGTTGTTTGGATCGAATCCTTGACCTTGTGCTCCACCATTTTGTTGGTATAATTTTTCTGATACTTTGTAGAATGCTTGAGTTAAATCTTCCATAGCTTTCTTGATAGCTTCTATATCGTCACCATCTTTAACTTTTTTAACTTCTTCGATTTTAGCTTCTATCTCTGATTTTTCTTCAGCTGAAACTTTATCGCCAAGTTCATTTAAAGTTTTTTCTGTTTGGTAAACAGTTTGCTCAGCATTGTTTTTAACTTCTATAGCTTCTTTTCTCTTCTTATCTTCTTCAGCAAATTGTTCTGCTTCTTTTACAGCCTTATCTATTTCAGCATCGCTTAAGTTAGTTGAAGCTGTGATTGTAATGTTAGCTTCTTTTCCAGTAGCTTTATCAGTTGCTGAAACTTTAACTATACCGTTAGCATCTATATCGAAAGCAACTTCTATTTGAGGGATTCCTCTTGGAGCTGGAGCAATTCCTGATAGAGTAAATCTACCTAAAGTTTTGTTATCAGCTGCCATTTGTCTTTCACCTTGTACTACGTGAATTTCAACTGAAGTTTGGTTATCTGCTGCAGTTGAGAATATTTGACTCTTTCTTGCAGGGATAGTTGTATTTCTTTCGATTAATGGAGTTGCAACTCCTCCTAAAGTTTCGATTCCTAATGTTAATGGAGTAACATCTAATAATAATACGTCTTTAACATCACCAGTTAATACACCAGCTTGGATAGCAGCACCCATTGCTACGCACTCATCTGGGTTAACTCCTTTTGAAGGTTCTTTTCCAGTGAAGTTTTTAACAGCTTCTTGAACTGCTGGTATTCTTGTTGATCCACCAACTAAGATTACTTTATCTATATCATTTAATGAAACATTTCCTGATTTTAAGGCTTCTTTCATTATGTTGATTGTTCTTTCAACTAAGTCATGAGTTAATTCATTGAATTTAGCTCTTGTTAATGTTATATCTATGTGTTTTGGACCAGTTGCATCAGCAGTTATAAATGGTAAGTTGATTAATGTTTGAGTTGATGATGATAACTCAATTTTAGCTTTTTCAGCAGCTTCTTTTAATCTTTGAAGAGCCATTTTATCTTGTCTTAAATCAATTCCATTTTGAGCTTTAAAGTCTTCTGCTATATAATCTATAATTCTTTGGTCGAAGTCATCTCCACCTAATCTAGCATCTCCGTTTGTTGATACAACTTCAAATACTCCATCTCCTAAGTCTAAGATAGATACGTCGAAAGTACCACCACCTAGGTCATATACTAAGATTTTGTGAGCACTATCCATTTTATCTAATCCATAAGCTAATGATGCAGCTGTTGGTTCATTTATTATTCTCTTAACATCTAAACCAGCGATTCTACCAGCATCCTTAGTTGCTTGTCTTTCAGCATCATTGAAGTAAGCTGGAACTGTGATAACAGCTTCTGTTACTTTTTCTCCTAAGTAAGCTTCTGCATCTGCTTTTAATTTTTGAAGTATCATTGCTGATATTTCTTGTGGTGTATAATCTTTTCCATCTATATTAACTTTATAGTCAGTTCCCATGTGTCTTTTGATTGACATTATTGTTTTATCAGGATTTGTTATTGCTTGTCTTTTAGCAACTTGACCTACTAATCTTTCTCCGTTTGCTTGGAATGAAACTACTGATGGAGTTGTTCTAGCACCTTCTGAGTTAGTGATAACTACTGGTTCTCCACCTTCCATAACAGCTACGCATGAATTTGTTGTTCCTAAATCTATACCGATTATTTTACTCATTGTTAATTCCTCCTCTAACAATATCTATAATTTAAATCTGTTAAATGCTAATTAAATTATTTAGTTACAGTTACCATTGAATGTCTGATAACCTTATCCCCTCTCTTGTATCCTTTTTGGAATACTTGAGCTACTTGATTTGGCTCTGAGCCTTCTTGTTCCACAACCATCATTGCTTGATGTAATTCTGGATCAAAACCATTTTCTGTAGATATTTCTTCAACTTGAAGTTTTTCTAAAGCATCTTCAAATTGTCTTACTGTCATTTCAACACCTTTTTTAAGATCTTCAACAGTTCCATCTACAGCTAAGGCTCTTTCTAAGTTATCTAATACTGGAAGCATTTTGATTAAAACATCTTCACATGCATCAGTATATATTCTTTCTTTTTCTTTATCTGTTCTTTTTCTGTAATTTTCATACTCTGCAGATATTCTTAATAATCTATCTTTTAAGGCCTCTAATTCATTTTCTAATTTCTTTGTTTTACTTTTAAACATAGTATTTTCTTCCTTTAAAGCCTTTAATTCTTCAAAATCAATAACTTTTTCATCAGCCTTAATATCTTCTGAAACTTCTTCTACCTCTTCATCAATATTAGGATTTTCAGATTTTGTTTCGTTATCTAATTCTTCTTGGATATTTTCCTTTAACTCTTCGTTAAAATCTTTATTATCCACCATAAAGCAGCCACACCTCTTCTCTTTTTTTACTTACTTATTCTTTAAAGTTTCATTTAACTCTTTCATAACTTCAGTCATGATTGATAAGACTTTAGAATAATTTATTCTTCTAGGACCTATTAAAGCTATTGTACCTAAAGATCTATCTCCTACATGATATCCCGCTGATATTATGGAACATTCCTTTGCTTCTGGTACAAATATTTCATCACCTATTTTTACAGTCATATCATCACTATCACTTATAAGTTCTGAAATACTTTTTTTATCATGTAAAAGCTCTAAAATCTCTTTTGCCTTATGAATATTATTATATTCAGGATAATTGAATATATTAATTGTTCCTTCTAAGAATACCTCAGAAGTTTCATCACCTTTTAAGCTCTCATAAAGAGCAGGTAAAACTGCATTTACTATATCTTCATATCCATTTAAAGCTCTATTGAGATTACTAATAACCTCTAAGTTTATTTGTTCAATAGTAAGGTTTTTAAGCCTTTCTGTTATTATCTTACTAATTTTAATAAGTTCTTCAGATATAGGAACACTCTTTACTTTTATCACCGTATTTCTTATTACACCATTATCAGTTACTAAAACACATAAAATACTTACATCATCAACTTTTAAAAGCTGAATTGATTTTACAAAGCTCTTATGTACTGAAGGTGCCTTTACTATACAAGTCATTTTAGTAAGTTCCGATAGAAGAGCACTAGTTTGTTTGATTATTTTATCAACTTCGTACAAGGTACCATCTATTATTGAATTTCTAATAAGACCTTCCTCTTCAGAGGATAATCTTTCGAATTCAATCATCCTATCAACATATAATCTATATCCTCTGCTTGATGGAATTCTTCCTGCCGAAGTATGAGGCTGTTCTAAAAATCCCATATCCTCTAAGTCAGCCATTTCATTTCTTATAGTAGCTGAACTTACTCCAAGATTATATTTTTTAGCGATAGTTCTTGAACCAACAGGCTCTCCAGTTGATATATAGTCTTGAATTATAGCTCTTAATATTTGAAGCTTTCTATCATCTATCACTAATCTCACCTCTTTATTAGCACTCATTATTAACGAGTGCTAACTAGTACACTATTAATATATTACCTACTAAGTTTTTTGTCAATTCCATTTTTTATCATTTCAAATGATTTTTTTGAATTTTACCTTATTTATTCTTCAATATCTCTTTTTTTCTTTTATTTTCTTCAATTTACACCATAACCTATTCTAAATTTTATAATAGAAAATCAGCCATTATTATATTTGATATTTCTATACCTTTTTCACTTAGAAATATTCTTCCTGACTCCCTTATTAAAAGTCCTTCATCTATATACTTATTTATTATTTCTCCATAAACATTATTTATATTCATGCTAAATCTATTTTTAAATTCATTTTCATCTATTCCATTAATTTTTCTAAGTCCCATAAACATAAATTCTTCCATATTATCATTTTTTGAATTATTTATTATTTCTTCTATGGCTTCTCCCTTTTCATTGATAGAATTTATATATTCCTCAACACTACTTATGTTTTTAATTCTTTTTCCATCCATATAAGAAGCTGATGCTGACCCTACTCCTATCCAATTATCCATATTCCAATATGCTAAATTATGTCTACATTCTTTTCCTTCTTTAGCATAATTAGAAATCTCATATTGATTAAATCCATTTTCTTCTAAAATTTTCTTTGCTAGATGGTACATTTTTCTCTCTTCTTCTTCTGTTGGTAACTTTAACTTATCATTTTCATATAAATTATAAAAAGCAGTTCCTTCTTCTATAATTAGACTATATGCTGATATATGTGCTGGCTCTAAAGATATTATCTCTCTTAAAGTCTCTTCCCATTCATTTAATCTTTGATTTGGTAATCCAAACATTAAATCAACATTTATGTTATTAAAGCCAACCTTTTTTGCTAATAAAAAATTTTCTTTAAAGGTTTTATAATTATGTATTCTTCCTAGTCCTTTAAGAAGATTATCCTGCTTAGCTTGAAGCCCCATGCTTATTCTATTTACACCATACTTTTTCATGACTTCTAGCTTTTCTTCTGTTAAGTTTCCTGGATTACACTCCATAGAGTACTCTATATCTTTCGCCATATTAAGTTTAGCCACTTCTTTTAATAAACATTCTAACTCATCAGACTCTAAAACACTTGGTGTTCCTCCTCCAATAAATATAGTGTTTATTTCTAGATTATTATGTTTCTCTCTTAAACTTATTATTTCCTTATTTAAAGCTTCTATGTAAGCCTTTCTTAAATGATCTTTCCTAGCAAAGGAAGGAAAATCACAATAAAGGCACTTTTGAGCACAAAAAGGAATGTGTATATATAAAGAAATTTTGTCCATAGTTACTTACCTCCATGTAAAATAAATAAACTTTTTAACTAATATGATATAAATTTTGTAGTTAAATACAAATTATTAGTTATGAGTCTTTCTTTCATATTACAATAAAAAAAGTCATGAGTGAATAAACCCACGACTTTTATATGATTCTTTCACAAAATTAAATATCTACCTTTAAATAAAACTAAAATTTTAAGATTTAAGATTAATATTGCCATATAAATAAGTTTACTCAAAAAATTTTTAGCTTTATATCTCTCTTAAATTTATATTTATAGCATTGTGAACTAATAAATCTCTTTGAACTTCTATAATTGAAGTGTTTATTACTTCACCTTCTAAATTTATCTCTAAATCACTATGATCTCCATGCTTAGCTAAAAACTTATCTAAGTCAGAAATTTTAATACTAATAGAAATATTATCTCCATTTTTTCTATTTATAACACCAGTTGCCTTACCATTATTTCTAAATTTTCTGCACTTAATTTTAACATCTCTTTTATTAGCATCTAACATAATAATACCTCTCCTCTACATAATTTTTATTAATTTACTATAAATATATTGAAGAGATTTCCTTTTAATGACTAAATAAAAAATATTTATTTTAGAAATTTAAATTAAATGTATCTAAAAATAAGCTAGTAATAAAAGATTAACTACTTTGCAAATTATATATATTAAATTTTTAAAATTAAATAAATCCCCATACTTATAAATATCTTTTATTAAGAGCTATTAAAATGTTTGTGTATACCGAAAAAAAGAATTCACAAAAATTTTTAAGAATAATCAAAAATTTAATTACTGTTATTAATACTTTAAAGATAAAAGGCAATGATGAATACTTAATACTATTCATCATTGCCTCTATATAAAGAAATTAATTAGTCAACTTTTAAAACTGACATGAATGCTTCTTGAGGAACTTCAACTGTTCCTAATTGTCTCATTCTCTTCTTACCTTCTTTTTGTTTTTCAAGAAGTTTTTTCTTTCTTGAAATATCTCCACCATAACACTTAGCTAATACGTCTTTTCTCATAGCTTTAACAGTTTCTCTAGCTATGATTTTTGAACCTACAGCTGCTTGAATTGGAACTTCAAACATGTGTCTTGGAATTATTTCTTTAAGTTTTTCAGCTATAGCTCTACCTCTTTGATAAGCCTTAACTTCTGGAACTATCATAGATAAAGCATCTACATTGTCTCCATTTAATAAAATATCTAACTTAACAAGTTTTGATTGCTCATATCCTTTTAATTCATAATCTAATGAAGCATATCCTCTTGTTTTTGATTTAAGAGTATCGAAGAAGTCATATACTATTTCATTTAATGGAATTTCATAATGTATAACAACTCTTGTTTCCTCTAAGTATTGCATATCTATGAATTTACCTCTTCTATCTTGGCATAATTCCATTACAGCTCCAGTATAATCAGTTGGAGTTATAATTGAAGCCTTAACAACAGGCTCTTCCATGTATGCAATCTCTGTCATTGGAGGAAGGTTTGTTGGGTTTGTTAAATCAAAAGATTCTCCATTTGTCTTAGTTACTTTGTATATAACTGATGGTGCAGTTGTAATTATATCTAAGTTAAATTCTCTTTCAACTCTCTCTTGAATTATTTCCATGTGTAATAATCCTAAGAATCCACATCTAAATCCAAATCCTAAAGCTACTGATGTTTCCGGTTCAAATGATAATGCAGCATCATTTATTTGAAGCTTTTCTAATGCCTCTTTTAATTCTTCATACTTAGCTCCATCAACTGGGTATATACCTGAGTAAACCATTGGTATAGCTGGTTTGTATCCTGGTAATGCTTCCTCTGTTGGTCTACCTGCCTCTGTTACAGTATCACCCACTCTGGCATCTCTAACATTCTTTATTGAAGCTGTTATGTATCCAACTTCCCCTGCACTTAATCCTTCTTTTAAAGGCATTAAAGCTGGTGTAAATACTCCAGTTTCAACTACTTCATAAACCTTGTCTGTTGACATTAGTTTGATTTTTGTTCCAGGCTTAACTTTACCATCTTTAACTCTTATATGACATACAACTCCTTTGTAACTATCATAGTATGAGTCAAATATTAAAGCCTTAAGAGGAGCATTCTCATCACCCTCTGGTGCTGGAATTTTTTCAACTATTTCTTCTAAAACATCTTCTATGTTTAATCCAGTTTTAGCTGATACTAAAGGAGCCTCCTCTGCTTCTATTCCAATAACATCCTCTATTTCTTGCTTTATTTCATCTGGTCTAGCACTAGCTAAATCAACCTTGTTTATAACAGGTACTATTTCTAAATCATTATCTAATGCTAAGTAACAGTTTGCTAAAGTTTGAGCTTGTATCCCCTGAGTAGCGTCTACTACAAGAATAGCACCTTCACAGGCTGCTAAACTTCTTGAAACCTCATATGTAAAGTCTACGTGACCTGGAGTATCTATAAGATTTAATATATATTCTTCGCCGTTCTCTCTCTTATAGATAAGTCTTGCTGCTTGAGACTTTATTGTTATTCCTCTTTCTTTTTCAAGCTCCATAGTATCTAATACTTGCTGTTCCATTTCCCTTTGAGTTAATGTTCCAGTTTTCTCTAAAAGTCTATCTGCTAATGTTGATTTACCATGATCTATATGAGCTACGATTGAAAAGTTTCTTATATACTTCTTTTTATCCATATCTAAACCTGCTCTCTAAACTATTTAAAAAGTTTTTGAACAGTTTTCACCCCCACATTGTAGAATAAGTCAAGTTACATTATATCACAATGTGCCATTAAACTGTCAATATACTTTACTTTACATTATTATATAGTTTCCTATAAATTGATTAATATCATTTATTAATTTATTTACTAGGTTAAAAGTACCAATTAGTATGTTGCCAAATAAGCCTTTACTTAAGTTTAAAGTATGTTCTTTAAAAACTAAATAAACCTCATCTTTATTTTCATATATTTTTACTGGACTATTATCTTCACTAAATATAGTTAAATCCATACCTGTTTCTTCTTTTATTCTATCATAATCCACTTTTTCGCTTAATTCATAATTTTGATTATTAAATGCCTCTGTATTTTCTATGTTAACACCTATAAACCCCCAAGAAATTATAGAAAAAACTATTATGCCAAGAGTTACAATAGTCATAAATTTTTTCAAAATAAAACACCCCCATAGATTACTATCTATAAGGATGTTCAAAATTCTTTTATTTTATTCACTTTTTCTGTTTAATTCTTCTGCTATTAATCTAGCTATATACTTTGCTGTAGCTTGAGCCTCTTTAGAAGTATTTACTTCTGCACCAATTTCAATAAGCATTGAATTCTTATTGAAATCTTGGTTAAATGCATTTTGTCCCCTATTATACTTATAGGTTTCCTGTCTTCTTAAAATATCAGGAAAAAGCTCATTGGCTTTATTAATAAATCTATAGGCCAAGGATTCAGCATCATTAAAATATTGGTTATTCCTAGTTGTAACAAACATAACCTTAGCTAAATTTTCTCCATTTATATTGGCAGTTAAATTCTTTTTGTTATGCTCTCCAACAGAATCTCTATGAATATCTATTACCATCTTAAAATCATCATATTCATTAGTATATTTTTTAACTGTCTCTCTAGATTTATTGTAAGATTGTTCATATGAAGCTGAGTGATTTGTTTTATCATGAATAACTGATATACCATAGTTTTCTTCAAGTTCTTTTGCAACTAAAGTTCCTACTCCAACTACGTTATGTTCTTCATTATTTGAAGTTCTCTCTTCACTATACCCCTCTGAATTATGAGTATGATAAATAAGCACCTCTGGCTTAGACTGATCTAGTTCCTTTTTTAAACTTGGATCATAAACTTCACTATTTTTACTAGCTTCTAATTCTGCACTTTCCTTAGATTCTTCCTCAGAAACTATATCTATACTATCTTTATTTAAATCAAATGAAGATACTTTTTCAGCAGAAACATAATTAACTTTATCAATTGAAGCTATTTTATTTACTGCACCAAAGTAAGGAACTTCATTCATTACTAACTCTATCGGATCTAGAGGCTTTATATTTAAAGTTTCTAAGGCTAAACTTTTTAATGTAATATTACTTTCTAAATAAGCATTCTCATCGTAATATGTTCCCTTTGCAACAGGCATTCCTGCATTTAAAAGTTGTATATATGATAAATTCTCTCTCATGTCTTTACTTGCTGCAATCTTCATAAATCTAAACATAAATATTATAAGTAAAGATAAAAGAACAATCACTCCTATGGGTATCTCTCTTTTATTAATACCTCTCACATTATCCCCTCCCTCATATTTTCATTTATATGAGGATAGGTTAAATATTATGTTACTCTCTTTAGGTAAATATTTAATTTATTCTTCTTCAAATTCACTCATAATTCTAAAAAATATCTTAATAAAACTTTTAATTTTAAACCCAGTCTTAGTTTAAAAATTTATTTATATCCTCTAATACCATATTAGGTTGAAGGGCTATATTGATTCCATTTGCTATTATTTTTGAAACTGATTCTATTATATCGTCTATTTCTTTTGGAGTAACCATTAAGTCTCCTACATAAGGGTCTAAAAGGCTCTTTATCATCATTCCCTTTTCATTCTTATCTATGTTATTTAATATATTATAAAATTCTTTGCCAGCTTCTGCTTGATTTATCATTTCATCTAAAACTAAATCCATGGCATCATTTGCAATAGTAGCTGCATCCACAACAGTTGGTACTCCTAAGGCAATAACAGGGATACCTAAGCTTTCTTCATTTATTTGCATTCTATGATTCCCAACTCCAGCCCCTGGTGATATTCCAGTATTGCTTATTTGAATAGTTCTTGCCACTCTTTCTAGTTTTCTTGAAGCTAAGGCATCAATACAAACTACTAAATCTGGCTTTATTTTTTCAACTAATGATTTTATTATCTCTCCAGTTTCAATTCCTGTTATACCTAAAACTCCAGGTGCTATGGCACAAACTGGTCTTACTGAATCATCTATTATGTCTGGCATAACTTTCTTTAAGTGTCTTGTTACCATTAACTTTCCTACAACCTTAGGCCCTATGGCGTCAGGTGTAATATTCCAGTTTCCAAGCCCAACTACTAAAGCGGTTCTTTCCTCTGGTAAATTAATAAGTTCTTCTAAGGAGGCTGCCACCACATGAGAAACCTCATCCATAATGCCACCATCATAATGAGTGTACTCAGGGATATCTATAGTAACATATCTTCCTATAGGTTTTCCCATAGCTTTAGCGCCTTCCTCATTTAATATGTCAACATTTGTAACTTTAATATCCTCTTCCACAGTCTTTTCTTCAAAAACTACCCCATCAATTTCCCTATTATATCTATGTTTATAAATCTCTCTACTTTCAACAGCTAAATCAGTTCTTACATTGTACATTTTTCCACCTCTTTTTAATTTAAATTGATATATTATATATAATCTCCTTAAAAATGATAATTATGTCGATAAACACGAAAAAAGACTTGAACTTATATATTTATGATGTTATAATTACCTTTGTTAATAATGAACTCGTACGCAGATTCCCCAAAACTGCAGATACGCTATAAAAGTTGAAGGGGGTGAACTAGAATGGCAAATATTAAATCAGCAAAGAAAAGAATAAAAGTTACTGAAAAGAAAACTTTAAGAAATAAGATGATTAAGTCAGCTCTTAAAACTGCTATAAAGAAGTTTGAAGTAGCTGTTGAAGCTAATAACAAAGCAGAAGCTGCAACTTTATACGTTGAAGCTGCTAGAGCTTTAGATATGTCTGCTTCTAAAGGAGTAGTTCATAAAAACATGGCTGCTAGAAAGAAATCAAGATTAGCTGCTAAGTTAAACGCTATGGCTTAATTATATGGGTGTTAGAATTTCTAACACCATTTTCTTTTATTAGAAGTATTTCTTTAAGTAAAAAATCCAGATTAGAATTATCTAATCTGGATTTTTTATATTACAGTACTTACAATCATAAGTTCTAGCTCTGTTTTTTTATTTAAGTTTGAATTACTCTTAAGTTTCTTTTCTGTATATAAACATAGATTAATACATTTATTAAGCTGTTTATTAGAAAATTTCTTACTCTGATTAATAAATTTTTCTATTACAAAGTCAGGTAAATTTACCCTGCTAGCTTCTAAAAAATCTTTCTTTATTTCATCAATTCTATACTTTTCAGAAAGTCTTATTTTTACCCTGTGTAACTTTTGAAATTGCTCTCTGATTTGACTCAGTATAAATATAGGATCTTGTCCTCTACCTATTAATTCATCCATTAAGTCTATGGCTTGCTTTGCTCTTTTAATTGAAATAAGCTCAACTAAATCAAATATATCGTCCTCATACCTAGGAGGAAGTAGTAAATCTATGTCTTTTCTAGTTATTTCTCTCTCCCCAACATAGTTTACTATTTTATCAACTTCTCTTTCTATAACATCAAAGTTATTTTCTACTGAGTCACAAAAGTATTTTAATTCTATTTTTCCTATATTTTTATTATATCTTTGAAAGATTCTTCCTACTTTTTGTTGCAGTTTTGCCCCTTTTAACTTTTCAACAGAAACTATACAACTGCTCTTCTCAAGCTTTTTTAGTTTGCTTAATCTATTAACTCTATCCCTTTTATCCTTTAAAGTTGTATATGCTATTAAAACACAATGTTCTGGTGTATTTTGAAAATATTCTACACATTGCTTATATAATTTTTCAGTTTCTTTATCTTGTTTATCCCTAAATATATTAGTTCTATTTAAAACTACTACTTTTCTATCACTCATAAAAGGCAATGTTTCACAAGCATTCATGAAATCATCAAAATTAAGGTTATTACCATCTAATCTAATTAGGTTTAAATCCTTAAATTCTTCATCTAATACATTATCAATTATATTTTCTATACCTTCTTTAATTAAAAGCTCATCTAATCCAACTAATATATAACTTTTTTCTATCTTTCCTTTTTTCAAATTTTCATATAAACCGTCTAAATCTATCATTAAAATATCAACCTTTCAAATCCCAGCTACTTATTTACATAAGTTAAAGTATATACGCACTTTTCTTTTGAATCAAATCAATTATATCATAATCACTATTCTCTGGCATTAAAGTTATTGTATTAAAATTATCTTCTATGGATATTGAATATCTTTTTGTTAGTTCAAATTGAGACTCTTTTTTCAAATGAATAACCTCATTAACATATTCCTTTTTCATTATGGATTTTTTAAAATAATCACTATTATTGTTTACTAAGGCAACTTTCTTAAATCCAGATTCTATAACTATAGCCTTATTCCATTTATCCTCTACAACTCTAATTTTAGCTCCAAATACATATAAATTTAAAATCAAAACAGGTATGACTAAATAAACTCCTATTTTAAACTTTTTAAATCCTTTAATACTCATGTAAATCCATAAAAACATAGTCATATAAGCAATTGCAAATACTGGTGATAAATAAGGAGTAACCCATACCACCTTATCTAAAAATACTAAAATCCCCCTAAATACCATGAATATTATATTTATTAAAAATACTATAACTCCAATTAAATTTCCACCAATTAAAATAGAAATTAATAGTATCTGTAATAATATTACTATTATTGGAGTTACTAAAAAGGTTGATATTAAAAAGTTAATAGAAAATTTTCCAAAAGCAATTACCAAAATAGGATATATAAAAGCCTGTGCAGACAATCCTAAGCTTAAGTATTCATTTAACTTTGGTGGTAACATATAAAATCCCTCTAATAATTTTTTATAGAATAAAATTATGCCTAATGTTCCACCAAAAGATAATAAAAATCCCATGCTAAAAAGATTATAAGGTTTATAAATAAGTAGTATTATTGCCCCTAATGATATAGAACTTAAGGGGTCATAGGTCTTAAATAGCCTTTTAGAAGACTTTAATAAGGTTATCATAATTAAAGCTCTTAATGCTGAACTAGATGCCCCAACTAAAATCACATAAATAGTACATATACTTAAGGCTATCTTAAAAGAAAACTTTTTATAAATTATTGAAAAAAGTAAGGCTATATGAAACCCTGATATACATATTAAATGAATTACTCCTAAATCTGATAAAAAATCCTTTTGATTATAAGTTAAATTTTCTTTATCTCCCCATAAAACAGCATTTAAAAGTGCACTTTCAGAGGTTGAAAAATTTTTGCTTAAGTTTTCATAATACTTCTTTGGTATATTTTTTATTTTATATATTAAGTCCTTTTCTCTTTTTAATACTTTCTTTAAAAAAACCTGTCCAACATAACCTCTATCTAAATTAATATTTCTCTTAAATTTACAAGCTCCATATATTTTTTCTCCATATTCAAGTTCACTTCCACTTTGGTTTCTTACTTCAACTATTCTTCCATTTATCTTCCCTAGTATAACTTTATCTGTAACTTCTATTATTCTTATTTCTTTAGCCCCTTCTTGTTGAAATTTTGGCTCATAATAGATGGTGCAACTTAAAATAGCTATTAGGAAAAATATTATGCCTATATTAAAATTTTCTATATCTAATAAAAGATAGCTAAACAAAATTAAAGGTACAACTAAAAAAGCTGTACCTATTAAGTTAAAACTACCAAAATAGTATGTTATAATTCCTAAAATAGTAAAAATACAAATTAATCCTAAAGGTCTATTTACAATAACTTTCTCAAACTTTTTCATAGAATCTCTCCTTCGAAAAAATTATTGACCTTTTATAGAAATTATAATCATTTATTTAGTTTTTGGATTAAATATTAATGCCATTAAGTAACCAAAGAAAATAGCCGCAGTTATTCCACCTGCTGCACCCTTTAATCCACCAGTAAATGCTCCCATTAATCCTTGTTCATTTACTTCTTTTATAGTTGCCTTAGCTAAGGCATAACCAAAACCAGGTAATGGAACTGTGGCTCCTGCTCCACCTATTTGAACTAGCTTTTCATATATTCCTAAAGCTCCTAATATTGTTCCTATTGAAACAAAGGCAACTAATACTTTAGCTGGTGTTAGTTTAGTTTTATCTATTAATATCTGTCCTATTACACAGATTGCACCACCTACTAAAAAAGCATTTATGTAATCTTGCAAAATTCTCATCTCCTCATTATTAAATTTCTATAACAAAATACTCACACAAAATAGCTAACTTACTTATAATAATATTTTTAAATATATTCTATAGCTACAGCATGAGCTATTCCTGGTATGCTTTCTCCTTGTAAGGCAGATGTAGAACTTAATAAAGCTCCTGTGGAAACTAATAAGACTCTTTTTAACTTTTTCTCTTTTAACATTCTATATAAATATCCACAAGCTACAACGGCTGAGCATCCACATCCACTTCCGCCTGCAAAAGTTCCTTGTTTTTCATTATCAAATATCTTTTCTCCACAATCTATATAAACCTTACTAATATCATATCCATACTCTTTTAATAATTCCTCTGTTAATTTCTTTCCTACAGAACCTAAGTCTCCAGTTGCTATTACATCATAATCTTCAGGTTTTCTTCCTGTATCAACAAAATGCTTATATATGGTATCTACAGCAGCTGGTGCCATAGCAGCTCCCATATTATCTGCATCCTTAATCCCATAATCCTTAACAATTCCTGTGGTTACATGGGTAACATAAGGATAATCTCCTGACTTTCCTAAAAGCATAGCTCCAGAACCTGTTACAGTCCACTGTGAATATTCTTTTCTTTGACACCCATATTCTAAAGGAAATCTAAATTGTCTTTCTGCTGAACTAAAGTGAGATGATGTGGAAGCAATTGCATACTTTGCAAAATCACCATCCATAATCATTGATGATAAACTTAATGATTCAGCCATAGTAGAACAAGCTCCATACACTCCAAAAAAAGGAATTTTAAATTCTCTAGCAACAAAGTTTGTTGATGTTAACTGATTTAATAAATCACCACTAAAAAGATAATCTACATCCTCTTCTTTTACATTACCCTTTTTAATTACTCCCTCTATAGCAGTTATCATTAAGCTACTTTCAGCCTTTTCAAAACTTTCACATCCATTACAATCATCTTGCAATATTTTATCAAAATATTCTTTTAAAGGCCCCTGACCTTCCCTAGGACCAACCACACTATATGTAGCTATTATCCTAGGTTTACTTTTTAATTCTATTGTTTGAGAGCCTACTCTCTTTGTATTATTACTCATTCTTATCACCCCACAATTCCAAATCTAAGTAATAAGTAATATATTAGTCCAACCATTACAGAGGTTCCTGTACCATAAACTAAAACAGGACCTGCAATAGTAAACATTTTAGCACCTACTCCCATTACAAATCCTTCTTTTTTAAATTCTATGGCAGGTGACACCATGGCATTTGAAAAACCAGTAATAGGAACTATAGTACCTGCTCCAGCCTTAGCCGCTATTTTATCATATAATCCAAGACCTGTTAAAAGAGCCCCTAAAAAAACCATAGTCATAGGTGTCAAACTACTAACTTGTTCTTCTGTGAAGCCATAGTATAAAAAAGTATTTCTCACAAATTGTCCTATTACACAAATTAATCCACCTACTATAAATGCCATTATACAATTTCTAAGAAGCTTTGGTTTTGGTCTTATTTGTTGTTCAAGTTGATCAAACTTAGTCCTTATTTTTTTGTCATTTTCATACATAGCTATATTAATCACCCTTTTCTATTAAAATATACTTATATTATTTGTTCTTATTTTTAATCTATACAAAAAAATGAGCATTATTTTATATGATTAAATTCACATAAAATAATGCTCCTAAAACATTTCATTTATAATCAATCCTCTTCTAGTTTTTCTTTCATAATTTTTAGTACCTTTTTCTCTATTCTAGAAACTTGAACTTGACTTATACCAAGCATTTTTGCAACTTGAATTTGAGTTTTATCCTTGAAATACCTAAGCATTATGATTTGCTTACCCTTTGAATCTAATGAACTAATAGCCTCTCTTAAAGCTATTTTATTGACCATGTCATCATCTTCACCCTTCTCACTAAGTTTATCTATTAAAAGAACCGGCGTTCCTTCATCATGGTGTATAGTATCATATAGATATTGCATACTACTTGCTGATTCTAAGGCTACTATTACCTCTTCCTTATCAACACCAGAGTATTCAGCTAATTCATCTACAGTAGGATCCCTATTTAATTTTTTTATTAGTTCTTCCTTATTGTAATGAAGCTTTTTAGCTAAAGTCTTAGTGCTTCTACTTACCTTTATTATTCCATCATCCCTTAAGAATCTCTTTATTTCACCTATAATCATAGGCACAGCATAAGTTGAAAATTTAACATTAAAACTATCATTAAAGTTATTTATAGCTTTAACTAATCCCATTGACCCAATCTGAAATATATCCTCATAGTCATACCCTCTATTTGTAAATCTCTTGCATATTGAAGAAACTAAAGGAGTGTTAACTTCTATAAGCTTATTCATTGCCTCCTTATTTCCTTCTTTAGCCATGACTATGAGAGTTGTATTTTCGTCATAATTAAAATTATCTTTCTCAATACTACTTATATCCATAGACTTTATTCACCTGCCTATGTATTCATTTTTTTCTTCATTATTATTTTTGTACCCTTATTCTTTTCACTATAAACTTCTAAAGAATCCATGAATGTTTCCATAACAGTAAATCCCATACCTGATCTCTCTAATTCTGGTTTAGATGTATATAAGGGTTCTCTTGCTTCTTCTAAATTTTCTATTCCTATACCATTATCTTCTACAGTTATACTTATTTCATCTTCACAAATACTAGCCTCAATAATAACCACTTTGCTCTCATCACATTCATATCCATGAATTATAGCATTTGTTACCGCCTCAGAAACAGCAGTCTTTATATCAGTTAATTCTTCAATAGTTGGATCTAACTGAGCAATAAAAGCTGATACACTCACCCTTGCAAATCCTTCATTTTCAGATTTAGCCAAAAACTCTAATCTCATTTTATTATCCATATCTAACCCTCCATTAACCCACTTTTAGAGCTTCATCCAAATTTTCGTAATACTTTATTATCTTAAATATTCCAGATAATTCAAAAACTCTTTTTATGCTTTTACTTACAGATATTATGTTAACTTCACCTGATCGCATACTTATCTTTTTATATCTTCCAATAATAACACCAATTCCTGAACTATCCATAAAAGTTACACCTGAAAAATCCAATACAAGCTTTCTTATATTTTCTCTACTAATCCTATCATCAATTTTTACTCTTACTTCTTCTGCACTATGATGATCTAATTCTCCAATTAAACTTACAACTAAAACATTTCCTATTTTCTCAAAATCTAACCACATACAATCACTCTTATAGAGTTGCACCTCCCTAATAGTCTCTTTTCCATATTTTAACATATTTTAATTATTTATGTCAAATAATACTAAAATAAATTAAACCTATAGAAACAAAATCTATAGGTTTAACATTATATTAATCATCATTAAATTTTTTAATTTCTTCTCTAATTTTATTTCCTATATCTTCAAGAGACATAGTGTCATTTAGAAGCAATGTACTAAGAGCTTCATTTATATCTTTCATAAGATATATCTTAAATTCACCCTTTCTCACAGCCTCTTCTATTTCACTATTTAATATAAGCTCACCTTTATTGCTTTCTGGTATTAAAACAGCTTTTCCAATATAAGTGTCTATTTTCTTGCATACATTGAAAAATCCTTCTATTTTTTCATTTACTCCACCTATTGGTTGTACCTGTCCAAATTGATTTAATGAACCTGTTACTGCAATACTTTGATCCACAGGTATTTTACTTAAAGAAGAAATCATAGCAATTACTTCTGCCACAGAAGCACTATCCCCTTCTATCTTTCCATAAAGCTGCTCAAAACTTAGTTGAAAATCTACAGGCAAAGCTTCATAAGAATTAAAAAAGCTACTTAAAAAGCCTCTTAGAATATTTAAAGATTTATTATGAATATTTCCACTTAAATTGCTTTCTCTTTGTGCATCCATAATTTTTCCGCTACCTTTATAACAAGTACAAGTTATTCTAATAGGCTTTCCAAAACTCATATAACCAAAATCTATAACAGACAATCCATTTACACTTCCAATAATTCTATCTTCTATATCTAAAATTATCTTCTTTTCTTCATACATTTCTAAATAATCTTTTTCAATTTCACTGCATTGATTTATAACTTCTTCTATTGAATCCTTATCTATAAATGATTTATTATTATTTTTTGCCTCTTCATTTCCAAGAAGTAATATTCTCTCTATTTCATCAATATCCCAAAGAATCTTCTTCCTTGTTCCAGCTTTTCTTGCTAATTGTTTTCCAATAGCATTAATTCCAGAAGTAGAGATCTTTATTAACTCATTATCTATTATTATTTTATCAATAGTATCTAATAAAGATCTTTTATTTTCATCTATTCCTATTAAACTTGAAAATTCAGCTCTAACCCTAAATATTTTCTTAAAATCTTCATCATTATTATACAAAATATCATAACTTTCAAAATCTCCTATTAAAATTACATTTACCTTAATAGGTATTGGATCTGGATTTAACCCATTTAATGAAAGTACTTCTAAATATCCTCTGTTAAAATCATAATTTATCTTTCCATGAAGTAAAGTTCTTCTCAAATAATAATAGCTATTTGCATTATTCACCAAAGAACTTAACCTAAGTATTATGCACCCTTCATTTGCTTCAAGTAATGAACCTGATTTTATAAGTTTTACATCAGTTGAATATACTCCATTATGATTTTCATACTCTATAGTTCCTAAAAGATTATTTAAGCTTGGATCTTCTTCAAAAATAACCTTAGGAGCCTCTTGTCCCTTGCTGTTTTTTATGATATTACAAACATATTTTGAAAAAATTTCATTTATCTTTTCCTCATCATCATCAAAATTTATTGTGTAATTATCAACTAATAGCTTTTCTAAACTTTCACAAACATCTATAAGATAATTATAAGCTTCATTCTCATTTTTGAAATTATCCTTTATTTTTCCTTTAACACTTGCTGATTCATTTTCTAAATAGGTTCTAAGTATCTCCTTTAATTTTTCAATAGAATCTAACTCTATATTTTTTAATTCTTCAAGAACTCCTTCTGCTCCCTCTTTTAACTTGTCAGCCTTTACAGAAATATCTCCTTTACTATTCTCTTCTAGCTCATCAAATTCCTCTTCTGTCATAGCTTCACCATCTACTAAAGGAATAAATGCAAAGCCTGAAGAAGTTGCTTTTAAATCAAACCCTTCTTCCTTTGCACTCTTTATTAAATCCCCTATATAATAATTTCTCTTTTTTTGTATATCATTTATAATCTCTTCCTTTTCCTTATTTATTGAAGAATTATAAAAAGCATATATTTCATCGTAATAAAAAGATTTTAGATATTCTAAAGTTTCCTCTAACTTTTCTCCCATTCCATTTTCTAAAAATATAACCTTAGGAACTCTAATATCTTCTAAGGTAACATAACATATATCCTTAGGCTTGCCTCTACTTTTCATTTTATCTTCTAAATGTGATATTAAATCTTTAAGCTTTTGTTTTGAAAATTCATCAATTAGATAAACATTAAATCCTTCTTTATTTATACTTAATGCTTCATCAATTTTCCTAAAAACTCCTTCATATTCATTACCATAGGATTCCTTCTCACCTATTATACTAGTAAAATCTTCATTATAAATTACTTCTTTTGGAGTTAACTCTCTTCTCATAAAAATTCACTCATAAAACTAATATTAGCTTTAATAGAGTAACCTCCTCTTTATAAGTACTTTATTATATTAATATTCTATAACTTTAAAATTAGCCATCATTTTCTATTTTTTATTTATTTTTTTCTTCGACAAAAAAGCCTATAGAAATTTTTCTATAGGCTTTACTAAGTAAATATCTTATTTAATTTAGTTATATATTAATATGTTGAATCTGAAACTTTACCTTCACATATAGCTATTGAAGCTGATGCTCCTATTCTAGTAGCACCATTTTTGATTACAGCTTCAGCATCTTCTATTGATCTTACTCCACCTGATGCTTTAACTCCCATATCTGGTCCTACAGTTTCTCTCATTAATTTAATATCTTCTGGAGTTGCTCCACCTGTTGAGAATCCAGTTGATGTTTTAACAAAGTCTGCTCCTGCTTTTTTAGCTAATTCACAAGCTTTAACTTTTTCTTCTTCAGTTAAAAGACAAGTTTCTATTATAACTTTTGTAAGCGCTTTCTTATCAGCTGCATCTACAACAGCTTTTATATCTTTCTCTACATATTCATAATCTTTATCTTTTAATCTTCCTATGTTTATAACCATATCAACTTCGTCTGCACCTTTTGCTATTGCATCTTTAGTTTCAAAAGCTTTAACTTCCATAGTGTTTGCTCCTAAAGGGAAACCTATTACTGTACAAACCTTTACTTCGCTACCTTTTAAAAGTTTAGCTGCTAATTCTACATTAGTAGGGTTTATGCAAACTGAAGCAAAATTGTATTCTAAAGCTTCTTTGCAAAGCTTTTCTATTGATGCCTTATCAGCTTCTGGTTTTAATATAGTGTGGTCTATCATTTTTGCTAATTGTTGTTTATCCATACTACTTCCTCCTAAGATAACATTTTCATTACATATTTAATTATAGAATATAAATTCTAATAAGTCTATAATTTAAGTATTTACATTAAATAAACTTTAGCAATATATGTTTATATAAAATTCTTATTCTAAGGGACTTTGGACAATATCAAAGTATTTTAATATACTTAATATTATGTTATAATACTATCTATCATATAATATGTATTTATAGTAATAATAAATGTAAATTCGTCAACTTAAAAGGAGTTATAATTATGGGTTTCAAAGAAAAATTATCTAAATATTACACTGATTCTTATCTTGAAAAATACGGCGATAGAATGGCTCAATTTCAAGGAAGCGTAATTTCTGAAAAAATCGAAGAAAAAACTATTCTTTGGATATTCCACAAATTAGTTGTTACTTTAATAGTTAAACCTGAGAGAAGTAAGCAAATAATAAAATGCGTATATAAGAAGAATCGTTGGTTTAAAAAACCTACTTTCATAAGTGTGAAAAAAGGAAATAATGTTATAGTTCAAGGACTTAAATCAAATAAGGAAAATGAAAAAGAGTATATTGCTCTAAATAACATACTTAACTTAACTACTAAACAAGACTTAGTGCCTGTAGACCATTCACAATTAAAGAAAGCTAGACAACAACAATTTAAACAAAGATAAAAAGCTGTATATTAATACAGCTTTTTTATTTAAAGCTTACAAACATATTCTGATAATTACTAGATTTCGCTAATAATTTAAATTCTAAAGCTTATCTAGATATTCTCTTCATATTTTTTGTAAGTTTTATAAAAAATTATTTGGATATACACCATTTTTATATTAAAAAAATAATAATTTATATATCTCATTAAATTTATTTCTTTACTTTGATAAATAGGTATAAGCTATTTATAAAGAATATTATTGTTGAGAAGAATAAAACTATTAACCAATGATTTATACCTAGTACTGTGGTATGGAATATTCCACTAAAGAAAGGAATGTAAATAATACTTAATAACATAAGTATTGATATCCCTACTGCACCTACCAAGTACATATTAGTAAATAATTTTATTTCAAAAATTGAATGTCTTTCTGATCTACATTCAAAAACATGTAATAATTGAGACATAACTAATGTTGATAAAGCCATAGTTCTACATGTATTTAAATCCATTCCGTATAATCCACCAACAATAAAGGTTAGTAATGTACATATTCCAATTAAACATCCTCTTACTAAAATTTTCTCAGTAAGCCCCCTAGCAAATATACCCTCTTTCTTACTTCTAGGTTGTTGATTCATTATATCTTTATCAGCAGGATCTACTCCTAAGGCTATTGCTGGTAGTCCATCTGTAGCTAAATTTACAAAAAGTATTTGTATAGGTAACATAGGAGTTGGAAGATAGAATATGGTAGCTAAGAACATTGTTAAAACCTCGCCTAAATTACATGACAATAAATATCTTATGAATTTTCTTATATTATCATATATTATTCTTCCCTCTTCTACTGCTGATACTATGGTTTCAAAGTTATCATCCATTAAAATCATTGATGAAGCTTCTTTTGTAACATCAGTACCTGAAATTCCCATAGCAACCCCAATATCAGCTTCTTTTATAGCTGGAGCATCATTTACTCCATCTCCAGTCATGGCAACTATATTACCATTTTGCTTAAAAGCCTTAACTATTCTAAGCTTATGATTAGGAGTAACTCTAGCAAATATTCTAAGCTTATTAACTCTCTTTTTAAGTTCTTTATCATCTAATTTGTCTAATTCTTCTCCAGTTATTACTTGATCTTGAGATTTTGCAATATTTAAGTCTTTTCCTATAGCGAAGGCAGTATTTTTATGGTCACCAGTTATCATTACAGGAGTTATTCCTGCTAATCTACATTTTATAACAGAGTCCTTAACCTCTGGTCTAGGTGGATCTATTATTCCTGCAATTCCAAGGAATATAAGTTCATTTTCAAGACTTTCACTTCTAGTTAAATTTTCTACTTTATATGCTCCTCCTATACATCTTAGTGCCCTATTACTCATATTCTCAACAACATTTAATATTTGTTGTTTCTTTTGAGAAGTTAGTAATTTAACTCTTCCTTCTTCATATATATATCTACATTTATTTATAAGTCTTTCTGGAGCACCTTTTACATAACAAGCCTCTCTTCCATTTTCCTTAACTATAACTGACATCATTTTTCTGCTTGAATCAAAAGGTATATCAAAAACTCTATTTACATTAGATACTGTATTTTTTAATACATCCACATTATTAAAATATGCCTTTATTAAAGCTGTTTCTGTAGGATCACCATTTAATACATCATCTAACTTATCCTTTGAAAAGTCATAATTACAATCATTACAATAAACAAAGGCTTTCATTAAAATAGGTGAATTTGGAATTTTATCCACATCTAATCTACAATGCTTTCCATCTACAAAAATTTCTTTAACAGTCATCTTATTCTGAGTTAAGGTACCAGTCTTATCACTACATATAACTGAGGTACATCCTAGTGTTTCAACAGCTGGTAATTTCTTTACTAAGGCATTTCTTTTTAACATTCTAGAAACTCCTAAAGCTAAAGAAACAGTTACTATAGCCGCCAATCCTTCTGGTATAGCCGCTACTGCCAAACTAACACCTAGTAAGAACATCTCTGTTAAATCATTTCCTCTTATAATACCTAATATAGTTACTAAAGCACATATAGCTAAACATAATACAAGTAAAATTTTCCCTAATCCATCTAATCTCTCTTTAAGAGGAGATTTTTCCTCTTCTATGTCCTGTAACATATCTGCTATAGATCCCATTTTTGTACTCATACCTATAGCTGTTACTCTAAATCTTCCTTTACCTTTTAATACTTTAGTCCCCATGTAAATTAAAGAAGCTTCTTTAGAATTATTTGTTTTGTTAACTCCAACTGATTCTCCAGTAAGTAATGACTCATCAATCATAAAGTTTGTACACTCAAAGATTTCTCCATCAGCAGGAACTCTATCTCCAGCCTCTAATATTACAACATCCCCTATAGTTAATTCATTAGCATTAATTACCTTAATATTCCCATCTCTTAATACCTTACAAGTAGGTGCTGCTAAGGATTTTAACGCATCTAAAGATTTTTCTGTCTTAAATTCTTGTACAAATCCTAAAATTCCGTTTATTACAACAATAACAAATATGGTAATAGCATCTGCAACATCTCCCATAAGTCCTGATATAATAGTAGCTCCAATTAAAACCCATATTATAAAATCATTAAATTGTTGTAATAATATTTTTATAGCAGATACCTTTTTCTTTTCTGTTATTTCATTTAATCCAAATTTTTCTATTCGTTGTTTAGCTTCTTGAGTTGTTAACCCTCTAAAGAGTTCTTTCTCATGCATAACTTCTTGTTCCTCCTTCTTTTCCTAGCAATCTATTGTAATATATGTTTAAACGACTTGCTTTTAGAACTAAAAAATTTCTTATGTAACACCCTATAGTAAGAATAATTCTTAAATTTTACCTCATAGAAAATTCTATTAAACTATGATAAAATGAGTGTTGTTAAACTTTACTTTTCATAATTTAGGAATTAAAATATATTCATGAATTAAAAAATTTCGAATAACAAAGGAGGCAACCTAAATGAAGGATGTTATATACATTACAGGACATAAAAATCCTGATTCAGATTCAATATGTGCTGCCTTAGCATATGCTGAATTTAAAAATAAAACTCAAGACACTCCTGCTATACCAGTTAGATTAGGAAATGTTAACCAAGAAACTCAATACATACTTGATTATTTTGGTGTAGAAGCACCTCAATTTTTAGAAACAGTTAAACTAAAAGTTGAAGATTTAGAAATGGATAAAATAGCTCCATTAGCTCCAGAAGTTTCATTAAAAATGGCTTGGAACATAATGAGAGATAAAAACTTAAAATCAATTCCTGTTGCTGATGGAAATAACCACTTACTTGGAATGTTATCAACATCAAATATAACTGCAACATACATGGATATTTGGGATAGCAATATTCTTGCTAAAAGTGCTACTTCATTAGATAACATATTAGATACATTATCTGCTGAAGCTCAAAACATAAATGAAGAAATTAAAGTATTCCCAGGAAAAGTTGTAGTTGCTGCTATGCAAGCTGAATCTTTAAAAGAATTCATAAGCGAAGGCGACATAGCTATAGCTGGAGATAGAGCTGAAATACAAGCTGAATTAATAGAGTTAAAAGTTTCTTTATTAATAGTAACAGGTGGACATACACCTTCTAAAGAAATAATAGAACTTGCTAAGAAAAATAACATAACTGTTATTACAACTCCTCATGATTCATTCACTGCATCAAGATTAATCGTTCAAAGTTTACCAGTAGACTATGTTATGACTAAAGATAACTTAGTGGCTGTATCTACTGATGATTTAGTTGAAGATGTAAAAGTAACAATGAGTGAAACTAGATACAGTAACTATCCTGTAATAGATGAAAATAACAAAGTAGTTGGTTCAATTGCAAGATTCCACTTAATTTCTACTCATAAGAAAAAAGTTATCCAAGTTGACCATAACGAAAGAGGTCAATCAGTACATGGTTTAGAAGATGCTGAAGTATTAGAAATCATAGACCATCATAGAGTTGCAGATATCCAAACTGGTAACCCTATATACTTTAGAAATGAACCTCTTGGAAGTACTTCAACAATAGTTGCTAAGAGATTCTTTGAAAATGGAATCAGACCATCAAGAGAAGCTGCTGGACTTTTATGTGGAGCTATAATTTCAGACACATTATTATTTAAATCACCAACTTGTACTCCACAAGACGTGAAAATGTGCAGAAAACTTGCTGAAATAGCAGGAATAGTTCCTGAAACATTTGCTAAAGAAATGTTTAAAGCTGGTACTTCATTAAAAGGAAAGTCTATTGAAGAAATATTCAATGCTGACTTCAAACCTTTCACAATTGAAGGTGTTAAAGTAGGTGTTGCTCAAGTTAACACAATGGACATAGAAGGATTCATGCCTTTAAAAGGTGAAATGTTAGATTACATGAATCAAAAAGCTGAATCAATGGGATTAGAAATGATTATGTTATTACTTACTGACATAATAAATGAAGGTTCACAAATATTAGTGGCTGGAAGAAGTCCTGAAATAGCTGAAGAAGCATTCAAAGTTAAATTAGAGGACTCAACTACTTTCTTACCTGGAGTTCTTTCAAGAAAGAAACAAGTTGTACCACCATTAACTCAAATAATCACAACAAGAGTTAGTAAATAATTTTAATTAAGATAAAAGCAATCTCTAAATAGAGATTGCTTTTTTATTTCCAATTTAAAATCTTATAATCCTTATTATTTTTCTTATAATTTATTAAGTAGCCATTTCCTACTAGATCTAATAAAGGTTTATCTGAAAGGGAATCTGAAAACATATATGAGTTTTTATAATCTACCTCTATATTATTTTCTTGTAAGTATTCCTTAAGCCTTCTAACCTTTTCTTCCCCTTTGCAGTTCTCCCCTACCATTTTTCTTTCAAACTTTCCTTCATTAAATGAGAACCTTGTTCCTATTATAACATCCACTTCTTTTATATTATAAAGCTCATTTAAATAAAATTCTGGCGAAGCTGATATTAAGTAAATTTTATATCCTTCTGATTTTAACTTTTTCATCATATCAATAGAATCTTTATAAATTATCTTACTTAAAACCTCATCATAATATTTTTTCACAAGGATTTTTAAATCCTTCTCCTCTACTCCATCTATAAATTTAAGAAATGATTGCTTAACCTTTTTTTCATCATAAAACTTTAATCCATACATAATCCCTGAAAAAGCAGCCCTTGGTAAAAATTTTAAGTTTTTCTTATCTTCTTTTATTAAAAATTTAAATAACTGTAGTAAAGTTTCCTTACTAGTTAAAGTAAAATCAACATCAAATATAGCTAATTTCTCCATGTCATACACCACACTTCAAATAAAATTTATAAAAAATATTATAAACTAAAAAAAAGATGATGTAAAACATCATCTTTTTTTATTATTCAGCTACATTTTCTTCGTAGAATTTAACAACTTCATCAAACTCTTCTTCTGAAGGAAGAACTAATTCTCCTTCTTCACCTTGAGATTTGAATAGGTAAACTGATTCATCAGGATGTTGTACTAAAACGTACTCTTCATCTTTATATTCAAAAGCATCAATAACATCACAAGTTATTGTGTTTCCTTCTTCATCTTCTAAATCTACAACGAAATGCTCTAAATGTTCATCTCCGCATCCGCATCCTTCATGATGGTCATGTCCATGATCGTGACCGTGTCCACCACATCCGCATCCTTCATGCTTTTCTTCTTTTTCGCTTCCGCAACCACAGTTACCTCCGCAGCATTTGTTTAAATCTTTATCTGACATAATCTTTCCTCCCTTGTGGAAAATTTACTTTATATTAATTGTAACCTTAAATACAAAATAATAAAAGCATTTTCTTTATAATCTTTAATTATATTCTTAACATAATATAATATTATAATCAATAGAAAATAATATTTCTAGTAAATATACTTCATAATAGAAAAAACTCTCCTAAAGTTTTTACTTTAAGGAGAGTTTTTTATTATATACTAGTGAGTAAATCCTTGTACTCCTGTTTTAGATTTTTGATTTAAAACTCTTGCGTTATTTAAATCTTCTATAGCTGCTTTTAAGTCTCTTAAGTATAATTCAGCTAAGTTATGGCTAAGGTCAGCACGACAAACAATTCTTTGAATTATTGTATCTTGTAAGTCTGCTGGTAATGGGTAAGCTGGTACTTGCCATCCTTTCATTAATAATCTATCTGCTAGATCATATAATGTCCAATCAACATTTACATCATCTCTTAATTTATAACAAACTATTGGTAAGTTTTCACCATTATTGTATATTTGGAATAATCCAGTTTTTTCAAGTTCAGATGCTAAGAACATAGCAACATCTTTTGTTCTTTGATGTATTTGTCTATATCCTTCAAATCCATATCTTAAGAAGTTATAATATTGACCTATAATTTGGCTAGCTGATCTTGAGAAGTTAATTGCCATTGTTGGTATTTTTCCTCCTAAGTAGCTTACGTCAAATACTAATTCTTGTGGTAAGTATTCTTTATCTCTCCATAATACCCAACCTATACCAGGATAAACTAGTCCATATTTATGACCTGATGTACTTATTGAAACAACGTTTTTAAGTCTAAAGTCCCACTCTAGTTCTGGTTCTATAAATGGAGCAAACATACCACCTGAAGCAGCATCTATATGCATTGGAACTGTTAATTTTGCAGTTTTATTATACTCTTCAAGTTTTTTATCTAAGGCTTTAATATCATCATATTTACCAGTGTAAGTAATTCCTAGTATTCCAACTACACCTATTGTATAATCATCAACATAGTCTAAAACTTTATCTACATTTATGCTCATATGTTCTTCGTCCATTGGAACTAATCTCATTTCTATATCCCAGTAAACACAGAATTTTTCCCAACATACTTGGTATCCTGAAGAAATTACTAAGTTTGGTTTTCTTGATGTAACATCCATACCTAAAGCTTTAGCTCTATTTCTCCATCTAAATTTCATAGCCATACCACCAAGCATACAAGCTTCTGATGATCCAACTGTTGAAGTTCCCATGAAACTTTCATCCTTTGGTGCATGCCATAAATCTGCTAATATATTTACACAACGATTTTCTAAATCAGTTGTTTGAGGATATTCTGATTTATCTATAGCATTTTTTTCTAATGTTTCTGCCATTAATTTTACAGCTTCATCATCCATGTAAGTTTGACAGAAAGTACATAAGTTTTGACGAGCATTACCTTCATCTAGTAAGTCATCCTTAATTAATCTATATGCAACTTGTGGTGCAATTGATTTTTTAGCTAATTCATATTTAGGAATAGATTCATTACTTTCCACAGTACCAAATATTGGTGTTTCAAATTGACTACCTAATTCATTTTTTCCAAAAAGCATTTTAAATACCTCCTAATTTAGCTAAAAACCACTCTTAATCTCTTCATAACTTTCAAGAAATTAAGAGTAATTTTTAGTTATATAAATCATTTTATCTATATTGCCTTAATGACTACCTCATCAAGTTATTTATATAATACACCTTTTGGTATAATATTTAAATTCGTCAATTCGTTACATTTTGTTAATATTTTATTATTTATTTATTAACATTTAAATTTTCTCTCTAATACTCTTAATTTCTTCAATTTCCTCTTTTTTTCTCTATAAAATATTTTAGAATGATTTTTATTAATAAATACTTAAAATAAGCTCCATATTTTTAATTATTTTATTTCAAACAAACTTATTATTTCATATTTTAATAAAATAATGCATATATAACAAAATGTTGATTAAATATATCCTTATATAAAATATATTTTAAAATTTATATTTCATTAACATTTTATTAAATATTTAAGTAAAAAATTTCTTTTCAATAACACCTTAATAAATTCAATATTTATAAACCTTTATTTTCATTAAATATTTATAAAAAAAGAAGTGAATCCTTAAAAATTCACTTCCATAAAATACATAAATTTAATTTGATGTACCACTCTCTAATATTGATACTATGGAGAATAATGTGAAGCATATAGCTCCTAATCCAACCATGACATGGGCTGGTACAAAATATGCCATGTTAACTAATTCAGCCTCTGATAAATATGCTGATAAAAATAAACAAGCTAAGGCTGTTATAACAGGTATTAAAGGAATTCTCTTAGATAACTTGCTCTTTCTTCTCCACACTGAAGCAAGTAATAATACCTTACTTGAAATACTATAGCATACTAATCCTAAACCTATTAATACATATCCCGGTGCTATAAAAGTTTGATTTTTACTAAATAAAAGCACACATACTCCTAATATAAGGTTTATACTTCCTAATGCAATAACTAATATGGACCATTTCCAACGCTCCTTACTAGTAAAAGTATTTTGTATTTGTCTACAAACACTAGCTACTAATGATATTAAACTTCCACAAACTAAAGATATGCCAAATAGTACAAATCCAGCTACCAAACTAGGTACCTTATCTGTATGTCTTAAGAGATTAAATGAAAATATTAGTCCTATTAAAGTGCATATTATAGGAATAGCTATAAGCACATAGGATATTTCTTTACTAAAACATCCCTTAGGTTTTTCACCTTCTTTTAAATTTTTACCATTACTTGGTATAAGCAAAAACTTTGTTGATGATAATGCCACTGTAGATACACAACATGCTATCAGTCCCACACCAAAGCCTATGTTTCCAGCCACAAAATATGCAGGATTTCCTCCATTGTTTAAAGCAAAATATAATCCTCCTACCATACTTATTGCTGCACATAAATATCCAATGGTAGGGAGAATAAACTTAAAAAATGAATTATATTTATTTATTAATTGTCTTATTATTGTTGCTGCTGTAGTAAATAAAGCTATACATATGGCAGTAAAAAATATTATTACATGACTAGCTATTATATATCCATTGCCAAATTTATCTCCAAGTGTATATATGTATGATCCATAAGTAAGGCATATTATTCCCATTAATAATGGTATGGCTCTAAATAATATGCTTATATAATAATTCATACTCCTCACCTCTTTTATTACATAGTTAAAATTTCAAAACTTTTAATTATTTCTCTATAAAATGTTTGAAGTAGCCTATACTTTTAGGCTACTTCAAATATAACTCTAATTTATTTCTGCTATTTATTCCATTTATCATGTAAAGCATAAATTATAAATGGAATTAAAACTGTTACTATGAAACTTATTGATAGTATAGTTAAATATTCTGATACACTTTTTCCTGTTAATTGTGATGGTGGTACGAATGAAATAACTAAAGCAAATACTGATACAGCGAATCCTGCTATTGCTACTATCATCTTAAATGTTTTTCCACCTGGTACATGATAAGCACGTTTTAAATCTCCATGTTTTAATATTAAAATAATATATCCTATGAAGAATAATAAATATCCAACTAAGTATATAACAACTGTTAATGATATTGCAGTAAGGAATGAAACGTTATTTCCACCACCGCCAAATGTTAAAACAGCTGCCCATATAGTAACTACTAAACCTTGAACTAATACTAATGGAACTGGAACTTCATGATTATTAACTTCAGTTAATTTTTTAGGTAATAATCCTTTTTTAGCTGCTGCATACATACCTTCTGAAGGACCTACAACCCATGAACTTACTTCTGCCATAACTCCTAAAGCTAATAGTAAAGCTACTATTCTTGTTATCCAATCAAAACTTTCACCTAAGTTTACAACTACTAATTGATGGAATGTTTGAACAACACCAGCACTTAAGTTTAATTGCTCAGCAGGAATAACTGCTGCTACTGTTAAACCACCTACTGTATTAAGAACTATTGCTAATACAACAAGTATAAACATAGCTAATGGATAGTTTTTGCTTGCATTTTCTAATTTATTAACATGTGATGCTGATGCTTCAACTCCCATGTATGCTAATATAAATGATACGAATACAACTAATGTATTTACCTTTGTAAAGTCAGGTATAAGAGCATGTGCACTTAAATCAACGTGTACTGGATTACCTTTTGCTATGTACATTATACCTAATATAAATAATATAATTGCTGGAACTACAACTCCGAAAACAAATCCTGCTTTAGCTATTTTAGCTGTATTTTTAGTTCCTCCAAATTGTGAGAAAGTTAATCCCCAGAATATGATTAAAACACCTATAAATTTTATTAATGGATTACTATTTAATGCTGGCCAATTTAGCACATAAGATAGAGCCCCTAATATAAAATAAATCATTGTAACAAATCCAACTGTTATTTGGAACCATTGGAAGAAGATCGCTGCGAATCCCCATCTTTCACCTAAAGTATTACCTACCCAAGCAAAGATACCGCCTTCTTCCCATCCATCTACAGTTGCCATTTCTGCTGCACATAATGCAACTGGTAAGAACCATAAAAGTCCGCCTACGATTAAGAAAAATACTAAATGAAATCCTGATGTTGCAAATGTAGGGTATTCATATACTGTCATTACCATTGATGCTGTCATAGCAAAGAACCCAAACAAAGTAAGTGTTTTTGCATTTGCACTTGATTTACTTGGCATAATAAACGCCTCCTCTGTTGTTATTGTTTAATTTATAATTTTAGAAACTTAAGTTTAATACCTAAGTTTCAACAATTAACAACTATTACCTAAGACAAAAATTTATCACGCTCTAAATTTTTGTCTTGAATAATAGCTACCAACTATATTTAAATAATAACCTTTGTTAACAATTTATTCAAAAGTTTCATTCTTTCATTTTTCTGTATTAATTATTAATTTATTCTATTAATTTTATTTTTCTCTAAAATGCTTCAATTTTCTTTTATTTTCTTCCTATTTAACTTAATATCATCAAGAGAGTTATTTAATTAACATTTTATTAAAAATTTATTGAATAAATATAAAAAAGAATATTTATTTATTTAAAATTTTATTTTTTCTAATTGACCATATAATAATTTTATATTTAAAAATTATTAATATTTATCCCTATACAAAATTATTAATATTCATACCTATACCAAGATATTTAATTCTTATTTTAAATTTATATTTATACTTTTATCTTTTATAAAAATAGATTTATTAATTATTTTCAATTTATAAAATTATTTTTCTTAATTATATAACACCAATACACTTCTCATATGAAAATAAATTTAAACAAAAAAATAAGAGTTAGAGCATAAATACTCTAACTCTTATATTACTTTATACTTCAATCAATATATATTAAACGTAATTAGTTATCTACTACTTACTAGTTTGCAGCAAGTTTTTTGTAGTTTTCTAATCTTTCTTTAGCATCTCTTTCAGTCTTTTCGAATAAAGCTTCAGCAGCTTCTGGGAATGCTTTTGCTAATGCAGCGTATCTAACTTCTCCCATTATGAATTCTCTGAAATCACCAGTTGGTTCTTTAGAGTCTAATGAGAATGGATTCTTACCAGTTTCTTTTAACATTGGGTTGAATCTGTACATAGCCCAGTATCCGCATTCAACAGCTCTCTTCTCTTCTAATTGAGAGTTACCCATACCAGCTTTTAATCCGTGGCTGATACATGGAGCGTAAGCTATTATTAATGATGGTCCTTTGTATGCTTCAGCTTCAGCTATAGCTTTAAGAGTTTGGTTCTTATCTGCACCCATAGCTATTTGAGCAACATATACATAACCATAGCTCATAGCCATCATTCCTAAATCTTTCTTCTTAGTTCTCTTACCTGCAGCAGCGAATTTAGCGATAGCAGCAGTTGGAGTTGATTTAGAAGCCTGACCACCAGTATTTGAGTAGATTTCTGTATCCATAACAAGTATGTTTACATCTTCTCCACTAGCTAAAACGTGGTCAACTCCACCGTAACCGATGTCGTAAGCCCATCCGTCTCCACCAAAGATCCATTGTGATCTCTTAGCTAAGTAGTCTTGGTCTTTTAATATTTCTTTAGCGAACTCGTTAGTTTCACCTTGTAATGCAGCTACAACAGCGTCAGCTCTATCTCTAGTTCCTTCTCCGTTGTCAACTTCAGCTATCCAAGCTTCTAAAGCTTCTTTAGCTTCTGGTTTAACACCAGCTTCAATTGCTTTTCCAGCAAGATCAACTAATCTTTCTCTTATAGCTTTAACTCCTAAGAACATACCTAATCCGAATTCAGCGTTGTCCTCGAATAATGAGTTAGCCCAAGCTGGTCCATGACCATTGTGGTTAGTTGTGTATGGAGTTGAAGGAGCTGATCCACCCCAGATTGATGAACATCCAGTAGCGTTAGCTATCATCATTCTATCTCCGAATAATTGAGTTATAAGTTTAGCATATGGAGTTTCTCCACATCCAGCACAAGCTCCTGAGAACTCGAATAATGGTTGCTCGAATTGGCTACCTTTAACTGTGTTTTTGTTCATTGGGTTTTTCTTAGGTGCAACATCATTTACACAGTAATCCCAAGCTTCTATTTGATCTTCTTGAGTATGTTGTGGTTTCATAACTAAAGCTTTTTCCTTAGCAGGACAAACTTGAGCACAGTTTCCACATCCAGTACAGTCTAAAGTACTTACAGCCATAGTGAATTGCATTGGCTCTTCAGTTTTTAATGCTTTAGCAGCAACTAACTTAGTTGAAGCAGGAGCATTTTTAGCTTCTTCCTCAGTTAATAAGAATGGTCTTATTGTAGCATGAGGACAAACGTAAGCACATTGGTTACATTGGATACAGTTGTCTGCTATCCATTCTGGTATGTTTATACCGATTCCTCTCTTTTCATATGCAGCAGTACCTGGTTCGAAAGTACCATCTTCCATTCCGTTGAATGCTGATACAGGAAGTTTATCTCCTTCTAATCTGTTCATTGGTTCAACAATGTTTTTGATGAATGCTGGAACTTCTTTAGCTTCAACAACTTCATCTTTAGCGTTAGCCCACTCAGCTGGAACAGTGATTTCAATGATAGCGTCGATTCCTTTGTCTATAGCAGCGTGGTTCATGTTAACAACTTTTTCACCTTTTTTACCGTATGAAGTTACAACAGCGTCTTTTAAGTATTTAACTGCGTCTTCTACTGGTATTATGTTAGCTAGTTTGAAGAATGCTGATTGCATGATCATGTTGATTCTTCCACCTAATCCAACTTCTTGAGCTATCTTAACAGCATTTAAAGTGTAGAACTTAATGTTGTTTTCAGCTAAGAATCTCTTATAGCTTGCTGGTAAATGTTCAGCAACTTCTTCTGGAGTCCAGATAGTGTTTAATAAGAATGTTCCGTTTTTCTTTAATCCATCTAAAACGAAGTATTTGTTAACATATGATTGGTTATGACAAGCAACGAAATCAGCTTTGTTTATTAAGTAAGGTGATTTTATTGGTTGTTTACCGAATCTTAAGTGAGAAATTGTAACCCCACCTGATTTTTTAGAGTCATATGCAAAGTATCCTTGAGCATACATGTCAGTATGGTCTCCGATGATTTTGATAGCACTCTTGTTAGCTCCAACTGTTCCGTCTGATCCTAATCCCCAGAACTTACAAGCTTTAGTTCCTTCTGGAGTAGTATCTATGTCTCCAACTGGTTCTAATGAAGTGTTAGTTACGTCATCAACTATTGATAAAGTGAATCCATTTTTAGCATCCTCTTTATTTAAGTTTTCGTAAACAGCAACGATATCAGCTGGTACAGTATCTTTTGATCCTAATCCGAATCTACCACCAACTATTACAGGAGCATTTTCTAATCCGTAGAATGCATTCTTAACTTCTAAGTATAGAGGTTCTCCTGCAGCACCTGGTTCTTTAGTTCTATCTAAAACAGCAACCTTTTTAACAGTTTTTGGCATTGCTTTTATTAATCTTTCATTTGAGAATGGTCTGAATAATCTTACTTTGATTAAACCAACTTTTTCTCCTTTAGCGTTTAAGTAGTCTACAGTTTCTTCTATTAAGTCAGTAACTGATCCCATAGCTACGATAACTCTTTCAGCATCTGCTGCTCCATAGTAATCGAAACAGTTGTACTCTCTACCAGTTAACTTAGTGATTTCTTTCATGTAGCTCTCAACTATTTCTGGAACTGCATCGTAGAATTTGTTTACTGCTTCTCTTTCTTGGAAGTAGATGTCTGGGTTTTGAGCTGTACCTCTTGTAACAGGTTTGTTAGGGTTAAGAGCTCTTCTTCTGAACTCTTCTACAGCTTCCATATCTACTAATTCTTTTAATTCATCGTATTGTAAAAGTTCAACTTTTTGTATTTCATGTGATGTTCTGAATCCATCGAAGAAGTTTACGAAAGGTATTCTAGCTTTAAGAGCTGCTAAGTGAGCAACTGCTGATAAATCCATAACCTCTTGAACTGATCCTTCTGCTAACATAGCGAATCCAGTTTGTCTTGCAGCCATAACGTCTTGGTGATCACCGAAGATGTTTAATGCTGAAGTAGCTAATGCTCTAGCTGATACATGGAATACTGATGGTAATAATTCACCAGCTATTTTGTACATGTTTGGTATCATTAATAATAAACCTTGTGAAGCTGTGTAAGTAGTAGTTAAAGCTCCAGCTTGTAATGAACCGTGAACTGCTCCAGCAGCACCTGCTTCTGATTGCATTTCCATTACTTTTACAGGTTGACCAAATATGTTCTTTAATCCTCTTGCACTGTTTTCATCAACCCACTCTGCCATTGGTGATGATGGAGTGATAGGGAATATTGCTGCAACATCAGTGAACGCATATGATATATAAGCGGCAGCTGTGTTACCATCCATAGTTTTCATTTTTCTCATTGCCATTGAGATGACCTCTCTTTCATTAATTTTGTAGATATATAAATTAAAATCTTAAAAATTATAATATATTTAAAGTAATTAATTAAAATTACTTATTAGCATAAGTATTATTTTATTAATTTTTTTGCTAATTCTTTTGCTGAATTAATTTCATCATCGTTTGGTGATTCATTTACAGCTAAGCTACCAACAACGTCGAATCCATAATCTTTCATTCTTTTAACCCATTCAACCATGAACTCTCCATTATCCCAACCATATGATCCAAATAAGATCATTTTTTTGTTGTTATTTGGAGTTAATTTGAATTGATTAACAAATGGTTCCATATCGTATTGTTCTATTCTATTATTATCCATTGAAGGGCTGCCTAAAGCTACTGCATCGGCTTCTAGCACATCTTCTACTTTAGCGTTTGAAACATGTTTTATTAAAACCTCTGCTCCTAAATCTGTTAACTCATCTGCAATAGTGTTTGCTAATACTTCAACATTTCCTCCATTGCTCCAATATATTACTGATACTTTACTCATAAAAACACCTCTTATACTTGATAATATATTTTATCTTAAAGCCCAATATTATTTGATACAAAACTAATTTTACTCGACATTAATAATTATACTCTTTGATAGAAATTTTTCAAGTTTCATATTCCGATATTTTGAAACATATTTTCATAGTTTATTCTTAATTCTTGTAAAACTTCTACTATATGCTAAGAATTATCTATAAAAATTTACATATGTGCCGATTTTTTTATTATATCTATGATATTATTAACACCATTGCCTATTTTGCTCATTTTCATGGAATTTAAGTACTTTTCTCTATTTTTTTCTAAATCCTTTATTGATTTTAATAATAATTCTGAATTAAGCTCTTCTTCTTTTATGACCATAGAATATCCACTCTTTTCAAAGGAATTAGCATTTAAAACTTGATCTCCTCTTGAAGCATTAGCTGATAAAGGTATTAATATATTTAACTTTCTAAGAGCTAATAATTCAAATATTGTATTTGCTCCTGCTCTAGATATAACTAAATCTGCTAAAGCCATTAAATCTGGAAGTTCCCCTGATATATACTCATATTGTCTATATCCATCTAAGTTCTTTAATGATTCATCTAAGTTTCCTTTTCCACATAAATGTATAACATTATATTCTTTTAATATCTCATTTAAAATCTTTCTAACGCTTTCATTTATAACTTTTGAACCTAAACTACCACCAATTATCATAAGAACTTTTTTATTTTCTTTGAAGTTACAGAACTTTCTTCCTCTTTCTTTGTCTCCCTTTAAAAGGTCTTCTCTTATTGGTGTTCCTGTTAATTCCCCTTTATTATCTTTTATATATTTTAAACTTTCTGGGAATGTAACACACAGAGTATCACAAAATGGTGATGCTATTTTATTTGCTAATCCAGGGGTTAAATCTGATTCATGAGATACCACAGGAATTTTTTTCATTGAGGCTGCTATTACTACAGGTACTGTAACAAAGCCACCCTTTGAAAATATAACATCTGGTTTTTCTTTTGAAAGTATTCTTGAGGCATCCATAACACCTTTTAATACTTTAAAAGGATCTGTAAAGTTTTTTATATCAAAATATCTTCTAAGCTTACCTGAGGATATTGAATAATAAGGTATATTCTCCTTAGTTATTATTTCTTTTTCTATACCATTTTTACTTCCTATATATTTTATTTCAAAACCTAACTCTTTTAATTTAGGAACTAAAGCTAAATTTGGGGTAACATGACCTGCTGAACCTCCACCAGTCATAATTATTTTATACTTTTTCAAAAAATCAACTCCCTTAATAAAATGTGATTTTATAATATTTTAAATAAACTATGGTTTTATAAATATTTTTTTGTAATAACTCCTATAATTCCCTCTCATATTTTACTCTATTCTGCACAATATATAAATGCAAACTCAATTAATAGTAATACAAACTCAATTAATAACTAAGGAGGAATGAAAAATGTCACAACATTTAGTACCAGAAGCAAAAAACGGATTATCAAAATTCAAAAATGAAGTAGCAGCTGAAATGGGAGTACCATTCTCAGATTACAATGGAGATTTAAGTTCTAAACAATGCGGAAGCGTTGGTGGAGAAATGGTTAAAAGAATGGTAGAACAATACGAAAAAGGAATTTAACCTGAACCTATTAAAGTCTACTGTTAAATAAAATTAAATATTAATATTGTATATGATTAATTTATGCCTAATTATATACAAAACATTGGAGCAATATTTTTAAAATATTGCTCCTTTAATTTTATAATCTAAAGTATTTTACATTAGCTTGAATAGATTTATCCCCATTAAACTCATTTATATTTGGGTAATAAATTAAATCAACGCTAAAGTTGCAGTTTCCACCATCTAATACTCTTAATAATTCCTCTTCTCCATATTTATTAGCAAAATCTTCTTTAAATTCCTCCACCTTATTTCCAAAGGCTATGGCATCTATGGTTTTATAACTATTCCTTAATTTACATCTAAACTTAATTACATTCTGCTCTTTTCCCATTATCCAAACTCTGCTTACTTTAACATCTTTCTCTCCAAAAAGCGGGCTAGAATTTCCTTTTCCAAAGGGTTCTAACTTATCTAAACTATCTACTAATCCATAATTTAAACTTTCTAAAGGTAATTTAACATCTATTCTAACCTTTGGTATTATATCATAATCTGTTAATTTACAGTTTTCTAATAACATACTTCTTAATATAGGTATGTTTTTTTCTTCTACAGATAAACCAGCAGCCATTGGATGTCCTCCAAATTTGCTTATGAGCTCTTTACATTTTGATAATTCCTCAAAAATATTATATTCCTCTATAGATCTTGCAGATCCCTTAGGCATATCTTTTCCTTTAGTCATTATTATTGTAGGAACATTATATTTTTCTTTTATTCTCCCTGCTACAATTCCAGCAATACTTTCATGTATATAAGGATTATAAACTAAAATAACCTTGTCATTTTCCATATTATTATCTTCTATTTGCTTTATTACCATATCAACGCTGTCTTTAGTTAATTCCTGTCTTCTTTGATTAAGCTCAAAAAGCTCCTTAGCTAAAGTATCTGCTCTTTCATCATCTTCAGCTAAAAGTAATTCAACAGATAAGTCAGCTGTTTCAAGTCTTCCAGTGGCATTTATACAAGGGCCTATAACAAATCCTAAGTGATATTGTGCCATTTCCTTTCCTTCAAGACCTGTATATTTCTTTAAGGCTATTAATCCTTTATTTTTAGTATTATTAAGCATTTCTAAGCCATTTTTTACTATTATTCTATTTTCCCCTAATAGATCAACTACATCACACACAGTAGCAATAGCACAAATCTCTAATAATTCTAAAGCTTCCTTCTGTGGAATCCCTAGTTCTTTATATAATGCACATATAAATTTAAAGGCAATTCCTGCTCCACATAGGGATTTAAATGGATAATTACAATCCTCTTGTTTAGGATTTATAACAGCATAAGCCTTTGGAATTTCTTTATTTATCTCTCCATTTTCATCTTTAACTAAAGGAATATCATGATGATCTGTTAATATTACATCCATACCTAAATTCTCAGCTAAATCTATTTCTTCAAAGGCTGCAATTCCATTATCGCAAGTTAAAATTACCTTAGTGCCTTCTTCCTTTAAAATTTTAACTCTCTTAGAGTTCATACCATACCCTTCATCTTCCCTATCTGGAATATGATAATTAAAGTTAGCATTGCATCTTTTTAGCCCTTTATAAAGAATTGAAGTGCTTGATACCCCGTCGCAATCATAATCTCCATATATGGTTATTTTATCTCCCTTTTCTATGGCTTCTTTTACCCTTTTAACCCCTTTCTCCATATCTTTCATAAGATAAGGGTCATTTAAATTTTCAATTCCACCAAATAAAAATTCACGTGCATCTTTTTCATCTTTTATATTTCTATTCACCAAAAGAATAGATGTTAATAAATCTATATTTAATTCTTCCTTTAAATTTTCTATTTCATCTCTTTTTCTTTGTTTAAGTAGCCACTGCTCTCTCACGCCATCACCTCTTAGTTAATTATTTGCACAATGGATTTCTTTAAAACTCTTTTAATTAAATTTTTCATATCTTTTAAACTTAAATTTTCAACTAAGTTTAATTCTTCAAAAATATATTCTCCTCTATCAAACATAGTTTCATATATAGCCATTCTATTAGCAAGAACTATACTTTTTTCTAAATCTAATGAATTTTTAAGCTTAAATCTCTTTATTAGTTTATTTAATCCCTCTTCACTTAAATAATCTGCTATATTCATAGCCTTTGATATACACTTTTCAATAAGTCCTAAGGCCTCTTCTTCCTTTTCCTTAGAGGTTCCTAAATAAATTTTAAATAATCTTATTCCCTTTTCATACTTAACTTCACTATAAACTTCATAAGCTAGTCCATTCTTAGTTCTAATTTCATCGTATAATAAAGAGCTTACCCCTTCACCAAACCAAAGATTAAATACCTTAAGTAAAGTTACCTCTTCCATACTTAAATTATTTATATCAAATAAACAGCATATTTTTGCCCCAGTATTACCCTCTATCTTTTTAGAGAATATGCCACAATTAATATTTCTTTCTAAACTATATTTAGATATTTTTCCTCTCTTTGCCCTATTAAAATTTTTCTCTACAATCTCTTTTACTTCTTCTAAAGGAAGAGAAGAAACAACTGAGATAACCATATTTTCACTTAAATAGTTTTTTTCATAAAAATCTTTTAACCCTTGAAAACTTATAGCTTCTATATGATTTTTTTCTCCTATTATTAAGTTTCCTATTCTTTCATCTGGTAAGCCATTCATTAAAGCAAGGTCCTCTACATGTTGCTCTAAATCTTCTTTCCACTCATCACTTTCTTGCTTTATAACATTTAATTCTTCTGAAAAACCAAATTCCTGAAGATCTGAATTTAAAACTATATCTGAATATAAAGAAAATCCTTCTTCAAAATCTTCCTTTGCAGTAGTTCCATAATAAATAACATAAGGGAAATTAGTCATAGCATTATTAAACCCAAATAAATCATCTAATTTTTCATTTATCTCATCTTCCTTAAGCTTCTCATTTCCTTTAAACAAAATATGCTCTAGGGCATGTGCCATTCCTATTTCATCTTTATTTTCTGCATTAGCTCCACTCTCTAAGCTTATACAAAAAGATGTATGTTCTATATCTTTAAATTTATATAATAATCTAACACCATTATTTAAAACTATTTTTTGCATATATTTCCCTCCAAATATATTAAATCTTATTATATTTTAACATACCTAATAAGCTTGTAAAAAACAAAAAGAGCCGTATCAAAACTCAAAAGAAAATTTATAAATGGAATATTTACTATAAACTTCTTAGATTAACTAAGTAATTTTCCAAATATGTTTATAAATTTTATTTTTAAGTTATTTTGATACAACTCTCTTTAAATTATAAAAGTGCTACTTACCTTCTTTTTCTAAGAAAAAGTTAATAAGCATTCCTTCTCTTATTTCCTCTGCTTCTTTTTCATATCCTAACTTTTTTAATATTTCTAATCCAAATACTAAGGCAGTTGCAGGCCCTCTACTAGTTATTATGTTTCCATCCACAACTACTGTGTCTTCTTCTACATAATTAACATTTCCAAGTTCCTCTTTAAATCCTGGATAACTTGTAACCTTCTTTCCTTCAATAACGCCAGCCTTAGCTAAAGCGATTGGAGCAGCACATATTGCAGCCACAATTTTATTTTCTTTATTATATTTCTTTATTAATGATTGTACTTTCTCATTATCTCTAAGATTTGTTGCTCCTGGCATTCCACCTGGAAGTACAATTGCATCATAAGTTTCTAAATCATCATCTGATATTAATTTATCACAAAGCACCATTGTTCCATGAGCACTATTAACATTTCTGTTTTCTGTAAGGCTACATGCATGACATGTTACCTTAGCCCTATTACAAACATCTACAACAGATAATGCTTCTATAGTCTCAAAACCTTCTGCTAAAAATACTAATACTTTTTTCATGACCATACCTCCTACTTAATAATTACGTCCCTTATGTAGTCTTCCAATACTAAAATCATTAAACTACTTCCTCTTCCCGCTCTATTTTGTAGTTTAATATCTTCAATATTGACCTCAGCCTTTTCCTTCTGCTTAGACTCTAAAACAAGTTTTTCATAATTACTAGTTAATTCTTTTTTATAGTCATTATACGCCTCTAAAGTTTTATCATCAATACCTTCAGTTAATGGTATAACCTTACCAAATATAACTTTATTATCATCTTTTAAGCTTATTCCTGTTACCCCTGAAGCCACTCTCCCCATTGGATTAATAGCTGTAGCTGAGAATTTAATTCCCATACCATTCTTAGTTACTAAGATTACTGTAGCATTTTCAAAATTTATATCTACATTTATTAATTCATCCTTTGGAGTTTTAAACTTATAAGCTATTTGATTATTAAATTCTCCTAAGAACTCTCTTAAAGATGTCTTTTTAACTAATCCTTCTTTTGAGAAGAAGTAAACAAATAAATCTTCACCTATTTTTCCAAACTCATTTATAGGAGCTACTTTTATTATAAGTTCATCCTTTTCAAATCCATCTACTAAGTCTGAAATATTACTTTCTTCTGTATTTTGAAGTAAGTATGCTGGGAATTTAAATACCTTTCCTTTATTTGAGAAAGCAATTATGTTTCTAAAGGAATTAACTTTTACCTTTTCATAAGAATTGCTATTCATATTGCTGAAAGTTTTTATATTTCCCTTTTTATTTATTCCTATGATGAATTCTTTATATTCATAGTTATCTACAAATCTTATACTCTTAATTTGGTTACCACTCTTTAATGGTACTAATTGAACTCCTAGTATATTTCTATCTGTAAACTCTAATTCTGGTTCTGAAACAACAAAGTTTAATCCATTAGTTGTTTCAATTTCAACAAATCTTTCTTCATCCTGTGAATCTATTAAAGATACACTTGCTAATAAATCGTCATTTTTAAGCTTTATAGCCATAAGTTTTGAATAAGCAGTAACAAATTTATCTAAGGTAGTCTTCTTTATTAATCCATTAGCAGTTATAAATTTAAAGCATTTGTTTGGAAGGAAATTCTCAATTGATTCAAGAGCAATAATTTTTTCATCTTCTAAACTTAATCCTCTTATTAAATCCTCAAGTCTTTCTCCTTTGTCTTTCCATTTCTTATCTGCTACAGAATTACATTTTATTTGATAAACAGTTCCTTTATCAGTGAATATAGCTAAGGTATCCTTAGTATTGGATTTAATAAGGAATTTTAAATAATCTCCTTCTCTATATTCAATTTCATTTTCATCAACATTTGAACGATTATAAGTCTTAAGAGGAATCTTCTTTATAAATCCTTCATTTGATAGAGTAACCATAACATCTTCTGCTACTATTAACTCTTCTAAATCTATCTTAGCTTCGCTTTCATCTTCTATTAAGGCAGTTCTTCTTTCATCACCATAAACTTCAGCCACTTCTTTTAATTCATCTTTTATAACACCTAAAAGAACTGACTCATTTTCTAAAATTTTTCTAAGTGCCTTTATTTTCTTTGATAACTCTTTATGCTCTTTTTGGAATACTTTTATCTCTAATCCAGTTAATCTATAAAGCATTAATTCTAGAATTGCCTCTGCCTGTAAGTCAGTAAATCCAAATTTTGAAACTAAATTCTCATGAGCATCTTTCTTTGATTTTGAAGCTCTAATTGTAGCTATAACCTCATCCATTATTCCTATAGCCTTTATGAAACCTTCAACTATGTGGAATCTCTTTTCTGCTACTTCTAACTCTCTTTTTGTTCTTCTTGTAACAACATCCTTTTGATGGTTTACATAGTGAGATATTATTGTTTTTAATCCCATAGTCTCTGGTTTTCCATCTGCTAAGGCAACCATATTAAAGCTTATGTTACCTTGAAGATCAGTTTTCTTATAAAGATACTTAAGAACCTTATCAGCCATATCATGATCTACAGCCTTCTTGAATTCTATTACGGCTCTTATACCTGTTCTATCTGACTCATCTCTAATATCCACTATTCCATCTAAAGCTTTAGCATGTCTCTTGTCACCAGTCATATCTGATATTGTTTGAAGTATTCTAGCCTTATTTCTTCTATAAGGGAATTCAGTTATTACTATTCCAAGTCTTCCATTTTCTAAAGTTTCAATTTTAGCCTTAGCTCTTAAAGTTACTTTTCCTTCTCCAGTTTCATAAGCAGATAATAGAGTTTTCTCACCAATTAAAACTCCTCCTGTTGGAAGGTCTGGCCCTTTTATATAGTTCATTAATTCTCTAGTAGTAATTTCATTATTATCTATATAAGCTAAAGTACCATCTATAACTTCTCTTAAATTATGTGGTGGTATATTAGTTGAAAGTCCAACAGCTATACCAAAAGTCCCATTTACTAAAAGGTTTGGATATCTAGCTGGTAATACCTTAGGTTCCATTTCAGAATCTGAGTAGTTTGGAACCATATCTACTACATTTTTTTCTATATCTCTAAGCATCTCCATAGATATACTAGAAAGTCTAGCCTCTGTATATCTCATAGCCGCTGCTCCATCTCCATCTATACTTCCCCAGTTTCCATGTCCATCAATAAGAGGAGCTCTTGTACTAAAATTTTGAGCTAGAATTACCATGGCATCATAAACTGAACTATCTCCATGTGGGTGATATTTACCTAGTATATCCCCAACTATTCTAGCTGATTTGTAATAAGGTTTATCTGGAAAAGCCTTTAACATATATGCACCATATAAAATTCTTCTGTGTACAGGCTTTAATCCATCTCTTACATCTGGAAGTGCTCTATCCTTAGCAACTTCTACTGCATAAGGTAAATAGTTATCAGGCATAACCTCTTCAAGAGGCATTCTGATAATATTATTATCCTTAGGTATTTCAATATTCTTCTTAGCCATTTAATCTCCTCCTTTAGAACTCAGCATACTTATACATATAGTTCTTTCTAGGCTGAACAACATCACCCATTAATAAAGAAACCATTTTTTCAGCCTTAGCGGCATCTTCTATAGTAACTTGTACTAAAGTTCTTGTTTCTGGATTTAAAGTTGTCTCCCATAATTGGTCTGGATTCATTTCTCCAAGTCCTTTAAATCTTTGAATAGTCGCTCCCTTTCCTACCTTCTTTTTAACTTCTTCTAATTCATCATCACTATAAGCATAAAGAATCTTATCTTTACCCTTACCTGATTTAGCAACTTTATAAAGAGGTGGTTGTGCTAAATAAAGATGACCATTAGCTATAAGAGGTCTCATGTATCTATAGATATATGTCATCCAAAGAGTTCTTATATGATATCCATCTACGTCAGCATCACTCATTATTATTATTTTGTCATATTTTAAATCTTCTTCATTATAATTATCTAAAATTCCTGTACCTATGGCAGTGTTAAAGATTTTTAATTCCTCAGAAGCTATAACATTTTCTAACTTTTGTTTTTCTGTATTCATTATTTTACCCTTTGAAGGCATTATTGTTTGGAATCTTCTATCTCTAGCTTGTTTAGCTGATCCACCTGCAGAATCTCCCTCAACTACTATGAATTCATTAGCTTCTTTATTTTTTAATGTGCATACTGCAACCTTTCCTGCTAAAGGTGCTGTTCCTTTTCCTATTTTCTTTCTCTCTGCATCATTAATCTTTTTAATTTTTTCTCTTCTAGCAGCTGCATCTAAGGCATTATTTATAATCATAGTTGCAACTTCTTTATTATCCTCTATCCAATGACCAAATTTAGTATAAGCTAAATCATTCATCATTGTGTAAGCTTCATTATTTCCAAGCTTAGTTTTTGTTTGACCTTCAAAGACTGGATTTGTGATTTTTATTCTGACAATAGCTGTCATACCTTCTCTTAAATCATCACCTTCAAATTCCTTATCTTTTTCTTTTATAAGGTTAAGCTTTTTAGCCCATTCTTTAAAAGCACGAGTCATTCCTGTTTTAAAACCCGTCTCATGAGTACCAGCTTCTGTAGTAGGAATATTATTTACGTAACTAACTATATTCTCTGTTGTTGAATCAGTAAATTGAAGACATATCTCTCCATACATTTGTATGTTATTTACTTCTTTTTCTCCTTCAAATAAAACAGGAGTTGGATGAAGAGGGGTTTTACTTTCATTTAAATAATCTATAAAGTCTAAAAGTCCTCTTTCAGAGTAATATTCTTTACTTACGCTTTCTTCTTTTCTATTATCAATAAGTTCTAATCTTATTCCTTTATTTTGGAAAGCTAATTCTTGTAATCTTTCATCTATTATGTCAAATTTAAAATCTGATGTTGAAAATACTTCTCTATCTGGTAAAAAAGTAACCTTTGTTCCAGTTTCCTTAGATTCTCCTACTACCTCTAATGGAGTTACTGGTGTTCCTGGCATATCTTTTTTAAGCTCTTTGTCATAAGCATATTCAAATCTTTGTCTATATATTTTTCCATTTTGTTTTACTTCAACTTCTAGCCATCTTGATAAGGCATTAACAACAGCTGCCCCAACACCATGAAGTCCTCCAGAAGTCTTATAGTTTTGGTTATTAAACTTACCACCAGTGTGAAGCTCTGTAAATACCATTTCAACACCAGTTTTTTTCTTTATTGGATGCATTCCCGTAGGAATTCCTCTTCCATTATCTATTACAGTTACACTTTTATCTTTATTTAAAATAACCTTAGCCTTATTTCCATATCCATTTGATATTTCGTCTATAGAGTTATCTAATATTTCCCATATACAATGATGAAGTCCCTTGCTTCCTGTAGAACCTATGTACATTCCTGGTCTTACTCTTACTGGTTCTAACTTTTCTAAAGAAGTTAAAGAGGTAACATCATAATTGTTATTTTTATTGCTCATATACATCCTCCCTTAATTCCTCTGAAATCTCTTTATATATTTCCTCTAATTTAAATAATTCATTTTCTATGTCATTTATCTCTAATTCATTTCTAAATGTTTTTTTCTTTGCACTTGTTCCATATCTAGGATCATAATATTTTTCCATAAGTTCTAAGGCCACTTTCTTATAGTCACCTTTGGCTACTAAGTCTTTATATTGTTCCACTCTTTCTTGACTTATATGCTTTTTAAGAACTCCTAAAGCTTCATCTAATTGTTCATTTACATTTTCAAAGGCAGTATATTCCTTAACTAATCGCTCTGCTCTAATCTCTGGATCAGCACTTATTTTAAGTTTTGCACCTTCATACATCTTTTCAAATAAAGGATCTGGTATTAAAATTCTTCCTATTCTTTTACTTTCTCCTTCAATGAATACAATGTTAGAATTTCTATGTCTAAGTTTATCATAAACTAGTGCATCAAATCTCTTTTGAGTATTGCAATCACCTAATCCAACTCCTCCAAGAATTGAACCTCTATGATTTGCACATCCTTCTAAGTCTAAAACATCATATCCCTTTTCTTCTAATTTATATAGCATTTCTGTTTTTCCTACACCAGTATTTCCGTATAATACTATAAAATCAATTTCCTTTGAGAATTCTTCTATTTTATTTATTATAAAACTTCTATATGCTTTATATCCGCCTTCTAATTTATAACAATTTATTCCTAAACTATTTAGTAATGAATGTAGACTTCCACTTCTCATTCCACCTCTTGCACAAAAAATAACAAGTTTTTTACCATGCTTATTTCTATAAAGCTCTTGAACTTGTTTAAATATTTCTGGCAATCTTCTAGAAATGAATTCTATTCCTTGCTCTTTTGCAGCCTCTGCACTTTCTCTAACATATAAAGTTCCGACTACATCTCTCTCTTCATTTAAAAGCACTGGAATATTTACAGACCCTATCATAGGTTCTTCAAAGGCTTCCTTTTGGCTTCTAACATCTATAAAGATATACTCGTCCTCATGTCCATATATCTCCTCATAACTTATTAATCCAAACATTTATATATCATCCTTTCAATTTACTAAAATAGTATAATTCTTTAAAAATACATTGTCAAACATTTGTTCCCGTCGAACATATCTTTATAGTACTTCACGATTATTAATTATATCAAAAGATTTTAAAATACAAAAACTTACCTTATTTAAATAAATATCTTCTAATAATATTGTCAACTTTATACTCTCGTAATCATTTTTACAGCAAAAATATAAGACATCCATTAATGGATGTCTTATAATAATTAAACTTCGTATATTCCGATTTGTCTAACGTGTTTAGTATGTGACCATTCTTTTTTATCTTTATCTATTATACCTTGGATTGTTATTGGTATCCAAGTTAATATGTATAATGGATAGATTAAATATCTATAGAATATTTGGAAATTTCTCTTTCCTAGGAATAATAATGTTCCTATTAAGAATATTCCTATATAAGCCACATTGAATAATGTTAATAACATTATATTGTCTAATATACCTAATTGATTTATTAGGTATGGTTGTATAAATACGTTACATGCATATAGTCCTAAAACTACAAATAACTTTCCGCTCATCTTTTTATCAAACAATAAAGCAAATGGTGTTAATAAGAATTGGAATACACAGAATAATTGCCATACTGTGGCATTAAATAAATAACTTATAACGAATATTCCAAGACCATCTACTGCTCTTATTTGTACGAAAGTTAATAAACCAGCTAATCCAGTTGCTAAAGTAACAAATGGTTGCATTACATATAAAGTACAGTCAAAAGCAACTAAGCTTCTATCTTTTATAGATTTCTTTAAAAGTTTCATTCCATATCTAGTAGCAACATCTGCAAATCCTTGCATCCATCTCTTTCTTTGATTCCATGAAGCTTTTAAAGTTAATGGTTTTTCATCATATATTATGGCATCATGTGCCCAACCTACTTTTTCTCCATTTAATATAAGCTTACAACTAAACTCTAAGTCTTCTGTTAAGCAAGTAGCTCCCCATCCTAACTTTTTAAGAGTTGCAGTATCTATAACGAATCCTGTTCCACCTATTTGAGCTGATAAACCTATATTACTCTTAGCTAATTGAAGCATTCTATTAGCTGATGTAAATGCTATGGCATAAGATTCTGTTATCCATGAATCCTGTGGATTCTTAGAATCTATATATCCTTGTACAACTTTAAATCCTTCACACATTTTATTGTTCATTTCTTTTAAGAAATTCTTATCAACTAAGTTATCGGCATCAAAAACTGCTATTCCATCGTAATGAGTATCCATTTTGAATATTTTATCAAACATCCATTCTAATGCGAAACCCTTACCTCTCTTCTCTTTATTAAATCTTTCAAATACATTTGCCCCTGCTGCTCTTGCAATCTTAGCAGTATTATCAGTACAGTTATCTGCAATAACAAATATATCATATAATTCTTTTGGATAATCTAAATGTTTTAAACTTTCAACTAGATTTTCTATAACTACTTCTTCATTATGGGCTGCTACAAGCATTGCAAATTTCTTTTGAGGCTCAAAAGTCTTTGTATCTTTTTTCTTATAGAATCCAAATAACGCTATGAATAAATAGTATAGCATTAGAGCAAATACGCCTATTTGAAAAATAGCTGTTACCCAAAATATATACTTTTCCATAAATTCCACTCCTATAATTTAAATTAACCTCTGACATTATAACAGTTGTTTATATATTTTGTAAAATATATTTTTTTGTTATTTTTTAATAAATTATCAAAAAAACATGATAAATGGAATAAAATCATCAATTTAGAATAAATATCATCGTAAAATTTTCATAGCAATTGATTCATAAAACAAAATATATTTTATGAATCAATTGCACCAAAACTTAAAATATTACTATTTATCTATTTTATATGTTTTAAACCTCTAAAAATTCAGTTCCATATTTTTTTGAAATAATCTTTTTATTGTAAACAACCATTATTCAATAAAGGTTCCTCTTGAATTTTCCTAAGAAATTTTTAAATTTCTTTCTTATTAGCATTTAATTAATAGTGTTTTACTAACCATATAATCGTCATGTTCTTCAGTGTATTAATCTAAGTCTAAAACTTCACCCCATCTTTTAAACCTTTTACAAAGATTTTCATATACCCTATAGTTACATTAACATCACTGTCCTTTAGATTTAATTTAAATTTATATATTTAATTACAATAAACCAAATTTACAAACTTCTCATATATCCTTAAATCTAAATATATCTTTTTTCATAATATAATTTTGCCATATAACCCCCTTATGAATTATTACAAATTTATTAATTTATAAATAAAAGCAATGATTACTGTAGTTTTATATTTTGTTAATTTAGAATAATTTTACTATCTATATTATAATAATTCTTTATATTTAATTATTAAAGTAATACTTAAAAGTTAATACGTTTCTAAAACTTTTTGTTTTATTTTTTATTTAAATGCAAAATATATAATTAATATTTTGAAAAGGATTGATTATATATGAAAATAGGATATGCTTGTACTCCAATAACTACAAATGCTAGAACAAATCGCAGAATATTACTAAAGGATTTTTCTAAGGATAAATTCCTTTCTATTACAAAGCAAAACTTAGATGATTTACAAAAAATATTAGAATGGAATATTAAAAATAATATTTACTTATTTAGAATAGGCTCAGATATTATCCCCTTAGGTTCCCATGAAATAAATAATATAAGCTGGCAAAAGGAATTTAAAGATAAGTTAGAAGACATAGGAACTTTTATTAAGAATAATAAAATTAGAGTTTCTATGCATCCTGGTCAATATACAGTAATAAATACTCCTAAGGAGGATGTATTATACAAATCTATAAAGGATATTGAGTATCACTGTGAGTTTTTAGACTCCTTAAAGGTAGATTATAAAAATAAAATAATACTTCATATAGGAGGGGTATATGGAGATAAAAAATTAGCAAACGAAAACTTTTTAAAGGGATTTAAAAAGCTTTCAGATTCTTCTAAAAAGCGATTAGTCATAGAAAATGATGAGAGAAATTTTTCTCTAGATGATGTTTTAGATATTTCTAGTAAATTAAATATTCCTGTTATATTTGATAATTTACATAATATATGCTATGGGGATAATTCCTATAGTTTAAAAGAAATTTACTCACTTGTTATTAAAACATGGAATAAAGAGTTAGATGGAAATATGAAAGTACATTATAGTGAGCAGGATATTTTTAAAAAGAAAGGATCCCACTCTCCTTCAATTTCTATAAATAGTTTTTTAGAATATTATGAGGAGGTTAAAGAGTTTTCTCCTGACATAATGTTAGAGGTTAAGGATAAGGATGTTTCTGCAATTAAGTGTATAAACTCCTTAAAAGAAATAAATAAAACATTAAACTCTAAAGCTTATAGGGAAGAGATAGAAAATTATAAATTACTTTTGCTTCAACATGATAAAGACTTTCAGAAAAAGCTTAACTCCTTTTCTAAAGGTTTAATAGAATTTTATAGTTATTTAGATAAATTATTATTATCTCCTAAGGATATTATAGGATTTAAATACTCTTTAGAACTAGCTTTTAATATTTTAAAAGATCACATAAGTAATAGGGAAAGCCTGTATTTTAAAAAGCTCATTAATGAAAAAGAATATGAAAAAGCTAAAGTTTATTTAACAAAGTTAGTAAAGAAAATAGAATTTCCCCCTAAGGAATTATCTTATTATATTTCTCAGTCTTAAGCTTACTCCCCCTCCAAAATTGTCACAATTTATATATTAATAAAATATATTGGAATTAACAGTAAAATTTTGGAGGCAGAAAAAGTGAGCTTTTTAAGTATACTTCTTTTTGTAATTGCTGCAAGTTTAGATATACTTGTTGTTTCTTTAGCATATGGTTTAAAAGACATAAAAATAAATTTTTCAAGTACCCTTGTCATAGCATCCATATCTGCTTTAGGAACTTTTATTTCAATGATACTTGGAAAATTTTTAGTGGATTTAATTCCTGTTAAATTAGGAGATATTATAGGTGGTTTAGTTCTTCTTTTATTAGGTTTTTATTCTATATATTCTTATTTCAAAGAGAAAAAAATCCTAACCTCACATAATAGTGAGAATAATTCCTCTCCCACCTTTATATTAGAAAACCCAGAAGTTGCAGATAAAGATAAGTCTGGTAATATTGATTTTAAAGAATCCCTAGCTTTATCCCTAGCCCTAGCTTTAAACAACTTTGGTTTAGGAATAGGTGCTAGCATCTCTGGACTTAATATTGCCTTTACAACAATATCAACCTTTATTATTTCATTGATATTTATATCTTTAGGCTTCTATTTATCAAAAACAATAAAAAGTAAAAACATTTCAAAAAATAGTAACTTAATTGCAGGAATAATAATCATCATATTATCACTATTTATTATTTTTTAGATACAATTAAGTTTTATTCAAAATATAAAAATACATTGCCATACAAAAAGCAACTATAAATTCTTAAATAAATTAACTTTAAATAAAATATAAAAGGCCTTACTCTAGTAAATTAACTAAAGTATGACCTTTTCATATTTTTTAGATTATTTAAATAATATTTTTATATTAAACTGTTGTTATATCAACATCCTTTGAGTAATCTACTCCCTCTAAACCAAATCCAAATAACTTGAAGAATTCCTTTTTAAAATCTTCTGCATCGCTTAATTCAAAAACATTCTCACTAGTTATTTGTGGCCATATTTCCTCAATAGCCTTTTGTACATCCTCAGCCATTTCTAAATCGTCTATTCTAATTCTATTTTCTGAATCTAAATTTAATTTTCCTTCGTAAAGCTCTTTAAACATTCTGTATATTTGCTCAATGCAACCCTCATGAGTACCTTTTTCTTTCATAACCTTATAAAGAATTGAAATATATAAAGATACTATTGGAATAGCTGAACTAGCTTGTGTTACTAAAGCTTTATTTACAGATATATATCCTTCTCCATCTAATGATTTTAAAACCTTAGTTATCTCTCCTGCAGTTTTTTCTAAATCATTTTTAGCTCTTCCTATAGTTCCTTCTCTGTATATTGGATAGGTAACTTCTGGTCCAATATATGAATATGCTATTGTTTTAACGCCCTTTTCTAAGACATTAGCTTCCTTTAAGGCTTCAATCCATAGCATCCAATCTTCTCCACCCATTACTTTTCTAGTACCTTCTATTTCCTCCTCTGTAGCTGGATTAATAGTAATATCCTGTATTTCTCCTGTGTGGAAATCTAAAGTTTTACTAGTAAATGGAGCTCCTACAGTTTTTAAACAAGAACTATAAACTTCTCCTGAAACAGGATCCTTTCTCTTTGGAGCTGCTAAGGAATATATAACTAAATCTACTTTTCCCATATTTTCTTTTATTAAGTCTATAACTTCACTTTTAACTTCATTAGAAAAAGCATCTCCATTTACTGATATGAATTTCTTTCCTTCACCTTCTGCAAATTTCTTTAATGATTCTATGTTATACCAGCCTGCTGAAGCTGTTCTTTTCCCTTTTGCCTCTCTCTCAAATGAAACACCTAAAACTTCTGCATCACAGGCTTCTGAAGCCACAATAGCACTTGCTAATCCATATCCAGTGGAAGCCCCTAGTACAAGTACTCTTTTAGCTCCCTCTATCTTTCCATTTTCTTTTACGTACTCTATTTGATTCTCAACATTTTTTTTGCAACCTGTAGGATGTGATGTAGTACATATAAATCCTCTAAACTTTGGTTCTACTATCATTAAGATTTCTCTCCCTTCTTCTTTTCCATTTATTATTTTTAAAGGCTCATATTTTCTTTAGCCCTTTATCTATTCTTTTTAATCTATATTTTGTTTGATTATCAAAATATATTGTAATTATCATATTATCATATTTCATATATTTTGTCATTATAATTAATCTAATAAACTTCCTAAATCCACTTATATAATTGTATAAAAAAAAGACACTCTAAAGAGTGCCTTTTTTACTAATTAAGTTCTAATTTTGATGTTGTAGCTTCTCTTACTGCATCATCGTATGCTTGTCCATTAGTTCTCTTAGCTATCTTAGGTAAGATTAAACCTAATCCTATTAATACTAAAGGTGTACCAATATTCATTCCTACTCTGAAAATCCATTCTCCTGAGAAGGCTTTAACATCTGTTGGGAACATACCTAAGATACAAGCGAATGCTGTAAATACAAAACACCAAGTACCTATTAACATTGCAAATTTATCATTTTTAACAAATTTGTACTCTGATTTGAACTTTCCTTTTATAGCTTTTCTTAACATTATGTAAGCTAAGAATACCCATAAATATCTCATTGGCATAACAACAGCATTTAATTTTAATAACCAAGTAAATAAAGCATTGAAGTTTCCAATTCCTAAAGCTGGAACTATTATTAATATTCCAACTAAAATAGAAGTCATTATATATCCGTTTATTGGAGCCCCATTCTTATTAGTCTTAGTTAATGCTATTGGAACATATCTTGCATCAGTATCTGATAATAAAACTTTTAATGGAGCATCTATTGAGAATACTAATGCTGAAACTTGAGCTGCAAAGTTTGCTAATGCATATAATATTAATAAAGAATTTCCTATTCCATAATAGTTACCTAACTTTTGGAATGCATAGTAAGCACCATTTAACATTAAGTCATCAGGAACATTATTTGCATCAAACATCATTCCCATTGCTACTGATCCAAGAAGTGCTGTAACTGCAACCATTATAGCTAAGGCTATCATACCTTTTGAGAAACCTTTTTTAGAATCTTTCATGTTGTTAACATATGGAGATATCTTTTCAGCTCCTCCAACTGAGAATACTAACATAGCTATAGTGGTAAAATAGGCAAAATCAAATTTCGGTATATAGGTTTTTATAGAAGTCATATTTGGACTTGCTATAGAAGTTCCTGTAATAGCTGGAGCTGTTAACATAAGTACTATATAAAGAATAGACATAACGAACATTGCTGTTCCTGCTACAGTACCTATTTTACCTAATGAATTTACTCCTCTTGAAGCAATCCACACAAAGAATAAGAATATTATTAAACATACTACTTGAGTAATTTTAGGATCTATAGTTTTTATAGTACTTCCATCTTGGAATACTGCCCATCCTAATGAAACAAGTACTGCTTGTGGTTTTTGCGCTAAATAAGGCACATGTACCACCCAATAAGTCCAACCTGCTAAGTAAGCTAATGTAGGTCCCATTGTTTTACCTATCCATGAACTTACGCCACCTTTACTATCTCTAAAAGTTGAGCCTAATTCTCCAACCATAAGCGCATATGGTACGAAGTATAAAGCTATTATTAATATCCATGAAGTTATTACGGTTAAACCTTGAGTTGCGAAGTTATTTACTACGTTACCAAAGCCCCAAACTGATACAAAGGCCATTAAACCAAGGTTATACCACATAAGTTTTTTTCCGTCATTGCTATTACCCATGTACTTTTTTCCTCCTAATCATTAAATTTCATTAATTTCCATATAAACTTTTTTAAAAATACTTGTCCATATTTAAAAGAATTCATAGAAAATCTGTTATAAATTATTTTAACGTTAAATATTACCCATTAATTTTAACATCCTATTAAAATTAAAGCAATATAGAGTAATAAGTATGACCACTAATATTTTTAAGTATTAGTGGCCATATATCCTTTATTATGTTAAATTAATGCAATTATTTCTCTACTTATAAAAAATAACTCGAAATAGACTATTTTATTACCTGAACTTCTATATTTTCTACTCTATAATCATTGTGAATATACTTAAATTCTTCTTTTCCTTCTATAACCTCTATGTCCATATAAGTATATTTCCCCTCTAAATATTCCATAGTATGTCCATCATCATTATAGTGGAATCCCTTAGCATTCTCTCCAAAAACCTTAAGAAGTATATTGTTTGGTCTTTCTTTAACATTTCTAAATTTCTTATTATATGTTGGTATTATTGATCCTTCTTTAACAAAAACTAAAATTTCATCTAATTCACAAGGAAGCTTATACCACTTTCCTCCCTGTAACTTCTCCATTGTAAAATAATTAAACCAACTTCCCTTTGGTAAATATACAGTTTTGCTTCTTTCCCCTTCATATAATACTGGTGCAACAAGCATATTTTCACCTAACATAAATTGTTCTCTTATATTTAAAAGATTCATATCTTTCTCATACTCCATTATCATAGGTCTAAATATAGGAAGTCCTTCTTTATGTGATATATAATATAAATCATAAATATATGGAAGTAACTCATATCTTAACTCAATAGATTTCTTTGCTATTTTTTCAGCTCTTGGTCCAAAGGCCCATGGTTCTTGTCTTCTAGTGTACATATTTGAGTGATTTCTGAATATAGGAATAAATGGCCCCATTTCCATCCATCTTATAAATAATTCTTCACTTGAATCTAATCCAAAACCTGAAACATCATTTCCAACAAAGGAAAATCCACTGATTCCTAAATTAGCATTCATTGATATTGACATTCTCATTTGGCTCCAAAGGCTCATATTATCTCCAGTCCAAACTGAGGAATATCTTTGTCCACCAGCATAGGTAGCTCTAGTCATTGAAAATCCTCTTTCATTAGGATGTAATTCTTCTTGTGCTTCCTTAGAACATCTGCTCATCTCAAAGCCATATCTATTATGAAATTCCTTATGTTCTATAACTCCATTATCACTGTTATGAAGACAGCTTTCTAACATTGTTTTATGGTCATTATTAAAGACACAAGGTTCATTCATATCATTCCAAATTCCATCCATGCCATGTTCACTTATGAATTTTTTAAGTTCACTTTTCCACCATTCTCTACAATCCTTATTTGAAAAGTCGGGGAAAGCACTATCACCTGGCCAAACTGCTCCAATAAACATTTCTCCATCTAGCTTCTTAGTAAAATGATTCCCTTCTTTTCCTCTTTTAAATACAGGGTACTCTTCATCCACCTTAACACCAGGGTCAATAATAGTAATAGTTCTTATTCCTTTTTCTTTTAAATCACTAATAAGACCAGCTGCATCATCAAAATTGGGAATTTTAAAAGTCATAACCCTAAATCCATCCATATAATCTATATCTAAATAAACTACATCTAATGGAATATCTTTTTCTTCAAAGGTTTTTACTAACTCTCTTACTTCCTCTTGGCTAAAATAACTAAATCTACATTGTTGATATCCTAAACTCCAAAGAGGTGGCATCTCCATTCTCCCTGTTAAAGCAGTATAATTCTTAACTACCTCTTTAATATCTTCTCCTGGAATAAAGTAATATTGAATTTGTCCTCCTATGGCTCCAAAGAAAATCCTATCTCCCATTTCCTTTCCCATATCAAAATAACTTCTAAAGCTATTATCAAAGAATATTCCATAGGTAGCTTCTTCTTTTAAGGCAACATAAAAAGGAATTGTCTTGTAATAAGTTACGGAATCATCATCAGTCTCTGGATCATCAGTATTAAAATTTTCTGTATAACATCCCTTTTTATTTAAATCTCCACCCTTTTCTCCAAGTCCATAATATGCTAAACAATCATTTATCTTTGATATGTACACATTTCCTTTCTCATCTTTAAAACTTGGCTGAAAATCTTCATTTATTATATTTCCCTCTAAGTCTCTGAAACTTATCTCTGTAGTATTTTTATCTACAAAGGTTAAAACCTTTTTTCCCTTTATAACTAAAAAGTTTGAATCCTCTTCTACTATAAATTCACCTTTTCCTAAATCACCTACTACACCATTAGTTGAAATGCTTTCCTCGTATTTGTCTCCAATAAAAACTTTAACTATATCATTTTCAAATATAGTAAGAGTTATTTTAATATTTGAAAAATAAATATTTATATTATTATCATTAATCTCATAATTTTTAAAAACTCTTAATCCACCATTATAAGCTTTAAATTTCATATTTAAGTTCTCTCTGTAATTTAATTGCGTCATAATATTCTCTCCTTTTTATCTATATGATTTTTCTTTAAATAATAAGATTTATTTTCTAACAAAAAGAAAGTTATATAATGCTCCTATTAAATTTGAATCATTTTGAAATTTGCATTTTTCAACACTTATATCTAAAGTTGCTATATCACTTTTTAGTAAAGCAAGTTTTTCATTTATTTTCTTATCAAATCCATCCCTAGCACTTATAGCTCCACCAATAACAATTTTTTCAGGGTCAACTATATATTGAATATTGTATATTCCTCTTGCAAGGTCCATATACCATGATTCTATTTCCTTATTAACTTCCTCGTCTCCATCTTCAGCCATTTCAAAAACTTTCTTTCCATCAAGTTCTGATTTTTCTATTCCTTTTAATTTAGATATCCTTGTAACTAAAGCATTTGTAGAGGAAACTTCACTCCAAATTCTATCTGTTAATCCTTCACTATCTCTAGTAAACATATAACCAAATTCTCCCCCATGAAGATGCTTTCCTCTTAAAATTCTTCCATTTATAACTATGCATCCACCTATTCCTGTGCCAATTACAATACATGCATAATTTTCTACTCCTTTAGCTGATCCAAGCCATCCTTCTGCTAATCCAGCGCAATTTGCATCATTTTCTATAGAAACTTTTAAACCACATCTTTTTTCTAAAAGCTCTTTTATATTTGGACCATGTATGCACGGAATTGCACTTCCTCCCCCTATAAATCCTGTTTTAACATCTACGGCACCTGGCGAACTACATGCTAATCCAAAAACCTCATTTTTTTCTTTATATGAATCAACAACTTTTCCTATGGATTCAATAAAAAGATTTATATTATCCCCTTCAGTTTTCATGCTTCCCTTTTCTAAAATATCTCCACTTTCAGTCATCAAAGCATGTTTTATACTTGTGCCTCCTATATCAATAACAACATATTTTTTCATATAAAATCATCCCCCGCTATGCATATACTTATAATCTACTCCTTAGATTATGTAAGAATACTTTCCTAATTTTTTATTTATATTTTTATAAAAGTAAACTCTATGCTTGGCATAGAGTTTACACTTATTTTCAAATTATATTATTTTCCATTTTCAGCTTTCCATGCATCTATTTGACTTTGCATTTCTGAAATTACTTCGTCTATTCCAACTTCTTTTAATTTCTTGTTCATTTTATCTAAATATTCAGCTTCATTAACTGATCCACTGTATATAGTTGATTTAAACTCTTCAAGAACGTTGTTTATAGCAGCTATTTGGTTACTTACTTTTTCAGTGTTAAATTTGAATCCTAAAGCAGGTGATTCAACTGATGCATCATTAAATGCTTCGAATTCTTTCCATTTATCAGCTGGTTCGTTATCTAAAGTATAAGTTATAAATAAGTTACCTAAAGTATAGTATCCAACTGAGTAGTCTTTAGCTTTATCAGTTAATTTTATTTGAGTATCACCAGTTTTTTCATAGTGAGTACCTTCTATACCATAGTTAAGTAAGTTTCTTAAATATACGTCAGTGTTTAATAAGTTTAAGAATTCCATAGCTTTTTCTGGATGCTCTGAAGTTTTAGAAATAGCTATCATTGAACCTGTAGTTGAACCATTAGTAATATGAGTTTCCATTATTGGTGATGAAACTACCTCATATCCTAAATCCTTTGACCATAATCCATCAGCATAAGGTTGTCCATCAGCTTTAGTTACAAATCTCTTAACTGCTTTATCATCCTTAGCTGTAGCTGAGTCAGCATTTATATATCCAGCATCATAGTACTTTTGTAAAGTTTCTAATTCGCCCTTCATTTTATCTGTTTCAAACATATTTTTAATCTTTAAGCTTTCATCTCCATACTCAACTCCTACTGGATCAACTAATTGATCGAAGTAAGCTGGTGCTGAGAATCCTTTTGTTATGTATAAAGGTGTAACATCTGGCTCATTTTCATGGATAACCTTTAACCATGGCTCTAAATCTTCTAAAGTATGGATATCTTGATATGGTATATTGTATTTATCAACATATTCCTTAGTGAATACCCACATAGGTGCAACTCCTATTTCCTTTTGGTTTGGAACTGCATATGTTTTACCATCTATTTTAGCACCTTCCCAGAATCTTTCATCTATAACAGACTTCATTTCTTTTCCCTTACTTTCTAATAAATCGTCTATTTCTAAGAAAGCTCCTTTTCTAGCATTTTCTAAATATGGGTTAGCCCATGAACAAGTAAATGCTAAATCATATGGTTCTCCTGAATTTATTATAACTCCCATTTTTTGAGTGTAATCACCGTAATCAATAAATTTCATATCAATAGTAGCATTGATTTTATCTTTTAAATATTCATTAGCTTTTTCTTGAACCATATCTAAATCTTTTGGTGTTTGTCCAATTGTATACCAAGTAAGTTTTACTGTTTCTCCCTCTCCAGCATTTGCTGTTTTGTCTGCTCCACATCCAGTTAATGCTACTGAAGTAGTTAACATTGCACAAGCTGTTAAAGCTATTAGTTTCTTGAATTTTAACATTATGTTTTCCTCCCTATTAAACCTTTGTTTTTCAAATCCCTTAATATCGTTTACAGGTTTATTATATAGCCCATCTAAACATTTTCATAGTGGAGTTTTTTTATATTTATTTGACATTCTCTATTTATAAATTTAATGAAATTATATACTTTATTATCTCCCCTAAAACATTTCATACTTTTTCTAATAAATACCTTTTCATTAAAAATATTATTACTTTTTTTATTGCTTCAATTGAAAAGTATCAAATTTATATGCCAATAAAAAAATATATGTTAAATTTAAAATATGAACATTTTTTAAACAAATGTTATTATTTACTTATAGTAATATTTCTTAAATTTCTATATAACAAACTTTTTAAAAAATTAAGGAGTGATTTAAATGGAAAAAAGTGCACAAATATTTTGTATATTAGAAGGAATTCTAATGGCAATTGTAGGTATCTTATTCTTTATTAAACCAATGGACTCATTACTATATTTCACAATAGTAGCAGGTATATTAATAATTGGTTCAGGTATATTTACAATAATTAAAGCTTTTAAATCTTCAAGAAAAGGCTTATATATTTTTACAGGTATAATATCCGTATTATTTGGTTTAATGCTATGTTTTGTTCCACTAGAAAGTATTGACGTATTAGTTATATTCTATGGTTCTTGGGCATTAGTTAACGGTATATTCTTACTTGTTGGTGAGTTTACTTATAAAAGCTTTGGTTTTAATGCCACAACACTTTACTCTATATTATTAATAATATTAGGATTATTAATATTATTTGAACCAATTTCATTCTTAATAGCTACACCATTTATAATAGGGGTTTACTTTATTATAATCGCTGTATTTGAAATTTACTTAGGCTTTAAGCTATAAAAATAAACATAGAAAAAGGCTATATCAAAAGTGAACTTACTTCAATTTGATATAGCCTCTTTTTTTATTATTTTAATTTAACTTTAAATGTTTTTATTTCAAATGGATTTATAGTAAACTCTATTTTTTCTCCTTCAAATTTAGCTTCTTCTAAGTTTCTCTCCATCAAGTTACATTCAAAGGCGTCTTCTATTTCCCTTGAGAATTCTAAAGTAGCCTTAGTTCTACTATTAAAGAATTCATACATCCTAATTATTAAATGATCTGTATCTTCAGCTTTTTTAATAACCTCAATCATTATATTATCTTTATTCACTTTTACTAAGCCTAAAGTATCCTCTAATATTCCATCATGTTTTTCACAAACCTTTGTATATAAAGGTTGATTTAATTCATAAGCTTTTTGAACTGTATGAGCCTCTTTCCATGTACCCATATGAGGATAAATAGAATAAGTAAAGAAATGCTCCTCTTGATCTGTTTCAGTCCATGGATGTGTTCCTGATTTTAATAAGGTTAATCTCATATCACCATCTTGTATATCATGACCATACTTACAGTTATTTAATAAGGATACTCCAAAGTCTCCCTCTGAAAGATCAGCCCATTTTTGTCCACAAACTTCAAATCTAGCTTCATCCCATGATGTATTGCTATGAGTTGGTCTCTTAACATTACCATACTGAATTTCATAAGTAGCCTCTGTAGCATTTAAATCTATTGGGAATGAAGTTTTTAATAATACTTCATGTTCCTTCCAATCAACATATGAATTAAAATCTATTCTATCTAAATCTTTATAAACATAAATATTTTGAACTATAGTAGACTCTAAGAATTTTCTTTCAATTCTTAATGTGCTTCTTACTGGGCCTTCTTCCACAACTTCAATACTTTGAACATCATCAACATTCCACATTTTTTCTTTGTAGTATATATCTATATCCCAGTTGCTATATTCCATAGGCTTATCTTCAAAAGCTTGAATCCTATTTCCTAAAGTTCCTTCTTTTAATACTTCTCTTTCTGCTCTCTTATCAAATAATGAAACTATATTTCCTTCTTCATTGAATTTAATTCTTAAGAAGTCATTTTCAGCTTCTTTTTCACTTAGAGATACATTCTCTACTTCTTTATTGGTAGATTCTATTATTTTAAAGCTCTTATATCCATTTGCGGGTATTCCTTTAGCAAAGAAAATTGCTTTTTCTCCATCATCTATTCTTTGACAAATAATTTCTTCCTCTTCATCTAATACAGCTGGATTTTCTATATCTTCTGGAACATCAAAAGTAGCTATATCATCTCTTTCAAATCCTAGAGAGTTAAATACAACAACACTTCTTTCCTTTAAGTTTATTTCTGATGTTATATTATCTAAAGCTGAACCTACAAAGTTATTTCCTTTTTCAATTAAATCCTTATATTCTTCCTTAGTTACATCATAAACCTCTTTAATTGATGAACCTGGTAAAATATCATGGAATTGATTTAAAAGTATTGTTTCCCAAGCAGCATTTAAATCAGCTAAAGGATAGTTTTTTCCTAACAACATAGCCATTGAGTTAAATTTCTCTGCTGAAGTATATAGATTTTCACATACTCTATTATCTCTCTTATTTCTTCCCATTGAAGTATAAGTTCCTCTATGATATTCAAGATATAATTCTCCAACCCACTTTGGAAGTTTATTATTATCTTTTACAGTTTCCTCTAATTTCTTAAAGTAATCCTTAGCCTTACCTATTTTAACCTTAGGTGCTCCTGGTATTCCCTTAGAAAGTCTCTTTCCATTTTCAAGCATTTCATAAGTAGCACCACCGCCACCATCTCCAAATCCAAAGGCAACTAAAACATCATTATTTATATTTTTTTGCTGATATCTATTCCATGCTCCCATTATTGAACCTGGATGAATATTTCCACAGTATGTTGTCATAGTTTCCTTAAATGGATCTTGATCTGGGTAAGTTGTAGTTATAAAATGAGTTAATATTTCTGTTCCATCTATTCCTTTCCACATAAAAGTATCATAAGGCATTTTATTAATTTGATTCCATGAAATCTTAGTTGTCATAAAATAATTAACATCAGATTTTTTTAATATTTGAGGAAGTGCTGCTGAATATCCAAAAACATCTGGAAGCCAAAGAATTTCATTATCCACATTAAATTCTTCTTTAAAGAATCTTTTTCCATGTAATATTTGTCTTATTAAGGATTCTCCTGAAGTTACATTACAATCAGCTTCAAGCCACATTGCTCCTTCTGGTTCCCAAACCCCTTCTCTTACTTTTTCTTTAACTTTCTCATAAACCTTTGGATGATCTTCTTTTAAGAATTTATAAAGCTGAGGTTGAGAAGACATGAATATGTATTCTGGATATTCCTCCATAAGCTTTAATACCGTTGAGAAACTTCTTGCAACCTTTTCTCTTGTTTGAGCTACAGTCCAAAGCCAAGCCACATCTATATGAGTATGACCAACACAAGTAGCTACCATATCTTCATGTCCACACATTTTATCATAGAAATTTTCTTCTATATATTTATTAGCAATTTTTAAACTTTCATTGTACTCTTTAGTAAATGGTCTTCTTAAATCAATTAAGTTTATTGTGTCATTTAACACAGTTAACATATCTATTCTTCTCTTATCTTCCTCATGTAATTTAGTTGCTACTATATGAGGAACACTTAAATTAAAGTATAATTTTCTAGCTTCTTCATCTATTGTTACTAGCTTACCATGTAAAGTTGATTTTTTGCCCTCAATTCTTCCTATATGTGCATGCAAGTCTATATTATAAACTTCTCCTGCCACAGCATTATGAGTTAATATTGTTTCCTGATGATTTACATCTAACCCTTGAATATGTTCTCCATTTACATAAAGGATAAACTGTGGATTTGTAGTATTATCCCAATCTCCTAAAAAAGTATGAAAACTTAAAGCAATAGTTTGTCCTGCAAATTCCTCTGGAACCTTAACAGAAGTTTTAAACCATCCATGGCTTTCCTCTCCCCAAAGATCCCCTGTTTTAAAATCTATCCATCCTTCTTCAGGTGCATTTTTTATTTCATCTATATTATCATACTTTCCTGCTATAAATTTATAATTATCTATGTTTAAAGTATTAGAATAAACATATCTTCCTATTTCTTCATAAGTCTTTCTTATTCTTTCTGATATAAATCTCATACTAATTTTCTCCTTATCCTTATTTTCTACAAACCTCAAACTTTAACAAAAGGTTGTATCAAAACTTAAAATAATAAAACTTATAAATAGTATGAAGAGAATATTTGGATAAGCTTTAGAATTTAAGCCATTACGTAGAAGAGTTTACGTTAAAAAGTTGAGACTGTCCGAAAGATCGCAAGTTTCGAAACTTTAGTAAATTCTTCGGAGTAATGGCTATAAATTCTTAGCGAAATCCAATAATTCTCGAAATATATTTATAAGTTTTATTTTAAGTTGCTATTGATACAACCCTTTAAAATATCATTCTATTTAATTACTCTTTAACTGCTCCAATTGTTAATCCATTTACAAAGTATCTTTGGAAGAATGGATAAGCAAATATAATTGGTAAAGTTGAAATAACAACTATAGCCATCTTAGCAGTATCCTTTGGCATACTCTTAGTAGCTTCTATAGCATTTGCACCAAGTGATGTTGCGTTATTTGCTAAGAACTCCATTGAGTTTTCAAGTCTTATTAATAAGTACTGTAATGGTATTAAGTTTGGTTCATCAATATATAACATAGCGTTGAACCAGTCATTCCAGTATCCTAAAGTTAAGAATAATCCTATTGTTGCTATACCAGGAAGAGAGATTGGTAATACTATTCTTAAGAATAATCTCCACTCTGATGCTCCATCTATTTTAGCTGATTCTATAATAGCGTCTGGTACTGATGTCTTAAAGAATGTTCTTAAAATAATTATATGGAATGAACTTACACACATTGGAAGTATAAGAGCCCATATTGTATTCTTTAATCCTAAAAATCTTGTAACTACTAGGTATGAAGCAACCATACCACCTGAGAATAACATTGGTACAAATATTACTTTAGTAAAGAACTTTCTGTAAGCAAAGCTCTTTCTTGATAAAGCATATCCATACATTGACATTATAGCTAGTCCAATTAAAGTACCTACAATTGTAACAGTAATTGTAACCCCATATGATGTTAAAATCTGGCTACCAGATGAGAATATATATTTATAAGCTTCTAAGCTCCACTCTTCTGGTATGAATCTATATCCATTTAATTGTAATGATTGCTCATTTGTTAATGATATAGCTATAACAAATACGAAGGGCATTATTGCTAAGAAAGCTAATATTGCGAATAAAACATTTAATAAAAAGTTACTCTTTTTTGAGACAGCATTAAACTTGTTTACTTCTTCTTTTGGTTCAGCTTTTTTCTGAAGTCTTTTTTGTTTAATAGTTTCTAACACACATTACACCACCTTTTTTAGAAGAATGCGTTTTCTTCATCTACTTTTCTTACTATAGCGTTAGAAGTTACTATAAGTATTAATCCTACAAATGATTGATATAAACTTGCTGCAGAACTCATACCAATATCTCCTAAGTTCATAAGACCTCTATATACATAAGTATCGATTACGTTTGTTACTGGATATAAAGCACCTGAATCCTTTGGTAATTGATAGAATAGACCTAAGTCTCCTCTGAACATACCACCAATTGAAGTTATGAACATTATGATCATTACAGGTTTTAATAATGGAACTGTTATATATTTTATTTGTTGGAACTTACTTGCTCCATCTATCATTGCTGCTTCATAGTAACTCTTATCTATACCACATATAGAAGCTAAATAAACAACTGTTCCGTATCCAACTGCTTTCCATTGACTCATGAAAATTATGATAAATGGCCAATATTTTGGCTCTGTATACCATGAAATTCCCTTTCCACCCATAGATTGTAAAATACCATTAACATATCCTTTTTCTGGGCTTAAGAATGCATATAAACAATAACTTACAACAACCCATGATAAGAAATAAGGTAAGAACATACTACTTTGATAGAACTTAGCTAACTTTTTATTTAATAATTCATTTAATAAAATTGCTAATGTTACTGGAAGTACTATTCCTAAAATTATAAATACAATATTGTATAAAACTGTATTTTTAGTTATTAGCCAAGCATCACTACTTTGGAATAGGAATTTGAAGTTATCAAACCCAACCCATTTACTATTCATTAAACTTTCAAAGAAGCCTCCATGGATTCTCCATCTTTTGAATGCTACAATTACTCCAAACATTGGTAAGTAAGCAAATACTAAAAACCATATTGCCCCTGGTATAGTAAGTAGTAATAATTCTTTATTGTTTTTAAAACGTTTCATTCTATCTTTCATTGTAAGCTTCTCTTTTGGAAGCTTTTTAGCTTTACTCTTCACACTTCTTCCCCCTTTTGTTGTAAACGTTTCTTACAATAAAATATTATCATTTTATGTGTTTTGGGAAAAGTTGAAAATATTTAGTTTTACTGTATAAATTTCAATTACAAATATTAAAAAAGTTTAATAACAATAGAAAGTCCATAAAATATATAATTTATATACTTATTTTTATAATAAAAAAGAGTTAGAGACTAAACTCTAACTCACTTTTTCACATGAATAATTTAAAAATTAAACTCTCCACTTTTTCCACCTAGTTTTTTTACTAGGTGTATATCTCCTATAACCATTCTTTTATCTACAGCTTTGCACATATCATAAATAGTAAGGGCTGCAATAGATACTCCTGTAAGAGCCTCCATTTCAACTCCTGTTTTATGAACTACCTTTGAAGTAGCTGTTATTATTATTTCATTTTTTTCAGAATCAATTTCAAAATCAATACTAGATCCTGTAATCATAACAGGATGACACATAGGTATTAAATTACTAGTATTTTTCATTGCCATTATACCTGCAACTCTAGCAACCCCTAAAACATCTCCCTTTCCTATTTGACCTGATTTTATTAATTCTATAGTTTCACTTGATGCCTTTACAGTTCCTGTTGCAATAGCTATTCTTTCAGTTTCATTTTTATTGCTTACATCTACCATAACTGCATTTCCTTTATTATCGAAATGAGTAAGTTTATTATCCATATATGTTACTCTCTCCTCTTCTCTAAACTTTAAAAATTCTATTTTATTCTCTTAATTATTTTATTATAAGAAAAAGTTAAAATCACTGATATTAAAACTATAAGTATCAATATCTTATTTGCTAAACCTGAATCACCATTCTCAATGGCATAATACATAGCCATAGGTATTGTTTGAGTTTTACCTTGAATATTCCCAGCAACTAAAATAGTAGCTCCAAATTCTCCAAAAACTCTAGCTATACTAAGTACAATACCTGTATATAATCCTTTTTTAGAAAGAGGTAAACTTATAAGCCTATAAAGTTTAAAGTTTATTGCGCCCATTTCCCTAGCAGCATTTTTCACATCCTCATTAACACTAAGTAAGGATGTCTTTAAACTCTGATACATAATAGGTATTGAAACAACTATCCCTACTATAACAGCACCTATCCAAGTAAATATAATACTCATATCAAAATTATTGTATAGAAATTCACCTATTACTCCCTTCTTGCCTAATATTAAAAGAATTAAATATCCTACAGCAGAAGGAGGTAAAAACATAGGAAATATTATTATTGTTTCAATAATGTATTTAAACTTAAAATTTTTTTCTACCATAAAATAGCCAAGTAATATTCCTAAAACACAGCTTAAAAACACTGATACTAATACAACTTTTAAGGATATTAATAAGGCTTCCCATATCATTTTTTAGTTCACCTCAAAACCATACTCACTAAATATCTTTTTGCTTTCTTCACCTTTTAGGTACTCAATAAGCTTCTTTGCTTCTTTATTATTTTTACTATTTTTTAATAAACATAATTCATATTCTATAGGTTTATGATAATCATTAGGCACATCATAAACTATTTTACTATTTTTTAAATCTAAAGCATCTGTCTTATATACAAACCCTAAATTAGCTTCCCCATTTTCAACATATGTCTTAACATTTGTTACACTTCTAGCAAAAACTAATTTATCCTCAATATCTTTATAAGCTCCTACTTTTTCTAAGCTTTCTTTAGCATACTGTCCTGCTGGAACTGTTGAGATTTCACCAATTGCAATTTTGCCCTCTACATTTTTTAAGTCTTCTAAAGAATTTATAGGTTTATTATAATCATTGTTTTCAATTAAAACTAATTGGTTATTTAAAATCTTATAGGATTCATCCTTATTTACAAGGCCTTCATCTATAAGTTCTTTGGCATATTTAGTATTTGCTGAGAAGAATAAATCTACATCAGCCCCATCACTAATTTGTTTTTTTAAGGTTCCTGATCCACCTAAATTATATTGAATTTTTACTCCATTTTCCTTTTCAAAATTAGAAGCAATTTTTTCCATAGGCTTTTGAAGACTTGCAGCAATGCTAACTGTTAAAGTTTTCTCTTCCTTATTATTAGTACATCCTACAAATAATAATGATAACATTCCTATTGCCATTATTATAGATAGGCTTATTTTCTTGCGCATTCTCTAGCATCTCCCTTCAGAATATCTATTCCATGTTTTAAATCATCTAAAATATAGTCCATAACTTCTCTACAAGCTTTTGGACTTCCAGGCATATTAACAATAAGAGTATCTTTTCTTATACCTGCAGTAGCTCTAGAAAGCATGGCTCTTTTAGTTATTGTCATGCTATAACTTCTTATAGCTTCTGGTATTCCTAAGGCTTCCTTTTCTATAACATCTTTAGTTGCCTCTGGGGTAACATCTCTTTTACTAAATCCAGTACCACCAGTTGTAAGTATAAGATCAACCCCTAGATTATCGGCCATATTAATCATCTCATCTCTAAGCATTTCTCTTTCATCTGGTAATACTATATACTTTTCTACCTTAAATCCTTTTTCCTTTGCAATATGAGCTATTACTAATCCACTTTCATCCTTTCTTTCTCCTGAATATCCTTTATCACTGCTAGTTATTATTCCTAATTTATACATACTCTAAAGCACCTACCTTTTAATTTTAATAAAAAAGTCTATATTAAACTATTGTTGATTTCTAAATATATAGCTAGAAATCAACATTTACCTAAAACAATTATTAATATAATAACTTACTTCAATTGTTTAAATTTTATCATTCCAAAACTTTGGAAAATGTGATTTTTATCACACAATATATAAAACTTAAGGAGAGTTATAATTAAATATTATATTACTATTTATTATTATTTGCTTAATTCTTGTTTTAAATATTATTTTTTTAACAAAGTTTCATAAAAAAAGCTGTACTCAAAATTTATCTTTGAATACAGCTTAATATTCCATAGCTTTATAATTAGTAATTTTTTATATTTCTTAAAGTTGATGGACAAACTCCATAGTACTTCTTAAACTTTCTATAGAAATAACTAGTATCTAAATACCCTACCTTTTTAGCTATATCATTTATCTTCATATTTGTATTTAATATAAGCTCTTTAGCTTTCATATTTTTAGTTTTATTTAAATACTCAGAAAATGAACATCCCACTTCTTTTGTAAATACCTGTCCTAAATAAGAAGTATTTATATGATATTTTTGAGCTAAAGTCTTAAGACTTACCTCTTCATAATAGTTTTCATTTACATAACTTATAATTTGTTGAATTACAGGGCTATATTTTATAGTTGTTGGGTGCATAAGTTCTATAACTTCCCTAATTTCACTACATAATAAGGTTTTAATATCTTCCCTTGTATCTTCACTACAAAGAGCAACTATTTCCTCTCCTAAGCTATTTCCTGTATATTGTTTTTCAACTTTAAATTCTTCCACAATACCATCTAATAAAAATAGTATTTTTACAGATAAATCATATATATTTCTTGGATTTAACTTTTTATCCTCAACAGTTTCCTCAATGATTTTTTCTGCCCCTTCTATATCTTTAGCAATTATTCTTTTATTTAATTTATCTAAAACCTCACTAAAGTTTATATTCTTCTCATTTATATCCTTAACATCCTCTGTTGTTATACACTTATTATATCCTAAGGTAAGAACATATTTTTTTAAGTTATTTGCTTCCTTATAACTTGAACTAATTTTATAAAGATCACAAACAGGTTCTCCAACACTTAAAAATACATCTATTCCATATTCATTTATTATTTGTTCTTTTAACTTATCATAATATTTTTTAATCTCTTTTTTACTTAAGGCTTCATCCCAAGAATTTATTAAAATAAGTTCTTCATCTAAAGTATATATTATCTCAAAGTTATTTTGAGTGTTTTCCTTTATTACATTAACTATATTATGTAACATTTCCTCACTATCATATCTACTTCTAGTGTTTATAATACATAGAGAATATCTTTCTGAATTTAAATTCATATAAAATCCTTCTTTGTTTTCCTCTATTTCACCTTGAGCCAATTTACCCTTTATAAGTTTAATAAGAATATTATGTTTTCCTAAACTTGATTTATTTTCTTCTTTTTCTTGTTTTATTTTATTTATTGTATTTTTTAAAGTTTTTTCTAATTCTTCTTCATCTATAGGCTTTAATATATAGTTTTCAACACCTAATTCTATTGCTTTCTTAGCATAAGAAAAATCATCATATCCACTTAATATTATAAACTTAACATCAGAATTAATTTTCTTTAATTCCTTTAATAACTCCAATCCAGTAACCTGTGGCATATTAATATCAGTTACCACTATATCAACTGGATTTTCCTTAAATTTATCTATGGCTTCTTGACCATTACTTGCCTTATTTACAATTTCTAACCCTAGTTCTTCCCATTCAATTATATTCTCAAGTCCTTGTAAAATTAAATTCTCATCATCAGCTAGCATAACCTTGTACATATTACTACTCCACCTCTCTAAGCGGGAATTTTAAAATCATATTAGTTCCCTTATTCTCCTCACTAGTAACAGTTAACCCATAAGGTTCCCCATATTTAATTTTAATCCTTTCATGAACATTTAGCATCCCTATTGATTTACCAGAATGATCGCATTCCCTAATTCTTCTATTTATATCATCTAATTTCTCCTTAGGAATTCCCCTACCATTGTCTATTACTTCCACAACTATATCTTCTAAATGTTTATAGATATATATTTTTAATTCATTATCATCTCTTTCTAACCTTATACCATGAACAAAATAGTTTTCAATTAAAGGTTGAAGAGTAAATTTAACAATTCCCTTATCATATAAATCCTCTTCACATTCTATTTTGAACTTAAATTTCTCATCATATCTAAACTTAAATAGCTCTAAATATTTATTACAGTATTTTATTTCCTGATCTATTGAAACTATAAGATTTCCCTTTACTTGGCTTCTAAATAAAAATGCTAAACTATAAAGCATTTTCCCTACTTCTTTATCTCCATTACATATTGCCTTCATCCTTATTGATTCTAGTGTATTATAAAGAAAATGCGGATTAATTTGATTTTGAAGGGCTACAATTTCAGCCTCTCTTTGACGTAATTCTGCTAAGTAACTCTTTCTTATATGATCATTTAACTTCTCACACATTTTATTAAAATTATCTGCAATAAATGTTATTTCATCTCTATCCTTACTTAAAGGAATATGAACATCTATATCTCCTTTTTCAACCTTTTCCATGGCTAAAACAAGGGAATCCATTCTACTACTTAAATTTTTAAATTTTATATAAAGAACACACTCTGCAATTATAAATAAAAATAAACTAACTAAGAATGCTGAAACTTTAAAAAGAAGAGGTACTTTAGTAGCATTACTTACTTTTATTCTCACTACAGACATTAATCCATTGTTATCTGGTAATATATCTACATAATAACTATCTTCTAATAAAATCTCATGACGCCCTACTTTAAGCTTATCAAAGTATGGATAATACTCATAATCATATTTATTTTCTGAGTCATATAAAACCATTCCTTCTTTATTTAATATAAGAACCTCTGAATTTGTATCCTTATATTTTTTTATAACATCACTAATTACCCCTACATCGTAAGTAGTCATAAGCATTCCTTCTGGCTTTAAAGAAGCTGCATCTCTTATTTCATTTATTATACTAATCTCATTTTTATTATATATTGCATATTCAATATCCTTTTTGTCTAATAATTCATTTGAATTAAAAGGATAGGTCTTTATTTCTCCCTTTCTATTAAAAACTGATATTTCATTTCTAGAATAACTTATAAAGGATATACTTTTTAAAAAGTTGTTTAATTGAAATGAACTCTTAACAAAACTTTCTATACCATTATAATAAAGTTTATCACTTGCACTATAGTAATCTAATTTGCCTTTTATATAATCAACTAAATCTGAATTTAAATACTTTATAACATCATTTAACCTAAAGTCATCTTCATAGAGCATATTCATTATTCTTCTCGATGTGCTGCTATTATACTCTAGGGTTTCATTTACATCTTGCAGTATTTTATCATTTAAATAAAGATTATTTCTCTTAATCTCTTCAGAAGTTTTACTTAAAAAGTAAATGCATAAAATACTAACTACGGATAATATAACTATTGTATATGTTATAAACAGTCTCTTATAAAGATTTGACTTACTAAACTTCATTTAATTCCCCTCTTCACCCACATTACCTTAGTCAATTTTTATTAAATCATATTCTACCCTATCTGAAAAGCTTATCAAATTATGATATTTTATTGTTTTTATGTATTTTTTATGGTTTCATTTAAAATTCATGCATATTTAAATTGTTTTTACCCTCTACTTATCTTAAACTATAATTACAAATTAGTTAAACAATTACATTATTTTATGGAGTGATAAAAATGAGTGAATTTTTTAATCTTGAAAAACTACTTACTTTTTTTAATTATATCTTTTGGTTTTTTATGCTTAATATATTTTTCTCTATATTAAATATACCTGTAATCTTGTTCTTCTTATTTGTAGGACTTAGTAATATAACAACATATTTACCTTTATTTTTAGTTTCTCTAATTCCTTTTGGAGCAAGTTTTACAGCACTGCTTTACTGCATGAGAAAATTAGTAAAATATAAAGATTTAGATTTATTTAGTGACTTTCTTAAGGGTTTAAAATATAATTGGAAACAATCTACCTTAATGTGGTGTGGAGAATTATTTTTAATATTCCTTTTAAGCTTTAACTTAAGAATATTTTCAACTGTTTACTATAGTTTACCACTTACTTGCGTATTTATAGTATTAATGGTCTTAACACTATTAACTACAACATATATTTTTGTATTAATATCAAGATTTTCTATGAGTTCAATGGATATTTTAAGAGCTAGTGTAATTTTAACTTTTACTAAACCAGTAGTTTCTATTGGAAATATAGTTATATTTTTATTTTCACTTATGCTATTTGAAATTAGTCCTGGAACAACAGTAATTTTTATGGCAAGCATAGTATCTTATTTAATAATGTTTTTAAATAAAAATCTTTTAGAAAGTTTAGAAACCAAGAGTTCACAAGCTTAAAAAAGATGTTATATCAAAATAACTTTAATAAAACTTGCAAATAGTATTAAGAAATCTCTAGTAATTTCCTGATACATCTGTAAGTTTTATTATTATCTTTTGATATGGCATCTTTATTTTTTACAAAGCTTACATAAAGCCCTAATATTCCTGTATAATAGCAATGTTACACTTGAACAGAAAATTATTTCATATTACAATATACTTATTATGTCTTAATGTATATATATGTTTAGAACTGATGAAGTTTAAGGAGGAAACTAAATTGTATAAATTTGTAGAAATAAATTCATCAGAAATTGATAAATTTAATGAATCTGATAGAAAGGGTCACATATTCCAAACATCTTATTGGGCTGAATTAAAAAAAGATTGGAAGAAGAAATTTATAGCAGGATATGATAATGATAATAATATTGTTATCACAGCTACTATACTTTTAAGAAAAGCACCATACATAAATAAATATATGGGATATATTCCAAGAAGTTTTACATGTGACTACAACAATAAAAAATTACTAATAGAATTTACTGAATATCTAAGAGAGTTTGCTAAAAAGAATAATATAAGCTTTATAACAATAGATCCAGATATCCATTTAAAAGAAAATGAAGAGGCTCTTTCAGAAGGTACTGAAATAAAGAACTTCCTTAAGAGTTTAGGTTACAAAAACACAGATAGTAAAAACTTTGAAGCTATACAACCAAACTTTGTATTTAGACTTCCACTTCCAACTGAAGGAAATAAAATGGATATTAAAAAGGCTGTATTTAAAAAATTCTCTAGTAAAACTAGATATAACATAAAAGTTGCTGAGGAAAGAGGATTATCAGTTGAAGTTTATGATAAAGAAACTTTAAATGAAGATGTATTAGACAGATTCCATGAAATCATGGTTACAACTGGTAAGAGAGATAACTTCTTAGTAAGACATAGAGAATATTTTAAGGACATGATAGATTACTTATATCCACATTGTAGATTATACATGGTTAAGTATAGCTACGAAAATGACTTTAACAGATTGTCAGAAAAATTAAACAAGCAAGAAGAAGCTAAAACTAAGGCTATTAACAAAATAGAAGAGCTTAAAGTAAAGCTTGATGCTGAAACTGATGAAGATAAGAAATCAAGAATTGAAAAGAAATTAAATGACCAAGATAAGAGACTTAAAGAAGCTGAAAGACAAATAGAAGGCTTTAAAAAGAAAATATCTGATATAGAACCTTTCAAAGGTCAAGAAATATATCTTTCAGGATCAATATACTTATACTACGGAAACAAAGCATGGTATCTTTACGGAGCTTCAGAAAATATATTAAGAGATACAATGCCTAACTTTGCTATGCAATGGTCAATGATTTGTGACTCTATTGATCTAGGTTGTGATGTATATGACTTTAGAGGTGTTTCTGGAGACTTAAATCCTGAAAATCCACTATATGGACTTTATAAATTCAAAAAAGGATTTAACGGAAACTTCGTAGAATTTATAGGAGAGTTTGATATTGTTGTTGATAATGGAATATACACACTTTATAAAAAAGCTTTCCCACAATTCAAAAAAATAAGAAATGCTATAATGAATAAGAAACAATAAAAAAAGGATGCTTATGCATTCTTTTTTTATTTAAAAACTTTATACAAAAATTTTCTCTAAAAAAGCTTCTATACATACTTAAAATTAAATAATTTTTATTTCCTAATTTCATTATTTTCCCTAGTATAACCCTACCTTTTAATCAATATTTTAACTATTTATAATAAATACTTCTTATAGTTAACTTTATATAATCTAATTAAACTACAAGACCATTTTACATTAAATTTTAAGCATAATACCATATATTAATCTTTTGATTTGAAAGAATTAAGGAGTATAATATAATAGAAAGCATTAACAGTAATCTATTTTCGATATCGTATTTATATATATATTTATTTGTTATAGGAGATGACCCCATGCAAGAAAAAGTTTTAAGAAAATTATTTTTAGGTTTTATACATATCCATATATTACATCATGCAAAAGTTGAACCTTTTTTCGGATCAAAAATGATTGAAGAACTTAGGGAACATGGATATTCTATGAGTCCAGGAACTTTATATCCAATACTTCATAATATGGAGAGAGATGGTTTACTACTAAGAAAAGATAGATTAATAGATGGTAAGATAAGAAAATATTATAGTATTACATCAGAAGGTAATGAGATATTAGAAGAAGCTAAAAGTAAAGCATTTGAATTATTTAAAGAAATAAAATAAAAAACTATAGTGGTATATATTAATTTTCTATACCACTATAGTTTTTTTAATTAACTATAAATCTTTCAAGAAACTGTTTTGTTCTTTCATTTTTAGGATTTTTGAAAATTTCCTCTGGAGTACCTTCCTCTAAAACTATTCCTCCATCCATAAATACAACTCTATCTGCTACATCCCTTGCAAAGCTCATTTCATGGGTAACTATTATCATTGTTTTATGTTCCTTAGCTAAATCTTTTATAACAGCTAATACTTCTGCTACCAATTCTGGATCTAAGGCTGATGTAGGTTCATCAAAAAGAGTAACATTGGGATTTATAGCCATAGCTCTCGCTATACTAACCCTTTGTTTTTGTCCTCCTGATAAGGTATTAGGATAATTATCTTTTTTATCAACCATACCTACCTTCTTTAAATTTTCTAAAGCAATTTCTTCTGCCTTTTTCTTATCCATTTTTTCTACTACAATCAATGCTTCCGTAACATTTTGTAGAACTGTTTTGTTATTGAATAAATTATAATGCTGAAATACCATTGCTGATTGTTTTCTTAAGTCATTAATTTCTTTTTTACTTATTTTTTCAGCATTTACTTTTACATGACCAACTTGGATTTCTCCCTTATCTGGTGATTCTAAATAATTTAAACATCTTAGAAAAGTTGACTTACCTGAACCTGAAGGTCCTATTATAACAACCACTTCTCCCTGTTTAACTTCCATGTTAACATCTTTTAAAACTTCTAAATTTTTATAGCTCTTTTTAAGATTTTTAACCTTTATCATGACTTCTCTCCTCCCCTCTTAATAAACTGAAAGTTTTTTCTCTAAAATCTTTTGTAGGTAATTAAAGAAGCCTATGATTATCCAATACATAATTGCAACTACCACATAACTTTCAAAGAATTTATAACTAGCTGCCGCTTCCATTTGGGCCTTAGCTAATAATTCTACAACTCCTAAAGTAAATGCTAATGAAGATCCTTTTACTGTATCTACAAATATGTTACCTAAAGGAGGTATTGCTATTCTAAATGCTTGTGGTAAAACTACTCTTTTTAAAGCTTGAGCCCTTGTCATACCTAATGATAGACATGCTTCCATTTGCCCTTTATCTATAGCATCTATTGATGATCTTAATATTTCTGCTATGTAAGCTGATGCATTAAGTCCTAAGCCTATTAATGCCGCAGTAAATGCACTCATATTTTGAAGTGAAGGTATTACCTGTGGCACACCAAAATAAAGTAAAAATAATTGTACTAAAAGAGGTGTTCCTCTAAAGAATGATATGTAAACCTCAGCTATTTGCTTTAGTACAGGAATTTTGTAAACCCTTATCATAGCAAGAGCTATACCAACTATTAATCCTAATATCATGCCAAATACTGATAAAGATATTGTTACGTTAATAGCCTTTAATAACATAGGTATTAAATCTAATGAATACATAAAATCAAAACCTATACTATTATTTTTATTATTATCTATAATATTATTACTATTTTCTTGGTTATTAGGAACACTTACATTCATTCCTAGCCATTTTTCAGAAATAGATTTAAGAGTTCCATCTTTCTTCATTTCATCTAAAGCTTTATTAACATTTTCTGATAAATCTTTGCCTTTTTCATCCTTAACAAAAGGATAGGCATTTTCTATTTTATCTATTGGTTCTCCAGCTAGCTGTAAATTTAAATCTTTTTCTTTTATGGCAGCTATAGCTGAAACCCTATCTATTACTACAGCATCTATTCTTCCAAGTAAAAGTTCATTGAAAGCAGCATCTGTATTTTGATAAGTTAATATTTTTATCTCATTATTTTCATCTTTATCTTTAACTATTTTCTCATAGTTACTTCCAAGGTCAACTCCAACCTTTTTGCCCTTTAAATCATCAAAGGATTTAATTGAATCATTGCCTTTTTTAACTATTATTTGAGCCCCACTATATACATATGGCTCTGAGAAATAATACTTTTCTTCTCTTTCTGGAGTTACAGTTATTTGATTAGCTATTGTATTAACCTTTCCACTTTCAAGCATTCCAAATAATCCGCTGAAAGAAGCTGTTTTAAACTCGACATCATACCCTAATCTCTTTCCTATTTCATTCCATACATCAACTTCAAACCCCTTAAGTTCTCCACCCTCTAGAAAAGTAAATGGATAATATGTTCCTGAAGTTGCTACTGTTATCTTTTCTTTATTAGTGCTATTTTTTTGAATGTTATTACTATTATTGCTACAACCAACTAATACCATCATTAAAATACTTATTGTTAGAAATAATAACATTAATTTTTTCTTCATTAGCTTAACCTCTTTCCATTTTAATATAGTTCCAATTATATTAATTCCAATCAAAATTGTCAACTTTGATTTTTATTTCGTATTAATTATATTTAGTCTTTATATAGAAATTATGTATTTTTAATATTAAAATGAACATAATGAATTATTTTTTAATAAGGATGGATATTATATGAAGAAAAATTTAATATTTTATTTTTCAACCTCAGGTAATTCACTTTACACAGCTAAGGAAATAGCTAAACATCTAAAGGATGCAGAAATAATCTCAATAGTAGATGCTTTCTATAAAAAAGAGTTTAAATATGAAGCAGAAACCATAGGATTTGTATATCCTATTTATGCCTCTGGCCTTCCTCCTATGGTAAGTGAATTCCTCTCTAAATTACAATTAAATAAGGATTCATATATTTTTGCAGCTGAATGTACCGGTGGCGGAAAAGGCATAACCTTCTCAATGATAAATAAATTACTTTATCCTAAGAACTTAAGTTTATCTAATGGGGAAAAGTTTTTACTTAACTCAAACTATATAAGAATGGGTAGAAATCCTAAGGTAGGAGAAGATGCAAAAAAAGTAATTGATTCAAACAAGTTTAAAATAGAAAATTTTGCTCTTTCAATATTAAATAGGGAGTCTAAAGATTTAAAGGAAAAACATACTAGAATTAATTTACTTTTATATAAACTTTGGAAAGATGTTTTTAAAAATAAAGATAAGAATTTTAACACCAATGAATTTTGTACTGCTTGTGGAATTTGTGCTAAAATCTGTCCAAATAAAAATATAGAAATTATAGATGAAAGTCCTAAATGGAAAGGAAATTGTTGTGATTGTATGGGATGTATAAATAACTGTCCTCATAAGTGTATAAATATAGGAAATAAAACTAAAAAGAAGAATAGATATAAAAATCCATATATATTAACCTCTGAGCTTCTTAGAAAGTAAGAAATACATCTCTTAAGCTCATATTGATTTCTAGATAAAGCTAAGAAAATTTCTTAATAAAGAATAAAAACTACAAAAAATTAAAGTAATTAATATTTAAATTTTCATCACAAAAATTTTTATTAATTTATATTTATTTTAAGTGAGTATTAAGTTTAAAATAACTTTAAAAATTAAAAAGGGCGTGTATCAAAATAACTTTTTAAAACTTACAAACATATTCCGAGAATTACTAGATTTCGCTAAGAATTTATAATCATTACTTCGAAAATATCACTAAAGCTTCGAAACTTAAGTGAAAACCCAAATTTTTAATTTGGATTCTTGAACTTATGCAATTGAACTTTGTGAGATTGTATTCCTAAGAAGTTAACAGTCTCAGCTTTTTAACGTGATATTTTCTACGTAATAATTTAAATTCTAAAGCTCATCTAGATATTCTCTTCATACTGTTTGTAAGTTTTATTATATTTTGATACAGCCCCTTCTCTTAAATAAAAATACCTAATAACTTAAGCAAACTCATGTAAATTAAATTACCCAATACCTTTATTTAAGATAAAACTCTAAGATTACTATAAGATATCAAAGAGCTTTTTTATTAGAAGATTTAATCTTAGTTCAGTAAAAGTAATTATCTCTTCTGATTAAGATTTATATTCTAAAATTTTAGTTACGCCACTTCCGTAAGAAAAATAATTCTTACCTTGCCATACACTAAAATTTTTTAAATGTAACTTTCGGTAGAAATCTTTAAGTTATCTCCTCCACGTTACATTATTATATTATCCTTTTTATGAATTTATATACTATAATTTGATAAATAAATTTTAATATTTTATATTTTTATTGATATATTACTCCATCAATATTAGATAATATATCATCAATTTGATAATCATTTATATTTATATCTATATTTTTACATCTTAATTTTGCTATTAATTCATTCTTTTCATCTTCAAATATTGATGATTGCTGAATACTAGATATAAGGTCTTCTAGCTTATATAAAATGCATAAACCTTCATATGCTCCTAAAGCTGTACATATATTCTCTGTTGATTTCCACTCTGTCATATCATATTCTGAATAATCTACTTTATCACAATAAGAAGTGATTTTTTCTTGATAATATCTGTTTATGTATGCCTGTGCCATATCACTTTCTTCAAAGCCTACTACACTTCCGTCAGGCATAGCTAAAATATAGTTATTTTCTGGTGCTTCGTATGTATTCATACTAATCGCCTCCTACTCTTGTTTATTTTATTTTAGTTTCTCCTCACCTAAAAGCCTTATACTTATATAGTTTTGGAATATACTTTTCCATTTTCAGCATATATTATAAGTTTGAAATTTAGTTTTTAACTTTATTTAAATATATAATTATCACTTTCTATATTTATAATTTCTGCATCTGTATTTTCTTCTACAAAATCTATTAGATTCTCTAAGGTTGAATCAACTTGCTTTTGGTCTCCACAAACTGCTGAAATTCCTATAACTATAATTTGATGAATATCTTGTTCATGAACCTCTCCTACAGAAACATTAAATTTATTTTTTAATCTTTGAACTATGCTCTTAACCACCATTCTTTTTTCTTTTAAAGAATGTACCCAAGATGCTCTTAAAGTTATTTTTAAATTTAAAACTCTCATAAAATCACCTATTAAATTCTCATAAGAATATTGTTTATTTCTTCACTTACAGTAAGTCTTTCATTTTCAATCCACTCTAAGTCAAAATTCAAATTAAATCTCTTGCTAAAAGAATAATACATATTTACCATTTGATAATAAGTTTCTAAGTCATATAAAGTTCCTGAATAACATTGAGGTTTAAATAGTTCTTCTTGATCATTTATAAATAGCTGATCAACAAAATTTAAAAATTGATTCATTAAGTCATCTTTAGATATATCAAAAGGAATTTTTAAAAGCTCCCATTGAATTTCTTCAAGAAGTTTATATGATTTTAATCTTTCTAATATTATTAAATATTCACTTATATCCATTTTTCTATAGTATGGAACTTCACATTTCTTTGTACTCCATAAAGCTAATTTTTCATTTAAAGGAAGATTATCAATTTCTAATATTGCATCTGAAGGTCCTAAAACTGCTCTTTTTATACTAATATCCTCTTCCTCTAATCTCTCTTCAATAAATTCCTTATTATCTCTATAAGTAGCTACATATCCAGTATCATATATGCCTTTTCTTCCTGCTCTTCCTGCAATCTGTTTAACCTCCTGAGAAGTTAACTCTCTCATTTGCTCTCCATCAAATTTGCTTATTGATAAGAAAATAATTCTCTTTATAGGAAGATTAACTCCCATTCCAATGGCATCAGTTGTTATTAAAATTTTATTTTTTCCCGTTATAAATTCTTCATACTGTTTTTTTCTAACCTCTGGGGGTAAATCTCCATAGATTATGGAGCATTTAATTCCCATCTGTGAATATTGCTCAGCCATTTGAAGAACTTTTTTCTTTGAAAATAAAACTAAGGCATCTCCCTCTTGAACATTTTTAGGATGAAAACTTTCATCTTCTACAATAAGTGGAATATCTCTATGATATTCTATAATCTCATAGTCGTCTCCACAATCTTCTATAATCTCTTTTAATATATTCTTAGCATTAAAGGCTCCACATATATGTATTTCAGTACAATATAAACCAAGTAAAGCTCTAGTCCAAGCATACCCTCTTTGTGAATCATCTATCATTTGAATTTCATCTATAACTGCCACATCATATCTTTCATGTATATTAGCTTTTTCTATGGTGCATGATACATGTGTTGCATCTTCAAATAATATTTCTTCTTCTCCAGTAAGAAGATTACATTTAACACCCTCATTATTTAATCTTTCAAAGTTTTCTAAGGCTAAAATTCTAAGAGGAGATAAATATACACCTTTTCTAACCTCTTTAAGTCTCTGCATAGCAGTATAAGTTTTTCCAGTATTGGTTTCTCCTAAGTGAAGATAGAATTTTCTTTTAAGCCTTCTTGTATGAAGATATTCATCCTTTGGATTTGCTGGAAACTTCTCATCAAATTCCTTAGATATTAACTCTGGAATATGATGTTTTACAAGAAGAGTCATAATTCCTGAATTAAGAAATACATTATAATTGTTTCTTAAGACTTCATAAAAATCAAAATTAGTATCATTTTTCTTATTATAATTTTCTAGAATTCTCTTTCCTACCTCTTCTAATAATTCTTCATATCTATCATAAAGAGATTCATATCCTTTTAACCCTTGATCTTTCATCTCTTTTAATTGCAATATTTTTTTTCTTAAGGTTGATTCATGTTCAAAAAGTGCTCCTGCTTTTGAATGTCTTACTATGTTTTCTATTTGATTTATTTGACCTGATAATTTTTTATACTCCCTTTGAGCCGCATTTTTTTTCATTAAAATTCCTCCGAGTTAAAATTCTATAATGATTTAACCTATATATTTTCATTGTAATCTTTTTCTATAAATATCTCAAACAGTTAAAATTTTTCTCTCCCTTTTCTTATTTTCTTCAAAATATATTTTAATATTAGTCCCTTTATAAAAGTAAATATTTATTTTATAGAAAGCTTAATCTTAAATAAAACTCCTCACTAATTCTAATATGCTATAATCTTCTTATACATAATTAAAACTTAATATAAGGAGATACATATATATGTTTATAATTACTTATAAAATGCCAAAGGAACTTGTTGATGAACAAATAGAATTACTTCAAATCAATGATATATTTAATGTTTATTATGAGTCTCCACTAGACATAACAACAGATATGTTTGGATATGGCTATAAAGAAAAGGAAAATGTTATTGTTGATTTAAAAGTAGCCTTTGATGGTAATTTAGAAGACTTTGAAAACTTTAAATCTCAAGTTTCTTCATTACTTAAAGAAACACCTTCTTCAATAGATGAAGTTAAAAATGAATTTGAAGAATTTTATATTGATCCAATTCATTTAAATGATCAATGGGTTTTATGTGCCCCAACTGATAACTTTGAAAATAAAAAAGAAATTTTCTTTACTCCTCAAGGTGCCTTTGGAACTGGATTACATGAAACTACTCAAGATATATTAAAATTCATAGTTGAAGAAGATTTTGAAGGAAAATCTCTTCTTGATTTAGGAACAGGTTCTGGAATACTTTCTATAGCTGCTGGAGTAAAAGGTGCTTCAAAAATAGTAGCAGTAGATATAAGAGATGTGGAAGATGAAGTTCTTTTAAATGCTTCTTTAAATGAACTAGAAAATATAGAAGTAGTAGTTGGAAATGTTCTTGATGAAGAATATGAATTAGATGAAAAATTTGATTGGATATTTATAAATATTGGAGGAGAAGAAACTGCAATGTTTATGGATTTTATTGAAGAACACATAGAAAAAACTGGAAAACTTCTAGTTTCAGGCTTAGTTGAGTGGAGCTTTGATTGGGTTAAAGAAAAAGTTGAGAATAAAGGCTTTAAATTAAATAAAAAATTCCAGACTAATGAATGGTGTACTGCAATATTCTCAAAATAAACCAAATAAACTTCATTAAATTATTTAACTTATTAGAAATTATATGTCAATAACAAAAATAAGCGTAAATTAGTATTTTTGCTAATCTACGCTTATTAAACTCTCTATATTAGTGGTCTAATCATAACCAAAATTTTATTTTCTATGTCTCCTGATTCTACCCTTTCTTCTAACTTGAAGAACCCAACTGACCTATAAAAATTTATTAATTTATCATGTTTACCATCTGCTAATATCTTAACTCTTAAAAGCTTATAACCTTTTTCCTTATAAAATGAGGCTACATTATTTATAAGTTCCTCTTCAAAGCCCTTATCTTTATATTCATCTAACATTTTTATAAAATAAATATCTGCTGACTCCTCAGTTAAAGATTTCATTGAAAGAAATCCTATTTCATTTCCTTTTTCTATATAAACATAAAATGGAATTTGTTCTATTTTATTTATAATTCTCTCAATAATATCTTTATTATAAAGTTCATTCTTAAAATCATTCATTAGATTATATGCTAATTCTTTCTTTAATTCTATATTATCAATACTCTTTATCATACTCTTTCCTCCTATGTTTACAGTTACGTTACTTTTCTTATATATTACACCAAAATTTATATTTTAAAAATGATTTTTCTCATTAATACCAAATAAATGTTAATTTTATTTTAAAAACTTATTAATTTTCTATATATGTTAATTTATTACTTATATAATTATTATTTATATAAGTATTCTATATATTTTTTTCTTAATATATTTTTTTATAATTTTGATTTTTTTATTTATAAAGAGTTATTATTAAATTGAAAATTTGAACAAATTTATAAAATTGGGGGAATTTATATGGAAGCTGGTCTAGTTAATCTAATTACAAGCAAAGATGAAAACTGGGACAAAAGATGGAAGTATAACTGTGCAATGTTTATATTATGTTATATTTTCATGGGGGCTGTCACAGGAATAACTAATGACTCTTATTTATCTTATTTAAACATCACTGTTCCTAATGTAGTTAAAGCACTTCCTACCTATGCATCAATTGGAACCTTCATAATAGCAATGCTTTTACTATTAACTCATAAAGTAGGATTTAAAAAATTAATATTACTTGCACCTATTTTTTCAGTTCTTGGTTTATTGGTTTGTATATATAGTAAAGATGGTTTAATCATAACTTTTGCATATATAGTTGTAAATATTGGTTTGGGAATGTTTGATTGTATTTACCCTGTGATGTTTACATCATATACACCTAGAAAAGAAAGAACTAAAATGTTCTCTAGGGTTATGTACTGCAATCTTATTAGCCAATCAATTTTAACATTTTTAAATGGTAAAATTGTTGTTTGGAAATTTGCTAAATCTTTAGGTATCTCTTATAATAGAGCTTCTGTTTTATCAGGAAATCAAGATGCCTTAAGTTCTGTTCAATTAATGGCATATTCAGATTCATATAAATTTGTACTTTGGATTGCAATAGCCTTAACAGTAATAGCTTCAGTCTTTCTATTATTCTTAAAAGAAAAAAGTGAAGATTATAGAGAAACTCCTGAAGAAATTCAAGCTAGAAAAGGAGAAAAAGCCTTTGATTTCAAATTATTAGCTAATAAATATGTTATCTTATGGATTCTTATATTTGGAATAGTAAGATTTGGTGCTTTATTGGTAACACCATTCTTTCCAATTTATTTAAATAATTTCTTACATATAAGCAGAGGTACTGTTTCATCTATCATAACATTCCAAACAATATCTATGGTAATTGGTTATTTTTGCACCCCTTACCTAGAAAAAAAATTTGGTTCAATAATAACCATATCTGTAACTACTATACTTTGTGTACCACTTATGATATTAATGGCTAATGGTGCTATATTTGGAAGTAATGTTGCTATGATAGTAGGTATGATACTATTTTTAAGATCTGGTATAGCAAATGTTTCTGCTCCAATACAAAGTTCTTTACCATTAACCTTTGTTCCTAAAAATTTAGTTTCAGCTTATAATTCACTTATATTAGTTGTTAATTCACTTATAGGAATTGTAGCTGGTATATATACAAGATATTCTTTATTAAAGACAGAATCAGGTTATGGAAAAGCTTACTATATAGCAGGTGCTCTTTACCTAATAGCTAGCATATTTCTTCTTATAATATTTACCAAAAAATATAATAGAACTAATAATGATTCTGAGGTAATTGAAATTAATGCAGAAACCGCAATATCCTCTGTAGATGATAGTATAAAAGAAACTTTAAAATAGTTTTAAGTTTTAAAGTTAAAACTCTGATTAAAATTAGTTATAAATAATTTTAATCAGAGTTTTTCATTTTTTCTATCTAATTAAATATAATAAGTTTCTAAAATATATTTTATATAATAAAAAATTTAATTAGTAAGATTAAACATATTAAACATATCTACTATTCCATATCCCCACTCTGAATTTGGATAAGTGTCCCCTTTTCTCTTTCTTGTACCTCTTGCAATAAAAGCTTTTAAAGTTTGAGAGAACATATAAGGATAATTTCCTTCAACAATTCCCCATTGGAAAAGTAAAACACAAATTCCAGCTACTATAGCCGCTGCAACACTTGTACCATTTGCTAAAGTTGTCTTATTATCTGGCGCAACGGTAAGTGCATTTACTCCTCCTGCTGCTACGTCTATGATATCAATATAATTATCTTGAAATCCTCTCCCTGAATAAATTAATTGTGTATTATTTAATTGATTATATGCAGCAACTGTTATTACAGAGGCACTAGTACCTGGGACAGTTACTGTTCCATATGGGTCAGAAGGTATCATTCTAGTTTTTTCTTTACTTATTCCTTTTGGCGGAAGCCAAATATCATATCTTCCTTCTATATTATTTAATCCTCTAAACTTAAAACTCCATGTTCCAGCTTGAACATTATCTAGTATAATTAATATCAATGAATCTTCATAAATTTCTTCAGGTACATAATAACTTACTAACACTGTAGTTCGTTCAATTGTAAAATCATACTTATCTCCTTTTCCAAAGAAAGGTTGAATTATTCCCGTAGTTCCTCCAGTAGGCGAAACTATTTCTACGGAAGCAATACTAGGTATTTGTATCCAAGCTTCAATGATAATCTTTTTTTGATTTTCATCTATATTAAATTCATGAGTAGTTACTTGTCCATTAGGTTTTATAGTTCCTGAGCCATGTAATAATGCTGTCCCTTCATTTCCAGAACCTGTAATTAAAGCAATTCCTCTATTTATTAATATAGAATCTAAAAATTCTTCTAACATGCTTGTTCCTTTGTGACTTCCTCTATTAGTGCCTAAAGGTAAATATATAATCATACTTTGAGATATTTTTAAAAAGTATGAATATAAATATTGTATTCCTGTAAATATTTCAGTTATATTATAAACAGGTATTTTTATTTCATACTCTTTTTTATAATAAAGTGACTGTGCAAGCTTTACAACTAAGAACTTACAATCTGGTGCAACCCCCTTTAACCTAGGATTTTTTCCTGATGATCCAATTATTCCTGCCATTGATGTTCCATGGCCTATTTCATCTCTTGATGGAACTATTGTATATGGATCTCCTCCTTCTCTACTAAGTCTTATTGCTCTATTTATATCTTCTTCTGAATAAAAAGTTCCATAAGGTAAATTATTATCCCTTGAACTTTCACTTGAAATTGTTTGATCCCAAATTCCTAAAATTCTTGTATTACCATCTGAATCCATAAACTCTTTGTTTAAATAATCTATTCCAGTATCTAAAATTCCAACAATAACCCCTTTACCTGTTAGATTAAAGTATGATTGTATTTGAACATATTCAATATTTGCTGCTTGTAAAGGGCTTATTTCCTGAAGTACATATCCTTCTGGATCTTTTATAAAAGTAATTTTATCTATTTCTACATCTCTTCCATTTTCTTTTTTATATTTAATCATAGATATATCATTTTCATATTCCTGTAAGTTTTTATCAATAGTTATTATGGCATACCTATTATTAATTAAAGTTGCATATATTCCATCTTCATTATTAAACTCTCCTATAATATCACCTTGATACTGAACTAGATAATTTAAATAATTTTCATTATTAAATACATATTCTGGAGCTGAAGACTTAAATTCCATTTTATTTCCCTCCATAATAAAAATCAGAAGGCACGCTAACTAACATCCTTCCACAATAATACTCAGTATAATCTTCATTAATCTTAGTACTTCTATAAGGGGCTAAAGGAACTGCTATTATATTTTTAAATATTTCATATAAATCTAAATACCCATATCCAGTATATTCATTAGGATATGTTTGCCCAGGAATTCTAGTAGCCCCATATATTAAATAGCTTCTTAATTTACTAGAATTCATTGTTCTATCATTTCCATTTATAATTCCCCATTGAAATAATAAGGCACATACTCCTACAATTATTGCTGTTGCTGGAGAACTCCCTGACATTCTTCCAACTCTATCTCCAGGAAATATGGTCAAAATATCCTTACCTGCAGTGGTTATATCTGGATTTATCCATCCATTAATATTAAAACCCTTTCCAGATTCTGCTAATAAAGATTGAGTTTGACTATTATAATAGGCTACGGTTATTATATATCTAGCAGTAGATGGAACCATAAGAGTATTTAATGGATTAGGACTAAGAAATTTTGTATTTTCAGGCAATAAAGAACTTGGAGCTAACCATACATCATATCTTCCATTAGTTATATAATCTCCTCTTAACTCAAAAGTCCATATTCCAGGCTTAATATCTTTAAATTCTACATAAATAAGCTCATTTCCTGTAAAGGTATCAGGAACATAATAGTTAATATTAACACTTGTATCAGTTAATATAAATTTAAATGATCTCTCTAGAAAAATTTTAGCATCTATGAATGAAGATTCTTCTCCACTAGGAGATTTTATATTTAAAGACATTATATTAGGTCTTTGAATCCAGAAAGCTAAGTTAAAATTTTTTATTTCTCTAGGTATTGATAATTCAATTTTTTCAACACTATTTTCAAGTTCTATAACTCCAGAGGCATGCCCTTGTGCACTTCCTTCATTTCCTACTCCAGCAACTATAGCAATTCCTCTTATTGAAGCAACTGTAGTTAAATACCTAGAAAAAAGTCCTCTTCCATCATGACTCGCTTCAGTGCACCCTATCGCTAAACAAATTACTAATGGTCTCTTAAGACTGAGGGCATAATTTTTGAGATATTCTATTCCTGCTATAATTTCGACTTCATTATAAACCGGAACATTTTCTATTCCATTCTCTCTAAAAGCTTTTTCATAACTAAATGAATTTAATAGTTTTACAATAGCAAAATCACAATTAGGTGCAATACCTTTAATTTTTCTATTATATCCACGTGCTCCTATTATGCTAGCTAATTTAGTTCCATGCCCTATTTCATCTCTACTATCAACAATATCATATGGATCTCCTCCATCTGCCTTACTTTTAATAGCATTATTTATGTCTTCATTATTAAATATAGATCCTACATAAACTGAATTATTAGGTTTTTTAGTACTCTTTTGATCCCAAATAGTAAGTATTCTAGAGGTATCATCTTCTCTCATAAATTCCTTATTAAGATAATCTATTCCGGTATCAACTATTCCAACTATAACTCCATTTCCATCAAGATCTAAATACGGATTATTTACAATTGTGGATATATTATCAGTTTCTTGTGGAGATACTTCCTGTAAAACATAAGGCACTCTTGTCTGTATATAACGAATTGATGGAACATCTTTTCTTAGTTGTTTCAAATACTGTGGTGGTGTTGAAACAACACCTAAGGTATCAGTAATTGCATCTCCACATGCATAAGGAATTTTTTCTAACTCTTCTTTTAAGTTTCCTCTATATTCAACTAAATAATCTGGAGAATCTTCACTTAAAAAGTTTGGACATTGTACTGATTCTATGGCTCCTCACCTCTTAAAATTAACTCTTATTTTAATTTACTCTATAATTTAAATAATGTTACAAATAACACTTTTCTTCCTTCCTAATCCTTTATAAAAACATATAAATTTTACATTAAACTTTAAATTCAAATTACTATCTAAAAAATATTTCTGCAAACAAAAAATTGCCACCAATCAACTTTTATCTAGTTAAATTGGTAGCAATTTATTTATCAAATCATTCTATTTATGCTTATAAAATAATTTATTTCTTATTTAATTTTACAACTGTCTCTACATGAGGAGTGTTAGGGAACATATCCATAAGTAAAGTTTTTTCTATTTCATATCCCTTAGCTTCTAAAACTTTTAAGTCAGTTACTAGAGTTTTTGGATTACATGAAACATATATTATTTGTGGAGCATTAAATTTTATAACGTAGTCTAATGCCTTTGGATGTACCCCACTTCTTGGTGGATCTAAAATTATTATGTCTGGTTTATCCTTAACTGTTTTTATAACCTCGGCTACATCTCCAGCTATAAAGTTACAATTATTTAATCCATTTAATTTTGCATTCTCATTAGCTGCCATAGCTGCCTCTTCTATAAGTTCAATTCCAATAACCTTAGAAGCTTTTCCCGCTGCTATTTGACCTATTGTTCCTGTTCCGCAATAAAGATCAAATACTACCTTATTGTCCGCAGCTCCCATAAAATCTCTCACTATGCTATATAGCTTTTCAGCTCCTAGTGAGTTTGTTTGGAAGAATGAGAATGGAGATATTTTAAAGTTTAATCCTAAAAGATTTTCTGTTATAAAATCATCACCATATAGAATGTTTACTTTCTCTGGTATAACAGCCTCTGATAAAGCATCACTTTCTGTATGTATTATTGATTTTAATTTTCCTTTTAAGTTTAATCCTTTTATAATCTCAGTAAACTCTGTTAAATCAAAATCTATTTGAGTTGTAGTAACTAAATTCACAAGAATTTCTTCTGTCTTAACACTTTTTCTTACTACTAGGTATCTTAAATACCCTGTTCTAGGCATTATTTTATAGAAAGGTAGTCCTTTTTCTCTGAAATATTTAACTGTTGTATCTAGTATATTTCTAAAATCTTCATCAACTAATACACACTTATCAACATTTACTATTCCAAAAGATTTTCCCTTCATATGCATTCCAAGGGTAAGTTCTCCACCTTTTTCTTCGTCTCCAAAAGTGTATTCCATCTTATTTCTATATTCCCATTGAATCGGACTAGTTTCTATACCTAAAAACTCTCCTGTTGGAACCTCAGCCTCTTTAAATAAATCTTTAACTTGTTCAACCTTAAGCTCTAATTGTTTCTCATAAGGAATTGTTTGAGAAGAACATCCTCCACATACTCCAAAGTGTGGACACTTTTGGTCTTCCTCATAACTAGCTTTTTCTCTTACTTCAGAAACTCTAATTTCTGCATACTCTTTTCTTTTCTTAGTTACTCTACCAAAGACTTTTTGTCCTGGGAAAGTATTTTTAGCATAAACTTTTAATCCATCTACAAAGCCGAATCCTTTAGCAGGGAACTCTATTCCCTCTACTAATAATTCTATTTCATTACCTTTTCTCATTAGTTGTCTCCCTTACTAATAAATTATTTATTTTCTAAAAACTTTTTCACCTAATGTTAATTTGAACTTTCTACCTTCCATTATAGCTCTGTAAAGTATGTTCATAATAACAAATATTACAAAATAAAAAGGAATTCTTCCTTCTAAAGATATCTTATAGCCAAAAGGTCTCATTAGCAAATCTACTATAAAGAAGGCTGCTAAAGATAATAATAATACTACTGTTTGATCTATAATTCCTTCTAATAATCTTTTAAAGAAAGAAGTCTCTTTCTCACCTTTTTCACCAATATCTTTTTTGTCTTTATCTTGTTTATTCATAAATTCCTCATCAATAGCCATAGTATTGGTATCTAATGATATACTCTCTAACACCGCTGCTTCTTTTTCATATGAGTCCATTTTCTCATTTGTTACTGATGTTTCATCACTTTTTAAAGCATTTTCTTGCTCTTTAGTGAATTTGTTATCGTCCATAATATCCTCCTAAAAGCATTAAATATTATTCTGAAATACATTAATTAAATATACTATATTTATTATCTTATGTAAATCAAATCTATTTAATTATAGTGTATTATTATGGCAAAACTATTACATTTTAATTATGAATATAAGAAAGAGAAGCTTATAAGACCAAACTTCCCTTTTAGAACTCTCTATTTAATTTAAAACTCTCTTATCTTCTACTCTTTTAGTTATTTCTTCATTGTCTAAATATTCTAAAATTGCTACTAAATACTTTCTAGAAACGCCTAAAATCTCCTTAGCTTCCCCTAAAGTAATAGAACCATTTTTATTTAGCCATTCTATTATTTTTTCTTTAACCACTTGTAATACCTCTTTGTGCATTACAACCTCTTCTGGAAGTTTAATTAAAGTTCCCTCTTCAATTAAAAGGTTATATATTTTTATATATTCCTTTTCTAACTTTTTATCTTCAATGATGTCTTTTATCTTTGGAGAAACTATTCCACCTTCTAAATAAGCTTTTAATATTTTTTCCCTAATCCCCTTTTGAGCTTTTGTTAGTTTTATCTCAAAATCCTTTAGTGAAATTATATTAACTCCTTCCTTTATTATCTCTTTTTCCTTCATAAGTTCTAAGAAGCTTTGGAATATTTTTTGCTTAATCTTATTTGAAAAACTCTTACTTCTAAGTTCTTCTTTATTCATCCCTACTTTTAATGGATTTTCTTCATGGAATCTTCTTAGAGTTTCATAAATTTCTTCACTCTTTTTAGTGAAAAATTTATTATGAATAAATACTTTAGATTTACCATTATCTATTCCTATAATTTTCTTATCCTCACAAAGCTTTTCCAATATAAAATCTATATTATCTATATTTCTTCCTAGTCCTTTTATGACCTCTTGTGAGTTTGGGAAGGTTTCACTTAAAGATAGTACTACATTTTCAATTATATCCTCTATGCTACCTTTTTCCATAAGCTTTAGTTCATTTAAATAATCCTCTTTAAACCTTTTAGCTTTTTTTGCTACAGGATTTATTATTTTACCTCCACCTAAGGTTGTCATAGGAGAATAATTTCTTATAACTAAGTTATCACCTTTTTGAGCACATATTTCACTTTCTAGTCTTAACTGTATATATGCCTCTTCACCAGGCTTTACCTCCTCTTTATCAAGTAGGACTATTCTTCCAAATATCTCTGATGTACCATGATATATTCTTACTCTCTGCCTATTAACTAAGTTTTTTTCATTAGACTTTAAGTATATAAGCTTACAATCTACCATGTAAGATGGCTCAATAGTATTATAAGTACAAACAACCATTCCTCTAGTTACTTCCTCTTTAGTAACTCCTGATAAGTTTAATGCACATCTTTGACCAGCTTCCCCTATTTCAACATTCTCATCATGAACTTGGATATTTCTAACTCTAGCTTCTATTCCACTTGGATTAATTTGGACTAAATCACCTAACTTTACACTTCCACTTAATATAGTTCCTGTGGCTACTGTTCCAAATCCACTTACTGAAAAGCTTCTATCCACAGCTAGTCTAAAATGACCTTCCTTGTCCTTTTGCTCTATTTCTTCTACTGCACTATCTATCTCAGTTATTAATTCATCAATTCCTTCTTTAGTTTTAGAAGAAACTTCTATCATGGTTGCATCTTTAAAACTAGTTGATTTTAAATAATTCTTTATGTCTTCTTTTATCATTTCTGCCCATTCTTCATCAACTAAATCCCTTTTAGTTAAGGCTACTATGCACTTTTTAACTTCTAAAAGTTCTAATATTTCTAAATGTTCCTTTGTTTGAGGCATTATTCCTTCATCTAGGGCAATAATTAGAAGAACTACATCTAGTGATGTAGCTCCTGCTAACATATTTTTGATGAATTTTTCATGCCCTGGAACATCAATTATTCCTGCTCTTTTTCCTGAAGGCAAATCAAAGAAAGTAAACCCTAAGTTAATTGATATACCTCTTTTTTTCTCCTCATCAAGCTTATCAGTTTCCCTACCTGTTAAAGCCTTTATAAGAGTTGTTTTACCATGATCTATATGCCCTGATGTTCCTATAATCACATGTTTCATCTATTTTTCACCTATTTCCTTTAAAGCATTAAATATGACTTCATAATCATCTTCTAAGATTGTTCTAAGATCTATATAAACTGCCCCTTTATAAACTCTAGTTATTATAGGTATTTTATATTCTCTTAGCTCTCTTTCTAAATTAACTTCATTTATGCTATCTGAATCTATTCTAAGTAAATAAGTACTTAATTTGCTATCTGGCATTGAACCTCCACCAACTGTTGATTCACCTTCTTCTATAGAAAATTTATAGAACTTATTTAATCCTTCTAAATTCTTATAAAGTCTATTAGCTCTTTCTTTTATTTCCTTTAAATCTAAAGTCATCATATGAAGAGTTGGTATTTTTTCAATTGCCTCTTTTTCATTTAAATAATGTTTTAAAGTAATTTCTAAAGCAGCTAAAGTAAATTTATCAACTCTTAGAGCTCTAGTTAATTGATTCCTTTTTATTTTATCTATTAATTTCTTTTTACCTACAATAATTCCAGCCTGTGCTCCACCAAGCATCTTATCTCCAGAGAATGTTACAACATCTACTCCCTCTTCTAAACTTTCTATTACTGTAGGCTCTTTTTCTAATCCATATTTACTTAAATCAATTAAAACACCACTTCCAATATCCTCTATTACAGGTATATCCTTTTCCTTTGCTAAGTTACATATCTCATTAGCACTTACACTCTTAGTAAAACCTAATATTTTAAAGTTTGAGCTATGAACTTTTAAAAAGGCTCCAGTTTCTTCTGTTATGGCATCCTCATAATCATATAAATGTGTTCTATTAGTTGTTCCCACTTCTACAAGCTTAGCTCTTGAAAAATTCATCACTTCTGGAATTCTAAAAGAGCCCCCTATTTCTACAAGTTCCCCTCTAGAAACAATTACCTCTTTATTTTCACAAAGAGAATTTAATACAAGCATTATAGCTGCTGCATTATTATTTACCACTAAGGCTGCCTCAGCTCCTGTAATATCTTTTATGATACCTTCTATAAGGGAGTATCTAGATCCTCTTTCTCCCTTTTCTAAATCATACTCTAGATTGCTATAGCTTGAAGCGGCTAAAGCAACTGCTTCAGTGGCCTCTTTGCTTAACAAAGATCTTCCTAAATTAGTATGAATAACAACACCTGTTCCATTAATAACCCTTTTTAAATTTCTTTCTCTTTTTTTAAGTAATCTATGCTCACATTTACTCTTAGCTTCTTCCTTAGTTAAGGCATAATCTACCTCTTCATTTAGAATAGCTTTCCTATTTTCATTGATTATATCTCTTAAAGCACTTACAACTGTTTCTCTCCCATTTTCATTTAAAAAGTCCTCATTAAAAATACCAAGTATTTCATCTATCTTAGGCAAAGCTCTAAGAAGTTCTTTTGTCATGTTATCCTCCTAAAAATTACTCTACTACTATATATGCATCATTGAAATCTTCAACACGTCCTATAACAGAACTTTCTACCTCTAACTTTTCTAATCTAGTTAGTATGTCTATGTAATCTTTCTCTTTACAACTGATTAATAATCCACCTGATGTTTGAGGATCAAATAATATATCTTCCATCCAACTTTCAACATTATTTAGAAGATATTTTCCTTCTAAGTATCTTTTATTCTCATAACACCCAGCTGGTATTAATCCCATACTAGCATATTCTTTAGCTTCTTTAATAAATGGAATTGCATCTTTAAAGATTCTAAAGGTTTTTTTAGATGGTTCTGCCATTTCATATGCATGCCCTATTAGTGAAAATCCTGTTATATCCGTACATGATGTTATATGATAGTCAGTTATTATTTCACCTGCATACTTATTTAAATATGCCATTACTTTTACTGCTTTTTCATAAGCTTCCTTAGAAGCTATCTTAGCCTTAATAGCTGTATTTATTATTCCAAGACCAATTGGTTTAGTTAATATTAAAATATCACCTGTCTCTGATCCATAGTTTTTAAGAACTTTATCTGGATGAACAATTCCTGTAACAGATAAACCATATTTAGGTTCATCATCTTGAACGGTATGTCCTCCAACTATTACAGCTCCAGCCTCTAATACCTTATCTGCTCCCCCTCTTAATATTTCACCTAATATATTCATATTTAAGCAATTAGGAAAACAAACTATATTTAATGCCACTATAGGCTTTCCTCCCATGGCATAAACATCACTTAAGGAGTTTGCTGCAGCTATCTGTCCAAAGGTATATGGGTCATCTACTATTGGAGTAAAGAAATCTAATGTTTGTATTGTTGCCATTTCATCATTTAATTTATATACTGCCGCATCATCAGATGTATCTATTCCAACAATCAAATTTTTATCATTCATCTTTGGTAATTTACTTAAAATTTCTGAAAGAGCCCCCGGCCCTATTTTGGCTGCTCAACCAGAAGTCTTTGATAGCTCAGTTAATCTTTTTTCTATCATAAAACTCCACCTCTTTTCTAAATAATAATATTAATTATATCATATTACTTTATAGAAATTTTATCTTTTATCTTCTCTAAGGTTTTTTCTCCTATACCACTTACATTTGTAATATCATCAACACTTTTAAATCCGCCAATTTCATCTCTATAATCTATTATGGCCTGTGCCTTACTTTCTCCTATTCCATTTAAGGTCATAAGTGTTTCTTTAGAGGCAGTATTTATATTTATAACTGAACTTTCATTTTTCTCACCTTTGTCACCTGATGAATTAGTAGGAATACTATTAGTAACTTCAGCATTTAAGCTTTCATTTAAATTTGCCTCTTCACTTTCAACATCATTTATATTTTTAATCACTATACATTGCCCGTCACTTAAATATAAAGCTCTATTTATATTACTTAAATCTGCTTCATCAGTTGGTCCTCCTGCTTCTTCTATAAGCTCATAAATTCTACTTCCATTTTTTAATTCATAGACATTAGGCTTTTTTACCTCGCCCTTAATCTCTACAACTATTTTTTCTTCACCTAAGCTAGTTTCTTTTTCTTCTTTTTCACTTTCTATATCACTATCTTTTTCTTCTTTAATATTATTACTCTCTTCTTTCTTTGAATCTGATTCTTTTTCATTAAACTTTTCTAATTCATTATTCTCTTCTGATTCCTCTCTATCTAAAAATAGTTTTTCCATATCACTATTACTTATTTTTTTATCATTTGTCTTTGAGTAACCAATAAATAAAAATAAAATAGCTATTACAGCAATTATTAAACTACCTATAATTTTTTCTTTTCTCTTCATGACTCCTCCATATTATATAAATTCTTAGAAATTTATTAAAAAATAAAGTTTCAAATCAATAAATTCTCATATTTCTTTAACATTATTGACAATTTCTCCATTTTTGAGTACCAAATTAATACAAATTTATAGAAAATATACTCTATTATTGTTATAATAATTATTGCAATTAAAATTAAAAATTTTGGAGGCTCTATGAGTATAAAGTTTAAGAATTTAAAAATAAAACTTAATTTTATAATATCTATGGCTTTTATCTTCTCTTTAATTTTAAGTACTAATGTTTTTGCTGAAAGTAATGTACCGGAAATTAAAGGTGAAGGAATGGTTCTTATGGATGGAACTACAGGGGAGGTTTTAGCTGAAAAAAATGCTAATGAAAAACTTGCTCCTGCATCTACTACTAAAACTATGACAGCTTTACTTACAGTAGAAAAAGCTAACTTAAATGATGTTGTTACTATAGGAAAGAATCCTCCTTTAGCTGAAGGAACCCGTGTTGGTCTTCAAGAAGGAGATAAATATACAGTTGAAGAATTGCTTAATGCATTATTAATACAATCAGCTAATGATGCTGCTGTAGCTTTAGCTGAACATATTTCTGGCTCTGAAGAAAAATTTGCAAAGCTTATGAATGAGCGTGCAGAAGAATTAGGAGCTAAAAATACTCACTTTGTTAATGCTAGTGGACTTTTTGAGGATGATCATATGACTACCCCTTATGATCTAGCTCTAATAATGAATGCAGCTTCAAAAAATCCAATAATTGATGAAATTACAAAAAAAACAGTTTATGAAATGCCTAAAAGCATTGTAAGTGGAGAACCTATATGGGCAAATAATAATAATCAACTTATTCACCAAACAAGCCCATATTATAATAAAGATATTTTTTGTAACAAAACAGGATATACAACTAAATCAAGGCATACATTTACTTGTGCAGCTAAAAGGGGTGATAGAAAATTAATCCTTACCCTACTAGGTTATGACACTAAGGATCAATACTATGAAGATACAAAAAATCTTTTAGATTATGGCTTTGATAATTTTTCTTTAGTTAAATTATATTCTAAAAATGATGTTGTAAAAGAATATTACATTGATGATAAGAACACCTTATCTTTAGTAGTTCCTGAAGATATTTATAAAACATTTAAGAACTCTGAAATAGAGAACTTATCTACAGATGAAATAAAGAAAAATTTAAACATAGACTTTTCAGTAAAAGCAACTAAACCTATATCTAGGGGTACTGACATATTAAAAGATACTGATTCTTTTACTGGAACACTTATGATTGGAAATACTCCTTATAAAACCTTAAATCTTTTAAACAGTAATGATATAACTTATACAAGTTTTGAAAAAATTATGTTTAAATTAAAGGGTTTTAGTGGATTTTACATAGCTTTAGGTGTTATAGGTTTAATATTTTTAATAATCTTAATACTATTTATGATTAGACTTATATCAACTATAAAAAGAATAAGAAATAGAAAAAAACGTAATTCATATTTTTATAATTAAAAAACAAGTAGTTTTAAGCCAATGCTTAAAACTACTTGTTTTTTAATTTATTTATTAACTCTTTCATATCCTCTGGAAGATCTGCCCTTAAGCTTAAAGGTTCCTTGGTCTTTGGACTATAAAAATCTAATCCATAAGCATGCAGTGCCTGTCTTGATATAAACTCTTCATCCTCTGTTCCATATAAAGAATCTCCAAATATAGGATGACCTAAACTGCTTAGATGCACTCTTATCTGATGTGTTCTCCCAGTTTCTAGTAAACATTCAACTAAATCGGCACCATTATAACTTTCTATAACCTTGTAGTGAGTTATGCTCTCTTGCCCTCTTTCATCTACAACCCTTTTTATAGTATCCTCTGCTGGTCTATAAATTGGTCTATTGATAGTTCCTTCTTTTTCTTCTAAATTTCCATGAACTATAGCTAAATATCTTTTTTGAAATTTATCAGTTTTCATTTCATTAGATAAAACCATATGAGCATATTGATTTTTACCTATGATTATAAGTCCTGAAGTATTCATATCTAATCTACTAACTAGTCTAACTATACAATCTTGATTACTCTCTTTAAAGTAATATAATATACCATTAGCTAAGGTTCCATTAGGATGGCTTCTTGTAGGATGTACAACCATAAAAGGTTTCTTATTTAAAACTAATATGTCACTATCCTCATAAACTATTTCTATATCCATTTTTTCTGGTTCAATATTTTGAGATTCCTTTTTTGAAAGCTCGATTTTTATCTCTTCACCAGTTTTAACAACATAGTTCATCTTTACAGCAACACCATCTACCTTAATTCTCTTGTCTATGGCTGCACTTCTTATTAATCTTGAAGACAATCCTAACTCTTCTTTTAAAAATTCTCTTATTTTTCTTTTATCATACTCTTTAGTTATTTTACTTTCTAAAATACTCATTTCATCTCTCCGAAATTTTTAAAGTCTTTTCCTAGTAATATTACTACATCATAGTTTCCATTTCCATCATACTTAGATGAAATGCCCTTTTTAATGTTATCTATCTTTAAATCATTTTCCATAAAAGCTCTAGAACTTTCATCCTTTATCAAAATCTCTGATTTTTCTCTTGGATCTCCATTTCCAACATCAACTTTATCATATCCGTTTTCATTTAATTGTTTTTGTACATTTGCAGCTAAGCCATTTATTTTTGTACAATTTAAAACTTTTATGGATAAATCTCCTCTAGCAGCACTAGGAATAACATTTTTTCTTCCACTTAAATTACTACTGTTTAATTGACTTCTTAATTCTTTAGTAGCCTTTTCATCAGGAATATAATAAGAAACATTTCCAACATATTTACCTTCTCCAGGTAAAGTCATCATTTTTATATTATTCTTATCAGTCTCTAATCCTTTAAGTCCATATGCAACAGTAACATCTAAAGGAATATTAGTTTCTATATTTTTATTTAAAATCTCTGCTATACTATCTATCTTTGTTATGGTAGATACTGATAGAACCTTATCTATTACAGCATTTATAAACTTTTGTTGATTTTTTATTCTATCAACATCTCCATTGGCTAATCCTGTACCATCATTATTTTTTCTCCATCTAAAAAACTCTTCAGCTTTTTTACCATCTAGGTGTACAGTTTCTCCCTTGTTGAAATGTATGTGTAAATCCTGCCCTGGATCGTCATAGTTCATATCCTGCTCTATATACATGTCAATTCCACCAATAGCATCTATTATGCCTCTAAAGCCTTCATAATCAACTTTAACAACATAATCAACCTTAACGCCTAATATATTTCCAACAAGCTGTTTAACAAGCTTTTCTCCCCCAATTGGGTAAGCAGCATTTATTTTTTGAGACTTTCCTCCAATTTTTACTCTAGTATCTCTAGGTATAGATATTAACTTAGCCTCTTTTGTTATAGGATCAAAGTTTGCTAGAATTATGGTATCTGTTCTTTTAGCATCTTTATTTGATACATCACTTGTATCACCAATATCCATTCCTAATAAGAGTACATTAATTGGCTCTTCAACCTTTATTACATCCTGTTTTACGTCTTTAACTATATTAAAAACTTCCCCTAAAAAACTGCCATATTTAAAATAAAAATATCCAAAAATACTTATAAAAAAAATAAGAATAAAAGCTAAAGCACCTAAAATTACTCTTTTTACCAAGCTTTTTTTATTGATATTTTTCTTATCTTGTCTTTTTTCAAATCTATTTTCTTCATTCCCCATATAACCCTCTCCAATTATTTGATTATTTTTCTTGCATTATTAAGAAATTTCTTGCTTCTATAGTTAAGGGATGTATTAAATTGCCTTGTTTTATTACAAATAAAATTGTATTTTCTAAGCCTTTTAATACTCCTTTATCTAAATCTTCTCTTGTTATTTCTCTTAATTCTTCAACCCCTGGGAAATCTCTACCTGGCTCAATATAGTCAGCTATATATATTATTTTTTCTAGAGTACTCATATCTTTTTTGGCTAAAGTATGATATTTCACAGCATCTAAAACCATTTCATCCTCTATTCCAAACTTTTCTTTAGCTACTATGGCACCGACAAATCCATGTAAAACTTGAGGTGATTTTAAGGTTATTTCATCTAGTTCATAACCATGCTCTTCTAATATTTTCACTTGTTCATCTACAGGAATATATTTTGCTACATCATGAATTAATGCAGCTAATTCTGCCTTTTGTATATCTTCTCCATTTATTTTAGCAAGTTCTTTAGCAGTTTCAACAACCCCTAAAGTATGTGAGTATCTACTTCCCTTAATAGTCTCTTTAACATAATTATTTATTTCCTCTAATGACCACATAGTTACTCTCTCCTATACAAATTATATTTATCTATTATATCCACTACACCTGGCGGTAAAAAGAATTTAACTTCTAGAGAATCATGAACTCTTTCTCTTATAAGAGTAGAACTTATCTCTATATTAAGTAAATCTAAATATACTATATTAGTACAATATTCTCTATCAAACTCTTCTTTCCTCTTTAATAAATCATTTTTATCAAATCCAGGTCTATTAAAAACTACTAAATTACTAAATTTAAAAATTTCATTTATATTTTTCCATGAATTTAGGTTTATAAGACAATCTGCTCCGGTTATGAAATAGAGCTCTACTTCTTTAAAACTTTCATGTAAATATCTTAAAGTTTCATAAGTAAAGCTCAATCCTTTTTTCTCTATTTCATAGTTATTTATGGAAAAAAAGCTATATGGCTCTATAGCTTTTTTAACCATTTCATATCTAATTATTTCATCAGTTATATCTTTCCACTTCTTATGAGGTGGATTGCCTGCTGGCATGAATATAACTTCATCTAGTTCTAATATTTTATAGGCTTCATAAGCTATATAAATATGGCCTATGTGTATTGGGTCAAAAGTTCCACCAAATACTCCTATTTTTTTCATATTACTTCCCTTTTTTAGGTAATTCTATCTTAGGATTATTTTTTGATGCTCTGTAAAGAACTATTTTGTTTCCTATAGATTGAACCCCTTCACATCCTAATCTTTCACAGATGAAATTTGAAGCTTCTCTTGTCTCTAATCCACTATTTTCAAGAACATTTATTTTTAAAATCTCTCTTGCTTCTAAAGCATCATCAACTTGCTTTAAAAAGTTATCTTCTATTCCATTTTTACCTATTTGAAATATAGGAGTTAATTTAGCACCTAATCCTCTTAAATATGCTCTTTGTTTTGTTGTTATCATTATTTATCCTCCATTAATTATAGTAAGTATTCAAACTCAAAGTCGTTTAATCTTACCATATCTCCATCTTCTATTCCCATCTCTCTTAACTCATGGAATATTCCTTTATTATTAAGAACCTTATGGAAATATCTTAATGAATCAGGATCATTTACATTAACAGCTAATAATAATCTGTCTACAAATGAACCTTCTACTACATAAACCTTTAATCCATCTTCTTCTATTGGATTTATAGTATATGTAAACTTCTTATCCTCTGGAATGAATCTTTCATCTTCTGGGATTTCTAAGTCAGTAACAGGAATATCTTTAAGCATTCTAGCTGCTTCTTTTATTACTTCCTCTACTCCTTGTGAAGTAGCTGCTGACATTTTAAATACCTTATCAAATCCCATTTTATTAACTTCAGCTTTGAAGTTTTCAAAAATTTCTTCATCAAATAACATATCGCATTTATTTGCTACTACTATTTGAGGTCTATCCCAAAGTTTAACACTGTAGTTCTTTAATTCTTCGTTGATTCTCTTGAAGTCTTCAACTGCGTCTCTTCCTTCAACTCCTGAAATATCAACAACATGTATTAAAAGTCTTGTTCTTTCTATATGTCTTAAGAAGTCTAATCCAAGACCTACACCCTCTGAAGCTCCTTCTATAATACCTGGTACGTCTGCCATAACAAATGGCTCTATTCCTGGTACAGCAACAACTCCTAAATTAGGTTTTAAAGTTGTGAAGTGATAGTTAGCTATCTTTGGTTTAGCCTTAGTTACCACTGAAAGTAATGTTGATTTACCAACGTTAGGGAATCCTAAAAGTCCTACGTCTGCTAATAGTTTTAATTCTAAAGCAACCCATCTTTCTTCCCCTGGCATTCCTGGCTCAGCAAAAGTTGGCGCCTGTCTTGTAGGTGTACAGAACTTACAATTTCCCTTACCACCTTTTCCTCCTCTACAGATTGTATATGTATCATCTCTATGAGAAAGGTCTGCCATTACCTTATTAGTTTCAACATCTCTTATTATAGTTCCCATTGGAACCTTTATTGTTAAATTTTCACCATCTCTTCCGTAACATTTAGAACCTTGACCGTCTTGTCCTCTGCCTGCTACGAATTTTCTCTTATATTTGAAATCTAAAAGAGTTGTCATTCCTGGATCTACTACAAAAGTAACATCTCCACCTTTTCCACCATCTCCACCATCTGGTCCACCAAGTGGAACGTATTTTTCTCTTCTAAAAGAAACAGAACCATGACCACCATCTCCAGATTTCACAAATATCTTGGCCGTATCTATAAACATGTTTTCTCACCTTGCTTTCTCTATAAAATGTTCCTTTTTAGTATATTATAACCTTACTTTAATATAAAAACACAGCTTTTTTAATGCTATGTTCTCATATGGTTAAATTTTTTTATTATTAATCAAAAAGCACCCTAAGTAAGGGTGCTTTTATAAAACTAAATATATTATTCAGCTATAACTTCTTCTACGTTTACTGGGTAAACAGAAGCTTTTTTCTTGTCTCTTCCAAGTCTTTCGTATTTAACAACACCATCGATCTTAGCGAATAAAGTATCGTCTCCACCTTTACCTACGTTAGCACCTGGATGAATCTTTGTTCCTCTTTGTCTTACTAAGATGTTTCCAGCAAGAACGAATTGTCCATCTGCACATTTAACACCAAGTCTTTTAGCTTCAGAATCTCTACCGTTCTTTGAGCTACCAACCCCTTTTTTATGTGCAAATAATTGAAGGTTCATTTTTAACATAGTCTACACCTCCTCTTTTATTATCTCTATATATTTACAACGCGTTTTCTTTCCTAAACTGCTATCCAGCCCTAGGACTAGACTCGCTAAGCTCATTTCAAAAGTTTTAAGTAAAACTTGAGCTTCAACTATTTCTTCATGGGTAAACCCATTTAGATCTAGTTTTAAATATCCATCACTCATTTCATAGTTTACATTAAGTTTTAAAACCTCATCTAAACCAATGATTGCACTTTGAGATAATACTGATACGGAATTACATATCATATCGTACGCCTCTCCAGCTAGAATAGCATCTCTGCATTCCATTGCGTGTCCTTTAATAGTGAAGGAAATTATGTTATCTTCTTTTGATTGAAATTTAACTCTAATCATATCAGAAAATTAAGCTTCGATCTTTTCGATAACGATCTTAGTGTAAGGTTGTCTGTGACCATTTTTTCTTCTGTAGTCTTTCTTTCTTTTGTATTTGAATACAACAACTTTCTTAGCTTTTCCTTGAGCTAATACTTTTGCTACAACCTTAGCACCCTCAACTACTGGTGCACCAACTTTGATTTCTCCGTCTTTAGCGACTGCAAGAACTTCTGTTAATTCAACTGTTGAGTCAACTTCAGCGTTAAGTTTTTCAACGAATAATACGTCTCCTTCTTGAACTCTGTATTGTTTTCCTCCTGTAGTTAATACTGCGTACATTAAAACACCTCCTCATAACGGTCTCGCCACTTAAGGTAAACTAATTAAAGTTATTTTTAAAACCTATTCGTGAGCGGTTTACAAAAGCCATTCTATCATAGCTAAAGCCTTTTGTAAAGCTAAATTTAATATTTTTCGATATTCTTCACCAAATACTCTTTTACGCTTTCTATTTGATTTTTAAAGATCAATGGTTCTACTTTATAAAAGTCTTTAGATTCTTGAAAATTCAAGTAAATATTTAAATCTAATGCTCCAATTTCTTTTAAAAACTCAAAAATATTTCCTCTAATATCTTTTTCATAAATAGAGTTTATTTCTATATGGAAATCTTTTATCTTTCCTTCTCCATTTTTCTTCAAAATCTCATTTCTTAAAAGAAGATTTATATAAGATAACTTTAATCTCTTTCCATGACCATTACATGCTAAGCAATTTTCTTCTATATATTCATAAATACTTTTTCCTTTTCTATATCTTGTTATTTGTACCAATCCAAGTTCTGTAAAAGGAAAAATTTTAGCTCTTTGGCTATCACTTTTAAATTCATCTTTTAATATTTCTAATATTTTTTTCTTGTTTTCCTGTGAATACATATCTATAAAATCAACTAATATTATTCCACCTAAATTTCTAATTTTAATTTGTCTAGCAATTTCCATTGCCGCATTTTTATTAGTTTCATAGGCAGTTTTTTCTTTATTTTTATGATTTGTATTCTTACCTGAATTGACATCTATAACATACATAGCCTCTGTTTTTTCTATAACTATGTCTCCACCACAATTTAAATTAACTCTATTATTTCTAAGGCTAAGAATTTCTTTTTCAATACCATAATAATCAAAAAGACTTCTAGCATCATCATAAAGAATTACTTTTAAATATTCAGAATTAGAAATACTATCTTTTATTCTTTCGTAATCTTCTATAGAATCAACAATTATTGAAGAAGTATAAGCATCAATGTCATCTCTAATTATCTTATTAATAAGGTCTCCTTTACCCAATAATCTTTTTGGATTTAAGGAGAATTTACCTTCTCTAATAACCTCTTTATAGTTTCTATATAGTTCTTCTATTTCTTCTTGAATCTCAAAAATACTAGCTGATTGGGCTTTTGTCCTAACAGTAACCCCTAATTCACTTGGTTTTATCAATGAATTTTCAAGTTCTTTTTTAAACTCTAGATTTTCTATCTTTCTTGAAATTGAAATATCATTTCTTGAAGTTTCTAAGACGCAATATCTTCCTGCTAAAGATATTTTTGAAGTAACTTTTGCCCCTTTACTTCCAAATTGCTCTTTTAATACCTCAACAATTATTCCATCTCCTTGTTTTAGATCTTTTTCCTCTTCTCCAAGTATCATATAGGCCTGTTTACTATACCCAATATCTATAAAGGCACTCTTTATTCCTGGAACTACTCTTTTAACTATGCCTTTATATATCTCTCCTTGAACAGGTTCTAGACTTTCTTCTTCTATATAGCACTCACTTAAAAGATTATTTTTCTTTATGGCAACCCTTAATAAATTTTCTCTTCTTTCTACGTATATATCTCTCATGAATTCACTTCCTAATTTAGATGTATTTATATAGAGGAACTAATGTATCCCCTTTGTATGCATACATCTCAACTCTTTTTATTTCTACGAAAGCTTCTTCATTAACATTTGATGTATTTTCTTTTATAACATTTGCTAAAAGATCTGCTGAAAGATTTTCTCTACTTCCACAGCTTATAGTTGTATTTACAATTAAATAATTGTCCTTAGTCCAACATTTAAAATCTTTTATAAATGGTTTTATATCCGCTTCTTTTTCACCCTTTTTAGTTCTTTTTATTGTTATTATTTCTTTTTGAGCCATTAAAGCATTAACTTCTTCTTCAGCCTTAGAAATATCATTATATCTTATTTTTATTGTATAATTTGCAGCATCTAAAAGAGCCATAGCTGCTGGCAATCTCTTAACATTGTGTATAACTGGACTCTTTGAAACTTCTAAAAATCTAATACCATTTGCTGAGAATTCATTTAACTTTTCTTTTACTGCCTCTTCATTCATATCTTCAGTTAAATTTAAATCTAAATAATCTCCCTCAGAATATACACCAACTGATAAAGGTTGTGCTATTGCTAAGGCCATATGAGGGTTGAATCCTTTTGAATATTCAACTGGAAGCTCAGCTCTTCTTACTATTCTTTGAATTGTTCTCATTAAATCTAAGTGAGAAACAAATTTTATATCTGCATCTTTAGTAAATTTAATTAAGTATCGCACCTTCAAAACACTCCCCATCTTTAAAGTTTACATTTACTCCACAACCTGTACATCCTTTTCTACAGTTTTGAGTAGGTTCACCAGTTTTAGCTTTTTCATTTTCTCTTTCAAGATATTTTCTTGTTACTCCAATATCTATGAAATCCCATGGTAAAATTTCATCGTAGCTTCTTTGTCTATAAACATAAAAATCTCCATCTACATTACACTCAGCTAAAGCTTCTTGCCATAATTCAAAGTCAAAATACTCTGACCATCCGTCGAATTTAGCACCTTTTTCATAAGCTTTTATTAATACATCACAAAGTTTTCTATCTCCTCTAGCTAAAACTGCTTCCATATATGATGTTTTTTGCTCATGATAGTTGTAAACTATACTTCTTGATTTTATAGCACCTTTAACAGCATTGATTTTTTCAGTTACAATGTCCATTTTTTCCATTGGTGCCCATTGGAATGGTGTAAATGGTTTTGGTACAAGAATAGAAGTACTTACAGTAATTCTAAGTCCTTTATTTCTTATATGTTTAGGTACAGCAAAGTATTGATCAGCTATTTTTTCTGCTAATAATCCTATTTCTGCAGCATCCTCAACTGTTTCATAAGGAACTCCAAGTATAAAGTATAATTTTATTGTACTCCATCCTGATTCAAAAGCATTTTTAGCTGCTTCTAATATTCTTTCCTCTGTTAATCCTTTATTTATAACATCTCTCATTCTTTGAGAACCAGCCTCTGGTGCAAAAGTTAAACCAGTTTTTCTAACCTTTTGAATTTCTTTTAATAGATCAACTGAGAAAGCATCTACTCTTATTGATGGTAAGGCAACACTTACATTATTCTTTCCGTGCTCTTCTATAAGATCTTTTACTAAGCCTTGAATATCAGAATAATCACAAGTACTTAGTGAAACTAATGAAACCTCATCATATCCTGTAGCTTTAAGCATTTTTCTAGCTTGATCTAATAAAGTTTTTCTGCTCTTTTCTCTAACTGGTCTATATATCATTCCAGCTTGACAGAATCTACATCCATTAGTACATCCTCTAAATAATTCTAAAACAACTCTGTCATGAACTATTTCACTGTAAGGTACTATTAAACTTTCTGGGAAATCAACTTGGTCAAAGTTATTTATGATTCTCTTTTTAACCTTTTTAGGTACATCATCGTACTTAGGTATAAATTCTTTTATTGTTCCGTCTTCGTTGTATGTAACATCATATAATGATGGAATATAAACACTTGGAATATGACTAGCTTCTCTTAAATAAGCTTCCTTATTAAAGTTATCTTTATGTTTTTGATAAAGATCTAAAAGATCATTTAATCCTTCTTCACCTTCACCTAATTGGAATATGTCAACTATATCATATAAAGGCTCTGGATTATATGCACAAGGGCCACCAGCTATTACTAAAGGATCCTTCTCTGTTCTTTCTGATGCTCTAAGTGGAATTCCACCCATGTTTAGCATATTTAATATATTTGTATAACTCATTTCGTATTGAAGAGTAAATGCTAAAAAGTTGAATTCATTTATAGGATCTTTAGTTTCTAAAGCGTATAAAGGAATATTATGTTCTCTCATAAGCTTTTCCATGTCTGGCCATGGAGCATATACTCTTTCACAATATGTATCTTTTCTTTGATTTAAAACATGATATAAAATTCTTGATCCTAAGTGAGACATCCCTACTTCATAAACATCTGGGAAGCAAAATCCAAATCTTATATCAACTTCTTTTGGGTCTTTTATCACTTCATTAAGTTCTCCACCTATGTATCTAGATGGCTTCTCAACTCTATATAAAATATCATCAGTTATTCTTACCATTTAGTTTCCTCCTACATTTTTATAAAATATTAAAGCTAATATCTATAATAAAAAGAGAAGTATACCTCTTTATACTTCTCTCATATTAACAATTTCTATTCTATCACAAAGAATAATTATAACCAATATATTTATTCTTTTCTATACTTAATGTAATATTCTCTTAAATTAATGTTTCCAATTGTCTTTAAAGTCTCTATTATTTCATTTTCTCTTAAGACATAAAGCAAATTCATTTCTTCATCTAAAACATAAAATATATTAAATCTATTTTTATCAATAATTCTAAGAAGATTAACCATATCTTGTTCACAATATACAGAAGTTACTCTACTGTCTATGTATTTCTTATTAATTAATCGTTCCCTCTTTTTCGTTATATCACCCATAATTATATACATTACCTTTCTTCTCTCATTATAACTTAAATAGATTATAAATATTCCTGCTAATATACTAGTTATATTTATTTCACCTAAAATCAGAATTCCTAATATAGACAACAAAATAAATGCTATTCCAAATGAATAGCTTATCTTCATCAATATATTATTGACATCCTTAAAGATCATCTTCTCCTCTAATATTGCTCCTAATATTTTCCCTCCATCTAAGGGATAGGTAGGAAGCAAATTAAAAATAAATAGGACTAAATTTATTTCATAGGTAGAATAAATATATTTACTTTTAAAAATTAATTTATAAATGCAGAAAAAAATTATGGCAACAATTCCATTTAAAATAGGACCTGCAAAGCATACTATTAATTTTTCTCTTGAACTTAAATCTTCATAATCTTTTATCTCTAATCTAGCTCCTAGAATATGAAGTTTAAATTTCTCTGACTCTATATTTAATTTTAATAAAACAAAATAATGAGCTAATTCATGTATTATAATCCAAAAAAAAGCTAAAGCTAAGTTAAATTTAAATCCTAAAATAAAAAATGTAACAAGCTGTATAATTATCTTTTTATCGATTTTCACTGCTTATCTCCTAAAAACCTCATGCTTTCTTCTGGATTAACATACTCATTTTTAAATAATACTTGAATTATTACACCTTTTACTTTTTCATTCTCAGATGAAATACCTATTTTATCTCCCTCTTCTATACTGTCCCCTTCTTTTTTTACCACCTCTTCTAAATTGTAATATAAAACTTCTAAGTCATCATAATAATTCATCTTCACAGTATATGTTCCATTTTCATTTTTCACTTCACTTATGGTTCCTTTTAAAAGACTTTTCACCTCTCCCTTTGAAGCACTTAAATAAAGGGTTTTTCCCTTTAAATTATTATTTTCCAAAGTTTTGACTTCTCCATTAAAAGGAATTACCTTACTTTCCTTTAAAAAGTCTATAGATTCCTTCTCAATAACCTGAAAATTATTAAAAGCACTTACTTCTCCACTATTTTCTGATACCTTTTCTTCACTATCTTGTTTAGGTTCTTTTTTTAAATTAGAATTCTCTAAATTAAAACCATCCTTTATTCCACTACTAATAGTAGCTACTATTTTACTTTTATTTAAATCTAAGTTTTTATAATATCCATCAGTTGATATTACCTCTTTAAATTTTCTACTTAATCCTACTAAAAATTCATTTTCTACTTGTTCCATTAAAAAAAAGCTAGAAAAAATAAAAAAGCCTAAAATTGATGAGAAAACAACTTCCTTAATTACGTATTTTCCCAAACTATCTTTCTCTCTTCTCTTATAAGAACCTTTAGTTTTGAAATTCACCTCATGATTAGGAGAAGTTTTTCTTGTCTTATTTATTTTTCTATAATACTTCTCATATTCTTTGTTATAGCTACCCATTTTTTCTTCTCCTTTCTAGAAATCTTTAATTATACTTAATATATATTTTTTTTATGCATCTTATAGAACTTTTATTACAAAGTGAAATATAATAGATATAAAAAAAATAAAAGTATTAAAATCATTATTGATCTTAATACTTTTATTTTTATTAGAATTTTAACTTTTTCTTTCTCATAGATATGTTTAAAACCAAGGCTATACTCACTATAGTTGTAAGCAATGAACTTCCTCCATAGCTTACTAATGGTAATGTTATTCCTGTTATAGGCATTATACCTATTGTCATTCCTATATTTTGTAATATAGCAAATATAAAATAAGAGGCAAATCCAACACATATTATGGAGCCAAATATATCCTTAGAGGTTTTAGCCGTCATTATTATTCTATATATCATTATTGCGTATAATAATAATAGTACCATTCCTCCTACGGTTCCCCAATGTTCACCTATTACAGCGAATATAAAGTCTGTTTGCCTTTCTGGTACGAATTCTGAGGAATAACCACCAACTTCTCCATTTAAATCTAACCCAGTTCCAAAGAATCCTCCAGATCCAATCCCTATTTTTGATTGAGTTAATTGAAGATTTATACCTAACTCATCTCCATCAGGATTTAAGAATCCAACAAGTCTATCCTTTTGATAGTCTTTTATAAGCCCTGAATTCCAAACTAAGGCTATTGCCACTATTATTGATAAAAGCCCTGCACCTATTACTTTCATATCTAATCCTGCTGCAAAGAATATACCAAGTGCTATGAAAAATGAAACCATAGTCATACCCATGTCAGGTTGTACAACTATAAATATCATTGGTATTATTGCATACATGGCAACCTTAATAAAATTTCTAAAGTCATTTATTCTTAAATCAACTTGTTCCATCTTCTTGGCCAGCATAAGTATCATGGCCGTTTTGGCCAGTTCCGAGGGCTGAATACTTACAGGACCTAATACAATCCATCCTCTAGCACCATTTATTACACTTCCTGCAAATCTGGTTATTATAAGTAGAACTATGGATCCCCAATAGAATATCTCAACATAATTATAAATTATGTTATAATTCCAAAGTAATATTATGTACAATGCAGCCATTGATATTATAAACCATATTAACTGTTTCTTAGCGAAAAAAAATCCTCTTTGAGACTTTGTCCCTAAGTATATGTTTAATATTCCAAACAGTACTATTAATATCATAGATACTAAAAGCTTATAATCAATTTCTCTTCTTAGTTTACTATCTAGTTTTAGTCTACTAAGCATTATAGTACCTCCATAAATTTTATTTATTTAACATAACTATTTATATAATACTTTATTTTTACCTATTTTCAATTACAAAATTCTGAACTTTTTAAAAGACTAATAAAAAGCTATCTCAAAAAATTTGAAATAGCTTATATTTTTAAATTATCTAGCTTTACCTTTTATATTTTTTATTGGTATATTTGCTACTAAAGATGGTGACTCTCCTTCTATTGGATTTGACTTTGTAACAGTTATGTCAACATCCTCATTTTCAATCTCTACATATTTAGAAAGTACATCTAATATTTCAAGTCTTATTTTATCTAAAACTTCATCTGATAGTTCCCCTCTATCATGGATTAAAATAACCTTTAATCTATCCTTAGCAACTTGTTTCGGCGTAGGTCTACTAGAAAAAACATTTAAAAAACTCATTTTCTCTCACCTACCCTCTTCTAAACAACTTTAATATAGAACTAAATATTCCTTGATGTTCTGTGTTTAAATCCATTATTGGAACATCTTCTCCTATTATTCTTCTACCTATATTTCTAAATGCTTGTCCTGCACTTGCTTTTTCATCTAGTACTATAGGCTCTCCTTTATTAGTAGAAACTGTTATGTTTCTATCATCTGGAACAACGCCTAAAAGTTTTACAGAAAGAGTTTCTATAATATCTGAAATGTCTAGCATATCACCTTTTTTAGTCATTTCATAATTTAATCTATTTACTATAACCTCATGATTTTCTAATCCCTTAGCATCAAGTTTTCCAATAACTCTATCAGCATCTCTTACAGAAGTTATTTCTGGATTAACTACTACGATAGCTCTATCTGCCCCAACTATGGCATTTTCAAATCCTTGCTCTATACCAGCTGGGCAATCTAAAATTACATAATCAAACTCTTCTTTTAATTCATTTACTAATCTTAACATTTGCTCAGGACTTATATCATTTTTATCCTTAGTTTGAGCAGTAGGTAATAAGTATAAATTATTAAATCTCTTATCTCTTATTAAAGCTTGCTTAGTTCTACATCTATTTTCAATTACATCAATTACTGTATAAACAATTCTATTTTCTAATCCCATTAACACATCTAAGTTTCTTAGACCTGTATCTCCATCAACAACAACTACCTTTTTTCCTTGTGCCGCTAAAGCTGTTCCAATGTTAGCTGTAGTAGTTGTTTTTCCAACTCCACCTTTTCCTGATGTTATTACTATCGATACTCCCATTACTTTCCCTCCATTAAATTATGTAATATTAATAAGAATATTTATCCGGTAAATAAGGCTCTACAATTATATTATTTTCATTCAATCTAGCCACCTCCGGATATCCTGTTTTCTCAAAATCATCCGGTGATATTGTTATTTTACCTGATATAGAAATTAATTCTGGTTCTAAAGAATAAGCTGCTATTATGGCATTTTCATTTCCATTATCTCCAGCAAAAACCTTTCCTTTTAAGTCACCTAGCACAATTACATTTCCATGTGCTCTAACTTCTCCCCCATTATTAACATCACCAATTATTATCAAATTACCTGCGTAATTTAAACATTGACCACTTCTAACAGTTTTTCTTACAAATTTTGTTCTTCCCTCATAAACTCCCGAAAAAACACTACTTTGCTTTTCTAATCGTTCTTCAAATATACAATCCTTTATAAGTATCTCATCAAAAAGTACATCTTTTAACTTTGATATTTGTCTTTCATTTATATATTTTAAATCAGTAGTTACAGTTAAAGTAGCCCCTTTATAAAACTTTTTTCCTCTACTTAACTTCTCTACTAAAGAATCAAGCATTTCATCAAAATTACCAAACTTGTCCATATTTATTATGGCATTTATTCCTAGTTTATTTCCTTTTATAAAAATTCTATCATCACGCATAGTAAATTACTATCCTCCAAGTATCCAACCCCTTTTATTCTTAAGGTAAATTATACAATAAATTAATTCTCACTTTATATTATATAAAGTATTTTTAATTTATAAAAGGACTTTATGAAATAAAGTAGTAAAATTTTGAAAAAATCAATCGTATTTTAAAAACCTATTTATAATTTGTTTAATTATTTAATTAAAATAGTAATAATAATTTAAAAACCCACAGAAATTAATTCTGTAGGTTTTATATTAATGAGCTTTATTTTCATCTACTTTAGTTTTATCATTTTGATTATTATTATCTTGATTATTATTTTGAGATTTATCATCCTCTTTTTTATTTTCAGAACTATTATCTTGTGATCCTTCAACTGGTTTTCCTGAAGAATCTAATTCTGCATTTTCTACCTTACTATTTATATTTGAATCCTTGATAGCTTCTAAAGGTGGATTCAATGAATAATCATAAGCAGCTCCATCAAGATTTGTTGGCGTATACCCTGGATAATCCTTCTTTAACTCTTCTCTAAAATAAGTTTCATAAATAGTTCTTGCTATAAATGATCCATAATATCCATGACCACCATCATAAAGAACTGTTGCCACAGCAATCTTAGGATTATCTAGTGGAGCAAAGGAAATATAAACCCCGTAGTCTGTTCTTCCATAATCTGATTGGTCATTTCTGAAAGTAGCAGTACCAGTTTTACCAGCTGTAACTATTGGAAATCTTGACATTATATACTGTGCCGATCCTACAGCATTAACTCTTCTCATACCTTCTTTAACAGCATCTAAAGTATCTTTTGACATATTAACTTTATTTAAAACTTCTGGTTTAAATTCTTCTACTAAGTTTCCTTGAGCATCAGTTATTTTATCAACTAAATGTGTTTTATATCTTGTTCCTCCATTTGCTAAGGTTGCCACATAACTTGCTAGCTGTACAGGAGTAAAGTTACTTATACTCTGTCCTATAGCAGAGTCAGTAAGGTTTCTTGGTGAAACTATTTGGTAAGCTATATCTCCAACAACCCAAGCAACTATTCTTTGAACTGTTAAGTTTATTGCCTTATCAACTTTTTCATCTTCATCCTTACCTTTTATTCCATTAAAGTTTTTAATACTTTCTTGATAGGCAGAATCTAAATTATATAAAGTTTTAAAATCATTTTTTAAAGACTCACTTAAAGCTTTTTCATCAATAGTATTTCCATCTCCAAGCTTATTTAGAGAATTCTCTATATCTTTTTTTATAGATTCCTTAGCCGCTGCTAACTCTTTAGAATCCCTATCATTAACCCCTATATTCACCTGTGGAAAATCAGGAGAAGGAGAATTAACAAAGGTTCCCTTTTCAAGAGAATCAACTAAGGTAAATCTCATAAGAGCTATTGTTTGATTTTTAAAAGATTCAAAATTATAAACCTGACCAAAATTTTCAGATATTTCAATTCCTGTTGAAGCCTTTTTATCTGAATTTGGATCAACACCTAATCCAAACTGCCATGCATATTTTGCAATAGAATCTAAAGCTTCCGTACTACTCTTCTTATATCTTCCATCTCCATATGGATCTCCACCATTTTTATAATACATCTTTACAGCAGAGTCAAAATAATATGAGTTTGATGAATGTTCTAATGCAGTATATAAATCTGCATATCCTGTATAGTTTTTATCTCTTGGCCAGTTTGCAGGATTTTTACCAAATATCTCTGGATATGTCTGACCAAAGTTTTGTCCATTAGCATAAACTGTTGAACTTGGAGTTATAACCTTATCCTCTAAGGCAGCCACACTAGTAACAGGTTTAAAAGTAGATCCTGGTGGAATCATCCCTAAAGTAGCATAGTTATAGAATCTTTTTGGATAAAGATCATATAAATCTTCCCTTAATCCAGTTTTTGAATTTTTAGGGAAAAGATCATCTACTGTTTTATTTAAAGCATTTCTAGCTATAAACTGCTGTGCAAAGGCTTCATAGTCTGGTTGGAAGTATTCCTTCGCCACAACTGGATCTAACTCTCCCTTAGCAAACTCATTTGGATTAAATCCTGGATAACTTACTAAAGCTAAAACCTTTCCTGTATCTACTTCTATAGCTACTGCCGCTCCTCTTGTTGCATTCTTAGTATTGGCATCTGAATCTAATGTATTTCTTGTTTGAAGAAAATCTAAAAGATACTTCATTGAAGTTTCTGCTGAATATTGAATATCCTTATCTATAGTTAAATGCACATTATTTCCTGGGTAAGATTCTAAGTCATAAAGTTCCTCTTTTTTTCTACCAGAAGAGTTTACCTTAACTGTAGTTCCTCCCTTAACACCTTTTAGTTCATTTTCAAAAGCTGCTTCTATACCAGATTTTCCTATTAAATCAGTAGAAGCATCATATCCTCTTGCTTCATACTTAGCTTTTTGATCTCCATTTATAGAAGCTACATATCCTAAGAATGAAGACCCTAATTCATTATATGGATAGTATCTCATTGGCTCTATGCTTACATCTATCCCTGGTAAATCATTAAGCCTTTGATAGAATATAAATGCAGTTTCTTTGTTTATGTCCTTAGCTATTGTAACTGGTTTATATCCTGAGAAACTTTGCATTTTCATAGCATTTTTAACAAGCATATATCCTCTTATATCTTGAAGAGAATATTTCTTTAACAATATATCTGTTATCTCTTTTGGTTCCATATTTTTATATGACTTAGCCTCTTCCTCTGTAGGATTTAAAACGTCATATAATTGATATTCCTTTACTAAGAAATTAAAAGCCTCATCTGGAGTAATCTTTAGAAGCTCTTTATCTATTTGATCTTCTTCCTCAGCAGTTAAATCTCCTTCTTTATTCTTAAAAAGAACATTTTTAACCTTATCACCCATTCCAATATCTTTTAAAAGTCTTAGTTTTTCAGTATCACCTGAAACATCAAAATAAAGTTCTCCATTTTCATTAATTCTAATCTTAAAATTATCTAATATACTTTGATTATTTTCTTTTAAAATAGAATAAACTTTATCTATAGTAGTATAAAAGTTTTTCTTAGATTCATCTGTTTCAGTAAATGTTAATGTGTATGTTTGTCTATTAGTAGCTAAAATGTCCCCATTTGAATCATAAATTTTACCTCTTGGAGCCTGTTCTGATAGAAATCTCATAGATCTAGTATCAGCTCTTTGTTTAAATTCTTCATAATTAAATACTTGAAGATAAACTAATCTTGCTACTATAGATACAAATACTATTATCATTATTCCTATGAGAATTTTATATCTATCTATAGGCGTTTTTCCATTTATTGAACTTCTCATGTAACCACCTATTTTTCACTTATTTTCCATTCTCTTTTCATAAGATCTCTGTTGCATAATTTATAAACCCAATTATACATAAAGAATCCTATAACTACGTTATAAAGTACCATAATCCAAAAGCTTAATAAGTTTATTCTTATATTAATTAAATTTAATATAAATGCCACTATAAAAAACTTTATTATGGTAAGTAAACCTACTGATAGTACCGGAATTGTTTTTTTATGCTTAAATACACTTTCCCCAATATACGCAGCTATTAAGCACACTAACATATTTACTAACATATTTACCCCAAAGACATTTACAAAATAAACATCTTGAAGGAAACCTGATAAAACTCCTATAAATACCGCTTCCCAATACCCACTCATAAGAGCATATAGTACAGCAAAGGTGAATAATAAACTAGGATAAACACCTTTTATAGAGAAAAAAGGTACCAGAGTATTATCTACTATAAATAGTAAAAGACATATTAATATTAGTATTAATCTTTTCACTTTACTCCCTCTTTTCTAATACTTAACTATACCATCTCTCTCTGATGGTGGTACAACTACAAATAATTCTTGTAAATTATTAAAATCAACATATGTTTTTAATATAGCGGTTTTCATAACTTTAACATCATCTGATTGTACTGATGTTACTTCACCAATTCTTATTCCTTTAGGATAATATCCTCCAAGGCCTGAAGTAACTACTGTCTCACCTTCTTTTATTGTAGAATTCATAGGTAAGTTAGTTATCTCTGCTTGCATCTCACTACCATTTCTATATCCTTTAACTATTCCGTCTCCTGAATTGCTATCTCCTTCAATAGTTGCTGCAACAGCTACGTTTTCATTTAATAAAGTTTGTATTTTTGACCAGTTTGAGTGAACTTCTGTTACAACTCCCACTAATCCTTCTGGAGAAATCACTATGTAATCTTTTTTAATCCCTTCACTTGATCCTTTATCAATAGTGTAACCTTCTACAAAGCTATTTCCGCTTTTTCCTATTATGTTTGTACCGATATATTTATATTGATTATTTTCCTTAGAAAAATCAACTATTCCTCTTAAAACATCATTTTGACGCTTTAACTCATTGTATTCAACTAATTGATTTTCTAATTCTAAATTTTTCTTTTTTAAATCATTATTTTCATTCTTAACATCTGAAAAGTTATAGAAGAAATCAAAGACATCATGAACTTTATCACTTATTGTGTATACAACCTTCTGCACAGGGTTTAAAACAGTACCAACTCCACCTGAAATTGGATTTTTAGAATCACTCTTAACAGTAAATATAATTATTCCTAAAAAGGCAACTGACAGTACTATAACAGTTACTGCCAGTTTATTCTTGAAGAATTTCATATTCTATCCTCTTTGTTGTTTAACTATTAGATCAAACTTATCTAAAGCTTTTCCTGTACCTAGTGCAACACAGTCAAGAGGTGATTCTGCTATATGAACAGGCATTCCTGTTTCTTTATATATAAGTTCATCTAGTCCTTTTAGGAATGCTCCTCCTCCAGCAAGCATTATTCCTTTATCCATGATATCAGCTGCTAATTCTGGTGGTGTTTTTTCTAAAGTAGTTTTGATTGATTCTATTATTGATGAAACTGGCTCTTTTAAAGCGTTTCTTATTTGTCCTGCATCAACCACAACAACCTTAGGAAGTCCTGATATTAAATCTCTTCCTTTTATGTCCATTGTTTGTTCTTCTTCATTCTCATCAACTTTGTAAGCTGATCCAATTTCCATTTTTATTTGCTCTGCTGTTCTCTCACCTATCATTAAGTTAAATTCTCTCTTAATGTAGTTTATAATTGATTGGTCTAACTCGTCTCCAGCAACTCTTAATGATTTACTAGTAACTATTCCACCTAATGATATGATAGCAACCTCAGTAGTACCTCCACCGATATCAACTATCATACTTCCTGTAGGCTCATCAACTGGAAGTCCTGCTCCGATTGCAGCAGCCATTGGCTCTTCCATTAATATTACGTCTCTTGCTCCTGCTTGCTTAGTAGCTTCTTCTATTGCTCTTCTTTCAACTTCAGTTACTCCTGAAGGGAAGCATACTATTATTCTTGGGCTTGTGAATGCACTTTTATTTGTTATCTTTTCTATGAATCTCTTAAGCATTGTTTGAGTAACGTCAAAATCAGCAATAACTCCATCTTTTAATGGTCTTATAGCCACTATGTTTCCTGGTGTTCTACCTATCATTTGCTTAGCTTCAGTACCAACAGCTAATGATTTTTTTGTTAAGTTGTTTATAGCAACAACTGAAGGTTCTCTTAATACGATCCCCTTTCCTTTAACGAACACTAGAGTATTTGCAGTTCCTAAATCTATACCCATGTCTTTTGTCATTCCAAAATTAAATAAACCCATTTTTAATCCCCTTTCCTAATCACAATATGTCTTTTTCTTTAAGACTTATGAATCTGTTATCTCCTATTATTAAATGATCTAAAAGCTCAATACCCATCATTTTTCCACACTCTTTTAGTCTTGTTGTTATGTTTATATCATCTCTACTAGGTGTTGGGTCTCCTGAAGGATGATTGTGACATATAATTATAGATGCTGCGCTATCTTTAACAGCCTCTCTAAATATCTCTCTTGGGTGTACTAAAGAAGAATTTAGCCCACCTTTAAAAATTTCTTTTTTAGATATTACTTTATTTTTAGTATCAAGGTTTATTAGAATCAACACTTCCTGACGTAGCATTCTAAGCTCATCTAAAACCAATTTTGCTACATCTGATGGCTTTGAAATTTTAACCTGCGTTAACTCAGAAACCTTAAATCTCTTATATAATTCACACATGGCTAAAATTTGAGTTGCCTTAGCTTCCTTAACACCTTTTACCTCCATAAGCTCCTTTGCTGAAGCTTTAAAAAGTCCATTCAATCCACCAACACTATGTATTATTCTATAAGACAATTCAACTACATTTGAATCCTTATTTCCAGTTCTAAGAATTATAGCTAAAAGTTCCTCATTAGATAAAAACTGAGCTCCATAAAAAAGTAGTTTTTCTCTTGGCCTCTCACCAGATGGAATTTCATTAATTCTTATATTTTTAGACATATTACAACTCCTTATTTAGAAATTAACATGCCCATTGAAAGTAATTTTAAAGTATTGTTATGTCATAGTTTTCTAATGCTTTATATAGTTTATTCAAGGGCAATCCCATGACATTGTAATAACATCCCTTTATTCCCTCTACAAAAGCACCACCTAAGCCTTGAATTCCATAAGCTCCTGCTTTATCCATAGGCTCACCAGAATTTATGTAATTTCTTATCTGTCTAGGATTTAATTCTGAAAATCTTACTTCTGTACAGTCGCAATCAGTTACTACAGTATCATCATAAGTATTTATTAAACAAATACCTGAATATACCTTATGAGTATTACCACTTAATGAAGATAACATACTAAAAGCATCCTCTTCATTTTTAGGCTTTTCCAAAACTTTTCCATCTTGAAAAACAACTGTATCCGCAGCAATAACTATAGATGGCTCATTAAGTCTTTTTGAAACCTCTATAGCTTTATTTCTAGACAAATCTTTAACATACTTTTCAATATCTCCCTTAAAGTCTATAGTATTTTCATCAAAGTTTGACTGAACTACTTCAAATTCTTTAACTATTTTTTCAAGAATCTCAACTCTTCTTGGAGATTTTGATGCTAAAATAACCTTCATTTTTCCACCTTACCTTATATCTAAAAAACTTTTAAATAATCTTATTTTTCCTTAAATAAGGTCTTGTATTCTTTATCCTATATAGTTTATCATTTATTATTTTTATAAACAAGTATAAATGTACGTGTATAGTAAATTATAAAGAAAAAAATGAAAGAGAATTTAACTCTTTCATTTTCATTATAATTTAAAAATATGTTACTATAAATTAAAAATAAATTACAATTATTTGTTTACTTTAAAATTATTTAAAGTATTAAACACTATTTGGTAACTTTCCTCTATATTTTTTTTAGTTATTTCATCTGGAATTTTATTTATACCATCTTTTAATTCTTTAAACACTTTAAAATACTCAGAATCACTGTGTTCCTCTAAGCTATTAACCCATTCTTTAAACTCTGTTGTCTTAACACCCTTAACAGAATCCTCTTTTAATTTATTTATTATATTTACATATCCATTTACTATCTCTATAATTTCATTGCTACACACATCAGTTTTTGGAATCATAAATCTTCCTTTTGTATTACTAACACCTTTTTCATTTAACTCATTAGAAAGTTTAGTAGCTTCTTCTTCATTTCCAATGTGAACTATTACCCTATAATTTTCCGCTTCACTTAAGGATACTGCAATATAATCATCTTCTAATTGAGCCTTTACATTATTTGCATTCTCTTTATTTGAGTAGAAACCACATTGAATCATTACATACTCTTGTCCACCTACACTTTCAGCCATTACTTTATTATCTTTCGGCTTTTCATCTTCTTTTGCTGCTTTGTTATTTTCCTTATCTTTCTCACTTGTCTCTTTATTTTCTCCAGAAGTTGCTTCTATTCTTTCCTTTTCTGCTGTTTTCTTTCCTTCAGGCCATATAAACTTAGACATTGCAGTTGATATTACAAGTGCCACAACAATTACCCCAATAAAAAGTAATATAAAGCTTTTACCATCATTGTTATTATTGTTGTTATGTCCATTACTCCTTTTTTTATTCTTTACATCAATTCTAGTGTACTTCACCCTTCCCCCAACCTTTCTTTTAATTTAACTTTACTAAGCATTTTTCTTTTTACAAATTATGTAAAGCCCCTCTTTATATATTTATTTTACATAATTTGTAAAATTCCTTCTTTTAATTTTATTTTTCTTAAATTTTACATTTTAATAATAAATAAAAAGCTTTATTGAAATTTGCTTTTAGAATTCAAATCAATAAATTCCATAAAGCATTATTTTCAATAAAGCTTAAAAACTAAACTAATATATTATTTTAATAACAATTTATTTATCTAACAAATCATATTTTGCATAAAACTCTGGTGTTCCTAAACTTCTCTTAGATATAAGCCCTCCGTGATAATCAGATCCACCTGTTATTAGTAGATTATTTTTTGTACAATAATCTACTAAGTATTTTATTGTATCCTCATCATGGTGAGGATGATAACACTCTATTCCATCTACACCCCAGTTTTTAAATAATTCTAACATTTCATCTAATTTAAATTGAGACTTTCCATACTTAGGATGAGCTAAAACAACAATTCCATTAGCTTTTTTTATAGTTTCTATAACTTCTTTAGGATTAGGAAAATAAGGATATTTCAAAGCTCTTTCACCAACAAATATTTTATTAAAAAACTCATCAATATTTTTGCATATTCCTCTATCAATTAAAAAGTTAAGAGTTTTCCATCCTCCCTTTGAAGGATCATGTTCATAAGCCAAATAATCTTCAAAATCTATATCATATCCAGCATCAATTAATTGCTTTATTGAATTATCGTCTTTCTCTTGAAGCAATCTATCATTATTTTCTATTAAACTCATTAACTCTTTATTATTTTTATCAAAATTATAAGCTAATATATGAAACTGTTCTCCATTTATTATGCTTGAAACCTCTACCCCTGGAATGAATTTAATATCCATTTCTTCAGTTAAATCTTGCATTTCCTTTAAGCTTCCTATAGAGTCATGATCTGTAACTGAAAATAGTTTTATATCTTTTTCTACTATTTCCTTTAATAACTCCTTTGGTGTAAGTGTGCCATCAGAAGCTCTAGTATGCATATGTAAATCAGTTCTTACTAAATTCATGTCTATATCCTCCCATAGTCTAATATGTTTATTATTTACTATTTAATTTATTTATTCTTTTTATATGTTTATTTATATCTCTCTATAAAATAATAAGGCTGTATCTAACCTTAATTGTAAAACTTATAAGTAATATTATAGATAAAATTTAGAATTTAAATTCTCACCATAGAAATTATAGGCTTAAGCTAAATTCAAAGCTTTATAAGGATTTATTAGAAACCTTCAATAACTCCTTATAAAAGTTCAATAATTCTAAAATATATTTATAAGTTTTTTAGGTAATTTAGATACACCCTTAAATTAATTCTTAATTATTTTATAGCTTTTAATATTTCAACTAAGAAATCCCAAACATTTTTTACTGAAGATATGCTAACATGTTCATTTGGAGTATGAACATCATACATATTAGGACCAAATGAAATCATATCTAATCCTTCTATTTTTTCTCCTAATAATCCACATTCTAATCCAGCATGTATAGCTATTATTTCAGGATCTTTTCCTGTCATATTTTTATATACATTGCTGCAAAGTTCTCTTATTTTTGAATCAGGATTATATTGCCAAGCTGGGTATGGTGCTTGTATTTCAAATTCTCCACCTAATACTTCTGCAACGTCAGCTATTTCATCTAAAAGTTTAGTTTTTAAAGTTTCAACTGAACTTCTTGTTGAACTAGCAAAAACAATTTTATCCCCTTCTGTAGTAACAACACCTAGGTTTGTTGAACTTTGAACTAATCCTTTCATTTCTATACTATAAGTATCAACTCCATCAGGAATTAAGTTCATTATTTTTATTGCCTTAAATGTAGTGTCTTTAGAAAATACTTTATGATTTTCTTCTTTTTTAACTAAAGTTACATTAACTCCACTATCATTAGCATGGTATTCATCCTTTAATATTGAATCCCATTTTTGAATTAATTCTTCTAATTTTTTAACATCTTCTTTTTTAACAGCTAGTAAAGTGTCACATTCTCTTGGAATAGCATTTACCTTAGATCCACCATTAATTGATATTAATCTAATATCACAGTTAGCATTAATATCATTTAATACTCTTCCCATTAACTTATTAGAGTTTCCTCTTTGTTTATCTATTTCCATTCCAGAGTGACCACCTTTTAGTCCTCTTAGCATGATTTCATAAACTTCAAAATCTTTTTCCATTTCTTCAAAGTTTATTGGTAAAGTAACTTCACTTCTAGCTCCACCTGCACAGCTTACTAAAAGTTTTCCTTCTTCCTCTGAATCTATGTTTAAAAGATATTTACCTTTTAATAAAGTTCCATCTAAAGCAATAGCTCCACCCATTCCAACTTCTTCATCAGTTGTAACTAAAAGCTCTATAGCAGGGTGTGCTATATCATTTGAAGCTAAAACAGCCATTCCATAAGCTACTGCTATACCATTATCTGCTCCTAATGTAGTTCCTGTAGCATATATATAATCTCCATCTACTCTAAGTTCAATAGGATCTTTTTCAAAATCATGTATAGTATCTTTATTTTTTTCACATACCATATCCATATGACCTTGTATTATTACTCCTGGTGCATTTTCATATCCTGGAGTTGCAGGTTTTCTTATTATTACATTTAATGATTCATCTTGTATTGTTTCAAGTCCTAAACTTTTTCCAAAGTTAACTAGGAAATCACTTATTCCCTTTTCATTACCTGATCCTCTTGGAATTTGTGATATTTCTTCAAAATATTTTAAAACACTTTGTGGTTCTAAACCTTTTAATACATTCATTTTTTACCCATCCCTTCCTATTATTGTGGTAAAATATAATTAATTTAATAATTTATTCTATTATATCAAATATATCAAACTTTTAAAGCAATCACTAAACTATTTTAGTTTAAACAAAATGAGGTGGTTTTTATGCAAAAAACAAAAATGATATTTACAATTGGTCCTTCAAGTGATTCAGAAGAAATTTTAAGAGAGTTCATAAGAATTGGTATGAATGCAGCTAGATTAAACTTCTCACATGGAGACCATGCAAGTCATAAAGAAAAAATAGAACTTATTAAGAGACTTAGAAAAGAAGAAAAATCAGCTACAGCTATCTTATTAGACATTAAGGGTCCTAAAATAAGAACACATAATTTTAAAAATGGCGAAGCTGAATTAAAAAATGGTGATGAATTCACATTCTCTTGCGGAGATGAAATATTAGGTGATAACACTAAATGTTCAATCTCTTATAAAGAACTATATGAAGACATAAAACCTGGTGGATCAATACTTGTTGATGATGGACTTTTAGAATTTAAAGTAAAGGAAGTCCGTGGAACTGATATAATATGTGAAGTTATTGAAGGAGGTACTATAAAAGACCATAAAGGTGTAAATGTACCTAATGTACCAATCAAACTCCCTGCAGTAACTGAAAAGGATAGATCTGACTTAATATTTGGTTGCGAGATGGAAGTAGACTTTGTAGCAGCTTCTTTCATAAGAAAACCAGAGGATGTACTTGAAGTTAGAGAAATTCTAGACTCTCATGGTGGAAAAGATATAAAAATAATATCAAAAATAGAAAGCCAAGAAGGTGTAGATAACATAAAAGAAATAATTAAAGTTACTGATGGTGTAATGGTTGCTAGAGGTGATATGGGAGTAGAAATTCCTATAGAAAATGTACCTATAATTCAAAAAAATATAATTAAGAAATGTAATCAAGCAGGGAAAATAGTTATAACGGCAACTCAAATGTTAGATTCTATGATAAGAAATCCAAGACCTACTAGAGCTGAAGCTTCTGACGTATGTAATGCCATATTTGATGGTACAGATGCCATAATGCTTAGTGGAGAAAGTGCTTCTGGTAGCTTCCCTATAGAGGCAGCAATGACAATGTCTAGAATAGCAAAAAAAGCAGAAGCTAACTTAGACTATAATTATCTTTTAAGAAGATTAAAAGATCCAAATCCAAATCCAGATGCCTTTGCAGATGCCATAAGTTATTCAGCATCAAAAACAGCTAGCAAATTCCCTACAAAAGCTATAGTAGCAGCCACTCAGACTGGCTCAACTGCTAAGATATTATCAAAATATAAACCTAGCTGTCCAATAATAGCTATTACTCCATATGAAAAAGTTAGAAGAAGCCTAGCTTTAAACTTTGGAATAATTTCTAAGAAATGCGCTTATTTTAATAGTACAGATGAGATCATAGAGGAAGCTAGAAAAGTAGCTAAAGAATTTGAAATAGCTGAAACTGGAGATAATATAATGGTAGCTGCTGGATTCCCAACATCAATAACTGGTGGAACAAACATGCTAAAAATTGAAAAAATATAATTTAATATAAAAAGGATAGTACTAAAAGTACTATCCTTTTCTAATCTATAAAGCCTATAAATTCTTAATAAAATCTATTATTTAATTAAAACATTAATAGTTTTTATTTTTAAGAACTATAGATTTAATCCTTTGAATAAGTCAGCTAATGAATAACCTTCTTCTTCATCATTATACTGCATATATTCATTTGAAGTTTCTACAGCATCTTTTATACTTAAGCTCATTTTCTTGTTTTCATCATCTATATTTAATATTTTAACCTTAACTTCTTGGCCTAATTCTAAAATATCTGATGGCTTAGCTATATTTTCATCAGTAATTTCTGAAATATGAACTAATCCTTCTATTCCTGGTAATACTTCAACAAAAGCTCCAACCTTTATAAAATTAGTTACTTTTCCTGAAACAACATCACCAACTTTTAATCCTTCTAATGTTTCCCATGGATTTTTAATAACATCTTTTAATGAAAGTGCTATTCTCTCTCTATCAATATCTACTTCTGATACAAATACTTCTACTTCATCTCCAACTGATACAACCTCTTCTGGCTTATGAACTCTTGACCATGACATATCACTTAAGTGAACTAATCCTTCTACTCCACCAATATCAACAAAAGCACCAAACTTAGCTAATCTAGTTACTTTTCCCTTTCTTTTTTCTCCTTCTTTAATTGAAGACCAAATAGCTTTCTTTTCATTATTTCTTATTTCTTCATCTATTACTCTTCTTGAAACAACAACTTTTCTATTCTCTTTATTAAATTCTATAACTCTAACTTCTAAAGTTTTTCCTACTAATTCTTCTAAATTCTCTATTCTTCTTCCTGCACATTGAGAAGATGGCATAAATACTCTAAGACCATTAAAATCTCCTACTATTCCACCTTTAACAACTTCTTTTAAGGAAACTTTTATTGATTTTTCTTCTTCAAATGCTTCTTTTAAATCATCCCAAACCTTTATTGCATCTGCTCTTTTCTTTGATAGAAGAACATTTCCTTCTCCATCATCTCCACTTAATATCATTACAAATATATCATCATCTACATTTATTGAATTTATATCAAAATTCTTATCATTTGAAATTTCATTTCTTGGTACCACACCATCTGCGAAATGACCAATGTTAACTATTATTTCATCATTCTTTACGCTTATAACTTTTCCTTTAACTATTTCACCCTTATGAAAATGCTTTAACTCAAAGCTATCCATTAATTCTGACATTGTAAGATTTTCACTCATATTTACATCTCCTTTATTTAAGGCTTACTTTATAAAATATTTTACATAACTATATGTTATAAAACAAGTAGGCATATAGCTTATTGTAGTTTTATATAAATAAAAAATTACCTAATAACATATTGCCATTAGGTAATTAAACAATTTAATCTTCAATTGAAACTAATTCATAACCAACTTCTTCTAAAGCATCTCTTAAAGTATCTTCATCAACTTCAGTATCAACAACAGCTCTGCCAACTTCTACTTCTAAAACATCTACTCCATCAACGTCTAATAAAGCTGCTTCAACGTGTCTAACACAATTTGAACATGACATTCCATCAATCTCTAAAATAAGTTTGCTCATAAAAAAAATCTCTCCTTAAAATTTTAATTTATATTATTTATTTTAATTTTATATAATAATTCATAAATATTAACCCTTAAGTTTTTAATATCTATGATTTTTAGCTAATCTCTAGTAAATACCCATGTATCTCCTTCAGAAAGCCTCTCATTAAACTCATATCCATCTAAATCAAAGTTTTTTATGTCCTCTGATTTAGTAATCCTATTCTTCGTTATGTATCTAACCATTTGTCCTCTTGCCTTCTTAGCATACACCGTAACAACCTTATATTCAATACCTTTTCTTTCTTTAAATACAGGGGTTATAACTCTAACTTTTTTCTCAATTTTCTTTATAGACTTATAATACTCATTAGAAGCTAAATTTATAATAACTTTTTCCTTGTGATTTTCTAAATCTTTTAAAACAGCGTCCATTATTTTATTTCCCCAAAAGTCATAAAGATTTTTAGAGCCATCAATTGAAATTTTTGTTCCCATTTCTAATCTATATGCCTTTGTTCCATCTAAAGGCTTTAATGCCCCATAAAGTCCTGATAATATCCTTAAAGAGTCATTACAAAATTCTAAATCTTCTTTAGTAAAATCATCTGCATCTAGCCCTCTATAGGCTTCCCCTTTAAAAGATAGTACAAAGGGTTTTTCATCACCATAGTAAATTGTATTCCAATCTTGAATTTTGGTGAATGTTTGCACTCCTAAATCTTCACTTATTTTCATAAGTGGGCATAAATCTTGAATTTCTAATTCCTTTAAATTATTCATGATTACTTCAGCCTCACTGATAAAAATAGGTTTGCTTGTTTCTATATTTAAATTTGGTTTTGTTAAATCTAAAGTTTTTGCAGGTGATAATAAAGCTATCACAAGTATCACCTCTTTCTAATTTTGTTAAAAACATTATATAATAAAATAATTTTATTTAAAACTACCCTAAACATATTATTATAGAATTATTTAAATATACTTAATAATAATACTTTCAGAAGATTCAATCAATATATTTATAAAAAAAATTAAGGCCAAAAGACCTTAATTATTTTTATATAGACTGTTATAACAGTGATTTATTATATCACTTCTTTTTATTATTCCTATAAATATCCCATTATCATCAACAACTGGTACAAAGTTTTGAGAGATTGCTAATGATATTAAACTTTCCATATTTTCATTAATACAAACACTTTTGTGTTTAACTCTTCTTGGTATTTCCTTTACACTAACTGTGTTAGTATTTTTAAAATTAAGCTCTGGATTTCTTTTTAAAGTCCAAAGTAAGTCCCCTTCTGTTAATGTACCCACATATTTTCCTGTTTTATCTATAAGTGGAATAGCTGTATATCCATGATGCTCCATTCTTTCGATAACTTGTCTCATTGTTGCATCAGCATATTCATATGCTACTTCACTTTTTGGTGTTAGAAAAAAAGCAATATTCATAATATATCAGTTCCCCTAATTTTTTATAGTAATTGTTATACTTTTATTTTATCATATATATGTTTTTTTAAGTGACAATCTATTGTCATTTAGCTAACTTTTTAAATTTATAGTCAAGATCAATGTATTCTGTGTCATTTATTAAAGAGTTTGTAGATTCATAAACTAAATTACCTGATAAGGTCTTTTTTAGTACAACCTCTTGTCTAACATTTCTATTGCATTTTGGACATTTTCCTATTGATACAAATCTCCAACTAAATAATCTAAAAGGATGGTCCATTTCAACTTTAATATTACATTTAGGGCATTTAAATTCTACATCTTCACACTCTAAATTATAATTCTTTAAATCTTTAACCCTTATAGAAGGCATATTGTAGACATCTTCTACTATATACTCTTTTACCTTTTTACCATTATATAATCTTTTAAAAACCTCTGCCGTATAAACAGCATCATTTAGTGCATCATGTAGTTTACTTTTATCCATTTTTATCTTTAACTCTTCTAAAGCATGTTTTAAGCTTAAAGATTTTTTATGCGCTAATATCTTTGTACAATATTTTTGTATATCAATATATTTTTTTATCCAACTTATATTCTTATATGAATGATACTTAGCATTATTAACTATGTGAACAATGTCATCAGTAGCCCAGGAACAAAGTATATCATCTTCCCCAATAAAATCTTTAAGGTTGTCCATGGCATCTTCGAATTTAATTCCATCTTTTAAATGATCTTCAGTTATTCCTGTTATATCTATTATCTTTGGATTTAAAACCTTAAATACTGATGGTTTAATATATGTCTTAAACTCATCAACTTCTTGCATGAACTTATTTAATTTTATAGCCCCAATCTCTATTATTTCATTATAGGAATCTAATTCCTTTAAATCTTTCTGCTCATTATAAATATTAGGATAAAATTTTGTAATATTTTGCATATTATTAAATTCTAGGTCTATTATTACATACCCCATTCTCTACATCCTCTCACTATCTATATCCATATATAATTATGCCATGAATTTTGGATTTTTTCATTAAAATTGATTTATTATTTACTTACTACTTTTTCTAATAATAAATCTTAATTATCCTATCTAATAACTTTTATTTTATTGAGTTAACTCCTAATTTTCAATAGACAAAACTTAACTTTTATTTAAATAAAAAAGGGGGCTGTATCAAAATATAACAATAAAAGTTATTTTGATACATGCCCTTTTAAATTCTAAAACTTAGTCCAAAGTTCTAATGCTCTATTAACTAAGCTTTCATGTCTATCTTTTAATGAATCCATGTTCCAATCAGATAATTCTAAAACTTCTTTAGTTATAGCAAAATCACTTTTCTTACTTAAGTATTGTTCAACTTTTTCAGCAAATGGTTTATTGTTAGCTCTAGTATTTTTAGCTCCTGTTATTATAACTAAGTTACCAAACTTATTAGCCCAGTTTCTTCTTTGATCAGCTGAGAAGTTATCTTTCCAATAAGATTCTTTAGCATTTCTAGGAAGAACATGCTCTATCATAATCTTATCGCTATAATCTAAAACTTCATTAGCTCTCTTTTCCATATCAAGTCTTACGAAGATATACTTAGGTATCATCATTCTACCCTTACTATAGAAATCTATATCATTTAAAGCATTTTCAAAGTATGCAGTTGTTCTCTCTAAGTCATATAAGAATACTGGTGCTTCTTTTATTTCTTCTAAAGAATCTTTTTCTTCTATAGCTTCTAAAATTCCATAAACTCTATTTAATCTATCCGCAAATGAATTTCCGTTTACCCAATCAATAACAAGTCTTTTTTCTAGAACTTTAACAAATTCTAAAACTAACTTATCATCATTGAATTTCTCAGCAAATCTAATAACTGCTGCCATCCAATCATCATATGGTAAGAATTCTCTCATTATGTTTATTAAGTTTTTATAATAAGATTTTTCTTCCTCTGATACACCTTCAAGATTACCGTCTATTATATACTTATCATATAAAGCTTTTACAGCAGTTAAATGATTTACAAAGTTAACTCCTAGATATTCTGGCTCATTTCTAAATATCTTTTTGCTAAACTCTTCATATACGCTTTCTTCAACTTTATTCTTAAGCTTCATTGTTCTCATGAAACCTATGATTTGATCTAGTTTTTCCTTACCTAAATCTTGCTCATGACTTTCCCAAATATCAGTGTACTCTTTTCTTATTTCAGGATTCATAACTCTTAAGTTTTCACTCTTTAAAAGATCTGAATCTGTTAAAGGTAATCCTCTTGCATTTATTACATTGAATAATCTAAATGCTGAAGTAAATGATTCTGTTGTTATTACAACTAGTACAACTTTTTGAAGTAAGTAAACTATAAACTCATTTAACTTTTCTTCTAAAAGTTCTCCATTTTCATTAAAGAAACTATCTCTAAATACTTCTATTGCATTAACCATATTTTGTTTAGCTTCTGAAAGTTCTTCCATGTCTAAATCTTTAACTAATTCTGTTCCACCATTAGTTAATATGTACTTTTTAAAGAACTCTTCTTCTTTTCCTCTAGCCTTAACTCTTATGCTCTCTTTAATTCCCATAAGAACATTTGGCTTTTGATATATTAAATCAGATAATACTTTTTTATACTCTTCATTATCTATTAAATCTCTTATTGCAGCAATTAACATGATTATAGATGTAAGTCTTTGTTGTCCATCTATTACATCATATATTCCACAGCCGTCATCCTTATATTCCTTAGAACATAAAACAATACTTCCTAAGAAATATGGCTCATATTGATCAAATTCTTTATTTCCTCTTGCTTTATTTAGTTCTACTGACTCCCAAATATCCTCAACTAATTGTTTTAAATTTTCTTTAGTCCAAGAATATGCTCTTTGATAATCTGGGATTTCAAATAAGAACTTATTACTTAATAAATCCTTTATGTAATATTCTTTTGCTTTTACCTTTTCTGTAAACAAAATATACATGCCTCCTAATTTTTTGCTATTTATTCTAAGTCCTCTTTTACTAATAACTCTACTCATGAAAAAAAGCCATTTAAGGCTTTTTCACTAAATACATCATTTGTTTATTATATCAAAATTAATTTAATTTGTCTAAAATTAAGTTATTTTGCTGTTTATATATAGAAGTATAATTTTATTCAATATCTATTCCAGCCATCTTCATTAAATATCTAGCATTTCTTGTTTGTGAAACACCTTTTCTTAAAATATAATCAAACTTTAATTTATTATTCTCATAATATTCTCTAAAATTATAATTTTGTATAGTAGAATCTTTTTTCTCCATATCGCAAAGTTCAAAATCATGAGTTGAAACTAATCCTAAGGTGTTTCCTTCTAAAAGCTGATTTATTAATATCTCCGCTCCCTCATGTCTATCTAAGGAGTTTGTTCCTTTAAATATTTCATCTAACAAAAATAAAATCTTTTCTCCTCTTTTTACACCCTCAACTATAATCTTTATTCTAAGTATCTCTGCATAAAATGAAGATATACTCTCTTCAAGATTATCTCCAGTTCTCATACAGGTATAAACTTTTAATATTGGAGCTTCAAAACTTTCTCCTTTTACAGGAAGTCCTAGATAAGCTAATATACAGTTGAATCCAACAGTTCTTAAAAATGTACTCTTACCAGACATATTCGATCCTGTTATTAAGATTACTCTCTTATCCTTATTAATATCAAAACTATTTCCAACGCCTTTTTCTCCTAACATTGGATGGCTAAGATTTTTTCCCTTTAAAGTATAGTCATCATTTATTTTTGGTGTAGCCCATCCATGATTATTATAGGTAAATCCAGCTAAAGAAACTAAAGCCTCAAAATCACCTAAAGAAATCATCCATTTATAAAACTCATCTTTATTAGAACTCTTCCACTTTTCAAGCTTTGATAGAATTTGATAATCCCAAAGTAAATAACAGTTTAATAAAAGATAAAAGGCATTTCCCCTATCATAAAGCCAGCTAGTTATCTTTTCTAAGCTTTTAAGCTCCTTACTAGCACTTTTACCATTCATGTCTAAATTACTTTTTATACCTTGTATTATATTAGACTGGAAATTCTCTTTTTCTATTAACTCTAAAGCCTCTACATAGGTTTTTATTCTATATTTTAAATCTTCAAATATATTTAATCCTTTAATAACTTCCTTATTGCCAAGCTTCAAAATACCATAACTTATAACAAGAGAAATTAATAGTATTTGCCATGAAATAACATTCATACCAACTAAAATAGTAATTCCAATATTTGTTACTGGCATTATTATTCTAAGAATATTTAATAAAGGTGATATGGATTTACTGTCTTCTTTTAACCATTCTCCTAAATACTTCTCTTTTTTTCCTTTTTTATCTTTTAATGAAGCTATAAATTCATGTCTAAAATCTACTTTTTTAGAAAGCTCCTTTAAAGCTTCCTGTCTTAATAAAATTTCTTCTTTATTTGGAAGTTCTTCTAACTTTAATAAATGGCTTAATTTCTCTCTTCCATAAACAGTACCAGTTTCATTTATCCATTGAAATAAAGAGTTTTTCCCAAATATATCTAAGTCATTTATAAAAGGATGCTTATTATCTAAATATTCTTCTCCTAAATCATTAAATTCTCTCCACTTTCCCTCTAACCTAAGAATCTCTTTTTTATTAACCTCTATAAGAGCTTCTCTTTTACTTATTTTATTCACTATACCTTCATGAACCTTTGCTAAATATAAAAATAATATAGAATTTAGCAAAAATAATATGATCCCAAAGCTTATTGAGCCTATGCTATAAGCGTAGTAAATAAAAAATAAAATACTTAAAGAAACTACTAATCTTAATGCGCTGATTATATTATAGTCTCTCTTTAATCTCTTTAAAGCACTTGAATACTCTTCTATTCTTTTTTCATAAATATCTTTTCTATTCTCCATATTTATCCTCTCAAAACACTTTTTTAATATTATACCATAGTTAACATATTTTAATGCAAGACTATCCTTTAAACTATGACACTTTCTAAACTTATATGAAAAAATGATTTAAATCTCTTATAAATAAAGTCTATATAACAATAAACAAAGTCTATATAAAAATTAAAAATATACTTAAATTAAGCTTTAAAATTAAAATAAAAAGGCCATATCAAAACCTAATAATAAAATTAATTTTGATATGGCCTATTTTTCTTATATTTTTGTATTTCTAAAATTTTATCTCAAACAATTAACTTATTTTTTTATTAAATTTGATTTTTCTACTTTTCTCCCATGCCATTCATAATTTCTCTAATTTGAGTTTTAAGTATATCTGATTTTCCTCCAAATATAGCTTGAATATTTTCTCCAACTTGCATTACACCAGCTGCTCCAAGCTCTTTTAATCTTTCTTTATTAACTTTGCTTGAATCATTAACTGTAACTCTTAATCTAGTTATGCAAGCATCTAATTTATTTATATTGCCTGCACCGCCTAAAGCTATTAAAATTTCAGCAGCTAAGTCATCATTTACAGTTTGGTTATCCATATCATCAAATATATCATCATCTTCTCTACCTGGAGTCTTAAGATCAAACTTTCTAATAAAGAATCTAAATAAGAAATAGTAAATTACAGCAAAGCCTAATCCTACAAGTATTACTAACCACCATCTAGTTCTATTTGGAATTACTCCTAATAGTATAAAGTCTAAAAGTCCACCTGAGAAAGTCATACCTATTTTAACATTTAATAATTGCATTATCATAAAGGATAAGCCTGCTAATACACAGTGGATTGCAAATAATACTGGCGCAACAAATAAGAATGCAAACTCTAAAGGCTCAGTAATTCCTGTTAAGAAGGAAGTTAAGGCAGCTGAGAATAAAATACCTGAAGCTATTTTCTTTTTACCTGGTTTAGCTTCATGATACATTGCTAAGGCTGCTGCTGGCAATCCAAACATCATAAATGGGAACTTACCAGTCATAAAGGTACCTGCTGTAAATGGAACTCCATCTCTTAATTGGGCAAAGAATATTTGATTATCTCCCATTATTAATTGACCTGCTTTATTTGTGTATTCTCCAAATTGGAACCAGAATGGATTATACCAAATATGATGTAATCCAAATGGAATTAATGCTCTTTCTATTATTCCAAATAATAAAGCTGATAGGGTTTGATTAGCACTTATCATATTTTGTGAGAAGTACAATAAGGCACCTTGTATTGGAGGCCATACAAATACCATTATTCCTCCAAGCACTAAAGCTGAAACAGCAGTCACTATTGGAACAAATCTTTTACCTGCAAAGAATCCTAAGTATGAAGGTAATTCTATCTTATAGAACCTTTTATATAAAGCTGCGGCTATAACTCCCATAATAATTCCACCAAATACTCCAGTTTGAAGTGTTGGTATTCCAAGAACTGTGGCATACATACCATTTTTAGTACCAGCAACAATGTCGGCAGTTATTCCTCCACCAATTCCCATTGTTACATTAAGTATTAAAAAACCAACTATTGCTGCAAGACCTGCAACACCGTCTCCTTCTGATAATCCTACAGCTACCCCAACTGCGAATAACAATGCTAAGTTTGAAAATATTATATTACCTGCATCAGACATTATTGTAGCTATTAATTGAAACCACCCTGCATTTAATGCTGGCACTAAGCTTAAAAACTGAGGATCTTGAAACATTGATCCAAATCCAAGTAATAAACCTGCCGCTGGTAATAAAGCAACTGGTAACATCAAAGCTTTACCTATTCTTTGTAAAACTCCAAAAGCTTTCTTCATCTTAATCTCTCCTTTTAAATGATTTCTTTCTTTATAATTCCTAAAATACACAAAAAATAAAGACTTAAATTTATTATTCCTATAAAACACCTATTTTATTATTAATAGGTATTAGAATAATAAATCTAAGTCTTGCCTTCTAATTAAGTAACAATCCTAAGTATTCTCTTTTATTTTTGTGATGATAAGGCATTATATATTTTTGAAAGATTTTCTTTCATAGCATCTATATAACTTATACCATCTTCATTGCTTTCTAGAGTATATATTTTTTCAATTTTTCCACCAACTTCATTAGCTAAAGTTTGAGAAATTTTTTCACTTGCTAACTCAGGCATAAAAATTGTTTTTATATCATTTTTCTTACAGAACTCAACTATCTCTTGCATTTTTTGAGGAGTTATTTCTCCTTCTCCAAATAAGTTTTCTACACTAACTTGTTTTAATCCAAATTCTCTACATAAGTATCCAAAAGCAGCATGACCAGTAACAAAATCCTTATTAGCTAATCCATTAAACTTTTCTTTGTACTCATTTGCTAAAGAATCTAATTTCTCTGCAAACTTTTTAAAGTTTTCTTCGTAATAACTTTTATTATCTGAATCAACCTCAACTAAAGCATCTTTTATGTTTTGAGCTTCTATTTTAGCTCCATCTAAGCTTAACCAAAGATGAGGATCTACCTTATCTCCTTCTTTTAATACTTCAGCCCCTTTAGAAGCTTCAACCACTTTTACATCTTTATTTTCTATTGTATTAAGAACTTGCTCTTTCCAGTGTTCCATACCTAATCCATTATAAACAAAAACCTTAGCCTTATTTAACTCTAATAAATCTTGAGTTTTTGGTTCAAAATCATGTGGCTCTGTTCCATTTGGAACCATAGTCTTAACATTTACCTTATCTCCACCAACTATTTCAGTAAACTCTCTTAAAGGTTCAATACTTACAGTGACATCAACCTTACCGTTATCCTTTTTATTTTCTGCTGTCTTAGCACTTTGACACCCAACAAAAAAAGCAGCCATTGTTACTCCTAAAAAAATCGATACTAATTTCTTTCTCATACTTCCTCCTGTTTGCAAATGATTCGCATTATTATAATATAAACTTTATATTACTTTTCTATTATTGTCAATATTTATAATAAAACTATCATAAAAAATAAAAAGGCCTAATCAAAATATATTATAAATAAAACTTATAAACATATTCCTAGAATTACTAGATCTAGCTAATAATTGTTTGTAAGTTATATAAAAATTTATTTTGATATAAGCCCTTCATTTTAAATTAAAGCTCTATTATATTTACTTTTTCCTTATCTTTAAGAATATTTATTTCTCTTTTTTGGCATGTAAATAAAATTATTTGATTTTTATAAACTCTCTTATATATTATGTCTAACATAGTTTTTAATCTATTATCATCATACTGAGTAAAACTTTCATCTAATATTATTGGAACTTTTTTATCTTCAAATATTATGTCAATTATACCAAGTCTCAATGCTAAATATATTTGGTCATATGTTCCACTACTTAAATAAGAAGCATCCATAATTTTATTGCTTTTTGTATCCTTAACAACTAAGTTATAATCTTCTGATACTCTTAAATCTTTATAAGCACCCTTAGTTACATCTTTAAAGATATCCTCTACCTTTTTATTTATAACAGGTCCAAAACTTTTTTGAAGTTCCTTAAAGGCTTTTTCCATGTAGTTTGTTGCAATCTCAACTCCCTTAAGTTTTTTCTCTAAGGAGTTAATCCTTTCCTTAACTTCAGCTATCTCTTCATCTATTAAAAATAAACTTCTACAGGTTAACTCTTTGCTACTAATTAAATATTCTACATCCTTTATTTCTTTTTCAATATTTAATAAGTCATTATTTTTTAATTTTATTTCATTTAATATTTCTTCTTCATTATTATAAACTTCATTTTTAATCTCTGATTCCTCATATGAAAGTCCATTTTTAACTTCTAAAATATCTCTTCCCTTAAGTAATAGATTGCAATTTTCTTCTACACTATTTAACTTATTTTTTAAGCCTTCCTTATATTCTATTTTAGCTTCTATTTCTTCTAATCTAGAATATACTTCATCTAAAGGAATACCTTGTAGTGATGTATTTTCTAAATAAGCTTTTATTTTTTCTTCTATTTCTAATCTTCTATTATTTAATTGATTTAAATCTTCCTTAACCTCATTAAATTCTGATTTTTTTCTTATTAATAAATCTTCCTGGCTTTTCTTTTCCCTTGAAAGTTCTAAGATTTCATCTATAGAACCTGCCCCTGTAACTCTTAGTAACTTATCTATAAAAGCTTCATTACTTAATATTTTTTCCTTAGTTTCATCTTCTTTTAATAAAATCAAACTTTTCTCTTTTTCCTTAATTTCTACATAGAGAATATCTAACTCTTTTTTAATAAATCTATAATCCTCTAAAGTTTCTTTAATAGAATACTCATCTTTTACCTTAAGGAATTGTTTATATTCATCAATTTTACTTTTTAATACTTCTATTTCCTTTTTCTCATTTATAAGCTCATCTATTTCATTTATTCTTTTACTTATATTATTTTTTTCTTTTTTATTTAAGCTACTTTTAGCTAATAAAAATATAAATAATAACATACCTAAAATTGAAAGTGCTAAGGTTATTATATTTTCGCTCTTAAAATAGGATATAAATAAGAAAGCACATAATAAAATACTTATTACTTCCCCAACTCTAAAGATAAAAATTTTTCTTGAAAAGCTTTTACTTTCCTCTTCAATAATATTCTTCTCATCTTTTAAGTTTGCATTTATTGAAGGATATATTTTTTCATTATTATATTTTTCTAAATCCTTTTCTATTTGTAACACCAAATTATCATTTAATTTTAAAGCATTTAAATGACTTAAAAAATCATCTTTCTTTTCATTTAACTGATAAAGCTCTTCTTTTACCTTTTGAATAACCTTGTAATTTTCTCTTAATCTATCATCTTCAATCCTAAGCTCTATTAATTTAGTTTCTAGATTATTTGATATTTCATTTAAAATTCCATAACTCTTTAATTTTTCATTATACTCATAAATAGATTCTTTTAGATTATCTATTTTATCTTCCTTTTCTTTTAGTGATTCTTTTAGAAACTCATAATTTTTAAACTCATCTCTTAAGTTATTTAACTTTTTCAAATCACAGATAGCTTGTACATCTTTTAACTCTTCTAATAAAACTTTTAATTCCTCTTCTAATTTTTCTTTTTTATTTAAATACTCATTTATATTTTCATACTCATTTTTTAATTCTGATTTTTTTAAATTTTTCTTATGTAATTCTAATTCTTCTATTTTTAAAATTAAATCAGTTCTTTTTTCTTTTAATCCCTTTAAGTAAAGCTCATTTTCTATATTTTCCTCATGAATTTTTACTCTTTTATATCTTTCTTCTAAAAGCTCACTTTCTTTAATTCTTAATAAATCAAGTTTTCCTGTTTTTCTTGAATTAGTTAAGGATTTTTTATTTTCCTCTAAATTATTTTTTATTTTTTTATAAGAAACCTCATCAGCTCCACATTCTAAGATATTAATAATTTTATTTAATACATCATCCTGCTTTGAACTCTCTACAGTACACCCCATTTGACTTATAAATAGAGTATTCTTAAATCCATCGCTAGAAAGATTAAATACATCCTTACCAGGTTCTTGCCATGAGTATTTATTTATCTTTTCTCCAGTTATATTATTTAATATATTTCCCTCATCATATTTTTTTGTTTTACCAAAACTTCTATCTATTAAAATTTCTTCACCATTATCCTCTACAAGTAACTCTCCTGAAAAACTTCCTTCCCCTAATGGTGTGTACTTTGCTCTATCTGATAAAGTTTTTTTGCCTCTTTTATTACAAACACCATATAACATTACCTTTATGAAAGATTGTAATGTACTTTTTCCACTTTCATTTTCCCCATATATTATGTTTAATCCATCTTTTAATTCTATTTCTTTATTTTTTAATTTTCCAAAGGACTTCACATTTATTTTCTTAATTATCATTTAAATTCACTTCTCCATCTAAAATACTCTCCATACCAATTCTAAAAGCTATATCTAGTATCTCTTCATCCTCTTCATTAGATTCTAAAGCATCCTTTATTAAAGAACAAAAAATCCCCTTAATTGAATACTCATTGCTCATTTCATCAATATCTATTTTTATTCTAGTAGAATTTACAATCTTACAGTAAAAGAATTTATCTCTAATTAAGTTTTCTATTAAATCACTATCTATTTTAAAAGACTCTTCTATATTCCCTTTTAAGATGATTTTAAATAGATTTTTTTCTCTTGATTCTTTTGAAATAGTATTAAGTATCTTATCTATAACCTCTTCTTTAGTTTTACAATTTGATATATCAATTTCCTTAAGAAAATACTCTCTTTTATTAGTCTTTATAAAATCTAGGTCTACAACTCCAAGGGATACCTCTCCTAATATTATTCCTTTATCTCCTTCTTCATCAAATCCTCTTCCCTCTGGACATCCTGAATATGCATAATAGGTATTACCGATTCTTTTTATTCCTGAAAATTTATGAATATGTCCTAAAGCAATATAATCCATCTTACTCTCTTCTATTTCCTTAAATAATAAGGGATTATACTCTCCTGTTTCATTATTCCCTAAATCACCATGTAGAACCATTATTTTTACTAAATCCTTATCCTCTTCTTTTGGAGTAAAATCCTTAAGATTTGACTCTTTTATATATTTTTCCTTAAAGGATGCTCTATAAACAACAGTATTTAATTCAGGTATTTCTATTCTTTCAATTTCATCCTTAAATATATGAATATTTTCGCCTAAGTTAACCATATTATAAAAAGATTTTTTATTATATGGGTCATGATTTCCTGCTGAAATAAATACTCTTATATTATGTTTTTTAAGTTTATCAATTTGATCCTTTATAAAAGTAAGAGTACTCTTTTCTATAGTATCATTGTCAAAAAGGTCTCCCGCTAAAAGAACTAAATCAACTTTTTCATCAATTCCTCTATTTATTATTTTACTAAAGCTTTCTCTTAACTCAGCTCTCCTCATTGTACCAATTTCCTTTGGTAACTCTTTAAAAGGAGTATCAAAATGAATATCACTACAATGCAATATTTTTACCTTTTTCACCAATATGACACCTCTCTTATTCCAATTTATTCTAATTTTATCATAGAGATTGTCAAAAAAAAAGACTACATAGAGGATATAAATCCTCTATGTAATCTTTTTTGCGGTAGAAGTTTAAGCATCATGTTTTGGCGGTTTACCCTCCATAACACTTTCTCCTGTTATAAATTTTTAGAGTCATAATATAGGATTTTTATAATGGTTATTTAATAATCATTATAATTATTCCTATTTTTTAATGAATCTTTTTTCTTTAATTCAGTATTAGCGAAAGGTTTGTTATTTTATTTGACTTTCGTAAGCTTCTACCATTCTTTTTACCATTTCGCCGCCTACGGAACCACATTGTCTTGAACTTAGGTCTCCATTGTAATCTGAGAATGGTACACCTAATTCTCTAGCTACCTCGTTTTTGAATTTACTTAATCCATTTTTTGCTTCTGGAACTAATGATTTTGACATTTCTAATTCCTCCTTTGGCTTTGGTAATTTGTAAGCTTGAAATTTGTTTATCTCTTGCTTACACTATTATATTAACCATAATTCAGATTATAAACCTATGAAATAGAAGGATTATTAACCATGTTATTCCAGAAAACATCTATTTTTTATTTTTCTTTTTTAATATTACACCTGCACCTAATACTAAAATACCTATTTGTGACATAGCTTCTGCACCTATAGGAGATCCTGTGTTAGGAAGTTTATTTTCTTTTTTAGAAACTTCCTCAATATTATTTTGTTCATTATTTTTTTCATTCTCTTCTTTAGATTTACTATCTTCTTTAACTAAAGTATTATCTTCATTTGAATTATTTTCTTTATTATTTTTTTGTTTTTCTATGTTTTCCTCTACTTTAGGCACGTCTTTTTTACTTTCTTCATTAACTACTTGATCCTTATTATTTTTATTATTAATAGAATCTAAGTTTATATTTTCCTCATTTTCTTTAGATGTATTATTATCTAAAGGTAAATCTTTTTCATTTATTGATGCTATATTAGTATATTTTCCGTCTTCTGATGTAGGTATTTTTAATTCTCCTGAATTAACTAAATCTCTAACCTTTTTATAGTTTTCTGAATTTGGATCTATTCCTAATAGACACCAATTATTTTGTTTTTTTGCATTTATAAGGCCATTTTTAACATTTTTAATATAATCTATAGCTAAATTTCTTATTGTTCCTTCTTCTTCTCCATAAGCTGTCTTAGAATCCCAAAGTTTTTTAAATTCTTTTCCTTCAAAGATTCCTCCTTTTCCTTGTAATTGTCCAAGTCTATATGAATTCATTCCTAACTTTAAAACATCTGTATCCTTAAGTTCTCTTCCATCTTTATACTTAACATCTTTAATCCTATTACCTTCTTTTTCTCGTAAATCAATTTTGTAAGTTATTCCTCCAAACATATCATTAGTACTATACTTTGACGCTCTTCTTTTAGGATTAAAACTTGGAGTAATATCTCCTGGATTTAATGTATTAAAATAGCCAGCTGCCCATTCCATATATTTTTTTAAGTCTTTTCCAGTTACTTCATAAACGCTTATTTCTCCACCAGTATATCTATAGTTATAAGCTATATCTTTCTTTTTTATATCTCCTACATTTAACTTAGCCTTATCATTATCTATAGATAAAGCTATTACATCTGCTTTACTATAATATTTTCCTACTTCATGAAAGAAATCAATTAATGGAGTATCTTCTATATGTATAGTAGGTATTCCTTTTATGTAATCTTCATCTACCATGTTAACCCCTTCAAGTCTTCCAATAACTGAGTTAGCATCTTTACGCAATTCCTCATGGAAAGGTTTTAATAGATTTTCTATTTCTTTATCTGATTCTACATTAGCTACTGAAATAGTATCTGCATTTTTATTTTTAAGTACATTTTTTCCATTTTCTTTTTTAAATGTTAAATCTATTTTTGATACAGCTTGTCCATACTTTCCTGGCTCAGTTATAATAACTCCATTTACAACCTCATTTTTAACTAACTTATGCATGTGTCCCCCTACAATTGCTGTAAGCTCTGGGCACTGATTGGCAATATCTGTAACACCTGTATTAGAAATAGCATTTTCATTATCTAATCCCATATGCATAACTCCAATCATGGCATCAACTTTTCCATCTAATTCTTTTATAATCTTTTTTGTTTCTTTAACTGGATCTCTAAATTCAATTCCTTTTATATTATATGGTTTTTCAAACTCTTTTATCATTGGAGTATCCATACCTATAATACCTATCTTTATACCATCTCTTTCTATAATGGTATATCCATCCATAAATCTTGTTCCATCATCATTATAGATATTACCAGCTAATACCTTTCCTTCAAATTGACTTGTTACATGTTTAAGCACATCTAATCCAAAATTAAATTCATGGTTTCCCATTTCCCAAATATCATATTTCATCTTATTCATACCTAAAACCATAGGTTGGTGAGGTCCTTTATTAAAAGTTTCAACAAAGTTATCTTGAATTGAATCACCTGCATCTACAAGAATTAAATTTGGATTTTCATTTCTCTCCTTTTTAACAATTGTTGATATTTGTGATAAACTTCCTGATTTATTTTCAGTATCTGATGAATATTCCCAAGGAACAAATCTTCCATGTATATCTGAGGTTCCTAAGATGGTAACCTTAGTTTCATTAGAAATCTCTTCCCCCTTAACAACCTTACCATTAAAAAAACATAAATTTAATGATAAGAACATCATTGTAGCTACACTTAATGGTTTAATTAGTTTTCTCACTATTTTTCATCCCCCTAAATTTTAAACTTTACCCTTAACATTATACATTGTTCTGAAATTGTTTACAATATTTATATATAATTTACATGTTTTCAGAATATAATCTTTCATTTAAAATTAAGCAAAAAAAAATCAGTGAATTAATTCACTGATTTTTTGGCAGGGGCAGTAGGACTTGAACCCACAACCAATGGTTTTGGAGACCACTACTCTACCAATTGAGCCATACCCCTATAATATTATGTTACTTATTGTGTTAATTGGCAGGGGCAGTAGGACTCGAACCCACAACCAATGGTTTTGGAGACCACTACTCTACCAATTGAGCCATACCCCTGAACACAGAATTTATTATATATTAAAAATAAACTTAACGCAAGAGTTTTTTATGTAATTTTTTATTTTTAATAAAAAGTCTATATTAATCCCCTAATAAAATAATATAATATTTGATAATAAAAAAATATATTTAGCTAAATTTAAAGTAATTATTTAATCATTTCACTATTATCTTCATCAATTAAAATAAAGCATATATAATATAAATTTAAAAAATCAATATTATATATGCTCTATACTTATGTGTTTATAATAGTTTACTATGCTAATTTAAATCCTGACTCTTTTAATTTCTTTTTAATATTTTCAACATCTATGCTTTTAACCCTAACTATAACCTCTTTAACATCAGTTAAACTCTTTGTATCTACAATAACTATGCTTAATATATCTCCACCTTCTTCAGATATTGTCTTAGTTATTTTTGATAATTGTCCTGGGACATCATAAGATCTTATTACTATTCTTTCCCCTTTATTAAGTCCAAAAGCATTGTTAAATTCTCTAAAAACTGCCTTATGAGTTAATATTCCTTTGAAATTATCAAATTCATCTACAACAGCCACAAAAGAAATTCTCATTCTTTCTAGCATGGATACTGCCTTTTCTATATGTTCTGATTTATTTATTATAGGAACCTCTGTTTTTAATATTTCACCTACAGTAATATTATTTAATACTTCATCTTTACTTAAATTATTTTTAAAGTAATATTTATAGATAGAGCTTTTAGCTACTGCCCCTCTAAACTTATCTCCATCTACTACAGGAATTGATAAAAACTTATTATCCTCCATGATTTTTAGTGCATCTTTAAGTTTAGTATTAGAATCAACTAAATCTAGATTTTCTTTCTTTGTCATAATAGCTTTTACTAACATACAAATCCCCCCAATTCCTAAATTTACATACTATATACTATTATTATACTATTATATTATTACATAGTTATCCAATTATATTAAATTTATCAAAGTATTAATTAAAGATACTTTTCCCCTTTTATTGTTAATATTATAATAATTTTATAGGTATATGTTTTATTAAATATTAGGAGAATTTTTAACTATTTAAGAAACATAATAAAACTTTAAATACCTTATTAAATCTACTCTCTCTTTTCTTTTTCTTTAAATTTGGATAGAATGATTAAAGAGTGTTAATTTGAAAGGAGATGCTATCTAGTTGCTAAAAATGCAATCAAATATATTCTAATATTATATAAGCAAACACTATAAAGCAAAAAAATTTGCACAATTATTATTTATACATGAGTTTCAACTTCTAATCCAAAAGGTGATTTAAAAAATTAAATTGAATTTCTTAGATAATATTCTAATACTAAAGGAATAATAGCAGATGAAGTTATTGAGGATTTTAAAAAAGATTAGAAAGGATGAAGAAGTTGAAAAGAGCGTATAAGATAGAGATTGATCCTACTGCTGAACAAAAGTATAAAATACACCAAACTATTGGTGTATCAAGATTTATATATAATTTCTACATTGCTCATAATAAAGAGATTTACGATAGAGAAGGAAAGTTTGTTAGTGGTATGGATTTTTCAAAATGGTTAAATAATAAGTATATTCCTAATAATCAAGAAAT